>BNJT01000589.1_pt1 | contig 2477727 bp, 2676 predicted proteins | sample 8540491 | NCBI WGS metagenome assembly BNJT01 (sample SAMD00202455, study PRJDB9452) | human saliva metagenome | host: Homo sapiens | reverse complement strand
AAATTAAATTATTTGAAGGAAACAAAAATTCGTTCTGTTTGGGATAATGAGAAGGAAGAGTGGTATTTTAGTGTTGTTGATATTGTAGGAGCACTAACTGAAAGTAAGAATCCAAGAAGATACTGGAGTGATTTAAAGAGAAAAATGAAAGATGAAGAAGGTGCCATTCAGCTGTACGAAAAAATCGTACAACTGAAGCTAGAATCTTCAGATGGAAAAAAATGTATAATACAGATGTTGCTGATATACAAGGAATATTCCGTATTATTCAATCAATACCGTCACCAAAAGCAGAACCATTTAAAATGTGGTTATCAGAAGTTGGAAAAGAAAGAATTGATGAAATTATTGATCCTGAACTTACAATTGAGAGAGCTTTGGAAACATATTTGGAAAAGGGATATACAAGAGAATGGGTAAACCAAAGATTACAAGCAATTCAAGTGAGGAAAGAACTTACAGATGCCTGGCAAGACCACGGAGTTAAAAAAAGGGTAGGGAATTTGCTATTTTGACTAATGAAATTTCAAAAAGCATGGTCTGGCATGACAACGAGGGAGTATAAAGATTATAAAGGACTAAAAAAACAAAACTTGAGAGACAATATGACAACAACAGAACTTATTTTAAATATGCTTGCAGAAACTGCAACGAAAGATATTACCAATGCTTTCAATCCAAAAGGATTTGAAAAAAATAAGGAGGTATCCAAAAGAGATGGAAATGTTGCAAAAAGTTGCAAGAGAAACTCTTGAAAGAGAAATAGGGACAACCTGTTATTACATCTAAAAAAATGCTATTGATTTTGGAAAATTAATTGATGACGTTACAAAAGAAGTTTCAAGTAAAAAACATGAAGATAAAGAGAATGAGGAATAAATTATTTACCACATAGAAAAAGTGGTTGTAAACTTTCAGTTGATTACCACTCAATGTGTATGATTAAAAGTAAAGGCAACTGTCAACTATTAGTTGACAGTTCAAATCTTAAAATGATAAAGTTTAAGCATCAAGTTGTTTTCTATATAATCTCTTGATATAGTCGGTTATTAAATACTGTAGAAATCCGATTTTTTTATTTAAAAATTACATCGCTACGTAAATAATCAGTTTCAGTTACCCCCATTCTGACATTTATAAGACAGGCAGCAGTAAAGAAATAATCTGAAAGTCTGTTAATATATCTTAATCCCACTTCATTTACATGTTCTTCTGTTTCAATCAGAGCGACTATTCTTCTCTCCAGTTTTCTTGTAAAGGTTCTTAATATGTGAAATTCTGCAGCAATTTTACTTCCTCCGGGAATAATGAAATGCTTAAGTTCAGGCAGCTGGGGAAGATATTCATCTATTCTGCTTTCAAGCCATTCTACATCTTTTTCTGTCTGTTTGTAAGGACGTAACTCTCCAGGAGTTGCCAAATCACTTCCACAATCAAATATATGATGCTGTATAATGATACATTCTTTTCTAATATCAGATAATTCAGGATAATTTTCCATTTTTGCTACAACTGACCCAAGCAATGAACATAATTCATCAGATGTTCCGTATGTTTCAACTCTTATATGCGTTTTACTTACACATTCACCACCGTATAATCTTGTATATCCCTTATCCCCGTATTTTTGTATATATTTTCATAATAGACCTCCTGTAAATTATTTTTTTAAATTATATCACATAAATAACTGAAAAAAATTATAAATAAAAATTAAAAAAATAAGTTGAAAGAAAAAAATTAATTTATGATATAATTAAAAATAAAGTTAAGGGATGGGGTAAATAAAGGTATGGAGAAGGAAACGATAACACTTGAAAAAGGAACTGGCAGGTAAAAACAATAAGGGAAAGTTTCTTTGAACTGAGAAAAGAAATAGATGAAAGATTTTTCTGAGATAAAGGAAAAAAATATTTAAATAGTGTAATAAAATCAAAGAGAGATGTTTTTCATTGAAACAATACTTTCTGATAATGAAGAAATATATAGTTTCAGGGAAAGTTATCATCCTGTTATGGAAAAAAAGTATAGTGTAACAGATATAGCAGATGAATTTTATTTAAATGAAGTTTATGTAGATATTTCCTACAATCAGCTGGAAGATATTGTCCAGGGAGAATACGAGGCATGGATAAATGTTGCCGGAGAAAATTATGGAATGAAAATTGTTCTTGAATATGACAGAAGATATGAGAAAAAAATTGAAAGATTGTATGAAGCTTTTAAACTGAACGGGAAAAAATGGCAGACTGTAAATATGGCACATTTTAAACGTATGCACAGAATAAAAGTTGTGGGATATGATTTCCAGATGACAAAGGAATTATATGAAAAAATAAAGGAAAATAGGGATGAGGCAGTGTATGAGTTTGGAATTTATGAGGAAAATATACTGTTTAACAAAACTTTGTTATGGAATATAGAAGAAAAGAAGATAATAAGTTCAATATTTGTAAGGCCTGTGAAAAAAATGATATTTCATTTGAATATGTAATAAAGAAAGATGAAAAATGAAATACTTGTAGAAAAATAATGGAACAGGGAGATATACTGTCTTTGCTATTCTGAAAAATTTAAATGATCTTCATATGATAAGCAGGAAAAAAACTGGAAAAATATATGGAATGTATTCTCTATAAAAATCTATCCAGGAATGCAGAAAAAAATTTAATGGTAAACTCAATAGAGCTGGAGGAAATGCCTGAATATTTTTCTTTTTACAAATTTCAGGAAGGAAAGTTTTACAGACAAGCTTAAAGAAAAATATAGGGATAGAAAAACAGGATAAACAGTAAGGTGGAGCTATATAAAGTTTTTTTTCAGATTATGAATTTATAAAGGAGAATTTTTTTCTCTTAAGGAAATAAATATAGGCAAGGATGTCCTGAAAAAAATATAGAAACCTATAATTGCAACGAATTTATAAAAAAATGATTTTTGAGCTGTTTTTTTATAATGAGAAAAATAAATCTGAATTTGTTTGCTGAGTGTATTGAAAAAAGTAATTATACAGAAGATATGCTAAGTTTCATAGTAAGTGAAATACAACTGAGGGTACCGGAATTCAGATGTAGGGGGTATCTGAATGATTAGAAGTAGGAAAGCTGGTTACGAATATTTATGGGCAGGTTCAGGAAAAAATATAAAATTTATATCGGGAGAGGGATATTCTCCGTATTTGGAGATTAATGGAGATTTTCTGAATGAATTTAGACTGGAAAATGAAATAAAGATAAATCCGTTTATAAGATTTAATAGCATATTTTCAAGTTTTTTGGAAATCTTTCAGGAAACAGAAGAAGAAAAATATAAGGAAATTAGAAAGAAATTTATTCACGAAGCACTAATGTGCCTCAGGGAAATAGACTATGTTACAGGAACGACAATTATAGATATATATTGTGAAAAGATATTGAAGGATATTGAAGGGGGTGTCTTTGGAGATGAATTAATGGCAGATTTTAAAAAAATTGACGGAAGAAGAAAAAGAGGATAATGGTTCTGCTGTATTATGACAAAAATTGTGACAGGAAAAAGAAAGTTTTGATGTATTTTCCAATGGAATAAAGTGCTTTTTTTCCTGATTCGATAATTTATCAGAAAAAAATATGAAAGGAAAAAAAGTAGTAATTTATATTAACAGGGAAAAAGAAAAAAAGGAAAAATAGAAATAAAGTAAAAAAATAATGGAAAAATTTATTTCTGCCGTTAGGAGTAAAGGTGAAATATTACTGGGAAAAATCATTTTGGTGTAATAAATGTAGAAAAAAACATTAAAATTGGGAGAGGTTTCGGTTTTCTAAAAAAATATGAGGGGATTGGGAATGAAATATAAAAATAAAAAAATTACTGATGAAAGTGAAAAAAAGAAAAATAAACATAGGGGAAGATGAAATAATAGAAATAAAAATATAATATAGGACTGGCTGAAAAATACTGATTTTGCAAATAACAGAAGTAGTATTGAAATGACGGTTACAGGAAAAAGTCATATCGAATATAGAAAAATAATACAAATGCTGAAAGTCCTGAAAAACAGCGACAACAATACAGATTTATATGAGCAGAATAAAAAAATATTATTGATTTGGCAAAATGGGCGGAATCATATCTTGAAAAAAATGATTATAGAAATGTGGAGGTGTTTGTAAATCTCGGAGCAAATAAAAAAATATAGACTACAAATTTGCAAATATGTTTGTAAGGAATTTTTTTTCCCAGGAACTAAGCATTGAAAAAGGGGATTGGAGTATTTGTACTTCATTTGAAACAGAAGTTTCATCAGAAAAAAATAAACTGGATATAAAAATAAGAAGAGGCGGGACAAATTATATATTAAAAATATTTGGGAAGTTGAGGTTGATAAAAATGGATAGGGAAATTAACGAAAAATATGTATGAGGGAAGAAACATAAACATAGCCCTTAATAATAGAAAAAAATAGAAAACTATCTCATAAGGGAATTTGAATTAACAGAAGGCATAAATGAACACCAGAAACTGAAATTAAAGATAGAAGTGGAAAAAGGACAGAAAAAAAGTGAGCTTGAAGAAATAATTGGAAAAGAGGAAACTGAAATAAGAATAGAAGTTTCAGGAGAAGATATTTCTGTTGGGGAAAAGGAAATTTTCAAAGGGATAATTGATTATTTTGAAGTGCTTGAGTATGGAAGTGAAGGCTATCTGATTTTTTTATGGAAGCGTTTTCATACAGTATTCTTTTTGATAGAAAAAAATGGAAAAGAGATATAGGGTATTTCAGGATAAAAAAATTTTACATATGCTAATATAATTGATGAAATAAACAGTACATGCAGTAATAAGGATATACAGATAAAAAATATTTTAAGGGGGCTGAGGGTACCGATAGGGAAAGCTGATAGTCCAGTATAATGAAACAGACTGGGAATTCCTTGTGAGAATGGCTTCACACTTGAAGACAGGGCTACTAGTTACGGAGCAGGGAATAATTACATTTGGAGTAATAGAAACTGGAAATGTAAAAAAATGAAAATAAATATTATTCAGATTATTCAATTGTCAGAGACTATAAAAAAACTTATACTATAAAGTTTATTCAAACAAAGTTGTAAGTCTTGGTGATTCTGTTTCAATTAACAGGGACTATACTTCTGAGGAAAAAAATGGAAGTGGCGATGATGCTCTGACAGTTTTAAAAACAAAAATATATTTGAAAAATAATCTTATGAAAAAGTGAATTTCTGGCAACAGATATAAAAAAATTATAATATATTGAAAAAAATATAATGAAGAAATAAAGGGATGTAGTATTGAAGCGAAGGTTGAAAAGGTGTTTTCTGAAGAAGAAATTGCTAAAATGGAAGTTGTTTTTAATGAAGGTTTAAATAAAATAATCGAACAGAAAGGAGAAGTGGAGTTCAGCAGGGCTTATTCTGATTATGGAATAAGGAGATGGCCATTAAGTTATCAGACTTTCTATTCTCAGACAAATACAGGATTTTTCTGCACTCCGGAAGTAAATGATACGGTAGAGGTTTACTTTCCAAATGAAGATGAAAGTTTCGCAAAAGTTTCCTGGGCAGTAAATAATAAAGGAAATGGAAGGTTCAGTGATTATGAAAAAAGAAATTTTCATATTAATGGAAGTGATTTCAATCTTACAGTCAATAAAAATAAAATGGAACTGAATATGGAAAATTCATACACAAGAACTTCAAAAACAAGCAGTGAGACAGCAGAAAATTTTGTAAATAAGGGATTGAAAAACATGGTAGTTGTGTCGGATGACTATGTTGGAATTGAATCAATAGGGGAAATGGCAATTTATGGAGATAATATCAATGTTATTGGAAAAGCAAAGGATATCAGGATAGAAGCTTCGGGAGAAATAAGAATGAAGGGGCAGAAGATACATAATAATTGAGGAAATTGATTTGAAATAATGGAGGGAAATATGAAAATGAGAAGAAATTTATTTGTTTTAATGTTATTTGTTACATTGTTTGTAAATTGTAACAAAGTTAACAGCATGGAAAAGAAAAAAAGGAAATAAAAAAACAAATGAAAGCGACGGATCAGTTTCAAAAAAAGTAAAAGTTGTAAAGAACTTGAGAAATACAATGTTAATTCTGAAAAAAATAGAGCTGAAAAAAATAAAAAAATTTGGAAGAAATAAGTTGTATTTTAGAGTACAAAAAATGTAAAGGAACTTGATTTACGATGGAATAAAAATAAGTGATTTGAAACCTTTGGAAAAAAACTTGAAAAAAATTAGAAGTTTTAAAAAATAAATTTCAATCAGATAGAAGATATAACCCCGTTATTAAATTTAAAAAAATTTGAAAGAATTGTGGCTTCATAATAATAACATTAAGGATATTAGAGGCATAGGCAGATTATCTAAATTAAATCATTTAGATGTGAGTTTCAATCCGTTAAAAATATGGTGTTGAAGAAATAGAAAAAAACTAAGAAGCCTGAAAAGACTTGAAGTAAGGGAAGTTCCTAAAGAAATAGTGGATTATATATATGAAAAATTATAATAAATTTACTATGCTTGATAAGATATTTATTGAAAAATAGAATGGCAGAAAAATTCAAAAAAAGAGGGGAAATGAAACAAAAATATCCGAATTTTTTTCAGAATTTGAGGATAAAAATAAATGATTTTGAAACAGTAAAGATAGTAAAGACTATTTCCGTGTCAGAAATTTCAAGAGAAAAAAATTACCGGAAGAAGTTTATAAAAATAGTAAATAAATATGATAAAGAAGCAGAAAGTGAAGATGAAAAAATAACAGGAATAGAAAGCTTTAGAAATAAAGATTATGGAATGTATATAATTACATATCCATATGCTTATGCGGGACAGTCTAACAGGGAAACAATTTTTGTAAAGAAGGGCAAGGTAATAGCAAGGGAAATTGCATATGCTGAGGCATTACTTGAAAGTATGGACGGAGATAATTTATTTTTGTCAGTAGTAGCTGCACCTGGTGCAACTAATTATATTGTAACTGATTTGAAGGAAGAAATTTCCTGGCAGGATGATTTTCGGGATTATGGATTTGATAATGATACAGCAGCAAAGAAAAACTATAAGACAGGTAAAATTTTAAAAACAGCTTCCAAAGATGACAGTATTAATTTAAGAAGGGAACCAAGTGTAGAAAGTACGATATTATATAAATTAAAAAATGGTGTTGAAGTTGAGGAAATATATACTGAAAAATAATTGGAAATATGTATATTTCTATAATGAAAAAGGGTGGATATCATATGAAAGGGTATATACATAAAAAGTCAGTTGAAATAATAAAAATCAGTGAAAAGGAAGGAGCATCAATGAAAAAAAGGAATTATCTGGAAAAATAATGTTTGTATTTATTTTTTTGTATTTCGTTAAGTTATTCAAAAGGAAAAAAAGTACAGAGAATAGGAATAATAGAGAGATAACAGAGAAAAAAATGTAACTCAAATAAATGACTACGCCTATGAGTTATAAAAAAAGGAAATTTATCAGAGTCAAAGAAAATATTGGAGGACATATTAAATAAGTTTCCTAAAAAGAATTGTAGCCAATTTAAATTATGCAGATGTATTATGGAAATTAGGGCGAAAAAAACTAAAAGCAGAGAAATTTTATACGGAATATATAAAATTATTGATAAAAGTCAGACAAACTTGAGAAAAAAATCTGATAAATGATAAAAAGCATAAAATTTGCCAATGGAATAACATTAAAAAGAAACAAAGTCAGGATATATAAATAAAGACAATAAGAAAGATTATATTTTTGGAATATTCTAATATTGAAACTGAAAAAAAGCAAAGGATACGAGGGCCTGATGAATTATATGAAATGTATAAAACTGGTAAAAATTCAAGCTGTTTAAAAATTTTTTTATAAGTGAAGGGGAGGATTATAAAAATTTTTTTGATAGCTGTAAGTTAATTATTCCAGTTGGAATAGAAGGTACAGGAGGTTCCTACGGAGAAGAAAGTTCATATGAAATAAAAAAATAATATGGTCGTCATAAGAGATATGTCAATGGTAAAATTATCAGGATTTAAGACATATTTTATTGAACTTAGCTATAAAAAAATAATAATATGATGATTGATAGTGCCTATGTAGAAGGATATTCGAAAATAAAAACAAAAGAAGGAGATGACTTTAAAGTATCAAAATCTCCTAAAAAACGTATAAATAAACCAATAGAAAAGTTTGATGTGGATACAGAAATATCAGAATTATTCGAAAAATATTAATCATGAAAAGGGGGATTTCATGGAAGTTATAAATAAAAAAGTAATATGAAATCAGTGAAAAGGAAGAGGTGTAAATAAAAACTTAAAGGTGGGGGAAACTGATTATGGTAAATAGAAAATTCAATGGTCAGGATATTGGCGATAGTGCAGTCAGTTTTTTTGAGAAGCTGGCAAAATTAGAGAGTGGAGGGAAATATGATTTAGAGGATCAGAAATTATATATTGGAAGATATCAGATAGGAACAGATATACTTGGAGATATGGGATGGGTTCCAAAAGGTTCGAAATGGTCAAATGTAAAATTTATTGGTGAGGCTGCAAAAAAATGGAAATTAACAGATAAAAAATGTTTTTTGAAAAATCCTGCAGCTCAGGATGAAGTAATTATGAGATCCTTAAAAATGAGATGGCAAACTTTAAAAAAGTATAAGGAAAAAATCTGTCAAAAAATATCTATACCTCAGGAAGCAAGATATGTAGCACCAGGTAAAGTTAAAGCTTCAGAATCAAAAGTAAAAAATATACTAGCTAAAAAAAGAAGTCAGGGATATAAAAGTGAGGATTTAAGAGGAAAAAAGATTATACTTACCTCATCAGGAATGCTTGCAGCTTCTCATTTATGTGGTCAGGGTGCAATGTCAAATGCTTTAGGAAATAATTTTAAAGGTGTATGGGGAATACCCGTAGATGGAAATGCAGTTCCTAGCCTATTTTATCACGAAAATCTATCAGGGCATGATCTGTCAGTAATTATAGGACATAAAGATAATTGTGAAATAGAAGGGAAAGTAGTAGAAAAAAATGATGCACAGGTGGATAATAAAAATATAAATAGCCAGGCTAAAATAAAGGAAGCAAAAAATAACAGTACAGGAAAAAATTCAAATTCTGGTATGAGTTCTCCTGAGGAAAATAACAGACAGGGAGTATTTGTATTTAATGGTCAGAAGTTTGAAGAAGTCTGGGATAATGAAGAATATAAAAAAGACAGGTTTGAAAACAGTAAAGCTCCTGAACTGGTATTTGTAAATTCTGAGGAAGCTGTATTGGAAAGGCTGCAAGTTAAATTCAATGATAAAAACATGTATGATAGCGATTATATAAAATATCTGGAAACAAAAACATCAAAAAAGGTTTTGGAAGAAAACAGGGAAGACATCAATGTAATTTTGAAAATATATGATGAAGCAACCAAAGGCAGTGACAAAATAGGAAATGTAATAAAACAGCAGGGATTCGATATTTTAAGAGGAAGAGATGAAAATGAAAATATAAGAATACAGGATATTATCTATTATGTGTGGAGTAATCCAATTTTTAATAAAAGCAGGATAGAATCACTGGAATACGTGTTAAGTCAATATTCAGCAAAATATGTGAAATATCCCGACAGAAAGCCTATTGGAGAAAATCAGCCTAAATTAGGATTTACAAATAAGATACAGGATACATTAAATAATAGTTCAAAAAATGTAAAAGAGGAAAAGAATGCACATAAAGTAGAAAAAAATGTACTCCCTGAAAAATATGACAAGTATATGAAGGGAATAAAAGATATTGATGAAATAGTGATAAAGGTTGCTAAAAAAATATTTCAGATTCAGATTTTTCCAAAAAAATAAGATGTATAAGTTTAATGAAAGAGCTGTATTCAAACGATAGTGAATATCAGAAATTCTATGAAATTGATAAAAATGGAATAAATCAATATCCATTAACTAAACGGTTAATTGAAAATATAATAATAGAATTTTTGTCAGTTCAGACAGGATTTAAGGGAGAAAATGAAACAAAGCATTTTGATAACCATAAGTATAAGGATAGCAATATAGTTAGAAATTATTTATTGTGGTATGTAAAAAAACATAGAGGAATAGATATTCCTTCAAAAACAGATACGGGATTGTATAACAGGCTTGAAAAACTTGGAAAAGAAATACGGGTGACTACCCTTCTGAATGACTGGATAACCTCCAAATCAGCAATAAAAGTAAGGAATATACGGAAAATAAGTAACCTGATAGATGAGATATATGAAAATTACAGGAATAAGTCTGATTTTGAAAAAGACAGGTCAATAATGCATAAATTATTTAAGGATTGCAAGGAATTAAGAGATTATTCAGCAAATATCGATTCCATGGACATCTATTCCTTCTATAAGTCATTTTATGATTTTCAGAATATAGTAAAGCCGACAGGAGAACTGTTTGTAAATGACAACTGTATATTGAAATGTACCTTAGGAGAAGATATAAGTAAACTGGTAATAAATCAGAACAGTATAACTTTAAGGGGAGGAAAGCAGGCAAATATAAATGATAAGAAAATTTTACCATTTAAAAAATGCCGTGCAATTGGAATATGCAAACCTGAACTTTTAGGGCAATGGGAAAAAAATACAGATGTGAAGGTTGGAGAATATCCGGCATTATTGGATATTTCCACAATAAAATGTAAATATGGGGGAACTGTCAGTATTGATGATGCAGGTCAGAAGGAAATAGGGATAGCAGAAGATAAAAAAACAGAGTTTAAAGAAAGTGTAAGGGATGCTGACTGTGTGTATAAACTGTTAGTCGATGTATGCAGGGATGTAAACAATAATTTTATGCAGACTTCATTGAAAAAATCCTGTCAGAAGTTTGCTAATGCGAAAAAATATATAAGTCAGACAGAAAACAAGCTAAAACCATATATAAATAAAAAAACAGCCGGAATAATTACAGGAAAAGGTCTTACTGCTGAAGAAGAAAAAGAGTATAAGAAAATTGTTGAGAGTAATAAGAAAAAAATGACAATAATGAAATCGGAGGTGGCAAAGGAAAAAGAAAATGAATTGAGAGGTAAAATTTTTCAGGCATTCAGAAGTTCATATAAAAGAGTGAAACAATTGTCTAATCCTAATATTGATACAAAAGGGATAATAAGAAAAAAAGGGATTTCCCTGTGTGATCATGAAAGAAAAAATTTTTATTCTGCAAAAATTCTACCTGCAATGGTGTATGGTTATCTGATGCAGGCTGCAAGGCTTTCAATGAAAAATGAGGAAAAGGAATTTATAAAAGCAGAACTGACTATGGATGAGAAAAATGTAAAATCTAAAATAGCAGGACTGGATAATTTTAATGTTGGAGGAAACAGACTTAATCTGAAGGGAGAGGATAAGCAGGAGACAAAAATTGGCGATATATTGACTTGGATTGGAATGGGAGGAAATTTATACGATACTACAAAAAATATACCTACTGAATGGGATATTTTGAAAATAATAAGAAAAAGTGGGAAAATATCCACAATGTGTCCTTTTAATCAGATGGAATGGAATAAAAATCATGGAAAAGATAAAACTTCTAAGATAGAAAAATACAACAGTTGCCAGTAATAGCAAAAAAATTCTTCTGAAGTTTCAGAAACTAATAAAAAGAATAATAATGAAAGTATATCCAAACCATCAAAATCCTCCAGTAGTGTAAATTCATCAAAAACAGAAAAAAGAGAGGATAGCTGTAGTTCAGGAAATTGTCCACATTTGGGAGTTCAGGGAAAATATACTTTTTATGTTGAAAGATTTGAAGAATACTATAATACAGATCCTAAAAAATGGACAAAGGAAAATGCTAAAAAGAACTCTACTATATCTTATTTTTCAATATTGGATCCTTCCGGAAAGAAATTGGAAGGATATGACGGGTATGTTATAGAACCTGGGGGAGAAAATGAAATAAATGGAAATAAAGATAAAAGAATAATAGAAGGGACTCATGATTTAAGATGGCATTTAAGGCCAGAAAAAAAGAGATGAAAAAGGGAAATCTGATTAGAAAAATCTTACATGGCAATAGGAGTACAAAATCATAAAAAAGATTCAAATAACAGAACATTAATTCCTAAAAATAGATGGATTTTAATTCATCATGGAGATCATAGGGGATATTCAGTAGGGTTGTCTATTACCTTCTACAAAAAAAGATAATAAGTAGACATAAAAAATCGTGGGAATATATTTTTTTCAGAAAAATTCAAGGGAATTTTTTTGATAAAAATAATGGACTTTGCCTATAAGGTAGAAAAAAATTAATAGAAAAAAAGTAGAACAGCTTCAGGAGATAAAAAAAGATCAGGAGGTAAGTGGAGAGGTTTCATCGAATAAAAATAAATCAGCAGAAAAATAAATAATATTGTAATAAAAAGTAAAAAAATAATATAACTAATAGGATAGAAAAAAATATAAAAAAAGTAGGTGAAGCTATATGAAAAAAATTTCAAGTATTTCTAATTTTATTTTTTTATTGTTTTCCTGTATAAATAAAAAGTGAAGAAAGAAAAAAATAGAAAAGAGGGAAGGTATGGGAAAGGAAGTGCAGACAAAGTAAAGAAACTAAATATATGAACTTAGAAGATTTCAATAAAAAAATATTCTTATTTGAATCAAAATGAGGCAGAAATTCAAAGTGAAAAATAGAGTATTAGTCAGATACATTCAGGAAAAAGAAAAAAAGATTAGAAAAAAGTTTTAGAATTTGATCAGGAATATATTGATACAGATATTGCTAAAATTTTTAAAAAAATTTCAGTACAGAAGAAGAAAAAAATAATACAGATGATTAAACTGATTATAGAATTTGAGAAAAAAACTCTAATAATTTATATTTCTTTGAATCAATTTTTAAGTGAAGAAATAAAAATATGGAAAAAAACAAGTACTGAAAGAATTTAATAAAAACAGAAGACAAGGAAAGTATTCTTCTTCCAATACTGGAGAAAAAAATTTTACTGAAGAAGAAATAAGAATATTTTTTTTGACTTGTATTATAAGAATATAGAATTTGATAATTATGAAATTGCAGGAAGATATGGATTAAAAAAAGTTGATAAGGTAATAGAGGAAGTTGAAAAAAATAGAGGGGCTTTCAGAAGAAGAATGGGGAGAAAGAGAAATGAAAATAGATACCCCTTTTATTTAAAAAAATGAATATAAAAAAAGTTTAGTAATGTCCACATCTTAAAAAGATAACCGAATAATAATAGTCGATGAGAATCAGAAACCGATAAAAAGAAATTAAAGTGAAAGATTACAGGAAAAATTGATTTGACAATATATAAAGGGATTTTATATATTTATGATGATGGGAAAAATTTATGAATATTCATTGAAAAAAATTTAGATGAAGTAAAAAGTAATTGATGTTAAAAATTTATAGGATAAAAAAAGTAAGAATAAAAAAATTATTGAAAAAAAGAATAAAAACAGAACGGTAATTGGATATTATTTCTTGAAAGTATCTTTATTACCGTTTTTACGTATATTTTTAGAAATTATATTTATACATATGGTAGCTATATTAAAGAAATGAGAAACTGAAAGAAAATTTAACAGAAATACACAATTGATTTTTTTCAGAAGATAAAGGTAAAAATAAAAATAAAAAAAGTTGTGAATTGTCAGGAAAGGATAAATTTATGAATATAAGAAGAGGAAAAATCGAAGATCTGAAGGAAATAGCGGCTGTAGAGGCTGAGTGCTTTCCACCTAGTGAAGCTGCAACGGAAGAATCATTTAAAGGGAGACTGACTGTATATCCTGATTATTTCTGGATTCTTGAGGAAGATGGGAAAATTGTCAGTTTTGTAAATGGAATGGTAACAGATATCCCAAATTTATCAGATGAAATGTATGAAAATCCTCATTTACACAATTCTGAAGGTGAATGGCAGATGGTTTTTGGAGTTAATACATTACCTGACTACAGAAAAAGAGGTTATGCTGAAAAATTACTAAATGAAATGATTAAGGATGCAAAAGATAAAAAAAGAAAAGGAGTAGTTCTAACCTGTAAGGATGCACTTGTACATTATTATTCAAAATTTGGATTTAAAAATGAAGGAGTATCTGAATCTACCCATGGTGGAGTTGTATGGTATGAAATGCGTCTTATATTCTAAAAAAATTTAAGAATACAAAAAAAGAAAAATATGTTAAATTGAGATAGAATAATACAGTCTTTTTTTAGTATAATTATTATATAAATCAATATGGATAATATTTAAAAAGGAAAGGAGAAAAAAACTCTTCAGACAGCAATTATTAGAATGCTGTGGGATATTATTTATAATATTTGAAGAAGATTTTAAATCTAAATATGAATATTAATTTTTTTAAAACCTGCTGGTGGAAAAAAACTGAATGTAGGTTCAATGAGGAGTATTTATCTAAGTGCAATGCCTGGAAGATATCGGGCAAGAATGGATTTATCAGATTTTGATAAGATAAATCCAGAATTTTTCTAAAAAAATTTTTTTGAAAAATCTATTTACGAAAAAAAGGCTTCAGTATGAAAAATCAGAATGACAAATGAAGAAAAAAATCAGTCTGTTGAAAGAAAAAAATTCAGTATCTTTTTTTAATGAAAAATATGAATATTTTAAGGGAAGAAGGAGTAAATAGCCTTGCATTGGGATATCCTATTCTAGTAAAGCAGAATAGTAAGACAAAATCAGTTATGAAATCTCCTTTATTTATATGGAAACTGGATATAACAAGATCTAAATCTGATATGAATGAGTTTATAATTTCAAAGGATGAAAATTCCGCTGCAGAAATTAATAAAAGTACTTTTTAATGCAACTTCTTTCAGATGATAAAACTGATTTGTCGTCTGTGTATGAAGCAGGAAAAGATGAGGATGACAGTGTTCTTACATTTGAGGAAATAAAAAATATACTTTCTGAAATAAATAGCAAGATAAAAATAGAATATTCTGAAGAATTTAAACTGGAGAAATTTCCTGAAAATGCTGAAAAAATTGATGAAAAGGGGAAAAATGCTCCGTTTATTTTCTATGGAGGGGTACTAGGACTGTTTAAACGTCAGAATGAAGGAATAATACAGGATTTCAATACTTTAACAGAAAATTTTTCCCAGTTTAAATTTAATGTGTCTGAAAGGGATGATTTTCAACTGAATAAAAATACATCAATTTCAACTGATCCAAGTCAGCAGAATGTTGTAGAAACATTGACAGACAGTCAGTATAAAATTATTCAGGGACCTCCGGGAACAGGAAAAAGTCAGACTTTGACAGCAATTATTACAAATTCACTTGAGAATGGTGCAAATATCCTGATTGTATGTGAGAAAAAAACAGCTCTGGATGTAATATATGAAAAATTGACAGATATTGGTCTTGGAGATCTTACTGTAATGCTGAATGATCCTGTAAAGGATAGAAGGGATATAGTAAAGAGGGTTAGAGACCTTGCAGAAAATCTACCTAAGACTGAACAGTTTGATGAAGCAAAATATGAGTATTCAGTAATGGAATATAAAGCCCTGAAGGAAAAATACAACAATCATCAGAAATCTTTAGAAGGAAATATGAAAAATACTAATTTAACAGTAAATGATGCGATGTTGAATCTTCTAGGAGGAAAAGAATATCAGGATTATTATCATATTGATACTGAGAAAAATAATACTGACACAGTTTACAGAATACTTGATATTGTGGATAGACTGCTTAATAAAATAGGAACGATTGATAAAATTAGAAAATTTGAAGGAATATATAACGATAAGTTTAAAAAAATATACAGTCGTATGAAATATTTTTTTGAAGAAACTTCAAATACGTTAAATGATGCAAAAAAATGATAAATTTCATTAAGGATAATACATCGAAATACGGAAAAACAGTTTGAAGAATTTTTTTGGTGTAAATAAACTGAAGGTTTCAATATTTTCCATATTTAATTCCAAAGTAAAAAAAGTATAAAGAATGCATGGGAGGATATTTATAAAAAAATTCCGGTAAAATATCTGCATATAATGACAAATATTTGGATAAAAAAATTTACTCATCATGATTATGGAAAAATATGAAAAAGGAACTGGAAGAATTTTCTGAAATATTAAATGAAATTGTAGACAACAGAAATGGATTTATGAGTTTTATCGATGAAAAGAAAAAGTGGAGAAATAACAAGGGAAGAAGAAGCTTTCATAAATAACTTTATAAAAATATGTTGATGAAAATAAAAATTGAAGACAGGAAAGAATTTCTGAAGCTATCTTATTATTACTCGCTGTTACAGAACAGTAATGTAAAAAATGAGATGTACAAAGATTACTCAGTAAATATGGGGAAACTGTTTGAATATGATAAATTCATTATTAATAATCAGAAGTACCAGATAAAGAAAAACTGGCAGGAAACAAGAAGAAGAGCACTCGGTTCAATGGGAAGAGAAGACAACATAAAAATGCTGTATAATCTTAGAAAAAATGCAAAATATGGAAAAATAAACACATTGAGGGAAATTATAGGAACAGATGTAGAATTTTTCAAAAAGATTTTTCCTGTAATAATGACTGACCCGAATACATGTAGTGCTGTGTTTCCATTACAGGAAGGGATTTTTGATTTAGTAATATTCGATGAAGCCAGTCAGCTTAAGCTGGAAGAAGTTTTACCTTCCATGATGAGAGGAAAATATAAGATAGTTTCAGGAGATATTCATCAGATGCCACCTTCAAACTATTTTGGAGCAGAAATGGATCAGAAGGAAACTGATAATGAAGAAATAGATGAGGAAACATTATTTTTAGCAGACAGCGAGTCTTTGCTTGATTATGTAAATAATTTGAATGAAGATGTAGTCATGTCTTATCTTGATTTCCATTATAGATCAAAGCATCCGAAACTGATTAATTTTTCCAATGCGGCATTTTATGAATCAAGACTTGTTCCAATGCCGTCAAAGTCAGAATACACACCAATTGAATATTATAGAGTGGATGGAGTGTACAAAGGAAGAAAAAATGATGATGAAGCAGACAAAATCATAGAACATATTTTCAGCGATAAAATACTTATAGACGGTAAATTACCAAGTGTGGGAATAGTTACTCTGAATCTGGAGCAGAAAACAAATATTTTAAATAGGATAAACTCATATTTAAGGGAAAATGATAATGAAACAGTAAAAAGCCGTTATAATGAACTGCTTGAAAAGAATATGTTTGTAAAAAACCTTGAAAATGTTCAGGGAGACGAAAGAGATGTAATGATATTTTCTACAACTTTCGGAAAAAACGAAGAAGGAAAATTTATACAGAATTTTGGGCCTTTAAATAATCAGCAGAAGGGATATAAACTTTTAAATGTATTAATAACAAGGGCAAAATATAAATTTGATGTATTTACTTCAATTCCTGAAGAAAGTATAAATACATGGGAAAATGAAATTACAAAAAATGGGAACAATGGTAGAGGAGTATTTTATGCATATCTTGCATATGCACAGGCTGTATCAGAAAATGATACAGATAAGGAAAATAGAATTTTAGATACTTTAGCAGTAAATAAGACAAAATATTCCAGCGTTCCGTATGAAAAAATTCAGGAAGCAGGCAGCAAGATTGTAAAAATAATTGCAAAGGAAACAGGAATGACAGAAAACGAGGAAGTGGTAAAAAATTACAGAATAGGTGGATTTGTTCTTCCTTATGCAGTAAAGGATAAAGATGAGGATAGGGCAAAAACTGTAATAGACATAAATGATATAGAAACATTCAATGGAAAAACTGCATACAGAGGGCTTATATATAGAAAAAATATGTTTGAAGGCATGGGATATAAGTACAAATTACTGAACATGGCAGATTACATATAGAAATTTCTTTTGATATTTGGGAATACTTATAACGAAAGGATGAGCGTAAAATGAAAAGAAATATTTTTATAACAGGAGCTTCCAGCGGAATAGGAAAAGCAATGGCTTATTCCTTAGCGAAGTGAGATTTCATGGGGATAAGGAAAGAGCGAAAAAAGTTTATGAAGGGGTGGAAGCTTTAAAGCCTGAAAATATAGCAGATGTGGCATTATACGTAGCTAATCAGCCTAAACATGTTCAAATATCAGACGTTACAATAATGGCTACAAAGCAGGCTACAGGATTTAATGTACATAGGGAAAAATAAAAGCAGATGAAATGAATTTTTAAGAAGTGGTTGTTAATTTGATGTAGAAAAGAAAGGGGAAATTTTAAAATGGAAAATGAAAAAAATGAATCCCATAAAAAAGAACTGCCGAAGGAACTGTTAAAAGAAGCTTCACAAAAATATAATTTGTCTGATAGTTTACTTGAAGAAATAAGAGAAATCAGACAATATCTTCACACAAATCCTGAATTATCAGGAAAGGAATATAAAACAACAGAATTTATAAAGAAGTTTTTAACAGAACATGATATAAAAATTTTACCTTTTACCTTGAAAACAGGAGTTATTGCTGAAATTGGAGAAGGAGAGAAAATAGTTGCATTAAGAGCTGACATTGATGCCCTCCCAATAAATGAAATGACAGATTATCCATATAAATCACAAAATGATGGGGTAATGCATGCCTGTGGCCATGATTTTCATACAGCTTCTCTTTTAGGTGCAGCAAAAGTATTAAAAGAAAGGGAAAAAGAGCTTAAGGGTAGGGTAAGGCTTATTTTTCAGCCAGCTGAAGAAATAAATGCAGGAGCCAGGGAAGTGATAGCCTCTGGTGCATTGGAAGAAGTTTCAGCAATTGCAGGATTTCATAATAAGCCTGATTTACCGCTGGGAACAATTGGGATAAAATCAGGGCCTCTTATGGCGGCAGTAGACAGATTTGAAGTTAAAATTAACGGTACAGGAACTCATGCGGCGGCACCTCAAAATGGAAATGATCCAATAGTGACTGCCAGCCAGATTGTGACATCAATTCAGTCAATAGTGAGCAGATACGTATCTCCTGCTGATATGGCAATAATCAGTGTAACAAGAATATCAGGTGGAAATACATGGAATGTAATACCTGAAAGTGTAGTAATGGAAGGTACAATGAGAACTTTTAAGAAATCTGTACAGGAAAGAATAAAAAAATTATTTGCTCAGGTTGTAAAAAACTATACTGAGGCTTTTGAACAGAAATATGAAATTTTGTGGGGAGATTCACATTCATTTGTGGACAATGATGAAATGCTTGCAAAGTTAATAGGAGAAGAAGTTTCAGCATTTGCAGATGTTAAAGTGCCTGAAATGACAACTGGTGGAGAAGATTTTTCCTTCTATCAGGGGAAAGTACCTGGCCTATTTGCATTTATAGGTACAGGATGCCCTTACGAATGGCATAATCCTGCATTTCAAATAAAAGATGAAGCTCTATATTTTTCAATAAATTATTATATAGCAGCTGTAGATGTTATGTTGAAAAAATAAAGTATATAAATAAGATATGTGAAACTATATTATTGTGAATTATAGTAAATGAAATGAATACAGTTCATTCATATATATAATTTATGGAATTTGTAAATTTTATATATTTGACTTTTTGCTATAGTATCCATTATAATCAATTTATAAATCTAAGAAAAGGATTTAAAAAAACAGAAAACAAAAAAATTAGGAGGAAAAGAAAATGAAAAAGATTTAGAGAAGCGATGTGTCATCATAGGTAAATAAGTTTGTGCTTTTTAAGATTTCAGGTACAGGCTTATGTTGTATTGATAAGAATTTGTACCTGTGATGCTTCTAAATCTTTTATTAAATAAATAGAAAAGCTCTCAGGAAAAAAACTGGGAGCTTTTTCTAGGTTATAGAAGTTAAGGGGCAAATTGATTATTAAATATTTACCGATGATCAGTGAAATGACAAAATAATCTTTAGAAAGAAGTATAGAGATGGAGGAATGAATTATGAAAAAGATAATAATTTTATTAGTGATGGCAATGACGATACTCATGTGCAGCGTGGAAAAAACAGATAAGAAAGAAACGAAGAATGAAGATAAGTTACCTCAAAAGGTAGTTGTTGGATTAGATGATACTTTTGCACCAATGGGATTTAAAAATGAAAAAGGGGAATTAATAGGATTTGATATTGACCTGGCAAAGGCTGTGGCAGAAAAGCTAAAAATAGAAGTTGAATTTAAACCTATAAACTGGGATTCAAAAATAATGGATTTAAACAGTGGAAACATAGATCTGATCTGGAATGGACTTACAATAACGCCTGACAGGGCAAAGGAAACTGAAATCTCAAAACCATATATGAGCAATAATCAGATAATAATAGTAAATGTAAACTCTCCAATAAAGACTAAAGCAGATCTGAAAGGAAAAGTCGTAGGAGTTCAGTCGCAGAGCAGTGGAGAAGAAAAGATTAAAAAGGAAAATGCAGATAAGGGATTTAAGGAACTGAAAACATATCCGCAATATGATCAGGCATTTATGGATCTTGGAATAGGAAGACTGGATGCAATAGTTGTTGATGAAGCATATGCAAAATATATAAAAAATACTGAAGAAAAACAGGCAGGAAAAGAACTTTACAGAATCCTTGATGAAAATTTTGGAATTGAGGAAATGGGAATAGCGGCAAAAAAAGGAAATAAAAAATTAATAGAAAAAATAGAAAAAGCAATAGATGAATTGAGAAAAAACGGGACATATCAAAAAATATATTCAAAATGGTTTAAGGATTAAAAATGTCACCATTAAATATGTTCATTGAACTGCTGGAAACTTTGCCGGTAGTATTTTCACTATATGTCTGCACAATAGTATTTTCTGTCCCGTTGGGAATACTGGGAGCATTGGCATATACAGGGAAAAATAAAATTGTTAAGAGTATTCTTTCAGTGTATACATGGGTATTCAGGGGAACTCCCCTGATGCTCCAGCTGTTTATAGTATATTATGGAATTCCATTAATAAATTTCTTTGGATATAGAGTGAAACTTGATCCATATTCTGCAGCTGTACTGACATTTGTAATAAATTATGCGGCATACCTGATTGAGATAATGAGAAGTGGCCTGGAAAGTATAGATCAGGGACAGCATGAAGCTGCAAAAGTGCTAGGATACAGCTACTGGCAGAAAACATTGTATATTATACTTCCACAGGCTATAAGAAGAGTTCTTCCAACATTGGGAAGTGAAGCAATTACCCTTATAAAAGATACTTCGCTGATTTATGTTCTGGCAGTAACGGAAATAATGAAAAGAACAAAGGAACTTGCAAACCAGTATTACAATATAACTCCATACATATGTGCCATTATTATTTATCTTGTATTGAGTTTAGCTGTAGACAGACTGTTTAAGAATGCAGAAAAGAAAAATAAAATAAGAATTTAGGTGAAGGATATGAAAGAAAGAATAATAGAAGTCATTAATCTGAAGAAACAGTTTGGAAATAATCTTATACTGGATGATATAAATTTTACAATAAACAAAGGTGAGGCAGTTTCCCTAATAGGACCCAGCGGAAGTGGAAAATCAACAATTTTAAGATGTATAGCAGACCTTGAAACACTGACTGGCGGGAAAATACTTATAGAAGGCCATAATTTACAGGATAAAGGAATTGACAAGAAAATAAAAAAGGAGCTTTTACTGAAAACAGGAATGATATTCCAAAATTTTAATCTATTTCCACATATGACAGTGAAGGATAATATTGTAAAGACATTGAGAATAGTAAAGAAAACAGATGTGAAAAAAGCTGAAGAAATAGCAGGAAAAGTATTGGAAACAGTTGGTCTTGCCGATAAGAAGGATAATTTTCCTAATGAGCTTTCAGGAGGACAGAAACAGAGGGTTGCAATAGCAAGAGGATTGGCGCTGGAGCCGGATATTCTTCTGTTTGACGAGCCAACTTCTGCACTGGATCCTGAACTTGTAAAAGAGGTTCTTGATATAATAAGAAAACTGAAAAAGGAAAGAAAAATAACAATGCTCATTGTAAGTCATGAAATGAAGTTTGTAAGGGAAATATCTGATGAAGTTATAGTAATGGAAAATGGAAAAATACTTGAAAAGGGTACAGTAGAAAAAATATTTGAAAATCCTGAAACTCAGAGAGTAAAGGAATTTCTGAATACAATATATTAAAAAAAGCTTTATATCATAGGAAAAAAATATAAATAAGAGAAATTAAGCAGAAATATAAATTTGTAAAGTAAAATATACTTGCAATAGATATAAATTCAAGTTATAATAAGAAAAGTCAAAATTTTGAAAGTAAAATTAAGAGGTGAAGAAGTGTTTATTACGATTAAGAACTTGGTAAAAGAGTATAAGCTGCGTAACGGTAAGATTTTAAAAGCTGTAAATAACGTAGACCTTGAAATAGCAAAAGGAGATATTTACGGAATAATGGGACTTAGCGGTGCTGGTAAATCAACATTGATAAGACTCATAAACAGGCTTGAGGAGCCTACTGAAGGTGAAATATATGTAGAGCATGTTGAAAAAGGCGAAGAAATACCTGTAAAAAAGAATGTTCTGGATTTTGACCAGAATGAACTTAGAAATTACAGAAAAAAAACAGGAATGATATTTCAGCATTTTAATCTTCTAAATTCTAGAAGTGTAGGTGGAAATGTGGCATTTCCTCTGGAAATTTCAGGATGGAAAAAGGAAGATATAAATAAGAGGGTAGATGAACTTCTTGAGATAGTAGGATTATTAGATAAAAAGGAAAACTATCCGGAACAGCTTTCAGGAGGACAAAAACAAAGAGTTGCGATAGCAAGAGCACTGGCAAACAATCCGGAAATTCTACTTTCAGATGAGGCAACAAGTGCCTTGGATCCTAGGACAACAAATTCTATACTGGATTTGCTGAAGGATATAAATAAAAGATTTGGAATTACAATAATATTAATAACACATCAGATGGAAGTAATAAGAAAAATATGTAACAAGACAGCGATAATGTCTGATGGAAAAATAGTTGAAGAGGGAACTGTAAAGGATATATTTATGCATCCTAAAACACAGCTGGCAAAGGAATTTGTATCAAATATTTCCCACGAAAGTTTTGAATCAGAAGAAAAGACAGAGGTTAAAGAGCGTTCAGGAGGGAAAATAAGACTGAAACTGAAATTTAATGAAGAACAGGCTGATAAGCCATATATTGCTGAAATAATTAAAAGATATGATGCAGAAATAAATATATTAGGTGGATCTATAGATAAGTTGTCAAATACAGTTGTAGGAAATCTGACAATAGAAATTTCTGCTGAAGAGGAAAAAATAAAGGCAATAGTAAAATGGCTTGAAAAGAATCATCTGGAATTGGAGGTGTTATAATGAAATTTGATATAATAAAATTTTTGCATTTTGAAACAATGCTAAATCCGTTGTGGGAAACAGTTTACATGGTAGCAATAGCAACGCTTGTTTCATTAATTATAGGACTTCCAATAGGAGTACTTCTTGTTATTTCTGAGCCTAAAGGTGTAAAACCAAACAGAACATTGCATAAAATTCTGGATGTACTGCTTGTAAATATAACAAGGTCAATACCTTTTGTTATTCTTATAGTTCTTTTAATTCCATTATCAAGACTTCTTATAGGAAAATCTTATGGAAGTGTGTCGTTTATTGTTCCGCTTTCATTAGGATCTGCTCCTTTTATAGCGAGAATAATTGAAGGGGCACTGAAGGAAGTAGATGAAGGACTTGTAGAAGCTTCCAAAGCAATGGGAGCAACAACAAAAGAAATAATATTTAAGGTAATGATACCGGAAGCACTACCATCACTAATCCATGGACTTACTTTGACAATAATAAGTCTTGTAGGATATTCAGCAATAGCAGGTTCCATTGGTGGAGGTGGACTGGGAAATGCTGCAGTTATAGATGGATATCAGCGATCAAATCCAACATTAATGTGGCAGGCAACAGTAACAATTATTTTATTGGTACAGTTAATACAGTTTATAGGAAATAGTATAGTAAACAGAATAAATAAAAAAAGGTTAAGAGGATAACAGAAAATAATATATTTAATTGGAATATAAATTGTTAATTTATATATAAAAATAAAAAATAGGAGGATTTTAAATGAAAAAATTATTACTGGGACTTACAGCTGCATTATTTCTTGTAGCTTGTGGAGGAGCAAAAGAAGAAGCAAAAACTGATTCAAAGGCGGCAGAAAAGCCTGCAAAAGTTGAAAAATTAGTAGTCGGTGCAACACCTGTACCACATCAGGAATTACTTGAATTAGTAAAGGACGATTTAAAGGCAGAAGGTGTAGATTTGGAAATCGTTACATTTAACGATTACATACAGCCAAATAAATTATTAGGAACTAAGGAATTAGATGCAAATTTCTTCCAGCACATACCATATATGGAAGAATTTGGAAAATCAAACAATTTAGATTTAGTATCTGTAGGAAGTGTTCACGTTGAGCCTATGGCAGTTTATTCTAAAAAAATAAAAAATATAAATGATTTAAAAAATGGAGATACTATATTAATACCTAACGATCCAACAAATGGTGGAAGAGCATTAATATTACTTGATAAAGCAGGAGTTATAAAATTAAAGGATAATAAAAAATTAGATTCAACAATAGCAGATATAGCTGAAAATCCTAAAAATATTAAGTTTACTGCATTAGCGCCTGAACAGTTGGCACCAAGACTTGAAGAAGTTACAGCTGCAGTAATTAATGCAAACTTTGCTTTAGATGCAAAATTATCATTTAAAGATGATACAATCCTAGTTGAAGATAAAGACTCACCTTATGTAAATATAGTTACTGTTTTAAAAGGAAGAGAAAATGAAGAAAAAATTCAAAAGTTAATAAAAGCATTACAAAGTGAAAAAAAGTTAAAAAAATATTGATGAAAAAAATATAATGGTAGTGTAGTAGCTGCATTCTAAATTTAAACTGTAAATAGATTATCTTAAAAAAATGAAAAAAATATTATTCAAATCCCTAACTTTCTAAATATTTTTTTCTGATTGAGATAATCTTTTTACATTAAGTTCATCACAGTTAGAAAAAAATATTTGTATGTCTTGTGTGTATATTGATAATAATAGATAACTTTTTATTATGTGAGTAATAAGGAGACAATATAAAAATGAATGAAAAAAAGAAAAAAAGAAAAAAATATAAAATTTTAAAAAAATATTATTGAAGATTCTGATTTTACAAAGGAAACAATGTTTATTTTTGATTTGTGCAATGATTATAGCTTCAATAGGATTAAATACAAATTCTGTTGCAGTAATTATTGGAGCAATGTTGATTTCGCCACTAATGTCACCAATTCAGTCACTAGGATTGGGATTATCAAATGGAAATTTAAAAAGAGTTTATGCATCACTTTTTAGATTGGGAATTTTTATATTAATAAGTGTAGTAAGTTCCACTTTTTATTTTTTATTAAGCCCTATAAATGATGCAACACCACAGATACTAGCAAGAACTTATCCTACTTTATGGGACGTTTTAATCGCAATTTTTGGTGGAATTGCAGGAGTAATTGGAAAAACTAAAGAAGATGGTGGAAATGTAGTTCCTGGAGTAGCTATTGCAACAGCATTAATGCCTCCTTTGTGTGTAGTAGGATTTGGGATTGCTCATGGGAATCCGAAAATTTTTCTTGGAGCAGGATATTTGTTTATAATAAATGTATTTTTTATAATGTTGACGACAATGACTGGTGTAAAAATTTATTCTGTGGGTGTTTCTCAAACAAAACATAGAATGTCTGTAAAACAGCAAATAGTATTTTATGTAGGAAGTTTGATTGTAATGATTCCGAGTATATATACAGCGGCGTTGATGGTAAATGATATAGCAAGGGAAGAAAATCTAAAGACTTTTGTTTCAAAGGAGTTAACGGATCATTATGTTTTTGATAATTCAATTGATAAAAAATCTAAAATGGTTACTTTAAAAGTTATAGGAGAAGGTTTTGAAAAGCAGGAAATTGAAAAACTTGAGAAAAAAATGGGAAAATACAACTTAGGAAACTATAAATTAAAAATAGAGCAATTGTCAAATCAAAAATATTTAACAGCACAGGATTTGTCAAAAATATTTGAAGGAAGAAAAATTTAAAAGAAAAAAACTTGAAAAAAAGTTGTTTCACCAGTTGAAAAATCAAAAATAAAAACAGCTTTGGAAAAATGATTTAAAAAATAGTTGAAAATATATTGTACAAAAAAATTTTTGCAAGTAGTATTAATGAAGTAAAAAATTGGAAAAATTAATAGATGCAAACAATAACGAAAAATTTTATTGTTCTAATTATTGGTAATGAAACTATGACAGATGAAATTTCTGAAAAAAATAAAAAAATCTTGAGTTTAATACTGAGAAAAAAATATGAAATTATTGTTGAAAAAAACAAACAAAAATATAGTGAAACTGATTTAAAGTAGAATTGAGAAATTTCATTTAATTTGTTTTGCATGGAATTATCAGTTCTATATTAAAGAAGTTTCGCTATAAATAGACACCAAATATGAAAAAAAGTATAAAAAAAGTAACATTTACTATTGCAATTTACCGTTTAATATATAATTTAAATTTACTTTACTTATAAATAAGAGAGTGTTATAATATATAACATAAATAAAGTAATATTATAATTTTATTTTTTTAAATTTTTTTGAGTTATAATATGTATGAGGTAAAAAAAGTATGAATAATAAAGAAGTTTATATCTAAGTATAGATTGAAGGGATAAATAGTTTTTTTTATAAAAAAACTTAGTCATTTCAAAAAAACAAAGTAAAAAAATAATTATTCAAAGAAAAAAAGAAATAAAAAGGTATAATCAAATGAATATTTAAGTATTGGTAAATTTATTGCTTTATTTTCATATTTTTAAATAACACAAAATTGCAATTTGATGATGAAATAATTTATATAAGACTGTTAATAATCATCTTAGTTGATAGTTGAAGTGATAGTGTTTTTTTAGGTTGTTTCAGTTAATTGAAATGAGCAATAAATATTAGTTAAAAGCACCAATATTTAATTTCAAAAAAATGTAACAATTATAAATTTTTCAAAATTGAAGGGAGAAAAATTATGAAAAAAACTATTAATTGGATTATTTTTTTAGTAGCAAGCTTAAGTGCTTTTTTTCTGCTAATCAAGTAGTAGAATTAAAAAGGTGGTGTCGATTTAGGGTGGAAAAATACGATACAGATTACATTAATTTGAATGTAAAAAGCAAAAAAACAGGATTGGAAATAGGAGCAGAATACAGATATAATGTATATCCTGGATTAGAATTAGGTGGAGGTTTAGCATTTCAAGGTCATAAAAAAATTAAAAAAAGGACATAATGGAGAAGGATTTAATTCAGTTCCAGTATATGCAACTATGAAATATAGTTTTTGATACAGGTGAAGTAAAACCTTATTTAAAAAAACAGATTTAGGATATTCATTTAATACTAATGATTATAATAACGGATTTTTATTATGGAGCTGGTATTGGAGTATCATACAATAACTTTAATGCTGAGTTAATGTATAAAGAAAAATAAATCAAATTATTCAGGTTCAGTATGGGATGATAATATTAACTATAAAAGAGTTACTCTTGGATTCGGTTATAATTTTTTTCATTCTAATTTATAAAAAAATAATCCTAAAATTTTTTTAAAATTAGAATTCAATTTTTTTATAATAACTATCCTATTTAATATAATTATTATGAAAGAAAAAAACAAATTAAAATTGGGAGTGAAGTTTATGTCAAAAGTATTAAAAGTTCTTGTTATATTAGCAGTAATGATGTCATTAGTTGGTTGCAGTGACGCAATGATGTGTGAATTTGGATCATCAACAGCTTGCATGAGATATAATAAAGATGTATGGACAAAAATAAAAATAACTGTCTCAATATTTAATTAATAAATTTGTTCATTAAATTTACAAATTAGAATTTAATAATTCAAATGAAAAATTTTTGACAAAGGGAAATTTCCTTTGTCAAAAATAAAAAAAGTATAATATTATTGAACATGTTTATTATATGATTTTTTTGTGACAATGTTATTTATAGCTACAAATTTAGAGGTGAATTATGAAAAAAATGTTTAAAGTTTTTTTGTCATAGTCTCAATGATGATGACATTATGCACAAGTTATGCAGACATTATTTTTTTGGTGCTACTGCTGATTCTAAAACTAATCAAAGTACAAAAAAATAAGTTATTAATATAAAAAAACTGTCTCAAGTAATATTTGATATATTATTTATGAGGCATTTTTTTATTTTATTGATAGTAAATATATTAAATGTCAGTATTAATATTAATATCATAAATTGTAACTTTACTATTGTAGTTTACCAATTTGCAATATGTGTAAAAATAAAATTTGACAAAAAGTCAAAAAAATGTAGTAAAAATAACTGAGTAATAAAATTAGAAGTAGAAACGTTGTTTCTCACCTTTCCATCATAATATAACCATAGGAGTTATTTTTTTATCACATTTAAGTGAATGAGATGAGTCAGGTATATAGTTATTTTTTTTAAGTATTCTTACATAAAAAAATGTAAGTCTGTTTTATATGACTATTTTGAGCAAGGTTTCTTATATCTTGTTTTTTTTATTGTAAAAAAATTTTTAGGAGGTGTTCTTTATAAAAGGGACAAATAAATCTGATGAACCAAGAATGAATGAAAAAAATCAGAGCGAGAGAAATAAGAGTTATTGGAGATGATGGAGAACAGTTTGGAATTTTATCCGTAAATGAAGCTTTGGCTTTAGCAACAGAGAAAAAAATTTAGATTTAGTTGAAATCTCACCAAATGCTACACCACCTGTATGCAAAAATTATGGACTATGGAAAAATTCAAGTATGAGAAAAACAAAAAAAGAAAAAAAGAAAAACAAAAAGAAACAAAAAAATGTTGTCATCAAAGAGATTAGAATAAAAACCTCATATTGATGAACACGATAAGGAAACAAAAAAATTTCTCAAATTAAAAAAAGTTCATAGAAAAAAAGAATATAAGGTGAAAAATCAGTTTAAGGCTTTCAGGAAGGGAAAAAACTGCATGCTGAATCAGCAGTTAAGATTTTTAGATGCTTTTTGCAGACAGTTTTGAAGAAACTGCAATAGTCGAAAAAGAAATATGGAAAAGAACAAGTTCAAAAAAATTTGTTATGTTATCACCTAAAAAAAGTAGTAAAAATAAGGAGGAAAAATGCCAAAAAAATGAAAAACACAGAGGGACAAAAAAAGAGTTAAAGTAACAGGAAGCGGAAAAACTTGTTATTAAACATTCAGGAAAAAAAGTCACATTTTGACTAAGAAATCAAATAAAAAGAAAGAAAAAGATTAGGCCAAGACGCAATCGTACCAAAAAGGAGCAGAAAAAAAGAATTAAAAAAAGTGCTAGCAGGACAGGCAGGAAGATAGTTCAATCAGAATTATAAAAAGACTAAGGAGGAAAAATGCCAAGAGTAAAAAAACAGGAATAGTTAGAAGAAAAAGACATAAAAAAGTATTAAAGGAAGCAAAAGGTTATAGAGGAGCCATAAAAACAAATTATAAAAAGGCAAATGAAGCTGTTAAAAAAGCAATGGCTTACGCAACAGAGCATAGAAAACATAAGAAAAGAAAAAAATGAGAGAACTGTGGATAATAAGAATAAATGCCGCAGCAAGATTAAATGGACTTTCTTATTCAAGATTCATGAACGGATTGAAAAAAGCTGGAATTGAATTAGATAGAAAAGTATTAGCTGATATAGCTTTAAACAATCCTGCAGAATTTGCAAAATTAGTTGAAAAAATAAAATAGTTTTAAATAAAGAAAGAAATGTCAGATAAAAGGCATTTCTTTTTTATCTTTATATACAGAGAGGTGACTTTAATGAAGGCAGAAATTATATGTATTGGAACTGAACTGCTAGTGGGAGATATAGTAAATACAAATTCACAGTATATATCAAAAAAACTGACAGATATTGGAATTGATTTATATTATCAGACAACAGTGGGAGATAATTTTGACAGGGTAAAGGAATGTCTTGAAATAGCCTTTAAAAGAGCTGATTTAGTAATAACAACAGGAGGGCTGGGACCTACTATTGATGATATAACAAAGGAAGTTGTATCCGATTATTTTAATGAAGAACTTGAAGTTGTTCAAAAATATTATGATGAAGTAGTGGAAAGATATAGTAACAGAGGATTTGATATAGCTAAAGGAGCAAAGAAGGAAGCTTCTATACTAAAAAATTCTGAATTGCTGGAAAATGAAGTTGGACTTGCACCAGGATTCTTTTATGAAAAGGAAAATAAGAAAATAATTGTGTTACCAGGTTCACCTAATGAAATGACATGGATGATGGATAATCAGGCCACACCTTTATTGAAAAAATATTCAGATAGTGTACTTTTAATGAAAACACTTGAGATAAGAGGAATTCCAGAAGGAAAAATTGATGAAGAGCTGGAAAAATATTTTAAGATGTCAAATCCGACAGTGGCTCCTTATGCCAAGGAAAAATGTGTACATGTGAGGGTTGCCATGAAGGGGCTCAGAGAAAATATTGAAAATATTGAAAAAGAAATAGATAGGATAGTTGAGGAAATTAGGGGAATTTATCCTCAGGCTTCATTAATATTATAATTTTAACTGATTATACTATAAAAAAACAGGATGGTAAAATTTACTATCCTGTACCATATATCATATTTTTGAGTTTATACAGAATTCTGAATGCTCTTGACAAAAGAGCCTTAAATATTAAAAAAATCTAATCCCATTGAATATTCAAATAATGGATATATTAGCCTTTTTATTTCTTTTTTTCATCGATACCTTCGTCAAATAGTAGATTTGTAATTTGATCTATAAAATATTTTCTAATGTGTTTTTGGATTTCTATTAAAAAAATCCTTAAAAAGTTTCTCCTTTTATAGCTCCAACTTCTTCACATAATAACATCAAATTTTTTTATTCCAAATTTTAGATAATATTATATTATTTTGATAAAATCTATTATTTAAAATATTATTATTACGTATTTTCTCTAAGCTTCCTCCTATAAAAGCCGATAATCAAAATTATGACTATTATTGTTATGACATATGACATCTCAATCTTTCCTTTCGTTTATAAATTTTTTTTCTTTCTTCTATATATAGGAATATAAAAATAATTGACAAAAAAATGAATAATTTATTTATTATTTTCTTGAAAAAAATCTTTTTTTACTCCTTCTTCACCTTTACTTATAGTTTTTTTTGCAGTTTCTGTATCTAAAAAAACCTTGTCTAGCTAATTCCTGCTTTTTCCTTTTTGTTCATCTCTTTCTTTTATTTCTTTTTTTCAGAAAAGTTTTTTTGTTATAAAAAAATCAGAATCACTGTTAATTTCTTCGTTTGAATATTGTTCTATAACAGATTTATATTTATCTGAACATTTTATTCTTTTCTAAATTTTCATAAGTATATTTAATTTCTTCATTGATTTTTTTATTATCTGCACCTTGTTCAAATAAAGTTTGTGCCATTGCATAAACACCTAAATCTGATTTTCTTGGATTCATGAACATTTTGATAATAGTTTTTTTTATCTTCACATGACATCTGTAGAGAAGGATTAGTGTATGCTTCATTAAGTTGATTTCTATCACCTTTTTCTACTGTAGATACGAAGTCTTTAAGTATATCAACTCTACCAATATCTAGAAGTTTATTTGTACCTATTGCAATTCCAATAATAATTATAATTATTATTGAAGCGACTACTATAAATATTCTTTTTAAAAATTAATTTTACCAAAAAAATATGTTGAATAAATCCTAGTATTGCAAAAAAAGAAAAAAATAAACCTATCCCCATCACAATTAAAAAAACATAAAAAAACATAAATCATTTCTATTCACTCCTGTCGTATAAAAAAACTCTTAAAAATCATTATATTTATAAATTTCTTTCAGCTCTTTTTCTATCTCTTTCAGCTTTAAGAGCGAATGCGACAGTATTTCCTAAATCTGCTTGTTCCATTAAATATTCATCATAATCATAATTATCTAAATCATCGTCAAGATTATATTCTTCACATTCATTGTAATAATTCTCATCTATAAAGAATTTTTTTACCATTTATATAAATTGTACGATAACCTTTTAGATTTTGCATATTTTTTTCAGTATCTTCTTCTGTCCACATTGAATTAAATGAATCGTTAATAAATTTATTTACTAAATTTTTTTCTAGTTTCTTCATCAGCATTATCCCAAAAATTCAGCAAATTCATTTTGTGAGTTTTTCATTTTGTTTCCTTAGTTTTTTTCATTTTTCCAACCATTTATGGTGTTCTTTAATTGAGGTGTGTATACACGCATATACACCAAAAAAATATATGATTATTTGCAGAATTATAAAAAAATGAATTTGTATTAGTTTCAGAAATTATTATAAAACCTAAAGACCAAATAGCAACATATGCTACTCTATTAAAAAAATACGAACTAATAGATTGCTTCTAAATTCCTTATAATTACTAAAAAAACAAAAAAATTTCTTTTTTTCATTTTTACCTATATCAGAAATAAATCCAATTATCCCTAGCAATATTAAAAATTTCTATAATTAATTTAATGAATATCATTATAAAGTATCCTTTCCTTCATTACTTTTTTTATTATTTGTAATATCTCCTGTGATAATTCATTCATATATTCTCTCATACTTACCTTGTCTCCATATTTTTGAACCACCACCACGTTCAAAAAAACTATCTTCAAATTGTTCAAAAATTCTTTTCAGCTTCTTCTATAATTTTTTTTCTTTTTCTTCTTCAGATATTTCAGCATTTGAGTTGGCTTTTTTTATCTGTTTATCTTTTTCATTTTCAGCTGAAATATATTCACTATGTGCTTCTTTTTACTTTTTTTTAATTCTTCATTTAAGTCTTTGTATCTTTTCATTTCTTCACTGGATAATAAATTTTTTTCTGCATATTTTTTTAAAAATTTTTGTTCTGTAGCTGAACTTATAAATTCATATGTTAATTTTGTTATTGTATTCCAAATTCCCATAATTATTCTCCTTTTTTTATATTAATTATTACAATTGCAAATTTCATTATTTAATAAATGGTAGAGTATGTGTTCTGCTTCATTATTTCCTTTTTTTACTAGAAAATTTTTAAATATTTTATAGCCTTTTTTTATTATGATAATAATTTAGGTATAAATATGATAAATTTATTAGAGCATCAGTATCTCCAGTTTCTTTAAAGTTTTTTTGCGATATAGTTTTTCAGCTTTTTTTCATAGTTTTGATAAACTTCTTCATATAGGTTTCCTAAATTATTGTATGCAAACTTACACTTTTTCTATTGCCATTTGATAGTATTTAATTGCTTCCTCATAATCTTCTCTTCGATCATTGATTATTCCAAGATTATTTAAAGAAATTATATTTCCCATTTTTTTGTGCTTTAAAAAAATATTTTTTTCAGCTACTTCTAAATTATTACAGATTTCTAAATAATAAAATCCTATATTATTAACAGCCATATCACTTCCAAGAATGAAAGCTTTTTTTCAAAAATATTCCAAAGCATCAGTATATTTTTTTCTTTTTGAAATAATCTCTCTCAAGTTCATTAATAGCATAGAAATCATCATTTAATACTAATTGTTGTAATTCTTTATCTGTTTTTCTTTTTATATTTAGCGTACAATTTTTCTCCCCCTTTTTAATCTTTCATTACAATTCTATCCAATGATGTTGACCATTTGGAGAATTTTTTTACTCATACATGGAGTTCCCATAGTAGATGAACCATACGAAGTCTTTTTTTGACAATAAATACATTTTATCCATCTCGTAGTCGCCATTATTATCACTTCCTTTCTACTAAATTACTTATATATTACATGAAAAACATAAACAAAAATAAAATATATTATATTAACAATATATATATATATATATTGTTAATGATTAAATTGTGTAAAGAAAAAAATTTATAATTAATAGCATAAATTTTACGATATATTTGATTAAATTTAAAAACCAATCTTGACATTGTAAAGATTATATAATATAATCTTATCGGTGATAAGATTACTGAAAAATAAAAATAAATTATATGTGAGGTTAAAAATGAAAGAATATGGAAAAGACTATCATCATGGAAATTTAAGGAAAGAACTTATTGAAAAAGGAATAAAGATGATAAATGACACCGGTGAAGAAAAACTTTCGCTAAGAAAATTGGCAGTAGAATGTGGTGTCAGTAATGCTGCTCCGTATACGCACTTTAGGAATAAGGATGAACTCCTTAAAGCAATGAGTGAATATATATTGGAAATTCTGACATCTGAACTGGAAAAAATATGCAGTAAATATAAAGATGATGTTGAACTGCTCGCTATGTTAGGAAAATGTTATGTTATGTTTTTTTATGAAAATCCCGAATATTATCACTTTATATTTTCAAGGAAAGATATGGAAGTTGACCTTTCACTGAAAATGCCAAAAAGTGATTTAAACATGCCAATGAACATATTAAAAAGGGAAGCTATACGAGAGTTTACTAAAATGGAAATGCCTGAAGAAGTGATACAGGATAAAATTATTGCAATGTGGGCATTGGTACAGGGGCTGACATCAATTGTAATAATGCCGAATGTTAATTATGCCCAGCAATGGGATGAAAAAATAGAAGAAATAATAAAATCAAGTTTTATAAAATGTTATTAAAAATATGTAAAGTAAATATAAAAAATTAAATTCTAAATTTGTATGAATGGAGGTAGATTTTTTTATGCAACTTATTATACATGATATGAATAGGGAAGAATTTCAAAGAATATATTATGAAAAAAATTAAAAAAATGAAGCAATAAGGAAAGTTATTGGAAAAAAAGAAAGGAAAAAAATGAAAAATTGGATTGAAAAATAAAGAAAAAGAAATAATTATATATAATAATAGCAATATAAGAAATTGTACAGGCTGTTTCTGTCGCTGGATAAAAAAATCCTGGTAGATGTATATTGAAAGATGGATATGAGAATCTAGCTGAACTTTATTCAAAAAGCTGAAAAAGATAACAATTATAAGTAAATCGTCGCTATGGGACATACAGTCCTTTTATAAAAAAATGTATTGGATAGAAGTATACTGTATCTTCTTCCGTTTTTTTAAATTAAAAAAACAATGAAATGCATCATACAATCAGATATAAAAAAAGAAATTGTTTCTGGAAGTTTATTTTTTTATGGAAAGGATTTAACGGAACTGGAAAAAAATACAGCTGAAAAAAACGGTAAAAAGCTAACTGTATTAATTTGAATATAAAGAAATTTAATGTAAGTTTTTTTGGGAAATATTTTTTTAAGGAAGTGAGTAAAAATGAAAAATTGGAATAGTAAACGGAAGTCCAAGAGGGAAAAAAAGTAACTCTGAAATATTGATAAAAATATTTATGTTCTTTGCTCGAAGGACATAAAATTAATAAATATTATTCATTTTCCAGTAAAATGAATAGTGAAATAAAGTCTGAAATTCATAATGCAGATGCACTGATATTTGCATTTCCTCTGTATGTTGACAGTATCCCATCTCATCTTTTGGATACTATTGTAAAATTTGAAGAAGAAAAAATAATAAATTCAAAAACAAAGATTTATTGTATTGTGAATAATGGATTTTTTGAAGGAAAGCAGAATCAGCTGGCAATCTTACAGATGAAAAACTGGTGTCAAAAAACAGGTGCAGAATGGGGACAGGGGATTGGTATAGGAGCAGGAGAGATACTGTCATATGTGGAAAAAGTTCCATTAGGGAAAGGTCCGTTAAAAAATCTTGGAAAAGTATTGGAACAGTTTACAAATAATATAAAGACATTAAAAAGCGGTAATGAAACTTATGTAAATCCTAACTGGTCAAGACTGCTATACTGGATACAAGGAACAATTTCTTGGATTATAAAAAGCCAGAAAAAAATAAACTTAAAAATAAAAAGACTTGATTGGAAAAAGCGATATAAATTTATAAAAATTAAAAAAATAAAAACTATTATGAATTTCTTCAAATTACACATATAAAAATTTTTTTCTGTAATTTAAATATGTCTTCTTATAGTAGTTTTTTTCTATGAATTCTACTTATTACTTTTCCAGTTTTCTTCCTAATGATGTATTTTATTTTTAATAATGATCTATTTTTATAAATATAAATAATATAATCAGATTCAAAAAAAGAGTATAAAAAAATTCCTAAAACAGTTATTATATACAAACTTTGCACTTAAAAATACTTTGATTATCAAATGTATTTTTTTAAGTGAAATATTTAATAAAAATGAGGAAAAGGTATTGACAAATTCTAAAAAAATATGGTAAAAACATTAGTGTATGAAAAATAAAAAAATAATAAAGTTACTTTTGGAAAAAAATAAAAAAATAATAAAATTTTAAATTCAAGTCTAGTCAAAAAAATTTTGCAAAAAAATTTAATATAAAAACAATTAAAAAGAAAGGAAGAGTTTAAGTATGGAAAAAATCAAATGGTGTTTAAACACGATGCCAAAATCCGATAAGGAAAAAAGCATAGAAATTTTAACGGAAGAAGAAGTCAAGAAAGCAAGAAGCTTTCACGAAAGTTTTCCACAATATGAAAAAACTCCTTTGGTGAGTTTGGAAAAATTATCTGAGTATCTTGGAGTTTCGGGAATTTACATAAAAGATGAATCTTATAGATTTGGTTTAAACGCTTTTAAGGTTTTAGGAGGATCTTATGCTATGGCAAGATACCTGGCAGAAAAACTAGGAAAGGATATTTCTGAACTTCCTTATGAAAAACTTGTATCTGAAGAAGTAAGAAAACAGCTGGGAGAGATTACTTTCTATACTGCAACAGATGGGAATCATGGAAGAGGTGTAGCATGGACTGCAAATAAATTGAAGCAAAAATCAGTAGTATACATGCCAAAGGGATCATCATTAGTGAGACTTAATAACATATTGGCAGAAGACGGAGCAAATGCAAGTATAACTGAACTAAACTATGATGATGCTGTAAGACTGGCAGCAAAACATGCTGAAGAAACTAATGGTGTAGTAGTACAAGATACAGCATGGGAAGGTTACATAGATATTCCTGTATGGATAATGCAGGGGTATGGAACAATGGCATTGGAAGCTAGAGAACAATTAGAAAAATTGGGAGTAGAAAGACCAACTCATATATTTATTCAGGCAGGAGTAGGTTCATTGGCTGGGGCGATACAAGGGTTCTTCGCTTCAGTGTATAAAGATAATGTACCTATAACAGTAGTTGTAGAACCAGATTTAGCTAACTGCTATTATCAGTCAGGATTACAGGGAGATGGAAAACCTGTAAATGTAGGTGGAGAAATGAATACACTTATGGCTGGACTTGCTTGTGGTGAGCCTAACATAGTAGGATTTGAAATACTGAAAAACTATGCAACAGCATTCCTTTCTTGTCCTGATTATGTGGCAGCTAAAGGAATGAGAGTTCTTGCAGCGCCATTAAAGGGAGATGCGCCTGTAACTTCAGGAGAATCAGGTGCGGCAACATTAGGGGCATTATTTAATATAATAAAAGATGAAAGCTATTCAGAACTGAAAAAAGCATTAAAAATAGATAAAGATTCCAGAATACTATTCTTTAGTACAGAAGGGGATACAGATCCTGATAAATATAAAGATATAGTGTGGGATGGAGATTATACAACTAAATAAATATATATAATTTAAATATATATAAAAAATAAATTTTTTGGGAGGATACAAAATGAAATTTGAAGAAATCAAATCAAAAGCAGAAAGCTACAGAGCGGACATGACAAAGTTCTTAAGAGAGTTAGTAAAAATACCTGGTGAAAGTGCTGAAGAAAAAGGTCATGCATTAAGAATCAAGGAAGAAATGGAAAAAGTTGGATTTGATAAGGTAGAAATAGACCCTCAGGGGAATGTTATGGGATATATGGGAACAGGATCAAAAATAATTGCATTTGATGGACATATAGATACAGTAGGAATAGGAGAAATTAGAAACTGGGAATTCGATCCATATGAAGGATATGAAACAGATGAAGAAATAGGAGGAAGAGGAACAAGTGACCAGCTTGGTGGAGTTGTTTCAGCAGTTTATGGAGCAAAAATAATGAAAGATCTTGGACTGATAAAACCTGATCATACAATTCTTGTAGTTGGAAGTGTACAGGAAGAAGACTGTGATGGACTATGCTGGCAATATATAATAAAAGAAGACAAAATAAGACCTGAATTTGTTGTTTCTACTGAACCTACAGATGGAGGAATATACAGAGGTCAAAGAGGAAGAATGGAAATCAGAGTAGAAGTGAAAGGTGTTTCATGCCACGGTTCAGCTCCTGAAAGAGGGGATAATGCAATTTACAAAATGGCAGACATTTTACAGGATGTACGTTCTTTAAATGAAAATGATGCTTCTGAAGGAAATGAAATAAAAGGATTAGTAAAAATGTTAGATGAAAAATACAATCCTGAATGGGAAGAAGCTAACTTCCTTGGAAAAGGTACAATAACAGCTTCTCAAATTTTCTACACAAGTCCAAGTAGATGTGCTGTTGCAGATTTCTGTGCAGTATCACTTGATAGAAGAATGACAGCAGGAGAAACTTGGGAATATTGTCTTGAAGAAATCAGACAGTTGCCTTCAGTTAAAAAATATGGAAGCGATGTAACAGTTCTTATGTACGACTATGACAGACCTTCATATACTGGATTAGTTTATCCTATAGAATGCTACTTCCCAACTTGGGTACTTCCTAAAGATCATAAAGTAACATTGTCATTGGAAGAAGCATATAACTCATTATATGGAGAAAAGAGAATTGGTTCTAAACAACTGTGGAATCAAGAGTAAATAGACCTCTTGTAGATAAATGGACATTCTCTACAAACGGAGTTTCAATTATGGGAAGAAATGGAATTCCTGTAATAGGATTTGGACCAGGAGCAGAAGCTCAAGCACATGCGCCTAACGAAAGAATCTGGAAAGATGATCTTGTAGTATGTGCTGCAGTATATGCGGCTCTTCCAGGAGTTTATGCTTCAAAATAGTATTCTAAGCAGAATTTATGAGGCAAATGTGGTTACAAAGACAGTAGATAAAATAGATAAAATTAGTCATAAAAAAATCAAAAATAAAAAGTATTTCAGGAGGAGAAAAAAATTTATGGATAAAACACAAGAATTTAAAAAAATAATGGAAGAACTTGGAAAAATTAAAATTTAATGAAATGTACGAAAACGACTTTTTTTCTTAACTTGGGAAAAAAACAAGTGATGAATTAAAAAGCAACATTTGCAGTGGCGGATGCTTTGAGAAATCTGAGAGAAAGAAATATTTCTACAAAAAATATTTGATAGTGGACTTGGAATTTCATTATTTAGAGATAATTCTACAAGAACAAGATTCAGTTTTGCAAGTGCCTGCAACCTGTTAGGACTTGAAGTTCAAGATCTTGATGAAGGAAAATCACAAATAGCACATGGAGAAACAGTAAGAGAAACTGCAAATATGATTTCATTTATGGCTGATGTTATAGGAATAAGAGATGATATGTATATAGGTAAAGGAAATACATACATGAGAGAAGTTTCAAAAGCTGTAAAAGATGGAAATGCGACTGGAGTACTTGAACAAAGACCTACATTAGTAAACTTACAATGTGACATAGATCACCCTACTCAAAGTATGGCAGATATGTTGCATATAATTCACGAGTTTGGAGGAGTTGAAAATTTAAAAGGTAAGAAAATAGCTATGACATGGGCTTATTCACCATCATATGGAAAACCTCTTTCAGTACCTCAAGGAATTATAGGGTTAATGACAAGATTTGGAATGGAAGTTGTTCTTGCTCATCCTGAAGGATATGAAGTAATGCCTGAAGTTGAAGAAGTAGCTAATAAAAATGCTGCTGAATCAGGAGGAAGCTTCAAAAAAGTAAACAGCATGGCTGAAGCATTTAAGGATGCAGATATAGTTTATCCAAAAAGCTGGGCTCCTTTTGCTGCTATGGAAAAAAGAACTAATTTATACGGAGAAGGGAAATTCGACGAAATCAATAAATTAGAAAAAGAATTACTTGCCCAAAATGGAAATCATAAAGACTGGGAATGTACAGAAGAACTGATGAAACTTACTAAAGAAGGAAAAGCACTTTATATGCACTGTTTGCCAGCAGACATTACAGGGGTAAGCTGTGAAGCTGGGGAAGTTGAAGCATCAGTATTTGACAGATACAGAGAACCATTATACAAAGAAGCAGGATTTAAACCTTATATAATTGCAGCAATGATGTTCTTAAGCAAAGTTAAAGATCCTAAAGAATTATTGGAAAAACTGGAAGAATTAGGAAAAGAAAGAGTTCTTAAGAAATAATTATTTCATAAAAGTTTGTAATGATTTTTTTCATAAAAATTTTTTTAATCACGGTGTGGCTATAATGACAGAAATCAGGATAGCCGCACTGAGTAAACTGAAATAAATTTGGAGGAGGAGAAGGTCATGGGTGGTAAAGAAAAATTATCAGACAAAGAATTAATTTACCAGTTAGATGGAAGACCAAGTTTTAAAGTTGCATTTCCCCTAGGATTTCAACATGTCCTAGCTATGTTTACAGGAAACTTGGCTCCAGTATTGATATTGGTAGGTGTATTAGGACTTGACAATGCTTTAAGATTGAGAATGATACAATGTGCAATGTTTGTTTCAGGATTAACAACGTTTGTTCAGCTGTATCCTATAAAAATAGGTAAGTTCCAAATAGGAGCAGGATTACCAATAGTTATGGGAACTTCGTTTGCGTTTGTTCCAACTTCTAAAACCTTAGGTGCCAAATTTGGATTGGCTGGTGTTTTAGGTGGTGCGGCATTAGGAAGTTTAGTTGAAGTTATAATGGGAATATTTTATAAACCATTGAAAAAATTATTTCCACCACTTGTTGTAGGAAGTGTACTTATAACAATAGGTATACATCTTCTTGATGTAGGAGTGGATTATTTTGCAGGAGGAGCTGCTTCAAAGGCGAATGGAACTTATGGATCATTAGGAAATCTTACATTAGGATTTATAGTATTTTTCACTATTATATTATTACAGAAGTTTGGAAAAGGAATGTGGAAAATATCAGCGATCCTTATAGGGATAATCGTAGGATATGTAGCAGCCTTTTTTATGGGAAAATTAAACTTTTCACAAATAACATCAACTCCTTTATTTGGGTTTCCTATACCTTTGATAATGCCTTGGCAGTTACAGTTTCCAGCTGAAGCTGTGTTCAGTTTTGCAACTATATATATAGTTTCAGGACTTGAAACAATAGGAAATACAAGTGGAATTACTATAGCAGGATTTAACAGAGAAGCTAGTGGAGAAGAAACTTCAGGAGCAATTCTTGCAGACGCTATCGGTTCTACAACAGCAGTATTGTTTAATGCATTGCCTAATACAGCATTTGGTCAGAATGCAGGAATTGTTGCAATGACAAGAGTTGTAAACAAATGGTGTATTGCAATGGGAGCATTTGTACTGATGGGAGCAGCATTCTTCCCTAAAATTGGTATGATATTTAATATTATGCCTCCGAGTGTACTAGGTGGAGCAGTTATCACAGTATTTGCAATGATACTTATAAATGGAATAAAAATGGTCGCAAAAGCAGGATTTAGCGACAGAAACTTAATAATTCTTGGAATTACTTTTGGTCTTGGACTAGGACTGGGAGCACATCCTGATGCAGTGGCAGGATTACCATCATATGTAGGCTTCATATTTAAAGACACAGTAGCATGCGTATGTATAATTTCAATATTAGCAAATATGGTATTCCCACCAGATGAAAAAGATAGAGAAATAGCAGCTGAAATGGTAAAACACGGGGAATAATAATATTTAAGATTTGGAAATTAAAAAAATAGGAAAAATTGAGGTTTCAAAATATTCATAAAATAGAATTTTTAAAAATGGATTTTTATAATTTAAACATAAAAAAATTTAAATAACTTAACAAGAAGTCGTACAAAAAAATGTAAAGATATGAAAATAAAAAAATAACTGAACTAATAATATAAATGATAAGTAATATGGAATAAATATTGTGAGAGAAAAAAAGATTAAATTTTAAATTAATCGGAGGGAAAAAATGAGTGAATTAATGAGACCTATCCCATTTGATAAGCTAGTGAAATGGTCGTTAAGGGAATATGAAGAACAGGAAAGCGTTTTTGGAATAAAAAAAGATAAGTTCTATAGAAATAAAAGTGGAACAAATTTAGTTCTTTTTGGAGATAAGTTAAGTTCTCCAATAGGACCTGCGGCAGGACCTAACTCGCAGCTTTCACAAAATATTATAGCATCTTATTTGGCAGGTTCCCGTTTCGTAGAATTGAAAACAGTTCAGAAGATGGACGGAGAAGACTTGAGAAAATGTATAGCAAGACCTTGTATAAATGCAGAAGATGAAGGCTACAATGTGGAGTGGTCAACTGAACTTACAGTACAGGAAGCATTTGTAGAATATGTTAAGGCATACATAGCAATTCATGTTCTGGCTAAGGAATTTGAAATAAGTGATGTCAGAGATTTTGCATTCAATATGAGTGTAGGATATGACCTCGAAGGAATAAAAACTGAAAAGATAGACAATTATATAGAAGGACTTAAATATGCTGCAAATACTGAAATATGGAAAGAAAGTATTGCATTCCTGAAGGAAAATTTACATCTATTTAAAAAAGTTACAGCAGAAGACATAGATAAAATTTCTCCTAATGTATGTAGAAGTATATGTTTATCTACGCTTCATGGTTGTCCTCCTGCAGAAATTGAAAGGATAGCAAGATATCTGATTTCAGAGAAGAAAGTACATACCTTTATAAAATGTAATCCTACATTGTTGGGATATGAATTTGCTAGAAACATACTAAATGAAATGGGTTACGAATACATAACATTTGATGACCATCACTTTAAAAATGATTTACAATGGAATGATGCAGTTGTTATGATTAACAGATTGATAGATTTTGCAAAGGAAAATGAAGTGGAATTTGGTGTAAAGCTGACAAATACTTTCCCTGTGCAGATAGCTAACAACGAGCTTCCTGGAAATGAGATGTATATGTCAGGAAGATCACTGTATCCTTTGACAATAAGTCTGGCAAATAGAATTTCAAAGGAATTTAAAGGAAGACTCCCAATTTCGTTTTCAGGAGGGGCAGATTACTTTAATATTAAGGAAATATTCAACACAGGAATACAGCCTATTACAGTGGCAACAACAATATTGAAACCTGGAGGATACGAAAGACTTAAACAGCTTGCTGAAACCGTAGAACCTTTATTGACAGGACCTTTCCATGGGATAAATGTTGAAGCGCTTGACTATCTTGCAAGAAATGTTATTTATGACAAAAATCACTTAAAGGAAACAAGACCTGTAAAATCAAGAAAGACTTCAAGCCTATTGCCATTATATGACTGTGCAAAAGCTCCATGTAAAGATGGTGGATGCCCTATTCATCAACAGATACCTGAATACCTGAAAATGGTAAGTGAAGGTAAATTTAAGGAAGCATTTGAAATAATAGTAAATGATAACTCTTCTCCTGCTGTGCTAGGAGTAATATGCGATCACCAGTGCCAACACAAATGTACAAGACTTGACTATGAAGAATCTCTGAGAATAAGAGATGCAAAGAAAAAAGCAGTATTAAATGCAATGGATATATATCTGGAGGAAATGAAGCCGGCAAAAGTTATATCTAAGAAAAAAGTTGTTGTAATTGGTGCAGGACCTGGAGGAGTATCAACTGCATATTTCCTGAGAAGAAATGGTATGGATGTCACTGTTCTTGAGAAAAGAGACAAGCCATATGGAATAGTGCAGTATGTTATTCCTGAATTCAGAATATCCCATGAAATGATAAATAGGGATTATCAATTGGCAGTAAATGCAGGAGTAAAATTTGTATTCAATGTAAATGAAAACTACAATGTAGATGAACTGAAAAAAGAATATGATTTTGTTGTTCTTGCTACAGGTGCATGGAAAAAAGCGGCAAGCCCTGTAAAGGAAGGGGAAGAATATTTGAGAGATTCACTTGAATTTCTGGAATCTGCTAAAAATAGCAACTTGAACCTGTCCTTAGGTAAAAATGTGGCAATAATCGGTGGAGGAAGTGTGGCAATGGACTGTGCAAGAACTGCGTTACGTTGCCCTGGAGTTGAAAAAGTTTCTATTGTGTACAGAAGAACAAGAGACTTTATGCCGGCCGAACCTGAAGAAAAAGAAGTGGCATTACAGGATGGAGTAGTATTCCAGGAATTATACTCACCAGTAAGCTATGATGGAAAAACTTTTGTCTGTGAAGCAATGGAGCTATCAGACAGAGATGCTTCAGGAAGAAGAGGTGTAAAAGGAACTGGAAAATTTGAATCATTTGAATTTGATACGGTTGTAAATGCAACAGGAGCAAGAGTGGATAGCAGTCTTTTTGAAGCTAATGGCTTGAAATTAACAGAGAGAGGATATGCGGCCTTAAATCAATTCAATGAAACAAGCAAGGAAAATGTTTATATTGCAGGAGACTGTAAATCAGGAGCTGCGACAATTGTAAAAGCTGTTGCAGATGCAAAAATAATTTCAAAAAATATACTGGATAAATGTGGACTTACAAATGATTTCAAAAAATTTGATATACCTCAGGTTGAGAGCACATTATACGAAAGAAAAGGTATATTGGAGCATGGAACTGAAACTAAGGAAGATGGAAAAACGTTGCCTTGCATGCGATAAAAATTTGTGAAATCTGCGTAGATGTATGTCCAAACAGGGCAAATGTGCTTGTTAAATTAACAAGTGGCAGTGAAATATTCAGTCAAAAAAACACCAGATAGTTCATATTGATGGAATGTGTAATGAATGTGGAAATTGCGGTATCTTCTGCCCTCACACAGGAAACCCTTACAAAGATAAAAATTACAGTATTCTGGACTGAACATGACTTTATAGATAGTACTAATAAAGGATTTTTTTACGTATAGGAGAAAAATAAATTCAAAGTAAGAAAGGAAGATGGATCAATTATAGAACACACTTTTAGGTGATGGTCAGATTTCTGATGAAATGAATGTCTATCTGAATACAATATTAAAAAAATTATTCTTATTATATGCTAGAATTTTAGGAGGTTAAAATGATTTTAATCGGAAATGGGAAGGTTTTTACAAGAGATGATGAAAAAAACCTTATGTAGAAAAATGGAGCAGTTTTTAATTGATGGGAATGTTATTAAGGAAATTGGAAAAGACAGAAGATTTGAAGACAAAGTATCCTCAGGCTGAATATAAAGATGCAAAGGGAAGACTTGTGATGCCTGGATTTGTTAATACTCATATGCACTATTACAGTACATTTGCAAGAGGGATGTTTTTAGGAGGAAAGCCTGCTACAATGTTTGGAGAAGTGTTGAGAAATCTATGGTGGAGACTGGACAGAACACTTAATCTGGAAGACGTAAAATACAGTGCACTGCTTCCTATGATAGAACAGGTAAAATGTGGAGTTACTACTGTAATAGACCATCATGCCAGCCCCAATGCACTTGAAGGAAGTCTTATGAAGATAGCTGAAGCTGCAAAGATAACAGGAATCAGAAGTAATCTCTGTTATGAAGTATCTGACAGGGATGGAGAAGAAATAGCAAATGCAGGAATAAAGGAAAATATAGATTTTATAAAATATTGTGATGCTGAAGATAATGATATGTTAAGAGGACTTTTCGGATTACATGCTTCACTTACTATATCAGATAAAACACTTGATAAATGTCTGGAGGCAGTATCAGGTGTAAATAAAGGATTCCATGTACATTGTGCTGAAGGGATAGAAGATGTTGTTGACTCTCTTGAAAAATATAACCAAAGAGTAATCGAAAGATGGTATAGCAGGGGAGTTTTAAGTGACAAGAGTTTAGCTGTTCACTGTATTAATGTTACAGATGAAGAGCTGGATATGCTGAAAGCAAGTAATGTTGCAGTTATACATAACCCTGAATCAAATATGGGAAATGCTGTAGGAGTTACACCTGTCCTAGATATGTTTAAGAAAGGAATTCCTGTAGGGCTTGGAACAGATGGATATACTCCTGATATGATGGAATCATATAAAGTGATGAATATAATTTCAAAACATGAAAAAAGACTGCCTAGTGTAGGATGGACAGAAGCACCTCAGATGGTTTTCAACAACAATCCGATGATAGCTAACAGATTTATGAAAAATGGTAAAGTTGGAGTCTTAAAGGAAGGATATTATGCGGATTTAATAATAGTAGACTATAAAGCTCCTACGCCTTTAAATGAAAGTAATATAAATGGACATTTACTATTTGGAATAAGTGGAAGAAATATTGACACTACAATAATCAATGGTAAAATCATTATGGATGAGAGAATATTAATAGGAATAGACGAAGAAGCAATCACAGCAAAAAGTGTGGAATTAGCTCAAAAAGTGTGGAATAGAATCTAAGGAAATTTTTGAAATGAAATGTAGTAAAAATAATTTTAAAATAGAAATTTTATCTGTTTAGAATCCTGATTCTATTTTGAGGTAATTATTACTATAAATTTAAAAATTCCGGATTTTAGAAGGAGTTATATTATGTATGAATTTACAGTTAATGGAAAGCAATGTTCAACGGATGTAAAAAAGAACTTACTGGCTTATCTGAGAGAAGATCTTAAACTTACTGGAACAAAAAATGGGTGCGGTGAAGGAGTCTGTGGAGCCTGTACAGTGATACTTGACGGAAAGACAATGAGAGCATGCGTACTTACAACAGAAAGAGTAAATGGGAAGAGTATAATAACAATAGAAGGGCTGACAGAAAGAGAGAAAGATGTTTATTCTTATGCCTATACAAGAGCAGGAGCAGTACAATGTGGTTTCTGTATTCCTGGAATGGTTATAAGTACAAAAGCTCTTCTTGACAAAAATCCTGAACCGACGTTAGATCAGGTTAAAGATGCTTTGAAAGGGAACATTTGCAGATGTACGGGATACATTAAAATATTTGATGCAGTGATGCTGGCTGCAAGAATTTTCTCTCAAAATGAGAAAATACCTAAGGTCAACTGTAAAGGGCTTGTAGGAGAAAATCTTGACAGGGTTGATGCTGTGGAAAAAACACTTGGAACAGGTAAATATGCGGATGATTTTACAACTGAAGGATTAGTGTATGGTTCATGTGTTAGAACCCCTCATCCAAGAGCATTGATTAAGAAAATAAATGTAGAAAAAGCAAAGGCATTGCCAGGAGTAATAACTATCATTACTGCAGAAACTATTAAATTAAATCCTTTAGGACATCTGGTAAAGGACTGGCCTGCATTTATTGGAGAGGGGGAAATCACAAGATATGTAGGTGATGCTTTGGCACTTGTAGTTGCTGAAACTGAAGAGATACTAGCTGAAGCAAAAAAACTCGTGGAAATAGACTGTGAGAAACTTGAGCCTATAAGAAATCCTATAGAAGCGATGGCTGAAGGAGCCCCAAAACTTCATGAAAAAGGAAATCTTCTTTTTAGGCAGGAACTTAAAAGGGGAAATCCTGAAGAAAAAATAGCCAATTCCAAATATGTTATAAAGGATCATTTTTCTGTGCCTTTTACGGATCATGCTTTTATGGAGCCGGAATGTGCTACAGCTATGCCGAATCCTGAAGTAGAAGATGGTCTGCTGATGTATACAGGCTCTCAGAATATATATGATGAACAGCGTGAAATATCAGGGATGCTTGGTATTTCTCCTGAAAAAATAAGAATTAAGAGCATGTATGTAGGAGGAGGTTTTGGAGGTAAGGAAGACATGTCAGTTCAGCATCACGCTGCACTGGCGGCTTATCTGTTGAAACGTCCTGTAAAGGTTAAGTTTACTAGACAGGAGAGCATAAATATTCATACAAAGCGTCATGCGATGGAAATGGATTTTACTGTTGGTTGTGATGAAAATGGAATCTTGCAGGGAATGATAGCAGAAATTATCGCAGATACAGGAGCATATGCCTCTCTTGGAGGACCAGTATTGCAAAGAGCCTGCACTCATGCTTCAGGACCTTACAACTTTCAGGATATACAAGTTGTAGGAGAAGCATATTATACAAACAATCCTCCTGCAGGTGCATACAGGGGATTTGGAGTAACACAGTCATTGTTTGCTATGGAAGCATGCGTGAATAAGTTGGCTGATATGGTGGGAATATCACATTGGGAAATGAGATATAGAAATGCACTGCGTCCTGGAGATACAATGCCAAATGGTCAGATTGCAGATTCTAGTACGGCATTAGTTGAAACATTGGAAGCAGTGAAGGAAGAGTATGAAAATGCCAAGTATGCAGGGATTGCCTGTGGAATAAAGAACAGTGGTTTAGGAGTGGGAGTTCCTGATTATGGAAGATGTAAAGCTTCTGTTGAGCAGGGGAAAATACATGTCAGAACAGCAGCGTCGTGTATTGGACAAGGACTTTTAACAGTTATGCTTCAGATTGCCGTTGAAACACTAAAATTACCTCCTAGTATGATAGTGATGGAAACTCCTGATACAGAAAGAACTCCAAACTCTGGAACAACAACAGCTTCAAGACAGACACTTGTCACAGGGGAAGCAGTAAGAAGAGTTACACAGCTGGTGAGAGATGAGCTGGATAAAGGTAAAACTATCGAAGAGCTTGAAGGAGAAGAATTTTATGCAGAATATTTGGCAAAAACAGATCCAATAGGAACAGATGTTCCACATCCAATAAGCCATGTAGGATATGGATATGCTACACAGGTTGTCATTCTTGATGATGAAGGAAAGCTTAAGAAAGTTATAGCTGCACATGATGTAGGAACACCTATAAATCCTCTGAATGTTGAGGGTCAGATAGAAGGTGGAGTGGTAATGTCACTTGGATATGCTCTGACTGAGGATTTTCCTCTTGTGGATTCAGTTCCTAAAGTAAAATATGGAACACTGGGGCTATTCAAGAGTAACCAGACTCCAGAAATAAAATCTATTATTGTAAGGAAAAAGGATAGAAATGAAATGGCTTATGGAGCAAAAGGGATAGGTGAAATTGCAAGTATCCCTACAGCTCCTGCAGTGCAGGATGCATATTATGTGTTTGATAAGCAGTTCAGAACTAAACTTCCTCTGGAAGGGACACCTTATAGCAGAAAAATCAAAAAAATAAGGAAAAAAACTTGTTAGAAAATAAAAAAATTCGATAAATCTAATAAATTTTTAAGTTACATAATTTTTTTAGATTATCGAATTTTTGCAAAACATTTTTTTATAACTTTTATTCTGTTATTCCTTTTTCAATTAATTTATCATCTGACTTATATTATAAACTGTTTTATAATATAAGATGGAAAATATTATAAAACTTGCAAATAGATGTATTATTTACTATCCCAGCAATCCTCCGTGTCCCATCTCAATAATTTCCTGCTTGGTTATCCTGTCATCTGTAAGAATTCTTGGAAGCAGAATATCAAAAACAGTTTTTTCTGAAAAGACAACTCCGCCTGGCAATCCTATCAATACTTTTTCTCCTTTGTATGCCAGCATAAACATTGCTCCCGGAAGAACAGGAGTACCGTAAGTGACTATTTCCCAATTGCTTTCTCTTATGGCAGAAGGCGTGACATCATCAGGATCTATGGACATTCCTCCTGTACACATTATAATATCTTTTTCATTTTCAAATTTCTTTATATATTTTTTTATTGTATTCTTGTCATCTGGAGAAAATACCTGTTCCATATCATTTAGTTCATATTTCTTATATTTTTTTAAAAAGGGCTTCTTTTGATTTGTCCTTTATTATTCCGTTATATACTTCATTTCCTGTTGTTATTAGTGCTAATTTTTTTTATTTTTTTGTCAATTTTTTTGAATGTCAGTACGTTCCTGTCTTTAACTATTTCCTTCATTTCATCCAGCTGGGATTTTTTTCTATCAGTAATGGAATTACTCTAGTTGCGACTGACAGTTTCTCCTTTTTTTAATATAACTATTATTATACTTTTGTAACTAGAATTATTTCCCCTATTTTTGTTTATTTTGTTCAGAGTATTGATATCTATCTTTAAAATTCCGTCTTCTTTGGCAGTTATATTTATTTTACCTTCGCGTATATCTGAAATTTCAAAAAACTCTTTATCTAGATTGAGTTTTTCTACGATAAACATTGCTGCATCATTTTCATGGATAAGATTTTTTTCCTTGTCTTCTTCTTCCATTACAAATATATTTTCTTTTCCCAACGAGATTAGTACTTCTATGTCTTCTTTCCTAATTATATGTCCCCTTAAAAACTTTGCTCCTTTGAACTCTCCCGGTAATATTTGAGTTATATCGTGACAAAGTTCATATCCTTCAGCATTTCTTACATTTATTTTTTTCATTTTACTTTTCTCCTATCTGGCACATTCTATAGCACTTCCTGTAAGTATTTCTATCCCATGAATTATTGATTCTATACAATATTCTAATGATTCTCTCACAGCTTTTTCACTTCCTGGAAGATTTACTATCAGTGTTTCCTTTCTTATGCCTGCAATAGCTCTTGAAAGCATCGCCCTTTTAGTTATATTTATACTGTACTGTCTTATTGCTTCAGGTATTCCAGGAACTTCCTTTTCTATAATATCTCTAGTCGCTTCAGGTGTTACATCCCTTATACTGAATCCTGTTCCTCCTGTTGTAAGTATAAGATTTAATTTCAGTATGTCTGACATATTTTTCATTTCGGATGAAAGAAGTTCTCTTTCATCAGGAAGGATTAAGTATTTCATTACTTTCATATTATATTTTTCTACAATTTCTTTTATAGCTTTACCGCTTTTATCCTCTCTTTCATTTTTAGCACCTTTATCACTGCTTGTTATTATTCCTACTGTATACATCCTGTTCACCTTTCTTCAACATTTCGTAATCTTCCTTTGTGTCTATATCTTTTCCTTCATCCGAATTTTCTATTTCTACTGTTCTTATTTTATCAGGATGATTGCTTATGACGGTTTTTCCACCTGTATCTCCTTCCAGCTTGAGAAGTTCCTCTTTAAAATTTTCTCCAAAGATGACAGGAAGGCTTCTTTTTCCGTTATATTCAGGTATTGTTATTTTTTCCGGATTAAAATTTTTCAATATTTTTTTTATAGTATCTGAAGTCAGAAAAGGCTGATCGCAGGAAAAGAACATATATCCGTCACATTTTCCTAGAGTTTTCAATCCTATTTTTATACTTTCACTCTGTCCTTTTTCAGATTTTTTATTATCAACTATATATATTTTCTTTTCATCTGTTTCCAAGTTTTTTATATAATCCTGAACTTTCCTCTTTACCTTTTTGTCAGAAACGACAATAGCAAATTCATAAAAATTTTCCTTCAGTACTTTTTTTCCAGTGTATTCTCTATAAATGTCATTCCCCTGTATTCGAGAAGAAGCTTGTTTGTTCCCATTCTTTCTGATTTTCCTGAAGCCATTATAATTGCACTTATTTTAGGCATAGAAAAATTTTGATTTTTTTCCTTTATAATATTATTTTCTTCTATTTTGTAATATTCCCTGTTTTTTTAAACTGGTCACACATATTTTGACATCCTTAAAATTTATATTATTTTTGAATCATTTCGGCAAGATTTAATGCATTCTCTTTATCCTTATCCCTTTCGGCACAGTTTAGTATAAGAATTCTTTCCCCTAATGCATATTGAAAAAGTCCATTTTTATGAACAATGACATTATACAGATGATTTAATGTTAAAGTTTCATTTTTTTGCCCTTTGGATATCTTAAGAAATTCTTCCATCCTATGAATATTTATATCTGTTATTTTGTCCCCTATTATATTTATGGGTAGTATCCCTACTGATTTTGTAGTATTTTTTTCGTATATACAGGTTCCGTTTTTTTTCCAGCCTTTGAGGGGCTTCATTTTGGAACCGTCTCCTTCTATTATCATATAATCACATTTTTCTGAAATATTTTCAAGGAGTTCTGGAGAAAGAGATGTTATTTTCCCTATTTTATTATCATATATTCCTAAGACATATACATTGCCACTATTATTCAATTTTTTCAGATTTAATAAGAAAGAAGTTATTTCCATTTTTTTGGAAAAAAACTTCTCCTTTTTCTTCAGTTTTATTTTCAGTATTAGGAATTGTTATATCAATAAATTCATATTTTTTTATTTACAGGCAAAAATCTTAACCGTCGTAGTAAAAAAACTGTTTTTTTTCTTTTTTTAAGTTCCTTACATAAATTCAGGCAGAAAGTTGTTTTTTTCCATTAGAGCCCACTGCGGTAATTATATCTTTTTTACGTAAGTTCAGTAATTTTTCCAGGGTTTTCACTTTCTTTAAAAACATCTCTCCACCTTTTTCCTTTTCTATTTACCATTTAATATCTGACATATTCATCATTTTTATATCTTTTTATAAACTCTCCGTAGCCTTCATCACCTACAAATTTATTTTCCCTTACTATTACCTTTCCTCTAACAATAGTCATTATAGGATATCCTTGAAGTTCTATTCCTTCATAGCTCGTATAATCTACATTTTCATGGAACAGATCCTTTGTAATGGTAACTTTTCTATCCTTATCTATTATTACCAGATCTGCATCACTTCCTATAGCTATGCTTCCTTTCTTAGGATACATTCCACATATTTTTGCAGGATTTGTACTAGTTACTTCAACAAATTTGTTTATTGATATACGTCCTTTCATGACACCTTCCGAGAAGAGTACAGGCATTCTGGCTTCAACTCCTGGAGCACCATTAGGGCATTTTGCAAAATTGTCTTTTCCCATAGGAACTTTTTCTTTTTCATAGGAAAATGGACAATGGTCAGTTGCTACTACTTGAATATCACCATTTTTTATACCTTGCCAAAGCTTTTCCTGATTTGCCTTGTTTCTCAGAGGTGGACTCATTACATATTTTAATCCTTCTGTTCCTGGTAATTTATAAAGCTCTTCATCTAAAACAAGATATTGAGTACATGTTTCCACAAATATGTTTTTTTGCCCTCTTTCTCTTGCCATTTTAACATAGTCTAGTCCCATGTTGGAAGACAGGTGTACTATATAAATAGGGGCATCCCCTAGCAGATGTGCAATATTGATTATTCTATTTATTGCTTCCGCCTCACATTCTTCAGGTCTGCTTTTAGCATGGTATATAGGAGAAGTCATGCCGTTTTCAACATAATATTTTTTCAAAAATTCTATTGTATCATGGTTTTCAGGATGTACTGAAACTATAGCATTATTTTCCTTGGCTGTCTTCAATACCTTTATAGCTCCTTCATCATCTATTCTCTGACCATAAGTCATGTATATCTTGTAGCTTTCTATACCTTCCTCTATAAGTTCTTTCATATCTTTCAGTTTCTGTTCATCAGTATCATAGGCTATTACACCATGGAATGAATAGTCAATAACAGCTTTTCCTTCTGCCAGCCCATGATAATGTTCTATTCTGCTTCTAAGTGTACTGCCTACTGGACCTTGACCTATATGATCCACTATAGATGTTGTTCCTCCACATGCGGCAGCTATTGTTCCAGTTCTGAAATCATCATTAGACACGGCAATTCCCACATCAAGACTGAAATGAGTATGTACATCTATTCCTCCCGGTATTACGTAATTCCCTTTGGCATCTATTATTTCTTCCTTTTCTTCATTTTCAATGACTAGATTTTCTCCTATCTGAGATATAACACCATCTTTTATGTATATATCACCTTTATATACATCACTCGCTGTGGCTATTAAAGCATTCTTAATCAACATTCTAAATCATCCTCCTATTGAACTCATAATTCTTTCTTCTCTTTTTTCGTTATGCTTTTTATAATCATTAAACTCATGTTTCTTATTTTTTGTATAAATTTCCCTTTCAAGTATTTTTATAAGTGCTTCATCTGTAATATTTTCAGTCCTGAAAAGTTCCTTTAAATCAATATTACCTCTATAGTAAAGACATTGTTTCATTTTTCCGTCAGATGTAACTCTTATCCTGTTACATTCATCACAGAAGCAGCTGCTTAACGGAGAAATAAATCCTATCCTTGTTGCTGTTCCTGAAATGTTATAGTACTGGGCAGGTCCAGTTCTCAATTTTTCATTAATTTTGTGACTTTCTATTATATTTTCCTCTACTTTTATATCGGAGTTTTTCTTAAGAAATTCTATAATCTCCTGACTTTTCATTCCTTTCAGATTTCTTGCACATCCTATAGGCATAAGTTCTATAAATCTTATATCAACATTATTTTCTATAGCAAACTTCACTAAATCCAAAATTTCATGGTCATTTAGTCCTTTTATGATTACAGTGTTAAGCTTAATTTTTATTCCGTTATTACGGGCTTTTCTCAAGGATTCTGTTACTCTATACAAATCTCCTCCACGGGTAATTTTATTAAAATTTTCCCTATTTACAGAATCTATACTTATATTTAATGAAGTGACACCATATTTTATAAAATTATCTAAATATGTATCAAGAAGTATGCCATTAGTTGTAATTGCAATTTCTTCTATTTCGGGAATAGTATTAATTTTTCCTATCAATTCATCTATTCCTTTTCTTGTAAGAGGTTCTCCGCCTGTAATTCTTACTTTTCGTATCCCAAGTTTTGCAAGAATTTCTACTGTCCTGTAATATTCATCTATAGTTAAATTATTATTATCAGATTCATTTTTTAAATCTTCAGGCATGCAATAAATACACCTGAGATTACAGTTGTCTGTGATGGAAAGCCTCAAGTAGTTGATTTCTCTTCCAAATTGATCTTTCATTTTAATTTTTTTCCTTCTATAAAAAAATTTTTTTATTATATTTCACTTGTATATATAGATTTTACCCTTAAAACGTATAAAAAAATCAATAGCTTATATAATTTTATTTACAAATAATCTTCCAACCGCTTGTTTTAGTTGCATTTAACTTGACAATATATGAAAAAAAGGTATAATATATCATAGTAGACAAATGTATTTTTTCATTAACTTTATTAAAATAATTTTTTTTAGCAATATAAAATTCAAGGAGAGAAAATGGGTAAAATAGAAGCAATATGCATCTCTGAAAAGAAAGGTACTCCAAAAAAGGAAGTTCTTCATATTAATTTGATTGAAAACTTCGGACTGGAAAATGATGCTCATGGAGGAAACTGGCATAGACAGGTCAGTCTCCTTTGTTTTGAAAGCGTAGAAAATTTTAAAGTAAAGGGAGCACCTGTAAATTTTGGAAGTTTTGGGGAAAATCTTATAGTAAGCGGACTGGATTTCACGAAAATTGTTCCTGGTACTATACTATCGGGCGATAATTTTGAACTTGAAATAACCCAGATAGGAAAGGACTGCCATAACCGATGCCACATTTATTATGCTATGGGAGATTGTATAATGCCTAGGGAAGGAGTTTTTGCCACTGTGAAAAAAGGTGGAAAAATTGAAAAAGGGTGTAATATAGATATAAAAGAATAGGGCAAAACAGAAAGGATGTAAATGATAGAAGCAATTCTGCTTTCACTGAAAGTTACTGTAATAGCAGTTTTTGTAACGTTTTTTATTGGGACAGCCCTTGCCTATGTATTTCATAAAAATAACTTTAAATTCAAAAATATTATAGAGACATTGATAGTTCTTCCTATGTCCCTTCCTCCTACTGTAATAGGATATATTCTTCTTGTATTGATAGGAAGAAGGGGACTGATTGGAAAATATTTTTATGAATGGTTTGGATGGAATATAGTGTTTAGCTGGAAAGCTGCCTGTCTTGTTGCAATAGTTGTAACTATTCCATTGATGTATCAAAATGCTAAACTTGGTTTTGATAATGTTCAGAAAGAAATTAAGGAAGCTGCTAAAGTTGACGGAGCTCAATCTTTTCAGATATTCAGGTACATAATTTTTCCTATGGCTTCAAAGGGTATACTTGCCGGAATTCTTCTCTCATGTATACGTGCCATGGGGGAATTTGGTGCCACTCTGATTGTTGCCGGAAATATACCTGGACAGACACAGACAATCCCTCTCCTTATATATTTTTCCATTGAAAGTGGAGAAATAAAAAAAGCAAACATACTTATAATTATTATAGTAATATTCAGTTTTATACTGGTAATGGTAATAAACAGACTGATAGAAAAGGAGGGAAAAAAGCAAGGTGGATAAGTTTACACATTTTGATGATGATGGAAAAGCAGTAATGGTAGATATTACTGAAAAAAATGTTACTGAAAGAACAGCTGTCGCTACAGGTGAAATTGTAATGAATAAGGAAACACTTGAAGCAGTAAAGAAGGGTAATATAAAAAAAGGAGATGTTCTGGGAGTAGCAAGAATAGCGGCTATAATGGCGGCTAAGCAGACACAGTTTCTTATTCCCATGTGCCATAACATTCTGCTTACAAATGCTAAAATAGAGTTTTCATTTAATGATGAAGAGAATAAGATTCTTATAAAATCCACTGTAAAAACTACAGGAAAAACTGGAGTTGAAATGGAAGCACTTACAATGGTTTCAATAGCCGGTCTTACTATTTATGATATGTGTAAGAGTATGGACAAGTTTATGGTTATAGGAGAAATCAGACTGGTAGAGAAACATGGTGGAAAAAGTGGAGATTGGATAAAGAATGAGAAATAAAAATATATAAATACTTTATTTGATTTATGTTTATAATCAAAGGGTGTAATTATAGAAATTTTTTTAAAAATTAGGAAATCATAAAAAAATAAAAAAAGAAGAGGAAAAATTATGAAAAAAATTATTATTTCATTGACATTATTACTTTTTATTTTTAGTTGTGGTGGACAGAAGGAGACTGTAAAAAAAGAACCTGTGACACTTACAATAAGTCCTCCCTCAAGTTTAAAGAAATCGCTGGATACAATTGTGGAAAATTATAAGAAAGAACATTCTGATATAACTATAAATGTAAACTATGGTGGTTCAGGAGCTCTAGAAAAACAGATTATAGGTGGGGCTGCAGCTGACATTTTTATTTCAGCCGCTAAAAAAAACATGGACAATTTGGAAAAGGAAAATCTTATAATTAAGGAAACAAGAAAAGATTTGTTAAAAAATACATTAGTTCTGATAGCACCTAATACTCAGAAAGATACATTAAAATCTTCAAAGGAATTAAAAAATACAGGAAAGATAGCTTTAGGTGAAGAAAAAACTGTCCCCGCAGGAAAATATGGAAAACAGACACTGGAAAAATTGAACTTATGGAATGATATTCAAAAATAAGGTAGTTTATCAGAAAGATGTAACAGCTGTCTTAAACATAGTAGAACTTGGGGAAGTTGATGCTGGAATAGTTTATCTTACTGATGCAAAAAAGCTTAAAAACGGATTTGTTGTTGAAGAATTTTCTCAGGATTTACATGAACCTATAGTTTATCCTGCAGCTGTTATCTCTTCTACAAAAAATAAGGAGCAGGCTGAACAGTTCCTTAAATATCTGGAAGATCCTGCATCAAAAAAATATTTGAAGATGCCGGATTCAAATTTTTAAATAACAGAATTAAATAACATATTTACATTATGTAAACTGATTTGAATAAAAGAATATTTTTAAAAGGCAGGAAATAAAATGACATATCGAGATATTGTACTTATAAGAAGTGGAGGGGATATTTCTTCCGGAATAATTGAAAGACTTCATAAATGTGGTTTTAAAGTTGTAGTTCTTGAAACTGGTAATCCGAGCTCAATAAGAAGGGAAGTTTCTTTTGGCGAAGCAGTTTATAGAAAAAAAATGACTATTAATGGACTTACTTCTGTTTTGACAGATAGTATTGAAGAAATGGAAAAAATTCTCGAAAATGATGAAATTCCTGTACTCATTGATGGAGAAGGGCGATACATCAGTATACTAAAGCCTGTTATCCTTATTGATGCCATTCTTGCAAAAAAAAATCTTGGAACACATATAAATATGGCTCCGATTACAATCGGCATAGGTCCTGGATTTTTTGCGGGAAAAGATGTTCATGCAGTTATTGAAACTAAGAGAGGACATCATCTCGGAGAAGTAATATACAATGGCGAGGCTATTAAAAACTCTGGAATACCTGGAAATATAGGAGGTTTCACCAAAGAGAGAGTAATACATAGTGAATGGGAAGGGAACATCAGGAATATAAGTAAAATTGGAGATACAGTAAGGAAAGGGGAAACAATAGCCTTAATTAATGGAAATAAAGTTCTAGCCACTATAGATGGTATCCTTAGAGGAATAATAAGAGATGGATATTTTGTTACAAAAGGATTTAAAATAGCTGACATTGACCCAAGAATGGATGAATATGAAAACTGTTTCACAATTTCTGATAAGGCCAGAAGTGTAGGTGGGGGTGCTCTTGAAGCTATACTCACATTAAAAAGTCAAATACCGGGAGGCCTTACATGGATGAAATAATATTAAAAAAAATTATAGAATCTTTAAACAGGGAAGAAAAAGTTGCATTAGTTACTATTACAGAGATTAAAGGATCTACTCCCCGGGATGAAGGTTCTCTAATGCTAGTCTGGGAAGATGGTAAATCATTTGGATCTATTGGTGGAGGTAAAATAGAATATACTGTGATACAGGAATCTGTTGAAGCCCTTAAAGGTAATAAAAATAGGAATTTCAATCACAGTTTGACTCCACAGGGCGACTTAAAGATGGAGTGCGGAGGAGAAGCAAGTGGATTTATAAGAGTATTTGTTCCAGGAAAAAAACTTATTATTGCTGGTGGAGGTCATGTAGGTGAAAAAGTTCTAGAACTGGCAAATTTTCTTGGATTTAAATGCATTATAATAGATGACCGTGAAGAATACGCGACAAAAGAAAGTCTTCAAAAAGCTTCTGATATAATAATTACTCCCTATAATGAAGCCTTTCAGAAAATTACAGTCACTAAAGATACTTACATTGTCATAGCAACCAAAGGACATACAGGAGATTTGGATTTTGTAAAAGAAGCTCTTAAAACGGAAGCAAAGTATATTGGACTTATAGGAAGTAAGGTGAAACATGTTTTCATCAGAAATTCTCTTATTCAGGATGGATTTTCTGAAGAAGAGATTAATAGAATATATGGTCCTGTAGGATTAAATATATCCAACCAGCTTCCTGAAGAAATTGCCGTAAGTATAATGAGCGAAATACTTCTTATAAAGAATAATGGTACATTGGAACATAGAAAAGATATTTAGATAAAATATGAAATTTTCTAAATATAAATATATTTACTTATTTTTTTATTAATCAAGTTTATAATTATTTTTAATATATAAAGAATTATAATAAAAAAATATAAAGAATGGAGAGAAATATGTTTAAAATTGTGGAAAAGAAAACACTGGCTCCAGCTATATACATGATGAGAATTCATGCACCAAGAGTAGCTGAATCTTCAAATCCTGGACAATTTGTCATCGTAATGGCTGATAAGACAGGAGAGAGAATACCTTTAACAATAGCTGATTATGACAAGGAGCAAGGAACAGTAACAGTAGTAATTCAGGCAATAGGAACTTCTACAAAAGAAATGTGTGAATTTGAAGAAGGAGATGAGTTTCTAGATTTTGTAGGACCTTTGGGAAAACCTTCAGAATTAATATATGAAACAGATGATGAACTCAAAAGGAAAAAGATATTATTTATAGCTGGAGGGCTGGGAGCAGCTCCTGTATATCCACAGGTAAAATATCTTCATTCAAGAGGAATAGATGTAGATGTCATAATGGGAGCCAGAACAAAAGAAGCTGTAATATATGAAGAAGACATGAAAAAAATTGCAAAAAATGTATATATTGTAACAGATGATGGAAGTTATGGAAGAAAAGGACTTGTGACAGATGAAATTGAACGGCTTATGGGAGAAGGAAAAGAATATGATTTAGCAGTAGTGATAGGTCCTATGATAATGATGAAATTTGCTTCACTGCAAACTCAGAAACACAACATAAAAACAGTGGTGAGCTTAAATCCTATAATGGTAGATGGAACAGGTATGTGCGGTGCCTGTAGACTGACTGTTAATGGAAATGTAAAATTTGCCTGTGTAGACGGTCCTGAATTTTATGCTGAAGAAATAAATTTTGATGAAGCTTTAAAAAGACAAGAAATGTACAAGACAACAGAAAAAAAAGGAAAAGAAATCAGCACATCGGATAATCCTCATGGTGCATGTAAAATAGATGAAGAGAAATTAGAAATGCTGGAATCTGAACCTAGTTATTATTGTAACGGAGGAACAGATGACCATGAGAATGAAAAGAAACAAGATGCTCCTTCATTTAACAAGAAAAAAAAGGTAGAAGATATTGTCCAGCCTGCTGAAGAAAGAATAAATAATTTTGAAGAAGTAAGTAAAGGATATACTGCTGAAATGGCCATGCTTGAAGCTACAAGATGTCTGAACTGTAAAAAGCCACTTTGTGTGCCAAGCTGTCCTGTAAATGTTCATATACCTCAATTTATAACAGAAGTGAAATCTGGTAATTTTGAAAAGGCTGCAGAAATAATAAAAGAAACAAATGCACTTCCTGCTGTATGTGGAAGAGTCTGTCCTCAGGAAAGCCAATGTGAAGGAAGCTGTATAGTAGGATTTAAAAATGAACCTGTTGCCATAGGAAGGCTTGAAAGATTTGTTGCTGATTATGTGAGAAAGAAAGGGATAAAGATACCTGTACATATAGAGAAAAATCATAAAAAAGTAGCTATAGTAGGAAGTGGTCCTTCAGGGATAGCATGTGCAGGTGATTTGGCTAAAAAAGGGTACGATGTTACAATATTTGAAGCATTGCATGAGGCAGGAGGAGTTCTTGTTTATGGAATTCCTGAATTCAGATTGCCAAAAAAGGAAGTAGTAGAACCTGAAATTCAGGAGATAAAAGACTTAGGAGTAAAAATAGAAACAGATGTAGTAATAGGTAAGACTATTATGATTGATGATTTATTAGATAAAGAAAATTATGAAGCTGTATATATTGCATCAGGTGCAGGACTTCCTAACTTTATGCATATAAAAGGGGAAATTCCAATGGAGTATTTTCAGCCAATGAATTATTGACAAGAAGTAACCTTATGAAAGCTTTTGATGAAAATTATAAGACTCCAGTAAAACTTGGTAAGAGAGTTGTAGTAGTAGGAGCAGGAAATGTGGCAATGGATGCTGCAAGAACAGCAAGAAGACTAGGATCAGAAGTATATGTAGTATACAGAAGATCTGAAGAAGAAGCACCGGCAAGACTGGAAGAATTGGAACATGCAAAGGAAGAAGGAATTAATTTCATGTTTCTTACAAATCCAATTGAAATTATTCCTGATGAAAATGGCTGGGTAAAGGCAATGAAATGTATAAAGATGGAATTAGGGGAGCCTGATGCCAGTGGAAGAAGAAGACCTGTCGCTATAGAAGGATCAGAATTTGACCTTGAAGTTGAAACAGTAATAATGTCTATAGGAACTTCACCTAATCCGCTAATATCACAAACTACATCAGGACTTGAACTTAATAAATGGAAATGTATAGTTGCTGATGAAGAAACTGGTCAGACAACAAGAGACAGGGTATTTGCAGGTGGAGATGCAGTAACAGGAGCGGCTACAGTTATACTGGCCATGGGAGCTGGAAAGAAAGCGGCAAAGGCTATTGATGAGATGATAAAATCGAAAAATTAATAATCAGTGATACAGTTGCAGTAATTAAGGATTTAATTACAGGATAAGTACATAGATACTTTGCTTAAAAAAGACTGTAAAATGAGATTATGACAAATTCTTATTTTTAAGAAAAAGAAAATTTAATAAGTAGAAATGGGAGCATGAGGTTAATGAAAAAACTTCATGCTCTTTCTTATAAAGAATAGTATCAAACACATGATATTGTTTCTGAAAATCATACGTAACAGGAAGAGGATGATACAATAATCAGATTTTCTTATGATTTTATTTTTTTTTCAACAGTTTCTTGTAACTGAAATCAATTGCAAAAGCTCCTAGGGGAGCAGTTATAAGTATGGAAAGCACTGCAACTGTAAGAATAATATTTCCTGAAGGAAGTCCCATTGATAAAGGTATGGAGCCGATAGCCGCCTGAACAGTGGCTTTTGGACAATAGGCAATCATACAGAATAAACGTTCTCTATATGAAAGTGATGTTCCAAGAAGGCATAAAAATACTCCAGCCATACGGAAAGCTACAACAGTCATAATTAGTAGAATAGCAGGAATACTTGCTCCTAATGCATATTTTATATTTACAGTGGCACCTACAAGTACAAAAAGTATCACTTCTGCTGCAATCCACAATTTTGAATATTTCGCAGAAAGCCTTTTAGCGAGTATGCTATTTTTTTCCTGAATACCAGTTCCCATGCTCATTATGGCAAGAAGACCTGAAAATCCAATTATACCGGTCAGGGAATGTTCAAAAGTTACAAGCAGGAAGGAAATATTTAAAATAATAATTACCTTCATACTGTCTCTTATATGTACTTTTTTAAAGAAATAAATCAGTAAAATGGCACAGAGGAATCCTACAGATATTCCAAAAAATATGGAAGTAGGAATTTTTATAAGGTTAAGCGCTGAAAATGTACCGTTTGAAGCAAGGCCAATGAAAGAAGTAAATAAAACTATAACAAACACATCATCAACAGAAGCTCCAGCCATAATCAGCTGTGGAATCCCTTCCTCTGTTCCATATCCGTCTTCCATGAGTTTTAACATTTTAGGAACAACTACGGCAGGAGAAACAGCGGCGATAACAGTTCCAAGTATTGCAGAATCCAGAAGGCCAAGTCCTAAAAATTTTGGTGCAAAAATTATCATTCCCAGAATTTCAAAGGTTGCAGGGACAAAACACATTAAAACAGCAGGTCTTCCAACTTTTTCAAATCATTTATATCGAGATTCAAACCAGCTCTTGTTAATATTATAATTAAAGCTATCTGACGTAAATCAGTTGATATTGATAAAATTTTCGGATCAAGAAGATTTAGGAGATAAGGTCCTAAAATTATTCCTGTGAGCAGCATTCCAAGTAGCTGGGGTAATTTCAGGCGGTTAAATATACTACCAAGTACAATACCTGAAAGAAAAATAAGTGTAAGACTAAATAACATAAAAGTCTCCTTTCATACAATGTAACATAAAATTATTATATTTTTTAGGTTAACATATGAAAGACTGTTTTTCAAGAATAATTTTTATAAAAAACAAGAAATGTGATATAATATTATAAATTGAAAAAAAAACAGGAGAAAAATAATAATGGATAAAGTTGTATTAATAATGGCAGGTGGAAGCGGAACGAGATTCTGGCCTTTGTCAACAAATGAAAGACCAAAGCAGTTTTTGGATCTTGTTTCTGAAAAAACGATGATTAGGGAAACAGTAGACAGGGTTGTGAAACTGGTTCCAGCTGAAAAGATATTTATTTCAACAAATATAGCGTATCTTGATATTATAAAAAAGGAATTACCTGAGATACCTGAAAAAAATATAATTTTTGAGCCAATGGCAAGGGATACTGCCGCGTGTATAGGTTATGCCGCATTAATAATACAGAAAATATACAAAGACAGTATTATGGCAGTGCTACCGTCGGATCATCTTATAAAAAAGGAAAAAGAATTTCTTGAAAGCCTTAACTTTGCTTTTGAAGAAGCTGAAAAAGATGTTATTGTCACATTGGGAATTAAGCCTTCTTATCCGGAAACAGGATATGGTTATATTGAATATTTTAAAAATAAAAAATCAAAAAAAGTAGAAGAAGATAACGAAGAATGTAAAATCTACAAAGTAAAAAGTTTCAGGGAAAAACCTAACAGGGAAATTGCAGAAAAGTATATAGAACAGGGAAATTATTTATGGAATAGTGGAATGTTCGTATGGAAAAACTGAATTTATACTGAATGAAATAAAAAAATATATGGATTCCCATAAAGAAGTTCTTGAAAAAAATAGAAAAAAATGCTGGAAAAATAAAGATTTAAATGAATTTTATGGAAAAAGAATTGAGTGATTATGTCAGCGGGGAATTTGAAACATTTGAGAAAAATATCTATAGATTTTGGAGTGATGGAACACACAAAGTCAGTTCTTGTAATACCTGTTGATATAAGCTGGAATGATGTGGGAAGTTTCAAATCTCTTGATGAAATATTTCCAAAAGGATGAAAAAGGGAAATGTTGTAAGAGCAGAAAAAAATATTCAGAAATTGATTCAGAAGGAAATATAATAATAAATAAGGAAAAAGGGAAAAAAATAATAGCAACAATAGGGATAGAAGATATTGTTATTGTAAATACAGAAGATGCATTGCTTGTATGTCATAAGGATAAAAAGTCAGGAAATAAAAAAAGATACTTAATAAAATTGAAAAAGAAAAATAAATAAAGAAAAAAAGAAAGGAAAGGGAAAAAGTCTATGGATATAAACTGCATTCAGGAAGCTAAAGAAGTTTTTTTGACATTGAGATAAGTGAACTTGAAAAAGGTGAAAAAAATAAGCTAGATGACAGATTTGAGAAAACAGTAAATCTTATTTATGGTTTGAAAAAAATAATAAAGTTGTAGTTACTGGAATTGGGAAATCAGGACATATAGGAAGAAAAATCGCCGCAACCCTGGCTTCAACTGGAACAAGTGCCATATTTGTAAATGCCGCCGAAGCATTGCATGGAGATTTGGGAATGATAAGTAACGGAGATGTGGTTATTGCAATTTCCAATAGTGGAAATTCTGATGAAATATTAAGTATTCTAACTCCTATAAAAAAAATAGGTGGGAAAATAGTAGCACTTACAGGAAATGAAAAATCTACGCTTGCAAAATATGCAGAAATAGTTATAAATATAGGGATTGAAAAGGAAGCATGTCCACTTGGAACAGCACCGATGAGTTCAACGACAGCAACTCTTGTAATGGGGGATGCTATTGCAGTTGCTCTTATGAAAATGAGAAACTTTACTGAAAATGACTTTGCTAAATATCATCCAGGTGGAAGCCTTGGAAAGAGACTTCTTCTTACGGTTTCTGATTTAATGCATATGGGGGATGAACTGCCTGTTGCGGGAGAACATGAGGAAATTGAAAATGTTCTGGTTCTTCTTACAAAGAAAAAAAATGGGAGCAGTTTGTATTTCAGAAGATGGAAGGGCAAATAGTAAATTGAAGGGAATTATTACTGAAGGAGATATAAGATGTGCATTACAGCATAAGGAAAAATTCTTCACATATAAAGCCAAGGATATAATGATTTCTTCTCCAATTTCTATCAGTAGAGATTCAATGGCACTTGAAGCATTGCATCTTATGGAAAATAGAAAAAGTCAGATAAATGTTCTGCCAGTTGTAGAAGATGGAAATGTAGTTGGAATAATAAGAATTCATGACCTGATAGGCTTAAAATAGAGGAAGGGAAATAATATTCAATGGATAATAAAAATTTATTAAAAGGAACGATGGTTTATTCCCTGATGAATTTAGTGACAAAAATGGGATCATTTATATTTCTTCCAATAATAACAAGACTTCTTACCCAGGAAGAGTTTGGTATTGTTGGGACATTGGGACCTATCACTTCACTGTTTACAGTTATTCTGGGACTTGGTCTTTATAATGCGCAGATGAAGAAATATGTGGATCTGAAGGACAATGAAGATGAATTTGGAAGCTATATGTTTTCATCAACTATGATTATAGTTGTATTTAACGTGCTGACATATATGTTTTTATTTACACCTTTGGCTCAAAAAATGTTTTCATATATTGTTGATTTAAGTAAGTAAGTTACTATCCGTTAATAATTGTAAGTGTACTGATTGCAACAGCAAATGCTTTTAACAATCTTGCCACAACTCTGTTCAGAATGAAGAGAATGTATATGAAGGTGGCAATTGGAAGTGTAGTCAGCCTTTTTACAACTTATATTCTGGCAATTTACTTTATAAAATCTCTGAAATGGGGAGTTTTTGGAAACCAGTTTGCAAATTTAATTGCACTGCTTATAGTATTTCTATTCTATTTTAAGGATTATTTTGGGAAATTTAGGTTCAAGCTGAATTTCAATTATGTGAAATATTCCCTGCGTAATGGACTACCTTTGATTTTTATAGAACTTACGGATCAGGTTGTAAATTTAAGTGACAGACTTGTACTGGCTAAGTTTGTGTCTCTTGCAACAGTTGGGGGATATACGCTGGCATTTACAGGTGGAAGAGTTCTTTCAGTTGTTACAGGATCATTTGTAAACAGCTGGACTCCTGAGTTTTATGAAGCAATGAAGACAGATAGGACAAACCCAAAAATAACGAAAAGTGTGGAAAACTTTATAGCAATTATTTCTTTTGCCTGTGTTATAGCACAGCTGTTTGCTCCTGAAGGAATAAAACTCATATTCCCTGCAAGTTATCATCAGGCAATAAATTATATGGCTTTAATTCTTGCGGGAATTGTAGTTCAGGCTCTATTCTGTCTGGATTATTTCTTCCATTTTCATGAAGACAGTATATATATTTTCTACTTTACAATGTTTGCAATGATATTCAATCTTGCAGGAAATATTATATTTATACCTAGATATCCTGAGATTGGCCCAATTATAGCGGCATGGACAACATTACTTGCATTTTTATTCAGGGCAATAATGGAAATGATGATAATAAGAAAAAAATATAAAATATCCTTTAATTATAAGAAGCTTTTCTTATATTTGGTAATAGTTGTAAATCCTGTAATATTCTACCTTTCAAATTCTAATATTTCATGGATGAAATTTGGACTGAAAATAGTTTATCTGGCAATAGTTACAAAAATTACTTGTAAACAGGGATGTATATAATAAAATAATGAATCTTGTAAATGGAATAAAAAGAAAGATTATAAAATAGTTAGTCATGAATGACTGCTGAAGGGATGAAAAATGAAATTTACGGTATTTACTCCTACTTTTAATAGAAAAGAACTGCTTGGAAAACTGTACAGTTCACTTCAAAATCAGACTTACAGGGATTTTGAATGGCTTATAATTGATGACGGTTCTACTGATGGAACAGAGGATAGGATAAAAGAATTTATAAATGAAAAAAAGCTGGATATAAGATATTTTCATATAGAAAATGGTGGAAAGCAGAGGGCATATAACTTTGGAGTTGAGAAAGCAGAAGGAGAGCTTTTTATATGTCTTGATTCTGATGATGAATATGTGGAAACTGGTCTTGAGACGATTTTAAAATACTGGGAAAAATATGAAAAAAATGATGAAATTGCGGGAATGGGGTATTTATCAATGTATCCTGACGGAAGAGTCATTGGAAGGGAATTCCCTCAAAAGGAAATGATTTCAACACAGTTTGATATTTACAATAAACATGGAGTTAAAGGTGATAAAGGCCTTATGTTCCGTACAGAGATACTTAAAAAATATCCATTTCCAGTTTTTGAAGGGGAAAAGTTTACAACAGAAGCGGTTGTTTACAACAGAATCTGTCAGAAATATAAAATGCTCTATGTAAATGAAAAAATTGAAATAAAGGAGTATCAGGAAGACGGATTGACAGCAAAGTATAATAATTTACTGCTTAGAAATCCTAAAGGCCAGGCTCTTTACCATAATGAAATCAACTTGCAGACATTGACTTTCAAGCAGAAAAATTTTAAATAATGCTGTTTATTATAAATTCTGCAAAGTTGCAGGATATGGATTTTCAAAAAAATCTATAAGGAATGTTACAATAAAATTGGATTAATAATTTCACTTCCTGTAGGAATGTATATGTACTGGAAGGCGAAAAAAGATTTATAACAGAAAAATAAGGAAATAGGAATTAAATTATGAAAAAAGATAAGATATTATTTACAATTTTACACGTATTCGTAATATTTTTTTCGTACTATTTTTAAAAAATATAGTTGTCTTTCCAAATGATACAACGGAAATGAAGTTTTTTTGGAAATTCTTCTAATGGGAGTGTATATTTACACTTTTGTCACAGGAAAGATTTACTTGGACTGGCTGAATTCCTACATGGTATTCCTCTATACGCTGTTTCTCTTTAATTTTACGAGGATATTTCTGGATATTGTAGGATATAAGGAATTTGGATGGGCTACAAAATTTGCAAACTATTATTTTTTCAATGATGTACGGATGGAAATAATAAATGTATTTATAATTGTACTTCTTTTTACTCATTTGGGATTTTTTATAGGTATTCTAAATGAAAAGGAAAATGAGCTGAAAAGCCGTATAACTCTTAAAAATAAGAAGATATATACTGATTTTGGAATGTTTCTCTTTACAGTTGCATTACCTGCACTTGCTTATAAAATGTTTATTCAGCTGAAGGTCATACTGCAGGCAGGATATGAAGCGTATTATACAGGTATATTGAAAGGAGTGGACTATCCATTCTTTACAAAAGGTTCAGGGACAATAATGACAATAGGATTTTTGATATTTTTAATATCAATTCCTTCAAAAAGGAAGTTTCTTACTATTTCTTCACTGTATCTTATGGTGAAACTGTTGGATTCCTTTAAAGGTGCGAGGGCGATATTTTTAACCCAGCTTCTATTTATAATGTGGTATTACGCAAAGGTTTACGGAATAAAAATCAAAGCTAAAACAATGGCAAAACTGGTAGGATTTACAGTGTTGTTTTCACAGATACTTGTTTCAATAAGAAGTAAGAAGGTATTTTCTTTAGATTTGATAAATTCTGTATATAATTTTCTATTTTCGCAAGGAGTAAGTTACCTTGTGCTGGGATATACGATAGATCTGAAAGTAAAATTGTAGGAGCAGGTTCGTATCCCTATATATTACAGGGAATATTCGGATTTAAACCTCAGTCGGCAGAAGCACTGAATACGACAAATTCTTTGGCAGATAAGCTGACATATGCCTTAAATCCCCTTGCATATATGAAAGGGGAAGGAATTGGTTCAAATTATATAGCTGAAATGTACGATCTTGGGTATGTGTGGATTATCGTTATTTCCATACTGCTGGGGTATATGATAATAAAATATGAAAAATACGTTGTAAGAAATAGATTTTTACTGCTTACAAGCTATTACTTCATTCCTAATCTGTTCTACATTCCAAGAGGTTCATTTTTTGGAGAAGGGCTGATAAAGAATATGGCTATGCTTGCAGGTGTATACATACTTATATTTGGATTTGACTATATGTACAGGAAAATTGAAGAAAATGAGGAGTTTAAAATTAATGAAAAAAATATAGAAATAATAGAAGGAATAAATAATAAAAATAAAAATTATATAGTTAAATGGACAAATGAAAAGGGAAAAATTTTTCTTGAGCAATGGGCTGGAACAAACCTTGATTTTCCTCTTACAGATAGTCAAATTGATGATTTGAATAATATCTGTTCGATTTTTTGTGAAAATGAGTTTGTCGGGATTATTCAGAAAATACGTATAGAGCTTGATAATATTCATATTGGACGGTTTATGATTAATCCTGAGCTTGCAGGAAAAGGTCTTGGAAAAAGGGCTTTGATGAAATTTATAAATTTGATTTTTTTCAAGATGAAAAATATAAATTCAATTACATTAAATGTTTTTTTGATTATAATGCAGGAGCTAAAAAAATTATATGAGAAAAATTGGATTTAAAGTTGTAAATATTGTTGAAAAATCCAAGGAAAAAAAGTACACAATGATTATGAAAAAAAGTGAAAACCGGGAGAAAAAATGATAGAGAAAAAGATATATTACGTATGGATAGGAAATGCCAAGAAACCTGATATATTTTATAAATGTCTGAAATCATGGCAGGAAAAAAACTTCCAGATTTTGAAATAGTTGAAATAAATGAAAAAGAATTTTTGATATAGAAGGTCATCTGAAAAAAATAGATTTTTTTCAGGGAATGTTATGAGAGAAAAACTCTGGGCATATATGTCTGACTATATAAGGGTACATTATATGTATGAAAAATTCAGGAATATATGTAGACACTGATATGGAAATTATAAAAAAATATTTCACCATTAATAGAAAATGAAAAAAATGAAATTTTTTTATAGGATATGAGGATGAAAAAAACATATAAGTGTTGGAATTTTTGGAACAGACAGGCATAATGAAATACTGAAAAAAATATGATAGAGTTTTTATGAAGGGGAAATATGGGAAAAAAACCTCTATGGACGATTCCTAAAAATATTTACTTATATATTTGAAAAAGAAATATGGATTGACTGATAAAAAGGGAAAAATACATTAAAGGAAGGAGAAGTAACAATATATCCTAAAGAATATTTTTATCCTTACGGTTTTAGAGAGAAGTATTCACCAGATTGTATAAAGGAAAATACATATGGAATCCATTGGTGGAATGACAGCTGGTCAAGCCTTAAGGCGAGGCTTTTTCTCGAGAGTAAGCATCTAACGGGAATTCCAAAATTAATAAAGAAAATGAGAATTATAGCCAGATACTATCTTGTTGAAAAAAGATAAAGATATGAAAGGAAGTAAAAAGAAAATGAAAGTTTTAAAAAAAATACTGAAAATATTGTTATTTATGAGTGTAATGCTAGTAGCTGAAGGAAAAGAATTAAGAATAATGACATATAATATTTATGGAGCAAGACTGGCAAATGGTATAAAACTTGGGGAAAGCATAAAAAAATATAAGCCTGACTTTGTTTCATTGCAGGAAGTTGACAAAAATACAAAAAGAAGTAATTTTAGGGATGTAACTTTTGATATAGCAGTTGAACTTGGGTATAACTATTATTATTTTCAGAAATCAAGGGATTTTGATTCGGGGGAATTTGGGATTTCCTTTATTTCAAAATATCCGGTAGAAAAAATATATGCCTATGAATTACCTTCAATCGGGGCTGAGAAACGTCAAGTTGTAATAGCAGAACTTGAAAAAGAGGAATTTGGAAAGAAAGTAATGATAATTAATACCCACATGGATTATAAAAAAGAAATAAAAAAGGAAGAGCTTGAATCCCTTTCACTGTTAAATGGATTATTTGAAAGTGATGTAAAGTTTTTAAGCGGAGATTTGAACTTGCTTCCAAATACGGAATATTATCAGACACTTACAAAGGAATGGAAGGATAGTTACTTTGAAGGAAAAGATAAAGAAATGAGAAGTATTGAAGATCCTAGAATAGACTATATATTTGGAGATTATTCCAATAACTGGAAGGTGAAAAAAAGTTTTTTCATAAAGGATGATACACAGGATTGGACTAAATTAAGCGATCACTTTCCATATATGAGCATAATTGATATAAAATAAAAATATACTGCACCTCCAATCTTGTGTCCAAGATTTTGGGTGCAGTACATTTTTTTAGATATTTTTATTCCAGAACAATGTTTTCAAGTAATGGTGATTCCATAATGTCAAAAGGCATTACCCAGCCACCCCCATCAGAATCAAGGTCAACATTACGTCCTGTATTCTTTCCTGCATTTTTAAAAACAAGATATACAAACTGAGAGCAGTACAGCCTTTTATCAAAATTCTTATCAAAGGTCAGTCCATAAGGTTTTGTCACAGTTTTATCAATTTCGTTAAATAGGGCACTTCTAAATTTATCATCTATATTTTTCAGTCTAAAGATTGCTATCTTTCTTTTTAGTTTTGACCATGCATAAATTGGGCTTTCACTATATCCTGCCGAATACGAAGGAAACTCTACAATTTTTTTCTCTTCATTCAGTATTGCACTGTGCCCCCACATAGAACGGATAGTAGGTTCCTTTGAAAGAATTAAAATATCTCCAGGTTGCAGCTGATCAACTTTTGAAATAACTTCTTCAGGCTGATACCATTTATATTTTGGATTTATTGATTGGCACGAAATAACTAAAAAAGTAAGTAAAATGGCAATCAATAGCTGTCTTATGAAAGTTTTATTATTTTTTATTGTTTTAATATCTGAAATCATCACTATCATATCCTTTCACATTTATTATATATTATATAAGAAAGCTGAAAAAAATAGTCCAGTTTTTATTCATATTGATAGTTTGAAGATAAATAATTTGTTTATCAAATTAATTTTTTTATAGGAACTTATAAAAAAATAATACTTTTTATAATAAAAAAATATGATATAATTATCTGCAATTATTTTTAAGAAATATTATAATTTATAAAAAAATTAAGAAGAAAAAGGAATGAAAATGGAAATACTGAAGGAAAATTTTTTAAAGTTAAGAGAAAAAATGATGCAAAAATTTGAGGAAGATTTTGCAAGGCATAGGGAACTCGGAGAAAAGGAAGTACCTATAAAAACAATAGGACCTATAAACGGAGTTTACTATGAAAGAGGAGAAAGAAGTTATTTTGTCCGTCCAAGAATAAGGGCAGGACTTATAACATTGGAACAGTTGAGGGCTGTGTCAGATTTGTCTTTAAAACATGGTGACGGAGAAATAAAACTTACAACAAGACATGGAATTCAGCTGAGGGGTATCAAAGCAGACAATGTTCTCCCATTAATAGAAGATTTATTTAATGCAGGATTAAAAACGCAGGCTGTAGGTGGGAAAAGTATAAGAGGAATGATTATTTCATCATATAGTGGTTTTGAAAAGGAAGAGTTTGATGTTACTCCTTATGCAGTCCATTCAATAAATTACCTGTTTCAGAATGGAGATACGTATACACTTCCAGGGAAACTTAAATTTTCAGCTTCAAACAGCAGCGAGGATACGGCAGGAGCAAAATATTCTGATATGGGATTTATTGCAAAAAAAATAAATGGTGAAGACTATTTTGAAGTATATTTTGATTTTGGGATGAACCTGTCAAATAAGAATCCTTATAAATATTCAAAAGATATAAAGGCTGAAGAAATGCTTTACTACATGAGGGCAATAGTAATGATGTTCAAGGATAATATGGAAGTTACAAATCCTAGGGCAAGAGTAAGAACAATGAACAGAAAAATAGGAATAGAGGCATTTGAAGAAAAATTTGAAGGATATGTAGAGAAGGCAAAAAAGGAAATAGACTCTGTAATTGATATAAAGGAACTTTATAAAGATGTGAAAAATCAGGAAGAAGCATTTGAATGGAGCAAGGAAGTAGACTTTGTTTCTGAAGGAATAGACGAGGCACTTCTTATTAATGTGAGGGAAAGTTACAGACAGAAGGGAATTTATGCTGTAAAACTAAAATTTGCAGGTGGAGTTATAAGAAGAAAACAGCTGGAAGGAATTCTTGAATATTTAGAAAGTTTAAATCATGAAATCAAAATAAAACTCACAAATAATCAGGAAATTATAGTTTTCAATTTAAATGGTGAAGAAACTTTACATATTTTGGAAAATTTTGAAGAAAGACTTATAAGAAGTCCTTTTGAAGACACTATTACGTGCACCGGTGTTCCAAGATGCAGATTGGCAATAACTTCCAGTAAAAGTGCCTTTGACAAGATATCAAAGAAGTTTGATAATAATGACACAACATTGAAAAAGGAATTACCGCAGCTGAGAATTTCAGGGTGTCCTAATTCATGCAGTCTGACTTTTAAGGGAGATCTTGGATTTTCAGGTAGAATTAAAAAGATAGATGAAAAGGTAAATATTGCATATACATTGCTAAGTGAAAATAAAAATATAGAGCTGGCAGGAAAGGCAGTAATTTTAGAAAGAGATTTACCGGAAATGCTTTATGAAATGGCTTTATTTAAGAGAGAAAGTAAAATTAAGGATTTTCATGAATTTATGAATATAGAACACGAAAAGGTAAATGAACTTATAAAAAAATATGCACAGTAATAAAAATTCTCTAACTAAGAAAGAACAAATAGAAAAGAGAAAAAAATTGTTGTATAATGAAAAAAATCTATTTTGGAAAGAGGGAATGAAATGAAAAAGAGAATTTTTGATAATTCTTGGAATTATGATGATGTTTATAGTAAGTTGTGGAGGAAAACATCCAGCAGTGAAGGATTTTGAAGAAACTATGAAAAATTTACAAAGTGGAGATGTAAGTAAACTTTCAGAAGGACCTGATAAAATTTTTGAGTCAAATATAAACCCTGAAATGAAGACGGCTCTAACAGAGGGATTGAAAAAAATTACTTATAAAAATAAATAAAACGACAGAAAAATAAAGATAAAAAAATGAAGTAATTATAAACGTAACTATGAAATCTCCTGATTTAAGTGGAGTTATGAAAGAACTGTTTGAAAAAGTAGCCGGATTAATGGCACAGATGCAAGGAAAAACAGAAAAGGAAATAGGAGAAGCGGCAGGAAAAGTAGCGACAGAATTAATAAAGGAAAGAATAAAAAGTGGTAAAACAAAAGAAAAAACATTTGATGTAGTGTATACAAAAAAAGATGATAAATGGAGTCCTGATGTAGCTTCAAATAAAGATTATTTTGAAATGTTAACTATGAATATGGCAAGTATGGAATAAAAGAGGCTGTCTCAAAATTTAAAAATATAAAAGGGGATATCCCAAAAGAATGAATATTTAAATATAAATATAGCTTTTATATTAAATTTTAAGTTTTTTTCTTTTTGAGATATCCTTTTTATATATTTTCAATTTTTTTGAGACACCCCTTGAAAAAAATGAATAAAATGGAGTATAATAATTAAAGATGAAGAGTGCAAGCGTGGCGGAATTGGTAGACGCGCTGTTTTCAGGGAGCAGTGGCAGTAGTCGTGTGGGTTCGAGTCCCACCTCTTGCACCAAAAAATTAAATTTAATTATAAAAAACTTGCAAAAACAGATAAAATGTGGTATTATAATTATAAGAGCAAAATATTAGACAGAAAGAGTGGGAAGTTCCCACTCTTTAGTTTTAAATATGAGGTGGATATTTTATGGAAAAAAAATTGGAAATGCTTGAAGCAAAAATGGAGGAGCATTTAAAGGAGCTGGGACTGGAGCTTGCAGATATAGAGTATGTTCCTGAAGGTGGATACAACTACTTAAGAATTTATGTTGAAAAGCCTGACGGGAATACAAGTCTTGATGACTGTGTAGAACTTAGCACTAGAATAGACGGTATCGCAGATGAGCTGATAAATGAAAAATTTTATTTGGAAGTTTCAACGCCAGGACTTGAAAGAAGGCTGAAAAAACCTAAAGATTTTACTAGATTTACAGGAAAAAAAGTAAAAATATATACAAAGAGTCAAATTGAAGGTAAAAAGACATTTGAAGGTAAGTTAGAAAAGTTTGAAAATGAAACAATATTTTTATTGGATAGTACGGAAAAAGTATATGAAATACCTTTTTCTAAATTGAAAAAATCACATTTGATATATGAAATTCCGGTAAACATATTAGAGAGTGAGGAGGAATAATGAAATCAAAAGATCAGAGAATCTTTTTAGAAGCATTGGATGAACTGGAAAGAGAAAAGGGAATTATAAAGGAAGAATTGTTGGAAGCGGTAGAAACAGCATTGCTTGCAGCGTATAAGAAAAATTACGGTGAAAAGGATAATGCAGATATAACAATAAATAGAAATACAGGGGAAGTAAAGGTTTTTTCCAGAAGAACAGTTGTTGAAACAGTGACTAAACCAGATGAGGAAATAAGTCTTGAAGATGCACGTTCATTGAAAAAAAGATCAAACCTTGGAGATGTTATGGATGTAGAAATTAACGCTGAAGGGTTTAAAAGAAATGCTATTCAGAATGCTAAGCAGATAGTTGTTCAGAAGGTAAGGGAATGTGAAAAGAAAAATATTTTTAATAAATTTAAGCAGATAGAAAAAATGATTGTTGCTGCCACTGTAAGAAAAACAGATGAAAAAGGAAATCTTTACATTGATATAAACGGTCTTGAAGCTATTGTGCCTGCAAAGGAACTTTCTGAAGCAGATAGATTTCGTCAGGGAGATAGAATAAGAGTATATGTTGGAACTGTTGAAGAATCTACAAAATATACGAAAAGTTTCCTTTCAAGAAAGGCAGAAGAGCTGTTAAGAGGTCTGCTTGAACTTGAAATTCCTGAAATAGAAGATGGAATAATCGAAATTAAGAATATTGCAAGGGAAGCTGGAAGCAGAACAAAAGTTGCAGTTTATTCTGAAGATCCGAACCTTGATGTAAAGGGAGCATGTATAGGTAAAAATGGAATGAGAATACAAAGTATCATTGATGAACTTCAAGGTGAGAAGATAGATATAGTACTTTGGGATGAAGATATGACAACTTTTGTAAAAAATGCTCTTAATCCAGCAGAAGTAATTTCAGTTGATATAATTGAAAATGAAGAAGAAAGAGTTGCAAGAGTAGTTGTGAATGAAGATCAGCTATCTCTGGCAATAGGTAAAAAAGGACAGAATTCACGTCTTGCAGCAAAACTTTGTGGTATAAAGATAGATATTCATACTGCTGAAAGTTACGAAAATGACCAGGATGAATACGAAGAAGATGAAATAGAAGGTGAAGAATAATATATGCCTGAAAGAACATGTATCAGTTGTAGGAAAAAAGGCGAAAAAAAAGATTTTTTGAGAATATCCGAAGAAAATGGAAAATACGTATTTGATAAGGAAATGAAAGTACAGAGCAGAGGATTTTACGTGTGTAAGGATCCAGCATGTATAGAAAGATTATCAAAAAACAGAAAATATAATCTTGAGATGCAGGAGCTTCTCAAGTTACTGAAAGAAACAGAAAAAAACAGGAAAAACATAATAGACATTATACGCCCTATGAAAAATTCAGGCTTCTTTGTTTTCGGAATAGATGAAAACATTGAAGGAATAAAAAAGAATAAGGTAAGATTACTGATATTACCAAAAGACATAAATGAAAAAAATATAGAACAGTTTAAAAGACTTGAGGAAAATTTTGAAGTCACTATAATAAATATTGAAAAAAAAGAAGAATTTCTGAATGTTTTTTCAAGAAATGTGAATGTCGTAGGAATAACAGATAAAAGGGTAGTGAATGGTATATTAAGCAAAGTGGAGGTGACAGAATGAAATTAAGAGTACATCAGTTGGCTAAAGAATTGGGTTATGAAAGTCCAAAATTTCTTGAAAAATTAACTGAAATAGGCGTTCAAGTAAAATCTCACCTAAGTGGCCTGACAGATGATGAAATAGCTGATATAAAAAAGGAAACTTAATAAAAAAAGATGACAAGCCTAAGGAACATAATAAATCTAACGAAAATCATAGTAAATATGTAAAAGAAACTCCAAATATAGATAAACATGATGTGGCAAAAGGACAAAACAGAGTCGAAACAAATAAAAAAGAAAATGAGGATAAAGTGGAATTGAATGTTGGATTAAATAATAATAATAGTCAAAAAAACAATAATAACAAAAATTATCAAAATAGAGATGAAAGAAAAACTGAAAATATAAATAGAGATAATAACAGAGATAACAATAGAGACAACAGAAACAAATATCAGAATAAGGATAATAGAGACAGAAACAGAAATTATCAGAACAGAGATAATAATCAGAGAGATGGAAGACCGTCATTTGACAGGGATAACCAGAACAGAGATGGAAAGGACAACAATAGAAATTTCCATAATAACAGAAATAGGGATAACAGAAATTATCAGAACAGAGACAATAATCAGAGAGATGGAAGACCGTCATTTGACAGGGATAATCAAAATAGGGACAGAAGAGACGGTAAAATTGACAGAAATTCCGGAAGAAACTTTGATGACAACCAGAACAGAGATAGAAACTATCAAAACAGGGATAACAGTCAGAGAGATGGAAGACCGTCATTTGACAGGGATAACAGAAACAGGGATAATAGAAATTATCAGAACAGGGATAATAGAGATAACAGAGATGGTCAAAGGGATAGACGTTCTTTCGATAGAGGAAAGGACGACACAAGGGACAATAGAAATTTTGGAAACAGAAACAATAAAAAAGAAGCACCAAAAAATGATATAGCCCCTGCTCCAATTGCAGAAAAACCTAAGAACAATGTAAAGGGAAAAGCAAAATTTGACAAGAAGAGATACGAAAAGGAAAAGAAACAGAAGGAAGAAGAAAAGAAATTAAGAGAATTAAGATCTGATTTCAGAAAAGATGACAAAAAGAAAAAAAATAAAAAGAAACAGGAAAAAGTAATGAAGGATGAAATAATTAGAATAGAAGGTGAAAGTATCGGAATGATAACTATTGGAGAAGAAATAGTAATTAAAGATCTGGCTGAAAAGCTAGGAGTAAATGTTTCCGATATTATAAAAAAATTCTTTATGCAGGGGAAAATGCTGACTGCAAATGCTATCTTATCATTTGAGGAAGCTGAAGAAGTGGCTCTTGACTATGAAGTAATAGTTGAAAAAGAAGAAGTTGTTGAAGTAAGTTATGGTGAAAAGTATCATCTTGAAGTTGAAGACAAGGAACAGGATCTTGTTGAAAGAGCTCCAGTTATAACAATAATGGGACACGTAGACCATGGGAAAACATCCCTTCTTGATGCGTTAAGACACACAAACATAATCGAAGGCGAAGCTGGAGGAATAACACAGAGAATAGGAGCCTACCAGGTAAACTGGAAGGGACAGAAGGTTACATTTATAGATACTCCGGGACACGAAGCTTTTACTGAAATGAGAGCAAGAGGAGCAAATATAACTGATATTTCAATACTTATAGTTGCAGCAGATGACGGAGTAAAACCTCAGACTGTAGAAGCTATATCACATGCTAAAGAAGCTGGAGTACCAATAATAGTAGCAATAAATAAAATAGATAAACCTGGTGCAGATCCTATGAAGGTTAGAACAGAGTTGACAGAATATGGACTTATGTCGCCTGACTGGGGAGGAAATACTGAATTTGTGGAAATTTCTGCAAAACAGAAGATAAACCTTGAAGAATTACTTGAAACTATACTGATTACAGCAGAGCTGCTTGAATTGAAGGCAAATCCTAAGAAAAGGGCAAAAGCTGTAGTTGTAGAATCAAGACTTGATCCTAAAATGGGAGCGGTAGCGGATATACTAATTCAGGAAGGTGAACTTGAAATAGGAGATATATTTGTTGCAGGTGAAGCACATGGAAGAGTAAGATCAATGCTTGATGACAGAGGAAATAAAATAGAAAAGGCAACATTATCTCAGCCAGTGGAAATTACAGGATTCAGTAATGTTCCAAATGCAGGAGATGTTCTTTACGGAGTAAATAACGATAAACAGGCTAAAAAGATAGTTGAAGACTTCATAAAAGAAAAGAAAATCAACGATCAGAACAAAAAGAAACATATCTCGCTGGAAAGTCTGTCTCAGGAACTGGAAGAACAGCAGCTTAAAGAACTTAAATGTATTATAAGAGCAGATTCTAAAGGTTCAGTAGAAGCATTGAAGGAATCATTACTGAAACTGAACAACGAAAAAGCAATGATAAACATTATTCAGGGAAGTGCCGGAGCAGTAACTGAAGGAGACGTAAAACTTGCGGAAGCATCAAATGCAATAATAATAGCGTTTAACGTAAGACCTACAACTCCTGCAAGAATTGAGGCAGAAAAAACTGGAGTGGAAATTAGAAACTACAATGTAATTTACCATGTAACAGAAGAGATAGAAAAAGCCCTTAAAGGAATGCTTGATCCTGAATATAAGGAAGTTTACTTTGGAAGAATTGAAGTTAAGCAGGTATTTAAATCAGTAACGTTGGAAATATTGCAGGAGCAATAGTAGTAGACGGAAAAGTAAGCAAAACTTCTAAAATAAGGGTTATAAGAGATGGAATAATTATTTACGATGGAGAATTAGACTCACTTAAGAGATTTAAGGATGATGCAAAGGAAGTTGTCATGGGACAGGAATGTGGAATCGGAATTAAAGATTTTAATGATATAAAAGAAGGCGACATCATAGAATCATATATTTTGGAAGAAATACCAAGATAGTTTGATTATTTTGCATATTGATTAAATTATGGGGTGAAAATTATTATGAACGACAGAAGGAAAAAAAGGACTTGAAAAAGAAATATCAAGAATAATCGGAATGATTATTCTGACAGAAGTAAAAAAATGAAAAAAATAAAAAAATCTGGTAACAATACATAAGACAGAGCTTACAAAGGATGGAAGATATCTTGATCTTACTTTTTCAATACTGGATCTGAAAAATAATGTAAATAAAGAAAAAATACTGGAAGAACTTGAAAAATTAAAAGGTTTTTTCAGAAAAACAATTGGATCTCAGTTATCAATCAGATTTGTTCCTGAAATAAGAATTCATTTAGATGACAGTATTGAATACGGTATAAAAATAACATCTTTGCTGAATGAGGTAAAAAAGAAGGACAGTGAATGATTTGTGAAATGGGAGTTGAAGAAACACGATAAAAATTATTTAACTCTGAAAAGCAAGGAATTTAATGAGAGTCAACTCATAACAGGTTTATTGCTTAACAGAGGAATTACTACAAAAAAAGAAGTGGAAAAATTTTTGAATACGAGTGAAAGTGAGCTGAATGACCCTTTTCTTTTTGAAAATATGTATGAAGTTGTAGAAAGAATACTTGATGCAAAAAAACGGAAAGAAAAAATAGTAATCTATGGAGATTATGACGTGGACGGAATATCAGGAACGGCGTATCTTGTACTCGTATTTAGAAAACTGGGGTTAAATGTAGATTATTATATCCCAAACAGGGCACATGAAGGAGTTGGGATAAATAAGAATCTTATAAAATATTTATCTAAAAAAAATGCAAAGTTATTTATAACAGTGGATACAGGGATTGGGAGTAAGGAAGAGCTGCTAATGCTAAGGGAAAATGATATTGATGTAATTATTACAGATCATCATAGACCACTTGATGCAATCAGTGACATGAAGGTTCTTACAGTAAATCCCAAAATAAGTAAAAATTATCCGAATAAGAATTTATCAGGTTCAGGAGTTGCATTTAAACTGGCTGAAGCAGTTTATGAAACATTCGGAGCAAGTAAAAAGCTGCTGTATGACTATCTGGATATTGTAATGATAGGAACAGTTGCAGATGTTGTACCAATGACTGATGAAAACAGGTTTATAATAAAAAAGGGATTATATAATTTAAGAAAAACGAAGATAAAAGGATTAAAGTATATTATCAGTTACTTAAAAATAAATCCCAAAAATATAACAACAAGTGATATAGGCTTTTACATTGCACCTATTTTCAATGCTTTAGGTAGAATAGACAACTCCAAGATGGTGGTAAATTTCTTTATACAGGAAGATGACTTTAAAATTTTTGCAATTATTGAGGAAATGAAAAAGGCAAATAAAATAAGAAGATATCTGGAAATAGAAATATACAATGAAATAGAGGAAAAAATTCAGAAGCTGAATAATCCTAAATACATATTCATGAAAAGCAGGAAATGGCATTCGGGAGTTATAGGAGTTGTATGTTCCAGAATTTCCATAAAGTATAATATTCCGGTAATACTCGTTTCAATAAAAAATGGATATGGAAAGGCTTCATGCCGTAGTATAGAAGGACTTAATATATTTGATATTCTTAAGGAAACATCAGATAAGTTTGACAGATTTGGAGGACATGATCTGGCGGCAGGATTTCTTGTGTCGGAAAAATATCTTGCTGAAATAGAAAGATATCTGAAAAAAAGGCTTTTAACTACAAATAAGTCAAGTATGGAAAAAGTGCTGAATATTGATGCAAAATTAGGGATAGAGGAAATAAATAAGAACAAACTTCTTGATATAAACAGGTTATCACCTTTTGGTCTTGATAATCAGGAGCCAAATTTCATAGATATGGGAGTGAAGTTTGTAAATTTCACGAAATTTGGAGTGAATAACCGTCATTTTAAAGGATATATAAGAAAAAATAACAGATTTATATCTGTAATTGGATATAATCTGGGACATAAACTTAAACTTAAAAAAATCTCAATAAAAAAATATGAGATAGTTTATACTCCGGTTTTCAAGTCTGTAAGAACAGATTTGTTTATTGAATTGAAGGTAAAAGACTTTAATTAGCCGAATAAAGATAATTATCATGGAAAAAAATACAGAAAAACATGATAAACTGGAGAAAGAGAAATTAATTAGTTAAACAACATAAAAAAATATATTAGAATATAAATTAGGAGGATTATAAAAAAATGTCAACAGTAAAAAAATTATCAGAAACAGTATATGAAGTATCAGTAACAAGAAATGGTGAAGAACTAAAACATCTTAAGGAACATGTATTAGTACATTTTAAAGATGCAAAAGTAGACGGATTTAGAAAAGGGCACGTACCGGCAGATGTACTTGAAAAAAAATTCAAAAAAGAAATAGAAGGGGAAATCCTTAATCACATAATTTCAGAAGAATATAGAAAAGCAGTTGAAGAAAATAACTTATCACCAATTGCAGACATTAAACTGGAAAAATATGAAAATAATGAAGATAACGTAGAAGTAGTATTTACTATACCTGTATTACCTGAAATCAATTTAGGAGATTACAAAAGCGTAAAAGTAGAAAAAGAAGCATTAGATGTAAATGATGAAAAAGTTAATGCTGAAATCGAAATAATGAGATCAAATGCAGGAAAATTAAAAGAAGTTGCAGATGATGAAGCAGCTCAGGATAAAGATGTTACAAACATCAACTTTGAAGGATTTATAGATGGAGAAGCATTTGATGGAGGAAAAGCTGAAGGATTTGACCTTACTTTAGGATCAAAAAGCTTCATAGATACTTTTGAAGATCAGATTATAGGACATAAAAAAGGTGACGAATTTGATGTAAACGTTACTTTCCCTGAAGAATACCATGCAGAAAACTTAAAAGGAAAACCTGCAGTATTTAAAGTAAAAGTAAATTCAATAAAGAGAAAAGAAGAAGCAGAATTAAATGAAGATCTTGCAAAAGAACTTGGATATGATTCAGTAGAAGATTTAAAAGTTAAAACAAAAGAAAATCTTACAAAAAGAGAAGAAACAAGAATTGAAAAATGAATACAGAGGAAAAAGTTGTAGATGCAGTTGTAGATACTGTAAACTTTGAAATACCTGAAGCAGTAGTAGAAAGAGAAATTCAATTTCAAATAAATAGATTTGCTCAACAGCTTCAAATGCAAGGAATGTCATTAAATCAATATTTTGAAATGACAGGTCAGGATATTGAAAAAATGAGAGAAAGTATCAAAGAATCAGCTGAAAAATCTGTAAAAAGAGATTTAGTATTAACTGAAATAGCTAAAGCAGAAAATGTACAGGCAACTGAAGAAGAAGTAAATGCTGAATTAGATAGAACTGCTTTAATGTATGGAATGGATAGGGAAGGATTAATTGCAGAAGTTAGAAAATCTGGAAACTATGCAAGATTTATAGATGAAATAAAATATCAGATTATAAACAGAAAAACTGTTGATTTATTGGCAAAATAAGGAGGAAATAAGATGTACAGTCCTGTAGTAATTGAAAATGACGGACGTGGAGAAAGAAGTTACGATATATACTCCAGACTGCTGAAGGATAGGATAATATTCGTAGGTGGAGAAATAGAAGATAATATGGCAAATGCAATTATTGCACAGCTGTTATTTTTAGACGCACAGGATAAGGAAAAAGACATTGTAATGTATATTAACAGTCCCGGTGGAGTAATTACCTCGGGACTTGCCATATATGATACAATGCGTCATATAAAATGTGACGTTTCCACAGTGTGTCTTGGTCAGGCTGCCAGCATGGGAGCTCTGCTGCTTACAGCCGGAGCAAAAGGAAAGAGATATTCACTGCCTAATTCAAGAATAATGATACATCAGCCTTTAGGTGGAGCAAGAGGACAGGCAACGGATATTCAGATACAGGCAAAAGAAATTGAAAGAATGAAGGAACTGACAAGTAAAATTCTATCAGAAGCTACAGGAAAACCTATAGAGGAAATTTATCAGGATACAGAAAGGGATAATTTCATGTCTCCTGAAGAAGCTATAGAATACGGTCTGATAGATAAAGTTCTATAAACTTAGGAAAAAATAACGAGGTGAAGATCATTGGCAAAGGAGAAAAAAAGCTGCACATTTTGTGGAAAGTCTGAAGATGAAGTATACCAGCTTATAAGTAGCCCTGATAATGATGCCTTCATATGTGATGAATGTATAGAAGACTGTCAGGAACTGCTTGATGAAAGTGGGTACAGTGAAGATGAGAAAAAGATGGAACTTACTTTGTTGAAACCTGCAGAAATCAAAAGTAGACTGGATGAATATATAATAGGGCAGGAAAGGGCTAAAAAGGTTCTTTCTGTTGCTGTATATAATCATTTTAAGAGAATTAACCATAAAATGAAAAACATAGATGATGTGGAACTGCAGAAGTCAAATGTTTTACTGGTGGGACCTACAGGAAGTGGAAAAACCCTTCTGGCACAGACACTGGCAAAAATTCTGAATGTACCGTTGGCGATAGCTGATGCAACTACATTGACAGAAGCCGGATATGTAGGTGACGATGTAGAAAACGTACTTTTAAAACTTATAAAAGCGGCAGACTATGATATAGAAACTGCTGAACATGGAATAATATACATAGATGAAATAGATAAGATTGCAAGAAAGTCAGAAAATATGTCTATTACAAGGGATGTTTCAGGGGAAGGTGTCCAACAGGCATTACTGAAAATAATAGAAGGAACTGTTGCAAGTGTACCGCCACAAGGTGGAAGAAAGCATCCAAATCAGGAAATGATAGAAATAAACACAAAAGATATACTGTTTATTGTGGGTGGAGCTTTTGAAGGTCTTGAAGGTAAACTTAGAAACAGAATAAATCAGAAAAGAGTGGGATTTGGTCTGGAAACAGAAGAAAAGAAACTGGATGACCTTACATTATTTGAAAATGTATTACCGGAAGATCTTATTAAATATGGTCTTATACCTGAACTGATTGGAAGATTACCTATAATTACTGCATTACACGGGCTGGATGAAGAAGCAATGGTAAAAATACTTACTGAACCTAAAAATTCACTGGTAAAACAGTATAAAAAGTATTTTGAAATGGAAGACGTCGAGTTAAGCTTTGACGATGATGCAATAGCTGAAATAGCAAAACTTGCCCTAAAGAGAAAAATAGGTGCAAGGGGACTTAGATCAATCATTGAAAATGTAATGCTTGATTTGATGTATGAAATTCCTTCAATGAAAAAAGTTTCAGAAGTAAGAATTACTAAAGAAGCAGTTGAAGATAAGGAAAAAGTAATAGTAAAGTAATTTAATTTTAAAGATTCTGAATAGGAAAAATTTAAAGGAAAAAATGTAAAAAAGGACTATCTTTTTTAAAGTTTGTATGTTAAAATATACAAGTTTAAAAGAAAGGAGAAATATGTTAAAGAAACCTTTTATAGCAACAAGGGAACTAGTTGTTTTTCCTGGTGTGGTAACTCCTATATTTATAGGTAGGCAGGCCAGCCTTTCAAGCCTGGAAGAAGCCCTTTCAAGTTTTGATAACAAGCTGATACTTTCCACACAGAAGGATCCAAATGTAGAAGAACCTAAACTGCCGGAAGATGTATATGAAACAGGGGTGTTAGTTCATGTAATCCAGACAGTTAAAATGCCAAATGGCAATGTGAAGGTTTTAGTGGAAGCTAAACATAGGGTATTAATAGGCGAATTTGAGGAGAAAAAAGGTGTGCAGTATGCAGACTATGAAGAAATCTTCCCAAAACCTATTGATGAAAGCAAATCAGAAGCATTGAAAAGAAGAGTAATTGATGAGTTTTCAAACTATGCTAAAATAACTCAGAAAATATTACCTGATGTGATTTATAATATAAAAGAAGTCAGAAATATTGATAAGGCTTTTGATCTTATATGTACAAACCTTATGATAGCGACTAATGTAAAACAGGAACTGCTTGAAATTCTTGACGTTGAAGAAAGAGCATATAAAATATTGAGTATTCTTGAAAAGGAAGTTGAAATATTTACTCTTGAAAGAGAGATAGAAAACAAAGTCAAGGAACAGATGGCAGAAGTACAGAAAAACTACTATCTGAGGGAAAAAATAAAGGCAATGAGGGAAGAAATGGGTGAAGATTCTGATTCTGATGAAGAATTGGAAGAACTGGATCAGAGAGTTCAGGACTCAAAAATTCCTAAAGAATTGAAGGCTAAAATGGTAAAGGAACTTTCAAGACTGAAAAAAATGCCTGATTTTTCTGCAGAGGCTTCTGTAATAAGAAGTTATGTCGAAACTGTACTGGAATTACCATGGGATAAGTCAACAAAGGATGAAATAGATATTGAAAAGGCTGAAAAAATCCTTGATGAAGATCATTATGGTCTAGAAGAAGTAAAGGCAAGAATACTTGAATTCCTTGCTGTGAAGAAGTTAAATAACACACTTAAAGGATCTATAATATGTCTTGTGGGACCTCCGGGTGTAGGTAAAACTTCACTTGCAAATTCTGTTGCACGTTCTATGAATAGAAAGTTTACAAGAATTTCATTAGGTGGATTAAGAGATGAAGCTGAAATCAGAGGACATAGAAGAACATATATAGGATCAATGCCGGGAAGAATTATAAATTCATTGAAACAGGTAGGAGTAAACAATCCTGTTATGTTATTTGATGAAATAGACAAAATGGCATCTGATTTTAGAGGAGATCCTGCATCAGCAATGCTGGAAGTATTGGATCCTGCTCAAAACCATACATTTGAAGATCACTATATAGATTATCCGTTTGATTTATCAAAAGTGTTCTTTATATGTACAGCAAATGATTTAGGTGGAATTCCAGGTCCGCTAAGAGACAGAATGGAAATAATCTACATAGAATCATATACAGAATTTGAAAAGCTGAATATAGCAAAAAGATATCTTATACCTCAGACTCAGGAGGAAAATGGACTTAAAAATTACAAGATACCATTTACTGATGATTCGATACTTAAAATAATTAACGAATATACTAGGGAAGCAGGAGTAAGAAATCTTAGAAGAGAAATAGGAAAACTGTTTAGAAAAATGGCAAGGGAAGCTTTAACTTCAAAATCTAAAAAATTATCTGTAACTGAAGCAAAAATAAAGAAATATCTTGGAAATCCAAAATACAGGGAAGATAAAATTAAGGAAAAAGCAGGAAAAGTTGGAGTTGTAAATGGACTGGCATGGACTGCAGTCGGTGGAACTATGCTGGAAGTTCAGGCTGTAAAGATGGAAGGAAAAGGACATCTTCAGCTTACAGGAAAACTTGGAAGTGTAATGCAGGAATCTGCTAAAGTTGCATATTCATATGTCAGACATATAAAAAATGAACTTGGAATAAAGGACAAGTTCAATGAAAAAACGGATATTCACTTGCATTTTCCTGAAGGTGCTGTTCCAAAAGATGGTCCATCTGCTGGAATTACAATAACAACAGCCATTATATCAGTTCTGACTGACAAGGAAGTTAGACAGGATGTAGCAATGACAGGAGAAATAACTATTACAGGAGAAGTTCTGGCAATAGGTGGAGTAAAGGAAAAAGTTATAGCCGCTCATAGAGTTGGAATAAGGGATGTTGTACTTCCGATGGATAATAAAATTGATACGGAAGAACTGCCTGAAGAAATAACAAAGGAAATGAAATTCCATTTTGCTGAAACTTATGACGATGTTAAAAAAATTGTTTTTGTAGGAAAAGCAAACTAAAAAAACAGAAAAAACTGTAAAAAAACCGGCAGCAAAGGCAAAAACTAAAAAGACAACAAAAAAATAATATAGAAAAAAAGGAATTATTTCAGTAAAATTAATTTTATTAAATAATTCCTTTTCTTTTTATATCCAAATAAGGTATAATATAAAAAGAAGAAAGAAAAAACTGGAGGAAAAATGGAATCGCTCAGAGAGTTTTATAAAATAGGTAACGGTCCGTCGAGTAGTCATACTATGGGACCAGAAAAGGCGGCAAAGGAATTTAGAAAAATTATAGAAAATGAATATGACGGGAATAATATTAATTACAAAGTGGAACTATATGGAAGTCTTGCAGCAACAGGGAAAGGACATTTGACAGATTACATAGTGAGGGAAAGATTACAAAATGACCAAAAAGATAATGTGGAAGTAATATTTATGCCTGAAGTTGTGTATGACTTTCATACTAATGGATTGAAAATATCGGCATATTTTCCTGAAGATACTGAAATGAAAAATCCTCTTAAGGAAAAGATTTACTTTTCTGTGGGAGGAGGAAGCATAGTCGATGGAACTGGAATTGAAAAGAATAGTAAAATTTCAAGAAAAGAAACAAAAGTTGAAGTCTATCCGCAGAAAAACTTTCATGAAATTCAGGAATACTGCATAAAGGAAAATATAACATTACCGGAATATGTAGTAAGATATGAAGGAATTGAAATAAGGGATTATCTGAAAACAATATGGAAAACAATGGATGAAACAATAAAAAAAGGATTACACACAGAAGGATTGCTGCCTGGAAAACTTAAGATAGAGAGAAAGGCAAAAAGTTTTTATGAAAAATTTAAAAAATCTCCAATAAGAGATACAAAGGGAAGAGTATACTCATATGCATTGGCAGCATCTGAAGAAAATGCAAGTGCGGGAAAAGTAGTAACTGCTCCTACATGTGGGGCTTCAGGATTAATTCCTGCAATTTTAAAGACATACCAGAGGGAAAATGATCTTTCTGAAGAAGATATTATAAATGCACTGGCTGTAGCCGGAATTATTGGAAATGTGTATAAGCAGAATGCTTCTATTTCAGGAGCGGAAGTAGGTTGTCAGGGGGAAGTTGGAGTAGCCTGTTCAATGGGAGCAGGAATGGTGGCTCATATACTTGGAGGAGATGTAAATCAGGTAGAATATGCTGCAGAAATTGCAATGGAGCACTGTCTTGGAATGACATGCGATCCTATGCTGGGATATGTTCAGATACCATGTATTGAAAGAAATGCCATTTATGCGGCAAAAGCAATAGACTGTGCATATTACAGCATGATGTCAGGAGAAGGGCATTTTATCTCGCTTGATGAAGTTGTAGAAACAATGCTTCAGACAGGAAAAGATTTACACGAAAATTATAAGGAAACTTCATTGGCAGGTCTGGCAAAACTGAAAAAGGAAAAACTGGATTTACATTAGAAAACTAAGGAGAAAAATGAATTTTTTAGGACATTCGATGATTTCGCTGGAAATTGATGAAAAGATTGATAGAAACAGAAAAACTTTATACGGTAATTTTGCAGGAGATTTTTATAAAGGAAAAATTGAGAGTATAGATTTGCCTGATAACCTAAAAGAAGGGCTTATTCTCCATAGAATAATAGATGGTGTTTCCGACAGGAATGAAAATTTTCTGAATGATTTACTGCATGAAAAATTTCATCATTTTAAAGGAATTGTATCTGATATGTTTATTGATCATTTTCTGTCTAAAAAAATTTTTATAGAATTTTCAATGATAATATTAATGATATTGAAAAAAAGATATTATATAATTTATCTTATAATAAAAAAATTTTTTTACAGAAGAATTTGAAAAAAACATTTAATTGGATTCGATTGGAAAGGGTCTTACTCAAATATGCAGATGTAGATTTTCTGGAAATGGCTTTTCGTGGAATATCACATAGGGTAAGAAATGGAGAGATATTGAAGGAGGCAGTAAATGAATTAAAGAAAAATTACGGACAGTTTGAGGAGAGGTCTATCAGGGAATTTAATTATACAAAAGATAAGAGTATTGAAAAATTTTTAGAAATAAATAGTATCGGAGGGATAAAAAAATGAAAAAAATTTTATTAACACTATTAGTTTTAGCCCAATTAGTAGTTGTAGCAGAAACAAAAAAACAAAATGTACCTGTTTCACAGCCTAAAAGTGCAGCAGCACCTAAACCAGCTAAAACTGAAACTGTTGGAAAAGATGGGATAAAAAGATTTGCAACATTGAAAGAAGCTGCAGAAGATTATGCAAAGGCATTACAGGAAATTTCAAATTATGGTTCAAGGGAATTACTGCAAACAATAAATCCTAATGTAGATAAATATGTAAGTGAAAAGAATGATGCTGATTTACAGAAAAAGTGGGATGAAACAAATACAATGCTTATTGAACAGTTTGAAGTTCTTGTTTATAAGATAAATGAAAATGGAAATAACGGTGAAGTTATATTCCTTATTAAAGGCTATGACGAAACTGCAATGAATAAATATTTAAATGACAATTATAAAAAATATGCTAAAATAGATAAAGTCAGATCACAAGTAGATATAAATATTGAAGAATACATAAAATTACAATATGAATATCTTACAAAAACTAAGAAAATAAATCTTGCAACATCTAAAGTACATTTTGTAAAAGATAGTCAAGGATGGAAAGTTACAGAAGAAAAAAAATAGAGAAAGTGGTGGAAGCAAATGTTGACTGATTACCATATGCATTTTGAATATGGAAGTTACGATGAAAACTGGGTAAAACTATTTTTTCAGGAGGCAGAAAAAAAAGGTCTTCACGAAATAGGAATTAGTGAGCATACCCATGGATTTAAGGAATTTAAGGATTTATACTATGAGGAATTAATTCTTGATAACTCTGAAATTGGGGAGTTTCAGAAAAAATGGCTTGATAATCCTAAGTCAAAATTTGTACATACCCTTGATGAATACATGGACTTTATAAATTATTTGAAATCAAAGGGATATCCTGTAAAATTTGGTTTGGAAGTGTGTAATTTTCATAATCAGAAAAGGGTACAGGAAATTCTGTCAAAATATGAATGGGACTATTTAATAGTTTCCATTCATTTTATAAAGGGATGGGGATTTGACTTCAGTGGGTTAAAACATAAGTTTAATGAAAGAAATTTGAAGGAAATATGGAAGGATTATGCAGAAGAAATTGAGAATGTCGCAAGCACAGGTTTTTATGATGTACTGGGACATCCTTTTAACTTAAGGTTATTTAAAAATATTCCGGAAAAAAGAGATGTAGATAATCTGCTTGAAAAAACTGCAAAAATTCTAAAGGAAAATAATATGATTGTAGATGTGAATACCGGAACACTTCACAGATATCCGATAGAAGAGATAACACCTTATCCTGATTTTATGGGATATGTGAAAAAGTATAATATTCCAGTAATATTAACAAGTGATGCACATCAGCCTGAACATGTGGGAACAAAAATAAAAGAAGCGGCTGAATATGTAAAAGGATATGGAATAAATGAAATAGTTACTTTTGACAGAAGAAAAAGAATCATGGAAAGTATTGGATAAAATTAACTTAAAAATGTAATTACAGGAGAGAATAAAAGGAGAAAAAAATGTCAAAAATTTTTACAGATTATACTTATGAACTATGTGTAGACAGTGTTGAATCAGCAATAAATGCTGGAAAAGGTTCAGGAAAAAGACTTGAGTTATGCAGTAATCTGGTAATAGGAGGTACAACTCCTACAGAAGCATTGTTTAATGAGGTGAAAAGAAATACGGAATTACCTGTTCATGTACTTATAAGACCAAGATTTGGAGATTTTCTTTATTCAGAACATGAAGTGAATATAATAAAGAATGAAGTTAAAAAATTTAGAGAACTTGGTGCTGACGGAGTAGTTATAGGAATGTTGAATAAAGACGGAGAAGTGGATATTGAAAATATGAAAAAAGTACTTGCTGAAAGAGGAAACATGAAAGTGACTTTTCATAGGGCATTTGACATGTGTAAGGATCCCATAAAGGCATTTAAGGATATAAAAGATCTCGGAATAGATATATTACTGACATCAGGGCAGAAAAAAACAGCAATAGAAGGAAAAGAGCTTATAAAGGAACTTGTGAAAATTTCCAGGGAAGGAAAAACAGAAACAGAAAAAGGCTCTCCCGAAGTAATGATGGCATGTGGTATTGATTCCTTGGAAAAACTTGAAGACATGCTTAATTATACTCATGTATCAGCCTTTCATATGTCTGCTAAAAGAGTAGTTGACAGTAAAATGAAGTATAGAAATTCGGAAGTAAATATGGGAATAGAAGGTTTCAGCGAATATCAGAAACTTGAAACAGATAAAAATACAGTAGAGATGTATTATAACTTCTTACATGAATTTATAAAAAGTTAGAAAAAAACAGATAAAAACATATCAAAAAAATAAAAAAATCAGTTCATTTAGTAATTTAAGAAATAAATAGACATTGGAAAAAAATATTCATATAAAAGAAAAAGGCAAGGAACTTATTAAATAAGTTCGTTGCCATTCCAAAGTCTTCTAATTTTAATTTTAAATTTAATTTTTACTATTCTACTAATTTATATTTCTGTTAATATTCCTAACTAAATGGATTTATAGCCCATCTAAATGTTTTGCTGTAAAAACTACTATCTAAACTGGAAACAGTAACTCTTCTACTTCCTGAAGAAGCGTGAATGAACTGTCTATTTCCCATATAGATACCTACATGTGAAATACCTTTACCAGTTGTATTAAAAAACACCAAATCACCTTTTTTCATATTCATTGATGAAATTTTTGGTTTGAATGTTGCCTGATCACTGGATACTCTAGGTAATGTCAAATTAGCTGCTGATTTGAACACATATCCAACAAAACCTGAACAATCAAAGCTATTAGGGCCAGTTGCACCCCACACATATGGAGAACCTAACTTTTTCTGAGCAAATGCTATGATTTGATCTCTAACACCTACTTTAGTTGACGAAATGTTTTTTTCAGTTTGGGAAACTTTTTTCGAATTAGATTTTTCAACATTAAGTTCTCTATTATTATAATGGCTTTGAATTGTATTCTCTAAATTACTTGTTTTTGCCGCGAAAGCAGAAACAGATAAAAGAAGAACTCCAGCCAGTATTACTATTCTTTTCATGTAACCTCCAATCTACCTTTGAACTTTGGTAACAGTATTATACAACCTGATACTTAGAAAAAGCTTAGAGGTATATAAATTGAGAATAAAGTTAAATATATAACAAGCTAGAAAAAAAGGCAGTTCTAGAAATTTTGAGCATAAAAAAATATCAAAAATAATAATATAAAAAAATATATAAAACTATACATAATATATATAATATAATAAAAATTAATGCAGACAGAGAAGCCTATGATTTGAATTTAAAATGAAAAATATGTTACAATAATCTAATAACAAAAATAGGAAGGTAATGAAAATGAGTTTAAGATTTAAAGTAAGAGTACCGGCAACATCGGCAAATATTGGTGTTGGATATGACTGTTTAGGTTTGGCATTAGATTATCTGCTTGAACTGGAAGTGGAAGAAAGTGATAAAATAGAATTTCTTGAAAATGGAAAGCCTTTTTCCATACCGATAGAAGATAACTACATATTTGAAGCAATAAAATTCACAGAAAAACATCTGGTAAAAAATATACCGAGCTATAAAGTAAATATTATAAGAAATGATATTCCTTTAGCAAGAGGACTTGGAAGCAGTTCAAGTGCCATTGTTGCAGGAATACTTATAGCAAATACATTTGCAGGAAATCCTTTAAGTATTGATAAAATTGCAGAACTTGCCATTAAAATGGAAGGACACCCTGATAATGTAGTTCCTGCCATATTTGGAGGAATGGTTCTGACAGCCCATGATAAAGAAAATATAGTATACAGTACAATATCAGATACAGAAGAATTATGTTTTTACGTTATGATACCTGATTTTAAACTGTCTACAGAAAAAGCAAGAAGTGTGTTACCGAAATCTTACCTTGTATCAGATGCAATAAATAATATGTCGAAACTTGGACTTCTTGTTAATGCATTTAATAAAAAAGATTACAGTAATTTAAGATTTCTTTTAGGAGATAAGATACACCAGCCATACAGATTTGCATTAATAAATAATTCTGAAAAGATATTTGCGGTATCAAAGGAATATGGAGCACTTGGGGAATATATAAGTGGTGCAGGACCAACTTTGATTTCGTTAAATTATGACAATGATGAGTTTCTTGAAAATATGAAGAAGATGCTTGATACATTAGGAGATAAGTGGACTATTGAAAAGAAAAAACTTAACTTAAAAGGTGCAGAAGTATATGATGAGGAGATTTTCTAAATGGAATTTCAGATAAATAAAAATATAATGAGCATGGGCTCTCTTGAAGTTATTACCGGGAGCATGTTTTCAGGAAAAAGTGAAGAGCTCATAAGAAGATTGAGAAGAGCAAAGTATGCAAAGCAGAAAATAGTTGTTTTTAGTCCATCTATTGATAACAGATACGGAGAAAAAGGGATATATTCCCATGGGAAAGAAAGTCTTGAAGCTTATTCGGTAAATTCTGTAAATCAGATGGAAGAAATAATGACTGAAAATATTGATGCACAGGTAATAGGAATAGATGAAGTGCAGTTTCTTGGGGAAGATATAGTGAAATTCTGCAAAAAGTATGTTGAATACGGTAAAAGAATAATAGTAGCAGGGCTTGATCTGAGTTTCAGAGCGGAACCTTATCATCCTGTGCCTGAATTAATGAGTATTTCAGACAGAGTTGATAAACTGAATGCAATATGTACAGTATGTGGAAAACCTGCTTATGCAAGCCAGAGACTGATTAATGGTGAACCTGCCTATTATGATGATCCTCTTGTTATGGTGGGAGCATCTGAAAACTATGAAGCAAGATGCAGAAGACATCACATTGTAAAACATAAGGAAGAGGAAAAGGGGAAAATATTATTTGTTATCGGAACTGAAATTGATGCAGGAAAAAAAGAAGTTGAAGAAAATTACAGGGAGAAGTTTTTAAAAGGTAAAAAGTGTGAAACTCTAATTATAAAATCCCGTATAAATGAATTTGAAGAAAATGCTTCTGAAGTTTCAAAAAACGATTTTTCTCTTGTTGATTTAAGAAATAAAGTGGGAAAAGCAATAAGTGAAAATGACTGTGTATTTATAAGAATAATAGGAGGATTACTTCTTCCGTTGGAAGGGTATTACAGCATTCTTGATTTTATATGTGAATATAGAAAAAAATCTGAAATAGTTGTAGTGGTAAAGAATAAAAAAAGGGCTTTTAAATCAGGTGCTTCTTACAGTTGATTTACTTAAAAAAAGTCAGATTTAAATATAGGGAAAAATTGTTTATAAAAAAATGGAAATGATGAAAAGGAACATGAAGAAGTACTGGAGGAAATAAAAAGGTATTACACATCTGGAATATGAATTTGTTAACTAAAAATTTAAAAAAATTTTAGATATTGAAAAAAATGAAAAAAATTTGCTAAAAATACTAAAGGTTTATAGAGATGATTTTGAAGGGTGATGTGAAATGAAAAAAATATACAGAAAAACAACCTCACATTAATAGCAAAAAATGGAAAAAAATGGTATTTTTTTGATTTCCTTTCATTATTATTTTTTTAAAGTTTTTTTATAAAAATCAGGTATGTATTTTACCTTTAAAAAAACAAGAAAAAAGCCAGATGTTCCGTTTTTAAAAATTAAGTAATATTTATATAGAAGGGAATAATAGTATTAGATATTTCTAATACTGATTATTCCTTTTTTTATATCAAAAAAATTAAATTATGGAGGTAGAAAGAAAATGAAAGACATTATTTCAATGAATGATATGAGCAAAGAGGAAATACTGGAAATTCTGGAAATAGCAGAAAAAATAGAAAATTCTTCAGAAGAAGAAAAATTGAATTTTTTAAAAGGAAAAATCGTTGCAACATTGTTTTTTGAGCCAAGTACAAGAACTAAAATGTCCTTTGAATCAGCTGCTTTTAGACTGGGAGCACAGGTGCTGCAGCTTCCGCCGCTGGAACAGTCATCAGTGAAAAAAGGTGAATCATTTTCAGACACAATAAGAATGGTGGAATCCTATTCAGATGTAATTGTTGTAAGACACCCGAATGACGGTGCCGCAAGATTAGCCTCAACAACGTCAAAAAAACCTGTAATTAATGCAGGAGATGGATCAAATCAGCATCCAAGTCAGACATTACTTGATTTATATACAATAAAAGAGGAAAAAGGAACACTTAGTAACTTATCGATAGCCTTTGTTGGAGATTTAAAATATGGAAGAACTGTGCATTCACTTGTTAAAGCTTTGACACATTTTAATCCTACAATTTATTTTGTATCTCCTAAAATACTTCAAATGCCGACATATCTTATAGAAGATTTAGATAAAAAAATAATATAAAAATATGAAATTTTTAGAAGATTTCAGAGACTGTCTTGATAAAATAGATGTTTTTTACATGACAAGAATACAGAAGGAAAGATTTCCGGATATAGAAGACTATCAGAAAGTAAAAGGGGTTTATGTAATAAATAAGGAAAATATTTTAGGAAAATGTAAGGAAGACATGATAATACTTCATCCACTTCCTAGAGTTGATGAAATATCTACAGATTTGGATGAAACAAAACATGCACTGTATTTTAAACAGGCAAAGAATGGAATACCTGTAAGACAGGCAATGATGATGAAGGTTCTGGATAAGGTAAAGGATACTTTTAAATAAGGAGAAAATAGGAATAAAAGATTAGAAAAAATACAGGTTAATAGATTAAAAATAAGAGGATAAATAAAATAAAAATTGAAAGAAGGGAATAGCACATGGAAGAAAAAGCTAGAGAATTACAGATAACAGCGTTAAAAAATGGAATAGTTATAGATCACATACCGTCAGAAAAGGTATTTGCAATAGTTGAACTTTTAAAACTGAAGGGATATAATGAAGTAGTTACAGTTGCCATAAACTTAAAAAGTACTTCGCTTGGAAAAAAAGGGATAATAAAAATAGAAGATAAAGTTCTGGATGAAAGTGAACTGAATAAAATTGCATTACTTTCTGATCATGTAACAATAAATATAATTGAAAAATTATAAAGTTGTGAAGAAAAATTCAGCTTGCAATTCCAAATGAAATAGTGGGATTAATGAAGTGCGGAAATAATAAATGTATTTCTAATCATGAAAAATGTTAAAACAAAAATTTATAAAAACAGCTTAATGAAGAAAAATCATGAGATTAAATATAAATGTTTCTACTGTGAAAGAACAATATCAGAAGAAGAATTAGAACTGAAATTATAAGTGAATGAAAAAAATAAAAATAAAAAATTAAAGGGAGGAAAAAAGTTGAATAAAATAAAAGAGGAAGCAAAAAATAGGCTTATTGTTGCATTGGATTACAATAATATGGAAGATGCAGTAAAGTTAACTGAAAGACTGGGAGATAAAATTTCAATCTATAAAGTCGGTCTTGAAAGTTTTTTAAGTACAGATGGTAAACTGGTTGATTATCTGCATGAAAAAGGGAAGAAAGTATTTCTGGATCTGAAATTTCATGATATAACAAATACTGTGAAAATGGCATGTGCAAATGCGGCAGGGAAAAATGTATTTATGTTTAATATCCACTGTTCAAATGGAAGTAAAACAATGAAGGAAGTGGCAGAGCTTGTAAAGGAAAGCGGATCTGAAAGTCTTCTTATTGGTGTGACAGTGCTGACAAACTTAGGTGAAGAGGATTTGCAGGAAATGTTCAGAAGCAGTATGAAACTGGAAGAAGTGGTGTTAAATCTTGCAAATCTGGCTAAAAAAAGTGGAATGAATGGAGTAGTGTGCTCTTCACAGGAATCTAAAAAAATAAAGGAAATGGTAGGGAATGATTTTGTAACTGTATGTCCAGGAGTGCGTCCGAAATTTACTTTAAATGCTGACAATAAAAGTAATGACGACCAGACAAGAATAATGACACCTTTTGATGCCATAAAGCAGGGAGTGGACTTTCTTGTTGTGGGAAGACCTATAACAAAAGCTGAAGATCCAGTAAAAGCAACTGAAATGATACTGGAGGAAATTTCGGAAGCTTTATAAAAAATAAAATCAGGAGCAGAAATGGAAAAAAATAAAATTATCATTTTAAAGAATGGTACTGATGTTTTCGGGAAAAAAATTGAAATATTAATAAATGGAAAAATAATTGAAAAGATTTCTGAAAACATAGAAGAGAAGCAATATTTAAATAGGGAAAATGTAAAAATCATTGATGTTGAAAGAAAACTTATAATGCCTGGAGTCATTGATGTACACACTCATATGAGAGAGCCTGGAGTTACATACAAGGAAGATTTTGAGACAGGATCAAGGGCGTGTGCCAAAGCAGGGATTACAACTTTTTATGATATGCCGAATACAGTCCCGACAACTACAACTTTAGAAAATCTTTTAAATAAAAAAAGGAACTGGCAAGGAAAAAAATCAATTGTAAATTTTTGGAATTCATTTTGGAGGAAGTAAAAAAATAATAATATAAGTGAGATAAGAGAAGTACTGGCTAAAAAAGAAGTGAATACTGTAAAAATTTTTATGAATGTAACGACAGGAGAAATGCTTATTGAAGATGATGAAATATTAAAGGGAGTATTTCAAAATTCAGGACTTGTATTAGTTCATGCTGAACATGAAATGATTGATAAGGCAATTGAGATGAATCAGAAGTATGGAAAAGGCCTTTATGTGTGCCATATTCCATCTGAAGAAGAATTACAGAAGGTCATAGAAGCTAAAAAGGATAGCAGTCTGAATAATGAAATACATCCTATCTATGCTGAAGTTACTCCGCATCATCTGTTTCTAAATGAAGAAATAAGGGAAAGTGGCGAAAGAAATAAAATGCTTTTAAGAATGAAACCTGAACTGAGAAAAAAATCTGATAATGAGTTTTTATGGGAGGCTATAAATGAAGGATTTGTAGATACTATAGGAACAGACCATGCTCCTCATCTGATTGATGAAAAGCTGGAGAAGGTTACTTTTGGAATGCCTGGTGTGGAAACATCTCTCGCCTTGATGCTTACTGCATATAATGAAGGAAGGATAGAATTGCCTGCCATACAGAAACTGATGTGTGAAAATCCTGCAGAAATAATGAAAATAGCAAGAAGAGGAAAGCTGAAGGAAGGTTATTATGCAGATGTGATTGTGGTAGATACAGAAAAAGAATGGATTGCAGGGGTTGATGATATGCTTGAATCAAAATGTGGCTGGACTCCATATGAAAACTGGAAATTAAAGGGAAAAAATATAATGACAGTAGTCAATGGAGAAATTGTCTATGAAAATGGTAAAATAAATGAAAATGTGAAAAAAGGGAAGTCAGTAGAATTTTTTGAATAAATGAAATAGTTTATAGAACAGATACTTATAAAAAAAGAGAAAGGAAAATATAAATTATGGCAAATCTAACGTTGGAAGAAAAAGTGGCAAAAGCACTGTTTGATGTGAAGGCAGTGAAAATAAACGTAAAAGAACCTTTTACATTTGCTTCAGGAATAAAAAGTCCTATTTACTGTGATAACAGGTATATACTTGGATTTTCAGATGAAAGGGATATAATAGTTGAAAGCTTTGTTGAAAGAATTGATAAGGACACAGATGTTATAGCAGGGGTTGCAACAGCAGGAATTCCATGGGCGGCATTTATTGCCGACAGGATGAAAAAACCATTGTGCTACATAAGAAATAAGCCAAAAGATCATGGAGCAGGAAAACAGATTGAAGGTGCAGAAGTAAAAGGTAAGAAAGTAACAGTTATAGAAGATCTTATAACTACTGGAAAAAGTAGCCTTATTGCTGTTGATGTGCTTCAGAAGGAAGAAGTAAAGGAACTGGAAGTAAAATCAATATTTTCTTATGGATTTAAAAGTGCAGAAGAAAATTATGCAAAAATATAATTGTAAATTTTCATCACTGTCAAACTTTGATATTCTCATAAAAATACTGAAGGAAAGTAAATATCTTACAGAAAAAGAAGCTGAAATTGCCCTTGAATGGAGTAAAAATCCTGAAGTATGGGGATAAGAAATTATTATACTGAAATTATGAATAAAAAAATTAATAAACTAATTAAAAAAATAAAATGTGTGATATAATGAGCAAGTAATTGAAAACATATTTAGACAAAGGGGTTGTCTCAAAAAAATTAAAAAAATACTGTAAAAAACTATATTTATGAATTATTTAGAATTTCACAATGCAAAAACTGGAAATGAATTTAGAAAAAGTCAACAACCTGATTTTTTTCAGGTGGATTTTTGACTTTTTCTTTATGAATGACTGTTTTGTATAAGTGAAATTTTAGTAAATGAATAAATATGTTTTTTTGTATTTTTTTATTTTTGAGACAGCCCCTTTTAATTCATTTACATGAGGATGGGATATTAAAAATATATTTTTAAATATATTTGAAAAATTTTTTTATTGTTTATATATGATATACTACTTAAAAATATGTTGAATAATATGATATAATATAAAAACAAATTATTTTACGGTGAAGAAAGGAGATGTATGATTAGGTATATAGATACATTGTAATCATGCGAAAAAAGATATGTTGTTAGAATTAAGAGAATTACAGTTAAACTCTGAAAAATATCTAGATAAGGAAATACAGCTAAACGGATGGATAAAAAAAATTAGAAGTCAGAAAAATTTTGGATTTATAGAATTAAATGACGGTACATTTTTTAATGGAATCCAAGTTGTAATAGATGATAAACTGCCAAATTTTGAAGAAATATCAAAATTAACAATTTCTTCATCAATTAAGGTTTATGGAAAATTAGTAAAGTCAGAAGGAAAAGGACAGGACTATGAAATAAAAGCTGATAAAGTAGAAGTTTATGACAAGTCAGATTCAGATTATCCTTTACAAAATAAAAGACATACTTTTGAGTTTTTAAGAACTATAGCTCACCTTAGACCTAGAACAAATACATTTTTTGCAGTGTTTAGAGTAAGATCAATATTGGCTTATGCAATACACAAATTCTTTCAGGAAAAACATTTCGTATATGTTCAGACTCCAATAATTACTGGAAGTGATGCTGAAGGAGCGGGAGAAATGTTCAGATTAACTACATTGGATCTTGAAAATATTCCAAAAACAGAAAAGGGAGATATAGATTTTAAACAGGACTTCTTTGGAAAAGAATCTAACCTTACGGTAAGTGGTCAGCTAAATGCGGAAACTTTCTGTACAGCATTTAAAAATACTTATACTTTTGGACCTACATTCAGGGCAGAACATTCAAATACTCCTAAACATGCGGCAGAGTTCTGGATGATGGAACCTGAAATTGCATTTGCAGATTTAGTTGTAAACATGGATGTAATTGAAGAAATGATAAAATATATTGTAAAATATGTTATGGAACATGCTAAGGAAGAAATGGAATTCTTTAACCAGTTTATTGATAAGGAACTGTTTGAAAGATTAAATGTTCTTGTAAATTCAGATTTTGAAAGAATAACTTACACTGAAGCTATTGAAATTCTTAAAAATTCAAAACAGAACTTTGAATATGAAGTTGAATGGGGAATTGATTTACAGACAGAACATGAAAGATATCTGGCTGAAAAACATTTCAAAAAACCAGTGTTTGTAACAGATTATCCTAAGGATATAAAGGCATTTTATATGAAATTGAATGAAGATGGAAAAACAGTAAGAGCTGTAGACCTTCTGGCACCTGGAATTGGAGAAATAGTAGGAGGAAGTCAGAGGGAAGACAACTACGATATTCTTTTGGAAAGAATTCATAAAATGGGTCTTAAAGAAGAAGATTACTGGTGGTATCTGGATCTTAGAAGATACGGAAGTGTACCTCATTCAGGATTTGGACTTGGATTTGACAGAATGCTTATGTACATAACAGGAATGACAAATATAAGGGACGTAATTCCTTTCCCTAGAACGACTAAAAATCTGGAATTTTAATAAAAAATTTCATTTTGGAGGGATAATAAAATGAAAAAGAAAATAATGATATTGTCCATATTAATACTGGGAAGCTTTGTAATGGTAAAGGAAAGTTTGGCTGAAAAAGCAAATGAAGTACAAAAGGAAACAGAAAGTACGACAGCCAATCCTGGAGGAAAAAAAACAGATAATACTCCAGAAGCCGGAACTTCCAAAACAACAGATAATGGCGAAACTCAGGAAGCAGCAAAGGATCCGGAGGCAGCACCAAAAGCTGAAGATACAGGAACAGCACCTGTAACTCAGACAGATGATGTTTCAGACGGATCAAAGTTTAAAACATACAATGGTTATGAAAGTGCAGTTCTTGCAAAAAAGAATCCAAGTTCAATTTATCAGCTTAGTCAGCTTTATTTTAAGGATGGACTTTATGAAAGGGCTGTAAATATTGCAAAAAAAGATGTGTCAGGAGATATAAGAAATCTATTTGTTGTAGCTATAGGTTCAAGACTTCTGGGATATTATGACCAGTCTATAGATTATTACAATAGAATACTGGCAACTTCACCTAATCAGGCTGAAGCAAATTGGGAATAGGGATTGCATATAAGGCAAAAGGAGAGTTTTCAAAAGCTTTAGGATACTTGAAAGACTATGCAAGATCAAATCCTAGTCAGGAAGTAGTAAGAGAGATAGCTGAATTAAATGAACTGATTTCAAGTAAGTAAAAAAATATTAGAAATAAAAAAACTGAAAGCAAATAATGGGGGTTAATTGTGGGATGGTTAAAATTAAAGGAAGCTGGAATGAAGGACAGTCATATTAGGAAACTAATGAATATTTATAGAAAATATGATGAACTGTTCCTTGAAGAAAATTTCAGGATTTTTAATAGTGGACTTAAGAAAACTCTTGAAAAATCAAGAAATATAAATTTAGAAAATAAAATAGAATTATATGAAAGAAATAAAGTACGAATAATTGATGCAAACAGCCAGGGATATCCGGAAAAGTTAAAGGAACTTATAGATTATCCCCTGTTTTTGTATGTTAAGGGAAAAGATTTAAATAAAAAACTGGATAATGAAAGAAGAAACATTGCAGTAGTGGGAACGAGAAAGGTTACAAAATTTGGAAAGAGTGCATGTGAGAAGATAGTCAGGGAGTTACTGGAATATAATGTGACCTTGATTAGCGGTCTGGCAGAAGGAATTGACACAGTAGCTCTTTCAGCTTCAGTTGAAAAGGATGGAAGTACTGTAGCTGTAGTAGGTAGTGGCCTTGATATTGTATATCCTTATGAAAATAAGATTTTATGGGAAAAAATAAGTGAAAAGGGAATACTGGTAAGTGAACATCCATTGGGAACAAAACCGTTGAAATGGAATTTTCCTAAAAGGAACAGGATAATAGCGGCACTATCAGATGGAATACTTATAGCAGAAAGTTTTAAATCTGGAGGAGCTCTGATAACTGCAGAACTTGGATTTATGATGGACAAGGAAATATTTGCAGTTCCAGGCTTTATAAACTATCCTTCCTTTGAAGGATGCAATAATCTCATAAAAGAAAATAAAGCAAAACTTATAACTACTGGAGAAGATATAGCAAAAGAATTTCTGTGGGATTTAAAAAATAGGAAAAGCAAGAGAGACAAGCTGACTTGTGAAGAAAAAATCGTATTTTTACAGTTAAGTGAAGAACTTGGACTGGAGGAAATAATGAAAAAAATTCAAAATTTTAATATGAGTGACGATACAGACAATGATAAGAACAAAAATACACTATTTGAAAATAAAGGTAAGTTAGAAGGAAATAAGGTTGAAATTCCTTTGAATAAACTGCTTTCAATACTGATGAGTTTAAAAGTAAAAGGACTTATAACTGAAACAGGAACTGCAAAGTATATGAGAATAGTGTAATTCAGAAAAACTTAAGCAATGAAAATTATAAAATTGAAAATAAAATATACTATACATAAAGAAACAAAGAGTAAAGGAATTATGAGGTGAGAATTTTGGCAAAAAAGCTTGTAATAGTGGAGTCGCCTTCTAAAGCAAAGACGATAGAAAAAATACTTGGAAAGGGATATGAAGTTACGGCATCTTATGGCCATGTCATAGATCTGCCTAAAACAAAGATTGGAATAGATGTAGAAAATAACTTTGAACCCAAATACCAGGTAATAAAAGGAAAAGGTGAAGTTCTGAAAAAGCTGAAGGATAAGTCAAAAAAAGCTTCAACTGTATATCTGGCATCGGATCAGGATAGGGAAGGGGAAGCTATTGCATGGCATATATCCAATTATATTAAACAGCCTGAAAAAACAAAGAGAATAGAATTTAATGAAATTACAAAGACAGCTGTAAATAACGCCATAAAAAATCCTAGGAACATAAATGAAAATCTTGTAAATGCACAGCAGGCGAGAAGACTGCTTGATAGAATTGTGGGATATAAAATAAGTCCATTGTTATGGAAAACTATTAATAAAAATGCAAGTGCAGGAAGAGTACAGTCGGTTGCATTAAAGCTTATCTGTGATCTGGAAGATGAAATAAGAAACTTTGTTCCTCAGAAGTACTGGGAGGTAAATGCACTTCTTGAAAAGGAAATTAAAGTTAATCTTGTGGAAATCTTAGGAGAAAAGGTAGATAAGATATTTGATGAGGAAATTGTCAAGAAACTTAAAAAGGATCTGAAGGATAAATCTTTAACGCTTGAAAGCGTGGAAGTAAAGAAAAAATCCCAAAGGCCACCATTGGTGTTTAAGACAAGTACATTGCAGCAGCTGGCTTCATCATATCTCGGGTATGGAGCAACTAAAACAATGAGAATAGCCCAGCAGTTATATGAAGGGTTGTCAATTGATGGAGAAAATAGAGGGTTGATAACATACATGAGAACAGATTCCACAAGGGTTTCAATGGATGCCATAAATATGGCTAAGGAATATATAACTGGCAAATATGGTAAGGAATATGTAGGATATTATGTTACAAAAAATTCCAAGTCAAATGTACAGGATGCCCATGAAGGAATAAGACCATCAGACATAAATCTTGAACCTGATGCAATACAGTCTTATCTGACAAATGACCAGTACAAGCTGTATAAATTAATCTGGAACAGATTTCTTGTGTCACAGTTTGCAGCTATGAAATATGAGCAGATGCAGATAAATGCAGTAAATGGTGACTATAAATTTAGAGGAACTATAAATAAAGTAATTTTTGATGGATATTATAAAATCTTTAAAGAGGAAGATGAAATAAAAACTGCTGATTTTCCTGTACTTAAAGAAGGTGATGTCTATAATATAGAAAAACTTAATATTGAAGAAGGAATTACGAAGGCTCCTACAAGATATTCAGAAGCAACACTTGTAAAAAAACTGGAATCTGAAGGAATAGGGAGACCGTCAACTTATGCTTCAATAGTTGAAACACTGAAAACAAGGGAATATGTAGAAATTATAGAAAAAAGATTTCATCCGACATATCTTGGATATGAAGTGAAAAATGAACTGGAAAAGAACTTTCAGGATATAATGAATATAAAATTTACAGCAAATATGGAAGAAGACCTGGATAAAATAGAAGAAGGAAATGTCCAGTGGGTGGAACTTTTAAGAAATTTCTATAACTCGCTTGAAAAGGAAATCAGCAAATATGAGGTTGAGATTGAAAAAATTAAGGATAGAAGAATAGAATCTGATGTTCTTTCTTCTGATGGAAATCCAATGCTTTTAAAAACTGGAAGATTTGGAAAATATCTTGTTTCAGAAACAAATCCTGAAGAAAAGATAACATTGAAAAATATTCCGATAGAACCTGAACAGATGGAAGCAGGAAAGGTTTTCATAAAATCTGAAGTGGAAAAACTGATGGCTGATAAAATGGGAATTCCTACGGACTTCTTTACAGAAGATAACAAAAGATATGTTGTGAAAAAAGGAAGATTTGGAGAATATCTTGAAAGTGAAGATTTCAAAAATGATGAAAAAAGAATGTCACTTCCTTTACCAATAAAGCAGAAACTTAAAAAAGGTGAACTTAATACAGTTGACGGAATTCTTCAAATAAAGGATGAAATTACTGCCATTATTGATGAAGAAAGAAAAATTGTGGAAGAAGCCGGAGTCTGTGAGAAATGTGGTAGACCATTTGAAATAAAAACAGGAAGATTTGGGAAATTTCTGGCGTGTACAGGCTATCCTGAATGTAAGACAATAAAGGCAATTCCGAAGGATAAGAAGAGAGCATCAAAAACTTCAGGAAAAAGTAAAACGGCAGCCGCATCAAAAGCTAAAAAGTCAACAGTAGCAGCTGAAGGTGCTAAAAAAACTAAAAGTACAGCAAAGAAAACAGCAGCTAAAAAGACGGCAGCAAAATCATCTGCAAAAAAGACAACTGGAACAAAAACAGGAAAGAAATAGAAATTAGTATCCTGAAGTAAATGGAAAAGAGGGTATTTTAATGGGAAAACAGCTTAGAAATGAAGATAAGGATAAAAAAAAATATGAAAACAGCAAAGTTAAGGATTTGGCTGTACATGCAGAAAAGTTTCTATATTATGAGGAAGTTATACTTGGAAAAAGTTATAATACAGTCAGAAGTTACAGAAGGGATATTTACCAGTTTATAGATTATCTGGATGAATATGAGGAAATAACTAAGTTTGATGAAGTTGAAACTATAACTGTGAGATCTTTTATAGCTTATCTGAATTCTGGAGATAAAAGCAGACAGGCAAGTACAGGAAGTAACGGAGAAAAAAAGGAAAAACCTGTGAATCCTGTATCTAAGCGAAGTATTAACAGAAAAATATCCGCACTTAGAACGTTTTTCAAATATCTTCAGGAAAAGCAGGTTGTAAAAGTTAATAAAATATCGTATATTGCAATGCCTAAATTTGAAAAGGAACTTCCAAATATATTAAATAAGGAGGATCTGAATAAACTTAGGGATGTCATAAATACAGAAAAAATAACAGGAGTAAGGGACAGACTTATTATTGAAATGCTATATTCAAGCGGAATGAGGGCAAGTGAACTGATAGATCTCAGTGAGTATATGATAAATATTCCTGAGAGGGAAATAAGGGTAATTGGAAAAGGAGATAAGGAAAGAATTACTTTTTTCAGTGAAACTGCAAGAAAATGGCTTGAAAAATATCTTTCAGATAAAAAGAAAGAATATGGAAATTACAGCAGGGAAACAGTTTTTACCAACAATAGAGGTGAAAAGCTGACAACCCGTTCATTGAGAAGGTTAATTTCAAATTATGCACAGAAGGCTGGAATACAGAAGGAAATAACGCCTCACGTATTCAGACATTCTTTTGCAACAGAACTGTTAAATAACGGAGTAGATATAAGATATTTACAGGAGCTGCTGGGACATAGCAGTATTTCTACAACACAGGTTTATACCCATGTGAGCAAGGCATTGCTGAAGGATATTTATATGAAAACGCATCCTTTGGCAAAGGAGTAAGCTTGTAGGAGAAAGTGTATATGATGTTTTCTAGTGTAAGTAGGATATAATAGTACAGAAGATATAAAATATAAATAATTGGAGGAAATTTTGATTAGTAAAAAATGTACAGGTTGCGGAATGGAACTGCAATTTGAAGATGAAAAGAAGGAAGGATATGTTCCTGAAGAAAAATTTATAATGGAAGGGGATTTACTCTGCCAGAGATGTTTCAAAATAAAAAATTACGGGAAAAATTCAGTTAATAACTTTAAAAGTGAAGATTATTCAAAGGAAGTTTTAAACAGTGTAAAAAAATCTGATATAATTCTTCCGATATTTGATATAATAGATTTTGAAGGATCGTTCACTGAGGAAATCCTGGATTATTTAAGGGATTACAGGTCAATAGTCCTAGTAAATAAAACAGATTTATTGCCAGGATTTGTGCATCCGACTGAAATAGCCGACTGGATAAAGGACAGGCTTGCCGAGGAGGATATTGTTCCTGAAAATATTGCATTTATAAGTGCAAAAAGTAAATACGGAATAAATGGAGTTATAAGAAAAATTAAGAGTATTTTCCCTGATAAAAAAGTAAAGGCCGTAGTGCTTGGTGCTTCAAATGTTGGAAAATCTTCAGTTATAAATCTGTTATTAGGTAAAAATAAAATAACAACTTCAAAATATTCAGGAACTACATTGAAGTCCATAAATAATAAAATACCTGATACAGATATAACAATAACAGATACTCCAGGTCTTATACCAAAGGAAAAACGTCTTTCAGATATGATAAGTGTAGAAACAGGATTAAAACTTGTTCCGGCAGGTGAAATATCCAGAAAGACTTTTAAACTTGAAGAAGGTCAGGTATTTATGTTTGATGCTTTCTGCTGGTTTAAGGTAAAGGAAAATAAAGCTAAAAAAATGATGATACAGCAGAAGAAAAGAAATATAAACCTATATTCTCTGTATATTCTTCAAAAAATGTAAAATTTCATGTTACAAAGGAAGAAAGAGTTGAAGAGCTCTTAGAGGGAGCTTTCTTTGATGTATTGAAAGGCGAAGAAAAGAAAAAATATTTTGAAAATGAATTTGTTACATTTAAAACAACAGTTAAAGAAAATGAAGATCTGGTAATTTCTGGACTTGGATGGATAAATGTCAAAAGAGGTCCATTAGCAATAGAACTCACAGTTCCTAAAGGAGTAAAAAGTAATTGTGAGACCTTCGATTTTTAAGGGGAAAAAATAAATTAGAGAAAATATTTAAAATTATAATATAGAAAAGAAAAATATATAGTGAAAGTATTAAATTCGGTTAAAATATGGGGTTAAAAGAGGAATAACTAAAAATGGAGAAGAGATATGGCACTATATAATAACAATAAAGATGCAAATAAGACACTGAAAAATGTCATTGGAAGAGCAACGCTTTTTGTAATAATGGCAATTATATCGTTTTTTATTTCAATTCATCTGTTTTCAGAAAAGGCAAAAGTAATAATAAAGGCAGATATTGAAGTTGAAACAGAAAAACTTTCAAATGCCATAAAAAATTATAAATCCAGGACAGGGTTTTTTCCTGAATTAACAGGAAATGAAAATAATCTGGAAAATATTAAAAGTCCTGACGGGAAATATTCCTTTGATACTTTTTATGGAGAAAAAAAACTTTTTGCTATTCCAGGGAATCTGGAAAAGGGAATAGAAGATTCAAATAGTGTGGTTTCAGTAAGAAATAATAAGGGCGGATGGTTGTATAATAAGACAGATGGAGAAGTAAATCCTAATATACAGTAAATTTGAGGTAAATTTATAGAATACGGAGAAACACAGGAAAATGAAATTTTCAATTTTAGGAAGTGGGAGCAGCGGAAATTCAAGCTATATAGAAATGGGAAAAAAGAAATTTCTGATTGATGCTGGATTCAGTGGAAAAAAAATTGCAGAAAAACTAAATAATATAGGAAGAAGAATAGAAGACATAGACGGTGTTTTTGTAACACATGAGCATTCAGACCATATTCAGGGACTGGGAGTAATTTCAAGGAAGCATGATATTCCAATATATCTTCATGAAATTACCTATGAAATGATAAGGGAAAAGATAGGGAAAATAGACCCTAAAAATATAAATTTTCTGAGGGAAGACAAGGTATCCTTTGAAGAATGTACAGTAAATAACTTTGAAGTAATGCATGATGCTGAAAAGTGTCTTGGCTTTACTTTTGAATATGATAATAAAAAATTGGCATATGCAAGTGATGTAGGGTGTACAAACAACATAATAAAAGAAAATTTTAAAAATAGCGATGTAATAGTGGTGGAAAGTAATTATGACTATAATATGCTTATGACAGGACCTTATCACTGGGAACTGAAAAACAGGGTAAAGGGAAGAAATGGGCACTTGTCTAATGCAGAGGCTTCAAAGCTGATTTCTCAAGTGATGTCAGATAAACTGAAAAAAATTTATCTGATGCATATAAGTAAGGATAACAATACACCGGAACTTGCGTATAATACTTTGTATGAAATTCTTGAGAGGGAAAACAGAAGTAACCTTGAAATAGAAATAGTCACTGAAAATGAGACAACAATGTATCACATTTGAAATTGAGATAAATGAGGTTGAAAATAAATGTGGAATGACTTGGAAATGGAAATAGAAATATGCAGTAAATGTGCTCTGGAAAGAGTAAGGAAAAATCCTGTAACTGGAAAAGGAAACAAAAAGGCAAAAATACTGTTTGTAATGGATAGCATAAGTACAGAAGAAGATAATAGAAACGAACTTCTTACAGATAAAAATGGAGAATATTTTATGAAGTTCCTCGAATATGCAAAACTTAATCTGGAAAAATGTTATTTTACAACTTTGACAAAATGCAGTTCACGAGGAGAAATTATTGAAAAAAATAGTATTTCCAAATGCAGGGATTTTCTTACAGGTCAGATTGCATTGCTGAATCCTTCATATATAGTGACGGTGGGAGAAAATCCTACAAGAAGTTTTATAAAGGAAAAGGAAGATATAAAAAAAATGGTAGGAAACAGTTACCGTTATATAGGTGATATGTGGATAGTGCCTATTTTCGATATTCCTTATCTTTTTAAGGCGACTGACAAGGAAAAATGGAAGCTTATTAAGATTTTAACTAAACTTGAAAAAAGTGTGGAACCTTAAGGTTAAGTAAATTTAAAAGTCAGTATTATGATAAAATGAATGTAAAAAATAAAAAAATTTATAAGTAACTGAAATAAAGGAAAGGAGATGTATGCAGTGAAAGCAATATAGCTTAAACTGTCAATACAAACTGATAAATGATAGGAATAGGTATAGTAGGGCTTCCTAACGTAGGAAAGTCAACATTGTTTAACGCAATAACAAAAACTCAGAATGCGGAGGCGGCAAATTATCCGTTTGCGACGATAGAACCAAATGTGGGGCTGGTAAGTGTTCCAGATGTTAGACTTAAGGAGTTGGAAAAAGTAGTAAATCCTCAGAGAACATTAGGTGCAACTGTGGAATTTGTGGATATTGCAGGACTTGTAAAAGGAGCATCAAAAGGTGAAGGACTGGGGAACCAGTTTTTATCCAATATAAGAAACACTGCTGCAATCTGTCAGGTTGTAAGATGTTTTGATGATGACAATATTATTCATGTTGAAGGAAGTGTGGATCCTATAAGGGATATAGAAACTATAAATACTGAATTAATATTTGCAGATATAGACACTGTGGAAAGAGCTCTGCAAAAGAATAGTAAACTTGCAAGAGGTGGAAATGCTGAAGGAAAGGAACTGCTTGCAGTTCTTGAAAAGTGTAAAAAACATCTGGAAGATTTTAAACTACTGAAAACACTGGAATTTACCCAGAGGGAAAGTGAATTGATAAGAGTATACCAGTTCCTTACATTGAAACCTATGATGTTTGCAGCCAATATTTCTGAAGATGATCTGACTAATAAAGTAGAAAATGATTATGTAAAAAAAGTAAGGGAATTTGCGGCATCTCATGATAGTGAAGTAGTAACTTTTTCAGCGAAAGTTGAAGCTGAACTTATAGAAATAGAAGATGAAGAAGAAAGACAGATGTTCATAGATGAACTTGGAATAACTGAGCCTAGTCTTAACAGACTTATAAGAGGAGGATTTAAGCTTCTTGGCCTTATCACTTATTTTACTGCAGGTGAAAAGGAAGTAAGAGCTTGGACTATAAAACAGGGAACAAACGCCCAGAAAAGTGCAGGAGAAATTCATACTGATATAGAAAAAGGATTTATAAGGGCAGAAGTTGTTGCTTATGAAAAGTTCATTGAATATAATGGATGGCAAGGTGCAAAGGAAAAAGGTGCAATGCGTCTGGAAGGTAAAGAGTATGTTGTAAATGACGGAGATGTAATGTATTTCAGATTTAATGTATAGGTAAATTTTTAGAATATGGGGAGATATACAGAATGAAAGATTTTCAGAAATTTTTTTGAATGGAAAAAAACTTATCACAGTTTTTTTACAGACAAATTTAATAAAAATTGCAATAATAATAGTTGCATTGAAGATATCAGGAATGCTAAAAAAATATGTAGATAAACTTTTAAAAATCCATAATGGAAAAAAAGCTAAAATGGATAAAAAGTATATCTTCCTTCCTGATGTCAGCATTTTCTATACTTTATTATGTTGCTTTGACTTATACGCTTATTGGTTTTTTTTAGGTATTGATGTATCTTCAATAAGTGCATTTCTGGGAGCGGCAGGGATAGTTTTAGGGTTTGCCTTTAAGGAAACCCTTGGAAATATTTGTGGAGGTTTAATAATATTGACATTTAAACCTTTTAGAGTAGGCCACATGATAGAATATAAAAAAATTATATAGGGTGAAGTTAAAAGTATAGAAATTTTCTATACAAGAATAAAAACTCCTCAAAATGAACTTGTTATAATTCCGAATGGAATGATAACGAGTAATGAGCTTAGAAATATGACAAAGGAAAAGGTCAAAAGGCTGGATCTTAAAATAGGAGTATCATATAAAAGTGATATTTTAAAGGTTAAGAAGGTATTGAGGGAAATTATAGATGAGGAAATAAAAGGGCAGGATAAATTGATACTGAGATCTCCTGAACCTACAATAGGTGTACTTGCACTGGCAGAATCAGCAATTATTTTCTGTGTATACGTGTATACTAAAAGTGAAAACTATTTCACTTTACAGTTGAGAATGAATGAAAGAATAAAAATAAAATTTGATGAGAATAATATTGAAATACCATATCCACAAGTGGATGTGCATATTTCAAAAGGAGGAGAGTAAGATGCACGTGGAGTTATTTATGAATCAGAAAACAAATGGGAACAGTTATGTTGTGGACGACGGAAAAGACTGTTATATTGTTGATCCGGGAGGATTTGACATGTCTTCTCTATTGAGTTATATTGATGAGAAAAAGTTAAATCTGTCAGGGATTTTACTTACACATGGGCATTATGACCATATAATAGGAATACCTGAAATAATAGCTCATAAGGATATTCCTGTTTACGTAAGTGAAAAAGACTATGATTTCTTATATGATTCAAGTTTATCGCTGACACTGTGGATAGATATGGACTTTAAACTTGCAAAGGAAATAAAAGTAATTAAACTGAAAGAAGGAGATGAAGTCTTCGGATTTAAAGTGTTAGAAACACCTGGTCATACTCATGGTGGAGTTTGTTACTATAATGAAAAGGAAAAAATACTTATGTCAGGAGATACAATATTTAAAGCAAATTATGGAAGAACTGACCTGCCTACAGGAAATAGGGCTGATATGAAAAAATCAATAGCAAGATTGTTTGAACTTCCAGGAGATACAGTAGCATATCCAGGACATGGAGGAGAAGTGACTATAGCACAGAATAGGGATTATTTTGAATATTTAGTAAAAATCTAATATTTTCTTATTGAAATTCTATAAAAATAGGGTATACTTTAATATAAAAACTAAAGGAGGACGTTATGAAAAAATTTACAGAATGGATGGAACAGAAATTTGTTCCAAAAGCGGCAAAAATCGCATCACAGAGATTCCTTGTAGCTATTAAGGATTCTTTTATTGCAATAATGCCTATTACTATGGTTGGTTCAATAGCAGTGCTACTGAACGTATTTTTTAGAGATTTACCTAGAAGTTGGGGACAGGACAGCTTTGTAGAACTTATGACACCGTTAATTAACATAAACGGTATAGTTTGGTTTGCCTCAATAGCAATATTATCATTGGCATTTGTAATAGCTCTAGGATATAATGTAGCGAAAAGCTATGAAGTGAATCCGGTGGCAGGAGCTCTAGTTGCATTTGCATCATTTGTTGCATTCTTACCTCAGGAAGCAAGCTTTGAAGCTGAAGTAAATGGTGTTAAGCAGGCAGTTTCTTCATGGGGATTTATAAATGTAGATTACCTTGGTGCAAAAGGGTTATTTCCTGCAATGATTATCGGACTTATTTCTACAATAATATATTCAAAACTTATGAAGAGTAAAATTACAATTAAATTACCTGATTCAGTACCGCCTGCAGTCAGTAAAGCATTTGCATCAATTATTCCAGGAGTTGTGGCAATTTACGTTTGTGCAATATTATCACATGTAATTGTAGCGGCAACAGGAAGTACATTGAATGACCTGATAGCAAAATATATTCAGGCACCATTGCTTGGATTATCGCAAGGTATGTTCTCAGTAGTATTGCTTTCATTCCTTGTTCAGCTTTCTGGTTCTTTGGATTGCATGGACACAATGTACTGGCTCCGATAATGGACGGAATTTATCAGCCTGCATTACTTGCAAACGTAGAACATATGGCAAAGGGAGGAGCAGTAAAAGATCTTCCTTATCTATGGACAAGAGGATCATTTGATGCATATCTGCAAATGGGTGGTTCAGGAATAACAATAGCATTAATTTTTGCAATATATCTTTTCAGTAAGAGAAAAGAATATAAGACAGTTGCAAAATTATCTACTCCAATGGCAATTTTCAATATTAATGAACCTGTAATATTTGGAATTCCGTTAGTACTGAATCCTATATACATAATTCCATTCCTATTGGCTCCAACTGTGTGTGCAATAATTGCCTATACAGCAACAGTTATAGGATTAGTTCCACCGGTATATGTTGTAGTTCCATGGGTTTTACCTCCAGGAATATATGCATTCTTTGCAACAGGAGGTTCTATAATGGCTGCAATAGTTTCATTATTTAACGTATTTGTGGCATTCGTTATATGGACGCCATTTGTAATAATAGCCAACAGAATGGCTGATGAAAAGAAAAACTCAGAAAATTCTGATTTGGATGATGAAAGTTTAGAAAATATAACATTAGATTAATAGTTAGTTTATTAGTAGAGAACTGCTTTTAGGGAAAATAGTGTACTGATTTTAAAAATTATGGCTAAAGTCAGTGTGTCTGTAATTCCCAGGCAGTTCTTTTAAAATATATGGATTTTAATATGAAAGTATTGAAAGAAAGATAAAAATATCTTGAAATTATAGATAGGAAAAAAAGTATAATATATTTATACTTTTAGTGATAAGTATTAAAAATATGAAATAAGAAATATGGAAGGATAAATAAATGAAAACAAATTTTCATACACATAACTATAGATGTGGGCACGCCGTTGGAAATGTAGAAGATTATGTAAAGGTTGCCATAAATGAAGGATATTCTGAACTGGGAATATCAGATCATTCACCTGTACCTGATTATTATCAGGATAGAATGAAAATAGAAGAACTTGGGGAATATCTTCTGGAAATAGAAGAAGCTCAAAAAAAAATACGGAGATAAAATAAAAATATACAAATCTCTTGAAATAGAATATTTTCCTGAATGGCAGGAATATTATAAGGAGCTGAAGGAGAAATTGGATTATCTAATATTGGGACTTCATGCCTTCAGGATTGAAGGGGAAAGCAAGATTTATAATGCTTGGAATATTAAGGAAGAGAGTCATGTGCTGGCATATGGAAAATACATGGTAGAGGCAATAGAATCAGGAAATTTTGATTATATAGCTCATCCGGATTTATATATGGTAAATTATAGAAACTGGACAGAAAGCTGTATTGAAGCGGCACATATGATATGTAAGGCGGCTGAAAAACATGATGTTCCACTTGAAGTAAATGCCAATGGAATAAGAAAGACATTAGTAAGACATCCGGATTGGGACAGATATATGTATCCGTATAAGGAATTCTGGGAAATAGCCGCACAATATAATATTCGTACAATAATAGGGTCTGACACACATGATTTTATGGAAATGGAAGACAAGCCTATGGAATTGGCTAGGGAGTTTGCAAAAGAATTGGGATTGAATGTGATTGAGAGTATATTTTAATAGAATAACTGTAAAAAGAAAGGAATACAAAATGGAAAACTTCAGATTTTTAAAGGGTGCAAAATGATACATCCTACAACAGGGATAACACTGGAATATTTAGATAAGTCACATGCAGTATGTTTTGTACTGTTTAATGAAACAAAGGAAAAAGTAATACTTGTAAAACAGTTTAGACCTGGACCGAAGGATTATACTCTTGAAGTGGTTGCAGGACTTATAGATGCAGGAGAAGATCCAAGAACAGCGGCATTTAGGGAACTGAGAGAGGAAACAGGATATACTGAGGAAGATATTACAGATTTTGAAGAACTTAAGAAGGGACTGTTTGTTTCTCCGGGATACACTACGGAAAATCTTTTCTTTTTCAGTGCAAGATTGAAGTCAGATTCGATAAAACCAAAAGAACTTTCTTTGGATGAAGGGGAAGAAATTGTAGTTGAATGGATAAATGTAAAGGATATTGTTGAAAAATCTAACGATATGAAAACATTGTTTGGAGTTACTTATTTTTCAAAATAGTATTGAAGAGAGGTCATAATGAGAATAGTAAATTTTATACTTTTGTACTTTATTATATATTTTCTGATAAGAAAAATGCTTAAAAATATAAAGCTAAAATTCGAAAAACTGGAGGAACTGGAAGGGAATTTATATACACATATCTTATGAAATTCTCAAAAAAAGGAAATTTATTTCAGACTGGATGAAATAAAGACAGTGTTTTTTTACAAGAATGATTATAAAAAAATGATGAATTTGACAAGTTGACATTATTTATTATTCTTGAAGATGATTATGCCGTAAGACTTCAGAAAAAAAGAAAATATAATATTATTTTTTTTAAAAAGCTGTAAAGAAAAATAATCCTGAAATGTATGACAAGTTTCTAAAAAAATGCCCCTGATGGGGATAAATATTTCTGCAATAATGGATAAGGAAATAGAGAATTATAAGGAAAAACAGAGAGGCAGTAAATGAAGATAGAAAAAATTCTGGGATATGATGTCCATAGAAAAAAAGTAAAAAAATATAAACCTGAGGATAAATCAGAATATGGAAGTTTATATCTCAGCACCTTTAAATCTGCATAGCAGTTACATAGAAAATTTTATACGTTCAAAGGAAGAATGGATAAAAAAAGTGCTGAATAAGGTGGAAAATGTAAAATCACAGCAGAAGGAGTATGAATATATAACTGGTGAAATACATAAATTAGCTGGTAGGGAGTATGTTTTAAAAGTAAGAACAGGAAATGTAAACAGAGTAAGCTTGAACAGGGAAACTAATGAAATATTACTCGTAACAAATAGTGAAAATGTTGAAAATAAAAAGAAAATAATGGATAAATGGTATTTTGAATGTGCCAGAAAATTATTTCCTGATGTTGTGGATAAATGGCTTAAAATTCTTGGTGAAAGTATAGAACATCTGTCAGTCAAGCCAATGAAGACAAGATGGGGATCGTGTAACTATAACAAAAGATACATAAATCTTAATACAGAACTAGTAAAAAGAACTCCTTTTGAGATTGAATATGTTGTATTACATGAACTTGCACACCTGAAATATCCTAACCATGGAAAAGGATTTTACAATTATGTGGAAAATTATATGCCAAATTACAAAAAGGCTGAGAAAATGTTAAATGCAAAAACATTATTATTAAAAAAAGAGAAATAGAAAGAACATATCTTGATAAATATGAATTTAAAAAGATATGTTCTTAATTTTTGCTTTATTTCAGTCAGTTTAAATTACATTTTATACTATTTAAATAAACTTGTTATGACAGCAACTACAATAGCAAATAATACAGTACTTGTAGTGACTACATTTGTTGCATATTTTACGTCTCCATTTGACTCGTTTGCCAATATAGGTAACACTGCCAGTGCTGGAGCAGAAGCCTGTATTATGTATGTTTTACTTTCAAGTGCGGGCATCGTCCCTGAGATTTTTACTCCTAAAATTATTAATACAACCATTATACATGGTGACATTATAAATCTTCCAAAAAGTGCAAAAATAGTATCTTTATCAAAATGTATACTTTTTAATCCTGCATTTGATAATACAATTCCAATATATATCAATGAAAGTGGAGTAACAATATTTCCAATATAAGTAAGTGCAGAATGAAGAAATTCAGGCACTGGAATTTTGAATATAAGAAATACAAGAGCAACCAAAAATCCAAGTAAAGGTGGAGGTAAAAGTTTTTTCCAATTAAATCCTTTTTTTGTTTTACTTTTTTCAGGATTATCGTTTTCAATAAGTATAACTCCAAAAGCCCATGTAGAAACCGTATTAGTTATATAATATACCAGGAAATAAGGCAGGCTTTCATTTCCAAAAAGCGCTATATTTAATGGTAAACCAATAAATATAGTATTTGCATTGACAATAGTATTTATAAAAGTACCTCTTCTACCAGCTTTGACTTTAAGTATTTTTACCATTATCCACGCAATGATATATCCTATGATAACAGATAAAAATGTATAGACTAATCCTCCAGATAGTGAAATAAGTTTTTTTCGACTGTTAGGTATTTAAGCACGGAAACAAAAAAATAGAAGCAGGTAATGCAACATTCATAATTAATTTTGATATATTATTACTAAAAACCATCATCAAAGCATTTTTTCTTTTTAAAAATATATCCTAATAAAATAATTAGAATTATAGAAAGAATACTTTCTAATGAAGTCAGAAAAGCCATATTATCCTTCTCCTATTCTTTAATTTCAGTATATTCCGGTTTCCATTTTAAAGATTTTATTGCTTTTTCTATATCATCAACAGGTTTTTTATTCAGTTTTTCTTCCAGAGCACATTTTCCAACTGCCAATGCAACTGTTTCTGAAAATTCTGTTAATTTGGATACAGGCGGAAGGACAGCTGCTCCAGGTTTGGAAGTATCTACGATTCCTCCAAGTGAATGAGCTGCTGCTGAAATCATTTTATCAGTAAGAATTTTTGCTTCTGATGCCAGTACTCCCAATCCTAATCCAGGATAAATCAAAGCATTATTTGCTTGTCCAATTTCGTATGTAACTCCCTTAAATTCAATAGGATCATATGGAATTCCTGTAGCTATAAGAGCTTTTCCGTCAGTCCATTCAAGCAAGTCCTGTGCTGTAGCTTCAGCCAGCTTGGTAGGATTACTTAAAGGAAATATCATTGGACGTTCTTTATAGGAAGCCATTTCTTGTACAATTTCTTTAGTAAATGTTCCAGGAACAGTAGAAGTTCCAACTAAAATTGTAGGATGTACGGCTTTTACTGCAGCAGTAAGGGTAGTCAGTTCATCCGCATTAGGAAATTCAGAACGTTTACGTGCAAAAGGTTTTTGTTCAGGTGTAAGGTCATCCATATCATCAAATAAAAGTCCTTGTTTGTCCACCATATAAAATCTTTTATATGCTTCTTCCTCTGAAAGTCCTTCCTGAACCATTTCATCAAAAATACGTCTTGTAATTCCAGCACCGGCTGTTCCTGCTCCAAAACACATGTATTTCTGGTCAGTAAGTTTTTCACCGGTAATTTTAAGCCCACCTAAAATTCCAGCCAGTGTTATAATTCCTGTTCCTTGAATATCATCATTAAAGGTAGCTATTTTTTCCTTATACTTATTTAATATATTTGCTGCATTTGAACGGCCAAAATCTTCCCAGTGGAGATAAAGTTTAGGAAATAATTTTTCTACAGTCTGAACAAATTTGTCAACAAAATCATAATATTTATCTCCTCTTATACGGTTATGACGGTTTCCTAAGTAAAGTGGATCATTAAGCAGAGATTCACGATTTGTTCCCACATCAAGGACAACAGGAAGAACACTCTTAGGATTTATCCCTGCTGCTGCAGTATAAACCATAAGTTTTCCTACAGAAATATCTACACCATTTGTTCCCCAGTCTCCGATTCCTAATATTCCTTCAGCATCAGTAACTACAATAAGTTGTATTTCTCTACCATCAGCTGCATTTTTTAATGTTTCTTCCATACTTTCAGGTTCATTTATTGAAAGAAAGCGGCATTTTGCGGATTTACAAATAATTCACTGTAATTTTCAATACTTTCTGCAATTACAGGATCGTAAACAATAGGCATAAATTCTACAACATGTTGACTGAATAAGTAGTAGAATAATGTTCTGTTAGTATTGAAAATTTCCATCAGAAAATGACGTTTTTCAATAAGTGGACTTTTCTTTTGAAATTGTCCATAGGCTTGTTCTGCCTGTTCTTCAATAGTCTGAACATACGGTGGAAGAAGTCCCATTAATCCAAATTGTTTACGTTCTTCCTTAGTGAAGGCAGTTCCTTTGTTTAAAAAAGGATTGTTTAAAATTTCGTACGATTTTTTCATTTTCCCATCTCCTTATTTATTTATAAAAATACAGGAAATAGTCTATATTTTTAATGAATGTAGATAATTCCTGTATTTTTATTATATAAAAATTATACTGTTAGGACTTTTTTAATCCAAACTTTTTACTAATCCATAAACATTTCGTTTAATCCGTCAAGAGTCATAGTTCCTTCAGAAATATCTTCAATTACAGATTTTCTTATTTTTAAGTTAAATGGCACTCCCTTAACTTTGAATCCATTTACAATTGATTTGTCAAAATCATAGAAAACAGGGAAAGTATATTTGTTGCTTTCAACAAATTTTCTTGCATCAAGTAGAGAACTTCTGTTGCTTATAAATACCACAACTACATTTACTCTATCCTTATTTTCGTCGTAGAATTTCTGAACTGCAGGCAATTCTTCGTGACAATCAGGACACCATTCAGCTGCTACCACAAATAAAGTAGGTTTATTGCTATTGAAAAACTTTCTACTTTTTACTTTTTGAGCTCTGAAGTCCTTCAATTCAAAATTAGGAACTTTAGAACCTTTTTCTACATTCACATCAAGTGTATTACCGTATCCAAACATGAATACCATAAATAATGATAAGATAACTAATAATTTTTTCATCTTTACTTCCTTTCCTACAATTAATGTATTTTGTTCTATCCTCATTATATACCATTATTGGAAAGTTGTAAAACAAATTTTTCAGGAGGGAAAATTGACAAATTAGATTAGTATTGTTATACTGAGATAAATTAAAAAGTGGAGAATAACTATAGAAAGGAGAGTATGATATTTATATAATTTTTTTATATTATCATACAATTGAGAAATGATTACAGGAGAATTGAGAAACAAAGTAGATAAGATTTGGGAGACATTTTTGGACAGGAGGAATAACTAATCCACTTTCTGTAATAGAACAATTTACTTATCTTATATTCATTAAATCATTAGATGATAAACAGATAAGAGAAGAAATGGATGCAAATCTTTTAGGAATAGAACCTAAAAATAATCTTTAATGAAAAACCAGCAAAATTTAAGATGGAGTAATTTTAAAGAATTTGAAGCACAAGAAATGTACAATACAATAGTAAATGAAGTTTTTTTCCATTTATAAAAAAATTTAAATGAGGATAATAGTTCATCATTTTCAAGATATATGAAAGATGCTATTTTTCAAATTCCTACTCCTCAAATGCTTGAAAAAATAGTTACAGGAATTAATAATTTAGAGTTGGAAGGAGACATAAAAGGAAATCTATATGAATATTTACTATCAAAATTAGCAACATCTGGAGCAAATGGTCAATTTAGAACACCAAGACATATTATAGATATGATGGTACAGCTTGTTAAACCATTACCTACTGATATAATAGTTGATCTGGCTTGTGGGTTTCGTGTCATAATAATGACACAGGCAAATAGTCAAGTGAATACAAGGGTTTTAGAGCTTCTACCAAAGTTTAAAACTAGAAAAATGAATCGTTGGTGTACTGTTTAGAGCAGTTATTACAAAAATAAATGTTCTAAACAGTACATCAGCATAAAGGAGGAACTCATATGTCTAAGGTGAAAAAAGACACGATCGAAGCAAAAGGATTCGCTATTCAAGTTTATACTGAAGACTTTAAAAATGACTATATTAGTCTAACGGATATTGCAAGATATAAGAACAGTGAAGAGCCTAATGTAGTTGTTGCAAATTGGATGAGAAATTATAACACAATAGAGTATTTGGGGATATGGGAGCGGTTAAATAATCTTGAATTTAACCCCCTCGAATTCGAGGGGTTTTTGAAAGAAGCAGGCAGTAATGCATTCACTTTATCTCCTCAGAAATGGGTTAACACAACAAACGCAAAAGGAATATATGTGAAGCTTGGAAGAGGTGGCGGTACTTTTGCCCATAAAGATATTGCATTTAAATTTGCTTCGTGGATTTCAGCAGAGTTTGAGTTATATATCATTAAAGACTATCAAAGATTAAAAGATGATGAAAACTCAAGACTATCATTAGGTTGGAATCTTAATCGAGAAATTTCAAAAATCAACGACAGGATCCATACAGATGCAATTAAAGAGTATCTCTTAAAGGATCTTACCAACGAGCAATTATCTTACAAGTACGCAAGTGAAGCAGATATGTTAAATGTTGCCTTATTTAACAAAAGAGCTAAACAGTGGCGTGAAGAAAATCCAGATTTAAAAGGTAATATGAGAGACTATGCAAGTCTGAACGAGTTACTGGTACTTGCAAATATGGAAAGTTATAATGCAGTTCTGATTGGAAAAGGTATGTATCAAAAAGAAAGAATGATGGAACTTAGAAAACTTGCCAGAACACAATTAATGTCACTACAAAAACTTAGTGATAGTGGCATTAAAAAATTAGAAGGAAATAAATAATAACTTTTAGTATTTTATTAGATAAACAAATTGGAATTTGTTGAGGAGGGAAAGGCAATATGAATCCGGGAATGATAATAGGGTTGGTCATAATATCCATTGTTGCTTTGATTATGATAATAATAGGTATTAGCCAGTATAGGACAAAAGATGTACCGATTGGATTTTATAACATTGTTGATCCACCTAAAAAAGAGGATATAATCGATATAGGTCTATGGAACAGAAAACATGCTTTGATTTGAATTATATACGGTATATGCATTGAATGTGGATTTTGGTTGGGGTTTGTTATGCCTACAGAGGTATTAGAAATAATTTTTATTGTGGGCGGTGTTGTAGTTCCGCTTTCTTTCATCATAATAGGCCATCACAGATTAGAGAAGGAGTATTTCAGAGTAAAGTAAATTCCAGTTTGTAGCACTAACAATTCACCTGAATAGATTTAAGATCTAGTGTCTGTAACCATTGATATTACTACATGACTTTGCACCTGGGTCTCGTGTTATAATTATGACAACGGCAAATAGTAACGATGAACACTGGGTTTTAGAGCCCTTATTAGAGAAAAATATGGATTGGTATGCATTTTAGAGTAATTATGGCTCATGAATGTTCTAAAATAATGAAGAAGTATAAAAATATGAATTATGAAGATATTATAAGAAGCTATGTTTAGTTGAAACTATTGAAATTAAAGCGGTATATGATAATATTGTAACCCAAATTAGAGAAAGAGATTTATAAATCATTAATCTATGAGTTTAATGATAAAAAAATATGTTATATGTAAAAATATTATTGTATATAAAATTTTTAAAAAGTGAGGAGTTGGAATGAAAGTGAAACCAGATAAACAAGGTGGAAATTCTGATATATATTTTATTGAAGGTTTAAAAAGCGAGAAAATATTTAAGGAATACTTCATCTAAAGAAAAAAATAGAGATTCAGGTTAGAATTAGAAATAATGGGGTTTTTTTAAAGATAATCACATTGACGGCATAGTAAATGTTTATGATGTTTTTTTGTTGATTCTAATAATATTACAAAATCTTATATAGAAATGAAAAAAATATGATGGTAATATTAATGATTTATTAGGTTACACAAAAAGCAAATGTGAGAAAAAAACTTTAAAAACTATTGTTACCAATTTTATATGCGTTGAATAAGATTTCTAAATTTAAAAAAATCCTATTTACCATAGAGATCTTAAGCCGGATAATATTTTATATGAAAAAAACATGGAGAAGATTATAAATTATTTTTTTATCAGATTTTTGGAATTTGTTATTTAAATAAAGAAAAAAAGAAAGATTGACTGAAGTTGAAATAGCAGTTAGCTCAAGAATGTTTATTGCTCCAGAATATGAAAAAAAGGAAGAATAGGCAATGTTGATCATAAAGGAGATGTATTTTCAATTGGAAAAAAATTATTTGGTATATGATAAATGGTGTAGTAAATGATTTTTTTACCATCAAATTTCTGGTTTGTTGATGAATATAATTTAATAAAAAAATTTGCTAATAATGAAGATATAATTTTTGCAAATAATATTATATCTTCTTGCTTAAATATTAATCCTGAAGAAAGACCCGATTATGATAAATTAATTAACTTAATTGAAGACTTTCTTAAAGAAACAAAAAAATAGATAATGATGAATCTTTAAAGTATGAAGTTGAACAATACAAGGAAAAAAAGAAAAAAATAGATTTAAAAGAAATTAGAGAAAAAAATGCTTTGCTAGTCAATACATTTAGTATATACTTTGTCAATGCTTTAGAAAAAAATTAAATAATTATTATGATTTAGATTTAATTTCTACAATATTATCAGAATATAGAAGTAATTCTAAAAAAATGGAGTAGATTATACTTCAATAAATATGGAAAAATAATTCTGCACATTATCTTTACAGTAGAAGTTTTGATAGAATTTATATTTCTATTAATTATCATCCAGCAAATGATAATGAGAAGTATTGTAATGTAGATATTAATTATTATATATATTCTAAAAACACAATATCAAAAATTATTCCGTGTATTTTTATAAAGAAGATGGAGAATTATATTCTGAATTTAAAAACAAAATTGAACTTTTTTTCAGAAAAAAAGTTATTTTTATGTTGGGGAGAGGACTTAATTTCGGAATATGTACGTTCATATATTTAAAAAAATGTATTAAATAATAAAAAAATTAACTAAAAAGTATTTTTGAAACGTTCTAAAAATCAACCAACTCCTCGCTAGCTTTTATAGGAAGAGTATTTTTACAAGAAGAAAGGAAATCAATTAAGAAAAAAACTTAAGATTTATTATTACAATCTTTTATTGTATTGCTATATTGATTTTTTTCAAATGTCACAATTAGCATCAACGTTGGCAGTTCATAATATTTCAGCGATTTTTTTCATTTGCTTTTTGTATGAGTTGGAGAGCATTGGGTATTTTTTTAGTAACAAAGAATAAGGTTTGGGTATTTGCTCATCTTAATGTAATTGGTGCAATAGAATTATTTATTTTGATTCCAATTATTTACATTATATTTTATGTTTGGATAATCGAGTAATTACAGAGAGTTTAGTTTGTGAGAATAATAGTCCATATAAATAAATGGGAAAAATTTATCTATAAGTGTTGATATTACTACATGATTTAATAGGTGGGTTTCGTGTCATAATAATGACAGTGGCAAATAGTTTTAGAAAATCAAGGGTTTCAAATTCTCTACCAAAGGTTGAAACACGAAGATTTAATAACCTTAGCATTGCTTAGAGTGATTTATCGGGTATAGATTACTGTAAGCAATGCTAAGGTAGAAAGGAGATTCCCAATAACGAGGCAAATTATCGGTAACCATTCTGATAAAAAATTTTTAGATTGAGGTTCAAGATGAGTTTAATAAGATTAATACTAAAGATTATCCTATTTCCAGTTTCAATATTACTGTCCATCCTGGTTGCATTTCTAACCTTTTTGTTAAGCGTGAGCAGTATCATCCTGGGAATTGTTTCCTTTGTCTGTGTCATTGCTGCAATCAGTGCATTTATTCAGCATGATATGGTGACAGGAATCCAAGGACTTGTGATAGGGTTTTTACTAAGTCCTTATGGACTTCAAAAGCTGACTATATATCTCATAGCATTCATTGGAGCGATTAACGAAGGGATAAAGGCGATATAACCGCTTTCTGAAAGTGGTAAACCCCAAAAATAATATTTTTTTCAAGGCGATAGATGAAAATTCTGTCGTCTTTTTTATTTCTCGAAAAATGAAAGGAGGCGCGATTTGGAGTTTGATTATTTTTATCATCGAGATAGTGAACGATTTAGTTTCTATATGCTCCCCAAAGTTTTACTCAGTCATGAGTTTTACAAAAATCTTTCTTCGGATGCAAAGATTCTCTATTCGTGCCTTTTGGAACGAACAAGTTTGTCCTTTAAGAACAATTGGATTGATGAAGTGATGAAAGTGCTGAATAAGTCGAATAAGACTGCGGTGAAAATCTTTGCCGAGCTGGATAAAGAAACAGGCGGAATTGGTTTGATTGAAAGAAGACGGCAAGGATTGGGAAAACCGAACATCATCTATGTCAAAGACTTTATGAGTGTTTCGTGATGAGAGCCTTGTCGAGTGTAAAAACTACACTTCAGAAGTGAAAGAATTACACTCCGGAAGTGTAAATATTACACTTCAAGAAGTGAAGAAAGTACACGGAAGTAATACTAATATTAATAATCCTGATTATAGTGAACCTGATATTAGTTTTAGGGGCGAGCAAAAGCAAAAGAAATATGGGACATTTCAAAACGTGTATTTAACGGATGAAGACATCAAAGAATTAGAAGAAAAAATCGGTTCTAAAGTTACGAATTACATTGAGAGACTTGGAGCGTATATGGGAAGTACCGGCAAAACCTATAAAAATCATAAAATGGCAATATTGACTTGGTTTTTCAAAGATGAAGGTAGTAATCAAAAGAAGAGCAATGTTCCAATCATTGAAGAATACAAGAGAGGAGATTATCTATGAGTAATTTACAAGAGCTGATGATTGATGGCGGGAGTTATACCATAAATCCCGATTTATAGAGATGTTTGGAGATTCGATTAAAAATGAAAAAGGTTGGGAAGAATCATATTTGAAAAATTTATCTGTGATTATTATGGGACAATCTCCACCTTCAAATTCATATAATAACATTGGAAAAGGATTACCTTTTTATCAAGGTAATATAGATTTTGGTGATAAGTATCCTAAATTAAATAAGTTTTTGTAGTAAACCATTAAAAAAATTGCAAAAAAAGAAATCTATATTAATGTCTGTTAGAGCACCTGTTGGAGAAATAAATATAACAAATTGGGATTGTTGTATTGGAAGAGGATTGTGTTCTTTAGAATTAGAGGAAAAATTTAAATATTGTGTATTTGTATAATTATTTAAAAAAATATAATAGTAACAGTAAAATCAAAAAAAGTAAAGGTAGTACTTTTTAAATCTATAAATAAATCAGAAATTGAAAAATATTAAAGTTTTTATTGCCTTCACTTTCTCTCCAAAAATGAATTTTCACAATTTGTAGAGAAAAACGGATAAATTAAAGTTTCTTTACAACTTAAAACGATATTTTTTTATCAATTTATTGAAAAAAAGTTGATAAAAAGAAATATTGTTTTTTTCTTGACTTTTTGACATTTTCGGCTAATATAAGATTAGATATTGAATTAGCCGAAAGGGAGGAAAAAAATGAAATATTATAGACGTTCAATAGAACAGGTTATCAATGAATACAAGGAACAATTTCCGATATTATTGCTTACTGGGTCAAGACAAGTAGGAAAAAGTACACTTTTCAAGGAATTGTTTCGAGAAGAGTACAAATATTTTTCATTAGATGACCCGATTTTAAAAGAACAAATAATCAATGATCCAAGACTATTTTTGAAGAATAATCCTGAAAAATTAATAATAGATGAAATACAATATGCACCGTCAATATTTCCTTATTTGAAAATGAAAGTTGACGAGAATAGAGAAGACGGAATGTATTTAATGACAGGTTCGCAAGCTTTTGTTCTTATGAAAAATGTTTCTGAAACTTTAGTAGGAAGAGTAGGAATTTTAGAACTTCAGGGAATAAGCTTAAGAGAACAGTTTGATGTAGAGTTTAATAAGCCTTTTATTCCTAATGAAGAATATATTTCTGAGAGGGAAAAAAATATAACAGAATACACAAATTTATGGCAAAGAATTCATAGAGGATATATGCCTGAGCTTGTATTTAATGACAGAAAGAAATGGGAGTTTTTTTATTCATCATATGTGCAGACATATATTGAAAGAGATGTAAGGGATTTAATAAATATATCTGATGAAAGTAAATTTTTAAAGTTCATGATAAGTTTAGCTTCGAGAAGCGGAGAATTATTAAATTATGGAGCAGTTGCCAATGAAGTTGGAGTAAGTAATGAAACAGTAAAAAGGTGGGTGTCTGTGTTGAGAACTTCAAGAATAATTTATTTAATGGAACCATATTTTAATAATCATTTAAAAAGAGTGATAAAGACACCAAAAATATATTTTATGGATGTAGGTTTGTTAGCATACCTTACAAAATGGCCAACTCCTGAAACACTTGCAAATGGTGCAAAAGCAGGAAACATATTTGAAACATTTGTAGTATCAGAAATTATAAAAAGTTATCTTAATGCTGGTATTATAAATCCACCTATATTTTTTTACAGAGATAAGGACAAAAAGAAATAGATTTGATAATAGAAGAAGCAGAAAAAAATATATCCTATTGAAATTAAAATGAGTGCATCACCTGATAAAGAAATGGCAAAAGAATTTTTCGGTTCTCAAAGGAAAAAAATAGATAAGGAAATTGGAACAGGGATAATTATATGCCAATACGATAATAAAGTTTACTTATCAGAAGATATTCTTGTCTTACCAATTGAATATATATAAATGAATAAGAGTATTTTAGAATAATAAACATAGGAGTGAAAGAAAATGTCTAACTTTGAATTTTTAAAAAAGGATAACAGCTATAAAATATTTGCAGATGCCTGTATAGAAGCAGAACAACTTATGAATGTCTCCTATTCGGCAACAGTAACTTTTGTAAGGAAAGCATTGGAACTTGCTGTAAAGTGGGTTTATGCAAATGATGCTGAATTAAGAATGCCACCACAGATAAATTTAGCGTCATTGATAAAAAGGAAAAAAATTTAAAGATATACTTCCTTATAATATGAGTGGTTTACTTTCTTACATACATCAATTAGGAAATAAGGCTGTTCATTCCGGAAGAGTTATAACAAGAGAAGAGGCAGTTTTAAGTCTTAGAAATTTGTTTTCATTTACTGCATGGATTGATTATTCATATTCAAGATATTATTCAGATGTGGAATTTGACGAATCAATTCTTGGAGAAACTGATAAAATAATTAAGGTTCAATCTGAAAAAAAGATAAATTATCAAAACAGCTTGCAGAAATTAATAAAAAAAGCTTGAAGAATTATCTAATGAAAAATCAGACATTGAGAAAGGAAAAATGAAGAAAAAGCGTAAAAATAAATGAAAAAGAAAGAGAATACAAAAATAGATGAAATTTCAGAAGCTGAAACAAGGAAAAGATACATTGATTTGGTTATAGAAAATGAAGGCTGGACTATAGGAGAAGATTGTATACCGGAAGTTGAAATTTCAGGTATTGCAACTCCAAGTGGAAAAGGGAAAGCAGATTACGTACTCTATGGAGATAATGGAGTTCCGCTGGCAGTAATAGAAGCAAAAAAGTTAGACATAGATCCTCTGATAGGGAAAAATCAAGCTAAGGAATATGCAGATGCACTTGAAAAAAATATGATGTGAGACCTATCATATTTTTTACTAATGGGTTAGATTATTATATTTGGGATGATTTGAATTATCCTGAAAGACAAGTGTCTAGTATATACAGTAAAAAAGATTTGGAAAAGTTAATATTCAGAAGAGGAAAGAAAAAACCTTTAAAGAATGTAAGTACAGACATAAAAGATGAGATAACAAACAGAGTTTATCAGAAAGAAGCTGTTGTGAGAGTGACAGAAGCATTGGAAAAAGGATATAGAAAAATGTTACTTATAATGGCTACTGGAAGTGGAAAAACAAGAACTGCTGCATCTATAGTGGATATATTGACAAGATATAATTGGGTGAAAAATATATTATTTCTTGCAGACAGGACAGCTTTAGTAAAACAGGCAAAAAATAGTTTTAAGGAATATTTACCAAATCTTTCGTTGTGTAATCTTTTAGATAACAAGGATGATGTAGAGAGTAGAATGATTTTTTCCACATATCCTACAATGATGAATGCAATAGATGAAACTAAAAATAAAGATGGAAGCAGAATTTTTACAAGTGGATATTTTGATTTGATAATAGTGGATGAAAGTCATAGAAGTATTTATAAGAAATATCAGGCAATATTTGATTATTTTTGATGCAAATTTATTAGGATTAACAGCTACTCCTAAAAAAATGATATAGATAAAAAAATACATATAGAATATTTGATTTGGAAAATGATAATCCTACATTTGCTTATGAGTTAGACCAAGCTATAGAAGAAGGTTATTTAGTTCATTATGGAAAGCCAATAGATGTTGGATTGAAAATAGTAAGAGATGGATTGAAATATAGCGAATTAAGTGAAGAGGAAAAAGAAGAATTTGAAGAAACTTTTGATGAAGAAAAAGAAGAAATTTCAAGTGAAGAAGTAAATAAAACACTTTTTAATAAGGAAACAGTAGATCTTGTCATTAAAACATTAATGAATAACGGACTAAAAGTTGAAGGTGGAGATAAACTTGGTAAAACCATAATTTTTGCTGTAAATCAAAGACATGCAAATTTTATTGTAGACAGATTTAATAAACTCTATCCTGAATACAAAGGAAAGTTTGCCCAAGCAGTTTGTCATGATATAAAATTTGTAGATGATGTTATTGATAATTTTAAAGATAAGGTTTTATATCCTCAAATAGCAGTATCAGTGGACATGCTTGACACAGGAATTGATGTTCCCGAAATACTGAACCTTGTTTTTTTAAGAAAATAAGATCAAAAGCTAAATTTTGGCAAATGATAGGAAGAGGAACGAGATTATGTAAAGACTTATTTGGGCCTGGAATTGATAAAGAAAGATTTATGATTTTTGATTGCTATAAGAATTTTGAATTTTTTGAAGTGAATGTTGATGGTAAAGAAATAAAAACTACAAAATCAATTTCTGAGAGTATATTTGGAGCAAAAAGTGGATATAATAAAATCTTTACAGCATTTAAATTACCAGGAAAAAAATCTCTAATTGAATATAGAAATAATTTAATAGATGATATTATTACCAGTATTTTAGATATAAATAATAATCGTTTTGATGTACGTATGAAGGGAGCAATAATTGATAAATATAAAAAAACTAGATAATTATAAAAGCTCTTAATGAAAAAGATGTACAGGAATTAAAAAAATATAATTGCTCCTCTCATAACATATACAGAAGAAGAGGAACTGTCAAAAAAGATTTGATTATCAGATGTATGTAATTGAAAAATGCCTATTTGGGAAAAAAAGTCTTTTTTTAAGAGCTAAAAAAATAGAGTGATAGAAACAGCAGAAAAAAACTTAGTGAAAAAAAGGAACTATAGAAAAAAATTTCTAAAAAAAGGAAACAATAACTAAAAATTCAGAAAGAAGAATTTTGGGAAAAATGCAGATTTATTTCAGTTTGAAGAAGTAAGAAAAGAACTAAAGGGATTTAGTAACACTTTTTAGATGGAATAACAACAAAAAAATTTATTATACAGATTTTAGAGATGAAATAGTAGATTACGGAGAACGTGAAACAGGAGAAAAATTTTAAAAATTGTAAATAAATTTGAAAAAAATATAATAAACAGGGTTGAACAATATCTTGAAGAATATAAAAAAATGATGATGTTATTCAGAAATTAAAGAATAATATTCCATTAACAATGTATGATATAAAAATATTTAGAAAAAAATTTTTATGGGAAGATTTGGGAACAAAGGAAGAATATGAAAAAAACTTATGGGAAAAATTCCTTTGTTAAAAAAATGGTTTCAAAAAAATTATAGGAATGGATAGAAAAGCTGTTGAAAAAGAGTTCTCTCTATTTTTTTGAGTAACGAAAAATCTAAATTCAGACCAAATTAATTTTTGTAAAAACATATTGTAGATTATATAGTAAAAAAATGGGAGTATAGATAAGAAAGAATTAAAGGATTTTTCCAGAAGCAGACAAATTTGGAGGTTTATTTCAGCTGTTTGATAATAAAAGAGAAGTATTAACAAATATAGTAAAAAAATTATTGACAAGGTAAATGACAGGCTGGATTTAGTTCAATAAAAACAAAAAAAGCAATAATAAATACAGTAATATCTAAGAAATAAGTAGTAAACTCACTTTTGTAAGTAAAAATCATATAAAAAAATGGAAAGAGAGAAGAAATGAAAAGAAAAGTTTTAATCTTACTGGTATGCGGAATATTACTAGCCAGTCGCTCAGTAAAAAAAGCAGATAAAGGAAATGCAGAAAAAAAGTTGATGTTTCAAGTAGTAAAGATGTTACTAAAAAAATGATAATAAATCTGAAGAAGAAAAAAATGAATATTTGAAGAAAATTACCTATTCAAATTTATTGGATAAGGCAACTCAGGAGGAAGTTCAGAAGGAACTTAAAAAAATGCCGGAGTTTCAGAAAAAAATATAAAAGATTTTCTTGAAGGTGTAAATTATTTCAATAATATAGGTCAAAAATAAGACATTTGTAAAAGAAGGATTTAAAAACAACTGAAGAACTAAGTCCAACTTATGATCAGGCAGAAATACAGGAACAATGGAGTAAGAAAAGTCCTAAATTTGTAGGTCAGAACTGCAGAATTACTTCATATGAACTTATGAGGGATTTTATTTCAGTAGGAAAACCTGAGATAAAAAATACAGAGCAGCTATTTATTGATGAAGATGCATTGAATAATTTTCCAATAAAAGTATTTACTGACAGTGAAAGAAATCAGTTTGAAAGTTTATTTTCTGCAATAAATACAGAAAATACAAAAGATGTGTCAGTTCATGTGAAAAAAGTAAAGGAAGACTGGGCAAAAAAGAATATTAAATTTACTAATGAGAATAAGATTTCACTGGTTTCAGTGTTTTTTCACTCACTGATTACTCCTGAAGAAAACTTTTTATTTATAGGTCATGTAGGAGTTTTAGTACCAACTTCAGATGGAAAACTGATGTTTATTGAGAAATTGGCATTCCAGGAACCTTTTCAGGCTATAAAGTTTGATAACCGTAGTCAGTTGAATGATTATCTGATGAATAAATATGATGTGGAATTTGATCAGCCAAATGCAAGACCATTTATAATGGAAAATGATGAATTGCTGAAGGGATATAGATTAAATCCAAATAATAAGGGATAAAATAGAAATAAGAATAAGGTGATTGTACTTGCCAACACTTATCGATACTTATTGGCAAAGTATAAGGAACCTTATTTTTTTGTACATTGACTATATAAATTGTGACTCTATAATATGTGTGAGGTTGAAAAAAAGAAAGAAAAAAATGAGATGTCTAATTTAGAATATTATTAGTTCTTACTTTGAGATAATTTTTTTAATTTTAAATGTATAATATTCTTTATAATAAAGAATTTGTAGAAAATATATGAGAAATAATAAGTAGAGAATTTATAAGAATAATTTATGAAAAAAATATTTTTATGTGGTATACTTATTATAAGAATGCAATTTCATATAATATGAAGTTATAAAAAAATATGATTTTAAAGGAGGAAGAAATGAATGAAAAAGTTGAATATTATTCAATTGGGAGCTCTTCTACATGATATTGGTAAAATTGTAAGGAGAGCAGGTGAAAGCAGTTTTAATCATTCAGAAGCAGGAGCAAAAATTTTTTTAAAAAAGAGAATGAACTGTTATTGAAGGAATATAAAGAAATATATGATATAGTGAAATATCATCATGCAAAGGAATTAAAAATATGCAAATCTATCAGAAAGTTCACTGGCTTATATAGTTTATGAAGCTGACAACATATCTTCCGGAATAGACCGGGTAAAATATGATGATGATAAACCTGTTGGAAATGAAATGTTACCATTAAATTCAGTTTTTTTAATAGAGTAAAGATGGATAAAAATATCTAAAGAAAAAAGTATTTTCTTTAGTTGATGTAACAAGTAAAGAAGAAATTTTCAATATGCCAAAAAGAAAAAAAGGAAAATGAAAAAAACTGGATAAAAACAGATTATTTAAGAGTCTTAAATAATTTAAAAAGAAAAATATGAAAGATATGAAGGAAAAATCTTTTTACCAGAGAGATTAATGACAGTTTTAGAAGAAAAATTGTATATATTTTCCTTCGAGTGCATATGTAGATTATCCAGATATATCGTATTATGATCATGTTAAATTAACAGCGACCATAGCGTCATGTTTATATTTGTATGATACAGAAAAATAATATAGAGAATTATAAAGAGGAATATTTTGGAAATAAAGAATTGAGAAACAAAGAAAAAGTTTTTTTATTTGTTTCAGGCGAATTTAGTGGAATACAGAATTTTTATATATACAATAACTTCAAAAAAATGGCTATGAAATCATTAAGAGGAAGATCTTTTTTTATCTTGAACTTTTTATTGAACATATTATAGATGAGATTTTATCTGCTTTAGAACTTTCAAGAATGAATTTAATTTATTCAGGTGGTAGTCAATTTTTATCTGTTGTTACCAAATATTGAGAAATCTAGGGAAGTTTTAGAAAATTATAAAGAAAGAATTAATGATTTTCTATTAAAAAGAAATTGGTAGTGGAATTTATTATGAAATGAGTTTTATTTCTGTTAGTGCTGAAGATTTAGGAAATGGATTAAGTAAAGAGAAAAAAAGATGAAAAATAGAATAGGAGAAATTTTTAGAAAAAAACATCAATATTAACTTCAAAAATCAAAAATTAAATAGATATTCTGTTCAACAATTGGAAAAAAATTATTTGATGAAAAACAGTGAAATTAATAAAATTCATGATTCAACTAGAGAGTGTAAAAATATGTAAGAAGTCCGAAGAAAAAAAGTATTTTTAGAACATAATTCAGAACAAAAATGCTGGAAATATTGAGATATGTAATGCATGCAAAAAAATTATATAGAACTTGGAAAAAAATATTTCCGGATTATATCACTCTGAAAAAGGATATGTTTATAGCTGAAATACCTATAGTTGAAAAAAATATAAAAAAATCATATAAATAGTCTAATATTTCCAAAATATACGGATGGATATGTCAGTGTAGAATTTTTAAAAAAAGGACAAAATTGAAAATGAATTGAAGGAAGGAAATATTTATAGATTTTTATGCTGTAAATAGTTACTATTCAGGCAATGGACTGCCAAAAAAATATTAGAATAGGAAACTACAATATTAAGTCTGAAAAAAAGATGAAAAAAATAAGCTTCAAGGACTTATAGAATTTACAGAATTAGTGGAAAAAAATCTAAAGGAATTGAAAGACTGGCTGTTTTTCAGAGCAGATGTTGATAACTTAGGAACACTGTTTCAATCAGGTTTCGTAGATAAAAAAATAGTACTGATAATAAATATAAATATGTTACGTTATCAAAAATCTGTTGTATTATCAAGATATTTATCAGATTTTTTTAAGAGAAAGATAAATTTAATTCTTGAAAAGAAAAAAATCTTTGCAAAAAGAAAAATGAATATTTTAAAAAGATATTGTGGTATTATAAATAATGATAATGATGAAGCTAGAAATATTGTGGTAGTGTATTCTGGGGGAGATGATATCTTTGCAATAGGAACATGGAATGACATAATAGAATTTTCAGTTGATTTAAGAACAGCGTTTAAGGAATTTACTAATGGGAAAATAACTATGTCAGCGGGAATTGGATTTTTTTCTGAAAAATTTTTCCTGTTTATCAAAATGGCAGAAAGAACAGGAGAACTGGAAAAAATGGCAAAATCCTATAGCAAGGAAAATTCAGAAGTTCCAACAAAGGATGCAGTAGCCTTATTTGGAGTTATAAATAATGAATTAAATCATGTATATGACTGGGATACTTTTATAGATAAGGTTTTAAATGAAAAGTATGCATATTTAAAATCAGCAGTAACATTTGAAGAGAATAATAATTCTGATAAGATTTTTGTTGGAAAATCAAAATGGTACAGTTTGATGAATTTAATAGAAAATCGATTAGAAAGTGAAGATAATAGAATGGATATTGCAAGGTTTGCCTATACATTGGCAAGAATAAAAAAATAATACTAAGAATAAGGAAAAATTATCTAAAATTTAAAGAAAAAAATTATTTAACTGGATTAAAGATAAAGAAGATGCAAAAACATCTTTTAACAGCGATAAATGTAATAATTTATGAAGAGAGAAAAATTAGGAAGGAGAAAGATATATATGGAAAAGAAAAATAGACAAAAGAAAAAAACAGTTGAAGAAATTTTACGGGAATATATAAATAAAAAAATACACTGGGAAAGATGCCTCTTTATTAACTATAGAAGAAAAAAAGGGAAAAAAATTAAGAAAAATTATTTTTTTAGTACAACTCAGTTAAGATTACTCTTATCAAATGCTGTTGTAGTAAAAAAATAAAAATTTCAATGGAGAAGAACGAAGATGATAATTTATCGGAAGATATTCAAAAATGAAATAAAGTATCTTTTAATTAAACATATATATCAGTGTGGTAGAGAGACTGAAGTAAAAGAATTCGATAAAGAGTTTAAAAATTTCTGAAAAAAATAAAAAAATTGGTAACTCAGAAAAAGAAATTTAATGATTTTTTTATCGTTATCTTGAAGAAATAGTTGCGTATATGAAATATTACATTGACTAAATACTATATCAATATATAAATTTAATAAGGAGTGAAAGTTTTATGATAAATACAATTAAAGGAAAAGTTATTATAGAAGGAAAAAAATTGAAGTTTTAACAGGATTGCATATAGGAACATCAGGAGACTTTTCAGCAATAGGAGCAGTTGATAATATTGTTATAAGAGATACTGTTACAAATAAGCCTATGATACCTGGCTCTTCATTGAAAGGGAAAATGAGATATTTACTTGCGAGAACAAAGTATAATACTTCAATAGAATTAAAAAAATATAAAGGAAGAGCATGAATCTATAAAAAGATTATTTGGAAGTTCAGATCCAATAGTAATTTCAAGATTACAATTTCAAGATTCTTTACTGGCTGTTAAAAAAATTTTTGGTAAAGTTGAATTTGATTTACCATATACAGAAATAAAATATGAAAAATACAATAGACAGGGCTACAGGAGTGGCAAATCCAAGACAGCAGGAAAGAGTACCGGCTGGTTCAGAATTTGATTTTAAACTCGTATATAATGTAGAAAAAACAGATGAATTTGAAGAAGATATGAAAAATATCTTGTTAACGATGGAAGTTCTGGAAGATGATTATCTAGGAGGACATGGAACAAGGGGATATGGGCGTATAAAAATTTAAAAAAATTTGAAATTGTATAAAAAAAGTATATATTGAAGAAAAATAGAGATGAATTAGATAATATAGAACAAAAAAATTAGAAAAATGATAAAAAGATTTAAAGAAAGATTTGGAAAGTAAGGTGATATAATGTATTTATTATATAAATTGAAATTTCCAAATGGAATACATATTGGAGAAGCAGGTTCTATTGGTTTGGAAGCTACTGCATTAACTGTACCTTCTGATACTTTTTATAGTGCAATATATTCAGAATATATGAAATTATACAATAATGATGAACTTTTAAAAAATATCTGAAAATGGAGAATTTAAAAATTTCAGATTTACTACCTTTTTAAAAAAATACTGGAAAAATATGAAATTTCATTTTATCTTCCAAAAACCATTTGTGAGTATTGAAAGAAAAAGAAAAAAAGTGAAGAACAGACAGTTGATAGAAAAAAAGTAAAAGCACTTACATATATTCCAGCAAGTAGACTAAAAGACTACTGTTCATTTCTGGAGAATGGTACAGATTTTCCAGAAATTGATCAGGAATTTGGGAAAAAACAGCTTTATACAAAAAATAAAATTTCAAGAATAGGCGAAGATACAGAACTTTACAATATTGAAGTTTTTTTAAATTCAATGAAGAATCAGGATTATATTTTATAGTAGAACTTCCTGAAGAATGGCAAGATAAATTTGAAAATATTTTAAATAGTTTATCATTAACAGGAATTGGAGGAAAAAAGACATCAGGATATGGTCAATTTTTATTAGAGGAAGACCCTATGATATTTGATGGAGAAGATTTTTGAAAAAGATAGAGTCTGAGGATGATGCTTTTTATAAATAGGGCATTATATAGAAGAGAAAATAATAAATATTTATTATTATCTTCCTATTCACCTTCTTTAGAACAAAATGAAGTTGAAAAAATAAAAGAAAAAGGCAATGGATATCATTTAATAAAAAGAAGTGGATTTGTAAATAATTCTTCGTATAGTGAAAATCCACAAAAAAGAAAACAGGTATATATGATTTCTTCAGGGTCAGTGTTTAATTTTATACCTGAAGGAAGACTGCTAGATTTAAAATTAAATGGGAACCATAGCCTATACAGAATGGGAAAACCAATAATTCTGGGGGTTGATTTATGGGAAAAATAGTTAAATATAAAATGGAACTTGAAGTTCTTACACCAGTGCATATTGGTGGAGTGGATTATAAAACTAAATTGGATAAAAAAAGAATATTTATTTAATCCTAATACAAATGATTTGACAATAATAGATAATGCTAAATTTTTCAGAAATTTTGATAAAGAAAAAAATCTTTTTGATAAATACATAGGATATATTGAAGAGAATGGTAATATTACAAAGAATAAGAATATAAAATTATTATCTTTTTAAAAAGAAAATAATATTTATAATGATCTAAAATATTTCACTAAAAAAAGAATATAAAAAAATCTGGATATTGATTCAAAAAAATAAAAGAACCAACGATATTAAACTATTAAATAGAAATATATATGATGAAGTCTATATACAGGGAAGTTCTGTAAAAAGGTGCTTTGGTAAATTTATTAATAGTTGATTACATTATAAATAACAGAGAAGAATTTTTTTAGATGAGAAAAAGAAAATTTTAGATTTAGCATATAGCAGTGTTGATGAACAAAGTATAAAAAGATTTAAGGATGATGTAAAAAAATAGTTAAAAAAATATTGAAAAAAAGATATTTTATAACGAAAATAAAAAAATTTTGAGAAAAATGAAAAAAATTTGGAATATCAATATCAGACAGTTATAGAAATCATGAAGAAATAAAAAAACAAATTTTTTTATCAGGATATTGATGAAAAGAGAAAAAGATGGAAAAAGAAGCATGTATGCCAATTATAAGGGAATGCATTATGCCTAAAAAAATAAATTTGATTTTGATATAACGTTAGATTTTTGAGGTTTTAGATGAAAGTAAACTGGAAATAAGGAATTATGATGATTTGATTTCTGCTCTTGAAAAATGCTGTAGATTATTTGATAGATAATACTCTGGGAGTAGAGAATGGAAAAAAATCAGAATTTAATACTGGGAGCAAATACAGGATTTCATCAAAAAAACAATAGTACATGCTTTATTTTCTGATAAAAAGGAAAGATTAGAAGTTACAAAAAAGTTACTTCATAAAAGGTAAAAAAATGTCATCCTTAATCATTTGAATGATAGATTTTCTCCAAGAATTATAAATAGAGTAAGAAAGAATGGAAAATTAGAATTGGCAGGTTTAGTAAGAATACAGAAAAATAGGTGATGGAAAAAATGTTGGCACAGATTAAGATGGAAATAGAAGGAGAAGGGCTAAATATTAATATGGGATCTCTTTTTTTCATGGATATGTAATGAAAAAAATATTGATCCTGCTTTTTGCTGAATATTTTCATTATAATACTACAAATCCTTTTTACTTCATGTGTGTACTGGAATAAAGAAAAGCAGAAATATTACTGGAGAATAACAACTTTCAATAAAAAGGCATACGACATGATAGTTTCTTATTTTATTGAAAAATACAATAGAAAGCATATATCTGGAACATAAAGAATTAGAAATTTTTATAAAAATCTTTTTCACTATATAAAAACATCCTTTGAAGAAATATACTTAAATAATGAAAAATAGAAATAAAATAAATTTTTTTAACTCCGACTGCGTTTAAATCAAATGGTGTAATACAGATATTTCCTAATATTTCTACATTACTAATGGGAGTGATAAATAAAATAAATCAGCATTCAGATACCGTGAAGTTGGAAGATGAAAAAATAATAAATGAACTTTTAGAAAATGTGTATATCGATGAATACAATCTTAGAACAAGATATTTTTATATGGAACAAATAAGAGTAAAAGGATTTATTGGAAATATGAGTTTGAAATTAAAAAATAAGGATCCTATGTTAACACAGTTATTGAATTTTTTGCTTTTGTCATCTGAATATACAGGATTGGGAATAAAAACAGCATTAGGAATGGGAGGAGTAAGAGTTGGCGGATAAAATAGGAAAAGAAGAAGGTGTAGAGAGAGTCCTTTTGACATTTGCAGGAAATACAGATCCAACAAGAGGTCAGCATGATGGGCCTATACTACATATTTGTAGGTATTATAAGCCTGAAAAAATATATCTGATTTTAACTCAAGAAATGGTAGAGCGTGATGAAAAAGCCATTTAATATTTATGAAAAAAAGCAATCAAGGCCAATTTAGGGAAATTATAATCCAGAAATTATACGAAAAATATACGGATATTAAGCAAGCACATTTATTTGATAGTTATTTTTGAAGTATTATATGAAACATTTGAAGAAATAAAATCAAAAATATTCGGATGCAGAGGTTTTAGTAAATTTAACATCAGGAACTTCTCAAATGACAACTAATTTAATATCGTATATTATTGATGCTACAAATATTAGAATAACACCATTACAGGTTGCTACTCATGAAAAATAATAGTAATAGAGAACCCCTAGTAGATAAAAAAACTATAATGTGGAACTTGAAGCAGAAATGAATTTCGACAATAAAGAAGATACTTTAACAAATCGTATTATAAAAACCTGATTTAAGAAAGTATTCAAGAGTACTGATAAAAAAATCAAATTCAGGAATTATTAAAAACAATATAAGTATACTACTTGTATAGAGTTATTAAAAAAGAAATATTTTCAATCAAAACGAAGAATTGAGTGTATTGCTTAAGTTTGCAAATGATAGAAAAAAATTTAAAAAGGATTAGAGTCTAATAAAAAGATTACGTTATTTAAAAAAATAAAAAAATATAATGGATTGTACTACTATGACAAAAAAATGAAAATACAAAAAAAGTAAAAGAATGGTACAAAAATTATTGATTACTTTGCACTTGCTAACATTAAGCAGAAAACAAGAGATATAACAGGATATGTTCTGATGATAGAACCAATAACTGTGAAAATTTACGAATCAATACTAGAAGATATAATGAAAAAAAGATTTAAAAACAAATATTTAAGTATACCAGTTTAGGATATAAAGTTAATGTTTCTAAGTTAGATGTTAAATTAAAAGATTATATTGAAAAAGATTCAGAAATATATTCACTTAAATCAGATACGTATGTTTCTGATAAAATATTAAGTTCAACCATAAAAATATTATAATAAAAAAAGAGAAAAAAATAGATGAAGAAGATTTTTTTTAGATTTAACAGCAACTTTGTCACAAATTAAACCTGTAAGAAATGGATTAGCACACAGCTTAAAAATCAATAAATAGAGATGATTTTGAAAAAGAAGCAAAAAAATAAGTATAAATGAAACCAATAAAAAAAGATATTGGAGTTTTTTTCAAAAAAATATTACTCGGATTTTTGGGTATAAAGAAAGTATGATTTATGTATATGATGAAATAAATAAACTTATAAATGAACTTTTAGAACAGGAGAGATAAAATGAGCAATGTCTATGTTTATGAACAGGGAGCAGTATTAGGATATCGGGAAAATAGATTAATTATAAATTATTCAGAAGATGATTTTAAATCAATTCCAATTGAAAAATATTGAAAATATAATACTTTTTGGTGGAATACAGGTAAGTACAGCCTGTATGCAGCAAATGCTGGCTAAAGGGGTTCATTTGACATGGCTTTCTAAAAATGGTTCTTATTTTGGAAGGTTAGAATCAACAAGTTTTATAAACATAGACAGACAAAGATTACAGTTCAGAAAAAGTGACGATGAGAAATTTTCTTTGGAAATAAGTAAGCAATTTATAAGAGGAAAAGTGACTAATCAGAGAACGATTCTTATGAGAGCTAATAAAATGCTTAAAAATCCTGAATTGGAAGATATTATTTTGAGAATGTCAGTATATTCCAAAAAAATAGGTGAAGCAAAAACTGTAGAGGAATTAATGGGAATGGAAGGTTTCTTAGCAAAAATGTATTATCAGGGAGTAAACTTTATAATAGATAAGGAATATTCCTTTAAACAGAGAACTAAGAGACCTCCAAAAGACCCATTCAATGCAGCTTTGAGTTTTGGATATACGCTACTTCATTATGAAATTTTTACTTTAGTTGTATCAAAAGGATTAAATCCGTACGCTTCTTTTTTACATTCTGATAGACACAAACATCCTGCTCTCTGTTCTGATCTTATAGAAGAATGGAGACCAATATTAGTTGATTCATTGGTAATAGCATTATTAAATAATAATAAAATAGGAAAAGAAAATTTTGAATATAATGAAGAAAATGGAGGAGTATATTTAGATAAGACGGGTTGCAAAAAATTTATTGAGAATTTTGAAAAGAGACTTAAACAGGAAGTTGGATACGTTGCTGAAGTTTCTTATAAAATGAGTTTTAGAAGAATAATAGAATATCAGGTAATGCGACTTATAAAAGCTATGGAAAAACGATAATCCAGAAAAATTATAAACCGATATTGATAAGGTGATAAAAAAATGGAAACGTGGGATTTATTAAATGAAGATTTTGAAAGTGAAGATTTTGAAGATACCTTTACAGTTGTTGTAATATATGATATTATATCTAACAAAAGAAGAACTTTTTTTGAAAGATTTATTAAATTCTTATGGGTATAGAATCCAAAGATCGGCTTTTGAATGTGTCCTAACTAAAGAAAAAAATGTGCCTCTCTTTTGAAAAAAATTGAAGCTTTTGCAGAAAAAAAGATGATTTAATAAGAATTTATAAATTGAATCAAAAATGTAAAAAAAGTAGTCTATGGTGAAAGATTAGAAACAGAAAATGAGGATTATTATTTTCTTTAAACTTACACGATAGTTGAAAAATAAGGAGTCTAACATGTTTTTTTGTTCAAAAATTGAAAAAAGTAAAAATTTTGAAAATTCACACGAAAATACCCAAAAAACTTCTTATAAAATGAGCCTTTCCTCATGTGAGGATTAGAGAACAGATAACTCCGAAAGGAGACGGAAACATAGCCAAACTCCTCATATGCAATTGACACGACCTATTAGAGAACAGATAACTCCGAAAGGAGACGGAAACTTAAATTAAACTTATTTACTATATCTTTATTTTTAAAATTAGAGAACAGATAACTCCGAAAGGAGACGGAAACTGGACAATTACTGTCATAAGACACTCTCTTCACTATATTAGAGAACAGATAACTCCGAAAGGAGACGGAAACCTTGACAAGTTTTATGATATCTCATAGTTGTGTTCAATTAGAGAACAGATAACTCCGAAAGGAGACAGAAACTAATGTTCTTTTTTTTGTAAAAACTTGTCATCATCTGATTAGAGAACAGATAACTCCGAAAGGAGACGGAAACAATAACTATTACTTTTTCATACTTGTTCTCAAATACTACATATTAGAGAACAGATAACTCCGAAAGGAGACGGAAACTTTATACATCATATAATCCTTCCTTTCTGCCTAAGATTAATTAGAGAACAGATAACTCCGAAAGGAGACGGAAACCAAAACAAGGACTATGGCTTGATGCGACATTCAATTCATTAGAGAACAGATAACTCCGAAAGGAGACGGAAACGAATTTCCTGCTTGTTTATAAAGTTGTGCATCCGATATAATTAGAGAACAGATAACTCCGAAAGGAGACGGAAACTCCTTTTTCTCATTTTCAATTTTTAATCTTATACTTGCTAATTAGAGAACAGATAACTCCGAAAGGAGACAGAAACATCGTAAAATCCTTGTAATATTGCCCATATTATAATTAGAGAACAGATAACTAAAAAAATCAAAAGTAAAAAAATAACAAATATATTTTTAATCTGTTCTCTTCTTTTTCAATTCGCTTCATAAAAAAATCAAATTTTCTTTCTCATCAAAAATGAATAAATACTTTATAAAAAAAGTGAGATATGTGGTATAATTTATAAAAAAATTGAAATGAAAGGGAGAATATTTTTGAAAAAAATAAGATATATAAAAATTTTTTTATATTTATTTTTAGTGAACTTGACAGTATTTTCCAATACAAAAAAACAACTAATGAAAAACAGTAAAAAAATAAGAAAAAAATATAAATGAGAAGAAAGTTGAAATTATAGATGATTCTCAAGATGACGGATTAATTTATCTGGACAGAATAGTTGAAGTGGAAAAAGGAAGAGGAAGCCAAGAAAAAACCTGGCAGAATAACTAAAATAATAAATAAAATTGATGATAAAGTAAATCCAGTCCTTAAATTTTATACTCCTTCTTCATATGGAAGCTGGTATCTGATAAAAACAACGGATAAAATTGAAGCTGAATATGAAAATGTAAAGTATAATTTTAATCAGGAGGAAAGTGGCTACAGAATAGTAAAGACATACTATTCTCCAAGTTCAAACATATGGAGGGAAAATAGTACTAAAGGGTGGATACAGGAAAAGAAGGGAAAAGTTTATCTGAAAACAGAAAACAGACGTTTTAAAAGTTTCACGAATGAAATCCTGTATTTTGACAAGGACTACAAATACATGATAATAAGTTATGAGAATGACGGTGTAATCAGAGTATTTTCCAAGTATCCGATAAACAAAATAATGATTACAGGAGAAGAAAAGGAAAAGCTGGAAAAGGAACTTGAAAAAATTGAAGATATGAAAACATTGTACGATGTAACTTATAATCCTGAGATGAAAAATCCAAAAGATGAAATAAATCGTAGTAAGATAGAACAGGAAGAAAGGGCAGAGAAAATAGAAAAGCAGCTGATGGAAGACTATGATAACTTTTTTTAAAAATAAATTAAAAAAAGGAAACGTATAGTAAAAAGATAAGAGAAGTATGGTTAAAAATACAAAAAAATGTATAACATAAAAAGTTTATAAGAAAGAAAAATGATTTAGGAGAATTATGAAAAAAATATTGAAGGTATTTTTATGTAGTTATTGCAGTCTCTGCTGATAACAATTTTAACTATTTTTTTATAACTTTTTGGAGCAAAAAAAGAGTATAAAAATGTAAATTTAAATATAAAAAAAGGGTAGCACTTTCACCCAAATATACAAAGATTTAAAACTAAATTTTGGAATATTGGATAAAAATATATCTGAAAAACATTAGGTGAAGACTTTAAGTTGAAGGTCGGAACATATAAATTTAATGGAAAAACTTTCAAAAATATGAAGTTTTGAAAAAAATTAAAAAAATAAGGAATCAAACGGTATAAGAGTGACAATACCTGAAGGATTTACGAAAAAGCAGGTTTATGAAAGGCTTGAAGCACTGGGATTAGGGTCAGAAGAAGATATAAATAAGGCTTTAAGTGAAATTGATTTCCCTTATCCTCATGAAAATAACAACTTTGAAGGGTATTTTTATCCGGAAACATATATTTTTAATGAAGGAGTAACGACGAAACAAGTTTTAACAACTATTCTGAATGAATTTTTAAAGAAATTTCCACCGGAAAAATATCCAGATAAGCAGAAATTCTATGATCAGTTAAAACTGGCTTCAATAGTGGAAGCAGAAGTATCTGATCAGGTTGATAAACCAAAAGTTGCAGGGATTTTTATAAAAAGACTTGAAATAGGCATGAAACTTGAATCAGATGCTACACTGAAATATGAACTGGGAAGACAGGCGCTGAGAGGAGAACTTAAAACAAAAGAAACACCTTATAATTCCTATAAGGTAAAAGGACTTCCACCAACACCGATTGGAAATCCACCTGTTGAAACGTTTAAAGCAGTGGAAAATGCAGAAGTTACAGATGATTTGTTCTTCTTTACACATAAAGGGAAAACGTATTACTCAAAAACGCATGAAGAACATTTGAAAAAGAGAAGGGAAAGCGGTCAGTTAAAATAAGAAATAGGGGTTAAAAATATGTTTAGTACAGGAAAAATGAAGAAAAAAGTGGAAGAACTTAAAAAAAGTGGCTTAATAAGAAAAAATAAAAAAATATTAATAGCTTTTTCAGGTGGACCGGATTCAGTTTTTTTGTATAATTTGCTGAATTTTCTGAAGGAAGAATATTCTCTTGAAATATCTCTTATGTATATAAATCATAACTTACGGGAAGATGTAGGGAATGATTTGAAGTTTGTCAGGGAATTTTCTGAAGAAAACAATGTCCCACTATACATTGAAAGTGTAAATGTGAAGGAATATGCGGCTGAAAATAAAAAGTCTATAGAATTGGCGACAAGGGAATTAAGGTATCAAGCAATTGAAAGAACCTTGAAAAAAATATAAATTATGATAGAATTGCTACCGGACATAACCTTGATGATAATATTGAGACATTTGTTTTCAGGCTTGTAAGAGGAACTTCCTTAAAAGGACTTAAAGGAATACCTGAAGAGAGGGGAAATATAATAAGGCCTATACTGCAGTTTGAAAAAAATGAAATTTTTAAACTGTTTGCAGGAAAAATAGAAAAAAAGTTATATAATAGATTATACAAATAATGAAAATGACTATACAAGAAATTATATACGAAATGAAATTTTTTTCCAATGTTTGTGAATATAAATCCTAATTTTAGAAATAAAGTTAATGAACTTATTCATGAAATAAATAATAGGGAAAAACAATGAAGATAGCATTTTAAAGGAAAGATTTGTCCAGTATCTGGAGAAATATGATGTAGAACTTTCAAGAAAGAAAAATAGACCAGATTTATGAAACGCTTTACGATAAAAAAAGGAAATCTTAATGCTGAAGGTTCGAAGGAATTTTCTCTGGGAAATGGCAAGATATTAAGAAAAAAATATAATAAATTGGAAGTGATAGAAGAGAAAGAAAAAGAAGTTGATGAAGAAAGAGTTGAAGTAAAAAAAGGATGTTCCGGTAAAATGGTATAATTACTTTATAATGTTGACAGATAGTATATTGGAGATTGAAAAAAATAATTAAAACTGAAGTGGAAAAATGTAAAATTAATGAAATTCACTGAAAAATTTCAATGAATATAGGATATTTGTCAGAAAAAGGCTGGAAGGCGATGTTATTTCATTAAATAATCTGGGACATAAGAAAGTCAAAAAAATACTGATTGACGAAAAAATTTCAAAATGGGACAGGGATGAGATACCTGTTCTGGAAATGGAATATAGGAAAAATAATAAAATTGTAACTGAAATATTGAGTGTGGGTGATATAAAGTTTTCGAAATATTTAAGGAAGAAAGAAGTTAAAGACAAAACACAAAATGAAGAAATGTTACTAATAATAGGGAGGAAAAAAATGGACGATAAAAAAATAAAGATGACATCAGAAAAAAAGACTGGAAGGCGATGTTATTTCATTAAATAATCTGGGACATAAGAAAGTCAAAAAAATACTGATTGACGAAAAAAATTTCAAAATGGGACAGGGATGAGATACCTGTTCTGGAAATGGAATATAGGAAAAAAATAATAAAATTGTAACTGAAATATTGAGTGTGGGTGATATAAAGTTTTCGAAATATTTAAGGAAGAAAGAAGTTAAAGACAAAACACAAAATGAAGAAATGTTACTAATAATAGGGAGGAAAAATGGACGATAAAAAAATAAAGATGACATCAGAAAAAAAGACTAGAAGAATTACGAAAAGAAAAATAATAGAAAAAAATGGCGGAAACGATGGAGGAAGATCACCTTTCTTCGGTTCAGCATTTGTATTTATTATGATAATAGCATTGTTTTTTGCATTCGTATTTTATACACAGGATGTACAAAACTATTTTCAGGAAAAGAAAGATGTTCCATATACAGAATTTGTAGCTGATATTAAAAGTGGAAAATTTACTAAGATAGAAGAAAAAGATGACAAGTTAATAGCAGTTGTCAGAGAAAACAATAAAAATGTTGTTTATTCAACTAGAAAAATAACTGAAAGAGTAGGAAATGACCCTACTATCGTCAATGCAGTTAAAAATAAAAAAATAGAGCTTGTAGTTGGAGCACCTTCACAGGGAGCTGTATTCTTAGCACTAGTAGTTAACTTTTTACCAATAATAATAATGATAATATTAATGATTTATCTGGCAAAGAAAATGATGGGAAATGGACAGGGAGGTCCTGGAAATATTTTTGGTTTTGGTAAATCAAGAGCTGATAAGCTTGATAAGAAACCGGATGTAAAATTTGATGATGTAGCAGGAGTTGACGGAGCTAAGGAAGAACTGAAAGAAGTAGTTGATTTCCTGAAAAATCCTGAAAAATATACAAAGGCAGGAGCGAGAGTTCCTAAAGGTGTACTTTTACTTGGAAGACCTGGAACTGGGAAGACATTGCTTGCAAAGGCTGTTGCAGGAGAATCGGGAGCTTCATTCTTCAGCATTTCAGGGTCAGAATTTGTTGAAATGTTTGTCGGAGTGGGAGCTTCAAGAGTAAGGGACTTATTTGAAAAAGCAAAGAGTTCAAGCCCTTCAATAATATTTATAGATGAAATTGATGCAATCGGTAGAAAAAGAAGTGTTGGAAAAAATAGTGGAAGTAATGATGAAAGAGAACAGACATTAAACCAGCTTCTTGTTGAAATGGACGGTTTTGAAACTGATGCAAAAGTAATAGTTATAGCGGCAACAAACAGGGAAGATGTACTGGATCCGGCATTACTGAGAGCGGGAAGATTTGATAGAAGAATAAATGTTGATGCACCTGACTTACAAGGAAGAATTGCAATATTAAAAGTACATGCCAGAAATAAGAAACTTGCTGATGATGTGAGACTTGAAGATATAGCAAAAATAACTCCAGGATTTGTAGGAGCAGATCTGGCGAATTTATTAAATGAAGCTGCGATACTGGCTGCAAGAAAAGCTTCTGATACAATAACAATGGAAGATTTGGATGAAGCTGTTGATAAAATTGGAATGGGATTAGGGCAAAAAGGTAAAATCATTAAACCGGAAGAAAAAAGACTGCTTGCTTACCATGAAGCTGGCCATGCTGTAATGACTGAACTTACACCGGGAGCAGATCCTGTGCATAAAGTTACAATTATTCCTAGGGGAGATGCTGGAGGATTTATGATGCCGCTTCCTGAAGAAAAACTTGTGACTACAAGTAAGGAAATGTTAGCAGAAATAAAGGTTCTTTTCGGAGGAAGAGCGGCAGAAGATTTAGTTCTGGATGATATAAGTACAGGAGCTTACTCTGATATTAAGAGAGCTACAAGGCTTGCAAGAGCATATGTGGAAAGCGTTGGAATGAGTAAGAAATTAGGACCTGTAAACCTTGAAAACTCTGACGAAGAATTTACATTTACTTCAAATAAGAGTAATGAAACAATAAGGGAAATCGATCTTGAAATAAGAGAGATACTTAACGATGAATATCGTCAGACAGTTGAAACTTTAAGAGCAAACAGGGAAAAACTTGATGGAATTGCTGAACTGCTGTTGAAAAAAGAAACAATAACTGGTGATGAAGTAAGAAAGATAATTTCAGGAGTTTCAGTTCAGGAACTGTTAAATAATTCCCCTAAAAAAGATTCTTCCAATTCAGGAAATAAACAGGAAAGCAAAACTGAAGAAGTAAAGGTTGTTTCAGAAAATGCAGTGGAGGATAAAAAGTCTTCTGGAGATAAACCGATAGAAGAAAAATCTGCTGAAAATAAAATAGAAGAAACAAAAGAAGAAATAAAAGAAGAGAAAATAGAAGAAGTAAAGGAAGTACAACCTGAAGAGGTAAAAACAGAAGAACCTAAGATAGAACAGGTAGAACTGGAAAAAAAAGAAGTAGAAGAAATTCCTAATATAGAAAATGTTCTTTCTCAGGAAAATAATGTTGTTTCAGAACCGCAGGAAACACAGCCACAGGAAATAGAAATACCTGAACATGTTGAAATTCCTAATGTTTCTGAAAAATGTTGAATATACTGAGCAAATTATACAACCAAAAAAATACAGAATATGTTGAAAATTTTGTGAATGAAGAAAATGTTCTTCCTCAGGAAATTCAGGAAGTTAAAGAAAATCTTCATGAAATTGTAAATAATGTTCAAGAAAATCCTTTTGAAACAGGAAATGTTCCAGAGAATATTTTTGAAGGAAATGAAGAAACTGGACAAAAACATAACATTGCAGATAGCGTAACAGAAGAACTGCAAGTGGATACTAATAATTTTAGCGGAATTTCTGAAGGATTTGTTCAGGAAGAAGTTAAAGCGGAAGAAAATGTTATTAGTAATGATGTGGAAAAATAATGATATCAATGAAGAAAAACTTAGTAAAAGAAGAAAAAAAGAGAAAAAGATAGAAATTCCTTCTTTTATGAAATAAAAAGAAATGTCAGGAGATGAAAATGAAAAGCTTATGATTTCAGTTTACCGGCTGATAATGGAGAAAAATGTCAGTCTAAGTGATTATAAAGGTAAGAAAGTTGTACTTTATTTTTATCCTAAAGACAGCACTCCTGGGTGTACTCAGGAAGCTTGTTCTTTCAGGGATAACTTTGCCAGACTTACTGCAAAAGGTGTTGTGGTACTGGGAATAAGTAAAGACAGCATAAAAAGACATGAAAACTTTAAGAAGAAAAATGAACTTCCTTTTTACTCTTAAGTGATGAAAACAGTGATGTATGTGAAAAATACCAAGTCTGGAAGGAAAAAGTCAACTTTGGAAAGAAATATTTTGGAATAGAACGTTCAACTTTCCTTATAGATGAAAAAGGAGAAATCGTAAAAAGAATGGCGAAAAGTTAAAGTTAAAGGCCATGTTGATGAAGTTCTGGAAGAAATAGAAAAAAATGTAATTAAATTAAAAAATAACTATACATTTAGAAAAAAACTCCCTTGTTATTATAAATAATAGGGGAGTTTTTATGTATATTTTTAAAGGTGTCTAAAAGACAATTTTTTTATTTACAGTTTTAAAAATCATATGATATAATATGTAAATAATTAGAGGTGAAACCATGACAAAAAAATTAATATAAAAATATTTTTTTTCTATTTATAATTTTATCAAAAATTTATATATGCGGAAAAAAATGATTTTTGCGTAACGGTATAAGTGAAAAAAACTATCGATCTTGTAACTGAAGAAAAAAACTTATGAGTATGAATGAAATGAGACTAAAAAAATTCTTTTTGAAGCTATAAGAAAGAACAATAATAAATTTGTCTTAAATCATCTTGCAACAGAGGAGAATAAGAAGAAACTTAGTGAAAATACTGAAAAAAGGAAAAAGAATGATAGTGGAAATTATTATGGACCTAAATATAGTGATTTAGTTACAGCAGCTTCTGATGAGTTTGAAGTAAATCTTATAGATATAAATGCCCATGATAAGACAGGATATAGCCCTATAATAGTCGCCATCGAATCTGGTAACAATGAAATTCTTAAAGTATTAGTCGAAAATGGGGCAAATTTATATGAAAAACATCCAGTTTTTGGAAAGCTGACATTACATACAGCCTGTTACTATGAAAATGAAGAAGCTGTGGAAATACTTCTGAAGGCAGATAGGAAGCTTGTAAATGTTCATAGTGGAACAGATGGATGGTTACCTTTACAGGATGCTACCCTTAAATCAAATGCCAGAATAGTGGAGATGCTGTTAAGATATGGAGCAAATCCTCAATTGACAGATGCTCATGGTGGTACTCCAATGGATATGGCAACTGAGTTTGGAAAAGGTGTAATAGTAAAATTGTTACGTGATAATATAAAGAAAAATAGAAAATAATTATAATAAAATAAAGAATATAAATAATTAATTGTAGAAAAATAGGAGGTAGTGAAAATGCATTGCGTTCAGCAAATAACTGATAAAATTTACTGGATTGGAGGAAATGACAGAAGACTGGAAAGATTTGAAAATATGTTTCCTATACCAAAAGGAGTTTCATATAATTCAAGTCTTATACTAGATAAAAAAACAGCAATTATCGATACAGTGGATGCATCAATAAGAGCACAGTATCTGGAAAATATAAAATATCTTTTACAGGGAAGAGAACTTGACTATCTGATAGTTAACCATATGGAACCTGATCACTGTGGGAATATAGAAGACTTACTAATGTTGTATCCAAATATGAAAATAGTTGGAAATAAAAAGACATTCGCATTCTTTGAACAGTTTTATAATACAACTGCAGCAGAAAATTATTATGAAATAAAAGAAGGAGATGTACTGGATTTAGGAGAAAATAAACTGAGATTCATTGGAGCGCCTATGGTTCACTGGCCAGAAGTAACAATGACATACGAAGAAACAAAAGGAATATTATTCTCGGCAGATGCCTTTGGAACATTTGGAACATTAAATGGAAATATATTTAAGGATGAAGTAGATTTTGATGGTTACTATCTTTCTGAAATGAGAAGATACTATACAAATATAGTTGGTAAATACGGAATGCAGGTGCAGAATGTATTTAAAAAGTTGAAAGAAACTACTATAAATATGATAGTACCTTTACATGGACCAATCTGGAGAACCCCTGAAGATGTAAATTATCTGCTTGATTTACATAATAAATGGAGTACAAGTACTCCAGAAAAAGATGGAGTAGTTCTGGTATATGGTTCAATGTATGGGAATACTGAAAATACAATTAACTGCATTGCAAATAAATTAGCACAGAAGGGAGTAAAGGATATAAAAGTTTTTGATGTTTCAAAAACACATCCTTCATACATAATTTCTGAAGCATGGAAATACAGCAACCTTGTATTGGCAGCACCTACTTACAATACTGGATTATATCTTGTTATGGATTCATTACTTCATGAGCTTGCATCATTAGGATATCAGAACAGAAAGGTTTCTTTAATTGGAAATCATACATGGGCAACAGGAGCTTTAGGAGCAATGAAAAAGAAATTTGAAACTGAGTTCAAAAAAATTGAAGTAGTTGGAGAACCTTTAGATGTAAAATCTGCATTAAGACCAGAGCAGGAAGAAGTTCTAGATAATTTAACAGAAGCAATTGTTGAAAGCATGAATTAATTTATAAAAACAGAGTTGTATTCATAGGTAAAGTATATAGAAATTGTTAGTAATAAAAATTTATATATAGAGGAGAAACGAAATGAGAAGATTGACAGGAATTGGAGCTTCGGAAGGAGTGTCTATAGGGAAAGTATTACTTTTCAGAGAAGAAGAAATGGTAATACCTGAAGTGAAAGCTGCAGATTCTACAATAGAATCTGAATTGACAAAATTGGAAGAAGGATTGAAAAAATCTAAAACTCAATTAATCTCCATTAGAGAAAAAGTAAAGGAAAAAATGGGGGAAGACAAGGCTGCAATTTTTGACGGGCACATAATGCTTTTGGAAGATGAAGACTTGCTTATGGAAGTTCAGGATAAGATTAAAGGGGAAAATATGCCTGCAGCAAGAGCATTGAAAGAAGGTATAGATGAGTACTGTGAAATGATTTCTCAGTTGGATGATGCTTATTTAAGAGAAAGAGCTGCTGACCTTCAGGATATAGGAAAAAGATGGCTTAAAAACTTATTAGGTATAAAAATATATGATTTAAGTAATCTTGAGCCTGATACAGTAGTAGTAACTTATGACTTGACACCTTCAGATACTGCACAGCTTGATTTAAAAAACTGTGTAGGATTTATAACAGAAGTTGGTGGAAAAACTGCCCATTCAGCAATCATGGCAAGATCTCTTGAATTACCGGCAGTAGTTGGGGTAAAAGGTATTCTTAGCGAAGTTAAGGAAGGTGAAACAGTTATAATGGACGGGGAAGCAGGAGAACTGTTCCTTAACCCGGCAGAAGAATTACTTTCTCAATATGAAGTTAAGAGAGAAGAATTGAGAAAAGAAAAAGAAGAACTGAAAAAATTAATCGGGGAAGAAGCTGTAACTATTGATGGAAGAAAAGTAGATATCTGGGGAAATATAGGAAGTCCTAATGATGTGGATGCTGTTATAGAATCTGGTGCTACTGGAATTGGATTATACAGAACTGAATTCCTATTCATGAATTCTGATCATTTTCCTACAGAAGAAGAACAATATCAGGCATATAGAATAGTTGCTGAAAAAATGAAAGGAAAACCTGTAACTATAAGAACAATGGATATAGGTGGAGATAAAGAACTTCCTTATCTTGACTTACCAAAAGAATTAAATCCATTCCTTGGATACAGGGCAATAAGAATTTCATTGGAAAATAAAGATATGTTTAAGACACAACTGAGAGCTATTTTGAGAGCTTCAAGATATGGTCAAATAAAAATAATGTATCCAATGATAAGCTCTATTAATGAAATTAGAAAAGCAAATACTATTCTTGAAGAATGTAAAAGAGAATTGGATGAAATAGGAAAAGTTTACGATAGAAATATAAAAGTTGGAATAATGGTTGAAACTCCTTCAACAGCAATTATTGCATATAAATTTGCTAAAGAAGTTGATTTCTTCTCAATTGGTACAAATGACTTAACACAATACTTCCTTGCAGTAGACAGAGGAAATGAAATGGTTTCAACACTATACAATTCATTTAACCCTGCAGTATTGGAAGCAATACAGAAGGTAATTGATGCTGCACATGATGCAAATATAAATGTAAGTATGTGTGGAGAATTTGCCGGAGATAAAAAAGCGACAAAATTATTATTAGGTATGGGTCTTGACTCATTCAGTATGAGTGCTTCATCAGGACTTCAAGTTAAAAAGATTATAAGAAACAGCAGCTATGAAGAAGCTCAAAAATATAGAGATTTAATATTAGAACAAAATACACCGGAAGAAGTTCTGGAACATTTATTACCATAGTGTGAAATAAAACTGCCTTAAAAAAGGAAAAAAATCATATAAGATGATATGAAAAATTCTATTTATTCATTTATTAGAATTTCACTCATACAAAACATTTATTCATTAAGAAAAAGTCAAAAACTCGCCTTATGGCTCAAACAGTTGACTTTTTTTCTAAACTTATTTCATATTTTGTATTGTGAAATTCTAAAATAACTCATAAATATAATTTTTTTCATATTAAATTCTGTATTTTTTTCTTTTGAGGCAGTTTCTGTTAATATAAGGAGGCGATGAAAATGACTGATAAAAAAAGTATTAATATTCCTAGTAGATGGGTTTGAAGAAATAGAAGCAATGGCTCCAATTGATTTATTAAGAAGAGCAGGAATCGTTGTAGATACTGTTTCAATTAATGAGGATAAGAAGGTTATAAGTTCAAGGAAAATAACAGTTTTGACAGATAAAACTATAAATGAAATAAATTTTGAAAGTTATGAGATGATAGTTTTACCTGGAGGACCTGGAACAGGAAATTATATGAAATCAGAAAAACTTCAGGAAAAATTGAAGGAATTTTCAATAAATCGTAAATTGGGAGCTATATGTGCCGCTCCAACAATATTGTCAGCATTGGGAATATTAAAAGGAAAACAGGCGATATGCTTTCCGGAATGCAAGTCGGATATAGAAAAAGATGGAGCAATTATTGTAAATCAGGATGTTGTTAAAGACGATAATATAATAACAAGTAGAGGAGCAGGGACAGCAATTGACTTTTCATTGGCACTTATTGAAGAATTACTGGGAAAAAAATAAATCAGAAGAAATTAGAAAACAGATCTTATACAAGTAAAAAAATAATGCAAATAAATATAAAGCACCATAAAAAAATATAAAAATTCATTCTTAAAAAGAATAACGATTTATAATATATAAAAAAATAAAAAAACACATTATATTGTGTTTTTTTATTTTTTTATATTGCTATACAGTGTAAACAATTAAAAAAATATAAAAAAAGATAACATTTCATATAAAAAAAGTAGTTGAAAAAAATTATAAATAAAGGTAAACTATAGTGGTAAAAAAGTGGTAAATTGTGGTAAAAAAGTGTAAAAATATAAAAAAATAAGGTGCAAAAATAGAAACAAAAAGGTAGAGAAAATAATAGAAAGAACTGATATTAAAGGATGGACGCTATGTTTATAGGAGAATTTTCCTGTAAGGTAGATAACAAAGGAAGAGTAATGATGCCCATAAAATTCAGGGAACAATTGGGAAGTGAGGAATTTGTTATTACCAGGGGACTAGACAACTGCATAAACCTTTTTCCAATTGAGAGATGGAGCGAAGTTGAAGCCAGACTTAAGGAACTGAAGATGACCAACAGTAAACATAGGGCATATCAACGTTTTATATTATCAGCTGCCACAAAACTTTCTCTTGATAATCAAGGTAGACTTAGTATACCTGCATCTTTAATGAAATATTCGGAAATAGAAAAAAATGCCATAATAACTGGAAGTGACGATCGTATTGAAATATGGTCTGAAGAAAAATGGGAAACTTATATGAATGAAAAAATAGGAATAATTGAAGATATAGCGGATGAAATAGATTTCTAATAAAAATAGACTGTAATAAATGTAGCAAGTATGTCAGTCGGAAAGGAGCCTAAGGTGGAATATCATAAACCCGTTTTATTTGATGAAGTGATGGAAAATATAATAAGTGAAGGAGATGCTGTTTATGTAGACTGTACTTTAGGTGGAGGTGGACATACAGAGGGGATGCTTGAAAGGTCTTCGGCAGAATCTAAAGTTATAGGTATAGATCAGGACAAGGAAGCAATAAATTTTGCTAAAGAAAGATTGAAAAAATATGGAAATAAGATTGAGATTTTTCAGGACAATTTTAGAAATCTTGATACTGTAATCTACCTGGCAGGACATAATAAAGTAGATAGAATACTTATGGATATAGGAGTTTCTTCAAATCAGCTGGATAATCTTGAAAGAGGTTTTTCATACAGATATGATGCAAAGCTTGATATGAGAATGGATAGAAACTTGAAAATAAGTGCATATGAGGTAGTCAATGATTTTTCTGAAAAGGAAATTGCTGATATCATCTATAAATATGGAGAAGAACCAAAGTCAAGAAAAATTGCTAAAAATATAGTTGAATATAGAAAAAATAAGAAAATAGAAACAACATTGGAATTGTCTGAAATTATAATAAAATCCATAGGAAAAAGTATGAAGAAACATCCGTCAAAACGTACATTTCAGGCAATAAGGATATTTGTAAATAAAGAACTGGAAGTGTTGGAAGAAGCATTGGATAAAGCTGTTAACCTGTTAAACAATAATGGAAAACTGCTTGTCATAACCTTCCATTCGCTTGAAGACAGAATGGTAAAGGAAAAGTTCAGGGAATATGAAAATCCTTGTACATGTCCACCGGAAATACCAGTTTGTGTATGTAATAAAAAAAGTTTGGGAAAAGTAATTACGAAAAAAACCAATAACTGCAAAAAAAGTGAACTGAATGAAAAATAATAGGGCACATTCAGCAAAATTAAGAATATTTGAAAGGAAAGAGTCTAGATAGTTATGGAAAGAAGACAAATAAATCAAAAATTAAAAATAGTAGAATTTGAAAGTAATTATAGTCCTGTGGCTCCTGAATACATATATTCCGAAGAAATAGCAAGAGAAAAAGAGAAATTATCAATTGCAAATGGTAAAAAAAGATAGGATTAGTAATAATTTATAGTATGATTTTTTTATATTTGCAGCTATGACAAAAATGTATGTTACTTATGAAATAGGAAATTTAGGAGCAAGAAAAAAACTGCATTAGAAACTCAGCTAAGAGAAATTAAAACTGAAGTGGAGGCTTTGGATTATAACCTTATAAAAAAATTATAACATGCAGAGGGCTGAAGAAAAAAAGCAAAAGATTTAGGATTTGAAGCAATTGATAATATTAAATATATTAATATAAAATGATAAAATTTTTAAATTTAATTTTTATACTATTATACTTCTGTTGAATCAACCTTAAATTATATATTTTATCTATTAAATAAAAAAAGAAAAAGATATATTTTTTTAGGTTGATTTTTTTATTTAAATAATATTAAAAATAATTGTTATAAGAAAAAAACTTATATTATATTAGAATAGCTAATATTACTGTTGACAAAAAGCATAAAAAAATGATAAGATTAAAAAAATGACTAACGAGTCAGAAAAGAAAAAAAACTACGAAACTATGGCAATTTGTGAAAAATATGTTATAATTAGAGTAGAAAAAAATTTTGAGTCAAAGGAGGTATAGTCTTGGCAAATGAAGTTTTAAAGAAAAATACAGGAAGCCGAAAAAGAGGGCAGATGAAATTATTTCCAGTGCCCACGAGAGTGCTAAAAGGATACTCAAAGACATGGAACTGAAAATAAAAAGCAACAATGAAAAAGTAATTTCCGATGTCAATCAGGAATCGGAAAAGCTGAAAAACGAAGTAGTCAAAGATGCCGACAATGCTGTAAATATCCTTCTTAAAGAAGAGGAAGGCTATATTAACAACATACTGAATATTGATGAAGCTAAAATTGATGAAGTCGTGAAATTATTAACAGAGAGGATAGTGAGATAATGGCAATAGTTAAAATGAGCAAGTTTAATCTGATTGCTTTCGAATCTCAAAAGTCTAAACTTTTAAAGAATCTTCAAAAATTTAGGGAAGTCAGCTTTATCGATATTGACTTAGAAGAAAATATGAATACCGATGAAGAAAAAATAGTAAAAAAAGTTGTAAATAATGAGGATTTGACACGAATTGACGAAAGACTCAATGGAGTGGAAAATGCAATATCCCTTGTTAGGAAATATCATGTGTTTAAAAAGGGATTAAAGGCAATGATGGCAGGAAATGACAACTATACTTTTGAAGAATTGTCTGAAAAAATTGAAACGTATGACTGGAAGAAAACCTATCTTGATTTGAAAAAGCTGGGAGCAAAACTGAATCAGCTGAACAGTGAAATTTCAAAGAAATATACTGAGATAGAGCATATTTCCCTATGGAAAAAGCTGGATATAAATCCTGCAGATTTGAAAAAGCTTAAAAGAGTTACGGGATATCTTGGAACAGTTCCTGTGAAGATGAAAAATACATTCATAGACAGAATAAGTGAACTGGATAAGACGTATTATGAAGAGCTTAATGAAACAAAGGAAGATATGTACTATCTTGTTATATCTGATAACAGCAATGAGGAAAAAGCTAAGCTTAATGATGTATTCAGAGCAGGAAGCTTTTCGGTTACAGATTTAAATATAGATGGAATTCCTTCTGACCATATGAGACAATTTAAAGAAGAAATTGAGGAATTGAGAAACGAAAAGAAACAGATAAAAGAGGAAATTAAGGAATATGATGGCGAATTAGGAGATTTGGAAGCAGTTTATGAATATTTGAAAAATAAAAAACTGAGAATAACTGAATCTGAAAAATTAGCTGAAACTAAAAATACTTGTATTATTAATGGATGGATTCCTTCAGACAAAAAAGATGCATTTGAAAATGCAGTTAAGGAAGTAACAGGTGAAAACTATTATGTGACATTTGAGGAAGCGGAAAAAGATGATTCTGAAGTACCGATAAAACTTAAAAATAACAAAATAGTTACTCCTTTTGAAAGTCTGACAGGAATGTATGCTTATCCAAGATATAATGAAATAGACCCTACACCTCTGCTTACACCTTTCTACATAGTATTCTTTGGAATGATGGGAGCAGACGCAGGATATGGGCTTACATTATTACTTGGAACTTTGTTTGTATTGAAATTTTTCAATCTTAATAAAAAGATGAAATTATTTGTAGAATTTTTCTTTTATTTAAGTTTTTCAGTAATTATCTGGGGAGTATTGTATGGTTCGTACTTTGGATTGGAAATTCCTGGAATGTGGCGATGGGTAAATCCATCAACTGAGTTCCAGAAACTGTTAATTTTATCCGTAGTCTTTGGATTAATACATTTATTCTTTGGTCTGGCAATAAAAGCTTATATGAATTTCAGAGATGGTAAACCTTTAGATGCATTATATGATGTAGGTTTCTGGTACATGGCACTTGCTGGTGGAATTTTATTCCTACTATTCAAAATGCTAAAATTATCACCTTCTATTGCAAATATATCAATGTGGGTAATGATTGTAGGAATGGTTGGAATAGTCTTAACTGGTGGAAGAGAAGCCAAAAGTATAGGAGGAAAAATTGGTGGAGGACTTTACAGTCTATATGGAATTTCAAGTTATGTAGGAGATTTTGTATCCTATTCAAGACTTATGGCATTAGGACTTGCCGGTGGATTTATTGCACAGGCAATGAATATAATTGCTGGAATGCTTGGCGGAAGTCTGATAGGACTTATATTTGTTCCTTTTATATTTGTTTTAGGACATTTATTTAATATGTTCCTGTCATTTCTAGGAGCATACGTACACACTTCTAGACTTATGTATGTAGAATTTTTTGGTAAGTTCTATGAAGGTGGAGGAAAACCGTTTAAAGATTTCAGAACAGAAAGTAAATATATAAATCTGGATGACTAAAACGATTGGAAATTTAAATTTACACTGTAAAATATAATTTAGTATGATAAAGAATATAATAAAAAAACTATATAATTTTTAGGAGGAAAAAAATGAATATGTCAACATTATTTGCACAGTACGGTGGAGTTTTATTTGCTACTTTAGGAGCAGCAGTTGCAGTATTTTTATCAGGTATAGGATCAGCAAGAGGAGTTGGAATGGTTGGAGAAGTTGCAGCAGGACTTATGGCTGAAGAACCTGAAAAATTTGGTAAATCATTAGTATTACAGTTATTGCCAGGAACACAAGGATTATATGGATTCGTTATAGGACTTCTTGTATTCTTTAAACTTAAAATGAACATGCCTTTTGCTGATGGATTTTATTTATTTGTTGCTTGTCTTCCAATTGCAATAGCAGGATATGGTTCAGCAGTATTCCAAGGAAGAGTTGCAGCTTCAGGTATCAGCTTATTGGCTAAAAATGAAGAACAGTCAACAAAAGGAATAGTTTACGCAGTAATGGTTGAAACTTATGCATTATTGGCATTCGTTATATCAATGATTATGGTATTATTAGGAGTTCAGTAAAATTTGAGTTAAGGATGTGAAATAATGTCTAGTTTGGATAACTTAACAGCAAAAATATTAAATGATGCTAAGGAAAAAGCTGCAGAGATTGTAAAAAATGCAGAAGCTCAGGCTGAAGAAAAATTTAATTCAAGCCTGAAAAAGATTGATTCCAAAAAGGAAGATATACTTGAAGCTGCAGCGAAGGAAAGAGAATTAATATCAGAGAGAATAAAAGCAAGTGCCGGACTTAAAGCAAGAAATGAAAAATTGAAGGCTAAACAGACGGTAATTGAAAGAGTTATAGGAAGATTAAAGGACAGGCTTGTTAATTTAAATGAAGAAGAATATATGAACTATTTGAGAAAAAATATAGATACAGCTTCATTTAATGAAAACAAAAAGCTGATTGTAAAAAAAGAATATATTGGTAGAGTCAAGAATGAATTTCCTGGAATACATGTAGCAGAAGATGAGTCTGTTTCTTCTGGGTTTATTATTGAAGAAAATGGAATACAGGAAAATTATACTTTTGAAGTAAAACTTGACTTTATGAGAGATGAATTGGAAGTTGAGATTTCAAAACTTCTCTTTTCATAATATCCATATAGTAAGGGAGAAAGTACATGAATAGAATGGATTACGGGCGAAGCGTCGTAACTGTCAGAGTGCTGGAAAAGAGACTTCTGACTAAAAATAGGCTTGAAAGAATGATTGAAGCCGGGTCTCCCGATGATGTACTGAAACAGCTGGGAGAAACGGAATACTCTCACAATATGGCTGATATAAAAGATAGCAGAAGTTATGAAAAAATATTGAGAAGAGAAACTGAAAGAGTGTTCTCCCTTGTTAGGGAAATGAGCAACGACAGTGAAATCGTAGATATTCTTTCAATTAAATATGATTATCATAATTTAAAAGTATTATTGAAAAGTAAGCTTTCAGGAAAGGATTTTACAGATCTGCTAATGGATGCCGGTACTGTAAAAGCTTCTAAACTGAAACAGAAATTTGAAATACAGAATTATGAGGATCTGCCTGAAGAATTTATTGAGGCAATTAATGAAGTGGAAAAGGATTTTTCTGAAAATAACGATCCTCAGAAAATTGATCTGATAGTGGATAAATATTATTATAAACATCTGTCAAAAATTGCATCTAAAATAGATGTGGAAATAATGAGGGATTATGTTTCAGGACTTATTGACTTTCAAAATATAATCACTTTATTAAGAGTTAAAAAACAGAATAGGGATTTGAAATTCCTTGAAGGTGTAATACATGAAGGAGGAAATATACCAAAGGATAAAATTGTAGTTTCTTTGAATGATACTCCTGAAATGATAGCCAATAAATTCAGAAAAGAAAAGATAGGAACATATCTGACAGCAGGAATAGAAGCATTTGAAAATACAGGAAGACTGTCTGAACTTGAAAAAATTTCAGATAACTACCTAATGGCGCTAAACAGGGAATCTAAATATGTTGTGTTTGGACCGGAACCTTTATTTACTTATCTTGTGGCAAAAGAAAGAGAAATAAATGCCATAAGAATGATAATGGTAGGGAAATCAACAGCCTAGACTCTGACAGAATTAAAGAAAGGTTGCGTGATACTTATGCATAAGATAGGAGTAGTCGGAGATAAGGATTCAATTTTAGCTTTTAAGGCATTGGGAGTGGATGTCTATCCTGTTGTAAGTAAAGAAGAAGCAAGAAAAACTATAGATACCTTGGCAAATGACAATTATGGAATTATATTTGTAACTGAACCGGTTGCCGCCCTTGTGGAAGAAACAGTGGAAAGATACAACAGGGAGCTTTTACCTGCGATTATTCTAATACCGAATAACCAGGGAAGTTCAGGAATAGGAATTCAGAAAATAAATGATTACGTAGAAAAAGCCATAGGTTCAAATATATTTTAAAGAAAAATAGCAAAATAATACTTCGAAAACTTTGAAGAAAGAAGGAGATGTTCATTGAAAGTAGGAAAAATTATAAAAGTATCGGGACCTCTTGTCGTAGCAGAAGGAATGGATGAAGCAAACGTATATGACGTTGTGCAGGTTTCCGATAATAAATTAATAGGGGAAATAATAGAAATGAGAGGTGACAGGGCTTCTATACAGGTTTATGAAGAAACAGTAGGAATTGGACCAGGAGAGCCAGTTTATTCTACAGGTGAACCTCTAAGTGTTGAATTAGGACCAGGACTTCTTGAAGCAATGTTTGATGGTATACAGAGACCGTTGAAGGAATTTCAGGAAGTTGCAGGAGATTATTTGAATAAAGGGATAGCAGTACCTTCTTTAAATAGAGAAAGAAAATGGGAATTTGAACCTGTTGTAAGTGCAGGGGAAAAGGTTGAAGCTGGAGATATAATAGGAACAGTTCAGGAAACTTCAGTTATAAGCCATAAAATAATGATTCCTTTAGGAGTTGAAGGAACACTTAAATCAATAGAAAAAGGAAGCTTTACTGTTACAGATACAGTTGCTGTAGTTGAAACTGCAAATGGTGATGTAAATGTACAGCTTATGCAGAAATGGCCTGTACGTAGAGGAAGAAAGTATAAACAGAAATTGAATCCAGAAGCTCCGCTAGTAACAGGACAAAGGGTAATTGATACATTCTTCCCTGTAACTAAAGGTGGAACTGCCTGCGTTCCGGGACCATTTGGATCTGGAAAAACTGTCGTTCAGCACCAATTGGCAAAATGGGCAGATGCACAGATAATAGTATACGTAGGTTGTGGAGAACGTGGAAATGAAATGACAGACGTTCTTATGGAATTTCCGGAAATAATAGATCCAAATACAGGCCAATCTCTGATGAAAAGAACTGTACTTATAGCAAATACTTCAAATATGCCGGTTGCAGCGAGGGAAGCAAGTATATATACAGGAATAACAATTGCAGAATACTTTAGGGATATGGGATATTCAGTAGCGATAATGGCAGATTCTACATCAAGATGGGCAGAAGCACTTCGTGAAATGTCAGGACGTCTGGAAGAAATGCCAGGGGATGAAGGATATCCGGCTTACCTTGGATCAAGAGCTGCTGACTTCTATGAAAGATCAGGAAAAGTAATATGTCTTGGAAAAGATGGAAGAGAAGGAGCACTGACAGTAATCGGAGCAGTATCACCTCCAGGAGGGGATATTTCTGAACCAGTATCACAGGCTACTCTTAGAATAGTTAAGGTATTCTGGGGACTGGATGCAAACCTTGCATACAGAAGACACTTCCCGGCTATTAACTGGCTGAACTCATACTCATTGTATCAGACAAAGGTAGATAGTTGGATGGATGTAAATGTAGGACCTGAATTCTCTCAAAATAGAAAAAGAGCAATGGCTCTGTTACAGGAAGAATCAAGCCTGCAGGAAATCGTAAGACTGGTAGGAAGAGATACACTTTCAGAAAAAGATCAGCTTAAACTGGAAGCTGCAAAGTCAATAAGGGAAGATTATCTGCAACAGAACGCCTTCATGGAATCAGATACATATACTTCACTTACGAAGCAGGATAAAATGCTTCAGCTAGTTCTTAAATTCTATGATGAAGGACAGAGAGGACTTGAATCAGGTGCATATTTGAAAGAAATTTCTGAAATGCCTGTAAGGGAAAAAATTGCAAGGGCAAAATATATGCCTGAAAGTGATTTAGATAAAATGAATGATATTTTAAATGAAATCGAAAATGAAGTAGATAACCTTATAAACAAAGGAGGTTCATTAGATGCTTAAGGAATACAGAACAGTCAGTGAAATAGTAGGTCCTTTGATGGTTGTTGAAGGTGTTGAAGGTGTAAAATACGAAGAACTTGTAGAAATAGAAATTCAGACAGGAGAACTTAGACGTGGAAGGGTTCTGGAAGTTAACGGAGACAAAGCGATGGTTCAGCTGTTTGAAAGTTCTGCAGGAATAAACTTGAAAAATTCAAAAGTAAGATTTTTAGGAAAACCTTTATCATTAGGGGTTTCTGAAGATATGATAGGAAGAATATTTGATGGATTGGGAAGACCAAAAGATAACGGTCCAAAAATAATACCTGAACAAAGTTTGGATATAAACGGAGTAGCAATAAACCCAGTTGCAAGGGATTACCCTTCAGAATTTATTCAAACTGGAGTATCAGCAATTGACGGACTTAATACACTTGTAAGAGGACAAACTGCCTATATTCTCAGGATCAGGACTTCCTCATGCTGAACTTGCGGCTCAGATAGCAAGACAGGCAAGAGTACTAAACTCAGAATCAAAATTTGCGGTAGTATTTGGAGCAATAGGTATAACATTTGAGGAAGCTCAATTCTTTATTGATGACTTTACAAAGACAGGTGCGATTGACAGGGCGGTATTATTTATGAACCTTGCCGATGACCCTGCGATAGAAAGAATAGCTACACCGAGAATGGCTCTTACATGTGCTGAATACTTGGCATTTGAAAAGGGAATGCACGTACTTGTTATACTGACAGACTTGACTAACTACTGTGAAGCTCTTCGTGAAGTGTCAGCAGCGAGAAAAGAAGTTCCTGGAAGACGTGGATACCCAGGATATCTGTATACTGACTTATCTACAATTTATGAAAGAGCAGGAAAAATAAAAGGTAGAGAAGGATCTATAACTCAGATTCCTATACTTACAATGCCTGAAGATGACAAGACACACCCAATTCCTGACTTGACAGGATATATAACTGAAGGACAGATTATACTTTCAAGGGATTTATATAAACAGAACTTGATGCCTCCTATAGATGTATTGCCTTCACTTTCGAGATTGAAGGATAAAGGGATAGGAAAAGGTAAAACAAGGGAAGACCATGCGGATACAATGAACCAGCTGTTTGCGGCCTACGCTACAGGAAAAGAAGCAAAAGAACTTGCAGTAATATTGGGAGAATCTGCTTTATCTGATACAGACAAGGCTTTCGTTAAATTTACTACAGCTTTTGAAGATCAGTATGTGGCACAAGGATTTGAAAAGAACAGAAGTATTGAGGAAACATTGAAATTAGGATGGGAATTATTAAAAATATTGCCAAGAACAGAGTTGAAGAGAATTAGGGATGAATATTTGGAAAAATATTTACCTGCAGGAGATGAATAGTTATGGCAAAGTTGAATGTAAATCCTACCCGTATGGAGCTTTCAAGGCTTAAAATAAGACTTAAGACAGCAGTAAGAGGACATAAATTACTGAAGGATAAACAGGATGAATTAATGCGTCAGTTTATTGATATGATAAAGAAAAATAAAAAATTACGTGAAAGAGTTGAAGGAATGTTACAAAATTCCTTCAAGGATTTCCTTTTGTCAAGAGGAGTAATGTCTGATGAAATGCTTGAAAACGCCATTGCCTATCCTAAAGAAAAAATAGGAGTGGAAGTTAAAAAGAAAAATATAATGAGCGTTAATGTACCTCAAATGACTTTTGTCAAGGAAAATGAGGGAAATCAGGGAATGATATATCCTTATGGATATGCACAGACATCTGCGGATTTGGATGATGCAATTGATGGACTGAGCAGTGTTATGGATAATTTGCTGGAACTAGCTGAAGTGGAAAAAGCTTGTCAGCTTATGGCAGATGAAGTTGAGAAAACTAGACGTCGTGTAAATGCATTGGAATACATGACAATACCGCAGCTTAAGGAAACAATTAGATTTATTCAGATGAAACTTGATGAAAATGAACGTGGAAGCATAACAAGACTTATGAAGGTTAAGGACATGATGTCCAAAAAGGAAGCATAAAAAATATATGAAAAGTCATGGGACTTTCTTAAAAATAATAGTTTGTAATATATTGTTATAAAAAGTAAATTTTCTGATATATTATAGGACGTTATTTTTTTGAGAAGTTTCATGATTTTTAATATATATTAAATAAAATATACTTGAAAAATTAAAAATAAAAATAAGTTATAACGAAAAGGGAAGAAATTCTTATGTTTTATAAAAATAAAAAAATGTTAATCTTTTATCTGAATATACTTTGCTTATAGAATTTCAAAAATAATGTAAAAAAATATATGATGTAAAAACCATTGATTGAGAAATATTCTTCTTTTAAGGATTTAATAAATATAAAGGGACTATTCAAGCAGGTTAAAAATAGATAAAAGGTGGGTATGGTATAAGTTGGAATGATAATATAGATTTATTATGTAATACTCTCTGGAATGAAGGAAGATTAATTTAAAATATTGAGATTTGATATAAAAAGTATGCTTTTAATAAAAAAACAAGGCATACTTTTATTATAGAGTCTTTTTATCTAAAAATTATGTCTTATAAATTTATTCTTCATTAAAAATTTAATGACTCTCCATTAATTGCTTTTTATTTCTTTCAATTCTTCTGAAGAAAGATTTTCCAAAAAAATACAATATTCATTTGGATATCCACCAACAAACTCCATTTTGGGCATTTTAATTTGATTTGAATTTTTTTGATCCATAAACATAATTTGTTATTTCCCCAAAAATCTTGTTAATGTTAAAAATTTGACCTTTATATATAACATCTATATTTTTTTCAATATAATCACCTATAAATTTAAAGTTTAATGATTTATATTATATCACAAAAAAATCTTTTTATCAAAAAAAGATGGAGTTGAAATTAAAAAAAGTATAAAATTTGAGCTTTTAACTCAAAAAAATATTACTTTTTGATAAAAAAAGATGTATAATGAAATAAATTGATTTTAGAAAGGAGAAAGAAGAATGTTATTACAATTTTATTTCTCAAATTACAGGTCATTTGAAGGTGAAGGAATTTTTAGATATGAGGGCAAGTGGGAGCAATGAGTTATCTTCACATATAAGAAATAGCCTTAATGAAAAAAATTTTTACCTGTGACAGCTATTTATGGTGCAAATACAAGTGGAAAAATCTTCTGTATTTGAAGCTTTTTCAATTTATGGCCTTCTGCGTCTTAGAATCTTTATCTTTTTCAGATGATAATAAAAAAATTCATATAAATTGAAAGTGGATTCTTTCAAATTTAGTGACAGTAGAGATAAACCAAGTGAATTTGAAATTAATTATATAGATAAAAAAAGGTAAAAAAAGAATTGTATTATAACTATGGATTTAAAAATTGATAATTCAGGTATTCTGAAAGAATATTTAGCTTCAAATACAAAAAAACAGGAGTAAAAAAAGAAATGAGGAATATACTTATATTTTTTTAGAAGAGAAAGAAATCAGAAACTTTATTTAGATTCTTCAATAGAAAAGTTCAGAGAAAATTTAGAGATTTCTTTAAAAAGATAAAACACTTCTGGTTTCATTAGGGTGCAAAAATTAAATATCAATGAATGAAGAATCATCAGGAACTAAAAAGATGTTTTCACTATATCAAACTTTATTAGATGTTTTGGAAAAAAAGGAGCAGTGTTTTTTTTACTGATGAGTTGGATATTAAATTACATCCTTTACTTATGAGAAATATACTGTTGACATTTACAGATAAAGAAAAAAATCCTAATAATGCTCGGTTAATATTTACAACACATAATACAATCTATATGGATATGAATTTATTGCGTAGAGATGAAATATGGTTTGTTGAAAAAGATAATGGAGTATCAAATTTATATTTTTTTAGATGATATTACAAATGAAAAAAAGGTGAAAAAAAGTAAGAAAAAGATTCTAATTATGAAAAAAACATTATTTATTAGGAAACTATGGAGCTATTCCTAACTTAAAGAACTTATTAGGGAGGGAATAATATTGAAAAAAATTAATAAATTAACTCAAAAAAACGTAGTGAAAGAAAAAAAGTACTTTTTAAAAATCAGGTGCGTATTTAATTGTTACTGATGCAGAAAAAAACTGAAAAAAATATTACTTTGAAGGAATAAAAAAATCGCATTCCAGACAGTTTAAAAAAATGATTTACAAATAAAAAAATATACTCTAATAAAGCTTTGTCAAAAAAATTATTGATTTTGCTACTGAACAAAGAAATAAAGATGAAAGATTTAGAGATATATGGCTTGTATTTGATAGAGATGAAGTTAAAAAAATTTTTGATAAGCTGATAGAAGAGGCAAAAAGAAAAGTAATAGATAAAAAAATACAAAAAAATAATGTAAAAATTAAATGTGTCAAATAAAGTGATAATTATATAATTACATGAGGAGGAAAATATGAAAAGAAAAATTGATGTACTGGAAAATTCAGGTAAAATTATGAAGGCATTATCAAAGGGGATACTTCTTACAGTAAAGGGAGATGAAAAGGTAAATAGCATGGTTATAAGCTGGGGAGCTTTGGCAATAGAATGGAATAAGCCAATTTTTGTAACTTATGTAAGGGAAAATAGATACACAAAACCAATTTTAGATAAAACAATGGAATTTACGGTAAATATTCCTTTAGAAAAAATGGATCCTAAAATATTTTCAGTGTGTGGAATGCAAAGTGGAAGAAATATTGATAAAGTAAAGGAAGCAGGAATGACATTGGTGGAGCCTGAAGCTGTTTCTGTACCGGCTATAAAGGAACTGCCAATTACATTGGAATGTAAGGTTCTGTATAAGAAAACGCAGGAACTGAAGGATTTACCTGAAGAAATAGTGAATAGAAACTATCCTCAGGATATAGACGGATTTGCAGTTGGTGCAAATAGGGATCCGCATACTGCATATTATGGGGAAATAGTGGCAGCTTATATAATTGAAGAGTAAAATGTGATATAATAAAAAGAACTGGAAAAATAATAATGAATATTCATATGATATATTTGAATTTTTAATATTGTAAAAGAATATGAATTTATAGTATAAATAAAAATTATGGAGGACAAATAAATGGTAAAATTACTTGCAATTGATATGGATGGGACACTTTTAAGTGACAAAAAACATATTGCAGAAGAACAGAAAAGGGCAATTAAGGAAGCGATAAATGCTGGAGTTCATGTTGTTCTATGTACAGGGAGACCTCTGATAGGCGTTCTTCCTTTTTATGAAGAACTGGCACTGGAAGATAGAAAAGGATATGCAATTGTAAATAATGGTTGTGCTATCCATAATACAGAAGATTGGAGCATTGTAGATTGTGAAATGCTACCAAAGGAAGAACTCGAGTATCTGTACAGTTTCTCAGAGGAGTTTGAAGAAGTAAACTTTACGTTATTTGATGATGATAGCTATTTGTGTATAGGCAAACCGAATAAATACACAGAAAAGGATGGAGCATTTGTATTTACCAAAGTAAAAGAAGTTTCAATGGAAGAAATTTTAAATGGAGAATACAAAATTTATAAGACAATGTATGTGGGTGAACCTTCGAAAATAGATGAAATTCAGGAAAAATACGGAGAAAAGTTATGTGAGAAGTATAACGGAATAAGAAGTCAGGTGAGCATATACGAAACAATGCCTTACAATGCTGATAAAAGTTTGGCAGTAAAGAGACTGGCAGAAAGGCTTGGAATAAAAAGGGAAGAAGTAATGGCAATGGGTGATGGAAATAACGATGTGGAAATGCTCAAATATGCAGGAGTAAGTGTGGCTATGGGAAATTCCACTGAAGATGCACTAAAGGCTGCAAAGTTTGTTACAGATACTAATGAAAACGACGGAGTGGCTAAAGCTATTGATAAATATATACTTGGAAAAATAAATTTAATAAGTATTTCTATAAATTACTTAATAGAAATACTGAAAAATACTGGAATATTGTTAAAAAAATTGTCAGAAATGGCAATTTTTTTGAAATATACTTGACAAAAATCGATTACTGTTGTAAACTATTTATATAAATTACAATTGTAAACGATTTATAGAAGAAAAATTTTTTTAAATTTAATATTCTATAAGATAGAAAAATCAGAATAGGAGGTAATATGGAGGAAAGCAGTAATTGTCACATAACAGGGGCAGAATGGGAAATAATGAGAGTAGTATGGGCTAATGAGGAAGTAACAAGTAAATTTGTTTCAGAAGTTTTGGGAGAGAAAATGAACTGGAAGCATGCAACTGTGAAGACATTGCTAAACAGACTTTTGGAAAAAGAAGTCCTCAAAAAGAGGGAAAAAGGTAATAAATATATTTATTATACAGAGTATAATGAGCAGGAAATTGCAAAACAGTATGTTATGGAAACCTTTAACAGAATATGCAGGACAAAGGTTGGAAATATGATAACAGAACTTATAGAAAATAATGTACTCAGTTTTAAGGATCTTGAAAATATAAGCAAGGCAGTAGAAGAAAAAAGGAAGACAGCCGTGGAAAAAATTCCATGTGACTGTCTGCCGGGACAATGTAACTGTCCGGAGCATCAGCATGAAAAGAAAAAGGGAAAATGCTGTTCAGAATAATAAATATCATAAATTAAGAAGACAAATAATGGAGGCGGAAAAATGAAAAACAGTACTTTTAATGTGACAGGTATGAGCTGTGCGGCCTGTGCCAGAACGGTGGAAAATGCCCTCAATAAAAATGAGGATATAAAAGCAAGTGTAAATATTGCTACTGAAAAAGTTAACATTGAATATGATGAAAATAAATATAATTTTGAAAAAATAAAGAATATAGTTGAAAATTCAGGATATGGATTAGTTGAAACATTAAGTGAAGAACAAAAAATGCAGATGTATGAAGATAAGATAAAAAGTCTTAAAAATAAACTGATTCTGGCTGCTGTATTTGCTATCCCGTTAATTTATATTTCAATGGGACATATGATGGGGATACATTTACCTGATATTGTAAATCCTAAAAAAAATGCCGTTATTTACTCAATAGTGCAGTTGTTACTGACAATACCTGTTGTTTATGCAGGAAGGGATTTCTTTATTCATGGATTTAAAAATCTTGCAAGAAAATCTCCAACTATGGATTCGTTAATTGCAATGGGGGCTTCAGCGGCAATTATTTACAGCTTATATGCCACATATATGACAATAACTGTAGATCCTGAATATCATATGAATTTGTATTTTGAGTCTGCAGGAACTATTATAACATTGATTCTGCTTGGAAAACTTCTGGAGGCAAGAACAAAAGGTCAGACTTCCTCAGCAATAAAAAAACTGATAGGGTTGCAGCCAAAAAAGGCTAAAATCATTGAAAATGGGGCAGAAAAGGAAGTTCTGATAGAAAATATAAAAGTAGGGGATATAATTGTAGTAAAACCTGGTGAAAAAATAGCTGTGGACGGAAAAATAGTCAATGGAAATACTTCAGTAGATGAGTCGATGATTACGGGAGAAAGCATTCCTGTAAGCAAAAATCCCGGTGACAAAGTTATTGGTGGAAGTATAAACAAAAATGGAAGTATACAGTTTGAAGCTACAGAAATAGGGAAGGATACTGTACTTTCACAAATAATAAAATTAGTGGAGGAAGCACAGGGGTCAAAAGCTCCAATTTCAAGAATGGCAGATATTGTGGCGGGATATTTTGTACCAATTGTTATAGGAATTGCAACCGTTACTGGAATAATATGGTTTATAAGCGGTTCAGGACTGACAGCGGCACTTACTTTCTTCATATCTGTTCTTGTAATAGCGTGTCCATGTGCATTAGGGCTTGCAACTCCTACATCAATAATGGTAGGTACAGGAAAAGGTGCTGAAAACGGAATACTTATAAAAAGTGGGGAAGCTCTTGAAACTGCCCATAAAATAAAAACAGTTGTGCTGGATAAGACGGGGACAATAACAAAAGGAAAGCCTGTTCTTACAGATTTGAAGGTGTATAATAATTTTGACGGAAATGAGATTTTACAATTGGCTGCAAGTGCTGAAAATAATTCGGAACATCCTTTGGCCGAAGCAATTGTAAATGGTGCAAAAGAAAGAAATGTTGAATTTAAGCAATATGATAAATTCAGGGCAATGCCTGGATATGGAATAAGAGCAACGATTGATAATAAGGAAATTCAGATAGGAAACCGTAAACTGATGGCTTCAAGAAAAATCAGTACAGAAGCTGCTGAAAAAGATTATGAAATATTGTCAAATGAGGGAAAAACTCCTATGTTCATATCTGTGAATAATGAACTTGCAGGATTGATAGCTGTGGCAGATGTAGTAAAGGAAACAAGTAAGGGAGCAATTGAAAGAATGCACAAGCTTGGCCTGAAGGTAATAATGCTGACAGGAGATAATGAAAAGACTGCAAAATATATTGCAAAGGAAGTAGGAATAGACAGTGTAATAGCTGAAATACTTCCATTCCAGAAATCAGAAGAAGTGAAAAAACTTCAGGAAGCAGGAGAATTTGTGGCAATGGTTGGTGACGGAATAAATGATTCGCCGGCACTGGCACAGGCAAATGTGGGAATTGCAATAGGAAGTGGAACAGATGTGGCAATAGAATCTGCAGATATAGTACTTATAAGAAATGATTTAAACGATGTGGCAGGGGCAATAGCATTAAGTAAAGCAACAATTACCAACATTAAGGAAAATCTTTTCTGGGCATTTTTCTATAATGTAATAGGAATACCTTTTGCAGCCGGAATCTTTTATGCATTTTTCAATGGACCTAAACTTGACCCTATGATTGCTGCATTTGCAATGTCATTGAGTTCAGTATCGGTGCTTATGAATGCGTTAAGATTGAAATTTTTTAAAGTAAAGCATTAAAAAAAACAATACATAAAGGCTTTTAATTTAATAAAAAAATATGATAGAATAGAAAAATGAAAATTTATAAAAGAAAATTTTCAAATTTATTATTATTTTAGGAGGAAATTCAGATGAAAAAAATTATGAGAGGTGTACTGTTATTCGGTATGTTAGGAGGCATGTTACTGTCATGCGGAAGTAAGAAAGAAGAGAATAATTCTCAAAATCAGGCTCAGACAAAGAGCGAAGAAAAGGTTTTTAAAATTGGAATAGGGCAGATTGTAGACCATCCGGCTTTAAATGATGCAAAACAGGGATTCAAGGACGCTTTAAATAAAGCAGGAGTTAAGGCAGAATTTGAAGAAACGGTGGCAAATGGTGAAATGGCAACTCAGACATTGCAAATGCAGCAGTTTTTGAAAAGTAAGAAGGATTTAGTTTATGCTATTACAACCCCAACATCACAGGCGGCAAAAAGTCAAATTACGGATATACCTGTAGTTATTGCTGCGGTTACTGATCCGCAAGGTGCAGGACTTGTAGGAATTCCAAATATTACAGGAACAAGTGGAGCTGCTCCAACAAAAGAAAATCTTGAGATGATGAGAAAAGTATTTCCGGATGCGAAGAAAATTGGGATAATTTATAATTCATCTGAACAAAACTCGGTATCAGAAGTAAAGACTTTAAATGAACTGGCTAAAAATTATGGTTTTGAAGTTGTGGAAAAGGCTGTAACTAATGGGACAGAACTTGTATCAGCTGCAAATATTCTTGTGAAGGATATAGATTTGTATTATGCTATACAGGACAACACAGTATCTTCATATTTCCCAACATTGCTTGAAATAACTGATAAACATAAAATACCTGTATTCGCTACAAATAATGTTTATACAAATCGTGGAGGCCTTATTGCACAAGGGGCAACAGACTATGAAATAGGTTACAGGGCAGGAGAAATAGCTGCGGAGATTTTAAAGAATGGTAAAAAGCCGAGCGAAATTCCTATAGAAACAATAAAAAATTTGAAGATTGAAATAAATAGAAAAAATATGGAAATGCTTGGGATAAAAATACCTGAGGATGTGTTGAAAGAGGCAACCTATACAGAAGATAAAAAATAGAAAACTGTGAAAAAGCAAAAAAACTATATTTTACTCGTTTATTAAAATTTCACTGATATAAAAACAGTCATTCATTAAGAAAAAGTCAAAAAGTTGACTTTTTCTAAATTCATTTCCTGCTTTATATTGTGAAGTTTTAAAATAACTCGAAAAAAATATAGTTTTTTTAGTTTTCAAATTTTTCTTTTTGAGACAAGAAATTTCAAAAAAATATTTCAATCTTATATTGTGAAGTTTTTAAATAACTCGAAAAAAATATAGTTTTTTTAGTTTTCAAATTTTTCTTTTTGAGACAAGAAATTTCAAAAAAATATTTCAATCTTATATTGTGAAGTTTTAAATAACTCGAAAAAAATATAGTTTTTTTAGTTTTCAAATTTTTCTTTTTGAGACAATTTTTTTAGATTTCTAGTGAAGAATCGTATATTTGTTTAACTTTACTCTTTATTTTTGTTATTTAACTCTTCCTGTAAGTTTTCCATTATTTTTTTGTTTTTCCCTATAAGGGAACCGTTTCTAGTATTTCTATATTCTGAAGGAACATTTCCTGTGTATGTAATTTCTTCAATGGAATTTTTGTAGGTAACTGTGTCTTTATAATTTTTTTCCAATTGCTCCTCTTGTGGAAATATAAAATTCTATTTCGCCATATTCTTCAGATTTAACAGTATTTTTAGTGAAATATATTGTTTCGTAGATAAATTCTCCTTTTTCATTAACTCTATTTGTATTTACTATTTTAGATAAATTTTTCTATTTTAACCGGATAATTTACAATATTATACTTTGGATTTTCCCTGTATTCAATGACAATATCAGGTTGACCGCTAAAATTCTGTGTACCTATGTCCTTCATATAGAAATTCACAATACGATTAAATTCAGATGAATTACTTACTACGCTGTATCTTACTTTCCCCATGCTGTTGTATTTATTTATCAGTTCATCAGTATTTTTATATCCTGGAACAAATTTCTGAGCCTTTTTGAAATATGACACAGCCTGTCTGTAATCTTTTCTTTTTATGTTGCTTCCCTTGTTAATGATTTGAGCTCCAAGATTATAGTTTATTTCAGCATCTTTTAAATCAGCATTTTTTTTACTGCTGTCACGATTTTCCCTATACATCTCCATATAATCTGCATTTAATTCAAAAGCACTGTTATAAGATTTTTCTGCAATTCTGTACGCTCCGTCTTTTTCAGCCTGTATAGCAAGTTTTATATAATTCTCTGCTTTTGTATTGACAGTAATGTTTCTAATTTTTTGATAGTAATGTGCATTTTTCGGATAAAGTCTGTAATCAAGTATATCTAGAATCAAATATGCACTTTCATAATCTTTTGCTTTGATTTCTTCATTGACTCTGTTAAGAATGACATTCTGATATCTGTTATGAAATTTTTCAACATTATCAGTATATTTTGAATATGAAGTGACAGCAGTATCAAAAAATTTCTTTACTGAAGCATAGTGTGAGTAACGTAGTTTTCTTTCGGCAGTTTTAAATAAAGTTCAGATAACGTTTCATATGCTTCCTTTTCAATTCTTACATAGTTTTCCCTGCTGAAGCCGTAAGTCTGTTTCTGGTGAGCAAAATTTGCATCATTTATAAGACTTTCAAGATATTTCTTATTTAGGAATGTTTCTTCCCTGTTTTCAGAAAGTTCATAATCAAAGACTCTAGTAATACTAGATTTTGCATTATTAGCAAAATATTCAGGATTATTTTTTCCCGTAAAGTCAGTAAAATTCTGTGCATAGCTTCTTGTATCTAGGAGAGTATAGATTTTAAATAATTTTAAGTTAGCTTCAATTTTTTCAGTATCTGTACCATTTTCAGCAAGATTTTTGTAATGAGTTATTATATTTGAAAAATTTTTTTCTGAAATCATTTCTTTATCTTTAGGTTTGATTGACTCCAGTTTTTTTATTGTGGGAATCAAAGTAGTCTAATGTGATTTCAATACTTTTTATATAGTTTCCTTTCTTATACTCTGTTTCAGCCTTCTCCAAAGCGCACGAAACAGCAAAAAAATAGCCAAAAGACAAAAGCAAAAATAGCCTTTTTCAAGTAATTTAACATAACATCATATCCTTTCAATCTGATAAATTTTTTTATTTATAGAAGTTTTTAAATGAAAAATTTGAGATATATCTGAGTGAGATTATTATATACGAAAAAAAGTTAAAGAAAAAAATGAGAAAAATAAATGGAAAGTAGGAAAAAAATTTTTATTTTTGAGAAAAAAACGTGATATAATAAGTAATAAAAAAATTAGAATTAAGGAGGAAGTATAGAAAAAAATAAAAAGAAATTGTTTCAAAGTGAATTTTTTTCAGATAAAAAGTAATTTTTTTAAATTAGGTGATATTTAGAAATATGAAATTTAAGCAGTTTCAAAAATATTTTATATATGTAAGAAAAATGAGTAATAAAAATAAAAAAATATAGCAATTATAGCCCATGTCGACCATGGGAAAACAACTCTGGTGGATGCCCTGCTGAAACAGTCGGGAACATTTGCCGCACATGAAAAAGTGGAAGAAAGAATTATGGATAGTGATGATTTGGAAAGGGAAAGAGGAATAACTATCTTTTCAAAAAATGCGTCCCTGCATTATGAAGGTTACAAAATAAACGTAGTTGATACTCCGGGACACGCAGATTTTGGTGGGGAAGTACAGAGAATACTGAAAATGGTGGATTCTGTATTATTGCTTGTAGATGCATTTGAAGGAGTAATGCCTCAGACTAAATATGTACTGAAACAGGCATTGGAACATGGATTGAAGCCAATCGTAGTAATAAACAAGATAGATAGACCTAACTCTGATCCTGACGGTGTTGTTGATACTGTATTTGATTTGTTTGTAGATTTAGGGGCAAATGATATTCAGCTGGATTTCCCTGTGGTATATGCTTCAGCTAAAAACGGTTTTGCTAAAATCAATATTGAAGATGAAGACAAGGATATGAAACCTCTGTTTGATATGATTCTTAAACATGTGGAAGATCCTGAAGGGGATATAAATGAAACATTGCAGATGCTTGTAACTAATACTGAATATGATGAATATGTAGGAAAATTAGGTACAGGGAGAATCTACAATGGAAAGCTTACTAGAAACCAGGAAATCACCCTTATAAAAAGAAATGGAGACCTTGTAAATGGAAAAGTTTCCAGAATATATGGTTATGAAGGGCTGAAAAAGGTTGAAATGGAAGAAGCTTTCGCTGGAGATATCGTTACTATTGCCGGAATTGATAAAATCGATATAGGGGAAACAGTTACAGATAAGGAAAATCCAAGGCGTTACCATTGATTGATATTGATGAACCTACTCTTGCAATGACGTTTATGGTAAATGATTCGCCATTTGCAGGGAAGGACGGAAAATATGTTACTTCGAGAAATCTTCTTGAAAGACTTACAAAAGAAGTAAATCATAACGTAAGTATGAGACTGGAAATGACTGATTCTCCGGATGCGTTTATTGTAAAGGGAAGAGGAGAACTTCAATTATCAATATTACTTGAAAATATGAGAAGGGAAGGATATGAAGTAGCAGTATCTAAGCCTGAAGTTATTTACAAGGAAGAAAATGGAATGAAAACGGAACCGGTGGAACTTGCCATAATTGATGTTGCCGATGAGTTTGTAGGAGTTGTTATAGAAAAGCTTGGACTTAGAAAAGGTGAAATGGTAAATATGGTTCAGGGAAGTGACGGATATACAAGACTTGAATTTAAAGTACCTTCAAGAGGTCTGATTGGATTCAGTAATGAATTCCTTACAGAAACTAGAGGAACAGGAATATTAAACCATTCATTCTTTGAATATGAGCCATACAAGGGAGATGTTACAGGAAGAAGAAGAGGAGTGCTTATTGCAATGGAGGCAGGTACAAGTATCGGATATTCATTGAATAACCTTCAACCAAGAGGAATCCTGTTTATCGAACCTGGAGTGGAAGTATACGAAGGAATGATAGTTGGGGAACATTCAAGGGAAAATGATCTTGTGGTAAATGTATGTAAAGGTAAAAAACTTACAAATATGCGTGCTGCAGGAAGTGACGATGCACTTAAACTTGCACCACCAAAGGTATTTACACTGGAACTTGCACTGGAATATATAGAAGATGATGAACTTGTGGAAATTACACCTAATAACATAAGATTAAGAAAGAAATATCTGAATGCTAATGAAAGAAAGAAATTTGAAAATTCAAAAAACTAACATGAATTGTTTCTGGAGATTCATTGTTTCACATATAAATAGTTCATGTTAAATATATGAATGGAGTGAAATCTATGGAAGGTGAAAAATTAGAAGAGCTGGAAAGAGCATTGAGAAGCCAATTGTCTGAGGAGAAGCTGAAGTTTATAGATAAATATAGACTGCAGCTTAACTCCAGAAGACGTTGGGTGTGCAAAAAGAACCAGACTCCTGAACGTGTGTATTTTTCCCATAAGTTTGCTATGGATAATGGCATACTGGAATTTCTGTTCAGGAAATATCAGTTCTGTTTTGCAAAATTGAAATATTTCAGAAAGAATCTGGATAAGTTTTCCTTCTGCAAATATCATCCTCAGAAGGGATTTTACGACACTGAATTATGGGATGCAGAGTTTTTCTGTCATAAACAGTCAGGAACAATGATTGATTTCAGATATCTGCAGCAGATAAGACAGGTTGAAGTTTCAGGGATTTATAAAATGGCTGGAAGAACTTCCTGAAGCTGAGGAGAAGTGAAGGAACAGTTTAGTTGATAGGTTATCAATGGGACTGGGAAAAGAGCATTTCAAAAGATATAAAAAAATGATATTCACTTATTTTACAAAATTTTACTTATTTAAAATATTCATTCATTAAGAAAAATCATAAACTCGCCTAAAGGCTCAGACAATGATTTTTTTCTATAATTCATTTTTATTTTAAATTGTAAAAATTTTTTTGAATAAATTCGTTAATATCATTTTTTTATTTTGAAAATGTTCTTTTTTTATTGTAAAAAGTTGAAAAAAAGGACATATAGTGTCCTATCTAATGTGTATAATAGGAGTATGAAAGAATAATTTTTTTAAAAAAAGGACAAATATGCAGATAAATAGCATGTAAAAATAGTTTTTTTAAATAATTTAAAAAAATATTTGAGAAAAAAATCTTTAAAGCATTGATTTTTTTGAAAATATCGTGTTATAAATTAGAGTATACTAAGAATTCTATTTGTCACATATAAGAAAAAAAGGAGCATATTATGGACGAGACTCAAATCGAAAAAAAGAAAAAAAGCAAGGTGTCAGATTACTGTTATTAAGAGAAGATCTGGAAAAAGGAAAAAATATAAATAAAGAAGAAATAAAAAGAAAATTTGATATAGATGACAAGACATTTCAACGGGACATAGACTTTTTAAGGGCATTTTATACTGAAAATATAAATCCTGAAATAGAAATAAAATACAATAAGAAGAAAAAGGGATATATTTTTAGAAAATAATAAAGACAGATTTAGAAATGAGGAAATACTTGCAATTAGTAAGATTCTTCTTGAAAGCCGAGCCTTCTGTAAGGATGAACTGGATGAACTTTTAAGGAAACTGCGTCTTCTGTCAGAAGAAGATGAAATGAAACAGGTAAAAGAAATGATAAAAAACGAAAAATTTAATTATGTTCCGCTAAAACATGGGAAAAAACTTCTTGATTTAATATGGGAACTATCTAAATATATAACAAAGCAGGAAATAATATCTATAAGTTATACGACAAAAGAAGGAAAATCAAAGGTTTATCGTATAAAACCGGTATCAATAATGTTTTCAGAGTACTATTTTTACATAGTGAGCTTTATGGCTGATAAATTTGTGGAGGACGGGTCGACGATTTTTAGGATAGACAGGATAAAAAAATTGAAGGGAACAGGAGAAAATTTTGAGGTGTCATATTTGGAAAGATTTGAAGATGGGGAATTTAGAAAAAGGGTGCAGTTTATGCTTTCAGGAAAATTGCGTACAGTGAAGTTTGAATATACGGGAATACTGGAAGTGGTTCAGGACAGGCTGCCAACAGCGGAAGTTATAGAGCAGAGTAAAATGGAAGATGGTACGAAAAATATATAATAACAGCAGAGGTATATGGAAAAGGTATAGATATGTGGCTGAAAAGCCAGGGAGATAAGGTAAAGGTTGTTGAGGAGAAGGAAAGTAGTACATTCATCACATGACAGAAAAAAATAGAGTATAGGAAAAGTGTTGTAATTTCTAGAAATTGATGAATATTCTTTGGAAGCAGAGGGACAAAGTGCATGGACTGTTATTGTAAAAAAAGTTGCAAAAAAACAATAATCAAAAAAACTTTTTCAATAAAAATTTTTGTGATTTCTCAGAAAAATAAATTCATTTTTATCAGAAATTTTTGGAAAAAAATACTTGATAAATTAGAAAAAAATGTGATAAAAATAAATTAGTAAATCCGTTTAAAGTTCTTACCACTAGTATGTATAAAAAAATTGGAAAAAAACTTACTTAAAAATCAGTAAAAACAATATTTAGGAGTTACGGAAAATGGTAAAAAAATAAGCAAAAAAATCACTAAAAAAATCAAGAAAAAAAGATGATTCTAATGTCTGAAAAAAACTCTGTAGCAATAATAAATAGAAGGTTTTCTCGACAGAACGGATAAGAATAGGTAATCCAGTAAAAATAAGGATTGAAACGTATTAACCGCACTATTTATGATCCGTTGACCTATGTATAAGAATAGGTAATCCAGTAAAAATAAGGATTGAAACACTATGAATTCTACCTGGCAACCTCTAGTTGCTGAAATATAAGAATAGGTAATCCAGTAAAATAAGGATTGAAATGTTTTTTTAATTTTTTTCGTTGATTTATAAGTAAATTAAATTTTTTTAAAAAAATTAAAAAAATAAAATTTTACTAAATATCCAATTAAGTTGGATTAAGAAAAATATTAATAATACTTTTTTTAAGTGGTGGATATAGATAATGATAGAATTCTCATACAATTATTCTAATTTTTTTATCATTTTAAAGTTTTTTTAGGAGGTAGATGAATCAGAATCTGTGAGATAAATTTTTTTCAGCAGACATAGTAATGTAAGTTTTTCTTTTTATTGTTAGCCAGATTATTGAAAAAAAGAAAGTAACTTTATTATTTTTTTCATGCAAAAATTTATAGAATTTAGTAGAATGTTGTTATTACTGAAGATATATTTCAGTTTATTTTTGAATGATATATTGTTGGTCATGAATATATCATAAAAAAATCAGCCGAATTTCAAATTCGGCTATTTTTTTATTAGAAAAAAATAGGATAGTAAATTGAAAAAAATAGGATATAAAAAAATGGTAAATTAATATCAAGAAAAGGAAATGAAATTTTAAGGAGATGATGAAGTATGAAAAAGAAATGAAAAAAATATATTTTGAAGGGTTTAAAAGAACTAATATCAGTGAAAAAAAGAATTAAAGAATGCAAAGAAAAAAACAAGTTTTTTTAAGAGAAAAGGAAGAAAAAGCTTTTTATTATTAGTTAGAATGGTAAAAAGCAATATTAAAAAGGAGAATACAGAATAGCTTTAGGAAGTTTAGCATTGTTAATAGCGGCAGTAATATATGTAATTTCACTGATATATAAGGCATCATATTTTGTAGCTTTTATAAGATGGTTAGACGATGTTGGTGTAGTAGTAGGAATTATTTTTAGAATTTTGGAATATATAATGTCAAACTTTGAAAAAAATATGAAAAAGAAAAAGAATAAAATGCAGGAATTAAATTAAAAAAATGAAAAATAGTAAAAAAATTTTAGTAAGGGAATAGGAAAAATATAAGAAGATAGGGATTGCAAAGAACGAATTTCATAAAAGGAAATTAGTACATTTTTTAGAAAAGCAAGAGATATCAAATATAAAATAGAGTAAAAGAAGTAATTGGAGCAACAATAAGAAAGGCAGTATGAATATTTTAACGGGTATAGTGAAACTTCTTTAATATCGAACTGATAATTTCATACAAAAAAACGAATTAACTGAAATTTCTCAGTTTTACTTTAAAAGTAGTTTCACTATAAATAGAAATTGCTATAATTTAAATTGAAATTGTATTGATTTTTAAAAATTAATACGGTAAAAATAATAATATTGAGAATAGTTTTTGATGGGATTTATGATTTTTCTATTTGAAGTACTTAATGTGGAAAAAAATCAGTAGAAAATAAAAAAATCTTATAATAAACTGGCTAGATAATAAAAAAAGAAATAATAGTAATTTATGAAGTTTTAAAAAGAACCAAATGATTCTTCAAGTAAGGTAGAATTACGAGAATATTAAGCTGGAAAGATTAAAAATTATAAAAAAATTAAAGGAGATAAAAAAATATGGAGAAAAAAAGCACTTTTACTATTTTCACATCAATTGACAGATAATCAAGCAAAAAGAATTGATGGAAGATTTTTGGGGTAAAAAAAGATAGTAAGTTTAACAAGCGAATTACAAGAGATGTGGTCAAACGTATCAATTAAAGAAAATTATATAGAGAATTTAGAAAAAAATAAAGAAATACATTGAAAATAATTTTTAGTAAGGATGATGTAATGCTAATTCAGGGAAATTGGGGATATACTTATAATCTTGTTAAATGGTCAATAGATAATGATTTTCTTCCTGTATACAGTTACACTGAGAGAAATGTTGAAGAAATAAAAGATGGAGAAAAATGTAAAGAAGATTAGTTATTTTAAACATATAAAAATTTATAGAGTATAGCTAAAAATATTTGAAGCAAAAATAAAGAAAAATTAATTAATTTAGTATTATAAAAGATAAAAAAATAATATAAATGAAAGAGGATATAAAAATGAAGAAAACTGAAATTTCGAGAATAGAATTAGCACGAGAAATAAGAGAATTATTCGTAAAGGATAGAAATATACAAGAGTATTCAAAAAAATAGATGATAATTTTTTTAGTGGATTATTATTTTTAATAGATATGATGAAAGAAATAATCAATTAGGAGTAAAAATTGGTGAAAAATGATTACAACTTGAAAGCCTTTGAAGAAGATTTTTATAAGACATCTGTCAAATAAAAAAAGATTACTTGAAGAAGATGGAATAAAGACAGAGAAAAATAACAAAAAAATAGTTTCAGCTTATAGTCATAGTTACAGTGAAAAAAATCTATTCTAGAAGATCTACCATTTGAAAAAGATTTAAAGATATTTACCAATATAGATACCCTATATTTATTATATACTAAAACAAACTAAAAAGTAAATTTTTTTGGAGTATAAAGAAATATGTAAATATAAGGACAAGGTAAAAATAGAAGGTCTTTTAATTGATACGAGTATAGAGATGTTGTATAAAGAAATAGTAAAAATTAATTCAAGATGGAAAAAAATTTCAAAAAAATGATACAATTTTGGATACAACACTTGGTTTTTAAAAGAAATAGGGATTGTGTTTTATAGAATTTCAGTTGAAAAAGCAAATAAAAATCAATTAATTGGCGTGAAACTATGTTACCTAACTATAAACCAATTGATGACAGTGGAAATATATTTGTAAAAAGAAAATGGTCAAGGACTTAGGATGAGTTTAGTTACTAGATTAAATCTAATGAAAGAACCATTAGAAGAATCAAATAGAATATATAGAAAAAAATAAATGAAAATATTTTTAAAAAGTAAATTGTAAAGCTGTTTCAGATTTATATGAAATAGTGGGGATTGATGATTTAAGATTTTTTTATGAAGAAATCGGAAAAAGTATTTAATTTTTTTCAAGATGCAGGAATATTGTGAAGATACTGAAAAAAATTTTATAGTGATTTAAATGAAAGGTTGAAAAAAATATTTGAGTATAAATTTTTACCTGAAAAATATTTCAAGATTGAGAGAATATGTGAAGTATCTTTTTAAGAATAGTATACAGAGTAGAAAATGATAATATAAATTGGATAAAATTTAGTAAAAATATTTTTTTGGAAGAACAGAAAATGAAATAATAAATGATGAAGATTATGAAATTGATGATGAAGAAATTTCAATTGATGATCCAGATTATTTTTTTCTATTTGTTATTAAAAACAAGCTATTTTTTTGAAAAATGTTTCTAGTTATTATTTTTGAAAATGTGAAAAAAATATTTTTGAAAGATTACTATGAAAAAGAACAAGTACAAAAAGATAATTAGTATAATAAACTTAAAAAGATAAAAAGTGTGAGCGAAAAAAATAAACTTATAAAAAAATATTTTATTTGATGAATTTAGCATGGCGTATAAATTAGAAGAATTTGAAATACCGGATTTAGCAGATATGAATATAGGATTAATCAAATATAAGGGAGGTATATTAGATATAACTTTTTGAAAAAAAGAAGGAAAAATTGAAAAATACTAAAAAAATTAATTTTAAGGAAGAAACTTTTATAAGAAAAAAAGAAAAAAAGAGATGAATTTGATATATCTAACGAAAAAGATAGAAAGAAATTGAATAAAAAAATAAAAGTTGATTTTACATTAGAAAAAAATATGTGATAAATATGATAATGGTGAAATAGAGTTACCGTTTAAAAATATCGGAAAAAGTCAGATATAGTCGAGATTCAAAATAAAAACAAAAAAAGTAGTTACTAAAACTGATAGAAAAAAACACAAACTGAAAAAAATCTTTTTTTAATAATCCAGTCGCTATAATTAATGCTCCAATAGTAGAATTATTTAATAATATCGAAAAAAATAAATTTGAAATTTCTAAAAAAAGATATGGAGAAAAATTTAAAAATAAAAGATCAAAATGTCACTAAATTAAAAGAGATTATTACAGGATTAAACCAAGTAATTAGAAGAAAAAAATTCAAGAAAAAAATTTCCTGAAGTGGAAGAAATTGAAGATTTTTATTATTTATGAAAATGGATTAAAAAAATTAATTTAAAAATATAGATAAAGTAATAAAGAGAATCATTTTTTTAAGATGGTTCTTTTTTTATTTTGTAAAGTTTCAATTATTATAATTAGATGCATTTAAAAAAATTAGAATTAAAAATAAAAAAATTTGTTAATAATTAATAGGATAATTTAAAGAAAAAAATAGGTTAGAAAAAAATAGAATATAATTATATTGTAAAAAAATAAAAATAATAGAAAGAAGGTATTAATTATGAAATATGATTTATTGAAGGAATTTGAAAAATATTATTATGAAAGAAAAAAATGAATGAAAATGTTAAAGAAAAAAATTATTAGGTAATTTATTGAAATTGAAAAAAAGGAAAAAGTTAATTTAATGGTAACAGGTGCAACTGGTTGTGGTAAAAGTAGTACAATAAATGCATTATTTGGAGTGGAAGTAGCAAAAGTAGGAACTAGTGTAGAGCCAGAAACAATGGAAATTGAAAAATATGAGTTAGATAATTTGGTAATATGGGATACACCAGGTTTAGATGATGGAAAAGAAGCTGATAACAGACATAGCAAAAGGATGATTGATAAACTTTATGAAAAAGATGAAAATGGAAATTTGTTGATAGACTTGGTTTTAGTGATTTTAGATGGTGGTAGCAGAGATTTAGGAACATCATATGAATTAATAAATAACGTGATTATACCAAATTTAGGAGAAAAGAAAGAAAATAGAATATTAGTGGCAATTAATCAAGCAGATGTGGCAATGAAAGGTAAATATTGGAATGATGAAGAAGATAGGCCTGAAAAAGAATTAGAAATATTTTTAGATAAGAAAGTAGAATCAGTGAAGAAAAGAATAAAAGAGGCAACAGGAATAGAAGTTGAACCAATATATTACAGTGCAGGATATAAAGAAGAAGGATATATGCAGCAAAAACCATACAATTTATCAAAATTATTATACTATATATTACAACATACACCGGAAGAAAAAAGAGTTATTTATGCACAAAATTTAAATCAGGAAAAAGTAATGTGGAAATCTAATGATGAATTGAAAAATTATAGAAAAGGAATTTTAGAGAGTATTTTTGGAGCAACAATAGGAGTATTAACAGAAGGAGTAGCAAATGTAGTAAATGGAGTTGTAAATGTAGTAGAAGGTGCAGCAGATGGAATTTCTGAAGGAAGTAGCACAGGATCAGATATAGGTGGAGCATTAGGTGGAATATTTGGAGGAATTGGAGAGACAATAGGTTCAGTAGTTGGAGGAGTTGTTGGTGGAACAGTAGGAGCGATAGGTTCAGCAGTGAGTAATGTGTGTGATGCGATTGGAAATTTCTTTAGTGGATGGTTTTAGGTTATTTAATCTTTTTGTGGATGAGATGAAAAATTAAGTTAAAAATAGAAAAAATGTGTTGTATGAGAGTATTAAAAATATAGATGTGAAAAGATAGAAAAAAATCAAAAAAATAACTTAAATTCTAGGAGTTGATGATGATGTTAAGTAAAAAAATCTAGTTTTGAGAAAAAAAGATGCTATTCTTATGGAAATAGTGAAATAAAAAAACAGATTCTAAAATTTATCTTAGTAAAACTAAAATGGAATTGATGAAAAAGTTTTTTTAAAGTACTGGATTATGTTAAAAAGTATATTTGAAGAGGATATTGTTGCAATTGATTTAGAAACTAAAGAAAGAATGATTTTTTTGGTGAACAAGCATTAATATTTAGAAATAGTAAAAAAATGAAGATTACATTGTTTTTTTATGTTAGGGAAATAGGGACATTTGGTATATGTAAAGAAGGAAAAAAATTTTTAAAAAAATGGGTATGAATTTTCAATTATGAATGACGGTACATTTAATGACATGGATGAAGAATTTCTTTATGAAATTGCTGATTTATTTTTCAGAAGTGAAAGAATTATTTGAAACAAATAAAAATGTTAGAAATTGCATAAAATCTTAATAAAAAGAAAAAAATTATTCTGCTTATTTCTCTTTAAATTGAAGAAATTTGAGTGGAATAATTTTATAAAAAAATCAAAAAAATAGGTGTGTTAAATAAAAAAATGAGATATAGAAAAAAATGCTATCATAATTTTGTAAATATAAAAATAAAAAGGAGGTACTAACTATGCTAGAAAGAGAAATGATGAGTTTATTGGACAAATGCTATGATGGAGCACTAGAAGGGATACTACCAGGAGAAAGAACAGTTGAAGAGTTAGCAGAAGATTACTTAATGAAAAATAGTGACAAAGAAAAAGCAATAGATGACTTAATAGCATATCAGACAGTATTATGTGGAACAAATGGATTTGTAGCAGGATTAGGTGGATTATTAGTACTACCAGTGGCAATACCAGCAAATATAGCAAGTGTAATTTATGTACAGTTAAGAATGATAGCAGCAATAGCATATATAAATGGATATGACATTCACAGTGATCAGGTAAGAATATTAGCATACACATGTTTAACAGGAAGTTCAGCAACAAATATATTAAAAAATGTCGGAATAAAAATTGGTGAAAAAGCAGCAGTTAATGCATTAAAAAAAATTCCTGGAGCAATATTAGTAAAAATAAATCAACAAGTTGGATTCAGACTAGTAACAAAATTTGGATAAAAAGGGATAATAAATTTATGTAAATTAGTACCATTTGTAGGTGGAGTAGTAGGTGGAGGAATTGATACAGCAACGACAATTGGAATAGGAAACATAACAAAAGTAGTATTTGCAAGATAATGTAATGTAGGACACGTCTAAGAAAGAAGGATGAAAAATTATGGAACTATATATAACAGATTTAGGAACAATGATAAAAAAAAGAGATGATTTATTTGAGATAACAACGAGTGAGAAAAAAGTCGCCGTAGCTCCACAAAAAAATAAAAATCATTGGTGTTGGCGAAGGGAATTTTTTTGACAACAGATGTAATAAAAATTAGCAGTAGAAAATAATATAGATATAGTAATTGTTGATGACTTTGGTAATCCTTATGGAAGATTCTGGCCAAGTAAATTTGGATCAACAGCAAATATAAGAAGAAAACAGCTGGAAATATTTGTAACTAAGAAAGGAATTGAAGTAGCAAAAAAGATATTAATAGAAAAAATTAAGAATTGTGCTGAACATTTAGAAGATTTGAAAATAAAAAGAGAAGCAAAAAAAGAATATTTAGATGAGAAGATAAAGGAAATGAAAAAATACATCTATCAAATAAAAATGGTTGAAGGAGATGTGAATGAAAAAAGAGGAACATTAATGGGATATGAAGGTAACGCAGGAAAAATATATTATCAGGCATTGGCGGAATTAATGCCGAAAGAATTTAAATTTGAAAAAAGAAGTATGCATCCAGCTGAAGATGAATTTAATGCGATGCTGAACTATGCTTTTGGAATATTGTATAGCAAGGTTGAGAAAGCCTGTATAATAGCTGGACTTGATCCCTATATTGGAATAATTCATACAGATAATTATGGGAAAAAATCACTTGTTTTTGATATTATTGAAGGGTATAGACATTTAGCAAGTAGAACTGTATTTTCACTTTTTACCCAAAAAAAGAGTTCAAAGATATTTTTTTCATAAAGGAAGGAAATAGTGTAACACTGTCAAGTGAAGGGAAAAAGGTTGTAGTGGAAAGTTTTTATAACAGACTGGAAAAAAAGGTAAGATATAAAAATAGAAATGTATCAAATTTAGATAAATTGCAGTTTGAATGTCATGAATTAGCAAATTTTCTAATATTAAAATAGGTAGGTGAGAGGAATGATGACTTGGTTTATATATGATATAACAGATGATAGAACTAGAAGGGAATTAATAAAAATAGCACAAAGACATGGATTATACAGAGTTCAGAAATCGGTATTTTTAGGAAATATAGAAAAAGATGAAACTGATGAAATTATATTTGAAAGTAAAAAAGTTATCAATCTTAGAGAAGATTCACTGTATATTTTTTTCCAGTGTGTGAAGCAGATTATAAAAAAGCAACATTATTAGGTCTTTCTTTTGAGAAAGATATTGTTCAGGATGAAAAACCGGTACTATTTTTTTAAAAGAGGTGAAGATAATGGATAATGTTAATTTTGAGGGAATATCAAGTTTTGAAGTTATAGACTACATCTATTGTCCTAGAATAATATACTATGAAAAAACATTGAAAATATCTGAAAGTAAAATGGAAGCCTTCAAAGAAGAAGAAAAAAATAGATTGGAAGAGAAGGGAATGATAAACAGAAGGTGGGTATGGGATAGACTCAAGCTGAGAAAAACAGAGTATAAATAACTTGGAACAGTGGACTAATAAAGAATTTAATAAAGAACTGTATTCACAAAAATATCATTTTCATGGAAAATTAGATGAAATACTCTATTTAGACGAAGGAACAATAGTCCCGCTTTATTATCATAATTCAAAAATATACAGCAAGAGAAGATGAACAGTATAAAAAATTTGATGACACTATTTTTTTTATGTTGATTGAAGAAAAATTATGAAACTGAATGTCAAAAAAAGGATATATGCTGTTTTTGAAAGACTCTTCGTTGAAAAAAATAGAATGTACGGATAGAGATTTTGAAAATATAAAAGCAATATATTGCTAAAACATTGGAACTAATAGAAACTGAGAAATATCCTCTGGAAGCAGAAGGTGGAACAAAGTGCAGGGATTGTTATTATAAAAAAATTTGTGGAAGATAATAATTGTATAAAAAAGTTATTCAATAAGATTTTGTGATTTTTTTCAGAAAAATAAATTTATTTTTTTATTTTTCAAGAATTTTTTTGAAAAAAAGTATTTGATAAATTAGAAAAAAATATGATAAAAATAAATTAGTAGATCCGTTTAAAAATTCCTACCACTAGTAGGCATAAAAAAATCAGGGAAAAAAACTCATTTAAAAAGCAGTAAAAAAACAATATTTAGGAATTACGGAAAAATGGTAAAAAAATCAGCAAAAAAATTATTAAAAAATCGAAAAAAAGAAGATTTTAATGTCTGAAAAAAACTCTGTAACAGTAATAAATAGATAGCTTTCTCGATAGAACGGATAAGAATAGGTAATCCAATAAAATAAGGATTGAGACTATGTTTCTTGGTTCTTCTAAAAATAGATTTCTTTTTATAAGAATAGGTAATCCAATAAAAATAAGGATTGAGACGAAAAAAACTCCATATATCCAGAAACTTAAAAAAATAAAAAAATAAGAATAGGTAATCCAATAAAAATAAGGATTGAGACTTTTTTTAATTCTTGGTTGGTTTATAAATGAATTTATTTTTTTAAATATTTATAAAAAAATATAATTTTGTTAAATATTCATATGTCAAATAATTTTTCAGAGGGGCTATTGCTTTCTCTACATCTAGTTATCAGAAAAAAATTATATTACAAAAATATCCAACCAGTTGGATTAAGGAAATGTTTATAATACTTTTTAAGTGGTGGATATAGGTAATAATAGTATTTCCATATAATCATACTAATTTTTTTATCATTTTTAAAAGTTTTTAGGAGATGGATGAATTAAAATCTATGAGATAAATTTTTTTCAACAGGCATTGTAATATAAGTTTTTCTTTTTATTGTTAGCCAGATTATTGAAAAAAAGAAAGTAACTTTATTATTTTTTTATGTAAAAATAAATAGAATTTAGTGAAATATTATTACTGAAGATATACTTCAGTTTATTTTTGAATGATATATTTGTTGTCATGAATATATTATAATAAATTAGTCGAATTTGAAATTCGACTTTTTTTATTTGAAAAATAGGATAGCAAATTGAAAAAAATAGGATATAAAAAAATGATAAATTAATACCAAGAAAGAAGAAATAAAAATTTTAAGGAGATGAATAAAGTATGAAAAGAAAAGAAAAAAATGTATTTTGAAGGATTTAAAAGAACTAATATCAGTGAAGAAGAATTAAAGAATGCAAAAGAAAAAAAGCAAGTTTTTTTAGGAGAAATGGCAGAAAAAAATTTTTTTATTATTGGTTAGAATGATAGAAACAGCATTAAGAGGAGAATACGAAATAGATTTAGGAAGTTTAGCATTATTAATAGCAGCAGTAATATATGTAATTTCACCAATAGATGCAGCACCAGATTTTTTACCTTTTATAGGATGGCTAGATGACGTTAGTGTAGTAGGAATTATTTTTAAAATATTAGAAGACATGATATCGAAGTTTGAGAAATACGAAGAAGAAAAGAATAGAATAAAGGAATTAAATTAGAAAATAAAAGTAGTAAGGAATTTTAGTAAGGGAATATAAAAATATAGGGAGATGGAATGAATGAAAGCACTAAATGATTATAGAATAAGAGATATAGAAAAAAAATTAGAAAAAGCAAGATTTAGACCTTTGGATGTGATGGTGACAGGAGTAACAGGGGCTGGTAAATCAACAACATTAAATACAATTTTTAGGAAAAATGTGGCAACAGTAGGTAATGGAGTAGATCCAGAAACGATGTATCTAGATTATTATTCATTAAATGATGTATTCAGATTATGGGATACTCCAGGGTTGGGAGATGGTGTTACAAATGATGAGACTCATAAAAGAAAATTGGTAGATTTATTGTATAAGACTTATTCATTAGATGGAAATATTTATGGTTGGATAGATTCTATAATTGTGGTTTTAGAAGGTTTGAATAGAGATATGGGAAGTACATATACATTATTAAACGAGGTAATAGTTCCAAATATACAGGCAGAAAGAATATTAGTTGTTATTAATCAGGCGGATATAGCAATGAAAGGTAAATATTGGAATGTACAGGAAAATAAACCTGAAGAAAAATTACAGGAATTTTTAGAAGATAAAGTTAAATCAGTGAAAAGACGAATTAAAGAAGCAACCGGAATAGAAATTGAACCAATTTATTATAGTGCAGGAGAAAAAGAAGAAGGATATATCACGAAAAAAACCATACAATTTAGCAAAAAATTATTATATTATATACTAAAATGTACTCCAAAAGAAAAAAGATTAGTTTATGCAGAAAATATGAATAGAGAAAAAGTAATATGGAAAGACAACGATGATTTACAAGATTATAGAAAAGGAATTTTAGGAAAATTTTTAGAATCAGTAACAAAAGGAATGGCAACAGGTGGAGCAATAGGTGAGGCATTAGGAAGTTTAGTAGGATTAGGACAAGTTGGAAGAATTATAGGTGCAGTAGGTGGGGTAGTAGTTGGAGTAGAAGCAAATATAATTGGTGGATTTGTTGACTTCTTTTCTGGGATATTTTAATAGGTAAATGGGAATAAGCAGTAATTTTTAGAGAATAAATAGTAATTCTATTTTAAATGAAGATTTTTTTCTAAATTTAAAGTAGAATTTCTATAATTTGAATTATGATTGTATTGATTTTTTTAGAATTAATACGGTAAAAATAATATTATTAACAATATTTTTTTAGAATAAAAAGATTTGAATTAGAAGGAGTAGTGTAAATGGAAGATATTATAACTAAAAAAAGAAATAAGAGAAAAAAATCAGAAAAAAATATTAATTGGAACATTATTTGAGAAAGATGAAAAAAATAACAGATGGATTATTAGATGCAATAATAAAAATATTATTTAATAGATGGTAAAAAAATATTGAAATAACCAATAATGAAAAAAATTTTTTGGAAGAAAAGTATTTAGATCATATAAAAAAAGAGGGAAATAAAATAGCAGACAACATAGGGGAAATTGAGGAGATAACAACTTTAGTATCAGCTTTTTAGTTATTCAAATAAAAAAATAATTTGATGGAAGAATTTCCTTTTTGAAAAAAAGATTTGAGGATTTTTTTCCAAATATAAAGAAAATATATCTATTATATACGAATGAAATAAGGAATAAATATTCAGAATATATAAAAAAATCTGGAATTAGCGATAAGATAGAGGGTATAGAAATAGATGGAAAGACAGTAAATGATGTATATCAGAAAATAAAAAGGTTAGTTTTAGAAGGAAAAAAATAACAAAAAAACACCATATTAGATATAACTTTAGGGATGAAAACTATAAGTATTGCTTTTTATAGAATTTCAGTAGAAAGACAAATTAAAAGCAATTAATTGGAATGAGAAGTTTTTAAATAAGTATGAAATTATAAATGATGATCAATTTAAAGAAAGAATAGGATTTACTTCAAGAATTTCTTTATCTACAAAAATTAAATGTAATGCGAGAACCAATAATTGAATCACTTGGAATATATTCTAAAAATAAATGATAATATAAGAAAAAGGTAATTATGAAGTAGTATCGGATTTTTATAAGATTATAGGTATAGATGATATGGCATTTTTTTATAGGAAATTGGACAATATATTTGATATAGAGGAAAAAAGAATGCGATGAATTTTTATAAAAAATGTTGAAAAAAATATAATTGATATTTATCAATATAAAGCAATTTACAGACGAAAATATTGAAAAGATAAGAAATACAGTACAGTTTCTTTTTAAAAATTAACTATTTACAGTAAAAAAATTTTTTTGAAGAAATGAAATGGTTTGATTTTTATTAATAATAAATATGGGATAAAACTTAAAAACAGAAGAGGAAATTTGTAGTATTGAAGATGAAATTGATGAATTTGATAAAGAGAAATATTATGAATATTTAAAGGTAAAGTATAGAATTATTAGAACAAAAGAAAAAAATATCAGAATTAATGTATGATATAGAAGCTTTTTTTTACATTCTAGCAAAAAAATATAGCAGAGGAAAAATGAAATAAGTAATATAGAAGAGATTGAAGATAGAAGGGGATTTTTTTAATAAAATTATTTGAAGGATTATATGGATACAGTATACAAGATAATGATATATTTGAAAGTTTTGCTATAGAAAAAGAATTATTAGAGGAAATTGAGGAATTAAAATTAGAGTATAAAGCTGAGAAACTTATAATACCTAATAGTAATTTAGAGAATTATAAATTAATAATAAATTTAAGAAATGAAAAAAATTTAAAAAAATTGTAAGAAATACAGAAACATATATCCATAAACCAATTTTTAGAATTATTAGAAAGTATAAATGAAAAAAATTCTATGTTTCATCAAATGAAGTTGAAAGATTAGTGACTGTGGGTGATGAAAATAAGAGTTTTGAAGATAAAAAAAGAAGAAAAAAACAGAAGCGCGAGAAAGAATAGCTTCTCAAATTACAAAAAAATGAGAAAAATTAATAGATGAGATAAATAAAGTAGTAAAATCAAAGATGTCTGAAGGAGGAATAGAAGTTGGAGATTTTATTATTTATTCAAAAGGGTAAAAAAATAAAGATTATTCAATCCACATAAGTGAAGAGTTTATAATCTAATTTGAAACAGATGAAAAAAAAGGAAATTTAAGAAGTTTTAATTTAATGGAATACAATACAAAAAGATGTGATTGAAATTAAAGAAATGTTATAATTAATAGGAGTAAAAAAATACTAAAAAAATATAAGGAGAATAAAGATGGCAAAAAAATATTAATAGCAGGGTTGGGAAAAAGGAATAAAAAAAGATGGAAAAATATTCAGAAGCAAATTATAGTATTGAAAATGAGAATCAAGAAACTATAATTTATAAAGGAGAAAAATTTTTATAACATCAGCATTAGAAAAAAACATTTTTGCAATAGATGAAACTATTTATATAGGAACTGTTGGCTCGATGTGGGATAATTTATATAGTTACTATTGTAATAAATATGATTTTTGAAGAAGATGAAGATTATACTTTTGAATTACTAGAAGCGACAAGTAATGCAACAAAGGATTCAGATTTTTTTCAGAAATAAATATAAAAAAATTTAATGAAATATTTGAAGGAAGAGCAAAAAAATTATACTTACAAAATTTGGAATGAATACAAATGAAATATTTGAAAAATTTTTAATATGATGATGGAAATAGGAAATATACTTAATAATGGAGATGAAATTTATCTTGATATAACTCATTCATTTAGATCAAATGCTATGTGGATGTTTTTTTAGTTATAAATTATATAACAGACGTATTAGATAAAAAAATATTGAAATAAAAAAATGATTTCATATGGAATGTTTGAGGCAAAAATATGAAAAAAAGAAATTAAAGAAAATGGTGAAAAATATAAAAATTAGTTATTAGTCCAATAGTAAATTTAAAAAGCTTTTTTTGATTTAATGAATTGGATAAAAAGGGGCTAATGAATTAAAAAAATTATGGAAATGCCTATACAATTCTTGAAATGATTGAAGATGATGATGTAAATAAAAAAATAAAAAAACTTTTTCAAATTCGATAAACTTAAATTATATTGGAACAATAAAAAAAGAAATCTGGAATCTATAAAGAAAATTATTGATAAAAATAGATTCTATAAAGGATCATGGAAAGTTAATAATACCTAGCGTATTAAAAAAATTTTTATAGAAATATTTGGAAATATAAAACAGGAATATGAATTTTTTTATTCAAATTAGCAGAATGGAATTTTTAAACAAAAAAAGATATGCAATGGTAGCAATAAATATAAATGAAGGATTAAGAGAATTTGTTGCAAATCTTTTAGAAATAGAAGATAGAGTAGTAGATTTCAATGATGAGAATAGTGAAATATTTAAATATTTTAAAAAAATAAAACATTCAATACAGTATGCAAAAAATCATATGAAAGGAACTTTTGACAAAAAAGAAGAAAAATTATATAAAATGTTTGAACATACAAGAAAAAATAAGAAATGAAATAGCTCATTCAGCTGGAAAAAAGATACTGCAATAAATGATGTTGAAAGTTTAAAAAAATTATGTTAAAGACGTAAGTGAACTTATAAATGATAAAGAACTTTTGAAATATTTAAAAATCAAAAATATAATGTTTAATAATAATAAAATTAAATTTATATAAATTGTATAAAGATAGAAAATTATAGATATAAAAAGGAGATAATATTTATGGAGAAAAAGAGCACTTTTATTATTTTCACATCAATTGACAGATAATGAAGAAAAAAGAATTAATAAAAAGATTTTGAGGTAAAAAGATAGTTAGTTTAACAAGTGAATTACAAGAGATGTGGTCAAATGTATCAATTAAGAAAAAAATTATATGGAAAAATTTAAAAAAATAAAAGAGTATATTAAAAAAATAATTTTTAATAAAAAAATGATATGATGTTAATCCAAGGAAATTGGGGATACACTTATAATCTTGTCAAATGGTCAATAGATAATGAGTTGATACCAGTATATAGTTATACTGAGAGAAATGTTGAAGAAATAAAAGATGAAGAAAATGTAAAGAAAAATAAGTTATTTTAAACATATAAAAATTTATTGAATATGAGTAAAAACTAGATAATTTTTAAAAATATTTTTGGAGGAATTGTGTCAAATTTTGCAACAGTTCCTTTTTTTATTTAATCCAAGCTAAAAATAAAAAAATAGGTTATTAGATTATTGTAAAAATAAATTGAAAAATTACTAAGAGGGGTGATGAAATGAAAGAAATTAAAAAAAGTAGTAGAAATAGCAGTAATAGTAACAGAGGGAGTAGTTGCAGTAGCTAAAGGGATTAATGAAACAGTAAAAACTAATGAATGAAACAGTAAATACAGCAGATGATATGTTTACTACAACGGGAGATATGTCAAGAAAAATTTGGTAACAGTGTAAATGAATTTTTTTAGATGATACATTTAGCTTTTTTTGATAATTTTTAGATTGTAGTTTTTAGGGGATGTAGCAGTTCAGCTTCAAAAATGGAATTGTGTAAATCCCTCAAATTTAAATTATAAGAAAAACTAGAAAAAGAGAACTTAAAAAAATTGATTTTTAAAAATTAATAAGGTAAAATGTCGCAATTAATATTGTGATTTTGGGAATAAAAAAATTAATGTCAAGAAATTTGAAAAAGATAAAAAAATGATAGAAAGATGGAGGAATAATTATGAGAAAAGATTATTTAAAAATATATAATGGAGGGAATGATCTTGAAAATGATTTTTGAAAATGATCTTACCATAAGAGAATACCTTTTAATAATTAAACATAGAGAACTAATGAATTGTAAGCTAATCACTCCAGAACTTACAAAAAGGATATTTAGAGAGTGAGGGATGAAAAAAATTTGAAAATTTAATGAAAAAAATATTGAGAAGCTAGATGAAAAATAAGCATAGTACTATTAAGAAAGATTTGACAAAAAAAGGCTCTATTAGATAGGGAGATGACAAACTTAATATTAAGTTATTATTACGAAAAAGACACATTTAAAGATACTCTTATCAGAATATATAGTTATTTAGAACCTAGAAAAGAATTTAATGAAGTTTTTGAAAAAGTTTATAAACAAAAAAATAAAATAGGGAAATTTTTAATCACAGTTATTTAGCTATGATTTTTTTAAATTGAATAATATTGAAAAAAATGTAAAAATTTAAGAAATAGAAATGAAGTATATATTTTTATATGCTTATTTATTTTTTTGTTAATAGTATAATTTAGAGAAAAAGTAGGGTTATAAAAAAATAGAATATAATTATGTTGTAAAAAAATAAAAATAATAGAAAGAAGGTATTAATTATGAAATGTAATTTATTGAAGGGAATTTGAAAAATATTATTATGAAAAGAAAAAAATGAATGAAAATGTTAAAGAAAAAAATTATTAGGTAATTTATTGAAATTGAAAAAGGAAAAAGTTAATTTAATGGTAACAGGTGCAACTGGTTTGTGGTAAAAAGTAGTACAATAAATGCATTATTTGGAGTGGAAGTAGCAAAAAGTAGGAACTAGTGTAGAGCCAGAAACAATGGAAATTGAAAAAAATATGAGTTAGATAATTTGGTAATATGGGATACACCAGGTTTAGATGATGGAAAAGAAGCTGATAACAGACATAGCAAAAGGATGATTGATAAACTTTATGAAAAAAAGATGAAAATGGAAATTTGTTGATAGACTTGGTTTTAGTGATTTTAGATGGTGGTAGCAGAGATTTAGGAACATCGTATGAATTAATAAATAACGTAATTATACCAAATTTAGGAGGAAATAGAGAAAAATAGAATATTAGTATCAATTAATCAAGCAGATGTGGCAATGAAGGGAAAAATATTGGAATGATGAAGAAAAATAAACCTGAAAAAAAGAATTAGAAATATTTTTTTAGATAAGAAAGTGGAATCTGTGAAGAAAAAGAATAAAAAGAAGCAACAGGAATAGAAATTGAACCAATATATTATAGTGCAGGATATAAAGAAGAAGGATATATACAGCAAAAACCATACAATTTATCGAAATTATTATACTATATATCACAACATACACCAGAAGAAAAAAGAGTTATTTATGCACAAAATTTAAATCAGGAAAAAGTAATGTGGAAATCTAATGATGAATTGAAAAATTATAAAAAAGGGATTTTAGAAAGTGTTTTTGGAGCAACAATAGGAGTGTTAACAGAAGGAGTAGCAAATGTAGTAAATGGAGCTGTAAATGTAGTAGAAGATCTGGCAGATGGAATTTCTGAAGGAAGTAGTACAGGCTCAGATGTAGGTGGAGCATTAGGTGGAATATTTGGAGGAATTGGAGAGACAATAGGTTCAGTAGTTGGAGGAGTTGTTGGTGGAACAGTAGGAGCGATAGGTTCAGCAGTGAGTAATGTGTGTGATGCGATTGGAAGTTTCTTTAGTGGATGGTTTTAGGTTATTGTGATGAGATGAAAAATCAAGTTAAAAATATAAAAAATGTGTTATATGAGAGTATTAAAATGTAGATGTGAAAAAGATAGAAAGATCAAAAAAATTTAAATTCCAGGAGTTGATAATTATGTTAAGTAAAAAAATTTAGTTTTGAGAAAAAAATATGCTACTATTATGGAGATACTAAAAATAAAAAAACAGATTCAAAAAAATTTATCTTAGTAAAACTAAAAATGGAATTGATGAAAAAAATTTTTTTAAAGTACTGGATTATGTTAAAAGTATATTTGAAGAGGATATTGCTGCAATTGATTTAGAAGCCAAAGAAAGAATAGGTTTTGGTGAACAAGCATTAATATTTAGAAATAGTAAAAATGAAGATTACTTAATGAAAAATAGTGACAAAGAAAAAGTAGCAGTTAATACATTGAAAAAAAGTCGTCGTAGCTCCACAAAAAATAAAATCATTGGTGTTGGTGAAGGAAATTTTTTTGACAACAGATGTTAATAGAAAAAAATTAAAAAAATTATGCTGAGCATTTAGAAGATTTGAAAATAAAAAGAGAAGCAAAAAAAGAATATTTAGATGAGAAAAATAAAGGAAATGAAAAAAATACATCTATCAAATAAAAAAATGGTTGAAGGTGATGTAAATAAAAAAATGAGCATTAATGAGATAGCTCTTTTTAGTATTCAAAAGTATAAAAAAATAGGTTATTAATCATTAATTTAGGGTTATATAGTTAGTGTATAATTTAAATAAAGAAATAAAAATAAAAAAATAACATGTAACTATTGACTTTATTTAATTTTTAGGTTAACCTTAGAGGAAGAGGAGAAAAATATAAGCTATGAAAGAAAAAAAGAAAAGTATGAATCAATAAATAATACAGAAAATAATAAGATAAATAAATCTTTGAGAATATCATTAACTGAAAAAAATGTAATTATAAATGCTTTTTTTGCCATGAAGAAGGTCTTGATATGAAGAGTTCCAGAAAGTCAAATAAGACAAAAGAAGAAGTATATGACTTGATTCAGGAAGGTTTGAGAAATGGCTATAAAGATATTACATTTACTGGTGGAGAGCCTTTATTAAAGCTAAAAAGATGTAATATGGTATTTTCAAAAATTAAGAGAAAAATAATGAAAAATCCAGATATTACAATAGTTACAAATGGAGAATACATAACAGATGAGCTTATTGATGAAGTTTATCACTATAAAGGGAAAAGCAAAATTTAACATATCACTCCATTCATTAAATCCAGCAGATTATGGAAGGATTATATGTGTACCTAATGAAAATGGAAGATTTGAAAAAAAGTTACACAAAAATATAAAAAAAGTAAAGAAAAAAAGGAATAGAAGTTAAACTGAATTTTTGTTTTATTAAAGGGAATAAATACAGAAAAAGAGAAAAATAAAGGAAATTTTTAGAATATGGATTAAAAAAATAATGTTGATTATATAAAATTTCTAGAATTACTTGTAATAGAAGGTAAAGAGGAAATATATAAATATTTTACAGAATTAGAGCAGATTGAAGAAAGTATTAAGGATGAACTGATTCTTGTTACAGATAAAATTGCTAGAAGAAAGCTTTATTTGTATAAAAAAATAAATTGAAAAATAGAAATGCAGAAATGTACCTGCAGTTTTTGGATGTAATAGTTGCTTGAGAAATAGAGATGTGAATGTGACAGCTGAATTAAAAATATTATCCATGCTTCATTTTATCAAATGAAAATTATGAAATAAGTAGTGAAGATTTTTATGAATAAAGTTGAAATGGGAAATGATAAAAATCAGAGAATATGCTAAAGAATATAAGAATGACAGTCCTTTATTGATAAAAAAAGAAAGAGTACATAGAAAAAAATTAGAATTTTTATTATGAAGCTAGTTCGGGAAAAAGATAAAAAAATAGGATAAGAGAATTACTTGAAGAAGAAGGATATCGAGATATACGAAACAAAAGAAACAAAAGAAAGATATTATTCCAGTGGAGAAAAGTATGAAATAAAAATTATTTATCCATTCACATAACGACATAAAATATACAGAAATAATACAGAGTTATTCGGTAAATGAAGAAAATGGAGGAATTATAATAAAATTTCTAAACAGAGGAAATACATTTAAGCCAGAAAAAAATAGATAATTTAACAGAATATGAGAAAAAGCTTGAAAAAGAGGAAAGTTATTACATTAGAGAACTTGACTGGGAAATAGCTATATTTAAAAAAATAATGATAAAACAGTAAGTATAGGGTTTTGAAAAAAACAAGTAAAAAAATATTTATTCTTTCACCAGAAAAGGAAATAGAAGATAAAAATAGTTAATAAACTACAACTGATAAAGCTGAAAGAATTACCTATAAAATACATATTGAAACTAGAAGGGAAAAAAATTAATGAACAGTATAATTTTAGAACTTTCTGCAATAGAAGATAAAAATAATAGATAATACAGGAATGTACAGTTTTGAGATTTATAAAAAAATTATCTGAGATATTAGAAATTGAAAAAGAAAGAAGAATTAAGAGTTTCTAATATTTTTTTGGAGAGTTTTTCAATGAAACAATCAAATTAGAAAAGGAAAAAAATATAAAAATTAGAGTAATAACTAAATCACAAAAAAATCTTTTTCTAATTTACAGAAAAAAGTTATTTGAAATAGCTGTAAATAAAGAAAAAAATTGAAATTGGAGAGGGAGTTTTCAGGTTATCTGGAATCATAACAAAAAAATGAGACTTGGTGTGGTGAATACGATTTAAAAAGAAGAATGGGATAATTTAAGTCCAGAAATAAATAATTTTTTTATGAAAAAAATAAAGATAAAAATTGTTAATCCTATTCTAATGAATAGAAAAATCTATACTTGGATTTGATAAAAATATTGGAAATTATTTTTAAAGGATGTAGAAAATGAAGTAGAATTTAAAATGGAAAAAGATAAAAGAAAGTATTTTTAAATTCAGTTGTAGTAAAAAAAGAATATTATAGGGAAAAAAAGAGTAAATCTATTAAATAATGAAATAAAAAAAGTATACTTAGGTGATATTGAAGTTGTATTACAAGGATACTATGGAAAAAAATGCTTTTAAGTTTTCTTCAGTATGTAAAGTATACTGGATTGGGAGAACTTAAGGAATACGGATTTGGAGAAATTATAATTACAAATGAATAAAAAAATGAAATAAAAATAAATTTTTTTAAGGAGTAGGCATGGACGAAAAAAATAAGACATTTAAGGAAGTATTAAAAAAATAAATAAATTTTTAGTTAGTATTGAAACTGTAAAAAAATAAAAGATTTTATTTTTTTCAACAAATAAACTGAAACTAATCAGAGGAGCAAGTTATCTTTTAGATTATATGAATCAGGTAGAAGTTCCAAGAGTATTGGAAAAAAATACAGATTAAAAATATAAGGCAAAAAGAGCTTGTAAATGAAATTTATGATATTAGTAATGATGATGAATTTTTTAAACAAGTAGATGAAAAAATAGATGACGCGATTGATAAGAGGATATTGTATATCGGTGCAGGAAATGCTAAATTTTTAGTTGATAGTAAGGAAACGGCTAAAAATATATGTAAAGAGATAAAAGAAATATACAAAAGTTTAGCTCCAAGTGCAAAAGTAGTGGCAGAATATTATGAAATAAAAGAAAATGAGAAAATATGGGACGGAATTGATGAATTGGCACAAAAAACTGCCGAGAAGAAAAGTGAAGGTTTTCCTGTATTGAATATTGACCTGCCATTTGCTGTAAAGTGTGATTTATCAGGTACAGAAGCAGCTGTTGTAAGTTATAAAAGTATTGATGAAGATTTAGAGAAAATAGAAATCCATAGAAGTGGTAAAGGTTCTGATAACGATAAACAGGTCGAAGATACTATAACTGCTATAAAAAATGTTATAAAAGAAGGAAAATTGAATATAAGTGAAGAAAGTGCAGTGAAAATTAAATATTCTAATAAAATGATTAAAGATGATGTGAATGAAATTGGATTTTATTCGATTATTAAGAAAGCTCTTAAAGATGATATTCATTTGAATACAGAAATTGAAAATTATGCAGTAGGTGATAGTTTTATTGGATTTGTATACAGTGACGGAGATGGACTTGGAGATTTTTCTAAAAAAATGTAAAAAAAGTTTATACAACTGAAGAAAAAAATATTTAAAAATTTATGAGAAAAATTTAGTGTTATTTTTGGATAGAAATACCAAATATGTATTAAAAAGAAGTTATTAAGGGAATGTATGAAAATGGAAAAATTTGTTAAGAAAAAAACCTATTTTAAAAAGATGGAAGACTAAAAATATGAAATAATTAATGGAGAAAAAAATAGTTGAAAAATCTGTAATTGGAGAATTTTTAATCGTTGGTGGAGATGATGTCTGTGCAGTATTTCCAGCAGATTTAGCACTAGAAATTTCAGCTAAATTCAAAAAAACAGTTTGAAGAAAAAAATGAAAAAAAGTTTACTGAAAATGAAAAATAAAAAAATAATGAAGAAAAAAATCCAGAAAAATATAACTTCCTCTTGTGGAGTTGTTTTTCGCTAAAGATAAGACACCAATGTTTAAATTATTTGAGCAAGGACTTAAATTACAAAAATTAGCCAAATGGAAAAGATATAATGAAAATCAAAATAGAAAAAAAGATGCAGTAAGAACAGGATATATTGATTTTTCAAGTGATTGGTAATGAAGGAAATGTTAATTTAAAAGAATATAGAAAAAAATGGTATGATGAATTTGATAAAGAAAAAAATGGAAATCAATTACATATTTCAAAAAGACCATATAGCATTAATAAATTAGATGAAAAAAAGTATCTGAAAGTATTGATACACTGATTAAAAAAATGTAAAAAAATTGAAAAATGAAAAATTTTCCAAATACAAAAAAATTAGATATATTTATGATTTAAAAAAAGATGAAACAAAAAAACTGATAATGAAAAAAATTATGGAATCAATAAATATCTTATCTAAAAATGAGCGAAGAAGATATTAAGGTTTTAAATGATTTATGGGGAATAAAAAGATAAAATGAAATTAGATTTTTGAAAGTGGTAATGAGAAATTTAAGGAACTTTTTGATAATATTTTTTTGATATATTGGAAATTTATGATTTTATTCAAGATGAACAACCTTTAAAGAAGGAGGAAAAACGAGAGTGGGAATTAAAATAGAATATGAAGTGAAATTACTAACACCAGCAAATACAGCTGAAACAGGTATAATTGGTAAAGAAATTGATGTGGAATTAAAAAGAGATAAGAATGGCAAACCATATTTTCCAGCAAAAACATATAAAAAGGAATATTTAGAGGAAAAAGTTTTAGAGTTTAGAAATGCTTTTGCAGGAAGCAGTGAAAAAAGTTTTTGAAGATTATTTTGGAGATACTTTATCTGGAGAGAAGTTTACAGAAAAAAATACTTTGGAAGCGAAGGAAATAATCCTAGTAAAATTATATTTTTCAGATTTAAAGTTTCAAATTGAAGACTCTAAAAAAACTAAACTATAAAATTGGGAATAGATATGGTGTAAAAATTAACAGAAAAAAACTAGAGTGGCAGAAGATAATTCATTGTTTAACTATGAATTTGTAAAACCTAAAAAAATATTTTTTTGTAGGAAATTTTTGAATTAAGTGATAATTTTTTTGAAAAAAATGAAAAATGAAGAAAAGTTAGAGAAAAAAATTTAGAATTTTTTTATTAGCAAGTTTTTTTACATATTGATAGAATTGGAGGTTTAAAAATCAAGAGGATTAGGAAAAAGTAGAAATTCGATTTACTTCTGTGGGAATTGATGAAAAATTTGTTTCTACTAAAGAAAGTAATAGATTTGAGACAATAAAAAAATATCTGAAATTATATTAAAAGATAGATCAAAAAAATTCAAACTCAAAGGAATTAGGAAAAGTAGAAAAAAATATACTTATACTTTGAACTTTTTAGAACCTTCAGTACTTCAAGGTAGAGTTAGAAAGAATGAGGCTGAATTAAGAAACTCCTTACAAGCATCTTCAATAAGAGGAATGATTATTCAACATGGATTGGATAATAATTTTAAAATTGAAGATTTATTGAAAAATAAAAAAATCTCTGAAGTGAAAAAAATTGTGAAAAAAATGAAGAAGAGAAGGAAGAGTTCAAATTAGCGAGTGGATTCAAAAACAAAAATATCCTGTAAAAAGATAATAAAAACAGAAAAAAATTGATAAAAGCAATCAGTGTGATGAGAGAATATAAAAACAAATTCAAATGATGAAAAATGGAATAAAGTTGGAAAGAGATTCTTTAGTCTTATTGGCGACAACAGGAACAGAATTAAGTATAAAAAAATTGATGAAAAAGACACGAACTGCAAAAAGAAAGTTTCTTATTTAATACAGAATATACAGATTTAACAAATATAGAAACTGAAAATGAAATAAATTTTTAAAGGGAATATTGAAATTCCAGAAGGATTATTTGAAATTGGAAAAAGAATATGAGTTGAAAAATTGGGAAGTTTAAAAACAAAAAGGATTTGGAAAAAGTAAAGATTAAGTTTGAAAAAAATATTCTGAGAAACAAGGTATGAATATAAAAGATAGAATTGAAAAAGTTGAATAATCAAATTAAGAAAGATTTTGTAAGATTTGATGAAGAAAAATAATATAAAAAAATGAAAAAAAGAGAAAAAAAGTTTATTCTGGAGATGAAAAAAATTGAAGAAAGGAGAGCAAAAAAATTAATAACATTTGATTTTCTTTCGGATATGATTTTACCTTTCAATGAAGTTAGTAATGTAGGAAACCAAATTTTAATGTTATTTAAAGGTTTTGGAGAAAAACTAACTTTAAAACAATCGAAGAACTTTTTATAAATGTAGAAAAAAATTAAGAGGTTATAATATTGTAAATAATATTAGAAAAAAATGGATGAAATAGTTATAACTCAAGGAAGTGTAATTTCTTATTGCATTAACAATGAAGATTTAGAAGATATTTTAGAAAAAAATTAGAGAAAAATGGAAAAAAATGGAATTGGTCTTAGAAGAAATGAAGGTTTTGGAAGAGTTAGAATTTGTAGTGAGAGAATTTGAAATATATAAAAACTAATGTAGGAGAAGATTATGTATAATTTTATACCCCAAAGAAAAAGAAAAAAATTAAAAAAATAGTGGTAATTTAGAAGAAAATAAAAAAATTTAAGTATAGAAGACCTTTTTTTAAAAAGATATTGATGAAAAAAATTATAGATAATTCAGAAAAAGAAAGAATTCTAAGAAAGTTTTTAGAAAATAATAAATTTAAAGAAATAATTTCTGATATAGAAAAAAAGAAAAAAAGGAAATATTGAATTTAGCACAATTTAAAAAGATTTTTATAATTTTATAAAAAGAAAGAAAATTTGATTTTTTTCAATGAAGAAAAAAATAATAGATTTTATTGAGAAACAAAGAGAGAAAAATTGCAACGAAATTTTATGAGTTTATAAAGGAAGAATTTATTGAAAAAAACCTTTGAAAAACAAGAGAAAAAGATAAAAAAAGTCAGATGAAGAATTTAGAAAATCAGAATCTCAAAAAAATAAACAAAGTTTTTCAAGTATTAGAAAAAAATATCTGTTATATGTTTTTTTGGAAAAAAAGAATGAAAAGAAAAAAATTAGATAAAATAGAGAAAAACGGAGGTAGAATAATGGATTTTTTTCAACATTTAAAAATAAATATATCTTAACAGGGAAAAATAGTTGTTTTAAATGCTCTACATATAGGAAGTGGAAAGGAAACAGATGATAGGGATGCACCTTTTATATCACTAGATGATGTTAAAAAAATTTTTTTATATTCCTGGCTCAACTTTTTAGAGGATATTTAAGTACAAAATTAGAAAGAATTTTTAGATAGTGGAAATGGATTTAAGATTAAAAAGTAATGGTGAAGAACTAAATGAAGCTGATGTAAAAATTAATATTTGGGTATACTAATTTGGATAAATTAGAAACTAAAAATTAATGATAAGGATAATGAAGAAGATAGAAAAATTAAAAAGAAAAATAATAGAAAAAAATTCAAGATAGAATAATAAGAAAAATTAAATGCAAAAAAATTTAGATGAAGTAAAAATCGTTAGCAGGAAGAATACATATATCTGATATGCCTGTATTAAAAGATGTCAAATATGTAACAAGAGATGGAATAAAAATTGATAGAAATACAGGAGCTACTGAAAAAAAGAGCAAAAATTTGATTATGATGTAGTTCCCGCAGGAACAGAATTTGACTTAAATATTGAATTGGAAAAATATAGAAAAATTACCAATTGGATTTAATAGGATTAGCGTTAAATGATATTTTAAAAAGATAACGGTGATTTATTTGGAGGTAAAAACTTCAAGAGGAATTGGAAAAATGTAGATTAAAAGATTTAAGAATGAAGTATGTGATATCAGATGATAAAGAAAAAAATTAAAAAAATATTTTTTTGAAGGTAAATTTCCATATGAAATTAAGGAGCAGGAAAAAAATATTTAAAACAGAGAATCTTAGTTTAGATTAGGAGGGAAAAAAATGAGAAAAAGAATTTTTAAAAACTAGAAAAATAAGTTGGTTTTAGAGTTAGAAATCGAACCTCTTTCTCCTTTAATCATAAAAATTAGGAGATGATTCTGAAGAAAAATAGCAAGAATGAAAAAAAGTGAAAGTGTAATATCATTTGTAACTTCAGATTCTCCAAGAGGGAATTTAGTGGAATATGATAAAAAAATGAAAAGAGTAAGGATGAAAGAAAAGGAGAAATATTTATACCAGGTTCTACATTAAAAAGGGTTATTTAGAGAAAAAAATTTAATAAAAATTTATGATATAAAAAAAGAAAAATGAATCAGACTTTAAAGAAAAAAATAAAAAAATCATAAAGAAGTTGATAATTTATTTGGTTGGATAGAAGGAGAAGAAGCTCAAAAAGGTAGAATTTTTTTATAGAAGATGCTTATCTAGAAAAAGAAGAGTTAAGAAAAAAATTTTTATTTGAAAAAAATATTGACGAAGCATTGAGTGAAGTAATAATGAAAAGAGATATAACTCCGATAGATCAATTTACTGGAAAAAGCAGTTGTGCCACTAAATTATGAATGTACAATGGAAAAAAATTCGAAACAGAATTGATTATAAATAACATTAGTTTAGAAGAAATAAAAAAATATTTTTTTCATTTTAAGAGACAGCCATTTAGGAGAAATTCGCTTTGGAAACTCTAAAAACTAGAGGATTTGGACAAGTGAAATTAAATATTAAAAAAATATGCTAATTGAAAATTATAGAGATAAAACAAAATTTGTAGTTAATTTAAAAAAATTATTTTGAGATAGATTTTTTTAATTCAATAAAAATTAGGAAATGAATTTTTAAGAGAAGATTTAATATTGAAAAAAAGAATTTAAAGAAATAAATGTAAAACATCCAAATGAATTTATAAAGGCACTTTTTTTAGAGAGGTGGAATAATGGAATTTAAAGAATTTGATAAAGAGAAAATGAAAGAAGAATTACGAAATGATATTTACAATTTAGTTTATATAAACTATGAAAAAGAAAATGGAATAAAAAGCATTCAAAAAAATGAAGGAAATGCTTTTAAATTTACTATCTGAAAGTGACTTTGAAAAATTTTTTTATAAGATTTACCTTTTTAATAATAATTTTATGAAAAACAATTTATCAATTTGGAGAAGACGATTACAAATATTCAGAAGTAAATTCAGAAGAGTTTGATGAAAAATACTAAAAAGTTTAGAGAAATATTGATAGAAATTAAAGAAAAATTCAGGTAAGAAAAAAATTAATCGTTTAAAAAGTTTTAACTGGAGAAAAATAAAAATTACTAAAAAAAGAGATTGTTCAGTTTCTAGAATTTTTTTGGGAGGTGAGAAAGATGAAAGGGAAAGTAATTAAAATGGATAGCTCTACAAAAGAAGTAGAGATAGAAGTTAAAGGGAAAAGTAGAAAAAAATATGAAAATGTAGGGTAAAAAAATTTTTATTCACAAAAAAATTTTTGAAGTTGGAGATACAATAGAATACAACATTAAAGGTGTAAATTTTGATTTTTGTAAAGAAGGTTCCTGAAGAAGAAATAAGAGAAACAAGAAATAATTTTTTTCAAATCATAGAGATAATAGAAATTTTAATAAAAAAATATAATTCAAAAGAAAAAGGAACCAGTAAAAAGTGAAACAGTATCCATATAATTTTGTTTCTCTTAAAGACAAAAAAATGATGTTGTGGATAGAGGAGAAAAGAAAATTAGGAACAAATACTGGAAAAATTAGTTTGTAAACTTAAAAAAATAAAAACTCCCTTATTTATTATGGGAGAAAGTGAACAAGATAGTAAAGGACATACTAAAGAACGGTTTTATAGAGAAAAAGGAATACCTATAATTCCAGCAAGTTCTTTAAAAAGGTGCAATAAGAAATGTAATAGATGTTTTGACAAATAGTGTTATTAGAAATGTAGAGGATGAAAAAAATTAGAACAAAGAATTGGTGCAGGGAAATTTGAATCTGTATTTGGAATAATAGAATCCCTTCCAGAAAATGGTAAAAAAATGGAGTAATTGTTGAAGCAGAAAGAATAAAAAGTTAAGACGAAAGAAAAAAATAGAAATTGAGCATAAAAAAATTTAATTTTGAAGATAATGGTAAGGAATTTTCAAAGAAATATAACAATAAAGATGGATTAATAGAAAGAGTAAAAATTAAAAGATTCAATTTATAATTTAAAAAGAAACAGAAATTAAAAATAAAAACCTGGTGTAACAACAGTAGAAAAAAATTGATTACCAATTCTGAAGAATATAAAAAAATTATTTAGCAGATAATGAAAAATGGAGTTCAGGGAGTATTATGGTTTTCATCTCCAATTTTTTTGGAAAAAAATATGAAAAAAATTATTAATTCCTAAAAAAATGGTAGAAAAATTTGAATTTTTCAAAAAGAAGAATATGAAGATTTTAAATATATAATAAAAACAAAGGGCAGAAAGAATAAAAAAATGGAAAAAGATATAAATTCAAGCACATTTTATTATGATAAAAAAATTTAGAAAAAGGGGATCCTTTATTATTTCAACAGAAAGATGTAAAAAAATAGCAGAACATTTAGCTTTTTCCGAAATTCCACGATTGAGATACAAATTTTCTCCATTAGATTTAGTTCCAGAAGAATTTCGTCCAAGTGATTCGTTAAAAAAATTATCTTTTTCAGAAAGATTATTTGGTACAACAGGAGATACTACAAAAAAAGATGAAGAGAAAAAAGATGAGTTAGTTGCACTTTCTGGAAGAGTATTTTTTGAAGATGCTAAAAATTATAAACCTGAGATGATAGATAATGGAAATCCAGTTACTTTAAAAGCATTTGGGGAGCCACACCCTACTTTAACAACCTTTTATTTAGATAATATTGAGAAAAATTATAATGAAAATAAAGGTGTTAGTATTCGAGGTAGAAAATTTTATTGGCATCATAAGGAAAAAATTGGAAAACCTTTTTCAGAATATAGGAAATCAGTAGAAATGCCAAAAGATAAAAATGGACAAAAATAAATTTGCATATAATTCAAGTTTAGAGTTAATGGATATAAACAATGAATTTGAATTTAATGTTAATTTTGAAAAATTTAACGGATGAAGAGCTGGGAGTATTGATCTATGCTATAGAGCTTGAAGATGGATTATTGCATAAAAGTAGGTAAAGGGAAAGCCTTTGGATTTGGAAGTTGTAAAATCGAAATAAAAAGAATTTTTTTATTGGAAAAATAAAGATAAATATAAAGATTTTTTTGATTGAACCTTTTGAAAAAGAAAGTAAAAAAAGAAGACTATATTAATAAAAGCAAAAAGAAAAAAAGATATTTTTGATGAAAAATAGAAAAAAATATTAAAGAATTAAAAAGCAATACTTTCTAAAAACAAATGATTTAGATTTTTAGTGAAAGTCCATTTCCTGAAGATATTAACAAAAAAAGGAGAAACGAATAGTTTAAACTGGTTTGTTAATAACAAAAAAAGGAGATAGAAAGATAGTTTTATTATCTATATTGGATAAAAAAATCCAAAAATAAAAAAATTTAAGGAATGATTGTAATTACTTATATCTTAAATTACGTGTTATGTTTAATATAAGAAATTAGGATATTTTTTTCTAGCGGAACAGTTTTCAAGCTGTTTCACTAGAAAAAGATAAATATAAATTAAAAATTAACAATAAGAGGAGTATACAATGAAATATTCTATTTTAAAAATTTATAACAGATAAAGAATACAAATTAAAGGGATTTAGAAAAAGCTGAGAGGTTTTTTTAATTCAAAAAAATATGAAGGAAATACAATATTTCATAATCATATTTCGGGAAATTTTGATTATACCTATCCAAAAATTACAATATAAGCTGATTAAAAAGGAATTTAGCAATAATGGCTATTGAAGAAGTTTGTGATTTGAATTCAAAAAAATGTTTGAAGAAATTGAGTATATTGATATTTTTTTGGAGATATGTTTTTTTGATATAAAAAAAGGAACTGGAAATAAAAAAATGAAGATATTGTTTATTCAAAAAGATGAAATGTTTGACTACAAATTTGTTTCTCCCTATCTTCCTTTAAATCAGAAAAAAACTTTCGGAAATTTCTGGATGGAGAGTATGATTTGAATAAAGCCATAACAAATAATATACTTGAAGTGCTGAAAGGACTCGGAATATGGCTTAAACCAGATGAAAAAATATATGTCAGTCAGGACTTGAAAATAAATAAGAGAGAGTTAAAAAGATGTGAGTATGGTAACTTTTTGATGGAAAAATTTTCTACTAATATAAAGTTTCGGATTATTTTTTTCTATAGGGAAAAAGGAAAAAGTATAGGTTATGGAACATTTGTAATTGATAAAGCTAAATAGATATGATATAATGAACATGGTAATTATTACCCTATCTTTATATTTTTAATTGTAATTTCTTTTACTTGCAAAAGTAGCTAAAAATAAAGGAATTGGAAAAATAAAAAAAGATACGGAAACAAGTGAAAAAAACAATAAAAAAATCTTGTCATATATCTGTCAATTTTAATAGAGTTAGATTCTCAAAAAAACTCTATAAGAGTTGAAAAATAAAGAGTCTTCTCTGTAGAACAGATAAAAAGAAGAGAATCCAGTAGAATAAGGATTGAAACATTAAATTTAGTGCCTCTTATCTAATATTCCATCTAATAAAAAGAAGAGAATCCAGTAGAATAAGGATTGAAACAGACAATATCTATTGTCTCCAGCAATTGCTAGACAATTATAAAAGAAGAGAATCCATTAGAATAAGGATTGAAACAGATCCCCTTAATAAGAACTCTAAAAATAGTTTTGGGTATAATAGAATAGAATCCAGTAGAATAAGGATTGAAACTCTAGAATATTTAAAATAGTAGTTTTTGTTACCAGAAAAATAATAGAATAGAATCCAATAGAATAAGGATTGAAACGCAAATGGAATTATTTCCTTTTTAGAGAATATGTTATATAAAAGAAGAGAATCCAGTAGAATAAGGATTGAAACATCACAATATTTCTAATTTTAATTCTACTAGCCTGTATAAAAAGAAGAGAATCCAGTAGAATAAGGATTGAAACTTTTTTTAATCATCCTCCCATTCCGCCAGTTCTTCCAGATAAAAGAAGAGAATCCAGTAGAATAAGGATTGAAACTAAATATGGGAAATATATAACTCATCTACTAAATCATATAAAAGAAGAGAATCCAGTAGAATAAGGATTGAAACTAAATATGGGAAATATATAACTCATCTACTAAATCATATAAAAGAAGAGAATCCAGTAGAATAAGGATTGAAACTATCATTACTTTAAAAAAATAAATAAATTCCTATTACTGTATAAAAGAAGAGAATCCAGTAGAATAAGGATTGAAACATAAAATAATCAAATCTAATTCATTTGCATATTTTTTTCTATAAAAAGAAGATAATCCAGTAGAATAAGGATTGAAACTAGGCAGGTTCTGTACCTGTACAAGTCTTCCAGCCCAATAAAAAGAAGAGAATCCAGTAGAATAAGGATTGAAACATAGGATCTACCACATATGAATAATTTTTGTTTTTCCTCATAAGAGAATAGAATCCAATAGAATAAGGATTGAAACTGGTTTATTTCAACATTTAATTCTGTTTCTTTTTCCTATAAGAGAATAGAATCCAATGGAATAAGGATTGAAACGTTTGTTCTTCTTTAAACATTTTCTCTCTTAACTTCATAAAAGAAGAGAATCCAGTAGAATAAGGATTGAAACGTATTATTAGGATCCATAAACTCAGCATAATCAACAGATAAGAGAATAGAATCCAATAGAATAAGGATTGAAACTTAATATCTTTTAAATACCTGTCAATCCTCTTGAGATATAAGAGAAGAGAATCCAGTAAAAACAAGGATAGAAAAATCCTCTAGAATCACTAACAAAAAGGATATTATCAGAATCTTAAATAATAGAAAAAGTACAGGACAAAAAATTTCAATCACAGTCACCAATCCAACTGTGATTTTTTTTAATTAAAAAAACAGTAGGATATCTGAAGAAATTTAAAAAAATACACTGGACTTTCAAACACAAAAATTAATATAATTAAAGAAAAGACAGTATAAAAATAAATTAGGTTTATTGAAAAAAATATTATCAAAATTGAAGAAAGGACATTGAAAAATATGAAAAAAATTTTTCAATAGGAATAATTATTCTGGCATTCATAATATCCTGTTCAAACGGAAATAAGGAAAGTGCCGGTAACGTAGATAAAACAGACAAGGAAAAACAAGTTGTGAGTATTGTAAAACCTGAAAATCTGCAAGGTCCTACCGTTGCATTGAATCCAACAGATTTTTAATGTAAAAGGAGAAGGAGAAACTGCAAATGATTTAGGTAATATTTATAACGGAACTCTTTATTATAAAGGGAATATTTTTACAGGAAAGGTTACATTTGACACATTTTACAGTAGCGGATATTTCTTTGTGAAAGACGGAAAATTAGAAGGGGAATATGAAAAAAACTACAAAAAAAGCGGAATAAAAAAAGAATAGATACTTATAAAAAAACAATAATATTTTTAAGCCGTTCAGAAACAAGAGATGGAGTTACAACTGAACTTATTTTTTTGATGTAAATAGTAAAGTTCCAGATAAAAAAATCTCTACAGTTAATACAATTTATGAAAAAAGATTCATATTTGCCAAATGTTAAAAAAATCGTACCGGAGAACTGGAAAAAAAGGCTAAAGATGTAAATTCATATATTTCTAACTATAAAATTATTGAGGAAAATGGAAACTTCTACAAAATTGTCTATTCCTTTTCAGATGAAGGCATTGTAGAGAGAATATTTAAACTTGATTCAAAAGCAGACAATATAGAAACTCTGGTCGAAGAAAGATTCCTGAATGGATTTGGATTAAATACAGAACCATTGGGAATGCTCGAAGTAGATCATCTTATGCGTGTTATAGGAGGAAACTATGAATAAGCGGAATAATATAGAAAAATAATCATAATAATGAACAGAATCATACAAATGAACAATCTCAGCAATCTTTAAATAATGCACATGATAAGAAAAAAATTCCTTCTGAAATGGAATCCTAAAAATTTTTATTCGGAGTAATTATAATGGTATTTGGCCTTTATTATGCCGGAGCAAATTACATTTTTTTGGAAAATGTAGATTTTAGCAAGGTATACACTGTTAGAGTGGAGGGAGATTCAGAAGGAGCTTTTATATCAAGAACAATAAATACGAATTATTACAGCAAACTAAAGGAAAAGAAGGATAAGAAATCCCAAAGAAAACTAGATTTTCTAAACAGTGTAAAAATCATTCCTGAATATCATGTGGATAGACCTTTTTAAAAAAATGGTGATATTGCAGATGTTGAATTTAAATATGATAAGAAAAATGGCAAAAAAATTGAAAAATCCGTATCAGAAACACAAAACTGAAAAATAAAAAAATAGAAGGACTGCAGAAAGTAGTAAAAAAATATTAATGAAGCTGAAGATTTAAAAGGATTTATAACAAAAATTTCTCAGAATACGCTTGAAAAACTTTATGACAGTCCAGCTGTTGATGCAGATTCAAAACTGATTGAATATAAGTTGCTGCCAAATATTTATTATAAACAGGATAATAACGGACATTTAGTCTTTAAATATTTTATAAGCAGCAACTCTAAACATTTAATCAAGGAAAAACAGAAAACATCCCAAGGGTTCAAGTACATTAATAAAGGGAAAGCAGGAATATCCAATGTTTATGCAATGGAAGTAAAGGATCTGGTTCTAGATAAAAAAACAGCAATATTACTTCATACAGGGAAGATTTATTTGTGAAAACATACAGCAGTTTTGAGGAAGCGGAAGAAGCCATGAGGGAGTTAGGATATAATTTGCTATATTAATTTATGTTTTTATACTGGATTTGTACCTCAAAGAAGATACTTTAAATGAAATATAAAAGATATACTGGACATTTAAACATAAAATTAATATAATTAAATAAAAGACAGTATAAAATAATTGGGGTTACTGAAAAAATATCAGAAAATGAAAGAGGGGGAAATTAACATGAAGGATGGGAAATTAAAAGAACTGACAGGAAAAGAGGTGGAAGAAATGAGGGATAAAAAGCCTTTACCAATAGGAATTGATGATTTTAAGACGATAATAGAAGCAGATTACTATTATGCAGATAAAACAAAAATGATAGAAAGTCTTCTAGATGACGGTGCCGGAGTGACTTTGTTTACACGTCCGAGAAGATTTGGGAAAACACTAAATATGTCAATGCTGAACTATTTCTTTAATCTTAAAAATAAGGAAGAAAACAGAAAGCTGTTTGAAAATTTATACATTTCCAAAAGCAAATATATGAATCAGCAGGGGGAATATCCTGTAATCTATCTCAGTTTTAAAGATATAAAGGCATTGAACTGGGAAAAATGTTATTACTTGACTAGAAGGCTGATAACTTATCTATACAATGAGTTTGAATTTTTAAGGGAAAAGTTAAATAAAAAGGATTTGAGTGATTTTGACAAGGTATGGCTGGATGAAGAGGGAGCAGACTGGGAAAATTCACTGAAAAATCTTTTGAGATATCTATACGAATACTATAATAAAAAGGTAGTAGTTCTTATAGATGAATATGATACTCCAATAGTTTCAGGCTACAATAATGGTTATAAGAAGGAAGTTCTTGCCCTTTACCGTTCTTTATACAGTACAGTGCTGAAAAGTAATATGCATCTTCAGTTCAGTGTAATGACAGGAATTTTGAGAATAGCAAAGGAAGGGATATTTTCAGGTCTTAATAATCTTAAAGTAAACAGTATATTTAGTGAGAAATATTCAGAATATTATGGAATGACAGAAGAAGAAGTTCTGGAAGGACTGAAATATTATAACCTTGAATATGAAATAAATGATGTAAGGGACTGGTATGATGGATATCAGTTTGGAAATATAGAAGTTTATAATCCGTGGTCAATTATAAACTTTCTGGATAATGGGAAATTAAAACCCTACTGGCAGGGAACAGCAGGAAATGAAACAATAAATGAGCTTCTTGACAGGGGGAACAGAGAGCTTTTTGATGATCTTGAAAAGCTTTTCAGAAAAGAAACAGTATACAAGAAAATAAGGGATTTTACTGAATTTACAGATGATATAAATGAAATATGGGAATTATTTCTTTACAGTGGATATCTTACAACTTCAGGTGAACAAAAAGACAAGGAACATCCAATAAGAATACCAAACAGGGAAATTATGGAATTTTTTGAAGACAGGTTTATAGATAGATTTACAGGAAATTATCAGAAATTTTCGGATACTATAAGATATTTGAGAGCAGGAAATATTGAAAAATTTGGTGAAATACTTCAGAATGAAGTAATTTCTTCATTAAGTTATTTTGATACAGATAAGGATGAAAAATATTATAAGGTGTTTCTTATAGGGATATTTGTTGCTTTAATGAATGATTATGTAAGGCTTTCAGAAAGGGAAAGCGGATATGGAAGAGCAGATCTTATACTGGAACCGAAGAAAAAGGAAAATCCTGGATACATATTTGAGTTTAAAGTGGCAAACAGTGAAGAAGAACTGGAAAGCTATGCAGAAGAAGGATTTGAACAGATAAAGGAAAAGAAATACGATACAGAGCTCATAAATCATGGAGTTACAGAAATAATTTATATAGGACTTGCCTTCTACAAGAAAAAAACTTAAGATGAAATATGAAAAAAATATAATAATTATTTAAAAAAAGATATTTTGTATGAATTATTAATAACAAGAGAATTTTTAAAAGAAAGATAGTCATATATAAGAACTGAAGAAAAAAATAAGCTATCAGGAACTTGTATCTTAAATCTTGACAATTGTCAAATTTTAATATATAATAAGACATATCAATACCTTTGCAGTACTTTAAATAGTACAGGGTTCTGGCCTATGCAAAGGTTTTTTTAATTATAGGGAGGGAGAAATCATGTATAGTAATGTTTATAAAGGTATACATTTAACTTTTTGAAGAGCAGATAAATCTTTCAGCTCATAATCATAATATTGTTGATATTGAATTTACAACTAAACCTAAAATTCAAATTCAAGAAATGAAAGAAAAAACTTCATATATATGACATTAAAAAGTAATACTACTACTAATAAAATTGCTCTTACAGTTGTGATTATGGAATACCTGGTTTTTAAAAATTAATGCTGATTTTTCCAGGAGGAGCAATAAAAAAAGCTTTAAAAACAATTATGTAAATATAAAAACAGATGAAGAAGCACAAAAAAATTAGGATTTAAAAAAATTTTCAGATAATTGAAAAAAACTAAAAAAATATAAATAAAGATACAAAAAGAATTAATAAGAAGGACACTTTATGTCCATACTCCTTTGCTATAATAACTTATCAATAGCAGAGGAGTTTTTATATTGCTCTATAAATACTATTGAAATATTAATAATGAAGTTCTAATAATTTCAAGGGAGGAAGAAAATGAAGTAATCAGTTATAATAACTGTTTTAATCTGGATTCAGGTACATTCAATACAAATGTTTTGAACTGTTTTGAACTTAAAACAAAGACATTGTATAGATTGAAAAATGACAGGATTGAAAAACAAAAAGTAAATATCGGAAAAGTATCGGAAAAAAAGAAAAAAATTTTTTTCCAAATTATAAAAAGATATACTGGACAATTAAAAAGTAAAAATTAATATAATTAGAGGGAAGGGAGAGAGGATAAAATGGATGTTATGGAATTTAAAAAACATATAGGATTCGAGGAGGAAAGTGAAATGGAAGAAAAAGGAAATGAAACAGGAACAGAATTACAAGTAGTGGAATTACTTAAGGATTCAGTTGATGTTTCAACAGGAGAAGTAACTTACAGTGAGTATGAATCAAAAAAAAATATTAATAAGGAAAAGGTAAATATTATTGTTGCAGGAAAAACAGGTGTAGGAAAAAGTTCACTTATAAACTATATTTTTGGAAAAGAAGTTGCAAAAGTTGGAGATGGCCATCCTGTAACACAGGAAATACAGGAGTATGACCTTGAAAATGATAATATTACGCTTTTTGACACAAAAGGAATAGAAGCAAAAGATTATGAAAAAACATTGGATAATATAAAGAAATATTTGGAATTGAGACAGGATTCACCAGATGAAAATGACGATATTCATATTGCATGGCTATGTATAAGTGAAAGAGGAGACAGGGTAGAAGAAGCGGACAGGGAACTTTTAAAAATTTTAAGTGAAGCTGGAATACCTGTAATAGGGGTATTTACTAAAAGAGAATCCAAAAGGGAATCAAGCTTTGTAAATAAAGTGGTGGAAGATAACCTTCTTCCTGAAGCAAAAGCAATTGTAAGAGTAAGAAGTATAACAGAAGAAGTGGAAATAGAAGACAACCTTGTGGAATTAAAGCCTAAAGGTGCAGAGGAACTTCTTGAGGAAACATACAAATATATGTCTGAAGGAAGAAGAAATGCAATTAAAAAAGCACAGACAGCAGTCTTGAAAGATAGAATAGAAGCAATGTCAAAAGAAGCAGATGTACTGACTAACTGGTATGCCGCAGGGGCAGTCGCAATAGGAGCAACTCCTTTACCATTTGCAGATTCACTTGCATTGGCGGCATTACAGACAAAAATGGTTGTTGATATAAATACTGTATATAGGGTAGATGCAGGAACACATACATTTACTGATATAGCGGCGGCATTAATAACTATTACAGGAGTGGCACAGGTTGGAAAGCTTGCGGCAGGTCTGCTTAAGGTTATTCCGGTTATAGGATGGACCGCAAATGCAGGAGTTGCTGCCGGAATTACTAAAGGAATAGGATTTGGTTATTCAGAATATCTGAAAAACAATATAAATAAGGAAACAGGAGAAATAAAGCTGGATTTAGAAGACCTGAAACAGAACTTTATGAAATTTTTCAATCAGTTTAAGGACATGATTTAAGAAAATACCGTATAGCATGCGACAGAATGAAAGGAATATATAAATGAAGAAAATATTCATATCCTTCTGCAGAGGAGGAGATAATATTATAGAGCAGGTTATTAAAACCAATCTTAAGTCTGATTTTATACATGTGGAAATAATAACAGTGGAACAGGACACTGAAAACGGACTGAGAAATAATAGGGTTTATGACTTTGCTGAAAATAATGGAAAAGACGGTAAGAAAAAGTGGTTTCTTGAAGATAGGTTAAAGGAAACAAAAAGCTATGTGGATAATATAAATGAAATATTTGAACTGAAAAATTCCTGAAGGAAAAATTTTTATGAAGTTTATAAATATATTGAAAAATTACTATAAAAAAATTATAGTTATGACAAAGCTATGAAAAATATACAAAAATAGGAGATCTTGGAGTTGGAAATAAAAGAGTTTATAAAGGGTTCGCCTGACAGGACAACGACAATATGTTCACATTTCTGTTTTAAAGTAATAAGATTTATAGTGAGAAATTATTATAAAGATTATGATCTGCTAAATTACCGGGTAGAAGAAATTGAAAAATCATTATAGGGAAAAAGCTGGAATATATAACACCGGGACATTTATATAATGTATTTAGGCAACATACGGAATTATTTGGATAAAAAAAGGAATGGAGGGAATGTCTTAAATTAAAAAAATAAGGTATCCATTTATAAAAAAACATTAAAGTGACTATATGAAACTTCGAACTAATATAGAAAAAAATATAAAAATATAAAAAAATATAGGGGAAAAAGTTTATAAAAATTACTTGACAAATGGCAACTTATTTATTATAATTATTTGTATTATAATTTATTCAAAAGCAATATTTAGTTTTAATAATGCTTACTACATACCAATTATTGGAAAGGAGTCGATAAACAATGGCAGTACCTAAGAAAAGAACGTCCAAAGCAAAAAGAAATATGAGAAGATCACACGATTCAATCAAAGCACCTAACATAATCGTAGAAGCTGATGGAACTGTGAGAAGACCTCATAGATTAAATTTAGATACAGGTGTATACAGAGGTAGACAAGTTTTACAACCTGCTACAGACGAAAGTACAGCTGACGCTGAATAATATATAAGCAAGATAGAGATAGTCTTGCTTTTTTTGTAGTTAAAGAAATTTTTATAAAACAAAGAATAAAAACATAAAATAATAATTGTCAATTTATGAAATATTTGTTATACTCTAAAAATAATATGACAATTAGAAAAATTAAACTTTTCATGAGTCATAATTAAAATAAAAGAAAATAATAACTGAGGTGAATAAATGAAAATAGGAGTATTGGGAACGGGTTCTTTTGCACCTGAAAAAATTCTGACAAATGATGATTTGGCAAAAATGGTTGATACAAATGATGAATGGATAAGTACAAGAACAGGAATAAAAGAAAGAAGAATAGCTTCTGATGATGAAGCAACTTCAGATTTAGCTTACAGGGCTGCTCTGAATGCGATAGATAATGCTGGAATTGATAAAAATGAAATAGAACTGGTACTTGTGGCGACAATGACTTCTGATCACTTTACTCCGTCTACAGCGGCACTGGTACAGGATAAACTTGGAATTAAAGCTGCTGCATTTGATCTTTCGGCGGCATGTACAGGATTTATTTATGCATTTACAACAGGGTACAGCTTTATTAAAGCTGGAATATATAAAAAAGTACTTGTAATCGGAGCTGAAACTATGTCCAGAGTTATAGACTGGACAGACAGGGGAACGTGTATCCTTTTTGGAGATGGAGCAGGGGCAGTTGTTTTAGGAGAAACAGAAACAGGAGGATTTATTTCAAGCCATCTTGTTGCTGACGGTTCAGGAGCATGCGAACTTCTTGTTCCGGCTGGAGGATCTAGAACTCCTGCAAGCCATGAAACACTGGAGAATAAAGATGTCTATTTAAAAATGAACGGAAGGGAAATTTTCAAATTTGCAGTTAAGGTATTCCCTGAAACAGTTGAGAATATACTGGAACAGGCAAACATTACAGCAGATGATGTTGATTTATTTGTTCCTCATCAGGCAAACATAAGAATAATAGAATCTATATCAAAGAGATTTAAACAGCCGTTGGATAAATTTTATGTAAATTTGCATAAATATGGAAATACTTCCGGAGCATCAGTGCCTTTAGCCCTTGATGAAGCTAACAGGGAAGGAAGACTGAAAAAAGGAGACAAGGTTGTTATAGTTGGTTTTGGTGGAGGACTGACTTATGGTTCAATTTTATTTGAATGGTCAAAATAATGAAAATAGTAAAATTAGTAAAATAGTTGGAAGGAGAGATTGAAATGAATAGAAAAATTACAGGGGGACTTTTAATAATCTTCATAAGTCTGTTTTATCTGTTTCAGAAATACATTCCTGAAAGTATATTAATGTATGTATTTAATTATCAGATAATACTTGTATTACTGGGAATTTACTTTATATTCCAGAAAAAAATACCCTAGGAATATCTTTAGCTTTTAACAGGATTATATCTTTATTTTCAAGAATTCTTCACTGAATATTTTTGAAATAGCATTCCCTCTAATTACATTAGTAGCAGGGGTTGTAATATTTGTTCTGGGACTTAATGAAAAAAATAAGAAGAGCTTGAAAAAAATCAGGAACCTATTTATAAAAAGTACTTATAAAGCAGATGATTCTAAAAAAACTACAGATATTGAAGATGCAGAGGAAATAAAATAATATAAAAAAATCTATTGAAATGTAAAAAAATCTATATTTTTTTAATAAATAAATACACAGTTAAAAAAATAATGATATAATAATTATTTATAGGAGGAAATGATGTCAAAAACTGCTTTTGTATTTCCCGGTCAGGGAACACAGTATCCTGGAATGGGGAAAAAACTGTATGATGAAGTAAATGATGAAAATAGAAAAGCAATTGATGAAATACTTGAAAGTACAGGAAATTCAGAAATAAAGAGAGTTTTATTTGAAGGAACAGAAGAGGAATTGAAAAATACCCAGTATGCACAACCTGCCATTGCATTATTTTCAGTGTTTTTAACTAAACTTTTAAAGGAAAAGGGAGTAAATGCCGACTATGTTGCAGGACACAGTTTAGGAGAATACAGTTCCCTATATGCGGCAGGAATACTTGGAGAAAAGGATGTAATGAAACTCATTTCAAGAAGAGGGGAAATAATGGGAACTGCTGAAATTGAAGGTAGCATGGCAGCTATTTTAGGACTTCCGGCAGAAGAAATTGAAAAAATATGTACTGAAATTGACGGAACAGTTGAGGCAGTGAATTTTAATGAACCTAAACAGACAGTAATTGCAGGGGAAAAGGAAGCAATAGAAAAAAGTCTTGATATATTTAAGGAAAAAGGAGCAAAAAGAGCTATACCTCTTGCTGTGTCAGGGCCATTCCATTCATCACTGATGAAGCCTGTTGCAGAAAAATTGAAACAGGAATTTGAAAATTATGTATGGAATGATGCAGAAGTTTCTCTTGTTGCAAATACAACTGCTAATATTTTAACTTCAGCAGATGAAATAAAGGAAGAATTATACAGACAAACTTTTGGTCCGGTAAAGTGGGTTGACACTATAAACAAACTGGCTGAAAACGGAGTTACAAAAATATATGAAATAGGTCCTGGAAAAGTTCTTGCAGGGCTTATAAAAAAGATAAATAAGAACATAGAAGTAATCAATATCGAAAATGTTGAAGCAATAAATACATTAGTTATTTAAAAAGAGTTGCATTTTTTCAATTCTTTTGATATAATAATTTCAAAATAATAAAATGGAGGTGGCATTGTTATGCTAGAAAAAATAAAATCAATAGTAGCAGATCAATTAGGAGTGGATGAGGATCAGGTAACTGAAGATGCATCATTTATTGATGATTTAGGAGCAGATTCTTTAGATACAGTTGAATTGATAATGGCTTTTGAAGAAGAATTTGATGTGGAAATACCTGATGAAGATGCTCAAAAAAATTAAAAACAGTTAAAGATGTAATTGAGTACATTGAATCAAAAATAATAATTAAATATTAAAAAAATATTGGGGGTTTCCCCCCATTTTTTATTGAAATAATCGGAAAAAATTAGTATAATATAACTACTTGGTTAATGTATGAAAAAAGAAAACTAAAACAAAATTGTGAGGTGTATAAATGAGAAGAGTCGTTGTTACAGGGATTGGATTGATTACTCCGTTAGGGACAGGAAAAGAAAAAACTTGGAAAAGTTTGTTGAATGGGGAGTGCGGTATAGATAAGATTACAGCCTTTGATACTTCAGAACATACTGTACATATTGCCGGAGAAGTTAAGGATTTTAATCCGGAAGATTATATAGAAAAGAAAGAACTTAAAAAAATGGGAAGATTTTCTCAGTTTGCTATTGCAGCTACAAAAGAAGCATTAGCTGATGCAAAATTCGAGATTACTCCTGAAAATGCTGAGAGAGTTGGAACAATAATAGGTTCTGGAATTGGTGGGCTTGATATAATTGAGCAGGAAATAGGTAAGCTTGTAGAAAAAGGACCAAAAAAAGTTTCTCCTTTCTACATTCCAGCTGCAATATTGAATATGGCATCAGGAAATACTTCTATTTATGTAGGTTCAAAAGGGCCAAATAAAACAGTAGTTACAGCGTGTGCATCAGGAACAAACTCTATTGGGGATGCTTTTCAGACTATTCTGTTAAACAAAGCAGATGTAATGATAGCTGGTGGAACAGAAGCAACTGTAACTCCAAGTGGTATAGCCGGATTTGCTAACTTGAAGGCACTTTCTACAAATCCTGATCCTAAAAAGGCTTCAAGACCTTTTACTGCTGACAGGGATGGATTTGTACTGGCTGAAGGGGCAGGAATCTTAATTTTAGAAGAACTGGAACACGCTAAAAAAAGAGGAGCAAAAATATATGCTGAAGTAGTAGGATATGGAGAAACAGGAGATGCTCACCATATGACTGCACCTTCAGATGGTGGAGAAGGAGCTGCAAGAGCTATTAAAATGGCTTTAGAGCAGGGAAATATCAAACCTGAAGAAGTTGGATACATTAACGCTCACGGAACTTCTACACCTGCAAATGATAAAAATGAGACTCAGGCAATAAAAACAGTTTTTGGAGAACATGCTTACAAAATAGGTGTAAATTCCACGAAAGGCTCTACAGGTCACTTGCTTGGAGGAGCAGGGGGGATAGAAGCTGCTTTCCTTGCAATGGCTATTGATGAAGGAATAATGCCACCAACAATAAATCAGGAAAATCCTGATCCTGTATGTGATTTATATTATATTCCAAATAAAGCTGAAAAGAGAGATATAGAAGTAGGACTTTCAAATTCATTAGGATTTGGAGGACATAATGCTATCCTGGCTTTCAGAAAATACAGAGGGTAAAATCTGATAAGTATTACGGATAATTTAGGATGGCTTAATAGTTTTCAATAGTTAATAATTTTATAGGGAGGGACTGTTTCAGGACAAATGAATTTCTGTTCAGAGCAGCCCTTTTCTGACTAGGAAAACATTAATTTATAAAATGGAGTTGTTTTTAAATGATAAATGGAAGTAACACTGATAAACTTATGAAGAAAAATAAACTACAAGTTTAAAAATGAAGAATATTTAAAAGAAGCTCTGACTCATAGATCTTATGCCAATGAAAACAGTGCATTTAAAAATTTTGATAATGAAAAACTGGAATTTTTAGGAGATGCAGTATTAAACCTGATTGCAACAGAATATATATACAGTCTTGGAAAAGGGAAAAAAGAAGGGGAACTTGCAAAATTAAAAAGTCAGATAATAAGTGAACCTGTTTTTTCATCTATTGCAAGTGATATAGAACTTGGAAATTACCTGTATCTGAGTAATGGTGAAATTTCTTCTGGCGGGAGAAAAAGAAAATCAATATTGGGAGATGCTTTTGAAGCATTGATAGGAGCTATTTTTAAGGATTCAGATTATTATACAACTAAGAATGTTGCACTAGGTTTTATTCTTGATAAGCTTGAAAAACTTGATAATATTGAAGGAACGGGAGATTACAAAACAATATTGCAGGAGGTTTTTCAAAGTAAATATAAAAAAATTCCTGAATATGAACTTACAGGTACAAAAGGTCCGGATCATAATAAAGTTTTTGAAGTTTCGGTTAAACACAATAATAAGACAATAGGCCATGGAATAGGGAAAAGTAAAAAGGAAGCTGAGAAAAAAGCAGCTAAGGAAGCTCTGAACTATATAAAAAGGAAAAAAATAGAAAAAAATAATATAAGTTCTCAATCTAAGTGTTTAAATTAAAAATATTAGACTGGATAAGTGAAGGGAAGGATAAATTATGGAAAAAACAGCATTATATCCGGGAAGTTTTGATCCGGTAACAAAAGGTCATATTGATATAATAAGACGTTCAGCAGCATTATTTGATAGAGTTATTATTGGAATTTTTAAAAATTCTTCTAAAAATAGAGCATGGTTTTCAGATGAGGAAAAATGTCAGATGATACAGGAAATACTTGAAAAAGAAAATATAAAGGCTGAAATAAAAGTGTTTAATGGACTTCTGGTAGATTTCATAAAGGAAGAAAAAGTAAATATACTGGTAAGAGGACTTAGGGCATTATCAGATTATGAATATGAACTGCAGTTTACCCTAACAAATAAAACTTTGGCAAAAAGTGATTTTGAAACAATATTTTTAAGTGCCTCAAGGGAATATTTGTATTTAAGTTCCAGTTTAGTGAAGGAAATAGCACAAAACAAGGGGGATTTAAAAATGTTTGTTCCAGGAAATGTTGAAAAAAGAATGATTGAAAAGGTTAGACAAATGGAAATATAATTAAAAGGAGAGGTAAATTATGGCAGCAACTAAAGGAAGTTATGGTAAAACTAAATACATATGTTCTGAATGTGGCTATAATTCACAAAAATGGCTCGGAAAATGTCCAAATTGCGACTCGTGGGGGACTTTTGAAGAAGAGGTGGATATAAAGAGAACACTGAAAAATATTCAGTCGGAAGAGGTTTCAATCAGTAAAATAAGCGAGATAGAAATAGCAAAGGAATTTAGAATGGTAACTCAGTATGAAGAATTTGACAGAGTCCTTGGAGGAGGACTTATCAAAGGTGAAGTAGTTCTGATTACTGGAAGTCCGGGAATAGGAAAATCAACATTTCTGCTGCAGCTGTCTGAAGAATATTCCAAAATAGGAAATGTATTTTATGTTTCAGGGGAGGAATCTCCAAGACAGATAAAACAGAGGGCAGAAAGAATAAATGTAAATAGCGGGAATTTATATATTCTTAATGATACAAACATAGAAAAGATAGAAAAAGTTGTTTTAGAGGATAAACCGAAGGTAGTAGTTATAGATTCCATACAGACTTTGTACTCTGAAAATGTAAATTCAGTGCCCGGAAGTGTGACTCAGATAAGGGAAACAACGCTAAAAATAATAGAAATAGCAAAAAAACATGAAATAGCTTTTTACATTGTAGGGCATGTAACCAAGGATGGAAAACTTGCAGGACCAAAACTTCTGGAACATATGGTTGATGCAGTTTTACAGATAGAAGGAGAAGAAAATAGTTATTATAGGATAGTCCGTTCCATAAAAAACAGATATGGTTCAACAAATGAAATTTCAATATTTGATATGAAGGAAAATGGAATAAGTGAAGTAAAAAATCCTTCTGAGTTTTTTATAAGCGACAGGGAGGAAAAAAATATTGGAAGTATTATTGTACCTATATTTGAAGGAAGTCGTGTATTTCTTTTTGAAATACAGTCACTCCTTGGAACTCCAAATTTTGGAATGCCTAGAAGAACAGTTGAAGGTTATGACAGAAACAGAGTGGAAATTTTAAGTGCTGTCCTGTCACGGTCATTAAATGTAGATGTTAATTCAAAGGACATATATATAAACATTCCTGGGGGAATAGAGCTTAACGACAGAAGTTCAGACTTGGCAGTAGTATTTTCCCTGCTCTCTTCAGTTAATAAAATACCTATAAGCCAGAAAATTGCCGCTATAGGAGAATTGGGGCTAAGAGGTGAAGTAAGGAAAGTTTCTTTTATAAAAAATAGGATAACTGAACTGGAAAAACTTGGATTTACAGGGGTCTATCTCCCAAAAAGCCATGAAGCTGATCTGAAGAAGGAAAAAATAAAACTGAAACTTAATTATATAAGTAATATAAGTGAGTTAATCGAAAGGGTGAAATAATTGAAAAAAACGAAATTAGCTAAAAAACAGATACTGGAACATTTATTTTCGATAATGTCTCCAGGTAAGCCTTTGAGAGCAGCAATAGATAGAATACAGGAAGCAAATCTTGGAGCAATTATTGTTTTAGGAGATCCTAAAAATTATCAGATGTAATGAGGGGCGGATTTGAATTAAATACAGCATACACACCTCAGAAGGTATATGAACTGTCAAAAATGGACGGAGCTATAATACTGTCTGAAAATATAAAAACAATACATGGAGCCAATATACAGCTTCAGCCTGATTCGGATATAAAGACAGATGAAAGTGGTACAAGGCATCAAGCAGCAAATAGAATTGCAAAACAGAAGGGTAACCTTGTAATAGCTGTTTCTGAAAGAAGAAATAAAATAACAGTATATAAGGGAGATTTCACCTATTCACTAAATGAACTGAGCAACCTGCTTGTGAAATCTTCGCAGGCGATAACTGCACTTGAAAAATATTCCTTAGGGATAGAAAAAGGATGGACAAATCTTTCTGTTCTTGAATTTGATAACATGGTAACATTATATGATGTTGTTGAAGTTATAAGAATGTACGGATTGTTATTTAAAATGTCTGAGGAACTTCTGGATTATATGGCAGAGCTTGGGGTGGAGTCAAGGCTTGTAAAAATACAGTATGAAGAGATAATGCTCAATAAAAATGAAAGCTTCCTTGCCCTTATAAAGGATTATAAGATGGAAGGGGAAAAGGCTGATAAAGTAGTGGAAAATATTAGAAATCTCACAAAAGAAGAACTTTTTGAAGATGAAAATATTGTTAATATTCTTGGATACAATCTGAAGGATATAAGCTTGGATGAAGCTATAAAATCAAGAGGATACAGTCTTCTTAGCAGTATAAATAAAATAACGAAAAAGGACATTGATCTTATTACCGGAGAATTACAGGATGTTCAGATGATTCTGCTTGCAACTCCTGAGAGAATAGCTCAGATAAAGGGAATAAGCAAGTTTAAATCGGAACATGTACATAAGGCGTTAACAAGATTGAAAAATAAAATAGCCCTAGATAGGGAATAAATTTAAGATTAATTTGGAAAGAGAGAAAAAGATGGAAAAGAAATTAGTTGTTGGTGGTCAGGCTGTAGTGGAAGGTGTAATGATGAGAGGACCTAAAGCTATAGCAACTGCTGTAAGAAAACAGGATGGAAGCATAGTTTATAAAAAAATAGCTTTAAATGAAAAAAACAATAAATGGCTGAAGATACCTTTTGTAAGAGGGGTGCTGGCTTTATATGATGCAATGGTAGTAGGGACAAAGGAACTTATATTTGCATCAAATCAGGCAGGTCTTGAAGAGGAAAAAATGAATGACAAGGAAATAAAAGGAACAGTGGCTATATCAATACTTCTTGGAGTAGGATTGTTTATGGTGCTGCCATCTTTTATAGGAAGTCATGTTTTCAGGGAAAATAGATTGCTTGCAAATGTCCTGGAAGCGGCAATAAGACTTGTATTATTTTTAGGATATATATGGGGGATATCATTTTTTAAAGATATAAAAAGAGTGTTTGAATATCATGGTGCTGAACATAAAAGTATAATGGCTTTTGAGCAGGAAAAGGAACTTACTCCAAAAAATGCAAAAGAATGTACCAGATTTCACCCAAGATGTGGAACAAGCTTTCTTTTACTTGTAATGTTCATAAGTATATTAGTATTTTCAACTGTTGATGTAGTATTCTCAACATTCTTTACAATACCTCAGAATCCTATTTTACTTATACTGTATAAACTTATAACAAGAGTAATGTTTGTTCCTATGGTTGCAGGTATTTCATATGAACTGCAGAGATGGACAAGTTATCATTTAGATAATATATTTGCAGGATTAATTGCAAAACCAGGTTTATTGCTTCAAAAGATAACAACAAGTGAGCCTGATGAAAGTCAGCTTGAAGTTGCAATAGTAGCTTTAAATGTTGCACTGGGAAGAGAAGTTGATAATGCAACAGAAGTGTTTGAGTAACGTAATATAAAAAAATTCAAATAAAAAGATTTATTAAAGTAATTCGTCAAAACAAAAAAATAGAAATAAAAAAATATAGAAGGTGTAAAAAAATATGTTACAGAATTTTTTTATGGAATTATAGAAGTAAAACATTATCAGCTTGGTCGTTTAAGACTTCAGACAGATGTATTGAAGAAAAAAATACTGAATTAGGAGAAGAATTTCAAAAATAATATAAAGAGAATTTCAGGAATAGAAAAAAAGTAGTTGTAAATCCTATTAATGGAAGTATACTGCTGATTTTTTTGATGAAAAACATAATAGAACATTCATTTTTATATTTGGTTGTGTTAAAACTTTTTACATTTGGAGGAAGAAATATTCAAAATAAAAATCTTCAAAAAAACAGAAGTAGCATTAAAGAAGTTATTTGAAGTATTAGATTTGGCAATATATAATAAAAGTAGAGGTTTTTTAAATGTTAAGACAGTTTTAGCAGGAGTTATTGGTTTTTATGGTATAAAAAAACTTAGAGCAAGTAATGCGATTCTTTCAGGATGGACATTACTATGGTGGGCTTCATCCTTGTTAAGAGGGGAGAATAAGTCATAATGTTAAAAAAATTTTTTTGAAAAAAACATATCATTTATTTAATCAGGTAAGAGTGGTTCATAGTATTCCTGGAAGACTGAGGCTTTTTAATTCCAAATCTTTCAGATATTCCTGAAACATTAAGAAAAAAATATGAAGATAGGGTAACAGAACTGATTCTTTCCAAAAAAGGAATAAAAAGTATAGAGTATTCTTATAGAACTAATAAGGTACTTATTTATTACGACATAAAGTATATTTCAGCAGATAAGATATTAAACTGGCTGAACAGAATTTCAGAACTGATTATTGAACATTCGGAATTTTATGAGAACAAATCCTTAGAAGAAATAGAGAATGATATTGATATTCTTTATAAAAATATTGAAAGAAGGAAATTTTTGATGAAAAAAATAGAAATTATATACTTGATTGTGAAATTGTGCATAGAATACACGGAAGAATTCGGATAAAAATCAAAAATCATTAAAAATATCTTGGAATTTATAAAAAAAGAAGTAGAAGAACAGCTTAAACAGGTACATTATATACAAAGTGTTGAAATATCAAGTATAACAGGAACAATAGTTATATATTTTTGATGATTTTTTTCCTTGTTAGAAGAAAAATCTGATTTCGTTATTACAAAAATACTTTAAATGTATATCTTGTAGAGATTTATAAAAAAATGAAAAAGAAAAATAAAGTCAGATAAATATGTTATTGAAAGAAAATTACAGGAGGAATCTCCAAAGGAGATTATGCAGAAAATACTGACATCCTTAATTCTTCTTGTTTTACCTGGACCTAAAAAAAGAACAGGATTAGGATATTTGATTAATTATAAGATACTTTCAACTATTTCATTAGCACTTCCTGTAATAAAAAATGGTCTAAATTCTTTAGTACAGAACAAAAGGCCTAATGCCGATACTTTAAGTTCCACTGCAATCATAAGCAGTCTTCTGCTTGGAAATGAAAAAACAGCCTTAACAATTATGATACTGGAAAGAATAGCTGAATTACTTACAGTATATACTATAAAGAAAACAAGAGGCGTAATTAAGGATATGCTCAGTGTAGGAGAAAGTTATGTATGGAAACAGATTGATAATGGTGTGGTAAAGAAAGTTTCAATTGATGAAATAGTTAAAGGGGATTCTGTATTAGTCCAAACAGGAGAAAAAATCAGTGTCGATGGAGTAATTGAAAGAGGAAGTGCAGTTATAGATCAGTCATCAATAACTGGAGAATATATGCCTGTTACTAAAAAAACAGGAGAAGAAGTTTTTGCCGGAACAATAATAAAAAGTGGAAATATTACAGTTAAGGCAGAAAAAGTTGGAGATGAAAGAACTGTTTCAAGAATTATAAAACTGGTGGAAGATGCCTCATTTAACAAAGCTGATATCCAGTCTTATGCGGATACTTTTTCAGCACAGCTTATACCGCTTAACTTTCTTTTAGCGGGAATAGTGTATTTTTCTACACGTAATGTACAAAAAGCTTTAAGTATGCTGGTTATAGATTATTCATGTGGAATAAGATTATCTACGGCAACAGCTTTTTCTGCTGCAATAAATACTGCTGCAAAAAATGGTATTTTGATAAAAGGAAGTAACTACCTTGAAGAATTATCAAAATCTGATACAGTAATTTTTGATAAGACTGGAACAATTACAGAAGGAAAACCTAAAATACAGACATTACAAGTGTTAAAAAAGAATATGCAGACAAATGAACTTCTCGCATTTGCCGCAGCAGCTGAAGAGACATCATCACATCCTTTAGCAGTGGCTATTTTAAATGAAGTGAAAAATAGAGGAATAAAGATTCCTGAACATAAAGATACAGAAGTTAAGATTTCAAGGGGAATAGAAACATTTGTAAATGATGATGTGATACGTGTCGGAAGCAAAAAATATATGAAGGAAAATGATATCTATACTGATAATGCCTCCGATGTTATAAAAGGTATTTTAAATCGTGGTGAAATTCTTATATGCGTAGCAAAAAATAGAGATTTGATAGGTGTAATAGGTGTTTCAGATCCTCCACGTGAGAATATTAAAAAAGCCATGAACCGTTTAAGATATCATGGAATAGATGATATTGTACTATTGACAGGAGATTTAAGACAGCAGGCAGAAACAATAGCTTCAAGAATGTCCATGGATAGATATGAATCAGAACTTCTACCTGAAGACAAGGCGAAAGATATCCTAAAGTTTCAATCAATAGGCTCAAAAGTTATTATGATTGGTGATGGAATAAATGATGCACCTGCCTTATCTTATGCAAATGTAGGAATTGCTTTAGGAAGTTCTAAAACGGATGTTGCTATGGAAGCAGCAGATGTAACAATTACTTCTGACGATCCTCTTTTGATACCCGGTGTGATAGGATTAGCAAAGAAAACAATAAAAATAATTAAGGAAAATTTTACGATGGCAATAGGAATAAACAGTTTTGCTCTTGTATTAGGAGCAACAGGAATGATTCCTGCTATTTACAGTTCTATTTTACACAATTCCATAACTATTTTAGTTGTAGGAAATTCTTTGAGATTATTAAAATATAATGTCAATAAGTAGAAAGGGATGTTAATATGGATAAGTTAAATGTTACTATACTGCATAAACTGCCTAACAGAATTAGATTTAAAATTTCACATCATATTAAGGATATGAAAAATTTTTCCAAGATAGTTAAGTCTACTAATAAGAGCGTATGCTTACGATATAATAGTACAATAAATACAGTTCTGGTTCAATTTAATCAGGAAGAAGTGTATTTGCAGGAAATTATTTATCGTGTTATTACAGGGATATCAATTGAAAATAATATGTCTCCTGTAAAATTAATAGAAGATTATTATGAGAATTCGATCAATTCCCTTTCAATGTATTCAGGAGGAGCTATTTTACTGGCTTTTCTTTATAGTCTGGGTGGAAGAAAATTGAAAAATCTTCAGACTGGCATGAATAATTCTGCGCTAATACTTACAACAGCGGCGATAATAGAACATGCTTACAGTGACACAAAGAGAAAAGGATTTTTTGACATTGAAATTTTACCTGCGATATATCTATTGAAATCGTATTTTAATAATAAATCTATTATTACAATAATTTTAATGTGGCTGACTACATTCGGAAGACACCTTATAATACGAAGTCATTCAGATAAAATAGTTAGGATTTATAGATTAAAAGATAGAAACAATAAATATCATTATATAGCAAATATACAGGATGATAATTCAATTGAAAAATTTAAATGATTTAATATATCATATATTTTTTTCAACAACAAAGTAAGTAATGATATGAATGATAAATATATAACATTACAATAAAAAAATTTAGGAGGTAAAAAAATGATAGGATTTGGAAACGTAAAAAAAGGAGCATCTTATAGGTGCAGTAGCAGGAGTTGGAGCAGTAGCAGTAACGTATTATCTGTATAAAAAAATCAAAAATAAAATAGATGATTTTTTTAAGAAAACAAGGTATAAATGTAAAAAGCTCTAATCAGACAAATTATGAGAATATGAGTCTTGAGGAATTAGTAACAGTAAAAAGAAAAATCTGGAAGATTTAATTGCTGAAAAAGAACTTGGGTCAAATGTAGATAATGTAGTTGTTTCTAAAAAAATAATATTAATCTACATTTAAATAAAATTTATTTGATTTTTATTTATTTAAGCTGTATCAGAAGGAAACTGTTTAAAAATCTATTCAAAAACAGTTTCTTTTTTTATTTATAAGAATTTAAAAAAAGGCTTGACAATTTAAGTAAGTAGTGGTAACATATAAAAAGAAATTAGGATAACCTAATTAAGAATTAGGCTTGGTTAAGATAAGTGGAAAGGAGTGGTAATGAGCAAAAGTTTAGAAGACTACCTAAAAGGAATATATCTCCTGAAAAAAAGAAAACAGTATTCAAATAAAAATTTAGCAGAATATCTGAATATTTCACCTGCATCAGTAAGCGAAATGATAAAAAAGCTTTCAAATGAAAATTATTTAATTTCAGAAGGCAGGAATATTAAGCTTACTAAGAAAGGAAGTGATATTGCAGTAAACATCATAAGAAAACACAGGGTATGGGAAGTATTCCTTGTAGAAAAGCTAGGATATGATAAGGATGAAATACATGAAGAAGCAGAAGTTCTCGAACATGTAACAAGTGAAAAATTGCTCCAAAAACTTGAAAAATTTCTTTTCTATCCAAAAGAATGTCCACATGGAAGTCCAATATTTTATGACAGTGATGAATTTAGTGAAGAAAATATGATGAAACTGTCTGAAGCAGAAGAAGATGACGAGATAGTAATATTGAGTGTAGAAGATAATATAGAACTGTATGATTATCTAAGAGAAATGGACATAACAATAAGAGAAAGTTATAAAGTTACAAAAAAAGATCCTTTTAATGGATCTATTTATCTTAAAAAAATAGTAATAAGAAAAATAAAAAAATAATCGCATATGATGCGACTAAACTGATAGAAATTTATAGAAAAAAATATGAAGGAGAATGATGAATATGAATAACAATATAGTAAAAATAAAAAAGAATTTTAAATTTATAATAATGTTTGGATTAATGATGTTTGCACTAATAAATTGTGGAAGTAAAAGTGGAGATGCAAAGGATAATGCTCAGTCAGGAAATGGAGATAAAAAAATAAAAATTGTTACAACAACAACAATGCTTGCAGATCTTAGCAGAATAATTGGTGGAGATAAAGTTGAAGTTGAAGGGCTTATGGGAGAAGGAGTAGACCCACACCTTTATACAGCTAGTGCAGGAGATGTTGATAAACTTTCAAAAGCTGATTTAATTGTTTATGGTGGCCTTCATTTGGAAGGAAAAATGACAGAAGTATTTGAAAGTATGGAACAACAGAAAAAAGCTATACTTAATGTAGGAGATGCAATAGACAAGAGTCAAATTACAATGGAAGATGCAAATACACCTGATCCCCACGTATGGTTTAATACAGAATTCTGGGGAAAAGAAGCTGAAGCATTGGCAAATAAACTAGCTGAAATGGACACTAAAAATGCTGATTATTATAAACAGAACTATGAAAACTATAAAAAAGAACTGGATGAACTTACTGAATATGTAAAAGGAAGAATTAATGAAATTCCTGAAAAAAGTAGAGTACTTGTAACAGCCCACGATGCATTTGGATATTTTGGAAAACAGTTTGGACTTGAAGTTAAGGCAATACAGGGAGTTTCTACAGATTCTGAAACAGGTACTAAAAATATAAGTGATTTGGCAAACTTCATTGTTGAAAGGGATATAAAGGCAATTTTCGTAGAATCTTCAGTACCTAAAAAAAGTATAGAAGCATTACAGGAAGCAGTAAAGGCGAAAGGAAAAGAAATAAAAATAGGTGGGGAACTTTATTCAGATTCACTAGGAGACAAGGAACATAATACTGAATCTTATATAAAAACAGTAAAAGCAAATGCTGATACAATTGCAAATGCATTAAAATAGGTATATAATAAAGATAAAAAGAAGAATGTAGAGGTTAAGTTATGACAACAGCAAATAATATGGAAAATAAACAGAACAATGAAATAATTATAAAAGTGGAAGATTTAACAGTAGCCTACGAAGATAAGCCTGTTTTATGGGATGTTGAATTAAATGTAAAAAAGGGAGTACTGATGGCCATTGTAGGTCCAAACGGTGCCGGGAAATCAACATTAATCAAAACAATGCTCAACCTTATAAAGCCTGTTACCGGAGAAGTCCTGTTTTATAATGAAAAGTACAGCAAAGTAAGAAATAAAATAGCATATGTTCCTCAAAGGGGGAGCGTTGACTGGGATTTTCCAACGACTGTATTTGATGTGGTTGAAATGGGGCGTTATGGAAAGGTTGGATGGCTTAAGAGGGTAAGTAAAATTGATAAGGAAAAAACAAAGGAAGCTATTGCAAAAGTTGGAATGGAAGAATTTTCAGACAGACAGATAAGCCAGCTTTCGGGAGGACAGCAACAGAGAGTTTTTCTGGCAAGGGCATTGGTTCAGGAAGCTGAAATTTATTTTATGGATGAACCATTTCAAGGAGTAGACAGTAAGACAGAAAAATCAATAATTGATATTCTGAAAAAATTGAGAAATGAAGGAAAAACAGTAATTGCTGTACACCATGACTTACAGACTGTAAAAGAATATTTTGATTATGTGACTTTTATAAATGTTTCAGTAATTGCGTCAGGCCATGTAGATGATGTATTTACCGAGGCAAATATTGAAAAGGCGTATAAAAATAAAGCCCATTCGATTTCTATAGGGCAGTCTTTGGAAAAAGAAAATAGAGAAATGAAAAAGGAGGAGTAAAATGAATATTTTAAAACTTCTTTTAACAGATCATACATTCAGGACTGTAGCTATGGGATGCACACTGCTAGGTATTGTTTCAGGAATGATAGGATGTTTTGCAGTACTGAGAAAGCAGAGTCTTCTTGGAGATGCTGTATCACATGCTTCACTTCCTGGAGTATGTATAGCTTTTATGATTACAAATAGTAAAAATACAGAAGTTCTGCTGATAGGAGCTTTATGTGTGGGGATTATGTGTATTGGATTAATACAGATAATTCAGAATTATACTAAAATAAAATTTGATAGTGCGTTGGCGTTTATATTATCGGTCTTCTTTGGGTTGGGACTAGTTCTCATGTCATATTTGAATAAACTTCCAGGTGCTAATAAATCAGGACTGAATAAATTTATATTTGGCCAGGCATCAACATTTCTTGAAAGAGATGTAAATATTATGTTTTATGTAGGAATTGTCCTTCTGATAGTAATTGTATTATTCTGGAAGGAATTTAAAATATCTTCCTTTGATGTTGATTTTGCCAGTACGTTAGGATTTCCTGCAAAGGCTATTGGATTATTTATATCATTTTTAATAGTAATTACCGTTATAATAGGAATACAGGCTGCAGGAGTTATACTGATAAGTGCCATGATAATTTCACCTGCTGTCGCGGCAAGACAGTGGACAGACAGACTTTCAGTAATGGTTGTTCTGGCTGGGATTTTTGGAGGTCTTTCCGGATTTATCGGAACAGCAGTAAGTATAAGTAAAAGTGATTTGCCTACAGGTCCTGTAATTGTAATGCTGATAAGCATAATTGTAGTTTTTAGCATACTATTTTCCACTAAGAGGGGAATAGTATTTAAAATAATTAGAAATAGAAGAAGAAGAAAGATAATAACTGAAGAGCTTAAAAAGTATAAGTCTGAAAATATAAAAGTTGTAGAGCAGGTTCATCAGTCAGAGGGGGGGATTTAATATGAGTGCAGGATTAGAAATACAGCTGATTGCAATTCTTGTGGCAGGAGCCTGTTCCATATTAGGAGTTTTCCTCGTTCTGAAAAGTATGGCAATGGTATCGGATGCGATTACCCATACAATATTGCTTGGAATAGTTCTAGCTTTCTTCATTGTTCATGATCTTAACTCTCCATTATTAATTATTGGAGCAGGAATTGTAGGAGTTTTAACAGTTTATCTTGTGGAGCTGCTTAATTCAACAAGGCTGTTAAAGGAAGATTCGGCAATAGGAATAGTCTTCCCTTTATTATTCAGTATGGCAGTAATTTTAATTTCAAAATATACAAAAAATGTTCACTTGGATGTAGATTCGGTTTTGCTTGGAGAGCTTGCATTTGCACCATTTAATAGAATTGAAATATTTGGATTTTCAGTTGCAAAAAGTCTAGTAAGCATATTTATAATTTTTATAGTTAACTTTCTCTTTATTACAATCTTTTTTAAAGAGTTAAAAATATCTACATTTGATAAGGCTCTGGCAGTAACTTTAGGTATGCAGCCTGTACTAGTACATTATATCCTTATGTCCCTTGTTTCTGTAACAGCAGTAACTTCCTTTGGGGCAGTAGGATCAATACTGGTAGTGGCTTTTATGATAGGCCCTCCAATAACAGCATATCTGCTTACAAACAAGCTGAAGGAAATGATAGCTTTAAGTTTACTTATTGGAGCAGTTGCATCAGTTATCGGATACAATATGGCAATTTTATTTGATGTATCAATAGCAGGAAGTATTGCTATAATAATAGGAGTATTATTTATTGTAGTATTAATACTTTCTCCAAAAAGTGGATTAATTTCAACAATAAAGAGAAAAAGAAACCAGAAACTTGAGTTTTCGGTTAAAATATTGCTTATTCATATTGCAAATCATATGAATACGCCTCAGGAAACAGATGAATGCGGAGTGGATACATTAGAATACCATTTAAGATGGGAAAAAAATATTTTTAAATAAGGTTCTTAAGAAAGCAATGGAAAAGAAACTTGTCTATATTGAAAAATAGAATCTTCAAATTGTCAGACAAAGGAAAAAGAATATCTGATATAATAATCAGACACTTAAAAAAAGGTTACCCTATATAATTTTTATTGATATTTTTAAATTGTCTAAAAACAGAAAAAAAGTACAGCATTAATAAGATATTTTTTTATAATTTTTTTATAAAAAAATGAAAAAAATTTAAAAAAAGCTTGTATTTTTTTCTGTTTTTTTGGTATTATCTTAGTATAAAAAAAGAAAAAAATCTAAGAAAAAAATACAACATTATGAAATATAATTATGAAAAATATATATCAAATATATGTAAAGGATTCATAGTTTGTAGTAAGGGAGGAAAATCAAATGGTCAAAAAACCTACATTAGTAGCGTTATCATCGTTGGTGGCGTTATCTGTACCAACTGTATCAGAAAAATTATCTACATCTGAAATGAGAAAAAATTCTATAAAACCAAATGCGGTTGAATTAAATGGAGACGCACAGAAAGATATTCCAGTAACAGAGCCTGCAAAGCAGCCTACTTTAGCTTCGGATCCTGATTTGATAACAGTAGAATTGTCACAGGATGGAACATCAACAGTAATAAAAAATGATCAACAGGCAGAAAATAAACTGCAAAATAATAAAAAAGATGATTTTGTACCAGAACCAAAAATGATAGGAAGTTCAAAGCTTGATATTACTAAAGTGGAATTACTTAGTGTTAAGGCTGATGAACTTAAGTTTAAATTAAATAGTTCAAAATTATCAGAAGAAGCAGTTCCTACATTAAAGGATATAAAAGATTATGTTGAAAAAAATGATTACGTTGTAACTATAGTTGGATATACTGACTCTACAGGAGTAAATTCATATAATGAAAAAACTATCTTTGAGAAGAGCGGAAAGTGTCAGTGCAAAATTGATAGAATTAGGACTATCTCCAACAAGAATAGTAGAAATACTTGGAAAAGGTGAAGAAAATCCTGTCGCAAGTAATGATACAGAAGCAGGAAGAAATGCCAACAGAAGGGTAGAATTTAGACTTGTTAAAAGAGGAATAAGTTTATTTTAATCATAATATATCATCTTCAATTATATAAAAGGTTTATTAATTTTAATAAGCCTTTTTCGTGTTTAATGGAAAAAAAGGAATATATGTAATAATAAAAAAATGATGTATAAAAAGTAAATTATTAAATGATAAGATTTACAAATTTATACATCATTTTTTTTAAGTGTTTCCAAAAATTTAAAAATTTTTATAAGCTTACATTAGATGTTTATCGTATGCCATTTTTTCCAGTTCTTTTATTCTGTCAGATGTAGCAGGGTGTGTTCTGAATAAATCAGCAAGACCCTTAATTCCTGATAGAGGATTCACAATAAACATATGTGAGTATGCAGGATTCTGCTTTGACATTGCGACATTATGACTATATGCTTCAAGCTTATTTAATGCATCCCTTAAGTATAGAGGATTTCCTGAAAATTCTGCTCCTGCCCTGTCAGCCATGAATTCCCTACGACGGGAAATTGACATTTGAATAATTGCAGCTCCAATAGGGGCAAGAAAAGAAAATAACATAAGAGCTCCTGTGTTGTTTCTACGTCTTCTTGAGTCTCCTGAATTTCCAAAATAAGGCAAGAATCTTGCTATATTTGAAATTGCTCCTGCAAAAGTTGCGGCTATTGTGCTTATAAGAATATCCCTATGCTTAATGTGGCCAAGTTCGTGGCCTAAAACTCCTGCCAGTTCGTTGTCATTCATAATTTCAAGCAGTCCTTCAGTACATGCAACTGCAGCATGCTGAGGATTTCTACCTGTGGCAAATGCATTTGGCTGTCTTTCTGGAATGATATAAACTTTAGGCATTGGTAATTTTGCGTTGGCAGCTAAATTTTTTACCATTCTGTATAGCCTTGGATTATTAAGTTCTGTAACTTCTTTACCTTTGTATGCGCTTAAAACCATTTTATCACTGAACCAGTAGCTGAAAAAACTCATTCCTCCAGCTATCAGAAGTCCTATAAATGCACCTTCACTACTTCCGAGCATTCCACCAATGGCTGTAAACAGCATAATTAATGCAAACATAAGCATTCCTGTTTTTAATGAGTTAGCAAACATTTTTTTCTCCTTTTTATAATTTTCTTCATTATAATATATATAAGTTATTTTTTCAATTAAAAGTTTAAGGAAAATAATTATGATTTTTTATTTGAAAAATATTTGACAGTAGTCAGTTTTATATTTATATGTTATAATAAAACAATTCAAATAGGAGATGTATGAAAAAGCTATATTGTATATAAATTTAGGAGGAATATAAATGAGTATGAGAAGAAATTCAAAATTAATTATTGCAATATTGGGGATGCTATTTTTAGCAAGTTGTACAACAGCCCCCCCTTACAGGAAGAAAGCAGCTGAAATTAGTAAGTGATGAAAGTGTTGCAAGGGATTCAGTAGCAGCTTACAGAGAATTTATAAATGAAGCGGCTTCAAAAAATTTACTGGCAAATAATAGTGCTGACGGAAAAAGATTAAGGGAAATTGGTGGAAGAGTATCAAGAGCAGTTGAAAAATATATGAATGAAAATGGAATGTCAAAAAAGGTAAATAACTTAAACTGGGAATTTAACCTTATAAAAAGTGAAGAATTGAATGCATTTGCAATGCCTGGTGGAAAAATAGCGTTTTTTACAGGTATAATGCCTGTTTTGAAAACAGATGCAGGTATAGCATTTGTTATGGGTCATGAAATAGGTCACGTTGTAGGAGGGCATCATGCTGAAGGTAAAAGTAATCAGATGACAGCCGGAGTAGTAATGATTGGAAAGGGAGTTGTAGACGTTCTGACAGGAGGAGCGACAGAAGTTATAAATAATGACTTAGTAGGTCAAGGTCTTCAAATAGGGCTTCTGAAATTTAATAGAACACAGGAATATGAAGCAGATAAGTATGGAATGATATTTATGGCAATGGCAGGATATAATCCTGAGGAATCAATAAAAACTCTAGAAAGAATGGCTACAAAAGAAAGTGGAAGTGGAGTTGATTTTCTTTCTACACATCCGTCAAATGATAAAAGAATTCAGGCTTTGAAGGACTTTTTACCTGAAGCTATGAAATATTACAGAAAATAGTAAAAAAGATTTGGAAAATAAGGAATTAGAGTGAAAAATATGAAGAATATAATAAGTGTTGCACCAATGGTTGATAAAACAGACAGAAATTTTAGAAATTTTGTAAGAATGATAAACAAGGATGTTACACTCTATACAGAAATGATAACAGCACAGGCAATTATCAAAGGTGATACTGATTATATGCTTGGCTTTGATGATGTTGAGAATCCTATAGTTTTACAAATATCAGCATCAAATAAAGAAGAAGCATATGAAGCAGTAAAGATAGCGGAAGATTATAACTATGATGAGATAAATCTGAATGTTGGATGTCCATCAGACAGAGTTTCAGGTAATGCAATGGGAGCCTATCTGATGGCTTTTCCGGAATTAGTTGCCGAAATAGTTCACGAAATGAAAAAGCTACTAAAAAAACAGTTTCCATAAAACATAGAATAGGAATTGATGGAAAAGGAATTCTGCCGGATGATTATGGCAGAACTCTTCTGGATAAATATGAAGACATGCTTAATTTCATTAATATAACAGAGCAGGCGGGAGTAAATAAGTATATTATTCATGCAAGAATAGCCATACTGGCAGGACTTGATCCAAGGGAAAATAGGGAAATTCCACCTTTGAGATATGATGAAGTATACAGGATTAAAAAAGAGAAGCCGTATCTTCATATTGAAATAAATGGAGGAATAAAAACTGTTGAAGCAATTGATGAACATTTAAAACATGTAGATTCAGTAATGCTTGGGCGTGAAATTTATGATAATCCCATGATACTTTCTGAGTTTGGTAAATATTATGGCAAGGAAATAAATATTACGAGAAAGGAAATTATGGAAAAGATGCTTTCATATGTAGAAAAAATGGAAGAAAAGGGTAACCGTCCACATCTTTTTCTAATGCATACACATGGCCTATTTCATGGAGTAAAGGGAAGTAAATACTGGAAACGTGAAATCAATGATTCTAAAGCAGGTTCTGAAACATTGAAGAGATTATTATTGAAAGTAAAATAGAAAATGCATCATTTAATGATAAATTAATATCGAGCAGGAGTTAAATAACTGATTTTAGGGTGATTTAAGAATTAATAAAAAATTAATAATACCCCTAAAAATTAGTTCTTGTAACTGTTAACATATAAGAAAAACAGGTACGAGGTGGAATTTCTTGCTCGATTTTAATTACGATGAAATAGAACTGATATCAAAAAAATATTAAATTTTAAGATTATAAACAAGAAAGACGCATTTGAAAAATAAAAATTATTACAGAGAAAAAAATTTTTTTCAGAAAAAAACTGAAGACTGTAAATAATATGTTAAATGCTGAAAAAAACTAGGACAGATAGTGGAAACAAAAAGAATATCTTTTCTTTTTTTGGAAAAATATGACAAAAAAATTCTAAAATGGAAAGAAGTTTTTCAAATTTCTAAATTCAATGAGAAAAAGAAATGATTTATCTTTTTCTTTTTAATAAGCAGTAAAAAAATTTAATATTATGAGGTTTGGACAAAAAAATTTGGGGAAGTAATGAAAAACAGGACAACATTGAAGTCGGATTTGAGGTCTGTATTAAATGGTTTGGATATAGATTATAAAAAAATATGTCATCTGAAGCACCTGCCGAACTTATAAAACTGAAAAATAAACAAATTTGAAAAAAAGTGAGACAGGAATATATAAAAAAATATTATTGAAAAAGATGGGAAAGAGTATATAACGGAATAGCTTCAAAAACCGGAAATTATAGAAATGGAAATGCTTCAGGAAGAATTGGGTATAAAGAATTTATATTATATGTATGAAATACTTGAAGAGTTTTTTTAATGAATATGGGAGAATGAATTCTAAAGGTGAAAGATATGATTTTTTTACATATTTGATTTTAAATTTTTAAAAAATGAAAAAGATAAACTGTAGAAAACGGGTAACTTCATCGGGTGTTAGGGATGAAGGAAGAGGATAATTTCAGGCTTCTTAATGAATTGCTGGGAAAAAAATATCAGTATCAGAAGAGATAAAAAAATATTCATATTTTTAAATTTAAGTTATACAAGTACCTTTTTGAAAAAGGGAAAAAAAGCTAATAATGAAATTATGTATGGAAGCTATGAAATAGAAGATTTTAGAGTAGCTGAAGATATTTTTGAGAGAAAAATATAGAAAAATATCAAGGAGAAAAAAAGAAATAGAATGGAATAATAAGGAAGTTGAAAAAAATAAGAGTTGTTATGGTTTATGACCTGGAAAAACACAGAAATAAGTAAAAAAATATTAAAAAAATTTAAGAAAAAAATATCAGATTTGATGGAAATTATAGAAATATACAAATTTGATGAGTTTAAGAGAGAATATTTAGATTTGGATGATAAGGAGGAAAAAAAGATTATTTTGACCAGATTCTTATTGTGTCTAATGATGAAATTCAGAATACAGTTATAAATTATTCAGAAAAAAACCTATAAGTTTTTTTTAAAAATTAAGTGATAGAGAAAGTAATGGAAGGAAAAAAAGCAGGTTTAAGAAAAAAATGCTGAGTTTTACAATAATTTAAAAAAATTATGGATAATATGATGAAGGAATATAAAAAAATGCATAATAAAGAATATAATTAAAATAAAAAAAGTCGCAAGTGGTTATACTATATATAATTGGGGTACATTACAAATTTTTATAGATGCTTTTAACTAAAGAAAGGAGAGAAGCTTGTAATGATAAAAAAATGAAAGAGGAGGGCGTAAAAATAGAAAATAAAGAAACAGCAGGAGCATTTTATTTCCTTGAGAAAGTCAGAAACTCTTTAGAGGTTGAAAAGTACATTGAGGATAATATTTGTGAAGGAGGGAAAAAATACCGTATAGAAGGGAACACAGGGAGAAATGCTATGACAATTGATCTGGGTAAATATAAATTTGCAGTTTATCCTATCAGGAGTCATGGAATTAGGGAAAAGGTTATTATGTTAAAAACAAAGGAAAAAATCAGGTATAAATCTGATAAATTAACTGAAAACCTGTCAGCAGACTTTAAGTCGAATCATTGTTTTGTTATTTTACATGATGCTGATAACAGATTCAACTTTATTTTCGAACAACTTTTAGAAGATATTCTGGAGAAAATAGAAACATATAGGAATTTTTAACTAAAAATGTAAAACAGGTAGCTAAATAAACTGTCTCAAAAAGAAATCAATTGGAATAAAGGTTATTTTCAGTGATTTAATTTATTTGAGGCAGTTTTTCTTATTAATTACTAGACAAATGAATTTGATAAATGAGAATAGGGATATTTGAAATAAAACAAAATTTGGGGGCGTTTATGAGCTTCAGAATTAAAAATAAAAATAGATAATTTAATATATTCGCCAGTCCAAAAATGGTTTCGGTTAATGACAATAAAAAATAGGCCCAGTAAAAGCCTATTAATACCCCTAAGGGTTGAGGTCTGAATGGTTAAAATAAATTGTAACTGATTAAAATAAAAATCAGTACAACTATTACTTTAAGCATAGCAGTACCTTCTTGTATAGAATTTATGGCTTTTGTGAAGCCGATAAAGATTATAACAAAAAAAGACTGGAAAAAAATCCAGTCAGTTTTGTCACAAAATTTTAAATTCTATACAAGTTACCCTTTGAGGGTCTACCTTAAGGTAACTTCATTATATCAGATTATTATATTTTTATGCAAATTTATTTTACCCGAACACATTTTTTTGTGCTAGGACATCCGTATATAAATGTGTCAACTATTCAGGGAGCTAAAAATAAAGTATGAAAATGTGAAAAAAATTTAAAAAAACAACTTATAACAAGCCGTCTGAATTTTTCTTTCTTCATACTATTTTTTTCAATAATATCTTCAATGTTCTCATTCTTAAAAATTTTTGCTATCTTTCATTTTGTAAATAGAAAAAAATATGATATTGTAAAAAAATATTATAAAAAAATGATATAATTATTAAAAATTCAGGAAGGTATTTGAGTAAGTAATTGTAAAAGAATTTTATTGGAAAAATAAAGTTTTTTTACTATTATTTGCTCCCTTCTTGATTTTGAAAAATTGAAAAAGGTAAATTTAGGAGGAAGTAAATGTTTGATGAAAAAAACTACGGGTTCAATTTAGGAACTCAACAAGTAAAAATAAGCACAGGAAAAATAGCAAGACAGGCTGGAGGTTCAGTAATTGTTCAATGTGGAGGAACTGTTCTGCTTGTAACTGCAACTAGAAGTAAGGATGTTAGGGAAGGTCAGGATTTCTTTCCATTAACAGTAGATTATATTGAAAAATTCTATGCTTCAGGAAAGTTTCCTGGAGGATTTATCAAAAGGGAGTCAAAACCTTCAACAGAGGAAATATTAATTTCAAGACTGGTAGATAGACCAATAAGACCATTATTTCCTGAAGGATTTTTAAATGCTGTACATATTGTTATAACAGTAATTTCATATGATGAGGTTAATCAACCTGAAAATCTTGCAACAATAGGAGTTTCAATGGCTTTAGGATTGTCTGATATTCCATTTGCAGGAACAGTGGCAGGAGTAACTGTTGGATACATTGACGGAGAATACATTTTAAATCCTACACCTGAACAGCTTGAAGTAAGTGAAATCGAACTGTCTGTTGCCGGGACAAAAGATGCAGTAACAATGGTTGAAGCGGGTGCAAAAGAAGTTTCTGAAGATGTAATGCTTGAAGCTATAATGTTCGGTCATGAAAGAATAAAGGAAATCTGTGCAGAGCAGGATAAATTCCTGTCACAGTTTGAAGTAGTAAAATATGAGTTTGAAAAACAGGAAACTGATGCTGAAGTAAAAGAATTTATAGATGGTTTTGCGGCAGAACTTGAAGCGGCAATAATGACACCTGGTAAATTGGAAAAATATGAAGCAATAGACAATCTTGAAATAGAACTTTTTGATAAATATACTGCAAAACTTGAAGAAGAAAATAAGGAAATACCTGAAGATCTTGAAAAAGTATTTAAAAACTATTACCGTGATTTAGAAAAGAAAACAGTAAGGGATGCAATACTTTATAAAAAATATAGAACTGACGGAAGAACGACAACAGAAATCAGACCACTTGATGTGGAAATAGATACGCTTCCTGTTCCTCATGGTTCAGCACTGTTTACAAGAGGGGAAACGCAGGCTTTAGTAGTTGCAACTCTTGGAAGTAAAGCAGATGAGCAGATAGTAGATGGAATGGAAGATGAATCAAGAAAGAAATTTTTCCTGCATTATAATTTCCCTCCATATTCAGTAGGAGAAGCAGGATTTATGAGAGCTCCTGGAAGAAGGGAACTTGGGCATGGAAATCTTGCTGAAAGAGCATTGAAATACGTAATGCCTTCACAGGATGAATTCCCATATACTGTAAGACTTGTTTCAGAAATTACTGAATCAAATGGTTCTTCATCTCAGGCAAGTATTTGTGGTGGTTCGTTGGCACTTATGGCAGCAGGAGTACCTATAAAATCAACTGTTGCAGGAATTGCTATGGGACTTATAAAAGAAGGGGATACATTTACTGTATTAACTGATATACAAGGACTTGAAGATCACCTTGGAGATATGGACTTTAAAGTGGCAGGAACAAGAAAAGGTATAACTGCTATTCAAATGGATATTAAAATAGAAGGAATTACAAGGGAAATAATGGAAATAGCATTGAGACAGGCACTTGAAGGAAGAATGTTCATAATAGATAAAATGGAATCAGTTATAAGTGAACCAAGACCTGAAGTTGCTGAAAATGCACCAAAAATTGAACTGATGAAAATAGATCCTTCTAAAATAGCAGGATTAATTGGACCGGCAGGAAAAGTTATAAAAGCTATAATTGAAGAAACAGGAGTTTCAATCGATATAGAAGATGACGGAAGTGTAGCAATATTCGGAAAAGATCCTGAAATGATGAAAAAAGCTATAGAGCTTGTAAAAAGACAGACTCAATCAGTGGAACTTAACGCAATCTATGAAGGAAAAGTAACAAAACTTATGAAATTCGGTGCATTTGTAGAAGTTCTTCCAGGTAAGGAAGGATTGCTTCACATTTCTGAAATAAGTGATAAAAGAGTAGGAAAAGTTGAAGATGTGCTGAAGGAAGGTCAAATTGTAACAGTAAAAGTAATAACATTGGAAGATGAAAATAAATTTAATTTAAGTATGAAAGCTTTAATTCCTAAAGAAAATAAAGGAGAAGGTGGTAAGGATGAATCTGCCAAATAAACTTGCAACTTTAAGAATGATTTTGATAATTCCGTTTGTATTTTTACTTGAAATAGCTTTAGGAACGAGTAGTATGGCATTATCAATAACAATGAGAATACTTACATGTATTATTTTTGTGGGAGCGGCAATAACAGATTATTACGATGGTCAGATAGCAAGAAAATACAATCTTGTTACTAATCTTGGAAAACTGATAGATCCTCTTGCTGACAAGCTTCTTGTTATTTCAGCACTGGTAGTTCTTGCTAAGTACAATCAGATAAGCTTATGGATTGTTCTGATTATTATTTTTAGGGAACTTCTTATAACAGGGCTTAGAGCCATAGTGGCGGCTGAAGGTGTTGTTATTGCGGCTGAAACACTTGGAAAATGGAAGACGGCAACGCAGATGGTAGCTTTAACGATTATTATATTAATCCCGTTAAGCTATACTGCAAATAATATTCTGTTGTTAATTCCGTTAATTTTAACGATAATTTCAGGATTGGAATATATTTTAAATTCTAAAGATGTATTTATGTAAATTTTTATAAATGTAAAAATAATTTTAAAGAAAGAATAAGGTAAAATATGGGATACAGTTTAGGAAGTTTGCTCATCAGAGCAATAGATTTATTCGTTTTTAATATTAATATCAGTTTTAGGTTCATGGGTTGATCCTTACAGGAAATCAAAGGTATTTCAGACTGTTGAAAAGTTTACAGAACCATATCTGAAATTGTTTAGGATAATAATACCTATAGGAAATATGAATCTTGACATATCTCCTGTAATTGGGCTTTTTATATTAAATTCCGTAGTAAAGAGAATAATTTTTGTAATATTTTAATAAAATTAAGGAGGTAAACTTTGGCTAAATGTCTGAGAGCCTCCTTAAATAATATATTGAGGATTATTAAATAAAATGAATTGGAAAGATGAATATGAAAGGGATAGAGGATAATTTATGGGAAAATTTAAAATGAGCTGGAGCCGGCTTCTGTCGACAGAAAGTCAAAGACCGAGAACAAATAAGAAAAATAATTTGACTAAAAATGGGAAAAATCATGAGAACAGGAAAAAGCAGTCAATGGATTTACGGAGTGACTTTGAAAGGGACTATCATCGTATATTGAGCAGTCCTTCCTTTAGAAGATTACAGGATAAAACACAGGTATTTCCTTTGGAAAAAAATGATTTTATACGGACAAGGCTTACACATTCGATAGAAGTGTCATCATTTGCAAAGTCTCTTGCCCAGTCGGTTGCAAGTGAAATAATGTGTCAGGGACTTGATGAAGAATTTAACTATGGGGAAGCAAATGCAATATCAGATATTCTTGCCAGTTCAGGTCTTCTGCACGATATTGGAAATCCACCATTTGGTCATTTTGGTGAAGATACAATAAGAACATGGTTTCATAGAAATTTAGATAAAATCACTATGAAAAATTCAAAAGGGGAAGAAAGGAAACTCAGGGAAATACTTAATCCCCAAATGTGTGGAGATTTACTGAATTTTGAGGGAAATGCTCAGGCAATAAGGGTGACGGCCAAGCTGCATTTTCTGATTGATGAAAATGGGATGAACCTTACTTATGCTTTACTGAATAGTCTTATTAAATATCCGGTGGATTCTTTAAATATTGATAAGAAAAGTGGCGATATAAAAACAAAGAAAATGGGATATAATCTGGCTGAAAAAGATTTGTTTGAAAAAATAGTTCAAAATACAGGAACTTTGAATGAAGAAACAGGAGAAGTATATCGTCATCCTTTGACATTTTTACTGGAAGCGGCTGATGACATAGCTTACTGTACGGCAGATATTGAAGATGGAGTAAAAAAGAAATTTATAAAATTTGAAGAGCTTGTAGAGACATTATGTGAAGCAATACCTGAAAATAAGAAGTTACACGAAGATCTGATAAGTTATAAACAGCATGCAAGGGAGAGAAAATACGATGATCCTGAATTATATGCAGTACAAAGATGGGTAGTAAAAATACAGGGAATATTTATAAGATCGGTGGTAGGTTCATTTATTCATAATTATGCTGCCATAATGAATGGAGAGTATAATAGGGACCTGTTTGCAGATACAGAAAGTGAAGTTCTTCTTAAAACATTAAAAAATCTTGCATATAATGAAGTTTTTGATTCAAAGGCAATTGTAAAAATGGAGGTAACAGCTAATAACATTATAAATTATTTTTTAGATAACTTTATATATTCAATCTTGTATTGGGATACGGAATATGAAGATGAAATGAAGGGAATAGACAGAAAATATCTTTCAATTCTATCTGAAACTCACAGGTATATTTACAGCTATTACAGTAAAGTGTATTCTGAAAGTGAAGAAATATCTCAAATCTCTGACAAAAAGTGAAAGGGAAGAAAAAAATATTCATATAAACTTTATTTGAGGATACTGCTTGTTACTGATTATATTTCAGGAATGACTGACAGTTTTATGAAAACATTATATCAGGAACTGATAGGAATTGAATAGGAAATTTTTATTGAGATTTTAGTCTTAATTTTTTTAAAGTTGTAAATAAATAAACTAGACTATAATTATTAATCTATAATATATATATAAATTAGTAAAAAAACATAATAATATAATATAATATGAATCATAAAAAAATACTGGTAAAAAAACAACAAAAAAACATGTATAATAACTAAAGTAACGCTAAAAAAATAAAAACAATTTAAAGATAGTAATTAGTTTTAAAAATGAAAGGAAGGTCAGAAATGGTATTAGACAAGGCTGAATTAAAAAACAGTATTCTTAGAAAATTAAGAAGACAGTATGGTAAAACTATGGAAGAAGCTCATGAATATGAAATTTATTATGCAGTTTCAAGAGCAACTTTAGACTATGTAGTCGAAAAATGGTATAATACTAAAAAAACATATGCAAAAAAGCATGTAAAACAGATATATTATTTTTCAGCAGAATTTTTGATGGGACGTTATTTAGGAAACAATCTTATCAACTTGCAGATGAACGAAGTAATAAGAGAAACATTAAGTGAACTGGGAGTAGATATTAATAAAGTTGAAGATCAGGAAATTGATACAGGACTTGGTAATGGAGGATTAGGAAGACTTGCAGCATGTTTTCTGGACTCAATGGCAACACTTAAATTACCAGGACATGGTTATGGATTAAGATATAAATACGGTATGTTTGAACAGAGAATTGAAAATGGGTTTCAGGTAGAGTATCCTGATAACTGGACAAAATACGGAGATCCATGGTCAATAAAGAGAATGGACAGAGTTTTTGAAGTGAAATTTGGTGGGAAAATAGAAGTTCATAGAGATGAAGTTGGAAAAGAATACTTCAAGAGGGTAGATACCGAAAATGTTCTTGCAGTAGCTTATGATGTACCTATAATAGGATATGGAAATGACACAGTAAATACACTTAGATTATGGGAAGCAAGATCACCTGAAGGATTTGATCTGAACCTGTTTAACTCACAGAAATACCTGATGGCTTCAGAAAAAGCAGTAGAAGCTGAAGATATTTCAAGAGTACTGTATCCAAATGATACTGAAAAAGATGGAAAAATGTTAAGACTTAAACAGCAGTATTTCTTTACATCAGCTTCGTTACAGGATATCGTCAGAAGATATAAGTCAATATATGGAAATGATTTCTCTAAATTCCATGAAAAGGTGGCAATTCAGTTAAATGATACTCATCCGGTAGTTGCAATACCTGAATTAATGAGAATTTTCCTGGATTATGAAAAATTAGGTTGGGATGAAGCATGGTCAATATGTAAAAAAGTATTTGCGTATACTAACCATACAATATTGTCAGAAGCATTGGAAAAATGGGATATTTCATTGTTCCAGCCACTTCTGCCTAGAACTTATCAGATTGTTGAAGAAATCAACAGAAGATTTATGGATGAACTGAATGCAAGATATAATGGAGACTGGCAAAAAATCCAATATATGTCAATTATCGGAAATGGTCAGATAAGAATGGCATGGCTTGCAATAGTAGGTTCACATAAGGTAAATGGAGTTGCGGCACTGCATACTGAAATATTGAAAAATTCAGAACTGAAGGACTGGTATGACCTTTATCCTGAAAAATTCCTGAATAAGACAAATGGAATTACTCAGAGAAGATGGCTGTTAAAAGCTAACCCTGAGCTGGCAGAAATGATAACTGAACTTATTGGAGATAAATGGATTACAGACCTTTATGAATTGAAAAAATTGGAACAGTTTATCGAAAATGATGATGTGCTTAACAGACTTACTGAAATTAAGTTTAACAATAAGAAAAAATTAGCTGAATATATTAAGGAAACAACAGGAATTGAAGTTAATCCTAATTCAATTTTTGATGTTCAGGTAAAAAGACTTCATGAATATAAAAGACAGCTGTTAAATGTACTGAATATAATGAATCTTTACAATAAACTTAAGGAAAATCCATTACTTGATATAGAGCCTAGAACATTTATATTTGGAGCCAAAGCGGCTGCAGGATATAGAAGGGCAAAAGGAATTATCAAGTTAATTAATGCAGTAGCTGAAAAAGTAAATAATGATACGGATATTAATGATAAAATAAAAGTTGTATTCCTCGAAAACTACAGAGTTTCACTTGCAGAAAAAATATTCCCTGCGGCAGATGTTTCAGAGCAGATTTCTACAGCAGGAAAAGAAGCTTCTGGAACAGGAAATATGAAATTTATGCTTAATGGTGCAATTACTATAGGAACATTAGATGGAGCAAACGTAGAAATCGTAGAAGAAGCTGGAAGCGAAAATGAATTTATTTTTGGCCTGAAGGCAAATGAAGTTGAAGAACTGCAACATAGCAACTCATATAATCCTTTTGAAGAATACAACAATGTTGAAGGACTGAAAAAGGTTATTGACCAGTTAGGTGACGGAACTTATGATGATAATCATACAGGTATATTTAGGGAATTACAGGCTTCATTACTATATGGGGCGGAAGGATCAAGACCGGATGTGTATTTCCTTCTGAAAGATTTTGATTCATACAGGGATACACAGATTGAACTTGGAAAAGCGTATAGAGATAGAAGAAACTGGACTAAAAGGCTCTTAAGAATATCGCTAATGCAGGAAAGTTCAGTTCTGACAGAACTATAATGGAATATGCAAACGAAATATGGGATGTTCATCCTGTAGAAGTAGAAGATTATATAGATTAGTATTATTGACTAAAAATATATTATCTGTTATACTTGATATAGAATACATAGGAGGTGCGAAAATGGAATACGTAAATAAGGACATGAATATAATGGAAGCAGTAGAAAAATATCCTGTAATAGCACAAGTTTTAATGAGATACGGACTTGGATGTGTTGGATGTATAATTTCAAGTGCTGAAACTTTAGGCGAAGGAATTGCTGCCCATGGATTAAACCCTGATATTATAATAGAAGAAGTAAATATGATATTGGAAAAAAACAGGGAGAATAATTTAGAAATTCAGATTAAATTATAAAATTTTAAATAGAGCTGTTCAAAATAAAGATTTTTCTTTTGGATTTTGATGCAGTTCTATTTTTTTATAAATTTTCATATAGGCTTGTAAAAGTTTTGATTTAATGGATCATTACTTCATAAAAAAATAACAAAAAAAGATATTATTTTTATAATTTCTATTTGACAAAAATAAAAAAACACAAGTTATAATTATTCAAAGAATAAAGAAAAATTATAAGGAGAAGCTATGAAACTAAAAAAATCGCAATTATGTCATTACTGACAAGTATATTAATGAGCGCTGCAAGTATAGATTATTTATCTAATAACTCAGCAGCTTATTTCCAGAATCCATCTCAAACAGGGAAAATATCTGTGGAAGGAGTTTTCTATAACCCTGCCGGAACAGCATTTCTAGAAGATGGAACTTATTTAAACATGAATATGCAAAATTCCTTAATAGAAGAATCAATGACTTTAAAAGGAAAAAAATATAAATCTAGCAACTATGCCGGAGCACCTTCATTCAATCTTTTATACAAAAAAGATAACTTTTCATTATTTGGAAATGCAAGTGTAATAGCAGGAGGAGCAACTTTAAAATATAAAGACGGTGTAGCAGGAATAGCTCTTGCGGCAGATACCTTCAATCAGCTTACAGGTGGAAGTTTAGGTGCAACTTTGACTTCAAATAATTTTAAAGGGCAGAACAGATATTACCAACTGATTTTAGGAGGAGCTTACAAAGTTAATGACCAGTTTGCAATATCAGGAGGACTTAGATATGTTCTTGGTGTAAGAAAACTTAAAGGAACTGCCGGATATAGCTACAATCCATCAGTTGGAAGAAGTATGCTAAGGCTAAGCGGAAATGACCTTTACATTGATTCAGAAAGAAAAGCAAATGGTGTTGGAGGAACAATAGGATTTGACTATAAACCAACTGATACATTAAATATTGCAGTAAAATATGATACTCCGGTAAAAATGAAATTTAAAGCTAAGGCAACTGAAGTAAAAGGAATGTCAATAGCAGGAAGACCATTGGGAATATCATTCTTCTATCCTGAATATGCAGACGGAGCACAATATAGAAGGGATTTACCAGGAGTTCTTTCATTAGGAGTTTCAAAAGATGTTGACAGATTTACTTATTCTGCCGGATATATCCACTACTTTAATAAAGCCGCTAAAATGGACAGATTTAAATATAAAGACGGATATGAACTTAATTTTGGTGTAGATTATAGAATTAATGACAAATTTACATGGCATGCAGGATTTAACTATGCAAATACAGGAGCACCAAGAAATACTTTCACAGATGTGGAATATGCTGTAAATTCTCAGATATATGCTACTGGACTTACTTATAAGCCAACAGAAAATTCAGAATGGAAATTTGGTATAGCTCATGTTTCATATAATTCTGCCAACGGTGAAAAGGAAAATACTGCATTAAGAGGAGTATCACTTGACAAATCACAAGTTAAGTATGATAAATCAATAAATGTGTTTACAGTAGGATACACACATAAATTTTAAGTTTGAAAATAAATTCAGATTAATATAAAAATAGAAGAAACTGTTTAAAATCAAGTATTTAAATCAGTTTCTTTTGTTATATAGGTAAAATTTATTGTATAAAAGTGTGTGGACTTAATCAGATATTTACTGTATAATATAATAATAAATATTTAACTTGAAAATAGAAAATATAGAAGGAGCTGATGGGCATGAGTAATTTTATAGTAGATAATTCATTCTGGGGAATTTTTCCGGATGCCAGTGTAGGAGTGCTAATTCTGGATAATTTAGATAATACAAAGGAATCTTCAGATAAAGTGATAAAGTTATTGGAAAAGTCAAATGAAGAAGCCAAAAAGCATCTAACTGAGGCACAGCTGAGTCAAAATCCGGTTATTTCTGTATGGAGGGAAGCTTATCAGAAATTCAAGACTAAAAAAGGGGTGCGTGCAAGTATTGAAGCCCTTCTTAAAAGAGTTGAAAAGGGAAATGGTGTAGGCACAATTAATCCGTTAGTCGACATATATAATTCTATTTCATTGAAATATGGTATGCCTTGTGGAGCTGAGGATATTGATACATTTGAAGGAAACCTTGTTTTAGGAGTAACTGGAGGTGGAGATGAGTTTTATGCATTAGGTGATGAAGAAAATTCACCTACACTTGAAGGAGAAGTATGCTACAGCGATGATAAGGGAGCTGTATGCCGTTGTTTCAACTGGAGAGATGGAAAGAGAACAATGATTACAGAAAATACAAAGAAGGCGTTCTTAGTTATTGAAGCTGTAAATTCTGACAGGAATGAGGAAATATTAAAAGCCCTTGAAGAGATAGCAGTTTATGCAGGAGAAGAGCTCGGAGCAAAGAAAGTAAAATTGGAGTTATTGAAAAAGGATAATAATACATTGGAACTGTAATATTTGATTTATAGAATGAAATATATTTTGTATGGGGTGACTTATGGATTTTAAACATGTCAAGGAAAATGAAGAAAAATCTGTTTTAGAGAAAAAGGAAAAAGTAGATCAGGATTTCTGGAGACAGAAATATCATCTGCAGGGAATTGTAGGATTGATTAATGATCCAAATGGATTTTCACAGTTTAAGGGGAAATATCATCTTTTTTATCAATGGAATCCTCTAAAAACAGATCACACTGCAAAATACTGGGCACATAGCGTGAGTGATGATCTGCTTCATTGGGAGAGAAAAAGTACAGCTCTTAGACCGGATACATGGTATTCTAAAAATGGAGTATATTCAGGAAGTGGAATAGTTATAAATGAAAAGCTTTATCTGTTTTATACGGGAAATGTAAAGGATGAAGAAGGAAACAGAAGTTCCTATCAATGTTTCGCAGTTTCAGAAGACGGGGAAAATTTTGAAAGACTCGAACCAAGTATAGTAAACCAGCCTGATGGATACACAAGACATATAAGAGATCCTAAAATCTGGGAAAAAGATGGGAAATACTATGCTGTTATTGGAATTCAAAGTGAAAAACTTGAAGGGAAAACAGTTTTATACAGTTCGGAAGATTTAAAAGACTGGAAGTTTCTAGGTGAAATCGCAGGTGGAAACAAAGAGCCTTTAGGAGATTTTGGATATATGTGGGAATGTCCTGATTATTTTCAATTAAAGGATGAAAAAACAGGAAAAATTATGGATATACTGGCAGCATGTCCTCAAGGTCTTGAACCGCAAGGAGATTTGTATAATAACAAATATCAGAGCGGATATTTCTTTGGAAAATTAGACTATGAAAAGCCTGACTTTGAAATAACTTCTGAATTTACTGAACTTGACAGAGGACATGATTTTTATGCACCTCAGACAATGGAAGATGACAAGGGAAGAAGAATTATTGTTGGATGGATGGGAGTTCCTGAAGAGGAAGACTATCCTACAGTTAAAAATGAATGGCTTCACTGCCTTACTTTACCTCGTGAATTGAAGGTAATAGATGGTGTACTTTATCAGCTGCCTATAGAGGAAATGAAGGGCATAAGAGGAGAAAAAACAGAATTTAACGGAACAGTAAATGGAGAAACAGAAGCAGGAAAAGGTACAGTATATGAAATGATGGCTGAATTTTCTGATTTCAGATAATTTTGGGCTTAAATTGAGAACTGGTGAAAGCAGTGAAACAGTAATAAAGTTTGATTATAAGGAAAAGAAGCTTATTCTGGACAGAAGCAGAGGGGAACAGCCTGATAAAAAGCCTAGAAAGGTATATTTAGGTGATATTGAAAAGCTGGATTTAAGAATATTTGTAGACAATTCATCTGTGGAAGTATTTGTAAATGGTGGAAAGGAAGTATTCAGTTCCAGAATTTTCCCTCAGAAAAATGCAGATGGAATAAAGGTCTTTTCTGAAGGAAATGTAAATGTCAAAATTGAAAAATGGGAATGGAAGAATTAGAAATTAACAAATAAAAAATTATAAATTAGGAATTACTAAGATGAGAGAAAAAAAGAATATAAAAATTAGATGCAGTAAATTTACTGGATGAGATTCAGAATGGAAAATATAGTAATATTCAGATGAATTATTATTTTAGCCAGAATGAATATTCAAAAAAGGAAAGAGATTTTATAACAAATATAATAAATGTAACACTTAAAAACCTTATATTTGTAGATTATGTGCTTGGCCAGACTGTAAGAAATATTCAGAAACGTAAAATAAAGCAGCTTCTGAGAATATCAGCTGCCCAGATATTGTTTATGGATTCTGATAATGCAGGAATAGTCTATGAAGCGGGAGAAATTTCCAAAATAATAAATAAACATCAGACAGGATTTGTAAATGCGACTTTACAGGCGATTATTAAAAATAAGGAGGAAATTATAAATGCCATATCTGAAGATAAAAGGGAAGGTATAATTTATTCATATCCTCAATGGTTTGTAAATAAGCTTAAAACTGATTATCCTGATGATTATATAGGTATAATGAAAGCCTATAAGGAACGTAGCTATCTTTCTGTAAGATATAACAGAAAGAAATTAAGTAAAGAAAATTTTAAAAAAATATTATCAGAAATAAAAAGTGAAGTTTTATTTTCTGTTGATGAAGTGTATTACCTTTCAAATGGAAATATACTTTCAACAGATGAATATAAAAGAGGAGATATTATAATACAGGATGCTTCTTCATACATTGCAGTAAAAAATCTGAATGTGTCGGAAGAAGATATTGTTCTTGATGCCTGTGCGGCTCCTGGAGGAAAATCTTTGGCAATATTGCAGACATTTACCCCAAAATTACTTCTGGCAACAGACATACACGAGCATAAAATAGAAGTAATGAAGAAAATTAAGGAAAAGTATGGATATGATAACTTTGAAGTAAAGCTGAATGATGCGGCAAAGATTGATAACCTGGATATGAAGTTTGATAAAATATTACTTGATGTTCCATGCAGCGGACTTGGAGTTTTACGTAAAAAACCTGAGAAAATATATAATCTGACATCTGATGATATTAAAAATCTGAAGAAGCTGCAGAAAAAAATATTTGACAGTGCATATTCGTGCCTAAATGACGGAGGAGTAATTTTATATAGCACATGTACTTTTACTAAAAATGAAAATACAAATAATCTGCAGTACTTTTTAGAAAAATATGATGATTTAAAAGTGGAAGAAATAGAAATACCTGAAAATGTAATTATTAATAAAGATGAATTTGGTGGAACTTATATAAGCTATAAAAATCAGTTTTTAGATGGCTTTTATATAGTTAAGCTGAAAAAAATAAAAAAATAAATTTTAGAAAGGATATCCGATATGCAATTTAATCTGAACAGTGATGTCAGCTTTATATTGGAACAACTGAATAAAAACGGAAGCGGATTTCTTGTTGGCGGAGCTGTCAGAGATATGATAATGGGACGTGATCCCGGAGATTATGACTTTGCAACGGATATTGAATACAGCAGGCTGAGGGAAATATTCGCAGATTACAGTCCAAAAGAAGTGGGAGCCCATTTTGGAATACTTATGATAAAGGTAAATGGAAAAAGCTACGAAATTGCCAGGTTTAGGAAGGAAAAAGGAGTATACAACAGTAGACATCCTAAGGAAATTAAATTTATAAACAGTATAGATGAGGATCTTGCAAGAAGGGATTTTACAATAAATGCACTTGCATACAATGAAAAAACCGGAATTATAGACTTGTACAAGGGGAAAAAGGATTTAAAGTACAAGACAATAAGATTTGTAGGAAATCCTAAACTCCGTATAGAAGAAGATGCGTTAAGGATAATGAGGGCATTCAGATTTATTTCAAAACTTGGTTTCAGCCTGGATAAGAAAACAGCTGAGGCGATTTATGAAAAAAGAAGGTTTCTGGGTAAAATTTCAAAGGAAAGAATTTTTGATGAACTTAGCCAGATTCTTTTAGGCCCTCATGTAAAAAAGGCATTATATGAAATGAAAAATCTTGGAATACTTGAGTTTATAATACCTGAATTCAGATATACATATAAATTTAATGTTGGTGATTTTAAAAATAAAACTACTCTTTTTAATCATATTGTAAATACGGTAGGGTTCTGTAAAAGAGATTTGATTACCAGGCTTGCGGCATTATTCCATGACCTTGGAAAAATAAATACACGGATTATAGATGCAAAAGGAAATTCATTTTACTATGGGCATGAAAAGGAAAGTGCACTTATTGCCGAGGAAAAGCTTCGTCACTTGAAGGTTTCAAAGGATATAGTTTTTTCAGTTAGAAATCTAATATTGAATCATATGGTAATAGATAAGGATTTATCAGTAAAAGGATTGAAAAAGCTTATTATGGAGCTTGGCAAGGAAAATATTGGAAGGCTTTTTGACCTACTTTCTGCAAATATTAATTCCAAAACTGATTTAGACAGGGAAAAAGAAAAGATTTTAATTGAAGGTTTAAAAAACAGAATAGAAGAAATAGAGAAAATGGGAAAAATTCCTGATATAAGGGAAATTGAAATATCAGGAGTAGATTTGATAAATTTAGGTTTTCACGCAAAGGAAATAGGTAAAATAAAAAGTGAAGTATACGATTTGATTTTGGGTGAAGAACTTGAAAATGAAAAAGAAACAATAATCGCTTATCTGTCTGAAAAATACAAATTAGGTACATTCAAGAGGGAGAAATCCTGTGGTGCAGTTGTCTATAATCCTTATAAACAGGCATTTTTAATTATAAAAATGCTAAATGGGAACTGGGGATTTCCTAAAGGGCATACTGAAGATAAGGAAACAGATATTCAGACTGCCATGAGGGAAGTGAGAGAAGAAACTGGAATAAATATAGAAATAGTGGAAGGATTTAAGAAATCCATTAAATATATTCCATTTCCTGGAGTTTTAAAGGAAGTTATATTTTTCATTGGAATAACAAGGGAAGAAGAGGTTACCATTGATAAGAATGAAATAGAAGATTATATGTGGTGCACTTATGGGGAAGCTTTAAAAATGATAACTTACAAACCTCAGAGGGATGTAATGGACAGTGCATTGAAATTTATTAAAAATTACTATGGAGGTGATAAAAATGATATACATGGATAAAGCGGCTACTTCCTATCACAAACCTGAAGAAGTGGCAAAAGCTGTGTACGAAGCTGTAAAGGCTACTGGAAATAGTGGAAGAGGAGCTAATTCCGCTTCACTGAACAGTACGAAAATGCTTTATGACACAAGGGAGAAACTTTGTAAACTTTTTAATGGAAAGGATTCTTCAAGAATAGCATTTACCCATAATGCAACAGAAGCGTTAAATATTGTGATTAGAGGTTTATTTAAGGAAGGGGATCATATTATTACTACAGAAGCTGAACATAATTCGGTTCTGAGACCTCTTTACCGTAGCAGAAAGGAAGAAAATACAGAACTTACCTTTATAAAATGTGATAAAGAAGGAAGACTTCTTATTTCAGAAATTGAAAAAAATATAAAGGAAAATACTAAGGCTATTATATGTACTCATGCTTCCAATCTTACGGGAAATATAATGGATATTGAAAAAATAGGAAAAATATGCAGGGAAAATAATCTTATTTTTATTGTTGATGCATCTCAAAGTGCAGGAAGTATACCTGTAGATATTGAAAAACAGAATATAGATGTATTATGTTTTACAGGACACAAGAGTCTTTATGGAGCTCAGGGGACAGGTGGCCTATATGTAAGGGAAGGGATTTTGATTGATCCCCTAAAAGTTGGTGGAAGCGGAATAGATACATATAATACTGAACATCCTGCTGAAATGCCTGAAAGACTTGAAGCTGGTACTTTAAACAGTCATGGAATAGCAGGACTTAGAGCTGGGCTGGATTTTATAAACAGTACAGGGCTTGAAAAAATTCACAATAGGGAAAAAGAACTTATGTGGAGATTTTACAATGGAGTAAAAGATATAAAAAATATAAAAATTTATGGAGAGTATTTTGATACTGATGGTAGGGCGATTGACAGGATTTCCATCGTTACAATTAATTTAGGGGATATTGACTCTGCCGAAATATGTGATATACTTAATGAAGAGTATGATATTGTTACGAGGGCGGGAGGACACTGTGCTCCTTTAATGCATAAAGCCTTAGGAACTGAGCTACAAGGTGCTGTAAGATTCAGTTTTTCCTATTTCAACACAGAAGAAGAAATAGATATGGCGATTAATGCAATTAAAGAAATAGTGGAACTCTTTTAAGTGTTTTAGTCCTTGTGAAAATAATATTATATAAAACACTATTATAAGGGAGAGATTTATATGGAATTTAGTAATTCGAAAAAAGGTCAATTTGCTTTTGGTTTGTTAGCAGGATTAGTTGCAGTTGTTTTGGCGATGTCCGGGAATCCTAAGAACATGGCTATTTGTGTAGCATGTTTTATAAGAGATATGGCAGGTTCAATGAAGTTTCACACAGCTGCGGTAGTCCAGTACTTTAGACCTGAAATAGTAGGATTTGTTCTGGGGTCATTTATAATTTCAAACTTCACAAAGGAATATAAGGCAACTGCAGGATCATCACCTGTAATAAGATTTTTCTCAGGTGTGGCAATGATGATAGGTGCCCTTGTATTTTTAGGATGCCCTTTAAGAATGATTATACGTATGTCAGCAGGAGATCTTAGTGCATATGTTGGATTTATAGGACTTCTGGCCGGTATAGCAACTGGAATTTTCTTCTTGAAGAGAGGATATTCCCTAGAGAAAAAAGTTGAAATAAGAAAAGAAAATGGATATATATTTCCTGCAGTATTAGTTTTACTGTTAATATTAAGTGCAACAACAGGACTATTTGCTGCAAGTCAGAAAGGACCTGGAAGTGTGCACGCACCTTTACTTATTTCTTTAGCAGGTGGTATCGTATTTGGTATCGTAGCACAGAGAGCAAGAATATGTTTTGCAGGAAGCTTCAGAGATATACTTCTTATGAAAAATTTTGAATTAGCAACTCCAATTTTTGGAATATTTATTGTACTGTTAATTTTTAATATAGCAACAGGAAATTTCAAATTTGTTGCTTATGGTCCAGTAGCTCACCCTCAAGTAATCTGGAACATTTTAGGTCTGTATGTAGTTGGACTTGCCGGAATACTTATGGGAGGATGTCCATTAAGACAGTTAATTCTTGCAGGTCAAGGTTCATCTGACTCTGTAATAGCTGTTCTTGGAATGTTCGTAGGTGCAGGTGTGGCACATAACTTCAATTTAGCAGGGGCAGCCGCGGCAAAAGCAACAGCAACAGCTCCGGCATCAGCAGGAGGACCTGGAATAAATGGTCAAATAGCAACTATAATCTGTATAATATTCTTACTGATTGTAGGATTTATAGGAAGTAAGAAGGAAAGTTAATAATGAGGAAAAAAGAATTAAAGGCGGTAGTAGCATTTCACACTACCGCCGAAGCTATAAAATTTGAAAAGGCATGCAAGAGGGAAAAAGTGAAAGGACGTCTAATAACAGTTCCAAGGGAAATTTCTGCAGGATGTGGATTTGCGTGGTGCTCTGATTTAGAGCTGAAAGAAAAATTGAGAGAAGTATGTAAAATGGAAAATATTGATAGTGAAATCTATGAAATATATAGATAAACAAAAAAACTATATTTATGAATTTTTTTAAAAATTTTACAATTTAAAAACAGGAAATGAATTTAGAAAAAAATCATTGTTTGAGTCTTTAGGAGAGTTTTTGATTTTTTTTCTTAATGAATTACTGTTTTATATGAGTAAAATTCTAATAAAATGAATAAATATAGTTTTTATATTTTTATACATACAAAGGAAAAAAACAAATGGAATATATTCTGAAAAAAAGATTTTAATTAGATTAAAAACATGGAAGATGCAAAAGGGAGATGGTATTGATGTTTATTTTAAGAATGCTCGCTGGAAATAGCAGTAATGATTGGGTTATGTGTTATTGCGGGATTAGTTGCAGTGAAGATAATTTTTAAGAAGAAAGGCAAAAAAAAATTATCAATAAAAAAAGTAAAAACTATTGTGTTTGATGTGAATAAAGTGAAAGAAGATGTGGCAATCCCAGCAATAAAAGGAAAGGATGAGTTAGCCTATTATGAGGTATTGCAGGGACTAAATGATATTGCTGAAGATAAGAATATAAAAAAAGTGATAATTGATGTAGATGAACTTAGCTTAACCTTTTCCCAATTGGAGGAAATTTCAAAAATTTTTGATAAGATTAGAAAAAATAAGGAAGTTGTGGCGATAGGAACGCTTTTTGATGAAAATAAATATAAACAGGCATTGCTCGCAGATAAGATTTATATGCTTGATACGAGACAGTCGACATTTATTTTTAGAGGATATCTCCATAAGGAACTTTATTTAAAGTCATTTCTGGAAAAATTTGGGGTAAAGATGAATGTACTTCATATTGGAAATTATAAGGTTGCTGGAGAAAAATATAATCACAATGAAATGTCTGAAGAAAAGAAGGAGTCTATAAAAAATATAAAAGATAAGATTTTTGAAGGCTTTGTGAAATTGGTAAAGGATAAAAGGGAAACTGATATTGAAGAAGAAATACTGAATGGTAATCTTATTTTTGCTGGAAAAGAAAAGGCACTGGAATATAAGTTGATTGACGGCGTTGCAGATTATGATGAAATTGGAATAAATTACAAGGAAGATACTGTTTCGCTTGAGGATTATGTTTCAATGTCAAAAGAGAAAAAAGAGAAGGCAAAGGATACAATCGCAGTAATAAATCTTGAAGGTGTCATAGATGGAAGAAATTCTAAGAAAAGCATTACTTACGAAAATGTATGCGATAAGCTGGAAATATTGGAGAAAATGAAAAACTTGAAAGGGCTTGTATTAAGAATAAATTCTCCTGGAGGAAGTGCCCTGGTTTCTGAAAAAATATATAAGAAATTGAAAAAACTGACTGTACCTATATATGTTTCAATGGGAGACCTTTGTGCCAGCGGTGGATATTATATTGCTACAACTGGGCAGAAATTATTTGCAAATAATCTTACTCTGACAGGTTCAATCGGTGTTGTCATGATGTATCCTGAAGTTGAGGGTGTATTGAAAAAGCTGGATGTCAATCTGGAAGGTTTTGAAAAAGGGTCAGGATTTGATATGCTGAATCCGTTTGAAAAACTGGGAGAAGATTCAAAAGAGAAGATAATTTACAATATGAATGAAGTATATACTGAGTTTAAGGAACATGTAATAAAAGCCAGAGGAATGAATGATGAGGAACTTGAAAAAATTGCACAGGGAAGAGTATGGCTGGGAAGTGAAGCTAAAAATATCAATTTAGTTGATAAAATTGGTTCCCTTGAAGAATGTATAAAATCAATGGCAGATGATTTGAAACTTGATAAGTATAAAGTAAGAATTATAGAACTGACACAGACTATTAAGGAAACTTTGACAGATATAAAATTACCATTTATATCTGAAGAGATTAAGGAAAAAATTGAATTTTTACAGGGAAATATGAATCAAGTGCTGTATTATGAAAATGATTTTGAATTGTAGGTATTTTAGAAATAAAGATAAATGACATTGAGAAATAAAGTTTTTTTAGTTAATGATCATTACTTGAGAATATCGTTTACATTCTTTAAAAAAATTGTGATATAATTAATACGTAGAATAGAAGAAGGAAAAAGTTGCTTTTTTTATAAGAAAAAAATTCTTAATAAAAAAAGATAGAGTGTAGAATATTTAGCAACAGATTAGATAAATAAAAAAATTTTTATATAGGAAATAAAAAGAAGGAGGATATACCAATGAGAAAATTGGAAAATTTAAAACCTGAAAGAGTTTTTTACTATTTTGAAGAAATATCCAAAATACCTAGGAATTCTTATGAAGAAAAGGAAATAAGCGACTTTCTTATGAACTTCGGAAAGGAACATGGACTTGAATCCTATCGTGATGATGTTTTCAATGTTATTTTAAGAAAAAAGGCCAGTCCTGGGTATGAAAATTCACCTAAAGTTGTTTTACAGGGACATACTGACATGGTGTGTGAAAAGGCTGAAGACAGTACTCATGACTTTAAAAAGGATCCTATTAACCTGATAGTAGATGGAAAATATCTGAGAGCAGATAAAACAACACTTGGTGCTGATAATGGAATAGCTGTGGCAATGATGCTTGCTATAGCTGAAGATGACAAGCTTGAACATGGTCCAATGGAATTTTTATTTACTACTTCAGAAGAAATAGATTTAGGAGGGGCAATGGCTCTTAAATCTGGAGTATTGCAGGGAGATATGCTTATAAACCTTGATTCTGAAGAAGAAGGAATACTTACTGCAGGTTCTGCAGGAGGGGAAAATATTGATGTAATACTTCCTATTAAAAAAGTTACTTCAGATGTAAATTTCAGCTATAAGATTAAATTACAGGGATTTTTTGGAGGACATTCAGGTTCAGAAATCCATAAAAAAATAGAAAAAAATTCAAATAAGGCATTAAATGAAATTTTAAAGCTTTTAAATGAAAAATCTGATATTTATCTAGTTTCAGTATCCGGAGGAGGAAAGGACAATGCAATTCCGAGAACTGCAGAAGCTGTAATTTCTTCCAAGGAAGATGTAAAGAGTGTAATAGAAGCTGTAGCAAAAGAAGTAAAGGAAAAATATATAAAAGATGAACCTCAGACAGAAATACTGGTTGAAGAAGTTGATAAAATAACTGAAACTTTGGATAAAGAATCTGCTGACAAGTATATTCATCTGCTTGAAGAAATTCCTACCGGAGTGTACAGTTTCATGAAGGAATACCCTGAAATTGTTGAAGCTTCTGATAATCTGGCAATAGTAATAACAGGAGAAGATAATATAAGAATTATAACTTCAATGAGAAGTTCTGAACCTCACGTTCTGGAAGAACTTAAAGGAAAAATAGTTGCAATTGCTGATAAATACAATGCAAGTTATGAATTTTCTGCAAAATATCCTGAATGGAGATACAGATCTGAATCAGTTTTAAGGGAAAAAGCTGTAGAAGCATGGAAGGAACTTACAGGAAAAGACATGATAGTTCAGGTAATCCATGCGGGACTTGAATGCGGTGCCATTATGGAACACTATCCTGATATGGATTTCATAAGCATAGGTCCTGATATGCAGGATGTACATACTCCTGAAGAAAAACTTGATATAGTTTCAACAGAAAAAATTTATAATTACGTAACTAAACTATTGAAAAAAATCTAAAAATAGTAAATTAAATAGGTAACTAAGAGAGAATATTTGCAATCACTTTTTTTAAATAATATTGAACAGAAAAAAATTAAAGATAAAAAAACAAAAAAATACTCCATCTTTTTATGCTAAATTCAATAATCCTGTAAGATTTCAGTTTGGATTATTTTTGTACTGGAGTATTTTTTTATTTATATATCGAAAAAAATTATATTTATCAAAAAAATATGGTATAATATAAGTATAGAAGTATATAAATAATAATTTAGGAGCTGAAGTTATGAGATTTGGTATAATCGGGACTAACTGGATTACTGACAAACTGCTTGATGCAGGAAGTCAGATTGAAAACTTTGAATTGACGGCAGTATATTCAAGAACTGAAGAAAAAGCCAGGGAATTTGCTGATAAGTATAATGTTAAAAATATTTTTACTGATTTGAAGAAAATGGCTGAAAGCGATTTGATAGATGGAGTTTATATTGCTTCGCCAAACTCTTTCCATTGTGAACAGAGTATACTGTTTCTGGAACATGGGAAAGCGGTTTTATGTGAAAAACCTTCAACCTCAAATTCTTTTGAGCTGGAAAAGGTTATAAATGCTGCAAAGGAAAATAATACTTTATACATGGAGGCCCTAAAAACCACATTTATCCCTACTTATAATGCCTTAAAGGAAAATCTTCATAAAATAGGGAAAATAAGAAAAGTTGTGGCAAACTACTGTCAGCATTCATCCAGATATGAAGACTATAAAAAAGGTGATGTAAAAAATGCCTTTAAAAAGGAATTTTCTAATGGAGCATTAATGGATATAGGAGTCTATCCACTGTTTTTTGTAATTTCCCTATTTGGAAGGCCTGATAAAATAACTGCTGATGGACTTATCTTTGAGAATGGAAATGGAATTGATGGACAGGGAACAGTTAACATGGTATATGATGAAATGGAAATTACAGTTCTTTATTCAAAAATTGCCAATTCCTATTTACCAACTGAAATTATGGGGGAAGATGGTTCACTTCTGATAGAACATGTTTCTGAAATGGATAAACTTTATTTTATGCAAAGAGGAAGTAATGAGAAGATTGATTTAACATTGCCAAGGAAAGAAAATTCAATGTATTATGAATTGAAGCACTTTGTTGATTTATATGATGAGAATAAAAAAGAATCCCCTATAAATAGCTTTTCACTATCTTTAGAAGTTATGAATATACTGGATGCAATAAGGGAAAAAGATAGGAATTGTATTTCCGGCAGATAATAAAAAAATAAAAAAACCTATGTTATTTTTAAAGAAAAAAATAATGTATAATAAATATAAAAAAAGCAAAGGAGTAGTCTATATGAAAAAAAGTATTATTTTTTTGTTAATGATTTTATTTGGAGCGGTTAACAGTTTTTCAGCTCATGTTTTAAATAGTAAAAATCTTGGTATTTTTACAGATAAGGAAATGATAAATCTTGTATCAGGAAGTTATAATACTGACACTCAGCTGGCTGTTGTATCTAAAGCAAGAGGAAGTAATCAGGAATCAACAACAAAGGCTGAAAATGATGCAAGACTTACTTTACAGAGTACAATTAAGGAATATTCCTATCTGGTATTAAATACATATTTGAAGGAAGCAGGAGTAACAGGACATGGTTTTGATACAAGAAAAATGAGAGATATAGCTGACCAGATAGCAAAGGAAGCCCTGAGTTCAGCAATTCAGAAGGGAAAATGGATAACAGGGCGTAATGATACTGTAATGCTTTATCTTATAGAAAAGGAAACTGTAAGAAAAATGTCGGCAAAGGCATTTAAGGAAAGATTAACAAATGTTATTGAGAAACTGACAGAATATAAAGGTGTATTTGAAACTTTAAAAATAAGTGAAGTAATAAATTAACTGTTAATAAATGAAGATAAATAAAATAGAAAAACTCATTGAAATGACAAAGAGCATTTTAATGAGTTTTTGTTTATTATGTGCCGTTTTTATAAGTAGTTTTAAAAAGCTGTAATTGTTGCAAGCAGTCCAAAGATTACTCCTGGTAAATTTGCAGCTGCAAGAGGGTAGTCTCTCTTTTCTTTTAAAAGTCCATAACTTGTCCATATTGTACAGTTAATTGCCGCTGCTAAAGGTTGTAGGAAATGTTTTATTTCCATGTAAATTTCCTAGTATTTGTGGAACATAAGATACGTACATTATTACAGAAAGCATTGTTCCAATCCACCCTAAAATTTTTAGATTTCTTTCATTCATATTTTTCCTCCTATCTTAAAAAGAAATTATTTGTAAAGTATATCATAATGTATTAAAAAAAGTCAAAAATTTTTTTATACATATTTTTTTATTGAAGAATATGAAATTTTGTAGTATAATGAACCGGAATAAATCAGAATGGATTAAAGGGAACTGGAAATAAAAGGAGATAGATGTGTAAATGGAACAGATTTTTTCAAGATTTGCAATGCTTGTAGGCGAAGAAGGAATAGAAAAACTGAATAAATCAAGTGTAATTGTTTTTGGAATAGGAGGAGTAGGTTCATATGTGGTAGAATCTCTGGTAAGGTCGGGAATTGGGAAAATAACAATGGTTGATTTTGATGAAATTTCAGAATCTAACATTAATAGGCAGATTCATGCATTGAAAAGTACAGTTGGGAAATCAAAGATAGAAGTAATGAAGGAAAGAATTTTAGATATAAATCCTGAATGTGAAGTTATTCTAAAAAAGAAACTTGTTTTTGAAAATGTACCTGAAATCTTTGAAGGAGATGGTGAAAAATATGATTTTGCTGTTGATTGCATAGATTTTGTTTACAGTAAAATTTCTATTATTGAATACTGTATGAAAAATAATATAGAAATAATATCATCAATGGGATTTGGAAATAAGATGCATCCTGAAAAAATAGAACTGTCTACTATAGAGAAAACTTCTGTCTGTCCTATGGCAAGGACTGTAAGAAGGATTTTAAAGAAAAAAGGAATTAAAGGGCTTGTAGTTGCCTATTCACAGGAAAATAATATTAAGCCTGACAAATCAGACTTACATGCCAGTGAAGAACCAACTGAGTTTAGGGAAAACAATGAAATGCCAAATAAAATTACGCCTGGAAGCAATGCTTTTGTACCAGGAACTGCAGGACTTGTAATATCTGCCTATGTAATAAGAAAACTTTTAGGAATGGAGTAAAGTAAATTTAAGGAGGGTGATTTAAATGCTTCAGATTATAAAAAAATAATAAAAAAATAAAAATTATAAAAATTGCAATAATAACAGGAATTGTCTTCTGTATATTTGGAATAATGGATAAAAATATTTGAAAAATACTATTTTCAATTTATTTAAAAAAATTTAACAAAAACCTTATTTGGAAAAAAAGGCTTACGAAGAATCAAAAAAACTGTTCTTTACTTTGTCATTGCTGAAGGAACAGCAGATGTCATTGAAGGAAGTACAGTTAACGTAAATATGATACTTGGAATGAATGTAGAGATAGGAGATATTGTAAAAGCCTATTTATGATATAATAAATACAATATGGCAAATATCACTGGCAAGTGTAGTTGTTTTAAAACTGGAAACAATTTATTATGAAATATTCAGGGTGAAAATCGCATCGATTCTGATTTTTATTTCGCTGGTTGCTTATTTTCCGTATACTTTTACTAAGAATAAAATTACAGAAATTTTTAAAAAAGTATCGAAATATACGTTTTCTATGCTAGTTTTTATTTATATTCTTCTCCCAAGTGCAATTTTAATAAGCTCAGGAGTATCAAACTATTTTGAAAATGAATATAAAAAACCTGCCGTTGCACAGTTGAATGCAAGCCTTGATAAACTGAATAAAGTTAAGGATGGATTGTTTGTACTTGAACAGTCAAAAGGATTATTTAATATACCTGGCCAGATTGAAAGTGCCAAAGAAAGATTTAACAGTTTTGGAAATGAAATAAACAATGTTTCAAAAAGCCTTACAGACAATACTCCTATAATTATAGGAATAACACTGCTTTCCTATCTGATTATACCGTTGCTTGTAATTGTATTCCTATACAAGCTAATGAAGGATATATTCTGGGAAAAAAATTGAAAAAAATAGAAATAAAAAAAGAGGATATTCAAAATTAAAATGTATTGTATGAAAAAAACTATATTTATTCATTTATTAGAATTTTACTCATATAAAACAGTCATTTATTAAGAAAAAATCAAAAACTCGCCTAAAGGCTCAGACAGATGATTTTTTCTAAATTCATTTCCTGTTTTAAATTGTAAAAATTTTTAAATAATTCTTAAATATAGTTTTTTTCACTTTAACACTTTATTTTTTTAGATATCCTCTTTTTTTAATTTCTAGTATTGTGATATTCCCAGATTAAATCCGTTTCTTGCCACAGGAACGCCTCTCAAGTCATAAGCAGTCCAAGTTCCATCAGCAGCATAATTTCTTATTTTTCCTTTAAGCTTTATAGCACCGTTATTGTAATATTGTTCGAAATCTCCATTTCCGTTTACAAGTTCAGCTTTTCTTTCTTTTGATCCATCAGGATATTGTCCTTTAATTGATTTTAATTTACCATAATCATAAGTTTCAGTAAGTCTTTTTATGTTTCTTCCTTCTGAAGCAGGATAGTACCAGTTCCATTCATTATCCCTTACATTATCTACATATGTACCTTCAGCTTTTAGACTTCCGTCTGTATAGTATGAAACTGATTTTCCATTTTTTCTTCCGTTTCTATAAATATCTTCCTGTATCTTTATTCCGTTAGAAAATTTTATTTCAGTCCCTTCCTTTACACCATTACTGTATTCAGTTGCTGAAGTTAAACTTCCTTTATCATCAAATTCATATCTTGGACCATCTAAAACACCGTTTCTGTAATTACTTATAACAGTTGAGTATCCGGTAGATAAACTGAAATCTATTTCTTCACCATTTTTTTGTCCATTTCTGTATTCTGAAACCTTTGATACACCTCCGTCACCATTAAAGTAATATACTTTTCCGTCAAGTATACCATTTCTGTAATTTTTATGGATTGTATTCCATAATTATAATTATACTCAACCAGTGATCCTGTAATAGGAGAGTTACTTTCCAGACTTACAACAATTCCATTGGAGTTGGCAGTATTTTCAGATGTGTAGTAATTTCTGCTATCCAGTATTCTATGCTGTTCAGAATAATAATTTCCTGATGATTTTGGTCTTGTATTTGGATTTATGGCAGCTGCAGCACTTATTGCTATAATTGAAAAATAATACGATAATAAGTTTTTTTTCATGAGTTTCTGCCTCCTTTCTGTATTTTTCAATTATAACAAATAAAAAAATTATAATTTCATTTGAAATTTTTTTCAATTAATATTTCTATAATGAAAAAAATATGATATAATAAATATAAAACTGTTTGAAAGAGGAATAAATATGAATGAGATAAAAACAACGGTTGGAAGAAAAGTACTTAAAAATGGAAGATTATTATAATATCTCTTTTGATGTGTTGAAAAAAGAATATTTGAGCAGAATAAGATGCTTATAATAATTTTTTTATTTTAATTAATATGTCGATGAAAAATTATTGCTGAAAAAAATATCAGGGATTTCTGAAGTTTCTGGAAATAACAGGAGCATTTGACTTTACAGAAGTTAAAAAAACTACTGGTATTCTGTAAATGCCAGTATAGTATTATCGGCTATTTCAATTCTTGTTTCTTTAATTATTTTTAAGAAAAAGCAGGGGCAATTATAGAAGAAGATAACGGGAAATTTATACAGGAAACAGTCATGAAATTTTTTTATGCTAATTTGTACAGCACTTGCATTATTAATAGTTTTCTCTGTATTATTGACAGTATTGTGATGCAATTTTTGTAATTTATTTTTTTCTTTTTCAGGAATTGAAAAAAACTCTCTTTAAAACAATATGAAAGGTATATCATCTATTAATATTTTTTTATATATTACAATTGCTATATCTGCTATAATTTTTTTGTTTTAAAAAAATGTTATATTTCGTTCAGATGTATTTTCTAAGAAGAATAGGAATGTATGAAGCTCTCGTTTATAACTTTCATCTATGTAAAAAAATAGGTTGAGAATTATACTTCCAGTAGCATTACTAGTAATTTTGAATATATTACTTAACCTCCCTTTTTGGTATTTTTAGGTTTTGCAACACTATTTTTCAAAAATATAAGTTTTTTTGATAATCATTATAGCATCAATATTAAACAGCATATTGAGTATATTTTTTTATTTTGCTGACAACAGTTGTATATTTAAATGTAGAATATATGGATTTAAGAAAAAAATAGGCAGATTTACTATCAAAAAGGAATTTTTTTATTTGAAAAAAACAATGAAAAATTGTTATTATATAAGTATAATTTAATTGAAGAGCCATAATAATTTTAGGAGGATACATGAAGATTTTCGATATATTTAAATCAACGGAAGATAATAATAAAAATGATGAAGACATTATAGAAAATGTAGTAGAAGATTCTCTTCCTGAGGTAGAACCGGAAGAAGAGGAAAAAATATCCTACTATGACGAATTTGGTAAAGAACATATAGTGGAAAAAAAGAAATGGGTAGAGAAAAAACTGAATCCCGATATAAGAAAAAACTGGGACAATGTAGAAGCTTTATATCCAATCGTTTTAGATGCCTTTTCAAAGGGAGCTTATGCTGAAGTGCAGGAAGCCTGCCTTAGAATATATTCAATGGATAAAAATAAGGAAAGAAAAGCTAATATTTTAGGAACATATTATATAAAAACAGGTGCGTATGAACGTGCTATTGAAATGTATAAAAAATACCTTTCTTCAGAAACTGCGACTGAGTCTATATATGTAAACTATGCAACTGCACTTGAAGGAGCTGACAGGACATGGGAAGCGGAATCAATATATCTTAGGGCGTTAAAGCTTAATCCAAACTCTGTTGCAGCCTTCAGAAATTATTTTAAACTTATAAGAAGAAAAGGAACAAAGGAGTATTTAAAACAGCTTGAGAAATTTCTTCTGAAAGAGGTTCATGGAGGGCAAAACTTACTCTGGCGACTGATTATTTTAAAAGAGGGGATAAGGATAATGGTAACATATATTTAAGAGATGCTTTACGTGAATCCAGCTATAATGCAGAAACAATGGCAGTGGCATCAGGAATTTACAGTATGAATCATTTATTTGAAGAACTTGAGCAGTATGTATTTCCATTTTATATTCCTGAAAAGCATGGTGCTTACACAACTTTAAATATTTTAGAATACTATAAAGTAAAAAAAGACTATAAAAAAGGACTTGAATTATGTAAGTTTACTTCAAAATATTCATGGCCTGAATTTTTTGATAAGTTTATAGCCTATGAAGATGAGTTTTTAAGAATACGTTTGGAAGTTGAACAGAATGGATCAAAAGAAGGGGAAAGCAGTTTTTTCTCTACAAATTATCCGTTATGGTATTATAATTTCAACGAACCTAACTGGTTATTGAATAATAGTGAAAGAAGAAAACCAAATCTGCTTGTACTGTCTTTTACAGCATTGGGAGAGCAGTCTGATTTTGCAGAAAATCTCGCAGTTTCATTGCCATTACAATTGAACGAAACATTACATTATAAAACTAATTTAAATTATCAGGTGGCAATTTATCATAATAAGGATAAAATTTTCGTATTTAGAAAAAAATATAGTGTGGATTATATAAATCTTATAAAAAAGCAGAATCCAAAATTAGATTATGTTTTATCAGGAAACATAATGAAAGTGCCTAACAGCTATGAAAAATACGATATCGAAATATATCTTTACGACTATGCAAATGAAGCAAAAGTAAGATTAGTTAACAAAATTTATGAACAGGATGAGCTGTACCAGGTACAGAATGACATGTTTGATAAATTTAATGAATTTTTTAAATGTTTGAATAAAAATCATATAAAATACGAAAATGATTATGACAACTTGCTTTTATTTGGCCAGAAGGTAAAATTCCTTATGACAGAAGAAAGAAATAAGGAATTTCAGGCATGGAGATACAAAAAACTGTTTATTAATCAGATAAAGGTTGTATTAAATGATCAGAAAAACGATCTGAAGAAAATAAATTTAATTGTACTTCTTTATGAACTGAAAAAATATAACAGCCAGTTATTGAAAGGGCAAAAGCCTTTAATTTACGATATGATTTATAAGGAAATCTTTAAAACACCTACTTTAAAACTGTTGACACCTATTATATATAATGTATATAATGATGAAGAAAAATTATAACAGTTATATGGAAGAGCTTCAACAGAACAGTCCTATCTACATAAAAATGGATAAATAAATTTTTAGATTATATTAACTAGAGGTGTATATGAATATTAATAAAAAAACATTGGCTATATTTCCAATTATTTTGTATATAATTGCCAATATGCTATTTTATAGTGTTATTTTCAATGATTATGTAAACAGAAAGGTCTTTTTCATTACAGGCTTTCTGCTTTTGTGTGAAATTATATTCTGGATTGTAATTTTCTATTTTGTAAATTCAGTAAAAAGCATACAGCAGTGGGAAAAATACCTGATTGAAGGAATTTTTCTTGCAGGAATTGCAGCTACCGGTATAGGGAGAATACTCCTGAATAGTTCCCCTTATGTAAATGATCTTTTAAATAGCAGTACAACATTGATTTATCTTTTTGGAAGCGGAAGGGTTTTAATGCTGTTTTGTGGATTTTTGCTGTTTGGTTATGTTTATAAGCCTGTAAACTGGTTAATACGTTTGGTTGCATTTCTAAATATTTTCATTGCATTCTTGATATGGCTTGATTTTGACAATACCATTTCATCATCAATCAGAATAGTTATGGGGCTTATAGCAATTATATATATCTTGTTGTTTAAAGAAAATGAAACAAAAGAAGTAAAAATGGAGGGAAAAAATGAAAAGAAAGCTGATTAAGATGTTATTAATGGTAACATTGATGTCTTTTACAGTAAATAACGCTTACCCGTATAATGTACTTGGAAAAATTTTAAAACCAAAATCTGATAAGGAAACAACAGATACAGGTAACTCAAATAAATCTAATAAGGTTCGTGAAAAAAGAACAGTAAGTAATTCTGCAGGAAGTATAGTACTTGATTCAGAATATGATTCTGTCGGTCAGAATTACAGGGAAAGATTTATAATTTTACATTATACAGCGTTAAACAGGGAGAAATCACTGGCAGCACTGACAAAAAATCAGGTAAGTGCACATTTTCTTGTGTCAGATGATAAAGATGACCCAGTTTTTGCACTAGTTCCTGAAGGAAAAAGGGCATGGCATGCAGGTGACAGTGAATGGAAAAATTCAAAAAACTTAAATGACAGCTCACTTGGAATAGAAATCGTCAATGATGGGGATGCTTCAGGACAATTTGTTCCATATAAAAGCTTTCAGATAAAAAATGTAGCCGTCCTTGTAAAATATCTTGCTGAAAAGTATGATATTCCAGCTACAAATATAATAGGCCATTCTGATATAGCACCTCAGAGAAAATCTGACCCGGGACCATTGTTTCCATGGAAGGAGTTATACACTAAGTATAATATAGGAATGTGGTATGAGGAAGCTACAAAAAGATCTTATGAAAATCAGTATTCTTCCGGATTAGGTAGTATACCTGTTTCAGAAATGCAAAAAGAACTTAGAAAATTTGGTTATTCAATAGAAATAACTAATCAATGGGATAAACAGGCTAAAAATGTTGTCAGAGCGTTCCAGCACCACTTCAGACCTTCAAGATATGATGGAGTAATGGATGTTGAGACATACGCAATATTAAAGGCATTAAATGAAAAATACAATAAAAAATAGAGACTATGAAAGGAGAATAATAACTTAATAATGGGGAATAAAACTAAGTATAAAGTTATTATTAAACGGTTATGAAATTTTCAAATAGAATTTTAGGAATGCAGTATTCACCAATAAGAAAACTGGTTCCGCTTATAGACAAAGCAAAAAAAGAGGGAGTAACAGTATATGAGCTTCATATTGGACAGCCGGATGTAAAAACTCCGGATACATTTTTTGAAGGATTGAATAATTTTAAGGAAAAAATTGTAAAATATGCCAATTCAGCTGGATTACTGGAATTAAGGGAATCTTTTTCAAAATCTTATGAAAAGAGTGGAATTGATATAACTCCGGATGAAATGCTTATTACACATGGTGGAAGTGAAGCTATACAAATGACATTACAGACTATTTGTAATCCGGGAGATGAAGTATTGATTCCGGAACCATATTATACAAACTATGAAAGTTTTTTAAAGACAGCAGAAGCGGTTCTAGTACCGATTGAAACTTCAATTGAAAATCATTATCATTTGCCGGCAAAGGAAGAAATTGAAAAACTTATAACTCCACGTACAAGGGCAATAATGTTTTCAAATCCAAGTAATCCGACAGGAATTGTTTTTACTGCCAAAGAAGTGGAAATTATTAAGGAAATTGCAATAAAACATGATCTTTGTATAATTTCAGATGAGGTATATAGACAGTTTATATATGATGAAGAAATTGAATACAAATCATTTATGACTATACCTGAAATAAGTGACAGAACTATACTGATAGACAGCATTTCTAAGCACTATAGTGCATGTGGTGCGAGAATTGGTGTTCTGGCTTCGAAAAATAAGGAATTTATTGCTCAGGCATTGAAACTTTGTCAGGCAAGACTGTCAGTTTCAACTATAGAACAGATCGCAAGTTCAAACCTGATTAATACACTGGATACTTACATAGACAATGTTAGACTTGAATACAAGGTAAGAAGGGATCTTATGTACAATCACCTGAAGGAAATACCTGGAATTGTTTCATTTAAACCTAGCAGTGCCTTTTATATTGTTGCAGAACTTCCTGTTGACAATATAGAAAACTTTATCAAGTGGCTGCTGACAGAATTCAGATATAAAAATCAGACATTGTCTTTTGCAACAGGACCGGGATTCTATTCTCAGAAAGGAAAGGGAACTAAGGAGGCAAGATTCTCTTTCTGTACTCACAACCTGACTGAAATAGAAAATGGAATGAAGGTTCTAAAAAGAGCGTTAGAAGCATATAATAACAGATAAATTTTAAGGAATGATATAGATTTGATAGAAAAAAATATAAAAGATGCAAAAGAAATTTTAGAAAGAATGAATCAAAACCAGAAAATAAATTATCATACAATACTTACTAAACTAGTTGATGATTGGAAAAAAAGTGAAGTAAGGCCCAAAATACTGATTCATAGCTGTTGTGCACCATGCAGTACATACACTCTTGAGTTTCTTTCAGAATATGCCGATGTCACTGTACTTTTTGCCAATTCCAATATTCATCCTAAAGCTGAATATGAGAAAAGGGCTCTTGTACAGAAGGAATTTATTGATAACTTTAATGAGAAAACAGGAAATAATGTAGGTTTTATCGAAGATGAGTATAATCCTGCGAGTTTTTTTCAGAAAGTAAAGGGACTGGAAGAGGAAAAAGAAGGCGGTGCCAGATGTACTTCATGTTTTCAGATGCGTCTTGATATTGTTGCAAAGAAGGCTCAGGATTTAGGTTATGATTATTTTGGAAGTGCACTTACACTGAGTCCTAAGAAAAATAGCCAGCTGATTAATACACTTGGTCTTGAAATACAGGAAATATTTGATGTGAAATATCTGCCTTCAGATTTTAAGAAAAACAACGGATATAGCCGTTCTATTGAAATGTGTAAGGAATACGATGTTTACAGGCAGTGTTACTGTGGTTGTATTTTTGCCGCAATGGATCAGGGGATAGAGTTTGAATAATTAAGTTATTACTAAAAATAAAAAGAGATATATAAACTGATTTAACAGTCAATATATCTCTTTTCCTATTATATTTGAGTACTACTTATTTTTTAAGATGTCTCTTATTTCAGCCAGTAGAGTTTCTTCTTTTGTAGGAACTTCTACAACAGGTGCTTCTTCTTTTTTTGAAGTTCTTTTCATTTTATTAACTAATTTTACCATTAAGAAAATAACAAAAAGCCATTATTAAAAAAATTTACTATATTTTGAATGAAAGTCCCATATAATACAGCAACTTCAGGTGTATCCCCAACAGCAGGTGCAATTACAAATTTTAAGTCGCTAAAATTAATTTTTTTCCTAATATAATTCCCAAAATAGGCATTATCATATCATCAACAAGTGAAGTTACTATTTTACCGAAAGTACTCTATAATAACCCCAACAGCAAGATCCATTACATTTCCTTTAGAAATAAAAATCTTTAAATTCTTTAAACATTAAATATTCTCCTCTCAAATTTTTTTCTATTTATTATAATGTATTTTTGATAAAAATTACAACAATTAATTATACAAATGTAAGAAAATTCAAATAAAAAAATTTATGTTTTTTTATAAAAAAAAATTTTTTGTATAAATTTAGTAAATATTTTCTTATAAACACTAGGAAAAAAAGCAAATTTATTATATAATAAAAAGGAAATAAAAAAATAGAATTGATATATGGAAGGAAACAGTATAAAATGTCAAATCAAAAAAATAAACGTAATTTTTCTATAATTGCCCATATAGATCATGGGAAATCAACTATTGCAGACAGATTGCTGGAAGTAACAGGAACTGTCACTCAGAGGGAAATGGTGGATCAGGTACTTGACAGTATGGATCTTGAAAGGGAAAAAGGAATAACAATTAAGGCCCAGGCAGTAACTCTTAACTATAATGCCAAAAATGGGGAAACATATGAATTAAACCTTATAGATACACCAGGTCACGTAGACTTTATTTATGAAGTTTCAAGATCGCTTGCTGCCTGTGACGGAGCACTTCTGGTTGTGGATGCGGCTCAGGGAATTGAAGCACAGACATTGGCAAATGTATATCTTGCACTTGAAAATGATCTGGAAATATTGCCAGTTATAAATAAAATAGATTTACCGTCAGCAGATCCTGACAGAGTAAAACTGGAAATTGAAGATGTTATCGGATTACCTTCAGATAATGCAGTACTTGTATCAGGAAAAACTGGAATAGGTATTGAAGATCTTCTTGAAGCTATAGTTGAATATATTCCAGAGCCTAAAGGAGATGCAGATGCTCCGCTAAAAGCTCTTATATTTGATTCACATTATGACGATTTCAGGGGAGTAATTACTTACATAAGAATAGTGGAAGGAAAACTGGCCAAAGGTGACAGAATAAAGATTATGTCAACAGACAGGGAATTTGATGTCCTTGAAGTTGGAATTTTCTCACCTAAAATGAAGGAAGTAAAGGAACTGACAGTAGGGTCAGTAGGATATATTATTACAGGAATAAAGTCAATAAAAGATACACAGGTTGGAGATACAATTACGCATGTAAAAAATCCTACAAATTTACCACTTGCAGGATACAGACCTGCACTAAGCATGGTATTTGCCGGAGTTTATCCAATATCTACCGATGATTATGAAGATTTGAGGGAAGCGTTGGAAAAATTGCAGCTTAATGATGCTTCACTGACTTATGTACCGGAAACATCACTTGCTTAGGATTTGGATTCAGATGTGGTTTCTTAGGACTGCTTCATATGGAAATAATAGTTGAAAGACTGAGAAGAGAATTTAACATTGACCTTATATCGACAGCGCCTTCAGTTAAGTATCATGTAACGCCCGAAGCAGGTGAAATGATAGTTATAGATAACCCAGCTGAATTTCCTGCAGGTAAAAAGTATATAGAAGAACCTTATATAAAGGGAACTATTATTGTTCCAAAAGATTATGTAGGAAATGTAATGGAACTTTGTCAGGAAAAAAGAGGAATATTCCTTAATATGAGTTATCTTGATGATACACGTACAATGATAAGTTATGATTTACCATTGGCTGAAATTGTAATTGATTTTTATGATAAGCTGAAATCCAGAACAAAGGGATATGCTTCATTTGAATATGAAATGATAGGATATAAGGAATCTGATCTTGTAAAAGTAGACATTCTTGTAAGTGGAAATCCTGTAGATGCATTTTCATTTATAGCTCATAAGGATAATGCCTACTACAGAGGACGTTCAATCGTTGAAAAGTTAAAGGAAGTTATTCCAAGACAGCAGTTTGAAATACCTTTACAGGCGGCACTTGGAACTAAGATAATAGCAAGGGAAACAATAAAAGCACTTAGAAAAAATGTACTTGCAAAATGTTATGGTGGGGATATAACACGTAAGAAGAAACTGCTTGAAAAGCAGAAAGAGGGGAAAAAACGTATGAAGGCTATTGGTAATGTTGAAATACCTCAGGAAGCATTCCTTTCAGTATTGAAATTAAATGATTAAATTCCACAGCTTCATAAGTTAAATTTTGGGAAAAGAGGTTTTAATGGACAGAAATATAATATTTTTTGATGTGGAGACAAATGGAAAAATTGGAAGTTCCGTTTTATCCATTTCAGCAATAAAAGTAAATTATAATTTTGAAAAAAATGAATGGACTAAAGTATCGGAATATAACAGGTTTTATTTTAGAAATGAAGGGGAACCAATTGATTTTGGAGCAGTAAATGTCCATGGTCTGACAGATGAGGTTATAAGCTCAAGAAGACAGGGAACAAATTATCCTTTAACATTTAAGGAGGATATAGACTCATTTTTCCTATATTGTCAGGATACAAATCATTTTGTAGCCCATAACATAAAATTTGACCGTAGTTTTATTCCTTTTCCATTGAAAAATCAGTTTGATACAATGATGGAAAACATAGATATTGTCAAAGCAGGGATAAATCCCAATTATGGAACATATAAATGGCCTAAACTGATGGAATGTGCTAAGTTTTATAATGTACCAATGAATGAAGATCAGCTCCATGAAAGTCTTTATGATGTGCTGATTACCTTCAGGGTATTTTATAAAATGACTAAAAATCCTTTTGGAAAGCCTAGAGTTGAAGAGTTTTTTTAAAAAAAGACTAGAAATAAAAAAATAATTAAATTCATAAATTTGGAGTAAGTTAAATGGGAATTTTAAATGAAAAAAAGTAATAAAAAAATGGAATTGTTATCAATGCGGAAAAATTATCCTGAAACATTAAAGTTTGAAATTTTTAGAATATTTTTTTCAAAAAAATATTTCTAGTTTTATAAATGAAAAATGCCTATCAGGAGGCACTTTCCTACGTTGAAGAAAAATACAGGAAGAAAAATTTGAAGTTCCTCTCAGAATAGATGAAACAGTATCATTTAATGGAAGACTTAATGAACTGATAATCAATGAAAAAAAGCCAAATTTATGAATTTTTTTGTACATTTGAAAAAAATGAACTGATGACTTGTAAAAAGTTTTATTTTATAGTAAGTTTTATAAAATATTCAGGCATTCAGTCGCTTGTAAGCACTCTTGATGAACTGGAAGCTTTGGGGAATTCAGGGAGAAATCATAACTTCAGTGTATTTGAACATAACTGATCCGAAAGCATTAAGTAAACTGCTTTCGTATAAAAAAATATAAAAAGTAAAGATATATAATAATTCCAATGAAAGTTTTCATACAAAGGCTTATTTATTTGAGAAGGAAAAAAAATATCATACATGCATAATCGGTTCTTCAAATATAAGCCAGAGTGCCTTGTATTCAGCGGAAGAATGGAATGTAAAGCTTACGGATAATGACTTCTTTGATATTTATAATCAGTCTTTTAATCAGTTTCAGAAACTATGGAACAGTAATGAAGCTATAGAATTGACAGAGGATTTTTGTTGGAAAAATACGAAGAGTATAGGGAAAAAAATAGACCTCAGAATACTTTTGATTATAGAAAAATACAGACAGAAAAGAAAAAGTTTATTCCTAACAGTATGCAGATAGAAATTCTGGAAAAATTAAAAAACACAAGGGAATCAGGAAACAATCGAGGACTTGTTGTGGCAGCTACTGGAACGGGAAAGACATATCTTGCAGCAATGGATGTAAAAGAATTCTTTAAGAACAGAAAAAATTTAAGTTTCCTATTTATTGCACATAGGGAAGAACTTCTGGATAATGCCATAAGAGTTTTTTCTGATATATTACATATAGAGAAAGAAAATTTTGGAAGGATTTTCAGTGGAATTAAGGAAGTAGGGCACAATATGATTTTCGCATCAGTCCAGTCCCTCAGAAATTGTTATAAAGATTTTACCTCAGATAAATTTCATTATATTATTATTGATGAATTTCATCATGCAAGTGCTTCAAGTTATGAAAAAAATAATACATTATTTTAAATCAGATTTTCTACTGGGACTGACAGCAACGCCTGAAAGAATGGATGGAAAAGATATTCTTGCATTATGTGATTACAATCTTGTAGGGAAAATGGGAATGAGAAAAGCCATGGAAAAGGATTTGATAGTTCCCTTCCATTATTTTGGAGTAAATGATATAATGGTAGATTATGAGAAAATCCCATATAGAAATGGAAAATATGATGAAGAAATACTTTCAAAAGATTTGTCTGTTTCCATAAGAACTGACTATATAGTCGAAAAAAATGGAAAAAAATTTGGATATGACGGAAAAATATATGAGCGGAATTGCCTTCTGTCAGAATATAAAACATGCATTATATATGAAAAAAATGAATTTTCTAGAAAAGGCTATAAGTCAGAATTATTAACATCAAAAACAAATTTGACCGAACGGTCTAAAATTTTAGAAAGTTTTAGAAATAAAGAAATAGAGATATTGTGTGTAGTTGATATTTTAAATGAAGGAATTGATATCCCTGATATAAATCTTCTACTTTTTTTGCGTCCAACCCTATCTTCAACAGTATTTATACAGCAGATTGGAAGAGGGCTTAGAAAGTCAGTGGGAAAAAGATTTTGTTACGATTATTGATTTTATTGGAAATCATAAGAAGGATTATCTTATAACAAAGGTATTTTTCAGATGAAATTCATAATAAAAAGTTTTCTTTATGAAAAAAAGGAAAAGATAATAGAGCAGATTAAAAAAATCAATTTTCAAATATTCCTGGTGCATCATATATTGAACTTGACAGAATATGTCAGGAAAAGAATTATTGATAAAAATAGAAAAAAATAAATTTCAATTCGAGAAATATCTTAAAGGAAATGTATAATGAATTTAAAAAAATGATATTGGAAAGTCACCTGAAGAATTTTTAGAGATTTCAGATTTTGATTCTAATATTGAATTGTTTATAGAAATGGTATCCAAGGTCGGATCCTTTTTATGAAGCACAAGTTCAGTTTGAAAATGATAATTTTATAAAAATATTATCGGATGGAAAAATCCTAAAAACGGATTTATTGGCTTATATGGAGAAGAAAAATAAGATTATGCGAACCATTTACCTATTTGACTGTAAAAAAATCTTCTTAAAAATTGAAATATGAAGGCCAAAAATTTAAGAAATAAATATATAAATTCTGAAATTTTATTATCCGAATATAAAAAAAGTATTTTTTTCAATAAAAGATGAATTTAAAAAAATTTTTTTATCTACTGGAAAGAATTTTTTTAATGAACTTATTGAAGATGAAATTCTGGAAGTTGATTTATATGGATATAAGATTTCAAAAAAATATGAAGGTATCTTTTATGAGGAAGACAAGAATTTTGAGAAAAAGATTAAGCGATTTAATAAATCTTGGATTAAATGAATTCAGGAAAAAAATGATATTGACGAGTTTAATGATAATGTATTAATAACTCATAAGGAATATAAGCGTATTGACCTGCAAATTCTTCTTGACTCCAAAGTTCCTAAAGGGACGTGGCGTGCAGGTTATGCAAATACTGAAAAGGATATATGTCTTTTTATTACAAATGATAAATCCCATATTATGCAGGAAAACTTAAAATATGATAATTCTCTGCATTCAGATGAAATAATACAATGGATAAGCCAGCCTAAGACTTATCATTCATCAAGCGTTGGGCAGATGTTTATAAAGCATAGGGAAAAACAAATGAAAGTTCATATATTTGCAAGAAAATATGCATTTATGAATGGAAATAAGACAAATCCTTTTATATATTTGGGACAGGCCGATTATTACAGAAGCTTTGGGGACAAGCCTATGACCATTTTATGGAAATTACGGAGAAAACTTCCGCAGGAATTAATTCAGGAATTATATAAACTATGAAAAGAGAGGGAAAATGTATTCAGAATTTGAAGTTTTTTTAATTATATGTAACTATCTTGGAACGATGGCTTTTGCCGCATCAGGAGCTTTAAAGGGAATAAAATATAAGCTGGATATTTTTGGAATGACACTTCTTGCCACAATGACTGCATGTGGTGGAGGAATTATAAGAGATATACTCTTAAATGAAGTTCCAGCGACCCTTATCAATCCGGAAGGATTGTATATATCAATTGTTACAACTGTTATATTATATGTATTTATGAAAAAGTTCAGAAAATCAATTAAAAAATCTAAAAGAAAAAATGCCCGAAGATATAGAATTATATATAGAGCCAACCTTATTTTTGATTCACTCGGACTTTCTGCCTTTGCAATAATAGGTGCAGAAAAAGGAATAGGATTGAATCAGAACCTTATAACTACTGCAATTCTTGCAACACTGACAGGAGCAGGAGGAGGAGTGATAAGGGATATGCTAGTAAGTGAAGTTCCGGCAGTTCTTAGGGAAGATATATACGCTGTATTGGCTTTTGGAACAGGAATGCTGTATCATATAATGATAAAAAATCTTCATTTTATGAAGATTTCAACGACAATTTTATTATTTACAGCAAGTTTATGCATAAGATTGCTTATTATTAAATATAAGATTAATTTACCAGGTGCAGATAAAAAGATATAATTTAAAATTAAATTATCGGACTTTAAAAAGGATATTACACAAGTAAATAAAAGAATAAAAAAATGGAGAGAGAAAATTTGAAAGAAAAAAATAAGATATACAAAAAAACTGGAAAACGGGTTGAAACATATGAATTCGAAGGAAGGCTCCATCAGAAAAATAATACTTGAAAAAAAGAACAGTTTTATAATCATATTAAAGCTAAACATCCTGAAATAACACTGGAAATAATTGAGGAGATTCTGGAGGATCCTGATCATGTAACAAAAACAATCTAAGTCACGTAAGGAACATTATTATCAGAAACAGATAGAAAAATATGAATTATTTTATTGTGGTTTCTGATTACAGGAATATAAAAAAATTATAGATTTATACAGACAGCATTTTTCAATAAATAATTTAGATTTTTCTGAAGGAGAAAAAAATATTCATTATAGATATAGTAAAAAGAAGTAGACATATAATTTGTAATAAATTAGTTACATTTTATATGTCTAATTTTTTTATTTTTATAAGTCCGATAATGTATGTTATGTATATATTTTTAAAAAATAAGAAGCTTAAATCACTTATTCTTTGATGCTAAACCCTCTATAAAAAAATGCCATAAAAATATTACTTTTTCCCAAATGTAAAACAAATATTTTCCAAACTGGAAACTAACTGTAAAATGTTACACTAATTATGACCAAAAAGCAATATACTTTTTTTCTTCATAAACTCCTTTTAGACTTAGGCTTTATAGCCTAGGTCTTTTTTTCTTCTTATGCTCCTATATAGTTTGCATGAAAAATTGTCAAAATTTAATATTTGTGCTATAATGACACATGTTATATAATTACTATATACAAATTACTATTATAGGAGGATTTAATGAATAAATTTATAAATGAAAACTTGTTAAAAATGAATACTGAAGAGTTTTTATCTAATATAAAAAAGGCATTTAATGAAGTCTTTTCTGATGGAAATATCGAAAAAATCAATCTGATGAACTATCTTTCAGAAAATAAATGGCTTAATATAAAAAAAAGTGGACTTCTACTCCCCTTTTTATCTGAAAAGCTAGGTGGACGTAAAGAAAGTCAGTTTGAAATTCAGGAAGTTTTGAGAATTGCAGGAAATTATGGGGTTCCTGTCACACTGCGTACAGGTATTGAAGGGGCACTTGTGCTACAGCCGCTGACTGAATATGGAACTCCAGAACAGATAGAAAAAGGTCTTGAACTTATATTCAATGGTGAAGGTGGAGGTCTTGCCATAACAGAACCTGGAACTTCAGGATCGGCTATTGCTAAGGAAATGCAATCTTATTACGAATATATAGATGAAAATACTATTCATGTAAAAGCTGATAAATATTGGCAGGGAAATTCCCAGAGCGATTTTCTTTTAGTTGCAGCTAAGGAAAGAAAAGATGGAAAGCTTTCTAAAGTTATAAGCCTTATTTTTATTCCTAGGAAATATATAACTTATGATGTATTAAATTCTGAGGGGCTTAAAGCTGTCAGATATGCCGTCAATCACGTTGATGCAGATATTCCTTCAAAATATGTTATGAAACTTTCAGAAAGCAAAGCAAACAGCCTAAGGAAATTTCAGAATATTTTTATAAGAAGCCGTCTTCAGCTTGTAGGAATGACTCATGGAGTTATGGAATATATTGTTAAAAATATAGGTAAATATGCAAGAAAGGAAATTCCGTTCGTTCAGAAGGAAATCTCTGATATTGAAACAGTGTATGGAATATCTCAGATTATGTATGATTACACATGTAATAATGTTTCACCTGAAAAGTCAGTTTCTGATAAATTAATGGAAGCTAATATTATAAAGAGTCTGGCTACGGAGTATATTTATGATGCTGCCGGAAAAGCACAGAAACTTTTAGGAGCCAAAGGTTTTGAAGCTGGTCATCCAATGAGCAATGTTGCAATTGATTTTAGGCCATTTACTATTTGAAGGTCCAAATGATATGCTTTATGCAGAAATCTACGATCAGTTTTCAAAGGCTACTCCTGCTGAAAAGGCAGAAGGAAAAAAAGTGAGTAAAGAACTTACTATTTACGAAAGAATTATTTCAGATAAAAGATTTGCAAATGTGTCAATAAGTAATTCTATATTTGAAGAAAATGATTTGACTAACTTCTTAAAAAAATATACTTTAAAATGAAATTAATCAGATAGGAAAAAGTATTTATAGGAAAAAAATTTTTAGCCAGAATTTTTTTCTTCTCATACAGACAAAAATCTGAAAAAAATTATCAAAGTATCTCATAAGAGACATACGAAAAGATATACTTGACTTTGAATATAATAGTTAAATATATATAATATCTGCCAGTTAGCTGTTTAACTGGCAGTTTTATTTTAAATTTTATATTGTAACTTTGTTTATTTGTAAAACCATCTTTAGCTTTTTAATAATAAACAGTTTTTTTATTTTAAAAAAATAAACCAAGAATAGATTTACAAAAATAAAAACTAGACTCAGTTTAAAAAAATAAAAATAAATCTGAATTGTAGAATAAAACCGAATTTCAGTTAACTAATATATACCACTACTCTACTATTCTATAATATATAAAAAACATGATTTAAAACTTATAATTTCAGAATAAGTTATATTAAATCATGTTTCTATAAATTTACTGTTTATATTTCTATTTTTTTTCTTTTTCTTTTTTTGTTAGGCAGTAACATTCTTTTTTTATAGCAAATATAATTCCCCATAAAAAAATAAATATACAGTCGCAAATACCAGTACGTTGACTAAAATTCCAAATTTTCCTAATCGTGCTATATTAATATATCTTGATACATGAAATGCAGCCATTGAAAAACTGGAAGCTACAATTAATGAAACGATATATTTTAGATTATTTATCTTAATATGCCTCTTATTCAAGGATATAAACAAAATAATGAAATTTACAAATGCAGCAAATGATGTTGCAAAAGTAAGTCCTTTATGAGCATATTGTTTATATAACAGGTTATCTAGCAATATATTACATCCAATACTTATAAAGGAAGATATTACTGGAAGCGTACGATCTTTATATACATAATGGCTTCTTGTAAGCAGATGAATCGTTGAGAAAAAAAGTAATCCCAATGCATAAAACTGTAATGTTTCAGTAGTTACTATCACATTCTTATCAGAAAAGTTACCTCTTTTATAAATTAATGTAACAATTTCCCTTGCATAACCATATAAAATTACAGTTGATGGAACAATCAGGAATGAAAGCATATTTAATCCCTGCTCCACTACCCTCTTTACTTTCTTTCTTTCATTTTTTACTACCGCCTGAGATAATGTCGGAAATATTACGACCGATAATGATATTGCGAATACTCCAATCGGTAACAAATATAATCTACTTGCATAGTTTAAAGCACTTGCCGTTCCTGCAGAAAGCTTTGTTGCAAATCTGTTATCAATAATCTCGTTAATCTGATATCCAAAAATACCTATCAATGTTGGTACCATAAGTTTAAACATTTCAACTACATATTTGTCATTAAGATTAAAAGTGAATTTATATGTTTTCATTATTTTAAAGAAATCTGGGAGCATAATTGCCAGCTGTAATACTCCTGAAAGCAAATATGAAATTCCAAGTCCGTAAATTCCCATTTTCTTTCCTAAAATTATTGTACCAATAATGATTGTAAGGTTAAAAACAATTCCCATGGAAGCCGTCACAGCAAACTTTTTATAATTATTCAGCAGCGATGACACTACACCTGACAAAGCAATAAATAAAAAGTAAAATGCTGTAATCTTTAACAGGTTATTTGCTGTCTCAAATCTCTGTGCATCAGCAAATCCAGTTGTTATTTTTAAAATTTGCCGTGAAAATACAATAATAATTATCGACATTGTAGATGTAAAGGTGATAATCAGATTCAGAACCGAATAAACAAATTCGTTTATCCTCTCTTTTCCCTCTTCTTCAAGTCCACGATTATATATTGGAATGAAAACCGTTCCCATCGAGCCTTCTCCAAAAAGGGTGGTAAAGAAGTTCGGAATCTTGGTCGCACTTACGTATGCATCAGTTAAACCGGTTGCTCCAAACATATTAGCAATTATCATTTCACGAATTAGACCGAGCAGTCTACTCATCATATTTATTATCATTACAATAAAACTTGATTTAAACATTAGCTTTACCTTTCCAATTTTAATTTATTTTTTTTATATAGAAATTATTTTCCATGGGAATAATATCAATCTCTCCACTTTTTAAATAATTCCAGCACGCACAAAAAAATAGTACTACTATTCTTGATTTTTGTAAATTTATTTTTTTAAAAAGACTGTTAAATTCTATTTCAGCTTCATTTTCCATTATTTCCTGTATTTCAGAAAATGCTTCTTCAGAAGAATACTCCTCTTCCAGATTCAAAACCATTTTTGGTTTCCGGTCTTCACTTTTTATCAGATTTTTTTAAAGTTATTCAACAGATTATCAAGAGTTAACATTGACATATCATATTCAAAAGAAACTTCCTGAATATTCTGACTTCCTGATTTTTTTATATGGAATATTATATTCTTTTTCATGTTCAGAAAAATAATTCAGAAATTTCCTTGAAAATCTTGTATTCAATAATTCTTTTTTTCAAGATCTTCCATTCTTTCCAATTTCTTTTCCTGATTCAATATGGAGTAAGCTTTTTATCTCTATGAGATCTGTTGCCATTATAAGAAACTCAATTTTTTTATTTTTTTAAATTTTTCTTCCTTATGTTTATTGATGTATTCCAGATAATCATCTATTATTTGTGAAATATTTATTTCACTTATCTTCATCTGTTTTTTTTCAATTAAATGCAGAAGCAGATCCATAGGACCTTCAAAATTATCTATTTTTACTTGTATCATGATATTTCTCTTCTATTCTTTTTTTCCATAATATTGCATCGACATTGATTTTTTCTATTAATTCATCTATGGAATTTAACTTTATCTGGTCACTTATTTTTTCCAAAACTTCAACCATTATTATTTTTCCGTAAATATCACGGTTAAAGTCAAAAATATGAGTTTCTACACTTAATCCATGACCTTCTATTGTAGGATTTTCCCCAATACTCATTACACCATGATAAATCTTGTCATCTCCTTCTATATGGACATATACTCCATACACTCCAAAATCAGGATACACTTTATTATCAAATTCCAGATTTGCTGTAGGAAAACCTAAAGTTCTTCCTAGTTTCTTCCCATGAATAACTTCTCCCATTATGATGAAATTATGTCCTGAAAGATCACTAATTTTATCAAAATCAGTCTTTTCAATATAGTCCCTAATACGAGTACTGCTTATTATATCGTTCTCACTGTCCAGAACAGGCGACTGGACGTTAATGATAATACTGTTATCGTATTTATCTCTAATTATGTCATCCAGAACTTTTATATTTCCAGACTTATTCTTTCCAAATGTAAAATTGAAGCCACAGTAGATTTCTTTAACATTTAGAGTATTTACAAGTACCTTTTCAATAAATTCCTCAGGAGAATAATTTCTCACATCTTCAAATTCTTCCAGATAAATGTAATCAATTCCTACTTCATTTATCAGTTCTACTTTTTCTGAAGGCGTAGTAATTCTGGTAGACTTCTTTTGAGGATATTCACGAAAAGTATAAACTACAGTGTTGTAGTCCTTTTCCTTTGCTCTTTCTATTGCATTTTTAAAAATAGTCACATGCCCTTTATGAACACCGTCAAAATTTCCTAAAATTACAATGTTTCCTTTCTTTTTCAATTCTTCTGAATTTTTTTGAAAGTTGCAATGTAACCCCTTAAATTTAATTATTTCATTCAGGTATTCGCATTTTTTTGCAATTAATTTTATTTTTTTGATTCCATTTTTACCGTCAACTTCCTAGATTAATCATCTGCTAATTTTTATATTAAAAATCGTTATACTTTATTTTTTTGAATATTTTTTTCATATATTTCGGAATATTTTTCAACTATATGTGAAATATTTATTATATATTGCTCCTTTAAAAGAACATCACCTATATATCCATGTAAAAAAGCCCCTATTTTAGTACTTTCCAACAAAGAATAATGCTGACCTGCAAGTGAAGATATAATTCCTGTAAGACCATCTCCCATTCCGCCGTTTGCCATATGGGAGTTACCTGTGCTGTTTATATATACCTTTGTTCCATCTGTTATTAATGTATTTTTTCCTTTTAATAGAAGGATAATTCCGTGCTCGGAAGCAAAATTTTTACATTTAATGAAACTTTTTCTTTTATCTTCTGAAATTTCTTCGAGTGAAAAACCACTTAATCTGGAAAATTCCATTGTATGTGGGGTAAGTATGGCACGATTTTCAATTTCTTTAAATAATTCAGGGTTTTCAGAAAGTAAATTTAATCCATCAGCATCTATTACAAGTTTAATCGTCTCCCCTTTTGTATTTTTCTTATATTGTAACAGTTTTTTCATAATTTGCAAAGAATTTTCAGATTTTCCTATTCCTGGCCCTATTGTAATTACATCTGAATTTATAGCCATATCCTCTATTTTTTTGAAACTGTTTTCTATATTTTTGTGCTCTATTTCAAGTATCATTGATTCAGGTGAGGAAGAAATATTTCCTGAAAAAGTATTGTCATAAGTCAATAAAGTAACTAGTCCTGCACCTGCCCTCACACATGTTTCTGAAACAATTGCAGCTGCTCCTGAAAATTCACGACTTCCGGCAAATATTAAGACTTTTCCAAAATCACCTTTATGTGCATCCTCTTTTCGACCGATAATTTTTTCTTTAATTAACTCTTCAGTCATATAATATTCATTAACTAAATTACATACATTTTTTGTATTAAATCCTATATCTTCAATAAAAATTTCTCCAAAAAAACTCCTTATTGGCAATATTCAGGAAAGCTTTTTTATAAGTGACAAAAGACACTGTTTTATCTGCTTTTACAGCTGTTCCTAAAACTTCACCGCTATTTCCATCAATTCCGGAAGGGATATCTATCGAATAGACAGTTCTATTATGAGAATAATCATTTATCTTTTCAATTACAGTTTTATATATTCCTTCTATATTTGAATTTAGACCTGTTCCAAATATTCCTTCAATTATAGCATCACATTCCAGAAGAAGGCTATCCAGTTTTTTTATATCGGAAAATATTTTCATATTGAGATTTTTACATATATCATAGTTTACTTGGCAATCCTTTGATAAATTTTCATTACCCAAACTGAATATATTTACATTTTTTCCAGCTGAATGGAGATGCCTGGCAATTGCATATCCGTCTCCTCCATTATTCCCTTTACCGCATATAACAAGGTAGTTTTGTGAGCTCATATCAATATGTTTCATAAATGAAATGGAAGCATTTTCCATGAGTACAATACTTGGAATTCCTAAATTATTTATTGCATAATTATCTATGAGTTTTGTTGTTTCATTATTTCCAATCAGCATAGTTTCTCCTTCCGGCATGTTATTCAACTGAATTTATAATAAATGATAAATTTTCTATAATAACAACAAAAAGGGGTTGCTTACATAAAAGCAGTCCCAATTGTATATTTCGTCTGTGCTATTTATTTTTAATAGACAACCTCATCTGTATACTTTACATTCATTCCGGAAAACAGGCCTATATTTTCAAAAAGTTCTTTTCCGTTAGTGCTCGCATATAAAGTGTAAGTATCCTTTTTTTCCTGTCATATTCGTATTTTCCTATTATAAAAAAATTTATCTGTATTTGCTATTTTGGCATAAAAATCTAACAACTTCCTTATCGGGAAGAGGTAAATTTCCAAGATTTTTTTCTATCAAGAGTCTGGATAAACTTTTTATATTCTTCAAGTTTCTCATAAAACTTATATTTAAATTGATTATTAGTGGTAGTTTCATCGATATTTATGGCAACACCTACATTTAAGTTATAATCTTCTCCATCTATAATATAGTATGTCATTTTTAAGTCATCACTATCACAAAAGATTTCATCAGATTTTTTTTCAATCTGGATTTTTTTAATTACTCTATCGACTAAAACATCAGAATTTTGTACGAAATTACAGCTGAATGTCTGTGCTCCGATAGCAAGTAATGCTACAATCATCAGTTTTTTTCATTTTTTTCTTCAACTTCCCTTTTTTTATTTTATTTTATAATATTATACCATATTTTTCGAGATTAATTTATATTATTTTTTTCAAAATTAAATTTAATTATTGATAGAAATTCCCTCAAATACGATTTTGGTATTGAAATAAACGGAGTCTTTGCAGGAAGACCATAAGCTTCATATCCAAACAGTTCAGCTATTTTCTTTGATCTGTAAAGATGATAGCCATTCGTAACAATAAGTGCTTTGACTTTTTCATTAGTATTTTTTTATTGTTAGTAGCTCTATTTTTGATTTATTTTTTTCAAGGCTGAATTTTAAATTTTTCTATAGTATTTTTTTAGATTTATCTTCCTTTATAATTCTAGTTTCATCAATTCCATTTTTTTTATAAGTTCTCTTTTTATAGCTTCCACTTCAGATATTTCCTCACCTTTTCCTGTACCACCTGAAGCTATTACCATTATATCTTTATGTTCTTTTAAGTATTTAGTAGCAGCTATTATTCTCTCATTTAAGGAACGGGAAGGTTTTTCGCCGTAAACCCTCCCGCCTAAAATTATAATATAATCTACCTGTTTGTCAGACTCATCCTTTCCTCCAGACAAGATTAAAAACTGCACTAAAATAAATGGTATAAAGAAAACTATAAAAATATATTTTAAAATATTTACTATTTTTCTCTTTAAATTATTTTTCACAGATATATCCTTTCTTCTCTAGTTTATTCCAGTTCAAATCCTCCAGTATAAAGCTGATAATAAGTTCCTTTCTGCTGCAGAAGTTCATCATGGTTTCCTCTTTCAATTATTCTTCCTTGTTCCAGAACCATTATTACATCTGAATTTCTTATAGTTGAAAGTCTATGAGCTATTACAAATACTGTTCTACCCTTCATCAGTTTATCCATACCTTCCTGAACTATTTTTTCTGTTCTCGTATCTATACTTGATGTTGCTTCATCCAGTATCAGTACAGGCGGATCAGCTATGGCAGCTCTTGCTATTGAAAGGAGCTGCCTTTGACCTTGAGATAAATTTGCCCCACCATTGCTAAGGTAAGTATCATATCCCTTAGGTAGATGTTTGATAAAGTGATGTGCATTTGCAAGTTTTGCTGCTGAACGAACTTCTTCATCGGTTGCATCAAGCTTTCCATATCTTATGTTATCAGCAACTGTTCCTGAAAATAAATGAGTATCCTGTAATACTATTCCTAACGATTTTCTTAAATCGGATTTATTTATTTTCTGGATATTTATACCGTCATATCTTATTTTACCATTCTGTATGTCATAAAATCTGTTTATAAGATTGGTAATTGTTGTTTTTCCTGCTCCTGTTGCTCCAACAAAGGCTATTTTTTCTCCAGGTTTTGCATATAGATTTATATCATGTAATATAATTTTACTTTCATTGTATCCAAAATCAACATTTTCAAAAACAACATCACCAAGAAGTCTTTCGTAGGAAATTGTACCGTCTTCATGGGGATGTTTCCAAGCCCATATTCCTGTATGCTTGTCTACTTCTTTTATATTTCCGTTTTCATCAATATCAGCATTTACAAGCTTTACGTAACCTTCATCAAATTCAGGTTTTTCATCAAGAATTTGGAATACCCTCTGTGCTCCAGCCGCTGCCAGCAATACCGAATTAATCTGCATTGCAGTCTGAGATATGGGCTGGTTCAAAGTTCTTGTAAACTGCAGGAAGGAAGCAAGTCCTCCAAGAGTAAATCCTCCTATATTTGAAATAGCAAGGAAAGATCCAATTGAAGCTGTAAGAACAAAATTTATATTTCCTAAGTTTCCTACAACAGGGCCTAAAATATTTCCGTATTTATTGGCATTATTTGAACTTTCAAAAAGCTTTTCATTTAAAACATCAAATTTGCTTTTTGCTTCTTCTTCATGTGAAAATACTTTAACAACTTTTAGTCCTTCTAGCATTTCTTCAATATATCCATTTACTGCTCCAATATTTTCCTGCTGAGCCTTAAAATTTTTTTCCACTTTTTTTCCTGATATGTTTCTAGTAACGCTAATAGTAAGAATAACCATAATCAGAGTAAATATTGTCAGAGGAATACTGAGGATAAACATTGAAGTCAGAACACTGATTACTGTTATAACAGCAGATATTATCTGAGCCAGACTTTCTGTTATCATATTACGCAACGTATCTATATCACTCGAATAAACACTCATTATATCTCCGTGGGCATGAGTATCAAAGTATTTAATTGGTAATTTTTTTCCATATGGGAAAAATACATCATCCCTAAGAGTTTTTTTAATGTTCCCTGGGCTGCAACTATCATAAGTCTTTCATATAAATAGGTTGAAATCATTCCTGTCAGATATGCTGCACCCATTGAAAGTATTATTTTTTTACAAGAGGAGCAAAAATCAATATTGGGGTTTCCTATATTAGGTGTAATGTATCCGTCAATAAGCTGTTTCGTATACATTGTTCCAACAACCATACACAATGAACTTAAAAGTATAAATACTAAAACTGCAATAAAATGAAATTTATACAGTTTAAAACATATATGCTATAAGACGAAGCAGGGCTTTTTAGCTGTTTTCCTTTACTACCACTATTTTTTTATCTGGACTATTCATTGTTTTTTCCTCCTTCCTCCTGAGAATTATGTACTTCCTTATAAATATCATTTGAAATAATCAGTTCTTCATGAATTCCTATACCAGTTACTTTACCATCATCAAGTACAATAATCTTATCAGCATCCTTTACTGATGAAATTCTCTGTGCAATAATAATTTTTGTAATGTCAGGTATTTCATTCTTAAAGGCTTCCCTTATAAGCTTATCAGTCTTAGTATCCACAGCACTTGTAGAGTCATCAAGAATTAAAATTTTTGGATTTTTCAAAAGTGCCCTTGCTATACAGAGACGCTGTTTTTGGCCACCTGATACATTTGATCCTCCCTGTTCAATATAAGTATCATATTTATCAGGAAATTTCTGTATAAATTCATCTGCCTGAGCCAATTTACATGCATGTATCATTTCTTCTTCAGTGGCATTTTTGTTTCCCCACATAAGATTTTCCTTTATTGTACCTGAGAAAAGGACATTTTTCTGTAATACCATTGCTACATTATCTCTTAAAGTTTTTATGTCATAGTTTTTTACATTTATTCCGCCAACCTTCACTTCACCTTCCAGTACATCATATAATCTCGGAATTAGTTGGACAAGTGCTGATTTTGCACTTCCTGTTCCTCCTATTATTCCTATTGTTTCCCCTTGATTAATGTGAAGATTTATGTTTTCCAGATTTAATACTTCAGGGTTGTTACTGTAGCTGAAATTTATATTTTCAAATGAAATTGAACCATCTTTTACTTCAAATACAGGATTTTCAGTATTTTTTATGCTTGGCTCCTCATCCAGAACTTCTACTATACGTTCTCCTGATGCTCTTGAGAAAGTTATTGTAACTATAACCATTGCAAACATAAGAAGACTCATAAGAATATTTGCTGTGTATGAAAATAAGCTCATCAGCTGCCCTGTAGTAAGGTTTCCGGCCACAATTTTCTTTGCACCAAACCATGAAAGCAGAATAATACACGAATACATACAGAACTGCATCGCAGGAGCTACAAATATAATAATTTTTTCTGCTTTTAATAACGTATTTCTCAAACCATCTGTTGAATTTTTAAATTTATTTATTTCATAATTTTCTCTTACATATGCTTTTACAACTCTGACAGCATTTATATTTTCCTGAAGGTCAGAATTTATTTTGTCATATTTTTTCATTGCCTTTAAGAAAATAGGATGTACAGAAAAATAACAACTGCCATTACAATTCCAAGAATAATTATAGCACCAATAAATATAGTGGATAATTCAGGACTTATATAAATCGTCATCATAGTTGCAAATATCAGCATTAATGGTGCTCTTACAAGAAGTCTTAAAATCATCTGATAAGAATTCTGAATATTTGCAATATCTGTAGTGAATCTCGTAATAAGTCCGGCAGTTGAAAATTTATCTATATTTGTAAAAGAGAATTTTTGTATTTTATAAAAAACTGCTTTTCTTATATTTTTTGCAAATCCGGCAGAAGCCTTAGCTGCACATCTTCCAGCCGCAAAACCTGTAGACAGTGAAATCATGGCAATTATTAAAGTTATAAGACCTATGAAATATATATGTCCCATATTGCCCTTGTTCAGTCCGTCATCTATTATAGAAGCCATTAGAAATGGAATAAGTATTTCCATCATTACTTCCACAGCAATAAATATAGGAGATAAAAGTGAAACTTTTTTATATTCTCCTACATATGCTAATAATTTTTTTTAACATTAGAACAAATCCTTTCTTATTTAAATTTAGAGAGACTGTCTCAAAAAAATTAAAAAAATAATGTAAAAAAACTATATTTATGAATTATTTATAATTTCACAATGCAAAACAGGAAATGAATTTAGAAAAAAAGTCAATAGGGGCTGTCTCAAAAAGAAAAACTTAAAATTAATGTGAAAAAAACTATATTTTTTTGAATTATTTAAAAATTTTACAATGTAAAAATAGGAAATGAATTTAGGAAAAGTCATTTGTCCGAGCTTTTAGGCGAGTTTTTTTGACTTTTCCTTAATGAATGACTGTTTTATATAAGTAAAAATTTTAGTAAATGAATAAATATAGTTTTCATATATTGCATTTATATTTTTGCTATTTTGAGATAGCCCCGAATTTTGACTTTTTCTTTATGAATGACTGTTTTGTATAAGTGAAATTTTAGTAAATGAATAAATATAGTTTTCATGTATTTTTTCTAAATTTTGAGACAGCCTCTCTTACTGTACTGTTATTAAAGAACTTTTTCCATAAAATATCTTATCTGAAGCTGCCACCAGTTCCAGTCGTGTGCAACATCATATCCCCAGAAATCCACCCATGCCGGAACATTTTTTTCCTTCAGGATGGCATTCATTTCATGATTACTTGGCAGAAGTTCTTCTTCCCATGCTCCCTGCCCTATACAAAGTATAATTTTTTTATTTCTGTAAATATCCAAATAATAATGATCTTCAGGCATATTTCTTAAAAAATGTACCGGTGAATTATTATACACCAGATCATCCATATAATTTCCAAAGAACATGGAAGCATCAAATGCTCCACTTAACGCAATTAGGGTTTCAAATAAATCCGGTCTACGGAAAAAAGAAATTCCGGCGTGAGTTCCTCCCATGCTGCATCCTGTCACTATAAGGTCTTTTCTTCCAGTATAGTTATGAATAAATGGCACCATTTCATTTGTAATGTAGTTAAACCATTTTTCCTGCATTTCAGCCCTATATCTTGGATTTCCTTCCTTATCTGACCAGCTTTCCCTGTCAACGCTGTCTACACAGAAAAGTTGTAATCTTCCCTGCTCTATGTAATCAGATAAAGTTTCCACCATTCTAAAATTCTCATAATCTGTAAATTTTCCATCCTGTGGAGGAAATACCAGACAAGGTTTTCCAGAATGACCATATATCTTAAATTCTACTTCCCTATCTAAATACCTACTGTATTCCTTTCTATATTCCGTATGCATTATTCACTTCCTTTAATTATATTTTTTAAACAGTTTCATGAACAAATTTTATAAATTCATCCATTACTTCCTATCCTTAAATTTAGCAGTGTACATTCTATTCCCCATAGCCGCTGAATAAAGATCTGGCATTCTTTCATACATAAGAATAGCTTCTCCGTACTTTTCAAGAACTTCTTCATCAGAATGCTTATAGTTCTTTTCATCACGCCTACTTACATATATGCAGAAGTATCTTTCCATATCTTCATTTAGGGAAGTATTTACAATTTTTCCATAAGTTACCATATCTGCCCATATTTGATATACATCTGTATTATTGGCATAATTGTACATGCTTGGAGTATATCCTCCCGCCGGACGCATATTTACTTCAAGTCCTATATATTCCCCTTTTTTTCCAAGTCCTTTTCTATCTTCCAGCAGTTTAAAGAATTCCATATGAACAAATCTGCTCTTAACTCCAAACCCTTTGATTGTACGTCTTCCAGCATCAATCAGTTCAGATGGAAGCTGTTTTCTTACATAGTAATATAAATCAAGCCCTTCATTTACAATATCCATGATTGTCGGCTCCCAAGTGATTCCTGTTTCAAAAATAGGATTCCCCTCAGCGTCAACTATCGCATCATAAGATACAAGATCTCCGAAAACATACTCTTCCATAATATATGGAATATCTGGAACATTTTTATAAAATTCTTTCAGTTCCTGTTCGTTTCTTATTCTGTAAGTATTACTTGCTCCTACTCCATTATCCGGTTTTACTACAACAGGATATCCAACTTTTTTTATAAATTTTTCTGCTTCTTCTAAAGTTGAAACCATATGATATGCCGCAGTAGAAATTCCTCCCTTTTCATAAGAGCTTTTCATTGCTGACTTTTCTTTAATATTGTGTATTTTATCAGTTTTAATTCCTGTAGTTATGTTAAAATCAGTACGCAATTTTGCGTCCTGTTCAAGCCAGTATTCATTATTAGATTCCAGCCAGTCTATTTTCCCATATTTAAAGGTAAAATATCCAACAGCTTTTAAAACTTCATCATAATTTTCCAGAGAAGATACTTTATAATACTCTGTTAATGCATTTTTCAATTTTTCGTCAAGTTCATTATATTCAACATCTGCAATCCCCAATACAGTTACCCCATTTTGTTTCAGTCTATCACAGAATTCCCAGTTTGTTTTTGGGAAATGTGGCGAAATATAAACAAAATTCATATTCTTTCATCTCCTTCTTAATACTTTTCGCGTTACTGTTAGCAAATTATAGCACAAATTAGAAGTTTTTTGAAGAAATCTTTTTCTTTAAAAAAGCTCTTTCTATATTGTTAAATCTAAATAATATGCCCATTTTATCTGGCTAAGTCTTTTAAGCTCTTCCAGAGATTCCTTACTTACTTCGCTGTCTACAGTAAGCAGCATAATGGCGCTGTTTTCACGTCTTCCTACATTCATCGTTGCAATATTTATATTTTCCTTACCTAAGGTTGCCCCTACAGCTCCGATAACTCCGGGAACATCATCATTTCCAAGATATATCATATTGTCAGAAATTGCCATATCCATATTGTAGTTTTTCAAGCTTATAATTCTTTCCTCGTTATTCATTCCAATTGTACCGACAACATTGACTTTTTTTCCATCTTCATTATTTATAATAAATTCAATTGCTGAAGAATAATTTTCATATTTATGATCTTTTTTATTTATTGAAATATTAATTCCTCTCTTTTCAGCAAGAGATTTTGAATTGATGTAGTTTACCTCTTCCTTCAATACAGGTTCCAGAATTCCTTTTATTGCAGTTGAATCCACAAGTGCAGTTTCCTGCTCTGCAATTTCTCCATAATAGTTAATTGCAATATTTGTAATTGGGGCCTTTTCAATCTGGAAATAAATTTTTCCCAGCTTTTCAGCAAGATTTATGAAAGGCTTTACTATAAGGAACTCTTCCCTTCCTATTGACGGTAGGTTTACAGCTGTTTCAACTATTTCACCACGAAGACCATTTAGAACCTGTCTTACCACTTGTGTTCCAACATTTCTCTGAGCTTCATAAGTTGTTGCCCCTATATGTGGTGTAGCAATTGCATTTTCAAATTCATACAGTATACATTCAGAACGTGGTTCTACAGTATGTACATCATATCCAAAACTTGCAATTTTACCACTTTTTAATCCTTCAGCCACAGCCTCTTCATTGAAAAGTCCTCCACGTGCAGCATTTACAAGTCTAACACCATCTTTTAACTTATGAAGGTTTTCAGCATTTATCATATTCAATGTCTCTTTTGTCTTTGGAGTATGAATTGTTATAATATCAGACTTTTCAAGTAATTCATCTAAAATTTCTGCTTTTTTACAACCATTTCTCTTGAAAATCTCATCTGAAATATACGGATCGTAAGCGATAAGTTCCATTCCAAATGCTTTCATTCGCTTCGCCATAAGGCTTCCTATTCTTCCAAGTCCAATAATACCAAGTGTCTTTTCAAAAAGCTCACTTCCTACAAAAATTTCTCTTTCCCATTTTCCGCTTTTTATATAGTTATTTGCCGCCACTATATTTCTAGCTGATGCAATCATAAGCCCAATTGCAATTTCACAGGCTGAAACAGTGTTGCTGTCAGGTGTATTTGCAACTATTACCCCATGTGCAGTTGCCTCAGGAATGTTTATGTTGTCTGTTCCATTTCCTGCACGCCCCACAATTTTAAGTTTTTTTGCCTTATCCAGCAGTTCCTTGTCAACCTTTATAACACTTCTTACAATAAGGGCGTCATATTCATGAATAATATTTAGAATTTCTTCCCTTGAAATTCCCACCTTCACATCTACTTCTACATCTTCTGATTTCAGCAATCCTGCAATAGCCTCATCATCAATGTATTCTCCTACTAATACTTTATACATAATTTTCTCCTCCCTTATTCCAGAAATATTTATTATCTAATATATTAACATAATTTAATTTTCAATTCAATATAGAGAAAGTATATTTTGATATAGGAAAAAGTTCTATAAAAATTATATATTTAATTAAAAAAAGAGCTATCTCAAAAAAATTGAAAAAAATAGTGTAAAAAAACTATATTTATGAATTATTTAGAATTTTTACAATACAAAACAGGAAATGAATTTAGAAAAAGTCAACAACCTGAATTTTTCAGGTGAATTTTTGACTTTTTTTCTTTATGAATGACTGTTTTGTATAAGTGAAAATTCTAGCAAATGAATAAATATTTTTTTATATTTTTTTCAAAATTTGAGATAACCTTAAATTAAATATATTATTTTTAATGCATTTAATCCTGCCACGTTTATAAAGTTCCAAGGCTTATTATAATGTGGCTGGAAGAAGAAATCTACAAATGCCAGGTCATCTATTGTCATTCCATTTTGAATGCATACAGATAGAGTGTTTATTGACTGAGTTAAATCCATTTTAGAATTTAACTGTGCCCCTAAAATTTTTCTGCTGTTCTTGTCAAATACCACTTTAAGCATTACTTCTTCATATGTAGGCATAAATTCAGGTCTGTAGTTATCTACAGCTATAACTGATTCTACTTCAATTCCTTCTGCTTTAGCCGTTTCTTCTGTAATACCTGTTGCTGCCATATTATTTTCATATATTTTTATTCCTGATGTTCCTTGAGTTCCAGGATGTCTGAATTTATTTTCAGATAAGTTCAGTGCAGCCAAAGTTCCCATTCTTACTGCATTTGTTGCAAGAGGTATATATATATGAGTGTTAAGTGCATTTGAGTATACTGAACAGCAGTCTCCTGCAGCCATTACATCCTTATCGCTTGTTCTCATATATTCGTCAACTTTTATAGCTCCGTTAGGCAGCATGTCAAGCTGTCCTTCAAAAAGTGATGTAGCAGGTGCAAATCCTACACACATTATTACCATGTCTGCATCATATTCATTTTTATCTGTAATTACTTTTTTTACATTTCCATTTTCTCCTTCAAATTTTACAACTTTTTCTCCGGTAGCAATTACAATTCCTCTATCTTTAAATGCTTTTTCAGCAATTTCAGTATATTCCTTATCAAAATATCTGCTTAATATTCTTTCTTCTGCATCTACAAGTACAACTTCTTTTCCATTATCTCTAAATGCTTCGACAAGTTCCACTCCGATATATCCTGCCCCAACTACTACTACTTTTTTAGCATTTTTCCCTTTTTCAATTATTTCATTTGAATGGTTATAATTTTTACAAAGGAGAATATTATTCATTTCTATTCCTTCAATTGAAGGAATTATTGGCCATGAACCTGATGTTACAATTAATTTATCAAATGTTTCATCAAATTCTTCCCCAGTTTCTAAATTAGCCACATGAATCTTTTTTTACCTTTTTATGTCAACATTTTTTTACATCGTGTCTCATTTTTTTGTATTAACATTTAATTCTCTCAATTTTTCCGGTGAACAGTAAAATAATCCTTGAGGGTCTTTTACTACACCACCAACATACAGTGCAATTCCACATGAAAGGAAGGAAATGTTGTCATTTCTTTCAAACACTGTTATTTCCACATCTGGATTTACCTTTTTCAGATTTAGTATTGCTGCCGTTCCAGCATGAGTACATCCAACTACTATTACTTTCATAATTCTTTTCTCTCCTCATCTTTTTTCAGCGTTTTTTACTCCCATATATTGAATAGGAATAATTTCACGTGTTAGTATACTATATTTTTCACAAAATGTAAATACAAATAAACAAAAAAATTAATATTTTTTTACTGGCATCTTTCACAAAAAAATAGGAACCGGATATGGCTCCCATTTAATTTAATTTAAAAAAATCCTAAATCATCTTCTTCTTCTTCCATTTCCATCTCTTTTTTTACTTCCTTATCTTTTTAAAAATCTCATCAATATTCAAATCACTTAATTCAGGATCTACTTTATCCAGAAATTCTGAAAAATTCTTTTTTTGCTTTCTTAATTCTGATTTTATTGTCAGTCTTTAAAATCATTTCATACTGTTCAAGATATCCAGAGATATAACTTCTAATTTCACTGCTACTTATTTCTGAATAAATTCTGTTTGCCCTTTCTATAAGCAGTTTATCCTTATTTCTACTTTCTGATTCCATTTTAATTTCTTCAAGTTTTTTTATTTTTTCTGCTTTTTTTCCTTTTCTGACAAATCATCATTTATAAGAAGTTTATTACGTTTTTCTCCTGTTGTTACAGATGTTGCCTCTACTTCCAGAATACCATTAATATCATAGGTAAATCTTACATTTATTGCTTCTTCTCCTGCTTTATTTTTAGGAACTTTAAGCTCAAACTCTCCTAGAAATAAATTTTCTTCTACTTCAAGACTTTCTCCCTGATAAATGGCTATTCTTATAATTTTCTGATTATCGTGAACTGTATAGTAATATTCAGACTTACTTGCAGGTACCGTTGTATTTCTATGAATGATTGGTGAAAATTTTTTCCCTATAACTTCTATACCTAGTGTAAATGGACATACATCTGTAAGTATTCTCTCACTGAAAGCCTTATTTCTTTCCTTCATTCCCACAGTGACTCCAGCTCCATAAGCTACTGCAGAATCAGGTTCTCCAATGATTGAAACCAGTTCTTCACCATTGATAAAATCATTTTCTTCATAATAATTTTCATTGAAGGAATTATTTCTGCTTCTCAACTTTTCAAAATATTTTTCTGTAAATTCTCTTATTATCCCCATTTTTACGGCTCCTCCAACAAGAATAATTTTCTCTATTTCACATGGATCCGTATTTCCATCTTTTAATGCTATATCTATTGCATTCTTCATTCTTACAAGAAGAGGTTTTACCGCTTCCTTAAAATCTTCCTGTGTTATCATTGTAGAATATTCTTTATCCTTAAGTTTTATCTTCATTTCAACGTTTTTAACACCTATAAGCTTTTTTACCCTGTCAGCTTTAGTATAAATCAAGGTTTTTTCTTCCTTTGTAAAGTCTCCTTGGTAAAGGCCATTCTTTTTTAGAAATATCTCACATATTTTTGTTGTGAAATCTTCACCTCCAAGCATTGTATCTCCACTTATTGAAATTACTTCCATGATTCTTTCAAATGTTTCAAGCAATGTCACATCAAATGTTCCTCCACCTAAATCAAGTACTAGAAATTTAAGATTTCTATCAAGAATATTGCTTCCAAGGGATAATGCAGCTGCAGTTGGTTCATTTATCAATCTTTCCACCTGAAGTCCTGCAAGCTCTGCCGCAATTTTTGTATCTTTTCTCTGTTTATCGTTAAAATAAGCAGGAACACTTATTATTGCCCTGTCTACTTCACTTCCAAGCTGTCTTTCAGCATTCTCCTTTAAATGTTTCAGAACAAGTGATGACAGCATCTGTGCATCAAATTCCTTCCCTTTTATTTTTATTTTAGCATTTGTTCCCATCTTTCTTTTAAAATTACTTGCTGTATCTAAAGGATTTAACATTCTTCTTTCCTTTGCCAGTTCCCCCACAATTACTTCATCATTTTCATTAATTCCTACAACAGAGGGGATAAGTATATTTCCATATTCATTTTTTATAAATTTTATTTCCCCTGTCTCATCAATATATGTTGCAAGACTGTTAGTTGTACCCAAGTCTATTCCTATCATTTTCCCCATTGTGTTTTTCTCCTTTCAGCAGTAAGACCTATTCTTGAATATTTTAAAGTTTCCTAAAAATCCCCATACTGAGTCATCTTTTTTTATAAAATTATCTAATATTTCAGATATCATTGTTTTTAATTTATTATAATTTATTCTTGCAATTATAACTTTTCCAATCAAAAAGAATTAAAAAGTATAGTCATTATTATTATAAATAAAAAAATGATATTCTCCTCTGGTCTCAACTATTGAATTTTTGAAAAAAACTGCAATACATATAATTATAATTATATTTTTTTTATTGGAGATAATAATTTTGACCAACCAAATCCATTTTGTTATTTTTTTGTAAATATGCAATCTAATAAAATTACAACACCTGTAATTATAACCCATGCATAAAAAAGAAATTAAATCTAAATTAATGCACGCCAAGAAAGTAGTAACATATATTAAAAGGCAGAATATAAAGTTAGATATTTTTTTAAAAAAATTTATTTTGATTTTTTTAGAATACATAACTTCATACAATTCAGAAATTTTTAGTGAATTTTTTTCTTTTAAACTTGTAGATATAGATAAATCCATCTTTCCTATAGTTCCTATTTTTTTATATCTTTTCTCTTCTTTTTAAATCATACAGACCAAAAAGTTTGATTTATTATCTTAACCATTCCTATTTCAAAAAAATTTTTCAATAAAATTATCCACTGCTTTGTCTTTATCAATATTTTTCCCTATAATTTTCAATTATTGCAGATGTTATATGATATTTATTGAAAAACTGTATTATCCATAAAAAAATTTTTCTTTCTATCTCTGTTAAATCTGTTAGCATATCAGGTATTTTTGTAAATAGTTTCGCCATTATTGAAAAAGAAATTTGAAATTTCTATATAATTATTCTTTTCATAAATCATTCCAAGCTTTTTTTATGATTTCCTCTTTTTCCTTACTATCATATTTTCATTATATTCTTTAAAAAAAGATAAAGCCAATCTTCAAGTTTTCTGAAACTTTCTATCCAATCCAAAAATTGTCTCCTTCTTAGGATTAAATTTAAGAGTATTATTCTTCTAATTTCCAATATCTATTATTTCCGCTGCCTATATATTTACCAGCTAAACTCTTCAATTACCTTTTTGATCTTACTGGATACAGATTCATCCTCTTTAATTTCTTTAATTAAAAGTGCAAATTTACTATGCAAAGGATTATCTTCATCAATATAACAGCGATGAAGCATCCATATATTGTACATAGTAGGATTTTTTCGGACAGATTTAAGCAACAATTCCTCATATCCCTTTTTATAAAATTTCTCTACAAAATGTACTAAATCTCCCGGTGTTCCAAAATCTATATCTGGATTAGATTCAATAATTTCCAGAATAGGAGCAACTAATTCAAAAGGATTAGGATATTCAAGCATAGCTTTCATAACTTCATCTTCAATATAATATTCTTCATAAGGATTTATCCCTTTTTGTAATAAGATAATTATCTCGTTTTTATCCATAATATCTTTTCCTTTTCCTATTTTAATCTGCAGTTTTTCTGATGAGCCTTGATTTTCTTCATAGCCCAGTCATAGTGACTTGAAGTTGCACTCACAAAATATGAGCCAAGCACACTCCCTCCAACCCATTTATATACATCTTTTGAAAACAGTTCTTCGTTTGTAAATGTATCGGCTAAGTCTAAAACTTTTTTATGTGACTGCTTTAGCATTTCTTTTGCTTCCTCTAATTTTGTATTCTGATGTTTTTTCCAAAACTCAACATTTAAATCACCATAAGTTTTCCAGTTATATGGTTTAGGAATAAACGGCTTTTCTTCTCCGTTCTGATTAGAATTTACCCAATTTAAAAGTAGCTGGTGCCATTCATAAAGATGAATTAATACATCCCTTAAATTTTTATCTCTTTTCCAATGTGCTTCCTTCTTCTTTTCATCCTTTGAAAAATCAAAAGGTGTATCCAATTCTTCATCAGACATTTTGGAAATCAGTATATTCAGTTTCTCGTAATTTTCTTTAGCAGTTACCATTAAATTCTCTTTTGTTTTTGGTCTTGGCATGATAAGTTTATCCTTTCTTTTACTTGACTTATTTTTTTATATTTAAAGTATCTTCCATATATTTTCTAAATGCTTCATTCTCCCAAAAACCAAGCCGAATCCCATCAATACCACGAGTCAATAAAACATAGTACTGATTTAAAATATAAAGAGTGAACTCAAATTGATTATCTGGATCTTTCATTTCCTCAACAGAAAATTTGTTATTAGTATTGATATGACTATCTGGCACCGCTTCAAGCATCCCATCTGTATTTACTTGAATATCAGGACCTATCATTACTCCAACTTTGTTTAAGTCAATCCCCTGAACAGCAAATACTGAACCTATCTGCTCTTCTGCATCAGCATCATTGATATTAATCCAATTTTCTTGAGTAGAATTCCACCTTCTGTCCAATTCATCTTCATGAAAATGAGTTATTGAAGAATCTTTTCCATGAGCAATACTCCATTTGTCTACAGTAGCACAGCAGAACATGCCGGAAAGAACTCGGTTAATATGCTCTGCATTAAAATTCCTATCTTCTTCTATCCATTCTATTAATTGATGCATAGGCTTCCCTGTTACATATCCAAAATATGCATCCGGTGATTTATCATTAAATACTTCCCTATTAAAATTTGGATTATAGTTTGTAAGTTCTGAACTTAATAATTTTGTATCCTTATACAACAAATATTTAATACCATTTACATAATCATCAGAGGTGTAGTTTTTTCCTTTAGGTGCTTGTATTCTGAACTGAGTATGCAAAAATTTTTTCTCATAACCATCTGTTAATCTTTGAAACATTTCTCTTGTAATATTTGCAGGTCTGATAGACTGTAATACATCATACATAAGAATTATCTGCTGTCCCATTTTCTGAAGTATTTCAAGATGGGAGTTACAGTCCTCAAATCCTTGAATATTATATACTTGGCCAAATGAAGGATGTTGTTTACCGTATCTTCTTGAAAGCTTATGTGATTCATCTACAATAATAACATCATATCTTTTATTTTCAGTAATAATTTTTGTTGTAGTAGTAATGGAAAGATAATTACTATTCATTCCATATACTTTAAAAATATTTAATCCTGTTTTCTCCCAGTTTGGTTGAACAACTACCCCAATTTTTGCTTCCGGTCTATCTTTAAGAATATTTGCAACAAGATGGGTTAGCAAAACAGTTTTTCCTGTACCTGCATCCCCATTAATAACGTAGTTCCTGTCCGGATTATTAATAATTTCTGTTATAAGCTGTCCCTGCTCGGCAGTTAATTGCTTAATTGGACTGTATTTAACCAGCTCTTTAGTTCTTAATTCATCAAGTGTAGGAGTTGTAACCCATCCTCTTGGATATAACTCTTTTTCCCATAATGGAAGAATTACATCTGAAACAATATTTTCTCTTCCAACGTATTCATTAACGCTATTTCCACCAGTTCTATTAATTACATCATCATTATCAAATGATACTGTTCCGGCTTTTTTAGAATTATCTGCAGTAAAATAGGTAATTAACTGGCTTTCGACATCATCAAGGGCAGAACGGTTAAAATGTACCGAAAAAATAACAATGACTTGATCAAAATTTGCTATATTAAATTTTTCTTCTGTTCCATTATAATGCTGTTTATGTCTATCTATAAAATGGATTGTCTGACCTATATAAATTTTTTTAGATTTTGTTCCTCTATATATATAAATAGCATTTTTCAATTCCAATGCCGTTTTTTCATTATTGTTCAAATTATCTATTCCAATTAAATTACCTTTATTAATAGATAGTTCCACTATTGAGTATTTCGCCATCCAATCACCTTTTTCCTATAATTTATCATACTTAGTAGATACTCCTCTTGCTTTATCAACGGGATATTTTTTTTCAGTGTCATCCATCTTGCGATTAATTATGTCAATTATATCAACATCAAGAACCTGTGCCATTTGTAAACAGTAGTTTGTTACATCTGCAAGTTCTTCCAGGACATCATTCATATTAAATTCAGTGTCATTCCACTGAAAACATTCAAGTAATTCATTTGCCTCTATGGAAATGGATTTTGCTAAATTTGAAGGTGTATGAAACTGTTCCCATTCCCGTTCTTCATTAAATTGTTTTATACGTAATAGCAGTTCACCTAATCTTTCCATCACTATTCCTCCATCAGACAAATTTTTTTAAAATAATTTTTTGTTTCTTCATCTTTAAACCAGATACCAAGACCTTTTTTTGCTCTAGTAAGCATAATCCGGTATATATTTAAAAGTAATTTATCATTATCCATATTATTTTTTATTGATTTTTCAAGCTGAACATCATGTTCTGTTACCTTTTCCACATTAAATTCCCAGTGATCCGTTCTCCAGACCAGATCATCCCACCAGATAAAACCCACATAATCAAAACCAAGACCTTGTGCCGTATAAACACATCCAACTTTATCTATAGAATCTAAATACCAGTTATATTGATTCCAATAAGGATTCCATTTTTTTCTGAAATATTGGATTTTTTTCCGGAATCTTTATATCAAATTCATTAGGATTATTTTTACTTTTCCATTTCCAGCAATATGAGGCATAATATTTAACACTTTTCGATTTTTTGTATTGTTCCTCCATCCACATATTCATATCCTGAATAGTATTAAAAACTGTCACATCAATTCCTAGACCAGCATCATCACTATAATTCTGATTATAAAGAAGTTTATCTAATCTATCTACATAACTTCCCAATCCGGATCTCTTCTGATAATCAAGAGAAAATTTAACAAAAGTATATCCTTTATTTTCAGCATATTTTTTAAACTTAGCCTTAGTTCCAATTTCATTTCCCAAGATTCTCTGTCTGTCATCCTGTAATACAATTACAATTTGGGCATACTGTAGAACATCAGTAAATTCTGTAATTCTATGCGCTTCATCAATTACTAAAAGATCATTGCCGGAATCTATACTTTCTAAGAAACATGTTTTAATTCCTTCCTTATCATTACTAAATCCTTCAAGAATCTGTTTTATTGTACGGTTTCTTGGTAATGTATATTTACATTTATAACTGTTGTCTGAGGAAGGATGAAGTTTCCAATATTCAGAAAGTATCCGGAAACCTACTATTGTTTTACCTGTACCTGCAGCTCCGTCAATTAGAATCATATGATTTGTTTTTAATTTTCCATTAGCCTGCTGTTTCAGAAGAGGCATAATATAATCCAGAATTTTAGATTGATCATGCCACAATGGAATATTTTCTGGAGATTCAGTAATCTTATTTATAATTTCCATATCTAATTCTGTTGTTACATACTTTCCTTCAATAAATAATTTCTTTGCAACTTCATTGTCTACTGCTGAATCAAATAACAATTTTAAATACTTTTCAAAGGAATCTTCTTCTCCCATAACATACATATTGGACACATCAACATCTGCATATCCTTCAGATGCAAAGAATATCTTTTCAGATAATTCAAATTCATGAAGATACTGACATCCAAATATCTTCAATTTTCCATTTACAACATTGCTATGGTTACTATTTAATGCGTCCACATATTCTTTTGTCTGATTGACAGGATGTCTTGAAAAATAGAATTTTGAAGCATTTACTTTTATTACTGGAAATCCATAATCTGCACAATATTCAATTCCGTCTCTGCTCCATTGCTTTAGTTCAACAACCAGAGCATAATGTTCTCCAGATATATTATCTCCAATAAGTACCGCATCAATTCTACCACCGGCAGGTAATTCATATTCTGTAACAAGATATAAATTATCTAATCCTGCATTATGAACTCTTTCTATCAATTTTGGAAGAGAATTTCCCCATGACTTTTTTTCTCTCAAATTACTACACTTGCTATATTTTTCTAATTTACTAATTATTTCTTCTCCAGTCAAATCAAAAAGATTCGATATTTTTTCGCAAAACATACTCAATATACTCCCCTTTTTCCCGCAAAATTTTCTTTTAAATACAAAAGTATAGTTTAAAAGTTTTCCTTATAATCCCTTTTTAAAGAACTTCTTAAATTCTGAAACTTCTTCAGAAGATTGAGTGATAGAAACTGAATATGACGCTCCTTTAGCTATACCTGGCTGATATGTCATAGGTACAAACTGGAATGAAATTTCAGGATTGGCCACCATACAGTATCCCAATGTAGATTTAGTCTGACTTTCATTTCTTTTATTGAATACGTAAGCTTCACCATATTCCTTTAATTCTGAATCAACAGGAATAACTACAACTTCTCCTTCTTTATATCCCACAATAAAATTACTATGTTTTGTAATCTTAACAATAATAGCGTTAGTAAGGTTTTCCATATGGCAATAAATTAATTTATAATCATCACCATTCGCAACACATTCATTGAATATTTCCCTCATTCTTGCCTTATTTTTGTTCTCCTCGTCAGTAGCTCCTAAAAAAATGCTTTTTTTCACTAAATCTTTAAGTCCCATGTTTTTTTCTCCTTTTCTTTTTTTATAAATTTAATTACAAACAAAAATATTAAAAATTTGTAAGAAATGATTTCTAAAATTATTTAAATCTTGGCTATTTTTTTATAAAATACAGCTTATTATATCACATTTCAGCTCAAAAAAATATATACTGTTCTATTTAAAAAGACAGTATATTTTTTTCACTTTTATTTTTTTATAAATACGTAATGTCATATCATAGTAATAAGAAATGAAAATTACAGAATTAACTTGTAGCTCATCCCATTTTTAGTTTCTTTAAAAGGTTTGAAACCAAGATTTGTATACAATTTTTGAGAATCTAAGTTCCAGCTGTATATTTCTTCAATTTCCAGTTCCTTATACCCTAATTCTTTTCCACGCTCAATCAATTTTCTGATAACTTTTGTGGCAATTCCTTTTTTTCTGTAATTTTTATCCCCTATTAAAATAGGCATATCATCCTGCTTAAAAGAAACATCTCCTATTGATTTGTAAATTTCATCTTCAAGAACTTCTATAAAATATACTTCACCAGCCTGATTCCACCATGTATACATTTTATCCAGCAGTTCCTGTGTGTATGGTTCCTTATCTCCATCAAGCATCCACACTGTATCAATATCCTGATACCATTCAAAAGCAAAATCATATTTCCCATCAAATTTTTCTCAATCTGATTTCCTTATCAATTTCAATATATTCCGGCTGTTCTATTCCTTTAATTGACATATTGACTCCTTCTTAATTATACTAAATCACCTGAAAGTTGAAACTTTTTTTTATTTTTTTACGGATAGTATGAAAAATTTTTTTCATTTCTTTATTCTTATAGGATTTTTTTATTCTATATTAAGATTATTTACCTATTCAAATCAAGTGTTTTTTTACTGTTATCTGATTACCATACATCTGGTAAATATTATCTGGCTGAATTTCTTCTTCAATCGGATTTTTCAGTTTTATTAAATCCAAATTCATGTAAATATTTTTTTATAGATGAATTTTTTTCAAGTTCATTTTGGTGAATAAAAATTTCAATAAAATAATATAGAAAAAAACAATTATAATACTTGTTAATAATGTTATAAACAGTTTTATTATTTTTTTCTTTTTTTTCATTCAGATACACCAACCTTTTTTTCTGTTGTTTCGACAGTATATGTATTTCCTCTAAAAATAATCTATCGTCATTATTACAAATTTATCTTCTCTACATATATTTTTTTCTTTTTTTAAAAATCTCTTAACATTTTACTTCCTTACTACTTATTAAATTTACTCTGATATTCCTCCATTTCCTTAAATAATTTTTTTCTTCTTCCTTATCTTCAGGCATTTTTCCCCAAATACTTGTACTCAAAATAGTTCATCAATGGTGTCGGAGTATATGGACTACTTAACCAGTCTGCATAGTCATAATCCATTTTCAATGATCTTTTTTTCATCTACTATTATCGTTATCGCTTGCCAAGGTTCTTGATTATTTTCTATAAATAACTGTTTTAAAGATTTTGATAGTCTGTATAATTTTTCTCCTTTCATTTGAATATTCTTCTTCATCTACATTATATATCTCAGGGATATCTTCACAATAAATATAATTTACATCTTCCTCTGTATTAAAGAAAAAAATACACTCCCCCACTAAAAATCATCATTTATATCTGCATGAAAAATAAAAATTTCTCCCAAGTATCTGGTATTGTATTGCTTTACCTGTTGTGCTATCGCTCTTATTAACTCATTTTGTTTTTTTCAAAAAAATTCTTCTTGCCATTCTTTTTTTCATAGTTGGTCTCCTTTTATAATTACTTTTTATTTTAAATCAATCTCAAACTCTACTAATCAACTATTAAGAAAAAAATTTCTTATAGTTCTTATTAATTATTTAAATTCTTATATTTCTTTACCAATTCATCAAAAAAATTATCAGAATATTTATATAATTTCTCTTTTATTTTTCTTTTTTTCTTTTTCTTTTTTTCTTTTTTTCAAATTCTGATATATCAATATTTTTTTATTATCTTCTATTTCAAAAATAAAATAAATCATTTAAAAATTGACAATATAAATATACTTCTTATTTTATTACTGTTTTCTGAATATTCTAACATCTTCATTAACAATTCTATTATCCATATATTTTTCATAGTAATAAACTCCCATATGATTACTGCCAATTATATCTATCACCTCATCGCCTATTTTTTTTCTACATCATCTGAATTGAGAAATACTACTTCTTTTTAAAAATTCTTCTTATTTTTTTCTTTTTCATCATTATTGATATTTTTTTTTAGAATTTCACTCTCTATAAGACTTAATAATCTTTCTTTATCTGATTTATTTTCCATCCCAAATTTCTTCTTCTTAATGCTTAATTCCACTAAAAAATTGATCTTTAGTATATTTAGTTTGACATCTACGACAAACTGGTATTGTTTTGTATTCTAATTCTCCTGTCAATTTATTTCTTCTCCATCCTTTCACTTCGCCTAATTTTATATCTGAACCATATTTTTTTCTATAAGATTATCTCCTACACATTTCCCATTTTCCGAATGCTCTACATAAATTTCTCCATCTTTATACCCAGACCCATAGGCAACATATTTTCTTTTATGTTTATTTGCTAGTTCATCTCTTTTAGCATTCATCTCATCAATAATTTCATTTTCATTTTTCTTAGTTTCAGTATTCTTTTTCCTAGCTTCATTCCCAGGCGGACATCACTCAACATTATGTACCAGTACTCCTTGCTCTCCAACATAGTAATTTTCTGTACCTTCTATGCTGAAGTTATACACCTTCTGTGGTATCTCGTTCCTTATTAAAAAATATTAATTTTATTTAATAACTTATTTTTTCAATATTTTCTTCATTTACGGTTAGTACATCTAACGTTTCTCCATTCTCCATAAATTCAACCATATAATTATTTGGAAAATCAGAAAAGGTAACTACAACTGTTCCCAATGCATCTTTTTTTACTTTTTCTGACAAATTAATTTTTGCTCTAACTACATCTAACTCTTTTTAACATATTGTCTCATTCCTTTCATTATTTTTTAGTTGGTATTGCTGTTACTAATCTAATAATACCATCATTATTTTTTATCCAAGAAAAATTTACATCTATATTTCTTCCATTAGCATCTTTTATTTCCTCAGTATGATAATACTCATGTATCTTGCTTTATGTGTACTTAGCTTGGTACTTACTTTTGAGCAATAAAAAAGGAAGCATCGGCTATTTGTTTTACCTCCCTCTTTTTATAACTCACTTTTAAAAAATTTATTTTTATATTTTTTCTACTTACTCAGCGAGCTGAGAAACCGTATATTAAAGACAACAGTACTGTAATCAATATACGAATTATAATATGAGACAATTGTAAATTTCCAACTATATAACCGGTAAAAATTACCAATGGAATCATTAACACTAAGGAAAGATATACAAGCCATGGTAGATTCGTGACTGTAGCCGAAATCAACAAAATAGCTCCGATAAAATATAGCAAGTGAATGCTTTGAAAACCTATCTCTTTCATTTCCACAATTACTGCAATAAGAGTCAAAATTGCATACAATGCGATAAATGCTCTAGAAAAAATATTAAGTACAATTTTCAATTTTCTTCCTCCTTTTGAATAAAATTATAAGCAAAACTTTTATATCTTAACAGTTCGATTGTAATTAAACTAAGTTATTTGAGATGATTTATATATAGGTAACATTATCATCATATATGAAATTGAATTATATCCTATATGAGCAAGGATACAAGAAAATATAGAATCAGTATAAAAATAAAGCAAACCTAAAATTATGCCACATATAAATGAAGGTACTATTTGAGCGATATTAAAATGAAGTATTGAAAAAAGTGCGGCAGATATAAGTAAGGCAACAATTTTCCCATAGTTTGTGGAAAGACCATCAAGCAAGAATCCTCTCATTAAAACTTCCTCAAGAATAGGTGCAAGGATACAAAAATAGAAAAAACTGACAATCGGCGATATCTTTATTAAACGGATAATTTGTTGATAGTTTTCTTTACTTGATGGAAATAAATCTTCAAATATGGGATCTAATCCCTTATCTAAAAGAAAATAAAATAATACGGAACACCCTAACACTAATGTTATTCCTATAAAGGAAATATTTGAAAACAATTGTAGTTTGAAACTTGTTTTATTCTAATTTCCAGCTACCAAGCTCAATTTTAATCAACTCTGGAAATTTCTTACTAATATCCCTTAAAACATTTTCAACTGATTTTCTCACATATTCGCTTACATCTTCTTTTAAGTTGGCAATTCTTTCAATAGCTTCATTCGGATTTTTCTTGAAATATGGTATACTTGTCTATATTCTTAGTCCCTCCGTAACAGCTCTCCTTGTATTAGGGTTATTTTTTTTTAACCATTCATCAATTATTGGAAGTGCTTTTTCATATCCTATTTTCTTACAAAATTTATCAAATGCCTTTGCCAATACTTCCTGAACTTTCTAATTGTCATCTTTAGAAACTTCATCTCTCATAAATTTAAAATATCAGCTTGTTCTGATAAATATCCAAAAAGAAATACATCGTACATTCTTACTTGATAAGTATCAGATTTATATGCTAAAAATGCCAAATTCTTAGCATATTCATTATCATTAGATTATAATCAGTTGAGGCTCTTTTCTCTTCCTCTTTGAAACCATTTTCTATCAAAGAAAATTCTTTTTCCAAACTCGCAATATATTCTTTCAAGTAATCTCGCCTCCTCACGAAAATACTTTATTTAATCTATTTTCCGTTCAACATATTTATCATCAAAAGAGAATACATCGTTAGGTGTACAGTCAAGTGCTTTGCATATTCTCTCTAAATTTTTAAGTATTATCGGCTTGTTCTTTCCCATCTATGCCATAACATTGGTGGTTAATCCTGCCATTGCTATATCACTAATATTGATTATATTCAACATTTGCTTAATATATAACAGCACGTACGCACGAAATGTTATGTCTCCCTTTTGACAAAAATAGTATTTTTAAAAAATTCAATACTTGCCATTTTTTATAAAGCTGCTGAAGTATATCTGATTGCATATATCATAAAAAAGAGAATTGTTCATAATTTATTTACTCATACGTTTGTCCTGCAAATAAACACATCTGAAGCAGAGAGTTCGGATTAACTCCTGTTTTCTTAGATATGTTTCTAATCGCTCCTTTTATTTGTTCCGGTGTTTTCACAGCAACACCTCCGAATATTGTTTTAAAGCATATTCCATATTCATCATAATAGCGTATTTCGATAGTTTTAATAAATTTTTCTCCTTGCCCGCAAAGTAAGACTTTATCACTTCACTAAACACTTGTACATCTATTCTGTCCTTATCTTTGATAATATCAAGTATCGTTCTTTCTTTGTCATATACTGATATTTCTCTGCCAAAAGGACTGGTTATAGTTATTTTCCCAATATCGTAATAATCTTTTTTTACATACTTAAAAATAATATTATCTCTTACCGACTTAACTCTGCTGACATTATCTCCTACCTTTACAGTCATCACATAAACAAGGGGCATTCGTGTTGATAATCCTTGTAAATACGCCGCTGTTTCGTGAGAAAAAATACCTTTTGGTATTCTGTATGAGAAATAAAGATACTCATCAATATTCTCACTTGGAAGTGCATAGAGTCCATTTGTTATTTTTTCAAGTTCCTTTTTTATAGTTAATTCTTTAGGATATCCTTATGAATACCAAGATTTAAGGCTTCTTTGGTAGTTATAATCCCATTATTTTCTTTTATTTTTTTTAGCAGGAGTTCCCGTTTACTCATTTGCATCACCGCCTTTTTGTTCTTAAATTATATTATTTATAAGAACAAAAGTCAATATTTAAAAAATCGAAAAAAATCTTTTCACTATCACTCTTTCTGTAGCAACCCCACAACCTCCACATGGTTTGTCTGCGGGAACATATCTACAGCTGACACCTTTTCCAGCCTGTATCCATTCTCAATCAGAAATTTCGTATCCCTTGCAAAAGTCGCAGGATTACATGAAATATATACTATTTTTTTTATTTTATTCTTTACAACACTTCTTAAGGCCTTTTCATCTATTCCCCTTCTTGGAGGATCAAATATGATTGCTTCAGCCTTTTCTTTTTTAAGTAATTCAGGCAGTACCTTTTCAACCTTTCCATTTATAAATTCTACATTATCAATTTCATTTTCAATGGCAGTTTCCTTTGCCGCAGTTACTGAACTTTCTACACTTTCTATTCCTATCGACTTTTTAACCTTAGATGAAATAGCCATTGCGATTGTTCCTGTTCCTGAAAATGCATCAATTACTGTATTATTTCTGCTTTCTCCTAAAAATTCCATTGCCTTGTCATAAAGTTTTATTGCCTGTGATTTATTAATCTGAAAGAAAGAATCCGGATATATGTTAAATTTTATACCTTCCATTTCCTCTTTTAGATATTCATCTCCAAATATATGTCTTGTATCTTCTCCTAGGATAACATTATTTGCTTCTGTTTTCACTGAAATATATACTGATTTTATAAACTCATTTTCACTGTACAGTTTTTCAAGAACCTTCACTAGCTGCTTATACTGGGATTTTTTACTTACAACAATTATAAGCATAACTTCATTTTTTTCATTATTTCTTACTACAACATGTTTCAAAAATCCTGAATCTGTAATTTCATTATAAACTTTAAATTCATTTTTTTAGTTCCTGCATAGCTATTTATTTCTTCCAAAAAAACTTCTATCACTTCTTCAGCAATTTTTGATTTTAGAAGGCTTTCCTTTGCAGAAAAAACATTATGGGATTTTCTGGAATAAAATCCTGTTAAAATCTTTCCGTCCTTTTTAAATAACGGCTCAGATGTTTTATTTCTGTAATTTGCTTCAATTTCACTTCCGATAATATTTTCTATATTGATATTTTCAAGATTTATGCCACCTATCTTTTCCAGAACTTCCCTCAGCATTAAATTTTTGTATTCAAGCTGTTTATCATATTTAAGCATTCCAAAATCACAGCCGTCAAAGTCTTCAAAACTTACTTTTGAAGTGTCTTCTATTCTATCTTTTCCAGCCTTTATTATTTTTGTAATCAGCCCTCTGGCGTAGGATTTTTTCACTGAAATTATTTCAATTTCCAGTATATCTCCAGGAACACTCATCGGCACAAATACGGTAAATCCATCGGTTCTTCCAAGTCCTTCCCCACCAAATACTATTTTTTCTATTTCAATTTCCAGTTTCTGCCCTATTTCATAATTATTTTTTATATTCTCCATTATTTTACCTCTTTATTATTTATATTCACTATTGATACGCTATTTTAAAAATTCAAGTATGTTTTTCAGCTGTATTCCCATTCCAATTTTCAGACTTTCCTCATCAATATTGAATTTTGGATGATGCAATCCATAAATCAATCCTTTTTCTTCATTTTTTGTTCCCAGCCTGAAAAAAGTCCCTTTAATTTCATTCAGGAAATAGCTTACATCCTCCACATCCATTCTCGCTTCATTAATTATTTCAAGGCTTTCCTTTCCATAAAGGTCTACAACATTCTCTTCCAGAATTTTAGTAATCTCTTCATTATTAATAACCGGAGCATAACCTTCCCTTATATTTACATCAATGCTTCCGCCAAGGCCTTCTACAAATTTAGGTAAATCCCTTTTCATTGTCTCTATTATGAAGGAACGTGTTTCCTGCGACATTGTTCTAATAGTTCCACGCATTTCCACCTTGTCGCAGACTACATTTTCCGCTTCACCGCCTTTAAATGATCCGACTGTAATAACAGCTTCTTCTCTCGGGTCAATTTTTCTGCTTACAATTGATTGCAGAAATTCAACAACCTTTGCCCCTATCAGTATCGCATCTACTCCCTTATGTGGCAGTGCCGCATGTGAAGAAATTCCATTTACTGTCAGTTTAAACATTGCAGAAGTTGCATGAGCCTTGCCATATCTTACTCCAATTTTCCCAAGGTCAATTTCAGGTGCCATGTGAAGTGCAAAGAAGGCATCTATTTTTTTATCTGTATCTTCCTTAAATTTTAATGCTCCGGCTTTTATCATTCTATCGGCTCCTCCGTCTGTTTCTTCAGCCGGCTGAAAGAAAAATCTCACTGTTCCATGCCATTTATCTTTGTTGTCAGCTAAAATTTTTGCTACTCCCATCTGTATTGTCATATGGGCATCGTGGCCACAGGCATGCATTTTCCCAGCTGTTTTTGACTTGTACTCCACTTCATTTTCCTCAAATATTGGCAATGCATCTATATCAGCCCTCGTAGCTGCTGTTTTTCCTTCTCCGTTATATATTGTTGCCACAATTCCTGTATTTATAATTTCTTCATATTCTATACCGTTGTTATTCAGAAATTCCTTTATTGTTTTACTTGTTTCAAATTCTTCATCCCCCAGTTCAGGATTCATATGTATTTTTTTCTTCTTATTTTTTTACCATTTCATCGTATATTTTTTTCAGTATTTTCTTCTATAAATTTATTTATCTCGTTTGAATTCATTATTTTCACCTTTCATCTAGATTTCTTTCATTTTCAGGTTTGAATTAATCAATCTGAAGTGCTATAATTATTATAAGAAAAAAATAACGAATAAAGCAATAAAAAAATTATTCTGAAAGGAACATTCATGAAATTAATAAAAAAAGTAGAAAACCAAGAAATCTTATGAATATATATCGGCTATATTTAAAGTCTTTTCCAAAAAATGAGAGAAAACCCTTTCCTTTCATTCTTCTTAAGCAATGGAGGGGGACAACTGAAGTCCTTTCCTTAAAAAATAGCAAAGGTGAGTTTCTAGGCCTGGTAATTACAGCATTACAAAATAATCTTGCACTGATAGCATATTTTGCCATTTCAAGTGAAAAAAGAGGTAAAGGGATTGGATCGAAAGCTTTTAAAACTGCTGAAAGAACGTTATTCTGATAAAAAAATTTTTCCTTGAAATAGAAAAATACTGAAACAGAATCTGAAAAATAAGGAAGAAAGAAAAAGAAGAAAAAATTTCTATCTGAAAAACGGAATGCTGGAAATGCCCTTCATAATAAACTTTTTTGGAACTGAAATGGAAGTTTTGACTTATAATTCACCTGTTACTTTTGAAGAATACCATTCCATCTACAAAAAAAGGAATTTGGAAAAAAATTATAAGCAGAAAAAGTCAGTTTTTGTGAAAAAAATAAATAGTCTCAAAAATTTGAAAAATACATGAAAAACTATGTTTATTCATTTACTAAAAATTTTCACTTATACAAAACAGTTTCATTCAAAAAGAAAAAGTCAAAAATCCACCTGAAAAAAATCAGGTTGTTGACTTTTTTTCTAAATTCATTTCCTGTTTTGAATTGTGAAATTATAAATAATTCATAAATATAGTTTTTTTGCATTATTTTTTTCAAATTTTTTTAAGACAGCCTCTTTTTTTATTATGAATATCTCCTACCCTGTTATCCCAACTCCATTTTCAAATATTTCTATTTCCATACCCAGTTCTTTTTAAGTTTTCTGATACAAAAAAAGTCATTTTTCTGCACCAAGTCTATATTTTTCAATACTGTTTTTATTTTTTTATGATTTATCTCAAATAAATATTCTTCAATTACAAGTTTTGTTTCCTTTTCCTTCTTTTTCAAAAATCAATTACAAGTGTCACTACAATATTATTTATTTCGGTTTTACTGTATCCAACCTTATTTGTCAGGTATTTCATAATGTTCTGCTTTATTATATCTTCAAGTCCTTCTTCTATTTCACTTCTTGATTTTGTTAAATTATTTTTTTCAAAAAAATAACCGCTTTATCTAAAAAAATATCAATTTATTCATCTCCTTTTTATCTTTTTTTATTATTTAGTTAGTTATATCATTTTCCTTTATTGTATAGTCATAACTAGTATTTTCAATTATTTCTTCTAATTTTTTTAAAAATTTACACATCTTTTTAGAAGTTCATTTTTGATTTTTTTAGATCTATTCTTTTTTTATATAATTTTTTTTACTAACGTATATAAATTTTCTGCTTTTATCAGAAATTTTATTTCTATGTTTTCTTATCCATGAAAAACTGGTTATATAGTACATTTCTATATTTAGATTCCTGGCTATCAAAAATCTAATATTTCATAATTATCTATATCATTTATTGGAATCATATTATTAAAATTAATTACTCCATATTTGCCTTCAGCTATTTTTTTATAAAAATCAACTTGCTCTTTCATATGTAAATGTTTGATTTTTTTGGTGATGATAATGGTGCAAAATACATATAATGTTTAACTTGAAAAAAATAACTCCTATCCATATTCTTTTTATTTTTTTGAGCTATTTTATATTCATATTTTGATAAAAAAATTCAATATACTCATTTTTTTTATTGTTACAAATAATATTTTTATCCTTTTTCATTTTCCCTCTATTCCCCTATTATAATAGGGCGATTAATTTATCGCCCTATTGCTTCTTTTTTCATTTCCCACTTTATTAACAATATTTCATCAAAGAGCAGGGATTCGCTTTCTCCTATTAGCTTCCCACTTTATCGAATGACTTTCCTTCAAAAAGCAGGGATTCGCTTTCTCCTATTAGCTTCCCACTTTATCGAATGGCTTTCCTTCAAAGAGCAGGGATTCGCTTACTTTTTCACAATAATTATACAATATTTTTCCCCATATTTCAACCGAAAGATAAAATTTTTATTAAATTTCAGCTCTTTTACTTCATTTTATCCGTATTTCTAAAAAACATAACTTATTATTTAAAAATGTACGCAGAACCATATACAGCATGGATTTTCACTGGTGTAAGCCACCCTGTGCCTTTCTCTTTTTTCAATAAATATTGTATCCCCTGATTTCATTTCCACTGTTTTATCATTAAATTCAATAACTGCATTACCTTGAATCAAAAAGAACATATTCCCTCTTTTTCCTGTACCATCCAGTCAGAAACCTGTCCTGTAGAAATTATTCTTTCAATTTTAACATCCTCGTTTTCCTTTAGAATATCTACAATTTCCTCTTCTTCTATTCCAGGTAATTTTTCTATTTCAAATATATTCATAGACACCCCTTATATAATTTTAACTTTTTATTTTCCATTAAACTATTTAAAAATTCTTTTCATTATTAAAAAACTTACATTTTCTCCAGAACTTTTATTCCAAGAAGCGACAATCCTTCTTTAAGCGTTACTGCTGTTTTTTCAGCAAGAAGAAGTCTTGTATTAAATTTCTTTTTATCCTCTTCCCTAATAATGGACTCCCCCGCATAAAAACTATTGAAAATTTTAGCAGTTTCAAATAAATAGTCAGTAATGAGGTTAGGTTTGCACAAGTCATAAGCTTTTAATATAGCATTTGGAAATTTCAGAAGTTTTACTGCCAGTTCCCTTTCATTTTCATTAAAATCATCATCTAATTCATTATATTCAGCATCATAAGTATTGTTAATCTCATGACTTTCTTCATCCATTTTTCTAAATATGGACATTATTCTGGCATATGTATATTGCAAATAAGGTGATGTATTACCTTCAAAATTCAAAATTTTATCCCATGAAAAAGAGATTGAACTCATTCTGTTCTGGCTTAAGTTAAAATGCTTTATTGCCCCAAGTCCAACTATTTCAGCTATTTTCATCTTTTCTTCTTCAGGAAAAGTCGGATTTTTAATATCTATTACTATTTTTGCTTCTTCTATCGCCTGATTAAGTATATCAATCAGTCTTATCATTCCACGTTTTTTCAAAGATAACATTACACTGTCTTCAAATCTCATAATACCGAACCATACATGATTTTTCTTGTAATCATAGGGCTTTCCCATCATTTCTGCAATTTTAAATACCTGCCGGAAATGTTCTTTCTGCTTCTCTACAGCAACATAGACCGAATGGTCTATTTTTAAAATATCCCTTCTGTATTTAAGGGTTGCCAAATCAGTTGTAGAATAAAGATAGCTATTTTCAGCCTTTTTCTTTACTATACATGGCTCAATCTTATCTTCCTTTTTAAAGAATACCTTTGATTCCCCATCTATATTAGTTGTAATTTTCTTTTCTTCAAGTATTTTCAACGTTTCTGGAATTATATCATTATAGAAGGATTCCCCTATGCAATAATCAAATTTTATATCCATCTTTCTATAGAAAACCTTAAATTCACGAAATGAATGATCTACAAAACTTTGCCATAATTTTCTATTTTCTTCATCTCCTGCCTTCAGTTTCATCCATTCTTCCTTGGCCATAACCTCCAGTTCAGGATTTAACTGTGCTTCCTCAGAAAACTTTACGTAAAGTCTTTCCATTTCTCCAATTGGATTCTTTTCATACTCTTCCACATTTAGCCATTTTTTATATCCTATTATCAATTTACCAAACCGGCTTCCCCAATCTCCCAAATGATTATCCCCTAATACTTTAAAACCCATATATTCAAATATACGCTTTAAAGAATCTCCGATTATCGTACTTCTTAAATGGCCAATATGCATTCTTTTCCCTATATTTGGAGATGAATAATCTACCAAAACTTTTTTAGATGTATCAATCGGAAAATCATATTTTTCAGCACCTATCTTTCTTAAGTTTTCTCTTATCTTGGAATTTTTTTAAAAAATATATTCAGAAAACCATATCCTGCTATCTCAATTTTATCAATAATATCATTTTTCTTCATCTTTTTTTCCAGACTTTCAATTATCATTTTTCCTATTTCATCAGGAGTTTTTTTCCAATAGTTTCAGAATTTATTAATGCGAAATTTGTCTGAAAAATCTCCAAACTCCTTTTTGTAGAATACTGTATATCAATATTTTTTTAAACTTTCTTTCAAACATATTTTCTATTTTTCTTTTTTTAGTATATTTCTGATTTCTATATTTACCAATTGCATATTTCCACCATCCATCTCATTTATTTATGTAGTATTAAAAATTCAAGTATGTTAAGAACCATGTTTTTACCGTTTTCCTAAAAATCAGTCGGTGACATATTTTTTTAGTTTTGAAAAAAATTATTATTAAATGTTTTCACTGTATTAAATCCCAGTTCAAATGAGATATCTATTACACTTTTTATCAGTTGTTAAAAGCATTTCACATGCTTTTATCTATTTTTTTAAAGCATTAAGAAATTCTATAAACCTTTTTTTCCAGAGTAGGCCATCAATATTTTATTCAGTTTAGTATCTGTTATATCAAATTTTTTTCTGTTACATCATTAATTGTTAATTCTTTTGTATAATTATCATAAATATATTTTATTACATCTGAAACAAGCTGTTGTTCCTTTTCATTGAATATCTGATACATATCCTTATATTTTTCCCTATATTTATTTGGGGACATTTTTAAATGCTTACTGCATAAATTTGAAATATGTGCTCCATCTACGAAAACCCTACAAGATGAGCAATTTCCTCAATATTTAAATCTGTATAGACCAGCAGGTTTAATGCCTTCGAAATCCTCATATGCCTTAATAAATCATTAAACATGAATCCTGTTACTTCCTCAAGATACTTTGATATTGAAGATTCACTCATAAAAAATATAACTGAAAGTTTATTTAATGTAAGTTTTTCATTTAGATGGGCATAGATATACTTAACTATATTTGTATCATCTTCTTCCTTTTTTTATTCGCACACTTTTTCATCACGGATATTTTTTTCTTGGCAATAAGAATTATAAGCTCAGTAAGCTTATTTGTTATATAAACCGTACTCAAATCAAATTCATCTTTTACAGCATTTTCTTCTTTCCTTATATCAAAAAATGGCTTGAAATCCGATAATGATTCCAAGCCTACTTCATTCTTTATTTCATAAAAATATTTTTTTTATTGTTTTTTTGCTTCTATTTTATTAAAATAAACAACCGGTATTTTTTTATAAGAGAAAGTATATTATTTTTTTGCTTTTTTTATATCTATTCAATGAATTCAAAAATAAAGTTATTAAATACCGAATTATAGGATATCTTCATCATGGCTAAAGGTTTTTCAACTTGAGTAATTTCTACAATTTCCCAAGGAAATATCATTAATAATGTATTTGGTACTACATCAAATTCCTTATTATAAATTTTTATTTTTCCTGTTCCTTCAGTAAAAAAACAACAATTTTGGTATATTATGAATTACCGGTTTGACAGGCTCTTCCAAATATTCAACATCAAAAGAACATAGTTCATAATGTTTGTCCATCTGAAGTTGCAAGTCCAGTTCATTAAGCATATACTTTTTCCTCACTATAATATTTTTCTTTTATTTTATCACTTTATTATCATCATTGCAACAGTTAATATTACAACATCCATTACAACTATTATAGCTATTAGTTTTGCTACGAATTTAATCCAAGTTGTATATTGTACTCTTGCAGTTGCAAGTCCACCCATTACAACTCCTGATGTAGGTGTTATAAGGTTTATAACTCCTGAAGCTGCACTGAATATCAATACCATAACTTCTGGACTATATTTTAATGCTGCAGTCAGAGGTCCTAAAACCGGGAATGCAACTGAAGCCAGTCCTGATGTTGATGGAATTAAGAATGACAGCACAAGGAATAAAACATAAGAAGCTGGTGCAAATATAACTGGAGAAAGTCCATTTAATGCTTTTGAAGCAGAATCAAGTATAAATACATCAAATTTAGTAGCCGCCATAAGTACTGATGCACCTCTTGCAACTGCGATTATTAATACAACACTTAATATATCCTTTACTCCATCCATAAATGAATCTATAATTTCCTGTTCTTTAAATCCATTAACTATTCCTATTAAAATACCAGATAATAAGAACCACATAGAAAGTTCAGCAAAATACCATTCCCCTAAAGATGTTCCAGTTAAAAAGCTTGTCCATCCCTTAAAGATAGTAATTCCAAAATTTTCCCATGGAATTAATGAAATAACCATTATAATAAATGTGATAGCGAATATAATTAAAGTAACTCTTGTTTTTGATGTGAATTCTATATTATCAAAATTTGCATGTCCGAAATGTTCCTGCATGTCATTTTGTTCCTGTAATGATAATATTGTTGAACCTTTTTCTGCTTTTACTTTATTAGCATATTTTAAAACATAGAAAATAGCGGCTAATAGAGCAGTAATCCATAATATTGCTCCTAATAATATTACAGTTCCACTATTGTACTGAATTCCTTTTTCCTTTAATGCATCTAGGGCAACTCCTACTGCAAATGGGTTAACTGTAGATCCAAGAACTCCTACTCCTGCACCAAGCATTATAGTAGCAACTCCTACAGTTGTATCAAATCCGGCCGCAACCATTGTAGAACATATTAACACATAGAATGCAACTGTTTCTTCAGCCATACCATATGTTGTACCACCAATTGAGAATAAAACCATCAATACAACTATTAAAACTGTTTCATTTCCTTTCAGTTTTTTTACAAGTGCACCTACACCGGCATCCAAAGCTCCTGTTTGTAACAACTCCCAAAAATCCACCAAGTAACAATATAAATATACATACATCTATTGCTTCTTTAAATCCATTAAATGGTGCCATTACCACTGTAGCAAGTGAAGCATTGTCAACTTGTGGGAAAACCCATGTTAAAAGTGCCAAAGCAATTATTATAAGAAACAATATTGAAAATGCTGATAACTGTATACCTTTTTTCTTAGCCATATCATTCTCCTACTTTCCTCTTAGATTTGTATTTAATTATTTGTAACAGGGCATGAGGGCATACAAGCCCCCATAACCAATATTAAAACTAATGTTTTATAACTGTTCCTGTGTTTCCAGCTAATGCTGAACCGGCATTCTGTAACGAAGTAATTATGGCCTGTCCATTAGGATTATTTACTACATATTCCATACATGCTTCTATTTTTGGCAACATACTTCCTTTAGCAAAATGTCCTTCTTCAATATACTTTTTAACTTCCTCGATATTTAATGTGTTTAATTCTTTTTGATCAGGTTTATTATAATTGATATATACCTTATCAACAGCAGTCAAAATAACAAGCATATCAGCTTTTAAATCAGCTGCAAGTTTAGAACTTGACTTATCTTTATCTATAACTGCATCTACTCCCTTATAGTGACCGTCTTCTTCAACTACAGGTATTCCCCCACCACCAACAGTGATTACAATAGTACCATTGTTTACAAGTGTTTCTACTTCTTCAATTTCTACTATTTTTTTAGGTAAAGGTGATGCAACTACTCTTCTATAACCTCTTCCGGCATCTTCTACAAAAGTAAATCCTTTTTCAGCAGCAATTTTATCTGCTTCTTCTTTACTATAGAACATACCTATTGGTTTTGTCAAATTAGTAAACGCAGGATCGTTCTTGTCTACAACTACCTGTGTTACCAATGTAACAACACCTTTTTTAATGTTTTGAGCTTGTAATTCTTCTCTTATTGCCTGTTGAAGGTGATATCCAATGTATCCTTGACTCATTGCACCGCATTCAGCAAAAGGCATATAAGGAGTTTTTACTTCTCCATTTGCTGCATAATCCATAGCTAAATTTATCATTCCCACTTGAGGACCATTTCCATGACCAACTATAACTTCATATCCCTCTTTAGTCATTTCAACGATTGATTTTGCAGTGTTCTTTACAAGTTTTAACTGCTCTTCAGGAGTATTTCCTAAAGCATTCCCTCCAAGTGCTACTACTATTCTTTTTGCCATATTATTTCAAAGTTGCATACATTACTGCTTTAATTGTATGCATTCTATTTTCAGCTTGATCGAAAACTTTTGATTGAGGGCTTTCAAAAACTTCGTCTGTTACTTCCATTTCAGGTAATCCAAATTTTTCATTTATTTCTGCTCCGATTGTTGTTTTCAAATCGTGGAATGAAGGTAAGCAATGTAAGAAGATTGCTGTATCTTTAGCATAGCTCATAGCTTCTTTGTTTACTTGGAATTTTTTCAATTCATTAATTCTTTTTTCCCAAATTTCATCAGGTTCTCCCATAGATACCCATATATCAGTATAGATAACGTCAGCATCTGTACAAGCTTCCTTAACATCTTCAGTAAATCTGATTACGCTTCCAGTTTCCTTAGCAATTGCTTCAGCAGCTTCTACTAATTCAGAAGCTGGTTTTAAATCTTTTGGTCCGCACGCAGTAAAGTTAAGTCCCATTTTAGCACATGCTACTAATAAAGAGTTTCCTAAGTTGTTTCTTGTGTCTCCCATGTACACAAAGTTAAGACCTTTTAAATGTCCAAAATTTTCTTCGATTGTTAATAAATCTGCCAACATTTGAGTTGGGTGGAATTCATTAGTCAATCCGTTCCATACAGGTACTCCTGCATTATCAGCCAATTCTTGAACTATTTCCTGATCAAACCCTCTATATTCGATTCCATCATACATTCTTCCTAAAACACGTGCAGTATCTTCAATACTTTCTTTTTTACCCATTTGAGAACTTCCTGGATCAAGGTAAGTAACACCCATTCCTAAATCCATTCCTGCAACTTCAAATGAACATCTAGTACGAGTTGAAGTTTTTTCAAATAAAAGAACGATATTTTTTCCTTCTAAGTATTTGTGAGGTGTTCCAGTTAATTTTAATTCTTTGAATTGTTTTGATAAATCTAACAGATATCTGATATCTGAACTACTGAAATCTAATAATTTTAAAAAGTGTCTTCCACTTAAATTTTTTGGCATTTTAAAACCATCCTTTCTTGATATGAGTTTATATTTTCAGCTAATCAACCGGCTATATTAATAGTCGGTCGATTAGCTTTAGTATATTTTAAATATACCATATTTTCAATTATTTCTAGAATTTTCTATATTCCTTTATATTAGTCTTCTCTAACTAAAGGCATACTCATACATCTAGGGCCTCCACGACCTCTTGATAATTCGGCACTTGGCATTTCAAGAACTTTAAGTCCTGCTTCTCTTAAAAGAGCATTTGAAACATCGTTTCTTTCATAAACAACTATAACTCCAGGAGCTATACATAATGTGTTTGAACCATCATTCCATTGTTCTCTTTCAGCAGCGATTCTGTCTTCTCCACCGCATTTTATCAATTTAACATCTGGTACACCAAGATATTTTTCAAGTATTGCTTTTAATGTATCAGTTAATAATTTAATTTCTACTTTATCTCCATTTTTAGTTAATTCATAAACTTCTAATGGTCCCATGATATTTGGGTGAATAGTAAATTTATCGTAATCAATTTGAGTAAATACTGTATCTAAGTGCATGAATGCTCTTGATGAAGGTATTCTAAATGCAAGTATAGTTTCGATTGTACTGTCAGCTGAAGCAAAAACATTTTTAGCTATTTTATCTATTGCTGCAGATTCAGTACGTTGAGAAATTCCTATTGCAAGAACTTTATCATTCAAGTTAAGGATGTCTCCACCTTCTATATGGAAATTATTATCTCTTTCATAGAAGTAAGGAACTTTTCCTTTGTAATCATTATGATATTTGAAGATATAATCTGCATAGATAGTTTCTCTGTTTCTTGTTACAGAATACATTCTATTCATGCTTACTCCGTTACCTATTGAAGCAAACGGATCTCTTGTGAAATATAAATTAGGCATAGGATCTAATATCAATTCATCCTTGTCGTCATTTATTTTAGTGACCAATGATTCAGAAGATACTTTTAATTCTCCGTATCTTACACCTTCCATAGTTTTCAAGATCAATTCCTTGTTGTCTTTGTATGCATCAAAGAACTCAAATAAAGCTTTTTGATATTCTTCAGTGTAAACTCCACCTTCAACAATAAACTGTTCTATAAACTTTTTTCTTAAATCAGGACACTGACCTATTGTTTCAGCTGCCAAATCTTCAAGATAAACAACTTCCACTCCATTATCCTTTAAAATTTGTGCAAACGCATCATGTTCCTGTTGTGCAACTTTTAGAAAAGGTATATCATCGAACAATAATCTACCTAATGTATCAGGTGTTAAGTTCAATAATTCTTTTCCAGGTCTGTGTAATAAAACTTTTTTTAACGGTTTTATTTCACTTCTGACATTAATTGCCATAATTATTACCTCCTAATTGTTTTCTTCTACACTAAGTATACTCTGTTTTTATAAAAAAAGAAGGAAAAATTTCCTTCTTTTTTGTATAATTAATTTTTTTGTTTTTTTAATTTTTTTATTTTAGGTATTTTTTTCATTCTATTACTGTATTTATTGACTTTATAACTAAAAATCAACTCATTATTTTTTTAATAATTTCTTCTTCCTATTTTTGAGTTTCCTAAATGCCTCAAAAAGATAATCAAACAGCTGTTCTGCTATAATTTCAGAATGTTTTTTTCATAACAGGAAATGTAAAAAAATAATATTGTTCTGAATATTTTTTTCCCAGAAATAGTTATCAATTAAAGAAAATTTCCTGTAAGAATCAAATATATTGCTTACTTCTTTTTGATACATATTCCAGATCTACATTAAAAATTAGTAATATCATAAAAATATTTCTGTGTAATCTTTTATTTGTATCTTTTAAAAAGTATAAATGGAAATTTGTTTTTTTTCACAATAATCCCAATGTTTTTTTCATCATCAAAATTATATACATATTTTTATAATTTTCATTTACTTTTTACCTTTCAAATTTTTTTCTATTTTTTTCTTCTGCAACTTTTTTTGTAAACATTATATTTAGTCTGTTCCATATAATCCTTTACCTGTTTTTTTCTATTGTTCCATTACCATTATCATATTTCTTCACTTCTTCAATATAACCTATATTATTTGCAAAATAATTCAAATTTTTGAATTATCTCCAAAGGACAACAAACCCAAACCAATAAATAACAAAACTAAAATTTTCTTCATAGCTTTCAATCCCTTCTTTACTTTATTAATATTATTTATATTTTTATCAATCTTTTTAAAAATAATTTCCACCTTTTTTTCTTAAATTGTTGGCTTTTACTATATTTTTTTAAATATGCTAAAAATATAAAAAAATTAAATTATGGAGATAAATAATGACTAACACACTTGCGTTTTTTTATCAATTTTGATAATATTTATGAGACTATATTCGATATTTGGAATCACTTTTTTTAACAGAAGGAAAAAGCTAGATTTGCAGAAAGAATAACTATTTTTCTTCTTATATTTGAAATATCAATTATTTTTACTGCATTTATTTTTTTTAATTCCTTCCGGCCTTTATTGCCACCTATACTTATATTTTTTTAAAAAAACAACGCAATATCAGTTTTTTTCATGCTTAAAAAAATATCAGTAGAAGGAATATTATACATAATTTCAGATATCACACTGTCGCTACATTTAATTTTACGTCTGATACTGCAAAAATCCTTCAATCGTATATTTCTTACATATACGTTCCTTATAAATGCTTTTACTAGGTATAATAACATTATTATTTTTAAAATATTGAAATCTCTATGTTCTGTCACTTTGTTTGTTTGACAGGACATTTTTTTATTTCTAAATTTTTTTTTATTCAAAGAAAAAAGAAACATTTTTACTGTCTTTTAACTCAGTAAATATGTTTCTTTTATAATAAATTTTATTTATATTCAGCCGCTTTTTTTGTTTATTGCATCTTCAATACTTTTTATCCGATGGTGCAAAGACTTGGATTACTTCCACCTTTATTTGAACCTTTTCTCTTTGAAGCTCTTCTTACTGCATCCGCTACTGCTTTCTCAGCTCTTCTTTGTTCCTTTTCATCCATTTTCTGCTGCTGTATCTGTTCATTTGCAGGTTTAGCTGACTTATTATCAACTTTACCTGTTGATACTGTATTTGTTTGTTTAGCGTTATTTGAATTTTTAGAGTTATCTTTATCTAAATTTACATTATAGTTTGGAGAACTTGTCTGCTCATTTTTTCCAATACTAGGATTGAATATTGAATTACTTTTTGGTTCATTATTTTTCAAGTTTGAAATTGTACTGTCTGTAAGACTTCTCTTAGAATTATCACCTAAGATTGAATTAACTTTATTACTTCCTCCTTCAATCTCAGCTACTGTTGCCTTAGCATCCTTATCTCCATTTTTCGCAGCAATTTTATACCATTTCAATGCTTCCTTCATATTATTTTCTTTATGATAGGATAATGCAATAGGCATTGCCAATGCTTTATTTCCTGAATTATACGCCTTCATAAGGTAAGGTCTTGCTTCACTTTCCTTACCTGTGTCATATAATATTGCTCCTATTTCAAAGTTTGCCGCTGTAACTCCACGTCTAAGAGCAAGCTTAAACCATTTTAAAGCTTCATTATAATTTTTAGTTTCTTTATTTAATAGGGCTATTTGTATATCAGCTTCCTTTATACCTTGATTATAGGCACTTTGAAACTGTGCTTTTGCTTCATTATATTTTTAGCCTTTATTAAATCAATACCATTATTGTATGCCTGTGCTCCTGGTCTTAACTGTCTTGAAGTAGTTGCTGCATTTTTAGGTAATTTGTCCATAAGTTTCTTTGCTTCTTCTTCCTTACCTTCTTCTTTTAATAATACAGCCAAGTTATAAATAGCTTCAGGATAATTTTTATCTACTCCCATTTGTAAATATTTTTTTGTTTTTTCATTATCTTTCAAATTAAAATAAAGTTGTGCCAGTGAAAGTATGGCTTCCTTATCTCCCTGCTGAGCCTTATCAATTGCAGAAGAAACTTTCGACGGATCAATTTGATTGTTAATCAGGAACTGCTGTTCTTCAGGCGTAAGATTTTTTATATTTGGATCACCTGTGGGCTGATTTCCTGCATTAAACATATCTGTATTTATTGGTCCATTTGTATTTGTGTTATCTTTCTGTTCTGTAGTCTGTTGATTTTTATTGTTGTCTTTTTTCTTAAAACATGATACTGTCATTGCTCCCAATGCTACTATCAATAGCAAAAGAAATATCTTTTTCTTCATCTTTTCATCACCTTATTTTCTAATTTTATTGTTCTAGAAAGAACCTAACTGAGTAGCATCCAATATTTTATACATAACATCTGAAAATCCACTTGTTGTTGGTTCATCATCAAAGTTTATTGTAAATAAACCATCTTTGTTTTCCCATAGCCTGTCAAAGTATTCATAAATATCCTTTGACATTTTAGAATCCTGAGTTGTAAGTATTCTAAAGTTTGAATCCATTATATATCCTCTAATATTCTTTTTTATTAGATTCGCAGATCCTGCGTTGATTATAACATTGCCATCTGTTTTTTTCATTAGAGTAATCTTTGTGTGGTATTGTTCATTGTTTGTAAAATACCATTTTATTTCAATTTTTCCTTTTGTCTTCTTTTTCAATTTTTTTGAAACAGGTTTATTCGGAAGTCCATTTGTACTCATTCCAAAGGCATCCCTACTTCTGTCAAAAATTATTCTTATATTTACTCCTCTGTTTGCGGCCTTAATTAATCTATCTATTACTCCCTTATCAGCCAGAAAATACATTCCCATAAGCAGTTCATCACCTGCTTTCAGACTATCAATATCTGCATCCAAATGTTTTCCTATCGCAGCTTCAGTAAGGTACTGTATTTTATAAGTTTTTCCTTCTGTATCGGTAATTTCATTTTTTTCTGCATTAATATCAGAATTCTCTCTCACTCCTGCTGTATTTACTATATCTTTATTAGTTTCTGTTTTATCATCTTTGACAGCAGTCACAATCTCTTCTGATTTTTCATGAGAACTACCTGTATCTATTTCAGAATCAGAAAACTTTGCAACAAGCCGTAAATCATGAAGTACATCCTTTACTATAGGACCATCAGCATATACTGCAATATTTTCATGGAAATAACTTGGATCATGTATATTTGCACTGGAAACTACTACTTCCTTTTCATTCAGAAAAACCTTCTTATGATCGGCTTTTACATTAAGTGCCCTTAATAAATTTCTTACAGTAAGTTTTGGCCACATATCTCCATAAAAATTTGTTATCCAACCTTTATTCTGAGGATTTCCCATAGGTTCTATAAATGTTCTCCAGAAAGGGGAATACCATGGAAAAGTATCCTTCAGCTTAAAAATATCTACTATAATTACATTTATTCCTGCATTTTTCATTGAGGTTATAAATGGATGTTCAAAAGCTCCATAAAAATTATTATTTTCATCTGCCAGCACATACACCTTCAAATTTGGATTTTCTTTCTGTTTTTTTATAAGTTTTTCAGTATATTCCTTTGCAAATTCCGGAAATGTTCCTTATCCTTATTATAAAGGTCATTAAGTAGGAACATTTCTATTACAAGATAATCTTTTGCATTATCCACTACTTTAAGAGTTGCATCCCATAAATTTCTGTCATACTGAATATTTCCATCTTTATCAAGATATGTCAAATCATAATGAAACTCTGCATTTTCCGTTTCACGTATAGGACTTTCATAGTTTATTCCTAAAGGTGGATTCTTTATTGTTGAACACGATGCCATTAACAACATAGTTCCTATTAATAAATACTTTTTCATACCATCTTTTCTGTTGTTTTTTTGAAATTTTTTTATTTAGTTCTACATTAAAAATCTTTATTTTTTTATTCATTTAATTTCTCCCAATTTAAGAAGTTTTTACTAAGTTATTTATCCATTTTCTACTTTTCAATCTCTGTATACAGAAAGGCATTTTTAATAATTCATCACTTCCTGAACATAAATATACAAGTGCAACAGGAAGTCCAAATTTAAGTCCTGCAATATACGTCAGAGGTATTGCAAATGTCCATAAAGGAATTAGATCTGCAAACATAGTCCACAACGTATCTCCGCCAGCTCTTAAAACTCCTACAATAAACAATGTTCCCGTAGTTTTTATTATTATAAGAATTCCTTCAGAAAATACTATTTGTCTAGCTAATGGATAAATTGCACTGTCTACCTTCATTAAAATTAATACAACAGGACATATCGCATAAACAAATAAAGCTACAGCAGTTCCTATTACTAATGAAATTTTTAGTAGTTCTACTCCATACTTGTATGCATTTTCCTCGTTTCCTGCTCCTATTTCCTGTCCAATTATGGCAGCTGTACCACTTGATAATCCAAATACAAGGGTAAATACAAGATTGCTTATTGATTTTACAACCTGTATTGCAGCTGTTGCTTCTGTTCCTATTCTTCCATATATTATTACATACATGCTTACACCTGTTACCCACATTATTTCATGACCAAATACAGGAAGGGAAATCTTCAATGCTTTCGCAATAAAACTCCATGATAATTTGAATAATTCCTGGAAATTTCCTGCCATAGGTAACTTATTTTTATAGATTATATATATCAGATAAAAAACACTCACTATTCTCGCTATTACTGTAGCAATTGCGGCTCCTACAACTCCCATTGCCGGAAACCAAGGTTTCCATTAATAAAAAGATAATTTCCTACAAGATTGATACATAATCCTATAATTGTAGAATATAAGGAATACTGATTCTTTCCAATTGCACGTAACTGCATATTAAAGGAATAACCTAGTCCTATCAATGGATAAATAAGAGCTATTATTCTAAAATAATTTACACCTAATTTTAAAACCTTAGGATCCGATGTAAAGATTCCTATAATTTTTTCAGGAATAAAAAGTCCCATTAGAAAAAATAAAAATGAAAACAGAAGTCCAACAGTAATTGTTATTCCCAGACACTTTTTTTCAAATTTTTTTATAATCTTTTTTTCCATAGTATTGAGTGACAAGTATTCCACCTCCACTATTCAATCCAAAAAAAGTGAAACTATAAAAATCATAAATACCTGATTAGCAAAACCTAAACCTGCAACTGCTGCTGTTCCTAATCCCAGTGCAACATTCTCTTTTCCAACCATAAATACATCTATAAAATTCATCAGACTGTATATCATATTTTCAATTGATACTGGTATTCCTATTGTAAAAAAACCTTTTTTTATAATTCTTTAACCGAACTGTCCATAATTCTCCTCTATATTCTTCATCCTTTCCTATAATTTATGTAATCATCTTCATTAATCCAGATCATATTCAATGGAATATTCTGAAAATATAGGCAGATGATCTGATATGTATTTTTTTATTATAGCATAATTGTCACTTTTTACAAAAATTATAAACTCCTGAATTTTCTAAAAAAATTCTCTTGTTTTCTCTTTATTTATAAAAAAATTGTCATACGAGCTTACAAGCCTTTCATCTGAAAGTGTAGTGGGATTTTCTCCAGGCGAAAGAAGATAAGATACTCCTGCTCTTTCTGAAAGATTTCTAAAGGCTGGGCTATCTGCCGGCACATTAAAATCTCCTGCTATTATAATATCACTTTCTCCACTTTCCTTTAAAAAATATTCATACACATTTATATAATTTGAAGCTTCAATTAATCTCTGGGTCTCCTTATCTCCAAAAAAATTGAATGACATATAACATACACAAAAATCAAAAATTTCCTGATTTGAAATATGCTCCATAAGGCTCTCTCATAAATTCGTTTTCATTTTTTTCCTTGTAAAATCCCAATTTCCTTACTTCCTGAAATTTCTCTTTTCTGTAAACATATCCATAATATTCACGATATCCTTCACTTCCAACAGAATTTTCAGATATTATATATTCCCATTTTTTTCTCCTGTAAGCTTTATTAAATGAGCTTTTAACTTTTTCAGTCCCTTTTTCGTGCATTACTTCTTCTATTCCAATCAAATCAAAGTTTGAAAGAACTTTTGCCATTATCTCATAATTTTTTTCCTTTTCCCCTAATCTCATGGCATTAAAAAGAAGCTATTATTATTTTCCCTCATTTTTTTCTTTTTGTTTATCATCACTATTTACAATTTCTTTTCCAATACTCAATTCTTCAGAAATATTTTCATTGAAAAATTTTTTTCCGCAACTAACTAGACAATAAAAAAATAACAGTAATAAAAAAATGCCGTTTTTATACTTTTCAAAAAAATCCCCACCTTTTTATCTAATTTGTTTATTAACCCCTATACTTCTATTTTTTTCAAAAATATTAAAAATCTCAAAAAAACTTTTGTGAATTTATTATAACAAAAAAAGACTGGAGTATGCCAGTCTATTTTTATAAAATTATACTTTTTTTATTTCTAGTTAGCTCTTTCTAAATATTCCCCAGTTCTTGTATCAATTTTAATTTTATCCCCTATTACTACAAATAAAGGTACTTGTAAAGTATATCCCGTAGAAATTGTTGCAGGTTTTGTTGCTCTTCCTATTGTGTCCCCTTTTAATCCAGGTTCAGTATAAGTAACTTCTCTTACTACTGTGTTAGGTAATTCAACTCCCACTGGTGTTCCTTCATACATAAGCACTTGAATTATCATTTCTTCCATTAGGAAGTTTACTGCATCTCCTAAATCCTCTTCTGTAAGACCTATTTGTTCAAAAGTTTCCTGATCCATGAAGAAGTATTCTCCTTCTGATTCATATAGGAATTGCATTTGGTTTCTATCAAGAATAATATCATCCATAAGTTCTGTTGCAAGAACAGTAATTTCCTGAATTTTTCCTGAAATTAATTCTTTTGTCTTAAACTTTACTTCTGCCGCTCTTTGTCTTTTACCTGATGTTGACTGATGTCTTTCAGCTTTAAGTATCAAATATGGGATATTATCCTTTCTATATGTGCTTCCTTGTCTTAATTCTGCTGCTGGTTTCATTTTCTAATTTCCTCCTAAAATTTTATATAAGTTTTATAATTTAATATTTTATTAAATATGTTGCTGTTACTACTGAACGTAGTTTTTTATACATTTGATTAGGTTCCTCATCATTTACACGTTTTGAGTCTTCCTTGTCAGGTAGAATTTCAAACTGTCCTTGCGTCATATTTTCCAATCCACCGATTTCATTTTTGTTGACTTTTAGCATTTCCCTAGCTCTCATTTCAGCATTTTCAGTCGCACTGACAAGCAAATCCTTTTTATATTTCTCAATACTTGTAATATAATACTCAGGTTTTACAATTTCCATATTATTAAATGTCAGTTTTAATTCCTGCAGTTTTTCATAAATTTCATCACTTCTCTCAATATTTTTTGGAGCAATAACTACAGACTGCATAACATCATAATTTAATATTTTAGTTTCCTTTTCCTGCTGTCTCTCTGAAAAATTAGGCTGTATTTTAACATTATTTATATGATACTCATTCTCTTTCAGTTCAAGAGATTTTAAAATTTCAAGAACAGCTTTTTTTCCTTTTCAGATATATTAGTCTTAGCATCTTCTAATTTTGTATTAGATGTTGAAAATACGACATTTATTATTGCCTTGTCAGCTTTTACTCTTTTTTCAGCTACACCTTTTACTGTTATTCTGTTCTGATTTTTATCTGAATTGTGCATTGCATTAGATAACAATGTCTGCAGATATAATCAATCCAAATGACAGAATAGTTGCAGTTATTATAAATTGAACTTTTTTTCATTATCAATCACGACATCCTTTATATTAAGTTAACTTTATGAGCTTATATTGAATTATAATTGATTTTTTTCAAAAATGTCAATTTTATACTTTCAATATTTATCAATAATTTTATATTTTTTTGTTTATTTTCTCCTTTTTTTGACAAAGAGCCTGAATTTTTTTCTTTCGTGATTATTTTTATGCTATAAATAATATTTACATAAAAAAATAGAGACTTTCTCAAAAAAATAATATAGGAACTATTTTTTTCTATTTGAGAGAGTCTCATTTTATTATTACTGCTGGCTTCCTCTTCTTGAAAGCTTGAATTCTATTCTTCTGTTTTGTGCTCTTCCTTCATCTGTTGTATTTGTTGCTACCGGTTCTTCTTCTCCTTTTGATACTGTTCCCACTATTCTGCCTGGATCCATTCCAAATTCCAGTAACTTAGCCTTTACGCTTTGTGCCCTTCTCATTCCAAGTGCCATGTTGTAGGCATTTGTTCCTTTTGAATCTGTATGTCCTTCTATTACTACTTCGTAGTCATTGAAGTTTACATATTCAACAAATTTATGTAACATTTCAAAGTATTGAGGTTTTACTACTGATTTGTCAAAATCAAAGTTCAATGCTCTTTCATCCATTACTACTATCTGCTGATCCGACCCTTTATCTTCAGGTATTATATCTGTTATATCTATTCTTTCTATTTCAAGGGCGTTTATTCTTATTGTATTTTCTCTTATCTGTGTTGTAGTCAGCTTTCTCGCTGCAGACGATAATGAAGATACTGCCAACAGCATTGCTATCCCTGCTACTACTGTTGCTGTCCTTCTAGCCATGCGTCTGCCTCCTTCTCAAGTGATCTGTATTCTTTTGAATAATCAATTTTTCCTTCTTCTTTTAATTTTTCCACGTTTTCTGATGGTTTTACAAATTTGTTTTCCCTCAGATAATCTTCAATATTATCTAATCTGTCTGTATTGTATTGAACCAATTTTGCATTAGTACATGACATCATTAATGCTCCAAGTCCTATTGTTATTAATCCTTTTTTTCATATTTTTTTATTCTCCTTTTTCTATTTTTTTTCTTCTTTCTATAATCCAATCAATATGTATTACGATAATATTTTTTTACACCAAAATTAAAAATTTTAATATCCTAGTTCAGCTTACTTTCAATTCCTTCTAATCTCTGTTCCATTTTATCAAGCATTTCATTTGTCTTATGGAATGTTTCTATGTTACTGTTTATTTCATCTACTCTCTTTTTGATTCTTTGAATTTCAACATCCATTTTTTCGCTTTCACTCATGTTCTTGTATTTTGCCTTCATTGCCTTAGCTTCAGCTTTCTGCTTTCTTGCTTCTGCTTCCTTGTTTCTCTTTGCTTCAAGCTTTTCGTTTGTTTTTGGTGCAGCTACTGTTACAGGTACTGTTTCCCCTTCTTCTGTTACTGAGTTTAAAAGTTCCTGTTTTCTTGCTTCCTTTTCTTCAGCCGCTTTCTTCTGTTTTGCTATCTTTAAAAGTCTTTCTATATTCGGGTCTGTCTTTTCTGCCATTGATACTTGCCCTATCGCAAACGCCAGTAACGCTATTCCCATTATCTTTTTAGTTTTCATATCTTCTTCCTTTCGTGTTAGTTTCTATAATTCCATGTTTTCTTGCTTCCTATTTTTTCTTTGTTTTTGCTGGTTTTTCTGCTTTCTGCTGTTTCACTTTGGCAGGTTTCTTTTTACCTAATACTTCATTGTATCCGTCAAGTTCCTTTTCTTCCCTTGCTACACTTCTTACTACTCTTTCATAGAAGTCCACTTTTATTGCCGCCTTGTTTGCATTGTATTCAAGTTTTTCCATCGGTGTTCTTGGTTTTACTTCCTCTTCAGCAACTTCTTCCTCAACTTCTACAACTTCAACCGGTGCTGTTTTTTCAGCTTTCTCTACCTTCTTAGGTGTTCTTGCGGCTTTCTTTTCCACTTCCTGCTGTTTATAGTAGTCATCCCTTGCTTTCTTCAGTACATCCTGTGCACTGTCTGCCATTGCTATGCTTGACATTGCCAGAAGAAGTCCTGCCAATATTATCTTTTTCATATAATTCTTCCTTTCATTATCTTTATTCTTGTGGTGTTATTAAAATCTTGAAAATATTAGAAAAATATTTTGTATGAATCCATTCTTAATTTTTTTCAGCTTGAAACAGTTTGTGAATTATAGAAAAAATCATTGTCTGAGCCATTGGCGAGTTTATGATTTTTTCTTAATGAACTGCTGTTTCATGCCAATAAAATTAAGCAGAATGAATAAAAATATTTTGTTATATCTTTCAACATTTTACTTAACTAATTTCCCATTATTGCGAGTATTTGTTCCAACTCAGCTATCTTCTGTTCTTTTTCTCTTATTAATTTTGCTAAATTTTTGTAATATGTGTCATAATTGTTCAAAATTTGTTTATATTTGTCCCTATGCCATCTGACTTCAGAGTCTTTTTTTCAATTTTTTTCAAACAATTTTTTTCTTTTTCCTTCTTCTTTTTGCCTTAAGGTCTGCTACTTCATTTTCAAGTTGAGCCTTCTGTGCTTCAAATTCTCTTTTCTTCTGTGCTTCCTTTTCAAGCAAATCATTGAATTTGTTTTCTATCGAGTTCAGACTTGCCTCCAGACTTTGTTTTTCTGCAGAAAAACTTAATGCTGAAATTGTTAATATTCCTAACAGTAAAAAAATACTTTTTTTCTCATATCTTTATTCCTTTCTATTTCAATTATAAAATTTATTTCTAAAAAAATAAAGCATTAGCCAGATAATTTCTATTTGAGTTTTTGTCTGAAATTCCATTAAATTACCTTGCTTTTAACTTTTTATTTTTGCTTTTATTCACTAAGATAATACCAAAAAAATTTTTGAAAAAAATTACAACAAAAGTTTTTTTAAAAAAATAAAAATTTTTTTATTTTGAAATTTATTATACTATTACTTTTTTTCTATGCTTCAAATATTCAAAAAAATATGATATAATATGCTAAAAATATCATTAAAAATTTATTTTTTTAATTTCAATTATCTACATAACAAAAAAAGGAGCAATAATTAAGATGAGATATAATAAACTTATTTTTTTCTACTTTGTGCAATACTTTTTAATTTCTTCATGTACTTCCCTTCCGGAAGGACTGGCTACAAAAAACTGAAGTATATAATGCAGACAATGTGGATTTTTTTATTATGATTTAAACTATGAAACAACTGATGGTGAAAGAAAATTCGATAGGCAGATATGGGATGAAGCTTATAAAATTTTAGATGAAGCTCAGGATTTTTTCCTTATGGATATTTTCGTATTTAATGATTATCTTGGTAAAGGAGTCAGGGAAAAATTACAGCCAATAGATATTGCTACTGAATTTGCTGAAAAAATTCTGGAAAAGAAAAAGAAAAATCCAAATGTTGAAATTTATCTGATATTGGATGAAAGTAATACTTTCTATGGAGCATTTGATAATCCTACACACAAAAAACTTGAAGAAGCCGGAGTAAAAATAGGGTACGTAGATTTAGCAAAGTTAAGAGATCCTTTACCTCTTTACTCAAAACCATGGCGTTTATTTGTACAACCTTTTGGAAATCCTAAAAATGTTGGAAAAAGAAAAAATCCAGTTTACGAAGGAACTGATAAAGTTACTATAAGAAGTATATTAAGAGCTTTAAATGCAAAAGCAGATCATCGTAAACTTATTATGAATGAATCTACTGCAATGCTTACTTCTGCCAATCCTCATGCAGAAGGTTCCAAGCATTCAAATGTAGCTTTCAAGTTTTCTTCGCCTATTATTAAGGATATTTACAATGCAGAAAAGCCTGTTGCCAAAATAACAAAACCTGACGGAAGTTTGCAGCAGAAACTTCCTGATAAAGATTTTAGCAGTATTCCTTTTTCTCAAAACAATAGCCTAAAATTACAATATTTTACCGAAGGGCAGACTGTCATTGATATTACAAGGGAAATCGAAAATGCAGGAAGCGAAGATAAAATAATAATTGCCCAATTTTTCCTTTCTGACAGGGGAATTATAAATAGTATAAGAAAAGCTGCTAAAAGGGGAGTGGAATTTCAAATTATTTTAAATAATTCCAATGCAGGACTTCCAAATAAAGCTTCTGTAGGAGAACTTATGAAATACGCAAGAAAGCATAATTATAAAATAAATGTCAAATTCTACAATAAAGCTGAAGAAATGTACCATGTTAAAAATGCTTTCCATACTAAAAAAAGATTATATGATTACTTATGCAGGATCAACAAATTTTACAAGAAGAAATATGAGAAACTACAATCTTGAAAATGAAATAAAAAAATTATTTCTACATATGACCAAAAAAATTTCTGAAAGTCTTTTTAAACTACTATGATACATTATGGAATAATAAGAATGGGATTTTTACTCTTCCATATGACGAACATAAAAATGAAAAGGTATTAAATGATTTATTATTCAGATTTATAGAAATTAATGGTTTAGGTATATTCTAATAGTATAAGGGTATTTACTTTCTATAATTATATTATATAATTTAACTATAATCAAAAAAACGATATCTATCTGTCTTTTTAGATTCTGAAATCTAAATTAGACTTATAAATATCGTTTTTATTTTATTTTTTTGAATATCGTCATTTAATTTCTATTTATTTCCCATATATTACATCATTTACTAGGGAAAGCATTTCACCACTCAGATTTAAGAGTCCCTTCTCTGTAAATATTTTTTTTGCCCATTCCATACCTTTTTCTTGATCTTCTTTATCATAAAAATAATAGTACATCAGCTTAAACATTGCTCTTGCCTCCTTCTGGGCAGCAGCTTTTTCAAACCACTTAGCAGCTTCATCTTTTTTATCATTTTTATTTAACATTTCACCGTAATCCAACTGACAACTTACTTTTCCTTTTTCTGCACACATTTTTAGTAATTTTTCTTCTTCGCTTTTATTTCCTCTTTGTCTTTCAATTATTATTAGGGAATATGTTGCATCCAGAGATCCTTCAGCATGTCCTTTTTTGTAGAATTCCATTGCCTTATCTTTATTTTTATAACTGCGATAGTACATAGTTCCCAAATCATTGTATGCCCTCTTATTATATTTTATTGCTTCAGTGTACATTTTTTCTGCTTTCTCATATTTACCTTGATATTCCATTATTTCTGCTTCCAGTAAAATTTTCAGATACTTTCTGTCATTTTCACTTCCGGTAGCATAAAGCACTATATCCCTTACTTCTTCAGATAAATTTTTTCTTTGAGGTTTATTAAAAAGTCTTTCCTTCCATTTCTGCATTTCAGCTTCCTTATCTGTTTCAAAATATAGAAGAATCAGCAGATATATCGAAGTTGTATCCTCTCTCTGTGCACCTTTAAAAAGCAGTTTTTCTGCTTCATCCCACTTTTTTTCTTTTTCGTATAATATTGCCATTGAATTTTGTGAATATAAATCGCCCTTTTCAATTCCTTTCTTGTACCATTCCTTCGCCTTATTAATATTTCCTTTTTCTTCCTCTGATTCTCCAAGCATTCCGGCTGCTGAATAAGCCCCCTTCTCATAAGCTTCCTTCAATTTTTCTATTCCCTTTTCCTTATCTATATTATCATAGTACATTTGGCCTATAACCATGTATATTTCTTTGTTATACTGGGCTGCTTTCAAGTAGTATTCCTCAGCTTTTTCATATTCCCTATTTTCTTCATATTTTTCAGCCGTATCTAGCCATTCTTTATACAAATCCTCTATACTCTGATTTTTCACCTGATTCTGAAAAGCCTCAGACGGTTGCAGTTTATTATCCGGACCGTCACAAAAACGGATAATAGCAATAATTATACCTATCACTATCCACCATGGTGATTTTTCTCCATTTTATAATTGGGTTATCTGTTATAATTTTTTCAAATTTACCTATTTTCTCCTTTTCAGTTTCATATTTTGGTTTTTCTTCAGTTAAATTAATATTTTCCTTATATTTTAAATCTTTTTCACTGTAGTCTTTTTCATTATTTTCTCTACCAAAAAGCTCTTTTTTTCCTTTTTTTCTTTCACTTTCCAATGAAAAGTCATCAAAATCTTCCTTTTCCTTTTTTTATTTTTTTAAAAAAATACCATCAATCCCCCTATTATAATCCCCAGTACAAAAAAATCCATACCAAAATAGACAATCTCGACATTTTCTTCCTCCTTCATACAATTGTAATAATACAATTTTACAATTTATTCCATATATTTTCAATAATTTTTTTTAGAAAAATAACATTCGATTTTTTTGAAACTTCATTACTATATTTATATAATTGATATTTTTTTCGTTGTAAAATCCCCTGATATATGGTATTATTTACAATATTAATTTCAACTGAAAGAGGTATTTATATGAATTATAAAAAGTACAAGAAGTAACGATTTAAAGTCATCTACATTTGCCACTCTGCATGGACTTGCAAATGACGGAGGTCTTTACATTCCGGAAAATCTTCCAGATGTAAAGCTATCTTATGAAGAACTTAAAAATCTTTCATATCAGGAATTATCTGAAAAAAATTATAAAATTATTTTTTTACGGAATTTTTCTGATGAAGAAATAAAAAAACTGTAGTAAACAATGCTTATAACAGTACTACATTTACAGATGAAAGCATTGTACCTTTACATAAATTAAATGAAAAAGTAAGTTTTGGGGAACTTTTCCATGGAAGAACATTGGCATTCAAGGATCTTGCCCTTTCCCTGTTCCCTTATTTACTGCTTTTAAGCAAGAAAAAACAGAATGAAAATAAAAAAGTTCTGATTCTTGCCGCAACTTCAGGTGACACAGGAAAAGCTGCATTAGAAGGATTTAAGAATATTGAAGGTATAAATATTGTAGTATTTTATCCTAAAAATGGTGTCAGCCCTATGCAGGAAGAACAAATGAGAAAACAGAAGGGAAATAACGTTGATATCGTTGCAATAAACGGTAACTTTGATGATGCCCAAAGTGCCATAAAAGTTATTTTTTCCAACGAAGAATTTAAAAATTATGCAAATGAACATGAAATTATGTTTTCAAGTGCAAATTCAATAAATATTGGGAGACTTTTCCCACAAGTTATTTATTATGTTTCTACTTATGTGAATCTTGTAAATTCTGGAACTATAAAAGAAGGAGAAGAATTTAACATTGTTGTTCCTACAGGAAATTTTGGAAATATACTTGCAGGTTATATTGCTAAAAAACTGGGAATACCTGTAAAGAAATTTATTTCAGCTTCAAATAAGAATAAAGTTCTTGCTGATTTCTTTAAATCAGGAACTTATAATAAAAACAGGGATTTCTACACTACAAATTCTCCATCTATGGATATTCTTCTTTCATCAAATTTTGAAAGATATCTTTATTATGCCACAGGAGAAAATTCTGTAAGAACAAAGGAATTAATCGATTCCCTGCTTACAACAGGTGTACTCTCAGTTTCTCCTGAAGAACTTACAAAAATTCAGAAGGAATTTTATGGAGAATTTGCTGACAGCGAAGAAACTGTAGAAGCTATCAAAAAAGTGTATGATGATTATAAATATTTAATGGATCCACATACTGCAGTTGCATATTCTGTATATGAAAAGCTTGAAGATGATAAGCTTGATAAAAATATTCATACAGTAATTATGTCTACTGCTCACCCATTTAAGTTCCCTGAGCCAGTTGCAAAAGCTCTTGGTCTTGAATTAAATAAAAATCCATATGTTATTTTGGATAAAGTAAGCGAAATTACAGGAGTTAAGTTCCCTGAAAAGCTTGTGGAAGTGAGAAATTCTGATATTAGATTCTCTAATGTAATTGAAAAAAAGTGAAATTGAAGATTATGTAAAAAAATACATTGAAAAAAATTTAACAGAATAAAAACTTTGTACTTAAAAAAATACTATTAATATAAAAAAATTTTAGGAGGAAAAATCTATGCACGATGGTTGTTCAGGAAGTTTTAATGATGGAATAGAAGTTGTAGAAAAATTAAGAATGATGGGATTCAGCAGTCAGCCTATGCCTGTTCCTGCTGTTTTCACATGTAAGGAATGTAACACAGAAATAGTAATGGATACATTTGAATATGAATGTCCTCATTGCGGAATGGTTTATGCTGTTACACCTTGCCACGCATTTGATGTTGCAAACATATTAAGTGCCGGAAAATTGAATAAATAATAAAACAAATGATTTAAACTGTTTCTTTTGATTGTTATGTCAGGAAACAGTTTTTTTTTAATATTTTAAGATATATTGACTTTTTCTAATTAAGGTATTACAATAGTATTACCAAAGATAAAAGAGGTGGTATTATATGGCAGTAATTACTTTGAAAGTATCAGAAGAGGAAAAACTTTTTCTACAAAGTATGGCAAAATTTGAGGGAAAATCATTATCTGAATTAATAAGAGAAAGAACGTTAGCGTCATTAGAAGATGAATATGATGCTAAAATAGCAGATATGAAACTGGAAGAATATGAAAAAAATATCTGGCTTCTGGAGGGAAGTTTTAAATTGGGATGAGTTGTAATGTATAATTTAATTCCTACCCCTCATTTTGCGAGACAATTTAAAAAACTTGATAAATTCACCCAGAAAAAAATCAAATCTTATCTTGAAAATATATTAGATAATCCTAGAAGCAGGGGAAAAATGCTGCAAGCCAATCGAAGTGGCCAATGGAGGTATAGAATAGGAGATTACAGAGTTATTGTCAATATCCAAGATGAAAGATTGATTATACTGGCTCTTGAAATAGGTCATAGAAGAGAAATTTATAAAGCATGAAAAAAATGAGTTTTTTTAAACAGAAATTTAAAAACTATATTTAACAGAATTTGAAACAATTATTCTTTAAATATAGTTTTTTTATTGTCTATTTTATCTTCAACTTCCTATATCTGTTCAAAGCTGCACAGAATTCCTGTTTCCGTGGCAAAGCCAAGTTTCCAGGATGACCTGTATATGATGAAATTGAATCTAATCCAGATTTTGCAATATACTCATAAATCCTATCAGCAGCTTCTGAAAGAGTTAATCTTTCATCCATAAATTTCTTTCTGAAATAGTCCATCATAACAGCGATACCATTCGTCTGGCTGTCATCAACAAGCTGTTCCAGTCCTGAAATATCAATCATTTCTTTTCCATAAAAAATACTGTACTTTCCTTTAGCTTTTATCCTGTCTTCTTTTCCTGATAATGAAAAGCTTCGTTTTAATGGAATACGCTGTGTAATTCCTTTAAAACTGTCATTTGAAGAAAATTCCCTTTTACTTTTATCACTATTCGCAATATTTTTAGCTTTTTCTGTTACATCCAGAGGAATATATTCGTCCATCATTATGACTCTGTCAGTCACATCAAAATAATCTCCTGAACCACCTACAATCAGTATTGTAGAAATTCCAAAATTATCATAAAGTTCCTTTACCCTGTCTATAAATGGAGTTATAGGTTCTTTTTCCTTAGCAACCAGTTTCTGCATCCTTCCGTCACGTATCATAAAATTCGTAGCAGAAGTATCTTCATCTATTAATAATAACGAAGTTCCATATTCTATTGCTTCTGACACATTCGCAGCCTGTGAAGTACTTCCACTTGCGTTTTCCGTAGAAAATGCCAAAGTATCTTTTTTCCCCGGGAGATTATTTATAAATCCGCTTATATTTACTCTTTCTACGTTTCTTCCATCTTCAGAACGTATTTTCACTGCATCTGCTTCAGATATTATCATTTCCCTTCCGTCACCTGCTATATGATTGTACACTCCTCTTTCAAGTGCCTTCAGCAAGGTTGACTTTCCATGATAACCTCCTCCTACAATAAGAGTAATCCCTTTTGAAATACCCATTCCAGTTACCTTTTTTCCACTTGGCAGACTTAATGTTACTTCATATTCTTTAGGACTTTTAAATCTGACTCCGTTTTTCATTGGTTTATCAGATACTCCATTTTCACGAGGTAATATAGAATCATTGCCTACAAATACAACAAGTCCTTTTTCTTTCAAAACTTTTCTTATATGCTGCTGATCAAGCATAAGAATTACCTGTTCTTTAAGGAGTATTTTATCAATATTCTTATAAACAATGGCTTTTTCTGCTATTTCAGGAAGTACTTCCATAAGAATATTTTTTGCGGCTTTTCCCATTATCCTTCTTCCGGCTGCAGGAAGTCCCAGCTCAAACCTTACTTCAATTTTATCTTTTTTTATTAATACCGATGTTCTTTCCAATATTTCCTGACCACATCTGTCAATGGAAATTCTTCCACTTCCACCTGTTCCAGTGCTTCCCTTTTCTCTTTTTCTTACTTCCTTATAAAAATTTCTTGTAAGAAAATCAGAAACTGCAATTTCCTTATCCTTAGTATCAGTCAGTTCTTCAGGAATTCCTGAAACCTTCCTTGGCATTACTATCCTCATTTTTGAAGGTGGAGCATATGGGTCAGACTGGACATGATCTATGGAAAGAATATAATTATCATATTTATACTCACCTTTTAAGGATTTATATGCCGAATAGCTTTTCTTTTCCAGCGAAATCAGTGTTTTTTCAAGTTCTCTATAATTTTTCATTTTTTTAATCTCCTATATTTCTATTATTATTTTAAAATCCTGTTATCCTGACAATCTGCTATATCTACGAGTTGAATCAGGAAAATCCATGCTCATTGCAAACGAGGAAATCAGGAAAAATATTACTCCTGTTACAAAAGCAGTTCCATAATCTAAAGTTTCAGGAATTGAAGTAATTCCTGATGGAAAAATCATCACAATCAGCCCAAAAAAGTACATTCCTACACTGAACCACTGATATATTCTCAAATTCCCTATTATTTTTGTCAGAGGTTCACCCCTATATGCTTCCTCAATAAATCTCGTTATTCCTGCCCCAATTAAATATAAACCTATTACTATCGTATATTTTACTCCGCTAATCCAGTAAAATAAAAGTATAATTTCCAGTATCACATTTCCAATAATTGAATATAAAGGGGTTGGATATATTGGAATACCACATTTATGTGACAGTGCGCAAACTCTTGAATGAGGATTATTTACAACTATTCCGTGTCCTTCCTCTGTATTATCTCCATGACAGCACCCCTGTATCAGGCATCTTATCCTTCCTATAGCCTGTGCAACAGGTGAAGCGATGGCAAAAGCTCCAAGAACTTTAAATATTTCAGGATAAAAAATGGAAATTATAAGTCCGGCTGCAGACACTCCAAATAATGAACCAAAATATCCGAAAGGTCTGCTGAGTCTATTTGTTGAGCCAACCAGTATCTGACCTATAATTGCGGCTCCAATCAGTCCAACAAACATTAAAATTACAATATATAGAGAGTATTTTCTTCCTAAAATAAGTGTAATAATGAAAGAACCAATTCCTCCTGCAAGTCCTGAATACAGAAAATGATTTATTATTCTGAGTTTTCCAAATCTCCATGATTTCCAGCTATTTGCCCTGTTTTCAGCCCATTTTAATAAAATATTCCATAATTTATCCATCCTGAAAATCTTGGTAAATGGCTTTGAAATATTGGAAATCCCTAAAAGAGGATGCGGAACTTTTCCAAATTTTTTTTTGAGATATAAATTTTCATATCCTAACACGAGTGCCATGCATCCCCCTATTATAACAGGAGTAACTAGATAAAGTCCTGCCACTGATTTATAAAATATAGAAATTCCAATACACATAATACAGAAACCAAAATATATCGGATGAGGAAACACCATATATTCCGTCCTCTACAAGTTCTTCAGGTGGAAAGGCATTCATTGGAAGCCCATTTCCTTTTACCTTCAGTTCGTACATTCCTCTTATCATTATCGCTAACCCTATTATAGCCATAACTGAACCGCCATAACCTAATTTTGGAACTTCAAAAGGCAAAGAAAGACTATTTGCCAGAAAAATGAAGTATAATGGCAATACGAATATGAAAAAAGTTCCATATAGCATCTTCTGTAACCTTATTTTCTGCGATTTTATCATTTCCATATAACCTCCTCATAAAGTATTTTTCCTTTTTTACCATTCATTATTCCTTCTGAAAAATACTTCTTTTCATCAATATTTCTTAGTTTCTTAGGCAATAAAAATGAAAAAATATCTTTCCTTCCCAAGATACTTCTGCTTACTATTTCATCTCTTATACTTTTTTTATTCCTGATTTCAATTTTTCTATTACCAAGTCTAATTTCATCATCAGTATAAATGATCTCACTATTCTCAGTATAATTTTCTCCCCAGATTCTGCTTATATTTTCATTTTTTATACCGAACCAGCTAATCCATGTAACAGCTTCATTATCTGTATCACTTATCCATCTTCCCCATTTTAGCTCAGTAAAAGGCAGTTTCCACAAAGGCAGTGTTACATCAACATATTCGGCATATCCTTTTCCTGAATACTCTTTTCCATTCCAGTTTATCTTCACATTTGCACCATTATTAGTGCAGTGCCATTTTATATATCCATTCTTTGAGAAAAACAGTTCCTGAGCTCCTGTATCTGTACCACCTTCCCAAGTTCCTTCAAATGACAGCTTTATATTTTCCCATAAGCTGCTTCTGGCTACCTTTCTAATATTTCCTCTAAATAGAAACTGTTTCTGAAACAGAGGTTTTGACTTCTTCTTATATATGATACATGAATATGGAATAGTAATAATTCCTAATTTTAAACTCGCTGAATATCCGATAATTACCGCTTCTCCATCTTCAACATGACAATCAAAATAATATTTTAAAAGTCTCAAAATTTCACCTTCCTGTAAATAGTATACTTAATAATACAAAAAAACAATATTTACAAAATTTTTCAAAAATTCCCAATTTAATAATTATAATTTTTTTCTTAATAAATAACTATTTTAGAAGTAATTCTTAAATTTATAAATATTGTTTCCTGCTTATCCTATTATTTTTATTATGTTATGTATTCTCTTTAATGTTCTCTCTTTTCCAATAACTGCTATTACAGTATACAGATCAGCACCTCTCGCTTTTCCTGTAATTACTGCTCTTAAAGGCATAATTACAGCTGCTGGACCTTCTCCAAGTTCATCCTGTAATTCATGTAAAAGAGTTTTCGCTTCTTCTTCTGTAATTTCTTCTCCAAATTTATTTAATTTTTCAATAAATAATTCTATTGATTTTTTACCAATCTCTGTTTCAAGTGAAGAACGAAGTTTTTCTACTGATTTTCTTTCTTTTTTATTCATTCCTTCTTCAACAACAGGCAATTCAAATTCATCTTCAAAGTATATTGAAGCAATCTCAGGAAGTTCTTTTAATGTGTGAGCTCCTTCCCTTGAAATTTCAACTATTCTTTTTAATTTTGCATATTCTTTTTCTGATAAATTTTCATCTTTGTAATATCCTGCCTTCACAAAATAAGGAAGTGCAAGTTTTGTAAGCTCATCAAGATCTTTCAGTCTCATATGCTGATTATTTACCCATCCTAATTTAACTAAGTCAAATACCGGACCTCCAAGCGAAATCTTATCAAACGAGAAATTTTCTACCATTTCTTCAATTGTAAATATTTCCTTATCTCCACCAAAGCTCCATCCCATTAAGGCAAGGAAATTAAGCAGTCCTTCCTTCAAATATCCTTCTTCAACATAATAATTCATTGATACAGGATTTTTTCTCTTGGATATCTTTGTCTTATCAGCATTTCTAAGCAATGGCATATGATACCATTTTGGTTCATCCCATCCAAATGCTCTATATAACTGAACGTGTTTAGGTGTAGAAGCTATCCATTCTTCTGCTCTTATTACATGAGTTATTCCCATTAAATGGTCATCCACTATATTTGCCAAATGATAAGTAGGGAATCCATCTGATTTTAGTAAAACCTGATCATCAATCTTACTGTTTTCAAATACTATATCTCCTCTTAATTCATCGTGAACTATAGTTTCTCCTTCATATGGCATTTTAAGTCTTATTACATAAGGTTCTCCTGCAGCCAGTTTAGCTTCAACTTCTTCTTTTGAAAGGTTTCTGCAATGACCGTCATATCCAGGTGCCTGTTTCATTGCAACCTGTCTTTCCCTTAATTTCTGTAATCTTTCAGGAGTACAGAAGCAATAATATGCTTCTCCTTTTTCTACTAATTTTTCAGCATATTCCTTATATATTGAAAATCTTTCAGACTGTCTGTATGGACCTTTGTCTCCTCCTATATCCGGACCTTCGTCATAATTAATTCCCAGCCATCTCATCATATCAAATATCTGCTGTTCCGAAGTTTCGGAAAATCTTGTCCTGTCAGTATCTTCTATTCTTAACAGGAAATCTCCATTATTGTGTTTTGCAAATACATAGTTAAATAGCCCTATATAAGCTGTTCCTACGTGCGGATCTCCTGTAGGTGAAGGTGCTATTCTAACTCTAACTCTTTTTTCAGACATAATTTCTTTCTTCTCCATTCATTTATTACTTTTTATTTATATATTATATAACACTTTTTTACAATCTCGCAACTGTCTTTAATATTTTTTTCATAATTTTTTTCACATATATTTTTATATATTCTAAATCAGAAATATAACCCTACACGATAAAAAAATATCCCTATTATCCCTTATAAAATTTCAAATATTCATTTATAAAGTTATTTATATCTCCGTCCATTACTTTATCTACATTTCCTTCTTCAGCCTTAGTCCTATGATCCTTTACCATTTTATACGGATGAAATACATAAGATCTTATCTGGCTTCCCCATTCAATCTTACTGTCAGTTCCTTTTAAATCTTCCATTTCCTTTTCCCTTTTTTCAAGTTCCATTTCAAATAATTTTGATTTCAGGATTTTCATGGCAGTTTCCCTATTTTTTATCTGGGATCTTTCCTTTTGACACGTAACTACTGTATTTGTAGGAATATGAGTAATCCTAACTGCAGAATCTGTAGTATTTATATGCTGTCCTCCTGCTCCACTTGCCCTGTATGTATCAATTTTTAAATCTTCTGTTTTAATCTCGATTGAAACATCATCATCAATTTCAGGAATAACGTTTACAGCGGCAAAAGATGTATGCCTTTTTCCATTTGAATCAAAAGGCGATATACGTACAAGTCTATGGACTCCCTTTTCGCCTTTTAAATATCCGTAGGCATAATTTCCTTTTATATTTAAAGTTATACTCTTAATTCCTGTCTCTTCTCCCGAGGTGCTATCTAAAATTTCAACTTTAAATCCATTATGATAAGACCATCTGTCATACATTCTATAAAAGCATTTCTGCCCAATCACATGCTTCAGTCCCACCTGCTCCTGAATTTATAGTTAAAATCACATCATTCATATCATATTTTTCATCAAGTAACAATTTAATTTTAAAACCTTGTATTTCATTTTCAGTTTCTACTATTTTTTTTCTTCTAATTCATTAGTGTAGGAAGTATCTCCCATTTCAATAAACTCAATAAGCATAATAATATCTTCATTCATGGAATTTATTTTTCTCATATTCTTCCAGAATCTTTTTTTCTGCTATTCAGTTCCTTTAAAATATCCTTACTCCTGTCATTATTCCAAAAGTTCTGATCAAAAGTTTTTTTCTCTAAATCTGAAATTTTTCTTCTTTAGAAAAATCCAGGTCAAAGGTGCCTCCTAATTTCCTCAATTTCAGCATTGTTCTGTTCATTTTTTTCTTCTTGATTTCAAATATATCCATATTCATCTCTTTTTCCTATAAAAAAATTATACCCGAAGATATAATTTTTTTCATTATAAATTTATTTCCTAAATTATTATTTTTTTGGTCTTAATCCCTCTACTATTTTCTTAGTTTCAGTATCATACCATACTTCGTTTACTAAATCTTCTTTTTTTGCAAATGTCAATATATTATTTAATGTAGTTTCAACTATGTTATTTAATGCTTCTTCTGTAAGGAATGCCTGATGTGAAGTAACAATTACATTGTTAAATGTAAGAAGTCTTGCCAGAACATCATCTTCAAGAACTTTTCCAGATTCATCTTCAAAGAAGTAATATCTTTCATTTTCATAAACATCAAGACCTGCTCCACCAATTTTTCTACTTTTCAGTCCTTCAATTAGTGCTTCTGTATCTATCAGGCCACCTCTTCCTGTATTTATAATTATAACTCCATCCTTCATTTTAGCTATAGTTTCTGAATTTATCATATGTTTTGTATCTGGGAATAAAGGACAATGTAATGAAATAACATCAGACTGTTCGTACAGTTCTTCCAGTGAAACATATTTGAAATTCTCTTCTTTTGCAGCCTGTTCATTTGGGAACTTATCATAAGCTATAACATTCATCCCTAGACCATTTAAAGCCTTTATAAATATTCTTGCTATCTTCCCTGTTCCAACTATTCCTGCAGTTTTTCCATTTAATACTACTCCTGTAAGTCCTACTAAGCTGAAGTTTCCTTCCCTGGTTCTGTTGTATGCCTTGTGAATTTTTCTGTTTACACCCATTAATAATGCAAGTGAGTGTTCAGCAACTGAATATGGAGAATATGCAGGTACTCTAAATACCCTAACTCTGTTATGGTATGCTGCCCTAATGTCTACATTGTTGTATCCTGCTGCTCTTATTGCTATTGCTCTTACCCCATTTTTGAAAGAATATTTATAACCTTTTCATTCAAATCATCATTTACAAATGTGCAAACTACATCCTGATATTTTGTTAACATAACGTTGTTTAACGTAAGTTTTTCTTTGAAATATGTTATTTTCGCCCCGTATTTTTCGTTCCATTTTTCAAAAAACTCAATATCATAAGGTTTTTGCATCAAAAAACCACTATTCTCATCTCGACTTCCTCCTACACTTTATTATTATCATTAATTATATCAAAAAAACTGGAAATTAGCAATTTTTTTCACAAAATTTACTTTTTTTCTTTACCATAGAATAATTTTTTTAAAATAATAAAAAAACTACCTCAAAAAAATAAAATTAATAAAAAAACCATATCTATAAATTATAATAAATTCACTAGATATAGTTTTCGTATATTTTAATTTTTTTATTTTGAGGTAGCTTTTTTTCTCAGATTATTTAAAAAAATTAAACTATTTTGCTTTTGAATATCTTTCAGCAACAGCATCCCAGTTAATTACATTAAAGAAAGCAGTTATGTAATCAGGTCTTCTGTTCTGGTAATTTAAATAATATGCATGTTCCCATACATCTATTCCTAAAATAGGTGTACCTTCTGAACATGGGCAGCAAGTAGCTCCTGACATTAAAGGATTATCCTGGTTAGCAGTTGAAGTAACTCTTAATTCTCCTTTTTTATTAACAACAAGCCAAGCCCATCCTGATCCAAATCTTGTTGCCGCCGCTTTTGAAAATTCCGCTTTAAATTCTTCAAAGCTTCCAAATTTTTCATTAATTTTTTCAGCTAATTCTCCTGTTGGTTCTCCACCGGCATTTGGTCCCATTACTGTGAAGTAAAGGTTATGGTTGTAGAATCCTCCACCATTATTTCTTACTGCACCTCTTATTGCTTCAGGCAATGCATCTAAATTTGAAAGAATTTCTTCGATTGATTTTTCTAAAAATTCAGGTGCATTATTTTTTAATGCGTCATTTAAATTGTTTGTGTATGCTGCATGGTGCTTTCCATAATGGATTTCCATTGTTTTTGTGTCTATGTTTGGTTCTAATGCATCAAATGCGTAAGGTAATTTTACTTGTTCGAACATAATTATCACTCCTATATTTTTTATATTTTATTGATATTATTATTTTAACATACAAATTATATAAAATCAAGAGCAAAATTATTTTGCTCCTGATTTTTTTCTATTTCAAGTTTATTCTTTTTACAATGTATCCCACGCTTCTTACTGTTTTTTTATAATTTTCTGATCGTATCCTTTGTCTATTTTTTTGCTCTAAGGAAATTTATGTAAACATCTACTATATTACTTTCAGTTATAAAGTCAATGTCCCATATTTTTTCAGAAATCATTGTTCTTGTAAGTACTCTGTTTTTATTTCTTAGGAAATATTCCAGTAATAAAAATTCTTTATTTGTCAGTTCGATTTCTTTTCCTGCTCTTTTTACTTCCCTGTTAATAGGATTTAATGTTAAGTCATATGCTGATAACAGCTCTGAATTATCATTGTTTAATTTTTTAGTTAATACTCTTACTATAGCTTTTATTTTTGCTGAAAGCTCTTCAAGTCTGAAGTCATTGTAAATATAATCATCTATTCCCTTTAACAGTGCTTCTGTCTTAGAATATCTGTCATCATTCTGAATAGACAGTAACACATAGCTATCTTTTTTATGCTTTAGCACATCACTGATTACATCAGTAAAATTATCAAAAGAATTTACATCAAGTATAACTAAATCAGTAGATTCTGTCTTCAGTTCTTCAAATAATTTTTCTTCTGAGTCAGCCAATATTACGCTAAAACTTAATTCTTTTAATAGTTGTCCCACCACTAATCTTGACTTTTCATTCTCATTATAAACTAATATTTTCATTTTTTTTCCTTTCTCCAAAATTTTGAAATATATTTTCAGACGAAATTTCCTATATGCATAAGATATTTCTGTACTCTATAGCTGTTCTAATAAATTTGTTATAATTGAATTCATTTTTCTGGCAGCCATAGAATCTGTTCCAACATAGGGTATTCCTGTATCTCCAGCTTCAACAATACTTACATCCATTGGAATGGAACCTAAGAAATTGGATTTTGTTTCTTCAGCCATTTTTTCGGCACCGCCCTTTTTGAATATATTCACTTCTTTTCCACAATCAGGACATACAAATCCACTCATATTTTCCACTATACCTAATAATTTCAGATTTAGCAGTCTTGCAAACTTCACTGTACGTCTCGAATCCAGAAGTGAAACATCCTGAGGTGTAGTAACGACTACAGCCTTTGCATCAGGTCCTATATTTTGTGCAATACTTAAAGTTTCGTCTCCTGTTCCTGGTGGCAAATCTACAACTAAAAAGTCTATTTCTCCCCATTCAATTCCTTCCAGCATTTCAGAGATTGCTCCCATTTTCTGAGGTCCTCTCCAAATTATCGGATCATTATCCGGAATAAAAAAGCTTAATGAAGATATTGCCAGATTGTCTGTAACTGGTAAAGGCATTGATATTGAAGGAAGTTTTATTCCTTCTTTCCCCAGCATCAGCGGCACATTCGGTCCATGAAGATCTGCATCAAGTATCCCTACTTTATATCCTATTAATGATAATCCGTATGCAAGATTAACTGAAACTGTAGATTTTCCAACTCCACCTTTTCCACTCATTACTGCAATTCTATGTTTAATTTTAGACATTTTTTCCGTTATTCTTTTTTTTCTTTCATCTAAATTTGGATTTCCGTGCATTAAATTCCTCCTGATTAATTTACTATACATATAATTAAAACATATACTGAAACAAAAAAACAAGTTATTTTTTTAATCATATTTTTATTTTATGGTATAATGCAATTCCTACCTCAAAGAAGTGAAATAGAATTTCTTTTGATTAACTCATAACAGAATCAAAAAAACTTCAAACATAGTATTTTACATAGACAATCAAACAGATTAAAATAATACTTTTTAAAAATAAAAATTTTTCCAAACATATAAGTTTTTTTCACAAAACGAAAATTATTCTATGTCACATTCAAATTATTCAAATTAACAAATTTATAATTTATCAATTTTCACTACTTTTAATTATACCCCCAGTAATGTCATTTTGTCAACTGGATTATTTTAATTTGGCCTTGTATCTACAAGTCTTTTTAGCTCATTCTTATTTTTTTATTTATCATATTTTTTTTAATATATTTCATAAGTTATTTATTTTTTTATAAAAAAATTCTTTTTCAAACTCTACTTCACTTAAAAATTCTTACTCCTAGTTTTTTTCAGCCTTTTTCCAATTTACTTCCTGCCTTTTTCGCCTGCAATAAGAAAAATCAAGATTTTTTTGATACACCGGAAAGATAATTTCCTCCTTTTGCCAGGATAATATCTTTTTATTTCTTCCCTTTTATATTTCTCCAGTTTACCAGTTGCAAGGAAATTTTTTTACCTTTTATAGGGTTATCTTCAATTTCTTTTTCTTCAGCCAAATCATATTCAAATTTTTAACCCTATTTCCTTTAGTTTCAATATTTTTTTCCAGTTATTTTCATTTTTTTTAGATATTCATGTACTGCAACGGAAGCTTTTTCTCCTATCCCTTTAATTTGTGTTAATTCCTCAACAGATTTTTTTCCTTCAAAATATCAATACTTCTAAAGTTTTTTTTGTTAGAAGATTTGCATTAAATTTTTCCAACAAAAGGTATTCCCAAAAGCATATAAAAACTTTTATTGTACTCTCTATTTTTTTACTTTCTTCGATGCTGTTCAATAAATTTTCTACACTTTTTTTACCCATTTTTTCAAGACCTTCAAGCTCTTCTTTATAATTTTTTAGTGAATAAATATCTACAACTGTTTCTATTTTTTTCAGTTCAATGAATTTTTCAACTATCTTTTCTCCAAGTCCTGTTATATTCATGGCGTCCCTTGAAACGAAATATTCTATTTCCCTTTTTACTTTTTCAGGACAAAGGGGATTTGGACATTTTAGTGCAACCTGGCCTTCCTCTTTTATAAGTTTTGTATCACATACAGGGCATTCTACCGGAATTTCTATATTCTTCTCACTTCCATTCCTGTCATCAAATACCACATTTACAACCTGCGGAATTATTTCTGCCGCTTTTTCTATTATTACATTATCCCCTATTTTTATATCTTTTCTTCTTATTTCATCAAAATTATGAAGACTTGCACGTTTAACCACTGATCCTGAAAGATTTACAGCTTCAAGCTCTGCAACTGGTGTTATTACCCCTGTTCTTCCCACCTGCAAAGTTATATCATAAAGTTTTGTTTTTACCTGTTCTGCCGGAAATTTATATGCAATAGCCCATCTAGGACTTTTCGTTGTGTATCCAAGTTCATTATAATAGGAAAAATCATTTACCTTTATTACAAGTCCGTCTGTTTCGTAATCAAGTTTTTCCCTTTCTGTATGCCACTTATCTATTGCCAGTTCCAGCTTTTTAAAGTCACTGTATTTTTCAAATATTTTAGTTGTTTTAAATCCAAGACTTTCTATATAATTTATACTTTCTTCATGAGTTTTCACTCCAAAGTTTTCAGGATTTACAAGATAATATAAATAACAGTCTAACCCTCTTTCTTTCACAATACTGCTGTCAAGCTGTCTTATTGTTCCAGCTGCGGCATTTCTTGGATTGGCAAATACATCTTCCCCAGCTTCTTCCCTTTCCTGATTGACTTTATTAAAATTTGAAATAGGAAGCACAACCTCTCCCCTTACTTCTATATTTACAGGTTGTTTCAATCTTTTTGGAATTGACTTTATTTCCCTTATATTTTCAGTAACATCTTCTCCTACTTGGCCGTCTCCCCTTGTAATTCCCTGCTTCAATACACCCTTTTCATATATCAGGCTTATACTCAGTCCATCCAGTTTTAATTCAAGTATATATTCCAGCTTTTTATCCAGTCCTATTATCTTTCTTGCCCTCTGATCAAAATCTTCTATTTCTGAAATATTGTATGTGTTTGATAAACTCAGCATTGGAACCTTATGAGTTACTTTTGAAAACTTTTCACTTACAGTTCCACCTATTTTTTCTGTAGGAGTTACAGCATCTCCTGAAGTATTTTCCCTGTTATACATTTCCTTAAGTTCAGGATTTCCTTCTTCAAGATCTTTCAGCTCCCTGATTAATTTATCATATTCTGCATCAGAAATAAGTGGAGCGTCTTCATCATAATAGGCTTTGTTGTATTTTTCTATTTCATTTCTCAATTTACGGTATTTTTTTCATATGCATCTTCATTGTTTTCTGATTTATTTTCTATATTTTTATTTTCAGCATCAAATAATTTTTTATCTTCTAAAATTTCTTCATCTTCATTTTTCTTCAATGTATCAAATAAATTCACACTTCCACCTCTATCTCAATTCAATTATATTTAGTATTATACTACATCTTTTCTAATCTGTATATTTGAAATTTTATATCTGTATTATTTTTCCAAAATATGCTATTATATAAGGGTAACAAATCTAATAAGGAGGTTTTTAATTATACCTGATATTTAGGTATAATCATGAAAAATGTCAAATAATATTACAAATGATAAAATTGATATATTAAGCTTAAATCTTGAAAAATTGCAGGAAGTTTTTGTCATTACAGGCTTGAAAAAAATTTAATGCGGCACAGGTTTTTGACTGGCTTCACAACAAACTTGTATTTGATTTTGACGGATTTACTAATATTTCAAAAAATGACAGGGAAATATTGAAAAAACGATTTTATCTGCCTAAACTGGAATATCGTACTCATCAGATTTCTGATGATAAAAATACAGAAAAATTTCTTTTTGAACTAATAGATAAAAGGCTTATAGAAAGTGTTCTTATTTCCCATAAAAATAGGCATACGCTTTGCGTTTCTTCACAGATAGGATGTCTTCTGGGATGTGATTTCTGTGCTACTGCAACTATGAACTACGAAAGAAATCTTGATATTTCAGAAATTCTTTTACAGTTCTACTATGTGCAAAGTTATTTGTCTAAAAGAGGAGAAAAACTTGGAAATGTTGTATTCATGGGGATGGGGGAACCTTTTCTAAATTATGACAATGTTATCGGAGCAATTAACATACTAAATTCTGAAAAAGGCCAAAATTTTTCCAAGAGAAACTTTACTATTTCCACAAGTGGAATAGTACCAGGAATTAAAAGATTTACAAATGATGAACCTCAAATTAATCTGGCGATTTCCCTCCATTCTGTAAGAGATGATGTCAGAACGGAAATTATGCCTATAAATAAAAAATGGAATCTAAAAGAACTTAAGGATACTCTTCTGGAATATCAGAAAAAATCAAAAAATAGGATTACATTTGAATATATTCTTATTGACGATATGAACTGTGAAACAAAAGATGCCTTTGAACTGATAAATTTCTTACGTTCTTTTTCCTGCCTTGTAAATCTTATTCCTTACAATCCTGTAGCAGGAAAAATTTACAAGACTCCACCAAAAAAGAAACAGAAGGAGTTTTATAATTTGCTTAAGGAAAAAAATATTAATGTTACACTGCGTGAAACAAAAGGTCAGGACATTGCGTCGGCTTGCGGGCAGTTAAAAGCAAAAAAGGAGATGAGCAGTATAAATGAAAAACAATAAAGACACTAATATACAGGAGAAAAAAGTTCTTGTAAAAAAGAGAAAAAAGAGAAGAAGTATTCTTTCCTTTTTCATTAAACTTTTTGTATTTCTCATAATAGTTGGTGCAGGAGTTATTTCATATATGATTTATAGCATCAGAAAGGAAACTCCTACAGAACTTATTGAAAGTTACAGTCCTATTTCACCTTCGGTTATATATGATATAAATGGAAATCAGCTGGATACAATAATTGTTGAAAATCGTTCTCCTATTAGTATAAACGATATTCCACGACATGTTCAGGATGCTTTTCTTGCAATAGAAGACAGAAAATTTAGAACACACCATGGATTTGACTTTGTACGTACAGGAAGAGCAATGTTCCTTACACTTACAGGACGTCGTCGTGAAGGTGGAAGTACACTTACCCAGCAGCTTGCTAAAAATGCCTTTCTGACTCCTGAACGTACATGGATAAGAAAAGTAAAGGAAGCTATTCTGGCGATTGAAATTGAAAGAAAATATACAAAAGATGAGATATTGGAAAATTATCTGAATACAATCTATTTTGGCCAGGGAGCATATGGAATTAAAAATGCCTCAATAAGATACTTTAACAGGGAGCCTAAAGACCTCACAATAGCACAGGCTGCTGTACTGGCGAGTTTACCAAAGTCTCCTACAAAGTATTCAAAAATAGAAAATGCTGTTGAAAGGGAACAGCTTGTACTCCTACAAATGAGAAATTTTGGATTTATTACAGAACAGCAGTATGAAGAAGCTAAAGCTGAAAAAATTCAATTTGTAAATGGAAATATTAAAAATAAAAATGAAGAGGAACAAATTTCAACTTCAAATATTGCTCCTGAATTTACTACAATTGTATTAAGTGAAGTAAAAAAGATTCTTAAGGTTGCAGATGATGATCAGAAGTTTATATTTGACGGATATAAAATATATGCCACAGTTGATTTAAACATGCAGAATGCCGCTTATAAAGCCTTCAATAGTAATTACAACATGAGAAGACGGGAAAAATTAAATGGTGCTTTGTTTTCAATTGATCCAAGCAACGGTTTCGTAAAAGCCATGGTTGGAGGAAAAAATTATAAAAAGGGTGAATTTAACAGGGCTTTAAGTGCAATGAGACAGCCTGGTTCATCATTTAAACCATTAATTTATCTTGCTGCCCTTCAAAAAAATATGAATATGGGTAATGTAATGGAAGATTCACCACTTACTACTCCAGGATGGTCTCCAAGAAACTATGATGGAAAATTTAGGGATAGTATGACTCTTGCTAAAGCGTTAGAAATTTCAAACAACGTAATTCCTGTAAAACTTCTTCAATTTGTAGGTATTGATGCAGTTGAAAAAATATGGCGTGATTCAGGAGTTGTAGGAGGAAATTTCCCTAAAGATTTAACCCTTGCGCTAGGTTCCATAACAACAAAACCGATTGATATGGCTTTATTTTATGCAGCCCTTGCAAATGGTGGTTTCCAGGTAACTCCTCAATATATATATAAAATAGAAAATAAATTTGGTGAAATTATTTATGAGGCAAAACCTCAGAAAAAGAAAATATTTGAACCTGAAGATGTTGCAATACTTACATATATGCTTCAAAATGCAGTTAATTACGGTACAGGACAAAGTGCAAAAGTATTTAAAAACGGAAAACTTATTCCGATGGCTGGAAAAACAGGAACTACCAGTGATTACGTTTCTGCATGGTTTACAGGTTATACTCCTACCCTTGCTACAGTAGTTTATGTAGGAAATGATGACAACAAATCCATGGGTGGAGGAATGACAGGGGGAGCCGCAGCAGGTCCTATATGGAAAAACTACATGCAGTCGGTAGTAAATATTGAAAATTACAATGTCGGTTTCTTTGAGTTTATTGATGATTATATTAAGAGAAAAGATTTAACTTTAAGAGAAATTGATTTAAAAATAGGTCTTTTAGATACAGATGGTGTAGATAAGAGAACTGCTTTATTTAAAGCTGGAACAGAACCTGTTGAATATGAAGGTAAATTTAAAGGTGGAATAACATATTAATTGGTTGAGGGAGCTATCTCAAAAAGAAAAATTTAAAAAAATGCTATGAAAAACTATATTTTTCTATATATCGCATTTATATTTTTTTACTATTTTTGAGGCTGTCCCTCTTTTTATATCTAGTAATAAAAAAATTATATTTATATTATTTACAATTTCACAATACAAATATATTATCTGTAAGCGAAATTATAATAAATAAATATAATTTTTTTATTTTCTATTTACATTTTTTTGAATTAATTTCTTACTCTCTCAATGCTAATGGCATAGTGAAATACACAGACTTATCATCAGCTTCATCCTTTACCACTACTGAACTCTTTGAATTCAGTAATTTCAGTTCTGTCACTTTACCACCAATAATTGAAATATAATCTACCAAAAAAATTTAACATTTAATGAAATTTTTTTAAATTTTCACCTTCCTGTATTGTTGCAAGTTCTTCTTTTTATTTTAGCATTTTCACTTATACCTGTAAGTATAAGTTTATTATTTTCAAAACTGAAAAATACCACCATTTTTTTGAATCCTTATTATCTCTAACGAATATTAATGTTCTTTTTCAATACCGACAGAAAAATCTTTTGTATTTAAAAAGAATTTTCTTATCATGCTGGGCACTTTTTCAATATTGATTTGTAATCTGAAACTGTAATTCTATTACTCTTGTTAAAAATTTCTACATTTGAAAATTTAAAAAAATACTCTTGTTCCGTCAGATTTAAAAGCTTATAGTTTCTTCATCTATAAGTTTCATTATTTTTTTATTAATCCTTCGATTGTTTTTTTAAAGGAATACTTACACTTAATCCTTCCTTATTCTTCTGATTTTCTTCCAGTTCCTCTTCAATGTAAGTAAGTCTGTAAGTATCAGAAGAAACAAGCTTAAGCTTATTATCCTCTATTTCAAGTCTTATACAGTTTACAGCAAGATTTTCTGCATCTGTTGAAGCTGAAATTTTTACATTTTCTATATTTGCAAGAAGTTTACTTTTTTTTCAAAAAGTATATTCTACTCCCATTTCAAATCTTGAAGGTGTAGGATAATTTTCCGCATCATAAAGGGAAAAATTCAGTATTTGTACTGTCTGTTCTTATTATAAGCTTTCCTTGTTCTTCAATTAATTCTATTTTTTCATCAGTTATCTGTTTTAAAAATTCTTCAATCAGCTTATGTTTTATTACTATTTTTCCCTCGGAATTTATCTCACCTGATATTTCAGTATTAATTGATAATTCAAGATCTGTTCCTTCAATATTATACAATTTTTCTTTTGGCCTCTATATAAATACCTGAAAGTACTTCTCTTATTTTATTTTCTGTTACTGAATTTTCAACTATCTGAATAGCTTTTTAAAAATTTCTTTTCTATCAACTTTAACATTAAGCATGCATAATCTCCTCCCTTTTTAGTTTTTATTTCGTTACAGCATTTCTTTATATTCTTTAAAATGATTTTTTTCAATTTTATAATTGCCTTTTTTTCTCTATTTGTCTTACTCTTTCTCTTGTAATGTTTAAAAATAGAACCTATTTCTTTTTAGAGTATGTATTTTATTATTATAAAGACCATATCTCAGTTCAAGTATCTCCTTTTCCCTTTCTGTGAGGGTATTGTCAAGCAGATCTCTCATTTCTGACAACTGATCTTCCTTAATAATTTTTTCTTCAACATCATCATTTTTTCCAATGATATCTTCCAGATAAATATTATCTCCTATTGTTTCATTTAGGGATATTACATCCTGAAATTCATTTAAAAGAAGGATTACCTTACTTTCCTTCAATTCCACTTCCTTTGCAATGTATGAAGTTGACGGGGATTCCCCATGCTGTGCTACATAATCTGTAATTACTTTATTTACTTTGGCAAGCTGTTCATATTTATAGGAAGGTATTCTTATATCTCTTCCTGTATTAATTATCGCTTTCTTTATAGACTGTTTAATCCACCATACTGCGTATGTACTAAATCTATGTCCCTTAGTGTAGTCAAATTTATTTATTGCCTTTATTAATCCTATATTTCCCTCACTAATCAGGTCAATTAGCGGAAGACCGTTACCAAGCGACTTTTTTGCAGTACTTATAACCAGCCTTAAATTTGATAAAATTAATAACTGTCTCGCCTGCTCATCATTTTCTTCTCTAATTTTCTTTAAAAGTTCATATTCCTCTTCTTTTGACAGCAAATGAAATTTCTGAATATCACTCAAATAGAGAGAAATCAAATTTAAATTATTCTCTTCCATATATCAGCTCCGTTGTTATTATCTTGTTAGTTTAATATACTTATTCTTATGCTAATCATCACAATATTTCATCGCAGTAATTTTAAACAAATTCTGATTTGAGGTTTCTGCTCATGAATAATGAAACTAATTCATTTACAGGTTTTCCTTTATAAATCACTTCATATAAAGCAGAAAAAAATAGGTGCATTTATATTCTGTTCCTTTATAATTGCATATAGAGCCTTTATAGTTTCTGCACCTTCAGAAACCATATTCATATTTGCAGTTATATCTTCTATTTTTTCACCTTTTCCAAGTTTTTCTCCTACATATCTGTTTCTACTGTGGTTACTTGTACATGTTACGATTATATCACCAAGACCCGAAAGTCCCATAAAAGTTTTTGGATTTACATCATAATACTTACTTATTTCAAATATTTCGTTTATTCCTCTAGTAATCAAAGCAGCCTTAGAGTTATCTCCAAAACCCAATCCGTCAGATATTCCTGCAGCAATTGCCAGACAGTTTTTTAACGCTCCGCCCAGTTCTGCTCCAGTAAGATCTGTTCCGGTATAAACTCTGAAATATTGGTTACTGAATATTTTCTGAACCTGTATTGCCGAATTTTCATCCCTAGACACTGCCAAAATTGCTGACGGAAGTTTCATCGCCACTTCTTCAGCATGAGTCGGTCCGGCAAGCAGGACATAACTGTATTCTTTATCTCCGAGTTCTTCTGCCACTACTTCAGAAATTCTTTTCTTACTTGAAATTTCAATTCCTTTCGCGACATTAACTAATATTATATTATATATCAGACAATTTTTCAACCTTTTTAAAACTGCCCGTAAAAATTGTGTAGGTGTAGCTAATAAAATAACATCAATTCTGCCATATTTTTCTTCATCAGAAAGAACTTCACAATAATTATCTACTATTTTCAGCTCATCTGGTAGTTTAAATTCAAATGAAAAAATAGGATTTTTTCTTTCTGTTTTCATTATTTCCCTATTTTTTTCGTTATGTTCCCACAGATAGACATTACTGCCATTTTCCACCAGCAATTTAGCCAGACAACTTCCCCAGCTTCCTCCACCTATTACTAACACATTTTTCATTAAATACACCTGCCCTTATTTTTTATTTATTGTAAATTTTGATTCTGTACCATTTAATAAACGTTGAATATTACTTTTATGTTTAACAATTATCAGTACTGCAATTATTCCTCCAAAAATAGTGTAAGGAATATCTCCATACAGGAAGAAAATAAATATTGGCAATGATGTTGCGGCTATTATTGAAGAAACCGAAACATATCTTGTCAGTGCAAATATTACAAAAAATACCACCGCTGCAAGTAACAGGGCTTTTGGCACCAGAACAGTAAATACTCCAACCGTTGTTGCAACTGCTTTTCCTCCCTTAAATTTCATGAAAACTGAAAAACTGTGGCCTATAATTGCAAATATTCCAATCATTATAGAATCTAAATTTGATATTCCTGTCATATTTCCGAGTAAATCTACCTTCATAAAAAACGACAATGCAACCGGAATTGCTCCTTTGGAAATATCAAGTATCAATGTAAGTATTCCCAGTTTTGCTCCAAGAACTCTTGCAGCATTTGTAGAACCTGTATTTTTACTACCATGTTCCCTTACATCTATTCCTTTGAAAACTTTTCCTATCCAAAGAGCATTAGGAATACTCCCCAGAATATAAGCAAATGCCATCAATACAATTGTATTCATAAACTTATACCATCCATTCTTTTATTTATCTAATTTTTTTAATTTTTCTTCTTCTTTCCTTTTTAATTTTCTCAATTCAATATACAGGAAAATCAGCAGCACTATCGCAAACAGCAAATCTGTAAATGGCTGTGCATACCATACTCCATCCAATTTCCATATTCTTGAAAAGATTACCATAACAAGAAGAAATATTACAACTTGACGTAATAAGTTCAATATTACTGCATATCTTGGTCTTCCTGTAGACTGATAGTAGTTTGGTATTATTATTCCCAATGATGCAGGAATTACTAATGAAAAATAAATTCTCAAGGCTTTTATACCTTCGTAAAGACCTTCCACTGTACTTTTTTCATTGAAAAACAGTATAAGTTCCCTAGGTATTAACATTACTACAATCCAGAATATGGCAGCTGAAAAGAGTCCCATAGCAACTGCTATAAGAAGAGCTTTTTTCACCCTCCTGTAATTTTCCGCTCCATAGTTAAACCCAATTATAGGCTGTATTGCCTGTGCCACTGAATAGACAGTCATTGTCATTACCGGCAGGTAGGAATTTATAATTGTCATTACAGCAACTCCATAAGTTCCTCCATTAGTTTCAACTATTTTATTTGTTACAAGTCCCACAACTGAACTTGCCATCTGTAAAAGAAACGGAGACATACCGATTGACAATATATCCTTTACTATTGGATACGATAACTTCATATTTCTTAATTTAAGCTTCAAGGAACTTGTTTCTTCCAGCTTATATCCAAAAAGATTAATTTTAATTGGAAATTTTCCTGCTATTATAAAATACATTACAAAAATTGCAGAAAGGATATTTCCTATTAAAGTGGCATAAGCTGTACCTTCTATTCCCGTATGTAAAACCATTACCGCAACATAATCAAGTATAATATTAGTTATTGCACCGACCATCATTGAAAACATTGCAACTCTTGGAGTTCCTGCAGCATTTAAAACATTTGTAAGCCCATAAGAGAAAAATAATGGAAGTATTGCATACATTATTATCTCAAGGTAAGTTTTTGCATAAGGCAATGTTTCTGCATTTGCTCCTGAATAAAGAAGAATAGTGTCAAGATTTATCATCATCAGTATATAAAGAACTATACCAAGTATTGCAAATATTGTTATAGTATTTCCCAATATTTTTTCAGCTTCTTCACCCTTTTTCTGACCAAGCCTTATTGATACCACTGCTCCTGATCCCACTCCTACAAGCATCGCAAATGCTATAAAAATCATAACTATATAAAAGGCTACTCCTGCTCCTGCAAGAGCTTTTTCACTTATTTTCCCAACAAAAAATCTGTCTACAATATTATAGAGCACTACTACAACCGAACCGATAAACGTCGGTATAAAATATTTTATACAAAGCTTAAAAATCGAATCATCATTTAATTCATTATGCTTTTTATCCATATCTATTCCTCTAATTTTCATTTATTATCTTTATTAAATATTCTGCCACTTTTGGCAATACCCCGCTGTTTCCTAGTTTTTCCCTTTCCTTTTCCAGTCTTACAACTGTTTTTTCCTTATTTTCTTCCATTTTTTTACATTCTTCCAGTAACTTTTCCACTGTAAAATCTTCCTGCAGCAGTTCTGAAAACACCTCTTCCTTTGCATTCAAATTAGTTAATGAAATATACTTTATTTTCAATATTTTTTTCTTGCAATGAAGGCATTTATAGATGATGTTTTATAAACTACTATTACAGGTAATCCTGTAAGTGAAACTTCAAATGTTACTGTACCTGAAGTTGCTATTGCATATTTACATCTGTCACGTAATTCAGAAATTGAATCAAAACTTATTTCCAAATTTTCAATTTTTAGACAGATTGACATCCTCAATATATTTCAAATGTGACTTATCAGCAAATTTTACTATAAACTTTTCATTTTTCATTTCTTCTGATTTTACCAGTTTTTATAATTTCAGGAAAAAAACTTTGTAATTTCCTGTCTTCTGCTACCTGGTAACAGAAGTATATCATTTCCTAGATTATTTGAAAATACATATTTATCAACTAGAGGATTTCCAAAAATACTTTACATCCATTCCAGTTTCTTTCTGTTTGCTGTCAAAATATTCCTTTTTCAAAAGGAAAAAAATAACAATCACATCATCAAATTTCATAAGCTTCTTTATACGTTTTTTTCCCCATGCCCATACTTTTGGCGGTATATAGTATATTGTTCTTACATCTGGAAGATTTTTTTCTTTATAAGTTCAAAAAAATCTCAGGTTAAATCCTCCAAAGTCCACAAAAAAATAACAGTTTTAATATCATTTTTTTCCTAATATAATCCAGATATTCTTCTGCCTTCTGCTTAAAAATATTTATATTTTTTTCAGAGCTTCCACAAATCCCATAATATCATTGTCCTTTATGTGATTTATTTTTATTGCACCTGCATTTATTGAATTATCTCCAACTACTCCACAAAAATTCAAGATTTGGATCCTGTTTTTTTCATTTCTTCAATAATATATGATAAATGAAGGTCTCCAGACATTTCTCCGCATGAAACAAATATTTTCTTTTTTTATTTTTTTCATTTATATTCCTTTATTTTCTCACAATTTTATTAATCGTTTATTTTTATTCCCTTTATAAATATTTTGTTTTTGTTTGCAAATTCTATAACTTCCTTCTGATCTATGAAAAGCATTTTTTCAGCTTCAGCAATTATACCTCTTCCATTAATTTCCACTACTTTTTTTACAGTCTCCAGCCCTATTGTCGGAATATCTATCCTGTAGTCCTGCTTCCTTCTGGCTGTTTTCACAACGATACAGTTTTTCCCTGCAAGTTCTCCTCCACGTAAAATAGCCTTGTCAGTTCCTTCAATTCCTTCAAGTGCAACAACTGATTCATCCTTTACAACAACAGTCTGTCCCGCATCAATATCTGTAAGCATTCTTGCCGCTTCTATTCCTATTTCAATCGTTTTTTCCTCATTTTTTGACGGACTGTTTTTTGTGTAGTTTTCATTTTTCACCATATATTCATCAAACAGGTAATTCTGAGGTAAAACTGTTATTCCTTCACCTTCAATATAATCAATTATTGCTTTTAATATATTCTTGTCTTTTTTATTTCTGGCTGAAAACAGTATTTTTGTAGCAGTAAAATCAAATTTTAAGTTGGAAAAAATAAGATCTTTTTCAACTTTTCCAAGCATAACAAGACGGGAAATGTTATTTTTCTTAAAATAAGAAATTATCTTTCCCGGTTGTGCTATACTATATTTTGCCGAATTAACATGTTTTTTGACAGATTCTTCAACACTGTCAAATAAATAGACGGAAACAGGTTCTATACCCTGCCGAATACATTGTTCTATAAACATTTCAGGTAATTTACCGTTTCCTGCTATAAGTCCAATTCTATCCATTTATCTCGTTATACCTCTTTTACTTTTTCTTATAAATTCTACAACCTTCATTGCTTCATCAAAATGGCTGTAATCTCTTTCAAGTATTTGTAATGCTTCTTCCAGCTTCAATTTTTTCTTGAAAATTATTTTATATACTTCCCTTAAAGTTTTTATCTGTTCTTCAGAAAAACCTCTTCTTTGAAGACCAACAATATTTATATATACTGCCCTTGCCTTATTTCCTTCAGAAAGCATATATGGAACAACATCCTGAGTTACTGCGGAACATCCTCCTATCATTGCGTGTCTTCCCACTCTTGTAAACTGGTGAACTGCAGTAAGTCCTCCAACAACAGCATAATCTTCAACTTCAACATGGCCTGCAAAAGTCGCTGCATTTGCAAGAACACAATTATCACCAATAATACAGTCATGTGCTATATGTACATATGCCATTATTAGACAGTTATTACCAATTCTAGTTTCATATTTGTCGTCAGTTCCCCTATGAATTGTAACAAACTCTCTTATTTTATTGTTATTTCCTATTACTGTCCTTGTTTTTTCACCTTTAAATTTTAAATCCTGAGGGACTTTTCCTATAGATGCAAAAGAAAATATATAGTTATTTTCTCCTATTATTGTTTCCCCTTCTATTACTACGTGAGATTCCACAGTAGTTCCATTTCCTATTACAACTTCCGGCCCTATTATTGAATAAGGTCCTACTGTTATATTTTCCCCTAGTTTAGCTTCTTCAGCTATTATTGCAGTTGGGTGAATGTTATTCCTACTCATTGTCATACCTCTTTATATTTTTTATTGTATTAATTATAATTCCTGTATCGCAAATTTCAAATCTGCTTCACATGCAACCGCACCATCAACGGTACATTTCCCTTTTGCAACTATAACATTTCTTTTTACTTTTATTTTTTCAACTTCTATTCTAAGCTGATCCCCCTGGAACAACACCTCTTCTAAATTTACAATTATCTATCGACATAAATAAAGGTATTTTCCCTGGTTCCAGCATTAATAATCCTACTGCCTGGGCCATAGCTTCTACTTGTAAAACTCCTGGCATAACAGGTTTTCCTGGAAAATGTCCGTTAAAAAATTCTTCATTCATAGTTACATTTTTTATTGCAACTAAAGAGTCTGTCCCATTTTTTTCTATTACTCTATCCACTAATAAAAACGGATATCTGTGTGGCAATATTTTCATAATATCTTCTATTGTCATAACTGGTTCCATACTTATTTTTTTCCTCCTAAAATTTTATATATAAATCGTTATTATCGTATTATAAACTTTATCCCCTATAAAAGTCAATAACCTATTTATTATCTTTTATTACAACTTTTTTTACTTAATAACGTTTTTATTTTCCAACTTTCCATAGTTTTTTTATCATTATTCATAAACAACTAGTGTTATTATAAAAAAACAAATTTGAAATAAAATTATTTTAAATATTTTTTTCAGCAATAAGTGCTGTAAGTTTTGCATTTACAAAATGCCCTGCCTTTATGGCTATTACATGTGCCTTTAATGGTCTTCCCAAAACATAAAGATCTCCTATTATATCAAGTATTTTATGTCTTACAAATTCATCCGGATATCTAAGTCCTTCAGGATTTAAAGGACCGTCTTTCCCAACAACTATTGCATTTTCAAGGCTTCCACCAAGAGCCAGATTGTTTTTTTTCAGAAAATCTATTTCATAATCAAATGCAAATGTTCTGCATCTTGAAATTTTTTCAATATATTCTTCAGGATTTACATTTATTTCAAAATACTGTGATTTTAAGAAACTATGGTTAAAAATCTATCGTATATGATATTTTTAAATCCGTCATAAGGCAAAAGCCAAAACATGCTTCCCATCTTTTTCCTGAGTAAATATTATTGGTTCTGTTATTACCACAGGTTCTATTTCACTTTCCAATTCTTTTTATTCCGGCTTCTTTAAGCTTTTCCATAAATTGTATCGAGCTTCCGTCAAGTATTGGAAGTTCATTTCCATTTATTTCTACTAGAATATCAGTAATTCCTGAAACTGAAAGCGAAGACATAAAAATGCTCTATTGTGTGTACTTTCACATCTGCTTCATTTTTTTATATTTGTTCCTCTTTCCAGATCAAATAAATTTCTATAATCAACTTTTTATAATATTGTCTTTATCTGTAATGTCTACTCTTTTAAAAATTATCCCTCTTCCTGCTTCACTGTTATCTCCATTGGGCTTTAAAGTAAGCTTTATATTTTCTCCTTTATGAAGACCTATTCCAGATAGGGAAACTTCTTTTTCTATTGTTCTTCGCTTCATAGTCTTTCCTCCATTTCTTTTTTTATTTCCTGAAATGAATCCAATTTCAATATTTATCTTTCATAAATATTGAAAAATTATCCTTCAGAAGTTTTTCTGCCAGTATTAATGCTATTTTCTTCTCTCCTGTCATAAAATCAATCAGCAGACTTTTTTCATCTACTTTTTTTATTTTTCCTTTTCCAAACTTAATATGATTTACAACATCTCCAACTTTATATTTGGATTTTTCCTTATTTTTCAGCTCAGAAGTTCTCACTGATTTCAACGAAAAAGGATTAAAATTCTCTATTTTCCTTTTTGGTTCCTGATTAAAGAGAATTGTTGTTCCAGTTTTTTTGCTTAACTTATCATTTTTTTCTGATAAATAATCAAGATTCCCCTGTTTCATTTCACTAATAAATCTTGAAGGTCTTATCATATAGTTCATTTGTCCCCATACCATTCTCTCTGAAACGTGGGAAAGATAAAGTTCCTTTTTTTGCCCTTGTTACAGCAACATAACAAAGTCTTCTTTCTTCTTCAATTTCATCTTCAGAAGTATCAAAATTACATGAAGGGAAAAGTCCGTCCTCCATTCCGGCAATAAACACATAATCAAATTCAAGTCCTTTTGAACTGTGAATTGTCATCAGTTTTATAAAATTCTCATCCTCTTCAATGGAATCAGAGGAAGAAGTAAGTGAAACCATATCCAGATATTCACTTAAAGACATTCCAGGATTCTGTTTTTCAGATTCTGTTATACTGTTTAACAGTTCTTCAATATTTTTTACCCTGTCTTCCTTGTTATCTTCTATTGAATCTATATACTTTGTCTGTATAAGCACTTCATCAAACACTTCTTTTACTGAAAGTTCATCAAGTCTTTCATATATTCCGTGCATCATTTTATAAAAACTTTTTATAGCTTCCTTGACAGCTGCCCTCAATCCTGGAATTTCATCAATATATTTTGTTGATTCCAGCATTGAAATTCCCTTTTCATTTGAAAGTTGGGCTATTTTTTCAAGTGTCTTGTCTCCTATTGCCCTTTTTGGAACATTTATTATCCTATAAAAATTATGATTATCATTAGGATTATTCAGCAAATTCATGTATGCAAGGATATCCTTTATTTCTTTCCTCTGGAAGAACTGCATTCCACCATAAATTTTATAAGGAACCTTTGCCGCTAAAAGCTTTTCCTCAAGCACACGTGACTGGGAGTTTGTTCTATACAGTATTGTCATATCCTTATACTGCTTTCCGTCTTTAGCCTTAGCCTTTATTTCATTTACAATAAATTCTGCTTCATCATAGACAGTTGGAGCATTGAAAACTTTTATTTTTTCACCTTTTTCTCCATTAGTCCAAAGTTTCTTTCCTTTTGAACTTTTATTATTTTTTATAAGTTCATTTGCTGTGTCAAGGATTGTTTTGGTAGATCTGTAATTTTGTTCCAGTTTTGCCACAAAGGCATTTTTATAATCCCTTTCAAAATTCAGTATATTATTTATATTTGCACCTCTGAAGGCATATATACTCTGATCTTCATCTCCTACAACACATATATTTTTATATTTCTGCAATCTTACTTATTATTTCATACTGAATATCATTTGTATCCTGATACTCATCTACAACTATATATTTGTATCTATTCTGAACTCTTTCAAGTACATACGGATCTTCCAGAAGCCTTTTTGCATTAAGAAGAAGATCTGAAAAATCCATGGCATTATTTGCCTTCAATGTTTCATCATATTTCTTATAAATATCCCTGAAAATTCTATTTGAATAGATTCTCGTATCAACTTGTTCTTCAAGTTCTTCTATTCCTATTCCCTGTTCCTTTAATTTACTGATTCTGTTTGCAATTTTTGCAGGGGATACTTCATCATTTTTTATATTCAGTTCCTTTTTTATCTTGGTAATAATTGACTTCTGATCATCCACATCATAAATATTAAAATTTCTTCCGTACCCTATTCTATCAGAATATGTTTTTAAAAGTCTCACTGAAAATGAATGGAATGTTGATACTACAAGGTCATTTGCATCTGGTCCTATTAAAGCCTCTGCCCTTTCCTTCATTTCCTTAGCCGCCTTATTCGTAAATGTAAGGGCCATTATATTTAGCGGAGAAATTCCTTTTTCCTTTATCATATGAGCTATTCTATATGTAACTGTTCTTGTCTTTCCGCTTCCAGCTCCAGCCAGTATTAATACAGGTCCGTCGATTTTTTCAGCTGCTTTTCTCTGTTCTTCATTTAGTTCATCTAAAATACTCATTTTTCCCTTCCTTTACTATTAATAATTTAGTTTATCATATGTTCGCATACTCATTTTTTGTGCATTTTCTTATATTTAAATTATACCACAATTTATAGATTTTGTCTTTAAATATTTAGAATTAAAACTTAATTGCATAATTTCCCTTCACTTCAAAATTTTTCTGCTTAAAACCTCTATTTTTATATTGCATTTTCATCTAAAAAGATGTAAAAATTGCTTGATTATATTTATATTATAAAGGAGCTTTATGAAAAAGTTTAAGTTTATTATTTTTAATAGTTCTGATATTAGTATTCTTTTCCTGCGATAACACCTACTTTGGAAAAAGAAGCTGAATCAGACATAAATTCTAAAAAAAGGAAAAATACAGAAACTACTGTTGTAAATTCTAATGAAACTGAAAAAAATTAGAAGATAAAAAAATTACTGTTATAGCTGTTGGGGATATAATGCTGGGAAGTAACTATCCTTCCAGAACTCTTCTCCCAAAAAATGATTACAATGTATTGACAGATACAGAAAAAATATTACAGGATGCTGACCTTACTGTTGGAAATCTTGAAGGAACTCTTTTTGATGAGGGAGGAACTCCAAAAAGCTGTTCAGACGTTTCTGTATGTTATGTTTTCAGAACTCCTTCAAAATATGGTAAATACCTTAAGGACGCAGGATTTGACTATTTAAGCATTGCAAATAACCATTCCAATGACTTTGGAGATGAAGGAATTAACAAAACAATGAAAAACCTTGATGAATTGGGTATAAAATATACCGGGATTAAAAAATTAGCTGAAACTGCCATAATCGAAAAAGATAATTTAAAATATGGTTTTGTTTCTTTTGCTCCCCTTTCTAAAACAGTAGATTTAAATGATTATGAATATGCCACAGAACTTATAAAATCCCTTAAAAGTTCAACTGATATTGTTATTGTAATGTTTCATGGAGGGGCTGAAGGAAATGGAAAAGAACACATTACCAGAAAAACTGAAATATTCTTTGGAGAAAATAGAGGAAATGTATTTAAATTTGCTAGAATGGCTGTAGATGCCGGAGCTGATATAATTTTTGGTCAAGGTCCACACGTAACTCGTGGAATTGAATTATACAAAAATAAATTTATTTCCTATAGTGCCGGAAATTTTGCCACATATGGAAAGTTTAATTTGAAAGGTAAAAAGCGGTATTGCTCCAATTTTTTTAAAAATAACCGTTGATTCTAAAGGAAATTTCATTGAAGGCGAAATCATCCCTGTTAAACAGACTAAAGGAACATTTGGTCCTTTTGTTGATGAAAACAGAACTGCCATTAAGGAAATTATTTCCCTCAATAAAAGTGATTTCCCGGAAGGAAATGGTCTTTCTGTAAGTGAAGATGGAAAAATTAAAAAGAAATAGAATTCTAAATAGTATAAAAAAACTATATTTCGAGTTATTTAAAAATTTTACAATTTTTAATAAACGTAGAAATATAGTTTTTTTACTTTATGTATACGTATTTTCTTTCATCAGATATTTCTTCATTATATTTATATCCATTTAAAGATATATTCTTTAACAGAGTAACATCAGTTATTCTGTTTTTTTATAATATAATTTACAGTAAATCCACGCATTTTCTTTGAATTAGTGCTTATCTGTTTTAATTTACCGTCCTTTTTCATCATAAAAATTCAAAATTATAAATATTATCAGTTGAAAGTATTTTTAGAATACTCCTTTGATGCCAAGTTTATTATGAAATCCTCATTTTTTTAAAAATAATCGTTTATTTCCTTCCTCCATATTTCGTAAAGTGATTTATCCGGAAATATTGAATTTACCATATCAAGCCTATATTCCTTTAATTCAGTAAATGGAGTAAGAACACCATATAATGCTGAGAATATTCTTAAATTTTCTTCCATAAACTCCTGATCTTTCCTATTCAGTTCATCTACATGTATTTCTTTATATGCAACTCCTGTATATGTAGAAATAGCATGACCAAATTTTTCTTTTTTAAAATTTTTATAGAAGTCCGATAATTTTTTTGGCTTGTTCACTTTTTTTAGTTTGAATTTAGCTTCAATATCTTCCACTGGCCAACTCGCCACTTCTTTTACTATTTTATCAGTTATTTTAGAAAAAATAGGAGTTTCAAAGCTGTCAACTCCATCCAAAACTCCTATCTTTTTTGTTTTACTTGGTGATATTATTATTTTCATATTTTATCCTTATCTGTTTTTTACAATTATTTTTTTAGCTGAAATTATATTATAACCGTCTACTGTCTTGCTATGTGCATTTAAAAATTTGCTTGCATATATTGCGACATCTTTCTGTGCGCTATTTTCTGCAGCCTTTATCATTTTATCTGCATTTTCAAGCAATTCTTCCGAATTTTTCTTAATTTCCTTAAATTCCTCTGCATTTATGCCTTCCTTAGTGCAGACTTCATCAGTAGTTTCTTTTTAATTTCAAATATGATTCCTGCATTTTACTATGTAATTCCTTTAATTTTTTTACTTCTTCCTTATCAAATTTAAGATTTTCTTTTTGCAAATGCAGTATTTACAAAATTATTCGCTTCATTTACATACTTAACAAGACTTGCCATTGCTGTTTTTACCGTCTGTTTCTGCTTTTTTTACTATTTTTATCTCCTATTTTTTTCAGATAATTTATCTAATACTGCTGAATATGCATTATAGCTGTTTTTTTCTTTCTTCAGTGGCAGTTTTATATTTTTTTCAGCCAATTTTTTTCCTTCTTCAAAATTATCTTTTTCATATTTTTTTTATTTTTTTATAGTAATCCACTATTTCTGTTATTACATTTTTTTCATTATTCAATGACTGAACAAGACCTTCAGCAGATTTATCCACTTCATCAAATTTTGGTTCCTTTTTTATATTTTCTTCCAAATCTTTCATATATTCAGAAAATATATTAACAGTATCTTCTGTTTTAACAATACTTTCAATTCCTTTAGCCGATGGCTTTTTAAATTCCCCTTTTTCATCAGAAAAATTCCCTTGTGAATACTTCTTTAAAAAGAATCCTGCCATTCTTCCTCATTTGGAACATTTTTTTAAACTGATGTATTCTGTATATTTTTTTAATTTCATTCTCACTTATATTTCCTGAATCTTTAGATGTCTCAGTAGCTGTTTTCTCAGGATTATTTTTATCTGCATTCTTCGCTTCCTTTTTTTTACCACAGCTTATGGCTATTAAAAAGAACTGCAAGCCCTATTATTATTTTCTTTTTTTCATTTCCATCTTTTTAAATCATTCCTTTCAATTTCCCTGTATTAAAGAAAAATTTAGATAAATTGATTATTTTAATTTTTTTCTAAATTGTAGATTCATATTAATATATAATACATATTTAATTATTATTTTTTTACTTTTTATTTCCTATCATTTTGTTATATTCAGATACAATTTTTTTCTATAATTTTCACTAAAAATCATATAATAATGGATATATGTCATCTCCATTTCTTTTTACTTTCCATTATTCTTTCACTTAAATTTACAACTTCCTTCGAATAACCTCTAATTTTGTTATAGCTTTCCAATGAATATTTTTTTCCTTTTTTATCTGTTTATCAGAGATTGCCTCTAAATCCTGATACCCTTTTTTTTCATTTCCTCTATTAGCCCTCTTAACTTCAAAACTTCCATTTTTGAAAAAAATCAAACTGTTTTCTGGAAAAATAAAAATCTGTGAAAAATTCTTCTGTATTATCAATAAATGTAACTAAGCTTATAGCTGCTTTTCTTCCTTTTTTCTGAAGTCTTTCCATTTCCTTTTTCTTTTTGATTTTTTTATAAGAACCTTCATTACTTCAACATATACACCATATTTTTTTCATTACTTTTTCTTAAAAGCATTTAAATATGCAGATTGTAAAAAAATACCGCCCCTTCATAATTATCTTCCTTGTAAACTCCATTTTCATAATAGTCGAGTATTTCCAAATCCAACTTTTTTTCTTCCTTAAGTGCTTCAATATATTCCTTAATATAGTTATCAATATTTTTGAAATTCAGGCTTTGAACTGATTACATTCTCTATTTTTGGAAAGAGGTTCATCTAGAGAATTCAGTTTCTGCCTCATTGAATTTAATTTTAGCAGATCCACCCTATTCAATTTTTTTAATTTTTTTCTATTTTTCAGTAAAAGTATCAAAAATAATACTCACCAAAATCCCCTAAAATTGCAGGATTTGACTGATTATAAAAAAAGTCGCATATTTATTATACTTTTCTATTTCCGCTTTTACTTCTTTTTCCATAACAGATTCTTTTTTTCATATAATATCCCATAACAGCTGAAATTATTATAAGTATACAAAAAAATAAAAAGCCATATATTTCGTTATCTTTTTCTTCATATATATTCACCCTTCAGTTATATTTCTCCTTTTTTTACCTGTTATAATATTATACACTATTTTTTTACAATATTTTCCATTTTAAAAAAATTTTTTTATTACAGTCACTTCTATTCTTCAATTATAAATTCTATTTCAATTGCAACTTCCACATCTTTTTTTTCTAAATCCCATTCCAATTTTTTTGTAATGTTTTTCATATCCTTCGTATTTCAGTCCATCAGCATAATTCCTGTCATTAATCTGCTTTAAGGCACTTTTAGCCGTTCTTTTAAGATTTTTACTATTCTTTGCCCTGGAATACTTAAATTCAAATATAAATGCTGTATCTCTCTTATTTTTAGGCTTTAAAACTAAATCAGGAATCCGTCTCCACTTTCATAATTAGATTTAATATAATAATTTTCATACATTATGGCAACCATTCCCATTACAAAAAGATGATATGAATTTTCTTCCTTTAAATCACGGAAACTTACAGAATTTTTGAGTAGAGTCTTGACTTCATTTCTAAATTTTTCATACTTTCCAGTTCTGAGGTATTCTTCAAGTGTGGAAAATCTATAATGACCTCCATAAGTTCTATAAAAAAACCTTATTTTGAAAAAAATCAAACAGTTCTTCATTAGGAATTTTTCAAATCATAAATATTTTTTTATCAACCTTTTTGTCAATTGTCAGATATCCGCAATGAAGAAAAAAACTGCCATATATTTGCCTGTCCAAAAATCATTTATATAATAATTGCGTTCCTTTTTCATAATTTATAATATTTTCCTTAATTTCCATATTTCTTTTTATTATTTATATTCAATGCATAATCTATATCCTGAAATGTTACAAAGTTGTATATTTCCTTTCTTACACTTTCATGAGCTAATAATTTTTCTAAATCAAAAATAATATTTTCGTCAGAATTTTCCAGATAGTTCATAATTTCATCATTATTTGAAGTATTTACCCAATGTTCTTCGAGTATTTTATCATCCAGAAAATTTACAATTGACCATGGGTTTGTAAACTTCATTTTTCCCAAAATGATAGCCATTATACCATTTTTTTACTTCTTCAACTTCAAAATCCAAATTGTAATACTTCAGTGCTTCCTCTACTTCACTTTCTAAAATTCCAAAATACTCAGTATAATTCTCACTGAGGACAGTATTTACCTTTAAATTATTCAGTCCTGAAAAATATTCCTTCTTTAGCTATTCTTAATATTCCTGTCATAACAGTCAGTTCAACATAATTGTTACCTTTTACTGCCTTTTCAAAAAATCCTTTAAAAAATTGTATTACTTCATCATAATAACCATTTGCATGAGCTTTTATTATTGGCTTGTCATATTCATCAATTAACAGAACTATTTTTCTTTCCATAGTAATTATATAAATATTTTGACAAATTTAAAAAGAGCTCTAGTGTAGTCGTGTTCCTCTTCAAACCAGATTTTATCAAAATCTTTTTAATTCATTTTCACTTAAATATTCCCTCAAAAATTCAAATTTACTGTATACATTGCTGATAGTCCACTTTATACTTCTATATCCATTTTCCCAGTTTGAATCTTCAAAATCCTTGAAACTTATAAATATGACAGGATTCATTCCCTGCTTATCAAAATATTTACTTTTAGAAATTTCAAGGCCTTCAAATAACTTTCTATTTTCTGCATTATTTTTTTGACATCAAAAAAATATTTTTAACATGGACATATTCAATGACTTCCCAAACCTACGAGGTCTTGTAAATAAAATACTCGATGTTCCACTTTCGAGGATTTCCTTAATTAGACCTGTCTTATCAAAAATAATAATAATCTTTCTGTATCATTACCTCAAAAATTATCAATACCTACAGGTAAATTTTTTTTCTTTTTTTGTCTGTATCTTCCTCTTTAATTTTTTTTCCTTTTTCATATCCCTCAATTCCTCTCTTTTACTCATTTAACTATATTATATTTATTTATCCATATAATGTCAATTTATATTTTTAATTTTTTTCATTAAAAAAATATCGGGTAAAATGAAAAAAACGGCTCTTTATACATTACTTCAAAAACTGTCCTTTTACCAGCATTTTTGAAATGTTTAATCTAAGCCGCTTAAATTATTTTCTATATATCTAAATCAATTTCATTATCTTTAAATTCAAAGTCTTCATCATTTAAATGCACAACTTCTAGTGCTTTTTCATAATTTGTAGATTTCTTGGAGAAAAAGTCATGCTGAGTAGTTTCTACATTCAATCCATTTAATACAATAGGATTTACATCCTTCACTTCAAATTCCTCTTCAAATCCAAGGTTCATAAGAGCCTTGTTTGCATTGTATCTTATGTATTCCTTGACATCTGCTGTAAGTCCTATATCTCCATATACTTCATCAGTATATCTTGCTTCATTCTCATAAAGATCATAAAGAAGCTCTTTCAGTTCCTTTCTTACACTTTCCTTTTCCTCATCAGTAAATGTTGCGTAAATTTCCTGTGAAAGAAGTCCTACAAACACTCCATGAATAGACTCATCTGCTATTATTTTCTTTATTATGTCACAGCTTGCCACCATCTGACCTTGCCCTGCAAGCCATAAAGGTAGGAAAAATCCACTATAAAATAAATATGTTTCCAGATAAACCGAAGCACACAGTGCCATATAAATCTCCCTCTTAGATGCTTCAGGATTATTCATTTTCTGGTAGTAATAATCTATCTTGTTTGCCTTATACTGCAAATGCTCATTTTCCTGTACCCAGTTAAATGTCTCATTGATTTCAGCTGTAGAAGCAACCGTTGTAAATATTGTCGAATATGACTTTGCATGAATTGTTTCCATCATACACATATATGACAGTACTGAACGGCATTGCAACGAATCAATATGATCTATGATTTTTGGCATTCCTGTATGACTCTGTAAAGTATCCAGCAATGTCAATCCTCCCAGTACCTGCAAATAAGCCAGTTTCATTTGTGGCTCAAGAGAATGCCAGCTGTCTATGTCCTTTGACGGAATATATTCTGTATCTATCCAGAACTGCTTTAAATTCTGCTCCCAGAACATCTCTACATAATCATTTTCCGGAGTGTTCCAGTTTACTGCTTCATAAGTTTTATTACTCATTTTTTATTTTCCTTTCTAAAAAATCAATAACCAGTCAGAAGTAATATGACATTCTCGTACTCCTTCATAATTATTAACTAATTTATGATCTTTATTTTTAGACGGAAGTTTTTCTCCCTTTGCTAATGTTGAAATAATCTTCTCCCTATATATCTTTAAACATCTCTCCTGGATTACTATAAGATTTATAATTTGAAGGATTTTTCTTTAATTTGTTTAGCTTCTTCGAATGCCTGAGTCAATTCTGAATTTTCAGGTAAAGAATTTACATAAAATGGTATACCTTTTTTTCTCTTATAGCCTGTTTCAAAAAAAATATTAATAGTTGCACTTAGGCTTAGGCCTAAATCTTTAAATAATTTTTGAGCTTCTTTTTTAGTTTCTTCATCTATCTTTATACTTGTATTAACTGTTGCCATAAAACATCACTCCCTCTTATGTCCATTATACATACAAAGTATATCTTTTTGTCAATTGATTAGTTTGCTATAATTTCTATTTATTCCAATCATAATACAAAAGTTTCATACAGTATTTTTCTTTCTTTTTGATATTTGAATAAAAAAATCAAAAAAATTTTTTTCTACAACAATTACCAATCTAAATCCAAATCTTCATTAAGCTCCTCGTATTCTATTAATTTGCTTGGATTTTTCAAGCTTGTCATAATATTTATTGTTATGAACAGGCTCTATTTCAATCAGTTTAAGTTCATTATCAATAAGAAATTTCTCAAAAAAATCTATATAATGGATTAATATTAGGATTTATAAATTCATTGTGTCTGTTAAGCTGTGAATAATTGGCTAAAACAAGGCAATCCCTGAAATATTTTGCATTATCTTTAAACAGGTCGTTTGAAACATCAGAAACTCCTAGAGAATCTAAAAATTTCAATGTAAATACTGTAGCTGTTCTAGTATTCCCTGCCACAAATGGATGGACATCCCATATTTTTTTCACACAGTCTACAGCTAATTCCACCACATCATTAATATCTTTAATCTTATATTTTCTAATATCCAATTCCCTGATTATATTCTTCAAGTCCTCTTCAATCGTCTTAAAATTCCCTAAGTTTTGATGTTATTTATATTGTCATAGGCAAGCTTTTTCAGTTCCTCCGACGGCTTCAAATCATCAACCTGATTAAGACCAACCGCTATTTTCCAGTATTTCTGTTTTTTATACTTGTCTGTCGTTTCTTATATTTTTTTATATTCGCCTTCTATAAGTAACACCTCTTTTACACTGATTTATGCCAATCTTTTGAAAAAAATCCATTTTATATAAAAATATCATTTATATCTATAATGTCCTTTAATTTAAATTCAAGTAAACTTAATAATTCTCGTAAATTTTCCGTTAGACTTTCATATTCTTCTTTTGATAAAAAAATAATTTAAGTCCCTCGTATATCGTAAATAATTTTTTTGTTTCTTATTATTTGTTATTCCCATAATATTATTTATATTTACAATATTTTTTTGATGAAAAAAATCATACATTCTTTCGTTATGTGCCGCTATGTTTCTAAATAATGAACTTGCACGTAAAAAAAGTTTTTTTATAAAATTATTATTTAATTTAGGTAAATTTGTGTACTCATTTTTTTATACAAATTTCTAAAATGGCTTATTATTTTATTTTGTACTCTATTTTCCAAAAATCAAATAAAAATCTGCTCATTTCTCCAAATGTAAAAAAATTAATTACTATCCAAAAATGGTATATTATCTTTTTGTTGTACTATAATGCTTTATTATACTATTGCTTTTTGTTATTTCTTAAAAAAATTTAGTTTTTTTACTAAATGTGAAATAAGATGTATATTTTTCATTTCTAACTCCAACATAATAATTATTAAGTTCTAAATAACTTTCTTTATTTGTATAACATTCCGAATAATAATATGCAATTGCCGTTTTTAAAAAGCTCTTTCCAATTGTGTCAAAAACATCAAAAAAACAACATTCTCAAACTTTTTATCAAAAATCATACAATGCTTTCAAATGATTAAAAATGAACTCCCGATTTATAAATATCATTTCCTTTTTAAAAAAGGTTCTTTATAAAAAAATTTATGATGGAATAATAATTATACCTCATTAAATAATAAATTGTTTCATCATTAGTTTTTACTCTTAATTTACCTCCATTTTCTCCATTTAAAAATCTCAACTTGTTCCTTAAAAAGTTTTAAATGGCTTATCCATTCCCTTTCCCCTTTTTATATCAAAAAAATGCAAAAAAGCCCTATCAAAATTGAAAGAGCTTTTTTTCTACAGTCTACAACAACGCACAATTAAGTGGGTTATTCTTGTAGTACGATCACTAAAATTATTATACTCTATATTTTGATATTTGTCAAATGTAAAAAAACTTTCATTTTACTTCTCTTTTTCTATAAAAATAACATCTACCTTTATTTAACTATTTATCCCAATTACTTGGAAAAATCTCTTTCTGTTTCAGGGTAATTCCCAATTCTTTTCTGATAGATTTCCTGTGGATTAATTCCTTTATTTTTTTAAGTATTCTTCAAATTTTATTTTCGTATTTTCATCAAAATATTTATAATAAATCCAAAATATATTTTCAATGCTTTTTTTCTATAAAATCAGTGAGCAATCTATAATCTGCCTTTGCCTGTGCAGTTTCCAATGCAGTATAATACTCTTCCCTTTCCTCATTTCGTATAACTGTAATAGGATAGCCATTTTTCATCAGTTCTAAATTCAGTAATAATCTCCCTGTCCTTCCATTACCATCAATAAATGGATGAATCTTTTCAAAATCAGCATGAAAATGTGAAACTTTTGTCACTAGATTATCAACTTTATTACTATTATATTTCTCAATCAGCTCAGTTAATTTTTCCTCAACCGAGTAATAAGGAGTTGTCTCAAATCCAGCTCCAAGAATTTCATTGTTACTCTGTTTGAATTTACCTCTATTTTCAATATCATCATTTAGTACAAGAGAATGGAATTCCCTTATAAGCCTTAATGAAAGAGTTTCATTCCTTTTTATAATTTCTTTTAAAAAATTAATGGCATATTCCTGTCCCTTTACTTCTTCATGCTCCTTCAAACTTTTCCCTTTCACAGTAACTCCATACTGAAGTATGATGTCAGTTTCTTTCAGAGTAAGAGTATTTCCCTCGATAGCATTTGAATTATAAATAAAATTTGTCTTAAGATTACTCTCCAGCTTTTTCAAGATTCCTTCATTCAAAGGTCTTTCCAGCTCTAAAAAAATTCTTTAAAAAAATTTCAATCATAATAATTCTCCTATTTTGAAAGATTAGATGTTTATGATGATTAATGCAAAAAAGCCCTATCAAAATTGAAAGAGCTTTTTCCACAGTCTACAACAACGCACAATTAAGTGGATTATTCTTGTAGTACGATCATTTAAGTTAGTATACTCTGTATTTTTGATATTTGTCAAATGTTAAATTTTAATTTTTAAATGTAATATCTATACTATCATTTTCGTATTTCTTGAAAAATAATTTTTCCATATTTCATACAGTTCATTATGATTTTTCTTTTTAAGAAGTTTATTATTTCATCTAAATCTGAAATATCAAATTTATTTTTAACAGTTTGTATTTTTGCATTTTATAGATTCTATACTTTTATCATCTTCATTTATTAGATATTGTGCATTAACTAATTCTGTTTTTAAAAGATTCCATATGATTTTTTTCTTATCAAAGGAAGTATTATTACCTCTATAAAAATTTTGCATCTATGGCTATATTAAAAATTTTTATCTATAAAAAGATAACATTCATCTTTTTTTAGTTTCTATTACAAAAATCTTTAAAAAAATTACAAATCTCTTCTAGTGAAATTAAAGATTTTTTTCTAAAAAAATTTTTAAACTCTCTATCTTTTTGCATATCTATAAAAAGAATTAACTAATAATAAATGTCCTATAAATATGCAAATATCATTCCTTGAAATTTTTTTCTCCCTCATTTCTATTTCTTTCTAAATCTTTAAAAAAATTTTCACAATCTTCATAATTCCATTTGTAATTTATCCTGTATGCTATCATTAAATTCAATAATTCGCATTGAGTAATGTTCTTGTCTTTCATTAAAAAAATTAAATATTTCTTTTCTTTCATCAATTTCAAAAATTAAATATTTGACTCACAGCTTGATAATCTTTAAATTTGTATTTTTTTGATTAATTTCATTTTTTTAACAGTCCATCTTTAATACTTAAATAATGAGATATTAGTTCATCATACTCTCCTAATTTATATTTTTTTCACAGACTCTAAGACAGAAAGTACAAATTCTTCTCTCTTTTCTAGATTTATTTTATTTAATTTACTTCGCCATTTTTAATTCTAATAATATATTATTATAAAAAGGTGCTTTTACTATTTTTTTTGTATCCTCTAAATTTGGTTCATATTTCTTTAACTTATCCCAATAATTTGGAATTAAATATTCTATAACATCCCAAAAATATATAAAGCTTGCTCGTAAATAATATCATATTCCTGATTTTCTATATTTATTTCTTTTTATACTTTTAATCAATCTCTCCACATTTCTAAAATTTATTTCTTCATCTATCAATAACTTTTCATCATATTTATTTATTGAACTTATAATTTCTTTTTATAATTTCTTTTTTTCCTTATACTAATATTATATACATCTGAAAAAATCTATTAATTCAAAAAAGATTAGAATTTGGTAAGTAAAAAAATCTTATCAAAAATACTTTTCCAAATTTTTTTCTTCCTTCTTTCTTATCTTTATTTTCTTTTTGTACTCTTTTCTTTTTTTCCTCTTGATTTCTTTTCTATAATATTAATTAATTTTTTTCATAAGATGATAGAGTAATTAATGTGATGCTTTCATTAAATTCTATATTCAATTCTCCAATAAAAATTCAATACTTCTAATATCTTCTCTCTATTTTCTATTCTATCAAAAATCATCTAAAAATAATAACAACTTTTTTTCTAAATAATTTAAGTTATCTTTTTATACTAATTAAAACTTCTCTATAGTCATCTTCTGTATTTTCACTTAATAGTTTACTTAAATTAAAACTTATAAATCCTAATTTAATACCTTCATCATTAACATTAAAATACGACATTAAATCTTTTTAAAGAGCTTGTTATAATCTTATTTTTTTAAAGATTCTATGTATTTCAGATAATATTTTTTTCTAAATTCAGTTTTAGTGTCAAAATAAGGAACTTTTATATAAATAAATTCATACTTTTTTTCATATTTTTTTCCATAAATTTTTTTATAAAAAAAGTTTTTTTCCATTTCCCAAATATTGTTTACTAATATTGAATCTTTCCCCAATTCTATTTCTTTTTTTCTAATTTTTTTAATATTTCCTATTCTTGATGAAAAACAATTCATCTTCTACTGTTAACGTAATCAATATGTCACATTTTTCTTTTTAAGATTTTTTTAATTCATCATCTGTATTTTTTTCTTGACATTATCAATTACTAACATATTTTTTTCATTTTTTTATTTTTTTTACGTATATTTATATTTAGATGACAATTATTTAAATAATATGAATTATTCTTATAGATTATGTTATACTTTTTGTTCATATTCCTTTTTTTATACTATAAATAAACTCATTTTTTTATATTTTTCTTCTTTAAAAATTAAAAATTAATTTTTTTATCTCCTTGCTGTATTTTTTTCCTTTATTAAATCAATTTTTATCATGATTAAAAAAACCATACTTCTACTTTTTATTCCCATATACCTTTTTCTATTTTTTTAAATCATAATTTTCTTTTTGAAGAAAAAAATTTTTAAGCAAGAAAAATTATTAGAAACATAGAAATAAACATTAATTTAAAGGTATAATATATAAATTTTAAAAATACTGATTTCTTTTATAAAAAAATATTTAAAAATATCTTTTTGATTTTCTATTAAAAAAATATAAAAATAAATAAAAATGCAAGTTGTTTCTACTAATAATATAAACATTTTTTTACAAAAAACATGATTCTTTTTTTCAGCTGATTCAAGATTAATAAAAAAATAACGAAATAAATAACAATAGTACCCATATTCTAATATTATTATTTATGATATAAGAATTTTTTTATTATCTAGGGTTATTGATAAAATTTGAAACGAAAAAAATACAGAACAAAAAAATAAAAATTGACTTATTGATACTTTTTATTTACCATTCTAAAAAGGTATAATAGAAATTAAAAAAATATTGCTATTATTACCAATACAGGTATCCTTAATATATGATCTATATTTTTCTATATTTAATATCTTTCCTAAAGTTACTTTTTATTGCTGTGAAATTATGATTTAGCTACAAGTAGTAGTATTAAATTAATTGCAAAAATATAATAACATATAGAATTGATTTTTTTTTAAATATTTATATGGTTTATCAACATATTTATATAGTTTATCAACCATTCATCCTCCTATATCATCTTGGTTTTAAGATAATAGCAACATTCAAATTTTACAACGTAAAAAATATGTAAATGAGCGTAATGAAAACAAACTATTTTGTTTTCATAGCGAATGAATATTTTTAAGTATGTAAAATTTGAGTTGTAAGTTTTTTGCTAAGCTTTTTTACAAAAAAGCGTAATCACAGCGTGGCTACACCGAACAACTTATACACTCCTCAATCGTAGCCTTTCTCGTTCTTGTATAATAAAGAGATTTCAATCCTAATCTATGTGCATAAACATACAGTTTCGCCAGATCCCTTGTTGTATCTGTACTTTTATTAAATAATATTGTAGAAATTCCCTGGTCTACGTGTCTCTGTATTACAGACACAAGCTTCAGTATATTTTTCTGATCCATATCATATGCAGATTTATAGAAGAAATAGTTGTCATTTGTCAGGTAAGGCATTGGATAGAATGTAGTACTGTCTCCATATTCCCTTACTTCTATCGTATCCACAACAGGCATTATGGAAGCTGTGGAGTTCATTATATAAGATGTAGACTGATTTGGTGCAATGGCCATTCTATAAGCATTATAAACACCATATTTCATTACATCCTCCTTCAGTCTTGCCCAGTCATCCTGAGTTGGAATATGTATTCCTTCAAATAGTTCCCTTACCTTTTCTGTCTGAGGTAAATATTCATTTTCAAGGTATTTATTAAAATAATTTCCATTTGCATATTCCGACTTATCAAAATCCTTAAATGTTTCCCCTTTCTCCCTAGCTATTTCCATCGATCTTTCAAGCGAGTAGAAGTTCACCATCATAAAGAATACATTACAGAAATCAAGTGCTTCTCTGCTTTCATACATTATAAAGTTCTTTGCAAAATATCCATGCAGGTTCATTGCTCCAAGTCCTACACTGTGAAGTTCCTCGTTTGCCTTTTTGATTGAAGGCACTACATCAATGTTTGTCAAATCTGACACTGTTGTAAGTGAATCTATCGCAGCCCTTGTGGCTTCCCTTATTCTTTTATTTTCCATTACTGTGGCAATATTAAGTGACCCAAGATTACATGAAATTCCTCTTCTTATAACATCTTCCTCAAAATATGAATTTATATCTGAAACTTCTGACAGCTGCATTATTTCTGTACATAAGTTTGAAAATTTCACAGAACCTATTTCCTTTAAGGCGTGTTCCTTGTTTGCATTATCCTTGAAGAATAAATACGGATATCCGCTTTCCTTCTGTGTCTGGGAAATTTTAATTAATAGTTCCCTTGCGTTAATTTTTTTCTTTTTAACATTTGGATTATCAACCAGTTTTTCATACATTTCGTTCATATCCATTTCATCCAGATATTGACCATATTCTAAAAATACAGTATGAGGATGGAATGTATAGCAGATTTCATCTTCCCTTGCCAGTTCCATAAATTTATCCGGTACAATTACCCCTATTGAAAGGGATTTTATTCTTATTTTTTCATCAACATTTATTTTTTTACAGTCTAAAAACTCATTAATATCAGAATGGAATACATTCAAATAGACAGCTCCCGCTCCTGCCCTCTGACCCAGCTGATTTGCATAGGAAAAAATATCCTCCATTATTTTCATAATAGGCAGTACTCCTGAAGCTCTTCCTTCAACACCTTTTATGGATTCCCCCCTTGCCCTTACTTTAGAAAGATTTATTGATACTCCTCCACCAATCGAAGAAAGTTTCATTGCAGAATCAAACACATATCCTATTCCACTCAGATTATCTCCCATTTCATCTAGGAAACATGATACAAGCTCTCCAGATCTCTTTTTCCCTGAATTAAGAAATGTAGGTGTGGCAGGCTGATATTCCTGATTTATCAGCATTTCTGCATATTCCATTGCCTTATTCTTATTTCCCTGTGCCAGATACAACGAAACAATGGATATTCTATCTTCATATCTTTCAAGAAACTTTTCCCCTGTGTCATCCCTTAAAGCATAACTTTGATAAAATTTCGACGCGCTCATAAAAGAAGCAAATCTGAATTTCTTATTATACACTGACTTAAATACTTCTTTTATTTCTTCAAATGTATACATGTCATAAAAATTTATATAGTAATCATTTTCAATAAGATAGTCCATTTTTTCCTTTAAATTATGAAAAAATACTGTATTTTTGTTTACATAATCTATAAAATAGGAGTAAACAGCTTCCTTATCCTTTTCAAGCTGAAATTCTCCATCCTTTTTTTACCATTATCTCATTATTTAGATATATCCATTTCTTCGCTCTTGCCAATTTTTTTCCCTCATTTCTAAATTTTTTTCATATATTATTTATTTTTCAATACTATTTATAAAAATATTCCACCTGAACGTGTGTTCCCGAAAGTTCAAACTTCATCAATACTGGAATTCCATATTTCTCTTCTATGTTATCTCTGCTTTTTCCAAATAGCGTTCCCCAGTTCATATTTCCACTTGAACATACTGATTCTATGCATTTTCTGTTATTTTTCATTTTCCAGAAATTTTTTTCTGTTGTACTGGGAGTTTCTCCAAAAATTAGTAGTAAATGTTACTAAATGACCTTTTTCCGATATTTCCATATCATAAGTTATTTTTACAAATTCCCATTCAGGTCTTTCTTTTTTTATTTTATCTATAAATCTTTGTACATTTCCTGTTTTTTTGAATCATAATATACAAACATAATTTATATCCTTTCATTATGGCTTTCACACCTTTATAAATTTATGAAACTAAGTCTGAAGTATAAATAAAAAAAGAGGTCGCTTTAAAAAACAGAAATTTTTTTTGATAATTAATCTATCATTTTACAGGTTGAATGAGTTATCTCAAAAAAATAAAAATCTGAAATCCTATATGAAAAAAATTATATTTATGAATTATTTGTAAATTTCACAATATAAAACAGGAAATGACTTTAGAAAAAAAGTCATCTGTCCGAGCTGGCGAGTTTTTTTGACTTTTTCTTAATGAATGACTGTTTTATATGAGTGAAATTACAGTAAATGAATAAATATTTTTTTTATATTTAACTTTTATTTTCTACATTTTTAAGATAACTGCAAATTTCTATTTTTTTAAGACCGCCCCTTTTTTTATAAATATATACATTTCTCCAGATAATTTTTATATATAATTATATCATTGCTATTAATTCTTTCAATTCTTCAGGATTGAAACCAATCGTTCTTTTTATTTCTTCATCCTGATCCAGAAGTATTGTTGTAGGCACTGTTCTTACTTTATATTTCATTGCAAGTTCAGGGTTATTAAATGGATTTATCTTTTCATATTCAACACCGCTTTTATCCAGTAAATCTGACACCATTACACATGAATTGCAGTCTGCCTTTTCAAATTTAATCAGTTTTTTCATTTCAGTTTCTCCTTCTCCTAAATTGCTGAGCATTGATATTAGATAGCAATTTAATGTTTTTCATTAATTTTCTATTGTCTTTCCAAAACAAAAACACAATATATTGTGTTCATGTTTTTTTCTTTTTAGGTTATATCTAGTATAACTATTATTTAGATTTTTTTTCAATGTTTTTTTATTCTGTGAAAAAAATTAAATGATTTTAATTTTCATCCTTTACATAAGACATTCCAATTACTATAAATTTGTCAATATGTTTTATATATATAATTTTTTTATAAAAAGAACAATTGTTATTCATATTTTTATTTTTAATCTTTTGTATGTACATTTATATCTTTTTTTATGATACAATCATTTATATGTTGAATTTTTACATAATAATGTATATAATGATATAATATTGCTTTAAAAATATATCAATTCAATTGTAAATCGGGAAAGGAATGATTGATGACTAGTAACAATAACTATGACAATAATGACATAAATAAGCACTACAAGGAATCCTACAGTCTTCTTAAAAATGATCTGGATAGTAAAATCGTTATGATTGACGGGGCTATGGGAACAATGATACAGCAGCACAAACTTACTGCCGAAGACTTTGGTGGAGAAAAATACGAAGGATGCAACGACTACCTTGTACTTACAAAGCCTGAAGTTATAAAAAACATACATAAAACTTACCTTAAGGCTGGAAGTGACATTATAGAAACAAATACTTTCGGTGCACTTGATATAGTCCTTAAGGATTATGATCTGGAAGATAAGTCATTTGAAATGAATAAAGCCGTCGCTGAAATTGTAAATAAAGCAATTAAGGAATACAGGGAAGAAAATCCTGAAGAAAAGAGAAATCTTTATGTGGCAGGGGCACTGGGACCTTCAAATAAGTCAATAAGTGTCACTGGAGGGGTAACATTCAATGAACTTATACATTCATACTATACTGCTATTTCCGGATTGCTTGAAGGTGGAGTAGATATAATACTTTTTGAAACTATTCAGGATACACGTAATTTGAAGGCTGCATTTTTAGGATTTCAGAAGGCAACGTCTGAAAAGTATCCTGTTCCGCTTATGCTTTCATTTACTATTGAAAGTACAGGAACTACTCTTGCGGGACAGACTGCCGATGCATTTTATTATGCAGTAAATCACATGAATCCGCTGTCTATTGGATTAAACTGTGCTACAGGACCTGAGTTTATGACACAGTTCCTGAAGACTCTGAATAATGTTTCAGATACATATATTTCAGTATATCCAAATGCCGGGCTTCCAAATGAAGAAGGTGTGTATGAAGAAACTCCGGATACACTTGCTGCAAAGATAGAGCCTTTTTTCCAGGAAAAACTTTTAAATATAGTTGGTGGATGCTGTGGTACTACTCCACAGTACATAGAAAAAATAAAGGCAAAAAGTATAAACTACGAACCAAGATCAATTAAGGAACATCAGGATACAAAGAACGCAGTCAGCGGGCTTATTACACTGAATCCTCCTGCTGACAGGCCTATTTATGTAGGTGAAAGAACAAATGTAATTGGTTCACGTATATTTAAAAATCTGATTGCAAATGAAAAATTTGATGAAGCAACTGAAGTGGCAAGGCTACAGATAAAGGGAGATGCTGATGTAATCGATATATGTCTTGCAAATCCTGACAGGGATGAAATCAGTGATATGAAATCATTCCTTGAAAAGGTTGCTAAATTTGCAAAAGTACCTATAATGCTTGATTCCACTGACATAAATGTAATAAAGGAAGGACTTACATATCTTCAGGGAAAAGGTATTATAAACTCCATAAACCTTGAAGATGGAGAGAAAAAATTTGCTGATATGTCAGAACTGATTAAAAAATTTGGAGCTTCTGTCGTTGTTGGGCTTATAGATGAAAGCGGAATGGCAGTTTCACTTGAAAGAAAACTTGAAGTTGCAAGAAGAAGCTATAAACTGCTGACAGAAAAATACGGTATTGATGAAAGGGATATAATTTTTGATACACTTGTATTCCCAGTTGCTACCGGAGATCAGAAATATATCGGTTCAGCCACTTCCACTATTGAAGCAATAAGAGAAATTAAAAGGGAAATGCCAAATGTAAAGACGATACTTGGAGTAAGTAATATTTCCTTTGGACTGCCTATTGCAGGAAGGGAAGTTCTGAACAGCTACTATATGCAGAAAGCTTATGAAGCAGGACTTGACTATGCCATTGTAAATACTGAAAAACTAATTAATATGTCAGATATTTCTGATAGGGAAAAAGAACTTTCTGAAGCGCTGCTGTTTAATACAAATGATGACACTGTTGCAGAATTTGTTGCATTTTACCGTGAAAAGAAAGGTGTGGAAAAAAAGGCGGATACAAGTAATATGACTCCTGAGGAGCAAATTGCAAACCTTGTTGTTGAAGGAAGTAAAAAAGATTTAGTTCCTCTGCTTGATAAGCTGCTTGAAAAGTATACTCCACTTGAAATTATAAACGGACCTTTAATGACAGGAATGGATGAAGTTGGAAGGCTTTTCAATAAAAATGACCTTATTGTTGCTGAAGTTCTTCAAAGTGCTGAAGTAATGAAGGCTTCTGTTTCACATTTGGAACAGTTTATGGAAATCTGATTCTGCAACAAAGGGAACTGTTATTATGGCAACTGTTAAGGGAGATGTTCATGATATTGGGAAAAACCTTGTAGGAATAATAATAGGAAATAATGGATACAATGTTATTGACCTTGGAATTAATACCCCTGCAGAAAAAATAAGGGAAGCTATTATAACAGAAAAAGCTGATTTTGTCGGACTTTCAGGACTTCTTGTCAAGTCTGCCGCTGAAATGGTTAATACCGTGGCTGTACTTCGTGATGCAGGAATTAATATTCCTATATTTGTAGGTGGTGCCGCCCTTACAGAAAAATTTACAATAAATAAAATTGAACCTTCATATGAAAATAATATTGTAATTTACTCTAAAGATGCCATGACTGCACTGGCTGACCTTAATAAAATGATTGTACCTGAAAAATTTGAAGAATTTAAGGGATATCTTCAATCAAGAAGGGAACTTATGCTTGTAAAGGATGAAAAAGCTCTTGAAAGACTTAATGTACGTCAGACTTTTGGAGAATCTGCTGAAACATTTGATTATTCAAAAATAAAAAAACCTGAATATGACTTTGAAAAGATTTACAAGCCTGAAACCCTTAATAAACAAATAATTACAAACATTAATGCTAAAGATGTATTTAAATATATGAATCTTCAGATGCTTATTGGAAAACACCTTGGAATGAAATGGGTTATAAGTGACCTTCTTTCAAAAAAAGATCCTAAAGCTATGAAAATATACAATGAGATTCTTGACATTATAAATCATGGTGATGAATATTTTTGATATTAAGGCTATTTATAAATATTATCCATGTAGGAAAAATGGCGAAAAAATAGAAATTCTTTCTGATGATTTATCAGAAGTTCTGGAAACATTTGAATTTCCAAGACAGACATGGGGACAGTATCTGTCACTTAATGACTACATTCATCCAACTGAGATAGATTATATAGGTATGTTTGTTGCAAGTGCAGGAGAAAAATCCAGAATTGTTTCAAATGAACTGATAAGCAAAGGTGAATTTTACCGAGGTCACCTTGTAAATTCATTAGGACTTGAACTTGCAGAATCTGTAGCTGAATACGTTCATACTATAATGAGAAAAGATGTGGGAATTATAGATAAAGATATAAGTATTGATGATGTACTGAAGGCTAAATATCAGGGAAACAGATACTCTTTCGGATATCCTGCCTGCCCTGACCTATCCGATCAGGAAAAGCTGTTTGGATTATTGAAGCCTGAAAGATTTGGCATTAAACTTACTGAAGGATACATGATGTATCCTGAAGCTTCTGTAAGTGCAATTGTATTTTCACAGCCTTTCTGTAAATACTTTAATATATAATATTTTTATAAACAAAGTGGTAACAAAGCGTAGTTTATATCATTTATATGTTAGTATATAAAAATAAAAAAGTTATTGATACTATAATTGTATTACATTAAAACAATTATTTTATGAAGAGGTGACTTAAATTATGAAAACAAGTAAAAAAATGATGACAGTGGTGCTAGGAGCAGCTTTAATTGGAGGTTTATTACCTATAACTGGTTATTCTAAACCTAAAAAAGGACAAAAATCTGCTATTGAAAAATTAGAAAGTTTTTTTGCAAAGGAAGATGCTGCAAATAAAAAAACAGAAGTTGCAGTTTCTGCTGTAACTAATAATGCTGAAGGAGGACAGCAAACTGCTCCTGAAATCATTAAAAAGACTTTTGCATGTGGTAATGAAACTATTACTGTTGAATATGGTGATGGAGAAAAGGCAACTTTAACTAATGGAAAGGGTTCATATGAACTGGTTAATACAAAAGCTGCCAGTGGAGAATTCTACAGCAATAATGAAGGTGTTTCTATTCATATGAAAGGAAACGACGGAGTATACACATCTTCATCTAAATCTAACGATGTAAGTTGCGAATTAAGCAAATAATAGTATTTAAGTTTTTTTGCTTATCATGTAATAAGATAAATAAATGAAGATAAATACTATTTAAAAAAACTTATAAAAATATACTGCACCTCAAATTTTGTAGGTGCAGTTTAAATATATTTGAATTTTTAACTTGAATATTTAGATTATTATATTTTTATCATTGCATATCTACTAAAGAAAAATTTTTTTAACCTATAATTTAAATTGTTTACTCTATCCCATCTAGTTGGTTCATAATAGCATCCTGTTTCTCTCTCTATATCTTTATTTTCTATTGTTAATGATATTGCCTGCTTTATTTGAGCTATTTTTTGTAGATATTCCTTATAAGCATCATCTACTTGCATATAGGTAGCTTTTTTTAAAAAGGAATACTAGTCCCTGGAACTATTTTTCTGGTCAACTTTTTTTAATTTCTTCTACGGCATCACAATATTTTGTTTTCAATTCATTGTCTATCTCTTCTTGAGTCGTTGTTTTTCGAAAAATTTTTTTTTCATATCCAAGATTTCTTTTTTTATAAATGTAGATTTTTTTCATTTTTTTGATGTTTTTTTTATATTCATAACCATTGTATATGTAATATTTCCCGTTTTTTTGATTTTTCTATATTAATAGTAGTCGAGAAATATATATAAATTATTCCGTTATACCAAACATTATTATATACTATTCTCTTTCCGTAATTTTTCTTCTATCTTTAAGCTGTTAATCTGCTCAAAAATTCTCTTTTTATATGTAATTCACGCACATTTTTCTTCCATGTTTATTGACCTTTCTGATAGTACAACTCTTTTTTTAATTATTCTATTGATAAAAAAATACTTACATTGAAGTTCTTAAAAAAATTCTCCCGTTTCCATATTCTGAATACTTTTTTTATATCTCTTGTTATTAAATCAAATATAAACTTATAATTATTCAACTCCCCTATTATTTCTCTTTTTTCTATATCTACATCTATTGTGCCTTTCATGCGAAGTGAGTGATATACATCTTCAAGTTTCTTAGATTCTAATGGATTTTCTACTCTGTCTTTATGAAAATGATCAAAACTATCCTGATCGTCAAAAGTATAACCGCATATTCTTTCCTTATAATTCATATAGTTTACATAATCTGCTACTTCCAATACTAAAGCAAACTTAGGATATTTCTTTGACAAGTATACTTCCAAATACTCATCCTCATCATAATATAATTCATACTTTTCTTTTAATTTTTCTGTTATTATTGTTCCTATTTTTATATCTTCTACAGGATAGTAATCTTTATCTCTTATATGTATAAATACTACCCTTCCTACAAGTATATGAATTGACATGTATACTATTTCTTCATTTTCTTCATTCTTTTTTTACTGTAAGTTAAAGCATTAAGCAATTTATCAAATTCAATATATTCTCTTTCCAGTTTATCCAATGCTTTTTTTCTACACTATCTCCTAATCTTATTCCTTTATATTCATAATCCATTGTTATTCCTCCATAATTAGTTCAATTTAACTACATTGAAGTTCTTAAAAAAATTCTCCCTGTTTCCATATTCTGAATGCTTTTTATATCTCTTGTTATTAAATCAAATATAAACTTATAATTATTCAGTTCCCCTATTATTTCTCTTTTTTTTCTATATCTACATCTATTGTCTCTTTTCTATCAAGAGAATAAAAAAATATCTTCAAAATTCTTGCATTCTAATGGATTTTTCTACTTCATCTTTCTTCGGATAATCAAAACTATCCTGATCGTCAAAAGTATAACCGCATATTCTTTCCTTATAATTCATATAGTTTACATAATCCACTATTTCCAATACTAAAAGCGAACTTAGGATATTTCTTTTGACAAGTATACATCAAAATACTCATCTTCATCATAATATAATTCATACTTTTCTTTTAATTCTTCTGTTATTATTGTCCCTATTTTTTTATATCTTCTGCAGGATAATAATCTTTATTTCTTATATGTATAAATACTACTCTCCCTACAAGTATATGGATGTATATCGCTTCTTCTACTTCTTCATTTTTTTTTCTATAAATTAAAGCATTAAATAATTTATCAAATTCAATATATTCTCTTTCCAATTTATCCAATGCTTTTTCTACACTGTCTTCCAGTCTTATTCCTTTATATTCATAATCCATTGTTATTCCTCCATAATTAGTTCAATTTAACTACATTGAAGTTCTTAAAAAAATTCTCCTGTTTCCATATTTTTGAATACTTTTTTTATATCTCTTGTTATTAAATCAAATATAAACTTATAATTATTCAACTCCCCTATTATTTCTCTTTTTTTCTATATCTACATCTATTGTCTCTTTTTCTATCAAGAGAATAAAAAATATCTTCAAAATTCTTGCATTCTAATGGATTTTCTACTTCATCTTTCTTCGGATAATCAAAACTATCCTGATCGTCAAAAGTATAACCGCATATTCTTTCTTTATAATTCATATAGTTTACATAATCTACTATTTCCAATACTAAAAGCAAACTTCGGATATTTTTTTGACAAGTATACATCAAAAATACTCATCTTCATCATAATATAGTTCATATTTTTTTCTTTTTAATTCTTCTGTTATTATTGTCCCTATTTTTTTATATCTTCTGAAGGATAATATTCTTTATCTCTTATATGTATAAATACTACCCTTCCTACAAGTATATGAATCAATATATATACTGTTTCTTCATCTTTTTCATTCTTTTTACTATAAGTTAAATCATTAAGTAATTTATCAAATTTAATATATTTTCTTTCCAGTTTATCCAATGCTTTTTCTACACCGTCTCCCAATCTTATTCCTTTATATTCATAATCCATTATTATTCCTCCTCATTATTCTTATTTTCTGTACTGATTATCGGCGGTATCCATTTACCGTTTGTTTTTCCTGCTTCATCAGAAAACACTAATGTTGCCCTTTCAGGAGTGTTACCTCTTATTCCGTATTGGCTTACTCCTCCTTTTACTACTTTTATTTTCCCGTTTTCTGTTGTCCCGAACACTCTATATGGGGACTCTCCGTGCGTTCCTCCTCCTGTACTTGATCTTATGCTGTTTATATTCCCATCACCGCTTACAGTAAATTTTAATCCTCTTTCCGATCTTCCGGTTGAAAGTTTCCCCACATTCTTCCCTTCTCCTTTATACCACTGATACAGTTCTCCCGTATTCATATTATTTGTTTTTGCTATTCCTTCAGCATTTACCTTTCCGTCTGCTGTAAACAGTTCTCCCGTATTTTTCAGTTTACCTTTAACATCTTCCATTACCACATAATCAGTTCCATTTTCAGGTCCTCCTTATATTCTAATTTTTAATTACATCACTACTTTCCTTTTATTATTTCAATTGCACTTGCTTTCCCTTCATAAATTTCATCATTATTCAATTTTCCGTATTTATACAGGGATAAAGGTAATATATTTTTTTATTTCCTCTTTTTGATTTTAATATGTCAAATTCTAAATATCTTAATTTTTTTCCAATTTTCTTATGACTGAAAAAAATCTTTTTATCGGATTATTTTCAACTGATAAAAAAATTCTAAATTTGAAAAAAATTTCTTAAAAACTTCTATATTTTCTATTCTATTAAAACTTATACCCAATTCTTCCAGATTTTTTTATTATTTCCAATAAAAGATATATCTTTTATTTCATTTGAAGACATTCTTATATTCCTTAAATTTCTGCTTTCCCTTAAAGAAGATATTTTTTTTATTCCGTTACCTGTCATATACAGTATTTCCAATTGATTAAGATTATTCAAAAATGCTTATATCTTTTATTCCTGTTTCTGATATTGAGAGAAATTTTTAAATTTTTTTGAATTTTTTTAAAAAAATCTATATTTTCAATTCCTTCTGTACGGTCTAAAAACTGTTTTTCAATTTTAACATTTTTTTTGTTTTTTTCCTATTTTTTTGTAAAAATCGCTTTTTATAATTTCAGAATCTATTATGCTTAATTCTTCCAAGTTTTCAAATTCTTCAATATCTTCAAAAATTTTCTATAATACTGTCATGTAATTCTATTTTTTTCAAATTTTTTTAATTGTAACAGTTTTTTTATATCGATAACTCTTTTTATTTAATAAATAACTGCTTAAATAAATTCTTTGAATCTGTTTTTTTACCTCAGGAGATAACGAATCTATATTTCCCATTGAAAAACTCCTGTAAATTGTCAAGATTTATAAGCCATTTCATATATTTGTTTATTTTATTTTTTTCCATTGACACATCTTATTTTTTTAAAAATCTCATTTAAAAGCAATTTTTCCCTTTTTTATTGTCTTTTTCTTCAGAATCATTGTTTTTCACAGGTATAAACTGAATCTTTTACAATATTTAAATAGTATTTCCCGTTTTCATAGCTTATATCTTCTTTTTTTCATTTTTAAGATCTATTCCATATTCTGAATATTTTTCAAGTTCTTCTTTTAATAGCCCAGAAAAAGATTGAAGTACTCCCGTTTTTTTCATTTTTTTAGAATAAGAAAAAAATTGATATTAAGATTAAAAATTAAAAAAATATTTTTTTCATTATTATTTCTCTCCTTTAATTACGATTTCTTCTTTAATTGCTATATCTTCATTTATAATTAAAAATTACTCCTTCATTTATTTCTCTTATTTTTTTCATTTTCAAAATAAATATTTAATTTATATTTAAATTTATAACTTTTAACTTTAAGATTATATTTTTTTTCTCCAGTTCTTTTTTTAATATATAATCACTCATAATCAAACTATTTATTTCTCCTGTTATTTCTACTTTATTTTTTTATCTTTATTTTCTGTAACTATTACAGGGATCCTTAGTTTCTTCACGAAATTTTTCCAGATAAAAATCCTTTCCTATTTCCAGAAAAAAATTTCCTTTTTTTAAAAATGCAAATTAGAGAATAATAACTTTATCAGTCTATTGTCATTAATAGTTTTAAATAAAAAGCCACTCATCATTAACAATAATTTTAAATTCTTCTATCCTCTCTAAATACCTCATATCTTTTTTTCATAAAAATTTTTTTCTATTGTATTAATTCTGCTATTTATTTCTTCTAAATTTAAAAACCATTAAATAAAAAAATTTTTCTTTTGATAAAAAAATAATTCTAAGGAACTGAATGCCGAAAAAAATTTTAATTTTATCATAGTCAATTTCTTCATCATTTATAAATATCTTTATATTTTTTTCATCTAAATGAAATCTCAAATAATTTTTCTTTATCTGTATTCTCATCTAAATTCTTTAGATATACTTTTGACTTATATTTTAATTTTACCCTTTTTTTGCTCATTATTAAAAAAATTTCAATTCTTTTCATAATTATAACTATACTCATTCATATATACAGTTCCTATCATTATTTTCTCCTATCCATTAAGAAGAATTATATTTTTTTCTTTCAATTCTTTTTAATTTGTCTTTAGCATCTTTAAATCTACATGCTTTTTTTGTGCGGATCTCACCACCATTTACAGTAAATTTTTTTAAATTATTTGACATTTTCTTCAAAAAAACCGTATACATCTTCTCCTGTCCATATTGCTCCTGTATCAAATTTTTATTCTTTGTATATTATTTTCCTGTAAGTACTTTCTTATTTGCTCCAATATTTTATCCTTTTTCAGAGTCGGAAAAAAACTTTTTTTAGCAATTCTTCAATTTCTGCTCTATTTATTTTGTAATCTTTTTTTCAAATCCTCCAAGTAAACAAATAGCTTTTCAAATCCCTTTTTTATTCTCTTCTTCAGTTTCTTTTTTTCAAAAATCATCTGTATCACTAATCAATTCCAATATTCTTTCAGTCCTTGTAGTTACGTTATAAAAATGCACTTCTTTATCGACTTTTATTTTTTTCTACAATATCAAGGCTTTTTATTATAAATATAATATCCTTTTATTGAAAAAAATCAAAAATCAAATCTTTTCATTTACAGGGATTTTTAAAAATTTCTCTGAATCCTCCTTTTTATTTTTATTCGGATGTGATTTCTTTTTCATTTAATAATTCTTTAAAAATTAATCTTTATTCTTAAGTCATCTAATTTTTTTCGGTAATATAAGTTACAACTGTCGGTATATTCCAACCTGAATATATTTCAAGAGTTTGAGTTTCTACAGCGACATTTCCGATATTTTTTTTATTTTATCTATTCTGAATAAGTAAGGTAAAAATACTTCCTTCCTCTATTTCCTGCTCCATATTTTCATATTTTAAACCTTCTTTTGTTCTTGTCAGTATTAGATTAACCTCTTTTTACCTTCGTAGAGTATTTTTTTAAAAATATTCAAAAAGTTAAGTTATCTAACTTTTTATAAATTTCTTCCTTATTAATTACTGAAAAAAAGTTCCATTTGAATATTCTATTTCTAAAGGAGTAAACAATTTTTTTTATTTCTTCATAAAAATATACTTTAAAAATCGGAAGAAGAAAAAAACTGGCATCATTACAAGAAATAAAAATCAATCTTAATTGTATTTTTCTCTTTTTATTTCTTAATAATTGAATTTTTTTCATTTTTTTCCTCATATTTTTTTAGAATCTATATACGATGTTATTTTTATATTTATATAATTCTGTCATCATGTTTAATCACCTAAATATTGATTTGTAAAAAAATTATTTTTTTAGAATATTCAATTTCTAATTTATAATCAAGTTCATTCGGATCCATTCTATCTATAATTCTTCCTGCCATATCCTCACCTATATCGCCAAGACTACTATATTTTTCTGTTTCGGATAATTTTAATCTTCGCTTTTTCCACTCTAACCTTCTGCGTTTTTGTGCTTCTTTTGCTGTTAATTGTGATTTTGCTTCCTTTTTATTATATTTTTCTATTTTTTCATTAATTCTTTCTATTTCTTTCTCTATCTCTCTATTTTCATCAATAATATCAGCATTTTTAGCAAAAGTTGATGTTACGGATTCAATATCTCCCGCTAATTCTTTAATTCCCTTTAAGAACATTACTGTCTCATAGCCTCCCACTATATATTCGGCATATTCTTCACTTTTCTCATCATTTACACCCACAAAAGAGATTATTCCTTTACTGCCTTCAAAGAGAATATCTTTTCTAAACCATATTTCTCCTAAATCTCTTGTTCCGTCAAAAACATCTACTGATCCTATTCCTGTTACAGGGACTCCTATAGGTGCAAGTACTCCTTCGCTCACTATTATACTTGATATACCTAAACTCATTATACCTATTCCTTTACATATCTGAATTGCCGGCATAATACTTTTTGTCACCTTTTTAGTAGTCGGATTCCATCCAAAATTTGAAAGAAACTTTGTCATTTCCGCATTTTTTATTTCCTGATCCTGTCCGTTATCTGTAAAAGTTATATTTGCACTGGGACAATTTTTACATTTAAGTACCGATTCTTTTAATAAAGCATAATTTCCGTTTATTTTCAGTTCTTTTGCATAATTAAGCCATATAAATGCTTTATTTTTTATATCACACGGCTTATTCGTTTTTTTACAAAATAAATGAGGATCAGGTTCAAAATTTTCAGGTTTTATATTCTCAACTGTTCCTATCGGATCTTTTCCCATAAGAAAAACATGAGGCTCGGGAACTAAAAATTCTATCATTTTATCTTGAGGATATCCGAAACTTTCAGGCATATAACCATATCCTGCTTCTTCAACACTGAGTTCATTAAACTCAAAAGTTGCCATAGGACAACTTAAAACAGCTCCATCACATACTAAAGTTTTTTTGAGAATTCTTTTGATATTATTTCTTTTCCTGCTTTTTTTAATATATCTTGAAAATTTTTTTTCTTTTCTTCTTCAATATCTTTTCTGGCTTTTTTTATTTCTTCCCATTCTTTACCTTCCAGTTTCCCGACATCAAAATATCCTTCTGCTTCATCCCAGTTACTTCCACTCATCTTATTTTCCCTCCAACTCTTTCAAATACTCCTTCGCTTTTTCGTCCCCTCTTTCTGCAGCTTTTTGAAACCATTTTTCTTGCTTCTGAATAATTTTTTTCAAAATTTTATATGTCAACCCCAAATTAAACATTGCTTCTTCATCTCCTTTTTCTGCGGCTATCAAATAAAATTTTGCTGCCTCTTTAAAATTCCCATAATCAAAATATTTCCCTCCCATTATAAAGGCACATCTATATTCCCCTTTTTCTGCTCCTTTTATATATACTTCTTCTGCTTTCTTTTTTTTCTTCAACTTATCATACATATCTCCCAATCCGAAATATGCTTCTATATCCCCTTTTTCTATCGCTTCTAAATATATTTTTTCAGCTTTATCATACTTTTTTTCTGTTTTATATACCAAAGCTGTATTATACATACCGCTTCCTTCTATCCCTGCCTTCTTAAAATATTTTTCCGCTTCTTCATACTTTCCTTCTTTTCCGTATACTATTCCTAAGTTTTTTATCGCATCTACATTATCCGGATTTTTCTCCAAATATTTTAAATACCATTTCTCTGCTTCTGCATATCTTTCTATTTCATCATAATACCATGCCAAATTATACATCCCTGGCAGAAAACCTCCTTCTGCCGACTTTTTTATCCATTTTTCAAAGTTTTCGTAATCTTTTTTATCATAATAATATTCTGCTACGTATCTTGATGCCTCAGGGCTATATTTTGACAGTTTTTCAAAATACATTACTCCTACTTCGGGATTTACATCATAGTTTAATTTTGCTGTCGTCATCATATTTTCCAATTCCATATCGCTCATATTATCATTTATTCTTGATATTTCTTCCTCTATTCTTTTTCCTACTTTCTTCACTGAGACCTTTTTTTCCTCCACAACTCATTATCAGAATCATTGTCATTATTATTAATATGATTTTTTTCATTTTATCCTCCAGACCTTATTTATTTCTCTAATTTCTACTTTATTATCTATTTTTTTAAAAAATTTCTATACCAACATCAAAAATATCCTTCCGAATCATTCCAATTGCTTTCGCTCATATCATTTTCCCTCCAATTTTTTCAAATACTCCTTCGCTTTTTCATCTCCTCTTTCTGCAGCTTTTTGAAACCATTTTCTTGCTTCCGAATAATTTTTCAAAATTTTATATGTCAACCCCAAATTAAACATTGCTTCTTCATCTCCTTTTTCTGCGGCTATCAAATAAAATTTTGCTGCTTCTTTGAAATTCCCATAATCAAAATATTTCCCTCCCATTATAAAGGCACATCTATATTCCCCTTTTTCTGCTCCTTTTATATACATTTCTTCTGCTTTCTTTCCTTTCTTCAACTTATCATACATATCTCCCAATCCGAAATATGCTTCTATATCCCCTTTTTCTATCGCTTCTAAATACAGTTTTTCTGCTTTTTCATATTGCTTCTTAGTTTCATATGCCAAAGCTGTATTATATATACCGCTTCCTTCTATCCCTGCCTTCTTAAAATATTTTTCCGCTTCTTCATACTTTCCTTCTTTTCCGTATACTATTCCTAAATTTTTTATCGCATCTACATTATCCGGATTTTTCTCCAAATATTTTAAATACCATTTCTCTGCTTCTGCATATCTTTCTGTTTTTCCATAATACCATGCCAAATTATACATCCCCGGCAGAAAACCTCCTTCTGCCGACTTTTTTATCCATTTTTCAAAGTTTTCGTAATCTTTTTTATCATAATAATATTCTGCTACGTATCTTGATGCCTCAGGGCTATATTTTGACAGTTTTTCAAAATACATTACTCCTACTTCGGGATTTACATCGTAGTTTAATTTTGCTGTCGTCATCATATTTTCCAATTCCATATCGCTCATATTATCATTTATTTTTGATATTTCTTCCTCTATTCTTTTCTTACTTTCTTCACTGAGACCTTTTTTTCCTCCACAACTCATTATCAGAATCATTGTCATTATTATTAATATAATTCTTTTCATTTTATCCTCCAATGGCCTTTCCTTAATTTCTACTTATTATCTATTTTTAAAAAATTCTATTCCGACATCAAAATACCCTTCCGAATCATTCTAGTTGCTTTCACTCATCTTATTTTCCCTCCAACTCTTTCAAGTCTTCTTTCGCATCTTCAATTCCATTTTCATATGCTTTTTGATACCATTTTCTTGCTTCTGGATAATTTTCCAATATATCATATGAAAGAGCTAAATTATACATTGATTTTGCATGTCCTTTATTTGCCGATATCAAATAGTATTTTACCGCCTCTTTAAAATTCCCATAATCAAAATATTTCCCTCCCATTATAAAGGCACATCTATATTCCCCTTTTTCTGCTCCTTTTATATATACTTCTTCTGCTTTCTTTTTTTCTTCAACTTATCATACATATCTCCCAATCCGAAATATGCTTCTATATCCCCTTTTTTTCTATCGCTTCTAAATATTTTTTTCAGCTTTATCATACTTTTTTTTCTGTTTTTATATACCAAAGCTGTATTATATATACCGCTTCCTTCTATCCCTGCCTTCTTAAAATATTTTTCCGCTTCTTCATACTTTCCTTCTTTTCCGTATACTATTCCTAAATTTTTTATCGCATCTACATTATCCGGATTTTTCTCCAAATATTTTAAATACCATTTCTCTGCTTCTGCATATCTTTCTATTTCATCATAATACCATGCCAAATTATACATTCCCGGCAGAAAACCTCCTTCTGCCGACTTTTTTATCCATTTTTCAAAGTTTTCGTAATCTTTTTTATCATAATAATATTCTGCTACGTATCTTGATGCCTCAGGGCTATATTTTGACAGTTTTTCAAAATACATTACTCCTACTTCGGGATTTACATCATAGTTTAATTTTGCTGTCGTCATCATATTTTCCAATTCCATATCGCTCATGTTATCATTTATTTTTGATATTTCTTCCTCTATTCTTTTCTTACTTTCTTCACTGAGACCTTTTTTTTCCTCCACAACTTAGTATCAAAAATAAATATCGTTATTATTAATATTATTTTTTTCATTTTATCCTCCAATGACCTTATTTATTTCTCTAATTTCTACTTTATTATCTATGTTAAATAAAAATTTCTATACAGATATCATTAAGTTTATTATTTATTTTATTTATCAACAACTTATACTTAAAAATCAAAAATTATTTATTTTCGAAATTATATATTTCCCTTAACTTTTTTTAAAAATTACATATCTGCTCATTTTTAGAGTTTCTATTGACCCGATAATCTCAATATTTTTCGTTATTTATTTTTTTCTATTATACAAACAGGAAGTTTTAATTCTTTTATTATTGTACTGACCCCAAAAAGTTGGACAAATTAATTTAACTTACTAATAAGGATTGACTTCTGTAAGAAGCAGGAGTTAATCCTTTTTAATTTTTTTCCTTTATTCTTTTGTTATTATAATAATATATGTAATCTTCTATTGCTTCTTTCAATTCATCTAATGTCCTGTACGTTGCTTCCTGTCCATAAAATATTTCTGATTCGGAGCTGTTGCTTCAAAATCTCTCTTGATATGGTTATCAGCTATCTTTCCTATTTGACCTTTGTATGAAGAATATTTTCTCTTTTTACGCATAATACTCTGTAAATTAAATTTCTTCATAAGCCTCTGCACTTTTTTTATGATTAATATTGAACCCTTGATTCTTTAATTCCAACGTTATTCTACGATAACCATATCTTCCTTTATTCACATGGTAAATTTCTTTGATTTTTTCAATAATTTCTTTATTCTTCTCATCAATATCTTTTTTGTTAATATAATAATAATATACTGATCTTGATATACCAGCTATCTTTAACAGCATTTTGAAAGGATATTTAGCTCTAAGTTCGGCTATTATTCTTACTTTTTCTTCTCTTTTAGCTCCCTTTCCTGAACTAGAGCTCTCAATTTTTTTAAGTATTCGTTCTCAGCTTTAAGATAAAGTATTTCATCTTCCAATTGTTTAATCTTATCTTTTTCAGATAGAACTTTCTCATTTTTCTTGGGTTTAGTCATAGCTTTAGGTTTCCTTCCTTTTTTCTTTTCTATAACATTATACCCGTTTTCTTTAAATTTTGAAAGCCAATTATGTAAAAGACCTGAAGAAGCTAAACCAACATCAATAGCGACAGAATTAATGGATTCATTATTAACTAGAATTCTATTAATTGTCTGTAATTTAAATTCTTTAGAATAAAGTCTATTTTTACCATTTCCTAGAACATCATATCCGTGTTTTCTAATCAATCTGATTAAATAATGAAGAACAATCTTGTTAACATTAAAAGCTTTGGCTAATGAAGCAATAGTTTCACCGTTTTTATTTCTTTCATATATTTCAATTTTATCTTCTCTTGTTAGTTTACTCATAAAAAAACTGCACCTCCAATCTTGTGTCCAAGATTTTGGGTGCAGTACAAAAGAAGGAGTGAAGTTTTTGAGTAATAATTTAAGAAATATAGAAAAAAATTTAGCGGACAGGTTAGATTGGAAGTTAAAGAAAATGACTACTATTCAGTTAGACCGGAAGTCGGTATTCAGTTCAAATATAAGCAGCCAATGGCTGTAAGAACGACTTTTACTACTTCCTTAAACTTAGCTTATGAAAATGAGCTTGGAAAAATAAATGATGTCAACAATAGAGCAAGAGTAAACTATACTACTGCTGACTGGTATAATCTAAGAAATGAAAAAGAAGATAGAAAAGGTAATTTCAAAGCTGATTTGAATTTCGGAATAGAAAATCAGAGATTTGGTGTAACACTAAATGCAGGATATGATACAAAAGGTGAAAATATAAGAGGTGGAATTGGATTTAGAGCAATCTACTAATAAAATTTTTGTGTCATTATATGGCAAAGTGTAAACTAATAATAAGTTATATCATTTATATGTAGAAATATAAAAAAATAAAAAAAGTATACAATACTATAATCTTCTTACAGTAACAAACAAATATTATGAAGAGGTGACTTAATTATGAAAGCAAGTAAAAAAGTATTAACAGTTGTACTAGGAGCAGCTTTAATTGGAGGTTTATTACCAGTAAACGGTTATTCAAAACCTAAGAAAGGACAAAAATCTGCTATTCAGCAATTACAGGAATTTTTTGCAAAGGAAGAAGCTGCAGAGAAAAAAGAAACTCCTGCTGTAACTTCTGAACAGGAAGAAAAACCTGCTGCTGAAGTTATCAAAAAAACTTTTACATGTGGTAAGGAAACAATTACTGTTGAATATGGTGATGGTGAAAAAGCAATACTTACTGACGGAAAAGGTAAAACACATGAACTGGCTATTACAAAAGCTGCCAGTGGAGAACTTTACAGTAACAAAGAAGGTGTTTCCATTCATATGAAAGGAAACGATGGAGTATACACATCATCTTCTACTGCTGAAGATGTTAGCTGCGAAATAAGCAAATAATACTTTATTCTTTCATTTATCATTAAAAATAGATATCTATATGTAATAAAAATTTAGAATATATTACCTAAGAAGGCTGATTACAGCTCTATCAGGTAATATTTTTTATTATCTCTATACTAAAAATGACCGGATTTCTCCAGTCATTTCACATTCATTAAATTTATTGTAAACCTTTAAAGTTAAATATTGGCTTTATTACTTCTATTATGTCCATTGTTTCTTTTGTAGCTTCCACTATTTCATCAATGTTTCTATATGCCTGTGGTGCTTCATCAAGAGTATTTTCCGTAACAGTAAAGCTTTTTACACCTTCCATGCTCTCTTTGTAATCCTGCAGGGAAATACTTTCTTTAGCCTGACTTCTGCTCATTACACGTCCTGCTCCATGAGGTGCCGACTGCAGCCACTCCTGATTGCCTTTTCCCATTGCTATAATGGAACCGTCCCTCATATTTATTGGAACTATTATTTTCTGCCCTTTTCTTGCAGGGGTTGCACCTTTTCTGACTGTCATGTCTTCAAAATCTATATAATTATGTACAGATTCCCAAAAATTATCTGCATTAAATCTGTATCCAAAAAATTCAAGTATTTTTTCTATCATTTTTCTACGATTTTCACTAGCAAATTTTTGAGCTATTTTCATGTCGTTTATATAGCTTTGAGCCTTTTTTCCTGTCAAAATATGTGCTGTTTTATTATATTTTGCCTTAATACTGTCCTTCATATTTTCCCTCTCTTCAGGCGGTGTATTATTTAAGTCATTTTTATAGGCTTCCAAGTCAAATTCAAGCATTTTGTTATAATATTTACAAATATCCAGTCCAAATTTCTTGATCCCGAATGAACTACAATATAGTCATTATCCTTACCAGAATTTATTTCAATAAAATGATTTCCACCACCTAAAGTTCCAAGTGCCCTTGAATAAGATTCTATTTTTTCTTTAGGTTTTTGCATTATTAAATTACTGAAATCAAATTTCTGGGTCTTATCCTGTAATTTTGGCCCTGATGGAATATTTTCATTTATATGATTGTAAAATGCCTTCCAATCAATATTTTCTACGTCCAGCTTTGGAATTTCATACACACTCATTCCACAGCCAATATCAACTCCAACAATATTTGGAATTACTCCCTTTTCTACATCCACTTTTGCAACAAATCCTACAGGAACATCTTTTCCCCTGTGAGTGTCAGGCATTAAATGAACTTCATCATACAATCCATGTGTATTTTCATGAACATCATTTATTATTCCATAATCAAAATTTATTGCATGATTTACAATGTTAATTTTGTTTTTCATTTCCTTTCTCCTCCATATTCATTATAATTTTTTAGAGGGTTAGGGGTTTTGAGATACTTTGACCAGTATTATACCTTATTTTTTTGTAAAAAGAAAAAGGAAAAATTTGGGATTTTGGTATGAATATTATTATTTGATAGTCTTATTATTCTATGGATTGTTACAATTCTGTGTAAATCAATAAGTTACATATATAAATCCTCTCTTTATAACAATCATATCTAATTTGTACTTCATGAATTGATTTTTTTATTAAATTAATATCCCTTGCATAAATTATTTATCCCTTTTTATTTTCATATTATCTCCAAATTAATCGAAATATAGCACCCAGAATTATTATCCAAGTTGCAATTCCAATTATTTTTTTCTGTTGTTGTTGCACTTTTTCCAACCTAAAAGCAATTTTAAGGTTTATTTTTTTGTTTTTTTCCAACCATTATTTCTTTTTTTCATAGTTTTTTTACGGCATAATGATTTTTTTAAGGATAGGATTTTTTTGTCCTAAATCCTATTTGAATACAATTTTTGATATAGAGCTTTTAAAGGTATCAACTTAAATTTAACTGTGATTTCCTTTTATTGCTCTTTTTTTCATTTATCATTATCCCTTTTTACCTCCTTTTTTTATTTTTTTGAACATATCCATTATTATATTTAATTTTTTTACTATTTTGAGATAGCCTCTTCTTCTATTTTACTTCTTTTTGTTTTTTTCTCATATCTAAAAAAATGGAATATTCCAAGCAGGATATTTTGAACTTCCAGTAACTAATGCTACTAAAGGATATTACTTGAAATATCATAATCAATTGAAAAAAATTGTAATCAAAAATTATGTAATTCTTCAATATAAGTATTTAATTTAGCACTTATTTTCTTTTTTTCTTCAAGAGGCATATTTTTCAATTTTTAAAAATAGAATCTAAGATTTCAGTAGATCTTTTACTCATCTTCTATCACTCTCCCTATATTTTTTTATACAATTTATCTCTTTAGCATTATATATAACTTTAGAACTAGTTCCAGGCTTAGTACTATTGATTTTTTTCATTATTAAAAAAATGATTATTATATTTATAATTTTCACCTATTGTTTTTTTATGATATTATATTCTTTTTGAAAAATTCAGATATAAAATCAAACAAAAAAATTTAATTTATCTCCTATTTTTTTGTTATTTTTCTTTTTTTCTTTATATTTAATTTTGGTTCTAAATCTACAGACTTCCAAATTCTGTCTATAATTTCTATTTCTTCGTTATCTGTTAAATCTAATATTTTCTCTAAACTTACAAAGCGACTTACTATTTTTGAAATTTTTTTAGTTTTATCTTTTTTTAACTTCTCATTTTTTTCCAATACTTTTGCATTTCCAAAAATTATCCCAAAAAAATACATACCTTTTTCCTAACCATAAAGAATCATAAGGATGATTTGACTCTAACAACTTATTTTCAGAAATAAATTCGTTACACTTCTCACTTAAATTACAATGATAAACTTTTATTATAGGTGCTAATTTAGCATTCACAACTTCTCCCTTTTTTTATTGAATGTATTAATTATTTTAATAATATCATTTTTTTATCATAAAAAGTAAATATTTTTTTTAATTTTTTTATTATTATTTTTTTATAATTTTTTTATTTTCAATATAAATTCCATTAAATAACTTTCACGTTTCTAAATTTTTCCCACACATACAATTAAGTCTATCATATAAAAAAATTATCCTCAAATATTTTTTTTCTTTTTTTTCTCCCACAAATATTTTTAGAGGGATTTCTTCTAACCCAAGGTATAATCCGATTTACCTTTTTACAATATGTTGCATATTTTTCTCCAAATTTTTCCTTCATCCATTTTTCTTCTGTAAATTTCATCAATATTGTTAAATAAGCCCAAAAGATAAAGGGAATTATTAATAAATACAAATTTGATGCAAAAAGTAAGAAACCTGTAAAAATAAAGCTAAAAGCTGAATATATTGGATTTCTTACAATAGAGTACACGCCATCTGTAACTAGATGACCTGCTTTTATTTCATCCCTTATTCTTTGAAATAAAACAGCTTTTATCCATAAAGTAATACCACAGATAATAAAGATTATGCCTATAATAGACAGCAATATTTTTGCTTTTGGAACCTCACCTGATTCCAGTAAGCCATAATAGTCCAGCAGTAATCCGCATATTGTAAGAATAAGACAAGTTATCACATATACTGGGCCAACTCCAAATATTGGCAATTGTCTTTCTCTATCTTTCTTCACTTACTTCCACCTCTTCAGTTACAATCAGAGCCCTTTAACTAGCAAAAAATCTAATCTTCTTCATTATTGGAAGGTTCTATCTCTTTTTGTCTCTTCTCTTCCATTTCTTTTTCTTTTTTAGTTTCTTCCTCTGACAATACTTCTACTATAAATCCATCCTTTTTCCATTCTTCTATTTTTTCTTTTGATGTATCAAATGGAAAAACAATTATCGGAGGCATATCTATAAATTCGCATACTGCTCCCATTTTTTTCTTCTTTTTCTCCTTTTTTTTATTTTTTTTCTTTTTTTATTTAAAAAAATTAAATCTAAATATTAAAAGATAAAAGTATTATTAAATATTTTTTTCAGGTAATCTATTACTTTTTTTATCTCTGACTGTCACATTTATATTAAAATTTAATTTGAATTCTTTATCCATAATTTTTTCCTGTCATATCTTGTCATCACCTTTCTAATTCCTCATTTCCCTTAACATACTCACTACTTCCATATGTGGCGTCACAGGGAACATTTTTTTATTTTTCAAAGCCTTTAAATTCAGTATTTTTTTTATCATTTCTATTACTTATAATATACCAATAAATTTATTTTATTTCAAGATAAAAAAATACTGATAACTAACGATAATTTTCAATACTTAAGTATAGTAAAAAAATATTTGACTTATATAATTTTTTTATAATATAATATGCATAAGATAACTTTGTCGAGGTTTTTAGAAATCTGATCTACCATCTCATTACATATTGTAATGAGATTTTTTTAGGGGGTAATATTAATGAATAAAAAAATGTTGTATATGATAAGCCATTTTTTTAAGTACTTTTAGAGTTGCTAAAAAAATTAGAGAAAGATTATAAATTAGCCATTGGATATACTGATTTTGAATTTAATTTATTAGAAACAGTATCTTATTATGATTTAATTAATGGATATAAGGAATGTTTTTATGGAAAATGAAATTTATCAACATCCATACACGTTACTTGATTTATTTTCGTTCAGTACATTTGATAGAGAATTTCAAAAATATTTTATTCAAATATAGTGTTTATGCTGAAAAATTGTTTTTAAAAAAATAGACTTTCATATGTTTTAAGTAAAAAAATTTTTGGTGTATATGAAAAAGATTATTTAAAAAAATATGTTGACTATTATTAGAAAATTTAGAAATAAAATTGCTCATAATCATAAATTTCTAACATACAAAGTTCCATTAAAATATGCTTTATTACAAAAAAATTAATCAAAAATAAATCCCTACCAATTAATGAGAAAAAAAGAGACTTAAATAAAAAGAAAAACTGTTGGACGAAATGATATTTTTTTTCTTTTATACTTTCACTTTCTATTGTTGTTAATAATCATATGCTTAATCATAATATGTTATCCGAAATATTATCGTTATTTCAATCAGAAAGTAATAATTTATATAAAAAAATAGATGTTTCAAAAACTTTATATAAAAATTTTCCAATTTGCCAGAGGATTTTTTTAGAACGTATATCTAAAAATTGATTTTTTTGGTCACTTATTCAAAAATCAAATAAGAAAAATAAAAAAAGTGGACTATGGTGATTAAATAATTTGTTACCAGTAGTGTTACCATTTTGTTACCAATAGTCCAATTTTATCTTATTTTTTTTCAATTTATTTCAATTTTTTATTTTCTCAACCCCTCTAATTCCTTACTTTCCTTAATATACTCACTACTTCCATATGTGGCGTCACAGGGAACATATCGACCGGGCAAACCCTCACAACTTCATAACCATTCTCCTGAAAAGTTATCAAGTCCTGAACTAGTGTTTTCGGATTACATGAAACGTAAATTATATTTGAAACATCATACTTCAGAAGTTTCATTATAGTCTTTTCTCCAACTCCGGGTCTTGGCGGATCAAGAATTATAATATCAGGCTTTATTTCCTTTTCTTCCAGCTCATCGAGTTTCTCAAATACATCTCCCGCAATGAACTCTACATTATCAATATTGTTTAATCTTGCATTTTCATTGGCTTTTTTGACTGCCTCTTCCACAAGTTCTATTCCATAAACTTTTTTAGCCTTTTTTGATACAATCTGACCTATTGTTCCTGTTCCGCTGAATAAGTCAAAAACCGTATATTCCTTTGTATTTTCACCAACTTTGTCAATGTACTCCATAACTTTTCCATAAAGAAGCTCCACTCCATCAGAATTTGTCTGAAAAAAGCTATATGGACTTATTTTAAATTTCAAGCCAAAAATTTCTTCAGTCAAATCCCTTTCCCCGTATAAAATAGTTTCACTCTCAGAAATAACCATATCTGAAAAATTATCATTAAATGTATGTAAAATTCCTGAAATTTTAAATCCGTCACTTAAATTTAGAGCCAGAAGCCCTTCCTTAAACATTTCCTGAAATTCCCTCTTCTGAGTTTCCTCAATTTCAGTAGTTGTTATAATATTTACTAAAATCTGCTTTGTAAATTCTGCTTTTCGTATTACAAGATTTCTAAAAAAACCTTTGTGATCAAGCCTATGATAAAAATCAAAACCTGTTTTCTTACAGAATTCATTGCAAAAAATATATATCTGATTAAAATTATCATCCATCAGCTTAAGTCCCTCAACTTCCACAATATCGTGAAAACTGTTCTGTTTATGAAGACCAAGAATTATAGGACCGTCTTTTACTGCATTTCCAAAGCTGAATTCCATTTTATTTCTATATTTTTCCGGCTTCGGACTTTTAACAGGTTCTTCAAAATTATACTCATTCTTAATAATCCTATCCAGTTCCTTCTTAATATGCCCTGCTTTAATTTCCAGCTGTTCTTCATAAGTATAGTACTGATAATTACAGCCTCCATTCTGTCTTGCTTCATCATCATAAATTGTATTTTTTCTTCCTGCAAAATCAATTATTTTACAATGTATCAGCTCATATTTATGACGCCTTTTTACAAAAATCCCTTCAACAATCTGATCTTTTGCTGCATTTATATTCGTATATATCTTATTTTCATCATAAAATCCATATGCTCTACCTTTTGTATCAAGATTTTCAATTTTTAATTGTATTAAATCCCCTTTTCTCAAAGGTTTTTTATTTAATTTTTCCATATTTTCCATTAATTTCTCCATTTTTTTTATAAATTCATATATTTTTTTAATCTTTCAATTGCCTCTTCCAGTATAGGAATATCGTGCACTATTGAAAATCTCACATAACCTTCCACCTGGAATGTTGACCCTGGCACAATTGCAAGTCCTGTTTTTTCAAGTAAATCCAGTGCAAAATCCAATGATTTCATATCTTTAAGCCTGTCTATATTCTCATATCCCGCAAAAATATAGAATGCTCCTTTAGGTTCAAGGCACTTAAATCCCATTTTTTCCAGTTCATTTTTAAAATAATCGACCCTTTTCTTATATATTCCAGAAACTTCCCTTCTGTCAGAACATTTTTCAAGAGCCGCCATTGCACCATACTGTGACAATGTGGAAGTACTTGTAACATTATACTGGCTTACCTTTTTCACCTGAAGCTGTAATTCAGGATTTGTGATTATATACCCTATTCTGTATCCTGTCATTGAATGGGATTTTGAAAATCCGCTCACTATTATAAGCTGTCTTTCCAGTTTTTCCCAATGTTCTGCAAATGAAGTATACTCCTCAAAAACTATTGAAGCATATATTTCATCACTTAAAAGGTATATTTCCTTATCTTTTAACAAGTCTGCGATTTTTTCCATTTCCTCCTTTGGTAAAGTTGTTCCTGAAGGATTATTTGGATTAGTTAAAATTATTAGCTTAGTTTTTGGTGTTATATGTTTTTCCAGTATTTCTGCTGTCAGCTTAAATTCATTTTCCCTCAAATCAATGTATTTAGGCTCTCCCCCTGTCAATTTTATCAATGAACCGTATCCCACATAGGCAGGAGTCGGCATCAGCACCTCATCTCCTTCAGCAATTATAGCCTTCATCACTGATCCAAGTCCTTCTGTAGACCCCACTGTCACCAGAACATTATCTAAAGAAAATTTCCCATTAAAATTTTCATTATAGAAATCAGCAATTTTTTTTCGTAATTCAGGCATTCCTCCCACTGGAGAATATTTATCCTTGTGTTTACTGCATGATATGCCACAGCCTCCTTCACTTCCTCAGGCACATCAATGTCAGGCTCCCCAATTGACATATTTATAGCATTGTCATATGTCTGCATTTTTTCATATATTTTTCTTATATCAGAAATTTGAATTTCTTTTACAATTTTATTTATATACATAATCTTTCCTTTCATAGTTAAAAATACTGTTATTTCTATATTTTATCATATTTTTATAACTAAAAAAACAGTTATGTATTACTTTTTTTATTTGAAAATTTTTAAAAAAATTTCATTGTAATATACATATTTTTTTGATAAAAATCTATATGTAGCTCTTCCGATTTTTTTAACATGGGTTATTAGATAAAAAAATTTAACATTGAAAGGATAATATAATGAGTGAAAATAAGGAACAATCCATAAACTTAAATATAATATTCAAAATAATTTATAAAAATATTTTTCTTATAGGACTAGTTACTGTTCTTATGGCTGGACTGGCAGGTTTTTATGCCTTTACAAGTAAGTCCTTTAAAAGTGAGATTATTTTATACGGAAACGACAGGGTTTTAAATGAAATTGGGGAAAATTCCCAGTATTCATTAAATTCCTTCGACTTCTTCAGATTTATACAAAAAAATTCAAAAACATTAACAAATACAAAGCTTCCTGAAGAAAAATTTTTGAAGGAAATGTCAAAAAAGCTGACAGCACAGACAGAAACAGGAAATCCTACAGTTAAGGTTAAATTTTCCAATTCAAATAAAAATGAAGCAGAAAGCTTTTCAGAGGAATATGCCGACCTTGCTGCAAAATATCTTACTACAAGGGAAGATGATTTTTTAGATAAACAGATTAAACTGCTGGAAGAACAATATAATTTTATGGCAAATAACGTTGATTTGAGAACAACTAAAGATTCATTGAGTGATACTCTTGTTTCCAGGCTTGCATATTACAGACTTTTGAAAAGTGATACTTCACCACTTGTAAAACTTGTAAATATAAGCGTAAAACCTGCGTTAAATAAAAAATTCGTTCTGGCAGGTGGAATTTTTGCAGGATTATTTTTAGGAATTTTAATTGCATTTATTAAAGAATTCTCCAAATCACTGGATTGGAAAGATATAAAATCAAAATAATAGACTATTAGGAGGAATTATGAAAGATAAAGCTTCCAGTAAGCTTGAAACAATGGGAAAAGCTTCAATTTTTCCTATATCATTGCTACCTCTTGCCGGACTTTGTCTGGGATTGGGAACGTTATTTACAAATGCTATTAACATTAAAATATATAGCCTTCAGAATATTTTAGGAAAAGTATATTTTGCCGGTGATACCTTTACAGTAACTAAAACTACGGCATTATATGAATTTCTGATTATTCTGTCGAAACTTGGAAATATAATTTTTTCAAATCTTCCTCTGCTTTTTGCAATTGGAACAGCATTTGCATTTGCTAAATATGAAAAACCTACAGCAGCACTTATGGGGGGAGTATTTTTTCTGATTATGCATCAGACAATTAATGGCCTCTTATCTACAACTATAATTCCAGGTGTTCCACTAGTAGCTGATACTCCTGAAAATCCATATGCAATGCTTATGGCAGGACAAAGTGTCATGCTTGGAATACAGTCACTGCAAATGGGAATATTTGGAGGAATTGTTGCAGGACTTATAACTGCAGGAATACATAGCAGATATTGTAAAATAAAATTATATTCAAATATGAATTCTCTTTCTGTTACAGAATTCTTTAAACTGTCGAAACTTCCAGCATTACTGACTGTAATATGTGCCATTTTTACCGGAGTTGTTTTATATGTAGTATGGCCACTTGTTCAAATGGGAGTTGCTAATTTAGGATTTTTTATAAAAAATACAGGATATGTTGGAACATTCCTATTTGGGTTCATTGAAAGAATACTGATGCCTTTTGGGTTACAAAATGTCTTCTCTCTTCCCCTCATGTATACAAAAACAGGAGGAGAAATGATTGCAGGAGGAACTTCTATTCAAGGATTTCAGAATATGTTCCTACATCATCTTACTGATCCTGCTACAAAGAAATTTTCTGTTAATTATACAAGATTTATGACAGGAAAATACTTATTTATGATGTTTGGATTGCCTGCCGCTTCACTTGCAATGTACAATGCGGCTTCAAAGGATAGAAAGAAATTTATAGCCGGTTTACTTTTTCAGCGTCATTTGTTTCATTCCTTGTTGGATTTACTGAACCACTTGAACTGCTTCTTCTATTTACTGCACCATTGTTATACGTAATACACATTATTCTTGCAGGACTTTCATTTGTGGCAATGCAAATTATGAATATTGTAACAGGAGTATCATTTTCCGGAGGACTGGTAGATTACTATTTATTTGGAGTATTACAAGGACAGGCAAAAACAGGATTTACTACTATTATTCCTTTGGGAATTGCCTATTTCATAATTTATTATCTACTATTTAGAATTCTTATTTCAAAGTTTAATTTAAAAACCCTTGGAAGAGAAAATATAGTGCAATATGATAAAGAAATTAAAGTAGAAGAAATTATTCCAGCTGTAGATACTGTTACTGTTAGAAAGCTTACTGAAGAAGAAATTAAAGCTGACAGTAGTCTTACTGTTGAAAATAAAGATAATGAAAATGCAACTGATGAGTCTAATAAAACTTCTGAAGAAAATTCAGAAAAACCTGAAGAAGAAATTTCTGAAGAAAAAAATATTAGGGAGCTTGAAAAAACTGAAGCAATCCTCTTTGCTCTTGGAGGAAAAAAAGAAATATAATAAATATTGATAACTGCTCTTCAAGATTAAAACTGGAAGTAAAAAAATTCTTTATTTGTTAACGATGCAGCACTGAAAATTACTGGTGCACTAGGAGTTATAAAAAATAGGGAAAATGTGGAAGTGATTTATGGTCTTGCTACAGCAGATATAAAAAAACAAGACTGGAAGAGTTTTTGAAAGCAAATAAAAAAATACAAATAATGAGAATATAAATAATATAAATTAAGTAAATAAAAAAATAGTCTTCTATGCTAAAAAAACTCATAGAAGACTATTTTTTTTATAAAAAGCTCATCTTTCTTTTTTTCTATATAGTAAAATTCCAATTATTATGAAAAAAACTACTATATAAGGCAAGAAAACCAACATAAGTTTCTTTTTATTCATTGCTACAATTAAAAGAGCAATAATTGAAAGCAATATTAATATTAATCTATTTATATCACGTAATATTCCAGCACATAAGTATCCTATAAAAACTGATATCATTGAATGAATAATAACTGTAAGTATACCCTCTCCATTCAATGAATAAGATAAATAAACAGAAAAACTTTAAAAAAACTCTGTTTTTTTGTATGTAAATAATAAAGAAATATGAAATAAATCGTTAATTTTAATATCAATAATATTATATTTTTTTACTTTTTTTATTTTTCCATACTAGCTCCATAAAAATTAGTACATTTTTATTATTTCATATAAAAGATTCCAGAATTTTTTTCCAGATTAATTTTTCTTTCCTGCCATAATAATATTACCTTTTTGATTTTCTTTATTTTCACAGTTACAGCTGTTACATACTGTCTGACCATATTTTTCACTGTCTTTGATTTCAACTCTACATTCTACTTTTTCAACTTCAACAATACTTTCATCTATAATATAAGCCAATGTCACAACATCATGTAATGTATGATAGATAAAATTCCCATTTTCATCATATCTTTTTGGGAAATGCAGACTTTGATATAAGAAGTCGCTTGCTTTTGTATTTGTAGCCTGAATTTTATTTACAATTTCAGCATCAGGCATTGTTTTATTTGTAACATCAAGCCCCATCATTACAATTGGTACTCCTGATGAAAATACAATATGAGCCGCTTCAGGATCGGCATATATGTTAAATTCAGCATAAGGAGTATGATTTCCGGCACCACAGCTTCCACCCATAAGAACTATCCTTTTAATTTTCCCTTTTATTTCAGGCTCAAGTCTTAATGCCATTGCAATATTTGTCAAAGGTCCAACAGGAACAAGCGTAACTTTTTCTTCACTGTTCAAAAGAGTATCTACTATGAAATTCACTGCATGCTTTTTTTCAATTTTTCTTTCTGTAGCAGGTAATTTTATTCCATCCAATCCTGTTTCTCCATGAAAATCACTTGCAATAATCTGTTTTCTCACAAGCGGACCTTTCACACCACCATACACACGTGTTGTATCAAATCCAAAATAATCGCATATTCTCAATGCATTATTTGTTACATTTTCATAAGTCTGATTTCCTGCAACTACTGATATTCCTAATAAATCCAATTTTTCATGTAGTCCTGCCACCATTATTGCAATCGCATCATCATGTCCCGGATCGCAGTCTAAAATTATCTTTTCTTTTAACATAGTATCCTCTCTCCTTCTCTAAATATATTTTTTATTTGAATGTTTTGTTATTATCTTTGACTTCTTTTTATCATAAAATCAACCTCAGCATTAGCATTTATAGGTATAATCTGAATATCGGGATTCTTATTTATATAAACTCTGAAAATCTCATCTGCAAATGCCTGACCTATTATATCCACTTCAGAAAAATCTAAAAATATTATTCTAAACTTTTCAGCATTTAACAATATTCTTCTTGCCTGCGAACGTGACATGAAAGACTCACCCATATATTCTTTTGCCAAATATACTGTTATTGTTGTCTTATCAAAAAAACATAGTTATCATCTGTGTATTCCTGAAATACTTGAAATGTTGTTCTTTCAGTATTTTTTTATCTAAAATAAATAAAAACACTTGTTCCTTTTTATTTCATTATCAATATTCTCAATTTTTTTTGAAAAATTATATAAATTCTGAGCATTTCCTGTATAAAAATTCTTTATCAAAAGACTTTATTTGAAAAAAAGTCTACTACTTTAGATGTAAAAAAATATTCCTTCTCCACTATGATTTTTCAGCATCTGAAGTTAATTTTTCCTTTTTGTAATTCAAATATTGCCTGATTTTTCATTTTTCCAGATTATGATCTTCTTTAATTTTTTTCTGAATATACCTATTCCATTATCTTCAATATATACAAATATTCTTTTTATAATCTTCTGTATAAAAAAATCGTTATCTCATTTCCACTTGAATGCTCAATAGCATTATTTAACATCTCTGTAAATGTATAATTTAGAATATGTCGTATATTTTTCTTTTTTTATCTTTTTCATATTTAGAAATAAATTCATTATAAATAATATCTTCTTCTAAGTCTTTATTGCTATATTTTTTTCAATTCATTTACATAGAATTTTAACTGATATTCATTTTTTTCTCTTTTTTTCAATTATATTCTCTTCTAAAAAGTTCTTTAATGTATTTTTGATACTGTTTGTCTACTAACTGGATATTTTTTTCAAGAACTTTCTTATAAGGATTTTCTCTCATATCAATGGTATCTATAATGAATTTTTTTATTTCTTCTCTGTATTCCTTACTAAAAACCCATATATTTACCTCCTAATTTAAAAACATGTAAACTTTAATAAAAAAATATTTCTCTGTTAAGTTTACATATTAATTATATCCTATTTTATATTGTAAGTCAAATTTTATTAATAATTTGGATATAATAAAAAAATTAGGGATTTTCACCCTAATTCATTAGATTTACTATTTTTTTAATCATTCCATACACTGCTTTTAAATCTGATTTTACAACCGAAACATGCGGAGCATAATTTATTGGAAGAAGTATTACATTAAACTGTCTTCCAGTATCACACAATTACAACATCTTTCAATCCATTTTTCACTGCAATTCTTTTAAGTTTATTCATATAGGCATCATTTGGTGTGTAAGCCTTTAAAACATCCTCCCTGACGCCATTCTGACGGAATTTTATAATCTTATATTTTATATCACTGTTACATTCTGCAATAAGTTTACTTATATTATCCACCATTTTCTCATTGTCAGTTATTTCAGGCACAATTACTGTCCTTACTTCATAAATCTTATCTAGTCCTGCTAAAAACCTAAAATTTTCAATGACAGTCCTATTTGTCGTTCCTGTGATAAGATTATGCTCCTCTTCAGTAAATCCCTTTATATCTATCATCATCTTATCAAAAATCTCAACAAATTCCTTTTTTTCTTCAGTCCAAAGGGGAAATCCACAGTTACTGTCCACAAAACATGTCATTTTTGGCCATTTCTCCTTCACTGCTGTAAAAAGCTCTGTTAAAAATCTCCACTGTAATGTACATTCTCCACCTGAAACAGTAATTCCTGATATAAAAGAAGCAACTTCCGAGATTTCATCCATAATTTCTTCCACAGTCATCGGTGTTACATCTTCAGAACAGCTTCCTTCCTTCATTATTTCAATTGTTTCAGGATTATGACAATATAAGCAGTCAAAATTACATCCCTGAAAAAATATTGACAGCCTGTTACCCGGGCCGTCAACATTACTGAAGGGTATTATTTTGTTAACAATCCCTTTCATTATTCATTTCCTCTCACTTTTCTTTCCAATATTTTTGAATTTTCCCTTGCTCCCAGTCCAAATACAACTGTCTGCTGTATAACCTGCTCATTCTTGTATAGTTTTTCCATTTCAGATTTTTTTACAAGATATCCTGTTATTCTTATTACATCAGCATCTGTAGAGTAAACAGAGAAATATCTCATTCCTTCCTTAAATGCACCTTTTATAATGTCAAGAATTGAAGCCGGATTCTTAGAAGACATTTCATCAAATGGGAAAATATCTCCTATTCCTGATTTAAAATAAGGGTGGAATTTAGCAGTCTGTTTTATGTGTTTAGGTAAGCCGGTTCATCTCCTATAGGAATTCTACATCCTGGACTTATTCCGGCATCTGTATCTATTCCTACCTGAGCATGAAGTACATAATGATTATCAGTTATTTCACAGTACTCTGTCTTGTAGTTGTGTACCAATTCCTGTAATCTTTCAATAACTTTAACTCCAAATTCATCAGCATATTCACTCCATCCAAACTTATCTTCCTTATTTTCTGCACCAATTATTTTATTTACACATTCAGCAAGTCCTACCACTCCAAACATTCCACTGAATCTATCTCTATGTATAAGTCCTTCTTTTACAAGGAAACTTGTATCAAAGAACCCACTTTCTTCTACAAGGAACTTAACTCTTTTATCCATATAGCTTGCCATTCTTTTAACAGCTTCAGGCAATGCATTGTTAAGCAAATCTTCCTCATCTTTTGCTTCATTCGCCAATTTTGCAAGATTAAGCCTTACAAGCGTATAAGCTCCACCACCTATGCTAAGCCCATTGTAGCAGCTTGCTATTGCATAGTCTTCTCCATAAAAGTCCTTTCTGAACATTTTATTATTTGCAAAACTAGGTTTAGCCACTTTCAAACTTGTTTCAATTCCCAATATTGCAAAATCATCAGGAGTCACTTCTTCATCATATTTCAATGTCAGGTTAGGAGTCATTGTATTAAGCTCAGCTGTAGCTCTCATTATCATTTCTCCTGCCTTTGTTTTGTGAGGTCCTAAATTTGCATGACAGAAGGAATCTGTAATAGTTCTGTCAATTTGAAGAAGGAACAGCTTAATAGCCTTATATGCTTCTTCCTCATCTTTTATGTATGGCTCAAGCAATGTATCAAGATTTCCAAGATAAACTGGATACGTAGTTATGGAAGGTACATGATTATACAATATAAGTAAATTAGTTGTAGCTTCCCATATGTCCTTTGCAGGTTTTATTTCAAGAAATTTACTTCCCTGTTTCATAAACACTTCATAGTCAGGTGTAATGTATCTTGCCCTGTATGGAGCATTTCCTTCAAATAAATCACAGATTATGCCTTTATCTCTATATTCCTGAATTTCAGGTGTAATTCCAAGAACATCAAGCGTTGCTTCAGCAGCTCCTGCCAGTGTTCTCAGCTTCTGTTCATAAGTAAGAACTCTATTTTTAACGATAGATAAAATTTGATCCGACATAAAAGTCCTCCTCTAAATAAATTCTTTTCCTGTACTTTTTCCTGTATATTTTAAATCAAAATACTAAATTGATTTTCTATTTGTCTTTTCTTCGTACAAATATTGTACCACATTTTTTTCTATAAAAGGCTATATCTTAATTATCTTTTTGTGACTTTATTTTTTTCAACTTTATCTATTCTTAATTTTTTTAAATTATATTTTTTTTATTTCTTATTTATTTTTCTTCAATAAACTTTTCTATTTCTTCCCTTGTTGGAATCGAATCCTGTGCTCCCTGTCTTGTTACAACAATTGCCGATACTGCAGTTGCGTATTTTATAGCTTCGTCAGGATTTCCTATTTCGCATATTTTCATTGTAAATGCTCCTATAAAGGAATCTCCGGCCGCAGTTGTATCCACTGCTTTTACTTTATAAACATCGTATTTCTTTATATTATTATCTTCGCTGAAAAGAATACTTCCTTTATCTCCTAATGTAAGAATAATATTTTTTTATACCATATTCTTTCTTTTTTTAATAGAAATTTTTTTCTGTGTATTCCTCATCATTAAATTTTATTTCAAAAAAATTTCTTCCATTTCAGTTTCATTTAATATCAGATAGTCTGTATTCTTAAAAAAACTTCCCCACTTAACTTTCTTGCAGGAGCTGGATTAAATATTGTTATCTTTCCAAGTTCCTTTGCCTTCAGAAGAGAAAATTCCACTGTCTCAGAAGGTATCTCATTCTGTAATATTACAACATCACTTGACGCTATGACATCCTGTTTAGCCTGAATATGTTCCTTCGTAATTTTAAAATTGCTTCCAGGAATTACAATAATATTATTATCTCCTTTTTTATCAACTGTTATAATGGCTCTTCCTGTCAGTTCATCACTTTTAATAACATTATCGGAAATTATTCCATATTTATTCAGATTTTGAATTAATTTTTCTCCCTGTGAATCTTTTCCAACCATTCCAATCATTTCTGTTTTCATTCCCAGCTTTGAAACTGCTACAGCCTGATTAGCTCCTTTTCCTCCACAGCTTTCATAAAAATCATTTCCAAATATTGTTTCTCCTAGCTTTGGAAGTTCTTCCACCTTTACTGTCATATCCATATTTAAGCTTCCTATTACGAGTGCTTTTTTCATTTTGACACCTCCTCATTTTTTAAATTTTACCATACTTTTGCCCATTTTCCTAATTAATCTACTCTTAATGCTTCCATAGGCTCCAGAGCCGCGGCTTTTTTCGCCGGATAAACTCCAAATACAAGGCCAATCATTGTTGAAACGAAAATACACACAAATACAACAACTGGGCTCAGAATAGGGGTTGCTCCCACAAATATTCCTATAAGAAGTGCCAGTAAATATCCTATTATTGCTCCTATTATACCTCCAAAAAATGTAAGAATAATGGCTTCAATTAGAAACTGCACAAGAATATGCACTGTTTTTGCTCCAATCGCTTTACGAAGACCAACTTCCCTAATTCTTTCCGTAACACTTACAAGCATAATATTCATAACTCCTATTCCACCTACAAAAAGTGAAATGGCGGCAACTCCGCTTATAAACAGTGACAACATATTTAGAATATTGTTAAATTCATCAAGTCCCTGGCTTGTAGAAGATACATTATAAATATCTGGGTCACTTCCTCTTGTTTCCAGAGATTTCTTAACTGCTTCCATTACCCTGTTCATATCATTGGCATCTGCAGCTTTTACCTGTAATTCCGTGTATTTATCCTGTTCATTACCGTTTATATGATTAAGATAATTATTTGGTAAAAGTCCCATTGCAGGCATACGGTTATCTCCGCCACCTAAAGTTGCATATGGATTTTTAAAAATCCCAACAATTGTAACAGTTTGACTATTTTTTCTAAAATTCAAGGTAAGTTTTTTTCCTATAGGATTTTCACCAGGAAATAATTCCTCTGCCGTTATATTATCCAGCATTACATATTTCCCATCTTTTCTATATTCACTCGGTAGGAATTTTCTTCCTTTTAACACTGTATAACTTGACATTTTAAAGTAATCCTCTGTCACTCCTATTCCTGAAAACATTTTTGTGCTGTCGTCTACAGTTAGTCTGGCAAATGTACTCGAAGTAGGAGTAACTGCTTCAACCCCTTCTATACTTTTTATTTTTTCTATATCTTTTGATGTAAGCAGATCATCTGTCTTATATGTCTGACCAGGGGAAGTATCAATTGACACTTCAAAATTTGAAACTCCAAGCTTATTCAAATCCCCTGTAATATTCTCCTTAATTCCTGCACCAAGAGAGGACATCAGTACAACTGCGGCTATTCCAATTATTATTCCCAACATTGTCAGAAAGGAACGCACTTTATAGCTTAACAGGTTTGACAGGGACAATTTTAACAGTTCAAAAAAATCCATTTATACTCCTCTCCGATTATAAACAATTTCATCTTTTTCTATTACGCCATCTTTTAATCTTATTATTCTTTACAATGTTCCGCCACATCTTCCTCATGGGTAACCATTACTATCGTTGTTCCATTATCATTTAATTTTTTAAATATTTCCAGTACTTCTTCTCCTGATTTTGAATCCAAGTTTCCTGTAGGTTCATCTGCCAGAAGAATTCTAGGATTGTTTATTATCGCCCTTGCTATTGCAACCCTCTGTCTCTGTCCTCCCGACATTTCACTAGGTTTATGATGTATCCTGTCACCTAATCCAACACTTTCAAGCGCTTCTGTCGCCCTCTTTATCCTCTCACTTTTTTTCACTCCTGCATAGAGTGCCGGAAGGGCAACATTTTCCACTGCTGTCATTTTAGGAAGCAGATTAAATGTCTGAAAGACAAATCCTATTTTCTTATTTCTAACTTCAGCAAGTGCATCCCCTTTTATCGTTGAAACATCCTGATTATCAAGAATATACTTTCCTGATGTCAGGCTATCCAGACATCCTAAAATATTCATAAGGGTAGATTTTCCACTTCCTGAAGGTCCCATGAAGGCCACATATTCACCTTCCTTAACGGAAAGATTAAGCCCTTTCAGTACTGTCAGTTCCAGATGGCCTGTTTTATATATTTTTACTATATCGCTTACGTCTATCATAAAAATTTACCTCTAATTCATATAATTACTGTTTCCTACATTGGTGGTCCATCAGGACCTCCTCCGCCACCTTTTTTCTTATTGCCTTTTATATTCGCTTTTTTTCCGTTATTTTTTGAAGGATCTGCTATTTTTATTTTTTCACCATCTTTAAGTGCTTCATCAATTACTGAAATTATTCTGTCTCCTTCTGACAATCCTGATGTAACTTCATAATATGAATCATCATTTGTTCCAATCTGTATTTCCTTTTTTGTCACTTTGCCGCTATTATCCACTGTAAATACGTAAAATTTTCCATTTTCATTCATAACTGCACTATAAGGAACTTTTATTACGTTTTTACTTTCCTTATAGAAAATTACAGCATTGATTGTCGCTCCAGGTCTTAAACTCTTGGCATCATTAAATTTTATTGTAACTGTCGTATTACTTTCATCAAGGCTTGAACTTTTTGTAGCAACTCCTGATACTTCAGCAACTTCCCCTTCAACCTTTTCCCCATCAGGTAATGAATCTGATGTTATCTCTACCCTCTGCCCTACAGCAACATTTTTTATTTGTGAATCTGAAAGGCTCACTTCCACCTTCATATTTTTTGTATCTGATACTTTAAAAAGCGTAGTTTCTGTATTTACCCTATAGTTTTCATCTGCTGTCATTTCAGTAATTACACCATCCACCGGACTTACTATTTCATCTTTTATTAAAGATAAATCTTCCTGCAATGTCGAAAGTTCCAGCTGGGCAGTTTCCAGGGCAATTCTAGCATCATCAATTGACACTTTTGATGCTCCTCCGACTTTAAAAAGCTCGCTGGCATTTCTTAAATCCCTTCTTTTCTGTTCTACTTCCAGAGCTTTTATCTGAATTTTTCTTACAGTTTCATTTTTATCCACAGGATAGAATGTAACAACTACATCACCCTTTTTTACATTATCTCCCTTTTTGAAAAATACCTTCTGAACTCTCTGGCTTGAAGTTGTATAGACTGAAATTTCATTATCAGAAACAACTTGTCCTGTCTTTTCAGTAGAAAGTGATATATCTCCCTTTTCCACTGTCGTAACTTCATATTCCTTGACTTCCGTCTTTTTACCGCAGGAAAGCAGAAAAACCAGAAGCAGGGATAAGAATAATATTCCTTTTTTCATGGAAATCTCCTTTTTCATTATTTATAATATTTTATTTTTCTAGTATATGCGGCCAGTTCATTTTTAGCCACTTCATAGTCGATTACTGCCTTGTTGTAAGCATTTCTCTTTTCCACATAATTTTCATATGTATCTGCTCCAAGCTCGTATTTTTTAGCGTATATTACGTAGTTTTCCTTAGCTATATCCATATTTTTCTTGCTGATCAGTTCATTTGTCTGATAAGTTGTATAATTTAACATTTCCTGACCTACATTGGACAGTATTTCATTTTTCTTCTGTTCATATTCCAGTTTCAGCTTTTCCGATTCATTTTTCAAATCTTCAAGCGTATCATTATACTGTTTAAAAGTCTTTGTTATCCCCACACCTACAGTAAATGATTTATTTTGTATTGAGTATCCCGCATCTGCTGTCACTTTTGGATATTTATAATCATAAGTTTCCTTTTTCAGTTTTTCACTGTTCAGACTTTCGTTAAGTTCGATTTTTTCTGCCTCTGACAATCTCAGCTTATAGAAATCTTCATTTTTAAGCTCAACTTTTTTTATATCTTCAAGCTTTTCATTCTCGGGAATTGTTACATTATAAATCATGAATTTTTCCTTTAAAATTTTCAGTTCCCTCTCTAAATTTTCATATTTCAGCTGGGAAGTTTCATATTCTGTTTTAGCTAAATCAAAATCATATTTAGCAGCCGTTCCAACTTCATATTTTTTAGCCTGTATTGCATAATCCTTCTTTTTATCGTCCAGAGAAAGAGCTTCCTGCTCCATTTCCTTTTCCTTACTTTTTATAATTTTTATAAAGGTCTATAAGCTCTCTTATTTCTGAATTTTTTTGTTGTTTCATTAGTTATTTTCTGAATATCCCTCTGAATATTGTTTATTTTTTTAAATTATATTTATTATCTCCATTTTTTTGAAAAAAATCATTCAGAACTTTTTGAAACTCCAATTTTATTTTCTGTCATTTCATTATTTGTTATATTGTAAGTATTTTTTTATAATAAAATACTCCATATTTCACAGTATTATCTGTACTTATTCCATCATATGTGTGACTGTTTTCGTATGTATTTTGGGAAGATATGGATACTTCATTCCAAGAACCTTTTTTCAGAACTTTATCTTTTATGTCATATGTTTTCAAGTTGGCTTCGTTTATTTTTTTGTAGTATAGGATTTTTTTCATATTCTGAAATTGCAGTATCTAAATCCATTCCATAACTTAAAGCACTTAAAAAACATAGAAAAAACAGCTGCAGCTTCCTGCTCTTTATATTAGGAATCACCTTAAACATTCATTACTCCTTTCTTACAAATGAATTGTATCATTTTACACCTTTTTCCTTAGAATACTCTTTTTTTGTACTCCTTTTTATACTTTTTTCAAGCTTTTACTATAATTTTTCCGTTGAATAAATCCTATCAGATAAATTTGTCAAAATTGTGTCATTTTTTTCTTTTTTTATTCTGAATATCGGATTTTTTTAGTTAAATTTTTTTCTTATTTATAGAATTTCATTGAAAAAAATATGTTAAAAATAATGAAATAAATTATATATGAAAAAAAGGTGGGTATATTGACAGAAAAATTCTTTTTTAAACAGGATGAGGAAAGCAGGAAACTATATACTGATTTATTAAAAATGATGGGATTGCTATCTAACTTATTTGCAGAAAGCAAGAATCCATTTTTATATTACAGGGCAATGGAAAATATTTTCTGTAAGGTATTTCATGCTGATAACCTTTCAAGAAGTGATGTTTCAGCTGATGCAGGAAAAAATGGTATAGGAATAGGTTTAAAGACATTTTTACAGAATAACGGAAATACTTTCCAGAAAATTGCAGAATTTAACAAAGAGTCTTATCTTCTAAGGGATTTAACGGGAACAGATCTCGTAAGAATGGTTTCAGAAATGCGTAATCAACGTATTGAATCTACAATGAGAATATGTAATTTGTATGATATGATGTATCATCTGGTTACAAGAAGCAATAAATATATGGCTATTTATGAAGAGCATATGGATTTAATTAATATAAATAACATTAAAATAACCCAGACTAATAATACAACAATACATTTTACTGACAGTCTGCATGATTACAGCTTCAGTCTATCAAAAAGTACGTTATTAAAGAGATTTGATACAACAGATAAAAGAAAGATTTTTGGTTTTGATGTGGAAGTTTTAGCAGACCCTTATGATTTTTTACTGAACATTAAAAATGGAAAAATTTCAAAAACTGAATTAAATGCAACTTTAAATGACAGTGATGATTTCATAGACTATATAGTGTTACCATTGTATAGTCCACGTACAAAACAGGTTGAAGAAAGATCCGGCCTGAATCAATGGAATGCAGGTGGAAGGCCAAGAAGTGAAAATGAAGTCTATATTTCAATACCTAGCTGGATACATCAGAAAAAGAAAGATTTTTTTACATATAATTCAGATGAGAATAAAACTAATCCCTTTGATGTTAAACTTCCAAATGGAAAAATAATAAGTATGAGGGTGGCACAGCAGAAGGGAAAAGCTCTCATGAGTAATCCAAATTCTGCCTTGGGAGAATGGATTCTGAGAGATATTCTTGAATTAAAGCCAAAAGTCCTGGTCACAAAGGAAATATTAGACATGATAGGGATAGACAGTGTAAAACTGTCAAAAACTGGAGATGGAAGATACTATCTTGATTTTCTCAAATCAGGAAGTTATGAAGAATTTGAAGAAGAAAATAAGGAATAATAAATATATGTTATGAAAGGAGGCTGCAAATGACAGTATCGGGATTTTTTGCAGGAGTTGGAGGAATTGAAATAGGATTTAAGCAGGCAGGATTTGATATAGTATGGTCAAATGAAATAGATGAAAAAGCTTCTAAAACATTTAGAAAAAATCATTCCAACCTGCTTATAACAGATGATATTCACAATATAAGCAGTGATTCTGTTCCTGATACAGATATCATCGTGGGTGGATTTCCATGTCAGGCTTTTTCTGTCGCAGGTTACAGGAAAGGATTTGAAGATGAAAGAGGGGAAGTATTCTTTCAGCTTGCAAGAATTATAAGTCAAAAACTGCCTAGAGTTATTTTTATTGAAAATGTAAAAAACCTGGTGGGGCATGATAACGGTAATACATATAAAGTAATAAGAGAAACTCTGGAAAGTTATGGATATCATTTAAAAAAACTATGGTTCTGAATGCCTGTGAATACGGTAACATTCCCCAGAACAGGGAAAAGAATCTATATAATTGGATTTTTAAACGAGGAAGATTTTGATAATTTCAAGCAAATTTCACCAATAAATTTAACAGTAAAAATTTCTGATATTGTTGATTATAATGCCAAAGTAGATGATAAATTCTATTATACAGAACAAAACTGTTCTTTTTATAATCTGCTCAAGGAAGGGGTAACTAACAAAGATACTGTTTATCAGTGGAGAAGAAAATATATCAGGGAAAATAAGTCAAATTTATGTCCTACACTTACAGCAAATATGGGAACAGGAGGGCATAACGTCCCTATCGTTCTTACAAAATATGGTATAAGAAAACTTACACCAAAAGAATGCTTTATGTTTCAAGGATATCCTGAAAGCTTTGTACTGCCTGATGATGTCGCTCAAAGTCATCTATATAAGCAGGCAGGTAATTCTGTAGTAATTCCTGTAATTTACAGATTAGCGTCTGAAATAAGGAAGGCTTTAAAAAAAACTGATAAAAATAAAAAAATTAATGCTTCCATAAAAAAAGACAAAAATATGACTTCAGCTGAAAAAATAACTGAATCTATAAAAAATATTTAACGCGAGTATCTTACTGCTCGCTGTATCAAAGGAGATTTTATGGCAAATTATAAAAGATTTGATTTTTAAAAAAACTGTATTTTATTTTATACATAATACTTGTACTCATTGTAGTATACTTGATTTTTAAACTTGGGATTTTTTTGTTTCCTTTTACATTGGCTCTGTTTTTTTCAATAATGACTCAGCCATTTTCAAGGTTTCTGGAGAAAAAGCTTAAATTTTCACAGAAAATTGCAACCATAGTGTCAATTATCCTGTTTCTGGTAATATTTTTAGGATTTATAAGTCTTTCTGCGTTACGTTTATCAGGGGAAATTTACAAGCTTTCCATAAATCTTAACAAATATTCCAAAGAAGCGCAAAGTTTATGGAATACTGCAATAGATAAGGTTTACTCCCTTCTAGGATATTTTCCTGAAGGTTTTGATGAACAGGTAAAAAACTCCATAAACGGATTTATCAGAATGGGAACTTCAAAGCTAGGTTCCTTCATAAACAGCCTTATAAACTTTATTACATCAATACCAACAATAATACTTTATATCTGTATTACAATACTTTCAACGTTTTTTATAAGTCTGGATAAGAATAAGATAATGGCTTTCCTGGAACAGCAGTTTCCAAAATCATGGATAAAAAAGGTATATAATATAAAAAGAGAAATGTTTAATGTCCTCGGTTCCTATATAAGGGCTCAGATTATACTTATGACAATCTGTTTCTTTGAGCTGCTGATTTCATTCAACATACTGTCATTCTTAAAATTTAATTTACCATACCCATTGATTTTTTCAATAGTAATCTGTATTATTGATGCCCTTCCAATACTGGGAGCAGGAGCTATACTTCTGCCATGGAGCTTAATATCATTTGTAACGGGGGATATTAATCTTGGACTGGCTTTACTCGTTATTTATTTTCTGGTTCTTTCTGTACGTCAGATGCTTGAACCAAAGCTTATAAGCCAAAATCTGGGTGTACATCCGCTTGTTACACTAATATCAATGTATTCTGGATTTAAATTCTTTGGAGTTATAGGATTCCTTATAGATCCTATTGTAATGATTATACTTAAAAAAATGTATTTTCACGTGAACTGGAAATTGGATTTTTCAGGGAAATCTTTTCAGAAACCCCGGAAGATGATGAGAAAAATAAATCTGATACAAGTAAATCTGATAATGCTGAAAAAAATGGTGATTCTGATTCTGATTCTGATTCTAATACAGAATCGGATAGTAACTCTAAAAAAATAATGAATCTATAAATGAAAAAGTAAAAAAATATATAGATAAGGAATTTATTGAAGACAGAAAATGTTAAAAAAATAAAAATGATAAAAAAACTATCAAAAAAAGAATATATATCAAAAAAACTTATATAATGATATATTAAATTCTTTTTGAGATAGTTTTTATTGAAAGTCAATAGAAATGCAAGTTTCCCTGCATTTCCATCAGCTTATTAAATTTTTATATCTGAGTGATAATGATTAGTAAATCAATCTGAATCCAAGTCCACCTCTCAGGTTATTATTATCACTGTCATATCCTGTATTAAGAGTCATTCCTACTCTGGAATTTTCTATTCCAAAGTTTAAATCTGCTTTGAATTTTCCTTTTCTGCTGTCTTTGTCTCCTCTTATGTTAAACCAGTCAGCACTTGTATATGATACTCTTGCCTTGTTATTTACATTTCCTACTTTTCCTAGTTCACTTTCATAACCTAAACCTAAAGAAGCTGTAAATATGCTCTTAACTGCAAATGGCTGTCTATACTTAAATTCAACTCCTATTTCAGGTTTTACTGAATAATAGTCATTTCCTTGTACATCCAGTCTTACCTCTCCTGATTTTTCCTTGATGTTACTGAATCTTCCATATTCAACTTTTAAACTTCCATATGGTCTGATACTCGTTCTTTCACTTGTTCTTATATTGTATCCGACTTCATTTTTAACTGCCACACCATAAGTTGTATAATCTGATTTAGCATTGAAGATTTCATCTACTACAAGATATTTTCTATGCATTTCATTTTTAGATACATATCCTTCTCCTGAAATTGTCCATTGAAGATTTCCATTATGGTCTGATGCAGGTGTCATTGTCTTGAAGATTCCAAGTTTTAACATAGTCTGATTTTCTCTTGATCCTCCGATGTCTTTAAACTTGAATTTGTTATGCACTCCTCCTGCATACCATCCTGATACGTTTCCTAACTTGACAGTTTCATCTTCATGCAGGTATGCAAATCCATATGCATTACTTGTATAGTCTATTATTCCTGCAGTGTCTGTAGTATATTCATCCTTCATTCCAAATACTTTTATTTTATTTGACTGTTTAGACTTAGTTTCCCATTCCTTAGACAGATGAGTGATTTCCTTATCTATCAGTCTTCCTGTTCCGTATGTTCTCTGCTGTATATTTGCATACTGGTGACCCATCATTTCATCAAATGCCTGAGTCAGAAGTACCTTCTCATTTTTTCCTATGCTGTTAAGCTTGTTAAACAGTACTTTTTCCCTGGAATCAAGAGAATTAACTCCATATCTCTGCTCCAGTCCATCTGTAAAGTTCCATGCATTATCAGTTGTCTTAACGTATGATGTATACGGTACCTTTGCCATAGCAACCCCTGTTATTTCACCATATGAATTAAGTACTGGTGTCGCCATCCATGTCAGTGACCCTGCAAGTGATGTAAGTTTAAAGTTACGTCCTGTTATCTGATCAAGGAATGGTTTTATTACGTCTCCCTTAACTACCCAGTATTTTGAGTTTGTCATTTCTGAATATTCTGTTCCAATTATCAGCTGACTGTTTATAGGTGGTATACTTCCATCTATATCTATTGGTTTTGTTCTTCCTAAAGTATCCACATAGAATCCAATATCTGATAACCCAATGTTTGATTGATTACCTATCAATTTGCTTATTTCTACAATTTCATCATCTGAAACAGGTACTCCATCCTTTGTGAAAACAGGTTCCCCATTCTTTATGCTTATTTTTATACCTTCAAATTCCTTGTCTGTTCCACTTGTCTGTCTTATTTCCTGTCCTTTTGCATCTGATTTTATCTTACTATTTATCTGATTTTCTAAATCTTCTAATTCAGCACGGGTAATGTCTTTCCAGTTTATTCCGTATGTTCCTCTTCCTCTTACACTTATTTCACCATAGTTTTTAATTGTAGCGTATCTTTGTACGGTACCATCTGCATTCTTTTTACCTCTTATTACAACTCCATAACTGTTATCCGCATCTATCAGTATTTTTGCATTCTCTTTGTTTACAAGAGTTGAACCGTTCATTACTGCCACTCCTACAAGTCCGCTTACATTTTCATTTACCTTTCCTTCTCTTCCGGCATATGAGTCTGCTGTACGGATAATTCCTTCATTTATAAATGTAGCTCCTTCATCAACGTATACACCTGTCATTGATTCTATTTTGTTTGAAGCTGTGGCTCTGCTTCCATCAAGTAGTATATTTCCTTTATTTTCAACAACTGTTCCTGCTCCTGAACCATACATTCCTATTGACTTATCTCCAAATATACGGATTTCCCCATCATTGGCAATTTGACCTCCATTGTCTGTTGCCATTCCTATTCCGTATACAATTTTGCTCTTGTCACTGTATATTTGGCCAGTTAGAGGGTCTGTATAATCTGTTGCTCCAACATATATTCTTCCTGAAGCACTGTTTGTGGCTGTTGATCCTGGTGCATAAACTCCTATATTTCCTTTTCCATTAGAGAAATCCAGCAATCCATTATTTACAAACTCTCCTTGTCCTGTACTATCACCCTTAATATAGAACCCTATCACACGGTCTACATTTCCAGTAGCTATATTTTTATTGTTTGTTATTTGTGCTCTTCCTCCAGAATACAGGTATGTACTGTCACTTCCCAGAGTTACATTTGATCCTGCTGTATTAGTGTAAACATTTACTTTTGAAGAATTATTGTGGCTAAGAATAAATCCGTAAGATTTTTCTCCCACTGTTACATTTGCACTGTCATTTACTGTTGCTCCATTTACTGCATAAACTCCTACAGGTTCAGTATTTGGTGTAGTTGCAGTATGAGAATCCACTACAATATTTCCTGCAACCGAAACACTTCCATCCTGTTTGTATATTCCCATACCTTCATCTTTTACATGAAGATTTCCTCCTGTCATATTTACAGGCGAATTTGTTGTTGAGTATACTCCTATTGATTTTACTCCTACTTCTATGTTTCCACTTGTCAGAGTAATAGGTGATGTTCCATTTGAAGTATATACTCCAATAGTAGGATTCTGTGCATCTGCTGAATCAGCTATTGAAATATCTGCCTTATTTTCAAATGACTGGCTTCCCTTCAGGAATACTCCCAGTGTCTTTTTACCTGAAAGTTCTAATTTCCCTTCATTTACCACTGACTTTGTACTGTCTGCATTTGAATATATTCCTATTGAATTATCTCCGCTTAAACTTATTTTAGTTTTATTTAGCAGATTGGAATCTATTCCTAAAATTCCCTTTGCATTGGCCTGTGTTCCTGTTATTTCTTCTATTTCTGATGTAAATACTCTATCTTCTGTATCTTTAAGGAATATTCCATTTGAATTTCTTCCAAGAGTGATTTTTCTAACTCCTGTAAGCCTTGAATTTCTTCCTTCAACATACGCTCCTGTATAACCATCTGCTACTGTCATGTCAACTTTTGTTCCTGCTCCATCCATTTGAGCAGTACTGTTTTTTAGATAAAGCATTGTATTCTGAGTTGGAGATATATTACCTAAATAGGAAACAAAATTTGAATCCTCAAGGTATGCAAGTACACCTTTATTGTTGAAATTAACTCTTCCCTTTGCTGTAATATCCGAATTTTTTCCATAAAAAGCTATACCATCTTCTCCTACTGTGATATCTGATGATGGTCCTGGTGTTGAAGCATCTGCAATAAGATTAGTATTTTCAGCATATATTCCTACTGAAGGTGCTCCTGCTATTTTCTTTCCAACTGTTATTTTACCAATATTTTTAACTGTATTTCTGGCATTTGGAGCTTTTCCTTTACTGTAAAGTCCTACTGATCCATCTCCAAGAGTTATCTCTGCATTAGGTCCGTTTACCATTCCTTCCAGTTTTTTTCCTTGGTCAGCTTGTGTTCCAGCTTCGTTTATCATGTATATACCGACATTCTTTGTCGCTCCTGCTGAACTTGTTATTTTACCATCCAGATTTATACCCGTTGATGCATTTTTCAGATACACTCCTACAGATTCCTCTCCAAGTTCTATTTCAGAACCTGCTAATGTTTTTACTGCAAGTTCATTAGAAGTAGGCGTAAGAGGTGGTGCTACTTCATATTTAGGCGAATCACTGCTGTATACACCGTAAATTCCTGTTGACTTTTTACCTAACATTATTTTACCTAAAGCTCCTAGTTGAGCTCTTGCTGATTCTGCATATATTCCAGTTGAACCTTCTGAATTATGGAAATCAATTGTTCCATTATTTACAATTTCGTAGTCTCCTATTATATCCCATGATGTAAATGGTGCAGGTGCAGTAGGATTTTTTATTCCTTGTGCCATTAATCCTATATTATTTTTTGCTTTATATGATGGTAAATCATCTGCTGCTGATATAGTCGCTCCTCCTGACAGTGAAGTTTCCCCATTAATTACGTGAGTTACTACTATTCCAGGTTTTGCAGACGTAGTTCCACCTGTTATATTTGCCTTTCCTTCCACTGTTCTTACAATTTCTGCAGTATTTCCATTATTTTTGAATATCAAGTTAGTAATTCCATTAGAAGCGTCTATTTGTGATCCTTTCAAACCATAAACTCCTACGCCTTTAAAGTTATTATTAAGATTCTGTTTGATTTCAATTGTTGCTCCTGATTTTATAGATAGTTTTGATCCTTTTCCAATAATAACCCCTACTCCGTTGGTTCCATTTAAATTAATATGAGATGTAGAACCCAGTGTAGCTTCATTATTTCCTGTTCCAGGTTTATCAACAATATATATTCCTGTTCCTGAAGTTGCTCCATTTCCTATATTCATTTCTCCTAAATATTTTATTGAACTTCCTGTATTTGTATCATTATCTTTACCAACAAAAATTCCTATTCCGTTTGCACCTGTTGTGATAGGAGCTTTTATTTCATACGGAACTGTTGTTCCTACCTTTTTTTGTCCTTCTGCATATATTCCTATTGCATATTTTGCATTAGTTGTTCCAGCATCAACAGAGTCTCCTACTTTTATAAGCTTTGTATAGTTTGAAATATCTGTAGTATTTTTTAGGTACAATCCTATTAATCCATGACCTTTATCTGTTCCTGTTGTATAATTTAATATTGGAGCATGGTTCAGATTTGAGCCATCCAAGTAGACTCCTACTCCATAACCTAAGACTTCTCCTATGTTAATACCTTTCAATTTTGTTGCAGTATCTTTTATATAATATGCAACTCTCTGCTGACTTGCTTTACCTAAAGAAATATATCCGTTATCCGATGTTATTTCACTTCCGTCAGAACCGTAAACAGCAATTGATCCATTTGTTACAGCATCATCTTTCAATATAACTTTTCCAACTCCTGAAACTGTTGCCTTAGGAGCATAAATACCTATTGAACCTGCGTTATTTATATTAATTGTTCCTTTCTCAGTTACTCCTGCAGTTGTTATTGTATTATCTATAACTAAATTTGCAACAGTACCTCCTGTATTATTTACAGATATACCTACTGATTTATTTCCATTTACTGTTATATTTCCTGTATGAGATATTGTCAACTTATTTCCTGCAGAAGTTAGTTCCCCATAAATACCTGCTGATTTAGTATCTCCAGTTGGCATAGCTTCAGCTATTATATCTCCTGTATTAGTTATTGTTTTATCTGCAGTACCTGAAACTACTCCAAATATTCCTGCTGAGCTTCCTTGTTTTACATATATACCTTTAGTATCTGTATCTGTTTTTTTTCCACTGTTTGTTATATTTGAATCTTGACCATAGATTCCAGCTGAGCTTGCTCCTGATATTTCTATTTTCCCACTATTAGTTAGCGTAGAATTATCTTTTCCCAATATACCAACAGAACTTAAATTTTGCATTGTTATAGTTCCTGTTGAATTCCCTGTACTTTCACTTGTATAAATTCCTATACCCGAATTTCTTGTTGATACAATAATACCATCATTTTGTGCTGTTGAAGCTGCTGCTCCTTTTGTTGCAATAAGCCCAATATTTGTGTTTGTTGTTAATTTTGCAGTATTTTTTACAGTAGAACCATTTGTTCCAACTAAAACAGAAGTTGAAACTGCTCCCCCATTTGTTACGGTATAATTTTCATTTAAATTAGCAGTTACACCACCCGTTGTATAGAATATACTTGCTTTGTCTCCAAAAGTTGAAATATTAATAGGGTTATTGTTCAAATAAGTTCCTACATTTACATCTCCTGATCCTGAACTTCCATTTAAAAGTCCAAAAGTTGAGTTTTGTCCTAATTCTACTTCTAAACTCTTACCTGCTTCAACTTTAAAAGTATTTCCAAATTTAGTAGCAACTGATGAATATAATCCTACTGCTCCTGTCCCTATTGTTAATTTAGAATTTTCTCCAAAATTTACTTTAGCATCTCCATCTGAATAAATTCCAATTGTTGTTCCAGGAGTTGTACCTGTTCCACTATTTTCTATATTTATTGGAGCTTTTATATTTAATGTTCCATGTGCATTTTTAGCATATATTCCTACAGCATTAGTTCCAGCATTAATTATTGCATCATTTCCACTATGATTGAAGGTATATTTTCCATCAGCATATACTCCAATATTTCCTTTTCCTATTGTTTCTATTTTACCTTTATTATCAAAAGTTACTCCTGTTGTTGTATTTCCAACTAGAGCAACTGCATTTGCATAATTTCCTGATGAAGAAATTGTTCCATCTTTTTTATTAGTGAAAGTTCCTTTTTCTCCATAAAAACCTAAACTAGGAGTTGTATCTGTATTACCTGTATTACCAGTTACAGAAATTGTTCCATTGTTAGAACCTATTCCATTCTTTAAAACATAACCTATTGCCTCTTGTCCACTTACATTAATTTGTGTATTTTTTTCTAAATCAAGTTGTACCCCGTCTAAAACAGCACCATAGCTTTTTGTTCCAGTAACATTAATTTTACCTAATGTTCTATTATCAGCATCTGCATCAGCATTAGTTCTGTTATCTTTTAAAGTAATGCTTCCTGTATCTTTTGCATAAACTCCTGAGCTTCCAGTTCCACTTACTGTAATTGTTCCTGTAACTTCTACTGTTTCAGTTCCTACCGTATTCGAACTAGTATTTATTAATCCATGATCATCTTTATATCCAACTTTCACAGGTCTTGTTGGTACCTCTGTATATACACCTACAGAACTACTTCCAGTTACATTAATAGTACCACCAGCATAAACACCTTGTATATTATGAAGATGTCCTATACCAATTGAAGAAGTTCCGCCTACATTTATAGTAGCTGTATTCTTCATATAGCTCATATTTTCTTTTTGAGCTCTACTTGCAATTTGACCTCCAGGTAATGTAGTAATTCCATAATTTAAATAAGTTTTTGGAGCAACTGGTTGAGAAGTTGTTGAAGTTCCCTTTATTTTTTTATTTTGAACAGTCAACATTCCAAAACTACCATTACCATTTAGTGTTATTACTCCATTACCTTCATTTAGCCACCATCATATTTAACCCTCTTCTATCAGAGGTATTTCCATCTGCATGTGGATCTTCTGGTCTTAATTGAATTCCTGCACTTTCTTGTGCATTTAAAGTTATTGTTCCTACATTAATCATTTCTGTTCTAGTGTTATTTGTAGAAGCATCAAAGTTATTAAAACCAAAAGCTACTTGATTTTTTATACCTGCTCCACCATTTCCTATAATTGTTCCAGCATTAGTTACAACCACATTTGCAACAGTACCTATATTATTATATTTAGGATCTGTATTTACTCCAAAACCTACATCATCATAACTAGTATGAGTTCCTTGAACGTCTATACCGACATTTTTAGATTTATTTAGGTTTATTGTTCCTTTATATTTAAAAGGATCATAATTAGTAGTTCCTGCAGCAATTCCTTCATCAACCATAAATGCACGAGTATCATCAATAGCAACCGTCACATTAGTGTTTATTCCTGTTAATCCTTGAACATAACCCCAAGTAGATATATAGTTTCCTGTTTTTTTTGCTCCCGGGCTAGGAGCATAAGTACGGTCAACTATTACATTTTGATTATTTAAATTATATGGTTTATTTTGTATTTTACGTCCACTACCAGGAGTACTTAATTCAGCAGGTGAAAGTATAAAATCAACCGGATTTACATTTGGAGCTGTTACTGTTATAGCTCCAACACTTCCAGGTGTAGTTATAGCTAAAGCTGTTATAGTTGGCGGTGTTATCGTTATTGTTATTTGAGGTGCTCCTGGTATAGTTGGTGGTGTTACCTCTGGAGTTTTAATTTCAGGTGCTGTAAGCGGTGTATTTACATTTGGATTAACATCCGGTGCTCCCACTGGTTCAACAGTTGGCTCAGCTACGCTTAGTGAAACAGCTTCCTTTTTTACTTCTTTTGGAGAAATTCTTGCCAGTATTTCAACTTCGTTAAGAGGTTCATGAATATCTCTCAGCTCTACAAGTCCCCATCTAACTTCTCCATTTACTGATGAACCTTTACTAGTATCAAAATTCATTCCTGAATAAATATTTCCATTTGCTGTTCTCCATGAAACCTGGGACTCATTTCCCGGAGTTATTGGAAGCCCCGTAACTTCTATTGAATCATCACTAACTAATGCATTTTTCATTTTCCAGTTATTTCTGAAATACAGGCTGTTATATGTGTATTTTTCCTCTTTATCTCCATAACCATCTCCAGAAATAATGTCTGCATTGGAAAAAAAGTTCATACCAAATTGCCATGAACGCCAAGGTGATTTAACAACCTGATCTCCCTGTTCCATTAATTGAATTAACTCTAAATTAGCTCCTCTTATATACATCTTGTTTCTATTTCTCATATTTTTCAGCATAAATTGAGTTTCATCAACAGTATTTTTAAGATTTTCATCTTTGTTTTTCTTATTAGGCTCCGCTTTTGGCGTGTTTGCTAAAAGAGCTCCCGTTGTAACTCCCATTGCCCCTGCTACAAACATAAGATTTTTTGAATATCTTACTGCTTTAGTGTTTCTCATTATTGATTTTGATTTCTTTTCTGAATTTTTAATTTCATCACTCATTTTATTACTCCTCTACTTTTATTTTTTTATTATAGCAGTAACTCCTGTATTTTATATGCTAAAAAAACTTCTAAAATAGAACTGATACTTTTTGGAACAGGCACAACTATAATGGATTTAAGTTATGTTATTTTTTTACATATCTTATAATTAAATTATTTTTAGTTTAATAATATCATTTTTTTTGCTTTTTTTCAATCTTTATTTTCTAAAAATAAAAAAATTTTTTTCAACATTATTTCCACATCAATAAATAACACTATAAATAAAAAAAGGAAATCGCAAAATATTATTTTTTTCAAATATATATCTATTTTGCATTCCCTTATTTATGTATCAAATAAATAATATAGTCATTTCTAAGTATATTTACAGATAAGATGACTATTCACCATCTTCAAGTACTTCAACAATTTCTGAATTTTTATCTAAAATAACGATTTTTTTCAATTTATCATCAAATCCAAAATACAGATAATCGTATTTTTCTCCTTTAAGGTCTGTATAATCCTTCACATAATATACATTTTTTCTAGTATCTGGATATATTAAATATTTTTTCAGTTTTCCTTCCTTTTCACCTTCAGATATTTTATCCTTCGGATAAGGCTGTGTTTTAAATCTTTTTAGCCTTCTTGAATGGCAGGTAAATACAATAGCTACTTCTGGATTCCACTGAATAAGATAGTGCTCACCATTTTCTTCTATAATACTGAAATTATGTTTCCCAATTTCTTCATCAAAATATTTCTGGGAATTTGCACTGAACCATGAATATTTTTCAACTTCACTGAACATTTCGCTTTTTTTCTGTGTATCTGAAGTAAATTTTTCAGCCATCACACTCATTCCCAACACAAGAAACAGCAATAAAATAATTTTTTTCATTAATATTCCTTCTTTCTAAATAGTATATTGAATATCTTCCATATAATTTTACCTCGATTTCCAAAAATTTCAATATACAAATAATAATTAATATTTTCTCATGAAAAATTATCTTATCTTACCAATATCATTTCTAAAATACATATTTTCAAAATGTATTTTCTTCAGGGAAGTATAAGCATGTTCCCTTGCTTCTTCCAGAGTATTTCCAAATCCTACAACGTTTAAGACACGTCCTCCTGAAGTGACAAAATCATCATTTTCTTTTTTGGCTCCACATATAAACAATATTTCTCCATTTTCTCCAACACTTGATAATCCTGATATTTTATCTCCTTTATTGTATTTTTCAGGATAACCTCCTGCCACTGCAACTACACAGCATGAAGACTGTTTTTTCCATTCCACTTTAACTTCCGATAATTTTTTATCGAATGCACTTTTTATCATTTCAACCATATCTGTTTCAAGTAGAGGTAATACTGCCTGTGTTTCAGGATCTCCAAGTCTCATATTATATTCAAGCAGATATACACCTTTTTTCGTAATCATAAGCCCAAAGAAGATTACTCCTGCAAAATCCATTCCTTCACTATGAATTCCCTTCAGAGTAGGCTCCATTATATTCTTTTTAAATTCCTCAAATACTTCATCAGTCACATATGGATTTGGTGAAATTGCTCCCATTCCTCCTGTATTAAGTCCTGTTTCATTTTCACCTATCTTTTTGTGATCCTTTGCCGATAACAGAGGTAAAATCACATTACTGTCTGTAAATGATAAAATCGAAGCTTCCACCCCGTCCAGATACTCTTCAATTACAACCTGGGAACCGGCATTCCCAAATTTTTCATCAACCATTATCTCTTCCACAGCCTTAACTGCCTCATCCAGATTCTGTGCAATAATAACACCTTTTCCTGCTGCCAGCCCGCTTGCCTTTATAACTACAGGAAAATCCTTCCAGCTATTCAAAAATTCCTTAGCTTTTTCAGAATTATCAAAAATCTCATAAACAGCTGTCTTAATTCCATACTTTTTCATAAAATCTTTAGAATAGGCCTTGCTTCCTTCAAGAACTGCAGCCTTCTTATCAGGCCCGAATATCCTTAATCCATTTCTCTTAAATTCATCAACTATTCCCTGGACAAGCAGTTCCTCACTTCCAACAATAGTCAAATCAATTCCATTTTCCTTGGCAAACTCAATATATTCCTGTATTCCCTTCAATTCAACATTTTCTGCAATTTCAATCAGTTCAGCTCCTGCATTTCCCGGTGCAATAAAAATCTTTTCAACATCTTTATTTTGTGACAGTTTCCATGCAATGGCATGTTCCCTTCCTCCAGCTCCGACTATTAGAATTTTCATTTTTTTCCTCCTCCGGCATTTTAGACTTTTGATTAGCCTATTTTCTTATATCTGTTTAGTATATTTTATCACATTTTCCCCTAATATTAAATGTAAAAATCTTTAAATTCTTGCATAATTTTTAATCCAGCTTCTGATGCCGTGGACAATCTATCAAAAACAGTCATATAAAAAAATTTAGGATAAATTTTTACTTCTGGTTTATAATCTGTTTCCAATATTTTTTTCATATTCTGCCTTCAAATACTTTATTTGTCTTTTTTTATCTCCCTAATTTCTTCTTTTTTTATACGATTTCGTACATTCTGTTAAAAAAATTCTCCATTTTTAATGCTCTCAATCTCTTCATCTTTAATCTTCAAAAACTATTTTTAAAAATTTTCTTGTAATTTTTTTCTATTTCATTTAACTGCTTTTAGAGAATAAAAAAATAGAATTTCAGCCACCAAGCTGGAAATTGATAATCTTGTATTTTTAAACTTTGAATAAATTTTTTTCTGCTTTTTCTCATAACTTCCTATCAAATAATATAGCTCTGCAAACTCTTCCTCAAAAAAATCATCTTTATTAACCATTTCTAGCATTAATTCATTAATTTCATCCTCAATATTTTTCAAATTTCCCTAATTGAATTTTTATTTGCAATATAACTATATTTTTATCTTAGCAAAAATCTTCTTTTTCCAAACTCAAAAATCTTTTTTTATTAATTCTTCCAAAATTATTTTTTTGCCTCTTCGTATTTTCCATTAAACATCAGCAAATTCGCATATTCAAACTTATAAATCGGATTATTTTTCTAATTCGCAGGCTCTTTTTATACATTTCTTCAGACTTATCGTATTTCCCAGCACCATAATAATCGGCTCCAAGCCCATAATAAGCCTTAGAATTATTTGGATTAAATGTAACAGCCTTTCTCAAAGTTCTAATTGCTCTCTTACTGCCATTTCTCTGATCATCATAATAAAACCCTAAATTAGTATAAATCCGTGATTTTTCCTCATCAGTCAGTTCATTTTCATATTTTTTAATAAATTCATTCAATAATTTATAAATATCATCCCATTGATAGTTTAATTCATTGTAAGTTGCCGCTAATTGACAAACTTTTGCTACATCTCGGGGATTTTCCAAAAGACATTTCTCCAAATAATCCTTATATTCAATAAATGCATGCTTATAATTATCGTAACTATCATTTTTTTTGATTTCATCCTGAATATATCTTGCCCATTCTTCTTGTGTCTTTTTCATAATTTTATTCCTTTCATGTTTTTTCAATTTTATCTTTTTTGTTAATTTACTCATAAAAACTGCACCTCCAATCTTGTGTCCAAGATTTTGGGTGCAGTACACATAGTATAAATAATTACTCAATTACAAATTAAATATATATTCTAATCCATAGATATACTTAATTTATCATTTTATATAATTTCATACTTCCTGAAATAGTTTCTTTTTATTTATTTCTCTTTTTCATAAGTTTCAAAAAAATTCTTTATTGGCTATTCTGTACACTTCATTATAATCTAATGGAGTTACTAAAAAAATCATTTCTTTTAACAATCATTTTTTTTCTCCCCACGATGTAAGAATATAAAATTCCTTTTCTTTAATTTTAAATACTCTAAATATTTTACCATTTACTTTTTAAAAGCTTTTATTCTTCCCAAAGGACTATATACTTTCCATTCATTATCTAAATCCGTTTTATATTTATATCTTTCATTAAATTTTTTTTCAGATAAAATATACATTTCTTTTGCTTCAGTATTGTTCTTAACTACATAATCTCCTTCTTTTGCAACATTTTGTGTTTCAAGTCCGTCTTTAGTATATGTTTTTTTATAATTTCACCATCTATGGCTTTTCTTGCATACACTTCTTTATATTTTTTATACACTGGAGCCTTTTTAAAATCCAAATTCAATGTTTCAAGAAGTTTTTCCTGTGAAACTACCGTATCTGAAAAACATAAAACTGGTATAAAGAATAACAAACATATTAGCATTTTTTTCATAATATCAATCCTTCCTTAATTTCATACCAAAATTATACCACAAAATGTACTGAAAGCAAGTTTTGTTGTATATTTTTAAAACTAAAATTTTGTTTTTTTCATTTTTTATATAATTCTTTTAAAGAATCCTTACAGATAAAAAAATAAGAGTTCAGACACTCTTACATAATAAACATTATTTGAAATGGTGGGACTGGTGAGGATCGAACTCACAACCTACCGATTAAGAGTCGGTTGCTCTGACCAATTGAGCTACAGTCCCTCTCACTTCCTATATTAGGTTTATCACATTTTTCATCATTTGTCAAGTATTATTTAGGACATGTACTTCTTCATATTCTCAAGTATTTAATCTTACTTTTATATATTATTTTAAGTACATGGCCTAAACAAATTAATCCTAATGTTTAAAATGTCTTATTCCAGTTAATGCCATGCTTATTCCATGCTCATTGCAGGCCTGTACTGACTCTTCATCCCTTATTGATCCACCAGGCTGAACAATGGCTTTTATTCCATATTTTGCAGCTTCATCCACACAGTCTCTGAAAGGGAAGAAGGCATCTGATGCGAGAACTGCACCTTCCAACGTTTCCAAATCTCCTTTTGCATGTTCCAGAGCGTGTGCAGTAGCCCATATTCTATTTGTCTGTCCTGTACCGATTCCTGTTGCGGCACCGTCCTTAACAACTACTATCGCATTTGATTTTACGTGCTTAACTACTTTCATTCCTAAAATCATATCCTGTTTTTCCTGCTCAGTAGGCTGCTTTTCCGTTACTATTTTCATTTCATCTATCATTTTTTTATTTGTTTCCTGTACCAGTATTCCGCCATCAACCTTAATATACTCAAATTTATCCTGAGGTTTTGGCACTTCACACTGTATTACTCTTAAATTCTTCTTATTTTTCAATACTTCAAGAGCTTCCGGCGAATAAGAAGGGGCAATTACTATTTCAAGGAATATTTTATTCAGTTCCTCAGCTGTTGCGGCATCTATTTCCCTGTTAATTGCAACAATTCCACCAAAGATGGAAACTGGATCACAGTCATGCGCCTTCTTATAAGCTGTAAATACATCATCAGCAATTGCTACTCCGCATGGAGTCGAGTGTTTTACTGCACAGCATGCAATTTCATCAAATTCATTTGCAACCTTCCATGCAATATCCATATCCCTTATATTATTAAATGACAGTTCCTTTCCATTCAGCTGGACAAAATCCTTCATGCTTCCTTCTTCAGTTGTTGAAACATAATAAGCTGAACTCTGATGTGGATTTTCCCCATATCTGAGGTCAAATTTTTTCTCATAGGAAACATTCAGATATTTAGGATATTCTTCTTCAAGAAGGAAGTTTGATATTGCCGCATCATAAGCAGAAGTCAGGTTGAAAACTTTTCCAGCCAGTCTTTTTTTAGTTTCAAATGACACTTCACCTTTTTCCTGAATTTCCTCAGTTACCTTTCCATAGTCTTCAGGATCACATATTACTGTTACATCCTTAAATGACTTAGCGGCAGATCTCAGCATTGTAGGCCCGCCTATATCTATAAACTCTATCTTTTCATCAAAAGTTTTATCTGTCTGCACTTCCCTGAAGAAAGGATAAAGGTTAACTACTACAAAGTCTATTGTTTCTATCCCTTCCCTCTGAATTGTTTCCATATGTTCCTTATTATCCCTTATGGCAAGTATTCCGCCATGTATATTCGGATGCAATGTCTTAACCCTCCCATCAAGCATTTCCTTAAATTTTGTAACTTCTGAAATTTCAATAACTTCAAGGCCATTTTCCTTCAGATATTTATAAGTTCCTCCAGTTGATACTATTTCTATATTTTTTTCCTTAAGAAACTTTGCAAATTCAAGTATTCCTGTCTTATCAAAAACACTTATCAAAGCTCTTTTTTTCATTTTATCCGCTCCTTTCAATATCTGCCTTCAATATGTCTAATTTTCCAATATTTTTTCAAGTCCCTTTACCAGAAGCAGATGTTCCTTTTCAAGAACTCTTTTCTGAAGTATTTCAGGCGTATCTCCTTCAAGTACAGGTACCTTCATGCTCATTATAGGCTCTCCTGTATCTATTCCTGTATCCACATAGTGAACTGTACATCCACTTTCCTTCTCTCCTGCCTTCAGTACTGCTTCATGGACTTTAAGCCCGTACATTCCTTTCCCACCAAACTTTGGAAGAAGGGAAGGATGCATATTTATAATTTTTCTGTTCCATTTCTTTACAAAATTTTCAGAAATTATTGACAGGTAACCTGCCAGTACAATACATGAAATTTCTCCGGCATCACTTAAAATCATATCAATTTCATCTGAAAGTTTTTCACCAAATAATTTTCTATCCAGCATAACAGACCTTATATTATGTTTTTCAGCCCTTTCGAGTGCATAACATGGTCTGTCAGCTATAACAAAGGCAATTTCACAGTTCAGTTTTCCAGATTCGATGCTATCTATTATTGCCTGCAGGTTGCTCCCTGAACCTGAAACAAAAACTGCTATTTTTTTCTTTATTTCAGACATAGCTTATTCTCACCTTTACTTATATATCCTATTTCATAGGCATTTTCTCCATTTTCCTTCAAAATACCTATAGTTTTTTCTGCATCTTCCTTCTTAACGATAACTATAAATCCTACACCCATGTTAAATGTTCCCCATAACTCATCTTCAGTTACCTTTTTAAAATATTCATGTTTAAATATAGAAGGTACTTCCACTTTTTTTTTGTCGATATTTGCACAGAATCCGTCAGGTATTGTTCTTGGAACATTTTCTATCAGGCCACCTCCTGTTATATGGGCCATTCCATTTATTTTTACACTTTCCATAAGCTTCTGGATGGATTTTACATAAATCTTTGTTGGAGTCAGCAGATGTTCCCATATTCTTTTATTTTCATATACTTCGTTTAAATCAGCAAAAAGTTTTCTTATGAGGGAAAAACCGTTACTGTGAGGCCCGCTTGAAGATATGGCTATTATAGCATTTCCTTCTTCGATATCTGAACCATTCACTATTTCTTCCTCTTCTACTGCACCTACTGCAAATCCTGCAATATCATACTCACCAACTGTATAGAATCCAGGCATTTCAGCAGTTTCTCCACCTATCAGGGAAGCTCCCGCCTGAAGACATCCGTCTGCAACTCCTTTTATAATTTCTGAGGAAACATCTGAATCAAGCTTACCGCATGCCAGATAATCAAGAAAAAACAGAGGCTTGGCACCATGACACAAAATATCATTTACGCACATTGCCACACAGTCAATTCCAACTGTGTCGTATTTTCCCGTTTCAAAAGCAATTTTCAGTTTTGTTCCCACTCCGTCAGTTCCCGATACAAGAACAGGCTTTTTATAATCTCCAAGTTTATAGAGTGCTCCAAAGCTTCCAATTTCATTCATAACATTTGCACTATATGTACTTTTCACCTTGTCCTTTATCTTTTCTACCGTTCTGTATCCTTCTTCCTTATCTACTCCTGAATCTTTATAAGAAATCGTCATGTTATTTTCCTTTCCTTTTCATATTTTATTATTTGCTGTCATCCTTGAAACAGTCCAGATTTACATCCTTGTTCTGAAGAGATTTTTTTCATATTCTCCAATGAAAGATAGTCAAGGGTTGTTGCTCCTATATGTTCCCTTATCTGATCCACTGTCATAATATTTCCTATCAGTTCCTTCTCACTTGCAATATTTACACCAAAGTAGGATTCACTTATAACTACCGGAGAAGCTAATCTGAAATGTACTTCCTTTGCTCCTGCTTCAAAAAAAGAATTTTTTTATCAGTATTTTTTTGAAGTTGTTCCTCTTACAAGCGAGTCATCAACTACTACAACCCTTTTTATTTTCAATAAGACTTTTCATTGGATTCAATTTTACCCTTACTGCAGTTTCCCTTAATTCCTGTGTCGGTAAAATAAAGGTTCTTCCCACATACTTATTTTTTTCAGGAGGCCACTCCATAAGGTATTCCACTTGCTTCTGAATATCCAATTGCTGCAGGGACTCCAGAATCAGGAACTCCAATAACAAGGTCTGCTTCTATTGGATTCTGTTCATATAAAAGTCTTCCTGCTTCATGTCTTGAACTATACACATTTATTCCATCGATAACACTGTCAGGTCTTGCAAAGTAAACATATTCAAATGATGAATAGGACTTTTTATCTCTGACATCGTATTTTATTGATTCCACACCATTTTCATCAATAATTACTACTTCACCGGGTTCTATATCCCTTATAAATTTTGCATTTATTGCATCCAGGGCACATGATTCTGAGGAAAGGGCGTACACTCCGTCTTCTGTTTTCCCAAGGCAGAGAGGTCTTATTCCTAAAGGATCACGCACTCCTATCAGTTTATCTTCCACAATTACTGCAATTGCAAATGCTCCGTCAATTTTTTTCAGTGTATTCAGCATTGCTTCCTTATATCCATACTTTGCATTTTTCCCTAATAGTTTCAATATTATTTCAGTATCAGTCTTAGTCTGGAAAATAGAACCGTTTTCCATTAATTCCTTTTTTACTTTTTCTGTATTTATAAGGTTCCCGTTATGTACTATGGAAACTTTTCCCATAAGGGATTCTCCACGCAATGGCTGGTAACCATGTGCAGATGCACCGCCTTCAGTAGCATATTTCAAATGTCCGACAAGTATATTTCCCACATAGGACTGTAAATCCTCCAATGAAAATACATCTGCCACAAGTCCTTTTCCTTTAACTGTCTTCATTCTTGTTTCACTGTTGGATGAAGTGTCTATTATACTGAATCCTGCACTTTCCTGTCCCCTATGCTGTAAAGCATACATTCCATAATATGCCAATCCTGCTAAATCTGATCTCAGCTCCTTTGAATAGAGGGCAAAAATCCCACCTTCCTCAATTTTATCTGCACTTTTTACACTTGCCATTTGTCCTTATGCCTCCAATCTGTTTAATATTTCAATATATGCTTCTTCTATTCCACCTAAATCCTGTCTGAATCTGTCTTTGTCAAGTTTCTTACCTGTCGCTTTATCCCACAGTCTACATGTATCAGGTGTAATTTCATCTGCAAGAAGTATTTCACCTTTACTGTTTTTACCAAATTCTATCTTGAAGTCCACCAATGTAATTCCTTCTTCATCAAATACTTTTTTCAGAAGATCGTTTATTTTAGAAGTTGTTTCATAGATATATTTCAGTTCATCAAAAGTAGCAAGTCCCATAGCCACCGCATGATAGTCATTTATCAATGGATCTCCATATTCATCATTTTTATAGCATATTTCAAATATTGTAGTTTTAGGTATAGTTCCGTCAGCAATTCCTACTCTTTTTGCCATAGAACCAGTTATTACGTTTCTAACAATTACTTCCAGAGGTACTATTTCAAGCTTTTCACAAAGCTGATCCCTTTCATTCAGCATTTCCTTAAAATGAGTTCTAATTCCATTTTTTTCAAGTACTGAAAATAATTTGGCAGTAATTTTGTTATTTATAATTCCTTTATCTTTAATAGTTCCTTTTTTTACTCCATTTCCTGCTGTTGCGTCATCTTTATAGTGGATTATTACCAAATTCTCATCATCTGTTGAATATACCTGTTTTGCTTTTTCCTTCATAAATGAAATCTTTTTTTGCATTTTTTTAATTCCTCCTGATTTTTTTATAATTTTTTTATCTAAAATTCCACTTTTTTTCTTCGTTTTCCTTAATAAACTTTTCCTTCATTTCTTTTCTGAATTTTACAAGCTTTTTCCTTGATTTCAGGATACTTTAAAGCAAGAATCTGTACAGACAGCATAGCCGCATTATATGAATTGTCTATTCCTACTGTTGCAACAGGAATTGACTTTGGCATCTGTACAATTGAATAAAGTGCATCAAGTCCTCCTATTGCTCCGTTTAAAGGCACTCCCACCACAGGCAGTACCGTTTTTGAAGCTATAACCCCTGGAAGATGGGCAGCCAGTCCTGCTCCCGCTATTATCACTTCAGCTCCTCTTTTTTCAACATCTGCAAGTACTTCTTCCAGTTTTTCAGGAACTCTGTGGGCAGAAAGTACATAAGCTTCATATTCTATTCCAAATTCCTTAAGACAGTTTGCGGCTCCTTTCATTTTTTTCCGTATCAGATTTACTTCCAAAAAAATATTGTCGCTTTCATTCTTTTTCATTCCTCCTGTTTTCTCTTTTTTTATTGCTTTTTTTCACTTTGTATTTTCGGATATTTTTAAATTTTTAAAGGAAAAAAATTTTTACTCCATTTTTTTAAATATATTCTGATCCTTGTTTCCATATATTTTTTTATACAGGTTCTTTCCTGTTCTTTCTGAATGTGCCATTTTTCCAAAGATTCTTCCTTTATGTGCAAGCATTCCTTCTATTGCATAGTAGGAACCGTTAGGATTAAACTGTGAATCCATACTTGAATTACCTTCAAAGTCTACATATTTTGTAGCTATCTGGTTATTTTTATATAATTTTTTATATTCCTCCTCTGTAATGACAACTCTTCCTTCCCCATGTGACATTGGAATGGCGTGTATATCCCCTTCATTCATTCCCATAAGCCACGGTGAATTATTTGAAATAATTTTTGTCATTACTATTTTTGACATATGTTTATTTATATTATTAAATGTCAATGTAGGTGAATCTTCATTTAGCTCCCTTACTTCACCATATGGTAGAAGTCCTGACTTTATAAGGGGCCTGGAATCCGTTACAAATTCCCAGTATCAGGCCATCCCTCTTAAGAAGCTTATCAATCGCTTCCTTTACCCTTCCATTTTTCAGAACAGCAACCATAAATTTCGCAGATCCGTCAGGTTCGTCTCCGGCACTGAATCCTCCCGGAAGCATAAGTATCTGTGAATTTTCTATTTCCTTAACAAATCCGTCTATTGAATTTAATATATTTTCATGTGTCAGATTGTTAAACACTCCTATTTTAGCAATTCCACCTTCCCTGTTAAATACTCTTTCCAGGTCATATTCACAGTTTGTTCCAGGGAATACAGGTATAAATACTCTCGGTTTTGCTATACTGTTTGAAAAACTGCTTATTACATTTTCTCTTTCAACAAGTTCTATTTTCTTATATTCAGTTCCATTGCAATGAGGCAGTAAATGACAATTTTCTGTTTCTTTTCTTGTAGGGAAGATTTTTTCCAGAGGTTTTTCCCATTCTTCTATCAGTTCATCAAGATTAATTTCAACTTTACTGTCAATTACTATTTTTCCTTCCGGAATTACATTTCCAAGCAGAACTGCATTTTCATAATCAAATTTTTCAGCTGTTTCAACTATGAAAGTTCCATATTCCGCCTTAAACCATTCATTTTCCCCTATTATTCCGTCAGATTTTATATCTGCACCCAGCTTGTTTCCAAAAGCCATTTTTGCAACTGCTTCAGATAAACCACCATTTTTTATTGCCGCTGCCGATACAATCTTTTTATTTTTAATATTTTCAGTTATAAAGTCAAAGTTTTTCTTTAATTCCTTCAGGTCAGGCAAATCATTTTTGTCATAGGCTGTCCTTACAAGATAAATATTATTTCCTGCCTTCTTAAATTCAGGTGAAATTACATTTTCAGCAGTCGTCATACTCACCGCAAACGAAACCAGTGTAGGCGGTACAGATATATCATTGAAGGTTCCGCTCATGGAATCCTTACCTCCTATTGAAGGCAGGCCGAATTCCTTCTGGATATGGAATGCTCCCAATAATGCCGATAAAGGTCTACCCCATTTTTTGGAATCCTTACCTAATCTTTCAAAATATTCCTGGAAAGTAAATCTTATATTTTTATAATTTCCACCGGCCGCAACCACTTTAGCTATGGATTCTATTACAGCATATGCTCCTCCATGGAATGTAGACTGTTTTGCCACGAAAGGATTATATCCGTAACCTACCATTGAAGCCACATCTGTTTCAGCATTTTCAACAGAAACCTTCTGTACAGACACATCTGCAGGTGTCAGCTGATATTTTTCCTCCATAAGGCATTAGTACAGTTGTTGACCCTATTGATGAATCAAATGTTTCCATAAGTCCTCTTTGTGAACATACATTTAAGTCCTTAAGATTATTGATAAATCTTTCCTTGAAATCTGCTCCGTCAACTTTTTCTTTCCAAATTCAGTTTTCCTGTTTTTTTCTATTTCTATGTTTATATTTGATTTTGCACCGTTTGTATTAAGGAATTCCCTTGAAATATCTGCTATGACTTCATTTCTATATTTCATTACAAGTCTTCCTGTATCATTTACTTCAGCCACTTTATATGCTTCCAGATTTTCTTCTTCAGCAAGTTTTATGAATTTCCCTACATTTTCATTTGCTACAACTACAGCCATTCTTTCCTGTGATTCTGAAATGGCAAGTTCTGTCCCTGTAAGACCTACATATTTAACTCTTACCTTATCCAGATTTATTTCAAGCCCGTCAGCAAGTTCCCCTATTGCTACGGAAACTCCTCCTGCCCCGAAATCATTACATTTTTTTATAAGCTGTGTAACTTCCTTATTTCTAAACAGTCTCTGAATTTTTCTTTCAGTTACTGCATTTCCCTTCTGAACTTCAGCACTGCATTTTTCTGATGATTCTGTAGTATGTTCCTTTGAAGACCCTGTTGCTCCACCGATACCGTCCCTTCCTGTTCTTCCTCCTAAAAGAATAATGACATCCCCTTTTTCAGGTTTTTCCCTTATAATATTTTCAGCGGGTGCAGCTCCAACTACAAGTCCCAGTTCCAGCCTTTTAGCCTTGTATCCTTCATCATATATTTCATTTACATAAGTTGTTGCCAATCCTATCTGGTTTCCATATGAGGAATATCCATGCGCGGCCTTCTGAGTTATTACCCTTTGAGGTAGTTTCCCTTTAAGTGTGTCGTTCAGTTTTTCAGTCGGATCTCCAGAACCGCTTATTCTGACTGCCTGATACACAAATGTTCTTCCTGATAACGGATCTCTTATGGCACCACCAATACATGTTGACGCTCCTCCAAATGGCTCTATTTCTGTAGGGTGGTTATGAGTTTCATTCTTAAACTGTAAAATCCACTTCTCTGTTTTTCCTTTTACAGGTACATCAATGTAAATTGAACATGCATTTATTTCATCTGAAACTTCCAGATCAGGAAGTTCTCCCTTCTTTCTCTGTTCCTTTCCAAATACTGTCGCCAAATCCATTAATGTCATAGGTTTTTTCCCAAGTTTTTCCCCATGCACATATTCCCTGCTTTTTACATATTCTCCAAGAGTTTTTTCTATTATATCCCTGTACACTTCATTTTCTATCTTTACATCATCTATTATTGTTTCAAAGGTAGTATGTCTGCAATGGTCAGACCAGTATGTATCAAGAACTCTTATTTCAGTTTCAGTTGGATTTCTTTTTTCCTCATTTTTAAAATATTCCTGAATAAAAAGTAAATCATTTACAGTCATTGCAAGTTCAAGACTATTTCTCATATCTGCTATTTCTTCAGAAGTTTTGTTTATAAAGTTTTTCATAAACCGGAACTTTTTTTCCGTATTTTTCCTGTTCCGGATTTTTCTTCAAGTATATTTAAATTTTTTTCTCCCTCATTTCAACTTCATTTATATAGTATTTTTTTATTTTTAGCCAGTTCCTCAGGAGTTATATTTCCGTATAGGACTATCAGTTTTCCGCTTTTTACATTAAAATTTTCATTATCTGCCAGAAGATCTATACATTGAACTGCTGAATCTGCCCTCTGATCATACTGACCAGGTATAAACTCAACTGCGAAATGTTTGTTTTCCTTATTTTCTACGGCAGCAAATACTTCTTCCAATGAATTATAAACTTTATCCACATTTACTTCGGAAAAAACAATTTTTTCCATTTTTTCCAGCTCTTCCTTGCTTAAATTAAAAACATCATAGATATTTAATATTCTCAGGAAATCCAGCGATTCAATACCTACGTTTTCCCTCAGATCATTCATCAAATTCTGTGCTTCCACTCTGAAATCTTCTTTTTTTTCCACAAAGATTCTATAATTCATTTTCTCCTCCTAATGTATATTTCAATTGATTTAATGATAAAACTAATGTAATAAAAAATCTAAGTATGGGCATACTTAGATTTCAGGTATATTCAGATTTATATCTGAAAAAAATACTTTTTTTGGGTCATAAAAAGCTGACAGGACAAAAAAATCATGTCTAAACATTGTTATTTTTTTAAACTGATAGATAGCAAGCTTTTCATTATTCCTCCCAAAAAAATTATTTTATAACTTTTCCTTCTATAACAAAAAAATCTGATTTAATTGCACTACAAAAAGCAAAATAACCAGATTATAATTCTATTTATTTCACTTATAGTTGGCAATTTATGGTTGCCTGTAGAAACAATTCGCCTTATTCGAAAAAAATATAAGTTACATTTTATTTTGTATATAAAGTATATCAGATATTCATTTATTTTTCAAGAATTAATCTGATTAAATTTCCTTCTGCTTTATTAATCCTGTCCTATATGATATTAACAGCTTCTTCAGGTCATCTATCTGTCTCTGAAGTTCCTTTCCTATGTCAGTGTCTTTTACCTTGGTTATTTCACGGATTTCATCAAAAACTACTGTTGATGAAAGAATATCTGCCCCTTCCTTTATGGCTTTTTCCTGAGATTCAAAAGGTGCAAGGGAAATAATTTTTATTCCGTAGGAATTATAAACCAGTGTATATCCGGCTATTCCGGTAGTTTTACGGTATGCCTTGGAAAATCCTCCGTCAATCATGAAAAGTTTTCCGTCAGCCTTTACCGGCGATTCCCCTTCCTTTACTTTTACAGGAACATGACCATTTATTATATGGGAAGTTTCCGGATTCAGTCCAAATTCCCTTAAAATCATTTCACATGTTTCCTTTTTATTGATAAAAGTATAATATGGATTCTTATTTTCCTTATGAATTTTCTTATCATCTATAAAGTATCTTTCAAAAGTCCTCATTACATCCTTCCCAAATAGCGGGGAATTTTTTCCGCACCAGAGATACCATAGGAAATCCCTGTTTCTTTTGTCCTTTTCATTATTTTCCCAGTTAAAGAAACTTTCCCTTATTATAGCCTCTATCTTATCAAAATAAGACTTTCCTTTATAATTTATTCCGTCTATGTTCACTTCAACGAGCTCCCCTTCGCTGTTAAGAGGAATACATCCATGATATAACAGGTTTGAGTTACATTTTAAATACATGGATCCTTTATTCAGTAAATTTCAAATGTCTCTGTAGCTTTTCACTATTCATAAATGAATGTTTCAATTTATTCAGGAGGGTAACTTCTTCCTTTGTAAGTTCCAGAGGATTATCAGGATTTACAGTAGGAAAATGGGTGTCATTCAGCTGATATTCCTTTCCTCCTATTGCCACTGTCCCCTTGTGGTAGTTTATATTTTTCAGAAGTTCCTTGTCTTCCATTTCAAATTGGGGATTCCGTTCCGCAAATATTCCTTCCACCTTAAACTGTATTATGGAAATAGCTTTGTGCATCTGCGCTATAAGATCATTATCTACTCCCTCCTTCGGTCTGAAACTTCTGCATGGATCCTTTCCATAATGTTTCATTGCAAAAGTTGCAAGGGGCAGAAGATTTATCCCGTATGCTTCTTCCAGAATATCGTGGTTGTTGTATCTCGAACATATTCTTATAACATTTGCTATACATGCCTTATTTCCAATTCCCGCTCCTATCCATAATAAATCATGGTTTCCCCACTGGATATCCACATCATGGTACTCCTGCAGGCAGTCCATAATAAGATGAGGTGCAGGCCCCCTGTCATAAATGTCCCCCACAACGTGCAGCCTGTCAATGGCAAGGCGACGTATCAGTTCCCCCATTGCCTTCATAAAAGCTTTTGTATATTTTATTGAAATTATGGTGTCAATAATTGCATCAACATAGTCCTTCTTGCTTTCATCTTCATTTCTTTCGTATAGAAGTTCCTGAATAATATACTCAAAATCCTTTGGCATTGCTTTTCTTACCTTTGATCTTGTATATTTTACAGACACCTTCTTACACACCTTTACAAGTCTATATATATTTTTTCTTGACCATTCTTCCATGTTTTTATTTTTCTTTTCTTCAAGGTCATACTTGGCTTCAGGATAGTAAATCAGTGTAGCCAGTTCCTTCTTTTCACCTTCCTCCAATGTTTCTCCAAATATATCTTCTATTTTCTGTCTTATGCTTCCTGAACCGTTTCTAAGCACATGTGTAAAAGCCTCATACTCACCGTGCACATCCGAAAGAAAATGTTCAGTTCCCTTCGGAAGATTCAGTATCGCCTCCAGATTAATAATCTCCGTAGAAGTTTCTGCAATGTTCCTAAAATTTTTAGACAGTAATTCCAAATATTTTAACTCTGACATATTCCACCTCACTTATGATTTATTTTCTATATCCAAAAAATTTTAAATTATCCAGATAACATTTTTACTGACCTGTAAAAAATAAAACAGGCCTGCTTTAAAACTAAAGTTCATATTTCATGACACACTAAAATACTTTGCTTACAATAGCTTTTCCCATTTTATTTTTTGTCATTCCATAACTTTTAATTTCAAAACAGCCCCGTTTTAATCCTGTTAATATTTATTTCTATATCTTTTTATATATACTATACTCTATTTTCCAAAACTCTTTCTGCAATATTTCTAGTATGATCCGCTATTCTCGTAAAGTGCAGCACCAGATCAACAAAAGACAATCCCGCTTTTATTTCACAAGTCTGCTCACTTAATCTCTTTATATGATTCTTTCTTATTTTCTTTTCCTTTTCTCTTTCCTTATTATGTAAATCTATAACTTCCACTGCCTTATCAATGCTTGATTCCTTTAAAGCTATTGTTGCAGTTTCAATCATATTTTCCACTATTTCTTCAAGTTCCTTTATTTCTGCATAAGCCGTATCAGAAAACTTGAATTTCTTGCTTATTCCATATTTTACATCTTTTACGATACCGTGGGCATGATCTCCTACCCTTTCAATATCTCTACACAAATCAAGGTAAGCGGCTATTTCTTCCCCTTCCTTTTCTCCAAAATCCTGTTTGGATAGAAGTGCCAGATATTTTGTTATTTCCTGATCAACTGTATTTATTTTTTCTTCCCTTTTTTCAACTTTCTCAAACAATTTTTCATCCCTGTCAAAGAAGTAGGAAACTGAAGTTTTAAAGTTCTTCAATGCAAATCCTGTCATTGTAATCAGCTCCTGTTTTACCTGGCCTAAGGCAATAACCGGTGCAGTTATCAATGCCGGATCAAGAGTTGTCTTATATGCTTCTTCCTCATCTTCTTTTTTATCTTTAATTATTTTAACAACCAGATATTCCAGAACTCCTATAAAAGGAAATAAAAGAACTGTTGTCATCATATTAAAGGATCCATGGGCAAATGCTATTGCCATTTTAGGATTCAGATGAAGAATCTGTTCCATTTTTGCAACAAACATTGAAAATGGAGTCAAAAATATTAAAAATATAACTGTTCCAACCACATTAAACATTACATGTGAAGCCGCAAGCCTTTTGGCTGAAGTATTTGAACCTATAACAGCTATTATTGCTGTAATTGTTGTTCCTATATTATCTCCAAATAATACAGGTAAGGCGGCTTTCAATGGTATAAGCCCTTCCTGATATATATTCTGAAGTATACTTATTGTTGCACTTGAAGCCTGTACAAGCACTGTTATCGTTGTCCCTATAAAAACACCTAGAATTGGACTTCCGCTCAGACTTACCATTACATCTTTAAATGCAGGCAAGTATTTCAGAGGTGCCATTGCTCCCGACATAAGTGTCAGGGAAAAGAATACTCCTCCAAATCCAAATAAAATACGTCCTACATTGTTTACCTTTTCAATCTTCACAAAAAACAGGCAGAAAGCTCCAATAAATAATATCGGCAATGCATATGCAGAAATATTAAACCCGATTATAAATGTTGTTATTGTCGTTCCAATATTTGCTCCCATTATAATTCCTATAGCCTGTCTTAATGTAAGTAATCCTGCCCCTACAAGACCTATAGTTATAACAGAAGTTCCTGAACTTGACTGTATCAGTGCAGTTACAAAAATTCCTACAAGGACTCCTAAAAAAGGAGAAGTCGTATACTTATCCAGAATGTATTTCAGTTTATCCCCGGCAGCAATTTGTAACCCGTCCCCCATGTACTTGATACAGAATAAAAACAGACCTAATCCTCCAAGAAATGTGAAGGCCATCTGTTGAAAATTAATTGTGTTTAACGCCGTTTCCATATCATTTTTTTCTCCACTTCTTTTTATTTTATGATTTCTAAAATATATGGAAATCATAATTCGCACTTATGATACATCATATCAAAGAAAATATCAAGTTTTTTTTATAAATTTTCTAAATTATTCTCCCCTGTTTTTAACATCTTCTTCAATTCCGTTTTTCCATGAATCATTAAGCTGATATCCACCTCTTATTTCCTTAATTGCTTCATTTAAGACTTCATAATTTTTTGCTGTCCCTTTTTTGTCTGATTTAAAACGCACAGCCCTTGAAGAGTCTATTCCTATATTTTGTGCAGCTCCAATTGCATCAATATTCGCTCCTAAAAACAGGAATTCCCAGTTATCTTTTTCTTTTCTTTCTTCAATTAATTTTTTTATCTGATCCGCCCTGTACTCACGGCTTGCATTTTCCATTCCATCAGTTATTATCACAAACAGAACCTTATCTTTAATTTCTTTTTTATCCTGATTTGCCTTTACCTGCATTACAGTTTTTCCTATTGCATCAAGTAAAGCTGTACTTCCCCTCACATAATATTCCTCTTCCGTCATGGGAGATACTTTTTCAATAGGAACCTGATTATAAAGCAGTTCATACTGATCATCAAACAGAACTGTTGTTACAGAAACTTTCCCTGTTTTTTCCTTTTTCTGTTTTGAAAGCATTGAGTTGTATCCTCCAATAGTATCTGATTCAAGGCCACCCATTGAACCGCTTCTGTCAAGGATAAAAACCAGTTCCACATCTTTTGGTTTATTATTTTTGTTTTTTTGATCTGTTTTAGCTGGAACCTTCGTAAATGCCAATACTGACATCAACATAAATATTACTGTTAAAATTTTTTTCATTAAATCACATCCTTTAATATTTTTTTATATTTAAATCAAATAAATATTTTCAAATTTCGTATAGCTTCGATTTTCACAAATTTTTCATGAAAATATCCAATTACTGTTGAAAACAACAATAAACTTACAACAGTCCCCTCCCTTATTACTAAAGGATAAGAAAACAGCAATGTTATCAGAAGGGAAACTGATACTGAAATTATATCTATGAGCCTTCTGACTTTAGAAAATTTTATATTTTTCATATTTGTAATTTCAAGGCAGAATGCCTCAACTGGAAAACTCATTGTGTCCAGTGCCAATATAAATGCCACTGAAATCCCCCCTATAAATACTCCGCACACCAGATACATTACTGAAATAAAAATAGTTACCAACTTCCATTTTATCAAAAATATTATATGTGAAAAAATTTATTACAATCCCTATGGATGAAACAGCAATTAACTGAAAAACATATTTTACTATAAATTTACCCTTTGTCAGAACAATGTAGAGAAATAAGAAAAGCAAATTTAATATTATTGTCATTGTTCCTATTTTCATTTGAAACAGATTGGACAGACTGTAATTTAGAGCATTAAAACTGCTTATTCCTATGGCTCCCTCTATCGACATGCTTGTTCCTAGACCCGTGAGTATAAACGCCATTAATGATAACGCTAAATTACATAAAAACTTTTTCAGGTTCATCAGTTTCTCCTTTCCTGTTTCCAAATTTACTTCATGTTAATATTATAAACCAAAAAAAGTTATTTCACAAGCTTAAAATTTTTTCTTTTAATTACTTTTTGAATATATCTCTTTTCTATTTGTCATTCACCTCTTTTTTTGATATAATGTATCGAATAATTAATTTAAAGGAGGGAATTTTTTTTGATTTCAACAAGTAATTTATCAGTCCAGTTTGGAGGAAGAAAACTTTTTGATGAAGTGGACATAAAATTTACACCAGGTAACTGTTACGGAATAATAGGGCCTAACGGTGCAGGAAAATCAACATTTTTAAAAATACTTACAGGAGAAGCTGAATCTACTTCAGGAGAAGTAATCATTGATAAAAATAAAAGACTGTCATTCCTAAAACAGGACCACTTCGCATACGAAGACGAGCAGGTTTTAAATGTTGTAATGATGGGACATACAAAACTTTACGATATTATGATGAAGAAAAATGAGCTCTATTCAAAAACTGAATTTACAGAAGAAGATGGAGAGCTGGCAGCAGAACTTGAAGGAGAATTTGCTGAACTTGATGGTTGGGAAGCTGAAACTAATGCTGAAAAATTTCTTATCGGTCTTGGTATCGGTGCTGAATTGCATCATAAACTTATGAAGGAACTTACAGAACCTGAAAAAGTAAAAGTCCTTCTCGCACAGGCAATATTTGGAAATCCCGACATACTTCTACTTGATGAGCCTACAAACGGACTTGACCTCAAGGCTGTAAGATGGCTGGAAGAATTTTTAATGAATCTTGAAAATACTACTGTACTTGTCGTATCACATGATAGACACTTTTTAAATAAGGTATGTACACATATTGCAGACATTGACTATGGAAAAATTAAAATGTTTGTAGGAAACTACGACTTCTGGTATGAATCAAACCAGTTAATGCAGGATCTTATAAGAAACCAGAATAAGAAACTTGAGCAGAAAAGAAAAGAACTTCAGGACTTCATTGCACGTTTCTCTGCAAATGCTTCAAAATCAAAGCAGGCTACAAGCCGTAAGAAACAGCTTGAAAAACTTCAATTTGAAGATATGCAGGTTTCAAACAGAAAATATCCTTATATAGAGTTTAAACCAGAGAGAGAAGCTGGAAACAACATGCTTAAAGTGGAAAATCTTTCAAAAACAATAGATGGAGAAAAAATTCTGGATAATATTTCATTTACTGTAAATACAGGAGATAAGGTTGTTATCCTTTCAAATAACGACATTGCCAAAACTACTCTTTTCCAAATATTGGCAGGGGAAATGGAACCTGATTCAGGAAGCTACGAATGGGGAATGACTACTTCCCAGAGCTACTTCCCAAAAGATAATTCAGAATATTTTGAAAATGTGGACTTATCTCTTATAGACTGGATGAGACAGTTTTCTACCGATCAGCATGAAGAATATGTAAGAGGATTTCTTGGAAGAATGCTTTTTTCGGGTGAAGAAGCAAGAAAAATGGCGAAGGTACTTTCCGGAGGAGAAAAAGTAAGATGTATGCTTTCAAAAATGATGCTTTCAGGAGCAAATGTACTTCTTCTTGATAACCCTACTGACCATCTTGACCTTGAATCCATTACTTCTTTAAATAAATCCCTTATAAGATTCCCGGGAACTGTTTTATTTACCACTCATGACCATGAATTTATTCAAACCGTGGCAAATAAAATAATTGAAATTACTCCAAACGGAATACTTGAAAAAGAAATGGAATATGATGACTACATAAATGATGAAAATGTACAGCAGAGACTTTCTGAACTATATGAAAAATAAAAAATGACATTTTCAAAATCTTAAGGGACTGTCTCAAAATAGTAAAACATTAAATATAATACAAGACTATATTTTTTTTCATTTACTAAATTTTTTTACTTATAAAAACAGTCATTCATTAAGGAAAAAGTCAAAAAAACTCGCCTAAAGGCTCAAACAAATGACTTTTCCTAAATTCATTTTCTGTTTTATATTGTAAAAATTTTAAATAATTCAAAAAAATATAGTTTTTTAGATTATTTTTTTAGCTTTCTTTTTGAGACAATCCCTATAAGATAACAAAATGTCATTTTTTTACTATGATTTTTAAAAACTTCTTATCTTATTTGCAATGCTTTCTTTAGTTGCAGCTTGCACTATTATAAATGTGTGATCCAGCATTCTATAAACTTCTATCGTTTTTTTGTCATTATACAATAAAAGAGCTGTTTCCGTCTCCATTTTTTTCATTTTTTCCTTCGATAATTTACTCTGATTTTTTGAATATGCCTTCACAATTTTTTTATGTTCTTCTTCTGTAGTCTGTGAATCAAAAATTGCCGAAACAAGTCTGTTGTCAACATAATTAAAACTTGTCAGATTTCTTGGTATCCCCAGCGGATCTTCCACTCCTGAATAATAGTAAACTGCATATCTTCCATTGTCATGAGAATTTGATAATGGTGCTTTTGAAACCAGTGATGGGTAACAAAGGTTACCTTCAAGTTTGGAATGAGAATTTGATAATGGTGTTTTCGAAACTGACCTGCTAAATTCTTCCTTGGTCATTCCAAATTTTATCCTGTCTGTTATTCTTTCCCCAAAACTTTTTTCAAAGGAATTCCCAAATACAAATGATGAAAATATCATCATAATCAATAACATTGTCTTTTTCATTACTTTACCACTCTCCTGTCTGAATTTATATTTATTATACAATATTAAACTGAAAGCAAACTGAAAATTTATAATAATATTTAGCAAGAATTATAAAAAAATAAGGTATTGAAAAATCAATACCCTATCAATTAATAGTTTTTGTTAAATTACTGAGAAACAACGTTTGTTGCTTGAGGTCCTTTTGGTCCTTCTTCTACATCAAAAACTTACTTCTTCCCCTTCATTAACTGATTTGAATCCTTCTTTATTGATTTTAGAGAAATGTAAGAAATAATCATTTCCATCTTCTCCTGAAATAAATCCAAATCCTTTTTTTGTCGTTAAACCATTTTACTTTACCTAACAAAGTGCTACCTCCTAAAAATTTTTACACCTCAAACAACTTGTTACAAATTACTTTTTGAATATTTTTGTTCCATTTACTTGCTCTTGGTTTTCTGTATATATTATACCACATTTTTTTCAAAAATTCAAAGTTTTTTTAACTATATTTCTTTTTATCTTCAAAAAAACCTAGTGTTATTAGTATTTTTCAGACATTCATTTTTTTCATTTTTTTTATAATATAAATAGAATATATACATTATTGAGAAATATATATAATTGTATTGTAAAAATATTTTTAAAAACATATATTGAATTTATGGACAAAAATAGTATATTATATTAAGGTATATTTTTGGGGTATAGGTTCCCATTTAAACCTAAATTTTAAAAAAGGAGAAGATAATACAGTAATTAGTATTATCAATAATTAACATGGCATTAATAATACAAAAATATGGCGGTACTTCTGTAGCAGATGCTGTAAGGGTGAAAGAAGTTGCCAAAAGAGTTTTGAAATATAAAAATGAAGGGCACGATGTCATTGTCGTAGTTTCAGCACCGGCAGGTACAACTGATTCTTTAATAAGACGTGCATATGAACTTTCTGAAACGCCTAGTAAAAGAGAGCTTGATATGCTTCTAACATCTGGGGAACAGATTTCAATCGCATCTTTAGCCATTGCCATAGAAGATCTTGGTAAAAAGGCTGTTTCATTGAATGCTTTTCAGGTTGATTTTAAAACTACCGACGAACATACTAAAGCTACTATACTTGATATTAACACAGATATTATTAGAGAAAAACTTTCTGAAGGAAACGTTGTAGTTTTCGCAGGTTTTCAGGGAATTACAGAAAACAATGAAATTACCACTCTTGGAAGAGGAGGTTCAGACACTACTGCCGTTGCATTAGGAGCTGCATTACAAGCTGATGAAGTGGAAATATACACTGATGTAGACGGAGTTTATACTGCCGATCCTAGAGTTGTAAAAACTCCAAAAAAACTTAATACAATTTCTTATCAGGAAATGCTTGAAATGGCAGCTTCCGGTGCTAAGGTATTACACCCAAGGGCAGTAGAAATTGCAGCAAGATATGGAATAAAAATTCACTTAAGATCATCATTTGATGATTCAACTGGAACTATAGTTAAAGAAAAAGGAGACGAATCAATGGAACAAGTTAAAATTATAGGAATTACATCAACAAAAAATGAAGGGAAAATTACTCTTTCCGGAGTACCTGATAAACCGGGAATTGCTGCTAAAGTTTTTTCAAAACTTGCAAAAGCTAAAATAAATACAGATATTATCCTTCAAAGTTCAAGCGTTACTAAAGAATTCAATAATATCTCATACACTGTAAGTATTGATGATTTAAAGGAAGCTGTGGAAATTTCTCAGGAACTGAAGGAAGAATTAGGAGCTGAAGGTGTTTCATACGATGCAAATATAGCTAAAATTTCTGCTATTGGAATAGGATTGAAAACTCATTATGAAACAACTGCAGAAATATTTGATACACTTGCTGAAAATGGTATTAACATAGATATGATTTCATGTTCTGAAATAAATGTTTCATGTATAATAAAAGAAGAAGATGTAAACAAAGCTGTAAGAGCACTTCACGAAAAGTTTATCGAAGAAAATTAGAAAATTTAAATTTAGGAGGTCTATATGAAAATAGGAATAATAGGATTGGGGACAGTTGGTGAAGGTGTCTTAAAGGTTTTAACTAAAGAAAAACATAGTATTTTTGAAAAATCTCAGGCTGATATTGAAGTAAAATATGCCTGCGACTTAAATATAACAAGGGACTTTTCCTTTGAATTTGATAAATCAATTCTTACTGATAATTATAAGAAAATATTGGAAGATTCTGAAATTAAACTTGTTGTTGAGCTGATAGGTGGAGAAACACTTGCAAAGGATATTATTATCCAGGCATTTAAATCTAAAAAAAGTGTTGTTACTGCAAACAAAGCCCTAATTGCTAAACATGGTGTGGAATTATTCCAGATAGCTAAAGAAAATGGAGTTTCATTCTTATTCGAAGCTGCTGTTGGTGGAGGAATTCCTATAGTTACACCTTTAATGGAAAGTTTAGTTGCAAATACTGTAACTGAAATAAAAGGTATTATGAATGGTACTTCAAATTATATACTTACAAAAATGAAAGAGGAAAATTTATCTTTTGATGAAGCTCTTTCAATCGCATCGGCAAAAGGATATGCAGAAGCTGATCCAACTTATGATGTTGATGGAATAGACGCAGGCCACAAAATAAACATTCTTGCTTCACTTGCTTATGGTGGTTCTATTAAATTCAAGGATATGCAAATTTCAGGAATCAGGGAAATCAATACACTCGATATTTTCTCAGCAAACCAGTTAAATTCTACAATAAAGCTGATTGCAAGTTCAAAACTGATTTCAGAAGATTCTGCTCAAATTTCTGTAGAGCCGGTTATTATTTCAAATAATGAAATACTTGCAAAAGTAGATGATGTTTACAATGCAATCGAAACAATCGGTTCATATACAGGAAGAACTTTATTTTATGGAAAAGGTGCAGGAATGGATCCTACAGCATCTGCCGTTGTTGCTGATATTGTAAAAATAGCTACAATAAATCACATTGAATCTGATTATTTCTTTAACTCTACAAAAATAATCAATATAGTAGATGCAAATACTGTAAAAAGCTAATTATTATATAAGAGTTTCTAATGACTTCAATCTAGAAAAAAATCACCTTTTGAAGTTTATAATAAAATTGATAATTTCTTTATCATTTTAGCTGAAAAATATTTCAAGAAATGAAATAAATGAGTATTTAAAAAGATGCACAGGAAAAAAACTTGTATTAAAAAAATAATTAAATAATTGAATAATTTAAAAAAGCCCTGAATTTTTCAGGGCTTTTTATCTTATATACTCAAAATTTTCTCTCCAAAAAAACATTGAATACTTTCAAATTTAATTTTTTTAATTAGTTAGCTTGTGATATAGCTTCTACTGGACATACACCTTCGCATGCTCCACAATCAATACAAGTTGTCGCATCGATTTCATATTTTCCTTCTGCTTCAGAAATTGCTTCTACTGGGCAAACTCCTTCACATGCTCCACAAGCTATACAAGTTTCTTTTTCTATTGAAAATGCCATAATATATTCCTCCCAAGTTTTTTTATTTTTTTATTTTTCTTTTTCTTGATAATAAAAATACCATTTTTTTGTTATAAGTCAACAAAAAAATTATTCATTTGAAAGTCATAATTTACAGTACTTTGAATAGTTTTTTTATTTTGAAAGATTAAACGTTTTTTTATTTTGGTTATGGAAATAAAAAAATATTTTTGAGTATAAAACAATGTTATTTTTTTTGACAAATCTGTTATCTTTACAAATTGTATATACATATTGAAAAACTCTACATTTTTTTAAAGATTATTTTTTTAAATATAACCGCTTCATAAGGTTTTAAAAATAAATTTTCCATTTTTAATTTCAAGTGCTGTTTCATAGTTTGATAATAAAAATTTTTAGCATTTTTCCAGTTGTGTAATTCCATTAGATTCCAGTTCAAATTCCACTTCTGTGCCATAAAAAAATTACTGATTACAATCAATTCTTCATTTTCTCCAGCACGTTTATAAGCATATACATTTTTATTTTCCAAATCTATATCTTCATACTTTCCAGTCACTATAAGTTCTTCATTTCTTCTTAAATCAATTAATTTTTTATAATGATAGAACACTGAATTTTTATCTTTTAAAGACGCTTCAGCATTAATTGTCTTATAATTTTCTGACACCCCGATCCACGGAGTTCCAGTTGTAAATCCTGCATTTTGAGAATTATTCCATTGAACAGGGGTTCTGGAATTATCTCTGGATTTCTGCATTAAAATTTCAATGGCTTCTTCTTCGGAACAACCTTTATCCAATAAAATTTTATAATTATTAGTTGATTCAACATCACGATATTTGCTAATATCATCAAAATATGGATTAGTCATACCAAATTCTTCCCCCTGATAAATATAAGGAGTTCCCTGCAGTCCATGAAGAACTGTCGCAAGCATTTTAGCCGATTCGCTGTGATATTCCTTATCATTTCCAAATCTTGACAATGCCCTAGGCTGATCATGGTTATTCCAGAAAGTTGCATTCCATCCGTTCCCTTCATACATTCCAGTTTGCCATTTAGAGAATATTCTTTTTAACTCCACAAAATCAAATGGTGCTTTTGCCCATTTTTCTCCATTTGGATAGTCAACTTTCAAATGATGGAATGAAAATGTCATTGATAATTCCTTTTCATCAGGATTAGAATATTTTATACAATTATCAATGCTCGTAGATGACATTTCTCCAACTGTAATAAGTTCTCCTCCTCCAAAGGCTTCCTGATTCATTTCTTTTAGAAATTCATGAATTCTAGGTCCATCTGTGTAAAATCTTCTTCCGTCAGGAACAAATCTCGTATCACTTCCGTCATCATTTAAAAATCTCTGGTCTTTTGATATAAGATTTATAACATCCAGCCTAAATCCATCCACTCCTTTATTTAGCCAGAATCTTATCATTTCATATACTTTTTTTCTTACATTTCCATTTTCCCAGTTTAAGTCAGCTTGAGTTACGTCGAACAAGTGTAAGTAGTATTGCCCCCTCTTTTCTGAATATTGCCAGGCATTTCCACCAAATTTTGATTGCCAGTTTGTAGGCTCTTTCCCGTCAACTGCATCTTTCCATATATAGAAGTCCTTATATTCAGGATCTCCTGCTTCAGACTTTTTAAACCATTCATTTTCAGTGGAAGAATGGTTGACAACAATATCCATAACTATTTTTAGTCCTCTTTTATGGGCTTCAGCCAGCATTTCTTCAAAATCTGCCATTGTTCCATAATTAGGATCAATGTCATAATAGTCACTTATATCGTATCCATTGTCGTTTTGTGGAGATTTATACATTGGAGTAATCCAGAGCACTTCCACTCCAAGTTCCTTCAGATAATCAAGTTTTTCAATAATTCCTCTTATATCCCCTTCTCCGCTTCCAGTTGTGTCATTAAAACTTTTTGGATAAATTTGATAAACTACCGATTTATGCCACCATTTCTGTTCAATTTTTTTTTTCATACATCTTCCACCTTCCAGTTTTATATAATTATCTTTTTATTTAAAATCCCTTTTTAAAAATTATATCTCAACAAGCTCAAATTCTTCACATAAAACTTCCATATCCTCATTAAATTTATCTCCAAATTCTTCCTCAAAAAACTTTATATGTACTTTTCTCCAGTAATCAAGTGACTTATCTCCCTCTCCTTCCATAAAGGCATGTTTTTCAGATACTTCTCTAAATGGAACTGAATAAACTCTTGTATTTCTTGTGATGCATACTTCGTTTCCTTTGCTGTCCAGTATTATATTTAAATCACCTTTTTCAGGAATTCTCTCATTATCAGGTTCGTATAAAGCAAGCAATGAAGTTGTTGCCTTTTTCTCGCCTTCCGCTACAAGCTGTGCAAGTTCATCTTCCATTTCCGGAGTATTTCCAAAAGAATACCTTTCAATATGAGTATTTTCCCTTTCCTCTTTACTTAAAGAATTCAGATATGCTTCAATTATCTGATTTATATCCATATTTCCACCTCTCTCTTCATTAAAACAACTATTTGACAGAATAGTCATCATAGTCCCAATATTCATCTGAACTTGTACAAATTTCAGAAATAGTGTATTTTACACTGTCAACGATTCTTATAGAAGTCAGGTATGGTTCTTTTTCTGAATATTCAAGTTCAATTCCGTCATTTTCCACTCTAAATCCTTCATTTGCATTTTCTCCCATATGGTCAGGCAGATATTTGTTTATATAGCCTAATGACTTTTCACTCTGACCATCTTCCCCTGTTACTACACTGGAATAGGTTCCATTTACATTATTGACTTTAAAACTTTTATTATTCAGTTCCGCTACCTGAAAATAAAGTTTAAATCCCTTCAGTTTTTCTATTTCCTTCTTTGTCTTTTCATCATAGAATATTCCATTTTTATAAATAATGTTTGCTGTTTCATCTTTCTTATCAGTTACGCTTCCATAAAATTCCAGTCTGTAAGTTCCCCGCCATACATTTTCCTTTTTGGCCTTAGTAAGCTTTATATGGAGAATTTCTCTCCGTGTAACAAGAAGAAGCTTATATTTATTATTGCCACAAAATTCATTCAATGTTTTTTTATTGTCATATGCATGAAGAAGTCCCTTCTTTGTGCTGTTAATTGTTTCTATATTATGTTCTCTTATAAAGAATGATAAAAATGATGAAAAAAATATAACCATTACACCAACTAACATTCCAATATAGGATTTTTTTATTTTTTTATATTCTTTTTCCACATTAAAAATTCCTGCAATAAATATTATTAGCTGAAAAAAATTATAAAAGACGATATTAAAATAATATTGTCAAACAGGAGAAGTTTCCATATAAATAATAACAGTTCTTTTTGAATAGTAATTGCATAAAAATAACTAAACTGCTTAAAAATTACAGAAATAAAAAAATTATTCTTTTTTTTCGTTTACATTTTTTTCAGTATACATTTTTATTTTATAGCCAAATACAAAGCTCATTATTGTAAAAAAATGATTATTTCAAAAAAATACGCCACTGTTAAAAAAATGCAAATTCTTCTTCAACTTTTTATCCATGAATAATAAGAGTTTATAACATTATCATTTAAAGGAACAAGCACAATTAGAAGAATTCCTGCTAAAAAAATGGAAATACAAACTGAAACAGCAAATACAGAATTGAAAATTTTACTGTTTCCTTATGTATTGCATTATTATCATTACTTCCCATTTTTCTCCTTTCATAACTTGAAAATTATCGTATCTATTCTGTTACATTCTAAGTAGCAGCTTTACTATATCAAATGCAAGAATTGTAACCATAGATACGAGTATTACTCCTCCCAGCCCCATTTTTTTCAATGAAAAATATACAATTACACCTATTCCTGCAAAAACTTTAATGAGCCCAAATACTCCCGTTCCTGTTGAAGTAAATATATCAGGAAAAATAAGAAGGACTAAAACTGTATAAGGTAATGCCTCAAAAAATTTATTTACAAACGGATTATTTTCAGGTAATTTCACAAACAACGGCAACAATTTAAACGACAAAGTTATTAATGCCGTTATTATAAGTAATTGAACTAATAAAATTTCACTCATTTTCTACTGTCTCCTTTTCACTTTCTTCCTTATAATGTCTCAACGCATACAGCGAACTTGCTGTAATCATAATTATTATTAAAGTCCACCCTTTGCTTATATCCTTTAAAACAGGGGTAAACATAAAAAGTAGCTTTAATCCTATCGCAGTAATAACTACTTCTGCATATTTGAAACTGCTTGTTAATGAACTTACAAGAAGACTTAAGAATGTAGCATATAGCATGAAATTTAGACTTGCCGCAAAAACTTCCGGAATCAGATTACCAAAAAGCGAACCTGCAATTGTTCCTACACCGAAAAGGACATAAGGCATTGTATTTACTCCTATTACATACCACACATTTGTAGCCTTTCTTATTGTAAGATATGCAACAGCTTCATCAGTAAGCCCTATTCCCATCAATATTTTTTCAAATAAAGTTGTCTTATTCGAAATCTGCCTGAACATTATTATATTCAGCAACGTGTATCTTAAATTTATTACAAAAATCGAAACTATTATTTCAACTGGTGTTGACTTCAGCTCATACACCATTTTTAAAAAAGCTGTCTGTGCACTTCCTGCATACAATCCAAACGACATGACTATGGCTGTGAACAACTTCATTCCAAAGTTTTTTGAAATCAGCCCTATTGTTATCCCAAAAGGAGTATAGGCAATACCTATTCCCATTCCATCCCTTAACCCCTTTAAATAATTTTCCAGTTTTCCATTATGTGCCATTTCTTATTCTATAACTCCTTATCTAAATTAACTTATAATTTTATATATATATATATTTAATATTTGGATTCTCCTAAATCTCCCCGCATTGTCGGAGTCGACTTTAGTCGCGAAGACCGCGGGGTAGCGGGAGTATGAGGGCGGCAATGAGCCCTCATAAGGTTTATTTCAATAACCCCCAATTCTTCGCCAAACTTCCATTTGCACTCAGTTTTATATCCTCAAACTTTATTGTTCCTTCCATTATTTTCTTGATTTTTTCCATATATTTTTCAGAAACTTCATCTTTTACTTCAAAAAAATAAGTTCATCGTGAACCTGAAGAATCATTTTTATATCATCATTATTTTTAAATTCATCATAGAGCTTTATCATAACCTTTTTTATAATATTTGCAGCTGTACCCTGAACAACTGTATTTACTGCCATTCTATTTGCCTGTGCCTGTAAATTTTTATTGCTTGAATTTATATTGTTGATATATCTTCTCGTTCCGTAAAGTGTTTCTACAAAACCATTCTGTCTTGCATTTTCCAGAATATTTTCAAGGAATTTCTTTACTTTCGGATATTGTTCAAAGTATGTTTTTATATATTGGGAAGCATCGGCTACAGGAATTTTGAGCTCCTTTGAAAGGCCGAAAGGTGTTTTTCCATATAAAATACTGAAGTTTATTACCTTCGCTATACTTCTTTCTTCCCTTGTTACAGGTTCTTCATCTGTTTTGAAAAATATTTTTCTTGCTGTAAGGTCATGTAAATCCTTATCCTTTTTATATGCAAGAAGCAGATTGTCATCCTTTGACAGTTCAGCTAGAACTCTCAGCTCAATTTGAGAATAGTCAAATGAAATCAGACTCCAGCCATCCTGAGAAATAAATCCTTTTCTTATTTTTATTCCTTCATCTGTTCTTACAGGAATATTTTGAATGTTAGGATTTGCAGAAGACAGTCTTCCTGTTGAGGTTCCATTCTGATTAAATGTTGTGTGAATTCTGTCGTTTTCATCAGCAAGTTTAGGGAATGGTTCCACATAAGTTGAAAGAAGTTTTGTAAATCCTCTGTATTCCAGCAGTTTTTCAGCTATTTCTATTCCTCTTAATGCCAGAACTTCCAGAACTTCCACATCTGTAGAATATCCCGTCTTAGTTTTTTTGACAGGTTCTATTCCCATTTTTTCAAACAGTATTTCTCCCAGCTGCTTTGGTGAACCTATATTAAATGTTTCTCCTGAAAGTGTGTAAATATCCTTTTCAAGCTTTTCAATATTTTCCTGTAATTCCTTCTTATAATTTTTCAAAAATAATTTATATCAATTTTTATTCCAAAATTTTCCATGCTTGCCAGAACAGGTACAAGCTTATTTTCCAGATTTTCAAAAATATCATGTAAATCTTCTGTTCTCAGTCTATCTTCCAGAATTACTTCCAGTCCTTTTATATAAAAGGCTCTTTTCCATAAAAATTCAGATTTTTCATCATCGGAAACTTCACTTATTTTTCTTTTCTTAAACTGTTCCTCAAATTTTTCAAGATTTACTCCCAATTCAGAAAAAATTATATTTTCAAGATCCTGTGAACTTTCAGTTCCAAGTACATACCATGCCAGCATCACATCAAAATACTTTTCACAGCTGATACCTGTTTTCATATATTCTTTTTACATTATAAGCTGTTATTCTTTTTGAACTTAATATTTTGTATACTTCTGTAACATCTGCTTTTTCATCATTTAATAAAACGATATTTTTGCTGCTGTCACATACTGCTAAACCAAATTCATTTCCAAACAATGCTATCTCATCATCCATTTCAGATAAAACTTCCGCCGCTTTAGTCCATTCTGTCAGTTCTCCCCTAATTTCAGTAAGGTTTTCCTTCAATGCTTCATCTGAATGTGCTTCTTTATTGTTTCTATGCGGATGATTAGCTACTCCTCCAAACAATGAATTTTCTCCTGTATTATTTACTTCTCCATTTTCTGGACTACTACCGGATTTTTTAATCTCACCCTCAATTGTTGCAGCAAATTTCTTAAATTCCATTGTTTTATAGATTTCAAGCAGCTTGTTCAAATCCTTATTTTCAAACTTTAATTTATTCTTATCATATTCTATTTCTATATCCCTGTATACAGTTGCAAGCTTTCTGCTTAAAAAGGCATTTTCCTTATCCTCAATAAGTTTTTCCTTTCTTTTCCCCTTTATTTCATCAATATGTTCGTAAAGTCCTTCAAGATTTCCATATTTATTTATCAGTTCAACTCCTGTTTTAGGTCCTATTCCTGAAACTCCAGGGATTCCGTCTGAAGAGTCCCCCATTAAACCAAATAAATCAGGAATTTTATCAGGGGTAACTCCGAGATATTCAATAACATCTTCATCTGTTCTAATATATTTAAACAATGAATTTTTCTTATCCCCTTTTCCCAGCAATGCAATATTTATTTTCCCATTGACAAGCTGTGCCAGATCCTTATCTCCTGTAACAACATAAACTTCTATTTCTTCTTCAGTATCTTCAGAAAATTTTGTGGCAAGTGTTGACATAACGTCATCAGCTTCATAGCCATCAATTTTATATTTTGGTATTCTATAACCATCAAGTACTGACATTATGTACTCCTGCTGTGCCACAAGATCGTCAGGCATGCTCTCCCTGTGGGCTTTATATGTTTCCAGTTCAGCAGATCTTTTTAACTCGCTTCTTTTTACATCAAGACAAGCTACAAGATAATCAGGTGAAAACTCCTTCAATACTCCTTCCAGAGTATTTACAAATCCGTAAGTCGCTCCTGTTGCCAATCCTTTTGAGTTTCTCATGCCCATCAGGGCAAAATGAGTTCGGTACATAATTGCACTTGTATCCAGAATAACTGCTTTTTTCATATATATCCTTTCATTTTCTCAATAATAATAGTCTTTTTCATTATTATAACATATTTAATTATATACTGAATATATAATTTTTATTTATTTTTTTAAAAAAACAGTAGTTTTTTTATACTTGACTATTTCGATTTTTTTAAGGTAGAATTATTTTTGAGATATAAATTTTTCAATTTTGTGTCTTTAAAATATATCGTTAAATTACTTATAATTTAATGTTATATCAATTTTTTTAAAAAATTATAAACTATATTAAATAAATTAAATTAGTTTTTATGTAGTTATTTAAAATAAAAATTAAAAAAATATAGAGGAAAAGGAGAAGAAAAGAAAATGACAGAACGAGAAAAAGCAGATTGTTAATCTTATTAAAGAAAATCCTCTTATCACTCAAGAGGAAATTGCTGCCAAATTAAACTGTGCTAGAACTTCTATTGCAGTTCACATCAGCAATCTTATGAAAAAAGGTGTTATTCTTGGAAAGAAATACATCATTAATGAAGACCCTTATATTTTGACAATTGGTGGAACAAATGTTGATATTCAAGGAAAATCTCATACAAATGTTGTCCGTTATGACTCAAATCCTGGAATGATAGGTATTTCATTCGGAGGGGTAGGAAAAAATATTGCAGAAAACATCGCCAGACTTGGGATAAGTTCAAAGTTAATAACTGCCCTTGGAGATGATTTTTATGGAAATGGTATTAGAGAATATCTGAAAAATCAGAACCTTGATATCAGTGATATATTATTCCTTAAAAACCAGTCTACTTCAATGTATCTGTCTATTTTAAATGATGATAGAGAAATGGAAATGGCTATCTCTTCTATGGATATTTGTAAAAATATTACACCTAAATATCTGGATTCAATCAGAAAAAGAATAGTTAATTCTAAAATTATCGTGCTTGACACAAACCTGGAGGAAGAAACTCTAAGATATCTGGCATTCCTGAGAAGAAAGCCGCCTTTAATACTTGACACTGTTTCTACTAAAAAAGCAATAAAGGTAAAAGATTTTATTGGAAGATTCCATACTATAAAACCTAACAGAATAGAAGCGGAAATACTTTCAGGTATCTCAATATATTCAAAAGATGACATGAAAAGAGCTGGTGACTACTTCTTAAATAAAGGAGTTAAAAAAGTATTTATTTCATTAGGTTCAGACGGTGTCTTCTACATGACTGAAAATGAAGCTGAAACTATTAAAATTCCTCGTATAAATCCTGCAAGCTCGACAGGTGCCGGTGATGCATTTGTTGCCGGAATTGCATATGGAGAATATAACGATTACAGCATAAGGGAAGCTACAAAGCTTGGATTAGGAGCTGGAATTCTTACTTCTTTAAGCGATAAGACAGTAAGTGATCAGATGAATATTAAAAACGTAGAAAATATAATAAAGGAGATGGAAATATAAAATGTTAGAAAAATATCTTGAAATTAACCCGGAAGTAAAACATGCACTTGAAAATAATATACCTGTTGTAGCGTTAGAATCTACAATTATCTCACACGGAATGCCTTACCCACAAAATGCTGAAACTGCATTAAAAGTAGAAAGCATAGTTAGGGAAAATGGAGGAATTCCTGCAACAATAGGAATAATCAAAGGAAAATTAAAAGTTGGATTATCTCCGGAAGAAATTGAATTATTAGGAAAAGAAGGGGAAAAAGTTGCAAAAGTCAGCAGAAGAGATATTCCATACATAGTGGCAAATAAATTAAATGGTGCAACTACTGTGGCCTCTACAATGATAATAGCAAATATGGCAGGAGTTAAAATATTCGCAACTGGTGGAATAGGTGGAGTTCACAGAGGAGCTGAAACTACAATGGACATCTCTGCCGATTTGGAAGAATTAGCAAACACTAACGTTGCTGTTATCTGTGCCGGAGCAAAATCAATCCTTGATTTAGGACTTACTCTTGAATATCTTGAAACTCATGGAGTTCCTGTATTAGGATATCAAACTAAGGAATTACCTGCATTCTATACTAGAAAAAGTGGATTTAACTTAGATTATGAAATTGATACTCCAGAAGAACTTGCAGCATTACTTCATACAAAATGGGACTTGGGATTAAAAGGAGGAGCTGTTATTGCTAATCCTATTCCAGAAGAATACTCAATGGATAGCGAACTTATAAATAAAGTTATAAAGGATGCTGTTGCAGAAGCTGAAAAATTAGGAGTAAAAGGTAAAGATACTACACCATTCCTTCTTGATAAAATTCAAAAACTTACAGAAGGTTCAAGCTTGAAGGCAAATATAGAATTAGTATTTAACAATACTAAACTTGCAACTAAAATAGCAAAAGAACTTGCAAACTTGGAAAAAAATAGTTATTAGAAATAAATAAAAAGAGTTATCTCAAAAAAATATAAATATAATATATGAGACTGTCTCAAAATTTAAAAAAATACGAAAAACTATATTTATTCATTTACTAAAAATTTCACTTATACAAAAACTGTCATTCATTAAGGAAAAGTCAAAAAAACTCGCCTGAAGGCTCAAGCAGATGACTTTTCCTAAATTCATTTTCTGTTTTACATTGTAAAATTTTTAAATAATTCAAAAAAATATAGTTTTCAGATTATTTTTAAATTTTCTTTTTGAAACAGTTCTTTTTATATTATTTTTCCAATTTTTTTGAGATAGTTTCTTTTACAATTTAAAAAAACTACTTTTTCTATATATCCGTAGTTGAAGTCTGCTATTCCAGTAATACTTCTTCTTAAAAATTCCTTTTTATACTAGGATTTATATAATGATTTTCAACTGAAAAGTACAATGGTGCAATAACAGCTTCATTTATAAGTATCATTTCTGCTTCATTTGTCTTTTTATCTCTTTCATTCCCTGAAGGCATTTTTGAAATTTTATCAACAAGTAAGTTATATTGTTTTTTTGGCCATATATTTTCATTTTTTCCGTCATTCTTTTTCCATCTTTCAAGATAAGAAAGTGCATCATCAAATTTTGGCGACCACGTATTTAAAACTATATCATAATCTCCTGTTCTTGTTCTATTCAGCCTTTCCTTAAAAGGAACAACAGTAACATTTGTCTCCAATCCCAATTTAGTTTTTAATTCTTCCTGCAGAAATTGAATTTCAAGTTTTTCAGGATCAGAATTTCCAGATAACAGATTCAATTTTAATGTTGAAATTCCCAATTCCTTTAATGCTTCAGAATAAAGTTTTTTTGCTTCTTCAATGTCATTATCCTTAAAATTATTAGTATCAGGATATTTTTCCCTATATTTTTTAGAATATCCTGAAATTATACTGCTTATTAAGGATTTAGCAACTACTGAACCGTCCTTCTTTATTTCCTTCACATATTTTCCCCTGTCTATTACAAGTGAAATTGCTTTTTCTTAACTTTTTTTATTCTGTAAATATTTATTGTTTAAATTAAAATCCAGATACCATACTCTTCCATTAAGAAAAGTATCTACTGTCCCTTCTTTTTTTGTATTTTTTTCCAGATGATAGTTTTCAACCCTCGACATATCTATTTCCCTGTTTTTTATCAGGTCGTCCACCACTTTAAAAATCTTTTCGAAATAACATATTTTTATCTCAGGTATTTTTTTATATTTTTTTACTATTCCAGTAATATTCATTTTTTTCAAGCAATATTTCATTTTCCTTAAGGGAAACTATTTTATACGGACCGTTAAAAAGAAAACTGTCCTGTTTTATTGCATATTTATCTTTATGAATATTATAAAATTCCTCTTTCAGCGGAACTGTAACCGGTAATGTCAATATATATTTAAAATATGATACAGGATTTTCAAGAGTAATTTCCAAAGTCCCTTCATCAATCACCTTTACCCCAATCTCATTTTCCTGAGCTTTCCCTTCGTAATAGGCTTCTGCATTTTTTATTGGAAAAAGCATTTCTGCAAACTGGGCAGCCGTTTTAGGATTCAGGACTCTTTTAAAAGCAAACAGAAAATCATTTGCTGTAATTTTACTTCCGTCACTCCATTTGGCATTTTCCCTAATTTTAAATATAAGCTTATTCCCTTCCTCCTTAAAGCTTTCAGCCACTCCACCTGTATAGTTTCCATTTTCATCCAGTCTCAGAAGTCCCTCAAAAATAGACGAATCCACCTGTGCACCGATCATTTCACTGAATAAATGAGGATCCAGAGTTTTATAGTCACTTCCAAGATTAAATACTATCGGATCTTTTTCTTTACTTTTTTTCACATTTCCATTATTTTTTGAAAAGCATCCTGTCACCAGCAGCACTACCGCTAATATAAAAAATAGTATACCTGTATTCCTTTTCACATTTTCTCCTTTAATATTTTTTATAAATAACTTTTTATTTCATCAACCTTATTCAATCTTTCCCAAGGTAAATCTATATCAGTTCTTCCTATATGGCCAAATGCGGCTAAATCCTGATATCTGAACTTAGGTTTTCTCAATTCAAGATCCCTTTCTATTCCTCTTGGAGTAAGATCAAATATTTTTTCCACTATTTCTTCAATTCTACCTTCTTCAATCGTAGAAGTTCCAAAAGTTTCCACTCTTACTGAAACAGGTTCTACAACCCCTATTGCATATGAAAGCTGAACTTCACATTTTGTAGCTATTCCTGCTGCAACTATATTTTTTGCAATCCATCTTGCTGCATAGGCGGCAGATCTGTCAACCTTTGAAGGATCCTTTCCTGAGAATGCCCCTCCCCCATGTCTGAAATATCCTCCATAAGTATCGATTATTATTTTTCTTCCTGTAAGTCCTGAATCTCCATGAGGACCACCTATTACAAATCTTCCAGTAGGATTTATGTGGTATTTTCTTACATTGATATAGTCAAGTCCATATTTTTCCAGTACTGGTTTTATAACCTGTTCCTTCAGATCCCCTTCTATTTTTTCCTTTGTTACATCTTCATCATGCTGCACAGATAGAACAACTGTGTCAACACCTTTAATTTTTCCATTTTCATCATAAATAAGCGTTACTTGTGCTTTTGCATCAGGTCTTGCCCATGTTAAAGTTTTATCTCTTGTAAGTCTTGTAAGCCTTACTATTATTTCTCTTGCAAGTACCATTGCTAAAGGCATAAGTTCTTCTGTCTCATTTACTGCTCCACCAAACATGATTCCCTGGTCTCCTGCTCCCCCAGTGTCTACACCCATTGAAATATCAGGCGACTGTGAATGGATAGTATTAAGTACTCCACAATCTGAGTCAAATCCCATTCCAGGTTTATACCCTATTTCATCGATTTTATCCCTTACAATTTTTGTACATCAACATATGTTGTTGTAGTTATTTCCCCTCCTACAACTACAAGCCCTGTTGTTGCAAATGTTTCACAAGCCACTCTGGCATTTACGTCTTCTGAAAGACACGCGTCTAATACTGCATCTGAAATTTGATCACATATTTTATCAGGATGCCCTGGTGATACAAATTCTGATGTAAAATAAATGTTCTTTGACATTTTTTCCTCCTTAAATTTAATTTTTCAAATTTAGAGTTTTTTATATCAGGCAATTACTTATAAAAAAAACTCTTCACAAAGAAGAGAATTAGAAATTCTTATCTTCGCATTTTTTATGCCGGGAATTGGCACCTTATATTTTCATACAGGTTGCCGGATACTAGTAACGGGCCCGTCCCTCATATCTCTCTGGATAAGTTGCATATTTAACTGTTGGTATATTATAAATTATTTTTTTCTAAATATGTCAATTTTTTTATTTGATACACTTATAAAAATTTTTTTAACCTGAATTTTTTTATATAATCTTTTTTTCAGATGCTATAATTCTTGTATTTTTCCCACTTCTGAATATATTATATTATTTATTCTATTTCACGTCTTCCTTCTAACGATCTTCCCAATGTGGCCATATCTGTAAACTCAATATTTCCTCCCATAGGAATTCCACTTGCAATCTGTGATACCTTTACTCCTTTATTTTTCATCATTTTTATAAGATAAAGTGCTGTTGTCTCTCCCTCCATATCAGGATTTAAAGCCAGGATTACTTCCTCCACATCTTTTTCATCAAGCCTTTTCATCAGTTCCGATATATTCAAGTCTTCTATTGTCACTCCATTAAGGGGATCTATTTTCCCGCCCAGTACATGATAGAGACCATTGTATGTTTCAGATTTCTCAAAGGCAATTACATCCTTTACACTTTCCACTATACATATGACACTTTTATCCCTTTTCTCACTTGAACAGATTTCACATATTTCCCCCTCACATAAATTTCCACAGATTGAACAGTGTTTTATGCTAGTATATGCATCCTTTATCGTTGAAAGTATATTTTCAATCTCAATTTCATTTTTCTCAAGTATGTCAAAAGCTATCCTCATGGCACTTTTTTTACCTATTCCAGGCAGTTTCCCAAAAACTTCTATAAGCTCATCCAATTTTTTCATTATTTCACCTTTTATTGTATTTTCTATAAATAAAGAGGAGCTTCACAGTCTCGCCAGCTCCCTTTATTTATTTCTTTATCTGTTTTTATTTAATTTAAGAGTTATTATTCTCCAATTCTTTCAATTTTGAATGTATTAGTTGTTCCAGTTTCAGAAATTCCTGTAACAAATACTACTAAATCTCCATTTTTAACTTCTTCGTGAACTGAAGCTATTTCTTTAGCTTTTTTGAAGAAATCATCAGCTACATCAAGGTTTTTCTCAACGTATGCTCTAACTCCTCTTACTAAAGCTAATTGTCTTGCTGTCTGTTCACTATCAGTAAGAGCTATTATAGGTACAGTAGGTCCATATTTTCTTATCATTCTTGCAGCTCTTCCTGTTTTAGTCCAGCAAAGGATTAATTTTGCATCAAGTGCTTCAGAAGAACTTACTGCTCCTCTTGAAATCGCTTCTGTTACAGTAATATTTGTTGACCCATCGATTTCGATGTTTTTATATCTTTTAAATTCATCAGTTCTTTTTGAAATATCTGCCATCATTTTAACAGCTTCTATAGGATATTTACCTTTTGCAGATTCTCCTGATAACATTACAGCATCAGTACCATCTAAAATAGCATTTGCAACGTCTCCTGCTTCTGCTCTTGTAGGTCTTGGGTTTCTAATCATTGAGTCAAGCATTTGTGTTGCAGTTATAACAGGTTTTCCTACTTTGTTACATTTTCTTATCATCATTTTTTGCATAAATGGAACTTCTTCAGCAGGTATTTCTACCCCAAGATCTCCTCTTGCTACCATTATTGCATCACTTAATTCAAGAATTTCATCAAAGTTATCTACACCTTCCTGATTTTCTATCTTAGAAATAATCTGTATTTTAGATCCTCCATTTTCATCAAGAACTCTTCTAACTTCAGCAACGTCAGATGCTTTTCTTATGAATGAAGCCGCAACAAAGTCAACTCCCTTTTCACAACCGAATTTCAAATCAGCTATATCTTTTTCAGCTAATGCAGGTAATCCTACAGAAACTCCTGGAAGGTTAACTCCTTTAATTTCTCCTAATTCTCCTGTATTTTTTATTTCACAGAATATTTCATTATCTTTTATTTCAAGTACTTCAAGTCCAATCAATCCATCATCTAAAAGAATAGTATTTCCTGGTTTCAAATCATTAACAATTCCTGGGTATGAAACTGATATTTTATCCTTGTTTCCTACATGAGAATAATCAGTTGTAATTGTTATTTTGTTTCCAGCTTCCAGTAGAATGTCATTTCCACCTTCTAATTTTCCTGTTCTTATTTCAGGTCCTTTTGTATCAAGTAATATTCCTATGTATCTTCCTGTATTATCTGTTATTTCCCTAAGTCTGTCAATTCTTCCTCCATGCTCTTCGTAATCCCCATGAGAGAAATTCAATCTCATTATGTTCATTCCATTTTGAACTAACTGCTGTAACATTTCAGAACTTTCGCTTTTTGGTCCTATTGTACAGATGACCTTTGTCATTTTTATTTTCATATGTTTCATTTTTTTCCTCCTATAAATATCTTAAGTTTATAAAATACGTTATTGTCTGTTATTATAATGACAACATGTTAGCTATTGCATAATCTGCAAATGAACTTTTAGTATAATTTTCCCATGCATATGCTAATGGGTGAGTAGTAACTTTTTCACTCTGTATTCCTACCATTAGGCCACCTTCACCTGCTTCAAGCAGTTCAACAGCTTTTACTCCCATTCTTGTTGCAAGTATTCTGTCAAATGCTGTAGGTGAACCTCCTCTTTGAACGTGTCCTAATATTGTAACTCTTATGCTCGTATCTACTTTTTTAGCAAGTTCCTTTTGTATCTCTACAACATTTCCTACTCCTTCAGCTACTATGATTATGTCATAAAGTTTTCCTTCTTCTCTTCTGAATTTAATAACTTCAGCCATATCATCTATTGAAAATTCAACTTCTGGAATAAGAACTCCACTTGCTCCTCCCGCTATTGCAGAATATAATGCAAGATCTCCACAGTTTCTTCCCATAACTTCTATTAAATATGTTCTTTCATGAGAAATTGCCGTATCTTTTATTTTTGATATTGCATCAAGTATTATATTTAAAGCTGTATCATATCCAATTGTATAATCTGTTCCTGCAACGTCATTATCTATTGTTCCAGGTATTCCTATTGTCTTTATTCCATGTTCTGTGTATAAGTAGTGCGCTCCATGGAATGAACCGTCTCCACCTATTACAACTAATCCATCTATTCCTCTTTTTTTAAGGTTTTCTGCCGCCTTAGCTCTTACTTCCGGGTCTTTAAATTCAGGCAATCTGGCTGATAGCAGAATTGTCCCTCCCTGATCTGCAATTCCACTTACATTAAGTGCTGTCATTTGGAATATCTGGTCTTCATATAGTCCCTTATATCCTCTTCTGATACCGTAAACTTCAATTCCTTTTGTCATGGCAGTTTTTGCCACAGCTCTTACAGCGGTATTCATCCCCTGTGAATCTCCTCCACTTGTTAAAATTGCAATTTTTTTCATATTTTTCTCCTTCTATCTTTTCCTCTTTTCTGTGTCGCATAAATAATAGCATTTTTTTTACTTTTTTTCAATGTTTATTTTAAAATTTGTCACTTTATTACACATCCTGAAGAATTATTATCATACACAGGCTCTGCATGAATTAAAAACTCTTTTTATATTTTTTTATACTTATGTTTTATAAACTTTGAAATTTTATTTGTTATTTCGTGTGCTTCATCTATTGTTAAAGACTTATTCATACGTACATCTATAAATAGATATATGCTCTTTCCTGAAGTTGTCATCCTGAAGTCATGTGCATTCTCTATTTCATCAAATTCTGAAAGATCTTTCCTTACACTTTCCAGAAGCTCCTCATCCTGTGAATCTAAAAGTATAAGTGCATTATCCTTTATCAGATTATAACCTGAATACATAATATAAATTGCCACTAAAACCCCTACGAGCACATCAAACACAGGATTTATTTTTGAAGATAATATTCCTATTAAAACTGATACTGAGACAGCAATGTCTGCCTTATAGTCTTCCAGAAGGGAATTTATCAGTGCCCCCCTGTAATCTTTTGTCTTATTTTTCATGAAAAGTAATTGGAATATTTTTATAACTATTACTATAACCGTTATAATTACTGGCATTGAAGATGTAATAACTTCCCCCTTCAACTGAAAAAGCCCCACTATATTTTCCTTTATTATATTAAATGCTGTAATCATTATGAAAGTACCAATAATTACGCTGAATACTGATTCTATCTTTCCATGACCAAAGGGATGTTCCTTGTCTTCAGGATTTTCCCCAACCTTCAGTCCAATAATTACCAATATATTTGTTATAAGGTCTGAAAGGGAATTCAACCCGTCTGAAATAAGTGACACACTTTTAAAAACATGTCCTGAAACTATTTTAAGCAATGCAAGAACTATATTTACAGCTATTGCAAATTTCGAAACAAAAATCATTCTTCTATTCTGTTTTCTTTCTTCCCTGAAATTTCCAAGTTCATAAAATCCATCCTTATTTTTTATAAAACGCTGCTTTTCAAGAAAATTATTCATGTGTTTGTGATTCTCCACAACAAGTGAATCAAAGTTATTGTTTATGAGCCAGTTTATAAGATATTTCAGAAGTATTGAACCAAAACCGTTATTTCTAAACTTTTTATTAATGAATATTCTTTTAAGGCATGCTCTTTCCGTTAGTTCAACTATTGCATATCCTAGAATGTTATTTTTTTCAGTTATGTAAAAAAGACTTTCTGAATCATTTTTTCCTTGAAATTCAAAATCATTATCCAGTTTTTTCAGCTGCTCAAACAATTCAGTATTTTTTCCAGTTTTTTCCAGTTTTACTATTTCCATTTCAAATTTTCTCCCTGATAATTTAAATCAAATATTACAAAAAAATAGCAATTAGGATTTCCTTTCTTGCTATGCTGTATATTGTCTTTTATTGTCAATGTATTTTTGTCATACATCGGGCTCTCGAAAGAATTTTACCACCTGTTTCTTGCCTTAAAGACTCAAAAACAGCGACCCTGTAAACCTAGAGAAATCAACTTAGTGCTGCTTCGTTCCCGCCCTGACACGGTTCGCTGACTCTCTACAATACAGGACTATTTTCTCAACACCTTTAAAGCAAGGCTTTGATACTAAAACTTCCCTTAAGCCCGACATCACCTCTACTAAAGCGGATTGTAGATACAGGGCACCGCTAACTCCCCAGCTAGTATGACAAAATGTATTTTATCATTTTTTTATTGTTGTCAATGCTTTAAAAATAATTTCCTCATAGAAATTTTTTTCTATTTTTAAATCAACAAATTATTTTTTTATAGTTTATTAAAAATATATTTAATTAATTATAAAAAAATATGATATAATTACATCAACCTTCGTTCTTAGGAGCAGAAAGGAGGTTCTGCTATGTCATATATTATGACAGAAGTTTTTATCAATGTAACTTCAACTTTGATTGTATATTTCATAATCAAGTTAATTGAAAAGAACAAAGATAAAAACTAAAATAAAATCCCCTGCTGCTACAGGGGATTTTTTTGGTTCTGCATGTTATATATTATACTGGATTTAGTATATCATATTTTTTATTTTTTATCAATACCTTTTTCCATTAACTGTTCTAATAATTCTTTCAAAGTCTTTCGGCAGTTTATCATAAGGATTTGGCTGCACTCCGTCTGTCACCATAATCCATCCTGCATTACGTCTTTTTGAAAGTTTTATTATTTCCTCATATTGATCAGGTTTTGCCGCATAGACGATATGCCATATGTGTGAAAAATTATCTTCATCATTTTCAAACTCAGACTCAGGTTCGGTAAATCTATTTATATACTCATCTGCTGTAATTTCACTTGTTACAAAAATATCTGCATATGGAGCAAGTTTATCAGTGATTTGCCTTCCAGGATTGGCAACTACAATATTTTCCTTCCCTTTTCCCTTCACATATTCATAAACTGCTTTCATATAGGCAGGCTGATTTGCATCATCCACTCCCACTTCATCAAAGAAAAAACCGCTTAGATTATCTTTTCCATACAATTCATAATACTTGTCTACATCTGCCAGAACTTCTGTCAATGGACGTTTCTGATAGTTTGTCCTTATATATGCAATATTTTTAATTCCGGCTTTCATATTTTCCTTCAGTTGTTTTACATAATTCGAATCAATTTTATCTCCAGGCCCGCTGTTAGGATTGATTATTACGTAAGGTATATTTTTCCCACCTTCTTTAATAACTTCCTTCCAGTAATTACTGTCATCAGAAGGATAACTGTAAGCCGCCAGAGCAACAGATTGCTTTTTTTCAAGTTTTTTCTTCATATATACTGCAAAAGCACATATTCCCACTAGTACAACTGCCATTAATACTATTTTTTTCATATTATAGTCCTTTTTTCCAATTTATATTACTGTTTCTTTATTTTTTCAAGAACATCTGCATCAAATTTACCATTTTTCAGCATTTCTATTTCAAACTTATACGGCGGAACTGTTTTTGCACCCTTTTCAGGTGTCAAAGCCACATAAGGTGTTTCCAATATCTTTGGTAAATGTGAAAACTTTTCATAATGAGCTATTTTATTAAGTGCTTCAAATCCTATCGTTCCAAATCCAAGATTTTCATGTCTGTCCTTCATTGCTCCTCTGGGATTTTTACTGTCATTCAAGTGAATTACAGATATTTTGTCGATTCCTACGATTCTGTCAAACTCTTTTATAACTCCTTCAAAGTCATTTACAATGTCATAACCTGCATCATTTACGTGGCAAGTGTCAAAACATACTGAAAGTTTATCCTTAAGTTTTACTCCGTCTATTATTTTTGCTATTTCTTCAAAGCTTCTTCCACATTCACTTCCTTTTCCTGCCATAGTTTCAAGTGCCACTGTTGTTTTCTGTTCCTTTGTCAGAACTTCATTCAGTCCTTCTACTATTTTTGCAATTCCTATTTCTGCACCTTCTCCTACATGTGCTCCCGGGTGAAGTACTATTCTTGGTGCACCTATTGCATCTGTTCTTTCTATTTCTGTTCTCAGAAACTGTACTGCAATTTCAAAAGTTTCAGGTTTTACAGCATTTCCCAGATTTATTATATATGGTGCATGGACAACAATATCCTCCACTGAAATGTTATTTTCCTTCATCAGTTTTAATCCTGCATCTATATTCAATTCTTCTATCGGTTTTCTTCTAGTATTCTGTGGTGCTCCTGTGTATATCATAAAAGTATTTGCTCCATAGGAAAGCGCCTCTTCCACTGATCCAAGAAACATTTTTTTCCCGCTCATTCCTACATGTGATCCAATTTTAAATATTTCATTTTTTGACATTTTTTTATTTCCTTTCTTTAATTTTTTTAATCCCACCAAAAAAATACCATTGTATATTTTTGTATAAAGCATCTACTAATTTTTCAAATGTACCATAACATTGAGCTACAATATCATAACAGAAAATATAATGTTCAACTGCTAGATTTTTTGCTTCTTCTAAAGTTTGAACAGGATTTTCTACATAAAATTCTATCTCATCATAAGTTACAACTGCTGGAACTGCTCCATATTTTTCATACCAATATTTAGCAATTACTATTTGTTCTTCTGAAAGGGGACAGTCATTAAAACCACCCATTCCAAAATATCCCAAAACTTCATAAGGATTTTTTGTAGGTACCTTTACTAAGATAACATTATCTTTAAAATCTCCGTTATAATCAAATAAAGACGAAAGTTCTAAATCATATTTTTTTCACCATCATCAAATTTATAACTTTTTTTTCTGCAAAAATACTCATCTATATTTTTCTTTTTATATCTTCCATATTTTCTACTTGAATTTTTTTTAGCAATTCAAGTGCATTTATATTCTTAGATTTTTCAAGATTCAGATTAACCACATCCATTATATTATTAGTTTCTTCATCTTCCATATCTAACTCAAACTTTTCTAATAAAAATATCATCAAGAACTAAAAAAATACAGGAGTAAAAATTTTTTTTCTTTCCCTTCCTTATAAATTTCTAAATACTTTTTCTCAATTTCTTTATAACTTAAATCCTTTATTTCCTCAAATTCAAAAATTATATAAATCTTTAAATTTATTTATATTCTCTTTCATTTAAAACCTTCCTTTAAATATTTCATCGTTAATACTTAACAATAAATTACGGAATTGACTGAATAACACGGAAAATACCTTGTATATCAGCAACATCTGTCATATACATTTTTCCATCTTTATGAGATTTCATTTTCAGTTGGTTACAATTTGTAACCAACTCATTCCCCTCATCTTTCAAACGTTTTTTTAATACCTTCCAATAATTATTGGGATTCAGACTATCCGTTAATATTCCTACAACATCGACAACAGAAAAATACCATTCTTCCTTTTCATTCTCTCCAATTCACTATTTAATTCCAAAAGTTTATCAAAATCTGCTATTTTAATCAACAATACAATAAGCATTATTACTTTTCTCGTATTATTATCTCCACAATTTTTATAAGCCTTGCAATTTCTCCCTCATCTTATACAAAAATATCCCTGTCGCCACACTTACATTCAGTGACTCAATATTTCCATAAATTGGAATAATTGCCTTTATATCTGAATTTTCTATCAGATATTCAGATACTCCGCCACCTTCATGGCCAAAAAAATAAATGCATTATTTTCTCTCAATTCAATTTTTTTCATAAGAAACTGAATCTTCATGTAAAGCTGTTGCTATTTTTAAATAATTTTTATCATTTAAAAAAATTTTTACAATTTTTTTCAGGTGTTTCATAAATTATGTTCAGCTTGAAAAATTCCACTCATTGTGGCTCGTACTGTCTTTGGATTATAAACATCTACTGAACCCTTTGTCAGAATTAAATTCTGAAAATTTGCTGCAATCATCGTTCTAATAATTGTCCCAGCATTTCCCGGATCCTGAATATCGTCAAGAATTACCACATCTCCCTGTATATCCTCAATTGTATTTAAATTTTTAGAATAAAGGAATATTATTCCCTGGCTATTTTCCTGAGTTGAAACTTCATCAAACAGATTATCCTTCAAAATTGTCAGATTATCATGTTTAGAAATATCATATTTTTTTCATCAAAATAGTCAAATTTCGATTCCTTCACAATAATTTTTATTAAAAATTGATATTTTCATTTAGAAACTTTTCCCCTTCAGCCTTAAAAAAATGCTGTTTTCATCACGATACTTCTTTTTTTATCCAGCTTTTTTTCAGCAATTTATAAAAATTTGTTATCTGAACTTGCTATTACATCTCTCATTTTCTATTTTCCACTTTCTATATTATTTAAAAAGTACAAAAAACCCCAATCTATTTAATTTGTAAAACTCAATTTTACGGGGTTTTTATGCACTCTAAAAATTCTTTATAAATTTTATTTTTTTATCTTTTACCAGAACTTTACCATTTGAAATAATTATTTTTAAAAACTTTTTAACATCTGCACCTTTTTAATTCCTTACCTTCAAAAATATACTTTATTTTTTTATCTTTGGCATAGCCAAACATTAGCTGTATAAATGAATGGATGTCTGCACCTTCTATTTTAGAAAAAAATATTATCTGAAGAGAATTTATTTAATTTATTCATATCAAAATAATAAACTCCATTTTTTTATCCTGCAGGTAACCATTAGCCTCAGCAGTAGTTAAACCATTTGTGTAAGTGTCAGTATCAGAATATTTAAAGGACTCTGTATCAACGTTTAAAAGGTACTATTTCATATGTTTCTTTTCCTATTTCTGTTTTTTTAAGGCATAAGACTTATCTTTATTTTTTTTAGAAAAATAAACAATATCCAAATCTTTTATAAAGTTGTTTCCCTCAAACTCAAATTCTTCTGAATTTAAATCTTTTATTTTATTTCCATAGTAATAAACATTTTTTTATTATCTTTTTGAAAAATTCACTATTTAAAAAGAGTAAAACTCTTTCTATCTGCCTCTTCTATCTTTTTTTAAAAGGTATCTGATACAATTTATTCTCATAATACACATTATTTTTTTATCATGAAAAATAATTCGGCCATTCATCAAATATTTCAAAAGTTTTAAAAATCTACTTTAGGATTTTTTTAACAGCAACTGCTTTTTACACTTTTTCAGTTCCCTATTATTTTCATCAAATATTTCAACAAGTCTGTATAGATTTTTTTATTATCACTTATAAAAATTAATTGGTTCGTTTGGTCTTCTAATTACCTTTAATCCGGCTGATGTTACACCATCCACTTTTTTCCCTGCATAATAAACATTTTTTCTGTCATAGGAAAAAGGAAACTGCTCACTAATGACAAAACTGACCCTATCCACATCCTCCAACTTCACAATACCATAATTTCCTAGATAATAAATATTATTCTTATCTTTTGAGTATCTATTATTTTCCATTACCTCAAAAGTATCTTTATCCGCATTTTCTATTATTCTAGTATTTTCCGAAGCATCATCAGGTGTTACTACATATACATTTTTCATCATCTTTTCCGTAAACAATAATGTCACTGCCTGTAAACATAATATGCGAATTTTTTTATTAATTTAAATTTTTTTCGCGTCTTTTTAATTTTAATTTCTTCCCATAAAAAATATATTTCATTCCCATTTCTAACTATAGAATGATTTAAAAAAATTCAAAATTATTTTCAACTATTTTTTTCCAAGAAATTTATCTTCACCAAAAATAGTAATACAGGTTATTTTTATCCCTGGAATAGCTTGTTTCAGGAAATTCCCTAAATGTTTCAGGATCTGCACCTTTTATAACCTCTCCTGAAGCATATACGTTTTTATCATCTTTTGAATATTCTCCGTCTGAAATTACTTCAAATGTTTTTTTGCATTTGCACCTTCAACTTTTTGCCCAAAAATAATATACTGAATTTTTTTATCCTTTGCATATCCATTTTCTTTATCCAGAGCTATAAATGAATTTGCATCTGCACCTAAAATTTTCTCATCATTAAAAAATACATTTTTATCATCTTTCAGATAAAACTGATTTAAAACCTTTATTGTTTTTGGATTTGCACCACTTACCCTTTGAATCCAGCCATTTTCCGGACTGTATACATTATTTTTGTCCTTTGAATAATCCGCCGGCAATACTTCAAAAGTTCCGGCATCCACATCTTCAAACGACTTATTTCCTGAAAAATAAACATTTTTCACATCTTTGGCATATTTATCATTTAAAACTTTAAATGTACCTAAGTCCACATTTTCAACTTTAAATTGAAAATCCTTCCCTTCAGCATATTTATAATAAACTTCATTATTTGTTTTAATATATTCTGCCATTCCTAAATTAGCTAAAAGAAATATCCCTATCAGAACTTTAAAAAATGTAGTTTTCATAAATTTCCTCCGTTATTTAGAAATCTGACTATTTTATTTTAGCTTGGTAGGCAGCTTTTCTCCACCTAAAATATGATAATGGATATGTAAAACTTCCTGGCCACCATTTTCTCCAATATTAGTTATAACTCTATATCCTTCTTCATTAATTCCAAGTATTCTTGCCACCTTTGCCACAGTCAGTTGAAGTTTTCCAAGTAACAATGCATCTTCTTCTGTTGCAGCTTCAAGATTTTTTATCTCTTTTTTAGGTATTACAAGTACATGTACCTTTGCAGCAGGATTTATATCGTGAAAAGCCAGAAACTCTTCATCTTCATAAACTATATTTGCCGGAATTTCTTTATCTATTATTTTTTTAAATATTGTTGACATTTTTTCCTCCTAATTTTCGATTATAATTTTTTCACCTATTCAAAATTTCCCTTTCGCAATTGAAAGGGATTTTTTTATTTTCTATTTTTCTATTTTTCCAACTCTTCTTGCATGTCTTCCACCTTCAAATTCAGTGTTTATAAAAGTTTCTACACATGCAATTGCCAATGAATCACCTAAAACTCTCGCTCCAAGTGCTATAATATTTGCATCATTGTGAAGTCTTGAAAGCTTTGCAGTAAATTCATTATGTGCAAGGGCAGCTCTGATTCCTTTTATTTTATTTGCGGCAATTGAAATTCCTATACCTGTACCACATATTAGAATTCCAAACTGTGCTTCTCCGCTTAGGACTTTTTCACTTGCCAGTACAGCAATATCAGGATAATCAACAGAATCAAGAGTATCTGTACCAACATTAATAACTTCATGCCCTTTTTTTCTCAGTTCCTCTTTTACCTTGTTTTTCAGGTCAACACCTGCATGATCATTTCCAATTACTATTTTCATAATTCTCACCAGGGATAGAAATCCCTGTCTCCTTCCTTTATAAAATTACTGTCCTTTTATTTTTTCCAATATTTCCTTGCTTACCCTTTTTAATTTACCTTTTTCATCTGTAAATACGTTTATTGTTTCTGCTGTTACTTTCAGTTCCTTTTCTGAATTATAGATTTCATAGTAAAATCTGATTTTTATGCTGTTAATTTCCTTTATTTCCACAAATACTTCTATTTCTTCATCATATCTGGCAGAACTTATATATTCTATATTCAGACTCTTTACAGGTAAAATGAACCCCATATCCTCTATCTGCTTATATGGAAAGACATCCCTGAAATATTCTGTTCTCGCCATTTCCATCCACTTCAGATAGTTTGAATGATATACAACTCCCATTTTATCAGTATCATAATAATAAACTCTCAATTTACAGCTTTTTTTCATAAGATTTTCCCTTCGATTATAATTCCTTAACTTCAATCTTTACTATTTTCTTTTCTTTTTTAGCAATTGAAGAAACAAGAGTTCTAAGTGATGTTATTACTCTTCCGTTTCTACCTATGATTTTTCCCATATCTTCCTGTGCCACATTTATTACTATATCTACGTATTTCCCTTTTTCATTACTTTCTATTGTGTAGTTTCCAACTGAATCCAGCAGGTTTTCCAGCCAAAAATTAACTGTTTCAAAATATTTGCTCATTTTTTTCCTCCCATAATTTTTGTATTTTTTTAATTGTATATTTCTATCATTTTATCTATTTATTTCTAAATTCTATATTTAAAAAAATTCCTTATTTTACAATATTCCAAGCCATTCCCTTTTTTCAAGTATTTCTATGTGGATGTCCTTTGCCCTCAATCTTTCGATTACCTTATCCATATCATCAATAAAATAGGAATTTGTAATTATTTTTATTAGTCCCTTGTTATTGTCAAGTGTTCTGACATTTCCAAGACCGTCATATGCTTCAACAATTTTATTAATAAAATCAATATGTTCTTTCCTAGTCTGAATTATATATTCCCAACTTTTCAATTTTCTACTCCGTTTCCTCTGCAGTTTTTTCCTTCTTTAATTCATCTATCAGATTTATAAATTCCTGAACAGAAAATTCCTCTGTTCTTGCAAGCCTTGTTTTTCCCAGTTTCTCAAGGATATTTCCTATTACTTCCTTGCTGTATCCTTCTCCCGACAGATTATTTGCGATACTCTTTCTTTTATTGGAAAAAGCTGTCTTCAGATATTTAAAATATTCCTCTTCAGAAATCTGTTTTGCATATCTCTCATCATCAAACATTTTGATTTTTAAAAATGCAGAATCCACCTTAGGAACAGGAATGAATTTCTCCTTTGGGACAGTGAAAAGATATTCTGCATCAGCATAAAACTGCACTGCATGAGTCAGCAGACTCATATTTTTACTTCCTGCCTGTGATGCAATTCTTTCAGCAACCTCCTTTTGAACCATTAAATAAATTTCAGATATATTTTTTCTATATTCGATTAATTTATTTATAATTGGAGAAGTTATATAATATGGAATATTTGCCACTACTTTGATATTTTTCTTTCCCTTCAGAAAGATGCTTAAATCTGCTATCATAAAGTCTTCATGAATTAATGAAAAATTATCCCTGCCTTGAAATTTTTTATTCAATACAGGAATTAAATCATCATCTATTTCAAAAAGCAGTCAAATGCTTTGAGTTTTCTATCAGTTTTTTTCAGTTAAAAAAATCCTAATCCAGAATCTATTTCTATCACTTCTATATCTTTAGATACTCCTGATATTTCTATTATTCTTTCTGACAGCTCAGAATCCTCCAGAAAAATTCTGGCATATTTTTTTTCTTTTGCTTCATGAGTTTCTTTTCTATGATTTTTTTATAAATTTATTTTTACCCAAAAATTTCTCCTAAATATTTATTTTCAATTCATTTCTACTAAAAAAATTATTTCTTATAAAGTTCATCTGTCGCAAGTGCCACATAAGGAATATTTCTATATTCTTCAATAAAGTCAAGCCCATATCCTAGTACAAATTCATTAGGAATTTCAAATCCTACATACTGAACATCAACTTCAACTTCACGTCTTTCAGGCTTATCAAGTAAAGTACATAATGAAATTTTCTTAGGTCCTCTACCACCCAATACTTTCATTACTTTTTTCAGAGTCATTCCTGAATCTATTATATCTTCAACAATAAGTACATGTTTTCCCTGGATACTTCCTTCTAAATCTTTAAGTATCTTTACTTCCCTTGTTGATTCAAATCCTTCTCCGTAACTTGAAACAGACATAAAATCCATTACTAGAGGCAATTTTATTTCCCTTACAAGATCAGCCATAAAAATAATGGATCCTTTAAGCAGTCCCACTACAACAAGAGGAGCATCTTCATCCTTCAAATCTTCTGTTATTTGTTCTCCAAGTTCCTTTATTCTTTTTGCGAGGGCTTCTTTTGTAATCATTTGAGTTTTGATACCAAATTCCCAATCTTTTTTCATTTTTACAACTCCATTCTTTATTAAATTATGTTTGTCTCCTCATATTTTTTTATGATTATATCATTTTTATTAATTCAAGGTAACAAAAATACAAGGAAAAATATATAGACTTAAAGTTTTTATTTTATATATTTTCTAATAACTATCAATAAAAATCGAAAAAAAGTCATAAATAATATTGAAAGTTCTTCAGCAATAAAAATTTCCCTAAAAAAATAAGCATTACTGCAAAAGAAAAATATTATTAATCCAAAAAAATTTTTTTAAAAAAATCCTTTTTTTACGTAAACGCATTTTCTTCTCCAGATAAATCTCATTTACAAATAGCATTAAATAAAAATCCTGTATATCCGACAATGTAAAAGATTGCTAAAAATGTTTTATCCGCGTTCTTTCCAACCAAATTCCAACAATAAATTATAATCTCTAAACTCATTAGCAGAAAAAAATGTGAGTACATAAGGATAAACCCTCTTGCCTTCTGGTTAGGATTTATTGCTTTATTTATCAGTACTGTATAAGTTCCAAATAGAAAAAATATTGTAATGAATGCTATAAAAGGATAAATAGTAAAGTGTTCTGGACTAAAATATTGTGCGATGGTCACAACCATTTCCCCAAAAAATAACATTGTCAGCAGCTCGAATCTTTCTTTAAAATGTCCAAAATTATTGATATTGTTGCCAAATTTCGCTCTATGTATTATAGGCAGAAAAATACCGGAAATGTTTGCAGCTATGCAAAACAGTATTCCTACACGAAAACCTAATAATAAACACATTGCAAATAGTGTTATAACAATCAGCAGGATATTTCTTGCACTGATTGATTCCCTTTCTACAACACTTTTTTTCATAGCCTGACAATGATATAAAAATGCTACACTTGAAAACATTATCAACATAGAAATACTAAATGGATAAAAAATCTGCTCCCATTCTAAGGAAAGAGAATTGGAAAGATAAATTGCAGCCCCCATATTTATACATATAACGACAATTTCTTTAATGTTAAATGTCCCAAACCTGTTTAAATAATTAGTTAAATATGACCACTCCTGAAGTACTGCAAGAGAATACAATATAAAACTTATAAGTATCCAGGGCTCAATAATTCCATTATGAGGATGATGAGCAAGTTCTGAAATTTTTGAGATAGCGTAAGCAAATATCAAATCATAAAAAAAGCCGAATTTGAAATTCGGCTGATTTTTGATGTTATAAACTCATTAAAATAACCCCCAGTTAGATTTGGAATATTTTTTATTCTGTGTCACATAAAAATAAATAAAATGACTGGCTATAGCTAGAGCAAAAATGGTTGTTATACTCACTACTATTATAGGATTAGAAGCAAAGATTAAAGAGAGAATCAAGGCAGCCAGATAGAGTGTTGCTTGGACACAGTAGTAACTTTTCGAATAGCTAAGATAGTGTTTGTTATAGGGTCCATTTGCTAGGACAGCAGCTTGAAAGAGGCCAAATCCGATATAAGAGAAGCTGGTTGCAAAGAGACGATTAGCTTCAGGATTCAGAAGAAAACTCATCGAAACAGTCATCATAATAAGTCCAATGAAAATAGGATAGTGACTGTAAATTAGAAATAGTCCCTTTTGATTAGATTTTTCATCAATAGCATGGTCGAATTGACCAAAATAAAACAAGAACAGAGAAAGCATAATAATGAAATAAAGAACCGAATAAATCGAGAAATTCTCGATTGTAAAGAAGTTAGTTAGCTCCATAATCATCTCTCCAAACGTAATAATGACAAGAAGGGAGATGCGCTCGATTAAATGGGGGAGATTTACCTGATAATGCTTATCTTTACTAAGCAAGATAATTGGCATAATAAATGTTAGCAGAATACTAGCAAATAAGATATAGACTCTAACGTAAATAGGAAGAAGAGCTGCTAGATAGACTCCTAAACTTCCTAGACCTGTTATCCATAGAAAACCTTTGATATTTTTCCCGATTAACATCATCGGTTGATTTTCTAAAAAAACTCAACCAAATATTGAAAAAAATAAGGTAAGGGTTAATGTACCAACAGCCCAACAGAGATAATGAAAAATATTGTTGCCAATCAGGTCCCATCATATTGGCTATAAAGAGTAAAAGTCCCATTTTGATAAACATGATTACTATGTTAAATAAAGAGTTCTTTCCATAGCGATTGGTATAAACGGTTTGAATCATCCAGGAATCGGTGAGAACCAAGACAGCCATGAAAAAATCAAGGAAAGAATTCCAAGTCAAAAATACCGTTATGAAGATGGTCAATTAAAGTAGTTGCTTTTTGAAATTGCAAAAAAACAAAAAAACTAGGTCATAAAAAAAGTTCTGAAAAATTCTACACGTTTATGTTTAATAAGAGTTGTCATATTAAGTCCTTTCTATTTTAGAAGTACAATTTATTATAACAGAAATGGCAATGAAATACAAGGAGATTCTTAAATAACTTAATGTGGCGCGAATTGTCAACACCTTGACTTCTTTTGTCATTTACTTGTAGTGTAACCATTCCCTTTTTTTATTTCATTTGTAGCATAATTTATTGGTATTATTAGATTTTTTTAAATGAATGTTGGGTACTTATAATCAATCTTAAAAAAATGTTGTAACTTCTTTTTGGTAAATATAAAAAAATTGTTCTGATTTGTCTTGTTATTAAAAAAATAAATTTACTTTACTTATAAATAAAAAAAGCTCAATATTCTCAACTTTCCTTTCTTTAATTAAACTCATTTTTTTATAATTTCTCCTTATTTTTTTCTATTTTAGCACATTTAAATTAAAAAAATAAAAATATAACTGATGAACTAGCTGATAAATTTGATTATAATATTTTACTACTACTTCCTAATTTTTTTACCTTCTCTTTTTCCATATGATAATATTGCCTTTTTCATGCTATTTATGTTATTATATTTACAGTAACATAAAAAAATATTTGAGGTGCTGAAATGGCTAAAAAAATTTAAATTTAATATTATAAAAAAACTATAAAAAAACTTTTCTTGTGTTAGTTTGTTTATTTATACTTTCAACAGTAGGAAAAAATGTTTTTATAAGGCATTTCTTCAATGAAAGGCTTACTGTTATTCCTAACGTTGTAAATCTTAACGAAAAGGATGCTGTAAAATATTTGAAGGATGCAGGACTTAATGTTAAAGTAATTAATTCAAAAACTGAAAAAGTTCCACTTGATACAGTTTACATACAGTTTCCTTTACCTGGAAAAACTGTAAAGGTCAACCGTGCCATACAAATTTGGGTAAATAACGGCAAAGGGCAGGAAGTACCTAATATCATTGGATTGGAACTTCTTGAGGCACGTTCATTGCTGCAGGGGCAGAACATACAGATTGAAAGGATAGATTATCAGCCTTCCAATCAGAAGTACAACACTATATTAGGGGTTTATCCTAAACCTGGAACTACTCTTGAAATAAATCAGAAGATATCAATACTGGTTTCATCACAGAAAGTTGTTGATCCTTCTGTTATGCCTAACTTAATAGGACTGGATCTAAATGATGCGAAAGTATTACTGGCTCAAATTGGATTGGAATTGGGAGGAACTTCTAAGTCAAGCGATCCTACTCTTCCTGTAAATACTATTATTTCAACATCGCCTGCACCAGGACAGAAAGTTACAAAAGGCCAAAAAATTTCTGTTGTTATAAACATTGGTACTCCAGTAAAATCTGATAAACCTTCAGTAGAGGAAATTATAAATCAGACTAACAACCAGATTGATGATAAGCAGATTGATAATATAATTAACAATACTCTGGAAAAAATTGATAAACGTAACAATGAAGATAAAGACAACCAGAAAAAGAATTCTAACCAGAATAATCAAAATAATCAGAACAACAGCAATAATAATTCGGATGATTCAAATGACAATAAAATATTTACAAAAACCTAAAAAAACGTGAAGTTGATCGTCCTGGCAATGATTAAAAATGTGGGTGGTTAGTAAAATATAATTGGGAGGAATTTATATTAAAGGAAAAGTTATTAGAAAAATTAAAGGATTTTACTATGTTTCAGATGAAAGATACGATCATTTGAAGGAAGAAGATACTTATGAATGCAAACTTAAGGGAACTTTAAAAAGTCAAAAAAATAATAAAATGAACTGTATCATAGGTGATATTGTTGATTTTGATGAAAAAGGAAAAAAAGTTATTATAGGAATTAATGAAAGAAAAAAATTTCCTATATCGGCCATTGCTTGCCAACATTGATTTTATAGGTATTCTATTTTCCATAGTTTCTCCAGAATTTAATTGTAATGTATTTCAGAAAAATGTTATTAAATGCCTCTTGGCAAAATATTCCAGCTATATTAATTATTTCAAAAATTGATTTAGTTGAAAAAAATACTTTAGATGAATTTTTTTAAACAAAATAAAGGAAAATTTTGGGGAAGAATTTCCAGTTTTTCCTATTTCTACTGAAAAAAATATTGGTTTAACAGAATTAAAGGAATACATAGAAGGAAAAATCTGTTACAGTTTCATATCCAAGCGAGTGGGTAAATCAACATTGATTAATTCCCTTTATTGGAGAAGAAATTCTTACTACAAATGAAGTCAGCGAAAAGACTTCAAGAGGACGTCACACTACGACAGAAAGCCGTTTTTTCAAAATAAATGCATCTACATACATCATTGATACTCCAGGATTTACATCACTTGATTTTCCAAAACTGGATAACAAAAAAGAACTGGAAACACTCTTTCCTGAGTTTCTTAATCATATCCAGAATTGTAAATTCAGGGACTGTCTCCACAATAATGAGCCTCACTGTGGTATTAAGGAAGCTGTTGAAAATGGCGATATTCCTAAAATGAGATATGAGTTTTACTTAAACTCTCTGGAAAATATTTTTAAAAATTAGATATTGAAGATTAAATAAAATTTATTTAGTAAAGGTGGTTTTTATGGAAAGGAAAATTATTATAGCTCCTTCATTGCTTGCTGCAGACTTCAGTAATTTAAGGGAAGAAATATCAGAAGTGGAAAAACATGGTGCTGAATATTTGCATCTTGATGTTATGGATGGTAACTATGTTCCTAATATAAGTTTTGGAGCTCCTGTTATTTCAGCAATAAGAAAACATAGCAGTCTTGTTTTTGATGTGCATCTTATGGTTGAAAATCCTGATATGTACATAAAAGATATGGTTGATGCAGGTGCAGATATTATCACTGTTCACGCTGAAGCCACAAAACATCTTAACAGAACAGTGCAGTTAATTAAATCCTATGGAAAAAAAGTAGGAATTGCCCTAAATCCGTCCACTCCTCTGGAAATGATAAAGTACGACCTTAAAAATATTGATATGGTGCTTATTATGACAGTTAATCCTGGATTTGGTGGACAAAAATTTATAGAAGATATGACAGAAAAAATTAAGGAATTACGTAATATTAATAAGGATATAGATATTCAAGTAGACGGTGGAATAAATGCTGAAACTGCAAAAAAAGTAAAGGAAGCAGGGGCGAATATCCTTGTTGCCGGTTCTTATATCTTTAGCGGAAACTATAAGGAAAAAATAGAATCTTTAAAATAATCGATATTAAAAATGAAGGAAAAGGAAGGTACATAATGTATTTAGAAATCGAAGCATTGCTAGATGAATTTTATAAGACATACTATAAAATTGAGGAAATCAACTTGAATCAGGTTATAAAATGTCTTACTACTACTGAATTACACGTAATTGAAGCAATCGGGGAAGAATCTCTTACAATGAATGAGCTCGCTGATAAGCTGGGAATTACAATGGGAACAGCATCTGTTGCAGTAAATAAACTGACAGATAAATATTTTATAGAACGTAACCGTTCTGAAAGTGACAGAAGAAAGGTTTTTGTACAGTTATCTAAAAAAGGACTTTTGGCTTACAAATATCATGGAAATTTTCATTCAAACATTCTTGAAAAAGTCACTTCAGAAATTCCTAAAGAAAAACTCAATACTTTTGTTGAAGTTTTTAAGGTAATTGTAAATAACCTCAATAAAGTAAAAAAAGATATTCAGCCGGAATCCATACTGAGCTTTGAAAAGGGGGATATTGTTCAGGTATCATCTTTTAAAGGGAGCCCTGCAATAAGAAAATATTTGAATGAAAAAGGAATTGTTATAAAATCCCTTATCAAAATACTTGATATTAACAAACACATTATTATGCTGCTTGTTGATGGGGATGAAAAAGTTATCAGTATCGATGATGCTTCTGATATAATGGTTACAAGAAATTATGTATAATTAAATACATGCTTTAAATGGATAATATTTTTATATAATCTATGTAAGATTTTATCCATTTTTTTATTTATTATTTGAAAGGAATTATAAGATATGATATATATTGACGGAATAGGATTATCTTTTTTAATTAAGGAGATAAAGGAAAAAATAGTGAATTACAGGCTAACTAAAATTTATCAGTATGACCGTTCTTCACTTTCTTTTTTCTTTGGTAAGAATAACCTTCTTTTTCAGGTAAAGGATAACTCTACGATTTTTTTTATTTAAAGGAAGAAAAAGGATTTGAATACAGATTTTCAGTCAAAATTTCTTCTTTCCCTGAAAAAAACATCTTCTTAATTCTATTCTTATAAATATTAGACAGGAAGGTTTTGACAGGATTGTATATTTTGATTTTGAAAAGCTTAATCAGTTTGGAGATGTTGAAAAGTTTACTCTTACGATGGAGCTAATGGGAAAAGCGAGTAACATATTTCTGACATCCGCAGATGATGAAAAAATTATTTCAGCCCTCTATTTCTCTTCCATAGATGAAGGAAATAGAGTTATAATGACTGGGGCAAGATACACTCTTCCATTTGAAGAGAAAAAAATCTCTCCTTTATATTTGGACAAAGATAATTTTCCATTTGAATCTCCACAGGATTTTATCCAGAAAGTCGAAGGAATAGGAAAAGTTTTTGCCACACAATGTTATAACAGTTATGAAATTTATAAAAAAATATTACAACCTATGTTCCACTTCTTCATGAAGCTGAAATTAAGGGAAAATTACAAAAAATCCTTACTTATAACTATTTTTCCGAATATGAGGATAAAGTTACTGAAACTAAGGAATTTTCAACATTAAACGAAGGATTAAACGAATATTTCAGAACAACAATTACATCTAATGTAATCAATGAAAAAGAAAAAAAGAACTTATAAAAATATGTGGATACTCAAATAAAGAAATTTGAAAAAAATACTTAAAAAAATATAGATATTGATTTAAAAAGAACGGAAATTATGAAAATTACAAAAAAATACAGGAGATATATTGGTCGCAAATATGCATTTACTTAAGCATGGTATGGATAAAATAACAGTTTTTTTGATTTTTTTACAATAATTGTGATATTACTATTTCCCTTGATCCGCTACTATCTCCAAATGACAATCTGAATTTTTACTATAATAGATATAACAAAGGAAAAAGAACTGAAACTGCTCTTAATGCAAGACTTCTGGATATAAAAAATGAAATAAAATATTTTGAAGAGGTAAAACTTTTTATTGAAAAGGAAACTGACTTTGTCGGTATTGAAGAAATAGAAAATGAGCTGAAATTCAGTGGTAAAAAGAAAATCAAACTTAATAAGGCAAAAAAGAGGGAACTACTTTCTTTTGAATATAACGGCTTCAAAATATTTGTTGGAAGAAACAATAAGGAAAATGAAGAAATAACCTTTAACAGAGGTACTTCAAGAGATATATGGCTGCACGTGAAGGATATTCCTGGAAGTCATGTCCTTATCATAAGGGAACAGAAGGAAGTTGACGAAGATACTCTTCTCTATGCGGCTAAACTTGCAGGAGAATTTTCAAAAGCTAATAAAGGTGATAAAGTCACAGTAGATTACTGTGAAAAAAAATTCGTTAAAAAAATTAAAAATTCAAAACCTGGAAATGTAACATACACTAATTTCAAGGCTTTAACAATTACAGTTTAAAAATATGAATTTCAAATAACAAATGTTATGATTTTTTTAAGGGATACTATTTAATATTTTATTGACAAATACCCAAAACTATTGTAAAATTAAGTTACATAAATATTTTTAGGAGGATATATAAATGGCAAGTAAGACAGTTGTTATGACAAACCCTACAGGATTACATACAAGACCAGGTGGTGTGTTTGTAGCTAAGGCAAAAGAATTCGAAAGTGATATTTTCGTTGAAAATGAAGGAAAAAAAGTAAACGGTAAATCATTGTTAAAATTATTATCAATTGGAATCAAAAAAATGGTTCTGAAATAACTGTTCACGCAGAAGGGGCTGACGCTGATCAAGCAGTTGAAGTTTTAGGAGAATTATTAGCAACTATTAGAGACTAATTTACACAATTTAATATTTATCGGATGGAAGGAGATAGTTTAAAACACTTGTTTTAGCTATCTCTATTTTAATAATATCAATATAAAAAAACTGTCTCCGGAGAAAATATGAATAACTCATAAAAATAGTTTTTCACTTTTCCTGGGACAGTTTTTTTATACTTATTGTTTACAATTTAACTTCTATTTCTCTTTTCTTTTTTTTAATGCCGCTTTTACCCATCCTGTAAATAATGGATGCGGTTTTATTGGTCTACTTTTAAATTCAGGGTGATATTGACAAGCTATGAAATAAGGATGATCTTTTATTTCAATAACTTCCACATAATTTCCATCAGGTGAAAGTCCCACTATATCCATTCCGGCTTTTTCAAATTCTTCCTTATATTTATTGTTAAACTCGTATCTATGTCTATGTCTTTCATTTATAGATGTTTTACCATAAACTCTTGCCGCATGGCTGTCATCTTTTAAAATACATGGATAAGATCCAAGTCTCATTGTTCCACCTAAATATTCAAGCCCTTCCTGTTCCTCCATAAGACTGATTATTGGATATTTTGTATCGCTATCAAATTCAGTTGAAGTTGCCCCTTCATATCCAAGGACATTTCTTGCAAATTCTACACATGCCATCTGCATTCCAAGACATATTCCAAAGAATGGGATTTTATTTTTTCTTGCAAACTCTATTGCATCTATTTTCCCTTCTATTCCTCTGTCTCCAAATCCACCTGGAACAAGAATTCCATCATAATTTGCAAGTTTTTCTATTTCAAATTCTCCAGCTTTCAGATAATCAATCTCAACCTTTGTATCAAGATTAAATCCGGCATGTTCAATTGATTCTGTTATACTTATATATGCATCCTTCAATTCTACATATTTTCCTACTACTGCTACTTTTATAAGCTTTTTAGGGTGTTTAAATTTTTCCACCATCTTGTTCCATTCAATAAGGGCAGGTTTTTTATTTTCTATTTTAAAATGTTTACAAATTACATCTGCAAGTCCAAGTCTTTCCATTGTTAAAGGTATTTCATACAGAGTTTCTGCATCAAGGGATTCTATTACAGCTTCTTCATCTATATCACAGAATATCGATATTTTCTTTTTAATATTCTGATCTACAGGATGCTCACTTCTTACTATAATCACATCTGGAGAAATTCCAAGTCCCTGAAGCATTTTAACACTGTGCTGTGTAGGTTTTGTCTTTAATTCTCCTGCAGCTTTCAGATAAGGTAATAAAGTTACGTGAATATAGGCTATATTTTCCCTTCCTACTTCCCTTTTAAGCTGTCTTATTGCTTCTATAAAAGGATCACTTTCTATATCCCCTATTGTTCCTCCTATTTCTGTAATAACTATGTCAGATTGGCTTTCTTCTGCAGCTTTCATAATATTATACTTAATTTCATCTGTTACATGAGGTACTGTCTGAACTGTTCCACCTAAAAATTCACCTTTTCTCTCTTTAGAAATTATTTTTGACATGATTTTTCCGGTAGTAAGGTTATTATATCTAGTAAGATCTTCATTTATAAATCTTTCATAATGGCCTAAATCCAAATCTGTTTCAGCACCATCTTCAGTTACAAATACTTCTCCATGCTGGTAAGGGCTCATTGTTCCAGGATCGACATTTATGTATGGATCAAATTTCTGTATAGTTACTTTGTATCCTCTTTCTTTTAAAAGTCTTCCTAATGAAGATGCCACTATTCCTTTTCCTAACGAAGAAACTACACCTCCTGTGACAAAAATATATTTTGTCCCGTCAATTTTCGTTCTCATTTTTCCTCCTGAATATATTTTAAATTTATTATTTATCACGAACTGCTCTTTTATCTGTATATCTTTTTAATATAAGGATTTTTACTGCTATGATATCATTTTAAATAAAAAAAGATGAAAAAAATTTTTCATCTGTCATGTAACAATTTACTTTAGTTATTCATCATTCTAAGTCGGTCATAATAACCGACTTAGAACTTAATTTTTATTTTAAAGGTCAATCAAATTGATTATTTTCTTTCAGCACCTTTTTTGTAAGCACCTTCAGATCCAAATACATCTTTGATTTTTTCTTTGTAGTAATTTTTCATGTAATTTTTTGCAGGCCCTAAATATTTTCTAGGATCAAATTCTCCTGGTTTATTAGCAAATACTTCTCTTATTCCAGCTGTGAAAGCTAATCTTCCATCAGTATCAACGTTTATTTTAGCAACTGCTGATTTAGAAGCTTTTCTTAATTCTTCATCAGGTATACCGATTGCATCTGCAATTTGACCACCATATTGAGTTATCATTTTTACGAATTGTTGAGGTACTCCTGAAGATCCGTGTAATACTATAGGGAATCCAGGTATTCTTTTTTCAATTTCAGCAAGAATATCCAATCTTAATTTAGGATCGTCTCCTGGTTTGAATTTATGTGCTCCGTGAGAAGTTCCTATAGCGATTGCTAATGAATCTACTCCTGTTTTAGATACGAAATCTTCAACTTCATCAGGTTGAGTGTAAACGTGTTCAGCTGCTACAACATCATCTTCGATTCCAGCTAAAACTCCTAATTCAGCTTCAACTGTTACATCGTGCTGGTGTGCGAATTCTGCAACTTCTTTTGCTTCTGCAACGTTTTCATCATATGGATGGTGGGATCCATCATACATTACTGAAGAGAATCCATATTCTATGCAATCTTTAGCTGTTGCAAAGTTTGGACCATGATCTAAGTGTAACGCTACCGGTATATCTGATCCTGAAGCTTCAACATATGCAGTTGCCGCTTTAGCTAACCAAGGTAACATTTCTTTTCCAATGTAATCTCTTGCCCCTGTAGATACTTGAAGTATTACCGGTGACCCCATTTCAACACATGCTTCTATAATTGCCTGTAATTGTTCCATGTTGTTAAAGTTAAAAGCCGGTACTGAGTATCCTTCCTTGTTCGCTTTTGCAAACATTTCTTTTGTGTTGCTTAATCCTAAATCTTTAAAATGATATTTCATTTTAGCCTCCTAATATTAATAATAAATTTTGCTAAACTATTTCATTTCCTTAATACATATTAGCAAATTTTTACTCAAAAATTGCAATATTATTTAATTTTTTTGTTTAAAACATTATAAGATTTTTTTATTTCCCTAATTTTTTTCCTGCATTTCAATCTTTATTCTGCTATTTTCAATAAGTTCTTCAACTGTGCCATTTCTCAAAACATTTTTATCAGTAAAACCTGGTATTCCAGTCACTTTTCCTCTGTTTGAAACCTGCCATATAACCCATCTGTCATCTTCAGCAAGTTTAGGAATATATTTTATGTCTCTTATCCACAGCCTATTATCTGGAAATTCTCCCTTTATATAGGCATTATATGTGTGATAGGTTACATATATTATGACTCTTTTTTTATAATGTCTCTCCAATTTTTCTATCATATCCTTCAATTCTTTTATAACCACATTTTTAGGATACTTAGTCGGTATTTCCAGATCGATTACCGGCGGAAGAGCCTTATCCGAATCAGGTACCATGCTTATATAGTAATCTGCCTGTGCATCTCCGCTGCTTAACATTGAAAAAAAATGATAGGCTCCTACTGTAAATCCATTTAGTCTCGCATTATTCCAATTATAAAGAAAATCACTGTCTAAGAAATCTTTTCCTTCAGTAGCCTTCATAATAATAAATTTATATTTCTTGTCTACCCTTTTCCAGTTTATTCTTATCTGATGATGCGAAACATCCAGCCCTTCAACATTATAGTGCAATACCTTGGCAATAATATCATTATGATATACGTATCCTGAAAGTTCAAGATAAACTCCTACAGCTCCGAGAATTATAAGAAAAACTAAAATTTTTAAAAATTTCTTCATCCTAACTCCTCTTCAAATTAAGGATTTTATATTTCTTTCAATTCAAAATTTTTTTATTTTATAACTGTCATTCCACCCATATAAGGTACTAGTACATCAGGTACTTTTATACTTCCATCTTCCTGCTGATAATTTTCCATTATAGCAAGTAAAGTTCTTCCTACTGCCAATCCAGAACCATTTAACGTATGCACAAATCTACTTTTTCCAGTTTCTTTTACTCTATATTTTATCATTGCACGTCTTGCCTGGAAATCCTCAGTATTTGAGCAAGAAGAAATCTCCCTGTATTTATCCTGACTAGGAACCCATACTTCAAGATCATATGTTTTTGCCGCACTGAAACCTATATCTCCGCTACAAAGTGAAATTACCCTGTAAGGAAGTTTTAATTTCTGTAATATTGCTTCAGCATTATTTACCATTTTTTCAAGTTCTTCGTAAGAGTTATCAGGGTGAGCAATTTTCACCATTTCTACTTTGTTAAACTGGTGCTGTCTTACAAGCCCTTTAAGGTCTCTTCCTCCTGAACCTGCTTCCTGTCTGAAACATGCAGTAAATCCACAGTAATATCTAGGGATTTCTTCTTCATCTAAAATTTCTCCATTATGAAGGTTTGTCAGTGTTACTTCTGCAGTTGGTATCAAGAATAGGTCTTCTCCTTCTATTTTATACATATCATCAGCAAATTTAGGTAACTGTCCTGTTCCCATCATTATTTCCCTCTTGGCAAGCTGAGGTGTCATTATTTCTTCATATCCATGTTCTGATGTGTGTGTATCCAGCATAAAGTTAATAAGAGCTCTTTCAAGTCTTGCTCCTGCTTTTTTATATACTGTAAATCTTGATCCACTTAATTTTGAACCTCTTTCAAAATCAAGAATACCAAGAGCTGTTCCAAGTTCATCATGAGGTTTAGGAACAAAATCAAATTTTGTAGGTTCTCCCCATTTTCTCACTTCAACGTTGTCATCTTCATTTTCTCCTATCGGAGTGCTTTCGTGAAGTCTGTTAGGTATAGTATAAGCTAATGCAAGCTGTTTTTCATCAATTTCTGCAAGTTTCTGATCCAGTTCCTTTATTTTAGCACTTACACCCTGCATTTTTTCCAGTAATTCTGTTGCATCTTTTCCTTCTTTTTTATATTTTCCTATAAGGGAACTTGATTCATTTCTTTCCTTCTTAAGCATTTCCACTTCCTGAAGAACTTCCCTTCTATCTTCATCCAGCTTTAAAAAAGCATCCAGATTAAAGTCACTTTTTCTATTTTTCAAATATTCCCTTACCTTATCGGCATTTTCTCTTATATATCTTGTTTCAAGCATAATGTTCTCCTCTTTCTTTTCTATTTAGTTGTTTTTGTAAAATAATCATAAAGTTTTTTCTTACTTTCTGATAGCTCTGCATATTCTTTTTTTCTTCATTAATTTCAAAAATTTATTTTTTTCTGATATTTTTTTATATCATATTTTTTTTACGATTTCATCATATTTTTTTCAGTATATATTTTTTTATAAAAGCAGATCAGCCTTATTTTTCAATAAAATATTTCATATCCGATTCATTTTCATAATCTAAAAAAATTCTCTGTCTGATTTAATAAAAATAATTAATTATATTTTTTTATGATTTCATCCCTAAATATTCTGTTTGCTGAAAAAAACTTCCTTCTTCATTTTTTTATCAGTTTCATCAAGCATTTTTTTCAGTAAAATAAGCTTTTTATAAGTTTATTACAGTCACACGACACAAGAGCAAAAATTATACATTATTTCCAAAAAAATACTTTTTTTATCCCTGTACATAAGCTCATTTCCAAGTTTTTACCGAATGTTCTGCACTTGCATTAATTAAAAGCTCTTCTGTAACTGTCCTTTAATTTTGAAAAATTCTATTTTTCGACATTCTGTCTATACGTTTTTCTTTTTTTCCTTATAAGTTTCTGAAAAATTCCTCTTCTAAAAATCTTTTCAATTTCTTTTATCCTTATTTTCAGTCCCTTTATAATAAATATTTGCCAGTTCCAATATAAAAGAAGGCTCTTTTCTTATTATTTTAAAAATTTTTTTATCAACTGTAAAGTATTTCTTTTTTTCGAAAAAAACAGTTTTTATATTTTAAAAATAAATTGAAAAAAATCAGCTGTTTCTTTAAATATTTCCATTTTTTTCTATTTTATTTTTTTTATTCCTCTTCCAAATAAATGATGCCTCCTTTTCTATTTTTTTAAAAATCTTTTATCTATTATTTAAAAATATTAATTACACTATTTTGAATCCCATTTTTTTAAAAACAAGCAGTTTATCTATCTTTTTCATTAATTTTTTTACTATATCTTTTTTTCTGTAGTTACAATATAATCGTAATCTTTTTCCCTTTTCTGAAATATTTTTTTATTTCTTCCAATTTATAAAGATGATGATCTTCAAATTTAATTTCTTCTATTTGAGAAGGTTCCAGTCTTTTTACAGTTTCATAAAAATATTTTAGGATTTGCAATTGAAGAAAAAAATGAGTATTTTCTTATCTTTTACTATACTAAGCTCCTTTTCTTCCCCATTCATATTGTAAAAAAATTTTCTTCAGAAAAAAAGTTGCAATAGATATTTTTTTCATATTTTTGATAATCTCTGCTTTATTTTTTTCAAGTGATTCACTATTTACATAATTGCTTTTAGTTATTATAAGTTCATCTGCCCTTTTTAATGATTTAAGGGATTCCCGTAATCTGCCCTTTGGAAGATAATCATTTCCACCAAAAGGATTTGTTGCATCTATAAGTATAATATTCCTGTCCTTTTTCAGTTTTCTATGCTGAAATCCGTCATCCATAATTATAATATCAACTTTACAGACATCACGCAAATATACTGCTCCTTTGTATCTGTCCTTTGACACTGCAACAGGTACTTTAAGATTCAGGGCATGAAGATATGCTTCATCTCCAGACTCAGCAGAGGTTGCCAGTATTTCCTTATTATTTCTCACTAACAGCAAATCCTCTTTTCTTTTACCCTTGTATCCTCTACTCAAAATTCCTACCTTTTTACCTTCATTCAAATATTTTTTTACAAAATACTGAACAGCAGGGGTTTTTCCTGTACCACCTGCGACAATATTTCCTATGCAGATTACTTTCACACCTTCAGCTTTTTTTGATTTTAATATATTCAGGTCATACAGCTTATTCCGTATAAAAATTACCGAGCCATAAATAAGTGATAGTATTTTCAACAATATCTGCATCTAATTCTCACCTCTGTTTTCAGTTAAATTTTTATAGATTTCTTCAAGTCTCCTGAACCTATTTTTTATTCCCGATTTTGAAATTGACATTAAATCAGCAAGTTCCTGCAATGACATTTCTTCATTTTCAAGACGGCTGACTGCTGTTTCCCTTAGTACTTCCGACAATTCTTCCAGTCCAATTTCTTCATCTATTTTATTTATTATTTTTATCTGTTTTTCTGCAGCAGAGAGTTTCTTTGTCTCATTTGCAATTTCCCAGTTCATATTTCTATTAATTTTATTTCTTATTTCCTTATTTATAGTTACTTCTTCAAATTCGAAAAAAAGGAAGTTAATCCACCGATTAAAAATATAATATCCAGTATATCCTCAGAATTTCTAAGATACACAAGGCTTTTATTTTTTTTCTCAGTCTGGAAGACTCTCTTTCCCATATTCTTAAAAAGGTAATAAAGATATGTTGCCGCATCTTCAGTGTCTATAAAGAAATCCAATGCATAGCCTTTTTCAGGAGATTTTACATATCCACAACAGAGAAAAAATCCTCTTATTATTCCAGTAAGCTCCTTTTCTGTTTTTTCTGTGAAAAAACTCTTATATGAAAACAGTTTTTTTATAAGATTCCTATATTCCTTTTCTTCCGTTGCCATGAGATGTATTTCATAAACCTTATGTACACCAAGCCTTTTACTCATCACATATTTCAGCTGAATATCAAGTTCTGTCACAGATTTCAGTCCCGAATAAACTCTTTTTGCCAGTGATATGTTTTCTGTACTGAAGTGTATTCCCTGTTCAGTTATTACATCCCTGGCAATAAAAATTCCAAAAAGTTCGGCAAGAATCTCCTCCCTGTCTGTAACTGATTTCCCAAAAATTTCCCTTTTCAAGTCTACCGAATAGGACATTTTTGCCTCCTTTCCAGAAAATTCCAGTTATTTTAAACAAACCTCAATCAATTACCTGACTTTATCTTATTAAATTTCCCATTTCATCATAATATTTCCAGTTTCCTACTTTTTTTCCCTTTTCCAGTTTCCCTTCAAATCTTAAAGTTCCATTCTGGTCGTATCCCTTTACACTTCCGTCTTTATCATTCATGTTTCCTTCGTAAAAAACGGCACCAGTATCATAATACACTGTCATTTTCCCGTCAACTATATCATAGCTGTAGTTTATAACTGATTTTTCTGACCATTTTCATACCATTCAGTAAATGTTCCCTGTCTATGTCCGTCTGAATAGTCACCTGACAGTTTTTTTCTTCCTGAAGAGTAATAGCTGTTCCAGTTTCCTGATTTTCTGCCATTCACGTAATTTCCAACTGTTTCTTCCACACCGGTTTTTGTGTAATAATTTACAAATTTACCATTTAACTGACCATTTTTATATGTATGTTTTTTCCAGAGATACCCTTCTTCAGTGTAAGTCTTCCATTCCCCTTCTTTTTTACCGTCTTCATATCTTCCTGACATGAATGTATTTCCATTTGCATAATATTCTTCATATTTCCCATCTATAAGACCTTTGCTTACTTTAGTTACAAGTATTCTTCCGCCACCGTCAGTTATTCTTAAATCTTCCGAGCCTGTAATCACTTCAGCTCCATTTTCCCTCTTTACATTTACACTGTCACTTAATCCTCTATCATAATTAAGTAATTCTATTTTCCCGTCATTTATTCTGTAATTTCCTGCATTAATATTTTTTTACCGTATACTGCAAGTGATAAAAAAACATCAATGTTACTAATAAATTCTTTATCCTTTTCATTATTCTTCTCCTTATGTCTATAATTTATCTTTTATATTATAGCAAATTTTTTTTGTTTTTTTAAACCGAGAATTTATTTATTTGTTACATTTATCTCTTGTAAGTTAAACATTAACAATATATATTCAAACTTATTTTTCTTTCTATACTTTTAAAAAAAATGTTGATTTTTAATGATAAATTGGTGTATAAAATAGGTGTGGGAAGTTCTCAGTCAGACTGAGAAAAATTGAAATTTAGAGAGGAGAAATATTATGTCTAAAGAAACACTGAATCCTTTTGAGATTGCTCAAAAGCAGGTAAAGGCAGCGTGTGATAAATTAAATGCGGATCCGGCTGTATATGAAATTTTAAAAAATCCTATGAGGGTGCTGGAAGTTTCATTCCCGGTTAAAATGGATGACGGTACTGTAAAAACATTTACCGGTTACCGTTCTCAGCATAACAATGCTGTAGGACCTTTTAAAGGAGGAATAAGATTCCATCCAGGTGTAACAATGGATGAAGTTAAAGCATTGTCAACATGGATGACTTTTAAATGTTCTGTTGCCGGAATACCTTATGGTGGAGGTAAAGGGGGAATTACTTTAGATCCTAAAGAGTATTCAGCTACTGAACTTGAAAGAATTTCCAGAGCTTACGCAGAAGCTATTGCTCCATTAATTGGTGAAAAAGTTGATATTCCTGCTCCGGACGTAAACACTAACGGACAAATCATGTCATGGATGATAGATGCCTACGAAGGTATTGTTAAAAAATCAGTTCCTGGTACATTTACAGGAAAACCTCTTGGATTTGGAGGATCACTTGCAAGAACTGAAGCTACAGGATATGGGGTAAATCTTGCCGCAAAACTTGCTCTTGAAAAACTTGGTCAGGATATAAAAGGGGCAACTTATGCTGTACAGGGATTTGGAAATGTTGGTTACTATACTGCTTACTACGCTCATAAGGCAGGAGCAAAAGTTGTAGCAATTTCAAATGTCGATACTGCAGTATATAACGAAAATGGCCTTGATATGGAAAAAATAATTAAGGAAGTTGGACCTAACGGTGTTATTGCTGATGGTGTCTATGGTAAGAAAATAACTAATCAGGAACTTCTTGAACTTGAAGTTGATGTTTTAGCTCCTTGTGCACTTGAAAACCAGATTACTTCTGAAAATGCAGATAGAATTAAGGCTAAAATAATATCTGAAGGTGCAAATGGACCTACTACTCCTGAAGCTGATGAAATTTTAAATAAAAAAGGTATAACTATTATTCCTGACATACTTGCAAATGCAGGTGGAGTTGTAGTTTCATACTTTGAATGGGTACAGAATCTTCAAGGATACTACTGGGGATTTGAAGAAGTTCAGGAAAAAGAAACAAATGTTCTGAAATTCATTTAATGACATCTGGAATCTGGCAAAAGAATACAATGTTGATGTAAGAACAGCTTCTTATATGACAAGTATTAAAAAAATTGCCCATGCAATGAAACTAAGAGGATGGTATTAATTAAGTAAAAATACTTTGATATAACAGATATAGGATATATACTCGATAACTCAATAAAAATTTTATTAAAGTTTAGAAATATATCCTATATTTTTTTTAATTTTATTTCTACTATTTTCAATATTTCTATATCATATATAGTTTACAGGATAAGATTTTCTTTAAAATAATATTGACATATTGGAGACTTTAATATATTATATAAAAATAAATTTAAAGAAGTGAGGAGCTTAAAAAATGGAAAATATTATGAAAGTATTCGGTGAAAATGTTTTTACCGAAAGTAACTTAAAAAAGAGAGTTCCAAAATCGGTATTTGAAGAATTCAGACTTTCTCAGCTGGGATTGACTGAATTGTCTAAAGAATCTGCTGAAGTTATTGCAAATGCAATGAAGGACTGGGCGACAAAAAGAGGGGCAACACATTATTGTCACTGGTTTCAACCTCTGAATGACCTGACTGCAGAAAAGCATGATTCATTTCTGGAACCTACTGGGGATAAGGAAATTATTTATAAGTTTTCAGGAAGCAGCCTTATAAAAGGAGAATCAGATGCCTCTTCTTTTCCAAATGGTGGTTTGAGAAGTACTTTTGAGGCAAGGGGATACACAGTCTGGGATACAAGTTCATATCCGTTCATAAGAGAAAATAAAAATGGGGTTACATTATATATACCTACAGCCTTTATTTCGTTTACAGGTGAAGCTTTAGATAAAAAGGTTCCACTGCTTAGAACAATGAAATATGTAGGAAAACAGGCATTGAGAGTTTTAAGAGCTCTAGGAAATAACGAATCACACCACGTATTCAATACTTTGGGAGTGGAACAGGAATATTTCCTTGTAAACAAGGATTTATTTGAAGAAAGGGAAGATCTTCTGCTGACAGGAAGAACTTTATTTGGTGCACCTGCTCCTAAGGGACAGGAATTAAGCGACCACTATTACGGAAAAATAAAGGAAAAAGTAATAAACTTTATGAGTGATGTCGATGTGGAACTTTGGAAGTTGGGAGTACCTGCCAAAACAAGACATAACGAAGTAGCTCCTAACCAGTTTGAAATAGCTCCACTATTTTCAGTAGCCAATCTGGCTTCGGACCAGAACCAGATTATAATGGAAACTATTGAAAAAACAGCACTTAGACATAACATGGTCGCACTGCTTCATGAAAAACCTTTTGAAGGTGTAAACGGTTCAGGAAAACATAATAACTGGTCACTTAGTACTGATGACGGAAGAAACCTTTTCAGTCCTGGGAAAGATCCACAGACAAATAAGAGATTCCTTCTGTTTGTATCAGCTGTAATTGAAGCCATAGACAGATATTATCCTTTACTGAGAGCTACAACCGCAACTGCAACAAATGATCACCGTCTTGGAGGACACGAAGCACCACCTGCAATTATTTCAATCTTTTTAGGTGATGAGCTGACAACAATACTTGAAAACATTGCACTAGGAAAAAATCTTCCTGTAGCTGCAAGTTCCAAGCTCAATCTTGATGTGGATGTTATTCCTTCATTAAGAATTGATGCCGGAGACAGAAACAGAACATCTCCATTTGCCTTTACAGGAAATAAATTTGAATTTAGAATGCCTGGATCAAGCTCTACTCCTTCCACAACTGCAACTGCAATAAACGCAATTGTAGGAAAGGTTTTAAGCGAATATGCCGACAGGCTGGAAAAAAGTAACAAGAAAAATTTAGATCAAACTATTGTTGAAATTATAACAGACGCATACAAAAAACATGGAAGAATTATCTTCAATGGTAACGGATACAGTGAAGAATGGCAGGAAGAAGCTAAAAGAAGAGGGCTTACAAATGAAACATCTGCAAATACTGCATTAAGAAAATATCTTGATCCGGATATCCTTAAAGTTACTGAAGAAACTGGAATGCTTACAATACAGGAATCTGCATCAAGATATAATGCCTATGCAGAAAGATACATTACACATTTATGCATAGAAGCTAGAACGCTAATTGATATGGCTAACAAATATATCCTTCCTTTTGGACTGAAATATTCAAACCTTCTGGCTGAAAATATTGAAAGAGTTGAAAAATTCTATCCTGAAGGTTCAGAAGAACAAAAAGAACTTTTAAAAAGCGTGCTGACAGATATTTCCAATATCCGTAAAGAAACAAAGCTTCTTGAAGCAAGAATTGCAGAAGTTAAAAAAGAGGAAAATCTTGAAAAGCAGACAGACATGGCAAAAGAATTTTTAGTTGAAGGACTGGAAAATCTTAGAGTCCCTTGTGATAATCTTGAAAAAATAGTTGACAATGAGATCTGGACATTGCCTACTTATACTGATTTACTGTTTAAACTATAAGACTTAATATGAATATAAAAAGCACTGACTGCCCAAATGGGAAAGTTAGTGCTTTTTACTTTTTCAAGATAAACTTTTTATAAACTCTATTTTTATATATGATCTTCCAGTTCCCTTACTTTCCCTTGTTTTTTCCATAATGCCGCTATATACACGAAAGGTGTATCCATTACTGAAATAAACAATTCCAGGAAGTATGTTGAAAAGGCGATTACAAATAATTCATTGATTTTGTATACTCCTGCAAATGCAAGAACTGTAAACAGGGAGTTATCAATTATCTGTCCAACTACTGTACTCAGATTGTTTCTAATCCAGATATCCTTATAGCTTGGACGCCATTTTCTTATAACCTGATAGGCCCATACATCAAATAGCTGCGATATTATAAATGCTGTCATACTTGCCGCTGTTACTCTTATAACAGATAGTTCATTTAAAGCAAGGCCAAATAGGTTTCAGATGTTCCTGAAACTGATCAATAGATGCAGGCTTTATTGCTAATGCCCAGTTCATAACTATCGTAGTAAATACCATTGTAATAAATCCAATTGTAACTAGCTTTCTTGCATATTTTTTCCCTTCGACTTCAGATAAAATATCCGAAACAAGAAATACTCCTCCAAAGGCTATATTTCCCATTGTTGTTTCAACCCCAAATAAGTTCATCATTTTTAACACCTGTATATTTGCCAGTACTACTGACAGAGGAACAAATATAAGTAATCCCACTTTACCCCAATATTTGTAAGCAAATAAAACTGCAGTATAATTGAATAACATATACGCCAGCCAGAGCATTTCATTTGTTCCAAATTGAAAATTCTTAAAAAATTCTAACATCTTCTCCTCCATTTTATATTATTTTTCACAAAAAAAATGTATCATCCCCTTTTTGACAACGATACATTTGTAAATCTGTTATCTTATTAAAGGTTTTTTTTATGGATGGATTCTCCCAAACATCCTGTTATTTCTAACTTTTATTATTTTTCAATTGTATTTACTGTGTTATATTTTTACAATTATTTTTAAAAAAATTGCAATGTTTTTTTATTTATTTACGTTAGAATTTTCTGTTTTCCAGACATTTCCCCACCTTCATTATTTTTTTAAAATCCACTAAATAAACACCTAAAATTTCACAAATAACCATTTTATTCCCCTCAAAAAAATTAAGCATATCTTTTTGATATGCTTACTGTAGTTCTTAAACGAATAAGGCTCTTGATGTAATAATATTATAGTATTTACTTTTCAATTTGTTAATAGTTTTTTTAATTTATTTATAATTTTTTTAAAAAAACATCTTTAAAAATTTACTGTTTTTTTTATCAATTTAATTTAAAAAAAGTAGTGTTCTTTACTTTCCACTGTTCCAATTTAATATGTACCCAAAAGGAGTAAATTCCTAATGTTACTATTATCAGTAACAACCATTTTATCCAGTTTCCAAATAATCCCATAGCTGTACCATTAAATTTTAATCTTTTTCCTTCTATAACTGTATGATTTATTTTCCATCCATAAAACATGCATATAGCCCAAGGAAAACAAATTCCAACAGTACATGTTGTTATAAAAGAACCTAAAATAATCCAACCTATGTAACTAAGCAGGCCTCCATCAAAATAACTTCTTTCTTCCATCTTTCCTCCTTATAATTTTTCTTTAATTATATCATAAAAAATAAATTTATAAAACTACTCTTCCCATTTACTTATTTCTCCGTTATCTTCTCCAGACTCCCATTCCCAGTCATCTGTTATTTCACCTTCATTTCTCAGCATTTCATCGTATTCTTCTTTACTGTAGGATTCTGATTTCCCATTTGAATAGGAGCTTCCATAACTATTTCCTGAATTTCTTATCCTATATTCATATTCCTTAATTTCCCCTAATTTTTCCAGTTCTTCTTTTGAAAAAACAGCCCTGTAATTATTTTTTTGATAATAATAAATATTTGATGCATCTGGATCATCTTTTTTTGCCACTTTCCTTTTTTTCTTTTCTTCCTCTTTTTTTCATTTGTGATCTCAAACTGTCATAAGTATTCGCTTCACTTTTTTTAAGGTTTTCCATTACCTTTTCTGCGACTTTAATTTCTTCTAAAGTCATTTCTTTTGAAGATGCTAAATCTGTATAATCAGTTGTTATAAAATTCCTGTATTCTTTATATTCAGATTTTTTTCATTGTAAACTAAAAATTTCATTATAATGACTGGAATGATTACTGAAAAAGTCTACCATTAATAAGATGTATTCCATAAGGAGTATAATCTTTTATTGAATAAAGTCCATTTTTACTTCTTATTTTTAAATCCCCTAAAAAAAGTATAGCCATTCATTTTTGGGAAATTTTTGTATTTTACCATTTCATAAGCTTTTAAGGTAGATAAATTTATCTGAGTATATTACATTTGTAGCAAATGTAAATTTTTGAATTTATAATATAATATTTTTTTTCCGCCCTGATTTCAACAGGATTTTCAGAATTATCATTTTTTTCTACCATCACTTTTTAAATTTTTTTGAACTTTTCATCTAAATCTTTTTACTTCCTCTTTAATCCTTTTCATCTCTTTTTTTCTGCTAAAATTTTTCTCTTTCATTGCTTTTTTTCAATTTTGTATTTTTTTCATATATAGGAGTAAGATAAATTATTGATACAAATACAGGAAAAAAAGTATAAATATAGTCACAAATAATGAAATAAATACCAATCTAATTTTTTTCTGCTATTACTTAATTCTTCATTTCTCCATTTCATGTTGGGACTCCTTCAAAATGAACTTTAAAAAAACATACTGATTATTCTTTTTTTTCCTTCAGATACTTATAAACTAAATTTTAATTTTATCAAACTTAATTTTTCAAATTAAATTCTAATACATTATACCATATATTATTTAAATATTACTAAAAAAATCCAATAATTTTAAGCTAAACTTCTTTTTTTTCCTTTTTTTATTCTATAAAAATAACTATCTAACTTAAGCCTTTATAAATAAAAAAATCTCACTATCTATTTCAGATAAATGAGATTCTCAAAATACTTATCCTAAAAAAATTATCCAGTCTTAGTATCATTGTTTTTTTAATTTATTTTTCTGAACTGAATTTTTTTATCAGGTTAAATCCATAATTTGAATAAAAATCTTATCAGTGAACTGTTATCTTCACATTCTAACCATAAATATTTTGTATTTATGATTTTTTTACGATTAATAATAATTCGTGTGCCAATGATATTATTTCATTACCTGTTATCATACTCTTATCAGAAATATTATAATTTTTTTCCTATCTGTGCCAGCAAAAAACTGTTTACAACATAACTTCCGTCTTTCAATTTTCTTCCACTCTGTGAAAATCTTTTTCTGCTGTGTCTTGCTAAGACTAAGAAAAATTTTTCTTTTTCAATGATTAAACTCTTATTTGCAAATGTAAAATACCCCAATATTTCCCCACTTTTTATCATTACGGATTAGATGAGTGGCAGATAAAGAACTTTTTTCAAAATTTATAGCTTTATTATGTAGAAAATCCTCAATACTGTTTCTATCTCTACTTTTTAAACTGTTTCAATATTTTTTTCTTTAATATACTCTTCATCTTTTTATATCTGCTATTATATCCTGTAATGAAATAATTCTGTTATTCTTCATCCTTTGAAGAATATCCAAACATTTTTCTTATTTCTTCCGGGTCATCTACAATTTCAAAATCAACATCAAGTTTTTTTACTTTCTTTTTACTCTCCATTGCTTCAAGCACTTCATCTGCATATCTTGCAGGAATTCTCAAAGCATCAAGTAATATACTTTCTGTAGCCATTATTACCACTCCCTTTTATCTGTTTTAATTTTTTTACCATAATACTTCTTTACTAACTTCGTAGACGCTTCATCATCTATATACATTTCAATATATGATAATTGTTTTGCTCCCAATATTTTTTTATAATGTTCTATTAAGTTAGTTTTCGCTAAAAATGAAACATAGCCATCATAGCCTTTTTCGAAACTTATTCTTGCTATTTCAGCAAACAAATGCCCTCCAACTCCTAAATACTCTTTTACTTTTTTTAAAAAAATTTTTTTAGGATTATGACGATTATTAAATGGGGCAATTTCAACTAACACAACTTCTAATAATTTTTCTTTCTTTATTTTTCATAATATTCTACAATTCCCTGTAATCTTTTATCACTTTCAGCAAATAATCCTAAAAATTTTATTTCCTTTTTTTACCTTCCTCAATCCAATTAAACTCCCAATCTTTGAAATTATAATGCTGTGTATTAATTTCTTTTACTTCAGTTTTTACAATTTTATTATCTTTTGTTCTAATCAGACACTGAGTTAATAAATCTATATCTATTTCTATTAATTTTTTTTATACCTCAATTTAACCCACCCATTTTTTTATTTTACTTTTAAACATTTCCAATTCTTTTTCAGTTAAACCATTCTCAATATGATTTTTAATATATTCGTTAGCTTTACGAATATCGTAATAACCCTCTGTTTCTCTAGGTAATACATAGAAACCAATATCATCAAAAATCCTTTATATTTTTCAAAATCCATTTTTTTCAAAAAAATTTTTTTTCAGCTTCAACTCTGTTACTAAACATTTTTTTACCACTCTCCCTTTTTTTAACTTTATTTTCATTTTTTTATGATACCATATCTATTTTAGAGTGTCAATTGGATTTCTAATTTATAATCTGAAAAATTAAGGCAATAAAAAGGCTTTTTCTTTATTCTTCTATCAAATCATGTTCTACTAATTTTGATTTTCCTGATTCAATATCTGTAATAATTTTTTTCTAAATATTTCATGTTACTTTCAGAATAAAAATAATTCTTTTTAATTCTTTTTCCTGGGTTTTTATCAATATTAGAATCAATCATTTTTTTGTGTCATGTTAATCACCTTCTTTACTTTTTAAGTGTATTTTTGTAATTTTTGATTTTTGTTAATCATTATCTTTACAAAAAAATTATACATTATACATACATTTGTTATAATAATTTAAAAATAATCTTTTTTTATTTAATGTACTCATGTACAATGATATTAATAATACAAAGTATCACTAATATTGAATAAAGCAAGTATTTATTTTCATCAAAAAAACTTGTATTTCCACCTGTTTTTTTCTATATTTTCTGCCATTCCAATTTTAAAAAAATCTCAAAATAAATCCCATAACTTAATTCCAGTTTTATTAAACCTTACTTTTTTTAAAAGTAAATTCTAATATATTATACCATATATTATTTAAATATGACTAAAAAAACGTCTAGAAATCTTTTAGTCATTTTTTTCTTTTTCTATATAATTTTAAAAACCTCTGGAATTAAGTATTCAGCTTAATCCTCCTCAAATGAAAAAAACTTCCATAAATATAGTAAAATTAATAAGAACTATATTACAGGGAGGTAAAAAAATATGAAAAAAATAATAATAATTGTAAAAAGGATATAAAAATTTTCAGAATGGATTGATTTTTTTGGCTAGAAAATGAAAAACTTTTTTTAAGAATCTACTTATGCAACATACTCAAATATTATTGAAAAACCACATAAAAACCATCCTTAGGCACTAAAAAAATATAAGCCATATCCAAAAATAATGACTTACAAAAATATGATATTTGAAAAAAATTAAATTCAGGAAGATTAAGTAATAAAAAAAGGACTGTCACTGAAAAACTGTAAAGGATATTATGACAGTTACCAAATCTTGTTTAAATTCTGCAATGAAAAATGGTATTATTAAGAGGAAAAACTTTTTGATTATAAATTTCCTAAAAAAATATTTCAAGTAAGAAAAATAAAAAAATTTTTTTAGTCATACTGAACACCTTAAACTTTTTCCAATATATAAACTCCAATCTAGATGAAAAAAATCTCTTGGTATACTGATTTCTTTACTATGTGGTTTAAGAATAGGAGAAGTTTGTGGTTTGAAATGGTATGATATTGACTTTGAAAATGAAATCTTATCTGTAAATAGAACTGTTCAAAGAATTTATATTAAAAAAACTATTTCAAGTGAAAGTAAAATTATAATTTCTTCTCCAAAGACAACTTCCTCATTTAGAAATATTTCCCTTAGCAAACATCTAATAAAAAAATAATGAAAAAAATTTACGCAAAAATGATGATTTCTATATTATTACAGGTAACAAGAATTTTATTGAACCTAGAATATATAGAAAAATACTACTATTCAATACTTTCCTCACTAAATCTTTCAAAACTTTCTTTCCATTCTTTAAGACATACTTTCGCAACACAGGCAATTGAACTTGGAACTGATTATAAAACTGTTGCAGAAATTTTAGGACATTCCAGTATAAATACAACTTTAAATTTATATGTTCACCCAAAAATGGAATACAAGAGAAAATGTCTAAATTTAATTTATAATGAACTCTCTTCATCCCTCAAAAAGAAAAAAAGATAAGGTCTTTACCTTATCTCCTGCTCCCCTTCTTCCTTCCGGAAACTTTTCCATTATTTGAAATTTTTTTATTCTTTTCTTCCTCTTCCTTTATCCTTTTTTCGTTTTCCTCATCCATAAACACACTTGCCAGCCTGAAACCTTCTGCATATTTTTTATCAGCCTTCCAGACTAATTGAGTGGCTTCATACTGGACTTTCTTCTCTTCCTCAGATAATTGATTCCCATTTTTTATCTTAAAATACATTTCAGGATCTACCCTGTTAACAAGTCCTTTTCCCCGCATTTCATAAGCTATTTCAAAATGCAGATGCGGAGCACGGGTACCACTGGCATTACCTGTAACTCCTGTTTTTCCAAGTACCTGCCCCGCCTTTACTGTATCTCCAACTTTTACACTGACTTCACTCAAATGACAATATCTCAGATATTTTATTACCATTCCGGGTTCATAATTTGGACCGTAGTTTTCTTCTCCCGAACCTTCCTTTGGCTTATAATTTTTTCTCTTAATTTTTTCAAGCTCCTTAGGATCCACTTCCAGATAAAAATTTAACCCATAACCCTTTTTATCTACATATAAATCAACAATTTTTCCATCCAGAACTGCAAAGACATCTGTTCCCGGAACAGCAAAAATATCAATTCCCTGATGAGCCTTTATTCCATTACTTCTTGTCATTCCAAATTTAGCCCAATCAGGATATTCTTCCCCCCTGAAGTTATAATATGTAACTTGGGGATTCTTTACAGGATCTATCCTGAAAATATTATCTTCTTCCTCTTCCATTGCCGCTTTGACAACTGCTTCTTCACGTTTAGTATTAATATAAGTTACAACTGAAAAATAATTCCGGCAATTATTAAAGGAATTATAAAAACAAACATAACTTTTCTCTTGTTAATACGCCATTTTTTATTTTTTTTCATATTACTGTAATTATTTTCCATAGTAGTTAAATTTTAAAATCTCCTCTTTAAATTTATTCAAATTTCCTCAAATACTCTGAAAGCCTTTCCAGTCCCTTTTCAAGTATATCTTTATGTGTACAATATCCTAGCCTTGCATATCCTGGCATGTCAAAACGGTTCCCCGGAACTAATAATACACCCTTTTCCTTCAGAAGTTTTATGCAAAATTCCTCTGTATCAACTGGAATATCCAGTTTAATAAATGAAGTCGATACATATTTAGGATAAATCAATGATACTTTAGGTTCATTTTCCACCCATTTTTTTACAACTTCTAAATTTTCTGTTACTATTTTTCTATTTCTTTCAAGTACAGCTTCCTTATTTTCCAGTATATATGTAGCCAGATAATCATCAAACACTCCTGCACATATCATTGTATAATCCCGATATTTACGGAAAATATCACTTAATTCAGAATTTGCTGCAACCCACCCTATACGTATCCCTGGAACAGAATAAGTTTTTGAAATGCTGTTGACTGATATCCCTTTGTCATATAAATCAGCAATCGAAGGAACTTCTATTCCCGTTTCCAGCGATTTGTAAACTTCATCTGAAAGAATATAGGCTCCACAGCTTTCAGCAATTTTTACCAGTTCCTTCAGAAAATCTTCCTCCATAACTGCTCCTGTAGGATTATTTGCATTATTAATACATATCATTTTTGTATTACTTCTTACAAGTTTCCGTAATTCTTCCAAATCCGGCAGCCATCTATTTTCTTCCTTAATATGCCACAAATCCACTTCTGCACCAAAAGAACGCGGTATATCATACAGCTGCTGATAAGTGGGATACAGTGAAATAACATGGTCTTCAGGCTCAATCAGAGAATATAAAGCCAGGAAATTGCCTCCTGTTGCTCCATTTGTCTGTAAAACCTGTTCTGGCGTAATATTTTTATATAAAAGGCTTACCTGTTTCTTAAATTCCGGAGAACCTTCTATCCAGCCATAATTCATTTTTTTTGTCATTAATTCTGAAAAAAATTCTTTTTCACTTTTGTTTCCTGTTTTTATAATTTCTTCCAATGTAAATGACGCTATTGAACTTCCTGCAATATCATAAATCGCATCATTTTCCCATACATTCAGCCATTCTTCCACTCCAAAGTTTGCAATTTTCATATTACTCACCTCTTTTATATATAAATATACGGGATACCCACTTTTAAATGAATACCCCGAATATCCTGTCTAAATATTATTTTATCGTTTAGAGCTATTTTACAAGCATAACTGTTGGAACTTCAGGTACTCTGAAACCGTTCTTATCTCCAGGCGAAGCATTTCCAAGCCAGTCATATATAAACTTTATTTGATCATCATAATGTCTTATACATTTATGCGATTCAGGATAAGTTCCTATTTTCTTTGCTGTTACAGCTTTTCTCTGATTTCTTGTTTCCTTTGGCTCAAATAATGAAGGTATACTATGCATATATCCTCCACCACTGAATCTTACGGCATTTTTAGCATCTCCTACCACTGTTCCTGCAGAACCTGTATACTGCATTACAGGTTTTGAATAAGCTACATGGAATACTCCATAAGGTGTTGCATATGAACCATTTCCATCTTTCCCTGTTGTTACAAAAGAACTTGTTACAACATTCCAACTGTTTGTATCTTTATTTTTTTCTATTATCATTTCATTCTGGCTATGTCTATCAACATAAATGAATCTTGAAACTTCTTCCTTAATTCCTGAATCCTTCAGAAGTTTCTTGTTTGATTTCTGAAGATAATATTCCTTATCATCATAAACATCTATTTTTACCTTTATGTATTTATCAGTTTCTTCAGTTATTGTCATGATTGATCTGTCAGGAATATTTATAAATTCCTTAAATGAAGAACTTAAATATCCTCTTTCACTCTGGTTTTCTTTATTACCATACTTATCTTTATTTGAACCGTTACCTCCACCTAATGGAGTATAATCATCTAAAACATAAATTTTCTGATTTTTTGCAACTGCTTCCTTTATAAAGTTATTAGTTTTTTCAGCCCTTTTCATCATGTCATTCCAGTCAAATTCCCTCTTTATTGCATTTGCAGCTAAAACATACCCAAGTTTACCATCAAAATAAACTTCATACCATTCTGCAGTTCCACCAGGTACATTTGTCTTAACTTTTCCAATAACTTTATATTTGTGACTGTAAGCGGCATTCTTTAGAACTCCTGATTTTGTATTTGGCTCTTTTCTTACTGCCGTTGCTGTTTTTATAAATATGAAATCATCCATATCTTTAGGAGAATTCTTGTCGTATTTATAATTGAAAGTTAAATTTTTTGGTCTTTCTTTTACATAGTAATTAATATAAGTATAAGGTCCTTTAATATTTTTGCAGGCTGTTTACCTTCATCTACCACATTGTCCTTGGATTTTGTATCTGTATCTGTATTCTGAGGTACATTAGTTATATTATCCTCTTTCTTTAAATCTTCAGGAACATCATTTTTTTCTGTTACAGCAGGAGCCTTTTCTACTGGTGCTTTTTCAACTGTAGAAGGCTTTTTATCTACTACAGCTGGCGTTTTCTCTGCTGGTTTTTTTTCTTCTGTTTTCTCTTCAGTTTCTGCTTTTTTAATATTTTCTTTTTTTGGTTCCGTATTGGAATTAGAGCTAGGTTTTGCTACTTCTTTTTTAGGATAGCTATCTATAAAGCTAGTCATAAAATTACCAAAATCATTATCGAAATTTGATTTTCCAAATATTTTTTCAACTTCTTTTCCTTTTACAGACTTTCCTTTATCATCTGTTATATATGGAATAAACTTAGTTACAACCCTATCCGGTTCAATCAGATACATAATAACCAGTTTATCCTTCTTACCGTCCTTATCTAAATCCGGTTTAAGCTCATTTGATTTCCATTCCTTCTTTTCTTCTGTTTTTTCTGTAGTATTTCCACTAGTTACAGGATTACCTGTAACATTTCCATACACAGATAAAACCATAAGAACAAATAATAAAAAAATTTTCTTAGTACCTTTCATACTTTTACCTCATCTCCAAATTTGTGAAATATTTTTATGAAATTTGTTAATTTTGATTATAATCTTAAAATTCCTAAATTTATTTTTTATAAAACTACTACTACTACCGGCTCTGCAGGTATTGTATTTTCTTTTTCCTTTTTTTGACTGTCTGCATTTATCCATTTTACTATATATTCAATCTGGTCATCATAATGTCTTACACATTTATGCGATTCCTTATACGTTCCTATTTTTCCTGCAGTGTACGCTTTTGTTGATCTTGATGCACCAAATGCAGCCGGAATTCCATGCATATATGCTCCACCACTGAATCTTACAGCATAATTGGCTTCTCCTGCTATTACAAGTCCTTCTTTTCCTGCACTTTTACGTGTGTCACCCTCTTTAGCATGACCTGTAAATAACATATAAGGTCTGGTAAATGCAACAAGGAAAGCTCCGTGCGGTGTTTCATACGAAGAATATCCGTTATCTACCCCTGTTGTTACAAAAGAATAAGTTACAACATTAAATTTATTAGTGTCATTTTCCCTTTCAAATATAGCTTCTGTCTGGCTTTCAGGATCTATTGCAACAAACTTGTTTACTTTAGAAGTTATATCCGTTTTTTGTATGTTATTATCCTTTTTATCAATATAATAAGGACCTCCATACATTGGTGTTTCTATTTTTACCATACCATTTTCTTCACCTAAAACTCTAAGAAGAGTTCTATCCGGTATATTTATATATTCTCCTTCTTTGTTGGAATTTACATATCCTTTTATACTTTGGTTACTTCTATTTCCAAACTTGTCTTTTTTACTGTAATAGTCATTTGCCAATGGTCTGTATTCAGTAACAATATAAATATCCTCTTTCTTTGCAAGCGTATCAGATATAAAACTGTTTATTTTCTCCATTTTAGAAACCATTTTATCCCAATAGAATCCTCTTTTTATAACTTTGTTTTTATCCTGAATAAATCCTTTTACTTTTGATTCCTTACCAAATTCTGCAAGGTACCATTTCTGACTTCCATTTTCCTTTATTGAAGTAAATTCAAGTAACAGTCTAGGTTTATCCTTGTATTTCAAAGATGCAACTCCAGGTGATGAATTACTTGGTGCTTCCCTCAGAACATCTGAATGCCCAATAAAAAGAAAAGTTCTCCAAATCTTTAAGAGAATTTTTATCATATTTAAGGTTTACTGATACATTTTCATTTGTATTGTCACCAAAAAGATTTACTACTCTCACTTCACCCTTTTCTATTCCTTTAGAATATTCTCCATAATAATCTTTTATACTTTTCAATGTTTTTTCAGTATTTTCAAAAGAAAATGCAGTTGCTTCATTTTTTAATGGAATCTGATAAGTAAGTGCATACTGATCATCCTGTAACGTATAAATTGAAACTAGACCTCCCTTTGTAATAATACTGTCACTTTTTTTATTTACTACTACTTTCTCCGGTATTCCATCATTATCAAAATCATATTCTGTTTCATAGACATCATAACCGTCTACTTTTATATTTCCTGTATATTCCTTTTGGTAATGATACTTTTTTTCACTTGATTTACCTGCAAAAATTAAATCTCGCCAATGCAAATGTAAACAATGCTAATTTATTTTTTTCTCATTTCAACTCCTATTTTTTTTCTAAATCATTTCTCAATATATATTCACACATAATTTTATAATAAATTATTAAAAAAATCTACTATATTTTTCATATATATTATCTACAATATATAATATATATAACATTAGTTTTTTTATATTAATATTTTATATTAATATAAATGAAAAACATCCCTTTAGAATCCCTAACACTCTTAAATTATAATATGTCCCTTTAGGAAAAAAATCATCGTATCTTCTTTTTCGTTTAAAGCTCTTAAAATAATTGTTTCTTCAATATATTCAACGTTTTTTTATATTTTTTTATTTTCATATTCAACAAGACAGTATTTTTTTATGTAACTCTTCAAAGTTGATTTTTTTCTGTTTTGAAAAGATTAAAGTATCCAAATAATGAAATTTTTGGCTCATAATGTCCTGATTTTACTACTATTGCAAAAAGATCCTCATCATCTTCTTCAAATTTAGGAAATACCTGAATTTCCTTTTTCATTAAAGAAATATATTTCGTCATTTGGAAGAATTTCACCATCTAGTACAATATTACTAGTAGGAAGTCTGTGCTTTTTCTCCTGTATTATCTCATCCTGCCTAAAAAGTGTGATTTCCTCCTGAATTTTCTTTGGCAATCTTCTAAGTTCCTCATATTCAGAAATTTTCTTTTTATCTTCAGCCGATACATCAAATATTTTATAAAACTTATCCAGAAAATTTTCCGACGGTCCTTTCAAATCATTTATTATATTACTTATGTATTGGGGAGAAACTCCTATCAGTTTAGACAGTTCTACCTGGGATATTTTCCTTCTGATATATTTTTCCAGTATTTCTCCTGTACTTTCCATAATCTCTCCTTCTGATTCATATTTCATATTGTTTTAAACTTACATTTGTTCTAATTCATCCAAATTATAAGGAGTTTCCTGATAAACATGATGGTTAATCCAGTTTATAAAGAAAAGGTTTGCATGCCCTCTCCACTTAAACAGAGGTGTTTTCTCCGGGTTATCTTCCGGATAGTAATTAAATGGAACGCTTATTTCCTTGCCTAATCTAACATCTCTTTCATATTCAGCTGCAAGGGTCATTCTGTCATATTCCATATGTCCTGTAACAAATATTCTTCTTTTATCCTTTGTTCTCACAATTGAAACTCCTGCTTCAGGAGATTTTGCCAATATTTCAAGTTCCTCAATTTTATTTATATCTTCTTCCTTTACTTCTGTATGTCTTGACTGCGGCATATAAAATACTTCGTCAAATCCCCTAAAAAGTCCTATGCTGCTGTCATCAAGCTTTAAAGGATATATTCCAAAAAGCTTTTCATCGAGAGGATACTTTTTAATTCCGTAATGATAATAAAGTCCCGCCTGTGCTCCCCAGCAAATATACAATGTTGAAAAAACGTGTTTATTACTCCATTCTAAAATTTCTGTAAGCTCCTTCCAGTAGTCAACTTTTTCAAATTCAAGAGTTTCCACAGGAGCTCCGGTAATTATAAGCCCATCAAACTTCTCATCTTTTATGTCATTAAAAGTCTTATAGAAATTTTGCATATGTTCTTCTGAAATATTTTTTGAAATATAGCTGTCCATTTTTAAAAGTGTTACCTCCATTTGAAGTGGAGTATTACTTAATAACCTTAAAAAGCTGTGTTTCTGTTTCTATTTTTGTAGGCATCAGATTTACTATTACAAATTTTAAAGGCCGAATATCTTGCGACAATGCTCTTGCTTCGTTCATTACAAAAATATTCTCCTTTGCTAAAATATTTACAGCTGGCAAATTATTTGGTATTTTTTTATAGGCATTGTCAATATTCTCCTTTCATTATTTTTTTATAGCTTAAAAGCTTATTCAATTTTATTAAATATTATATATTTTTTTCCCTTAAATTGCAATAGTATTTATACATTCTTCCTATTTCTATAAACTAGAATATAGCTCATTTATTTGTTAAAACTTTTTAAAATGCTTAGATGACAATTTTTTTATATGTAATTTCAAATAAAAAAATTAAATGAAATTATAAGAAAAAAAGCTTGACAAATCCTCAGAATATTTATAAAAATAGAATAACAAAGATACGTTTTTTTCAGGTGGTTTTTTTATGAAATTAATTATACAAAGGGTAAAGTCTGCTAAAAATGTCTGTTAATAATAGTTTTAAATGCGAAATTAACAGAGGAATAGTTGCATACCTGGGTATTACACATGAAGATGATATTAAAGATATTAATTACTGTGTCGATAAATTAATCCATTTAAGAATTTTTTTGATGATGAAAATGGTAAATTGAATTTATCTGTACAGGATATCAAAGGGGAACTGTTAATCGTAAGTAATTTTACAATTTACGGAAATACAAAAAAAGGCAGAAGACCGGATTATTTAAATTCAGCACCTGCTGAAAAAGCAAAAAAAATATATGACCTTTTTATTGAAAAACTTTCAGAAACAGATGTTCCATTTAAAACAGGAGAATTTCAGCAATATATGGAAATAGAGTCAATAAATGATAGGGTGATAAATTTAATTATAGAATCTTAAAAAAATAAAAAAACTTCAGAAAGGAAAAAGTTATTATGAAAAAGAAAAAAATGTTATTCTGATGGCTTCGCTTTCCTTATTTGCAATGAACTGTTCAACTTTACAGAATAATTCTGCTTCTAGAAAAAGAAATAATAAAGTTAAAACAGATCCTGAAACTGCAGATGCAACTGAAAGCAGAAAAGAAGATGACAGGGAGCACAAATCAGACAATCAAAATTTAAAAAACAGATTTAGTAATGATAGTTTAGTTATTACTAAAATTAATGAACTTCAGGAAAAAAATCAGAGACTTTTAATTAGCGGTACAAGTTCTGAAATACGTACAGTAAAATTGCAGAATGCTCTCTTAAAATCATTTGAAAACTGGAAAGGGACAAAATATTCATTTGGTGGAGATTCAAGCAGAGGAATTGACTGTTCTGCCTTAACACGTAGAGTTTACCGTGAAGTATTCAGTTTTGAATTACCTAGAGTTACAAAAGATCAGATTAAAGTAGGAAGACATGTTTCAAGAAATAATTTGAAACCTGGAGATATTTTGTACTTCAGACCTGATGGAAAATATAATCACACAGCTGTTTATCTAGGAAATTCATTGTTCATAAATGCTTCTTCCTCAAAAGGAGTTATATTATCTTCATTGGAACACTCCTACTGGTCAAAATATTTTGTACATGGTGTGAGAGTTGATACTGCTAGTGCAAATGTATAAATAATAACTATAATATAAAAAAACTGTTTCAGCCAGATATTTTTTTAAAAATCTGAAAGCTTGAAACAGTTTTTTTTTATTATTTTTCTATTCTTCTATTTTATCTTCTACTACATTATAAGTTTCTTCTTCTTTACCTATAAGATAAGAAAAATTCTTCAGGTGTTTCACTTGTATATTCCACATTAAGATAAATAATTGACAGCAGCATTATTTTAAATATATTAAGCGTCACTGTTATAGCTGTGCTTAAAAGAAGCCCTATAATTCCAAATCTACCTAAAGTCTGGCCTATTCCAACGTTTAATAACCCAATAACAAATATTGGTATGAGTGCTCTCATTTTATTTCCTTTGGAAAGATATAAATTATATCTGAATGATTCCCAGAAACCACCTCTTCTTGATATATATATTGGCATAAAGTATAAAATAAATATTTGCACAAAAAACGCCATAACTGCCAATATTATAATTGGATTTCGCATTTCAGGAAGTAAATTTAACTGATCTGCTCTTGACAATCTTTCTAATCCAAGGCTAAAAATATAGTGCATTAACATTATACCCAATATAATTCCAATCAAAGCTAAAAAGCCTAGCAGTGCAAATATTTTTCTTAGATTACCGTTGTTATCATATTCCCTTTCCTCTATTTTAAAAATCACTTTCTTGTATAGCAACCACATTCTAGATATAGCTACAAGTGTTACTATACCTGTAAGCATTTCGAATAAAGGATTCTGACTTATAACAGAAAATACAGTCGCCAAATAAAGAACATATAATACTATTATTTCCTTATTATCATTTTTCATCATTTCCCTAAATAATTCATATGCCACTATAAGATACTGTCTGATAGTAAGCTTTCCTTCCTTTAGTAGTTTTCTTAATTCATCCATTAACTTTTTTCTCCTTTCATTATTTAAAAATTTCCCTTTAAAAATTCTATCATTTTTTTAATGATTTAATCAATATTTTCTTTATTATACAACTTTTTATTTTTATAACTTTTTCTTTACAACACCTGAAAAAAGAAAGAGGGCATTTATTACCCTCATTCATTTCAACTGTAATTATTTTTTAGATTTTATAGGTTCTGCAGCTGTAAGTTCAACCAGGTGTATTCCTTTTCCTTGTTTTTGTAAGCCATAAGCTACATCAAAGTTTTTAACACGTTTATTTACAGGATATAATTGATATCTGTAAGTTAAAGGTACTTCTACTGCTTGATTTATATAGTATTCCTGCCATTTTTTATAAGCTTCCGGCTTATAGTTAGGATCCGTCAATGTTTTAGGACTTGCCACTTCAGCCATCAGTTTGTCATTTTCATCTGAAGCAAATCTTGTATAGTTGAACATTGATTTACGTCCTGCTGTTTCAAATGGACTTAAGTTTGTTCCAACTCCCCATGCTGCAAAATATACATCTATTTCAGGATCGTCAGCTTCAACCTTGTCGTAGAAACTGTTAAATTCTATAAGTCTTCCTGTTGCAAGAACACCTTTTATTCCTATTTCTTTCCATTGCTGTATATAGAACTGCACTAATGGTTCAGCTATATCTCCACCTGACATTGCGGCAATTTTTATTTCAAATGGTTTTCCATTTTTATCTTCTCTGTATCCGTCACCATTTACATCTTTATATCCGGCTTCATCTAAAAGTTTTTTTGCCTTTTCAGGATCATAAGGGAATCCTGCTAGATCTTTTGGATAATATTTTCCAAATACAGGTGGCACAGAAGAAGTCGCTTTTTCTCTTAATCCATCATAGAAGGCTTTTACCATCTGGTTTATATCAAGTCCGTAAGCAAGTGCCTGTCTTAATTTTAAATCTGCCATTTTTGCATTAGGATTAACAACATTTTCTCCTTTTGCCTTATCATATTTACCCATTTTAAATCCTAAATATGAATAGTAAAGTTCCTGTCTTCCAAGTGTTTCTATATTATCAAAATCTTTATAAATTTTATATAATTCTGTTGGAATAAAAAATACTATATCATATTTTCCAGACTTCATTGCGGCAGTTATTGTCTGTGAGTTTACAACTTGTACTGTAACCTTTTCAGTTTTAGGTTTTCCTCTAAAATAATTAGGATTTGCTTTTAATTCTATACTTTCTCCAGGCACTATGCTGCTTATAGTATAAGGTCCTGCCACTACCAATTTTGTTCTTACTTTTTCTGATTTCTCAAGATCTTTTATAGGTATATCCTTCAAGTAATGTTTAGGCATTGCATAAGTCAGTAGCCCATTTCCACCTGTAAAGATTCCCTGTCCTATTTCTTTAAAAGAAATTTCAACTGTCTTGTCATCAACTTTTTTAATTCCTGAAATTGTGGATGCCTTTCCTGCTTTATACTCTTCCATTCCTACTATTTTGGCACTCTCATCACTGTATCTTACACCTGTATAATCTTTATTACCTATTACTTCATAAGGATAGATTACATCATCTGCAACTATTGGCTGTCCATCAGACCATTTCATTCCATCTTTTATTTTTATAGTTGCTTTTTATTTTCCGGATCTACATTTAATGTTGCTATTCCTGTATCAGTTATTTCAAAGTTTTCATCAATATCTAAAATGGTATTTGTTAAAAACCATTCAATTATATCTCCGTCATAACCGTCCTTATACATTGCTTCATTAAATATCCCTACCAATGGTGAATCCTTAACCATTGCAACACTTAGAACTGCTCCTGGAACTGCATTATCTTTATTCTGAGTTTCTGTTTCAAATTTTATGCTCTCAGAATTCTTGTTTCCATCAGCACTCTTTTTCTGCCCTGGTCCACATGACATTAACAACATCATCATAACTAACACTGAAACTACACTTTTAATTTTCATACTAACCTACCTCCAGTTTTTTTTATTGATATATTAACTTAATTTATTCTAGCACTTTTAATAAATTATATCAATACTTTTTTCACATCATAAAAAAACACTGATAAGCCTTTATTTATCAGTGTTTGAATCAATTTTACATCTTTTTCGATATCTTATATCTTTTATATAATTTTCATATATAACAGTTATATTTAACTATTAATTTGTTGCTTTTATAGGTTCTGCAGCTGTAAGTTCCCACTGGTTAACCATTTTTCCATTTTTATACAAATCGTAACCTACATAGAAGTTTTTAACCCTTTTGTTTACAGGAGATAATTCATATCTGTAAGTTAAAGGTACTTCAACTGCTTGATTTATATAGTATTCCTGCCATTTTTTATAAGCTTCTGCTTTATAATTAGGATCTTCCAATGTTTTAGGGCTTGAAATTTCAGCCATTAACTTATCATTTTCATCAGAAACGAATCTTGGGAAGTTAAATGGTGATTTTCTTCCTCCACCTTCAATTGGGTTCAAGTTTGTTCCAACTGACCATGCAGCAAAGAATACATCTATTTCAGGGTCATCAGCCTGTACTTTATCATAGAAACTGTTAAATTCTATAAGTCTTCCTGTAGAAAGTACACCTTTTATTCCTATTTCCTTCCATTGCTGTATATAAAACTGTGCCAATGGTTCAGCTATATCTCCTCCTGCCATTGAAGCTATTCTTACTTCAAATGGTTTTCCATTCTTATCTTCTCTGTATCCGTCTCCATTTACATCTTTGTATCCTGCTTCATCTAAAAGCTGTTTTGCTTTTTCAGGATTATAAGGGAATCCAGCTATATCTTTTGAATAATATTTTTTAAATGCAGGAGGTACAGCCATTGTAGCTCTTTCTCTTAATCCATAATAGAAAGCTTTTACCATTTGCTCTACATCAAGTCCATAAACTAATGCCTGTCTCAATCTTACATCTGACATTTTTGCATTTGGATCTGTTATGTTTTCACCTTTTACCTTGTCAAAATGACCTACTTTGAAAGCCATATATGAATAATATAATTCCTGGTTTCCAAGTATTTCAAGGTTATTTAAATCTTTATATGATTTATATAAATCTGTAGGTATACGTAAAGCCATATCATATTTTCCAGTTTTTAAAGCTGATACAACAGTATTTGAGTTTACTACTTCCACTGTTGCTTTTTCAATTTTTGGTTTACCTCTGAAGTGATATGGGTTTGCTTTAAGTTCTAAACTTTCTCCTTGAACTCCGCTAACTATAGTATACGCACCAAGAGTTATCATTTTGTTTCTTACTTTTTCTGATTTTTCAAGATCTTTTATAGGAATATCTTTTAAGTGGTGTTCGGGTAATGCTGACCCTATTAATCCATTTCCTCCAGTGTAAACACCTTGTCCCAGTTCTGTAAATGAAACTTCTACTGTTTTGTCATCAATTTTCTTAACTCCTGAAATATCCTGTGCTTTACCTTCATGATATTCCTTCATTCCTACTACTTTTTCATTGTCATCATTATATCTTACACCTGTATAGTCCTTATTTCCTATTACTTTATATGCAAATATAATATCATCAGCTGTCAATGGCTGTCCATCTGACCATTTTATTCCATCTTTTATTTTTATTGTAGCTTTTTTATTTGGAGCATCTACAGATAATGTTGCCATTCCTGTGTCTGTGATTTCAAAGTTTTCATCCAGATCAAATATTTCATTTCTAAAGAAAGTAGATATTAATACACCATCAAACCCATCTCCTTGACCAATATCTGAATAAAAAATACCAATCAAAGGTGAATCCTTTACTATTGCAACTTTTAAAACTGCATCTTTTACTGCAGGTTCTTTATTTGTAGTTTCAATAGGGAATTTTGAAGCATCTACAGTTTCTCCTCCACCTGTCTTACTTTTCTTTTCTCCCGGTCCGCAAGCTGTAAGCAGCATCATTATAGCAACCAGAAAGAACATAATTGACTTTCTAATTTTCATTTTTTTGTAACCTCCTGTATTTTTTTATTTATATCTAGAGTTTACCACCTTTTTTTCAAATTGGCAAATATTTTTTTCAAAAAAATTTTTTTCAAATTTTATTATAATTTTTAAAAATTACACTGAAATCTGCACTTCAAATCTTATTTTAAGACTAAAAAAAGTGCAGATTTATATAATTTATTAATACTTTAATTCTAATTTTTTGCTTTTATAGGTTCAGCTGCTGTTAATTCTATTGTATGAACTCCACCATCACTTCCATATGAAATATTAAAGTTTTTTACCCTTTTATTTACAGGGAATACTTCATATCTATATGTTAAAGGTACTTCAACTGCCTGATTTATAAAGTATTCCTGCCATTTTTTATAAGCTTCTGCCTTATAATTAGGATCTGTCAATGTTTTAGGATTAGCAGTATCTTCCATAAGTCTTGTATTTTCATCAGACACAAAACGTGTATAGTTAAATGCTGCACGTGGTCCTTTTACTTTCATTGCATTCAAATCACTTCCAGTTCCCCATGCTGCAAAATACACGTCTATTTCAGGGTCATCTGCTTCAACCTTGTCATAGAAACTGTTAAATTCTATAAGTCTTCCTGTAGAAAGAACTGCTTTTATACCTATTTCCTTCCATTGCTGTATATAAAACTGTACTAATGGTTCAGCTATATCGCCACCTGCCATTGAAGCTATTCTCACTTCAAATGGTTTCCCATTTTTATCTTCCCTGTATCCATCTCCATTTACATCTTTATATCCTGCTTCGTCTAAAAGCTGTTTTGCCTTTTCAGGATTATAAGGGAATCCTTTTATATCTTTAGTATAATATTTTTTAAATACAGGTGGTATTGATGTTGTAGCTCTTTCTCTTAACCCATGATAGAAGGCTTTTACCATTTGTTCTATATCAAGTCCGTAAGCAAGAGCCTGTCTCAATTTTATATCTCCCATTTTTGCATTTGGATCTACTACACTCATACCTTTTTCTTTATCATATTTTCCTACTTTGAATCCCATATATGAATAATACAGTTCCTGTCTTCCAAGTACTTGAAGATTATCCAGGTCTTTAAATGTTTTATATAAATCTGTAGGTATTTGATACGCTATATCATATTTTCCTGCCTTTAAAGCTGAAACTATAGTTTGTGAGTTTACAATTTCCACAGTAACTTTTTCAGTTTTTGCTTTTCCTTTATAGAAATGCGGATTTGCTTTAAGTTCAAGGCTTTCACCTTGTACTGTTTTCTCAACTGTATAAGGTCCTGTTGTAAGAACTTTATTTCTTGATTTTTCTGATGTTTCAAGTTCTTTTATAGGTATTTCTTTTAAATAATGTTTTGGAAGAGCATATCCTATAAGACCATTTCCTATTGTATATATTCCCTGACCAATTTCATTAAAGGAAATTTCAACTGTATTGTTATCAATTTTTTTAATTCCTGATATAGTTGGAGCTTTTCCTTCATGATATTCCTTCATTCCTATTATTTTTTCGTTATCATCAGTATATCTTATACCTGTATAATCTTTATTTCCAACAACTTCGTATGCATAAATCACATCATCAGCAACGATAGGCTGGCCATCAGACCATTTCATTCCGTCTTTTATTTTTATAGTTGCCTTCTTATTTTCAGCATCTACTGTTAAAGTTGCAATTCCTTTGTCTGTCACTTCAAAATTATCATCTGTTTCAAATATGCTGGAACCTAAAAAGTTATCAATAAGAATTCCATCATAACCATCTGAATAAAGTGCATTGCTTAACAATCCTACCAATGGAGAATCCTTTACTATTGCAACTTTTAAAACTGCATCCTTTACAGCTTGGCCATCATTTGATGTTTCAATTGGAAATGCCACATTTTCATTTGCAGTATCCCCTGCCTTACTTTTCTTCTCCCCTGGTCCGCACGCGGTCACTAATAACATAATTGTTAATAAAAACAGCATGACTATTTTCTTTCTGCTCATTTTTTTACCTCCTGGTTTTTATTTTTTTGTTTTTATTTAACTAATGTATATAATTAAAATTATATCTAAATATCATTTACTTGCTTTTATAGGTTCTTCTGCAGTTAATTCCCATTGTTCTACTCCTCTACCTTTTGAATTGGCATCATAACCTATATAATAATTTTTTACTCTTTTATTTACAGGAATTATTTCATATCTATATGTCAAAGGTACTTCCACTGCCTGATTTATATAATATTTCTGCCATTTTTTATAAGCTTCTACTCTATAATCAGAGTTTTCTAGTGTCCTAGGACTTGAAATTTCAGCCATCAGTCTATTATTTTCATCTGAAACAAAACGTGTATAATTAAGTTGTGACCGTGGACCTTTCGCTCTCATTTCATCTAAATCAGTTCCAACTCCCCATGCAGCAAAGAAAACATCTATTTCAGGATCATCATTTTCTATTCTATCATAAAATTCATAGAATCCCATTAACATATCTCTTGAAGGTACTGCATATATCCCAATTTCATCCCATTGCTCAAGATAATAATTAAGTAATTCTTTACTTATTTCTCCACCAGACATTACAGCAACATTTACTTCAAACTGCTCGCCATTTTTATTTTCCCTGTATCCATCTCCATCGATATCTTTGTACCCTGCTTCATCTAAAAGTTTTTTTGCCTTTTCAGGGTTATACGGAAAACCTTCTATATCTTTTGTATAGTATTTTTTAACTATCGGAGGAACAGCCATTGTAGCTCTTTCCCTCATTTCATAATATTTTTTTATCATTTTATCTACATTTAGTCCATAAGCAAGAGCTTGCCTTAGTCTTATATCAGACATTTTTGCATTTGGGTCTGTAATATTTATTCCTTTTTCCTTATCATATTTTCTTAACTTAAATCCCATATATGAATAGTACATTTCCTGTCTTCCTAGTATTTCCAAATTATTAAAATTTTTATATGATTTGTATAATTCTGCAGGAATTTGCAATGCTATATCGTATTCCCCTCTTTTCAGTGCTGAAGCTATAATCTCTGAATTTACTACTTCTACTGTCACCTTATATATTTTTGGCTTACCTTTGAAATAATATGAATTTGCTGTAAGCTCTAATTTTTTTCCCTGAATCCCAGCTGTTACAGTATACGCACCTAATGTTACTGTTTTATTTCTTATTTTTTCTGATTTTTCCAAATCTTTTATTGGAACATCTATTAGATAATGTTTAGGAAGAGCAAATCCTATAAGTCCATTGCCTATTGTATAAACTCCCTGTCCTAATTCTGTGAATGAAATTTCCACTACTTTCTCATTTATTTTTTTTATTCCAGAAATATTAGAAGATTTTCCTTCATGAAAATCTTTCATTCCAACAATTTTTTCACTGGCATCACTATATCTTATACCTGTATAATCTTTTATTTCCAATAACTTCATAACTATAAATAATATCATCTGATGTTAAAGGTTTCCCATCTGACCATTTTATATCATTTTTTATTTTTATAGTGACTTTTTTCTTTGATGCATCTACATGCATTTCTGCTATTCCTGTATTTGTGACCTCAAAATTTTCATCTGTCTCGAATATGGCACTTCCTAAAAAATTATCCATGATTGTTCCATCATAACCGTCAGAATAAAAAGCTTCATTCAAAATTCCTACCAATGGTGTGTCTTTTACTATTGCAACCTTTAAAAACAGTATTTTTTTACTGCAGGTGCATCATTTGTAGTTTCAATAGGAAAAATCTAACTGTTTTGTTTTAATTATTTTCGATTTTATATTTTTATTATTTCCGTAACCATAAACTGTTATCAATAGCAATACAATCATTAATATTGATATTTTTTTCCCCTTCTTCATAGCACTTCTCCTATAATCAGCTTTTTATTAATAAAACCTTGACTAATAAATATTACTTTCATATATCCTATGAATTTTTCTCTGTTTTTTTGAAAAAAAGTTTTTTTCAAAAAAACGGAATGTTTAATAACATATGCTTTTGAAATATACATTTCTTAACTCCATTAAACAATCCGTTTCATATTTCTATTTTTCAGTAAATTTATTAAATTAAAACTATCCTAATCTCTGTCTTGCATCTGCTGCTCTCTTTAAAGCTTGGCCAACATAGTTAATACAAAGCATCATTATTAATATCAGTATTGATGCCGGAAGCCATATCCAAAGCTTTGATGACAATACTTCCGGATCTGTTGCGTATCCTACAAGTGTTCCCAAACTAGGTATTGAAGGTGGCAGTCCAAATCCAAGGAAACTTAATCCTGTTTCTATTCCTATATTACCTGCTAAAGCCAATGTTGAGTCAACTATTATAATTGAACTTATATTTGGCAGCACTTCCCTGAATATTATTTTTAAATCGCTTGTTCCCATTGTCTTTGACGCATGAACATAATCTCTTCTACTTTCTGAAAGAGCCTTACTTCTTATAAGTCTTGCTGTTCCTACCCAGTAGAAAGCTGTCATTATGAAAACAAAACTCATAATATTATATTTTGGCACAATAGTTATAAATACTATTACAAGCATTAATTGTGGCAATATCATTATAAAATCTATTAATCTCATTATAAGATCATCTACTATTCCACCATAATATCCTGCTACAAGCCCTACTACTATCCCTATTCCGGAAGTTAAAATTGTAATTGTAATCCCTATTATAATTGAGTTTCTAGCTCCTATTATAAGCTGGCCTAAAATATCCCTTCCTCCGGAATCTGCTCCAAGATAAAATCCTTCACCAGGTGCCGCATATTTGTCAAGAAGACTTATTTTCATTATTTCTTCCTGATTTGTAAGGAATGCACCGATAAATATTGTCAAAAACAGTACTCCTAGAATTATAAGGGAAATTATAGCAAACTTATCCTTTTTTATTTCCCTCATTATAACTGTAAATCCTGTCGGCTTTTCACTGACAGTTATATTATTATTTTCCGTCTTATTTTTATCCTTTTTCACTCTATATCACCTACTCTATTCTGATTCTTGGATCTACTATACTTAAGATAATATCTGATAGTAAACTTCCCATCAATGTTAAAAATCCGAACAATAAAATCAATGCAGTAACTACACTGTAATCTCTTGATCCGATAGACGATATAAACAGATTTCCCATTCCTGGATAACTGAATATTCTTTCTATGAATATTGAACCACTTAAAAGTCCTGTAATTGAATATCCAAAGAATGCAGCTATTGGTAAAATTGAGTTTCTAAATATATGTCTTGAATACACTACATTTTCAGGTACACCTTTACTTCTCGCAGTTTACATAATCAAGTGATTTTGCATCAATTATTTCATTTCTTAAATACTGTATTGTACCTGTTGTATTAAGTATTGCATATGTTATTGCCGGTAACAGTATATGATGTATTCTGTCAATGAAATATTTAAATGTTCCAGGTGTTAATCCGATTGTAACTGATCCTGTAGTTGGGAACCATCCTAATGTATATCCAAAGAACCATACCATTATAAGCGATAATACGAATGTAGGTATAGTGTAACTCACATAGTTATATAATGTAACTCCTCTGTCAAGAAGTGAATTCTGATATCTTCCTGAAAGCACTCCTAAAGGTATTGCCAGCGTATATGTAAGTATCATACTGAACAACGACAATATAAATGTATTGTTTACCCTCTGCCCTATTAAAGTACTTACAGGCAGTTTATACGTATAACTCATTCCAAAATTACCTTTAAAGGCATTTCCCATCCATCTTATGTACTGTACATGCCAAGGATCATAAAATCCTGCTTTTCTTCTCAGCTCTTCCAATACAGCCGGACTTGTCTGAGGTGTTATCAATCCAGTAAAAGGATCTCCCGGCATTTTCTTGGCAAGTATAAATATTAATATACTCAATATGAATAATTGAGGTATCATTACTAATACTCTTCTCAATACTGTTTTCCACATCTTACTTTTCTCCTCCTTTTACCTTATGTGCCAAGGCGGCATAGTGAGTATCTGTTAATTTCTGTAAATCATACACTTTCCCATTTGCATCATAATATTCCAGCTCATTTTCCCTATATTCCTTTTCAACAGCAAGTCTTCTTGCTTTATTTGACTCCCTGTGATTAGGATTTACTTCAGGAATGGCAGCTATAAGTCTTTTTGTATATATATGCTGTGGATTATTGTAGATATCAGCCTTTTCACCAGTTTCTACAAAACGTCCCCTATACATTATAGATATATGGTCACACATATGTTTTACAACTCCAAGGTCATGCGAAATAAACAAATAACTCAATCCAAACTGTTTCTGAATTTCCTTCATGTAGTTCAGAACTTGTGCCTGAACTGACAAGTCAAGAGCTGAAACAGGTTCATCCGCAATAATTAATTTTGGTTTTATTGCTACTGCCCTTGCAACTCCAATTCTCTGTCTCTGTCCTCCGGAAAATTCATGAGGATATTTATAAAGTGCATCATCAGTCATTCCAACTATTTCAAGAAGTTCAGAAACTCTTCTGCTTTCTTCCTTGTCAGTAAGATTTTCAAAATTTCTCAAAGGTTCAGCTATAATATCAATTATTCTCTTTTTTGGATTCAAACTTGAAAGTGAATCCTGGAATATCATCTGTATATTCTGATTGTAATCTGATTTTCTGCTTCTTCTTTTTTCAATTACTTTTCCTTCGTATGTAATTGTTCCGTCCTTTATTTTTTCAAGTCCTATAATTGCTTTTCCAATTGTTGATTTCCCTGATCCAGATTCTCCTACAAGACCGTAAGTTTTTCCCTTTTCTATCATCAGATCTACACCGTCTACCGCGTAAACATGATCTACAATTCTATTAAAAAAACCGCCTCGAATAGGATAATGAACCTTTAGATTCTTTATTTCAATAAAGCTCATCTTATACTTCCTCCGATTCATGATTATTTATTTTTTCTTCATTCTTATCTTCGAAATAGAAATTCTTCCAACATGTACATCTTACGAAATGTCCAGGTGAAATTTCATGCATTTCCGGATTTTCTTCATGTTCTTCATGGCCAATCCATGGTATTCTAGGTGCAAATCTACATCCTGTTCTCTTTAGATTTTTAAGAGACGGTACAGTTCCCTGTATTACATGTAATGTATCTGATTCCTGTTCCATTTGAGGTATAGAATTCAGTAGCGATCTTGTATACGGATGTTTTGGATTATTAAACAATTCGTGTACCGAAGCCACTTCAACTACTTGACCCGCGTACATTACAGCAACTCTATCTGCCATTTCCGCAACTACCCCAAGGTCATGTGTTATAAGTATTATTCCAGCCTGTATTTCTTCCTGAAGTGATTTAAGCAGATCCAGTATTTGTGCCTGTATTGTAACGTCAAGTGCTGTTGTCGGTTCGTCAGCAATTATAATTGTAGGTTTACATGAAAGTGCTATTGCTGTCATTACACGTTGTCTCATTCCTCCTGAAAGCTCATGCGGAAACTGTCGTGCCACTCTTTCAGGTTTAGGTATTCCAACCTGTACAAGTAATTCCTGAACACGTTCTTTTCTCTGAGCCTTTGTCAGCTTAGTGTGATAGATTAATCCTTCTTCTATCTGTTCTTCTACTCTCATCAGGGGATTTAATGCTGAAAGGGGGTCCTGAAATATCATTCCTATGTCATTTCCTCTTACTTCATTATACTCAGCTTCAGTCAAAGTGAGTAAATTTCTTCCCTTGTAGATGATTTCTCCTTCCGACTTCGTATTTATAGGATTATGTAATCCTATAACAGATGTCGCAAGTGTACTTTTTCCACAACCTGATTCTCCAACTATTGCAAGTATTTCGTTTTTGTTAAGCTCAAGCGTGACATTGTCCACAGCAGGATAATATGCATCTTTAATACGAAAACTCGTATATAGGTTGTTGATTTTCAACAAAGTCTTGTTCTCTTCCACTTTTCTTCTCCTCTTACTCAAAATATATTTATTACTATTATTTATCTTTGATTGTTCTATTATACCACATTTTAATATTTTTCAATACTTTTTTTTTAAAAAAACGCCCCTAAACACTAACTTCATTCTCAGTTATATATTTAGAAAGGCGATTTTTCCCCATTTATATATTTTATTTATCTTTCTTATATGCTACATTTATCTTTTTTTATTTTTCATAGCTTTTTTTCCATTATTTTTTTCCCTTTAAAGTACTTCTATACTTTTAAATTTTTTTCAAAATTGTCTTTTCACTTTTTATACTTGAAGCTGTCCCAATTATTCAGTTACTTTTTTTCTTAATATTCCTAAAATTACTGCCGCAACTAAACTTCCAAGCAATATTGATACTAAATATAGGAAGAAATTGTTACTTAATGCCATTACAAGTATTCCACCATGAGGTGCAGGTATTTTTATCTGGAATAACCCTACTAATGCACCTGCTATTGCAGAACCAATTACACTTGCTGGAATTACTCTCGTAGGATCCGCCGCTGCGTATGGGATTGCTCCTTCTGTTATAAATGACAGTCCCATTATGTAGTTAGTCAGCCCTGCTTCTCTTTCCTGTGCAGTAAATTTATTCTTAAATAATTGTGATGCCATTGCAATTGCTATTGGAGGTACCATTCCGCCTGCCATAACTGCCGCCATTGAGAAACTTCCACCTGTTGTCATAGTTGTTGCAAGTGTACCTGTTCCAAATACGTAAGCAACTTTATTTATAGGTCCTCCCATGTCAAGAGCCATCATACCACCTAATAAAGCACCTAATAATACTGCACTTGCACCTTGCATTGAACCTAATCCGTTATTCATCCACACATTTAACTGGGTTGCAATTGGATTAATTACAAGCCACATTATTGAACCTGTTATTAATACTGAAAATACTGGATAGAATAAAATCATTTTTAATCCATTTAAAGCCTTAGGTAACCCTTTAAATACCCATACTAGAAATTTAACAACATAACCTGCCAGGAAACCACCTATTAATGCTCCAATAAATCCTGAAACAGGCCCATTTTCAACAAGAGGAGTACTAGCTAGAAGTCCAGCTACAAGTCCTGGAGTTAAGGCTGCCCTTTCACTTATACTGTAAGCTATGTATCCACCCAATATTGGAAGGAATAATCCAAATGCGGCTTTTCCCACAGTCATAAATAATTTTGCCAGATAACTTGTTGAACCAAATCCACCACCGGCATTTGCATGCCCTGTTATTGTATCTACTAAAAATGCCAATGCTATCAGTATTCCACCACTTATTACTAATGGAAGCATATATGAAACTCCACTTAACAGATGTTTGTAAAGTCCTTTTTTCTCTGAAGAAGACCCTTCTGAAGCTTCTGAAGAACCGCTTGCATGGAAAATTGGAGCCTGCCCATCTAAAACCTTCTGAATTAATCCTTTTGCATTATTTATTCCTTCTTTTGCTTCAACCTGAATTAAAGGTTTTCCATTAAATCTGTTCACTTCAATGTTTCTGTTTATTGCCAGAATTACACCTTTTGCTTTCTTTATATCATCTTCTGTAAGCACGTCTTTTCTTCCGTCTGCCCCATTTGTTTCAACTTTTATATTTACACCCATTTCATTTGCGGCTTTTTTCAATGCTTCTGCTGCCATATATGTGTGTGCAATCCCTGTAGGACAAGCCGTTGCAGCTATTATATAAGGTTTATCTTCTGAAACTTGACTATTTCCAGTTTCAGCAACTTCTTCTTTTTCTCTTCCCCTGAAAACTTTTCAGCTTCAGCTTTATTAATAATATCCACTACTTCATCTGCTGTTGCGGCATTTTCAAGAGCCGCTTTAAAGTCATCATCCAGTAAAAGCTGTGATAATCTTGCCAATGTTTCAATATGCGTGTTATTTGCACCATCTGGAGCCGCAATCATAAAGAACAGTGTTGCAGGTTCTCCATCAAGGGAATCATACTCAATCCCTTCTTTTTTTCTCCCCATTGCAAGTGCAGGTTCTTTTACAAATTCTGTCTTTGCGTGAGGAATTGCTATTCCTTCCCCAATTCCTGTTGAACTTTGTGCTTCCCTTGCCATCAAGGCATTTACATATCCTTCATAGTCATTCAGCACTCCTGTACTTTCATGTAATTTTGCTAATTCTCTTATAATTCCTGTCTTGTCACTTGACTGTACATCCAGATTTATTCTGTCCTTAATCAGTAAATCCGATATTTTCATACTCTACACACTCTCCTTGATTATTTTTATCTCTTTGTACAGTTTTTCAACAAGTTCATTTTCAGCCAATCCATATGAATAAGCTGTTGCACTTCCTGAAGCTACTGCTAATCTGAAAGAATCTTCTATTGAATATCCCTTCACATGTCCTGCAATAAATCCTGCAACCATTGAATCCCCAGCACCAATTGAGTTTACAAGTTCCCCTTTCGGTACAGTTGCCTCCAGTACAAAGTCCTTATTTACGAGTAAAGCCCCATCTCCACCACGTGAAATAATAATATTTTTAACTCCTCTTTCCAAGAAAAACGAACATTTTTTTACTATTTCTTCTTTTGTTTCAAGCTTTTCATTAAACATATCCCTTAATTCATGTATATTTGGTTTAATGAAAAAATTTCCATGTATATTATCCTGTAATAAATTTCCTCTTGTATCAAGCACTATTTCAACATTTGCCTTTACATTTTCTGATAATTCCTTATATATGCTTCTGCTTATACTTTCTGGAATACTTCCTGAAAGCACCAGAATGTCCCCATCCTTCAAATGTGAAATTTTTCAGTCAGTTCCTTCAGTTTCTTATCTGTAATTTCAGGCGATAATCCTGTAAGTTCTGTTTCCTTGTCATTACCATTTACTTTTACATTTATTCTTGTATTTCCTTCAAGCTCTACAAATTCTGCATTAATGTTGTCCTCTTTCAAATCTCTGACAATAAAATCTCCTACAAAACCTGCAACATAACCTATTGCAGTAGATTCTACACCAAGATTCTTTAGAACTTTTGACACGTTTATTCCTTTTCCGCCCGCCCTGAAGTTTACTTTTTTACTCAGATTCAGATGTTCCGGCTTCAGTTCTTCTTCAAGATACATGTCATAATCCAGTGCAGGATTCAATGTAAGCGTATAAATCATATTTCCTCCTTCTCTTTTTTATTGCAATATCATCTATCACAAGCTCGCTGTTGTTAAAATTACGTTTAATATTACTAATAAAAATATTTTTTATATCTATTATTTTCTTTAATAGCCTTTTTTGTTGTAATTATTTTACAATTTTCAAGCGATGAAAACTTTATATTTGATATTTTGTCAAACTTATCTTCATCAGCCAGGATATACTTTTCTTCTGAAAGCTCCAGCACTTTTTTCTTTACCATAGCTTCATTAACTTCAGGTGTTGTAAAACCTGCCTTCAAGCTTATGCCATTTGTTCCCAGAAAACATTTATCAAACCGGTATTTATCCAGAAACTCAACTGTTTCAATACCTACAACTGCTCCTGTAAGTCCCTTTATTTCTCCACCTGCTACAATTGTTCTTATGTTGTTTTTTAATAATTCATCGATATGCATAGTCCCATTTGTTATAACCGTTACTTCAATGTCCTTTAATTTTTCAATAAGATAGAAAACTGTCGTCCCTGCATCAAGATAAATAAAATCTCCTTTTTTTATCCTTTTGAATGCTTTTTGAGCTATTTCCTTCTTTCCCTCCACATTCCTATTGAACCTGTCTGCTATTTTCGGATCAAAATTCAATTTTTCCAGTTGTGCAACTCCGCCTTTTATTTTTATCAACAGACCATTTTTGAACATTTTTTCAATATCTCTTCTTATTGTTGAAGCAGAAACTTTCATTATACTATCTAATTCCTGATATGAAAGTCTTCCTTTCTTTTCCAGTTCATCCAATATTTTTTCAAATCTGTCTATTTCCAGCATCTCATCTTCCCATTTCATAATTATTATTGTCTTGTTTTTCTTGACAATATAATATACTTTTTTTACCATAATGTCAACATATTTTTTTTCAAAAATTTTTTTCATTTTTTTCATTTTTTTCACAAACCCAAATTTTGCTGTTTTTAATGTTCTAAGAATATATCATTTATAATTCTACTTATTTTCTAATGTAAGAAATGTAATATATACCTACACTAAAAATGGAAGGAGTTTTTTATGAAAATAAAAAATATTATGATTACAGGGCTTATGTTAGCTGCAGCAGGAGCATTTGCAGATACTGCTGCACAGACAAACAACAACGTAAATGTACAGACTACAGCAAATGTCACTGACAAAACTCAGGATGCCTTTTCAAATGTATATGAAAAAACAAAACATTCAGTAGTTAATATCCGTACAAAAAAAACAATAATAGTTAACACTTATAATCCACTTGAAGAATTTTTATTCGGTACTTCAGGAAGAAGACAGGAAAAAAGGGAATCAGGAAGCTTAGGTTCAGGATTTGTTATTTCAAGCGATGGTTACGTTATGACAAACAACCATGTTATTGACGGTTCTGACGAAATTTTTGTAAAATTTGGGGATGGGGAAGAATACTCTGCAAAACTTGTAGGTTCTTCACCAGAAGTTGATATTGCAATATTGAAAATTAATTCAAACAAAACTTTTACTCCTTTAAAATTTGCAAACTCTGATAACATTAAAATTGGCCACTGGGCTATTGCATTTGGAAATCCGTTAGGGCTTAACAGTTCCATGACAGTTGGAGTTATCGGAGCTTCCGGAAGAAGTTCACTTGGAATAGAGCAGATTGAAAACTTTATTCAGACTGATGCTTCAATAAATCAGGGAAACAGTGGAGGACCACTTTTAGATATCAGTGGTAATGTAATAGGTGTAAATACTGCTATTTTCTCAACAACTGGAGGAAGTATCGGAATTGGATTTGCAATTCCTTCAAACCTTGCACAGAATGTAAAGGATTCTATTATAAAAACTGGAAAATATGAACGTCCTTATATAGGAATATCAGTTGAAAAATCTTACATCTGTAAGTGCTAAGGAATTAAAAAAATACCTTACTCTACAGGAATTATAGTAAAGAAAGTATACCCTAACTCTCCTGCTTCAAAATATGGATTAAAAAATAATGATGTTATTTTGGAACTTAACGGAAAAAAGGTTAATTCAGCAGGTACTTTTATAGGTGAACTGGCTGCAAAAAGAATCGGAGAAACTGTTAATTTAAAAGTTTACTCAAATGGAAAAAGAAAAAAATATAAATGTAACTCTGGAAAAAAATTTAAATAATTGGAAAAATAAATAAACTCAAGGAGGAAAAAAATGAAAAAAATTATTTGGAATTCTATTAATTATGTTATTATCAGTTTCATTGGAGGCACACAACAAGGATATGAGTAAAAAAGTAACAAAACCGGCAAATATTGAGCAAAATGCTTCTACTGACAACAAATATGTGAATGAAGATTTTCCTGAGCAAAAAATGATTGGTACGGCAAATCCCGCTTCAGCATACTGCGTTGAACAAGGTGGAGAATCAATCATAAAAAAAGATAATGATGGAAATGAGTACGGAATTTGTAAATTTAACGATGGAAAAGAAATAGATGAATGGGATTTTTACAGAAAAAACCATAACTTGACAGAAAAGGGTACTCCTGAAGTATATGTTAAACCTGAAGCAATAATTAATGACTGTACAGAAAGTTGTAATATAAAAATCAAAAAAATAAGGAATTTTTAATATTCACCTGAATTAAATTATTAAAATGTAAAAAAACTATATTTCACATTATTTAAAAATTTTTACAATTTAAAAACAGAAAATGAATTTAGAAAAAGTCAATAGCCTGATTTTTCAGGCAAATTTTGACTTTTTCTTTATGAATAACTGTTTTATATAAGTAAAATTTTAGTAAATGAAGAAATATAGTTTTTCTGTTCTACATTTATTATAATTTCAGATACTTTCTAGTGATTGTGGCCACATCCGCATCCGCATTTTCCTTTTTTCATATCAAGAACCATACGTCCTTGTATTTTTCCTTCTTCCATTTCTTTAAAGATTTCAGGTGCATCTTCAAGTGCTCTTGTTTGAACAACTGGAACTACTTTTCCTTCAGCACCGAATTGGAATGCTTCTTCAAGATCTTTTCTTGTTCCAACTAATGATCCGATAACTTCTATTCCATCAAGAACTGTTTTAACTATAGGTAAATCCATTGTTTCTGAAGGTAATCCTACAGCAACTACTTTTCCTGCTGGACGTACTGAATCAACAGCTTGGTTGAAGGCAACTTTTGAAACTGCTGTAACTACTGCAGAGTGAACTCCTCCTTTTGATAATTCTTTTATTAATCCTGGAACATCTTCCACTTTTTTACCATTGATTACATGGTCAGCACCTACTTCTTTTGCCAGTGCTAATTTATCATCATTAATATCTACTGCGATTACATGAGCATTAAACACGTGTTTTGCATATTGGATAGCTAAGTTTCCTAATCCTCCTGCACCGTATATTGCAACCCATTGTCCCGGTTTCAAATCTCCTACTTTTATAGCTTTGTATGTTGTAACTCCTGCACATGTGATACTGCTTGCTTGAGCCGGATCCAATCCTTCAGGAACTTTTACTGCGTAATCAGCAGTTACTAAGCAATATTCTGACATTCCACCATCAACAGAATATCCTGCATTTTTAACTTCTCTACAAAGAGTTTCTCTTCCTGTTGTACAGTATTCACAAATACCGCATCCTTCAAAGAACCATGCAATACTTACCCTGTCTCCTACTTTTAATGATTTTACATCAGGTGCGATTTCTTTTACAATTCCTATTCCTTCATGTCCTAATATTCTTCCAGGAACTTTTCCAAAATCTCCATTTGCAACGTGTAAGTCTGTATGACATACTCCACAGTATTCAACTTCTACAAGCGCTTCCCCTGGTCCTACTTTTGGTATTTCCTTTTCAATTATTTGTACTTCTCCGCTCCCTTTTTCATTTACAACTACTGCTTTCATGTTAATTCCTCCTAAGTTTATATTTGAATATCCGTTCAAATATTATTATACTCCTAACTTGAAAAAAAATCAAGTTATTTTTTTCTTTTTAGTGGCTCTATAATATATATGGGAGTGGAAAAAAATAAAAAATAATGTAAAAAAACTATATTTTTTTGAATTATTTAAAATTTTACAATTTAAAAACAGTAAATGAATTTAGGAAAAGTCATCTGTCCGAGCCTTTTAGGCGAATTTTTTTGACTTTTCCTTAATGAATGACTGTTTTATATAAGTAAAATTTCAGTAAATGAAAAAAATATAGTTTTTTGTACTGACCCCAAAAAGTTGGACAAATTAAATTAACTTGCCAATAAGGATTGACTTCTGTAAGAAGCAGGAGTTAATCCTTTTTAATTTTTTTCCTTTATTCTTTTGTTATTGTAATAATATATGTAATCTTCTATTGCTTCTTTCAATTCATCTAATGTCCTGTACGTCGCTTCCTGTCCATAAAACATCTCTGATTTTAACAGACTAAAGAAACATTCCATTAATCCATTGTCTAAACTGTTTCCTTTTCTTGACATACTTTGCGTTATCTTCTTTTCTTTTAGCCTTTCCTGATATAAATTATGCTGATACTGCCAGCCTTGATCACTATGAAATATTAAATCCTCATAATTCTCATTTTCTTTAAATGCCAAATTTAACATATGATTTATCTGATCCAAGTTAGCATTTTTCGAAATATCATATGAAACTATATATCTTCCATAAGCATCCAATATTGGAGATAAGTATAACTTTTCCCCTCTTAGATTAAATTCTGTTACATCTGTAAACCATTTCTGATTTGGAGCTGCTGCTTCAAAATCTCTCTTGATATGGTTATCAGCTATCTTTCCTATTTGACCTTTGTATGAAGAATATTTTCTCTTTTTACGGATAATACTTTGCAGATTAAATTTTTTCATAAGTCTCTGTACTTTTTTATGATTAATATTTATCCCTTGATTCTTTAATTCCAATGTTATTCTTCGATAACCATATCTTCCTTTATTTGCATAGTAAATTTCTTTGATTTTTTCAATGACATTTTTATTCTTCTTTGCTGATATAGTAGTAATATACTGATCTTGATATTCCGGCAATCTTTAGCAGCATTTTGAAAGGGTATTTAACTCTAAGTTCGGCTATTACTCTTACTTTTTCTTCTCTTTTAGCTCCCTTTCCTGAACCAGAGCTCTCAATTTTTTTAAGTATTCGTTCTCAGCTTTGAGATACATATTTTCTTCTTCTAATTGTTTAATCTTATCCTTTTCAGATAGAACTTTCTCATTTTTTTTTCTTGGGTTTAGTCATAGATTTAGGTTTCCTTCCTCTTTTCTTCTCTATAACATTATACCCGTTTTCTTTAAATTTTGAAAGCCAATTATGTAAAAGACCGGAAGAAGCTAAACCGACATCAATGGCGACAGAAGTAATAGATTCATTATTAACTAGAATTCTATTAATTATCTGTAACTTAAATTCTTTAGAATAGTGTTTATTTTCACCATTTCCTATAATATCATATCCATGTTTTCTAATCAATCTGATTAAATAATGAAGAACAATCTTGTTAACATTAAAAGCTTTGGCTAACGAAGCAATAGTTTCACCGTTTTTATTTCTTTCATATATTTCAATTTTATCTTCTCTTGTTAATTTACTCATAAAAAAACTGCACCTCCAATCTTGTGTCCAAGATTTTTGGGTGCAGTACATTTTTATATATTATATTTAATTTTTTTACTATTTTTGTGACAACCCTTTTTTTGGTATATTTTATTTTTTTATGTTCTCACAAAGAATTTTACCATCTTTTTATATACATATTTTTTTTACCTTTTATCTTGGATTTTTTTACCTTTTTGCTTCCTTTTTTTCTTTTCTTCTTCACCATATTTATATACAGGTGACATTTCCACATAATTAGTTATCAATGTTTTTCAAAGTTTTTTCTGCTTTTGAATTTGCAGTCTCCTCTCCCTTATCATTGATTATTTTGTCTACTGATAAATCAACAAGATATAGCTCTTCCTTTGCTTCATCGTATCTTATCCCACTGCTTAAGTACATTTTACCTTTACTGTTTTTCATCTAGCAGGTTTATATTATAGTCTGCTTCTATAAGTAATTTTTTTCATCTTTAAAAATTAACTTTTTGGATTTTTTTAAAGTTATACTTGCCACTAGAAAATTCTTCGTAATTGGAAATTTTTTTATCTGTTTTTTTCCTGAATTATTGACTTTGGAACGTGTATCGTTTTTATTTGCAAGAAAAATCACACGATAAAAGTCCAAATATCATTACCACAAATAATAAAATGTATTTTATTGATTTTTTTCATTTGTATCATTCCTTTCATTTTTTTAATCCATAAAAATAAAGAGTATCCTGAAATTTTCAAGATACTCCTATTTTAAATCTTTTTCCCTTTGTTTTTCTTATATATTTTTCCCTGTAAATAGTATTTATACTATTTTTTTCTAATTCTAATACAATATATTGTATTTCTATTTCAGATATTTTTTCAAAAATTTTCCTGTATGGGATTTTTTCGACTTAGCAATTTGTTCGGGAGTTCCTTTGGCAATAATCTGACCTCCTTTATGTCCTCCTTCAGGGCCTACATCTATAATGTAATCAGCAAATTTTATCACATCCAGGTTATGTTCAATTACAAGTACAGTATTTCCCTTTTCTACAAGCCTGTCCAGTACAACCAGTAATTTTCTTATATCTTCAAAATGCAGTCCTGTCGTAGGTTCATCAAGTATGTAAATTGTTTTCCCCCTTGAAACCTTTGAAAGCTCAGTAGCAAGTTTTATCCTCTGGGCTTCTCCTCCTGAAAGGGTAGTAGCAGGCTGGCCTAATTTAATATAGTTCATTCCCACATCTATAAGTGTCTGAAGTTTTCTCTCAAGAACAGGTATTGTCTTAAAGAATTCATATGCTTCTTCCACCGTCATATCAAGTACTTCTGAAATATTTTTCCCTTTGTACTGTACTTCAAGCGTTTCCCTGTTATATCTCTTACCTTTACACACTTCACATTCCACATATACATCAGGCAGAAAGTTCATTTCAATTTTATTAATTCCTGCTCCTCCACAGGCTTCACATCTTCCGCCTTTTACATTGAAGGAAAATCTTCCTTTTGTATATCCTCTTACTTTTGCATCCTTAGTCTGTGAAAATAAATCCCTTATATCATCAAATATTTTCGTATATGTTGCCGTATTTGACCTTGGAGTTCTTCCTATTGGAGACTGGTCAATATCTATAACCCTTTCCAAATGTTCAAGCCCGTCAATTCCTCCATTTTCAAGGGGATAAAGCTTTCCTTTATTTAATCTGTTATGCAGTTCTGGAAACAGTGTCTGATTAATAAGTGAAGACTTTCCACTTCCTGAAACACCTGTCACCACTGTAAATACTTCAAGAGGAATACTCACTGTCACATTTTTCAGATTATTTCCCTTTGCATTCTTAAGTTTTATTTCCTTATCTGATTTTCTTCTTTTTTCCGGAACTTCTATTTTAACTTTTCCAGTAAGATATTTTGCCGTGAGTGAGTTTTTATTTTTCAGCACTTCCTTAGGAGTTCCTGCCGCAACAACTTCTCCTCCATTTATTCCGGCTCCAGGTCCCATATCTATAAGATAATCTGCTTCCCTCATTGTATCTTCATCGTGTTCCACCACAACAAGAGTATTTCCAATATCCTTCAATTCCTTCAATGCTTCCAGCAACCTGTCATTATCCCTCTGATGCAGACCAATACTTGGCTCATCAAGTACATATATAACTCCTGTCAGACGGCTTCCTATCTGGGTTGCTAGCCTTATTCTCTGGGATTCCCCTCCTGAAAGGGTTTGTCATTCTCGACAATGTAAGATAATCCAGTCCCACATTTATCATGAAAGACAGTCTTTCCTTTATTTCCTTCAGAATTTCCGTTGCTATCTGTTTCTGTTTTTCGGTAAGTTCTATATTTTCATAGAATTCCAGTGCTTCTGTGACACTCATTTCTGTAAGATCTATTATATTTTTTCCATTTACAGTTATTGCAAGCACTACATCCTTCAATCTTTTCCCATTACACGTTTTACATGTCCTATCTGTCATGTATTTAGCTTCTATTTCTTCCTTCATTGACTCTGAAGAAGTTTCCCTGTATCTTCTTTCAATGCTTTTCACAATTCCTTCAAATTCTCTGTAGCCATTATAGCTGAAGCTGTCTCCCGACCAGACAAATTTAAATTTCTTATCACTTCCATAAAATATTATTTCCTTTTCTTTGTCAGTCAGTTCAGAAACCTTTTTATCCATATCTATTTTATGAGCTTTTGCCATGCATGTAAAAAGTTCCCATCCCCAGCCTTTTTGCGTAGATGCACCTGGGAAAATTATTCCTCCCTCCCTCAAGGTAAGATCTTCATTTACAATAAGCTTCTTTTCATCGACCTCAAGGGTGGAACCAAGTCCATTACAGCTTTCACATGCTCCATAAGGTGCATTAAATGAAAATAATCTTGGAACAATATCCGGAAAAACCACATCAGGATGATCAGAACATGCAAAATTTTCACTATATTTGTTATCTTTTCCATTTATATTTGCAATTATTTTTCCTTCAGACAGTTCACTGGCAGTTTCCACAGCCTCCGTAAGTCTGCTCAGAAAGTCCTTATCATCATGTTTTATCACTATTCTATCCACTACAACTTCTATATTGTGTCTTTTATTTTTATCAAGTTCTATAACATCATTTAAATCTAGAATATCCCCGTTTACTCTAACCCTCTGAAATCCCTTCTTCTGTAAATTTAAAAATAAATTTTTATGAGTACCTTTCTTATCGATAACAACTGGTGCAAGAACTATCAGCCTATCTTTTTCTGCTCCATTTTCGATTATACTGTCTGTAATTTCTTCAATAGACTGTTTTTCCACCTTCTGACCACATATTGGACAATGTGCCTCTCCTATATGTGCCCATAATAATCTCATATAATCATAAATTTCCGTAGTTGTTCCTACAGTTGATCTTGGGTTTTTTGAAACACTTTTCTGCTCTATTGATATTGCCGGGGAAAGTCCTTCTATACTGTCCAGTTCAGGCTTCTGCATCTGGCCTATAAACATTCTTGCATATGCTGAAAGACTTTCAACATATCTTCTCTGACCTTCTGAATATATTGTATCAAAAGCAAGGGAAGATTTTCCACTTCCTGATACTCCAGTAATAACAACAAACTGGTTTTTCGGTATTTCTATATTTACATTTTTCAGGTTGTGCTCCCTTGCTCCCACTATTTTTATCTTATCATTCATTATAATAAAATTTCCTTTCACTTTGTCTTTTTATTAAAAACATCTCTTCTAATATTACTATATTATTTTTGAAAAAAACAAGTTTTATTATATTGCAAAAAAAGACAAATCCCACAAGGAATCTGTCTTTCTAATTATTATTATCAGTTATTAAGCTTCTTTTTCTTTCAGCGTAGATGCTTACTCTTTTTACCTTTTCCAAAAGTTTCAAATTTAACGTATCCATCAGTTAAAGCAAATAATGTGTAATCTTTTCCTAAACCTGCATTAGTTCCTGCATGGAATTTAGTTCCTTTTTGTCTTACAATTATATTTCCAGCTTTTACTTCTTCACCATCATATTTTTTAACACCTAAATATTTAGGATTAGAGTCTCTTCCGTTTCTAGTAGATCCTTGTCCCTTTTTTGAGGCAAATAACTGTAAATTTAATTTTAATATCATTTTTTATACCTCCCTAACTCTTATTTCTACATACTTTCCATAACTTTCTTCCACTGCTTTTAAATAGGAATACATTGATTGGATTAGAATTTCTGACTTTTCGATTTCATTATCAGTCAAATCAGATTTATCTAAATCACAGACTATATATCCTTCCGTTTCTTCATATTGAAGCCTGCCATCCAGTTTTAAAATTTCAAGCAGACCATTTAAAGTCATTTGGGAAACCGAAGAAACAGCTGAACATACTATATCTTCCCCATATTCACCATGATTAGCGTGTCCTGTTATTTCAAAATATATAATTCTTTCATTTTTTTTCAGAAATTTTATCTTTATCATTTAAACCACACATCAATTAAGCATTTATTGATTTGATTTCAATTGCTGTATATTGCTGTCTGTGTCCTTTTTTTCTGTAGTAAGTTTTTTTATTGTATTTAAAGTTTATTTTCTTGTCACCTTTTCCGTGTTCTTTAACTGTAGCTACAACAGAAGCTGTTCCAACAAAAGGAGTTCCAACTGTTACGTTATCCCCTTCTCCTACTAACAAAACTTCTTTGATTTCTACGTCTGAATTAACTTCAGCTGCTAATTTTTCAACTTTTAATACAGATCCAACTTGAACTTTATATTGTTTTCCACCTGTCTTAATTACTGCAAACATTTCGTCCACCTCCAAAATTTCAAAATCGCTAAATTATAGGTATTAGCCACCCAATTTATGCGTATACTATGATACTATATCATATTTTACACTGTTTGTCAAATTAATTTTTCCCTACTTCTTCTCAATTTCCACATATTTTATATTCATATTATGCTTACTTAAAAATAGCTGTTCAAATTCTGTTTTAATATTTTCTGCAGCCTTTTCAGTATTGTGTAAATCATCAGTATGATAAACCACTTCATATCCATCAATTTCCTTCAGTAATTCAAGTACATCTTCATAGTACTGCTGATGATCTGTCTTAAAGTAAAGTTTCCCACCTTTTTTCAGAATAGTATCCATTCTTTCAAAAAGTTCTTTATTTATAAGCCTTTTATGTTCTTCACCTTCCCAAGGATCAGGAAAATTAATATACATTCCTGAAATTTCATTTTCTCCAATAAATTCAAGTACAGTTTCTCCTCTTTTTCTTATAAATAAAATATTTTTCAAATGTCTTTTCTGAGATTTTCTCGCTCCCAGCACAAGTCTTTTAAATCTCAGCTCCAGTGCAATATAGTTTCTATCCTTAAACTTTTTCAGCATTTCCAACTGTAAAATTTCCACTTCCGCAACCTATTTCAAGAAATATGTCATTGTCATTTCCAAAAAATTCATTCCATTTTCCTTTGCGACTGTCGACTTTTTCATTGTCGTACATCAGATAATCAGGATATTCCACCATTTCAAACATATATTTATTATAATTCTTTTTTTGGCTTTTCAAAAAAATATTGCCATACTTCCTTTTTTTATTTTCAGCTGTTCCCATTTGTAATTTCAATTTCCTTTCATTTTTTTATTTTTTTAATAGAATTTATAGGGATAATTATTCCAGTTCCTCTAAAATTTTATCTATCTCATTATTTTTTTTCTAAAAAAACTCTGATGTATCAACTATTTCAGATTTTTTTAGATATTCAACTATTTCATTTTTTTATTTTCAACTATTTTTATGAAACTCATTTTTTTTAGCATCTTCCACTATTTCAGCTATATTCTGATAATAATTTCCAATTATAGGCTTCTTACCATAATAAAGAGGTTCCAATATCGAGTGTCCACCAATATCTACAAGTGTACCTCCTACAAATACAAAGTCTGCAAGCTGATAGAAATCCCTTAAAACTCCCATTTTATCCACTACCAGTATATCTGTCTTTTTATCTTCAGACATTAATGAATAACTAATTTTTGAATTTTCACCTTCTGTAAAAACCTGATGTATTTCATTTATAACTTCATCAATTCTATCAAGATGTCTAGGTACTAATACAAGCTGATATTCTTTTTCTTCATTTATTTCCTTAAATACTTCCAGCCAGATTTTTTCCTCACCAGGACGTGTACTTCCACAGACTATTATTTTTTTATCCTTCTGAATATTATTTTCAATGTACTTCTCTTCTGTTTCTTCAGATATTTTTTCGTATTTTATTGAATATTTCAAGTTTTTATATACCTTTACTTTTTCATCAGTTAATCCAAGACTTACATATCTTTTCCTGTCTTCTTCACTTTGAACCATTATTTTTTTCAGCCTTATTAAGCAATTTTTTTATAAATCCTTTTTATTTTTTTAGATAGGATTTCATTTTTCTTCTCAGTAAGCCTTCCATTTATAATATAAAGTTCTGACTTTTCAGATGCAACAGAATAAAAGATTTGGCCATATTTCTGTCTCAATTATAACTGTCTTTTTTATTTTGTATGTTTTAAAAAGATTTGCCAGGCATACATAATCATCCAGAGGAAAAATAAAAATATTGTCACATTTTCATTATTTCCATAAACTTTTTCAGCAGCCGCTTTTCCAGTATCAGTCATTATTGAGAGTATTACATTTTCTCCTTTTTAAAAATAAGTCTGTCAATCAGTTCCCTTGAAAGATTAAATTCTCCAACAGATGACATATGAATAAGTATAGCCTCATTTTGATTATTTGAAAATTTCCGTTTACTGAAATCCTGTTTCAGCCGTTTACTGAAAAAAATATACGTAACTTTTTTTATTAAAGATTGAAACTATACCTATTATTCCATATAAAAAACATCTTAGAATATTGTAAACTATAATCATACAATGCCCTTTCCATATATAAAAAGACCGTTCCTGATAGATTTCCTCTATTTGAAACAGTCCCTTAACTTGTTTTCTGTAGTCTATTACTTAGCAACTTTTTCAGCTAATTTTTTACCCACTTTAAATTTAACTACTTTTTTAGCAGCTATTTTGATTTCTTTTTCCAGTTTGAGGGTTTCTTCCTGTTCTGGCGACTCTTTTTTTGAACATCAAATGTTCCCCATCCAACAAATTGAACTGTTTCACCTTTTATTAAAGATTTTTCAACTGTTCCTAAAAATTCATTTACTAATTCCTCAGCTCTTTTTTTAGTTTCTCCTGTAGCTTTTGCGTAAGCTTCCACAAATTCTTTTTTTGACATACTTATTTACCTCCGTTATTTTTTTAATTATAATAATTCTTTAACTATTATACACTATTTTGAAATTTTGTCTAGTACTTTTTTTCGTTTTTTTATTTTTTTCCGATATATTTTTTTAATCATATTTTTTTGATTTTTTTGTATAGTTTTCATATCATTAGTTTTTTTACTAACACAATATTCTTTATTATTATAAAGGTTTAATATTATATTTTTTTACCTCTTCTATATTCTTTCCTGTAGTATCCACTTCAATTGCATCATTTGCCTTTTTCAGAGGTGAATTTTCTCTTGTAGAATCTAGCTTGTCACGTTTCAAAATATTTTCATATATACTATCTAAAGAAATGTTCTCTCCTTTTGCCTTTAATTCTTTAAATCTTCTTTCAGCCCTCTCTCTAGGGTCTGCAACAAGAAATATTTTTATATCTGCTTCCGGAAAAACAACAGTTCCAATATCCCTTCCATCTAAAATTACATTTTTTGATTTGGAAAATTCCCTCTGGAGACTTACCATTTTTTCCCTGACTTCATCTATTGCAGCTGTTTTAGAAACATTTTCAGCAACATCTGTCTTTCTTATTTCTTCACTTACATCTTCATCATCAAGATAAAATTTGTCATTTTCTATATTAATATTCAATTTTTCCAGCAATTCATTTATTTTATCATTATCAGAAAATGAAACATTTTCTTTCAGCATCTTCAATGTAAAAAGTCTATACATGGCACCTGTATCCAGATACACAAGTCCCAGTTCCTTTGCAAGAAGTTTTGAAATTGTACTCTTTCCACTTCCAGCAGGTCCATCTACTGCAATAATCATTTTTTCCTCCCTGAATAGATTTATCCCACATATTTAAATACAAGGGAAACCCAGTTATTTTTTTCTTTTCTATCTAATTTCTGTAAATTATACTTTTCTGCTTTTTCTGTAAAAGCTTCTTCCTTCTCTGCAAGTATTCCGGAAAAAATAACAGTTGCATCCTTTTCAAGAGTTTTTTCTATACTTTCAAGGAGTTCAGTCAGTACATCTACCAGTATATTTGAAACAGCAATATCGTATTTATCATTTATATCTTCAACAAGATTTCCTATTATTACCTGAAAATTATCCTTTATATCATTTTTTTCAAAATTTTCAAGTACAACTTCTTCAACCTTTTCATCAATATCTATTCCTGTTACTTTTTCTATTCCCATTTTTTTCCCTATAAGCATTAAAATTCCCGAACCACATCCTATATCAAGAAGTCTTTTTCTTCCACCAGAATATTTTTCCAGAAATTCTGCACATAAAGATGTTGTTTCATGTGTTCCTGTTCCAAATGCAAGACCAGGATCTATTTCTATGACTATTTCATCATCAATAGCTTCATAACTGTCCCAGCTTGGTTTTATAACTATATTTTCAGTAATATTTACTGTATGGAAATATTTTTTCCATTCATCCTGCCAGTCTTCATCAGAACATTTTGCAGTATATATTTCATATATGAAATCTTCCTTGGTTTCACTATATTCAGATAATTTTTTTCATAAATTATATTTAATTTCAGGCTTGCAAACCTGTTATCAATAATATATCCTGTAATACTCCATACATCACTTTCTTTTTTTAAAAATTAACATTATAATCTAAAGAATTATCTGTGAAAAAAATCAGAAACTTCTATCTGTTTTATCCCTATTTCAGAAAGTATATTAATCAAGTTTTTCCTTAGTCTGATTAAGTTCATCTGAAAAATAATCTATTTTTACTTTTATCCACTTCATCTATTAAACCTCATCATAATGCATATTAATTCTTTTTATTTTTTCAGCTTTTCCTGTATTTTCATTTACTTCAACTTCAAGACCATTTATCCTTAAATTCTCTTCACATACAGAATATCTTGAAGGCATTCCATCCTTAAACCTCTGTATACTTTCCTTTTTATTCATTCCAAGTATTCCGTCATGTCCTCCTGTCATTCCTGCATCAGTAAGGTATGCCGTTCCTCCTGGAAGTATTTTTTCATCTGCTGTCTGAGTGTGGGTGTGAGTACCATAAACGGCTGAAACTTTCCCTGTGAGATTCCATCCCATTGCCTGTTTTTCAGAAGTGGCTTCAGCATGGAAATCCACAATAATAACATTTGTTTCCTTACGTATTTCAGGGATTATTTCATCCATTGCCAGAAACGGACATGCTATAGGAGGCATGAAAACCTTCCCCTGAGCATTTACAACAGCTACTTTTTTACCATTTTTTTCAACTATTGTATATCCTTTTCCAGGAGCTTCCTTTGTAAAGTTAATCGGTCTTATCAAATTCTTCGCTTCATTAATATAAGAATAAATCTCCTTCTTATCCCAAGTGTGATTTCCAAGCGTTATTACATCTGCTCCTCTTGCAAATATCTGTTCAGCAATCTTAGGAGTTATTCCAAACCCTCCCGCTGAATTTTCTGCATTGACTATTATAAAGTCATAATTCTGCTTTCTTTTCTCCAGATACTTAAACAAAATATTTCTTCCCGGCTCTCCAACCACATCTCCAATTATTAAAAATTTCATTTCTTCCTTCTTTCCTTGTTTCGTATAAAATTTATTTGCTGTTTTTCTTTCTTTCTTCCATTATTTTATCAACTGCTTTTGTAACTTCAGGATATACACGTACCTCTACATCCTTTCCTATCGGATAATACCATATAAACTGTGAAAAATAATCCTTCAGGTCTTTTCTTGAAAAATCATATCCTGCAAGGGCAAATGGATAGTTTCTTAAAATTTCAAGCTCCTTATTAGACAATTTTTTCAGTTCTTCCTCCTTCTCCCTGCTGACTTCCAAATCTGCCTTATAATATTCATATTTCTCATATTTTTCTTTGCTGTAAGGCTCTGTCACATAACAGCACATTAAACTGGCATAATCAAAGTTATCATCAGTAAAAATATATCCTTTTTCTGTTTTTTCGTATGGAAAATAATTATTTACTATATTTATTACATCTTCCATCCAAAATTCATCATCAGGAGCAAAATCTTTTGTCCTGTATGCTATATAACCATTTTTAAGTTTGGCATACACTCTTTTCATTACTGTTTCTATTTGTAGAACTTTCAGTTATTTCATTCACTGCTGTATCAATTTTCCCTTCCCCTACAATTTCCCAGTTAATTTTCTTTCCATTTTTCCAAAATGTGTAAGGCAAGGAAACAAAACTGTCTCCAGGCTCAATAATAAGTTCAAATTCATCAACTCTCTTATTCTTCCATTTTGATATAGTTGTCCATACATATTGAAAATCATTATATCCTACTCCATGACTTCCTGAGTAGTTATAACTATGTTCAACAGTATTTTCACCCTTTAAAAAATTCGCTTTAAAATAGTATATGTAACTGTCTTTATATTTTTTTCAACATTGTATTTTTTTCATTTCTTCTTTACTTAATACATTTTTTTCTTATAAAAAAATCCTTCATTTTCTCAACATTGGATTTCACAGTTTTTCCATTCACTACAGTTGTAAAAATTCTTAAAATGCATTTCTCCATCCCATTGATAATTGTCATCATTATCAAATCCTCCTTCAGGAGTGATAAATCCTATTATTTTTTTCTTCTGAAACCGGGCTATTAAAAAAATAAATTTTACTTTTACATCCATTCCGTCATTAACAATTTTTCATTCTAATTTCTTCTTTTTTTATAGATACTTGAGAAGTTTCTATCGGTATGATATTTTCTCCCTCGAACTGAATTCCCAGTCATTTGCAAAAGAAACTGTCATAATTACCATAAACAAAAAAACCAAAATCTTAATTTAAAAATTTTTTTCATTTTTTTCATTACTCCTTTTTTTGGCTTAATTTTTATTTGTATTACTTTATCATTATACTATATATTATTATTTTTTTATAGTTTTATTTTATAATTTTAACACTTTTTACTATTTTTTTAGTTTTATTTTTTTAATATATTGAAAATAATAATAAAAAAACTTTCATTTTATCTAAAATTATAAGTTTCAATGAAAGTTCCATGTAATTTTTTTATTTAATTATTTTACTTCGATAAACTGGGATTTATGAAGCTGAATTTATCTACGAATTTATCTATTAAAGATTTTATCCATATTTGAATAAAAATAAGGGTAAATCCAGATTTTCTTGCTTCCCAGCCTCATAAATACTTTTACATCCATACATAATGTCTTTTACATCATTATGTAAAGTCATAATTCTGCTTGTGAGCTCATTTCCTGCAAACATTCGTTTCATTATCATACCTGCGACAGCAGAAGGTATTTTGTAAGGAAGAAGTTCATTTTTATATAATTTCAAATTGACCCCTCTAGCTTTTACTACTTTAACAGTTTCTCTTACCGATTTCACTGCTATAGATAATGCGTGGGAATCTCTCATAAGATTAATCGCAAGCTGTTTTGGGTCATCAATTTTTCCTGCTCGTGCAGCAGTAGAAGTAACACCTGCATTTATTGCCATGTGAATCCATATCCATTCCACCATATCATAAGGAACTTCTGTTTTTAGGTCTGTAGATTTAAGAAGTTCTATCAAATCTCTATAGTTTGGAATGCTTGCTTTTTCCTTGCTTTCAAGCATTATATGGCCAAATAGAACACAGTTCAACTCTTGCTGTATCATACTTCCACCAGCAGTAGGAAATCCTATAATGTATTTAAAATTACCTACTATTTCTTCAATCTCTTTGCGACTGTTCCAAAAGTTACAGAATAATATCAAACTTCCCGTAATGTTGTTTTGCGAAAGTGTTGCTATAGCATCTTTTATTTTTCCGCGTGAAACACTCAAAAGAATAAAGTCATAACTTGTATCCGGTTTTGCAAGATTTACAGTGTATGTATCTGTTTTTTCTTCTCCCTTATTATCATAACGTCCGTCTAATATAGTTATATTCAGCTTTGCTGGAACATTTTGTTTTTTATTTTCCCTAACTAAATGCTCAATCTGATGTCCTGCTTTTTGAAATACATATCCATAAGTTGTACCTATCACACCTAAGCCTAAAATACATATTTTCATTTATATACACCTCTATAAATTCTAAATTTATCTTTTTCTTGTTCGTTCATCATATCACTTTTCTAATTCTTATGTCAATCAGAAGAATGAGTTAATCAAAAATTTTAGTTTAATTATACACTTTATTTCCACCTTAATTATTAAAAATTGAAAAGGACTGACTCCTGTTTTTCACAGAAATCAGTCCTTTCAACCAGTCCTATTTCATATTCTATTTTATTTACAATTTAATTATTTTGCATATTCTATTGCTCTTGTTTCCCTAATTACTGTAACCTTTATCTGTCCAGGATACTGCATTTTTTCTTCGATTTCCTTAGCAACTTCCCTTGAAAGTATCATTGCCTTATCATCATCAATTTCATCAGGATGTACAATCAATCTAAGTTCTCTTCCAGCCTGAATTGCATATGTGCTTTCAATTCCTTCATGGCTGTTTGCTATTTCTTCAAGCTGTTCAAGCCTCTTCAGATAGTTAGATAGTGTTTCTCTTCTTGCTCCAGGTCTTGATGCTGAAATTGAATCTGCCGCCTGTACAAGTACAGCTTCAACACTTAACTGCTCTACTTCATTATGGTGTGATTCAACTGCATTTATTACTGTTTCATTTTCTTTAGAGAACTTTCTTAAAAATTCCCCACCGTTTATTGCGTGCGATCCTTCCTGCTCATGAGAAAAAGCTTTTCCTATATCATGAAGCAGCCCTGCCCTCTTGGCAACATCAACATTAGCTCCTATTTCTGCCGCCAGAGCCGCAGCTATATGAGCAACTTCTATTGAGTGCTGTAATATATTCTGTCCAAATGATGTTCTGAATTTTAATCTTCCAAATACCTTTAATACTTCTCTTGGAAGTGTTGGTATTCCAACTTCCAATATAGCCTGTTCTGCCGCATCAAGTACACTTTCTTCCACTTCTTCCTGTGCTTTTGCAACTACTTCCTCTATTTTTGTAGGGTGTATTCTTCCATCAGAAATAAGTTTTTCAAGTGCAATTCTTGCAACTTCCCTTCTTACACCATCAAATGATGAAAGAACAACTGCTTCAGGTGTATCATCTATTATAAGGTCAACTCCTGTTGCCGCTTCTATCGCTCTTATGTTTCTTCCTTCTCTTCCGATTATTCTACCCTTCATTTCTTCACTAGGCAATTGAATAACTGAAATTGTAGAATCTACAACATAATCTGCAGAAGCTTTTCCTATTGCAGTAGATATAATTCTTTTTGAAATTCTGTCTTTTTCCCTGTCAAGATTATGTTCAAAATCCCTTATAAGAACTGCTTTGTCATGATCAAGCTGATTTTCAAGTTTTGTAAGGATGATTTTTGCTGCATCCTCCTTCGTAAGTTCAGAAATTCTTTCTAATTCCTTTTCTTCCTTAGAAATCAGATCATTCAGTTCAACTTCTTTTCTTACTAACTTTTCACGCTGTTTTTCTATTTTTGTTTCTTTTTCTTCAAGTCTTTCTGTTTTTGTTTCAAGTATTTCTTCCTTTTTTGCAATTCTTTCTTCCTTAGAAACAATCTCCGATTTCATTTTCTTTATTTCTTCATCGGCAACTTTCTTTTCATTAAGTAATTCTTCCTTTACTTTAAGTGTTTCTTCTTTTCTAAATGATTCTATTTCTCTTTCAACTTCTTTTTTAGAAGACTCAAGTCTTCTTTTTGCATCAACTATTCTTAATTCAAGTTCACTAAGTTCTCCATATTTTTTCTTAAATATTGAACTCCCATAAAAAAATAGGCAATAAAAAAAGTTAGAAAAAGAAAAAAATAATAATCAGTAAAATCGTTATTGGTAATGGCATATTTCTCCTTTCTTATTTTTTTTCTGCTACATTTGAAATCTTCCATTTACCGTTTTCTTCTGTCTTTTTCCAAGTTACTATATAATAATTACTCTGGTTTCCATAATTTATTATCATTGTCCCACTTGCCCTGTTTTTTTGTAATAACCTTCACATCTGAAAAACATAAATGTTAATCTTGAAAGATCATATTGCTCTATATTTTTTTCACAATATAATTATTTTTTTAAATGTAGGTAAGAAAAAAATTCTTTTTAATTCTTCGTATTTATTCAATTCTGCTGCTTCTTTTAACTTCCCAATAGTGTTCGTAACTTCAGTACTGACTTTCTCGATTTCAGTTCGTGACACAATTTTTAGATGCGTTAACAGTAGTGCAACTTATAAAAAAATCAACAAAATTGGTAGAAATAAATATCTTCTCATATTCCCTCCAAAAATTTCGCTATATAATTTTATCATACTTTTTTTTGTTATTCAAGTGCGATTAAAGATAATTTCTATATTTTTTATTCTTCTCTCCATCTTTTATGCTGCCACATATATTGTTCAGGATACTCTCTTATAATTTCTTCAAATTCATGAAATATTTTTTGCATATTAAACTTTACAGTGGCTTTTAAATTTTCCTGTTTTTCTATTTCCAATATTTTCTTATTTACAACTTTTATAGTATTATTTTCAAAAATAGCATAAGCCAATACAAGAGGAACTTTGTGCTTTAATCCAAGTAGAACCGGTCCTGATACTGCCTTTGCCTTTCTTCCAAAAAACTCTATTTCCACATCATTTGCATGATGATCTGATGCAAGGGCTATTATTGTCTTATTTCTCAAAGCATCATTCAATGTTTCACTATCTCTCAAAGGTATGGAATGAAGCCCACCTTCTTCACGCCATTTTGTCATTAAATCATTAAGCTTTTTATTTTTCTGTTTTCTGAAAACAGCGTAAAATTTTCTTATATTTCTCATTATACTTCCTGCTTCAAATCCTCCTAGATGAAGCGAAACTATTATTATAGCCTTTTCATTATTTTCACAGGCCTTCAACATAAGCTCCTCATTTTCCATAACTGTATTCCCATTTGAAGTAATTTCTTCAAGATAAATGGAAGTCATTATCATTTTTCCCATTGTTTTATATGATTCTTTAGCAATTCTAACTACTTCCTCATCACTTTTTTCAGGAAAAGCCTGTCTTATATTATCTAAAGTTAATTTTCTCCGTTTTTTTATCAAATAATAACCTAGTAACCCAAGATTTTCAAAAAATGAATATCTAACCTTCAGAGGAAAAAAAGACAGTATCTTTCTTATTGCAGCAACAATTCCTCCAACAATTTTTTCACTTAATTTATATGCCATATCTTACCTCATTATAATTCACTATATTAATTCATGATAACCAAATATTATAAAGAAGGCTCCCTCAAAAGCTTATTTTGAGACAGCCCCTTCCTAAATTACTATTTTCTGATTCCTAATTTGTCTATTAATTCTCTATAGTCATCTACGTTTCTATTTTTGATGTAATTTAATAATCTTCTTCTTTTCCCTACCATTTTTAATAATCCTACTCTTGAGTGAACATCTTTAAAATGTACTTTCAAGTGAGCAGTTAAATGATTAATTCTTTCTGTAAGTAATGCTACTTGAACTTCTGCTGATCCAGTATCCTGTGCGTTTTTTCCGAATGTTTCAATAATTTCTTTTTTTGGTTTCATTGCCATTAATATTTCCTCCTAAATTTTATTATTTAATCCAAGAATATAGAGGCAACCTATATTCATAGAAAAAATTCCTTATAATAATACCATATTTACTGAATTTTGTAAAGTAAATATTTATTTTTTCCTATCATAATTTTTGGTACTTATTCTATTGGGCAAACTCACTTGCAAGTTTTCCATAATCTACAGGTAATTCTAATGTTTTTTCTATTTTAGTACCGTCAACTTTTATGTTAAATGGGAATCCCTGTACTCCAAGTCCGTTTAAAACAGAACCATCTGCATCATAATATGCAGGAATTGTATATCCATTTTCTGATATATATTTTTTTACTGCATCAAGACTTGATCTTACATTACTAAATACTACTACAACATTTACCTTATCTTTATTTTCATCGTAAAACTGTTGAATATGTGGCATTTCAGTATTACAGTGCGGACACCATTCTGCCGCTACAACAAATAAGGTCTTTTTCCCATTTCCCAGCAGACTTTTACTGTCAAACGTTTTTCCTTCCAGATCTGTTAAAGTAAGTGCCGGCATTTCATTTCCTGATGATGCTTCTTTTACAGTTTTAGTCTTATTTTCCTTTACTGTTTCTGCTACGTCTTTATTTTTACTGCATCCTATTGCAAACATAGTCCCCATCATTATTAGCAATATTAATTTTTTCATTGTTAATTCAATCCTTCCTCTCAGGTTTTTATTTTAAATAAAATTTTCTGAAATTCGATTTTCCATTTCATCATTTTCATTTACAAACAATACTAACCGATTTTTCTTTTATTGCCTTTTGAATTTTATTTCTAATTTCTTATATATCTTTCAAATACTGTACCTATATCATAACCATTTTCCTTAGCAACCTTTAAATAGAACTTTGCCTTTTCCTTGTTTTTCTTCTCATAATAGAATACTCCAAGGTTATAGAAGGCTGTCTTATTTAACTTTGCCGCAGCTTTCAAGTTTAAAGTTCTGATATTAGGGTCTCCTTGAGGATAATAAAGACTCAAATCAACCATTGAATAATCATCCCCATTTTTAACAAGGTTTTCCAGTATTTTTTTAGCTTCCTTACTTTTTTTGACATCATCTTTATTGTCTTTTTTAGCATTATCTTTTTTATTATTTTTACTGTCCTTAAGCTTATTTTCCTCCAGCTCTTCAAGCAGATATGAAAGCTTATATCCCGCATCCACCGAACCTAAATGATACGCCTTAGTATAAATGTCTTTTGCCTTCTTTGTCTCACCTAGATTTTCATATAAACTTCCAAGGTAAATCATTATTCCGATATCATTTTTTTCAACTGCCTTCAGGTAGTTCTCTTCAGCTTTTTTATATTGCTTCATATTCTCGTATACAAAACCTTTATAACCAGAAATTACTGGTTCGTCAGAATTTGTATCCTCCAGAACCTTCATTGCAAGTTCATAATTTTTACTAGTTTTCACCAGTTTTGATGCCAGCTCAAATCCTGCAAGGTAATATTTATTTTTCATAAATATTTCATTGTATATTTGAATAGCTTCTTCTTCCTTATCTTCTAATTCCAGAATTTTAGCCTTTGCATATAAAGCAGGTGGATAATTTTCAGAAAGGAAGTCTTTTAATATATTATATCCCTCTTCATAGTTTGATACCTTTTCCACAATCAGAGTTCCCAATTCCTTCTTCTCTACCTGATTTATAGTATCATCCTTAAGTTTCTTATTCAGTTCTTCAATACGGCTGTATACATCTGCCAAATTTTTATTATAGTTATACGAATATACCGAATATATTTCACCGGCATCCTTACCTTTTTTCAGATACTCCTGAGCCTTTGAAAATTCAAATTTTGATTCATATATGCTTCCCAGCATGTAATACGCCTTATTATTTCCCTGTTTTGCAGAACTTTCAAGAAGATTTATAATTTCATCTTCCATACCATTTGTTTCCTTTAAGAACATGGCTTTATAATATTCTGCATATCCGTTACTTTTCTTTAAAAATTTATTATAAAATTCTTCCCCTTGTGTTCCCAGATATACATACGCCAGTGCAAATACATCTTCATTTTTCTGTTCAGCAGATTTTTCAAGCTGCTGCAATATGTATCCTTCATCTTTTTTCTCAAGAATTCCTATTAATCCTTTTTCTAACGCATCATAGCCTTTTTTATCCTGAGAACATGATACTATCAATAGAGAAATTAAAAAAATACATAAAATATAAATTTTCTCATTTTATTATATCATCCCATTCTAATTACATCTTAATATGTTATTTTATTACCGCTCCTGTTTTTATACCATTATCAATTTCTATTAAAGTCACTTTTTTCTTTGTGGCTGTCGTAAGAAGCATTCCCTGTGAAAGTTCCCCTTTTAATGTTACAGGCTCTAAATTAAGTACAGCAGGCACTTTCTTTCCTATGAGTTCCTGTTCATCCGGATAATATTTTGCTATTCCTGAAATAATCTGTCTCTTTTCACTTCCTGTATTTACAATAAATTTAAGTAGTTTGTCTGCCCCTTCAACTTTGCTGACTTTTTCTATTTCAACGACTTTTATTTCTACTTTAGAAAAATCATCTATTGTTATAGGATTTTCAATTTTAAGGTCTTCCTTATATTCCTTTTTTGCTTCTTCTTCGACTTCAATTCTTGGGAACAATGGTACTGCTTCTCCTAAAAAATTTCCTTCAGGATATATTCCCCATTCCTTAACATTTTCAATTTTAATTTCTTCAGGATTTATGTTCAGTCCAAGCTGTCTAATCATTTGTTTAGCTGTATCAGGCATAAATGGTGCTATAAGCACTGCAATTTTATATAACCCTTCAACAAGATTATACATTACAGTTGAAAGCCTGTCTTTTTTACTTTCTTCCTTTGCCAGATTCCATGGTTCACATTCATCAATGTATTTATTCATTCTTCCAATGAATTTCCATATATCCTTCAACGCTTCAGAAAACTGGAATTCATTCATGTGATTATCCAGATTTACAAGTGTTTCTTCCCATAAATCTTTTATTTCCATATCATATTTGTCTTCAACCTTATTCAGAACTACTTTTGAATCAAAATATTTTTTCTGCATTCCTATTGTTCTGTTAAGAAGATTTCCCAAATCATTTGCCAGATCTGAATTTATTCTCTGAATCATGGCTTTTTTAGAATAATCTGCATCCTGACCAAAAGTTGCTTCTCTCATCAGATAATATCTGAAGGCATCCAGTCCATATTTCTGTACTTCTTCTTCAGGATTTACTACATTTCCCAATGACTTAGACATTTTTTCACCTTCTACAGTCCACCATCCATGGGCAGCTACTGTATCAGGAAGTTTTATTCCTGCAGACATAAGCATTGCAGGCCAGATTATCGCATGGAATCTCAATATATCCTTTCCAATAAGATGAGTTACCCTTCCATTAGTCCATCTCTTTGCAAATTCATTTTCATCCTGCTGGAAACCTGCTCCTGTAAGATATACTGTCAGAGCGTCAAACCATACATATATTACGTGGCCTTCTTCAAATTCAAGCGGTATTCCCCAGTCAAAAGTTGTTCTTGATATTGATAAATCCTGTAATCCCTGTTTTATAAATGCCACAACTTCATTTTTCTTGCTTTCAGGTTTTATAAAGTCAGGATGTTCATCTATATATTTTAAAAGGGCATCCTCATATTTTGAAAGTTTAAAGAAATACGAAGCTTCCTTTACATCAATAACTTCTTTTCCCATATATTTCCCGTCAACCAGCTGATTTTCAGGAACAAATGTTTCTTCTGAAACTGAGTATTTTCCTACATATTCTCCTCTGTATATATCCCCTTTTTCGTGTACTCTTTTTATTATTTCCTTAACACTGTTAATGTGTCTTTCCTGAGTCGTTCTCAAATAATCAGTGTTGGAAATTCCAAGTTTTTCCCATAAGGAAGTGAAATTCAAGGACATTTTATCTACCCACTGTTGTGGAGTAAATCCATTTTTCACTGCAGCTTCCTGTATTTCTGACCATGTTCATCTACACCTGTCATAAATGATACATCGTATCCCATTATTCTCTTGTATCTTGCAATAACATCACAAATTATTGTAGTGTATGCTGTTCCCACGTGTGGAGCTGCATTTGGATAGTATATTGGGGTTGTTAAATAAAATGAATCGGACATTATTTGTTTCTCCTTCCAGTATTGTTAAATTTATTTTTAAGTTAAATTATTTTTCAAGGTATTTTTCTTTATATATTTCATATGCCTTCAATCCTGCATCATGTATATTTTTTTTAACGATTTCTGTTGCTTCATCAAGAGGCATTTTCTTGTCTATATAAAAAGGTTTTCCCACAAAATGAATATTTTTTGAAAAGGGTTTCGGTATTTCAAGTCTATCCCATATTTTTTCAAATATCCATTTTTTATTACAGTAGGAACTTACAGGCACAATAGGTAATCCTGTCTTCTGGGCTATATAAATAGCTCCCGCCTTTGGTTCAAATATAGGGCCTTTAGGCCCGTCAATTGCAATTCCCAGAGCATATCCGTCTTTTGCATACCTCAGAGATTCCTTCAGACTTTTTATATTATCCCTGTTAGATGAACCTCTTATAAGTGCATTTCCTTCCCTTCTTAAAAGTTCAGATAATATTTCTCCATCTTTTGAAGCACTTACCATAGATGCCTTCTTTTTTATAACTCTTGTAGCATTACATACCGTAAATATTTTCCTATGCCAAAATACAACTATATTCTGGCTGTTCATATCAAAATTTTCAATCTCATAATAATACTCTTTTTTCGTTGTTCCGCTCAATGCCCTATATATAAAGTGAAAGAGCATTCCAAGAAATTTATATTTATTCATATTTTCTCCATTTATATTTATTGAGATTATCCCTCAACTCCATATAATTTTCTAAATTGATCTGCAATGTCTATTATTTTTCTTTCGATTTCTTCATTTGTTTCATTTTTCATTGAACCCACACATGTAAGTGTTGCATATCCAAATGCCCAGTACCATAATCTACGGACTGCCGTTTTTGCCGTTTCATAAGTTAATGTTGGAAAACTCACCATTAGAACTTCTTCCTTAAGAAGAGACTCCATTGTTTCATTAAACAATGTTTCAAATCCCTTTGCTCCATCCAGGAAAATCGCCCTGAAAAGTTCTTTTTCTTCTCTTGCAAACAGTATAAATCCTATTGCTCCATTCATAAGTTTTCTTTCAGAATAATTTCCATATAAATATTCTTTCAATTTGTCTTCTGCTAATTTTATAATTTCATCCTTAAGTTCTTCTATTGTTGAAAAATTTGCATATATAGGTGCTGTTGACCCTTTAAATTTGTTTGCTATTTTTCTTGCACTTATATTTTGAATTCCATCCTGTTTCATAATATCATAAGTAGCTTTTTAAAAATATCTTTTTTTGTAAATTTTACTCTTGGCATATTTCCTTCTCCTAATCCTTATTTTTTTATTCCTTTTCATACATACAGAATTTCCAGTTGTCATAACTCTTTTCTTTTATTATTCTCCAGCTGTTATAGTCAATTTCCGGAAAATAAGCATCTGCTTCTGAATCTGAAAATTCAATATAACTTATATACAGTCTTCTAACCAGTCCTTTTTGCATAAATTCCCTGTATATCTGCTCTCCACCAATTATAAAAATCTCTTCTTCAGAATTTTTATAATCTGCTATTAAGTTTTCTAAATTTTGGTAAAGCTCAATTCCTTTTTTTGTTCAAACGATTCTTTATCCCCATTTTTTTAGATAAAACTATGTTTTTTTCCTGTTTGGCAATGGCCTTCCTATACTTTCAAAGGTTTTTCTTCCCATTATAACTGTTTTACCCGTCGTTATCTCCTTGAAATTTTTCAAATCTTCCGGTATATGCCATAGAAGTTTGTTTCCTTTACCAATTTCACTATTTTTTCCTATTGCAACTATTATACTAAACATTCCAATTCCTTTTCATTTTTCATTTCAATCTCTATTAATTTTAGTCCTATTAAACTGCAACTTCAAATTTTATAACAGGATGACTTTCATAATCCTCAAGTTTTATATCATCAAAAGTCAGTTCATCAAAAGGTTTATCGGCTATTTTAACTTTACATAATTTCAGAGGCTCCCTTTTCAGCTGTTCCTTAAGCCCTTCCACGTGATTTTCATAAATATGTGCATCTATTATAGTGTGGGCAAACTCTCCCGGTTCATATCCACATTCTTTAGCTATCATCATTGTCAGCAATGAATAACATGCCAGATTAAATGGTATTCCAAGGGCAATGTCCCCACTTCTCTGTGTCAAATGGCAATTCAGTTTATTTCCTGAAACATTAAATGCAAAAGTATAATGACATGGAGGTAATTTACTGATAGAAGCGTTTCCTGGATTCCATGCAAGAACAATCATTCTTCTTCCATTTTTATGATTTGGGTTAACCTTCAGTTCCTTCAACGTATCAATCACATACTGAATCTGATCAAAAACCAGCTGACCATTTTCTTCCCTTTTTGTCCATTTATTATTTTCATCTGCAAAAACTTCTCCATCCAGTGAAACTTCAGGTACAGGATACCTTCTCCAAAATCTTCCGTAGGCAGTTTCAAGTCTTCCTTTGCTATCAGCCCATGCATCCCATATTTTTGTTTTTTCTCTCAATGTTTTTATATGCTCTTCTCCGGTCAGATACCAGAAAAGTTCATGTAACATTGAATTAAAATACATCTTTTTTGTTGTCAGGAGTGGAAATCCTTCGCTCAAATCAACTTTATAAAAATAGGCAAATGTAGAAATAGTATCTACTCCTGTTCTATTTTCCTTTTTCACTCCATTTTCAAGAACGTATTTTACAAGGTCTAAATATACTTTCATTTATTTTTTCTCTCCTCCTTTTCATTATTTATCCGGAATAAATTATAATTTCAATATCAATTTATGTAATTCTTTTAAAACTTAAACCCATTCTGTCTCAATGCCTCATATAAAATTATTGCGGCAGAGTTTGACAGATTTAGTGATCTTCCTAAAGGAAGCATTAGTATCGTAATGTTGTCTTCCTTGTATTTATTCAATATATCTTCCGGTATTCCCTTTGATTCAGGTCCAAACATTATGTAGTCATTTTCATCATACTTTACATCTGTGTATTTTTGTTTTGTTTTAGTTGTTGCAAAATATAGCTTTACATCGTCTTTTCCTTCTATATTTTCCTGAAAAAAATGTTCAAAACTTTCCCATACATGTAACTGGACATCCTTCCAGTAATCAAGTCCTGCTCTTCGCACTTCCTTTGCATCAAGAGAAAATCCCAATGGTTTTATCAGATGCAGTTTTGTATTAGTTAAAACACATGTTCTTCCGATATTTCCTGTGTTGACATGTATTTCAGGATATAAAAGAACTATATTCATTTCCCTTACCTTCCTTATCTTATGAGCTTTTTATAATCTTCCAGTTTTATTTTATTAGAATTGAGTTTTTCAAGTTTTTTGCTTATATTGTCTCCTCTTGTAAATCCTCCAAAACTGTTTTTAGAATTTATATGTGTTATGGCAATTGCCAGAGCATCTGCGGCATCATCAGGTTTCGGAATTTCATCAAGTTTAAGAATAATTTTGACCATTTCCTGTATCTGTTTCTTTTCTGCCCTTCCATAGCTGGCTATTCCCATTTTAACTTGCAATGGTGTGTAACTGAATATATTCAGCCTGTTTTTCTGACCGACAAGGGTTATTACTCCTCTTGCCTGGCCAACTTTTACTATTGTCTTCTGATTCTTAAAGAAAAATAAATCTTCAATAGCCATATCAGTCGGTTTCCATAATTTTATAAGATTGTCAAGAGAATCATATATTTTTTCCAGTCTTACAGGCATATCTTCATCTTTGTCAGTATAGATACATCCGTAATCTAAAACATTATATTTTCCTTTATCAAACTCAATAATGGAATATCCTACGATAGCAGTCCCTGGATCAATACCCAAAATTCGCATTTTTTCCTCATTTCTATTTTTTACTGTTTTATTATTATAACACACAAATGTTATTTTTTTCAAATACAAAAAAATTTAATTACGATTAATAAATTCAATATTTTTTTCATATTCTGAAAAACTTCATTTTATATTATTTTTTATATGAAATATTTTTTTCCCTTTTTCAAATACACTTTATCATGGCCTTTTTCTTATAACTTTTTACAATTCCTTTAAATTCCTTCTGTTCTGTCATTTCATTTTTTTACATATACACAGTGTAGCTTGTTCTCTGTAACAGTGTGTATTTCCTTAAACTTTTTAAATCCCACAAGAACCGTCATCCCATTTTTCAGTTTTTTATATTTTTCTTCTGAAACACTTATTTTTTCATAATTAAATATGCATTCTATATTTTTTTAAATTTAATAATTTCCTTTATTTTTTTTCCATATTATTTGAGATATCTTTACAAATATTTTCTCCAGATGTTTCCTTGGCCTTACCTAGTTTTTCTTCTATTTCTTCCAGTAAAACAGACTCCTCAATGCTGTATTTATCAATTTTTGTCCGTACCAGCCTTGTCATTGTTGCATAAACACCAAGTTTCCTCCCAATATCCCTTACAAGTGACCTTATATATGTTCCGCTGCTTACTTCTGTATAAAAGGAAATCCTGCATTTTTCCTTATGCTCCACATTTATTTCCCTTATTGAGTAGATTTTTACTTTCCTTGCTTCCCTTTCCACTTCAATTCCTTTACGCGCCAGTTCATAAAGCTTTTCTCCATTTATCTTTATGGCAGAATACATAGGAGGTACCTGCATTATTTCCCCTGCAAAGCTGTTAACAGCTTCAATTATCTTTTCATCAGAAATATTTATATTTCCTTCATATTTTTCAGTTACTTCACCTTCTGTGTCATACGTATCAGTTTCATAACCTAATTCAAGTTCTACAAAATATTCCTTATTTCTTTTCATGAGATTATCAGAAAATTTTGTAGCATTGTTTATCATTACTATAAGAAGTCCTTCAGCTATGGGATCAAGAGTTCCTGCATGACCAACTTTGCTGGAACCTATAATCCATTTCAGTTTATTTATCGCTTTAAATGAAGAAATCCCTCTGCTTTTATTTAGCAGAACTATTCCATCACTTTTAAATATACTATTTCCTTTCATCTCACATCCCTGCCTTATCGCATTAACAAATATAGTCCAGCCATTTAATTACATTAAAGGTGAAACTACCCTGAAAAGGGAATTTCTGATTTTTCTCCAGAATACTGTTTCCTTTAGATTTTCCTCTTTTATTTCCTCACAAAAATCTAAATCCTTATAAAACTGATTTCTTATACTTTGACTTATTTCCTCATTATAAAAAATAGAATTTATTTCATAGTTGATTTCAAAACTTCTCATATCAAAATTACACGTTCCCATAGTAGACATCTTTCCATCAACCACTATATTTTTACAATGTATAAATCCAGCTTTATATCTATATATTTCAACTCCTGCCATAAGAAGTTCCTCAAAATATGTTTCAGCAATCCAGTAAGGTATCTTCTTATCTGGAACTCCTGCTATCATGAGTTTTATTTTTACTCCTGAAAGGGCGGCTATCTTCAGCTGGCTTACAAGGGAAGTGTCAGGTATAAAATATGGACTCTGAATAAGTATTTCCTTTTTAGCTGATGTTATAAGCTTTGAATATGTATACTTCAATGTCGTCCATATCGTATCAGGTCCGCTTGATGACACCTGCATAACATAAGGACTTTCATTCCGCAGATTTTTATGTTCTTCTATTACTTCTTCTATATCATCCATTTTAAAATCCTGTTTCCCGCCACTGTTAAGCCAGTCTGTTACAAATATTGCTAGATAATGCAATACAAGTTCCCCTTTTATCCTCACATTTGTATCTCTCCAGCTTTCAAATCTTCTTCCCCCTGTTATGTACTCTTCTCCAAGGTTCATTCCTCCGGTGTGAAGAATTCTATTGTCTACAATCGTTATTTTTCTATGATTTCTATAATTAAATTTTGAAAGGGCAAATTTTATATCCAGAAAATATTTAAATTCTACGCCAACTTTTAAAAGTTCTTTCCTGTATTTTTCTGAGATTGTTCCAAGAGATCCCATTCCATCAAAAAGAAGTCTTATCTTTACACCTTCTTTTGCTTTTTTTACTAGTATATCCTTTATTTTTTCTCCAAGCTTATCCGATTTCCATACGAAGTATTCCATATAAATTGTTTCTTTTGCATTTTCCAGATCCTGAATAATGGAATCAAAAGCTTCTTTCCCATCATAAAACATTTCATATGAACTGTTGTGAGTCAGATATGTACCTTCTGAAGCATATAAAAGCTTAACAATTTCACTTTCTTCCTGGGAAATTCCTGCATTATTCATAAGTATATCTAAATCTTCGGGTTTTACTTTACGGGAATGAAAAATCTCTGCAGAATCATATTTCAGAAAGTTTTTTGTAAGGCTCGGAAACCCTTTGAATAAACTTCTCCGATTCTTATTTTGTAGAGATTCTATCCTGTTTTTTCTCCAGTTTATTCCAAATACAAGATACAGTATAAATCCAAAAACTGGAAAAACAGTTATTGTAAAAATCCATGCAACTATTGTTTCAGGTGATCTTTCTGAAACTAAAATAGCTATTAGGAACATTATATAAATCGCTAAATGTATATGCTCTATGGAAACTATCCATATTAATAAACTTTCAAAATTTTTGAAACATTTGACCTCCTAAAATTTATTTTTCTGATGTTTTTATAATATTTTTTTATATTAACATTTTTTTATAAGTCTTTTTCAAATACAAAAACATATGTATTTATTCATATGATATTCTAAATATAAAAAAATAAAGTAAAAAAATCAAATTTATAGAGTTTTTTTACTTTATTTAGAGTATTTATTCAGTTGTTATTTTATTTATAAAAAAACTTTTATAAACTTTTTTTCTGACTTTTATCTTGAACTGCTGGAACCAATCATTACCAGCTTATCAGGTTTTATTTTTCTTTCACTTCTTTCAACAAGCTGTTCTGAAGCTCCTACCTTTAAAAGTCTTTCCAAAACTTCCACTGTAAATTCTTCATCATCAGCTATGCCGCTTCCACCATTGGAAAGCTCTATAAATTCCTGATTTTCAGGTGTAGGAATAGGACTGTTAATATATTTTATTATCTGATTAGTATTTTTATCTTCCTTAACAGTTCCCCATAATAAATCAAAATTATCAGATAATTTATCTGAAGGAACTATTGCTTCTTGAGAATGGGCAACTTCTGAAAAGTTACCATACTGATCTTCATATCCTATAAGCGCTTCATAACTTTGACTTGCATCAACTTCAGTAATGTAATGTGAACCTATTCTTTCATGTCTTATTATTTTTCTATATTCATGACCATCTTTCATAAGCTTAATTACAACATTATCCAGTACATGATTATTTTCAGATAATCTTGCAAATGTGTCATCCCTTATTTCCCAGTAAACAAACAATGTTGTAGGGTTTTTAGGCATTAACACTACTTCATCTACAAAATAAGAACTAGGCAGATATGCCTTATCAAAATAGATTGCTTCTTCTTTCGACTTATTTTCATAATCTGTTCCTTTTTCAAATTTTGAACGGTTAATCTCTGTTTCAGTTTCTCTCTTTTTTATCTGTTCTTCATCTATATCCTTGTAGTTAAAAGAAATTTCCTGAAAAGAATCCCTTCTTCTTCTTCTGTGAATTCTTATGACAGATCTCATTAACTTTCTGTTAGGATAGTTTCTGTAATAGCTTCTACTTCTGTAAGGAAATATAGATTCTACAGAAAAGTCTACTTCTTCAACTTGAGTTTCTTCTTCAATCACTTCTGTACCCTTTAATTTTAAATCTTCTTTCATATCTTCGTAGCCTCCCTTTTTTTCTATATTTTCATTTTCTTCATCCAGATAAATTTCTTTTTCTTCTGCTGAAACTTTTTCTTTTTTAGGTAGACTTCCGGTTTCCTTAATACGTTCATATCCTTTCTGCTCAAGCTTTTTCATAATTTTTTCCTTATCAAAAGTCAATTCAAGAAGGACGCATTCCTGCATTGCAAGATGTATTAATTCTTCCTTTGTCATTTCATCCAGATATTTTTTCATAAATCAATCTCCATTTATACTTGTTATTTATATATTAACATATAAATGAAATAATTGCACTATTTTCTTTTCAAATTCTGCTGAATTTTTTTCTTACTTCCTAAAATATCCTGTTCTTCTCTTATTTTATGCTGTTTTGCCTGCTCAATTGCAGCCTGTCTTGCCATTTTTATAGCTTCTGCCGTTGTAGCCTCCAGTACATCTTCCCCTAGAATAACTACCTTATCCTGTCTAACTTCCAGAAAACCTCCCGATATATAATAGGAAGTTTCCTTATTATCTTTTTCTCTTATAAGCATTTCACCTGCACCAAGAGGAGATATGAAATTAATATGGTTTGCCAATATTCCAATATCTCCATTCTCTGTTCTTATCTTTAAAAAAGTTACAGGTTTTCTGAAAACAAGACCTTCAGGCGTTACAGCTTTTGCAATAAATTCTGTTGCCATATAGTATTCTCCTGTCTTTAGATTTTTATTCACTCATAAGTTTTCTTGCTTTTGCTACTGCTTCATCAATAGTTCCTACATATAGGAATGCCTGTTCAGGAAGGTCATCATGAAGGCCATCCAGAATTTCCTTGAACCCCCTTATTGTATCCCTTAAAGGAACGTATTTCCCCTTCATTCCTGTAAACTGTTCTGCTACTGAAAATGGCTGTGAGAAAAATCTCTGAATTTTTCTTGCCCGGTTTACAGTCAGTTTATCTTCCTCATCCAGTTCGTCCATTCCAAGTATTGCAATTATATCCTGAAGTTCCTTATATCTCTGTAATACCTTCTGAGTATCCCTTGCAACTTTATAATGTTCATTTCCTACTATTTCAGGCTCAAGTATTCTTGATGTGGAATCAAGCGGATCCACAGCAGGATAAATTCCCAAGGATGCAATTTGTCTTGACAGAACCGTAGTCGCATCCAAATGTGCAAACGTAGTTGCAGGTGCCGGATCTGTAAGGTCATCTGCCGGTACGTAAACTGCCTGTACAGAAGTTATTGACCCTGTATTTGTGGAAGTTATTCTTTCCTGTAGTGCTCCCATTTCTGTTGACAGATTCGGCTGATATCCCACCGCTGAAGGCATTCTTCCTAAAAGGGCTGAAACTTCTGCCCCTGCCTGAGTAAATCTGAATATATTGTCAATAAATAACAATACATTCTGACCTTCCTTATCTCTAAAATACTCTGCCATTGTAAGTGCTGTAAGACCTACTCTAAGTCTTGCTCCAGGTGGCTCGTTCATTTGCCCGTAAACTAATGCTGTTTTATTAATAACACCACTTTCCTTCATTTCATTATAAAGGTCTCTTCCTTCTCTTGTTCTTTCTCCTACCCCTGCGAATACAGAAAGTCCTCCATGTCCTTTTGCAATATTATTTATAAGTTCCTGTATCAGTACGGTCTTACCTACTCCCGCACCACCAAACAGTCCTATTTTTCCACCTTTAAGATATGGAGCCAGTAAATCTACTACCTTTATTCCTGTTTCAAGTATTTCACTGTCAGTCCCCTGCTGTTCAAATGAAGGGGCTTCCTTATGTATTGAATCCATTAAATCTGCACTGATTGGTTCCCCGTTATCAACAGGTTCTCCCAATACGTTAAATATTCTTCCAAGTGTCTGTCTTCCCACCGGAACCTGTATAGGTTTTCCTGTATCTACTACTTCCAGACCTCTTCTAAGTCCATCTGTCCCTGTCATTGCAACTGCCCTGACAACATTGTTACCATTATGGGAGTGCACTTCGGCAACCAATTTCTGACCATTATCATCGTACACTTCCAGGGCATTATAAATATCTGGCAGATGATCTTCAAATTTAACATCTATGACCGGTCCTATTATCTGAACCAGTTTTCCCTTGTTAAGCAACTTTTTAACCTCCTCTGCTTATTTCATTTCTTTTCTTTCATATATTTCTTCAGTTTTTTATTTTTATTCCTAATTTTATTTCAATGCTTCCGAACCACTTACTATTTCAGATAATTCCTGTGTAATCATTGTCTGACGTTCCCTGTTATACTTAACAGTAAGTTTATTTATCATTTCTTCAGCATTGTCACTTGCCTGTTTCATGGCAGACATTCTTGCCGAATGTTCACTGGCAGAATTTTCAAGTAATGACTGATATATTTTTATATTCAGCACTTTAGGAATAAAAGAACGTAAAACCTCTTCTTCCGAAGGTTCAAATACATATTCCTTATTAGGAAGCCCCTCCTTTTTTTCAATTGGAAGAATTTTTTCTACCTGAATACTGTATTCTATTGCAGAAACAAATCTTGAGAAAATTATGTACACTTCATCATAAAAATCATTCAGATAAAACTGTACAATATCTTCACTTATTTTTTTTCCTTTTTCAAACATAGTTTCAGGTATTAACTGTGTATATTCACTGTCTACCGATATATTTCTTGACTTGCAGTAATCTTTTGCTTTTTTACCTATTGTAATTACCGAAACTTCCTTATTTTCCTTTTCAAAATTCTTTTTCATTCCTTCAAGTTTTCTAAGGGTATTTGAATTAAAGCTTCCGCATAATCCCCTGTCAGATGTCATTACAATAATACCTATTTTCTTCACTTCAGGCTTTCCATCAAATATTTCATAGTTATAACTTTTCATTCCTGCAACCAGATTATCAAAGGCTACTCCAATTGTCTTTGCATATTCCCTTGATTTCAATGTAAGAACCTGAAATTTTTTAAATTTAGTCGAAGAAACTATATTCATTGCATTAGTTATCTGACTGGTATTTTTTACACTGTCAATTCTTTCCTTTATTTCCTTCATATTTTCAGCCATTTATGTCACCTACCATACATAATCCTGCTTGTAGTTTGTAACGTATGCAATCAGTTTTTCATTAATTTCATCTGTAACTTTTTCTTCCTTCTTTATTTCAGATAAAATTTCATTTTCTGTTCTCAGACTTCCAATCAGGTCATGCTCAAACGCTTTTACCTTTTCTGTCGGTATGTCATCAAAGTACCCGTTTGTAACACAGAAGAAGGATACAACCTGTTCTTCAACTCTGTATGGATTATATTGGCTCTGTTTCAGAACCTCCATAATTTTTGCCCCTCTGTTAAGCTGATCTCTTGTAGCTTTATCAAGGTCTGATCCAAACTGTGTAAATGCCAGCAGTTCATTATATTGTGCCAGTTCCAGTTTCACTTTTGATGCAACTTGTTTCATTGCTTTTATTTGTGCACTTCCTCCAACCCTTGACACTGAAACTCCTGGATTTATTGCCGGTCTGAATCCTGAATTAAACAGATCTGTTTCTAAAAATATTTGGCCATCTGTTATTGAAATAACATTTGTAGGTATATATGCCGAAATATCTCCTGCTTTTGTTTCTACAATTGGCAATGCAGTTATAGAACCTCCACCTAGCTCATCACTAAGTTTAGCGGCTCTTTCAAGTAATCTTGAGTGAAGATAGAACACATCCCCTGGATATGCTTCCCTTCCTGGCGGTCTTCTAAGCAGAAGCGACATTTCCCTGTATGACACTGCGTGTTTTGACAGGTCATCATAAATTATAAGTACGTGTTTTCCCTGTTCCATAAAGTATTCTCCCATTGCAACACCCGCATATGGTGCAAGATATTGCAGAGGAGCTGATTCTGAAGCTGTTGCGGCAACTATTATTGTATATTCCAACGCTCCAAGTTCTTCAAGCTTTTTATATATTTGTGCTACTGTTGATCTTTTCTGACCTATTGCTACATATATACAAACTACATCATTATTTTTCTGATTAATTATTGTATCTATTGCAATGGCTGTTTTTCCTGTCTGTCTGTCTCCTATAATAAGTTCCCTCTGTCCTTTTCCTATTGGAAACATTCCGTCAATTGCCTTTATTCCTGTTTGAAGTGGCTCACTTACAGGTTTTCTATCTATTATTCCGTAAGCCGGTCTTTCTATTTTCATATATTTTGAAGCTTCAATGCTTCCTTTCCCGTCAATAGGCTCTCCCAAAGCATTTACAACTCTTCCTAGAAGACCTTCTCCTGAAGGAACCTCTGCAACTTTTCCGGTACTCTTTACAGTTCCTCCTTCTCTTATTCCTCTGGATTCACCAAAAATAACTGCTCCTATATTATCTTCTTCAAGGTTCAGTGCCATTCCCATGACACCATTTTCAAACTTCAGCAGTTCTCCTGACATTGCCTTGCTTAATCCATATACTCTGGCTATTCCATCTCCTACTTCCAATACAGTTCCTGTATTTGCAATATCCAGCGATTTATTATATCCTTCTATTTCATTACGGATAATTTTACTGACTTCTTCCGGTTTAATTCTCAAGAAAAAACACCTCCTGTTCTAAAATATTTTCTTCATGTTTTCAATCTGATTTTTAATTGAACCGTCTATTACCTGATTACCTACTTTTATAATTCCTCCACCTATAAGATTCTCATCAACTGAAAGGTTTAATACTATTTTCTTGTTGTATTTCCCTTCCAGTTTTTTTATAAGTGTCTCTCTCTGATTCTCTGATAATTCCTTCACAAAAGTTGCATTTACAGGCAATTTGTTATTTTTCTCATAATAAATTTTTAAATAGCTGTCCCTTATTTTATCAGAAAGGGCAACTCTTCCTTTTTTTACAAGGTATTTTATTACATTAAAGGCATCTTCACTTACAAAATCAAAAGATTTATGTAAATATTCCACTTTTTTGTCATATTTTATCGACGGATCCAATAAAAAAACTTTAAATTCCTCATCTTCATTGTAATTTTCCGCCAGAATATTAAGTGCTTCCCTTATCTCACCTATTTTACCTGAAGACTCAGCTATATCATAAATAGCCGTTGCATATCTTTTAGCTATTGCCTCCTTGTCCATTCTGTTAATCTCCTATTTCATTAATAAAATTGTCTATTATTTCATCCTGCTTGTCATTTATATTTTGCTTAATGATTTTTTCTGCCAGCTCGACAGCTATTTCCCCGACTTCCTTCTGAAGTTCAAATTTAGCATTCTGTCTCATTTTTTCAATATCCGCTTCAGCTTTCATCATCATTCTTTCCCTATTGTTCATTGCTGAAGAAACAATCTGGTCTTTTCTTTCATCTGCCTGTCTCTCAGCTTTAATAAGTATTTCATTGGCTCTTCTTTTTGATTCCCTTTTCAGTTTTTCCATCGCTTTTTTCTGTTCATCAAGTTTTTCTTTTTCTTCCTCTACTATTTCCATTTCTGATAAGGCAAGATGTTTTCTATCTTCAAGGACTTTACCTATTTTCTTTGAAAAAACTCTCCAGAAAAAATAAACCAGTACTAGAAAATTTATTATTTGAATAGCCATTGTAAAATCTATATTTACTAATTTTGCTCCTTCTGACATTTCTTTTCTCCTTAATATTTACGTACTGCATTAACTGTTAATACACAATTATCCTTTTAAGAATATTAAAAGGAATGAGATTACCAAGGCGTAAATCCCTGTTGACTCAGTTATTGCCAACCCTGTAATTAAAGTCTGCATTATATCCTGTTTTGCTTCAGGTTGTCTTGATATTGCTTCAACCGCATATCCTGTAGCAATTCCTTGCCCCAGTCCTGCTCCTATTCCTCCTATTGCCGCTATTCCTGCTCCTAATAAAGCTGCTGCCTGTACTATTCCTTCCATAACTTTTTATCCTCCTGTTTTTTTGTTTTTATTTATATTTTTTAATTTATAAAACTTAATAATTTCTAATTTTCTTCTTCCGCTTCTTCTCCAAGCACTTCTCCAACATATACTGATGACAGCATAGTAAAGACAAATGCCTGTATTATTCCTACAAATCCGTCAAGATAAAGCTGTATCAGCATTGGCCACCCTACTGAAAAGGAAAAGCTTCCCTGAAGGGCATTGTGAGTCCATGACTGGATAAGCCCTCTTCCTACAAGGCTATATAAAAGTCCTCCTATTACAAGTCCTGCCAGCATATTCCCAAATAATCTCATTGAAGTGTTCAGTATTTTGGATATTTCCCCTACGATATTTATAGGAAGCATAAACCATGCCGGATGCATAAGGCTCTTTATATAACCCAGCACTCCACCTTTTCTTATACCAACTGATACAAACAGTACCGCTACCACAAGGGATAACCCTATCGCTGTATTCGGATCTGCTGTAGGAGTTCTGAAAAAGTGCCCTACTGTATATCCTTCGGGTCCCCTAGTTACTGTTACAATAAAGGGAAATAAAAACAGACTTAAATTTGAAAAAAGTATAAATGCAAATAATGCTGAGAAAAACGGCATAAATTTTTTCTTATACTTTCCAAATGTAACTAAAAATGTATTTTCAATAAAATGATAATACTCTTCTAAAATAATCTGCATTTTACCTGGATTCGTAACACTTATATTTTTCACTCCCTGTTTAACAAGAATTACTATTAAAAGCATTATTGCCCATGTATTTAAAACCGTCTGGCTTAAACTCAAATTATATTTTCCTAAAACAAAGTTATAGTAATGTGGTGGTTCTACCAGTCCGTCAGGCATTACAAACTTTACAGGTAAAAAACTTGTAATAAGTGACAGTATGATGTTGACAACCAGCATTAAAATAAATAGTCCCAATATGGAAATAACTATTTTCTTTTTTTCATTCTTTCATCTCCCTTCCTTATAAAATTGAAATATCAGGTATAAATCTGAATTTCCGCTTTTTATTATACTCCTATCATTTTTATTTTTGCAAATATATTTTTTTAAGGTTTTTTTAATATATTTTTGAAATAAAAACTATTTATAAATATGGAAAAATTTAAAGGAAAGGCTACCTGCCCCTGTTGTCTGCAATATTCTGCAAAAACACTGTCTGTATAATATTTCTTACTTATATACACTACAAAAAAAGCACTCCAAAACAAAAAACAATCATACGCTTTATAAATTCAAGTGTTCCTGCAATTTTTCCATTTAATTTCACATGAAGGATTTTATATGTTCCTGATATTAACAGATACGTATTTAAAAGGGAAATAAGACTTCCAGTAAAAAAATCCCAGATATATTTCTTCCCTCTGTAATAAAAACACCTGCAATAAGTGATATAACAGAAATACATATTGTTATTACATAAGTTCTTTTTTTATCATTTCAGGTATATTTTCAAACATTTTTCTCCATTTATCAAATATTTTTCTACTCACTATTTTATATCCCTTACCTGTTTTATAAGGGACCAGTATCCCGTAAAAGCCCCTAATATAAGAAATATTATGAGTACTATTGGCTGCTGTTTCTTAAATACAAATTTTTCCAGCAGAAGATATGCCCCCAGCATGAGTATAATAGGCCCTGCCAAAATATAAATCATATTTGTTGCTATAAGAAAGTATTTCATAAGAATATTATTTTTCTTATGTCTTATTTCCTTTGCCTTATCATATCTGCCAAGACGTTTTTCTATTTTTTCCAGTCTTTCCCGTCTTTTTTCTTCGCTATCTTCATTTTCTGTCTTATCTTCATTACTTTCCAATGAAAAAACATCATCATTCATATTTCCTTCAAAAATATTTATTTTCTGCTGTATCATCTTTTTTTATTGACTTCTTTTTATACTTTTACTGCTTTTTTTTAATATATCAGACATTTAACTTCTCCTAATTTACCTATATTTTTTTAAATATAAAAAATATTCTGCTTTCCCCAAAATCAGGATTTGTAGCAGCATCAAAAATTTCAAAACCGGCTTTTTGAACTGTTTCCACAACCCATTCAGGCTCATATATAAATTTGTTATGCTGTTCATTATACTTTCTGAATAAGTTATCCCCTTCCTGCTGTCTTATAAACAAATCTATTTCAACAAAATATTTACTTTTCGATTTTTTTTCGTATCTCCAGATACTTGTATACTCAGGCTCTTCATCTAAAAATATTCCATTTTCAAATATTTCTTCAAATATTTCTTCCGTCACAATATCAAATATGAGATATCCACCTTTTTTTAAGATTTTTTTATAGGCTTTTTGATATGAACTTTTTAAATTCTGTCTTATTTTTCAAAAATAGTTTACTGTATCAAAAATTACACATAATATAATCAGCTTCATTACTATGCTCATAATTTACAATATCCGCCTTTACAAGCTTATAATCATTATTTTTCAGATTTTTAGACTTTATCTTTTTTTCAGCCATTTCAAGCATTCCTTCAGATATATCAACTCCTGTAACTGAAAAATCCGTCATCTAAAAAGCCTGTATATAAATTCTCCTGTTCCACATCCCAGATCGAGAACCTTTCCCTTAGTCTTAATATATGTTTTAAGAAACTTGTACCAGCCTTTATAATCCACATGTTTCATAAAAACATCATATACTTCAGCAAATTCCTTGTGCATTTCAAAAACCTCTTTTCTATTCAATTCCTTTTTTTATTGATAAATTATAATATTTTTCATATTTTTTTGTCAAAAAAATTTCACCCCTGTTTTAAACAATAACCTATCCTTAAAATCAAAAAAAGAAACTGAGTTATAATCTATAAAAAAATATACTCCCTATATTGAAATATATTATTTACTTTTCATTATAAAACAGTTCCTTTTTCATATTTTATTGATTTTCCTATAAATCATCAGGGCCAAATGAATAAGGCAGTAATTCATTTATCGACCATATTTTATACTTTTTATCCTTATTTGTCAGAATAATGACTGTATCCTTATCAGAAAATTCTGAAATTACCTGTCTGCAGGCACCACACGGACTAATTGGTTCAGGTGTACCTCCGGTCACTACTAACAGTTTGATTTTTTTCATTCCTTCAGTCACTGCTGTGGGAATTACATTTCTTTCTGCACATATTCCTAACCCATAGGAAGCATTTTCCACATTTACTCCTCTGAATTTTCTTCCCTGTTCATCAATCAGTAATGCCGCAACAGGAAACTTAGAATACGGAACATACGCATTTTTAAGTATGTCATTTGCTTCGTCTATGTATCCGGATATTTCTTCTTCAGTTAATTTCATTTTTCCATTTATTTCTTTCATAATTTTCTCCTGTTAATTAGTCTGTATCCTATAAACTTAAAGTACTTTCAAGAGCTACTTCAATCATGTCATTGAATGTAAGCTGTCTTTCTTCTGCAGAAGTAACTTCTCCTGTAACTAATGAATCACTTATTGTTAAAAGAGTCAATGCATTTACCCCAAATTTTGCAGCTGTCGTATACAGTTGAGCAGTTTCCATTTCTACACATAGCACACCAAATTTTGCCCATTTTTTCCATCCTTCAGGGTCATCTCCATAAAAAGTATCGCTTGTAAGAACATTTCCAGGTTTCATGTTCAATCCTTTTGATTTTCCAGCTTCATAAGCTTTAAACAGTAATTCTGCACTTGCAGTAGGTGCATAGTCAGCTCCGTTAAATCTTAATTTGTTTATTGCAGAATCTGTAGAAGCAGCCATTGCAATAACTACATCTCTTATTTTTACATCTTCCTGTAAAGATCCTGCTGTTCCTATTCTTATTAAATTTTTACATCCATATTCATTAATTAATTCATGAGTATAAATTCCTATTGAAGGCACTCCCATTCCTGTTCCCTGAACAGATACTCTTTTTCCTTTATAAGTTCCTGTAAATCCTAACATTCCTCTTACATTGTTATATTGTACTACATCTTCCAAAAATGTTTCTGCAATATATTTCGCTCTTAGCGGATCTCCCGGTAATAATACCGTTTCTGCGATATCTCCCTTTTTTGCTCCTAAGTGCGGTGTTGCCATATTCATACCTCCTAAATTTTATTTTTATATTTTTAGCTAACTCTTAAATTTCAATGGCTTTTTTCAACTAAATTAATAACTATACTATTATAGCATAATTCCCATAATTATTTCATCATAATAATTTCCATTTTTTAGTTGATGTTCTTCCAATGGTAAAATCAAAGTATCACCTCTTTTATGTATAGTTTTTCCTTAATAAATTTCCACAATTCACTATTCTACTCATGCTCCTTGCATGCAAGTTCTTCTACTTCAAGCTTAAATACACATACAGAATTTACCATTTTTTCATTAAATTGCCATTCTGCTTTTCCGGTATTATGTTTCATTATTTCAATAAGTCCCTGAACCTTTTCATCATAATCTTCAACAATAAAAACCTTTCCTGTTCCTATAATACTCTGAAATGCTGAAGTATAAGTACATGCAACATCATCTTTCCCATATATTCTATGATTCGTGTCAAGTTCAAAGCCTACATTGTTATTTTCTTTCATTATGTCATGTTTTCTTCCTGTTTTTGCACCATGAAAATAAAATATAAATTTTTCATTTCTTTCGATGAATCCAAAATTTAAGGGAACTATATAAACTTTTCCATTGTCATTAAATCCTAATCTGCAGCAATCACAACTGGATATGATTTCTTTTATTTTTTCTCTACCTGTTATTTCCCTGTCTTTTCTTCTCATTGTTTATATTTTCTCCTTTAGGTTGCTCTAATCAAACAATGCTTCCCAAACATCTGATTTATATGCTTCAAAACACATTCTAATCTGCTTTTCAGTGTTTCTTATTTCTGAAAGTTCAGGTAAATTATCAATTTCAAAATACCCTCTTTCAGATGTTTCAATATTTTTGACAAATTCACATTCATTATCATCAGTTATTCTGCAAAGAACAAAAATTTTTGTAACTCCATAGGGAACTGTACCTAAACCACAGCCTAAATTATTTTTCACACCATCCTGTACAGCTATAATTTTTTCTGCAGTTACATTTATTCCTGCTTCCTCCAGTACTTCCTTTACAGTGTTGTCTGCAACTGACTGATCCACATCTACCCAGCCTCCAGGAAGCGACCATTTCCCGTCTCTTTCCTTTACCATGAGAACCCTGTCTTCCTTAAATACTGCGGCACGGCAGTCAATCTTAGGTGTCTGATATCCGACTTCATTGCAGAAAAGATTTTTCACCTTTTCCACTGGGATATCTCCTTTATTAGCCATTATTTCTGCTGAAATTTCCCTTATCCGTGTATATCTTTCCACATCAAACACATCTTTCGCATAATTTAGTCCGGCCTGCGACAGACTCTGTAATTCCATGGCCCATTTTAGCCACTGTTCCCTATCTTTCATATTAAGTCCTTCCGATAAAATAACCTTTTATAATATTTCCTTAGCAAAACTTCCTTCTTTTTCAGTTCCCAATAGAAGTTCTTCAACTGTTGCAGCAATATCCGCAAAAGTTTTTCTAGTTCCAATATTTACATTCTTTTTAACATTTTTACCACAAATTAATATTGGTATGTATTCTCTTGTATGGTCTGTTCCTTTGTATGTAGGGTCATTTCCATGATCCGCAGTGATAATAAGAATTTCATCATCTTTCAAGTTCTTTTGGATTTCAGGAAGCCAGTTGTCAAATTCAATTAATGCTTTTACATAACCTTCTACATTTCTTCTATGTCCGTATACAGCATCAAAATCAACTAAGTTAGTGAAAATCAATCCTTTTGTATCTTCCTTCAATGCGGCCACTGTTTTCTTAATTCCATCCAGGTTATCCTGATTAGCTTTTCTGTTGTCTGTAATTCCTTTTCCATTGAAGAGGTCGCTTGTCTTACCAATTCCCACTACATCAAGTCCAGCTTTTTCCAATCTTTCAATCATGCTTTCTCTTGGAGGGTCAATGGAGAAGTCGTGTCTATTTGCAGTTCTTTTAAATTCTCCTACTTTTTTACCAACATAAGGTCTTGCAATTACCCTTGCCACAGGTGATTTCTCATTACAAATTTCAAGTGCAATTTCACACGCTTTGTAAAGTTCTTCCAATGGTATAATTTCTTCATTTGCAGCAATCTGGAATACAGGATCTGCTGAACCGTAAACTATCCAGTTACCTGTTTTTATCTGCTTTTCTCCATATTGATCAATTGCGACAGTTCCTGAAAGTGGCTTGTTTAACATAACTTTTCTTCCGGTTTTTTCTTCAAATTCCTTTATAACCTCATCTGAAAATCCATTCTGGTAGTTTGGAAATGGTCTTTCCAATGGTACTCCTGCAATTTCCCAGTGGCCAGTCGTAGAATCTTTTCCATGTGATACTTCAATAGCTCTTCCGTAAGCTCCTTCAGCGCTTTCAACAGCTGGTGTCCCTTCAATTTCAGTAATATTTCCAAGCCCTAATTTCCCCATATTAGGCAAACTCATTCCCCCATAAGCTTTAGCCATATTTCCTAAGGTATTTGACCCGCAGTCATCAAATAAATTTGCATCAGGCAATTCTCCTGCTCCAACACTATCCAATACTATTATTGTAACTCTCTCCACTTTTCCCATTTTTCTGCTTTCCTTTCTTTTTTATTAATTATATTATACCTTTTATATTTTTTAAAAGCAAATTAATTCTATGGTTTATGTTATTTTTAGTAATTTGAACCAAATATAAACATAGCTATATATGATGTATATTCGATAACTTTAATTATCATATTTTTTTATAATTTTTAGGCATAACATTATTCTGAAAATAATAAAAAAATTAAATTTTACACTATTAAAATTTGTATTTTCATAATTAATTATTACTTTTTTTATCTGTTTCAAAAAAATGATTCATAACATAAATTTCTTTTTTTCTTTTTCAGATATTGATATACTGTAATTATTGTATCTTTTCATAACATAATCTTTTTTTAAAAAAATCTTATTACGGTTATTATTAGTAATAATATTATTACTGTAAATAATTTGATTATTAAATTTAAATATCCCCAAAGCAATTCCAACTGAAAAAAATTATCATTAAACTAAATACTGCAAAAACACATCATATAATGCTTTTTCAAAAAAATTGAGTATTTTACATATAATTTTTTTCTTCCTCTTTTTTTTCACGAATTTCTTTTTTTGGGATAACCTATTTTCTCCAACAAATATTCCAAAAATTTCATCTTTATTTTTTTATGTCACAAAAAAATATAACTTTTTTTATGATTATTTTCTATTGAAACATCGATTATTAAATTACAGAAATACTTATAAATATTCATTGAGCTGTCAAAGTTTAAAAAAATATCATACGAACCTAATATATTTTTTTCTCACTGTCAAAGTTTTTATATCATTGTATGCAATAGTTTTTCTCAAAAAAATAGACCTTTTATTTTCACTTCATAATCAGAAAAAAATCAAATTTCATCTTGCTTTTTAATAATCATTACCAAAAAGAAATCTATATACAAAATAACTTATTCCAATAGCTAAAAAAATATTCCAGCCTTTTTCTTTTTCATTAAATAAAAATATAGATTCCTGCTAATAAATGTCCTAAAAAAACAGTATTAGAAAAAAATATATCCCACCTATTAATTTCAAATTTTGAATATTTTATTTTCATTCAATTTATCTCCATATTTTATTATTTCTTCCTATATTTTCTCCCTTTCTTCTCTCCAAATGCCTCCAAAATCCCATTTTTTTCAAAAGTTTATTCAAAAAAATCTTCTCGCCGTAGAATCCGAAACATTCAAAAATCTTTTTGAACTTCACTATTATCAATATAATTATTTTTTTCTCAAAAATACTCTTCCAGTATTTTTCAGTCTTTGTAACTCTTTATCAGTCATTTTATCAGTCAAAATATCAGTCATTTTTAAGTCTTTTTTTGTAATTCTTCTAAAGTTTCTTTTTATTATTTCAAGAATAAATGTAATAAATTGCGTTGATTTTTCCAGCAGTATTTGATAAATTTATAGCTTCATAATACTTCTGCTGTTTTTTCTGAATCAAGTTTTCAATTGGAAGCCAAGCAAAAAAATCTTTCCATTTTGACAGGATTAATGTATGCCAAAGTCGCCCTAATCTTCCATTTCCATCTTGAAAGGGATGTATAAATTCAAATTCATAATGAAATACACAAGCTTTTATTAGTGGGTGAACTTTACTCTTTTTTAACCACAAAAAAAGTTGTTCTACTAATTCAAGAATATATTGAGGTGGTGTCCCTGCATGAATCAGCTGACTTCCCTGATAAACTCCTGCTCCTTTTGTACGAAATCTGCCGCTTTCATTTATTAAATCAGCAGTCAGAATTTTATGTGCTTTCAATAAATCTTTAATTGAATATGGATTTAATAAACTTAATTTTTCATAGATTTCATAAGCATTTTTGACTTCTTTTATATCCTTTGGCGGAGCTAAAATTTTTTTTCCATTAATCACATCTGTTACTTGTTCAAATGTTAGTGTGTTTTGCTCTATCGCAAGCGATGAATAAATTGTTTTTATTCTATTTTCTCTTCTCAAAACTGGATTTGAAGATAGTTTTTCTGAAACTATAATCATTCCTGTTAATTCAGTAATCTGAGCCACCAGCTCAATTATCTCATTTGTGATTTCAAATGGTGGACTATAACCATATTCTTTTTCCATATTAAAATTATCCTTTATCATTTCTTTCTTTTTCCACAATATTTCCAATTTCCTCTGCCATATACAATGGTAAATTTAACAACCATTCTTCTTTTTTATAATCATTCATTGATATTCTTACTGATATTTCAGGATTATATTTTTCTTTATACACTTTCAAACTTTTGGCTTTTAAATTTACTTCAGCTTTTACTTCGACAGGGATTACACTTTCTCCATTATCTAATAAAAAATCAATTTCACATGAACCACGGTCATTTGTGTAATAATATGTATTCAAATTTTCAATTGTAACAAGTTGCTGCAGCACATATTGTTCTGTTAATGCTCCTTTAAATTCAACAAATAGTTTATTTCCTTCAATAAGCGTACTCTGATTCAATCCTGTCATGCAGGTAAGAAGTCCTGTATCAAGTAAAAATAATTTAAAAGCCTTTAAATCCTCGTATACTTTTAATGGAAGTTTAGGATTATTAACCCTGTTCACTTTATAAATAAGACCACAGTCAATAAGCCACATTAATGCCATTTCATATTCTTTTGCCCTCGCACCTTCTCTAACCAGACCATAGATAAACTTTTTATTTTCTTTTGACAAGTTGTGATGGAATACTATTCCATAACATTCTCAATCTAGGCACAATTTCATTTGGAGCATGTTTTGAAAAATCCTGTTCATAGGCTAAAAGTATACGCTTTTGAATTTCCCTAACTTCATTAAAATCTTTATTTTCCGAAAAACGAAGTACGCATTCAGGCATTCCACCTACAAAATAATAATATTTAAGCATATCTATAAATTTTTGCTTAAATACTTTTATCATCTGATAATCATTATTTTCAACAAGTTTTAAAAATTTTTCATTCCCTGTGGCAAGTAAAAATTCCTTAAAAGATAAAGGATACAACTTTAAAAAATCAATTTTCCCAACTGGAAATGATGTTCCCTCATGCAGTGCAACTCCTAACAACGAACCTGCACAAATAATATGATACTGCTGTGCATTTTCGTAAAAATATTTAAGGCTGGAAATTGCTCTTGGAACTTCCTGAACTTCATCAAAAATAATCAAAGTTTCTTCGGGCACTATTTTTATTCCACTATAAAGCTCAATCCCCATAATTAGTCGCTCTACATCTAAATCCACTTCAAACAATTCTTTCATATTAGAATTAGAATCAAAATTTATATAAACTGTATTTTTATAAGCCTTCTCTCCAAATTCCTTCATAAGCCAAGTTTTTCCTACTTGTCTTGCCCCTTGTATAACCAAAGGTTTCCTATCTTTTTTATTTTTCCATTCATAAAGATTTTCAATAGCAATTCTATACATAAAACACCTCTTTTTATAACTTTATGTATGAAATATAGCATATCTCAACAAAAAAATTACAACGAAAAAAATGTTTTTTTATTGCACACTTTTTACAACAAAAAAATGCAAACGTATTACAAAAAAATTACAACGATACTTCATTATTTTTTTAAATTTGCTAAAAGCCATACAAACCCTTTTTTTTCATTAAATAGAAGCTTTAACAACTCTATTATAATAGAAAAATATTTCTTACTTGAAAAATTTTTGTTTCCCCATAACTTATTTTTTTAAACCTTACCTGTATTGTCATTATTCTAAATTCCATTTTTTTATTTCCTATCCTTTTTATTTTAATCTGTATAAGCAATTAGTTCCCTTTGATTAAAAACCATCTCCATTCATCTTTAGGCAGATATTCATAACTTCGATTTTTTTATCTTTTTCCATCTCCATTTGGAAGCACTTCAAATGTATTATAATCTACACCTTCTAAAAATTTTTTTCCCTCAAAAATAAATATTTTTTTATTATCTTTTTATAAACCAGTTATTCAAAAACTTCTACTTTATCTTTATTAATTCTTTTTTTACTTCATAAATAAAAATAGGATGAATCAAAACAGTTTAACATTTTATTTTTTTTATAGTATACATTGTATTTATCTTTTCCATACAATGTACCGTATATTATTCCATTTGGCAAAAAAATTCAAATGTTTCAGGATCTTTAATTTTTTTCCAGATAATGAAGAATCTATTGCTTCACTTCCTCTATAAATATGATTTTTTTATCTTTCGCATAATCTTCATTTAAAACTTTAAAAACTCATAATATCAGCATTTTCTATTTTTTTTCATCCCGATAATAAATTTTATTATCATTTTTTTCCAATAATTCTTCCCTAATTTTTTTCGAAATTTTTTTAATTTTTACATCTTTTTATTTTTTTACCCATGTAATAAACATTCTTATCATCTTTTAAAAAGAGAAAAATCCTATCAACTCAGCAGTTTTTCGGATTTGCTCCTCCAAAAATTTCATTTCCATAATAAACATTTCCTTTATATATTGAATAACTATCTCCTAAAAATTTGAATAACATCTCCAAAACTCACATTTGCCAAAAATTAAAAAAATAATACTATTTTTTTAAAAAAATCTTTTTCACAAATCATCCTTTCTCTTAATCCAAAAAAATTCCTTTACTTCCATGTGTCTTCCTTCATTTCCACCTTCTTCATTCCAGAAACAAATTTATTTCCTTTCACAAAAAAATCTTAATTTCTTCTCAGTCCAAATTCCTTTATTTGGAATTCCTATTCTTGCAGAAGTTTCTATTTTCCTAGGAATTTTAGCATTTTCAAAGTCAAGATATAAATATTTTTTTCATTTATTTTAGAAATATCATATTTAATTCCAAAAATTTCTATTTTCTAATTTCTCTAATAAATTTTTTTCTTTTTCAAACATATTCTTTTTCAATAATCTGAATTTCTGTCTTATTGAATCTGTCATCTATTCCAAACGCCTTTGTCAATTTTCCTAGCTATTACTCACCAGAATTCCGCTTTTCCCACGATTTTCTTCCATTATATTGACATTTAGAATAGGCTCTACTGCCCGAATTAATACTGCCTGCGGATTACCTTCCTCACATGAGACGATATTCAGCATTTTATGAGTATGCATCGTATAAATATAGACTGTTCCTGCCTTCTCAAACAATGCTTCAACTTTTGGCGTCTTCTTATTTCCATATCCGTGACAGGCTTTATCAAACTCTCCTAAATATGCCTCTGTTTCAACAATGTACCCCGCAAATATTCCATTTTCATTTTTTAAAATCAGAATCTTTCCAAGCAGTTCCCTTGCCATTGTAACAGTATCTTGCTGATAAAATTTTTCTTTTACTTCTAAAATCATCTCTTTTGTTTCCTTTGTATTTTACTCAACATATTTTTTTAACTGACTTTTATGAATAAATCCTCTATATTCTTTAACTCTCCATTCCTTCTCATCTTCAGAAGGATAATCAGCATAGTGAATATAATACCAGTCGCCATATTTCGTAATATATTTTACAATAGTTCCATTATCCATTTTTAAAACAATTTTTGAATCTTTTGTCGGCTTTTTCACGTAAATTTGAATATCCATCCTTTGAACTTACTTCATATTTTTTCAAATTAAATTCTTCATCCGGATCTATAAAATCTTCTTCCGAATCTTCTGATTTTTTTGTTTTAATTTCTGTTATTTTTGATTTTGCGCTACTAACTCTCTTTAATTCCGTGGCATAAGCATAAACTGTTGTAAAATCACATTCTGTATATGGTACCACCTTTTTTATCTTTACTATTGACTGAACTTCAAAGCTTCCTCTACGGATTTTCTGCATTTTTTTGTACTCTTCCGGGAAATTTTTCTTTAATATTTCAGTTACAGTTTTCTCTGTCTTAACAGCTTCCTTTTCATAATCCGCATCAATATCCGGATTATAATAATCAAAATTTCTAAGCCTCAATACTAACGGCTTTCCATTTACAATATCTTTATTTTCAGGATAAAATAGCATTTCACCATATCCTGCCGCAAAACATGGAATATCTCTATCATTTTTATCCCAATCCATTTTAAGAAGCCCTTTTAAATTTAAAATTACCCCTTCATCAGTCAGCAGAACTTCATCAGCTTTCACATTCTGACTAAATCCAATCATAGAAATTAATAGTAAAAATCCAAAAAATAAATAATTTTTAAGTTTCATTCTACTTCACCCCTCCAGCTATTAGCAAAATATTTAATATCCTGATTTTTCACTTTCCATTCCTGTTACAATTGCTATTCCAGAACTTGTACCAAGTCTTGTTGCTCCTAATTCAATATATTTTTTTGCAGTTTCAAGGTCTTTCACGCCACCACTTGCCTTAACTTCTGCTTTATCTCCGACTACTGATTTCATAAGTTGTACATCTTCAAATGTTGCTCCTCCTGTTCCAAATCCTGTAGAAGTTTTTACAAAATCAGCCTTTGCATTTAATGACAGTTCACATGCCTTTTTCTTTTCATCATCAGTAAGGTAACAAGTTTCTATTATTACTTTTAATACGTTATTTCCAATAGTTTCCTTGATTTCTCTGATTTCATTTTCCACATATTCGTATTCTCCATCTTTTAATGCTCCAATATTTATAACCATATCTATTTCTGAAGCACCGTCTTCTATTGCTCTTTTTGCTTCAAAAACTTTCGCATCCTTAGACATTGCTCCCAAAGGAAATCCCACAACTGCAGCCACCTTCACATCAGAATTTTTTACCTGCTCATAAGCATATCTGACATTTGCACCATTTACACATACAGAAAAGAAATTATATTTTTTTGCCTCTTCACATAATTTCTTAATATCTTCCTTTCTGGCAGTCGCCTTTAAAATTGTGTGATCAATAAATTTGCTTATTTCCATTATTATCATTCCCTTCTTTGATTTGTTATTTGTTGTTTTTATTTTATTATATTATATCGGCTTTTTATTCTTTTAGCAACTTTATTTTAAACAAAAAAAGACTGGAAAAATCCAGCCTTTTTATCACGAGATTTTTTTATATTATAATTAAATTTTCTCTTATAAGTTTTTTTCTGATTACATAGATTATTTTTTTAAAAATTTCTGCTGTCTTTTTGTTAAAAAAATTCTATCAGATTCATATGCTTTTATCCCATTTCTTGACATATCAAACTCATCCATTGACAACACATACTTTGGATAGTTGTCTTTAATATTTTCTAAAACTGAAAAATTCTCTTTCTTTTGTGTCTTCTGATGCCAGCAGGTAACTCACCTGAATATATATTGTTTCATCATTTTTTTACAGATAAAAATCTACTTCAAGATTATCTACCTTTCCAATTTTTTTACATTATATCCTCTTCTTAACATTTCAAAGTACACAATATTTTCCAGTACTTGATTTATATTTTTTTGATTATTTTCCATTATAGCTTCCCTTATCCCATGATCAGCTATGTAATATTTTTCATTCACATTCAGTATCTTTTTTCCTAATAAATCATTTCTAGCAACCCGGTAAACTAAAAACGCCTCTTCACATGCCTTTATATAGTTTAGTATTGTTTCTGTTGCCACTTTTCTATTCTCGCTTTTAAAAAATTTAGAAATTGATGTCGCTGAAAATGTATTTCCAATATTCATAACAACATAATTTATTATTCTTTCTAGCAAATCTGTATCTCTAATATTATTTCTCCGGGTAATATCCTTTAATATAATGGAAGCATATAAGTCCTGTAAATATTGCATACTTGCTTCATAATTGTAATCTAAATTATGAAGAAACGGCATTCCTCCAAATTTTACATAGTCTTGAAATGCTTCTTTTAAATCTATTTCTTTATTTTTCTCTTTCATAATTTCAAAAAACTCTTTAAATGAAAACGGATACACAACAAATTCAATATATCTCCCAGCCAGATATGTCGAAAGTTCCCCTGAAAGCAGCTTGGCATTTGAACCTGTGATATAAATATCAAATTTAAAGTCTTCATCCACCCTCAAAGAGTTCACACATCTTTCCCATTCTTCCACTTCTTGAATCTCATCTAAAAAAATATAGTAGCTCTTATATTTATCATTAACCTTATTTAAAATAAAATCATATAATCTCTCATAATTCTTTAGTTTTCTATATTTCAGATTTTCAAAATTAATATAAATAAACTGATTTTCATTTATTCCTCTATTTTTCAATTCCTCCATTAAAAGTTTTAACATAACTGATTTTTCCACTTCTCCTTATTCCTGTCAAAACCTTTATCACATCTTTATCAATAAAAAGGTACTATTTTTTTTATATACTCATCTCTTTTTTTAACATCTTATCACCTCTTTTTCAATTATAACTTACAAAAAAATTAAAAAAATCAATATTTTTTTATCAGTTATAACTTACAAAAAAATATTTTTTTACAATTTTATAAGTTATAACTTAGCAAATAAATACGAAAAATAAAAAAAGATTAGCCTTCACTTTTCATAAAAAAACTAATCCTTCAAAAATTTATTAAATTTATAAATTACAATATTATAATATCGTTCTACAAAACCTTATCTTTCAAATACTTCCACAATACAACCATCAAAGCTACCATTATCACAAAAATTATGACTAATGCCCAAAATCCTGTGTCTTGAAGTGGTAATTTTACATTCATTCCATAAAATCCAAAAATCATATTTGGAACTGTGATTAGTATTGTCGCCGCTGCCAAAACTTTCATTGTAATATTCATATTATTTCCAATATATGAAGAGTATGTTTCCCTTGTTGTTTTACAAATTTCACAGTATGATGAAGATAAATCAAGTGTAAAGTTTATTTCCTGTAAAATTCTTGTCATATATTCTTCATATTGCTGAAATTGTTTATCTTCTTTCAAATTCTCAACGACATAATCCAAGTTTCTCATTGCAATATTGTAAACATAAAAGCCTTGCTCCACTTCCGATAATGAAATCAATTTTTCATTGCTTTGCTGTTCCCTTAAAACTGTTTCAATATTATCGTGCTCACCAATCAAAAGTCGTACATATTTATACAAACTTTGAGAAATTTTATGAAGCATATTTAGAAAAAAACGATTTTCCTCAAGAACATCATCCCTCAATTCAGCATATTCTTCAACAAAATCATAAAAATCTTCAAAATAATCATCATCTAAAATGACAACTTTGTCTTCCTTCATACAAATCACAATTGGATTAATTTCGTAAGATGTGACCTCTTTATCTATCATAGGTTTTTTCACAGTTGGATAATACAGCTTATAAATTTCCCAGTCTGATTTTGAAATTCTTGGAGTGAAAGTTTCTTCATCAATAACATTTTTTATTTTATCTTCACCCATTTCCAATCTTTCAGATACAATTCTATAATCTTCATCTTTTAAATTATATACATATGAAATTGTTTTCCCACTTTTTGTATCTATTCTTTTTATCATAACAACCCTCCTCGATTATTCATAATTTTTTTCATTTTATGAATAAATTATATCAAAAAAATAAAGGGGTGTTGTCAAGTATTTTATAATTTTTTTATAAACTCTTATATATTCTTCATTTCTGAATTTTTTTCTATAAATCCTAATTTCTTAAACAGATTAATAGATGGATTATCTATGGCTATATTATCATAAAATTCCTTTATTCCATTCTCTTTTGCACTTCTACAAAGTAACTTTATACCTTCAGTTCCATAGCCCCTGTTTCTCCATTTATCTAATATCAATATTCCGCAACAATAGGCATCTGTGCTTTCATCATATCTGTAATAAACTTCTCCTATATATTCTTTAAGATTTTTGTTATACAAATATCTGTAAAATCTTTTGCCTTGAACATTTTCCATCCAATAAGCATACCATTCTTCCCATTGTTCTTTTGGAAAATTTATAGTTCCACCATATGCATGATTGTAGGACATTGTTTCCGGATCACTTAAAAGTTTCTCTATAAACCACAATTCTTCAATTGTAGGACTCTTTAATACTATTTCTTCCATTATCAAGTTCCTTTCTGCACTTCAAATCCTGCTTTATTATAAATATTTATAGCTGGAATATTACTGTCTGTCACATACAAAACTATCTTTTCATACCCTTTTTCCTGTGCTTTCATTAATAGTCTTGAAAGCAGGTTAAGAGAAAGATTTTTTCCTCTCTATTCAGGCAATACAGCCAATGTGACTATATATAGTTCTTCTTCATCAAGTACTGCTACTATTCCACCAGCAATATTTTCATTTGAAGTTACTTGCTATGGTGTATAAATCTTCTTCTTTTTTTCAGATTATATTCCATTCTTATTTTCATATTATTTCTCCTAGTTGCAGAAAACTCCTATTATTCTATTATTTCCAGTATTGCCTTCTGTTTTTCCACTTTTTCTTCCTGAATTACGTAGGCATCTAAAAGCATATTTTTAGAATCTTCAACATTTTTGCTGTCATTATAATAGATTTCAGCTATTTTTTCATTTTTATTGACCTTATCTCCAACTTTTTTCAATATTTTTATTCCAACAGCATGGTCTATCAAGTCTTCCTTAGTTGCTCTTCCAGCTCCAATAATCATTGCAGCCTTTCCTATTTCTTCAGCTTTTATTTTTGAAACATATCCTTCCTTTGGAGAAAATACTTCCATAACTTCTTTTGGCTGAGGAAGAAGACTGTAATCATTTACCAGATTTCCATTTCCTCCACTTTCAGTTATAAATTGAGATAATTTCAAGAGCACTTCCATTGTTTATTACTTCATCAATTTTTTTCTTTCCTTCTGATAAATCTTTTATTTCACCTTTTGCCTTCAATGACAGTAAAGCAATAGTATAAACTACTTCATTAAGGTCTTCAGGACCATTTCCCTTTAATGTTTCTATAGCTTCCACTATTTCATTTGCATTTCCTATTGCAAATCCTAGAGGTTCGTCCATGTTACTCAACACTACTTTTACCTGTCTTCCTGCTCCCTTTCCAATTTCTATCATTCTTTTTGCCAGCTCTTTAGCATGACTGATATCCTTCATAAAAGCCCCGTCTCCCACTTTTACATCAAGTACTATCACATCAGACTGTATAGCCAGTTTCTTACTCATAATACTGCTTGCAATCAGAGGAATGCTCGGTACTGTTCCTGTAACATCCCTTAAGGAGTAAAGTTTCTTGTCAAGGGGAACTATCTTATCACTGTATCCCATAAGTCCTATCCCAGTTTTATTTGCTATGGAAACAACCTCTTCCCTTGTATTCGAAAATCTAAATCCTTCTATTGATTCAAATTTATCTATTGTTCCTCCTGTATGTCCCAATCCTTTTCCAGAAAGTTTTGTAGTTCCCATTCCAAGTGCTGAAAGTATTGGAGCAAGTACAACAGTTACTTTGTCTCCAACTCCTCCTGTACTGTGCTTATCTACAAGAAACTTATCAACATCATCAAATTTTACAATATCTCCAGAATCCCTCATTATAGTTGTAAATTCCAGTAATTCCCCAGCTGTCATATCATTAAAGTAAGTTGCCATAAGAAATGCTGACATTTGATAATCAGGTACATTTCCCTTTAAATATTCATTTAACAAAAATGAGATTTCTTCTTTTGAAAGTTCTTCTTTATTTCTTTTCTTTTCTATTAAATCTACTGCTCTCATTATACTCTCCTAATTTTTTTTTATTTAATCAAGAAAAGCAGGAAAAATCCTGCTTTTGCTGTATTTAAATTTTCTAACTGTTATTATTTACCTTGTACAGTAGGACTAACTACGATTTTCCCATCACTTATATCTTGTTTTATCTGATCTAACTTTTTAATATTTTCTTCTCCAATTTTATCTTTTGTATTTTTGAAATTAGTTGTTCCTACACCGTTTTCTTTAACACCAAATTCATGATGTTCGTTAGTGAATTTTCCTTCAAGAGTATCTTTTACTACATTAAATGTAGCAACGTCAACATATTTCATCATTGAAGTCAATATTGTTCCTGGTACTATATCATCCTGATCAGAATCTACTCCAATTGCATAAACATTTTTTTCTTTTGCAGCCTGGAATACTCCTGCTCCACTTCCTCCAGCAGCATGGTAAATTACATCAGCTTTTTGTTGAATTAAAGTTTCTGATTTAGTTTTTGCAGATGCAGGATCGTTAAATGCATTACTTCCACCAATGTAAACTGATAATACTTTTATATCAGGATTGATGTATTTTGCTCCTTGAGCGAATCCAGCTTCAAATTTTTGGATAACAGGATTTTCCATTCCACCTATAAATCCAACTGTTCCTGTTTTACTCATCATCGCAGCCAATGCTCCTACAAGGAATGATCCTTCATGTTCTTTAAATGTTAAAGAAGTAACATTTGGAAGTCCTGTAATTGTTTCATCAACGATAGCAAATTTTTGATCAGGATAAGCTGTTGCAGCTGCCATTACTGATTCTTTCATTGTGAATCCTACACCAATAATTAAATCATATTCTCCTGTTTCAGCAAATTTTTCCAATGCTTCTTTTGCTTCAGATTCTGCGTTTTTAGGTTCATATTCACTAAATTTGATACCTAATTCAGCTTTTGCTTTTTCTAATCCGTGGAATACAGCATCATTAAAAGATTTGTCTCCTTTTCCACCTGTAGAATAAACAACTGCTATGTTCTTTTTAACATCAGCTGACTGAGCAACCTGCTTTTCTCCACCGTCTTTTTTCTGTTCACCTTCTGCAGGCTTTGAATTCCCACATGCTACAAACAGTACCAATGTAGCCATGATACTTAAAAATGTTAAAATTTTTCTCATTTTTGTTTCATCCTCCTATTTTATTAAATATTTTCATTGATAAATTATACCCTTATTTTTCATTTTTTACAAATTATTTTTGTTACTTTTTTAAAAATTTTTTCAAAAATAAAATTTTATTTGTCATAAGGTTGTCCAGAAGCTTTTGGTGCTCTGGCTTTCCCACAAATCCTATAAGTGCCAGCAATGTCAACACATATGGTATCATTGTCAGGAACTGCTGTGGAATAGGGAAATTTGAAGCCTTTATTACGTCAGCAAATGCCTGTCCAAAAGCAAACAGCAGACTTGCCAGTATTGCCCCTATTGGATTCCATTTACCAAAAATCATTGCCGCCATGGCCATAAATCCTCTTCCTGCAGACATATTGTTTGAGAAGGAAGGCAATGTTACTGCTGTAAGGTATGCTCCTCCTAGTCCTGCATACATTCCTGATAAAATAACACTTATATATCTTATTTTATAAACACTTATTCCAACTGTATCTGCTGCAAGCGGATGTTCTCCAACCGCTCTTATTCTCAATCCAAGTACAGTGTGGAACAACAGATAATGACTTAAAATCGCAATTGCATATATTATTATTAATACTAATTTTTTATTTGCAAGGTGCGGTGCCTGAGGTGTAGTTCCTGCTACACCATATAATGTCTTTATTAGGAAGGATGTTGTTGCTAATGCAAAAAGGTTTATTGCAACTCCACTTATTATCTGATCCCCTTTAAGATTTATACTTATGACAGCATGAATAAGGGAGATAAGTCCTCCTACTATTATTCCGGCAAGTATTCCTAAATAAGGATTTCCTGTAGCTATATTTACTACTGTTGTAGCAAATGCTCCACTTAACATTATTCCTTCAAGTCCGATATTTACAACTCCACTACGTTCAGATAGACAGGCTCCTACTGATGTTATCAATATTGGAGGTGCTATTACTATAGTTTGTTCTATTAAAAATTTTATAATCTGAAATATATTCATTATTTCCCCTTTCTCTTCGATACGAAATTTTAAATAAATTTTCAGAAGCAACAAAGATTATTATTAAAGCCTGTATTATTGAAACTATTTCCTTATCAACCTGATATCTAAGCTGTAATGTAGATCCTCCAACATCAAGGGCAGCATAGAATATCCCTGCTATAAGTATTCCAAAAGGATTGTTTTTTCCAAGCAGTGCAACTGCCAGTCCTGTAAATCCGGCATCACCCATTATACTTTCTGTGTATACATACTGTGCTGATCCTCCTAAAATTCTTTCAGCACCACCTAGACCGGCACATATTCCTGCCAGTCCCATTGCAAGAAACATCATTTTCTTAGGACTGATTCCTGCATTTTCCGCAACAGTTTCGCTATTTCCTACAGCCTTTATGTCATAACCTGTTCTAAAATATTTGAAGAAAAGGTAAATCGCTATTACTAAAATAACTACAATAACAAATCCAAGATTTAAACGCTGTTTTGTAACTTTAAAGAAAAGAGTAGGAAGTTTTGCTCCATCAAATATTTTTTCTGACTGTGTATTTCCCGCTTTAGCATCTTTTAAAGGTCCATTCAGAACGAAATTCTGGAATTCAATAATTATATAGTTCAGCATAATTGTACTGATTACTTCATTTACACCAAATTTTGACTTCAGATAACCTGCAAGCCCTGCCCATAAAAATCCTGCAATCATTGCAACAATAAGAACTATAAGCAGATTACCTATAACATAATTTCTAAATGTTACTGCCCAGAATGTTGCGGCAAGTCCACCTGCTATCATTTGCCCCTGTGCCCCTATATTAAATAGTCCGGCCTTAAAAGCCACCATTGCGGCAAGTGCCGAGAATATTAACGGCGTAGCTGTCAATAATGTTCTCGCAAGTCCACTCATGAAAGGTGATCTTGGTGAAGTCTGATAAAATGCAGATTTTGCCATATCTGCGTATGCAAATATTGGATTTACTCCTTTTGATATCATTATAATGCCTCCAACAAGCAACGCGATCAGAACTGCTATAAGCGATGGCATTATTTCCTTAAATTTTTTACTCATCTAATTTTCCTCCTGCCATTAAGATTCCTATTTTTTCAGTAGTAGCATCCTTTCTGTCCAGCATTCCTACAATTTTTCCAGAGTGCATTACTGCTATTCTGTCGCTTAAAGCCATTATTTCAGACAATTCCGCTGACACTACCAATATTGCCTTTTTCTTAGTTTTTTCATTTAGAATAGTGTTATGTATCATTTCAATAGCTCCTATATCTACACCTCTTGTAGGCTGAGCAGCTATTATAAATTTATTTTCCTTTTCCAGTTCCCTTGCAACAACTACCTTCTGCTGATTTCCTCCGGAAAGTCCTCCAAACTTGATTTTTCCATCTGTTGGTCTTATATCATATTTCTGTATGTATTCATCTGTCTTTTTAGCAAGCAGTGAATAATCAAGAAGCATTCCCTTCTGATATACATTCTGTACTCCCAATGCCATATTTTCTTCAATTGTAAAGTCATCAAGAGTTGCCCTTTTATGTCTATTTTCAGGTATGTGTGATAATCCCTTCTGTCTTATGCTTCCAGCATCTTCATGTGTTAAATCCACCCCGTCAATAGAGTAGCTTCCACTTTCAATCTTTTGAAGTCCTGCCAGTGCTTCTATAAGCTCTGTCTGACCATTTCCTTCAACTCCGGCTATTCCCAGTACTTCACCTTCTTTTATGTCAAAGGAAATTCCTTTAATTTTTTCTATATTGTTGTCAACTTTTACTACAATATTGTCAACTTTTACAACTGTTTCCCCAATTTTTACATCAGGTCTTTTCACTTCAAACAGAACAACCCTTCCAACCATCATATTTGCTATTTTTTCTTTTGTTGCTTCTGCTCTTGTAAGTTCTCCAACATCTTTTCCTTTTCTTATAACTGTTATATTATCTGAAAGTTCCAGTACTTCATGCAGTTTATGTGTTATAAATATTATTGTTTTTCCTTCTTTAATCAGGTTTCTCATTATCGCATAAAGCTCAATTACTTCCTGTGGAGTAAGTACCGCACTAGGTTCATCAAATATAAGCAGTTCTGCCCCTTTAAACAGTATCTTCAATATTTCTATTCTCTGATGGATACCGACAGATAAATCTGAAATTTTTGCATCCGGATCAATATTCAGTCCATATTTTTCTGAAACTTCCTTTACCTGTTTTCTGGCAGTTGCCAAATCAAATATTCCTCCTGCTTTCTTTGGCTCAAAACCTAGAACCATATTTTCGGCTACAGTCAATGTGTCTATAAGCATAAAATGCTGATAAACCATTCCTATTCCAAGATTTGCAGCTACTGTAGGACTTGTGATTTCTGTTTTTTCTCCCTTGTAGTATATTTCACCTGAAGTTGGCGAATAAAGTCCATTCAGTATTTTCATAAGAGTTGATTTTCCAGCACCATTCTCTCCAACTATTGCATGAATTTCACCCTTTTTTATCTTTAGGGTAATATCATCATTAGCAACTATTTTTCCGCCCAAAAACTCTTTTCTTATATTTTTCATTTCCAAAATGTAGTCACTCATACTTCCTCCTAAACAAATTTAAACTCACATCTTACTCAATAGATGTATCAATTTTTTGTAACTGTAATTATTTAAAAAAAGATTTCAATAATTTAGTGAATCTCAATATTTTATTTAAAGAAATCTGATACATAATAGTTTGAATTCAGTTTTAATAAATTCAGAACATCTGTCTTACGTTTTATAACATTTATCTTATAATCACCGTAATAATACTTGGTTTTTTTACCATTTATGAAAAATAACCGTGTTTTCTTCATTATAAGTATACCCTTGATATTCATTATTTTCAAGTAGTAAAATTCTTCTTTTTTTAATTTTTAATTTATTTGTAGCCAGTTTATCCAGTATATCTTTCGGAAAAATCTGTCAGATAGATATTTTCCTTTATTTCAGGCAAGATTGCCTGATCTTCTATATCTTCTGAAATTACAATATCCTTGTCAAAAAGTATATACAGAGTCATCTTCAAATTTATTAAAAATCTATATTTTTATAACTTTCTTTTTACGAAATATTCAAAAATTTGATTTTCTAAAATTTTCAACAATATTTTTTTCTTTTTTTCCTTTAATTCCGATATAAGAAATTCTTTATCCAATTCTGAATACACGTTATTTTTCATCAAATTCTTCCTTATTAAGAAGCTGATTCAGAATATATATCTGTCTGTTTAAAAAAATTCCTGATCCGTTCCAATATATTGTGTCAGATTTAACTTACCTGACATTGATATAAGTTCCTGTCTCTGATTTTCATCAAGGGATGATGCCGGTATTTCCAGAATTTCTTCTTCGTCTGAAAGTTCACTTTCTTCAAGTTTTTTCATATCATCATAAAAACGTTTTTCTAAAAGTAAAGAGTATTTCTTATTTTTTTATCAACATTTTTTTCAATACCTGATTAAATTCATTGTAAAATTTATTTTTTTCAAAAAGTTCTTCAGGATAGTTAAGCTCATATTTTTTTATTTCATATTTTCCTGGAATTACCTTTCTCATTTTAGGCTCTCCATTTATTACTACTTTTACTTGTCCAAATCTTGGCTGTTCCTCTTCTTTCCATTTAATTTCTGATTTTATTTTATCAAACATGCTGAAACTTGTTAAACTTGCTCCCAGCACCATTATCATTACTATCTTTTTCAAAGTTTTCCTCCTGTTTCCTGTATTATTTTTTTATTTCTATTATTAATTTTCATAAAAAAATTATAAAAAAAGTAACAGTTATTATAGATTTTTTATAAACCTTCTTTTATAGCTTCCGCTATCTTTTCCGGTATTACTTCCATAAGTTCTTCCATAGTGGCATTTCTTATATTACTTATTGTCCCAAACCTCTTTATCAGTTCCTTTTTCCTTTTAGGCCCTATTCCATCTATATCATCCAGTGCACTTTTAATATTTCTTTTACTTCTCAGTTTTCTATGATGAGTTATTCCAAATCTGTGGGCTTCATCCCTTAATCTCTGAAGTATCTTCAAGGTTTCATCTTCCCTTTCAAACAGATATGGATCACTTTCATAGCTTTTAAATATCTCTTCTTCCCTTTTTGCAATACTTATAATATCTGTATATTCTATTTTCCCAAGCTTTTCCAGTACTTCTGTCGCAACTCCCAGCTGACCCTTTCCTCCATCTATTAATATAAGATTTGGAAGCTGATCTGTTTCCAGCTTTGAGTACCTTCTTGTCAGAGCTTCCCTCATCATGAGGAAATCATCAGGTGTATCCTTGACTGTTATCTTAAAATGTCTGTATTCCTTAGGTGTAACTTCACCATCTATTGCAACAGTCATTGCGGCCACTGCATCTTTTCCCTGAATATTGGAAATATCAAAACATTCAATTCTGTAAGGATGACTATTCAATCTTAGTGTCTTTTTAAGATTTCTCAAGCCTTCCTGAACTACTTTTTTCTGTCTTAAGTATTTCTCCACTTCTTCCTTCAGGTTCAAATATCCCATTTCAAGCAGTTCATAACGTCTGCTATGAATTTTAGGAAAGTGCATTTTTATTTCCTTACCCTTTTCTATTTTTGACCATTCCTTTATCAGTTCACTCTTGGCTTCATATCTCATGTCACATATTATATTTCTTGGTATACTCCTCTTTTCATAATATGAAGTTATAAGCCTTTCAAATAAGTCGTCTTCCTGACTTTTTTCCATAGAAATTTTTATATGATTCTTATTTATAACCTTCCCTTCCCTTATATTCAATACACATAAAAAAACAAATTCTCTTTTTTCTTCAAACACAAATACATCTTCATTAATTTCCTTACTATATTCTATTATCTGTGTCTCCAGCATTCTCTTAAGGGAGTTTATCTTTTCACGTTCATTTATTGCCCTTTCAAATTCCATGTTATCGCTGAAATGTTTCATTCTTTTTTCGAGTATATCTAAAATATCGCTCTGATGTCCCTTCAGAAAACTTTTAAAATTTTCCACATTCAAATTGTACTCTGTTTCTATATCCTTATACATACATGGAGCAGGACAAGTGTTCATATGATATTTCAGGCAAGGTTTTGTTATTTTTTCCATGTTTCTGTTACAATCCCTCATTGGAAATATTTTCAAGAGCGATTTTACAGCAAAAAATATCCCCATCGGATAAGGTCCAAAATAATCCGCCTTTTCATTTAACCTTTTTGTACTACGCACAACTTCCAGCTTGGGAAACTTTTCCCTTGTAAATTTTATGTAAGGGTAGGTTTTTTCATCCTTTAACAGAATGTTATATTTAGGTTTGTTTTTCTTTATAAGATTATTTTCCAGTATTAGTGCTTCAACTTCCGTCTTGCATATGAAAAATTCTATATCTCTTATATTTTTCACGAGTTCCAGTGTTTTTGCATTATGGGAGTTGACATTCTTAAAATAGGAAGACACCCTATTTCTAAGGTTTTTTGCCTTCCCTACATATATTATTTTACCTTTTTCATTTTTCATTAAATATACACCTGGATTATCAGGTATATTTTTATATTCTACAGGCGACTTGACTTCTATCATTTTATCTTTTTATACCTCCGTTTTATCACCTATTTCCCTATGAAACTTTGTTATTTTGTAATCCAGTTTTTCAGATAAATCCTTATACAGCATATTTACAAATGTTGCAGATCTGTGCTGACCTCCTGAACATCCTATTCCTATACGCAAATGCGATTTCCCATCCTTTTCGTATTTTGGTATGAGGTATTCCAGCATATCCAGAAGCATCTTATAGAACTCCCTGCTTTCTTCAAGCCCCATTACATAATCTATAACATCTTTATGATTTCCTGTTTTACGCTTTAAATCCTCAATATAATAAGGATTTGGTAAAAATCTCAAATCAAACATCAGATGTAAATCCAGCGGAATTCCATTCTTAAATCCAAAAGAAGTAAGGTTCACATTCAGTTTTGTCTTCTTACCTGAAAATGCTTTTTCAAGTATTTGCTGAAGCTCTTTTGCTGAGGTTTTAGTTGTGTCTATAACTAAATCTGCCTTCAGCATGAAATCCTTAATTAACTTTCTTTCTTCTTCAATATTTTCAAGCAAGGTATCATACAGATTTAAAGGATGCTTTCTTCTTGAAAGTTCGTATCTGCTAAGAAGTACATTTGTTCTGGCATCCAGATATATAACTTTATAATTTATCTCATTTTCATCAAGAAATTCAAGCTGTTTTAAAAACTGATCTATAAACTCCTGATTTCTTATGTCTATTGCAACTGCAACTTTATTTCTTTTTTTGTTGCTTAGAAATATTTCGTTTAGATATTGAAATAAACTTATCGGAAAGTTATCAATGCAGAAATATTCCCTATCTTCAAAAAAATTCATTGCTTCAGATTTTCCTGCACCGCTCATTCCTGTTATTATGACAAGTTCTTTTTTTTCTTCTCCGTCTGCCATTTCTATTTTAATTCCTCTCACTTCATTTTTTTGATTAATCTATTTTTTTATATTTTACTTTTATTAATTATACCATAATTTTACTATTTCGCATAAATTATTTTTTTAAAATTTTTTTCAATAACAGATTTTTTTATTTTATCATCTGCTGTTTGAATGATTTTTTTCTAAGTTCTTTTTAAGCTTTCAATGATAATATTGCATTATTCTAAATAAAGGAGAAACTCATATGAAGAAAAATTTTTAAATTTTGTTATTTTAGGAATTATTATAGCCGTAATTGCTATCGGTGCTTATATATTTACACAGAATAAAGTCGGTATCCCAAATTCTATGATACAGACTGCTGTTAAGGCACGTTTTCCAATTGAAAAATCGTATCCGTTGGGAAAAATAAAACTTTTCAATCCAAAAAGTCATTTTGAAAATGATAAACTTGTAATCGAAGCTGAATATATGAATGATGCCCTCAATGATAGAATTAGCGGAACAATGACATTTGAAACCGACTTAATCTATGATCCGATGAATTCGAAACTTTACTTAAATAACTTTACTCTGAAAAAGCTTACAAAGGAAGGAAAAGATATAGATATTAATAAAAAGCCTATTATAAGAACGGCATTAAATTTTGCCTTTAGTCAGCTGGAAAAAGAAGAACTGCTTAATTTAAAAAATATTGAAAAGTTTCAGACTATAAGAAATATTAAAATTGAAAAATAATAAAATTGTAGTGGAGAAATAGAAATCTATTTCTCCTTTTTTTATTCCATAATTTTTTTCCTGGCGTTCATTTGTCGCGATTTTCAAATTTATTATCTCCAGAATTATAAAAATTTTATTTTTTCATTCATATAATTCTGCTTTACAAAATGTTCAGGATATGCATGTGGATATTTATAATCCTTTGCGCCTAACTTTGTCAGATGCTTAGGTACCTCCTGAATTTTATTATTCTCAATCTGGCTGATAGCTGCATCTATTGCCAGGTATGCTGAATTGCTTTTTGGAGAAAGTGCAAGATAAATAGCCACTTCAGATAAAATTATTCTTGCTTCAGGCATACCAATTTCTTTTGTTGCATGCATTCCCGCCACAGCTATTGGAAGAGCCTGGGGATTTGCAAGTCCTATATCTTCAGACGACAGAATTACAAGCCTTCTTGCAAGATACATCGGATCTTCTCCCCCCGAAAGCATTTTACCTATCCAGTAAACTGCCGCATCAGGATCACTTCCCCTTATGCTCTTTATCATGGCTGAAATAGTATCATACTTATCTTCTGTTTTATGATATGACTTTTTCGTATTCAGAACTTCCTTCACTTCATCAATTGTAAAATTCACACCTGTATTTGAAAGCAGTTCAAGTATATTTATCGCCTGTCTTGCATCCCCTTCGATTATTTCTGCAATATATGACAGAATTTCTTCAGAAAAATCAAATTTTTCCTTTTCATTTATATTTTTAAGGATTTTAAATAAATCTTCTTCACCCAGCTTCTTAAATTCAAAAGCAAGACATCTTGATAAAAGTGCATTATTTAGGCTATAGTAAGGATTTTCAGTTGTTGCTCCTATTAATATAATATTTCCATTTTCCAAATCCTGAAGTAGTGAATCCTGCTGCAATTTATTAAATCTATGGATTTCATCAAAAAACAGCAATGTCTGTCTTCCTTCTATGCTGAATATTCTTTTTGCCCTTTCTGATAATTCCTTAATATCTGAAACTGAAGACTTTATTGCATTAAGGTATTCGTAGTTGTAATTCATTCTATTTGCAATAATTTCTGCAAGAGTGGTTTTTCCCGTACCTGGAGCTCCCCAGAAAATAGAATTCATGAATGTTTCTTTTTCTATAATCCTTTTCAGTACTCCCTTTTCCCCCACAAGTTTTTCCTGACCATAAAAATCCTCAAGAGTTTTTAGGTCTGTATCTGAAAGCCAAAGGCTTTTTTTTCTTCGTATAGATTTTCAAATAAATTCATATTTTTTTACCTCTGTTTTTTTCACAATATTTATTTTATATTTTTTTACTTTTTAGTATTTTCAATATAAAAATTCCATTTATTACTTTTTTTCATTATAACACAAAACAGAAACTCTGAAAATATCAAAGTTCCTGTTTCTGTTCTTCTAATTCTTAACTAATAAAAAGAAGAACTTCAAAACTGAAGTTCTCCAAATTAAAATTCTATTTTCCAAGTTTATCTGCTACTAATATTGCGGCAAATACACTATCAGCAGTTACTTTAAAAGGCATATTATGAATAGTTTCTGTTTCTACTGTACTTGCTTCTGCAACTTTATATAATCTTTCTCTTGAAACACTTCCAAGTCCTAGCTGTCCAAGAGTTGTAGGTAATCCTACACTTTTACATAATGCTATAACTTCATTGATTTCATCAAGTGATCTGTTTTCCAGAACCATTTGAACGATAGTTCCAAATGCAACTTTTTCTCCGTGATACATATGATGACCTTCTTCAAGTATTGTAAGTCCGTTATGAATTGCATGAGCCGCAGCAAGACCTCCACTTTCAAATCCTATTCCACTTAAATAAGTATTAGCTTCAATTATATTTTCCACAGCTTTTGAACATACTTTATTTTCTACAGCAATTTTAGCTTTAAGGCCATCTTCAAAAAGAGTATCCAGACATAATTCCGCTATGGCAAGAGCCGCTTTTGTAGCTTTTCCTCCTGCGATAGATGTAGCATTTGAATCCACACATGCTTTTGCTTCAAAATATGTAGAAAGGGCATCTCCTATTCCTGCTACTAATAGTCTTACAGGTGCATTTACAATAACATCTGTATCCATTATTACCATATCAGGATTTGATTTTAAGAACAGATATTTTTCAAATTCACCTTCAGGAGTGTATACTACTGATAAAGCACTGCATGGTGCGTCAGTAGATGCTATTGTTGGAACTACAATTACAGGAATATCTGTATAGTATGAAATTGCTTTAGCGGCATCAAGAGTTTTTCCTCCACCTATTCCTATCATTACATCACATTTCTTAAATTTCAATATTTCGATATTTCTGTCTATTTCCTTTTGAGAACATTCTCCACCAAAAACTTCAATATGGTATGGTACATTCTCCTTTTCAAATCCTTCGATTATCTTTCCTTTAAAGTTATCATAAACAAATTTATCTGCCAATATATAAGCTGATGTTTTTCCTTTAACTTTGTAATATTGCCCAAGATTTGACATTTCTCCTGCTCCTTGAACATATTTTGAAGGGGAATTAATAATTTTTCTCATACAATCATCTCCATTTGTTATTTTTTTATTTTAATTAAGTTAATTATATCACTTTTTTTTGTTTTTTTGAATAGATATTTTTTTAATATTTTTTTAATAAAAAAAGAAACTATCCTAAAAGCATATTTTAAATCCTGGATAATGATATCCACTTTTTTTAACATACTTATATAGAATAGTTCCGTTACTTTATCTCATTTTTCTATTTCCTAATATTCCTTAATTAAATATTCAAATGCTCCAAGTGCGGCTTTCGCTCCTTCACCCATTGCAATGATAATCTGTTTCTGTTTTACTGTTGTAACATCTCCTGCAGCAAATATTCCCTTTACGCTTGTCATGTTATTTTCGTTGTCTATTTCAATTTCTCCAACTTTATTAAGTTTTACTAAATCCTTTACTAATTCGCTTCTTGGAGATAGACCTATTTCAATAAATATTCCATTTATTTTTAATTCATGTTCTTCATTAGTTGCTCTATCCACATATTTTAAACTTTCAGCAAATTCTTTTCCAACAACTTCTTTTGTTGCTGAATTAAGTATAACCTTTACATTTTCCCTTTCTGCAAGCTTATCCTGTAATACTTTATCTGCTTTCATTTCTGGCATAAATTCAATCAAAGTTACACTTTTAGCTATTCCAGACATATCAATAGCCGCCTCTACTCCTGAGTTTCCTCCACCTATAACTGCAACATCTAATCCTTTATAGAATGGTCCGTCACAAGTTGAACAGTAGTGAACTCCTTTTCCTGTATATTCCTTTTCTCCAGGAATGTTAAGTCCTCTAGGTTTAGCTCCTGTTGCAATTATTATTGCCTTTGTTCTGTAACTTTTTCCGTCATCTGTTACAAAAATTTTATCTTTTCCATCTTCTTTAATTTCAGTTACAAGATGCCCTTCCTTAAAAGCCACTTCATATTCCTTAAGATGCTTATGAAGAGATTCTGCAAACTTTGCTCCTGTTGTAGATGTAGTTCCTATTATGTTTTCTATTCCATCTGTATCTAGAACCTGGCCTCCTACTTTAAGACCTACCATTGCAACTGAAAGTCCTTTTCTTGCAGAATATATAGCTGCTGAAACTGCTGCAGGTCCTGCTCCTATTACAGTTACATCATATAGTTCATTTTCATCAATTTTTACTAATTTTCCTTCATCAAGGACACCTAAATTCAAGCTAAAAATCCATTTCTCCTCCTAAATATATAATATTTTTTTAATTTTGTAATCATTACATATTATATATTTTATTACAAATTATAGAATTTGTCAACTCTTTTTATGATGAAAGTAAAAATTTCTTCATTATTTTTAATTTTATAGATTTTATAGCCCTAAAAAAATATTTCTAACTATATTTTCAACATTCACACTTCCTGAGGCTAAAGCCGCTTCCAACGTTCTAACTCCTGGCATAATTGAAAATATTGCATCAAATCCGTTATCATATAAAATTTCATAACCGCTTCCCAGATTTCCTGCTATTCCAATTACAGGAATATTATATTTTTTAGCGACTTGTGCAACTCCAAAAGGAGTTTTTCCAAAAATTGTCTGTCTATCCATTCCACCTTCACCAGTTATTACTAAATCCGCATTCTTCAATTTCTTTTCAAGATCAACTGTATCAATTACAATTTCTACACCCTTCATTAAAACTGCTCCCAAAGTAAGAAGTCCTGCACCTAGACCTCCTGCCGCTCCTGCTCCTGGAACATCATTTATTTCTATTTTCAAATCCTTTTTTACAACCTCGGCATAGTGCAAAAGGTTTTTATCTAACACTTCTACCATTTCAGGAGTTGCTCCCTTTTGGGGACCAAAAATATGAGCGGAACCATTTTTACCTGTAAGAGGATTATTGACATCGCATGCAACTAAAATTTCTACATTTTTCAGTCTTTCATCTAAACCTGAAAAATCTATATTTTTCAATTTTCCAAGCTCAAATCCTCCAAATCCAATTTCCTTTCCTTCCTTATCTGTTAATTTTGCACCTAATGCCTGCAACATTCCTGCTCCTCCATCAGTTGTTGCACTTCCTCCTATTCCTAAAATAATTTTTTCCACATTATGATCTAAAGCCTTCAACATTAACTGACCTGTTCCATATGTTGTCGTTATGTAAGGATTTCTTTTTGATTCAGGAATTAATTCAAGCCCACTTGTTGTTGCCATTTCTATAATAGCTATATTTTTATCTCCTAATACTCCGTATTTTGAAACAATTTTTTCACCTAAAGGATCCAGTGTTTCTTCATTATAAATTTTCCCGTTGGTTCCGTCTATGAGTGATTCTACTGTTCCTTCTCCTCCATCAGCCATAGGAACTTTTACTATTTCCCAATCCGGAAACAGTGATAAAATCCCTCTTTCTGCACAATCGCATACTTCTTTTGCTGACATGCTTTCCTTAAAAGAATCAGGTGCTATAACTACTTTCATATTATTTTCCTCCTATATTTTTATTTCTTATAATCCAAATATTCCAAACAGTATTGTTGATACTATTGTCAATGTAAGTCCAATCAGACTTTCAAACGGAATTATTAAAAGTCTGTCCTTTATTTCCATATTAACAGCTCCGGCAGTTGCATGGAAAAAGCTTCCATGTGGTAAATGATCAAGTACAGTTGCTCCACTATGAATCATAGCTGCAGCACTTAATGGCTTAACTCCCAATGAAACTATTGAAGGACCGAATACTTTGCTGGCTACTGCAGTCCCTGATGTTGTTGAAGCTGTAGCTGCTGACATTAATATACCTGAAAGCGGTGCCAATAAAAATGCTGGTGCCCCTGTTGAACTCAGTAATGATGTAAATATATCTTTTATATTGGAGTTTGCAATTATTCCTGCTAAAGTACCTGTTCCTATAAGTATTACAGCAACCATTATCATTTTATTTAAACCTTTTTTACAATATTCATCTATATTTTTAATTTTTCCCATTGCAATACATCCTATCAGTCCACCTATCGGTAAGGCTATTAACGGATCTATTACTATATTTGCTATTGGTCTTAAAGCTAATAGCAATATCGCACATACAGGCCCTGCTATTGCCGCCAGAAATGTAGGTTTTTCTTTTACTCCTGTCTCTACCTCTACATCTGAATCCAATATTTTTACGCCTTTTCTAGACATCATTCCTGCAATAATTACAGTAATAATTATACCAACTATTGCTGGAATAAGTCCTGAAAACATAACAGATGTCAAAGGAATTCCGAATGATTCTGAAGCTGCTATCGCATTTGGATTTGGAGAAATTATATTTCCAGATTTCCCTCCGCCAATCATAGCTATTAATATTGATGTTTTTGAAATATTAACTCTTTTTGCAAGAGCTATTGCTATTGGTGATACCGTGATAACAGATATGTCTACAAATACTCCTACTGCTGTCAGTACAAATGTGGATATAACTAAGGCAAATATTGCTTTATTCTCTCCTAGTTTATCTACAATTGTTTCTGCTATTTTGTTAGCAGCACCTGTTTCTATAAGTACACCTGCTAAATTCCTGCTGTTATAATACGTAAAATGGCAGGCATCATTCCCTGTGCTCCCTTAATCATGAAATTAACTGTTTCCACTAGACCTGCCCCGCCTAGAAGACCTCCTATTAGGGATCCTAATATTAGTGAATAAGCTGGATTAAATTTCTTCACTATTAGTACAATTGCAATTGCCAATCCTATTACGGCTCCTGTTGCTGTAATCATTTAAATTCCTCCTTTAAAATTTTTCTATTTATTTTTTCTTTGCTTATTTATACCTTCTTTTTTTACTTAAAAAAACTATATTATATAGAATATGATTTTTATATTTTTTTAGTACATATAACAAAAAAATTATATTTATTTTTTTATTTAACATGCTATAATAGTATAAATTTATTGTCATAAAAGGAGGAATTCATAATGAATATATCCCAAAAATCTCGCAACAAATATACTTTTATCATATGAAGGATATTATAAATCAGGATTTAAACTATATCAATGTTGATGGAATAATAATTGCAAGTACTGATCCGAAGAGAGTTGGAACATTCCATGCCGCTTCTCTTGAGTGTGTAAAAAAAGAAAAAAATATAATAATTGAAAAATGATAGTCAGTATGAAGGCAGTAGAAATGGTATAAACATGCCAATTTATTTTGATGATTCTATTATAGGAGTTATTGGTATAACAGGAAATAAAAATGAAGTAGAAAAATTTGGGGAAATTATAAAACTTATGACAGAAGTTCTAATAAAGGAAGCATGGATAAAAAGATCAGGATATAAGAAAAAAAGGAAATTATAAAAGCATTTATTGAAAGGGTAATTCTAGAATATGAACATGACTTTTTTTCCTATGTCTGATTTTTTTTCTTTCCCTTATGTTGTTATTGTAGGAAAAATATGATATAAGTGATGTTTTTTTGACTGATGATGATATTTATAATATTTTAAAAGATCATTTTTTTCCCATAATAAACATCATTTTTTTCACCATTTCACGAAATGAAATTATTATTTTGTATAATTACTATAAAAATGAAAAAAATTTCCTTTTCCATTGAATTGTTGAAAAAAATATTCTTAAAAAAACAAAATTAAATTTTAAATTTGGAATTGGGACTAATGCTTCTGATTATAAGGATTTAAAATTGTCATATAGAAATGCTAAGGAAATTTTTGAAAATATCTGATGTATTTTCAACTTCAGAATCTGTTTTTTTGAATATGAGAAAATGGATTTAGAACTTCTTTTTATGAATCTAAAAAAATCTAATATTGAAACTTTTAAGAAAAAAATGCCTAAAAAGATTTTTTTCTTTAAAGGAAATAAAAAGAATTTTCAGTTATTCTTTCTGTTTATGAAAAAAATTTAATGGAAGTATAACTAAAACTTCTGAAGAACTTTTTATGCACAAAAAAATACCCTCCAGTACAAACTTGCTAAAATAAAAAAATTAGTGGATACGATCCAAGAAATCTTAGAGACTTTACTGTCCTCAGTCTTGCTTTTTAAATTATAATCATTGTTTCTGAAAAATACGGACTATATTAATTTTTTTCACCACGAAATTAAATGTATAAAAAAAGACCGGTTAATATATCCAGAATATACTCTCCTGTCTTTTTTTATAAATGTATCAATTTGAAATTTTTTTATTTAAAATTGATTCTATATATACATTTTTTTCTCTTTCACCTAAAAACATATTGCTCGCTACTTTCCGGTAACTTTACAATCTCAGGAAATTCAAATCCAATATACTCACAAGTTTTTTTCTTGAAGCAAAAAATGATAAGCCGGTACATAATTTTTTTCTTGATTTCCTTCTGAAACTTTTTTTCCAATTTAAGATAGATTTCTTCACTTTTTAAAAAAATCTGTATTAAAAAAACATAAATTCTCCTTTATGTATAGATAAATTCAGGAATATCACTTTTTTTCATAAGGATCGTAATTATTTAATTTACACATAAATTCTTTTTAGATTTTCTATTTTTTTCCATCTTCTGTCCATTCTATCAAAGAAACTCCTGAAAAAAATCTTCAGATTCTTCATTTTTTTCTTTAAATTTAAAAAATACCATTCAACAATTGTCTGATTATCTTTATGAAAAAAATTGTTTTATATCCCACGCAAGAACATCAGCACGACTGTTCCATTCATAAAAACCAGAGTTTAATTTTTTTTCTATTCCTCTGTATTCATGAATCTCAACTCTCAGTATAAAGAATATTTTTTGAAAATATTCTATCTATTCCCAAATCTTTTTTTTCTAACCACATATTAAACCAAAGTGTAATAATTTCTTCTTTATTTTTCATTTTTTTACACTCCTGACATATCCAATTTATTATCTTCTCAGCATTTTCGCCGCAATTTCTACCATTCTTATTGCCAGTTCGTGATTTTCTCCGAATAAATTGTAAGCACCATCTTCACTTAGGACACCACATTTTAAATCTTCAGGCAAAAGATTATTGTTAGAATCTTCCACATCTGAAAACCAGTCCTGGCTGCTATAATACTCATCCAGTTTTTTATAATCAGGCAAGTTTTCACACAGTTTATCAAGAACAGCATTAAGTTCATTGAAAATATCTGCAGATTTATCCATTATTTTTTCCATTTCTTCAATTCTTTTTATTTTATCCATAGTTTCTTTCTCCCTATTTTCTTACCTGCATTTTTCTGTAATTGTAATAGAGTGCCTTTACAAGATCATACTCAAAAGGGGAATTTAAATCTCCGTATCTGAATCCTATAAGCGATCTGGCATTCAATCCTGTAACTACCGGTCTTGTAAATCCATAAATACTTTTATCAAACACTCCTGTATCAAAAAATAGTTCTGTTTCAACTTTTCCTTTTACGTATCCTTCCATTGCCGAGTCTGCAATGCTTCCTAATCCATCCCTCAATGTGCTTGGTCCCAATACAGGAAGTACAAGGTAAGTCCCTGTAGGAACACCGTAAACTCCAAGTGTATCTCCCATTGTTTCCCAGTCTTTCTTCAGTCCAAATTTTTTAGCAACATCATTTGTTCCTAAAAGACCGATAGTTGAATTTATTGCAAATCTTCCAAGTGCATTTGCAGCTTTTTTAGGTTTAAACTGTAACAGAGAGTTAACCATTGTAGGTATTTCCTTAAAGTTGTTATAGAAATTTTCTATTCCTATTCTAATTGGCTTAGGAACAATTGCTCCATACACCTGTGAAGCAGGATATAAAACTTTTCTGTCAAGCTGTGTATTAAAGGCATACATTCTTCTGTTAAATGGTTCCACTCCGTCATTTATATCAGTCAGTTCAAATACTTTACTGGAAATAATATATTCTTCATCAAGTTTATCTATGTTACTTGCGACAATTCCGTATTTATCCTTTTCAAATGCTACATAATGATCGTTGTATTTCTTATTTTTATTCTTAGGATTGTAGTTATATCTCTCATATATTTCCACATTTTTTGAAGGTTCTTCAACAATATCTCCATCTATAAATTCCAGAAATATATCATCATTTATTTCCTTTTCAACCATTTCAGTATAATTGAGATTTTCCGTGGTATAAGACTTTAAAGCCTCCGACTTCTCTCCATATGCAAAAAGAAGTCGTAAACAACACCGCCCCCAGTAATATAAATTTATTTCTTATTTTCATCTATTCTTCCTCCAGTTTATCTATCATCAGGTTTGCAATATCTTTATGCCACAATATTCCTGTATGTCCCCCATAAGGTATTATAACTTTATTACCAAATGTTTTATTTATGTAGTCCAGATCACTTTCTGTTATAAGAATATCATCTTTAGATGTCATAAATATTATATTTTTATTATTTTTCTCAATAAATTCCTGACTATTTCTCAAATCAAATTCCTTTATAAACTGTTCCATTGTCAAGTCAGGATATTTATTCTTTTTCAGGTAAGGATATAAAATCTCTTTTGAATATTCATCAAAAGATACTGACAGACCTTCCCTGAATTCTTTTGTTACTGAATCAAATCTCTTATATGCTTTTTTGTCAGAAAGTCTTCCGACAGCATCTTTCCCGCTGAAAACTTCTCCCGCAAAAGTCATATTTGCTGAATAAAATCTGAAAAGAAGCCCTGTCAGAACTTCAAAATCACTGTCTTTTAACTGTAATTTTGATACTGCCGATCTTACATCTGTAAAATCTATATCGCTTACTTCAATTTTTTCATCATATACAAGCTTTCCGAATATATTATCCATAAATTTTTCAAGACCTTCTGCATTGTATATTCCATTTTCTACAAGATAGCTGTCAAGTTTCTGCGTTGCTGTCAGAATACTTACAGGTGAATTAAGCATAAGTGATTTTTCGATACCAATTTTTTTATTTTTACTGTCCAACTCCTGTATAAGTAATGACTGGAATCCTCCAAGACTGTATCCACCAATATGAGTTTTAGTAACCTTCATTCCATCAGCCTTTTCCTTTAAAACTGCTGCTGCTATCAGTTCATACATATGTGTAGATTCATCTTTTATATATCCTGCATAGTTATTTTTACTCTGGCTCACAATATATGGCATTGTAGTAGGTGAACTTAAGGCAATTACATTGTATCCCCTATCATAAAATACATTTGCCATATACATTGTAAGGCCACTGTTATACAGTGATCCTGTCCCGGATACAAGTATCATTAGAGGAGCATCGTTTTTCTGTGTCCATACTCCATATTCATAATCACTCCACTGTCTTAATATTTCAGGAACTTTTTTTATAGCCTTGAATTTTTTTACTTTTGGTGCCTTCCCCTTTTTAAATTTATACCATTGACTGCTAGGAGTTCCCATAACAGTTGCCATTATTGCATTATCCTTATAAGGATAGTCAACTGCTATCTGTGATACATCTACTTCTTTTCCAAATCCAATTATTGAAAAGAGCGTTACTGCTATTACAATTAATATTTTTTTTAACATATTTTCTGTATGATAATATATAAACTTATATAAACCATACTCTCCTTTCCTTTATTTTTATTTCTAATAACTCAAGCAGTATCAGATATTTTAAATGTTCCTGTAACATTTTCGCCCTGATGAATTTAATCTGATTTGAGTTTTATTTTCTATTTTAACATACATTTTTATCCTTGTAAACATTCCTCTTTCCATAACTATACATCCACCGAAATTATCCTTGATTCACCTATTTCTTTATTCATAGTGACTCCATAAAGCCTATGTGAACCCTTCATTGTTTCCTTGTTATGAGTTATCAGTATAAACTGTGACTTAGTTATGAACTTATTTAAAAGCTTGACTATTTTCTTAGTATTTTCTTCATCTAGCGCTGCTTCAATTTCATCAAAGAAGGTAAATGGACTCGGCTTAAACATAAATATTGCCATTATAAACGAAACTGCCAGCATTGATTTTTCTCCTCCTGACAGAAGCATAAGTGTCTGTTCAGGTTTATTTTTATATTTCACGCTCAGTTCCAGTCCTGTTTCCAGCATATTTTCCTCATCAAGCAGTCTTATTGCTCCTTTTGCTCCATTCAGGATAGTTTCACACATATACTTGAAATTATTATTAATTTCTTCCAATGCAATGTTAAACTTTTCAATTATATCATTTTCAATATCTCCAATTAATGTAAGAAGGGATTCCCTACTTGCAAGCAGGTCTCTTTTCTGATTAACAAGTTCAGTATATCTCTTATTTTCCCTTTCGTATTCTTCTATCGCCGAAAGATTTACACTTCCTATTTCTGTTCTGCTTCTTTCATTAACAGAAAGTTTCCGCTTCACTGCCTGAAGTTCTGTTTCATTTTCAATTTCTTTGTATTCTTCGTTATTCTTTGCTCTTTCCTCAGAAATTTCCTCCAGTTCGTAATTGTAGGATTCCATTTTTTTCTCATTTTCAGAAATCTTTTCAATCAGTTTTCCATATTCATTTTCCTGATCTCTTTTCTTAATTTCAATGTCCTTAACCCCTTTTTATAAGTTCCTTTTCAGAAACTTCCAGTTCCTTTATTTCCTTTTCAAGGGATTTTTATGAGCTGTGACTTTTTCTGTATTTTTCCTTCTGTTTTCCTTCAATTTCTTCTTTTTTTATTCTGAATCTCTTTTGTAAGTTTTTTTCCTTCATGACAGTTTTTTTCTGCTGAAACTCCTCAACTTCCTTCTTTTTCGTTAACAAGTTTCTCATAATCAGCTTTTATTTCAGCATATCTCGACTTGTTACTGTCCGTTTTCACTTTTAAAATCTCATATTCCTTATCAATTGTATTTAATTCATGATAATATTCGTTTATATTTTCTGACTTTTCTATTTCATTGTTTAATGTCACAATAGCCAACTTATTTTCTTCTATCAGCTTAACTATATTTTCAATAATCTCGCTATTTTCTTTAATTTTTTCTTTTCTCGAAGCTATAAAATCTCTATTTTGCTTGATTTCATACTCTAATGTCCCAATTTCCCTTTTTTTCTTTTGTTATATTCAGAACTAAAATTATCATATTCCTTCAGAAATTCCCTGTAATTTCCTTCCATTACTTCCAGTTCATTATGAATTTTTTTCTCTTTCCTTTTCTTCTATCTTTAATATTTCTGATAATTTCTCAAGTTTTTCTTGATAATTCTTCCCTTTCATTCTGAATTTCATTCATTTTTTTCCTTTATTACTTTAAGTTCTTTCTTTCTCTCTAAAAGTTCATCCTTCCCTCTTACAGAGTAACCTCCTGTCATTCTTCCCCTTGCAGTTATTATATCTCCTTCAAGTGTAACTATTCTGTCATTAAAACCTTCTTTAAGAAGCTGTGTTCCTATTTCAATATTTTTTACCACAATTGAATTTCCATAGACAAAATCTACAATCTTTTTTATTTTTTCATCGCATTCAACTATATTTCTGGCGAAACCTATAACCCCTTCTTTTTTAGGATATTCATTTAGAATTTTATACACTTTTACATCTGCAACTGGCAGAAATGATGCTCTTCCAAGCTTTTTATCCTTTAAAATAGCTATACATTTTTTACCGATATCACTGTTTTCTACAACAATATCCTGAAAATTCCCTCCAGAAAGGGTCTGTATCGCTTCCTCATATCCATCAGGAATATTTATTAGATTTACAAAAGCTCCTATTACTCCTTTTATATTTTCCTGAAGTATTCCCTTTGTCGCCCTTGCAAATGTTTCATTTTTCTCAATTATATTTTCATTCGCCCTTTTTTTAGCGTTAAGGTTTTCATATTTATAGCTGAGTTCTCCCAAATCCTTATTTATATCTGAATACTGCTTTCTTCTTTTTTCAGCTTTAGCATCAGCCTCTTTTAAAATCAGCTCTTTTTCTTTCTTTTCATTTTCTTTTGTAAGTTTATTCTGCTCAAAAACTTCCATTCTGCTGACAAATTCAGAAAATTCCACATCCATGTCTTCTTTTTCAGTGGCTTGCCTTTTCATTACAATTTCAGCAGTAGCAATTCTTTTTTCATATTCTTCATTTTCACTTGTTGCCTTTATTTTATCAACTTCAAAATCGTGGCTTTGCTGTGTCGCCTTTTTTAGTTTTGTTGTTAAAAGTTCACGACGTACCTTCAGTTCTTCCACTTTTTCTTCTATTTTATTTTTAGATTTTTCCTTTTCTGAAAGTTCCTTCACAATTTCTGAAAGTTCTTTTTCAGATTTTGACAAAATTTCTCCCTTTTCCTTTATATCTGTCTCAAGAACTTTATTTCTCTTTTCCTTTTCTTCAGCCTGAATATCCAGATTGGAAAGCTGGCCTGATAGCTTTGCATATTCTTCTCTAAATGTTTCCATTTCAAGAAAAATCTGTTCATTTGCATTTTTCTCATTTTCCAGAAGTTCATATTTTTCTTTTTTACTTATAGAGATATTTTCTGCTTCAGCATTCTTTTGCTTCATATTCCTTCTGTATTTCCAGAATGACTTTTTCAAGCTGGGAACGTTTTACTTCAAATTCTTCCTGCTTTCTCTTTCCTTCATTCTGATTATATTCTAAAATCATGAGCTTATGAGTATCTATTTTTTCAGAAAAAGTCTTATAAAGTCTTGCTTTTCTTTCTTCTTCCCTTAGGTGCCCCACCCTTGTAGCCAGTTCCTTTTCAACAAACTCTATTTTTTCAATCTCATTTTTTACTTCCTTCAGCTTTTTCGTAGAATCTTCCTTTTCCACCTTGGCTCTTTTTACTCCGGCAGCTTCTTCTATAATTTCCCTCAGTTCTCTTGGATTCGAGCTTATTATTCTTTCAACTCTTCCTTGCCCAATTATGGAATAAGCCTGTTTTCCGATACCTGTATCCATAAAAAGATTACTTATATCCTTCAGTCTTACCCGTCTGTTATTTATAAAGTATTCATTTTCTCCGCTTTTATATATTCTTCTTGTTATTTTTACTTCAGAAAAATCTATGTCAAGATATCTGTCTTCATTTTCAATGATAAGGCTGACTTCCGCCATGGAACGTGGCTTTTTATTTTTTCCACCTGAAAAAATAATATCCGAACTTTCCTTGGCTCTTATATTTTTGTAGCTCTGCTCACCTAAAACCCATAAAATTGCATCCAGAATATTGCTCTTTCCACTTCCGTTAGGCCCAACTATAGAGGTAATTCCTCTGTTAAACTCAACTGTCGTCTTTTCAGCAAATGATTTAAATCCTGCAAGCTCCAATGCCTTTAAATACACTAATTTCCTCTTTTCTATAAATTTATTTTTTTCTGTAAAAAATATCATGATTTTTTTAATATTTTTTTACTAAATATCATGATTTCTTTAGCTTTTTATTTTGTTTTCTAAAGAATAATTTATATCAAACTCTACAGAACTAAATTTTCTATAAATTTCTTTAATTTCTTCACAATTATCATAGGTGACAATCCAGTTTTTTTAGTTATTTTTTTATAGATTCATAAAGCTCTAAATGATTTTTGATGACTATAAAAAAATTCGTATATAATTCAGTATTCTTTTTTTGTAATAGGGTGGATCAAAAAAATATAAATTTTTTTCCTGTTTTATTCTACTTATTATATGTTTTTTTAAATTCTAAAACATCTAAATTATAAAAATTCTATTTTTATCTTTTTAATTTTTTTCAATTTCTTTTTATTTGGCCTATTAACTTATTTTTTTTATTAAATCTGCAATTCATTTTGTAATTTCCTTTTTGCAGATTTCCTCCTATTACACCTGCTTTTTAAAAATACCAGACCGGTTTACTCTATTTAAATAAAAAAAGTAGCCACCCCTAATTTTAAAAATCTCTTCTTCCAATAACAGGTTCACATTTTTCTTTATTTGCATATATTTCTTTTTGCTTCTCACGTTCAAGAAGAGAAATCTCAATATTTTCTATTATATTACAAAAATTTTTTTCCGTATGATTTAAGACACAATGCCAAAAAAAGAATAAATACCTTTATCTATATCATTAAGTACCAGTTTTCTTACCTTTTTCATTTTTTTAACAATAATAATGCTAAACCTGCTCCTCCGGCAAAGGGTTCTATATATATGGGATTTTTTTAATATCATTTTTTTCAAAAAGAGAAATTATGATATTAAAAAAACCTTTGATTTCCCGCCAGGATAACGTAGTGGAGAAAGTGTATTTCTCATAATACCACCTACTTATTTCAGTTTTTTTCTTTTTACTATTCCATAATTTCTATTTAATTGATTTATTAATTTTCTTTCTAATTCTTCATTGAATTCTTCTATTTCTTTTTTTCATACTTTTTCTTTAAACTTTTCCATTAATTTATTTCCATTTTTTTCCCAAAAATTTTTTTCCGTTCTTCTAAGAACCATCGTTTATCCTGTTCCCTTTCAGGTCTGCCTAAATTAGTGTACTGTAATCTTTTTTTGCATAAAAATTTTTTTGTTTGTTATCACATTTACATTTATCCCAGAATTTATCATTTTCTTCCATATCTGATAAAAATTTCCAGACATTCTTTTTTTCTATTGATTTTATTCCTGGAAAAAAATAATGAGTTTTTATGATTTTCAACATTTATTTTAAAAATTATTTTTTTGTAATTTGTACTTTTTTTATTATAATCTGCATCATAAATAATAATTCCATTTTTTTAATTGAGAAATTTTTATTAGATATAACTGCTATATTCGTTATCCCTATTTTTTTAAAGGATATAGCTCACAGTATTCTCTTAAGTTTTTTTTGAAACAATATTTTTTTAAAAAGATATTCTCCTTCCTCATCTTCAAAAAAATACATCTATTTTTGATTTCTTTTTTTGACTATTATTTTCTTCTTTTATTTTAACTAATATATTATTCTTTATTTCATCATAATCTATATGTGTTCTATTTATTAAACTTCCTCTTGTTTTATCTAAAAAAATTTACTTTAGAATTAACACTGTAGACCTTATTATTTAAAAAGCTCCTCTATTATTTCCAAAGAATGTGTAGTAAAAAAATAATTTTTTTATATTATATTTTACAGAATATTTATTTAGAAATTCAATTAATTTTTTTTCTGAGCTCCAGGATATAATGTAGCTTCTAATTCATCAATAAGTAAAATTCCCTCAAAATAATTATCTTTAAATTTTTTTCTTTCAATCTTTTTAAATTCGAGTACAGTTAATATGATTTTACCAATATTGTCCTGACCAGCAGAAATCGTTTGCCAGTCATAGGAATTTGTTGAAATTCCTCCTGTTGATATTTTATTTTTTTATCAATCAATTTTATTTCATTTTTATATTCTTCACTGTCAAAATTTAATAATATTTCAGAATAATATTTTTTTTAAAAAAATCTATTTCTTCAGTAGACAACTCAAGATTATTTTCTTTTAAATCATCAACTTCCCCAATGGGATATAATCTACTTAAACCCAAATAAACTACAGGAATCGGAATGTTTCCTTTCCCAGTAGAACGGCTTTTTTTCCAGCAACAAATCTTATATGCTTTTTTTCGCCATCAGGTCTTTTTTTCTTGATTTTACCTGTAATGGATTTTTCGTAAATAATTTTTCTTTTTTTACAATATCACTATTTTCATCAAAACAAATATAGTAAATATGATTTCCAGGTAGATCATACTCTCTGCTAAATTTAAAAATATCATTTATATCTGTATAAAATTTTTTTGATTCACTATCATACAATCAGAATAATTCTCTTTTTTATCATCTTTTTTTCTTCCTCTTCCTACACCAAAAGGTTGGGCTATACACCCAAGCAGCGTACTTTTCATTGTCCCATTCTGACCACATATGGCTGTCAAATTTTTCCCTATTTCAATTTCTAAATCTTCTGCTAACCTAAACTTATTAATTATAACTTTCAATATCATAGTTCCCCCGAAAATTTCAAATAAAATTATCTCCCTTTTCCAAAAATAACTATCGTTACTGTTTTTAGAAGCACCTTTACATCAAATGGAATGCTGTGATGTTTTATATAATATAAATCATACTGCAATTTTCTGTAAGCATCTTCAACACTGGCACCATAAGGATACATTACTTGTGCCCACCCTGTCAGTCCTGGTTTTACAGTATGTCTTAAATTATAGTAAGGTATTTCTTTTTCAAGCTGCTGAATAAAATATTCCCTTTCAGGACGGGGACTCACAAAACTCATTTCCCCACGTAACACATTCCATAGCTGAGGTAGCTCATCAATTCTCGTAGCTCTCATTATTTTCCCAAACTTTGTAACCCTGTTGTCATTTTTAGATGCCCATTGAGGCCCGTCTTTTTCAGCATCAGTAGTCATTGAACGGAATTTTACTATATTAAATTTTTTATTTCCTTCACCTATTCTCTCCTGTATAAAGAATATCGGTCCTTTAGATTCAAGTTTTACTATTATTGCGGCAAGCATAATTACCGGAGCCGCAAATATTCCTATTAGCAATGCAAAAAGCAGATCCAGAAGCCTTTTTGCCTTAAGGTTAAAGTTGTTATGATATATTTCAAACCCTGTATTCTCAAGAAACCATTTTGGACTTAAATGAGATATTGGAAGTTTATTTTCGTATGTTTCATAAAATTCCAGATAGTTATAATACTGTAATCCTTCAAGTTTATATTGTAACAATTTTTCTGTTATTTTAGGATCCCTTAGCAGTTTATCCGTAAAATCCACAAGCACATCAAATTTCTTTGTATTATATAGTTCAAGTACTTCCTTTCCAAGTGCCTTCATATCAGTATTATTCAATGATGTCACAAATACATACTGGCCATCCTTTTTCACACTTTCAAGCAAATCCTCCGTATAGTCATTTTCTCCAACAAATACAACCCTTTCCTTTTCAACTACCGCCATAATAACTATGTATCTGAAAGCTATCTGAAATATTGTTATTATTCCAAAAAGGATAATCCCTTCATAAAAAGTAAATATTTTAGAAAAAGTTGTAATAGTCATTAAAATCCCGTTTATTACAATTACTGTTGTCATATCCTTCAATTTATACTTATTTGTCGCTACATTATATACATTTGCTATATAATAGGCGATCAGAGCACCGACTATTATCATTGCATTTCTGAATCCCAGTCCTCTGTTTATTATAATTAGCCCAATAAAATACATTGCTACCGTTAATATCCCAAATAAATAGGAAAAATTTTTTCTTACTCCGCTCATGGCCATTTTTCTGTTTCCCACCTTTACATTTTTACTTTATAATTATTTTTATTTTCTAATTTTGTTATGCAAGTTTATTTTGTCTTTTTTAAAGCTATTATTACGTAATTTATGAAATAATAGGCCGCCTGAAACAATGAAAGTTTTTCCACATCCCTGTATATTCTCCATCTTACTTTGGCAGCATCTATTTTATTGCTGGATCTTGATTTATCCAGAACCCTGTAAAATGCAAGATTTTCCTTCAGTCCATATATTTTTCCAGTATCTTTCACTATTTCAAGCCAAAGGACATAGTCTTCATTTTTATCCCTTTCCTTAAAATATCTTTTTCCAAGCTTTTCAGCATTGTAAATAACCGTAAGGCAACCTAAATAGTTATTTTTAAGTAAATCCCTGTATGTTATTTCTTCTTTTATTTTTATTTCATTGATAGGCTTTCCATTTTCTGTAACCCTTGTATATTCTGTACAGCTTATGGCGATATCCTTATTTTTCATAAATTCAATCTGTTTTTCAAGCTTGTCTTCCTTCCAGTAATCATCGGCATCAAGAAAGGCAATATATTCTCCATCTGCTTCATTTATAAGTCTGTTTCTTCCTTCAACTACACCAATGTTTTTCTCACTGTTAATAACTTTTATCCTGTCGTCTTTTTGTACATACTTCTGTATGATTTCATAACTTCCGTCAGTAGACCTGTCATTTAATATAAGCATTTCCCAATTTGTATATGTTTGGAAAATAACTGATTCTATTGTTTCTCCAATAAATTTTTCTGCATTATATACAGGAATTATTATAGATACTTTATTTTTTTCCATTTTTTTCTCCAAGTTTTTTTATAATCAGTTCGTATACTCTCTTACAGTTTTCCTTATCAGTGTATTTTAAGAACATACTTCTCATTTTATCCATATTTTCCTTTACAGCTGGACTATATTCAAAGTTATTTTCTGCAATTTCTTCTATTTTTTCCACACATTCCCTTATACTGTGAACCCCTTCTCCAAAAAGTTCTTTATCCAGATCCACATAGGAACCGACTTTCTTCTGATATTCCTCCCTGTCAAACTGAAAGAATACAATTGGCTTATTCAGATAATAGAAATCATATGCAACACTTGAATAATCAGTTATAAGTATTTTTGCTTTCATCAGTTCCTTAGTAATGTCAGCATCTTTTGGTAACAGAGTGACATTTTTCCCAAGTTTTACCTTATTAAAATCCTTCAGGTAATCATGCATAAGCTGATGAATATACACATTCAGATAAAGATTTTTTTCTTCCAGATATTTATTAAATCTTTCATCTGTTATAAGTCCTGTAATATTTTTAAAATATTCTGTATCTTCTATCCTTGCATTCTCAAGCTTTATCCAGTTTCTCCATGTAGGCATAAAAAAATATTTCTTTTCTTTCAACTTCCACATTGTACAATTTATCATATCTCGGATATCCTGTTATAAATGCTGTATTTTCAGGAACATTCCACCATGTTTTAGTCTTTATATTTTTTTCATATTCTGAATCACATATATTTACATCATAGGATTTTACAAGATCTTCAGCTATTTTTTCTGTTTTCTTGTTCATTGCCATTCTAACCTTGAAACCTACCGTCCCATGATTTAAGAACACCTTCAGAGGTTTATAGTGAAACAGATTTATAACTGGAACAACAAACAGATAAGGTGCTATATCTGCAGATATTGAATGTGAAAAAAGGACAACTTCCGAATTCATGAAATAAAGGTAGCTTTCCACACTTCCCTTTACAAGCTTTCCACCATGAATTTTATCAAAAACTGGCGAATTTTTATTAACAACCCAGTATTCTTCTATATCCTTTTTAGATCTCAGATATTCATAAATTGCTCTTCCATTGTCAACAAAAAGCTCTCCCGCATTTCCTCCAACAAGCCATATTTTCCTATTTTTAAATTTCCCCTTTGTAAAAGGATAAATTATAAAGGCTATTATCATATTTATAAGGCATTTTATCTTGTCCATTTTTAGTTTTCCTTCTTTCCTACTTGTATTTGTTAAATCCTTCGATTCTTCCCTTTAAAACTGTCTTATGATATTTTCTATTTTTTGTAAGTATTATACCCGCTATACTTCTAAATATTTTTTTAAAAAAATTTAAAATAGTAAAGGAAATTTTTTTCTTCCTAAAACTTCCTTCTTTACAAGAGCTCCATATCCAAGTGCATATTTGTATGCCCTGTCCAGATCATCATAGTTTCCTTTTTTGGCAGGATGAAAAATAATGTCATCTGCAAAATACTCACCTTTATATCCTTTATGCAGTAATGTCAGTACATAGTCTGTTTCCTCTCCACTTCCAAAAACAGAACCTACCCCCAGATTTTCATCAAACAGAACTATATCCTCATAAGTATAATTCACGAAAAAAGTAATGGATTTTACAGTTTTTTCAATATTTCCTTTAGTGAGTTTAAGATTCTGATCAGACATTATTCCTGTTCCGTAATCTTTTCCTCTTTCAAGAGTCCTACACGAATATATTCTCTTATCTTCATTTTCCTTAAAGAATTTTACTACCTTTTCCAATGTATCAGGCTGATATTCGCAGTCATCATCAGGAAATCCTGCAATACTTCCGTCCATTACAAGTAATCCCCTGTTTCTGTTCAGACTTAGACCTTTCCTGTCACTTTTCATATACTTTATTTCAAAATCATTTTCATATTTTTCCAAAATTTTATAAGCCTTGTCATCCTTGTTCTGATCCACTGCAATAAGTTCAAAATCCTTATAAGTCTGCTCCTTTAAACTTTTTAAAAACAATTCCAGTTCATCAGTAACATTTATTGTTGGCATTATTAACGAGACCTTCAATATTCTCACTCCTTTTTAATGCATATTTCTATAAATTCTATTTCTTTTCCTAACATCAGTTTTATTTAGTATTATATCATAAAATTTTACAAAAATTAAACACTCAAAAAAATAATGAAATCACTTTTTAAAAAGGGACTGTTTTTCAACAGTCCCTAAATAACATTTTCTATTTTAGTATTTTTTTCATTTTGGTACAAATTTTCATTTTTCCAGATTTACATTTTTTTCTGAATTATTCCCATTCATTTATTTCTGTTACTTTTTTAAACAATCGCAGAATTTATTTACAGAATTCAGGATAATTTTCTTTTATTGCCTTGTACAGTCTTTCGAGACCCTTTTCAAGAACGTGGGTTGGAACTGCAAGATTCATTCTTTCAAATCCATCTCCATTTTTTCCAAATGTATAACCTTCACTGAAAAATAATTGTGCTTTCCCATTCATAAACTTTTTCAGATCTTCTCCTCTAAGCCCCAAAGCCCTGAAATCAATCCACTGCAAGTAAGTTCCCTGAATTAAAGGAGCTTTAAGTTTAGTAAACTTTTCCTCAAAAAATCTATTTACAATTTTCTGATTTTTATTAATAAGCTGAAGAAACTCCTCAAACCATTCTTCTGCCTGAGTATATGCCAGTATGCAGGCTCTATATCCCAATGCCGCAAACACGTGTGCAGATGATTTTCCCTGTTCATTGATAAACTTTTTCCTCATCTTTTCATTTTTTATAATTATATTTGATATTCCAATCCCGGCAAGGTTAAATGTCTTAGTCGGAGCAGTACAAGTAACTGTAATTTCAGAAAGTTCTTCTGACAATGTCTGCAGGACAGTATGTTTTTCCCCTTCCATAAGAATATCAAAATGTATTTCATCAGAAACAATTTTCAGATTATTTTCAAGGGCAATTTCACCAATTTTCTTCAGTTCTTCTTTTGACCATACTCTTCCTACAGGATTGTGGGGACTGCATAAAATAAGGAGTGTATTTTTTTCTTCCTTTGCAAGCTTTTCAAAACTTTCAAAATCTATTGTGTATCTTCCTCCATTTTCCATGAGTGGACATTCTACAATTTTTCTTTCATTTAATTTTATTGCACTGTAAAAAGGATAATACACAGGTGTAAACACTATTACCCCGTCTTCCTTTTCAGTAAATGCCTTTACAGAATCAAACAATGCAGAAACAACTCCTGATGAAGTTACAATCCACTCCTTCTGGATATCAAAATTATGTTTTCTTTTCATCCAGTTTATTACAGCTTCAAAGTATTCTTCATAAGTTCCCGTATATCCAAGTATTGCTTCATCTATGTATTTTTTCAGTCCTTCCTTTATTTCAGGTGCAATCTGCAGTTCCATATCTGCCACTGAAAATGGTACTATTCCGTCAGGTAAATCAGGATATTCCTTGTACATCCCTTCCCACTTGTATGAGCCTTGATTTTTTCTACTTATTAATGTTTCAAAATCGTATTTTTTTGACATTTTTAGACCTCTCATTTTTAGTTATTTTCTTCATTCTGTAATTTTTTTAGTCTATTTACAGTTTCCTGTTCCAGCTTACTTGTCGGATAACCTTTTAATGAATCTAATACTTTATCATAATATTCTTTCGCAAGTTCTATATTATTATTTTCTTCATAATAATTTCCAAGGTTGAAAAATGCTAAAGGATTACCTTTTTCAGCTGATTTCAGATAAAGTTTCATTGCTTCTTCTTTATTTCCTTCCTCACTATAAATATTAGCAAGGTTATTCATTGCAGTTGTCTCTCCTTTTTCTGCGGCTTTTTTATACCATTTTTTAGAATCTTCAATTCTATCCTGTTCAGAAGCAAAAAGACCTAACTCATACATTGCATCAACATTATCTTTTTCTGCAGCTTTTTTTAACCACATGTCAACTTCTTCTGTATATTTACCAGTTTCTGAATAAACAGATAATGCATAACTAAACATACATTGGCTATCTCCTAATTCAATTCCTTTCAAAATATATTCTTTGTATTTTTCTATATTTCCTTTTTGACTATTTATTACTGCTAAATTATAATAGCATTCCTTTATACTATATTTTTTTCAACCAATATTTTTTTAAATATTTTTTTCAGCTTTTTTTCAAAAATCTCCACTGGTTAGATAGAAATTTGCTTGACTGTTATATACATTTATTAATTTTTTTCAGTAGCATTTTCTCTAAGATGCGGGACTTTCTCTATTACTTCCTGAAGATACTTCTCAGCTTTTTTTCAAAATTTTTCAATTTCATAATAAACATGCCCTAAATTATATTTTTGCTTCTAAAAAAATCCTAACTTTTCAGATTCTAAATACCATTTCTCAGCCATTTTATAATCTTTTTTTATGAAAATAAAGATTTCCTAAGGTTAAAAAAATCTTCTCCTCTTTTTAACCCCATCTTTCTCAATTAACTCTCTAAACTTTTCTATATTTTCGGTTGTTTGATAAAGATTAAATAATTTATCCTTTGAATCAGGACTTCCATTTTCCAAAGCAATTTTATAATATTTTTTTCAGAATTTTTCAAAAATCATCTTCAGCAAAATATGCATCACCTAAACAATTAGGTGCATACTTATCATCTTTTTTTATTTTTTTAATATTGTAAAAATTTATTTCTTTTTACTTTATCGTAATTATCTTGAAACATATAATAATTTGACATGTAGGCTAACACATCATAATCTTCCTTATCATCAAGTTTATTGTACCATTCCAGCATTTTTCTCTTCATTATTATTTTTTTGCATAAAAATATAGCAAGACTTTTCTTTGCTATATTTTCTCCTTGATTCTGCACCTTTTAAACAATATTTTTTTCATACATTTCATCATCTTTATCCATATAAAAAAAGTAGCTAGCATTGTTGAAGCATGAGGAAAATAATCTTCTATTCGTTCAAAATACAATTTTGAAACTTCTGGATAAAGTTCTCTTGTATCCATTCCCAACTTCATCATTTCATTAATTTGCTCTTTTGTTAAATTTTCTCCTGCTTTATCAATATGCTCCTTAGCAATCTTCAAGTATTTTTCTTTTTCTCTATCTTTATCTTTATTTCGAAATTTATTTATTATTTTTTCAAATATCCCCAACTATTTCACCTTCCAATTTTCATCTTCTTATTTAAAACAATCCTGTAATTACTCCATTTTCATCTATATCAATCAGTTCTGCTGAAGGTTTTTTAGGAAGTCCGGGCATGTCTATGATTTCTCCTGCCATCGCCACTAAAAATCCTGCTCCTGCAGACAGTCTGATTTCATTTACTGTAATTTCAAATCCTGTAGGTCTTCCCAGCAATTTTGGATTATCTGACAGTGATTTCTGTGTTTTCGAAATACATACAGGAAGCTTATCATATCCATATTCTTCGTATTTTTTTATGTTATTAAGTGCCTTAGGCATAAATTTAACCCCGTCAGCTCCATATATTTCCTTTGCAATAATTTCTATTTTTTCCTTTATCGGAAGTTCCAGTTCATACAATGGAGAAAATTTTTCTTCTGATTTTTCATTTTTCTCAACTGCAGAAATTACTTTGTCTACAAGTTCCTTTCCACCTTCTCCACCTTTTTCCCAAATTTCACATAAAGCTACTTCTACACCTTTTGCATTACAGAATTTTTCAATTTCCTTTATTTCAGCATCAGTGTCAGTTATAAATTTATTTATTGCAACAATTACAGGAATATGATATTTCTGCATGCTTTCTATATGTCTTTCAAGGTTTACAAGTCCTTTTTTCAATGTTTCTATATTTTCTGATTTCAGGTCTGTATCTCCACCATGATGTTTCAATGCTCTGACAGTTGCAACTATAACAATAACATTTGGTTCAATTTCTGCTTTTCTTGCCTTTATATCCAAAAATTTTTCTGCTCCAAGGTCAGCCGCAAATCCTGCTTCTGTTACTACATAATCTGACAATTTCAATGCCATTTTTGTCGCAAGCACCGAATTACATCCGTGTGCAATATTTGCAAAAGGTCCTCCATGTATAAATACAGGAGTGTTTTCCAGCGTCTGAACAAGATTAGGCTTAATAGCATCCTTAAGAAGTGCTGTAACCGCTCCTTCTATTTTCAGCTGTTTTACCTTAAGCATTTCTCCTTTTCTATTGTACCCAAAAACTATTTCACCTATTCTTTTTTTCAGGTCAGTAATTGAGTTAGCAAGACAGAATATTGCCATTATTTCTGACGCTACTGTTATTTGGAATGAAGATTCCCTAGGAATTCCGTTAAGTCTTCCTCCCATTCCAACCACGATATTTCTCAATGCCCTGTCATTCATATCAAGGACACGTTTCCAAGTAATATTATTTACATCTATATCCAGTTCATTTCCTTGCATAAGATGATTGTCAATGCACGCAGAAATAAGGTTATGTGCAGTTGAAATTGCATGGATATCTCCTGTAAAATGAAGGTTTATTTCTTCCATAGGAACAACCTGGGACATTCCTCCTCCTGTGGCTCCTCCCTTTATTCCAAATACAGGGCCTAATGACGGTTCCCTTAGTGCCGCAATTGACTTATATCCAAATTTGTTAAATGCCTGAGTAAGACCTACTGTCACTGTTGATTTCCCTTCACCAGGAGGTGTAGGTGTTATAGCTGTCACAAGTATGAGCTTTCCATCCTTCCTGTCAGAATTTTTTTTCAATACATCAAGGCTGACTTTAGCCTTGTAATTTCCATATTGTTCGTAATCTTCTTTAGAAAGTCCTGCTTTTTCAGCAATCACATTAATTTTTTCCAACTTTGCCCTTTGAGCTATTTCGATATCCGTCATTTCATCGCCTCCAAAAATTTTATTTATACAATTTTATTTTTACCTTATTTCAATTATGCCACACTTATTTCTTATTAAATTATAATATCTTTCTTTTTCAAAGTCAATTTACTTTTTTCTTATTTAATGATACAATAAAAAAAGAAATATTTTTTTCAGAAATAATTTAAAAACAAATTATAACTGATTTTTAAAAAGGAGAAATGAAATGAAAAAGAAGAGATTCTTTACAGCAATCTGTATGGTCTGCATTTGCATTTATTACTTCAGGATTACAGGGAAAATCTGTTAAGCATAAAAAAAATGTCAAAGCAAAGCAGAATACTGCTAAAACTGTAAAAACAAAGAAAACTGTTTCTAAAGGTCCGGCTGTTAAAAACACAGCTGTTAAGGTTACAAACACTAAAAGCACAGCTACTAAAAATATAGCTGTTAAAAATACAGCAAGTAAAAGTTCAGCTGTTAAAAGTACTGTAGCTAAAAATACTACTATTAAAAACACAAACAACGTTAAAAGTGCAGAAAGCAAAACAAAATCAACAGCAGCAAAACATTCTGCAGAAAAACATCCTATTGCGAAAACTTCTCAAGCTACAAAAACAGATACAACTTTAAAACATGTAAAGACAGCTCCAGCAAAACCTGGAAAAACTTCAAGCGTCGCAAATACTGCAAAAACAGTTCCACATAATAAAGTTTCCCATAATACAGGTATTTACAGTATTTCTGCAAACAATAAAGATCAGCTTATTATTGATAAAATGACTGAACTAAGAAAAAAACATGAAAGAATAGCAAAATCAGGAACTGCAAGTGAAAAAAGAACTGCTGCCGCTGAAAAGAAACTTCTTGTATCTTATAGCAAGTGGAAGGACACAAAATATGCATGGGGAGGAGATTCTAAAAAAGGAATCGATTGTTCAGCCCTGACACGTAGAATTTACCGTGAAGTTTATGGTCACGAACTGCCAAGAGTTTCAACCCAGCAGGCACAAACTGGAAAAAAAGTTTCATCTAAAAATTTAAAAGCCGGAGATATTGTATTTTTCAAACCTGAAGGAAGAACTAACCATACAGCAGTTTATGTGGGAAATTCCTTATTTATAAATGCTTCTTCTTCAAAAGGGGTTGTAATGTCTTCACTTAAAAGTCCCTATTGGGAAAAGTATTTTAAATACGGTGTCAGAGTTGATAAACATAAAAATACTTAAAAGACTTTTACTAACATGTCATAAAATTAAAACTTTGATTTTCACATGCTATACTAGATAAATAACATATTAAAGGAGTGAATATTATGAGCAAGAAAGTAATAACTGCATTAATTTTTTTAATGTTTTCATTATTAAGCTTCGGAGAATTTTCAAAAACAAAAGACGGTGTTCTTGTTAATGATTCTTTTGAAGAATGGGCTACTTTCTATGGAGATGACCCATCTTCAGATAATTTAATGTGTAGTCTGATTGGATCCACAATTATGGAAATTTCCTATACGAGTGAAGGAAAAATCTTACAAAGACAAAATGATACAGCTGCAATACTAGATTATGTAAATGAAGAACTTTTTTATGCAGGAATAGTAAATCCTATAAAAGGAGACGGATATCTTTTTGAAATATACTTTGCTAATAATTGTAAAAAAATTCACAGAAAAAAAGATTATAATCTGATAGGGTCTCCAGCATTTAAGAAAGCTATGAAAAAGATTTTTTTCAACATATAAATAAAATTGGTTAAAAAGAATCAGATTGAATTTTTATATAAATTTAAAAATACAAAAAAAGGGATTGTCTCAAAATGGTAAAAAAATTAAATATAATATAAGAAAAAAACTATATTTTTTTCATTTACTAAAATTTTACTTTATATAAAACAGTCATTTATTAAGGAAAAGTCAAAAAAACTCGCCTAAAAGCTCGAACAAATGACTTTTCCTAAATTCATTTCCTGTTTTACATTGTAAAATTCTAAATAATTCAAAAAAATATAGTTTTTTTACATTATTATTTTATTTTCTTTTTGAGATAGCCCTTTTTCTTTTACAAGTGTTCTAAATCCTATCTATTTTACTTTTTCCACAGAATTTAGTATAAAATTAATAGATTGCCCTGAATCCAATTCCACCTCTTATATTGTTTCCTTTAGTATCATATCCTGCGTTTACTGTTACTCCAAATCTTGTGTTATCAATTCCGATATTCAGATCAAATTTACCATTTCCTCTTCTATCGTCTTTTTCTCCTCTGATTCCAAACTTATCAGCATTTGTAAATCTTACTCTTCCTTTATTGTTTACATCTCCAACTTTTCCAAGCTCATTTTCATATGCTGCTGATAGTCCTACTGATAACTGGGTTTTTACTGCAAGTGGCTGTACATATTTAAATTCCAGTCCTACTTCAGGTTTTACAGAGAAATAGTCATTTCCATCTATTTCTAGACGCATTTCTCCTGTTTTTTCCTTAATACTGCTAAATCTTCCATATTCCAGCTTCAATGCTCCAAATGGTCTAAGATGCGTTCTTTCACTCATTCTTATATCATAACCTAATTCATTTTTCAATGCTGCTCCGTATGAATAATAGTTTCCTGTATTCGCCTGGAATATTTCATCTACTACTAAGAATTTACGTTTAGTTTCATTTATTCCTCCAAATACATCTCCTGATATTGTCCATCTTAAGTTTCCATTATGATCTTTTGCCGGTGACATTGTTTTGAAGATTCCCAGTTTTAACATAGTTTGATTTTCTCTTGATTTTCCAATATCTTTAAACTTAAATCTATTATACACTGCTCCTGCATACCATCCTGAACTATGACCAAGTTTTACTGTTTCATCTTCGTGAACATATGCAACTCCTGCTGAATCACTTGTATAATTTATAATTCCTGCAGTGTCTGTATTATATTCGCTTCTCATTCCAAATACTTTTATCTTATTATTCTGTTTAGAAGGATTTCTCCATTCATCCCTTAAATATTTAAATTCTTTATCCAGCATATTTCCAGTAGCATTTATTCTTTGCTGCAGATTTCCATATTGGTGTCCCATCATTTCGTCTGTTGCCTGGAAGAATAATATTTCCTCATTGTTTCCAATAGAGTTTAATTTTTGGAATAACTGATTTTCTCTAGTTCCAAGTTCTTCAACTCCATATCTTTGTTCCAATCCATCAAGGAAATTATATGTATCTGTCACTTCTACCGGTGTCGCTTTATTCCCTGCAAATGATGTATATGGTACTTTTGCCAGATAAATATTATGTATAAGTCCTGTTGTTCTATCTATTGTTGCTGTTGAAATCCATGATGCTGAGCCTGAATATATATTCCAGTCTGTTATTTGCGGGTTTGCAGTAATTGCATCATTATAAGGTTTTATTATATTTTGTGCTACCTGAATATATTTACTTTGTGTATTTGCTGCAGCTTCAGCTCCTACTATCAGATCAGCTTTTTGTGTTGCTATTGCACTTAATCCAGTAATTGGATTTGTTCCCCTCAAGGTATCAATGTACATTCCTATATTAGATGTTAAAGCATCTCTTGTTTCAGGTAATGAATCAACTATCTGAGGTGCCACAATTTCTCCACTCGGTGCAATTATTTCTGCATCAAGCACTCCCGGATTTGCAACTATTTCAACTCCTCCTACCTTTTTACCTGTCGGTTTATTTCCTGGTGTAAATTCTTTTGCCGCTCCTCCTGTTACATTAAAGACACCATAGTTCTTTATAGTTCCTCCTGCCGCTTTAAAGAATGCGTAACCACCTGCTGAATTTATATTAATAGTACCCTCATTTGTAAATTCAGCACCTTTTCTTACAACTACTCCTACTGCTTTTTTAGGTGTCCCTACTGTTGTTATTGTTCCATAGTTAAATCCTTTTGCACCTTCATCAAGATAGATTCCCATAGCTCCTTCAGCTTCAAGATTTATAGTTGCTGTTGAACCTGGTGTAGTACCATTATATACTGTTGTTCCTGCTCCTATCCCATACATTCCTATACTATCTTTTCCTTTTACGTTTATTGTTCCTTCATTGACAATATTTCCAGTATAAGCAGGGGTTGTTGCGTCTCCTACAAATCCAGCCGCCATACCTATTGAATATCTTGAATTTGCTGTATCAGAAGCACCCACAGTTATTGTTCCTCCAACGTTGCTTGCGGTACCTCCATTTGTACTGTATATTCCAACATTTCCTGCACCATTTCTTAAATCCATATCTGCATAGTTGTTAACTGTTCCTGCAGAATATATTCCATAGTTGTCTCCTGCCACTCCATTTGCTGTAAGTCTTGTGTAGTTGCTAACTGTTCCAGTATTATCTCTTGAATAAATATATATTGAATTACCATTTAAATTAACACTGTTTACATTTGATGTAACATGGTTTCCTTGGCCTGCATTGGCAAATCCAAATGAACCGCTTCCAATGTTCATAGTTACACCATTAGCAACATTCACATTCTGCCCAGTTCCTGCAGTATATATTCCCACTGCTGAATTTTGACCCATTGTTAAGACTCCTGATGTTACATTTATGTTACCACCTTGTGAGTATATTGCTGTTCCCTGAGATCCAGTTGTAATATTTCCTGTGTTGTTAACTCCATATCCATAAATTCCTACTGCATTATCCCCTGCTGTTATATTTCCTGTATTTGTTACAGTATTGTTTGTTTTTGCATATATTCCTATATTTGGTTTGTTTGGATCAGATGCATTCCCTAATGTAATATTTCCTGCATTATTTACATCTGTATTTTCACCTATGATTCCAAATTCCTTTTCTACTGATGTTCCACTTACTGCTCCATTATTTGTAAATGTTCCTCCACCATTTGCAAATATTCCAACAATTCCTCCTGTTGTTCCTGTACTGTTTACAAGATTTACATTTGTATTATTTGTACTATTTGCAACATTGTATATGATTCCCATTCCTCTTCCTGTATTGCTTCCGGAATATTTATATTCTAAATTTGTTGATGTTGGCAATGTTGAACTTCCTGTCAGATAAATTCCCACTCCTCCATCTGTTGTTTCTATTCCGTAATTACTGTTTAAATTAACTGTTGAGTTTTGAGCATATATTCCTATTCCATTAGCTCCAACTTTTATGTCTGAAGAACCTGTTCCTGTAACATTTATGATTCCTCCACTTCCTGAATTTGAAGAATCTGTCACTGCAATTCCTACTCCTCCATCTCCAAGAGTAAGCGACTTGCTGTTTGTTACTGTTATTTCATTCAGTGCTACACCTTTATTATCATCTGCAAATATTGCTATTCCGTTATTTCCTGCAATATTTACTGTACCATTGTTTATTATTTCTACTGCTTTCCCAGTAGCTCCTGCATCTTTTCCGTATGCCTGTGCTGATGAACCTGTTGCCATTCCCACTATTCCATATCCTGAATTTGTTACATTTATTGTTCCTGCCGATGTATTTTCAAGTTTACTTCCATTTGTTCCATATATTCCAACACCATCATCAACAGTTACTGTTCCATTGTTTGTTATTGTTCCATAACTCACGTTCATTGCTGCTTTATTTGCCGCTCCACCTGTTATCTCAACTGTTCCCTGATTGTCATATCCTGAATCTGCATTGCTTGCCGCTGTCGTTGAAGATGCCATTCCAAGACCTTTTCCTGTTGTAGAATATACTCTCACTCCTGGATTTACTGTAACTTTTTCTCTTACAAGCTGGACATTGTCAAAACTGTCTGCAGCTGTGGCATTTCCAAGCTGTGCATTTCCTCCTATTATGAAAGTACCGTCTGAGTAGTATGCTTTATAATTTGAAGCATTGGCAGTAATATTTGCAAATTTTGTAGTTGTCAGAACATCAGATGCAAGGCTTCCAGAACCTGTCCATGTTACAGTAGGCCCTCCCACTGTATTTTTTACGATTTTTGCATCTCCTGTTACTGTCAGGTTTACATTTCCCATTCCGTTATATTTTGTAGAAGTTCCAACCGCCGCCGCATAATCACTGGCAGCTCCCACAAGTATAGTTCCTTTGCTCATGCTAACATTAGTAGTACCTGTAATATTGATTTTTGAAGTTGCATCAGCATAGAATGGCGTTGTGTTGTTTACACCGTTATTTCCAACAGTTATACTTCCACCACCAAATTTAATTGTTCCTCCATTTGTTGCTGCAATTCCTGCACTTTCTCCTGTATTTATTACACTTCCTGTACCATTTATTTCAACTGCTCCACCTTTATCAGCAAAAGCTGCAAGTCCGTTTATTGTGGCATTTCCACTAATAGTAACTTTTGATCCTGTTCCGTCTGCATAAGCTCCAATATTTTTATATTTTTCTGCAGTCGTAGCCGCATCAGTTGCCGCCCATTCATCTTTAGCTTCTATATTTCCATCTATTGCAATTTCTCCTGAACTCTTTACAGTAGCTCCATCCAGTTGATTTTTTGCATAAGCTATAACTGATCCATATCCATATGCTTTTGTATCTTTGGCAGTTACTTTTCCACCTTCAGCAACATAAGCAACTGGATTAAATTTAGTTCCATTTATTTCAGCATACTTAGCTGACATCTCAACTGGAACTCCGAAATTTATTTCAGACTTAGCATCTTTGAATGCATTTCTTGTTGCTGATGACATTGGATCTACTCCTGTCACTTGCCCCATACGAGTATCAGAATCTTTCCAACTTCCTTTTGCATAAGCAATTATAGTTCCAATAGCTGCTTCATTATTAGCATCTTCAGCTGAACTTATAATTTTATTATCGTTTGTATAGTCTGTACTAGCTTTATTATAGTCTAAAATTGGAGTAGTTCTTACTGGAATAGTTGCTGCATCTTTTTTATTTCCTATAGGATTTCCACTTCCATCTTTAACTACATCTGTATGATGTGGATTAGTTGGATCAGTAACTGCAACATCCACTTGTGTTCCTCTTTCAGAAACTACCATTAATCCAGCTTTAGAGTATTTACCAAAAGTTACATCTATATCATTTACATACAGAGCATGTATCTTATCTTGATCAACCCAAGCAAATCCAGCAGCTCCTAAATCTTGAGTAGGAGTTATCTTTCTACCTCCTACTTCTCCTCTTTGACCAGATTGAGCTAATATACCTACGTTATTTTCTACATACTTATTATCTCCATTTATTAGAGTTCCATTAGCTTGTTGTATTTTATTTCCTTCTGTTGTTTGAGTAGCTGTACCATCTATATTTAATTTTTCTCCTATTCTAGCACTAGCCCTTACTTCTCCTTGGAAGATACCAATTTTTGTTTTTTTCCAATTATTATCATTTCCATCATAAACAGTTGTTTCAGTATATCCAGCTGCTTTATCTGGTAACAAATCACTGAAGTACATTATCACATTTCCATCACCATAAGATTCAGGTGCTGTTTTTAAATTTATTACAGGAGTCATACCTGTTTTATATCTATCTGATACAAAACCATGTGCAGCATCATTTCCTATAAAGTTTTGGAAACTTGGTGAGTAACCTAATCCAGAATAAATAAGGTTATTAGAACCTTCCAGTTTATATGTACCTGTACTTGTTATATTTAATCCACCTGATAATCCCATTACTGAGTATATAGCATTCTTTTGAGATTTTATATCTGCATTTACTTCTCCTATAAAGGCTCCTCTTTGTGCAAAAGCATTATAATCTCCTACACTATTATTAACTAATCCATTATAACTATGAGGATAGATGTAAAATAATGTATTTTCATTACCTTGTATATCTACTTTTATATTTTTAAATACCAATTTAGGAGAGTGCCATGTTTCAATTGAAAACATTGTTGATCTTCCTTTTAAGTATCCTTCTATATCATGGTAAGTTCCATTCCATACACTGTGTAGAGCTATTGCCCCTTTTTTATAATTATTTCCTAATAAGTTGCTTCCATCATCTTTAATATCTCCAGCAACATAGAATTTTACCCTATCTGTTGCTGAAGTTCCTCCATAAGTAAATCCTTCAACTATTGGATTAGTTGGATCTTCTGTCATAATAGAATTCCAGTAAGCTTCAGTATTTTGCCCTCTTAGGGAACCTTTTTTACTGCTTATACGGAAAATAGCAGCTGCAACTCCTCCTCCTGAAACTGTTCCACCTTGAACTTTATATGTTCTATTATTTAAATCTCCGGTCTGTAAATTACTAGGATCTATATTTGGATTATTAGGATTTACTCCTAAAGTATATGTTACTCCAGAACCTTCTATTATATTTAAACCAGATGTAGGTGATGAACCTGAATCATGAGTTCCATATCTACCATTTGTAAAACTAAAGTCATTAAATGGTTTAGTATTAGGTGTTGGTATACTCAATGTTACTGTTGGTGGATTAATTGTTGGTGGGGCTGCTGCTATTGGTGTTGTTGCCGCCACTGACAATACTGGGGCATTTGGTGCATTTACTGGTCCAAGTACTATATTTAAAGGCTGTTTATCAACTTTTCTAGGTTTTATTCCTGCACTTAGCTCAAGACTTACAATTGGTTCAGGTACTGGTTCAGTACTTGCTAACCCATATTGTGAAGTTAGTCCTCTTCTCAAAGTTGTAGATGCTGATTTTTCATCAGCTGATGTTGCTAAAGTATCATAAAATGGACTTAGTGGAGATACATATCTGTTAAATACATTTTCTTCTCTCTGGAATATACCTTCATACGGATATTTTTCCTTCTTATCCCCTTTTCCTTTGTATGTCCCTTTCCAGTCACTATAAAAATAGTTCATACCAAACTGCCATGAACTCCATGGAGATTTCACCACATGATCTCCCTGTTCCATCAATTGTATCAGTTCAAGACTTGATGTCTTCATCAGCTTATTATTTTCTGCTTTGGCTTCCCTAAACAGTTTCTTCATATCTGTGATAGATGTCTGTAAACCTTTCTTTGCTGTCTCTATGCTATCTTCCTTATTAGCTGTAAGAGATATCGAACCTGTTACCAGGAACGAAAACAGTAACGCCACATTGTACTTTATATCTTTGCATTTTTTTGCAAAAGCTCTCAGTTCTTTTTCAATTCTCTTCAAATTGTTATCCATAACTGCCTCCAACTTTCTTAAAATTCAATTTTTTAATGCTTTTTCTTTACTTCCCTAAAATTTAATTTTGTTTTTTTAAAGGATTTTTTTATATTATTAATCTTAATATCCTTTTTGTTCTATAAGACTTATTTTAGTGAATTATAACAAAAAAATAAAAAGATTATGTCAATTTTTTTAATACCCTATGACATAATCTTAATTAAATTCATTTACTTTTTAACTGAGAAACTTATAGTTTTACAAATCTATAAGCTATTTATTTTTCCTAATTCAAAACATTTTCTCTCTCACTTAAAACAATGTCTGCTGGTTTGTTGCTGATAATTCAGGTATACATTCATATGTTTTCAGCAAGTCCATTACTGTTTTATTTAATTTTGTTCTTTTTACAAGATCCTCCATCGACAGGAATTCTCCGTTCTTTCTTTCATTTACAACGTTAACTGCAACTGATTCACCAAGTCCGTCCATTGCAATCAACGGCATTCTTATCTTTCCATCTTCAATAGTGAAGGAAGTGGCTTCCGATTTATAAATATCTATCTGTAGAAGCTCTATTTTTCTGTAATGCATTTCAATCAGGATTTCATATAGGAACAGTTCCTGTTTTTCCTTTGCATTAAGGTTTCCTTTTGCATCAAGCTCCTTTTTTGACCTTTTCAGTTCATCCACAGGCTTGAACATGGCTGTCATTTTAAAATCAGCGGCCTTTCTGTTTAAAAATGCCGTATAAAATTCAATCGGATAATAAACTTTAAAATAAGCAATTCTCACAGCCATCATAACGTAAGCCACAGCGTGCCCCTTAGGGAACATATATTTTATTTTCTCACACGAATCAATGTACCACTGCTTTACCTTATGTTTTTTCATTATTTCTGAATATTCTTTCCATTTTTCAGGGTTTTTCGTAGGCTGACCTTTTCTCACAAATTCCATTATCGTAAAGGCAACTGATTTATCAAGTCCGTTATCAATCAGATAGTTCATAATGTCATCACGGACTGTTATTATTTCACTTAAGGTAGCAATACCCTGCCTTACATATTCCTGTGCATTATTCAGCCACACGTCAGTCCCATGGGAAAGCCCTGATATTCTTACAAGTTCCGCAAATGTTTTAGGTTTCGTATCCATAAGCATCTGTTTTACAAACGAAGTTCCAAATTCAGGTATTCCTGACGAACCTGTTTTAGAATCAATGTCTGCTGGTTCCACACCAAGAGCCCCTGTTCCACTGAACAGGCTCATAACCTTTTCATCATCAAGAGGAATACTGTAGATATCCACTCCTGTCAAATCCTGAAGTATTCTCAATGTAGTCGGATCATCATGTCCAAGTATATCAAGTTTTACAAGTTGCTCATCCATTACGTGATAATCAAAGTGAGTCGTTTTTGACTCGGCATTCATATCATTTGCCGGTCTCTGAATAGGACAGAAATCGTATATGGACTTGTCACTTGGTACAACTATCATTCCTCCCGGATGCTGGCCGGTTGTTTTTCTTGCTCCTTCACAACCTTTTGCAATTCTTGTAAGCTCTGCTTTTCTCTTACTTATTTCAGGAGTTCCTTCTACTTCCTCAAAATATTTTTTTACATACCCAAAAGCATTTTTTTCTGCCAATGTTGCAATTGTTCCTGCCCTGAATACGTTGTCAGATCCGAACAGTTCTTCAGTATACTTATGTATTTCTCCCTGATATTCCCCTGAGAAGTTCAAATCTATATCCGGTACCTTATCTCCATTGAATCCCATAAATACTTCAAAAGGTATTGCATGACCGTCTTTTATATATTTTGTTCCACATTCAGGACAAACTTTATCAGGCAGGTCAGGCCCACTTCCTTCAAATTCCATAAATTCCGTATGTTTACAGTTAGGACATCTATAATGTGGATACAGACCGTTAACTTCCGTTATCCCCATCAGATATGCCACAATCGACGAACCTACTGATCCCCTTGATCCCACTAAATATCCATTATCAAGAGACTTCTTAACAAGCTTTTGGGCTATAAGATAAAGAACTGCAAATCCATTTCCTATTATTGAGTTCAGTTCTTTTTCTATTCTTTCCTTCAGATGTTCAGGAACATTTTCTCCATACAGTTCATGAAGTTTCGCATAAGTCATCTGTCTTACTTCTTCTTCAGCCCCCTCTATTTTTGGCGGATAGAATCCTGTAGGGATAGGTCTTACTTTCTCTATCATATCATTTATTTTATGAGTATTTTCCACAACAACTTCATACGCCTTTTCTTCACCTAAATAAGAAAATTCTTCCAGCATTTCCTCTGTTGTTCTGAAAAATAGCCTTTTATCATAAGAAAATATACGGCGACCCATTCCGCTTCCCAAAATAAGTACGCTACGGTTAATTGCTTCCCTTTCTTCCAGATAATGGGCATCTCCCGTTGCAACTACTATTTTCCCCAGTTTTTTCCCAAGATTGTAGAAATAATTATTCATCTCCACAATTTTATCAAGACTTTCAATATCTCCTGTTCCTTCCAGATCAACATAGTTTGTTAGAGGATGAATTTCAATGTAGTCATAAAATTTTGCCCTTTCCTCAATATCATTCAAATCTGATCCACGTATAAACATATTCGCAAGCTCACCGTTATTTCCAAATACTGCTGACGCCGAACTTGCAATCAGAAGATTTTCCCTTTTTTCATTTAGCAGTGATTTAGGTATTCTTGGCTTTCTGTTCCCGAAAAATTCAATGTGGCTTCTTGATATAAGCTCATAAAGATCCCTTAATCCAGCCTGATTTTTTACAAGTATCATTGTATTCAGAGTTTCTGCATTCTGTATATTTGTTTCAAGCTCCCTGCTTATTTCTGTAAGTTTTAATATTCCCTTACTTAGCACCATATTTAAAAATTTCTGAAATATTTCAGCAGTTGCCTTTGCATCATCTACTGCTCTGTGGTGATTTTCAAGGGAAATATTAAAATAAGTAGCTATATTCTTAAGACCGAATCTTTTCTGATCAGGTAATAGAACTCTTGCCCAGTGCAATGTGTCAATAACGCTTGGCGAGTATTCCAGCCCCTGATTTTTAGCCTTCTGGTTGATAAATCCCACATCAAACTTGGCATTATGTGCTACAACTGTAGTATCCTTACAGAATTTCAAAAATTCAGGCAGTACCTTTTCAATGTTGTCAGCATCCTTCACCATATCATTTGTAATATTTGTAAGCCTTGTAATTTCTTCAGGAATACCCATTTCAGGATTTACAAATACAGAAAATTCATCTATTATCTCTTTTCCTTTTAATTTAATTGCTCCAATTTCAATTATTTTGTCATTATAAGGGTCAAGTCCTGTCGTTTCTATATCGAATACAACATAAACTTCTTCCTCTATCAGTTTATCTGACGGCTTTGTTATCATATCCTGCTCATCATCGACAACATAAGCTTCCACTCCAAAAATTATTTTGAAATTATCATTTGATTCCTTATATGCAAAAGGAAAGGAATGCACTACTCCAAAATCTGTAATTGCAATTGCTTCATGGCCAAATTCCTTTGCCCTCTTTGCTAAATCCTTTGCAGAAACTACTCCGCTCATTTCACTCATATTTGTATGGGCATGCAGTTCTATTCTTTTCTTTTCTGCATTATCTTTTCTAGCCTGTATTTTAGGCTCTATCTTGTCAATTTTCTTTACATTTATATAATATTCCCCATTAAATCTGTCTGCTTCAAGTCTTCCAATTACCTTCACCCAGTCATTCAGACCTATTTTCACATCTTCGGATTTCTTAAGGAAAATTCTACATCCTATAGAATCTGCATAATCGGTAATTATAAAGTCACATTTGGTATTTCCATTTTTCGTTTCTGAAATATCTATGTGGAAAATATGCCCTTCAAGAGCAATTTCCTCATTCAGGTTCAAGCTGTCAAGCACACTGAAATCACTGGCTTTTCTGTCAGACACTTTTTTCCTGTAATCACTGTGTACTGTATTTCCCTTATTTCCATTCCATTTTTCCTTCGTTTCTTCCTTTGGAGGTTCAAATACAGGAAGTTCTTCCACCTTCACAGCCTTTTCCAGATTTTTCTTTTTTTCTTCAATCATTTTATGAATTTTTTCAAAATCCCCACTTGTAAATTCCAGATTAAAATTTTTTCCTGTGGCATTGTATATTCTCTGCTTCAGTTCTCTCAATATATCAGAATTTCTTCCATGCTCTATCAGATGTTCTGACGGAAGTTTTATAAAAATATTATCTTCAATATTATCCACTTCATAATTGGCAAAAATATACTGATGTCTTGCACTTTCAGACTTATAATTATCAATAATGAATCTTATGAAACCTTGCACATCTCTTTCAAGCGTTTCAGGTTCAACAGTTATTTTTATGCTGAGCTGAAGAGCTGTACCAAGACTTTTGTATAACAGTTTACGCAAATCTGCCAGTTCTTCATTTGCGTTATAATCATTTACTTTAACGTGTATTTCCATTGCCTTCTTTTTTGAAAACAGATTTACATGCTCTATCTTGAAACTTTTCATATCATACTTTGCCGTAAAAATCGTTTGATGGTTTTAATTTTAAATACTTTGCTGACATTCTATCATTACCTTTGCTTTCTAGTTTTTATTTTATGATTTTATTTTTTATATTATACAATATCCAAAAAATTATTACAAAAGTTTTTGGTTAGAGTTTATTTTATCTCTATAATACATATGAGGTGAAAAAAAGAATACCCTAATGCAAGAGTATTCTTCTGCAAAATCCGATATGAAAGAATTGTATCAAATCAGAAAAAATTATGAAAAATATATGGGTATGGAGACGGAAAGGTAATTAAATATTTTCGATTTTTTTACTTTTAGCGATGACGAAAAAAATATATTCATTTATTACTCTTTCAATTTCTCTTGCGTTTTTTTCATCACCTTAGCAAATCTCAGGATATTGCTTAATGCTTCTTCCTTGTTTAGCAATATTTTGTCAGTTTCAGTTAAGCCATCATATATTTTCAAGAATTTTATCTGTATCAGTTCCTTAGAAATTTCTTCTGATAACTCCTTATACTCAATAAAAGCATCAAATCTACTATAAATCGGATCCCCTAGAGTTTTTCTGACATCAGTTAAATTCACAAAATTCGAAGTGCAAATAATAATACTATTTTTTAAATTTAACGTATAATTTTTATCAACAAAAAAATACCTTCATCAAACATCTGATAAAATGCACTATAAAATATGCTATTAGGTTTATCAAACTCATCGAATAATATAACATTACTTTGTCTCTCTACTAAGTCTCTTGCAAGTGAAGAAGCTGTATGATTTGCACCAAAGACATAATCTGCAAAAGAATTATTTTGATACATAGAAAATTGTTTCCTGAACACTTTTTCTTCCATTAGGCTGGCAATATATTTTGCTGTTTCAGTTTTTCCTACTCCTGCTGGTCCATAAAATAATACTACTAAAGGCTTATCTTTATTATAGTTCTGAGACATTTTATAAAGATTTGTCGCTAACTTATTTTTTGAATCATCTTGTCCCAGTATATATTTACCAAAGTCTCTATAGAATTTTCTTACCATATCTACAGAAAATCTTTTGTATCTGTGTTCAGTTATCGATATATTTCCATAAACTCCTTTTAGTTGTTGTACAATTGTATCTGGCGGATTTTGAAAATACATATTACTAATATTTACTTCCGCTATCAAGGATAGAAAACCATTTATACCTGAATCACTAAGTCTAGAATATTCTTCAGTTGTAGCAATCAAATTTTTTATATTTGGTTTTTTTCTTTTTATTTTCTTATCTTGAGGAACTACTATATCAAATTTTCTATTTTGAGCATCCAATTCAGTAATTAATTTTGTTAAAGTTTTTGGTCTAATGCCATTGGGAAGGAATTTTTCAAATTCGACTGCTGGTCCATAAAAAATCTTAATCATTTTTCACTCCTGCCAACAATACATCAAATACATCTATATCATCTTCAGATATTGATTCAATCTTGTTAGCGATTTTATATCCATCTATCTCTTTATCAATATTTTCATATGCGAACTCCTTCGAGGCATCAAGATTAATTAATTTAGTTTTACCAACACGCACCGCATGATAAGTTAATTCCATTTTCACTAAGTCTGATAAAGAATATGAATTTTTAAATGATTTTAAATTAAATCGTAATATTGACTTTGTCCCTTCATCTTCTAATACCATTTCAAAATAGCCTTTACCTTTATTCAACGCCTCATCCATCATTTGAATATTTAACTTAATGTCCCCTGCATCCATCTTACCTTCAGTCATTACCATATATGGAGTAATTAATTTAAAGTATGCAAGTGAATTAGGAAAAGGATAAACAGAAGCTTTATCAAATTTTTTTACAAGATTATTTTCTTTTGTTAAGTCTAAGTAGTCCGTTAATACAGTATTCGTAATTGCTTGATTAATTAATTGTTGTGAACCGTACCCAACAGAAACATCGGTTCCAATTTTAAACTTTGCTCCCAACAAAGAAAGCAAACTAGTTTTAGCTCCAATACCAGCTTCAACACTTGTCTTTGTATCCAATTTGTTATTTTCAGTATCTACAATTGACTCTACTATCTTCCCTTTATTTTCCATGTAAATCAAATCTGTCGCTGCTTCTTCATCAAAATAAACTATTTTCAAAAACGATATATTTTTGTTCTCTTTTTTCAAAATTTCACTTACCTCCTTACCTTATATTGATTTCGAATAATAATCCAACACTAAATTTAAGTTAATGTAATGTTCTACTATTTTAACTCCATCTAAATCAGTTCTATCCACATGAATTTTTGTATAGTAGTTTTTTTCTGTAGGTAAAAGTAATCCATTATATATAATATATTTTGGGTACTTTTTGCTTTTAAATTATAATGATAGAATAACTGTTTATAATTCAGTTGATCCACTTCTGCGTTAAAAATACTTTGAATCAAAAAAAGAACAATTTTTTTCTATTATCATCATCAATAAATATATGATCGTACTGTATTTTTATATGGATTTCTGCTTCTATATTGCAATCTTTTTTTCTACACTTTCCACATATTCCATTTCTGGCTTATAGAATCTATTTTGTTTGTTTTCTCCCCAAATAATTTGATCTTCTTCTATTCCACAAAAACCATCGTTGAGATATTCATTTATCATTACTTCCCAATAATTTTTCAAATTTCAATGTTATAAGTCTAACATTATCTCTAGTTGTGCTTTTTCCACTCTATATATTCAATCAAATTGTTAATAAGCCTTTTTTTCTATATCTTTAAAAAAAGCCGAATTTAAAAATTTGGCTGATTTTTTTGTATAATATATTCATGACCAACAAATTTATCATACAAAAACAAACTGAAGTATATCTTCAGTAATAACAACATTTTTACTAAATTCTATAAATTTTTTTGCAAGAAAAAAATAATATTGACGATAAACATCTTAAATACATTATACAATCTATCGATAAGTTCCTCGCTTGCAGGGATATGTCTAAGGGTTTCATTAAATTTAAATGCCCTATCTGTCCCATTATCCACAAGTTCCCTCTTACTTGTAAGTCTAAACTTTGTCCTTCATGCGGTTTCAAATATTCCAGTATCTGGGCTCAGAATACTATGAAACATATTCTGAATATTGAACATCGGCATGTTCTCTTTATTATACCTAAAGAATGCAGACAATTTTTCTTCTATGACAGAAACCTCCTCTCAAAGCTTTCTGTCGCTGTTAATGAAATCTTTAAGTTCACCTTCCATAACATCAGTAAGAAAAATCTTAGAAAAAATAAAATCTCAAAATTTTCCAAAAAATATTTCACTGACTCCGACATCGTACACTATGGACTAATTTCAATTATACATACCTTCGGAAGAGATCTTAAATGGAATCCGCATATCCATGCCATTGTCTCTCTGGGAGGATTTACTAAAAATTTTGATTTCAGGAAAATGAGACATTTTAATGTCGATACTATTGCCGGTCAATGGAAGTACCATGTCCTCAAAATTATTCAGAATGGAGAATATCATGACAGTAAAATTAAAAAGAAGGCCTTGGACACTGCTGCAAAACTTTACAGGGAAGACAAAAGATTCTTCTTTAATGTCGGTGACGGTGACATCAACAGCACAAAGGGTATTATCAGATATCTCGGAAGATATCTTGCCCGTTCTCCTATTGCTGAATACAAGATTACTGAAATTGATGATGATAAAGTTACTTTCTTTTTCAATGACCTTGCCAACAATAAAAAGAAAACTTTCATTACTATGTCTGCTGAAAAATTTATCTCACAGATTCTCATTCATCTGCCTCCTAAAAACTTTAAAATGGTAAACAGGTACGGTTTCTATTCAAGACATATTTCCGATAAACTTAAAAAGGCTATGGAGCCTTTTAAGAAAAATATTGCCGTATCAAAATATTCATTTTATCAAAGACAGATGTACATAACTTTTGGAATGAATCCCTTTTTCTGTCCAGAATGCAAAGTTAGGATGATTATATGGGAATTCTACCATTATCTATATCCACCACTTAAAACGTATTATTAATATTTTCTTAATCCAATATGATTGGATATTTTGTAATACAATTTTTTTAATAACTATAAATAGAGGAGGCAATCGCCTCCTCTAAAAAAGTCATTCAATATATTCATAAATATATCTTTTTTTGATTATTAAAAAAATAAATTTACTTTTACTTAAAAAAATACCGCCAATATAATATTGACGGCACTTTTCATATTTTCAATTAATTTCTTAATAAGAAAAAGTAAAAAAAGTAAACTTTTTGTATATTTTATTTCTTTTGCTTCTTTTTATAAAAAGATCTTAATCTCTTTTCTAAACTTCTCAAATTATTACTCATTTTGCTCTCCTTTTTTTGTATTTTTTTATAATAAATCCCTTTTTAATAATAACTTTTCTTAGTTTTATTCAGTTTATTATATTAAAAAGATTATATTATATTATATTATATTATATTATTACATTATCTAAATTACAGAAAAATAAAAAGTTTTTTTAATCTTAAAAAAATTTTTTTATATTTTTTTAATACTTCTATTTATCAGTAATCAGACATTCTTTCTTACGAAATTCTAAGGGAAATTATACCAAATACAAACGAAAAAAATCAATATATTTTTTTTATACAAAATTTTAAATAAAATTTCAACAAAAAAATACATAAATCAGAATTCCTTCTAATCTATATATTTTCTTAAAATTTCACATTCAGTTTGATTTTTCTCTTCTAAAACCTCTTTTAAGGATATATGATATCCTTTTCATTACTTCCATCTTAACTATTCCCATTTTACACTTATTTCCCCAGAAGTCGCAATAACTTCCATTTTTTTAATTCTTCATTTTTTTCTCATTTTTTTAGCGATAAATTTGGTTTAAATATTTTCATTTTTTTTCATTATTTTTTTCCCATATATTACTTTCTATCTGATAACCTAGTATTTTTAAATAAATTTGTATTCTTCAGCAACCATTTTTTTATTTTATCAGATTCTTTTTAACTTTTTACCATTTACATTAAAAATTCTCTGTATTTTCAATAATTTTTTTCTTATTTTTTTCATTTCAATACAGTAATTTTTTTAATTATTGTAATTTTATAAAAAAATTCTTATTTTTTTAAAATTTATACTAAAAAAATGAAAAAAATATGAGTAACCCAATATCTAATATTTTTTTCTACTTAAAGTCACATTAGCATATTTATTTTTTTTAATCTAAATATGAGATACCTTAAAAAAATTATAAATATAGTAATATAAAGTAAACATATGAGAACTAAACCTAAAAATACTTTTTATCATCTACTTTTATTATCATATAAATTATATCGATAAACAGTATATCTCTTAAACTTTCTTTGAATATACTTTTTTTCCTTATTTTCCTTTTCTACTATTTTTTTCATATTTTTTTGCATCGTAATTCATAAACTTATCCTCTTATCATAATTTACAGTTAACATCAAAATAAAACATGACTTTTGAAATTCAAAACTTCTAACATTGTATGTATTTCTCAAGTCATGTTTCCATAATGTTTATAATTTATATTACCTCTTTTTAAATCTCAATCACATTCGCATCACATTCGATGCTTTCAAGAAATTTTAATAAATCAGATGTTTTAATGAATATTGTTTTTTCATTTGTATTTGGATGAAAGCACATACGTTCTTCACCTATTATTTCCTTATCTATATACACCTTTATGTCTTTATCCTTATTATTTAGCAGACCAAATGGCGATACAGTTCCTGGTGGCAGCATCATTTTTTCATAAAGACTTTTTTCAGATGCCATTTTTATCTGGTTTGCAGAAACTATTTCCTTAAACCTGAGCATATCCAGTCTTTTACTGTCATCCATAATCAGAAGATAAAATTCTGTCTTTTTTCTGTTTGTCAGAAACATTGTTTTTGTACGTACTCCTTCTATGCCTTCAATAAATTTATCTGCCAGTTCCGTAGTTACTACAGGCTCATGTTCTACAAGTTCAAAAGGAATGTTAAGTTCATCTAATTTTTCTTTTACTTCCAAAAACATATCCATCATTACATCCTCCTCATACAATTATTTTATATGATTTATTTTTCAAACCATTCTTTCAATAAATCTTCTGCTTTTTCAATTTCAGAACTGTCTATTGAAAGCCCTTTAGTAACAGTTGAATTTGGACAAAGTTTCTTTATATCTCTTACACTTGTCCCAAGTCCGCTTCCTCCGTTTGTACATATTGGTTTTATTGTTTTTCCTTCAAAACCGTATTCTTCCAGGAATGTAAAAACAACCATTGGCATTGTATTACAGTAATTAGGGTATGCCAAATAAATTGTGTCATATTTTTCAGGCTCCTGAAGATATTCGTCAAGCTCAGGTCTTGCATTATTATTAAAATCTCTTTCTGCTTCTTCAGCACATATTTTATAGTTATCAGAATATTCCACAAGCTGTTTTATTTGAAAAACTTCCGCTCCAGTCATTTCCTGTAATTTTTCTGCAACAATTTCTGTATTTCCTTTTTTTACTTCCTTAATTTCTCCATCAAAATAATTTTGTCCTCTTCTAGAATAAAAAGCTATTAAATCTGCCATTGATTGACCTCCAAAAAAATTTATTTTATAATTTTATTATCACTTAATATATATTGTACCTTTTTAAAGGAAAAAAACAAGTTTTAATAACATTTTTTTAATAAATTTTTTTCCGTTATATTTGCATACGGCAATAAAATTTTTAATCAAGATATTTACTCTTTATCCAAAAAAATATGATATAATCAGATATATAATTACGAATGGAGGATTTTTATGGGAAGACATGGTACAATAGCAGGGGCGTAAAGAAGCTCAGGATAAAAAAAGTAGCTTCTTTTTACAAAAACTTGTCAGACTTATAACTGTTGCTGCAAGAGGTGGAGATAATCCTGAATTTAACGTTGCCCTTAAACATGCAATTGAAAAAGCTAAAGCAATTAATATGCCTAACGATAATATTAACAGAGCTATAAAGAAAGGTGCAGGAACAGATGGTTCCAATGCTTTTGAAACATTAAACTACGAAGGATACGGACCAGGAGGAGTTGCAATAATCGTTGAAGCACTGACTGACAATAAAAATAGAACTGCCGCATCTGTAAAAACTGCTTTTGATAGAAATGGTGGAAACCTTGGTGTTTCAGGATCAGTTTCGTACATGTTTGGAAGAAAAGGTGAAATCATTATTGAAAAAACTGCTGATATTGATGAGGATGCATTAATGGAAGTTGCCCTTGAAGCAGGAATGGAAGACATGGAAACTTTAGAAGACAGTTTCTACATTACTACAGAAACTGCAAACTTCGATGCTGTTGCCGATGCTTTAAGAGCGGCAGGATATACATTGCTTGAAGCTGATATTCAGTACCTTCCATCTATTGAGGTGGAAACTCTTGAAGAAAACGATCTTCAAAAATTGGCAAAATTAATCGATGTTCTTGAAAATGACGACGATGTTCAGAAAGTTCATCATAATTTTGCAGGTGACCTTTAGTTCTAATAACCTATAATAGAATAAATTTAGCGAAATCAATTTATTTTAAAAAGTTTTCGCTATTTTTTTATTCCCTTTTCCTAATACACATTATAGAGCTTACAACAATAAAAAATGAAGGCTAAAAGACCCATGGCAGAAAAGATATAATAAATATTTCTTCTGCTCATTTTTCCAAATGCCCTCATAAATAAATTCTAATTCCATTAAAATTATCTGATACTGTTGTTATACTCTCCTACAAGTTCGTTAAACTGTTTAACAATATTTTCAGGAGTTCCTTCTGAATTTTCAAGGAAAAAGCTGTTACGTAAAGTATGCTCATCTGCTGCTTTTTTAGTTTCTATTCTTTCTATAAGAGATACAAGAGATGCTTTGAAATCATTTGCTTCATCCAGGAATCTTTCAAAGCTATGAGTATCATCAGCTTTTTTTCCTTCCATTTTCAATAGTTTTTCATCTCTTATAGAAGTTTGATAGTCAGCTGTTGCTTTAATTAATTTTTCCTGTAAAGCTTTAAATTTAGATGCATCTCCACTTGTAAAATTAGCACCATTTAACTTCTGAGCACTAATTTCAGCCAATACTTCTTCTGCAACATTCATAATTGTCATTCTGTTGTATGCTATCATTCTTCCTTCTTTTTGATACATTTTAGCTTCTGATTCTTTTTGTTCAGCAACTTTTTTATCCATTGCAGTTCTGAATGGAACAACTGCCGCTTCGTATTTCTTTATAAGTTCCAGGAATTTAGTGTGGTATTCCTGTGCTTTTTTATAATTGTCACTTGTGTAGTCTTTTCCGTCAAAATACCCTTTCATATCCTGAGCAAGCGGTTGTAATTCTTCAAATATTGGAAGCAATGCATCTAAACTTTTATCTAAATCATCCCATTTTGGTTTAGCTTCTTTTGCTTTCTGCATTTGTTGAATAATTTGAGGAATTTGATAAAGATTAACATTTATACTTCCATCCGGTTTCTTAAACTGAGCTTCTGACCCCGCATCTTCAAAGTAATCTCCTGCACTCTTTTCAAAACTCAGCAATTGATTGTGAACTCCAACATAAAAATTGTATTTTTCAACTTCATTTACCTGTTTACTGCTTCCCCCTTTATTATTTCCTAAATCTTTAAAAGGGTCATTTTTTGTTCCTTTTTTTCCACATGATATTAATAATACCAGCATAGTTAATATCACTAAAATTTTCTTCATGACTGTTCCTCTCTTTCTTAAATTGTATTTATGTTTTGTTTTACTAATAAATTTAGAAGGATTTATAAAAAAATAATTTATACATATCACTTTTTATTTTTTTTATATTCTATCCCTCAAAAATTTTATTTTATTGTTATTTGTTTTTTTATATTTTTTTCATTATATTTTTTTCTTTGCACTCAGAAATTTTCATTTGAACAGAAATATCCTTCTCACAATAATTAAATACCCTTTCAATTCTATCCTTCAATGTTTCAAGGTACTGTTTCCTATAATTTTCATTTTTCTGCATTTCCCTTATTTCACACTCCCAGACAGTTATGACACTTATATCCATTTCAAAAAGCTTTTCCTTAACTTCCATATCCCTTTCCACATTTCTCCTGAACTTCTTCCTCCAGAATTCTTCGTGTGTATGAGGAAATGTAGCTATTTTACAGTTTTCATGCCTATGCCAGAAACAACCGTTCACAAATATCGCTGTTTTATACTTCAGGATGTAAATATCCGGTGTTCCTGGAAGCAGGGGATAATTTATACGGTATCTATAACCCATTTTAAACAGAAGTTTTCTGATATAGACTTCAAGTTTTGTATTCTTTGATTTTATTCTTGCCATATTCTGGCTTCTTGTGAGGGGCTTCTTCTTTTTCATATCTTAATTTCCTTATAAAAATCTTACCTGTAAATTTAAATATTTTCCCCCATTTTACTTTATATCTTTTCAATTTTTTATCAAGTTTACACCCTCAGTTCTTCCCTTTCCTCTGTCACTTCATCCTTATATTTTTCAAGTATAGGATCTATTTCTTCCCTTATGAAGTCTTCTGTCTGCTGAGGTGCAAATCCTGTGTAATTTGCTGAAACAAGGATTCCCTCCATGTCTTCCGCCTTAAGTCCCAGCCTTCCGTCTTTTATAATTCTATCAATTAATCTGTTAGGATTTCCATTCAGCTTAATTTCCTTTGTTTCCTCCATTGAAAGTTCCCTAATAATTTCATGAACTTCCTGTCTGTCCATTCCCTTTTTCACAGATTCCATAATAATATTTTCAGTTGCCATAAATGGAAGCTCTTTTTGAATATTTGCTTCAATTACCTTAGGATAAACAACAACTCCGTCCATAATATTAAGCCATATAATCAGAATTGCATCCACAGCTAAAAATGCCTGAGGAATAGATAATCTCTTACTTGCAGAGTCATCCAGAGTTCTTTCAAACCACTGTGTCGCAAAAACAAGTGCACCTGTCTGAGAACTTGAAATCACATATTTTGCAAGGGAAGAAATTCTTTCACTTCTCATTGGATTTCTTTTATATGCCATTGCACTTGAACCAATCTGATTTTTCTCAAAAGGTTCTTCCAGTTCTTTCAGATGCTGTAAAAGTCTGAAATCATTTGTAAACTTATGGGCTGACTGTGCAATATTTGAAAGCAGGTTCAATGTCTGGGCATCAACCTTTCTGTCATAAGTCTGTCCTGAAACTCCTTGTTTTTTACTAAATCCTGCCTTTTCAGTAACCAGTTTATCAAGCTGTTTCACTTTTTCAAAATCTCCATCAAAGAGTTCCTTAAAGCTTGCCTGTGTTCCTGTAGTTCCTTTTACTCCCCTGAATCTCAGATTATCCAATCTGAATTCCAGTTCTTCAAAGTCAAGAAGTAATGAATGAAGCCATAAAGTCGCTCTTTTTCCTACTGTTGTAAGCTGTGCAGCCTGAAAATGTGTAAATCCCAAAGTAGGAAGAGATTTATATTCCAAAAGAAAATTCCTTCATTCTTTTTAATTAATGTAAGTAATTTTTTTCTAATAATAAGGAGTCCTTCTTTTTATCTGGATTAAGTCAGTATTATCTCCCACATAGGCACTTGTAGCTCCAAGATGTATTATTTTTTTCTTGCATTTTTAGCCTGTTCACCATATGTATGCACATGTGCCATTACATCATGTCTTAATTTTTTTTCAAACTCTGCTTGCAACTTCAAAAATCAACATCATCTTTATATTTTTTTAGTTCTGCTATCTGTTCATCTGTAATAAAAATCAAGCCCAAGTTCCTTCTCAGCTTCTGCAAGGTTTATCCACAGCTGTCTCCATGTTCTAAACTTGAATTCCGGAGAAAACACATGCAACATTTCCTTGCTTGAATATCTCTCTGCCAGTGGATTTGAATATATGTCCATATTTTCCATATTTGAAATTCCTCCTATTTTTTTATTATTCTTCTTTTTTGTTAGAAATAATTAAAATTGAGTTTATTTTTCAATATTTCATTTTAAAACATTCATATAAAATTAAAACTACACTTCGTTATCCTGAATGTTATCTATTTAATTATACTATATTTATTTTCAATTTAAAAGAAAAAAATATAAAAAAATACACCTTAAACTGTCTATAATAAGTTTTCAGGTGTAATTTTATATTATTTATTTAATTTCAACTGTTGTAAGTTTACAGTTTTTAAATGCAAATTCACTCCATTCATTACCTATTCCTATACGTTCAGGTATATCAAAATATCCATTTTCAGGCTGGTAATCATATATGCATAATTTTTTATTATATTCATGCAGATTATAAACATGATGCTCATGTATTGTAAAATTAGGCAATGCAGCTTCCAGATGTAATGTTACTGCTGTTAATATTGGACTTGAACATGCATGTATCTGTACTCCAATATCATAAGCATGTGCCATATCACATACTTTCTTAGTTTCTGTTATTCCTCCATTTGTTCCCAAATCAGGCTGTATTATCTGAACAGAATGATTTTCAAAATATGATTTATATTGCCATCTTGTATAAACTCTTTCTCCCTGAGCAATTGGAACATTTACATTGTCACATATAAATTTATTGTTATCTGGAGTTGGTGTGCAAGGCTCTTCCAAAAAAAATATTCCATATTTCTCAACTTCCTTCATAATCTGTATTGCCGAATTTACATCAGTATATGCATGATTTTCCATTATAATATCTACATCTTTTCCTACTGCTTCACGAACAGCTTTCACTCTTTCTTTTATTAAATTTATATTTTTAGCTGACTGTAGACAATTTGTATCTGTATGAGTAAATCTTTTTCCATTTTCATCAAATGTAAAAAAATCTATTTTTATCGCCGTATATCCCTCAGAAACAGCTTTTTTTACTACTGTGGCATAATCTTCCGTTTTAGAAAGTCCCAATTTTTTTTCTCCCCAGCCAAATTGCAGCTGAGATGCATATGTTCTCAATTTCTTGTGAATTTTCCCACCTAACAGCTTATACAATGGAACTTTGAAAAATTTTGCCTTTATGTCCCACAATGCAATATCTATTGCAGAGATTGCTCCAAATACAACAGGGCCTCCATTTTGTCCCCAAAAAGTAGATTTATAAAGTTCTTCCCATATAACTTCATTTTCTAATGGATCCTTCCCTATAATTTTCTGAGAAAAATCAATAAGTGCACCGTAAGCCGCAGTGGACGCTGACCCAAACGCCAAAGCAACTTCTCCATCTCCATAAATTCCTTGATCAGTGTAAATCCTACATCCTACAGGACTCCATGCCGGATTATCCTCTGCTTTTGGTTCTATCAGCATAACATCAACTTTTGTTATTTTCATGGCAGGTCTCCTTTAAATTTTATTCAAACTTATACATTATTTATCCAGAGTTACATAACTTCCTTGGAATAATTTAGCTATTTCTGCTTTCATTTCAGGACTTGTATATGCTTCTACCAAGACTTTTGTCCATTTAGCATCTTTGTTTTTAGGGTTTATTACAAATCCCACAGCAAATTTTTCCATATCATCACTTACTGCTATTTCAGTATCTTGACTTACTTTATTGCTTATTTGAAACATTTTAGCAACACATACAAGATCTACATCAGGCAATGATTTCATTACCTGTGCAGTGTTAACTTGAGTAATCTGTAAGTTTTTAGGATTAGATTCAATATCCAGTAAAGTAGGTAAAGCTACATCTTTTTTTAGAGTTATAAGTCCCTGCTGCTGTAAGAGATTCAATGCTCTTGCTGTATTACTAGGGTCTGCAGGAATAACAACTTTTGCATTCTGAGGAATTTCGTTAACATTTTTAAATTTAGATGAATACATACCAAAAACATTATAATGAATATATGGTTCAAGCATTACCATTTCACGATTTAGATTTGTTATATGAATCCATCCATGGTTTATGTTGATGAAGAGAAGCATCAATATCCCCTTTCATAGCTGCTTCATTCATTGTTGTAGCATCTTCCAGAACAATAACCTTAACGTCATATCCTTTTGCTTTTAATGCATCTAATGCCACTTTGTTATTAACTTCATCAAAATTAAAGCTTGAAGCTGCAAGTACCAAACTCTTTTTTTCACTTTCATTTTTCTTTGCCCCACAACTTATAACAAATAAAAGTGCTATTACCATAGCAACCAGTTTTAATACTTTCAATTTGATTTTTTTCATAATGTTCATCTCCCTCTATTTAATTTTTTATTTTTTTATAAATGTAATCTCCTATAAACTGTATTAAAATTACCATACATACCAGAATGACAATAATCGAATACATTACATTGTCATTATTTGACTGATATCCATATTGTAATGCTGAGGCACCAAGTCCTCCTGCTCCAATTGCACCAGCTACAGTCGTTAAATTCAGCAAATGTATAGCAGATAGGGTAAATCCCGTAACAAGTGAAGGTAATGCTTCAACTATAACTACTTTAAAAATAATCTGCATATCTGAAGCTCCGACTGATTTTGCCGCATCTATAAGTGCAGGATTTACTTCCTTTATACTATTTTCAATAGTCCTTGCCATAAAAGGCATTGATGCAAAAGTCAATGGAACTAGAGCAGCTGTCCAGCCAATACTACTACCTGTAATAATACGAGTTAACGGAATAATTATTACCATAAGAATCATGAATGGAAACGAACGTAAGATACTTATACTACCATTCAGAATATTAAATATAATTTTATTTGGACGCAATCCATCTTCTCTGGTAATGTACAATGACACAGCAATTACGAAGCCTAAAACAGCAGAAAAGATAAAACAGAAAAACATCATCTGCAATGTGTTAATAATAGCAGGTAGAATAATTCTGCCTATAATCTCACTCCAAGGTATGTCCCTCATTCTAACTCCTTTCATTTTAATTTAAAATTTTATAGACAATATTTTTTTCTTTCAAATAATCTTCAACTTCATTTTTCCTACTTAAATCAAAATCAATAACAAATTTAGTAAAGGAACGGGTTCTAAAATGTTCTATCCTTCCATCTGTTACATTAAATTTTAAATTCAGATCAGAAGCTAAATCTGACAAAATATAAGCACTTTCAGTTCCTATTATGGAAATAATTTCAATATTAGCATTGTCACTTAATATATATGGAGAAGTTCCAAGTAATCTGTTTAAAGCCGGTGATTCCTTCATAAAAACCTCGCTTGGATCTCCTTCCTCTACAATCATTCCATTTTCCAGAATAGCCACTTTTGTACATATTTCACGGATAACTTCCATTTCATGTGTGACTACAACAATAGTAATGTTCATTTCTTTATTTATTTTCCGAAGAAGGGATAAAATATTTTTAGTTGTATTAGGATCAAGAGCTGAAGTAGCCTCATCACATAGTAAAACAGCAGGATTTAAAGTAAGACTACGTGCAATAGCCACACGTTGTTTCTGACCACCGCTTAAGTTTTTTGCCTTGACATTTATTTTATCTTCAAGTTCAACAAATTTAGCAAGTTCTTTTATTTTTCTTTCCTGTTTAGTTTTAGAAACACCCCAGCACTGCATTGGAAAAGCAATGTTATCATAAACTGTTTTATTTTCAAGTATTGAGGTCTGCTGAAATATCATTCCTACTCCTCGGCGAAAATGTCTCAACTCCTCTCTATTTAATTTACTGACTTCTACATCATTTACAAACAACTGACCATCATTAAAATTTTCCAGCCTGTTAATACAACGTAAAAGTGTAGATTTTCCTGCACCGCTCCTACCAACTAGTCCATAAATCTCTCCATCCTCTATTTTTAAGGATATATTTTTTTAAGACTTCTAAATTTCCATACTTTTTCCCCAATTTTTTTATTTCAATCACTTTTTCACCTCCTCAACTTTTTCCTAAATATAAATATATTTAGTATACTATGTCGATTATATCATATCGTATTTATTTTTTTAACGCAGAAAAAACAAATGCAGTATTCAAAATTTGAATACTGCATTCTTTATATTTCTTCTTATTTTTTTATTTTTTTAAACTCTATTTTTTTAAATACACTAATATGACATAGATTCCTTTATTTATAAAATTATAATTTTATAATATCTTTTCAGAATTAATTCAAAAAAACTGTCTTATTCTATTTTACAACTTCTCCATTCCAGTCCTGTATTCCACCAAAAATCAATTACATTTGTATAACCTTTTTTTGATTAATCTTAATGCTGCTTCTCTGCTTCTTCTTCCACTTCTGCAGTAAACTAAAAATCAAATCATCTTTATTTTTTTCAATTTTTGTTTCTGCTTCATTTTCAATAGTTTCAAGCGGAACAGAAATTGCATTTGGAATATGTCCTTCATTGTATTCCTCTAAAGCTTCTAACATCTACAACTATTGGTTTTTCAGTTAACATAATATTTTTTTAGCTTCATCTGAAGTTATTTTTTTTATATTCTGCCTTTTTTTCATTTTTTTACTTCTTTTTGAATCTACCGAAACCTGTTTGCTATTCATTGTTCTACCACATGAAATTCCTAATACAGAAATTAATCCAACTATTGCCATAAGTGCTATTTTTATTTTTCATCTTTATCTCCATTCTATTTTTTTATTTTTAATTTAATTATCCCAAATATAAATTGTTCCATCTTTAAAAATATATTTTCTTTACCCAATCCTCATTTTCATTGAACTTTACATCAAAAGGTTCATATCTGACTCCTTTTTTTTCTTTCATTAGTTTCATCTAAAAAAACCAACTATGTATATTTTTTTCATCAGTTTCAATAAAAATTTCTTATCATTTTAGTAGATACTGCCTTGCTTACTATAATTTTTAGGTTTTTTTACCATTTACCTGAAAAATCTTTTTCAGTGTATACTTTTTTATCTTTTTCCAATTGCCCTAAAATTCTGATATTCTAATTCTATCTCATTTTCATTGGTTTTCAATAATCCATGACCAACTAATTTTTAATGTAAGTGTGTCAAAAGAAATATTAGAAGTTCTCTGCATTTTTTTAAGTTTATCTGATTTATTTCCCTCTAATTTTTTTCCAGTTCTTCCCTTGCAGGTTCTACTCCATTTTCCAAAGCTCTTTTTATACCATTTTTTTAGCTTCTTCAATTTTTTTCCATTTTCTTCATAAAAACTTGCCAAGTTATACATACTTCCGACAAACCCTTTTTTTCAATTGCTTTCAAATGAGTTTCTTCACTTTTTTTGTTTCTCCTAATTTTTTTCATAAACTAAAGCTAAGTTTACAAGAAGACCATCATTTTCATTATTTTTTTCAAAGCTTTTTAAATAATATTCCTTAGCTTTCTTATAATCTTCTAATCTTTGATAAATAAATCCTAACATTCTTATAGAATTTTTGATGATTCTGTTCCATAGCTTTCAAGTAATATTTTTTTCAGCTTTTTTTCAAATCATCATAGTTATGAAAAATACAAATTTCCTAAATTGTAATATCCTTTGATATCTCCACTTTCTCCAGCTTTTAAATAATACTCTATTGCTTTTTCAAGTTTTCCACTCTCAGAATAAAGAAGTGCTAAATTATTATATGCCTGTATTTCACCTTTCTTTATTGCCTGCAAATAATATTTTTCAGCCTGAGGAAAGTTTTTTTCTCAATTCTATAAACTTCAGCTAAATTAAATAATGCAACTGTTCCACCTTTATCTACTGATTTTTTTGAAAAATATTTTTTTAGCTTCTGAATAATTTTTCTTTTTAAATAATACAAATTTCCTAAATCATTTTAAAAGCTATTATATTTCCTTTATCAATTGCAGACAAATATAATTTTTCTGCACTTTTTAAAAGTCTTTCTGATAAAAAAATTCTCTTGCCTGTTCTACTTCTTTATCACCATTTTCAGCCATTGCAAAGGTTGAAAAGAGTAATATACTAATTAAAATTAATAATTTCTTCAATATTCCATCAACTCCTAAAAATTACTTCACAATTTCAGTCAAGTCATATCTATAAATATTCTGACTTCTTTCAGGTCCTACTGAAATCATGGATACATTACATTTTAATTTCTTTTCTATATATTCTACATATTTTTTACAGTTTTCAGGCAGTTCATCATAATTCTTTATCTGTGTAATATCTTCAGTCCATCCAGGAAGTTCATCATAAACTATATTCAATGTTTTAGATTTTCTTAAATTTCCAGGATAAGAATGATAAACTTTTCCATCAATTTCATATCCTACTGCCACTTTTATTGTTTCAAATCCAGTAAGTACATCAAGTTTTGTCAGTACAATATCAGTTAGGCCATCTATCAGCACAGCGTATCTTCCTATTACAAGGTCAAGCCATCCACATCTTCTAGGACGTCCTGTAGTTGCTCCATATTCATGTCCCACTGTTCTTAATTTTTCTCCAGTTTCATCATTAAGCTCTGTAGGAAAAGGACCTTCTCCTACTCTTGTTGTGTAGGCTTTCATAACTCCAAGAATTCTGTTTATCTTTTTAGGTGAAACTCCTGTACCTACTGTCACTCCTCCAGCCGTAGGTGAAGATGATGTAACATAAGGATATGTACCGTAATCAATATCAAGCATTAATGCCTGTGCACCTTCAAAAAGAACCTTTTTCCCTTCTTCAATGGCTTCATTTATTTCTACAACTCCGTCTATTATTCTATGTCTTATTTTTTCAGCAAGTTTCATAAATCTTTCATATAATTCTTCCAAATCAAATGTGTCTTTTCCATATCTTGTCAGCATATCATTTTTTTCTTTTACATTCCACTCCAGCTTATCCCTAAATCTTTCAGGCTCAAGCAAATCTCCTATTCTTATTCCGTTTCTTGCAATCTTGTCAATATAGCAAGGTCCTATTCCCCTCTGGGTAGTTCCAATCTTATTTGCTCCCATTGCTTCTTCCTTTGCTTTATCTATCTCAATATGATAAGGCATTATTACATGAGCTCTCTCATCTATAAATAATTTATCCAGATTTTTTCCTCTTTTTTCCAATGCTTCTATTTCTTTTAAAAGTACTTCAATATCAACAACTACTCCTGCTCCAATAACACATTTACCCTGTGAATTTATAATACCTGAAGGAAGCAGATGTAAAATAAACTTCTCATCGTTTACGACAACAGTATGGCCGGCATTATTTCCTCCCTGAAATCTCACAATATAATCAGCCTTAGGTGAAAGGACATCTATTATTTTCCCTTTTCCTTCATCTCCCCACTGTGTTCCTACAATTACAAAAGTATTATTTCCCATTTTTATTCCTCCTCTTTCTTTACGATTCCTATATAAGATAAGTTTCTATGTTTCTGCGCAAAATCTATTCCATACCCGACTACAAATTCATCAGGTATTTTAAATCCTGTATAATCCACTTCTATCTCAACTTCCCTTCTTTCAGGCTTGTCAAGCAGAGTACATATTTTAATGCTTTTTGGATCTCTGGTTTTAAGCATTTCCAGAACTTTTTTCAATGTATGGCCTGTGTCTATTATATCTTCAACGACTATTACATTTTTACCTCTGATGTCCTCTTCCAAATCCTTTTTAATTTTTACATCCCTTGAACTTTCTAATTTGTTTCCATAACTTGAGACAACCATAAAGTCAAGAGTTGTTTCTGTTTTCAGTTCCCTTACAAGATCACTTAAAAAAAGTACCGATCCACGTAAAAGGCCAATTAATAGGATTTCTTCCCCTTTATAGTCATTGTCAATCTGAAGTGCCAATTCTTTTACCTTTTCTGAGATTTCTTCTTTCGAGATTAATGTTCCAATGCTGTATTTGAACACTGCTTCTCCCTCCAATTCAAAATAAATTTATATGTTACCTTGTGAAATGTGTAAAATGAAAAAAATTCTATTCGTTTACTTCTTATTTTACTATATTTATATATTTTTTTCAATTACAATTTACTTTTTTTCTAAAAATATATCAATTATACAAAAAAATCATAAGAAATTTTCCCTACTGATTTTTATAATATACTATTATTATATAACAAATGTTATAATTTTTTTATAGGAGATGATAGTATGAAGTTTAAAAAAACAATGTTCCTACTGACATTATTTATTCTGATGCTTGAATTTTCATCATATGTTCTTGCATGTACAGGAGTTATTGTAGGTAAAGGACTGACAACTGACGGAAGTTATATTTTCGGAAGAAATGAAGATTTCACAGCTGAGCCTGATCATAACAAAAACTTTGTCGTTTATGAAAGAGGTAAAAACCAGCCTGGTGCAGTATTTAAAGATGAAAGCAATGGATTCACATATCCAATTCCTGAAACTAGATACAAATACACTGCCGTTCCTGATGTTACTCCTGAAGAAGGAATATTCGATGAAGCAGGATTTAACGAATTTGGTGTAGCAATAGATTCTACAGTTTCAGCTGATGCTAATGAAAAAATCCAGAAGGTTGACCCTTATGTTAAAGACGGTCTTGCTGAATCTGCAATACCTACTGTTATTCTTCCATATGTGAAAACTGCAAGGGAAGGAGTTCTGCGTCTTGCTGAAATCATTAAGACTAAAGGTGCTGCCGAAGGGAATGTCCTTGTAATAGCTGATAAAAAAGAAATGTGGTACATTGAAATCTATTCAGGACATCAATTTGTTGCTATAAAATACCCTGATGACAAATTCTCTGTATTCTCAAATACTTATTTCCTTGGAACTGTTGATTTAAACGATAAAAACAATGTAATAAAATCTGATGATATCGAAAAAGTTGCAAAAGATGCAGGAAGCTATGTTACAGTAGATGGAAAAATGCACTTAGCAAAATCTTACGCACCTGAAATGACAGACGGAAACCGTTCACGTGCTTATTCAGGAATCCTACAATTAAATCCAAAAGCAAATATCACTTATACTGACGAAGTTTACGAACTTTTCCAAACTAGAGACAAAAAAATATCTGTACAGGATGTAATGGCTGTTTTAAGAAACCGTCTTGAAAATACAAACTTTACAGTTGCAAAAAGAAAACAGAACAATGATACTGCTAAATATCCTATAAGTAACGAAAACGGTATCGAAACTCATATTTTCCAAATTAAAAAAGACTTACCTGCAAATGTAGGAGGAGTTATGTGGCTGGCAATGGCTGGAGCTAAATATTCTCCATTTGTTCCTTATTATGGTAATATAAAAGCCACTTACGACACTTATCATGTAAAAGGAACTACATATAATCCAGATTCATTCTACTGGGTTGCAGAAAATGTAAATATTAATATGGAAAATGCATCTGATGATGTTAAAAAAATAAATATTTACAAAAAATAAAAGACTATGAAAAGAAAAAAGTTGCTGAACAAAATGCATTAAACAAAAAAATTGCAAAAATGTCACCTAAAGAAGCTGAAAAATTTGCAACTGAACTTGCTTTAAAAAATGGAAAAGATGCATATGAACTTGTAAAAAAATGAAGAAAAACTCATTAAAAAAATAATTCTCCTATGAATTATATATAAGCCTCTTAAAAAGAAAAAAAGCCTGTTTCAAGAGAAAATATAAAACTTTATTTATATTTTTTTCATTCTGAAACAGTCTTTTTTTATATCCGGAATTAATAGTATCCTGTCTTTTCTATTCCCTTGGCATTTTTTTCGCTTATTTTAAATTTTCCCATTCTTCCCTTAGTACTCCATATTTTACAGAATCAAAATATTCATTCATATGATATCTTACTTTTCTTATTCTTCCTTCAAGCTTATATCCAATTTTTTCAGCACTTTTCATCATGGATATATTTCCACTCCAAGTTGTCAGACCAATATGTTCCAATTCAGGAAAATTGTCAAATGTTTTTGTTGTCCAGATTTTAAGTGCTTCACTTCCATATCCTTCATACCAGTAATTACTGTCATAAATTACTATTCCAACTTCAAGCCACCTAGTTTTTCTATCTTCCCAGTATCTGCTTACTGTTCCTACTAAAATTTTATCAATATAAATTCCTTTTACATTATCAGATTTAAAAAAATCAACTTTCTCTTTCAAAAAGTTATCATAATCAATAAATTTATAATCATCAAAATATGGTCCATCCCATTTCTTCCACTCAGGGCTTTCTCCCTGGTATATAATAGAATGCAAACGTTTAAAATCATTTTCATCTATTTTTTTACAGTCACTTCTTTTTTTCAATTTTTTTCTCCTCTATAATTAAAGATTAAATATCAGAATACACTAAAGTAATTATTTTCTTTCCTATAAATTACAAAACAGGATTACTCAAATTTTACTGTTTGAAATAAAAAAATATTCTCCTAAATAAATGGAATATCTTTATTTTCATGACATATTTGAGCTAATCCTGCTTTTTTTATATTACCAGCTTTTTACTAATTCATATAATTTCAAATATTCTCTCGCAGATTTATCCCATGAAAAATCCAGATCCATATTTCTTTTTACAAGTTTTTCCCAAATTTCAGGTTTGTCATAATATACACCTTCGGCAACTTTTATTGTAAACAGCATATCGTCTGCATTAAAATTTGTAAATGAGAATCCATTTCCTTCATCTGTAAAAATGTTATACGGTCTTACTGTATCCTTCAATCCTCCTGTTTCCCTTACAATCGGTATTGTTCCAAATCTCATAGCTATCATTTGGCTAAGCCCGCAAGGTTCATATCTTGAAGGCATCAGGAATAAATCACTTCCTGCATACAGTTCATTTGCAAGATGCGGATTATATCCTAAGTATACTTTAAACTTGTCAGGATACTTAACTGTCAGATAGTTGTAATAATCTTCATAGAATTTATCACCACTACCTAAAATCACAATCTGAACAGCATCATACTGTAATAAATTTTCCAGCACTGCTGACACAAGATCAAGTCCTTTTCCTTCCACAAGTCTTGTAACCATGGAAATCAGAAGGTTATCTGACTTAGGTAATCCCAGTTTTTCCTGAAGTCTATATTTATTTTCCTTTTTCTTATCCAATGTATCCTTATTGTAATTTATAACATCAGGATTTGTTTCAGGGTCAAATTCTTCAACATCAATTCCATTAAGTACACCATAAATCTTTTTCGCATTTGTTATCCATTCCAGACCTTCACTGAAATAAGGATATTTTATTTCTTCAGCATAAGTAGGACTTACAGTATTTACAACATCTGCATACCCTATTCCTATTTGCATAAAGTTTAAATCATGGCCACCTATATGATATCCCATTCTTTCAAATGAAAATTTTGAAAATCTTCCCTGATACATTAAATTATGTATTGTATAAACTGTTCTCATATCCCAGTAAAAAGGATCATTATTATATCTTACATTAAGAAAATAAGGTACCGGTCCTGTCTGCCAGTCATTACAGTGTAATATATCAGCCTGTAAATTAATTTCCTTTAAAAATCTTAATGCAAGTTCTGAAAACATAGCATACTGAACATCTTCATCATTATCTCCGTAAACACGTCCTCTTTCATACAATGCCTTATTTTCAATGAAATAATAATTTATTTTATCATCAGGATATTTTACCAGATTAAATACATCCCCATGGCTTTCCAATCTTGCAACCCATTCTAACTTTTCAAGATATTTTAAAGGAATTTTATCATATTTCGGCATTATTATGGAAACTTCATGTCCCAATTCCTGCATTTTTTTAGGTAAAGCCTGCATTACATCAGCTAATCCCCCAGTTTTAAAGAAAGGATAAACTTCTGAGGCAAGATAAACTATTTCAAGCTAATCACTCCTATCCTTTTATTGTTTCACCACTGTGAACAAATTTATTGCCATCGTGTAATTTTACTCCTCCGAATATTCTTACGTTTCTTCCTATAATTGAACCGTCAGGGAGAACTGCTTTTTTACCTATTACACTTATACCTCTTGACAATAGATCAGGTTTTTCATGATTTGCTCTAAAGTCATCTCCATAACCTAATATGGAATTTTTACCTACGTATACTCCCTTATCTATAATCATTGTATCTAAGTTAGTATTTTCATCTATATAAGTTCCTGAGAAAATAATACTGTTCTTAACAGTACATCCTTTTCTCACTGTTACTCCAGGCCCCAATACTGAGTTTTCAACTCTTCCTTCAATTTTACAACCGTCACAGATTAATGAATTCAGTACACTTCCTGTTACCCCTATTCTTACAGGTGCCAAATCTTCACTTCTTGTGTAAATTTTCCATTCAGGATCATAAAGGTTTATTCCTATTTCTTCTGATTTCTTTATCAAATCAAGGTTTGCATCAAGATAAGAATCATAAGTTCCTACATCCATCCAGTAGCTATCATAGCAGTGAACGAAAACCTTTCTTTCTTCATGAATCATCTGTGGAATAACATGTTTTCCAAAATCCAGATCTTCTTCAGTCATTTTTTCCAAATATTCCAGAAGTACTTCTGTATTGAAAATATAAATTCCCATAGATGCAAGATTACTCTTAGGTTCTGCAGGTTTTTCCTCAAAATTAAGAATTTTTTTATTTTCATCAACTTCAAAAATTCCAAATCTTCCTGCTTCTTCTATCGGTACTTCCTGAACTGCAATTGTCAATTCAGCATTGCTTTTTAAATGATCAGCCAGTAACCATTTATAATTCATTTTATAAATATGATCTCCTGATAAAATCAGTACATATTTAGGTTTTCTATTTCTAATAAATTCTATATTCTGTCTGATTGCATCAGCAGTACCTTGATACCATGCATTTCCTCCTGGTTTTTCATGAGGCTGCAGCATTGTAACTCCTGTATCCCTTCTATCAAAATCCCATGGTTTTCCTGAACCTATATGTTCATTCAAAGAAAGCGGTAAATACTGTGTCAATAATGCCACATCGTAAATCCCTGAATTTGAACAGTTACTCAATGCAAAATCAATAATTCTGAATTTTCCTCCAAAAGGAACGCTTGGTTTAACCCTCTTTTCAGAAAGTATATCAAGTCTAGAACCTCTTCCACCTGCTAAAATCATAGCTAAAATTTCCATAACACTACCTCCATCATATTCTCTACATTATATAGTATACCCTATTTTTTTAAAAAAAGAAGATTTTTTTAAAAAAATTTTTTTTATTTTTTTGTTTCTTTCTTTTTATTTATGTATGAAGTTTTTTATTAATTTTGGAGCTATTTTATCTTTGCTTAATGTGTTTTAAAATATTCTATTGCTTCCTGAAAATTATCAAATTTTTTGTAAAGCATATCTTCTATATCTTCAGCAGGAGTAAGTTTATCAGGTATCATTACAGGCATCATTCCTGCACCGTATGCCGCCTTCACTCCATTTACAGAATCTTCAAAAACTACTGTCTTACTAGGATTTATATTCAATTTACCTGCACCACGTAAAAATACCTCGGGATCCGGTTTTCCTCTTTCAACATCATTAGCAGTTATTATATGGCTAAAGTAGTTCTTTATATCTTTACTTTCCAGTAATGTATTAGCCATAAAGCTGTCTGCTGATGTTCCCAGAACCATTTTTTTCCCTTTTGAAGCGAGAAAATCAAGCATTTCTTTTGCACCTGTCATTAAAGGAATATCTCCTTTTTTTGCTTCATCTACTATATAATTATAGACTTTTGTAGTTATTTCCTCATATGGAAAATCTTTTCCAAATTCTTCAAGATAAATTTCCTTTGCTTCTTCATTAGTCAATCCAGTTGTTTTTTCCACAAGTTCATCTGTAACTTCATAGCCTAATTCCTTTAAAAGCTTTTTTCCATATTCCAAATAAACTGTTTCTGTATCAAATAATATTCCGTCCATATCGAATATGAACAAATCTATAGTATCCAGTACTTTATTTTTCATTAAATTCCTCCTTCTTGTTCGTTAGGTAAAATTGCGACCGATCTGTGTGCCACAGCACATATAACTTCATTAAACTGAAGTATTCCCACACTTAGGAATATTGCCACTCCTAAATGTTCTCCATTCCTTGCAATACCAATTTTTCCACCAACACTTAACCCATTTATATTAGATTCTATCTGATTCATAGCTTCCCTGATGGCACCTATTACAGCTCCGTCATGTACATGCTCATCCTGAATAATTCCATTTCTTTTTGCTGCCAATAGAGTGCTTTCTATAAATTTAAATCTTGCATTAGGTATAGCTCCTCCAACATCAACAGCTGCCACTTTTATTTTTTTCTCTGCATATTCCTTTATCAGCTTTTTTTCTTCTTCCCTTGAAGAAATTGACATTTTTAAAGCTATCCTGCATATATCAACGCTTTTATTATCCCTAAATTCCATATTTCTCCTTATAATTAATCTAAAATACGATACACAGACAAACTACGAATACTACAAAACTAAAATATTTATCTATTTTCAAAAGATTTCATAATATATTCAACAGCTTCTACATATCCTTCTTTCCCTTTTCCATATATCTGAAGCACGCAGGCAGGGGCTGTTACTGAAATTTTTCTGAATTCTTCCCTTTTATGAATATCACTCAGATGTACTTCAACTGTTGGAATAGATACTGATTTTATTGCATCGTGGATTGCATAGCTGTAATGGGTGTAAGCCCCTGGATTAATAACAATTCCAGCAATCTTTTCATAATATGCATTTTGAATAATATCTATTATCCTGCCTTCATAATTTGACTGAAAAATTTCTATTTTTACATTTTTATCACGAAATTTTTCCTGAATGTAACTACATAAAGAATCGTAATTATCATTTCCATAAATTCCTGTTTCCCTTATTCCGAGAAAATTTAAATTTGGCCCGTTTATAATAAATATTTTTTTCATTTCTTCCTTTCCATTACATAAAAACTATTCTGCAAAAATCTTTTCTATCTCTTCAGCTGTCCTGTCTGTAACTTCCTGTAATGTTCCGTTATTTTCTATAATAATATCAGAATATCTCTTATAAAGCTCTATTCTTTCATCGTATAATTTATAAATATTATTTATATCCTTCAGAAGAGGCCTTGCTTCATGGTTTTCCTTAACTATATCCTCTATTTTCCTGCTCAGGAATACAACTATACCTTTTTCTTTCAGTATTTTCATATTTTCTTCACGCTTTACTGCCCCACCGCCTGTAGAAATTATAATACCATTTTTTTCTGGGAAAGTTCTTTTTAAATATTTTGTTTCCAGATTTCTAAAATGCTCTTCCCCTTTTTCTGAAAACAAAGTGCTTATTTTTACATTTTCTTTTCTTTCCAGATATTTATCCGCATCATAGTACTCATAACTTATCTTTTTTGACAGAAGTTTTCCTACTGTACTTTTTCCGCTTGCAGGCATTCCTATAAGAACTATATTTCTATTTATTTTTTTATATTTTCCATATTCTACACTCTTTTTAAATTGATTTTTCATTTTCGTTGTAATGATATCCTTTTTTTCTTCCAGTCTTTTTATAATTTCTTCCTTTGAAAGGGAATAATAATTTGCAAAGCTTTCAAGACTTGAAAAATTCATCTCTCAATTTCATATTTATCATGCTTAGCATTATGTTTTATATCACCATTTTTCAAAAATCAAACATTCTTTCTCCTTCGTTATTAAACTCTTGTATATTTAATATCTGTAACAGTATTCCATAAAACAGACTTTTTACTTTGTGAACAATTACAGAATCAGCATTAATTTTTTTCATTATTTTCATCAATGTCATTTACAACAATATTTGAATTCTTGTTTTTAAACATTGTATGGAATCCGTCTTCCTTTTTCTCAAGGAAATCTCCAATTTTTATCTCTTCTATTCCTAAATCCCCTGTTACTTCATATATTTCATTGTAGATATTTTCCAAAAATTCAAGATCAAACAATGTAAATAAATTATAGCTTTTCTTTATTCTTTTTTCGTATGTATTTTCCTTTACAACAAAGTATATAATCGAGTCAAAGCCCATATTTAATCCAAACATTGTATATCCATGTTTCCCTATTTCATAATTTATCATTGCAAAAAGAACATCTACAAGGTCTGTTTCATATGTTGCTTCCTTTTTCTTTACATTTTCCCAGTTTACATCCAGTAAATCCGGATCCAGACTGTATTTTTCAAGTAACTGTCTAAAACCATCTGTATATCCTGTATGACCAATTTTATGTAAATATCCTTTACTGTATTTTGCCATGTAATGATAGTAGAAATCTCCATAAGTTACAAGGTCTTCTTTAATTTCTCCAGGTACAAAATATTTCTGTATTGTTTTTTCAGGATTGTTAAAAAACCCTCTTCTTGCTTCCACATATTTCAGAAGTTCATCCCCATCCAGAACTTCAGCTGAAAAGTCATCCACTTCCTTATATATTTCCCTATCTACTGCCATATATCTGTTATCTCCATTATTGCTGCTGTTGCTCATTTTTTTCTACCTCCGGTGTTTTTAAACTTTGTATTAAAAATTTTAAATCAGATAATTTTTCAAATCTTATCATTTTTTTTATTTTTTCTTTTGATTCAGCCTTTAAACGTGAACTGTTTATATAGGCATCAAAATTTTCCTGATATTTACTGTATAGTTTTTCAGTTTTTCTTAAACTTGATTTTACACTGTTTCCATTACTTCTGGCTCTTCTGCTTCCAGAATACATTTTTTTATCTATTTCAGCATTCAGTTTTGCAAACTCATTTGAAACAAGTCTGTCAAGTTCGCTATTACTCATTTTAACATAATCTTCCTTTGTTTTCCCATCTCCACTATGATACAAATAATCCATTACCGTATCTACATTTTCTTCTAATGAACTTTCATTTTTTTCTGCTTCCAGCAATGTATTCATATTTAAGTAAAAATTTTCAAGGCTTATAGAAGTTGCAGTGTAAATATATGACTGAAAATCATCCTTTTTCTTCTAAAAAGTTTTTCAGAAAATTCTTTGTAAACATTGAATTTTCATTAATATATTCATTAAAACTTGGCAATAGAGGCTTCAATATATTTTTTCTTCCGTCCTTCATTTTCCCAAGTCTTGTAATTTCGTTATCAAATGTCTGCTTATTTCTATTGTATAATCCAAGAACAATTTCAGGATACACTCTATTTAAAAGATTCGGATCCCTTCTTGTATTTCCTGTATTTCCATTAAAATACTTATCAAAAGTCTGTTTCTGTCTTACTCCCCCCTGCTCTATTATTTCCTTATTTGTCAGGGAAAATCCTATTAAAGATATTCCCATTAAAGTTATTAATATTATTTTTTTCATTATTACTTACCTTCCCTTATTTTTATTTATTTGTAAAGTTTTTCTGATAATTTTTCATGAACTTTTTTCAGCACTTCATCATCATATTTTTCATCATTCCATATTTCTTCTGATTTTATTGCCTGAAATATAAGCATTGTAAGTCCATTTACCGTTTTCACATTTCTTTCCTTATATTTCTTCATAAGAACCGTTTCTTCAGGATTATATATTATATCCACTACACAGTCAGTGTTTATCATATTCACTTCTTCCAGAGGTGTCATATTTACTTCTGGATACATCCCTACCGGCGTACAGTTTACAATCAGGTTTACATTTCTCACATTTCTTATTTCAGAATAGTGTATAAGCCTGTCTCCTTTTCTTGTTTCAAAAGAATCATTTTCTGATATTGTAGCCAAATATATATTTTTAGCTCCTTCATCTATAAGGACATTGTATACAGCCTTTGCCGCTCCGCCAGTTCCCAGCATGAGGATTTTTCCGTCCTTCACATTAATATCATTCTGCTGCAAAGTTTTTAAAAATCCAGAATAATCAGTGTTATCCCCGATAAGTTTTCCATTTTTAACAGTTATTGTATTTACTGCCCCTATTTTTTTCGCAGAGTCTGAAATACTGGCCATATAATCCATTACTTCATTCTTATATGGAATTGTAACATTTACTCCGTCAAATTTACCTTCCCGCAGTTCCTGCATAAAAGAAGGTATATCCTCCATTTCTTTCTCAATTAGCTTATAACTTGCATCTTTTCCTGTAAGTTTAAAAAATATTTCATGAATTTCTTTTGAATAGCTATGTCCCAGCTTTTCTCCTAGAAGTCCCAGTTTTTTCATTTTTCTCCCTTCCAAAAAATCTTATTTTCCATTTTTTAATATTTCCAGTTCCTTTTCAGTAAGTTCCCTATATTCTCCTATTTTCAAGTTTTCATCAAGCACCAGATTTCCCATCTGAATCCTTTTCAGATATTCCACCTTGTTATTTACAGCCTTGAACATTCTTTTCACCTGGTGATATTTCCCTTCACTTATTGTAATATAGGCTTTGCTTGGATTTCTTTCTCCCGTTTTTTTATTTATCGGCTCTTCACTATTTTCAATTACCTCAACCTTAGCATTTTTCGTAACAAAGTCACCTTCAAGGTCAATTCCCAATTCAAGTTTTTTAGCAGCTTCTTCTGTTACCGGATCTCTCAGTTCCACATAATACTTTTTATCCACATGTTTGTTTGGAGCAAGCAGATTATGAGTAAGAATCCCATCATTCGTAAGAATCAGAAGTCCTTCAGTATCTATATCAAGTCTACCTACAGGAAAAAGGCTATATGTCCTGTAATTGTTTCCCAGTAAATCTATAACCGTCTTATGTTCCTTATCTTCTGTTGCTGAAATTACTCCATCAGGCTTGTTCATCATTATGTATACAAAAGGTCTGTAATTTATAACTTCATCATTATACTTTACAATATCCTCATTTTCATTTACGTGAACACTCCCATCTAATATTATAACATCATTTACTTTTTATTTTTCTTTTTTTTAATATATCTTTTACTTCTTTTCTCGTTCCTACGCCCGAATTGGCTAAAAATCTATCTAATCTCATATTTTTTTTCCTATCATTTTTTTATTAAATTTCTACGTTATATACCTTATAATTTCCTAAAATTTGTAAATATATGGACTTTTCTCTTATTTCTTCCAAAAGCTTTTTCAACTTTTTTTCCTCTTCCAGATTTCCTTCAAAAATCTATATAGAAATAATATTCCCAAGGCTTATTTGTTTTCGGTCTGGACTTTAAATTTACCATATTCAGCCCATAATCTGAAAATACCTTCAGAAGTTTCATAAGAGCTCCCGCCTCATTTTTTGTACTTGTAATGATACTTATTTTTTCACTGTTTTCACAAATAAGATTTTTATTTGAAACAATGAAAAATCTTGTGAAATTTTCCTTTTCGTTGTTTATATCCGGCTTAAGTAATTCCAGATTGTACATTTCCCTTGTTTCCATATTGGCAATACATGCATTTTCCTTGTTTCCCGTATCTCCTATATATTTTGCACTAAGTGCTGTATTGTTCATTCTTATTTTTTCCCATTCAGGATACTTTCCTAAAAATTCTGAACATTGCATAAGTGCCTGTTCATGGGAATAAACTCTTTTTATATCATCTATTTTACTTCCCTTAATTCCAAGAAGATTGTGTTCTATCCTATGTTTTACTTCCCCAACAATATAAATATTACGTTTATTTATAAGGTCTATACTGTCCCTTACTTCCCCCACTATTGAATTTTCTATTGGAAGAATTGCAAAGTCAACCTTTCCAGCTTCAACTCCTTCCACAAGTTCCCTGTGGGTGTTAAAATTTAAAATCTCCTCAGCCTCGGCTCCCATATGACCTTCTGAATTTTTACTATTTTTCAGCAGATTAACCATCACTTCATATGCATATGCCCCCGGAACCCCTGTATATCCAAGCTTTTTCCCATTAAAATTCAGATCATTTACATATTCTTTTGGACTACCTATTTTAAACTTCTGATATTCCTTGCTGGAACCCATTATATCCTTAAGTATGCCTTCTATATAATGTTTCAGCTCTTCACTCTTGACATTTGAAAGATTTTTATTTACTACTTCCTCTTCCCTTTTTCTGTCGAATATTTTCATGCCATTTTCTTTTTTATATAATGCGACTTCCTTTACGATTTCAAGTCTTTCTTCTATCAATTCAACTAATTTTCTGTCAATATGATCTATTCTGTTCCTAATTTCTCCTAAATCAAGTTTTTTCATTTATATCACCTGCATTTCTCTGAATATTATAAACTAAAAAAACGTGGATTTTACAATACTTATAAATTATTCCTACAAATTAATTTTTTTGCTTTTTTTCTTATTTCAAATTTTCATTCCTGACTAATTCATAAAATTACAAATTCAATAAATAAAAAACAGAAGTTATCTTAAATAAGAAAAACCAAGAAATAACGTTTTTTTCCACAATTAAAATAACTTCTTCAAAAAAATTTACTATTTCTTTACAAAGCCTGTTTATTTCACTCTTTAAGACATCACTCGGATTGTATTTCTTAAAATCCTCCGACATTTTCTCCAACTTTTTCCATTCCTTCTTGTTTAACATTTTCCCAACAGCATCTATTACAGACTTTCTTGACTTAAGGCTTGCCGGAAATCCGATTTCTGCAATTTCAGCCCTTACAGCATAGTCAAACTGGTCATAGTCATGAGGAATAATTACTGACGGTTTGTTAAATTTTATTCCATTATACAGAATACCTGTTCCACCGTGATGAATTATATAATCCACCTTTGGAAGGAAAGTGTCATAATCTGCATACTGATAAACAAATATGTTGTCAGCAGGTTTTTCCACAGGCTCATCTTTTTTTGCATAATTTCCAAAGGATACAATGTAGCAAGTATCAGGATATATTTCTGAAAGTTCCTTTGCTATTTCTATCAGGTCATTTTTCCCCCAAAGAACATGAGTTCCACTTGTCAGAAATATAACTTTTCCATATTTTTTTGTATCAGGAAACTCATATTTATTTTTATCAAATCCTTCACAGCAAGGTCCTGCATGTATAAACTGCTTAGGAAAGTCATCCCTGAATTCAAGTTCCTTCATTCCCAGCCCAAGCATTGAATAATGTGAGTATATATTTTCTTCTCCATTTTTATCATATAGTTTAAATCCCAAAGGTTTCAGCTCTTTTCTGGCTAAAAAGCACACTGCCCTCTTAAAATTCCTGATTACGAATCTTCCTGCAGCATCTCTAATTTTGTATATTATCCCTTCTCTCGGATACCATCCACCCATATAAGTAGGTGTTGTCGTTTTGCTTTCTACTATAAAAGGAGTTGGCATACTTGAAATCCAAGGGATTCCAAGCTTATCAGCTATCATTCCTGCAGGTGCCGCTATAAAATCGGCTATTATCACATCCGGCTTTCTTTCCTTGAACTTTTCCTCAAGTTCCTTTACAAGCTCCGGTACAAGAGCCATATTTGATCTGAACTGCTTATAATATATAAACATATTCGTTTGTTTTGATGTATTTACAATATTTTCAAATACCGAAGGTTTATCCTTTAGCACAACCTCACATTTAATTCCCAGATTATTTAAAAATTCCTTTTTTTTAGCTCCTGTATGAATACATATATCATATTTTTCATCATTTATTAAATCCTTTATCAGTCCCAATACAGGATTCAAATGCCCGCTATATGGGGGCACAACAATATCAATTTTTATTTTTTCGTAACCATTCATTTATATTTTCTCCTTTTCTTCCTCACTTCTCCAAAAATTCTTTTTTATATAATTTCTTTTATTCCTAGCCAGTTTATTGTATCTTTCGTTTTTTCAAAGAAATCTCCCTTCAGAAAATCCTTTTCACCTTCTGAATGTCCACCTTTTGCAGGATGATTACTCTTTATTATTTCTCCATTTAAAATATTTTTTTCAAACTGTTCTGCGTCTTTTCCCCAGAGCAAGTACACTATATTTTCATTTTTTGCTGAAATATACTCCATTAAATCTCTTGTAAAAGGATGCCAGAATTTATTATGTTCCCCTGTTTTTTCCTCGATAGCTGTCAATGACGAATTTAAAAGAAGAACTCCCTGCTTTTCCCACGATTTAAATAGTTCATTTGGCGGAAGTATATTAAACTCATTATGACATATTTCTTTTCTTATCTTTTCAATATCTTCCATTTTTCCAGTATAAGTTTTATATAGTAATTTTAATATATTTTTTAATGAAATGTTTATTTCATGATTAACCCAAGAAGTATTTTTAACCTCAAATGCAAGCCCGGTAGCTATTTCACCTTGAGAATACGGTTCATTGGAAAGTATACACACTTTTCTTGAGGAAATTGAACTTCTTAACGCCTTAAATACATATTCATTTTTTGGAATATACTCTATTTTTCTTATTTCCATGCATTTTATAAAACTATTTATTGCAGCCACTTTTTCCACAGTGAAAAAAATCATAATAATCTTCATGTATGTTATATTTTTTTCCATAAATTCCATTCTCTGAATATTATTTTTTTACTTCATTTGTTTCATCTATTATTTTAAGTTTTACTATTTTATTTTTCAACACCAAGAACAAAGATTTCATCTTCTATTACACATATTTTTTTGTTATTTCATTTTTAAAAAAATATTCTGTGTTACCTGTATTTTAAAAAGTTTCATCTGTAATTATAAGATCCCTGTTCCAGTACCTATAAAAATAATTTTTTTGTCATTTTTTTCTCAATAAAAAGTTATTCTGGAATTGGAAATCTTAATTGAATTATACATTTCTGATTCGATTATATTCCATATTTCTATCTCTCCTGCATCTGTTCCGGCAAGATATTCAATTCCTACAATTTTTAGAATAAATATGATTATTTTTCCGTTTTTTTATATCAAATATTTTTTTCAAGCTTGCTGTCAAAAAAATATTTATTTTATTACTTTTTCATGCAGTTCCCTATATTTCAGTATTACATTTTCTCCACTCGTGAATATTCTGTAATTTCCTTTGGTCATATTTTCTGAAAAAGATTGAGTAATATATGATTCCTTTGTATTTACATCATACGAACAGAGTGTATTATTTTCAATAAAAAAATTATTTTTTTCCACCTGTTGTAAAAATCAACTACTTCAGGCGTTCTCTCAAAATCATACACTTCTTCTATTATTTTTTTTCCTTCTTCCGTCACATTTATAAACTTTTTCCATTTTTGTGTAGAAACAAAAAAATATGCTGGAAACAAAGAGCTGATTTTTTTCCTTTATATACCGGATTACTTCACAATTTTTTTATTTTTTTCCCGCAACTTCCTTTTTCTATTTTTTTCCTTCTTTTAAAAAAATCAGTTTATCTCCTGTTGTTATTATTCTCTTATTTACAGAATCTACTCCAAAATCTTTTATTTTTTTGTATCATATGATATATTGTCTTCTAAAATTGTTTTCATACTCTATAACCTCATATATAGATTTTAGTTTTTTTTCATTTTCCAGCTCTGATAAACTAATACTCCCGCCGAAAATATGATTAATCCACAGCTTATAACTCCATATACTAAATAGGGATATTCAGACGAGAATATATTTTCCATTGCATATGATGTGATTTTCCCAATAGGTACTCCAGGATTGTTTTCTTTCAGATCCAAAATAAAGTTAATAAGTTCTGCCAGATAAACACCTATAATTCCAGGAATTGCTGAAAAAACCATACCAAAAGGTGAAAAATTTTCTCTTGTTATTGTATTAAATCTACTTTTTCTTTCCTGAAATTCATCATAATCTTTCTTTTTCAGTTTTTCTATTAAAAAATGATATCCACCGACAGCACCATAATACATGACTATTGCCGCAATTGAACCATAAATTTATTCTCGTTAACACTACATATAATATAATTCCAGGTATCACTCCAATAAATGAACCTAACATTCCTAGTATTTCCATATTTCAATCCTTTCAACTATAAATTTGTTTCTATTTTTTTAATTTTACCATTAATATTCTATTTTTTTACAATATCATTTTTTTGACTTTTTACTTATGAATATTACTATAAGAAAAAAAGGCTAAAAAAATCTAGCCTCTTTCAAAAATAATATATGTCATATATGATAAAAAAATAAAGTTTTTTTCAAATTATACGTTTCTATTTTTTTCCTCATTTGATTTTTCCTTATTTTTTTCATCTTTATCTTTTTTCTTTTTCTTAATATCATCTATAAGTACACCTGCACCTACAACTAAAGCCACAACACATCCAACTCACATAATTCTGTCTCCTTTTGTCTAGTTTGAACCTATTATATCAAATTTTGTACATTAAAACAAGAAATCTTTTTCCAAAACAAAAACCCTTGAAAAACAATGTTTTCAAGGGAATATGAAATAATAATATTATCTTTTTGAGAATTGTGGGCTTCTTCTTGCTTTCTTTTTCCCGTATTTCTTTCTTTCAACCATTCTTGAATCTCTTGTTAAGAATCCTGCTTCTTTTAAAGCTCCTCTTAAAGATTCGTCAGCAACTATTAAGGCTCTTGAAACACCGTGTCTTATAGCTCCTGCTTGACCTGTATTTCCTCCACCGTTAACATTTACTTTTACTCCGTATTTATTTAATGTTTCTGTTAATTCTAATGGTTGTTCAACTATTTTGGCAAGTAATTCTCTTCCTCCAAAATAATCTCTCATATCTTTACCGTTTATTGTTACCCCTGCTTCACCTGGTACTAATCTAACTCTTGCTACTGAAGTCTTTCTTCTACCTGTTCCTAAATATTGAATTTTTTCTGCCACGAAAATTACCTCCTATAATTCTATTCTTTCTGGTTTCTGAGCTACATGGTCATGCTCAGTTCCAGTGTAAATTTTTAGTCTGTTAATCATTTGACTTCCTAACTTGTTTTTAGGTAGCATTCTCTCAACAGCTTTTCTGATTACTTCAGTAGGTTTCTTTTCAAGCATTTCTTCAAGACTTCTAACTTTTAATCCTCCAGGATATCCACTATGTCTATAATATTTCTTATCCAACATTTTTTTACCAGTTACAGCAAATTTATCCGCATTTACTACTACTACGAAATCTCCTCCATCAACGTGTGGTGTGTAACTTGGTTTGTGTTTACCCATTAATCTTACAGCTATTTCAGTAGCTATTTTCCCTAGTATTTTTCCTTCTGCATCTATTTCATACCAGTTTCTTGTTACTTCTTCTTTCTTTTGCATTACAGTACATTTGTTCACTTTTTATCCTCCTAATTTCTCTTATAATTTATAGGATATATCGGTCCTTTGTGGGAAAGGATTACATTTAATGATTATATCCTATTTCCCATTATTTGTCAAGAAATTTTTCGTTAATTTACTTCTATTTAATTATAAGATTACACGCTTTTAAATTATTATTTTTAAGTTTTCTTTTACTAAATCTTCTACTTTATATTCTTCAGATATTTTTATTAACAATATTCATTCTTTCTTCATTTGCTTTATTGTTTAATAATCCATTTGCAATTTGATTGTATGCATCGTTAGGTGTAATATTTCCTAATTTTCCTCTTTCTGCTTCATAAATATCAGCTACTTCTTTTTGAGTAACTACAACATTTTTTTCTAACTTGAAGATCCAAGTAGAAGTTTATGTATACATTACTTTCAATTATTTTTTTATGTTTTCTTCTTCTTTTTTTCTCAAAATCAGTTTCTTCCATTTTTTTCTTTCGATTATTTTTTTCCAATAACAATTCCTTTTTATTATATCAGGATTCCCTTTTTGAAAATAAAATTTCTTCTTTAGTTACTTCAACTGATTTTTTCATTTCCTGAATTAATTTGTTTATTTCTTCATCTTCAAGAACTACAAGCTGTTGCTGTAATAAATCCCTTTGGATGATTTCCCTTGCATCAGAGAATCCAATGTTTTGTGCATCAAACTGTGCTTTGTTTTCATTGTAAATTCTTGTAACTTCATCTTCATTTACAGAAATTTTTCCTTCGATTTCTTTTTGCTATAAAGAATTTTTGCCTTTTTCATTTTTTTGAAATGATAGTCAAATTCTTCCTTTTCTTCAGGTGTAAATTCATATTTTTTTGCAGTATCAAGTATTGCCTTATTGATAAGAACTTGTCTTATTCCTTCTTCATTCCCTTTTAATTCTTCTTTTTCTTCAGCAGTTAATTTAACTTCTGTATTCGCTTTTTTTCACATCTTTTTTTAGACATTAATTTCTCCTTATAATATTTATTGTTTTTTTAATTATTTTACATTATTTTTAAAAAAATATCAATATAAATATTGATATTTTTTTATATTAATTTATTTATTTTTTTCTTATGTAAAACTGTTTTTATCAAGATTAATAACCTTCATAGCATTTTCTAAGTATTATTATTTTTTTAACATTCTTGATAAAAATTCTTTTGTTCTTTCATGTTTAGGATTATCAAAAAAATTATTTCAGGCTTATCGTCTTCCACTATAACTCCCTGATCCATAAATACCACACGGCTTGATACATCATGTGCAAAATCCATTTCATGAGTTACTACAAGCATTGTCAGTCCACTTTTTGCAAGATCCTTCATAACCTTCAGTACTTCTCCCACCATTTCCGGATCAAGTGCCGATGTAGGTTCATCAAAAAGAAGTACTTCCGGTTCCATTGCAAGCGCCCTTGCTATTGCAACCCTCTGTTTCTGTCCTCCTGATATTTGAGCCGGTTTTGCATGAATGAATCTTTCCATTCCTACTTTTGCCAAAAGTTCCTTTGCCGTTTTTTCAGCTTCCTCACGTGATTTTTTCAGAACCTTCATCTGACCAATTACACAGTTGTCAAGAACACTGAGATTGTTGAAAAGGTTAAACTGCTGAAAAACCATTCCTACTTTTTCCCTAAGTTTTACAAGTGGCATGCTTCCTGAAATAATATCTTTTCCATGAAACAGTATCTCACCTTCAGTAGGTCTTTCCAGTAAGTTTATACATCTTAAAAGAGTAGATTTTCCACTTCCTGAAGATCCTATAATACTTACAACTTCCTTTTCGTATACATCAAAGTTTATATCTTTTAAAACTGTTCTTTTTCCAAAATCTTTTCTTATATTTTTTATTTCAATTACTTTATTTCCTCTTTCCATTATGCATTACCTCCTGAAATCTCAACATTCTGAGAATTTTCTTCCGCTACCTCTTCCAAAAACTCAAAATTCTGAGGTCCGTCTATTTTTTTCTCTATATATTTCAGGATTGCAGTCAGAGTAAATGTCAGGAAGAAATAAATTACACTTGTGATAATAAATACTTCATAATATTTAGAATAAGTTCCTGCTATTGCCTTTGAAGTATAGAACAGTTCTGTAACACTTATTACATTCAGTACAGAAGTATCCTTTATATTTATAATAAATTCATTTCCTATTGAAGGAAGTATGACTCTGAACATCTGAGGGAAAATTATACTGCTCATCATTTGGAAATGAGTCATTCCAAGAGCTTCTGCCGCCTCAAACTGTCCCTTGTCAATGGAATCTATTCCTCCTCTTATAATTTCACACATATATGCTCCCGTATTAATGGAAACTATAAACAGTGCGGCTCCCATAGGAGATAAATTCCATTTAAATACTTTGGAACTACCATAGTATATTACCATTGACTGAACTATCATTGGTGTTCCTCTAAATACTGTAACATAAACTGAGAAAATAGTATTTGCAATTTTAAGTATTATTTTTTTCAGTTTTGGAGTTCTTTCATCAGTATGTATATTTTTTACTAATGTGACTCCCAATCCTATTATAAATCCTACTATTGTTCCTGTAAGGGAAATAAATAAAGTATTCCATGTACCTGTCAGAAATCCCTTCCAGTTATTTTTCACAAAAAACGCAACCCATGCAAAAAAAGTTTTTTCTCCATCTGCATTTTCTCCAACTTCATCAGTTTTTGGCTGATTTTTTATTGCAGAATCCATTATTCCTTTTCTCTGCTCAGGAGTTATTTCTTCCAATATTTTATCTATTTTACCTACCAGTTCCTCATTGCCTTTTTTTACTCCTATGGCAATATCAAGCTCTGATTTCTCATATGTAAAACCATTTTCTCCTTCAAAACTTACAAATTTAAGTTCAGGGTTTGAATCTACTGCCGCCATTGCTCCAGGTCTTTCAGAAACATATCCATCTATCTTACCTGAACTTAATGCCACCACCATTGAAGGAAAATTTTCCATTGCCTCCTGTTTAGCAACTCCCTTCATCTGGTCTATGACATTATAGTGGAGGGTGCTCTGCTGTCCTGTTATTTTTGCACCCTTGAAGTCATTTATAGACTTTGCATTGGCATATTTACTGTTTTTTCTCACTACAACTACAAGGTCTGATTCATAATAAGGCTTTGTAAACGAAAGGCTCTGCTTTCTTTCAGGAGTTGGAGACATTCCTGCTATTACTATATCCACCTTTCCTGCAGACAATGCAGGCCCAAGCAATGCATCCCACTCTGATTTTACTATAACAAGCTTTTTATTAAGTCCCTTTGCTATTAATTTTGCTATTTCAACGTCATAACCGTTACAGTACCCATTTTCAATTTTTACTGCCCCGTTTTTATCATTGTTCTGAAACCAGTTAAATGGTGCATATCCACACTCCATACCTACTTTCAGATCATCGTTTGCTGCATACCCCGATACAAACATCATTAAAAACATGACCAGTAAAGCTATCCTACTTTTCATCTTTTCTATTTTTTTCAAATTATATAACTCCTTTTTTTATTAGAGTTTCAGCTATCTGAATAGTATTTGTAGCTGCACCTTTTCTTATATTATCTGCTACAACCCATAAGTTAAGTCCATTTTCTACTGACTCATCTCTTCTTATTCTTCCAACATAAACTTCATCAGTATCTTCTGCTACTATAGGCATAGGATACACATTTTTTGAAACGTCATCCTGTACGACAACTCCCTCTTTTTCTTCAAATGCTTTAAATACATCTTTTAATTCAAAAGGTTTTTCCAACTCAACGTTTACTGATACTGCATGTCCCATTTTTACAGGTACTCTTACACATGTAGCAGTTACTTTAAGATCTGGTAGGCCAAGTATTTTTCTTGTTTCTTCAACCATTTTTATTTCTTCTTTTGTATATCCATTATCTAAAAATACATCAATGTGTGGTAACAGATTGAATGCTATCTGATGCGGATAATTTTTGAAGGTTCTCCTTTAAGGTTAGCTTCCAAATCATCTATTCCCTTCTGACCGGAACCTGCCACCGCCTGATAAGTTGAATAAACTACCCTTTTAAGTCCATATTTATCAGCAAGTACTTTCAATACTGGCATTACCTGTATTGTTGAACAGTTAGGGTTAGCAATTATTCCATTATGGCCGTCAAGTGCTTCAGGGTTTGCTTCAGGTACAACAAGAGGGATATCCTTTTCCATTCTCCATGCACTGCTGTTATCTATGACAATTGCCCCTTTTGCCTTAAATTTAGGTGCATATTCCTTTGAAATGCTTCCTCCTGCAGAAAATAAAGCTACATCAATATCATCTTTTATATTTTCTTCCTTAAGTTCTATTACAGTATAATCTTTACCGTCAAAATTCACTATTTTCCCTGCTGATCTTGCTGATGCATAAAGATAAAGTTTTTCCACCGGGAAGTTTCTTTCCTTTAACACCTTTAAAAAAGTTTGTCCCACAAGTCCTGTCGATCCAACTACTGCTACATTGTATTTTTTCATTTTTTAAAATCCTCCTAAATTTATTTTATTATTTTAATTAATTTTTTTACTTTATTATTCCCTTCTGTTTAAACAGTTTTGTCAGTTTATCTACTGTTTTTTCTTCACATGAAACTAAAGGAAGTCTTACTATATCATTATCTATTTTACCTAAAATTTTCATTGCAGTTTTTACAGTTACCGGATTACCTTCAATAAACATATTTCTGCTGACATCATAAAGTTCCGTATGCAGTTTATAGGCCTTTTCATATTCCTGGTTCAAAAATGCCGCAATCAGTTCCTTCATTTCTTTAGGCATAATATTTGCAACTACTGAAACTACTCCTTTTGCACCTATTGACAGCATTGGCAGTATCAAATGATCTTCTCCAGATAAAATTTCTATCTTATCTCCACATAGATCCTGAATTCTTATCATCTGTTCAATACTTCCAGTTGCTTCCTTTATTGCCACTATTTCAGGAAATTCTGCAAGTCTTGCAACTGTTTCTGCTTCAATATTTACTCCTGTTCTTCCAGGAACATTGTATAACATAACAGGAAACTTTGCCTCTTCGGCTATTTTTTTATAATGTTCGTAAATTCCCCTCTGACTTGGCTTGTTATAATATGGGCATGTACTAAGTGCCGCATCTGCTCCAAGTTCCTTTGCATATTTTGTAAGCTCAACTGCCCTGTCAGTATTGTTTGAACCTGCACCTGCTACAACCTGTATTCTTCCCTTCACTTCTTCTACAACAATTTTTATGACCTTTTCATGTTCAGCAAATGTAAGTGTCGGTGCTTCTCCTGTCGTTCCGCACGGAACTATTCCTGCTGTCCCATTTTCAATGTGATAGTTTACCAATTCTCTCACTTTGTCTTCATCAACTTCTCCATTTGACTTAAAAGGAGTTATCAGTGCAACGTATGATCCTTCAAATTTCATATTTACTACCATCCTTTTTATTTTTTTATAATTCAACTGTTATCTCTTATAAATATAATTTCCTTCAGCTATCTTTTCACTCGGTCCTGTCATGAAAGCATCATCTCCCTCTTGACTATATTCTATTGTCAATTGGCCACCGGGTACTTTTACATTTACCTTTTCATCTGTAAGGTCGAACATTCTTCCAAGTACAGCTGAAGCAGTTGCTCCTGTTCCACATGCAAGAGTTCTTCCAGCTCCTCTTTCCCATGTGATTACTTCCATATTGTTTCTATCTGTCACTTTTACAAAGTTCACATTAACCTTTTTAGGAAAAAGCTCTGTATAATTTTCTATTTTCTTTCCTAAATCATCAATATCATATTCTGAAAAATCATCTACGAAAATAACAGAATGGTCTGTTCCCATGAATATATAGGATATTTCAATTTCTTTTCCGTCTATATTTATTTTTTCCTTTAAAAATCTTTTTTTGTCAGTATTTATAAGTTTTTTCACTTCAAATATAGGTTTTCCCATATTTACCTTTACAGAAAATCTATTTTCTTCTTCATCCATATTTGTTTCAATAACCAGATCTCCCGATAAAGTTTTTACTATAAAGCTGTTTTCCTGCTCAACATTATTATTTCTCAAATAATTTGAAAAACATCTTATTCCGTTACCGCACATAGGAGCCTGACTTCCGTCAGAATTATAGTAAAACATGAAAGGCATATTTGCCACATATTTCAATATCAGCAACCCGTCCGCACCTATTCCAAAATGTCTGTCACATACCTGTTTTGCAAGTTCATTATAGTCAGGTATACCTTTTTCTATAAGATCTTTTTCATTCATGATTATAAAATCATTTCCTGCACCATGATATTTCTCAAATTTCAACATTTCAGCAACCTCCTCTGTTCATTTTAGTATTATTATAAATCAAATTCCTTTGCCAGTAATTCAGCAACTTTTTTACCCATAACTTCATCAACTATTATTGACAGGCTTATTTCAGATGTCGCAACCTGATGGAAGCTTATATTATTTTCTGAAAGGACTCTGAATATTTTTGCAGCAATCCCTATATTGCTTATTAATCCAATACCTACAACAGATACCTTCACAACATATGGGTTTATTATAATGCTTATTCTGTCAAATTTTTCCTGTAAAATTTCACTTACCTGCTCAAGTGAAGCCTTATCTGTTTTAGGAGTAGTAAATGCAAAACTTCCGTGTTCACTTGATACATCATTCTGACTTATCATATTTATATTTATTCCCTTTTTTTCAGCCTCTTCAAATATCGCGTAAACATTTTTCGCATAAGTTGGAATATCTTCAACATTTACCATAAGAATATTCTCATTTATTGATATTCCTGTTATTATTTTTTCTTCCATTACTTTCTCCTTTGAAGTTATTATTGTACCATTTTTTTCGCCAAGAGACCTTCCAACATATATTTCAACTCCATATTTGTTTCCAAGTTCAACTGCCCTTGGCTCCATTACTCCTGCTCCAAGAAATGCCAGCTCCATCATTTCCTCATATGAAATAACTGAAAGTTTCTTTGCCTCAGGATAAACTCTTGGATCTATGGAATATATCCCGTCCACATCTGTATATATTTCACATTTTGCTCCAAGTGCCGCCGCAAGTGCCACTGCCGAAGTATCAGAACCTCCTCTTCCAAGTGTTGCGACATCCCCCTTTTCGTTAACTCCCTGAAATCCGGCAACAATTACTATTTTACCTTCCTTCAGATGTTTTTTTATATTTTCGCTTTTTATTTCTTCAATCCTATTTTTTGTATGATGTCCGCCTGTTCTTATTCCTGCCTGTCTTCCTGTAAGGGAAATAGCCGGATATCCTAACGACTGCAAAGCTATACTCAAAAGAGCTATTGTCTGCTGCTCTCCAGTTGACATAAGTCTGTCCATTTCCCTTTTATCAGGATTTTCTGTTATTTCATTTGCAAGTTTTATTAGACCGTCTGTTGTTTTTCCCATTGCAGATACCACTGCAACCACTTCATTGCCTTTATCCTTCACTTTTCCCAGATATTTGGCAATATCCAATATTTTTTCAGTTGTTGCAACCGAACTGCCTCCATATTTATGAACTATTATCACTTTTAACCCTACTTTCCATAATTCTGAAAAACTTTATATTTCCATTTTAAAACAGTTTCCTAATTTTATCTTATTAGATGTAATTATACATCATTTTTAATTACAATTCAAAGATTTCATCATTTCTTATGAGGTCATCTCCAGTTTCCCTTTTTACTGCAACTTTGGCTTTTCCGTCCTTTACAAATACAACTGCAGGTTTTATCATTCTGTTATAGTTGCTTGACATTGTATAACAATAAGCTCCTGTTGTTGTTATTGCAAGTATATCTCCTATTTCAGCCTTTTGAAGTTTACCTTTCTGTATAAGAATATCTCCTGATTCACAAAGCTTTCCTGCCACTGTAACTTCATCTTCGGCTTTTTCTTCCAGTTTATTTACTATTCCTGCCTCATATTCAGCCTGATAAAGTGCCGTTCTTATGTTATCAGACATTCCACCGTCTACAAATACATATTTCTTTCCACCTACAGTTTCTTTGATTCCTCCTACTGTATAAAGAGTTGTCCCTGCATTTCCTACAATACTTCTTCCCGGCTCTATATTTAACTCTGAGAAACCTATCTGATACTTAATTTCCATTGCTTCCGTATATGTTATTATTTCCTTCAGTACTTCTTCTATAGGTTTAGGATCGTCTCCCTCTTTATAGTATACTCCAAATCCTCCACCCATATTCACTGTATGTACGACTATTCCCAGTTCCTTTTTCAGCTTATCAAGATATTTGAAAATCTCTTCCAGTGCAAATATAAAGAATACTGACTGAAATATCTGGGAACCTATATGGGTATGGAATCCTCTGAAATCAAGATATTGGCTGTTATTTATTCTCTTAACTATGTCAAACAGGTTTTCCTGAAACAGTGAAATTCCAAATTTTGAAGTCAGTCCAGATGTTTTTATATAACTATGTGTATGTGCTTCTATTCCCGGATCAATTCTTATAAGTACCGCCTGTTTCTTTCCTTTTTCCTTACATATTTTTTCTATTTTTTCTATTTCATCTTCATTATCTATAACTACTTCTTTAATTCCATAATCCACTGCCATTTCCAGTTCTTCATATGTCTTGTTATTTCCGTGCATATGAACTCTGTTCATGGGAAATCCTGCCTTATATGCTGTATACAATTCCCCTCCTGAAACTACATCCAGCTCAAGTCCCTTTTTCTCTACAAGTTTTGCCATTCCTGTTGTAAGAAAAGCCTTCCCCGCATAGGCAATCTGTGTCCCAAATCTTGATGACTTAAATGCTTCCTTCATTTTATCTATCGTTGTTTCTATAAGTTCCTGATCCATCACGTAAAGAGGTGTTTTAAATTCCTTTGCCAGTTCAACTGTGTCCACTCCTCCTATTGACAGATTTCCCTTTTCATTAATTTTTGAAGTTCCAAATAATTTCATAATTTTCATTTTCCTTTCCTTTTTAATTGTATGTCTTTCACCAGCCTGATTCTATTTCAGAAATAATTTATTATAATAAAAAATGCTGACAAAACGGCATCAGCATATAAAAACATCTATTTTTATAAGTTAAAATTAAAAAAATTATGATTTATACCTGACAGCGCAACATTATCCATTATAAGATAATGACAGTTCTATGGATATTCTCCATAGCCCCAGCAACAAAGAAAGTCACTCTTTGCACTTCGGCAGTTATTCCTTTCAGTTTATTTCACAGAATTGACTTTTCTCCATAAACCTACTTTTAATACCTGCACCTCTATCTTGGTATATTATACATAATTTTCCTATTCTTGTAAAGTTTTAATTTATTCATAACTGTCATATTTTTGAATTAATCTTTTTAAGCTTGAAGTACTTTTACATTGTAAAAATCTTAAATAATTCAAAAAGTATGATTTTACATTAATTTTTAAGTTTTCTTTTTGAGGCAGTTCTGATTTATCTTTCAATTTATAATAATATTTTGAGATTGACAAAAATTTAATTTTAGAGTATTATATTTATGTAGAATATGTCTACATAAATAAATAGAGATCAATACCCTGGCATTACCAATATGGTACAGATACGTCTGACGCCGGGGTTTTTAGTTGAAGGGAGCGGTTTATTATTTATGGAATTTCATTTTAGACTATGAAAAATCAGTTAAAAAAATTTATTGAACGAGGAATGATTATAAAAAAATTATAACGATGCCTTAAGAATTTTTAAACCATGTAAGTTATTATAAAAATTAAAGAATTTTTCTGCTTTTTTTATGAATTCAGATGGAACATATAAACCAAATACATATTTTGAAGCTGTAGTAAAAAAATTTTTTTATTTCGATAAAAAAATCTAAGATTGGCGTTATTAAAATGTACTGAAAAAAATTGAATTATCTATAAAAAAATAAAATTGCCTATCAGTTAGGTGCAAAAATATGGCTGGAGGGATATTTAAATTTTTTTCAAGCTGGTGTGATAGAATTAATAATAGCAGAAATTATATTGAAGAACAAGAAAAATGATTTTTAAAAAAAGTTAAAAAAAGAAAAATAAAAAAATATAAACAAAGCAACTATATAATTAAAGAATTTTTATAAACTTTATCCTAATGAAGAATTTCCTAGTATTTGGAGAATATCTGAAATACTTACTTTTTGGAGAAATTTTATATATATTTCAATTAATGTCAAAAAGAATAAAGAAGCTATTGTAAAAAAATATAGTATGAAAATAGATGAATTTGAATCGTATACTAAACATATTAATCTTATTAGGAATTTATGTGCTCATAACATGCCAATTATAGATATAAATATAAAAAAACTCCACCTAAAAATTCCTTCTGAAGTAAAGTATTTAGTTAATAACCCTAGAAAAATTAATAACCTCTATTTTTAATTATTATACATTTTGTCAAAAATAATAAATCCAAATTATTCTTTTCTTGAATTATATAATGTAATTATAAAAAGTTAATAAAAAAATGACTACGTTGCAAAAAAATATGGAATAACAGATATAAAATTATTAAGACAATACTTCAAAAAAATAATAAAATTAATATAAGCAAAACTATTCTAATAATTTTTATTTTTAAAAAAATAGAATAATTTTTGCTTTTTTTATTAACTCCTATCTATCCAAATATTCTTTCTATCTTTCCATTTTTCCATTCTGTATACTTTCATATATTCCTTAAAAATTTCATTTCTATGTGACACTGCAATAATGGAATATTCAAGATTTTTTAGAATATCTGAAATTTCCCTTTCACTTTGAATATCCAGATTTGCAACCGGTTCATCCATAAGAAGTAATTTGACATCAGTTGACAGCAGAGCTCTTGCCAATCCTATTTTCTGTATCTGACCTGCAGAAAGATTTATATCTTTTCTTCCTGTAATTTCTGTTTCCAGTCCATCTGGCAAATTATCTGCTATATTTTTTACACCGGTTAACTTCAATATTCTATTAAAATCATCTTCATTAATTTTTCTTCCTAATGTCAAATTATCTTTTAATGAAAGTGAAAATAATTCTGTCTGTTGAGGAACATACGCTATACTTCTCCTATTTTCCCTTATATCTGTATTATCAATTTTAAATATCCCTGACACAGACTCATATAAACCGCTTAAAATCTTTATTAAAGTACTTTTTCCCACAACCACTTTCACCTGTAACAAGTATTTTTGTTCTTATCCTCTAAATTTATTTCAAAAATTTATTTTATCTAAAAATATCGGAACTATTTTCATCATATCTGAATACTATATCTTCCAGTTTCAGAATATTTCCTGATGATTTTTCATAAATATTCTCTTTTTCTTTGTTTTCTTTCATTAATTTTTCTTTGCTTGGAATATTCAGGAACTCTGAAATTCTCTCAACTGAGATTTTTCCTCTTAACCAGTCACTATAAAGTGAAGGCATGCTATGAAATATCCACACAATATTCTGATTCAATATATTAAAGCCCATAAACTGACCTATTGTTAAAAAACCTCTGCTAATCAGATACAAGCTAAAAATCAAAGTTATGACATCACACAGTAATCCTGTTCCTATGCCTAGACTTACCATTTTCCATTCAGCTTTCATATTTCCCAAATGTTCTTCTGTAAATTTTTTATATTTTTCTTTAAACAGAGCTGTTCCAAATTTTTCATTTTTAAACACATTCAGTAAAATTTTGCTATTAAATACCTGTAAAAGAACAGTCTGCATATTTTCCTGTTCTTCCTGTCTTTGAACATATGTCTTCTCAATTTTTTTACCTGCATATTTTGGAATTAATATTGATATTGAACATAATATAAGTGTAAAGAAAAACAGTACAGGTGACGTAAAAAATCCAAAAAACATGGCTGAAACAAAAGAAACAATCCCTGAAAGAAGCGAAACTGATACATATGAAACTACTGATGACAAAGTATTTACATCTGATAATAGTAATGTTATCCAGCCACCTTCTCCATCATCTTCAAATTTTCTAAAAGGAATTTTCTCTATATTTTTTATTAAATCATCTGAAATTAACTGACAGCATTCCTTTTCTTTCATCTCAATCTTTTTTCCAAGTACTGATTTTAATTTTCCTATTATTATACACAAAATCACAAGCATTCCGGCAATGAAAAAAAATTTTTCATTTTTTCCAGAACTTAAAGTTGATATCAGTACATCCATTTTTATAGCCAGAATAAACTCAGATAACGCTATTATTAGAGAAAAATACAAACAAAAAAATGAACTTTATATTTTTTTTCATTAATAAAAAAATATCATTTTAAAAATATTCATTATTTTTTTCATTTACATCACCAACTTCAATTATATTATCATTTTCTGTAATAAAAATCATATGTATGTGTTATTATTACAATTCCCATTATATTTTTTTTAATTCCTGAAATAATGTCATCAGTATCTTCTGATTTTCAATATCTAAATCTGAAAATGGCTCATCAAGAAATATGAAATCAGGCTTAAACAGAAGACTTCTTGCTATGGAAAGTCTTCTCAGCTGACCTGCTGAAAAATTAGTATTTTCACCAAAAACTGTATCAAGTTTCTTTGGAAATTTTTTTCAATTACAGAATACATGTTTACTTTTTTTCAGGACATCTGCAACTTCTTCTTCAGAATAATTTTCATCTAAAGTCAGGTTTCGAAATATTGTTGTATTAAAAAATTCTGACTTCTGTGGAACATATCCTAAATTACCTTCCAGAATTTCTTTTTTCCCATTTCTCATTCCATAAATTTCCCCTTTTAATGATTTTAATACTGACAATATCATTTCCATTAGAGTTGTTTTTCCTGATCCATTGCTTCCTTTTTATATAAGTTATTTTCTTGTCAGGAATAATAAAAATTGAACTTATCAAAAATCATTTTATCATTATCCGGATATCTGAAACTTATATTTTCTCCAACTATCTGATAATTTTCAAATTTTGTATTTAAAGATTCTTTTTCTTTTTATCTCACCTATTCTGTCTAATATTTTTTCTGATTGAATTTTAATATCAGTATGCTTTTCCTCGATTCTATCTAAATATTTAAAAATCCTGCTCACAGATACTTTCTGTTTAGACATGTAGCCTATGATTGAAGGGATATCCAAAAAAGGATACAGTATGGAACCTATTCCGACATTCCATATTCCTATCATTGCAGCCATTGAAATTTCTCCGGATTTTACTAATAGCAATCCTGCAATAAGACTTAAAATCTCTGTCAAGTACACTCCCCCTGAAAATATACCGTTGCTTATCCCAATTGCTGAAGCAACTTTTTTATAATCCTTTATTTTTTCTTCATAAAACATCCAGTGCTTTGACAAAATAAACTTTATAAGGAAATATACCTTAATAATAGGAATATTTCTCTGAATTTCTTCATAAAATCTATTATGCATATCATCTTTCTTTTCATAGGTTTCCCTGTAAAAGGCAGCTTTTAAATAAACTTTTCTGGCAGCAGTAAAAAATATTATACTTATAAGTATATAAAAACAAAGTAATTTTTCAAAGATATCGACAACATATACCCAAAAACCAAAACCAATCATTAAAAATCAAATCAAACATTGGAAATAAACCATATAATAAATAATCTCCTATAATTTCAGTGTCTTCATTGATTAAGTTTAAAAATTTCTCCTGAATGAATTTTCCCATTGCCTTCACTTTTTTTAAATAACTTTCCATAAGTTCCAGACTTATTTTTTTCCATTATTTTCTTTTTTTAGTTTTTTTCAAGCAGAACTGAATTCTGATAATAACATAAAGAATATATTACTGAACCAATAATCAGACCTGTAAGAATAAAAAAACAGATAGTTATTTTTTTACCGTAAATACTTTTCCAGACCTATTTGTATCATTAAAGAAACAAGCATATTAAATCCACTCAGAAAAAAATTTTTTTAAAGAAATTAAAAACAACACTGTCTTTTCTGGAAATATACCTTAAAATTTTAGAATTTATCATAACCTCACCCTTTTCTTTATATTAGTTTTTATATAACATTATCATATTATACTTCAAATTTCAATGGGATTTCTTAAAAAAATTAAAAGATAATATAAAAAAATCATATTTTTGAATTATTTATAATTTTGTAATACAAAACAGAAAAATAAATATAGTTTTTTTATAAATTATTTTTTTATATTTTCATTTTCATTATTAAAGTGCTATAATGTTATTATACTATAAAGAAAAGAGGTAATATTATGTTATTTTTAAAACAGTCTGTAGAAGAACGTCGTGAAATGATTATAAATGGAAGTATTCTGAATACTTTACTTTTTTTATCTATTCCCACATTGCTAGTTGGAATAATACAGGCTCTCATACCTCTTTCAGATAATTTTTTCTTAACTAACTTGACAAATGTTGTTGTTGCAGGTTCTGTAACCTTCAGCCAGCCTGTACTTAATATTATGGTTGCCCTGTCGCAGGGACTTGGAGTGGCGGCCATGGCAATGATTGGAAAATACTATGGAAAGGGAATAATGAGGGCTGTAAGGGAAACAATGCTCCAAATTTATGTTTTCAGCTTTATAATAGGACTTATACTGATTCCTATATGTATTCTTATGGCTTTTGTTATTTCAAAAACCACTTCAGAAGAAATAAGAGGTACAGTATTTACTTACATTGCAGCCTACTCATTCGTAATGCCTCTTATATTCCTTGCGGCTATTTACAATTCTTCCAAAAATGCAATAGGACGGCCTGAAGTTACATTTATAAGAATATCTCTGCTTCTTGTTCTAAAAATATTTTTTAATTCATTGTTTCTTTATATTTTCCGTATGGGACTTATCGGAGCAGTAGCAGCTACATTCTGTTCATATGTTGTCATTACATTATGGATGTTTCATGATGTTTTTGTAAAGACAAGCGAAACTAAGCTTGATTTACGGACATATTCCATGAAGCTTCCCATTATAATGAAAATTACAAGAATAGGACTTCCAGCAATGATAAACTACATGCTGATTTACTTTGGTTTTTTCCTTATAAACAAGGAAATGGAAAAATACGGTGCAATTGCTCTGACAGGACAGGGAATTGCGGCAAACATCAATTCACTCTGCTTTAACCTTCCTTCCTCAATTGGAACAGCTGTCACTACAATGATAAGCATTAATATGGGACTTAAAAATATTGAAAAATCTAAAAAGATTTTTACTTACAGCTGGATTACAAGTGTCGTTATTGCAGCGCTGACAATAATCCTAATAGTTCCCCTCAACCATAATATGATAGCCCTTTTCACAAGAAACGAGGAAATAGCGGCAATAGCTGACAATGCACTGAATATTTTTACCTATTCAATAATAGGTTTCGGTATTTTCACTGTATGTCAGGGAGTATACGTAGCTTTAGGAAAAAATAACATTCCGCTTGTTATGTCCATATTGAGAATATGGCTTTTCAGATATGTATTTATTTTAGTTACACAAAAATATTTAGGTTTGTATTCTATTTTCTGGGGAAACCTGTTTTCAAACACTGTTGCAGGAATAATCTTTTTCTTTCTTGTAAAGACACTGGACTGGGAAAATGTTGATGTAAAAAAACTTAAAAATAAGAAAAATTAAAGTAAAAAGTTTATTACAAAAAACTTACATACTAACATAAAAAGGGGTCGCCTCAAAAAGAAAAAAATAATGTAAAAAAACTATATTTTTTTGAATTATTTAAAATTTTACAATGTAAAACAGGAAATGAATTTAGGAAAAAGTCATCTGTTCGAGCCTTCAGGCGAGTTTGTGACTTTTCCTTAATAAATGACTGTTTTTGTATAAGTGAAATTTTAGTAAATGAATAAATATGTTTTTTGTATTTTTTCAATTTTGAGACAGTCCCTTTTTCATTAATTTTCAATTTTTTTGAAACAACTTTTTTATTTTAATCAATTTTACGTTAACAATTTACCATGTACATCTATCGCCTTATATGCTGGACGTATAATCTTCTTATCACTTGTAATCTGCTCGATTCTATGGGCATTCCAGCTTGCTATTCTGGCAAGGGCAAATAATGGAGTAAAAATATTTGTTGGAATGTTGAGAAGCTTATAAACAAACCCTGAATATAAATCAACGTTTGCACATATTTCAAAGTTTTCTCCCTTCAACTCTTTACCTATTTCCTTTGTAAATTTTTCCACATTACTGAACAGCTCAAATTCTTCAAGCTGTCCTTTTTCTTTTGCAAGTTCATAGGCTTTTTTCTTTAAAATAACAGCTCTCGGATCTGAAAGTGTATAAATTGCATGTCCCATTCCGTAAACCTTACCACTTCCGTCAAATGCTTCACCCATAAATATTTTTCTTATATATTCCTTCAGAAACTCTTCGTTAGTGTAACTGCAATTCTTCTTTATATCCTCAATCATATTGGAAACCATACAGTTTGCCCCTCCGTGTAAAGGCCCTTTAAGTGAACCTATAGATGCGGAAACTGAAGAATATGTATCTGTTCCTGTTGAAGAAACAACATGCGAAGTAAATGTGGAGTTATTTCCTCCTCCATGTTCAGCATGAATAAGGAGTATCAAATCAAGTATTTCAGCCTCCAGATCAGTAAAACTGCTGTCAGGTCTCAGCATATGAAGTATATTCTGGGCAATGCTGTATTCCTTTACAGGATTATGAATAATAAAACTTTGCTTAAAATGCTTATGATTTACAGCATGATAGCTGTAAACCAGAAGGCTTGGAAACTTTGCAATAAGGTGAAGAGCCTGATTAATCAAGTTTTCAAGCGAAGTATCATCAGGATTTTTATCAATAGTGTAAAGACATAGGACAGTTCTCTGGAGCTGATTCATTATATCTTTACTTGGCTGCCTTAAAATAAAATTTTCTATAAATTCATCAGGCAGTGTACGATATTCTTTTAATGTACTGTTAAACATCTTAAGTTCAAAATTTGTAGGAATTTTCCCAAAAAGTAATAAAAACATTGTCTTTTCAAAGGAAAAAAACTTCTCTTTCCCAAATTCCTTTAAAATATCTTCAATAAGGAATCCTCTATAATAAAGTCTTCCTTCTTCAGGAATTTTCTTGCCTTCCTGAACACTATATCCTTGGACAGATCCTATTTTTGTAAGTCCGACAAGAACCCCTGTTCCATTTTTGTTACGTAGCCCTCTTTTTACATCCAGTTCATCATACAGTTCTTCAGAAATGAAGTTATTCTCATGTATGAGATTACACATTTCCTTTATAAAATCACTTTTCATGGTTTTCCTCCTAATTTAAATGAACTAAAGATTTTCAATAATTTTTTCAGTAAATTCAGTTGTTGAAGCTGTTCCCCCCAAATCTGCAGTTTTCACATTTGAAACTTCCAATGTTTTCAATACGGCCTTCTCTATTTTGTCAGCATAATCATTAAGATTCATATATTTCAGCATTTCAATTCCTGAAAGTATAAGAGCAAGGGGATTTGCCTTATTCTGGCCTGCAATATCAGGTGCCGATCCATGTACAGCTTCAAATATTGCAATGTCATCTCCTACATTTGCTCCGGGAGCAATTCCAAGGCCACCTACAAGCCCTGCCACAAGATCCGAAAGAATATCTCCATATAAATTCATTGTTACAATAACCTTATATTTTTCAGGTCTGCTTACAAGCTGCATACACATATTGTCAATTATTGTTTCTTCAAGTGTAATTCCAGGGTATTCCTCTGCAACTTTTCTTGCAATTTCAAGGAAGAGACCATCTGTCAACTTCAGGATATTAGCCTTGTGGACAACTGTAACCTTATCCAGATTATTATTTTTAGCATATTCAAATGCTGATTTTATTATTCTGCGGCTTCCCTTTTCTGTAATCCTTTTAATTGCAACAGCTGTGGTCTTTTCTTCATTCTCATACTGTTCTTCGCCTATATAAATTCCTTCTGTATTTTCCCTGAATATTACAATATCAACATTTTCAAATCTTGTCTTTACTCCTGGTAAATTTCTGCATGGTCTTATATTTGCGTAAAGGTCGTATTTTTTTCTCAAATATACATTTATACTTCTGAATCCTTTTCCAATCGGTGTTCCAATAGGTCCCTTTATGGCAATTTTATTCTTTTCCACACTTTTATAAAGACTTTCAGGTATCAGTTCCCCTGTTTTTTCATATACTTCTGTCCCTGCATTTTCTGTTTCAAAACTGATAGGAACTCCCGCAGCTTCAAAAATATTTTTTAAACTTTCTGATATTTCAGGTCCGATACCGTCTCCTGGTATTAATGTAACTATTTTATTCATAAACAAACCTCCATATATTTTTCAAAACCTCAATTTTACTATCCTGTGAATTCTTTCCGCCTAAAACTCATCTGACATGGCAAATGACAGATATCCTCCATAACCCAGTATCTTTAATTCTCTTTCTGATCCATTAAATTTAACTTTAAATTCTGTATTTTTTGTTTTGTTTTTTACTATAAATTCTCCCTTTTCCAGAGATTCTTTTATGTTTGTCAATTCCAGTTCATCATATTCATCAATTGAGTCATAATCTGCAGAACTGATAAATTCCAATGGAAGAATTCCACTGTTTATAAGGTTGGCTTTATGTATTCTTGCAAATGATTTTGCTATTACAGCCTTTATACCAAGATAAAGTGGAAGAAGTGCCGCATGTTCCCTGCTCGAACCTTGACCATAGTTATCTCCACCTACAATAATTCCACCATTATTCTTTTCAGCTCTTTCCTTAAAATCAGGAATTATAGTCTGAAAACAGTGTTCAGAAAGTTTAGGTATATTAGATCTGAAAGGAAGTAATGCCGCATTTGAAGGACATATATCATCTGTTGTTATGTTATCCTTTGTCTTTAATATTACTTTCTTTGTAAAACTATCCTGTAACTTTTCTCCAACTGGAAATGGCTTTATATTTGGTCCCATTATTACTTCTACACTTTCTCTTTCCTTTTTATCAGCAGAAGGATAGATATAATAATTATCTGAAACATCATATTTTTCAGGGAAATCTACTTTTATTTCATCTCCCAGTTCCCTAGGGTCTGTAAGATACCCAGTCAACGCTGATGCAGCCGCTGTTTCTGTACTTACTAGATAAACTCCTGCATCCATTGTTCCACATCTTCCCTTAAAGTTTCTGTTAAATGTTCTTAATGATATTCCATTTGATTTTGGTGCCTGACCCATTCCTATACATGGTCCGCAGGCTGCTTCAAGAAGTCTTGCTCCTGCCGCAATAAACTTCGACAATGCCCCATTTTCAGAAACCATTTTCATAATACTGCTTGATCCCGGAGATAAAACAAGACTCACATCAGGATGTACCTTTTTCCCATCCAGAATAGCCGCCAGCTTCATAAATCAGAATAGGAAGAATTTGTACACGAACCGATTGCTATCTGATCCACCTTTATCTTTTCTTCAGGTATTTCATGAACATTATCAGGACTATGCGGAAAAGCCGCAAGAGGTACAAGTTCATCCAGATTTACAACTAATTTTTCATCATACTCTGCATCTTCATCAGGTAGCATTTCTATAAAATCCTCTTCCCTGGACTGCTTTTTGAAAAAATCCCTTGTCAGTTCATCACTTGGAAATATCGATGTAGTTGCTCCAAGTTCAGCCCCCATATTTGTAATGGTAGCCCTATCCTCCACTGAAAGACATTTTGTCCCTTCTCCAGTGTATTCCATTACGTATCCTACTCCACCTTTAACAGTAAGTTTTCTTAAAACGTGAAGAATTATATCCTTTGCAGATACCCATGGCTGCAGTTTTCCCTTCAGCTCAATATTATAAACTTTTGGAGCCTTCAGATAGTAAAGTCCTCTAGCCATTCCTATGGCAACATCAAGTCCTCCTGCCCCTATGGCAATCATTCCAAGTCCTCCACCGGTAGGAGTATGACTGTCAGAACCAATTAATATTTTTCCAGGTTTTCCAAATTTTTCAAGATGTAATCTGTGACATATTCCATTCCCAGGTTTTGAAAAAATAATGTTATGTCTTGCTGCAGATGTTTTTATAAATTCATGGTCATCTGCATTTTCAAAGCTTGACTGAAGCATATTGTGATCTACATAAGCTACAGAAACTTCTGTTGCAACATCTTCTATATTCATGGAATTCAACTGAAGATATGCCATTGTTCCTGTTGAATCCTGTGTCAAAGTCTGATGAACTCTGACAGCAATTTCATTTCCCGCTTTTAACTCACCTTTTATCAGATTATTGCTTAATATTTTATAGGTTAAGTTCATTCCCATAATTAGATTTCCTCCCAAATTTCATTTTATTTTAGTATCAATGAAATTATTATATAACTTTTAATTTACCCTAGTCAATAAATTCTCATGGAAATCCCATATATTTTTCATTATTCAAAAAAATCTATTATATATTTTTTTAAAAAGATAAAATTATATACAATTAATATAATTATGAAAAAAAGAACTGTTTCAGAAAAATGGAATTTCCCATTTCCAAACAGTTCTTCTGTATTCTTTATTTTACATTATTTTTTTTGAACATCTAAAACTAATGTTTCTCCAGCTGCAGCATTTCCTGATTCTACACCATTTAATGCCCCAAATTCATCTGAATTTGAAATAATTACAGGAGTGATTATTGATTTAGCATTTTCTTTTAAGAAATCATAGTCATACTTAATTAGAGGAGTTCCTTTTTTTACAACATCTCCTTCATTTACTAATCTTTCAAATCCTTTTCCTTCAAGTTTTACTGTATCCATTCCAAAGTGAACAAATATTTCTAATCCTGAAGGTGTTACGATACTGAACGCATGATTTGTTTCAAATATTTTTTCAAGTTTTCCATCTGCAGGTGCTAACATTACTCCTGATTCTGATGGCTCAATAGCTATTCCATCCCCTATCATTTTTTGAGCAAAAACTTCATCAGGTACTTCTGATAAAGGTAAAAGCTTTCCTGAAATTGGTGCAAATACCTTTCCATTAAATTCTTGTGTTTCAGCTTCTTTTTTCCCTTTGAATAAATCGAATAAACCCATTTTAGACCTCCATAAAATTTTATTATATAATTAACATTGTTTAATATATATAAATGTACCATATAAAGAATAAATAGTCAATAAATAAATAGCCAATTTTTTCTTTATTTATAACTATTTTATTCCATAATAATGTTCGTTATTTACCACTTATAGCTCAAATAATTTTTCAAAGGCATTTTTTGAAATTTCAATAAACTTCATAAGGTCATCCTGTGTAAAAGTTGCCTCTTCTCCAGTCCCTTGAATTTCAATAAACTCTCCCTTGTCATTCATAACAATGTTCATATCCACATCTGCCTTGGAATCTTCTTCATATTCCAGATCAAGCAGTATGTCATTTTTTATTTTTCCAACACTGATTGCGGCTACTTTTGAAATTATCGGTATTTCATTAAGCTTTCTTTCATCAATAAGCTTTTCAATGGCAAGTTCCATAGCAAGATATGCTCCCGTAATCGAGGCTGTTCTTGTTCCGCCATCTGCCTGAATAACATCACAATCTATTATAATTGTTCTTTCCCCAAGCTTGCTTAAATCAATTGATGAACGTAATGCTCTTCCTATCAGACGCTGTATTTCCATTGTTCTTCCTGCAAGTTTTCCTTTTGAAGCTTCCCTTTGAACACGGTTGTTTGTTGCCCTTGGAAGCATACTGTACTCTGCAGTTATCCAACCAGTTCCACTTCCTCTTAGAAAGGGTGGAATTTTTTCCTCAACTGTTGCATTACATATAACTTTTGTATTTCCAAACTCTATCAGGACAGATCCTTCAGGATGCATTATATAATTTTTTGTTACCCGTACTTCTCTCATTTCATCATTTTTTCTACCAGTTCTCACTAAAATATCTCCTCTTCCTGCTTAAAGCAAAAGCAAAATAAACTTTCAACACAAATTTTCTATTATCTGTCATTATTTTCCCTTATAAAGAGGAAATTTTTCTACTAATTTCAAAACTTCATTTTTTACTTCTGCTATTTTTTCATCATCATTAACATTTTCCAGTACTTTAATTATCATTTCAGCTATTTGGCCAGCTTCATCTTCCTTCATTCCCCTTGCTGTTATTGCCGGAGTCCCAAGTCTTACTCCACTAGTTATGAAAGGTTTTTCCGGATCATTTGGAATGGAATTTTTATTACAAGTTATTCCTGCCTTTTCAAGACCTTCTTCAGCCATTTTTCCTGTAACTCCCTTAGGTCTTAAGTCTACAAGCATTAAATGATTGTCAGTACCGCCACTTACTATTCTCAATCCACCTTTTACAAGGGCATCTGCCATAGCTTTGCATTTTTCACAACCTGTTTCTGATATTCTTTAAATTCAGGTGACAATGCTTCCTTAAATGCCACTGCCTTTGCGGCTATTATATGCATTAACGGTCCACCTTGGATTCCCGGGAATATTGCCTTATCAATTTTTTTAGCTATTTCTTCATTATTTGTAAGTATTATTCCACCACGAGGCCCTCTCATTGTTTTATGAGTTGTTGAAGTTACAATATCAGCATATTCCATAGGATTAGGATGTTCTCCTGCCGCTACAAGTCCGGCAATGTGTGCCATATCCACCATTAAATAAGCTCCAACTTCATCAGCAATTTCCCTAAACTTCTTAAAATCAATTACTCTTGAATAAGCACTTGCCCCTGCAACTATTATCTGCGGTTTTTCCTGAATGGCAAGTCTTCTTATTTCATCATAATCCAGCATTTCTGTTTCAGGATTTAATCCATATTCAATTCCTACGTAATTTTTCCCTGAAAAGTTTATTTTATATCCATGTGTCAAATGGCCACCTGAACTTAGTCCCATTCCAAGAATTTTATCTCCTGCTTCCAGCAATGAAACATAAACTCCCATGTTAGCCTGTGATCCTGAGTGTGGCTGAACATTTGCAAATTTCGCCCCAAAAATTTTCTTCAGTCTGTCAATTGCCAGCTGTTCCACAGTATCTGCATTTGCACATCCCCCATAATATCTTTTTTCAGGATATCCTTCCGCATATTTATTTGTAAATACAGAACCTGCAGCCTCCATAACTGCCTTTGATACAAAATTTTCTGATGCTATTAATTCTATTCCTTCTTCCTGTCTCTTTTCTTCTTCCACTATTGCGTTATACACTTCTAAATCGCAATTCTTAATATATTCCATATATCCTCCCTTGTGTTGGTTACTTTTCTTCATTATAACAAAAAAAGCTGAATTTATCCAGCCTTCTTTATCACAATTTTATTTATTACACAATATAGCTTTTTATTCTTTGGGTATTTGCATAAATATTATAACATAAATTACTAATTTGTAAAAATTACAAAAATACACATCAGTTAAATCAGTAACATCTTTTTTTACCGTATCTCATATTTATTTTCTTCTTGCTATTTTACATTACCTTTCATATTCTTTTTTTCTTTTTTTCTTATCTTTAGAATTCAATTTTTTTCTAAATTATTTATTACTTTCTCGTATGAAGGCAGTAAAAATTTTTTTCATATCTCTGTTCTAGTAATCTTATGTAAAAATTCCTTCATTTCTTTTGACATTATTTCTAAACCGTTATATTTTTTTCAGGAATTTCATTTATCACTTCTTTTTATGGCTTCTAAATTTATTTTTTTGGAACTACTCTTTTTCACAGCTTCTTTTAACTGTTTTTCCAAACTCTAATGCTTCAGCACTTTTTATCTTCTAAATTTAAGCTTAATTTCTTAATTACTCTAATAGAATCGACATTTTTATCTTTATATTTAAAAGGAGTATTTCCATTCAAAAGTACAGAATTAAACTTATTTTCATTATTTAAAAATCTCTTTTATTTTTGTCTAAACTATGTTTCGGAAAAAAAGGAATTTCCATTATCATATATTGGTGCTAACTTATATTCTTTTCTATCAGTCATAATACCCCAATTTCCATTATGTCTGTCATTATTATTTATGAAAGCATCTATTACGAACATATCATAAAAATCTTTCCTTTATATTTTTCGACTTTTTTTATATCACTATTTTTTTATCTAAATTGTAAAGTACTTCTTCCAAAAATAACATAAAAAACTTACATTTTCAATTCCTGATTTTTGTAAATTCTACATCATCTGTATATTTATTAATAACTTTATTCATTTCATAAAATCTGTATTCTCTATTTTCTTCCGTAAAAATCTTTGCAGGCAACTACTAGTTTATCTTTAAAAAAATTCCAAGCTCAACTTCATGAACATCATAGCCCATTATCTCAAAAAAATTTTTTTGAGCCAATATATTCAGAAATTGAACTATTTGTATAAGACCTTTCAACATTTTTCAAATTGACTTGTACTTTTAGGAAATTTTAAAAAAACCATATTTCATTATTCTCATTTATGAATGCCTGCTTTTTTTCCTGCTTGTCCACCATAATATGATGCAGTAAAGTTTATATTATTAAAAATCTTTTTATTTCCATTCTTCTTCACTCCTTATTCAAATTCTTTAAAAATTCTTCATATCTATTTGTAAGTATCATAAATTGTTCTTCTGTTATTTTTTTGGCTCTAATTTCTGCTAAAGCATCTGATTCAATTTGTCTGACATAATTGTAAAAATATTCTTTTCGTATAAATTTCCAATATCCCCTTGTTTTTTTCTCTTTATTTAATTTATTGTATCTTTTTAAAAAATCCTTTCTAAAATGTTTATATCTTTTTTTCAAATATTTGTTATTTACTGGAAATGTTATTTCTAATTTTTTTCATTTATTTTTCATATTTCCACCCTTCTCTAGACTACTTTTTCTTTTTCTAGTTTTTAGTAAAATTTTCTTATTTTCCATTTCTATTTTTTTATCTATATGAATTCCTTCAATCGCATTATCATATAAGAACTTTAGCATTTTTCTGTTATCTCCACTCAAATAATATTCAGAAAGTTTGATATTATATTCTTCTAAATCTTTCTCTTCTATATTCAGTATTCCTTTACCATTTGATATTAGTATTGCATTGGCCACAATGTTGCCTGTCCTTTTGTTTCCATCCCAAAAAAGTTGACTTCTTATTGCCCAAAGATAATAATTTAAAGCTCTTTCTGTTGTACTCTCTATTTTTTTTATTTCAGACAATTTTTTCTGCACTTCTTCTATTCTGGGTATTTCAGGCTCAAATCTTTTACCATCACATAAACGTACTCCTACTTTACCATATCTTATAACTCCCCAGTCAAGGCTTTCGTTTGCTGAAACTCTTTTATTTACATTACATATAAAATCTACATCCAAATCTTTATCTAGATTATCAAGTATATATTTCCATGCAGACTTTAGATTTAAAATAACTCTTACATCATCAAGAGATACATTTCCATCATTGATACCATTAAGTATTTTTTCTGTCTGAACATATGTAATATTTAGTCCTTCCAGTTTAGCGACGATTATAGACAGATGAAGTCATTACTTTCTTTTGCAAGAAATACATTCTGTTCTCTAGTCAAATTATATTTATCCTTCATTTTCAAAATTTCCTTTCTGCCACTTATCATAATTATTTTACCATTGTTTTATCAAAAAGTATACTTCTTGCTAAAAATTCCTTTATTTATAAGTAATTTAGAAAAAGGACTGTCTCAAAAATTAAAAAAATACTGTAAAAAAACTATATTTATGAATTATTTAGAATTTCACAATGCAAAACTGGAAATGAATTTAGAAAAAGTCAACAACCTGATTTTTTTCAGGTGTATTTTTGACTTTTTCTTTATGAATGACTGTTTTTGTATAAGTGAAATTCTAGTAAATGAATAAATATGTTTTTGTGTATTTTTTTCAATTTTGAGACAGACCCTTTGATTTTTCTTTTAAAAATCTATATAACGCTTTTTATTTTTCATTATTTGGTGCGAATGATGGGACTTGAACCCATACGGCTACTGCCACTACCCCCTCAAGATAGCGTGTCTACCATTCCACCACATTCGCAATTACATTTATTTTACATTATTTTTTTCTTTTTTTCAATAAATTTTTTTCAAATCTTTTCTTATATTTTCCACAAAAAAATAAAACAATATTCTGTAATCATTTATTCTTACCACTATTTTTGCCATAAATGTTTCCCAGTACTTAAATACCATAAATAAAAACATAAATTATAATTGCCATTTTTTTATAAAAAAATTTTTGTAGTCCTGAATATAAACCTCAAGAGTAGAATCACTATTATAAATCCTATTAATTCAAGCATCCTAAATATCCTTTCCATATAATTTCTTTATATATTCTGTTTTTTCGCCATTTTCATCATACACATATATTGCTTCTTCGATTACAAATCCTTTTTTTGCATCCTTTATTGCTTCCACAAGGCACAATTTCGCATTTTTACCTTTTCCAGTATAACAGTTTTTCATCCGTTTTGGCTCCAAATTGTATTTTGTAAGTAATCCCAGTACTTCAACCAGTCTATCACTTCTAAAAACCATTGAAAAAGATCCGTTATTTTTCAATAAATAAGCTGATATTTTAACTATTTCCTCAATTGTTATATCAATATTATGCCTTGCCCTGCTTATCTGATTTAAATCACTTATCTGATTAATATTTCCGTCATAATCAAAATACGGTGGATTAGTAACTATCACATCAAATTCATCTTTACTAAATATCTTATCATAATTTTTAATATCATCGTTTATTATTTTGATACAGTCCTGAAAATTATTAGTATTTACATTTCTTATTGCCACCTCAGACATTTCCTCCTGAAGCTCTATCCCTGTTATTTCAGCCTTTGACTTTTTGCCAGAATCAGTGAAATGACGCCGCATCCAGTCCCTATATCAAGTATTTTCTTTGTTTTTCTATTTATTTTAACAAAATCTCCCAGCAGAACAGAATCAAGAGTAAAATTCTGGAAATCATTTCTCTGTATAATTTCCATTCCATCCAGTACTGTCCTTGTCTCTTCTCCATTTTTTCTCATTTCATACTTTCCTTTTCAATTATTTTATTCTAATTTATTATATCATTTTTTTATTCCAACCTTGAAATATATTTAAAACAATTATATAATAAACCCATTAGAAATCTATGAGGAGAAAATAATAAAATGGAAAATATAGAAAAAAATGAAATTTCAGGGCTTGGAAATACAGCCTGTGAAACAGTGTTGCCAGCAGTACCTCTACAACCTTTGAAGGAAATAGAAAGAAGTATCCAGAAAAAATATAGAAGTGAACTTTGGTCACCTTTTATACGTGCATTAAAGGAATTTGAACTTGTTGAGGAAGGCGACAGAATAGCCATTGCAATTTCGGGGGGAAAAGACAGTCTTCTGCTTTCAAAACTTTTTCAGGAGTTAAAGAGGGCAAGCAAAACTAACTTTGAGCTTGTATTTATTTCTATGAATCCTGGTTTTAACGACATAAATTTACAAAATCTAAAAAAAAATCTGGATTATTTGGAAATTCCATGCGAAATTTACAATGACAATATTTTTGAAATTGCTGAACAGATTGCAAAAGACTACCCGTGCTATATGTGTGCCAAAATGAGAAGAGGAAGTCTTTATACGAAGGCTACTTCACTAGGGTGTAATAAACTTGCCTTAGGCCATCATTTCGATGATGTAGTTGAGACAACACTCATGAGCATGTTCTACATGGGAAAATTTGAAACAATGCTTCCCAGACTAAAATCTGATAATTTTGATATTGAGCTTATAAGACCGTTATTTTATGTTGAAGAAAAATCAATCATAAAATGGGTCAGAAATAACGGGATATTACCTATGAACTGCGGATGTACTGTTGCCGCCGGAAAAACTTCCAGCAAAAGAAGGGAAACAAAGGAACTTTTGGCACAGCTTGTAAAAAACAATCCTGACATAAAAAAAAGAATAATCCAGTCTACACAAAATGTAAATCTTGAAAAAATACTTGGCTGGAAAACTTCTGAAGGAAGATTCTCCTATCTGGATAAATTATAATTTAGATATTTCAAAAATCTCTGAAAATAATTAAAAATAATATACTAGAACATCTCGAATGAGTGCCTAGAAGTATCGAGAATTTTTCTGTAAACTGAAAAACATAAAAAGGGTCTGTCTCAAAATTGAAAAAAATACAAAAAAACATATTTATTCATTTACTAGAATTTCACTTATACAAAACAGTCATTCATAAAGAAAAAGTCAAAAATCCACCTGAAAAAAATCAGGTTGTTGACTTTTTCTAAATTCATTTCCAGTTTTGCATTGTGAAATTGTAAATAATTCATAAATATAGTTTTTTTACTGTATTTTTTTAATTTTTGAGACAGCCCTTTATTTTATAAATATGTACAAGTTTACCTATACCTATTTTTCATAAAATTCAGCACAGAATTAGTAGATTACTCTAAATCCTAATCCTCCTCTTACATTGTGACCTTTTGTATCATATCCGGCGTTAAATGTTACTCCGAATCTTTGATTTTCTATTCCTATATTCAAATCAGCCTTGAAGTTTCCTTTTCTGTCGTCCTTTTCTCCTCTGATGTTGAACCAGTCTGCATTAGTATAGGCTACTCTTGCTTTGTTCTTTACGTCTCCCACTTTTCCCAGTTCGTTTTCATATCCTAATCCTAAACTAGTTACAAATGTTGTTTTTACTGCCATAGGCTGTTTATACCTGAATTCTATTCCCACTTCCGGTTTTACTGAATAGTAGTCATTTCCTTTCACTTCCAGTCTCATTTCTCCTGATTTTTCCTTAATGCTTCCAAATCTTCCGTATTCAAGTTTTAAGCTTCCATATGGTCTGATGCTTGTTCTTTCACTTGTTCTTATGTTGTATCCTAATTCATTCTTTAATGCTGCTCCATATGTTGTATAGCTTGACTTAGCATTGAATATGTCATCCACTACAAGATATTTTCTATGCATATCATTTCTTGATACATATCCTTCTCCTGAGATTGTCCACTGTAAACTTCCATTATGGTCTGTTACCGGTGACATTGTCTTGAAGATTCCCAGTTTCAACATAGTCTGATTTTCACTTGATCTTCCTATATCTTTAAACTTGAATCTGTTATGTACTGCTCCTGCATACCATCCTGAACTGTTTCCAAGTTTTACTGTTTCATCTTCATGTAAGTATGCAAATCCATATGCATTGCTTGTATAGTCGATAATTCTTGCAGTATCTGTACTGTATTCATCTCTCATTCCAAATACTTTTATTTTGTTAGACTGTTTAGACTTAGTATCCCATTCTTTAGACAAGTGTGTTATTTCTTTGTCTATCAATCTTCCAGTTCCATGTGTTCTCTGCTGTACATTTGCATACTGGTGTCCCATCATTTCGTCTGTTGCCTGGAAGAATAATATTTCCTCATTGTTTCCAATAGAGTTTAATTTTTGGAATAATTGATTTTCTCTAGTTCCTAATTCTTCCACTCCATATCTTTGTTCCAATCCATCTAAGAAATTATATGTATCTTTTGCCTCTACAGGCGTTGCCATTCTTCCTGCCCAGACTGTATAAGGTATTTTAGCCAGATAGGCATTTCTTATTGTATAATCAGGTAATTGTGTTATTGAAGCCATCCAAGTCAATGAACCTGAATAGATATTCCATTTTTCTATTCCTGATGTTCTTATCATATCGTTATATGGATCAATTATATCCTGTCCTAATTGAATGTACTTAGATGTAGTATATTTTGCAGCTTCTGTTCCTATAATTAAATCTGATTCTGTTAATCCGGCTAAAGCTCCGATATTAGTTATAGGTCTTGTATAATTTATTCCTGATGTATCAATATACATACCTACTGATGAAGTCGGTATATCATTAGGTTTTCTGTTTGGTATTGCCTGCACATGAACTACTGTTGGAGTCTGAACTGTTCCATTAGCTATTATTTTAGCCTCTGACGCTCCTGCTGGTGCATGAATTCTTATCTTGTTTATTCCATCAGGAGAATCCTGTACCTGTTTTGAAGTATCTGATGCTGTCAGTTCTTTTACTGCAGTTGCTCCACCGCTAACAGTTATATTACCACGGTTAATGATTATTCCACCAGCTACAAATGCTCCATATCCTTTAGATGCATCTATATGAATTGTTCCTGTATTATTTAAAGTGGCTCCTGTTCTTATTGCTACCCCTATTTGTCCTACGTTTCCTGTCCCTACTGTTGTAATAGTTCCTGTATTAATTACTTCAGCCCCGTGTTCAGCAAATATACCTATATTTCTCTTTGGTCCGCTTAATTCTATTGTACCTGCATTTAGAATTTTTGAACCTGTACCTGTTGCATACATTCCGATACTGTCAGGATCTGTAACTTTTATTGTTCCGTGGTTTTCTATATTTCCTAATCCTCTTGTCACATAGTTTCCTGAACCTGCCGGAACTTCTTCTGTAAATCCTGCAGCCATTCCTATTCCATATTTTTTATCATCTGGATTAGTTAGTAAATCTGACTTGGATACCTGTATTATTCCATAGTTCTTAATGGCATTAGGTGTTGCAGTTGCTCCTTCTACATAACTGTATGCTCCTACATTTCCTGCACCATGACTGAAGTCAACATTTCCATAATTTTCAACTGCACCTAGTGCATAAATACCATAGTTTTCATTTCCTGTTGATTTAATATTAGTATAGTTTCTAAGAGTTCCTGTCTTATCTGCTGAATATATAAATACTGCATCATCAGAAAGTGTTACTTCTCCTGCTGTTCCTGTTACACCTGTTCTTACAGTGTTACCTTGTCCGGTCATTACATATCCGAATGAACCTCGTCCAATAGTCAGATTATCAGTATCACTGTTAAGGACTTGACTATTTCCTGCAAGATATACTCCTACTCCTTCATGTCTTGCGCCTAGCGTATCTCCAACTTTTATCTTGGAATTTGCAGATATATTTACAGTTCCTTCTTTAGAATAAACTGCTATTCCTCCGTTTCCTGCTTCTGTTTCAGAAGTTCCTACAAAGTTTACATTTCCGGCATAAATTCCTGTTGATTTATTTCCGGCAATAACTTTTCCAGAGCTTTCTACTGTACTATTTGTTCCATTGGCTGAATAGATACCAATACTTGGATTCAATATATCTGATGAATCTCCAACAGTTATAGTTCCAGTATTAATGACTTTATGGTTAGTGTTAGTCATTGCTTCTGAATGCAGCCCAATAGATTTATCTCCTGTCAATGTTATAATACCTTTATTTGTTATATCTTGACTTCCACCACTTTGTGACATTCCAGTAGCTTTTTCTGCTGTACTTGTAATTTTACCAGTAGTTTCATTTATAATTGCCGCATCTTCCGCACGCATTCCAACTGAAGCTTCCCCTATAGTAATTTCTCCATGGTTAGTTCCTGAAGCTGAAGCTGTCGGTGGAGTTGTTATAGACTTAACATAAATTCCTGAACCATCTTTACCTACAGTTATCTTTCCAGTACTTTCATTTGATACTGTACTTCCTTCAGCATATAAAGCAGATGAATTATCTCCTGTTAACGTTATCTTACCTTCATTTTTAACAGTGCTTCTTGTCGCATAAACTCCTGTTATTTTCTTATTTGTTGAGTTGATGTCAGTTGCAGATTTTAAAGTAATATTTGAATTTGCGGCATTTATAAATATTGACTCATCATTAGCTATCGTTTTAGTATTTTCATACTTCAATGTACTTCCGGCGGTATTTATATATGTATATGCCTTCGTTGAAGTTAAAGTTAAGTTATCAGTAAAATTAACTCCTGATTCAAGATTTGAATTACTTAATAAATAAGCAACTGAACCTTCATCTGTTATAGAAAGATTTCCTGAGTTTCCTAAGAAGTTTTTAGTTGAAGGTACATTAGTTAATTTAAATCCAACTGATTCTTTTCCTACTGTATAAGTTCCACCATTTACTGTTACATTTGAATTTGTAGCATCTACTCCAACACTTCCTTCTTTTACAGATATATCTCCAGTTGAAGTAAAATCCCCATTCTTCATATAAATACCTACACTCTTTTTATTTTGAGCCAGGTTTATTGTTCCTGAATGATTTATAGTAGATGTAGCTGTAGAGTAAGCTGTTGTATCATTGTCGGCATAGATACCAAATACTCCTTCTTTAGTGGCAATTCCTTCAATTTTACCAGCATTTGTAATATCTATATTTTTACCCCAACCTGATACTGAGCTGTCTATTTTATTAGCTCCCCAAATTCCAACACCCTTAGTTCCAAGATATATTTCTCCTGTTGAACTATTTGTTAATTTTGAACTGGATGCTCCAAATAGACCTATACTATTTTCTCCCACTCCATTTGCTGCATTCATTGTTATTTTTCCATTATTTGTAGCTTGTCCATAGTCTACAGCTATTGCTGTTCCACCTTTTTTAGAGAATTCTATTTCTCCATTATTTACAACATCTATATTACTTGTACCTGTTGCTCCATCATAGTTAGCCTGTGCAATAACTTGTTTAATCTGTGTTGCATCAGTTCCGCTCATTTTTTTACCAGCTTCAACAGTAACAGCTGAGTTTAGGAAATCTGCTCTATAATATTTACTAATTACAGATCCTGTATGATTATCTAAGTTAACATTCTCATCAATACTTAAAGTTGCTTTTGTTGCCTTATATGCTTTATAGTTTTGGGATGAAGCTGAATCTATTTCAACAAAACTTCCTAAAACTGTAGCAGCATTAGTTCCTATTTCAGATATCTTTATCGGAGTTGTATTAGGGTTTGTATTGTCTAATACAAACAAAGTTGAATCTTTATCTGTTAATTTTAATTTTATTTTATTTGTACCTGAACCAGTGAACATAGCATTTAGTTTATCTGCTGTTGAGCCACTTACTCCTGCCGCGGCCGGCGTAGTATCCTTAAAGTAAAAAGCTGTTGCTCCAGTATCCAATGTTGCCTTAACATTAGGGTTGTTAAGTTTAAATACTCCATCAGATGTATAACTTCCTGAACTACTTTTAGTATAGTTATAAAATAACAAACTTCCTACCCCATAAGATTCTAATTCAGGTGCACTTGTAGCAGTTCCTAAATTTACTGTTGCCTGATGATCGGCAAATAGAGTTAATGCTCCATCTTTACCTACTATTTTTCCTGAATTAATATTTGTTGTTGTTGTATTTCCTTTTGCATATAAACTAATAGAGTCAACTCCAGAAGTAGTTACTTTAGCTGTTCCTGTTGCTCCATTTTCCATAGTAAATGTACCTTGGTTGTATACTCCAGTAACTTTTGTTCCAGCTAAGTCTATTTCTCCATTATTTATTCCACTTGAAGGAACATTTTTGGAAGGTACTTTTCCTTGGATTACCATACCTAATGTTTCATTAAGTCCTCCTGCAGTTGGTCCTGTTATTTTTCCTGTTGCATTATTTACAATTTCTGCACCATCTTGTGCAAATAGTCCTATTGCTTTATAGGCAGCTCCAACAAATTCTATAGTTCCATTGTTTGTTGCTATAGCTTTTATACCTGAAGTTTCAGAATTATTAGCAACCATACCAATATTTTGTTCTCCATTACCTACAATAATTTTTCCATTATTTATAGCTTTTGGAGAACCTCCAGCTGCATTATCAGTTATGACTTTTCCTAAATCTACTCTCATACCAATATTTCTGTTACCTGAAACAGAAATTGTTCCACCGGCAACGTTGCTAATATCATCATTATCTCTAACCTTTAAGAACATTCCAGTGTTACCTTGTCCACCAGAAACAGAGATAGTTCCTTTATTTTTAACTATATCAGTGTATGCTCTTATTCCTTTTGCTCCAGTTAAATCTTCATCTTCTACTACTGCTATACCAGACGAAAGAGAAGCTCCTCCACTTCCACTAATTGATATGGAACCTCTATTTTCAAATACGGACTTAGTTCCATTTGGAGATTTATCTAAAATTCTTGAAGAAAGTTTTAAACCATAACTTTCTACTCCACCTAAGTTTATTGTTCCCTTAGTATCATTTATTACTTCTACTCTTGTATTAATAGCATTTTGATGTGGAGCATATACTTGTATACCTATAGAACTTTTACCTTTAAATGAAATTGTTCCAGGAGTTGTACTTGTTCCATTTACTAAGCTATAATAATTATTATCAGAATTTGGATCATCAAATTCATGAGTTAGGATCATTCCTATCTTATATCCTACATATCCTCCTTCTTTTCCTGCTATTGGATTTCCATATTGATCTCTTTGTTCATCAGGAGTTCTAGTTACTGTTATTTGTCCTGTTCCATGCACTCCATCTCCTCTTAAATTTGGAGAAAGATTTATTTGTTTAGAGTTAGATGGCGTAGTTTGATATCCTACATTAAGTCCTCCTAAACCATCTGCTCCTCTATAGCCTTTTTCAGCATCATCTGTCAAAGTTCCTTTCTCTTTTTCTTGTACCAGCATTATCGTTTTGTATTTCATACCCCACTACAAGTGGTCCAACCATATTTATTGTTGCTTCATTTCTTATTATTCCTCCACCTCTGGCATTATCCAATGTTGCTATTCTTGAACCTCCAACAAGAAAATCTTGATTATTCCATGGTCTTGCAGTTGGATTTGGATCTGCAATAGAACCTCTGATTGAGTCTATTGTCATAGCATTAGTGACAGTAAGTGTTCCTCCACCAGAACCTGACATAGTTGTATAGTCAAAATATGCTTTTAATATTGCTGAGTCAAAATTTGCACCTGCAACACGAGCACTTGGACTTGCCCAAGAATATATAGCTGTTGGAGTTAATGTACCTCCATCTATTGCTTGAGTAGTACTTGCATTATAAGATTGTCCACTTCCTGAATGTCTTCCTCCATCAACATCCCCTAAGAAATTTTGAGTCATATAGTTACGATACGAACCCAATTTAATATTAAAAGTTGGCGGTGTTGGTAGTGACACAGTTATTTTTTCCGGTGCCACCGGATTAAATTTAGGTATTTCTATTATTGGCAGCTCCGGTGCTTCAGGCGGTTCAGGTGTATTCAAAGGAGTAACCGCATTTACTGTAATAGTAGGTGGGGTAACTGTTACTGGTATTTTAGATATATTTTTTGGCTTTACAGAAGCTCCTAATTCTATCGAAGCTATCGGTTCCTGATTTGCAATAGTACTTGCCAATCCATAATTACTGCTACCTCCTAATCTTTTTATAGTGGAAGTTGTTGCAGAATGTGAAATGGTTCGTTTATTGATGATGTATAAGTTTCGTAGAAGTCACTGTCAGGAGAAATATTTCTTAAAAATAAGTCATTACTTCTTTCAAATATCCCCTCATAAGGATATTTCTCCTTCTTATCTCCTCTACCTTTATAAGTTCCAGTCCAGTCACCATAGAAATAGTTCATTCCATATTGCCATGAACTCCATGGAGATTTTACTACATGATCTCCCTGTTCCATTAACTGGATTAATTCAAGGTTTGATCCTTTCATCAGCTTGTTATTTTCCTGTTTTGCTTCCTTAAACAGTTTCTTCATATCTGCTATTGATGTCTGAAGTCCTTTTCTTGCTGTTTCTACCTCATCTTTCCCATTAGCTGTAAGTGATAATGAACCTGTTACTAAAAATGAAAACAGTAAAGCTACATTGTACTTTATGTCTTTACATCTTTTTGCAAAGGCTCTTAATTCTTTTTCAATTTTTCTCAAATTGTTGTTCATAACTGTTTCTCTCTTTCTTATAATTTAGTATATTTTATTTATTTTTTATCCTTTTAGTAACTTCCTCTTCTTAAAACTTTAAATTCTATTCTTCTATTTTGTTCCTTTTCATTTTAAGTACCATATTGTAGGCATTTTCATACTAATAAAATTAAGTAAAAATAAATAAAAAAAGTTTTTTTAGAGTTTAAATTTTAATTTCCCATTATTGCTAGTATTTGTTCTAATTCAGCTATTTTCTGTTCTTTTTCTCTTATTAATTTTGCTAGATTTTTGTAATATGTGTCATAATTGTGCAAGATTTGTTTATATTTCTCTCTATACCATCTGACTTCAGAGTCTTTTTTAAGTTTTTCAAAAAGTTTTTCTTTTCCTTCTTCTTTTGCTTTAAGATCTGCAACTTCAGTTTCAAGTTGAGCCTTTTGCACTTCAAATTCTCTTTTCTTTTGCGCCTCCTTTTCAAGAAGGTCGTTAAACTTATTTTCTATAGAGTTTAAACTTGCTTCTAAACTTTGTTTTTCTGCTGAATAGCTTACTATTGTCATTATAAATAAAACTAATAGCAAAAGAATTTTCTTTTTCATAGTTCTCCTCCTTAATATAGTGTTACTTTAAATATATCATTTGATTTTTTTGATTAAATAATATTTATTGATTAAGATTCCAACTTATTTACTATTATTTATTTTACTTCATCCAATCTTTGATAAGGTCTGATTTTTTTATTATATCTCTATATTTTTTTATTTGTTTAATTAATTATACCACATTTTTTTATTATTGGGTTATCTTATTTATAATTATTTTTATATATTTTATTTATAAAATAAAAAAATCAAGCATATTTCAAATAGATTTTAATTTTTATTCAATTAAAATCTCTAACAAAAAAACACCGCCAACATAATATTGACGGTGTTTCTATCTTCTTTTCAATTTCTGAATTAAAGGTTATATTTCAACAAAAAACCTTTTTTTGGTTAAAAAGTTATTAGTAAATAACTCTAAATCCTAGTCCTCCTCTTACATTGTGACCTTTTGTATCATATCCCGCATTAAATGTAACTCCGAATCTAGTGTTGTCTACACCAATATTCAGGTCAAATTTTCCACTTCCTCTTCTATCTTCTTTTTCACTTCTTAAGTCATACCAGTCTGCTGAAGTAAATCTTACTCTCGCTTTATTTGTATTATTTACTTTTCCTAATTCATTTTCATAAGCTGCCGATAATCCAACAGATAGCTGAGTTTTTACTGCTAATGGCTGAACATATTTAAATTCTATTCCTACTTCAGGTTTTACTGAGAAGTAGTCATTTCCTTCCACTTCTAATCTGATTTGTCCATTGTCTTCTTTGATGTCATTAAATCTTCCATATTCCATTTTTAATGCTCCATATGGTCTCAAATGTGTTCTTTCAGATAATCTTACATCATATCCTAAATTTGTCTTGAAAGCCACTCCATATGAAGAATAATTTGATTTTGCATCAAATATTTCATCTACAATCCAGAATTTACGTTTCATTTCATTTCTACTTATGAATACATCTCCTGCTACTGTCCATTGTAATGAACCATTGTAATCTGTCACCGGTGATATTGTCTTGAAGATTCCTGCTTTTACCATAGTCTGATTTTCTCTGGATTTTCCAATATCTTTAAATCTAAATCTATTGTTAACTGCTCCTGCATACCATCCTGAACTGTTTCCAAGTTTCACTGTTTCATTTTCATGAACATAAGCTACACCATATGCATCACTTGTGTAATCAATAATTCCTGCTGTATCTGTGTTATATTCATTTCTCATACCAAATACTTTAATCTTATTGCTATTTTTAGTAGTATTTCTCCAATTATTATGTAAGTAATTAAATTCTTTATCCAGTGTGTTTCCAGTAGCATTAACTCTTTGTTGTACATTTGCATATTGATGTCCCTTCATTTCATCAATTGCCTGTGCTAAGATATGTGATTCTCCCTTTCCTAAATCATTTAACTTATTAAATAAATCTTTTTCTCTTCCAGTAGCCTCTACACCATATCTTTGCTCCAATCCATTCAGGAAGTTATATGTATTGGTATCCTGAGCAAAAGCTGTATAAGGTATTTTTACTAAATATACTTTTCCTAAAGTACCTGCAGATAAATTCTGAGTTGCTGTTGCAAACCATGTCAAACTTCCAGCACCTAATGTAAATTTAGTTCCTGCTCCTGCAGCTGCCATATTTGAAATCATTGTGTTATATGGATCAATTATGTTACTACCTACTTCTATTACTTTGCTGTCAGTATATCTTGCCGCTTCACTACCAAACATCAAGTTAATTTTTGATAAACCAGTAAGATTGTTAATTCCTACAATTGGATGTGTATAATTTACTCCTGATGTATCTATATACATTCCCAGTGAACCAACTTTTTCATTTGTCGGAATACTTCTAAACCTGTTGTTCCTAAATCAATTATTGATGTAACCCCACTTGGAGAAGTTACTGATACTGTACTTGGTGTACCAGTTCTTGCATTTGTATCAACATAAGTAGGTACAACAACTGAACCATTTATTTTAATTGTAGCTGAAGTTGCTCCTGCTGGTGCTATAATTTCTATTCCTGCTACTGTTTTACCTGTAGGGCTTCCAGATTTTCTTACAACTCCTTCGGCTCCACCAGTATTTGTAACAGTTCCTGTTGTACCTCCACTAGTTTCATTTGAGAAAGTTCCTGTAGAACCAAGATATCCAGCTTTATTATTAGGTCCATCTACAATAATTTGTCCATAGTTTTTAATTACTCCACCACCTGTGGCAACTACACCTAAGATACCATCATTATTTGCTGTTGGAACTGTTTTAATAATTCCCCAGTTTTCTCCTACTGCATTATTATCAACATACATTCCTTTTGTATTTTTTCCACTTAATTCTATTACTCCTGTACTGCTGTTTATTGCTCTAGAACCACTTCCTGAAGCAAACATTCCAATTCCTTCATCAAGTGCTACTTTAATCGTTCCATTGTTTGTTATTGTTCCGTTAGATGTTGCCATTCCCATTCCGTATTCTGGAACCGGAGTTGCTGATAAATTACTTCCACTTACTGAAATTACTGCATTATTTGTAGCATTTCCACCATTAATAGCGTATATTGCCACACTTCCTGTTCCTCTTCCAAAATCAATATTTGCATTATTCACTACTGTTCCTGGAGAGTAAATTCCATAAGTATTATTTCCTGTAGAAGTCAATGCAACATTATTAGTTACTGTTATATCACTATTATTTGAATAAATATATTTTGCTTCATTTCCTAATGTAACCGTTCCATTTGTTGTTAAAGCTGTTGTTCCTGTATTTAATTACATAACCAAATGAAGAATCTCCAATTATCATATCAGTGTCAGAGTTTATTGTTCTTCCTGCTGTTCCAGTAGTGAATACTCCAACTCCTTTATTCGCTCCAACTCTTACTTTTGAACCTGCATTTAATGTGACATTTCCTTCTGTTGAATAAATTCCTACTCCTTCATCTCCAACTGTGATTTCTCCTGTTGCTCCATGAGTCACTGTTGTTCCAAATATACCGTAGTTTTTATTCCCGCCAGTAATTTTACCATCATTTACTATATCTGTTGCCGCATCATTAGTATAAATTCCTACACTTGGAACAGAACCTGTTGTTGCCGCTAAATTGATTTCCCCTCTATTTATCAATGATGAACTGTTATTAGCAAACATTCCAACCTGTTCCTGTCCTGTCATATTGATTTTTGCATTTATATCATTTGTTAACGTTGCTTTATCTCCTATCATTCCAATAGATTTATCTCCTGATAAAGTCAACACTCCGTTTCCTGTATTTGTTCCAATGGCACCAGCTTTTGTCCCTGCTGAATTATTATTTTTTACATAAATTCCATACGAAGTTGTTCCATCTAATGTAACATTTCCTTTATTTACAATACTAGTTGTTCCTTCACCAGGTTTTCCTCCAAATTCATTTACTTTAGGTGCTCCAGTAGTTGCATCTTCCCTATATGCCAATCCTAATAGCCCAATTGAACTGTTTCCACCAACATTTACAGTTCCTTCATTATTTACTTCAGAACCGTTTACTGCGTAAATTCCTACTGCACTGTCATTATGAGGGTTTGTTGTTAACTGCTCAACATTTATTGTAGATGATGCATCTGTATTCACTTTTCCATAGTTTATGAATAATCCAACTGCTCCGCTTCCTGCGTCTGTTCTGTCTGCTGAAACTGAAGACCCTGCTGCAAGATTTATTTGAGTCTCATTATTTGAAGCTGCTGAGCTGCTTGAACTCATATCAAGTCCTACAACACCTTTCATTCCTGTTGCTGTTAAGTCTGAAGAATTTAGGTTTGCTGTTACTGTTTTACCTGCTTGAACATTTAAAATTGCCCTTTGAACTAATAATTTTTTTACAAACGTATCTATATCTGCATCTGCACCAGTTACTGCTAATGATTTATCTAAATCTTTATTAATTTCATACGTATTAAGTCCATCAATTGAAGCTAATTTATATCCATTATATGTAGTTCCTGACGGATCTGTATTATTAATACTTCCTGGTGTTAATCCTACAAGCGTAGCCAAGTTACCATCTAAACCTAATAAATTTAAAGGACCCGTTGCATTTCTTAAGTTCATTACAGTGGCATCATTTGAGAATACATTTATATGCATTCCTGTTGTAGTAATAGAACCTGGAGCACTTAAATCTTTTTGAAATCCTACAGAATTACCTCTTAATGTCAATGTTGCATTTGATAAGTCTACTGTTCCTCCATTTGCATTATACACTCCATAACCATCACCATCATAATCAATTTTTGAATTTGTCAAATCCAAACTAGTTCCTGCTCCTTCTGAAACTACACCAGACGCACCACCTTTTACAGTTAAATTTGATCCTTGTAAATCGACATTAGCACTATTTGTAGCATAAACGGCTACACCTTTTGAAGTTCCTGCAGGAATAGCAGTATCATCTATACTAATTGTTACTTTGTTTGGAGCTGAAGTAACTGTTCCACCATCACTGAATATACCTGTAGAACCTTTTGCTAATGTCATTCCAACAGCACCATTTAAAGTCATAGTTCCTTTATTATAAATTCCTATATTTCCGTCTCCAGATATTGTAGTAGTACTAGCAGCTCCTGCTGTAAATGTACCTTTGTTAAAAATAGCAGATGCATTATTACCTGTATAAGTTATAGTTCCATTTTGCTCACCTGTATTTCCTGTATCAACTGCCATAGCTATACTTTTATTTCCACCAATAGTTAAAGTTCCATCATTAATTATTTTAGCACCAGTTGTTCCTGTTCCAGTAGTAGGGAAACTACCAGCTGTCATTCCATAAAATTCATCAGAAGAAGTTGATGTTATTGTTTTTCCACTTCCTAATCTGACCGTTCCTTGTTTACCTGCCTGTAACAAAGTATTTTTAGTTCCTATAGAACCCACTGTTATATCTTGATCTAATTTTATTTCATGTTTATCACTTCTTATTAAAGCACTTTCTGTTGCATCTGAATCAAAAGCTATACCACTCATTCTTGTACTATCTAAATTCATAGCAGTATTATTTGTATTATTACCTTGAGAATTTCTTAGAAATCCAACATTTCCTGTTCCACCGACTAATATATTTAATCCTGTTACTTTAGATAAAGGATCACTCGATGAAGTCCCTTGTGCAATTGAAACTCCAACATTATTTGTACCTTTACTGTAATTTTTTTACCTGTTCCACCAGTTATATCTGTTTTATCATAATAGTCCATTCCAAGAGTTCCTCCACCTCTAGAGGCAGATTCACCATTATATGATTTCATTCTAAAACCGTAGTTATTTTTTCCATTTACATTAATATTTCCTACAGTTAATTTTGTATTAGGTGAAGCATTAAAATAGTTACCATAATCAATACCTATACTATTTTGGGAATTTATTGTTATTGTACCGTCGTTTATTGTTTCAGGCTGTTTTCTAAAATATCCATTTGAAGTACTTGTATACTCCGTATCTACTTGGATTCCAACTAGATTATATCCATCTTGTAAAGTTATATTTCCTGTATTTTTTAAAATACTTGTCACAATTCCATTTTCAACATTTGCATAATGGCTATTACCACCACCATCATTTGCTAATAATTGATGTTCAAATCCCAACAGAAGATTTTGGGAACTAGGATTATTATGACCATGCAATGTTAAATTACCTGCAAAATTATACACACCATCTGAAGAACTATTACGACCTACATAATAAGGATTTAAACTTACAAAGTATAATGTTCCATTTCCTGTATCTGTTGCTCTTGTTATATCATAGTCTCCTTTTATTGTAACTGAATGATCTGCCGCATCATTTATAAAATAATATCCTTGTGATGAAGAAGTTCCTGGATTTAATTGTGTTCCGTCTGTCCCATTATCTAATTTTACTTTAACACTACCTCCTGTCATAGTTCTTCCAGTAGATGTGTATGTTAAATATACTGGTGCTGTAGTATTGTATTCATGATAATTTTCTACGTATAGTCCACTTTGACTAGTATCCGGAGTAGCTCCTTGTCCAAAACCACTCCCATTAAATGATAAATCAGGTGGATCTAGTACTGTTATTTTTGGATTATCAGGAGGTTGTGGTAAATTAGGTGCTGCTATCACTCTAGGTTCAAATGGTGGTAACCCTCCACTAGGAGTAGCAGGTACAAAAGTAGGTGCTTGTTTGTCTATTGATAATGTTCTTAATGAAGCATCAACTTCTATTTCTACTAATTTTTCTAGTGCATTTCCTAAAGTTATTGAAGTTGTCCCGTATTTTGATACACCTTCTGTCTGGTAACTGTATTTGCTTAAATCACTACTTCTTTGAAAAATTACACTTCCTGTTTTATCTCCATGACCGTTATAAGTTCCTCTCCAGTTGTTATAAAATCCATTCATACCATACTGCCATGAACTCCATGGTGATTTTACTACATGGTCTCCCTGTTCCATCAATTGTACTAGTTCAAGATTTGATGCTCTCATTAGTTTATTATTTTCAATTTTTGCTTCCTTAAATAACTTCTTCATATCTGTTATTGATGTCTGAAGTCCTCTTTTTGCTGTTTCTACATCATCTTTTCCATTAGCTGAAAGAGATAACGATCCTGTTACTAAGAATGAAAACAATAACGCTGTATTGTATTTTAGATCTTTACATCTCTTTGCAAAAGCTCTTAACTCTTTTTCAATTCTTTTCAAATTGTTATTCATAACTGTCTCTCACTTTCTTTAAACTCCATTTTATCTTTCTTAATAACTTCCTCTTCTTGAAAGCTTAAATTCTATTCTTCTATTTTGTGCTCTTCCTTCATCTGTTGTATTTGTTGCTACCGGTTCTTCTTCTCCTTTTGATACTGTTCCTACTATTCTGCTTGGATCCATTCCAAATTCCAGTAACTTAGCCTTTACGCTCTGTGCCCTTCTCATTCCAAGTGCCATGTTGTAGGCATTTGTTCCCTTAGAATCTGTATGTCCTTCTATTACTACTTCATAGTCATTGTAGTTTACATATTCTATAAACTTATGTAACATCTCAAAGTACTGCTGTTTTACTACTGATTTGTCAAAATCAAAGTTCAATGCCCTTTCATCCATTACTACTATCTGCTGATCCGGCCCCTTGTCTTCAGGGATTATATCTGTTATGTCTATTCTTTCTATTTCAAGGGCGTTTATTCTTATTGTATTTTCCCTTATCTGTGTTGTAGTCAGCTTTCTCGCTGCAGACGATAATGAAGATACTGCCAACAGCATTGCTATTCCTGCTATTATTGTTGATCTTCTAGCCATGCGTCTGCCTCCTTCTCAAGTGATCTGTATTCTTTTGAATAATCGATTTTTCCTTCTTCTTTTAATTTTTCCACGTTTTCTGATGGTTTTACAAATTTGTTTTCCCTCAGATAATCTTCAATATTATCTAATCTGTCTGTGTTATACTGAACCAATTTTGCATTAGTACATGACATCATTAATGCTCCAAGCCCTATTGTTATTAATCCTTTTTTCATATTTCTACTCTCCTGTCTTATTATTTTTTTCTCTTATATTTTCCTATTTTAACTTAGTTTCAATTCCTTCTAATCTCTGTTCCATTTTATCAAGCATTTCATTTGTCTTATGGAATGTTTCGATATTACTGTTTATTTCATTTACTCTCTTTTTAATTCTCTGAATTTCAACATCCATTTTTTCGCTTTCGCTCATGTTCTTGTATTTTGCCTTCATTGCCTTAGCTTCAGCTTTCTGCTTTCTTGCTTCTGCTTCCTTGTTTCTCTTTGCTTCAAGCTTTTCGTTCGTTTTTGGTGCTGCTACTGTTGCAGGCACTGTTTCCCCTTTCTTCTGTTACTGAATTTAAAAGTTCCTGTTTTCTTGCTTCCTTTTCTTCAGCCGCTTTCTTCTGTTTTGCTATCTTTAAAAGTCTTTCTATATTCGGGTCTGTCTTTTCTGCCATTGATACTTGCCCTATTGCAAACGCCAGTAATGCTATCCCCATTATCTTTTTAGCTTTCATATTCTCTTCCTTTCCTATAAGTTTCTATTTTTTCTATTTTTTCTTTGTCTTTGCTGGTTTTTCTGCTTTCTGCTGTTTCACTTTGGCAGGTTTCTTTTTACCTAATACTTCATTGTATCCGTCAAGTTCCTTTTCTTCCCTTGCTACACTTCTTACTACTCTTTCATAGAAGTCCACTTTTATTGCAGCCTTGTTTGCATTGTATTCAAGTTTTTCCATCGGTGTTCTTGGTTTTACTTCCTCTTCAACTACTTCTTCCTCAACTTCTACAACTTCAACCGGTGCTGTTTTTTCAGCTTTTTCTACCTTCTTAGGTGTTCTTGCAGCTTTCTTTTCCACTTCCTGCTGTTTATAGTAGTCATCTCTTGCTTTCTTCAGTATATCCTGTGCACTGTCTGCCATTGCTATGCTTGACATTGCCAGAAGAAGTCCTGCCAATATTATCTTTTTCATATAATTCTTCCTTTCATCGTATAAATATTGAAATACAAAAAACTGTTTTACGAATCCATTCTTAATTTTTCAGCCTGAAACAGTTTGTGAATTTAGAAAAAATCATTGTCTGAGCCATTGACGAGTTTATGATTTTTTCTTAATGAACTGCTGTTTCATGCCAGTAAAATTAAGTAGAATGAATAAAACGTTTTTTGGAATTTAAGTTTTAATTTCCCATTATTGCGAGTATTTGTTCCAACTCAGCTATCTTCTGCTCTTTTTCTCTTATTAATTTTGCTAAATTTTTGTAATATGTGTCATAATTGTTCAAAATTTGTTTATATTTGTCTCTATACCATCTGACTTCAGAATCTTTCTTTAATTTTTCGAAAAGTTTTTCTTTTCCTTCCTCTTTTGCCTTAAGATCTGCAACTTCAGTTTCAAGCTGATCTTTCTGTACTTCAAATTCTCTTTTTCTTTTTGCGCTTCCTTTTCAAGCAAATCATTGAACTTATTTTCTATCGAGTTCAGACTTGCCTCCAGACTTTGTTTCTTTTCTGCTGAATAGCTTACTGTTGCCATTACTAATAACGCTGATAGCAAAAGCATTTTCTTTTTCATATATTTCCTCCTTAATATAACATTACTTTTGAATAGCATTATCTATTTTATTTAATATTGTTATTTATAATTAAATGATTTTTTTATTAATTAAGCTTTTTATTTATTCATTTATGTTTATTTTTTTATTTATTCATTTTTTTGTTTAATTATGTTTTTTTATTATATATACCTATGGTTCCCATTTATTTAATTGATTATACCACATTTTTTTGTGATTTTCTAATCTAAGTTGAAATATACTATATATTCTAATTATAGTAATCCAGTATAAAAGTATATTAAATAGATTATTAAAATTAGACAGTTTATTAATATAAAATTTTTTTCTCCCACATACATATTAATAGAACCTAAATAAAAAGAAGCTTTTGTAAGCTTCCTATTTCTATTTTAAAACTTTGACCCTAGTATTGTAAAAATTGTAAATTTCCGGCTTTTTATTTTCCACAAACATAACTTTAAGTTCCTATTTTTCGGATTATGTTGAATAAAATCCGAAACATTTATGCAATATTCTGTATTTTTTTACCCTTTTTATTCATCTCATTTATTTTATTTAAAAATTTTATTTTTTATATTTGAGGGTATATTTCTGTTCGTTAATTTTGTAATCTCTACTTGTGCATCTAATTGAATTTTGTATGATTTACTGCAATCTATAAAGGATGTCATTTTCAAAGAACAGTCTATCTGTTCTTGCCCTTCTATCAGGTAATATTCCTCTTTTAAGACATTATTATTATCAAATACCCTCTTTTCTTTCCCTAATACTGATGAAATAGAATATAAAAATTATAGTATTTACCGAATAAAAACCCTACAAAAATGTTGATGTGCATTAACATTATATGTAGGGTCATTAGGATAGTTAAGTCTGCAAATTATTATGTCCATTATGAAAAATACCACCTCTCCGTCAATTAATTCTATAAATTGAGGGTAAGGCATTTTTTTCCAGCATCTCTAATTCTTTCAATAGCTTTTCTGTCATTTTTAAATTTCTTTTTATCATAATAAAAATTTATTTCCATTTATCTTTTCAACTTTTTATATTATCAAAATCAAAAATTTTCATATAACTTATAATAATTTAACATTTGTTTTCTTAAACTTTCAGAAATATTTTTAAATTCCATTTTTGAATTTTTTTGAAGTTTCTAACCAAATGTTATGAGTATGTGTTTCTTCTGATAATTCACTTGCAGTTTTATCTGCATATATTAAATTTATAATATTTAATATTCTCTCTATTTCTTTATTTTCTATTTTGGAAGTTTTTAAACTTTTTGTTCTCCTAATCTGTTATATCTATAATCCTTATATAGACTTTTCAACACCCTATCCTCTATCCCATCGTTCAAACTTTTCATCCAGCAGTTCTTTTCCAAATTTTGAAAAATACAGCAAACTTGAAAAATACAGAAGTTTATTTAATCTAGTATTTTCATCTATGTATCCGTTACACAAGGACTTATCTTTATTCAGAAACCATATTGCAACTTCATTTACTTTCATAAAAATCACCTCATTAACATTTTATAACCTTACTTTTTTTACTTGTCAAGTGTTTTTTTACATTTTTTAAAATTATTTCTCAAACTTTTCAACTCTCTCAGTTTCGTTAGAATTCTTCTTCTTTTTTAATCAAGATAAAACTACTTTTTCTTATAATTCCTGCAGAATTGAAGGAATTAAATTTTTTTACAGATTAAACCAAAATGGAACATGTAAAAACACCGCCAAAATAATATTGACGGTGTTTTCATCTTCTTTTCCAATTTCTGAATTAAAGGTTATATTTCAACAAAAAGCCTTTTTTTGGCTAAAAAGTTATTAGTAAATAACTCTGAATCCTAGTCCTCCTCTTACATTGCTTCCTTTTGTATCGTATCCTGCATTAAATGTAACTCCGAATCTTGTATTGTCAAATCCGATATTAAGGTCAACCTTACCATTTCCTTTTCTATCTTCTTTGTCCCCTCTCAATTCATAGTAATCAGCTGTAGTACCTTTTAATCTAGCTTTGTTTCTAACATCGTTTACTTTTCCTAATTCATTTGTATACGCTGCTGTCAAGCTGGCTGTGAATTGACTCTTTACTCCTACAGGCTGAGTATAGTTGAATGATACTCCTAATTCCGGCTGTACTGAGAAGTAATCATTTCCTTGTAATTCCAATGCCATCGGTCCTTTTTCCTTGATGTTGGAATATCTTCCATATTCCATACTCAATGCTCCGTATGGTCTTATGCTTGTTCTTGCACTTGTTCTGAAATCTTTTCCTATTTCATTTTTCAAGGCAACTCCGTATGTACTGTAGTCTGATTTTGCTTCAAATGTTTCATCCACAATCCAGTATCTACGTTTCATATTATTGATACTTGCAAATGCTTCTCCTGCTATTGTCCAAGTCAATGAACCGTTGTGGTCATTAGAAGGTGAAATTGTCTTAAATAATCCGGCTTTTACCATAGTCTGAGTTTCTCTAGATTTTCCTAAATCTTTAAAATCAAATCTATTAGTTACTGCTCCTGCATACCATCCTGAACTGTTTCCAAGTTTTACTGTTTCATTTTCATGGACATAGGCCACTCCATATGCATTATTTCTGTAATCCACTACACCCGCTGTATCTGTATTATACTCTCCTCCATGACCGAATACTTTAATCTTGTTATTATCTTTACTAGGATTTCTCCATTCTTTCTGCAGGTAATTAAACTCTTTGCTCAAGATATCTCCTGTTACTTTAGTTCTTTGCTGGATACTTGAGTATTGGTGACCTTTCATTTCGTCAAATGCCTGAGCTAAAATGTGTCCTTCTCCTCCATTTAAGTTACTTATTTTATCCAATACTGATTTTTCTTTTGTTCCTAATCCTTCTGCCCCGTATTTTTGTTCTAGACCAGTCAGGAAGTTCAATGTCTGTGTATCACCTTTTTTTGCAAACATTGTGTAAGGAACTTTAACTAAGTATACTTTGTCAAGAAGTCCTGTTGCGGCATTCTTAGTAGGCTGTGCCATCCAAGTCAGACTTGCCGATGTTACATTCAATGTAGTTCCTGCCGTTACAACTCCACTTAATGCGTCATTATAAGGTTTCAGGATATTATCTCCTACTTCGATTGCTTTTGCAGTTGTATATCTTGATGCTTCTGTTCCAAAGAACAGGTTAATGTCAGTCAATCCTGTCAAGTTGTTTATTCCCTGAATAGGATTTGTGTAATTAACTCCTGATGTATCCACATACATTCCTAAGCTTGTAGCTTCCGAAGCTGATGGGAAGTTCATAAAGTCGCTTGACGGAATATTTATTGATGTAATTCCTGTTGGTGATGTTACAGTAACTACTGCCGGTGACGGTGTTGCTACATTTGTATCCACTTGGTATATAGGTATTTCACTTCCATTTACATCAGTTACTATAGGTGCTGTAACTCTAGGCGGAACTTTTATTGTTCTTCCTCCCATATCTTTCATGTCAGAAGCTGTAGCCACTTTCATTGCCGGTGTTAAAGTTCCTGTCTGATTAACTCCTGTTACAGGGTTTACTCCATTTGCTTTATCTTCAGCATGATCTGCATTATCTGTCCAAATTCCTGCACTTTTTAGATCAGAAGCCGCAATATTTATTGTTCCGTAGTTTTTAATATAACCTCCATTAGCAACGTAAACACCTTTTACTGATTTAAGTCCACCAGCAGTTGTTTGGATAGTTCCCCAGTTTTCTCCTACTGCTCCTCTGTCAATGTACATTCCAACTGTTTCATTTCCTGAAAGGTTAATATTTCCATAGTTTACAGCTTTAGAACCTGCCCCTACTGCGTACATACCCATTGTATTTGGTTTACTTACTTCAATTGTTCCACGGTTTATAACTGTTCCTTGATTTGAAACAGTATCTGTTGTTTCGTTATAATATCCTGTTGCCATACCTACACCAAATTCTTTAGCAGCAGTATTAGAAGCCCCTACTTTAATAGTTCCAAAGTTAGTTCCGATTCCACCTGTAGTTGCATACATTCCTACGTTTCCATTACCTGTTGAGAAATCAATTACTCCAGCATTATTCATAGTACCGTTTCCGTAGAGTCCATAATTTCTGTCTCCTGTTGTTGTTAACGTAGCATTATTAGTAATATTAGAAGCACTATTATCTGTATAAACATAGACTGAATCATTTGCTAATTTAACGGTTCCTGTATTTGAGTTAACAAATGTACTAGGAGCTTTTAATACAAAACCAAATGTTGAATTTTTTAAGTCCATAATAGAACCATTATCTGTTACATTAACTGTGTTATTTCCACCAGTAAATACCCCTACACTTTCTTTTGTAGATATACCATTATTTACTGTTATTTTAGCCCCATTATCAATAACGACATTTCCAGGTGTTCCTGCTTCACCAATAGCAAATATCCCAACACCATTTTGATTAACAGTTAAATTAGAATTTCCAGTTTCTCTTATATTTTTAGCATAAATTCCATAAGAGTTATCTCCAACTGTAATTGTTCCGTCATTTGTAACTTGATTATTAGATTCTGTAAATATTCCAATATTTGGAACATCAGTATTTGCAGATAATGTTGAATTTCCTACTTTAATAGTTCCACCATTGGCATTTATCAATACAGAATCTCTTCCTGCTATTCCTGAAGTAGTTGTTCCATAAAGTCCTATTTGACCTTTTGTTCCTTGTAAGTCTATAATACCTTTATTCGTTGCAATTGCCTCATCAGCATAAATTCCTACTGCTTTCTCCTGTAAGTGTTATTATTCCATTTGAATCATTAGTAGCTGTATTTACCGCTACTGGTGTTATATTTGTAGGAAGCGGTACAGTTATTCTACTACTGTTTGTATATGTAAGAGGAGCTTTACTACTATTATTATACACCAATATTCCTTTTGCTCCTTCTCCATCAAGCACTATATTACCATCATTATTAACTTTTATTCTTCCTTCGTCTCCATTTCCAAATTCATTTCCAACAACATTACCACTCGAATCTTGTCTATATGAAAGACCTAAAAGTCCTATAGATTTTTTTCCACCAACATTAATTGTACCTTTATTATCTATTTCGGAACCATTTACTACATATGCTCCAACTGCTTTATCATTTATAGTATTTGATGTATTTGTTTCAATATTTAAAGTTGAACCATTAGAAATATTAATTTTACCATAATTTGTATATAATCCAATTGCACCTGCTCCAGCATCTGTTCGATCGGAAGTTATTGTAACATTATTTACATTAATTCCAGTTTCGCTATTATTATTTGCAGCTGCTGTTGAAGTTACATAAAGTCCAACAACGGCACCATTTGGAGATTTCATTGCTGTTGCATCAGATGAACTTAATTCAGCTTTTACATCCGCATTTACATCAATAATACTTCTTTGTAGCAATAAATTTCTAACATATTTATATGATTGAGTGGCTATTGATATAGGTGTAGGTATTACAGCTTCACTTTTATCTAATACTTGATCAATTTTAAATGATTTTCCATTATTTATTCCATCAAGTACTGCAATCTTATAATCAGAAGAAGTTCCACCAATGCTTCCTAAATTTAATCCTGAACCCGCAAGTAATGTAGTGTCAAAATTACTTAAATTAAGTGAAGTTGGATTTTTCACTCCTAAAAGAACTACATCATCTGAATTAATATCTATGGTAGCACTATTTAAATTAACGTTTGAAGTATAACCGGTAGCTCCATCAACGTTAAATCCAACAGCTTTTCCAGATAACGTAACTTTAGAATTTCTAGCATCTATAGCTCCACTATTTTCTGTATAAAAAGCATACCCTTCTCCTGTGTACTTCACAGTAGCTCCGTCTACATTTACATTGGATGTTCCAAGTGCATAGATTCCTCCACCACCTTCTCCTGTTCCATTATCTACATCAATATCAGAATGTTTTAATGTAATAGCGGCATTTCCTTCAGCATAAACTCCAACTCCTTTAGCTGTACCTGTATCAGCTACCTTGATTTTTAATTCACCTTTTGTTGAAGTTGGATTTGTAATAGCATTTTTACTGTCATCTGCTGTTACTGTTCCACCTTTTGCATAAATTCCACTAGCACCATCATTTCCTATAATGCTTACATTTAAAGCTGTTGCACCGCCATTATCTAATTTTATGTTAGCTGTTCCACCATTCTCATTAAATAATCCTACTGAATTTTTACCTGTTGTTTCTATTTTACCATCTGCTGTTCCTGCTGTAAGTACTGCTCCTGTTACAGTTGTAGTTCCTGCATTAAATATTCCTGCATTTCTACCATCGGCGCTTGTAAGTTTTATTTCTCCACTAGTTTCTCCTTTTGAGCCAGAAGTGATATACATTCCAATACTTCCTGCACCAGCCATTTCGATTTTACCAATCATATCATTTGTTCTAGCCGTATCATTTTTAGTTCTTCTGTTATGATTTGCTGCATTATTTGCATCTGCTGCTATTAAAACACTATTTTTAGCTTCTCCACCAGCATTTGCAACAAGTCCTACTGTATTTTTAAGTCTGGCATTTGTCTGATTAATTGCTCCGTAGTTTACAACTTTTTGTCCAGCTCCATTAGCAAGCATAACTATATTTCCTGCTGCAACTTCTATTGTTTTAGTGGGGTCTCCAGGATCCTGATATGTTATATATCCTCCATTTGAACCGTTAATTGTTATTGTTCCCTGATTTTGCATTCCGTGTGCATCTGTTCTTAATAATACGTTATTTGTAGCTCCATGTCTTTTTTTTGTTATCCCACTATCTATATATGTAGTGTCAGCTGCATTATGAATATCAAAAGTTCCTATATTTCCAATTTGTGCAGCACCATTACCATCTGTAAAATTATCAAAGAAAATAAAATCATTTGTATTATTTGCTGAATAACCTGCCATTCTTAAGATTCCTACACCTTCTACTCCAGAAAGCTTTACATTTGTACCGAAGAAATTTGAAAGAGGATTTTCACCTAATCTTTCGTAATTTAAATTTCCACTTTCAGTATAAGGTCCTGCTAGTGAACCTGAAGTTATACGTGTATGCTGTTCTGTTACTCCACTTGACAATGATTGCCCTATGGCAATCCCAACATTTTTTTCCCCTTTTACAGTAATAGTTTTTCCACTTCCACCACCAGACACAGTTACATCATCATAATATGAGTCATCCCCACCTGACGGACCATGATTTCTCATTCTAAATCCATAGTTTTTGTTCCATTAACCTCAATATCTCCAAGTGTTACATCAACTGGAAGATATGGATAATCCCCATAAAATCCAAAATCCATTCCTATACTTTCTGTACTATTTATTATAATTTTTCCAGTATTTTTAGTTTGGTTATTATTCTTTTTTTGTGCTCCTTGCAGATTATAATTTTCACTATCAATCATAATACCTACTATTTCATCACCTGATGATAACGTTATAATTCCATTATTATTAAATACTGAATACCCATTATAATTATTTTGCTTATCCCAAAGTTGATGTTCTACTCCTACCGTTAGCCCAGATGAACTACTTATTAAATTCAAGTTCCCTGTAAATGTTGCTGTTCTACCAGTAGTCATACCATCTGTAGTATTTACTCCTGCAGGGTTATGACTTAAAAATGTTTTCTGCCTAGTTCCTTTATTTTCAAAAATATAACTTCCACCAATTGTTGCATCATGATCTCTTAATTCATTTATAAAAGCATTTAACCTACCTTGTATAGCTCCGGACGTAGGTCCTGTATAAGTACCTGATGGTGACATAGTTATATTTTTTGTCGGATCCTCAGTTGAAGTAGCTGTCATTTTTCCTGTCCAGTTCACTGTTTCATCATTAGCTTCCATTGTTATTCTAAAAATTCCATCTGTATCATAATTTGTATAGTTTTCAATGTATACTGAGGCGCTTATGCCCCCTCCATTAAAACGTGTTCCAATGTTATTTCCTTGCCAAAATCCACTACCTACGAAACCTAATGCGGGTGGAGTAAATGTACTTATAGCTGCAGGAGTGCTAATATCAATTCTTGAAATACTCGGTACTGTTCTTGTTTCAAAACTGGGGAATCCTCCATCTGCTCCTGCTACAGTAAATGTTGGCGGAGTTTTATCTATATCTTTTGGTTTAACAGCCGCATCCACAGGAACTGCTGAAATAGGTTCTATAACTTTACTGTTTAAATCTGTAGTTCCATATTTCCCGCCTGAATAAGCTGCAAACTTACTGCTTGAAAATCTTTCATATTTTTGATTAGGAGTTTTATCTCCTCTTCCTTTATAAGTTCCTGTCCAGCTATTATAGAAATAGTTCATTCCATACTGCCAAGAAAGCCAAGGTGTTTTCACTACCTGGTCTCCCTGTTCCATTAACTGTATTAATTCAAGGTTTGAACCTTTCATTAATTTATTATTTTCCTGTTTTGCTTCCTTAAACAGTTTTTTCATATCTGTTATTGATGTATTCAGATCCTTTCTTGCTGTTTCTACATTATCTGCAGGTGCAGCCATAGATAATAGACCTGTTAAAAGAAATACAAATAACAATGCTCTGGTATATTTTATATCTTTGCATCTTTTTGCAAATGCTCTCAAATCTTTTGCTAACTTTTGTAAATTATTACTCATCAAATACCCTTCTTTCCTGTAATTTAGTTTTTTTGTTTTTACTATTTCTTCCTTCTAGTAGCTTCCCCTTCTTGAAAGTTTAAATTCTATCCTTCTGTTTTGTGCTCTTCCTTCATCTGTTGTGTTTGTTGCTACCGGTTCTTCTTCTCCTTTTGATACTGTTCCCACTATTCTGCTTTCATCCAATCCAAATTCTAATAACTTAGCCTTCACGCTTTGTGCCCTTCTCATTCCAAGTGCCATGTTGTAGGCATTTGTTCCTTTTGAGTCTGTATGTCCTTCTATTACTACTTCATAGTCATTGAAGTTTACATATTCAACAAATTTATGTAACATTTCAAAGTACTGCGGTTTTACTACTGATTTATCAAAATCAAAGTTCAATGCCCTTTCATCCATTACTACTATCTGCTGATCCGGTCCCTTGTCTTCAGGTATTATGTCTGTTATGTCTATTTTTTCTATTTCAAGGGCATTTATTCTTATTGTATTTTCTCTTATCTGTGTTGTAGTCAGCTTTCTCGCTGCAGACGATAATGAAGATACTGCCAACAACATTGCTATTCCTGCTATTATTGTTGATCTTCCAGCCATGCGTCTGCCTCCTTCTCAAGTGATCTGTATTCTTTTGAATAATCAATTTTTCCTTCTTCTTTTAATTTTTCCACGTTTTCTGATGGTTTTATGAATTTATTTTCTCTCAGATAATCTTCAATATTATCTAATCTGTCTGTGTTATACTGAACCAATTTTGCATTAGTACATGACATCATTAATGCTCCAAGTCCTATTGTTATTAATCCTTTTTTTCATATTTTTTTATTCTCCTTTTCTATTTTTTTCTTCTTTCTATAATCCAATCAATATGTATTACGATAATATTTTTACACCAAAATTAAAATTTTAATATCCTAGTTCAGCTTACTTTCAATTCCTTCTAATCTCTGTTCCATTTTATCAAGCATTTCATTTGTCTTATGGAATGTTTCTATGTTGCTGTTTATTTCGTTCACTCTCTTTTTAATTCTTTGGATTTCAACATCCATCTTTTCACTTTCGCTCATGTTTTTGTATTTTGCCTTCATTGCCTTAGCTTCAGCTTTCTGTTTTCTTGCTTCTGCTTCCTTGTTTCTCTTTGCTTCAAGCTTTTCGTTCGTTTTTGGTGCTGCTACTGTTGCAGGCACTGTTTCCCCTTCTTCTGTTACTGAGTTTAAAAGTTCCTGTTTTCTTGCTTCCTTTTCTTCAGTCGCTTTCTTCTGTTTTGCCACTTTTAAAAGTCTTTCTATATTCGGGTCTGTCTTTTCTGCCATTGATACTTGCCCTATTGCAAATGCCAGTAACGCTATTCCCATTATCTTTTTAGCTTTCATATCTTCTTCCTTTCGTATAAGTTTCTTTTATTCTATGGTTTTTTTAGTTTCTTTCTTCCTATTTTTTCTTTGTTTTTGCTGGTTTTTCTGCTTTCTGCTGTTTCACTTTGGCAGGTTTCTTTTTACCTAATACTTCATTGTATCCGTCAAGTTCCTTTTCTTCCCTTGCTACACTTCTTACTACTCTTTCATAGAAGTCCACTTTTATTGCCGCCTTGTTTGCATTGTATTCAAGTTTTTCCATCGGTGTTCTTGGTTTTACTTCCTCTTCAACTACTTCTTCTTCAACTTCTACAACTTCAACCGGTGCTGTTTTTTCAGCTTTTACCTTTTCAGCTTTTTCTACCTTCTTAGGTGTTCTTGCAGCTTTCTTTTTCCACTTCCTGCTGTTTATAGTAGTCATCCCTTGCTTTCTTCAGTACATCCTGTGCACTGTCTGCCATTGCTATGCTTGACATTGCTAAAAGAAGTCCTGCCAATATTATCTTTTTCATATAATTCTTCCTTTCATCGTATAAATATTGAAATACAAAAAACTGTTTTACGAATCCATTCTTAATTTTTCAGCCTGAAACAGTTTGTGAATTATAGAAAAAATCATTGTCTGAGCCATCGGCGAGTTTATGATTTTTTCTTAATGAACTGCTGTTTCATGCCAGTAAAATTAAGTGGAATGAATAAAACATTTTTTGGAGTTTAAGTTTTAATTTCCCATTATTGCGAGTATTTGTTCCAACTCAGCTATCTTCTGCTCTTTTTCTCTTATTAATTTTGCTAAATTTTTATAATATGTATCATAATTGTTCAAAACTTGTTTATATTTGTCTCTATACCATCTGACTTCAGAATCTTTCTTTAATTTTTCGAAAAGTTTTTCCTTTCCTTCTTCCTTTGCTTTAAGGTCTGCCACTTCTGTTTCCAGTTGAGCCTTCTGTGCTTCAAACTCTCTTTTTTTCTGTGCTTCCTTTTCAAGCAAATCATTGAATTTGTTTTCTATCGAGTTCAGACTTGCCTCCAGACTTTGTTTTTCTGCCGAATAGCTTACTGTCGCCATTATAAACAAAGCTGATAGCAAAAGTATTTTCCTTTTCATAGTTTTCCTCCTATAAGTTTTTAATTAAATAGAAATACTTTCTACTTTAATTAATTTGTATTTTTCAAAGGATATATAAAAATTATTTTCATCATATAATATTTATTATATATCTCTTTGATTTTTATTTGCACTTACATTATAGCACATTTTACTATTTAATTGTTAATTTATTATCATTTTCATTATATATTTTTTTATATATCGTTTTATACTAATTTTTACACACCATGATTTTTTATTATTGTTAATCTCTTTCTTGAAATATTTTTTTCATAAAACTATATTTAAATAAATGTAATTTCCATGTTATATTACTACTCAATTACTATTGTATAATTTTTTTCATTTTATTTTGATATTCAAATTTTAATTATACTTTTTTTTTGAAAAATAAAAAAATGTATAATTAAATCTATTAATTCAATCATACATTTCGTTAATACATAATCATATTCACATATTTCTTTTTTTATATAAATTAAATTTATGCTTTATAAACAAGAAAACTGTTTTAAAAAAAATAACCAAAATCAATATTATGGTTTAAATAAATGGTACACCCTAGGGGGATCGAACCCCTGTTGCCGGGATGAAAACCCGATGTCCTAACCACTAGACGAAGGGTGCACATGGTGGATCTAGCTGGACTTGAACCAGCGACCACCCGGTTATGAGCCGGGGGCTCTAACCAACTGAGCTATAGATCCATATGGCGTGCCTGAAGAGATTCGAACTCCTGGCCCACGGCTTAGAAGGCCGTTGCTCTATCCAACTGAGCTACAGGCACATATGGTTTTGTATGTTGACTAGTGGTGAGCCATACTGGAATCGAACCAGTGACACCATGATTAAAAGTCATGTGCTCTACCGACTGAGCTAATGGCTCATATAGTGGAGCGGGAGACGAGGGTCGAACTCGCGACATTCAGCTTGGAAGGCTGACGCTCTACCAACTGAGCTACTCCCGCATAATTTCTGGTGCCTCGGGCCGGACTTGAACCGGCACGGGATAAATTCCCACAGGATTTTAAGTCCTGTGCGTCTACCGATTTCGCCACCAAGGCATATCTAAAATCCTATTTCGTTTATCTCTGACAACTTAGTCAGTATAACATAAACTTATTCGTTTGTCAACACTTTTTTTTACTGATTAAGTACTTTTTTTTATTTTACTCTTCCTCTCAAGTACTTAATCAGTATACAAAATTTTACATAAAATGTCAAATTAAAATTCAATTAATTCTAAAACTTTTTTTGAAACCCTTATTTTACTTGCCTTCCACATAGTCTTTTATTATCTTTCTGGCCTTCTCTACTATTTCATCATATGTACCTTCCGGCTTAAATTTTTCCAGAACAGCAACTTCTATTTTTCTAGGTTTTGGAAATTTCATATGTCTTGAATATGCTTCAAAGGCACCTTTTATTCCCAGACACTGGACATCTACATTCAGTTCCTTAGCAATTATAGCAAAAACTTTCTTAAATTCTGCCACTTTTCCGTCTTTACTTCTTGCACCTTCAGGGAAAATAAGCACATTTTTCCCGGCTTTAACATTTGCCGCTATTTCTTCGACACTTTTCTTAATATTTTTATTTATATCTATCAATACAACATTTCCATGACTGACAAGCAGTTTCATCAATCCTTTTTTAAAATACCAGTCTATCGCAAGAAAAATTGTATTATAAAGTATTCCTGCAGGTAAAAGACTTCCAAGTACCAACGGATCTATAAAACTTTGATGATTCGCCACAAATATCTGCTGCGGTTTATCACTCAGTTTATCCCTATTGACCCTTTTCAATCTAAAATATACTTTTATTATTAAATCAAGCAGCGGTCTCAACACTTTTGTTGCCCATCTGTTTTTTTCTTCAACAGGTGGTGCCGCTTCTATTATTTTTTTCCAGTCAACTTCTCCACTTTCTATTTTTGTAGCTTTTTCATTAATATATTCAGATAATGCCTTCAAATTTGATATTTCTGAAAATTTTTCTTCATCAAGATGAATTCCAAAACTGTTTTCCACATAAGCAAAAAATTCAACAATATCCAGTGAATCCATTCCTATTTCCAGCTCAAGGTTTTCTTCAGGCTGAGCTTCTATTCCCTTTAATTTCTTTATGTAATCCTTCAGCATTCTGTAAACTTCATTATCAGGTTCTTCCACCTGTTTCTTTTTGACATTTGTCTTCAGATAAAGTTCAGGAAGCATAAACCTTCTTACTTTTCCCACCCTTGTTTTAGGAAGTTCCTCTTCATACAATTTATAATCCAATATTTTTTCATAATTATGAACTGTAAGGTTGTAATCTTCCACAATATTCTTTACATAGGCTTTTATATTAGTTATTCCCTGTTTTCTACATTCCAGCAAATCCGGAACAATTATTGCCACAAGTTTGTCATTATGGCCAAACACTCCCAGTTCCTTTATAAGTTTTTTACTTTTTTCAATTACTTTATTTTCAAGTTTTTCAGGATCGATATTTTTCCCATTTGAAAGTACTATCATGCTGCTTCTTCTTCCACGTATAGTTACATATCCTTCTTCATCAATGGAAGCCAGATCACCTGTCTTGAACCATCCATCTTCAGTTATTACTTCAGCGGTCTTTTCAGGCTTATTATAATATCCTTTCATGACAATAGGACCTCTTACCCATAGTTCTTCATCTACTATCTTTGCTTCTATATTATCAAGTTTTTTACCAACTGTTCCTATTCTACGGTCTTTTTTTGTATTAACTGCTATTACAGGCGATGTTTCAGTAAGTCCATATCCTTCCTGAACGTATATTCCCAATGTTTCATAAAATTCTCCTATTTCAGGATCAAGTTTTGCTCCCCCTGAAACTATAAACGTCAGTTCTCCACCAAATTTTTCATGAACTTTTGCAAAAACCTTTCTTCTTATCTTAAAGGATTTTACTTTTGTCATAAGTTTATATATTGTTCTTGTAATGAACTTTGAATCAATCTGCTGTTTTATTCCGTCATAGAACAATTTAAATACCCTTGGAACTCCAACCAGTGCAGTAACATTATTTTTATCAAGTGCTTCTAAAATTTCCTTACTTGCTATTTTCTTTACAAATACCATCGATGCCTGATGCTGCAATATTATCAGCACTGTTGCCGTAAGCGGTAAAACATGGTGGAAAGGAAGCAAGGCAAGTATCTGGTCAGTCGGCTCAAGAAGATCTTTTTTTTCTAGTCCTTCCAGTTCTGAACTCAAGTTATTGAAAGTCAGCATAACTCCCTTTGGAGAACCGGTTGTTCCGGAAGTATATAACATTGTGGCTATACTGTCCCCTTCAGGATTTTCAAGCTCAAAGTTACTGTTTCTTATTACTTCCAGTTTATTTTCATCAATTGGGTGATTGTCCACATTAATTACTGTTATTTCACCCTTTTCATACATTGAAACTGCTTCCCTGACATTTTTCTCACTCTCATTCGAACATATTATAAACTTAGGATCTGAATCTCCAAGAACATATAAAATTTCCTTACTGCTGCTTGTAGAGTCCAGTGCAATTGGAATTGCCTTTCTATCCCACAAAGCAAAGTAAGTATAAATCCATTCCGGTCTGTTTTCCATCAGAATCAGGCCAAAATCTTCCTTTTCAGCAGGTATTACATTTTCTGAAAAATATCTTACATTATTAACTAACTCAGTATAATTTATTTTCCTGTCTTCAAAATCAACTATTGCAAGCCTGTCGCCTCTATTTAAGAACATAATTCCTCCATTTCAAATGTTAAAAATATAAATTTAATTAAGTATACCATACTTTCATGAATAATAAAATAAAAATGAGGATATATCAAAAATAAAAAATATGAAAGAAGTTGCCTCAAAACAATAAAACCATAAGTATAATACATAAAAAAACTATATTTTTTTTCATTTACTAAAATTTTATTCATATAAAAACAGTCATTCATTAAGAAAAAAAGTCAAAACTTGCCTTTTGGCTCAAACAGTTGACTTTTTTTCTAAATTCACTTCCTATTTTACATTGTAAAATTCTAAATAATTCAAAAAAATATAGTTTTTTTACATTATTTTTTTGTTTTCTTTTTAGACAAACCCTTTTACATTATTTTTTTCAATTTTTTTAAATACCCTCATTACAAAAAATAATTTTTATTACTATAATAAATTTATTCCATTTTTTTCACATTCAGCTATTATTTCATCAGACCATAATGATGCCTGAACTTCGCCAATATGTGCCCTTTGAAGCAGGAACATACATATTCTTGATTGTCCAATTCCTCCACCTATTGTAAGTGGTAGCTCATTATTTAAAAGCATTTTATGGTATTCAAGTTCTTTTCTTTCTTCCAGATTAAGTTCCTTAAGCTGTCTTGCCAGTGATTCACTGTCTACTCTTATTCCCATTGATGAAAGTTCCAGAGCACTGTCAAGTACAGGATTCCACATTATAAGATCTCCATTTAATTCCCAATCATCATAATCCGGAGCCCTTCCATCATGTCTTTCTTTAGATTCCAGCATTTTTCCTATCTGCATTATAAATATTGCCCCATGTTCCTTTGCAAATATATTTTCTCTTTCTCCTGAAGAAATCTCAGGATATAAGTTTTCCAGTTCCTGTGAAGTTATAAAAGTAACTTTTTCAGGTAAAAACTTAGTATAGTTTTCATACTTTTGAGCCAGCATTTCTTCTGTCTTTTTAAATACTGAATATATTTTATTTACAATTTCCTTTAAGAAATCTATATTTCTATCTTCTCTGTCTATAACTCTTTCCCAATCCCACTGATCTACATATATTGAATGTGTATTATCCAAATCTTCATCTCTTCTTATGGCATTCATGTCAGTATAAATTCCTTCACCTGAATTTACACCATATCTTTTTAATGCAAGCCTCTTCCACTTAGCAAGCGAATGAACTATTTCGATAATTTCCCCTTCTGCTTCCTTCATTTCAAATGAAACAGGTCTTTCAACTCCATTAAGGTTATCATTTAACCCTGTCGTCTTTTTTACAAACAGAGGTGCCGATATTCTTGTTAAATTTAATTCTTTAGAAAGTTCCCTTTCAAAAAAATCCTTAATCAGTTTTATAGCAATTTCTGTTTCCATTATATTCTGTCTGGAAGTGTATCCTTCCGGTATTATAATACTTCCCATGTTTCTACTCCTAACTACAAATCTACAAAAAAATTTACCAATTAAAATGGCGCACCCAGCAGGAGTTGAACCCACAACCTTCTGATCCGTAGTCAGACGCTCTATCCAATTGAGCTATGGATGCACATTAAGTGTATATTTAAAAAAAAATGGCGGAGAAGGAGGGATTTGAACCCTCGATCCAAGTTTTAGCCCGGATACTCCCTTAGCAGGGGAGCGCATTCGGCCTCTCTGCCACTTCTCCACGTATATAAAAAATAAATGGCGGGTGAACAGGGATTCGAACCCTGAGAGCTTTCGCCTTGCCGGTTTTCAAGACCGGTCCCTTAGCCGTTCGGACATTCACCCACACTTACTCAATTACTATATCATATTCTCGTATATCTTGTCAACACTTTTTTTCATTTTTATGACACTTTTTTATAGATATACATTTTTATCCTTTATTTTAAAGGCTTTAACTATTTCCATTTTTTTAATCTCATACCAAATTACAGAACTCTCTTTTTGAACTTTTTTTAAACTTTTTACAATATAAAACAATAAATAAATTTAGGAAAAGTCATCTTCTCCGTCTTTTAGGTAAGTTATTGACTTTTCCTTAATAAATAACTATTTCATATGAGTAAAATTCCAGTAAATGAAAATTACAGTTTTCATTGCCTTTAAATAGTTTATACTATTCTTTAAATTTACTGACTATTCTTCACCATTTTCAAAAAATTCTCCCATATTTCTAAATTTTTCATATCTTTTTTCCAGTAACTCTTCTATTGAAAACTTATCAATTCTTTTAAATTCTTTCAAGACAGCAGACTTAAGATTTTTAGCAGTTTTTTCTAAATTTCTATGTGCACCTCCAAGAGGTTCTTCTATTATATCATCAATAACTCCAAGTGATTTTAGATTTATTGCATCCATTTTCAGGCTTTTTGCCGCTTCCGCAGCCTTAGTTGAGTCATTAAAAAGTATTGATGCACATCCTTCTGGTGAGATTACTGAATACACACTGTTTTCAAGCATAAGGACTGAGTCAGCAACTCCTATTCCTAATGCTCCTCCACTTCCACCTTCTCCTATTATTACAGAAACAATCGGTACTTTTAGGCCAAACATTTCAGCCAGGTTTTTAGCAATGGCTTCCCCTTGGCCTTTTTCTTCAGCTTCTATTCCAGGATATGCTCCTGCAGTGTCTATCAAAGTTAATATAGGTAATTCAAATCTTTCCGCCATTCTCATCAGCCTCAATGCTTTTCTATATCCCTCAGGACTTGCCATTCCAAAATTTCTGAACATATTTGAATCAAGGTCTCTTCCCTTCTGATGACCTATTATCATTATTTTATAACCGTCAATAGATGCCAATCCACCTATTATTGCATGATCATCTTTTGAAAGTCTGTCTCCATGCAGCTCAACAAAATCCTCTGTCAATGTATTTATATAATCAAGCGTATAAGGTCTTTTAGGATTTCTGGAAATTTGTATTCTTTCCCATGAATCCAGTTCATTTTCATTGAAATCCTTATATTTTTTTTCAAGTTCCTTTTCAAGTTCCCCTATCTGTTTTGAAAAAAATCTATATTTTTTTCTTTGGAAAATTCTTTTAATTCTTCAATTTTATTTTCCAGTTCCTTAATTTCATCTTTCAGGCTCATATTTCCTCCAATTTATATAAGTTTTTCCAGTATACGATAAATCGTTGTTTTCAATTCTTTTCTTTCAGCAATTACATCAACCATTCCATGTTCGAGCAAAAATTCTGCCTTCTGGAATCCTTTCGGTAATTTCTGGTTTACTGTCTGTTCAATAACTCTCGGACCTGCAAAACCTATCAATGCACCAGGTTCTGTGACTATTATATCTCCCAGCATAGCAAAAGAAGCTGTAACTCCTCCAGTTGTAGGATCTACCGGCACTGATATAAAAGGAATCCCTGCTTCATTCAATCTTTTTACTGCTCCTGAAGTTTTAGCCATCTGCATCAGTGATAAAATTCCTTCCTGCATTCTTGCTCCACCTGAACTCGAAACAATAACAACAGGAATATTTTTTTCAAGTCCCCTTTCAAGAGTTCTAGTTATTTTTTCTCCAACAACAGAACCCATACTTCCACCCATAAAACTAAATTCCATTACTGCTATACTTACGTCTATTCCATTTATTTTCCCTATTCCACTTATTACTCCGTCAAGCATTCTGCTCTTTTCCTGAGAGCTTTCCAGCTTTTCCTGATATCCCGGAAAGTTAAGGAAATCTTTTGAAGTAAGTGTTATGTCCTCTTCAATGAAACTTCCTTCATCTGTTAACAGCTCTATTCTTTCAAATGCTGTAAGCCTGAAATAATGCCCGCATTTTGGACAGATATTCAGGTTATTCTTTAAATCCTCATTATATATAATTTCATTACATCTGCTGCATTTCTTCCATTTATTGTCATCAACTATGTCCATGCTCAGTTTTGATTTTGATGTGAGTGTAACATATTTATTTTTCGATTTTTTGCTCGAAAATAATCCCATTCTATTCACCTCTCTATGTAAATTTGCTTTAAATCCCTTGAAATAACTTGTGTTATCTTAAAGATTAAACATATACTTTATGTAAAAATATATCATTTTCCAGTACTAATTTTACCACATAAATTGATTATTTAAAAACTTTTTTTCAATTTCATATTCAAATTCATCAAAAGCAACATAATAACAGCATAAATGCAGGATATCACTTTTATCATTTTTCCCATATTTTCTGTCACCGACTATCGGATATCCATAATTTGAAATTTGTGCCCTTATCTGATGCTTTCTCCCTGTCACAAGATTAATATCAAGTGCTGTTTTTCCAACATTTCCAATATTTTTAACATTTGTTTCCCTGGATTTTTTTCTGCCTATACATCTAAATTCTGTTATACTTTTCTTTCCTTCAGTTTCATTTTCAGTTACAGAAACTCCATTTTCTTCCACTAGAAGATAATTTTCTATTGTAAATTTTTTTCTTCCTCTATAATTCCATGAACAACAGCAATATATTTTTTACGGACTTCATTATTTCTTATTTTTTCTGAAATATACCGTAAAAACTTCAACGTCTTGCATCCGATTACCAGACCGGAAGTTTCATAATCCAGCCTATTTGCAAAATTTATATTTTCACTGTTATAAATTTCCTTGAATATTTCTGAAAGGCCATACTTGTGTCCTGTACCTTTATGCATCGGAATATTTCCTTCCTTATTTACAATGAAAAAAATCTTCATTTTCAAATATTACAGATTTTTTTATATTTATCGAGTACTTTTTTTCTATTTTTATTTTTTTATAATTTTTTTATTCTCATTGGAAACTGTTTCAGCTTTCAAATATTTTACAGATATTCTTTCATTTAGGGAAAGTCTATAATTTTCCTTTACCTTTTTTCCTCCAACTTTCACATCACCTTTTCTTAAAGCCTGGAAAATCTTGCTCAGAGGTTCATTCTTAAATGTTTTCTTTAAATATCTGTCTATTCTCATTCCTTCTGTTTCACTGTCTACGACATATTCAAAAATTTCCATTATGATTCCTCATTTTTATTTTTTATTCTATGTGGATTTTTATACTTTCCACTATTCCTATCATAATAAATGAAGAAAGGAATGAACTCCCACCGTAACTAAGGAAAAGCAGAGGTTTCCCAGTTACAGGAACAAGACCAATTGTCATTCCAACATTTACTATTACATGCATAAAAAATATCCCACATATTCCATAAAGAATAAGCTTTCCAAAGTTATCATGAACCATCCTGCTTATCCGCATAATATCAAATATCAGGAAAAAATAGAGAAACAGAACTAATGCTGATCCTACAAATCCCATTTCTTCTGATATTACAGAAAAAATAAAATCTGTCTGTGCTTCAGGCAAAAATTCCAGTCTGCTCTGACTTCCCTGTAATACTCCTTTTCCAAAGGTACCTCCCGATCCTATCGAGATTTTTGACTGAGTTACGTGCCATCCACTTCCCTTTACATCTTTTTCAGGATTCAGGAAGTTTTCCACTCTCGTTCTCTGATAATCCTTCAGGACATATTTATACACAGGATAAACTGACAGTAAAATTACAAATCCTATAATCCATATAGGCTTCATATTTGCACCATACAGAAATATCATGAATACAAAGGAAGTTAATGTTATAAGTGTAGTTCCAAGATCAGGCTGTGTCAGTATCAGTATAATTAATGGTACTACAGGAAGAATTGCTCCTATTATATCCTTAAGATTATTTATACCATTTTTGTACTTTTCAACAATCCAGAATGCAATTATCACTATTATTGCTATTTTTACAAATTCTGACGGCTGAAGCTGGAAAGGTCCTATTTTTAACCATCTCTGTGCTCCAAGTGTCTTTTTTCCTGCAATTCTTACCAATATAAGCAATACAGCAGAAAGTCCATATATTCTCCATATATGATCTTTATATTCCTTATAATCTATAAATGATATAAGAAACATTATAACTGTTCCCAATCCTATCCATATTAAATTCTGCATCACAAATTTCTGAGATCTTGTCGCACTGTATACAAAAATTGTACTTATTGTTACAAGTGAATAAACAAAAAATAATATCATCTTATCCATTAATACCATATTTGTTTTTATTTTTTCCATCAATCTCTGATTTTGAAACATTTCTACCCCCTATACATTACCTAAAATTGTTATATTTTCTACTGTAAACATATTTTTTAGAAATTCATTTATTTTTTCCACTTCTACACTTTTTACTTCATTTTCAAATTCTTTTCCATCAAAAAGTTTACCTTTTTTTATAAAATGATTTCCAAAAATATACATACGGGAATTTGGATTTTCCATTGAGAATGCCATTCTGCTCAACTGTTTATTTTTCGCCTTCTGAAGCTCATTTTCTGTAATTCCTTCTTCCCTAAGTTTCTTAAACTCCTTTAAAGTTATTTCTATTGCTTCTTCATAACTTTCCTTATTTGTTCCTATATAAGTTGAAAGTACTCCACCTTCAGAAAAATTCTGATTATATGTATAGACTGAATAGGCAAGTCCCTTTTTCTCCCTTATTTCCTGAAATAATCTGGAACTCATTGAACCACCTATTACTCCTGAGGCGATATTCACATATATCTTATCCTCATCAAAAATCGATAATCCCTTATGACTTATACATATATTTACCTGATTTATATCTTTTGTATATGAGTTTCTTCCTGCATTAAAATCAAAATCTGCACTTTTTCTTCTGTCTGTCTTTACTTCATCAAGTTTTCCAAAATACTCTTCAACTTTTGCTATTATCTGTTCCTTATTAAATTTTCCTGAAACTGAAATAGCAATATTATCTTTTGTGTATCTTTCCTTATAATATTTTTTTATCATTTCAGGAGTAAAGCTTCTGACACTTTCCTCAGTTCCTATTATTGGTTTACCATACTGACCTGAAACAGCATCAGAAACATTCAGTTCAGATACAAGGTCATCCGGACTATCCTTGTACATTCTTATTTCTTCAATTATTACATCCTTTTCCTTTTCAAGCTCATCTTTATCTATCGTAGAGTTAACCACAATATCAAAAAGAATATCCAGTGTTTCATTTAAATATTCACTTAATGCATTAATATAAAAAACTGTCTGTTCCTTTGTAGTATGTGCATTAATGCTTGAACCAAGATAATCTGTTTCTTCAGATATCTGAAAATAATTTCTTGAAGGTGTTCCCTTAAATACCATATGTTCCAGCACATGTGATATTCCTGCTTCATCATCAGCTTCATCTTTCGATCCTGTTTTTACAAATACCCCCACTGAACACGTAGAAATATTCTCTAATTCATCAAATATTATGTTTATTCCTGATTTAGTCTTAACTACTTCTGTCATTTTTATTCCTTCCTGATTTTTATATCTTAAAGATTTATAAATTATTCTCAGTAAAAAGTTAAAATTTTAATACTCTGCATTCATAAACAGTTTTATTCCCACTGCCATATAGATTAGTAGTGGTAAGAAACACGCCAGATATATAGGCATTGTTCCTGAAGAAGCCAAAGATTTCAATATCGTACTCAATCCATAATAAGAATACCCTATTATTACTGATAGTCCAATATTTACAGCAGCTCCTCCCCTCACATATCTACTTCCGAGGGACAACCCTATAAAACACATTATGAAAGAAGACAGTGCAAAGGATATTCTGTAATAAAAATCTATCCTCATCCCTGTTGAATCTGCTCCAACCCTTGTAAAATAAACTATTTTTTCCCTCAGTTCAGGCATTGTAAGGTTCTTTGACGCTACAGCCTCAGCAAGTATATCATCCATAGGAAGTTTAAACTTAAAATTATTTGTATCTATTGATTGTGTGGAATTTGTTTCTCCATCATGTTCCTTAAGATTTTCAAATGTCCACTCATTTGTTTTTGGATTTATTTTCCCTGAAGTAGCGGTATATATTTTGCTTATTCCTTTAAATCCATCTTTCATTTTTATTATTTCTATTTGTTTCATTATTCCTTCTTTTTTATTTGCATACCCTGCATATAGGATTGTATCCCTTTTTTCCCTTACCATTATAAATTCTTTTTCAACCTTTACCGGCTCAGAATTTTCTATTTTCAATATTTTCATATTGTTTTTCTTGGTATTTGACTTACCTAATGTATCATAATTTATCCAAAGTACAGCTGTACTGACTAAAAAAGAAAAAATTATTGGATACATTGCTACTCTCAGGAAACTTATACCACTTGTTTTCATGGCAGTAATTTCAAGCTGTTTTGCCATTTTACTGATGCATAGCAGACTTCCCAGCAGTACCCCAAGAGGAGCTGTATTTGTAACAATTTCCGGAATTCCATAACCCAGATATTTTAATGCTTCTCCCGGTGTAAATTTCCCATCCATTATCCAACCTGTAAGATTTATACTTTCTGCAAGTAAGAAAATAAGAAAGAACATCATCATTCCTAGAAAGAAACTTTTTACATAATTTATGATTATATATCTATCTAATTTATTCATTTAATTAATTTCTCCTGTATTTTTTTATTGAAAAATAAACACATAAAATAAAAAGTATTGTATTTGGTACCCACATTGCAATATTGGCAGGTATGTTATTTTTCAGTACCATTATCTTAGCATAGTTTACAACAGCAATATATGCGAATATTACAATAAGACTTATTCCAAAACTTATTCCTCTTCCACTTCTCCTATGGCCTACTGAAAGCAATACTCCAAGCCAGCATAAAAGAGTACTTGCAAGCGGCCCTATTAGCCTCTGATATATTTCTATAAGGGCTTTCAATGCAGCTTCCCTCATTTCAGGTATTTTTATATTCTGATCATGAAACTGTTTCAGCTCCTTTATGTTCATTTCACTACGGCTTTTCTTATATTCCTTATTCTTATCCTTGAAGAATGTTGAAATAGGAATTTCCTGCTCCTTATATTCTGCGGCAACCTGACTGTTACCTTCCTTGTCAAATGAATATCCCTTTACATTTTTTAAAACTATCACTCCAGGATCAAATGTTGCACTTTCCGCAAGAAAGATTACAGGATAAGGATTTTCTCCCTGTTTATTCAATATAAGGAAGTTTTTTGCATTTGCCTTTTCATTGTCAACTTCATCTATATAAAATCCAAATCCACTTTCAGCGTTTGTAAGAAATATTTTTTCTTCAGTCAGTGAACTTGGCTTTGTAGCCAGCATTGCTTTCGTCTGGGCATTTATATTTTCCAGTGCCCTTGGATTTACGTATATTTCCAGCCCCAATCCTATCAATGTAAGTATAATCCCAAATATGAAGGCAGGTCTTATTATCCTGAAAAGGCCTATTCCCGATCCTTCCATTGCTATAAGTTCATTTGTTTCTGATAATCCCCCATAAACAAGCATTACTCCAAGAAATGCCCCCATCGGTATTGTCTGGACAAGTATTCCAGGAACCGCATACAGGAAGTAATCTATTATGGATATAAATGGCAGGTCACTTGCAAACAACCTTTCCATTACCTCCATAACTACATTTAGCATCAATATAAATGTAAATATGCTTATTCCAAATATAGATGGTAATATTAGCGAACTATAAATGTATCTGTCAATTATTTTTTTATTTTTCATTCTCATATTCCTTTTTATTATTTAAGATTTTTTTATTTAATATTATTTTTGTTTTTTTACCTTCTTTCAATTCTTTTTAAAAACATTCTTTTTTTATTTCTTTTTCTTTAACTTTTTTTTCTATAGGAATTTACATCCTTCTGAATAAATTCGGGAAATCCTTGCGAATACCCATAAATATATTCTGTTATTTTTTTGAAACAAGAATACTTTCATCCCTTATTTCCTTAAGCCTTTTTACTGTACGATGAACCTACCAGCACTACTATGTATATAATAAAAAAATTATAAAAAGTTGTCTTCAGTACTCCCAGCACTCCTCCAAGAAATTCATTATAATTGCTTAATTTTATACTTTTCAAAAAAATTTTTCTGGCAAACAGCAGTATAACAGACAACAATAAATATAATATAATAAATACTATGAAAAAAAGTATTTGTTTCATTCTTTGAAATATTGTCATCCAGCTTTAACATAACTTTTTATAGCACCGTATAAATACTTCATAAGAAACATTAATAGAATATACTTGAAACAGCAGAAAAAAATTCATACATAAATCCTCTTTTTTTGTTCCTAGTATAAAAAATATAATTATAAGTGCCGCTGATAGAATCTCAAAAAACATACTGTCCACCTCCTTATATAAAAATTTCTGTCTGAATATCTATTTGTAAATTCTTGGAACTCTGTTACTTATTCCACATAAAATCTCATAGGATATTGTATTACATAGATTTGCAACTTCCACCACATTAATATTTTTTCCAAAAAATTCTACAACATCCCCTTTTTTTGCACTATCTGCCAATTCTTCCGGAATCAGAATCATAAGCTGATCCATGCACACTCTTCCTATTATGCTGCATCTATGACCTTTATAATATACATAACCTTTATTTGATAAATCCCTTCTTGCTCCATCTGCATATCCAATTGATACAGTTGCAACCACATCTCCTTTTTTTGCCATGTAAGTATTTCCATAACTGATAAAACTGTCTTTGTGCATTTTCTTTATATGACTTATTTTTGCATACAGTGACATTACAGGCTTAAATTTATACGGAACTGTTTCTTCATCTGTAACTCCCCCATACAGAATTATTCCCATTCTTACAAAATTATACTCGCTGTCATGATACTTCAGGCTTCCAAAACTGTTAAGCAAATGTCTGTACTTTACAGAATGTACTTCCTTCATTATATTTTCACTCATTTCCTTAAATCTTTTTTCCTGTAATTTTGTATATTCTTCATCAGAATCTGAAGAGGAAAAATGGGAAAATACTCCTACTGCATTTACATATTTACAGTTTTTAAGTTTTTCTATTAATTCTGAAATTTCATCTTCCTGAAAACCTACCCTTCCCATTCCAGTGTCAAGTTTCAGAAAAATATTTACATTAATTCTATTTTTTTTCAATATACTCTATTTCCTCAAAATCCGTTATCATGAAATAAATATTATTATCAGAAACTTTACTCATACACTCATTTTCAACAGGACCTAAAATAAGTATTCCAACTTCATTATTTGTTTCCCTTATTTTCAATGCCTCCTCAACTGTAGCCACTGCAAATTTCTTTATTCCTGTTTTTATAAGAGCTTCACATATATTCATCATTCCATGACCATATGCATCAGCTTTTATAACTGCCATTATTTTCTCTTTCAATGTTATTTTTTTCAAGTTCCCTTTATATTATCATATAAATTTTTCAATATTTATTTCTGCCCAGCAACGCATTTTTTTCACCTTCTGAATTTTATAATTTCAATTTTTTTAAACTAAAGAACCCAACGATTCCCAAATCAATAACTGAACTGTCTCAAAAAACTTTAATTTAGTATGAAACTGCCTCAAAAAAATTTTTGAAGTATGGGTTGTCTCAAAAGGAAAAATTTTTTTAAAAAAATATGGAAACTATATTTTTGAATTATTTAAAATTTTACAATGTAAAACAGAAAATGAATTTAGAAAAAAAGTCAACTGTCTGAGCTGAAAGGCGAGTTTTGACTTTTCTTAATGAATGACTGTTTTTATATGAGTAAAATTTTAGTAAATGAAAAAAATATAGTTTTATATATTATATTTACAGTTTTCTATTTTGAGATAAACCCTTTATTTATTTTTTTGAAACAGTCTCTATTACTTTTCTTATTTTTTGAGACAGTATCAATTATGCTATACTAATACTTTTTCATCTGCATCATAACCATTTACAGTTTTCCCTGATTTTTTCTTTTCATCATTTTTATTATTTTTCTTTTTAACTTTTCTGAATTTTCTCATCAGATAAACTAATGGACTTGCTACAAATAATGAAGAATATGTTCCAAAAATCATTCCAATGAACAGAGTCATATTAAATGTTCTCAAAGATTCTCCTCCAAATATCAGCAATATTACAACTGAAAATAATGTTGTAATTGATGTATATAGTGATCTCATACAAACCTGGTTTACACTTATCTCTATAATTTCTTCAAAAGTTTTCTTATTATGTTTTTCTTTTTCGTTTCTCTTGTCATTTTCCCTTATTCTGTCAAATATTACAATTGTGTCGTTTATTGAATAACCTAGTATAGTCAATATTGCCGCTATGAAAGGAGTATCAACTTCATATCTCAGTAAAGCAATAAGCCCAATACATATTAATACATCGTGTAATAATGCAATTATTCCTGCTATTGCATAAACAAACTCAAATCTTATTGTTACATAAATGACAATAAGTATACTTCCTATTACTAAAGCCCAAACTGCATTTCTTGTAAGCTCTTTTCCGATTGTAGCTCCTACAGTATCATATCTTATAATTTCATATTTTCCCGTTTTTTCTGTTAATTTACCTAACAGATTGTTTTTCTGTGCTTCAGAAAGCTGACCTGTTCTAAGTATCATTGTGTTATCGTCACTTGAAATCTGTACTTTTTTTGCTCCAAGTTCCGGTATATCCTTTGTTAATTCATTCAATGATTTATTTATCACATCTTTATTTACAGGTTTTTCATATTTTACCTGTAACAAATCTCCACCTTTAAAATCAATTCCAAGATTCAATCCTATTGTAAGGAAGAATATCAGTGACAGAGTTACCATCAAAGCTGAAAATCCTATGTAAAATTTTCTATAACGTATCACTTTCAAATTTAGCATCATTTATCCCTCCCCAAAATAGTTTTTCTTTTTTAATATGAAAAGTGCTTATTACAAAACGCATAAACAATTTTGTTATAAATATTGCTGTAAGCATTGTTATCATTACCCCTAAAGATAATGTCACTGCAAATCCCCTTACAGGACCTGTTCCAAATGAGAACAGAACGGCAGCTATTAATAATGTAGTAAGGTTTCCGTCAATTATTGCAGGAAGCCCATTTTCAAATCCTTTTTCCACTGAATCATCAATGCTGTATCCTTTATTCATTTCTTCCTTAATTCTTTCAAACGTAATAACATTCGCATCAACAGCCATTCCTAATGTCAGTATGAATCCTGCTATTCCAGGCAATGTCAAAGTAGATCTTACAAGGCTTAATGATGCCAATACTAAAAATCCATATATTACAAGTACAACATCTGCAATAAGTCCAGGAATTTTATATATTGCAAACATGAATAATGATATTGCTATCATTGCCAGAATCCCTGCAAACTGTGTCTGTTTTATGGACTCAACTCCAAGAGTTGCTCCTACTGTTCTAACTTCAAGTATTTTTATGCTTACAGGTAATGCCCCTGATTTCAGAAGATTTGTAATTTTCTGTGCATCTTCACGGCTATTTGTAGTAATCTGACCTGTTCCTCTAGATATTTCAGAGTTTATTACCGGTGCAGACTGTTCCTTACCGTCAAGCATTATTGCAAGAGGCTTTCCTATATTTTCCCTTGTAATTTTTGCAAAAATTTCTGCTCCTTTACCATCAAGTGTAAAGTCAACTGCAGGACGTCCAAATTCTCCCTGAGAAAGTACTGCCGTTTTTATAGCTGAACCTCCAAGTAAAGTAGGCCCATATGTTCCGTCCTGATTTTTTATCTTGAATTCAAGTTTTGCCGTTGTTCCTATAAGTTCTACAGCCTTCTGTGAATCCTTTATTCCGGCAAGTTCCACTATTAATCTGTCATTTCCACTTATCTGAATTACAGGTTCTGTTACTCCAAGACCATCTACCCTTCTTTCAATTATGTCCCTTACTTTGTCCATTGTGTCTGATTCTATTTTCCCTTGTGCCTGAAGCACTACTGATGTTCCACCTCTTAAGTCCAGCCCTAACTTTATTTTATTAAAATAAAGTATTACAGCAGGAACTACGAGTATGACTAAAAGCCATAAGTACTGTGTCTTTTTGTTCTTCATTCTCTTCCTTTCCCAAATTTATATTTGTTTTATATAATAATTTATTAAATTATTTCAATGTATCAAGATATTTCTGAAGTATTATTGAAGCTGCAACCATATCCACTACTTTTCTTCTTTCCTTACCATTTTTTTTCGAATAGTTTTTCAGATAATGCTCAGCTTCTGTTGTTGTATATCTTTCATCTACAGTAATTACTTCAATTCTTTCTATTTTTTCCTTCATTTCAGAAATGAATTTTTCCACCTTTTCAGCTTGGATATTTTTAGTTCCATCCAGACTTTTTGGCAATCCTACTACAATTTTCCTTGTCCCCTCATCAGAAAGTATTTCCTTTATTCTTTCCATAGGGTCTGTAACATTTCTATCAATTACTTCAAGGGCAGTCGCAAGAATTCCCAGGGGATCGCATTTTGCAACTCCTATTCTGACATCTCCGACATCAAGCCCTATAAATTTTTTCATTATAAATATCCTCTCATTTTCCTCTAATGATATAAATAAATTAAGATAACTGTGAAGTTATGTATTCAAAGGCTTTTTCGACTGCCTGTTCTACAGCATTTCCGTCTTTTCCACCTGCCTGAGCAAAATCAGGTCTTCCTCCACCGTTTCCTCCTGTAACTTGTGCGGCAACCTTTACAATATCTCCTGCTTTTACTTTAGAAACAAGGTCTTTAGTCACTCCGGCTACAAATATGGCTTTTTCATTGTTTGAACCAAGTACAATTATTCCACTTTGAAGTTTTTCTTTTCCTCTGTCCACTATTTCCTTAAGTTCATCTATGCTCTTATCTTTAAATGAAACCTTTAATACTTTGATTCCGTTGACAGTATCAATATTTTCAAACAGTTCATTTATTTCATATTTTACAAGTTTTGTCTGCAGCTGCTCATATGACTTAATAATAGCCTTCGCATCTGAAATATATTTTTCTACAATATCCACTACATTTTTTTCATCAGTTTTAAGCATACCTGCTATTCTGTCCAGTTTTCCTTCCAGCTTATTTACATATTCTAAGCTTTTATGTCCTGTAGTTGCAGTTATTCTACGTGTTCCTGAAGCTATTCCACTTTCTGATTCAATATTGAAAAGTCCAATTTCTCCAGTTGATTTTACGTGTGCTCCTCCACATAGCTCTATTGAAAACTCAGGAATTTCAACTACCCTTACAACATCTCCATATTTATCTGAGAACAGAGCCATTGCTCCTCTGTTTTTTGCATCCTGAATATTTTCATAACCTATTTTCACTGGAATATTTGCAAGAATTATATTATTTGCTTCTTTTTCAATTTCTTCCAGTATTTCCTTTGAAATAGGCTCATAATGTGAAAAGTCAAATCTCAATCTTTCATTGTCAACTAGCGATCCTGACTGTTCTACATGTGTACCCAGTTTTTCCCTCAGAACTTTATGTAATATATGTGTTGCAGTGTGGTTTCTCTGAATATCTTTTCTTCTTAAAACATCTATTTCCAGTTTCACTTCTCTTCCAACTTCAGGCACAATCCCTTTTTCCACTTCGACCTGATGGACAAATACATCTTTTTTCTTTGCCACTCCAACTACTTTTCCAGTAAATTCTCCTGATGTTACTGTTCCTGTATCTGAAACCTGTCCTCCAGACTCAGCATAAAATGGAGTTCTGTCAAATATCATTTCATATCCGCTAATTCCATCACTTTTTGAAACATATAGGACTTTTCCTGTATCTTCAAATTTTTCATAACCTACAAACTCTGTTTTACCATGTTTTTCAAAGAATTCATCGATAAATTCATCCTTTATCATGTCTGAAATTGTAGTTCTGCTATCTTTTGATCTCTGAACCTGCCCAGCAAGTTTTTTCTCAAACTCTTCTTCTGATACTTCCATTCCCTGTGTTTCAACAATCAGTTTTGTCAATTCAAACGGGAATCCAAACGTATCATACAATTTAAATGAAACATCTGATGAAAGCTCCTTTTTATTCTCATCTTTAAGTTTAACAATTTCACTTTCAAGCAGTTCTGTTCCATTTTTCAATGTATTTGAGAATCTTTCTTCTTCTATTTTTACTACTTTTTCTATGTATTCTGCCTTTCAACAAGTTCAGGATAGCCTTCCTTCATTGTTTCCACAACATATGAAACCAGCTTGTGAAGGAATATATCTTCCTTTTCAAAAACCTTTCCTTTAGCCGCACTTCCTGCACCAAAGGCTCTTCTTATTATTTTTCTCAGTATATATCCTCTTCCTTCGTTTGAAGGCAGAACTCCGTCACTTATAAGGAATACTGAAGCTCTTATATGATCTGCTATTATTTTTACTGTTTCATCAAAATCTTCTTTTTTTATTTCAAGTATTTTTTCAATTCCCTGTATTATTGGCATAAACAAATCTGTTTCAAAATTTGTCTTCTTATTTTGAATAACTGAAGCTATTCTTTCAATTCCTGCTCCTGTATCTATATTTTTTTCCGGAAGTGGTACAAGTGTACCGTCTTCAAGCCTGTTCCATTCTGTAAACACAAGGTTCCATATTTCAAGGAATCTGTCCCCTTCATCTCCAGGCTTTGAGTTTATTTCTTCATTGTTTTTACCCATATTCTGAGTATCATAATATATTTCACTACATGGACCGCATGATCCGACAGGCCCTGCCGCCCACCAGTTATCATCTTCACCAAGTCTCACAAGTCTTTCCTTAGGTACTCCTATTTCTTCATTCCATATTCTGTACGCTTCATCATCTGTTTCAAAAACAGAAACCCATAGTCTTTCTTTGTCCAGTTTAAGTACTTCTGTTATATATTCCCACGACCATTCTATCGCTTCTTTTTTAAAGTAATCTCCAAATGAGAAATTTCCAAGCATTTCAAAAAATGTATGGTGTCTAGGTGTTCTCCCTACATTTTCAAGATCATTTGTTCTTATACACTTCTGATAAGTTGTAATTCTCTTAAAAGGTGCTTCCTTTTCACCTAGAAAAAACGGTTTAAAAGGAACCATTCCTGCAACTGTAAGCAATAAACTTTTATCATCAGGTATAAGTGATGCACTTTCAAAATGTTTATGTTCTTTAGATTTAAAGAAATCTACAAAACTTTTTCTTAATTCATTTCCTGTCATTTCATTTCCTCTCTTTTAATTATAATTTTCTATAATTTATTTTATTATTTTAAAATCATCATTTTCAACTAATATTATTTCTTTATTATTAGTCAATTTCTAGTCCAGTTTAAAGTTATCCCCTAAATAAACTTTTCTTGCAGTTTCATTATTTGCAATTTCCTGGCCTGTACCTGCAATCAGTATAGTGCCTTCAGCCATGATGTAAGCTCTTTCAGTTATTCTCAAGGTTTCCCTTACGTTATGGTCTGTTATGAGAATTCCAAGACCTCTTTCCTTTAACTGCATGATTATATTCTGAATATCCTCAACTGCAATAGGATCGACCCCTGCAAAAGGCTCATCCAGAAGGATAAAATCAGGATTAGTGGAAATCGTTCTGGCAATTTCCACCCTTCTTCTTTCCCCTCCTGAAAGGGCATATCCTAAACTTTTTGCCACATGGGAAAGTTTAAATTCTTCTATAAGATTATTCATTGTTTCTATTCTTTCCTTTTTAGGAATTCCACGCATTTCCAAAACTGAAACTATGTTTTCTTCAACAGTAAGATTTCTGAATACAGATGCCTCCTGAGGAAGATACCCCAGTCCAAGTCTAGCCCTCTTATACATTGGAAAATTCGTAATATCTTCTCCATTGTATAGTACTCTTCCGTTGTTTGGCTTTACAATTCCGGTTATCATGTAAAATGTCGTTGTTTTTCCTGCACCGTTCGGTCCAAGAAGTCCCACAACTTCACCTTTTTCCATGCTTAAGCTGACACTTTTAACAACTTCCCTATTTTTATATATTTTCTTCAAACTGTCAGCCTCTATATTAATTTTTCTACTCATTGTAATATAACAGCTCCTAATTATTTATTTTTAATTTCCCACAGCTAATTAATACTGTTTTTTGTATTCTGTACCCTTATAATTCAGGATAGCAGTCAATCCTTTTGCTCCCGTTGCATTTTGTACCCTGTTTCCACCTGACATCCATACTATTGGCACGTCAATTGTTCCTTTTCCTATATCCACTCTTACAGAAGAAGGAAGATTTTTACCTGTTTCAGGCACATAAATATTTCTTGCAGCTCTTTCCAGCATTTCCCTAGTTGTTTCCACAGGAATAGTCACATTGAAACTTTTCTCCCTGGAATCATTTCCTGCTTTAGCTACAGCCTTCAACACAACTGACTTATTATCTCCACCTAAAAACTGTTTATTTATTTTTCCAGTTACTGCCAGAAATGACGAATTTGAAGTTGTCCATCTTACTGTAACAGGAACTCCATTTGATGCAGTCATTGTCTTAGGAAGATGTATTTTGCCATTGTTATTTACTTCGTTCTGTGAAACAGAAAGCTTATTTATAACTTCTTCTACAGCTGCTACATTTTTAGGGTCTGATTTTCCTTGAGGCGAACTATTATTTCCATCTGGTACATGATACTGCATTTTTATATTTCCGCTATTTTCAAGCACTTTTCTATCAATATCATACATTGCATTATTAGAAGAAATCTTTGTTTTTCCCTGATAAGTAATAACTTTACCATTCAGGTTTATCTTTTTTTCCTTCATGTAAACTGTTGCTTTATCTGCACTTGTATTCAAATTTGCAAATTGTGGCAACTTACTTACAATTTTTACATTTTTCTCAGCATGCCCTTCTTCTTTATTCAAATCCAGATAAAGAAAATTCGAAGTCATTTGTGTATCGTTTCTGAAGTCAAGTTTAACTCCGTCTCTTGCAAGAACCAGATTTTTTCCGGTATCAATTTCATTATATTGGGAAGTCAGGTTTACTTCCTTATATCTCATATGTACATTTTCCTTAATTTCACTTCTTGTAACACTCATATCCTTATTGTTATGAGAAATAAAATATATTTTTGCAGTATTTCCTCTAAAGTGAACAGCTTCAGATTCAACAAGCTTTGTAGGATTCGTTGCAAAATTCTTTACATTTCCTCTTATTTTACCATTTACATTTCCATCAAATCTGAATTCCCTCTTTTCAAAACTTCCTTCTCCGGTATCAGATGTTATTTTATCCCCCTGTACACTTGTCATGACCATTTTATTTGAAAATATATTTTTAGCTATGGTATTCATATGACCATTATCTCCTGCAACTGTGAAGTTCTGCTTTGTTACTGCAAACTTACTGTTAAAAGTTGCATCTCCTGTTTTAAACAGATACACGAGGCTTGTACCTTCCATATGATAATCTTCATAATTCATTGTATAAAATTCATTTGTAGTCAATGTTTCGTTTGCCAAATCATAAACACCGCTTCTAAATGTACCTGTAGTTGATCTTGGAAGATAATTGAACCTACCATTTCCATCAGCATTTACGATTTTTTTAACTTCATCATAAAATACATGATTTGCAGAAACTTTAAGATCTTTTCCTGAATAATTTACATTTCCTGTTGCATCAACCTGTTTCTGCTTTACAAAGTACTTTGCACTATTTCCTGTAATTGTTGCGTTCTTACCTACATAATGTACATTCCCATCAGCATGTATTTCTTCAGATTGCATATAATATGTTGCCTTATCTGCACTTATGTTACTTTCAGCGTCATTATACTTTACATTTCCTTCGGCATTTATTACTTCAGGCTGCATATAATACGTAGCTTTATTTGCTGTAATAGTTACCTTTTCATCTTTGTAGCTTACATTTCCTTCACCTGTGGCAACTTTATTCACATCATTATAGGTTACCTTATTTGATTTAAGTTCCCTTTTCTTTTCAGTTTCCTTGTAAATTACATTTCCTGTCGCAGTCAGCTCCTGAAATGCCGTTGTTGTTTCTAGCTTATCAGATTCCATTTCAGTTTTATCGACATTATTTAGTATCTTTGTCCTTGTTTCAGAGATTATTTTATCTCCCTCTTTTTTGTAATCCACCTTTTCAGTATACAAATTCCATTTATTATCCTTTGTACTTCCTACAACTTTTCCAGTTAATGTTATATCTGAAGTTTCAGTGTTTATTTCCCCTTCTTTTCCAGATATTAGCATTTCCTTCTTGATCAGATCAACAATAACATTTTTAAATTTATTATTTTATCGCCATCGGAACCTATCTGTTCATCCGCGTAAATAATCGCATCATCCTTCAGTTTGTACACTACTTTTTTTGCCTTCATCTCTTTTTTCATCTGATCTGCAGGCGAATCTATTTTCTTAAAAAATACAGCATAAAGAAAATATATCAGGACAACCAGCAGACCTCCATAGGCTATTTTTTTCCACATTATTTTTTCTCCTCTAATTTAGCTTTTATTTTAGATAAAAATTTTAATGCTTCCATAGGAGTAATATTATTTATATCTTTATTTTCAATATCAAATATTACTTCATCTATTTTCTCATCTCTTTCATTTTCAACCACATCTATCATTTTTTCTTCATATTCCCTGTCAATTTCAGCAATCTGACCAAAAAGAGAAAGCTGTTTTACATTTATAGTCTTTTCAATCAGTTCCTTACGCTGTTCCAATCTATGCAGTATTTCTCTGCTTTCCTTCAATATTTCCTTAGGCAGTCCCGCCAGTTTCGCCACTTCTATACCGTAAGACCTGTCAGCTCCACCTTTTATAATATTTCTCAGGAACATTACTTTTCCATTTTTTTCCTTTACTTCAATCCGATAATTCACAATATTTTCAAACTTATTTTCCAAATCAGTCAGTTCATGATAATGGGTTGCAAATATTGTCTTTGCCTTTATTTTTTCATGCAGATATTCTGAAATGGCCGTTGCGATTGAAACTCCGTCAAACGTAGAAGTTCCTCTTCCTACCTCATCCAGTATAATCAAGCTTTTTTCAGTGGCATTGTTTATAATGTTGGAAACTTCACTCATTTCCACCATAAATGTACTCTGCCCTGAAAGTATGTCATCTGATGCTCCTATCCTTGTGAGATATTTATCTACAACCGAAAGTTTTGCTTCCTTTGCAGGAACATATGAGCCAATCTGAGCCATTATTGAAATAAGTGCAACCTGTTTCATATAAGTGGATTTTCCAGACATATTTGGTCCCGTCAGGACTACAAATTTTTCTTTTTCTGAAAGTACAGTGTCATTTGATACAAAATCTCCTCTTCCAATGAGTTTTTCTACCACCGGATGTCTTCCTTCAATTATTTTCATATCAAATCTATTACTTATTTCAGGTCTCACATATCCATTTTCTATCGCTGCAGTAGCAAAGGAAATCATCACATCAAGATAAGCAAGCTTTTCAGCAAGTCTTATCAGAAGGGACTTATGTTCCTTTATTTTCCCGCTTATTTCCTTGAACAGATAGTATTCCATGTCCTCTATTTTAGCCTTGGAATTTATAATTGTATCTTCATATTTCTTCAGCTCAGGAGTTACAAATCTCTCAGCATTTGAAAGAGTCTGCTTTCTTATGTATGTTTCAGGCACCATATCCAGATTGGATTTAGTAATTTCAATAAAATAACCAAATACCTTATTGTACTTTATCTTCATATTTTTAATTCCGGTAGCTTCCCTTTCCCTTCCTTCTATTTCCAGAAGAAAATCCTTACCTGAATTCATAATATGATAGATTTCATCCAGTTCACTGCTGTATCCTCTTTTTATCATTCCACCTTCCCTTACTGAAAAAGGTGCGTCCTCAACTATTCCTGTATCAATAAGTTTATATATATCAATCAAAACCTGAATTTCTATATCCTTGAAAAATTCAGTATTTCTAAGTATTTCCATTATTTCAATTGCTGATTTCACAGTATTTTTAAGTGCTGTCAAGTCTTTCCCATTTTCATTCCCAAAAACTATTTTCCCTGAAAGCCTTTCCAGGTCATAGACATTTTCAAGTTTTTCCTTTATGTCTTCCCGTATAAGTATATTGTCAATAAAATACTGCACATCCTGCTGTCTTTTTAAAATTTTCTCTACATCCAGTAGAGGATTGTTTATATATTTTTTAAGAAGTCTTGTCCCCATTGAAGACTTACATCTGTCAAGAACCCATAAAAGCGATCCAAATACAGTTTTTTCACGCTGGTTTTTAGTCAGCTCCAGATTTCTTGCTGTAATGGAATTAATCTCAGCATAGTTTGACACATTCAGATATTCTATCTTTTCCACTGTAAGTTCATTTTCAATCTGCATTGTCAGTATGTAGTCAAGTGCCATTGCTCCTGCTTCGATTACTGCTTTTCTATTTTTTATTCCATAGCTTTCAAGCGAAACTACTCCAAAATAGTCTGTCAGAAATTTTTCCGAATCTCTGACTTTATTTACACATGTAACTGTTGCATTATTTTTTCTTGCATAATCCTCCAGTATTCCTTTTGCTGTTTCATAAAAGGAAGATGTCACAAGTATTTCCTTAGGTTCTATTTTATTAAGTTCGTTTACCATTCCCGAACATTCTTTGTCACTTTCTATTTCTGTTACTTTAAATTCCCCTGTTGTAATATCTATGTATGCTATTCCTGTTTTTTCTTCTGCAATTCTTATACTCATCAGATAATTATTACTCTTTGAATCAAGCGTATCCACATCAATAACTGTTCCAGGAGTTATTATCTTTGTAACTTCCCTTTTAACAATCCCTTTAGCAGTCTTTGGATCTTCCACCTGTTCGCATATTGCTATTTTATATCCCTTTGAAACTAATTTTGATATATACGAGTTTGCAGAGTGATATGGAACTCCCGCAAGAGGCACATCCACATCTTTTTCCTTATTTCTGGAAGTAAGCGTCAATCCAAGTTCTTTTGAAGCTTTTACTGCATCATCAAAAAACATTTCATAGAAATCTCCTAACCTGAAAAATAATATGGAGTCCTCATGCTCTGACTTTATTTCCTTATATTGCTTCATTAACGGTGTTTCCGCCATTTATTTATACCTCTGTTTCTAATTAGTCTTTTACAGATAAGTATATCACAATTTCTATGTTTTTTTCAATTTGAGAAAGATTTTTTTCTTACTTTTTATTTATGTGTTTTTTTGGATATTTATTATCTTTTTATTTCATATATTCCGTATAGCAAGAAAGTCTGTCTCAAAAAAATTAGTAAGTAATAAAAAAACTATATTTCAAATTATTTGAAATTTTACAATGCAAAACAGAATATGAATTTAGGAAAAATCAATAGCCTTTAGGCAAATTTTGATTTTTCCTTAATGAATAAATGTTTTGTATGAGTAAAATTTTAGCAAATGAAGAAATATAGTTTTTCATATTAACATTAATTTTAATTTTTTAAGACAGGCTATTCAGCACTCACATAAGAATCTTTTACTTTACATGATTTCACATCACCTGAATTTATAACTGCCCTGAACTCCCATTTCTTATTTTTTTCAAGGGAATCTATTGTATCGACAGCATCTCCTATTTTATCTCCCTTTTTATCAAAGCATGGAACTTCCAGTTTTACATTTTTTTTTCCGCTTCCGTTATGCGAAAGAACTCCGGTTACAATTGTAGTATTTCCATCATTTTCAATTTTTGCTTTGGAAAATTTATATTTTACACCTTTTGAATTAATTTCCCCTTCGTTTCCACCATTTATTCCACCTATAATATTTCCTGTTGTTTTAATTGCCGCTCCTGCAACATTTCCAGCAGCTTTTATTGTCTCACCTGCTATGCTTCCTGCCGCTTCGATTACTGAGCATGAAGAAAGAATCAGGGCAGAACTTAATATTATTATTAATTTTTTTCATATTTTTCAAGTCCTTTCATTTATTTTTGAAAATATTCTATTGTAATTACTACATATTTTCATTTTTTCCAATAAGTAAAAACTTAAATACATATTACTGTCTTATTATTACTATTCTAGAATTTCATAATTTTTAATGCCCTATTTTTTATTTTATTCAACAGTTCCTTTTCTTTTACTAAATACCTTTTATCCTCCATACTTTCAGGATATATTCCTTTTCTATTCAACTCTTCTATAAGAGCTTTCATTATAGATTCAGGATTTTTGAAATATCTGCTTCCTCTTATTCTTATAAACTCCCATCCACAACGTTCTAAAACATTCTGACGTTCCATATCTTCCCTTATCCGTTCTTCAGTACTATGCCATTTTTCGCCATCACATTCTATCGCCACTTTTTTATCCTGAAAAAGTGCAACCATATCTATTTTGTACAACCCTGCTTCCCATTGCTGTTCTATATGGTATCCCTCTGATATTAAGTATTTTGCTATTTTTTCTTCAAAAACCGATTCTGAATTTTTTTCCATTTCTTCAGTTAAAATCATTTCTTTAGAACTGCTGATATATTCCAAAAATTCTTTTCTAATATCTCCTGTTTTTAAATCATTATCAACATCCAGGGAATTAACTACCCACATCTGATTTTTAGCCCTGCTCGCCGCAACATTGTATCTTTTCTTTCTTGCTGATTCAGTTCCATCAGTCATCACTCTTAAAGGCACTTCTCCGGAATTACTGTCAACCATTGTAAGGAATATGACATCTCTTTCATCTCCTTGAAAATGACTTGAATTTCCACATAGAATATCATGTTTTTCTATATCTGTCACATCTATTTTTTCCACTATCATTTTCTGAATGAGATCAGACTGTTCATCACCCAAAAGAGAAATTACTCCAAAAGAACTGTCAGCATATTCTTTCATTTCTATACATGCTTTAATTAAAGATACAACTGTTTAGCTTCGAGTTCATTTATTTTCCTTTTCTCATCCCTCATCCCTGGAACTTTATAATTTATGACTGCCGGTTTCAAATCCGATGATCCCGATTCTCTCAAAGGCTTTATTTTCAAATCATAGGAAGTTTTATTGCTATATCCTATTATTTCAGGAACACATCTGAAATGTTCCTTCAACATCAGTGGACGGTATGTTGTTGCAGCCACTGAGTAAAGCGAAGAATTTAATCCATATAAATCATCATTGATGATTTTTCCTTTTATATATTTTTCTCTTAATGAATTTACTTTTTCAACGCTTACTCCTATATCCAATGGACTTACCTGCTTATCATCTCCCACAATAATAACCTTTTTTGCCATATATAGAAGCACTAACGAACTTATATCCGACTGGCTGGCTTCGTCTATAATTATAACATCAAATTTATTTTCTGCAGGATTCAAAGTATCAATTACTTTATTCATTGGCATAATCCAGGCCGGAACAGCTTTCTGACAGATATTCATTTTTTCTTTTGCCTGTTTTCTATATAATGAGGCATTTTTTCCTGTACCTTTTCCTATTTTCTGTATTGTCTGTTCCCAACCTCTTAATGCCTGGCTTACCATTAAATTTTCTTTTTTTTCAATAAAATGCAGCACATGATACCATGATTTCTTTTCAACCAGTTCCAGCATCGCCTTTTTTATATTTTCCCCCTTTTTTCAAGAGCTTTCTTTTCTAAATCTTCATACGGCTCTTTTTCCAGCTTTTCCAATTCCTGTGAAAGCTGTTTCCATTTCCATACCTCACATATATCTTCAATTTCTTCAATTTTACCATTCTTTAATTCTTCATACCATTTGAAAGCAGTTTTATTTATTCTTTCCAGTATATCTTCCCTTTTCTTGTAATATTCCTGCTTAGCTGTTAATATTTCCAGCTGTTTCAAATTTTTTTGAATATTCTTTTATTTCTTCATTGACTACTGCATTTTTTTATTTTTTTCATCAAGTATAGAGTCTTTTTTTGTTATATTTTTTTTATTTTTTTCAGTATACAGCGAATATTTTTTTCTTCCTTTTTCCGATAATTTTAAGGCCTTACTTCCAATTTCCATTACTTTTTTTCGATATTTTTTTGCAGAATTTAATATATCCTTTATTTCCTCCATAGAAATATTTGTTTCCTTAAAAAGACAGTTTCTATTTATTCCAAGATTTTCAATATTTTTTTAAGAGTTGAGCTTTTTTTCCTTATAATTCCAGTTAAGAAAAATATTCTATTTCCTTTACAGACTCAAAAGCATAATCAATAAAGCTTCCACCTAAAGAATCTGCTGAAATTCCTCCATTATTTTCTATAAGCTCCTTCCAGCTTTCTTTAAGTTCCTTTTCCTGAATAAGTAAATTAAAATATTCTAAAAGCAGATTACATTCTGCAACATCTTTTACTGTTTCTCCATTTAAAGTTATTCTACTTCCAATTCTATTTTTTTCTTTTTTTACATTTAAACCAAACATAAAACCAGGATTATTAAAAGCATTTTTTTAAGTTCCTGAATCATTTTTACAGCATCAGGAAGAGCTATTCCTGAAAAATCAATTCTTTTCTTAAATAACTTTGGTCTCAGATTATTTAAATATTCATGCAATTCTTTTATATCCTCAATAAAATTTTGCCAGTTTATTTTATTTCCGTTATCTGTTCCTCCTGATATAGCCGCATCTACTTTCCATTTTTCCATATCTTCTGTCAGTTCTTTTGGAATAGTCTGTTTTTACATCATAATTTTTCCTTAAACTTTTTTTAAATCTATTATTTCTTTTCCATTTACATATAAAAATATTACTGTCAATGTTAAAACTGTTATCATTTAAAAGTTTTTCCAGTTCTTTCCATGTACGTTTCTTGTCATTGACCAATTCTTCAAATTCACTAACATCCAGGTAATCAGAAATGTTATTTAAACCTGAAACTATTTCCTTTTCTTCATTTTCAGATACCTGTTGTCTATATTTTGTTTTAAGGAAAGAAAATTCATCATTTGTAATGGGACAAGGTACCAGTTCCGAGATTTTTCCAGGTATTTTTCCAGCAATTTCAGGATTTTCCCTCAAATATTCTGCTATATCTTTTATAAAAAAAGTTTCTCCATTAAAATCTATGGATTTGCTTTCCCTATATCTTATCCCACACATTTGATCAGTTATATTTTCTAAATCATTACATTCTTTTATCCTTATTTTTTCCAGTTCCTCTACTTCTTTTTTTAATTTTTCTGAAGTAAAGTTACCCAATTTTTCTGAAATAGTTTCAACTGATTTTCTCATATCACTATTATCATCATCTAAAATTGAAATACATAGTCCTTGTATACTTTTCGGAATTTTTTCCTTTAATACTCTTAATGCTTTTTTAGTCTGACTTGTTACAAGAACATTTTTCCCCTGTGCCAGAAAATGACCTAACAGGTTGGCAATAGTATGGGTCTTTCCGGTTCCTGGCGGTCCCTGAACTACAACTGCATTATTTTTTTCTATTTGTTTTGCTATATTAACCTGTTCAGTGTTTGCATCCTTTACAAATAAAATTTCCTCTTCCCTGAAATCTTTTTCTGTATTTTCATTTTCTTCTTCACTAGCTACCCCAACTAATTCATAAAGATGAGCAGGAATTTCTCCGGAATTTTCTATTTTCTCTGTTATATTCTCTATTGCCTTTACTATTCCCGTTTCTTTTTTTCTTATAAAAATCAGAGGATTATCTTCTATAAATATATCCCCATATTCCTTTAAATCTTCTATATCGCCATCTTCGATAAAAAAACCTCTATTAGTTAAACTATGAATAAACTTTTTAAAAAAAGTCTACTGTTTCTTTTTCTATTTAATGGATGTAAATTTCTTTCTTTTACTTCTTTTTCAAGTTCAAAAAAATATTTTCCAGATGAATATCATCTATTTCATTTAAAAAAATTTGTATATAAATTTGGAGAAAAAAACTTTCATTTGTATGAGGATCTGACAAAATTAAAAATATTATCTTTGGCATTAAAAATCTATTTTTTTATCTTTTTTTAACAAAACAGGATAATAAACATTTTGTTCTTTTATTCTCACTATTCCATTTCCAATTACAAGTTCCAATGTTTCAGTTTCTTTGTTGAGTTCCAGATATTTGATATAAAGAGTATCAAAAAAATTTCTTACTTCTTCTATAGCCAGCTGTTTTTCTACCCATAGCTCTCTTTTCTCAAGTTCTTCCTGTATTTTTCCCTCTATTTCAGGTGTTATATCAACTATTTCTCCTGAACCATTTTCAGTATTTTCAACAAATATCTTTTCATTAACTTCCAAAGCTGCTCTGTAATCTTTCCAGTCTCCCTCAATCCATTCCAGCAGATATTCATCTATATATAACGGCTTTAAAAAATTTGGTTTTCTTATTTCTAAAAGCTTACCTTCTTCCTTTTCAAAATATTTTTCATCTAAATTCTTATATTCAAAAAAATAATATCCTTATGTTTAGGAAAAATTTTTCTAAAAAAATCAAACCATTTTTTTCTTCTGCAATATTTGTTTTTTTGTATTTTTTTTAGATTTTTAGATATTTCTGAAATGTAATTGAATAATGCCAGTACTTTATCTTTATCCTTCATCTTCTCCTCCTTTTTTATAATATTTTTACTTTAAAAACATCATGAGTACAGGTATGACAACCACAAATAAAATTGTACTTGTAGTAACTACATTTGTAGCATACTCTATATCCCCTTCTGTCTGATTTGTTAAAATTGGCAATGCCGCAAATACAGGGGCAGCCGACTGTATAACAAATGTTTTAATTTCCAATGAATCCAGCTGCATAAACTGTCCTGTAACTTTCAGTAATGCAACCATAACAATTGAAGAAAATACAAATCTTCCCAGTAAAGCTAAAATCGTATCCAAATCAAAGTTTATACTGTGAAGTCCTGCATCAGCAAGAACAATCCCGATATAAAGCAGTGCAAGAGGAGTAACAATGTTACCAAGATACTTTGTAGTCTCCACCAGAGGCTTAGGGACACTTATTCCCAGAACTAAAACTATAAATGCAGCTACAAAAGCTATAAGTGGTGGCGAAAGCAGTTTTTTAGGATTAAATCCTCCTTTACTTTCCTTCTCTTCTGTAGAATCATTTTCCAGAAGTATGTATCCCAATGTCCAGATTGATATTGTATTTGTTATGTAATACATTAAATAATATTTGGAAGCTTCTTCCCCAAAAAGTGCCATATTTAAAGGAAGTCCAATAAATATTGTATTTGCATTTACTACTGCATTATAAAATACCCCACGACGTCCTCTTCTTATCTTGAATATTTTTATTACAATGTAAGCTGTAACATAGCCTATAATAACTGAAGCAAATGTAAAAATTAGACGATTTGATAATTCTTTCAGTACGTTCATGTCTAAATATTTTAATACAGAATAAAATATAGAACATGGTAATGCGACATTTGTTATAAGTTTCGATACATTTTCACTGAATGTATGGTGAAACCAGTGTCTCTTTCTTAAAATATAACCTATTGCTATCATTACAATAATGGGAAATATACTCCCCAGTGACGTTAAAAAAATCATCTTCCTAGTTCTCCTTCTCTCTTAAATACATTATATTATACTAAAAAAGACTGGAAAAAGTCCAGTCCAATATTTTATTTGTAATTCTAAATTGTCTATTAGTAATATCTGTCTTGCTTTTAAAGATAATATATCCTCTTTTCAAGCAGCAGAACTTCCTTCTTCTAATTCATTATTACTATCATTATCAATATAATTATTTTTCTCTTCTATTGTTTCAAAAATTACTGCATCTAATATCACAATCTATGTTCTTTAAATCCCTATTTAAAAACAACCTTCACTTCTTTTCCATAAAATGCAATTCCAATTTTCAATATATTCTTTATTCCTCTTGCCTTAAGCTTTGTATCATATTTCTTTTCATCAATCTGTTTCAATGCCTTCTCTGCACTCTCTTCCATCCCCTTTTTTGTCTTCGATATTTTAAATTCCATAAGATAAGCTTTCTCGTTACTTTTTATTGGAATCATTGCAAGGTCATATCTTCCATATCCGCTTTCATCATTTGAAATAATTTCATATTTCCCCATCAGAAATCCAACAAGCCCTATCATAAACACCTGATAAATCTTCTCCATTTCCTTATCCAAGTCAAAATGGCTCAGCATATTTATCATTATTTCTCCCAATGTTTCCTCAAATTTCTTAATATCTCCACCTTCAAGTGCTTTTATCAGAATGTTGGTCTTCACTTCTGTTCCAAAAAATCTGTTCAAAAACATATTTCCAAAATATTTTCGTATTTCCTTGTTTGGTATCTTTAAGTTATAAACATTTGAATCAGATTCTTTTTCCTGCTTTTCATCTTTTGTTAAATATCCACTGTATAAAAGTAATTGCCATATCTCATCATCATTGCTTAAAAGACTTTTTATTGTTGTTCCATCTGAAATATATTTTTCAATACTTTCTCCGTCAGTAAACCGTTTTAAATCTTCATAAACACTTTCTCCAGCATGATTAAGCATATTTTCCAAAAGAGTATTTCCTGAAACATTTGCCCAATATGCCTTGATTTCTCTATTATCAATATAATTCACAATAGACCACGGATTGTATACTTCTCTTTCTCCAAAAATATATCCATTATACCATTCTTTTACTTCTTCAATTTTATATTTTATACCAAAGTAATCAAGCATTTCAACCACTTCACTTTCAAGAAGGCCAAAATATTCTGAATATTTTTTATTCAATATAGTATCTACTTTTTAGATTATTTAAGCCTGAAAATATTCCTTCCTTTATAATTCTTGTTATTCCTGTCAAAAATACCATATTTCAAGGAATTATTAGTCTTCAATGCTGAACTGTAAAATGTTTGAAAAAAGTTTATTGCTTCATTGTAGTATCCTTTATCAAAAGCATTTATTATTGGAGCATCGTATTCATCAATTAAAATTATGGCTTTTTCTCCATAATATTTGTTTAAATAATTTGATAAATCTAGGAGTGAAGTTTTTAAATTTCTCTCATTTCCTGTTATTTCCCAAATTTTGTCAAATTGTCTTTTTTTCAACAACATTTAATTCTTCTCTTAAAAAAAGCTGTACTCATTAAAAAAATTTTTATGCATAATATCCTTAATACTTTCAATACATTCTTCCCAAGTATCTTCTTTCAAATCCTTCAGTGAAATAAAAATTACAGGATATTTCCCCTGTTCACTCATATATTCACTATTAGATATTTTCAAATTTTCAAAAAGTTTTTTTATTTTCTTCTTTATTTTTTTACATCAAAAAAAGTATTTAATCATTGACATATTCAACGTTTTTCCAAATCGTCGAGGTCTTGTAAAAAGGGTTACAGGAGCTCTGTTTATTAATAATTCCTCTATCAGCTGCGTTTTATCTACATAATAATAATCTTCCCTTACTATTCTTTCAAAGTCTTCAATCCCCACAGGAACAGCTTTCTTTCTCATAAAATTCACTCCCTCTTTTATTTTCCTATAAATAATTTCAATATATGTTAATTATACCACAATCTGATATTTAAAATAAAGCCATTAAAAAATTCGACAACCTCAAAAAGCTTATTCAGCTTGAAATTCTAAGGTTATCGAACTTTTTTACTCCTGTCTCTGACAAAGAGTCACTATTTTTTAATCCATGACATAAGTTTTCTTAATTCAGCTCCCACTTTTTCAACTTCATGTTTTGCAAATTCTTCTCTTTTAGCTTTCAGGAATGGTTGTCCTGCTTTTGAATCAGCTAAGAAGTCATCAGCAAATTTTCCTGATTGGATATCTGCCAGAACTCCCTGCATTGCTTTTTTAGTTTCAGGTGTGATTATTTTTGGTCCTGTAATATAATCTCCATATTCTGCTGTGTTTGAAATTGAATTTCTCATTGTTGCAAGTCCACCTTCATAAATCAGGTCTACAATCAGTTTCATTTCGTGAAGACATTCAAAATAAGCATTTACAGGATCATATCCAGCTTCCACAAGCACTTCAAATCCAGTTTTCATAAGTTCTACAACTCCACCACATAAAACTGCCTGTTCTCCAAATAAATCTGTTTCTGTTTCCTGTTTGTAAGTTGTTTCAAGTATTCCTGATCTTCCTCCACCAATACCTGATGCCCATGCAAGAGCCACTTCCTTAGTATCTCCGCTAGGATCTTTTTCCACTGCTATAAGACAAGGAACTCCGCTTCCTTCCTGGAAAGTTCTTCTTACAAGATGGCCAGGCCCTTTTGGTGCAACCATAAATACATTTATATCTTCCCTAGGATTTATTTTCTTGAAATGAATGTTAAATCCATGGCCAAATCCTAAGTATGCTCCCTCTTTCAAGTTAGGTGCAACATCTGCCGCATATGTATCTGCCTGTAATTCATCAGGAATTAGAATCATAACTATATCTGCACCTTTTACTGCATCAGCTGTTTCTTTAACTGTAAATCCTGCTTCTTCAGCCTGTCCCCATGATTTTGAACCTTTTCTAAGCCCCACTGTTACATCCATTCCACTTTCCTTTAAGTTCAATGCATGAGCATGCCCCTGCGATCCATACCCCAGTATTGTTATTTTCTTTCCTGTCAATTTGTCCAAGTTACAATCTGCATCATAATAAACTGTTGTTCCTAAAATATTTCCTGCCATTTTTTTTATCCTCCCAAATTTATATTTTAATAATTTCATACTTAAATAAATTTTATTCAAGTCTGTTTTACGACTTTTACATCAACTTAAACATTATATTTTTATAATAAAAATTGTCAATAATCTAATTCATATATGTTTTTACTGTTTAGTATAAACAATATATATCATTTGCTATCAGATATGATATTTTATATTTTCTTTTCCATTTAATTAAAATTCTGCACTATTTCACAATCAGCCATGGTCTGCCACTTTCCCAGACAATTTTTACTGACATTTCAAACATTTCTGACAAAATTTCATCTGTTAAAATATCTTTTTTATTGCCCTTTGCAAAAACTTTTCCATCTTTTAAAAGAGTCACATGAGTAATTGAAGGTATTATTTCTTCAATTTGATGTGTCACATAAATAAACGGTACTGCATTTTCATTTTTAGAATTTTTTTCCAAAACTGAGAGCAGATATTCTCTTGATTTTACATCCAATCCTGAACAGGGCTCATCCAAAATCAGTAAATCCGGTTCATTCATAAATGTCCTTGCAAGTAATGTCCGTCTTTGCTCACCTTGTGACAATGTTGAAAAATATTTATCCTTGATGTATGTTATTCCAAAATCTTCAATTATTTTTTCAGCTTTTTTTCTATCTTCCTCCGTTACTTCCTGATAAATTCCAATCGAACTGAATTTCCCCGAAATTACAACATCTTCTAATTTCTGGGAATTCAATGTACTCAAAAAATTATTTAAAGTAGAGCTCACAAAACCTACTCTGTCACGAATTTTTGTCCATACATAATTTCCAAATTTATTCCCAAAAACCCGTACTTCTCCTGAAGTTGGAAAAGTATAAGCTGGAATCATTCCCAAAAGAGTGGATTTACCGGAGCCGTTCAGCCCCAGTAAAGCCCAATTTTCTCCTTCATTTATGTGCCAATCTATCCCCTTTAAAATTTCCCTGCCTTCTCTTCTAAATGTAACATTTTCATAATGAAGTATTTCTTTCATAATATATTCCTTTTTTTATATTCTTCCTGCTATTTCTGTTCCCATTTCAGCTGTTCCGACTTTTTTCATTCCTTCAGTATAAATATCAGCTGTTCTATATCCTTCTTCCAATGTTTTTTCCACTGCCTTTTCTATTGCATCAGCTTCAGCAGATAAATCAAATGAATATCTTAGCATCATTGCGGCAGAAAGTATTGTTGCAATAGGATTTGCCACATTCTGTCCAGCTATATCAGGGGCAGAACCATGACTTGGCTCATAAAGCCCTTTCTTTCCGTCACCTAAACTTGCAGATGCCAGCATTCCAAGTGATCCTGTAAGCATTGAAGCCTCATCAGATAAAATATCTCCAAACATATTCTCAGTTAAAATTACATCAAACTGGCCAGGATTTGAAATCAGCTGCATTGCCGCATTATCCACATACATGTGTGAAACTTCCACTTCAGGATAATCCTTTGCTATTTCCTCAACAATTTTTCTCCAAAGTTTTGAAGTGTCAAGAACATTGTGCTTATCAACACTTGTCAGCTTTTTATTTCTAAGTTTTGCTATTTCAAATGCTTTTTTAGCAATTCTTTCAATTTCAGGTCTTGTGTATGAAAGTGTGTCATATGCCTTTTCTTCTGAATATTCCCTATGACCGAAGTAAAGTCCACCTGTAAGTTCCCTTACTATCATTATGTCAAGTCCTTCACCGATTATTTCCTCTTTTAAAGGACTCGCACTTTTCAATGGTTTAAATAATGTTGCAGGTCTTAAGTTAGTATATACCCCAAGTTCCTTTCTTATTGCAAGAAGTCCTCTTTCCGGTCTCTTCTGTGGGTCAATATTGTCCCATTTTGGCCCTCCAATTGCTCCAAGTAAAATTGCATCACTTTCCCTGCACACTTGAACTGTTTCGTCAGACAAAGGAATACCATACTTATCAATAGACTCTCCACCTAAATACCCCTGAACATATTCAAACTTATGACCAAATTTCTCTCCAACCTTATCCAGAACTTTTACTGCTTCATCGACTATTTCCGGACCAATTCCATCCCCTTTTAACAATGCAATGTTATAATTCATTTTATATACCCCTTTCTATTTTCTACATTTATAGAATATCTACATTAATTACTTCTCACAGTTTTGTTTCTGTATTTTTCAAGCTTTGGCATGAATTTATCTTTTATACTGTCATATTCCCCTTTGTACTCTAATCTTCCATTTTCATCATAAAATTCAAATTCTCCAATGCTGCTTCCGTCTTTTGTATTCCCTTTTAACATTACTTTCCCATTTTCATAATAATAAACTATCTCTCCATTATGCTTATTACTTATAAAATTACTCTTCATGTAAATTCTTCCATTAGGATAATATATGATATATTTTCCTTCAAGCTGATTATTTATATAATTTCCTTCGTTCTGAACTCTTCCTGAAACATAATATTCCTTTTCTTTTCCATTTTTTATTCCCTGAACATAGTTACTCGTTCTATTTATTTTTCCACTTTTAAAAAATTCAGTTGTCATTCCATCATAAAGACCATTTCTATAAGTGACTTTTCTTTCAAGTTTACCGTCTTCTGTATAAAATTCCCACACTCTATCCTTTTTATCATCTTTATAATTTCCTTTTGCCATAGTATTCCCATTTTTATAATAAAATACAGCGGCACCGTCCCTTTTTCCATTTTTATACTCCACTTCAAGGAAACTTCTTCCTGTTTCTATATACGTACCTGTAAATTTAAATGATTTTTTTCCTTGTCCTGATGCTGAAATTGAAGCTTCCTTTGCCGCTTCATTGAATGAAACATTATCAAGTTCCTGCTCAAAAGATAAATCTGCAAAAAGTGTCTGCATACTTAACAGCATTACTAAAAAAAGTATTTTTTTTAACATTTTTTTACCTCCTATTGAATATTTTTAATTTAATAAATTTCTTCTATCCACTTTTTCCTTCAATCTATCAAAATATCCACTTTCAATCAGATTATTTCTATTCTGTAGCCACCATGCTTTTCCATTAATTTTAATGAAATTTATTATTTCTTTTTTTACTTTTCCATCAGTTTCCACTTTTATTATTAGACTATAACTTAGAAGTCCTTTTTTCAGTACAATACTCTTGATATCTTCCACTTTCATGATGAAAGATAATTCCTTAATTCCACCCAGTACTTTCATTTTAAAGAATAATATTTCATCTTCCCTAAAAAGAATGTAATAAGGCTGTGCTGATTTAAATAGCAATCCAGAGAGTCCCAATAACCAAAATGAATTTAAATTTCTCTCCTGCCTAGTGGCATAAATATAGTTTCCATTATGAACTATATTATTTTCCTCAAAATACTCTTCAACTCTTAGCTGTTCTTTTGATTTTTTTTCCATGTCTAATTCTCCTTCTTAAAAAATTTAATCCATATAATATTCATCTATTTCACCATTAAAATTACAGCACGCATAGAACATCTTATCAACAAAAAATAATTTTTCATTTTTACTCCTTATGACTTTCCTCATATTTTCTAATCTCATCTTCATGCTGTAAAGTCAATCCAATTGAATCAAGCCCTTTTAATAATCTTTGTTTCCAGCTTTCTTCCAACTCAAAAACATATTCTTTCCCATTCGCAATCAATTTATTATTTTCCAAGTCAACTGTAACCTTCGCATCTCCAGGCAATTTTGATAATTCGATTCTATCTGCTTCTGGCAATGTTATTGGCAAATGTCCGTTATTTAACCAATTCATGTAAAAAATTCCCGAATATCCTCCCGCTACGATTACATGAAACCCATAATCCTGCAATGCCCAAGCCGCATGTTCCCTACTAGAACCGCAACCAAAATTATCTCCTGTAATTAAAATTGTCCCTGTTTTGTATTCAGGTTTATTTAAATTAAAATCCATATTGTCAGTTCTATCTTCGTTGTATCTCCATTCATCAAATACATATTGCCCAAAACCTGTTTTTTCAATACTTTTCAAATATTGCTTTGGAATCAGCTGGTCTGTATCAATATTATCATTCATTATAGGAACTATTGTTCCTTCATATTTTTGTAAATGGTTTCATATTTTTTTCTCCTTCATTTTTTTGTATAAAAAAATCCTATTTTTTTAGCTACTTTTTAAAAAGGATTTTTTTCAATTTGTCTTTTATCCCTTTTTTGATTAAATTAAGAACACAATCAAAAATATTGTTTGCTTCAGTTTCATCAATATTTAACTCTTTTACATAACGACTTACAATTTGATCTTTCCCTTTTTTCCCTATTTCTGAGCAACTCTCAAAAATATTGATAACTTTCTGAGAAAAATTTTCATCACATCCAAGTTGTTGTTGCACTTCCTTAATCATTTTATTTTTATTCATTCTATTTATCTCCTTCTATTTTGTATAAATTATTTCACTTCATCCAATTCCCTTACATCCACAAATTTCCCATAAATTGCGGCAGCCGCTGCCATTGCTGGACTTACTAAGTGAGTTCTTGCTCCTTTTCCTTGACGTCCTTCAAAGTTTCTATTGGAAGTTGATGCACAATGTTCTCCAGCCGGTATCAAGTCAGGGTTCATTCCAAGACAAGTGGAACATCCTGCTTCTCTCCATTCAAAGCCTGCATCTTTTAATATTTGTGCTATTCCATTTTCTTCAGCCATTTTTTTAACAATTTGTGATCCTGGAACTACAACTGCTGTAATATTTGGCGCAACTTTCTTACCTTTTACAATTTTTGCGGCAATTTCCAAATCGCTCAGTCTTCCATTTGTACACGAACCAATAAATACATGTTTTAAAGGTATATCAAATGGAGTCTGCCCCGGTTTTAATCCCATATATTCATATGCCTTTTCATCATTGTGATCTTTAACTTCAGGGAAAGTTTCTGTAACATTGATTCCCATTTCAGGATTTGTTCCCCAAGTAACTTGAGGTTCAAGGTCTGAAACATCAATTTTTATATGTTTATCAAAGGCTTCCACTGAATCTGTGTATAATTCCTTCCATTCAGCCACCTTTTTCTCAAATTCCTCACCTTCCGGTGCAAATCTTCTTCCTCTTACATATTCAAAAGTAGTTTCATCAGGAGCAATAATTCCTGATTTTCCTCCACCTTCAATCGCCATATTGCAAATTGTCATTCTTTCTTCCATCGAAAGCCCTCTTATCGTATCTCCAAAAAATTCGAAGGCATATCCATTTCCAAGCCCAATTCCATAAGTTTTAATTATATGTAAAATTATATCCTTTGCATAAACTCCCTTTTGTAGTTTTCCTGTTATTTCAATCCCCATTGTTTTAGGTTTTTTCTGCCAGATTGTCTGTGTTGCAAGCACGTGTTCAACTTCACTTGTCCCAATTCCAAATGCAATTGCTCCAAATGCTCCGTGTGTTGCAGTATGGCTATCTCCACAAACTACTGTTTTTCCTGGCTGTGTAAGTCCCTGCTCAGGCCCTACCATATGCACGATTCCATTACTTTCGTTAAACATATCAACCAGTTCTATTCCAAATTCCTTACAGTTTGTTGCAAGTGCATCCAACTGTGCTTTTGATATTTTATCTTTAATATCCAGCCTTTGCGACATTATTGTTGGAGTATTATGATCCATTGTCCCAAATGTCAAATCAGGTCTTCTGACTTTTCTCCCCGCAATTCTTAATCCTGAAAATGCCTGTGGTGAAGTAACTTCATGGATTAAGTGTAAGTCTATATAAAGCAGCTGTGCTTCCCCTGGTTCCCCTGTTATTACATGTTTTTCCCAAACTTTATCAAATAAAGTTTTTTTGGTTTTTTTAATTTCATTTTTTTGTTTCTGACATTTTTTTCTCCTCCAATTCTTTTCTACAAGTTTTTTTCTATATTTTTTTATTAATTATTTTAAAATTGTGTCAATCTATTGTCTTCAAATTTCTGTAATTCTTTTACCCTTTCAAAAATAATCTCCACATTCTGTTCCCTTAGATAAGTCATATACAAAGCTCTATCACTTTTTTCAATCACAAATGGACTCATTTTTTCCTGAAAACATAAATATAACATAATTAATCTTCCTGTCCGCCCATTTCCATCACTAAAGGGATGTATTCTCTCAAATTCTATATGAGAGTGTAGTATTTCTAACAACTTTCCATCATTATTTTTGCACAGTTCCAGCCGATAATTTAAATTTTCAATCCAATTTTTTGTAAGAACTGGTGCCTGACTTGGCGTAGAAGTTTCAAAATCTGCACTGATTATTGCATTACTGCTATTTTTAAAATTTCCCGCATTGTCATTCAGCCTGTCTAAAATTTCCTTATTTATATTTTTAATCATATAAATATCTAATTTTTTCTCATTTTCAAGTTCACTTATCATATAATCAATTGCTTTCTTATGATTTAAAACTTCAAAAACTTCACGTACACTCTTGCTTCCAGGTATTGTACTATCCAAAATAATTGTAGCTGTTTCATTTAGTGTCAATGTATTTCCTTCAATAGCATTCGAGTGATGTGTCATTCTTACTGATAAATCTAAAAAAATATTCATAATTTATAGTTTTTTTATATCCATTTTCCCAACTTTCTATTCTTATAAAAATCAATAACAATCCCAATTGTAGAAAAACATCTGAAAAAGTCCCTATTTTTTTTAATTTTTTTCACGATTAATAAAGAAATTCATCACTCCACAATCTCCAATCATTATTATTTCTTTTCCACTATTAATTTGAAATAATAAAGTATCGTATTCATTCATTTCCTCACCTTTTCTTGGTTCAGATTGTGTGAAAAAAATGGAAATCCATTACATTTTTGTGCCAATATTTTTCTTCATAAAATTCATATCCATAAATTTCTTCCACTTCTTCAGACAATTTATCTTTTTCATCAAATTTAAAAATTTTCTTCTTCCCATACTTTTTTTCAAATAAAAATATCTAAAAAAATCATAGTCTAAATTCTCTTTTTGTTTTCCCAAAGAAAAATTCCATTTTGCAAGGATGATGTGCTATCAAAAAATCCCATGCTGGGTCATATTTGTAAGGATTATACATTTTCTTAAACTCATCTTCAGAAAAAAATATTCTCCTATTTTTTTTCATAATAAATTACATCAAAACCAGTTCGATTTGTACTGTTGTCAAAAATCTAATCCCATCAAGTCATCTCCCAAAACCCAAAATTGCAAAATTCCTTCTTTTGGAAAATCTTCTAGACCTTTTAAGTCAGCACAATTTATCTGTGCAAGAAACATAAACTGTTTACCTTCTGAATTTGTTGGAATTTTACTCCCTTTTGGAATATATGGAATTCCTTCAATTTTACTGTCTGTTATTTTTATTTCCTTTGAAGTATTAACTGAAGCATTTGCAACAATCATTTCTTTTGCTGTTTCATAATACTTTTTTTAATTTTTTTCAAAAAAATATCTTTTTGCCAACTTCTTTAATTCTTTATCTTCCATATCACACCACTTCCAAATTTTAATTAATTCTCTTCAACTCAAAAAAATCACAATTTCAGGCTGTGTAAAAAAATACTGCTAAAGTTATAAAAACTGATAATATTATTTTTTTCTATTTATTATTTTTTTACCTCTTAATTTACATTTTCAAAAAAACGTACAACTTTTTTTATTTCCCAATACTATTTTTTTATGAATTTCATCATACATTTTTTTGCAAGCTGTATCGCTCTTTCCTTTGTTCTTTCCATTCTTGTTCCCGCTTCAATTGGAACAACTACTGTTCCGCAAGTCATTCTTTTTCCTTTTTCATCAAGACCACATTCTTCATCCAGAATTTTTTCTATTTCTTTTTCTATATTTTTTATCCATTCCTTCTCACTGTTTTGAAGTTTTGCCTTCTGTTCACCTGAAATTTCCGACATTAGAAGCTTATAAACTTTATTTAGTTCATCATCCCATGCTTTACGGGCTTTTTCTGCCTGTTCTGCTATTTCTGCCGTACTTCCTTCAAAATCAGTGTCCTTTACAGAAGACATTCTTTTCATCAGTTCCTCTTCATAATTTGTTTGCTGAGGCACAGCATTGGCAACTGTTTCCTCAATTTTTTGAATATCCTTCTGCAGATTTTGCTGTGCTTCTGCCTGTTTCTGCTCATTTTCCTTTGCCTGTTTTTCCATTTTTGCCTTTTCTTCCTGTAGCTTTAATTCTGCCTGAAGACGTTGCATTTTTGAATATGAACTATATATTAAAAAAACTCCAATAAGAATTATTACTGCAAAAACTGAAGTAATAATAGATTTCTTATTTTCTTCCCTTTTTCTGTTTTCTTTGCTTTTTTTATTTTCTCCGTTCATTTTACTTTCCTTCTCTCTTTATGTTTTAAATTTTCCAATTCAATTATAGCTTTTTTTCTTAAAATTTAAAATAAATTTTTACACTCTCATCAGTAATATATTCGTTGTAAGCCCAGCTGCAGTTCCAATAAGAAGTATTATATCTCCACTCTTTATTTTACCACTTTCCAGCCCATGGGCCAGTGCAAGCGGAACAGAAGCAGAAACCATATTTCCAAATTCTTTTACCTCATTTATAAATTTATCTTTAGGTACACCCAGTTTCTCCATTACGATTGGCATGGCCACACTTGCCTGATGCGGTACTACCATATCAATATCTGATATTTTCATTCCATTATTTTCCATAAATTCCTTCATCATTTCAGGAATTTTTTTCATAGATAGTGACAGTATAGTTTTTCCATTCATATCAAACATAAATTCTTCTTTTGTTTCTTCAGAATAATTTTTAGGATGTAAATTACTTAAACCACCCCTAATTTCAGTGGAATGTGCTCCTTCAGACCAAGTTTTCTGCATAGCATCTATAACCCCTGTTTCTTTTTCCGTTTTTTCTATAATAAAAGCTGCAGCACCGTCACTGAAAAGCCTGAAACTCTCCTTCTGTTTAGGATTTAAGGCTATTGATGCGACATCACAGGAAACAATCAGCACTCTTTTATATCTTCCTGCTTCTATTAAATAGGACATTGTATCCATAGCTGTCATGAAACTTGTGCATGTTGTATTTATATCTAATGCCGGAATCGAAGTTCCTTTTGCAATTCTTCATGAATCAATGCCGCCGTGCAAGGTATTGGCTGTATTCCAACTGCACTTGCTGAAACTATGCAATCTATATCATCAATCTTAATTCCCGTATTTTCGAGTGCTTTTTCACATGCTGAAACAGCAAGGGAAATCTGATTTTCTTCTCCACTTATTCTATAACGGGTCTGACCATTAAAACTGACTGTATTTTCCGGTAGTTCCACTCCATATCCTATAATCTGTATTTTTCTCATTTTATTACCTTTCTTATTATTCTTTTCAACTTCACTGTTTTATCTACTTCATAATCTATAAATTGTATTTTTACATTTTCTATATCCAGAGAAGCAAATAAATTTTCAAATTCTTTTTTTATTAACTTCTTCTGCTCCTCATTTATATTTAAAACAGCTATTTCCAGTAAGTTTTCATTTATTTGGAAAACCTGATATTCTCTTATATTTTCAACAAAAAGTATTGTTCTTCTGATAAAATCTGGAAAAACCACAATTTCCTTACCAGTTTTATTTGTAAATTTAAAAAAATATCATCTGAACGTCCTTCTATTTTTTTCAATTCTTTGCAGAACTGAACCGCATTCACAAACTTCTTCCGATTCAACCAGAATATCGTTTAAATAATATTTTACAAAGGGCTGGCTTGTTCTCCTGAAATCTGTAATTATTGGATAAAATCTTTTTTCATCTATATATTCCCTGTCAAATTTTATCAAGTCCTCATTTAAATGTAAATGCCCAAATTCACATGTACAGGCTAAAAAGCCTTCTGTTGCCTGATAAATCTGATGTATTATTTTCTGTTTAAACTGAATTTTTATATATTCTTCATCGGGTTTCTCTAAAATTTCTGCAACAGAAATAATTCTTTTTACAGAAATCTTCAATTTTCCTTCTTCAATTTTCTTAGCAAGTACCAGAAGCAATGAAGGAGGAGCAACTATCATTGTCGGCTGATATTTATTCAATCTTTCAATATGCCCATCAATATCTTTAAAAGTATCGAAATATTCCAGACTTATTAAAAATGAATTTACAGTTTTGTAAAGATCATTATCTGCTCTTAGGAAAAAAGCTATTTTATGACCAAAAATATCTTTCTTTGGTAACATTTTAGCTAATATTGTTCCTGCCCATATTCCCTGTTCTTCAGGAGTTGTTAAAAACATTCCCCTATGACCTGATGTTCCTGAGGAAAGTCCCACTGAAATATCCTTATATTTTTGATTGAAATTTCTTGTTTTTTCACTGTTCAAAGCTATTTCCATAGCCTCATCCCTTTTTACCCCTAATGTATTCAATTCATCAAAGTTTTCCATCATAAAAGCCTTATCCATTGTAAAATCTTCTGTAATATTATGATTTTTAAAATATGGTGATTTTTCCTTTAAAAACTTCAAATGTTTCTTTACCTGCTTTTCCTGATACTCCAGAAGTTCATTTCTTGAAGTCCATTTATTAAAATACCTTACTTTTATGAAAGTTGACATAATTTTAAATATTTTTCTCATTTAGTATCCTTTTTATTTTTTCTTTATTATCGTGACTTACAATAACAGAAATATCATTTTTCATAACTTTTTTTTCAGCAAATCGCTTCCTTGCTTATAATCTTCAAAATTATTCTGTATTTTTCTCGCAAGCCACTTCATTTTATCTGTCAGGGGCAAATATTCAGTTCCCCAGCATACATCAGCTGCAATAAGGAGATTTTTCTCAGGCAGAAATAAACATCCCTGTCCCTTTGCATGCCCGTCTACCTCTATCATCAGCATAGATGAATCAGAAAATAAATCGAAACTTTCCTTATATGGAAATAGCTTATTCTCTTTATAGTCTTTTATCAATATCAATCTATTTTCAAAGTCATCTGGAAACAGTTCGTTGAAAATAAGAAGATTATCTTTTCCTGACTTAAGGTTATTATAACAAGTTTCAGTTAATATTAAATTAGAATTCGGGAAAAATTTTAAACCTCCAATATGATCAGGATGCAGGTGAGAAATAATTATGTATTTTATTTCTTTTCTGTCTATTTCCTTTTCCTTAAGCTGATAGTCAATCATATCTTCCCTTTTTAAAGTAATAGGATTAGCAAACCTATATAAAAAAATATTTAGGATTATTTTTTTCAGAATTTCCATGGAATAACCTGTATCATAAAGAATATATCCCATTTTTTTCTATGCTTAATCAAAAAAACTCCTGCATAAAAAAATCAACTATCGTTTTCTCAAAATTTTTAAAAAACCTTTTTTTAAATCATTTGTACAATATCCACAACCAAAAATAATCAACTTTTTTTCTATCATTTTTTTCTGCTGTGTTCAACATATTTTTTTACTCCTTCAATTACAGATATCTTCGGATAATATCCTAATTCCTTCTTAGCCTTGTCTATATTCAAAGTCTGGCTATATTTCATTAAATATAGTGTATATTTTTGTAAGAGGAGGCTCTTTTTCAATTCTAAAAAACTTGTAGAATTTTTTTCCATAAATGAAACCAGAGGTAAAAATTAAATTATAATTCCATTTTAAATATTTTCCTTCTGTGCCGATTTCATTAAAAAAATAAAGTTAATATTTCCTTGAACTCTATCGGCTCATCATTTGTAATGTTGTATATTCCCCTTAAATATTCATTGTTTTCCAATGCCAGCCTTAAAGAATAAGCAACATTCTCAACACAAGTTATATCAACTTTCTGCTTTCCATCAGCAAAAAGAGGAATTCCCAGTTTTTTATTTAATTCCAGAAGTCTTGGTATTATACTCGTATCTCCAACACCAAACAGCCCACGAGGTCGAATTATCATATAGTTCAGACTTGAAGATTTTATTATATTTTCTGCCATAATTTTACTTTTTATATAAAAGTTAAGGTTATTTTCTTCAGGTGCTTCATCTTCTTTAACGTCTAACTGATCCTTTGCACCTGCATATATACTTGGTGAAGAAACAAAAACCAGTTTCAATTTCTTTTCTTCACACAGTTGAACAATATTTTTTGTTCCCAACACATTTATATTATAGAAATTTTCCCATTTCCCCCATACAGTAGAAAGTGCCGCCGCATGAATAACAGCTGAACAGCCTTCAGATGCTTTAAATAAATCATCTAAATCTCCTATATTGCCTTTATAAAATTCGACTTTTTCATCAACCAGTGTTTCTCCAATTTTTTCATTTCTTCCAAAAGCAACTACTTTATAATTATTATTTTTCAGTTCTTCAATTACATATTTTCCTAAAAAACCTGTCGCCCCTGTAAGCAAAACTTTCATTACTTTCCTCCCTTTAATAACCTGTCAATTTCCTTTTTCAATACTTCACTTGGCAAATATTTATTAAAATCCTTTGACATTTTTTCCAGATTATTCCATTCTTTTCTTTGCAGCATTTTCTCAAAAGCTTTTAATATATTTTTTCTTGATTTCAACTTAGCTACAATTCCAATTTCTGCTAAATCAGCTCTCACAGCATAGTCAAACTGATCATAGTCATGAGGTATGACAACAGCAGGTTTATTATATTTTATGCAGGAATAAAGTATTCCTGTCCCACCATGATGAACAGCATAATCAATTTTAGGTATAACTTCATCATAATCTAAATAATGATAAATATGTAAATTATTCTCCTTTAAAACTTCCTTATCCCTTTCCGGATAACTTCCCAATGACACTACAAATAAAAATTCGGGATATAATTTTGAAAGTTCCTTTGCTACATCAATCATAATATTTTTAGCCCATTTTAAATGAGTTCCATTTGTTAAAAATATAGTTTTTTCATATTCTTTATCCTTTACAAATTTTACACTGTTTTTAAAAAGAGAGGAACAGCATGCTCCTGCCCATATAAACTGTTCTGGAAAATCATCCCTGAATTCAAATTCCTTCATTCCTAAAGCCAGTATAGAATAAGGGGAGTATATGTTTTCTTCACCTTTTTCATTATAAAGAGTAAAGTTTAATTCCTTAATCTGCTTTCTTAAAATAAAACATAATAGCCTTTTATAATTTCTAATGAAACTTCTTGCTAGCTTATCTCTCAACTTAAAGAAAAATCCGTCTTTTGGATATAGTCCACCAGCATAAGCAGGCGGTGTTGTTCTAGATTCGATTGCAAAAGGGGTTGGAATACTTGTAACCCATGGAAGGCCTAATTTTTCACACGCAATTCCTACAGGAACAGCAGCAAAATCTACCAATACTATATCAGGCTTTCTTTCAGAAAAAAACTTTTCTATTTCCCCTATAACTTCCGGCATAAGTTTCAAATTTTCCTTAAATTGCCTATATGCAATTACAGGTCCAGTTTTTTTATCTGTATCAGATATTTTTTCAAAAACATCAGGCTTATTTTCAAGTAAAACTTTTACAGGAAATCCTAATTTTTTAACTACTTCTTCCTTATGAAATCCAGTATAAACACATATATCATATTTATCTTTTTCTTCCAGTAGAGGCAGTACCAGTTCTAAAATTGGATAAAGATGGCCACTGAATGGTGGAGCAACAACGGCAATTTTAATTTTCTCCTTGTAAATATTCATAAATTATTTTCTTTACCTTTCTGTTACTAAAATATTCCAGATGCCCACAATCTACAACTTTATCAGTCTTATGAAAATCTAAAATCCAGCTGTAAATATCATAAATTCCTTTAAAAACTATTGTGTTTTTCACTTTGCCAAATCCTTTTCCAACAGGCCCCAAGGCAAACATTTTTATATTTTCATTTTTATAGGATGATAAGTCCATAAACCTTTCCCATACATTTAAACCTGAACTTTGAGAAATTACTATAACATTCTTCAAAAATTGTAAAGGAGACAGATGCCTTAAAATTTCCTTTTCAAATCTTTTATCAAAAAGAGTATGATTATAATAAACAATATTTGACAAACTTGCCTTTAAAATATTAATATCCTCAAATTCCTTATAATTAAAATCTTCATTATATGGAAAAATTTGAATTTATGATTTTGTAACCAAACTCTTTAAAAATATTCAGCATTTCAAATCTGTCGGGTTTTTAATGCGGCAGTTTCGAGGTTACTGCTTCCACTTATGACAAGAACAATCCTGTCTTCTTTTAAAAGAGTTCTTGAAACATCAAGACTTTCCAGTTTTTTTCTAAATATTCCTTAAAGTTCATAGTGTATTTTTCCCATCTTTAACTCTAATTTTTTTATTTCTCCATATAATTACAGGTGGAGTCAAAAGAGTATATAAAAGCATAAAAGGAAGTATAAATTCACTAATTAATTCATACAGTAATTCCATAATTTGAGTAAAAAAAGGAATTTTTTTTCCCTACTTTCTGTTTTCACTCTATAAATAAATAATCTTATAATGGAAAAACAGCACAACCTTACCTATGAATAAATAAAAATACTGTCAGCAAATAATTTATACCTAAAAAAAGAAACTTAAAAAAATAATAATATTGTCGGCAATATAGTTGGAAGTAATATCATAAATAAAAAGTTTGCAGAAAAAAAGCATTCTTCATGTATACATTTCCGAATAATAGCCACCTCTTCATAAGAAGTATATATTTTCTAAAAATTTGGAACAGTATTTCTCACATTACAGAAAAACAGTTGTCTGTATAATTTTTTTACCTTTTTTTGAAAGTAAATAGAGTCGCAAAGGTCAAAATCATCACAAAGCCAGTATTTTTATTTCTTCAAAAAGCATTGTATTTTTTTTAAGATATCAGTCCTTAAAAATATAAAACATTCCGTTAATAGTTCTATTTTCCTTCAAAAAAAGACATAGAAAAAAATATGAAAAAAATAGAATTGGAATTTATAAAAGCTGAAATTAACTTGGAACAAAAATCCATTAACATTGTAATTAAATGGAATTCCTGTTGCTATCCATTCTGATTTATCTTTTTCATAAATACTTAATTCATTTAATCTTTTTCTATCCATAACAGAATCATCATCTAAAATTATGGTATATTCTGTTTCTATTTTATCCACAATTTGAGCCAGCTTAAATATTTTTAGGATTTACTTCCTGTGGAACGTCATCTAATTCATAAACTTCAACTCTACCAGAATATTTCCCATTTTTTTAAATTTTTTCAGCTGTTCTTATTGCAGTACTGTCACTTTTATCCACAAGCCAGATAAACTTCATATTTTCTGTATTTACCAAATTAGCTGTCAAATCTTCTTCCAGTCTTATATCACCGGACAAAATAGGCTGAATTACTGTATAATCACTTTCATTTATTTCTGTTTTTTTCCAAATTATTTATTTTTTTGAAAATAAATAAAAAGAAAAATAATGACTTCGAAATAAGTAAAGTTATAGTCAGTCCCAGTAAAAAAATTAAATAACATTATCATTTAATCACCTTTTTTTAAAAATTAATCCTGTAAATTTTAGTCTGCAGTGAAACTGGCAATAAATTTATTAAAAAAACATAGACAGTTTATTTCTAAATCCAATTATGGAAAAATCTCTTTTTTTCTTTTCAATCATTTTTTTATAATTTTTTTAGCCACATCTTCTGAAGTCATCATAAATTTTTGTGAATTTCCAAATTTTTTTCCTGTGTATTCTTATCAAAAAAGTTACTTGCTGTTGGACCTGGACAAACTGACAGAATCCTCACATTTTTATTTTTATGTGACAATTCCTCATCTAGTGCCAGAGAATAATGCAGCAGTGCAGATTTTACTGAACTATATATTGCCATATACGGATGCTGATATAAAGCGGCAGTTGAACAGACATTTAATATTGTTCCTTTTCCCGCCTGTAAAAATTTTTCCGAAAATTTTTTAGTTAAAATTAAAGGGGAAATAAAATTCACATTTACTGTATTTAAATCTTCCTCATCACTTAATTTCAGAAAATCAGTAATTTTCCCTGTACCTGCACAGTTAATGACCAAACCCACATCACAGTTTTCAGTGATACTTTCCAAATTTACAGTATCAGTTAAATCATATTTTATACAGATACACTCAAGCAAAGAATTCTTTTCTTCCAATTCTTTTTTCAGTAAATTCAGTTTGTCTTCAGACCTTGCCAGCAGATACATTTTTCTGCCTCTGCATGCCAGATTTCTTGCCAATTCTTTTCCAATTCCTGAACTTGCACCTGTTATTAAAATTTTTTCCATTACTTCTACATCCTTACTTTTTTACTTGGATAACTCATCTCTTACTTCCATTAATGCAAATCCTAAAAGATTTTCACCTTTCCACCTTGTAGGATTTTCCACAAATTCATCATCTGCAGACATACCAATTCCCCAGATTTTATCATAAGGACTTGCTTCCACTATTATATCATTTTTAGTTGAAAGCAGAAAGTCTTTCATCTTTTCATCCTGAGAAAATTTCAGTAGATTTCCGGCAAATACAATCGAATATTTTACTTCATTCCATTTTTTCTCATTAAAATTTTTAACTTTTCTTCCTAAAGCTTTTATTTTTTTAGGATCTGCTGTTTCCATTATTTCTTCTAAAATTTCATCATCTTCAAATAATTCAGCTTTTTTTGCCATCATATACTGTTCCATACAGCAATATTTTCTGCCATTTTCAATGAAAACTGATTTCCACCATTGGCTAAAACATGTTTTTATTATGCTCCCATCTTTTGATGGCTGATGTCCCCAGAAAAAAAGAAATTTCTGCTTTTTCCCTTTTAAATAATTTTTCTTCAATTCCTTTATATTGTATTTTGCATTTCTTATTTCTAAATTTTTTATTCCCATTTTTTCCACCTTTTTTATTTCCTGAAAGTTTTAAATTCTTTTTAACTCAAAAATTACAATCTCAGGCTGTGCAAAAAACCTGATAAACATCTCCAGGGCAGCTCCTCCAATTCCTGAAGTAATGTAGAGTTTATGACCACCATAATTTTTCATTCCGTATCCATATTTCTCTTTATTTTTTACCGCTGACATAACAATTTTTCCAAAAAATGTCACCTGTCCACCGTGAGTATGTCCTGCCAGAATCATATCAGTTTTTTCTTTCTCAGCCTCTGTCATATCCTCAAAATATTCAGGATTATGAGTTAAAAACAATACAAAATCCTCTTTTTTTATACCTTCAAGTGCCTTTTCCGCATCAGGATTTCCATGCCATAAGTCTGTCACTCCTGCAATATATATACTTTCATTGTTAATTGTTATTTTTCTATTTTCATTTACTAAAAGATTAAAGCCAAGTTTTTTCATATTTTCAGCTGTTTCTTCTTCTCCTGGATATTCATGATTCCCATAAATCGCATACACTCCAAGTTCAGGAATCTTTATATCTTTAGCATCTTCATAAAACTTAGGAATATTTTTCTCCCAAGTTGCATAATCTCCCCCCAGCAGTACCATATCCTTCTTTTGTGCATTAATCAGCTCAATCGCCTTTTTCTGCTGTTTTCTATTATATCTTGACATTGTATCATATTGAAAATCTGCAACAAATAATATTCTCTTCCCATTAAATTCTTCCGGTATATCTTTTGACTGTATTTCAATTGTCCTTACTTTTATATGTCTGTATTCATAATGTGAATACAGTAGAAATATCACAATCAGCCCTAAAAAACTCCATAAAATCTTAAAAATCAAGCTTTTCACTTTCACTTTTTTCTCCTTCTTATTTATTTACAAATTTCCCAACTTTTTCAAGAAATTTCTTCCTATCTTCGTCTTTTCCTTTTGCTCTTAAACTATAATGGATCCATTTTGTGTTTTTTATTCCGACTCCACCAAGATTAGCTTTTCTCATCGTCATTCCAAACCCCATTATATTTAATAAAATCTTTGGTGCTTCAGCCGTTGTAATCATCTTTGCCGATTTTATTGGTAAAAGTCCTTTTATTCCATATTTCCCACTTTCATAAGCAAAGCCTCTCAACATAACTTTATCAAAAAATCCTTTTAATATCGCAGGTAACGACATCCACCAAATTGGAAAAATCAATATTAGCTCATCTGTATTTTTCAAAATTTCCTGATATTTCAGAACTAAAGAATCAGTACTTTTTCCTTGTGAATATAAGCTCAGTTCTTTTTCAGTCATCACAGGATTGAATCCATCTTTATTTAAATCAATAACCGTGTATTTTTCTTTCATTTCTTCCAGACTTTTCAATACTTTATCTAAAATTGCCTTATTGAAACTTCCATTCCATGGGTGTGAAAAAATTATTGTTTTCATTTTAAAATCTCCTCTTTACTATTTATTTTAAATAGCACTTTCTGCCTTTCTATTTCATTTATTAATTCCTCTTCACTAGGCAGATAATTTATATATTTACTTGCAAAAAGATTTTTTTATTATCATTCAAAAACCGAATATTTTATAATAGTTCCATCTGTTTCCGTACAAAGAAGAAGTCCTATTGTTGGATTATCATTTTCCTGTTTTTTTAAGTCATCATACATTCTTACATACATATCAAGTTGTCCAATATCCTGATGTGTTAATTTTTCTGTCTTTAATTCTACTATAATAAAAACATTTTAAAAATATAATTGTAAAAATACCAAATCAATGTAAAAATCTGAATTTTCAGTACGGATATGCTGCTGTCTTTCAACAAATGCAAAACCTTTTCCAAGTTCCATCATAAATTTTTGAATATCATCTATTAGTGCTTTTTCCAATTCATTTTCTGTATAAGACATGCTTGTTGGCAAATCTAGAAACTCTAAAACTACTGGATTTTTTATAAATTCTTTTGCTTGTAGTTTTTTTGTCTTATCTTGCATTTCATTTTCGACAATTTTTTTATCAATACTTGCAACAATACGATTATAATAAAGTGTAGATATATTTCGATCTAATGTTCTTACAGACCACATATTTTCAGCTGCTTCTGTCAGATAAAATATTCTGGCCTTCTCATCGGAAACTCTTAAAACTTTTTGAATGTGTGTCCAAGTTAATTTGGAAATCAGTGATTTCCATTTTTCATAATCTGAAAATAGTACATAAAACTGTCTAATATTCCGAATATTTCTTTCTCCAAAACCTTTTCCAAATTCTTCCGTCAATTCCTTAGATAAATTTTTTAATATTTCTTTCCCGTATTCAGCTCTTTCTTTCCCATTCTGTTCTTCTTCTACAATTCGTCTACCAATTTTCCAATACGCTTCCACCATTACTGAATTTATAGTATTGTATGCTTTTTGTCTAGCACTTTTAAGTATTTTCTTTATTTCATTAATGTAATTATTTGATATTTCCATCAAAATCCCCTCCCTTTTAAAATTACTTATTATAAAGTCTATTTATTCGATTTTTTATAGTCCTCTAATCCATTTTTCTACATGATCAGCTACAATATCATTATTTAAATTTTTGAAATATAAAGTGATCATTTCCAAAAAAATACCTTCTTTTGGAAGTTCAAATAAAACTGAATTTCCACCTTCATCGTTGTAATTTTTTACAAAATTTTTACATTTTCCAATCTTTCTTTCCAAATTGAAGTTGACAAAATTTTAGGATCTCCATCTTCAATGTAATCACCAAAATAAAATGCTATAGATATTTTTTGTGATAATAATTCTTTGTATTCTATACTATTTTCTGCCGCAGGTCCACCAGGTTCAATTGCAACTATTGCTTTTATATTTTTGATATAAACAGGTGCTAACCAACCTGGAGATCCTCCTTGAGAACGGCTAATAAGTATAGATTTTTTTATCTGTTCTCTTGTATACTTCATCAATAATGGCAACAAGAGCCTTAGCAACAACTTCTTTATCAAAATCAAGCCCTCTGTCAGATTTCATTTCTGTATCAGGAGTCATTTGTCTAAAAAATTGGTCAATTGAGTACTCGTCGTCTGAAAATTGCGAGTTTTTGTTTAAAACTACCTTATATAAATCAATTTTTTTATTTACTCTTTTACTTTCAAAACTAAAGGATTTCCAAAAACAAAATATAGATTCATCACTATAACAAATAAAAATCATATATAAAAAAACCTTTACTAGCTTCTATTTTTTTATTTTTTTATTTTCAAGAAAGCTCCAAGTAATGAAATTACAACTAAACATACAAAAAAAGTAAATATACTTTATAATTTTGTTTTTATTTCAATTTCTGTAACTTCTTTTTCAATATTTATTTTTTTTGTTCAGAACTTTTTAAAAATACAAAGTTCGTACTTTAATTGTATGTTCTCCATAATCTACATTTTTCAATTTCTTTTTTTATTTTCTTTAAATTTTATAACTTCATCATCCAGAAAAAAATTCATTGAAGTATTTTTTTACCTGATTTATCATTTATAACTAATTTAGGCATAATTTTTTTCACCTTTCCAAAAACTACTTATTATAAAGTCTATTTATCCCATTAATATAAGCCTTTATACTTGCTTCCACAACATCTGTACTTTGTCCTCTACCAATAAATCTATTTCCATTTTTCTCGATAATTACAACTACTTGTGCCTGTGCATCAGTATCTCCAGTTATTGCCTCCAGCTTGTATTCTTCTAAAACAAAAGTATCACTTACCGCTAGATTAACCGCATTATAAGCTGCATCAACAGGTCCATCTCCAAGAGCTTCTTTAACCAGTTTTTCTCCATCCAGTTCAATTGTAACTGTCGCTTTTGGCTTTTTCCCTTCCTGTCTTGAAATTTCAAAGTGGGCCAGTTTTATTCTTCCTTCTATTTTTGCTGCTTCTCCAGCAACTAATGCGATAATGTCTTCATCTAAAACATATTTTTTCTTGTCTGCCAATTTTTTAAATTGTACAAATAATTCTTCCACTCTGTCACTTCCAACATGGTCAAATCCTAAAGATTCCAACTTTTGTATAAAAGCGTGTTTTCCTGAATGTTTTCCAAGTACCAAGCTGTCTGGATTTCTTCCTACAGATTCTGGACTCATAATTTCGTAAGTTTCAGGATTTGCTAAAACTCCGTGCTGATGGATTCCTGATTCGTGAGCAAATGCGTTCGCTCCAACGATTGCTTTATTTGGCTGTGTAGTAACCCCTGTCAAAAGACTTACTAATTTACTTGTTGGATAAATTTGTTTTGAGTCAATGTTTGTGTAATATTCTTCAAATAAGTCTTTTCTTGTTTTCAAGATCATCGCAATTTCCTCAAGTGAAGTATTTCCAGCTCTTTCGCCAAGTCCATTTATCGTACATTCAATCTGTGTCGCTCCAGCTTGAATCGCTGCAACCGAATTTGCAACCGAAAGTCCCAAGTCATCATGGCAATGCACAGAAATATCCACATTTTCAATCCCTTTAACATTTTTTTTCAAATAAGTTATAAGTTCAAACATTTCATTTGGAGTTCTATAACCTACTGTATCAGGTACATTTAGTGTAGTGGCTCCAGCTTTTATAGCTGTTTCATATACTTCCACCAAAAATTCCTTTTCAGTTCTAGTCGCATCTTCCGAAGAAAATTCAATATCGTCAATAAACGATTTTGCATAAGACACCATTTCCTTTACTCTGTCTAAAATCTGCTCTTTTGTCATTTTTAGCTTGTATTCCCTATGAATCGGAGAAGTTGCAATAAATGTATGTATTCTTGGTTTTTTCGCATTTTTCACTGCCTCTGCCGCTACTTCAATATCTTTTTTCACAGCTCTCGCCAAACTTGTAACTGTAGATTTCTCAATATTTTCAGCAATTAATTTAACTGATTCAAAATCTCCTGGAGATGCCACCGCAAATCCAGCTTCTATCACATCCACCCCAAGACTTTCAAGCTGTTTTGCAATTCTCAATTTTTCCTGTGTATTAAGATTGACACGTGGTGTCTGTTCTCCATCTCTTAGCGTTGTATCGAATATTTTAATATGTTTTTTCATTGTCTCCTCCTTATTAGGTAATACTTTTCATTTTATTTTTATTTTATAGAATACATTGCCGCCTGCTCTGCGTGAATAATCGCTGTATCAAATAATGGAACATCAGTATCCGCATTTTTTATAAGAAGCCCTATTTCAGTACACCCTAATATTATACCTTCTGCTCCTTTACTTCTTAACTTATCAACAATTTCTAAAAATTTCTTTTTAGAATTAGACTTTATGATTCCAAGACAAAGTTCGTCATATATTACTTCATTTATAGTTTCTATGTCATTCTTATCAGGAATTATAACATTTATACCCTTTTCAATAAGTTTTGATTTGTAAAAATCCTGTTCCATCGTATATTTTGTTCCAAGCAATGCTATATTTTTTAATCCTTTTTCTAATATTTTCTCTGCTGTCATTTCAGCAATATGCAATATTGGAACGGAAATTTTTTCTTTAATCTGGTTAACAACCTTGTGCATTGTATTTGTGCAGATAACTATGAAATCTGCTCCCGCTTTTTCCAAATTATATGCAGCTTCTCCCAAGATTTCTCCACTTTTTTCCCAGTTGCCATTTGCCTGACATTCTTCTATTTCCTGGAAATCCACACTATATAATATACATTTAGCCGAATGAAGTCTACCAAGCTTTTCTTTCACAGTTTCATTTATTATTTTATAATAAGTTACAGTGCTTTCCCAGCTCATTCCTCCTATTAGTCCTATTGTTTTCAAATTCATCTCTCTTTCAAAATAAATATTTTCTATTCTTTTACAGCCTCAAATCTCAATCTCACATAATCAGCTATAATCTGACCTTTTTCATTTTTTTCCAGTTCTTTTTCCAGTTTTTCAGTCATTTCATCTATCAGTTTTTCATGTAATTCAGTTGGAGCATTTTCAAGTGCAGGAACAGAGAAAGTCTTAAGCCATTCCTTTATTCCTGTTGGAAGTATAGTCGGACGCAAAAATTTTGTCATTCTTTTTACTTTTAATCCATATTTTTCGAGTAACACTCTTTCGTCTTCTTCACTCGGAAAAAACCATATTTTTTTAGCTTTAAAGCCAAATTTCCCTGCAATTTCAAAAATAGCATTTTCTATTTTTTCTATATTTCCTTTACCACCCATTTCAACTACAAAACGTCCGCCTTTTTCAAGGCTCTAGATACTCCTTCCATTACTTTCTCCGGATTAGTCATCCAATGTAGTGCCGCATTGGAAAAAATTGCATCAAACTCATTTTCAAATTTCATATTCTGTGCATCTCCCTGTATGGTCTCAATCCCAATTTTTCTTGCTGCCTCAACAAATTTCTGACTTCCATCAAGTCCTAAAACTTTGCACCCATATTCGGTAATTTTCTTAGTCAATACTCCATCTCCACAGCCTAAATCCAAGATATACTCATCTTTTTGAGGATTTAACCATTCAATCAGCTTTTCTCCGTAAACTGATACAAAACGTGCATTTTTCTCATATTTTTCCTTTTCCCAATGCTGACTTACTTTCATTTTACTCAATTCCTTTCAGTTTTTAAACTAGTAATTTTCTTTAGTAATACCTGAAATTATCCTTAATTTTTGAAAGAAACTTCAATTACATTTTTTCCCCTCTGCTCATTGCAGTGACTCCTGTTTTTGCCATTTCCAGTATTCCATAATTTTTCATTATTTCCACAAATCCCCTCAGCTTCTGCACATCTCCTGTAAGCTCTATTATTAGGGAAGTTGGAGATACATCAAGTACCTTTCCTCTATAAATATCAGCTATCTGAACAATCTGAGCCCTTGTTTCATTGTCAGATTTCACCTTTATAAGCATAAGTTCCCTTCTTATTACACCTTCTGAAGGAAATACCTTTACTTTTACTACATCAACTATTTTATACACCTGTTTCTGTATCTGGTCAAGCGATTTTGAATCTCCATCTACAGTAAGTGTCAATCTTGCATATCCAGGTTTATTTGTAACTCCTGCTGTCATTTTATTTACAAAATATCCTCTTCTGTTAAATAATGACATTATTCTGGCAACTATTCCGTTAGTATTTTTTGCAATTATAAGAATTTCGTGTTCCTTATTCATTTTCAAGCACCCCTCTCTTACCTACCATCTGAGCTACACTTGTTCCCGCCGGTATCATTGGATATACATTTTCTTCCTTTTCAACTATGCAGTTTATCAATACTCCCTCATCACTCTCTATAAGCTCTTTAAGTTTATTTTTTAAGTCTTCCTTTGTTCTCAATGTTACTGACTTAATTCCGTATGCTTCACCAATTTTTATAAAATCAGGATTATAGTCAAGATTAACAAATGAATATCTCTTGTCATTGAATATTTCCTGCCATTGTCTTACCATTCCAAGGAATGAATTGTTTATAAGCAGCACTTTTACCGGAAGATTATACTGTTTTATCATCATAAGCTCCTGAAATGTCATCTGGAATCCTCCGTCACCCACAACAAGCACTACTTTTGTACCAGGCTTTGCCACCTGGGCACCTATTGCTGCAGGAAGTCCAAATCCCATAGTTCCAGCTCCTCCTGATGTCACAATCGAATCAGGGTTTGTATAAGTCATGTACTGTGCTGTCCACATCTGATGCTGTCCAACATCTGTTACAACTATTCCATCTCCCTTAAGGATATTATTCAGTTCTGAAAGAACTTCCTGAGGAATAAGCTTGTCATCATCCACTTTTCTATAAACAAGAGGATATTCCTTTTTCCAGCCTTTAACTTTTTCCAGCCATTCATCATGTTTTAACTGTGTCAGTTCTTTATTCAGTTCAGTTAAAACATTTTTCAGGTCTCCTACTATTGGTACATCTACCTTTTTATTTTTTTCTATTTCAGCAGGATCAATGTCTATATGCAGTATTTTTGCTTTTGGACAGAATTTGTCAGGATTTCCTGTAATCCTGTCATCAAATCTTATCCCTGCCGCAATTATAAGATCTGCTTCATCTGTTGCATAATTTGCATAAACTGTTCCATGCATTCCAAGCATTCCCAATGACAGTTCATGATTTCCTGGAAATCCTCCAAGTCCAAGTAATGTCATTGTTACAGGAGCATCTATCTTTTCAGCAAATTCCTTCAGGCATCCCGATGCCTTTGATTTTAAAATTCCTGCTCCTGCTATAATTAAAGGTTTTTTTGCTTCCTTTATTAGTCTTACAGCTCTTTTTATCTGACCTGGATGTCCCTTATATGTAGGATCATACCCTTCCAGTCTGAATTCTTTTTCATATAATTTTTCAAAGTCCTGATATGTTATTTTCTGTAATTGAACATCTCTAGGAATATCAACAAGAACCGGCCCTGGTCTACCTGTTGAAGATATATAGTAAGCTTCCTTTAAAATTCTTGGCAAGTCTTCTATATTCTGTACGAGATAATTCATTTTTGTAATAGGCAATGTTATTCCCACTATGTCACTTTCCTGAAATGCATCTTTTCCCAATAACGAGCTGCTTACCTGCCCAGTTATTGCAAGTACGGGAACAGAATCCATATGTGCCGTCATTATTCCCGTAACAAGATTTGTCGCTCCCGGCCCTGAAGTGGCAAGGCATACTCCTACTTTTCCGGATACTCTTGCATATCCGTCAGCTTCATGGGCAGCCCCTTGCTCATGTCTTGCAAAATAATGTTTTATTTTGTCAAATTTGTAAATTTCATCATAAATAGGTATTACTGCACCTCCCGGATATCCAAATATATCCTCTACACCTAGTCTGTGCAGACATTCCAATACTACTCTGGCTCCATTAATCATTTCACTGCTCATTTTCCAACCGCCTTTCTTCTTTCATTTTTTATTCTATTTCCTGAGAATTCAGTCTTTTAACAACATATCCCTTCTTATTAAATTCCTCTATTATTTCTGAATATGTTCTTCACCATTTGTTTCAACTGTTACCTGCAGTTCCACATCGTGAAATCTGTTAAGATTTTTAAACTGGTTATGGTCAAGTCTTATAACGTTGGCATTATTTTCAGAAAGAATTTGCGATACAGCAACCAGCTGTCCCGGCTTATCCGGTAAGTCAACTGAGAATCTGAATATTCTTCCTCTAACAACAAGCCCTTTATTTATCATGGAAGAAATAGTCAGCACATCTATATTCCCTCCACTCAGGACTGAAACAATCTTTTTCCCTTTTTCATTAATTTTTCTAAGTGCCGCAACTGAAAGAACTCCTGCATTTTCTGCAACAATTTTATGTTTTTCAACTAACAGAAGGAAAGATTCCATAAGTTCATAGTCAGAAACTGTAATTATATCATCCACATAATTTTTTATGTAATCATAGTTTAAATCCCCTATTCTTCTGACAGCTGTACCATCTGCTATTGTATTTACTTCAGGCAGTTCCACAACTTCCCCATTTTTTAAAGCTGCTGTTGCTGAAGCCGCCCCTTCAGGTTCTACTCCAATTATTTTTATTATTGGATTTTTAAGTTTTGCCGCAAGTGCAATTCCTGAAATAAGTCCTCCCCCTCCAAGAGGAACAAGAATTATATCAGTATCCGGTAATTCCTCCAATACTTCAAGCGCAATAGTCCCCTGCCCTTCCACAACATCATCATCATTAAAGGGATGAATAAACACATATCCTTCCTTTTCCTGCAATTTTTTAGCATAGTTATATGCATCATCATATGCTTCTCCGGACAGAATAACTTCAGCACCGTACTGACGGGTTGCTTCCACCTTTATAAGCGGTGTGTATTTAGGCATTACGATAACTGCCTTAATACCAAGTTTCTGTGCGGCAAGTGCCACTCCCTGAGCATGGTTTCCTGCAGAAGAAGCTATAACCCCCTTCTTTTTTTCTTCTTCTGTAAGTTTTGCTATTTTGTTATAGGCCCCTCTTAACTTAAACGAACCTGTTCTCTGTAAATTTTCAGGTTTAATATAGACATCATTCCCCGTTTCTTTTGAAAAAACTGAACTGTGAATTAATTTTGTCTTGGTAATTACAGTATTCAGTCTTTCCCTTGCTTCCATAAAATCATAAAGTTTATGCAATTCTTTCACCTTCTTTTTCTTTTTCTTTTTCTTTTTCTTTTTTCAGTTTCCTAATTTAAAAATTCATCATACATTAATCTAATATTTCAATTGCACCTTCTGCAGCAGAAGATACATGTATCGCATATTTTTTCAGATATCCTTTTACTTCAATTTTAAATGGTTCCAATTTAGCTTTTCTAGCTTCAATTTCTTCATCTGAAATCTTTATATTAATTTTTCTGTTTGGAATATCAATTTCAACAATATCTCCATCCTGAACTATTGCAATATTTCCACCTGAAGCGGCTTCCGGTGAAACATGACCGATTGAAGCCCCTCTTGTTGCTCCTGAAAATCTTCCATCAGTAATCAATGCAACATCCTTATCAAGTCCCATTCCTGCAATCATTGCTGTCGGTGATAACATTTCCCTCATTCCAGGTCCACCTTTTGGTCCTTCATATCTAATAACTACCACATCTCCAGCTATAATTTTTCCACCAACAATGGCATCTACCGCTTCTTCTTCGCTATTAAATACTTTCGCAGGTCCTGAATGCTGCAGCATATCCGGTGCAACAGCTCCTTCTTTTACAACGCATCCGTCCGGTGCCAGATTTCCTTTTAATACAGCAATTCCTCCAGTTTGATACGCCGGCTTGTCCCAAGGCTTGATTACATCATCATCGTTAATGTACGCTTCCCTTGCCAGTTCCCCTTGAGTCTGAAGTGCCACTGTCTTGGCATTTTCATGTAATCTTCCATTTTCAAGCATTCTTTTCATAACTCCAGTAACTCCTCCGGCTCTGTATAAATCTTCTATAAAATGCTCTCCGGAAGGTGATAACTTACAAATTTGACGTGTTTTCTGAGCTATTTCATTGAAGTCATCTAAAGTCAACTTAATTCCGGCTTCATGTGCTATTGCAGGTAAATGTAACGCCGTATTTGATGATCCACCTAATGCCATGTCTACTGCAACTGCATTTTCAAATGCTTCCCTTGTTAAAATATCACTTGGTCTCAAATCTGCTTTTAAAACTTCCATAATTTGCATCCCTGCTTTTTTAGCAAGTCTTGCCCTTTCTGAAAATACTGCAGGAACCGTTCCATTTCCAGGAAGTCCCATTCCAAGTGCTTCTGTAAGACAGTTCATTGTATTTGCTGTATACATTCCTGCACATGAACCGCATGTAGGACACGCCATTTCTTCAACTGAATTCAATTCTTTTTTTAGTAATTTTCCCAGTATTATATGAACCAACCGCTTCAAATACATTACTTAGCCCTATTTTTCTTACCTTTGTAAACTCCTGCAAGCATTGCCCCCCCGCTTATAAATATTGCAGGAATATTCAATCTTGCCGCGGCAATCAGCATTCCAGGTACCACTTTATCGCAGCTTGGCATAAATACAATCGCATCAAACGGAGTTGCCATGGCAACTGCTTCAATCGAATCTGCAACTATATTTCTTGTTACCAGTGAATATTTCATCCCAATATGGTTCATTGCAAGTCCGTCACAAATTCCAATTGTATTAAATTCCATTGGAACTCCTCCAGCCATTCTGATTCCATCTTTTACCGATTGAACCAGATCCTTCAGATGAACATGGCCAGGTATTATTTCATTAAATGAATTTGCAATCCCAATTATCGGTTTATCCATTTCCTCATTTACAAACCCCAATCCCTTTAACAGTGATCTATGCGGTGCCCTCGCCGCACCTTTTGTCAAGTTGTTACTTCTTTCTTTTCCTTTTGCTGTCATCGATTTCACTCTCCTAATTTTATTTAATCCTTAATTTTTTAACAGAATATTTTCTAAAATAAAAGGCGATCTGTTCAAATCGCCTTAAAAAAGTCTATAATTAAGATTTATATTTCCTAAGATTTTTTTTGGAATAACTGCAATTCATGATTTTCTGTTACGAATACATATTAACAATTTTAATAATAGTCTTTTCTCATTATTACTGATTCCATTTCAAAATCATTCCTGGAAACTTTCAAGGCTGAAAATTGTAATTTTTTTCACGACTATGAGTCCTAGAATTTGAATATTAATTATGAGTAATAATATGACTAAAATTAATGTTAATGACATTTTTTTCCTCCTTCATTTCATGAATTTTCAAATTATTTACTAGATTATTGTATCAAAAAAATAACTATTAATGTAAAAATATAGGTTTTTTTATATCATTAATATATCTCATAAATTATTGTATTCCTTATTTTTCTAGACTTCTAAAACATAAAACTACCTGAAAATATTTTCCAGGTAGTCTCGGTATACTATTATTGTTCTCTAGCTACTACTTTTATTTCAACTCTTCTGTTTTGTGCTCTTCCAGCTTCTGTAGAGTTACTTGCTATTGGCTGTCTGCTTCCATATCCAACAGAAGTTATTCTTGAACTTTTTACTCCTTTTGAGATTAAGTAAGATGATACAGAAGAAGCTCTGTTTCTTGAAAGAGGTTCATTTATTGAATCATTCCCAGTACTGTCAGTATGTCCTGATACAATTATATCACTGTCAGTGTATTTCTGTAATACTTCAGATACTCTGTCAAGCAGATCTTCAAATTTTGGCTTTATTATACTGCTATTTGTATCAAATGTGATATTTTCAGGAGCTACAAGTCTTATTTCCCCTTGACCTGTTCTTTCAACTTCTACGCCTGAGCCTTTTAATTTAGTTTTCAACTCTTTCTCCTGTCTGTCAAATATATTTCCTATAGCCGCTCCTACCGCTGCCCCTCCAGCTGTTCCTATAACTGTTCCTTTTGTATCTTTTCCTATTGCTTGGCCTATTACAGCACCTGCTGCAGCTCCTATTCCGGCACCTACTCCTGTCTTACTTACTTTTGTTGTTCCGTCACTTGCTGTTGTACAAGATACTACAAGTAACATTGATAACATAAATATTGTTAATAACTTTTTCATTTTTATCCCTCCTAATGTTTACCATTTTGATTTGAAGAAAGTATATTCTACAAACACATCCTTTTCTGTTTGTTTTAACTTTGAAATGAATTTGTTGTTGTAATTCCCTTTAAACGTGATATAATAATGGCTACATTACTATAAGATGTAATTGTAAAATTAAAGGAGAAAAACTTTCATGAAAATATATATTGCACCAATGGCAGGAATTACTGACTATTCCTTTAGAAAAATACTGGAAAAGTTTAGTCCTGACCTTCTTTTTACTGAAATGGTAAATGCACACCTTCTTGCCACCAATGATAAAACCACAGAAAAAGAACTTTTGAAATGTGATAATTTTCAAAATACAGGAACACAGGTTTTCGGAAGTGATGAAGAAGAAATTGTATATTCATTTCAGAAACTCGAAAAAATGGGCTTTAAAAAAATCAATCTCAATATGGGATGTCCCCAGCCAAAAATCATAAAAAATGGTTCAGGTTCTGCACTGCTTCCCAATACTGAATTTGTTGAGAAAATTTTATACAGATTGAAAAATATTCTATCAGACAGTACAAGAATTTCAATAAAAATACGTATAGGATATAAGGATTTTTCTGATCCTGAATTTTATTTAAATCTTGCAAATAAATACTCTCTTGATTTCATCTGTGTTCATGGGCGTACACAGGAACAAATTTATGGTGGAAGTGCCAACTGGGATATTGTCAGTCAGCTTTCTTTTCTTCCAAGAAATACTGATTTTATTGGAAATGGAGATTTATTTGAACCGCATGATATCATTCAGAAAATAAAAAATTCAAACTTGGATGGAATTATGCTTGCACGTGGTGTTATTGGAAATCCATGGCTTGTTTCTCAAACAAGGGAACTTATTCAACAGGGAAAAATTTCATCTGTTCCTGATTTTTTTGAAGTAAAGTCCACTCTTTTAGAACATCTGGAACTTTTATTAGAAAAATAAGGGGGCAATAACTGCATCCATGGAAATAAATAAATTTATAAAACCTTATTTTTAAGCCTTTTCACAATGAAAAAAACTAGCTGAAAAGCTTAATAAAAATCATCGTTGAAAAAAATCTTGAAAAATAAAAATTGAGTTAATCTCCTCATTATAAAAAAAGTTATATTCATTTTGTATTTTATTCAGATTTTCTTTTATAAATCCTGTATATTAAAACTTTGAAAAGCAAATAAATATTGACTTTTTTCTACTATTTACTTTTTAAAAAAATAAGATATACTAATACTAGACTATATTAGGAGGTTAACATTATGGACAGGGAAAACTCATCTACAAATAATAACAGCGGCAGAATAAGGGAGCTTATTTCCCGTCTTGATGCGGAACATCGTTTAACTGTTTCTGAATATGAGGAAGTTTTAAAAAACCGTACAGAAGAAGATGAAAAATTTGCACAGGAGCTGGCTTTAAAGTGGAGAAAAAAAATTTATGGAAATGGAGTTTACATAAGAGGGCTCATAGAATTCACAAATTATTGTAAAAATAATTGCCATTACTGCGGTATTCAAAGCTCAAATCGTGAAGTGGAACGTTACCGTCTTACTAAGGAAGATATTCTTTCCTGCTGTGAAGAGGGATATAAGCTGGGATTTCGTACTTTTGTACTGCAAGGTGGGGAAGATCCCTATTTTACAGATGAAAGAATGGTGGATATAATTAAATCCATGCGTGAAAATTATCCTGACTGTGCTATTACAATATCTATTGGAGAAAGAACAAAAGAATCTTACAAAGCTTTTTTTGATGCAGGTGCAAATAGATATCTGCTCCGCCATGAAACAGCAGACAGGGAACATTATAGTATTTTACATCCTAAGGAACTTTCATTTGATAAACGTAGAGAATGCCTAGGATATCTAAAGGACATAGGATTTCAGGTAGGTTGTGGATTCATGGTAGGTTCCCCTGGACAGACTTACCATACTCTTGCTGAAGATTTATACTTTATACAGGAATTTCAGCCTGAAATGTGTGGTATCGGACCTTTTATTCCACAGCATTCCACAATTTTTGCAGATAAAAAACAGGGTAAACTGTCAGAAACGCTTTTTCTTCTTTCACTTTTAAGATTGATTAAGCCAAACTTGCTCATTCCATCTACTACCGCCCTTGGAACTATTCATCAAAATGGACGTGAAATGGGAATTGAAGCAGGTGCAAATGTTGTCATGCCAAATTTATCTCCTGTTTCAGTCAGAAAAAAATATTCACTCTATGATAACAAAATATGTACAGGAGATGAAGCTGCCCAGTCAGTGAAATCTCTCAATCAACGTATGTCTTCTATTGGATATGAACTTGTTACTAATCGTGGAGATATAAAAAAATAAATTTAAAAATTGTACTGCACCCAAAATCTTTGATACAAGATTAGAGGTGCAGTTTTTATGAGCAAATTAACAGTTTTCTATTTTACCAGTTTTAATTCAATATAAAAAGAACATATACTTATCCAATAAACTTATCTATATCGAATTAAGCATATGTTCCATAAAATAATTTCTATTTAACTTTTATTTGACTATTTAGGCGATACTAAAATCTTAACTTGACTTTTCTCTTTTACAAGAGCTTCGAATCCTTCTTCAACTATATCATCTAATTTAATTCTCTTAGTTACAAGAAGATCTTTCGAGAAGTATCCTTGTCCCATTAATTCAAGAACTTTAGGGAATACATCACGGTAAGCAATAACTCCTTTCATTGTTTTTTCCTGAATTACTATTTCATTTGGATGAATTGTTGCAGGTTTTTCCCAAATACTTACAACTACAAGTTCTCCTCCTTTTTCTGCAACTTCAAGAGATTGCGGAAGTACTACTGGAACTCCTGTTACTTCAAATGATACATTAACTCCTCCATTAGTTTGTCTTCTAATTGATTCTACAGCATCTTCTTTTGCAGGATCTACTATTATTGCTCCTAATTCTTTTGCTTTTGCTTGACGTTCAGGCGATAATTCTACTGCATATATTCTTGATGCCCCTGCCGCTCTTAATGCATCTATAACTAATAATCCTATAGGACCGCAACCAAATACTGCTGCTGTATCCCCGGCTTTTATTCTACTTTGTCTTACTGCATATAATCCAACTGCTGCTGGTTCTGTTAAAGCTCCTTGTTCAAAATCTACATTTTCCGGTAATTTGTGAGCCTGATCCTCATTTACAACAACGTATTCAGAGAATCCTCCTCCTCCACCAGCTAATCCTATGAAGTTTAAGTTAGGATCTAAGTTGTATTTCCCTTTTAATCCATCTTTTGCGTGGATGGGTTCTACAGTAACTCTATCTCCAACTTTAAATTTAGTTATTTCAGGACCAACTTCTACAACTTCTCCTGAAAATTCGTGTCCCATAACTAAAGGCGCTTTTTCTCCTGTATATGGATGTGGTTTATCTACTGGAATAAAAATAGGTCCTCCCAAATATTCATGCAAATCACTTCCACAGATTCCGCAATATTTTACTTCAATCTTAATTTGATTTGCTTTTGGTTGAGGTATTTCCAGTTCTTCAACCCTTACATCATTTCTGTTGTGCCATCTAGCCGCTTTCATTTTTGCCATTTACATCGCCTCCTATATTCTTCTCCATATATTATACCTCTATTTCTATTTATTTCAATAGCAAAATTTTTAAATTTCCAAAGTTATTTTTTTCGTTAATTCAAACATTTGATTTTAACCTAAAAAAACTGTATTTTTCCTTTTTTTCTGAGAAAAATACAGTTTAATATTATTTAAAAATTCATCTAACACTTTTTTTCTGTTCCTCTGTAAGAACACTTCTAATTTTTTCATTTCTTTCTGCCCTAAGTCCTTCGAATTCTCTTGAAAAATCTTCTTCCGATAGGAATTTTTCCTTAAGTTTTCTTACTTCCCTCTTAAAATCCCTGTCATATTTCAAAAATATCTGCCTTCTGCTCATTCTTTAATTCTAAATTATCCAGCAAGTTTTTGATTTTATCATTTTTTTCTTCAAATTCGATTTTTTTACTGTTTATATAGTCATTATACAGTAAAAGCTGGTCATATGATAAAATTTTTGCTATTTCTTCATATCTTTTGCTTTCTATTTCTGATAATTTTTCTTTTTTCGTTTCATACTTTTTAAGCATTCCGTTTACACCTTCTGCTCTTTTCTGATATCTGTCAAACACTTTTGAGAGCTGTTTCTGCTGCTGTGAAGTTGCATTAACAGCCTTATAGATTTCAGCCTTTGAGATTTTCACAGTATAAACTTTCTGGTAGTAGTCTTCATATGAATATAGAAAACTGTTTATGCTCAACATTAATGCACATAAAAATAATATTTTTTTCATATATCGCCTCATTTATAATAATTTTTTTATTATTATAACATTTTTTTCAATTATTTTGTAGAGTTATAATTTGGAGCTTCTTTTGTTATTATAACATCATGCGGATGACTTTCCTTCAATCCTGCATTTGTTATTCTTACAAATTTTCCATTTTCTTTTAACTCTTTAATCGTAGGTGTTCCGCAATACCCCATTCCAGATCTTAATCCACCGCACATTTGATATACTGTATCCTTCAATGCCCCTTTAAATGGAACCATTGATTCTATTCCTTCAGGAACTAATTTTTCTGTTGCAGATTCAAGCTGGAAGTATCTGTCGCTGCTTCCTCTCTTCATTGCAGCAAGTGATCCCATTCCTGCATATGTTTTGTATTTTCTTCCGTTATAAAGAATTTCTTCTCCAGGCGCTTCCTGAGTACCTGCCAGAATTCCTCCAAGCATTACACAATCTGCTCCTGCCGCTATTGCCTTCACTATATCCCCTGAAAGTTTTATTCCACCATCGGCGATTACTCCTACACCTTTTTCCTTACATACATCTGCTACTTCCATTACAGCCGTAATTTGTGGAACTCCAACTCCTGCAACAACTCTCGTAGTACAGATTGATCCAGGTCCAACTCCTACTTTTACTGCATTTACTCCGGCATCTATAAGTGCAAGCGCAGCTTCCTTAGTAACTATATTTCCTCCAATCAGGTCAAGATCAGGAAATGTTTTTCTTATTTCCCTTATTCTTTCTACTACTCCTCTTGAATGGCCATGAGCTGAATCCACTGTTACTATGTCAACTCCGGCATCTACAAGAGCCTGTATTCTTTTAATTGTATCGCTTCCGATTCCTACAGCCGCTCCGACTCTCAATCTTCCATGGGAGTCTTTACATGCGTTAGGATAATTTATTATGTTATCAATATCCTTTATTGTAATTAAACCTTTCAGTTTATTCCCCTCTACAATTGGAAGTTTTTCTATTCTATGTTCAAGAAGAATTGATTTTGCTTCTTCAAGAGTAGTTCCTACAGGTGCTGTTACAAGATTTTCCTTTGTCATTATATCTGTAACTTTTACTGATAAATCTTCTCTGTACTTTAAATCTCTGTTTGTAATTATTCCCTTTAAATTACCTTCTTTATCTACAATAGGTAATCCTGAAATTTTGTATTCCTTCATCAGATTATTTGCTTCCTGCAATATTGCATCTTCCCTTAAAGTTATCGGATTAGTAATCATACCGCTTTCATATCTCTTTACCTTTGAACTTCCTCAGCCTGTCTTTCAATAGTCATATTCTTATGAATAAAACCTATTCCACCTTCCCTTGCTATTGCTATGGCAAGAACAGCTTCAGTTACCGTATCCATAGCCGCACTCATAATAGGGATGTTCAGTTCCAGTTTTTCTGTAACCTTTGTTTTTAGTGACACTTCGTGAGGTAATACTTCAGATGCCTGAGGAATTAACAATACATCATCAAATGTAAGACCTTCAGAAATTACAATTTTGTCTTTTTGACTCATTTCAAAATCCTCCTTCTTATTTTCTCTGTTTTCAGTTGATAAATATTTTTTTAATATGAATAAAAAAATATATTGATATGTTAATAAAATTATATTATTCTATCACAAATTTATCAATAATTTCAATTATTTTTTTCCAATATTTCCTATTCATTTTTTTATACTTTTCCCATAATATTTTTTTTACCAAAGTTATAATTAAAAAAATTTATCTTGACATCAATAACACAAATCATTATAATAGAGCAGAATAATTTTATAGAAATAGGAGATTTGAGAAGAAAATGAAATACAACGTTATAAAAACTACAAAAGAATATGCGGTTATTACACTTGGAGTATTTATATTATCAGTCGGGCTGCAATTTTTCTTTTTCCCGAATAAGATAGCCAGCGGAGGAATTACAGGGTTTGCCCTAATTATGACCCACATGTTTAACATACCCAGCAGTATTATTGTTACAATCGGTAACGTCATATTATTTTCCATGGCATTTGTAATGATAAGCGGACAATTTGGAATTAAAAGCATTTATGCAACTATACTTTTATCACTTTTTTTAGGACTATTTGAAAAATTTGCTCCTAATCATGCTTTTACAGACGACTTAATATTAGCAACTATATTTGGAAGTGTTTTTGCAGCTATTGGAACTTCAATGCTTTACATGTATGAAGCCTCTACTGGAGGAACTTCAATAATTGGAAAAATTATCCAGAAGTATTTACACATAGGATATGGAATGTCTAATTTTATGGTAGACGCCACTGTTACAATTCTTGCCATGTTCTCTTTTGGTATTGAATTGGCGCTTGTAGGTTTGCTAAGTGTCTACTTTACAGGTTTTCTAACTGATAAACTAATTGACGGATTTTACTCAAGTAAACAGGTTATGGTAATAACATCGCAGAAAGACCTTGTTATAAACTACATTCTGAAGGACTTTGACAGAGGATGTACAATCCTTAAAGCAGTTGGAGGATATTCAGGGGCTGAAAGAGATATTCTTCTTGTTATACTTGATAGAAGACAGTTTATTGCATTAAGAAAATTTTTAAAGGAAAATGATCCACGTGCCTTCGTAACAGTTACAGAAACTTCGAAAGTTTTTGGGGAAGGATTTAATCAGCTGCATTAAAAATTAATAATATTAAATAAAAGGGGCTGTCTCAAAATAGTAAAAATATAATGATAAAAACTATATTTTATTCATTTACTAAAACTTTACTCATATAAAACAGTCATTCATTAAGGAAAAGTCAAAAACTCGCCTAAAGGCTCAGACAGATGACTTTTCCTAATTTTATTTCCTGTTTTATATTGTAAAATTTTAAATAATTCAAAAATATAGTTTTCACATTGTTTTTTAAATTTTTTTGAGACAACCCTTTTATTTTACATTATCACCTTGTAATTAGGACAAGGAATTATCCTTTTTTCTCATTTAATTTTATTATTTCTATAATTGTATCTGTTGCCTGTACCATGCTTTCAAGTGCAACAAATTCATATTTTCCATGGAAATTTTCTCCACCAGCAAATATATTTGGTGTAGGAAGTCCCATAAATGAAATTTTTGAACCGTCAGTACCACCACGAATAGCTTTTATAATAGGTTTGATTCCAAGATTTTCCATAGCTTCTCTTGCAATTTCCACTACATTCATGTGATTTTTTATAACTTCCCCCATATTGTAATACTGATCCTTCAAGCTTACTTTTACTGTTCCTTCTCCATATTTTTCATTTATTTTTTTAGCGACATCTTCTGCAAATTTTTTCTTTGCAAGGAATTTTTCCTTATCATGATCTCTTAGAATATATGTCAGTTCAGCGTCTTCAATTGTTGTTTTCATTCTTTCAAGCAGATAGAACCCTTCATATCCTTCTGTTTTTTCAGGAACTTCATCTGCCGGGAACAATGAAGCCAGTTCAACTGCAATTGTATTTGCATTTACCATTTTACCTTTTGCAGTTCCCGGATGTACACTTTTCCCCTTTATTGTAAAAATTGCTTCTGCCGCATTGAAACTTTCATATTCCAGTTCCCCTACAGGTCCTCCGTCCATTGTGTAGGCAAAGTCTGCATTAAATTCTTTTACATTAAAGTTGTCTGCTCCTCTTCCTATTTCTTCATCAGGTCCAAAAGCTACCCTTACATCTCCATGTTTAATTTCAGGATGATTTTTAAGATATTTTACAGCTTCTATAATTTCCACTATTCCTGATTTGTCATCTGCACCAAGAAGTGTAGTTCCGTCTGTAGTAATAAGTGTTTTTCCTACATAATTTTTCAAATTTGGAAATTCATCCACATGCATTGTTATTCCTAAATCCTTATTTAGCACTATGTCTTTTCCGTCATAGTTTTCAATTATCTGAGGATTTATATTTACAGCATTAAAATCTGCTGTATCCATATGGGCAATAAATCCTATTACAGGAACTTTTTTATCTGTATTTGATGGTAATGTACCATTTACAAAGCAAGCATCATTTATAAATACATTTTCAAGCCCTATTTCCTCCAGTTCAGCCTTCAGCATTTTTGCAAATTCTACCTGTGTCTGCGTTGTTGGTATTGTTTCACTTTCATCATTTGATCTTGTTTCAATTTTTACATACTTCAAAAATCTTTCTTTTAATGTATCATACATTTCAATTTCCTGCCTTTCTTTATTTAAATGTTAGTTTTATCCTTTTTTTTAGTATACCCTATTATACTAATTATTTCAAATTTATATTTTATCATAAAAAAATGTACCTCCAACCCTTGTTAAGTTTTTTTGGTACATTTTCTATTTTTTTAGTTATTTTTTTATATTATAATAAAAAAACTATAATAATATTTTTGATACTCTCGGTGCCTTATGTTCTTCTCCTGTAACTGAAATTTCTATTACCTTCACTTTATATTTTACTTTTTCATTTTCTCCTGTGAACTCTAGAATATTTTCAGGTACTACAGAATCTTTTATCTCATCTTTACGTTTATTAATTCTTTGCTGTATTTCAGGATTTTTAATAATTTTGTCAACAATTTCCGGCATATTGACTTTTATAAGTTCTTTATTATCTTCAATTTTTCCGTCATAAACAGCAATTCCTTCCTGTGAAAGTTTTACAGGGTACTTTCCAAAAAATTCTTTTACATTGTTATTATCTGTAAAATAGCTTTCCAGATTAGTAATTGCATAATCATATTCCTTCACTTCTTCTATACCGTTATACTGACTAACTAAAACATTTTCATTTATTCCGAATGTTACAAAATAGCTGTCTCCTATTGATCCAAAATCAGAATATTGATACCATGCAGTGTCTATCCCAAGGCTTTTCTCAAATTCTTCCCTGTCTTTATAAGGTTTTCCATCTGCTTTTCCAAAAGGCTTAAGATTTTCTATATCATTTCTTCTATCATTAATTCCTAAAATATAGTTTAGCACATCTGTAACTTCATACTTCTTTTCTTTGGCCAATTCAGGTTTTTTTACAAGTTTTCCATCCTTTAGAAGACCATGTTTAACAAGTATTTTTTCAAACCTTTTATTTTGACTCATAAGAGTAATTCTTCTATTGTTTACAGGAGTGAAAACACTAATATACACAACTGTAATAAGGGAAATCAGTATGACACTCAGCCTTGCCTTGAAAATACTGCTTACCATACAGAATATAAGCCAAATTGCCAATAAAACTACAAAATATCTTGAAGGTGTCACTCCATACTGGGAAATTCTTTTTGATATTGAAACTATTGAAAGTACCAGTAGCGGAAGCGAAGCAAAAGGAAAATACTTTTTAAATACTCTTGCCACCGAATCTTTTTTCGCCATAGGAGTTACCATTATCATTATAAACAGGCTGAAAATTGTATACCATAGAATCAGGTGGGATACAAGTCCCTGTGGCCAGCTTCTAGTTATAAGCATTTTACCAAAATATACATATAAAATACCTGTATATGTTGTTATTAACGGTATTACAATAAAAATATATCAGAAATTTGAAAAATTTTTATGAATTTCATAATTTTCTAAACTTTCATCAACTTTTTTTAAGTTTTGAAAGAAAAAATATTACTGAAAATACAAATACTACAAATAGCCATGTTTCAATGTATATGTTGCTATCCAATTTTATTAGTGAAAGTCCATCAATTGTAGCAAATACGGCAATTAGTCCTAAGAATAAAACTACTGAAAAATAATATAGTGACTGTTTTATCAACAATAACACTCTGAAAATATTTTTCTTCCTCATCTTTTTTTCCTATAACTGGTACAAGCAGGAAACAAAGGAAAAATATTATCCCTGTTGCCATCAATTGCTCCAAACTATCTAAAGTAGAGCTGCTATTTTTACCGGATAAATAATAAAATCTGTAGAAAATTATGAAAACAAGTGTAATCAGTGCATTTACAGATCTTATTACCCATCTATTTTTCCCTGAAAGATATTTTTCCCTTGACAGTTCCAATGCTAAAGTTAAAGGAATACTCATTCCTAGCAGAATTACCATTTTATGCAGTTCATTTAGCAGATTTTCATTTTTTAACTCAGGATTTTCTACAAGATAAACTGAAAGTATAAAAACCACTACACTGCAAAAAAACTGTCAATGGAAACCTTTCAATTGCTTTTTTTCATATCAGGTAAAAAAACTTTTTTTATTTTTTTCTTTTATTTTTAGACATAGAAATTTCTCCCTTCTATTTATTTTTTTCTATTTTACTACTTTAAGCTTAAAGAAAAAAATGAAAAATTTCAAAATTTTTTTATAATATAAATAAAAAGGAGAAATCATACTAAAATATACCTTTATACTTTTCAGTATTTATTTTTCTGTATCCTTCATTTTATAAAAAGCATCTATTTTTTCAGTTTTTTTATTTCAATTTCCAGTTTATCAAGCAGAAGATCAAACTGTTTTGCAACTTCTTCTATTGCAGTTTTTTTAGATAAATCAACTCCCGCTTTTTTTAAGCTGGTTCATTGGGAAGTCACTTCCTCCTGAAGAAAGAAGGCCTATATATTTTTTCAATGCCGCATTTCTTTTCTTTTCATCCTTTTCTTTGATTATCTTATCGTAAAGTATTGCCGATGATGCAAAACAAGTTGCATACTGGTATACATAGAAAGGAGAGTTAAAGAAGTGTGGAATTCTTGCCCACAGCACATATAGCAGTTCTTCCTTTTCAACATTTTTTCCATAATATTCATCAAATAATTTTTCTATAATTCCTGTTAAAACTTCAGCAGTTACAGGCTCACCTTTTTCCACCAGCTCATGTGCCTGATATTCATAGTCTGCAAGAAGTGCCTGAAAATAGAATGTTCCTACTATATTTCCTATTTCCTGTTCAAGCAGTGCTATTTTTTCAACAGGATCTTCAGTATTTTCAAGCATGTAGTCAAGTAGAAGTTTTTCATTAAATGTTGAAGCTACTTCAGCCACAAATATTGTATAATCAGAAGTTGAAAATGGCTGATTTTCATCAGAATAAAGTGTATGTAAAGTATGACCAAGCTCATGTGCCAAAGTAAATACACTGTCCAATGTTTTATTATAATTTAAAAGCATGTAAGGGTGTACACCGTAAACTCCGGCTGAATATGCTCCACTTCTTTTACCTTTTGCTTCAAAAACATCAAGCCAGCCTTCACTTATCGCCTTTTTCATTTTTTCCGTATATTCTTCTCCAAGAGGAGCTACTGATTTTAACACTATTTCTTTAGCATCATCATATTCATAGTCCTTGTCAAATTCAACAAGATTTATCGAACCGTCATAATTATGATATTTTTTCAGACCTAATATTTTTTTTCTTAACTTCAGGTATCTCTTTAAAGGTTCCGTATTTTTTTTCGCAGTATTTATAAGATTTAAATAAACCTTTTCAGGAATATTGTTTCCTTCCAGAAAACTTGATAAAAAAGTTTCATAATTATGGGATTTCATTGCCGCTATATCCCTCTGTAAAAGTGAATTATACACTGCCGCAATTGTATTTTCCCTTTTCCTGTATAATCCATAATAATTTTCAAACATCAGTTTTCTATCTTCCTGGTTTCTATTTTTAGTCAATACTTTTCCATAATTTGCAGGCGTTGCCTCAACTTCTTCACCTGTACTTAATTTTATTGTTGGCCATTCCACATCAGTTACAGTTATTTCAGAATATATCGTTCTCGGTGCTGACATATATGAACTGTAAAATGAAAGAAGTTTACTTTCATTTTCCTTCAGTATATGTTCCTGAAGCCTGAATAGGTTTTCCACTCCAAATCTGTAATCTGAAAATTCCTTTTTAACTATCCATTTTTCTATTTTTTCCCTATTATTTATAAGTTCAGAATTTATCCATGACAGTTCTGTATTTATTTTTGCAAATAGAAACTGTACCTTCTGAAAATTTTCCACAGCATCCTTATCAAGTGAATTTAAATCCCTTGCCAATTGTGGATAACGATACAATTTGTAAGAAATTTTATCCATTTCCTCCTGTTTCTTAAAAAATTCAAGTAAAGCTTTTTCCTCCCCTAGTTTTCCTTTGTATGAAACCAGCTCTTCAGCCTGTTTTTCGACTTTTTTATAATCTTTTCCCCATTCTTTATAATCTTTATAGATATCACTCAAGTTCCATTTATATTCTTTACCTATTTCCTGTTCTTTTTTCTTAGTTACCTTTACTGTTCCTTTTTCCTTCACTGTTTTTTTACATGTACTTTTTTTCATATTATCTCTTTCCTCCAAACTTCATATACAAAAATATTACCAATGCAATTGGTATAACATATATAACTACTGATAAAAAAGCATTAAGTGCAACTTTTAGAAATGCTATTATAACAACTATTATCAGTGCATAAATTAAGCTCTGTGTTAACATCTGCATATTGTTTTTTGGTGTTACATCTCTCATTTTTATATACCTCCCACCATATTAATTTTTTTATATTTATTTTGTAGCCCTTATTTAAATATACTTCTTTATTAAAAGCCTTTCCTTCCCTTTTTTTGTTTCCCCTCTGTCTGAAAAGAGCCTATATTTTCCATATCCTCTTATTGTTATAACAGAATCCATTTCAAGCATTTTCGACTTATCCTTTTCAGGCGAATAATCTACGAGAACTTTCCCCTTTTCAATCGGTTCTATAACCTTTGTCCTTGATAAATTTGTTATTGCAGACACTATACTGTCCAGCCTTTTAGAAGGAACTGTAATTATTTTATCATCAAATTTATATTTTGGAAGATTTTCCTTATCATCAAGGGAAATTTTCCTCACTTTACATGGAGCCTTTCCTATCTGTTTCAGTTCGCTTAATATATGGCCTGATATCTTTTCTGAAACAGGAATATATCCTCTGTCATCTTCAAGTATCAGGTCCCCCATAAGTTCCCTTTTTATATTAAGCCCCATAAGGCTTCCAAGAAAATCCTTATGCTCATATTCCCTAAATTTTGAATTTATTTCTATTTCAAGTAGTGTACATGGAAACTCGGCATTTCCTTCATCAATATCAAATCCGGCAGGAATGAATCCTATCTGCCTTCTATCGCTGTCTTGAAATATTCCAGCTGTTACAACTTTAACTCCATCAAATTTTTCTGTCAGTTTTTTCCAAAAGTTTGGTGTATAAAATTCCTCAGTAAAACTTACTATTTCATATTTTTTTGCAATTTCAAAAGTATTGTAAAGCTTACTCGCTTCATACTCCATCTCCTGCGGAAACTGTTTTAAAAATATTTCTTTCTTCATTTTATTTCCTCATTTAAACATTTTATTTTCCTATCCCTATTTTAACATAAACCATTAAAAAATAGTATAGAATATTCTTTTTATTCAGAATGGTGGATATTAATTCCTGTATTCTCAATCTGAATAGTCATATGAAAAAAATATTATGCACTGCCAGTTTTTCCTTTATTTCATTTATTATCCTGTAATTATTATATTTTTCATAATTATTCAGCAGAATATGGGCTGTTAATGAAATTTCCTCATTGTCATTTTTTTCCAGACATGAAGTTCATGTATATTTTCAATTCCATCTATACTTAAGATTTCATTTTTTTAATATTTCTAAACTAACTTCTGACGGAACAGCTTCCATTAATATGAAAAAAAGCTTCCTTTGCTATTCTGTAACCTCCTATGAATATTATAACTGAAATTACAACACTCATAATTATGTCAATATATACAAAAATCTGTAAAAATATATAATTATACTTGAAATAATTACACCTACTGAATTTAGTAAATCCCCAAGAAAATGAAGCATTGCCGACTTTATGTTTATATTATTTTCCTCTTTTGTTGAAGAAAATAAAATCCATGTTATAACTATGTTAAATATAAGTCCAATTAATGCTATAAAAAACATGCTTCCAAAGTCTATTTCCCTTGGATTAAAAAATCTTATTACAGATTCATATATCATTCCAACAGCAATAAGCATAAGAACTATTCCATTCAGAAAAGCCACAACCACTTCAAGCCTTAAAAATCCGTAAGTAAATTTTTCAGTAGGCTTTTTCGTTTCAAAGTATATGGCAACCATGCTTGCTCCCAATGCCAGAACATCAGAAAACATATGAAATGAATCTCCCACAAGGGAAAGTGAATTTGAAAACAGACCTCCGAAAAGCTCCATCAAGGCAAAAAATAATGTCAGGAATAATGTAACATACAGTGTCTTTTTTTGATTTTTTTCTGAATCTTAAAATGATTTTTATGATGAAAGCTGCTACTCACTATTTTCTGTATCGCCATTTTTCCCACCTCCGTAAAATTGAATTTTTTCTATAAATCAATTATATCATTGATTGATTATAAAAAACAGAAATAAAATTACAACTATTATAAAACCTTTTTCCAAGTCTAAATATTTTATATTTTATTAAGTATTTTTAAAAACAGCCCCTTTCGGAGCTGTCATATATTTTAAATTTATTATTCTCATCATTTATAAAAATTGATAACTGATATTATGCAAAGAACATTTTCAGGTCATCTTCAACATTTGTTATGCTTCCTAATCCAAATTGCTCATTTAGAAGTTTTGCAACATTTGGTGAAATAAATGCAGGTAAAGTTGGTCCTACATGTATATTCTTAATTCCAAGATACAGTAATGCAAGAAGTACTATTACAGCCTTCTGTTCATACCATGCAATGTTGAACTCTATTGGAAGGTCATTTATATCATTTGCATTGAAGATTTCTTTAAGCTTTAATGCCACTACAGCCCATGAATAAGAATCGTTACATTGTCCTGCATCAAGAACTCTAGGTATTCCGTTAATATCTCCTAAACCAAGTTTATTATATCTGAATTTTGCACATCCTGAAGTCAGTATAACTGTATCTTTTGGTAATTTTTCTGCAAATTCTGTATAATAAGATCTTCTAGCCATTCTGGCATCGCAACCGCTCATTACGATAAATTTCTTAATAGCTCCTGATTTTACTGCTTCTACAACTTTATCAGCTACTGCAAATACCTGACCGTGTGCAAATCCTCCAACAATAGTTCCAGTTTCAATTTCTTTAGGAGCTTCACATTTTTTAGCAAGTTCGATAACTTCTGTATAGTCTATCTTACCATTTTCATCAGCTTTAAGCTTTTTCCATCCAGGATATCCTGCAGCATTCAATGTAAATATTCTGTCATTATAAGTTGAATTCGGTCTTGGAGGAACTATACAGTTTGTAGTAAATACAACCGGTCCGTTGAATGTTTCAAATTCAGTTACCTGATGATACCATGCATTTCCGTAGTTTCCTACAAGGTGTTTATATTTCTTTAATTCAGGATAATAGTGGGCAGGAAGCATTTCTGAGTGAGTATAAACATCTACTCCAGTTCCTTCTGTCTGTTCAAGTAATTCTTTTATATCCTTCAAATCGTGTCCAGAAATTAATATTCCAGGATTTTTTCCAACTCCAATGTTTACTTCTGTTGCAACAGGTGTTCCATATGCAGAAGTGTTTGCTCCGTCAAGTAAAGCCATTACTTTTACTCCATATTCTCCTGTTTCAAATACTAAAGCTGTTAATTCTTCAGCTGAAAGACTGTCATCTACTGTTGCAAGTAATGCTTTTTCATAGAATTTGTAAATATCATTGTCTGTTGAACCTAAATTGTAGGCATGGAATCCGTATGCAGCCATTCCTTTTAATCCGTAAAGTACCATTTCTCTTAATGATCTTACATCTATATTTTCAGTTCTTAATACTCCCACTTTTTTAGCAAGTTCAACTAAATCATCATTTTCACTGTACTCATAAGTTGTCAGGAAAGTATTTTCAAATTTTGGTTCTAAAGCAATTCCTTCTTTTTCAAGTTCTGATTTAAGGAAGTTTCTTAAGTTTACACCTTCCTTAATTGCTTCTATTATTTCATCACCGTCAAAGTTTGCATTTGTTATAGAAATAAACAGCGATCTGTATAAGTACTCATCAACCTTGTCATATCTTTTTCCAGCATTTCTCAACTGACTTGAATATGCGGCAACTCCTTTTGCAGCAAATACAAGAACATCCTGCAGATTTGACACTTCATCAGTTTTTCCACATACACCTTTTACTGTACATCCTTCATTTTTAGCCGTTTCCTGGCATTGAAAACAAAACATACTCATTTTACTACCTCCAAAAAAAATTTATTCTATCGTTAAAATAACACCGGCAATTATTAATTTTTTATCCACAAATAATCTACCAGCTTTAAGTAATATTTTTGTATGAAGTCATTATAATATTTTTTTACAAAAAAAAACGTAATGCATGTTACGTTTTTCATAAATCTTAAAAAATAAATTTTATTTTAACATTCCTTTATTTTTCTTTGCCTTCAACTTCTTCGATAATGTTAATGGTTTTGTTCATCCATATAATGTCATGCCATTCTCCCATTTTGCATCCAATATTTGGAAAATGACCAATTTTTATAAAACCATTTTTCTCATGAAACTTAAGACTTTTTTCATTTTTACCTGTTATTGCTGACACTACCTGCACTATTCCCATTTTCTTCATTCTTTTTTCCAGTTCATCATAAAGTTTCTGACCTATTCCCCTTGACTGAACCTCCATATCAAGATAAATACTTATTGTAAAGGAATATCTGTAGGCTTCCCTTTTACCGAACCTATCAGCATAAGCATATCCGACAACTGTTCCGTTTTCATTTTCGGCAACTATATATGGAAATCCATTTGACAGGGTCTTTTCTATTCTAATTTGCATTTCTGATTTATCAGGAACCGTGATTTCAAAGGATATTGTTGTGTCTGCAACATACGGAGAATATATTTCCTGTATTCTTTCTGCATCTTCAGGAAGGACATCCCTTATTTTTATACTTTCAGTTCTTGTATCTTTGAAATTTTGTGTTTTATTATATTCATAATTTTCTTCTTTTGACATTTTCCACCTTTCATATATACCTTCTGTATTCAGAATAATTTATACTATAGTTGAAAAAATCAGGACTAGGCCAAATATTGCATAACTTACAAAATATAATATTTTTTTCAGTTTTTTTCATTATCACTAAACTTAAATTTTCCATCTAAAATAGTAATTATTACCGTTGCTAAAAAAAGGCTATTATATTGAATTTAATGTAATTAATAAATATGGCATAATTTTCCCCTATTTTTCATATGATTGAAAAAAATTTCTCATAGCTAATAAGAAGTAAATTAGCCAATACCAGAGTCTCTACATATTGATTGAAAATAAATTTTTTTCATAAGTTTATCTATCTCCCTAATTGAATTTTTTTACTATCTGCCCATTATTTTTTTATATTTTAAAAATCCTAACATAAATATAATACTAATAAATGGATAAAATTTTAATAATATTAAAAAAATCTGCTATAAATCCAACATATCTCAAAAAAATTTTTTTGCAGAATAGAGCTAATTTCTTATTTTTCCATTTTTTTCATCTATAAATTTATAAGACATACTTATTACTACAAATATTATAAATTTAGTAACTAAATTTATAACCAGAAAGATGGCAAACACAATGAAAAATAATTAGCAACCATCCAAGATGATAAAAAAATTCCCTCTGATTATAAAAAAATCAAAACATAGGCTAATACCAAAAAAATTGTTTAATAGTAGTGTTCTCAATAATTTTTTTCTCATCATCATTTAATTTTTTTCCAATATTTTTTTATCATTTTTTTCCTCATTTCTACAATTATATTATTTAATAGTAATTATGGATATTTTTTTATTTATTTTATTTATATTCTTTTATTTTAAGAAATTTCTGTATATTTACCTATAATTTTTCTTTTTCTTTTATGATATAATCTTTTTGAAAATAGTATCTGAAAGGAAAAAAATATGGGAATTATTACAGATTTCATTGCCATTCTGGCAGGAAGCATATTTGGTCTTATTATAGGAAATAAAGTAAAAGAAAGTATGAGAAATATTATAATGGACAGTATTGGTCTTTTCATAATAATTTCAGGTGTGAAAAGTACCCTTGAATCAAACAGGGACATCACAGTTCTTATATATCTCATAATTGGTGTCATTATTGGGCAGGTTCTCGATATAGATTTACAAATAAAAAAATTAAGTGTTTTTCATTGAAAACAGATTTTCAAGAATTTTATCAATTTCATATAGAAATAAAAATTCTTTAAATTCTGTTGAAAGTGAAGAAAAGGAATTTAACTTTGCAAAAGGATTTTCTGTTACGACTATTCTTTACTGTATAGGAGCTATGGCAATAATGGGTTCTATAAACAGCGGTCTTACAGGAGATGACAAGATTTTAAATATAAAAGCCGTGCTGGATGGTGCTACAGCTATTGTATTTGCTTCCATCTATGGAATTGGAACTATTTTCTCGGCTTTTTCAGCGCTTATCTATCAAGGACTCTTTTTTCTTTTTGCCAGACAGATAAAAGATTTCCTTACTCCAAATGCCATAACGGATTTAAATTTTTTAGGTGGTATAATGATTTGCGGTCTAGGAATAAATGTTGTCCTCAAAAAAAATATAAAAGTGGCCAATATGCTTCCTTCAATATTTATACCGATTATTGTAGAAATATTCATCCACTTTTTTGGCCACTTATTTTAAAATCAATTTCTGAAACTAAGTCAAAGCAAGCTTTAATACAAAGAGTATAGCCAATATGTACATTATTGGCTTTATTTCTTTCCATCTTCCTGTTGCAAGCTTTAAAACCACATAACTTATTACTGCTCCCGCCACTCCTTCAGCAACACTCATTGTGAAAGGCATCAGGGTAATTGCGAAAAATGCCGGCGCTCCTTCTGTCAAATCATGGAAATTAATCTTTGTAACAACACCAAGCATAAGAACTCCTACAACTATCAATGCAGGGGAAGTCGCTGCTCCGGGGATAATACTCACTATTCCTGACAGAAAAAAGGAAAGTCCAAACAATATGGAAGTAGAAAATGCCGCAAGACCTGTTCTTCCACCTTCTGCTATACCAGCTGTACACTCCAGATATGTTGAAGTCGTTGTTGCTCCAAAGAAAGAACTTATTACAGTTGTAGAAGATTCACAAAGCAATGCCCTCTTCATATTTCTAACTTCACCTTTTTCATTGTAAAGATTTCCTTTACTTGCAATTGCGAGCAAAGTTCCTATTTTATCAAAAAAATCCACCATACTTATAGTAAGGACTATCATTACCATATTTATAAGACCTGAAAATATATCTTTTTTCCCTATCAGACCCTCAAAATCCTGTTTAAAGAATAAGTCACCTACACCACCCGGAAGAACAAAACCATGCCATTTACTTAAATCCGTCACTCCCATAGGTATTCCAAGCAGAGTTGTTGCAATTATTGATATTATTAGTGCTCCTTTTACATTTTTTGCCATTAAAATAAGCATCAGCAGCAACCCAAACACACTCAGAAGTACAGAATTGTCCTTAAAGTTTCCTAAAAATAATCCTGTTTCTGTAGCTACTATTATTCCTGAACTTTTTAATCCAATCAAGGCTATAAAAAGTCCGACTCCTGCTGTAATTGCAGTTTTTATATTTTCAGGCAGTCCATCCAGTACAATTTTTCTGACTGAAGACCCTGTCACAAGTATAAGTACAACACCTGAAACAGTTACTGCCGCAAGGCCCTGCTGCCATGTATAGCCCATTCTTCCAACAACTGTTGACACAAAAAACACTGTAAGTCCCAGTCCAGGAGCTGTTGCTACCGGAAGTTTTGAAAATAATGCATGCATCAATGTTCCAATCATCGCCACCAGACAGACTGACGTATACAGTCCACCTTCCGGAATTCCGGCTTCCCTTAAAAATCTCGGGATTACCACAAGCACATATGCCATTGTCAGAAATGTCGTCATTCCTGCTATTATTTCTGTTTTTATATCTGTTCCATTTTTTGAAAGTTCATAATAATTTTCCAGAAATTCATGAAATCTTCTTTTTTTTCCATGCCTTTCCTGTTCCATTTGTTTTCCTCCTTAAATTAATTCAAATATTTATATTTATCTCATATACATGTAACTTTATTATTTTCAGTGATTTTTCCATTTTTACTACACTTTTTTTGCTGTTGTAAAATTTTATCAGAATATTAATTATAACATATTTTTTTCAAAAAGTTTCTAAAAATTTTTTTATTTTATTGACTTAAATGTTTTTTTCTGCTTAAATATAATATATAAATTTTTGATAATCAAAATAATTTAAAAATGGAGATGATTCACATGGATACAAAAATTCAAAAAAATGTTTCAGAAACTCTTCTAATTACATTAAATGCAAGAGGAAAAGATGCAAACAGTCCTAATCCTGTACTTAATGATAAAAAATCTGCTGAAATAATGTCCAAAATTGACTATGACTTCAGTAAATTTGATAAGGGACAGATGTCATACCATGGAATTCTAGCAAGAGCAAAAATCATGGATCAGGAAATAAAAAAATTTATTGATAAATATCCTGACTGTGTTATTGTTTCAATCGGTGCAGGACTTGATACAAGATTCAGCAGAATTGATAATGGAAAAATAACATGGTATAATCTCGATTTACCTGAAGTTATAGAACAGAGAAAAATATTTTTTGAAGAAAATCCAAGAGTCAGAAATATTCCAAAATCAGCTTTTGACTCCAGCTGGACTGAATATGTAGAGACTCATGGAAAGGAGCTACTTATTATTTCTGAAGGTGTTCTCATGTATTTTGATGAAAATGAAGTGAAAAATTTTCTTAATATACTGACTGACCGATTTGACAAGTTTACACTTTATCTGGATCTACTTTCTAAAAAACTTGTAAAGCAGGCAAAAAGACACGATACTTTAAAAACGATAAAAAATGCCGAATTTAAGTGGGGAGTAAAAGATGGAAGCGAAGTCGTTAAACTTAATCCGAAATTAAAACAGACAGGACTTATTAACTTCACTGACGGATTAAGACACCTGTTCCATGGATTCAGAAAGATTTTTATTCCTATTGTCTATATTATGAATAACCGTCTTGGAATGTATGAATATAAAAAAATAATAACTTTTTTTAAATAGAAAAAGTCGCCTCAAAATAAAAATAAATATAAACTTACTTTTATATTACTATTTTTTTAGGCAGTTTATTATTTTATCACCATATTTTTTTCTAAAGTTAAAAATTAATTATCTATGCTAACATTATTAAAATTGAAAACCAAGTTGCCTTTTCCTAATATTCCTGTAACTATCATACAGAAAAATTTTATTTTTTTATCCTTGTTACATGAAACTGTTATTATCCAATATATATAATTACATTTGAGAATATTACCAATGAATATATTGAAGTTTCTCCTCCACTTACAAAAATCTGCTATTGAATGTAATGATATGTATATATAACATAAGGATAAAAATATGATCTATACCTGTTACAAGTATTTCATATTTTTCCTACTCCTATTATCAAAAGTATAAGTATAATAATTTCTGGAATTATAAACAACCATGACATAGATAAACCTAGCATTAATAGCCAAAATTTCATCTGGCTCATTAGATTCTATTAATATTCTCCAGTTTTTCTTTAGCTTCCTGCACTATATAAAGCTTATTCCCATTTTCAGCAACTTCTTTATATAATTCTATTGCTTCTTCTATTTTCCCTGCTTTCTCCTTATATGCTGCAAGCAGATGCTTAAGTCCCAAATTTTGACGTTTTGTTTTTGTTTTTTTCAATGCCTCATTTAAAATCTCAATCATTTTTTCATTGTCATTTTCATGAAACAGCATTCCTTCCAGAGCTTTTACAAGATTATATATTTCACTGTCTTCTTTTCTTTTTCCAATTTTTTCTATCTCTTCTGATAGTTCTTTATTGTAAATTTCTGTTGCCTCTTCCTTTTTACCAAGAACATTGAGAATTAAAGCCTCATTATAATAGTATAAAATTTTATTCCGTTCCTGTATAATTTTTTTGGATAAATCCACTTCTTTTTAATTTTTTTCATATGCCGTTTCTATTTTTCCCTGCTGAAGAATATCCTGCAGATAAATTTAATTTCATATAGTTTCTATATTTTTTTGTTCTTATTTTTTTATTATACTCATTTTCGGTAAGTTCTATAAATTTTTTTCCGGATCCAGTTCGTTATCCAGAACATTCATATAATTACTGTATAAATACATCCATAATCCGGTATTTACCATAAGTAATACTAAAAATATTATAGGATACACTAAATAATTAAAAAGAAAATTTTCAGATTTCAATGAAAAAATACCAACAATGAACACTATTAAAAAATCAATCAAAGCAGATAACAGCAAATATTTTTTTCTTATAGTCATACTTCCCTTTCATAAAGCCATTTTAATTTAGGCTTTCTTCCTTATTAAATATTGTAAGTACCCATTCAATCTTCTTATCCTTAACTCTTTTAGGCTTAAATGAAATTCCATTAATTATGATAGGTGCTATATCCTCATCATCTTCAGGAATATATCCCATATGCTCAATAAGAAGTCCACTCAAGGTATCATAATGCTTGGATTCCAGTTCAATATGGAAATAATCATTTAAATCATTTAATGAAAGTTCTCCATTTATCAGATATTTATTTATAGCAAGTTTCTTAATGGAAGAATCGTCTGCATCAAATTCATCAGCAATATTTCCCATTACTTCCTCAATCAGATCCTCCAATGTTACAATCCCTGAAAATCCACCATATTCATCTATCAGTATGGCAATATGTTTCTTTTCAGCCTGCATTTCATTAAAAAGTTCATTGACATTTTTTGTTTCCGGAACAAAATAAGCTTCCTGCATAATTTCTGTTAATTTAACATTCTGGAATCCCTTTCTATAAGCTTCTATCATAAGATCCTTCATAAACAGTATTCCTACAATATTATCTGCTTCATCTTCATATACAGGTATTCTCGAGTATACTTCCACTTCCTTTTTTTCAAACAGTTCATCTACTGAAATATTTTTATCAATAAGAAATACCTTTGTTCTGGGAATCATTATTTCCCTTGCAACCTTTTCATCAAATTCAATAATATTTTCTATCATTTCCTTTTCAACTTCGTTAATAATTCCATGTTCCCTTCCTACTTCAACAAGTGAACGTAATTCTTCCTTTGACACCTTTTCTTCAATATTATCTTCCTTCATTTTTAACACTGTCAATATTACATTCGTTGAAAATGTCAGAAACTTGACAAAAGGCGAGAATATTTTTGAAACCATAACAATTATTCCCACCGATGCAAGAGCTGTCTTTTCAGACGATCTCAATGCTATTCTTTTGGGAATAAGCTCACCAAAAACTAAAGTTATATACGATAACAAAAAAGTTATTAAAATCATTGAAATATGACTACTATAAGGGATTTTTAACTTCCCAAGATATATTGACAGATATTGTGAAAGTCCTGTTGCCGCTGAAGCCGAAGCAAAAAAACCTGCAAGAGTTATCCCAACTTGAATTGTTGATAAAAACTTACTTGGCTCCTTCATTAGATTTTCCAGCATTATCGCCTTCTTATTTCCTTCTTCCACCAATATTTTCAGTTTATTTCTATTTATTGAAACTATTGCCATTTCGGCACTCGAAAAAAAGGCATTTATTCCTGTTAACACTGCTATTACAATAAACTGTAAAATCAGGCTGCCCCCGGTTATTGTTTCCACTTTAAATTATTCCTCCTAATTGTGTGTTATTTTATTATTATACCACTTATTATATCACACTTTTTCTTTTGTTTTCTTAGAGCCTGAACACTAATCGGTTCAGGCATCTAAAATTTAAATTATTTCATCATTCCAAGATATGCGGCACCTAAAATACCTGCATCATTTCCAAGCTGAGCCTGAACTATCTTTAAATTTTCCAGGCATGAAGGCAATGAATACTGCTTAAGTTTTTCATTTATTGCATTGAAAAGGATATCCCCTGCAAGTGCAACTCCTCCTCCAACTACGATTATTTCAGGATCAAGGACATTTAACAGATTTCCCATTCCAAGTGCAACATACTCAGCTTCATAGTCAACCAGCTTAAGTGCAAATTCGTCTCCTTCCTTCGCTACATCAAAAATATCCTTTGCTTCTATTTCTCTTCCTTTAACTCTTTCATAAAGTTTATTTGTTTTATTTACAGCAAGTCTGCTCTGTGCTTCCCTTATTAATCCAGTAGCTGAAGCGTATGCTTCCCAGCATCCGTCCTGACCGCATCCACAAAGTTTTCCATTTCTTTCAACTTTTGTATGCCCGACTTCTCCGCCTCCACCGTTTTTACCGCTTACAAGCTTTCCATCTACTATTATTCCGCCACCAATTCCTGTTCCAATTGCAAGACCAAGAACATTTTTGTATCCTTGTGCGGCACCTTTCCACATTTCTCCAAGTGTTATGACATTTACATCATTATCTACCTTTACCTGCTTGTTTAGATGCTTTTCAAATTCTCCTGCCAGGTCAGCTTCCTTAGGCCATGGGAAATTAGCCCAGAATTTTACTATTCTTTCGTTTACTACAGGTCCTGGAACTCCTATTCCTACTCCTTTTACATCTGCTTCAAAATTGATGTTGCTTCCTTTTACCTGTTCCAATAAAATTTTAGACAATCTTTCAACTGTTTTTTCAAACCCTTCCATTGAATCTGTCTTTACTATTGTTGTAAAAATAATATTTCCTGCCTCATCAACAAGCCCTATCTTAGTATTTGTTCCCCCTAAGTCTATCCCTACATAATAATTCATACTTTTCCTCCTATTAATATTTATTTATAATATTTTTTTCTTTTTTTATTATTTAGTTTACCCTATTTATTGTAATTTTTTTCAATATTATATTTTTTTATTCTGTTTATTTTCAGACTTTCCAAAAAGAGATTTGCATAAAAATATAATAATCTGATATAATAGAATTACCTTAAGGTAGACCCCAAAAGGGTACTTATAAATGGTTAAATAAAATTTGGGATAAAAAAAGACTGGATTACTTCAGTCTTTTTTTGTTATAATTTTTTTCAAGCGAGTTTCCCAAAACTCGCAACCATTTATAAGGAGGTGTACTATGCGTACTTTTTCTTATTGTTTTAGTAGTTTTTCCTACTGATTCAAAAGAATTCTGTACTAATTAGTACCCTCATACCTTTAGGGGTATTAATAGGCTTTTATCGAGTCTATTTTTCCCATTAATTATTGCCTTTTTAAGTACTATATTTAGAATATTTTCCATAATTTTATCAATTATTTTTTTAATTTTATTTTACCAATTTTTTTATAATATTTCACAATATTTTTTTTCTCATTATTTTTTTATTAACATACTTTTTTTGAGTTTGATAAAACTTCCAAAGTTTTAAAATGTACTAAATATATATCACCTTTATTTCTCTTATTCGATTTTCAAATACAGCATTTGTTTTTTCCCTATTCAAAATATTTTAATTATAAGCTATAATTAAAAAAGTATATTAAGGATTTTTTTCACTTCGAAATCACTAATGGAAGGAGGAAACAAATGAATACAAATTTAGACAAAGAAATGGCGAAAGTTGTAAAAGAAAACAGTGTTCGTAAAAAACCTTTTAAATCTCAAATCCCACATGCGTTAGTTTTAATCGCTCTATTAGTTGGACTCGGTTTCTATTTAAATGATGCAAAATTAGTAAAATACTTGATATTCGGTGTTGCTTTTGGAATGATTCTGCAACGTTCAAGATTCTGTTTTACTGCCGCATTCAGAGACCCTGTTATTACAGGAAGTTCTTCTCTTACAAGAGCCGCATTTTTAGCTGTTGCAGTTGGAACTATCGGATTCTCAGCTTTAAGCCTTTACTCTATCTCAACTGGTGGAAAACCTATGGGAACTGATTCTGTTGCACCTTTATCAATACTGACTATTATCGGTGGTGTTATGTTTGGTATCGGTATGGTTACAGCTGGTGGATGTGCTTCAGGAACTTTAATGAGAGTTGGGGAAGGGTTCCAATTACAATGGGTCGCTCTATTGTGCTTCATGTTGGGATCGGTAGCCGGAGCTTGGGCAATGGGATTCCTAGCACCACTTGGTAAAGCAAATATTAAAGTTTATCTTCCTGATCATCTTGGATGGGCAGGTGCATTAATATTCCAATTTGCATTAATAGCAATAGTATACGTTCTTGCCATTAAATGGCAAAAGAAAAAATTTAGTTAAACATATTTTTTGAAGAAAATTCTTAAATAAATTTTTAGGAGGAAAACTAATGAAAGAATACAAATTAGATTGTATAGGAGAAGCTTGTCCAGTACCTTTAATAAAAGCTCAAAATAAAATGGAAACTATGGAAGTAGGAGATATAGTTATAATAAATGTAGACCATTCATGTGCTATAAAAAATATTCCTGAATGGGCAGATCAGACAGGATATGCCTGCAGGGTTGAAGAAATTGATGATGGAGAATGGAATATCATAGTTGAAAAAAGTAAATAATATTGTAGGAATATCTCGACAGAGATATAAATAAGTTAATTCTTTGGGGATAAATTAACTTATTTGAAAATATGCTGTAAAAGGAGAACAGTAATGGAATTTTTTAACAAATTAAGCCAGAACGAAACATATAAAAAAATAATGAAAAAACCTTTATCGTATAATACAGGAGCTGTATTGCTTGGTATTACGGCAACTATTTATCTGGCAGTCTTTAAAAAGGCATGGAGTGTTTCAGGACCTATCACCGTATGGGGAGCTAAAATATTTCAGGTAGCAGGACTTAATCCTGTTGCATGGCCTTATTTTATAAAGAGTTCCGGATTAAAAAAGGCAATCATGATACCTGTTTTATCAAATAGTGGTTCCATATGTAATATAGGAATTATTCTTGGTGCCACATTGGCAACTTTACTTGCTTCAGAATTTAAAATCAAAAAAATAAAAGGAAAAAAACAGCTTTTTGGTGCTGTCCTTGGGGGATTTTTAATGGGAGCGGGAGCAAGACTTGCTTCAGGATGTAATATTGCAGCTTTCTTTTCTGCACTGTCAGCATTGTCATTGACAGGGTGGTTTTACGGGTTATCTGCCTTTGCAGGTGCCTTTATAGGAAGTAAAATACTTTTAAATTATATTATAAAGGAATAATTTTTGATATAATTATTCTTACAGAGGGAGAGAACTTAAATGAATTTTTAGAAATAAACTTTTTTTTCAGTAATGATTATTGCTATTTTAGGATTGATTATATCATGCGGAAAAAATGCAATCAAAGAAATCAAAACTGAAGAATTATTAAAAAATATTGATAATTCCAGCTATGTTATTATAGACACTAGAAGAGATAGTCTTTATAACGGGTTTAAGGATAAGAATGCTAAACGTGGAGGGCATATTAAAAATGCAATCCAGTTTACTGCAGCATGGTTAAACTATATAGAAGATGCTAAATTTGAAACTTATGCAGCCGGTAAAGGAATTACAAAAGACAAAACTCTTGTTATATACGACACAGATAACGAAAGTTTAAACAGTGTTGCTGGAGAATTTGCCGCAAGAGGATATAAAGTAAGAACTTATAAAGATTTTGTAAATTATGCAAATGATGAGAAAAATCCAATGGAGTCTTTTCCAAACTTCCAGTACAGCGTTTCACCTCAATGGGTAAATTCTGTTTTAAAGGGAGAAAAGCCTGAAACTTATACAAATGATAAATTTATGATATTTGAAGTCTCATGGGGACCATTGGAAAAAAGTAAAGGTTATGCTCAACATATAACTGGTGCTTACCACTTTGATACTGACTGGATTGAAAATGGACCGGTATGGAATCTAAGCGATCCAAAAGTTATTGAAGCTAATCTGTTGAAAAACGGTATTACCAAAGATAAAACCATCATTCTTTACTCTGCTGAAAACCAGCTTGCCGCATATCGTGTATTCTGGGCATTAAAATGGGCAGGAGTAACAGATGTAAGAGTTCTTGACGGTAACCTGGCTACATGGATGGATGCCGGATTCCATACAGAAACTAAGGTAAATACACCTACACCTGAAACTAATTTTGGTGGTACTATACCTGGAGATACCAGCATTACTATATCAACTCCTGAGGAAGCAATGGAAATGCAGAAAAATGGATTAAAACTTATAAGTAACCGTTCATGGGATGAATATACTGGAAAAGTAAGTGGATACGACTACATTCCTGGTAAAGGGGAACCTCAAGGTGCGATCTGGGGATTTGCCGGAACTGATTCATCAAATGTGGCGGATTACTATGATCCGGATGGAACTTTACGTAACCCAAATGAAATATTTGCATTGTGGAAAACTCAGAATATTAACGAAGGAGACAAACTTGCATTCTACTGCGGAACAGGATGGCGTGCAACTGTACCTTGGTTCATGACTATAGTGGCAGGGTGGAAAGATACTTACATATATGACGGTGGATGGAATGCATGGCAAATGGATTCTAAATTCCCTGTACAAAAAGGAGCACCAAACAATATGCAGAAACCTGATTCTAAAAATGATTATGGAGCAGGTGTAAAGAAAAAAGGAGCTTCATGTAAAGCTTAATATTTTAATTTTAACCCTAACTTTTAATTTAGAATATTTTAGGCTTATATATAATTAAGTAAATAAAATAGACTATTTCAAATTTATATAGTATAATACACGTATAAATTTAGAAATAGTCTTTTTAATTTATTTTTTTAGAAAGGAAAAGTTATGATTAAAATAGATTGCCTTGGATACAGCTGTCCTATTCCTGTAATAAAATTAAAGCAGAAACATTCCCTCATTATGGAAGGAGAGGAAATTCTTCTTGTTACAGACCACAACCTTGCCGTAGAAAATATTGAATATTACTGTAATTTAAATAAATTTAAATGCTCTTCAGAAGAAGTTATAGATGGTGTGTGGGAAATCACCATTAGCAAATAATTTTCTTTATATTTTTTTCCATATAGGAAATTACCCTTTTCACTCCACTTGTATGGGAATTTCTTTTTATCATGCTTATATTCTGAGTTATCGAGATTTTCTCAACATCTACGATTTTTACTTCCTTATGGTAAAGTTCTTTTTTTATTGTAGAATAAGGCAGAAATGCCATCCCATATCCGTTAATGATGCAGGATTTTATTGCATCCACACTTTCCAGGTTATATGTAAATTTATAATTTTCAAAATTATTGATAAATTTTGTTACAACTTTTACGACCTCATTTTCTCCTGACATTCTTATAAGATCATATTTATTTAGATCCTTTACTTTTATTGAATCAGGAAATGAACCCAAAATATTTGATGCAACGAGCACAATTTTTTCTTCAAATATTTTTTTCCCTGATAAAGCTTCGTTGCTATTAATATTTTCCGTTACAAAACCTATATCACATCTTTCCCTTAGAAGTTCTTCCTCTATGACAGAACTGCTTTCCCTGCTGTTCAGTTCCACCGAAACATTGGGATAATGCTTTTTCAAATGATAAACGACACATGGAAGGGAATAATTACATATTGTAGATACTGCAGATATTTTGATTTTCATCGAATTATTTTTTGCATCTTCTATTTCTTCCCTCATTTCATCCAGACATTCCTCAAACATTGAAAAATACTTATATACGATTTTTCCTTCTTTTGTCAGTTCAATACCTTTGTTGCTTCGAGTAAACAACTTTGCATTAAACTCTTTTTCAAGCTTCTTCAGCTGCTGAGATAACGCTGGCTGAGAAATGAATAATTCATTTGCAGCCTTTGAGATACTACCTGTTTCAACTACTTTTAAAAACAGGTTATAAACATCATTTATCATAGTTAACTCCCTTTCGCACACTTTATTTTGTAATCAGAATTTTTACTAAAAAATCCTATTATTTTTCGTTTATATGATTAGTTATTTATATTATAAACCAAAAAAATAATTTTTTTTACAATATCAGATTTTTTTATAATTTCCGTTATTATATTTGATAAATCGTATATAATATGTTATTATTTACCTATCAATATTTACAATAAACAAGGAGGTTTTAATGAGAAGTTTATCAGGTATTCAGCCTAGCGGTATCCTACATATAGGAAATTATTTTGGAGCAATAAAACAGTTTGTGGAACTTCAGGATCAGTATGAAGGTTTCTATTTTCTTGCTAATTATCATGCTCTTACATCTTCTCCTAACGGTGAAAATTTAAAACAAAATACAATAGAAGTTATATTAGATTATCTTGCTCTGGGTCTTGATCCGGAAAAATCTACACTGTTCCTGCAGTCAGATGTGCCTGAACATACAGAACTGGCATGGATTTTAGCAAATGTTACCCCAATGGGTCTGATTGAAAGGGCTCATTCATATAAAGACAAGATTGCAAAGGGAATTAAGCCTAACATGGGATTATTCACATATCCTATATTAATGGCTGCAGATATACTTATGTACGATCCTGATATAGTGCCTGTTGGAAAAGATCAGAAACAGCACGTGGAAATTACAAGGGATATTGCAATTAAATTTAACGAAACATATGGAAAGGAAGTCTTCAAGCTTCCAAAGGAAAAAATTGTGGAAAGTGTTGCTGTCGTTCCTGGAACTGACGGAGATAAAATGAGTAAGTCATATGGAAATGTTATAAATATGTTCTTTTCTAAAAAGGAACTTAAAAAACAGATTATGAGTATTGTTACTGATTCTACTCCTCTTGAAGAGCCTAAAAATCCAGACAATAACATTACAAAACTGTATTCTCTTTTTGCTACTGAAGCTGAAACTGAAGAGCTTAAACAGAAATTCCTGGCTGGAAATTTTGGTTATGGACACGCAAAAACTGAATTACTTGATAAATTTATGGATTATTTTGCTCCATTTAGGGAAAAACGTGAAGAACTTGTAAATAATATGGACTATGTATATGAAATTCTTCAGAAGGGTGCTGAAAAAGCCCGTTCAATCGCCACTGCAAAAATGGATGAAGTTAGAAGCGTAGTGGGATTACTGGATAAGAATTATTAGGATTTAGATTTGAATAAATGATAGAAAAACAGCTCCAATTAATAGATTAGGGCTGTTTTTTGTATGTTCTTCTGCTATTGACTCAAACTAAGCTAAATACTATCCAGTATTTCATTTACAAATTTACATTTTATTTTAAATTCTTTTATTTTCTCAATATCCATATTTGACAATACTTTAAGTTCTTTTTCCTATTTTTTTCATATATTTTTTTTAATACCAAATTTTTCTTCAAGATTATCTTCCAGTCTTCTAAAATTTGCCATAACTTCCCAACCTAATTCTTTTTGTTATTTCTTGTTCCAGTGTTATTTCATGATTTTTTTATCCATATTTTTTTCTCCCTTTTTTTACCTAATAAATTTTTTTGGTAAAGATTCCTATATTTTTTTCATATAAAAACCTAAATATATGCTATAATAATTAAATAATATCAATTTTTTTATGGAGGAATGACAATGAGAAAAATTAAATCCAGAAATAGAAAAAAAGATTAAGTAGTGCAATATATAACGTTGAACTTGCATGTGGGAAATGTTCTGTAGAAGAAATTGAAATTTTAAGAAAAAAAGTGTGTATGGTGAAATTTCAGATAAAGAATTTAAAAAAACAAATATTATTACTTGCAAAAAAATAGAATTTTTTTGATTCTCATCACTGAAATATGCTAGATTCACTTCGAAACATAATTACTCTTAATGGTGTGAAATTTCTTTATGGAATTCTATTTCTTTTTCTGATATTACTGCCATTCTTTTCTCACTCTCTTTTTAGTTTTTATTTGCTTTTTCCAAACTCAAAGTTATCGTATATTTACTTCAAGAATTAGCAATCATTTTTAGATATCCGTGTTTGACAATAGCTTAAAAGTTTTCTTTAAAAACTAATATCTTTTTACTGATTTTTTTTATACGAAGCATTTTAAAAAAATAATAAAAAAATTATTGAGAATATTGTAATTAAAGGACTTACAGCAAGCATGAATATTAAAAAAATATTGATAATAAAACCAAAGTTGGAAAAAGAGATTATAATTCCTAATACTATAATTATTACAATTTCTAATGGATTATAATGTTTTTTTCATTATTAAATTTTATAGTTTTCATCAATCTCAACTCCTATTGTGAATTGTGTTTTATATATTATACCACTTAGCTGGAAAAAAAGAAAAATAATATATAAAATTAGAATAAAAAGTGTTTATGTTTACAATACATTTTTAATTTACATTACTCTCAAACATTAATTCTGGACTAATTCATAAAAATCATGGTTTGAATACTATCTGAATTTACATTACTCTCAAACTGTGATGTATTCTCAAATATTCACGAAAACGTTTGAATACTATCTGAATTTACATTACTCTCAAACTAAGCTAATGCAAATAACAATGCAATAACTGTTTGAATACTATCTGAATTTACATTACTCTCAAACGTATAAACTGATTATTAAACACCTTTCTAGTTTGAATACTATCTGAATTTACATTACTCTCAAACGATAATCTACTTGGATTTTTAAGGCATGGCTGTTTGAATACTATCTGAATTTACATTACTCTCAAACTAACAAGGGTATGAATAATTTGATGGAGAAGTTTGAATACTATCTGAATTTACATTACTCTCAAACATATAGCACAAAGTTTTTTTCATACTCAATGTTTGAATACTATCTGAATTTACATTACTCTCAAACTAAAAAAATTAGCTGAAACAGTAACAAAAATCGTTTGAATACTATCTGAATTTACATTACTCTCAAACAGCAATTTAAATGGAATGCCTTTATTTAAAGTTTGAATACTATCTGAATTTACATTACTCTCAAACTCCATCATAGTTTTTTTATATTATACAATGACGTTTGAATACTATCTGAATTTACATTACTCTCAAACCAGTTTGCCTTGACTGGGTATAAGTTAAATGTTTGAATACTATCTGAATTTACATTACTCTCAAACTGATAAAGTTTTTAAAAATTTAATAGCGATAAGTTTGAATACTATCTGAATTTACATTACTCTCAAACTGATAAAGTTTTTAAAAATTTAATAGCGATAAGTTTGAATACTATCTGAATTTACATTACTCTCAAACACTATCACAAATGATAAGAAAAAAATTTTCAAGTTTGAATACTATCTGAATTTACATTACTCTCAAACTACAAATTTGGAAAGTAACTGGTAAATTTAGTTTGAATACTATCTGAATTTACATTACTCTCAAACCCCTAGTTAGTCCGTCCAGACTTAGTTTTTTTGTTTGAATACTATCTGAATTTACATTACTCTCAAACATAAAATATTATAATGAATTAGATGGCTTAGTTTGAATACTATCTGAATTTACATTACTCTCAAACTCAGTGCTATAAAATTGTCAAAGCTAGTGGTTTTGAATACTATCTGAATTTACATTACTCTCAAACCCAACCATTCTGTAATACATATCTTTAATTGTTTGAATACTATCTGAATTTACATTACTCTCAAACATAAGCTATAAAATATTTACAAGTTTGTAAGTTTGAATACTATCTGAATTTACATTACTCTCAAACATAAGCTATAAAATATTTACAAGTTTGTAAGTTTGAATACTATCTGAATTTACATTACTCTCAAACATTGTGTATCTATTGTATCATAGATAAGTGGTTTGAATACTATCTGAATTTACATTACTCTCAAACAAAGTCTGCATTCAGTCCGTACTGTGCCGTTGGTTTGAATACTATCTGAATTTACATTACTCTCAAACTCTTATGACAACAACTTGAGTTTTCAAGCATGTTTTGAATACTATCTGAATTTACATTACTCTCAAACTGGTCGGCAAGCCGAAAAAAAGGAAAGCAAGAGTTTGAATACTATCTGAATTTACATTACTCTCAAACGGAGCTTGAGAAAAAGAACAGCAATCTTAAGTTTGAATACTATCTGAATTTACATTACTCTCAAACAGTTGTACTGCTATGTCCATGATGTTTTTCGTTTGAATACTATCTGAATTTACATTACTCTCAAACATGTTTTTTTAGTGCTACATCTTTATTATAGTTTGAATACTATCTGAATTTACATTACTCTCAAACTCTTTCAAGTTCAGTTTCAATGTTTGCCCTGTTTGAATACTATCTGAATTTACATTACTCTCAAACAAAGATGGAAGTTTTGCTGTTGATCAGACAGTTTGAATACTATCTGAATTTACATTACTCTCAAACCTCAAATTTATTTTTTTGAGGGAGAGTAATTTTCGTCATTACGTAACGCTGAAATCCAAATAATATCTGACTTATGAAAGATTTATCTCACATAAATCTTTATCTATAATAAATAATTTTTTTCTTCATTATTTATTATATCAGGTTTTTGATTTTCTACAAATAATAATTTTATTTTTTTATAAAAAAACATTCTCTATATAATGCTACAATATCTTTCTTTTCCAAAAAAATATGAAAATTAATTAGTATAAAAAAATTTCTTTTTTTGAAAAATTTTTTTGATACTAAATCTATATACTCTAAAAATCTCTTCTATTTTATTTGAAAAAAACATAGAGATAACTTTACAGAGAATAGCTTAAAAAAATTTCTTTTTAAATCTATTTCTTCTATTATTTCTAAAGGGTAGTCATAATTTTTCTATTAAATAATAAATATATTTCAACAAATTATTTTCCATACTTTTCGTTTCTATTAAAAAAATTCAGCATCTACAGATAATTTTTTTCCAATTCATGATAAATTTTATTCAATACTTTTTTTATTATTTAAATTTAAATCAAATATATCTTTGATTATATCAATTTTATCAGTAATTTTTCAATTCAGTATTTTTCTTCAAACAAAGAAAAATTTTCCATATTCTCCATCAATTTGTTTAATAATTTCTTGAATAAATTCTACAAATTTCTCTTTATTTTCCAATATTAATAAATTTACTTTTATTTTCTTCAAAAAAACTATTTCATTATTTAAATCTTCATGTATCAATTTCATAAAAAAATACCAGTCTTTCAGTTGAATTTAAAAACTTCACTTTTTATTTTCACCTAGCAACATATACATTTTAGAATACTGTTTTTTTCAGTTACTAACAACACTTGGACTAACCCGTCTGCAGGCTTATTTTTTTCTCTAAATTATTCATTAATGTATTTGTTGTTGTGGCATTTAAAGCTAATTTTTACATAAACAGATTCCTGTAGCATCATAAATCCTGTCTTTATTAAAAAAATTTTTCTAAATCTTGTATATTCTTTTCTATTTTTTTCTGTAAGAGTAGGTAAATCAAAAAGAACTATTCTCATAAATCTATAACTCATCTTTAGGAAACCTAATTAAAGATATATCATTTTCATTCAATGAATCAAATACACTCTTACAGAAAAATTTTTATTGCATTTGTCATATGCTGTTGTTTACCTTCTAATATGACTTCTTTATTTAATATATCCAGTATTTTCGTTTTTTTTCTTCTTTTTTTCAAATTTTTTTCTAATTTCATTTCATAAATTAATCTATCAACAAAAAGGTCTGAAAGGTTCCATAAAAATCACAGGATAAATTGAACTGATTAAAAAAATATTATCATGAAAAAAATTCCTAACGTAGTCAAATATCCATTTGAAACAATTTCTTTATTAAAAACACGATAATATTAGAGAATATCCATAATTTAAGCCATGGTTTATTGAAATATCTAAACTTCTTGAAAATTCCATTCCAAATAAAGAATTAAAAATATACTTTTTGCGACATGTCCTTCTCTATTGCTTATATCATTTATTTCCACTTGTGAAATATATTCATCTAATAATTTGAAGTTCTTACATTTAAATCTTTTCAAATTATCTCTTTGATTTCTTATTTTTTCCTTCACTATTTCCTGCCATAACTCCCTCATGTAAGCTTTTTCTCCATTTTTATTTGTGATCTTATTTTAGAACTTGTATCATGACTACCATAATAAGGTAATAATTCTGAACTTGGATTTCTTCTTTCATCACAAAAAGATAATTTTAATTTTTTTCTTTTTTTACCATTTCATTAGGAGAGCTGCTGTCAATGAGACAGCAGTTGATTCAATAACTAAAGTATGTATTTCTCCTAAATGAACTTTTTGTAGTTTTTTTCATTTCTAATAACTAAATATCCTAATTTTTAAATCAAGCTTCGATGTACTTGATATGACCACTACTCTCCAACTCACTTTAAAAAAACTCCCTTACTTATTTATCCAAAGATACTTTCTTTTTCAAATAATCCTGTTGGTGATTGATTTATAATATAAAAAAATCATTTTCAAGAATTTTTTTGATTTACTTAATTTCATATTATAGTTTTTTTACTATACTTATCATGTGTATATTTCATATCAAATTCACCCTCTGAGAATTCAAACATTTTAATATTTCTTGAATAAATCTACTTTTTAGCATAATTATTTAATGTTATAAAATCTTTTAATTTGTTGCAAGCTTCTATATAAATAGGTAAAGTGCTTTTTAAACTTTGAAAAAAATTCCTGTTTCTATTTTTTTTCAATAATTTCTTTATACAATTTTCCAATCTTTTCTGATATTTCATTTTCATTTAAATCTCTATCATTTTTTTATTCTTTTTGAGTATCTTTGGAAGTTTTTTTCTAAAAAAACTTTTCTTCTATTAATTCTTCATTTTTTTATAAATTAATTTTAAATATTCTAAATTCTTGTATATTTTTTTCTGTAAGTTTCATAATTTTCTTTTTGTTAAAAATAATTTGAATTCCATTTTTGAGTAGTTATACTATCTGCTGTTCTAGAATTTAAATAATACTCGTATCCATTACTATGTACTAATGATTTATAATTTAACTTGCTTATTAAAACTTTCGGTTCTTGTAACTTCAGTTCTTCTTTACAGTATTTTTTTCTAAATCTTCTTTTTGTTGAAATAGATTTTCTTATATAAATAGGCAGAGTTTCTATACTTCTAATTCTTTTCTTTTTTTCTCTGTGTATTCAACTATGAAAAAAAGTAACAGTTTTTTTATTTTATCATAACCACCGTATTTTTATATTACTCAATACACCTGATGACTTCAATGGACGTAATTTATCTTTCTCAGAAGATATATTCTGATCACTAAATCCTCCTTTTTGCTCATATGAAGCCCTTGTAAATAAAGGTCTTATTTTATAGATATATCTTTCTATTTTTGAAAGCATTACATCAGGATTCCATACATCATTTTCTCTCTCAAAAACTTTATTCAAATTATATGTTCTATTATCTTTTTTTCTATCTTTTTATAAAAATTATAAGGATTGTCAGTAAATAAAGTATTATATATATTTCCTGTTACAATATTCAAATATCCGTCATGAGCATGATGATAATCATTTAATTCCCTAAATTTGTAAATACCAAATTTTTGTCTGAAATCAGATGTAAGTCCTGCTTTTACATAAATTACCCTTGTATCACTTCCGAATATTACTTTTAATAAATCAGCCAGAACTTTTGTAGCCTGTCTAGTTTCAACTATTTGTCTACTTATAAATCCTGCCAATTCATCATCTGAAAATCCTTCTGTTCTTGTTAATCTTTCGTATTTAGTATTACTCATCAGTCCTCTTTCTTTTAAAGAAGTCCAGAAAGCTTTACATTTATTTTGTATACTCTTATCTATAGGATATTCATTTGTCTTGTCAGCATTTATCTGTTTTTTTACTAAAACTGTATTATCAAAGCTATCATCCTTTATTTTAGATTGGGGATATATATGATCGATATCATATAAATTATCATTCATCAAATCTTCTAATCTAATAACTTCGCCACTATACATACATCTTCCAAGCTGTAAATAATATAGATAAAGTTTTTTTTAGACTTCAAATCATCATTAGTCTTATCTTTTTAAATTTTTTTCTAATTCTTTAATAGAATCATCATTTTTTTTATATTTTTTTATAATTCTAATAGCTTATCTTTTTCTTTTTTTTCAGTTCTTTTTTTCTCAGTTTGAGTATCTCTCGCCATTTCAATAAATACTTTTTTTAGGAGATTTATTCGTTACTTTTTTTATTTCTTTCACTATTACTAAAAGCTCTCCAAATCATTTTCTTTACACTAGGAGATACTTGTAAATCTTTTACTAAATCTTCATAAGTTATATTTTTTTCTTCTTCATTTATTCCATTATATTCCTTAATTCTATCTAAATATTCATATTTATAGCTCAATAATTCCATTATATTTTCATTTTTTTCTCCATAGCATTTCAATTATACTTATGAGTTCTCCCGTTTCTTCATCCATTGTTTCAATTTCTGTTAAAAAAATTCTTTAGACAATCTTGACCAGTCTCTATACTTTAATTTTTAAAAATTAATTTCATCTCTTCAGGTGTAACTTTTTTTCTGGATATTTCTCCTCTATTTTTTTGATTTTATTAATTTTTTTCTTCACCATATAATGTTATCCATAAAATGATATCTTCTATCATTTTCTTATAACTATCTTTTACTATTTTTTTTCTTCCCCAAATATTTTTTTTCATATCTATATAAGAACCTAAAGAAGTATTAAATGTTCCGTCAATTCCTGTTATTTCTGCTTTAGTTACAACTATATTCTGACTTTTTTTAAAAAAATTCAATCAGAGTTTTCATTCCTATTTTTTTTATTTTTTTGAAATAATTCTGTATATATTTTTTTGTTTTAACTCTACTTTTATTTTCTCTCCTCTTATTTTTTTAAATTATTCAATTCATTTAACACCATGTATTTTTGTATAAAGTAGAGAATTTTTTTAGGTATAACATCTTTTTTTCAGGCAAATATGTGCACTTATTTGTCATTCTTTTTATAAACTTTTCTGCAGTTTTAGACATATCTACCATGTTTTCAAAATTCCAGGGCAATATTTTTCCCATATTCTTTTCTTTCTATCCATGCAAAAGGACTTTTTGAATTTAAAGATTCAACGTAATAAGGAATTTTAAATTTAAATATTTTTGATTATTTTTTTTCTGATACTGATAAGCCTGTTTCATCTTTTTCAGCAAACCATGTAAAAATATTTCTCAGCATTTTTTTTAATATTGTCTCTAATTCTTTCTGATGTATTTGTCTTGGTATTACTCCATTATCCTTTATTTTTTTTGTTTTGGAAGAAAAACTATCCAGCTCTATTTTATTCAAGATATTTTTTTTACAATTTCATCAGTATTTTTCATCATTAAAAATATGATTTTATTTTTTTATAAAGTTCTTCTTTTTCCATTCTTTTTTTACATAATTTTTCGTACAACCCGTTTTTCTAAAAAAATTTCTTTATATGCCTTTTTTTATCTAATCTTTTCAATACCTCTTTTAATATTTTCAAATCATTTTTTTATGTTCATCATAAAGTTTAACTTTTGAATAGGATAAATATTTATCTTCTTTTCAAAAATATTCTGTAATAACATCCAGTCATAAATAGCTTTTTGCTTTTTGAACAAATAATATTTTTTTCTCCTAAAAATACTTTCATATTCTTCTTCTTTCTCATCATAATTTCCTTTTGAGAAAGCTATTTTTTTGCCTCTTCATACTCCTTATCATCAAAAAAATAGTGGATATTTTTTTGCTTCATTCCCAACAAGTAATTTCCATATTTCCTGATATATTTTATTTTTTTCTTCTTCCAGTAATTCACTTAATTTTTTTCTTTCTTTTTTTTGTTCTATTTAACATTTTTATCTGTTAAAATTTCTTTTATTGCTTGTAATGAAACATCTGATTTTATTTTAAAAATCTATATTTAATTCTTCATTTAAATATTTTTACAAATTCATTAAAAAAATATCATCGAAATCTAAATTGTCTGATAATTCACCTTCGAATAAAAAAATGTCCTCTATGCGATAATATATGGGATATTGCTAAATATAATTTTCTTATTTCAAAAAGCACTTTCTTCATTATCAATTAAAAGCTTTTTCTTAAATGATAAATTGTAGGATATTCCATGTGATAATCTTGATCTGTATAATTTTTTTGTCCATAAAAAAGTGTGTTTTTATTTTTTTGACAGTTTTATCTTCAATAAAAATACTGGCTCTCTTTCAATCTCTGAAAAAAATCCAAAAATCTTTTTTTGATATTTCTGCACTAAATAAAGTCTGTAATAATTCTATTCTACTTTTTTTCCTCTTCAATCTTCTTCTTGATGTTCTGAAAAATTCTTCTTTCTCTGCTGTATTTCCCATATCAAATAAATGTGTTCCCCACATAAATTTTTTTATTGAATCTTAAAAATATCATATTTTTTTCATTTGTAACTGCCCAACCAATAGAACTTGTTCCTAAATCCAAACCTAAATAGTAATCTTCAAATTTTTTTCATTTTTTTCCTCCTAAATTATTGACTTTCTGAAATTTATATGTTATAAATTAGTAAATCAGAATACTATCTGAATTTACATTACGAGTTCAAATAAAAATTTTTTGAAATCGTCATTATGACTCTGCGAGTGCAGATTTTAAAGCCTATGTTAAAGGCTTTTTTATTTTTTATAAGATTTTTTCTTATAAAAAGATTTGTTTTCACTTTAAGTTTAACACATTTTTTGTAAAAGTCTATACCTAATATGTTTTTTATTTCACATTTTGCTACTATTAATACCTTCGGGAGCGATTTGGCGGAATGTTTTAAACGACATTTACATTACACTTTGCTACTATTAATACTTTGATATAGGGTGTACATATTACAAGCTTACTATATTTACATTACACTTTGCTACTATTAATACAACGTAACTTATGGACAGAACAGACTGCTTGTAGTGATTTACATTACACTTTGCTACTATTAATACATTTAATTTTTCTGAAACTTGTCTGGCTTTGAATACATTTACATTACACTTTGCTACTATTAATACTTTAGGCCGTTCAACCAAATTTACGGCACAGGAAGATTTACATTACACTTTGCTACTATTAATACTACTTCAAAACTGTCACTGCTAAAAACTGGTAATAAATTTACATTACACTTTGCTACTATTAATACGTTTTCCTTTGGACTGTATTCAAATATTTTAGTTCCATTTACATTACACTTTGCTACTATTAATACATCCGTACTTGACAATCCTAAGCCCCCTTTTGCGGTATTTACATTACACTTTGCTACTATTAATACCTTATTCTCAATAACATTAATTCCTCCATCATCGTAATTTACATTACACTTTGCTACTATTAATACTTTTATATCAATGTTCATTTTTTTACAAATAGTGTAATTTACATTACACTTTGCTACTATTAATACTTGTTACAAAAGAAAATGCTTCTGAAATGAAAACGCATTTACATTACACTTTGCTACTATTAATACTGTAGAAATTTGATTTGGAATATCTGAAGGATCTAAATTTACATTACACTTTGCTACTATTAATACTACTTCAAAACTGTCACTGCTAAAAACTGGTAATAAATTTACATTACACTTTGCTACTATTAATACTATTGCTTTCATGCAACCACCTATTTCTTTTTAACATTTACATTACACTTTGCTACTATTAATACATATTTTTTGTTATATATATATTCTGCCATTTCAATATTTACATTACACTTTGCTACTATTAATACCTTCCGTGTTCCCAGAAATACTTCCCAGGAAACTGTCATTTACATTACACTTTGCTACTATTAATACAATAGTAGATGGTCTAGGTCATTATATTTTTGATTATTTACATTACACTTTGCTACTATTAATACCCTGATTATGTTTCAGTTAGTCGCTTTGAATAATAATTTACATTACACTTTGCTACTATTAATACCTAAACTTTCGGATAAAGCATTCCAACTTGGCAAAATTTACATTACACTTTGCTACTATTAATACTTTTGATTTGAGCTACAACAGCGATGACAATCACCATTTACATTACACTTTGCTACTATTAATACTTTTGATTTGAGCTACAACAGCGATGACAATCACCATTTACATTACACTTTGCTACTATTAATACATAAGATACAAGAAATACAGCATTTACAATTTTTAAATTTACATTACACTTTGCTACTATTAATACATAAAGGCGGGTTTACCAAAAACATGGCGTCACGTATTTACATTACACTTTGCTACTATTAATACCATGCAGGAAGAAATAGGAAAAGTGGCAATTCAAATATTTACATTACACTTTGCTACTATTAATACAAAACCACGATATACTTTAAAGCCTTTATCCTTCAATTTACATTACACTTTGCTACTATTAATACGTCACATCTTCCCTGACATGCGTTTAACTGTTTTTGATTTACATTACACTTTGCTACTATTAATACTAACTATTGTTTGCATTCTTTTTTCCAAGTCAAATATTTACATTACACTTTGCTACTATTAATACTATTCGATTTGTTTTATAACTGCTGTCTTATCAGCATTTACATTACACTTTGCCACTATTAATACTGACAAAATTAGTACATTCGCTGGCAAGTAACATTGATTTACATTACACTTTGCTACTATTAATACCTTTGCATTTTCTTCAAGCCTGTCCCACAAACATTTATTTACATTACACTTTGCTACTATTAATACTTTGCTGGAAAAACAGCATTTAATAGATTATGCATCATTTACATTACACTTTGCTACTATTAATACTTTATCTCTATATTTTCAGGAATATCTACAGCAGTATTTACATTACACTTTGCTACTATTAATACCTGTTTCCAATCTGGCACATCGGAACGTGTAAAATATTTACATTACACTTTGCTACTATTAATACAGAAAATTAATGAAAAGAAAAGGTCTCATAAAAAAATTTACATTACACTTTGCTACTATTAATACATTCTAATTTCAGAAATAACCAATGTCCCATTATTTAATTTACATTACACTTTTGCTACTATTAATACGAAATGTTTAAAAATAAAATTTGATACAGAAAGTTACATTTACATTACACTTTGCTACTATTAATACAAACTACATTCAAACTTAGTAAAAATGGGAGCTTTATTTACATTACACTTTGCTACTATTAATACCATATGACAGAGATATTTTAGGTCTTTGGGTAGCACATTTACATTACACTTTGCTACTATTAATACCTCACTTATTCCGTATTTAATTGCGTCAAATGTATGCATTTACATTACACTTTGCTACTATTAATACGATTTGATAAAATAAATTAGGTATTTTAAAATGTCTATTTACATTACACTTTGCTACTATTAATACATATCTAAAAAAGGGGGAGGGGTATTTTAGATGTAATTTACATTACACTTTGCTACTATTAATACGATCCTGACGAACAATTATTTATAAGTGAGTTAGCAATTTACATTACACTTTGCTACTATTAATACTTATATCTTACTTTTGTATCTTGTTTTTAAATCTCTATTTACATTACACTTTGCTACTATTAATACAAATCCTGTGAAAGACTTGATTTCACGGACATATAGATTTACATTACACTTTGCTACTATTAATACAATTTCATAATTCTATCATATTCAGCTAATTCTTCATTTACATTACACTTTGCTACTATTAATACTTTTCCTTTTTTGACATTTTTACCCCCTTTTTTTGATTTACATTACACTTTGCTACTATTAATACGGCTATTTCCTGAAATACGAGAAGGCTGGAAAGTAGAATTTACATTACACTTTGCTACTATTAATACTCAATGAGAACGGAGATACGAAAGAAGTAGATTTCATTTACATTACACTTTGCTACTATTAATACTCAACAGCAGAGACAACGAGAGGAATGCTTGAAGAATTTACATTACACTTTGCTACTATTAATACAGCTTCTTGTTAAGTGCATTTCCATTATCATCTGATTTACATTACACTTTGCTACTATTAATACAAAGTACGACCATCACACAATGTATCTTCAAAATGTATTTACATTACACTTTGCTACTATTAATACTGCAGTTAATGGAACAACTGTTGGAATAGGAGAGCTATTTACATTACACTTTGCTACTATTAATACTAAATTAATAACAAACATTTCAACAAATGGATAATTATTTACATTACACTTTGCTACTATTAATACAAACATCTGACCTATATTTGAAATTGCGTCTATATTATTTACATTACACTTTGCTACTATTAATACCGCCAACCGATTTGAAATTGAGCTTCTTTACCATAATTTACATTACACTTTGCTACTATTAATACAGGAATGTTCAATTCAGAAGACCAGTTTTAAATATCATTTACATTACACTTTGCTACTATTAATACTTCAATTTGATTTCTTTTTTCATTTTGTGATATAATATTTACATTACACTTTGCTACTATTAATACGTTTTGGAATAGTGTAACTTCCTATTTCTTGTTCAATTTACATTACACTTTGCTACTATTAATACATTATCTTGGTGAAGAAACAAAAATTGAAATAGATATTTACATTACACTTTGCTACTATTAATACTTTTGTTGAAACAGAATATTCAGAAAATTATGGTTCATTTACATTACACTTTGCTACTATTAATACTATTTTAGGAGAAGAAAAAACAGCAATAGGAATATATTTACATTACACTTTGCTACTATTAATACGAACCTATCACGTATTGCTACGCAACAGATCCGCTATTTACATTACACTTTGCTACTATTAATACACACTTCCCATTTCCATCCAATGATATACTTTACTATTTACATTACACTTTGCTACTATTAATACCATTATGCAGTTTGTGTAGAAAGTTTTTCCAGTACCATTTACATTACACTTTGCTACTATTAATACCATTAAAAAAGCGACTATCCTTTCACAATTTTTTTTATTTACATTACACTTTGCTACTATTAATACTATGTTGTTACCATCAAATATAGTAACATTGTATCTATTTACATTACACTTTGCTACTATTAATACGATATAAGAGAAAGATAAAAAAATAGCTTGACTTTGATATTTACATTACACTTTGCTACTATTAATACATTTTTTTCATAGTAAAACAACTATATATAATTATCGATTTACATTACACTTTGCTACTATTAATACATAATCTTTATAGTAACTGCTATCATATACAATAAATTTACATTACACTTTGCTACTATTAATACTATAAACTGTGAGTTTACTTCCGTATCATTTTCACTATTTACATTACACTTTGCTACTATTAATACATTTTTAGGGGTATTTTAAAAAGTTGACTTGATGAATTTACATTACACTTTGCTACTATTAATACTCTTTGATATTATGATTTTCTAAAATATCAATTAATATTTACATTACACTTTGCTACTATTAATACGGGTATTAATACTGGTTTCAATAAAAGAGTAAAATATTTACATTACACTTTGCTACTATTAATACTACATTATTATCAAATATATTTAAAAACAATATCATAATTTACATTACACTTTGCTACTATTAATACTTTTCTTCAAATTCAGTCAACGGCTCTTTTCCCTGATTTACATTACACTTTGCTACTATTAATACTTGTCCACTTTACTTATCATTCTTATCATGTCTTCAATTTACATTACACTTTGCTACTATTAATACTTGTAACTTTCGGACCAGGTTTAGTTCTTCCTTGCATTTACATTACACTTTGCTACTATTAATACCATAATAGGAGATATACAAGGGGCTATAACAAAAATATTTACATTACACTTTGCTACTATTAATACTTCTGGTCATATAACCCTATAAATTCTATTACTGCATTTACATTACACTTTGCTACTATTAATACGAACGTAAAATGGGACCATCAGCTCCACAGATGTTATTTACATTACACTTTGCTACTATTAATACATAAATTAATATTGTCGACTGATAAAATCTATGATAATTTACATTACACTTTGCTACTATTAATACCGTCTGTAAACTGTATAGTAAAAAAATTACAGATAATTATTTACATTACACTTTGCTACTATTAATACTAATTTTATATTAAAAATCTTTTTTTATTCACTATTAAAATTTACATTACACTTTGCTACTATTAATACTAAAGAATTAATTCTATATTACAATGATACTTCTTGATTTACATTACACTTTGCTACTATTAATACACTTGTCAACTATTTTTTTACTGCCAATAATTCATATTTACATTACACTTTGCTACTATTAATACAATTGAATTTTTGCTACTAAAAATCCTAGTTTTATTAATTTACATTACACTTTGCTACTATTAATACTATGTAATTTGTCAACTTAAAAATTTCATTAAAATGTATTTACATTACACTTTGCTACTATTAATACAGTTACTCATTTTGCTCAATGCTTATAATATCATATTTCTCTTTTTTTGTCGAACTCTAATTTTTTTATAAAAAAATAATGATATTCTCTAAATATTATTTTTTTCTAATTATACACTTAAACCCTATATTGACAATATTTTTTTAAAAATTTCTGTCAATACCATATAGTTTTTCCATTATTAAAGGTCGACAGATTAAAAAAATTTTTTTCATTAAAAAAATTAGAAGTCTTGTCATCTTCCATTCCCCAAAAATTCTTTTTTTCAAGCCATTTTTTTCTTGTCTTGTTTTAAATAATAAAAACTGAATCCTTATCTTCCCTAATATATTTTTTTAACTCTAAATAAAGTTTTTCTCAGCAATACCGGGGTTATTTCTCCTTCAAATACTGACTTTTGAACATGTGTCAAATATTTTTTTACATATTTTAAAAAAATATTACGGGAAATCCTTGCTCCATTATCATCTGTTGAAATATCATACACTAATATAACATACATATTACCACCATATTTTTAAATCCTTCATATTTTTTTTATCTTCCATTAAATGTTTCACTATCTTATATGCTTCCAATCTCATAAGGTGTCTATATGATACACTTCGTCCTAAATCTCTATGTTTTATAGTAGTTTCAAGTCTTTCATTAAAAGTTTTTAAAATTAATTTTTGTGCTTTTTCTTTCATATAAAAATAATTTGAATCTTTTGCAAAATCTTTTTCTGTTATCATCTTTTTATTCAGTAAAGAAAAAATAACTCTATCAGCAAGTAAAGGCTTAAAAATTTCAGCAAGATCAAGTGACAAAGAAAATCTCCTATCTCCTACACTATGTAAATAGCTTATTGTAGGATTCAGTTGACTGACATATATTTCAGACAGACAAGCAGTATAAACTAGTGTATTTAAGAAGGAAATCATAGTATTTATCATATTATCAGGCGGTCTTTTTACTCTTTTTTCAAAATCAATTTCCTGATTTATAATAACATTCCAGCTATCATAATAAATTTTTTTCTTATACTCCCTTCAACTCCCATAAGTTCCTCAACATTTTGTGTTCTAAAAATCCCTTTTCTCAAAGCTTTTATCTGCTCTATAATTTCTTCAAGTTCTTTTCCTCTTTCCTGATAATATCTAAGATTTCTCAATATGTTTGCACTTGCCGCATCAATTATCAGCTGTGCCAGTTCTGTTCTTTTATCATTATCTGTATAATTTTCAACCTGTTTAACAAATAATTTTCCTGAAACATTCGTTTCCTTAGGATAAAAAGTTCCTGTATAAAATCCGTAATAATTAAACACATGTACAGGTATTTTTAAAGTTGCAAGATAATTCAAACATTTTGTATTAAGGGAAACTTCACCAAATAAATATATGTCCCTTGTCATTTCTACTTTTATATCCTTAAATCTTCCATCCAATGCTGTTATTCTTACAACATTGTCTTTCCTCTTTAATTCTCCACTTGAAAATATAAAATAACTTTCAGACATTTTAATCATCTCCTGTTTTTCCTAAAGTACATAATATTTAAATTACTCATCAATTACAAAGATAAAAATAGATAAGTATTTATTTAAAAAAATTAAATATAACAATATTCATAATAGGCACATTTTTTTACATTGCTTACCATTTATAACTTCAGGAGAACTTTCATTTTTACATATTTCTTCTATTTCTTTTTAAAAATTTTTTTTCTAAACGGATTTCATCTTCTTCAGATAAGATAATTTCTTTTCTTTCCCTTATTTCAGGATAATCAATTATTCCCTTTTTCTATTTCAATTCCTCTTTTTTTAGAAAAATAGATATAATATTTTACCTGCCATATTGCGACTTCTTCTATGGCTTTACTCTTTTTTTATTTCATGAACAACTTTCCAGTTTCTTATAAAAATCAATATTTACAGTTTCTTCTATAGCTATCTGTTTTTGTTTCAAAGGAATATCTGCTTTCATCAATCAATTTTTCCCATTTTTACATTTTCATTAGTTTCTTCAAAATTTAAATTCCTTGAGAAACACCATAATTTCCTTTTTGCATACAAAATAATAGTTCATCATTAAGCCACTTATTCTCATAACAAACTCCCTATCTGAGTATTATCAGATTAAAAAAATGAATCTTCAGAATCTTTATTTTTTTCTTCCTTTAATACTTCCGCACCTTTGTCATATGAATAATCACAATCTAAAAATAATTAATGTTTCATAATCATTTATTTCTATTTTTTTACTTTTTCAAGAGAAATATTATCAAATTCATATTCAGGAATTGCTACTTTAAATTGATTTATTTCTCGTCTTGCTTCTATTTTTTTCACTTCTTAAATCTTTTTCGCTCTTCTTCATCCAATCCCTTTGCTTTTTTTCTTCAGGATTTCAATATTTTTCACTATTTCTTCTTCATTTTTCCTGATAAATAATTTTTTTGGAATTACATCTTTCGAAGCAATATTTCTAAAAAAATTCTTTGTACTTCTGATTTTTGTTTTTTTCATATTCCACTATATAATTTTTTTCAAAGCATAAATATTTTTTTACTAATTTCCCATAATACTCTGTATCTTTTTAAACTTTCAGTTGAATAAACTTCTTCTATTAATTCTAATTTTTTTCTGTTCTGTTAACAATCCGTCAACTTCTAATAATACTTCTTTAGATTTATTATGAATTTCTCTATCTATAACCGCTTTAGAACCCTTTATTCCGGAACATTCTTCTGTGAAAACATAACAGTTATATTTTTTTCATCTAAAAACTTCTCTATTTCTGTAACATCTTCCCATTCTCTGAAAAAAAGTCCATTCAAATCTGATAATTCTGTAATGAGAATATCAAAAATCTAAATCAAGAGATGCTTCGACTACCTGTGTACCAATCCAGATTCCATTTTCAGAAATATTTTTTTAATTTCCGTTCTCTTTTTTTACACTTTCCTTAAATCTTTTTAGGATTGGCAAATTCAGAAATTTCTTTTTCTTTTTTTAGCTCTATCTTTTTTTATAAATCGGCTATGAAGTAAATTTAGCTCTTTGGATTCTATCCCTAATTTTTTTCAATTCTCCATATATTTGTTTAGATTTTTTTAACAGTGTTACAGACAACCAGAATTTTATTATTTTTTTGTAATTTTCTTTTATAAATTCAGCATTAATAGTATTTTTTTTAATACTTTTTATATTATGTCTTTTTTTATCATTTATAAAAGGTTCTGTAGTTACAAATTCTATTTCCTCCTCTTTTAATAAATCTGGAATAATTCCTGGTAAAGTCGCAGTCATTATAGCAAATTTCCCACCAAAATCTGTAATATATTTCAGTCCGTATATCAAATAAGCTAATAAATCTGTTGAATACATCTGAATTTCATCAATAACCACTTTAGAATAAGACAGTGTAGCAACTTTTAATTCAAATCCTGGTGCCCTAAAAACAAAATCAAAAAGCTGGTCTATTGTGCAGACTGTCAATGGCAGGGAGAGCTGCTTTGTTTTGTCCATATACATAAACAGCTCATCATTATCCATTTTTTCCAGATTATTTTTTTCCTTCTTTTTTTCATCTTCTACATACATCTCCCTAAAATCTGAATGTAGCAGCCCTATTCTATTTTCTGTTTTTTCAATTACAATCTGATTTTTGACCCTATTAAAAATGGAATTAATTGCTACTCTTAACGGCAATGTGAAAAATCCCTTATTATTGCCTATCCAAAGTAATCCTGCTTCGGTCTTTCCATATCCTGTCTGTGCTACCACTACAACATTTTCATTTTGATTATGAATCATAAACTTCTGCAACTCGTTCCAGCCATTTTTAGGATTATCCTTTTTCAGTACATTTTTTAAAAAAGCATCCATTTTTTCTTCAAGAAAATCATTTTTTTCCTCAACTGGAATATAAGAACTTGCAGCATAGTCTATTTTATTCAGTAATCCTTTTAACATCACATATTTTTGAAAAGTTTCAAAGGTTTCCTTTTTCTGATAAGATAAAAATCTTGAGAATAGATTCTTCCATTTAATTTATAATATTTTTTTTACTCAATTTCTTTAATTTTATTTTTTTTCATTCTCGATTCTAAAAAAATAGAATACTTTAAATTTTCTCCTATATTCTCATTTATATAATCAAAAATATATTTTTGTAACTTTTTCTAAATATTTTAGAAAATAATTTGCTTCAATATTCATTAATTCTATTTCTTTCGAAAAAAATCTTCTTCCGAAATTTCTGAAAGATTTCTTTCATGATGTAATGCAACAGAATAAGACAAAACTTTAATATCACTTTTTATCAAAAACCATTTTTCACTTAAACTTTTTGCTATCCATAAAAGAAGTACTTAATAACCCGTGAGGAAGTTCTCCATTTTGCTTTTGACCAGATAACTTACTTTTGAAATTTTTTTATTTATTTTCCCAAGATCATGATAAATGCAGGCAAGTAACAATAATTTTTTTGACCACATTTACATCAGAATATATTGTAAAAAAATTTTTTTAAAGTTATTAATCAGATTTTCAGTATGTTCCATAATTGTTTCACCATTAGATTTTGCTAAAAACTCATTTTTCATAATTAATTTCTCCTATAAACTATAACTCACAAAAAACAATTTCATTATCCTCATCAATTGGAACTATTTCATCTTCCAATGCTGTTATATTTGAAGAATACAGTACTTCTTCCTTTTTCCATTCCCTTATAAATTTGGGCTTTGCTTTCGTACCAATATTTTTGAGTTCATAATTTTTTGTCAATTCATATCTCGTACCACAAACATGAATACCTGAAGTTGAATTACCAAATTCAACTTTTTCATCATATACAAAACTTAAAGGAATATATGCAAATACTTCTTCTCCATTTTCTAAATCTTCTTCAATTTTTTTCTTTTCCACGTCTACAATCCTAACATCCTTAATTAGCACAATATCCTCTCTTCTCCCTAAACTCGGGTATTCTATTGGGTATTTAAATGCTTCAAAAATCGTATTTAAAAATTCTTCTGACTGGTCTTCCGGTATAATATGAATTGTCAAGTTTACATCAACCAGCAGTTCAGCAGTTGCAACTCCTCTATTAATACCGTAACCATTTACATTTAATTGGTGCCTTCCCATTTCAAAAGGATTTCCATTTTTAAATTCATATCTTGTGTATAAGTCATTAACCTTAGAAAAGTAACTTCCACTGATACTTATTTTCATCGGTTTATATTCCTTAAAGTCACAGAGGGAATGAACCATTCCAATTACTGTTGAGTATGGTGGCAAAGGATAACTCTCTTTTAGCTGGAAACTTGTTGGAACTTTATAATTCACCATATTTTGATACAATTTCAATTTAATTGCCTTCATAATTATCCATCAACTTTCTCTGTATAATAATTATCAACCTTTTCTTTTAACTGTTTGAAAAATTCAGGAACATTCAGCACATTTATATTTTTTTCTTTCAATTTTTCTTCAATCTCTGTATCATTTTTAAACTGTTCTTTTACAATTCCAGAGATTGTATCTTCCTCTATATAATCATAAATTCCGCTACATAATTTATCAACTAGAATTTTGTTATTCTTGACATCCACTATATTTTCAAAAAATGGATTTTTTATGTCGTACACTCCACCTATTATAAATAAAGGTTTTAAATCTTCCCTTCTTCCTTTAATATCCCTATAGAGTAATGAAATTGTATCTAGAAGTTTTCTCACTCTTCTTGATTTCTCTTCATTTGAAACTTCAATTTTATCTAATTCATCTATTCCAATTCTATCTAAATCTATAGCAACTGTATATTTATAGTAAGATTTATGTATTTCAGCCTGTGCAATATTTGGAAATTCTCCAATTCTATCAGCTAAGCCTTTATTTGTTAAAAATTCCAGATCCCCTTTAAATGTTTCCAATGAAATAGCATTTGACAGTCTTACTATTGCAGAACGGTTCTTAGAATTTTCACCTTTTATTGTTTTCATATATCCAAAAAAATCAAGTTCAGGATAATCTTTAATTGTCGTATCTGCTGAAAATTGAACTACTTTCTTGTCTCCACTTCCTTCCGCTTTTACTGGTGACTTTTCTTCTCCTAGCTGTTCTATAATATTATATCTTATTGCCTGTCTGGAAATATATGTGTATTGTTCCCCTTTATTTCTTGATAATTTCTTTAATGCTGCAACATTTCCTATTCCTTCTCCATAGTTAGCACTTTGTGCCAAAAATATTGCTGTAAAAGTTAAACCTTTGTTCTTCATAATTATTCATTCCCTTCTTTTTTATCTGTTTTATTTTCATTCTTACTTTTATCTTCACCTAACAAACCTAATAAAAATCCATGCCCCAATGTCTGAAAATTTTCATCATTTAAAAGTGCTTTAGCAAAAAGTGAGCTAATATTTTTTCCTGCATAAGCATGAGCTGAAATCAGTGCATCCATAAACATATCAACATTATTAATTCTCAAAGCGTTCTGAAGTCTATATAGCAGACTTCCTATCTTTTTATCATTTCCACTTTTTTTTATGTACTCTTCCCTGAAAATCATTGCGTCCCTTCTTATATAGAAAATATCTTTTTCCGTTAATTCTTCTGACGTTTTTCTTACTTTCCTCTTTTTCAACTATTCCTTGATTATCCATTTTTATTCAACCTCCTGATATAATCCAAATTTATTTTTTTAGTAAATCTTCTATATTTTTTTTAATTTACAATACAATTTTATTTTTTTGAAATCTTATAATAACATAATTTGTTTATTAGCGAAAATAAATTTTTGGTTATTTAATAATTCTGTTATTGTTGTATCATAAAGATAAAAAAATACCTTCTGTCAATTAAATACCATTTATCTAATAAATCATCTAATTTTTTTCTTTGTTTTTCAGATAAAAGTTTTTAAAAATACCACGTGATAATAAAAGTAAACTTATAATGTCCTTCCTCTAACTTCACAATCTGAATATCTGATAATTCATATTTTTGTATTGTCTTTTTTTCTTTCTTGATTTCCTTCAATAAATTTTTTTATATAAGTTTATATTTTTTTCTTCTGACTTATCTTCTAAAAATATTATATGCAATTCCATTATTTATTTTACACAATTGATCTATATTATGGTTTGCATTCACAAATATACCTTTATCAGCTCCATATATAAATCCAGCTGGAACACAGGAATATATCAATGTAACCAAAGGAGTTACTGCAATATCATTTACAAAAATTCCAGACATGTGATGGTTTTCTACTCACATCAAATCCTGTATCATTTAAAAAAACCTAATGTATTTTTTTATAATCTTTCATTGGCATATTTGATATTGTACATTTATATTTAAATTTAGACTTGTCAGCATTAATATATTCTAATGCAGGTTCTACAAAATATGATTTATATTCTTCATAAATATCTTTAGCAGAATTTGCCCTATTTAAAAAAACGATACGTCTGCTCCAGGCATTATTTATTATTACATAAGCTACATTTTTAGCAGCAAGATAATTTTTTTGCATTTCCTTCCTTATCAGTTATTTTCTTTTTTTAAAAAAATCAATAATCTCCTTCATAATCTTAAGATTATTTTTTTACATCATCATCTGAAATTTCATTCACATTTTCTTTAGGTTCTTTTATTTTCTTTAATTCTTTTTCCATTTCCAAAATTTTTGTTAGTTCCATTTTTTTCTATAAAAATCATATGCCTTTTTTTGTAACTTTCCGACTTGATTTTTAGCTTTAAAGAATGTAATTTTTATCATTTATCATTTTTAATTCATTAATACTTTTAATTTTTTTCTCCATTTTCCTCAAATTCATCAATATTTTTTTCAAATTCAAGAATCTTACCATAAGTCAGTGTTTTTCCCGTATCTTTTTATAAAAAAATCAAAAATATTTATACTCGAAATTTTTCCAGAACTTTTTGGAGAAAAAATCTTATTAAACGATTTTTTTATTATCAATTTCTAACTCGCCATTGTTCTTTGTTTCTTCTCCAAGGATATTTATAAATCCTAACAATCCAGCATTAAACAAATAATCCTTCAATTTCAATTCTATTTTTTTCATCCATTTTTTTCCTCCTTTTTTTCTATCTTTCTATCCTAAATCATTTCCAGCAGACCGTATCCTGAACCTGTCAAACTACCCATTCCTCTATTGTAAATATAATCCAGTAAATATGACTTTCCTGTAAAAACTTATTATTCCAATTGAAGCATTTATAGTTTTATTATAAAAATTTTTACTACTATCTTTTTTTAGCTTTTCACTATTAATAGTTAAATTTTTCTATATCTTTCTGTATGTAGTCTCCATACTCTTCTCTTAATTCAGAATATAAATTTCTTTTTTTATTATTTCTATAAACTCATCATTTTCACCTGTATAATAAATATCTTCTCCTGTATCTTTATTATGATCTCGGCAAACTATTGGTGACATTGTTTTTAGCAATTAATCTATTGGTGTCTATATTTGAATGTGGGAGTTTATTTACTCCTGTTACTTTGACTACCAATCCTTCTGAAATTTTAATTTCTTTATATTTAATAGATATAAATGCATTAAATATGTTGATACTATCACTATTATTCAAAAACAGAAAAAAATTAATAACAAATTCCTTTTTTTCATCTCGCAGATATATTCTACCCTTTTTCAAATTTTTGAATTTTTTTAAAAATAAACACTCCATGAATACTTCTTTGTTTTTATTAGAATTGAAAAAAATCATCAAATATGGATTCGTATTTGCAAAGTCCTGTTTTTGAAAAGTTTTTAATATAGATCTTCTATAATCCTGCGAAAAAAACTGTTACCTTCTACAATCTCACATGTAATTTTTAAATCGCATTTCTTCATCTCTCCTCTCTTACTTGTTATTTTTTTAATAATAACTTGTAAAACTCACTATTAGTATATCTCATTTTTTTCTAAAAAAAGTAAATAGTCTTTAAAAAAATACTTTTTATCCTATTATAGTTTGTTATAATATAAAAATATTTTTTTTAATTTGTCAAGATAAATTTTATTGCAACTTTTTATTACAATTTTTTTCCTTTTTATTGACTTATATTCATATTTAATGTATTATATACTAACGAAGAAATTAATAGGAGCATTTTGTAATGTAAAGATTATTGTTTGTTATTATTTTTCTATTTTAATAGTGCATTTTTGTAAAAATACATTTTCCAACAAAAAAAGAGACCCCCTCAAAGAAAAAAATCCACAAATAATATGGAAAAATTATATTTATAAATTATTTATAATTTTATATACCCTATTTCTGGTTTTTCGCTTAGTCTCTTTTTTATATTATATTATTTTTTTATCTGTTCTTCAAAACAAGTTCAGCAATATCCTTTGCTCTTAAGTTATAGTTGTTAAGCATTGTTTCTCCATCAGCACTTTGACCAAACACATCATAAATTCCATGTTTTACAACTTTTGTAGGGTGTACTTCTGACAAGTACTCTGAAACAGCACTTCCAAGTCCTCCTACTACTGAATGTTCTTCACTTGTTACGATAAATTTACATTCTTTTGCAGCTTTCAACACTGTCTCTTCATCCAGAGGTTTTATAGTAGACATATTTATTACTCTTGCTTTTATTCCTTCTTTTTCAAGTAATTTAGCAGCTTCCGTCGCTTCATAAACCATAAGTCCTGTAGCGATTATGGCAACGTCATTTCCTTCAGTAAGAGTATGAGCTTTTCCTATTTCAAACTTATAGTTTTCATCAAATAATACAGGAATGTTCAATCTTCCCAATCTTACATAAACAGGCCCTTCATATTCTGCAACTGCAAAAATCATTTTTTCAGTTTCAACAGCATCAGCAGGAGATAATACAACCATTCCAGGTAATGATCTCATTAAAGCCATATCTTCCACTGACTGATGAGATCCTCCATCTTCTCCTAATGAAACTCCTGCGTGAGTAGGACATATTTTAACATTTAATTTAGGATAAGCAACACTGTTTCTTATCTGGTCAAATGCTCTTCCTGCAGCAAAATGTGCAAATGTTGATGCAAAAGGAATTTTTCCTGTTGATGCTATTCCAGCTGCAGTTCCTATCATATCAGCTTCTGCTATACCTACGTTTATATGTCTTTCAGGGAATTCTTTTTTGAAAAATACTGTCATTGTTGATTTTGATAAATCCGCTTCCAATACTACTACATCTTTATTTTCTCTTCCTAATTTAGCTAATGCTTCTCCATATGCCTGTCTAGTTGATTTCTTTTCCATTATCCATACCTCCTATTGTAATTCTTCCATAGCTTTTTTATACTCTTCATCATTTGGAGCAGCTCCGTGGAATCCTGCATTATTTTCCATGAAAGAAACTCCCTTACCTTTTACAGTATTAGCAACTATTACTGTTGGTTTCCCTTTACAGTTCTGGCTTCAGCAAAAGCTTTTATTATTTCATCATAGTTGTGCCCGTCTATTTCAATTACGTGCCAGTTAAATGCTTTAAATTTATCTGCAACTGGAGAAACATCCATTACATCAGATACTTTTCCGTCAATTTGAAGATTGTTGTAATCTACGATTGCAACTAGGTTATCAAGTTTGTAGTGAGCCGCTGTCATTACCGCTTCCCATATTTGACCTTCCTGTAGTTCTCCGTCTCCTAATATTGCATACACTCTGTAGTCATTATCGTAAATTTTTGCACTTATAGCCATTCCGTTTGCCGCTGAAAGCCCTTGTCCCAGAGATCCTGTCGACATTTCAACTCCTGGAAGTTTTTTCATGTCAGGATGCCCCTGCAATGGTGAATGCCATCTTCTTAAAGTAGGTATCAGATCCTTGCTTGCATATCCTTTTTCTATCAATGATGCATAAAGTGCTGGTGCAGCATGCCCCTTACTTAATACAAATCTGTCCCTGTTTTCCATTTTTGGATTTGCAGGATCCACATTCATTTCATTCCAGTATAGCACAGCCATAATATCAGCTATTGATAATGATCCTCCAGGATGTCCTGATTTAGCTCTGTAAATCATTTCAATGATGTCTCTTCTTAAGTCTTTTGCAATTTTCTGCAACTCTTTAATTTCCATAAAAACCTCCATTATTATTATTTTCTAGTTTATATAATCACAATATATATAATTCCCATAATTACAGTCCCTGCATCCTTATTTACTTAAAGTACAGGTTATTTTATCCGGAACAGCTTCAATTATTGAAAATCAATATATCAAAAACTTGTTCATTTACGTCTAGTCTTCTTTCTTCAAATTATAGAAGAACAGTGATGCGGCAAACAGTACCAGTGCCACAACAAGTGTCACTTTAACTCCAAGTTCTGTTGCACCTTTTACGCCTTCGGTATTATTGTTTCCAACAACAAGTAAAGTTGACTGTACAACCTGCTGTACCAGAAACGCAAGTTTTAGGAACATTCCCTGTATACCAAACATGAATCCTTCCAAGCTCACTTTTTTAGTTTCCGACAGCTTTGCAGAAATTTCACTTAACATAGCCTGAGGAAAAATAAATGCGGCCCCGCTCAATCCTGTTCCACAGATTATGAAAAATACGTAGGCAAAGATTGAAGTATTTTTATTTATAAATAACAGTCCAAAAGTTCCGGCTATTAAAAGCAGCATATCTGCTATCAGTACCTTCTTATATGAATATTTTTTCCCGAATTTATTTGTAATCGGGAAAAACATTCCTGCCATTCCAAACAGTATAACCGATATCACTGTAAGAAATTTTATATCCTTCTGCATTACTGCACTCAGATAATATGTCAAATCTCCACGAAGTATGTTAAATCCGCAGAAGAAAAAGAAATATCCTAAAAAATACAGTATAATTTCCTTATCTTTCAAATGCGAAACAGATTTCATAAATCTAAGTGATTCGCTTTTAGGACGGTTCTGTGTCAGCTGTTTCTCCTTCAAGAAGAAAACACATGCATAAATTCCAAGTACTGACAGTATCGTAATCAGAATAACTGTTTTACGTATTCCAACTTCTGTATTCATGACTCCGTTTACCATACCAAATTTTGATATAAGAATTCCCGGAAGGACCATTGCCACTCCGGTAAATATCAGCCTGAAGGTTGACTGCATTGTAGACAGGTTCAACCTTTCTTCCTTATTGGTAGCCAAATCAGGAATTAAGGCATTGTAAGGTGCGGCAACAAGAGTATATGCCGTAAAATAAAGTCCTCCAACAATTGACAGATAAATCAGCGTTGCCATTTGTGAACTTTTTACAGGATAAAAATACATGATTGTAAGAAGTCCAAGCGGCAATCCTCCTATTAACATGAATATTGACCTTTTACCAAAACGTGATTTTGAATTGTCAGATAAATATCCCACAACAGGATCTGACACTGCATCAATAATTCTGGCAAAAATAAATGCCAGGACAAGATACTGAGGTTTCAGTAACGGAACAAGATTCTTTTCTGTTTCAGGTGGCAAATAATAATACGAAAGCCACTGGTTATAAATCTGGTCTATCATAAAATATGAAACCCCAAGACCATAAATAATATATTTACCTTTTGTCATTTTAGACATATTTTTCTCCATTTTCTAAAGTATTTATTTCAAACACTTTTTCTCTTTAATCAGCTTTTTTATTTTATTCATTATCATCAAAATCAAAGTCAGAAAATTTTTCATAGTATTCTGAACCTTTATCATTGGCATTTTCATCCGCTTCCACTTTTACAGTTTCTACTTCCTGCCCAGTTTTCTTATCAGTCTCTTCCTGAGCACTGTTTACTCCTTTATCTTTAAGGAAATTTGCAACTGCTTCAGTATATTCTTCCTTATAATCCTGTTCTGCATATATTCTAGTATGTGAACCTCTTTCAAACCTTCAGCTGAACATTCTTATTCTGGGCTATTTCGTTATATTCTTCCATAAGCATACCATAAGTTGTAGCCTTGTCACTCTTAGTCTGTATTATAAGGGTAGGTATTCTTCTCAGCAGATATGAAAGTCTTAATTTATCCAGCTTGTTTCCAACCCTCAAATTAAACACTCTGACAACAACACTTACAATAAACTTTGGAACTCTTCTTTTTTTAGCATCTTCCTTTACTTTTTTTCTTATATTTGAAATGGAACTGTCGAGTATCATCTTATCCACTTTTATACCTTTTTTTCTAAGTCCGTTGTTGAATACCTTTGCCGCAATTGCAGACCCCATTCCACCTTGCGAAAATCCATAAAGAACAAAATTATTTTTTCCAAATTTTTCATTCAGCATAAGCATTGTATTGTAAATATCCTGGCCAAAACAGTATCCCATTTTAGTTCTTGAAATGTCTGACTTCCCGGAATTTCTCAAGTCCGGAATAAAGAAACTGTATTCCTTGTCAAGAGAAGTATCTTTGAATATTTGCAGATATTGTAACGCAGCAAGCCTGTTAACTCCCCTTCCATGAGAAATTATCATAGTCTTATCTGCATCCTTATTTTCCAACAGCCATCCATGAAGCTGTATTTTCCCTGATTTATAAGGTATTTCCTTGTAGTTATACCCGTAATCCATTGGATTTACCTTATCCTCTATGTTATATTTCATCCGAAGTTTCTTACTGTTGTAAACTTCTTCCAAAGTTATTCTCGGATATTTTTCAATCTGATTTATAAAATATCTTATTGACATATATGCCAGTACAAAGAAAAATATCATAAACAGTACATTTATCGTAATTAATACTCCCATTATTACTCCTCCTATTTAAACTTTCTCTGATTCATAATTAGAGGGTTCAGTTTTTCCTTTTCATTTAAAAACAGTTCCTTTAGCAGAAACCCATTTTTTTCTATTTTAACTTTTTCTGAATGTACATTTTTTTCAATATTCTTCCAGTTTACAAAAATTTTTTCATCATTATTTTTCTTTTCATACTTTTCTGTTTCTTCTTTCACATCTGACTTTTCATTGTAAACCTTCTTTTTTTTCTTAAGCTGCCTGAGATATTCCTGCCCTCTCTGATTAAATCCCAGAACCCTTATATAGGCCAGTTCAAAATCAACTGCTTCCTTTGTTATATTAAGCAGAATATTCAGTACTATTCTTTCTATTCTTTTTATTGAAAAATTTCTTGATTTTACTTCCTTCAGAAAAACTTCATATGTATTCGATTTACTAACACCTCTGTATATTCTAGCATACATTTCGTTGTTCATATCATATATTTTTATTATTTCTTTCTTTGTTTCCATTAACAATTTATATTTTAAGAATTTAAACATGCTTTCCCTTAAATTTTTCCATTTAAGCCCTTCATTTTCCTTTTTTTCTAAGCCATAGTTTTTTTGTAGAAGTTCATATGTTTTTTTCAGGAATAAAATCCCTTACATTTTTAGGATTTCCATCTTTTTCCATCAGAACTTTTCTTATAAATGTTGCACTCGCAATACTTTTTCTGGCTTTTTCTATTTCCATTTCGTTGTAATCTGAAATTTCCCTTTGGATAATGTAAGGTTTTATATTAAGATTTTCCTTTTTCATTGTTCTCATATACTCAAGGGCAAGTATATTATTTGATTTTACAGTATCGCCATAACCATATTCTGACAATGCCAGTTTCTGGGAAGTGCTGTAACTGTTCCCCTTCTTCATAAGTTCCATCAGGTTCTTTTTATAGTCTTCCCTCTCCTGCAGTTCAATTATCCTGGCCAGCACTTCAATATCTTTTTCCTCAGCTCCAAAAACCTGAAAATCCATTTCAAGATAATCCAGTATTTTTGTAGACATTTTAGAAAAAATTTCAGCATTCTGGACAGAATAGTACAACGGCAGTTCCACTACCATATCAACCCCATGATTTAATGCCACTTCTGTCTTCTGCCATTTATCAAAATATGAGAAATCCCCTCTCTGAACAAAATCTCCACTTACAACTGCCACTATCAGCGTATCTTTTTCCATTCTTCTCTTTATTTCTTCTATCTGGTACAGATGGCCATTATGAAAAGGATTGTACTCTGCAACTATGCCTATTTTTAGCAATTTTATTCTCCTAAATTTTATTTTCATATTTTATTTATTATACCATAATCAGTGATGTTTTTATAAAGTTTTTTTTAATTTATTTTTTTGATGAAATTATGTTGACATTTTATTTAAATGTTGCTATACTACAAAAAAATGAAACGTTTCATTTTATAGAAAATGAACGTTAAAAATAAATTTTTAGGAGGATTTTTTTATGGCAGATAAGAATTATGAAAAAAACTGCGAAAGAAATATTGGATGCAATTGGTGGGAAAGAAAAATGTTGTAAGTGGGGCTCACTGTGCCACTAGACTTAGGCTTGTACTAAAAGATGATTCAAAAATAGATAAAAATAAACTTGATAATATTGAACTGGTAAAAGGTTCATTCAACAACGCAGGACAATTTCAGATAATACTTGGAACAGGAATAGTAAATGAAGTATTTAAGTTTTTCAGTCAGGCTGCCGAATTGTCTGCAGTTGGAAAAGAAGAATTAAAAGATATTGCAGCTAAAAAAGGGAATGTATTTCAACGTATGTTAAAATCCCTTGCCGATGTATTTGTTCCAATCTTACCGGCTCTAGTCGCTTCAGGATTATTAATGGGAATAAATAACGTGTTGACATCAAAAGGACTTTTCGTTCCTGGAAAAACATTGATTGAAGTATTTCCTCAATTTACAGATTTGGCAAATATGATTAATTTATTTTCAAATGCGGCCTTTGTGTTCCTGCCAGTGTTAATAGGATTCCATGCAGCTAAAAACTTCGGTGGGACACCCGTATTAGGGGCTGTAATAGGGGCTATAATGATCCATCCGGATTTATTAAATGGTTACGGTTATGGTGAAGCTCTTGCAAAGCATGCAATTCCATATTGGAATATCTTCGGATTAAATATTGCTCAGGTTGGATATCAGGGAACAGTTTTACCGATAATAGCTTCTTCATTTATTTTAGCAAAAATTGAAACTTTTACAAGAAAACATGTTCCAGCAATACTTGATATGATAATAACTCCTCTGGTTTCAGTTCTTTTAACTGCATTTATAACTTTTACAGTAATCGGACCAGTTATGAGAGTTATTGGTGACAGCATGACTAACGGTGTTTTATGGTTATTCTTTGATTTAGGACCTCTTGGTGGTGCAATTTATGGTGTTGTTTATCCGTTACTTGTAATAACAGGAATGCACCATAGTATGGCCGCTTCTGAAATGCAGATACTTGCTAATATTGCAAAACTTGGAGGTTCACCTACATTTGCAGTTGTATCAGCTTCCAATGTTGCACAAGGTGCCGTCGCTTTAGCCTGTTTCTTCTTTATGAAAAAGAATAAAAAAATTCAAAGTATTGCATCAGCTGCTGGAATATCTGCTCTTTTAGGTATTACAGAACCTGCTGTATTTGGAGTGAATTTAACTCTTAAATTTCCATTTTTAGCGGCATTAATAGGTTCTGCCGTAGGTTCTGCCTATGCTGTGTGGATGAAAGTCCTTTCAGTTTCTCAAGGTCCTGCCGGTATTCCTGGAGTTATTGTAATGCGTCCTCAGTCAATGTTACAATTTCTAGTGGCAATTACAATTTCATTCGTTGTGACATTTATCGTAACATTCTTATTTATAAAAATTTTTAATAGAAAAGAGGTCGAAAATAATGGAGTGGCCTAGAGAAAAAAGATATGAACGTTTGGAAAATTTACCAAAAGAAAAATACAATGAATTAAAGGAAAAAGTAGAAAATTCACCATATAGACAGAAATTTCATGTCCAACCTGATACAGGATTATTAAATGATCCAAATGGATTCAGTTACTTCAATGGAAAATATCATTTATTTTATCAATGGTTTCCATTAGGTCCGGTACATGGTGTCAAATACTGGTATCATCTTTCTTCAACAGATTTAGTAACTTTTACAGATGAAGGAATTGCAATGAAGCCGGATACTGTTTATGATAGCCACGGTGTTTTTTCAGGAACTGGCCTTCCGTCAGAAGATAAACTGTTTTTATTCTATACAGGGAATACAAGAGATGAAAACTGGATTAGAAATCCGTATCAATGTATTGCAGTAATGGATAAGGACGGAAAAATCACAAAAAATGATAAACCGTTTATAAATAAAGTTCCGGATGGGTATACAGACAACTTCAGGGATCCGAAAGTTTTTGAAAAAAATGGAAAATATTATTGCTTAGTGGGAGCTGAAACCGTTGATAATAAGGGGGCTATCGTTTATTACAGTTCAAATGATTTGAAAGAATGGGAATTTCGTGGAAATTTAAAGACTGATTTCAGTGAAAATAGTGGATTTATGTGGGAATGTCCTGATTATTTCGAATTTGAGAATAAAGCTGTTTTAATGTTTTCTCCACAAGGAATGGAAGCTGAAGGAGAAAAATATAATAATATTTTTCAGTCAGGATATTTAATTGGAGAAAAAATTGATTTTGAAAAGGGCGAATTTAAACATCAGGAATTTAAAGAATTTGACAGAGGATTTGAATTTTATGCACCACAAACTATGGAAGATAATAAAGGTAGAAGAATATTAATTGGATGGTTTGGTCTTCCGGGAACTGACAGTGTAACTGATAAATATGACTGGGCTCATTGTCTGACAATTCCTAGAGTGCTTGAACTGAAGAATAATGTTTTATATCAGAAACCTTTACCTGAACTTGTTAAACTTAGAAAATCAGAAGAGGAATTTTCATTTAAACTGAATAACAATCCTGTCAATTTAAAAAATGGGAAAAGAACTTATGAACTGGATATAAATTTTGAAAATATAAAAGCAGAGAAAGTTGGAATAAAATTTAGAGTTGGAAATAACGAAGAAACTGTCTTCTTCTACGATTTGAAAAATAACGAACTTGTATTTGACAGAACTCATTCCGGTGAATTAACAGAAAATTTTGAAGGAGGAGACATCAGAAAATGCAAATTTGAAGAAAAAAATCTAAAATTACATTTATTTTTAGATGAATCCTCAGCTGAAATTTTTTTGTAAACGACGGAATTGAAGTTTTTAGCACCAGATTATATAATAGCATTGAAAATAATGAAATTTTCTTTTTTACAGATGGAGAAGCTGATATAAAAGGTAAAATATGGGAAATTTAATTTAATATGTTAAGGGAGAAAAATATGCCAACTATGAAAGATGTTGCAAAATTAGCAGACGTTTCTGTTGGAAGTGTATCCAAATATTTTAATGGGATTGCTTTAAAGGAAAAAACTAAACTTGCAATTGAAAAAGCAGTAAATGAATTAAATTATGAACCAAATATATATGCAAAAGGACTAAAAATTAATAGGACCAATACCGTTGTCCTCATAATTCCCAGCATTTGGAATCCCTTTTTTAGTGAATTAACTTTTCACATTGAAAAAGAATTACGTAAACATGAAATAAAACTGATTTTATATAACTCAGAAAATAGTATTGAAAATGAAATTCAATTTATAACAATGTCAAGACAGAATAAAGTAGACGGGATAATAGCTGTGGCATATAGCAATATAGATGAATATATATCAGAAGATCTTCCATTTGTAAGTATAGACAGATTTTTTTCACACAAAACTAATTTTGTAAGCAGTGATAATTATTCAGGTGGAAGATTAGCTACAGAAATGTTAATAAAACATGGAAGTAAAAATTTAGCCTATGTTGGTCATGGCTCAAAATATTCAAATGACACTGTTTCAAGATTAAACGGTTTCAAGGACTATTGCAGTGAACATAATATTTTCAATCAAATATGCTACAATACTGGAACAAGGGAAGAATTTGAAGCAGAAGTAGATGATTTTATAAAAAAATTTATTATAACTAAAAAAATTGACGGTATTTTTTTCTTCAACAGATGCACACGCTTTCTACATTTTAGAAAAAAACTGGAAAATCTAAATATTTCTGTACCTGAAGATATCCAAATAATAGGATTTGATGGGGCAAAAGCTTCAAAAAGGGAAAAAAATTATTTATCCACAATTAGACAGGATATTGAGGAAATTGCTGTACAATCTGTTAAAAATATTAGTTGATACAATAGAAAAATAAGGAAAAATATGGAAAAATAAAAAATAAATGTAAAAAAATTCCTGTGACATTTTTATCCGGAAAAAAACAACTAAACCTATAAAGAATTTGTAAGTAAATATATAATTTTCTAAACATAAGTGGTATAATATTTTTTTGAAATAACATAATTAATAAATTAAAAATCAAATTTCACACAAAATAGGGAGGTTTAGTGATGCAGCCTACAAAAGAATGGTTAGAAAATTGGGAAAAGGTTAAAGATAAGTTACAGCCTAACAGTAATCTTGAAGAATACTTCACTTCAAAAAAAATTGCTGGAAAAGAATTAGATGTTATGGACATTGGATCATGTTCCATTCCTACCGGAGAATTTCTAGTTGCGGATCCTCTTGTTTATTTAGTTGACAGGGATGAAAAAACATATTTCAGAAGGATTCCCACTGGAGAATTCAGGACAGAAGTATGTGTTATGAAAGCTGATGATACAGATTGTGACAGATATGCTGCCGTCCGTTTAAAATTCAACGATAATGAAATCAGTTATTTTGAAGAAGCTTTGGCAGGATACGAAAATTTAGAAAATGTAGAAGAAGGAGACTTTTTTGGATTTTATGTTGATGCAGGACTTGGATGTATCTGTGATAAAAAATTACATGATTTATATTGTGATTTTAATGAAAAGTGGTTAAAAGAAAATCCTGACGGAAATCTTTATGATAACTATTTTGCAGATTTATTTCAAAAAAGTTATGAAAATAATCCTAAATATCAGAGAGATGGTGGAGATTGGATAAACTGGACAATACCTGGAACAGATTATCACCTGCCTATTTTTCAGACAGGAATTGGAGATGGAATTTATCCTGTGTATTTGGCTTATGACAAAGACAATAATGTCTGCCAGCTTATCATTGAATTTATTGATATTGAACTGGCCTATTCAGAAACTGTTGAAGAAGATGAAGACGAAGAATAGAAATATCTCTTTATCTGAAGGCATAAAAATAATAGTTTTTAACGGAGCAAAGTCTTCAAAAAGAGAAAAAAATTATTTATCTACAATTAGCCAGGACACTGAAAAAATTGCTGTACAATCTGCTAAAATACTAGTTAACACAATAAAAAATAAAGAAATTTAGGAGACCAATTATGAAAAAACTTGAAACTTATCAGCAAATACTTAATAAAAATAAAAAGAAGAAAAAAATATTTTTTTATTATATGTTTCAATGAATACTTGCAATGTCTGTCATTCTGATATGCCAAAAGTTGAGAAAATTGTTAATGAAAAAAATTTTACCGCTTATCATATCGAAGCATCTGAAATTCCTGAAGCTGTTGGACAATTAAGCCTATTTTCAGTCCCAGTAGTTATTCTATTCTATGAAGGCAGGGAGATACATAGACAGGCTAAAATCATTGACTTTGAGGAATTAAATTATAGAATGGAACAGATACGTGAAAATAAATAAATCAAAAGAAAACGGGTATGTAATATTTGAGATTTACACAATTTATTACATGCCCGTTATACTTTTTAAACAAACATTTTATCCATTCTTTTCTTTTGCTAAACTATATCATTCTATTGTGCCATATTTGTGTCTATTTTATTTGAATTGCCTTTGTTTTATTTTTCCAACAGTTTCAGTCCATATGATTTAAAAATTCCTTCAGCCTTTTCCACTTCTTCCCTTGTAGGAGTTTTTACATCTTTCAGTTTATAGTCTTTTCCAAGATTTTCCCACTTGTAGGTACCCATCTGATGAAATGGCAGAACATCCACTCTTTCTATATTTTTGAACTGTGACACAAACTTAGCCCATTCATGCAGATCTTCTTCATTGTCTGAATATCCTGGAACAAGTACATATCTCACCCATACAGGCTTATTTATGCTTGAAAGGTATTCTGCAAATTTTAATGTGTGCTCCAGACTCACAGAAGTCAGTATCTTGTATTTCATGGGATTAATATGCTTTATATCAAGAAGTACCATATCAACATATTCCAGTACTTCTTTAGCTTTTTCATCAAAAATGTATCCTGAAGTATCTAGTGCTGTGTGAATTCCACTTTCCTTACACAGTTTAAACAGCTCTATGAGAAACTCAGGTTGCAGCAGAGGTTCCCCTCCTGAAACAGTAACTCCCCCACTTCTTATAAATCCTTTAACTTTGAGAATTTCCTTCATAACTTCTTCCGGTGTCATCATGTATTTCTTGTCCTTCATATTCCACGTATCAACATTATGACAGTAAAGACATCTCAGAGGGCACCCCTGCAGGAATAGGACAAATCTTATTCCAGGCCCGTCTTTTGTTCCGAAAGATTCAAAAGAGTGTATATATCCCTCCATAATTCATTCTTCCTTATTTTCTTCTGATTTATTTGTTAATTTTTACCTCATAGTAAATAATGCCGCCAACTATCATTTAAGATAGCCATGCGACATTATTATATAATATTCTGTAATTCTTTTCAATTAGAATTTGCTTGATATAGTTCTGTTAATTACATCCAGCTGCTGTTCCTTAGTAAGTTTTACAAAGTTTACTGCATATCCGGAAACTCTTATTGTAAGCTGTGGATAATTTTCAGGTCTTTCCATAGCATCTTCAAGAAGTTCTCTTCCGAATACGTTTACATTTAAGTGGTGTCCTGTCTGATTGAAGTATCCGTCTAACAGTCCTACCAAGTTCCCTTTTTTCTCATTTTCATTTTTACCTAATGTTTCAGGTGTTATTGCAAATGTATATGAAATTCCGTCATTAGCATCTTCAAATGGTAATTTTGCTACTGATGCAAGTGATGCCACTGCCCCTCTTGTATCTCTTCCATGCATAGGGTTTGCTCCAGGTCCGAATGGCTCCCCTGCTCTTCTTCCGTCAGGAGTGTTTCCTGTCTTTTTACCGTATACAACGTTTGAAGTTATTGTCAATACTGACTGAGTAGGTATTGCATCTCTGTACATTTTATGACTTCTTATTTTGTTCATGAAGATTTTAACTACATCTACTGCAAACTGGTCTGTTGCATCATCGTTGTTACCAAATGGAACATATTCCTTTTCAACAACGTAGTCAACTGCATCTCCTTCTTCATCTCTTACAACTCTTACTTTTCCATACTTGATGGCAGCAAGTGAATCTGCAATTATTGAAATTCCTGCGATTCCAAACGCTTCAGTTCTCTTGATGTCAACATCGTGTAATGCCATTTCAAGAGCTTCATAAGAATATTTATCATGCATGTAGTGGATAATGTTCAATGCTTTTACATAAGTTTCAGCAAGCCAGTCTAATAATTTATCAAATTTTTCCCATACTTCATCAAATTCAAGATATTCTCCTTCAACTTTCTGGAACTGTCCTTCAGGAGTAACCTGTAATTTAGATTTTTCATCTTTTCCACCATTTATAGCATAAAGTAATGCCTTAGGCAAGTTTACCCTTGCTCCAAAGAACTGCATCTGCTGTCCTATTGCCATAGGTGAAACGCAACAGGCTATTCCATAGTTATCTCCAAACTGAGGTCTCATTATATCATCATTTTCATACTGAACTGATGAAGTATCTATAGATACTTTTGCACAGTATTTTTTCCAGTTTTCAGGTAATTTTTCACTCCATAATACTGTCAAGTTAGGTTCAGGTGATGTCCCCATGTTATAAAGTGTGTGCAGAACTCTGAAACTGTTCTTAGTTACAAGAGATCTTCCGTCAAGTCCCATTCCACCAATTGATTCAGTAACCCATACAGGATCTCCTGAGAATAATGCATCATATTCAGGAGTTCTTAAGAATCTGATAAGTCTCAGTTTCATTACAAAGTGATCCATAAATTCCTGAGCTTCTTTTTCAGTAATTCTTCCTTCCTGTAAATCTCTTTCTATATAAATATCAAGGAATGTAGAAGTTCTTCCTATACTCATTGCCGCACCATTCTGATCTTTAGTTGCCGCAAGGTATGCGAAATAAGTCCACTGGATAGCTTCCTGTGCTGTTGAAGCAGGTTGTGAAATATCATATCCATAAGCTTCTGCCATTCTCTTTAGAGCTTTTAATGCTTTAATCTGTTCGAAAAGTTCTTCTCTCAATCTTATTTTATCTTCAGTCATTTCAGCCGGATCACATTCCTTAAATCTAGTTTCACGTTCCTCTATAAGTCTGTCAACTCCGTAAAGTGCAACCCTTCTGTAATCCCCTATTATTCTTCCTCTTCCATAAGCATCAGGTAATCCTGTAATAATTCCTGTATGTCTTGCTTTTTTTATACTGTCAGTATAAGCTGAGAATACTCCGTCATTATGTGTTTTTCTATATTTGCTGAATATTTCCTCAGTTTGTGGATCTAATTTATATCCAAAAGCTTCTAGACTGTTTTTAACCATTCTTAATCCACCATTAGGGAAAATTGCTCTTTTTAATGGTGCATCAGTCTGAAGTCCTACGATTTTTTCCAAATCCTTATTAATATAACCAGGACCATATGCATCTATTTGAGATGGTATTTTAGTTTCAGCATCATAAATACCTTTTTCTCTTTCTACTTTAAATTTTTCCATAAGGGATTTCCACATAGCAGTTGTAGCTTCTGTCGGCCCTTCCAAGAAACTTTCATCCCCTTGATATTCTGTGTAGTTTCTTCTGATAAAATCTGTTACGTCAACTTCTTTACTCCAATTACCTTCTTTAAACCTCTCCATGCGTCCATTATTATGTAACACATCCTTTCTATATTAAGTATTTTCATTTGTGTAACTATTATAACTTATTTCGCTTTGAAAAATCAAAGCTTTTTTTAAATTTTTTTCTATACAGATGTGACTTTTTTTTGTTTTTTTATTGATTTTTTTTACACGTTTATTTTTTTATAAAATTTTTATTTTTTTACATATTTAACAATCTATTTTCGACTGAAAAAAACGTTAATTTTGTTGTATGTGCAAATTGACAAAAAAATAAAAAGGTAAAAATTTCATATATAATTTTTCATATCTGTTATATTAATTTTTTTGAAAAAAATAATTAAAAAATTACTTTGAAAGGAGAAATAATTTTATGCAAAAAAATAAGGAGACAAGTTTAACTCTCTTATCAGTCTTAATTGGTATTGCCGGTGCTATTCCAGTTGCGGCAAGTTCATTTTACATAGTTCTGAAATTTGGTGCATTACCCTGGCCCACAATAATGGTGACATTAATTTCAATATCACTGCTTAAGCTTTTTAAAAGAAACAATATGAAGGAAATCACTGTTACACACACTATAATGAGTGCAGGTTCAATGGTTGCAGGAGGTGTTGCATTTACCCTGCCTGGATATCTGCTTTCAGGAGGAGATTTAAAGGATATTGATAAAATGCTTCTTTTCTTTACAATATTAACTGGAAGCATTCTGGGAGCCTTCCTCTCGTATATTTTCAGAAAAAAACTTATTGAGGAGGAAGGACTTGAATTTCCAATTGGGGAAGCCGCCTATACGCTTGTAACTTCAGGAAAAAATAAGAACAGCATGAAAATTGTAGGAATTGGAACCCTTATAAGTTCTGTCGTATCTATTTTCAGGGATTTCAGTTTCTTTAAAGGAAAAGCACCTTTTATTCCCACTGTCTATACATTAAAAAATGGATTATTAAGTTTCTATGTTTCGCCACTTTACTTGGAATCGGATACATTCTTGGATTTACAAATACATTTATATGGTTTCTTGGAGGAGCTTTTATTCATTTTATAGCCTCCCCTATTGCCAAGTTTAAAAACATTGCCGACTTTGATATTATGAAAAACAGTTTTGGAATGGGATTTATGATAGGTATAGGAATTTCGATAATTATAAAGATTCTATTATCGAAAAAACAGGAAATAAAAAAAGGGAAGGATACTAAATCATCAAAAATATCTTCCATGAATTCTGCTCCTGTTTTAGGAATTCTTATGATTTTTGCATTTGTTATGATTTCAATGATTTACAAAATTTCTATATTCCTGTCACTTGTTGTAATTATAATATGTATTCTATGTGCGGCAATTGCTGGATATTCCACAGGAAAAACAGGTATAAATCCAATGGAAATTTATGCAGTAATTTCAATACTTGCAATTGCTTTTTTAAACAGACTTCTTAACGGCCTGAAAATAGGAAACTCAACTTTTTCAACAAACATAACGCTTCTTTCGTTATTCTTTATTGCCTGCATTGTTGCAGTGGCATGCGGACTTGCAGGAGATATACTTAATGACTTTAAGTCGGGATTTAACATGAAGGTGCCTCCATTTGACCAGTTTATTGGAGAAATAATTGGTGCAACTGTAAGTTCAGCTGTTATAACATTCCTGTTTTTTATATTCTTTAATATATATAAGAACATAGGACCTAAAGAAAATAGTGATTTAATTGTTCTTCAGGCTTCAATAGTAGCTTCTGTAATAAAAGGAATTCCATTCATACATTTATTCTGGACAGGACTTCTGGCAGGGCTTATACTGAATATGCTAAATATTCCTGTACTTACTTTTGGAATAGGAATTTATCTTCCCTTTTATCTTACATTACCTGTTTTCATTGGAGGACTTCTTAATTCTGTTGCAAAAAAGATTTCAGAAAAGTTTTCTTCAGATGCTCTTCTCTTTGCAAACGGACTGATGTCCGGAGAAGCAATTACAGGAGTTATTTTATCCATAATTGCTTATGTAAAGCTGTTTATTTAAACTGGACTGCTTACAATAAATTTCATTATAATGGATAAATCTAATAATAAAATTTTATAGGAGGTATTTATGCTTTTAGGATTTGATATAGGAAATACCCACATTGTTCCTATTTTCTATGATGATAACGGAGAAATCACAGCATCTTTCCGTATACCGACTGATTTGAAGTTTACTGAAGATACTTTGTTCATTATGCTAAAAAATCTTGCTGAAACTAAAAAAATTAATATTTCTGATGTTACAGACATTGTTGTTTCATCTGTTGTACCACATATTAATGAAGTATTTGAATATCTTGGAAGAAAATTTTTCAGAACAGAGCCTGTTTTTATTTCTCTGGATAATATTAATGATGAAATAAAAATTCTGGAAGGAATGGAAAGAGGACTGGGAGCCGACAGGATTGTCGACATATTAGCGGCAAAAAGGATATATCCTGATAGAAGTCTTTTAATTATTGATTTTGGAACTGCAACTACCTTTGACATGATTAAAAACTCCACCTACATGGGAGGGTGCATTATTCCAGGTGTAAATTTATCAATAAATGCACTTTTTAACAATACTGCAAAACTGCCTAAAATTAAATTTGAAAAGCCTTCCACCGTTCTCGGAATAAATACTGTCACTCAAATAAATTCAGGAATATTTTACAGTAATGTCGGAGCTATAAAGGAACTCATTGCTAAATACAAAGAGGAAATACCGGAATCATATGTTATATCTACTGGAGGACAAGGTAAAGAAATATCAGATTTTATCCCTTCTGTAGATGAATATATTCCAAATCTTGGTGAGAAGGGAATATTTGAATTTTATAAACTTCAAAAAAACAAATAAAGGATTTAATATGAAATTTAATTTTAAAAAACTGACTATTGCCGTTATTATTCTCATAATAATAACTTTTACAGCATTAAAGATAACAAAAAGACTTCTTTATCATCCATATAATGTTTCAAAATTTGGAACTTTTGATAAAAATAAGGATGTAGTTATTGTTTTTCATGGAATATACGGAAAAGCAAAAACTTTAAATGCTATTACAGACACACTTGAAAAGGAAGGATATTACGGAATTAATATACAATACCCTACAACTGAAGACACTGTTGAGGAAATTACTGAAAAATACATTGCTCCAAATGTTGATTCTGTAGTAAAAACCGTGGAGGAAGAAAATATTCTAAGAAGAAAACAGGGACTTCCTGAAATCAAAATAAACTTCATTGTACATTCGATGGGAACTGGAGTTTTAAGATACTATCTGAAAACTCATAAACTGAATAATCTTGGAAAAGTTGTATTTATTTCACCACCGTCGCATGGAAGCCAGCTGTCAGACAATCCAATATCTGATGTTATTAAAGACACTCTGGGGGACGCTGTCAAACAGTTCAAGACTTCCAGTAACAGTTTTGTAAATTCACTTGGTGAGCCTGATTACCAATGTTATGTAATGATAGGAAATAAATCCGGTAATTTTCTATACTCCATTCTGATTCCTGGAATTGATGATGGAATGGTTCCTTTTAAAACTTCAAGACTTAACAACTGTAATTACAAGGTTATTGAAAATGCCACACATACAAGTATTTTAAAGGATAAAAGAACTTTAAATGAAATAGCGGATTACTTGAAAAATTAAATATAAAAGAGATGTTTAATCGAATAAAATGCCCTTAAAAAACTGAGAAACAGTCTTTTTTATGACAATACTTAATTTTCCTAAACATCTCTTTTTTTATTTTCATTTATTCCGGTGTATATTATGTATTTATATTCCCACTGGATCAATTAATTTTCTGCTGTTATTTCCCATTTTCCGTTTATTTTATCCAGTTCAAGCTCTATTTTGTCTACTCTATATGTTTTTACTCTATCTATTTCTTCTAAAAATAACTTCTACCAAGTGTGGCAAAAAAATTTTTATAACTATTTCTTCCGCTTCTGTTTCATCCATCTGAAATATCTCTTCCATTTCCTCTTCGTTCAGATTTGAAAAAAAGTTCTTTTATAAGTTTATTATCTACATTTTTTTCATCTAATATTTTTTTCAACATCAAGATTTTTCAAAAATCTATACCTTTTTAACTCTGTAATAACATTTGCTTTTTTTATCTGAAAGATAATTTATTTCATTTATTTTATATTCCATTTCAGATATATATTTATCTACAAGACTGGAATACGCTTTTCTCAGTTCCTCATACCCTTCTGTCCTTTTTGCAAGCTCATCCTTGATAACTTCAATATAATCTTCAGTAAAAAAATCTTTTTATCTCTTTTTCAATTTCTGAATTATTTGTCTTCAATTCCTTCTGAGTTAAGTTATTTCCTGTAACTTTATAATTTGCTCCAAAAAAATTTGTAATGACATTACAGTTAAAAAAATAATATTATAATTTTTTTCATTCTAATTTTTTTCCCTTTCTCTCTATATTAAGTTTTTAAAAAGTTATCTGATTTTTTTGACTTTCCATTAATCTATCTAAGATTACAATTGCAGTCGCACATTCCAATACAACTATTGCCCTTGGAACAATTACCGGATCATGTCTGCCTTTCACTTCCAGAATATCTGATTTTTTAGTTTCCAGATTTACTGTCTTTTGAGCCTTTGATATTGAAGCTGTCGGTTTTATTGCAACTTTAAAGCTTATGGGCATTCCTGTTGAAATTCCCCCAATAATTCCACCATTATTATTCGTATATGATTTAACATTTCCATTTTCATCAAAATACATCTCATCATTTGCTTCATATCCTGTCATTCTCGTAATTCCAAATCCTGCTCCAAATTCAATACCTTTAGTAGATGGAATTGAAAATATCATTCTTGAAATTTCACTTTCAATTGATTCAAAAAACGGATCTCCAATTCCAGGCTTCAATCCTGTAATCATGAGTTCCACAATTCCACCCAGGGAGTTTTCCTCTTCTCTTGCTTTCATTATGGCTTCTTCCATTTTTTGTGCCACTCCGTCTTCCAAAGTAGGTAAAATCATTCCTCGCAGTTTATTAATATTTTCTTCAGTAATATCACCTTCTGCAAAATCCCTTTCTTCTATATCATAAAGTGACTTTATATGTGCTCCAACCAGTATTCCCTGGTTTTTCAGAAGCTGCTTTGCAATTGCACCCGCAAATACAATCGAAGTTGTTATTCTTCCTGAAAAATGTCCACTTCCACGAATATCATTAAATCCGTCATATCTGTTCATTCCTGACCAGTCGGCGTGACCAGGTCTTGGTTTTATTTTAAGTTCACTATAATCCTTAGATCTCTGATCTTTGTTTCTCACAATCATTGCAAGGGGAGTTCCTGTTGTCTTTCCTTCAAAAAATCCACTCAAAATCTCAAATTCATCCTTCTCAACTCTAGGTGTTGTCAATTTTGACCTTCCCGGTGCCCTTCTTTTCATTTCTTCAGCAATAAATTCCAAATCCAGTTCTGTTCCAGCCGGAATTCCGTCAATATTTACTCCCAATGCTGTTCCATGCGATTCCCCAAACAATGAAATTTTATAATTTTTCCCAAAATTTGCTCCCATTTTTGCTCCTTACAATTTTAATTCTACTTCTCAATAACTTCAATCTCTCCACCCATTTTCACAAAGTCATCCCAGAAATGTGGATAAGATTTTCTGACACTTTCAGCCTCTTCTAAAATTATTTCCTCTTCACATTTTGTTGAAGCAACTGCCAAAGACATTGCTATTCTGTGGTCATTCCATGCATTTACTGTAACTCCGCCTCTAAATCCTTCTACACCTTGGATAATTAAGCTGTCACCTTCCTCAGAAACATTGGCTCCAAGTTTATTAAGCTCAGTTTTTATAGAAGTTATTCTATCCGATTCTTTTATTCTCAATCTCTCTCCATTAATAATACGAGTTTCCCCTTCGCTCAAGGCAGCCAGTACAGTTAGAACAGGCCCAATATCAGGACATTGAGAAATATCAATTACTGTTCCTTTAGTTTTAGAAGGCTTTACAATCACATAATCATCAAAAATTTCAAGATTTGCTCCCATTCTAGTCACAATCTCAATAATTTCCCTATCTCCCTGCAGCGAATTCTTATTCACATAAAGGCATTTCACTTCATTATCCCTGTTTGCCGAAATTATTCCGGCCACAATCCAGAATGCCACTTGTGAGTAATCTCCTTCAACAGTGTAGTTAAAAGGCTTATAAGTCTGATTTCCCCTTATATCAAAACTCTTATAATCATTATTCACAATCTCAATCCCAGCCAGTTTCAATATTTCCAAAGTCAAATCAACATACCCTTTTGACTCCAGATTTTTATTAATAATCAGATTTGAATCCCCCTCCAGAAGTGGCAGGGCATACAAAAGTCCAGTAATAAACTGCGAGCTTATATTCCCGTCAATTTCATAATTCCCTGGCTTCAGCTTTCCATTTACTGTAAGCGGCAATTTCCCACCTATTGTTTCATATTTTAATCCCTGTTCTTTAAAAATCTTGTAATATGAATCAAGCGGTCTATCCACAAGTTTTCCTTTCCCGTCAAAAACCAGTTCATTTTCACTTGTAATTCCAACAGGTATTAAAAACCTTATTGTTGATCCTGATTCATTGCATTGCACGTACTTATCCCTTGGAGCAACTTTTCCACCATTTCCAATAATCTCAAGAGCACTTTCAAAACGCTCTATTTCTGCTCCCCAGTTTTCCATAATATCCGTAGTTGTTGTAATATCTACCGAAAACTTCAAATTATCAATTTTTGATTTTTTTCCATTTTCAGCCAATGCCGCCGCAATTACTGCCCTGTGGGAATAGCTTTTTGATGGTGGGATTTCTATTGTTCCCTTTAAATGACCTGGTTTTTATTTTTTTATTTTCATAAGTTACTTTTTCTCCTGTTCATGTCTACTTTTTCTTTTTCATTTTTGATCTAAATGAAGTTTTTTTAAATTAAAAACCTTTACTTTATCTGATCCAAAATAAATGGATCTTTTATTTTAGTATCTTCTGCAAATAAAATAATTTTACTCATAATTTCAGCTGTTTTTGGATCTTCATCAACAAATGGCAGGAAAATTCTTCCCCTATGCTGTGAATGTACCGGTAATACATTTATTTCAGCCCCCGCTTTCTGATGAACAACCCCACTTCCCAGATGAACTGTATATTCTGCCCGTTTTCCTTTTATTATAGCATGTCTTTCTGTAAACGTAACATTTGAAAGTTTAAATAGTTTAAGGTTAAATTCAACGATTGCCTTTCTCATTTCAACAGTAGAATGGCTGGCTTCAGGATCAACTCCACCAACGTGAGCCACACTTACAGCCAAATCCACATCCCTCATTACCTCTGTAAAGATTAAATCAGGAATATCATCTATCAGCATCGGTTTAAATGTCTTTCTGTCGTAAAAACAAACCCATTCAAGTGTCGGTGCTTCAATGTCAGAAGGAGAAAACCAGTCTGCCATTGCATAAATTTTTGCTATAATATTGTTTTTATAGTATATTTTTTGCAACCCTTCCTCATAATCGGCAACCCATCTTCTATTTTTCAATACAGCAACTGTTTTATGTGGCTGAATCTGATGCCCGGCATATCTTAAAGAATTGGCCTTACCTTTTTCATCAGCAGTTTTTACATAAATTTCCCTAAATACCTGTTTAAAAGGCTGTTTTATTTCTTTTTCAAATAAATCCTGCTGATATTCACTCCATTTTCCACTATTGTATAAATCAAGAGCATGGGCAATTTTTAACATCTGATTTTCTTCAAGCTCAATAATTTCACCATTCACAGTTACAAGACTACCATCACTGTAATAACCAAGATTATTTTCAGATTTAAAGACAAGCGTGTCAAGTAACGGTGAAATTACAGGATTTTCCATCAGATTTTTTATTTCATAATTATAAAATTCCGTTCCGTCTTCCATTGCCTCTTCCAGCATTTTTTTAGAACGTCTGTACTGTTCTGTCAGATTTTTTTATTTACTTCCTTGATTTCCTCAATATATTTATTTTTTTCTTCAGTTTTAGCCGGCATCGTTTTTAACACTTTTCCATTTTTCTCAAAAACTATTTTAGTTTTCCCAAATTCATCAATTTTTATAAATACCGTAGTTTCTTCTATTACCTTCGGCTCAAAATACTGTTTTATTTCATTAATTAAAGCTGTTTCCATACTCCAGACTAAACGGATTACATCAGAATATCCGGCATTTCTTGATAAATTTTCAAGTGATATTTCAAATGCCTTTGCCTCACTTGCCCTACGCTGAGCCCCAAACTGCTTACTTTCCTTCATGAATTTCTGTAAAAATTTATATCTCTGAAGTAAATCCTTATCCCTGTCCTTTTTAAGTGGAATTAACGAATAACTTGCAACTAAATCCTTATTTCTCTTATCCTGAATTTTTTCTTCGGTTTCCTTTAATTTAAGTTTTCCCTGTGCTGCATCTGCAAACATCCTTGCCCTCGAATGTTTTGCCCCGTCTGACACATATTTTGCAGCTTCATAAAGCATCTCAAATCTTTTTGCTCCCAATTCCTTATGGGCTGATTTAAACCAGTCTATATCAAAAGCCCCTATTGCCAGATCCTCAACAGAAATCGGAGTATATTTTGCAAATAAGCTTTCCATATTTTTAGAAACATCACTTATATGTGCATGGAAATAATAACATGCACTTTCCAGCCCTTCCCAACCTAAATATTCCTGAATAAGCGGAGTCCAGCGTGGTGCATACATTGCCACTTCTATAAGCCGTTGCTGGCTAATTTTGCTTCCTTTTATTTTCTTGGCAAAAAGCTTGCTCGTATCATCCTTATCAGGCTGACTTTTTTTCAAAAGGTGACTCAAATTAGATTTTTTAGAATCCTCACTGTAATAATCAGAATAATATCCCCCTCTTTCCAGCTTTTCATTTCCCAATGCCATTAAAATCTTAATGAGATTGTCAATCCCTTTTACAACTGGAATCTGATGGATTGTATTTGAATATTCTACAGGAGTTTCCCCTCTTTTAAACTCTATTTCCAAAATATAGTCAATTACCTTTTGTCCTTCTTTTTTCAAAAATTCCATAACTTTTGGATTAGTTTCTTTTTTATCGGAAGTTTTATTACCATAAATAATATCGCATAGTGCTTTTACTTTAGATTTTGTATTTTCACGATTGAGGATTTCAATGTAAAACTCATCTTTTTTTCAATAATTCCCTTTGTTACAGCAAGAGCAAATTCATCAATTGAAATCAGTTCTCCTCTTAATTTACCATCTTCCTTTTTCTACATAATTATACAGTTTTTTTATAAATTTTATATTTCAAAAATAAACTGTTCGATAAATTCCTTGTCATCTGGATAATTTTTTTATACCATTTTTTTAGCTGACCGGAAAATTGTATTATTTTTCAAAAAAATACTCAAATATACATCCTTGTCATTTATATTTCTTATATAATTTCTTAATTCTTTTCTCAAAAGTTCACTTTCATTCAGATTATTGTAAACATAGGAGAAAATCATTTTCCCAAACTTATAGGAATAGTCCCTGTCTTGATCTTCATATTCATTTACAAGTATATTTATAACTTGATTGATTTTCCCAATCGAAGAATATTTCCTGTTTACATCAAAATATTTTAATCCACCTGTTTCCTTTTGCTCAGCCTCTATTTTTTCAATTAGCTCATTTGGATTAAATCCAAGCATTTCTTCTGTATAATTCAAATATTCCTTATCTGAAAACTTTGTCTTTGAGAAAAAGTAAAGCTGATACAACGTTTCAAAATCTTTAATTTCTGTTTTGTAAAATTCCCTCCAAACTTCCTCAAGCGGATAATCCTTCAATTTCTGATTCCTATAATCATACTGGCCATTTAAAGGGTAAATTGGAGAAAATGAATTAGACAGCAGCAGAGCAGTTGTCCCATAAGCTGTCTTATACTCATAATTTTCGTGTTCTGTATATAAGTCATTCAGTTTTTTTATAATTTCCAGAAGTTCATCTGTTGATTTTGTAAATACTTGGCTCATATCCGGTTTTTTTTCTAAAAATTCAGTATTTTCAAAGCTTGGTTCATAATTAATATCATATCCTAGTTTTTCATTGGCAACCTTTTTCTCTTCCTTATTAACTTCATCAATTAGTACAATTTCACTAGAAGTAGGCTCTTTCACAAGTTTTACATATTTCTTCAATGTTTTCAAATCATACTTTTTCTCATTTTTAGCCTTTAAAAGCAGGTCAAATGCAGCTAACCGTTTATTTACATCCTTTGTTGTAATAAGATTTTCAACAGTTTCATAAAAAGCATCTTTTTCCTGCATATAAAGTAAACTAATCAGATTCTTACGTACATTTGATGTTTTTTTAACTTTAACATTCCTTCTATTTCTTTACGGTATTTTGGAACTAAATTATATTTTTTTGAACGGTTTCAAAGGCCTTGTCTGTTATTCCCACATCCTTCAATCCGGCAATCACATATTTTTTTCATAATTTTTCATTTTCAAGTTTTTTTGAGATACAAGTTTAAAAATATCCTCTTTCACATAGTAACTAAAAAAATTTTTGAATACTCAAAAAAACCTTTTCAACATATTCACCTTTTTAAAAAGAGGGCGATTATTGCCATTTTATCAGCAATTTCCGCTTTATGGAGTGAAACTGCATACCACGGGAAAAATACAAGGCGAAAAAAATCCTTTTTTTGGCTTTTTTTCATTTCCTTAAGAAATTTCTCAAGTATTCCAAAAAAATTCTTTTTGCTTCATTTTTCATCCTCAAAGAAATCAGTCAATTTAAATTGGCCAGTATCTATTTTATTATAAATTTCATAACTAGTTCCCGTTTTTCATAAAGTTATCTAAATAGCATGCAAAAATTTCCAAATCATCTGGATACTGATAAATAACTTTTTTTGCAATTTTTCCAGCTAATCCTATATTTTGAATAAACTGAATATAGTATGAAGCAAGCAGTATACTGTGACGTTTTCCACTAAATAAAATTTCTTCAATTGCATTTATAGCTGTTGAAATATCTTCTCTTCCCTTCTGCCAAAGGCCTAGTAGTACTTCCACATTGTCATCACTTTTCAGAAGTTCATCAGCATATTCTGGATTTTCCACAAGTTTCTTAATAATTCCAATTTCCTTTTTGCTGATTCTATCTGCATACATTTCCCCAATTCCAGTCCATGTTGCCAAAGCCCTTTTCACCGATGAAAATCTTAATAAATCATTGTCATACACAATTTTGAACATATAGTTAAAGTTTTCCACCGTTCCGCCATCTATAGTTTCACAAATAGCCTGTCTCAGCCCTTCCTGAAGCTTTGCAGCCAGCAGTAATTTTCCAACAAGTTCCACAAGTTCCCGGTTATCTGAAGCAAAAATTGCCCTGAAAGTAGTATAATCCAGCAAAAAAATGTATTATTTTTCACTTAAAATCAAATCTTTTAAAAAAATTCTATAACTTCCTTATTTCCTCTATCAATTTCACACCATAGGTAATGTAACACAAAAAGAATAGACTCCGGGATATTTTTTTCCTTATCATATTCACCTTTCAATATTTTTCATAATATCCAGATCTAAAAATATGTAATGTAACCAGATTAGACAGAATATTCCACATGTTTATCAAATGATCCGCATAATTTGAACTAAGTATCATTTTTTTCTGTAATACCATCTTGTATAAGGCATTTTTACAATTTTTTTGACAAATTTCAATAAATATTTCCCTAAATTTTTTTCCTATCATTAAATCCAGAGCAGGATAAATTTCTTTAGGATAAATTTCTTCAAAAAGTAACATTTTCAATATTTTTTTAATTTTTCTTTTTCATTTCTAGAATTATAAAGGTTTCGTGCTCATATATTCCAGTTTTGACATTTTCCTTCAGCACATCTTCAATAAATTTTTGGCTTTCAGGATTTAATTTTTCCTTTTCCTTTGATAATTTTTCCTTGTAACTTTTTTTCAATTCATCAGGAATCCTGTAATCTAGTACCATAATTTTATCTCCTTATAAATTATTTTTTTAAATTTATCCGTTACCACATTCTCCCGGCCAGCATCGTAAGTCTGACAAATGTCAGCTCATCATTCTCCTGTAAATCTAACTTGTTGTTTATTTCACCAATCTCCTCATCATTTACAAAAACCCTGTAAATCCCATCTTCATAACTTTGCAGTGCATTTTCAATAGCCTTTTCCAAATCCTGCTTTTTTCCATTGTAGTCCACTCCAAATGAAATCTTTCCTGCATCTGACAAATCATTAATTTTTTCATCAGTCAGATACGGAACTACATCATTTTCTGTAAGCCCTTCATTAAATTCTTTTTACATTTATCATAACAAATTCTATCAAAAGGTCTTTTACTGTTTCTATTTTACCTTTAATTTCATATTCCTTCTTATCAATTTTATTTTTTCTTTTCCCAATCTGTTTTATATTCACATAAATTTTCATTTTTTTCACCTTCACTATTTTTTTCTTCTTCATATTAGGTCTAAATGAAGATTTTTAGATCAAAACCCTTACTTAGAATTTTTATTTTTCATTAGAAACTTCAGGAGAAATTTCTTTTTCACTTCTCTTATTAGATAAAAAAATTCAACTAGACTTTGCCAGACAAAAATCTGCATCAATGTATACTCCCATTTGAGATAAATTTGGGTTGTAAATAAATTTATACAAAGGACGGTGATATTTTAAATTTTTTTATTATAAGACTTACCAAAAATATTCAATTAAAAATCATAGGTTCATTAAAAAAATAATATCACTTTTTATCTATTCTCATAGAAGGAAACAATTTTTTTCTATCATAAGAAAAATAGTTTATGCCATCCAAAAATCTGTGGTAATCTCAAAATTTCTTCCATCATTAAAAGTAATTTCTTTTGAACAGTAACTTTGATATGTTCCTTTTTGAAACATCAAGTTTCTTTGCATCAAAATGAGTATATACACCATTTTCAGTAAAAAAATAAATGTATTAATTTCTCTCCAAGAATAAGTATTTTATGAAAAATTAATTCCCTTAAAAATATTCAAAGTTCTCTTTTAAATTTTTTTATTAAAATTTTTCTTCTGAAATTCTATCATCTGAAGCTGTATAAACATCTATAACAAGACTTTCGAAGTACTCACAATAAGTTTTTTTCTAGTATAAACTAATTTCTCATCCATTCCATATTTTTGCAACTTTATAATCATAAAAAAATCTTTAAATTTACTAATTATCTTCATATATCCCCCTTATGTTTCTTTTTTTCATATTAGGGTCTAAATGAAGTCTTTAAATCAAAACCTTTACTAAGTATTTTATTTTCATTAGAAACTTCAGGGGAAATTTCTTTTTCACTTCTCTTATTAGATAAAAAAATTCAACTAGACTTTGCCAGATGAAATCTTCATCAATGTATACTCCTAATTTTTGATAAAAACAGGGTTGTAAGTAAATTTATAAATAAAAAAATACGATCGCTAGAATTTTTTTCTTGTTAAAAAAACTTCACCTAAACATTCAATTAAAAATCATTGGTTCATTAAAAAGGATATCATCTTTTGAAATATTAACACGTGGTAAAAAAATCTTTTTCCTATCATAAGAAAATAGTTCATCCCAAACATATTTAAAAGAACTATAAATATCAAACTTTTTTTCATCATTAAAAAGTAATTTCTCTTACTTCAGTGTAATAAGAATAATAGCCATATTTTTTTCTTTATATCCTCAGGATTTTTTTATATCAAAATGAGTATATACTCCATTTTCAGTAAAAAAATAAGTGTATTAATTTTTTTCTCCAAGAATAAGTATCTTATGGCAATTATTTCTTTTTAAAAATATTCAACTTCTTCTTTTTAAATTTTTTTATTAAAATTTTTCTTCTAAAATCCTATCATCTGAACTTGTATAAATACTTATAAAAATTTGTTTCATAATATTCACAATAAGTCTTTCTAGTATAGACTAATTTTTTTCATCTACTCCATATTTTTGCAACTTTGTAATCATAAAAATCTCTAAATTTACTAATTATCTTCATATATCCCCCTTATGCTTCTTCTTCATATTAGGTCTAAATGAAGTCTTTAAATCAAAAACCTTTACTCTGTATCTTGTTTTTCATTAGAAACTTCAGGAATAATTTCTTTCTCACTTCTTTTTATTAGATAAAAAAATTCAACTAGACTTTTGCCAGATAAAAATCTTCATCAATGTATATTCCCAGCTGTGATAGATTTGGATTATAAGTAAATTTATATACTGAATTATCGTATCTTGCAATTTTTTTCTATCAATACCACCAATATATTCTACTAAAATAATTGGTTCATTAAAAAAAGAACTTCCTCTTTTTGAAATATTTAGATATGATAGAAATCTTTTTTTCTATCATAATTAAAAAAATCATCCCATAATTCGTTAAAAGTTATATGAATCTCAATTTTTTTCCATCATTAAAAAGTAATTTCTTTTTGTACCACCATAATAAGCCCAATATCTATATATAGTTTCTTCACCTATATCTTTAGGATTTTTTTATGTCAAAATGAGTATATACACCATTTTCAGTAAAAAAATAAATGTACTATTTTTTTCTCCAACAATAAGTATCTTGTTGTGATTAATTTTATCAAAGAATTTAATATGTTCTTTTAAATTATTATCAAAAATCCTCTATTGAAACTTTTTTTCAGGCACATTTTTTTATGTAGATTTAGGTACTGAAATCGCATCTTATAGTAGTCACAACAAGTTTTTTTCTATTGTAAATTAATTTTTTTCATCTACTCCATATTTTGCTACTTTGTAATCGTAAAAAAATCTTTAAATTTGCTAATTATTTTTCATTTTTCTCCTTTAATTTATAGGAGACTTCAGTATGAAATTTCTATTTTCAAAAATATTTAAATTTTTTTATTTTACTTTATCTCCTAATTTTTTTCTCTAATCTAAAAATTTCTTTCCTTTATATTTTTTTAATATTTTTTTGTATAATTCATTTTCATCACTCCTATTCTTTATTTTTTTAGTATATATAATTTTTTTACAAAAAAATTTTTACTAATTATATTTCATTATTTTTCCTACATAAAAAAATATTAGTCTTCTTCGAGAATTTTTAATTAATTCTTCTTTACTTGGCAAAAATTGTCTTATATGTACTTGCAAAAATCCTCTCATTATCTTCTGGTAGTGTGTATTCCACCAAAGACTGATTTTTTTCCTGACACAGTACTATTCCAATTGTTTTATTTTCATCATCTAATTTCATTTCTCTGTCATAATAATTTACATACATCTGCATTTGCCCTATATCCTGATGTTTTAATTTCCCAATTTTCAAGTCAATTAGGACAAAGCATTTTAAAAATCTGTTATAAAAAACTAAATCAATGTAAAAATGCTGTTCATCAAAAGATATTCGTTTTTGTCTACCTACAAATGTAAAGCCATTCCCAAGTTCCAATAAAAAATTTTCTAATTTACTTATTAATTTTTCTTCCAGTTCATTTTCTGAATAGCTAGACTGTTCTGGCAATCCAATAAATTCAAGTATATATGGATCCTTTACCAAATCCTGTGGCTTTTCTATAATCTGTCCTTTTTGTGATAATTCCAGAACTTTATCTTTATCTCTACTTAAACTCAATCTCGTATACAACGCACTATCAAACTGTCTTTCCAGTTCTCTTAAACTCCAATTATTTTTAACAGCCTCAATTTCATAAAATTTCCTTTCATCAGGGTTTGAAATTCTACTTAATTTCACGTAATGCGACCAGCTTAGTTTGAATTGGTCAGACACTGTCTGACCTTTTTCAGAATAAACTAAATAAAAACTCCTTATTTGCTTCAAATTTGTTAATGAAAATCCTTTTTTGTATTTTTCAGTCAACTTTTTAGATAATATTTTTAAAATTTTCTTTCCATATTCTGCCCTATTTTCACCTTTCTGCTCTTCCTCAACTATCATTCTTCCTATCTCAAAATACGTCAAAACCATTGTCTGATTAACAGTCATTACAACTTTTTTCCTTGTGTTTTCCAACAAATCAATTACATTTTTTACAATTTCCATATTTTCAATTTCTCTCTTTTTCATTATTTCTCCCCCTTTTATAAATCCCTTTTTTTATTCATCAGACACTGTCTTACTAAATTTCCGAGAAACTGTCTCAAAAATCTCGCTTTCTAGTTAATTCTCCTTACTCATCTGCTCCTTTTTCTCACCTTTTATGAAAAGAACAGTAAATATAACTGCAGCTATAATTACCCAACCCCAGTCTATATATATTTCTTTACTTATTTTAAAAACTTCCGTCCATGAATATGCCAATCCATTTAAAAATTCAACACCCTGCTCTTTTTTCAAATAATAAGCCAATAAAATCACATCAACAAAGTATACTGCAATTATAGAGAAAATTGTAATTACAGGAATTCCTTTTATAATATCTTTCATTGGTAAAGCTTCATATTTTGGATTTAGCATATTTTTCATTTTTTTAGCATTTGCTCCAAATTTACTTTTGACGCACAGGTTCAGTAATATTTTTTTACTTTCTATCTCTGTTTTTTTATTTTAATTCCGAATAACCATCCAAAAAAACTATAAAAAAATATTATTACAGTAATTATTTTATATCCTAAAAAAAGCATCGAAAAAAACCCAAGCAAATCATAGTTGCAATAATGGAGCTCAACCCCTGCAAATAAAAATTCCGTTTAAATATCTCTTCATATTCATACTCCTTTTCATCTAATTTTTTTATTCAGTTTTCCTATTAAAAAAAGACTAGCAGATTTTCACAGAAAATCTCCATTTCATTCAAAAAGCTAAAAATAATATTATCATTTAAATCCTTTACAAATATCACTCCGTCTGTTACACCAATTATATATTCTTCCCAGTTATATATTTCATCATCAAATATAATATTTTCTTTTTGAAACTTTTATTTTCTTTAAATTATCAAGATTTTCAATTTGTTTCTTGTCTGAGAAAAGACTGAAACTCAATTTATGTGATTTTTCTAAATGAAAATTCCTCATTTCCTCCATTTTTCAATATTTTCTAATGCTTTCAAATAATTCTGTTTCACAAAAATCTTCCTGAAATAAGTCAAAAGAATCTTTCTTATACCCACCTGCATTAATTTTTTTTCCCATTTTCCTTCATTAGATTTGAAAAAAATGGCTGTAAATGTATTTCCCACCATATATACTTCCTTTGAAAAGAAAAATATTGTAAATTTTTTTATAATAATTTTTTTCATTTTTTTCCTACGCTGAAACCATCATCATAAAAAAATAAATATTTGGATATTTCTTTTTATAATATGAAAAACACAAAGAAATCTGCGATACCTAATATAATTAATAAAACTATAAAAAAATCACTATGGTAGAGACATAAAAAAATTTCTGCTGATCTCAACAGTAAATAATAAAACTACTCCTATGTTTAATACCAGCAAAGAAATTAAAAAAATCTTGCCGAATTAAAAAAATTATTTTTTTAACCAGTTCGCCTTTTTCCACTTTTTTTAAAAATTTTTCCTGTAACATATTTTTATCACTCCCTCATTATTTCAAATAATTCATACAATATCTGAACTTTTTTTAATTTCATTTTCTGACTACTTTCATTCTTACAACTAAAATTTACTCAAAAATCTCTTCTGCCCCAATCTTCATAATTTCAACTTCCCCAATTTCCTTCAGAATTACAAAATTAATTCCATCACTTGTACTTTTCTTATCCCTTTTCATAATTTCAGAAATTTCATCTTCCGGATATTCAATCTCAGTCGGTAAATTCAATGCTTTTAGTAATTTTTCTATTTTCACAAATTCACCTTTTTTAGTAAATCCTTTTTTCTCCCCAATTTTTGTAATGTCCACCATTCCAGCAGAAACCGCTTCTCCATGGCAATATTTCTCATAATTTGTAAACTGTTCTATCGCATGTCCAATAGTATGCCCAAAATTCAATATCATTCTCAGATTACTTTCTTTCTCATCCTGTTCCACAACTTCTTTTTTAATCTCACATGAACGGTAAACAAGCTCATTTACATACTTCATTAAATACTTACGTAATTGCTGTCTATAATTTTCATCATCTTGTGAAACTCCAACTTTTTCCACTATTTCCACAAGTCTGTCAAAAAATTTCTTATCATAAATACATCCATATTTCACAATTTCTGCAAATCCATCATAAAAATATCTGTCTGTCAGTGTATTCAGAAAATAATTATCGATTAAAACAAGTTTAGGCTGATGAAATGCCCCAACAAGATTTTTTCCCTCAGGCAAGTCAACACCGACTTTTCCTCCGACACTGCTGTCAACTTGCGAAACAATTGTTGTAGGAATCTGTATAAATCCAATCCCACGCATATAACTGGCATCCGCAAATCCGGCAATATCTCCAACAACTCCTCCACCAAATGCAACAACAATATCCTTTCTCGTAAGTCCTGTATTTACCATAGCTGAATAAATTTCAGGCATTATCCCAATATGTTTATGTTTTTCCCCAGCCTGCAGTACAAATACCTTGTAATCAAAACCTTCAAACATCTTTTCATATTCTTTTTTATAAATCCTGTCTACATTAGAATCAGTAATTACAAATAATTTCTTTCCATTATAAACTTCTCCAATATATTCAGAAAAATTTCTCAAAAATAATTTTCTCCAATTAGAATATCATAAGAATTTTTTTCCCCAATCCAACATATAATTTTTTTCCATAATTTATCCATCCTTTTTTTACATATCATTATAATACAATTTTTTTCACAATAAAAAAACAATATATATTAAAAATATAGTAAAAATCATCAAATTTAGGAATTTAAAATGATTTTACTATATAAAAAGCTATTTTAAATTATATCTTTCAAGTTTAATTCCACAGTGTAAGCAGATACTCCTTAATCAATTTTTTCCCTACGTCTCGTAGACATTATGAATTTTTCCTTCAATGTTCCCAAATCATTATTATTCAAGGCATCTTTAATTATATCAAGTTCCTTTTCAAACTGCTGTATCATTTTTAAAAGATTTTTCTTATTCCCCATAAAAAGCTCTGCCCACAAATCTTCATTTATTTTGGCAATTCTTGTCAAATCACGATAGGAATCTCCAATAAAACGGTTAGTATCATACTTTTCACTGTCACTATTCACAAGCGAAACTGCAATTGCATGAGTAAGCTGACTCGTAAACGCAATAATTTCATCATGCTCCTGTGCAGTAAGAAAACTGACCTTCTTAAATCCCATCAGCTTTACAATTTCTGACAGTAATTCCAAATTTTCCCTTTTATTTTCTTCATCCTTGATTATTATATAATTTGCATTCTTAAAAACTTTGCTATCTGCAAAGTCAATTCCCCGTTTTTCACGCCCTGCCATAGGATGTCCAAAAATAAAATCAATATTCTTTCCACTCTGTATTCTAATTTTCTCCATAATCGGATTAATATCCCCAATAATTTTCTCTTTAATTCCCACAACATCAGTAATTATAGCATTTTTCTTTAAAAATTATCAATATTATTCACAAAAAAATGATTTCATTAAGTTAGGATAAAGAGTAATCACTACAAAAATCAGATTTTTTTCTAAAAGGTTCCTTTGTCTCAATAAATCCTTTATTTATAATATTTTTTTCTCTTCAGCCTTCTTTAAAGTTTCCTCATCAATATCAATACCATAAATTGTTTTAATACCAATCTCACTAAAACTCTCTGCAAAAGCTGCTCCAATTACTCCAAGCCCTACTATCGTCACTGTTAATTCTTTTATTTTTTCAATCATAATCTTATCTCATTTCGCTATTTCACTCTAAATAATACTTTCTAATATTTCCAAAAAGAAAACTATTTTGTCTTAAAAGTTTTTCCCAATACATTTGCAATTTTTTCCACATCTTGCATCAAATCTACAAACACTTCAAATTTTAATGATTGTGGTCCATCTGACAATGCCTTATCTGGCTCCGGATGTACTTCAACCATAAGTCCGTCTGCTCCTGCTGCTATTCCTGCCATTCCAAGCGGTTTTACCATCCAGTGCTTTCCTGTTGCATGTGCAGAATCCACAATTATTGGTAAATGAGTTAATTTCTTAATCATAGGTACAGCATTCAAATCCAATACATTTCTATAAGCAGTTTCATAAGTTCTGATTCCTCTTTCACAAAGAACAACATTTTCATTTCCACCTGCCAAAATATACTCAGCTGACATTAGCCATTCTTCAATTGTCGCACTTAATCCTCTTTTTAAAAGTACTGGAATATTAGTTTTTCCAACTTCCTTCAATAAATCAAAATTCTGCATATTTCTTGCACCCAATTGAATCATATCCAAATGTGGTCCAAATTCATGTAACTGTGCAATTGACATAACTTCACAGACAATTGGTAAGCCAGTTTCCTCTTTAGCTTTTTTCATAAGCTTTATTCCTTCCATTCCTAATCCCTGGAATGCATAAGGAGATGTTCTCGGTTTAACTACTCCACCTCTTAACATTGTTGCTCCAGCAGCTTTCACTGCTTTTGCAGTATCAATAATTTGTTTTTCATTCTCAACAGAACAAGGTCCTGCCATCATAACTAAATTATTTCCACCTATTTCAACATTTCCTATTTTTATAATTGAATCTTCCGGCTTAAATTTTCTACTTGCCCTCTTATATGGCTCCTGTATTCTTTGAACATCTAAAACATAATCCAATGACTGTATATGCTTTATATCTATTGTACTTATATCTCCAACAAGTCCTAAAATTGTATAATCTTCCCCTATTATTGGTTTTTACACTAACTTTATTTTCAGTTTCAAGTCTGGCAATTATTTCTTTAAGTGTGTCGTGATCAACACTTCCATCAATTTTTATAATCATACATCTTCCTTTCTTTTCAAATCTATAATAAATGATAACAAATATAGTAATTTATGTCAAATATATAATACTTCTTGCTATCATTAAAAATAAAAAAGCAACATACAATCAATGAACTTAAAATTCAAACAATTACATGCTGCCTGCTTTTCTAATCTAATAATTTATAACTATGACATAATAAAAAAATTTATATAAAAAAAAATGGCGTCCCCGGTTGGACTCGAACCAACGACCCTCTGGTTAACAGCCAGATGCTCTAACCGACTGAGCCACGGAGACACAATTTGAAAAGTTTGGCGACGGCCGATTTTCCCTGGAACCTAATCCAAGTATCTTAGGCGCAGGCAGACTTAACTTCCGGGTTCGGAATGTGACCGGGTATATCCCTGCCGCTATAATCACCAAACATTCTTGTATTGCCATTCAAGTAAAAGGGCAATGAGAAATAAATAGTATAAGTAAAAGAGTCTTGAAGTAAGCCTACGCATTATTAGTACCGGTCAGCTGAACATGTCGCCATGCTTGCACCCCCGGCCTATCACCGCCTGTTCTCGGCGGATGCTTGGAAGAACATTCATCTCAGGGTGGGCTTCCCGCTTAGATGCTTTCAGCGGTTATCCCTTCCGGACGTGACTACCCGGCCGTGCCACTGGCGTGACAACCGGTACATCAGTGGTCCGTCCATCCCGGTCCTCTCGTACTAAGGACAGATCCCTTCAATATTCTGACGCCTGCAGTGGATAGGGATCGAACTGTCTCACGACGTTCTGAACCCAGCTCGCGTGCCTCTTTAATGGGCGAACAGCCCAACCCTTGGGACCTTCTCCAGCCCCAGGATGAGACGAGCCGACATCGAGGTGCCAAACACTTCCGTCGATATGGACTCTTGGGAAGTATCAGCCTGTTATCCCCGGGGTAGCTTTTATCCGTTGAGCGACGGCCTTTCCATTCAGAACCGCCGGATCACTAACTCCCACTTTCGTGCCTGCTCGACCCGTCAGTCTCGCAGTCAAGCTCCCTTATGCGTTTGCACTCTCCGGCTGATTTCCATCCAGCCTGAGGGAACCTTTGAACGCCTCCGTTACTCTTTTGGAGGCGACCGCCCCAGTCAAACTGCCCACCTAGCACTGTCTCCCATCTCTTGAGATTAGAATCCCAACAATGCGTGGCTGGTATTCCAACAGCGGCTCCGATACAGCTGACGCCATATCTTCTAAGCCTCCCAGCTATCCTATACACACATTGCCGAAACCCAATGCCAGGCTGCAGTAAAGCTCCACGGGGTCTTTCCGTCCTACTGCAGGTAACCGGTATCTTCACCGGCATTACAACTTCACCAGGTCTCCGGCCAAGACAGCTCCCAAATCATTTCACCATTCGTGCAGGTCGGAACTTACCCGACAAGGAATTTCGCTACCTTAGGACCGTTATAGTTACGGCCGCCGTTCACCGGGGCTTCAATTCGGATCTCTCAATCCTCCTCTTAACCTTCCGGCACTGGGCAGGTGTCAGCCCATATACGTCGCCTTCCGGCTTAGCATAGACCTGTGTTTTTTTGGTAAACAGTTGCTTGGGACTCTTCACTGCGGCTCGATTCCCCTCCGGGTGTCTCCCCCTTCAGGTACCGCGGGCACCCCTTCTCCCTAAGTTACGGGGCCATTTTGCAGAGTTCCTTAGCCAGAGTTGTCCTGTCGGCCTTAAGTTTCTCACTCTGTCCACCTGTGTCGGTTTACAGTACGGGCGCTGTTTCCCTAAATAGAAGTTTTTCCCGGCAGTGTAGGATCTGCGGCTTATACCCTAAGGTACTTACCCGTCAGGCCTCACGTCTAGACATACGGATTTGCCTGTATGTCCACGCTTCACCCTTAGAAAGGCTATTCCGTCAGCCTTCCCGCATACCTTCCTGCGTCACTCCGTCTCTCAGTCAGTACACAGCGGTACAGGAATATTAACCTGTTTTCCATTCGCCTTCGCAGCTCTGCTTATGCTTAGGTCCCGACTCCCCCAGGGCGGACAAACCTTCCCCTGGAAACCTTGGACTTCCGGCCGGAGGGATTCTCGCCCTCCTTCTCGCTACTCATTCCTGCATTCTCACTTCTGATACCTCCAGCATCCCTTTCAGGACACCTTCCACGGCCTACAGAACGCTCTCCTACCAAACGTGCATACACACGCTTCCGCGGCTTCGGTTCATGTCTTAGCCCCGTTATATCTTCGGCGCAGATACTCTCGACCAGTGAGCTATTACGCACTCTTTCAAGGTATGGCTGCTTCTAAGCCAACCTCCTGGTTGTCTGTGAATATCCACCTCCTTTCCCACTTAGACATGATTTGGGACCTTAGCCGGCGGTCCGGGCTGTTCCCCTCTCGTCCACGGACCTTGTCATCCGTAGACTCACTCCCGGTAAACAATATACGGTATTCGCAGTTTGCTTGACTTCGGTAAGCTATACGCCCCCTAGGCCATACAGTGCTCTACCCCCGCATATCTTCAACCGAGGCTGCACCTAAATGCATTTCGGAGAGAACGAGCTATCTCCTAGTTCGATTGGCTTTTCACCCCTAGACCTATCTCATCTCCCAACTTTTCAACGGCGGTGAGTTCGGCCCTCCACTGAGTCTTACCTCAGCTTCAGCCTGGACAGGCCTAGATCACTAGGTTTCGCGTCTATGACATGCGACTTGCGCCCTATTAAGACTCGGTTTCCCTTCGGCTCCGCTTGCACTTAACCTCGCCACACATCATAACTCGCAGGATGATTAACCAAAATCCACGCAGTCACCCATACGGGCTCCTACCGCTTGTAGGCACACGGTTTCAAATTCTCTTTCACTCCCTTGCTCAGGGTTCTTTTCACCTTTCCCTCACGGTACTCTCCTCTATCGGTCGGCGGAAGTATTTAGCCTTACGTGATATGGTCCACGCTGATTCACACCGGATTCCTCGTGTCCGATGCTACTCGGGATCTCATACAGGCTGTCATGACTTTACGCTCTACAGGACTCTCACCTCCTACGGTCCGGCTTTCCAGCCGCGTTCCGCTTACATCATGACCAGCCCGGCCTCATGGCTTCGGCCCGGTATGCTCCCTCTACCCCGTATATGCAACGCCGCCAGCTTTAACACATATACGGTTTAGGCTCCTCCCCGTTCGCTCGCCGCTACTCAGGGAATCGTTTTTACTTTCTTCTCCTCCGGCTACTTAGATGTTTCAGTTCGCCGGCTTACCTCTCTCGCGCATACCCTCCAGGTATGCAGGTTCTCCCATTCGGACATCCCGGCATCACAGGTCCTGTGCACCTCCTCCGGGCTTTTCGCAGCTTAGCACGTCCTTCTTCGGCTCCCGTCGCCTAGGCATCCTCCGTGTGCCCTTTTTCAGCTTCTCTTCTTCAACTTAAGTTTCCTTCAGTTGTAACTCTTTTACCTACTATTCATTTCCCATTGTCCTTCTTTTTAAATAATTAATTGGTGGAGATAAGCGGGTTCGAACCGCTGACCTCTGCCTTGCAAGGGCAGCGCTCTCCCAACTGAGCTATATCCCCATAAAAAGACTTCCTAGTCATCACTTCCTGGTGGGCATGACTGGACTCGAACCAGTGACCCCTGCGTTATCAGCACAGTGCTCTAACCACCTGAGCTACACGCCCTCAGACTTAGACATATAGAGGAAGATCCGACACGCATCCGTCTCTCCCTAGAAAGGAGGTGATCCATCCGCACCTTCCGGTACGGATACCTTGTTACGACTTCACCCCAATCACTATCCACACCTTAGGGTACCTTCCTCCAAAGTTAGACCAGTAACTTCAGGTGCAGACAACTCTCGTGGTGTGACGGGCGGTGTGTACAAGACCCGAGAACGTATTCACCGCGGCATTGCTGATCCGCGATTACTAGCGATTCCAACTTCATGAAGTCGAGTTGCAGACTTCAATCCGAACTTCGAACTGCTTTCAAGATTCGCTCCGCGTCACCGCCTCGCTCCTCTCTGTACAGCCCATTGTAGCACGTGTGTAGCCCAGATCATAAGGGGCATGATGACTTGACGTCATCCCCACCTTCCTCCTGCTCTTCGCAGGCAGTCTTGCCAGAGTCCCCAACTTAATGATGGTAACTAGCAACAGGGGTTGCGCTCGTTGCGGGACTTAACCCAACATCTCACGACACGAGCTGTCGACAGCCATGCACCACCTGTCTCCGCGTTCCCGAAGGCACCGCCCATCCTCATGGGCGTTCGCGGGATGTCAAGATCTGGTAAGGTTCCTCGCGTTGCGTCGAATTAAACCACATGCTCCACCGCTTGTGCGGGTCCCCGTCAATTCCTTTGAGTTTCAGCCTTGCGGCCGTACTCCCCAGGCGGATTACTTATCGCATTCGCTTCGGCACAGACAGTCTTCCTGCCCACACCCAGTAATCATCGTTTACGGCCGGGACTACCAGGGTATCTAATCCTGTTCGCTCCCCCGGCTTTCGCACTTCAGCGTCAGTTACCGTCCAGTGAACTATCTTCATCATCGGCATTCCTGCACATATCTACGAATTTCACCTCTACTCGTGCAGTTCCGTCCACCTCTCCGGTACTCCAGCCTGTCAGTTTCAAAGGCAGGCCTGCGGTTGAGCCGCAGGTTTTCACCCCTGACTTGTCAGGCCGCCTAGATGCCCTTTATGCCCAATAATTCCGGATAACGCTCGCGACATACGTATTACCGCGGCTGCTGGCACGTATTTAGCCGTCGCTTCTTCTGCAGGTACCGTCACTTACTTCTTCCCTGCTGAAAGCACTTTACAATCCGAAAACCGTCTTCGTGCACACAGAATTGCTGGATCAGGGTTGCCCCCATTGTCCAATATTCCCCACTGCTGCCTCCCGTAGGAGTAAGGGCCGTATCTCAGTCCCCTTGTGGCCGTCCACCCTCTCAGGCCGGCTACCTATCTTCGCCTTGGTGGGCCGTTACCCCCCCAACTAGCTAATAGGACGCAAGGCTCTCCGCAGGCGTCTCCTTTCATCATGTAACCATGCGGCTCCATGACCTTATCCGGTCTTGTCAGCAGTTTCCTGCTGTTATCCCGGTCCCGCGGGCAAGTCCCTTACGCGTTACTCACCCGTCCGCCATGGTTACCATGGTGCAAGCACCACTTCCCCATCGACTTGCATGTGTTAAGCATTCTGTCAGCGTTCATCCTGAGCCAGGATCAAACTCTTCATTCAACTATTTCTTTTCACCTTGTTAATTATCTTTTTCTTCTTCGATGCTTTTCCGTCTTATTTTTCTTCCTCTATTTATTCATGTCTTCCATTGTCCTCTCAACCACTCCCGCAGTTGACAAAAATTATTCTATCAAATTTTAATGCCTTTGTCAACAGGTTTTTTATTAATTTTCGATTAATTTAAATTTCAGTGTTTGACATTTAGTTTCGTCAGCGTCTCCTTTACCAATAATTAATAGTTTTCCAGCTCTATTCACTCTTGAAAGTCTGTATTCTTTTTCTGTATATTTCCCATTTTTTTTCTATTTTTTTATTTTTTTATCTTTTAAATAATTATCATTATTTAAAAATTAATAAAAATTTCTTCCCATTCCTTTACAAGAAGTTTAACTTTTTTTCAAACAGTAATATAATTTTTTTTCAATGATTTCTTCTATTGGATATTTTTCGATTAAAAAAATTTTTTTGACAAAGATGTAGCTTTTTGCATCTATCTTTTCTACATCATTGTTCACATTTATTCTGATTCCTATTATTATTCTATCTCTAACTTTATCACAAAAAACACTACTTATTTTTTCATCTTTATAATAAATATCATTTGGCCATTTAAATTTGAGATGCTCTCTTTCATCCTCAGAAGTTTTTTTCAGAACTTTCTTTAATGTATTCCTTTAATACTTCAGAAATAACATAACAACTGAACATCTCAATTTTGTCCTGTAATTCATATTTATCTTCAGTCCAAAATGAAAAGAAGGCCCCTCCTTTATCTGAAATCCACAGATTCCCTCTTTTCACTCTGTCATTAGTCTGCTTTTCAGCTACAACTGCTTCAAATTCTTTAACTCTTAAGTCTCTTCTTACATATTCATTTGTTGAACCTATTTCTTTAAAATTTATAAATTTCAAGGCTTTTCCTCACTTATTATTTTATAAACTACTACAATATTAACTTAGTTTCGGGAACATGAAAACACCATAGACAGGTCCGGTATGACAACCTATTACCGCTCCTATTTGTCTGTTTAATATTGCAAATGTGATTTTTGAGCTCTCTCCTATTTCTGAATGCATTTTTGAAATATTTTCCAGTTCTTCAGGTCCTCCACCCCAACATGTACATACTACAAGACTTTGTTTTCTACTTTCATCTTTTACATATTTTTCTATATACTTCTGTGCGTTTCTTTCTCCAATTGCTTTCTTTTCAATTGTAACTTCTCCCTGACTTACTGTAAGAATCGGTTTAAGTTGTATCATTCCAGCTATTGCTGAGCCTGCTTTACCAATTCTTCCACCTTTTTCAAGATATTTTAAATCTGGAACAATCATTAGAAGTTTACCTTTGTTTTTATATGAATTTATCCAGTTTATTATTTCTCCGAAACTTTCTTTCTTTACTGCTTTTTTTGCCGCTTCCAGTACTAAGATTCCCTGTAATAGAGATCCTCCCATACTGTCTACCAATTCAATATCATCTTCCCTGTTAGTCAACGTTCTTCCTACTCTTGCAGCCTGTGCTGTTCCACTTAATTTAGAAGATGGATGTACTGAAATTATTTTTTTGTATCCTTTTTCAAATAATTTATTATAGGCATTCAGAAAATCCTGTGGAGATGGCTGTGAAGTCTTTAATTTTAAATCCTCTTCATCTCTTGAATTAACTATTTTCTGCCAGAATTCATCTTTTGACATTTCAACACCATCTTTTAATAACTCTCCATTTAAATCTATTTTTAAAGGAACAATTTTTATCGGTAACCCTATTATGTCTTCAGGTATTAAGTCTGATACTGAGTCTGTCAGTAGTGCTATTTCCGGCATATTAGGATCTTTATTTTCAATATATATATAGTAATTATAATTATCCTGCTCACCATTTATATATGTAGTTTTTTTATTTTATTCAATTTTTTTCTTTTATTAGATTTTTTTAGTTTCTTCATTCTTGTCTTTTCCTTCAGAAACCACTGCCGTAATTGTATTAACAGTAACAAGTTTATTCAGCATTTCTTCAATAAGTTCTTTTTAAAGTTGATGCCGTGTATTTTATTTTTTTCCATTTACAAGTCCTATATAGTTATCTTTTGTAATTACCAGTTCATCAACTTTTGTATCTCTCACAGCTCTTGTTATTTCAATTGAATAATTTCTTTTTTCAGTATTTTTTAATTCTTCTATATCTTCTTCCCTGTTTTTTAAGCAGTAATACCCTTCAAGCATAGTTTTTTTGTACCATAAACTATTATATTTTTTTGTCTGATTTTTCTGATGCAAGTTTTGCAGTAGCTATTACGTTTTTATTGTTAGGAAAAATGTATATATTTTTCTTATCAACTTTCTCTATTGCCGAATATACTTCCTGAACACTAGGGTTTTTACTTTGACCACCTAATATAACAACATCTGCCCCTTCTTTCAGAAATTCATCCTTCATATTTTCAGAATCAGCAAGTACTATATACCCTGAATCAGTTTTATTAATATTTTTATTTACGAATAATTTTGCTTCATCTTTTTCACTGAAAATTTGCAGATTATCATGCTGAAGTTTCATGTTTTCAACTTTCATTTTTTCCAGTGGACCATATTCCAATGCAATTTCCATTGCTTTTCCAGGATGATTCGTGTGTATGTGTGTTTTAAATTTCTTTGAAGTTTGTGCAAATACTGCTGAATCTCCTAATTCAAGAACTCTCTTTTTATATTCTTCTGTATCAAAATCACCATTTAAAATTATATATTCAGTACAATACTGGAATTTTATACTTTCCGGATCATGATCTATATTTGCAATTGTCTTATCAAATTCATTTTCCTTTACTTGTGACTTTTGCAACTCAGCAATTAAATTTAATTCAGTTGCAATTTTGTAAAATCCTTCAAATAGGAAAAATAAACCTTTTCCTCCTGCATCTACAACTCCTGCTTCCTTTAACTTAGGCAGTAATTCAGGTGTTTCTTCTACAGCTTTGTTAGCAGCTTCCATCAGTTCTTTCAGGAACACGACTAAATCTTCCATTTTTGATGCACATTCATCTGCCTTTTCAGATACTCTTCTTATAACTGTGAGCATAGTTCCTTCCACTGGTTCACTTACAGCATTATATGCCGTTTCTTTTGCACTTGAAAGTGCCTGTGCAACATCAACTGATAAAAGTTTTGTTTTTTCTCCTATACCTTTTAAAAATCCTGTGATTACTTGGGAAAGTATTGTTCCGGAATTTCCTCTTGCTCCCATTAAAACAGCTTCTTCAACTGTTTCTATAAAATCTTTCATTGAAGTTTTTTCATTAGTTTTTCCTTCTATGTCAGTTATCATAGAATTTAAAGTCATTGCCATGTTGCTTCCTGTATCACCGTCAGGAACTGGATAAACATTCAGTTCATTTAATAATTCCTCATGTTTTATAACCCATTTTCCTCCATTACTAAATAATACTCTTAGCCTCTTGGCATCCAAATACTTTATCGCCATTATTCCTCCTAAATACTAATAATCATACTACTTTTAATTTATTATTTTACATTTTTTAAAAAAATTTCCCATTTTCCTTCTTTTTTCAGTATATATTCAACGAATTCCCTCACTGCTCCTGAACCACCATTTTTTTCTGAAACAAAATCTGCAATTTGAATCACTTCATCTGCCGCATCTTTTGGAGTGCCTGTCAATCCTGACTGTTTCATTATAAGAATATCATTCAGGTCATCTCCCATATAGGCTATTTCTTCTTTTTTCAGTCCAGTTTTCTGCATTATTTCTTCTAAAATAACAGTTTTTTCAGAAATTCCCTGATACAGATATTTTATTTTCAGCTCATTTGATCTTATTTCAACGAGTTCTGATTTTCTTCCTGTAATTATTCCAAATTCTATACCAAGTTTCTGTGCATTAACAATGGCATATCCATCTTTAACATTAAATCTTTGAGCTCTTCTCCATTATTGCCTCTATATATTCCGCCATCAGTTAATGTTCCGTCTACATCTAGTAAAACTAATTTTATCATATACACTCCCTAATTATAGATTATATAATTATATCATAAGATAATACAAATATCCAAATTATTTTACAATATTTTATTTTTTTTCTTTAAAGATAATACAAAGCAAATTCATAAGGCTATTTAATTTTAATTTCTTAAACTACTTCTATACTGACATAATCAGTATAGTAACGTTATTTTGAAGGGAGATTTATTTATGAAAAGGAGAAAAATATTCACTTTATTGTCATTATTATTTATTGCTATGAGCTGTTCCAAGCCTCTTGACAATGTAAAAAACAACGAGGAGAAAAAAGAACAGAAGGAACAGACTCAGCAAATGTCACAGGAAGAATTAAAAAAACACACTAAAAATGCGGTAGAAACTCAGGATGCATTTGTACAGGTTTACAAAAATACTAAAGATTCAATAGTTAATATCAGAACTAAAAAAACTGTCACAGTTAATACCTACAATCCGCTTGAAGAATTACTTTTCGGACGTTCCGGGGGAGTGGAAAAACGTGAATCAGGGGCATTGGGTTCAGGATTTGTGGTATCTGAAGATGGTTATATTGTTACAAATAATCACGTTGTAAGCAATGCAGATGAAATCTTTGTAAAATTTTCAGATGGAAGGGAATATAAAACAAAACTGATAGGAACTTCTCCTGAAGTTGATATTGCTGTTCTTAAAATTGAAGCTAATGAGAAGTTTAAACCTCTTGAATTTAGTGATTCTGATAAAATTGAAATTGGCCAATGGTCCATCGCATTTGGTAATCCCATGGGATTAAACGATTCCATGACAGTGGGAGTTATAAGTGCATCAGGAAGAAGTTCACTCGGAATAGAAGAAATCGAAAACTTTATTCAGACAGATGCAGCTATTAATCAGGGAAACAGTGGAGGTCCTCTAATTGATATTAATGGTAAAGTAATAGGAGTTAACACTGCCATCCTTTCAACATCTGGAGGAAGTGTCGGACTTGGATTTGCAATACCATCAAACTTAGCTTCTGTAGTTAAGGATTCAATTATTGCAACAGGAAAATTTGAAAAACCATATATTGGAGTTTATTTAAATAATCTGGATTCTGAAAAGATAAAGGCTCTTAATATTAAATCAACAAATGGAGTTCTTATTGCAAAAGTTGTTGCAGATGGTCCTGCTGCAAGAGCTGGTATTCAGGCAAACGATGTTATTGTTGCAGTTAATGGAAAAGCTGTTAATTCTGCAGGAGCCTTCATAGGTGAACTGGCTGCCAAAAAAGTCGGAGAATCTGTCGAATTAAGTGTAATAAGAAATTCTCAAACTGTAAAAATACGTGTAGCATTGGAAGAAACTCCTAAAATGCTTCATCAGCAATAAATATTGATATAAAGTGAAATATACTAAAAAGGCTATCTTATAATTTGAAAAATATGAAAACCATATTTATTCATTTACCAAAAATTTCACTTATACAAAACAGTCATTTATAAAGAAAAAGTCAAAAATTCACCTGAAAAATTCAGGTTGTTGACTTTTTCTAAATTCATTTTCTGTTTTGGATTGTGAAATTATAAATAATTCATAAATATGGTTTTTACATTATTTTTTTCAATTTTCTGAAAATAGCCTTTTTTTATATTAATGTTTTTATTACTTCCAGCGCTTTACTGTAATCAGGTTCTGTAGCAACTTCAGGTACATATTCAACATATTGTACAGTACCTTCCTTATCAACAATTACTGTTCCTCTTGTTAATAATCTTAATTCCTTTATAACAAATCCATATTTTAGACCAAAATCAAGTTCTTTATGGTCTGAAGCAGTTAATGCGTTTTCAATTCCTTTATCAGCACAGTATCTTCCTAAAGCAAACGGTAAATCTGCTGAAATTGTTAAAAGCTGAACATCCTTATCAAAATTTGCCGCTTCCTGGTTAAATCTGGTTAGCTGCAATGCGCAAACTCCTGTATCTACTGATGGAAATACAGAAATTACAACTACTTTCCCTGCATAGTCACTTAGTTTTACTTCACTAAGATCTGTTCCTAAAACTGTAAAGTCTTTAGCTTTATCTCCTTTTTTTACTTCTTCTCCTAATAATGTTATAGGATTTCCCTTAAATGTTACCACACCTTTTCTTTCTGACATGGCTTTCTCCTTTCATTTTATAAATATTTTCTTTTGTATATACTAATGATAGTATTATTTTTAATATAATTTTTGCTTATTGTCAATTATATTTATCATTTATAATAAAAAGAGCTGTTTCAAAAAGTAAAAAAATATGAAAACCATATTTACTCATTTACTAGAATTCATAAATATGGTCTTTACTTTTGAGACAGCCTCTAATTTATTTTCTATTTCTTATTTTTTTCCTGATTAGTATTTTCATGAGATTCTAAAGAATTATCCCATGACCATGCTCCATAATAGTAGTAGTTATCTCCATCAGCATTTTTATGTAATTTTTCTTCATCTTTTAAATGAAGATAGGAATATTTCTTTATGTAGTCGTTTGTTGCATTAAGATCCGTTACTATAATTCCAATTTCAAGATTTTCCTTTTTTCCACCTTTAATCATGCAATATTTAAATTTTATATTTGCTCTGTATTCTCCCTTGTCATTCAGCTGATAAAACTGATGTTTGCCTATAGGAGTGCTGCAGTAAGTTTTCACCTCATTATTTACAGCTGTTTTTGTATCTTTTACCGGTGCAGTATTTTCCTGTTTCACGTTTGTACTTGTAACTGGAGCTGTTTTTTCTGCAGTTGCCTTAGTTTCTGTATTTTTCACATCAGCCGCTTTTGCTTCAGTTTTCTTTTCTGTATCAGTTTTTCCTGATGATTTGGCATTTTTTACAGTAGAAGCAGCTTTTTTTACTGCTGTAACTGCATTATTTTTTGCATTTGATATTTTCTGTGTTACCTTTGTCTTTGTTTCATTTAATTTCTTAGTCTTATTATTTTTTGTCGTAGCTGTAGTCACATGTTTAACTTCTGTATTCTTTGATGTTTTTTCTACATTGGTATTTGTGGCTTTACTTCCAAATAAGATACCTGATATTAAAAATTAATAAAATACATTTTTTTCATACATATTCCTCCTGATAGTTTTTGAAACAGACTCAATAAATATAAAGAATATTTAAATTCTTGCTTATACTATAGCACAATTAACAGGTATTTCCAATATATTTATTTACTTTGTTCTGCTCTTTTTTTAGGGGTATATAAAAACACATCTGTATTTTCAATACTTACAACCTACTATTTATTTTCTTCAGCTTTAATTTTATCAGAAATTTTTTCTATTATTTCTTCAACTGGGAATCCTCCACGCATAGCAATCATATCAAGAGTTGCTACTTTTGACATTATCATATATTGAACAGGATCCATCAGCTTTTTATACGTAGGAGATAATGTTGGCATAAATTCTTTTATGTATGGATATTTATCAACTATTTCTCCTATTACTGTATTTTCAGTCAATCCATATGGATTATCCTTTTGTTCCGTTTTCTTAGTTTCTTCTGCTTTTATATCTGATTTTTTAGGTCTTTCCCATGTCACCAATGTTCTTTTTCCTTCAAGACTTCTTATTCTTGTAACATCCTGCATCATTTCAAGAACACCCTTGAATTTTCCATTTTCATCTCTTACTGCCACATAATGTATGTAAATAAACTTTCCATTCATTTCAAGCCAAAAATCCACTTCATCCTGCTCTCCGCTTCTAAATGCTTCAATTATTTCAAGAACAGATGATACACTTTCCCTAGGATGACAATTTTTTACATCTCTTCCTATTACTCCTGCACTTCTAGGAAATATTCTGTGTTTTGTGTCAGTGTAAAACTTAACAATCTCATTTTCATCAACAAACGAAAGATCTACCGGCATATGCTGAAAAATCAGGTTTATCTGTTCTAAAGTAAGTTTTCCCTGTTTCACATCAAGTATATCAGATTTTTCTGAATTTCCGTTCATATTATATTTTGCAAGAAGTCCTGCCAGATCATTCATGAAATTTCCATTCTTTACAGTATCAATATTTTCAGGTTTTTCTATTTTTCCATCTTTCTTTTCAGGTAGGAACCCTTCAGGTTTTTCTATTAGGAAATATCCTATTTCATCATCACCGCTTCTCATATTTCTAAATTCCTCATCCGTAATCATTTTTAATGAAGTCGGATACAGGATTTCTTCTTCCTTGTGCATTATATCAAGTGTAAGTTCCCATACAATTTCCTGTTTTTTCAGAAATTCATCTATTTTATCTTCCTGAAGAAGTTTTCTCGCTTCACTTATATTATCCCTCACTGCATTATCAAAAGACCACATTATTCTTGACGGTCTGTCAAAACCTTTTGTTTCAAGTATTGAAAATAACTGATGCTGCTTTCTTGCAAGGTGTGTAAGGTTGAAAGTATAAAGCTTGTCATAATATTCAAGCCATTTATTTTTTATAAATTTCTTATTTACTTCTTCCTTCATTTCTGCAATCAGTTTTCTTCCTGCTTCATTTTCCTTCAAATAAGTTTTTATTGGATGTCCTTCAGGTAAATCCGATTCTTCTCTTATTATAATCTCATCAAATAAATCCAGCACATCATTCATTTTATCGTGAACTGTAGCATCATCAAATCCCAGATCTTTTATTTTCTGTTCCGAATATGCAAATTCTGCAGGAGTTATCTTTTTCCCCTTAAAAGTTTCCCTTATAAGATTTCTTGTTGTTTCAACATCTGCCGTTCCTTCTATGTAATCTTTTTTTATTTCTGTCATTTTGTCAATCAGTTCAAAATTTATGTTTAAATAGTCCTTCATATTTACTTTTTTTCCATAAAAAAACACCACCTTATATTATTTTTTTTATCAAATCTAATATTCTTTTTATAATAAAAAAATATTTGATTTATAAAAATTTATTTTCTAAATATTATCACATTTTTTTCCAATGATAGTGTAACTTATGATACATATTATAAATAAAAAAACTATATTTAATTTAATTAACCAAATCTTACAATTTAGATAATTTATAAATATAGTTTTTCAATATTATGTTTAAAGTTATAAAAGATTTTTCTTCAAAAAAATATTTTTATTTATTATTTTTTTCAATTACAAGCTTATATTTGCTTCTGTTTCAACATCAAATATGTGAGCCTTGCTTGTGTCAAATCTGAATACTCTTTGTCCTTTCTTACCTACAGAATCACTTACTCCCTCTACATTTATTCTGCATGTCATCTGGTGACCGTTCAATGTGAAGTATATATATTCTTCATTTCCCATTTGTTCTACTACACTTACTTCACCAACTTTTGAAATATTGTCTTCTTCTGCTACTACGCTTATGCTTTCAGGTCTTATTCCAAATGTTACTTTCTTTCCAACATGGTCTTTTACTTTTTCACCTTTCTCTCCAAGTATTTCTATTTCTGCTCCGTTGATATCTACAAATACTTTTCCTTCCTTTTCAACAAGTGTTCCTTCTATCAGGTTCATTGTAGGCGATCCTATAAATCCTGCCACGAATTTATTTGCCGGATAGTGGTAAAGATTAAGCGGTGTATCAACCTGCATTATTCTTCCTGATTTCATTACTGTAATTCTGTCTCCCATTGTCATTGCTTCAACCTGGTCATGTGTTACATATATCATTGTTGTTTTCAGTTCCTGATGCAGCTGTGTTATTCTTACACGCATTGATACCCTTAGTTTAGCATCAAGGTTTGATAAAGGTTCATCAAAAAGGAAAACTTCAGGTTTTCTTACTATTGCCCTTCCTAGTGCAACCCTTTGTCTCTGTCCTCCTGACATTTCCTTAGGCTTTCTATCTAAAAGCTCTGTAATTTCAAGCTTTTCTGCAGCTTCCCTTACCCTTTTATCTATTTCATCTTTTGGAGTTTTCTTAAGTTTTAATCCAAATGCCATATTTTCATAAACTGTCATATGAGGATACAGTGCGTAGTTCTGGAACACCATTGCTATTCCTCTGTCCTTTGGTGGCACATCATTTACAAGCTTATCTCCTATATAAACTTCTCCTCCTGTTATTTCTTCAAGCCCTGCAATCATTCTTAAAGTAGTAGATTTTGCACATCCTGAAGGTCCTACAAACACCATGAATTCCCCGTCTTTTATATCAAGATCTATTCCGTGTACTGCTTTAAAACCATTTGGATATTGTTTTTCCACTCCTTTTAATACTACTTTTGACATCTCTGTTCCTCCTTGATTATATTATATCTTAATGTATATTGAATTTTATATGTTATTATCTATTCTAAGTATACTTTGATTTTTTTGATTTTGTCAATATTTTTTTGAAAAAATTTCATATTTTTTTAAAAAAATAGGGTGTCTAAAAATTAAAAAAACAACTTTATTTTTAATTTTAAAAACAACCCTATAACTTCAATAAAAATTCCTATATACTTATATTTTTTTAATTTTCAAACTTTTTTTAAAAAAATTTTTTTAATTTTTTTCCATAAAAAGAATGTGATTCCTTATAATTTTTTTCTTTCCTAAAGATTCATCAAATTCTTCAAGTATTTTTTTCTGCTTGTCAGTAAGATTTGTAGGAGTTTCCACTTTTATAGTTATTATTTCGGAACCTCTTCTTCCTGAATGAGTTATCCCTTTTTCCCTTAATCTGAATACTTTACCATTTTGTGTACCCTCTGGTATTTTTATTTTTGATTTTCCGTCAATTGTAGGAACCTCCACTTCTCCACCTAAAACAGCTGTTGTCATTCCTATTGGAACTTCACAGTAAATGTCGTTCCCATTTCTTTTAAATATTTCATGTTCCTTGACAGTTATAAATATATATAAATCACCGTATACTCCATCATTTTTTCCAGCTTCTCCACCATCTCTTACAATCAATCTCTGACCTGTTTCAACACCTGATGGTATTCTTATTTTTCTTGTAACTGTTTCCTTTTCCACTCCTGTTCCGTGGCATGTATTACATGCCTTTTCAGGAATTTTTCCTGTTCCATGACACTGATCACATTCATGCATTACAGTCTGTACTCCAAAAATTGATCTCTGCTGTGTTCTTATATGTCCGGAACCATTACATTTATCGCACGTTTTCATATTGTGCCCTGGTTCAGCTCCTGAACCGTGACATGTATGACATTTCCCATTTCTTTTATACTTTATTTCCTTTTCTACTCCGAATGCCACTTCTTCAAGTGTAAGTTCCAAATTATATCTCAAATCAGAACCTTGATGTACCTTTGGTCCCTGATTACGACGACTTCTGCCACCACCAAAGATATCTCCAAAGATATCTCCTAAATCAACATCACCAAAATCAAAGCCACCAAAACCTCCACCTTGACCGAATCCGCCAAAGCCACCTGCTCCTCCAGGTCCTCCTGGTTCAAATGCGGCATGACCATACTGATCATATGCAGCTTTTTTCTGAGGATCAGACAATATTTCATAAGCTTCGTTAATTTCCTTAAATTTATCTTCAGCATCTTTTTTTTCAGCTTCTGATGAATTAGCAAACTTATCAGGATGATATTTCATGGCAGCTTTTCTATATGCCTTTTTTATATCTGATTCACTTGCGTCTTTTGGCACTCCAAGTACTTCATAATAATCTCTTTTTGCCATTTCCATTTATAGAACTGTTTCAAAAATTTACAACAATTCTATTTCTCCTTTCCTTCCTTTTATTCCACGTTACAATTTCCCATTAATGATTATTTTTGCAGTAAAAACATCATTTTCCTTCAATTTCAAAATCCCCTTCTTTTCTTCCAGTTTCCCTGTGCAGTTTGCAAAATCTGAAATTCCAAACCATGGCTCGATACACACAAATGGAGCTTTTGATTTACTCCAGAAGGCAATAAATGGAAACTGGCTGTAATCCATTGACAGTTCACGTGTACTTTTACTGCATTTTAATGTTACCTTTGCAGAATTCAGATTTTCAAATATTATAGCATCATTATCAAATATAGTGCCACTTAATTTTATTATTTTTTCATTTTGTAAATAATCTTTTTTCTCTTCCAGTATTAACGCATCGCTTCTAAGCTGATAAATCTGTGCAGTTTCATTTTTTTCAAATTCCAGATAATAATCTTCCAGTTTTATTTCATCATTCAGCTCCAATGCAAATGCAGGATGTGCTCCCAATGAAAAATACATGTCACCTTCAGTTTTATTCAATACTTCATACTTTATTTCAAGACTGTTATCAATTATTGTGTATATAAGAAAAAAATCAAATTCAAAAGGATATTTTCCCAATGTTTCCTCATTTGAAGAAAATTTAAATTTCAGAAAATTTTCTCCCTTTTCAACTAAATCAAAATCGTTATTTCTTGCAAAACCATGTCTTGTAGTTATTTCATAGTCTTTTCCTTCAAAAACATACTTTCCATCTTTTATTAATCCAACAAATGGAAAAAGTACCGGTGAACTGGCAGCCCAAAATTCAGCCTGTCTATCCCACATAAATTCCTTTCCGTCCACTTTGTAGCTTGAAAGTTCTGCCCCTTTTGAAAGTACTCCTATCTCAACATTTCCATATTTTAAAGTATTTAGTGCATTTTCCATTTTAACACGTCCTTTATCATTAACATCTGAATTTTTTTAAATAACTTCAATTTCAAAACCAATAATTTCAGATACCCTTCTTAATAAATCCTCAGGTAACTTTTCTATATATTTATATCCTCTTTCATAAATATCCATCGCCCGGACATGCTCACATAGTATTGCTCCCGTTGTTTCTACTCTATTATCTAATTCTATATGTAAAGGAAATCCTTTTGTTGTATTTGTTATCGGACATACAATTGCCATTTTAGTTTGATTATTATATATATTGTTACTAACAACTAGAGCTGGTCTGTATCCTGCCTGTTCATGACCTTTATTTGGATTAAAAATTTATTTTTTTATTATATCCCCCTGTTTTTACCATACTTCCTTACCAACCTCATCATCCCAGTCTAAATCTATTTTTTTCATATTCACCATCATAATTTAAAAAATAATTTCTCAATATTGCTTAATTCTGTTTCTATTTTTATTTTCAAACAATCTTCTTCTTCTTCAATTGAAATACTGTCATTTACTTTTAAATTTAATGTTTCTAACATTTTTTTAGGTATTCTTATTCCCTGACTGTTTCCCCATTTTTGTATTTTTGAAACCTCCATCATAATAATCTCTCCTTTTTAAAGTATATCCGTAGTATATACTTTTTTTACAGAAAAATCAATTATTTTCTACAAAAGAAGGAGAAATAGCTCCTCCTCCTTTGTATTTTAATTCCTTAAAACTTTTGCCAATTATTAATCCACAACTTCTGCATCCTGAACATCATCATTCGCTGAATTTCCTTGAGCTGAATCTCCACCTTGTGCCTGCTGAGCCTGTGCCTGAGCTTGTGCATCCTGATACAATCTTGTTGCAAATCCTTGAGATACTTTAGATAATTCTTCGATACCTTTTCTGATTTCTTCTATATTATCTCCATCTTTAACTTTTTTCAGTTCTTCGATTGCCTTTTCAATATCAGCTTTTTCAGTTCCCTGAAGTTTATCCTCATTTTCCTTTATAGTTTTTTCAGTAGCTAATACTAACTGGTCAGCCTGGTTTCTAACTTCAACCAATTCCTGGAATTTTTTGTCTTCAGCTTCATGAGCTTCTGCATCTTTTTTCATTTTTTCTATGTCATCTTTAGATAAGTTAGATGAACCTGAAATTGTTACCTGATTTTCTTTTCCAGTTCCTAAGTCTTTTGCAGAAACGTGTACAATTCCATTCGCATCAATATCAAATGTTACTTCTATCTGAGGTATTCCTCTTGGTGCAGCAGGAATTCCTTCCAAGTTGAAATCACCTAATTTATGGTTATCTGCAGCTCTTGCTCTTTCACCTTGTAATACAACTATTGTAACAGCTGTCTGGTTATCTGCATATGTTGAGAACACCTGAGATTTCTTTACTGGGATTGTAGTATTTCTTTCAATCATTTTTGTGAATACTCCACCTGCTGTTTCTATTCCTAATGATAATGGAGTTACATCTAATAACAATACATCTTTTACATCTCCCATCAATACTCCACCTTGAATTGCCGCTCCTGCCGCAACAACTTCATCAGGATTTATTGATTTATTAGGTTCTTTTCCTAAGTAAGATTTTACCCATTCCTGAACTGCAGGTATTCTTGTAGATCCTCCTACCAGTAATACTTCATCTATTTCACTTGGACTTAAGTTTGCATCTTCCAATGCTTGTTTAACCGGTCCTTTAGTTGCTTCTACTAAATCTTTTGTTAATTCATCAAATGCCGCTCTTGTAAGTTTTTTCTCCAAGTGTTTAGGTCCTGTAGCATCCATTGTGATGAATGGTAATGAAATTTGTGTTTCCAATGTTGTTGATAATTTTTTCTTAGCATCTTCTGCAGCATCTTTCAATCTCTGGATTGCCATTTTATCATTTCTTAAATCTATTCCTGTTTCTTTTTTGAACTCTTCTGCTAACCAGTCAATAATTTTCTGGTCAAAGTTGTCTCCTCCTAAGTGGTTGTTTCCTGAAGTTGATATAACTTCCACTACTCCGTCACCGATTTCAAGTACAGATACGTCAAATGTTCCTCCACCTAAGTCAAATACTAATACTTTTTCTTCCTTTTTCTTATCTAATCCATAAGACAATGCAGCCGCTGTAGGTTCATTTATAATTCTTTTTACTGTAAGTCCTGCAATTTCTCCTGCATCTTTTGTAGCCTGTCTTTGTGCATCAGTAAAGTAAGCCGGTACTGTAATAACTGCTTCTGTTACAGTTTCCCCAAGGTAAGCTTCAGCATCCTTTTTCAATTTTTTCAGTATCATTGCTGAAATTTCCTGTGGTGTGTAATCTTTTCCATGAATATTTACTTTATAATCTGATCCCATTTGTGTTTTTATTGAAATTACTGTTGAATCAGGATTTGTAATTGCCTGTCTTTTAGCAATTTCCCCAACTATTATTTCTCCGTTATCCTTTATATTTACAACTGACGGTGTAGTTCTTCCCCCATCAGAGTTTGGTATTATTGAAAAGTTTCCACCTTCCATTACTGCCACGCAGCTGTTTGTTGTCCCTAAATCTATTCCTATTATTTTACTCATATTTATCACTCCTGTTTTATTTTTGAATTTTTTATTTATATTTTTTATAAAGTTAAAAACTATTTCTTATTAACCGTTACCATTGCCGGTCTTATAATTTTTCCTTTTAATTTATATCCTTTTTGAAACACCTGAACAATATCGTTGTCCTTCAGTTCTTCCTTGCTTTCAGTCATCATTGCCTGATGTTCGTAAGGGTTAAACTCTACTCCTTCTCCTGCTTCAATTTCTTCAACACCTTCTTCAGATAACATATATTTTAAGTTTCTCAAAATCATGTTTACCCCTTCAACTAAAGCATCAAAGTTTTTAGTTTCAGCAGAAGCATTTTCAGCCCTTTCCAAGTTGTCAATGTTATCCAATACTTTTAAGATAATACCTTCTGAAGCATATTTTTTCATTTCTGAAACTTCCGCTTCCTTCCTTCTAGTGAAGTTTTGAAATTCTGCAAGCTTTCTTGTGTAGGAATTTTTCCACTCCTGAAGTTCAAGTTCAAGCTTTGCAATCTTTTCTTCACATGTTTCTTCTTTATTATCAGAAGCCTCATTTACATCTTCTTTTGTTTCATTTTCCCTGTTTTCCGTTTCAGCATTTTCATTTTCAAGTTCTACCTTTTCATCAAACTCTTTTTCTGCCATTTTTTACCCCTCATCTCCTTCTATTTATTTATTTTTTTGCAATAACTGCTTAACTTCCTCTGAAACATATTCTACAAGTCCTACCGTTTCTGAATACTTCATCCGTTTTGGTCCGATTACTCCCATAATTCCTTTGGCATCTCCCATTGTATAAACAGAAAATACAAACGAGAAATCTTCAAGTCCGGCAATATCCAGATCTTCACCAAAAATGACATTTACTTCTCCATCTTTAAACTGGTCAGTCTGAATAAACTGTAAAAATATCTGTTTCATATCTTCAGGATTGTTAAAAAATCTTACTCTGTCTATTATTTTCATAACATCTGAAGTGTTACTCTCAATTAAATTTGAACCACCTTCAAAAAACAATTTCCCCTCATTTAACATTTTATTCTCTTGGAAATCTTCCGGTACAAATAAATCAGTATTTGTAAGAAACTTTTCTAAATCAGATAAAGTAAAGTTTGGACTTCTGCTTATTTCATCATTTAAAATCATATTTATATTTTGAACTTCCTCTTCATCTACAGGATTTTCAAGAAATATATTAAGATTTTTAGTCAGAAACGAATCCATAATTATGACAGCCATAATATTTGTGTCATTTATATGCACAAGCTGAACTTTTTTTATTCCTTCCTGTCTTATGGCAGGTTCCAGAACTACTCCTGCATATTTACTTATCTTAGACAGTAATCTTGATGTTTCTTCAAATATCATGTCTATTTGGTTCATTTTTTTATTATATGCTTCAACTACCTTAGCTTTAGCTTCTGTAGATATATCCCTTATCTTAATAAGTTCCTCCACATATAATTTATATCCTTCACTTGTCGGAATTCTTCCGGAAGATGTGTGTGTCTTAGCAATCAGTCCTTTATCTTCAAGATCTGCCATCGTATTTCTTATTGTGGCTGAAGAAACTCCAATACTATATTTCTTTTCCAGAGTTCTCGATCCTACACTTTCACCAAATTCGAGATAATGCTTGATGATTGCCTTTAATATTAATTGCTCTCTATCATTCATATCCGCACCTTCCTTTTTGTTAGCACTCATTATTGAAGAGTGCTAATTACAGATATATAATATTATATTTTTTTGCATTAATGTCAAGCACTTTTTTTAAAAATTTTTTTCTATTTTTTTATACATTGAAAAATACTGGGTTTAAACATATAATTTATTCTCTACTTCAAAAAAATTTTTGCTTTTTTTATTTTTTTATATTTTTTTAAAATTCCCATTTTATAATACATGATATATGAACAGAAAATTATTATAATAATCTACACAAATAGTAAAAATAATTTTCATGTATGTGGTATAATTATTGTAAATAAATTATCTAAAAACCAGTCAGATAATGAATATAAAGGCAAATTTCCTGAGTGGAATATTTAGAAATAAAAAAATAGAAATATTCTGATAGGAAATGAAAAAAATTATCAGAAGCAAACCTGTACTTTCATTAAAAAAATCTTTTTTTAAAAAGAAAAAATCCGATAATTCTGAAAAAAATAACGCTATTGAAAAAAATTGCTCATTAGTAGTAGAATAACTAAATACAAATACTTTAATTTAATAATAAAAACACTGTAAAGGGGTGCTGATAAATGATATTTCCTGAACCATTGAAAAAAGGAGATAATGTATTCTTATTCTGTCCTTCTTCACCTATAATTCCTGAAGAAGATATTGAAAAATGTAAGAAAATTATAATAGATTTGGGATTCAATCCTGTTATTGGGAAAAGTTTGTACGAAAACTACGGAGGATATATGGCTGGAAAGGCTGAAATCCGTATTGAAGATTTGCATGAAGCTTTTTCACGGAAGGATATTAAAGGAATATTCTGTGTAAAGGGCGGTTATTCAGCTTCACAGCTTTTAGACAAAATCGACTATGAGCTGATAAAAAATAATCCTAAAGTTTTTGTAGGATACAGTGATGTTACAAACCTTCACATTGTCTTCAATCAGAAATGTAACCTTGGAACTTACCATGGACCAATGGTAAAATCAAATATGATAAATGATTTCAATGACTATACAAAAACTTCTTTCTTTGAAGCTATAGAAAAGAATGAGACAAAGTACGAAGAACCTGAAAATATGCCACTTTCTATCCTTACAGAAGGAAATGCACCTTCAGAGAACATAAGTGGTGTTCTTACAGGAGGAAATATGGCAATTATAGTAACTACTATGGGAACTCAATACGAAATAGATACTAAAGGTAAAATACTGTTTCTGGAAGATGTTGATGAAGAAATAGGATCTCTGAACAGAATGCTTACTCATTTGAAATATGCAGGAAAATTCAGCGATTGCAAAGCTGTTATTTTTGGAAATTTTGTGGCGTGTAAAAATACATATACTAAAGAAAATCAGCATTATGAACTATTGGAGCTTTTAAAGGATTTCTTTGCTGACTATGATAAACCTGTTATTTACGGAATGGAATCAGGTCACAAAAAGCCGTATATGTTTACATTGCCTTTAGGTGCAAAGTGCAGCATAAACCTTCAGAACAAAGAAATACTTTTTGAAAAGTAGAATTTATTTTAGATAAAGTAATATTTACAGATACGGAAGGAGAAAATAATGTTTTTTGACATGCATGCAGATTTGTGGACAGATAATCTGTGGGAATATGAAAAGGGAAAAAATGATGTTATTAGAAGAAAATATAAGGATAGATTTATAGAAGGAGGCGTTTTTGGAGGGATTTTTGTAATATATTTGAATGCTTTAAGGATCCGAAGCCTGAAGAAACTTTCTTCAGAAGCCTTCGTGCAATGAGTGAGGAGCTTTATCATGCAAGGGATCTGGTTCATATTATAAAAGAGCCTGAAGACTTTGAAAAGGCAAAATCCCAAAATAAATTTTCGACACTTTTAGGTATCGAAGGGCTTCCTGGAATTGGAACAAACCTTGACTATATTTATCTTCTTGAAAGAATGGGGATAAGACACATAGGACTTACATGGAATGAACAGAATGTTTTTGCAACAGGTCAGAGAGGGGATAAAGACAGGGGACTGACTGATTTAGGTGTAAAAGCTGTTGAAATCATTGAAAATCTAGGAATTCTTCTTGATCTTTCCCATGCAAATGACAAAACCTTCTGGGATGTTGCAAAATACGCTAAAAAACCTTTTTTTGCTTCACATTCCAACTCCAGAACTCTTTGCCCGGCAATGAGAAACCTTACTGATGACCAGATACTTTGTATAGGCGAAAGAAATGGAATGGTGGGAATGAACAGCTATCATGGATTTGTAAGTGACAAGGAAGATGAAAAAAATCTGGATACATTGCTGAACCATATGGAATATGTTGCAGAAAAAATAGGAATTGACAAAGTTGGATTTGGATTTGATTTTGCTGAATACTACAACGTGCCCGGAGTAGATGAAGATGAAGGTTTAAAAGGCGTTTATGATATTACAGAAGTTAAAAATGTAGCATCAGCCTTGAAAAAACGTGGATATTCAGATGAAGACATTGAAAAGGTATCATATAAAAACTTCATTTCTTTCTTTGAAAGAATAAGAAATGGTATAAAAATAGAAAATTATATAAATTAAAAATAAATTATAAAAAAATAAAATACATATACATGAAAGGATATAAATTATGAGAAAACCACTTATAGGAATAACTTCTTCCCATGAACATAACCCAGAATCAGAAAATGCTTACAAAACGAGCGTTTCTATAGATTATAGCCGTGCAATTATGGAAGCGGGAGGTATTCCTGTTGTTCTGCCGGTTCACGATAATATTGAAGTTATAAGGGAGCAGATTTCACATCTGGACGGACTTCTTCTATCAGGAGGAGTTGATTCTGACCCTGCTTTATATGGAGAAGACAGCTTACAGGAAATTGGAGTTGTTTCACCTGAAAGGGATAAATTTGAAATAATGCTGCTGGAAGAGTATTTAAAAACTAATAAGCCAATTTTAGCAATATGCCGTGGATTACAACTTACAAATATATATTTTGGCGGTACACTTTACCAGGATATAAAATATGTGGATACACAGATTCAGCATAGACAGAAATGGCATCTTTATTTGCCTACCCACAATATTGACATTCTTGGAAAAGATAATATTTTATATGAAATTTTTGGAGAAAAAACAAGGGTAAATTCCTTCCATCATCAAATGATAAAGGATTTAGCCGAAGGTCTTACTCCTATTGCAAAATCTTCTGACGGTGTTATCGAAGCCCTTCAGAAAAAAGATCACCCTTTCTTCTATGCGACTCAATGGCATCCTGAAATGATGTCTGTAAGAGGAAATGAAGGAATGAAGAAAATTTTTGATAAGTTTGTAGAGGCTTGTAAATAAAATTTAAAAATTAATAAAAAAATAGGCTGTCTTAAAATTTAAAAATATGAAAAACTATATTTATTCATTTGCTGAAAATTTCACTTATACAAAAACAGTCATTCATAAAGAAAAAAATCAAAAATTCGCCTAAGGGCTGTTGATTTTTTTCTAAATTCATTTCCTGTTTTGCATTGTGAAATTCTAAATAATTCATAAATATAGTTTTTTTCATTATTTTTTTATTTTCTTTTTGAGATAGCTCCTTTTTTTAAATATCTCGACGTTACTATTTAAATGATTTCTATTTTTTTCTTTATAATAATTATAAATTCCTTCAAATATCAGTTTACCAACATAAGAACCACCATCTACATGTCCTATTGTTTTTTCTCCATGATAAGCCGCTCTTCCATGAACTGCCATCATATTTTTTGTTGCTTCACTTCCTTTTAACGCAGCTTCATATGTTTCTTTTAAAATTTCTGATATTGTTTTCTCCTCATCTACATTTTTCTCAAAAAAACTTTTTGTAGCAGGAGATAATGAATCTAAAATTGTTTTTTCATTCTCCTTTGAATTTGCTCTTTCTTTTAACTTACTAATTCCATTTTCCAATGCTATTTTCATATCATTTTTATCAGCATTCTCTTTTCCTTTCAAACTTCCACCTATTCCTAATAACCAAAATGAAATAATTGTTCCTAATGAAGAAGGAGCAGACTCATTAAAAACCATTCCCATCTTAAAAAAATAATTTTTCCTAAATCTTTCTCTTCAGAAATTTCTAAATAATCTTTTAATCCAGAAAATCCTTGAACCATTGATATACCTAGATCTCCATCTCCAAATTGGCTATCTAAATCAAGTAAATAGTTTTTTTATTTTCTTTTTACTAACTTGAATATATTTTTCTGTAATTAATTTAATATCATTTGTATCCATAACTGCTTATCCTTCCTGAAATTACTTATTTACATTCGTATAAAAATGGTGTAATTGCTTCTTTCAATAATAATCTTTTAGTTTCCTCATTCAATTTAAAAATTGTTATTGATAATCCCGCCATTTCCATAGAAGTAGCAAATTCTCCTATATGTGGTTTTATTATTTTTACATTTTTTTCTTTTAAAATTTTATAAATTCTGTTATATACAATGTAAAGTTCCTCTAAAGGAGTTGCACCTAATCCGTTTACAGTTACGGAAACTTCATCTTCTGATTTCAGTGCCAATTCTTCATCTATCTTGGAAAATATTAAATCTGCTATTTCATCTGCTTTTAGCATATCTCTTACTTCAATTCCTTGTTCTCCATGTATTCCCATACCTATCTCTATTTTATTTTCTTCTATACTAAAAGTAGGTTTTCCAACTTCAGGAACAATACATGGCGACAAAGCTACTCCCATTGTTTTTATATTTTCCAAAGCATGCTGAGTGATTTCAGCAACTTCTGACAACTCGAACCCCTCATCTGCAGCTGCTCCTGCAATTTTATAGGCATACAACATTCCTGCTACGCCTCGTCTTGTATCTTTTTTTTCATACGATGCTGAAGCAACATCATCTTTAACTAATACACTAGCAGTTTTTATATCCTCAAAATCAGCTAATTCACATGCCATATTAAAATTCATCTTATCTCCACCATAATTTCCGTAAAGACATAAAACTCCTTTTCCAAAATCACACGCTTTTATCATATCAAACATTTTCTGGGATGAGGGTGAAGCAAATACATTTCCTATTGCACATCCATCAAGCATTCCTTCTCCTACATATCCTAAAAACGTTGGAAGATGTCCACTTCCTCCTGCAGTAACAATTCCCACTTTATTTCTTTTAGGATTATCCTTTCTTACCATTACCCTGATATCGTCATTCAGCAACTGTATTTTATCACTATGAGCAGCTACTATTCCTTCTATCATTTCTTTTACAAAATTTTCAGGTTCATTTATTATTTTCTTCATAATACAATCACCTTCTCTAGTTCTTTTCTAATTTTTCCGGATATTTCCAACTTTCCAGTTCTTCTGGAGAAAAACTATCCGGTTCATTGCCTTTATTTATTAATAAAGTATAATAGTAAACTTCTGCCAGTTCTTCTACATACTGTGCTCTCAAAAAAGCTTCGTACATATCTACACCACAAGCTACAACTCCATGTTTTTCAAGTAAAAATATATCTGCTCTTTTTACAGGTTCTATTACACTTTTAGCTAATTCTACAGTTCCAGGTCTCGCATATGGTGCTACCGGTACAACAGCATCCTTTAACCCAAATGTTGCAACCTCATATATAATTGCCGGTATAGGTTTATTTAATACTGCAAAGGAAGTTGCCATTTTTGAATGAGTATGAACAATTGCCATTATATCTTCCCTTGTTTTATAAACTTCTAAATGCATCATTGTTTCACTTGATGGTTTTCTGTTATTTTTTACTTCTATTAATTCACCATCTACCGTTAATACACATATATCATCTACCGTTAATTCTTCTCTATTTACACCTGATGGAGTAACTACTACATATCCTGTTTCTTTATCCCTTATACTAAAATTTCCTGATTTATGTTTGCATAAGTCTAGTCTTTGCCCATCCTGTGCTGCTTTTATAACTTCTTTTTTTAAAATTTCCAACATTTATATCACCTTCTATTAAAATTTATTATTGATTTTGTTTTTTCATATTTCTCACAAATATATAGAACAATCCAAAAAATAATACTAATGCTATAATTCCTGGTATTTTAGCTGCTAGCCCATTTGCTACTGCCCATCTGAAAAACGGAGCCTCTACGCCAAAATATGTTATCATTTGTCCAGCTGGTATTTCTATTGCTTTTGTTGTTTTTGCAAGCTCAGTTGCATATGGAGCGAAACTACTGGAAACCAGTAAATAAATTGGAGTATACAAAATACTTAAAATTAACATTTTTAATAGATTCTTTTTTGAAACAATCATTGCTGGTACTACAACAACTACATTTACTATTCCTGCCAATGGTAATACATTACTTATTCCCATTTTTGAAAGTACAACAGCTAAAAGCAATTCTATAGGAACTAATAATATCGCAACAACCCATAATTCAGATTGTCCTGCCATAAATGGCCAATCTAATCCAATATAGATTTCTCTATCTTTAAATTTATTTTTCATAAATTCTGATGCGGCATCTGCAATTGGAGCCAGAGCTTGCATAAATAATTTAGCTACCATAGGAAATAATACTAGAGCTGTTCCTACTTTTATAGCCACATTTAATGTATCTTTTACAGAATAACCTGCAAGAATTGCTATAAGGCCACCTATAATAAATCCCATAACGCTATTTTCACCGAAAATTCCTATTTTATCTTTTAATTTATCTGCATTTGCATTTTCTTTTTTAAATAAAGGAATATAGTCTAATAACTTGTTAACCGGTTCCATTATTACACATTGGAGTGTCATATAATGAGTACAAGTAACCCCTGGTATTCCTGTTATTTCCTGAGTTCTTTTTTGAGTAGCTTCTCCTATTTTTAATTCAACTATAACTTGAATTGCTGCTGCAACAAAACCTAACATAATATTTCCTGTGATTGCTGCCACCATTGTTGCAGTAAAAATTTTCCCCCATACATTCCATAAATCTACATTTAATATATCTGTTTGTTTAAAAAAAAGCATCAGAAGATTAATTCCTATCTGTAAAGGAAACATAAATAAAGCATAAGGCCATGCCCAAGCAATTGCTGACATTGGTGACCATCCTACATCAATTATATTTAATTGAATTCCTGTCTTTTCTACAAAAGCTGAAGCAACAGGGCTTATAGTATCAAACATAAAACCTAACACTACATTCATTCCAGTAAAAGCAACTCCCAATGTAAGTCCTGAAATTAATGCTCTTTTAAATTTCATTTTTATTATTAATCCTATTATTATCATTATTATAGGTAAAAAGATTGTCGCTCCTAATCCTAAAAATATAGTTTAAAAATATTTCCAAACATTTTATTACCTCCTAAAAATCATTTATAATATCTATTTTAATAATTCTTTTAATTTTTTTCAAATTCTTCTGCCATTCCCATTCCTGTCAAAAATTTAATTCCATTTATCATTGGTTTGTCAAAAGTTTGAGAACCTGGAACGATTGTTACATATACATCAACTTGGTCTATTATGCTTTCAAGAGATTTTATATCAACTGCTTCAACTGTTGCTTTTATCCCTTCATCTTCCAACATACTGTTAATTTTTGAAGCAACTGTTTGTGATGTTGCTACCCCTGATCCACATGCTACAACTATTCTTTTCATATAAATTCCTCCTAATTTTATTATTTTTATTCTCCAAAATTTGAATAAAATAGCTCTTCCAGCTCTTTTAATACTTCATTTTCATCTTCTCCATCTATTTCTATTTCAACTTTTTGTACCGTATTTTGCTCCAAGTTTTAAAAAAATCCTAAAAACACTTTTTATTCTCTACTTTATTGTCACCTACTTTAAATATAGTTTTTTTGATTTATACTTTGATATTACTTTTATTATTTGTGAAATTGGTCTTGCATGTAATCCTGTTTTATTCTTAACTTCTAAAATTTTTACTTATCATCGTAATCACCTTGTTTAAAAATTTTTACTCAATATTCTTAATATTTCTTCTTTATCTGATGTATTTTTTTAATAGTGTTATAAACTTCTTTCTGTTCCAGTAAAGACATTAATTTTGTTAATAGATTTACCTGTTCTTCCCCTTTGTGTACCAGTAACACAAATATTACTGATACTTCTAAATCATTTTCATCTAACCCCTATATCCCTAAAAATTATCGGTTTTTTTAACTTAACTGTTATAATTCCTTCCTCATTAACATACTCTGGATTTGTGTGAGGAATCGCAATTTTATATTCTCCAAAAATCTAAACCTGTAGGATATTGTTCTTCTCGTTCAATAATTGAATCATCAAATCCCTCCTTTACATATTTTTCAAATAATATCTTAGATATCTTAGAAAGAAAAATCCTTTCTATCATTTGCATCAAAAATCTAAAAAAATATTTTCTCTTTTTAAAAATAATTTTTCCATACCTTATTCCTTTCTACATATTGTCATTTTTTTGAAAAAGTACTCTACTATTTTATTTTTTTATCTCTTGTTTTCATTACTTTATTCATTTTATCTTTTAAAAAAATTTTATTTATAATTTTGCTTACTTTATTAAGTTCTTTTTTTCTTTATCCTTTATAGCAAAAAGTAAAAAAATATTTTATTTTTATTTCCATTAAGTTCAATACTTTTCTTCAATTCAAGTAAAAATTCCTGAAGTTTTTAAACACATTGTCATCATTTTTTTGCATGTGGTAAAATTATACCATTATGTATTATCATATAAGATGTATGATTCTTTAGTATATCTAGGATACTATCAGTATATGAACTAGCTATATACTTTTTCTCCAGAATATTACATGTATACTTTATTGCTTCTTCAATGCTTTTTAACTTCATAATCAAAAAAATAATATTTTCAGCTCTAATTATATTTTTTTATCTTCATTATCTTCTACAGTATCATTAATAATTCTTTCTTTCATTTTGTTTTCAAGTTTTTTTCAATTAATTTTTTTTCTATTTTTTTTATTACTGTTTCTTCTTCAATAATTTGAATCAATTCAGTCATTAAAAATCTTTTTTTATTATTAGGAGTAAAACCAACATCCAACATTTTTTTCTTATCATCCGTTGTAAATATTGGATTAACTTTTTAGCACTGGAATATTGTCTGAAATTTTTATCCTCTATATCCACTGTAGTAATTATATAATTTATATTTTTTTATTCTTCTGCAAAGTATCTTTGATTTTAAAAATAGGGTGTTACCGAAACTATTTCTACATTAAACATTGAAGAGATATTATCTACTAACATTTGCGAAATTCCATAACCTAATGTACTCACCACTACCACTCTTTTTTTACTTTTTATATCATTACTTATAACTCTTTCCATTGAAGCTTGAAAATGAAGCATTAATAAAAATATTTCTTCATCTGGAATATCCTTTTTTTAATATATTAATTAAAAATATCTAGTGATTCTTTTTATTAAATAAAAACAGATGATTTTTAGTAAATTTTAAGTCCTGTATAAATTTTTTTCATTTAAAAGCATAACCATTTTTTTACTCTATAAAATAAAGGTTTTAAGTGTTGCCTTAAATATTCAAATAACAGTTCATCCTTTGATATATTCACATTCAATTTACTATTTATGTTTTTCAATCAAATTTTTTTAGCTAGAATGTCTATATCTATCCAATTTTTCATAAAATTGGGAAACTTTATTATAAGAAGTTATCCCAACTATCAAATCAGTTATAATAAAAAAATATCCTGCTCATTAAATATTTCATCCAATTTTTTTGTTTTTTTGATTTCTTCTTTTTATTATCCTGTATTCATCCCAATCCTTTATTATTGATCCATCAACGCAGATAAAAATTATTAATTTCATCATGAAAAAGTTTTGGATTGTAATAAAATAATATATGAAATTAATGTTTTATAATTCTCATCTGTTGCTGAAAATTTTTAAATCAGTTAAGATTTTTTTTCTAATAAATTACTTAAAAAAGTCTATTTTTTTCTTATATTTAAATTTTTCTTCAAAAAAATTTCTTCTATTTTTTTAATCTATAATTTGTTTTATTTTCTTTTTTTAATTCTTTTTAAGCACTCAGATACTGTCTCAACTCTATATTTTATTAAGTCTGATATCTTTCCTTCAAGTATTATTCCTTTTTTTAGTATTTAAAAAAATTCCTTTTTCCTTCAAATTCCTTTTTTTATAATATTTAGATCATTGTTAATAGTAATTCTTGATGTATCAAATTTATCCATTAAATTTGATACATTAGTTTTTGCAGATGTAATTAACAGTAATTTTATGAGTTTTTTTCTTTTTTTCAATATCTATAGGTTCTGCCTCTTTGACCATAACCTTGATTTTGTTTATCTTATTATTACTATCTAACTTAAATGTCCCTGATTTATTTCTATATATGGGTTTAATGTTAAATATTGATAAAAACAAAATTGATTTTTGTCAATATCATATCTTACCATTCTTTCAGAGATATCAAATTTTTTTCTTTTAATTTCTTAATAGATACTTCTTCTCCAGAAGAAAAAAATATCCAACATTTTTTTATTTCTCTGTTATTTAACATAAAAATCTCCTTAATTAAGGTTCTACTTAATATATAACCTATGATTTTAAGTATTTCAATATTAAGCTTCTGAAACTTTTTATTGAAAAAAATATAGCAAATTGAAAAACTTATCTTTCACTTGCTTTTTCAATTATTAGAAATATTTTGTCAAAAAAAGTGAAATATTCTTTATCGTTAAATTTTTTTAATGCATATTCTTGAACATAAAATTTTTATTCTGATATACTAAAAAAATATAATTATTTAATAATGGGGGATAAAAAAATGAAAGATAAAAAAAGAAAAAAATACATAAAACAAATGCTCTTAGACAGTTGGATAAAAATAAGATTCCGTATATTATTCATACTTATGAATGGAGTGAAAATAAAAGTGGAGGACTTGGGGTTGCTGAACATTTTCCTGAACTTGCAGAAAGAATTTTTAAGACTATTGTGTTAAAGGGAAAAAGCAAGTCGCTGTATGTCTGTGTAATTCATGGAGAAGCTCATCTTGACCTGAAAAAAGTTGCAAAAGCATGTGGTGAAAAGAATATTGACCTTCTTCCCCTTTCAGAACTTGAAAAGGAAACTGGATATATTCGTGGGGGATGTTCTCCTGTCGGAATGAAAAAATTATATGATACATTTTTTGATGTGGAAGCAGAAAAATTTGATAGAATAATAGTTTCAGCAGGAAAAAGAGGTTTACAGATGGAAGTTGAAACTGAAAAACTAATTCATATAATAAACGGGAATGTCACTGAACTGAAACTTGAGGAAGAGGATATCTAAAAAGAGAGAATAGAAAGATACAGAAAAAACTATGAGAGTGTTTAGAATTTTGTGTAAACTCAAAATATAATATATGTACAGGATGGTAAATTTTATCATCCTGTTTTTTAAATTCTTTCAGTATTTCAATAACAGCATCATTCCCTGTTTTTTTCTTCTGATATTTATAATTTCCAATATTTACATTAATTTTTTTCTTAACAAATTCTGATTTTAACTTCATCGCTCCAAATCCATCTATTTTACAGTCAATATTGTGGATTCCGTCATCTATCAATCTTATGTTTTTTACTTTTGTACCTCTTTTTAAATCATTTGATGCACCTTTTACTTTTAAATCCTTAATTATTGTAACGCTGTCTCCATTTTGCAATATATTCCCATTTGCATCCTTTTACAATATTTTCTTCATTTTCGCTATTGTCTTCAAATGTCCATTCATGAAAACATTCAGGGCAGACTAGCATATTTCCATCTTCATATGTATATTCAGAACCACATTTTGGGCATTTTGGTAAACTCATTTATTACTTCCTTTCATTTTTTAATATTTGCTGTTAATTATAACATTTTTTGCTTGATTTTTCTATTTGTTAATTGTACTCAGATGTGTTAATATAATTATAGTAGCTGTTAATGACAGGAGAATGATATAATGAATTCAAGTAAAATTTTTGAAAAATATGTACTGAATAATGGGATAGAAATTAAAAATAGGCTTGCAGTAGCTCCTATGACACTATTTGTTGCCAATGAAGATGGTACTTTTTCAGATGAAGATTTTAAATTTATGGGTAAACGTGGAGAAAATATAGGAATGTTCATAGTGGAAGCAACTCTGGTTGCTGATGGGGGAAAAGCATTCACAAGACAGCCTGAAGCCATTAATGAAACACATTTACCGGCTTTAAGAAAAGCGGCAGAAATTCTGCAGAAACAGGGAACAAAAGCTATCCTTCAGATACATCATGGAGGAAGACTGGCAATTCCAGCAGTAAATACCAATGATATAATAGCTCCAAGCTATGATGAAGAAACGGGAGCAAGGGAAATAACAGTACGGGAAATCCATAATCTTATAAAAGCATTCGGAAATGCTGCAGATTTAGCTATTCAGGCAGGATTTGACGGTGTGGAAATCCATGGTGCAAACAGATATCTTATACAGCAGTTTTATTCAGGAATAACTAACAGAAGAACTGACGAATGGGGCGGAAGTATAGAAAAAAGAATGAAATTTCCTTTAGCAGTTATAGACGAAGTCAACGAAGTTAAAAATAAACATAACGCCGATAAATTTATAATAGGATACCGTTTTTCACCTGAAGAACCAGGAGAAATGGTCTGACAATGATTGAAACTTTTGCATTAATTGATGAACTTGTAAAAAAACCGCTACAATATCTGCATGTTTCGTTGCCAGATTTCTATATAAATGCTTATCGTGGTGGAGATATTGAAAAGCCTGCTATAAAGCAGATTCATGATAGGATAAATGGAAAACTTCCTTTAATTGGAGTGGGAAACATCTATACTGCTGACCAGATAAATAAAGCTTTAAATACTGGATGGTCAGAATTCGTTGCTTTAGGAAAAACCGCTATTATAAATCCTAATATTGGAAGTTTAATACTTGAAAATAGGGAAAATGAAATCGAAACTGAACTGGATCTGGACAGAAAAGATAAATATGATTTAGGTGAGTTTTTATGGAATCTTGCTAATGAAGGGAATCAGTTACTGCCACCATTGAAGAAAAAATAACACAGTACAAATAAAACAAGCATTAAATAATGTTATATTCAATAAAAAATTTAAATTTTATGGATTTTATTTAAAAATATCAACAAAATAAAAGGACAAATTCTTTACTTATCTCAACGTAGATTTAAGTATAGTTTATGCCCTTTTTACTTTTTGTCAATTTTAACAGATAAATAATGGATATCCTTAATATCTAAATGTTCCATTTAGGACTTTTAAGGCTATCCTCTATTTTTTTGTATTTCCTTCAAAACTTCTCCAATATCTCCATCTATACAAATACTTCTTTCCTCAAGTTCATTTGGACAAAATGCTTCCTGATAATTTACACATGCATAAACAGCTTTCTTATTTTCCATTACCATATACCAGAAGGGGTACTGAATACTCCATTTTTTTATCCTTCACAAATCCTTAAGAAATTTTTTTATTTATAAATTCTCTGAATTTATTTGTTGTAACTTTTGTTATTACATCTAATAATCAATATTACCACACTTTTTGATGTAATATTAATAGTTACAACTTCTTTTTATTACTTTTATTGAAAAATTCTTAATAAAAAAATAGGCACTATTATTAAATCATTCATTCCCTTTCTCCTTATTTAGATTACTCCCGTCTTTTCCAACAATATAAAAGTTTTAAGTGAAAAATTCAAGTATATTGAATAAATTAGTCATTATCAATGTTGAATATGTATATTTATTTAATCTGTTATCATCTTTTTACAAAATTTGCAATTATAAAAAAATCGGTATTTGTAAAATTACAATTCCATAAAATTGTATATTTCCATGATAAATCAATCCTAATAAATCAATAAAAAAACTAAAGAAAAAAAGCAACATAAGACAAGAACTTGTTATTCTTTCTTTTCATTATCATAAACAATAGAACAACCAAAAATACATACTATTACGTGTAAGCCTTGGTTTTGTGAAAAAAAATCCTTACCCAAAACTTCTATGCACAAAAACAAATATACTATTCCAAAAACTAAATCACCCCATAAAAATTTCTTAATTTCTTTTTTCTGAAAAACTTTTATAAAACAAAAAAGCAATCTAAATGAGCTATAAAACATCAATAAAGTTAAAAATATAAGCATAATCAATTCTTCCAATTATTTCACGCTCCCAAATAAATCATTCAAAGTCTCACTCATTGTCGGATGGGTAAATATCATATCTTTTAAGTCAGTTTTTACTCCTGCCACTTCCAAGACTTTCCAGCGTATACTTTCTCATCTCATTTTCCATAGCCTTCTGTATTGTTTCCAGCTTACTATCAAGCAATTTATGAATATTTTTCCCCACAGGACATTCTGGATTCGGATTTATACTTCCAGCAAGAAAATCGCTTGTAATCCTATACTCATCTCCAAATACCTCTACACATGCAAAAATATGTAGTGCTATCGTAAATCTACTTGATATCTGCATAATTTCATTCTCCTTTTTTTATATTTTCTATTGGTTTTTCTATTTTTAAAAACTTCAAAATTAACTCTAATATTCTATAAAAACTTCTAACTTTTTAAGATGTAATAATGATAGTTATATCTTATAAAAATTATAATATAATATCTTTGATATAATATTAATAGTTACAACAGAAAATTATAAATAAAAAAACTTCTTTAATTAAGATTTTTTTCTTAAATTTAAAGAAGGTTTTTACAACTTTAGTATTCATAATGATTTGCACAGGCAATAACTACTATACTTGTTTCTGTCAGTTTATATATAAACCTGTGCTTATCTGTAATTCTTCTGCTCCAGTATCCACTCAGTTCATGCTTTAAAGGCTCAGGCTTCCCTATCCCTTCATTGCCATTCCTTTTGATGTCTTTTATTATTTCATTTATTTTTTTGACCATTTTTTTATCCTGTTTCTGCCATTCTTCATATTGCCCCCATGCAATATCTGTCCATGTCAAATTCATTATTCCACCTCAATTATATCATGTATCTGTACATTCCCCGCTTCTGCTTCCGCTTTACTTTTTAACAACTGATTATAATATTTCTTATTTGACATGATGTAAAGATTTTCCATCAAATTGTTATACTCCTCTTCACTCATCAGTACCACATTTTTTTCGTTTTTTCTTGTTATAATGACTGTTTCATAATCATCAGTTGCCTTATCACAATATTTTTTTAAATTGTTTCTTACATTTGAATAATTTGTAGCTATCATTTAAATCACCTCTTTTTTATTGTACAATATTTTTGACAAATTTTCAATTATAATTTCTCTTTTTGTAATGAAAAAAGACATAATTTTTTTCATAACAGGACAGCTCCATTTCTATTCCTCTTCAGGATAGGTCATTCCCCAGTCCTTACGTAATTTTGTCATAATATCCATAACATCTATTGTATATTCCAGCTTCATTTTGTTAATTCCTGTTCTTACAGATTCTTCCATATTCTGAAGCTCATACTGAAGTGCATTGGCTGTCATTCCTGCTGTAATTTCCTCAACTTCCCCTGTTTCAGTATAAACTATTTTAGCCTTATCTGCCCTTGGGTATTCTATAATTTCAATATATGCCTTCTCACATGCAATTACAACTCTTTTTGGCTGTTTTGAATGAAGTGTAAGTGCTATTGTTGACATCTGCTGTTCCTTATTCATCATGATTATCCCCACCTGCTCATCTACTCCTGTCGGTGCATATTTTACTTGCGAAAGCACATTGTCAGGTTTTGAAGACATAAACAGTCTTGTAATTGAAATAGCATAAACTCCTATATCAAGCAATGCCCCTCCTGCCAGATTTCTGTTGAAAAATCTGTTACTCATGTCATATTCCTTGTAACTTCCAAAATTAACCTGTATTATTTTCACATCACCCAGTTTACCTGAGTTTACAATTTCTGAAAGTTCAGTATAAAGTGGCATATTGAAAATTGTCATTGCTTCTCCGAGAATAAGATTCTTTTCCTTTGCAATTTTTACTGCTTCTTCAAGCTCTTCGCTATTTAGTGTAATTGATTTTTCACATAATACATGTTTCCCATTTTTAAGTGCTTCAATCATAAATTTTATATGTGTATTATGGGGTGTTGTAATGTAAATTATATCAGTTTCTTCATCTGTAAACATATCTTCTATGTTATCATAAACTTTTTGAACTCCGTATTTTTTGGCGAATTCCACAGCCTTGCTATGTGTCCTGTTTGCTACCGAATAAAGTTTCTTCCCCATTTTTTCAAGTGCCTGTGCCATTTCATTTGCGATTATTCCTGTTCCAAGAACAGCCCATTTTAATTCTTTTTCTATTTTTTCTTCCATACTTATCCTCCTCATAATAAATTTATTATTCCACCTCAATTATATCATGTATTTATATATTTTCTATTTGACATTCAATATAATTATCACTTTTGAAACACAAAGCTTTTCATTCCATTTTTTATATGTCGTAATATATTATATAATTTGTGTATAGAGCTATTTTTAAAATTTATCCTATCATTTTCCTCTATATTTCCACAATTTATACCAAAAAGGTAACTATATAACAAAAAAAGTGCATTCTTGCCATTTGTTTCATTATGTTATAAAATAAACACATAAAAAGAAAAAGGAGGAATCATATATGAAAAAAATTATTCAATAGGAATTGCGGATGGAGCAAGAACAGAATTCCATCAAACATTAGGATTAACAGGAGCGGAAGTAAGTTTTAACAGTTTACCTGCAGGTGTAAGCGTACCATTTGTTCATTCGCATAAAGAAAATGAGGAAATATATATAATTACAGAGGGTAAAGGTACTCTGACAATTGATGGTGAAGTTGTTAAAAATAAAAAAAGGAAATGTAATTAAAATATCCCCTAATGGTAAAAGACAATTTTCGTCATGCAGATGATGAAGGTATCAGCTATGTATGTGTTCAAGTAAAAGAAAATTCATTAACTTCATATACTGAAAATGATGGCATTATATATTAATAGGGTTTGTCTCAAAAAGAAAAATTTAAAAAAATAATGTGGGAGCTGTATTTTTGAATTATTTAAAATTTTAAAAATTTTTGAGACAGCTCTTTTTTTGTACTTACTTAAAAGTATCATATGATGATATAATGAATACAAGAGGTGATTTTATGAGAAAAAAATATACAGAATGTCCAGTTGAATATACTGCTTCATTAATAGCTAATAAATGGAAAAATACTAATATTGAGGGATTTATTAACTGGTACAAAAAAAGATATAATGAATTAACAAAAATCTATAGTCGGAATCAGTGCAAAAGTTTTAACTGAAAATTTAAGACAACTTGAAAGTGATGGAATAGTTGTAAGAAAAAGTATATCCAGTTGTTCCACCAAAAGTAGAATATTCTCTTACAAAGAAAGGTAGTGAACTAAAACCCATTTTTTTGATTTAATGAACGAATATGGAAATAAATATAAGAAAAAAATAAGTATACTGCACCAAAAAAATTTTTGTACACACCCTATAAAGTGATATTACAAATTTTAAGCTAATATCACTTTTTATTTTTAAACTTATAACCTATTTCCTAAAAAAATTCAATTTAAATCTCCTAATCTCTTTATCTTCTTCTCTCATCTGTGAATCATTTTCGTGAATATTTCCTTTATAGTAATAGCTGACTTCTCCTATAGCTCCATCATCTACTTCTTCTTTACATACTAGCAGTTTCTCCTTATCCGTTTTATCCTTTTCATTCATTATTTTTTTCATAACAGGACAGCTCCATTTCTATTCCTCTCATCCGAATTCATTATTCTACTTCAATTATACCATGCATTTGTATATTCCCCGCTTTCTCTTTTCTTTTTAACAGTTTATTGCAGTATTTCTTATTTGACATGATGTAAAGATTTTTACATTAAATTATTATATTCATCTTCACTCATTAGTACTACATTTTTTTCGTTTTTTCTTGTTATGATTATTGTTTCACAATTATCAATAATCTTGTCACAATATTTTTTCAAATCTTTTCTCACACTCGAATAATTTGTAGCTATCATTAAAACCACCTCTATATTATAGTATAGTCTTTTTGAAAAAAATCAATACGATTTATACTTCTGCAACGAAAAAAATAATTTTCTCTTATTTCTTTAATTGATATTTTTACTGAACGTCCTTTTCCCCACCTGCTCAACAATACTTTTTTTTCAATTAAACCATTTATCGATCTTATGACTTTTTGATTTATTATATTCACTTAATTCTTCGATTTCTTTTTCTACTTAATTTTTTTCACGCTTCTTAAGAATTTCAAAAAAACTTTTTACTTCCCCATTGACTAAATTACTTGGAACTGTTTCAATTATTGGTAAAGTTATTCTTATGCTATTTTCATATATCTCAAAAAGACGGTTTTTACAAAAATTTTCCCTGTATTCATATTTTATTCTTTTTTTATTCCTGTTCCAAATTTTTTTCAATTATTCCTAGTCTATAAAAAAATATTTGCTATTATAGGATTTCTCAAGATCGAAACATAGCCTCTCATATATTCATCTTCTGACATTCCTGGAGGTAAACTTCCTGGCGATATAATCTCAATTTTTATCATTTGACATTACTATTTTTTTATATTCGCATTTATATCCCACAATCTATGAACTATTGCATTTGCAACAGATTCCCTGAAAGCTTCTTTTTGAAATTTTTTTCTTTTTGTTACACGCTCAGCTCCCACTATTTCTTCATATTCATAATATCTTTCAAATGTACTGATTGCGTCAGAATATTGTTCAAGTATGGATTTTTCTTTCAATATTTTCCCTAAATAATATTTTTATTTATATTTTCACCTAAAACTACTATATCAATTCCAGAAAAATTTTCTATTATTATTGTCTGCAAAAAGTTCAGCAACTATATTAAATTTTTTTATTTTCATATAAATTCAATGTTTTTTTAGTATATCTAAATTTAGTTCTTTTTATTCCTACTACTTCTTTCATTTTCTTTTCTAAAAAAATTTAAATTCTAATTTCTCATTTTCTATTTTAATTGCTTCATAATCTAGATTACTTCCCTGTAATATCATCCTGTTCAATTCAACTATGTCTACTTCAACTGTTGATGTATCATTTCTTTTTATAGGCTTTTACCATTGTAATAATATGGCGGAAAAATCCCTTTTTTTCACATTTAAGACAATACAACTTTTTTTCCTTCTATTTTTTTCAATATCCAATGTATATTCCGGCTTAGGGTTTTATACTGTCGTTAATGGTGTTTTTCTATATTAAGTTTATTTTCTGTCACTTTTTTTCCAGCCCTATAATGTCTCCATTATCGTTTATCCCAAAAATTATTTTGCCATCTTTATAATTAGAATAAGCAGAAACTGTTTTCAAATAACTTTTACTTATTTTTTTTCCTTAAATTCTATTTCTTTGCTCTCTTTTTCTCATATAAACCCTCCATTTATATAATCTACTTAAAACAATATTTTTACAAATTAATTATACTTCATTTTTATCACTTTTGCAACGAAAAGATTTTCGTTCCATTTTTCGTTTCATTTTGCAACGAAAAAAATACGCCAAATTTATGACGTATTTTAATATTTATTCTTTTTCTTTTCTATACTGCAATACTGTTTTCCCTATCCATTTTTTAAACGCCCGATAAAACGATGAAAGTTCCGTATATCCAACCAGATAGGCTATTTCATCAATTGAAAGTTCCTTTGCTTCTTTTTATTGCCTTATACTGTTCCGGAAATGCAATTCCAAATAAAGTAATATAAACACTTATCATCATTGCAGGCGGATAAAATATACACGATATTATTAACCCAATTATTTTTATACTTATATCAACTTTTATCCATCTTATCATTGTTTTTAATGATTCCTGCAATTCTTTATCATGTTTATTCACCTTTTCTATCAGATACAACGAGATTATATTGCAGAATGTAACAGCCAGAACTATTACCCCATAAAATCCTTGCGCTACACTACTGTTATAATATGAAGTGACAAAAGAAGTCACATATGGAAAAAATGAGGAAAAGAAAAGTAGTACTACATTTACCCAGACAATTAACGGTGTAATATATTTTATTTTATGCCATTCATTATGCAGATTTACCCACATTGTTCCAATCCAGAAAAATGAAAGCGTGTATGCAAAAAAATCTACTCTCAGATTCCAAAGTGCTTTTAAAGTTGCTGTTTCAGGTTTTTTCAGTTCTAATATAAGAATTGTCATAATAATTGCAAGTACAGCATCCATAAAAAGTCGCCAATCTTTCTTTATTCATAGTTAAACTCCATTCCATGATTTTATAATAATACAATTATATCATAAATCAGTAAGGAATTTAAATTTTTTTAGTTTTTTTCATATATAATCTCCTTCATTTTCTTATTTTTTTATTTCCTTATCTTCATGTAGTTATAATACTAAAATTTAAGATAAAAAGTACAATACCGTTTAGAAAAATGTGCTATAATTAAAATGCATACTAGAAATAAAAAAATTATATGAGGTGATTTATATAATAGAATTGGAACAACTTAAACAGCTTATTGCGTTTGCAACATATGGAACATTATCAAAAGCTGCTGAAGAATTGTATATTTCACAGCCTGCCCTTTCCCGTTCGATACAAAAGCTGGAAAAAACTTTAGGGGTTGAACTTTTTGACAGGAAAAATAAGATGGAATTAAATGAAAATGGAAAAACTGTTATCCAGTACGCAGAAAAAAATATTGAATCTTGTAGATGAAATGGAAGAAAAAAAGTTAATAAAAAAATAATCAGGTTCTAAATAATTTTTCAATTGGTTCATGTGCTCCGGCTCCATTGTGGGATATGATTTCATTATTTGGAAGATTTTATCCTGAAAAAAATATTCTTCATAAAATAGAAAATAATCTTCAGTTATTTGAAAAACTTAAAAATGGCAGTTATCAGATGATCATACTTTCTGAACCTATTGATAATTCTGAATTTTTCTGCATAAAATACAAAACTGAACAATTATTTTTATCAGTTCCTTTGCAGCATCCGCTGGCTAAAAAAAGGAAATACATTTTTTTCAGATATTACAGATGACAGAATGCTCTTATTCAATCCAATCGGAATATGGAAGGATGTAGTTTTAGAAAAAATGCCTAATATGAACTTCCTTATCCAAAGTGACAGGATTATTTATCAGGAATTAGCTGAAATGCAAAATTTACTGCATTTCCGTTCAAATTTCACACTTGAACGTGAAGATAATTTTAAAAATAATATTTCAATTCCGATTATTGATAAAGAAGCAAAAATGACATTTTACTGTATTTGTAAGAAAAAAATATAAAAAAATGAAATAAAAAAATATTTGATAGTTTTAGTAAAGATTCTTAAAAAAATAAGAGGGAAGATATCTCTCTTATTTTTTTATTATTTCCTTCCATTAAGCCATTTTTACTATTTCCACATCATCATGATTTAAGAATAGACTTTCCTTTTTATCAAGTTCAGATATTTTCTCCATATCCTCACTGTTCAATTCAAAATCAAATACATTAAAATTTTCTTCAATTCTTTCTTTTCTGACTGATTTTGGTATTACAACTACATCTCTTTGAATTAGCCATCTTAAAATTACCTGAGCCACAGATTTATTGTATTTTTTACCAATTTCAGATAAAATTTCATTTGTAAATATTCCATTTTTTTTCCTTCTGCAAAAAGTATCCCTCATGATTCTATTTGAACCCCATATTCCTTCATTATTTCATTTGCTTTAACCTGCTGATTGAAAGGATGTGTTTCCACCTGATTTACAGCTGGCACTACTTCATTATTCATAATAAAATCAACCAGTCTGTCAGGATAGAAGTTACTTACACCAATTGCTTTTATTTTCCCTTTCTTGTATAATTCCGTCATTGCTCTCCAAGCTCCATAAACATCATTAAATGGCTGATGTATCAGATATAAATCAATATATTCCAAATTCAATTTTTTTAAAGATGTCTCAAATGCTAATTTTGCCTTTTCATAATTTACATCACTTACCCATAATTTTGTTGTAACAAAAATTTCTTCTCTAGGTATACCACTTCTTTTTATAGCTCTTCCCACAGCTTCTTCGTTTCTGTAGGACGCAGCTGTATCAATTAATCTATATCCTGCTTTTAACGCATTGTAAACCGCTTCTTCACATTCTTTCATATCATCAATTTGAAATACTCCAAATCCCAATATAGGCATTTTTTTACTCCATTGTTTAAAGTTACGTATTTCATAATATTTCCTCCTAATTTTTATATGTCATTTTTTAATTACAGTTACACTACCGATCTTCTTGAACATATTTTACAAAAAAATTTTCCTAAAGTACAATATCAATTTTGTAATCCACTATAACCAAAATGCATAGCTTTAGTTATTTTTTATTTCAATTAAATACTATTTATTACTTCCTGATGATAACCAACTGTAACAAATAGTCGCTAAAGCTCCACCAATAACAAAAATTTGCAGTAAATATCAAAAACATTTATATTTCTATTTTTTTCCCAGTAGGAATCTATAATTTTTCAAAAATAGGATCATTTATATCTTCATTTTGAACTATATAATCAATAAAAAAACTTGTTCAATTTCAGGATTATCTTTTATCTTGACTAAAAACTCATACATTAATACTTTCAATGCATTAGATATTTTATGCTTTAAAGAAGCTCTGGCATACTTAATTATAAATTCCTGAGCTTTTTTTCTTATCTGAAAAATTCTAAGTTATGTATAATTATCCGTACTTTTCTTTTGACTTTCCCTGTCAAATTTTTTTCAAATAATATTCCATTAAATCATCTGTTATTTCCATTTTTTCATAAACCAAGTCATTTACTATAGTTGCATATTTTATTAAATCAGGAAATTTCTTTACTGATTCGATATACTCCTCTTCCCATTCTCTTTTATTCACACAGCCTTCTTCTATATCTACACTTTTAGCAGGATTGTTTCTTTCAAATTTTGCCAATTTTTCTATATTTATCAGAAATTTTATCTCCTTCAATTTCTCTTCCTAAAAAAATCTTAAATAATTCTTTTTTTATAATAATCTCTGTAGCTTTCTCCTTTTTATAATCAATAAACATTTTTAGAGGTTTCCCGAGCAAAGCAGATGCACATGCTTTATGATGACCATCAATTACAAAAATTTATAAATTCACCAAAATTATATACAATTGCTCTTGGTTCATCATTGTCACTGTTTTTTTAAATTTTTTTCAATATAATAATCTACTCCACAATGTTTTTTTGACCCGTAAATCAATTTATTCTTATTTTTTTATAATACTCATAACTATCCCTCTAATATCTAATTTTTTTCCCCCTTGTAAATATCATTCTTCCACAACATCCCCTATCTTTTTGCAATTGCTGTAAAAGTAAATTCATCAGGATGATAAGTTATTGTTTCATATTGAAAAAGATTTCCATTAGATAAATAGGCATGTGTATCTATAACAACAACTCTGTCGATATTTTTCAAGATTTATATAATTCTTCTCTTCATCTGTACTTTTTTTCTGAATTTTATTTCTCTTTGGGAATAGGATATTTTTAATTTTAATTCCTTTTCCATATATTCATATATAGATTTTTTTGCAATTTCTTCACTTAAAAAAGGTACTATTCTTCTATCAAAATACGAAGTTGCCAGCTGTACAACCTTGCCATTTAAGGAATATGTACGTACAACTTTATAAAAATCCGCTTCCTTTGAAACATGAAATTTCTCCATGAGTTCTTCCATTCCCTGAACTATATATAGACTTATCAGATTTGTTTTAACATCTATATTCTTAATTTTATTAAGTTCCTGAAAAGTCTGTATTGATGTCAGGGAAATATTTTTCAAATCTCCTTTCTCTAAAACAAATGACCTTTTTCCTTTTATTTTTTGAATATATCCTTCATTTTCAAGCATTGACAGGGCTTTTCTTACAGTAAGCACCGAACAGGAATAGTCATTGGCTAAATCAGCTTCTTTTTTCAAATAATTTCCTGGCTTAATTTCTTCATTTTTTATAAGTTCTTTTATACTTTGATAAACTTCTTTGTATTTATTCATATTTATACCTTTCATAAATAATTTTATATATTATACCTTAAAAATATTAATAATAACAATTCATTTTTAATCTATCTATCTTTTTATTTTTTTAATAGATATATATAGATGTTATTGACTTTTAAAAAAGATATGCTATAATATAGTACAAAATTTTTAATAGGAGATGATTTAAAATGGCTATAAAAAATAAGGTTGTTATAATTACAGGAGCTTCTTCAGGAATAGGAAAAGCTACCGCTCTGTTACTTGCCGAAAGCGGTGCAAAAGTTGTACTTGCCGCAAGAAATCAGGAAAAATTAGAGAAAGCGGTAAATGAAATAAAAGAAAGAAATGGAGAAGCTGTCTATAAAGTAACAGATGTATCAAAAAGAGAAGAGGTAAAATCATTAATTGATTTCACTATTTCAAAATACGGCAAAATTGATGTTATATTTAATAATGCAGGATTAATGCCTAATTCACCTTTATCTGAATTTAGGACAGATGAATGGGATGAAATGATTGATGTTAATTTAAAAGGTGTTGTAAATGGTATTGAGGCTGTACTTCCACATTTTATAGAACAGAAATCTGGTCATGTTATCAGTACTTCATCAGTCGCAGGATTAAATACATATTTGGGAGCAGGTATTTATTGCGCAACAAAACATGGTGTTAAAGCTTTAATGGAAGTTCTCAGAAAAGAAAGTGCCAACGAAAAAAGAAATATCCGTACAACTACTCTTTATCTTGGAGCATTTAAGACAGAACTTGCAGAACGTATTACAAATAAGGCAATTAAAGAAAGAATCGAATTCCTCTATGATACGATTGGAGCAGACCCGATAATTGTTGCGGAAGCTGTGAAATTTGCCATTGACTTGCCTGAAGAAGTAAGTATAAACGAAATGACACTGTATCCAACGGCACAATTATAATTTTCTACATATTAACAAAAAAGTATACTGCGCCCAAAATCTTGAACACAAGATTAAAAGTGCAGTACAGTTTTTTATTTCCCCATAACCTTCAATATTTTTTCCACTATCTGTTCCTTTGTAAGATTATTTCTTCTCAGAATTTCTTTAGATGGAACCCTATCGGTAAATTCTTTTTTTGCTCCAAAATTTATTACTTTCATATTTGATGTTCCATAAAATCTTGTTACCTTTTCACCAAATCCTCCATCAAGCACAGCACTTTCAAGGGTTATTACAAGGCCATGGTTTTCTTTCAGTTTTTCCAGCACTTCTTCATCTATTCCTGTAATAAATCTTGGATTGATTAACGTTGCATCTATACCATTTTCCTTCAGAAGTTCTTTTACTTCCTTTCCTAAATGGTAGAAATCTCCCAGCCCAATAATTGCAATATCGCTCCCGGCTTCCTTTATTACATATTTGTTAAGTTCGCTGAAATCAGGTTTTATTTCTTCCTGTAAGTATTTTATGTGGATAACACTGGTGCGAAACGTCAAATACAAATTTATCCTTTGGTGAATTAAATACATAATGTAAAGCTATTGTAACTTCAACCATTCCAAAATTAGGCCCTATATGACCACCAATTCTTGTAAGTCTGCTAAGTAATGCCTCCCTCACATCATCTGCCAGTACTTTTAACTCATCTTTTGACAATCTCTTTACATCTTCAGGAGAATTTATCTTTTCTAACGCCATTCTTTCATACCTCCATATTTTCAAACTATTTTAAAACAAGTATACCATGTGGAGTTAACTCTAAAGCAAGTATTTTTCTTTTTCATTAATTACTCATCTTCTTTGATTTTTCAACACATGCCCTTACAGCATTTATTACAGTTCCTCTAAAATTCCCGTTTTCTAATGTATTAACCGCTTCGATAGTAGTCCCTGCAGGAGAAGTAACTTCATCCTTCAGCACTCCTGGATGTTTTCCTGTTTTTAGAAGCATTTCTGCAGAGCCTTTTACTGTCTGGGCTACTATTTCATATGCCTTGTCCCTTGGCATTCCCTCCAGAACCCCACCGTCTGCAAGTGCTTCTATAAACATATAGACATAGGCTGGAAGTGAACCTGCTATTCCCGTGAAGGTATGTATAAGCTTCTCCTCTATTTCAATACTTTTTCCAAAACTGTCAAGAATCTTGAAAACATCCTTCTTTTCTTCTTCACTTATATTTTTATTAAAAACAACCGCTGTCATTCCTTCCAGTACCTGTGCAGGTGTATTTGGCATTGTCCTTACTACTTTTTTATCTTTACCTATAATATTTTCAATTTTCTCAATGCTGACTCCTGCAGCAATTGCAAGTATTATCTTATTTTCACCTATTCTATCCTTTATTTTTTCTAAAACATAACTGTAAATATTTGGCTTTACAGATAAAACTACAATATCGCTGTTATCAACCACTTCAACTTCATTCTGTAAAGGTTTCACATTATATTTTTCAGAAAGTTCTCTTGACTTTTCCATATTTACATCAAATACATTTATATCATTTCCTGAAACAGCTTCTGATGTAACAATTCCTTTTATCATGGCACTTCCCATATTTCCAGTACCTATAAATCCTATTTTCATTTTTCACCTTCATATTAATTTATCTGTTATTTTATCTTATTCCCTAATCTGCCCATTTCCTCTGATAATATACTTTGTAGTCGTAAGTTCCCTTACTCCCATAGGCCCTCTTGCGTGAAGTTTCTGAGTGGAAATTCCAATTTCCCCTCCATAACCAAATTCTCCACCATCTGAAAATCTTGTTGATGCATTCAGGTAAACTGCGGCCGAATCCACTTCATTCAGGAATTTCTCAGCATTATCTATCGATTCTGTTATTATTGAATCAGAATGCTGTGTGCTATGTTCATTTATATATTCTATTGCTTCATCTACATTTTCCACAAGTTTCAGTGACATTATCATATCAAGGTATTCCGCTCCAAAATCTTCTTCATTTGCCGGCTTTACATCATTTCTGTTTACAATATCAAGCGCTTCCCTGCTATATCTAAGTTCTACACCACTTTTTATAAGCATATCTGTCACTTCAGGCAGTATCTTTTCAGCAATATTTTTATGAACCAGTACAGTTTCTATTGAGTTACATGTACTTGGTCTTTGTGTTTTTGCATTTTTTATAATTGGCAGAATATTATCTATTTTTGCACTTTCATCCACAAATACATGGCACACTCCTGCACCTGTTTCAATTACAGGAATTGTAGCATTTTCAATTATAAACTTCTTCAGTCCCTTTCCTCCTCTGGGTATGAGGACATCAATATACTGATTCATTTTTACCATTTCATTTACAAGTGCCCTATCAGTATTTTCTATAAGCTGAACTGAATTTTCAGGTAATCCTGCCTTGACTCCTGTTTCGTTAAAAAGCCTGCTTAAGTAAATATTTGAGTTTATTGCATTTGCCGATCCCCTTAAAATTACCGCATTAGATGATTTTATTGCAAGTCCTGCTGAATCTACAGTTACATTTGGCCTTGATTCGTATATGATTCCAAGTACACCTAATGGTACCCTTTTTTTCTCGATAGTCATTCCATTCTTATGTCTCCAGCCTGAAAGTATTTCCCCGATAGGATCAGTAAAGGCAGCTATTTCCATTAATCCCTGTGACATAGCTTCAATCCTTTTATCTGTAAGTTCCAGCCTGTCCAGAAGTGCAAAGGAAAGCCCTTCCTTCTTACCATTTTCAAGATCCAGCCTATTTGCTTCCTTTATTTTTTCCTTTTTATTAATCAGCTCTTCTGCAATCATTATAAGAGCTTTATTTTTTGTCCTTGTATCCAGAGTAAGAAGTTTTTTCGACGCTTCCTTTGCCTTCTTTCCCATTTCTTCAATATATCCGTTAACCATTTTCTTCCTTTCATTCTTTAGCATAGAGTTTCCATTTCCCAAGAAATCTACCCCCACAAGTATTATCCCTTTGTAATTACCATATTGTCTATATGCACTACAACATCATCATACTTATGACCAAGTATATTTTCTATATCTTCACTTCTGTGCCCCATAATAAGTTCTATTTCATCTGAAGAGTAGTTTGAAATACCGGTTGCTATATTTTCATTTTTCATATTCATGATTTTTACTACCGTTCCCTTCTCAAAGTTACCTTCAAATGACTTTATTCCCACCGGAAGAAGACTTTTCCCTTTGAATAATGCCTTTTCAGCACCTTCATCTATTGTCACTACTCCCTTTTTATTTGTTCCATATGCAAGCCAGTATTTTTTAGAACTTATTTTTTTATTTTTCTTGGTAAATAGTGTTCCGATATTTTCCTTTTCCACTATTCTTGATATGTTCTTTGGATCCTCCCCGCTTGCAATTACCATATTTGTACCTATTTTAGTTGCCATTTCCGCAGCAATTATTTTAGTAATCATTCCACCTGTCCCAAATTTTGAACCTTCTCCACCTGCGGTTTTTTTAATATCATCATCTATTTTCCCAACGATTTCTATCAGATTGGCATCTTCATATTTCTGAGGATTTTTATTATAGAGTCCCTTTACATCAGAAAGTATAATCAGAAGGTCTGCATCTATAAGTCCTGAAACTAATGCTGAAAGGGTGTCGTTATCTCCTACCTTCAGCTCATTTGAAACTATTGCATCATTTTCATTTATTACAGGTATTATTTTATTTTTCAGAAGGGTGTTGCAGACATTTCTCGCATTAAGATATCTTCTCCTGTCTGAAAAATCCCCTCTTGTAAGCAGAAGCTGACCAATTATTTTCCCATATTCCTGAAAAAGCAGCTGATACAAATGAGTCAGTGCCACCTGTCCCACTGATGCCAATGCCTGTTTTTCTGACAATGTTTTTGGCCGTTCCGTTAATCCCAGCTTTCCCATTCCGGCTCCTACTGCTCCCGATGTTACCAGTACCACATCATAACCTTTATTAGATAAATTGCTCAGTTCTACAACTATTTTCTTTATTTTTTCTATATTCAGGTTTCCATCTTCCTTTGTAAGCGTCGATGTTCCCACCTTTACTACTATTTTTTGAATATTTTCCAATATTTCTTCTCTTCTGTTTGTCTGTCTTTTCATATTCTCACTTGCTTTCTGTAATTATTTTTTCTATTATTTTTCTTCAGGAATCCAGACATAAATTTTCCCCTTTCATAACTTACATTTTTATAATGTTATTCCTTTTTCCTTAACATATTTTATAACTTCCGCCAAATCTTCTTTCGTATCTACTCCTATTACTTCAGAATCTGTTTCCAGCACTTTTATTTTATAGCCGTTTTCTATAAATCTAAGCTGTTCCAGAGATTCTATCTTTTCCAGTACCCCTTCTTTAAGATTTTTAAGCTCATTTAAGAAATTTGAAGTGTATCCATATATTCCAATATGTTTGTAATACTTATAATCTCCAATTGGATTTCTTTCATAAGGAATTACCGATCTGCTGAAATAGATGGCATTACAGTTGAAATCAGTTATTACTTTCACTGTATTAGGATTGCTCACATCTTCATCCTTCCTGAATGCCTTCTTCAGAGTCACAATTTCAGACTTTGCTTCCCTGTAGTTATTTGCCAGAAGATTAATAGACTTTATATCTATAAGAGGTTCATCCCCCTGTATGTTTATAACAAAATCAAAATCACTGTATTCCGGGTTATTTATTACTTCTATTATTCTTGAAGTTCCATTTTCATGTTCTTTAGATGTCATAACAGCATTTCCACCAAAATTTTTCACAGCATCGTATATTCTCTGATCGTCAGTTGCCACAACAAGTTTATCAACAGCTGCATTTTCAGCCCTTTTATATACCCATTCAATCATAGGATGGCCATTTATATCTTTTAAAGGTTTTCCTTCAAACCTTGTTGATGCATATCTTGCAGGAATTACTCCAAGTATTTTCATAAACTCATCTCCTTAAAGGTAAATTTTATAGATAATTATATCATTTATCCGACTATATTGAAACAGATATTTTATCTGTAATTTAAATATCTATACCATATACATCTGCTATATATAATTTATATTTTTATTTTACCTGCAAATGATATATTATAGAACCATAACACTAAAAAAGGATGTGGTAAATGTGGAACACAATTTATGGAAATTACTGGAAACTCTGAAAGAAAATAAATGGATTGATTTAACTCATGAACTTACAAATGACAGTCCTTACTGGGGAGGAATGCCTGACGGAGTTCTGGAACTTAATAAGACAATTATTGATTTCCCTGAAATGAATCTTAACATACAGACACACAAATTCCCAGGGCAGTTTGGTACACATATAGATTATCCTGGCCACTTTGTGCAAAATGCACGTCTGGCAGGAGGTTTTAAAGTTGAAGATACTGTTTTACCTCTAGTTGTCATTGATTTGAGTAAAAAAGTTCAGGAAAATAACGACTATGAAATAACTATAGATGATATTCTGGAATTTGAAAAAGAGCATGGTACTATACCTGAAAATTCATTTGTTGTTTTCAGATCTGACTGGAGCAAGAGATGGCCTGATATGAAAGCACTTACAAATGCTGATAATGAAGGAAATGCCCATACACCAGGATGGCCAATTCCTACACTTGAATTTCTGTTTGATAAGAGAAATGCTGCAGGAGTGGGACATGAAACTCTTGATACGGATGCAGCTGTAACTTGTGCAAAAAATGGAGATCTTGTAGGTGAAAGATACATTCTTCAAAAAGACAAGTTTCAGGTGGAAGCAATGGCAAACCTTGACAAACTTCCTCCAGTAGGAGCTGTTATATTTGTCGCCGCCCCTAGAATTATTTCTGCAAACGGACTGCCTGTAAGGGCATGGGCTGTTATTCCTGAAAAGAAATAATAAATTTAGGATAAAATAAAATAGAGCTATAAAGTACAGTTTAAATACATGTTGCCTTTATAACTCTATTTTTTTATTTTATATTACTTTTAGTTGTTATTTTCTCTGTGATACTCCCATTTTAACTAAATAAAACCGAAGCTTATCATTCTCAAAATTTTTCCAAACCATGAAAGAGGTGCAGTATCTTCTCCTGCGACTATCTCTATTTTTGAAACAATATTTCCATCATCAAGCACTTCAAGCATTGCTATTTTTTCTCCCTTTTCTATTCCTTTTTGGTCGGCATCTACATTCAAATCATTTATTCTGAAAGTGTAGTTTGAATTATCTATCTGATAGACGTTATCTGATATAACTCCCTTCAGCTCTTTCTTTTTACCATTTTCCACCTTAAATTTTCCCATTTCCTTGCCTACTGTATAAATTGCCTTAAGCCTGTCTTCTATTCTGGTAAATTCAACCTTCTGGTCATTATTTCTTTCTATATCTGTTCTATTTCCCAATGTAACTGATACAATTTCAAGATTTCCAAGTCTACTCGTAAGTATCAGATTATATCCTGCATCTGCATGGAATCCCGTCTTCAGTCCATATATCCCATATCTGTATAACAGGGCATTCCTATTTTTGTAAATTACCTGATCTCCATTCGGGTTAAGTAATTCAAGTTGTAACTGACTGGACCATTCTTTTATTCTGTCATCTTCAGAAGCTTTTCTTCCCATAAGATACAGATCGTAGGCTGTGGAAATATCCATAGGCTTACCTGTCATGGAAGTAGGTAATCCTGCAGGAGTATAAAATACAGTATCTGTCATTCCTAATTCCTGAGCCTTTTCATTCATAAGAGCTACAAAATTTTCTATATTTCCCTTACCTATATGTTTTGCCACAAGATAGGCGGCATTGTTTGCCGAATATATTATTTCTGCTTTCAGAAGAGTTTCCAATGTAAAACAGTCTCCGTGCCTTACATTTAACCAGCTTCCTTTAAGATATGCAGTATCAGGTGTAAAGCATACTTCATCATCTAAACTTGCATTTCCTTTATCTATCTCGTCAAGTGCAACAATTATATTCATTACCTTTGCCAATGAAGCTGTAGGATGCTTTTCTTTTTCTCCCTCGGCTTTCAGTACTTTTCCTTCTCTTGTTGCTATAAATTTATGTACCCGACCACCATATTTTGAAATTCCTTCAATTTCTTTATCTTCAGCTTCTATTACTTTTTTTCTTTATCTGTTTTATCTTTTTTTCTTTTTTTATTCTGATCTTTATTATCTAATTTTTTTCATTTGGAGTTACTTCATTTTCCCCATTTTTTTATATTTTTTTTACATTATTTAGATTATTTGCATCCACATTTTGCAGATTTTCATTCCCATTACTGAGATTTGTTTCATCTGTTTCTGTTGACTGACCTTTATTATTTTTTTCAGTTCTTTTTCAATATTTTTTTCTTATTTTTTTAAAGAGTGTTTCTTTTTTTTATCTGCATTTTCTTCAGCATCTTCGTATTTTTCCGCTCTTATTTTTTTTGATTTTATAATTACCGGATTTACAGGTGCTGTTTCATTTTTGTGAATTCCGGTTTTTTTAACTCCTGTTCCAAAAAGTTAAAACTGTTATAAAAAAATTATAAATACCATTATGCTTTTTTTGTCCTGTTTATCATTTTCACCATTCCTCATTTTTTCTTTTTCTTCATAATCTTCTATTTACTACACTTATTTTTTAACTTTCTTAGTTTTTTTAGCCTTTACTTTTTCTTTTTCCTTTTTCCTTCTTTTTGGCTTCCTTTAATAAATTTTCATAATATTTGCAGTATTCCTTTATTTCACATACTTCACATTGAGGCCTTCTTGCCTTGCATTTATCCCTTCCTTGTAAAATCAGATAATGCGAATACTCAAACCAGCTTTTTTTAGGAATAAATTTTATCAGTTCCCTTTCTATAATTTCAGGATTTTCACTTTTCACAAACCCAATATGGTTGGAAAGCCTTTTCACATGAGTATCCACTACAATTCCTTCCCTTATATCCCATATTTCCCCTAAAACTACATTTGCTGTTTTCCGTCCAACTCCTGCAAGCTCCACAAGTTCTTCCATTTTATCAGGAATAACATCATTATATTTTTCCAGCATTGCTTCTGCATTTAATTTTATATTTTTAGCCTTATTTTTATAAAATCCTGTTGATTTTATATATCTTTCCAGCACTTTTATATCCATATTACGTATATCCTGTGGTTCCCTAACTACTTTAAACAGTTCCTTTGTCACTATATTTACTCTTTCATCTGTACACTGTGCCGACAATATGACAGCAACCATCAGCTGATACGGAGTTTCATAATCCAGGGCACACTTTGGTTTACCAAATTTATTTTCAAGTATTGGAAATATTTTATTAAACCTTTCCTTTTTCGTCATTTTCTCTCCTAAAATTTTTCTTTAAAAATTAATCCTGTTAAAACTTATCAATTATATATTTCATCCCTTCCAGAACTAAAAAGTGGGCAGGATAAAAAACATAAAAAAAATACTTCATATTTTTCCCTTTTTTTCCATTATATGAAAATATAGGTATTAATGAAAACATAGAATATATCTGAACCTTTGCTAAATCAAAAAAATATCAGGATACAATACAAGAAGGATATTCAATGCCAGAAATGCACAGAATATAAGAAATTTTTTTTCTCCTTAAAATACCAAACAGGGCTATTGTCAATATCCCATAAACTCCATAATCAAAAATCATATTTTTTTGCTACATAAACAAGTCCACCGATTAAAAATAACCTTTATTAAAAAAAGGAAGCTTTCTTGAATAAAAATATCTTCATTATTACAAGCCCTAACAACAAGGTAAAAAAATATATTCAGTGGATAATCAAGTTTAAAAAAATATGCAGGAATTTGGGAAATAATGGCAAAAATAATCTTCCAAAATATTTTTTTAAAAATTTCCCGTATGGAAATATCCTTCTCCAAGCGAAAAGGAAAATATTGGAAATGCCATTCTTCCTATAATATTTAAAATTTCAGGTCCACCTATTATGTAATGATAGTGATCAATAAACATTGACAGGATACCTATAATTTTTAGAACAAATAAACTCATAATTATTTAGCCTTTATGAAGTCATATTTTTCCATTTTCAAATTTTTTTACTACATAGTCGCATACCGGTACTATTTTTATAACCATTCTTTTCAGCATATTCCACACCTGCATCAAGAAGCTTTTCAGCAATTCCCTGACCTCTCATTAATCTTGAAACATATGTATGGTCGAAATATAGCTTGTTTCCTTCCTTTTTATAAGTCAGCTCAGCAATTACTTCTCCTTTTTCATCACTAATGAAAAAGCCTTTATCTTCAATATGTTTTATCTCCATTAAATCAACCTCCGGATTTTATTTGAAATTCTATTGTCCTTCAATTTTTATTTGTTTTTTTAATTATATCATAAAAAAATCATTTTTTTAGAAAAAAATGATTTTTTTCTTTTTTTAACGTTTTATGCACTTAATTTCATTTGGAAGTACTATAATTTTTCACAAAAAAAGACTACATAACTTTCGTCATCTAATCTTTTTTTCAATTTAAACTATTCAAGCTTCTATTTTTTTACAAGCGTCACATTAACTTCCGAATCTTCAAGAGCAGTTCCTTTTATAAAAATTCACTCCATCAAAAATTCAGTACATCTCCTGGTACAAGAACATGTTTTTTTCAGTATCATTAAGATATATTTCCATTTTTTTCCTTTTAAAAACTGAAAAATATAATTTCTTCATTTTCATGATTATGTGAAGGAATAACTTCACCTGATTTCAATACCTTTTTTACAACTTTAAAATTATTTCCGCTGAAAAGCATTCCACCTTCATTTTTTACTGTACCAAACATCTATATCATCTCCTGTTATTCATTATTTATATTTTAGTTTATTATACAGTATTTCAGGAAAAAAATTTGTAATCTATGTTACATATTTTCTATTTGCATATTTTCTTTTATACTATTTTATAAATCTTTTCACTTCTATAATCCACTAGTTTTCATCAACTTCTATACCGTATACTTCCATAAGCTTTTTGGCTACACCGTTTCTTGAATTACTTGTTACAATTTCCAGATCAGGCAGAGCCTCCTTTAAAGTATAGTGGGCATTTTTCATAATACATCCTTTTTTAGCTTCCTTCAGCATTTCATAGTCATTAAATCCATCTCCAAATGCAATGACATCATCTAAAGTAAATCCTTCCATATCGCAAAGTTTTTTTACGGCTATTGCTTTATTTACATTCATATCGAATATTTCAAGGCACTCAGGATGTGTAAATGCAACGTTTACCTTTCCTTCTGTTTTTTCAAGTATAATTTTTTCAAGCTTCAGAAGTTCTTTTCTTGGGCCTATATAATAAATTTTTGTTATACTTCTTTTTCTAAGTTCTTCAATAGGCTTTATTTCAGATGTGAAGTGAGGCTCTTCCTTAAACGGATTGACTTTTCTTTCTTCTGTTGTCAGAAACCATCTGTTGTCACTATATACATTTATATGTATTAAATCTGATACTGCCATATAATCTATATCAAGAACTATATTTTTTGACTCTTCATCTAAATCGTCCCTATATATTTCATTTCCGTCAACATCGTTTATAACTCCTCCATTTGCTGAAATAAGAGGGATTTTTATGCCTATCGACTCCATAATTCTTTTTGCATCAGGATATGCCCTCCCTGTAGCAATATAAAATTTTATTCCTCTATCTCGTAATTCCCTTATAACTTTTTTTGATAATTCAGACACTTCCTGATCTGAGTTAAGTAATGTACCGTCAAGATCACTTACTACAACTTTATACATTTCTTTTTGTATGTGGCTCAATCTCTATTAATTTTCACTATTTTGAGATGTTCCCATACATCCTCCTTTCCACTTAATACTAATCCATTTTATATATATTATCTTAAATATTTCCTACAAAGTCAATACTAAACTTTTCCTCATTTTTCTTAAGTTTAACAAAGTAAATGTAAACATAATTCCAAATGACTTATAAGTCATTTAGTGTAAAATCCAGTTATATTTGAAATGGAAGTTAATTTCGTATTTCAAATAAATTCAAAAAAGGAAGTTACACTTAAAAGGATAGGTGAGTTATTATGAAAAAAACATTATTAGGATTATTTTTAGTATTAGGAGCGGCTTCATTCTCTAACAATAAAATAGAAGTAAAAGGAGCTTACGATTTAGGAGGAAAATATCATTTTGAAAATTCTTCTGCTAAAGGTAAGGCAAATGCAGTGGAAGCTGGAGCTGAATACAGATATGAAGTTACTCCTGGATTAGAACTTGGTGGAGGGGTAGCATATCAGGCACACAAAAATTTAAAAGAATATAAAGCAGATATGTATAATTCTGTTCCAGTTTATACAACTGCAAAATATACTTTTGATACAGAAGCTCCTGTAAAACCTTATGTAAAAGAGATCTTGGATACTCAATCAATACTGATAAAGCAAAGGACGGAGTATACTATGGTGTAGGTGCAGGACTTAACATAAGCGACAACTTTAACGTTGATGTAATGTATAAAGAAAACAAAGGTAAATATGAAGTAGGAACGACAGATTATAAAGCAGACTACAGAAGAGTTGCTCTTGGTGTAGGTTATAATTTCAATTTAGGTAAATAATATTAGAAATATGTTTTAAATTTTTATTCAAAATTTTAACAGCTAATCAATTCTAATAGTTTATAATTTTTTTGAAGGAATGTCTTCGTGGCATTCCTTTTTAACATATAAATACAGTTTAAGACAAAAATGTCAAAACCTCCTATATTTATTCTGTTTATATTTCAAAAAAATATATTTCCATTCCATTTCAAATATATACCTAATTTATCTTATTATTTATAATACATATTTTATTTTAATTTTTTTAAATGTGCTATAATTGGTATCACGATAATTCTTGTAAATGAAAAATATGTTTAATTTCTATCATTTTACTCAGAATTATAAAAATCTCATTATAAAAAAATTTTTATTTAATAAAGGAAAGGATGAAAAAGATGAAAAAAATTCTATTATGTGTCGCAATGCTGGCTATGTTTGTTGTCAGTTGTGGTGGCGGAAAAAGTACTAAAGACAAGGACGTTATAAAGGTTGGGGTTATTGGACCATTAACTGGAAATCTTGCTCAATATGGGACAAGTTCTATTAACGGATTCAAACTTAAAGTTAAGGAAATAAACGAAGCCGGAGGAATTAACGGTAAAAAGATTGAAGTTGTAGAAGCAGACAGTAAAGGGGATGTACAGGAAGCAATTAACGCTTTTAAAAAGATGGTATCTCAGGATAAAATTGATATTTTCGTAGGAGAAGTTACATCAGGACCATCTCTTGCAATTGCACCATTAGCTCAACAGGCTAAAATACCTATGATTACTTCAACTAGTACTGCGTTTGATGTTACAAAGGATAAGGATTTCGTATTCAGAACAACATTTACAGATCCTTACCAGGGAGTTGTTGCTGCAAAATATGCAAAGACTAAAAACTTTAAAAACGTTACAATTTTAACTAATACAGGTAGTGACTATTCTGTTGGATTGGCAAATGCCTTCAAAGAACAGGCTGCTAAAGAAGGAATTCAAGTTAAGGAAGAACAATATACTGCTGATGACAAAGACTTTAGAGCTCTTCTTACTAAAATAAAAGGTTCTAATCCTGAAGTAATTTTTGTACCTGATTATTACAATACTATCGGATTAATTTTAACACAAGCTAAAGAATTAGGAATAACTGCTCAATTCTTAGGTGGAGATGGATGGGATGGAATTCAGAAAGATTTTGGACAAGTTGCAAATGGTGCTCTTTTTGCCAGCCAGTTTGCTCCGGATGATTCTTCTGAAACTGTTCAGAAATTCATAGCCGCTTATAAAAAAGAATACAAAATAGATCCTATAATTTTTGCAGCTTTAGGATATGATACAGGAACTATTTTAGAAACAGCACTGAAAGGTGTTTCTGATTTATCTTCAAAAGAAGCTATAAGAGATGCTATTAAAAACTTCAGTGGAGATAATCTTGTTACAGGTTCATTGAAATTTGACGAAAATAGAAACCCTGAAAAGAAAGTAACTTTCATTGAAGTAAAAGATGGAAAACTTACATTAAAAGAAAAATTCTAGAAAAATAAATTATTTCAAATTACAGCTGTTAGGGGAAATATTCTTCTAGCGACTTTTTGAACTTTTTTTATCTTTTTAAAAAATAAATTAGAATTTAAACATATATAATATAAAGTGATATGAGGAGTTTTAAATATGTTAAAGAGTTTTATAGAACAAACGATTAACGGACTTCAGACCGGTAGTATCTATGCACTTATAGCATTGGGATATACAATGGTCTATGGTATCGTTAAACTTATAAATTTTGCCCACGGTGATATACTGATGGTTGGAGCTTATGCCACACTTATAGCTGTATCACATGGAATGCCTCTAATTGTTGCTATTGTTTTATCAATGGTTTTATGTGCATTTTTGGGAGTAGTAATTGATTTTCTGGCTTACAGACCTATTAGAAAAGCCCCTAAAATTTCAGCATTGATAACTGCTATCGGGATGAGTTTCCTTCTGGAAAGTCTGGCACTTATAATATTTGGTGCAAACCCAAGAGTTATTGATCAGAAGTATATACCTGCTTTTCTGTCAAATAATAATAAGATCAGTATAGGATTTTTAAGTATAAGCATGCTTACAATATTTGTAATAGTTGTTACTTCAATATGTATGATAGCATTAAACCTGTTTATTAAAAATACAAAGCTTGGAAAAGCTACGAGAGCAGTATCTCAGGATACAGGTGCCGCTCAGCTTATGGGTATAAATGTAAACAAAACAATTGCCATAACTTTTGCAATAGGTTCAGGACTTGGAGCTTTAGGTGGAGCTTTATATGCTATTGTCTATCCTCAGATTGAACCTTACATGGGAATGCTTCCAGGACTTAAGGCATTTATAGCCGCAGTATTTGGAGGAATAGGAAGTATCCCTGGTGCAATGGTTGGTGGATACGTATTAGGTCTGCTTGAAGCATATGTAAAAGGATCAGCACTTACAACATGGGCAAACCCAATTGTTTTTGGTGTATTGATTCTAATATTAATTTTCAGACCAAATGGATTATTTGGAAAAAATGTTAAAGAAAAAGTGTAAGGAGGGAAAGGAGGAAATATGGAAAATAACGCTAATAGCAGTAATCAGACTATAAAAACAGAAAATACTGAATATAAATGGCAAAGGCTAAATTATTTTAATAAATTCAAAATTAAAAATTACATACTTACTTTTGTGTCAATAATTGCTTTATATATTGTACTAAGCCTGACATTTGATCCTACCGATCTTTTCAGCTACACAAGTGGAATTTATGTAAACATACTAATTTATATATTATTTGCAGTGAGTCTTAATGTAACTGTTGGACTTATGGGACAGCTAAATCTGGGACAGGCCGGATTTATCGCAATTGGAGGATATTCAGCGGCGTATATTTCAAAAATATTAGTAAACTATAATCTTCCGCCGATAGTACAGTTAGTTCTTGTATCTTTATTTGGTGGATTAGTTGCAGCTTATTTGGATTCTTAGTTGGTGCAAGTACACTTAGATTAAGAGGTGACTATCTTGCAATTATAACTCTGGCATTTGGAGAAATTGTAAAGTATATTATACAAAATCTTGATTTCTTAGGTGGAGCTACTGGCCTGAATAATATTCCTAGAATTATAGATTTCTCAAATTCTTATTTCATAGTAGTTATTTCAATTATTATAATTGCAATGGCAATGACTTCAAGAAAAGGAAAAGAAATACTTTCAATTAGGGAAAATGAAATTGCGGCAGAAAATATCGGAATGAGATTAAATAGAATAAAACTTTACGGATTTGCATTTTCAGCATTTTTCGCCGGAGTTGGAGGTTCATTATTTGCACATAATATAGGTATTTTAAAACCTGATAAATTTGGATTCCTGTTCTCAATAGAAATTTTAGTTATGGTTGTCCTTGGAGGACTTGGAAGTATTACAGGAGCAATACTTTCAGCTATACTTCTAACTTCATTAAATGAAGTTTTAAGAGATGTTTCACAGTACAGATATTTGATTTATGCAATTATTCTAATTGCCCTGATGATTTTCAGACCTACAGGAATTTTTGGTACAAAGGAATTTACTTTTGCAGGAACTAAACGTCGGTTGAACCGGATACGGAATTACAAAAACAACAAGACTGAAAGCAAAAAAAGCTAAAGTAAAATATAAATGAAGGAAAATAGGAGATTGATATGTCATTATTAAAAACGACAAATTTAGGAATATCTTTTGGCGGACTTCGAGCCGTTGATGATGTAAATATGGAAATTAAAGATGGTGAACTTATTGGTCTTATTGGACCAAACGGTGCCGGAAAAACAACAATCTTTAATTTATTGACAGGGGTTTATAAACCTACAGACGGAGATATTTCCTTAAATGATATTAGTATAAATAAAAAAAATACTCCTCAAATAGTGGCTTTAGGAGTTGCCAGAACATTTCAGAATATAAGGCTGTTTAAAAATTTATCTGTACTTGATAATGTAAAAATGGCATTAAACAGCAGCATGAAGTACAATACTTTTGAAGCAATTTTCAGACTTCCAAGATTCTGGAAGGAAGAGAAGGAAATTACAGATAAAGCATTAGATTTACTGGATATTTTTGATATGGCTGAAATGGCTAATATTATATCAGGAAATCTGTCTTATGGACAGCAGAGAAAACTTGAAATTGCAAGAGCTCTTGCTACAAATCCGAAACTGCTTCTGCTTGATGAGCCTGCGGCCGGAATGAACCCAAATGAGACAAAGGAACTTATGAATACAATAAGTTTTATAAGAAATAAATTTAATATAGCAATTCTTTTAATCGAGCACGATATGGATCTGGTTATGGGAATATGTGAAAGATTGTATGTACTGAATTTTGGAAAGGTTATCGCTTCAGGACTTCCTGATGAAATTCAGAATAACAAGGAAGTTATAGCCGCTTACCTTGGAGAATAAAAAATTAAATAAAAAGGAGAATTTTGTGGATATTCTAGATGTAAATGATTTAAATGTTTACTATGGTGGAATTCATGCCATAAAAAACATTTCATTTAATATAAAAAAAGGGGAAATAGTTTCCCTTATCGGTGCAAATGGTGCCGGAAAAACATCTACATTACATGCTATTTCCGGTCTTGTGCCTATAAAATCAGGAGAAATTTCTCTAAATGGAGAAAATGTAACTAATATTGAAGCACACAAACTTGTCAGCCTTGGAATGGCTCACGTTCCTGAAGGACGTAGAATTTTTACTGAACTGACAGTCCTTGAAAATCTGGAAATGGGTGCCTATACAAGAAACGATACTGAACAGATAAAAGAAGATATTAATCATATGTTTACACTGTTTCCAAGACTTGCTGAACGTAAAAAACAGCTTGCTGGAACAATGAGTGGTGGAGAACAGCAGATGCTTGCAATGGCGAGAGCTTTAATGTCAAGCCCTTCACTGCTTTTACTTGATGAACCTTCAATGGGACTTGCTCCATTGCTTGTTCAGGAAATTTTCAATATTATTGAAAGAGTTAATAAGGAAGAAAATGTAACTGTCCTTCTTGTTGAGCAGAATGCAAATATGGCTTTATCAATAGCAGATAGAGGATATGTCCTTGAAACAGGAAAAATAATTCTTGAAGGAACAGGAAAAGAGCTTCTTTCCAACCCTGAGATTAAGAAAGCTTATTTAGGTGGATAATATTTTAAAAAAAAGGTTATCTCAAAAAAATATAAATATAACGTAAAAAACTATATTTTTGAATTATTTAAAATTTTACAATGTAAAACAGGAAATGAATTTAGGAAAAGTCATCTGTCTAAGCCTTCAGGCGAGTTTTTGACTTTTCCTTAATAAATGACTGTTTTATATGAATAAAATTTTAGTAAATGAAAAAAATATAGTTTTTTTCTATTATATTTACATTTTTTTAATATTTTGAGACAGCCTTTTTTTATTTTGATATTTTTTTATTCTCTACTTAACTTCGCTTTCTTTTATTGATTTTACATTTAAAGTTCTTCCAGTAGTTATTTACAGCTAATTTATATGTTGCCTTAGGATCAATAGGCTTTCCATTTATTGTAGGATTTATAATTCTTTGTCCTGCAGGTTTTGTAGGATCTACTTTATAGTTAACTCCGGCAAACATATCAAAGTTGTACTCTCTTATGTTTTCATTAAAGCTTATTGTTAAATCTCCCGGCTGTAACTGATTATAGAAACTGTAAGACCATTCCATATATTTAAGAAGATTTTCTCCTGTAATATTTACACCTATTAAAGTATTTGTAAATTTATAGATAAATGCCACATCTTTTCTTTTAAAAGGCCCTTTTACAAGGTTTGAATTAAAGTTAAACAATGCCGCTGCTGAAACATCTGCTTTTGCATAATGTTTCTGTACTGCATTTATAAGCTGTATTATTGGTGTTTCTTTTAATGTAGCTGTAGGCATTGAAGTTATTTTTGAATCTCCTGTTACAAAATCAGGTCTTTCAATGAATGTTTCCGTAACTTCTCCAACAACTTCATTTGCATATTCCTTTGATTTTTTATCTACATAAGCATATTTTTCAGCTATTTCCTTATCTTCAGGAACATCTTTAGTAGAAATATTTTCAGTTGTTACAGTTTTTTTCTTTGTTTCTGTATTATAAGTTACAACTCCTTTTGCCACGTAAACTCCGTAAGCTCCAGGTTCTATTGTTTTTACTACGTTTACATCTGTATTATAAACAGCATGTTCATGGCCAGCAAAAATTATATCAAACTGAGGGAATTTTTTTGCTGCTTCCATTATTCCAACTCCACCTTTTTCATCTTCTCTTCCTAAGTGGAAAGACCCTATAAGAACATCATATTTCCCTTCAAGTTCTTTTAAAGTAGCTGATAATGCTTCTTCAGGACCTAAAAACTTAAGACCTTCAAAATGCTCAGGAGTTGAAGCTTCCCATGTAGGTATATGAGGTACAAGATATCCAACAATGGCAACTCTTACACCATCTATTTTTTTAATTACATATGGCTTACAAAAGGTTTATTATTACTTTTCTTGATTACGTTTGATGCAAGGACAGTTCCTTTAAATCCTTTTATATTTCTTTCAAGGAAAGATTTTTCAAAATTGAATTCATGATTTCCCAATACAAAGACATCGTATTTCAAATCATTCAATGTTCTCATTAAAGGATGAACAGCTTCATCATTAAATAATTCAGCACTGTTATCCTGCAATAAATCTCCATTGTCTATTACAATTACATTTTTATTTTCTTTTCTCTTCTGCTTAAGAATAGTGGCAACTCTAAATTTTGTTGTTACTAAATATATTTAAATAAACTGATTCTAATATATTATATCATCTGTAGGATATGTATCATTTTCCTCAAACCATTTTCTTATATCATTTTCATAGCTGTCTTCTTCTAAAAAGAAATCATTGCTATAAAAAGAATACCATTCTACTTCCCGTAAATCAAGAACATCCTTTAAAATCATATATCTGTTCTTTGAATCAGGAAAATATACGTACATTCTATAATTATAATTTTTAGGTGCAAAATCATAATCTCTATCACTTAAATTAATGGGTGCAAGCTTGTCTACATCCTCTTCAAATTGAAGAATATAGTCAAACAGTACTTCATATGTCATCTTTTTCTTTTCTTTTTCATTATAAATCAGGCCAATTTCGAGATTTTTCAGAATTCCCATCCTTATTTATCACTTGATAAACCATCTTGTCATTTTCTAAATCACAGTAAATTTTTATTTCCCAGTTTTTTTACTTTCTATCAATTCTATCATTTTTCTTTTCATAATAGGTAGGTTTGTCAGAAATCCATTTACACGTTGCCGAAAAAAATTAATTCCACATACCACCAAACTTAATAAAAAAATATTATTTTTTTCATAACTTGTCTCCTTTTTCTGCTTTTTAATTTAAAAAAATCATCAAAACTAATCATAGCTGTTGCTCTTCCTGATTTTTTTCCTTCCCTTCTATGTGAATAGAATTTTTCATCCCACGTATTTTCCCGTGAAACTACTAAATTTTCTTCCTTTATTCCTAATTTTAATGCCATTATTCTGTTAAAAAGTGTATTATCAAAATGGTATTTTCCTGTTTTTTCATTAATTTTAAAAGATTCTTTTACAAGTTCACTTTCTTTTCCAAATTTTTCAGCAAAATTTTCATAAAAATCATTACCGACTTCATAGTTTTCCTGCTGTATTCCTATTCCCAATCCCATCAGAACATTTTCAGTTTCTGTTCCAAATGCTTCCTTCATTACTTCAAGACCATTTCTCATTATTTCCTTAAAACTTCCCGGCCATCCGGAATGCCACACACCGATTGCCTTATTTTCCTTATCATACACAAATATAGGCAGACAGTCTGCATAAAAAGTAAATAGCGCTATATCCTTTCTGTCCGTTACAAAACCGTCTATTTCCCTGTATACATACTCTTCCGTATTTTTAGATATAACTTTAACATTATTTGTATGTGTCTGAAACGACATTACAGGAATTCTCCTATTAAGATCCAAATTTTCCAGAAGTCTATTTCTATTCTTTTCCTGTGCCCCTTCCTTCTGTCCTTCCATTCCACAGTAGTCTGACATGTTTCCGGCATTTTTTTTACTGTAAATAGCTTTTATTCCGTAATTTTCAAATTCTTCGATATAAAAATGATCATCTCTTTCCTTAAACATTCAGCCACCCCGTTTTCCAAAATAATCTGTTAAATCCAGCAATATTCTGTTACTGTTAAAATTTTCAATTATTATTTCTTTTGCCTGAGTAATATAATCCTCTAATATTTCCTTTGATTTTTCCAGTCCGAATAGACTGGGATAAGTTGTTTTTTCATTTTTTTCATCATTTGATTCTTTTCCTGTTTCAGAAAAGTCTCCTTCGATATCTAAAATATCATCCTTTATTTGATATGCAATTCCTATAAGTTTTGAATACTGTACTAATTTTTCCTTTTTATCCTCTTCAATATCAAGTGCTATAAGCGGAAGTTCAATAGCGGCAGTTAGCAGTTTCCCTGTTTTATGTGCATGAATATATTTCAATGTTTCAAACGAAACCTTTACATGCTCAGATTTCATATCTGCAAATTGGCCACCTGCCATACCATAAAAACCTGAATATTCTGACAACTTTGCTATAATCTTCACTTTATTTGAATCAGACACAGCCCAAGAATTGGCAACTATATTAAATGCCTCTGTGAGAAGTACATCTCCCACCAGAATTCCTTCAGCTTCTCCATATTTTACATGAGTTGTAAGTTTTCCCCTTCTATACATGTCATTATCCATGGCAGGAAGATCATCATGCACAAGGGAATAGCAATGAATAAATTCCAGTGCGCAGGCAATATCTTCTATGGTTTCATATTTTTTCCCAAACAAATCACACATCATATACATCAGTATAGGACGTAGTCTTTTACCACCATTCATGACTGCATATTTCATTGCTTCCGAATACAGTTCCGGCTTTTCATACCTTTCCAGTATTTTCTGAAGATTCTTTTCAACAAGTTCCTTTTTCTCAGCTAAATATGCTTTTAACATTATTCTACCTCTTCAGTTTCAAGTTTTCCATTTTTTTCAAGAACTTTTAATACTTTTCCTTCCCCTACTTCCAGCAATTTTTCTGAATCCTTTATAAGCTTTATTGCTTTTTCATATTCAGCAATAGAATCATCAAGGGATAATTCTTCATTTTCAAATTTTTCCAAAATTTTATCAATTTCAGAAATGTTTTCCTCATAAGTCTGTTTTTTTACAGCCATTTTTAACCTCCGTATTTCCTTTATTATTTTTTGTTCCATTTTAAAATCTTATTGATGTTCCTGTATTGATGCTTCTACAACGATGACTTATAAAAAGTCACTATTTTTTTATTGTAGTCCCTCTCATCATATTTCACAAGATTTCCAACTGTATCTTTTGATTTTTCATATACACTGTGTTCAGAAATTATAATTCCATCTTCAGCCAGAATTTCACTTTCTGATATTTTTTCAAGCGTTTTTTCAGTAATATTTTCCTTATATGGCGGATCTAGAAATATAACATCAAACTTTTCATTTTTTCTTCCTAATATTTCAACGGCACGAAACACATCATTTTTATATGCCCTGCATTTCCCATCTAATTTTAAATCATTTACATTGTCAATGATAATTCTCAACGCTTCCTTATCCTGCTCTATCATGACAGCCCTTCCAGCTCCCCTGCTTAAGGCTTCGATAGCCATATTTCCAGTTCCTGAATATAAATCAAGAAATCTTGCATCTGTTATTTTATCTCCAATTATACTGAAGATTGCTTCTTTTATACGTTCAAGGGTGGGACGTGTTTCCTTCCCTTCCCTTGATTTTATTTTTCTATTTTTTAATGTTCCTGAAGTTATTCTCATTTCAATCCTTTTATTTTCTAGTTTTTATATAATTAATTCTATAAATTATTTTTCAGCTATTTAAAATTTATCACAAGTTTTTCATCTAAATTCACATTTGCAACCAGTAATTCATAATGTTCCTTCTGTGATTTTTTCCCTGTCAAATTTTTAAACTCATAATCCTTATAAACTATACTGTCTATTTTTCTTCCAGATTTGTTATACACATTTATATAAAGTATTTCTGCCTTATTCTTTTCTGAAAAATTACTTACAAGGTCAAAACTGTACACAAACTTCTTTGTTTTATTAAATCCTGTATTCTGTAAGTCATAATATACTCCTAATTTCCCAGTTTCCTTAGACGGTATAGTTTGGGAAATTGCAAACCATTCCCTCTGAATATTTCCCACAGACTGGTTTTCATATATATTTTCATCAAATTTTATTACAGCTCTCAAATTTTGAGATTTTTTGTAATCTGAATAAAATTTTATATTTTTTATATATTTCCCCTTGTTGTTTTTATTACTGTTATTAGGATCTTTGTTGTCATTTTCCCTGGTCTGATCAAGCCAGAACATAAATGTTGATTTTATATCATATTCTCCAAGATTTGAAAAAGTATACATACTTTCAACCTTTATAGTGTTATCTTTTTCTATAGTAATATTTAAATCCTCCCTTTTTTTATTAAAAGAGGTTCCGGTCTTACTATTTTTATATTCCCAACTGCCATAAAAATTATCTTCTGCAGTAAGAATAACACTGAACATTAAAAAAATCATTATAAAAAAATCTTTTTAAAAATATTTTTTTCAGCATAAATATCCTTTTCTTAAAAAAATTTAATATATAAACATTGAATCTCCAAAGCTGTAAAACCTGTATTTTTTTCCCTTATTGCTTCATGATAAGCATTAAATACTGTTTCCTTTCCTCCAAAAGCTGATATTAGCATTATTAAAGTAGATTTTGGTAAATGGAAGTTAGTAATTATCGCATCTACTACTTTAAACTTATAATCACCGTAAATAAATATACTAGTTTCACTTTCTCCTGAAATAAGCTTTCCATCTTCATCAACAGAAGATTCAAGAGTTCTTACAGAAGTAGTTCCCACTGCTATGACTCTGTTTCCTTTTTTCTTCGCATCATTTACAATCTTAACTGTTTCTTCCGGCACCTTATATTTTTCGCTGTGCATTTTATGCTCTAATATATTTTCTGTCTGAACCGGTCTGAATGTTCCAAGTCCCACATCCAGAAATACTTCAGCTATAATTACACCCTTTTCTTTTATTTTTTCAAGCAGTTCTTCTGTAAAATGAAGTCCCGCTGTAGGTGCAGCCACCGATTCCCCTTCTTTGGCGTAAACTGTCTGATATCTGCTCCTGTCCTCCAGTTTTTCTGATATATACGGCGGAACAGGCATTTCTCCCAGTTTATCAAGTATTTCCTCAAAATTTCCCTGAAAACTGAATTTTAAAACTCTATTTCCATCTTCTTTTATTTCAATCAGCTCAGCTTCCAGCAATCCTTCAGAAAATATTATTTTCTGACCCATTTTTAATCTTTTGGCAGGTTTTAATAAAACCTCCCATGTATATAAATCATATCTCTTTAACAGAAAACATTCCAATACTGTTCCGTTTTCCTTATGACCATATAGTCTGGCAGGTATTACTTTTGTCCTGTTTAATACAAGGACATCATCTTTTTTCAAATAATCTATTATATTATAAAATCTTTTATGTTCGATTTCTTTTCTCTCTTTATTTAAAACTAATAATTTTGAATGATCCCGAGGATTTACAGTATGTTGTGCTATTAGCTCCTCGGGTAATTCAAAATCAAATTCCTGAATATTCATCTTACCTCTTTTTCAATTTTTTTATTTTCCGCTTATATCTGCTGTAATAGTTCCACCATTTGCAATTTCAAATGTTTTATAGGTATCAACCCTGTTGTACCATCCCTTCAGCCACTGGCTCTCATCCCTAGGAGCATTCTGAACTCTTCTTGTCAGTACATATTTAGCCGAATTACTAAATTCTACTAAAGCATCACGCCCTATAGATGTTCCCTTCATATTTTCAAGAACCTGTTTCAATCCCCATGCCTGATTATTGTATGCGGCTACTCCTTTAAGCCCTTCACCTTTAAAGTTTACATAATCTATTAGGGCATAAAGTCCATTTGGAGATTTTACCATTCTATAAAACTGATTTCTCAGATTTTCCTTATCACTTGCCACTTCCAACATTTTATCCAGTGACTTCTGCAATCTTTCATAAATGAACATTACCTGAAGATCCCTTGTGCTGTCAAAGAAATTAATCAGTTCGTCAATATCCTTATCTCCTCTTTCTTTCTTTGCAATCAGTTCTGCTCTGCTGCTCCATGGTGAATGTATATTTTCTTCAAGTATTTTAGGCAATTTAACACCTTTTGACCTATAGAAGGAAACCATATCTGGAAAACTTTCTCCAAATACTCCACCACCACTTGCTTTAAACCAGATGAAATGCCCTATTCCTAAAGAAGGGAAACTTTCTCCTGCATTCCAGTGAACAAGTTTATCCCTTGATCCACCTGTTTCATTTTGGAATATTCTGTCAGCAATTGACATTAGCTGTTCCCTGCTCATATTCAATGCCAAAGTATCTTTACCCATATTTTTTTCATTTTTATCCATTTCAAATGACATTTTCTGAGTTTTTCTATTTGCACTGAATTCCTTTTCTGAAGGTCTTGATACAACTCCTTTATTACTGTCCTTCATACTCATCAGATCATAATTCTGATTGTTATACTGCTGTTTTATCAGCTTTTCTATTTCACTGTTTTTATTTCCCGCGGTACTGCTTGCATATCCTGCATATGACAGTACTAAAGCGGAAGCCATCAATACTCCTATTTTTTTCGCTTCTTTTATTATACTCATATTTTTTCTCCTGCTATCTCCTTAAATTTCAAAATAAAGCTTACACTTCATTTTTTACTATTTGTTTTTGTCCTACTATTACTCTATCATTGTTTTGCATATCTTTTATAATATTTACATTTTTAAATCCGGCTTTTTTTACTATTTCTTTTACTGTTTCACCTTGTCTGTAGCCTATTTCAAATAGTAAATATCCGTTATCCTGTAAATAATCCATTCCATTTCTACAAATTTCATAGTAGAAACAGTCCGTTATTTTCTGCAAATAATGCCTCATCAGGCTCATGCAATAAAGTATCCTCTGACATAACTCCTATCTCATTATCGGATATATACGGCGGATTAGATATTATCATATCAAATTTTCTGTATTCTATATTTTCAAATAAATCAGATTTGAAAAACTTAACATTCCCTACATTCAGTAACTCCTTATTTTTTTCAGATATCTCAAGTGCTTTCTCAGAAATATCTGTTCCCATAACTTTTGATTCCGGGATTTCCAGAGCCATTGTCAAACCTATGACTCCACTTCCTGTCCCAATGTCAAGGATTTTAGGATTTTGAATTTTATCTTCTTTCAGTATTCTTATTGCCTCCTCAACAAGTACTTCCGTATCCTGTCTTGGAATCAGAACACCTTTATTCACATAAAACTTTCTTCCGTAAAATTCCTGTTCATTTAACAGATACTGGAGGGGAAACTTTTCTTTCCCGATTTTCTGAATATAATTACGTATCTTATCTAATTTATCTTTTTCCACTTCAGTTTTATACAAGGTAAAAAGGAGCATTCTATCAGCATTCAGTACATGGGAAAAAATAATTTCCGTTATTAACTTTGCTTCACTTATATTATTCTTTTCCAAATAAACAATACTTTTGTCTATTAGTGATTTCAAATTGTCATTTCCATTTTCCTTTTCAGAAACATTGAAATCTGTATTCTCACTGTCTCCCTGTATAATACCATTCAGTTTTTCCCTTATTTTCTGCATTTCTTCTTCAGAAAGAATTCTCTCAAAGTTTGCATAAAGCATTATCCTCTGCATATCCAATACTTCTGAAAAAACTTTTTCCGCTGTTATTCTTGCATTTTCTATTTTTTTCTTTTCCAAATAATTAACCGATTTATTCAATATATCGAGCAAATTATTCATTATCACCAACAGCTTTCAGCAATTCAGCCTGATCATAAGCAATCAGTGCATCTATCATTTCATCAAGATCTCCGTCAAGAACTGCATCAAGTCTATGTAATGTCAGCTTGATTCTGTGGTCTGTAACTCTTCCCTGAGGGAAGTTGTATGTTCTTATTTTTTCAGATCTGTCACCGCTTCCAACCTGCGATCTTCTTTCACTTTCAACTTCTCTTCTCTGTTTTTCATATTCCATTTCATATAACTTGGAAGCAAGGACTTTCATAGCCGCTTCCCTGTTTTTTATCTGTGATCTTCCATCCTGTGAAGTAACCACAATCCCAGTAGGCAAGTGTGTTATTCTGACTGCAGAATCTGTAGTATTTACGTGCTGGCCACCTGCACCACTTGATCTGTATGTGTCAATTTTCAAGTCACTTTGATTTATTTCTACTTCACTTACATCTTCTATTTCCGGTAAAACTGCAACAGTTATTGTAGAGGTATGAATTCTTCCTGACGCTTCTGTCGCCGGAACTCTCTGCACCCTATGTACACCACTTTCAAACTTCAGTCTGGAATAAGCTCCGCTTCCTTTTATAAGGAAAGTAACTTCTTTAAGTCCACCGACTCCTATTTCGTTTTTGTCTATTATTTCAGTCTTCCATCTGTTTCTTTCAGCGTATCTTGTGAACATTCTGAATACATCTGCAGCAAATAATGCGGCTTCATCTCCACCTGCTCCTGCTCTTATTTCCATAATAACGTTTTTGTCATCGTTAGGATCTTTTGGTAAAAGCAGAATTTTCAGTTCTTCTTCAAGTACCGGAATTTCTTCATCAATAGTGTGAATTTCCTCCAGCATCATCTCCTTCATTTCAGGATCTTTTTCTGACTTCAGATCCTCCTTTAAAGTTTCAACTTCTTCTTTTTTCGTTTTATAGTATGTATACTTCTTAACAACTTCATCAATGCTGTTCAAAGCCTTATTATACTCCATAATTTTCTTAGGGTCTGAGATTACCTCCGGATCCATAAGTAATTTGTAAGTTCTTCGTGCTTTAAAACAACATCATCTAATTTCTGAAACATTTATTATTTACACTCCCATTTCTTTAGTTTTCTATACATTTTTTTCGTTAATTATTATATCATATTTTTCTCTGTTTTTTTCAAATTTTTTTAAGCAAATTAAAAAGGGATTTCTAAAAAGATAAAAAAATCAACTCTAACCATTATTTTTATTAGGTTTAATCAGTTTATTACTTTCCTTTTTTTAGCATACCCTTTTTCCATTGTAAATTTACAGTAAAATTAGACTTTACACTTCTAATACCCTAAAACTTTATTCCATTCAGCTACCCTATCTTTGTAAGTGTCCAAAATTTCATTTACATTTCCTTCAATTTCAACTTTTTCCATAACATCATTATTTGACAGTAATTTTACAACTTCAATATCAGCATCAGAAACAGCTTCACCAAAAATTGTATGATTACCGTTCAGCCATTCTGTAGGAACAGTAGTTATGAAAAACTGGCTTCCATTTGTTCCAGGCCCTGCATTTGCCATTGCAAGCTTTCCAGGAACAGAAAAATTAAGCCCATTATTAACTTCATCTTCAAATCTGTATCCAGGTCCTCCCATTCCTGTACCTGTAGGATCTCCTCCCTGGGTCATGAAATCTTCAATTACTCTATGAAACTTCAATCCATCATAGTATCCGTGCTTTACAAGGTTTACAAAACTTGCCACTGTTACCGGTGATTTTTCCGGCAACAGGTTTATGTTTATTACTCCTTTATTTGTAGTAAATTTTACTTTCATTTTTCTCCCTTCCTAAAGAAAAACTGTTTTTTCAAAACATTATCCTCAAAAAAACAGTTTCCTATAATTATTTTATTATTATTTAACTATTAATGTTGTTCCATCCATTTCAGCAGGTTTTTCCAATCCTAATAAATCCAACATTGTAGGTGTTATATCTGCTAATTTACCGTCTGTTCTTAATTTTGCATCCTTCATGTCGTTACTTATAAATATAAATGGTACAGGGTTTACAGTATGAGCAGTGTAAGGTGCTTCTGTTTCAGGATCTACAAGCAGGTCAGCATTTCCGTGGTCAGCTGTTATTAATACTGCTCCGTCCATTTCCAATACTTTGTTTACAATCTGTCCTGTACAGTTATCTACAGCTTGGCATGCAGCTATTACCGCATCTACAACTCCAGTATGGCCAACCATGTCAGGGTTTGCAAAGTTCAATATTACAGTGTCAACTCCACCTTTATCTAATTCTTCAAGTAATCTGTCTTTTACTTTATAAGCACTCATTTCAGGCTGTAAATCATATGTTGCCACTTTAGGAGAGTCTGAAAGCAGTCTTATTTCACCTTCATAAGGCTGTTCAACTCCTCCATTAAAGAAGAATGTAACATGGGCATATTTTTCTGTTTCTGCAGTTCTTACCTGTTTCAATCCAGCTTTTGATACAACTTCTCCAAATCCGTTTACTATTTTTTGTGGCGGATAAGCTACCGGTACATCAAATGTTGCATCATACTGTGCCATACATACAAAGTTTACTTTTGGATGTACTTTTCTGCTAAATCCTTTGAAATCTTCTTCAATTATTGCTCTTGTAAGCTGTCTTGCCCTGTCAGGTCTGAAGTTTGCAAATATTACTCCGTCTCCGTCCTTGATTAATCCAATTGGATTTCCACCTTCAGTTACTTTTGTAGGTTTTACAAACTCATCAGTTACTCCTGCCACATAAGATGTTTTTATTGCTTCATCTGATGAAGCTGCAGTTTCTCCAATTCCTGAAAATAATGCATCATAAGCAAGTTCTATTCTATCCCAGTTATTGTCCCTATCCATTCCATAGTATCTTCCTATAACTGAAGCTAATTTTCCTACACCTGTATCAGCCAAAGCTTTTTCCATTTGAGCAAGATAGTTTACTCCGCTTTCAGGTGGAGTATCTCTTCCGTCCATTAATGCATGAACATAAACTTCTGTCAGTCCTTTTTTCTTTGCCATATCAACAAGGCCAATAATGTGATTTATATGTGAATGAACTCCTCCATCAGACATTAATCCCATTATGTGAAGTGCTTTACCGTTATCCTTTGTTTTATTCATTACATCAGAAAGCGGTCCGTTTTCAAGTATAAGTCCTTCCCTTATTTCCTTTGTTATTTTTGGTAACAGCTGATATACTACTCTTCCAGCCCCAATATTTAAGTGTCCTACTTCAGAGTTACCAAACTGGCCTTCAGGCAGTCCTACAAATTCTCCATCTGCTCTCAATTCTGTAAATGGATACTCTTTTCTATATCTTTCAAAATTTACCGGATGTGCCATTCTAACTGCATCCACTTGTTCTGGGTGATGATTCATTCCCCAACCGTCTAAAATGATTAAAACTACAGGTCTCTTTTTCATCTTTTTCATCCTTCCATTATTAAATATGTTTTTCAGATATATTATACTCATTTTTGCTTAATTTAGCAAGAAATTTAATAAGCTTTATTATAGCTTGCCTTCTAACTTAAAATTTTCTTTTTTCATATTTCATTTTTAGTTCTTTTCTGTGAAAAGCCAGACCAACATATATAATTTCATTTATTCCCCTATTTTTTAACTCTACGTCATACTGTTTTTCCTTTATCTGATAAAAACCTTCAACAGCATAATTTTCAAGTTCCTTTTCATCCTCAGCAACTTTAAATTCAAATATATATGCTGGATTTTCTTTATTTTTAGGTTCCAAAATAAGATCTGCCCTTCCAGTACCTGTTTCTCTTTCTGAAAGTCTGATGTAATCATTTGAAAGTGTTATAAATATTCCAATTAGAAAAATTTTATAATATTTTTCATCCCTGCCTGTATCAAAAATAACTTAATGAGGAAAGTATTTCTTCCTCCAGTCCTTCTGCAAATTCTTCTATTTTCCCATCTTTAAGATTTCTGATAATATGTAAGAATTTATCATAATTACCTATAAATTTTTTTCTATAAATATTTTTCTGAAAAAAACTTTGTATTTCTTTGTTTGGCAACCTCAACGGATATTCTTCACCCTGTTTTTCTCCAGCTATTGTAAGATATCCGCTATACAAAAACAGTTCCCATATATCACTTGAGTCAAATTTATATTCCGTATAATCTCTTACTACCTTATAAATAATCTCTTCATTGAAAAGTTTTTCCAGATTTTCAACAATATGTCTATCACCTTTAGAAAGCAAATCATTTATCATACTGTTTCCTGAAACTCCGATCCAGTACGCTTTCAGTTCTCTTTCATTTAGAAAATTTATAATTGACCATGGGTTGTATACTTCACTTTTTCCAAACTGATATCCGTCATACCATTTTCTTATATCTTGCATTTCATATTCCATATCATAATATTTTACTGCTTCCAGTACTTCCTCTTCAGTAAGGCCATAATATTCTGAATATTTTTCACTGAATATTGTATTTACTTTAAGATTATTCAATCCTGAAAATATTCCTTCCTTTGCAATTCTTAATATTCCTGTCATAATTCCAAATTGAAGATATTCGTTATCCTTCATAACATCTCCATAAAATCTTTTGAAGAAAGAAATCAACTTTTTATAATATTTTTCCTGATATGACTGTATTATTGGAGTATCATATTCATCTATCAGTACCACGACTTTTTTTCTGTCATAATATTTGTAAAGATATCTTGTTAAGTTTTTAAGTGAGCCCTTCCAGTCTGCTTTTTCCTTTTTCAGCCATATGCTGTCAAATTCTGCCAATTCACTTTGATTTAAAGTTCCCCTCAAAAATTCAAATTCATTATATGTCCTGCTTATAATATTTTTTATTTCAAAATAGTAGTCTTCCCAGTTCTCTTCCTCTATATTCCTGAAACTTATAAATATTACAGGATACTGCCCCTGCTCCTTCATATATTCTTTATTTGAAATAGCTAATCCATCAAATAATTTTTTATTTTCTTCTGTATTTTCTATCCCAAAAAAATACTTCATCATTGACATATTAAGAGTTTTTCCGAATCTTCGTGGCCTTGTAAATAATGTTACCATAGCTCTGTCATCTAAAATATCACCTATCATATCTGTCTTATCAGCATAATAATAATTTTCTTCTATAACTGTCTTAAAATCTGATATACCTATAGGTAGAGGCCTTTTATCTCTCAAATCCATCACCTCTTTTTCTTTCTCAATTTTCATTTCTTTTTTCACTGTTATTTTCATATTTTTTAACATAATCCCACCCCTTATCTGTATTATAAACTAAAACAGACTATTTTACAATTAACTTTAAATATACCAGAATCCATCACCTCTACCAGCTTCCACCGCCTCCTCCACCGGAACCTCCTCCGGAACGGCTTCTACCACTTGAGAATCCACCTCCACTATGACTTCCTGAAGATCTGAAATTTTCCTCTGATATTTTTTCATATGCTCTGTTGTATTCGCTAGATAATGACTTCGTTAAATCAGAATAATAGGAAGGCATATATACTCTGTTACTTACATAATTGCCTGATTCTTCAAAATTATTTAATCTTATTGATTTTTCCATTAATTTTATTGCTTCATTTTTAACTCCAAGTGCTACTGCATATGGCAATATTCCTTTAAAATATTCCACTAATTCATCAACATCATTAAACTTCTGTATTTTATTTTCTTCAGCAGTTTTTATATACATTTTCATACCTTTCAGGTATTCTTTTTCCCTAAGCCCTTTATCTGTATATTTTCCAATCACTATAAAAATACACAATGAATAAAATCATATAACACAGTGCAAGTATAAACATTTCTGCTCCTAATTTTATTGAAAGCAGCAATGTTATTATCATAATTATGAAACACAATATTTTTTTATTCAAAATAATTATAAGATTTGCCAATGAAAAAAATACTGGAAGAAAAAAATAATATTATTCTATAATCAAAAAAATTTGAAAAAAATATTTATTCGTAGGTGCAAAGGTTACAAATAGCAAAATTGGCACCGCCAGAAAAAAAGGTATCAGAAACATATAATTTTTTTGATATGTAACTTTACCATATCTGTCACTTAACAAGTTAAGTACTTTACTTCCTGATTTATACAGGTTTCTGCCATCACTGAAAATTCCATCCTGTCCGGAACTTAACGCCTCAAGCACTATTCTTTCCTCTTCGTACAATTTTTCCTTTGCTGTACCGTTTTCAGTTTCTACTTTAGTATATTTAACATTTTTCCCATTTCCTTCTTCATCTTCAGCTTTTATATAGCCTTTTGAAAGTAGTGACATTACTCCAACCGAAAGTATTTCCCTAGGTTCCCTTATTCCGTTTACATATGCCGCATACATGGCGGATATTCCCTTTGGAATGTTAAATTCCGGAATAATTGCCTTTTTAACAGGATCTTTTCCAAAAAATAGCCATGTTACAAAAGAATATATTGTTAAAAATAGTAAAACTAAAGGTCCCTGTTATGAAAAAAGGATTTATTGTAAATAATATTTTTATTCTGTCTAAAAAAGTTGGCTTTATTTTATCTGTTTTTAAATTTAAAAGAAAAGTCAGCCCTGTATCCGGAGAAAAACTCCCTGTTGATTTAATAATTATTTTCCCATTGTCATCATGCATCTCATAATTATTCAACTCTTCTCCATAACTTCCTGTGCTTACCTCTATTTTTTTCAACCTCATCTTTTTCAATTTTCTGATTATTTTCAAAAGAAATTATTATATCTGCATTTTCAATCGGCACAGTCCAGAACTGCCCTATTGCATTATAATAAATCTGATATATACCTTTATTTTTTTAGAGATAGCATTATAAACAGTATAATTAAATTCATATCTGCTGTTTTTTTCTACAGAATTGACATAAACACTTTCAGAACCTACCCTATATCTTATTCCTTCAAAAAAACTTCTTTTTTGTATATTCCTCAGGTTGCCCATTTCTTTTTTTATAGAATTCATTTTTTTATAAAGGTTTTTATTCATCTCAAAACCTAACTTTTTTTATAACTTAGAGGTATATCCCTGTAAATTCCATGTTTAAGTTTTTCATCAAATTCATAATCAATTATTTCATTTACTGTCAATGTTCCATTTTTATTAATCTGTATTGAAACTTCATAGTTTTTTATTTTCTCAGCATATATTGACATAGAACTAAATTGAAACATCAAAAAAAGTATGAAGAATATTTTAAAATAATTTATATTTTTATTATCTTTTAAATATTTCATTATACCTCCCAATAAGATGTAATTATAATTTTTTGAAAAAAGCCGGTATTTCTACCAGCTTCCTCCGCCTCCTCCACCGGAACCACCGCCGGAGAAGCCTCCACCACTTGAAAAGCCTCCTCCTCCGAAGCCACCAGAGCCTCCGTTTGCACTTTTCATGTCCTTAAATCTATCTTCCATTATTTTGTTATATGCATTATTGTATCCTCTTGAAATTTCATTTGCCATAAAATGATTGTTGTAGGAATCATAATAAACCCTTCTGTTTATGTCATAATATGTACTTTCATCAAAATTATACAGTTTTATTGCCTTCTGCATAAGTTTTATCGCTTCATTTTTCACTCCAAGAGCTACTGCATAAGGTAAAATCCCTTTAAAATATGCTGCCAGTTCATCTACATCATTAAATTTCATAATCTGATTTGCTTCAGCAGTTTTTATGTACATTTTCATTCCATCAAGATATTCTTTATTTCTTATACCTTCATTTGTATACTTTCCTATAAGTCTTGAATAAATGCTATACATAATGCAAATTACCAGCATAATAACTAGCCCTGCCGTTCCTGTCAAAGCTCCAAAAGCTATAGCCGCTACAAACATTATAAACATTGAAGACAGTGAATTCACTGAAAAAACCTTCTTTAAAACTGAAAACACAACTGTAATCGAACTGAAAAAAATTATTATTATAGGTATGATTAATCCCATGCTGTCCAATATATTTCCAAGTATGTCGTGCATTCCCATTCCTATTATTAAAACCATCATTATTCCTATAGCAAATGGAAATTTAAATAAATTGTTGTCAATATAAATTTTTTTGTTATATCTCGTTTCCAATGTACTAAGAATTTTTTGTGCGGCTGTGTAAAGTCCCTGTTCATTTTTAAATATATTCTTTTCATCATATGAAAGAACAGAAAGCAATGCCATTTCTTCAGATGAAAGTTCAGGATTTCTTTCAGTATCCTTGGCAAGCCTGTACTTTACATTCTTTCCGTTTCCTTCTGTATCTTCTGCAGTCACATAATCTTTTGAAAGAAGTGACAGCATTCCTATTGTCAGCATTTCCTTCGGATCTCTCACTCCTTTAATATATCCTGCATACATAGGCGAAATATTCTTTGGTATATTAAACTCAGGAATAACAGCTTTTCCTGCTGGATCTCTTCCAAATAGGAACCATGTTACAAATCCGTATATAGCCAGCATTAAAATTATTATAGGTCCCGCTACCACAAGAGGATCTGCATAATAAAGAACTTCCAGTTTATCAAGCCATGTAGGACTTATTTTATCTGTTTTTAAATTTAGCCTGAAACTCAGTCCATTACGTGGTTCAAGAACTTCATTAGTCTTTATTTTTATAATACCGCTCTCCTGAACTACAGTATAATTTTTTCCAGTTTCTCCGTATTCACCTGTGTACACTTCCAGCTGCTGAACTTCATTTTCGCCTATAGGTTCATTATTTTCAAAACTTATGCTCACATCTGCACTTTCTATGGGAACATTCCAGAACTGACCTATTGGATTGAAATATACCTGATAAATTCCATCCTTTTCAAATACGGCATTATATATTGTGTAATTAAACTCATATTTATTTATGCCTGAATCTACATATCTGTCTTCAGAACCTACCCTGTAACTTACCCCTTCATAGGAAGTATCAGAAGTGTATTCTTCAGGTTCACCATTTCTTTTTACAGAATTCATCTTTACATGGGATTTATAAATATCTGTCCCACTTTTTTGAGAACGCAGAGGAATATCCCTATAAATTCCATGCTTAAGATCATTATCAAATTCATAATCTATTACTTCATTTACTGTCAATGTCCCATTTTTATTAATCTGTATTGAAACATCATATTTTTTTATTGCCTCAGCTATTAATGAACCGGCATTTAACAAAAACATCATAAAGATTACAGATAATGTCATTAAAAATTTCTTCTGTCTTTGTTTTTTCATAAAAAGTCTCCTTTATCTGGTAGCCTTATAAATATCTGCTAGACTCATAATATATTTTTCTCCGAATAATTTTTTTAATTTATCATTTTTTTATATCGAACCTGATATTTCTTTATCGATATATTCTTTTTTTCTTTTTCAAACCCTGATAATTCTATAGTTTTATCCATCATACTGATAGTTTCCTTTTTTTATGCTCAGAGCTTCTGAAAATGGAATTATTTCTTTAAAAATACGTTATCATTTCTTCAATATCATCATATTTCTTTAATTCACCACTTTTTATGTATTTTTTTCAACCCTTCCAGATGTCTCTTTGCCTCAATTCCTTTTTTTGTATATCTTCCTATATTCTTTAAATAAAAAAAGAAATAAAATAACAGTTGATATTACAAATATTGAAGGAAATCCCAAAACAGCTATCATTGATATTAGAGAAGTACACATAGCTATAGTCATAATCAATAATATAGCAATTGTAACTATCTTAGGAAATATAAGTTTTGTTGGTATGATTCTATAACTAAACCACAAATATGCTACAATGTTTAAACAAAAATATAACCAAAAAAACTAATCAGAAATATTGATAATGGTACAATTGCTTCCCAACCTGCTAATCCAAATAGCAGACAGTTAAAAAATATCATTATAAATATAAATATTAAAATAAATTCCTTATTTGGTATAAAAAAAGCTTCTTCACGTTTTCCCTGATATCTTTTTCTTAACTTCTCTAAAAATTACCGTATTATTTTTCAAAAGTATATTCTCTTCCTTTAAATAACTGACCGTCATTATATTCAATCAGTATTTCCAGAAATTCATCTTCCTCTTTAGACAGTACTCTTCCTCTGTATCCATAATCTCCTATTTTTTCCATATTGAAAACATACTGGTCTCCGTCTTTTTTATAGCCAGGCTCATTAGAAAAAATTATATCAAATATGGAATCTTCGACTTTTATAAATCCTTTTTCAATTAGGGAAAGCATACCAATATATACTATTTCCGTTGCATCCTTTATCCCATCTGCCAGGGCTGCCATCATTGGAGAAATATTTTTGGGAATTTCTGACACAGGCTCAATATCTTTAATCCTTCTTTTTCCATACCACTTCCATGTAATGTAACTGTAAAATACCAGTACACCCATCATAACTGCCAATGTTATTATTCCTTCTGTTTTTAAATGATACTTCATACAGTCCTTTCCGTTTTACTATAAAACTTCAAACTGTCCTATTAATTTTCTAAACACTAGAACTTAACTTCAGGTGCTCTTTCTGCTCCTTCTGAAGCATTGAAAAATTCTGCCTTTTTAAATCCTAAAAATCCACCTATTATATTATTTGGAAAAGTTTCAACAAAAGTGTTTCTATCTCTAGCTGTACCATTGTAATATTTTCTTGAACTCTGAATTTCTGTTTCTATTTGAGACAGCTGTGACTGCAGGCTAAGGAAATTTTCATTTGCCTTTAGGTCAGGATAATTTTCCTGAAGCATCATTATTGATCTTAAAGTTTTTGTCATTTCATTTTCTATTTTCTGTATTTTTTCGATATTGTCAATGTCTTTTGTATCTATTGACATCATCTGACTTCTAAGCCTTACTACATTTTCCAATGTTTCCTTTTCATGTGTTGCATACCCTTTTACAGTATTTACAAGGTTAGGAATAAGATCCAGTCTTTTCTGAAGATAAACTTCTATTCCGCTCCATCCTTCTTCATTAAGATTTTTCAATTTCACATATTTGTTATAAATTCCTATTGCCATTAAAACTAAAACTGCTAAAATTCCTAAAATAATTACAAACATAATAACATCTCCTTCTCTTTTTATTTAAATATATTAATTTTTTTTATTCTGAATCCTTTGTGTATTCTTCCCATCTTTCAAAAATAAAGTCCACTAATTCTTCTTTTCCGAAATTTTTTAAAGCTGATGTGAAAAATACATCTTCATTATCAAATTGCAACTTTTTCTTTATTTCTTTAAGCTGCTTAAATTTTTCATTGTTTGAAAGCTTGTCTGCCTTTGTAAAAACAATATAATACTCAACATCATAATGTTCCAGCCATTGAAGCATTTCAAGGTCATCCTTTGTCGGAACCCTACGTAAATCAAGCAGTAAAAATACCACCTTTTCCCTGTCTGACTTTAAATATGTTTCTATTGTTTTCCCCCAGTTTCTTTTAACTGCGTCAGGTACCTTCGCAAAACCATATCCCGGAAGATCCACAAAATGAATTTCATTATCAATCATAAAATAGTTTATAAGCTGTGTTCTTCCTGGAGTTTTACTAGTTCTTGCCAAACTTCTCCTATTTGTCAGCGAGTTTATAAGTGAGGATTTCCCAACATTTGATCTTCCTATAAAAGAAAATTCAATTCCATTAAACTCAGGATAGTCCTTTTCCAGAACTGCCGACTTTACAAATTCCGCTTTTTTTATTTCCAAGTTTATCTCCTTTTATTTTATTTTTTATTAAAACCATACTTTAAATTCTTTTCTCGCATCATTCAATGAAGCTTCCTCAGGTATGAAATACCATATTCCCTTTATCATTTTTCCATCACCTTTTATTTCGTGCTGTTCAAAATTAGTTTTATTAATCAGGATAGCCGGTAATGCTGAAATTCCTTTAATCGGATTAAATGATATATCCATTTTTTCCTGCATGTAGGAGTATACTCCCGGAACATATCCCCATCCTGCCGGAGATACTAATTTCTTTGCTATGCTCTGCATTACCTGTCTCTGTCTTTCATCACGCTTGAAGGCGCTGTCTGTCTTTCTATGTCTTGTATATGCCAGTGCTCTTGCACCCTTTATATTATATTTTTCTCCCTCTTTAAATGTTTCATTATCCTGTGTAAATGAATGATTTGCAACTATATCGACACCACCCATTATATCAGTCAGTGTAATAACATCATCAAATCTGAATACAACACTGTAATTTATTTTTGTATCAAGGAGTTCTTCCACTGCCTTTATTGTACATTCCTTTCCTCCAAAAGCATACGAGTGGTTTATTTTATCCACTTTTCCACCTTTTTCACAAGGAACATCTGTATAAGTATCCCTTGGTATTGAAATCATTTTTATTTTTGCAAGAAGCGGTATAACCTTAATAACTATTATGGCGTCACTTCTTGACCCCTTTATCTGCTGCCATGGCCTTGCATCACTTCCCAGTACAAGAACATTAAAAGGTACACTCAGCCATGCCAGTAATGCAAAAAGTAGAAGTAATATAATATTTTTTATTGTTTTCATGATTTTCTCCTTTTTTTAAGGATGTTTTTCATCCCATTTATCTTTTATTGTCTTTTTTGTTACTTGATTTTTCTTCCAGATTGTTTTCAGTCACTTGTAAATTTCCAAATAACTTCTTAAATTTCTAATTTTTTTATAAATTTTTCAATTTCCAGATCCAGCATTTCAGAATTTCCGTTATTTTCTATTATATAGTTGGAAAGTTTATGTTTTTCATCCATATTCATCTGGGCATTTATTATTTCCTGAACTTCCCCTTCACTCCTTCCGTCCCTTTTTAAAACCCTTTCCATCTGTGTTTTCCTATCGGCATAGACAAGCACTGTCATGTCAAATTCCTTCTCCAGCTTTACTTCAAAAAGAAGCTGAACTTCCACAAATACAGTCTTATGTTTTTGCCTCAATTCCTTTATCTGCCTTCTCATCTCTTCAATAATGGGAGGGTGCATAATAGAGTTTAATACAGCCACCTTTTTTTCATCTTTGAATACTGTTTGCCGTAATTTATTCCTTGAAATATTTTTTTTACCTGAAACTTCATTCTGTTCTTCCAGGATTTCACTTCCAAAATTTCTGACAAGTTCATCAATTACTTCTGGATATGTTATAACTTCCCTTGATATTATATCAAGATCTATTACAGGATATCCTCTTTCCCTCAGTTTTCTGCTAACTGTACTTTTCCCTGTTCCAATGCCTCCTGTCAATCCTATTACCATAAAAATCCTCTTTTCAGTTCGGTCATTTCAACACAGTATATTTTATATCTTTTCTCTAATCTTTGCAATATTTTTTTGATTTCTTACTTTTTATTTCCTGCATTTAATCTGCCAGTAAAAATAAAAAAAGGGTACTTTTCATAAGAAAAGTAAAACATAATTTCAATTTCCTGATTTATCAGCTGTAAATTATATTCTCATCGATTCCTACTTAAATATCCCTTTTTTGATTTTTACTATTTTCCGAATTTTTACATTTCCTTCATTTCCAGAGCCCTAAGCAGTTTCTTGTTATTAAATGCTTTTCCACCACCTATAACTACTGATTCCAGAGGATTAGTCGCTCTCTTAATCGTGATTTTAACTTCATCTTCTATAAGTTTATCAAGATTTTTTATTAGGGAACCTCCACCAGTAAGGATAATCCCGTTGTCAATTACATCTGCCGATAATTCTGGCGGACATTTTTCAAGGACTTCCTTTAAAGCTGATAAAATTTCATTTATAGAATCTTTTATAGCTTCGTAAACCTGATTTGATGTTATTTCAACATTCTTCGGTATTCCAGTTACCAAGTCTCTTCCTTTTATACTTGAAATTTCATTTTCTGTTTCAGGAACTTTTATTGCTGTTCCCAGTTCAATTTTTACTTCTTCTGCAGTTTTATCCCCTATAAGAAGATTAAATTCCTTTTTTACATATTTTATTATATCATTATCAAATTTGTTACTTGCGACCCTTATAGATTTACTTGAAATTATTTCATCCATTGAAAGAATTGCAATGTCAGTAGATCCTCCACCGATATCAATAACTGTATTTCCTTCCGGCAGTGAAATGTTTACTCCTGATCCGACAACAGCTGCTTTCCCTTCTTCAATCAGATAAATCTTTTTTGCTCCTATGGCAGCATCAAAAATAGCCTTTTTTTCAATACTTGTCATTTCAATTGGAACACATACCATAAGTTCCGGTCTGAATGGAGAACCTCCGTATATCTGTCTAATAAAGGCGCTAAGCATTTCCCTAGTTGCATCAATATCAGAAATTACTCCTTCAGTCAAAGGTCTTATAACCACAGTACTTTCTGCTGTTTTTCCTTCCATTTCCTTAGCTTCTTTACCAACTGCAACTAATTCACCGGTTTTTCTATTTTTTACAATTACTGACGGCTCGTTTAATACTATTTTATTTTTCTGTTTGTCATAAATCAAAACATTTGATGTCCCCAGATCTATTGCAATACTTTTATTTACCCTGAAAAAATTCAGAAATCTTGTTAATCTTGACATAGCTTTCTCCTTTTATTTACGCAATTATACTTTTAGAAGTTCTTTTTCCTTCTTAGCTAAAGCTTCATCTACCGTCGCAACAAATTTATCAGTCATTTTTTGAACTTTTTCTTCACTTGATTTAAGTTCATCTTCTGTTATTTCGCTGTCTTTTTCAAGTTTTCTCAGCTTATTATTAATATCTTTTCTGACATTTCTAATTGCGATTTTTCCTTCTTCAGCTTCTTTTTTTACAAGTTTTACATATTCTTTTCTACGGTCTTCTGTCAATTCAGGTACTGCAAGTCTTATTACCTTACCATCATTTGAAGGGTTGAATCCTAAATTAGCCTGTAATATAGATTTTTCAATTGCAGGTATCAATGATTTATCCCAAGGATCAATTATAAGCAGTCTAGCTTCAGGCGCAGAAACTGTCCCTACCTGATTTAAAGGCGTTGGTGAACCATATGCTTCTACAGTGACACCATCAAGCATAGAAACACTTGCTCTTCCTGCTCTAACATGGGAAAATTTTTCTTTTGTACTTTCTAATGATTTTTCCATTCTATTTTGTACTTCCGTTAAAATTGCTTCTAACATTCTACACCACCTTAATTTTATATTCTTTTTTATTTTAAAAATTTAAATTTTTCATTCTTTACATTATATTTACTATTTTTTCACAACTACTGTTCCTATATTTTCACCTTGAACCATTTTTAATATATTTCCTTCCTCAAGGGCATTAAAAACAATTATAGGCATATCATTTTCACGGCATAAAGATAAAGCTGTAGTGTCCATTACACCAAGATTTTTATTTATCGCTTCATCAAATGTTACAGTATCGTATCTTACTGCATCATCAAATTTCATTGGATCCTTATCATAAATTCCGTCTACTTTTGTTCCTTTTGCAAGTACATCAGCATGGATTTCCACCGCTCTCAATGCTCCACATGAATCAGTTGTGAAATAAGGATTTCCTGTACCACCTGCAAAAATAACTACTCTTTTCTTTTCCAGATGTCTTATAGCCCTTCTTCTTATAAAAGGTTCTGCAACCTGAGGCATCTGAATGGCAGTCAATACTCTTGTAGGAATATCAAGTCTTTCTATTGCATCCTGTAATGCAAGTCCATTCATAATAGTAGCAAGCATTCCCATTGTATCACCAGTTACCCTGTCAAATCCTTCCTGCATTCCGCTGACTCCACGGAAGATATTTCCTCCACCGATTACTATGGCAACTTCTACACCCTTGTCATGAACTTCCTTTACCTGTCTTGCAAAACTTTGTAAAACATCACTTGAAAATCCGAATTCCTTGTTTCCTGCAAGTGCTTCACCACTTAATTTCAATAATATTCTATTATATTTGAGCATAGGTATTCTCCTTCAATATTTTTAAAAAATAAAGGGGTATATCCCCCTTATTTTAATTTCCTGCCATTGCAGCAACTTCTGCAGCGAAGTCTGCTTCTTCTTTTTCTATTCCTTCTCCAACTTTAAATCTGTCGAATGATATTATTGAACTAGGGGCTATGAATTTTTCAATAGTCACGCTGTCATCTCTAACATATTTCTGATTAACAAGACAATTTTCTTCATAGAATTTTCTCATTTTTCCTTCAAGAATTTTTTCGATTATATTTTCAGGTTTTCCTTCCTGCTGTAATTGATGTCTTGCAATTTCTTTTTCTCTTTCAAGGTCATCTGCTGTAACTTGTTCTGAATTCAAATATTTAGGATCCATAGCTGCTACATGCATAGCAACTCCTTTTGCTTTTTCTACGTTTTCAGGTGTTGCTTCTCCTGAAACATTCAATAATACTCCTATTTTTCCACCTAGGTGAATATATGTTTCTATAAATCCATCAGTTGAAACAAGTTTCAATCTTCTGATGTTCATATTTTCCCCTATTTTAGCTATTAATTCTGTTAAGTTATCTTCTACTTTTTTACCTTCTAATTCAAATGCTTTTAATTCATCTTCACTTGTCAGGTCATGTTCCAATGATAACTGAACTAATTTTTCTCCGAAAGTTTTAAATTCGTCATTTTTAGCAACGAAATCTGTTTCAGAGTTGAATTCTAATATTGCACCTTTTTTTCTGTCAGCTGAAACTGCTGCAAATACTAATCCTTCTGCTGCTACTCTTCCAGATTTTTTAGCTGCTTTAGCAATTCCTTTTTCTCTTAGCCAGTCAATTGCTTTTTCTATGTCTCCGCCATTTTCTTCCAAAGCTTTTTTACAGTCAAGCATTCCTGCTCCTGTTCTTTCTCTTAATTCTTTAATAAGTGCTGTAGTAATTGCCACTTTATTTCCCTCCTAATTCATATTTATTTTTCTATTTTTACAAGAACAGGGGAATGGCTTTATTCCCCTATTATTTTATTATATTTGTTATTATGCTTCTGTTGTTTCTTCAGCAACTTCTTCAATAACTACTTCTTCTACAACTTCTCCGTCTTCAGAAACTTCTGCTTCTACTTCTTCAGAAACAAATCCTTCTACTCCACCGTTTCCTTCAACAACTGCATTTGCAATAACTTGTGAGAATAATTTTATTGATCTGATTGCATCATCGTTTGCAGGTATTTTGTAAGTTACTAATTCAGGATCAACGTTTGTATCGATTAAAGCGATTACAGGAATTCCTAATTTTTTAGCCTCTTCAAGTGCAAGGAATTCTTTTTTAATATCTACAACAAATAATGCTGCAGGTAATTTTTTCATTTCTTTAATTCCACCAATATTTTTTGACAATTTTGCCATTTCTTTTCTTAATAATCCTGCTTCTTTTTTAGTATATGCTGTATCTAAAGTTCCGTCAGCTTCCATTTCTTCAAGTTCTTTTAATCTTTTTACTCTTGTTTTGATTGTGTTTAAGTTAGTTAAAAGTCCACCAAGCCATCTGTGGTTTACATAGAATCCTCCAGCTCTTTCAGCTTCTTCCCTAACTGCATCCTGAGCTTGTTTTTTAGTTCCTACGAATAATACTTTTCCACCTTCTGAAGAGATTTCTCTTACAAATTCATAAGCCTTTTCTGTTGCTGATAATGTTTGGTGTAAATCAAGTATGTGAATACCATTTCTTTCTGTAAAGATATAAGGTTTCATTTTAGGGTTCCATCTTTTTGCCTGATGCCCAAAATGTGCTCCTACTTCTAATAATTGTTTCATTGTGATTACTGCCATTGTTTTCCTCCTAATTTTTTTTTGGTTTTTTTCTCCCACTTATCTCTGAAAACAGATTATCTTTATTCTTTTTTAGATAACACCCTACTTCCAGATAAAACAAAGTGTGATTAATAATCAATGTATTTTATCATTTTTTACACTACTTGTCAATATTTGTAAAAGTATTTATTATAGTTTCCCTGTTTATAGTATTTATCCTAAAAATTAGTTTTATTTTTTTCAACAAAAAAAGAGAGAAATTTCTTTCTCTTTTTACTTTATTTAAAACTATTTAACTGATAATCCAACAGCTAATCCAGCTCTTAATTCATTTGTTTCTTTAGTTGTTTTTACTACTTTATTAGTGCTTTCTTCTCTAGCTTTTACAGTATATTTTTGTACTGGTCTATATTTCACAAATGGATTTACTGTAACAGTTCCTACTGGAGTTTCAAATCCAGCTTTATATCCTGCATTAGTCCATACATAGAATTCATTTTCATATCCTTTTTTAGCAGTATGTTTCATCCATTCATTTCCAACCTGAAGTTCTCCATAGAATCCTGCAAATGAAGGAGTAGTATAAGCAGCTTCAACAGTATAATCTAAGTAAACACTTGACTTAGCTTCTTTATCAGTTTTTACTAATTTTCCTCTACCATCTCTTAAGTGGTGATTTAATCCTACAGAGTATCCTAATTTCCCTGCACTACCTTCAAAGATTTTTCCATCAGTTGAGAAATCAGCATTAATTCCATATCCTTCAGTTTTATTTCTTTTAAAAGCTTCTCCTGCGTAAACATAATCAGCATCTTTTCCACCATTAGTGTCAAAGTAAACTGCTTGTAATGTAGTAGAAATATTTTGTCCCAATACATTTATTCCAAAAGTTGGCCCAAAGTAAATCACATTTGATTGTCCTGTTGTATGTTTCTTTGCTCTTGATGAATCATGATCCCATCCTAAAGCTGTAGTAGTTTCAAAAGGTCCTATTTTTACAGGTTTTGCTAATTCAATGTTAGTTGACCATCCTTCGCTTTTTTCTTTTGAACTATTTACTCTATCGTTGTCATGTTGAACTTTAAAACTAGCATCTAAATCCCATTCATCTACTAATTTCAATTCTCCCTTTACAACATTTCTCCATCTAGTTTTTGTTTTGTTGTCTTTTTTGAAACCTTCGTTTCCTAGTTTATTTCCTTTTCCTTTTGATGTACCACTTTTATCAGTCCATCCTTGTCTTATTTCAGTAGTTGCTTTAATGCTTTTCAAAACATCCTGATCAGCAGAAGCAACAGCAGAAACAGCAACTGTTAATGCTAATAATCCTAACAATTTTTTCATAACTTTTCCTCCTAAAATTTCTTTTTTTAATTTTTTTATTCTAACAACCTATGTATATTCTAACACAATATAAAACTTTTGTAAAGTCTTTTAATTAAAACTTAACTTATATGTTTTAAGTTGCCAAAATTATTGTTTTTTACACTTTTAATTATACTACACTTTTTCAAAAAAATAAAAAGACTATTTTTTTCACTTTTTTTCTATATTTTTTTATCATCCAGAGGTATAACATATAATTTTTTTATATTATACCGTAGATTTTTTTATGTCTTTCATTTCTATTTCCCTGGAACTTTCAACGTAGTTCCAACTCCTACACTCACTGGACCTATTGGAATTCCCACTCCAATTCCGATTCCTGTGCAGGATGATAAAGTAAAAATCATAAGAATAGTTAAAATTATCCTCTTTAATCTATTCAAAACTTCTCCTTCGAAAATAATAATGTGATTATAACTAAATTATGGAACTTTAATTATAATCAACACTATTTTTTATCATATTTAGTTTTTATCACTACTTAACGATAGTTGCAACAACTCCAGAAGCTACCGTTCTTCCACCTTCTCTTATCGCAAATCTTAATCCTTCTTCCATTGCGATTGGGTGAATTAATTGTACTGACATTTCTATGTTATCTCCAGGCATTACCATTTCTACACCTTCTGGTAAGTTTACTTCTCCAGTTATGTCAGTTGTTCTGAAATAGAACTGTGGCTTATATCCTGTAAAGAATGGTGTATGTCTTCCTCCTTCATCCTTTGTCAGTACGTATACTTCTGACTTGAATGATGTATGTGGACTTACTGATCCTGGTTTAGCCAATACTTGTCCTCTTTCCACTTCTTCTTTCTTAGTTCCTCTTAATAATGCTCCTATGTTATCTCCAGCCTGTCCTGAATCAAGAAGCTTTCTGAACATTTCTACTCCTGTTACTGTTGTTTGCTGTAGGTCTGATTCCAACTATTTCTACTTCTTCTCCTACTTTTACGATTCCTCTTTCTACTCTTCCTGTTACAACTGTTCCTCTTCCTGTTATTGTGAACACGTCTTCAATTGGCATCAGGAAAGCCTGGTCTACCGGTCTTTCAGGTGTTGGGATGTAGCTGTCTACTGAATCCATTAATTCCATGATTCTGTCTTCCCATTGTGCTTCTCCGTTTAATGCTCCTAAAGCCGATCCTTTTATTATAGGTATGTCGTCTCCTGGGAATGAGTATTCTGTAAGAAGTTCCCTTACTTCCATTTCTACTAGTTCTAATAATTCTTCATCGTCAACCATGTCAACTTTGTTCAAGAATACTACGATGTAAGGAACTCCAACCTGTCTTGCAAGCAGGATGTGTTCTCTTGTTTGTGGCATTGGCCCGTCAGCCGCTGATACTACTAGGATTGCTCCATCCATCTGAGCCGCTCCTGTAATCATGTTCTTTACGTAATCCGCGTGGCCTGGACAGTCAACGTGAGCATAGTGTCTGTTTGCTGTCTGGTACTCAATGTGGGCAGTGTTGATTGTTATCCCTCTTTCTCTTTCTTCAGGCGCCTGATCTATGTTTTCAAAATCTACTTTTTCTGCCAGACCTCTGTCTGAAAGCACTTTTGATATAGCCGCAGTAAGTGTTGTCTTACCATGGTCTACGTGTCCTATTGTTCCAATGTTTACGTGTGGTTTACTTCTCTCAAATTTAGCTTTTGCCATTTTCTACCTTACCTCCAAATAATTTAATTTTATATTTATTTTCATTTGATTATAGCACATTTGGTATAAGAATGCAACTATAAGATTTTTCTTGTGTTAAAGGAATTTTATATTTTTTAATACATAAATAAAAATGACAGATATATTTATAATCTGCCATTTATTTATCTCATTTAATAATATTCATTTTTAGTGGTGCCGCTTGTCGGACTCGAACCAACCACCTGCTGATTACAAGTCAGCTGCTCTACCAGATGAGCTAAAGCGGCAACGTGACTATTATATAAACTTTTTATTTATTTGTCAAGTTATTTTCAAAAATTCTCTCACTTAATTACATCAGTTTTATTTTATCCATATTTTTTTCAAACACTTTCTTATTATTATAAAAAAATCATTTTTATTCGCCTTTGCCAACTCTGATTTTATATACCAGTTCTGATGTCTATTGTAATACAATATTTCTTCGCTCGGCTTATTTTTACCTTCAAAATTTTCATAATAAAAGTCAATTGCATCCTGTGTCCTATTTTCATTCAGATAATAACTTATTGCAAACCATCCCATTGTTAATTTATATGCCCATGCATGCTCATCAGAAATACGTGATTCCTCTGTTTTTACCTTATCATCACACATCTTCATAATGGAATTTAAAGTTGCAAGTGCGACTTTTTCATCATTTTCCATAACATTCCAGATTGCATCTCTTCCTATCACATATGTTACAGCAATTCTTGTAATTAAATAATCAGGATACTTCTCTTTAAGTTTTTCATAGTTTTTATCAAAAGATTCCATATCTCCTTTATTGGAATAATACATATTTGAAAAAAATAACTTTGAAACTTCATGAGGATTATATTTTTTTCATAACGTTTCAGATTATTTAATTTTTCGGCATCACTTTTTCCAAGTGCATTATAAATATTTATCAAATTTTCTGATAGTACAAAATTTTTCTCATTCTTTTTTAGCAGTTTTTCACTTTCTGATACCACATTTCCTACTTTTTCCATATCAGGCTCAGCTGCTACATTAGTCATTTCCCTGTCCAATTCTATTGTTTTTGCTATTATTTCCTGTGAAATTCCTAATTTCGACAAATCTTCCCTTATCATTTCACTTCGGCTTTTTGCACTCACATTCATTGCAGCAAGAATTCCCAGTAATAATATTATTTTTTTCATAAGCACCTCTTTCATTTAATAGTTTGGAATATTTTTTTCTTTTGATATAACACCACTTTATTTTACAATTTTTGTCAGATTATTTTATTATTTCTTCAAGATATGTTTCAAGCTGACTATAATTTTTCATTTTTGAAACTTTATCTATAAACTCATACTTTGTTATAAGTTCAAAAAGATCATTCATTATATCTATGTTGTCATTTTTATTTTTTGCCGCAAAACTTAAAAATATATTGGCATTTCTTCCTTCAGGCAATGAAACCTTTTCATTAACTACAAGCAGTGATATTCCTGTTTCAAGGACATTTTCAGATATTCCTGCATGTGGCATGGCAATCCCTTCTTCCAATACAATATAAGGTCCATGCTTTTCAACAAGTTCTATCATTTCCTGCACATATTCTGAAGTGACTTTTTTATTTGATACAAGTAAATCTCCAGATTGGAATATTGCTTCCTTCCAGTTTTCTGCCTCATCTATGAATTTCACATTTTCTTTTTTCAGTAATTTTTTCAATGTATATCCTGTCTTCTGAATATCATTTATAATTCTGTCTTCAAATTCATTTTTCAAACTGTCAATAAGTTTCTGCCTGTCTTTAATTTCTGTATTATTTTCTATTATGGAAATTAATTTTTTTAAGGATACGCTCGTTTTATTTTTTTCTATACCGTATTCTGCAAGCTTTTCAAAGTCTTCCTTCTGCATTACAGGATTAATTTTTATAATCGGAATTCCATAGGAAACTTCAAACTGTCTATGGATTTCTATCGTTGATAATATAAAATCAACTTCCTTATATGCCGGTATAAGATCATCTGCAAGATAATATGGAATTACATCAACTATATCCAGTTCATAGTTTTCCTTCAGGCTTTCTTCCAGTATTTTTGAACTTCCATATCCTAATCCGCAAATTAGCAGAACTTTCTTTATATTATTTCTCTTTGTTCTTTTAATTGAAGCCCTTACCAAATAAGCCATGGCAGCTAGTTCATATTCAGTAAAATTTATTTTAAATTCCTTTTCAGTTTCTTCCACTGCCTTTTTTACAATTTCAATATTTTTATCCTTATTTAGTATAAGATCCTTAAATACTGAATTTATTATCTGAATATCATTTTTTATTCTATATATTGAAAACTTCAGGTTATCAATAAGTCCTGTAATGAGTATTTTATCTTCCCTCAGGTTAAGATTTATCATATTACTGACTTTATCCGTAATTTCTTCTGCAACAGCTTCCTCATTTATCCATTTATAAAATATATCATCCTTCAGTCCACTGATATTTATCCCCATGATCAAATCAGTAATCAAAAGAAGTTTAGCTTCCTTTGGACTTTCTTTCCTGTCATTTTCTTTAAACAGTTTCCCTAAATACGTTCAACAGCAAGATATTCTGGAGTATGAAAAAGAAAGTTTCTCGACAGCAGTTCTTCCTTATTGTCATAAAGTTCATCAAAATTAATAAGCATTAAAATATAGGAAAATACTCTGTTATAATTTTCTTCGTCTATTTCTAAGCCAAGTTCCTTCCCGATAAGTTCCAGAAAATCTCTTGTTATTTCCAGATTTTCATATTTTATATATCCGTAAAAATATTCCTCACTATGCCATGTTCCAGAATCTCCACTATTGAAGAAATCTCCTGTTTCCTTTAGTTCCCTGATAATGTCTTCTATTATTTCAAGTCTTTTTACAAGAAGATTTCCTTTATTTCCTGTTAGTTTATATCCCTTTATAATTTTTCATAAATCAGTTTTTATCCCTGTCTTTTTTCAATTCTTCCGATATAATCTCCAGATCTTTTCTCACATCCGCTTTGGGTATTTCCATAGTTCCTGCAATATCCGACAGTTTCAGACCGCTTTCATCAAAAATACAGAATCATTTTCAATATATTTAATCTTTCATTTAACGACAGTTTTTCACAATTCATTTTTTTCACCTTTCATTTTGTACCGTAATTTAATCCAATAAAAATATTACCACTTAAATGAAAAAAAGCAAATTCTTTTTTATGATTTCTCTTTATAAATTTTTCACAGATTAAAAGTAATCTTCGTATAATTTTCTTTTCTCTTAAATTATTTTCTTATTTCTGATTTTCACACAGCACATTTTTTATATCTTTTATTTTAGCTTTCCATGATTTTGTGTGAATTTTTTCGAGCAAATCCTTGTCTATCTCCCTATTTTTCCTTGTACGTTCTATCATTTTTTCTATTTTATCTGCCAGTCTTAGTACAAATGCAGGCTTTTCCTCTTCCACAGCCTTATCTGTATCGTAAATTGTAGGCATATCAACATATTCTATAATTTCATCCACATTCAGTTCTTTTCCCAGAAGTTCAATCAGACCATCTATTTTTGTAGCCACTACCCTAAGACCACTTCCAAGCGCTTCAACAGCTATAAGGCCAAGTCCTTCAAAGTATGAAGGCAGTATAAATATATCTTTTGTTCTCATTATATCTGCCAGCTCTTTCTGGGATACAGCATTGTAAACTTTAATATTTTGGGAGTTTCCTGTTGCTTTTTCTATTCTTTCCCTGTTCTGGTCATTTATATTTCCTATCAGATCTATAGTTATTCTGCTATCTGTTTCCTCCAGTTTTCTAAATGCCTTAATTAATTCATAAAATCCTTTGGAATCATCAAATTTCCCTGCGTATACTAATTCCACCTTTTCCTTTTTTGGATATTCTTCCAGAGGATAGAAAATTTTCTCATTGTATCCTGCACCGATATCTATTATTTTTTTACTATCTATTCCAAAAACTTCTTCAATATCTTTAAATTGCATATTACTTAATGCCAGGACATTGTCCACATCCTTCAGGTAGTGTATGTGCTTATCTTTCAAATGTGCATTTTGTCTAGCCTGTCTTATATCTGTATTATGACACACTGCAATTACTCTTTTATCTGCAAACACTTCCCTCACCATTGAGGAAAGTATCCATAAATGGTGTGTCAGCACCACATCAGGATTGAATTTTTCCTTTGCCAGATTCAGCTGTTTCAGAAATTCATTTTTCCACTGAACAAACATCTCATCAGTCATATCATGATAAAGTGTGTTTGGATAAGGCATGATATCACTCATTCCTACTATTGAAAAAGGAATGTTTTCACTTTCAAAAACTACTTCAAACTGTTTTTCCTTGTCTAATATATTTATATCATACTCATTTGTAACACCATAAATACACGCCTGTTCTATATCCCCATATTCTTTCAGTCCTTCAATGACATTTGTAAAATAAACTCCACTTCCTGTTTTTACAGGTAATTGTGCCAGTACATGCAATACTTTCATTTCTTTTTATCCTCCGTTCTTTTTTTATTATATCAATTTTTTTCAAATTTATTCTTTTTAAACTCTTTACTTTAATTATAACATATATATAAAGAAAACGGGATTTTTTAGAATAAAATCTATTTTAATCCCGTTTCTTATTTTTAAGTATTAATTTTATTTATAACTAACTAGAAACTAAATCTCAGACCAGTTGTAAATACGTTGTTTCTTCCTTTTTTCTCTATCTTTCCATCATAATTTACATACCATGCAAATCCTGGATTTACTTCTGTAAGAACTCCTGCCCCTACCCATGTCTGGTTCTTTGACAGTCCTATTCCTTTTACTGTAAACTTGGCATTTGACAGTCCTGTGTATGCCGCTTCAAAGCTCAAATCCTGTTCCTTGAATGCTCTCTGATGTGTCACATACGCCTGGAATGTACTCTTGCTTCCATTGCTCCAGTTTACTCCCTGACCTACTCTTACTCCAACCAGTCCTGCTGTCTGACTGTATGTCTTCTTACCTGCTGTCAGTCCAAACTGGCTGTTTTCTTCTGTAAAGCTTCCTCTTCTCACTGTATCATGTGCCAATCCCACATATGGTGTCAATGTGAAGTTTCCTTTCTTTACATCGTATCCTGTTTCAAGATATCCTGAATATACTGTGTCATTGTGGTTTATCTTTGCCCTGCTTACATCACTTGTTCCAAGTATTATGTCCCTTTCAACATTACTGTCTACAAATCCTACTCCTGCTCTTCCTTGCAGATAGTAAGGTACTTCCTTGTTTCCAAGTCTTCCATATAATGAAATCCCAACATTGTCTGCATCTGATTTTCCACCATGTCTGTCAAAGTTTACCTTTGATGTTGAGTATGAAATTGCTGTCCCCAGTATCAGATTCTTTCCAAACTGTTTATCTATTCCGGCCTGTCCTCCGTATACCTTAGTTTTTCCTTCTCCGAATCCTTCCTGTTTAAGCTTTCCATTTGCCGCTATTCCTGTTACCCATACTCCTGCATTTTCTCCTGCATTTTCAAGAGTTCCCAGCATTACAAGTCTGTTTGAAAGATCCTTGTTTACTGTCTGTGAATGCTGGAATGTAAGTGCCTGTGCCGATGCATATATCTGTCCTGACAGGCTGTCAAGTATTGCTGTCCTTGTAGGCAGTGACATTGCCTGTACCTGAGCCGCTCCCATTGCAAATCTTTCAACTGCACTGTTACCATTTTCTATTTCTTCATCAAGCTTTTTGAATGATGCTTCAAGATTTTCTGCAACATCTTTTCTCATTGCGTCTGATTCAGAAAGTTCTGATACATACTCTTCTACATTTTTTCTGCTTAAAGTTGCATTTATACCATTTTCTGTTGCTTCAACATCTCCTTTAAGCATTTCTGCTGTTTCAACATTTGCAACATTTCCTTCTATTTCATTGTCAGAAGTTATTTTTGCTTCTGTTCCTTTAGCAGTAACATATTGAGCCACTCCGTCCTTTTCTGACTTAAGTTCGATTGTAGAACCACCTAATGCCACTTTTCCTTTTACATGCACACTTGCATTGGAATTTAAAGTAGTTTTAGCATTTTCAGAAGCAGTATAGTTTCCTCCTACTGTTACGTTGCTTCCTTCCACTTCAAAGTTTCCACCTTCATTTTGTACATCATTTTGAATATTAACATTTGAAGCTGCTATAAGATTTCCATTAACTATTCTTGTAGAAGCTGCACCATAATTAACTCCTTTAATTGCAAAACCACCATTATTTATTATAGTATTTCCTGTGTAAGTAAGTTTACCATCAAATTTTATATTTCCAGAACCATTTTTTATAACTCCGGCGTCTCCTGATATATCATTTCCAAAAACATATGTTCCAGATGTTACATCTAACACCACATTATCTCCAAGTGCAAGTCTCTTATCAAATAGTGCAGGACCATTTAATGCTTTTCCAATATTTAAAAGTCCCCAACCAAAATCTTCATCTACTCCTAGTTTTCCTATATCTGTTGCTGTAGATAAAATTGTCTGTCTTATGAGATCTCCTGTCATCCATGGATATTTTTCCTTTATAAGTGCCGCAGTTCCTGCCACTATCGGTGCCGCAAATGAAGAACCGTTCATAACATAAGTTCCCCTTACACCTTTATCCTTTGATTGTACTGTTATTCCTGAAACTGCTGTTACTGTCCAGTTTTTAGCAACTCCTGCTCCATTTAATCTTTGCTGATCTACCCATCTAGTACTTCCAGGGTCTGATTTATCGTTCTTTGCCAGTCCAACAACGTTAATCCAACCTTTTTCCAGTTCATTATATAAATAAGGTAGACCTCCTTCCAGTGTAGGATTCAACTTGGAACCGTCATTTCCTGCTGACCATATAAACAAAGCTCCATTGCTTACAGCTGTCTGATAAAACCCTAAAATATCTTCAGTATTACCATTATTTATCTGATATTTTGCTGAACTTCTATTGTGATCTGTTATAAGTTCTTTAACTCCAAAAGACTGGTTAAATATTCTTACACCTTTAGTATTGTATAAATAATTATAAGATGCAAGGCTGGGATCCGGGCGCATTGATCTATTACCTTCGATAACAGTTTCCTTTGTTATATCCACCCCTATAATTTTAGCCCCTTTAGCTGTCCCTGATACTGAACTTCCTGCAATCTGTGCAACTGTTATTCCGTGAAACTCGTCACTTGTTGCACGTCCGTAAGTTGTTACTTTTTTTCAAGCCTTGACCCAAATTCTGATGTCATTATTCCCTGCATATCACTGTCAGTTGTTGCAAATCCCATATCAAGAACCCCGATACTTACACCTGAACCTGTCTGTGTAACTGATGAAGTTTTATTATGCGGATTCGCACTGTTGTATGAAAAAGTAGGATCATTCCATTTTATATGTCCGTTTGAATCTAATGCAGAGTCTATCGGCGTTGTTGCAGTAGGTGTCGTAGGTGTTGATGTTGATGTTGTGGATCCTCCACCACCTCCACCACCGCCTCCACAGCTAAGCAGCGTTGAAAATAATGCTACCAGAAAAATATTCTGTTTCTTTGTTTTTTTCATAATTTTTTCGCTTCCTTTCAGAATTACTTTAAAAATTTCCATTAAACTATTCTTCTGTATTATCATTATAGGATATTTCCATTGTTGCCTTCTTCAATTTCTTATTTCCTTCAAATATTCCACCTTCCTGTATTACAAATACAGTAGAAAATATGTTTGCAAAAACTTTACCTTTTTCTCCAATTTCAACTTTATCAGCCACAATTTCTCCGGATACCTCTCCATCAATAAAAACTGTTTTAGCTTCAATATTTCCAGAAATTTTTCCAGTTTCAGTAATATGAACCAGATCCTGTGCCCTTATATCGCCTTCCAGCACTCCTTCAATCTGGATCATATAGGCAGCTTCAATAATTCCTTTTATGTATGTTTCAGGTGCAATTACATTTACACTGTCTGCTGATGATACAGTTTTTAATTCTTTCCCATTACTGTTAGAAAATATTCCCATTGAACACTCCTTTCTTTTTCAAATAATATATTAAATTGTTTCTCATTCCAGTCAATAAAATTTTTTGGATCTATTGGCGTACCATTATATCTTATTTCATAATGAAGATGCGGTCCCGTTGAACTTCCTGAATTTCCACCTTCTGCCAGAAGTTTTCCTTTTCCTACAATTTCTCCAGCCTGAACATGTAATTTGCTTAAATGTCCATAAAGTGTCTGAAATCCATACATATGGTCAACAATAACTGTATTCCCGTAGCCACCTCTTACTCCTGCAAAACTTACCCTTCCTATTGCAGGAGAAAATACTCCGTCACCAATGGCTACTCTCAAGTCTATTCCATGATGTTCTTTTTTTGCACCGCTTATCGGATGTACTCTTACTCCAAAAGGGCTTGTCACATAAAGCTCCCTTTTTAAAGGACTTCCACTTGGAATTATACTCAGCATAAGTTTTTTCTTATCATCAGGTAAATCATTAATATTTGCCAAAGTAAGATTTTTAAGGTCTTTTACTTCAGCCGCTTTTCTTTTCTGCTCTTCCTCATATTTTTTACCTAAATTTATGATGTCCTTATTTTTGCTGAGATATACTTGAAATTCCTTGTATTTGAAGGATAGGAAAACTATGACTAGTGACATTACTGTGAATATTGCAAATAAAAAAAAATTTATACTTTTTCTTTTTCTTTTTTTTCTGTTCTCACTTTCTTTGGTGTGAACTACCAATTCTTTAAGGTTTCTGTTTATTTTTTTCTTTTTTTCGTTTACAGATTTGCCCTTATCTCTTTTTTTCTGTAATTCCAAAAATTTTCTGTTGCTTCAAATTAGAAAAAAATCTTTATTTTTTTATTTTCATTTTTTTCCATAATTCAAATTTAACTAAACAGCTAACTCCTTTGCTAATTTATTTTTATTATACTACATTTCTTATTAATAATCCATATCTTTTTATATGAAAACATATATATTATTTTAAATTATTTAATAATTTTCATTTATCCTTTATTATCAATTACCCTAATAAAAAAACACTTGTTTTTAAGTTTGACTTTTAATGCTTTTTTGGTTATACTTATACTGTATATATTGCTTACACAAATTAATCAGGAGGTATAAAATGAATCAGAATTTATTGATTAACAATTTAATCAAAGTTGAAAACAAAAATCAGGAACTGTTAAAAAATATTCTGCTTGTACTAAGTGGAACTATATTTTTAGCTCTAATGTCTCAACTGTCTATTACATTACCATTTACGCCTGTACCTATAACAGGACAGACATTTGCAGTAATGTTTATTGGACTTGTTTACGGTAGAAAACTAGGTTCTTCCACTGTTCTTTCATACATTGCGGCAGGTTCTGCAGGACTTCCAGTTTTTGCTGGATTCTCAGGAGGATTAACATTCTTCACTCCATCAGGAGGATATATAATAGGATTCTTCTTTGCAGTACTTGTTTGTGGATATTTTGCAGACAAAGGATGGACAAAATCTCCAGTTAAGTTAATTTCTTTACTGATAGCGGCTCATGCTGTGCTGTATTTCTTTGGACTTTTACAGCTTAGTGTATTCCTTCCAAATAAAAACGTATTTGCAATAGGTTTATATCCTTTTATTGCTGGTGATGTTATTAAAATGATGATTCTTGCAGCACTATTACCTACAGCTTGGAAATTTTTTAAAAAATAATACTAGAAAATAGACAAAATGGGGTATCTCAAAAAAATTGAAGACTAATCTAAAAGAGACCATCTCAAAAAAATAATGCAAAAAGAGGCTGTCTCAAAAAGAAAATAAAAAAATAATGTAAAAAATGTACTGACCCCAAAAAGTTGGACAAATTAAATTAACTTGCCAATAAGGATTGACTTCTGTAAGAAGCAGGAGTTAATCCTTTTAATTTTTCCTTTATTCTTTTGTTATTGTAATAATATATGTAATCTTCTATTGCTTCTTTCAATTCATCTAATGTCCTGTACGCTGCTTCCTGTCCATAAAACATCTCTGATTTTAACAGACTAAAGAAACATTCCATTAATCCATTGTCTAAACTGTTTCCTTTTCTTGACATACTTTGCGTTATCTTCTTTTCTTTTAGCCTTTCCTGATATAAATTATGCTGATACTGCCAGCCTTGATCACTATGAAATATTAAATCCTCATAATTCTCATTTTCTTTAAATGCCAAATTTAACATATGATTTATCTGATCCAAGTTAGCATTTTTCGAAATATCATATGAAACTATATATCTTCCATAAGCATCCAATATTGGAGATAAGTATAACTTTTCCCCTCTTAGATTAAATTCTGTTACATCTGTAAACCATTTCTGATTTGGAGCTGCTGCTTCAAAATCTCTCTTGATATGGTTATCAGCTATCTTTCCTATTTGACCTTTGTATGAAGAATATTTTCTCTTTTTACGGATAATACTTTGCAGATTAAATTTTTTCATAAGTCTCTGTACTTTTTTTATGATTAATATTTATCCCTTGATTCTTTAATTCCAATGTTATTCTTCGATAACCATATCTTCCTTTATTTGCATAGTAAATTTCTTTGATTTTTTCAATGACATTTTTATTCTTCTTTGCTGATATAGTAGTAATATACTGATCTTGATATTCCGGCAATCTTTAGCAGCATTTTGAAAGGGTATTTAACTCTAAGTTCGGCTATTACTCTTACTTTTTCTTCTCTTTTAGCTCCCTTTCCTGAACTAGAGCTCTCAATTTTTTTAAGTATTCGTTCTCAGCTTTAAGATAAAGTATTTCATCTTCTAATTGTTTAATCTTATCCTTTTCAGATAGAACTTTCTCATTTTTTTTCTTGGGTTTAGTCATAGATTTAGGTTTCCTTCCTCTTTTCTTCTCTATAACATTATACCCGTTTTCTTTAAATTTTGAAAGCCAATTATGTAAAAGACCGGAAGAAGCTAAACCGACATCAATGGCGACAGAAGTAATAGATTCATTATTAACTAGAATTCTATTAATTATCTGTAACTTAAATTCTTTAGAATAGTGTTTATTTTCACCATTTCCTATAATATCATATCCATGTTTTTCTAATCAATCTGATTAAATAATGAAGAACAATCTTGTTAACATTAAAAGCTTTGGCTAACGAAGCAATAGTTTCACCGTTTTTATTTCTTTCATATATTTCAATTTTATCTTCTCTTGTTAATTTACTCATAAAAACTGCACCTCCAATCTTGTGTCCAAGATTTTGGGTGCAGTACAAAACTATATTTTTTTGAATTATTTAAAATTTTACAATGTAAAACAGGAAATAAATTTAGGAAAAGTCATCTGTTCGAGCCTTTAGGCGAGTTTTTTTGACTTTTCCTTAATAAATGACTGTTTTATATGAGTAAAATTTTAGCAAATGAAAAAAATATAGTTTTTATATATTATATTTAATTTTTACTATTTTGAGACAATCTCTTTTATATTTGTGACAGTCTCTTTTTTAATATTCTTCCCAATTTTTAGCCTTTTCAACAGCTTTATGCCATCCTTTAAAATATTTTTCACGCAGGCTTTCTTCAAGTTCTGAATGAAATTCCCTATTTAATTTCCAGTTTTTCTTTATATCTTCCCTATTTTCCCAAAATCCTGTTGCAAGGCCAGCAAGATATGCGGCTCCCAAAGCTGTCGTTTCTATAATTTCAGGTCTTAATACATTTTTATCTAGTATATCCGCCTGAAACTGCATTAAAAAATTATTTGCAGAAGCTCCACCATCCACCTTTAGAGATTTTATCTGAATCCCTGAATCTTCCTCCATTGCCTTTATCAAATCCTTCGACTGATAGGCAATCGATTCAAGTGCAGCCCTTATAATATGGTTTCTGTTAGCTCCTCTTGTAAGTCCTGTTATAGTCCCTCTGGCATACATATCCCAGTAAGGTGACCCTAGTCCTGTAAAAGCCGGAACAAGATAAACTCCACCATTATCCTCTACTTTCCCTGCAAAATATTCTGTGTCTGCAGCATCTGAAAACAGTTTCATTTCATCCCTTAGCCATTGAACTACAGCTCCTCCAACAAATATACTTCCTTCCAGTGCATATTCAATTTTTCCGTCTATTCCTATGGCAATTGTAGTCAGAAGACCATTATTTGATTTAATGAACCTGTCTCCTATATTCATTAACATAAAACAGCCTGTACCGTATGTATTTTTTATCTCTCCGCTGTTAAAACAGGCCTGACCAAACAATGCAGCCTGCTGATCTCCGGCAATTCCTGAAATAGGAACCTTCGTTCCTTCCTCTTCTCCCATTGTCACTCCCATTTTTGTTTCACCGTAAATTTCACTTGAATTTTTTACAGCTGGAAGCATGCCTTCAGGAATACCGAGTAAATCCAATATTTTTTTATCCCACTCCAAAGTTTATATTATACATCATTGTCCGTGAAGCGTTTGTATAGTCAGTCACATGTACCTTTCCGGCTGTTAATTTCCATACAAGCCATGTGTCAACTGTTCCAAATAACAGTTCACCTTTTTCAGCCTTTTCTCTTGCACCTTCAACATTGTCAAGTATCCATTTTATCTTAGTGGCAGAAAAATATGCATCTATTATGAGACCTGTATTTTCCTTTATATATTCTTCAAACCCTTTAGTTTTAAGTTCTTCACATATTTCAGCTGTTCTTCTGCACTGCCAGACAATTGCATTGTATACAGGTTCTCCTGTATTTTTGTCCCATACTATCGTTGTTTCCCTCTGATTTGTAATTCCTATAGCTGCAACATTTTTAAGGGAAATCCCTGATCTTGCAATAACTTCTGTAAGAACTGATCTCTGACTGGACCATATTTCTAACGGATTATGTTCCACCCATCCAGGTTTTGGATATATTTGAGAAAGTTCTTTCTGGGCAGTTGAAACAATATTCATATTTTTATCAAAAATAATAGCTCTCGAACTTGTTGTTCCCTGATCCAGTGCTATGATATATTTTTTATCTTTTATCATTTCTGCCTCCTGATATATTTATATATTGTTTAATATAACTTTATATTCATATTTATCCCCTCTGGCATAGGAAACTGTATATTCTATTATTTTACTTTTTTCATATGTCAACCGTTTTATAAGCATACATACCGCTTTATTTTTATATCCCAAATAATTTAAAATTTTTTTATTCTCTACAAGTACAGGTGAGAAAGATTCCATCGCTTTTTCAAAAGATACATTATACACTTCCCTAAATATTGAATACATCGGCTTTTCATTTAACATTTCAGCATCAAAGCCTTCAAATCTGTTTAAGGGAATAAATGTATCTTCATATATTGCAGGCACATTATCAATCAGTCTCAGCCTTTTTATGTGGAGTATATTTACTGATGATGGAATTTTAAAAATTTCTATCATTTCTTCATCTGCATTTATTATATCATATCCCAGAACTTTTGATGATGGTATCTTTCCTGTTTTTACAGTTTCTTCATAAAAACTGTAAAAATTTGTCAAATCCTGCTGAATAATTTTATTTGATACAAACGTTCCATTTCCATGTATTCTATATATGTAATTTTCTTCCTCCAGTTTTTTCAATGCCTGTCTAATTGTTTCCCTACTCACTTCAAAAATTTTAGCTAAATCTCTTTCAGGAGGCAGTCCTTCTCCTTCCTTTAGTTCTCCAGCACTAATCCTATTTTTAAAATGATCATATATCTGATAATACAAAGGTATTTTTGTTTTATTAACGTTCATATCCATTTACCTACATCCTTTTCTTAAAATTTGAAATTAATACTCAGTCAAATTACCTTTGGCAACAGTTCCTTTTACTTTATAGTCCTTATCAAAATATGTCAAATCAGCTATATATCCTTCTCTTATATATCCGTATCTATCATTTACAGATACTGCCTTTGCAGGATATGAAGTAGCCATTCTTAAAGCTTCTTCCAGAGATACATTTACATGTTCTACAAGATTTTTTACACCTTCACTCATTACTAATGCTGATCCTCCCAATGTTCCTGAAGGTGAAATACATTTACCATTTTCATATAACACACGATTTCCTTCAAACATGAACTCCTTCATATCTGTTGTTCCTGCCGGACTTACTGCATCTGTTACTAGATACAGTCTTTCCTTTAATATTTTCTTTGCTATTTCTACTGCAGGAAATTCCATGTGGAATCCGTCAACTATAATTCCACAGTTTGTAGTATCATTGTTGAAAAGGAATCCTATTACACCAGGTTTTCTCGATTCCAATGGACTCATTGCATTATATAAATGTGTTGCACAGTTAAAATACTCTTTCTTTTCCATACATTCTTCATAAGTGGCATTTGAATGTCCTATAGCTATGTTAATTCCTGCACTTTTCAAAGTTTTCAAATGCTTAACTTCAGCCTTTTCAGGTGCTATTGTTATTATTTTAGTTACTTCAGGTCCTGCATCTGCTATCTTTTGTACTATTTCATCAGAAAGCACCCTTATATATTCAGGACGGTGTATCCCCTTTTTTTCCACACTTATATAAGGTCCTTCAATATGAAGTCCTAGAACTCCTATTTCTTCCTTATCCCTGTTAGCTTTTATTAATTCAAGAGCCTTTTCTATTTTTTCGTCAGGAGATGTTATAAGTGTTGGTAAAAACGAAGTACATCCAAACTTTTTATTTGTTTCATTCATTATTTTAAGTGCTTCCATTGAAATATCATCATTGAAAAGCACCCCTCCGCAGCCATTTATCTGAAGATCAATAAACCCTGGAGACAATACCATTCCATTTATATCTATAACTTCATTTCCATTGATTTCATCCTGTGTAAGTTCACTGGCCTTCAATACTTTTTTTATTAATTTTCCCTCAGTAATCACTGCATTTTCTTCAATAAACTTTTCACCGTCGAAAATTTTTGCATTTTTTATAATCATTTTTCTAACCTCTCTATTGTTTATTTTTTAAATCCATTAATTTTTTTCTATACTCATCCAAGTCAAGATTTTCAGCTTCTATTTCCTTAAAATATCTGTATGTTTTAACTTTTATGTCTGAAACTGCTGTTTCATCAATTACGAGAAGTGCCCTTCTATGAAGCTGCAATGCAGAAACTGTCCACAGATGATTTACCCCACCTTCTATTGCATGATATACAGCTCTTGCTTTCTTATATCCCTCAGCGAGTATCATAATTTCTTTTGAATCCATCAGCGTTCCTACCCCAATAGTAAGTGCAAGTTTCGGAACCTTGTTTATATCATTGTCGAAAAATCTTGAATTTGCTAAAATCGTGTCATAAGTCAGTTCTTTATCTCTTGTTCTCGAAGCTAATGAAGATCCTGGCTCATTAAAAGCAATGTGACCATCTTCACCTATTCCACCTAAAAATAAGTCTATTCCACCAACAGCTTTTATTTTATCCTCGTATCTCTGACATTCTGCTTCAATATCTTCTGCAAGCCCGTCAAGTATATTTATATTTTCCGCTTTAATATCTATATGTTTAAAGAAATTTTCATGCATAAAATAGTGATAACTCTGTTCATGTTCAGGTGCCAGTCCTACATATTCATCCATATTAAATGTTATTACATTTTCAAATGAAATTACTCCTTCCTTATTAAGATTAATAAGCTCCTTATATGTTTCAACCGGTGTAGATCCTGTTGGTAGCCCCAATACAAAAGGTTTATCAGGTGTAGGATTAAACCTCAATATTTTTTTTGCTATCTGATAAGCACTCCATTTTCCTATTTCCTTTTTATCCTTTAAAATTATTACTCTCACTTTTTTCTACCTCCTGATTTTTATTATTTTTTTAAACAATTTAATGTTGGTTTAGGATGTTTTCCTATTACAAGTCTTCCATTTTCGACGTACTTTTCTTCCCTTCCAGTAAGACTTTCTATAAGATATCTTCTTAATTCCTGAATAATTTCCGAATATTCTTTTTCATTAATTAAATCTTTTCTCTCATCAGGATCCTTCTTCAGATTGAAAAGCTGTTCTTCTCCCGTCTGGGAATACCATATATATTTCCATTCCTTCGTAAGTATAAACTGTGTTGAATATTCTCCCATTTCATGTTCTCCATGGAGAAAATTATGGATTTTACCTTTACTGGCTATCTTTTGATTATCTAAACTTTCATTTTCAGTATCCATTAAATCTGCAAAAGATTTTCCGTCAGTTCTGTTTTCAATTTCTCCAGTTCCCAGTTCAACAAGAGTTGGCAATATATCCCTGATTTCAATAATTTCATCTATTGACTCTTTCTGTAAGATGTCCTTTTTCCCTTTTTCATAAACAATCAGAGGAATATGTATACTTCCCTGATAAGGATAAGCTTTCCTGAATAAATTATGTTCTCCCAGCTGATCTCCATGATCTGACATAAATACTATAACTGTATTTTCAAAAAGATCATGTTCTTCCAGTCCTATCAGAAGTCTTCCTATCTGATGATCTATGTGAGTTATAGAACCATAATATGCCGCTATCGCTCTTTTCAGCTCGTGTTCAGGAATAATACCTTTTTTAGCAATTATGGAATTTGTTTTTCTGAATATCCTGTTGCTTTCTCCCAGTTTCCCGATATTACTTCAGGAAATTTATCTGCCTGCTTCATATACATATTAAAGTAATATTCTGGTGGATCCAGCGGTGAATGCGGTCTCACAAAAGAAAGTTTTAAAAAGAAAGGCATTGTCATGTCCCTTTTTCTTAAAAATTCCAGTCCTTTAGTTACAACCCAGTTTGTAGGATGATACTTCTCCTCATATTGCCATGGTCTTGCCACCCATGAATTACAGTCAAGTCCCAAATCGGTAAGATCTACATCATTTCCTAATTTTTCCTGTACCCATTCCAGATAATCGTCTGTCTGTGAAAACTGTTCTCCATATTTCTTTTTAAATTTTCTATTTGAATGTAAATATCCGTCATGCAGATCTATATGATGAAAACCGCACAGTTTTCTCGCAGGATATACATGCATTTTTCCTACACACTTTGTATAATAACCCCTTTCTGAAAATACTGTTGCCAATGTTAAAGGATAATTCCATTCAACTTCATCTTCATAACCCACTCTGCCATGATTTTCCGCCTTAAGTCCTGTTATCAGGCTGGCTCTTGCAGGAAGACATGACGGAATAGTAGAATAAGCATTTGAAAAATTGTACCCTTCTGATGCCAGATAATTTAAATTTGGTGTTGAAATTATGTTATTTCCATTTATTCCCATACAGTCATATCTCATCTGATCCACTACAATCAGAATTACATTTTTTTTCTCTTTCATATTTATTTATCTCCTCTATTCTATTTATGATTTTTATTATATATCCATAATAGAACTATCAGTCCTGCCAAGCCTGCAAACATACGAAAGAGATAACTTAGAGTCTGCTCTTTCAGACCTGTTATAATTAATGCTACGAATATCAGAAACAATATAATATAGACACTTCTTCTTAAAACTGTATTCATTGCAGTTCCTCCCATATTATTTCTCCTGGATTTAATTTTATACTTTTTGAAGTACCTCTTTTATCATAAACTTCTGTAACCTGTTCTTCTGTAGAGTTATTTATATAGGCAATTTTATTTTTCTCAGGATATACATGCACTTCACAATGAATATTTGTACAGTTCCATTTATTAAATTCATTTTCCTTATGTGCCGCATAATGTAAAGCTCTCCATAGCAATCTTGTATTTTCATCACTGTAAGGTAATCCTGCTATATATATTCCCCTTCCTTTTCCAAAATCATGTGATGAAAGATGAATTTCACCATTAGAAAATTCAAGAATTTCAGTATTTTCATATAAAGCGTATATATTTTTCATACTTTCTCCAAAAAATATATCTTTTCTGTTTTCTGAATTCTTTCTTACATCCTCTGTTATGAAATGCTGTTCTTTTTCCTTTGTAATGTATTTATCAGTGGAAAGACTGAATCCTAGTTCCTTATCTACACCTAATATCTGTGCCAGCTGGAAAAATCTTCCTCCATGTTCATAAGCAGAAGGTTCTCCTATACCTATAAATCCACCTCCATTGTAAACCCATTTTCTAATTTTTGCAACTAGAGTTTCATTTTTCCAGATTTCTCCCCCAGAAAAAGCTGTTCCTGCATCTCCTGCGTTTATTATAACATCAAATTTATCAAGTATATCAGAGTGAATAACATCATTAAAACTTATAAATGACACATCTACCGCCATACCTGAAAGGGATTCCAGCACTCCAAGATAAGAATATATCTGCTTATAATGCAGGGCATGTGCCACCATATGAGTCTGCCATGTTCTCAGTTTTCCCCACGAATTTAATATTGCAACCTTCATTTTACAGTAGGGATTTCCACCCTTAACAATATCATATATTTCCCTGAATTCATCAGCTATCTTTTCTACACAATCTATAAATTTAGGAAACTTGTAAGCCAGACTCAGATATCCTCCATAACCTATACGGTCTACAGGATTTCTCAAAATAGCCCTTCTCGCAGTTATCCAGTTCTGTATTGTTTCAGGTAAAGGATCATTTCCTTCATAAAATGTATCAGGGAAAAAATAAGGTAGAAATCTTCCTTCGGTATATTTCACATGAGGAATATCAGCTATCATTCTAAGAGTCGCTCCTCCTCCCACAGAACCTGCAACTGCATCAAGTCCTATCTGCTTAAAATATTTTCCATAAGGTTCCGTACCTATCCAGTTATCTCCCAGAAACATCATTGCTTCTCTTCCGTCTTCATGAACTATATCTACAAGTTTTTTCGCTTCCTTTGCTACAAATTCCTGAATAAAATCTATATAATCAAGATACTGTTTTGTAGGAACTCTGAAAGCTGTATTATAATATCCCTTGTCTATAATGTCTTCTGCCCTTAGCCTGTATCCTCTCGATTCTGCAAATGCTTCCAATGCTGCAACGGAAACACTAGCTCCATAACCAAACCATTCAACAAATTTTTCTTTTCCAAGATTATTAAATACCAGTGTAAAATGATAAAAAAACGTTGTAAATCTTACTACGTCAGTATCAGGATTTTCTTTCAGCCATTTTTTCAGATAATCACTCATAAAAACATTTGAAGCAGGCTGTCTTACATCAAAAGGAATGTCATGAGGTTTGTCCCCCCAGTTATTTGTAATATGGTTATACATTTGAGTGGGATCCCAAATCATATAAGCTAAAAATGAAACTGTGTATTCATGAAAAGGTTTTACATTTTTTACATGAACACAATTCTTTTCCTTGTCCAGTTCCCATTCTGAGACAGGTACAATTTCATCTAATGTTCTGTCTATTACTTCCCAGTAAACTTTTTCATCATGTACATAGTCCGGTTTAATCTGTTCCAGGAAATACCCTTCCAGAAAATCTATATAAAGTTCATTTTTTTCCGCCATATTAAATTTTGACATTAGATAAAGCTGCTGACACTCTTCCATATGCTTTTCAGCAAATTCATTATGTGCTCTTGCAACAAAATAAGTTGTATATATCTTAGTGTCAAGTTTCTTTATTTCATCATCAAGTTTTGTTCCATCACTATCACGTATGGCATCTGCTCCCCACTTTTCCATAATTTCTTTTATTTCATCAAAAAAATTACTTTCTCCAGGTAATGTGAATCTTCCTTTTCTTTTCATTTCATTCCTCCTGTATTTTTCTTACTATTCTTTTGAGCCTCCTAAAGTCATCCCTTGAGTCAATTTATGCTGTACTAGAATATAAAGAACTAGTGTAGGTAGCATTACAATTACCATTCCTGCATAAAGAACCCCATATTGTGCCGCACCTTTACTTGCCGCCATCAGGCTCATTAAACCGACAGGTAAAGTCTTCTTAGGCCCTGGAAGCAATGTCAAAGCTATAATATATTCATTCCAAAATGCCAAAAAATTAAATAAAATGACAGTAATTATACTTGGTCTTGCCATGGGAGCCATTACTTTTACCATAGTTGTAAAATAATCTGCACCATCAATAGCTGCAGCTTCCTCAAATGTAGACGGTAAAGACTGAAAAAAGTTTGACAACAAATAAATTGTAAATGGAAGTGCCGTCGTCATATAAATAATGGCAAGTACGAATAAATTATCTAGAAAAAAACTTTTTTCTATAATTTTTGACTGCCTCAATATTTTATCTCCACCTAATAACATTAAAAATATAGGAATTACAATATAGTTTACATTTATGAATAATCCTGCTTTCATAAATGAATTCCAAAATTTCTTCCCTCTAAACTCAAATCTTGCTAATACATATGAAGCCGGTAAAGCCACTATAATAAGCAGAATTAGTGCAAGAGATGTCACAAATACTGAATTAAAGAGGCTTTCTCCCATTTTTGCCTTCTGAAATGCATCTACAAAGTTTTGAATATAAAATCCTTTAGGTAACTTCCAAGGACTTCCTACAAATTCTGAATTTTCTTTTAACGAAGCAATAAAAACCCAGGAAACTGGAACAATTATTGAAATTGCAAATGTTATTAACGCAGTATAAACAAATATTTTATATAACCTATTATCACTTTTACTTTTGCTTTCCATGTCGCCCTCCTAGTATTCTAATATTTCACGATTTGTTACTGCACTTATTATACCCGATAAAGCAAAAGAGAAAAGAAATACCATAACACCTATTGCCATTCCGTATCCATAACTCTGATTTGTATAAGCCTGTTTGTACATATAACTTAAAAAGACTTCAGTTGCTCCGTCAGGTCCTCCATCTGTTAAGGGAACTACAAGCAAAAAACTCAAATTAATTGTGCTTATTATGAAAAAAGACAATGTTGCCCTTATATTAAGCCATACAAGTGGTAAAGTTATAGTAAAGAATTTATTTATTTTCCCTGCCCCATCAAGTTCCGCAGCTTCATAAAGGCTATCCGGTATATTAGCCATTCCAGCCATATACATTACCATATAATAACCTACTGCCTGCCATATCAAAGCCATGGCAATTGAATAGATGACTATGTTCTGATCCCCAAGCCACCCTGCTTTTGGTCCTTTCAATCCAACTATATGCAACATACTGTCAACCAATCCTCTTCCCGGATCATATATTGCTGAAAAAATACCTGAAACAACTACTATGGATAATATATTTGGAATATAAAAAATTATTCTAAAAAAATTACTTCCTCTTATTTTTTCAGTTGTAAGAATTGCAGCAAAAAACACTGCTAAAATAAGAGTTACAATTGTAACAACAACAATCAGAAGTATAGTATTCTGAAAAGATCTGATAAATGCCTTGTCCTGAAAAAGACTTATAAAGTTATCAAACCCTACAAATTTCTCCTTTTTAGATAATGCACTCGTTTTTAAAAAAAGCGACATTCTGAATACCTGAAAAGTTGGAATAATTCTAAATAAAATATATAAAAATCATAGCAGGTGCCAGTGAAAAAAATATAAATAAACTTTTTGAATATTTTTTTTACTTTTCATAATTTTCCCACCTTAAAATTTTTTTATTAAAAAGCTGTCTGCAAAAAAAGAATTGAAAAAAATAGCTTAAAAAAATTATATCCACTTTGTGTTTAATACATATTTTTCCTTTTTGAAACAGCTTATTGATTTTTAGATTGGAAAAAGGCTGTTTTAAAATTAAGAACTATTGTTATTCCTTCTAATTTTTTTAAACAGCCATTTTTCATCTACAATATTTTATATTAATTCATTAAGTTAACTCTCAGTTTTTCCATCATTTCATTAACTTCCTTTTGCCATTGTTCAGGCGTTTTTGTACCGTTAACAACAGAATTGAAAGTTCCATACAATGTTCCTTTAAAATCAATACCTTCAACAGGTTTTGTAGTCGCAAATCCACCAACAAGTGCTTTTGCTCCATTTTTATAGATATCATAGAATATTCTGTTTTCTTCACTCAATTTGTCATATGGATAATTGCTTATAGGTTGTACTGCATTATATTTTGCAAAAATTTCTGCTGCTTTGTCAGAATACAGAAAAGCTATAAATTCTTGTGCTTCTTTTACATTTTTAGCCGCTTTTGGAACCCATATCTGTTCAAAATAGCTTAATGCATATTTGTCTCCACCTTGTGCAAATGCAGGATAAGGTGCCATTCCCCATTTAAAATCTTTAGGTGTTGTTTCAGCCATTTCTCCTACTATCCAGCTTCCATTAGGCATAAATAACGCTTTATCATCAAGTACAAGCTGCTGATTCTTTTTAAATCCTTCATTAGTAGCATTTGCAACAGTTGTAGGCTCTACATATTTAGCAATTTTTCCAAGTGTAGCAAAAACTTCTGTCATTTCAGGAGAATTCCATATTCCCTCTTTAAAGTTCATTGTATCTTTAAACAGCTGTTCTCCACCTTTTCCAGCTATAACTGAAGGTAAGAATGAATCCAGATATCCTGTTGTCGGATATGTAAATAATGAAATTTTCTTTTCCTTAGCTTTTTCAGCTAATGCAAACATTTCATCCCATGTTGCAGGAACCTGCCATCCATTTTTTTCAAACAGCGCCTTATTATAGAACAATCCTGTAGGACTATAGAACATAGGCATTAAATATACTTTACCATCTGAATATGGATTTGTAATTGTATTTCCTGTAAATCCATCCAATAATTTTTCTTTTACAGTTTTTTCTTCTCCTGGAACTTTCATGTCCATTACAGAAGTTAAATCTGCAAGTTCTTTTTCCTTGACAAAGTTTTCAGGAATTCCGTCTTTTCTTCCTGTTGCAAGCATAATTACATCAGGATAGTCTTCTGCCTGAAATTTTGCCGGAAGACTTGCTTCGATGTCCTTAGCCTGTGTAAGCTCAATTTTTACATTTGGATTTACTTTTTTGTATTCCTCAATTATTTCAGGCCACATTTTATCTCCATAACCTGATTCAAGAGCCGACATTTTTAATACAACTTCTTTTCCTCCTGAAGATGCTTCCTCTTTTTTTTCTTCTTTCTTCTCACCACATGCCATTAAAACGATTATACTCACTAATGACAGTAACAACAATTTGATTTTCATTGTTTTCCTCCTAATAATGAAATTTTTTTTCATTCTATATTTAAATTATAACTTATTTTTTTCAAAAAAACAAGAGGTAAAATAAGAATGATATTAATTTTTTAAAATTTTAATATTTATTTTCACTCATGCACATCTTTATTTTTTCTATTACTACCTTTTTCATTTCTTCCTTAGCTTTTGCCATATATTTTCTAGGGTCATTTGCTTCAGGATGTTCTATGAGATATTTTCTGAGCTCATCTGAAAATGGTATTTTTAATTCTGTTGCTATATTTACTTTTGTTATTCCCAAACTGATACATCTTCTTACGTCATCAAAACTGACTCCTGAAGCCCCGTGCAACACTAACGGTACTGATACTTTGCTTCTTATTTCTGCAAGTCTTTCAAAATCCAGTTTTGGTTCACTTTTATATAAACCATGTGCTGTTCCTATTGCAACTGCCAATGAATCTATTCCTGTTCTTTCCACATATTCAACTGCCGCATCAGGATTTGTATAGAAAGAGTCCTTTTCATCGACTACAAGATCATCCTCCTGTCCACCAAGTCTTCCTAACTCCGCTTCAACTGTTGCATCAAATCTGTGAGCGTATTCCACCACTTTTTTTACCAGTTCTATATTTTCCTCAAAAGGATGATGGGAAGCATCTATCATAACTGATTTTGTTCCCAGATCCACAGATTCTTTTATACTTTCAAATGTTTCATGATGATCCAGATGTATTGCAATCGGAATATTATATCTCTTTGAAGCTGTTTCCACTATAGCCTGTAAATAATCCCTCCCTCCATATTCAAAGGTTCCCGGTGTTCCTGCCAGTATGACAGGAGACCTCATTTCTGCAGCTCCTTCGACAATTGTCTGAATAGTTTCCAAATTGTGAAAATTAAATGCCGGAACTGCAAATTTTTCTTTCTGTGCCCTTAAAAGCATTTCTCTAGTACTTACTATCATCACTTTTAATTATAGACAAAATTACACTGCATAATTTGTCAATAATACCTCCTATCCTAATATGTTTTTATTATTTAAATGTATATTTATTTTAAAATCTATGAACCTTAAATTTTTTAACCACTCTATTTACTTCTCCACTTGGAAAAGGATTATCTGTCGTATTTCCCAAGTACTGTGATTTAAAGAAAGCATATGTCTGACCATAAATTAAGTAAATGAATAAGCTTGCAAGTTCTCTATTTTTAATTTTTCCCCTGTCTGATTCATCAGGTTTAATAACTTTATAGGTACTTTCTTCTATTGAATTATTATTGCTGATATTATAGGCTATCAATTTATCGGCTGACTTATCCTCCGACATTTCTTCCAGCAGCCCTTCATCGTATTTCATTGCATATTCATCCTGATTTACCAGCTCAAAAACTATTGTCTCTTCATTTACAATGGCTTTCGGTCCATGCCTGAATCCTAATGTTGTATTGTTTACAGAAACTACTTTTCCTGCACTAAGTTCCATAATTTTCAACGACAGTTCTTCTGCCAGTCCCTTCAAAATTCCACTTCCTAATACTACAATTCTTTTATGGTCTTCTTCTGCCAGTTTTTTTATTTCAGTATATTTCTCATTAAGTTCCTTTTCTGCTATAGAAATTATTTTTTCCATTTCGTTAATTACTTCACCATTATTTTTACTGAATGATAATATTCCTGCCAGCAGCATACAGCTGAAACTGTTTATCATTGCAAATCCTTTATCATTTGATTTTTCAGGCATTAGAAGAAGAAATATTTTTTCATTTCCTTCCGCCCTTTTTGCAAGAGCACCGTCCTTATTACATGTGATAAATAAATGATAGACTTCATCTATAATTTTATCCGCTATATCTATAACTCCTGCACTTTCCGGTGAATCTCCCGATCTGGCAAAAGATACAACTAATGTCTTCTTATTTTTTTTCATATAACTTAAAGGATTATTCAGAATATCTGTAGTTGCAATTGATTTAAATTCACCTGTTTCATTTTTATTAAGTAACGGCTCTAATATATTTCCTACATATTCAGATGTTCCTGCTCCTGTAAAAATAATTCTGTATTCTTCATTTAACCCTATTTTGCTAAAAAAATCCGATAACTTTTTTTCCGAATCTTTAAATATAGTCAATGTTTCCTTCCATAATTCCGGCTGCTGCAATATCTCTTTTTGCTGTGTTAAATGACTTCTTTTTCCTCTAATGTTTCCTTATCTATTCCAAAAAAATTTTTTTCATATCCTTCCTCTTTTCAATTTTTCATATTGGTACATACCATTTTTTTATATTATAATTATAATATGATTTTTTTATTTTGTCAATAACCTTTTTTTAAAAAAATTTTTATATTAATTTGTAAATAAAAAAACACATACAATCATTTAATCTTTTGATTATATGTGCTTTTTTATTTATACCATCCAATTTAATTTCCTATTATTAGTGCTGCTGCACCTTTTATTCCTGCACTTTCTTTTAATTCACTATATGTAAATTTCAAATTCTCAAGAGTCATCTGTAGGGCATATTCAGGTAAATATTTTTTTATTCCCTCCAGCATTATATTCCCGGCTTTTGAAACTCCTCCACCAAATATAATTATTTCAGGATTGACAATATTAAGCAGAGTTCCTATTCCATGAGCCAGATTTTCACAAAATTCATCAACTATTCTTAATGCCACTTTATCTCCTTTTTCAGCCTCCTGAAATATATGGTAGGATTCCAGATTATCTAAATTATTATTTACCACTTCATACAGGGAACTCTCTCCATTATTTTCAAGAATTATTTTTGCTTCTCTCACTATACCTGTAGCAGAACAGTATGTTTCCAGGCAGCCTTCCAATCCGCATCCGCATTTGTGTCCTTTTCTCTTTATAACAATATGCCCAAATTCCCCTGCCGCTCCAGCCGCACCTGAGAGAATTTTTCCATCAATTATTATTCCTGCTGCAATACCTGTCCCTATGGCAATGGTAATACTGTTTTTATACCCTTTTCCTGCTCCATACAGCTGCTCTCCTAAAGCTATAACTTTTACATCATTACCTATTTTTACTTTCTTTCCTGTTATTTCAGAAAATATCTTCTTAGCAGGAAAATCATTTCCCCATGAAAAATTTGCCGCTATCTTTACAGTTGACTCATCCACAACAGGACCAGGTATTCCCACTCCTATACCTTCTATTTCTTCCGGTTTAACTTCTATTACCTCAGATATTTTTTTTATAGTTTCCCAAATCCTCTTAATAGTAGTTTCAGCACCTTTTTCTGAATCAGTTTTTATACTTTCCTGTACTAAAATATCTGCATTTTCATTTAAAATACCAATTTTTGTATTAGTTCCGCCAACGTCAACCCCGGCAAAATATCTCATTTACTATTCCTCCTAAGAAAACTTTCAAAATATAAATTATAACCTTAAAATGCCCAGTTTCCTTTTCTAAATACAGGCTCCCTAGTTCCATCTTCATTTATTCCGTCTATATCCATTTCAGCATCCCCAATCATAAAGTCCACATGAGAAATTGAGCTGTTTACATGTGCCTTGTCAAGCTCTTCTTCACTCATATTTGAACCATTTACAACATTTGTAGGATACGCTGCTCCTAAAGCCAGATGGTTTGCAGCATTTTCATCAAATAAAGTTTCATAATAAAGCAGCCCTGAATTTGATATTGGTGAATCATTTGGAACAAGTGCAACTTCTCCTATTCTTCCTGATCCTTCATCTGTTTCAATCAGCTGTTTTAATATATCGTAACCTTTTTCTGCTTCAAAATCTACAACTTTTCCGTCTTTAAAAGTAAGTTTGAACCCATCAATTATATTTCCCTGATAAGACAGAGGCTTTTTATTGGAAACATATCCGTCCACTCTGTATTTATCTCCTGCAGTAAATATTTCCTCTGTCGGCATGTTAGGCATAAAATCTGCACCTTTTTCATTTTTACTTCCTGCAGCTATCCATACGTGATTTTCAGGAAGACCTACAACAAGGTCTGTCCCTTCCGCCTTGTAGTGAAGTGCCTTATAGGCTTTCTTATTAAGGTAATCTGCCTTTTCAGTTAATCTTCTGCTATGTTCCTTCCATGCTGCCACCGGATCTTTTTCATTAACTCTTATTGTTTCCAGTATTGCATCAAGAAGTTTTGCCTGTGCTTTTTCAACATCGCTTTCTTCAGGGAATACAAGTTTTGCCCATTCAGGTGAAGGATAACTTACAATAGTCCATGAATTTATGTCATTCATTACACGTGAACGGTAATATTTCAAAGCTTCTCCTCTATTTTTAGCATATGCTCCAAGTTTTTCCGCATCAATTCCTGAAAATAATTCAGGAGAACTGCTTAAAATATGGATAAAAACTACATTATTATCTAAATAATCATTCATTTCATCTACAGTCCATTTCGGAATAGTTGAATATTCTTCAGTTGACTGGTATTCTGCATGCATACGTCTTAATTTATCATCAGCAAGTTTTACATTTACATTACTTGCTCCCGCTTTATATGCCTTTTCTGTTACTTTATAAACAAGTGGCAATGAATCTGTTGTACAGTTTATCCAGACTTTCTGCCCCTTCTGAACATTCGCTCCTATTTTTATAATTACTTCAGCAAATTTATCCAGTTTTTCTTCAAAATTTTCTACATATTTCATTTGTTTTCCTACCTCTCCTGTTTTATTATAAAAATAGTATAGCACAAATTATAAAAGATTTACATCTATTTTAAATACTACTTTTTTTGCAGGTTCAGATTTTTCAACCTGTAATCCCGGCATGTGTACATCTTCAGGATAGAATACAAGTACATCTCCTGCCTTTAATAGTACTCTGAATAGTTCAGGACCTTCATGTTTAAGAAAGTCATTTTCTATAATTCTTTCTGTTTCTTTAAGATTATGAATATTATTAAATGCAATATATTCCTGTCCTTCAAGCATTATCTGAACATCAAGGTATTTAAGATGGCTTTCCCATCCTCCCTGTTCTTCTGGTTTAGTATTATAATGATCTATATTCATTTTTATTTCTGTTCCTGGAATCTCGTATTTCCCAGGTTCATATGACTTCAAATCATTTTCTTTTGTAAATTTTATACATTCATATATTTTTTTTGCAAGACTTTTATTTTGTAAATCATCATTTAAATTTGTAAAAATCATATTTTTTTCCTCTCTCTGTATCCATTTCTCATGCTATACAATATATTTAAATTTTATTATTTCATTCCATTGACAAATCTCTGGGCAATTTCAAGAGGTCTTGTTATTGCACCACCTACTACTACTGCATAAGCTCCTAATTCAAGCATTTTTTTAGCCTGCTTAGGTTCATGTATTTTCCCTTCAGCTATTACAGGGATAGATAAATTTTTTACTAATTTTTCCACAAGAGCGAAATCAGGTCCATCAGATTTTTCACTGTATGGAGTATATCCGCTAAGAGTTGTTCCTACAAAGTCAACTCCTGCCTTTTCGGCATTTACTCCTTCTTCAAATGTTGAAATATCTGCCATAAGTAAAATTTCCGGATATTTTTCCTTTATCTGCTTAATAAATTCATTTATTGTTTTGCCGTCCACTCTTTCCCTTAAAGTACAGTCTAGAGCCACTATATCTGCTCCTGCTTCCATAAGTTCATCTATTTCCTTCATGGTAACAGTTATATGCTGTGGAAATCCTTCGTATACTTTTTTTATAAGTCCTATTACAGGTAAATTAACCTTTTCCTTTATTCCTTTTACATCAAGCACACCATTTGTTCTTATTCCTGCTGCTCCCGCCTGTTCGGCAGCTAAAGCCATAAGTGGCATAAAACTTCCATTTTCTATATACAGAGGTTCTCCAGGTAATGCCTGGCAGGAAACTATCAATTTCCCTTTTATTTTTTTCAGTATTTCTTCTTTGTTCATTTCTATCCCCTTCACCTAGTAGTTTTTATTTCCTATTTAACCCCGCTATTTTTCCTTACTACAGCTTCTGCCGTATTATGTTTCATCTTCAGTGATTCATCTTTATTCTGGAGTGCATATCCTGTACACAGCACATCTATTATATATAACTGGGACATTTTTGCAATCAGTGATCCACCATCAATAAGAGTTTCCCTTCCGGCAGTCAGAAGAACATGGTTTGCCATCTGTGCCGCAGCTGATAAAATATGATTTGTAATTACTATTATTTTACTTTTATTCTTTTTAGCCACTGTTAATGTTTCCAAAATATCAGGTGTCTCTCCTGAAAGAGTTACTGCTATTACTACATCATTTTTCCCTGTAACTGCGGCACTCATTACCTGAAAATGGGTATCTGTATATAACAGTGCTATTTTTCCAAATCTTAGAAGCTTATTCTGAAGCTCCTGTACAGCCAATCCCGAAGATCCTACTCCGTACAGAAACAGTCTTTCTGCCTTTGCAATCAGATTTATTGATTTATCAAGCTGTTTCCTGTCAATAAGCAGCTTCGTATTTGCAATTGTATTGTTTATATTTGCCTCGATATTGTCTATGTAATCTTCATAAGTAGTTTCAATCATAGGAAAATCTTCCTTGGCAATATTTATTTTTAAATCCTGAAATCCATTAAATCCTATCTTTTTTACAAATCTTACTATGGTTGCTTCACCTACGTTGATTTTTCTTCCTATTTCCTGAAGTGACTGATAACTTATTTTCCCCTTTTCTTCAAGTATATAGTCAGCCACCTTCTTTTCCTGTTTGCTCAAAGAGGGATAAAATGACTCTATAATATTAATATATTTCATATAGTGTCCTCCTTCATAAATTTAGTTATATCCCTGTTTTCCTCAAATTATTCATTTTATAAATGGAACATGAGGGCATGACAATAAGCCCCCATTAACCATTTATTCTTATTTTACCTTTTCAATAAGATCTTCTATTGTCTTATTTAATTTTTGAAGTTTTTCTTTTACTGCTTCATCAGTTATAGGAAGCATAGGCAATCTTGGAACTCCTGTTTCAACCCCTCTTAAATGGAGGATATACTTACACGCTCCATACAATGATCCTACAGAAAGTAGACCTTTTATAATTTCATTTACTTCATTTTGTAATTCTCTTGCTTTATCAATTTCCTGGTTATTCATGTATTCGTTAAGTTTCATAAACAGTTCAGGCATAACTCCATATGTTCCACCAATTCCAGCATCTGCTCCTATAGCTCTTCCTGCTACAAACTGTTCATCCGGACCGTTGAATACTAGGAAGTCTTTTCCTCCCACTGCTTTAAACTGCTGTAATTCAAATGTGCTTTCTGATGAACATTTTATACCTATTACTTTTTCCTGTTTTGCCATTTCCTCAAATAAACTTATTGGCAAGTTAAATCCTGTTGTCTGTGGAATATGATATATTATGAACGGTAAATCTGTACTGTCTATCATTGCCTGCCAGTGTGCCTTTACTGATGCAGGTGATAATCTATAATATACTGCAGGTATTGATGATACTGCATCTGCTCCCATTTTTGCCGCATGCTGTGCCAATCTTACACTTTCAGGTGTAGAATTTGCTCCAACATGAACAATAATTGTAAGTTCTTTTCCCACTTCTTCCATTACAGCTTCAACTACCTGTTTTCTTTCTTCTTCACTCTGAAGGACACCTTCTCCGGAACTTCCTCCAACATACAGTCCTTTTACTTTTTTATCTGCATAGTATCTTGCAAGTTTTTTTACTCTTTCCTTGTCTACATTTCCATTGTCATCATAGGCTGAATACATTGCCATAAAAATTCCTTTAAATTTTTCCAGATCTACTCTCATAATTCTGTCCTTTCATTTATTAGTCTATATTTAGTTTTATTTTTTATATTATCATATATTTTTTATTTTATCCATTTTTATTTAAAAAATTATACAATGCACCGAGAAGTCCTGCCTGATTTCCCTGCTGTGCCAGTTCTATACGGGTTTTTCTGAACATATCGCTTATCATGCCGTCATTTACTTCTTTTCTTATTTTTTCTTCAAGATACTCCTTCTGAGCCGTTATTCCTCCTCCGATAACAATAACTTCAGGATTAAGAAGATACATTATATTTCTTATTCCCGCAGAAAGATTTGATATTATTTCATTTATTGCCGCTATACAGATTTCATCTCCTTTTTTTGCAAGCTCAAATATATCAACTCCTGTTATTGCATCAGTTATTCCTTCTTTTTCTCTTTTTTCCTTCTGAACCTTTTCCACAAGATACTTGCTCGAAGCTATATTCTGAATGTGGTTTCCATTTACATCCATATATCCTATTTCTCCTGCAGTATATCCAATTCCATTCAGAAGTTTCCCATCTAAAATTACGGAACCACCTATTCCTGTTCCTATTGTCAGGCATACCATGGATTTAGAACCTTTTCCGGCACCTCTCCAGTATTCTCCAAGTCCTGCGCAATTTACATCATTTTCAACCTCGCATGGAAGTGAGAATTCCTTTTCCAGTTCCTTTTTTATTTCGGTTCCTGTATATTTTGGAATCGTAGGACCTGCAAAAGCTATTTTTCCTTTTTCAGGGTTAACTACACCTGCGGTTGATACACAAATTCCTTTTATTTCATATCTTTTATATTCATCAAGAATACTTCTCACAAGCTTTTTCACATCTGAAAGTATAAAATTTTCTTTTTCAGTAACTTTAGTCGGAACTGTTCCATCTATGAATATTTCTCCCGTTTCACTTAGAACACCATATTTTATTGAAGTTCCTCCTATATCTACGCAGATATAATACATCATTTCACTTCCAATCTCTTTTTCAACTTTCTTATGATAAAAATTATAAAATTATACATTACACTTGCAAATACCACCGGCATATAATTAAAATACATTGCATATCCCATATTAGGAAGGCCTAGTTTAAAGCCTACTAAAAGAATCATAACACTGACTGCATTAACTATAAGTGGCGGAATATAAAGTTTTGTAAACACTCTATTTAAGAGGGAGGTTACTATTACAGAACCTGCCATAAACAAAATTCCGTAATAAAACCATCCTATCATCATTACCTTAATATTTTCCAGCATGATTCTATCCTTTCACTGCTCCCATTGTTACACCTTGAGTAAAGTAATTCTGGAACATCAGGAATACTAATATCATAGGTAGTGAAGCCAGTAATGCCCCTGCCATAAGCAGTCCATAGTTCAATGAAAATTCAGCACTCTGAGCCATTGCCGCAACTCCTAAAGGTAAAGTTTTCATTGCTTCACTATTTGTAAATATCAACTGTGAAAAATAATCATTCCAGCTGGCAATAAATGTGAAAATTGCCAATGCACCTATACCAGGTTTTATAATAGGAAGTACTATGCTTATGAATGTTTTCAGTTCATTACATCCATCTATTCTTGCTGACTCCAGAAGTTCATTCGGAACAGAATGTGAAAACTGTTTCATCAGAAATACTCCAAAAGGCCATCCAACAGCTGGCAATACAAGAGCTTTGTAACTATCTATCCATCCCAGTTCTGTAATAAATTTTAAAAGCGGTATAAGTATAACCTGTTTTGGCAGTGCCATTGCCGCAACAAATACTATAAATATAATTCCTGCACCTGGAAATTTTTTCTTTGCCAGAGCATAACCTGCCAGTGATGCTGTAGTACACACTAATATAGTTGTTGAAAGAGCTATTATCACTGAGTTAAGGAACCATCTTAAAGTTAATGGTACTAACAGTTTGTCAAAGTTTTCCAATGTAGGTTTTAACGGGAACCATTCAGGCGGTATGCTTATTGCAACTTCCTGTATTTTAAATGCCCCTGTCGCAATCCAGTAAAAAGGAAATATAAAAAATATTGTCAATATTATTAATATAGTCATTGAAACAATTGAAAACACCGATATCTTTTTCTTATTTTTCATTTTTCCTCCTCCTAGTCTATGTCTTTCGATAAAAATTTAAACTGTAATATTGAAATTATTCCGATTATTATTGCAAGGATAATTCCCATTGCCGATGATACTCCAAATCTTCCTTCTGATATCGCAGTCTGATAAACAAGATACATTACAGTGGAAGTTGTGTAGTTTGGTCCCCCATGAGTAAGAAGCTGTATCAGTGCGAAAATCTGGAAACTGTTTATTGTTGTAACAACTACTATATATAGCGTTGTAGGCATTATTAGAGGCCATGTTACATTTTTAAATGCCTGCCACTTATTTGCACCATCTATTTCAGAAGCTTCTATAAGATCCTTTGGTACATTTCCTAAAGCTGCAACATACAATATAATTGGCTGTCCTACACTTGTAGTTATAAGAATTGCTATAATTGCAAATATTGCTGTTTTAGGATTCCCAAGCCAGTCAACAGGGCCTGATATAACATGCATTTTCTGGAAAACATAATTTAATATCCCAAATTTTGGATGGTAAATCCAGTTCCATACAACTGTTATGGAAACTACTGAAGATATTGCCGGGATATAGAAAATTCCTCTAAAAAATGATCTTACAACAGCATTTTTCTCATATATGACATATGCTACAAATATTGAAAATACAACCACTATCGGTAATGCAACAAATGTTATGAACACTGTATTCCATGCAGATTTTAGAAATATATCATTTTGAAATAAATTTATATAATGTTTAAAACCTACAAAACTTATATGACGTCCCCTGAATCTGTAGAGGGACAGATGTATACCCTTTAACATGGGATATAAAACAAAACTTAAAAAAAAGACCATTACAGGCAATATGAACAAGTATGCGCTGTAATCTACTTTTTTCCAGTTCCATTTATACTTATCAATGGCTTTTTCCTTCATAGCCGTTTTCCTCCATCTCTTTCTCAATCTTTCAAAATCCATCTAATTTTTCATATTTTCTAAAATACTTCAATTGAAATGAGGGCTTTTAACAGCCCTCATCTTTCCATTTCAATTTCTTCAAATATGTTATTGTTATTTCAAAAATATTCTTTTATTTAAAATGAAGTCTGAAAATAAATTTCTATTTAATTATTTAGCATCCTGTATTGTTTTGTTTGCATCAGTAACAAATTTATCTAATCCTTCTTTAGGTTGAACTTGTCCGTTAAGAATAGATTGAACCATGTTAAACCATAATGGTCTCATTTGGATAAATCCGTCTATTGTGTTGTAGTATGGTCCATAGAATCCTACTAATGATTCAAGATATTTTATTTCAGCATCATCACCATATAATCCTGTTTTTCCTGTAGGTGAGAAGTTATTTGTTGCTTTTAATGATCTTTCTCCCCATACTGGGTCATTAACTATGAAATCTACAAATTTTTGTGCCGCTGCAACTTTTGCCGGGTCACCGTTATCAAATACTGCCGCACCTGCAAGAAGGAATTCAAATTTAGCTTGTCCTGATTCGTTAGGGAATGGTAAGTATATTGGTTCTACGTCACCTTTTTCAATAGCTTCCTTATCTTGCCCTTTTAATCCTGGTGAATAAAGTATTGTCATTACAGATTTTCCAGTTCTGAATGCTTCAAGCGCATCTTTTGCTTCAGCTGAAACACCTTTTCCTAATAATCCTTCGTCATATGCTTTTTTAATCCAAGTTAAGCTTTTTACACCATTTTCATCGTTAATTGTATATTTTGTTATTCCTTCGTCAGTTATCCATGAATTATAAAGGTTTGAAACAAATGCTCTTGGTCCTTGGTCTCCTGCCTGACTCTTTGTATAGAATAATACAGGGTCGATAGAAGGATCTTTAGCTTTTGCCGCTTTTAAGAATTTTTCGAATTCTTCTACTGTCCAGTTTCTTCCTGGTTTGTTTAAAGGTAATAAATCAGTTATTCCCATTTTGTCAGTAAGTTTTTTGTTAACTGCCATTACAAATGGAGCAGTTCCTAATGGATATAAGTAAACTTTATTATCAAAACTACTTGCTGATAGTATTTCTTTTGAATATTTTGAAGTATCTATATCATTGAATGGTGCGAGAACTCCATTTTTTGCCCATGCAATAATTCTTCCTGGTGCATCTATTACTACGTCAGGGTTTGATTTTGCCTGAATAGCTGTTTCTATTTTAGCAGGTCCATCAGTAAACTCAATTTTTTGATATTCAACCTTGATGTTTGGGTTTTTTTCCTCAAATGCTTTAATTAATGCCTGATCGTATTCTTCAGGTGTTTTGAATTCACTATCGGAGGTAAAGTTTGGGAAAGACCAGTATTTTATTGTAACCTTTTGATTAGGATCCAATTTTGCCGCTTCTTTCTTCTCTCCTCCTCCACCACATGCTGTCAAACCGAAAGCTAGTAATGTTCCGATTAAAATTTTTTTCATAATTTTTTTACTCATTGCAATACCTCCAAAAAATTTTTATAATTATTCTCCGTTTTATGTTTAATATATTATACCCTATTTTTTTCGTTTTTGTAAATACATTTTTTTGAAAAAAATCGTTTTTTTATTTTTTTGAAAAAATTCATAATATAAAAAAATAAAAAAATAAGGTTTCCTTATAAATACTATATTATATGGAACCTTATTTAAAAAAATTTATTAATTATTTTTTTATTATATATTACGAGTGTTTTTCCTAATTTTTTTTGAAAAACCTTTATTATAAATATTTATTTACCTTCTGAATAATTTCATCCTTTGTCATAAACCCTGTCAATCTATCTTCCAGTTTACCATTTTTAAACACAATTATTGTAGGAACACTTCTTATTTCATATTCCACTGCAAGATCACCTGACTGATCCACATCCACTTTGATTACTTTATAATCTGTTGTTTTTGCCACTTCTTCCAGAACCGGTTTCAGCATCTGACATGGACCGCACCATATAGCTGAAAAATCTACCAGTGTTATCCTATCTTCCGCCAGCATTTCATTCAGAAAATCTTCACCGTTATAATTTATCAGTTCACCCATTTCCAATCTTCCTCCTATAAATTTCTCAACAAATTCTGTAAAACAGTAAATTCATAGAAATACTGCCTTTATAAGCAAATTTATTTAAATACTTCTCCTGCTTCCTTGTACCATAGCACTAAATCCAGTGCATCCATTCCTATACCTGAAAACTCCGAGTATTCCTTCATTTTTTCTTCTATTTCATAATATTTTTTTACTGTCATCGACTTTGGAACCTCATCTATCACATTCAATTCAGCCAGATTTCTTAAATATGTCTGTCAAGTATTGCTATTTCTTCTCCAAATCCTAAATTTCTCAGTACATGATTTGCTTCCTTCATTCCCATACCTTTTATATTTTTAAGAATCCATTCCCTCTTTTCAAATGTATTTCCCTGTCTTGAAAGAATTTTTCTAGGCTGAAGTTCTCCATCTTCAGTCATAAGTTCCCTCAATTCCACAAGATATCTTGATTTATTATTCTTGAATCTTACAATATTCAGATGTTCTGCAATTTCTTCCGCTTCCCCGCTGAAAAGCAGTCCATTTTCTACAAGCACAGTAATTGCCTGCCATGCATTTTTCGCCTTTGACTGGGGTGTCAGTATACAGAATGCCACTTCTGCAAAAACTTCCCTCTCACTTCCCTTCCACGCTTTTTTGTACCCTTTTATTGCCTTTTCAACATCTTTTTTTATATTTTTATGTATTTTTACTATCTTATCATGTAATTCTTTATTTATTCTTTTTTTCTAATTTATTTCCTTTTTTCAAAATATTTCCTCCCATTTTTCTTCAGCATTTGGAATTTTAAGATATTAAAAGTTTTTATTCCAGATAAAATTTTCCTATGGCATCCAGTGCCTCGTCAGTTTCCTTCAGAGGAGCCAAAATCCAGTCATGGCATAAATTTTCACCTATATACAGCTCCATTCTTGTTCCTATTGCAATATCAAACATATCACTTAATTTCATGCAGTCAGGATAAAAAACTTCGTTCGTTCCAAAAAGGAGCATTATATCCCCCAGATTATCCATATTTCCATAGACAGGAGAAACAAGAGGTGATTTTAAATCTAAATTTCCGGCATATTGCTTTCCAGCTTTTATAAGACTTTGTACAGGAAGTAACGGATCTTTTTCCTCAAAATCCTTTATTTCTTCATTTGTCATTGAAATATCAGGCCATGGAGACATCAGAACAGTCTTTTTAGGAAATGGTGTTACATGATTATCCCTTGCTTCCTGAAGAAATGCCAATGCTAATCCTCCACCTGCGGAATCTCCAAAAAAGTAAAATTCATCTCCTATGTTTTTTTCAGTAACAGATTTATATGCCTTCATTAATACCTCATGAGTTTTATCAGCAGTATATTCAGGTGCTAGAGGATAATCTACAAAAGTTACTTTCAAGTTATACTTTTTTACCATTCTTTCAACTATATTCTTATGGCTTCTTACGGCTCTTAAGACATAACCTCCACCATGAAGAAAAATCACATGCCTATTTAAAGATTCTTCAGTCTTTACAGTTATTACCTGAAAGCTGTCTATAAATTCTTCTTCTGTAATGAATTCCTTCCTGAAATTTTTTCTGTTAAAAAAATCCGTATCTCTTCTTGGATTTTCCATGGCTTTTTCATTTCCCCTTTTTGCATTTACCAGCTTTGCCACAGGTACTGCCATATCTGATAATAAACTCATCCCTACACAGTTACTGAATTTGCAACTGCTCTCCTTTCACTATTCTATCTTTAGTATTATACCACATTTTATAAAAAACCTTCAATTTAATATTTCTTTCTATAATTTAATGCTTCCAGTAAATGTTCTGTCTTTATATTTTTAGAACCTTCAAGATCTGCTATTGTCCTCGATACTTTTAAAATCTTATCATAAGCTCTTACTGATAATTTCAGTTCATCAATTGCCCTCTCGAGGACTTTTTTTGTTTCACTGTCTATTTTACAGTACTCTGATATTTGTTTCCTGCTCATTTTCCCGTTCAGAAAATCTTCATTAAATCTTTTTTTCTGAATTTCTCTCGCCTTTATAACCCTCTCCTTAACTGTTTCTGATGATTCTGATTCACATTCACTGAAAATCTCTTCCTTTTTCAATCTTCTCATTTCCACATATAAATCTATCCTGTCCAGCAGAGGCCCTGAAAACTTTTTCTGGTAATTTTTTATATCCCTTAAACTGTCCTTGCACTGGGGATCATCCTGAAAAAAACCTCCAGGGGTGGGATTTGATGCTGCAATCATTATATTATTTACCGGATAGTTTACTATGAGATTTGCCCTTGAAATAGTTACACTCCCATCTTCCAGAGGCTGTCGCAACGTCTCAAGGGTTCTCGTTCCAAATTCTCCAAGCTCATCCATAAAAAATACACCGTTTAATGCTAATGTTATTTCTCCAGCTCTTATAGCTCCTCCAACAAGTGCAGTCTGGGTTGCAGAATGATGTGGAGCCCTGAAAGGTCTTTCAGTAATTACAGGTTTATCAGGTGACAGCATTCCTGAAATACTGTATATTTTAGTAGTTTCTATTATTTCCTTTTCACTCATTTCAGGCAGTATCGTCACAAATCTTTTTGCCAGCATCGATTTTCCAGAACCTGGATCCCCCATCAGAAATATGTTATGACCTCCTGCCGCAGCTATTTCCATTGCCCTTTTAGCTAAAAACTGCCCCTTCACATCAGAAAAATCAACTCCATTTTTTTCTTCTTTATTTCTTTTACTTTTCCCATTCTTTTTTAAATTCATTTTTTCCTTCATACTTTTATGTAATTCATCTAAACTGATTTTTCCATTTAAAAAACTTACTGCTTCTTCTATTTTCGACACAGGAATTATTTCCACCCCTGAAATAAGGCACGCTTCATCATAATTTTCATATGGAATTATTACTCCTCTTATTCCTTTTTCTTTTGCAAGGATTGTTGCATTTATAGCACCTTTTACAGACTTAACCTCTCCATTTAGTGATATTTCCCCCAATATCAGATAATTTTTAAAGTTTTCTATATTTCTTATTTTCCCTATATTTGACAATATTCCTAAAAAAATTCCCAAATCAAAGCTGCTTCCTTTTTTCTTTATATCAGCAGGTGACAGATTGACAAGAACTCTTTTCACCGGAAAGTCAAGTCCTATATTCTTAAAACAGCTTCTTATTCTCTCTTTACTTTCAAGTATTGCAAGGTCTCCCATTCCTACAATATTAAAAACTGGTAATCCATTTGAAATATCTGTTTCTATTTCCACAATATATGATTCTATCCCCAAATAACCGCAACTATATACACTTATAGCCATATTTTCCCCCATTCATTTTTCATTTTAATTTTGTATTAATTATTATACTGTAACATTTTTAACTATCTTTTTCAACTGTTTTTTTTTATTCAATTAAAAGTAACCACAAAGTAGTTTTTAAGTTTGAAATGATATATTCTTATTGAAGAAAAAAACTAAGGAAGAGAGATGAGAAAAAATGAAAGCATTAAAAAAATCTATGTTAATTTTATCTGTAATGACAGTGATAGGAGGGTTAGGATTTTCTGCAACAGCTAAAAACACAGGAAAAAGAGTTGTAAAAAAACCTGTTGTGAAAAAAGTTGTAACTGAAAGTTATACTTGTGGTGCTGATACTATAAAAGTTTCATATCCTACAACTAAAACTGCTAGAGTTGTTGACGGTTCAGGTAAAGTATACAACTTAAGAGCAGCAAAATCTGCAAGTGGTGCTAGATATACATCAAAAGGAGGCGACATAGAATTTTTTACAAGTGGAAATGATGCCCTATTTACAGGACCTTCAGGTATCGAAACTTCATGTGTAAAAAAATAGGTGAAACGAACTCTAAATAGTTTAATAATAAAATAATCTCTAAAAATTTATCATATATCAGAATTTCTGTTTCCAGAGTAAAAATATTTCTGGAAACAGATTTTTTTTATATACTAAAAGAAAAACATGACTAAAAACTATTAAAGTCTTTAAAGTCATGCTTTTTTATTAAATATTCAGTTATTGTCAGCTATTTTCCTATTCTTCATCCTCATCATCAAAATCAGAATTTTTATCCACTTTCACTGGTCTTATGCTTCCAATAATAAAGATAAGGCTAAGTATCCATTGGACTATAGTTCCTGCCATAAATCCAAACAGATCGTAAACCCATGAAATAATTCTGGGAACTGTTATACTTCCTGATAATGTTCCACTCTGATAAGAAATAAAATAAAATGTTGTTACTGCAAACCACACTATTCCAATTAATAAGCTTTGCCAAGATATATGAAGTTTCTTCATTTAAAATTTTCTCCTTTCAATTTTGTCTTTAACACTAGGCATTATTTTGTTTTACAAGCTTTGCCAATATTCCATTTAAAAATTCTTTTGTATCATCGTAAGAATATTTTTTAGCCAGCTCAACGGCTTCATTTATAGCTATTTCATATCCTACTTTTTTTATTATAATTTCATAAAAGGATATTTTCAGAAGAACTTTTTCAAGTGTTCCCAGTCTTTCATATGTCCATCCGTCAAGTATTTCCTTTATTTTTTCCACAAGAATATCTTCATTTGCAATTATATCATTAACGTAAGATGTTAAAAATTCAATATGTTCTTCCTTTTTTATCTTATTTTCCTTAATTGTTTCTTCTATTCTCTTTTCTACATTATTATCAGTCAGTTCCTTTTCAAAGAGAAGTTTAAAAATTTCTTCCCGAATTTCTCTACGTGTCATTAATTTTCTCCTTCTTCTTGAACGGAATTTTTTTCCTCTAAAACTGTTTCAGAAACATTTTCCTTAACATTTACAGGCTCTTCAATTATTTTTTTCTCAACAATTGTTTCACCTAATACTTTTTTCAGATTTACCTTGCTTTTCTTAACAGTAATTCCTGTAGAATTAAATACATGCTCAGAAAGCTTTTCCTGTATTTTTGTCAACTTATCCTTTAAATTATCCACACTGTATGTATCAACAACTGCTTCAATAACTACTGCTTTTCCACTAGGATAAGATTTTATCTTGGAATTTTTTATAATTTCCTGTGAAGCAAGAAAATCTTTTGCAACTTCATTTATTGTTTTTATAGTAACTTCTATTTCTCCACTTTTATTTTTAACTTTTCTGTTATTAGAATATTTAGTAAGTTTATGTATGTAGGATAGAAGAAATATTACAAGATAGATAATTGCCAGAAGTCCAAGAACTATTTTTACTTTTGTACTTCCAAGGTCAACCATGCTATCCACCATTGTTAAATAATTTGTTCTCATTAGCAAGTCTGATATACTGGCAAAAGCCACTCCGGCAAATCCAAGTATAACAGACAATCTAGCGAGAAGACCTAATAAAGCTATCATAAATCACTCCTCTTATTTTTCTTCAGCAACATTATTGTTTTCAGGTAATTTTTTAGGCTGTGTTTCCTGTTCAGGTACATCTTTTACAACCTTCTGGATAAATACATTTACCTCCTGAACTTTTAATCCTGTCATTTCAGTTATTGCTTTAACTACTTTTGTCTGTATTTCACCTGCCAGGGCCGGAAGCTGATATCCCAATTTTGCAATAATGTATAAATCAAGTGTGCATTCTGTTTCTCCAACTTCTACTTCTATTCCTTTTCCTCCACCTGAAGATACACTTTGAAAAAATTTAGTTATTTCATTTTTTGAAGAACTTCCAACTAAACTGTGTACCCCGTCAATTTCAGTTATTACAGATTCTGCAATTGTTGCTACAACTTCCTGTGATATACTTACATTTCCTAATTCATTCATGCTGTTACCTCCTAATTTGCTTTCTTATTTTTATTTATTTAAAGTATCCTTAAAATGTGTTTCTATAAAGTTTGTGTAAATTGTTCCTTTTTTAAAATCTTCATTGTCAAGAACTCTTAAATGGAAAGGAATTGTTGTATCTACCCCTTCAATCAGAAATTCCTTTAAAGCCCTTTTCATTCTCTGAATAGCTTCTTCCCTTGTTTTTCCCTTTACTATAAGCTTAGCTATCATTGAGTCGTAGTATGGCGGAATATCATAATTCTGGTAAGAATGTGAATCCACTCTTACTCCTATTCCTCCTGCCGGTATATATTTCTCTAGAGTTCCACTTGAAGGAAGGAATCCATTTTCTGAATCTTCAGCATTTATTCTGCATTCAATTGCATGGCCTGTTATATTTATATCCTTCTGAGAAAAACTCAATTTTTCCCCGGCAGCTACTTTTATCTGCTCTTTTATAAGATCTACTCCTGTTATTTCTTCACTTATTGTATGCTCAACCTGTATTCTTGTATTCATTTCCATGAAATAGAAATTCATATTCTTATCAACAAGGAATTCCAAAGTTCCAACACTGTCGTATCCTATTCCCTTTGTAAGTTTTGCCGCAAATTTCCCCATTTTTTCTCTTGTTTTTGCATCTATTCCTGCTGATGGAGCTTCTTCTATCAATTTCTGATGTCTTCTCTGAATGGAACAGTCTCTTTCCCCAAGGTGAACTGCATTTCCAAACTTATCTCCTATAACCTGTATTTCAACGTGTCTAGGTTCTTCAACATATTTTTCAATATATACGTCAGGATTTCCAAAAGCCGCTTTTGCTTCATTCTGTGCCGCAATATAGTTTTCTACAAGTTCTTTTTCATCGTGGGCAATTCTCATTCCTTTTCCACCACCACCGGCAGTAGCTTTTATCATAACAGGATAAGTTATCCACTTTGCAACCTTCTTAGCTTCTTCAACATTAGGAACTATACCATCTGATCCTTTTGTTATAGGTACTTTATGCTTGATTGCAGTTTCCCTTGCTGTTGCCTTGTCTCCCATCATATTTATAAGCTCAGGACTAGGCCCTATAAATACTATATTATTTTGTGCACATATTTTTGCAAATGATGCATTTTCTGCTAAAAATCCATATCCTGGATGTATAGCTTCACTTTTTGTAATAAGTGCCGCTGAAATTATATTAGGTATTTTCAAATATGAGTCTGCACTGCTTGCAGAACCTATACAGATTGCTTCATCTGCCAATGTTACATGTAAGGAATCCTTATCAGCTTCTGAATAGACAGCAACTGTTGCTATTCCAAGTTCCCTTGCCGCCCTTATAATTCTTACTGCTATTTCCCCTCTATTTGCTATTAATATTTTTTTAAACATGAATCCTCCCAAACTTTTCTTCATCTTTTAAAATAATTTATATTTTTACATTTTGATTTAAATTTTTTACAGTACTTCAATTATAAATAAAGGCTTTGCAAAGTCAACCGCCGCCTGATCTGACACTAAAATTTCCTTTAAAACACCATTTACAGGTGATTTGACATCTGTTTCCACACCTATTGTTGTTATTTTACCTAATTTCATTCCTTTCTGCACCGGCATACCTTTTTCAAGATTTGCAAGTTTTATTTCACCAACATTCTGTGATTTTACAACTTCTTCTTTTACAGTATCAATTTTTTGCTCTTCTTTTTTTTCAGCTTTAATTTCTGTCCTTATATTTTCTACATGAGGTTCTTCAGAATTTTTTATAGTAAGCTTTACTTTCCCATATCTTACTTTATTTCATGCATTTCTTCCTTTTTCAACACTTTCATTAATTCTTTAATATCTCTAAGTTCCATCTGTCCTCCTTCGAGTTTCATTAATCTTTTATTCTATTAATTTTACCACATAGAAGACTTTTTTTCAATCTAACGAATCTTTATTTTTTTTATACCTACCAGACCCGCTAATTTCCTCATAAATTTTCTGGATAAATTCACATTGTATTTACTGCTCAGCTTTATAATTTCTTTTTTTTCTTCTGTGACCATTGCAAGTAAAACTTTATTTTCTCCCCTGTTTTCCAGAATGAGTTTTTTTAGCTCAACTATATTTTCCCTGCTTTCATCATCAATTAAAACATATAAATTCAGAAATTTATTTTCATCTAATTCATCAAGGGCATTTATATGGCTCAGTACTACCGAATATCTGTTTCCTTCCTGATTCAGATGCCCCTCCACCATAGCTATTCCATCTTCAAATATTTTATATCCAAATTTTATGAAATCCCTAGGAAAACATATAATTTCCACTGTTCCTGTAAAATCTTCCAGTTCAAATTTCACCATAGGTTCTCCGGAATTTTTTGCTACAAGTTTATTTAAATTTTTCATAATTCCGATTAACCGTATTTTTGTGAATTTTCCTATTTTTCTTCTATTTCTTGATCTTTCAAGGTCAGAAATCTTCATATGTTCTATCATTTCCAGAAGTGCCTTTTTTGAAGACAGAGGATGTGCAGAAACATATATGCCCAAATATTCTTTTTCGTATTTCAGCATTAAATTCTGCGGAAATTCTTCTGTTTTCGTCAAACTGAATTCCCTTATCCTTTCACTTTTCCCTCCAAAAAGAATTAATTGAAGATCCTCCTCGGCTTCATATTTTTTTGTAGCCCATTCTAAAGTTTTGTCAATTGACAGAAATTTTTCCTGCCTGTTACCTGGAAATTTATCCAGACTTCCTGAAAGTACAAGAGATTCAAGCTGTTTCCTATTTAGCCCATACTGCTTCATTCTATACACAAAATCTTCATAGGATACAAAAGGTTCCCCTTCTTTCCTCCATAATATCCATGACAAAATTTCTTCCTATTCCTTTAATTGCCGTCAGACCAAATCTTATGCCGTTTCCTTCCACTTTAAATTCTGCGTCAGAAAGACTTACGTCCGGTACCAGAATCTCAATATCCTTTTCCCTCGCTTCATTTATAAAGAGGGAAAGCCTGTCAATATTATACATTTCAGTAGACATGACTGCCGCCATAAATTCTACCGGATAATTTGCCTTAAAATAAGCAGTCCAGTAAACTATAAGTGCATATGCCGCTGAATGCGACTTGTTAAATCCATATCCACCAAATTTATCAATTAAATCATAAATTTCATTTGCCTTTTTTTCAGCAATTCCTTTTTCTACAGATTTTTTTACAAACTTTTCCCTGTTCTGTTCTATTATTTGAGGAATTTTTTTCCCAATTGCCCTTCTCAGTTCATCAGCTTCCCCTAAGGAATAGTCTGCCATTTTACTCACTATTTTCATTACCTGTTCCTGATAGAGTATAACCCCATAAGTTTCTTCCAGAATCTCCTTCAGGGAATCATGTGGATATTTTATTTCCTTATCCTTATTTTTTGAAGCTATAAAATCATCCACCATTCCACTTTGAAGAGGCCCTGGACGATAAAGGGAAAGTAATGCAGTTATATCATCAAACTTTTCTATTTTTAACCTCTTCATAAGCTGTCTTATTCCATGCGACTCGCATTGAAATATTCCCAGGGTATCTGCCTTTGAAAGAAGCTTGTAAGCCTTTTCATTATCAAGCTCTATGGATCCGAGGTTTATTCTTTTGTTTGTAGTTTTTTCAATATTTTCTACTGTTTTCCTCAAAATTGTAAGGTTTTTCAGCCCAAGAAAATCAATCTTTAAAATACCAAGATCTTCAAGCTCCTTCATTTGATACTGGGTAGAAGGAACCGCTGTCTTTCCGTCAGAATAAGTTGGTATTTCATCATCCAGTATTTCTTTTGAAATTACCATTCCGGCGGCGTGTACCGAAGCATGACGTACCCTTCCCTCAATTTTCCTGGAATAGTCTATCATCGTTTTTACTTCATTGTCTTCATTGTAAAGATTTCTCAAAACTTCAATATTGTTAAGGGAATCTCCTAACTCCATGTTAAATGGTATATTTTTTGCCACCACATCCACTTTTTCAGGTTTATATTAAGAACCCTTCCGACATCTCTTATTGCAGCCCTCGCCTTCAGTGTACCAAAGGTTATTATATGTGCCACATGCTGTGAACCGTACTTTTTAAGAACATATTCAATGACAATTTCCCTCTGTTCCTGATCAAAATCTATATCTATATCCGGCATTGAAATTCTTTCAGGATTTAAAAATCTTTCAAAAATCAGATTATACTTCAAGGGATCTATTTCTGTTATATCAAGAACATAAGAAACAAGACTTCCAGCGGCAGAACCCCTTCCAGGACCTACAAATACTCCAGCATTTTTCGCAAATCTTATAAAATCCCAGACAATTATAAAATAACCGTTATATCCCATATTATTTATTATCTGAAGTTCATATTCCAGTCTTTCGATTACCTGTTTAAAGCCATTATCTTCCAGTTCTTTCTTTATCTTTTTTTCATTTTCCTCTGTTACATTGTCAGCATTTTCTTCAATATGTTTTCCCATATACTTTAAAGCTGCACCTTCATATACCAGCTTTCTTATATACTGTTCCTCACTTGTTCCTTCTGGAAGTTCATATTTTGGAAACTTAAAATTATTAAACTCAAAATCAGCATTACAATTTTCTACAACATAATTAATATTTTCAATTCCTTTATCAAATAACTCATCTTCAAAATTTAAAAAATTTTGTTTCATCTGATTATAGGATTTCAAATACAGATCATCATACAGTATTTCATAACGGCCTGCTTCTATCCTGTTTCCTTCCTTTATGGAAGAAAGTATTTTCTGAAGTATTGCTTCTCCGTTTTCAGGATAATAGACGTCGTTATTTATTATATAATTTATTCCTGTTTCCCTTATCATTTCAAATAGTGATTTTCTTACTGTTTCAAGCCTCATGGCAGCAGGCACTTCAATATAAAAATTTTCCATGAAATCCTTATACAGTTTCATTGCAACTTTTTTTGCTTCAGGATATTTATACCGGCTTAACCCATCAACAATTTCACCGTGTATTCCTCCCGATAAAATAAATAAATCTGAACTGTATTCCAGCAGTTCTTCATATTTTATTTTATTTCTTCTTCTGTTAAAACGGCTGTATGAAATTGAAGAAAGCTTACATAAATTCCTGTATCCATTTTTATTTTTTGCCAGAAGGGTCAGCGAATACTCACCTTCCGATACTATTCCATCTAGAAATACTTCCAGCCCGATAATAGGTTTTATTCCGAATTTCTTACACTTTTTATAAAATTCTATTACTCCAAACATTGCAGTATCCGTTATTGCAAGAGTGTCTATGCCCAGCTTTCCGGCTTTTTCTATGTATTCTTCTATTTTCCCTACTCCTTCAAGAAGGGAATATTCCGTATGCAGCTTTAAGTGTGCTATTTTCTTTTCCATTGCACCACCTGTTTTTTATAAAATGTCTTTTATTATATGATAGATTCCTTCATCATCGTTTGATAAAGTTATCCTGTCTTCCGTAAATTCCTTTTTTAAATCTTCTGAAGCATTTCCCATAAGATATCCGTATTTTACCAGTTTGAGCATATCAAAATCATTCCACTGGTCTCCAAAGGTCATAACTTCATCTTCTGAAAATCCGTATTTATTCATTAGTTCCTTTACAGCTTTTCCTTTACTTACACCTCTGTTCAGCACTTCCAGATATGTAGGCTGTGAAAAGACAAAAATTGACTGAGGTAACTCCCTTTCAAGTTCTTCCTTCAATTTTACAAGCTTTTCATTTTCTCCAAGAAAAAGTGCCTTTGTCGAAGTTTTTCCAATAAATTCATCAAAATTAACAAGAACATATTTCAGTCCTGTTTTCTCAGCATATGCCTTTCCTTCCGGAGTTTCATTTTCCACATAAAGCTTATCATCTGAGTAAAGATTTAAGTGTATTCCTGTTTCCCTTGACACTTCAATTACCCTTTTTACTGTTTCAGCTGTAACAGGATTTTCATAAAGTGTTTCCGATGTGGAAGGATCCACAATTTTTCCTCCATTGTATGTTATAACAGGAGTTGTTATCCCCAGCTGTTTCAGGTATGGAAGTGCCGCGGCGTACATTCTACCCGTTGAAATAAATATTTTCACTCCATTTTTATCAAGTTCTATTAATTTTTCCTTTAATTTATCTGACATTGTATGGTCACTTTTCAAAAGAGTTCCATCCATATCCATAAATATAGCTTTTATTTTCATTCCGGCCATCCTTCCATTTAAATTTCTCCTAAATTTTTCATTATGAAAAAATCAATAAATCCATATTCGTATCTTTCCTGCGAATTTTTTTCGTAACTATTTTTTTCAGAATTGTATTTCTTTCCATGTGCATTACTTCCTGAGTTTTATATTCATTTATAATTTCATCAAAACTGTAAAAATTCTTCTAAATCCTTTTTCAATACCAGTTATAAACTTCTTTTTCTCCATAGTTGTCAAGCATTATAAAAAAATCAGTATATGTTTCATATCTTTTTATTTCTCCATATTTTTCAAGTAATTTTTTTAAATTTTTCAGCATCTTCCAAATTCTTTAAAAAATTCTTTTTTTCCTTTTTCCTTCACAAGAAATTTTTTTAACTCCATAAAGCATATCCATGTTTTTTTAGTATTAACAGCAATTTTTATATTTTCTGCCATTATATTTTTCATATTTTTGCACTTTTTTTCCTTCTGATAAAAAGAATCTTTTTTTAATCTTAACAAATGGAAAAAAATTCATTCTGAAGATTTCCGTACTCTCTTGGAGAAAATATATTTTCTTCATTTATCCACATTAAAAATTTCTGTAATTGGTAAAAAAATATTTCAAGAATATAGTTTAATACTGATATTTTCTTTTCTGCATGAAAAATCAGTACTTTCCGTTTTATCTTCTAGTTCCTGCTGTCCACTTCCTGTATTTAATATTTCCAGTTTTTTTCCCTTATTTAAAAATTTTTCATATATTCTAAAAATATATTCTGTAAAAAAATATCTTCCTGATTACCTGTTCCAGATAAATATTCTGAATATCTTACAGGAAGTTTTTCCAGAGCTTCAGAAAAATATTCTGATATTTCCTTCTTTAAAAGTTCCTTTTTTTCTTTTTTCTGCTGAAATTCCGGATCTATCAGTTCTTCATCCAGTACCGCCAGTTTTATATACTTATCAATGGCTTCCTGCGTTTCAATTTTACATATGTCGTACAAATTTCTATTATCATTTGTTTTCACAAGATTTATAAAATCTATTGTACTGTAAAGATACCCTTTATTTTTTCCTTCATTTTTACTCAAGTAATATTTATGATCCAGTAAAAACATAAAAATATCATTTATATTCTTTTTCTGGCTTTCTTCAATGTTATTTTCTTCCAGTAAAACTTTTATTGGCAAAAATACTTCCTTATACCACTTTGCCGCACCTTCTTTTAAAGTAAATTCCTTATTTCTTCTTTTACTTAAAAGATTAGTATAACTTTCTATTTCTTCACGTAAATACTTATATTTTTATTGGTTCTGACAATATTATCCCTTCAATTCCTGTTTCCTTTTCAAAAAAACATATGTTCACGGTAAATTACTTTATCCTTTGTATCTTTAGTAGGTAAAAATTCTTCAACTTCAGCTTCAATTGAGGCAAAATTTAAAAATTTAGCTACAGAAACTCTATGATTTCCATCATAAACATAATAATCATCTTTTATTTTGTAGAGAATAACAGGTGGAAGCATTGTTTCCGCCATGTATGCTGTGTAAATACTTATCCATCTTTGTTTTACAATATTATTTTTAGGAACAAAATTTTTATCAAAATACGAATATTTTTCAACACTTCCAACTATTTTCCCTAATGGAATTTCCTTTATCCCCAAATTTACGCTGTTATAGGCATTTTCTTCCTTCTGTACTTCAGCAAAGGATTTCAGATTTTCCTGTTTTTTTAAATTCAATCCCAGAATTCCTCTGGATGATTTCAAAAATTTTTTATAAGCAGACTGTGCCTCTGAAAAATATATTAAATTCCTGCTATCCATTTTTCCTCCAATTATTTATTTTTCAATCGTAAATATTCTATATCCGAAAGTGTTGGATACAATAGTTTCTCCTACTTCCGTATCCTGATAATTCATGAAATTCGATAAATGGATATGACCATGTATCCAAAGTTTAGGCTTAAAATATTTTATAACTTCATGAAATACCTTAAATCCATTATGGACTCCATCGTTTACATCATGAATCCCTTCAACAGGTGCATGAGTTAAAACTATGTCCACTCCCTTTATAAGAAAAAATATGTTCTTTAATATTTTTAATTTCATCTGTTTTTCTGTATACTGATGTTCCTTAAATGAATAAACCTTACATCCATCAAGCCCAAGTATTCTCAAGCCTTTGTATTTTATACATTTTCCATCTATAACCTTTGCAAACTCTATTGGATAATCCCTATTGTAAACATGGTTTCCATTTACACATATAAGATCCTTATTCAGTGTAGAAACCAGATAATCAAGATAATAGTTTGAAACATCTCCTGCAGACATGATAAAATCAATATCTTCAAACTTTTCCTTAAGAAATTTTTCCTCCATATTTCTTAAGATTTCAATATCACTTACACATAGAAATTTATATTTCCTTTTTTCATTATGCATCTATCTTCCCCTATTTCCAATTAATTAAAATTTCCTGTATATAATTTTGCTAAATTAATTTTGTGTTGTCAGATACGCCTCAACTATATATTTTTTTTACGTTCCAGACTATATACCTCTTTCTATTTTTGCAATTTCCTTCAAATTATCTATAAAATAGTCAATTTCTTCAATTGTAGTATCCTTTCCAATACTCACTCTAAAAGAACTTTTCAATTCCTCACTGTTTAATCCCATTTCCTTTAAAACATGAGAATCTTCATGTGCTCCAGACATGCATGCCGAACCGCCGCTCACACATATTCCCCTTAAATCAAGTGCAATTAAAAGAGTCTGTATGTCACAGCCCTTCAGACATAAATTTGTAATCGTTTTTAATCTTGGCGATTTTTCTCCATTAATTTTTATATCTTCTATTTCATTTTTAAGACGTCTTTCCAGATATTCGTGTATCTCTTCTTCCATTGCCTCTATTCTCTCCATATTTTCATATGCTTCTTCCATTGCAGTTCCCAGTCCTAAAATTCCCTGAAGATTTTCTGTTCCAGCCCGTCGGTTTCTTTCCTGAGATCCTCCCCATATTTCCTTTTCAACCTGAAACTTATTATCAAGATAGACAAATCCCGCTCCCTTCGGCTCATAAAATTTATGTGCTGTCACAGTCATCGCACCTATTTTCAAATCCTTTGGAAATATCTTTTCCTTACACATTGCCTGAACTACATCTGTATGAAATATTATATCTGTGTTTTCCAGTATTTGTCCTATTTCTTCTATTGGCTGTTTCACTCCTGTTTCATTATTTGCATACATTATTGACACAATTACAGTGTCTTTTCTTATTGAATTTTTCAGCTGTTCAAGGTTTATAACACCATTTTCATCAACATCTATATATGTCACTTCATATCCTTCATTTTCAAGCTGCTGACACGTCTTTAAAACAGTTGAGTGTTCTATCTTTGAAGTTATAATATGCTTTCCCTTGGAACTATAAGCATTTAATGCTCCCCTTATTACAAGGTTATTTCCTTCAGCCCCTCCCGATGTAAATATAATTTCCTTGCTTTCCACTCCAATATATCCTGCAATCATACTTCTAGCAGTTTCTATTGCCGCCCTTGCTTTTTGACCAAGTTTATGGGTTGAAGATGGATTACCATAATTTTCACTATATGATTCCATCATCTTTTCCAAAACACCTGAAGATATCTTTGTGGATGCCGCATTATCCAGATAAACTAATTTCAATATTCTTCTCCTTTAAAAAAAGTTGCCTCAAATGAGATTATCTCATTGAGACAACCTATTGTAAATACTAAATTACTCTTATAACGGATATTTCTGTCATTTTAAACAGAAATACTATTATAAATCAATAACTATAGATTTAATCTTAGTCATACTCTCAATACTGTATTTTATACCTTGTACTCCTACTCCTGAACCTTTTATTCCTAAAAATGGAAAATTATCAGGACCTCTTTGAGTTTTATTATTTATTTGAACTGTTCCAACTTCCAGTTTCCCTGCTATATCAAAAGCCTGAACTATATTTTTAGTAAATACCGATGTCTGTAGCCCATATTCGGAACCGTTACATATTTCAATAGCTTCATCCAGAGATTTTATTCTTATTAATGGTAAAACTGGGCCAAAAGGTTCTTCCCATGCTATTCTCATATCAAGTGTCACATGATCAAACAGCACAGGCCATAGAAGATTTTTTTCCCTCTTTATTTGAGTTAATGCTTTTGCACCTTTTTCCTGTGCATCTTCTATAAGTCCTTCTATAAAATCTGCTGCCCTGTTATCAATTAATGGAGTAATGTCAGCATTTTCAAACGGATCTCCTACAGTAAGCTTTTCAACTTCAGCTTTTATTAGTCCAGCCAGCTTATCTGCAACACTTTCCATTACAAGAACTCTCTTTATTGCAGTACATCTCTGTCCTGAATAGCTGAATGCTCCACTTACTATATCCTTTGCCGCCTTTTCAAGATCAGCATCATCTGAAACTATTGCTCCGTCTTTTCCTCCCAATTCAAGCAATATAGGACGCATTCCCGCAAGCTCTCCTATTCTCTTTCCAACTGGAGTACTTCCTGTAAAGTTTATAAAATCAACTAATGGATGGGCAATCAGATAATCTCCTATTTCAGAACCTTTTCCTGTTACTGTATTTATAACTCCTGCAGGTATACCCGCCTCATGAAACGCCTTTACAAGTAACAGCCCACTAATAGCTCCCTGTGTAGGTGGCTTAAATAAAACTACATTCCCTCCTATCAATGCCGGAGCTATTTTTGATGCAGAAAGGTTTACCGGATAGTTGAAAGGTGCTATTGCAAGTACAAGTCCCATAGGTTCCTTTCTCACCATTGCCACTTTTCTTTTACTTGCGGCTTCAAAACTTCCACCTTCTACAATTTCTCCCACAGATCTAAGTCCTTCTTCAGCTGAATATCTTATAAGATCTGCTGTTCTTACAACTTCACTAATTGCGAGCCTTTATTCCTTTTTGAAACTTCTTTTTGCAAGTACAGTTCCTATTATTTCCTTGTCTCTTTCTAAAAATTTCTGCAGCTTTATATAAATATTTTGCTCTTTCAACTACAGCCAGGCTTCTCCAATCACCAAGGGCAATTTTAGCTGTTTCCATTGCATAGTCAACTTCTTCCCTTGTCATTGACGGAACACTTCCAAGCTCTTCATCATTGATTGGTGAATATATTTTTATTTCTTTTTCTGATTCCTTCCATTCCCCATTTACTAAATTTTTATATTTCATATAATTTCCTCCTATTACATCTTTTCCAGCGTTAGTTTCTATTTCTCTCTTTCATTTAACCATTTCAGTATTTCATCATAAATTTCGTACTTATTGATTTCATTTAATGACTCATGTCTCCCATTTTTATTTTCCAGCACATTTATACGTCTTTTCTTTTTCTTCAAAATTTCAAGTATTTTAGTAACATACTCTGCATTTACGGCTTTATCTTCTGTTCCGTAAATTACCAGCATGTTCGCATCTTTTCGTACTTTTTTATAACTTCTGTTAATAAATCCCATCATTCCCAAAATCCCATTAAATACTCCTGGCGATATGGGATATCCACAAAACTCACTTTCTACATATTTATTTACTTCATTTTCATCCCTTGTAAGCCAGTCGAATTTTGTCTGATTAGGTTTAAAATAATCATTATATTTCTTAAATTCCTTATTCATAAAGGACTTTTTCTTAAAAAATAAAAGTTTTTCCAGTCCTGTTAACATTTTTCCCAAGAAAACTGATAACTTTTTCTGAAGAGGAAATCCTGATAAAATAAAATACTTGTAATTATTTTCAATAACCCATTTCATTGCTATCAATGACCCCATACTATGTCCAAATATAGTAGTATTTTCCGCTTTTATTCCTTTAGGCATAAGTTCATTTTTGAAAAAAAGATTTATATCCTCAAAAACTGCTTTTATTCCCTTTTTACCAAATTCACATACTTCTGAAGTTTTCAGTTCCCCATGACCTCTAATTTCAGGTACAAAAACATTGTATCCATTTGCAGATAGAAATTTCCCAAATTCTTCGTATCTGTCTATCGGCTCAGTTACTCCATGAAATATTATAATATTATTTTTAAATTTTTCTCCACGTTCAGATTCAAAAAATAGATAAGGTACTTTCAGTCCTTCAAATCCTTCAAAATATTTTCTTTCCATCATTTTTCCTTATATATTAATTTACGTTTTTATATTTTTCGGGATAACGCATTCTCCCTTTTTATTTTTCCCACACACGAGGTGGATAATCTATCAATTAAATTAATTTCTTTCTACTTTTTAAATTCTTTTTATAAACTCCTCTATTGAAAGAACATCTCCTTCCATTGACAGTTCTTTAGCCAGCTCACTTATGTATGGCTGTTTTATCTTACTTTTTTTAAGTACTTCTTCATTCCAGAAAATTTTCCTTTTGTTTCCATCTTCTATTATTTTTTTATTCGCCATAACTACAACTCTGTCAAAATTATTAACAACAAACTCCATGTCATGTGTAATTGTAATTATTGTTTTTCCTCTTTCTGAAAGTTTCTCTATCAAATTTTTTAAGATTTTCATTCCTTTCATATCCTGGCCTGCAGTTGGTTCATCCATAATGATGACATCTGTATCCATAGCTATAATTGCGGCAATAGTGACAAATTTTCTTATTGAATATGGAAGATTATAAGGATTTTCCTTTGAAAATGCACTTAATTCTGTCAGTTCCAGAGCAGTTTCAATTAAATTTTTTCTTTCATTTTCAGAATATCCTATTTTTTTCGGTCCAAATTCTATTTCATCATATACATTATTATGAAAAATCTGATCCATAGGATTCTGAAACACATATCCTACTTTACTGCTCATTTTAGCAACAGTGTAGTCCTTTGTATTCCATCCATCAATGACAATTTCCCCTGAAGTAGGCTTCAAAAGTCCATTTAACATTTTTACAGCCGTTGTTTTTCCTGCACCATTCTGACCTACTATTGCTACTCTTTCCCCTTTTTCTATATTAAGGGAAATATTATCAATGGCAACAGTTCCATCAGGATAAGCAAAACTCACATCATTTATATTTACAAAACTCATTTTTCCTCCTCCTGACAGGTATTTTCTTCTATTTTAGAATCTTCTGCCAAAAAATTTTTGTGTGCAAAAACTTCCACTGCCTTTTCTTTTGTTATTGGAATTTCTTCAAACTGAACTTTACCTTCCTCCATTAATCTATAAGCAAGAGCTGCATATTGTGGAATTCCAATTTCCTTTTCCATCAATATCTTATTTTTTAGTACATCTTCTGTATTTCCTGATAAAATCATTTCTCCTTCATCAAGCACCATAACTTTTTCAGCATACTCAGCTATCAGTTCCAGTTTATGTTCCACAAGTATAATAGTTTTTCCTTCTTTTTTAAGTATATCTATTATTTCAAATATTTCCTCTGTTCCTTTTGGATCCAGCTGCGATGTGGGCTCATCAATTACCATAATTTCCGGATCCATGGCAATTATTGAAGCAAGTGCAACCTTCTGTCCTTGGCCACCAGAAAGTTCATAAGGATTTTTATTCCTTAATTCCTCTATATGAAGCAATTTAAGAGTTTCCTCAACTCTTTTTCTTATATATTCTGCATCTAAAGCAAGGTTTTCAAGTCCAAAAGCAATCTCTTCAAAAACTGTTTCCTTTACACCACTTATCTGTGTAAAAGGATTCTGAAAAACAAACCCTACCTTCTGTACAATCTCCTTTGCAGAATAATCTTTCAATTCCTTGCCTTCCAAAGTTATTCTCCCTTTGAGTTCCCCCTTATAAAAATCAGGAACAAATCTTCTTAATACATTGCAAAGAGTTGTTTTTCCACTACCATTTTTTCCAATAACAGCCCAAAATTCACCCTTTTTTATATCCAGATTTATATTTTTTAATATTTCCCTATCTTCCAGCGGATATTTATAACTTACGTCTTCCAATTTAAAATAACACATAAACCCTCCAGATAATACATAGAATTAAGAAAATCACAAGAAGAATCTTTATCTTTTTATCATTTTCAGTTTCTTTTATGTCATCCAATATTGTTCTTTTCTCTCCAATTGAAAATCCTCTAGCTTCCAGCGTGATAGCTTTTTCTTCAGTATTGACTATTGAAGACAGTACCAACGGTATAAAAACTGGAATTAATGCCTTCGCCCTCACCAGAATATTCCCTTCTGTTTCAACTCCTCTGGCTTTTTGTGAGTTCATTATTACATTGGCCTGTTTTGTCATTTCAGGTATCATTTGTAATGACAATAATAGGATGAATGCCACTTTTGGATTAAATCCCTTTTTTTCCAGTGCAATAGTAAAATCTTTAGCAGGAGTTATTAATATCAGCAAAGTTAATATTGATACAAATGCTGCTATTCTTGAAGTTAAAACTACTGCTTTAAAAAGTCCTTCCTTATAAACTGAAATAAATCCAATTTTAAATAAAACTTCTCCTGAAGGTAAAAAAATATACTTTGAATAATAAAAATAGCCAGTAAAAGCCAAAACAGACTAAAAAATAGTCTTTTTACATAAGTTTTCAAACTAACTCCAAAAACAAACTGCAATTACTCCACAAATAATGGCCATACAATAATTATAAATATAATTTGAAACTATAAATAAAGACAAAAAGCAAAGCCAGACTTATAAATAATTTTTGTTATTGGATAAAGTTTTTTTCATATCATTTTTTTGTCATATGATTAATTCTCCTGTTTTTTTGCAAGATACTTGTATAATATTACAATACTGATATGAAATAATCACTCAGTATTGTAATATTATATTTTTTTCAGAATTAAAATTAACAATATTAACTTTCTCTATTAAAAAGTCGCCATATTAAATATTCCTAATTTAAATATTTTTATCAGATTTTATATAGTTTTCCCCATACTTAAATTTAATTAAATATCTAGCTGACATAGCTTTTATTATAGCCATAGCAACTATAGCCGTTATAATTTTATCTGTTGTTTCAGTAATAAGATTTGTGCTGAAGACTGCATTCCATATATTACTTCCTGTTGCAAGGAAAAAGGCTGTTATTCCAGCTGTAGCATTTCCAGTATTTCCACCATAAACATATACTATTATAGGTGCAGATACTAATATCGCAATTGCTACAAGAGAAAATGCACACAAAATAGTCTTAATAATTATATTCTTAAATTTAAATCTTGCAAGAATACCCATACAAAGAGCCATAATTATGGAAACTGGCATAAATGCAAAATATTCAGGCGAAAAACTTCCCGTAATCAAACTAGTTATAACTGCTGTTGTTATCCCAATCCATGGACCCGCAATTAAACTGATAAAAACAGTTCCAATAGAATCTAAAAATATTGGGAGCTGTAATACTTTCACAATACCAAATCCTGTAAAATTTATAGCAACTGCCACCGGTATTAGTAGAATTGCCATCAAAGAAAAATCTTCCTTAATACTTTTCATTACTGAACCTCCTAAAAAATTATTATATATTAATAAGTAAAACTACTTAATAATATTCTAACATAAATCCACTTTATTATATCATTTTTATATACAATTTTATAGATAATATTTAAAAAAATTTATTTTTTTAATATCTAAATTAAATGTTGTAAAAAGACATAATAATTAACTAATTATACCAAATAAGGAAGAAAAAATGAAGGGGTAAATTGAAGAGAAAATGTATTCATATACGAACAGTTTCACTAATCATATATCCTGTCACTGCATATAAAAAACCACCGTATAAAAAAAAATGGCGTCCCCGGTTGGACTCGAACCAACGACCCTCTGGTTAACAGCCAGATGCTCTAACCGACTGAGCCACGGAGACACAATTTGAAAAGTTTGGCGACGGCCGATTTTCCCTGGAACCTAATCCAAGTATCTTAGGCGCAGGCAGACTTAACTTCCGGGTTCGGAATGTGACCGGGTATATCCCTGCCGCTATAATCACCAAACATTCTTGTATTGCCATTCAAGTAAAAGGGCAATGAGAAATAAATAGTATAAGTAAAAGAGTCTTGAAGTAAGCCTACGCATTATTAGTACCGGTCAGCTGAACATGTCGCCATGCTTGCACCCCCGGCCTATCACCGCCTGTTCTCGGCGGATGCTTGGAAGAACATTCATCTCAGGGTGGGCTTCCCGCTTAGATGCTTTCAGCGGTTATCCCTTCCGGACGTGACTACCCGGCCGTGCCACTGGCGTGACAACCGGTACATCAGTGGTCCGTCCATCCCGGTCCTCTCGTACTAAGGACAGATCCCTTCAATATTCTGACGCCTGCAGTGGATAGGGACCGAACTGTCTCACGACGTTCTGAACCCAGCTCGCGTGCCTCTTTAATGGGCGAACAGCCCAACCCTTGGGACCTTCTCCAGCCCCAGGATGAGACGAGCCGACATCGAGGTGCCAAACACTTCCGTCGATATGGACTCTTGGGAAGTATCAGCCTGTTATCCCCGGGGTAGCTTTTATCCGTTGAGCGACGGCCTTTCCATTCAGAACCGCCGGATCACTAACTCCCACTTTTCGTGCCTGCTCGACCCGTCAGTCTCGCAGTCAAGCTCCCTTATGCGTTTGCACTCTCCGGCTGATTTCCATCCAGCCTGAGGGAACCTTTGAACGCCTCCGTTACTCTTTTTGGAGGCGACCGCCCCAGTCAAACTGCCCACCTAGCACTGTCTCCCATCTCTTGAGATTAGAATCCCAACAATGCGTGGCTGGTATTCCAACAGCGGCTCCGATACAGCTGACGCCATATCTTCTAAGCCTCCCAGCTATCCTATACACACATTGCCGAAACCCAATGCCAGGCTGCAGTAAAGCTCCACGGGGTCTTTCCGTCCTACTGCAGGTAACCGGTATCTTCACCGGCATTACAACTTCACCAGGTCTCCGGCCAAGACAGCTCCCAAATCATTTCACCATTCGTGCAGGTCGGAACTTACCCGACAAGGAATTTCGCTACCTTAGGACCGTTATAGTTACGGCCGCCGTTCACCGGGGCTTCAATTCGGATCTCTCAATCCTCCTCTTAACCTTCCGGCACTGGGCAGGTGTCAGCCCATATACGTCGCCTTCCGGCTTAGCATAGACCTGTGTTTTTGGTAAACAGTTGCTTGGGACTCTTCACTGCGGCTCGATTCCCCTCCGGGTGTCTCCCCCTTCAGGTACCGCGGGCACCCCTTCTCCCTAAGTTACGGGGCCATTTTGCAGAGTTCCTTAGCCAGAGTTGTCCTGTCGGCCTTAAGTTTCTCACTCTGTCCACCTGTGTCGGTTTACAGTACGGGCGCTGTTTCCCTAAATAGAAGTTTTTCCCGGCAGTGTAGGATCTGCGGCTTATACCCTAAGGTACTTACCCGTCAGGCCTCACGTCTAGACATACGGATTTGCCTGTATGTCCACGCTTCACCCTTAGAAAGGCTATTCCGTCAGCCTTCCCGCATACCTTCCTGCGTCACTCCGTCTCTCAGTCAGTACACAGCGGTACAGGAATATTAACCTGTTTTCCATTCGCCTTCGCAGCTCTGCTTATGCTTAGGTCCCGACTCCCCCAGGGCGGACAAACCTTCCCCTGGAAACCTTGGACTTCCGGCCGGAGGGATTCTCGCCCTCCTTCTCGCTACTCATTCCTGCATTCTCACTTCTGATACCTCCAGCATCCCTTTCAGGACACCTTCCACGGCCTACAGAACGCTCTCCTACCAAACGTGCATACACACGCTTCCGCGGCTTCGGTTCATGTCTTAGCCCCGTTATATCTTCGGCGCAGATACTCTCGACCAGTGAGCTATTACGCACTCTTTCAAGGTATGGCTGCTTCTAAGCCAACCTCCTGGTTGTCTGTGAATATCCACCTCCTTTCCCACTTAGACATGATTTGGGGACCTTTAGCCGGCGGTCGGGCTGTTCCCCTCTCGTCCACAGGGACCTTGTCATCCGTAGACTCACTCCCGGTAAACAATATACGGTATTCGCAGTTTGCTTGACTTCGGTAAGCTATACGCCCCCTAGGCCATACAGTGCTCTACCCCCGCATATCTTCAACCGAGGCTGCACCTAAATGCATTTCGGAGAGAACGAGCTATCTCCTAGTTCGATTGGCTTTTTCACCCCTAGACCTATCTCATCTCCCAACTTTTCAACGGCGGTGAGTTCGGCCTCCACTGAGTCTTACCTCAGCTTCAGCCTGGACAGGCCTAGATCACTAGGTTTCGCGTCTATGACATGCGACTTGCGCCCTATTAAGACTCGGTTTCCCTTCGGCTCCGCTTGCACTTAACCTCGCCACACATCATAACTCGCAGGATGATTAACCAAAAATCCACGCAGTCACCCATACGGGCTCCTACCGCTTGTAGGCACACGGTTTCAAATTCTCTTTCACTCCCTTGCTCAGGGTTCTTTTTCACCTTTCCCTCACGGTACTCTCCTCTATCGGTCGGCGGAAGTATTTAGCCTTACGTGATATATTCACGCTGATTCACACCGGATTCCTCGTGTCCGATGCTACTCGGGATCTCATACAGGCTGTCATGACTTTTACGCTCTACAGGACTCTCACCTCCTACGATCTGGCTTTCCAGCGCGTTCCGCTTACATCATGACCAGCCCGGCCTCATGGCTTCAGCCTGGTATGCTCCCTCTACCCCGTATATGCAACGCCGCCAGCTTTAACACATATACGGTTTAGGCTCCTCCCCGTTCGCTCGCCGCTACTCAGGGAATCGTTTTTACTTTCTTCTCCTCCGGCTACTTAGATGTTTCAGTTCGCCGGCTTACCTCTCTCGCGCATACCCTCCAGGTATGCAGGTTCTCCCATTCGGACATCCCGGCATCACAGGTCCTGTGCACCTCCTCCGGGCTTTTCGCAGCTTAGCACGTCCTTCTTCGGCTCCCGCCGCCTAGGCATCCTCCGTGTGCCCTTTTTCAGCTTCTCTTCTTCAACTTAAGTTTCCTTCAGTTGTAACTCTTTTACCTACTATTCATTTCCCATTGTCCTTCTTTTTAAATAATTAATTGGTGGAGATAAGCGGGTTCGAACCGCTGACCTCTGCCTTGCAAGGGCAGCGCTCTCCCAACTGAGCTATATCCCCATAAAAAGACTTCCTAGTCATCACTTCCTGGTGGGCATGACTGGACTCGAACCAGTGACCCCTGCGTTATCAGCACAGTGCTCTAACCACCTGAGCTACACGCCCTCAGACTTAGACATATAGAGGAAGATCCGACACGCATCCGTCTCTCCCTAGAAAGGAGGTGATCCATCCGCACCTTCCGGTACGGATACCTTGTTACGACTTCACCCCAATCACTATCCACACCTTAGGTACCTTCCTCCAAAGTTAGACCAGTAACTTCAGGTGCAGACAACTCTCGTGGTGTGACGGGCGGTGTGTACAAGACCCGAGAACGTATTCACCGCGGCATTGCTGATCCGCGATTACTAGCGATTCCAACTTCATGAAGTCGAGTTGCAGACTTCAATCCGAACTTCGAACTGCTTTCAAGATTCGCTCCGCGTCACCGCCTCGCTCCTCTCTGTACAGCCCATTGTAGCACGTGTGTAGCCCAGATCATAAGGGGCATGATGACTTGACGTCATCCCCACCTTCCTCCTGCTCTTCGCAGGCAGTCTTGCCAGAGTCCCCAACTTAATGATGGTAACTAGCAACAGGGGTTGCGCTCGTTGCGGGACTTAACCCAACATCTCACGACACGAGCTGTCGACAGCCATGCACCACCTGTCTCCGCGTTCCCGAAGGCACCGCCCATCCTCATGGGCGTTCGCGGGATGTCAAGATCTGGTAAGGTTCCTCGCGTTGCGTCGAATTAAACCACATGCTCCACCGCTTGTGCGGGTCCCCGTCAATTCCTTTGAGTTTCAGCCTTGCGGCCGTACTCCCCAGGCGGATTACTTATCGCATTCGCTTCGGCACAGACAGTCTTCCTGCCCACACCCAGTAATCATCGTTTACGGCCGGGACTACCAGGGTATCTAATCCTGTTCGCTCCCCCGGCTTTCGCACTTCAGCGTCAGTTACCGTCCAGTGAACTATCTTCATCATCGGCATTCCTGCACATATCTACGAATTTCACCTCTACTCGTGCAGTTCCGTCCACCTCTCCGGTACTCCAGCCTGTCAGTTTCAAAGGCAGGCCTGCGGTTGAGCCGCAGGTTTTCACCCCTGACTTGTCAGGTCGCCTAGATGCCCTTTATGCCCAATAATTCCGGATAACGCTCGCGACATACGTATTACCGCGGTACGCTGGCACGTATTTAGCCGTCGCTTCTTCTGCAGGGTACCGTCACTTACTTCTTCCCTGCTGAAAGCACTTTTACAATCCGAAAACCGTCTTCGTGCACACAGAATTGCTGGATCAGGGTTGCCCCCATTGTCCAATATTCCCCACTGCTGCCTCCCGTAGGAGTAAGGGCCGTATCTCAGTCCCCTTGTGGCCGTCCACCCTCTCAGGCCGGCTACCTATCTTCGCCTTGGTGGGCCGTTACCCCCCCAACTAGCTAATAGGACGCAAGGCTCTCCGCAGGCGTCTCCTTTCATCATGTAACCATGCGGCTCCATGACCTTATCCGGTCTTGTCAGCAGTTTCCTGCTGTTATCCCGGTCCCGCGGGCAAGTCCCTTACGCGTTACTCACCCGTCCGCCATGGTTACCATGGTGCAAGCACCACTTCCCCATCGACTTGCATGTGTTAAGCATTCTGTCAGCGTTCATCCTGAGCCAGGATCAAACTCTTCATTCAACTATTTCTTTTCACCTTGTTAATTATCTTTTTCTTCTTCGATGCTTTTCCGTCTTATTTTTCTTCCTCTATTTATTCATGTCTTCCATTGTCCTCTCAACCACTCCCGCAGTTGACAAAAATTATTCTATCAAATTTTACCCCCTCTTGTCAATAACTTTTTTCAATTTTTTTTATAAATAACATCTAACGTCATTTGAATCTCATTATTTTAAATAGATAGAGTGTCGTTAAATAATTTTAAATCGTTACATTTTTATTGAAGTACTACTTAGTCACTCTCCTTTTGTTGAAATAGCATCTACCTTGTAGTTATCTTCTGTATTATCTAAATACATCCCTTTATTTTTCAGTTCATAATATGCTGCACAACCTATCATTGCTGCATTATCTGTACAATATTCCAATTTTGGGAAGATAATTTTTACATTTTCTTTTTCAGATATTTCCTTGAATCTCTCCCTTAATCTTCCATTTGCAGAAACTCCTCCGGAAACTAATACTGTATTAACTTTCATATTTTTCATTACTTTTAGTACTTTTTCACTTAATACTTCTGATACTGTTTCCTGAAGCGATTTAGCCACATTTTCTTTCGATATTGTATTACCTTTCATCTTTTCATTATTTACATAATTTGTTATATAGGTTTTTATCCCGCTGAAACTGAAATTATATTCTTCAACTTTAGGCTTTTTTATTTGCAGTATATCTTTTCCATTCTTGGAAAGCCTGTCTATTTCTGGTCCTCCTGGATATGGCAACCCGAGAACACGTGCTATTTTATCATATGTTTCCCCTACTGCATCGTCTAAAGTTTCTCCTAACAACGTTATTTTTATTTCTTTGTCAATTTCATCTATATAGTATAAGTTTGTATGTCCCCCTGAAACAACAAGAGAAACTGCCGGCAATTCTACATCATTTTCAATAAAAGTTGAAAATATGTGACCATTTATATGATTTATCGGCAATAAAGGAATTTTATTTGCCCAGCCGAGGGATTTTGCAAACATTAATCCTACAAGTAAAGAACCTATCAGTCCAGGAGTATTTGTAACCGCTATATAATCAATATCATCTAAACTGCATTTTGCTTGTTTCATAGCTTCTGTAAAAACAGGCATTATATTTTCTATATGATGTCTGGAGGCTATTTCAGGAACTACCCCTCCATATTCCCTATGTATATCAATTTGTGTAGAAATAACATTACTTAATACATTTTTCCCATTTTCAACTACTGCCACTGAAGTTTCATCACATGAAGTTTCAAATGCCAGTATTTTTATGCTTTCCATATTTTTCTCCTTACTTATTATTTTCCGTATTTTTCCATAATTCTGTCAAATACATAATCCACACTTATATTTTTCATGCAATCTTCATATTTTTGTGGAAATTTATCATCTCCGTATAATGAATGCGGTGGACAATCAGGATTATTCAGCAAATGTGTCTTTTTTTCAAAAGAGAATAATTTAGGATCAGTAGGTCCGAAAAATACAAATGTTTCACTTCCAACAGCTCTTGCTATGTGAAAAGGTCCCGAGTCATTAACTATAGCTATTTTAGAATATTTTAGAATTATACCGCTTTCCTTGAAGGATATTTTCCCACATAAATCTGTTATTCTACCTTCTCCATCGGCTTTCACAACTCCAAAATCTTCTTTTCCTCCTATTACAAATATTTTACTATTTGTATTTTGAAGTATTTTTTTAGACAGTTCATCATAAAAAGGCCATTTTTTAGTAAACTTTGATGCTCCAGGAGCCAATACAAAATAATCTACATTTTTTAAATCGTATTTTTTTACAAATTCCTCTTCTTTTCCTTTGTCTATGTAAAATTCTAAAGCGTCACCTTTTCCTGATTCTATATTGTTTCTATCAAAGTACAGGTTAAGTTTTTTCAGTGCAGTAAAATAGCTTTCTACAATAGTGCAATCTGCATTATATGTTATCATCCTAGCTTTTACAAGTAATGTCTTCCACCATTTTCTTTTGTTATATCTTAAATATTCCGTCTTACTTTCTGATAAACTTTTTTTCCTATTATTCTTGATAAAAATTTTTGGAATGAAGATCTATAACAAAAATCATATTTTTTTCTTTTTTTCAAATTTTCTATTACTTCATTTATATATTTTTTTATCCTTGCTCTTTTTTTCTGTCAAATAATATTAAATTTCTAATTTCCGGATTTAGCGAAACCGCTTCTGAAAAAAACCTTCATAAACTATAAAAATCTATTTCTGAATCCGGATATTTTTTTCTTTTATTTTTCTTATTACAGGAGTTGTTAAAAGAACATCTCCAAAAAGAACTAAACCTAATTATCAATATTTTTCATTTATTTTTCCTCGTCAATTAATTTTTTTCAAACTTAATTTATAAAAACTATAATTTACAAAAAAATTTCCTCTATCCTTTATCTTTTATTTCCTTAAGTTTTATTTTTTTGCATCCATTCTACCATTTTTTTAAGTGCCCTTAAATACCATTTTTGAGCTAATCCCATATCATTGAAATCCTGCTGATATAATTGGGCTAAAAAGATACATTGCTCTGCTTTCATTTAAATTTGCCGCCTTTTCATACCATTCTGCCGCTTTTTCTTTGTCTTTTCCACCTTTTATTTTATCATAAAAAATTCCTAAATTTAACATGGATTCTACGTTTCCCTGATTTGCTCCAATTAAGTACCATTTCTCTGCTTCTTCATAATTCTTTTTATATTCTTCTGCTTTTCCAATTAGGTTTATTCTGTCAACAGCACCTAATTCATAAAGTTTTTTATCAATTTTTTCTGCTTCTTCATAATTCTTTTCGTTATGATATTTTTCTGATAAACTCAGCATTCCAAAAAAATCATTCTTTTCAGAAAGTTTAATCAGTAATTTTTCACTTTCCTCTGAATTTCCTTCTCTCTCATATAGCAGGGCCAAACTTTTTATGGCTCCTCTATTATCATTTTGAACACCTTTTTTATACCATTTTTCCGCTTCTTTATAATCCCCTTTTTTTTCGTAAATATTTCCAAGTCTTGATAAAGGAATCATATAATTTTTTCCCAATGCTTTTTTATACCATTTTTCTGCTTCTTCATAATCTTTTTCTTCTTCATAAAGTTGCCCTAAATCATACATTGAAGAAACTTCTCCACGTTCAGCCGCATTTTCCAGCCACTTTTTTGTATTTTCAGCATCAAATTTATCCATATAATATTCAGCAAGATAAGCTGCCGCCAGTCTTTTATGTTTTTCTATTTTTTCCAGATACGCCTTTGCTTTTTCAGGATTTGAAAATAACATTTTCTGAGCTTCACTAAAAATCATTTCTACATCAGATTTTTCAAGATTTTTATCCTGTTCCAGCATTTTTTTATCTGCCAGCTCTGCTTTACTTTCATTCTTTAAAATTTCCTTAATATCTGATAATCTATCTGCCGCTTTTATTATCCCATAATCCTTAAGTTTTGTAAACAGTTCTTCAGCCTTTACATATTCTCCTTTTTTTATATATAGTTTTCCCAGTTCATACATATAAGCTGTTCTTTTCTGATTTGAAAGTACCAGAAGTTTTCCCTCTCTTTTCGCATCATTCCTTTCAATATTGTAAATTTCTGTCAATCTTTCTGTAGCCTGTATTTCTCCCTGTTTTTCTGATTGAAGAAACCATTTTTCCGCTTCACTGTAATTCTTTTAACATGTAAATTTTACCTAGTTCATATATCGCCTTTGTAAATCCCAGCTTTACAGCCTTCTGCATTTTTTCAAGTGCCATATCTGTTTTTCCTTCAACAAGATCACCCATACCAAGATAATAAGCAGCTTCACCTCTATAATCCTGAATTCTTTCAAACAACGGCTTTGCCTGTGCATAGGAATCTTTCGTTTTCTCTTTTGCCTCCAGCAAAATTTTATCTATTTCCGTATCACTTAGTTTTTCTTCCTCTATTTTTGTAATTTCATCCTCAACCTTCGGTTCTTTTACAACTTTCTGTACTTTTTTAACCTGCTTCTTTTCTATCTCTTTGTAAACTATCGTCCCCACAAGAAAGATGAAACTGGCTACAACCAGAGAAGTTGCTATAAATGTATCCCTTTTCCTATCCCATTCTCTTTTATTTTTTTCTGTTTCAGACATTTGCCTCAATCCTTTTCATTAGCATTATTTATTTAGTCTTTTTTCATATTCAACATTAAATTTTCATAATCTTTTGAAACCTGTGTTTTTGCTATTTATTTTTTTCCTGTAAAATTTATATTTTTAAACATATATATTAATTTATATCCTAAAGCACACTCTAAGTCAAGTATTTTTTTACTTAAAAAAATTATTATTAAAAACTGCCTTCAAACAGATATAATCTGAAAAAAATTTACTTTCAACTTTTTTTAATGATTATATACTGTTAAAGACAGGTTTATTACAGTAATATTAAACTATATTATTAAATGTTTCGATAGTTGGAGCTTTTTCACATAATTCAACCAACATTGGAACGATTTTAGTAAAATGTTCTGTAGCATTGTGGATTTCAATAGCTTTTTCTGATTTCCAATGCTCAACAAAAACCAAATGATTATTTTTTTCTCTGTTTTGCTGTAAATTATAGGAAATACATCCTTCTTCCTGACGGCTTTCTTTTACAAGTTCTTTACATAATTCAATAAATTCAGGTACTTTGTCTTCCTTAACAGAAAACTGTGCTAATATGTGAATCATAACTCAACTTCCTTTCTTTTTCATAAAATAAAATATATTCACTATTGAAACAACCGTGAATACATCTTTAATAATTTATTTAGATGGTGCCTAGAAAAGGATTCGAACCTTCGACCCTGCGGGTATGAACCGCATGCTCTAGCCAACTGAGCTATCTAGGCATTTGGTGGCGGGAGCCGGATTTGAACCAACGACCTTCGGGTTATGAGCCCGACGAGCTACCAGACTGCTCTATCCCGCGACAATATTTTTTCAGATAATAGTTTCAAGTGGTGCCTCGGGCCGGACTTGAACCGGCACGGAAAAAAATTCCACAGGATTTTAAGTCCTGTGCGTCTACCGATTTCGCCACCAAGGCACAAAAACTTATTATCTTTAACACGAATTAGATTATATAACAATCAGTCTCATTTGTCAAGTATTTTTTCAAGTTTTTTTAAACTGATTTATTTTCAGTCCTATATATTTCTTTTCTCTGCTTCTTCTAAAGACTTATATCCCTTATGTTTCACTATATTTTCAAGATTTTTTTCTGCCAGATTTTTATTTTCAATTTTACAGTTTTTTACATAATCATAGTAAAGCTGTAAAGTTTTTTCTGAATATGAAAGAAGCTCTCCCCTCAAATATGTTTCTATTGAAGTATATTCAGGTGTATCAGATTCAGAATATAATTTTCTCCCTTTATTTGTAATTCCAGGGTATTTTTCCATCGTTTCAATTTCCCATTCTAAATAAATTTTTATAATTTTTTCAGCAATTTCTCCTTTTTGTTCAGATATTGCAGGCAAAAATCTTTTTATATCTTCATATTCTTCAGGTGCACTATATTTCATCATATAGGCATATTTTTCCATAATAGGATTTCTATCTCTGTGCCCTGCCAAAATCAAATCATCAAGATAACTGCGCAATACCGGTAAAGAAAATATTTCCCACTGACTGCTTCTCATAATATTAAATTCTTCATAATTATCCTGACACGATGCTCTTCCACCTGTATTGTGTACAGACTGAAAAAATTCCCATTCCCTTACTATAATTTGACGGATTATATTCTGTTTAATTTCTTTTTCTTCATCTTCAAAGTTTTCTCCCATTCAGCTTACCTCCTAATCGAGCCATGGGCTCCAGTTTCTAAGTTTTTCATCTTTTATACTTGCCTGTATTTCCGGATCATAATTAAGTAAAAAATCACTTTTTATAACTTCTATAATTCCCTGTTTTTTCATTTCTGTAATTATATTTGCACATATTTTTTCGATTATTTCTACTTTCCTGTATGTTTCATCAAAGGGAAGTTTTACAAGCTTCCCTATCATTACATGTGTTTCTTCCCCTAAAACTGGTAGTTCTTTCAGCCTTCTATGAAACCATTTATAGAAAGGTTTATATTCCCTGTTCAGTAAATAAATCATATGTACAGCTTCATCTATAAATTCTGTTTCAGCCATTCTTGCCTCAACAATTTCATCCCTTTTCATGCATCTTGGTAAGTTATATTGTCCTGACTGTGCAATTTTCATACATCTTGTAGCTATTTTATTCAATCGTATGTCTTCAGGAAAATATTCAGATAATTTATTTCTTATTTCAGTAAATTCTCCCAGATTGTCAACAAATACTTTCCCATTAGTTACCGCAGCAAGGGCTGTTTCAGGTATAAGTCTCCAGTCATAAAGGTTTGAAGGGTATGTCTCCATTCCTAAAAATTTATAATACCAGTCATTCATATTTAAAACTCCACGCCTGTCATCTCCCCAATCACTTACATTCAAAGCCCTGAATCCCATAAATTCCTTTGGAAGCGATTCCAGTACATCAGATAGCTTTCTTCCATATTTTTCATAATCTTCCTGTGTCAGCCATATACAGCATGAAGGCCCAAAATCATGATCCTGTGATATTTCGTCATCATATCCAAAACATTCAGATCCTTCGCCTGCAAGACCTACTGCCGTTCTTTCATATAAATCTAAAAAATCCTTTTCCAGAACTGGTAAATATACATTTTTAAAATATAATTCTGACAGTTCCATACCTTTTATTTCATTATTCATTTTTTCCCAATCTTTCCTTTACAATTTCTATATTCTGTAATAAACTCTTATAGTTTCCGCTATTTTCTCCAAATGATTTTTTACATATTTCAGCACTTTCTTCAAAATATTTAAGAGCCTTTTCAAATTCTCCCTCATTATAATACTGAATTGCCATATTATTCAGTGATGCAGAATAAAGACTATGTTCTTTACCAACAGTATTTTCTATTAACTTCAATGATTTATCTAACACATCTTCAGACTTTTCCTTTTCTCCTGTTTTTAAATACGGAAGTACCATATTGCTGAGGGTTGTAGCATACTGAAGTTTATATTCAGGCAATTTTTCCAGTATTTCCAGACTTTTCTTATGCAAATCAAGGGCATCCTGAAATCTTCCTGTATCCTGATAAAACAGGCCAAGATTATTACATACACTTGCATAAAGATAGTCATTCTGCAGATTATTCTTCTGGTATACCTCCATTGTTTCCAGATAAAGTTCCTCAATTTCATCAAACTTTTTCATAAATCTGTAAACTTCAGCAAGATTTAAGTTGCATGTGGCGTAAGGAACTACATCCTTTCCATATTTTTTGCCTATTATATTTTTTGCCTTTATTATTGTATTAACAGCTGTTTCAAATTCACCTGTGTATTTCAAAGTCCCACCAAGTTCATTTAAAATTTGTATATTTTCATTACTTTCTTCTCCATAAACTTCTTCAGTAAGTTCTGCAAGTTCCTTTAAAACTTTCACTTCTTCAAGTGTTTTTCCCTGCTGCATATAATCATTTCTCTGTTTTGTCAGTTCATAAATTCTATCTTTATTTTTATCATCAGCCATATTTTTCCCCAATCATTAGTAATTTGTATAGAAAATCATAACATTTTTAATATTTATTGTCAAAAAAAGAATATCCCAGCGTTCTATTTCTTCTGAGACATTCTCACTCCTGATATAATATCCTGTAAAACTTCTATTTACAGTATCTTTCCCTTAAAATATGTGAAGCTTCCACCATCGAAGACATTTTTTGCTTTATTATTTCATATGAATTTAGAGGTCTTTTAGAAAATGTTGCAAAACCGCAGTCAGGATTTAGCCATATTTTTTCAGGCGGAAGAAAATCCAGAACCTTTTCAGTTGCTTTTACTATCTGTTCAGGAGTTTCCACAATTGTATTTCTAGGATTTAGACATCCAAATCCAAGCATTATCTTTTTATCCAGAAAATTATTTGAAAAAAGCTGTTTTACTTCACCTGCACGGGATGTTGAAAATTCAAGTGCCAGCATATCCACATCCAGCGAATCAAAAAACTGCCCAAGCCTGTCATAGGCTCCTTCCAGCAACACAGTTTCATCGCAAGTCCAGTTTCCACGGCATACATGCATTGCCCCCAGTACATTTTCATGTTTACGGAGCTCTGCAAATACAGGAGCAAGCAACTCATTTACAAATTTAAGTTCTCGATCAACCTTGATCTTCTCTGACAGGGCACCTCAGTAAAACGAATTATCTCCTTTTTTCCTTGTAAAAACAACTTCCGATAAAATCGGCTCATCAATCTGAATAATACCTGCTCCCATCTCAACTAGCCGTCTTATTTCATTAATTAGAAGCTTTACTACATCATTTCCAAGCTCTTTACGGTCACTATATACTCTCCCTGTAATTTCCTTCATCCACATGGAACGTGTTAACAGATACGGACTTGGCAACGTCATTTTAAAAGGTTTTTTTGAAAATTTTTTTATCATATCAACTTCTTCTGTATTGAGCTCTATATCTGTAGAAATTCTGTCTACACACACAGGACTGTTCATTGTATTGTCTGCCCGCATCCATTTCCTCAAGACTTTTATTGAATTCTTCCGTATTTCCTGTAATTTCCTTTATATCTTCCATTGTCATAAGCTTCACTCCAGGAACGTGTTCTGCAATATAACTCATATAGTTATCTCTCGCCAATTCCCCACTTACAACCACATCAATTCCTACTTCTTCAGACATTTGAATAATCTTTTCTGTTTCTGAATATACTTTTTCCTTATATTCCTCAGCATATTTATCATCTTTTATGCTTTTTTCTTTTAAATCAAGTAATTCTTTACTTCTTGGCATACTTCCCATTAAAGTGGTTGAAAATGGCTTAAATCTGTTATTATTCATGTCAGCCTCCTTTACTGATTTCATTTTATATAAATCTATCTTAATTTTACTACATCTTATATTTAAATTCAAAATTATATTTAATTTTTTCAATTTCTTTATATTTTTAAATAACAATAAGCAGACATCAACTATCCATGCCTGCTTATATTTTTCAGTTATATTATTTTAAGGTTCGACAATTAAATTACTGTTAGTCAATATTTCAACAACTTCTGCCATTGTAGTTGTTCCACCTACTTCAAGGTGAGCAGTAAGTTCATAATAATCAACACAGATACCACATGAAAGTATTTTTACACCTTTTTCTCAAGTTCCTTTAAGTCTTCAAGACAAGGTGACCCTTTAGTAGTAAGTTTAGCTCCTTCTCCATAAAAAATAATATGAGCAGGTAAATTTTCCCTTTGAGCAAGAGTATGAATAAATCCATTCATAAGATTATCAATCAGAGCCTGCTCTCCAATTCCCATTCCAGTTCCTTTAATTACAACATCATAAGTTTGTGCCATAATATATTCCTCCTATTTAAAATATATGTTATCAACTATTTTATAATTAAAATTTATTATATTAATTTTATTTTTAAAGATAATTATTAACTGGTATAATTCATTTCATTTTAGGTATAACACATAAAAACTTTGATTGTCAAATTAGTATTGAAAAATTCAAATATTGAATTAGTTTTTTTATATGGCAGAAATCATTTCAATTATTGCATCTCCTAATTTTTTTCAGTTATTCCAGCTATTTTCTATTTTTTTGTATTCTTTTTACGTAGTAAGACCTCAAATAAATTTTTCTTCATTACTTTTTTTCCTCCTATTTTTTTATGTAAATATGATTACTCATATTCCAAAGATGTAGCATACTCCTTCATTATAAAAATCACTCTATTTTGAAGTTTTATTTTTCCTGTTTTTGAGAAAAAAAGTGATTTTTTTAACATATTTTTTTAAATATGGAGTTTTTCTCCAACAAATAAATAGTACATCTAATTTTTTTAGCTTTTGTTAAGTTATTTTTTTCTCTATTTTTTTATATATATTGGGGTATTTTTTTAAATCTTAAAAATTTTTAAAAAAATACCATTCCTAAAAATTATCAATTGCAACATTAGTGTTATTCTGATAAAATAAAAAAATCAATAAATTTAAAGGAGTTCCATACTTATGACAAAAAAAGAAATTCGACAAAATATGATTTTACAGAGAAATCAGCTTTCAAAAGGAAACTGTTCAAGAAAAATAGTAATTCTATTATTGAAAATCTCCAGCCTTATGTTCAGAAAGCTGAAAAATATAATGATTTTTTTATGAATATGGGAAATGAAGTTGAAGTCTCAAATCTGATTACTCTTTATTCTGATAAGAAGTTCTATATTCCAAAAACTTTTCCTGAAAGAAATATGAAAATCAATCTTTACAATAAAAATGAGCTAGTTTTACATAAATTTGGATATTATGAATCTTCATCTGATATTTTTTATGATGAAAAAATTCTTGATTTAATTATTGTTCCTGCAGTTGCTTTTGATTACTCAAAAAATCGTATCGGATTTGGCGGAGGGTATTATGATACTTTTTTAAGCAGAATTCTTTTAAATGACCAAAATAATGGAAAAAATCGCAACAAGCCCCTAGTTATAGGAGTGTGTTACGATTTCCAACTAATTGATTATATTCCTTCAGAAGTCCACGATATAAAAATGGACTGTATCATTACTGAAAAGAATATTGTTATTTAAGTTTTATTATTTTACTGATTTTTCTATAATTATTTCATTTTTATATGTATCTATTTTAGCGTTGGCACCAATCGGAACTGTAATGAAAGGTCTTACATGCCCTGACTTGAACCCTTTTATTATTGGAATTTTCATATCTCCAAAGTTATCTATAAAAACATCTTCTAAAGACATATCGTCAAGTTCTGATCTCTTGGCACCCTTAAAGTCTCCTAAAATAATACCTTTTATATTTTTCAGCTTTCCGGCAAGTTTTAACTGCTTAAGCATTCTGTCCACCCTGTAGGTAGCCTCATTTACTTCTTCTATAAACAGTATTTTCCCGTCTGTATTTATTTCATACTCTGTTCCAAGGGAAGCAACTACAAGCGAAAGATTTCCACCTGTTATTCTTCCTTCTCCTCTACCACTTTTCATTATGGAATAACTGTCATCAAATTCAAGCAAATTGTAGGATTGTTTGTCTGTAAACGCTTTGTTAAACCCATTTTCAGTAGTTTCAGGAATTTTATCAAAATTCGAGCTCATAGGTCCATGGAAGGTAACAAGACCTGTCTTTTCATTTATGGCAAGCAATAACGTTGTCAAATCACTGAATCCTGAAAATATTTTAGGATTTTTTCTTATCAGGTCATAATCAAGCTTATCTACAATTCTTATAGTTCCATATCCTCCTCTTATGGAGAAAATGGCTTTTATATTTTTATTCGCAAACATATCATTTATATCTTTAGCCCTTATGTAGTCAGTTCCTCCAAATCCATACCATCTTGAATCATAGGAACGTCCATATACAACATTAAAACCTCTGCTAAGAAGGTATTCTACTTCTGCATCTGCTGAAGTTCCCTTATAGTTTGCAGGAGCGATAAGACCAATTGTATCTCCAGGTTTTAACCCCTCAGGAATAATAATTTCAGGAGTTTCAGCCTGTAATGTTAAACCTGATATCAATACAAAAACAAATATCAGTAATATTTTTTTTATACTTGAAACTTTTCCGGCAATATCAATTAAATTTTTCATTTTAAAAATTCCTCCAGTTTCTGCTTAAGTTCAGTATAATCAGGAAGATGTATTCCTCTTATTCCTTCTTTTTCGCAGGCGTCGATATTCACTTTTGTGTCATCAATAAAAACTGTTTCTTCAGGAATAAGGTTAAATTTCTCTATAAGAGTGTCATAAATTTCCTTTTCAGGCTTTAAAAGATAGTAGTAGCATGAAACTGTATGCCCGTCAAACAACCTGAAAAAATCATACTTTTTAAAAATATGCTCAAAGGCAGGCTGATGAAAATTTGATAAAATATACAGATTATATTTTCCCTTCAGTTCCGGCAATAATCTAACATTTTCTTCTATTGGCTGTAATATTTCAAAAAGATCCACATCAAAAAGTCTGTCAATCTGCTCGTCTACTCCGGGAATTCTTTCCTTAAATATCTTTTTCGCATCTTCATAAGAAAGAGTTCCTCTGTCCAGCATCTGCCATTCATCACTACCGAATACTCCATTATAAAAGGCTTCCCTTTTTTCCTCAGGAATATTTTGTTCTGTATATTCCTTAGGCTCAAACTTTATGAGAACTCTTCCAAGATCAAATACTATATTTTTTATTGACATTGCTTTCTCCATTCTTTATAGTTAAGATTCTCTTTAACATCTGTAATAATAACATACTGTTTTCTGAACTTTATAATATCACACTTTTTCCATGTTTCTGCATATTTTTTAAGATTTTCTTCTGCTTCAGGATACTCTTCCCCATTAATTCTGCAATCTGCCCTCAAATCTCCATTGACATCTTTTAAGGCAAACAATCTTATTGCATAATTTTTCCCTGTATTATTCATCTGCTTAGAAAAAGATTCTATTGATTTAGTAAACAGACAGCATGGACAAAATTCATCAACATACTGTTCTGCATCAATTCCCTTTTTTTTAGCATCTTCTTCACTAATATTTGGATAGACAATAACATTTCCAAAAAATAGATGTCTTTTTACAGGTGGCTTGTCGTCAAAAGTCATTTCTACTATCTGATTCATATTTTTGGCATTTTCAGGATTAGAGGCATCTACAAGAGTTTCCCAGTCTAAAATTACCCAGCTCTTGAAAGCACTCTTAATAGCTTTAGCAAGACCATCGCAAAACTCACCATACTGATATTCAAAAATACCATTTGGAAAAAGTTCCTTATGATGAATCTGAATTGTTGCAGCTACCTGAAGTAATCCTTCATGACTTTCCTGATCTACCCAGTTCAGTAATGGAAGAAGATAATAGCCAGTTTCAGGAACATACAGCCATTTCATTCCTTCCTCATCATTTATCATGTGGACTTTCCAGCCTTTTTCCGTCAGTAAATCATACAGAAAGTCTACTATAATAATATCATGATTCTTTCCGGAAGGACTTTGAAACATACTTACTTTTGAGGGATTATCAGGCAATATTCCCCAGTTAAGTTTTTCTGTATACTCGATTCTATCCGTACTGCTATCATGCTCTACTTCTTTATTTTTAGATTTGAACAGCTTTTTTAATTTGTCAAACATTATAATTTTCTCCTTTAATTACATAAAGATTTTTTCTAGTCTTTCATAAAATCCTTTACAAACTGTAATACGTCTTCTGCTTTGACTTCTGTACTTTCTCCTGTTCTTCTATCTTTAATTTCAACTTTACCTTCAGCCGCACTTTTTCCAGCAACTATTTTCAAAGGGAATCCAATAAGATCGGCATCTTTAAACTTAAATCCTGCTCTTTCATTTCTATCATCTAAAACTACTTCTATTCCATTGGCAAGCAGCTCTTCGTATATTTTTTCTCCTAACACTGACTGTGCTTCATCCTTAACATTGGCAATTATTACATCAACTAAGTAAGGGGCAATATTTTTTGGCCAGATAATACCAAACTCATCATTATTCTGCTCTATCGCCGCTGCCATAACCCTTGAAATTCCAATACCGTAGCATCCCATTTTCATTATCTGCTGTTTTCCATTTTCATCAAGAACTGCAGCATTTAATGCTTTTGAATATTTATCCCCTAATTTGAATATATGTCCTACTTCTATACCTTTTGCAAGTTTCAAAGTTCCCTTTCCATCAGGTGCAGTATCTCCCTCTCTTGCATTTCTTATATCTGAAACCATATCGTAAACTATATCTTCAAGATTTACATTTATATAATGGTGTTCTTCCTTGTTTGCACCTAATGCAAAGTTTCTTACATATTTAACTGTTTCATCTATTACTACTTTCAGACCTTCTTTTTTCTCATAGGAACCTGCATATCCAGGAACTATTCCAAATTTTTCACAATCTTCAGCCGTCATCATTTCAAGCTCGGTTTTTGCATCAATTGCATTTTTAAGTTTTACAGAGTTTACATCTAAATCCCCTCTTATTAATGCCATTACAAAATTTTCCCCATCTTCTGTAATTTCCTTCAGCATTACTGCTTTTACTGTTTTTTCTTTTGGAATATTTAAGAAATTTGCTACATCTTCTATTGTTTTTGCATGCGGAGTTTTTACCAGTTCCTTAGGTAATTTTTCTTCATCGCTTTCCTTCAGCTCAATAATACTCTGAGCTTTTTCAATATTTGCGGCATAATTTGAAGAGTCATCATACAGGATGTCATCTTCTCCACTTTCTGCAAGCACCATAAATTCATTTGAAGAGTCTCCTCCTATTGAACCTGAATCTGCCTCTACTGCCCTGAAATTAAGTCCACATCTTGTGAATATTCTTTCGTATGCAGATTTCATATTCTGATATTCTTCATCAAGGGATTCCTGATTAATATGGAAACTGTAGGCATCCTTCATTACAAATTCCCTTCCCCTCATAAGTCCAAATCTAGGTCTTATTTCATCCCTGAATTTTGTCTGAATCTGATAAAGGTTAAAAGGTAAATCCTTGTATGAAGATACCATATTTCTTACTATATCTGTTACAACTTCTTCATGAGTAGGCCCTAAAGCAAACTCTCTTTCATTTCTGTCCTTAATTCTCATAAGTTCCGGACCATAAGCAAACCATCTTCCTGATTCTTCCCAAGTGAAGCAGGCTGTAATACAGGCATATGTATTTCCTGAGCTCCTGCTCTGTTCATTTCTTCCCTTGTAATGTTTTCTATTTTTCTTAAAACTCTGTATCCTAAAGGCAGGTAGCTGTATACTCCTCTTGTAAGCTGTTTTATCATGGATGTTCTCAGCATTAGCTGATGACTTGCCAGTTCGGCCTCCTTAGGAGACTCCTTGTACGTTTTTAAAAATGCTTTTGATAATCTCATATCTATTTCCTTTCATTTTTTGATTTTAATTTATACAAATTATTTTTCATATTTTCATAAATTCCAAATTAGGAATTTTTGAGTTTTTATAATAATTCAATTTATATTATACAAAAAAGACTGAAACTAGTCCAGTCTTTTTAAAAATATTTATTTGAAATTTTTATAATTCAACTCTCACTTTCAATTTCTAATTTAAAAATTTTTTTCTGTATTAACTTTTTCTATTTTTTTATTATTTTTCAAGTAAATTATACAATTTTATTAAATCCTCGTTCAAAGAATAGTAATAAGTATCTAGAAACCAATCTTCAAAATATACTTCTTTAGAAAAAAATTTAAATATTCGCTTAAATCTGAATAAATCCTAAAAATTAGAATTGAAATTAATTATAGTTTTATATTCTTCTTTCTTAGAATAAATATATTCTGCTACTTTTTCTATTTTTTTAATTTATCTTGAAAATCATCTATTTTTTTCCATCTTTTTTTCATTTTTTTCATATTCATGCAAATCTAAATAATAATTAAAAATCTTTTTGATAAATATATTATTACTTCTGAATCAATTATCTTTTTCATAAAAAAATGTTGTTTCAGAAAAAAATCAATATTTCAATTGGAATAACTGATATACCCTTTGATAAATACATTTTTTTCTAATTGTTTTTACTAAATTTTTTTATTTCATCACTATAATTTTTTTAATTCATCTTCTTTTATAGTAAATTCTTTTTATTTTATCTTTATCTATCAAAAGGGAGCAACTTGAAACCAAAAAAATTTGATAAATTATATTCTTTAGGACATAAAGATAATTTTTTTGTTTTGTTTTTTTAATATTTTTTTATTTTTTTTCATCTTTCTCTATTTCCATATTTAACCAATTTTTATCATCTCTTATATTATTATTTATTCTAGCTATTTCTTTTACAATTTACACTGATACCAATCAGAAAAAATAATTATTTTTTTAGATAGTTCATTAGTATACACCTCTTTTTAAATTCTCTTTACCATGATTTATCATAGTTTTAACTTCAGTAGAGTTTGGAGTGGATGATTTTTTTCATATTTACTACCTTTTTATTCCCGTTGTGTTAATCTCTTCTTTATTAGTTGGATAATCAAAAAAACGGAATATTCAAATTCACAGTAGTTTGTGAATTTTTTTTGCTTTATTCATTTTTTCTTCAAGTTCAATTCTAAAAAAGAAGCTATTCTTTTCTTTAGAACCGATTGTATTAAAAGTTACTGTTTGCCATACTGATATTCCTTTCTTTTTTTTATTATTTTTAGCATTAATTATTTAGAATGTATGAAGTACGAGAGAGAAATTGCACTTCTTATCTTGTTTGTATCCAAAAATTTTTAAGTACAGTATATTTTATAAAGAAAAAAATATTTGTAGAACTCTATTTTTAAATAATTTTTTTAAATTACTGACAAGTTCTTTTCTGTTCTCTGAAGTAAAAAAATTAAATCTTCATGAATTATTTTATTGGGAGTATAAATTGTATATACTTCAAAAATATATTGGAACACGATAAAAATCCTTTTTTTGTTCTTGTTCATTATCAATTTCTTTTTATAAGTTTTTTTCTAATTTTATCGATTTTTTTTACAAATTTTTTTCTTTATTATTTTTTTCTTCATCATTGATACTATATAATTCTAATTTTTACACTATTATCTTCAATAGTATATTTTTCCAAATAAAAAAATCTTTTTACCATTTTTTTAGCCTTCTTAAATTTTCGACATTTCTACTACAAAGTTTATTAGAATAATATTTTTTTCAATATATAATAATAATCGTTATAATAGCGTCCACCATCGTAATATTTATAAAAATTTATGTAAATCTGAAAAAAATCATCAGGATTTCTAATTATTTGATATTCTTTTACAGGGAATTCCTTTCTAATATTTTTGTCTATGATTATCCATTCTAGTTAACAACATGATAAATGAAAAAAATTCAAATAAATTATAAACAGATAGTACTTTTTTTATTTACTTTTTTTACCACCTCCATAATTGACATTACAATTATAATTCTTTTTTTACTTCTCAAAAAAATTAAAAAAATTTATTCTCCTTAACCTCTCCTCTTTTTTTATTTTAACATACAGAAATTCAATATGAAAGAAAAAAATAATTATTAATTTTTTTAGCATTTGTTTTTATTTTTAAATTTTTGAAAAAAATTTCATCTTTTTCTATTAATTTCTCATAATTGCAAACCTCATTATATTTTTTTTATACCAATCTTTTTACCTCTTCTTCCACTGTATTCCCAATATAATTATATTTGGTTTTTAAAAATTTTTTTGAAATATTATTTAGTGTATTTATATTTCCAAATAAGGCATAATCCTTAATTTTTCAAAAAAATATAAATTTTCATAGTTAAAATTTATATCATTACAATTTATTTTTTTCTTCGTTCTGGAAACATATTATAAAAAAAGTCCTGAAAATTTTTTTATTATAGGATTCGTTTGTCTCATGATGTTCATAACTTATGAAAATTTCAGGCAAAAAAATTAGATTCACGTTCAATATAGTTATTATAGGGATTACTTTTTCTGACTAACCTTATTTGTGTTTTGCAACTTCCTTTGAGGTCGCATTTTCAATTTTTTTCCAGCTTATTTACTATATTATCAATAGATTTATCTTGGTTAGTTATTAGGATGTAAGGATTTATAGAATTATAGTAAATTTTTATATATTGTTGGATTTTTCAATTTTTTTCATTATTATACAATACAAAAAAATTTTTTTGAATTATTTTCTCTTTTTTTCAGTAATTTCATCTAATGAATTTTTTTGTACGAATACTCTAAGTTCTTTTTTTGATACTTTATTCAAATCTTGAAAAAAATTCTATTTCAAAATAATTACTTAAATCATCTCCTAATTTATATCTCTCTTCTTTCAAATTTAACTGATTTATCATTTCAGTTTTTTTCAAAACTTTCTTTTTATTACTTCCCTGTTATCTAGTAAAGTATATTTTTGAATAATCGTAGTGAGAACTATCTAAAAAAATTTTATTTTTTTCAATCTGAACATGCGGTATAATCTTTTTCACTAGAAACCTTTAATGGAATTTTTTTATTTCCTTTTTCATTATACAAAAATAAATAACGGTTTTTGATATTATTTCTATTAATTTTTTTAATCTCACTATCTTCATAACTATCTTTAAAATTTGAAATCATAAAGACTTTATCTTTATATTTAATTTCATAAAAATATACATTATTTTCTAAAAAAAGAAAGTTCTTTACTTTCAACTAGTTGAGTATAGTTTATGTTCATTTTTTTCTTTGTTAAATACTGCTGTGTTTTCTATATTTCCATAGTATTCTTTTTCTTGATAACCTTTGATTTCAAATTTATCTTTCTTACCTAATTTCAGTTCTATATTTTTTTATAATTTTTGAATATATTCGATTTTATCATTTCCAACACTATTTATAGCTTTTTAAGGAAATATTATTTAAGAAATCTATATCTTTTTTTACATTAATCTTAAATTTTTTTCAATAAAAAAAGTCCCATCGTCTTCAAATGAAATATCTTCAATCTCTCCGTTGTCATAGAAATAAATTCTTCTTCTTTCTCCAATTCCGTTTATATCAATTTTTTTACCTCTATTATTTTTATTTTTTTTGTAAATTTTTTTCATAATCCAAGATTATATCATTATTTTTGAATTGGAAACACCAATTTCAAAAATTAACAAATTAATAAATAGTAATATCTTTTTTTATTTCCCAGCATTTTTTTATTCATCAACTCCTGAAAAGACTTGTTCATATCCATATTTTTCTTATATGGTACTGTCATCTGATTTTCTTTTAACAAACTTTCTTCATTATACAATGCTCTAACAGGTCGATTCATTCTTTTCTGTAACTGACTTTCCACAGTCACTGTATTAAATTCGTCCTTTCTTATTCCAAAAAATATAACCAGTTCATTTCTTTCATCTACCCAATAATTATCTGAAGAATAGATCATTCCATTTTTTTCAAATGTTTCTGTAATAGAATTTTTTTCAAAATTTTCATTTTACCTTCATTCAATCTTGTACTCTTGTCATTTGAATGTTGTGTTTCGTGTCTTACTGTTGCTGTCATTGTATCATAATTTTGGATATCTTTTCCAACATAACTGTCAATCCTGAATGTAGAGTTCCCTTCCTTGCCTATTACAGCTCCAGTATTTTCAACTCTTCCAACATGAAGGTTGCTTCCTTCTCCAACAACGAATGTACTTTGATTATCTACAAATGCCCTGTTTCCATTTGTTCTGCTCGCATTTATGTTTACTGAACTTGGTACTCCGTTTGCACTTATTCCAAGATTCACTCCTTTACTGCTTCCAGTAGTTGTGCTTGTGTTCTGTCTACTTTCCACAACCAGATTACCAATGTTTCCTGTTACTTTTCCACCCTCCTGATTAAAATTACTGATTATTATCAAACCTATGTCTTTATTATCTCCATTTAAAGCATAAATAAAGGTCAAATATCATCTTTAATGTAAAGTAGGAGTCTCAGCACCTTGTAGAGTTAGAGCAGGACACTCTTTTGAAGATTGGTCTTGACTGAATTTTGTAATTGTAATTTATGTAATACAAAATCTGATCACAATTTAGAACATAATTCAATTGTAAAGTTAATTTGTACTAAACTTCTACAGGTTGACTCACTTTTTCAAAATTATTTTTTTACACTCAAGGATTTAATTTATAAGTTCAAAAATCCGGTTTTCGTATATAATGAATAACTGATGGTAATTTATCTGAAAAAAATTTCTATCACTTTTTCATATAGTTCTTTATAATTACCTGAAATTCCTCTATCTGAACCAAAAATATTTTTATCTTTCTTGTTATAATTGTAATAATTTCTTTAGGTACTGTTGTAAGTTTTATTTTTTTGGAACAGGATATTTTTTTCTTCATTGATTTTTTTCTACAATTTTTTTCAACTGCATTTATTTTTATCTCTATTCATTTCTCTAAATATTTTTTTACTTTAAGATCATTAGTTTTTTTCATCTATGTAATATAACCTTAAAAGTCAATAATTCTCTTCCAAGACTTACTTTCCCATATAGAAAGTATATGTCTTTATCTTCATAAATAGCAGGTACATAATGATCCAAGAAATAATCAATTAAACTCTCTTCCTTCATAAATTGTTCATATATTTCTACTGTTGTAAGTTTTTTTCACTAATATTATTAAATAAATCCTGTCTAAAAATAAACAAATAAATTTCCGCTAAAATATAAAAATCATTTTTTTGAAGACATTCCATCATTTGGTGATTCAAACAATATTTCTAAGTCGTCACCTGAACGCATATATTTATCATAAACAGAAGGAACATGTTCTTTTGAAAAATATAATTATACTTAAAAAAATAATAAACACATTACAATAATTTTTTTCATCTATTTTCCTTTCCCCATTTCTTTTTATTATTTTTTTATTCTCTCCTCTTCTTTTTTTACTTCATCTTCAGATAAATTATTAAACATTATACTATTATAAGTTGCTTACCATCACTATCCATACTTATTAGTATCAATCTTCCCGCCAGACTTGTACGTCATATTCTGATTGCTTCCCTTGTACTCTTCCTTGAAGTAGATATTTGCAGTTCTTCTTGTGCTTTCAAACCCTTTTTTTCATTGCTGTTCCCACCTTGATTTTTATCTCAGGAGTATCTTCAATAGCTTTTTTTTATTATCTATTTAAAAAGAGAATAATTTTTTTATTCTTAAAAATTTCTATTTCAGAAATTTCGATTCTTATTTTTTTCAATAAAATGGTAATTTTCATTTAATGTATTTAATTCTAAAAATTCTATTGTTCAATATTTTTTTCAATAATTCCTACTTTAGTTTCAGAAAATTTTTTTATTATCTATAAAAAAATTATAAATTTAAAAATTCAAACAAATTTCAAGAAGAAATAATAATGTAATATCTTTTTATATCTTGAATATATTTATTTATACTATTGTGTTTTTATATTTTTCTTCTTTGTATAATTCGGATATTTCTTCAATATCTTCTTTTTTTAATATCAATATTCGACTATTTTCCGAAAAATTCTACAATTTCTTTAAAAAAATAATTATTTCTTTCCTATCAAACAATATATTACCAATATATATATTATTCGAATATAATTTAATTATATTTAATGGAACATTTTTATTAATTTTATCATTAGTATCTATTTGTATTTCTTCTATATAATGTTCATCAAAAAAATTTCAGTAGATATTATTTTAAGTTCATCATTTAATATTTCAAAAACAGTAATATTTTTTTCAATCTTTTTTTGTTAAATATCCTTTTTCTATATCATCATTTTTCAATTTTAATGTCACTATACACTTTTTTTTCTATTATTTTTTTGACATACATCATTAAAAAGAATTTATTTTATTATCTTTTAAAAAAAGAAAAAAAGATTCTATATAATTTTTTTATTTTTCTAATTTTTTTCAATATAATCGCTTTTTTTAAAAATAACTCTTTTTATTTCACTTATTAAAAAAACTTTTATACCTTCTTTTTATTATTTGAATCATAAGAATCCAAAAATAAGTAATTACCTGAAATTTTTAATATTTTTTTCCAATTGAAATTGCATCATCCTCCAAATGATAAATTCCAATTTTACTTTTTATATTTTTTTTAAAAAAATTCAATCATTCTTTTTTTCTTACCCTCTCTTCTGTATACTTTTATTTTGTATGGTTATTCTATAGTTTCTTTTTAAGTTTTGTCAAGTTTCATTTCCCCACTCGGTAAATTGTAATTTGCCTCTGTTTCCATTTGATAATTTTATTTTTTTATATTATAATTTTTTTACAAATAAATTCAGGAAATAATAACAGGAGGAAGCGAATAATGGTAGAATTACTATTCAAAGAATTATCTGAACTAAAGGAAGTTGAAGCAATAGCTCTTGGTGGATCAAGAGCAGGAGAAAAATTATGATGAAAAAAATCAGATTACGATGTATATGTATATATAAATTCGCCTGTCGATGAAAAAAATAGAAAAAATATTTTAAATAAATTTTGTAAATATATGGAAATAGGAAATCATTTTTGGGAATATGAAGACAATTGTATTTTGAATAACGGAATAGAAATTGATATTCTTTATAGAAATATGAAAGATTTTATGCAGGATATTGAAAATGTAGCTATAAAATGTCAAGCCAGAAATTCATATACTACATGCATGTGGCATAATTTACGTACATGCAGGATTTTATACGATAAAAATGGAAATCTGACAAAATACAAGGAAAAGTATTCATTTGATTACCCTGAACAGTTGAAGAAAAACATTATAAATCATCAGCTGAAGCTTATTGATTCATCATTACCTTCATACCCTAATCAGATAAAGAAAGCTATAGCAAGAGGGGATTCAGTAAGTATTAATCATAGAATTTCAGAATTTCTTGCTTCATATTTTGATATGATTTTTGCCATAAACAGTCTTACTCATCCGGGAGAAAAAAGATTGATACAGCTTTGTAAGAAACAATGTAAAATTTTACCTGAAAATTTTGAAGAAAATCTCGAATTTCTATTTTCACACATGTTTTCAAAGAAGAATCACTTACAATGTATTGAAGATATTGAAAACATTGTAAGAAATGTAAAAAGATTATCTAAAAAAACATATACAAAGTGTAAAAAAATATATTTATGAATTATTTATAATTTCACAATGTAAAACAAAAAAATGAATTTAGAAAAAATCAATGTCTGAGTCTTTAGGCGAGTTTTTGATTTTTTCTTAATGAATGACTGTTTTATATAAGTGAAATTTTAATAAATGAATAATGTACTGACCCCAAAAAGTTGGACAAATTAAATTAACTTGCCAATAAGGATTGACTTCTGTAAGAAGCAGGAGTTAATCCTTTTAATTTTTCCTTTATTCTTTTGTTATTGTAATAATATATGTAATCTTCTATTGCTTCTTTCAATTCATCTAATGTCCTGTACGCTGCTTCCTGTCCATAAAACATCTCTGATTTTAACAGACTAAAGAAACATTCCATTAATCCATTGTCTAAACTGTTTCCTTTTCTTGACATACTTTGCGTTATCTTCTTTTCTTTTAGCCTTTCCTGATATAAATTATGCTGATACTGCCAGCCTTGATCACTATGAAATATTAAATCCTCATAATTCTCATTTTCTTTAAATGCCAAATTTAACATATGATTTATCTGATCCAAGTTAGCATTTTTCGAAATATCATATGAAACTATATATCTTCCATAAGCATCCAATATTGGAGATAAGTATAACTTTTCCCCTCTTAGATTAAATTCTGTTACATCTGTAAACCATTTCTGATTTGGAGCTGCTGCTTCAAAATCTCTCTTGATATGGTTATCAGCTATCTTTCCTATTTGACCTTTGTATGAAGAATATTTTTCTCTTTTTTTACGGATAATACTTTTGCAGATTAAATTTTTTTCATAAGTCTCTGTACTTTTTTTATGATTAATATTTATCCCTTGATTCTTTAATTCCAATGTTATTCTTCGATAACCATATCTTCCTTTATTTGCATAGTAAATTTCTTTGATTTTTTTCAATGACATTTTTTTATTCTTCTTTGCTGATATAGTAGTAATATACTGATCTTGATATTCCGGCAATCTTTAGCGACATTTTTGAAAGGGTATTTAACTCTAAGTTCGGCTATTACTCTTACTTTTTCTTCTCTTTTTAGCTCCCTTTCCTGAACCAGAGCTCTCAATTTTTTTTAAGTATTCGTTCTCAGCTTTGAGATACATATTTTCTTCTTCTAATTGTTTAATCTTATCCTTTTCAGATAGAACTTTCTCATTTTTTTCTTGGGTTTAGTCATAGATTTAGGGTTTCCTTCCTCTTTTTCTTCTCTATAACATTATACCCGTTTTTCTTTAAATTTTTGAAAGCCAATTATGTAAAAGACCGGAAGAAGCTAAACCGACATCAATGGCGACAGAAGTAATAGATTCATTATTAACTAGAATTCTATTAATTATCTGTAACTTAAATTCTTTAGAATAGTGTTTATTTTCACCATTTCCTATAATATCATATCCATGTTTTTCTAATCAATCTGATTAAATAATGAAGAACAATCTTGTTAACATTAAAAAGCTTTTGGCTAACGAAGCAATAGTTTCACCGTTTTTTTATTTCTTTCATATATTTCAATTTTTATCTTCTCTTGTTAATTTACTCATAAAAACTGCACCTCCAATCTTGTGTCCAAGATTTTTGGGTGCAGTACATAAATATTTTTTTATTTTTATGTCTATTATTTATATTTTTTTCTTTTGAGACAACTTTTTTTATCTTTTTTTATTATATTTTTTTCCATCTCTTAGGTATTCCCATTTTTTTAATATTTTTTTGATGATGATTTGGCAAATGAATTATTAAAGTATCCATTAAATTATCTATCTCTCTTGTCATTTTTTTGAAATTCTCTTTGGATAAAAAAATATTTTTTTAGTGACATTATTAATGAAAAAAACATTATTGTTAAAACTTAAATTTTTCTTCTTTAAAGATAAAAAGGATTTGGAGAACTTCCAGAAGCAAATTTATGACGATGTGAAAAATGTTCTCTCATCATGTGCACATTTATTTCTAAAAATCACATATAAAAAAATAATATTTCAGATGTCTCAGTTGGATTAAGAATACTTTTTCCTTATATAATTGTATTCTTCTGTATAGTCAGTATAAATTTCATGTGCTATCACATTTTGATCTTCCGTCTTTAAACAATTAAAGAAATGTGCTATAGTTCCAAAAATTTAACTTTTTCTGCTAAAAACCCATAGAGGTACTCTTTTATATTTTCTTTTTATAATGATTTGCTCATTTGAATGTTTTCTAATAGTTTTTTTGCATATCATGAAGTAATCTTGGAATTTTAAAAATTTTTTTATTATTATTCTTCACATCAAAATTATTTATTTGTAAATAATCATCACTGTATTTAAGAGAAAAAAATAATATGATATTTTTTTGTTTTTATTGTTCTTTCAACAATTAGAATATATTTCAATAAAAATCATTCTTAATTCTCTATCAAAAATCAAACAACAAAAAGATATCTTCAAAACTGATATTATCCTGAAAAAAACTTCTGGATTAGAACTTTTTAAAAAAAGTTCTTTATAGCCATTTATAAGAGCATAATAATTCTCCACAGATAAAATCTTTTTTTGGCTCGTTTTTCATCTAATATTTTTTTAGATTCCTTTTTTTAATATTTCTAATTGTTCTTCATAAGTTTTAGGGGTTTTATTAGACATTTTTTTCCTTTTTTTAATTTTTTTAGTTTTTTTTGTGTATTGCTTTTTATAAAAAAACATAGTATAATTAATTCATAGTGAGCGAGATAAGTCTCTACGGAGTTCTTATCAGGTTACTTTTCTACGGAAAAGTAACCATTTTTTATTTAGTCCCTCTCTGCAATTTCTTTATTTATAAAATTCTTCCATCTGTTATTAATTCAATTGCTTTGACTAGCTTTTTTTACATTTCCTTAAATCCAAAATGCATATAATCCTTCTTCCTAAACTTTTCACCCCATACCCAGCCTCTTTTTCTGAATGCCTTTACAACATCGCCATTAGGCTTTATGGAATAAGGATTCCCATGTGGATCCCATTTTTTACCTACAAGCACCCTTCCATCAATATCCATTTGAGGATTTTCTTCAGGATTTATATCTATGGCACGCCCTGTATTATGAAAGCTTCTTAAATTTCCACCTCTCCATGTATAGCCAATAAGACGTTTTATAGGAAACTTCTCATGGCCATTATATATTTCCCTGAATATCTCCTTTACATCAGATGCCAATACATTTAATACCTGTATTCTTTCCGTATCAGAAACCTTTTTCCCATCCTGTAATCTCCACACGGGCACTTCCACCCATACCATATGTCTTTCAGCTTCTTCTTTTGAAGGACTTGCAAAATAATCTGCCAGTTCTTCCCTAATTTTATTCTGAAGTCTCTCCTGATGACCTACATCTATACTTCTGTCATTATCATCTGGCGAAGCATCAGGCTGAGGCTCCTTAGACTTTGGCTTGAAAACCGATCTGATAAGATTATATGAATATAAATCTTCTTCATCCTGATTATTTTTTGACTGTGCTTCAATATTTTTAGAATTTTCTTTAGACTTTTGAACACTTTCAGACATTGAAATATTTGCTAACGATATAATTCCCAGCATAATAAGTATAAAATTTCTTTTGTATTTCCATAAATTTCCTACACTATTTTTCCCTGTTTTTTCTGACATTTTTTCTAAATTAACCGGCATTCTCATCACCTCTCATATAATATAACAGTATAGTGTAGCTTTTATCATTTTTAATTTCATTTTATTTTCATGTGAAATCCATATCAGACATTTACATCATTTCTTTTTGAAGCTTGGCTTTCTTTTTTTCCTGTATTTTCTTCTGTTCAGCCATTACAGTATAGCTTTTTTTCATATACATAATAATTGTAACTAGAATAATATAATAAACTGCAACAGACCATATATCCACCTTTCCCTTTATATCAACCTGTAGAAGCGGAATTTTGTTTCCAAGTAAAATAAATCCTTCAAAACCGTTATAAAGAATCTGTGCCAGCGGGACAAATAGAATATTCAGTATCTTTAAATAGAGAATATTACATAACGTAATAAAAAATAATACTTCTATCAGAATAGTTCCAAGAGGTACTCCTACTATGTTAAGTAAAAAGGAAAATAACGGAAGTTTATCAAAATAATAGAGGAAAAGAGGGATACTTGTAACCTGTATGGCTAAGCTCAGCAGCAGAAGTTTTACAGTATCTTTGAAAATTCCTGCCTTCATTTTTCCTAAAAACTTTATTTCACACAGTTTTTCTACTGGCGGATAAACAAATATTATCGCAATTACTGCCATGTAGGACAGCTGCATAGATATATCAAATATTGCATATGGATTTAGCACAAGTATGACAACTAGTGAAACAAACAGTGACTTTTTACTGTCTTCCTGCTCAAAAAATATTCTTGCACATATCATCATTGCCCCCATTATATACGCCCTAAGTATTCCAGGCGACATTCCTACAAGGGTACAGTAAAGAGAAAGTGCCACAAGGGCGACTATATACTTTATTCTATATTTAATATTCAACGTGTCGAGTATTTTCACAATTCCCATTATTACAAGGCCAATATGTGAGCCTGAAATAACAATAAGGTGTGCAAGTCCTGTATATTTAAACCTGTCCTTCATATCCTTCCCCACTTCCGACTTTTCACCTAAAATTGCCGCACGTGAAAAGGCATACAGATTATCCTCTGTAATAAAAAGCTCATCAAATATATTTAAAATAAATTTTCTCATTCCATTGAGTTTTGACCCCTTATACCCCACTATTTTCCCTTCAATTGTGAGGGAACCATTTTTTTCAGTAACTTTCCTTATTTTATATTTTATAAGGTAAAATCCATAATCAAAGTTTTTACTATTTTTTATGGAAGCCTGCTGTTTCAGGTATTTGTTATTTACCTTGAGCACAGAGCCTGTCTTTCCATCCATTTTTACGTAAAGTACCTGTTCGCCTGAAAGTTCTCCCTTATAAGTTACAAAGTTAATGTAAAATATAAAGAAAACTATGCCTGCCACTATTATTGCAGATGTTTTAAAAATATTGCTTATTGCAGTTTTATCTGACAGGAGAATATTCATTATTCCAGAATCCTTTTTCATTTACAGCTCTTCCTCCCATAATTGTGATTTTGTATAATCATCATTTATATTTATAGGTTTTTTTGCCCTGTAAATGCTTATTATGGGATATTTTGCGGCATTTATTGTATTTGTTGAAATACGGTAATAAATTCTGTCTCCCTTTTTATTTAAAAGATAGACAGAAAAACCCCTTTCAAAATTACCTTCATCTGTTGTCCTTCTCACAAAATCAGCATTCTTATCAGTATTATTTGTCATATATGAAATATCTCCTGAAATAGCCATTTTATCAATTATATCCTTTTTCCCGGCTGTTTCTTCCATAAAAAATGCAGTATTTTTAGATATCTGGAAATCCAGTATATATTCCTTCCTGTTCTGCTGTGCATGCTGCTGAATTTTTCTTATGAACATACTTATATTTCTTTTTTCCACTGCAAAGTTCTGTTTCATTTTATGGTTTTGCACGCTTATAGAAACAATTGTAAAAAGAACTGCTACAACTGACATATAAACTAAAACTTCAATAAGTGTAAAACCTTTAACCTTTTTTTAATTTTTTTCACCTTATTAACCCCCTATATTTTTTTAATAATTTTTAATCTATTATTTATTTATTATATTATATTTTAATATTTTTTTAACAAGACTTTATTAAAAAAATTTATTTTTTTAGTAAATTTGATTATTCCTTGTTTTTTTAATATTAAAAAAAGATTTTTTTGACTTTACCTATTTCTTTTTATATTAATAATATGTTAAAATAAATATGAAATGATATTTTTAAAAATCTAGGAGTTAATATGCGAAATACAAAATGGAATATAAAAAAATATTCCAAAAAGATAAAGATATAAAAAAATAAATAATATTCCTGTTGATAAAGATATATTGAAAATACTATTTTCCAGAGGAATAAAATCTCCTGGAGAAATAAGGGATTTTTTAAATCCTAAACTGGAAAATCTTCAGAATCCTAATAAGCTTTATGATGTGGAAATAGCTGTCAAAATTATAAGAGAAGCTATCCAGAAAAACATAAATATATGGATATATGGCGACTATGATGTTGACGGAATCACTTCTACTGCCGTATTGTATCTGGCACTTAAGGAACTGGGGGCAGAAAATGTCAGCTACTACATACCTATTAGGGACGAAGGGTATGGCCTGAATAATGATGCACTTAAAAAAATCAAGGATTCAGGTGGAGAACTTGTCATTACTGTTGACTGTGGAATTACAGCTTTTGAAGAAATAAAATTTGCAAATTCCATAAATCTTCCAGTTATAATAACAGACCACCATAATCTTCAAGGAAAAAAAGTTCCTGAAGCACTGGCAGTCATTAATCCTAAAAGGATTGAAAATGAATATACATTTGAATCCCTTGCAGGTGTAGGAACTGTATTCATGCTTGTCCTGTCACTTTTTGAAAGCTATGGCAAAAAAGAGGAAGCCTTTGAATATCTGGATCTTGTATCCATAGGAACTATCGCCGACATTGTTCCACTTCTGTCAGAAAACCGTATTCTTACAAAATTTGGACTGGAAAAACTTCCCTTTACTAAAAATAGGGGACTTGCTTTTTTGCTTTATAAACTATTCAATAGCGGTGAAAATAAAGGGAATAATCCAAAGTCAGAATATTCAACTTATGATGTAGGTTTTATAATTGCACCTGTATTTAATGCCGCCGGAAGGCTTAAGGATGCAAAAATGGTAGTAAAACTGCTGACTTCTGACAATAACCGTGAAATCGAAATTATAGTAAAGGAACTGATTAATAAAAACTTTGAAAGAAAAGAACTTCAGAACAGAATTGTGGAAATGATTGAAAAAAATATTGAGAAAAATAAAATCAATGAAGACTTTGTAATCATTGACTATTCGCCTGAATATCATCATGGAATCATAGGAATTGCAGCTTCCAAAATAGTAGATACATACTATAAGCCTGTCATTATTATGGAAGTAAAAGAAGACGAAGGAATTGCAGTCGGATCATGCAGAAGTATTGAAGGTTTCAATATTCTAAATGCTCTGCAGAGTATGCCTGAATTATTTGTTAAGTTCGGTGGCCATTCAGGAGCGGCCGGATTTACAATTCCAATAAAAAATATTGAACTGTTTAAAAGAAAAATTAACGAATATGCAAAAAAGATCCTAAAAGATGATGATTTTATTAAAATTATAAATATTGATAAGCAGATTCCAATGCAAAAAATGTCATATGAATTTTTCAAGACAATAGAACTTCTGAAGCCATTTGGTTTTGGAAATCCAATGCCTACTTTTCAGACTAAGAATGTGCTTCTGGAAAATATAAAGTTTATAGGGGAAAATAAAAATCATATAATGTTCGACCTGAAACAGAAGGGATTTGTAATTAAAAATGCTGTATGGTTTGGATCAGGGGAATATTTTAAGGAACTTAATGAAAATCTGTTTTATGACATTGTATACAAACTGAAAATAGAGGAATTTCAGGACAGATACTATACAAAAGCCTATATAGAAGATATGAAGGCTTCTGAACTGAAGGATGACACGCTTTTATACTATCATTCCCTCTACAATACTTCCTTCCCTATTAAATCAATATTTTACACGCATCTTGACCTTGATGCGGAAAATCCCCTCAGCATGAAAAACGAATTTGACCAGATTTCCCTTTTTCAGGGGAGAAAATTTGTAGGAAGATTGGATTACAATATTTCCAATTTACTTATTCAGCTAAAAAGATATTTTAACTGGAACTTTACTGTCAAAGTTGAAAATATTACAAAATCTTCTACTCACAATATTGTAGATATATTGATTAAAAGGGATTTCTCATTTGAATGTTACGACTATACTGATATTGGAATTTTTAAGAGAATAAAGGATTTTCTCATAGGAAATATGGAATATGACAGTTTTACAAAAAATCTGCTTTCACTGTTTTTCAGACAGAATAAGGATTTGATACTTTCATTTGAAAAATAAATCTTCAGAAAAATTTTTAAAAATAACCCGGAAAAAGTATATAAAACCTGAAAATCTGATAAATTTTCTTTTTGACTGTGGGAATATTTTTTTATGAAAAAAACAGGGAAAAAGAGCCTTATTATTGTAAAAAAATAGTAAAAAAATTCCATATATAACATTCCTTTTTATAAAAAAACATATTTTGACATTGCTGTAAAATATGAAAATGAGCAGGAAGAAAACTATCCTTTTATACTGTTTTTATAATACAGCATTTAAACAGGCTATGAAAAAAATATCTCCTGAAGATTTTATTCTTACGAAAAATAAAAAGACATTGAAGTGAAAGAAGATAACAATGAATTTACAGAAACAGAAAAAAATTCTTTTAAATACAGACAATAAAAATTGGTACAAGATTTTTGTTTTTTTTACCGATGCTGAAACAAAAGAAAAAAATTTATTTCAGATCTTTTTGAAAAACAGTAAAATAGAAAAACGAAGAAAAAATCTGAAATCAGTAACACCTTTAATCTGCAGACAGAATTTATTAAAAAAATAATATTTCAATACCTGAAAAATATTACTTTTTTAAACACTTTGAAAAAGAAGGATTTAAAGGAACTGAAAAACATATATGTCGAGTATCTTCCTCTTGAAAATAAAATAAAGCTTAAAGAAAAGCTGGCTAATGGGGAACCAGTATATTCTGATTACTCTGTTGTAGAAATAATATAAGAAAAAAGTTTCATCTCTAAATACTATAAACATTAGAAATGAAACTTTTTTTATATACGGCTATTAGCTAACTATTGCTTTTCCATATTCTTTACATTTTTCGATTTTTTCATCATCATCTGGAGCAAGATTTATGATACATCCTTCTCCAACAACAGATACATCTGCGTTGTCTAATTCCTGTATCCACATACTCATGAAATCTCCTTCTCCCCAGTCATTTGACCCGAAAAGTCCTACTCTTTTTCCAGCTAATTTTTCTTTTACTCCTTCAATATAGTCAACTATTTCAGGTGCAACTTCTTCTGATCCTGTTGCAGGTGATCCAAATGCAACGAAATCAGCATCTACTGAACTTTCGTCAGCTGAATCTACTGAGATTATTTCTACTTCTGCTCCTGCAGCTTTTGCTCCTTCTTCTATGAATGATGCTATTTGTTCAGTATTTCCTGTACCACTAAAATAAATTATATTCAATTTAGCCATGTTTTTCCTCCTAAAGTTTTTATCTTTTTATAATTTTATAATTACTCTATTAATTATATATTCTTTTTATTTGTATGTCAACATATTATTTTAGTAAATTACTCTAATTCCTATTCCACCTCTTATGTTCTGACCTTTTGTGTCATATCCTGCATTCAGTGTAAATCCTACTTTACACCTTCCATCCATGCCTCAGTTTCTTTTTCAAGAGATCTGTATTCTTTTGAAAAGTCTATTTTACCTTCTTCTTTCAATTTCTCAACATTTTCTGATGGTTTTATAAACTTATTTTCTCTTAAATACTCCTCAATATTATCCAATCTTTCTGTGTTATACTGTATAACCCTTGCATTTGTACAAGATAATAAAACTATTCCCATTATTATTGCCACTATTGATTGTCTCATAATTCATTTTCTCCTGTTCTGATATTTTTTTGTTATTAATCTAAATTATTATTGCCTCATATGTTTTTTTATCAAAAATAAAAATATATTTATTATTTTGTTTATTTTTTTCATTTGAATTTCATTTGATATATAGCTATAATAACATATTTTTTTATAAATTTGTATACAATTTAACACTCTTTTTTTCATTTTTACTTTATTTAATAACACAAATAGAAACAAAAAAAGAAAGTTAATGTAAAACTCTACACTAACTTTCTCTTTTTCTATTTCAAATAATATTTCTTATTAACTTCCAGTTTTAGAAACTAAATCTCAGACCAGTTGTAAATACGTTGTTTCTTCCTTTTTTCTCTATCTTTCCATCGTAGTTTACATACCATGCAAAACCTGGATTTACTTCTGTAAGAACTCCTGCCCCTACCCATGTCTGGTTCTTTGACAGTCCTATTCCTTTTACTGTAAACTTGGCATTTGACAGTCCTGTGTATGCCGCTTCAAAGCTCAAATCCTGTTCCTTGAATGCTCTCTGATGTGTCACATACGCCTGGAATGTACTCTTGCTTCCATTGTTCCAGTTTACTCCCTGGCCTACTCTTACTCCAACCAGTCCTGCTGTCTGACTGTATGTCTTCTTATCTGCTGTCAGTCCAAACTGGCTGTTTTCCTCTGTAAAGCTTCCTCTTCTCACTGTATCATGTGCCAATCCCACATATGGTGTCAATGTGAAGTTTCCTTTCTTTACATCGTATCCTGTTTCAAGATATCCTGAATATACTGTGTCATTGTGGTTTATCTTTGCCCTGCTTACATCACTTGTTCCAAGTATTATGTCCCTTTCAACATTACTGTCTACAAATCCTACTCCTGCTCTTCCTTGCAGATAGTAAGGTACTTCCTTGTTTCCAAGTCTTCCATATAATGAAATCCCAACATTGTCTGCATCTGATTTTCCACCATGTCTGTCAAAGTTTACCTTTGATGTTGAGTATGAAATTGCTGTCCCCAGTATCAGATTCTTTCCAAACTGCTTATCTATTCCGGTCTGTCCTCCGTATACCTTAGTTTTTCCTTCTCCGAATCCTTCCTGTTTAAGCTTTCCATTTGCCGCTATTCCTGTTACCCATACTCCCGCATTCTCTCCTACGTTTTCAAGAGTTCCTAACATTACAAGTCTGTTTGAAAGATCCTTGTTTACTGTCTGTGAATGCTGGAATGTAAGTGCCTGTGCCGATGCATATATCTGTCCTGATAGGCTGTCAAGTATTGCTGTCCTTGTAGGCAGTGACATTGCCTGTACCTGTGCCGCTCCCATTGCAAATCTTTCAACTGCACTGTTACCATTTTCTATTTCTTCATCAAGCTTTTTGAATGATGCTTCAAGATTTTCTGCAACATCTTTTCTCATTGTGTCTGATTCAGATAGTTCTGATACATAGTCTTCTACATTTTTTCTGCTTGCAATAACATCTATCTTTTTCTCATCTGATTTTACTGAAGCTTCTATCATTTCAGGTGCTTCCACTTTAGCAAACTGTCCGTTTACTCCACCTTCTGCTTCAATTACTGTTGCACTCATTCCTTTTGCAGTAATGTATCTGTTACCCATAGCCTGTTCCAGTACAGTATCTCCATTCAGATTAACTGTTCCTCTTACAGTAAGCTTTGTTCCTATTTCAGCCTTTGTAACTGCTCCATTTCCTGCAGTGTAATCTCCTGTTATAACTGCTCCTGAACCTTTATTTTCAAGAATTCCACCATTATTATTTACATTTCTCTGATCATTTATTATAGCTGTTGGATAAGTTACCAATATTCCTTGCTGATTTATTGTTATATCAGAAGTATTATTTCCATATATTTCTAATTTTCCTTCATCTATTGTAGTATTTCCCATATAGCTGTTATTTCCTGTTAATATCAGTGTTCCATTACCAGATTTTAGAAGTCCTGCATCTCCACTGATATCATTTTCAAAAATTGTTGTTACGGAATTTCCGATATTAGCATTAAATTGTCCTTTTAATCCGGCATTTGAAGCTCTTTCCCCTACAATAAGGATACTGTTGAACTGAGCAGGCCCTCTTAATGCTTTTGTTTCATCAAGAAGTCCCCATCCAAATATAGTATCTACTCCCGGTTGTCCTAAATCCTTTGCAGTTGTCAGCAGTGTCTGTTTTAATTCGTGTCCTGTCATCCATGGAAATTTTTCCTGTACCTTAGCTGCCGTCGCTGTTACTCTTGGTGCTGCAAATGATGACCCATAAGAAGAACACATTTCCAATTCACAATTTCCATTTGCAGAAATTGACCACCACATAGCTGCTCCTGCTCTTGCAAGGTGTGGATTATATTCTGTTCCATCAGGTTTTACTCCTACTACTGTAATCCATCCTTTGTGAAGTTCAGAAATATATGCTGGCATTCCAGCCTGAATTGTCGGTGCATTATATGTTTTTCTTCCACCACCTTCAATAGCAGTTGTATTTCCTGCAGCCCATACAAATAACGAACCATTGCTTACTGCCATTTTATAAAAATTATTCAGTTCATCTATTCTTCTATCAAGAACATCTGTAGTACTTTCTCTTTCCCTTAATACACCTGGTCTTAAAGGCTGTTTGTAATTTGTTGAATTATAGTCAGAAAACTCAACCGCTGTCCCAAAAGATTGATTAAATATTCTTACTCCACTATTATAAAGTTCCTCATATTTACTTTTATCCGCTACTATTTTCTTTCCTGATTCTCCAAAACTTACACCGTAAACTAAAGCTCCTTTTGCACCATTCCCATTTCTTCCTGCTAAAATTGTTGCAACTATAAGCCCATGATCACTTTGATTTAAGATGCTATTAGGTCCCAAAACCTTATTTACAGCAGTTAATCTATTTCCAAATTCTTCATTAATTACCTGAGAAAAAGTATCTCCTTGATAATTCCGCCTTGTATGAAAATCCTTGGTTTCAGCATCATCTCCACTCAAAAAATCACTATCCAGAACTCCTACCTTAACTCCTTGACCTGTAGTTTCTCTTGAATCAACAGGTTTAGCAAAACGGTTGTCAACTGTAGGCCCCTGAGGTGCTGCTGGTACAGGTGCTGGATTCTGTGGTTGTGCAACCTGTCCGTTATTGTTCCCATTATTTGTTCCATTTATATTTCCATTGCCAGTATTTGTACTTCCTGGTGTAGGCATTACCGGAGTTGCTGATGTTGTCTGTGGAGCAGAACCGCCACCGCCACCACAGCTGGCCAGTACTGATATTAAACTTATTAACAATATTATTTTCTTCATTTCTTCCTCATTTCGTATTCTTTTTTTGCTCTTCATATTTTTACTGTGTAATTTTAGCATAAAAATATTTTTAAATGTCATTTTATTATAAACATTTTTTTATCACTTTTTTTCATATTTTTGATAAAAAAATCTTCCTTTATTAAAACTCTCGTTTTTTTAAAGGAAGATTCATTTATTTCAATTTAATTTTTTTCCTAAACTAATATTATTCTTAAAAAGTTAGAATTTTATTTATTTTTTTCTGGACTTTTTAGAATATAGATCTTCCAGCAGTTCTTCGTTGTTTTTGTAACTTCTTATAAGTTCAATAAGTCTTTTTAACCCTTCAACTTCTGACATCTGATTAAGTTCCCTTCTAAGACGCCATATTTTTTCAAGCTTATCTTTAGGAATTAAAAGTTCTTCCCTTCTTGTTCCACTTTTCAGTACATCCATTGCCGGGAATATTCTAAGCTGTTCCAATGCCCTGCTTAAAATAATTTCCATATTTCCTGTTCCTTTAAATTCCTCAAAAATTACATCATCCATTTTACTTCCAGTTTCAATAAGTGCTGTGGCAATTATAGTCAAACTTCCACCATTCTTTATGTTTCTCGCTGCCCCTAAAAATCTTTTTGGATAATATAAAGCATTCGGATCTATTCCTCCTGATATCAGCTTACCGCTTGAAGGGATTGTAATGTTATAGGATCTGGCAAGTCTGGTAAGACTATCCATCAGAATTAATATATCCTTCCCACGTTCCACTTCCCTTTTTGCCATTTCCAGTACATTTTCTGTAACTTGGGTGTGGACATTGGGATTTTCATCGAATGTTGCGGCATAAACTTCCGCTTCCTTTACATTTTCCTTTATATCAGTAACTTCTTCCGGTCTTTCATCTATAAGTAAAATCCACACATCAATTTCAGGATTGTATTTTATTATGTCATTTGCCAGAGTTGACAGAAGTACTGTTTTTCCTGCTTTAGGCGGAGCAACAATAAGTCCTCTCTGTCCTTTCCCTATTGGCGAAATAAGGTCTATTATTCTTGATGAGATTTCTCCGCTTCCAAGATTTATTTTCTTATCAGGATATGAAGGAATCAAATCATCAAAGAATGGACGTTCCAATGATTTATCAGGTAAATCCCCATTTACAAGCAATACTTTTAATATACCGTAGTTTCTTTCTGTCCCTATTGGAACCCTCAGTTCCCCAAATACTACATCTTCATTTCTAAGGAAAAATCTCTTTATCTGTGATATTGAAACATATACATCCGGTCCAATAGTTGTTTCCCTAAGGAATCCAAAGCTTCCTTCTCCCATTATGTCAAGCTTTCCATATCCGTAAGTTTTTCCAATTTCCTTACCTTTCTCAATAAGCACCGCATTTACAAGGTCATACTTTGTCATTACGGAGAAGTTAGGAATATTGTACTCCTTAGCCATTTTTTTCAGATTTGTGACATTTGTATTCAGTATTTCTTTTATAAGTTTCTCTTCATTTTGCTGACTTTCATCAGTATATTTCTCATTTTTTTCATAATTTTCTGTTTTTTCAGAAATTCTTTCATTTTTTTCCACTTTTTCTATTTCTTTTACTTCTTTTTTTATAATTCCCTCTCCTTCTTTTTCTTCTTTACCTTTTCTTTCCATCTGCTTCTCATCTATGTCATTTAAATTTTCCAGTTCTTCCTGCTTTTCAGTCTTTGGCTTTCTTCCTCTCTTTTTAACTTCCTTTATTTCCACAGTAGGAGTTTCTTTTTTTACATTTTCTGTTTCTTTAGTATTTTCCTCAGTTTTTTTCTTTCTTCCACGTTTTTTTACTTCTTTTACATTCTCACTCATTTATTCCTCCAATTCTCCGTATAGTGTCCATGTTTTTGCTTCATATATTCTTGTATGCACGAATTTCCCTTTTAAATCTGTTCTGTCGCTTTTAAACAGTACGATTTTATGAGTTGACGTTCTTCCAGTCAGCATTTCAGGGTTTTTTCTGCTTGGCCCCTCTACAAGTACTTTTACCGTCTTCCCTAAATATTTCTGGCTTTCCTCCTTTGCCTTATAATTTTGAAGACGCATTAACTGCTGAAGCCTTTCATTTTTCACCTGCTCATCCACCTGTTCTTCCATTGTAGCAGCCGGAGTACCGCTTCTCTTGGAATACATAAACATAAAAGCATTCTCAAAACCAACTTCATTTACTACATCCATTGTATCCTGAAAATCCTCATCTGTTTCTCCTGGAAATCCTACAATTATATCAGTTGTCAGACCTATATCGGGTATTTTTTCTTTAATTTTCTTTGCCAGAGTTATGAATTCTTCCTTTGTGTAACCTCTGTTCATTGCATTCAATATTTTAGTCGAACCTGATTGAAGTGGTAAGTGTAACATTCTTGCTATTTTAGAATTGTCTGCTATTGCTTCTATTACTTCATCTGTGAAATCTTTAGGATGTGGCGAAACATATTTTATCCAGAAATCTCCTTCTATTTTGGCACTCTCCCTAAGCAGTTTTGCAAAATTATCTGTTTCATCTGCCAGGTCGCCGCCATATGAGTTGACATTCTGTCCTAAAAACAGTATTTCCTTGTATCCCTTTTCCGTATATTTCTTTACATCCTGAACTATCTCATGTAACGGAACAGATCTTTCCATTCCCCTTACATAAGGTACTATGCAGAAGGTACAGTAATTATTACATCCATATGTTATTGAAATTGAAGCTACTATATCATCACCAAAATCAGCATCTACCCTCTGAGGTAATTCATCTTCATCTTCAACCATAACTACGTGTACATCTTCACCTTTTTCAAGCCTTTCAATTATATCCGGTATTCTTCCTATATTCTGATTACCAAGGACTAAATCGACATAAGGAGTTTTCTTTATAAACTCGTCTCTTACTTCCTGGGCAAGACAACCTGTTACACCGATAATCATCTTACCATTCTTTTTTTCCTTAAGCCTTTTAAGATCCCCCAGTTTCCCGTATACTTTTACAGCTGCTCCTTCCCTTACTGTACATGTATTCAGGAATACAAGATCGGAATCATCTATGTCATCTACTATTTCGTAACCCATTGTCTGCAGAATCTGTTTCATTTTAGCACTTTCATTAACATTCATCTGACATCCATAAGTTATAACTGTTGCTTTTTTACTCACTTAATCTCTCCTTTTTCATATCTTGCTTTTTACTCGTATGTTGCATTATAGCACAATTTTCTGAATAATAAAAGACTAGAGTTTATATCCTCTAGTCTATAATATTATACAGATATTTTTATTTGTATATACTTAATTTTTACATATCATTTCATGATTTGAAAATTAATTTCCAAGTTCAAAAGTATTTACAGGAAGTTTATATTCAGGAATTCTATAATTAATTATTCTGTCAACTGTCAAAAATTCCATTAGACACTCTTCCTGAAACAGTTAATGTAATTATATCTTCATCTGTCACTCCGTAATTTTGTCCTATTGAATTGTAAACAAGATCCAATGTTCCAGAATTATCATTCAGCTGGTAATATAAAATTTTATCTTTAAAAACCAGATTGTCTTTTTTATACGTGAATGTGTTTGTAGATTTAACATATTCTCCCGTATAAACTTTACTTGTAATTTTTGTCTTTTTTGCTGAGTAGCTTACAAACGCCATTGTCATTATTAGCAAAAATAATACCATTTTTTTCATTTAAAAAACCTCCATTTTTATTTATGAAATCCTAAATCTGCCGGATTTACATCTCCTGAAATTTTTTTTACTGTTCCACCATTTTTTTCAAATTCTGTTCTAAGCAGAGTCACTTTTTTTATCAGCTCCACCGTATCCTTTTCCAGTCCGTCTGAATTATATCTTCCTCTTGACCAGTATTCTATGACAAGGTTGCTGTCTCCACAAATGACCTTTATATTATTTTTTTTTGCATATTTCAATGCCGCAAACAATCCAGTGAGCTCACCAAAATTATTTGTTCTTCCGTCAGATAACTTGTAGTTACCATATTCATTTATTTTTGAAGTTTCAAGTATTTCATATAATAATGAATTACCATCATAATCTGTCAGCCTTACTTCAACTCCTTCACCTCTTCCGGTTCCGGCGTCAAAGTAAATACCATCCTTTTCAAGCTCTAAAAATAAGTTTTCGTTTTTCTTTTCTTTTTTTTCATATTCCGCACCTGACTTCAGCCATTCCTGAGCTTCCTTCTCACTCTTAAACGACTTGTATCTGGCTTTTTTTCCTTTTACCTTCTGTTCACATTCATTCCATGTATAAAATATACCGCTTTCCTGATTATCCAAAAGATAATAGGCATATATCTTGCTTTTTTTTAATCCTGACATAATTTTCTAAATTTATAAAATTATAAATTTAATCCTCCGTCTACTCTTAATACCTGACCTGTTATAAATTTAGACATATCACTTGCAAGGAATAATGCCGCATCAGCTACATCTTCCGCATCTCCCATTTTCTTAAGAGGTGTGTTTTCTAAAACAGATTCCACAAGCTTTTCAGGTAGTACATGTGTCATATCAGTTTTAATAAATCCAGGTGCTATTGCATTGGCTCTCAGATTCTTTTTTCCAAATTCCTTTGCCCATGTTTTAGCCATTGCTATAACTCCACCTTTTGAAGCTGCATAGTTTGTCTGTCCTGCATTACCGTCAACTCCTACAACTGAAGCCATGTTAATCACACTTGCCCCTTTACTTTTAAGCAGTAAAGAAACAAAACCCTGCATCATATTGTAAACACCTTTTAAATTTATATCAATTAATAAATCCCAGTCATCTTCCTTCATTCTTTGAAGTAAAGAATCTCTTGTGATTCCTGCGTTGTTTACTAATATGTCAAGTCTTCCATATTTTTCTTTTACCATTGTGGCAAGTTCCTTTATATTTTCCCTATCAGTTACATTCAGTTTTACGTGTGTAACATTTTCATGAGTATAATCAGCATCTATTAAGTCTCCTGAAATAACTGTAGCTCCGTTTTCAGCATACTTTAAAACTATTTCTTTTCCAATTCCTCTTGCCCCACCTGTTACCAAAGCTATTTTTCCTTTTAACATACTGTCCGCCTTTCAATAATTATTTTATATCAATTACAACAGATATAATTTCAATTTATTTTTATTATATTATTTTGCAACTTCCAGTTTTACTCTTGTAACACCTTTGCTTATACTTGCTATTCTTGAAAATGCCGCCTTACTTAAGTCTATTACCCTTCCTTTTGAATAAGGTCCTCTGTTGTTGATTCTTACTACAACTGATTTACCGTTATCGAGATTAGTAACTTTTACCCTTGTTCCGAAAGGTAATGTCTTATGTGCCGCAGTCAGACTGTTTTCATTGAAGATTTCACCATTTGCAGTTTTCTTCCCATGCCAGCTTCCTCCATAATATGAAGCCATTCCAGTCTGAAAATGCGTATATTGTGAACGTTCTTCAATTTCCTTTTCAAATGTATTCGCCACTTCTTTATTTCTTGGGGTTACATTTATGTTTTCATCCTTGTTCTGATACATTGTATTCAAGTTTGTTATCATAACAGAACCTTGATTTGCCACTTCTCTTTCTACGCTCACTTCTGTAGCATTTCCTGTTTCTTCCCATGAAGATGACGCTACTACACTGGCAGTTCTTTTTGGTTTAGCTGTTTCAGTTTTTCTGCTTCTAGCAGTTGCTGTTTTTGTTTCCTTTGTAGTTTTAGTGCTCTTTGTACTTACTGTACTTTTTTTAGTTTCTTTACTTGATGTATCTTTATTTTTTGTAGTGTTACTTTTAGAATTTTTACTATTGACTGTACCTTTTTTTGATTCTGTTTTAGAACCTGTATTTTTTTTATTTTCGGTATTTTTCTTATCCTTCGTTTCCTTTTTAGCATTCGCATTTTTTGAAGTTGAAGCAGACTTTTTTGTAGAAGCTGTTTTTGTAACAGTTGTCTTCGCCTTCGATGTTTTTTTAGTGTTTGAACTTGTTGCTGCGAATAAAGAAGCAGATATTGTCAGTCCTATGCAAAAAAACACTGTTTTTTTCATATAAATATCCTCCATCCTTAAAATCTGTAATATTATATCACAAGTGTTTCGTTTGCATACTTAGACTAAACTTAGTTAACTGATTCAGGCTGTTTCACATGCTGGAATTTCGGACTGTCTACTGTCAATGTTTCAAAGACATATCCTTTAGCCTTATAGGCATCTATTATTTGCTGTAATGCTTCAACTGTTGTTGTTTTTGCGTAAGCATCATGCATAAGAAGGTTTACTTCCCTTACATTACATACTCCATTTTTAACCAGTTTCTCTACAGGAACTTTGTTTCCTGATGCATCTGTACTGTCACAGTTCCAATCCTGATAAACGTATCCTTCTTTTGTAAGTCTGTTTATAATGCCCTGTTTTATAGGTTTTGATACTCTTGTAGTACTTGATCCTCCAGGGAATCTTGTAACTTTAGGGTCAACACCTGTTTTTTCCTTAATAAGATCTCTCAATTTATACAAATCATCAAAGAATGCATCTACAGAAGCATATACCTGTTTATATTCATGGGAATATGTATGAATTGCAATAGCATGCCCTTCATCTACAATACGTTTATATAAATCAGGATTCTGTCCTATAACAAAGAAAGTTCCCTTTATATTATTTTTCTTTAATATATCAAGTATTCTTGGTGTGTTGTTAGGAGTAGGTCCATCATCAAATGTGAGATATACAACCTTTATTCCTCTCTGCTCCCTTAACTGATTATATTCCTTTTTAAGCTTATTATTTTTTTCAGTTACATCTTTTAAAGATGCTTCTGTTTTAACTTTTTTATCTTTCAATTCAGTAATCTGCTTGTTTAATGATTTTTTCTCAAGGGCACCTTTTGCTGCACCATAAATTGTAAATCCTGAATATCCAAGTCCCGCAAGACTTAAAATTAATGCTATTCCACCTATAACTTTTTTCATTATTCCAGTTCCTCTCTCTAATTGTTTTCAGTATTATTTCTTTTTTTATATATCCGATAAGCGCTTGTCTAAAATTTTCAGATGATACTTAACAGATTTTTATTTCCATTCCTAGTTCCTGTTTTTAACTTTTATTTTTTATTCTGATTTAATTTTTCCATTATATCATTATAGCTTTTTTTAACTTCAGCATCTCTCTTTTCAAGCTGACCCACTTCTGAAGCAAGAGTTTCTTTTTCAGCCTTCAGTTCCTTCACTTCTCCTGATAATTTTTTATTTACATCTTCCAAGTAAAATTTTGAAAGTGCAGTAAGCCCTGCGGCTAATATAAATAAAAATATTATCAATTTAGCCATTGCTGACATTTTCTTATCTTCATAGTGATTATGATAATGATTTCTATGATTTGACATTTGTATCCTCCTAGTCTAATTTTAATGTTTTTTCAAATGCATATCTATATTTGAGGTTTATAAAAAGTAAAAGACCTCTTAAAAAAGAGGTCTTATAAAAGGGGGGGTTAATTGAGGTTTCAGATCTTTTTGATCTGAATTCATTATACACTATATAAATTAAATCCCAATTAACATTTGATTGTTTTTTTATAATAAATCTTTTTATAGATACGATTTTATATTCTGATCTTAATATAGTATATAATAATTTCCATAAAATTTAAAGTCTTATTTCGTAGTTTTATATTTGTATTGCCATTTTACTGGCATAGAAACTATTTTTTTATAACATAATTAGAGATTTCAGCCAAAAATTCCAACAAAAAAATACAAATAAAAAGCAATTAAAGTCTTCAAATTTGTAGCAATTTATTATATAATATAAAAATAAATTATAAGGAAAGGAGACATATGTTTTATTTGGTAAAAACTATTTCCCTAAAAAAATTATCAAATTCAAAACATATAACTGGAAAGATGGAATTACTTACTATTCAATTGAAGGAACTCTTCAAAAAAATATAAACCGTATTTTTTTTAACAGTGATTTCTCAGATAAAAATCGATATCCAAAAATTCTACGAAAAAAAGAATTTGGTGATTTTCAGACAAATTTTGCCATGATAACTTCAAAAAAATCATAGGTAAAAAAATCCAAGAGAAATAGCCAATGAAATCATAGAAAAGTTTGAAGCTGATGACATCATCGAAAAACTTGAAGTAGCAGGACCTGGATTTATAAACATCTATCTGAAAAATAACTTTATTAATAATGAAATTAAAAAAATAGGGGAAGAAAAATATGATTTTTCATTCCTTAATACAGACAGAACTGTTGTAATTGACTATTCTTCTCCAAACATTGCAAAGCGTATGCACGTTGGGCACTTAAGAAGTACAATTATTGGAGAATCTATAAAAAGAATTATGCAGTTCCTAGGATTTAAAGTTTTCGGAGATAACCACATAGGAGACTGGGGAACTCAGTTTGGAAAACTTATTGTTGCTTACGAACGTTGGATTGACAAGGAAGCTTATGAAAATGATCCGATAGAAGAACTTGAAAGAATATATGTACTTTTCTCTGATAAAGCAAAAGAAGATCCTTCCCTAAACGACATTGCAAGGGAAGAACTTAGAAAACTTCAGGCGGGAGACGAAAAAAACAACGCCCTTTGGAAGGAATTTATTAATATTTCAATAAATGAATACAATAAAATTTACAAAAGATTTGATATTAAATTTGACTTCTACAATGGTGAATCATTCTATAATGATATGATGCCTGACGTACTTGAAGATTTAAAAGCAAGAAACATTGCAAGGGAAGATGACGATGCACTTGTTGTTTTCTTTGATGAAGAAACAAAACTTCACCCATGTATAGTTCAGAAAAAGGATGGAAGTTTCCTTTATTCAACTTCTGACCTTGCGACTATTAAATATAGAAAAGATGAATTAAACGCTGATATGGGGCTATATGTTGTTGATGAAAGACAGCAGGAACACTTTAAGCAGGTATTTGAAATTGCAAAAATGACCGGAGCACCTTATGATTATGAAAAAGTTCATATTCAATTTGGGATTATGAGATTTGCAAATGGAGTTATTTTATCTACAAGAGGTGGAAATGTAATTAGACTTATCGACCTTCTGAATAAAGCACAGGAAGAAGTAAGAAAAGTTATAGATGAAAAGAATCCTGATTTACCTGAAGCTGAAAAGGATATTATTTCAGATATAGTCGGAACAGGAGCAATAAAATACTTTGACCTGAGCCAGAACAGAACTTCACCTATATTATTTGACTGGGATAAAGTACTAAGCTTTGAAGGAAATACAGGACCATACTTACAATACACTTATGTAAGAATAATGTCCCTTCTGAGAAAAATGGAATCTGAAAATATTTCAGTTGACAAGAGCAAGGATATTATCCTTGATGACATGAATGACATTGAAAGAGACCTTGCAGTTATGCTGTTAAGATTCCCTCAAGTTGTAGTAAAAGCGTATGAAGGATTTAAACCTAACCTGATTGCAGATTATTTATTTGATCTGGCTAAAACTTACAATAACTTCTACAACTCAAAAATCTATACTGAAGGAAGAAAAACAAGGATGTAATGCAGGCAAGAATATTACTTTCAATAAAAGGTTTGCAGACATACTGAAACAGGGATTATCATTACTGTCAATACAAACAGTAGAGAGAATGTAATAGTAGAATAGACAATCCACATAAAATTTTAAAAAAATATGAAAGATTATATTTATGAATTATTTAAAATTTTACAATGTAAAAACAAAAATGAATTTAGAAAAAGTCATCAGCCTGATTTTTTTCAGGCGAATTTTGACTTTTTCTTAATGAATAATTGTTTTACATAAGTAAAATTTCTGATAAATGAATAAATATATCTTTCATATTTTTATCCTCTGCTTATTTTTTTCTGTAAATATGCGGAGAAACCCTGAAATATTTCTTAAAAATTTTCGTGAAATAGTTGGCATCTTCAATTCCTACGTGTCTACACACTTCTGATATCCTGTCGTCTGTCTCAAGAATTCTTCTTGCGGCAACTGTCATTTTAATTTCCATAAAAAATTTATTTGGTGATTTCCCTGTATGCTTTTTAAACAGTCTTCTGAAAGACGCCTCACTTATATCAGACAATCTGCAGTAGAATTCTGTTGAAAATTCCCTAAAGGGATTATTTATCATATCATTTACAATTGCCTGTACCCTGCTGTCTATTTCCCTGTTGTAATACTGAATTTTACATGTTCTGCTTTCCCCTTTTTCCTTTGAAATATTTATTAAATAGCCTACTATTATTTCCAGATATCCCCTCAAAACAAAGGAAGTCCCCGATCTATTGGCATTTTTTTCCTTTATCATTGAATAAAAACAGTCAATAATAAATTTATCTTCACATTTAATCTGCGTATCAAAATCCATTATTTCAGACCATATTTTTTTAGTCCATGTATAGAATAGGAAGCAGTAAATCTGATACTTATAAAGGAAAAATGATTTGAAACAGACATACACTGAAGGTTACAGCTTTCAGGTATATAAATAATATCATTTTTACCCACATCATATACATTGTCATCTATTATAAATTTTGCATTCCCCTCCACTATAAACCTTATCATTGAGTAAGGTACCTTTTCTTCCTGAAATTTCCAGTCCTTATTGAAGGTATATGTATCAACATAAAGAAAAGCCAGATGGAATGCCTTCATTAATGAGTTGTTTTCCATAATTTGTAACTCCTGCTGTCATTTTTACTTTAATTATACCTCATAATATTTATAAAACAATTTTTTTATGTACAATTTTTTTTAAAAAAATTATATCTATTTAATCGTTTTTTTACTATAATTAATCGTTTTTAGATATCTTGTTTTTATTAAAAAAATGAAGGTATACTCTTAATAATCAAAGGAAAAACTGACGTCAATTATTTTCACACAGGTACTATATACTTAAAATAGTATATTTCACTTATTTTACAACACTTAATATCTAACATTGAAAGGATGGAACAATTATGAAAAAGAAGATTATTCTGTTACTTATCTCAGTATTATTTCTTATTATTTCCTGCGGAGGTTCAAAACAGTCAAATGAAACAGGAGAACTTGAAGGAGAAATAGTATTCTGGCATTCATTTACTCAAGGACCTAGAAACGAGTTCATGAAACAGGCTGCTGAAGAATTTATGAAAAAACATCCGAAAGTAAAAATTAAAATTGAAACATTTGCATGGCCTGAATTTTACACTAAATGGACAACAGGATTACAGGCCGGACAAGTTCCTGATGTAAGTACAGCTTTACCTAACCATGTTGTAGAACTGTTACAGGCAGATGCTTTAGTTCCTATTGATGATGTAATTGATCATATTGGAAAAGATAGATTTTACGCTGCTCCTCTTACAGAAGGGGAAATGAATGGAAAACATTATTCCATACCTCTATATTCACACGCTCAGGTAATGTGGTACAGAAAAGATTTATTACAGGCTGCAGGACTTGAAGTTCCAAAAACATGGGCAGAATTATTTGAAGCTGCTAAAAAATTAAATAATCCTCCTCAAGTTTACGGATTATCAGTTCCTATGGGACTTGGAGATATGATGGCAACTAGATTCCTTAACTTCTATGTTCGTTCAGCAGGAGAAACTTTAATAACTAAAGACGGAAAAAGCAAACCTTACAAGCAAAGGTCGCCATAGATGGGATAAATTACTGGGTAAATATGTATAAAGCAGTATCCCCAAAAGGTTCTGTAAACTTTAAAGTATTGGATCAGGCTACACTTTATTATCAAGGTAAAACAGCTTTTGACTTTAACAGTGGATTCCAAATTGGAGGAGTTAAACAGAACTCGCCTGATTTACTGGACAAAATAGCTGCCGCACCAATACCTAAAGTAAATGCAGCAGATCCTGAACGGGGAATAGAAACTTCAAATATACCTGTAATCGTATGGAAAAATAGTAAACACCCTGAAATTGCAAAAGCTTTTGTTGAAAGTTTATATGAAAAAGAAAAATACATTAAATTCTTACATTCTGTTCCAGGTGGTATGTTACCAGCCTTAAAGGATATTTCAAATGATCCTGCATACCTGGATAATCCAATAATCAAACAGTTCCAGGATACAATCACAGTTATTAACAATGCTGTTGATAAAGGTACTGCAATTGGAATGGAATTTGGTCCAAAACCTGAAGCCGGAATAATTACAAGCCAAGGTGTAATTGAAAAGATGTTCCAGGAAATTATACTTAAAAAATGTTCCCGTGGAAGAAGCTGCAAAAAAAGCTGAAAAGGAACTGAACGACTTATTTGCCACGGCAAAATAACCAGCTAACCACGTGACAGGAAAGGAATACTCATGAAAAAGAATAAAATGAAAATCGATAAGATAAATCTGGTGTTTGTTTTACCAGCCATGTTAATAGTTTTTCTTCTGCTGGTTTATCCTATAATTTCCAGTGTATATTTCAGCTTTACATCGAAAAACTTAATTAGACCATATTACAAGTGGATCTGGTTTGACAACTTCAAATTTGTCCTTACTAACCCTGAATTTTATCATGCATTCCTGACTTCAATAAAATGGACTGTTTTATCAATTACAGGACAGCTTCTGGTAGGATTTATAGCTGCTCTTTCCTTAAACAGAATTCCAAAATTTTCGGGATTTTATAGAACTTTACTTATTATCCCATGGGCGTTTCCTGCTATCGTTATAGCATTTTCATGGAAATGGATTTTAAACGATGTTTATGGATTTATACCGAATTTACTTACACAACTGCATATTACGAAGGAAAACATAAACTTTCTGGCAGATCCGAAAACCGCCTTCTGGATAGTACTGTTTATAAATATATGGTTTGGAGCACCTCTGTTTATGGTAAATATTCTGGCAGCCTTAAAAACTATCCCACGTGAACAGTATGAAGCGGCTATTGTTGACGGTGCGTCTTCTTTTCAGGTATTCCGTTACATAACAATAAGACATATACGTGGAGTTATAGGATTACTGGTTGTTTTAAGAACAATATGGGTTTTCAATAACTTTGACCTGCTTTATCTGCTAACTGGAGGAGGGCCTTCAGACTTGACTACTACATTACCAATATATGCATACAAGACAGGATGGAATTTAAAAAGACTAGGAACAGCATCTGCAGTCACTATTCTACTGCTTCTGTTTCTGATGACTGTGTGTTTTGGATATTTCAAACTGCTTAACAGATGGGAAAGAGAGGATGATAAATAATGAAATACAGTTATAAAAATAATATCTATACTGGATTAATCTATTTACTTTTAACTGTTATGGCAATAATCGCTGTTTTCCCTCTAATATGGATTATTCTTTCTTCCATAAAGCCTTCAAGCGAAATGTCCAACAATCCATTGGCTTTTATTCCTAAAAAAATTACATTCGATTATTATAGACAGGTTCTGTTCAGTCTGAATTTTATAAGAAATATAAAAAACAGTTTAGTTATATCATTTACAGCCACTGTAATAACTATAATTGTATCAGCCCTTGGAGCTTACGGAATTGTAAGATTTTTCCCTAAAGTAGGTAAAAAAATGACAAAAATGCTTATTACTACATATATGTTTCCTACTATCCTGCTGGCTGTCCCATACGTTACAGTTATGGCAAAATTAGGATTAATTAATACATGGATTGGTGTAGTTATTACTTATCTGTCGTTTTCCATACCATATGCGATATGGATGCTGATAGGATTTTTCCAAACTGTTCCTATTGGAATTGAGGAAGCCTCAAAGGTTGACGGAGTAGGAAAATTCGGGATATTTTTCCAGATTGTACTTCCAATAGTGTCTCCAGGAATTGTTTCAACTGCCATTTATACATTTATCAATACATGGAATGAATTTCTGTATGCACTGTTATTAATAAATAACTCTGAAAAAATGCCTCTGTCAATAGCCCTCTACTCTTTAACAGGTTCAGAAATACTGGACTGGGGACAGATGATGGCTGCATCAGTAATTGTAATCCTGCCTTCAGTAGTATTCTTTATGATTATACAGAACAAGATTGCAGGAGGATTATCGGATGGGTCAGTTAAGTAAACATATTAGGACAAAATTATATACATAATTTGAAGAAAGGAGAGTATGATTTTATTTTATACTATCATACATTACAGAAATGAAAAATATAAATTACGGAATAATAGGAACTGGATATTTTGGAGCACATTTAGGAAGAATACTTAATAAAATTGAAGGAGCAAAAGTTGTTGCCATTTACGATCCGGAAAATACAAAAAATATTTCTGAAGAACTTGGATGTGAAGTTTCAGAAAACATTCAGGAATTATGTGCAAGAGAGGATATTGACGCAATAATAGTTGCATCGCCAAATGGAGCACATAAGGAAGCCGTTTTAGAAGCTGCTAAAAATAAGAAACATGTATTCTGTGAAAAGCCTATCGCACTTTCATACAAGGAATGTTCTGAAATGATAGAAGCTACAAAAAAGAATGGCGTAATCTTCATGGCTGGCCATGTAATGAACTTCATGAATGGTGTAAGAAAAATAAAACAGTTAATAAATGATGGTGTTATTGGAGAAGTTTTACATTGCCATTCTATGAGAAATGGATGGGAAAAGGAACAAAAGGAAATTAGCTGGAAAAAAATAAAGGAACTTTCAGGAGGCCACCTGTATCATCATATACATGAACTGGACTTTATACAGTTTATAATGGGAGTGCCTGAAAAAGTAACAATGGTTGGAGGAAATATCGCCCATCAGGGAGAAAAATTTGGTGATGAAGATGATGCTCTTTTCATAACACTTGAATTTCCAAATAAAAGATTTGCAACTTTACAGTATGGATCTGCATTCAGATGGCCTGATCATTCTGTAAAAATTCAAGGAACTAAAGGAGCTATCCTACTAGATCTTCAAGATGTAGGAGTTACTTTAAAAATTGATGATAAAGAAGAAAAATTCCTGCTTCATCGTACTAAAGAAGAAGATGATGACAGAACAAGAATATATAAAGGACTGGAAATGGACGGTGCAATAATGTACGGTAAACCTGATAGAATCCCTCCTTTATGGCTGCATGGAATTATGGAAATGGAAATGGAATTCTTACATAATGTTCTTCAGGGAGCTGAAGTTGATAAAGAATTTATTCCATTACTGGACGGTACTGCCGCAAGAGATTCCATTCTGACAGCAGATGCCCTTACTAAGTCTTTGGAAGAAGACAGAAAAGTAAAAATTTCCGAACTTTTGTAAACTCCGTTTTGTTTCATTGCAATATAAAAAAAGTTGTCAATTTCTGGCAACTTCTTTTTATTTTACAATTTTATTTTTATTCTATTAATTTATAGATATTAGATATTTACATAATAAAATTTTTAATTTTTTCCCTTATTTGAATTACCTCTTTTTTTTATAACAACCCTTCCTACAATACCGACAATAGTTCCTATAAATGCAGCTGTAAATATTCCTGCTATCCAACCGTAATTATTTATAACTTGTCCTCCAAGAATTGCAGAAGATACTGATGCTATTATGATTATAATATTTCTGTATTTTTTTATTCATTAATCGACATCTCCTTCAGATTTACTATTCTCTTTTTAATTTTTGAAATATTTTTTTCCCTATCAAGACAATACTTAATATTATTACACCAACTATTAAAAACAGCTATCAGCTACTTCTATCCCAAACCTTATTTAGGAATATTACTAAAAAAATTATTACAAGTATAGGAATCCGTTGCTTAATTTTATTATTCATATATTAGCCTCCTACATTATTTTTTTAATTATTATACCTCAAAAAAATTAGTTATTAGCAATTTGAATAAGATTATTTTCATAAAATTTCCAATTAAAAAAATCCAACCAAAAATTCCTCTCTAAATTCAAAAGAAATTCCAGCTGGATATTTTCTAAATTTATTTTCAACTCATATTTTTCTGAAATACTCTTAAAGCATTAGTTTGCCAGTTTTATTTCATTCCATATTTTATCCTGTTTTTCTTTTGCTTCATCTGATAATGCTCCAGGAAGTTTAGCATTTTCAACAACCTGAGCTCTATTTACAGTTGGTTTTACCTTTGATTTTTCTTCAACACCTTTTATAACGGAAGGAGTCTTAAAGAATTCATATACTTTTATGAAGTTTTCAGGTCTGTATATAAATTCTAAGAATTTATAGGCATTTTCCTTATTAGGTGAATTTTTTACAATAGCCATGCTATCTATATACATCATTGCATCTTTAGGTATAAAGAAATCAAAATTTCCGTATTCAGATTCTTCCAGTTCACCATAGACATTTTCAGCATATCCGTGGACAGCATAGAATTCTCCAGTAGCCACACCCTTAGCAAAAGATGTTGCATCAAATTTTGCAAGATTTTTCTTCCATTCAAGAATTTTATTTTTAGCTTCCTGTAACTGCTTGTCATCTGCTGAATCTGAAGGATAACCTAAAGACTGAAGAGCTGCTCCTATTACTTCTCTTCCATCATCCAGCATTGTCATTTTCCCTTTATATTTTTCCTGTAGGAAAATATCAAAAGATCGAGGGTAATCTTTCATAAATTTTTTATTTACCGCTATTCCTGTTGCAAAATATGCATAAGGTATTGAGTAATCTAAGCCTGGATCATATATTTTTGAAAGTTCCTCAAGCTTAAGTCCATCCTTATCAAGGTTGTTAAAAGTTTCTCCCAGTTTCTTCTTATCCAATTTTTCTATAAGCCCACTTTTTCTAAGAACATCAACATAATCTGTAGATGGTGAAACTATGTCAAATCCCTTTGCTCCTGACATTAATTTTGCTAGCATAACATCATTATTATCATAATAGCTTAAGTTTACCTTTATTCCAGTTTCCTTCTGAAAATTGTCTATTATTTCCTGCGGTATAAAATACGTCCATGTATAAATATTCAGCTCCTTACTTCCTGAATCTCCACTTCCACTGCTTTTACCTCCACAGGCAACCATCAACAACATCATTCCAAACAATAAAACAATCTTTTTCAATTCTGACATCACTCCCTTGAATTTATATTTTAGTTACAGCTTTGAGTATATCAAAAAAAACAAATTATATCAAATGTTTTTTTACAGTTTCCCTATCATCAAAATGTCTTTTTTCCTTTCCTATAATCTGATAAGTTTCATGCCCTTTCCCTGCTATAAGAAGACTGTCCCCTTCCCTGATTATTTCCTGAACCGCATATTTTATAGCCTGTTCCCTGTCTTCAATAATTATATACTTTTCCTTAGGAAAATTTATTTCAGTAAGACCTGTTTCAACTTCCTTCAGTATCACCATAGGATCTTCCGTTCTCGGATTATCTGAAGTCAATATTATATAATCACTAAATTCTGCGGCAGCCTTTGCCATTTTAGGTCTTTTCTTATTATCCCTGTCTCCACCTGCACCAAATATAGTGACAACCCTATTTTCTGTTATTTTCTTCAATGTAGTCCCTACATTCATAAGTCCGTCATCTGTATGGGCATAATCCACTACAATTCTTACATTCATATTATTTTTTACAGTTTCAAATCTTCCCGGTACTGAAGGCATCTTTTCAAGCTTTTCTACAATCTTGGCCATTCCTGTTCCCAATGACAGTGCCGAAGCCACGCATCCAAGAATATTATGCAAATTGTATTCTCCTACAAGATTTACATCCAGAATGTATTCATCATTTCCATACATGATTTTTATTTTCATGCCGTCATTAGTGTATTTTACTATTTCTCCATATAAATCTGCTGTTTTATCTTTTACACTTATTGAAAAATATTTATTTTCCTTCTTATCTCCTGTATCACTTTGTACACCACTTTGGTCATTAACAGGCTTTTCAGAAACTATTTTTTTACCATACTCATCATCTATGTTTATAATTCCTGTACCATTTTTTCTGAGCATTGAAAACATTTTTCTTTTTGCATTGAAGTAATTTTCCATTGTACCATGAAAATCAAGATGATCCTGAGTAAGATTTGTAAATATTGCAGAATCAAATTCCAGCATATTTACACGGCCTATTTCAAGTGCATGTGAGCTGACTTCCATTATAAAATACTCTACTCCTCTTTTTACACTTTCATTTATCAGTTTTATAAGTTCAAGAGATTCAGGCGTTGTATTTACTGTCTCAAATTCCTCATCGAGTATTCTGTTTCCTGTAGTTCCAATCCTTGCTGTTTTTTCCAGTATATTTTCAAGGATGTAACTTGATGTAGTCTTTCCGTTTGTCCCTGTTATCCCTACTATTTTCAATTTATTCTGCGGGTAGTTATAGTAATTTGAAGCTATTATTCCCAAACTTTTCCTTACATTTTCTATAAGTATAAAGGAAACTTTTTCATAATTGCTATATCCGGATACATTGACTCTTTTTTCAGCAACTATCATTTTAGCACCACTATCAATGGCCTTCTGAATAAAGTCATGCCCGTCAACATTATTTCCTGTCATTGCTATAAAAACAAAGTTTTCCCTTATTTTTCTGGAATCATACTCAATTCCTGCTATTTCAAATTTTTCTCCTTCATTTAAAATTTCATAGGAGATATTATCAAATATTCTGTACATTTTCCTACCACCTTAAATTATATTTCATAAAATTTACTGTTTTTGTCTTTAATTTGATTATAACAAAAAAAGCTGGAATTATCCAGCTTAATTTATTAATATCTGTTATTTGAAATATAAATTTGAAAAACAGTTTTACAGTCTCCCATTAATTTACATAAGTAATTTATTTATGTACTAGTTAGTTGCCTTTATAGGCTCTGCTGCCGTAAGTTCCCATTGCTGTATTCCCTTACCTTTAAGGTCTGAATCACGGCCAATGTAATAATTTTTTACCCTTTTGTTTACAGGAACAATTTCATATCTGAAAGTCAGAGGTACTTCTACTGCTTGATCTATGTAATATTCCTGCCATTTTTTATAAGCTTCTGCCTTATAATTAGGGTCTTCCAATGTCTTAGGACTTGAAGTTTCTGCCATCAGCTTATCATTTTCTTCTGAAATAAATCTTGTATAGTTGAATGCGGCCTTTCTTCCGGCAGATTCAAATGGATTCAGGTTTGTTCCTACTCCCCATGCGGCAAAGTATACATCTATTTCAGGATCATAAGGATATCCTTTTATATCTTTTGAATAATATTTCTTAAATGCTGGCGGCACTGACATTGTTGCTCTTTCTCTCAGACCATAGTAGAACGCTTTTGTCATCTGGTCAACATCAAGCCCATAAGCAAGAGCCTGTCTCAAGTTTTTGTCTGCCATTTTTGCATTAGGATCCATAATATTTTCCCCTTTTGCCTTATCAAAATGACCTACCTTGAATCCCATATAAGAATAGTATAATTCCTGTCTTCCAAGCAATTCCAGGTTATCTAAATTACTGTATGTTTTATAAAGATCTGTCGGAATACGTAATGCCAAATCATATTTACCTGCCTTCAATGCAGAAACTATAGTATTTGAGTTTACTACTTCCACTGTAACTTTTTCAATTTCGGTTTACCTTTAAAGTAATATGGATTTGCCTTCAGTTCCAGACTTTCTCCCTGTACATTACTTACTATTGTATAAGCTCCCAAAGTTAATACTTTACTTCTTACTTTTTCAGATTTTTCAAGGTCTTTTATAGGTATATCCTTCAAATAATGTTTAGGTAACACTGATCCTATCAGACCATTTTACACCATCTTTTATTTTTATCGTAGCCTTTTTGTTTGGAATATCAACATTAAGTGTTGATAACCCAGTATCTGTAATTTCAAAGTTTTCATCCGTATCAAATATCTGGTTATTAAAGAATAATGATATCAAATCTCCGTCATAACCATCTCCCTACAAAATATACTTATATTAGTTTTACTATTTTTTTCACAATATTACAATACCTTTTTTCAAAATATAAAAAAAATGCTCTAAACCACAAGGTATAAAGCAATATCGTTTATTAGTTTATAATTGAGTGGTGCCCAGACGCGGAATCGAACCACGGACACAGGGATTTTCAGTCCCTTGCTCTACCGACTGAGCTATCTGGGCATAAATGGCGGAAGTGACGAGACTCGAACTCGCGACATCTTGCGTGACAGGCAAGCACTCTAACCAACTGAGCTACACCTCCATAAATGGTGGTCACAATTGGGCTCGAACCAATGACCCCCTGCTTGTAAGGCAGGTGCTCTCCCAACTGAGCTATGCGACCATTTCTCATGACTTAATTAGTATACTATATTTTTCGAATTATTTCAACTATTTTTTTCAATTTTTTTGATTTTTTTTATTCAAATATTATATAACCTAGTATTTTAAGTATCTAGAGAGATTATTAAATTATTTTAAAATAAGGATTTTTAGGCAAAATACAAAAAAAATACTAAAAAAGCATAACTTTAAAACTTTTTAATTTCCATCAATTCATTTTTTAGCTATGCTTTTTTTATGTATCAGGACGGATTTTTATCTTTTCTTACATTACTATTTAACAATACTGTCTATCCATGTAAATAATTCATCCAAGTCATAATCTCCTGAATGAGGAGTTTCCCATGGTGAAGCAAAATCCACCTTTTTACCTGTATTTTCAAGTTTCAGTGCCAGTATGGCAGGTATTGCAAGAGAAGTATCCTTATCCACTGCTCCATGTCTTATTCTCCAGTATTTAGGTAAAGTTACTCCATTTGTACCGATGTAGTTCATAGGATTCATTAATTTCACTATATTTTTATCAGCCATCTGGCCGTTTACTGTGCTGTGTTCCTTCATATATTTTGTAAAATGTTTGTTATCAGTAGTTTTATCTCCAAAAAGGTTATTTTCTCCTGTAGATAAATCAACATTATCAAATGCTCCCGGTGTTTTCTGTCTTCCCATGTAAGCTATATACTTGTCATAATCTAAATCTATAACTTTTTCATCTTGAATTGTAAGGAATTCAAATGAAGATAAATCTGTTCCGTTAGCCAGTGCTTTATTTGCCGAATCAATATAATATCTTTTTATTTCTTCCTTGAAACTTCCATTTCCATCCTTATCCAGTGTAAGAACTTTTCCATTTATCCTTCAGTTTCAAACTGTTTACATATGAAGGGAACATTTTCTTTAAATCATTCGAACGTGATACTTCATCTTCAGTAAGTGCTCCTTCTGTATACTTTCTTTCTACATTGTAATCAAGCATTGATATTTCAATCTTTTTATAAGTTTTCACATCATTGAACATCCATTCATAAGCTTCGTTGGCATGATCAAGGTTTGTAATCGGACAGTATGCCGACACTGCAAAAATATCATCTTTTGCATCTGCAGCTCCAAGTGCCTTCAAATAAGGCTCATAATCCTTACTGTTTCCAGTTGCTCCTAACAATGCAGACAACGCTCCACCTGCACTAGTTCCGTTTGATATGATTTTCTTTGCATTCCCAGGCATATTTTTATCATTATAATGAAGATAACGTACAGCAGCCTTTAAATCAACAATTGCAGCAGGTGCCTTTCCTGTATAATTTCCCTGGTCATCCTTAAGGGTTCTTCCTCTTGCTCCAGGTGTGGCAACTATATATCCTCTTGATAGTGCTACAAGTGATGCATTTTCCTTCCCTGTCCTTTTATCAATTTCAGGCTTTCCTGCCGCCCCAGGCATATATCCACCTACACTGTTTGGAAAAAATATAGGTGCTGTTTTTTCATTGTATTTTCCAATACTCTGACCATTAAAATACTCTGTAGGGATATAAATATTTATAGTCTGATAATTTATATCCACAGGATTTTTTACATAGACTATATTTTCATATGCCCTGTAAGTTATAGTTTTTCCATTTACTTCTGCAGTTTTTACAGTATAATTTTCATTTACATCAAATTTTAGGTTATATCCTTCTGACGTTTTATTACTTGGTTCAATTTTCATTTCCTTTTTCATCTCCATTGGCGGTTGTGCCGGTTTTTCAGATTTATTTACATCATTTTCTGCCGCCGTCGCTAAAACTGACACCCCCAACATAAGCAGAAACCATTTTGATTTTCCTACTTTCATACTTTTTTTACCTTCCTCTCAATATCGTATTTTCATATTATTTGTGTGATTATACACTTTTTAATCCCAACATTTTATTTTAATTACCTTATTTTTTTGCGTGACATAAACTGAAGACAATCTTCTTCTCAAATATGTATTTTTAATAACTGCAGAAACAAAATAAAAAGACATGAACGTACTGCATCCCAAATCTTATATGCAAAATTTGAAACACAGTACAGAACTGTCTCAAAGGTCATAGACCCAAACAGTATTTCATGCCTTCCTATTTTATTTTATGGTTAAATGTTATTGCAATATTACATCAAGTTTTGACCAGTGATAATTTTTCCAACCCAGTTACGCAGTACATCTACACTTGGGAACATTACAGGTGCAGCAAGTGCATCACGCATCAGTCTTGATAAAGGCCCTTTGCTGTTATATGCAGCTCCACCACCTATTCTCATTCCAAGGTTAGCTGAATCAACACAGTTTAATGAAGCTGTCACCCTTGCAGTCATTATTTTTTCAAATGCATCAGGTTCTTCGTTTGCCATAGCTTCTGTTGCGGCATTAAGAGCACTTTCCGCCACAAACGCGTTATTAAACAGGTGCGATATATGAAGCAGTACAGTTTCAATATTTGCCAATGTCTTATCTCCAGGGTATTTTCTGTTTAAAGCATGAGCTTTTGCTGCTTCATATATAGTTTTTCCTAATCCAGTGTAAACTGCAGTCAGTCCTGCCATAAAGTATATAACATCTATATTTACAGGATATTTCTGGTTAGCTTTTTGTCTATCTATGTAAATAGCATACTTATTATCCAGTTTCATATCTTTCATGTGCATAGGACATGAGTTGTTTCCCCTCATTCCCAGTCCATTCCAGTCACTTTCGCTAAATTCAAGCCCTTCAGTTCCATAAGGTACAAGCCAGTTTACAGGCCCTCTTTTTTCATCAGCCGGAACTGAAATCAGGTAATATGAAGCATAGTTAGCAGAAGTGATCATACTTTTCGATCCGTTCATAATACTGTAATCTTCGTGATTTTCAACTTGCATTTGGGAGTTGAACACATGTACTCCTGTACCAAATTCACTTCTTGCAAGTGACATAAATCTGTTATTTTCCATTATGTCCTTTACAACTTGCTGCTTTATTTCATCACGTCCGAAAGTTAACGTAAATTTCAATGCAACATTACTCATTGTATAACAAAGTCCTGCAGTTGCAGTCCCTTCAGCAAATGCCTGTGTTACTTGAGCATGTTCTTTTATTCCTGCCCCTTCTCCACCGAATTCTTTTGGAACAAGAATTTTAAAAAATCCTTCCTCTGCAATTTTGTCAAAAATTTCTTTTGGGAATTTTCCTTCCCTGTCTATTTCATCAGCATAAGGTGCTATGTGTTTATCTGAAAATTCCTTTGCCCATCTGTAATAATCTTTCATTTTTTTCCTCCTGTGTATTTTTTCTTAAATAATATGTATAACATTATTATTTAGCACATTTATATAAGCCCCTAATCTCTTAACTCATTCTTCTTACGTTGTACATACAAATTATAACATAATAATTAAACTTATTCTACTTTTTTATACTCGATATTTTTCTTTTTTGGATTTAGTACTAAAATTTCATCAGAAAGATATTTTAGAACATTCATGTCGTGGCTTATGAATATAATCGTAACATCTTTAATTTCTTTTAATATATCTAAAATTTTCTTCTGATTTCCACATCAAGAGCCGATGTCGGCTCATCAAGAATAAATACTTCCGGATTTCCTGCCAGTGCTCTCGCTATTGAGAGTCTCTGCAATTCCCCACCTGACAGTTCTGACGGATATTTATCCATAAATTCAGGATTTATTCCTACTTTTTCAGCCAGCTCATCTAATTTGTAATTTGTGTTGTTAAGCCTTATAATTTCAGATATTGAAAATCCTATACTCCTTTTAGGATCAAATGAATTAAAAGGATTCTGAAAAACCACCTGAAATCTCCTTCTTACATCCAAAAGCTTTCCATTCAGCAAGATTTCCCCTTCATATTTTATAAGTCCTAAAACTGCCTTTATAAAGGTTGTTTTTCCTGAACCTGTCATTCCCATCAGTCCATATATTTTTTTGTCTAATTTCAAATTTACATTTTCCAGTATTGTTTTTTTATATTTTACTGTCAAATTTTTTATTTCCAGCATTTAATCTCCTAACTTAAAAAGTTTCAGTAATTTTCTGCTATACTCATCTTTTGGATTATTTATAACTTCTGATGCTTTCCCTTTTTCTACAATTTTTCCACTTTTCATTACTATCAGTTCATCTGATATATCTTCTATCATATCCAGATCATGGGATATAAATATTATTGAAAATTTTTCTTCCTTTTGCAGCTTTTTCAGAAGTTTAATTATACTTTTTCCTGTATTAACATCAAGAGATGTTGTAGGTTCATCACATATTAAAACTTCAGGATTCAGCAAAAGTGCTGTGACAATAACCATTCTCTGAAGTTCTCCGCCTGACATTTCATGAGGATATTTCTTAAGATAACTCTCATTTAGGGAAACTTTTTCAAGCAGATACTTTATCTTTATATCATCTCTCTTAAGTTTTTTTATTTTATAAATTCTGTCCAATTGCTTATTTATCTTTTCCACTGGAGAAAATGTATTAAAAGGATTCTGATAAACTATTGCTATATCTGAAAGCCTTATTAATGCAGTTTCCTTTTCACTCAGTTCTAAAATTTCCTTTCCCATAAATTTTATACTTCCGGAAACTTCATATATGTTTCTGTCAAGAAGTCCCATTACGGAAAGTACTGTAAGAGTTTTTCCTGACCCCGATTGTCCAATTATCCCCAGTGTTTCATTTCTATTAAGTTTAAAACTCACATTGTCAACTAGAATTTTATCATTTGCAGATATTTTTAAATTATTTACTTCCAGCATCCTTAAGCCCCTCCCCTATTAGATTTATTGAGAAAACTAGAAGTAAAACAGATACTCCTGCAGGTAACCATAACCACCATTTCTTCTGTATATTTAAAATATTCAATGTTACAGAAAGCATCGATCCCCAGCTGGCTTGTGGCTCCTGAACTCCCATTCCTAAAAAAGATAAGGAAGATTCCATAAGTATAGCCTGTGCAACTGAAGTTGTAAAAATTACAAAAATTGTATTTTTTAAATTAGGAATTATATGATTTATTAATATTCTTCCTGTCCTTTCATTATTTATTTTTAAAATCTGGATAAATTCCTTATCCTTTAATGTCTTTATTTCAGTTCTTATTAGTCTCGTAGGAACTGAAAATGTAAAAAATACTATAATTATTATCAAATTCTTAATGGAAGGCTCAACAAATGCCGCAACTGAAATTGCAAGTATGTAAAACGGAAAGCACATAAATACGTCACATATTCTCATTATTGAGGAATCCAATTTTTCAAAAAATGCAGAAATAAATCCTAGAAATAAGGAAACCATCATTTTTACTGCTGTTGCCAGGATTCCAACTGTCAGCGACACTTTACCACCTGCCATTAGTCTTGCCAATATATCCCTTCCAGTAGCATCTGTTCCCAGTAGAAATTTTCCATTTGGTTTAATTTCAATTTTCATCACATCAGTAGTATTTGGATTTACTTTATAAATAAGAGGCTCAATAAAAATAAACAGAACTATCACTGAAAATACTATACTTCCTAATATTAACTTATAATTCTTTTTTTTCATCCCTACACTCCTATCCTTTTATCCAGATAATAATTTAAAAGATCGGATAAAAAATTAGAAGTCAGGACAGTAAATGCAATTATTATTATAATTCCCATAATTAGAGGATAATCCCTGTAGGATACTGCATCATAGTTAAGTTTCCCTAATCCAGGCCAAACAAATACAGTTTCTGTTATTAGGGCTCCTGCAATAAGGTTAGGGATTTCCATAAAAATCATTGTAAAAATCTGAGGAAGTATATTTCTAAATCCTATTATTTTATAAGCCTGATACCTTGTCATTCCAAATCCCTGATAAGTTCTTATGTATTCAGCATTTTTCACTGACTGCATATATCCCTTTATATATCTTACAAAATATGAAAACTGGATAAATGTTAGAACCATAACAGGTAGAATTGCATGATGAATTTTTGTAAAAATAGTATCAATTGTAATTGTTTCCGAAAGAACTCCTGTCCCTGAAACAGGAAACAGGAGATAATCAAATGCCAGCCATTTTATAAGTAATATTGCAAAAAGAAATGTTGGCATTGAAATTCCTATACTGCTCAATATATCAACTATTCTGTTTAAAAGTCCATCATAATATGCAATGTATCTTCCTATTACTATTGCAATATAAAGTCCTATTATCAAGGCTGGTAGAGTCAGAAAAAGGGTGTTAGGAATTTTTTCCATAATTAACGATATTACTGACTGTCCATATTTCATGGAATATCCCAAATCAAATCTTAAAACGGAAGAAAACCATTTTAAAAATTTTATAGGAAGCATGTCATAATAACCCTTTTTCTGTAGCATCATTTCAATCTGCTCAGGAGTCATTCCAGGTTTCATTGAATCAATGTAGGGATTTCCTGGTGCAATCTGAAGTAATGCAAATACAAAAATACAGATTCCTAATAATATTATAATAGATGTTATTATTCTTTTAGTTATGTATTTTTTCATTTTTCTTCTTCCATGTCCTTAAAGTTTAAAATTTTTATTTACCAAATTCCCATTTTTCAACATTATAGAAACCTGCAAATGTATTTGGTGTATAATTTTTCAAATTTTTGTTATATGCTTTAACTATGTCTGAAGCATATAATGGTACCCATGGTAATTCTTTATTTAAAAGTTTACCGAAATCATTTAATATTTTTGCTCTTTCTTCAAGAACTGTTGCCTTTCTGTTTAAATCCATCAGATTGTCAGCTTCCTTAGATTTAAATCCTGCAATATTCCATCCAAAAACACCTTTTTCATCAGTAGCCTGTGTAGAATACCAGTTTGGTGTAGGATCCGGATCTGCTTCAAGAGTATTTCCCATCAGATACATTTCAAATTCATGATCTCCTACAACTTTTTGCATTACAGCCTTAAATTCCATTGCTTCTATATTTACTTTAATTCCTATTTTGCTTAAATTATCCTGAATTATAGTTCCTGTTTTTTCTCTTATTGTATCTCCTGTAGGAACAGTAAGTGTAAGTTCAAGGTCTTTTCCTCCCTTGTCTACTATTCCATTTCCATTTGTATCTTCATATCCTGCTTCCTTAAGAAGAGCTTTTGCTTTTTCTACATCAAATTTATACTCAACAAGTCCTTCTTTAGGATATGACCACAATGATGGAACCATAGGTGTATTTATTACTACCCCATTCCCTTCAAGTAACCCATTTACAAGAGCTTCCCTGTCTATTCCATAAGCAACTGCTGTTCTTAATTTTACATCCTGTAAAGTTTTGTTTCTCAAATTGAATCCCATGTACTGTATTTTTGAGTTCGGATATTTTAATACTTCTATTCCTTTTTCATTTAGAGTCTTTGCATCGTCTGCTTTTATATTTGAAAGTTCCACTAAATCAATACTTCCATTTATAAGTTCAGCACTTGAAGTTTCTTCGTTTACAACCTTAAATACAAAATTCTTTATTTTCGGAGCTCCGTTATGATATTCTTCATTGGCAACTAATTTCGCAAATTCTCCAACTTTAAATGAATCAAATTTATAAGGTCCTGAACCTACCGGCTTAGCAATAGCTTCATTATTTTCTCCCCATTTTTCAATATCAATTTTTCCCCATATATGAGCAGGTAAAATTCCTAGAGTTCCTATATTGATTAATGCAGGTGAATAAGGAGTATCAAAATTTATTTCCACTGTATTGTCATCAGGACATACTACTCCTTTTAATTCAGCAGCTTTTCCTTCATGGAATTCCTTGAATCCTGTTATAGATTGTACATAACTTGCTAAATCCCCTTCATATTTAGGGTTAGCTAAAGATTCCAGAGTAAACTTCACATCTTTTGAAGTTACAGGATTTCCATCGTGGAATTTAATTCCTGACTTCAATTTAAAAACTAATTTTTTCCCTTCATCAGTAATTTCATATTTTTCAGCCATTGAAGGTTCAAGTTCAATTTTTGAATTTAATTTCAAAAGAGAATCATATACTAGAGTATTAACATATCCGTCATACTGAGTATTTGAAACTAATGGATTAAATTTCCCTTCAGGTGAAACTGAAATTCCATAGTTTAAAGTATCTTTAACCTTTTCACTTTTTTCAGTCGGTGCTGTTGCATCGTTTGACTGTTTTGAACAGTTTAGTAAAAATAAACATAAAACAACTTGAAGCAATATAAACAATATTTTTCTTTTCATAAATCACAGGAGCACTCTTTCCCCAATAAGAGCAGTCCCTTCTCCTCTCTAATTTTTTTATTTTTACTTATTTTCTGAAAGCATAAACATAATATGTCTTATCACAACATATATTATTATTACAGTTGCAACTATTTCCGCCAGACTTACTAATTTAGCAAGCATTGCCACATTTGCTCCTGATTCCTTAAGGAATTTTGTTGCCAGTTTTAATCCAAGAGCACTTATTGCAGTAGGGAATGTAAATGCTGAATAACTTGGATAAAATGGTAATCTTAACAATTTAGGCAATGAAACTAAAACCATTACGTATAATAAGATTGTTAAAAATAATAAGAAATAAACTATCATAAGATTTTTTTCAGGGAAAGTTTTAGCCATATATCCTGCAAGTAACAGTGCCGCAGGTGCAGCGAATACTGCAAATGTAGGTTGTGCAGGCTCAGGAATATTTTTTACCTTTACCACTCTGTAAAAAACAAATGGCAGTAAAATCATATAAGTCACAAATCCAAACCAGAAAGACGCCTGACCTATTTGAGGCATTTTATAAGCTGGTGCTGTTACTGTAGCTGTTACTATTCCAACATATACGATAAACCATGTAGTAAATACAGTTGCTATATTTTTCTTTACTGCAAATTTCAATGTAAACCATATAATAAGCAGTACATGAATTGCAATTCCTACATACCACGCAATATTAGCCACCGGCTTAAATGGTGATTTAGGTGTAATGTATGCCGACAAAACAATTATTGCCATTGAATATGTTGCAAAACTTCCTGAAATAACAGGATTTTCCATAGCTTTTTTAAATCCTTCAATATTCGAAAGAATTTTAATTGTCAGGATTACCATCATTATAAGCGCTATCCATCCAGATACCACCTTGTAACCTGCCCCATAGTTGTTCAGTAAGTTTCCCAAAGTTGCTATACCCAATGCCAATCCTGATATAGGAAGAGGGTATTTTTCCAAAAATTTCTTCATCTGATTTCTCCATTCTTAATTTAATTTTTTAAATAATATATGTAAATTTATTATTTAACTATGTTTATGTACCTCTATTTATCCAATTTTAAAAACTGTCTTATTTTTCATTCTTAGGATTTATAAGGACTTCCTTGGTTTCAGCAAATTCCATAATGCCTCCATCATACATAAAAATCACTTTATCTGCAACATTTTTTGCAAACTCTATTTCATGAGTTACTATTAACATTGTAATGTTCAATTCTGAAAGTGATTTTATAGTATTCAGTACTTCATCCACAAGTTCCGGATCCAGAGCTGATGTCGGTTCATCAAATAATATGATATCCGGATTTACTGCCAATGCCCTTGCTATTCCCACCCTCTGCTGCTGTCCACCAGAAAGTCTTGAAGGATATTCGTCCTTTTTATCCAGCATAGAAACCTTCTTGAGTAATCCTTCAGAAAGTTTTATTGCTTCTTCCTTAGGCATTTTTTTTACATGAAGCAGAGGTTCCAGTAAATTTTCAATCACAGTCTTATTTTTAAAAAGGTTATACTGCTGAAAAACCATACAGGAATGTCTTCGCAAACTGTAGATTTCTTTCTTACTTATATTTGAAAAATCCACATTGAAATCTCCAATTTCTATTTTTCCGCTATCAGGTTTTTCCAAATAATTCATGCATCTTAATAAAGTTGATTTTCCTGTACCGGATGGCCCTATTACAGCAATGATTTCACCTTTTGAGACTTCAAAAGATATATTTTTTAATACATTCAGATTTCCAAAACTTTTGTTAAGATTACTGATTTTTATCATAAGTTCCTCCTAATAAGCAACATTTATTTTTTTCTCAAGCCATTTCTGTCCTCTTTCAAGAACTGCAATTAATACCCAGTATATGACTAAAGCAGCCATATATGCTTCCATTATTCTATAATTTTTACTTGAAAGAAGTTTAGCTTCTGCCATAATTTCAACTACACCTATTGTAAAACCTAACGATGTTCCCTTTATCGTTCCAATAAAGGAATTTGATAATCCAGGTATAGCTACTCTTATAGCCTGAGGAAGAACTATTCTTTTCATAGCTTGTAATTCTGTCATTCCTGTAACTAAAGCCGCCTCATACTGCCCTTTATCCACCGAACTCAATGCTCCTCTTATTGTTTCAGCCATAAAAGCTGCTTCATTCATTCCAAGTACAAGAATGATTGAAATTGTTGGTGGAGCTGTTTTTAAAAACGGTATCATTGGAGTTACACCAAAATAAAAGAAAAACAACTGTGAAATCATTGGTGTACTTCTAAAAAATGAAATATACACTTTTATTACTTGAATCAAAACAGGTACTCTATATTCTACAATCACTGCTAAAATAACAGACAACATTAAAGCGAGCGTAAAAGCAATCAATGCTAGAATCAAAGTTGTCCATATAAATGGTATTATATCAGGAAATGCCTCTATAAAAATATCAAATTTAAAGTTCACAGAATTACCTCCGTTATTTTATCTCTCCTGGCTTAGATAAATCAATTCCAAAATGTTCCATGTATATTTTCTGCAAAGTTCCATCTTCTATCATTGACTTTATAGCATTATTAAATTTTTCCAGTAATTCCTTATCTACATCTTTTCTGAACGGATAGGCATTATTTTCTTCATACATTATATCTCCTACCAATTTTATAGGCAGTCCACTTTCCTTTTTCATAGCATCAAAAGCTGAAACTGGATAAAGTGTTGCATCAGCTTTTCCCTGAACTATAAGTTCTCTTCCACTGATATCACTTATTAAAACTTTTATTTTGTCTTCAGGATCATTTTTCTTTTTATAAGCTTCTATATATTCGAGTTCAGCTCCTGCAGGATTTACTGCAAAAATTTTCCCTTTCAAATCTTCTAATTTTGTTATAGAATTATCATTTTCTCCTACTAACAACTTATAAGGATTATAGGCATATATTTCCGAAAATATATATTTTTCTTTTCTTTTATCTGTTATTGTTATCTGTTGTGCCACAGTATCGACTTTTCCTGTATCAAGCAGACCAAACATTCCTTCAAATGAAGCTAACTCCAGCTCTACTTTATATCCACCCATTCTTTTTGCAGCTTCATTCAGAATGTCAATATCAATTCCCACTATTTTATCTCCATCCTTGTAACACCATGGTTTATGCTCTGCCGCAACACCTACTCTTAAAACCTTTTCCTTTTCTGATTTCCCTTCCTGCTTTGCATCTGCATTTTCCTGTTTACTTCCACAGGAAGTTAAAAATAATAAACACATAGCTAAAAATCCTAATAAAAATTTTACTCTTGATTTCATAAAAAATTCCTCCTTAAGTTTATTTTTTTAATATAATTTTTTTAACTTTTTTTAGTCTCCACTATATGTACCTATTTCAATATCATGAAAATTAAAATTTTAATCTTATTCTACTATTTCATAAGAATTATTAAATGAATAACTTCTTAAACTCAAATTTATTTTAATGATCTAAGGCTCAAGAATGATTTTCTGTTTTGAAATCCCTGTCAGTGCTGCTCCTATTGCTCCTGCATATCTTGACAGTGGGTGAGTTTTTATATCCCTGTTCAATTTTTTTGACAGTACTTCTATAAAATAAGGCATCCCACTAAGTCCACCTGTAAGAAAAACTTCATTTCCTACTCCATGTCTTTTACAAAGATTTGCCACCCTTTCAGCAACTGAAGATATTACTCCTGAAGCTATATCCTCCCTTTTTTCTCCTGCACCAATATGGCTTATAACTTCAGATTCAGCAAAGACTGTACACATTGAACTTATGGAAAGGGGATTTCCCTTCTTGGCAATGTCATACAGTTCATCAAAAGTTGCTCCAAGCCTATTTGCCATAATTTCTATGAATTTCCCTGTCCCTGCTGCACACTTATCATTCATCAGAAAATCTATGACCTGACCATTTTCCAGAGTTATTATCTTTGTATCCTGGCCACCTACATCTATAACTGTGCAGTCCTTTTCAAACAAGGCATAGGCTCCTCTTCCGTGACAAGTTATCTCTGTAACAACTTTATCAGCATAATCTACACAAATTCTACCGTACCCGGTTGCCACACATCTCATATTTTCAGTAAATGATTTTTCCTTAAGTCTTCTATATATTTCATTTGCAGTTTCCTTGCTGTTCCATCCTGTAGGAAAATTAAAATAATAAACAAGTGACTTTCCATCAACAACTGCAACTTTTGACCCGGTAGAACCTATATCAATGCCAACATAATAATCATAATCCATCTTAATGCTCTCCCCATTATATATTTCATTTATTTATTTTCTTTTTTATTTATCTATCGTTTCAAGGAACGCTTCAAGCCTTGTAGTAATCTGACCGATATCAGCCATTGAATAATCCGTTTCTATATTAATGTAGGACTTTCCTTTTTCAATTACAGCTTTTTTTACGTTATGGGCTTCAATTGCAAATGTATGACATGCCTGTAATACAATTTCCAATACTCCGTCCACTTCATATTCATCTATCATATCTCTTATATAGTCCAGTCTTTTAGTATTTGGACTCATAACAGAACAGTTTATATTCAGATATTTTTCTGCCAGTGCTCTATACACAGGTAAATCCGTCTTAACTTTATCTATTTTTTCCCTTGTGGCATTACATGTGTCAAATACCACTGCATCTGCCCCAAGTTCTTCTATTATCTTTACAGTTTTATCCCTTACTCCTCCGTTAGGACATCCTGTAACAAGTATTCTAGGTTTTCTTGATGGTTTCCCCTTATAATTTTCTTCCCAGTCTTTTAGTACTTCTTCCGTTCTTTTTTCAATTAAAGCTATTCTTTCTTCCATATTTGGCATAAAACTCAGTGCATCCAGTTTTGTACTCAATTCATAACCTGATATTGGAGAAGGATTTAATCTTCCCAGTTCAAGAAATTTAAGTACTGCTTCCCTTTCCTTATTTTTTAGTTCAATAGCTTTTTTAATATCTTCTTCCGTTATTTCAACATTATAAAAATCTTCCAGTTTTTCCTGAAATCTTTTCATTTCATATTCCCATGAATTTAAAGCTGCCTCATTCCTTGAAGAAGGAAGCTGCATTACATAGGTATCCTTGATGTCATTCATCAATTCAAACATTTTTCTTTTCCCATCACAAGTTGTTTCCCCTACTATGAAATCTGAAAAATAAAAGTAAGGACATGTATCTGTAAGTGCAAATCCATAACTTGCCTTTATAAGTGGACATAAGTTTCTTGGAAGATGTGTTTCTGCCGCACTTATTGGCTCCTCACTTGTTGCACAAAGTGATACAGGAGCAGCTCCTGCCGCCATAATCAGTTCCGTAGGTACAAATGTGCAGTAAGTTCCTACTATTTTCCCTCCTTTTTCTTTCAGTTCCTTCATTTTAAGGAATCCTGCCTGTCTTGCTTCAGAATAGCTTTCAAAATTTTCAGGTAATCTTAACATTTGATTTTCCTCCTTTGATATTACTTTAGATTTATTTTAAAATTTCCACATTTTAAACAAAGTAATTGCTACTATTTTCACGAATATTAGGAACTGTTTCCAGAAAATATAAATAAATATCAGGAAATTGTATTTATACATTTACTAAAATTTCACTTATATAAAACAGTCATTCACTAAGAAAAAGTCAAAATTCGCCTAAAGTTTCCAGGCTGATGACTTTTTCTAAATTCATCTCCTGTTTTATATTGTGAAATTTTAAATAATTAATAAATACAATTTTCCATATTAACTTCTAATTTTCTTGAGACTTTCCACTACTAAGTTAAATTCCTGTTCCCTTAATGTTCTCATATCAAAAATAATACTGTTTTCTTTAATTCTTGTAATAATTGGAATATCAGCTTCAAGTAAAATTCCTTCTATTTCTGTTGCAGTCCTTGTATTATGTGTCAGTTTTACTGATACACTGTCAAGATACACACCGGGGTAACTTCCTCCGCCAATTTCTGCCTTATCTTCCATTATTTCAGATGTAAAAGCTGTTTCCTTAACCTTTTCAGTAAATTTTTCGGCTTTTTCCTTTAATTCTTCCATTGACATGGAAATCATATTCAATGTAGGAATTTCCTTCAATGCCTTTTCTTCATCAAGATAAAGCCTGAATGTAGCCTCCAGTGCCGCTATCGTCATTTTATCCACACGCAATGCACGTGTAAGCTGATTTTTCTTCATGGCTTCTATATATTTTTTCTTTCCTACAATTATTCCTGCCTGAGGCCCTCCCAGAAGTTTGTCCCCGCTAAATGTAACTACATCTATTCCACTGTCCAGTACTTCCTTTACTGTAGGCTCATATGTAAGACCGTAAGAAGTAAAGTCCACAAACTGGCCACTTCCTAAATCATTTACAGCTACAAGGCCTTTTTCATGGGCTAAATCTGCAAGTTCCTTATACGTCACTTCCTTTGTAAATCCTACTATTTTATAGTTACTCGTATGGACTTTCAGCAGTATTCCTGTATTTTCATTAATTGCATTTACATAGTCCTTCAGGTGAGTTTTATTTGTTGTTCCCACTTCCTGAATAGTTCCTCCGCTCAGCTTGATTATTTCAGGTATTCTGAAAGCTCCTCCGATTTCCACAAGCTCCCCACGGGATACTACTATTTCCTTATCCTTTGCCAATGTACTCAGAGTAAGCATTACAGCAGCGGCATTATTATTCACCACAAGAACATCTTCTGCTCCTGTAAGACGTTTAATAATATCTATCAGATGCACATATCTGCTTCCCCTCTGTTTTTCAGCAAGATTAAATTCCAGATTGGAATAGTTGAATGCAACATCTATAAGGTTTTCCTTTATGCTTTCACTGAGGATACTTCTTCCAAGATTAGTATGAAGTATTGTTCCTGTTGCATTTATAACTCTTCTTAGCGAGTATTTATAATTTTTCTTAACTGAATAATTAATCTTTTCTATAATTTCTTCCATTGAAGGTACTTCATTCAGACTATTATTCAATATTTCACTTTTTATATTTTCTGTTTCCTTTTTTACAATATCCTTTACAAAAACTTCAGGATATTCCTCCAGTAGCTGTTTTACTTCTTCCGTCATAAGTATTTTATTAATTGCCGGAATTTTTGATAATAAATGCTTCATGTTTTACACCTCATTTCCCTTTACTCTGTAATCTTCGACTCTCTTTGTTACACCGGCCTTATCCATGTATTCCAATATTGGCAGGGCATACTTTCTAGTTGAACCTGTCATATCCCTAAATTCTGAAAGCAGTAATTTCTTATTTCCTTCAAAATGTTTCAGAACTTTATTTTTTGCCTCATCAAATGTATGGACATGGATAACAATATCCTCATTCAGCCTGATTACAGTATCTCCTAACAGTGAGTCAAGAACTTCATTGGCTACTTTGTTACCTTTTGTAAGTTCCTTTATTGTTGGAGGGGTAAATGCACTTTCCAGAAGGTTTTTCTCAATACGTTTCTTTTCCTGCATCTGCTTATCATCGTATTTTACAGAAAAATCAAAAATCGAAACGAAATTTCCTTCTATTTTTAAAACTTTATTTACAGAAAGAAGTTCAACCATGGCTGCAAATTCCTTCTGGTTCATTTTAAATTTTGAAATAAGTTCAGCCTTTGACATTCCCTTTTTCAGCTTGAATTTCTTATGATAATCTGAAATAACAGCTGCAATTCTTTCACTTACATCTTCATATTTTTTCGAATGTATATAACCTTCCTTTGTTCCATATACAGTCTTTTCCTCCAGAAGTTCCTCCAGATCCTTCAATACTTCTTCAGAAGATTTTTCAAGTGCCTTTGCAATCTTATCTGCTGTAACCAGATACTGCTGGTTAAGTAGAATATAGTTTGCTATAAGATCCTTGCTGCTTCCTTTAGACTGTATCTTAAGTTTATTTAAGATTTCCTCATTGAACCTGTTATGTTTTTTAGGATTGCAGTCCAGTATTATTCCTCCACCTATTGTTATCATAGGAGAATAAGTTCTTATAATAAATTTATCATAATTTTTTACAGCTATTTCTTCCTCAAGACGGAGCTGTGCAAACCCTTTGCTTCCTTCTTCAAGAACATCTCCTCCAAGCGGAACAAATCTCGCCATTACTTCAGAAGTTCCAGTATAAACCCTTATCCTGTCCCAAAGTTCAAGGTTTATTCCGGAATTTTTTATCATCTGAACTTCCGTATCCAGCATATATGTTTTTGTTAATGTCCCAGGAGTTGCGAGCGAGCATCCCCTTCCTATATCTTCAACTTTTATATTAGTAAGATTTATGGCTGTTCTCTGTCCTGCATAGGCTGTTTTTACATCTTTCTTATGAACCTGAATATTTCTTACCTTTGTCTTTATATCGTGAGGATAAACTTCCAGTTCATCTCCTACAGAAATCTTTCCTTCAGTTAAAGTTCCAGTTATTACCGTTCCAAAACCTTTTACCTGAAATGCCCTGTCTATATTAAGACGTACATTTCCAGAATTTTTTAGTTCCGCTATGTCATCTGTCTTTTTGTCGATTACATGTAAAAGTTCATCTATTCCCTTACGTGAAACAGAATCCACTTCCACAATAGGACTTCCTTCAAGCGGAGTTCCTTTTATGAAACTTTCTATATCTTCCCTTACAAGAGTTCTGTAATCCTCATCTGCAAGGTCTATTTTTGTCATTACTATTATGAAATTTTCCACTCCTAATAATGACAGTATGTCGGCATGCTCCTTTGTCTGTGGCATTATCCCTTCCCTTGCATCTACCAGAAGTAGCACAAGGTTTATCCCGACAGCCCCTACAAGCATATTTTTTATAAATTTTTCGTGTCCGGGAACATCCACAACCCCGCATCTTTTCCCACTTGGCAAGTCAAAGTAGGCAAATCCAAGGTTTATAGATATTCCCCTCTCCTTCTCTTCCGTCATTGTATCTGTTTCTATACCGCTTAGAGCCTTTATCAGTGTTGTCTTTCCATGATCTATATGCCCTGCAGTTCCTATTATTACATTACTCATTAAATATCTCTCTTTCATTATTTATTTCTGGAATGTCATTGTCCTCGTAAAGCAGTTCCACTTCTCTTTTTATACCTGTTTTCCTTGAATAATATAATGCCTTGTATCTCACATTTTCCTTTTCCAGCAGCTCTATCAGATGACTGAAATTATTCCATGAAATTTTCAGCATGAAACCGCATCCAAGGGAAATTGAAGGATGAACCGGAACCAGTCCCGCATCAATCTTTTCAGTATCACATATGTTATCTGCTTTTATTGCATCGTGAGTGTTATGAAACACCACTATTCCTTCATCTATTATTTTAGTCATATAATAACACCTACGGTCTGACTACTCTGTTTGCTGTACGCATATCTTCAACTATGAAATACATGTTTGATGAATTTCCTATTGCAAGATCAACTTTGTGGTAATCTATACATGCTCCGCAACACATAATTTCTACGCCGTTATCTTCAAGTTCTTTCAGTTCTTTCAGTACATGGCTACGATTTTTGTCTACCAGTAAGGCTCCTCCATTGTAAAATAATATTTTTTTAGGAAGCACTTCCTGCTCTGTCAGAGTGTACAGAAATGCCTTCATCAGTTTTTCCCAAGTTCTTCACTTCCATGCCCCATTATCTGTTTATTTATAACTACTACATAACTGTCATCCTTAATTTGTAAGAACTGTTCTTTTTCTTTTGTAGCTTCTTTTTCCAGAATTACCTTATATACTCCGCTTTCAGTAACTTCACTTACAAATTTACAGTTATTTCCAGTAGCAAAGTCATGAATTTTTTTTACGTTTTCTTCATCATTTACAAGCAGTTCTACAAGACTGTCTTTTTCCAGTGCACGTTTTGCCTGAATCACAGGAAGTACACATCTGTCTTCAGAGGTATCTATGAATTTTGCTTTTTTCTCTTCCTTACCTGCTGCAGGATTTGACACTGTAACTACATATTCTTCATCACTTACTTTTTTCACGTCAATATTATAATTAAGCTGTTCAGCAAGTTTTGTAAGGTTTTCAGTTGCTATAAAGTTATCTACCGTTGTTTCTACCACATCATATTCTGCTAATAATTTTTTTGTTTGAACTACTGGTAACGGACAAGCCATTCCTTTAGCGTTAAATTCATGTTTTTTCATTTCTATCATTCCCTTCGCTACAAATTTCATTTTAATTTTTTAATATATATGTTATCTTTTCAAATTATAAAATTACTACATCTTTTTCCTGTCTTTTTACAACTTTTCCCACTATTGCACTTTTTATTTCCAGTTTATTTAACTTTTCCAGCAGTTCTTCCCCATATTTTTCAGGCAGACTTATAAGAAGTCCTCCCGATGTCTGAGGATCAAACATTATTTCCTCCATTGGAAAATCATTAACCTTAAATTCTACCTTATCCTTAAGATAGTTTCTGTTTAACTGTCCTCCTGCTGTAATTATAAACTCGCTTGCACAGTGGTATGCTTCAGGAAGTACAGGAATATTTTCAGAGAAAATTTCAGCTGAATATTTTCCATCCAGCATTTCCACAAGATGGCCTAAAAATCCAAAACCTGTTATATCTGTACAACTGTTTACAGGATACTCTTCCATAACTTCAGTCGCATATTTGTTCAATGTTGTCATTTGTCTGACACATGTGGCAAAAGCTTCTTCCGAACATTCTTTTATCATATGTGCAGAATTTATAATACTTACACCTAAAGGTTTTGTCACTATGAGCACATCTCCTTCTTTACAGTTGTTGTTTACCAGTATTTTATCAGGGTGTACAACTCCTGTAACTGATAGTCCGTATTTCGGCGTAGAATCGTGTATTGAATGTCCTCCGGCAAGAACTCCTCCTGCTTCGTGAACTTTTTCAGCACCACCTTTTAATATCTGCTTCAATATTTCCATATCCATTTTCTCAGGGAAGGCAACTATATTTAAAGCTGTTATTACCTTACCTCCCATTGCATAAACATCACTCAGTGCATTTGTTGCAGCTATCTGTCCATATAAATATGGGTCATTTATCATAGTTGTGAAGAAATCCAATGTCTGAATAATCGCCTTATCTTCAGATATTTTATAAACCGCCGCGTCATCAGATGACTCGTAACCTACTATAAGGTTTTCATCCTTCTTTTTAGGTAAATCATCCAATAGACCTGATAGAGCTCCCGGCCCTATTTTTGAGTTTCAGCCTCCACAAACTATCATACTTAATTTTTTCCCGTCCATTTATCTCTCCTTTAACTTTTTTATTTCTATTATATCATTCTATATTAAAAAACCAAAATAAGATAAAAAAATGCAGTATTATTTTTTATTATATTCATATAATAAAAAAATATCACCTATGGAATAATTAAATTTCTACTAAGTGATACTGCCTATTTTATAATTTATTCTTATCATACTGGCGGGAATGTGTGGGAATCGAACCCACCTGAGAGGCTCCTAACCCCTCACGCCGGTTTTGAAGACCGGAGAGAACACCAGAACTCATCCACTCCCATTCCAATATAATAATTATACTACATAAATTATATAAAATCAATATCAAATTTAAATAATAGGTAGAAATTTAATATCCATATTTATAGATTTTTTTACCGTGTTATAGATATAACAATACTTTAAAGTCTTTTCACAAAACTTTATAATTTCTTCATCGTCAAGTTCCGAATAAATATACATTATAATGGAACATTCTGATATTACAGGTTCTTCTTCATAACCCTTCACCCCTAATAAAGTGAGGGGATTTTTCAGTTTAATTTTTATTTTTCCTTCTATTTCACCTAAGAAAATTCCACTTCTTTTACCTGTATTCTTAAGACTGTGAATTATCCCGCCCACTATGGAGCTTGCAAAATAATTTAGGGAACTGTACTGGCTTTTCTCTGAATCAAATTCCACTTCGCTTGTAACTTCTATAAAATCCTTTTCAGTAAAAACTTTTACAGTTTTCTTATTTGTCAATATTGCCCTGTAAGACACATCATAATTTCTTGATTCATAAAGATTACTCATATTTTTCCCTCAGATATTTTTTTGCCTTGTCAAGCTGAATGAGTTTTTTCTCTATTATTTCCATTGTATTTACAGGTCTGTTTGCAAATGTAGCAAATCCGCAGTCAGGATTTAGCCACACTTTTTCCTTCGGAAGCCATTTCAATGCTTCCTCCGCTCTTCCAACTATTTCCTCAGAAGTTTCAATATTATCTGTTCTGGGATTAATAACACCCAGACCTAAAATACAGTTTTTTCTTATAATTTCACTCTCCAGCAGGGAACTGAGCTCTCCTGCACGCGGAGTTGAAAATTCAAGAGTCAGTATATCAGGTTTCACTTCTTCAAAAAGCGGCAGAAGAGGAGTATAAGGCCCGCTTAACAGCGTACTTTCATTTTTACTCCAGTTTCCACGGCACACATGAAGGGAAACAGCAATATTTTTTCCTTTAGCATACTCTACAATTTCTTTTATTAATCCTGTGGCAAATTTCAGTTCTTCTTTCGGATCCTTCTTTTCAGAAAGGGCGGCACACATGAAGGAACGTGTATGTCCTTCTGAAAATACAACTTCTGTAAGTACAGGCTCATCAAACTGTACTACATCCGTTTTTATAATCGCCAGCCTGTCGATTTCCTGTTTCAGTACTTTTATTATATCCTGCCCCAGTTCTTCCTTATTTTTATAATATTTCTTTGATAGGGCAGGAAGCCACATAGACCTTGTCATTAGATAAGGTCCGGGCAAAGTGGCTTTAACAGGGGCATCTGTTATTTTCTTTAATTCTGCCATTTCATCTGCAACAAGTTCCTTATCGTATTCCACTTTCCCTGTACAGATTGCATTTTTTATACTTACAGCCGGAACATCCAGTATTTCCAGAATCTGCTCAAATGCCTTCTTATCTTCAATATATTCGAGCATATCTCCCATGTTCATCATTGTAACACCTTTCAATTTATCCGATACAAATGAAACATAGTTATCCCTGCTTAATTCTCCATTGGTAATAATATCAACATTACACTGTTTCTGCATTTCAACGATTTTCAACGTTTCTTCTGCCACCAGGCTGTCAAGTTCATCTGATAAAATTTCACCCGACTGGACTTTTCTTCTGTACTGCATTATTTTCTTGCTTCTAGGCATGCTACCTAGAAGGGAAGTTGTAAAAGGTAAGTATTTTCTCATATTTTACCTCTAATCTTCCTTAAAATAATTTAAATATCTATTTGCATTCAGAAGCTGATTAAATCCTTCCGTTCTTCCCGGAACCCATTCTTTAAGCCCTTCCATATCCATCATTTCTTTATGTTTAGGATTGTTATAATCCATTTTATGAAGTACTTCAAAGAATTGATTAAATTTCTCCTTATCCATGTCAGGTCTTCCTGAAAATATGCAATGATCAAAATTTGGTGTTTTATACAGTATTTTCACCTGATTTTCATCAAGCGTACCATCTTTTATCCATGCATCATAGTTAAAGTCAAGCATCCATGTTGCCGCAACTTCTCCTGAAAGCATTGCTTTTGCAGAATCAAGTTCCCCACCTATATGGTCTCCCTGAAGTCCTACTTCTAAGTCAAATCTTTTTTCTTCATAGTCTTTTCCATATTCAAGACCTTTTTGATGAAGATTATATATAGGAATCAGACGGGCCTGTGGTGAATCTATGGCACCAAAACCTATTGTTTTTCCTTTTAAATCTTCTATATTTTCTATTCCACTATCTTTTCTTACTACAAGATAAGTCTGTCTATCCCTGTCAGTATCACGCATTGATCCATCAAGAGCTTTTCCTTTAGTTCTGATATAAGCATCCACCCATGCCAGTGGAGAATTCCATGCAATATCAATTTCCCCGTTCATTAATCCATCTATTTGACTTACGTAATCTTTATAGAAAACCGGTTCAACAGGAAATCCTTCTTCCTTAAAAAAGTCTGCAATTATTCCCCATATTACTGTTACTTTTGGAGCATAAATTACTGCTCCTATTTTTACATTACTCATTTTTTATCATTCCTTCCAAAATATTTTAACCTATACAAGAGGTTGTCCTGTTATTGCTCTTCCAAGCCAGATTGTAAGAACGTCAACACTTGGAGCCATTATTTGTCCTGCATATGAATCACGAAGCAGTCTTTCCATATTTCCTGCTTTGTTATAGGCTTTTCCTCCACCTATTCTCATTCCAATACGTGCAAGTTCGATTGCCGCTTCACTTGCAAATATTCTTGCGGCAAGTATTTTCGCCAATGCATCTTCTTTACCTTCCACAGCAGCCCTTGCAGCTTCTTCTGTTGATAAGATAGCGGCATTTGTCTGAGCGTAGATTTTTGCCAGATGTATTTGAACTGTTTCTATTTCGCTTAATGATTTACCAGTAGGGTATTTTCTATTTGTTGAATGTTCTACAGCTTCTGCCAGTATAGCCTGACATACACCTGTATAAACAGCGGCAAGTCCTGTTACAAAGTAAGGTGCAACAACATTAAATACCTGTTCCACTCCTGTTCCTTCTTCACCTATACGGTAACTCTTGTCAAGTACTACATCGTTAAGTTCCATTTGGCATGAAACATTTCCACGCATTCCAAGTCCATGCCATGTATTAGTTTTGAAATTCAATCCTTCTGATTCCAATGGGAATACCCAGTTATCAACAGCTCCTTCTTTTTGAGATGGTGCAAGAACCAGATAATAAGATGCATGAGTCGCTGAAGTTACCATACTTTTCAGTCCATTGAATTTTACTGTGCTGTCACTAACTTCTGTTTTTATATCTGAAATATAAAAATGTGTTCCTGTTCCAAGTTCACTGTATGCCAGTGCTAAAAATTTATTATTTTCTACAACATCTTTAAATATTCTACTTTTTAATTCTTCACTTCCATTTACTAAAATAATCATAACTGCCACATTATGCATCATATAGCAAAGAGCTGCAGTAGCACTTTCTTTTGAGAAAGCACGGCAAATCGCCGCATGATCTTCCAGTGTTCCACCTTGGCCTCCATATTCTTTAGGTATCATCACTTTAAAATACCCTGCTTTTCCCATTTCCTCAAATGATTTTACAGGAAATTCCTGTTTTTCATCAATTTCCTTACTGTAAGGTAAAATGTGATTTTTTGCAAATTCACTTGCTTCATTGTAATAGTTTGACATAACTATTCCTCCTAAAATTCGTAATTTTTATATATTAAAGAACTACAAAAAAATAGAATTCCGGAAAAAAATAACAGAACAAATATTCAAAAATATCATTATTAAATTAAAAATACATTGGTTTGATTTTATTTTCAAAGAAAAAAATAGCCCTTTTTGATTAAATAGCCATTAGATAAGAATTTATATGCTTTTGATTGAAAGTCTTACAACTTTTTGGATTTTATTTTTTTATATTAAAAAAATAGAAAGAAATAACAAACAATATAAATTTCCTATCACATGTCCAGCATAAAGAACAACCTGCTCTTTTTAACTGTTTCAATGTTCAAGAGCACAGATTCATCGTATTTTTGTAATTTCTTAATGTGTGATATTTTGAAATTATAATTGTTCATGTCAGTTCTTCCTCCTTTTCTCAGTTCTATATCTTTAATACATTTATATATATTTTACCTTATAATCTTAAATAATGCAACATTTTCGAATAGTCTTTTTTAAATTATTTATTACTAAAAAAATATGACCTCCAACTTTTCTATGTTTTATGAGGTTTTCTGGCCATATTTGTTATTTAACATTTCCTATATTTCTGATTCTTACTGCTTGGTTTATTAGGAATTGTTCTTTCAATCACTTTCAGCTCAAGTGCAGAATTTAGATAATTTTTTCTGAAGGTAGGCTTATGTACTAAATCCAATCTTTCCATAATCTCTTTTGCTGATAAAACATCATCCCCCAATACATGAAGTAACTTCTCTACCGATTTTTTATCTTGGTCGCTATCCTGATCGGTTATACCTTCTGAGTTTCTAATTTATTATGATTACATCATAAAAACATTCAAAAAAATCCTATAAAATCTTTTTAGAATTCACTTTTCTGATTCCACTTTCTTTGATTTGTATGTGAAAATTTTTATAAATCAAATTAAAAAAATATTTTGACTTTTCAATTTTTAGGTAGTATAATTAAATTGAAAAATTACAAATTTTAGGAGGCTAACATGAAAAAAACATTCACATTTTTAATGGCAATAATTTTTATGACAATTATTGCAAGCTGTGGAAACAAAGACACTAAAGGCGGGGAATCGGCAGGAGCAAAATCTGACGTTAATGCCCAGATAAGCTTCAGTGGGTCATCAACACTGGCTCCGGTAATAAGTAAAATCTCAACTACATTCATTGAAAAATATGAAACATGGGATAAGGTAGATCCGTCACTTCCGGCTGAAAATATTACAATATATGTTTCATCAGGTGGATCAGGTGCAGGAGTAAAGGCTGTTCTTGACAATGTAGCAAACTTTGGAATGCTTGCACGTGGAATAAAAGATAGCGAAAAAGAAAAAGTTAAAGATTTGAAGGCATTTACATTGGGACTTGATGCACTAACTATTTCAGTAAACCCTGAAAATCCATTTATTAAATTAAAAGGTGGAAATATTACAAAAGATGAAATTATAAAAATATTCTCAGGAGAATACAAAAAATGGAGCGATTTGGATAAATCCCTTCCTAACGAAGATATCGTAGTAGTAACACGTGATCTTAGTGGTGGAGCTCATGAAGTTTTCCAGAAAAACGTAATGAAGGATGTAAACGTTAGACAGGATGCTATTCAGGCACCTACAATGGGAGCCCTTGTTGCAAAAATTATTGAAAATAAAAATGCTATTGGATATGCTTCTTTCGGAATAACAAATCAGAACAAAGGAAAACTTATTCCTCTGAAAGTGGATAATATCGAACCAAGCGAAGAAAATATCCTAAATAAATCCTACTATATTTCAAGACCTTTAATAATAATGAAAAGTGGAGAATTGACAAAAACTGAAAAAATATTTGTTGACCTGCTTAAATCTGAAGAAGGGAAAAAAGTTATAAAAGACATGGGATTCATTCCTGTATCAGAATAAAAGTGTAAATCAGTAAATTTAAATAACAGTGAGGTAAAAAGTGAAAAATATTTTCAGACATTCAATATATCTGCTCACAGTATTATCCATGCTTATATTAATAACAATGCTGATGTATTTATTTATAGAAGCCTACCCATTTTTCAAGGGACAGAAGTTAAGTGACTTTATTTTGGGAAATACATGGAGGGCAAGCGAACCTCATCAGAGCTTTCAAATATTTAATATTCTATATGCAGGGTTTTATATTTCCATTTTGGCATGCTTAATATCATTTCCTGTTTCATACGGAATTTCAATGTTTATATGCTTTTATTCTAAAAATGCAATAAAAAGAGTAATTATATGGACGGTAAATATCCTTTCGGGGATACCGTCCATAGTATATGGTTTTTTTGGAATGATAGTCATACTGAAACTTCTGGAAAATTCATTTTCCCTATCCACAGGAGAATCAGTTTTAGCAGGGAGCCTTATTTTGTCAATAATGATAATCCCTTTTTTTGTTGGGAGCTGTATTGAAAAAATAGAAGCAGTTAAGGAAAAATTTGAAAAGGATTCTGATGCCCTAGGTGTCACAAAGGAATATTTTATAAGGAAAGTTGTTTTCAGTGAAACAAAATTTGCAATAGTTACAGCCTTTCTTCTGGCTTTTGCGAGGGCAACAGGGGAAACAATGGCAGTCATGATGGTCATAGGTAATTCACCTCAATTTCCTCATATACTTACAAAGGCTGAAACTGTTCCTGCACTGATAGCTCTGGAAATTGGAATGAGTGAAGTAGGAAGCAGACATTATTCCGCACTGTTTGCATCGGCTTTTGTCCTGCTCATTGCAGTACTGATTATTAACATAATATTTTTTATTTTAAATGGAATAAGGAGAGCATATATTGAAAATTAAGGATTTTATTATAAAAATATGGATTTATCTGTCGACAGTTACTGTATTTTTTATTATTTTCAGTATAATTTATTTTGTAGTATCCAAAGGAATTAAAGAAATAAACCTTTCTTTTCTGACAGAAAATCCTAAAGGAATGCCTCTTGGAAGTGAAGGAGGCATAAAAAATGCCATTATGGGATCTATTTTTTTAATGTTTCTGGCCATTGTCTTTTCCATCATACTCGGAACAGGATGTGCCATTTACAGCACAGTTTACTGTAATTCAAAAAAGATTAATATGGCAATCAGGCTTGTAATACAGTGTATCTCATCTGTCCCTTCCATAATTATAGGCTTATTTGTATACGGTTTTTTCATAGTGACGCTAAATGTTCCAAGAAGTATGCTGACTGCAGGAATTTCACTTGGAATTATGGTTTTTCCATTTGTGGAAATAAGGATTGAAAAAAGTATCATGAATATAGACAAAAAAATCATAAGGGAAAGTTTTTCTCTAGGAGTTGGAAAAGACTACATGTGTAAAAAACTTGTATTGCCAATAATCAGAAAGGAAATAATATCTACAGGCATACTTGCAGGAAGTTATGCAATGGGGGCAACAGCACCTCTACTGCTAACAGGTGCTGTTTTCATAGGTGGTTCATCAAATAAACTATTAAGACCTGTCATGGCATTACCTTTTCATCTGCATATGCTATTAGGACAGACAGCACTGTATGAAAAAGCTTATGCCACTGCTTTTGTGCTGATTTGCATTCTCATAATTATGCATATTCTATCAGAAGTTATAATGCTTGGAACGGGAGGAATGTTAGTTGAATATATTAGAAATAAAAAATGTTAATATATATTACGGTGGTAAAGAAATTTTAAAAGATATAAATATCGATATTAAAAAAAATGAAATTCTTTGCATAATGGGACCTTCAGGATGTGGAAAATCAACATTATTATCTCTAATTAATGGCTTTCTTACTGAAAATGGTGGGGAATACACTGGAGATGTCATTCTGAAAGGGGAAAATATAAAGGCTATGAAACCGATTCAGCTGAGAAGAAGTATTTCTACATTATTTCAGGATTCAAAACCTTTTCCATTATCCATAGAAAATAATATTCTATATCCGATAGAATTTTACGAAGGAAAGTAAAAAATAAAAAAGAGAGAATTTCCAGCTATCTGAAAGATGTAAACCTTTATAATGAAGTAAAGGATGATCTTAAAATGTCAGCACTGAAATTGTCAGGTGGTCAGAAGCAGAGACTATGTATTGCAAGAATGCTGACAACAGACCCTGATATTCTTATCTTTGATGAGCCATGTTCTTCTCTTGATATGGAAAATACCCTCATTATAGAAAAACTTATAAAAAGACTGTCTGAAAAATATACGGTAATTCTAACTACACATAATGAAGAACAAGCTAAAAGAATTGCAGACAGAACTATTTTAATTGGTAAAAATATAAACTGATTACAAATTTTTCCACAAGATTAGCATTAATGCTGATTAGTTTTCTCCAATAGTTCCCTTTCTCATTATTTTTGGTCAAAAAAGGGAAGTATCGGCTATTTGCTTTTACTTCCCCATAATAATTTCTTATTTTCGTATTTTGTCACAAAACCAGCTCGTAAATACAAAGCTCTTTATCACTTATCAATTTAAAACTATTTCGAACTGCCAGTTTAATTGTCTTATTTTGTCTTGGATCACATTCAATAATTAGTGAATGAATCAATTTCTTTCTTGCAAAATCTATAAGTGATTTAGTAATTTCATCAGCTATCCCCTGATTCCAATACTCTTCACTTATTATCCACCCAATTTCATATCTTTTACTGTCATATTCGTGAAAAATAACATGTCCAATTAATTTATTATTATTTTTGTATTCCAATGCATATACTAGGGAGAAGAAATTAAAGCATTATTTTTCTATAAAAATTTTTGTCTTCTCCTCTGTAAATGGTGGTTCAATATATTCCATTACTTTTGGACTGCTTAAAATACAGTACAATGCATAAACATCACTTTCATTAAAATTTCTAATAAGGCATCTTTGAGTTTCTATTCTCATAAGCTCCTCCTTAAGTAAAGTCATTTATGTAATTATTTACTCGCTATCCATAAACTCTAAATTTACCGTTCTAATATGCACTTTTATATTTCATCAGAAGTTAATTTTATTATCTTTCATTATATTCATCAGGCATAGAATCTGCCAATTTTACTATATTTTTCATCCATTCCTTTTTTATTTCCCACAGATTAGCCTGTACTTCTAAAGAATTCCATTTTGGTATGTCAAATACTCTTGACCATCTTTCTTTTATTCCGTTTTATTTATTTACTTAAATTATTATATTCCCTCACAACTTCATTAAATACACGATTTACATTTTCAGGTGTTCCCTCACTTACTTCGGCATAAAAGCTATTTCTAATTTCTCCACTTTCTCCTTTTCTCTTTGTTTCCATTCTGTTAATCAGACTTGCTGTTGACCCCTTAAATTCTGTCATTTTTCTTTTAAATGATGCTATTGCCACACTGTTTGTATAACCTTCTTTTTTCAGTTCTTCTCCATTTGCCAGAATTTTTTCAGTCTCTTCGTACTGTTTTGAAATTTTATCTCTTAATTCCTTAAATTTTTCAACATTTCCATTAGTAAAATTAGATATATCCAATTTCTGATTATCTATTTCAGCAAGAAAATCTTCGTTTACTTTCATCTGAAGTGCCAGGTTATATCTCACCGTTTCTCCATTTTTCTTAAATTCTTCAATCGCCTGTACCTGATTTTCCCTGTCCTTTTTCTCCATAGCCTTTTTAAAAGCTGATGTAGTTTCACTGTATTTTTTCACTGCGGCAAGGAATTTTGTGTGCATTTCCTGTGCCTTGGCATAATTATCAGAAACAAAATCCTTTCCTTCATAGTAGCTTTCCATAGCTTCTGCCAGTGTTTTAAGTTCCTCTATATATGGAAGCATATCTTTTGCGGCTTTATCCAGTTCATCCATTTTTACTTTTGAGGAAAGGTTTTGCTTTACATTATCAATTGTACTTTGATTCACATGCATTACCGGAAATGATCCTTTAACTTTACGAACTTTTTCTTCATTTCCTGCTTCTTCAAAATATCTTATAATTCTTCTATCAATATTTCCTAGATTATTATAGACTTCCACATATCTGTTATATTTTTCTATTTCTTCCTTCTTTTTCTCAATCTCATTCATTACATCCTGTTCATCTTTTTGTTGCAACATTTTTTTCTTTCTTTATTTTATCATTATTCCCACTTTTTTTCCACAGGAAAAAAATTACAAACAATAACAATAAAAAAATGCCCCTATTTTTTTCTCATTATTTCCTCCTAATTTTTTTTGTAACAGAATTTTTTTCTAACTTATAAGCATTTTTAGGGAAAAGAAGTTTTTTTATATTTCTTTCCCTATTCTTTTTATTATATTTTCTTTTCCATAACAATGACTTCTTTTTCAGAATTTCCAAACTTCAAAAACTTTTCTTTCAATTTCTTTAAAAATTTTGTTTTTTTCCAAAAAGAAAAATCCTATTTCATTATCAGTAATTACTCCCAGTCTTATTTTTTTAAAAAAATCCCTCACTTTTTAAACAAATCCTCTAAGTAATTAAATATTTTTTTCTGCCAAAACCTTGTCTATGTTTGTTATTTTTTTAATTATAAAAAGACCTATAAAAAACAGTATTTCTTTCAGGATAGCCAGTTATATAATCAACTGCACCTAAAATTTCATCATTAAAAGAAACTAATCTGTAATTTTTCTGACTTTTTTGAACTCCATCAGGAATATTTGTAATATCTTGTTCAACATTGGTTATACTTTGAGGAATATTCAATATTTTATTAAAATAATAGTCATTACCAATATAAATATCCAGTACTTCCTGTTTCAATCTGTCATTATTTACAGATATTAATTTAATCAAGTGAAATCACCAATGTTTTCAGAAATTCCCATATTCTTCCTACAGACTCTATATTCAGACGCTCATTTACAGTATGAATTGCCTGCATATCCGGTCCGAATGTAATCATATCTGTATTTGGTAAAGGTATTTTCAATATACCGCATTCCAGTCCACAGTGCATTGTTTTTACACTTGGCTCTTTCCCAAACTGTTTCTTATACACTTCTATTGCCTTCACCCGCAATGCAGAATCAGGATCATATTGCCAGCCAGGATATCCTCCGTTATCTGACATTTCAAATCCATTTGAAGTTACAATCAGTTCAAAACGTCTTTTAACTTCAATTTCCCTTGCTTTGTTTGAAGAACGCAACAATGTTGTCAGGTATAATTTACCATCCTTCTGTTCCAGTACACCGTTAGAAAGACTTGTTTCAACAAGTCCGTCCAGCACAGGATCCATATAGCATACTCCATCAGGCACAGCTATTAATGTTTCAACAACTGCCTTCAAAGTTTCACATGGCCATACTTTTTCTCCTGAGTCTATTGAAGTGAACACAATTTTCATATCAGGATCGGAAATTTTATAATTTTTCTTAAGTTCCTCCGCCTTCTTTTTAAGTTCTTCAACAGCTTCATTATCTGCAAACAGTTCAACAACTGCCGTTGTAGGAACTGCATTATGCTTTGATCCTCCGCTCAGTGAAACAAGTTCTATTTTGCCTGAAACTCTATCAAGAAGCTGTGCCGCGATTTTAATTGAATTTGCACGTGACTTATGTATTTCCTGTCCGGAATGCCCTCCTGTCAGCTCTTCAATTTCAATCTTATAGGCATCCTTCAAAGTAGGCTCTACAGTTTTAAGTTCCTTTACTGAAGTAATCGTTACTCCTCCGGCACATCCTACAAGAAGTTCATTTTCAACTTCTCCATCTATGTTAAAAAGATATTTTCCAGTTAAATGTTCTCCTGTCACTGCAAGAGCACCTTCCATTCCAAGTTCTTCCTGAGTTGTAATTAATACCTCAAGATTAGGATGCGGATAATTCCCGTCAAGAAAAGCCAGAGCATAAGCCACAGCTATTCCGTCATCTCCTCCAAGAGTAGTTCCTTCTGCACTTATCCATCCGTCTTTTGCCTGCAGTTTTAAAGAATCTTCACAGAAATTATGACTTGAACCCTTTACTTTCTCACAAACCATATCCATATGTCCCTGCATAATAATTGTAGGCTTTGATTCGTATCCCGGAGTTGCAGGTTTCTTTATAATTACATTATTTTCATGATCCTGATAAACTTCAAGATTTCTCTTTTTTGCAAAATCTACAAGAAAATCACTTACTTTCTTTTCCTGTCTTGAACAACGGGGAATTTTAGATAATTCCTCAAACCAGTAAAATACATCTTTTGGTTCAAAATTTTCTAACATTTAAAATACCTCCTAATGTAATGTCTAGTGTAACATCCATCCTGTAAAGATACCATAATAGTTACCGATAACATATCCTAAAGTTCCTATTAAAAGTGCAGGTACTATAAGTTCTGTCCAACCTTTTGAAACTGCCATTGCAGCTGCTGAAGTTGGTCCTCCCACATTGGCATTTGACGCAACAATAATTTCTTCAATACTGAATTTAAACATTTTTCCAAGTACCAGTGAGAATATCAGGTTAACAAGAATTATAATGAAGGCAAATACAAACAGCAACGGAGATTCCTTAAGAATTAAACCAATTGAAGCAGGTGCTCCTATTACTGCAAAGAACAGATAAATAAGGAATGTTCCTATTTCCTGACTTCCTCTTATTGAACCTACCTGTTTCGGGAACGCCGAAGCTACTATTATTGTCAATGTTGTCATTAACAGATATTTATTTCCTAATAATCCTCCTAAAATAGCATCTACCAGTCCTTTTCCTGAGAATGTAGAAGACAGTAATTTAGATAATGTATCAGAAATAGTAACTATAACCAAGGATAAAGCTACTGTTATTGCTATATCCTTTAATGAAATTTCTTTTGCTCCCCAGTATTTTGCTACTAATGTTTCATTTTTACTTTTATCTTCTTCTGTAAGATTTTCCAATTTATCTATATAAGGGTGTGTAAATTTTTTCTTTATAATATTTAACGTTGGTAAAGCTATCAGTACAAAAAAATAAAGTGCCATTAGAAGATTATCTGCAACTAGTGCTACAGACACTGTTTTCCCAGGTACTTTATATAGAGTAGACATTGCCACAAAATTAACAGCTCCTCCTGTATATGTTCCTGTAAACATAGGTACTATATCATTTAACTGAGGAATAACTCCTCTCATAATATAATAAGCAATAAAACCACCTATAACTGTTCCAAAACTGCTTAATATAAACATAAAAACCATACGACCTGACTCTCTTCCTATTTTTTTAATGTCTGCATTAAACAGCAACATAGGAATAGCAAGTGGAACTATATATCCCCACACATGATCGTAAACAGGTGCTTCTGTTGGTATTATATTGAAATTTGATAAAATCATTACAAATGATAATGCTAAAATACATCCTGTAACTTTACTTGCCCAATCATATTTTTGTTCCAAATATATTGCCGTTGCGGCACAAACTGCCAAAATACACCATAAAGCCCATGTATTATCTGCACTTATAAGACTGTTCATCTTTCTCCTCCTTTTAATTATAAGAGATTTCTCCATTATTTTAAATACAGTGCTGAATACAAGATCTGAAATCTGAAACAGCACTGCATTTATTATTTTTTATTTATTTAGTATTTTCTGTGTTATAATAACACTATTTTATTCTTCCTTATAGTCGTAATGAACATTACCTTCTGCAAATTTCTTATTGTAATCTTGAAGAAGATTTTTAACTTCAAATGATAGCCATACGATGGCAATCAAGTTCGGTATAACCATTAAACTGTTAAAGATATCTGCCAATGACCATACTATTTCAACTTCCTGTAATGATCCAACTATTATACAGATAATTACTATTATTCTGTAAGGTAATAATCCTTTTTCACCAAATAAATATTTAATATTTGATTCTCCAAAGTAGTACCATCCTATTATAGTAGTGAAGGCAAAGAATGCAAGACATACAGCCAGCAAAATTGCTCCAAATTCACCAAAAGAAAGTTTAAATGCACCTTGTGTAAGCTGAGCTCCTACAAGATATTTACCATTTGCACCTTGTACTTTATATGCACCAGTTACTAAAATAGACAATGCTGTTGCAGTACATACTAATATAGTGTCTATAAATACTCCAACCATTGCAGTTAATCCCTGTTCTGCCGGGTGTTTTACGTGTGCAACTGCGTGTGCGTGTGGAGTTGAACCCATTCCTGCTTCATTTGAGAACAGTCCTCTTGCAACTCCTTTTTGCACTGCCACTTTAACTACAGATCCTGCAATACCTCCTGCTACTGCATTTCCTGTAAATGCACTTTCAAATATCCATCCAATTGTAGGAATTACTTCTTTATGGAATATAATTAATATAACAATACTTCCTAATATATAAACTGCTGCCATGATAGGAACTACGAGTTCAGCAAATTTTGCTATTCTTCCCATTCCTCCCATAAATATTAAAGCTGCCAATATTGCAACAACAACACCAACTATACCAGGGTTGATACCTTCTAAACCACTTATACCTTTAATTCCTGCAGCAATTGAGTTTGATTGAACGGCATTTCCCATAAATCCTAATGCAAGGATAATAGTAACTGCAAAGAATCCTGCTAATCCTTTAGCAAGTCCACCTGTTTTTTTCAAACCTTCAGAAATATAGTAAGCAGGTCCTCCTACTAATTCTCCGTTTACTCTTCTTCTATATTTTTGTGCAAGACATGCTTCTGTGAAAATTGTTCCCATACCTAAAAATGCAGAAACCCACATCCAGAATACAGCTCCTGGTCCTCCTGCAGTTATTGCTGTTGCAACCCCTGCCACGTTACCAGTACCCACTTGTGCTGCAACTGCTGTTGCAAGTGCCTGAAATGATGACATTGATCCTTCCTGAGAATCTTTCTTCTTAAATAAATCTCCAAATACCATTCCAAATGCTCTTGGCATCTTAGCTATCTGAGGAAATCCCAAAATAATACTTAAGAAAGCCCCTGCTCCAAGTAATCCCCACATAAGAATATTACTTGTAAGGAAATTATTTAAATTATTTATAATATCTACTAAACCCATAGTTCTCACTCCTTGTGTGATTATTTTTGATGTACAGAAATAAAGTGTTATATTAAAATTATGGCAGTAAATTTTTCTTTTAACTTCAAATAACCACTTATAACTAGCTATTAATTTATAACCACTATATGTCTGCACTGAAATAACATATGTTCGTTATTTTTTTAACAAATAGTTGCTAGAATAATACTCATATATCATAATTTTTTTAAGAAAAATGAAGCCTATAAATATTCCGTATAAAATTATAGGCTTTATTTCTGGAATAATTATTTATTTGAATAAATTATGATAATAATCCTTCTGCTCTTAAAATTTCTTTTGCTTTATCTTTATTAACCTTATTTACAAGAATAATTGGTCCTGTACATCCCATTCCATTTTCAGCATATATACCATGTTTCCAAAGAACTTTAGTTGCATCTTCAAGATCCATAATATCTACACCAGCTATTTGAGATGTTACAACTTCTTTTTCAGGAGCCTTTATTTCTTCTGAAGGTTTGCTATCCTGTTTTTTATTTTTTAATTCAGCAAAGATTTTATCCAATCCTGCCGCTTGTGCCTTTTTATATTCATCCCGAGCTACTTCGTTAACTTTTCCTGCAGCTACTTCATAAGCATATTTTAATGCTTTAGCAACAACAGGTGATCCTGATGCTCTTGAAAGTATCAATACTCTTCTGTCATAATTGTCTCCTACCCCAGGACCGTATCCGTATCCTTCGGCTTCGTAATCTCCACCTGTAGTATATGATGAGAATATTTTCATAAATAAATTTCCTGTTAATGAATCTGTTACCATGACATCAGGCGTACCCATCAACAAGTCATTTCCTCTCATTACTGCACCACCATCAGCTCTTTGAGATTCAGTGAATTCAAAGTCATATCCATTTTTTTGAAGTTCAGACAGTAACTTTTCAGTTTGTCTTGCCCCTTCTATATTTATTATACCTACTGTAGGTTTTTTAATTCCTACTGATTTAGCTGTAGCTATACCATATATCGCATTTCTTACCATTGCTTCTACTCTGTCAGTAGCAGATGTTCCGGTAGTTGTTGCTATAAACATTTCATTTCCTCTTCCAGGAGTTATTACTCTACCTACTGTTGAAACTCCTATTGGGAAATTATAGTGCATTGTAACGCAAGAAGCTATTTCTCCACTGTCAAGCAGCTCTTCCATTTTTTTATGCACTTCTTCTTCAGTTTCAACTTCATAGCTTTCAAAATCTTCGTGACCTTTTCCTATAAGAACTATGTCAAACAAATCATTCTTAGCCAGTTGTGCACCTTTTATAATATTTTCAGGTCCATGTTCACTTCCTAATGTTGTTACTCCTACTTTTACTTTTTTCCCAAAATTTCCTGTTTCAATAGCTTCAGCTACTTCAAGCAGTACTTGAGAAATTATTTTTTTACTCATTATAGCATACACCTCCCTACTCTTCTGTATCTGCGATATTTTGAGCAAGTTTTTTAATTGATTCTGCTATTATTTTTCTTATTTCCTCTTTAGAAACTGCTCCTTCTTCAGATTTTACTCCAGTATTTCTTTCAGCAATAAATGAAACACCATCAAATAAGTTAGTCATTCTTCCTAAGAATAAGCTTCCTTTTCCTACTATCATTGCTCTGTTTTTGTTTCCTGTAGTCAGATCATCACGTAAGAATCCTACATAAGGTACTCCTGATGGAATATGTCCTTGTGTTGGAGCCCATCCTGGTAATCCTTTTGTTTCTATGAATGATTTAAGATCTTTTTTCTCAATGTCTCCACGCATTACAGCCAATGCACCTATCATTTTATAGTTTGCTTCAGGTACATTTCCTGCTCCTGCTGCTTTTGTTATGTCAGGGTTTTGCATTTCAACTGAGAATACATCTACATCAGTTATTTTTAAGTTTGCTTTTTCTAATCCAGGTGTTACAAGTGCTGAGATAACAGCTTGAGGTGAAGAACCTGTTCCAACATTGTGTTTTCCAATTAAGTCAGTTCTTATTATTGGGTTTACACCGTCGTTTTCAGAAACAAGTACCGCAAATCCACCTAAAACATCTTCCAATACTGGAATTCCTTTTTTAACGTGATCTTTTGCGTTCATTCCTAATTTTGCTGTTGCTCCTCCTGCAACTACCATTACATTTTTATAAATTCCTGCTTTTACATATGAAGCTGCACTTATTAATGCATGTGTAGGTGCCGCACAGAATCCACGTAAATCTGAACCTGTTGCATTTACTAATCCTGCTATTTCAGCTATTGATTTTGCAAAGTTTCCTCCACCACGTTGGTTTATGTCTCCACACGCTTCTTCAGAACATTCTATTACATAATCAATTTCTTTAGGATCTATTTTTGAATCTCTTAACATTTCAAGTGCTGAAATTACTCCTGATGCTTTAACTACAAGGTTTTCAGCCATTACATGTGAATTTAAGTTTGGATCCACATCATGTGCTCTTTTTACATATCCTACAACTTTTCCTTCGTGAGTCAGTGTATAATCTTTAGGATCTATTTCACTAATGTCATCGCTTTTAAGTTGGCCAAAGAAAGGTTCCAATTCTTTGAAATTTTCTTCTATTTTTGGACGTACTGCAGATATGAATTCTTCTGATAAGTGTACTAAATCAAATGCATCTACTATTTTCAGTAATGCAATAAATTCGTCCTGAGGAACTATTTGTCCAAATTTTCCATGACGATCACCTTTCTGATCTTTTATATCATACCAAGGCATAGGGAATGTATTTAACTCTTCTGGAGTTTTTCTTCCTATATAAACTTGGTTTGGAAGGTAATCTACAACTTCTTCGTAACTTCTTATGTGGTTTTTTATTTCTTTTAGAAATTCTGAGTCAGGGTTAGTTTCTCTTTCTATTGTACATGTTGATCCATGTTCAATCATGTCAGGTGTATGAACAAGAACATAACCTGCTCCTCTAAATACTGGATAATTCATATCTTTATTTGGAGCCGTCTTAAAAGGACTGTTTTCCAATTAAGACAGGCTCCGTCTCCTTTCTGAATTACTTTAAGTTAATTATTCAAATACTGTTTGACCGTCTACTTCAGTTGTTAAAGCATTTAATGCTTTTTCAACTAATTTTCTTCTTATTTTTCTTTCTTCTTCTATACTATCTAATTTTGGATTACCTAATGGGTGAGGTATCGCTATAGTTGGAACGATTCTATTTGCTCCAACTGTTAGTGATATAGGTACTACTGTACACATATGTACTACAGGTATACCGTATTTTTCTATTCCTTTTACCATCGTTGCACCGCAACGAGTACAAGTTCCTCAAGTAGATGTAAGGATAACTGCATCTACCCCATCAGCCACTAATTTTTTTCCAATTTCTTCTGCAAATGCTTTTGCACTTGCTACTGCTGTACCATTTCCTACAGTAGTAGAAAATTCTTCGTACAATTTTCCAATTTTTCCTGCTTTTTCAAATTCTCTTAATACATCCACAGGTAACACACGGTCAGCATCTTCATTTGCATATACAGGATCGTATCCTCCATGAGCTGTTTCATATGTTTCAGCTGTTAAGTCTTCAACACCTGCTATGCTATATGTTCCGTATTTTGAAGCTGAAGATGATTCAATGTGATCAGGGTTTCCTTTTGGAACGATTCCTCCAGATGTAACTAGAGCGATTTTTGCTTTAGATAGATCTTTAATAGCCGCAGCTGGTTCAACACGGTCAAATTTGGCATTGGATATTCTGTTTCAAAAGCTTCACCTTTGATTTTTTTGATCAGCATATCTACTGCACGTTTTGATCCTCTATCTTCGTGGAAGTAGTTAACCCTTACTCCTTTAGCTATATATCCGTCTTCAGCTGGTGAAAGTATTTCTTCACCTTTTGCTAATTTTGCTGCTAACTTTGCTAATTTAGGTAAAACCTTTCTCATTCCTGCAGCACTGTCAGTTGCTTCTACGATATATACATCTTTTCTGTACATATCTACTCCAGGGTTTTCAATATACATTGCTGTTACAGCAGGTATATGTAATTCATCCTGGATTAATTTTGTAATTGTTCCTGCAGCAACCCCGTAACGTCCTGCGTTAAATGCTGGTCCTGCAATGAATAATTGTGGGTTTTCCCCTTTAATCATTTCTAATAAAGTTGCTTGCGCTTTTTCTAAATTTTCGTTGAAATAGCTATCTCCACATACTACTGTAGCTACTATTTCAAATTCTTCACCCAGTTTTGCTTGTAATTGCTGTGATATTGGGGGTAATTCTTTACGCAATTCAGGCTCTATGTGAGCTTGTTCTTCTCCTCCAACCCCAGCAAAGAACTGGTTAATGTAGTGTACTACTCTAATCTTTGACATTTTTTACCTCCTCATTGTGTTGTTGGATTATTCACCACGTACGTCTTTCATTTCTTCTGAAATTGCGTCGACATCCAATACCATTTCCATCATTCCAACTTGTTCTTCGTAAACAGCTGGATCAATTTGTGATTTTACTTCTTCTTCTACTATGTGGTAAACTGCAAGATGTAATTCTACTCCTGCCAACGGCCCTGCAAAAGTTGGATCTCCTACAGTTACTGTTTCAGCTGCTAGACCAGCAGCTTCGGCTTCTGACGCACCTAATAGAACCGCAACGTTTTCGTTACCGAATTTTTCGGCAGCTTCCTTAACACGTTTTTGGTTTTCTAAGTCCATCGCACCCGCAGCCGTTCAGACAAAGCATTCAGTAGATGAAAATACTATCTCTACTCCTTCTATAGTTTTTACACATTCTTCGATAGCTAGACCAGGTATACCGTCTCTATCTCCGATAATGATAACTTTTTTATTTTTTAAACTACTCATTATCTTTCCTCCAATTTCTTTTTTCATTTGATAATTAACTTAAATTTTTTCTTTTGATTTTATTATTTTTCTAAATTTTATTTGGCTGTTTGTTTAATTCTAGTAAGTCTTAGCTGTTAAATATCCAAATCCTGTTTCATTTGTTGCACCAGTAATTGCTTGAATTTCAACTTCGATTGTTCCATCTTCTTTTAATGAATCGTGGTTTCCTCCTGCAATTACGTTAACTACATCAATATGTCCAATTATTTTGTCTAATTTAGGTAATACGATTAATTGGTTTGCGTTTCCTCCAGTTACAACTGCGTTAGCTTTTGGATCTGCATCGGCCAAGCTTTGGCTCGCTCCGTTTTGTCCTGCATATTCATCAGTAACGATAACTGTTTTTACACCTTCAGTTTCAATTTTCTTACAGTTCATTATCAAGTCAGTATCCGGGTTTCCAAATCCTTCCTGAGAAACGATAGCTGCATCAAGTCCTAAGTACTTAGTGAACTTAGCTGTCCAGTTAGATGATCTTTCTTTATCAGCTAGGTATACGTTTTCATTAGTTATGATAACACCAAGGAAGTTGATTTCCTTTCCATGTTTTTCATAAAGTTCTTCTATTACACCGTTATTTAAGTGTACATAAGTAGGGTTTTTATCACATGCAGACACGCAGTTTCCACTTACGATTGCTCCATCCATTATTTCTGTTGGATAAAGAATTGTAGGAACTATTTGTTTTGCATCTACTCCGTATACATAAGTATCGTGTAATAATCCTTGAGTTTGTAGCATGTATACATATCCTACTTTTGGTAAATCAGGATATTGCGCTATTTGTTCAAGTAATGGTTTTGTTTCGTATACTTTTGTTTCTTCAGGCTGTAAGTTTCTTGCCAATTCTCCTAAATATTTAGCAGCTTTGAATCCAATGTAACGTACTGCTTTTTCATGCTCATGCTGTTTGATTCCTTCAGCAGGTTCAGCAATGATTACCAAGTTGTTCAGTTTTGAGAAAGGTGTGTACTCAGCACCTGGTCCAGTCATATCTACGATACCTTCCTGGAATCCAACGATTTTTCCTGTAGTTACTACTGCCATACCTTTTAAAGCTATAGTTTTTCCTTCTCCTACAGTGTCAACCTTTGATAAAACTCCTGGGAAAATTCCACCTCTTCCTTCAACCTTTACACGAGGCTCGATTACATCTTTTACTGGTGTAATACGAACGCTCTCTCCTGGCTTTGCTATGTCAAACTCTACTGATACTATTGCTTCGTCGTCCCATATTGCCTTTCTTAATTCATCCTTATTAACGTACAATACGTTATTTTCGATTTTAGATTCTGAAGCAAATTGAATGTCCTTTATGAAAATCTTGCCTAACTCAAGACGCATAATGACTCCTCCTTTACTATTAGATATATTTTTTGATTAATGCTTCTACGTTTTCAATAGTTGCATCATCTTTTGTTACTTCATCAATTTTTTCACCATCTTTGTAGACAGCTAATGTAGGTAATCCTAAAACTCTTTGTTTAATAGCTAAACGTCTTGCTGATGTAGTATCCAGAGCAGCAAATTTCATTTTACCTTCATATTTTTCAGCAAGTTTATGAACTTCTGGCATTAATGCCTTACAAGGTTCACATCCTTGACTCCAGAAATCTACAAATACATATCCTTCAGCTTGTAACACTTCAGCTTCAAAGTTGTCTTTTGTTAATTCTAACATCTTATTCACACCTCTCTCTTCTTAATTTTAAATAATATATATAAAATTATTATTTAACCAATTTAATTATGATTTTTATAAATCACTATTCAAATTCTTTACTTATATATTTTTCAGCCATAATTGCCGCTACTGCACCATCTGCCGCAGCTGTAACAACTTGACGAACTTCCTTAACTCTGCAGTCTCCTGCTACGAATACACCTGGCACACTTGTTTCAGTGCTTTCTCCAGCTACAATGTATCCATACTGATCTATATCAACTTTTCCTTTGAACAGTTCAGTTTGTGGTTGATATCCTATGAATATGAATAATCCCATTGTTCCGTCTTCTTCGTCAGCTTCAACTTCGTATACTTCATCTGTATCAAGATTTTTAAATACTATTGATTCAAGTATTCCGTCACCTTTTACTTCTTGAACTACAGTTCTTATTCTGATGTCAAGGTTAGGTACTGCTTTAGCTTTTTCTAAAGTGATGCTTTCACATTGGAAATGATCTAACATGTGAACAATGTGAACCTGTCTTGCGAATTTTGTAAGGTAGATAGCTTCTTCAACTGCACTGTTTCCTCCACCTACTACATATACTTCAAGATCTCTAAAGAAGTCTGCATCACATGTTGCACAGTATGAAATTCCCTTTCCTGAAAGTTCTCTGATTCCTGGTGCATCCAATTTTCTTGGAGTTGCTCCTGTAGCAATAACTACAGCTTTTGCAGTATATTCTGCATCTTTACATTTAACTATTTTTTCTTTTCCTGTAAAGTCTACATCCACTACTTCTTCTTTTCTCACTTCTGCTCCAAAGTTTTTCGCCTGTTCTAACATTCTGTGAGTTAATTTAGGACCTGTTGGATCTTCAATTGACCCTGGATAGTTTTCTATCAGGTGGGTAATCGCCGCCTGCCCTCCGTTCTGTCCTTTTTCAAGAACTAATGTCCTCATTCTTCCTCTTGCCGCATATAGAGCTGCTGCCAATCCTCCTGGTCCTGACCCTATAATAATTAAGTCAAAATGCTCTGCCATGTATTATCCTCCTTAATTTTTTTAGTATACTATTTTATAATTCTTTCAATCGCATTTGTTATCAGGTCATAGTCTATAACACTGAAATCTTCCTTGACCCTCTCTATCCATGCCGGTGTTTTTCTGTTTCCTTTGAACTTTTCAAAAGTTTCTATAGCTGAAGCCAGTAAAACAACCGAATCTGTGTCAGTCAAATCTCCCTCAACTAAAACTACAGATCTATAAACAGTTTCGTTCGGTTTTACACTTCCATAAAGAGGATGTGTAAGTATTCTATAATTTTCATGTACGTAGTCTCGTGCTATTTTTAATATTCCCAGATAATCCGTATCCCTGTAGTCCACTTCTATATTTTTTTTATCATAGTTTAAAAATGCAGGATTGTTAGTTAATAATTTCACTTCGCCCTCCCTTAAGTATATCTAAAATGCATTTGTCTCTACAAACTAAAAAGAAAATGCCTTAGCATTTCCCTGTCAAAATTTTCAGAGTTTGTCCAAGTATAGTCCTTTTACCTGAGAATTTCATTAATAATTGCAAATTATTAACTTGTACCTTCGGTGCTCTATAAGAGTCTCTCCTATACTCTTCATCCATAATTTAGTTATCATTGTAATATTTTTGCCATCTAAAATGATTATACCTCATATTTTCAACTTAGTCAAGTTTTCCTTATATTTTTTTAAAAAACATTTGTAAAGCTAAACGTTGTACGGCTTACAATATAGTTTTTTTATTTAACCTTTATTTTTTTATAAAATCACTCTTCGTAAATATCATTGTAATCAGATAAAAAAAGCCTTATAATCAAAAATAATACAATAAATTTTCATAATCCTTATTATCAAAAAAACTGATCAACCGTTTCCATAAAACTAAAAATTTATTCCTTGTTTTTGTACGTGTGTGTGATTCTGGATTATGAAAAAATATTTCAGTTTCATTCTTTTCAGAGTCATATTTAAGAAGTCTAACTGGACCTCCATAAATTATTTTTTCGTTAAAATCCACTTCTTCAATTCCTGAAATAAAATCATTATGATAAATCGTAACATTCTTTAAGACTTTTTCTCCTGCTTTATTTCCCTTTTCATCAATTAAAGATATACGACATAATCCAGCCTTAAACTTGTAGGATAGATATTCATTTTTTTCATTTTCTGCAACATTTTTGATTTTCAGGCAGTAAAAAGAACCTCCTTCTACTGAAAAAGAAGCAAATCCCATTATATTGAAAAAGCATAATTCCTAATATAATTATTTTTTTCTCATTTATAATATGACTCCTTTGTTTTTTTATATTTTATATTATACTAATATTATACTAAAAATTTTTTTGTGAAATTTCTAGCTTAATTTTTAAATTATTTTTTTATAAAAAAATAATTATACAAAAAAAGCCGACGCTGTGGATACGCCGACTTATTTGCTTTTTTTGGAGAAAAAATCAACTCGTGAAAATTGATTTATTTTAGTTATATATAATATAGCTAAAAATCATATTTCTATATGTTTCCCGTCTTTAAATAGACTTATTTATAATAAATATCTTACATTCTATTTAATAAATATTCATTTCATCTTTTTCGTACTTTTCAATAGCTAAACATGCATTTTTGAATTTCAAATATCTCTTAGTTTGTTTCAACGGATCATATCCCAAAAGAATTCCAAGTATAAAATCTTCTTCCGGTGTATATTTGTTAAGAGCTTTGTTTTTAAACTTTTTAATTGTTTCCACACATTCTCTTTCACCGAAAAACAAATTAATTTTACCACAACTCAATTCCTGAATATGAAATGGCACATCATTCTTTTTTAGCTTTCTTATCATGTCATCTACAACCTCAATAGGTGCAGTATGTAATACTAAATGTCTCAAACCTTTGTCAAGTTCATACAGGTGATGTGCAAAAAGTTCATAATTATATTTTATAAAACTTTTTTTAACTCCGTCGTCCATGCTTCTATCCTTTCATCAGTCAAATCTGATTGATTAACTTCATCAATAGCTAATCCTAAGAATTCTGAATCTACTACTGCTTTAGATTCACTGAAATCATAACCGTCTGTACTTGTATGTCCTACAACTGTTGCTCCTGTTTTTTCAATTTCATCATTAAGTAATGCAATACCATCTACAAATGTATCACCGAAACTTGATTGGTCACCAGTTCCAAAGTATGCAACTTTTTTACCGTTTAAATCAAGGCTACCTAAAGCATCTACTGAATCTATCCAGTCTGCTTGCAGTTCTCCAAATCCCCAAGTTGAAGTACCTAGAATTAAAACATCGTAATCTCCAAGTTTGTCTTCGTTACCTGCGATGTTATACACATCAGCATCTCCTAGCTGTTCTGCAATTTTATTCGCAACGTCTTCACATACTCCCGTTGTCGATCCGTAAAAAATTCCAATTTTTGCCATGTTCCATTCCTCCAATGATATAGTTTCAAGTTTACTAATAGAATATACCACATTTTATTTTTGATTGTCAAATATTTGACGATGAAATTTTTTTATTATTTAATTTTTTTATTTTTTTGTGATTTCATATTTTTTTCTCACTAATAAAAATATCTTCAGAATTTTTTTAAAGTTTAAAAATTTGTTTTTTTATTAATTCTATTTTTTTGAAAGGAAAAATCCTATATCCCCCATCAATTGTAACTGTATCACAGTTTCCAAATATTTCCACTAATTTTTTCTGGGTACTCTTGGCTCCATGTTTTGTCTGTATTACACAGTAAAATTCTCCATCTTTATTTAAATGTTCATAGGCTTCCGTATAAATTTTAAAGATAGTATCTTTTCCTGCCCTTATTGGAGGATTTGACAAAATCATATCAAATTTCCCTTCAATTTTCTCAAATGCATTTGATTTTATTATCTCATAACCATTTATATTATATTTCTTCAAATTTTCCTCACTTAATTCAAGTGCTCTCTCGTTAACATCGGATAAAGTCACTGAAGCTTCAGGATAAAAGGATTTAAGTATTACAGAAACAACACCGTAACCACAGCCTATATCTAAAATTTTAATTCCTTCAGATTTCAAGTTCCTATTTTTCTTTAAAAATTCATTTAGCATCAAATCAGTTCCAAAATCAACCTTTGATTTTGAAAAATACTCCATTATCTGTTATAAATTCAAATTTTTTTTATTCTGTATTGTATACTTTATTATTCTTTTTTTCAGATTTTATTTCAGGCTTTTCTGAAAAATAATGATTCATTTTTATCCACCTTCTTTTCAAAATATTAATCTATTATACATTTTATGCAGTTGTTTGTAAATAGAACTGCACTCTAATATTTTCCTCTTGACAATGTCACTAGTTAGTGATATATTTGTATATATAAATTATTATAGGAGATGATTTAGTATGAAAAAAATTGTTGGAATTGAGGGAATGAGCTGTTCACACTGTGCAAAAAAAGTGGAGGATGCCTTATACGGACTTCCTGAAACTGAAGATGTAAAAGTAAATCTTGACAATAAGAATGCAGAAATTGAATTTTCTTCAGAAGTAGATGATAAAATTATTTCAGATTTAATAAAATCTGTAGGATTCACTGCTACAACTGTAGAGAATGTATAAATAGAAAAAGGGGTTATCTCAAAATAGTAAAAAAATTAAATATAATATACGAAAAACTATATTTATTCATTTACTAAAATTTTACTCATATAAAACAGTCATTCATTAAGGAAAAGTCAAAAAAACTCGCCTGAAGGCTTGAACAGATGACTTTTCCTAAATTCATTTTCTGTTTTACATTGTAAAATTTTAAATAATTCAAAAATATAGTTTTGTACTGACCCCAAAAAAAGTTGGACAAATTAAATTAACTTGCCAATAAGGATTGACTTCTGTAAGAAGCAGGAGTTAATCCTTTTTAATTTTTTTCCTTTATTCTTTTTGTTATTGTAATAATATATGTAATCTTCTATTGCTTCTTTCAATTCATCTAATGTCCTGTACCTTTGCTTCCTGTCCATAAAAACATCTCTGATTTTAACAGACTAAAGAAACATTCCATTAATCCATTGTCTAAACTGTTTCCTTTTTCTTGACATACTTTTGCGTTATCTTCTTTTCTTTTAGCCTTTCCTGATATAAATTATGCTGATACTGCCAGCCTTGATCACTATGAAATATTAAATCCTCATAATTCTCATTTTCTTTAAATGCCAAATTTAACATATGATTTATCTGATCCAAGTTAGCATTTTTTTCGAAATATCATATGAAACTATATATCTTCCATAAGCATCCAATATTGGAGATAAGTATAACTTTTTCCCCTCTTAGATTAAATTCTGTTACATCTGTAAACCATTTCTGATTTGGAGTCATGCTTCAAAAATCTCTCTTGATATGGTTATCAGCTATCTTTCCTATTTGACCTTTGTATGAAGAATATTTTCTCTTTTTACGGATAATACTTTGCAGATTAAATTTTTTCATAAGTCTCTGTACTTTTTTATGATTAATATTTATCCCTTGATTCTTTAATTCCAATGTTATTCTTCGATAACCATATCTTCCTTTATTTGCATAGTAAATTTCTTTTGATTTTTTTTCAATGACATTTTTATTCTTCTTTGCTGATATAGTAGTAATATACTGATCTTGATATTCCGGCAATCTTTAGCAGCATTTTGAAAGGGTATTTAACTCTAAGTTCGGCTATTACTCTTACTTTTTCTTCTCTTTTAGCTCCCTTTCCTGAACTAGAGCTCTCAATTTTTTTAAGTATTCGTTCTCAGCTTTAAGATAAAAGTATTTCATCTTCTAATTGTTTAATCTTATCCTTTTTCAGATAGAACTTTCTCATTTTTTCTTGGGTTTAGTCATAGATTTAGGTTTCCTTCCTCTTTTCTTCTCTATAACATTATACCCGTTTTTCTTTAAATTTTGAAAGCCAATTATGTAAAAAGACCGGAAGAAGCTAAACCGACATCAATGGCGACAGAAGTAATAGATTCATTATTAACTAGAATTCTATTAATTATCTGTAACTTAAATTCTTTAGAATAGTGTTTATTTTCACCATTTCCTATAATATCATATCCATGTTTTTCTAATCAATCTGATTAAATAATGAAGAACAATCTTGTTAACATTAAAAGCTTTTGGCTAACGAAGCAATAGTTTCACCGTTTTTTTATTTCTTTCATATATTTCAATTTTATCTTCTCTTGTTAATTTACTCATAAAAACTGCACCTCCAATCTTGTGTCCAAGATTTTTGGGTGCAGTACATTTTTCACATTATTTTTTATTTTTTTTGAGATAGCTCTTTCTAATTTTATATTCCTTTCTACTTTTTATTTAATTTATCGTATCTTCTTGCTAACTCAAGAGTTCTATTTTTATAAATTTCCGTTGTTGCATTCAGAAGTTCTATAAATGCTCCATTTCCAAAAACCTTTTGATTTTTTTATTTTTTTATCAACTACTGTAATCAGAAATACTTTATGAATAGGAAAAAAAGTACAAAACATTAAAAAAATTGAAAGAAACAATAGAAAACTGCATATACAATAACAAAAGAATAAAGTGAAAATTAAAAGGATTAATTCCTGCTTTTTACAGAAATCAATCCTTATTGGTTGGTTAAATTAATTTGTCAGACTTTTTTTGGATCAGTATATATTTCCCTATCATTCCCCTATTGTTTATTTTATTATACTTCCAGTTACTCCATTCAGCTTGATAACATGCTCATTTCCGTTATAATTTACCTTTCCTGAATAAATAAACCTGTCGTTTTCATATTTTATTACAAGCCTTGTTATATCTGAATCTGTTGCTCCAGAAATATTATGAAGTATTATTTCTCTTGCTTCTTCCTCTGAAATTAAATTAACTTTGGTATAATTTCTGTTATTTACTTTTTTACTATTCATAACAGGATTAGATATAGCAGCTTCCCTGTTAGAGAATCCTAAATTTGCTCCAAAGTTATCCTTAGAATTTTCTTTCTCCTGAATTTTTGCCCGTTTTCCAGTTTCTGCTATAGGAGCTGGAGCAACAGGTATTTCAGATCTGGAAGCAGCTGTATTTTCTGACAGTACATAATCCCTGTCCTTTTGGCTATAATTCAATATTTGTCCTGTATTTGCATCTATTCCGTATCTATATTTTTTATTTAGCGTAGTAAACTCAACTTCATATACAAGTTTTTTATTTTCTTTTCCAAGTATAAGTTTTGTAATTTTTGCCGAAGTTTTTGATACTTTAGAATGATTAAGTGCAAGATTTTTTGCTTCTTCGCTTGTAATCTTTGCATTGTAGTTATTCACTCTGACAGAAATTTTACTACTTTTTTCAGCATGTGCTCCAAATGTTAAAAATAGTATTCCTAATATTATTAAAGCTTTATTTTTCATTTATTTTTCTCCTGTTTATACAATTTCCTTCTTTTAGTTATTAGAATTTTCACTCTTTAAAGGAAACTCAAATGTGAAAGCAGTTCCTTTTCCCAGCTCACTTTCCACATTTATCGTACCTTTATGAGCATCTATTATCCATTTTACAAGTGAAAGTCCAAGACCTGAATTATCCCCCGAACGCGATGAATCAACCTGATAAAAACGGTTCCATATTTTTCCCATATGTTCCTTTGCTATTCCAATACCGTCATCTTCAACTTTACATACAATCCTGTCCTTATTCTGAAAAACTTTTATCAATATTTTCCCATTTTCTTTTCCATAAGTTATTGCATTATCTATAAGGTTTATGAAAACCCGTGTTATCATTGATTTATCAACATCAGCATATAAATTTTCTTTAATATTGCTTTCTATTGTTATATTCTTTTCTTCAGCCTTTTCCATCTTCATTTCTACAACAATTTCAACAACTTCACTGAAATCAGTATTTTCAATGGTCAGTTTCTGGCTTCCTTTATCCATTCTTGAAAGCATCAGCAGTTTTGAAATAAGATTTGTCATTTTTTTTGATTCATCCAGTATATTTTCAAATATTTCCCTTGTTTCATCATTTATTTCAACGTATTTAAGGCCATACTGACTTTGTGAACTTATAACAGATATTGGCGTCCTCAATTCATGCGATACATCTGAAGTGAACTGGGTTTCCCTGTCAAAGGAACTCTGCAGCCTGTCAAACATTTTGTCAAATGTGTGTGCCAGAACAGAGATTTCATCCTTCCCTTTTCCTATATCAATTCTTTTTGTCAGATCATTTCCTTCGTTAATTTTTTCAGCAGTTTCCCTTATTTTTTCTATTGGCTCAAAGGCCTTCTTTGTTATAAGATATCCTCCCAAAGCAGAAACTACAAGTAAAAATGGAAATACTACAAAAAATATATTCATAATAGATTCAAGATTTTTTTCAATCCCTGATGCCGGAGTTATCCCTCTTACATAAATAACTCCGTAGTCTTCTATTACTTTTTTAATTTCATAGACATACCATTTTGAACTTTCGTACTGAACGGTTCTTACTACTGACTTTCCATTTGAAAAGGCATCTGCAAATTCAAAATCCAGATGGGAATCACCATAAATAAATTCCTTGTCTGAGTCATATATGGAAATAAAAATTTCATTAACTGTGGCTTCCAGATTATTATCAAGTATAATCTGACCATCTACAAATTCCATATTTTCAACAGTTCTTTCAACTGTCTTTTTCAATCTGTTATTAACAGAATTTCTAACTACATAGTCATTTATATAGAACATTGTTCCAAAAAATAAAACCGCAATCCCAATTATAAGTCCCGTATACCAGAAAGTTATTCTAAGTTTTATTGAAAGTGTTTCTGGAGATGTCGCCGCTTTCCTGATTTCTCCTAATTTTTTATTTTTTTCTGATATTTCAATTTTTTTCAGTTTCATTTTTTTAAGTTATGTTCATTCTGATTTTCATATATTTTACTCATTTTCCACCTTTAAAATATACCCGACTCTTCTTATTGTATGAATTAATTTCGGAGAAAAATCGTTATCCACTTTCTTTCTCAAAAACTTTATATATACTTCCACTATGTTGCTTCCACCTTCATAATCAAAATCCCATACATGTTCTTCTATTTTTTCCTTTGAAACTACTCTTCCTTTATTTCTCATCATATATTCCAGTATTGAAAATTCCTTTGCTGAAAGTTTTATGGATACATCATCCCTAAATACTTCATGTTTATTGCAGTCTAATGTGAGATTGGCTATTTTCAGGACGTTTCCACTGTCTTCTCCTGAGATGGAATTTTTCCTCAGAACAACCCTTATACGTGCGAGAAGTTCTTCAAAGGCAAAAGGTTTTACAAGATAGTCATCTGCACCAAGATCCAGTCCTCTTACCCTGTCTTCAATCTGATCCCTTGCAGTCAGAAAAAGCACTGGAGTCTTTATTCCCTTTTTCCTCATGGATTTCAGCACTTCAAAACCATCTTTTTTAGGCAACATTATATCAAGAAGAATAATGTCATACTCAACTGAAAATATATAATCCAGAGCTTCTTCACCGTCAAAACAGCTATCCACTCCGTATTTTTCCTTTTTCAGTGTTTTCACTATTACATCATTTATTTTTTTTTCATCTTCCACTACTAAAATACGCATTTTTCCTCCTGACAGGATATTTTATAATCGTAAGTAAATGTTTCCAACCTTATTATATAGACTTAAATAGACTTTGGTTTTATCCATTCACTTTCTTTTCCCATATTGTAATTTTTCTCAAATTCCTCTTTAAATTCCTTAAATCTCTGTTCAATTATAGCCTGCCTTGCATCATTCATAAGTTTCAGTAAAAAATGCAGATTATGGTATGTTGCCAATCTCTGACCCAGTATTTCCTCAGCTTTGAATAAATGTCTTATGTATGCTCTCGTATAGTTTTTACATACATAACAGTCACATTCATCTAAAGGTCTGTCATCCCTTGAATATGAAGCATTTTTTATTACAAGTCTTCCATATTTAGTAAATACAGTTCCATGTCTTCCTATTCTTGTAGGCTGTACACAGTCCATCATATCTATTCCGTCTTCCACTGCTTCAAGCATATCAAGTGGCTCTCCAACTCCCATAAGGTATCTAGGCTTGTTTTCAGGCAGCTTTGGAGTGATATATTCAAGTATTCTATACATATCTTCCCTAGGTTCTCCTACTGCAAGTCCTCCAACGGCATATCCGGCAAATCCTTCATCCATTTCCACAAGCTCATTCATGCTTTTATCTCTTAAATCCTCATAAATTCCACCTTGCACAATTGCAAAAAGTCCTTGTCTATCCTTGTTTCTATTCGCCTCAATACATCTTTTTGCCCATCTTGTTGTTCTTTCAATTGACGGAAGTAAATATTCCCTAGTGGATAATCCTGGTGGGCACTCATCCAGCACCATCATTATGTCACTTCCAAGGTTATTCTGTATTTCAATAGATTTTTCCGGAGACAGAAAATGTTTTGAACCGTCAAGATGCGATCTGAAATACACCCCTTCTTCCTTTATTTTTCTCAAATCTCCAAGACTGAATACCTGAAATCCTCCACTGTCAGTAAGTATAGGTCTTTCCCAGTTCATAAATTTATGAAGTCCCCCAAAATCATTTACTAATTTATCACCCGGTCTTAAATAAAGGTGATAAGTATTCCCTAAAATAATTTGAGAATTTATTTCTTCAAGTTCTTCCCTTGTCATGGCTTTTACTGTCGCCTGTGTCCCCACCGGCATAAATACAGGAGTTTTTATTTTCCCATGAGGCGTTTCTATTTCTCCTGCCCTTGCATTTCCATCCTTTACTTCAACCCTATATCTTACAGGATTTTCCGTCATTTCTATATTTTTATTACACATCTTCTTTATTGTATTGAAGCTATTTCAAAATAAAATAATATAAAAAAATATTTATGAATTCATTCAGAAATTTTATAATTCAAAACAGGAAGGTGATACATAGAAAAAAATTATTGTCTGAACCACCTGGTGAGTTTATAATTTTTTTCTTGTAGAACTTCTGTTTTGAATGAATAAAAATTTTTGTAGTATGAATAAATATTTTTTTATATTTTATTTAAATTTGAAATAGCTTCATCTCCTTTCTATTTTTTTTATTACTTCAATTACATCCCTCATTGAATTTAGATTATTTGCAAGTCTGTCAAAATCTTCCCTTTTCTTAATCATTATTCCAAAATGAAGGAGTCCGTAGACATTTCCATTTTCCTTAATATAGTTTGTGTTTACATTGACAAGTTCCATCTTATATTCGTTAAGAATTCTTATAATATCCAGAAGCAAACCATTTCTGTCAATTGTTTTCAGGCTGAAATTATACTGATATTTTGTATTGCTTGAATTAACCGCTTCCTCATCCCAGAAAACTTCTACTTCCCTGTCAGGATCATGTTCCATAAGCTGTTTCAGGTTGTCACAGTCTGCCCTATGAATTGCAATTCCACGACCTCTAGTTACATATCCCTTTATATCATCTCCAGGCAGAGGGCTGCAGCATTTTGCAAAACGGTACATTGTATTTTCTGTTCCTGAAATTTTTACTCCGCCTTCACTTTTACGTTTTTTTCTGTTTCCTTTTTCTGTTTCTTCTTCCAGAACCTGTGTTATATCTTTCTCTTCCTTTACTTCGAATTTTTTCATAAATCCATCAAGAGAAAGATCGCCAATTGCAAATTTATAACATAAAAGATCTATAGTTGCCACATTAAATTTTTTCATATAAAGGAAAACTCTTTCATCTTCTTCAAAATCCCTGAATTTCAGGCCAAGTTTTTCAAATTCCCTTTCCAGAATCTGTTCCCCTTCTTTTGTTTTTTCCTCAAATTCCTTGTCTTTAAACCATTTTCTTATTTTTACTTTGGAACTGTTGTTATTAACCATATTTATCCAGTCTTTTCCAGGTCCTTTAGTATTTCTTGAAGTCATTATTTCAACTTTATCTGCATTTTCAAGCACCTGATCAAGCTGTACTATCCTCTCGTTAACTTTTGCCCCAATTGTACGATATCCAATCTGTGTATGTACCTGAAATGCAAAATCAAGAGCTGTAGAACCGTTAGCAAGTTCTATTACATCCCCTTTTGGAGTAAATACAAATATTGTCTGGTTAAGCACATTATCAGTTACCTTCTGTGCAAATTTTTCAGGATTTTCAGTATTTGCCTTTATTATATGTTTTACTGCTGCATAATATTTGTCATTTTTTGTTTTAGATTTCTTTTCCTTGTATTTCCAGTGGGCAGCAACCCCATCTTCAGCAATTCTATGCATTTCATGAGTTCTTATCTGAATTTCAACCTTCTGTTCATCAGGCCCGATGACAGTAGTGTGAATTGACTGGTATCCATTTGTTTTCGGCACAGCAATATAATCCTTGAACCTTCCCGTAACTGGAATAAAAAGGTTGTGAATTATTCCAAGTATATTATAACATTCCTCTTCCTTATCCACAATTATACGCATTGCTATAAGATCATATAAATCAGTAAATTTTTTACCCTTTTCATGTATCTTTTTATATATACTGTAAAGATGTTTCGGCCTTCCTGTTACTTCTCCGTTTACATTATGTTTCTTCAGTTCCTCTTCTATTCTCTTTATAACTTTTCCTGTGTATTCTTCCCTTTCTTTCCTTTTTGAACTCACAAGTTCGCTTATTTCTTTATAATCTTCAGGATATAAATATCTGAAACTTATATCTTCCAGTTCCCATTTTATTTTTGCCATCCCTATTCTATGGGCAATGGGAGCATAAACTTCTATTGTTTCCTTGGACTTTATCTGCTGCTTTTCAGGTGTCATATATTTTAAAGTACGCATATTATGAAGTCTGTCTGCAAGTTTAATAATTACGACTCTTATGTCTTCCGCCATTGCAACAACCATTTTTCTTATATTTTCTATTTTTTTGCTGTCTGTTCTAGGAAGATTTCTCAGTTTTGTAACTCCATCCACAAGTTTACTTACATCTTTTCCAAATGTATATTCTATATCAGGCAATGTTATCAATGTATCTTCTACAACGTCATGTAAAATTCCCGCAACAAGCGTATCTGTATCCATACGCATGTCTGCCAGTATTTCTGCCACTTCAACAGGATGAAGAATGTAGTTTTCTCCACTTCTCCTTTTTTGGCCTATATGGGATTCATTTGCCAGGGTAAAAGCTTCCTTTATCTTTTCAGTATCCACTTCCAGATGATTTTCTTCTATTCTTTTCATTAACTGGCTTAAAAGTTCTTCACCTGTCTTATTTATTATTTCAGGCTTTTTCTGCTTTTTTTCCACATCAGCATTTTCTGTTGGCATATTTTTTTGGGTTATGTTCTTTTCTTCCATCTTTCCTTCATTATCTTTCATTGTATTTCCCTCCATACTAGCCTTCGTCAGTATCCGTTTCTGAGAAAGCAGTTTCAGTGTACACAGCCACATTAATCCTGTTAAAAAATATTTCCGGTCAAATTTCATTTACTGTATCAAAATATTTTTTAGAACTGTCTGTTAAAAATTCTTTTTATTTATTTTACTATACATTCAGAAAAAAATCTATCTTTAAGAAGAACATTTTTGATTAATTTTTTTCATTTATATTATTAACAAAAATTTAATTTTTATAATATATTACAAAGTTAAAACTAATCAAAAAAGATGTAGAATAAAAAAATAATTTAAGGAGGTCATGAAATGGCAAAATGGCAATGCACTGCATGTGGAAGAACTTGGCAATCTGGCGGAAGACCATCAAATACAGCTGGTGGAAAATGTCCAGACACATCAAGCGGAAATCATATGTGGTCTCAGATAGGTTAAGATTCATATGATATATTTAAAAATATGGAAAAAAATTTTAAATACAACACCTTATCTTTACGGTATAAAGGATTGTTCCCATGGAAAAAAATAATTTTTTTGAATCTTCAAGCTTTGAAGAAGTCAAAAGAAAAAGTAAGAAATTTAATTAAAGAAAAATAGGTTATATCATAATTATAATATAACTTCAGGTATAATCGTGAAACATTTTTTTATTAGTTCTTTAATTTGTTAGAGGATATTTATCTATATCCTCTACTTTTTATATTCTATAAAAAAACTGCCTCAAAAAAATAAGAAAAATAATATGAAAATTTACATTTATAAATATTTGTAATTCCTCATTTATTTCATTTTTATTTCAAGACAGCCTCTATTATAAAATTAAATTAATATTTCAACTGTGAATAAACATCATATCCTTTTAAAACTTCTCTTCCCTTTAAATCTTCAAGTTCTATAAGGAAAGCCAGTTCGTAAACTTCAGCTCCCAGCTTGTTTGTCAATTCAACCATAGCTTTTGCAGTTCCACCTGTTGCAAGCAGATCGTCCACTATCAGTACTTTTGAACCTTTTTCAAAAGCATCTTTATGTACTTCTATACTATTTTTCCCATATTCCAGTTCATATTCCACTTTTTCAGTTTCAGCAGGTAATTTCCCAGGCTTTCTTGCAGGAATAAATCCGGCACCTATATTATATGCAATAGCTGCTCCAAAGATAAATCCTCTGGCATCTGCTCCCATAACATAGTCTATTCCCTTGTCCTTATATCTTTCTGTAAAATCCTTAATTATAATCTGAAGTCCTTCCTTATCCTTCAGAATAGTAGTAATATCTCTAAATATAATCCCAGGTGCAGGAAAATCTTTAATGGATCTCATCAATCCTTCCACCTTTTTTATTTCTTCATTTGTCATTTTATCCTCCTATTTATCCCATAACAGACCTAAATAAGGTTCTATAGTTTCCTTATTCAGCAGTTTTATCAGTTTTTCTTTTATATTTGGGTATAATTTTATATTCTGTATTTCATCCTTTGGAACAAACCTCAAATCAGTAAGCATATCCTCATCTCCCAGTTTCATTTCATTTGAGGAATTTTCTGCCTTTTTTATCTTAAAATATAAATTTATAACATGTTTCTGTTTATCAGGTGCTATTGTTTCTGAAATAAACAGAAATTTTTCCACTTCTATATCCAGATTAGTTTCTTCCTTAAATTCTCTGGCAAGAGCTTCTGCCGCACTTTCTCCCCAGTCTACTCCCCCACCTGGCACAAGCCAGTATTTCTTATCATTTTTTGTATGCTCTATTAAGAGTATCCTGTCATCTTCTATGAGTATCCCTGCAACTCTCACCCTAGGCCTAGTCTTCTCTGTCATTAACACTCTCCTCACCACTGTTTTCAGTAATGATTATTCTGATTTTTTCTATTCTCTTATTATCAACTTCCATTACCTTCAAAATATACCCGTCAGCTTTAACCTGGTTTCCTGTCTCTGCAACTTTTCCCAGCTCATCCTGGACATATCCTGCAACTGTGTCGTATTCTTCTGAAACTGGTATATTTATTTCAAGTTCATCATTTATTTCTTCTATAAGAGTATCACCTTTTATGTCGTATATTTTTTCCCTGATCTGCTGTATACTTTCTTCCTCCTGGTCAAATTCATCCCTTATTTCTCCAACAATTTCTTCCAGCAAGTCTTCAATTGTTACAATACCAAGCGTTCCCCCATATTCATCTATTATTATTGCCATATGGGACTGTTTTCTTTTAAATTCCTCCAGAAGTTCAGTCAAAGTCTTAGTTGCCGGAACATAATATGCTTCCTTCATAAGTTCCTTCATTTTCAGTGAAGAATTCTGCTCCTTATTATACTTCAGCAAATCTTTTATATGTACGATTCCTTCTATTTTATCTATATTTTCATTGTATACAGGAATTCTTGAAAATCCCTGCTCAACTATTTCATCCCACACTTCTCCCAGTGTTTTTTCAGAATCCAGTGCAAAAACACTTGTCCTAGGTGTTAATATTTCCTTCACAGTAGTATCTGAAAATTCAAATATGCTGTGAATCATTTCTTCCTCTTCCTCTTCGATTATTCCTTCCTCTGTTCCCGCCTTGACAAAAGTCTTTATATCCTCTTCCGTCATTTCAAATATTCTTTCTTCGAGTTTTACCTTAAATAATCCAAGGATAAATTTTGATATTTGTATAAAAATTAATATAAATGGCCGTAGTATAATTCTCGCCGTATCAAGTGGAACTATAATAGCTTTTGAAATTTTATAGACATTGCTCTTTGCATAAATTATAGGTATCATTTCAACAAAAATAAGCACAAAAATACTCATAATTACAAAAACTATAATGTCATAAGCCGCAAAGCCTACTGACAATTCAAAAATTTTATAGTAATCTTTAAACAGCAGTATGGACATTCCTATCAGAAATATATATGCTACCGTTTTCCCGAATAGAAGAGTAGTCAAAAGTTCATTCGGATTTTTCAGCCAAAGTCTGAGCAGCTGTTCCTCCTTTGAATCTTTCTTATTATTCTCTCCTCCCACGTGTATTCTTCTCAGCGAAGATAATGCTGTCACCGTCGCTGAAAAAAATGCCGATAAAAATAAAACTGCAACCAGCAATATTACCTTTATCCAAATCCTCTGTCCTTCCAATTTTTATTACACCTTCCTTTAGAACTTTACTGAAGTTATGACATTCTAACGTAATATTTTAATCTGTCACAAAATTCAGTCTATTATAATTCCTATTCTATTATAATAAGGTCCTGTCCTTTCTTTATTGCTTCCCCGTCTTTTACAAGTATTTTCTTTACTTTTCCTGAAACTGATGATTTTACTTCGTTCATAAGTTTCATTGCTTCTACGATACACAATGTCTGTCCTTCACTTACACTGTCTCCTTCCTTAATGAAAGGAGCTGATGTTGGTGACGGTGCACTGTAATATGTTCCAACCATTGGAGAAGTTATTTTTGTTCCTGAAATTTCTTCAACCTGTGCTGTTTCCTGTACAGGAGTTTCAGATTCTACAGCTCCCACTGTTACTGCAGGCTGTTCTGCCGCTACAGCTGTAGGTACTCCACCATAAGAAAATACTTTTCTTTCCTTTTCTTTTTTTGTTATCTGAATTTCAAAATCATTTTCTTCATACTTTACTGTGTCAATCTTGTTTGCATTCATACTTTCAGCAAGTTCTTTAATAAATTTTATTTTATCCCTCATTTAAAAATTTCCTCCTAATTTCGACTTATTTCAATTATTCGTATTTTAAATCCCATTTTTATAAATAATTAAAAACTACTTCTATTTTATCATATTATTTATATTTTATCTTCATATTTTTTTATTATTTTATTCTTTTTCTATTTCAGACTGTTTTTGTAAGATTTAAAAGTATTTTTTATGAGACTTGCTATTGTCATAGGCCCTACACCGCCTGGAACAGGAGTTATATAGGAAGCTCTTTCTGCCACTTCCTCATAATCCACATCACCGCAGATTTTACCATCAACTCTGTTTATTCCTACATCTATGACTACAGCCCCTTCTTTCACATCTTCTTTTTTCAGAAGCTTCGGTACTCCGGCTGCAACTATTATAATGTCAGCATCATTAAGTTTTTTTCTTAAATCCTTTGTACGTGAGTTGCACACCTGTACAGTGGCACCTTTCTGTATAAGCATTAGTGCCATGGGTTTCCCGACAATATTGCTTCTTCCTATTATGACTGCATCTTTCCCTGCAATTTCTATTTTATATTCTTCCAGCAGCTGCATTATTCCGTAAGGAGTACAGGAAAGAAATCCTGTTTCATCCCCAATTACCATTTTCCCAATGTTTGCAACATGAAATCCATCCACATCCTTTTCAGGAGAAATACTGTCAATTATTTTCAGTTCATTTATATGTGAAGGTAAAGGCAGCTGTACCAGTATTCCATTTATTCTGTCATTTTTATTCAGCTTGTCAATTTCCTGCAGAAGTTCCTCTTCGCTTATATTTTCATCAAGCTCAATGTTTTCAGAATAGAATCCTACATTTTCACAAGCCTTCATTTTATTTCTCACATACACCTGTGAAGCAGGATTATTCCCAACTATTACTACTGCAAGCCCCGCCTGTTTCCCGTACTTTTCTTTTAACTGATTATGTTCTTCCCTTATCTTTTCAAGAATTACCTGCGAGAAAGCCTTCCCGTCTATTTTTACCATTTACTGCTCCTCTCCATTTTCTTTAAGATTTATACGCCAGAAATTAAGTTCCTGAAGTTTAGCAGAAATATCCATATTTACTACCACTATATTTTTTGGCAGTTCCAGTTTATAAGTTGTCATATTCAGTATAGCTTTAATCCCATTTTTCACCAGCTTTTCAGCAGCTGTCTGAGCCTGTTCCTTCACAACCGAAAGAATTGCAGTCTCTACTTTGTTTGATGAATTTTTTATAAAATCTTCAACTTCATCAACATTCTGTATTTTTAGATTTCCTGGAATTTCCTGATCTATTTTCTGAGGATCATTGTCAAATACACCGACTATTCTAAATCCTTTTCCCATAACCTTGCTGTTTGATGTTATCATTTCCCCCATTTTCCCATATCCTACAACTATCAGGTCATTTACTTTGTTTATTCCCAATATATCTTCAATTATTTCTATAAGTTTATCTATATCGTATCCTTTTCCTCTGACTCCAAATTCTCCAAATGTAGACAAGTCTTTTCTAACCTGTGCTGAAGTAGTGTCCATTATTTTAGAAAGCTCTATGGAATTTATTCCATCTTCATATTTACGGACTTCCTTTAAAATTGACAAATATTCTGTAAGCCGTTGGACTACTCTATCTGATATTTCCATTTTCTTTAATTTCATATTTCCTCCTAAAAATATTCAACTGTTGAACTTAAAAATATGTTTTTCAATTTTTTTGAAAAACTATAATTTTTTTAAAAAGTATTTTCATCAGTTCAATCTAGTTTTTAAATTTATTTCCGACTGTCAGTTTTCTTCCATTTATTATGTCTGTTCCACTTTGAAGCTTTTTCCCTTCAAATTTTACCTCCAGCAGTATTATTCCTCCATTTGAGGTTTTTACTACAGGGCCTTTTTTATTTATTATTTCAACTATGGCTCCATTTTCCCCTTCGTATTCCTTGTCTATTTTTTCACTTTTATATATTTTTACATTTTCTCCTGTTTCAGTGAAGGTATGCGCACCAGGGAAAGGATTTAAACCTCTTATCTGATTGTATATAACTTCTTTTGCATCATCCCAGTTTATTCTTGTCTGTTCCTTTGTTATTGGCTTTACAAAAGAAACCTTTGTTTCATCCTGCTTTTCAGCCTGAACTTTTTCCTCCTCAATGAGTTTAAGAGCTTTTCCAAGTCCAATAGCCCCTAGCTCCTTCAGTCTGTCATGCAGGGTTCCCAATGTATCTTCTTCACTTATTTCACAATATTCCTTTAGTATTACATCTCCCGCATCAAGTTCCTCTTCAATGTACATTATGCTCACACCTGTTTCTGTGTCACCGTTTAAAATGGCAGAATGTATAGGTGAAGCTCCTCTGTACTTTGGAAGCAGGGAAGAATGCACATTTATAATTCCGTATTTTGGAATATCTATTATTTCCCTAGGAATTATTTTACCATATGCAACTACAACTATTAAATCAGGATTGACTTCCTTTATTTTGCTTATAACTTCCTCATCCTTCATTTTCTTTGGCTGTATTATTTCTATATCATTATCCAGGCCAAACTGCTTAACAGGAGAATATATTATTTTATTTCCCCTCGCATTCCGTTTGTCCTCCTTTGTAAAAATCAGCTTTAAATCTGTATTTTTATATACTGTCTCCAGACTTGGTATTGCAAATTCGGGAGTCCCCATAAATATTGTTTTCACAAAAACTTCCTCCTATCTGAATATTTTACCTCTACATAAGATTTTACCCCGAAATTCTAAAAAGTCTAGATGTCTTCCCTATATATTTTCCCTTTATTGTAATCTTTTTTCAAAATTTCCAGTTTTTTTGCCACCAGACGCTTATTCAGTACGGAAATTCTGTCTGTAAACAGTATCCCATCCAGATGATCCAGTTCGTGCTGGAATGCCCTTGACCACATTTCAGTAAGTTCTTCTACTTTTTCTTCACCGTTTTCATCAAGATATTTTACCTTTATTTTCTCAGGTCTTGTAACCTTCTTGTAAACTCCGGGAATACTTAGGCATCCTTCTTCAAATTCTACCATTTCTTCTCCTGATTCAATTATTTCAGGATTAACTACCTTCTTTACATTTCCTTCCACTTCAAGAACAAAAAATCTTTTCGGTATGTCCACCTGATTTGCAGCCAATCCAACTCCATTTGCACTTCTCATCAGTTCAACCATTTCATCCAGAGTTTTTCTCAGGTCATCATCTACTTTGTCAACTTCTGCTGATTTTACCCTCAAAGTAGGATTCCCATATAATACTATTTTCATTTTCATTTCCTTTCCAATATTTACATTCTGTACTCACTATTATCAATATTTTTCATTATCTCCATGTATAAATCCGACTTTACAGTCTTCTTCAGTTTACCTTTATTTTACCATACACCCATTATTTTAGCAAGATTAGTTTAATCCCTTTTGAACTTTGCAATAAACTTTGTCCCTTCATTCAGAACACTCTCAACATCAATAGTCCCGCCATGCTGTTCAATTATTTTTGAAACAAGGAAAAGACCAAGTCCAAAACCTTTATTTATTTTTTTATTTCTCGAATCATTTACCTGATAAAATCTCTTCCATATAAGCTCCTTATCCTGTTCAGAAATTCCGATACCGTTATCTTCCACTTCCAGCACACATTTTTCATTTTCAGTATACAGTCTGACATTTATTTTATCCTTCGTAAATTTCATGGCATTGTTTAAAAGGTTGTCAAACAATCTTTCTATCATTATCTTATCCCCTGTTATAGAAATATTTTCTTCAATTTCCTTTGTCATTTCTATATTTTTTTCAACAAAAAGATTTTTATAATCTCCCAGTATTTTCTCAACCGTTTCTGAAAGATTTATTTTATCAGACGGAGTGCCTGTCTTCTTTTCAATTTTTGAAAGCTCCATAATCTGATTTATCAGTTCAGACATTCTTTTTGCCTGCCTCTGAATAACGGAAAAAGAATCCTTCGCCTCTTCCATAGTATCTGCATAATCAAGGGAATACTGGCTCTCTGTCAATATTACACTTACAGGGGTTCTAAGCTCATGGGAAACGTCTGAACTGAACTGTTTTTCACGCAGATAAAAATTTTCCAGTGAATTAAGCATTTCATTGAAGGCATTTGCCATTTTATGTACTTCATCCTGCCCGTCATCTATTTCAATTCTTTTTGAAAAATCTCCATTTTTCTGTATCTCCGTTGCTGTATCAGATATTTTTGCCACAGGCCTCAATGCCTTTTTTATAATCTTATACCCACCATAAATTATAATAATTAGAAGCAGCGGACTTAAAATCAGTATTGTGAGAAGCATCCTGTTTACTTCTTCTGAGAGCTTATTTACAGGTACAATTCCTCTTACCCACTCTCCGTCACTTCCATCAATTTTTTTATCATAATAATAATACTTTTCCCCATTTTTCATGTAGATGCTTACTGTATTCTCAGACTGTTTAAGAGCCAGGTCAAATCCCCTGGGAGACATTCCCCCTGTTTCTATTCCTTCGTTATTGTATCTGACAAAATAAATTCCGTCATCAAATTCATCAAATTCATCAGGATCAGAAACCATATCAGATGCCATTTCATTTACAATGCCTGTCAGCTCCCTCTGGTTTACATCTCCCGTCATCTTGTCTGCAATGGCAAAGGATGCTGTCAACAGGACAAATATCAGTGCCACTGTAAAAAATGTATACCAGAGCGTGACCTTTACAGTTATGGGAAAGTTCTCCCAAATGCTATTTATTTTATTTTTCAATATTCCCTACCATTCCTTCCATATGAAGTATTTCTTATAAACTGTAAACTCATTCTTTACAATATAGACATATTTTATTATTCTAAAACCACGATTTCCACTTTTTATTAATCTTCTTCCTTTACAACGTACCCAAGTCCTCTCTTTGTATAAATTATCTGTTTCCCATTTTCCACATCTATTTTTTTTCTAATATTTTTTATAAGTACATCTATTATATTTGAATCTCCTTCATAATCATAGTCCCAGACATGCTCCTTTATCTGATCCCTGCTAAGTATCCTGTTTTTACTTTGTACAAGATATTCCAGAACTTCGTATTCCTTCCCTGTCAAATCAATCTTTTTTCCTGCCCTTGTCACTGATTTTTCTGATGTGTCTAAAATTAAATCCCCTATTATAAGCTTATTTGAACTGTTTCCATATTTTCTTCTTACTACAGCCCTTATCCTCGCTGAAAGCTCGTTAAAATCAAAAGGTTTCACAAGATAATCATCAGCCCCCAGGTCAAGTCCCTTCACCTTGTCATCTGCACTGTCCCTTGCTGTCAGCATTAAAACTGATGTATGATTTCCTTTATTTCTCAGCTCCTTTATAACTTCAAAACCATTTACTTTGGGCATCATAACATCTAGAATAACAAGGTCATATTCCCCATATTCCAAATAATCAAGTGCCTCTTCTCCATCAAAAACACTGTCTACACTATATCCGTTCTTTTTAAGATATTTAGTGACAATGTTGTTCAAATCTATCTCATCTTCCACAAGTAAATTTTCATATTAATTTCCTTTTCGCTTTAGTCAGATACATAAATATATCATAAAATATTAAAAAAATATAAAGGTAACTAGCCCAAAAATTTAAAAAAATATGAAAGTTGCTGTCTCAAAATAGTAAAAAAATATAATAATAAAAAAACTATATTTTTTTCATCTACTAAAAACTTTACTCATATAAAACAGTCATTCATTAAGAAAAAATCATAAACTCGCCTAAAGGCTCAAACAGATGATTTTTCCTAAATTCATTTTCTGTTTTCCATTGTAAAATTTTAAATAATTCAAAATGTACTGACCCCAAAAAGTTGGACAAATTAAATTAACTTGCCAATAAGGATTGACTTCTGTAAGAAGCAGGAGTTAATCCTTTTAATTTTTCCTTTATTCTTTTGTTATTGTAATAATATATGTAATCTTCTATTGCTTCTTTCAATTCATCTAATGTCCTGTACGCTGCTTCCTGTCCATAAAACATCTCTGATTTTAACAGACTAAAGAAACATTCCATTAATCCATTGTCTAAACTGTTTCCTTTTCTTGACATACTTTGCGTTATCTTCTTTTCTTTTAGCCTTTCCTGATATAAATTATGCTGATACTGCCAGCCTTGATCACTATGAAATATTAAATCCTCATAATTCTCATTTTCTTTAAATGCCAAATTTAACATATGATTTATCTGATCCAAGTTAGCATTTTTCGAAATATCATATGAAACTATATATCTTCCATAAGCATCCAATATTGGAGATAAGTATAACTTTTCCCCTCTTAGATTAAATTCTGTTACATCTGTAAACCATTTCTGATTTGGAGCTGCTGCTTCAAAATCTCTCTTGATATGGTTATCAGCTATCTTTCCTATTTGACCTTTGTATGAAGAATATTTTCTCTTTTTACGGATAATACTTTGCAGATTAAATTTTTTCATAAGTCTCTGTACTTTTTTATGATTAATATTTATCCCTTGATTCTTTAATTCCAATGTTATTCTTCGATAACCATATCTTCCTTTATTTGCATAGTAAATTTCTTTGATTTTTTCAATGACATCTTTATTCTTCTCATCAATATCTTTCTTGCTGATATAGTAGTAATATACTGATCTTGATATTCCGGCAATCTTTAGCAGCATTTTGAAAGGGTATTTAACTCTAAGTTCGGCTATTACTCTTACTTTTTCTTCTCTTTTAGCTCCCTTTCCTGAACTAGAGCTCTCAATTTTTTTAAGTATTCGTTCTCAGCTTTAAGATAAAGTATTTCATCTTCTAATTGTTTAATCTTATCTTTTTCAGATAATGCTTTATCATTTTTTTTCTTGGGTTTAGTCATAGATTTAGGTTTCCTTCCTCTTTTCTTCTCTATAACATTATACCCGTTTTCTTTAAATTTTGAAAGCCAATTATGTAAAAGACCGGAAGAAGCTAAACCGACATCAATGGCGACAGAAGTAATAGATTCATTATTAACTAGAATTCTATTAATTATCTGTAACTTAAATTCTTTAGAATAGTGTTTATTTTCACCATTTCCTATAATATCATATCCATGTTTTCTAATTAATCTGATTAAATAATGAAGAACAATCTTGTTAACATTAAAAAGCTTTGGCTAACGAAGCAATAGTTTCACCGTTTTTATTTCTTTCATATATTTCAATTTTATCTTCTCTTGTTAATTTACTCATAAAAACTGCACCTCCAATCTTGTGTCCAAGATTTTGGGTGCAGTACAAAAATATAGTTTTCATATTACTTTTAAATTTTCTTTTTAAGGCATCCTTTTTTACATTATTTTATTTTTTTGAGATAACCTTTAAATATATATCTATTTATTATCTATAAAATGGGCTAGTCCCTCTCTGATTTCCATTTCACAATTTCTCCTGTTACTGCATCTATGTCAAACTCATATTCCCAACCATTGTAGTAGATTTCCCCTTCGTATACCATTCTTCCATTTTCCCTGTCAAGATGAACATCATACACATGAGACTGGTTTGCTCCTGGAACCTTCTTCAATGCTATTGCTATTGCCTTGTTTACTCCTATATAACTGTTATTCTTTGATGAACCTGCTGTACCATAATATTTATTCTTTTTCCCTGCATTTGCTGTCCCTGATACTCCTAAAACCATAATTCCTAATAATACCATACTTAATATTTTTCTTTTCATATTTAAATCCTCCTAGTTTTTAATTATTTTATCTATGTCAATTTTTTTAATAGTTTCTTTTTTCTATTTAATTCCAGTTATTATATTTTTTTACTTTTGATCCCACAATCTCTCCAGTTACTGCATCTATGTCATATTCATATTTTGAATTGTTATAAAAAATTTCTATTTCATATTCCATTCTTCCGTGTTCCCTGTCTAAATCTATTTCTCCAAGGTGACTTTCATTTGCTCCTGGAACTTGTGCCAATGCTATAGATTTTGCCTTTTCCACACTTATCAGCTGCACATTATCTGAAGTATTTGCCCTACTCTCCAATGAATATTCTGAAATATATTCGTTTCCATTTAAGTTTCTTGTTTTACTCGCTCCATAAGCTATTCCAAGTATCCCAAGTAATCCTATTCCAAATACTGTAAGTTTTAAAATTCTGTTTTTCATTTTATCTTATCTCCTTCTCTATTTTATTTTTATTGTTCTCTCTCTTAACTTGAACACATTATAAAAATAGTTTTATGAATTTAAAATGAATACAAAAAAATTTTTTTATTCAATAGTAGAATCACATTCAATTGTCCCATATTTTGATACATAATAACCAGGAGCTTTAAACTCTATTTTATTCTTTATTCTTTTTTTTAATTCTTCTTCAGATAGACCAAAAGTAGCTTCTTTTTCATTTATTATAAAATATCCATGTGTTTCTCCAATCTTTTTTTCTGATGCCCTGAAAAAACCTTCATCTTCCTCAGAGAAACCAACCATATAATACTTTATTTCCTCCTTACTTTCATCACGGATGAAACCTATCCAACTGTTTTCATTTTTGACAAGTTTTGTCACTAATCCATAGTCATTGTTAAGATAATCTTTTTCATTGAAAAAATATGGATATTCTGGGCCATGTAGTACTGTGTAATTTTTAAAACCACAGTCTGTTATACTATAACTTTCTGAAAACTTTAAATTTTTATGATTTATATTATACTCCGTTTTTAACGTTAGCAAATTAAATGATAGAGGTAAAATTCCAAACATGAAAAAAACCTACATACCTTATAAAAACTAATAAAAGAGCTACTATAAGAAGTTGTAATAATTTTTTTCTCATTTCTAATGTTTTTCCTTTCATAAAAAATCCAGGTGTTCCGATCACTAAACTTTTTATAAAACAGACAGCCTGGAATTTTTCCAGACTGTCTGATATCAAGTTTTTCTTTTTTTAATTTATTCTATGTCTTAAATTCTTTATAAATAATATTTATTCCTGTGACATGTATCACTTAAGATTACTCATTTGTTAGATTATATTTCCTAATATAGTCCTCTATATTTTTACTCCTATGTATCTTCCTGCTTTTTTTGCAAAGTCTAACAATGTCAGTTCCCATTTATCTTTTACTAATAATTTTAATCCAGGCTGTGCAAAAATCAGTTCATACAACGGCATCATTTCTATTTCCGGAACATTATCATAATTAAATATTTTTTTAAACATTACTGTTTTATGTGGCTTATATAATGGTGTTATATCTGCTCCTTTTTCTAAAAAAATTTTGCATAATTCTGTTGTTCCTGTTATATCATTTCCCCCACCTTGAAATAAAGGAAAAAATAAAGTAGTTCCTTCTTTTGTTACACTTTTAATATTAACTCCTTCAGCTATTAAAAATTTTGCTATTTTATAACGTGCTTCGTCATTATTATTTCTTAAGGCGTCATACAAAATATTACTTTTTAAAACACTTTCTTTATCTTCATATCCTTTTTCAAATAATTCTAAAAAATCTTCGTATGTTCCTAACATTGCTACAGCAGATACTGCTCTATATTCTGACATTTTCCTTTCCTTTCTTTGCATATAAATAACTATTCAAATTTACGTCCTTGATTATTAATAGGCACTTCAAATTGATAATTTTGTGGATCATTATACCAATCTCTTAATTGTTGTGGTGTCCATTTTTCAGGCAAATATTCTTGATAAAAAATATCTGAATATTTTCTATCAGGTTTATGTCCAAAATCTACAATACCTTTTTTTGGTTCTTCTGGTTTCCAATTTATTATTTTTTTTGTATTCGGATCCTGTACAATTCCATTATAAGTATTAGTAATTTTTGACAGTTCATAATCTGTTCTGAATATATTTTTATCAGGAGTTTTCTCATATTTGAGATTTTTTTGTAATAAATGTGTTTGAATTATTTATACTTGCAGATACGTTTACAATCGTACCTTTCGCCTTTTCATCTAAAACCGAATATAACTTCTTTTCTATTTCTAGTTTAATTCAGATAAAAATTTTTTTCTATAACCCTTCATTACTTTATCTTCTGTCAAAAAACTGAGTTCCCTTTAATTTATTATGTTCTTTCGATATAATTTCATTTTTTTACTTATATCATTATTTTGTATTATTTTTTTAATTTCTTTTTAAAAATTTTTTTCCATATTTTTTTATTATCATGAATCATTTCCAATATCATGTTAATTGAAAAATATATCTAGATATTTTAAATCTTTTTCAAACGCACTTATTGTTTCATCTAAAAGATGATTATCTTCTAAAGTTTCAGTTAATATATATAGAATATTCCAGTATTTATCATATTTTAAGTTTATATTCTTCACTTCACTTATTGTTGATAGTATTTTCTCTACTTTTTCTTTTTAACCATTTTCTTTCTTCTTTTTTTGAAATATTAAATTTCATATATTGATCAAGATACTCCTCTCTTTGCATATGAAAATAACTTCCATTATAATGTAAAAAAATATTTTTTTGCTTCACTATAGTCTTTTATAATCATTATTGTTTCACCGCTTTCCAGAATTCTCCATCTTTTTATAAATTTAAAACCATTATCTTTTAAAAAAATTTACTTCTTTTTTTGAAAATATCCACTTGCTTTCATAGGATCATGCGAGAGATAAAAACTTTTTCCTTGCTGTAATTGTCGTTCTAAAAATTTCTTATTTATTTCCCACATATTCGATTCCCCAACTTTATTTAATGCTTCATTCCATCCTTTATCTCCTAAATTAAAATATGTATGTTCATTACCAGCAGCCTCTATATAAGAAATTCCATCTTGATTGTATTTTCCTAACATCACACTTGTACTATTAGCATTTTTAGTTGCTTTTTCTGCATAAGTCTGGTAAAGCGTATTACCTTGACTTGTTCCTCCCTTTTTACCCAGATCTACATCTTTACTTATCTTATTAACCTGGTTTAGCACATAACTACTGACTACTATATCCGTCGGCAGCTTTACTAATAAATTTTCAGTCTTTTGACGTCGGTTAACTTCTTCTGCTGTACCATACTGTATCTCTCCAGGAGTATATCTGTCTGCAAAATCTCCTAAAAAACTTCCTATACCCAGTTTTACTAATGTATTTTTTTATAAAATAATTATTAATAAAAGATGTCAGTTATTACTCATTATAAGCAACTGAAATTTCTTTTTTTATTGTAGCTATTTTGCCTTCATTTTCTATTACAAACTCTAAATCAAATCCTTTTTCCATATAGATAGATGTGGTAATTTCATATTTTTTTCGTTTTTTTGAACCTAAAATGTCAGTTATTTCTTTATCTATTGAATAAATAAATTCTTTTTTTATCAACATCAATATATTTGGCATCTTTTTAAACTATCAATTCCCAATCTTTCATTTACAATAATTTCACCAATTTTTTTATCTTTATAATATACTATTATTTTTTTTCAATTCCATTTTTGTTGTATATTTTTTTAATTTTATAATAATATTTTTTTAAAAATAATCAATTTCAATATCTTCAACTTCAAAAAAATCTTTTTCTTTATTGTCAGAATAAAAAAACGAAACTGAATAAAATCCTTCTTTTTTTATTTTTTTTTGAATTATTAAAAATAAAGAAATACAGCTAACATAATTAAGAATGCTATTATTTTTTTCATTTTATCTCCTAATATTCATTTGAGGTATTACTGCTTCAAAAATTTAATTTCAATAAATTATTTAATTGTTCTTTAAAATTATCTAAATAGTGACGGTCAGATGCATACTCCATTGCTTCTTTTTAAACCTATAGAATTATACCCTCTTGATCTTGCCCAAATTTTTATATCTCCATAATTATCAGATACCACTTTTCCTACTAAAGATAATTCTATTCTTTTTTTAATACACTACTTTTATCATCTGATCCTGTTCCCTCAATTTAACCAATAAATTATATCTTTCCCATGTTTAGTTTTATCCGGATCTTTATCATTCATATAAGTAACTGTATTAAAACTTCCTCTATTATAATAATCATTCACAAGGTTTTTCTCTAGAATCTAAAACTATTTCCTTTCCATTATTATTGTTTACGTATTTTTACATTTACATCTTCCCCAATATAAATTTTTCCCATTTCTAATATTATGCAAAACCGCTTCACTGTCTTTAATTCTTGTATAATTTTTTTTATTCATTTTAAATTCTTCTAAGGTCACATGATTGTTAGCCTGCATATAATAATAATTCATTTTTGATACATATTCACTTGCATAAGGTGATGTCAAATTAATCTCGTTATATTTTTTTAAATCGAAATTAGCGTATTTTTTACCAAATACTTTAGCAAAAGCTTCATTAACCTTTTTTTCATCTTTTATAGTTCTATCTTTGATATATCTTTCAGGTACAATGATCTTATCACTCGTAACCTCACTATTAACATCCATTACGGCATCTGCAAACCTGTCTGTGCTTATGCTCTCTGTCTTACCTTCACGTCCCCGCTTCATCATGTCATCATAAGCCAGTTCTCCTGCTACCGTCGCTTTTAGTCTGCCTTCTTCATTCGGCTTACCTTTCTCGTCCTTAAGGTCTTCCGATATCTTCCATTCCCTTGCTATACCTGCACGTATTTCTAAGTCATTTTCCATTCCCTTATACACAAATATCTTGTTTGTAGTCTTGTCATAAAATACTCCAGGAATTTTTCCATCCTTAAGTGTCTTTTCCACTCTCTGTCTTACTTTTATCGGAAGATTAGGGTCATACGGGTCATATTTTTCTATCGCAGCTATATCAAGTTCCTTAAGTACATCAGGTGAGTTAAGGTCTTCCGCTTTCGCTATACTTTCCATCTGAGGTGCCGTCTTTACCCTTATCACAGCTTCCTTGATTTCATTTATTGCTCTTCTTTCAGGGTCTCCAATATCTTCTTTCCAACCATTTACAATATTCTCTATGGATTTTAATACTGTTTCCCCTGTTGCTTTTCCTTCAAGTATCGCTACTTCCAGATCTTCCTTGAACTTTGCCGGGTTTGAAATATATTCTATAACCTGTGGCTCTACATTGATATTTGTGCTGCTATGAGTGTCCTTCGTTACTTCATTGGCTTTTCCTAAGTCCCTGTTTATTGAACTTCCTTCAGCTTCTGTTATCTCAACATCTCCGACTACTGTATTTCTTGTAATACCCTGCTTATCTCTGCTGTCCTGATTAAAGCCAACGTTAGTAATTTTTGGTTTTCCTCCAAGTGAAACTCCTATTGAGCCTCCTGTTGTTGTCATTGTATCATAATTTTGGATATCTTTTCCAGCATAAGTGTCAATCTTGAATGTAGAGTTCCCTTCCTTACCTATTACAGCTCCAGTATTCTCAACTGTTCCAACATGAAGATTGCTTCCTTCTCCAACAACGAATGTACTTTGATTATCTACAAATGCTCTGTTTCCATTTGTTCTGCTCGCATTTACATTTACAGAACTTGGCATTCCATTTGCACTTATTCCAAGGTTTACTCCTTTACTGCTTCCAGTTGTTGTGCTTGTATTCTGTCTTGAAATAACTTCAACTTTTCCAATGTTTCCTGTTACTTTTCCACCTTCCTGATTAAAGCCTGAAAGTGTCATTGTTCCAGTATTATTGTGAACTTCATTTACATTACTGAAGTTTCCATTTGCATGAATCGTTTCATCTATATTCTGGTTGCTTCTATTTGCAGAAATATTCCCACTGATACCGTTTGACTTTATCTGTCCATTTGAGCCTATTCCGGCACTTACCCAAAAACTTTTTGAACTGCTTCTGTAGGAGTTATGATGTTCTACCGATTCCTTTGTTATGTTCTTTACGTCATTGTATACAAACTTCGTATCCTTTGCCTGTGTTTCCTCTAAGCAATAATAGAGGGACAATCCACCTATTATTATCTTACCTTTCTTTTTATTTCCTAAGTTCAAACTTTTTTGTATTATTTTAATATAGCAGTTCTTTATTTTTTCACTAAACTATCACTCAGAAATGAAGAAAACTTTATCATATATTTATAATATCTCCAGATACTGAAACATCTTTTAACTCTTCAAGCTCCGGATTATATCTTTTAATTAAATCTGCAACATATTCACTGAAATTCATTCCTGTTTCCTTTAACTCTTTTTTTCTGTATTGTAGTAATACACTTTCAGATTGTTATTTTTTTTGTTATAATAAAAGAAATACTCTATATTATTTCTTATTGAAATTATAAAAAAATCTTTATTCGCCACTTCATATAATTTTTTTCTTCTGCCAGCATTTCTTTTTAATATATATTTAAATAATACTTTTTTTCTTACACTCCAATTACTATACAGTATCAGTTCTTCTTCTCCTAATAATCCTCCCAAACTTTTCCCTGCTATACTTAAATATTCCCTGAAGTCTCCCTTCACTTCTATATTATATAGTTCCTCTATTCCCCTTATCTCATCATCATTGTATCCTATAAACTCCTTCTTGCTCTTTTCAAGATATCTTTCAAGAAGAATAAAAAGTTCAGAGTGTTCTTTTCTTTCTGAAGATATATATTTCCTTATTTCCTTTAATCCTATTATTCTTTTTTCAGATGTATCACACTGTACCAGAAGCTCTCCTATAGTCGAAAAATCTAGTGTAGGTTTTAATTCAGGATTGTATCTTTCTACTAAATCAACCATGTATTCATTAAAATCCATTCCAGTATCCTTTATCTTTTCTTCATTCTCATCAAAACAGTATATCTTTAAGTCTTCATCTACTGTCCTTATATAAAAAAATAATAGTTTTCCATTTCTATTGAAAATATGAATGGCTTTTTGATTTCTTCATGTAATATTTTGAAATTTTCATCTATAAAATAAGAATAATTCATTCTTAAGTAAATCTTCATATCCCAAGTTTGCCTATATAAAATAATAGGATCATCTCCCAGTAAATCTCCATCACATCTTCCCGCATATTTTTAAGAACTCCCTGAAATCTCCTTTTTGCTTCTATATCATATAGCTTTTCAATTTTAGTTATTTCTTCTTCACTGTATCCTATTGCCTTTCTTTCATTTTTCTTTAGATATTCTTTTAGTATATCCATGTATCTTTTATCCATACCTTCTCCTTTTTTTATGAGCTTCAAGTTAGACTTATTTAAGTCCAGCTTGTTTTAAAAATTTAATTATTTCCCTTGAAGCCATAAAAATTTTTCTTATTTCAATATATTTATACTTAATATTATGTATAAAGTCAATAAAAAAAGACTATCTTAAAAAAATATAAATTAATATAAAGAAGTGTCCCAAGCTAGAAAAAAATTATAAATATAATTTTTTTACATCATTTTTATTTTTTAAGACAGCTTCCTAGATATCAGATTTTTATTTTCAGATAGTCTTTTTAGTTATGAAATTTATTATTTTTCCGATAATTCCAGTGCCATATTCAGAACCTTTTCCCCATTCATCATTCCATAGTCCATCATATCTATGACACCTATTTTATTTCCTGCCTGGTCAGTAAGTTTTTTTATTTCAGGCAGTGCAAACTTAATTTGAGGCCCTAATAAAACAACATCAGCTTTTGGAACTTCAGAAGATGCCTTGTCCATGGGTTCAGCCCATATTTCCACTTCAATTCCCTTATCAGCCGCAGCCTTTTGCATCTTATTAACCATAAGGCTTGTAGACATTCCAGCCGAACAGCATAGTAATATTTTTTTCATAAATTATCCATCCTTTAAAATATATTTACGTTTTTAAGGAAACGCATATCCTTTTTGTCCCCATAGTTTTTACGTTACTTTGTTATTACATATCCCATCCTTCTATTTCATTGCTTTCAGAAACTTCTTTTATCCAGTGTCCTGACTTTTTAATTGTCTTTATCTGTGTAGGTAAATCCACTGAAATATATCCGTATCTATTTTTATAGGCATTAGTCCAAGACCAGCAGTCTATCGGAGTCCAAGTATGATATCCGAAACAGTTTGCACCTTCTGTAATTGCCTTATGAAGATGAGTCAGATGTTCCCTGTAGAATTCTATTCTATAGTCATCTTCTATTACTCCCTCTGCGTTTTTAAATCTTTCTTCCCCTTCTACACCCATTCCGTTTTCTGAAATAAACCATTTTATATTCCCGTAGTTTTCCTGAATATTCTTTGCTATATCATAAATAGCTTTAGGATATATTTCCCAACCTCTGTAAATATTCATTCTCTTACCAGGCATATCATAGTTTTCAAAGTATTTGTCAGGCAGCCATCCTGAAGACATGTCAAATTCTGTTTCCCTTGCCTTTATTCTTCTTGGCTGGTAATAGTTCACTCCAAGATAGTCCACTGTATTTTTCTTTATTATATCAAGCTCTTCCTGAGTACTTTCCCATAAAACACCGTCTTTTTCAAGTATATCAGTCAGCAATTTTGGAAATTCCCCTTTAATTGCAGGGTCAAGAAAGGAATTGTTGAAAACTGCATCAGAAATTTCTGCTGCCTTTACATCTTCTTCATTTTCACTTCTCGGATATGAAGGTGTAAGATTCAGTATAATTCCTATTTCTCCATTATTTCCTGTTCTCTTTTTGTACTCTCCGTAAGCTTCTATCGCCTTCGCTGAAGCAAGTGCAGTATTGTAAAGTACCTGCATGGCCTTTTTTCCATCCACTACTAATGGATAGTGAAATTTGTACATATACTGTGCTTCTACAGGAACTATCGGCTCATTGAAGGTCATCCAGTATTTTACCCTGTCACCAAACAGCTCAAAAGCCTTTTTTGCATATTTCACAAACAGCTCCACAACATGCTTTGACTCCCAACCACCATATTTTTCCTGAAGCTCTATCGGCATATCAAAATGATAAAGATTTATTACGAGTGTCAATCCCTGTTTTATAAATTCATCAATCACTTCATTATAAAATCTTACTCCGTCTTCATCAACTTCACCAGTTTCAAAATCTTTAATCAGCCTTGTCCACTGTATTGACGTTCTTAGTGAATTTAATCCAATTTTCTTATAAAGTGCTATATCTTCCCTGAAACTGTTGTAGAAATTTGATGCAACATCAGGTCCCACTTCATTAAAAAACACCTTTTTATCTGTGTCATACCAGTAATCAAATATATTTCTGTTTCTCTTGTTAAATCTTCCTTCGCTCTGAGGTCCCGAAGTTGCTGACCCCCACCAGAAGTTTTCAGGAAATTTTAACTTTGCCATACTGTTACCTCCTCACTGTTTTACAATAAATTTTTGTTTTATATCTGTATTTTACATAATTTTTTTACTATTTACAACATTTTTTTTGACTGTCATTTTCTTTTTCTTCTTTCTTAATATATGATATAATAACCATAAAAAAAGAAAGGAGCTGAAATTGTGTTGAAAATTAAAAAACAATATTTATGAAATTCTTCAATAATTTTACAATTTAAAATAGGAAGTGAATTATAGAAAAAATTATTGTCTGAGCTTTGTGAGTTTATGATTTTTTCTTAATGAATGACTGTTTTAAATAAGTAAAATTTTGATAAATGAATAAATATTTTTTTAAATACTTTAATATAATTTCACAGAAACATGTTTGATTTTATACAAAATATTGATATATCAATTATAGAAAAAAATATACAGATTCCAGCATAATTTAAATTCTGAATTGTTTAATAAGATTATGATATTTTTTACAATTCTGGGAGATAATGGAATAATATGGATTGCCATCGCACTGATACTGTTTCTAAACAGAAAATATCGAAAAATTGGGTTATTTTCCATTATTTCACTTATTATATGTGCACTGGCTGTAAATGTTATTTTAAAGCCTCTTATACACAGGCCAAGACCATTTTCCGAACTGACTGATATTACACTGTTAATCAAAGCGCCTAAAGATTATTCATTCCCGTCGGGACATACAGCCGCTTCCTTTGTAATGGTATATATTTTCTTCAGGCATATAAAGAAATATTTTATACCTGTACTCATTACAGGAATACTCATTGCTTTTTCGAGAATGTATCTAAGTGTGCATTTTCCCAGCGATATTATTGCAGGAATTATAATAGGTATATTTTCAGGATATGCAGGAGAAAAACTTGCAGACGGGTTTTACAGAAAAAAGATTGACTGATGAAAAAATAGGTATATAATATAATTAATGTACTTTTTATAAAAGTTGTCAAAATTATTACTGTTAATTAATTTTAAATAATAGAAGTTAAAAATGAAGGGAGAAATTGTATGTTATATCCAATGAAATTTAAAAAGGTTTTTATTGAAAAAGTATGGGGTGGAAGGGAATTTGAAACAAAACTGAATATGACTTTGCCTGAAAATAAGAATATTGGTGAATCATGGGAAGTTTCTGCACATCCTAACGGAATGAGTATAGTTGAAAATGGACCTCTTACAGGAAAAACTTTGCAGGAAGTTTACGATGAATACAAAGGGGAACTTGTAGGTGAAAAAGTTTATAATGAATATGGACAAAGATTTCCTCTACTTATTAAATACCTTGATGTAAACGACAGACTTTCCATACAGGTACATCCTGATGATGAAGTTGCCAACAGAAAACACAACGAACTTGGAAAAAGTGAATCATGGTTTATTATGGAAGCAAGCGATGATGCGGTTCTTATAATGGGTATGAAACCTGGAATTACAAAGGAAATATTTATAGAAAAAGCTAAAAATAATGATTTTTCGGGAATGTTTGAAGAAATATCTGTAAAAAAAGGAGATCTGATAGACATAACTCCTGGAATGGTGCATGCTTCACTTAAAGGAAGTGTTCTTTTTGCAGAAATACAGGAAAATTCTGACATAACATATAGAATTTACGATTTTGACCGTATTGAAAACGGTAAGAAAAGGGAACTTCACATTGATGATGCAGCTGAAGTGATAGACTTTGGAAAAAAGGCGGATATCACAAAAACTGAATTTGAAAATGGGGAAACAAGAAAAAATATAATAAAGAAAAAATATTACAGCATTGATAAGGTAAAAGTTGAAGAAAATTTTGAAGATACTAATGAAGAAAGTATGATTATCTACTCAATACTTGAAGGAAAAGGAAGTATTGAAAGCAGTAATTCTACCCTTGATATTCAGAAGGGAGAATCTGTTCTTGTACCTCCTCACATAAAGGTTACTTTAAAAGGAAATTTTTGAAATATTGAGAACAACTATATAAAAAGCGAAAGGATAACTTTAATGAAATATAATTTTGATGAAATAATAGACAGAAAAAAATAACCATTCTACAAAAATACAATGAATTAATAAAAAAATTCGGAGTGGACGATGTAATTCCATTATGGATTGCCGATATGGATTTCAAAACTGCCGAACCTGTAATCAATGCTGTAAAAAAAGAAGGCTGAACACGGTGTTTTTTTGGATATGTATACCGTCCTGATGAATATTTTGAGTCTTTCGTAAACTGGCAGAAAAAAAGATTTGGCTGGGAACCAAAAAAAGAACTTCTAAGCTTTAGCATCGGTATTGTTCCCGCTTTAGGGTGCTTTAGTGAGACAATTTTTCTGAAAAAAAGGGGATAAAAATTCTTATTCAGACACCTGTATATTCTGAGTTTTATGACATCAACCTTGATAATGAAAGAATTGTCATTGAAAAATAGATTCATTGAAAAAAAGATGGGGAATATTCCCTTGACTTGAAGGATCTTGAAGAAAAAGCTGAAGGAACAGCCGAAACTTCTTATTTTCTGTAATCCGCAAAATCCAATTGGGCCATGTTTGGACTTATGAGGAACTTAAAGCAATTGGAGATTTATGCGTTAAATACAACGTGCCTGTTATTTCAGATGAAATTCATGCAGACCTTACTTTATGGGATAATAAACATATTCCAATGGCAAGCGTGTCAGAAGAAATAAGAAAAAAATACTATTACGTGCACTTCTACGGGAAAAGCCTTCAATGTGGCAGGACTTCAATGTGCAACTATTGTTTTCAATAATCTTGAAGAAAAAAATAAATTTGATAAATTCTGGAAGGATCTGGAAGTTCATAGAAACAATCCTTTCAATCTAGTTGCAACAATTGCGGCATACACTGAAGGAGAGGAATACCTTGTTCAGCTGAAGAAATATCTTGAAGATAATATTATGTTTGTCTACAACTATTGTAAGGATAATATTCCACAAATTAAGCCGAATATCCCGCAGGCAACATATCTTGTATGGGTTGACTGCAGACAGCTGTGTAAAGATTTTGGATTCAGTCAGGCTGATCTTGAAGAATTTATGCTGAAAAAGGCAAAACTGGGACTTAATCCAGGAAGATCCTTCCAGAAAGATTTAGAAGGTTTCATGAGAATAAACACTGCCTGTCCACGTTCAGTGCTTGAAAAAGCTTTAAAACAACTGGAAAATGCAGTAAAAGAACTTTCAAAATAAAATTTAAAACTATATTTTATATTACTGTTGACAATCCTTTTTAAAAGTAGTATTATATTTTTATATACAAATATAGTAAGGAGGAGTAATATGACTGACAATAACAATGTTAAATATTCCGTATTAAATCTGGTTCCTAAATTCCAGAATGATACTGATATTGATGCAATAAACAGAGCTACAGAGCTTATTAAAATAGTGGAAAAATTAGGCTATCACCGTTACTGGGTGGCTGAACATCATAATTTCAGGGGAGTATTAAGTTCCGCTACAGCCCTAATCATACAGCATTTACTTGCAAACTCAGAAAAAATAAGGGTAGGAGCAGGAGGAGTAATGCTACCTAACCATACTGCTCTGCAGGTATCAGAAACATACGGAACCCTTGAAACTCTTTATCCAGGAAGAGTTGACCTTGGTATAGGGCGTGCTCCTGGAACTGATTCTGATACGGCAGCACTCATTTACAGAACTCAATATGTAAGAACTAGTAAATTTGTGGAAGCTATTAAAGATATACAGAGATTTATGGGAAGTGAAGAAGAACAAGGAATTGTTTCAGCTTATCCGGGAATAAATACAAATGTACCTATTTTCATGCTTGGAAGCTCCATACACTCTGCTTCTGTTTCGGGAGAACTTGGATTGCCCTATTCCTTTGCAGGCCATTTTTCTCCCGATGCCGCAGAAGAAGCAATAAAAATTTACAGGGATAGCTTTGTCCCTTCAAAATATTTGGAAAAACCTTATGTAATTCTTGGAGTTCTTGCTCATGGTGCAGATTCCAATGAAGAAGCTGAAAGACTCTATACTGCCACTCAGCAGGCAATGCTTAATCTGACCAGAGGAGAAAAAGGACTTTATCCCTTACCTGATGAAAACTTTTCAGATAAACTGACTTCAGCAGAAAAAATATTCCTGCAGTCAAAAATGGGAATAAATCTGATGGGAACAAAAGAAATGATAAAAAGAAAATGGGATGAAATAAACAGTAAATACCAGCCTGATGAAATAATGGCTGTAAGTTACATGTCAGAAATAAATCAGCTTGAAACTTCTTACAGAATACTGGCTGAAGCTTTAAAATCTCAATAATCTGAAAAGAGAAACAGAAAGGAAAATAAAATGGAAGATTCAACTACAAAAAATATAAAGGAAATTTATCTTGCAGGAGGATGTTTCTGGGGAATTGAAGCATATGCCAAAAAAATTTATGGTGTTATCGAAACAACTGCAGGATATGCAAACGGGAAAACAGAAAATACAACTTACAGGGAACTTCACAGTACAGACCATGCAGAAACTGTACATATAAAATATGATGCTGATAAACTTTCACTGAAAAAATTACTGAAATTCTATTTTCAGGTAATAGATCCGACAAGTATAAATAAACAGGGAAATGATAGGGGAAGACAATATCGTACAGGAATTTATTATACAGATTCTAAAGACCTGGAAACTATTCTTCAGGAAATTGTAGAACAGCAGAAAAAGTACGAAAATAAAATTCAGGTAGAAGTGGAACCACTGAAAAACTTCATCCCTGCAGAAGAATATCATCAGGACTATCTGGATAAAAATCCCGGAGGATACTGCCATATAAACCTTAATGCTGTCAATACCTTCCTCATTGACCCTGAAGAATATGTAAAACCTGATGATGATGAACTGAAAAGCAAATTATCCAACCTTCAGTATAATGTAACTCAAAACAAATACACTGAACATCCTTTTGAAAATGAATACTGGGATAATGAAGAAAAAGGTATATATGTGGATATTACAACAGGAGAACCTTTATTCCTCTCCACAAACAAATATAATTCAGGTTGTGGATGGCCAAGCTTTACAAAGCCTATCCAAAAGGAAGTTGTAAACTATGCAGAAGATACAAGCCTTAGCAGAGTCAGAACTGAAGTTTTGAGCAGAAGCGGTAATGCCCACCTTGGTCATGTTTTTCCTGACGGACCTGTTGACAAGGGTGGACTTAGATACTGTATAAACAGTGCTGCACTAAGATTTATACCTTTAAAGGACATGGAAAAGGAAAATTATGGATATCTGATTCCATTACTTGAAAAAGAACTTGGAGAAAAATTCTAATACTTTAAATAAATAGCCTTTTCAATATTGAATAAAAAAAGCTGTCTAAAAAAAATTTGAAAAATGATGTAAAACTATATTTATGAATTATTTATAATTTCACAATTCAAAACAGGAAATGAATTTAGAAAAAAGTCAACAACCTGATTTTTTTCAGGTGAATTTTTGACTTTTTTCTTTATGAATGACTGTTTTGTATAAGTGAAATTTTTAGTAAATGAATAAATATAATTTTCATATTTTTAAAAATTTTTTTAGACAGCTTTTTATTCAAAAATTCTAACTTCGAATTTATCTGCAATTTTTTCATTTCTTATAAAATTATAGAAAAAAATATTATAATATTCTATTCCTTTTTGTATTATTTCGGGATATAATATCTTTGTAAGTACAAAAATACTTTAATATAAATTCAGGAGGTGGTATTATGAAATACAAAGGTTTATTATTATTTCTGATTTTATCTTTAACAGTATTTTCTGCCATATTGCTCAGTAAAAATGGAAATACTGTAAAAAAAATAAAATCCGAAAACAAAACAGAAAAGGAAATGTCAATGCAATCAGGAGCAAAGGAAAGCATTAAGGAAATATACCTTGCAGGAGGATGTTTCTGGGGAATTGAAGCATATATGGAAAGGATATCTGGAGTTAAGGATGCCACAGTCGGCTATGCAAATGGTAAAACTGATAAAACCAGCTATAATATCGTTGCTTCAACTGACCACGCAGAAACTGTCTATGTAAAATACGATTCAAATAAAATTTCACTTAGCAGGCTGCTTAAATATTACTTTCAGGTAATAGATCCCACCAGTATAAACCAGCAGGGAAATGACAGGGGAAGACAGTACCGTACAGGAATTTACTACACAAATCCCAAGGATAGGGAAATTATCCTGCAGGAAATTTCAGAACAGCAGAAAAAATTTACAGATAAAATTCAGGTGGAAGTTGAACCCCTTAAAAATTATATTCTTGCTGAGGACTATCATCAGGACTATCTGAAAAAAAATCCAAACGGATACTGCCATATAAATCTTGATATGGCTGATGAAGTTATCATAGATCCTAAAGACTATCCGAAACCAAGTGATGAAGAACTGAAAAAACGTCTGACTCCATTACAGTACAGCGTTACACAGAAAAAAGATACTGAACATTCCTTTACTAATGAATACTGGGATAATCATGAACCAGGAATATATGTGGATATTACAACAGGAGAACCTTTATTTTCTTCAAAAGATAAATATGATTCAGGTTGTGGATGGCCAAGCTTTACAAAACCCATTGCAAAAGATGTTGTCACTTACGAAAATGATACAAGTTTCAATATGATAAGAACTGAAGTCCTTAGCCGAAGCGGAAAAGCCCATCTTGGTCATGTTTTCGATGACGGACCTAAAGACAGGGGAGGACTTAGATACTGTATAAACAGTGCCTCAATCAAATTTATTCCTTTAAGGGATATGGAAAAAGAAAATTATGGATATTTAATAAATTTAGTTAAATAAAAGAATAGGAGAAAAATAATGATTAATCAACATCTTTTAATAGGAAGTGTCTTTCTTGGAGGAGTGGCAAGTTTTCTCTCTCCCTGCATACTTCCAATCGTCCCTGTATATCTGGGAATTTTGAGTAAAGGAAAAAAAACTATACTCAATACATTTCTTTTCATCTTAGGACTTTCACTTACTTTTGTCAGTATAGGTTTTAGCTTCAGCATACTTACAGGGTTATTTTTCAATGACACTATAAAAATTATAGCAGGTATTATTGTAATAATACTTGGTTTTCATCAGACAGGTATATTAAAATTTGATTTTCTGGAAAAGAATAAAGCCTTAAAATTTAATCTTATAGGAAAAATTCTTCCTTGCAGGCTTTTCTCCTAGGGCTGACATTCAGTCTGGGATGGACACCATGCATAGGCCCTATTCTTGCCTCAGTGCTGGCTTTAGCCGGAAATGAAGGCTCTGCAATATATGGTGGTTTAATGATGTTTGTCTATGTTTTAGGACTTTCAACTCCATTTGTGCTTTTTTCCTTTTTCTCTCAGGAATTACTGAAAAAAGTACGTGTACTAAATAAATATACAGGATATTTTAAAATCTTTGGCGGATTTCTTATTATTTTCATGGGAATTCTGCTCATTCTTGGAAAATTTTAACCGCTTCTATCAGATAGATTATGGAAGCAATAAATAACTTATCAAAGAAAGGATGTATTTTTATGAAAAAATTAATCACTATACTTACAATTATGTTAGGATTCAGTATGACTTCTTTTGGAAGTGGTACACTTCAGGGAGTTCAGTTAAAAGATATAAATAATAAAACTGTTTCCCTTGACAAATATAAGGGAAAAAAAGTATATATTAAGATGTGGGCCTCATGGTGTCCAATTTGTCTTTCAGGTTTAAATGAAATAAATTCTTTAAGTGCAGACAAAAACAAAAATTTTACAGTTATAACTATTGTTTCTCCCGGGCTTAAAGGTGAGAAACCAACTGATAAATTTATTCAATGGTATAAAGGGCTTAACTACAGAAATATCACAGTTCTTCTAGATGAAAAGGGAACTGTCATAAAAAGGGCAAAAATCCTGGGATATCCTTCAAATATTATTCTTGACAGTAATCTGAATATTATCAGTACCTCCCAGGGGCATATGAATATAGAACAGATTAAAGGAGCCGTTAAATAGATGTACAGCATTCTAATAGTTGATGATGAACCTATAATAAGAAGAGGAATAAAAACCTTCATTGATTTTGAAAAATATAAAATAAATGACATATATGAGGCAGAAGATGGTAATTCTGCCTTTAAGACTTTTTCCGATGTGCTGCCTGATCTGGTCTTACTTGATATAAATATTCCTTTTAAAGATGGACTTACTCTGGCTCAGGAAATGAAAGAAATAAAACACGATGTAAAAATAGCCATCATATCAGGATATGATTATTTTGAATATGCTCAGAAAGCCTTAAAAATAGGTGTCGAAGATTACATCTTAAAACCTGTTTCTAAATCTGATATAAACGAAATAATTTCAAAGCTGATTTACAGTCTTGAAGAAGATAAAAAATACAATGAAGCCAGAAAAATTATTGATAAGATTAATCATTCAGAAGATTCTGATAAAGATGTTTCAAATAAGAAATATAAAGATATGATAATTAAAAAAATGGAAGAAAAATATAGTGAAGTCTCCTTCAGCTTAAGTTCACTTGCTGATGAAATGGACTTATCTTCAGGATATTTAAGTTCCCTGTTTAAAAATTTGTTTGGTATTCCTTTTCAGGACTATCTGAACAACATACGAATGGAAAAGGCAAAACTTCTTCTTCTGACAACTGGTTTGAAAAACTATGAAATTGCAGAACTTGTCGGAATTGAAAAATTTTAACTACTTTAATTCAAAAATTCAAGAAAAACTTTTGGAATGACACCTAAAGAATTCAAAAAAAGTGTATTGGAGAAATTATGAAATTCAAAAAATCAATGAAAAATTCAATGCTGCTGCAAATAATTTTTTATTATCTGATTGGAAATTTTCTGTTTGTCCTTTTTCTGAGCAGTATTTTTTACTATACTTCAAAATATATTATAATGAATAAGGAAATAGAATATACTAATGAAAATGTAATTACTACAACCCGTTATATTGCATTGTACGTAGATAAACTAAAAAAATATAATTAATCTCCTATCAGTAGACACTGATATTAAAAGTTTTTCTTACAACAGGAAATGAAAAATTCCCGACAAAGTGTTGAAAAAATGGTTTCTTTTATTTTAGATAATAATAAAGGAATTAAAAATATTACCGTTATAGGAAAAAACGGCAACATTGTGTCCAGTGATAAAACAAATAATATGAACATATCTACTGATATGATGAAGGAACCATGGTATATTGATGCTATAAATAATTCTGACATACCTGTATTTAACCCTATAAGAAAGAATCCTGCAACTATGAATTCAGCTCTCTGGTTTTTATCAATAAGTCGGGATATTAAAAATAGAAATGGAGAAAATCTTGGAGTTATAGTTTTTGACATAAAATATGAAATACTGGAAAAATACCTGAATTCTCTTGCTTTTGGAAAACAGAGTGACAGCATTATAGTTGATGAAAGAGACAATATTATATATTATAGGGATGTTAACTGTTTTATAAACAAAAAATGTCTTGAGAAGTTTTCAGAAAAAAATATAAAATCAAAGGATACATATTTATATAAAATAAATATAGAAAAACACAAACTGGAGTTTGAAAAGCCTGGCTAATATGAATGATCTGATTACTTTAAAAAGAAATTTTTCTCATATTGTCCTTGCCATTTTTTTAGTTTCTCTGATTTTTTCCTCAGTTATTACATTCATGGCAATAACAAAATTTTTAAGACCATTAATAAAGCTGGAAAAACATATGCAAAAAAATTTGAAAAATACTTTAAGTGAATTTCATCTTAAGGAAGATACAGGCTATGAAATAAATAATCTGATTGAGCACTTTAATACAATGATTAAAAAAATCAAATATTTAAGGGAATACGAAATAAAAGCCCTTCATAGCCAGATTAATCCACATTTTTTATACAATACACTTGATACTATTATCTGGATGGCAGAATTTGAAGATAAGAAAAAAGTCATTGCCATTACAAAAGCGCTGGCAAACTTCTTCAGGATTTCCCTTAGCAATGGAAATGAAATGATTTTTTTTAAAAAGATGAAATAAAGCATGTTCAGGAATATTTATTCATACAAAAACAGAGATATGAAGATAAACTTTCATATTTTTTCAATGTAGATGAAACGCTTCTTTCAGTTGAAGTTCCTAAAATTATTATTCAGCCTATTGTGGAAAAATTCCATCTATCATGGGATAAAAAAATATTTCAGAAAATGGAATTATTAAAAATCAATGTGTATAAAAAAAGATAACTCAATCAATATTTCAATTAAAGATAACGGAATAGGATTTAAAAAAATCTAAAAAAACTTCAAAAAAAGTAAGACAGGCGGTGTCGGTATTAAAAAAATGTTGCTAAAAAGAATTAAATTTTATTATGGAAAAAGAATATGGAATATTTATTCCTTCTACTGATAAAGGTTCAGAAGTAATTATAAAAAAATTCCATTAAATAAATAGATATTATATATAAACAGGGCGTCCTCAATGGACGTCCTGTTTATGAATAATAAATGAGAAATATTATCTATAATAATTTATAGATAATTTAGAAATACTGCATATATTATACTACAAATTTTTATATTTTGCTACCTTTATTTTCAAAATATTTCATTTTTTTTAAATTTTTATTTTGTTCCAAAAATTCTATCTCCTGCATCTCCTAAACCTGGATAAATATAGGCATTTTCATTAAGTCCGTCATCAATTGCAGCAATATACAGATCCACATCAGGATGTTTTTCAAGAACTTTTTTAATTCCTTCAGGTGCTCCTATTATACATAGCATTGTAATATTTTTTACGCCTTTATCCTTTAAATAATTAAGTGTGTAAATCATTGAACCACCTGTTGCAAGCATCGGATCAACTACAAACACTTGACTTTCAGCAACATTTGCAGGCATTTTTGCATAATAATATACAGGTTCCAGAGTTTCTTCATTTCTATATACTCCAAGATGGCCTACCTTTGCATTTGGTAGAAGCTGTAATATTCCGTCTATCATTCCCAATCCTGCCCTAAGGATAGGAACAAGTGTTACAGGCTCATCAAGAACTTTTGTTCTAGTTTTTTGAATAGGAGTTTCTGTTTCAATTTCCTTCAATGGTAAATGTTTTGTTGCCTCATACACCATTAAACCTGCTATTTCATTAAGACTTTCCCTGAAAAGCTTAGTATCTGTATTTTTGTTTCTTAAGTTTGTAAGTTTATGCTCTATTAGCGGATGCTTTAATTCAAAAACTGCCATTGATAATCACTCCGTTCATTATTAGTTTATATATTATTTTTTGTTACTCATTAATATTATTTTTATCATTAATTTACTTTTCCTGTTTCCCCATAAATACACAGTATATATATATATTATTTTATAATTCTTTTTCTCAAAAAAACAGAGATTACTACTATTAAAAAAATAGCAACTCTGTTTTTTTATTAATATTATAAGTTATATTTTTTTCTTAAATTTATCAACTCTTCCTGTTTCATCAACAAATTTAGATTTACCTGTATAGAACGGGTGTGATGTTGAACTTGTAGCAACTTTTTATTACAGGATATTCCTGTCCTTCAAAAGTTGTCGTTTCTTTAGAATACTTTGTTGATTTTCCTAAAAACTTTTCACCATTACTTGTATCTTCGAATACTACAAACTTATATTCAGGATGTATATTTTTTTTCATTACGGACTCCTTTCTATCTATCAATTTTACCGATAATAATTTTTTTGTCGTTTTTAAATAATGATATCATATTTTTTTATAGTATTTTCAAGTAATATGTTAAAGTTTTTTTATTACAATCTGTTTTTTTAGTTTTTAGAGGTATTAATCCTTATTAAAACTACTTTGTAAGTCTATAAGTATCTCTTGCAATTACAAGTTCTTCATTAGTTTCAACTTTATATACTTTTACTTTTGAACCAGGTTTTGATAATTCAACTGTTCCTGAAACTCTTTCTTTGTTCTTTTCTGCGTCAAATTCCACTCCAAGATATCCTAATCCTTCACAAATAGACTGTCTAGGGTCACTACCATTTTCTCCTATTCCTCCTGTAAAGGCTATGGCATCTACTCCGTCCATTGCGGCAGCATATGCACCTATGTATATTTTAACTCTGTAGCAGAACATATCGTAAGCAAGTTTAGCTCTTTCATTTCCAGCTTCCATTGCTGTTTCAAGATCTCTGAAGTCTGAACTTTCTCCAAAGATTCCTAAAATTCCTGATTTTTTATTCATTCTTGTATCTATTTCCTTTAAAGAAAGACCTCTTTTTTCCATTACATAAAGAGCAGCGGCAGGATCAGCGTCTCCTGTTCTTGTTCCCATCATAACTCCTGCAAGAGGTGTCAATCCCATTGAAGTATCTACAACTTTTCCATTTTTTACTGCTGATATACTTGCTCCATTTCCTAAATGGCAAACGATTATTTTGCTATCTTCTTTTCCTAAAACTTCTCTTACTAATTCACTTACATATTTGTGAGAAGTTCCGTGGAATCCATATTTTCTTACTTTCAATTCAGTATAGTCTTCGTATGGGAATGCATACATGTATGCTTCAGGAAGCATAGACTGATGGAAAGCTGTGTCAAATACTACAACATTTTTCTTATCTGGAAGAAGTTCCTTCATAACTTTTATTCCCATTATGTTTGCCGGATTATGAAGTGGGGCAAGTGCTGACACCTCTTCAAGATTTTTTATAACTTCATCATCTACAACTACTGAATCATCATAATATTCTCCACCATGAACGACTCTGTGTCCTATTGCATCAATTTCATCAACATTTGCTATTACACCATGTTCTTTGTCCTGTAATGTTTTCAGAACAAGGTCTATCGCAATAGAATGATTTTCCATAGGAGCTTCCTGTTTATCAATTTTTGTTCCTTTTACTAAATTTTTGTATGTAAAGATAGGGTTAGCTATACCCACTCTTTCACAAATCCCTTTAGCAAGTGTCTTTTCGTTTGTCATGTCAATAAGTTCAAATTTTAAAGATGAACTTCCGCTGTTAATTACCAGTATTTTCATTTTTCCTCCTTAGTTTGTATGTTTTCTATTTTAATTTATTTTTGCTCTGATTCTACAGCTGTTATAGCAACAACTTCAACTATATCTTCTACACTACATCCTCTTGAAAGATCGTGAACAGGACTTGCCAACCCTTGAATTAAAGGTCCTAACGCCTTAGCTCCTGCCAATCTCTGAGTCAGCTTGTATCCAATATTTCCTGAATTTAAATCAGGGAATATAAGAACATTTGCATGTCCTGCAACTTTTGATTCAGGAGCTTTAGATTTTGCTACTTCTGGAACAATTGCCGCATCAAGCTGGAATTCTCCGTCAAATTCAAAATCTACATTTCTTTCTTTTAAGATTTCTATAGCTTCCCTAACTTTTGTTACAGATTCTCCATCTGCACTTCCCTTTGTAGAGAATGAAAGGAATGCTACTTTCGGTTCTTTCATTCCAACTGTTTTTCTTGCCTTTTCAGCACTTGAAATTGCTATATCTGCAAGCTGCATAGCAGTAGGATTAGGTATAACTCCTCCATCTGCATATATAAATGTTCCATTATCTCCAAATTCAGGAGTTTTTGTTACCATTATAAACGAGCTTGATACTGTTTTCAATCCAGGTTTAGGCCCTATTGTCAATATTGCAGATCTTAAAACATGAGCTGTAGGTGAATTTGACCCTGCGACCATTCCGTCTACTCTTCCTTGGTAGACTAGCATTGCTCCAAAAAATCTTGGATCTGAAAGTAATGTTGCCTTTGCAGTTTCAAATGTCATTCCTTTTTTCTCTCTTTTTTGTCTTAAAATTTCTGCCATTTCATCTATTGTAGCGCAGTTTTCAGGATCGTATATAATTGCTCCTTCCAAAGAAACTCCCAGTTTTTCTGCATCTTCCTTAATCTTTTTTTCGTTTCCTACAAGTGCCACTTTGGCAATTCCTTCAGCTAAAACTTTTTCAGCTGCCCTAAGAACCCTTTCATCTTCTGTTTCGGGTAGGATAATTGTCTTCCCTAATTTTTTCGCTCTTTCTTTCAATTCTTCCGTTAAGTTTGCCACTAAAATTCACTCCGTTTCTAAATATCAAATTTTTACTTTTTTAAAACAAATCTTTTGTGGGATTTTTCCCTCCATATAAAGCAGATACTCCGTAAATTATTTATATTAATCAAACATTGCTTCCACAAATTCTTTTACATTGAATTCCTTCAAATCCTCTATTCCTTCACCAACTCCTATAAACTTAATTGGTTTCTGCAGTTCTTCAGATATTGGGAATATAATCCCCCTCTTTGCAGTTCCATCAAATTTTGTAAGGATTATCCCTGTCAGTTCCACAATTTCGTTAAATACCCTTGCCTGCTCTAATCCATTTTGACCAGTTGTACTGTCTATAACAAGCAATGTCTCAATTTTTTCCTGACCTGACTGCTGTCTTATTATTTTATTTATTTTTTCAAGTTCCTTCATCAGATCTTTTTTATTATGCAGTCTTCCTGCTGTATCAAGTATTACAACATCAAAATTTCTGTTTTTAGCAGTGCTCACAGCATCAAATATTACTGCTGCCGGATCACTTCCCTGAGCCTGTTTTACAACTTCAATACCTGTCCTTTTTCCCCATTCCTCAATCTGCTCTATCGCAGCTGCCCTGAATGTATCTCCAGCTCCTATTATAACCTTTTTCCCTTGATTTTTAAGCTGATTAGCTATTTTCCCTATGGAAGTTGTTTTTCCAACACCATTTACTCCCACAACAAGGATTATATTAAGTTCACCGTCTTTTATCTTTACTCCTGAACTTTCATCTGAGGAATTGTTGCTTATAAGTTTTTCCTTCAGCAGTTCCTTTAGCTGGTCATACACAGCTTCAGATGTTTTCAGTTTCTTTTTGCTCACTTGTTTTTCCAGCTCTTCCACAAGCTGCATAGTCATTTTCATTCCTATATCAGACTGGATTAACAGTTCTTCCAGTTCTTCATACAGATCATCATCAATAGCCTTCCCTAAAAGCACTTCCTTAAGTTTCCCAAAAAATCCTTTTTTAGGTGCTGCAAGTCTATCTTTTAAACCCATTATTTTTTATCCCTTTCCGCCTGAGATTTTTCCAAGTAGTCAGGCTTTAACTGAAAAATATCACTTTTTTCCAATACATTATTTAAAAACATTTGTACAAACGTTGCAGTTGATATTCTCATTCTGTCATCTGTCAGGAACAATACTTTATTCTTTAGTGTTCCTGTAATTTTTTCCTTGTAATTGATCCCTGCATCTCCAGCAATTACTATCTTTTTATCTTTATTATCCAGCTTTTCCAGTAATTTTTCAAGCTTAATCACTTCATAATCTTCAACCTGTCTGAGTTTTTCTTCTGAAGCTTCTGCCTCATAAGCTGCACAATATATTTTTTCCTTCCCTGAATCTATCATGGAATATATTTCTATTTTACTATTTTCTTCACTTCCACTATTCTGTGATAAAAAATTACTGTCTAAACTGTAAAATGCCTGATAAGCCAGTGCATCCAGTTCATTCACCTGATAAAAATTTACATTTCTTCCATAAAACATTCCTTTTACTACTGATATTGCTATCCTAACTCCTGTAAAGGAACCTGGCCCTATTGAAACCAGAACATTTCCTACATTATCCAATTTTTCTCCTGTCCATGCAAACAGGCCCTCTATCTGGTCAAGTATAGTCGTAGAATGGGTTCTGGAAACTTCGATTTTAATTTCTCCCAGTATTTTATTATCCTTGTGGAGGGAAATCCCTGCCAGTTTAGTTGTTGTTGTTATTGCAAAAGTCAACATATTCTTTTTCTCCGTTTTTTAATTTATACATGGATATTTTTCTACTTGTTTCATCATTATAGGATATCTCAATATATACTGTATGTTCAGGCATCTCGTCTATTATATTGTCTGCCCATTCAACTATTACAACTGTATTTTCTTCACCTATATAATCTTCAAATCCTATTTCATATATTTCTTCAGAATTTATTATTCTGTACGCATCAAAATGATATACTGTCACATCACCTGAAGTATATTCTATAACATATGTAAATGTAGGGCTCTTTATATTCTCGTGAATATTATATTCCTTACATATTCTTTTTGTAAAGGTAGTTTTTCCAGTACCCAGATCCCCTATGAGCCCCAGACAGCCTCCATTTTTCATTTTTCCAGCTATTTTAACTGCTAGCCTGTCTATTTCCTCAAATGTTAATATTTTTTCCTTCATTTTTTCCCATTTCTAATTTTTTAAAATTTCTATTATTTATTTTTCAGAATATACATTTATTATTTTTTTTATAATTTCTGTTGTGGATATATTATCAACAAAGGAAAGTATCTTCACTTCTCCACCATTTTTTTCCACAATTTCTGTTTCTGGCAAATCTTCCTTCCTGTAATCTCCACCCTTTACATGAATATCCGGTTTCAATAAATCCAGAAGATTTTCCGGTGTCTTTTCATCAAATATTACAGTAAAATCAACAAATTTTAATCCAAGAAGCATCTGTGCTCTAAACTTCTCAGGATTTATAGGCCTTTTATCCCCTTTGTTTGTTTTTACAGATCTGTCACTATTTACTCCAACTACGAGAATATCTCCCAAGTCTCTTGCTTCCTCAAGATACGTGAGATGGCCAACATGAAGTATATCAAACACTCCATTTGTAAAAACTACTTTTTTCCCACTTTCCTGCAATTCCTTTATTTTTTTCTGCATCTCCTCTTGAGAAAGAAGATTCTGCTTAAAAATTTCCGGCAATTTTTGTCATTCCATATCTCCAATTTTTATTTTCAATAATTTTTTTCATTATTATAAATTATAGCACATTTTTTTCAATTATGAGATATTTTTTTACTAATTATTTAAAAATATATTCACAATTTTTTTCCTATTTCAGTTATTTTTCAAAAAAATAGGAGCAGTAGCTGTCCCACAAGAAAAACTTAAAAGTTGATATGAAAATTTTATTTATAAATTATTTTTCATACATTCTGTTTTTCCTGTCTTGAGACAGTTTTCTGCTCCCCATTTTAATTTTTTTATTTTAATACTTAATTTTACTAATATCTTTAAAATTTATTTTGTACTTAAAATTTTCCTTTCATAACTCTCATGGCATTTAAAATTGCAATCAGAGCAACGCCAACATCTGCAAAAACTGCCTCCCACATTGTTGCATGCCCTCCAATTCCAAGTGCAAGTACTATAAACTTAACTCCTAACGCAATTATTATATTCTGCCACACTATTGTACGCGTTCTTTTTGCTATTTTCATTGCAGTTACTATTTTAGAAGGTTCATCATTCATTATTACCACATCTGCAGCTTCTATCGCCGCATCACTTCCGACTCCTCCCATGGCAACCCCTATATCAGCTCTCGCCAGGACAGGTGCGTCATTTATTCCGTCACCTACAAACATAATTTTTTCATTATCTAATTTTTGCATAAAAAGTTCTTCAAGCTTTTGTACCTTCTGATCAGGAAGTAATTCTGTAAAGACTTTGTCTATATGCAGTTTTTCTGCTATACTTTCTCCAATTTTTTTTGTATCCCCTGTCAACATTACAACTTCTTTTACTCCATTTTTCTTCATTTCTTCCACTGCCTTCACGGAATCTTCCTTTATCTCATCAGCAATCAGTATATTTCCAACATATTTTCCGTCAGCTGCAACATAAATAACAGTACCTGCTTTCTCACTTTCTGTAAAACTGATATTTTCAGAGTTCATCAGCTTTGCATTTCCAGCTGTTATTTTTCTATCATCTGCAGTGACTTTTATTCCATATCCTGAAATTTCCTCAAAATCAGAGATTAAAGCCTTATTTATTTTTTCATGATTTCTTTCATATTCTTCAACTATTGAGCATGCAATAGGGTGATTTGAAAAGCTTTCTGCATAAGCTGTATACTTCAGAAGCTCATCCTCTGACCATTCAGAGTCACTTACATTAATTTCTGTAACCTTAAAAATTCCTTTAGTCAGTGTCCCTGTTTTGTCCATAACTACTGTATGCACCTTATTCAACGCTTCCAGATAATTTCCACCTTTGATTAATATTCCATGTTTTGAAGCTCCTCCAATTCCCCCAAAGAAACCTAACGGTATGGAAATTACAAGGGCACATGGACATGATAAAACTAAAAATACAAGACCTTTATATATCCATTCTGAATAATCGGCAAAAACTGCACCTCTTATAAATAATGGTGGTACAATAGAAATCAATACAGCAATGATAACTACTGCCGGAGTATAGTAACCTGCAAATTTTGTTATAAAATTTTCTGTTTTGGATTTTTTACTGCTTGCATTCTGAACCAGATCCAATATTTTAGAAACTGTTGATTCAGCAAATATCTTAGTCACTTTTACATTAATAAGACCTGTTTTATTAATATATCCACTCAAAATCTGGCTTCCTTCTCCCATTTCACATGGAAGTGATTCACCTGTCAGGGCAGATGTATCAAAAGCAGAATATCCGCTTACAATTTCCCCATCCAGTGGAACTTTTTCTCCCGGTTTTACAATTATAATATCTCCTGGTTTTACATCCTCAGGTGAAACCTTTTCTATTTTGTCTCCTATTTTCAAATTTGCAAAATCAGGCCTTATGTCCATCAGGTCAGAAATTGACTTTCTCGATCTGTTTACTGCTATTCCCTGAAACATTTCTCCCAGCTGGTAAAAAAGCATTACCGCCACAGCTTCAGGATACTCTCCCACAACAAATGCACCTATTGTAGCAATACTCATTAAAAAGTTTTCGTCAAAAATTCTTCCTCTTTTTATATTTTTAAAAGCCTTTAAAAGTACATCTCCTCCAACTATTATATAGCTCAGAAGATATAATCTCATTCTTACTCCCCTGTATTTAAAAGGTAAAGGCAACATAAGGGCAAGGCAGAAAAATATTCCACCAACTATAAGTAGTTTTATTATTCTTGCAACTTCCCCACCATGATTATTAGAATGTCCATGTGCATCTGCATCTCCATGAACCTCTTTGTTATCAGCTTTCCTTCTTGAAGAAACAGTTACTCCATCTTCAATACTGTCTGCTATTTTCTGAATCGTGTCTATTAATTTAATTTCATTTGTTTCACTTGTCTTAAGAAGTATTTTTTCACCAATAAAGTCGAGATTTGCCTCTTCTATTTCATTAATATCATTTATTTTTTTCTCTATTTTGGCTGCACAGTTTGCACACTGCAGACCTTTTATAGATAAAATTATCTGGTTACTTTCGCTTTTCATTTTTATCCCCTTCGACATAAATACATAATTCCTAAATACATAATAATTCTAATCCATGATAAAAGCCATATAAATTCTACAATTTTATTAATTTAACTGATTATCTCTTTTCAGATATATGAGTTAGCCCCTGATCTACAATGTGCTTAATATGGTCATCATCTAACGAGTAATAGACAACCTTTCCTTCTTTTCTATGTTTTACAAGCCTTCCCTGTTTAAGTACCCTCAACTGATGAGAAATAGCCGATTGTGTCATTCCAAGTAAAGCTGCTATATCACACACGCACATTTCAGACTGGAATAAAGCACTTAGTATTTTGATTCTTGTACTATCCCCTAATATTTTAAAGAAATCACCTAAATCATATAAAAGTTCTTCCTCAGGCAATTTTATTTTATCAATTACCTCCTGATGTATAACAGTACATTCGCAAACTAGTGTTTCTTTTTTCATTTTTCACCTCTCTGTTTTATATTATAGTTTTTACAACATATGAATGGTCGTTCATATGTTAATTATATAGAATTATGTATTTTTTTGTCAACTGGTTTTATTAATTTTCAAACAAATTAATGTCATTTTTTTATTATTTGTTATTACTAATAATATATTTCCTTTTCTATTACAGTTTCAGAATTAGGACTTATATTCATATGTTCTTTTCCCTGTTTTATTCCTATGATATTCATTTCATATTTGTTACGTAAATCCAGTTCCTTCAAATTTTTTCCTATAAATTCTTCCGGAACCTCAAATTCAAAAATATTGTATTCTTCAGAAAATTTAAAATAATCTGTCAGTTTAGGATTCATAATTTTCTTTGCTAAAGTTTCCCCCATTTCCCTTTCCGGGTAAACAACCATATCTGCACCTATTTTTTCTAAAACCTTTCCCTGCTTTTCAGTTCTGGCTTTACATATAATTTTTTTTATGCCCAGTTCTTTTAAAGTGACAGTTATTAAAATACTTGACTGTATATCTGTCCCAATACACACAAAAGCCGTATCAAAATCATTATTAATCACTTTTTTCAGGGCATTTTCATCAGTTGCATTTAAAACAACGGCATTGCCTACAATCTGATTATCAATAATCTGCTGTATAACTTCCTCATTTTCATCAATTGCTAAAACTGTTTTGTTATTTTCATACAGTGTTCTTGCTACACTTTTTCCAAAACGTCCTATACCGATAACAAGATATCCTTCCATTTTTTATATTTCCTTTCTAAAATTATCCTATTAGTATATTTTCTTCAGGATACTTATATTTTCCTGATTTTATCTTTTTCAACGATAATGCTGACACTATTGTCAAGGGACCGACCCTACCAATAAACATAGTAATTATTAGTAAAATTTTCGACATATCCCCAAGATAAGGAGTCAAGTTTCTTGTCACTCCTGCTGTTCCAAACGCTGAAACTAGTTCAAATAACAGATTTATGACATTTACATCCGGTTCTAACAGTATAAGTAAAAATAAAATAACCATTATATAACAGATTGATATAAAAACTATTGAAACTGCCCTGTTAAAGTTGGTCCAGCTTATTTTCCTTCCGTTATATTCTATGTATTCCTTATTCTTAATTATTGTTATCACTCCTAAAACAATTAGGCCAAATGTAGTTGTTTTTACTCCTCCTCCTGTTGATCCGGGAGAAGCTCCGACAAACATTAAAAAAACAAACAAAAGTGCTGTTATTTCCTTCATTCCTGCAAGTGACATAGTATTAAATCCTGCTGTTCTGGCAGTTACACTTTGAAAAAATGCCACTCCAATTTTTTCTATAAATGTATAATTTCCCATTGTTTTAATATTGGCATATTCAAAAATAAATATAAAAAATGCTCCAAAAATAACAAATCCCGCAGTTACCTTTAATGCTATCTTTGAAGTGGTAGTAATTCTCTTATCTTCTTTTCTTAAATATCTATAAACATTAATTATAGTGGAAAAACCCAGTCCTCCAACTATTATAAGTATAGGAACTGCTGTATTTATTATCATACTTCCCTTAAAGGACTCCAAATTATCTGAAAATAAAGAAAAGCCTGCATTACAAAATGCTGAAACCGAATGAAATATAGAATAATAAATTGCTTCTGAAATTTTAAATTTTTTGATAAATTCAAAAAACAATATGACTGCCCCTATTAATTCTATCAATAAAACTGTAATAATTACCTTTTTTATATATTTCTGTATATTAAATACTGTTTCAGCGTTTATATCTTCCTGCACGACTTTCTTAGTATAATAGCTGATTTCCTTTGAAACCAGTAATATTAAAAGGGAGGAAAATGTAATAAGACCTATTCCTCCTAATTGAATTAAAATCAGTATTATCGTTTTACCAATTAAATTATAAGTAGTGCTTACATCATTTACTGTAAGCCCTGTTACACAAACTGCCGAAGTTGCAGTAAATATTCCTTCTATTAATTTTGTCCCTTTTCCACTTATTGTAACAAAAGGTAAAGAAAGAATTCCACCTCCTATTAATATTACTATAAAAAAGGACATTAAAATCGTTATATAAGGTGAAAAATATACTTTCTTTTTTAACATCTGTCTCTTCCTTCTAAAAATTATAAATTCTTCTGATTTTCTTCCATTAACTCTGCAAATTCTGTAATAACTTTTGCCACATTATTCATGTATTCTTTTTCTCCTGCCATTGATTCAACTTTCTTGAAAATATCTCCCCAGCAGGCATACACTTCAGGCATAATTTTCTTACCTTCTTTTGTTATTTTAGTAAATGACTGTTTTCCAACTTTTATCCTCTCCACATATCCCTTTGATACAAGTTTGTCAACAAATCTCGTAACAGTAGAAGGCGCTATTGTAAGTGTTTCTGATATTTTATTAACTGACAGCCCTTCTTCATCTTCCTGTAATAATACCATCAGAAAACCATGTGTAGGACATATGTCCATTTTACTGAAAGATTCCTCAGCAACTTTATTTACTATTCTGAATAACTTTGATATTGTAAAATAAAGACATCCTTTTACTTCCGCTTCTCCCTTGCCGCAATTGTTCATGAATTTCTCCTCTCCAAAATACTTATACAGATACCTTTATTTTTTTAACTTTTAAAAATCTGATATTTGTATAACGTTATGTTCTTTTTTTATTTATACCACATTTTTTTAAGATTTTCAACATTTGTAAATTTTTTTATATTATAAATTGACTCTTCATTTTCTTTATTTCAATTGTTTCAATTCTGAAAAATATTTGTTCTCACAAAATATCCACACCGATTTCAGAATTATATATATAGGAATTGCAATAAATGCTCCTCCTATCCCAAACAATGCTCCTCCTATAAGAACTACAAGCAATGTCGTTATCGGATGAATTTTAAGTGAGGCTCTTGTAAGCCATGGTTTTATTATATTTGCTTCTATAGTCTGAAGTATAGTTATGCACACTATTATCATTATTGTAAGTCTAAAAGATTTTGTCATGGCATACATTATTACCGGTATCAGTCCTATAAACGGTCCTATAAACGGAATAACGTTTCCTATTCCTATTATAAGTGCAAATAATGAACTATACTCAAGTTTCAAAAAGAAAAATATTATGTAGGAACATATACCTACAATCATACTGTCCTTCATTGTTACTATTATATAGTCACCTATTGACTTATCCATATCCTTTATTAATCCTATCCAGTCTTTAAGTCCATATTCTGTAAGTTTTTCTTCAACCTTTTTTTCAATACTGTCATAACTGAATATAAGCATTATTGTAAAAATAGGTGTCATAAAAAGTAAACTGAACATACTGTTTAACACTGAAAAACTTGAATTTAAAACCTTCAACGTATTGTTTATTATTACTTCCTTGGAATTTATTATAGTATCCCTTAAATCAATGTTATTTGATTCCAGAAAAACAAACATATCCTTCTGCATTTTATCCTGATTTTTCAGAAAAAACTCAATCAGGCTCGATAACTGTTTCGCAACTATTGGAATAAATGCAAGAACAATATATATAAAAATTGAAAAAAATATTACCAGAACTATTAAAATAGCAAGATTTCTATTCAATTTTTTACTTTTTTTCCCATTCACTGTGAGTGAGGGATTTTTTTGCTTTTCACTTAGCATATCTATAAAAGGCATAAGTGAATAAACTATAACAAACGAAAGTATAAACGGGAAAATTGTACTTATTACTAATTTTAGCGGTTTTACAAAATAACTGTAAACCTGGAAAAATAAAAGTATGGAAATTAGGGCTAAAACATTTACAATTAGTATATTTCTTATCTTTTTTATCTTTTCTTCATTATAAATTTTCATAACTGCTCCTACAATTAATAGCCTTCATTTTTTTCTTATTAAACACTATATCTATCGGACATCCTTCAAATCCAAAATATTCCCTCAGCTTATTTTCAATATATCTCTGATATGAAAAGTGTATCAGTTCCGGATTATTTGAGAAGAATACAAATCTTGGAGGAGCTTCACCTACCTGTGTTGCATAATTTATTTTTACAGCTCTTCCCTTTCTTGTTGGAACAGGATTCTGAGCTATCATTTCTGATAAAATCTGATTCAGAAGTCCTGTTGTAATTTTCTTATGATATTCTTCATTTATAAATTTAGCCTGTTCCAGTATATTTATAGTTCTTTTCCCTGTTAATGCTGAAATAGTTATTACCGGAGCATAACTCAGGAATGGAAGGTCAGCCTTCACAAGTTCAGTAAATTTCTTTACGCTTGTATTATCTTTTTCTATAAGATCCCATTTATTTATAGCAATTATAACAGGCTTTCTTTCGTCATATATTAATCCTGCCACCCTCTTATCCTGTTCAGTTAAAAGCTCAGTCGCATCAAGCATAAGTACACATACATCTGCTCTTTTTATTGATTTTACTGCCCTTAATACACTGTAATATTCTATTGAATCTTCTATTTTTGACTGTTTTCTTATTCCTGCTGTATCTATCAGAGTGTAAGTTTCCCCATCATATTTAAGTGAAGAATCTATAGAATCCCTTGTTGTTCCCGCAATATCACTTACAATGGATCTTTCTTCATTTAAAAGTTTATTTACAAGTGAAGATTTACCTGCGTTCGGTCTTCCAAGTACAGCTATTTTCAATCCTTCTTCCCTGCTTTTTTCCTTTTTCCTGTCAAATTTTGAAATTACAGCATCAAGTAAATCACCCAGATTTATCTTATGTTCTCCTGAAATTCCTATTACGTCCTCAAATCCTAAAGCATAAAATTCCAGTATATTTTCCTGATCCCTCATATAATTATCAATTTTGTTGACAGCCACTACTACTTTTTTCTCTTTTTTTCTAAGTACAGTTGCAACATCTTCATCAAGTCCTGTTATTCCTGATTTTCCATCTACCAGAAATATTACAACATCTGCTTCATCTATTGCCACCTGTGCCTGTTCCTTTATTTTATTCATCATAAAATCATCTGTTTTAGGCTCAAGTCCTCCTGTATCCACTAACAGGAACTCTTTTCCTGACCATTCCATTTCACGGTAAAGTCTGTCCCTTGTAACTCCAGGTTCATTTTTTACTATGGAAAGTCTGTCACCTATTAATTTATTAAACAGTGTTGATTTCCCGACATTAGGTCTTCCAACAATTGCCACTACCTGTTTCATTTTTCCTCCTTATTTTTCATAATTCAATATTTTCCTGTACTGTTATAATTTTATTACAATCAGTTTATTCATTTCATTCAATTTTTCTTCAATTTCACTATCCGCCTTTATTTTAACCGTTACCCTGCTGGAATAGTTTTTTTCAACAATTTCAATTTCAAATTCCTTTTTATACATATTCAGAAAGCTTTCAACTTCTCCAGTATATTCATAATCATAATCGATTATAAATAAGGATTTTTCCTTATACTCAACTATCCCTGCTTCATTTACTGCAATTTTTGCTGTCTTTGCATAATTTCTTATAAGGCCACCTGCTCCAAGTTTAATACCTCCAAAGTATCTCGTAGCCACAATTGCCACATTATACACATCAAGAATATTAAGTATTTCAGCCATCGGTTTTCCTGCTGTATTTGTCGGTTCACCATCATCGTTATATTTAAAATACTCCTGACCTTCTTCTACAACCCTGTAAAGAGGAACATTATGTGTTGCATTTGGATGTATTTCCCTTATTGAGGCTATAAACTTTTCAGCTTCTTCCACAGTGGAAACAGGTTTTATATATCCTATAAATTTTGATTTTTTTTCTTCAAATTCAATAACTGTTTCTTTTTCTACTGTTTTCAATATTTATTTACCCCTTTTTTTCTTAGAATCCTTTTTATTTTTTCCTTTTGAGGTATTTTCCGGAGTTTTTTTACTTTCCTCTTTTCCATAATACTTTTGCAATATCTTCATATTTCTTGTATTTTCCAGCTGCTTAGAGTACTTATCTATTTTCTTTTCATCTCCTGTCATTGAAAGCAGATACATTGCTGAAAAATATAATGATTCTTCATCATCCTTATTAAAACGTATCGCATCTTCAGTAGCTGTATCACTTACTACATTTTCCAGATAATATTGAACTGCCTTTTCAGCTCCTTCATTTATCCCTATATCTGACATTTCCTGTGTACGGAATTGCAGTTCAAATCCTCTGACAATATCATCGCTTATATTAAATTCCCTCTGTTTTTCATCGTTACTAAAATAAGCGACTATTCCTTTCATTTTTTCAATTTCTTCTTTCTGCTTTTTCGTTCTTTCAACTGATATTTTAGTCAATTCCTTTATCATTTTTTTATATTCTTCATAATCTTCCTTGTCATCTTCAGGATCTTTTTCAGAAATTTTTGAAACATTATCCAGAGGATGATCGCTGACTACAGGATTTTCAATAGGATTATTCAGATAAAAATTATTTTCAAGAAAATTTTCATCCATTACTGAAAGACTGTCATCCTCATCATCACCAGCCATAGCTTCTAGGAAAATATCAGCTAAATCTATAAGAGGCTTATCCTTAAATTCCTTTCTAAGTTTATTATAAATTTTTTCAGCCTCTTTCTTTTTTCCTATTTTCCTATTATACACTATATTATTAAAAATAAGAACTGAACTTGTCATTATACTTATCACTTTTTTCAAGATATTGTTTTGCCTTTTCATAATCCTTCTTTTCTTCACTTAAAATATATATTGTAAAAAGCTCATCATTAAGATCGAAATTTCTGTCATCCTTTTCTAAAATTTCTTCCATCATTTTTATTCTGGCATCTAATTCATCCTCATCCATACTAAAAATCGATTTTCCTGCAAATTTTTCATCTAGTTTTATTGTTTCATCAATTATTTCCTGTTTTATACCTATCTTTGAAAGTACTTCCTGTGTCAGTTCCTTCCTCGTAACAGCTTCCGCTTCTAAACATACTACCAAAAACAAAATTATAGACAATATTCTTTTTTTCATTTCCCTCAACTCCTATTTCTTATTTTATAATCCAAGTCCTATATCTATCCCTGTCAGACTTAAAAAGAATGAAAGTACTACCGAAAGATAGTCTGACACAAATCCTATATATGCTAAAAACAGAATTATTGCAATCCCATATTTTTCAATCTGATTATAGAAATTCCTTACCTTTGTTCCAGCTATCGAATAAATAATTCTTCCTCCGTCAAGAGGTGTTACAGGAATAAGGTTGAATAATCCTAACGCCAGATTTATAATATATACACTCAGCAGTGCTGTCATTACCAGTCCATTAATATCAAAGTTTCTTCCAAATACTCTTATAATTATCAGTGCTATGGCTGCAAATATGAAATTTACTGTAATCCCTGCTATTGAAACACAGAATAATCCAAGTCTGTTAGGTTTTAATCTTGAAAAATTCACGGGTACCGGTTTTGCCCAACCTATTAAAAAGCCTGAGCCACTTAACAGCAGCATAATCGGAAGTATCATTCCTGTCAAATCCAAATGCTTCAAAGGATTTAAAGTTATCCTTCCTTCCCTTTTTGCCGTATCATCTCCAAACTTATAGGCAGTATAACCGTGTGCCACCTCATGACAAGTCATTGAAAATATAAGCACAGCTAATGAAATAACAAGTTCCCATGAAAATTCAAATTCATGTATTCCTCTGAATAAAAATAATCCTATCATCAAAATAATTACCAGTAATTTTATTTCCGTATTTTTAGGATTTAAACTCCTAAATTTTTCATAATACTTACTTATTATATCCATTTTATTCCTTTCTTCTATTCATTGCTAACTACCACATTATTATATCACATTAATGGAAAAATTTATGTTTATTTTTTTATTTGATATACAGAAAAAAATATCAAAAAAATTATTTTCAAAAAAATTCCCTTTTTAAATCACAGGTCTTTCAAACCGCTCTTCTCAAGGGAATAAATATATTTCAAAAATTTAAAGTCTGGATTATACTCCATATTTTTTTTCATTAATTCTTCCATTTCTTTACTTTTCTTCTATTTCCTGTATCTTCTTAACTGAAAAGAATTATTGATTTTTTTCTTTTTCATTCAATTCTGTTACTATTGCTTCCACTTCATCTCCTACAGAAAACTTCTCTGAAATATCCTTTAAAAATTCTTCTGTAAGTTCTTTTTTCGGTATTATTCCATCAAATCTGTCTGTTAATTTTACTAAAGCAAAGTTTTCCTGAATACTTGTTATAGGTACAACAACTTTATTTCCTACTTTATATTGCTCAGCCGCTTCCTTCCAAGGAGAAATTGTCAATTGTTTTATACTTCCTCCTATTTTCTTTCCAGCTTTATCAACATGTATTATTTTAAACTCTACTTCATCACCTAACTTATATTCCAAATGTTCATTCTTATCCCATGAAAATTCATTTTTATGTATAAATACTTCAATTCCTTCCTGAATTTCAACAAAAATTCCATATTCCTGAACATTTATAACTTTACCTTTTACTACATCACCAACATTATAGCTTTCTTCAATCTTTTCCCATACGTCATCCAATAAAGCCTTTGCACTTAAAGACAATCTGCTTTTTTCATTATTAAAGTCAATAACTTTAAATTTAATAATTTCTCCAACGTTATATCTTGAAGCTAAGTTAGTAACTCTTCTATAGGAAATATCAGAAATGTGAAGTAATCCTTCTACATCCTTTTCAAGTTCTACAAGCAGTCCAAATTCAAAAATTTCAGCAATTGGTCTTTCAAGTATATCTCCTATGTTATATTTTTCTTTTACTGAATCCCAAGGATTTTCTGTCAACTGCTTTACACTTAACTTAATATTTTTCTTTTCATCATCAATATTTATAATTTTAGCTTCAATAACATCGCCTTCTTTAAATTCCTTCAATACTTTAGCCGCATTATTCCATGCAAGTTCTGAAATATGAACAAAACCTTTATTTCTTGAAAGGTCAACTACAAGTCCAAAATCAAGTACTTCTTTTACTGTTCCCTTAATTACATCTCCAACATTATGTGTATTTTTAAATTCAACCCATGGATCTACTTCAAGCTGCTTCAAGCTTAGTTTTATTTTTCTCTTTTCTTCATCTTTTTCTATAACTTTAGCTTTAACAACATCATTTATTCCAAATTTTTCAATTAAATCAGAAACTTGATCCCACGATACTTCAGAAATATGGATAAATCCTGTAGTAGGTCCTAATTCAAGTATTACACCAAAATCAAGTACTTCCTTAACTTTTCCCTCTACAATATCTCCAACATTTACAGAACTGAAATAATCTAATTCTTCTTTTTTTACTAAGTCAGTTCTAGAAACTGTAAGGTTGTTTCTTCCTTTTTCTTTAATTAAAAACTTGAATTTTTCTCCAGTATAATCCTTGTCTCTTTCTAAACTTGCAAGAGAAAATGGTAAAAATGCCTCATTTTTTCCAACTCTTACTGAGTATCCACCTCTTACTTTCTTTAATATTGTTCCAGATACAATTTCATCAACTTCATAAGATGAAAATTCTTTAGCTTTGTCAAGCAAGAATTTAGATACAATTACAAATTCCTCATCACTTCTTAATACTTTAACCTCTATTGTGTCACCTACGTTAAAATCCTCAACTTCACGGATAAGAATTCTACCTTCCTGTTTTCCTGATAAATCCAAATAAGCAAAATCCATATCTTTTCTAGTAATTATTCCGCTAATTACATCTCCGGATTTCTTTTCCTCAGGCAGATAATCATTTAGCATTTCCTCAAATAAATCATTGTTCAAATCACTCATAGCCATATCTCCTCACTCACAATATAGTATATCCCAAATTTTTTTATAAACTTTAATTTTTTTATAATTTATAAGCAAATTTTAGTAATTATTCCAAAAAAATTGCTGTAAATCCGTTTTTTTCCTATGCTTTTAATCTTCTCCAAATTTTTTTCCACTTCAATAAGTTTTTTTCAAATCATTCAATAATAAAACTTCATCTTTTCCTTCTGCAATTAAAAATAATTTAGTTCCTAATCCGGCAGCTAAATCTAATAAATCAAAGACACGCTTAACTTCCAGCATTTCTTCCATATTATCAGTTTCGCCAATCCACAATTTAGAATCATAACTATTTAAAGTTTTAAATATTAAAGTGGCAGGCCTTAAATGAAGACCTTGTTTATTTTTTATCTCAATTAGCAGTTTCTCCATAAAGAAACACACCTCCGTTAGTATATTATAGTAAATATAATATATTTTCATAATATACAAAAAATAATTACACATTATTTCCAATTATAATATATATTATAGCAAATAAGCAAGAAAAAATGAAGAGGTAAATTGAGTTGAAAAATATAGTCTGTCATAAGCTGTCCTAATATTTTCAGATACTATGACATAATAAAAAAATTCATATAAAAAAAAATGGCGTCCCCGGTTGGACTCGAACCAACGACCCTCTGGTTAACAGCCAGATGCTCTAACCGACTGAGCCACGGAGACACAATTTGAAAAGTTTGGCGACGGCCGATTTTCCCTGGAACCTAATCCAAGTATCTTAGGCGCAGGCAGACTTAACTTCCGGGTTCGGAATGTGACCGGGTATATCCCTGCCGCTATAATCACCAAACATTCTTGTATTGCCATTCAAGTAAAAGGGCAATGAGAAATAAATAGTATAAGTAAAAGAGTCTTGAAGTAAGCCTACGCATTATTAGTACCGGTCAGCTGAACATGTCGCCATGCTTGCACCCCCGGCCTATCACCGCCTGTTCTCGGCGGATGCTTGGAAGAACATTCATCTCAGGGTAGGCTTCCCGCTTAGATGCTTTCAGCGGTTATCCCTTCCGGACGTGACTACCCGGCCGTGCCACTGGCGTGACAACCGGTACATCAGTGGTCCGTCCATCCCGGTCCTCTCGTACTAAGGACAGATCCCTTCAATATTCTGACGCCTGCAGTGGATAGGGACCGAACTGTCTCACGACGTTCTGAACCCAGCTCGCGTGCCTCTTTAATGGGCGAACAGCCCAACCCTTGGGACCTTCTCCAGCCCCAGGATGAGACGAGCCGACATCGAGGTGCCAAACACTTCCGTCGATATGGACTCTTGGGAAGTATCAGCCTGTTATCCCCGGGGTAGCTTTTATCCGTTGAGCGACGGCCTTTCCATTCAGAACCGCCGGATCACTAACTCCCACTTTCGTGCCTGCTCGACCCGTCAGTCTCGCAGTCAAGCTCCCTTATGCGTTTGCACTCTCCGGCTGATTTCCATCCAGCCTGAGGGAACCTTTGAACGCCTCCGTTACTCTTTTGGAGGCGACCGCCCCAGTCAAACTGCCCACCTAGCACTGTCTCCCATCTCTTGAGATTAGAATCCCAACAATGCGTGGCTGGTATTCCAACAGCGGCTCCGATACAGCTGACGCCATATCTTCTAAGCCTCCCAGCTATCCTATACACACATTGCCGAAACCCAATGCCAGGCTGCAGTAAAGCTCCACGGGGTCTTTCCGTCCTACTGCAGGTAACCGGTATCTTCACCGGCATTACAACTTCACCAGGTCTCCGGCCAAGACAGCTCCCAAATCATTTCACCATTCGTGCAGGTCGGAACTTACCCGACAAGGAATTTCGCTACCTTAGGACCGTTATAGTTACGGCCGCCGTTCACCGGGGCTTCAATTCGGATCTCTCAATCCTCCTCTTAACCTTCCGGCACTGGGCAGGTGTCAGCCCATATACGTCGCCTTCCGGCTTAGCATAGACCTGTGTTTTTGGTAAACAGTTGCTTGGGACTCTTCACTGCGGCCCGATTCCCCTCCGGGTGTCTCCCCCTTCAGGTACCGCGGGCACCCCTTCTCCCTAAGTTACGGGGCCATTTTGCAGAGTTCCTTAGCCAGAGTTGTCCTGTCGGCCTTAAGTTTCTCACTCTGTCCACCTGTGTCGGTTTACAGTACGGGCGCTGTTTCCCTAAATAGAAGTTTTTCCCGGCAGTGTAGGATCTGCGGCTTATACCCTAAGGTACTTACCCGTCAGGCCTCACGTCTAGACATACGGATTTGCCTGTATGTCCACGCTTCACCCTTAGAAAGGCTATTCCGTCAGCCTTCCCGCATACCTTCCTGCGTCACTCCGTCTCTCAGTCAGTACACAGCGGTACAGGAATATTAACCTGTTTTCCATTCGCCTTCGCAGCTCTGCTTATGCTTAGGTCCCGACTCCCCCAGGGCGGACAAACCTTCCCCTGGAAACCTTGGACTTCCGGCCGGAGGGATTCTCGCCCTCCTTCTCGCTACTCATTCCTGCATTCTCACTTCTGATACCTCCAGCATCCCTTTCAGGACACCTTCCACGGCCTACAGAACGCTCTCCTACCAAACGTGCATACACACGCTTCCGCGGCTTCGGTTCATGTCTTAGCCCCGTTATATCTTCGGCGCAGATACTCTCGACCAGTGAGCTATTACGCACTCTTTCAAGGTATGGCTGCTTCTAAGCCAACCTCCTGGTTGTCTGTGAATATCCACCTCCTTTCCCACTTAGACATGATTTGGGACCTTAGCCGGCGGTCCGGGCTGTTCCCCTCTCGTCCACGGACCTTGTCATCCGTAGACTCACTCCCGGTAAACAATATACGGTATTCGCAGTTTGCTTGACTTCGGTAAGCTATACGCCCCCTAGGCCATACAGTGCTCTACCCCCGCATATCTTCAACCGAGGCTGCACCTAAATGCATTTCGGAGAGAACGAGCTATCTCCTAGTTCGATTGGCTTTTCACCCCTAGACCTATCTCATCTCCCAACTTTTCAACGGCGGTGAGTTCGGCCCTCCACTGAGTCTTACCTCAGCTTCAGCCTGGACAGGCCTAGATCACTAGGTTTCGCGTCTATGACATGCGACTTGCGCCCTATTAAGACTCGGTTTCCCTTCGGCTCCGCTTGCACTTAACCTCGCCACACATCATAACTCGCAGGATGATTAACCAAAATCCACGCAGTCACCCATACGGGCTCCTACCGCTTGTAGGCACACGGTTTCAAATTCTCTTTCACTCCCTTGCTCAGGGTTCTTTTCACCTTTCCCTCACGGTACTCTCCTCTATCGGTCGGCGGAAGTATTTAGCCTTACGTGATATGGTCCACGCTGATTCACACCGGATTCCTCGTGTCCGATGCTACTCGGGATCTCATACAGGCTGTCATGACTTTACGCTCTACAGGACTCTCACCTCCTACGGTCCGGCTTTCCAGCCGCGTTCCGCTTACATCATGACCAGCCCGGCCTCATGGCTTCGGCCCGGTATGCTCCCTCTACCCCGTATATGCAACGCCGCCAGCTTTAACACATATACGGTTTAGGCTCCTCCCCGTTCGCTCGCCGCTACTCAGGGAATCGTTTTTACTTTCTTCTCCTCCGGCTACTTAGATGTTTCAGTTCGCCGGCTTACCTCTCTCGCGCATACCCTCCAGGTATGCAGGTTCTCCCATTCGGACATCCCGGCATCACAGGTCCTGTGCACCTCCTCCGGGCTTTTCGCACTTAGCACGTCCTTCTTCGGCTCCCGCCGCCTAGGCATCCTCCGTGTGCCCTTACTCAGCTTCTTCTTCTTAAACTTAAAGTTTCCTTCAGTTGTAACTCTTTTACCTACTATTCATTTCCCATTGTCCTTTTTAAACAATTTTTAGACATATAGAGGAAGCTTCCGACTCGCATCCTTCTTCTCCCTAGAAAGGAGGTGATCCATCCGCACCTTCCGGTACGGATACCTTGTTACGACTTCACCCCAATCACTATCCACACCTTAGGTACCTTCCTCCAAAGTTAGACCAGTAACTTCAGGTGCAGACAACTCTCGTGGTGTGACGGGCGGTGTGTACAAGACCCGAGAACGTATTCACCGCGGCATTGCTGATCCGCGATTACTAGCGATTCCAACTTCATGAAGTCGAGTTGCAGACTTCAATCCGAACTTCGAACTGCTTTCAAGATTCGCTCCGCGTCACCGCCTCGCTCCTCTCTGTACAGCCCATTGTAGCACGTGTGTAGCCCAGATCATAAGGGGCATGATGACTTGACGTCATCCCCACCTTCCTCCTGCTCTTCGCAGGCAGTCTTGCTAGAGTCCCCAACTTAATGATGGTAACTAGCAACAGGGGTTGCGCTCGTTGCGGGACTTAACCCAACATCTCACGACACGAGCTGTCGACAGCCATGCACCACCTGTCTCCGCGTTCCCGAAGGCACCGCCCATCCTCATGGGCGTTCGCGGGATGTCAAGATCTGGTAAGGTTCCTCGCGTTGCGTCGAATTAAACCACATGCTCCACCGCTTGTGCGGGTCCCCGTCAATTCCTTTTGAGTTTCAGCCTTGCGGCCGTACTCCCCAGGCGGATTACTTATCGCATTCGCTTCGGCACAGACAGTCTTCCTGCCCACACCCAGTAATCATCGTTTACGGCCGGGACTACCAGGGTATCTAATCCTGTTCGCTCCCCCGGCTTTCGCACTTCAGCGTCAGTTACCGTCCAGTGAACTATCTTCATCATCGGCATTCCTGCACATATCTACGAATTTCACCTCTACTCGTGCAGTTCCGTCCACCTCTCCGGTACTCCAGCCTGTCAGTTTCAAAGGCAGGCCTGCGGTTGAGCCGCAGGTTTTCACCCCTGACTTGTCAGGCCGCCTAGATGCCCTTTATGCCCAATAATTCCGGATAACGCTCGCGACATACGTATTACCGCGGCTGCTGGCACGTATTTAGCCGTCGCTTCTTCTGCAGGTACCGTCACTTACTTCTTCCCTGCTGAAAGCACTTTACAATCCGAAAACCGTCTTCGTGCACACAGAATTGCTGGATCAGGGTTGCCCCCATTGTCCAATATTCCCCACTGCTGCCTCCCGTAGGAGTAAGGCTGTATCTCAGTCCCCTTGTGGCCGTCCACCCTCTCAGGCCGGCTACCTATCTTCGCCCTTGGTAGCTGTTACCCCCCAACTAGCTAATAGGACGCAAGGCTCTCCGCAGGCGTCTCCTTTCATCATGTAACCATGCGGCTCCATGACCTTATCCGGTCTTGTCAGCAGTTTCCTGCTGTTATCCCGGTCCCGCGGGCAAGTCCCTTACGCGTTACTCACCCGTCCGCCATGGTTACCATGGTGCAAGCACCACTTCCCCATCGACTTGCATGTGTTAAGCATTCTGTCAGCGTTCATCCTGAGCCAGGATCAAACTCTTCATTCAACTATTTCTTTTTCACCTTGTTAATTATCTTTTTCTTCTTCGATGCTTTTCCGTCTTATTTTTCTTCCTCTATTTATTCATGTCTTCCATTGTCCTCTCAACCACTCCCGCAGTTGACAAAAATTATTCTATCAAATTTCTCCACCTTTGTCAACAGATTTTTTCCATTTTTTTGAATTTTTTTTCTTTTTATTTTTTACCACAGTTTTTTCAACATTTAAAAACTCAAAAATTTCACTGTAATTACTAATCTTAAAACATATTTATATATAATTTTCAACATTTCCACATGTGAATAACTTTTTTTAAATTTTTAAATGGCAACTCCTCTTTTTTTCTTTTTAAATACTATATTTTATAATTAAATTTAAAAAAATTATAGATATTTTTTTCATTATTTTCTTTATATCTGGTGGAAAATAGTTTGGTCCTTTTATTACTTTTCCATCTTCTCTATATATAGGATTACCGTTTTCATCCAGTTTACTTAAATTACTTCTATGTATTTCATCAAACACTTCTTCAATTATGTGCTGCATTCCATGTTCGATTATTGTTCCGCAAAGAATATACATCATATCTCCCAGAGCATCTGCAACTTCTACTATATCACCATTTTTTGCCGCTTCAAGATATTCTTCATTTTCTTCCTTCATTAAATCAAATCTTAAATTTTCTTTTTGATTTTCAAGTTTCCCTATTGGTTTTTCTGAATTTCCTAACTTATATATTCTATGAAATTCCTCAACACATTTTATTTGCTTGTTCACTTTTCCTCCTTATTTATACTATATAAATTGTATATTGTTTTTTACATAATATTTCTATAAAACTATTTATTAAGAAAGGGACTGCCTCAAAAAAACTGAAAAATAATGCATAAACCATATTTATGAATTATTTATAATTTTCATATTTTTTAATCTTTGAGATAGCCCCATTTCTAATCAATTTATTATTTTCTTCTTCCAAGTATTCTTAATATATATAAGAATAAATTTACAAAATCCAAATATAATGATAATGCTCCATGTATCTCGATTTTATCAAGTATACCTGCATCTTCATGAAGTGCATATGATATTACATTATTTTTTATTCTGTTTACATCATATGCAATAAATACTATAAATACTGCAACTCCTAACATTGAAGATATCCACATCAATCCATCACTCTGAAGGAAAATATTAATTCCTCCCATTATTATTAATGCTATTAAACCTACTATTAATATGGAACGGTATTTGCTTAAATCTTCTTTAGTTACATATCCATATATTGCAAGTACAGTAAACAGGACAACTGTCCCTGTAAATGCCGCAATAATTGCATATGGATCATAAATAGCTCCTATTGCTGAAAGTGTAATTCCAGTAAGTACTGAATAAACAAGGAATATCATTTTCAATACACTTGCACTTGCCTTATAAGTTAAAGCAGTAAATGCTATTACAGCTACAAATTCCAGCACAAATGCAACCGGCACTACAAGAAAAGGAACTGTTCCATTTGAAAGTCCTATTAAAGTAAAGTATCCTGTCAATCCTGATATTAAAAGTCCTAAAACCATCCATAATATACTTCCTCTTACTTTTGATGCTGCCACTTTTTCAATTTCTTCATAAGTAAAATATCTGTTTTCAGAATGGCCATAATTATTTAATTCGTCAAAATCATTATAATCATCGTAATTCATGAAATATCACCTCGTTTTTTATATATATTTTTTACATTTAGAAATACTACGACTTATTTTTTACTAAAACATTAGTTATTACTATTTTTTAAAAGGAACTTTTGATTCTTCAAGTAAAGTTTTTACTATTTCATCAACAGTCATATTTAAACTTTCCTGGGAACCAAATCTTCTTACATTTACTTCATTCTTTTCAACTTCATTTTTTCCTATGATAAGCTGTACAGGAATCTTCTGATCTCCGTTTGCTTCTCTTATTTTATATCCTATTTTTTCATCTCTTGTATCTATTTCTGCTCTTATTCCTTCATTTTGAAGTCTTTCGTAAAGTTTTTCCGCAAAAGGAACCTGTTCTTTAGAAATTGTAAGAATTCTTACTTGTACAGGTGCAAGCCATGTTGGGAAAGATCCTGCGTAATGTTCTATAAGTATTCCTATAAATCTTTCCAAACTTCCATACATTGCCCTGTGAATCATAACAGGCTCATGTTTTTCTCCGTCTGCACCAATATAACTCATTTCAAATCTTGTAGGAAGATTAAAATCCAGCTGAATTGTTCCACATTGCCATATTCTTCCGATTGAATCCTTCATTTTGAAATCAATTTTAGGTCCATAGAATGCTCCGTCACCAGGATTCAGTTTATATTCAATTCCTTTGTGTTCCAAAGCCGACTTAAGATTAGATTCCGCCATTTCCCATATTTCATCTGAACCTATTGCCTTATCAGGTTTTGTAGATAATTCAATATGATATTCAAATCCAAATAAAGTATAGAATTTATCATATAAATCAATAATTTCAATAATCTGTTCTTCAATCTGTTCCTTTGTACAGAAACGTGGGCATCATCCTGAGTAAATGCTCTAACCCTCATAAGTCCATGTAAAGCTCCACTGAATTCATGTCTATGTACAAGTCCCATTTCTCCATATTTCAATGGTAAATCTTTATATGAATGTAAGTTATTCTTATAAGCGATTATTGAACCAGGACAGTTCATTGGTTTTATTGCATATTCTTTTTCATCAATAGTTGATGTATACATATTTTCACGGTAGTTGAACCAGTGACCTGAAATTTCCCATAATTCCTTGTCTAACATTATTGGAGTTTTTATTTCCTGATATCTTCTTTTCTTATGTTCTATTCTCCAGATTTCCTGAAGTTTATTAAATAATTCCACACCTTTTGGCATGAAGAAAGGGAATCCGGGACCATGTTCATCAACAAAGAATAAATCAAGCTGTTTTCCTAACTTTCTATGATTTCTTTTTTCAGCTTCTTCCATCATTTTCAGATATTCATCAAGCTCTTTTTAGTTGCAAAAGCCACTCCGTAAATTCTTTGAAGCATTTTTTTATTTGAATCACCACGCCAGTACGCCCCTGCAGTAGACATAAGCTTAAAAGCCTTAAGATATCCTGTAGACGGTATATGAGTCCCTCTACACAAATCTACAAATTCTCCCTGCTGATAAATACTTACTTTATCTACTCCTAAATCATCGATTATTTCAATTTTATAGTCTTCTCCCATTTCAGCAAACATTTTCTTTGCATCTTCTGCAGTCATTTCACTTCTTTTAAATTCATAGTTTTCCTTTACAATTTTTTCCATTTCCTTTTCAATTTTATCTAAATCTTCTTCAGTAAAAGGTTTTTCAGGATCAAAATCATAGAAAAATCCATTTTCAATTACAGGTCCTATTGTAACTTTTGTTCCTGGAAAAAGTCTCTGCACTGCCTGGGCCATAATATGAGCGGCACTATGTCTTGTTATTTCCAGACCTTTTTCACTTGTCGCTGTTATTATTTCAATTGTTCCAGGCTTCTCAATCAAATATGACGGATCAACCTGTACTCCATCTATCACTGCACCGACAGTAGCTTTTCCCAGACTTGAACCTATTGTTTTTGCAAATTCCACAACTGTCATTGGGTTTTCAAGTTTTCTGACACTTCCGTCAGGTAATATCATTTCTATCATCTTTCTAACTCCTTAAATTAATTTATTATTTTATTATAATCCTGCTCCAAACGATGGACTTCCTCCACTGTAATTAAACTGTATATTCTTTTCAGGGAAAGGTGTTATTCCAAATTTCAAGGTAATAACAGGATAGTATCCCAATTTTTTATTATCAGGCTTGTCCCATTTTACTCCTGCTCCTATTTCCCATTCAACATTTTCAAATCTATGACTTAACGTGGCAAGTCCCAGTGTTATTTTATTTACTCTTGTTGCGGCAGAAGAACTTTCGAATATTTCAGGGTCAGAAGAGCTTGGTGCACCATCTTTTACATACTGCACTTTTCCTCCAATCCACCAAGGTTTATCTGGATCTTCTCCAAACATGTACTTTGTTTCAAATTCATGTTTTCTAAAATTATACTCACTTTTACGTCCTGGCAGATTTCTATAAATTCTGTCAGGTTTTTCCATTATATATCTATAGGCTACAAAGAATTTCTCCAGATATCCTGCTTCCATTTTAAAAGTAAGATCATTTAGTCTGTTCATTCCTTTTAAGCTTGTTGAATACAGTGAATTTGAACCATCAATTTCTAAATCCAGACCAACTTGGAAATATTTCTTTCCTTTTCTTAATTCCTGAAGTTTTGAATTAAAATCATTTAGAGTAAATTTATTCTGTCTGTAGTTTTCCTCTTCAACGTAGCTTTTATAGGCCTGTTCCTCTTCATTGCTCAGGAACAATCTGTCATCACTGTTTATTTCTATATTATCCAGCACAGTTTTGCTTGAATCAGAAATAGAAAATCTTTGTGTATTTGAATCTTTTACAATGTCCTTTTCTCTTGAAGCAGAAACACTTTCAGAACTTTCATTTTCTCTTTTCAAATCCTTTTCATATTTAGGTTTGGCATTATTCTCGTATCTATATAGAAGACTTATTGTTGTATAGTCACTTCCATAAGAATATACATCATCAGAATCTACTAAAGGAGTATTATTTAATCCTCTGTATGTTTTTTTACCGAATCCGTAATTTACTCTGAAATAGTGGTCTGATTCAAATTTCTTGTTTTTCATTTTTTTAGTATCGTAAACAAAACCTATTTTATGTGTTTCTGTGCTTAATTTTAAATTAGGTGTTCCAAATGATGCACTTGTTCCAAAAATATCATTTCTTTTAGTTCTTAAGTTTGTATACTCTATTCCCCATTCATTGAAATTCATGGAAAAAGTTCTTTCCCTTTCTAATTCCTTGTATGTATTCTGATCCCACCCCATTGTTATATCAAAAGGGTAAATCTCTTTTTTTCTATCTCTGTATCTATATAGGAAATTATCTTCATTATTTGATGTAAACCCATACTGTGCTTCCCTGTTAAGATTTCTTGAAGATTTAAAATTCTTAAATTCATATTCTTCATTATTTTCAAAATCAAAGCTTACAAATCTTCTATTAGCAATATCTGCTTTAAAATAATTTCTGACATATCTGTTTTTCAGCCAGTTATCACTGAAATGCCTGTCATCCCTTCCTGTAAAAATATAATTAAAGTTTACATTTCCTACATGAACATTGAAGTTATTTTTTAATCCAAATGCATTGGAAGGTATCTCAATAATATCAAAGCCATTGTACATTGCTCCATTTGCATCGGTTTTCTGAAATGAAACATCTGCTTCATTTGTAACCCTTACATCATATTTATTATCCGTCCGTGCCGTATTATCAAACATTGTCGTAAACAGTTTTGCATCCAATGTTGCTATATTCATAGAAGGTTTCTGCTTAATTTCTTCACCTGAGGCATTTTTTGCTATTTTATAGCCTGTTCTTGAAGATATATCTTCAATTTTTCTTCCTCGATAAAATTCAGGTACATGAACATCTGAATAATCCCTATTTTCGAATCCAAAATTGAAGGCAACATAAGAATTTCTAAGAGGTAAATCAATTTTATCATTTCCTACGTTTATCTTTTGTGATCTGTATTTTTCGTAAACTATTTTCTTTGCTCTTTTTATAATATCCGCATCTTCGTATACTTTATAAATTCTGCTGTTATCATCGGTAACAGAATTTAGGAACATACTGTTAAAGTTAGGATTATCTCTTGTAAAATCATACTCATATTCTTTTTTTCTAATATTAACCTGCTTTGTAGCAGCACCAAAATAGAAATTATTTGTCAGATATTGCGGCAAAGTCTTAGGCTCATATCCAAAAAATTCACTCTGTCTGAAAGGATAGTAATTACCAAAAGTTAATCCCCATTCCTTTCTCTTGTCATAAGCTACTGTCTGTACCCATCTGTTTGAGCTTTCCAACGAATGGAAATCAGCATCATCTCTTTCACGGAGATTTAGTATTTCTCCATATTCATCTTTATCTGAATCAACATAATCAAACTTAATTTTAGGTCCTCTAAGATCTATCGAATAACTTTCCTTTTTCCTGTAAGAATTCAAATCTCCAATATATCCAGGATTGATATCAATAAATTCTTCATTGTCAACTTTTATTGCAACATCACTGTTTCCATTTGTATATTTCAAACTTTTATACAAATCGACATCAGTTTTTCTAGGATCAATTTCATCCCTGTCAACAATATAATCATTTATTTTTGTGAGATCTCTTAGAGCTTCCCTGTCACGTGTCCAGTAATAATCCAGATTAAATTCACCATTTTTACCAAGTTCCTGATTAATAGTAAAATCATAGAATCCTATCTTTTTATATGAATTTACATAAGCACTGTAATCATCCTTAAGAAGAACTCCATCTGCTGCCCTCATTAAGTTTGTTGTCATATTTTTATAAGTAAGATTCCATATACCGTATCCTAAATTATAGAAACTTCTTTCACTTTTTTCTACCTTAGGGGTATTTACAACATTATGAGTCCATCTGAAATCCCATTCCCTCTGTTTATTTCCAAGTGGAACAACTACCCTGTTAACAAATATGTTACCGCTGTTATTTGCTCCAAATCTGTAATCATTTGAAAATTTCAATGCAAGTTTTTTCTTGGTACTTATTTCAAAATCGACAAATCCCTGTGCTAAAGGTCCTCTGTCATAGTCAAATCCCCATATACCAAAAAGTCCTCTGTCACTGTCTGAACCAATATAAGGAAACAAAGTGGCCCTCTGGCTTTCAGGCTTTAAAGATACCACATAATATGGAAATTTAAACCATGTTTTCCCTCCGGCAACTACACTTATATCTTTAGCAACAACTTTTCTGTTTGGATAAATTTTCAGTTCCCTTGTATTTACTTTATAGTTTGGATTCTCATACGGGCTCGTTGTGAACCATCCATTTTTTATTGTTATTTTACTAGGATACTCACTGAGGGTCTCTTCTCCTCCGTAACGTAGTTTCAAATCACTGTCGTAGCTTTCTGAACCTAATATCTTAGCTTTTTTTGTATCCATGTCAAAAATAACTTCATTTGCTTTTATCGTCTGTGTACCTTGATTAAAAAGGACATTTCCGTATGCAAAAAGGACATTTCTTTTTGCAAGCTTTTTCAGATTATCTGATTTTATCGAAATATCTCCATATTTCAGAAGTACTCCATCAGCTGCAGAAATAGATTCATTTTCTATGTCTATTACTGATTTTTCTGTTTCAAGATTTATAATCTCTTCCGTTCTGCTTTCCTTTACATTTGCAAAAAAAAGTACACAGAATAAAAAAGTGAATAATATTTTATATTTTATTTTCATATTTTCAACCCTTATTTAAAGTTTTTATACGTAGAATTATAGCATAATTTTTGTCTGCTATGACAATGTGAAAAGACTTTTTTTATTTATTAATGCCTTTATTGTATCTTTACTAAAAATTAAAAAAAGCATAATTAAATAATGTTTCTTATTAATTTTATTATATTTCTGTTATATATATTATGAATAAACTAAGAAATTTATTGCCTAAAAACACTGGTTTTTAGTATAATTTAATTAAATACTGGAAATTTTAAATCAAAAACGAAAGGAGACATAGTTGCTATATTTTAGTAAACTATAAAAAAGAATTATGAAAAATTCATTTTTTAAAAGAGCAGTAATAATTGCCCTTTCAGTAATTGTGTTAAATGTACCTTCAAAACTTAATGCCGAAACTACAGGTTCCGGAAACAGAAAAGTATGTATCGATCCGGGACATCAGCTTAAAGGAAATAAAGGTCTCGAAGAAGTTGCTCCAGGTTCTTCAACAAAAAAAATAAAGGTTGCAGACGGAACAGCGGGAGTAGCTACAAAGAAACCTGAATATCAGCTTACACTTGAAGTTGGGCTTAAATTGAGAGATAGATTAAAAAGTAAGGGATATCCTGTATTTATGATAAGGGAAACAAATAATGTCAATATTAGTAACAAGGAAAGAGCCCTTATGACAAACAAGGCAGGATGTGCCGTATACATAAGACTCCATGCAGACGGTTCTACAAATAGAAGTCTTACAGGAGTATCTGTTCTGACTTCATCTTCTAAAAATCCTTATACTAAAAGTGTTCAGAAGTCAAGCGATAAATTTTCTAGAGATGTGCTGTCTGAATTTGTAAAGGCAACAGGAGCAAAAAACAGAGGAGTTTCGTATCGTGATGACCTGACTGGTACAAACTGGTCTACAGTTACAAATACTCTTATTGAAATGGGATTCATGTCAAATCCTGAAGAAGATAGAAAAATGTCTACAAATGATTATCAGAATAAAATGGTTACAGGAATCGTAAACGGAATTGAAAAATATTTCAGGGAAAGATAAGGGAATTAAGAGGTTAGTACAAAACTATATTTTTTATCCTATTCAATTTTTACTATTTTGAGACATCCCCTTTTTTTATCTTTTTCATATTTTATAAATATTGTTTTTCCGTCATTATGAGGTATAATGTTAATGACAAAAATTTTAGGAGGTTTAACAATGAAATTAAAAAAAATCTTTTTCTCAATTTTTTTGATATTCTGTTTTAACATTTTTTCCAATGTAAATTACAATGTATTTGTAATTATGGATAACAGTGCAAAACAAAATGTTGAAAGTATTTCAAAAGGACTTAAGGAAGTTGGCATCGACAGCCTTTATTCAAAAGGGTATGCAATCCACATGACTCTTTATCTTACAGAATACAAGCCTGAAGCATTGAAAACAATAAAGGAAACTGTCAATAAAATTGCAAAAAATACTAAGCCTTTTGAGGTAAATTTCTACAGATTAAGAAAAACTGGTGGAAACTGGTTTATGCTTGATGCTGAAAACAATGCAATAATACAGGGACTGGCAGATGAAATGACTGTAAGTCTTAACAAATATCGTGCAACTGATGCTAAAGTTCCTGACTGGGCAAAATCTATTCCTGAAAAGGTAAAATCATTTAATTTGTATGGTTCTCCAAATGTGTTTATGAACTTTGATCCGCATATAACATTACTTACTCCAGAAGATCCGGCTAAAATAGATGAATTTACTGGAAAATATGATTTTAAACCTTTCAAGTCAAAAGTTATTGGAATCGGAATTGCACAAGTTGACGATTTAGGTCAGGCAAAAGATATAATTTATACTGTTAAATTTAAAAACTAATATTTTCAAAATAAAAAAACTGTCTCAAAATTTAGAAAAATATAAAAAAACCATATTTATTCATTTACTAGAATTTCACTTATACAAAAACAGTCATTCATAAATATAGTTTTTTTACATTATTTTTTTCATTTTTTTGAGACAGTTTTTTTATTTCAAACTTTTTAATTGGAATCATCATTATGTATAAATTCAAACTTTTTTACTATACTGATATAATCCAGTAATTCGATATCTTTTTCAACAATTTTAGATACAATACTTCTTTTTTCATCCGTACCAAGATTCTTCAAGGCTATTTCCAGCTCTCCCTCATATCTCAAATACTTGCTGTTACTTACAAGAACATCACCTTTTTTTATAGGAATATCTGATGAAATTTTTTCTATATCAATATTATCTTCTGCAAGTTCCTTTTTTATATATTCACAGAAATCCTTTCTAGTTTCTCCCAGATTTCCTCCTGCAGCAGTTCTTACAACATATTCAGAGGAATCTCTCCTGTCCTGAAAAACCTTATCTGTAAGTATATTATGTTCATTTTTTAAAGGAATTATACCTTTACTGAAATAACCGAATTCCTTCCAGTTTTCATCTGATAAATCTACATCTCCTATTAAAATCACATCCGTGTTTAAAGCCAGTAAATCAAGGCATGAAGTCAGAAATCTCATATTACGATGTTCCTCCACTGTGGGAAGTCCTTCATATACAGGCCCTCTCAACTCATCACCTTTTACAAATGCCATTGTTCTTATCCCGTATTTTTTGTATTTCAAGTTCTGTTCCAGTAAATATTTTTTTGAAATACCTGTAAATCTTTTCGGATAAAAATTATGCAGGCTTAACATATTGGAAAAATTTGCATTTTTCAGTTTCATATATTCAAGTTCTTCCTCTGTTACTGTACTGGCGTTAAGAACAACTTTATTTTTCCCTGAAAGATTTAAAATTTCATCAACAGTAAATCCGTCATCAATACGGAGATATACATTTTCTGAATTTATATCTGCAATATTTTTAGTTGCTCCGTTTATATCAACTATAAGATTTAAATTGTGTTCAGTGCAGAGCCTGATTGTATTTTCAAGCTCTGACTGTTTATCAACTTGTTCTTCAGATATATTAAGGGAAGTAAAAACATATCTGGCACATGCTTTTACAGCTTTTCCTATAATTTCTCCGTTTTTTTCTTTTCCTGTGCTTAAATAAACTGAAAACCCTGTTTCAAATTTTTTTGTCATATTTTCTTTCCTATCCTGCCTATATTAACGGTTTCAATTTTCTTTATAATTCCCCGTTAATTTTTAATTTTATTTTTCTGAACTGATTTTCTCCAAGTCTTCCTTCATCTGAATATATTCAGGAGTTAACTTTCCTGTTCTTCTGTTTAAAAGATTTATAAGTTCAACTGTATCCCTTATATCTGCAAAATTTTTATAATCAGAATCTGTTTTTATAAGGTTATATTTCCCTTTTATCATATCTTCAAGAGCACTGTTCATTCTCAAATTTGTTTCTTTTTTATCATTCTTATTTGAAAAAGCATCTATTATTATGGAACTTATTACACCATAATTAGTTGTATAATAATGGTTACCATAAAAATCATTAGGCTTTTTCGCTGGATCTATAACTCTTGAATTCTTTGCATTTGTCAAAAGAACAATAACCAGATTCTGTGAAGGTTCTATAACAGTCAGTGTTCCTGTCCATCCTGTGTGTCCTACTGTTTCTCTTGAAGCCAGTCCTGAAAATGCCCATCTGTAAATAAAATCTCCCTGTCTTCTCCATCCTAGACCATAACTGGCATTTATATCTTTAGGTTTTATAAAATTATCCAGTGTTGTCTTATCAAAAAATTTAACATCATCATATCCACCTTCATTTATAATTACCTGTGCCAGTTTTGCCACTTCATAGGCATTTGAGAACAATCCTGCATGACCTGATACTCCCTTCATTGAATAATAGGCCTTTTCATCGTGAACTTCTCCCTGAACTGTATATTTTCTTGCATTTATAAAGTCTATTGTATTATCTCTGGTATTACCGTTTAATTCAGTTGCGGCTGTTTCATTTTTGCTGATACCATTTTGCAAAGGATTGAATGTAGTTCTTTTTAAATTCAATTTATCATAGAAATTTTCCTTCAGATAAGTGTCCAGATCCTGTGAAGAAACCTTTTCCACTATCAGTCCCAAAAGCATATAATCCACATCTGAATATTTTGTAGAAGTTTTAGGCTCATATGCCAAAGGAGTTTTCATAATGGCATCCTTCACTTTTTCCTTACCTATTGCATATAAGTCATTTTTCCCGTTAGGAATTCCATCATCCTTGTCATATTTATCATTAAAATATTGCGGATCAGGCGGGAATCCTCCCTGGTGTTTTAAAAGATCGCTTACTTGAACTTTTTCCTTGTTGTTTCCTTTAAATTCAGGATAAATCTTGTCTACATAGTCATCCAGATTTAATTTCTTTTCTGATACAAGTTTCATTATTGCATAATTTGTCGCATACATTTTTGTATTGCTGGCTAAATCGTATACAGTATTATTAGTGACCTTCACTTTATCCTTTAGCTCTGTACCGTCCTGATTATAATTATTTACATATCCGTAGCTTGAAAGCAGTTCAAGATTTCCGTCCTTTATTACTGCTATCTGAGCTGATGGAAGTCCGGCTTTTATTTCCGCCTTTATAAATTCATCAAGAAATTTGATTGTTTCCTCATTATAGCTTTTTTCCTTTTTATTTTCAGTAACTACAGGATAAGGAATTTTCACATTTACTTTTCCTTCCAGATTACTAATCTGAAAAATATTCTTATCATTTTTGTTGCTTTTGATATGTCTATCTTTTTAGTCCCTTTTCCCTTAAGATCATCAGTTTTCAATTTGATTCCATTTATATAAATTTCTGCATTCTTAAATTCATCATATTCCAGAACAATATATCCCTGATTTTTAAAAGCCTTGAATTCAAACATTTCATTTGTAAGTATGGAATCATCAAAATTTTCCTTGCTTACCGGAAACGATTTTTCTATCTGGTAGGAGTATATATTCAGAAATACAAGTATATTTAACAGAATAAGTAATATTTTTTTCATAAGATGCGCCTCCTGATTTATGAATTACTTCTGATTAAACATTTGATTGAAAAAATAAGTCTGACTTTTTATGGAATTATCCCAATAATCCCAGCTGTGAGTTCCTGGTCTTTCTGTATACTCGTGTTTTATATTCAGATCAAGAAGTTTCTTATGAAGTTCCCTGTTAGGTTCTATAAAGAAATCATCTACACCACAGTCTATTATTAGATTGGATTTTGTTCCTATCAGTTTATGAGCTATATCTTTTATATTATATTCATTCCAGTCAGAATTAATAACCTTTTCTATCCCCCAGTTTCCTTTATACTGTTCAGGGTTCATTCCACCGCTCATGCTTCCGATATTCCCAAACACATCCTGATTTTTAATACCTATATAAAAGGCACCGAAGCCTCCCATACTTAAACCAGTTATTGCCCTATGTTCCTTAGCCTTGTAAGTGGAAAAATTTGAATCAACATAATCAACTAATTCCTTTGATACGAAAGTATAATATTTTGATTCCTTTTTTAAATTACTGTCAACATACCAGCTGTCATAATTTCCATCTGGAGAAACATAAATAATACCATACTGATCTGACAATTTTTTTATTGATGTTTTTTCAGGATAGTTCTTGTTACTTCCTGACCATCCATGTAAAACGTAAATTGTATTATAACTTTTATCTTTAGAATATCCATCCGGCAGGATTACTGTCACTGGAATATCTTTTTTCATTGACTTGCTGTAAACTTTAACTTCCTTCTCAGCAAAGGAAAATCCTAAAAATGAACATAGTAACAATAAAATTGCTAATATTTTTTTCATTTGTATCACTCTCCGTATATGTCTTCTATTCTGTCATCATCTACTCCAAATAAATAAGTTAAAACAAATCCTCCTGCATATGCTCCAAGCATTGCTATTATAAAGTACAGCCATGTACCTGGAACTACTATAAGTAATCCGAATAATCCTGAAACTCCCTGAGAAATAGTTCCCAAATGGAATAAAGTTGCCAGTAATCCTCCGAACCCTGAACCAAGACATGCTGTAATAAATGGTTTTCCTAAAGGAAGAGTTACCGCATACATCAGAGGTTCTCCTATTCCCAATACACCTACTGGAAGTGCATCCCTTACCATTGTTTTCAGTTTTTTGCTCTTAGTTTTCACATAAATTGCAATTCCGGCACCAACCTGTCCTCCACCTGCCATCATAAGTATTGGAAGCAGATAGTTAATTCCCTTTGTAGGTCCTGTCGGGTCATTAAGCAGTACGTGAATAGGTGTTAATGCCTGGTGAAGCCCTACTGAAACTAGAGGAAGGAATCCTGCCGCCAGTATATATCCTCCGAGTATTCCCAATTTATTATACGCAAAGTCAAGAATATTAAATATTCCAGTTGTTACAGCTGTTCCTAAAGGCTGGATTATTACAAGGGCTATAAACACACCTATTATTAAAGTTAAAAGTGGAGTAAGGAAAGTATCCAGTATTACGGGAACCAGTTTTCTTACCTTTTTTTCCAGATATGCCACTATTATACCCATAAATAATGATGCAAGCAGCCCTCCCATTCCAGGTGCAAAAGGCTTACCTGTGAAAGGCAGTATAACTGCACTTTTATCTTCAACTTTAAGAAGAAGAGGAAGTGCAGGATTCGCAACAAAAATTGATCCCATAATTCCACCAAGTACTGCAGTTCCGCCAAATTCCTTTGCAGCGTTCATTCCTACGTATATTGCAAGATATCCAAACATAACAAATCCAATACTTCTTATAGCGGCAAACCACCATATTGTACTGTAAGCATTTTTCGTCATTACATTCACAACATTTGTAAGTCCCATTACAAGCCCTGCCGCTATAATTCCAGGTAACAATGGAACAAATATATTTGCTATTTTCTGAAGAAATCTCTGAACAGGCCCGTTATGTTTCTGCTTATTGGCTTTTTTATTTTCCTTCGCCACATCTTCTACATTATTGTCTGAAAATCCTAAAGGCATTCCTGTAAGCTTTGAAAATTCTTCACCTACTGAATTTACCTTTCCAGGTCCCAAAACAATCTGAAGCGTTTCAGCTTCCACAACATTAAGCACTCCGTCAACCTTTTTCAGTTTTTCCACATCTGCATCTTCTCTGACTTTAACTCTAAGTCTTGTCATGCATACTGCATTTGAAATGATATTCTCTTTTCCGCCAAGAATATCATAGATTTCTTTTGCTGTTCTTTTTGCGTCCATAATTCCGTCTCCTTCTATATATTATTATTTTGTATCCATATATAAGCGAAAAAGAGTGATTAAATCCTGACCAAAATCGTAATCCATCACTCTTTATTTCTATTTTTTTACAAAAGAAAATTTTTGCCAAGGTTTAATATAGTCTATTAAAAATATTTCTTCTTCCGAAATTCTTCCTACAACATTTGATTTCCCTGTATTTCTCATTTCATTTTTAGCTATCATCAGTTCTCCGGCATAATGTCCGAACTCACTGCTTTCTATAATTATGTCACCTTTTCTTATTATTTCAGGAGCATTGAAAAGTTTAAATTCATGCCCTTTATATTTTACCCTGCTGTTTGATGAACGGATTAAGTTTTCAGGAGCATCTCCCCTGCTGTAATGAAATTCATCCAGAACAATTTTTTTCTCTGTTTCCGGAATATTTTCTTCAAGAATTACTGAAAAACTTACCATGTCCTTACGGACTTTTTTAAACTCTTCGAGTTCTTCATCAGTTGGATAGCAGTTGGAAATAATAATGTCATCTATCATTTCCAGAGCTATAAAATGCTTAAACTGAACTATCATCGGTAAATTACGGTGCATTTCCAGTGTTGGCAATCCCTGGGTTACCGGCCATGGTCCAAAAGTGTTTTCAGCCTGCGAAGTTATAAATGCCGCCGTTCTTAATCCATGTTTTGCAAAGTTTTCAGTACATTTCTTAAAAAAGTCCAATCCCAATCCTGTATAAATATGCGGATAAAAATTATGACACCCTATCAGATTATCTTTATTAGGACGATAATCCATAATTGTATCAATATAATGAGTAATATTGCTCATATTTATTTCTATTTTCAGATTTTCCTTATTAAACGTCATGATACTTTCCTGTAAACCTGTAAATCCAATATCCAGTCTGATTCCATCAGCGTTCATTTCCTTGAAAAAAGACAAGTCATCATAACTGATACCCAAGTCATTGAAAACTTTAGGATTCACATCGAGAATAATTTCAAATCCTTTTTCTTTTGCATGCTGATTTGTCCTTCTGAATTTTTCCAGAATAACTTCCTTGCTTTCATTTACAGACAGCAGGCAGCTGAATATACGGCTGAATCCAGCTTTCCCTGCTTTATCAATATAATCTATTACTTCCTTTTCCGTTGTTTTTTCAGGATAGATTGAAATTCCTAACTTTCCCATATTATACTACTTCTCCTTCTTTTGCTTCAGCACTTTCTTCTATATATTTTCTTCAGAATCACTCAATTTTATTTATTTTCGTCTTAATTATCCTGTCAGAAACATAATCATAATTTTTATTATAATATGTAAAATATATTACATCTATCAAGTTCAGCATGGAAATTCTCGAATAAATTGCCGCACTTCTTACAAGAGCTTCCCTTGAAGTTACATAGAGATTATATTTACATTTTTTTACAAGCTTATTATTTCCATATCCTGTGATTGAAACAGTATCAATTTCCTTATCCTGAAGTATTTCAGCAATATCTATTATTTCCTTTGTCAGTCCAGAATAGGATACCAGTATTGCCAAATGACTCCTGTCACTGTTTATAGCCTGTACATGCTGCAGGTCAGGCCCTTCAAAAGCATTTACAGTTTTTCCTGCCCTCATGAACTTATACTGGGCATCAAGACACACAATATGTGAAGCTCCTATCCCATAAAAATCCAGCACGTCACTTTTCGTTATTAAATCTGCTACAATATTAATCATTTCAGTTTCCTGTAAAAGTTTTGTCTCCTTCAGTGCACTTATACTAAGTTTTGTCAGTTTTTCAATGACAGTTTTTGTATCATCCCTTTTATCAATATCTCCAGTATCAAAATTAATTTCTTCCTTTTCCATATTGATAACTTCTTCCAGCATTTTCATTTTAAATTCCTGAAATCCGCTGAATCCTATTTTCTGGCACATTCTTGTAACACTTGCATTGCTTGTATATGTTTTTGCAGAAATAATATTTGTATCCAGTTCCCTTATATTTCTGAAATTTTTTATTATATACTTGGCGATGTATTCTTCATTTTCAGTAAAATCCTTATTTTCCCTAAGTTTTATCAGAATACTCATGAATTAACCTCGCTACATTGTTGTCATATTTTTCAAGTTTTTCCGTTGCTGTTTCCTTGTCAATATTTAACAGGATCATTGCTATTGCAGCTTTTACATCATTTGAAGCTTTTTCCAGTACTTCTGATGTTTTTTCATAATCACTGTTTGTCGTTTTCATAATGATTCTTTTTGCTCTTTCTATTAATTTCTGATTTGAAGTTTTAACATCTACCATATATCCTGAAAATACTTTTCCTATTTTTATCATAACAGCTGTTGAAATCATATTAAGTATCATTTTCTGTGCTGTTCCTGCTTTCATTCTTGTGGATCCTGTAACAATTTCAGGGCCTACTATAACTTCTATCGGATATTGGCTAACTTTTGATAAGTCAGAATTTTTTGAACATGTTATACTCCCTGTAACTGCCCCTATGCTGTTTGCATATTCTACAGCCCCCATAACATAAGGAGTTCTTCCTGATGCGGCAAGCCCTATAACCACATCATTTTTAGTAAGATTTATATTTATCAGGTCTTCTTTTCCTAATTCCGTGCTGTCTTCTGCATTTTCCTTTGCCCTGAATATTGCCTCATTTCCTCCGGCTATTATCCCCTGTACCTTTTCATGGGAAACCCCGTATGTCGGAGGACATTCTGAAGCATCCAGTATTCCAAGTCTTCCTGATGTTCCAGCTCCTATATATATTATTCTTGTTTCCTTTGTATAATTTGACAATATGGCATCTATAAGGCTGGAAATGCTTTTCAGTTCTTTTTCTACACAGAATGCAACCTTTTTATCTTCTTCATTTATCCTTTTTTTATAATTTCAAAACTATCCTGCAGTTCAATATCTTTGCTGTTTGGATTATTTTCTTCCGTAGAAAGTTTATTGAGATCAATCATTACTTATCACTCCTCTCTACATAATTATAACCCGCTTTTCGCTAAAAGGGAATATATGTGAAAATGATTTTCAGAAACTGAAAAATATATTTTTCCAAATAAAAAACACACTTGATTTGGGATATATATTCCTGTCAGGTGTGTGTTTATGATGCAATAACTATATTTTCATCCTGTTTATAATCATTGTATTAAATATTAATTTTTCCAGTTATTAATAAATTTTACTGTCAATAAATATAAGAATATTGTAAAAATATTATCCACAATATATCTGTAATCAACAATAAATTTATTTCTTTTTTTACTTTTGTCAAATTTATTATTCTTTTTATAATTAGATAAAATTTATATATTCCTAAAAAGACTTACTATTAAACATATTAACAGAATCAATAATTTGAAAAATATTGAAATCGTTTTCAAATTTCAAAAATAAAAAAACTGATAATGGAAATAATAGAAATTTGTAAAAATGTCACGATAATATCAACCACATATACACAAGCTAATATTTTTTTCTATTTTCTACTTTATAATATAAACAACCTTTCAAAAAAATATTAAAAGATAAATTATTGTAAACAACACATATTCCATAAATTATCACCTCAAACTTTAAGCTATAATCAACTCCATAAGACTGGTGTTTTTTTAAAAAAAGGTACCAACAACCAAAAAAATTATTATATATATTGGAAATATAAAAAAACTTAATAGTATTCAAATTAGGATAAATGATACTTGACAACATCAACGAAGCAAGTAATAAAAAAACTGATAAAACTCCTATACAATATAAAAATAAAAATACTTATTATAATTTAAACTTAAATATACTTCTTCGTTATCTGAAAAATTCTAAAAAAATTTTTTTGCTTTTTGAAAAATAATGAATATTCCACAGAAAAATTTATTACTGAAAACTTCAATAGAAATTTCTGATTTCGGTTTTTAAATGATATTCTTCTTCATGATTTCTTATATTTTTTTCTACTACTAATGTAATACGTCCAAGACCACTTTTTAGAATTTAACATAACTCTGACTCCACCATCTACATTTCCAAATATATCATAATATTCACCTGTCACTTCTTCAAGATAATATATCTTACCACTTTCGCTTTCAGAAAATAAAGGCAATGAAAAACACTAAAAAAACTACCAGTATTAATTTATATTTTTCCATATTGCTTATACTGTTCAGTCCCTTATCATCATATCTTCCATTCTCATAGTTATTTATCATTCTGCTCCTGTTTAATCTTATGTCAATAAAAAGGAGAAGTTAAACTGCACTGCATCTTCAATCTTGAGTTTTGGTTCATAAATCATTGTTTTCAAAGTGCCATATTTATATTTAAAAAAATAATTCTAATCTTAATCTCTTATCTGATGCTATTGTATCTATTATTTTCCCACATTTAAAAATATCTTCATTTTCTAATTTTATTCCATCATTAAAATAGTGATATTCTAAATTTTCTTTCTTAAACTCTTCCTTTTCTGTTTTCAATATATATGCTATGAAGTATTTAAAAATTTTATGGACGAATAACATCAGATTTTGTTGAGTAGCGTGGAACCTCCCTCTTCCTTATCTCAAAGTATTCTTCTGGTATCTCATCTTTGAACAGGTCGAACAAAAAATTATATAAGTTTTCTACGCTTTCAGGCCACAAATCTCTCTGAAGAAATAATTTCTTATTTTCAGTGATTAGAGTTATTCCTTCCCACATTAGTGGTGCCATAAAATACCCCTCTACTGCATTCTTATTTATTTCATCTAGATATTCATAACTTTTATCAGGTACATCTCTTGGAACAGATTTTTGATAAATTTTTGTTTTCTTCTCATTATTCTTATCAATAAAGTGTAGTTCCAGCACAAAAATAGAATGATTACCTGTCCTATATATTCTTCCATATAAAAATTTATCTCCATTCTTTAAGGGAATATGACTATTTGAATAATATTTCTCAAGAAAATTTCGGTTAAATATCTGCTCAAATCCCTCTCGTGTCTTATCAGTCTCATCCATAAACTGACGTGGCATTCTGTACACTTTAAAATATAGCTCAAAATCCTCCTTCACATAGCTTTTAGAATTTAATATAACTCTGACTCCACCATCTACATTTCCAAATATATCATAATATTCACCTGTCACTTTTTCAAAATAATGTATCTTACCACTTTCGTTTTCAGAAAATAAAGGCAATGAAAACACTAAAAAAACTACCAGTATTAATTTATATTTTCTCATTTTATTTTTTCCCTCCTATTTCTAACCTTATTTTTTTACTCTTTCCTCTATTTTTTTAATTTCTTCCATTTTTTTCCTATGTTCCCTCTCTTTTTCTTTTTCATAACGTTTATCTCTTCTTTCACTTGCTTTTCTGAGAACATCTGAACAGACTCCTCCTGCTGTATCTGATAAAACGCAATACAGTTCACAAGAACTAGCCAAAAACATTATTGACAAAATAATATTATTATCTTTACTCTAATTAGATATTTCATTTCTCAACCACCTCAAATAAGTATTTATTTTGGGAACTGATGTTTTTACTCTTTCAATATGTTCCAAATTTATGTTTCCCATATTGCTTATATTATTCAGTCTCTATAACTACCATATTCCATACGGATCATTAGCTTCTCTATTATAACCTGTCAAAAATTATTATAACTTCTTCCTGATTATAATATTTTTTTATTTTATCTCTTATTTTTTTCCCAAATCTCGTTTTTTTCTGAATTTGTACTGACCCCAAAATCTTGGACACAAGATTGGAGGTGCAGTACATAGCAGTTAATTTTTTTCAAATTGTACTTTTTTTATAAAAAAATATTTTTATAAAAATGCTCTGTATAAGAATTAAAAATAACCTTCTTTTTTTCATTTGCTTTTTTTATAAACCTTAAATTGCAATATTAATTGCGACATTTTATCAAATTTTTTTATAGCAATTATAGTTTAAATTTAGTCTTTGTATCTATTTCTTTTTTTCAAAAAAATTCTTCAGGTATTTCGTCCTTAAACAGTTCCAAAAAAATTTTTCATACATCTCTTTTTCTGCACCTAGTAAAAAAATAATGTCCTTTTTATAAATAATTTTATCTTTTGTTATTATTGTTACTTTTTTTCTCCATACGGAGGTATCCCATAATATCCTTCTGTAGTGTCACTATTTATTTTATCTAAAAGATTAAAGATATTAAAAATTCATTTTTTTATAAAAAAACTTTTTTTCTTTTGACTCATTGTTACTATCTATGTAATATAATTCTAATTTCGCTTTTTAAATTATGAAAAATCAAGAACAATTCTACCATACAGAAACTTCTCCCCATTCTTCAATTCAATGAAAGTTGAAGAATAATGAATATCTAGGCTATCAATATTAAAAAAACTTCAGTACATCATTCCTGTCATCAGAATTTTGAAGAGATTGATTCAAATATTGATTCCCACCTCCATACACTTTGAAATACATAAGCAACTTATAAGGATTCTTATTGTTTATAATATAGTCCTTCCCTCCATAACCATCCATATAGTCTCTTTCATAGTTTTTTTTGGATATCCTTCTAAAACTTTAAAAACCATTATCCGTCATTTGATTTGTAAATGAGATGACTGATAATAATAAAAAAATAAAAATAATCTTTTTTTGTATTCACACTTATCCTCCTGTTTATTTTTTTAAGTATATATTTTTCTTTATATCTTCTCATAATTTTAAATTTTACCTTTCAATCCTTTTCATTTATTTTTAATTTAATTATACCTTATATTTTTTTAATATTTTCCATTTGTTTTATTTTCATAAACACTATAAATTTTCTCTCTTTAGTATATCCCTTTATATTCTCACCATTTACAATTTATTATGTAATAAAAAAAGCTATCTCAAAAAAACTTAAAAAAACAATGTAAAAAAACTATATTTTTTTCAAATTTTGAGATAGTCTATTTCAAAACTGTTTATTTTTAAAAGATACAATATTACCAATTTACTATATTACCCTGCTGCTCCTCTTTGTAAAACTTCCACAATATTCATATTTTTATCAAGTATAACTATTGTATTATGTTTCTTATCAAATCCAAAATACAATTTTGTATGTTTTTTCCCTTGTAAATCAACATAATTATTTACATAATATATCCCTTTTTTATTGTCACGATATACTTTATATGTTCCAAAAACAGTAGGAATTGTTCCTGTAGCAGGGTCATCAAGATAAGTTTCTGATATTTTCCCTCCAGCTTTTTCCTTACTTTCATAGCTTTGAATAAGCGAAATTTCCTTTGCATTGTCAGTAACTATGAAAAATGAATATCTGTCAGCCTCGCCTTCTTCATTATACCAGAAATATCCTGCCGGCGACTGTTCTTCCGCATTCTCCTTTAAAGATATTTCCAATCTTTTATTTGGACTTGTAAATTTTTCTGCAAATGTAAGCATTCCTAATACCAGCATTGACACTAAAATTAATTTTTTCATAATTCGTTTCCTCCCTGTGTAATTAAACTCTATTTCTATATATTTCTTTTACTTTATAATTTATTCTAACATCTTAAACTGAAAATAAACTGAAAAAAATAATTTTATTTTGTATTATATAAAAACATGTGCCTTCAACCCTTTAGTTTTACCTCCAAGGTTTCTGGCACATGTCCCTTTTCAATATTCTATTCTATTTCTGATTACAGTTCTATATCTTCTTTTCTTAATGTAGGGAACAATATTACATCTCTTATAGATGCTGAATTAGTCTGCAGCATTACTAATCTGTCTATTCCTATCCCAAGTCCTCCTGCAGGCGGCATTCCGTATTCCAGAGCTCTTATATAATCCAAGTCCATATTCTGAGCCTCGTCATCTCCTGCTTCCTTCATTTTAACCTGCTCTTCAAATCTTTCCTGCTGATCTCTAGGATCATTTAATTCAGAATAAGCATTTGCAAATTCTCTTCCTGAAATGAACAGTTCAAATCTGTCCACCCAGTCAGCTTCCCCTTTTTTGTTTTTTGAAAGAGGAGAAATTTCCTTCGGATATTCTATAATGAAAGTAGGATTTATAAGTGTTTCTTCTACTTTTTCTTCAAAAATAAGATTCAGTATTCCATATTTTGTGTAAGTTTTGTCTTTTTCCAAAGGTATTCCAAGTTCTTTTGCCTTATTAACAGCATCTTCATCGCTTGTAACAGCATCAAAATCAAATCCGGCAACTTCCTTTACTATATCCTTCATTTTTACCCTTCTCCAAGGAGTTGTCAAATCAATTTTCTTACCTTCATATTCTATTTCATAAGTTCCGTGCAGTTCATATGTCAGCTTTGAAATAAGATCCTCTGTAATATTCATCATATCCACATAATCAGCATAAGCCTGATACAGTTCCATCATTGTAAATTCAGGGTTATGTTTTACTGAAATTCCTTCATTTCTGAAACTTCTGTTAATTTCAAATACTTTATCAAATCCTCCAACAAGAAGTCTTTTCAGATAAAGTTCAGGAGCAACCCTTAAAAATAATTCCATATCCAGTGCATTGTGATGAGTAGTAAATGGTCTTGCAGTAGCTCCTCCTGCAATTGGGTGCATCATTGGAGTTTCAACTTCTGTAAATCCTTTTTCCTCAAGATATTTTCTGAAAAATCTTACAATCTGGAATCTTTTTTTCATAGTTTCCATAACTTCCCTGTTCATTACAAGGTCAACGTATCTCTGTCTGTATCTTGTTTCAACATTTGTCAGCCCATGGAATTTTTCAGGAAGAGGTCTTATATTTTTAGACTGCACTTCAAAAGAACTCACCCTCAAAGTAAGCTCACCTGTCTTAGTTCTGAACAGTACACCTTCTATTCCTATAAAATCTCCTATTCCCAGTTTTTTATAGATTTCGTACTGTTCCTCCCCAACTTCATCCTGTTTTACATAATATTGCAGTTTCCCTGTGGAATCCTGAATATGGCCAAATCCATTTTTCCCCATTCTTCTGTATGCAATTATTCTTCCTGCTGTTTTAAATACTTTACCACATGTTTCATCATATTTGTTAATTTCTTCAATATCATTTATTTTTTTTCATATTTTCTTCCGTAAGGTTCTATTCCTATTTCTTTCAGTTCTTCAACTTTTTTTAAGTTTTTTTCACTTATAATTTTACTTTCATTTGTCTGATTACTCATTATTTTTTTCCTTTCAAGTTTCTATATTTTATTTTTTTTGGTAAAAGGTATAATTTCTAGACTTATACTGTTTACTGTTTCATTTCTATCTATTATATCATACTCCATTATTATTTTTTTCCATTATTTAATAATATTTTTTGTGAAAATTTCATATTTCGCTTTAAATTCTTTAGTCATATAAGTAAAAGACGTTACTTTCCCCATCTTGAAAACCTGTTTTGAATTTATACTTCCCCTACGGTATATTTCAACTGTGTTTTCCGCTTCTATTATCCTGCATTTACCAAATTCATCTTCATAATGGTATTCCCTTTTATCCGGTAAATTCAAAACTTTTATTATTTCAAAGCTTTTATTATATTTTTCACCGTAAAAATCATTACTCTTTATAGTTATTTCCATTGTCACCTACTCATCAAGAAACTCGTCAAGAAATTCATCAATGTCTTCTTCATCATCGTATCCTGTAAGGATATCGTCATCCTCGTCTTCTTCCATTTCTTCAATATCATCAAAATCCTGCTCTTCATCCTTCACTTCATCATATTCACCGAATTCTTCATTCCAGTACATATAATCCTTATCCCTGTCATAATATTCTTCTTCCCATATTTCAAGGACTTCATCTTCTTCATCTTCTTCAAGGAGAACAAGATCTTCTTCATTAGTGTCATAAAAGAAAACTTTCTTTATTCCGGATTCATTTTCACAAATTAAATATTCCTTCTCGTCAACAGTTATATTTGCAAGACAAGTAAAATATTCTTCATCTCCATTGATTACTTTTTCAAATTCTTCACCTGCAGAGTACATAACTCTCTCCCTCCATTTATTTATGATATTTTATATTTTTAGTTATAGAAATCCATCTATATATCTGCTCCATCAGAATCAGTCTCATCAGCTGATGCGGAAATGTAAAATAAGAAAAAGCCAATCTGAAATCAACCAGTTTTCTTAATTCATCATCAACTCCATTTGATCCGCCTATTATAAAATTAATTTCACTATGCTGTAAAGATATATTTTCAATCTCTTCAGCCATTTCTTCAGATGATTTCAGTTTTCCCTTCAAATCAAGCAGTATACTGTAAGAACGGTTTCTCTTATTTAATGCATCGATTATTCTTTCTGTTTCTTTTGTTATAGCCGTTCCAATTCCCTTATTTTCATCTTCTTCAGGCAGCTCAATAATATTAAGGTTTGCATATCTTGAAAGCCTTTTGGAAAACTCTGAAATTCCATCTCTTATATATTTGTCTTTTATCTTACCGATACATATTATATTAATCTTTACCATATTTTTTTCCTATTGTCAAAATTTTTTTTATTTTTTTCTTCCAAACATTTTGTCCAGATCATTTTTTGTAAGCTTTACAATAATAGGTCTTCCATGCGGGCATGTATATTTTCCAACTTCATGGAGTCTTCTCACCATATTCTGCATTTCTCCCATATCAAGTTTCTGACCTGCCTTGACAGCTCCCTTACATGACATTGAGATTATTATACTTTCCCTCAGATCCTTTATTTCGTTTTCATCCTTCAGGTCCTCAAGAAGCTTATGAAAAACATTTTTCACATCTTCCCTGAAATCAAATGCCGGAACAGCCCTCAACAGCATTTCATTATCAGAAAACTGATCTATGTCAAAGCCAAATTCACTGAATGTTTCCTGATTTTCCAGAATAATACTTTTTTCAACTGCTGACACTTCAATCTTCTGAGGTATAAGAAGCTGCTGGGAATCAAGTTTTTTACTGTAAAATTTATCCTTCAGTTCCTCATACAGTATTCTTTCATGAATAATATGCTGATCATAAATTTCCAGTTCATCATTTTTTCTCACAAGAATATACGTATCAAAAATTTGTCCCAGTATATTATAATCAAACTGTCTTCCTTCATGTTTTTCGAATGTTCCTACCTTGTATCCTTCATTTGATTTTTCTATATTGCTATATTTTTCTTCTTTTTCTGTCTGTGAAATGTATTCTTCCCTTACTTCAGGCACACCTGAATACTGATTTTCATTTTCTCTTTCGTTATAAGATACTGAAAAATCTATATTCTCTCTATTTCCAAGTTTCATTTCTTCAGGTATAACTTTTTCTTCAGTAATTGCAGATTTAGCAACTTCCGGATTTACATCCTGACTTTTTTCCACACTGTAATTTTTTTCTGTTTCAGCTTCTATCACAACACTTGCTTCATCTTTATTTACATCACTGTTGACTCCACTGAAGTTTCCGTCATGAGTTTCAAAACTGAAAAATTTCTGGCTGTCAGTTTTTACTATTTCATCAGAAAATAAACTGCTTATTTTTTCATCCTTATTTTCCACATTTATATTCTGCTTCAGAAGGTCAATGTTAGGTTGCCAGTTTTCCCTGTCATTGTGATAGAAAAATTCATCTATCGAATCCTTCAGCTGTCTGTATATCGCCTTATCATTGGAAAACTTGACAATTTTCTTTGAAGGGTGTACATTTACATCTATTTCTGCAGGGTCTATATCAAAAAATATTATTGTAAAAGGATATTTCCCCTTCATCAGTTTTGTATAATATCCGTCTATTACAGCCCTTTCTATTGTTGCAGATTTTACATATCGTTTATTTATGTATGTAAATATATAATCCTTGCTGCTTCTCAATATTTCCACATTCCCCAGATATCCGTATTCAAACTTATTCAGATTTCTCAGGACAGATTTCCCAAACAGCTCAAGTATAGTGTTGTCTGTTCCCCTACCGCTTGTATTTATAGCGGCTTTCCCGTCCAGTTCAAGTATAAATGCAACTTCAGTATTGGCAAGGGCTTCCTTTAAAACTATATCCCTTATTTTATTGTATTCTGTTGATTCTTTCCTCAAAAATTTCTTCCTAGCCGGAGTATTGTAGAACAAATCCCTACTTCTATTTCTGTTCCCGGATTTCTTGAAATTTCCTCAAATTTCCTTACAACTCCTCCATAGCTTCCTATTCTGTATCCTGTATTACTTGCAGCCGTTCTTGTGGTAATAGTCAGTTTTGAGACTGCCGCTATTGACGCAAGGGCTTCTCCCCTGAATCCATACGTCTGAAGGTTGAAAACATCATCCTTTGTGGAAATTTTTGAAGTGGCATGTCTTTCAATGGAAAGAAGTGTATCTTCCTTATCCATCCCTATACCATTATCATTTATTTTTACTTCTGTTCCTCCCTTGAAAACCTCAATCTTAATAACTGTCGCCTTTGCATCAAGGGAATTTTCAATCATTTCCTTAATCATTGAGGCGGGATTTTCCACTACTTCCCCTGCCGCAATTATATTGGATACGCTTTCATCCAATATTTTTATATATCCCATTCCTATTCCTTTCAAAATTAAATTTGGTTCTATTTTTTCTGATTCATTTTCACATTTCCAATACATTTTACCTTATTATTATCTATATTGCAATAATTCCAATTAACAATTCTGTCATATGCACAAATTTTCTTTTTTTATTTGACTTTACTTCTTAAAATTACTATAATGGCCATAACAAGTAATTATAGAAAGGAGAAACACCTATTATTTTACATTTCTGTAACTTAATGTGTGACGATTTTATGAAGAGGAAAAAAATTATATTATTTTTTTATTATTTTTTTATACTGATATTCTCATGTGGAAAAAATAAGGAAAAAAAAGAAAAGGAAAAAAACGATGTAAATATTGCAAGAGAAAACGAAAAACTGGAAGCGGAAAAATACAATGGCTATGTCCAGTTTTACAATCACCTTTTACAAATAGACGAATACATAGGATATTATTTTGAAGTGGCAGGAACAGATCAAAAAATGAAAAAGCCTAAAGAAAAAATAAATATTCCTACAATTGACCAGTCAATTATCGATGCAGCTAAGGAAAATATTGCAAAAGTACCTGAAATGAAAGAGCTTGATAACGCTTCAAGAGAGCTGCTGCCACTCCTGTCAGAAATGAAGACCTTGACGGATCAGATGACAGCTTACTATGGGGATGGGAATTATTTCAAAAATAAGACTTTAAGGGAAGAAATGCATGTCAATTTTTTAGAAACAGCTAAAAAATACCGTATTCTTTCAAAAAAATTTAAGGAGACTTTTGGCAACCGTTCCAAAGAGCAGAAGAGAAAAATTGCTGAAAAAATTAAAAAAGAAGGAAAACTTATAGAATATGATTTAATGACATTTATAGATTCATGCGAAGAAATACTGGATGAAATCCAGAGGGAAAAAATATCTGCTGAAAATCTTACAGATGCAGATCTTACTAAATTTAAGGAACTTGAAGCAAAAATGACTGCTTCCATGGATAGACTTAAAAATTCTGCTGAAAACCAGGAAATGTTAAAAAAGGAACACTATCATAGCAGTGATTTCACATCTTTTTCTACTTTATACTGAAAGATTTAAGGAAGCTATGGCAAAATTCATAAGCAGGGTTGAAAAGAAGGAAAAGTTAAATCCAAAACTTCTCAAAAATAATCCTTCCCTGAAAAATGAATCCGGAACTCCTGAAAATATATTCCATGAATATAATGAACTGATAAAGGAATATAATAAAATTGCTAAATAGAAAGAGATTTTTTTAATATATCAGTTAAAAGTTTAAAAAAAGTAAGATAATAAAAAAAGGGAAATTTATAAAAAAATATTTCAATAATGTGGTACAATAAAGTAAATTTTATGGAAATGAGGGCGATATATGAAGTTTGAAACAAAAGCAATACACGGATTAAAAGATATTGAGAAGGGAAGTTGTGAATGGAATAATACCATTAATATGGCTTCCGCATATAAAACTAAGAGTTTTGGAGAACCTCAGGATTTCGAATATGGGAGAGTTTCCAATCCAACTAGAAGTGAACTTGAAAAATTAATGGCTATTCTGGAAAATGGAAAACATGGATACGCCTTCTCTTCAGGAATGGCGGCTATTACATCTGTATTCACAAGATTTAAGGCTGGAGATCACATAATACTTGGAACTGACATTTATGGAGGAACATACAGAATCACAACTGATATATTTGGAAAATTTAATCTTAAATATACATTTGTCGATGCTACAAATCTTGATGAAATAAAAAATGCCGTAAGACCTGAAACAGTGGCTATATTTATAGAAACACCTTCCAATCCGCTACTTGATATAACAGATATCAGAGGAGTTGTTAAAATAGCAAAGGAACATGGCCTTCTTACAATAGCAGATAACACGTTTCTTACTCCGTATTTACAGAGACCTCTTGAATTAGGTATTGACATAGTGGTTCACAGTGCCACAAAATTTTTGAGCGGACATCATGATATCATTGCGGGAATTGTAGTTGTTAATGATGATAAACTTGCAGAAGATGTATGGTTTGCACAGAAGGCAATAGGAGCTATCCTTCCGCCTTTTGACAGCTGGCTTTTAATGAGAAGTTTGAAAACTTTAAAGATAAGAGTGGATACAGCTCAAAATAACACTTTGAAGCTTCTGGAATTTTTCAGAAATCATCCGGCAGTGAAAAAAGTATATTCTCCTATTGAAGATGATAATAAAGGAAAAGAGATACATAAAACTCAGGCTTCAGGTATAGGGGCAGTGTTCTCATTTATATTAAAGGATGAAAAAAAGGTAAAAACTTTTTTTGAAAATATAAAAATAGCAACACTGGCTCCAAGTCTTGGAGGGCCTGAAACTCTTGTAACACACCCAAGCACAGTAACTCACGCTGAAATGCCTGAAGAAGAAAAAAATGCAAGAGGAATAACTAATTCAATGGTCAGAATTGCAGTTGGGCTTGAAAATATAGATGATTTAATTGAAGACTTTAAAAAAATGCCCTGGAAAAAAATAGAAAGTTATTTTGTAAATAAATTTAAAAAAATACTCGCTATAAAAAAATAAAAATATGATTTCAGTACTTACTAAAAAAATATAAAAATACTGAAATCATATTTTTTTATATTAACTCCAATTTATTTTAATTATCTTTCTTCTTGTTATGTATATATAAATAAATCGCTGTACTGATAATTATAAATCCACCTATAAAACTGAACAAATCTGGAATTGTACTAAATAAAATATAATCCATCAACATGCTTGTTATTATGATAACATAGTTATAAATTGAAACTTCTGATGCCGGTGCAAAAGTATAGGCATAAGTAAGTCCAAATTGCCCTATTGCAGCAGAAATTCCTATTCCTCCTAAAAGAATAAAAAACTCGCTTAAAGTCGGCTTTACAAAATTCATCATCATAAGCGGGAAAGTGCAGACAACAGATAAAAGTGAAAAGTAGAGTACATTAATTTCCGACTTTACCTTTCCATTCAAATATCTAATTATTGTATAAGAGAATCCTGCAAGTACAGCTGAGAAAAGCCCTGCTAAACTTGGAATAATCTCTGGTGAAAAACTTGGTTTTATTACAAACACAACTGCCAAAAGCATTAAAATTATTCCTATAACCTGCTTTTTATCCACTCTTTCTTTCAAAAATATACAAGCACAGATTGTTACAAATACAGGTGAAAGTTTATTTAGCATATTGGCTTCTGCCATAGTTAAATACTCCAGTGCATAAAAGTTTGCCACCATTCCAACAAAGCCAAAGAATGATCTTCCAAAAACAAAGGGAATGTTTTCTTTTTCAACTTTTATGGATTCTTTCTGTTTAAACAAAATAAATGCAGAAAGCATAAGGCTCACTGAATTTCTAAAAAATACCTTCTCGTAAGTGGGTATTCTCGGTAAATACTTTATTGCTATACCCATAAAAGTAAAACCTAATACGGATACCAGCATCCAAAATACACCCTTAGTTTTATTACTTATCATCACTTCTAATCATCCTCATCATCATCGTCTAGGCCAGGAAAAAGCCCGTCTATAAAATCTTTAAAATTATCTGCTAAATATGTTATCTCATAACCACCTTCCTGATTGATATGAACTACACAAGGTTCTCCTTCTGGCCCACAATCTGAGTAATCAAGAAAAATCATATCATGGCCTCCACTTGAAGTTCCACAAATAGCAATTCCTATATTAGGATATTTCCATTTCTCTATCCAAAATTTAGACCCAAACTCTCCACAAAGTGAGTATCTTCTGAAAGAATCTACACCATATAAACCTATAGCATCAAAACTTCTACTGGCTCAATTTCTTTTAAAAGGTCCTTCAAAATTATTTTTTCTCAGTTCTCCTCCATTTTGAATTCTCATTAATGCCTTGTATGATTCCGGCAAACGATATCCCAATTCCTTTTCAACTTTTTCAAAATCTTCATCCGTTGCAGGTTTTCCTAAATATTCTCTTAAAGAAAATTCATCATGATACCATAAGCCTTTTAGTACTTCTTCATCAAAATTTATATTTTGCATAGGTTTTTTATCTCTTTTTTCTCTTAGCTCTTTTTGAAATTTATTTTTTTCTATCCTTCTAGGTGCCCAAACTTCAGCTCTTTTTATCCAGTCATCAACACTTTTAGGATAATATCTGCCCGATGTTTCATCAATCTCTTTTATTCCTTTTTCTTTAGCTTTTTTAAACCATTCAAGAGCTTCATCTTCTCTATTGGAATTATATAAAGCCATTGCATAACGAATACAGAATTCCCCACTTTCAGAATAGTCATTTCTTATACTTTCTAAAATTTCTAAAGCTTCTTTATATTCGGCCATATTTATAAAAGCCTGTGAAGAAAAACAGACCATATCATAATTTTTTTCATTTTTTTAAACTTCTTGATAATTTCATTAATTTCTTGAAATTTTTTTCTTTTCTTATAAAAATTACTTAGTTTCTCTATAAGTTCATTTTTTTTCCATAAGGCATCCTCCTTTTTAGAATGTACTGACAAAAAAATTGGCCAAATTAATTTAACTAATCAATAAGACTGGCTTCTATAAGAAGAAGCAGTTAATCTTTTTTTATTTGCTATAACATTATACCTGTTTTTCTTTAAATTTTTGAAAGCTAATTATTTAAAAAAACTTTACTTCCTACTCTGTATACTAGATTTTGGAGACAATACATTTTTTTATTATTTTCTTTTTTTATTTTTTTATTTTCTCTTAGATTTTTCTTATTGACAATGACCGTTATTTATGGTAAATTAAGATATAATATTAATCAAGATTTCTTCTGAAAAATTGATTTTTTTATTAGAAAAAAATTGATATAATAAATGGAATTGAATAATAAATGAAGGGACATGAAATATATGAAAAAAATAGGAGTATTAATGGTATTGATGCTTGTCGTAATAGTTTTCTGCGGCAAGAAAAATGAAATAGATAAAATCTTACCTACTGGTGGAAAAAAAGCTGCACAAGCTAAGGAAGTTATTCAGCAAAATTCAGACAGCTACAACAAAAATATTAAAATATACAATAGAATACTGGAACTTGACAAGGAACTTCTGTATTACTTTGAAGATACAGGAACTGAAGAGACATTCAAAAAACCTGTACAGGAAATGACTGTCAACATTCCGTTAAATCAAGCTCTTATTGACAGAATAAAGGAAGTTGCAAAATCTAAAAAACCTACAGAACTTGATAAAAAAGCAGGTGGAATGATACCAGTTCTGGAAGAAATGCTTCCTGTTATTACACAGATGAACGGTTATTATGCAGGAAAACTTTATCAGAAGGATAATTACAAAAAAGCACAGGAACTACATAGCCAAATATTAAAACTGACTGAAAAATACAACACGGTTGCACATGAATATGAAGAGGCTTTCCAGGCTAATGCAAGAGAAGTTAGAGAAAATAAAATGCAGGATTTTGTTAAAAATAAGGAATTTACTTACTATAACCAGTTTATCTTTATTAGAAACAGTGAAGATTTTGTAAAGGAAATCAGCAGACAGAATCTTGATGCAAGTAACTTTACAGACGGAAATGCAAAAGAATTTAAAATTCTTCAGGAAAAAGTTAATAAATCTCTTGATGTTTTCAGAAAAACATTGAAAAATAATAAACAGCTGAAAAAAGAAGGATTTGAAAAGGAAGATTTTGATCCATTTATAACAAAAGCTTCAGCATTTAAGAGAACTGTTGATGAATTTGTAAGAAAAATGGAGAAAAAGGAAAAAGCTTCCCATTCTGCTTCAACTGACAGCTACTATGCCCAGTCAGAAGAAGGAACTCCTGAGAACATACTTAAATCATACAATGAACTTGTTGCAGAACGCAATAAAAATTTTTAGAGAAAAAAATCTAAGAAAAAAATAAGAATAAGAAACAATAAAAAGAAAAGGTTTCAGGTAACGAAAAGTTGCCTAAAACCTTTTTTTTGTAAATTCTTCTAATTTTTTAATACTTCCAGATTTTATTTTCTTTTATTTGACTCTACTCAAAAAAATTTCTTTAATACATTACTTGTGGTGGAAAAATACTGATAAACCCTTTTTATCCTTTGATTTTACCTGTCTTTTAATATTTTCAAACTGAAATTTCTGCATTTCATTTATTTTTTTCAGAATTATTCTCTTCAATATCAGAAAGAATCTTATCTGCATACACTAAAAGCCTGTTGAAGATCCTTTGCAGTAGAAATTTTCTTTTCATTGTAAACATTTTTCCAAATACATTTCAGGTTCATCCATGTAAAAAAAGATTTATTGATTTCCAGAACTTTTTATCAGCTTTTTTTCCATATAACTTATCCCCTTCTGTAACGCTTCCTTCTTTATCTCTGTATTTTTCTGAATAATAATGATATGAAGTAAAATAAGTTTTACCTATTTCTTTGTCGGAAATTCCTCCCAATATTTCATAAAAATCTTGCCAGATAATAATATTTATTTGAGTTTCCGGGTATTTCACGATATTCTTTACTGTTAATAATTTTTTTCATATTTTTTTAAGTTCCTCTTCAGTAAAAATCATTCTATTTAATTTCAATTTTTCTTTTGCATTTTTTTATCCTCCAGATATTAGTACAATGAGTATATTTTTATCAGATTTAGCTTAAAGGAAACTGAAAATTGGAGATATTCTTAATTGATACAATGAAATTAAGAGAGGAAAATAAATCATAGTAAGTACATTGTAAGTACATTCTAGATAAAATGAAATTTAAAAAAGAAAGGAGAGTATGACGCTTGGAACTTTTTAAAGAAATACAATACATGGCTTAAACGATAGTTTAAATAACATGATATTTTAATCATTTCTAAAAAATGCTCCTAAAAGCATACATACGCCAATAAATACCGAAGATATAAAAATTATTTTCCCAATAAATCCCAATCCTAAACAAATGACAAATAATATTGCTAAAAAAATAATCCAGGGAAGTGCTGTGACTAAAGCAATAACTAGACTAGGAATAGAAGCAATTAAAATTATTAATATAATTAATACCTTTTGAAATTATTTCTTTTTATTTTATTTTTTTTCCATAATAACTCACCTCTTGTAATTATTATATCTCTTAAAAACGCCCCTAAGGGTATGAGGGTACTAATTAGTACAGTATCCTTTGAATCAGTAGGAAAGCTACCAAAACAAAAAACAGTATACGCATAGTACACCTCCTTATTATGATATTACGAGTTGGTGAACTCGCAGAATTATTATAACAAAAAAGGCTGGAAATTTCCAACCTAATTTGTCACCAATTTGTTTAATATCATAATAAGTACCCTTTGAGGGCCTACCTTAAGGTAATTTTATTATATCAAAATATTGTATTTTATGCAAATCTATTTTTCACCAGATTATATCAGTTAAATTTATCTATCACCTAAAAGATATTTAATTTGAGATTAATATCAATATATAAACCCCTTTTTTATTCCTTCCATATAATTCTTCAAATGTTCCTTATATTTACTCGGCATAAATTCTTCAAATTTTTTATTAGTTTCAATTGATTTAATTAATATTCTTCTCAAATCTTCTAATGTAAAATCTTCCGGTATCCAATCTTCAGGAATAAAAAGTTCTGCATCCTCTATTTTATATCTGTATTTCTGTACTTCTTTTTCTATACCCTTCAAGTCTAACATTTTATGAAACATTTCTGCCTCCTGTTTTATAGTTTTTTCTAAAAATTTGAACATTCTTGATACATTGTATTGTAACATATAATGATAATTTAATATAATAGCCCAGTCCAAAAATGGCTTTGACCAATGGCAATAAAAAATAGGCCCGATAAAAGCCTATTGATACCCCTAAGGGTAGAGGTCTGAATGATTAAAACAAATTATAGCTGATTAAAATGAAAATCAGTACAACTATTATTTTAAGCATAGCAGTACCTCCTTATATTAGAGTTACAAGTTTTGTGAAACTTGCGAAATTATTACAGCAAAAAAGACTGGATTATTCCAGTCTCAATTGCCACAAATTTTATTTAACTCTAATATAAGTACCCTTTTGGGGTCTACCTTAAGGTAATTTTATTATATCAAAATATTGTATTTTATGCAAATTCATTTTTTTCGGGTACATTTTTATACTGGGACATCCATATATAAATGTGTCAACTATTCAAGAGGCAGAAATACAGTATTTGAGAAATAAAAAAGGGTATCGTATTTCAGGAGGTAACCGTAAATACTGGGTACTTCATTATGAAGAACGGTATAGAATTTGAATGAGCCTTAAGGGATGTCCATCTGATGGACTATCTGACTAAAAAAAGGACTGCTAATTTTTCAGCAATCCCTTTAATTAAAAAAGTATAAATATTGTATCAGATTATCAGAAAAAACGGAACATAAAAAAATAGTCCATTGCTGTGGACTATTTGGTAACCAACTATGTGGATATTTATTTTTAAAAATTTATTATTATATTATTGGAATTGATAATATTAATAATTGAGTTACTGAAATAAAGCAATTAAGAGACTCTGCCGAGTCTCTTTTTTGTTTAAATTTCTTATGTACAAGAAAACAATTCAAGCCCAATCCTTAAATAGCAGTTATTATACCTAATTAGTGATATTGTCCTTTAATATGATCCGAAATAAAAATATGCTACAACTAATTTGAATGAGTTAGATAATAATACATCAGGAACAGAAAAAAATTAAAATAGATATAATTATAGTTAATATTATCCTTAAGGATATTAATTATATATCAGAACTTAAAAGGTACTTTGAAACCTTTTTTTGAAGTCTGAGGGTCTGGCGAAGCCCGGAAAACATCCGGATATGAATTTTTTTAAATTTCAGTTCCGTTCCATTTTTTTCAGATTGAATATTATTAGATTAACTCTATCAAAAAAATAAAAAAACGGACTAGTAATATTCTTACGAGTAAATAAATTGAAAAAAACGCTTTTTAAATACTCCTGGAATCAATTTAAAATAATTAGACATTATAAAAATACCAAAAATAGAAACAAATCAAAATTTGGGGCAATTATGAGCTTCAGAATTAAAATGAAATGGATAATTTAATATAGTAGCCTAGTCATCGGCTAATGACAATAAAAAATAGGCCCTATAAAAGCCTATTGATACCCCTAAGGGTTGAGGTCTGAATGATTAAAACAAATTGTAACTGATTAAAATAAAAATCAGTACAACTATTACTTTAAGCATAGCAGTACCTCCTTTGACAATAAGATACGAGTCGTTGACACTCGCAGAATCATTATAACAAAAAAGACTGGAAATTTCCAGTCTAATTTGCCAACGTTTTATTTATCTTATTATCAAAGTTACCCTTTGAGGGTCTACCTTAAGGTGATTTCATTATATCAGATTATCATATTTTATGCAAATCTATTTTTATCCGAACACATTTTTGTGTTGGGGTTATTATTATACTTTGGTTTCACTAAAATGTGAGACCAATAAGTTAATGACCTCATTACTAATGATACCAGCGGAAAGTTCCGTCGGTTGTTTTTGTATTAGTTACTCAAAGAAAAGTAACTAATAAGCTAAAGTAATGACTTCTAAAACTGAGTGGAAAAATTCCACTCAGCTCATTTTTGAGCTGATACATCGGTATATAAATGTTTCAATTATTCAAGAAGCTGAAATAAGGTATGAAAATAGTAAGGAATAAAAAAAGCCGAATTTGAAATTCAGCTGATTTTTTGTATGATATATTTATGGCTAACAAATATATCATACAAAATAGACTGAAGTATATCTTCAGTAATAACAACATTCTACTAAATTCTATTGATTTTTGCAAGAAAAATAATATTGAGAAAAATCATCTTAAATACATTATATACTCTGTCGATAAGTTCATCGCCTGCAGAGATATGTCCAAAGGCTTTATTAAATTTAAATGTCCTCTCTGTCCTATTATTCACAAGTTCCCTCTTACTTGTAAGTCTAAGCTTTGTCCTTCATGTGGTTTCAAATATTCCAGAATTTGGTCTTTCAATATTATGAAACATATTTTGAATATTGAACATCGGCATGTACTCTTTACTATACCTAAAGAATGTAGACAATTTTTCTTCTATGACAGAAAGCTGCTCTCAAAGCTTTCTGACACCGTTAATGAAATCTTTAAGTTCTGCTTCCATAATATCTCCAGAAAGAAACTGAGAAAAAATAAAATATCAAAATTTTCCAGAAAATATTTCACTGACTCCGACATCGTACACCACGGGCTCATTCAATTATACATACTTTTAGAAGGGATCTTAAATGGAATCCGCATATCCATGCCATTGTTTCTCTAGGAGGATTTACTAAAAATTTTGACTTCAGGAAAATGAAACATTTTAATGTGGATACTATTGCCGGTCAATGGAAGTACCATGTCCTCAAAATTATTCAGAACGGAGAATATCATGACAGTAAAATTAAAAAAAAGGCCTTGGACACTGTTTCCAAACTTTACAGGGAAGACAAAAGATTCTTCTTTAATGTCGGTGACGGTGACATCAACAGCACAGAGGGTATTATCAGATATCTCGGAAGATACCTCGCACGTTCACCTGTTGCAGAATACAAGATTACCGAAATTGATGATGATAATGTTACCTTCTTTTTCAATGATTTAGCTAACAATAAAAAGAAAACTTACATTACTATGCCTGCTGAAAAATTTATCTCACAGATACTCATTCACCTGCCTCCTAAAAACTTTAAAATGGTAAACAGGTACGGTTTCTATTCAAGACATATTTCTGATGAACTTAAAAAGGCTATGGAGCCTTTCAGGAAAAATATTGCCGTATCTAAATATTCATTTTATCAGAGACAGATGTACATAACTTTTGGAATGAATCCCTTTTTCTGTCCTGAATGTAAAATCAGGATGATTGTCTGGGAATTCTATCATTATCTTTATCCGCTACTTAAAAAGTATTATTAATATTTTTTTAATCCAATCTGGTTGGATATTTTGTAATACAATTTTTTTTATAACTATAAATAGAGGAGGCGATTGCCTCCTCTAAAAAGTCATTCTATATGTTCATAAGTATCTATTTTTTTGATTATTAAAAAAATAAATTTACTTTTACTTATAAATAAAAAAAGAAACGGGCTGAAGATACCCGTTCCTTAAAAGGAGTTTATGAAGAAAAAAAGTTTTTTTCACTTTTTCTATTGGTCAAGATAAGTATACAAAATTAATATTAGAAACTACTTTTCTGTATCTTTTTTTCAATTTGAGAGCATCAAGTCAATTTTTACAAATAAAAAAACTAATACAAATATGTTAATATTTCTTGAAATAGATAAATATATTAAAGGTAGGGAAAATAGAAAATGAAAGGTAAAGTAAATATTAAAAAAACACTGCTAGTGTTATGTTTTTTTATAATTTCGGTTTTCACATTTGCAGAAGGTGAAAATTATTATGATTATCAGGCACTTCTGGTAGGAGATTCAAAAGGAAATATTTTTAAGAAAGACAATGTAAACGCAGTCAGGCCACTGGCTTCAGTGACAAAAGTAATGACATCCATGCTTACACTTGAAAAAATAAGAAGTGGTGCCATTTCAATGAATGACAAGGTCACTATTTCAGATACGGCATCTGTAATACCATACGGTATAAAGCTGGTTGCTGGAAAACAATATACAGTAGAAGACTTATTAAAGGCAACTATCATAAGATCTTCAAACAATGCTGCATATGCACTTGCTGAATATGTTTCAGGTGGTGATGTTCCCAGCTTTGTAGATTCTATGAACAGTAAAGCGAAACAGCTTGGATTAAACTCACTAAGATTCTGTACTCCTCATGGTCTGCCACCTGGTGACACAGGAACATGTATGGATCAGGGAAATGCAAAAGATTTATACGGACTGGCACTAAAAGCTATTGAATACAAGGAATATTTAAATATTTCAAGAAATGCAATAGATTATATAGACGGTGGAGAAATACAATTAAAATCTACAAATGCCCTTTTAGGTAAAGTCGGAGGAGTTGACGGACTGAAGACAGGATATCATAAAGCTGCAGGTTCCAATATAATCCTTACTGCTCAAAGGGGAAATGACAGGGTTATTGTAGTAATTTTAGGTTCCAATAAGGCAAAAAATAGAAATGCCATAGGTGCTGAAGAAATAAATAATTATTTTGCCCTTGGTGGAAGATTGGAAACTTCCAAAAAAGGAAAAGATGGAAATTTTTTTAAAAATCTATGGACAGGTTTAACAAAAAAATCTTCAAACGAACGTAAAAAAGATATGGGAAATGGTAAAACAAAGGTAATAGATAAAAATGAAGTTGTCAAAACTGTAAAAATAGGAAACGAAAAGTATAATCTGTATCCTGCTGAAGATATACTTGTTTCAGGGGAAACAGGAAATAAAAGAATAAATTATAAAGTAAAACTGAACAGTGATCTTTCAAGTAAAGATAGAGGAAAAATCGTAGGGCAATATTATGCAGATGACGGAGTTAATGAATTTACAGGTTCCCTTATAATGAGATAATTGCTTTAGTTTTACATTAAAACTCTTATAAATCAGGAAAGGAGTTGCAATATTTTTATATAATATTGCAGATGAAAAATGTCTATTGGTATTTTTGATTCAGGGGTTGGAGGATTAACTGTTTTAAAGGAAGTAAGAAAAGTCCTTCCAAATGAAAAAATCATTTATCTCGGGGATACTGCCAGAGTGCCCTATGGAGAAAAAACACAAGATCTGATTATCAGATATTCCAAACAAATCGTAGATTTTTTAATAGAAAAGAAAGTCAATGCAATTGTAGTAGCTTGTAATACAGCTACTTCTCTTGCTTTAGATGAACTGAATAAAACATTTAAAACTCCCATTATAGGAGTTATAGAAGCAGGTGTAAGAACAGCTCTCTATACTACAAAAAATAACAAAATAGGAGTTATCGGTACAAAAGCTACCATCAATTCAAAAAAATATGAAACTGAAATAAAAAAAAGAAATCCTGAAATAGAAGTGTATTCAAAATCATGCCCTCTTTTTGCTCCTGCAATTGAAGAAGGAATAATTAAAGGAAAGCTTATAAATCAAATGGTACAAATGTATCTTGATGATTTTAAGGATAAAATTGATTCCCTGATTTTGGGATGCACGCATTATCCTCTGCTGAAGGAAACTATAAGCAGCATTTATCCCAATATTAAGATTGTCGACCCTGCAAAAGAAACAGCTCAGGACTTAAAGGAGATTCTTATAAAAGAAAATCTATTGAAAAATGATGCTGAAAAAGGACATGAAGTTGAATATTTTGTAACTGATGGCCAGGATAAATTCAAGGAAATAGGGATAATGTTCCTAAACGAAAACATTGACCATGTAAACCTTATAAAACTTTAAGCTTTACAAAAAATTCTTTTAAATATCAGAATGAAAGGAGAAGTGTAAATTTACACTTAATTTATAATAATGTTTGAATATATTTTTGGAGAACTGACAATAAAAAAGATTGATTATGTGGCAATTGATATAAATGGACTGGCGTATAAAATATTTATTTCCTTGAAGACATTTGAAACACTTAAGGAAATAGGAGAAGATGAAAAACTTTTCATTCATACTCATGTCAAGGAAGATGATATTTCATTTTATGGATTTAAGACTGAAAATGAAAGGGAACTTTTCAGGGAATTGATAAAAATAAGCGGTGTAGGACCTAAACTTACTCTTGCCATTTTATCCACCTACAATGTAAAAGATGTCATAAATATTGTGCTTGATAATAATTCAAAGCTATTTACAAAAGTGCCGGGACTTGGAGAAAAGAAGGCACAGAAAATAATACTGGATTTGAAGGACAAGGTTAAAAAGCTTAATATAATTGAGATTCAGAATGAAAATGAAAATATTTCAAATGGAAAAAATATTATTTCAGATACTTCAAATACAAAACTACTTCTCATGAAGGAAGATATAAAACTGGCTCTGGAAAGCCTGGGATATGTCAATGCCGATGTTTCCAAATGGATAAAGGATGAGGAACTTGCTGACATAAATGATATTGGTGATGCAATTAAAACTATTTTACAAAAAATTCAGAATAAGAAATAATAATAGCATATTTTGGAGGTAAATTTCGTGGCGGGACACAGTAAATGGGTAAATATAAAACAGCGAAAAGGACGACAGGATAAAATAAGAGGGAAGGCCTTTACAAGATTAGGTAAGGAAATTATGATTGCTGCAAAAATAGGTGGTGGAAATGTTGACTTTAACCCAAGACTAAGACTTGCAATAGATAAGGCAAAAGCTGCAAACATGGCAAAAGATACTATTGAAAGAGCCGTTAAAAAAGGGACAGGAGAACTTGAAGGTGTAGAATACATTGAAATAAGATATGAAGGATATGGACCTGGAGGAGTGGCATTTTTAGTAGACGTAGTTACAGATAATAAAAACCGTTCTGCTTCCACAGTCAGAATGAATTTTTCAAGAAATGAAGGGAATCTTGGAGAAACAGGATCTGTTTCGTTTATGTTTGACAGAAAAGGTATTCTTGAATTTGATAAGAAAAAAATCAATGAGGACAAACTTATGGAAACTGCACTGGAAGCAGGTGCAGAAGATATTGTTGACAGGGAACATTTTTCAGTGGTAATAACTGATCCAAATGATTTTGAAAATGTGAAAAAAGTTTTGGATGAAAAAAGGTTAAAGAGTGAAAATGCTGAAATAACAATGTATCCACAAAATGAAATAGAGATAACTGACATTGAAACTGCAGCAAAAATATTGAAACTGTATGATGATCTTGAAGACAATGAAGACGTACAGGAAATATATGCAAACTTTAATATAAGTGATAAAATACTGGAAAAGATTGGAGAATAAATTAAAATATGTGCCAGAAAAACTTGATAGTTAAAAATTCTAAAGTTTAAAAAGCACATATTTTTTTATTTATAAAGGATTTTTTTCTCCTAATACTTGAAAGAATAACTTTTATTCGATTCTAATACTCAAAGCCTGACAAGTTTTCACTTCACTAATATTAATTTCCTTTTTATCAAAACTAAATTCAACATTATCCATAACTGTTTCTTCATCAAATTTTACTAAAGATGTATTTTTTATATCATCGTGATATATAATGTCAAAAATAAGTAGGCTTTTTTTATCATCAGGATTATATACTCTAATGATTAATTCATCATCTTTTTCTGCTTTTTTTACAGTGCTGAGAATACAGTTCCTATTTTCTGAAGAAAATATTGAATAATCAAATGGAATATCCTGAATTTCAGGTTTATTCATTAAAAAGAAAATATCTACATTTTTAAATTCCGCAGCCTGATAATAATAGAAAGGAGTTAAGTATTCCTTAGATATATTCGAAATTTTTGAAATTGAATATTCATTCTTTCCAATAGAAACAGCAAAATTAAACTTCAGATTTTTCAGCAGATTTGCATCAGGTGTTTCCCAGTTAGCCATTCCTGAAGCTCTTCCAGGTCTATCTTTAAGCTCTGCTTTTCCCATTTCCGGTGTTGATCTGAATAAAGTAAGGGCTATTGTATCAAATTTTTCACCTGTAATCTGATATTCCCTTACACAATCTGTTATAATGCTTACGTTTTCATGGTCATTAGCAAGAGATACAAAAGATTGCATCGGTTCTATTGTTCTAGGTTTTTCATTCCAGCCATTTTCCCGCCAGTTTTCAACTTCAGAAAGATAAACAGGCCTTCTAATCGTTCCAAATTGCTGGTCAGCAATAGACTCAGTACTCTCTATTCCTGTTTTAAACAGTACACGTACACGATGTTCTATTGCTTTATTTTCCACTTCTACATCTACTTTTACAAGAGAACTGTCTTTTTCCAGTGATAAAGTTACAAAAAATTCTATCTGGATATTATCCTGTTTCTGTTCTCTTGATGTCAGATTATAAGGAATATTCATTTTTACAGAATATTTTATTTTATTTAACAGAGAATTTTTTTCTGTTTCCAATATTTCAATTTCAGAATTTTCATTTGTTAAAATCCTATCGCTATAAGGTTCCGAATAATCATAAGTATCTCCTTCATCTCCGGAATCTTCAAAAAAATCAGAAAACCTTCTTTTTTTCTAAATTATTCTTTTTATCTTTTATGATAATTGAACCATTTTTCTGTATTCTTATATTTAGTAAGTCATTTTCAATTTCATTCACTTCAGTACTGCATTCATAAACTTTATCAGCAGATTCTTTTTTTCTCATAAACAGCGTTCTGTATCCTAAAGGCAATGTATCTTTCAAGTAAATCAGCAATTCAGTTTTATATATTTCTGAATTTTCCTTTATCCAACGTGGATTATCATTTGTATTGAATCCCACTTCAGATTTCATTTTATTTTTTATTCTTTCCTCAAGCTTTTCACTTTTTAAAACTTTGCTTTCATATACAGTGCCATCTGTATCATAAATTTCTATATCAGTAAAAGGAGTAAAAATTTCAGCCTTTAAAACTCCACTTCTTTTATACGGTAAAAAATTATACACCTGAAACTGAAAAATATCCTTTTCGGGAATAGCTGATCCTATTTCCCTCATCTTTAAGTCATTCAGATTATCCATTAGGGATTTTACTGTATCATTTCTATATTCAATACTGTTATTAGTTTCATCAGAGTTACACATACCAATACTGTCATGAGCGGCATTTTCCGCCATAAGCTTCCACGCCTGTTCAAAAACTCTATTTTCGTATTCAAAACCTGATTTATATGCTATTGAACTTAAAGGCTCCGATATATTCACTATAAGATTTTCATTTTTATTATTTTTTATCTTCAAATCAGCTCTTGTAGAATAAATGGATTTATGAACTCTGCTAAATTGTCCCGATGTCATTTCCCCTTTTACAGTATCATAGTGAAATCCGTTATTTTCAGCTTTTTCCATTACATTATCAATAGTTGATATATAAAAGTTACTGTCAGGATTAAGCTCATTAAGTTTTTCTACAATTTCAGGAAGATTTTTTCTAATTGGTCTCTGATCTTCACCGTTGTATAATGTCAATGTTCCTATTAGAGATCTTCTGTCAGTTTCTTCCTTCAATTTTGCCATCAAATTATTCAGACTATCTGCTTCAGACGTAAAATAAACAAAATTTCCATATCTGTCCAGATACATGTTAAAAACTCTGCTTCCATCAGGAGATTCCCAGTAAAACTCATTTTTAGGATAGTGACTGTCTCCCAGACCTCTTTTAAATGTATTGTATTTTATGTTAAAACCATTGAGCAGCTGAGGCATCTGAGCTGACTGACCAAAAGAGTCAGGCATATATCCTGTTTTCATATATGCCCCGAAATCTTTTGCCCTTTCTATTCCATAATACAGATTTCTTATAATGGATTCTCCGCTTATTACCATCTGATCTGTCTGCGTATACCATGGTCCTATTATCAGCTTGCCTTCTGTAACAAGTTTTTTTATTCTATTTTCATCATACGGATGAAACTCAAGATAATCATCTATAATGGACAGCTGTGCATCTAGAAGAAAATGACTGAAGTTTTTATTATTTTCCAGAACATCAAATATTTCCTTAAAATGATTCAGGGAGTATATTTTAGAACGGGAAGTTGTGAAGTACCATTCCCTGTCCCAATGTGTATGGGGAATAATCGGAAAATCATATTTCTTATTCATATTAATACTCATCCACTTCCAGCTTACCTTCTTTTATAAGCTTGTTTCTATATAGAACATTACATACAGCAATTATTACTGAACCTACAGCTATTCCTAACATGTATGCAGGAAGATTTTTTACTAGAGGCCATGCCCACACTGCTGATTCAGGGAACCATTGTACTGCTCCCAGAGCTATTCCTGAAAATGCTCCTATTATTGAAGAAATTACATACAAAGGAATTGTGAATCCAGGATTTTCAAGTGCAAAAGGTATTGCTCCTTCAGAAATTCCCATGAAAGCAAGGAATATAGATGTTTTTCCTGCATCGTAAAATTCACTGTTATAAACTCTTCTTCCAACTAATTTTTTATCTATTAAAGTTGAAAGCCCTAGTCCTATTGATGGAGTAACAATTGCTATTGTTCTTGCTGTAATTGGAAGAACTTTTTCAGTAGTAAATCCTAAAGCTACAAATCCTGCCGCTTTGTTTACAGGTCCACCTAAATCAAAAGCTGTAGTTGCTGAAAGCACAAGAGCGTAAGCAAACTGTCCTGCCGCCCCTGCCGCTTCAAGAAGTGCTCTAATTTGAAGATTTATCCATCCTCCAACAGGAGTTATTACAAATACCATTACAAACATACAGAAAAGTGAAGAAAGTAAAGGTATTAAAAAAGTAGATTTAAATGCAAGCCAGTTTTTTGGCAAATTAATATTTTTATTTAAATATTTTACAAAATACCCTATTATCATTGCTATAATAAAAGCTCCTAAAAATCCTGAAGGAACTGGAGTAACTTTATCTAAAACTCCATCTACCATTCCTATAGTAGCCACAGGTTTATTTGCAACATAACCACCAATAAATCCTGCCGCAAGGGCTGTCTTACCACCTATTGAATTTGCCACAAATGCCGCAAACATTGGAATTGCAAAACCAAATAATGTAAATCCGAAACTTTCCATTAATGAAGCCAATTTTAATAGCTGTAAACTCATTCCTGTGTACTGGCCTGTTTTTATAGCATCTAAAATTGATATACTTGGATCAATTTTAAATATTACATATGGAATCACCTGAGAAAATGCACCAATAAGTCCTCCCATTATAAGTACCGGTATCATATAGGATATACCTGTCATAAGATGTTTATAAAATTCCTGCCAAAAACTGTTTTTTCTTTTTCTTTTTAATTGAGCCATTTTAAATACCTCCATAATTTTTAATTTTATTCTGCTTTATTTATACCATTTTCTATTAAATTACCCTATTTCCTCAACTATTTCTTCTAAAATCTCTTTTCCTTCCCTAATTGCCTCCTTCAAGGTAATTTCATAAGGATCATACCCTTCAAAACGTTCCATTCCCTGTGGAGTAATTGCCAATGCTAAAATAATTGCATCTGATTCTTCTATATCTTTTCTGGTAAGCTCATTCTGAATTCCATCTGCTCCCTGTGTTTCTATTTTAATCTCAACTCCCAGTTCCTTTGCCGCCTTTTCTAAAGAATCTGCCGCCATAAATGTATGTGCCAATCCCATCGGGCATGCACAAACTGCTACAATTTTTTTCATAATAATTCTTCTCCTTATATTAATTTATTTTATTTATTCAGTAATAATTTTTAACAATTCTCCCTTATCATCTGTCATTTCCAACTTTTCCCTAAACTTTTCATCAAGTATTTTTTTTGACAGATTCATTAAAATTTTTATATGCTCCCCTGCTGAAACCGTAGGAACTCCAAGAAGAAATATGTATTTTACCTTTTCATCAGGATCTCCCCAGAAAATTTCCTCTTTTAATTTTGCAAATACTATCTGTGGTGAATTTATAAATTCTGATTTTCCATGAGGAATTGCCACTTTAAACCCTACAACAGTATTTTTCCATTTCTTCCCTTTTTAAAGACATCCTCAATAAATTTCTCCTTATTAAGTAATTTTTTTCTTCAGATATTGTTTCTGTCATTTTATTAATTATTTCTCTTTTTATCTTCTGTTTCCAGATTTAAAATGATATTATTCTCATTGATAAAATTTTTCCATTTTTTTCTATCTCCTGTATTTAATAAATTTAGTCAGCTCCATTTTTTTCAGAAATAACTTCTATAAAATTCAAATATCAGCCATTTCTAAAAAAATTTTAAATAATCTGTCAATTCTTCGGAATTTTCTTTATTTAACAGTTCATTTTCAAAAATCAGGATTTTTTTAAATATCTATTCAGTTCGAGTATCGCCCTCAAATGTTCATCTTTATTTCTTGAAGCAAGACAAATAACTATTTTTATCTCACTTCCAAAAAAATCTATTCCCTTTTTTAATGTTATTAATGAAAATCCTGTTTCCCTAACATTTTTTAAAAGCTGACCATGAGGTAAAATCGTTTTGTCCCCAACCAGAATATATTTTCCATACTGTATAATCTGATTTTTCAGTTCATCTGTGTATTCCTCTTTTACAAGGCCTGAATCTATCATTGTCTGACCTGTAATTTCTATTACTTCATCAAGATTATTTGCAGCAACATTCAGCTTGATACTTTTTTCAGAAAGTAATTCTACAAAACTTTTACCAGTTTCTGATTTTTCTCCCATATCATCATAAATATTTTCTCCGAAATTTCTCATCAGCTGTTTTTTTAACTCTGTTTCATCTGATACTTTCCTTATAATGCTTAATAACTCTGACAATTTTATTTTTGATTTCTTTTCAGGCAATCCATAATTTTTTAACTTCAGAATATCCTTTTCATTCATAACAGCATTAACTGTTATCACATCCATACCGTCCAGTTTAAAATCCAATGTTGATATAATAATATCGGCTTTTTTCAGATAATTATAATTTTCCAGCTGATTAAAAGGTATTATATCAATTATATTTACCTGAAACCTGTTATTAATATTCTCATACAGAAATCTTGAACTGCTATACCCTAGTCCGCATACAATTAATATATTAGGATCTTTCTTCAATAGTGTAGAGGGATTATTTCTCATTATGGCTCTTTGAATCATAACAGTGATGAATGCCGCTTCATCTTCATCAAATGATAAATCTATAAAATCAGAAATTATCTTCAAACTTGATTTTGTCTTTATAAAAAGTTCCATATACTGTTTTTTGACTTCGCTTAAAAATACTTTCTGTCAGTTTAAATTTATTTTTTTCATTCGATAAATCGCCGGTTTTATATGATTAAGCAATTCTTTCCTTAAAATCTTATCCTCTGTAAGATTTACTTTCAATTTATCACTCAACAATTTTATAAACTGGTCTATCAGGCTTTCTATCAGAATCCAGTTTAAAAAATAGGAATATTCCAAGTTATATGAATACGAACCTAGAAAAAAATCAACAAAATAATGGACATCTTTTTTTCTTTAATATTTTCAATTTTTTTCCAATATTTCCCTAATTTTTACTAAATTCCATAGTTTTTTTGAAAGAAATATTTCATTCTCAACATCTTCTTCTATTTCATGGCCATTTTTATTTCTTATCACTGAAATAAATAAAAAAATAGCTGTAATGTTTCAAATGCCTCATCGCTAATTGTCTTTCTCGTATAATCCAGTATTTTTATTAATTGTATTTTTAGATTCTTCTATTCTGCTCTTTTTATAAAATTTCTGTATTATTTTTAAGGGATCATATTCTATTTTCTTTTTCCTTTGTGTTCTTTATATACTCCCTCAATATATTAATAATATATTTTCTTATATTTATTTCACTTCCAATAATCTTATATCCTCTATTGTTGTTCATATCGATTACAAGTCCATATTCACTAATAATTTTTGTTCAATTCTTTTTAATGAATATCTTACGGTTGTTTTACTTAAGTTATATTTTTTTCCGTGAAATACTGCAGTATAAATTCATTTTTTTAGAAAGAAATATTTCATAAGATAATATGTTTACCCTTTCGTTTTCTGACAAAAAAATATTCCTTTTCTTTAATATTTTCCACAATATCTTCTATTTCATTTTCTGAATATAAAAATTTTTTTAATCTATTGTTGTTTATTTCAATGATATCTTTATTATTCTTTTCCTGAAAAAAATACATTTAACTCATCAATATCATAACGGATACTTCTTTCAGTTATATTGTATAAGTTTGAAATATCTTTTTACCGTAATTTCATCATTTGAATTTATTACTAGGTTAATAATTTCAAAATACCTTTTTTTACCATTTCATCTCCTTATACTAATAATATATACTGATTTCCATATTTTTTTCAAGATTTTTTTATTTTTTTCAAATTTTATTGAAAAAAATTTTTTTCACAACTTTATAATTTTTATCTATGTATTTGTATTATTCTGATTTTTTTATGATTTGTATTTGAAAAAGTGACTAATTCCTTTAATCTTAAGTATTATTAGATTTTTATTCTAAAATAAGGAGAAAAATCTTTTTACAATCATTATTTTTCCCTTTTTTTATTATTTCAATATTCATGATAACCCTTTAAAAAAATTTACTCTATAATAATCCTTACATTATTTTTTTGAATTTACACTGTTATCCCAGAAATCCCTATATAATTCTAAAGAAGCAGATATATCTAAAAAAACAACTTTTCATTTCTTTCCTTTAAGAATTTTAAATTTTTTTAAAAAAATAATAATAATCTCATCTTCTTCTATCCAGCTTAAATCTCTCATACAGTCATTTAGGGAATCATATGAGTTTTTTTCTGAAATACGGAGGAAAAATCAAAAATATTATCCATTTCTTTAATGAAATTGTTTTCATTCTTTACATTTTTTTCAAATCAATTTCAACTTCAAATATTTTATTTTTTTCAGATATCCCTTGATTTTGCCATTATTCATTTAAATTTCTCCTTATAGATTTTCAGTTGCTGTCTTTTTTTCATCAATTTTATATTCAATATATTCAAAAATTTTTTTCTTTCATTTTTTTATTCTTTATAGATAATAACAGTAGAAACGGCATATTCCCTGCTATGTGAAATACTTATCTGTATTTTAAGGTCTTCTGCATGATTTAGAAGATTATTATAAAGGGTAACAGTGGGCTTCCCCAGCTCATCATTAAGTATTTCCACATCATTTAAAGAAAAGCCCCTCACACCTGTTCCAAGTGCTTTTGAAACTGCCTCTTTTGCGGCAAATCTTCCGGCATAACTGGCATAGGGCTCCTTCTTCTTTTCTATGTATTCTATTTCCTTTTCAGTATAAACTTTCCTTTTAAATGATGAAGTTCTGTTAATAGCTTCCCTTATCCTGCTTATTTCAATGATATCAGTTCCTATTCCGTATATTTCCATCATTTCTCCTTCAATCTACAGATTATATATTTTCTTGGCATTTTCAGTCGTAACTTTTATTACTTCCTCTACAGAAATTCCCTTTATTGTCGCTATTTCTTCAGCAACATACTTTGTATAGACAGGCTGATTTCTCTTTCCTCTAAAAGGTACAGGAGTCAAATAAGGGCAGTCTGTCTCAAGGACTATCCTATCGAGAGGCAATTCTTTTACCAGTTCCTTAGTTTTTCTATTATTTTTGAAAGTAACTGTCCCACCTACTCCTATATAGTATCTGTCAAGAAAAGGCTTTGCCGCCTGAAAAGATCCAGGATAGCAGTGAAGTATTCCTCCTACATTTGGATATTCCTTTAAAATATCAAGTGTATCCTGTAATGCTTCCCTTGTATGAATAACTATCGGTAATTTTACTCTTTCAGCAAGTTCTATCTGTCTTCTGAATCCTTCCTTCTGCACTTCTTCCGGATCTTCCATCCAATGATAGTCAAGTCCTATTTCCCCTATTGCAACAACCTTTTTTTCACTCAGTGCCAATCTTTCCAGTTCCTTGTCGACTTCAGCGTTATATTTTTTAATATCTACAGGATGTATTCCAATCACTGCATGAATAAAATCATATTTATTTGCAAGTTCTATACTTTTCAATGAGCTTTCCATATCAAAGCCAATACTTACAATTCCTTCCATCTGTTCCTCTATATTTTTCATGACATCGTCAAAATCTTCCTGAAACTGCTCATCATAAATATGTGTATGAGTGTCTATTATTTTGGACATTTTCAATCCTTCCTTTACTGATAAACTATATAATTTTAAATTCATATAATTATTAAATATATCTTTTTTTAATTTTTTTGTTATAATATCCCATTTCCCATTGATTTTTTTCCCTGTTCACCATTAAGAATATCATTATCAAATTTTTGGAATTTTTCAAATTAATTGTTAAATTTGCTTTTTGAACTGGAAGTATACTCAATTTTTATTTCATATTTCATATTCTTCAAGTAACCTTTTGAAATTTCTCCAAAAAAATTTTTAATCCTACAGCTTCTTTTTCACTATTAATCTGCTGATCGATTTCCTTTATTCCATTAGAAATTTCTTTTTTTGTCATCTCAGTAAATCTCTTTTTCAATTTCTAAATTATTCTGCTCTAGTTCTATTTTTCTGAATTTTTTTACATTTGGCTTAACTTCTACTTTATAATTTGCCGAAAAACCCTAAACTTGTCGCTATTAAAAAAATAAAATTAATATTTTTTTCATAAGACTCCTTCTTCATAAACTTTATTATATGTAGATTTATTTTAATTTCTCATATCTTTTGGATAATTCGACAGCTCTCTCTTTTGTTGTTGCTATTAAAGATTCTGTATATGCCAGACCATAACCTGTTCCACAAAGTCTTTCTCCATTTACAGTATCACAGAATTTATTTGCTTCAGCTTTTGCCACTTTATCTCTTTTTTTAATCCATGCTCTTTCTTCATCTCTAAGTTTCAACTGTTCATTTTTTGATAATTTTGCCATTAACAGTTTATAGACTTCATTTAATTCCTCATCCCAACCTTCATAAATAGCTGCTGCAGCATTTTTCATTTCTGCATTACTTCCTCCAAATGATTTTTCCACACTCTTCTCTTTAATTTCCATTCTAATCATCATATCATCTTTATAACCTGCAAAACTGCTGATTGAAACTATTAAACTCACAGCTAAAATCATGATTTTTTTCATATAAATCACTCCCTAATATTGTTTAATCATTTTAAATTTGTGCTATTCAAAGTTTCTACCCCTTTTGTAGTCCATTGGTTATTAATTTTTTCCAGGACTACCTTCTGACTATTGAGCTTATATTTCAAGTTATTTGACTCCAGACTTTTTAAAATTTCATCTAAAGTAAGATAAAAAAATATTTCATGTACTTTTGCCTTTATCGTATTCAGAAAGCTGTGCATAAACTCCATTTTCACTATATATTTTTAATCCAGTCTCCTGTTCCAGCCTTTTCTTTATAAGTTCATTAAAATCATTTGTAGTTATCAGAGAAACTATGTCAGGTGTTTTTTCATCATAAAACGCTTCTATCTTATCTAATGATAAAAAAATTAATTCTCTTTATTGTTACTGAAGATTTTTTTCCTTTATTTTTTTATTTATAACTTCATTTGTTGAAATTACACCTTGATCATCTCCATAATTTAATTCAAACTTATTTTTTTATAATCCATGTCAATTACTTGATTTACAAGGCCTATTATATCATTTTTTTCCTGTTTTTCCATTTCTATTTTGGAAATATTCACACCTTTTTCCTTTGTAATTTTTTTGTAGAAAAAAAGACATTGCCGAAAATTACAAGAAATAAAAATTAGTATTTTTTTTCATTCTCTATTATCTGATACATTTATTAAATGTACCTATTCTCCTTTCAAATTTTACTATTCCGGATAATTTAAATTTTCCTCTCCCAAATTTTCCAGAGTTTCTTCCAGATACTTCTTAGCTTCATAATTAGCCATTGGTAAGTTCTGATCCAGATAATTTCCACATTCTATAGCTGTTGCACCAGGAATGTCCCCTTTAAATTCAGCCATAAATTTGTAAAGTTCCTTCATAAGTTCAACTATATCCTTTGATTCAAGTTTTCCTTTAAGTATAAGGTAAAAACCTGTTCTACATCCCATAGGCCCAAAATATACTATTTGCTCTTTCCATACAGGATGATTTCTTAAAAATGTTGCTCCCATGTGTTCCATTGTATGCAATTCTGCAATATTTATTACCGGCTCCCTGTTTGGAAGTTTCATTCTTATGTCAAAACTTGTAAGATAATTTCCATTTATTTCATCAATTCTTGATACATAAAGTCCTCTGTTAAGTCTCACATGGTCAACTTGAAAACTTGCTATTCTTTCCATAACGGATTCTCCCTTCGTATATAGCCCTGCTTCTGTACAGTTCTATTCCCTATATTTTTTAATCTGTTCTATCTTTTTATATTTCTCGAAGCTTCTATAAGTAAATCCAGTGTTTCCACATAGCTGTATCCTTTTGAAGCCGTACTTTTTGGTAAAAGGCTGGCAGCTGTCATACCTGGCAACGTATTAACCTCCATAAAATATGGTTTATCTCCCACTACCATAAAATCCACCCTTGCAAATCCTTCGCATTTCAATGCATAGTAACTGTCATAAGCAAACTTGTCTATTTCCTTCTGTATTTCTTCAGGAAACTCAAATACAAATTCCCTTGCTCCACCATCTGCATATTTAGATTCATAATCAAAATACTCCCCTGCAACAGCTTCTATTTTAAGTGTAGGAAATACTTTCCCATTAATTACAGGTACACTTATCTCAGTTCCTGGCAGTACTTCCTCCACCAGAGCAGTCTTATCCATTGTATAAACTAATTCAAGCGCTTTTTTAAACTCTTCTTCTGCTTCTACAAAACTTACTCCTATACTTGATCCTCCTGAGTTAGGCTTTACTATAATTCTATTTCCAAGTTTTTCCTTTATTTCCTGAAAGTTATATCCTTCCCCTCTTCTTATAGCTACACCCTTTGCTGTTCTTACTCCATAAGTTTCCACAATTTTCTTTGTGAGTTCCTTATCTATGCAAAGTGCACTTGACATAACTCCAGAACCTCCATAAGCTATTCCAAGGCTTTCCAGAATCGCCTGTACTCTTCCGTCTTCTCCAAATATTCCATGTAACGCTATATATACAAAATCCAGGTCAAGATTTTCAAGTTTTTCAAATACTTCCCTTTCTGAATTTATAACAATATCAAAAACTTCATACTTATCTCTATTAAGATTTTTAATAATTTCACTTCCTGTATTCATTGAAACTTCTTTTTTTCAGTGGAAACTCCTCCTCTGATTACTCCTACTTTTTAATAATTTTGACATTTTAAACATCCTCTCATTATATTATCATATTAAAAATTATTTTTTTCTGTTTACAAAACTTTTTTTCAGTTGACAGTTTTTACTTTACATCCTTAAAATCTTCTTCTGTAAATATATATCTCTTTCCACAGAAATGACATTCTGCTTCTATTTTCCCTTCTTCTTTAAGTATATGATCTATTTCCTCTTTACCTAAAGTCAGAATTCCTTTATAATATTTTTCCCTTGTGCAGTTGCATTTATATTCAATTTCAGATTCTTCAAGAATTTCATAATCTTCAACATATTTTTTTACATGAGCTCCTGACATTTCAGCCTCTTCTTCAACTGCAGAAATATCTTCATACAGAAGTTCTATAATCCTTTCAGGAGTAAATCCGCCTGAAAGAAGTTCCGTTATGCTTCTTATCTGTCTCAGTTTATCTTCAAGTTTGTCTATAAAACTGTCTTCAACTCCCGGAAGTAGCTGTATTATATATCCTCCTGCCTTCTCCACTTCATTTCCATCTTCTGAAAGCTTAACTCCTAAAGCAACTACAGACTTTATCTGCTCTGAAATCAGAAAATAATGAGCCATTGTATCTGCTATGTCTTCTCCTGCAATATGTGTAAGTCCGACAAAAGGTTCCTTCAGTCCCATATCCCTGATTACCTGTAATGTCCCGTCTCCTATGAATCTTATCTGACCTTGTTCATTTGTTATAAATTCACCATTTTCATTTATCAGTCCATTTATTTTTTCTTCCTCAATGGCTCCAACATATCCCTTTACTTCGCCTTTTTTATTTCCTGTAGCAAGCATATTTCCATATGGACCGTCTCCATTTGTCTTTAACGTAATAAGGTCGTTTTCCCCCTTTAAATCCTTTCCCATCATTGCAGTCACTGTTAACAGCTTCCCAAACAATGTTGTTGCAACCGGATCGGTATCATGTATCTTTTTTGCTTCCTTTACAAGTTCTGTAGAATCACATACAAAAAATCTTGCACATTTACTTGTTCCTCTTATCAGTTTTGATTTATTTCCCATTTTTCCATTTCCTTTTCTATTTTATATATTTTCAATTAAAAATATCGCCCACTTTCATCGCCTATGCGACTTAGAGTTGGGCGATACACCTCTTTATTTACAATTTATTTACCATTATTTTCTATTTTTGGTTCATTTGGTTTCTGTGTATCTCCTGCATTTGGCCCGTTTTCAGACACTCCTGTCTGCTGTTCCTGCTCATCATCATCTAAATTACCAGGATTTTGCAATGTTGTTATTAATTTTCCAAGTAAAACATCCATATTTTCAGGTGTTATTTCTATTTTATTTCCATTTTCTGTTTTTAAAACTACAAAATCTGTAGTGTATGTAGATTTTTGGAACATTTTTTTGATTCAATAATACTTTTAAACTCATCTTCAGATGACGTACTGTTGTTATTTCCATTAGAAAATGTATCTTGCAGCATTTTTTCAAACATTTTCTTAAATACTTTTTTTACATCAATATTTTTTATTTCCACTGTTACAACTGAAGTATTTGCATCCTGTTTTTTTCTGTTTTTTTACTATTTTGTATTCCAGATTTTCAAACAACTTTTCAAAAAGTAGCTGCTGTGTTTTATTATTGTACTCCAGATGCATATTTTCTTCAGCATCCTGATTTACAACATAATCCTTAAATGCTTTTTCAATTTTCTTTTCTTTAACATTATCTATAAATTTTGATACAACTGTTTCGGGCTTACTGCCACAGCTTACAGTCAATATAAGTAACAAAATTCCTATTAGTAATTTCTTCATTTATTACTCCCTCTTCTTTCATTTATTTAATCCATTTTACATTATTTAAAATAACAAGTCAAGTAAAGAATTTAAATAAACTTTAGCCTTTGAGGTTTTCCAGTTCCTTTTCCAGTTTTTTAAATTTTTTAACCAGCTCAGGAACTTTACCCATAGACATTTTTATTCTTAAATCCTCCATATGTTCCCTTAAAGGATATCCTGACATTTTGCTTCCATCAGGAACATCGTTTGTAACTCCTGATCTTGCGGCAATTATTACATTATTTCCTATTTTAAGATGCCCTGCAACTCCCACCTGACCTGCAAGTGTTGTATTATCGCCTACTTCAACACTTCCTGAAATTCCTGTCTGAGCCACTATAAAGCAGTTTTCTCCAATAATATCATTGTGAGCTATATGTACAAGGTTATCTATCTTTGTCCCTTTTTTTATAATTGTATCTCCTATTGTACCCCTGTCTACACAGGTATTTGCTCCTATTTCAACTTCCCCTTCAATAATAACATTTCCAATCTGTTCAATTTTTATATTATTTCCATTAACTTTTACAAATCCAAATCCATCAGATCCTATAACTGCTCCCGGCTGAATTATAGATCCCTTTCCAATTTTAGTAAATTCCCTTACCGTAACATTGGAATAGATAATACAGTTGTCTTCTATTACAGTTCCTTCAAATATTGAAACATTAGGATAAATGACAACATTTTTCCCTATTTTTACATTATGCCCGATATATGTGTTTATAGGGGAAACAGTAGCAGTTTCATCTATTACTGCCGAATCTTCCCTCTGTTTCTGGAATGGCTGAATTTTTGGCTTAAAGTAATTCAGAAGAATAGGCATCAGTTCCCTTGGATTACTGCTTACAGTAATATAAGTCCTGTCAGTAGGCAGTCCTTCCATAAGGGGAACAATGATTGCTCCTGCATTACATTTGTCAATATTTTTCAGCATTTTCTCATCAGCTGCGAAAGTAATCTCATCTTCTGTGGCATGAAAAAAAGGTGATAATCTAAGAAAACTTAGATTATCATTTCCTTTTATCTCACCTTTTATTAATTTCGCTATTTCTTTTATATTATACATTTGAAACAACTCCTTTAATATTAGAATGTCTGTCCAAAACTGAAGTAGAATTTTCCTCCTGTTTTTTGTCCGCCTTTTTCTTCCGGATCAAGTGGCCAACCATAGTCAAATCTTAATGGTCCAATTGGTGTATTAAGTCTTATTCCTACTCCTACACCTTTTTTAAGATCTGCAAACTTACTTGCATTATGTCTGTCAGGTGTATTTATCTTTCTACCTCCAACTACTGTAGATTTCTGCCAGGCATTTCCTATATCAAAGAAAGTAACAAATTGTAATGTTTTATTTATTTGTGTTCTATTTTCAACTGTTGCATGGAATTTATTAAATCCTTCAAATTTTCCATATTCGTATCCTCTTAATGTTTCTGCTCCACCTATACTGAATCTTAATGCATCCGGTGTTCCACTTCCTGTAGACCCCCATACAACTCTGTAGGCCATAACGTTTTTATCTTTAAAGAAAGTATGATGGTAAGCTCTTAAATCTGCTTCAAACTGATCATATTTTCTCTTATCTTTTATAAGGTCTCCCTTTTCATAAGTTAATGTAGAGTAAATTCCTTTTGTTGGTGCAAAAGAATTATCTCTTGAATCATAAATTAAGCTTGGAGTAAGTGCAATAAGATTGTATGTATCATTTATCTGTTTTGATCCTAAAATTTCCTTATAATGATCATATCTTGCAGACAATCTTACATATATCTTATCATTTAATCCTTTTCCTATTGTCCATCTAGTCCCTATTTTTCTTACTTTTTCAACATCTAACGGACCGGCATTGTCATCTACTGACTCTCTCCAGTAAATAGCTCCTCCAGCCTGTACTCTCTCAGTATTTCTCAGCCATGGATCAAACCAGTTAATGTCTAATGTTTTATCCCCTTTATTTGATGCTTCTATGTTAATAGAAGCTTCCTGTCCTCTTCCAAGGAAGTTTGTATCTGCCAGCTTAAGTCCTCCTACTAATCCTACTGATGTACCGTATGAAATACTTCCATTTATTGTAGTTGTAGGTCTTTCTTCTACAAGGAATTCTACAGATCTTGCGTTAGGATCCGTTTCACTACCGCTTACAACAGGTTCTATTGAAGTAAATATACCTGTTCTATATAAATCTCTTATTGTTGCTTCTACATTTTTAGCTTCAAGTATTTCTCCAGGTTTTACTGACTGAGATCTTTCAAATATATAAGGTTTTGTTCTTAATTTTGCTTTGTATTCTGTTGATCTTTCATTTTCCCTTTTAGAATTTACCTTTTTAAATACAACAGAATCAACCATTCCTTCTGTAAGTCCTATTTTGATGTCTCCTTCTTTAGAAACATTGATTGTTTCTATTCTGGCAGTTGTATATCCACCTTTATTATAAAGCTTTACAATTCCATTATTATCAGGATTTAAAAGGTTTCCATTTAACATTTCCCCTTTTTTTATTCCCAATGCCTGCTCAAGCTGAGCCTCAGTAAATAAAGTATTTCCTGATATTTCAATATCCTTTACTATTGGGTTTTCTTCTACAATATAAGTAATAGCTACAGTATTGTTAGCTTCTCTGTCTACTGAAGGTTCTACTGAAGTGAAAAGTCCTGTCTGGAATATTTTCTGAGCACCATCTATTGCTTCCTGAGGTACAAACTGATCCCCTTCTTTTACCTTAACATTTTTTAAAACTTCTTCCTTACTTATTTTTTCAATTCCTTTTACATCTACTTTCGATACTACGAATTCTGTTTTTTGAGTTAAGTCCTGAGCTGTTTCTGCTCTTTGTGCCGCTTCAAGTGCATTTGCAGTTTCATCAACTTCCACTACAAGATTTACAGTATCCCCTTCCTGTTGTGGATATACATTGACATTTGAAATATAATTCAATCTTTTTAATGCAAGATATATTTCACTTAAACTTTTATTAGAATAAGTGTCCCCTTCTTTAACAGGAATTTTTTCCCTCAAAAATTCTTCAGGAATTTCTTTCAATTGTGAAAACTGAATAGTTCCAACTTTTAAATTTTCCTTTTCAGCTGCTTTTGTTATTCCGTTCATTGATAAAAATAATGTAACCGTTATAATGAAAGCGTAAATTTTGTTTCTCATGTCTCCTCCTAATTATTTAGATAAAGTCTCTAATTTTTTTCTATGAAATAATTTTTTCCATAAATCTCCGAAAGAATCTGCTTTTGTTGAAAAATCAACTCCAAAATAATAATTTAAATCATTTTTGGTTTGAAATTCGTGCTTTCATCCCTCTTTGTTATGGTTTCTCCACCAATTTTAAGTTCCAATCCTTCAAATACGTTATAGTTTATCCAGGCATTATATCCAACTGGATTGGATGTGTTCCCATTTTCCGTCTTTGTCTGGAACGGGAATTTAAATTGTAAATTCCAGAACCATTTGTCCTTGTAAAGGTTGTCCTGAATGTATAAAGTAGTGGCTCCGCTGTATTCTCCCGTCTTTTCAGATTTCTTAAAATCAGTTGAAACAGATACGTTACTTAATCCAAATGTCTCCCCAATTTTACCAGTTACTGGCGAAAAAATCAACTCATTTAATGCAGTATTTAATACAGAGCCTATTACCACTGTTCCGTCCTGACTTGTATCAGCTGTTTTATTGTCCTGATTATTGTTTCCTTTTGATGCTGAATTAAATGCCAGCAGTGAAATTATCTGTTCCTTAGAAAGTCCCGAATCAGAAGAGAATTCTATAACAGGATTACTTGATTTTCCTGTAACTGATACTTCGATTCTTTCCTTCCCAACTTTTGTGCTTGCATTAAATATTATAAATGGGTCTATCTGAAGCGAATTTTCTGATGACTGTTCAGGAAATCTTATTTCTGCCTGATTAATTTTAAACTGTTTATTATTCAGTAAAAAAGATCCCTGTTTTATTATAAATTCTCCTGTCAGTCCTACTTCACCATTTTCGTACAATACCTTACTTTCTCCTGAAATACCTCCTTTAATATTTTTTACAAGAGTCATGCTAGGAATATTAATTTTTACATCCTTGTTTGCCCTCATATTTATATCTACTGTATATTGTTTCAATATTTTATCTATTACTTCCTCAACAATACCTTCGACTATAGTTTTGTTTTTCAGAGTTTTTTCCTCTTCTTCTGTGGATTTGGCTTTTTTTTCTTCCCCTCCAAAACTAGGAATCGCCCTTATTTCACCAGATTCTGCAGTTATATTACCAAACAGGTGATTTTCTGTAAATATTATATCTCCTGTTAAAACCGCATCTATATCCTCACCGTATCTCACTTTTACACTATTAAGCGAGGTATTTAGTTCAAATTTCCCAAGTTCCAGTCTTTTAGTCCGCATGAAATCTTCCGGAATTACAGGAACATCAAGATTCCCATCAACTGTAAATGTTCCTCCGTTATAACCACCATCAAGCCTGTTTACATTCAGCTTTCTGTTATCAACACTTATATCAGCATTTACATTATCGACTAAAGTTATTCCATCTTTTGTTTTATAGTTAAAGTTATTTAACAAAACTGTTCCTACTGTCTGCTCCGGTGAAAACACAATATCTATATCTGCTATTCCACTTGCCTCTTTTATATTCTTATCAAGACCAAGAAAATCAAGATTAAATTTTTTAGCAAGTACTGATACATTATAATTTACAGGAGAAAAATTAAAATATCCGTTTAAAAGCAATGGATTTTTTTCATATTCCAGATAAAACTGACCTATATTTATTCCCTTATTATCGGCACCAACATCTACATCAAGGTGTTCCACAGGGAATCCACTTAATGTTACTTTATCAGAATTAATTGTTATTCCCGTTGAAAAAATTTCAGGCTTTCCGTTAAAGAAAAAGTCAAGAGTTATATCTCCACTATATCCTTTATCCTTCAAATCCTGCACTGAATCCAGAGAGAATTTCTGATTTTCAAGTTTATAGTCAATATCTATATTTTCCAGATCAAATTTTGTATTTGTCCTGAAAAGTTCTTCACCGTTATCCCCTTTGACAATAAAATCCTTAATATTAAAAGTTCCATATTTAAAGAGCTTATCTACATTTCCATCTGAATATTCCAGTTCTGCATTTAATGAAGGCACTTTGTAGCCTTTATAACTTATATTACCGAAATTTACATTTCCTGACAGATTAAACTTATTTAAATCCCCTTTAAGAGATAATTCAGAAAATGTTCCGAATGTCAAGTCATTAAATTTAAACAGTTTTGGAATATCAGGTTCTGTCAGACTTAGTTTTAAATCTGCAAGACCCGTTTTCATATCATAGGTTCCGGCTATTTGATTTTCCCTCAAGCTGAACTTCCTAAAATTCAGTACACTTTTATTTATATCTATTATCCCTTCCGTATCTCCTATATAAGTTGAATCTATTGTTGTTTTAGAAGGATGTAGAATTATGCTTCCGGACATATTTTCCAGAGAACCGTCTACATTCATTGTTGCATCCTTAATATAGAGATTTACTTCTGGTTTAATATTATTGTATACTACATAGTCCTTTAATTCAGAATTTATTCTTATATTTCCATTTTTCATATTAAATGAACCATTTGCCTGTAGCTTATCATTGCTTATATTTGAAATATGAACAACGTTATTTTTTATGTTTAAATTCCCCGAAACATTTTTCAGTCTCTGGTATCCTACCCATAATTCAGACATTTTAGCATTTATATCTAAATTTAGGCTTAGCAAATCATTGATTTTACCCTTAGCGTGGAGCTGTTCATATTCTACAATGTACTCTCCATAAGGGCTGTAAAGCTCATAATTACCTGACAGCTTGTCACCATTTCCTGAAATATTCGCTGTTATCGTCATAGGCAATTTAGCTTTGTCTAGACCTTTCAGATTAAATCCATAGGCCCCTTAGAAGTTTTGCAACATCAATTCTTCCCTTTTCAGTTGTTTTAATTTTATATGAATGTTTCATATCTGCAGTTGTTGTTCCTGAAACTCTTAAATTCTGTCCTTTTGCATTTACATCTGCATTTACATTGTAGGAACCGTTTTTTACATTTACATCTGCATTTATCAAATTAAAATATTTATTATCCCTGCTCTTTAATTTTGCCTGTATGTTTCCTGACTGTAAAATATTTTTATTATTAAATTTAAGAACAAGATTATTTACCTTAGGATTTACATCGTAGGAATTTCCTCCATAATTTACCGTCAGATAATCCCTTCCAGCTGCATTTATATTCATCTGCTGATCTTGTACATTTATAACATAATTTCCTGAAACTTCATTTGAGTTGAAGTTTCCTGTTATTATATTTTCTTTATTTATTGATGCTTCTCCTGTTATCCGGGCTACACTGTAATCAGATCCCCTATTTGTTAAGATGTAATTTCCATTACCTTGTTTTTCTTTTACATTGTAAGTAAACTTTGGTACAAGAACATCATTTTTTACTTTAAATCCATTTATTGCTTCATCAAAGTGGAATGTTGTATTTTCCAGTGTCAGAATCTGCTCCTTAGACATTTTCAGCGATGTTTTCAAATCTCTGAACCTGTAATTTGCAAGTGTTATCTGAGGAGAAGAAATTTACCGTCCAGTGTAAACTCCTTCGACTGTACATTTACAGCTGCATCAAGTTCCCCAGTTACATTTCCGCTGGCATTGACATTGAAATCCTTTATAACCTTATATCTCGCAATTTCCTTAAATGGGAGATTGTCAGTTGTCAATTTTATGTTAATATCCTGCTTTGGCATATTGTAACCTAATTTAAATGTTACAGGATTATTTTCTATGGATGTTTTTGCATCAACAGTAATATCATCATTTTTCATATCTATTACTGCATCAACATTTTCAATATCTCCATCAAAATCATCATATTGAATTGTCCCATTTTTTACATCTAATTTACCTTTTACCTTCATTACATTTTCTTTATGTTTCTGGGTTAACTCCAGATTTCCTGTAAGTACACCTTTTTTCGCCTTTATCATATCCAGTGGAACATACTGTCCCAGGCTTTCTGTCACATTGACATTTTTAAATTCAAACCCCAGATGAAATTCCTTCTTTTTAGGATCCGTATTTTTAGTCCTGTCAAACATTGATTTGAAAGACTGTAATGTATTTATCTTTTGATCAAGAAATACTTTTATACTTTCATCCCCGTCACTTCCTTTTGCCTCAAGTGAAAATCCTCTTGACTTGGAAACTTCCAGATATCCATTTACATTTTTTAGGGTTTTGGCTATTTTCTTCTCGTAACTTGTATCAGTATAATTCAACACAGAATTATAGAAATAAAGTTTTCCCAGCCTGTTTGTATTATCATAAGTAATCTTCTTCTTATCGTCAGGCTTCAATATATTAAATACATTAAACTTATTCTGTGGATACCTGTCAAGATTGACTGTCGCATCAGAAACCTCTATTTTGGATAATCTTGAAGGAAGCATGAGATTTATTTTTGCAGTGGCTTTTTTAGCATCTATGACTAAGTTTCCCGACTGATCCTTTACTTTCAAATCATCTATTCTTAATTTTCCAAATCCTTCAAGTTCCACTTTCTTAAATTCAACATTTAAACCTGAAGTTTTCAGTATGTAACCAAGCATTCCCTTAAAATTATTTGTGGAGATATATCCTCTGATTATAAACAGAGATAACAAAAGAGGGATAAATGCAATTAAAGTTTTTCTTATATATTTCATTTTTACCTCCTTCTTTTTTATCTCATTTTTATATTTATTTTATCTTATTATATTATACATTACTTATATCACACTTAGCATTTTTTTCCTGTATTGTTTTTTTAATCAAAAATTAATATCCAGCAATCCTATTATTCTTTCCAGTTCCTCATAATCATGAAACTTTATTTCTATTTTACCATTTCCATGTAAATTTCCCTTTATTTCTACACTGCTTTCAAAAAAATTCCCTCAATTTACCTTCCAGAAATAATTTTTTTCACCATCTTTTTCTTCGTAACCTTCTTCATATCCATTATATTCTTTTTTTCAGAAAAAAATCATTATTTTCCTTATCATTCAGATTTTTATTCTGTGATTCATTTTCTGATTCTTTTCCTCTGCTATCTAAACTACCAGATAAGATATCTGAAGAATTCCCTTTATTTATAAGAACTTTTACTCTTCTTTCTGTTTCCCTGACAGAATATCCCTTATTTATTATTTCTTTTGCCGCCTCTTCTATTTTCTTTTCATCAGACAGGCTTAAAAGGGTTCTTGCATGGCCATAGGATATTTCCCCTTTTTTTACCATTTCCTTTACACTTGCAGGAAGTTTTAAAATCCTCATTTTATTTGAAACTGAAGACCTTGTCTTACCCAGTTTTTCCGAAAGCTTTTCCTGAGTATATCCATAAACCTCCATGAGCATCAGATAGGATTCTGCTTCTTCTATCGGATTCAGATTTTCACGCTGAATATTTTCCAGAACAGAAAGCTCATATCCTCTGGCATCACCCACATTCATTTCTATAACAGGTATACTTTCCATTCCAAGTTCCCTGCATGCACGGTAACGTCTTTCTCCTGCTACAATTTCATATTTCCCGTTTGAAATTTTTCTTACTGTAATCGGCTGAAGTAACCCACTATTTTTTATTGAATCCTTCAGTTCGGACATTTTCCCATTATCAAAATATTTTCTCGGCTGATTACTGTTTGTAACAATTTTATCTATTTTTAAATTCAGAAGTTTCATAATCCCTCTTTTTTCCATTTTTCATATTTTAAATCTTATCGACATTATTTATTACACTTAAACCTTTTACAAACTTAATTCCTGCTTACAGAATAAATTGCCTTTGAGTCCCTTGAAGCCGCCCTTGCTGATAATATTCCTACAATTACTGTAATAAGCAGGGCAATCAGAAAGTAAGGGCTAAACCACACACTTCCCCTGACATCCGGATTTAGGCTCATATAAGTTGAAAGCTGTTCCGCCGCTTCAAAAAAACTTGAAGAAATTCCTTCAGCCCTAAGTCCGTCCCTGAAGTGAAAAACAACAGTTATAAAGTGCGATGTGGCAATTACAATACTTGAAGCCAGCACAAACAACGCCGACCCTACTGCTCCCATTTTCTTTGTGAAAAAAGTATATCCGGCTATTCCACCAAACAGAATTACTACTACAGCAACTGCACCAAGATAGCCTAACGCTCCTATAATAACCCATAAAATCCCACCGACAGAAGCTCCTAAAAGACTTCCTATAAATCCTAGAATATGATTTTCCTTTGTTGAAGTCATTTCTTCCTTATTTTTTTCAAGCTCTGCCAGCCTTGTCTGATGGCAATTTTCACATATATAATCTATTTCAGACTCATTTTTTATAACCTGTGTTGCCTTTATATCCGCTTCTTCAGGTGAAACACCACAGAAGGCACAGCAGCTGACTGTTTCTTCCTTTTCCAGAAAATCTGTTATTCTATTTAAGATATTTTCAATATCTTCATATAATTTTTTTGTCTTTCCTTCATCTACGATAACTTCTATATAATTTTTTTTGACCTCTGCTTCTTTTATTCCGGAAATTTCTTTTTTTAATTCATCCAGTAGGTTATTAATCTTACTTCTGTCTGTTTTTTTGTCTATATTTACCTTTATAATATAGTCTCTCAAATCCACTAAAACATTAACATAGTAATCTTTTATTTTACCCTTTACAGCTTCCATTGTTTCTAAAAAACTTAGCTGTTCATCTATAAGTTCCAAATCATAATTTCCTGCCAATGTCTTCAAAAATCTTCATTTTTTTATCCCTTCATATTTTTTTACAGAAAGTATACTTCCTGTAATTTTTTCATTTTTAATTTACTACTCTGCTACAAAGGTTTTTTTGATGGAATTCCTGTTTTTCTTGGATATTTTCCATCTGTTTTCTTTAATTTTCTTATTTCGAACACTATTCTTTCATCTCCACTTTCAGGAAGATTAAACTTATGTATATTTTCTACTGATGCATTTAATTTCTTTAAAGCATTTCCCGATTCTTCCAGCTCGTTAAGATTCAGTTTCTGAGGTAAAAATCTTCCATTCACTTTTAAGAAGGGGATCATATACTCCAGTATTATTCTTAAATTTGCCACTCCTCTGCAAAGTGCCGCATCAAAGCTTTCCCTTTTGTTCTTTATAAGCTCTTCAGCCCTTTCAGAACTAGTTTTTACATTTTTAATATTTAATTTTTCTATGACTTCGTTTATAAAATCAATCTTTTTCCTTACTGAATCCACAAGTAAAAATTCCTTTTCAGGATAATATATTGCAAGGACAAGTCCAGGAAATCCTGCTCCTGTTCCCACATCTATTAATTTCTGTTCTTCCTTTTGTATCACTTCAGTCAGAAACAGACTGTCAATAAAATGTTTCTCTGTCATTCCTTTTTTATCCCTTATTGCAGTAAGGTTCATTATTTTATTTTTTTCATACATAAGTTCAAGGAACTCAAGCATTTTTTCCTTTTTTTCCTCATCAACTGAAATTCCTGATTTCAAAAGAAGTTCATCGAAATAGTTTCTTATTTCATTGTCAATTTCTATATTATTATTTTCCATAATTTCCCATACTTTCAATAATTATTTGTATTACATGCTTAAAATAGAGCCTGTTTCATATTTTACAGAAATTCCTATTACCAATGATACTACTGTTTCAGCACTCCCTCAAGATACATAAGCAGTACAGATATGTCTGCAGGAGTAACTCCTGATATTCTTGAAGCCTGACCTACATTATATGGGGCTTTTTCCTTTAATCTCTGCTTTGCTTCAAGCGTTATCCCCTTCATTCCGTCATAATCAAAATCTTTAGGAATTTTCTTGTCATCCAGCTTTTTCTGTCTGTCCATTATCTGCTTTGCCTTTGCAATATACCCTTCATACTTTACCTGTACTTCTATCTGGTATTCTGTATCTTCATCAAAGCTGAGGTTAGGAATATTTTCCATAATTTCTGCAATATATTTTATATCATCATAGGTAACCTTCGGACGTCTCAGAATTTCCTTCAATGTTGTTCCACTTTTTAGGGATTCATCATATCTGTCAAGTATTTCTGCAAGCCTTTTATTACTTATCCCTAACTTTATATTTTCAAGATTTTCTATTGTTTCTGCGACATTTTTCTTTTTTTCCTCTATCCTGTCATAATATTTCTTTTCAAGTAATCCTATTTTATAGGCTTTTTCAGATAATCTGATGTCAGCGTTATCTTCCCTTAAAATAAGCCTAAATTCTGATCTTGCTGTAAACATTCTATATGGCTCAAAAAGTTCCTTATTTATAAGGTCGTCTATCATTGTTCCTATGTAAGAACTTTCCCTATCCAGAATAAAAGGTTCTTCTCCTTTAATTTTAAGAGCCGCATTTATTCCTGCTACAATTCCCTGAGCCGCAGCTTCCTCATAACCGCTCGTTCCATTTATCTGCCCTGCAAGATACAGCCCCTTAACTCTTTTTGTTTCAAGCGTGTAGTCAAGCTCCTGAGGATTTACAATATCATACTCCACCGCATATCCGTATCTCATTATATGGGCATTTTCAAGACCTGCTATTGTATTTACTATCTTCTGCTGGTATTCTGCAGGATAGCTTGTAGACAGTCCACTTATATAAACCTCTGATGTGTCAAAACCTTCAGGTTCCAGAAACAGATGATGACTATCCTTTTCATGAAATTTCACAACCTTGTCTTCAATTGACGGACAGTATCTCGGTCCCGTACTCTGTATGCTTCCGTTGTACATTGGTGCCTTGTCCAGATTATCCAGTATTATTTTATGCGCTTCAAGGTTAGTTCTTGTCAGATAGCATGAAAGCTGTGGTTTTTCAAGTACTTCCTCATCAGGAGTTCTCATTGAAAATTTTAATGCCGCTCCAACTTCTCCCGGCTGTACTTCAAGTTTTGAAGTATCAAGTGTTCTTATATCTATTCTTGGTGGAGTCCCTGTTTTGAACCTGGCCATTTTAAAGCCTAACGCCTTCAATGAATCAGTAAGTTCTTCAGAAGAAAGTTCTCCCATTCTTCCACCTTTTATTCTTTTTTCTCCAATATACATAAGTCCTCTTAAGAATGTCCCAGTTGCTACAATTACGGCTTTAGCTCTAAAATCAAGTCCTGTTTTAGTTTTTATCCCTCTGATTTCACCATTTTCAACAACAAGTTCAGTTACAATATCCTGAACTGTATCAAGATTTTCCTGATTTTCAAGAGTTTTTTTCATTTCCCTTGCATATATTTTCCTGTCAGACTGTGCTCTTAAAGATCTTACTGCAGGTCCTTTTTTTGTATTTAATATTCTCATCTGGACAAAACTTTTGTCCATATTTCTTCCCATTTCTCCGCCTAATGCGTCAACTTCCTTTACTAGATGGCTTTTTGCAGGCCCTCCTACAGAAGGATTGCATGACATTACACCTATATTATCAAGAGTTATTGTAAAAACTGCAGTTTTCATGCCTAACCTTGCACAAGCCAGTGAAGCCTCTATTCCTGCATGACCTGCCCCTATTACAATAACATCATATTCTCTCATTCTGATTTGTTCTCCTTATTTCCTATTTAAAATTTATTTATTTCCGTAATTTATTTCAATATTTTCCATAATTTTCTGTACTTTATATTATACAGTATTAATCTCTTTTTTTCAAATAAAAATAGGGAAATGCAGTCATTATTTTTAAATTGCACTTCCCTATTATATTAATTATTCTAAATTACTGATTTATTCAATTATTTCAAATACTTCAGAAAGATTCTGTCTTGTTTTAACAGGCTGTTCTTCATCACGGTAACCAAAACCTGCCATATATGAAATTCCGTATTCATTAAGATCCAATATTCCTCTGTCACTTAAATATTTCTCAGCCGCTTCCCTTTCAAATCCTTCTATCGCACAGCTGTCTATTCCCAGATAAGCTGCCGTTGTCATCATATTCCCAAGAACAATGTATGTCTGCTTTGATGCCCAGTCAAAAAGACTTCTTTCGCTTTCAAGCAGTTTGAAATGTTTTTCCTGAAATCCTCCAAATTTTTCTTTTATTACAGCTTTCATTTCTTCAGGAACTTTTTTCACATCCTCAAGCATATGTTCCATATGTTTACTGTCTGCCGTAACTCCTTTTCGTGCAAGAACTATTACAATATGACTGGCTCCGTTAATGCTGTTTATTGCTCCCCACGCAAACTCCCTGAAATCTTCCTTCATTTTTTCATTTTTCAGAAGCAGGAATTTCCATGGCTCAAGTCCGAATGAACTTGGTGAAAGTCTTGCAGATTCCATAATTGTATTAAAATCTTCATCGCTGACTTTTCTATTTTTGTCAAATTTCTTACACGCATATCTGTAATTAAATACATCTATTATTTCCTGATTTTTCGATTTCATAAAATCTCACTCCTATTTTCCCATGTACATATCTCTTAAGAAATATTCTCCTCCAATTGAAAGGAATGTAATATCTTTTACTTCAGGATTTACCAGATATCTTTTCTGTCTTTGGAACAGAACTGCTACCGGTACTTCTTCAGAAATAATTTTTTCCATTTCTATCATTGCAGGAACTCTCACTTTAGGATCAGCTGTACTCTTTGCAATTTTTACAAGTTCATCATATTTTGCATTTTTATAATCTCCACGGTTGTTTGCATTTTTAGAATCAAACAAGTCAAGATATGTTATAGGATCAAGGAAATCCCCAGTCCAGTTATGTAATGTTACCTGATAGTTTCTCTGTTTAGTCTTCTGAACTCTTTCCTTACCTTTTACAACGCTTAATTTCAAGTCGATTCCCAGATTATTTTTCAAGCTTGCCTGAATAAATTCAGATATAACCTTTGTATTTGCCCCTTCCCCAAAAACTAATTCTATAGATGGGAACTGCTGCATTCCTTCTTCTTTAAGTCCTTCAGCAAGTAATTTCTTAGCTTCTTCAGGATTGTATCCAGGTAATGAAGTAGGCACTTCTTCAGCGAAGTCCTTTTCAAGTCCTTTTATTCCAATTCCTGAAGGAACAAATGATTTTACATTCTTTTCTGAATTATCCAGTGTTTTTTGAACAAGTTCTTCCTTGTTTATAGCCATTGATATCGCTTTTCTTACTTTTGCATTATTTAAAGGTTTTACGTTAGTGTTAAACAGAAGATACCACATTCCTCCATCATTTGCCTGTACCAGTTCAGGTTTTCCTTTAAATTCTTTTGACTGTTCAAAGTTTACTGCCGTAACATCAACTTCACCATTTTTAAAGTTACTTGCGGCTACGTCTGAATCAATAAGCTTCAACACAATTTTTTCTGTCTTAACATTTTGTGCATCCCAGTAATCAGGATTTTTTTCAAAAACGAATTTTGAGTTATGAAGCCATTCTTTTAATAAATAAGGCCCTGAAGATATTGTCTTATCAGCTTCCATGAAATACTTGTCCTTAACTTCTCCGTAGAATTTTTCATTTAATGGCATATATGCCTTAAATGTTACCAAATCATCAAAGTATGGAGTTGGTGCTTCCAACGTAACTTCAAGTGTTTTATCATCTACAACTTTAATTCCAACTTCATCTGCACTAACTTTCTTTGAGTTGAAAGCTTCCCCATTTTTTATCGGGAATAACAGATTTGCATTTCCCGAACCTGTTGCAGGATCAAGCGCTCTTAACCATCCTGCCCTGAAATCCTTTGCAGTAATAGGATCTCCATTTGACCATTTAAGTCCGTCTCTAAGATGGAATGTCCATTTTAGCCCATCAGGTGTAGATTCCCATTTTTCAGCAAGTCCTGCTACCGACTTCCCATTTTTGTCCTTTCTTAAAAGTCCTTCCATTACAAGTTCATCTACTGTTCCTCCTGCTACATCCGTAGTTATCTGCGGATCAATTGATGAAGGTTCCGTTCTCAGGTTTATTGTAACTTCCCCACCTTTAGAACCTCCTCCACAGGCAACCATGAATACCATCATTGATAATAATAATAAAAATTTTTTCATGTTCCCTCCTTAATTTTTTCACTTTCATTTTTATAATATTTTCTATTATACATTATAATTTAATATTTTTCTATAAATATATCATTCATTATATATTTATATATTTCCATTTATAAAAATAATAATATCCTGTATCATTATATCAGTTTATGCTCCAACAAAAATGAAGTTTCCACAAAATGCCCGGGCTTATACTCTGTAAGTTCGGATTCTTCAGGTATAAAGTTTATTTCAGATACATCACCAACAGGGCTTCTCAGATACGTTTCCTCCATTTCCACTTTTTCATGCCTTGTAAAATCCGGATCTGCTACCGGAACGGCGGAAATCAGTGATTTTGTATAACTGTGGACAGGATTGTTATATACATCTTCAGGTTTTCCAAGCTCTACAACTTTTCCCCTGTACATTACTGCCACCCTGTCTGAAATATATTTTACCATCGATAAATCATGGGCAATAAAAAGAAGTGTCAGATTACGCTGTTTCTGTAAATCCTTCAGAAGGTTTACAACCTGTGCCTGTATGGAAACATCAAGGGCAGAAATAGGTTCATCGCATACAAGGATTTCAGGATCTACTCCCAAGGCCCTTGCAATTCCTATCCTCTGTCTCTGTCCTCCTGAAAATTCATGTGGAAATCTGCTGGCATGCTCCCTGTTAAGTCCCACAATTTCAAGAAGGCTGTATACTTTTTCCATTCTTTCCTTTTTCGAACTTGCCAGTTTATGAATATCTATCCCTTCTGCAACAATATCTCCCACTGTCATTCTTGGATTTAGTGAAGCCTGGGGATCCTGAAATATCATCTGTATTTTCTTGGTAAATTCCTTTATACTGTAACTTTCTGCAGGTTTTCCATCAACTAAAATATCTCCTGCCGTTTTCGGATAAAGTCTGCTTACAGTACGTCCAAGGGTTGTCTTTCCTGAACCTGATTCTCCTACAAGACTTAAAACTTCCCCCCTGTAAATATCCATTGTCACATTATCTACAGCTTTCAGAACCTGTTTTTTCTTCATTGGAAAATACTTCTTCAGATTTTTCATTTCTATAATTTTTTCTTTTCCATTTGTTTCAGACATTACTTTTCTCCCCCTTCCCCATTATTTTCAAAAGGATTTTTCACTTCCGGTGCTCCTTTTACATAAAGCCATGACTTTACAAAATGACCATTTCCTAAATCTATCATAGGCGGTTTCTTTTCATAGTCAATTTTCATTGCATATTCCGATCTTGGAGCAAAAGGGTCTCCTACAGGTGGTTTCAGTAAGTCAGGTGGTGTTCCAGGTATTGACTCAAGTTTTTCTCCACTTGACATGTCAAGTCTTGGCAGCGACTTAAGAAGTCCCCATGTATATGGATGTTTAGGATGTTTAAACAGTTCCCTTACAGGAGCTTCTTCAAGCTTTTCCCCTGCATACATGACTATTACCCTGTCAGCTGTTTCAGCAACAACTCCTAAATCATGGGTTATCAGTATTACACCTATATTAAGTTCTTTTTTCAGGCTGTTTATCAGATCAAGTATCTGTGCCTGTATTGTAACATCAAGTGCTGTTGTAGGCTCATCACATATTAGCAGTTCGGGTTCGCATGACAGTGCAATGGCAATAACCGCCCTCTGTCTCATTCCTCCTGAAAATTCATGCGGATACTGGTTAAATCTTTCTTCAGGTTTTGGTATCCCTACTTTTCTCAGCATTTCAACAGCCTGTTTTTTTGCTTCTTCCTTTGTTACTTTTTTATGTATCAGAATTCCTTCCATTATCTGTTTTCCTACTTTTATTGTAGGGTTCAGGGAAGTCATCGGATCCTGAAATATCATTCCAATTTTTCCACCTCTGAACTGTCTCATTCTTTCGTCAGAAACCTTTATAAGATCTTCTCCCTGAAACAGTATTTCTCCACCTTTTATTTCCCCAGGCGGCATAGGTATCAGCTTCATGACAGTCTGAACTGTAACTGATTTTCCTGAACCTGATTCACCCACTATTGCAAGCGTTTCCCCCTTGTTTACATGAAAGCTTATATCCCTCAGTGCCTTCACTTCACCGGCATAGGTATTAAAGGAAACACTTAAATTTTTTACTTCCAATATTTTTTCATTCATTTATTTATCTCCTGATTCTATTCTTTTATCATAAACTGCATTTTATTTCATCCTGTATATGGAACGATTCTCATCATTCACCTGATACCAACCGCTTTTTATAATTACGATCTCAGTTTAGGATTCAATGCATCATTCAGTGCATCCCCTACTATGTTAAACGCCAGCGTTATCAATGAAAGGACTGTCGCCGGTATAATAAACAGATACGGGTATGTTGACATTCCTGCAAGTCCGTCAGACACAAGATTTCCTAGGGAAGCCTGCGGAAGCGGCACTCCAAGTCCTATATAACTTAAAAAGGCTTCTGTAAAGACTATACTCGGTATATCTGTCGTAAGCCTTATTATAATTACATTTAATGTGTTAGGAATCAGATGCTTTATCGTAATCCAGAAAAATTACCTCCTAAAGATTTCGAAGCAAGTACAAATTCATTTTCCTTTATTTTAAGAACTTCACCCCTTACAAGCAGTGAATAGTTCAGCCATCTTGTCAATGACATTGCAATAATTATAGTTTTTATGCTGTTTCCCATTACTACCATTAAAAGTATAATATAAATCATGGAAGGAATTATCATTAAAATTTCAACTATTCTTGTCATTATCGTATCAACAATTCCACCAAAATATGCCGAAACCGCTCCATAAATAGTTCCAAAAACTACACATGCCGCCGCAGTTACTATCGACAGCTGCATTGATATTCTTATCCCTTGGGAAAGTCTTGCAAATAAATCCCTTCCCAGTATATCTGTCCCAAGATAATGACCTTTTGAAAATCCCTTTAACGGATTCAGATATTCTTCATTCGTATTTACATCACTGAAGGAATATTTTGTCAAACTTTGACCAAAAAGTGCAAGGAATACAAATACACATAACAGCCCCAGAAAAAACAGCGCCAGCTTATTTTTCTTAAATCTTCTCCATCCGTCCTGCCAGAAAGTCAGACTCGGTCTATATATTACTTCACTTTGGGCTGTATCAGGTCCCACCAGTGAAAATTCATCAGCTGTTGGAACATACTCAAAGTTCTGTATGTCTTCTCCCTGAATTTTTTCTTTTATTTCATTTCCGTTTATTCCTTCTGCTATTTTCTCATGTAATGTTTCTTTTTCTGATATGTTCCCCATTCTACACTTCATCTCCTTTCCCCAGTTTAATTTTCGGATCAACAAGTGCATACATCAGATCCATAACAATCATCATTACAATCAGAAATATAGCATAAAAGACTGTCACTCCCAGAACCATTGTATAATCCCTGTTTGTTATGCTGTCAATATAATATTTCCCGAGTCCCGGTATTGTAAATGCCTTCTCTATTACAAACGAACCTGTCAGAACTGCCGCAATTGTAGGACCCATAATAGTAACTATCGGAAGTATGGCATTTCTTAAGGCATGCTTCCATATGATATCTACCGGCTTCACACCTTTTGCCACAGCAAGCCTTATATAATCCTGTCCCATAACTTCTATCATTTTCCCTCTTAAAAGTCTTGCTATCAGTGCAACTGTATAAAGTCCCAATGCAATTGGAGGAAGTATTTTCTTGTCAAATGAATCCCATCCTGATATACGTATTCTGAACATTCTGGGAAGGCCAAGCTGCTTTATGAAAAAGCCGTTATGAATATCCACTACATATTTATGCATAAGTCCAGCTATTACAAAACTTGGAACAGATATTCCAATAATTGCTATTACCATGGCTATCTTATCCTGATATTTTCCTCTTTTTAAAGCCGCTGTAATTCCAAGCGGTATTCCCACAATTAAAGCAAATATTATAGCTCTTATTCCTAAATCAGCAGAACTTTTAAATCCTTCCTTTATAGTATCGTTAACCGTTCTCCCTCTATCCCTCATTGACTCTCCGAGGTCACCTTTTGCAATATTCCCAAGATAGTACAGGTACTGTACTCCTAAAGGTTTATCCAAATGATATTTTTGCATAAGATTGGCTTTTATCTGAGGTGGCAGCTCCTTCTCGTCCTGAAACGGATCTCCCGGCAGCATGTGTAACAAAAAGAATGTAATAGTTATTACCATCCAGAGTGTTACAAGCCCCAGTGCTATTCTTTTCAATATAAATTTCAGAATATTCTTCATTATTTATTCAGCATCCTTTCTTTAAAACCTATTTCAAATATTTATATTATATTACAATACGTGCCCCTTTGCAATATATTACTCTTTTTCAGGCAGAAATAAAGTATATATTTTTTTTATTTATTTATATACGAATTATATTTTTTTAAATGGATAAATTTCACATTGTAATATGCTTTTAAATTATGTATAATGTAAGTAAATAAACTGTAGAAAGGAGACGGAACTGTTTAAATACAGTCCCTATTATACTATGAATTTTAATGATTACAAATACGAAAGAATTGACATTGATGCAGTAAAAAAACAGTTTGAAGAACTTATCGACAGCTTCAAAAAAGCTGATAACGCTGAAAAGCAGTACGAAATTATGGATAAAGTTATCAATTTGAGAAATTACATTGATACTATGACTACCCTTGTTTCTATTAGACACAGCATTAACACTGCTGATGACTTCTATGATAAGGAAAATGACTACTGTGATGAAATCAGCCCTTTACTTTACGGATTTACAACTGATTTCTATGAAGCTTTAGTTACTTCAAAATTCAGAAAAGAACTGGAAGATAAATATGGAAAATTCCTTTTCGACCAGGCAGAATGCTCCTTAAAAACATTCAGCGAGGAAGTTATCCCTCAATTACAGGAAGAAAACAAACTGTCAAGTAAATATGACAAGTTAATCGCCAGTGCAAAAATTCCTTTTGACGGTGAAGAAAGAACTTTATCACAGATGGTTCCTTATACTCAGTCAAAAGACAGAAACATAAGAAAAGATGCCGCTAAAAAAGTTGCTGAATTCTTTTCTGCAAATAAACATGAATTTGATGAAATTTATGACAAACTTGTAAAAGTAAGAACTGAAATTGCACACAAATTAGGATTTAAAAACTATGTGGAATTGGCTTATGCAAGACTTAGAAGACTTGATTACAATGCACAGGATGTTGCAGGTTACAGAAAACAGGTGCTTGAAAACATCGTTCCTTTACATTCTGAACTGAGGGAAAGACAGGCTAAAAGACTTGGTATTGACAAACTGAAATTTTACGATGAACCTATAAAATTCAATTCAGGAAATGCTGATCCTCACGGAGATCCCGAATGGATTTTAAATCATGGAAAAACAATGTACCGTGAACTTTCCAAGGAAACTGATGAATTCTTTACATTCATGACTGAAAACAACCTGCTTGACCTTCTTTCTAAAAAAGGAAAAAATAGCGGTGGATACTGTACTTATATCCCTGACTATAAATCTCCTTTCATTTTTGCAAACTTCAATGGTACTGCCCATGACATAGATGTACTTACTCACGAAGCAGGGCACGCCTTCCAGGTTTATGAAAGCAGAGGATACGAAGTACCTGAATATTTATGGCCTAGCTATGAAGCATGTGAAATCCACTCAATGAGTATGGAATTTTTAACATGGCCATGGATGGGACTTTACTTTGAAAACGATGAAGATAAATACAAATTTATCCATCTTTCTGAAGCACTTTTATTCATTCCTTACGGAGTTACAGTTGATGAATTCCAGCACTGGGTTTATGAAAATCCTGAAGCAACTCCTGAAGAAAGAAGAAATAAATGGCTTGAAACAGAAAGAAAATATCTGCCTACAAGAGATTACGGAGAAATTGATGAACTGAAGGAAGGAATTTTCTGGTTCAGACAGGGACATATTTTTGGAACTCCATTCTACTATATAGACTATACATTGGCTCAGGTGTGTGCCTTCCAATTCTGGATTAAATCAAGAGAAAACAGGGAAAAAGCATGGGAAGAATATCTGAACTTATGTAGACTTGGAGGAAGTAAGCCTTTCTTTGAATTAATGAAGGCAGCTAACCTGAAAAATCCTTTCACTGAAGGAACAATTGCTTCAGTTATTCCTAAAATAAGGGAATTCCTTGACAGCATAGACGATATGAAAATGTAATACATTAGGGCGTGTCTTAAAACTCAAAATAGGCAATATTTTTAATAATTATGAAAGTATATACTAAGAGATTGAAAGATAGTCATCATTTTGTTACAATAGAAGAAAAACACAGGAGGTTTTCATTATGCAGAGAAGATATGAAATATCAGATGAACAGTGGGAAAGAATAAAAGAGATGTTTCCCAGAACTAAGACAGGACGTCCAGGTAAGGATTCACGCCTGATATTTAATGCCATTCTCTGGATTGTATGCAGTGGAGCACCCTGGAGGGATCTTCCAGAGCGTTTTGGTTCATGGAAGACAGTTTATTCCCGTTTCTGCAAATGGCGTGATGAAGGCACACTTTTTAGGGTATTTGAAGATTTGAAAAAAGATTCTGATTATGAAAATCTCAGCATTGATTCTACGACAGTAAAGGCTCATCAGAGCAGTGCGGGAGCAAAAAGGGGGCAAAGGTTCCGAAGTAGGACAGCATATAGGGAAAAGTTCAGGTGGAAGGACAACCAAGATACATGCGGTTGTAGATGGACTTGGTAATCCTCTGTATATAGGCTTGACTGCGGGTCAGGTTCATGACAGCAGGAAGGCTGTTGAAATATTGTCACAACTTAATATACAGGGGAGTAATATTTTAGCAGACAAGGCATATGGAACGAGGGAGATAAGGGAATATATAGAAGGAGAGGGAGGCAGATATACAATATCTCCGAAATCCAATACGAAAGAAAAATGGGAATGTGATTATCATACATATAAGGAAAGACATCTTGTGGAATGCTTTTTCAATAAGCTCAAAAGATTCCGAAGGCTAGGTACACGTTATGATAAACTGGCAGATTCATTTATCAACTTTATCTACTTAGGATGTATAATAATTCTACTAAAATAAAACTAGCTAGTTATTAAAAATATTGCCTATTTTGATTTTAAGACACGCCCTAATCGAAGTCTCTTCATGTGTTAAAATCTTGACTTTTAAAATTATCAAGGTAAAATAATACTGACAAATTTTTTTGAGAGAAGGAGAGAATATGAAAAAAAGAATTCTGTTACTATTAGTAACTTTAGTATTTTTAACTTTGGCAGCTTGCGGAAAAAAAGCTGAAATCAGAAGTAGGACAGCATATAGGGAAAAGTTCATGTGGAAGGACAACCAAGATACATGCGGTTGTAGATGGGCTTGGTAATGCTTGACTGCGGGTCAGGTTCATGACAGCAGGAAGGCTGTTGAAATATTATCACAACTTAATATACAGGGGAGTAATATTTTAGCAGACAAGGCATATGGAACGAGGGAAATAAGAGAATATATAGAAGGAGAGGAAGGTATATATACAATACCTCCGAAATCCAATACGAAAGAAAAATGGGAATGTGATTATCATACATATAAGGAAAGACATCTTGTGGAATGCTTTTTCAATAAGCTCAAAAGGTTTCGCAGGCTAGGTACACGTTATGATAAACTGGCAGCTTCATTTATCAACTTTATCTACTTAGGATGTATAATAATTCTACTAAAATAAAATTAGCTAGTTATTAAAAATATTGCCTATTTTGATTTTAAGACACGCCCTAATAAAAGAATTATAAAAAAATGGAAGCTGCAAAGAATGTATATCACTAAACTTTAAAGTTTAAAATATGCCATTCTGAAAAGGCTTCCTTTTATATTATTCCTTATATCACTTTATTTATATTGTTTTGTTTATATCATTTCAAATTATTTTCTGCATTAAATATGCCACATAAAGTAGTCTTCCGAACCTTTCTGTATTATTCTGGCTGGAATTCCTACCGCAGTCGCATCATCCGGAACATCTTTTAAAACAACAGCGTTAGCTCCTATTCTCGCATTGCTTCCCACTGTTATGTTTCCTAAAATTTTAGCTCCTGCACCAACTGTAACGTTATCCTTTAAAGTTGGATGTCTCTTCCCTTTGGAAGAACTCACTCCTCCTAATGTAACTCCATGGTAAATTACACAGTCATCTCCTACAACTGCTGTTTCCCCAATTACAATCCCCATTCCATGATCGAAAAAAATTCTTTTCCCAAGTGTCGCTCCCGGATGTATTTCTATACCTGTAAACATTCGTGAAAGCTGGGAAAAAAACCGTGCCAGAAAGAAAAATTTTCTTTTATATAGAAAATGATTGAAATGGTGATTGATAACCGCATGAAACGAAGGATAAAGAAAAACTTCTATCCTATTTCTTACAGCCGGATCCTTCTGGGCTATATTCTCTATTTCCTCCTTAAGCCATTTAAAAATTTTACTCACCCCTTATTAATTAAAATTATTAGTATTATTATCTGCTAGAACCTTATCTCCTGAGGCCCTCCCAAACAATAAAAATTTTACTCTGCCTATCATCTTTAAAATAAACAGAGTAATTGTCCTTTTTTATTATTTATTCCATTATTTGTATGCTGCTACCGAAAGATATTTTTCTCCTCCGTCCGGAGCTATAGCCAGCACTTTTTTACCTTTTCCAAGTTTTTTTGCAAGCTGATATGCAGCGGCAATTGCCGCTCCTGAAGAAATTCCAACAAAAAGTCCATTTTCCTTGGAAGCCTTTAGTCCATAAGCCAGTGCATCTTCATCAGTAACCTGTATTATCTCATCAACAACGTTTCCGTCATAGTTACCTGGAATAAATCCTGCTCCAATTCCTTGAATAACGTGTTTTCCAGGCTGTCCACCAGAAACAACTGCTGATTTTATAGGTTCAACTCCAATCACTTTAGTTTCAGGTCTTTCTTCCTTAAGCTTTCTTCCTACTCCTACAAGAGTCCCTGCAGTACCTATTCCAGCAACAAAAGCATCTAAAACTGGAAAATCATTTAATATTTCAACTGCAGTAGTTTCATAGTGTTTCTGTGGGTTTGCAGGATTTTCAAACTGCTGCGGCAGAAAATATCCAGGATTTTCAGCAACTATTTTTTCTGCTTCAGCAATGGCACCTTTCATTCCTTTTGCCCCTTCAGTCAATATAAGTTCCGCTCCAAAAGCTTTTATAAAATCCCTTCTTTCAACACTCGCTGTATCAGGCATTATTATTATGACTTTATATCCTTTAAGTTTTCCGATTAATGATAACGCAATCCCGGTATTTCCTGAAGTAGGTTCAACTATTGTTCCTCCAGGCTGTAATTTCCCTTCCTTTTCTGCAGCTTCTATCATCCCCAGAGCCGCACGGTCTTTTACACTTCCACCAAGATTGTACTTTTCAAGTTTCACATACACATCGGCGATGTTTTCATCCTTTTCAAGATTGAGTTTTACAACCGGTGTATTTCCAATTAATTCTAAAATGTTTTCGTAAATCATTCCATTACCTCCTAGTAAAATTATTATCTATATTAACTTATTACGAACTGTTTCATTCGCAAATTGTAGCACTAAAAAAACTAAAATACAAGCATTATAAATATACAAAATATAAATATAAATCATTAATCATATTAATTTTATATGTATAAGTATATTATTGAATTCTAGTAAATGTTTGTGCTGTCCCTTTTATATATTTGAGTATACAAAAATTTTTTTCAAGTATCCCAAATGAAATTATAATACTCTAACTTTTTTTAGAAATTTAAAAAAACGGTATTTAAAAAATTTAACTAATTTAATAAATACCGTTTCCCCATTTTTTAATATCTCTTAAAAAAATGCTCTTTATATAAAGGCTTTTTCATTATTATAAGGATCATACATTAATACCTGGATATTTTCAACTAAAGGATTATCATTTTTTACTTTATTTGAAACTTCCCTGGCAATTGCACTGAATTCGTCCTTTGTCATAAATTCCCTCGAATAAATCATTATATCTGTTCCTTTTGCGTATGTTGCCGCATCAATATTCTTTATTTTCGGATTATTTTTTTTGACTTCATTCAGAACATCATAATATTCCCTTATAAGATTATCTACTATCTCAACAGTTTTTTCCTCTTCGTTCGCCCTTACAAACAGAGTGTAGGTAACTCTATTTTTTTCCGCTTCAATTTCCTTTATATCTTCTTCCATTGTCTGGTCGGTAGTTTTTCTTATGTCTGATTTTGGAGTATAGCCTTCATTCTTAATATAATTCAAAATCTCAGTCTGTTCATCATACACAGGTTTTGAAGGTGTTTTTCCAAATTCAGGCAAAGGTGGAAACTTTGTTGTCTTTGCAGAAAATCCAACAGTTGCTAAAACTGTCAGCAATAAAATTATACCCAATTTTCTTTTCATTTATAAACTCTCCTTTTTTCTGTCTAAATATGGGTTTTCTTCAGTTTTCCCATAAACCTCTATCCGGTATGGATAATCGCTGTATTCTATTTAGTATTTTTTTCATACTCTTTTCTTGCCTCTTCAAGAGAAAAACTTCTTTCATATTTTTCTTTGTTTATTTTGTCTTTAATATGAAAAATTTCCTCCAGGTCAATATTATAATCATTTGCAATAGCAATTATATAATAGAATATGTCAAAAAGTTCCTCCTCTATTGTTCCTTTTATATTTTCACCATTGTATCTCAGATTTTTCCTTATATTTTCAGCCAGTTCTCCAAACTCTTCAATCAGTTTCAACACAAGTCTCCGGGAATTTTCCTTTTTTTCTTCTTCACTACGGTTATCTTCTGTATCCTTAAGGCTTCCCTTCTCAATATGTTTTATAAGAAACTGTATCTCTTTTAATGTCATGTCTTTATTATTTTCAGCCAAGTTACTCCTCCTTATAAATAATACATAACAATACTACCTTAACCTTTTTATTTTCTTAAGTTTTGCATTTTTTAGAATTTGAATTTTACATTTGAAGATTCAGGTCTTCCAACTGCTTTTTTCTCTTTAACATAGTTTATGAATGAAGTTTCAACACCTAAATGTGTATTTACTCCTTCTCTTCCAGGAGTTGAAGTAATTTTACCGAAAGTTGTATATCCGTCTTTTCCTGCTGCAACATATGAATTTGTTCCTACAGTATAAGTTTTTGTTTCATCTATTGGAACCCATTTATTTGTTTTTACATCAAGTACTTCTACTTTTTTTACTCTCGTTCCATGAGTTCCTTCCTTAGTTGCTTCATATCTTACTGCCGCTCCATATGGGAATGCTCCTGAAGATCCACCGTCAAGTGAAAAATGCAACGCATCTTCTATAACCTGTTTAATTTCTGCTCCATTCATTTTCAGTATATAGATTGTGTTTGAAGTAAATGGAAGTAATGTATAGGCATCATCGTATGAAATTTTTCCAGGCACAAGTGAAATTCTAGTTCCTCCTGAGTTCATTATTACCATGTCAACATTACCTGTTCCCATATTTTTAAGCATATGTAAAACTGCTTCAGATACAAGCGTTGTAGCTAGCGATCCTTCCGGATTTTTTTCATTAGGTATTCTGTTTGCTGATCCACCTGGTATTTCTTCTGTTATATTACCGATTTCTTTTTTACCAAGTTCATTTTTTTCCTTTTTATATCCTTCAAGAATTTTCTGAGCTGTTGGATCTTCTTTTACAAATTTTAAATCTTTACGGCTGTTTATAAATTTAATAACATCTTCTTTTTCTTTTCCTTCAAGCTGACTCTTTTCACCTTTTTCGTTTTTCACTTCAAATAAGCTATCTCCAAGAACTATTGTAGGTTCTGCCTTTAATTCAGTTATTACACCTTTATCATTAAATTTAACCTTCATATTTCCTACCAGATGAGAGTAGCTCCATGCTTCTGCAACATATACAGGTTCCCCTGCTGGAGACATTATTTTCTTAGGATATTCAGCAACCGGTTTCAATCCGTATTCTTTGAATCCTTCTCCTAGAAGATAGTGAGTATCCCCTGTTATAATAAGGTCTATTCCTGAAACTTTTTCAGCTATTTCAAGGTTTTTCTCATATCCTGCGTGTGAAAGGAAGATTATTTTGTTAATTCCTTTTGCCTGAAGTTCTTCTACCATTTTCTTAGCTGTTTCAACTTCATCATAGAATTTTATATCTTTTCCCGGACTTGAAGATTCAACTGTTTTTCCTACTACATCCAGTCCTACAATGGCAACATCCTGCCCCTGTATTTTCTTTATCATATAAGGAGTCCATTTTCCTTCCAGTATACTTCCTTTATCAGGAACAACATTTGCTGAAACTACCGGTATTTTTAAATCATCAAGGAAGTTTTTCAGAACTAGGTTTCCATCATCAAATTCATGGTTTCCTAGAGCAAATAAATCAAAATGCCCAACATTCATAAGAGCGGCATCAGCTTTTCCTTTAAATAATGTATAGTAAAGAGTACCTGAAAGGGCATCTCCGGCATGTAATACAAGATTATTCTTATTTGTTTTCTTTAAATCAGATATTCTTTGAATCATTCTTGGCATTCCACCAACATTAACAGTAACTTTTTTACCGTTAAGAACCAGTTCCATTTTTTCTTCTTCAAGATGTGAATGGTGATCATTGATATGGATAACATTCAGTTCCAATGTTTTTGGTGAAAGAGCTTTTTTTGAAGGCGCTTTCTTTTTAGTAGCTCCCATAGCTGAAATACTTAAAGCTGCAGCCAGTCCTAATAAAAATTAATTTTTTTCATATTTCCTCCTATAAATTTTTTATTTTTATTCTCAATATAATTATATCCTAATTTTCTTAAAAAAATCAAAAACTATATTATTTCAATGATTCCGTGCCACGCTTATTTACGGGGATATTTTTCCTTTATTGAATTAAAGTATTTACTTAATGCCGGAGATTCAAAAGAATCAAGCCATTTTTCCTCTGGAATTGTACAATATTTGGCATAATACTGTGTTGTAACTTCTACAGGATCCTTTTCATTTAAAAATAATCCTTCCTCCTGTATTATTCTTCCATAAGTAGTCAGGGATGAATTAAAAGCATCCATCATTTCTGTATTTTTATGGTCTTCATGAAATGAACGTAACAAGACCTGTTTTATGATAAATCTGCAACGGAAGTCTCCTGGAAATATTTCCTTTATATTTTTATATGCTGAATCAAATTTTTCATCCTTAAAGGGATCCTTTAGATTACCTAAAGAAACCATACTTATTAAAAAGAAATAAATATACTGCAATTTTTTTCATTATTAAACCATCCTTTCTTAATTTTTAAATATCTTTATCATAAATATTATATCCTGATTTTTTTTAAAAAATGCACACTTATTTTTTTATCAATATTTTTTTCACTAATACTCTATATTATTTTTTTATCCAGATATTCTTCATAAGATTCGTATTCATCCCTATTACCTAAAAAAATCAAACCAGGCATTATAGTAAATTCTGCATTCTTCTATATATTCTTCATTATCTTTTCCCAATTTTTTTCGGATATTTTGGAAAAATTTATCTAAGTTATTTAACATTTCTAATTTTGTATCTTTTTTTCTGCACAGGAATTTCCATCTAAAAATTCCCCACGGCAATTCATGTATAGAAAAAAATTTATATAATTTGATAGAAATCTGTATTTCTGCTTTAATGCCGGCAAATAATCCGGTTCTTTTTTTCTAAAATTTTTATCAGCAAAAGGTATAAACATTGTCAATTCCAAATTCATCATATACAGATTGTGCAAATTGCAAGGTATAATCATTTTCTTCTTCATCTCCAATTAAAAAAATTTTAAAGCCTCTACTCCTCCATTATTTATATTTTCTTTTAAAAACTTCTGAAAAAAAGCTGATATAAATTGGGGAAATATTTTAATTTCCTCCTCATATTTATTAATAAAAATCCTGAAATTCATCAATATTTACTTCATCATTATAATTTCTTCTTTTATATTCCTGTAATAAATTATATCTTTCTTTTTCTTTCTTTTGTCGTCAGATATTCATTTTTTTTGGATATTTCAGAAAAAAATATCCAAGTAATCTTTAAAAAAATCGTTTTTCATTTATAAATTCTCCTTTTTAAATATAAAAAAATAGCTAACTTCCTAATTTCTCTGACATAAATTCTAAAAATATTCCTGTGTATTCAGAACATTCACTCTCTAATTAAAAATCAAAAATTTATTTTTCCAACTTAATTATATCCTTTTTCTATAATATACTCTATTTATTTTTTTCCTTTGCTATAAATTCTATAAAAACAGATATCCTATAAACCACCTGCCAAATACTGATTAACTAAATTTTATAAATTAAATAATATAAAATTCACCTGTAAGATTTGCTCTTCAAAAGAATTGACTTATTTGAAAAAAAATGGTATATTCAAATTATCAATTAGTTATACAAAAATAATAAATTTAAGGAGAGATGATATAATGGCAATAAGTTTAAACAATGATACTTTTGAAAAACAAATATCTAACGGAGTTACTCTTGTAGATTTCTGGGCTGAATGGTGTTCACCATGCAGATTTCAGCTTCCTATTTTAGAAGAAGTTGCAGAAGAAATTGGAACTAAAGCGGTTGTTGCTAAAGTCAACGTAGATGAAGAACTTGAACTTGCTCAGCAGTTTGGTGTACAAAGCATCCCTACACTGATTCTATTTAAGGACGGAGCGCCTATTGACATAATGGTGGGAGTTCAGGACAAGGAAACTCTTGTGGAGAAAATTACTAAAGCACTTTAAAGACAATAATTTTTCTGAAATTTTCATTATCAGAAGTAATAAAGCTGCAAAAATTAAGGGGGTTGTCTCAAAAAGAAAATTTTAGTAAATGAATAAAATATAGTTTTTATATATTATATTTATAGTTTTACTATTTTGAGATAGTCTCTTTTGGATGCAGCTTTTTCTAATTTAAAATTATAAAAAAGGAGGCGTACTGCCTAAAAAAAGCACAGGCAGAACGGTAAAAATATGTACGATTCAGTAATTATAGGTTCAGGTCCTGCAGGGCTGACTGCGGCTATTTATTTAAGCAGGGCAGGACTGAAAAATGTTATTATAAGTGGAACTCTTCCAGGTGGCCAACTTACATCCACAACAGATGTTGAAAACTTCCCAGGTTTCCCAAAAGGGATTTCAGGTTTCCAGCTTATGGAAGACATAGCACTTCAGGCTGCAAATTTCGGTACAGAAACATTGAAGACAACTGTTACATCAATTGATTTTGACAGCAGACCTTTTAAAATACATCTAAAAAACAAGAATGTACTTGAAGCAAGATCAATAATCCTCTCAACAGGTTCATCTGCAAAATACCTTGGAATTGAAAATGAAACCGAAAGTATTGGAAACGGTGTAAGTGCATGTGCTACTTGTGACGGATTTTTCTACAGGGGAAAAGAAGTTGTTGTTGTAGGTGGTGGAGATACTGCCATGGAAGAAGCTACTTACCTTACAAAACTTGCAAGTAAAGTAACACTTGTTCACAGAAGAAATGAACTTAGAGCTTCTGCAATAATGCAGGAAAGAGCACGTAAAAATGAAAAAATCGAATGGAAGTTAAACTATACACCTGTAAAGGTTATTACTAATGAATTGGGAAAAGTTTCTGGTATAGAATTACGTAACAATGAAACAAATGAAGTAGAAACACTTAATACTGATGCTATTTTTGTTGCCATTGGCCATAAACCAAATACTGATTTTTTAGAAGGAAAAATTGAACTGGATTCAAGCGGTTATATTATAACTGAAGGAAAATCTTCAAAAACAAATATTCCAGGGGTCTTTGCCGCAGGAGATGTACAGGATAATAAATATCAGCAGGCAGTAACAGCTGCTGGAAGTGGTGCAATTGCCGCTCTTGATGTGGAAGAATATTTAAATGAAAATGAATAAAACTGAGACTTTTATATAGAAAAATGTATGGAGGTTTTTAAATGTCTGATGGACACAAAACTCCACCGGAATTGGTGGATTATATTATTAAAGTGGGAATAGATAAAGCAACTAAACCCTTATTTAAACTTATGCTTCTTGGAATTTTCGGAGGAGCTTTTATAGCCCTTGGAGGAGCTGGAAATATTATTTCATCTTCTACTCTGGTGAAAACTGATCCGGGACTTGCCAAATTTTTAGGAGCGTCTATTTTTCCAGTAGGACTGATTTTAGTTGTAACACTTGGGGCTGAACTATTTACAAGTAACTGTCTGTTATCTCTTGCATATGTAAATAAAAAAATTACTTCAATGCAAATGATTAGAAATCTTGTAATTGTTTATCTTTTTAACTATGTTGGAAGCTTTATAGTTGCTTATATTACAGTAAAAGGTGGAAGTTTTAATCCAGATTCACTTAGTTATTTGCAGGATATGGCCATTCATAAAGTACATGCTTCTGCTTATTCACTTTTTATCAAAGGTATACTATGTAATGTTCTAGTATGCGGAGCTGTCATCCAAAGCTATACTTCAAGAGATACTATTGGTAAATTAGTAGGAGCCTGGTTACCTATTATGCTATTTGTTCTTATTGGTTATGACCACTCAATAGCAAATATGTTCTATTTAACTGCCGCTAAATTAGTAAATCCAAGTTTATTTGGAATTTCTTCTATATTGTACAATCTATTTTACGTTACAATTGGAAATATTTTAGGAGGATTAGCAATAGGATTACCTCTATATTTTTCATATTATAAAAAATTAGATAATTAAGACTTTAAAAAAGCTGTCTCAAAATTTAAATTTATGAATTTTGAGACAGCTCATTTATTATTGTTTTATAAATTTCCTTCGACTACTATAATAGTTGTGTGTTTTAAAGCTTCTTTTAACCAGTCAGTAAAATCTCTTAAAAACTTTCTTTCTAAGTCAGATATATGTTCTAAGTTATTTTCTATTTCATTTATAATTTTTAACCAATCATTTTTTTCTATCCAATTGTCAAAGCAGACATCAAGTTCTTGCCTAAGGCTTCCATTAGAAGCATCTACAAATGGATATATTATTTTAAAATAAGGAAGTAAAATTTCATAATCCTGAAGATAAACCCTTAATGGATTATTATAGCAGTGCCAATCTTTCCACTTTGCTTCCCAATTGGAAGTATTAGAAGTTTTAAGAGGATTAAAGTCTAATAATATTCTTTCACCTTTAGGTGCATTAAGTCTTAATTCTAAATATTTTTTTGTTTTTTTCATTAGCTGATGAATTTAACCATACCATTTTTAATTTCACCTCTATAAAAAAATTATAAAAATAAAATTCAATATTTTTAAAAGTTTTTTTAGTATCAATACTAAAAAAATAATTTTTTTAAAAAGTTTTTTTAATATCAATACTAAAAAAATTATAAATTAATAAATAAAAAAACTAGACTATCTCAAAAAAATTACAAATTAATACAGGAACTATATTTTTTTCATTTTGAGATAGTCTTATTTTTTTAATTATTATTTTATTAATAGATTGCTCTGAATCCTATTCCACCTCTCACATTGTGGCCTTTTGTGTCATAGCCTGCATTTACTGTTACTCCAAATCTTGTGTTGTCTATTCCGATATTAAGGTCAAATTTTCCATTTCCTCTTCTATCTTCCTTTTCCTTTTCAAGATTATACCAGTCTGCTGATGTATAACCTACCCTTGCCCTGTTGCCAGTTTGCAGTCTTCCCAGCTCGTTTTCATATGCCACACTTAATCCTACTGATAACTGGGTTTTTACTGCCAAAGGCTGTACATACTTGAATTCCAGTCCTACTTCCGGTTTTACTGAGAAATAGTCATTTCCTTCAACTTCTAATCTCATCTGCCCTGTTTCTTCCTTTATGTCACTAAATCTTCCATATTCCATCTTTAATGAGCCATATGGTCTTAAATGGATTCTTTCGCTCATTCTTATGTCATATCCTAACTCATTTTTCAAGGATACTCCATATGTATTGTATGTTGATTTCGCTTCAAATATATCATCAACTACAAGGAATTTACGTTTCATGCTGTTTATTCCTGCAAACACATCTCCACCAATTGTCCATTGCAGACTTCCATCATGGTCTGTCATTGGGGACATCGTCTTGAAGATTCCCGCCTTTAACATTGTCTGTTCTTCTCTTGATTTTCCTATATCCTTAAACTTGAATCTGTTTGTTACTGCTCCTGCATACCATCCACTTGAGTTTCCTAACTTAACAGTTTCATTTTCATGAACATAGGCTGCTCCGTATGCATTACTTGTGTAATCGATAACCCCTGCTGTGTCTGTATTGTATTCATCCCTCATTCCAAAGGCTTTTATCTTATTGGAGTTTTTAGTTGTATTTCTCCATTCGTTTCTTAAATAGTCAAATTCCTTATCAAGTGCTCTTCCTGTTGCATTTACCCTCTGCTGAACGTTTGAGTACTGGTGTCCCTTCATCTGATCAACTGCTTGAGCAAATAACTGAGGTTCTCCTTTTCCTATTGCATTTAACTTATCAAATAGAGCTTTTTCTCTAGAATTTACTCCTTCAACTCCATATCTCTGTTCTAAACCGTCCATGAAGTTATATGTGTCCTTATCTTTTGCAAATGCTGTATAAGGTATTTTAGATAAATATACTGCATTGAAAGTATTATCATTTGGATTTTGAGTTCCAGTTGCTATCCAAGTTAAACTTCCTGAGGTGATATAGAAGTTCTTTCCACTACCACTAGTAGTTAATGTAGCTATTTCATCGTTATATGGCTTTAATATATTTTCTCCAATTTGTATATCTTTACTAGTTGTATATCTTGAAGCTTCAGTACCAAAAATTAAATTAATATTTTTTAAATTAGTCAAATGTTGTAACCCTTGGATAGGATTTGTATAGTTAATTCCTGATGTATCAACATACATTCCTATTTCTGATGCCATTCCAACAGAAGGAATCTCTCCTAATTTACTAGAAGTTAAATCTAATTCCGTTGCTCCAACTGTTACTCTTGAAGCTGTCGGCACCGCAACTGCTGTATTTACAAAAGTTGGTGTTACAGGATTTCCTTGTCTTGTAACTTCAACAGGTTTACCAGGTTTTGCTTTAATTTCAATACCTGCTACTTGCTTAGTAGGATCAGATTGAGCTTCAGATCTAGTTTTAATATCTACTGCCCCATTTGTTGCAATAGGCATATTAATTGGAGGAATAGGAGAAGAAGCAGGAATAGTCTTTCCTTCCACTTGTCCATCTTTTGAAATATAGATACCTGTATTATTATTTCCGTCTATTATTATGTTACCATAGTTTTTAATTACAGCATGATTTTGTACATAAACTCCTACTATTCCATCATTTGTTGGATTAGGGACTGTTTTAATAGTACCATAGTTTTCTCCAACAGCATAATTATCTAGGTACATTCCTGTAGTACTTTTTCCACTTAATTCAATAGTTCCATGGTTTATTGCCTTTGAACCGCTTCCAGTAGCGTACATTCCTATACCATTATCTTTTTCAACTTTTATAGTACCATAGTTTTCAATATGACCTGTTTGCTCTAATACTCCATCGTCATCTGTGTAACCTGCAGCCATTCCAATAGAGTAGTTTTTATTACGAATATCACTTCTTCCAACTGTTATAGTTGGATAAATACCCAGTGCAGGATCTCCATTTATTGCTTTTGAAGTAGTATTTCCTATATCCCTTACATTTAATATTCCTATATTTCCAACTCCAGAACTAAAGTCCATATCTGCTAGGTTAGTAACATTACCAGTTGCATAGATTCCATAGTTTTTATCACCAGTTGTTTTTAGAGGAGTATTATTAGTGATAGTTGCAGTTTTATCACTAGAGTAAATATATATGCTATTATTTTTTAATTTAGTTTCTGAAGCATAGTTACTTTCAAAAGTAGTTGCCATTGTTGGAGATTCCTTAGTTTCTAATACAAAACCAAAAGAATTATCTCCCATAGATATTTTAGCTGAACTTGTTACATAAGAAGCATTATTTCCTGAAATTAAAGCAACTTTTGAATTATCTCCTATTTCTATTTCACCATCTATTATAACATAAGTATCAGTTAAATTAGTGTTAGAGAAAGCTCCTACACTGTTATTTCCTAATTTAATTTTACTAGCAGCATCTTGCCATATAATACCTGCTCCATACATAGCATAGTTATTATCTCCACCAATAATAGTTCCGAAATTATCTAAGCTAGTACTTGGTTCATTTGTAAACATCCCTATATTTGGTTTATCTTTGGATACAGAGCTTTTTAATTTTATAATCCCTGTAGCACTATTTGTTACCTCTGCGGTATAATCACTAATACTAGACATTCCAATTCCTTCTTGGTCAGAATTGATATTTATATTTTTATGATTTTCCATCCAAGTATTTCTTCCAGACATTCCTATGGCTTTATTACCTGACATATTTATATCACCATAGTTTCTCATTAAATAATGAACAGCAAAGCTATGTGGAAAACTTCTTGGTTTATTATTATTAAGTAGCATTCCAATAGCTGCTTCACCATCCATATTAATAACTCCAGTACTTTCATTCTCTGGAAATATTGTTCCATCGCCAAAACCATCAGTAGTAATAGGATTCCCAGCACTATCTGTTCTATATGCCATTCCTAATAGACCTATAGAAGCTTTTCCGCTGACATTAACAGTTCCATTATTATGTATTTCTGAGCCATTTACTGCATATATACCAACTGCATTGCTGTTAGCAACAGAATCTTTTTCAACATTAATAGTTCCATCATTTTTAGCAACTCCATAGTTGATGAAAACTCCTATTCCACCCTTATCAGTTCCATCAGTTCTTGCAACATCAACAACTTTTCCAGCAGCAATGTTTACTTGAGTTTCAGTATTACTTGTTGCCTTGTCACTTGAGTTAGCTTCAAGACCAACAACTTGAGCATTGTAGAATTCATTTGCAGTAGCAGAACTTAGTCTAGCAGTTAAGTTTTCATTTACATTTAGTTTTAATCTTTGACCTAAAACCTTTTTAAAGAAGAATCCACCAGGAGTTGAATCTCCTTCATTTTTATCTGTTGCAACATCAAAATTAATTATACCATCATCTATTGCAAGCTCTTTAAATTTATTGAAAGTTTGGCCACTCTCTGTTCCCGGGTTAAGAACAACTCCCAATGAATTTTTTATTGCACTTAAATTAGAAACATTTTGAGTTCCCAGATTATTTATATTTATTCCTACAACATCATTTGAAAATACTGTTACATTAGTTGAAGATGTTTTTATAGCTCTATTTGCTGGAAGTACATTTAAATCAACATTCATTAATGTTGAACGTCCTCTTAATTCTATATCAGCATTATTTAAAATAATTTCACCATTTCCATCAGAATATGCAGCATAACCATTTCCATCATATTTTAACTTTGCACCTGTTAAATCAATTTTAGTATTAACATCATATGCAGCTACTCCTGCTGATCCACCAACTACATTGATATTAGCATTATGTAAAGTGATTTCTCCTTCATCTTCAGCATAAACAGCAAGCCCTTCTTAATTGTTCCTGCTTCAACAGTTACATTTAACTTATTTCCAGCATTAGAAGTTATTGTACTTCCTGTTCCTTTGCTGTATAGAGCTGTTGCTCCATTTGTTGCCTTAATATTTGTTTTATCTGTAGCATTAGATCCTACTTCTATTGTAGTTGTTCCTGTGTTATATATTCCAGAAGATTTTTTACCATTAACTTCAAGATCCCCTAAGAAAGTAAACTTCCCTTTATTAGAAATTCCAATATTTTCTGCATCTCCTATATTACCACTTGGATCTGTATCTCCGACTGCTAATAATTTAATTGAACCTGTATTTTTACCTTGGCTAAATTTATCAGTATACATACCTATACTTTGTTTACCTTGTAAATCTATAGTACCTTCATTTACAATGTTATCTATCGTAGATGCCCCAGTTCCTGTAGCCGCCATACCAACAGTTTTAGTAAATCCCTTTCCAACTGTTATGGTATTATAGTTATGGATATGTTGAGCTTGACCATTTGAGTGTAAAACTGTATTTCCACTTCCTGTATAGTCGTTTCCGTCATCATCTTTTCCAGTAGCACTAATATCTTTTTTTACTTGAATACCATATTTATCTGTTCTGATTAAAGTACTATCTTTAGCTCCATTTCCAAAGTAAATGTTCCCATTGTAGTGTCATCAAATATCATATCTCCTGAGTTGTTTGCATAAGTTTTATGTCTTAAGAAACCTAGGTTCTTTTCTCCAGCTACTTCTATATTTAAACCTTCTGTTATACCTGCAATAGGATTAGAATCTTTTGCTGAAGATAAGAATTTAGCTATAGATACTCCAACGTTTTCTGTTCCTTTAACTAAAATCTTTTTGTCTGCTCCACCAGATTTTATAGTAACCCCTTTATCAAAGAAATCTGGATTAGATGGATAAATATTTGACATTCTTAAACCATAGTTTTTCTTTCCACCAATAATAACATTACCTACTGTTAATTCTGATTTGAAAACCCAAGTTTCATATTCTCCATAGTCAATAGCTATACTATTTTCAGCATTTTCTATTTCGATTTTTCCACTATTTATTGTTTTATGAGCAGAAGCATTATCACCAGAATAGTTTCTTTCTATATCTATCAATATTCCTACTAAGTTATTTCCAGAAGCTAAGGTAATATTTCCAGTATTATTAAAAATTGAATAAACATCATGTTTTGTATTTGTCCAGTGTTGATGTTCAACTCCTACTGTAACATCACTATGAGCACCTGTTCCAGTATAGGCTGTTGGTGTACCATGTAATGTTAGGTTACCATCAAAAGTAGCAGTTCTTATAATTGAACGATTTAAACCATCATAACCAGCACTCCCTAAAGAAGCAGGGTTATGGCTTAAAAATATTCTATTACCACCATTATTTTCTCCACCTCTATTAGTAAGTACATAATTTCCAGAGATAGTAGCATCATGGTCTCTTAGCTCATTGATAAAAGCATTCATTCCTCTAGTAGTGACTTCTCCATCATCTAACCAATGTGTACCTGGTCCACCTGGATTTTGCCCTCCTACAGTTACTCCTGGAGTTGCAACATTAGGTACATTAGTTACACCTTTCATTTGAATGTCTGGATTAGCTGTTCCATCTAAGTTTGCACCCCACCATCTAACTCTAGCTCCTCCAGAAAGTCTTCCAACTTCTATATTAAATATTCCCTTTGTTGTTCCATCAGTTTTACTAACTGTATCGTAAGTATCATAGTTTTGGATTACTACATTATGACCTGCTAGTTTAGGCATTCCAACTTGTGACCATTGGTGAAATCCAGAACCTTTATATTTGATATCAGGTGGATCAAAAGTTGTAGGTGTTAATTCTGCTGGTGCAGATGGTTTAACTGGCGATAAAATATATCTAGGATCAAAAGTTGGATATGTTACTTCTGGTGTAGACGCACTATAACTTGGAACATTTCTTTCTATAATTTTAGGATTTATTAGAGCACTCATTTTAATTATTGCAGGAGGTTCATGAACTATTCCTAAATTTGTTGATCCATATGAAGTTGAATTTAAGCCAGTTTCTAAAAATTTATTTAAATTCCCGGTTGTATCTCTTGTTAAAACTTCATCTTTTATTTTATTTCCTCTACCTTTATATGTACCATTCCAGTTATTGTACATGTAATTAGTTCCTGTTTGCCATGAAGCCCAAGGTGATTTTACAACATGGTCTCCCTGTTCCATAAGCTTAACAAGTTCAAAATTTGTCTTCTTTATCAGTTTGTTGTTTTCTTTTCTAGTTTCCTTAACTAGAATATTAAAATCCTTTATATCTGTAGAAATTATTTTTTTCTGACTTTCAATGCTGCTGTCATTTTCAGCAGAGAAAACATTATTTGAAATGCTTATCCCTCCTGTAATTAAAAATGTAATCAATGCAGAATCTGTATACTTAAAACCTTTACATTTTTTTGCAAATGCACACAATCCTTTCCTTATTCCTCTTAAATTATTCATCATTAGTATTTCTCCTTTTTATAGTCTTTCATATTTTTTTAAATTTATATAACTTCAATTACTCCGAAAGATTATAATTTTTGTTATCTCTCATAATTTTATTAATAGATTACCCTGAATCCTATTCCACCTCTTACATTGTGGCCTTTTGTGTCATAGCCTGCATTTACTGTTACTCCAAATCTTGTGTTGTCTATTCCGATATTAAGGTCAAATTTTCCATTTCCTCTTCTATCTTCCTTTTCCTTTTCAAGATTATACCAGTCTGCTGATGTATAACCTACCCTTGCCCTGTTACCAGTTTGCAGTCTTCCCAGCTCGTTTTCATATGCCGCACTTAATCCTACTGATAACTGGGTTTTTACTGCTAAAGGCTGTACATACTTGAATTCTAATCCAACTTCAGGTTTTACTGAGAAATAGTCATTTCCTTCAACTTCTAATCTCATCTGCCCTGTTTCTTCCTTTATGTCATTAAATCTTCCATATTCCAGCTTTAATGATCCATATGGTCTTAAATGGGTTCTCTCGCTCATTCTTATGTCATAACCTAACTCATTTTTTAGGGATACTCCATATGTACTATACGTAGATTTCGCTTCAAATATATCATCAACTACAAGGAATTTACGTTTCATGCTGTTTATACCTGCAAATACATCTCCTCCAATTGTCCATTGCAGACTTCCATTATGGTCTGTCATTGGTGACATTGTCTTAAAGATTCCTGCCTTTAACATTGTCTGGCTTTCTCTTGATTTTCCTATATCCTTAAACTTGAATCTGTTCGTTACTGCTCCCGCATACCATCCACTTGAGTTCCCTAACTTAACAGTTTCATTTTCATGAACATAGGCTGCTCCGTATGCATTACTTGTGTAGTCGATAACCCCTGCTGTATCTGTATTGTACTCATCCCTCATTCCAAAGGTTTTTATCTTATTGGAATTCTTTGTTGTATTTCTCCATTCGTTTCTTAAATAGTCAAATTCCTTATCAAGTGCTCTTCCTGTTGCATTTACCCTCTGCTGAACGTTTGAGTACTGGTGTCCCTTCATCTGATCCACTGCTTGAGCAAATAACTGAGGTTCTCCTTTTCCTATTGCATTTAACTTATCAAATAAGGCTTTTTCTCTAGAGTTCACACCTTCAACTCCATATCTCTGTTCTAAACCGTCCATAAAGTTATATGTATCCTGGTCTTTTGCAAAAGACGTATAAGGTATCTTAGATAGATATACAGCATTAAATTTACCTGAAGCATCTTGAGTTCCAGTAGCTATCCAAGTTAAACTTCCAGAATTTAAGTTAAATTTAGTTTTTCCATTTCTAGAAAGTGTTGAAATCACTCTGTTATATGGTTCTAAAATATTTTCTCCAACTTTTATATCTCTACTATCTGTATAGTTTGTAGCTTCTATTCCAAAGATTAAATTAATATTTTTTAAATTAGTCAAATGTTGTAAACCTTGTATAGGATTTGTAAATTGTCTTCCAGAAGTATCAACATACATACCTAGTGAACTAGCTCTTGTCAATGAAGGAGCCTCTGCTAAGACAGTATTTCTTAAGTCTAAAGTTGTGGCACCAGCTGTTATTTCATTTGGTTTTGCCGGAATAGTATCAACAAGAGTTGGAACTACAGGCTTTCCATTTCTTTTAATTGTAGCTGTTCCATTTCCTGGAGCAACTATTTCAACTCCATTGATTTTTTTACCAGTTGGTTCTATTCTCTTTCTAACTACTCCTTCAGCTCCATCTAAGTTAACTGGATCATTTCCTTCGTTATCTCCACCATTAGCTAGAAGAATTCCTGTGTTTCCTTCACCTTTTATTTCAATAGTTCCATAGTTTTTAATAACAGCATTATTGTTTGCTACTACTCCAACTATACCATCTTTTGTATTATTTGGAGCTGTTCTTATAGTTCCATAGTTTTCTCCAATGGCACTGTCTGTTAAGTACATACCAATAGAGTCTTGACCACTTAAATTAATTTCTGCTCCTACATGGTTTATAGCCATTGAACCACTTCCAGCAGCATACATTCCTATACCGCCTTCTCCAACTACATCTATTTTTCCATAATTTTCAACGTGACCTGTTTGTTTTAGTACTCCATCTTTATCTAAATAACCTGCAGCCATTCCTATGGAATAATTTTCATTAGATGCATCACTTTTTCCAACTGTTATAGTCGGTTGACTAGCAGCCCCTAGTTGACCATTTACAGCTTTTGATGTAGTACTACCTATATCTCTTACATTTAATATTCCTACATTTCCAACTCCAGAGCTAAAGTCCATATCTGCTAGGTTAGTTATTTCTCCACTAGCATAGATACCATAGTTTTTATTACCAGTTGTTCTCAATGGAGTATTATTAGTAATAATCGCAGTTTTATCACTAGAGTAAATAAATGTGCTATTATTTCCTAATTTAGTTTCATCAGTAGAATTACTTTCTAAAACACTCTGAACAACAGGAGTTCCAGCAACTGGATCAGCAGGAATTTCTTTTGTTTCTAATACATAAGCAAAAGAATTGTCGCCTATAGTCATTTTAGCACCATTTATTACATTGGCAGCAGCACTTCCTGAAACAAAGATTCCCTTTGAATTATTTCCAACTTCTATTTCCCCATCTGTCACATTAACTTCACTAGGACTATCTACAACATTGGCTAATCCAAAAATTCCTACACTATTATTTCCTAACTTAATTTTACCAGTATCGTGCCAAATATATACTCCATATATACCATAGTTATTATCTCCACCAATAATATCTCCTGAATTAGATAAGTTGGAACCATAACCATCTTTTGAAATTTCTGAAAAAATTCCTATATTTGGATTATCTTTAGACACAGAACTTTTTAAATTTATTACTGCTCCAATATCACTTCCAATATCTGAACTATGAGGGGTATCATCTGTTCCAGCTGTAGCATATATTCCAATTCCTCCTTGATCAGAGTTGATATTTATAGTATTCATATTGTATACTTGACCACCAGTTGATAACATTCCTATAGCATTATTTCCTGACATATTTATAACACCGTAATTATGACCCCTATTAACAGGGTTAGAGCTGTATGAATGGTTATTAAGGAAATACATCCCAATAGCTGATTCACCATCCATATTAATAACACCAGTACTTTCATTTCTAAGAAATAGTGTAGAACCACCAGGGAGAGGATTACCATCAGCATCTATTCTACGTGTTATTGATAGGATTCCTATAGAACCCTTTCCACCCACATTAACAGTTCCGGCATTTGAAACTGCTGCACCATTTGAAGCATAAATACCGACGGAACTACCATTTACAAAGTTATTTTCTTTTTCAACATTAATAGTTGCACCTGAAGCAACATTAACTCTCCCACCATCTGCAAATAGACCTACAGAACCAACACCTACTGCACCACTAGCTTTATCAGTTCTATCAACATTTACACTTGTATTAGTTTCTAAATTAATTTCATTTCCAACATAGTTTGCTAAACCTACTGCTGTCTGTTCTCCAAGGTCATCTATATCACTGCTACTTAATATAGCTCTGACATTATTTCCTGATTTTAAATTTATTTAGCTCTTTGCATTAAAAGGTGTCTTGTTAAGACATAGTCATTAGTCCCTTCATTAGCAGGATCAAGAGCTCTACTCTTATCATAGTCACTGTCTATATTAAATGCACCTATACCATCTATAGTTGCTATCTTATAGTTTTTAGCTCCACTTGCACCATGTACTTCTGCTCCACCAAGATAACCACTGAAAAATGTTCCTGCTAAAGTAGAAAAATTTAAAGATGGAATATTTTTTAAGCTCATAATAGAAACATCATTTGAATGAGCATAGAACTTAGCATCTGTTAAATTCATAGTGAATGGATCTGTTAAATCTCCACTTCTTTCAAATCCAGTTGATTTACCATATAGATTAATCTTTGCATTTCTTACATCTATGTTTCCATTATTTTTTGTATATAGAGCATAGCCATTGCCATCATAGTCAATAGTTGAGTATTTAGCCTGTACATTACTAGTAGCACCATCAGAAACAATAGCTGAGCCTCCATTTGTAACTTTCATATAAAGACCATCTGATAATGAAGTTCCATTTGCAACTATTTGTCCACCTTGTTCTGCATAAAGTGCTAAACCTTGATTTGTAATAGTACCATCATCTTTTTTACCATCTATTTCTATTTTAGATTGGTTAGTTTGTACTGTTACAGGGCTTGTAGCACTACTATTTTTAGCATAGATTGCTATATTTTTTCCTGTTGATTCAGGCTTTAATTTTATATCAAGTTTTCCATTTAAATCCACTTTTGTATTATCAGAGTAAATAGCTACTGTATCTCTTGTATCCATAGTTATATTACCATTTACTTTGACATAATTATTTGGAGAAGCAGCAAAGACTGCCATATTTCCAGTGCCATTTGTATTTCCTTTATCTCCTGCCAGTGTTGATTTGTTTACAGTAATGTTACCTGTATAATCAATTTTTCCACCATTAGCATAAAGAGCTATATTATCTTCTCCACCTTTTAGTTCTATATTTCCATCAGTAGCTTTAACTTCCCCATCTTTTGAAAAAATTCCTATAGACTTTTTAGAAAATTTTTCAATTTCTAGTTGTGGAACTTTTACATGTAACTCAGCATCTAGATTATTTAAATATATACCAACTATTTCTTCAGCTAAGTTTTCATCTCCACCAGCTTTATTGTGGTTAGCTTCTTTACTATTTGCCACATTAAGAAGAGAGTTTTCAGGAACATAAGCTGGTATTGCAGCATTATCTTTAGCTCCTATTACAAATCTAGCAGTATTTCTATCATTTTTTATTCCATCCCCGCTGTTTTCTATATAAAGCCCAGTAGTATTATCACCTTGAAGATTTATAGGTTTATTCATAATAAAATTAGACTTTTGAGATAGTTTTCCACGGGCATCTTTTGTTATAAATAGACCAACACTGTTTCTACCATATAGATTAGCTTCTCCATCATTTATAAAAGATACATCTCCACGAGCTAGTGTAGAACTTGCAGTGAAAACAGCAAGATATCCTTTTTCTCCATACATACTTATTTTACCAGTTTTATTATTAGCGTATATATGTTGAGTACCTGTGTAACCAGTTCCTGTATCTGGTCCATAAAGGAAAATAGCATTTGAATGAGTCTTAGTATTTCCTTCTTCATAGTTCATACTAATAATATTTCCACGATTTTCTACAAGGTTAACTCTTCTTCCCATATTTCCAGCAAAAGTTGTTTGAACATATCTGATACCTGTACCACCTAGTTCAACTGTACCTCTATTTACATGATATAGCTCTCCACCTTGGTCATTTTTGAAATCAGTATCATCAGTATATTTTCTTATTTCATTGAATTCTTCTGTTGATATATGTCCATCTGTTTTTAATTTATCAAATTTATCTGTTGTATTACCTTCTGTTTCAAAGTGTATAAATATTTGCCCATCTATATTATTATTTTCATTTATCAAAGATAATTTTGAATTTTTCCCAAAATATGAATAGGGAATATCTTCAAGTGACATAAAGAATGTAGGCACATCACCAGCAAGGTCAATATTTTCAGGAGGTTCAACTCCCACATCAACATTTACAGGTCTTACTTGTATCTGCCCTTTTTGATAGTTTAAGTTGGATTCTGTTTACAGTTCCACCTCTTCTCTTTAGCACTTCTCCTTTTTCTACAGAAGTTTGATATAGGTTACCATCAGTATTTCCTATACTATTGTTTGTATGCCAGTATGAATACCTACCAGCTACCCCATTGATCCATCTTCCAGGGAAGTCAGCAAAACCGCTTACAGTTATATTTGGAGCGTTAACAGTTGGAATAGAAGGAGTTCCTATTTCTCTAGCTTCAAAATAAGGTAATCTAAAAACATATGGTTCCTGACTCTTTCTGGCAGTACCTTTATCTATAATAACTGGGGCAATTCTAGTAGTTACAGAAACTGAAGCATTTGGTTCTTCTACAATGTTTAAGTCTGTACTTCCATAACGAGTACTCTTTAAATTTGGAACTGCTATATTTTTAGCTAGAGGATCAAGAGAGTTAGCCGCTCTGTTTGTTATAGCTCCTTCTGATACTTTGTCCCCTCTTCCTTTATATACTCCATTCCAATTATTGTACATATAGTTAGCACCAAATTGCCATGAAGCCCAAGGCGATTTTATGACATGATCTCCCTGTTCCATTAATTGAACTAATTCGAAACTACTCTTTTTAATTAACTTATCATTTTCTTTTTTTGCTTCCCTGAATACCTGTTTCATCTCATCTATTGAATTATTTAAATTCAATCTTGCCTGTTTTGCAGGGTCACTTTCCTTACCGCTAAAATTTTCTTCATTTCCATACGAAAATGCTCCCGTTACAAGAAAACTAAGTAATAAAGACTTACTATATTTTATATTCTTATATCTCTTAGCAATATTTCTAAGTTCCTTTTCTATTCTTCTTAAAGTTCCATTCATATTTTACTCCTTTTTTTCTCATTTATTATATTTCAGAAAGATTTACCTGTTTTTTTCTTATAATATCCTTTTAACTAGAAGTATATCAAAAAAACAAAAAAATATAATCAATCTTTTTTTATAAGCAAATACGATAAACATATGAAAAAAATATGATTAAAGATTAAAAAAATATAAATTTTTAAAAACAAAAAGGCTTCCTCATAATGTAATACAAAAGATCACATTATGAAAGAAACCTTTTTATTTATATTTTAGAATAATATTTTACTATTTATCAATTTGCATAAATCAAATCAATTCTAGTGAGAACATCCGCATCCACATTCTTTTTCAGCGATTGCTTCCACACCTGGTAATGGTTTACCTTCAAGATATTCAAGTGAAGCTCCTCCACCTGTTGAAATGTGAGAGAATTTATCAGCAAATCCTAATTGGATAGCCGCAGCGGCTGAATCTCCTCCACCGATAATTGTTGTAGCTCCTGCTAATTCAGCAATTGCTTTACATACTCCTATTGTTCCTTTTGCGAAGTTTTCCATTTCAAATACTCCCATTGGTCCGTTCCATACTACTGTTTTTGCACCAACTAAAGCATCTGCGAATAATTTGATAGATGCTTCCCCTATGTCAAGTCCCATCCATCCGTCTTCGATACCGTCTACAGAAACTGTTTTGAATTCTGTATCATTTTTAAATTCTTTAGCTACTACTGTATCTACAGGTAAGATTAATTCTACACCTTTTGCAGCAGCTTTTTCAATTAATGATTTTGCAAGTTCAACTTTATCTTCTTCAAGTAATGAAGAACCTGTATTTTTTCCTTGAGCTTTAAGGAAAGTAAACATCATTCCTCCACCGATTATTACTTTATCAGCTTTATCTAAAGATTTTCGATTACTCCTATTTTATCAGAAACTTTTGCTCCTCCTAAGATAGCAACTAAAGGTCTTGCAGGATTGTCTACTGCTCCTCCTATAAAGTTTATTTCTTTTTCCACAAGGAATCCTACTGCTGATTCTTTAATGTTTGAAGCAATTCCAACATTTGAAGCATGTGCTCTGTGTGCAGTTCCAAATGCATCATTTACAAAGACATCTCCTAATGAAGCCCAGTATTTTCCTAATTCAGGATCATTTTTAGATTCTTTTTTACCATCAAGATCTTCAAATCTTGTGTTTTCGAACATCAAAATTTCTCCTTCTTTTAATTCTGCTATTGCAACTTCTAATTCTGCACCTCTTGTTTCAGGTACAAATTTAACAGGTTTTCCTAATACTTCAGACAATCTTTTTGCAACAGGTGCTAAAGTTTTAGAAGCTTTATCTTCTTCTGCCTTAACTTTTCCTAAATGTGAAAATGCTATAACTTTTCCACCATTTTCCAGAATATACTTTAATGTAGGCAATGCTGCAACTATTCTGTTATCATCTGTAATTACCCCATCTTTTATAGGCACGTTGAAATCCACTCTTACAAGTACTTTTTTCCCTTTTACATCCAAATCTTTTAATGTCTTCTTAGCCATACTTCCTCCTATAATAAATTAATTTTTTCTTTATTTGTTAAATTATAGCACTGTTTAACTGTATTTTCAAGAATTATTTATTATAAAAGAGACTCTAAAAAGAAGTTATAAAAGTTAAAAAACCAAGTATAACCCCAGTTACATTGGGTATAATTAGTATATAATCTTTTTTCGGCTCTTTTGTCCAACCATAAATAACCCATATCAAACATGAAAAAGAGGCAAATAACGGTTGCCAAGGCTGTGATTTAGTCCCTGACAGATTAGCCATAATTTGCGGGATATATGCTATAAAGACAAAAACTCCTATAAATGCTCCAATCGAACCAACTATTTTATTAATTTTACTCATTTTACTCATTTTATTACTCCTTCCTTTTTTCCTTTTGTTTTAATTAGTTAACCTTATCCTATTAAATGTATACACTTTTTTGAATTTCTTTGGTATCTATTAAATACCAAAAGAAATATGATTTTCCACCCTCATTTATTTTTATCTGTAGTACTTGTAAGTCTACAGACAATATATTATAATACATTATACAAAAAAAAGGAAGTACTTACTTTTTGTAGTATACTAACTAAAAGGAGAGTAATAAGTTATGGAAAATATATTACATACAGAACAAATCCCTTTTTTAAAAACTCTTTCTATTGTTGAAGGGAAATGGAAGCTAAGAATATTATATGAACTCGCCTATAATCCTACTTTACGTTATAGTGAATTGAGAAGAAATTTAACACCAATTACACATAAAATGCTTTCCACTCAATTAAAAGGTCTTGAAATGGACAATATGATTATTCGGAAAGAATACCCTCAGATTCCGCCTAAAGTTGAGTATTCATTATCTGAAAAGAGGAGAAGTTTTCTTCCTGTTATGAAACTGATGTGTGAATGGGGACGTAACTATGTTGTCTCAGATGAAAATGAAGTAATGTCTGAATAAAATTCGTTAAAATCTTATAAATAAAATAAAAATACATCTATTAATTTAAAATATACTTTTATTCTGTTATCAGATATACCTTAAATAATAAATGTATTTTTTATTTATTTCAATATTATTTTACTATGCTTCTATTACTCTTTCACTTTTCAGTACACTCTCATTGAAGCTTCCCATTTCCTTGTCCACTACAGTTGAAATTACCATTGCTCCATTTACATTTACTGCTGTACGTCCCATATCTATTATTGAATCTATCGGGAATACAATCGCTACCGGATCAAATGGCAGCCCCATTCCTCCAAGTACAACTGTTGCCGCTATATAGGCTGTTCCTGGAACTCCTGCCATTCCAAATGAACCTAATGCTATTACTGTTATAAGGCTTATAAGGAATACAGGTGTAATCGCAATTCCATTCATGTTTGCTATCATTATTGCAATAACTGCAGGGAATACTCCGGCACATCCGTTCATACCTATAGTTGTTCCCAATGTTGCTGTAAAGTTTGCTGTTGGAGAACTTACTCCCACTTCCTTTTCCAATGTTTCAATAGTTACAGGCAATGTTCCCATGCTTGAAGTTGTTGTCAGTGCAAGAATTAATGGTGCCATTGCTTTTTTATAATATGTAAAAGGATTTATTCCATGTATTGCAAGATTTATAGACTGCATTACAACTACCAGTGCCAGTGATATAAACATTACAATCAGATAAGTCACCAGATTTTTAAATACTTCCAGTCCATAAGAAGCTGTCAAATCAAACATTAATGCGGCAACTCCATAAGGAATTATTTTTATAATAGTTGTTGTGACACTTGTCATTACTGCAAATAGTGCTGATGTTACATCTTTTAACGGTTGTATCTTTTCAGGATTTTTCAGGCTCATTCTATTTGTTGCAAATCCTAGGAATGCAGCAAATATAACTACTCCTATTACGCTTGTTTCAGACATTGCCTTAAATATATTTGAAGGGATAAATGAAACTACTACATCAACAAGACCTTTATATTCACCTTTTCCTGTCCATGCTTCCATTCCTTCAGGCAATTTCATACCTACTCCCAGATTAAACAGCATTGCAACTGAAATTCCTATAATTGCTGAAATTGCAACAGTTACTGTATAATAAACAACTGATTTCCCAGTTAATTTTTTCAAATTTTCATTATTTTTTGAATTTATTATTGAATTATAAACTGACAATCCAACCAATGGAATAACAACCATTTTAAGAAGACTTGTAAATCCTCTTCCCACCAGTGAAGCTGCAGTTGTCACATTTTTTATAACATCAGGTACCTGTTCTGCCCCTACCATACCTAAAGTTGATTGAAATACAATTCCCGCAGCAAACCCCAATACTGTTGAAATAATTACCCTTGTAGAAAATTTAAATTTTTTCTTCAAATTTACGTTTATATGGACTAATAAAAAGAATAATAAAATTAATATTCCTATCCATATACTTGAAAATAATAATGTTGACATTTCTTTCCTCCTCTTCTGCTAATTTTTTAGCTCAATATGTTTTCATATACAAATATATCATTTGTACCTAATTATGTCAAGAAATTTTTTTATTTCCTGATTTTAAAGGTACTTCTATTTTATAATATTTTATCAGTAATTTAGTCATATTATTTTTTTAATATTAAATTCAAATTTTCAATAGAACAAAAAAAGGATATCTCAAAAGAAATTTAGAAAAATAATGGGACTGTCTCAAAAAAATTAAAAAATACTGTAAAAACTATATTTATGAATTATTTAGAATTTCACAATGCAAAACTGGAAATGAATTTAGAAAAAGTCAACAACCTGATTTTTTTCAGGTGTATTTTGACTTTTTTTCTTTATGAATGACTGTTTTTGTATAAGTGAAATTCTAGTAAATGAATAAATATGTTTTTTTGTATTTTTTTCAATTTTGAGACAGTCCCTATTTTGAGACATCCTCTTTTTACTTGAGATTATAATATTTTTTTTATTAATATCTAAACATTCTGATATTATCAGGCCCTTTTTCATTTACCCAACGTTTCAATATCATTCCCTGTTTTTGCTTTCAGAGATAGCTTTATCTTCCCTTTTTCCGTCTATTTTAACAATAGTTCCCTTTATAAGATCTATATATTTTTCATTTGGATGGGAAGTTATAAATTCAATATTATCAACATCTTTAAAAGAATTATTTATAATGGTGATCAGGGATCTACCTTCATTTGTACGCTCATAGGCAATTACATCATTTACATTATCAGCAAGCAGTTCCTTAAATTTTCCATATACAAGAACTCTGTTTTCCCTTCTTATTTTTATAAGTTTTTTATACCATTTAAATAAATCCTTATCCGGATATTGTTCATATTCTTCATTTCTATTTACTTTGGAAGGATTTTTTTCCAGATCGTAAATAAATTCATCCCAGAGCATAGGCTTTCTGCAGTAAGGATCTGTAGCTCCCCACATACCTACTTCATCTCCATGGAATAACATTGGAGCTCCTATATATGTCATCTGGAAAATTGAAATAAGTTTCAATATATCCTTTGGCTTTATATTACTGTTAATCCAGTCTATTGTCGTATTTGGATGATAATTTGAAGCTAAATCAGGTCTTATTCCATTATATCCCTTTTCAAGCTGTTTGCCTTCCTCCAGATTTCTTCCTACCTTGTCATTTACAATTCTTGAATAAAGCCTGTCTGTATCATGCGAACCGTTCAAATTCTGTGAAGCCTGCAACGCCTGAAACGGATACCATGTTCTCTTTTCCCTCAGTTCATTAAAAAAATCCTGTGCAGTAAGTTTGTAAGTTTCTCCGCCTTCTTTTCCCTGATTTACAAAGTATCCTATTACTGTTTTCAACCATTCGTAATTCATGACAGTATCAAATTTATTACCGTCATTTATATCTCCTGAAGCATTTCCCCACAGCTCGGCAGTTATATAGGAATCTTCTTTTACATCCTTTACAACTTCACGCCATTCATGCCAGAATTTCTGATTTTCCAGACAGTTTGGAACATCAAGTCTCCATCCGTCTATTCCGTCATCTTCCTGCCAGTTATCAGAAACTTTTCCGTCAGGTCCATACATCCATTTTCTTGTAATATTAAAAATATACTCCTTATAGTGTTCATTGAATGTGTTGAATTCAGGCAACGAATTAAATCCTGCCCACGCATTGTAAATTACCCTTTCTTTATTTGCATTTACAGTAAGGTAGGCATCTTCATCAGAAAAATAATCTTCTACCGGTATATGCTTTTCAAAGTCTGTAAATTTATACCAGTCCTTGTATACAGATTTTTCTCCGTCAGCCATTACCATATTAAATGGCCAGTGCCTGTCGCTACTGTGATTAAACACACCGTCAAATATGACTCTTATTCCGTTCTTATGTAATTCCTTTATTAAATCAGCCATTATAAGATCAGATTCTGTCCATACCCATGTTGCCGGATCTTCTGTTTCTCCATATCCGTTCTTTCCTTTATTTTCACCCTTCAGATTTACTTCCAGAAGTTTCAGTTCACTGTTATTAACTGCATTTTTCCCGAGAACATCAATATATGTCCTGTTTCCATAGCTATTGCTTTCAGATACATCAACATTGTGTTTCTTACCGCTTGTTCTTATTGTTCCAAAATCCGGAGAAATGTGTCTGAAGTCATTTGCTCCATACTTATGGTTCTGATATGAGAAAAACACCGGATTTAGCCAGACAGCATTTATTCCCAGTTCCTTCATATAAGGAATCTTCTCTTTAATTCCCTGCAGGTCTCCACCATACATTCTTGCATATTTTAAGCTGTAATTTATATTTTTTTCCTTTTCCTTTTCCCATGAAACCTGCTGATTAAAATCGGAAGTCCATCTATTTCTGTCAAATTTCTCTTCATTTTTATTTTTAGACCATTTATATTTTTCTATAAAATTCTGTTCATGAAGCTCATTCGCTTTAAATGCCTCCGGACCAAATTCATTGAAAATAGGGTCATTATAGTTATTTCCATTATAAAATCTGTCAGGAAATATATTATACCAGATTGCTTCCTTGGACCAGTTAGGTATTTTAAAAATCTGAATATCTTCCGATGAAGTTTTTACAGAAAGTCTCTTTGGTTTTTTCTCGTATAACAAATCTTTTCCGTCAAAGTATGCCTTAACTCCACCATCTTCCAGAACGAAGAAATAAAGAATCTTTTCAACTTCCTTTCCAAAGTCGATTATTCTTTCAAAATAGTCAAAACCATTTGTTCTGTCCCTAAATCTTTCCAGCTCATAAATCATTTCATAATTGTCTTCTTCATTAAGAACCACACTTATATAAGCTCTTTCCACATCATTCATCTGGGTTCTTATTTTAAACTCATATTCCCTGTCTGAAAGCTTATTAAAATATTTCAGGCTTTCATAATTATGAACTATCGCTTTAAGGTTAGTTTTTCTATCTATGGCTTCAAATACAAATTTTCCTGTACCAATATCCCCCTGTGGAAACAACGCTCCATTTTCTCCAATTATAAGCTTCAGATTTTCATTTTTCGGATACCATTCATTATCAATCAGATATTTATATTCATAAGTTCCTTCAGATAATACCAGTTCAACTTCATAAAGAGTATCTTCTATATGATGGACAGGCTCATCATCTGCAGTCCATCCATTAAAAATTCCTGATATTTTTATTTCACCAGCTTTTTCAAGATTAAAATCCTTTATATCCAGTTTCATTCTATGAAATTTTGTTTTTGAAAATAAAACCTTGTTTTTTTCAGCATCATAAGTTATCAGAATATCCAGTCCCTTCTGGAATCCTGTTATTGGTTTCGGAGGAGTATTCTTTTCTGCCTTTGCTTCAAAATCAGTTGCAAAGGGAGCTGTATGATTATAAGTAACTCCCTCCAGATTTCCATTTTCATCTTCCAGCGAAAAAGAATAGCTTCCCGGTTCTATATTTGACCATTTGCATATGTATATTCCGTCGTTTCTTTTTTTCAGCTCTATTTTTTTGTATAATTCGTTGTTTCTGAATATTAATACTCTGCTTTTCATTTCTATCCCAATTCCTTTATATATAAACTTCTTATCCTCTGTTTTCCAGATATGGAAATCTATATTTCAAAAAATACTTTATACGCTCTGTATGTTTCATACAAGTCAGCCTTAGAGGATATTTCAAACAGTGAATGCATCGATAAAAGTGCCGGTCCTGCGTCTATTGTTCTTATTCCATAGTAGGCAAGGAATTTTGCAACTGTTCCTCCTCCACCTTCGTCAACTTTTCCAAATCCTCCAAATTGATATTTTATATCATTTTTATTAAATATCTGTCTTATTTCCTGAATAAATTCAGCATCTGCATCATTTGCCGATACTTTTCCTCTGCTTCCTGTATATTTTGCAAATGCCAGTCCATAAGAAAGTCTTGCAACATTTTCAGGATCGTGAACAGATTTAAATACAGGATTCATTGCGGCAGTAACATCTGATGACAATGCCTTTGAATTCCATAGAGTTTCCCTCAGAATCTGATCATTGTAGTTTTCTTCAGTCATTGAAAGAAGTTTTCCTACAATTAATTCAGGTAATGTTGTCTTCAAGCTTGTAGAACCTTCACTTCCTATTTCTTCCTTATCTGTAAGATATACCATTACAGTCTTTCAGGATTTTCCACTTCATAAAGGGCTCTCAATGAAGTATACGCACATATTCTGTCATCCTGGCCATATCCTCCTATCATGCTCTGGTCAATTCCAACATCTCTTAATTTCCCTGCCGGAACAACTTCAAGTTCTGCAGTAATAAAGTCGTCTTCCTCTATTCCGTATTCTTCCTTAAGCTTATTAAGTACAAGCTGTTTTGTCTGTTTCTTTACATTTTCATCATTTACAGGCATATTTCCGAATAAAAGTTTCAGTTCCTCACCTTTGATGACTTCCCTTGTATTTCTATCATCCTGAACTTTATATGACAGATGTGGAAGTATATCAGGCACACTGAATACAGGGTCTGTATCCTTTTCACCTATTGAAAGTGTAACCTTTTTCCCATCAGCAAGGAATACTACTCCATGCAGTGCTAAAGGTGTAGCTGCCCACTGATATTTCTTTATTCCACCATAATAATGTGTATTTAAAAGGGCAAATTCCTCTTCTTCCTTTATTGGATTAGGTTTTAAATCAAGTCTTGGAGAATCAATATGTGAAACTATCATGTTAATTCCACTTTTAATATCTTTTCCCACTATTACTGCAATAAGGTTTTTGTCTCTATTATTAAAGTAAACCTTATCTCCTGTTTTCAATTCTGTCTTTTCGTTTATATTCACAAACCCATTTTTCTTAAGTTCTTCTTCCGTAACAGTTACAAATTCCCTTTCTGTCTTTGCAGAATCAAGGTATGCCTTATACTCTTCCGAAAATTCAAAAATTCTTTTTTTCTCATCTTCAGTATAATTTTTCCATAAATTTTCCCTGTTCATATATATACCTCCTATTTTAACTTTTATAATCCTATTTTGAATAGTAAATTGTACCATTTTTATAGGTTTTTAGTCTATACAAAAATTTTTTTAAGTACAACAACCCATAAAAATAATACAGATATAAATTTATTTAAAAAAATATTATAGTAAAAAATAAAACGGATATCTGAAAAATTCTTTCCGAACCAGTGAATAAGTCCATTTCATTTCCAACAAATATCCGTTCTATACAATTAAATTTTTATAAAATAAACAGTAAACATTTTTTATTCCCGTATAGTGCCTTTTATGGCTCTGTCAAGTATGCCCGTCAGATAGGCAAGTGTCACTCCATAATTTGTTATAGGAACTCCTTTTTCTTCTGCTATCCGTATACGGTTTAACATATTCTTCCTAGTTATCATACATGAACCGCAATGAATAATGAGGTCCACATTTTCCATGTGAAACTCCTTCTCTTTAAAAGTTGCACCATTCTGAAAAATAATCTTCAGATTGGGGTTTATTTTTTTCTTTAGAAGATCGGGTATTTTTACAGTTCCTATATCTTCATGTGAAGTTGTATGAGTACAGCTTTCTGCAATCAGGACAGTTCCTTCCTTCTTATTTTTCAGTTCTTCCAGTGCCCCAATTCCTTTGATGAATTCCCTTATATCTCCCTTCTGTCTGGCAAACAGCATTGAAAAACTGGTTAGAGGTATATGGGCAGGAACTATTTTATCCACTATTTTGAACACCTGCGAATCTGTAATTACAAGGTCGATTTTCTGAATTTCCTTTATTGTTTCCTCAAGTTCAGTCTCTCTCACCACCACTGTTTTTATTCCGTTATCAAGGCATTCCCTTATTACCTGAACCTGTGGCAGTATAAGTCTTCCCTTCGGAGCTTCCGAATCAATTGGCACTACAAGCACAACTATCGAGCCATAGGCAGCCAGATCTCCTATTAATGGCGGATCTTCTTCCTGTTCTTTCAGATTTTTCAGTATTATTTCCAATAAGTTTTCCCTTTTTAAGTTTATATTTTCATCTAAAAAACTGTCTCCTGAATTTTCCTTCCTTAATTTTTTTCTTTCTTCCTCCTTCAGCTGATCAAGTTTATTCCAGACAAAAACATAAGGTATCCTGAATCTCTGAAAAAACAGCTTCGCTTCCTTTTTTTCCTCCTTGTCTATTTTTTCGGCATTCAGAACATATATTGCTAAATCTGTCTTCTGCAAAATTTCTTCTGTCTTTTCAACTCTCATTCTTCCTAAACTTCCAACATCATCCAGCCCTGCCGTATCTATAATCCTGACAGGTCCGTAGCCTATCAGCTCCATAGACTTGTAGACTGGATCCGTAGTTGTTCCGGGAACATCTGAAACCAGTGAAATTTCCTGATTTAGCAGAAGATTAAAAATACTCGACTTTCCAGCATTCCTTCTTCCAAAAAAGGCTATGTGCTTTCTGTTTGAGTCAGGCGTATTTAATCTTTCCATCATAGATACAGATCCCTTTCTCCTGCCTTCAGTTTATCTATATTTTTCAGAACAAACTGTTCCAGTTTTTTATTTTCAATTGTTGCCGCCTGTTCCTTCACAAATTTTTCCACTTTTGCAAGTAATTCCTTATCTCCATAATCTACCGCATATTCCACAAGTGTTGTCAGGGCATTTGGTTTACACAAATTATGAATCTTTTCAGATTTTGCTATTTCCATGAATTTTTCTCCGACTCTTCCTGTTCTGTAGCATGAAGTACAGTAGCTAGGAATATATCCTGCCGCCATAAGATCTTCGATTACCTGTTTTGGACTTCTTTCATCGGCAGTGGCAAACTGATTTACATTTCTTCCCTTTATGTGCTCTTCATATCCTCCAACTCCTGTACATGAACCTGCACTTACCTGAGAAATTCCGTGCTGTAGAAGTATTTCCCTCATTTCAGCTGTTTCCCTTGTTGACAGTATCATACCGGTATATGGAACTGCTATTCTTATAATTGTAACGATTTTCTTAAATGTTTCGTCATCCAGCAGATAAGGGAATGTTTCCAGGTTTACTCCTTCTGCAGGTCTTAATCTTGGAACTGAAATCGTGTGGAATCCTACTCCAAATCTTTTTTCCAGATGCTCATTATGCATCATAAGTCCTAATACTTCAAATTTAGGATCTGCCAGTCCAAACAGCACTCCTGCACCCACATCTTCTATTCCTGCTTCCATTGCCCTGTCAAAAGATGTTGTATGGTAGTCATAGTTTCCCTTTAGGCATTTAGGGTGAACTTTTTTATAAACTTCTTCATCATAAGTTTCCTGGAACAAAATGTAAGTTCCTATTCCCTTTTCATTTAATCTTCTGTAATTTTCAACTGTTGTTGCAGCTATATTTACATTTATTCTTCTTATTTTACCATTTTTATTATAAGTGTCGTAAATTGTATCTATTGCTTCTAGTATATATTCTATATCACAGTTTACAGGGTCTTCCCCTGCTTCCAGAGCAAGCCTCTTATGTCCCATTTCTTCAAGAATCATAACTTCCTTTTTTATTTCTTCCATTGTAAGTCTTCTACGATGAAATTTGTTTTCCCTCTTGTATCCACAGTAAACACAGTTATTCACACAAAAATCACTTATGTAAAGCGGTGCAAACAGAACCACCCTGTTACCATATACATCTTTTTTTATTTTTCCGGCTATCTGAAACATTTTTTCAACCAGATCGGCATCCTCGATATGTAAAAGCTTTGCTATGTCCAGATGTGTTATTTTTTCCTTGTTTTCTGCTTTTCTAAGTATTTCCAGTATGTCTTCCCTTGAAGGATTTTTTCCTTCTTCCAGTAATTGAAATATTTTCTCTCTGTCAATTTTTACATGTTCCTTGAATCTTTCCATTAATTTCATCTCCTTTTGGATCAGAAAGCTTTGAAATTGTCATTTCAAGCTTCTTTTCCATTAGCATATAGTATTTTAAACCTCAACTATCATCTCGCCTTATAAGCTCTTTAAAAATCAATTTTCATGAATTTCCAGTATTTCTAAATGTTTTAATCCATTTCTTTTTTAGAAACTGTAGTTTTCACCTGTATTTCAGGGATGCTTCCTAATTTTCCTGTAAATGCATTTATTTCATCCATTGTTCCAAGCATTATTATTGAAACTACTGATATACCTTCATTATGAAAAGGAAGGCCCATTCTTCCGTAAATATGCTGCTGAAAGCTTGCCACGATGTTGTTAAATTCATTCTGATGCTCTTTAGCATTTTCCATCATAACACTTATTACTGCTATTCTTTTTTTCATAATTCCATTCCTTTCAAGTCAAATTTTAGAAAATAACATTCCCTATCTAATTTTATTATATCTTTAAAATTGCTTAAGTCAATAAATTGAAAAAGATTATTTTTCATTTGAAAAATCAAATAGTTTTAATAGCAAAAAAGGAGACCGGCTCAAAATTTAAAGAACATGAAAACTATATTTTTTCATTCACTAAAATTTTCTGAGACAGTCTCCTCAAATATTTTATATTCAGTTTTATTTCATTTCGCTTAATTTTGCTTCAAGCTTTTTACCTTCTTCTTCATATCCAGGTTTTCCAAGCAGTGCAAACATATTTTTCTTATACGCTTCAACTCCCGGCTGGTCAAACGGATTCACTCCAAGAAGATATCCGCTTACTCCACATGCTTTTTCAAAGAAGTAGAAAACGTATCCTAAGTGATAAGGAGTAACTTCAGGTATATTTACACCAAGATTAGGAACTCCTCCGTCAATATGTGCCAATATAACTCCGTCAGTAGCTTTTTTATTTACATAATCTAAAGTTTTTCCAGCTATGAAGTTAAGTCCGTCAAGATTTTCCGCATCTTTTTCAATTACATATTCAGATTCAGGTTTTTCTACTGAAACTACTGTTTCAAAGAACATTCTCTGTCCTTCCTGAATGTACTGGCCAAGAGAATGCAGGTCAGCTGAGAAATCTACAGAAGATGGGTAAAGTCCTTTTCCATCCTTTCCTTCAGATTCTCCAAACAGCTGTTTCCACCATTCAGCAAAATAGTGAAGTCTTGGCTCATAATTTACCATTATTTCTATATTTTTTCCTTTTCTAAGAAGAATGTTTCTTACTGCCGCATATTGTAAAGTCTGGTTATCTTCAAGTGTTTTTCCACTGTAGTCTTTTACAGCATCTGCAGCACCCTTCATTAAATCATCGATATCTATTCCTGCAGCTGCAATTGGCAATAATCCAACTGCCGTCAGCACTGAAAATCTTCCTCCAACATTGTCAGGTACAACAAATGTTTCATATCCTTCTGCATCAGCCAATGTTTTCAATGCTCCTCTAGCCTTATCTGTTGTAGCGTATATTCTTTTTCCTGCTTCTTCCTTGCCATATTTATCTTCAAGCATTTTCTTGAACACTCTGAAGGCTATTGCAGGTTCAGTTGTAGTTCCGGATTTTGAAATTACATTTACTGAAAAATCCCTGTCTCCTACTAAATCTATCAGATGATTCAAGTAAACCCCACTCATATTTGTTCCTGCAAAATAAATTTCAGGCCCTTTTCTTTTTTCCTTAGGCAGATTGTTGTAAAAACTGTGTGATAAAAATTCAATTGCCGCTTTTGCCCCAAGATATGATCCCCCTATTCCTATTACAATAAGAACTTCCGAATCAGATTTTATTTTTTCTGCAGCCTTTTTTATTCTTGCAAATTCTTCCTTATCATAATCTTCCGGTAATGTCAGCCATCCAAGGAAGTCATTTCCTGCCCCACTTTTAGATGTCAGAACTTCATTTGCCAGTTCAACATATGGTTTTATCTGTTTTATTTCTTCATCACTAACAAAAATTTTTTTGCAAATTGATAGCTAAAAATTTAATTTCATCTTTTCTACATCCTTTCCATATTTTACATATAATCTATATTTTTTTGTTCTAATTTCCATAAAATTTTTAGAAAATATTATAAACAAAAAAATTTTTATATCATACATATTTTATAAATTTAATTATCTTTTTATAAAGTATAACAAAAAAGTGCAGTTTTTTCAAGACAGGGGCTAAATAAAAAGTCACATACCGGAATTATTCTGTATATGTACATAATCCCGATAGTGACTTCATAATTTTTTTCTAAACTATTTCCCATTCTTTGGCAAATAATTCAACATAATTTGGAATCCAAGGTACTCTGCCGAATCTGCTTTCTACATATAAGTAAGGGTGTGTGTTACATAAAGTTCCATCAAGGTTTTGAACCTTTACTCTGACATCGTTATTCCATTTAGGCAATCTCATTGCTTTTGCACCATCTTCTCTTATTACTGTAAATGCTTCTGAAAAGGTCATAATACCAGCTCCTTCAAATAAATTATTTATATATTTTCATATAAAAATCAGAGTTTCCCAAAAATTACCTGCTATATCTGGTTATATTTCTAATTCATTTAATTCTTTACACTATAATTATAATACAAAAACAATAAAAAGCAAGATGCCTTTCCTATTTATTTTACATTTTTAAATATTAATTTTTAGCATTGTTCTGCCGGCATTTCAAAAAGATAGCTGATTGGCTCATCCTTTGCTATTCTTTTTATTGTTTCAGCAAATATTTCACTTGCTGACAGTACTCTAAGCTTATCAAATCTCTGTTCTTCTGACAGATAAATACTGTCTGTTACAACAACTTTTGTAAATACTGATTCCTTCAATCTTTCTATTGCAGGACCTGAAAACACAGCATGTGTCGCACATGCATATACTTTTACTGCACCTCTTTCTATAAGGGCTTTTGCAGCATTGCATATAGTTCCTGCAGTATCTATCATATCATCTACAAGAATTACTTTTTTTCCGTCCACATCTCCAATTATATTCATTACTTCACATTCATTTGCCTTCTGTCTTCTTTTATCTATTATTGCTAAAGGAGTATGAAGCCATTTTGCCAGTCCTCTTGCTCTTTTAACTCCTCCCACATCTGGTGACACTACAACTGTGTCTTCCGGGCCGAATCCCTGTTTTATAAAATGTTTTGCCAGAATTGGTAATGCTTCCATATGATCTACAGGAATATCAAAAAATCCCTGTGCCTGTCTTGCATGTAAATCCATAGTCACTACTCTTGTAGCCCCTGCTTCTGCCAGTAGATTTGCAACTAATTTGGCTGTTATCGGCTCTCTAGGACTTGCAGTTCTATCCTGTCTTGCATAGCCATAGTAAGGAATTATAGCTATTATCTCCTCTGCTGAAGCTCTTCTTAACGCATCAATGAAAACCAGAAGTTCCATAAGACTTTCATTTACCGGATTTGAAGTTGACTGAATAACAAATACTTTACAGCCTCTTACACTTTCTTCAGGTTTTATAAAAACTTCACCATCTGCGAACCGGTTCATTTTTACTAAATTCAAACTCATTCCCAGGTTTTCTGAAACTTTTTTTGCTAAATCTTCACTTGAAGGTCCTGCAAAAATTTTAATTTTCTTCTTATCTTCCTCACTTAAAACTAGCATCTGATATTTTCCTTTCTTGCGAATTGATTATCCTTTTTAAATTTATGATATATCTATTATACCATAATTTTTTTTTACTTTAGAAAAATTTTTTTCTTTTTTTATGTCTTTCCTTGTCAAAAAACCATCCCCATTTATTAAAATATTTTATCGCTGATTGTGAATGGATTATCATCATTTTACGGGATTTATACGATGCTTTCCCATGTTCATGTATAATTTCAGCTTCAGGATAATATACAACCTTGAATTTTTCTCCTATTCTTCTGCATAAGTCGTAGTCTTCCATATACATAAAGTATCTCTCATCAAATTTTCCTACTTCTTCAAAAACTTTAAACGGCACAAAAATAAAACATCCTGAAACAATAGGAACTTCCATAATATGATTGTAGTCGTATTTCCTCATTTCATATTCATAATCCATTTTTGCAATCATTTTCTTAAATGGAAGAAATCTCCTGAAGATTAGATTAAAAGGTGTAGGCAGTAATCTGCATGAGTAGTTCACTTTACCATCTGGATCCTTTATTTTTGGACCTATCTGCCCAATTTCAGGGTGCTGTTCCATATAGTCATATATTTTTTCAACTGTACCTTCTTCAAAAACTATATCAGGGTTTATTATAAGATGATATTTTGTTATATTTTTTCCTTTATCTTTCTTCTCCTTCAGAAGTTTTTCTATTACAATATTATGTCCTGCTCCAAAACCGTTATTGGAATTATTAAATATATACTCTATCCTATCATCACTGAATTTCTTTATAAATTCTTCCAGTCCGTTCTTTTTCTGAATTGTCTGAAATAAATAATTTAAAGTTCAGTTTTTAATTTCTGAAAACAGCTGATTATTTTTTTCCAAGGACTTCTTCATCAGTGTTATAAGTTACCATACATGCCGTTAAATCATACATAATTTTTTTAGCCTTTCTTCCTATTTTTTTACTAAAACAAGGCTATCTCAAAATTTAAAAAAATAATGTAAATCTATATTTATGAATTATTTATAAATATAATTTTAATATTATCCAAATTTTGAGACAGCCTCCTATTTTATTTATTCAAAATAATTCTTATCAGGATTAAATTCCTGCTGTTTCTGATCCTTGTCAGAAATTGTAAGTTCTTCCGGATTTATTCCAAATTCCTCAAATTTCCAGTCTATATTTAATGTTTTATCACTCCATAAAATACCGCTGTCATATTCAGGAGAATATAAATCTGTACATCTGTATACAAATTCTGTTTCATCGTCCAATGTCAGGAATCCATGTGCAAAACCTTCAGGAACATAAAACATAAGTTTATTTTCTTCTGAAAGTTCTATTCCATACCATTGACCAAAAGTTTCACTTCCTTTTCTCAAATCTACTGCAACATCATAAACACGTCCTTTTATAACTCTTACCAGTTTTCCCTGAGTGTGCTTTGTCTGAAAATGAAGTCCTCTTAATACACCTTTTTTAGATTTAGAGTGATTATCCTGAACAAAATTCATTGTAAGTCCTAATTCTTCAAAAGATGCCTGGTTATATGTTTCCATGAAAAAACCTCTTGAATCTCCAAAAACTTTTGTTTCAATTATTACAAGATCTTTAATTGGTGTCTTTTTCACAGTAAAATTATTCATTCTATTTACCTCCATACATTTCATCATAATATTTCTGATAATCTCCTGAAACTACTTCATTTACCCATTCCTGATTTTCAAGATACCATTTTACAGTTTTTCTTATTCCTGTTTCAAAATCAGTTTCAGGATACCATCCTAATTCCCTTGCAATTTTTGAAGGATCAATTGCATATCTCATATCGTGGCCTAATCTGTCCTGGACATAAGTTATCAGGTCATAATTTATATTTGATAAATCTGTCTTCAGCACTTTTTTATACTCATCATTTGCAGTAATTTCATCCTTTAAGATATCAATTACTAATTTTACAATATTTATATTCTGCTCTTCATTAAATCCACCAATATTGTAAACTTCTCCTAATTTTCCATTTCTAACTACTAAATCAATTCCTTTACAGTGATCTTCCACATATAGCCAATCCCTTACATTGTCACCTTTCCCATAAACAGGCAATTTCTTCCCTTCAAGCACATTTTTTATCATTAAAGGAATTAATTTTTCCGGAAAATGATATGGACCGTAATTATTAGAACATCTTGTAATATTTATTGGCATTTTATAAGTTTCCCCATATGCAATTACAATATGGTCAGCTCCTGTTTTCGATGCAGAATAAGGACTTCTTGGATCAAGCGGTGTTTTTTCTGTAAAAAAATTGTCTCCATAAGTTTTTAAATTAGTTCTGTTTTTTACAACTTTTTTCACTTCTTCATCTTCAATTACCAAATCAATCGCTGTTTCATAATCTTTGGATAAACTTCCGTAAACTTCATCTGTAGATACTTGTAAATATTTTACGCCATCTCTATAGATAGGATATCCATTTTCATCTTTAGAAACTGTCCAGGCCTTTTTAGCATTTTCAAGCAGATTCTGAGTTCCTAGAATATTTGTTTCAAGAAATATCTGAGGATTTTCAATAGATCTGTCTACATGTGACTCTGCAGCAAAATTCACTACATAATCAACATCATTTTCAGAAAATATTCTTTCTATTTCTTTTCTGTCCCTAATGTCAACCTTCTCAAACTTTACTCCGGAATTTTTTAATTCTTCCCTTATAGTTCCTAAATTTCCTGCATAAGTTAAAGCATCCACAACTATTACTTTAATATCTTCCTTATCTGCATATTTTTTCAAGATATACTTCAAATAATTTGCACCTATAAATCCAGCGGCTCCTGTTACTAAATATGTTTTCATCTAAATCCTCCTAAAATTCTTATTTATATTTATATATTTTTTTCTATCTAGTTTTTACTTCTTTTTATAAACTCTTACATAGTCAACTTTCATTTCTGTAGGAAATTTAATATCCCCGTCTTCACCTGTTTTATTCTGTAATGCAACATTAATCATTAGGAAATGCGGTAACTTAAATGTATTTTCACTTGATTTTGCCACTTTTTTCATGGATAATTTTTTATACACTCTTCCATTAAACAGCCATTTTATTTCTTTCTCATCCCATTCTACTGCATATGTGTTAAATCTTGTTAAATCTTCATTTTTCTTAATTTTCAGATCATTACCTATAAATGATGCATAAGTGTTGTCAGCTTTTAATGCATGAGCTGTTCCTGTAACCTTCTGTAAGTTCTCTCCGTATATTTCAAATATATCTATTTCTTCTCTTGCTGGAATAGGACTTGTTGCCTGTAAATATCCCTCCGGCCATGTCCAGAATGCAGGCCATGTACCTGCTCCTTCAGGCATTGCTGCCCTCATTTCTATCTTTCCTTCATGAACTGCAAATTTATCCTTTGTATGCACTGCACCTGAACTGTATAAAATTTTTCTATCTTTTCCATCTATTTTTACTGTCTTATTATCTTCCTTCTTTACTGTTATTACAAGGTAACCATTTTCTAATTTCACATTATCCCTTAAATAATACTGCTTTACCTTAAATCCATACTGATCTACTAATTCTCCATTTTCATCCAGGTAATTTCCTGAATTCCATGGATTCCCATTTTCCCAGTAACTCCATTTTGAAGTATCCAGTTTATTTTCATCAAACTCGTCCCTCCAGACAAGTTCCCATTCCACTTTCTTTTTTTTAAAAGGATTTGATAATTTCTTTTTTTTCGCTTCTTTTTCTTCCTTTGCTTCTTCAGCTTTATCTACACTTGTTTCACTTTCTATCTTTTCTGCATTCTGCTTTACTTTTGTTATTACTTCTCCTGTTTCTCCGGCTGCTAATGAAATTCTGCTAAATCCTATTATTCCCAGGCACAAAACTAAAAATATTTTTTTCATTCTGTTTCTCCTTGTTCTTTTATTTCCCAACATTTTTTAAATCTTAACCCATTATATCAAAAAAGACTGAAATAAGTCCAGTCTTTCATATTATTTTTACATAAAAAGCTTCCCTGATAATATTTATAAAAAAATTATTTTGATTTTTTTATACATTTCCTGAAATTTCTTACCTTTTTCATCCAGTTCGGCTACTCCCCATTTTCCATTATCCTTTTCAAGATAAATTGTTCCTTTCATGGAAGTATAACCTTCTATATTTTTTTAAAGGATTTTTGTCATATTATCAAACATTTTTTTCTATTATTATATCCTCAAATTCTTCTTTAGGTAATTTTGACAATTCTGCAAGTTTTTCTTTCATTAAAAAAATATCATCTTCAGACATTAGCTGCATATAGTTATCAAAACTTTTTGTTATATCAGGAATTGATATTTCTGCTGTCACTTCTACAATATCGTTTGCCGCATATCTTATTTTTATAATTTTTGTTTTATATTTACTTAATAAATCATCAAATAAACCTATAGTATATTCCTCCATTTTCTTCATTACTTTCCTGGAAGTCTTGCTGTCCGTTGCAGGTAAATTTAACTGACTTTCCATCATTCGGGAAGCCATTGCTTTCCCTCCTTCAAATGTTGCCGCTGTAAGAAGGCTGTAATCCCTTTTGAAGGCTACTTCTATTTCCTTATTATTCTTATTTATCTCCTGCTGTGACAGTGTAACCCCTTTTTTAAGGACTACTTTGTAATCTTCTGAAAATAGCTGTAAAGATAATACCATTAAAACTATTAAAAGTAATTTTTTCATAAATCTGCTCCTCCATTTTAAATATTTGTACTATATTGTAACATATTTTTTCTAATTTTAAATATATATTCCAGAAAAAAAGAACTGTCTCAAAAAAATTGAAAAATATTGTAAAAACTGTATTTATAAATTATTTATAGTTTTCATATTTCCTAAATTTTGAAACAGTCCTTTCATATCTTATAAATTCTATCCTCTATTTAAAAGGCCTATATACTCTTTCACCAGAAAGACCTTTTCCGGTTCCATTTTCATGAGTTCCTCCAAAATCTTTCCTATCTCTATATTCGAGATTTCCTCTATCAGCTCAGACATTATTTCCTTTTTTAAATCTGACATATCCTTATCTGTATAACCTATTATCTTAAACAGCTTCAGATGATCGACATTTAAAATTTTAGAAATCTTCTTCAGCAAAAGAGGATTTGTCATACTGTGCTTTCCTGATTCCAAATTAGATAAATAAGCAGGACTTATATGCAGCAATTCTGCCATTTCCCTTAGGCCGATATTCTTCTGTAAACGCTTATTTCTAATGTAATAACCCAAGGCTATAACAAGATTGGGATTTGCTTTTATATCTTGCTTTTCGTCCATTTTATCCACCTTTCAATAATATAACTGACTAATGTCATGTAACTTAAAAATTTTCCAAGTCTATTCTATCATTTCTTAATTTATTTTACCACAAAAAAATTATTTTTTATAACAAAATTATCTATTTTTTCTTTTGGCCATAATAGGCATTTTCTCCATGCTTTCTCAGGAAATGTTTGTCAAGCAGCTCCTGCTGCATAGGTTTTACATCTTTATTTACCTGTTCTGTAAATGTTGCCATTTTTGCAAGTTCTTCAAGAACAACTGAATTATACACTGCTTCAGCCGCATTTTTTCCCCATGTGAAAGGCCCGTGGCTATGAACTATTACTGCAGGAACAAATTTAGGATTTATTTCCCTTTTTTCAAAAGTTTCTATTATTACTGTTCCTGTTTCCTTTTCATATTCCCCGGCAATTTCTTCTGGAGTCATTTTTCTCGTACATGGAACAGGTCCGTAAAAATAGTCTCCGTGAGTTGTTCCATAAGCTGGAATATCTCTTCCGCTCTGTGCCCATATTGTTGCATTTGTTGAATGTGTATGTACTATTCCGCCTATTTCAGGAAATTTTTTATACAGCTCAATATGTGTAGGTGTATCAGAAGAAGGATTCAGGTTTCCTTCCACTACTTTTCCATCCAGATCGACAACTACCATATCTTCAACCTTCATTTTATCATATTCCACTCCACTAGGTTTTATAACTACAAGTCCTTTTTCCCTGTCTATGGCACTCACATTTCCCCATGTGAAAAGGACAAGCCCCTTTGCAGGCAATTCAAGATTCGCCTTATATACTTCCTCTTTTAATTTTTCAAGCATTAAATAAATCCTCCTTCTCTCATTTTTCCAAGCATCCATTCTTTAGCTTTTTTCACTTCTTCAATTGGATTATCAGACTTTTCTGTCCACATTTCTATCAGGAATGGACCTTTATAGTTCAGTTCCTTTAATTTAGCAAAAACTTTTGGAAAATCTACACATCCTTCTCCAAAAGGAACTTCCTTAAATTTTCCCGGAAAACTGTCTGTTACTGCCAATGTATCCTTCAGATGAATTCCTGTTATTTCACCATTTTTTATTCCAAGTTCCAGTTCCTTCAATGTATCATTTTCAGGCCATGCAGTAAGGTTACCCACATCAGGATAAACTTTTAGCCATGGTGATCTTATTATTTCTGCATATTCCATATATTTTGTAATTGAGTTTATAAATGGATGATCCATTATTTCTATCGACAATGTGATATTATACGAAGATGCCCATTCTACAGCTTTTTTCAAATTTTCTATAAAATATTTCTTTGTCTGTTCGCTTCCATCTTCATAATAAACGTCATATCCGGCCATCTGAATTGTTCTTATTCCCATCTTATCTGCAAAAATTATTGCCTTCTGCATTAATTCCATTGCTTTTTCCCTTGTTTTTTCATCCATGCTTCCCATAGGAAATCTTCTATGGCCGCTAAAACACATTGATGGAATTCTAACTCCTGTATTTACAAGCTCAGCATGTATTCTGTTAATTTCCTCATCAGACCAGTCAAGTCTTGCAAGCCTTTCATCTGTTTCATCTATTGATATTTCAACGAAATCGTATCCACATTCCTTTACAAGATGTATTCTTTCAATCCAGTCAATATCTTTAGGAAGGGCCTTTTCATATATTCCCAAATTAAGTCTATTTAAATCTCTCATTATTAACCTCTTCTATTAAAATTTATTCTGAACCGTTTTTCCCGTGAAATTCAAACTTTCACATAACCTGTTTCCGTCATAAAAGAAAGAACTTTATTATTCAGCCCAGTATTTAGCTATTTCTTCCTTGAATTCCCTTGCAGCCTGTGCAGGATTTTCAGCTTCAGTTATTCCACGTCCTGCAATGAATGTAAATACATCTACTCCTTTAAACAGTTTAAGTGTTTCAGTACTTAATCCACCTGTTACTGATACTCTGAATCCCATTTCGATAAGTTTCTTAACCTTGTTCAGATCTTTTTCTCCCCAAGTTTCTCCGGCAAGTAATGCATCACGGCTCTGATGATATATAGCCTGGCTTATTCCGGCATCAAGCCATTGCTGAGCCTGTTCATAAGTCCAGTCACCATAAAGTTCCACCTGTATTTCCCCTTTATCTCCACGTACTTCCTTTATTGCTTTTAAAGCGGCTTTCATTGTTGGGATTGTTGCTGAACAGATACATGTCATCCAGTCGGCACCCCTTACTGCATTATTTTTTGCCACTGTTCCACCTGCATCTGCACATTTAGTGTCTGCTACTATTGTCTTTTCAGGAAAAAGGCTTCTTAAAACTTCTACAAGTTCACTCCCCACCTGTAACAGACAAACTGTTCCTGCTTCTATAACATCTACTTCATGTCCTACTGATACTGCGGCTTTTATTGCCCCCTGTAAATCTGAATGATCTAATGCTACCTGTAATAAAGGTCTTGCCATATCTATATCCTCCTATTTTTTATTAGTAAAATATGCCGACTTTTAACTTGCCGGCATATTTCTGATTGCAATTTTTAATTTAATTTATCCGGCAACTGCATCACTGATTATTTTATAAATATCTTCCGGAACTGCAGCCGCTCTTATTTTATCAAATACGTCTTCATCTTCAAAAAGCATTACTATCTGAGGGATAGCTTCTCCATTGTGTACATCTGCATTAACTGCCGCTAGACCTATCAGTATATCTACTTCCTGTCCATCAGGAAATGCAACTGGCTGATCAAGTGTTACAAAACTGAAGGAATTTTTATTTACTCCCATTTCCGGTCTTTCATGAGGCATTGCAAGCCCTGGAGCAAGCACGTAAAATGGTCCCAGTTCCTTAGTTCTTTCAATTATTGCATCAACATAGCTTCTTTCCACAGCATTTTTTTCCACTAAAGGTTTCATGCACGCTTCTATTGCTTCTTCCCAAGTTGATGCACGCTGCTTTAACACTACGGAATTATTTTCCTTTAACGAATCCATTAAATTCATTCTATATCCTCCAAATTTTATCTCTACCTTGTCATAAAATTACTTAAATTAACCGATTCCAACTTCTTTCAACTTTGTTTCAAGCTCATTTGCATCAAGCAGATTTAAAAGTCCTATCATTTTAGTGTTTGGTCCACCTTTTAAATCATTTATTATATGAGTTGAAGCTAAAACTAAATCATAGTTTGCAAGCCCTGATTTTGCTTCTCCCAGACTGCATGAATTTACATCTGCGTCAACATCCAGCTTTTTCAGCACTTGAGCCACTTTCATTTTCATAATCATACTTGTTCCCATTCCACTTCCACATACTGCAAGTACTTTCATCATTATTACCACTTCTCTCTTTCTTTTCTATATTTTAATTTTCTCCTAAATCCACTGTTCCTTCAAAATATTGTTCCTTATTTTTGGATTTCATATATTGTAACTGAGGAATTATCAGCATTGCTACAATTACCAGCGCATATCCTACTATTCCTAAATACTTCATTACAAATCCCTGAGCAAGCCATACTGTACTCTGGTCGATATTTCCATGCCATCCACCTTTTAACTGGAATAAAGCAACAGCAACTGCTCCACATAATACCTGTAATACTCCTGACAATGCTGACAGTATTAATGCAGCCCTTGCTCCACCACGTTTATCAGCATACACTGCAATAGTGGCATTATCAAAGAATACCGGAACGAATCCTGTTATTATGAATACAGGCGATTTGAATATAAGTAATCCTGCTATTGATATAAACTGAGCTATTGTCCCAACTAAGAATCCAAATAATACTGCACTTGGTGATCCAAATCCGTAAGAAGCCGCACAGTCAACTGCCGGTAATGAACCTGGCAATATTTTATTTGAAATTCCCTGGAATGATAATGTCAGTTCAGATACGAACATTCTAACACCAGTTTTTAATATTGTCAAATATACTGCAAACAGTAATGTAGTTGATACAACATAAGTTCCAAATGAAAGTTTTTTAGGATTAAATGCTCCTGCAGCCACTCCATTAGGGTTTATAACTGGACAAGTCTGTACTCCATTTGCAATTGTACATTTTCCGAATTTTGCAGTGAAGAATTCAGGTCCTAATACTAACATTATTACTCCGAAGAATATTATCATTATAAGTCCTGTTGCAATAATATCGTCGTGTAACATTGTCAACCATTTAGGTAATTTCAGGTCATCAAGTTTCTTTTTAGGATTTCCTATTTTAGGAGCTAATTTGTCAGCAGCCCAGATTGCAAACATCTGTTGGTGTCCTATTGCAAATCCTGCATTTTCAGTCAATCTTTGAGTTGGTTCAACTGAAAGGTTTGATCCTACTGCCCAGTATACTCCTGAAAATAAACCTATAAGAACGATTCCCCATATGTTACGGAACTGAGGGAACAGGAAGAAAATCATCCATGAAGCTGTTGAAGCCTGCTGCTGCATAATGTGCCCTGTTATGAACAATGTTCTTACTTTAGTAATTTTTCTGAATAAAACTAATACTATATTTACAATAAATCCGATTAATAATGCCATCATAACTGATGCGGCAAGACTTGCTTTTGAAGGATCCTGCTCTATCATTCCTTTAATCGCATCATCAACAGCCTGCAGTCCAAAATATGGATCTATAACTGCCGCATTCAATTCAAATTTAGTCTTTAATGCTGCCAGAATCGGTCTGAATGTTGTTACCAGTCCACCTGCACCTACGTTTAATATCATGTATCCTACAGTTGCCTTAATAAATCCACCAACTGCTTCATATATTTTCTTACCTAAGAATAAATAACCTACGAAAACTAAAAGACCTACAAAAAATTCCGGTTTAGTTAATATATTTTGTCCAAACCATGTCCCTATTGCCATTAAAAAATTCATTTTTTTCTCCTTTTAAATTATTTTTATTTTTGATACCTACATCTATTTCAATATACCTTTTTCAAAATATATCGTCTTTTTCCTATAAGAATGATTTGAATGGTAAATCCGGTTCGATAGTAAACGCATCTTCAAATCCTCTTGGATACATATATTCCATATCATCTTTATTATCAGGGAATACAAATTTTCCTCCCGGTTGCCATATATATGGTTTAAATTTGTATTTCATTCTGTCTTTTCTATAATTCCACAATAAAGTAATTTCTTTCGGATCAGCCATAAAGTTAGACCATATATCGTGGTGTATTGGTATTACAACTTGAGTTTTTAATTCCTCAGCTACTCTCAGTACATCTGAAGAAGTTAATTTATCTGTCATTCCTCTTGGATTTTCTCCAAATCCTACAAATGCCACATCAACTTTATTTTCATTTCCATGTTTTACAAAGTAGTTTGAGTGGTGTGAATCTCCTGCATTATATATGTTACCTGCTTCTGTTTCAATCAGGTAGTTAACTGCCATGTCATCCATATCAGGTGGAAGTTTGTCTTTTAAAACAACATCTTCAGCTACTGTAAGAAGCATTGTTCTGTCGAAAGATTCAAGAGCTCTTATTTTTGCATCCTTAACTGTTACTACATCCCCAGGTCTTACAGTTACAAGTTTTTCTTCAGGTACACCCCATTTTCTCCATATATCTGTACAAGTTTTAGGTCCTATGAATTTTGCTTCAGGACAGTTCTGAAGAACTGCAGCCGCTACATTCTGGTCTATATGGTCACTGTGTGAGTGAGTAGCCATAAGAGCATCAAGTTCCTTTATAGCAAAAGGATCTATAACGCAAGGAGTAGTTCTCAAGTTTGGTTGTAATGCCACACATCCTACTGCTCTCTGATGCTGATGTTTAGGTTTCATTAATTTGTTTTTACCTGTTCTTTTTCCTGTTGCAACCCAAAGATCCATACAGATATTTGCATTTCCTTCAGTTTTTACCCAAAGTCCCATATTTCCAAGCCACCACATGGCAACTTTTCCAGGCTCAACCTTTGTTTCTTCGATTTCTTCATTTAACCAAGTTCCCCACTCAGGAAAAGTACTTAAAATCCAAGATTCTCTTGTTATTTCGTCTAACTTAGCCATTTCTTTCCTCCTAAAATTTTATTGATTTTTGTTAGTAATCTATTTTTATGTGTTCATTATTTGTTAACAATGTTATACCCTGATTTTTTTTAAAGTCAATAGCTATCCTTCATTTCTTTTTATTTATGATTATTATTTCATCCATATATTCTATAACTTTTTGTATTTAAAATATTTTTAAATACAAAAAAATGAGCAGTCTCAAAAAAATGAATAAATATGGTTTTTCATATTTTTTTAAATTTTGAGATAGCTCATCTCCAATTTATTTATATTGTTTTATTTTTAACTTGAATGTATTACAGGATAAGAAAATGAATTTAAAATGAATGGAATATTGATAAATTTTTTTATTCCTTATCTAAAAATAAAACATCATTATACTTAATATACATGCTATTAGGGCTTAATATTCTTGCTAGAGTGTATTTCTTCTGTCCTATAAAAGCAAAATATCCATTTGCCAATGCAAGTACTAACCATAAATTATTATCTATCATTTTTTTATAAAAAGTTATAATTAAGTCTGCTCTTAAAATAAAAAGTATTTTCCTCTACTTTTTTTCGTCATGACTTAATTCCTTTTTTACTAGCCACCACCTTTCTATCTCTACTTATACAATAATATCATATTTTTATGAAAAATAATTAAGAAAAAAGTAATAAAAAAAATGGTGCCCGAGGCCGGAGTCGAACCGGCACGATATCACTATCGACGGATTTTGAGTCCGTTGCGTCTACCAATTTCACCACTCGGGCATAACACCATTATCTAATATTTTTTTAATACTTATATATTCTAATAGATTTTTGAGAGATATGTCAACTATTTTTTTCTAATTTCAATAAGAGGGTAAATTGCAATGGTAAATGTCACTTCTAAAATTTATCCCCTTCTTTTCATATCTCCCAAAAATCTTTAATTTTATATGTTTTTTTATTCTATTCAGCGATTACAGTCAATTTTATTCCATTTGGAAGCTCAATAACTGCTTTATTTCCATTTTTTTCTGAAAAAAATATTTTTTTAAATTTTTTTCCTTATCCATTGTTGTATAAATTTCTTCAACTCCGGTAGAATTTATCTTTTTAGGGATTTTTCTCATTCCATTCCACTGATTCATTCCAAAATGGTGATGATATCCATCTACAGAAAGAAAATAAGCCTTTGGCATTTCTGAAACTATATTAAGACCTAATTTTTCAACATAGAAATTTTTATCATTTTCAATATCTGAAGATTCCATATGAATATGACCTATTTTTGTTCCCTCAGGAATTGAAAATTCCGGCATATTGTCAGAAATTCTGAGCAGGTCTTCAACATCCACCTGTTCTGTCCCCATAACAACACGGCCATTTTCCCATTTCCAGTTACGGTAATCCCTGTCAGCATAAACTTCAATACCATTTCCTTCAGGGTCTGTCAGATAAATAGCTTCACTTACATCATGATCCCCTACTCCATCAAGTTTTATCTGCTCCTTCACACAGTTTCTCAAAAAGTTTCCTAAATCCTCCCTTTCAGGTAATAAATACGCAATATGATACACATTTGTCTCTTCATATCCTTTTATTTCTTCATTTCCATAGGAAATAAGCCTTATTATTTCTTTTGTTTCAGTTCCTAGTGAAATTTCCCTTTTATCAGCATTTTTCTCATCCTTCAGAATTTTCATTTTTAATAACTTAACATAGAAATCCTTCATTTTTTCAATATCTTTTACTCTTAGGATTATAAAATCAAAATTTAATCCATATCTTTTTTTATTACTCATAGCATTCACTTCCCATTTTTTTAAAAATAATATTTTTTTATTTCATATATTGTATATCAATATTTGTATAAAAAAATATAATAACATTCTAAAATGGAAAAGTCAATATTTTTTTACCCTTTACTCACTATATTTTATTCTCTTCTCAACTTCCTCATATCTTTCACTTCCAATAATCTTTTCAAGATCAATATTGGAACGGATATTTCCATTTTTTATTTCCGGCATGAGTTTTGTTATTTCCTTTTTTGTAAATCCCAGCATTTTCAATGTATCCTCATCAATGCTGCTGATATTGTATTTCCTGATTTTTTTTCCTTTGTAGTTTTTTTCAGAATTTTTTATTTTTTCCGTATCAACATAAAGATACTTTTTTGCCTGTTTCACTCCTGCATCACCAAAACGTGGAATATATTTCATTTCCTTTATATCTGAAATAATTCCCATTTCATCCCGGAATTCAATTATCTTTTCAGCCTTTGATTTCTGAAATCCCAGTTTCAGCAATTCATCATAGGTGACGCTGTTCACATCAAACTTTTTATCTGTCTTTGACAGATTATTTTCCTTTTTAGCCTTATCCTTCTTATAGGAAGCTTCCTCACTAATTTCTATATCAGGAATGTTTTTATCCTCAATATAGAGCCTTAAAAAGTTTCCAGCAGTTAAAAGTATTACAAAAATAACAACATGTTTTATTTTCATGTTTTCTACCCCCTCAATTAATTTCCCTTTTATTTTAATTTTTTACCAACCCTTTTATATTACCTAGATTTTTCATCTGTTTTTTCAAGCAATTTCCTTAACGCCTGCTTTTTCTCCTCCAGCCTTATAGGCAGTTCATTTATCCATACCAGCGGATCTTTGGGATTTACAAGCCTTTTTATACTGTTTCTCTTTTCTGTTCCATTATAATGTATAAGTTTTGTTATTGCTCCTGCTCCTATTCCAATAACAGTCTTGTTTTCCTCTATCATTTCAATATTATAGACAGATTCTTCCCCTTCCAGGGAGTATCCAAGGTTTTCTCCCCACTGGAAGCTGTTTTTCTGCCTGTACATATAATAGGGATTCAGCTTCTTATCTTCTGTTACTTCATTTATCTTATTAAATATTTTTTCATAATCAAGTTCAATATAGTGTCTATAATTTTCCTTATTCAGCCTGCTTGCATTTTTTATGGCAAGATTGTGAATTGTAAGGTTTTCAGGATTGTACTTTTTCACTTCCTCCAATGTATGTAAAATATCTTCAGTAGTTTCGCCAGGAAGACCCAGAATTAAATCCATATTGATTTTAAGCCCTATTTCCTTGGCTATACTGTAAATATTGTCAAATTCTTCCCTGTTGTGATACCTGTTTACAAGCTTTAAAGTTTTTTCATTAAAACTCTGTGGATTTATACTTATTTTATCCACACCATGTTTTTTCAGTATTTCAAGTTTTTCCCTGTCTAAAGTGTCAATTCTGCCTGCTTCAAAGGTAAATTCCCTGAGACTTTGTAAATCATAGTTTTCCTTTACAGTCAGAAGCAGTTTTTCAATTTCTTCAGCAGAAAGTATTGACGGGGTTCCCCCGCCAATGTATATTGTATTTATTTTTAGTTTTTCTTCCTTTGAAAATTTTCCTATTTCAGCTGTTTCATTGTAAAGTGACTCAATGTATTCATTATATCTTTCTGCATACTTTCCCTTCAGAAGATATGCAGGAAATGAACAGTAGGTACATTTTGTCGGGCAGAAGGCCACACCGATGTAAACTCCTATTGTTTTCCTGTCGAGATATTTTTCCTGTCTTTTTACTATACCGAGAAGCAGCTTTATCTTTTCATCACTCACAAAGTATATATTTTTAAGTATTTCTTCAATTTTTTCATAGGAAAGGCCCATATTTAAAAATCTTCCGGCAATTTTAGTAGGTCTTACCCCAATAAGCGCTCCCCACTTATACTCCTTCTCCTTCCCAAAAAGCTTCAGAAGGGAGGTTTTTGCCATAACTTCTGCCTGATCAAAATAGTCATGCCCTATTTTTTCGTAAGAAAGTTCTGTTTCCTTTACAGTTTTATCTCCAATAATAACAGAAGATTTCACTGTTATTAACTGTAAAGTTTCATTTACAGTTATACATATGTTTTTTTCTGTATTTTCAGATAAAAATTTCATAGTATTCAGGAAGAAGAACTCTTACAAATTCTTCCAGTTTATTCTTATTTATATCTATATTTGCAGTTATCATCTTTTACTTTACAACTCCTGTAAGGAATAAAATCAGAATAAGTATCCCTACTATGATACGGTAATATCCGAATATTTTGAAATCATGTTTTTTAATATAATTCATAAATACTTTTATTACTCCATACGCAAATATGAAAGATAAAACAAATCCCAAAGCTATAAGAAACCATTCGTAGCCACTTAGGCCCGATCCCATTTTAACTACTTTTAAAAGGGTTGCCCCCAGCATTGTAGGAATCGCCAGGAAGAAAGAAAATTCAGTTGCAAGAACCCTGTTAAGTCCAAGAAGGACTCCTCCAATAATAGTTGCTGCCGATCTTGATGTCCCCGGTACCATTGCCAGGCATTGGAAAATTCCTATTTCTACAGCTGTTAAGATTGGAAGTTCAGATATAGTTTTATACTTTTCCTTCCTTTTTTTCCCTGATTCCAACCATATAAGTAAAATTCCATATACTACAAGCATTACTGAAACTGTCATTGGATTAAACAGATGCTCGTCTATGACATCATCAAAGAGCAGTCCTAAAACCACTGCCGGCAGCACTGCTGCTATAATTTTCATCCACATGATCACTATTTCTTTTCTCTTCTGTGGTGACAGTTTTGGCGAAAAAGGCCATATTTTATGCCAGTAATACACAACTACTGAAAGTATTGCCCCCAGCTGTATTATTATTTCAAAGGCATTTACAAACTGCTTGTTTTCCGACAGCTTTAAAAACTGTTCTACAATTATCATATGTCCTGTACTGCTTACAGGTATAAATTCCGTCAACCCTTCCACTAGGCTCAGCAAAACAACTTTTACAATATCTAGAATCATGATTTTCTCCTTCTTTACATTCGTATCTAACCTTGAACTGATGTCAAGAACCACTGATACAATTATCTGATTTTTATATGTTTTACTTCCTTCATATCCTTAAACCTGTTAAATCCTACAATTCCTGCAAGAATTATTATACCTCCAATAATTGTAGCCGGTGTCAGCTTCTCATCCAGAAAAACTATTCCTGCAATTGCAGCAATAAAAGGCATAAGAAACATAAAATTTACAATTTCGCTTGTCGTTTCAGCAAGAGAAAGAGACTTTGTCCAGAAAAGTGAAGCAAGAACGCTTGCCATCAGTGACAGACAAAAAATTATGAAAAAACTCTCAAAATTCATTTTAGGAATTTCCAGCAATGACTTCGGAGAATACAATACTATAAGTATTGTCCCTGCCAAAAGACTGAAAGTCGTAGCTTCTGTTGCTGAATATCTCTCAACGAATTTCTTCTGTATAATATTATATATAGCCAAAGCCGTTGATGCAAAAAGCATCCAAAATACCCCTGCATTAAATGAAAGAACTCCTTCCCACAGCGTCAGCACCAGAATTCCTGTAAAAGAAATAAAAATTGAAATCCAGCAGTAGATATTAATTCTTTCCTTCAAAAATATCCATGATAGCAATGCTGTAATAATTGGACTACATGCCAGAAGTATGCTTGCAGTTGCCGAGCTCAATGTACTTACAGCCTTATTAAAAGCTATCATATATACTGTAAATCCTGAAAATCCCGATATAAAAAACATCAGGCTGTCTTTCACATGAGGAAACTTTATCTTTTTTATAAAAATAAACACAATTAAAGTAAAAAAAGAAAAAACATACCTCAGAACTGCCAATGTGACAGGATCCTTAAAATATTTAAAACCCATCTTTGTAAAAAGAAAGGATATTCCCCAAAAAAACACTGACATAAAAGCTAAAATTTTTGAAGCACCGCTTTTATGACTTTCCATATAAAATCTTATTTTTTTCATGATGACTCCTTTTCCGTATACTATCCTTCAGATACTATCTTCCAAAATCTTTCTGCACTTTTTTCATATCTCTTTCCTGATCTTTTCTTTTAAGGGCTTCCCTCTTATCATGCAGTTTTTTCCCTTTTGCAAGCCCTATCTCCATTTTTACAAGTCTCTGTTTCGTATAGACAGACAAAGGAATTATCGTATATCCCTGCTCCTTTATCTTGGCTGCCCATTTTTCTATTTCCTTCCTGTTAAGGAGAAGTTTTCTTACCCTAGATTCGGAAAGATTGTTTATATTTCCAAATTCATACGGTGTTATGTGCATATTCATTATGAAGATCTCATTTTTTATAATTCTTATGAAGCTTTCCTTTATACTCACTTTCCCTGCCTTCACAGATTTAACTTCTGTTCCCACAAGTTCCATTCCGGCTTCCAGCTTATCTTCAATGAAATAATCATGAAATGCCTTCTTATTTCTTGCCAGTACCATTTCTAATTCCCCTCATCTTCTGTTTCAATATTTTCCAAATCTATCTGTTCTTCACTGAAAGGTACAACTTCTATTTCCATTCTATCGTATGAAGCTCCTGTAACTATTACTTTTAAAGTATCTCCCATTGTGTATGAGATATTGTTTTTCCTGTCAGTAATTTTATAGTTTTCTTCATCATAGACAAAATTGTCCCTTACAGTATTTACATTATAAACAACTTCTATATGGTTTTCAAGCTCCATAAATATCTTGTTTCTGTTCATTCCGCTAAGCCTTGCAATATAAGTCTTTCCAATCTTATCCTGCATATACTCAATCAGCTTTATTTTCACACTGTCTTCTTCAAGCTTGTCGGCTATTCTCTCTGTTCTGGAAATAGCCGTTGAAATTACTTCAAAGCTGGACATATACTTAGCCTTTTCCTTTTCCTTCATAAATCTTTCTATTGATCTTCCAAGCATTCTATGAACTACAAGATCCGAATATCTTCTAATAGGCGAAGTAAAATGCAGATAATATTTTGAAGCCAGTCCAAAATGGCCCAGATTTTTATTTGCGTATCTTGCCCTCTGCATTGCCCTTAAAATAAGCTTATGTATAAGATATCCTTCCGGAAGTCCTGTCGTCTTTTCAATAATTGTCTGGAATTTTCCAGGATGAAGGTCGTCTAGATTTTTTATATAATACCCAAATTTTGCCAGCGATTCATTCAGGACAGATATTTTCGCCTTGTCAGGATCCTCATGCACCCTGTATATGGCGGGTATTTCTTCCCAGAAAAGCTTTTCAGCCACAACTTCATTCGCCGCAACCATAAAGTCCTCTATCAGCTTTTCAGCTTCCCCTCTTTCCCTTACTTCTATCTTTTTAACAAGTTTGTTTTCATCAAGTACAACCTTTATTTCAGGCAGTTCAAAATCTATACTTCCCCTACGCTTCTTTGTATTTCTTATTATGTGGGAAAGTTCAAGCATTTCAGTAAACATTTTATGGACAGGACTGTATTTTTCAATCAGTTCTTCATCCCCTTCAAATATTTTATTTACATCTGTATAGGTCATTCTGTATTTAGATTTTATAACAGATTTATAGAAATCATTTCCTATTACTTTTCCTCTGGCATCAAAATCTATTTCCACAGTAAATGTCAGCTTGTCCTCATGTGGATTCAATGAACACAGGTTATTTGAAAGTTTTCTTGGGAGCATAGGTATAACCCTGTCAACAAGGTAAATCGAGTTTCCTCTTTTCAGTGCTTCCGTATCAAGTTCCGTTCCTTCTTTTACGTAATAGGAAACATCTGCAATACTTACATACAGCTTGTATCCAAGGTCTGTTTTCTCAACATATACAGCATCATCCAGATCCTTTGCATCTGCCCCGTCAATAGTGACAATGTTAAGATGTCTCAAGTCTTTCCTATTTTCAAGTTCTTCAGAGAAATCCTCTTCTATCCTGTCGACTTCCTTTATTACTTCACTGGAAAATTTTTCCTGTATTCCGTTATCTATCAGAAGAGCCGAAATCAATGTCTGGGTATCCTGAGGATTTCCGATTATACTTACTACTTCACCTTCAGGCTTTTTCTCCCTGTCTCCCCAGAAATATATCTTTACTGCAACCAGATCTCCTGTTTTTGCACCTTTTGTCTTCTTCTTTGAAATATATATGTCCCTTGGAGCATTTTTCGGTCTTACAAACCCGAAATTCATGCTTTTCTCAAATACTCCGACAATAATATCCCTGTCCCTTTTTACAATCTTGTAGACTTCCCCTTCCCTGCTTTTATCAGGAGATTTGCTGTCCTTAAGTATTCTTATAAGGACTGTGTCTCCATTCATTGCAGTATTCAAATAATTTCCAGGTATAAAAACACTTTTTTCCCCCGGAATATCAAGAAATCCAAAGTTTCCGTTACCAATTGAAATTTCTCCTCTAAGAAATCCTTCCTTTTCAGGCAGTGTATACTTTCCATTTCTTTTCAGATAAATTTCTCCATCTTCTTCCCAGCTGTTTACAATCTGTTTATATAGCTTTCTTTTTTTCTGGCTCCAATCAAGGAGCTGTAAAATTTCCTGAAAGGTAAATTCATACTCTTCCAGCACCTGTCTCAGGTATTTCAGTTCTTTTTCCAAATTTTTCATTTCTCACCTTATTTATTTTTATTTTTTATATATCAGAGAATTTCTGAACAGAATGATGTTCGGATGAATTATATTATTTTTTGAAAGCAGATATTCAAGTTTTGTATCTATTTCATATTTTACTGCTTCATCCAGATTTTCTTTGGCAAGTTCCCTTGCCTTTTCTACACCTTCCCAAGTCCTTCCATCCTCTATCGCATCTGCGAGATACACTATTTTTAGACAAAGTAGACATATTCTTACTTCCTATGGTGTGATATCTTACTCCATCGAGTATATCTTCGTTATCTACACCATAAATATCATAATTATTCTTTACAAATTCTGCTCCTGCAAAACCATGTAATACTGCTGTTGAATGTGACATTTCATCTTCAACTTCAGGATATTTCCCCTTCACCAGGTCAATCATACGTGAAAGTTCAAAAAAATTTCGCTATATCATGCAGATAGGCAGATACTTCCACATTTTCTTCATTTTCACCATAAATTTTTTTGCCAGCCTTTTTGCACACTCGGCAACTCTTTCAACGTGTGCATACCTCTTTTCATCAAGATGTCCCCTTACATTTATTTTAATTTTCTCCAAGTTCATTTCTGCCTCCTTATATGAAAAAGCAGGCAATTATTGAATAATTGCCTCTCCATCTATCTGTATATTTATCCCCTGTATATTAGGAAAAATTGTTTGAAATCGTCCTTGCTACCGACTGTGTAAACCCGTCAAACATCTCCTTATTTTTTTCTCAATCCTGAAAAATGCTTCATTTAATTTTATTATAACTGTATTTTTTTCCCGTCAACCTTTACATTATACGCACTCAGAAACTTCATATCCTTTGTCAGGAAAGGAGAATCTTTTATAACTTCATTTATGTAGTCTCCTTCTATAAGGTTCTGCTTGCTTTTCAATAACCGCTTCCTTTTTCTTCAACCTGTTTTTGTCTGGGGATTATAAACAAATATGGATAATTTTTTTCAAGCGACTGCTGATTTTCTGCAGGTGTTTTTAGTCAGATTTGAATCAACAACCACATTTATTGTTTCATTATTTTTTTCTTATCGTATTCATTTACTGCTATTGCACCGCCAGACAGAAGGATAAGCAATATTACAATGAAATTACTTTTGGAAAAAAAGTTTTTTTTCTTTTTTTTGACTGCTGTTTCCTTTTCTTTACCTGTATCCTTGTTATTCCCTCCATAGTTTACTCCTATCAATCTTTCATTATTTTAAATACTTCTATTTCATAAAGTGTCTTCTTATTGCATCAGCTATGGCTTTTGCGGCTCTTTCCTGATCAAAATCATTTACAAATTGGGATACATCTGAATAATTAGTCACAAATCCAAGTTCTATAAGTATTGAAGGAGAATTACTTCCTCTCAGTACTGCAAAGTTTGCACTCTTTACTCCTCTGTCCTTCGTTGCAAAGTTACTTAAAAGTCCATTTAATACATCCTGTGCCAGTGCCGAACTTCTTGTCTGGTTCATTCTGTAATTAATATCCTTTAAAGCGTAATCTGACATTGCGACTCCGCTGTCTACCGTGTTATTGAACTTTGCCACATCTCTGCTGTAATTATCTGCATCCTTCTTTGCATAATAATATACTTCAGTTCCGCTTGCAGAAGAATTTCCACCTGAATTCAGGTGAACACTTACAAACAGGTCAGCAGATCTTACATTTCCTATTTCAGGTCTTTCCTGCAATGTTTTAAATATATCTGTTGTTCTTGTCATTATTACGTTATAGTCTTTTCCCAGTTCTTTTCCTAATTTCAATCCTACCTGCAGTGCAAGGTCTTTTTCCCTGTAACCGTTTCCTACAGCTCCTGAATCGTGTCCTCCATGACCCGGATCTACAACTATCGTGTATGTTCCTTTTCTATTTGAAGTTGGTCTTCTTTCTGTTGTGTCAGTCGTTCTTGAAGGCTCATTTATTCTATTATCCACTACTTTGTTATTTATTTTTTCTCTTCCGTCATCTGAAGAAAGTGCATTCGGATTATTAAATTTTACCTGAAATTCCTTCTTTGAGTTCAGTACTGTGTAGTCTGTTCCGTCTTTAAGGAAAAAGTATATTTTCACTCCATCTCCCTGTTCTGTTATACTTACCGAATCCAAATAAGAATCTTCTAAAATTCTAGGATCTGCCGCATTATTTTTTACATTTGGCAATTCCAGTATAAGTACTGATCCTGTTTCTGTCCTACCTTTTATTGCCTGTATGTTAACCTTCTTATTTTCTTTTAATGTTCCTGTAAATACTCCGCTTCTATAGTCTATTCTTCCCAAAGTTTCTGAAAATACAACTGTACTCATTAAAAGTAGCAGAAGTACAAATAATTTTTTCATTTTTTCCTCCTGATTTCCATTATGGTTTTAAATTTATCTGAAAATACACGATTAATGAAGATTCAAAATAATAAACCTGATTATTTCACAACTCTTGAAACTGCACTTTTTGAAATAGTCATTTTTACATTCTTATCAATTGTAATTTCTACAGTTGTTTCAGAAACAGTCGCAATTTTTCCATATATTCCACCAATTGTAACTATTTCATCTCCTATTTTTAAGCTATCCAGCATTGTTTCCTGTGTTTTTTTTCTTTTTCTTCCTGCAAGTATCTGTGGTAAAAATAAAACTACCATAAACACTACATATATCAGTATCCATTGACCTGTTCCCATTGTTCCGCTCCTTAATCTGTAATTTATTATTTTTCTATAAAATTATACCATAATCATGGTTCTTTTTCAATTTTTTATTTCTTTTCCTGAAAAAGAACAGACTTTTCCATAATTCCTACATTTTTTTCAAAATATATATTCTTATCCTCATATTTTAAAAGTATTGGATATATTTCCACCCCTTTTTCCATTGCTTCATAAAAAGTTTCAGAAAACTCCCTGTCTATGTTATGTTCAGGAGCAAATATTTCCGACCTCCTGAATATGAGGATTATTACTGCAGCCCTGAATCCTTCCTCCTTAAGTTCCATAAGTTCACGTAGATGCTTTACAGCCCTCACTGAAGGTGCTCCGGGAAACTTTGCAGTATTATCCTCCACAAGTGTACATCCCTTTGTCTCAATATATATCTTGTCTTTTTCCGTTTCCATGTAAAAATCCATCTTGCTGTTATTATACTTCATCTCAGGCTTTATATATGAAGGTTTTTCAAATGGCGAAACTTTTTCATTATTAAATATTGATTCTGCAATATATCTATGAAATGCTGTATTTATAAGGACTGTTTCATTGTTAATTTTTACAGCGATAACATCCCATTTTGTCTTCCTTTCCTTCTTATCAACCTTTTTTATAAGCAGCTCTGCTCCGTCAACAAGGAGTTCCTTCAGCCTTCCTGTATCATGAAGATGGGCAAAATCTTCACCTTTTTCTTTTTCTTTCCCTTTAAATTCAAATCTTACTGTAAATCTTGTAACTCTTTCCTTAAAAATTACAGTTTTGTCATAATCTATTCTGTAAATGCTTTCTTTATTATCTTTCTTCTGTTTTTTCATTTATTTTTTCCCTTACTGTTTTCATTTTTATAATTCTCTGATTACTGCTTCCCCTGAATTTAAGCCGGGGAGAATAAAGCTCCTTAACAAAAAGGCCGTCTACCAGTACATCTATATACTTAAGACAGGCTTTTCTTTCCTTATTTTCCAATATGGCTTCTATTGTATATCCTGTATAGAGCCATATGTTTTTCCCGGTTTTTTCCTTTAAAAATTTTAATACTTTAAACATCTCGACGGGATTAAATAAGGGATCACCTCCGCTTACTGTAATTCCGTCGAGCAGTTCGTTACTATTTATTTCTTCCGCTATTTTCTCAAGCCTTTCATATGTAAGAATTTCTCCGTTGCACGGATTCCATGACTCCCGGTTATGACATCCGGGGCAGGCGTGTGAACAACCTGAAAAGTAAATGGAATACCTCAGCCCTTCCCCGTCTACTATCGTTTCCCTATATATTCCAAGAATCCTTAACGTAAATTCTTCCTGTCTTTTTTCGGTTTCCATGGCATCACTTCATCCCGTGTTTCACTCTGTCTTTTTCTTCAGCTTTCTTTGCACTGTTCCAGCTGTCCAGATCTCCTGTCAGATATCCGGTTATTCTTCTTATTTGGATATATTATGACTTCCGCATATAGGGCATTCATCTCCGATTATTGTTTCTGTACCGCAGTCCCTGCATTTGTCAATCGGATGATTTATTGAACCGTATCCGATACCTGTATCTTTCATCGCCTTCACGATTTTCAGTATTACCCTTACATTCTTTCTTGCTTCCCCGTCAAGTTCCACATATGTAATGTGACCTCCTGTAGTCAGCTTATGGAAAGGCGCTTCTTTTCTTATCTTTTCAAATATTCCTATATTTTCCTTCACATCAATGTGGAAGGAATTTACATAATAATCCCTGTCTGTAACGTTAGTTATTTCTCCAAATTTTTCCCTGTCAATTCTTAAAAATCTTCCCGCCAGACTTTCTGCAGGCGTTGCCAGTATGGAATAATTCAATCCACACTTCTCTTTCAGTTCAGCTGCAATGCCATCCATCATTTTTACAGTGTCATAAAGAGTATTATATGCCAGTTCACTGCTTCCATGATCCGCATCAAATAGGGCATACATGGCATTTGAACCTCCTACAAATCCTATCCCCAGCGTACCTGACAGAAGTGCATCCCCAAGCTCGCTGTTAGGACTTGCATTAATCATTCCCTTCCATAAATTGTTTGCCCTCATGAAAGGAAACTGCTTTGCCAGTGCCGTTCTCTGAAAACTGTATCTCTCATGCAGCTGTTTCGCAGTAAAATATGTCATTTCCTTAACTTTTTCCTGAAATCCCTTTACGAGAAGTTCACATTTTTTATTTATTTCTTCCTGTTCATCTGAAAATTTTCCTGCCTGTTTCATTTCCTCTATTTCTTTTTCAACCTTTTTTCTCACTTCAATGGCAATTCTTGGGAAATTAATACTTGTAAAGGATAGATTTCCTCTTCCAAGGCTCGTCTTTTCCCCGTGCAGATTTTCAAAAACCCTTGTTCTGCAACCCATTGTCGCCACTTCATATCTATATTTTAAAGGATCGTTTATATCCCATTTTTCGTGTCTGTTAAATTCAGTATCCAGGAATACAAAGTTTGGAAAAAGACGTCTGCTTGTTGTATGGCATGCTAGCAGAAGCAAATCAAAATTAGGTGCTTTAAATTTTTTCCTGTTTTCCATGTGGGAATCTGTATTTTCAATATCCCCATTCAGTTCTTCCGCTGCCTGGTTCATTACTTCCTCAAAGTTTTCCATTGCATATCCATAATCTTCTTCAGTATAGTTGAGCCCTTCCTTAACCTTGAAAATCTGGATAGGAAATATTGGTGTTTCCCTCTTTCCAAGGCCATCTTCTGTAGCCTTCAGAAGTTCCCTTATTACCATTCTTCCTTCTTCGGAAGTGTCTGTCCCATAATTTATTGAAGAAAATACAACCTGGTTTCCTCCACGAGAATGCATCGTATTAAGATTGTGCAGGAACCCTTCCATTGCCTGATATGTTTCAAGCCTTGTATCATCATAGGCAATTTCCATAAGTCTTTTTATCTGATCCCCAGGTATTTTAAAATGTTCTGCCGTTTCTGTAATTGTTGCATCATCAGGTAATATTGTATGTATATTTTCATTTATGAAGGATTTTACTTCCTTATTTGTCTCATCAACATAGTCTAATGACAGGAAGCTCAATATTCTGTATCTGAAATGTCTACGGAATGATTTCAGCACTCCCTTTGCCATATAAAAATCAAATGCCGGAATTGATTGGCCACCATGCTGTTCATTCTGGTTTGTCTGAAAAATAATTGTAGCCAGTGTGGCATAAGTTGTTATACTTTTTGCTTCCCTTATAAATCCATGTTTTGTCTGAAATCCATGCTCAAACATATCTGCCAGGTCATATTGAAGACATGTTGTTGTCTTGCTTGGGTAATAATCCAGATCATGAATATGAATTTCTCCGTTGTTGTGGGCTTCCTTAAATTCAGGGGAAACCAGGTTTTCTAAAGTATACATTTTCGATACTTCACTTGCAAACCTCATCATCTGACCCGCCGGTGTCATCGAAGACATATTTGCATTTTCATTATTTATATCGTTTTTTTCAACGTCTACAATTCCTGAAATTATTTTTTCCAAGTCTTCTCCCAGTTGATTGTGCATTTTCATTACCCGCCTTTCAAAATTATTTACTTTCGTTTAACTAGACCTGAATTCCCCTGTGAATTTTTTCCGTTTTCCCCCGTTATATTTCAATTTCAAACAACAATCTAAAACCACCCTTTTTTTCTTCTATATATTGTTTATTTTTTTTATAGTACCACAATATTTAGTAACTTTCAATAGGCCATATATTTTTTATATAATTACCTCCATATCATTCATAGCGTAAAAAACCAAAAATCCGAAACAATAAAATACCGAAATCATTACCTTTTTGTTTTTAATAAAGATTAAATTATATATCTGATTTATAAATTAAATTTTTTTAATGTAACTATCTAAAAAAAGAAAAACTTAACAATGGGGCTATCTCAAAATTGAAAAAAATATACAAAAAACATATTTATTCATTTACTAGAATTTCACTTATACAAAACAGTCATTCATAAAGAAAAAAAGTCAAAAATACACCTGAAAAAAATCAGGTTGTTGACTTTTTTTCTAAATTCATTTCAGTTTTGCATTGTGAAATTCTAAATAATTCATAAATATAGTTTTTTTACAGTATTTTTTTCAATTTTGAGACAACCCCTATGTATATTTTTACTATTTTTAGACACTTCCTTCTATTTATAACATTGTTTTCATTTGATAATCTTGACTTTTAAAATTATCAAGGTAAAATAATACTGACAAATTTTTTAGAGAGAAGGAGAGAATATGAAAAAGAGAATTCTGTTACTATTACTGACTTTAGTACTTTTAACTTTAACAGCTTGCGGAAGCAAAGGGGAATCAGGTTCTTCTGATGGAAAAAATGCTGAAATAAAAGGAAAGATTGTTATTTACACTTCAATGTACGAAGATATTATTGACAATGTAAAGGAAAAACTTAAACAGGAATTTCCTAATCTGGAAGTTGAATTCTTCCAAGGTGGAACAGGAACACTTCAATCAAAAATCGTTGCAGAAATGCAGGCAAATAAATTAGGGGCAGACATGCTTATGGTTGCTGAACCTTCTTATTCACTGGAATTAAAAGAAAAAGGTGTATTACACGCTTATGTTTCAAAAAATGCTGAAAATCTTGCATTAGACTATGACAAGGAAGGATACTGGTATCCTGTACGTATTTTAAATATGGTTTTAGCGTATAATCCTGACAAATTTAAGAAGGAAGACCTTGCACAATCTTTTGATGAATTTGCAAAAAAACCAAACTTAGCAGGAAAAATTTCTATTCCTGATCCATTAAAATCAGGAACAGCTTTAGCGGCAGTATCTGCATTAACTGATAAATACGGTGAAGGATACTTTGAAAGCCTTGCAAAACAGAAAGCAGTTGTAGAATCAGGATCAGTTGCAGTTACAAAACTTGAAACAGGTGAAGCTGCACAAATTATGATACTTGAAGAATCAATCCTTAAGAAAAGACAGGAAGAAAATTCAAAACTTGAAGTTATCTATCCTACTGACGGAATTATCGCAATTCCTAGTACAATCATGACTGTAAAAGAAGAAATGTCACCTAACAAAAATATAAAAGCGGCAGAAGCTTTAACTGACTGGTTCCTATCTCCTGCAGGACAGGAAGCTATCGTTGACGGATGGATGCACTCAGTACTTAAAAATCCTGCAAAAGCACCTTTCGATGCAAAAGCTACTGCAGAAATACTTGCAGCTGCAATGCCTATTAACTGGGATAAAACTTACCACGACAGAGATAAATTACGTGAAATTTTTGAAAAATACATAACAAAAGCTGCAAAATAGTTTGTAAATTTTAATTTTGAAAAGAGGAAAAAATGGCAAAAAAATATAACATAGATATAAAGTGGATAGTCATACTTATTGTTGTAGCTTTCCTTGTAATATTTGAAGTTATCCCTTTATCTTATTTATTAATCCGTTCACTGTTTCCAAAGGGAAGTTTTTCTCTGGAATCCTTTAAGAGGGTATATACTTATGATCTGAACTGGACAGCGTTAATAAATACATTAGTGATTTCAGGATTAACTACATTATTTGGAGTTATACTTGCTTTCCCGCTGGCATTTCTTGTAGGAAGAACAGACATGTACGGTAAAAAGTTCTTCAGAACCCTGTTTGTCACAACATATATGGTACCTCCATATGTGGGTGCGATGGCATGGCTGAGACTTCTGAACCCAAATGCAGGAGTTTTAAATAAATTTCTTATGCAGATTTTTAATCTGCCAAAGGCTCCCTTCAATATATATACAGTGGGGGGAATAGTATGGGTACTTACGTGCTTCTACTATCCTTATGCTTTTATAACAATATCAAGAGCGATGGAAAAAATGGATCCGTCATTGGAAGAAGCTTCAAAAATATCAGGGGCTTCGCCTCTTAAGACTCTGATGACTATTACTATTCCAATGATGACTCCGAGCATAATAGCTGCAGGACTTCTCGTATTCGTTGCTTCTGCATCGGCATTCGGTATACCTTCAATTATCGGAGCACCAGGACAGATATATACTGTAACTACACGTATCATTGACTTTGTTCACATAGGTTCTGATGAAGGGCTTAATGACGCAATGGTACTGGCAGTATTCCTTATGGTAATAGCAAACATCGTTTTATACATTACAACTTTCGTAATTGGAAAAAGACAGTACATAACAATGAGTGGAAAATCTACAAGACCGAACATAGTGGAATTGGGAAAATGGAGAATGCCAATAACAGTTATTATTTCAATTTTCTCATTCTTTGTAGTAATTTTGCCTTTTGTTACTGTGGCACTTACTTCCTTTACTGTAAATATGGGAAAACCTATAAGCCTTTCAAATATGTCCATGAGTGCATGGAATAAGGTCTTCTCAAGGGCTTCCATATTAAGTTCCACTAAAAACAGTATAATTGCAGGACTTGCGGCGGCATTCTTCGGAATTATGATTTCATGTATAATGGCATACCTGCTGCAGAGAACTAACGTAAAAGGAAAAAGAATTCCTGACTTCCTTATAACTTTAGGTTCAGGAACTCCAAGTGTTACAATCGCCCTGGCATTAATAATATCCATGAGCGGAAAATTTAAAATTAACATCTACAATACTTTGACAATAATGATTATAGCCTATATGATAAAATACATGCTTATGGGAATGAGAACCGTCGTTTCTGCAATGAGCCAGGTTCACCCTTCACTGGAGGAGGCGGCACAGATTTCAGGTGCCAACTGGCTGCGTATGCTTAAAGATGTAACTCTTCCGTTAATTGGAGCAAGTATCGTTGCAGGATTCTTCCTGATATTCATGCCGTCATTCTATGAACTGACAATGTCAACGCTACTTTATTCATCCAATACAAAAACAATAGGGTATGAGCTGTATATTTACCAGACTTACCACAGTCAGCAGGTGGCAAGTGCCCTTGCAACGGCTATCTTATTATTTGTAATTATAGTAAACTATCTTTTAAATAAATTGACAAAAGGACAATTTTCAATATAGAGCAGGAGGAAAAATATGGCTTCGGTAACAATAACAGGGGTAACAAAATCATTTGGAGACGTTCAAGTCTTACAGGAATTCAGCCAGAAATTTGAAGACGGGGAATTCATAACACTGCTAGGTCCTTCAGGTTGTGGAAAAACTACTATGCTAAGACTGATAGCAGGTTTTGAAAAGCCCACAAGCGGAGAAATCTATATAGGCGACAGACCTGTATCAGGAAAAGATAATTTTGTATCTCCTGAAAAAAGGGAAATAGGAATGGTATTCCAGTCATATGCTGTATGGCCTCACATGAATGTGTACGATAATATTGCATACCCTTTAAAAATTAAGAAAACTAGCAAAAAAGAAATAGATGAAAGAGTCACTCAGGCTCTTAAAACTGTCCATCTAGAACAGTATAAGGACAGATTTCCTTCAGAACTGTCAGGAGGACAGCAGCAGAGGGTTGCTTTAGGAAGAGCTCTTGTAGCACATCCTGAAATACTTCTTCTGGATGAACCTTTATCAAACCTTGATGCAAAACTTAGGGAAGAAATGAGATATGAAATCAAGGAAATAACTAAAAAACTTAAAATTACAGTTATTTATGTAACCCACGACCAGATAGAAGCAATGACAATGAGTGACAGAATAGTGCTTATTAACAAAGGGGAAGTTCAACAGGTGGGAACTCCTCAGGAAATCTATTCACGTCCTAAAAATGTGTTTGTTGCAAACTTTGTAGGAAAGGTGGATTTCATAAAGGGAAAAGTTGAAAATGGAAATATTCTCTTAAACAACAGTAACGGTCAGACTCTTCCTAATACAAGTCCTTTCACGAAGGATGTCATAGTGGCAATCAGACCTGAAAATGTGATGCTTGCTGAAGACGGAGAACTGACAGGAAAAGTATTTTCAAAATTCTACCTTGGAGACTGCAATGACCTGAGGGTTGAAGTTGGAAATGGAAATATTTTAAGGGTTACTGCAAGAGCTTCCACTTACGATACTCTGAAGATAGGGGAAGAAGTAAGACTTAAAGTTCTTGAATATTTTGTGTTTGAGGATGATGGAAAAGACCAGACTAAAATAATGACATAATCAATGATAATAAAAGAAAAAAGGCTGTCTTAAAATAGAAAAAATAAAGGATACAGCAAAAAAATATTTATTCATTTATAAAAATTTTTACTCATAAAAAATAATCATTTGCTTTAGAAAAAATGAAAACTCGCCGATGGCTCAGACAATTCATTTTTTTCTATTGCTCATTTCATATTTTTTTATTGTAAAATTTTAAAGAATTCGTAAATATCATTTTTTTGCACACATTTCTTATAAATTTTTCTATTTTAAGGCAGTTCTTTCTTTTATTATTATTGATTTCTAACATGAAATAATATATAATTTATTAGTAATTAATAAAAAAATTATAGATAGAGGTGAAATTGTGAAAGAGAAAATCATAATTGTCGACTTCGGTTCACAGTACAGCCAGCTTATTGCCAGAAGAATAAGGGAAATGGAAGTTTACTGTGAAATCGTACCTATGGTTGACATTGAACAGATTAAGAATGGAGAAGATAAAATCAAAGGGATAATCTTTTCAGGAGGTCCCGCCTCAGTTTATGAAAAAGATTCGCCTACTGCAGATAAGGCAGTTTTTGATTTAGGAATTCCTATATTGGGAATATGTTATGGAATGCAGCTTATTACACATCTTAACGGTGGAAAAGTTGAAAAGGCTGAATCAAGGGAATTTGGAAAGGCAATCTTGGAAGTACTGGATGACAAGAATCCGCTTCTTTCGGATATTCCAAAAACTTCAAGCATATGGATGAGCCACAATGACCATATTACTGTACTTCCTGAAGGTTTTGAAATTATTGCCAGAACAGATTCATCAATTGCGGCCATTACAAACAATAATGGTATTTATGCACTGCAATTTCACCCGGAAGTAGTTCATTCTGAATGCGGAACTGAAATAATTTCAAACTTTATTTTCAATATATGTAAATGTGAGAAAAACTGGAAAATTAAAAACTTTATACAGGAAAAAACAGAAGCAATAAAGGAAACTGTAGGAGACGAGCATGTACTTCTTGCACTTTCAGGAGGGGTGGACTCTTCTGTGGCTGCCGTTCTGATTAACAATGCAATAGGAAAACAGCTTACATGTATGTTTGTGGATACAGGGCTTCTGAGAAAGGATGAAGGTAAAAAAGTCCTTGAATATTATAAGGAGCATTTTGACCTTAATATTGTGTTCGTTGATGCTAAAGACAGATTCCTTAATAAGCTTAAAGGTGTGGATGAGCCTGAAGCCAAAAGAAAGATTATTGGAAATGAATTTATCGAAGTATTTAACGAAGAAATTAGAAAACTTAAAGGACAGGAAGGGGCAAAATTCCTTGCACAGGGAACAATCTACCCTGATGTTATTGAATCACAGTCTATAAAAGGCCCTTCACATACTATAAAATCTCACCATAATGTAGGTGGCCTGCCTGAAGACCTTAAATTTGAACTTCTTGAGCCTTTAAAGGAGCTGTTTAAGGATGAAGTAAGAAAAGTGGGACATGAATTAGGACTGCCTGACACAATTATAAACAGACACCCATTCCCGGGACCGGGACTTGGAATAAGAGTTATCGGAGAAGTTACGCCTGACAAGGTAAAAATACTTCAGGAAGCTGATGACATCTTTATTAATGAGCTTATGGCAAAAGGTCTTTATGGAAAGGTGGATCAGGCATTTGTAACATTGCTTCCTGTGAAAACTGTAGGAGTGATGGGCGACCAGAGAACATACGAATATGTGGCTGCAATCCGTTCAGTAAATACTATCGACTTTATGACTGCCACATGGTCAAAACTGCCTTATGAATTCCTTGAGGAAGTGTCAAATAAGATTATAAACAAAGTAAACGGAATAAACAGAATTGTGTATGATATTTCTTCCAAGCCACCGGGAACTATTGAGTGGGAGTAGCCTAAGCGCTCATCGGAATCGTTGATATTACGGATCATTCTAAGGTTTCAAGTGGTTAGCTGAAGTATTTTTGAAGTACTTTTTCATAAAAAAAGCCGAATTTGAAATTCGGCTGATTTTTTGTATAATATATTCATGACCAACAAATATATCATCCAAAATAAACTGAAATATATCTTCAGTAATAACAACATTCTACTAAATTCTATAGATTTTTGCAAGAAAAATAATATTGAGAAAAATCATCTTAAATACATTATATACTCTGTCGATAAGTTCATCGCCTGCAGAGATATGTCCAAGGCTTTATTAAATTTAAATGTCCTCTCTGTCCTATTATTCACAAGTTCCCTCTTACTTGTAAGTCTAAGCTTTGTCCTTCATGTGGTTTCAAATATTCCAGAATTTGGTCTTTCAATATTATGAAACATATTTTGAATATTGAACATCGGCATGTACTCTTTACTATACCTAAAGAATGTAGACAATTTTTCTTCTATGACAGAAAGCTGCTCTCAAAGCTTTCTGACACCGTTAATGAAATCTTTAAGTTCTGCTTCCATAATATCTCCAGAAAGAAACTGAGAAAAAATAAAATATCAAAATTTTCCAGAAAATATTTCGCTGACTCCGACATCGTACACCACGGGCTCATTTCAATTATACATACTTTTGGAAGGGATCTTAAATGGAATCCGCATATCCATGCCATTGTTTCTCTGGGAGGATTTACTAAAAATTTTGACTTCAGGAAAATGAGACATTTTAATGTGGATACTATTGCCGGTCAATGGAAGCACCATGTCCTCAAAATTATTCAGAATGGAGAATATCATGACAGTAAAATTAAAATGAAGGCCTTGGACACTGTTTCCAAACTTTACAAAGAAAACAAAAGATTCTTCTTTAATGTCGGTGACGGTGACATCAACAGCACAAAGCGTATTATCAGATATCTCGGAAGATATCTCGCACGTTCTCCTATTGCTGAATACAAGATTACTGAAATTGATGATGATAAAGTTACTTTCTTTTTCAATGATTTAGCTAACAATAAAAAGAAAACTTTCATTACAATGTCTGCTGAAAAATTTATTTCACAGATTCTTATTCATCTCCCTCCTAAAAACTTTAAAATGGTAAACAGGTACGGCTTTTATTCAAGACATATTTCCAATAAACTTAAAAAGGCTATGCAGCCTTTTAAGAAAAATATTGCCGTATCAAAATATTCATTTTATCAGAGACAGATGTACATAACTTTTGGAATGAATCCCTTTTTCTGTCCTGAATGTAAAATCAGAATGATTGTCTGGGAATTCTATCATTATCTTTATCCGCCACTTAAAAAGTATCATTAATATTCTTTTAATCCAACATGGTTGGATATTTTGTAATACAATTTCTTTAATAACTATAAATAGAGGAGGCGATTGCCTCCTCTAAAAGTCATTCAATATATTCATAAGTATATCTTTTTGATTATTAAAAATAAATTTACTTTACTTATAAAAAATAAAAAGCACCTAAGCTGTTACACTTGAGTGCCGATTAATGCGTAAAACAAAGGGTATTGACTATTGTCAGTTGATATTTTTTCTTAACTATTTTTGCTTGTGTTGCTTATAGTCAGTTGTCTTATATACATATAATTAGTATAATTTAGATTTAAGGAGGTAAACTATGAAAAACGATTACCTTGAAGCTTTTGGGCTTAGAGTAAAAGAATTACGCTTGCGTACTGGCCTCAGTCAAGAGAAATTTGCATTAAAGATTGGAATGGATCGAACCTACTTTTCTTCTGTTGAAGCAGGCAAGAGAAACATCGCCCTGATAAATATAAAGAAAATTGCAGATGGATTAGATGTTTCGATTTCAGTACTTTTTGAAAACTTGTAAAGGAGAAGACTATGAACAATTATTATAGAAACTTAATCGCAGATGAATTCCGCAACTGTGTAAATGACACAATCGAACGTGTTATGGGAACAGAACAGACTTATCGCCCATTTCATATGGCCTTACTTTCTGAAGATGTTGTATTCTGGAGTGCGTTTGAGAGATCATTCAGCACTTCGTTTGGACAGCGTGTTATTGAAGAAATCGCCCGCTTAGTCGCTCTATCAAACGGCGCAACTAATGCAAGGCGTCAGGTTAAAACAATTGTACACATTGATGCTGCATATGAAAATGCAATCCGCGAAGAGATGCGCCTGTTAAGAAGAAGAAATCGTATGCCTGAATGTGCATGGCATCCCACTTTGCAGCGAGTTTTACAAGCTCATCCATCCGGTCGAGATGTTGATATCAGAGTTATATCTGATTTGTGGTGGAACAAAGATGGTGTTGATAACTACATCAGCTTAAAAACTGTTAAGCCGAACATTGATCAAACTACGGTTGCAAAAGAAGATTGTTTATACTTAGCGGTTAATAATCCGAATTGTAACGTTTACTTTGGTCTTCCATACAATCCATATGGTGAATGCAAAGAGGACTATGCTCACAATCCCCCTATGGGAATCTTTGATTTCCGTCATGATCCAGTTGTCCTTATTGGGAAAGAAATGTGGGATACCATTGGCGGATATGGCTGCTATGAAGAGTTATTAGATATAGCTGCCGAAGTTGGTGAAGAAACCAGAAGATGTATAATGGAGAGATTGAGACGATAACCATGTACATGTAACTACTCTTGAAGAACTGCGGGTGTCATTAATAGGTGAAGGAAAAAGTAATTGAACCAAGAAGTTAACCTTACAATCAATTTGGTAATCTACACATTCATGCCTGTCTATCAAAAAATTCCTGCAAATGAACAAATGTCAAAAGAGCTTACATGTTAGTTAAAAGGTTCCTTACACTGTGGCATAATTTTCACCAAGTGCACTCTTTCTGATTGTGTGCTTATCACAGAAGAATATGCACAATCATAGAGAGCAACCTCAAATGCTCTCTATGTGGAAATTACACTTCGGGACGATACGCTAGAGTTCTAATAGACATCCAGTTAATCACTCCAATCGAGAAGACGGAAAAACTTGGTATATTGTACTGTGACGAAGCAGATACTTAATCTAATATGAGAGAAAGCTAACCATTCTCTTCTTGAGTTTGGGTGGCTCTTTCTTTTTCAAGAGCTTTATCCATTGCAAGTCGCCAAGTGATATCGCTTGTTTTTTTGTATCTTGAATATGCAAAGCCGGTGTATTGAGGTAGCTTTTCACCCTTCATATCGGCAATAATAGTTTTCGCTATTGCCTCGCCAAGTTTAATCGGAACAGCATTACCAATTTGTCTATACTGTTCATTAATTGAGCCACAAATTTTCCATTCATCAGGAAACTCTTGGATTCGACTGTATTCTTCAACACTAAGAGGACGATCCTTTATTGGATGACATAAATCTGTTGCCGGCATTGTCGGATCAGTAACCAGTGTAGGAGATGGACGTTTGAAATTTAATCTTCTATAAAAACCTGTCTTTCCACCACCAAGCTGTAATTTGGATCCCATTGCTTCAACTTGTATTTCAGAAGGAAGATCTTTCCAATATTGTCCCTCTTTCAGCATTCTATAAAACTTGAGTCGTTTTTTGGGAAATTCGACATAGTGTTGGGATTCTTCATTAAGGTCAGAAATAGCCTCGTGTAAGGTTCGCCACGTAAGTAGCCCAAACTCTCCATTCTCAGAATGAGAAGGAGACAAATATGGTACTTTCTCGTCACCGAGTTTTCCGATTATTACAACACGCTCTCTAATCTGAGGAGTACCAAAATTGGCAGCATTGTACAGTTCAAATGAGATTGTATATCCCGCTTCTTTCAGTTTATCCAGGATCACACAAAGAGCACCACCTTTAATTGGCTCTTTTATATCGGCATACGGATAAGGAGCAGATAGTAATCCTCTCACATTTTCAATTACAACATATGTCGGACGTATCTTTTCAACTACTTCAATGTATCGAAGAAATACATTTCCTCGTTCATCTCTCAAGGCTCGACGTGCCCCCACAGTGCTGAATGCCTGACAGGGAGGACCACCAAAAATTACATCTACTTTTCGCCCTTTTGGAACTTTCGCTAAGCGTAATATTTCTTCTGGATCATATTTGTTGATATCTCCTATAAGAGCCATTTGAGGCTCATTTTGTGCGATAGTCATCCTACAAAACTTGTTGAATTCGCAGGCAAGCAAGGCACGAATTCCACCGTTTGCCATTCCTATATCCAATCCCATTGCTCCTGAGAAGAAACTAAGTGCTACAATTTCAGGCAACTCATCAGAAGTACGTTCATGATCGTCTGGTTCAATCATTACTTCGTTATCTCGAATATATGAACGCAGATCTTCAGGCCTTATCACCCATTGGCCGCCAATTCTTGTGGCAATAAGTTTTTCCTCTTTTATCATTTTTCTTACATACTGAGGCGTTACTTTGAGTTGATTTGCGACCTCTTGTACGGTAAGTAATTCACTAATGGTTTCCATGGTCTTTTTTCCTTTCTTTGACGAAACTATCTACCGTCCTTATTATAACAACTAGTGCATTAGAAATCAAGTATCTTATTTTAACATTGCGCTATCTTTTACAAATATTTTAATCCGCAGTGATGGCAATTCTAATATAATATGAGCATCGATATTTGAAAAGGGAAGAACGGATACAAGAAAAGAATACTACAGTTTATTATCACTATTCGTACTAATATTATACTAAAAATTCGAAATTAGAATTTATTGTCAAATAAAGTATCAGGATCTTGGTATAGATCTCAATTCTAATTTTAGAAAGGACTTTACGATTAAATTTATAATAAGATGGAAGTGTCAAAAATAGTTTATTATGAGAACATAGTACTTGAGGATACATTCATGACGGGCTGTGGATGGGAAATTATATTAAGAAGTTGTAATGTGCAGATAAAATATAAGTATAGATAATATTAAGTTACTCTATGAAGTACTTTTGAAGTATTTTGCTTAAAAAGCACCTATAAAAACGATGAAAAGATATAATAGACACAAATAAAAGCTTTGCAAATACTCATTCTGTAATATATAACAGTATTTATATGAAGAGTTGGAGTAATCGAAAACAGTAGAATGTACTGCACCCAAAATCTTGGACACAAGATTGGAGGTGCAGTATATTTTTACCTTATAAAACATATCTTTTAAAAATTTCTATTCGTAATATATTGCTATGGGATGAATAATTTTAATTTCATTTTTTTATTTATAATTTTAGAAAGAATAGCTGAGTTTATTTGATTTATTACTCCAGCAAAAAAATTGGTAAATTTGGATTAGTATTTTTTTATTAATAATGTTTGTTATATAACCAAATACCTTTTATTTTTTTCCACCGTATTTAAATGATGACATCTGTATATCATCTCGAATAAATTCATCTGATAAAGTAACAATACAATCGCCTATACAAAGAATCCTTTGATAAGGTATTATTTTTTTGTTATAATTTCAATTATTTTTTTAGTGTATTCATATATTCTGATATTTGTTTTTTTCTAATCGTTGCAATATTATTGTCTATGTCTTTGATTATTTGCTTTTTTTACCTGATGTTCCAGTCGTTAATTTTTGCTTTTTTTATTTTCAGCTTCTTTAATTATATTTTTCCATGGCTGAATCAACAATAAAATTTATAAAAATTTTTCATCACTAAATAATTCTTTGTAATACAAGAAATCAAGAATATAAAATGAATCGAATATTTCTATAAAGTTTCCTATATATTCTCCTTTGAAACCTGTATATTCATTTATGTGACTAATTAATAAGTCAAAAAGCATTATCGTGCAATAATTTTTGTTTCAACTTTGTTGACAAATGCACTTTCTTTATCTGCTTTCAAACTTTTAAATATATATTCTATTTTACCTTCTATTCCTTTATTGAAAAACTTTAAAGTCAATGTTTGCATTAGGACTAACCGAATGTGAAAATTCTTTATTAATTTCATTAGTATACTGTTTATTTTCTTCATTACTTGTTATTAACCCATCGTATATCTGAGCAATATACGAATTAAGTGTTTCTGTATCAAGATAAATAAATCTTCTCATATTTCCTCCTTTTTTACCATTCCAAAAAATTCATAATAACATTAATCATGATTTCTTTTTCTTCTGGTCTTGATTCTGCCAACAGTAAGGTGATCGCTACCAATGTACTGTCAGAAATTATTTTTTTATTATTTTTGAACAACAAATTATTTTTGTTTAAAAAATATAGAAATATACTTGCGGCAATTCTTTTACACCCATCAATAAAAGGATGGTCTTTAACAATAAAATAAAGTAAATTTGCCGCTTTTTCCTGAACAGATGGATACACATCTTCTCCAAATGCAGTTTGATAAACTGAACCTATTATACCTTCTAATGCCCCTTTAGTTTTTTCTTTCCCAAAAATAGTTGAAGATTTACTGAATGTCATATTTTCAATTAATTGCTTACATTCATTAAAAGTTAACTTATAAGCCTTTTCATTAGAAATTTTAGGTTTTTGAACAATCTGATGATCATAATCATCTAATAATTCAAGTGCTTGAGTATATTTTTGAATAACATCAAAAACTTCTCTGGAATCAAGTTCAAGAACATCGGCAATTATATTTGACTGAATTTCTACAACCTTGTTTAATACATTTAATCTTTTTGCATTAACAGCATAACCCTGTACAATATACTCTTTCAAGATAGATGTAGCCCATTTTCTAAAAGCAATACCTCTTGGAGATTTTACTCTATATCCAACAGAGATAATCATGTCAAGATTATAGTAATTAAAAGTTCTTTCGATAGACCTGTCACCTTCATTTTGAACTTGTGCAAATTTTGCACAAGTTGAGCTTTCTTCCAATTCATTTTCCTTAAATATATTTCTGATATGTCTCTGTATTACAGAACGGTCTCTATCAAAAAGCTTTGCCATTTCTTCTACTTTTAACCACACAGTTTCCTTGTCAGGAGCTACTTCCACCGGAAGTTCCAGTTCACCATCTTTATAAAGAAAACTTCATTATTCATAAAATCTTTCCCCCCTAATTCTATAATTTAGTTCTTCTCGTATACACTAATTATAAAAATTTGATTTATTTCCTATTATAAATAAAGATTAACACAAAGTATAAAAAAATGCAACGAACAAAACAATGATAGTTATTCTCTTTATATCAATAATAAAGTTATCATAAATCTCCAGCGATTTAAAATTGAAAAAAGTCTCTTTTTCTGATAAAATTAAAGTATATTCTAGTAACACCAACAAAAACCCAGGAGGTCCTAAAATGTCATCAACAAAAACACATGTAGGAAAGTATGAATTTGAAAATTGTCTTATGAATGCCGCAGGAGTGTGCTGCTATGACCGTAATGAGCTGGAGAAAATGATTCACTCTGAAGCGGGAACTTTTGTAACAAAAAGTGCCACATTAAATCCTAGAGAAGGTAATCCTCAGCCACGTTATTATGACACCGAACTTGGATGTATAAACTCCATGGGACTGCCGAATCTCGGAATTGACTACTATCTTGAATATCTTCTGGAATTGCAGGAAAGACTTTCTGAGCGTACATTCTTTCTGTCGATGACAGGACTGTCTTCCGAAGAAATTCATATATTAATGAAAAAAGTCCTTAATAGCGGATTTAAAGGTCCGACAGAACTGAACCTGTCCTGTCCGAATGTGCCTGGAAAACCTCAGCTGGCATATGATCTGCAGACTACTGAACAGATTCTCTCGGAAGTGTTTGAATATTTTGACAGACCTCTGGGAATAAAGTTGCCACCATATTTTGATATTGTACATTTTGATCAGGCAGCCGCTGTTTTCAATAAATTTCCTCTCACATTTGTAAACTGTGTGAACAGTATCGGAAATGGACTTGTAATCAACGATGAAAGCACCGTAATTAAGCCTAAAAACGGTTTTGGAGGAATCGGAGGGCAATATATAAAGCCTACTGCATTGGCAAACGTACACGCCTTCTATCAGCGTTTAAATCCATCTATACAGATTATCGGTACAGGAGGAGTTCTTACGGGCCGTGATGCATTCGAGCATATCCTGTGCGGAGCGAGCATGATTCAGATTGGAACTTCGCTTGAAAAGGAAGGAACTGAAGTATTTTCCAGAGTTACCCGTGAACTGAAGGAAATAATGAATGAAAAAGGTTACAGAACATTGGAAGATTTTAAAGGAAAACTGAAATATCTGTAATTAAATACGTACAATTACAAAATGGACTATTAAATATTTATAACTGAACAATACTTCTAATTAGTTTTATCTGCTGTGAACACCTTATGAAAATCACAGCTTATATAGGAGAAAAATATGAATGAAATAGAAAAACTTCAGGAAATAATTGACAACAGTAATAAAATTGTATTTTTCGGAGGGGCAGGAGTATCTACGGAATCTGGAATTCCTGACTTCAGAAGTGCCGATGGGCTGTACAGCATCAAACTTGACAGGCATTTCTCGCCGGAAGAACTTGTTTCCCATACGATGTATCTTAAATATCCTGAAGAATTTTATGGTTTTTACAAAAAACACCTGATTTATCCTGATGCAGAGCCAAATCCTGCCCACTACTATCTGGCAGAACTTGAAAAGAAGGGAAAACTGACTGCTGTAATCACCCAGAATATTGACAGCCTTCATGAAATGGCCGGAAGCAGGAAGGTACTTAAATTACATGGCTCCGTTGCCAAGAATACATGTATGTCATGTGGTAAAAAGTATGAACTTAAAGAGTTTTTAAAACTTTGTAATCCTGTTCCACACTGTCCTGAATGCGACGGAATTATTAAACCTGATGTTACGCTGTATGAAGAAAGCCTTGATATGACAATCTTTGAGGAAGCCATTTATTGTCTGACACAGGCAGATACCCTTATTATTGGCGGAACTTCCCTCGTTGTATATCCTGCAGCTTCACTGATTCAGTACTTCAGAGGAAAAAATCTTGTCCTTATTAATAAATCAGTTACGTCCCAGGACGATTATGCAAACCTTGTTATTCATGACAGTATTGGAAAAGTATTCGGTAAGCTGAAATAAGTGTTTGTGGGAAAAGATTATAAAATGATAATTAGAAGTAATAAAAATAAATAACACAATAAAATTTTCCAGAAATGAAAGGAGTTGAATAATGGTACAGGTACTATTTGTCTGTCTTGGAAACATATGCCGTTCACCAATGGCTGAAGCTGTTTTCAGAAAAATGGTTGATAATGAAGGATTAAATCAGCAGATTTATATTGATTCAGCAGCTACAAGTTCATGGGAACACGGAAATCCTGTCCACAGAGGCACAAGGGAGCGTCTTGCAAAGGAAGGGATAAGCACTGTTGGAATGTATTCCCGTATTTTAAATGATGATGACCTGTCAGCAGACTATATTATAGGAATGGATGAAAGCAATATTATGAATATTGAGAAATTTCTACGTAACAGACATTCAGGAAAGGTAAACCGTCTTCTTGAATATGCGGGGGAGGACAGGGATATTCTTGATCCATGGTATACTGATGATTTTGACACAACTTACAATGATGTGGTCAAAGGGTGTAAGGCTCTGCTGGAATTCATAAAGAAATATGATTTTAGTATGTAATAAAAATACTACCTTTTCTGCAAAACTTCTGATTTTGCTGAGACAGGTAGTATTTTTATTATATATCCATATAACTAACTTTAATTAGTTTTCCATGAAAAGCAATTCCTACAAGGGTAATCTGCTTAATTCCTTTTCTTTTTAAATTAATATCATACTTTTTATTTATTATCTGTTCAATTGTTTCTTTAGAAACATTTTCTAAATCTTTTTTATTTTTAACAACCTTGAATTCCAGGATAAAACCTCTTTCTTCTTTATTTTTCGGTTCTAACAGTAAATCGTATCTTCCCAGTCCTGCTTCTTTGTTAGAAGTTATATAATACTGACTATCCAAGTAAAGACTCATCCCTAATATCAAACCATGATAGAAATCTTCCGTTTTCATATCCATGTAGCTGGAAGATGTCAATAAAATTTCCTGTAAATTTTTCTCAAAATTGCAAATGTCACTCTTTTTTAATGCCTCCATTGTTTTTTTAAACTGGCTCGTACCAAAAGAAGTATCTATAAATTCATCCTTAAAAAACTCCTTTACTTCCTTAATGGGCAACCGTAAGGAATAAAAATTTCTTTCTATTTTCCTTTCAATAGTCAGATAACCACTAAATAAAAGAAGTTCCCATATCTCATGATGATCTAATAGAGATGATAAATCTGAATTTTCTGAAATTACTTCCTCCAGCTTTTCCATTAAACAATGTTTCCAGAGATTTATTCAGTTCTGAATTTGCATCCGTCAAAATTTTCTTAATTAAAAAATTTTCCGAAGTTCCTACCCAGTGTGCTTCCGTTCCTTATTCTGTAAAAATTTTAAAATACCTCCATGGATTATATATTTCGAATTTCCAAATCATAGTCATTACATTCACCTTAATTCTCCGGAATTTCGTATGCTATATCAAAACTTTCAAGTGCTTTCTCAACTTCACTATGGGTAAATCCAAAATAATCTGAATATTGCTTATCTAAAATAGAATAAATTCTCAAATTATTGAGATCAGAAAATATACCTGCTTGGTCAACTCTGATAATTCCTGTCATTACACCTATTATTTTTAAACATGGATTTGTTCCTTAATGCTTCTCCATAAAATAACGGGGGTGCACAGCCTGTCATATTAGTGATATCTTATATGCCGTAACTCTGGGGTACACTGTCATATTCATCTATTAACAGTACTGCTTCTTTTTTATAATACTTGTACAGATAAGCTGTTAAATCTCTTAATGAATTTTCATAATCTCCTCCTGCTTTCTGTAACCATATTCTATCAAAACTGTCTCTCTCACTTTCATTTAAGACACATCTGATATACTCAAATTCATTATATAGCCTTTTGATAAGGCTTTTCAGTTTAGATAGGTATTCTTCCCAGGTATTTGTCTTTATACCCTTTAAGGAAATGAAAATAACCGGATACTGTCCCTGTTCTAATATATATGAAGATTTTTCGATATTTAATCCTTTAAATAATTGTCTATTTTCCTCTGCATTCTTCATATCAAAAAAATATTTTAAAGTTGACATATTCAGTGTCTTTCCAAACCTTCTAGGTCTTGTAAAAAGTTTCACCTTGGAGCCATCATTTAAAATCTCTTCAATATGCTGAGTCTTATCAATATAATAAAAGTTATCCCTTATTATTTCCTTAAAATCTTCTACTCCTATTGGAATTTTTTTCATAACAGCTCCTTTCATAAAATATATTGATAGTATGTTTATTCTTTAAACCTTTATATTATTATACAAAAAAGACTGAAATAAGTCCAGTCTTTAAGTTTTTACTTTATTCTAATTCTCCATTTTCCTTCATTTCTGAAAGAAACCTGTCAATTCCACTTTGCCATGTTGGAATTTTTTCTCCAAGAAAGTTTTCAACCTTGGCTGAGGATAATTTGGAATACTCCGGTCTCTTGGCTGGAAGGTTAAAATCTGCTGTTTTTGCCCTATTTAATTTTCCTTCCCATCCTATTTTTTCTAATACATACTTTGCCTGGTCATATTTGCTTGCTTCTCCATTATTTGTAATATGATAAAGACCGTATTTTTCTGTCTGTATGAGTTTCCATGAAAACTCAGCTAAATCTACAGAATATGTTGGTGCTGAAACCTGATCATCGACTATATTTAAGGTATCTCTTGATTTGCTCCAACTTATTACCTGCTTATTGAAATTATTTCCTCCTATTCCAAATAACCATGAAGTTCTTATGATAAAGGATTTATTATATATTTTCAATACCTTGTTCTCTCCTTCATATTTTGATTTACCATAAACAGATAATGGATTAGGAACATCTTCTTCCATATATGGTTTTATTTTATGACCATCAAATACAAAATCAGTTGAATATGTTACAAATACAGCTCCCATTTTTTTAGCATATCTGGCGATAATTAAAGGAGCTTCCTCATTTACTTTAATACACTGCTCAATCTCATTTTCTGCCTTATCTACATCATTATATGCTGCACAGTTTATAATATGAGTAAAATTACTATTTTTATCAAAAAACTGTTCCATCGCTTCATCATCCGTTATATCCATTTCCTGATAATCTGTTGCAATATATTCTATTTTTAAACTATCAAACAATTTTTTAAAATTATATCCTAACTGACCCTTAAATCCTGTTAAGAGTATTTTCATATTACTTATCTCCCTCTTTATCTATCCTAGATAATATAATTTAACAAATTTAAAATAAAACAGAAGTTATGATAATTTTTTTGTTAAAAATCCTAGTAACCACAAATCTACTTTTTCTATTTCTATTTTTTTAATTCTGAAATCTGAATCTTTCTTAAATCAAAAGGATATAAATATTTATAGTATATATCATCAATGTTTATCACAATAAAAAAATAATTCTCTATAATTTTATATAGCATTTTAATATATCATTATTACTATACTTTATATTTTTTTAAATATTTCATTTTATTCTGCTAACACATCTTTCTTTCTATTAATTTTTTTAATAATTAGTTCGTTTTTTTATTTCCCTAAATCTTTTAACTAATTCTTTTAATATAATGTATCTTCCTATTATTTTTTTGTTTTTATACTTCTCTTACTTTTTATTAATTGTTGTCATATTACTTGAATGACGTCTGAAATATAATAACTTTTCATTTATAAATTTTACTTTATAGTATTTTTTTCTGAAATTAATCCTATCCATAAATCATGACCTATTTCCTTATTTTCCGGGATAGGCAGAACTTTATCTAAAAATTCTTTTTTTAAAAAAAGCATACAACAGCCATAATAAGTATTTTTTTTATTATATTCTTTACTATTCCATTTCTAGAATTTACAACAGAAAATAATGATTCGTACTGTAATTCGAGATCTTCATTTGTTATAATAGCATCACTTATTATTAAATCAGAATTCTCAATATATTTCATCATTATTTCTATTTTTATCTTTTTTTCCAGACATCATCCTGATCAGAAAAACATTATAAATTCACTACTAGAATTATGTAATAATTCTTCAAAGTTCTTTACTGTTCCTAAATTTCCCTTTATTATCTTTTAATTATTTTTTTATTCTACTATCTTTTTTTCATATTCTGAAAGAATTGTATAAGTATCATCAGAAGAACCATCATCTCTTACCAGCAAATTCCACTCCGTATATGTCTGGGAAATTATAGATTCTATCTGTTCAGATAAATACTTTTCACCATTATAGGTTGCCATTAAAAATATCAATCTTTTTATTTTTTTGTCATTTAATTCACCCTTTTTTTATTTTTTTATAGAGATTTTTTTATCCAAACGTATGTTATGATTTCTTTATAATGTACAATACTTTCTTATATAATTATAATTTAAAATCAAAGTTTTTCATAAAAAGATGTTTTTTTACTTCACAACTCCTACTATTTTTTTATATCGTCACACTCACGTTACATATCTTTAATAAAAGATAAATAATTGCTATTATAAAAAAAGAAAAGTGACCATCTAAATAATATATATTTTATTATAACATATTTTTTTGAATTTATTATAATTTCTTCTGAAATATCTATGATATAATTATTTTCTAATATTTTATCTAAATCTATATTTGAAAAAAATATTTTAATTGTACAGCACTCAAATAATCTTTTTCATTTTTTTAAAAATTAATAATATCTGTATAAAAAAACATAAATTGTTTTTCATTTTTTTATTGTTAATAATTTTTAAAAAAATAGGGATATTTTTTAATTAGTGGAAAGAAAGAAAATAATGATACTGACAAAGATAAAGTTAATATAACCAATACTATTTTAAAAATTTTTTTAATGTCTATTATATCTTTTTAAAAGTCGAAATAAACACCATTATTATTCCAATTAAAACTGCATGTTTTGCTTCAGCAAATAGCAACCAACTATTCACATTTTCAAATATTTTTTTTCTAGTCTATTTATCAATTCTTCATTCACTATATACTTTTCCTTTCTTTTTTTATATAATCAAATCCTTTTTTTGTAATGAATTCCTGAAATCTTTAACTGTATCTCCATTTATCAGATTTATATCATTTTTCTTTAATAAATTTTACTTCAGAAAACTTTAGTTTATTAGGCCGTAATTTTTTTCATCATTTTTTTATTTTTTTGCTATAAAAAAATTATTCCTTGGTGGTAATCTCCATTTTTATTTACTGTATACATCAAAAAGTGGTTTAGGTTGATTATCTTCTCTATCTGATTCTATTTCCAATTCTATTTTAATTAAAGTCTTTCTCATATTCATCTCTAATTTTATCAATTAATTTATTTTTTTAGTATCTGCTTTAGCACATCCAAATTCCCATTTTTCAGGTTCATATTTTTCTATTTTCACTTCTTTTTGCTATTAAAAATTTCAGGCTCTTTTTCATTCTTATAACAAAGAACAGCACAATGTAACTCCAACTTTGTTGAAATATTAATTAATTCTTTTTTTGAATATCTACTATATTATTTTCTATTTCTGTTATTTTTTTGATTAAATTATTATCTTCTATTATTTTTTTCAAAAAAATAATTATTAATTATAAACATTTCTTTTTTTATTCCATTTATAATTTTTAGACTTTTTCTAATTTTTTTCTCTATTATCTATAAATTCTTTTACTATTTCACTATTCAAATAATCATTATAATCGAAACTTTCTTCTAATTCCTTCGTTTCTCCTTTTATAATACCAAATTACTGGATATAATTTTTTTCATCCCAAATACCTTTGAACTTTTTTTATATGTAATTATATGCATCAAATTATTATTTTCTTTAATTGTATCTTTTTCTAATTCTTGTTTATTATTATTTTTCATATACTTATATAGAAAATAAGCAAGTTCAAAACTTATAACTAAATTTTTGTGATATCACTGCTTTTAGATAATCTAAAGCCTGCATCAATATCATTACCTAAAAAAATTCATAAATTGGATATCTATCTTCTATATTTCTACTTTTATAAATTATTTCAATATTACCATAAGGATGAGAAAGATAATTATCTTTCTCAGTTTGATCAGTAACTAAACCTATCCAAGTCGCTGATTTTTAAGGAAAGAATATTATTTAAATGCATAGATTTTTTTAAATTCTCATTATCTATTGTAATTAATTCCTTTTCAAAAAAACTTCCTTCTTTTTAAAGATTTTACAATAAGATTTTTTTATATCATTTATTATTTTTATATCATTCCATAATTCTTTTAAATCACTTATTTGTTTTATAAAAAAACTATCTCATCCCCTAAAAATTCGCCATAACTGATATTTTTTTCTATTTGTTTTGATATTTCTCTTTCTATAAATTTGAAAAAGTTGATTAATTATTATTGGCCAATATAGATAATTTACAGTTTTATATTTTGAAGAATTTGTAATATCAAATGAAAAAAATAAAAACAACACTTTGTTGATTATTTTCCATTTCTTTTTTTACTTTTTTTACTTTAAATATATTTATTAATTCTTTTTATCTTTTTTTCTATTATTAATCTTTCTTTCTTTTCTTCTACCATTTTTAAATACCCTAACCATTTTCCTCTAGTTGAAGCAACTTCTCTTGAAACTTCAAAAAAATTGGCAATTATATTAATATCAACTGTATTGTTATCTATTGCTTTTTCATATAAAACTCTTTTATATTCTTCTTTTGGCATCAAAAAAGCGGCTGCAAATTGGTTAGCTTCCATCTCTATTTCATCATAATCTACATTTCTATAAAAAATTTTCCCATCTGGGACATTTCTCCATTTTTCAGTCCCAAACTCCATATGTAAAAATAAATGACCTAGTTCGTGAGCTATTGTAAAATTTTCTCTTTCTAATGTTGCATTGCCATTATAAAGTAATATTTTAAAAATTACTATTTGGTAATTTTTCAATTGAACCATCTGATAATTCAGATATACTATTTATATCTAAAATTTCTCCACCAATACTATCTATCAAATTTCTCATTGTTATCTTTTTTCTATCTGGTCTAATTTGATTCGCAATCGCTTCCGCTATATCCCATATTAATTCTTTTCCCATAAAATCTCCTATCCAAAAATAAAATTTTACTTATATTTATTTACAATATGTGTTATTCGATATCATTTATTCTCTCTTAAACCTATATCATATTATACACGAATCTTTTTTTCATTTTTTTAATTTTTTTATAAATTTATTTTTTTCTATAAACAAATTTAAAAAAACTTTTTTTATTTTGATGCATTCTTCGGATACTTCATTTTTTTCTTAAACTTTTTATAAATAATTTTTCAACTCTTGTATCTAACTGATATTAATTTTTAAACTATCACTCATATTATTTTTTTCATTTTTTTCCTATTTCAATAAAAATAATTATATATTCTTATCAAATTGTAATTATAAATTTTATTTTTTTCTTAAATACCCAATATTTATTCAATAAATAGTTAATTGGCGTTGTTATAAAAAAACATTTATAACTGGTGCTATTTTATCTGAAATTTCTAATTTTTTTCTACCCAAATATATAGTAATAACGCACTTAACAACCAAGTGCTCAAATATGTTAAATAAAAATTTTTATTATGGAAGTCATATCTCTTTTTGAATTTTTTTAAATACCCATATTTTTATTCCAAACATATCCATTTAAACTTCCTGTTACAAAGCCACCTATATTTGCAATTTGATAATTTATAGAAAAAAATATAAGAATATAATAAGTTATTAAAGATACAAATAAATTTCCAAAACCAACTATTGTAAATTTTATAAAAATCTTTTATATTTGAAAAACTAATTCTTTTATTTTTGTTCATTATTTTATTTCCTCATCAAAATTTATTCTTTCTTCTTCAACAACTAATGGTCTTTTTAAAACTTTTGTATTTATATTCATAATGTATTCTCCCAAAATCCCTATAAAGAATAATTGTAAGCTTCCCAAAAAAAACATTCCAATTAATATTGGAGCAGTTCCTGCAGGAAAAGAATTCCAGTACATCAATTTCAAAATCAAATATATTATAGATAATAACAAACTACCTATTCCTACAAAAAAGCCTATAAATGTTGCTAATCTTAATATAATTTTTGTATAGGATGTGATTCCTAACATTCCTACATCATACAATGAAAAGAAATTATTTTTTGTTTTACCAAATTTTCTCTGTGGTTGTTCATAACTTATTTCTTTTCTTGTAAAACCTAACTCAGCAACAATACCTCTTAAATAAGGTGTTGGGTCATCTAATTTTCTCAGCACATCAATAAAATTTTTATCATATAATCCAAAACCTGTAAAATGCTCTATGTGTTCTATATTAGCCATTTTATCAATCATTTTATAATACATTGTTCTAATCAGGTACATAATTTTACTTTCTTTACTCTTATTTTTTTTATTCCTATAACAATTTTATAACCATTTTCCCATTCTTTTACAAAATCTAAAATCATTTTAGGTGGATCTTGAAAATCAGCACACATTAAAAATTACTACATCACCTGTTATTTGAGTCATTCCATAAAAAGGTGAATTTAATTGACCAAAGTTTTTTTAGCATTTAAAATTCCCTTTACATTCTTATTCAATACACATAATTTTCTTATCTCATCTCTTGTCCCATCAGTCGAATAATTATCTATAACTATTATTTCATAACTATAATTTATTAATTCTTTCTCTAGTATTCCTGTTAATTCTGAAACTAAAAGACTTATATTATCAATTTCATTGTATGTAGGAATTACAATACTTATTTTTTTCATATTAAACTCCTTCTTATCTTTTGCAATTCTATTATTTTTATTTATCACACTTTCCTTGTCTATTCCAAAAATATTTTTCTTATGTTATTTTTGGTCTCCTACATGATGTGAAAATTTATCGTTAATTGCAATAGGTAAAATTTTCTTTATAGAATAATCGCTTATTATACCTTTTCCATATTCTTCCATAACTGCTCCATACAATCCACCTATAATATTATGCTCTTCCATTGTTACCACATATTTATAATTTTTTTAAATATTTTTATCTAAAGTTTCTTTTATCTATAGGTTTTATTGTATGAAAACTATAAAGTGAATTTTTTTAATTCCCAAAATTATCTAATTCATCTGATACTTCTAAAGCTTGTTTTAACATATTGCTTGTTGCTATTATTGCAATATTTTCTGATTTTTTCATGCAGATTGATTTTCCTATTTTAAAGTCTTCATCTTTTAAAGTTTTATGTAAAAAAGGGTCTTTATTTTTAGACAATCTTATATATGTAGGCTTTTTATTTAAATATGATTTAGCTACTGCATTTTTTGCTTCATAAGGATCTCCAGGTGCAATTATTTCCATATTAGGAAGACCTCTCATTAAATTTATATCCTCTGTTGCATGATGAGTTGCACCTAGATGACCATAGGATACTCCTCCTCCTGAGCCTATAAATTTAACATCCAATTCATGATAACAAACATCTACTCTTACTTGTTCATAACTTCTCATTATCAAAAAAGGAATAATAGAATAAACATATGGTTTTTTCCCACGTAATGCAAGACCAGCAGCCATTCCTACCATGTTTTGTTCTGCTATCCCTGCATTGTAATATCTTTCAGGAAATCTTTCTTTAAATTCCTCAAACATTGAGAATCCCATGTCTCCTGTTATTAATACTATTCTTTCATCTTTTTCTGCTAATTTTATTAATTCATTTACAAAAGTTGTTCTCATCCTATTTCTCCCTCCAATTCCTTTAATCCTGCTTTCAATTCTTCCAAATTAGGAGATTTATAATGCCACTCTAGCCTATCTTCCATAAATGAAACTCCCTTACCTTTTATAGTTTTAGCTAAGATTACAATAGGCTTATCACTTTTATGTCTATAAGCTTTTTCAATTTCTTCAAAATTATGACCATCAATTTCAATTACTTCAAATTCAAGAGATTTCCACATGTTTCTATTTTTTTCAAATTTAAATATATCTTCTGTTCTATCATATCCTTGCAATCCATTACAATCAATAAAAATCAAAATATTTTTAAATTTTCTTTAGAAATAAACATTGCAGCTTCCCAGACACTACCTTCGTTAATTTCTCCATCACCCATAATAACAACTATTCTGTTATTTACCTTATCTATTTTCATTGCTAAAGCCATACCTGTAGCAACTGATAATCCATGTCCTAGTGAACCTGTACTTAAATCTAAAGAGTTTGAAACTGTCATATCAATATGTCCTGGCAGTTCTCCATCATTACAGTAATATTTTTCTAATTTTTCTTCTTCCAAAAAACCTCTTAATGATAAAGTAGTATATATAGCAAAGACTTGCATGTCCTTTACTTAAAATTAATCTGTCTCTTTTATTATCATCTAAATTTTCTTTTGTTATATTTAAACCTTTAAAAATAAGAATAAACTAAAATATCAAGTACAGAAAATGCAGCTCCTATATGAGAACTTTTTGAATAATATTTCATATTCATTATTTTTTTTCTAGCTTCATTTGAAATAACTTTCAAGTCTTTCATTTTAATTTTCCTCCTCATATAAATCTATATTTTCTTTAAACCATTGAGAAGCTTTTTTTAATCCTTCTTCTAGTGATAAAGGTTCCCAGCCATAATCCTTTCTAAATAAACTATTATTTCCAACCCATACTTTAGTATCAAAACTTCTACCTGCTAAAGTTGAAAAAAATTTAATTTTTTTCTGAATTCAATATTAATTTTATTTTTTTTCTGCCATTTCTTTAACACTTGTTTGTTTATTCGAACATATATTATATATTTCCCCTTTAGTTTTTGAGGATTTTCTAAAATCAATTTATAAGCATTAACTACATCTTCAACATACACAAAATCTCTAACAGCATTAGGATTCCCTAATTTTACATCTTTTTGATTTATTAAATCTGTAAATAAAGTCGTCACTAATCTCCCTTTTTCTTCATAATCTCCATAAATTGAGAAAAGTCTTAATGTTCCTATATTTTTATTTTCAGAATTTGCTATATAATTACAATACATTGTTGATGCTGTTTTTGCTACACCATATACTGTATTTGGTTCACATACATCAGATTCCTTCATAGGCTCTTTCTTTTCTCCATATTCTGATGAACTTCCTGTATTAATAAAGCAATCATATTCTATACCATTTAAAGCATCTAAAAGATTTACTGTTCCTATAAAATTTGTATCTATTATTTTTTTATCATCCTTTTGAAACGGATAACCACCATATATTGCTAGATGACAAATTTTCTTAGGATTTATTTCTTTTATAATTTCAGACAATTTTTTTTTATCTAAAATATCTACTTTATGATCTATAATTTTAGAGTAAATATCTTTCAATCTCCATAAATTGCTACTTTCACGTGTCAATATATGTATTTCATATTTGTTTTCTTTCAAAAGACCTCTAACTAAATTTGCACCAACAAATCCTGCCGCTCCAGTTACCAGTACTCTTTCTTTCATGTTATTCTCCTATAAATTCATTTATTTGCTTTACACACAACTTATAAACATCTTCATTACTATATCTTTTATACCATTCAACTGTCTTCTCTATTGTCTTGTCTATATTCCATCTAGATGCCCAGTTTAATCTAAATTTAGCTTTAGTAACATCCAAAGCAAGAAGCTGAGCTTCGTGAACTTCATTTGGATTCGAAATATCTTTTAATAAACCTTTTCCATAATTTGCTATTATTTTTTCTCCTATCTCCCAAACTGAAACAATCCCTTCTATATTTGGACCAAAATTCCATGCTTCTGAATATTTATTTGGTTCTTCATACATTTTTTGTCCTAATAACAAATAACCATTCAATGGCTCTAGAACATGTTCCCATGGTCTTATAGCTTTAGGATTTCTTATATTTATTGGTTCATCTTTTTCAAGAGCTCTTATACAGTCAGGGATTATACGATCTAAGGACCAGTCTCCGCCCCCAATAACATTCCCTGCCCTGACACTTGCGATAGACTTTCCATGTTTATCATAATCTTTTGGATTAAAATATGAACTTCTCCAGGAATTTATTGCTATTTCAGCTGCACCTTTTGAAGATGAATAAGGGTCATATCCACCTAAAGAATCTGTTTCTCTATATCCCCATATCTGTTCTTTATTTTCATAACATTTATCAGTCGTTATCATTATTCCTATTTTAGTTTCAGGAATTTCTCTTATACATTCCAGTAAATTTATAGTTCCCATCACATTTGTTTCATATGTTTCAATAGGATTGTCATAAGATAACCTTACTAACGGCTGTGCAGCTAGATGAAATACAAATTCTGGTTTGTATTTATCAAAAACTTCTTTTAAATGTTTTTTATCTCTTATATCTCCTCTAATGTCAACTATTTTATTTTCTAAACCCGAAAGAACAAAGTTATCTTTTTGAGTATATGGATCCAACGCATACCCAATAACATTTGCTCCTAATTCTCTTAACCATATTGATAACCAGGAACCTTTAAAGCCTGTATGCCCTGTTACTAAAACTGTTTTCCCACTATAGATTCCATTAAAATATTCCATATTTCCTCCTAAAATTATTCCCATACTTTCCAAGGAGCTTCATTTTTATGCCACATAGCATTTAGCTCTTTATTATCTCTTAATATATCCATAGGTTTCCAAAATCCTGTATGCTTAAATGCATTCATATTTCCATTTTTAGCTAATTCTTCAAGAGGAGTTTTTTCAAAAACAGTCTGATCACCATCTTTTATGTAGTCAAATACTTCAGGTTGACATACAAAATATCCTGCATTTATCCACATATTGTCTCCAGCAGGTTTTTCAAGAAAACTTTTTACATTATTTAAATCATCTAAATCTAATGAACCAAATCTTCCTTGAGGCTTATAAGCTGTTACTGTTAGTAATTTTCCTGTTCTTTTATGAAATTTTACTAGTTCTTCTATATTTACATCTGATACACCATCACCATATGTTAGTAAAAATGACTCATTTCCAATATATTTTTGAATTCTTTTTATACGTCCGCCCGTCATTGTTTCTAATCCTGTATCAACAAGTGTTATTTTCCATGGTTCAGAATTTGTATTATGAACTTCAATATTATTGTTTTTTATATCTATTGTAACATCACTGGCATGTAAAAAGTAATTAGCAAAATATTCCTTAATTACATATCCTTTATATCCACAACAAATTATAAATTCGTTAAATCCATAATGGGAATATATTTTCATTATATGCCATAATACAGGTTTCCCCCCTATTTCCAACATTGGTTTTGGAATTGCATGAGTTTCCTCACTTAATCTAGTTCCAAATCCTCCTGCAAGTAAAAACAACTTTCATTTTTTTGTAACCTCCTGAATTTTAAATTATAAAATTTACTATTTCTTATTTTTTTATATTTTTTTAACTTTTTTTAAATGTTACCTTTATAATCTAATAATTAATAAAAAAATAATACGAACTTATAATAAAAAAATATTATAATGAACGTTATAACAAATTTTAAATATGAATCCTTTTTTTGAAATTTTTTTGTCTCTTAAAAAAATCAAATATTTTAAATGCAAATACATAATATATTATCAAATACAACAATATATAATAGCGCCATTCTACATGTAAAAATAGTTTGTGGCAATACAAATAAAAAGAAACAAAAAAAGTTCCTAATAGTAATTCTTTTCTAGTAAAAAAATTTCTTTCTAATTCTCTTATTTTTGAATCAAGTAAATAGCAGTAGATATTATAAAAATAATTAACAAAACTAAATAAATAAAAAAATTTGTGTGTACTTTATATCTATACCATGGATAAATTTCTGGTGTTTTTTTATATCTAAAGATAAAAAAATAATTTTTTTATAATTAATATCATTGTATCAAATGGATAACTTATAAAGGCTGTTAATCCCTGTTTAAAAAGATATTCTAGTGTCTTTTTTTCCTTCACAAAAATTATTTAAAAATTCTTTGTGCTGTTACATCTGATGTAGAATAAGGCCATGTAACTAATTCATTTCTTAATGTATGATTTATTATTTCATCTTTTAAGCTTTCATTTTCTTTAGACCAGCTTCCTTTTTATCATATGAAAAACAATCCTATATGTCCATTTCCATAATTTAATTTAATCTGTGGTATGCATATTACAAACATTCCTATAAAAAAAGAAAAAGAAAAAAATTATTTTTTTATTCTATATTTGTTATATTTGTTATATTTATTAATTTTAATTATTTTTAAAAAAATATTATTAAAAAAATAAACCAAAATAATACAAAATAAATTCCTAATACGTAATTACCTCTATTTAAAGCACTTATAGCTGAACATGCACCTGAAAAAGAATGCAAATTTTTCTTTTTTTCTATATATTCTAAAAACAAATAAAATTGCCCATAATAAAAAAATGTTACTCCCATCATATCGGCCAGAACAGAATAATACATTCCTTTCCAAAAAAATAGAAAATATTATAAATAATGAAAAATATTTTTATAATTCTCTAGTTTCTTATTCCATAATTTAACATACAGTTGTGGAATTATATATCCTAATAATAAACATATAAAAAAAGTTATTTATCATATAACATAGCCAATATGCATTTATTTTTAGTGTATTTACTTATTAATAGTGCTATTGAGGGAACTACAGAAACAAAAATATCCTCTGAAAGAAATTATATCTTTCTGCAATAATCCAAAATTAAAAATCTTTAATCAAAGTTGCTATTTTCCAATAATAACCTTGATCTCCAAATAATTGGTTTAAATATAAATCTTTATAAAAATAAAGTCACAGGTAAAGTATGTCTTAAAATTTTTTTAAAAGTTACATATATTGAAATCAAAAAAATATTATGAATGTCATTTTTTTATCGGATTATAATCTTTTAGAAATTTATTTACTTGAATTTTCTTTATATTAAAGAAGATAAATTTAGCTACTATAAAAAAATTATAAAACCTAAAAACTAAATATATACTCGAAGAATAGATAAGAAATAATTTACTTGCTTTTAAATGGAAAAATAATCTATTCTCTCACCTTTGTTATTTTTTTACTTATATCTATAATTCTTGTATTTTTTTGAAATTTCTATTTTGATTTTTTTCACTGATTCCCACATTATAAAAAAACAGATTTTTTTAAATTAGGAATTTTTTTAGCTTTTATCTTAACTTTATTTTTTTGAACTATTTATGTGAATTGCATTTACACTATAACCGTAATCACCTTTTTTTTATATAGTTTAATCCCTCTAAATTTTTCATTTAATTCTTTTACTTTTCAAAAAAACTTCTCTTATATCATAATACCTTTTTTTGTATCTTCATCCTCAAGTAATGTTATATGATTTACATTTTTTTATTGTTTCTTCTAATGAAGATATCGTTATCTCAACTTCAGGTAATACTGTATAAACAAATTCATTTACATATGAAAACATACAAAATGCTAAAAAAATAGGACAATATCAATAAATATACATTTTTTTATCTTTTTAAAAAAATCTTCACATTTATTTTTTTAAATAATTAGTAATTATTTTTCACTCTCTTATGTGAACTTATATTTTCTAATATAAGTAAGCACAATATTTTATAGATTATCGCTATCAAAATTGCATAGAATAATATTGAATAAATAAAAAAATTATCTTACTTTTTTTGAAATGGATAATATTCTACTAATTCTCCTTTTGATTTATCTCCCAAATTTATAATTTCTTTAGATTTATTTGAACTTATTTCAATTTTATCTGTTCCAATATTATAAAAAAAGAAATTTTTAGAAGAAGGAGATTTTTTTTCATTTCTATTTCTAATTTTGCTGTTCTATCTTTTTAACCACAACGCTTCTTGACTATATCCATACTGTCCTTTCGAAATAATTTCTATATTACTGTTATTTTTTTATCAAATTTAAAGTCTAAACCATTTGTAAATACTATAAGATCCTTTTTTTATTTTCATCTATATTTTTTTATCTCTAATTTTACCTTTGGAACTATATTTTTCTAAAAAAATTTTGTTGTTTTTTTCCTTTTTATAAAAAAATAAAAACGAACAACACGGATAATCCAATTAAATAAATATTTATTTTTTTCATTTTTTTAACCTCATCTAAATTAATCCTATCTTTCTAATATCATCATTTATCTCCAAAGTAATTCCTTTATAAATCTCTATTATTTTTTTAGTTTCTTTATTCTAAATCCTTCGCCATCTATGTCTATTTCTTTTTACCTCTTCAGGTACTGTTAATAAAAAGCATATTATCTACTTGAAAATTATTAATTGCCATTCTTTTCCCTGATCTAAATTTATTTTAATTTTATCTAATTTAGAATCTATTTCAAATTCTATTATAAACAACTTACTCCCTCTAGGAATTGCATATACTTTATGAAATCCATAATATTTAGAGAAATAAGAATTAGTAAATACTTCTGGATACAGAAATAACATTTCATATGCCCTGTGTGAAGAATCCATTTTATTTAAAAATGCTATCATTTTTCATAAAAAAACTACTTCCTTTAAATTGTTATCAATATAATATTTAGTCATCTTTTTGTCTCTCGTTATCCAATCTCCTTACTGTTAAAAAAATAATAAGGAACTATATTACATAACGATACAAATAACATTATATATATTGAAATTTTAGAAAAAAATAAAGGAAATATTTGTTGTCTGTATACAACAATTTTTAAAAAAATAAAAAAATAGATAATATAAAAAAATAAAAGGGAGCTAAATATGCACGCGGTTCATTTCTTGGCATTATAATAATCATTAAAAAGTAATGTTATTCCAGAAGTTATAATCATATCTAATGGAATGTACTTCTTTTTCTTTTCATATAAATAATATTTAATAATAAATAGTAATAACAAAAAAATATTAAAAATTTTTTTAAGATTAATATTGTATGTGTCATTTTTAAAAAAATTGTGAATATCGTTCAAATAAAGTTGTAATATTTTTTTCTGAGTTTCTGAATTAAACTTTCTAGCAAAAATTTCCTGGTGAAAAAAATTTCAATTGCTGATCCTATCCACAAGCTAAGCAAAAATTTTTATAATTTATTTTTCTTATATTGTAATATTTTTAAATAATACAAAAAAATATTAATAAAAAAATTATGATAACTTCATTTGTTAAACCTATTAAAAAAACCATAGATTATTATTTGATTTGAAACTTTTTCTTTATCAAAAATATGACTCTAAATAATTCATATATAAAAATTAAAAAAAGCACAAAGGCCAAGAATAACTTATACTTGATGCTAGCCCTATATAATCTTGCGTAAATACAGGAATTAAAAAAACCAATTTAATGAAAAATAAAAATTAAGTAATCAAAATTAGAAACTTTTTATTTTTTTAGTATATTTTTTTCTAATAATGAAAGTGATTGCCTTATTATTGTAACAAATATTAGAGCATTAACAATAGAGTAAGGGATTTTTTTCCAAATAGTAAAAAAATAAATTTTGTAAAAAAATTTGGGATTATTCTTCCACTCCAATTCATATACATATTATACGTAGAATATATTATATCAATAATATTTTTTTGTTCTTTTCTCTGTTTTAAATACAAAACTATATACGTATTCATCTCCATATCTAGGTAATATAAAAGCTAATAGAAACATTAAAAGAAAAAAATAGCTATTAAAGCATATTTTTTTCTTTCAATACTTTCATAAATTTATTTATTAACAAACTCTATCACCTTATTTGCAATATGTTTAACATCTTCTTTTTGTTAACCATAAATGTAGAGGTAATGTTAAGATTCTTTCAGATATTCTATGAGCATTAGGACATTTTCCTTTATCATAAGAATACATTGCATATTCTGTATTATCTCTATAATGAACTCCTGGATAGATATCATTTTGTTGTAAGTATTCTAATAATCCATCTCTATCATCTACTTCTATTTCATATATATGGAAAGAACATTCATCTGCATTAGGTGCATTTATTATATTTATTTTATCATTTCCTTCAAAGAATTTGTTGTATTCTTTTACTAATTCTCTTCTATAAGCATTTGTTTCATCTAAGTATTTCAACTCAACTAATCCAATTGCTGCCATTATAGAGTTCCCATGGTCTTTATATCCTAAATATTCTACATCATATTTCCATTTATATGTTCCTTTATCTCCACTTCTTGCATAAGTATCTTTATTTATACCTAACCAAGTTAATTTTCTACATATTTTGTCATATTCTTCTTCTTTAAAACAAATCATACCACTGTCTGCTGTTGGTAAGTTTTTAACAGCCTGGTAAGAATAAACTGTAACATCTATACCATCCCATGTTCCTGGAACAACTCCATCTACTCTAGTTCCTGACATATGTGCAGCATCTAATATAAGTTTTAAATTATTTTCCTGACATATTTTTATTATTTCTTTTAATTTTCCTACTCTTCCTCCATAACCTACAAACATAACTGCTTTAGTTTTATTGTTTATCTTTCTTTTAACATCTTCAGGATCTAAACATAAATATTCATCAACATCTGCAAATCTCGGAACTAATTTTTCATATAATATAGCATGGTTTGTTGAAACAAAAGTTATAGGAGTTGTTATTATTTCATCTCCTTCTTGCCAACCATTTTCTTTCTTTAAAATTTCCACTGCAAGGTGCAATCCAACAGTTGCTGAATTTAAGAAATGTGCATTCTTATGTCCTGTATATTCCTTCCACTTATTTTCAAATTCAACTGTCTTGAATCCCATTCCTGTCCATCCAATTTCTAGACACTCTCTAATTTCATTTAAGCACTCTTCCACATGATATTTTGGTTTTAATACTTGTATTGCCATTTTTTTCCTCCCAAATTTCTTATTTATTTTATTTTTTTGCTAACTTATTTACATAATTCCATATAAATTATTTCTCTATCTTCCTTTTTTTATATCTATTTTTTTCAACAAATCCTACTTTTTAAATAGGTTTTTAATGCCGGAATATTATCAGAAAAAAACTTCCAGATATATCATATCTAATCCTAAATCTTGAAAACCTATATCGCATAAACTTTTTTTGTTATCTGATAACCAATTCCTTTTTTTGTAACTTTACTTTTTATCAACTATTATTCTCCCAAATTCGCATTTTTTACTATTTTTATCAATATCATAAAGAGTCGCAAACCCTACGGGATATTCTTCATTTTCTTTTTAGAAACGCAGAAAACATGATATCTTCTTCTTTTTCTGAATACTTCTTATACCAGTTTTCCTGTTCTTCTTTTGTTATTTCTTTCTGATATAAAAACATTTTCTGTTTTTCTTCCTTATTTCTTAAGTTTCTTAAATCTTCTATATTTTTTTTGTTCTAAAGGCTTTTAAAAACAATATCTTCAAATTCATTTTGAAAAATTATGTGTCATGAACTTTTCCTTTCTTAATGATTTAATAATTTATTTATAATCTACATACAAGACATCTAATCCTTTTTATAGGATACTTTAATTTATTTAGTAGTTTATATTTAAAAGTTCTCTTTTCTGCATCTTCAAATACTCCCATCAGTACTGAACCTTTTTTTCATAGAAAAATTCAAACTCAATTGTAAATATTTTGTTTAGACTATTATTTATTGTATTAAAAATCTATATATGTCCAGTTATCTATTACAAAAATCTCCCATATTTAAAGATATTTCTCTTAATATTTCTACTTTTTCTTTTTATTCTAATAATAATATAACCTTTTGGAGTCCCATAAGAAGCAAAACAATATTCCTAGTGATTTAAATTCTTTTTTTATCACATTTTACTTTATATGACTTTTTTTATTTTTTTATAAGCCCTGAAAAAAATTTAATACTATATCTGCTAACGATTTAGGTAAGTCAGCTTTAAATTTCAAAAATTTCATTATTTATTTCCAAAAAGTTTTCTATACCTTTTAATAAAAATTTATACCACTAACGGAATCATAATCTAATAAAGTCTTTTTCTAAAAATCTCTTTTTCATATTCTCCATTGTAATTTTTTTTCTTACAATATTCAAATGCTATATTATAAATTTCTTCTCTTTTTTTCTTTTTTTGCTCGGATAAAGTTTTTTTAAAGTTATATACCAATCATTTATTTCATTTGTCACTCTCACATATTCTTTTTTTCACTAGGAAAAAAATTGATTTATAAGGTTCTATATTACTAGTAACAAGTATGGCTCCCAATTGAACTGCATTCAATAAAGAATTTTCAGTTTTATAAATTCCATTATTTATTTCTTCACCACAATGTATAAGTATATCTATTCCATTTTTTTACCAAATTTTCTTAAAGCTTTCTGCAATGAACATGTTCTTTCTATAGGAATAAATTTCAAATTTTTTTATTGTTATTATAAATTTTTCAGATTATCTTTTTTTCTGACTTTTTGTCTTTTGGATAATAAAAATTTACTTTTTATATCTTTTGATAATTTCACAACAGCGGGTAAGATTATTTTTTTAAAAATTTCATTTCTAAAAATTTCCACCCATAAATGCAAGAGAAACAGAATCTTCCTTTATTCTATATTCAAAAAAATATTTTCAAAATCAACTATTGGTTTTAAAACTTCTATATCATGATGTAAATTTTTTTGTAAAATATTCTTTTAACTTTTCTGTACTGCAAAAATATTTTTTTTAAAAAATCATAAGTTGCTAGTTTTTTTCAGTATCTTTAGCAAATTTTTCCTATTTGATTTTTTTCCTTCTAAAGAAACATTTATTCGTTTTTTTCTTCAATATCTTTCATTAAAGTTATAAAAATTATCATCTATATAATAATAATAAGGTATTTCTAATATATCACAGACATTTTTTTATTTTTTTGAAAAAAATCCTAAATCTCTCATAAATATTATTGCATCTACTAGAATTAAATTCTCTTTCTTTAAAGTCTGTTCATTTTCAAAATAGAAAAATTAAATTTTCGTATGCCTCATTATATCTTAAAAAAAGAAACATTTGCCGTTGCATCTAACAATGGAGATATAACTAGAATTCTTTTTTTATAATTCCTGTCTTTTTAAGCTTTTTACTTTTTAAAAATTTTTTTGTTTTTATTTTATCAATATCCTTAAACCAATATTTGTCCTTACATTTTTTTACTTCTTCTAATAAAGCATCTAAAAAGAAATCTGTATTTCTTTCATTTATAGAAAAAAATATCATATTCTAAAAAAATTTTTCAGGTTTTAATAATTCATTTCTTTTTATTTGACATTTGTTCAAGTCCAATCCATAAATCTAAATTTTCTATATTCCTCAATGAACTATTTAAAAACTACTCCATATTCTTTTACTTGCATCTATTCCTGTAAATTCAAAAATCATATTTTTTTGAATTATTCTTCTCCATAAATCCCAATCACATATTCTTTTTTTAACAAAAATATGTGGATCATATAATCCTACATTTTTCTATTACATTTCTATGTAAAACTACTCCTGATTTTCCGATAAAATTTGTATTATATATTGAATTTATTTCCGAAGGATATTTTTTTAAGATTCCCTAATTCAACATAATTTTCTTCTTTATTGCTAAAAATAAGATTTTACATTTCCAAATGATGCCTCTATTTTTTTCTCTAATCATAAAAAGGTATTGTTTTCGATATATAATCTTTTTTTCCCATTCATTATCATCAAATATAAAAAGCTATATATTCTCCTCTTGCTTTCATATACCCTTCATATTCACTTATTACCGTTAATCCAATATTTTGTTTATGTCTTATACACTGAACTCTTGAATCTATTTTCATAAAAATATTCTATTAAATCTTTTTGTCTCGTCTGTTGATCCATCATCTATAATGATTAATTCCAAATTCTTAAATGTTTGATTTAAAAACAGAATGAACGGCTCTTTCAAAATATCCATTTTCTGCTCTTCTAAAAGTTGGAAGTAAAACTGATACTATAGGTTTTTCTTCTAAATAATTTTTTCCTTGTATCCATTCTGAATTATCTTGTAATATATCTCTTACTTTCATTTTTACTCCCTCATATTTTTTAAATACTCTTCTATAACTTCATCCGGTTTTCCATCCATCATAATTTCACCTTTTTCGAACCACAGGCATCTATTAGTTAAATCTTTGGCTGTACCCATTGAATGTGTAACTAATACCATTATTTTAGCAATATCTATCATTTCATTCATTCTTTTTTCTGCTTTTTTTAAAAATGATGCATCCCCTGCTGCAACGACTTCATCCAATAATAGTATATCAGGTCTTATTGCTGTTGAAACCGAAAAAGCCAGACGCACAAACATTCCTGAAGAGTAATATTTTACAGGCATGTCCAAAAAATCTCCCAATTCTGAAAATTCAGCTATTTCTTTCATTTTTTCTTTTATACTATTAGGAGTTTCCCCCAGCATTAATCCTCTTAAATATATATTATCCCACCCAGATGATTCCATTTCAAAACCTGTAGCCAATTCGAACATACTTGATATTTTTCCTGAAACATCCAATGTCCCATTTGTTGGAGGATATATTCCTGAAACCATTTTTAAAAATGTACTTTTTCCAGCTCCATTATGTCCTATTATGGAAACTCTCTCTCCTTCTTTTATCTCTAGATTCATCTTTTTTATTGCATGAACTGTGCCATCTTCTGAAAATTTATTAAACTTGTTACTTCCTGTTATTAAAAAATCTTTTATTCTTTTTGCTCTTTTTGTTTTAAAGTATAAATCTACATCTTTTAAAAATTATATGACTCATTTATGACTTCCTCTCTAAAAATTATAATCTAAACGCTATATTTTTTTCTTTTTCTTTCATTACTAAAAAAATATACTAAAAAGAAAAACAAACTACTGATATCGCAATTGCAATCAGATAGACATCCATTGAAGGAAGTTTTTTTCCCCTAATAATGGTGTTTTTTTATTACTTCTATCATATAGTAAAATGGATTAATTCTGTAAAGAAATTCAAAACCTTTTTTTCTTTTTAAGATTTTTTTGCTGGAAAAAAATTATTGGTGTTGCATAAAAATAATCCTTGATAAAAATAATGATTGAAGAGGTTGGAAATCTCTAATTTTTTTAAATTTATTACTGTCTGCTATATTTGATGAAGCTATCGCAAATATAAGATTTATCATTAAACCTACTATTGCCATTAACATTCCAAAAATTAAACATATTGGGCTTTTAAAAAAATATATTATAAAGAAAGCTAGCACACTATATAGTAAATTTATAAAAATTTACTAATACATTTCTTATTGGAAATATCTGAGCATTTGTCGCTGTCTGTTTTAAATATCCTTCTGCTCCTATAAATGCCATTGTTCCACCATCAGCAGAAGTACTTAAAAATATCCATGGATTCAATCCTGTAAAAAGTCCAGGTATAAAAATCCTCAATTTTTTTGTATTAAAAAAATAATAGAATATACAATTCCTATTATAACAACTAAACCTAAAGGAGTTAAAATTGACCATGCCACACCTAGTATAGATTTTTTTATATTTCATATTTAAATCTGTTCTTACTAAAGCTTGACAATATAAATCTATCTCTCCATAATCCAACAAAATAATCTTTCATTTTTTTATTTTCTCCTAATTATTTATAATTTTTTTAATACTTTATAAGGTATTATAAATATTAATTTTATCCCATATATCCTTATTAGTAACTTTATTCTTTCCAAATAAAAATATCAACTTTATATTTTCTAACTTTATTTTTTTATATTTTTTTCTTTTTGCCTTGTACTGTATTAACTCTGGTATTAAAGTTAATATTTCATTACTTACCGTCTCAACATTATAATCTTCTCTTATCTGTCTTTGTGCATTTTCTAAAAACTTTTTAATATTTCAGAAGGATTTTCTATTATTTCTTTTTATTTTCAGATACCACTTTTTCCGGATCATTTTTCACATAAAAAAATCCATTAATTCCATCTCTTATTATTAAGTTATATGGCTCTGTATCTGTATAAATTCCCACGACCCCAATTGAAGTATACTCTAAAAAAATTTATTATAGTATTTTGATTTATAAAAATTCTGCTGTTTCTATGGGGGCAAGACCTACATCGAATTTTTCCTTCTATTACAAACTTTTTATAGGATTCGTAATCTTGAAAAATAATTATAATGTTTTGTTTTTTTCAATTTTAGGGTTAGCCCCAATAAAAAGTAAATGTTATTTTATTATTTATAATTTCATTAAACTTTGTTATAACCGGTTTTATTATCTTTTGTAAAGTTTGTTTATGATCTAGTGAACCCGCATATAAAAACTTTTCACCGGTTCTGACCATTCTTTTTTTCTATTTCTATTTTCATAGGAACTTTTTGCCAAAAATTCCTTTTTTTCTAATTGTATATTTAGAGTATTTTTTTCTATTATTCTTGGATTTACAGCCCATAATATTTGACATTTTGATAAAATTTCCAATATAAATTTCTTTATTTTTTTATCATTATAATACTTTTGTAGAAGGCAAATTCAATGGAATATTTATCAAATCATCATCCAGAAACATTATTGTATATCTCCCAGCCTTATTTGCTGATTCTATTATTTTTAATGAAGCTCTTTCACAACCTCTTACAGAAATCACAACATCAGACCATAAAATATCATATTTTGTTATAATATTTGTCCTTTTAAATTTTACATTACATTCTTCTCGGTTTTCTAATAAATTTAAAACTCCAACTTTTACAGAAGAGGTTAATTCAGGACATTCAACAAGTATATTTGTCTTCATTATTTTACATCCTTTTATTTTTTATTTACACAAGTTATAAGTAAAAATTAAATCTGCACTCTTGTTTTCATATTTCCTCCTCTTTCTAGAGAGCTTCCAAATACTTTCCATACTCGGTTTTCATCATTGGTTCTGCAAGTTTTAACAATTGTTCCTTATTTATCCATCCCTTTGCATAAGCAATCTCCTCTATACAGGCAATATAAAAACCTTGTCTTTTTTGCACAGTCTGCACAAAATTTGCCGCTTCAAGTAAGGCATCGTGAGTTCCTGTGTCAAGCCAGGCTACTCCTCTTCCTAAATTTTTTACATTTAATTTCCCTTCAGAAAGGTACATTTCATTAACCGTTGTTATTTCTATTTCCCCTCTTGCTGAAGGTTTTACATTTTTAGCCTTTTCCACAACTGTATTGTCATAGAAATATAATCCCGGTATTGCGTAATTTGATTTAGGATTTGCAGGTTTTTCTTCTAATGAAATTGCTTTTCCAGTTTCATCAAATTCAACAACTCCATAAGCCCTCGGATCTTTTACTGGATATCCAAATACTATTGCTCCTTTTTCAAGTTTTGCGGCTTCTTCTACCAATCCCCTAAATCCACTACCATAGAATATATTATCTCCGAGTATAAGGGCTACGTTGTCATCTCCTATAAATTCTTCTCCTATTATGAAGGCTTCTGCAAGACCATTTGGTTTTTCCTGAACTTTATACTCCAATTTTAATCCAAGTTCGCTGCCATCCTTTAGCAATTCCTTAAAAACCGGTAAATCTCTTTCTGTTGAAATTATAAGTATTTCCTTTATATTTGCCAGCATAAGTACTGATAAAGGATAATAAATCATCGGTTTATCATAAATTGGCATAATCTGTTTTGATATTGATTTTGTTAAAGGATAAAGTCTTGTACCACTTCCTCCTGCAAGGATAATTCCTTTCATAATTCCTCCCATTTTTTATTTTTTTATTTTCTTACAATTATTTATTATTTATTAAAGTTCTATTTTCCCTTACCAAAGATAACTGTTTTGGCAGTTTTCATTATAGTCAATACATCCAGTATTAAATCCTGATGTTTTAAATAGTACAGGTCATACTCCAGTTTCTTTTTGCATCTTCCACACTCTCACCATAGGGATACATAACTTGTGCCCATCCTGTTATTCCTGGTTTTATCATATGTCTGAGGTTATAGTAGGGTATCTTTTCCTTGTATTCCTCTACAAGAAGCTCCCATTCAGGTCTTGGACCGACAAAGCTCATTGTCCCCTTCATGATGCAGAAAAGCTGAGGAAGTTCATCAATTCTTGTTTTTCTCATAATTTTCCCAAATCTTGTTATTCTGTCATCATTGTCTAAAGTGTATTTAGGATACTTTTTTTCATCATGTATTTTCATACTTCTGAATTTATATATTTTAAATTTCTTACCATTTTCTCCTATACGTACCTGTTTAAATATGATAGGACCTTTAGACTCAATTTTTATTATTATTGCCGCAATTAACGCAATAGGACTGGCAAGAACCATCAGTATAGCCGCAATTATTAAATCAAGTCCTCTTTTTATATTCCGCTGGCTTTCATTATTCAATATATCAAAACCGTTTGATTCAAGCAGCCATTCTTCATTAATCTGGTCGATATCTATTTTTTTCTGGATACTTTCGTTAAATTCCTTGTAACTTAATACCTTCAATCCGTTTATTTTTAAATCAAAAAGTCTTTTTAAATAAATTTTAAAAGAGGGATCTTTTATATCTTTAACTATTACCAGCATATTTACTTTTTTTTCCTCTATAATTCTTTCCATTTCATCATATCTGCCAAGAAGATATTTAGTTGCCCTACTTCTATTGTTGGAAATATACCCAACATAGTTATAGTCCAGATTATTAATTAAGTCTTCCTGAACATTGTTCACAATGTGATTTGAACCAAATATGAGGACATTATTTTTCTTTACATATTTCAAACACGTTAGCCTTCTAAATATAGTCTGAAATAAAAAGATTACTGAAAAAAATTAAAAAAATATCCCAGTCCTTCAAAAAACAGAAATATTACAGCTGAAAAAAACAAAATCTATCCCAAAAATTTATAAATACATCCTTTAGTCTAAATCTTTCCGCATAAAAAAATCCAGTTGGCCAAAAAAACAAAAATTTACAAATATAAAAAAATAATGAATAAGAAGTTCGTTAAATACTTTTATCGTATAGTCATATTTTTTTAGCAGAAAAACTATACAGTACAAATAAAAATCAATATATAAAAATATCTTTATTCCATTCTTTTTATTTAATCTCATAAACGCCTCTTTTTCAAAAAGAAACTATTCTAAATTATAATTATTTTTATTATACCATTTTTTTATGTTATTTACAACTCTATTGAAAAATCAAAATATTACATTTGTTTTAATAAAGAACGTGTCTTCAGATACCACTCCTACATTTTTTCAATTAATTTTTTCAAATATTCCTTTGCCTTATCCTTTAACTCAGGATGTCTCAGTCCAAATTCCACATTTGCTATAAACATTCCTAATTTATCTCCTGTATCATATCTCAATCCGTCAAAATTGTATGCATACAGTTTCTTCCCTGAATTTTTCATTTTAAGTATTGCATCTGTAAGCTGTATTTCTCCACCTTTTCCAGGTTTTGTTTCCTTCAGATATCCAAATATTTCAGGTTCCAGCACATATCTTCCAAGTGCGGCAAGTCTGCTTGGAGCTTCTTCCACTGACGGTTTTTCCACAAAATCATCCACTTCTACAGTTTTATCATCTACTTTATTTAAAGGATCGATTATTCCGTATTTATCCACATCTCTTTCAGGAACTTCCTGCACTCCCAGTATTGTTCCACCATTCAGTTCATTGTATTTATTGATAAGCTGTTTTGTTACAGGTATTTCCCCTTTTGTTTCATCTGTATAGATAATATCATCTCCTAAGAGCACTACAAAAGGTTCATCCCCTACAAATGCCTCTGCACATCCTATTGCATGGCCTAATCCAAGAGGATTTTTCTGTCTCACATAATATATATTTGATAATTTAGATATGTTATTTACTACCTTCAGTAACTCAATTTTCCCTTTTTCTTCCAAAGTTTTTTCAAGTTCATATGAATAATCAAAATGATTTTCTATCGATTCCTTGTTTCTCCCCGTTACAATAAGTATTTCTTCAATTTCAGATTCTACAAGCTCTTCAACCAGATACTGTAATGCAGGCTTGTCTACTATAACAAGCATTTCCTTAGGCTGCGCCTTTGTTGCAGGTAAAACTCTTGTCCCTAATCCCGCCGCCGGAATTACAGCTTTTCTGATTCTTTTCCTATTCATAGTCTGTCCTCCTGATTTTTACTTTAATATTTTTAAAATTATTTTTATTTTTTCTTCTATTTTTATACTATATTATACACGATAGAAGTATTTTTTACAAATTACATTTTATTTTTGTTCTTTATTTTTTATCTAAATTAGATGTATAAATCTCGAGGAATCATAATTGTTTTTTAATTGGCAAAATGCTATAATATGAAAAAAATTTATTTATGGAGGTATATTTTTGGAACCGGGAGCTGTGAAATTTTATTATTTTAGCCAAATTCACATACATACTTTTTATTGTATCAATATTATTCAGTATTTTTTTCTACTATTAATTCCAAAACTGTTCAAAAAAATTAATTTAAGGAATTATGGAACATTTTTAGGATTTTTTATTTTAGGATTTAAAATACTTGATTCTGTATACAGGGTTACACAGGAACATGAACCTATTTACAATGTAACTCCGGTACATTTATGTAATTTTGCTGCAATTGCCGCAGGACTTTACTTAATATTCAAAACCCGTTTTTTATTTAACCTGACTTATTTTTTAAGTTTTGGTGCAGCATTTGCACTTATTTTACCTGGAGTAGTTGTATATTATCATTCATTTTATGTGTATATATTCATGATTATGCATGCACTGGAATTTGTAGCAGTTTTTTATGGATTTATTTATTTGAAGGATAAAATAGATTTTAAAAACTATATATTATCCTGCATAACCTTAATTCTGCTGTTTGTCTATGCCGCAATATACAATACAATTTTTCCTGTAAATGCAATGTTCCTGAAAGCATACATAGCTGATTTGGTCAGTTTTATAAAGCCGTTTGAACTTTATATTGTCATACTGATATCTTCAATGCTGTTTATAATGTTTCTGATGTATCTGCCATTCAGAAAACGAAAAATATCCTAAAATTATTACAGATAAGAAGATTATTATAAGTGATTTATAACTAGTTAAATATTTAACAAAAAAAAGGACTATTCCAAATGGATAAATTACTATCTATTATGAAAAGTCCTTTTTTTAAATAGCAAATAAAATTTATTAGATTTTATTTATTCGGCTACAACATTTTCTTTTTCATATGCTTCCAGTATCTCTTTTGTTAGTTCTGATCTGAGTTCAGGAGTGATCGGATGAGCGATATCTTTAAATTCGCCATTAGGCATTCTTCTTGATGGCATGGCAACAAATAGTCCATTTTGTCCTTCAATGACTTTTAAACCATGAATGACAAAACTGTCATCAAACGTAATGTCTACATATGCTTTTAGCTTTCCGCCTTCTTCTGAGCCTTTTCCGAGTCTTAGTCTAATGTCTGTTATTTTCATACGCTTCTCCTTACATATATAGTCTACTGTTCTATTATCATTATACCTTATTTATTTTAAAAAACAAGAGAGAAAAACGTTTTTTTCCATTTTTCTCTCTTTTATTTATTTAAAAACATATTAATTATTTTTAAAAAAACATTATACTTAATCGTTTGAAAAAAATAACACCAATTATCTCTTTATGAAAAATTAGCTTCAAATTAAAAAAATTTTGCCTTTTTTTAATTTATAATTTCAATATACTCATCAATAAAAATCTTTTTTTTAAAGTTTCTGTGGAAGTTCCTTAACTTTCACCTTTATATTTTTTTGTTAAAAATACTTTTATATCCAGAACATCCCCCTTCTTTACACTGTAGGAAGATTTCTTTTCTTCGCCGTTTATTGATATGTTTCCATTATCTGCCAGTTCCTTGGCAACTGTTCTTCTTTTTATTATTCTTGTAATTTTTAAAAATTTGTCAAGTCTCATATTGTAACCTTCTATTTCTTATTATCTTTTTTATCGAACATTTCCTTTAATTTCCCTGCCGCATCATTTATAGCATTTTTACCGCTGTCCTGCTGCTGATTATTTGGCTGGGCATTATTGCTGTCACTATTATTATTTGTCTGAGTTCCTGAATTGTTTCCATTTCCCTCATTATTTGCAGGATTAGCCGGATTTACTATGTTTTCTCCAGTGGCATTTCCCGTCTGGGCAGGAACTTCAGGCAGATTTATTATTGTATTCAAGGAAATCATTTCCCTCTGAATCTGATCCAGCTTGCTTTTCTTCTCATAAACTGCTGTTATAAGAGTATCGATGCTTTTTATCTGCTCATCATATTTTGTCATTATTTCCTGATAACGTGTCTGCTGTAAATTATTTATCTTTTCAGTAAGTAAAGTTTTTTCCTCATCTGAAAGAACTGTTTCATTTATATTCTGGAAATTATTATTTTCTGAAGTTAATCTTGAAACTAGTTTTATTACTTTACCTTCAAGTATGTCATCTTTTAGATACTCTATGACAGAAACTATATTTTTACCAAATAATGTCTGCATCGTAAACTTATCACCTTTGTAAATCATATCATAGCCGTCCTGTGCTGATTTTTACAGTTACTTTTTTTCAGGAATACCTTCAAGCTTCATTTCACCTGAAACTGTATCTTTACCATCAAGCCCATTAAATACAAGTGTTCCGTTATTTATATCCACATTTGAAATCTGTAACGGTAAACTTCTTATTTCCTTAATAAGATTAACTGCTTTTAAAGCTTTATTCAGTGATGCTGTTATCTTTTTCCCCTTATCCATGAAAATATATGAATTCATATTTTTTATGTCATTCAGGGAAACTATTTTTTTCCAGCTTGTTCAGTTCCTGTGATATATTTTCAAGCATTAAGCTTTTTTCAGTTTCTATTTTGGATATTGAATTTTCAATATCCTGTTTTTCAGTATTTATCATCTTTGTCACAGGTTTTATTTCCTTGTCAAGTTCAGTTATTTTCTGTGCCTTGCTTTTCAAATCTGTAATACTGTTATAATCTGTCTTAATTTTGTTTGTATTCAGGATATTTTCCCTGATTTCTGTATTAATGAAGTTGTCAATTCCTGTACTTACATTTTCCAGTTCCTTTGTCGTTTCCTTTACAAATTCCTCAGTTGTTTTCTTTATTGCCTCACTGTTTGCAGGGATTTCTATTTTTTCCACAAAGGAATCTATCTGGTTGTCAGGAGTGTCATAAATTTTTTTCAGGTCAACATCTTCAAGTTTCATGTCAGATAGTGCCGATTTTAAATTTAATCCAAGAAAACCGCTTCTTACAAAGGAAATCTTAGCCTTTCCCTTCCCAAGATCCTTTCCATTTAATACAAAATTGTCAAATATTATTTCGCTGCTCTTTATTGAATATCTCAGATTTTCAAATTCAGAACTCTTTGTTTTAGTCATGTTATAGACTATTTTATTGGAGAAAATTACCCCACCTGTTGCCGCAACAAGCAACAGTAAAAATAAAACCAATAAAAATTTTAAAAACTTCATACAGGCCTCCTGTAACAGTAATTTTATTTATTCCCTTTAATAATTAAAGTTGAATCTTCCGACATTTTTGCTGTATGCCGGCAACAGAAATATGAGGACTGTAATGGGTCCTCATAAATATTAATTATTTTATGTTGTATTTGTCAGCAATTTCCTGAACGTATTTCTGATTTGCTTCCTGTCTTTTCTGTATTTTCAACTGGTTCTTTATCATATCTTTTACTTTGTCATATGCTACAAGTCCTTTAGGTGCCTTGTCAAGAACTTTAACAATATACCATTCATTATTTACTTTTATAACACTGTTTATAACCTGCCCTTTTTGAGCGGCTTTTACTGCTTCAGCTACCGGAGCATGTGTTTTTGCAAGTTCAGTTAAAGGAAGGTCGTTTGTTTCCCCTGTTCCTGCATTCGGTATTTCTGAATATTTTTTTACAGCTTCAGCAAAGTTGTTTGGATTTGCTGTAGCTTCCTTCAATGCCGCATCAGCTTTTGCCTGGTCTCCTGAAGTTATTCCAATCAACTGAAGTTTTACAACATCATCTGGTCTTGTAAATGCCGCAGGATTTGCATCATAATATTTTTTAGCTTCTTCATCTGTTACGTTTACTTTGTTTACCTGATCGGCAACATTAAGTGTGGCAAGTATGTTATCTTTTGCCATTTCTATACTTTCTGTATATTTTTTGTCACTGTCAAGTTTTTTTGCCTTACCTTCCAGTGCCATTGCCTTTGTGATAGCTATACTCTGGATTATGTTTTTTCTTGTTGCTTCAAGCTGATCTTTTGGTATGTCTGATTCTTTTAACCCTTGAGAAAACAGATTTTTCTGTATTTCATTGTTTACTTCTGATTCATATACTTTTACTTTCTTATCAGGTGATTCAAAAAGAACCTTTCCTGATGGTTTTGATCCTCCACCACAAGCTAATGCAAGTGTGCACATTACTGCTATTATTCCTAATTTAATTTTATTTTTCATTATATCCTCCATTTTCTTTTTCTGTACATCTGTATTTTATCATATTTTTTTATATTTTAGTAACAGATTTTTCAGATTATTTTTTTAATTATTTCATACATTTTATAATTTTACCATACTTAACATATATTATTCTTCTATATTTCTAATATATTTCTGTAATTCTTCTTTGGCCACTTCCTTTACAGTAAACTGTTCTGAAATCTTTGTCTTTTCCTTAATAAGAAGACTGTCATACTTTTCTGAAATATCTCTCCATCTGAAAATTTTAGACATTTCAGATATCAGTTCTCCTGTACCTTCCTTTTCAAAGTAAACTTCAAATGTTTCTGGTTTTTCCTCTATTTTATGGATGTGATTAAGTTCAGCAAAAATTTTGAACTTTACACTGAGGATAAACTTCACTGTTTCCTCCGGTATTTTTCCAAATCTGTCCTTCACTTCCTTTACAAGTTCAGACAGTTCAGAATAGGTTTCTGCCATTGCAAACCTTTTGTAGATATTAAGCCTTTCCTCCCTCTGGATATATTTTTCAGGAATATATCCCTTTTCATCCAGAATAATTTCCACATTTTCAATTTTTTCCTTATATTCACCCTTCTGTTTACGTATTTCCTCATTAAGCATTTTTATGTAAAGGTCATATCCGAAGGTTTCTATCGTTCCATGCTGTCTATCTCCCAGTATTTCCCCGGCTCCTCTTATTTTCATATCCTCCAGTGAAATCTGAAATCCTCCCGACTTGATTCCTTCCACCTTATACATGCTTTCTTCCTTCTTTTTACCCTTGCTTGTTATGCTTCCTGTTTTCAGAAGGTAGCAGTATCCCTGCCTATCACTTCTTCCTACACGTCCCCTCAGCTGGTACACCTGTGAAAGTCCAAGCCCTGTAAAGTTTTCTATTAATATCGTGTTGGCATTTGCAACATCAATACCATTTTCAATTATAGTTGAAGCCATAAGAATGTCAAATTCCCCCTGCTCAAACCTCTTCAGTTTGTCCTTTATTTCCTTTGGAGGCAGCTGGCCATGTATAAATTCCATCTTTACAAAATCAGGAAGTATTTTTTTCAATTCTTCCAGCTTATACTTCATATTCTTTACTTCATTGTAAATGTAAAACACCTGGCCATCTCTTGACAGTTCCTTCAGAATGGCTATTTTTATTTCATCATCTGTTCCATTTATTACTTCTGTTATAATTGGAAGCCTGTTAACAGGTGGTGTGTCTATTATTGAAATTTCCCTTATTCCAAGCAGTGCAAGATTTAATGTTCTCGGAATAGGAGTTGCTGTAAGTGTCAGAACATCCAGCTTCTGTCTCTTCTTCTTTAAGGTTTCCTTTGCCTTCACACCAAATTTCTGCTCTTCATCTATTATAAGTAACCCAATATTGTTAAATTCCACATCATCGCTTAACAGCCTATGTGTACCGATAACCATATCAGTTGTCCCTTTTTTAAGGTTTTTCAGTATTTCCTTTGATTTTCCCTGAGTCAGCCTTGAAAGATTTTCTATTGTTATGGGATATCCTGAAAATCTTTGACAGAACCTCTTATAATGCTGTTCCGCAAGTACAGTTGTAGGTGCTATAAGTGCCACCTGCTTATTATTTTCTATTGCCTTGAAGGCCGCCCTCATTGCAACTTCAGTTTTTCCGTATCCTACATCACCGCAGACAATCCTGTCCATAATTCTAGGGCTTTCCATATCTTCCTTGACATCCCTGATTGCCTTTTTCTGATCTTCAGTTTCCTCAAATGGAAACAGTGCCTCAAATTCTTCCTGCCACACTGTATCCTTCTGATATACAAATCCGTTCTGGCTCTGTCTCTGAGCCTGTATTTTAATAAGTTCTGCAGCAAATTTTTCAATATCTTCAGCCAGTTTCTTCCTTTTCCTTTTAAATCCTCTCGTTCCAAGTTTATAAAGCTTCGGCTCCTCCCCATAAGATACATATTTTTCAAGCCTGTTCAGTTTTTCAACAGGAATATAGAGAATATCCTCATCAGCATACTTTATTTTCAGGTAATCTGTCCCGTCCATAGTCTGTATTCCCTTGTAAATTCCCACTCCATACTGGACATGGATAACATAGTCATCTTCAAGTATCTGATTTGCCTTCTTGTATTTTATGCCTTTATTTACTTTTCTTTTCTTCTCATAAATATACCCGTCAAGTTCCCTGTCAGTAAGGACAAAGGTATCTTTGACGATAAATCCTTCAAACAGCTCATAATTTACAATATCTATCTGCTTTTTATTATATATTTCCCTGTAATCTTCCAGTTTTTTTGCATAAGTTTTAGTGTAAAGCTGAACTTTTTTAGTTTTTGACAGTTTATTCAGCTTTTCCTTATCCTTAAAGGTTTCCATCTGTTCTTCAGTAAAGTTTACAGTTTCAATAATGGAACCCTTCTTTTTCAGATTTTCAAATCTTTTTCTATATACATCTTCCTTTTCCCTGTTGATTAAAATATATTCCTCCATCTTATAGTTGAGAAGTTCCTCATTTTCAAGGACAATAATCACATCATCCCCCCTCAGTTCTTCTATAAGTTCAACAAGTTCATAGTTATTTCCTGACAGGATATTTCCAAAAATTTTTATTTCCTCAAGTCTGCTGAGGGATCTCTGACTGGCCACATCAAATTCCCTTATGCTTTCCAGTTCTTCATCAAAAAACTCAAATCTTATAGGATTTTCCATATTGGGCGGGAAAATATCAAGAATATCCCCTCTTCTGCTGAATTCACCCTTCTTTTCAACCATATAGGACTGTTCATAGCCATTTTCCACTAAAAAATCTGCTATTTCTGAAAATTTATATTCACTTCCTGTTTTAAAATTGAGAAAATTTACCTTTTCAAAAAATATGTCAAGTGTAATCTGTAAATTTAGAAATAGAATGAAATTAGATCTGTTTTTTTAATATATCAAGAATTTCTATGTTTATTCCTGTTAAATCTTCCTTATTTGAAGATATGTTTTCAAAAATTGAAAGATCTTTTTCCATGTCTCCTGAGTAGCCTTCCAGCATACTGTAATAATTTTCAAGGTTTCTGTTGGAGGTAGAAACGTATACGATTTTTTTTTCATCCGAACATAACAAAAACCAAGGAATTGCTCCCCGGTATATTTTGCTTTCAAGTTTTAAAGCATTTCTGTCTATCTTATCCAAAAACTTTAAACTTTGCATTTTTTTCTCCTTACTTTCCTTTTTTCCGGCATTCAAAATTTTATGAAAAAATATGAAATTATGCCTTTATAAAAATGGTTGTCCGAATGAAATGAGTTTACCATTTTTATAGGCATAATAATTATTTTTGAATATAAAAATTTTGTAGCCGGAAGCCAGAGTTTGAGAGCGGCGTCTGAGCTCTCATAAAATTTACTTAATCTCTTTTGAGCGTATTAACATTACTGTTGTATAAATTATATAAATGAACACAAGATATTTTACCAGTCCAAAGTGATGAATAAGTGAGAACAGTATAGTAACTCCAATTATTGCAAAAGCATATACTACTCCTCTTCCTATCTTTTCTCCCTGAACCTCTTCTGCATCTTCTCCAAACAGTAACGGTGTAAAAGTATCATTTATTATAGGTACAAATCCATTTAGCACAAGTATTGCATATGAAAGGGCTTCATTTCTGATTTTAAATAGCCAGAATACAAAAACTACTATTCCCATCATAATTCCATAATAAATTTTTCCATGCGGAGTTGACGAGCTTGTAGGCATATCTGTTGCCATGTATATTCCGCAAAGCATAAGGCCACCTAATGAAATACCTGCATTTATACCTGTAAATCTTGAAATCATCATTCCTACAAAAACTGTAATAAATAAAGTTACAGGAATGTGCCAGGAAATTCTGTCCCTATAGATAAGGTATACTCCTCCAAGAACTAGAAGAAGGACTGAATATTCCCCAATTGCACCTGATGATTTTAATATAAGCGAATCAAGGTTATTAAAAAATGAAAAATTTCCTAAAAATCCAAACAGCTTTACTCCTGTTACCTGCATCGCTTCCTCGTTATACCATATTGTACCTGAAGCCATCGCTGTACTGAAAAATACAGTCATGAATTCCCTTCCAACTATGGCAGGGTTAAATCTGTTTCTTCCAAGTCCGCTGTATATAAGCTTTCCAAATATTATAGCCATCGCACCACCAAATGCAGCCACATAAAGAGGTGTGAAAGGTGCCAGAGTCAGTGCAAGCAGTATTCCTGTCACTACTGCCGATAAATTTAATATTGAGTCGTATTTCTTAAAAAATATTGCAGAAAATAGAAACTCTGTTACTACGGCTGAAACTACTGATGTTAAAATAACAAGCAGAGGATAAAGACCATAAACTGCCCCACTTGCAAGTATAGCAGGCAGCAATGCTATTATTACATCTCCCATTACCTTAGGAACACTGTCCTTTACCCTGATATTAGGAGTGTAACGTTTTATTATTGTATTCTCCATTGTTTTTTCCATTATTTCATTTCCCCCGTTTCTCTAAGCTTTTCTTTTCCTTCCTTTATACTCTTTATTAAAGGTACTCTTGACGGACACACATACTCACAGGCACCGCATTCTATACAGTTATCCAGATGATATACGGTAACAAGTTTTTCATACTGTTCCTTTCTGTAACTTTCTGCAAATTTCATAGGCATCAGTCCCATTGGACACACATCTACGCAATATCCGCATGAAATACAGTTTTCCCTCTTTACTGAATCAATATCCTTAGAAAGAAATAAAATTCCTGATGTTCCCTTTACAACAGGAGTTGATGTTTCAGTAACTTCTTCCCCCATCATTGGACCACCAAATACAATTTTTGCATTGTCTTCAGGGTTTAGCTGCTCTATTATATGACTTAAAGGCGTTCCTACTTTTAAAAGATAGTTTCCTTTTGTCTTCACTTTTTCCCCTGATACAGTTACAACTCTTTCAACCAGAGGTTTTCCTTCTGTAAAGGCATCATACATTGATTTTACTGTTCCGACATTACTTACTATTACGCCGTGATTTCCAGGAATTTCACCTTTTTTTATTTCCTTTCCTGTAACACTTCTTATAAGCTGAAGCTCACTTCCCTGAGGATATGCCGTCGGTAATACCTGAATCTTTACATTAAACAGTCTGCTCTGCTTAATAATAACTTCAATATGTTCTGCAATATCTATATTTTCCTCTTCTATACCTATTACAACTTCCCTAGGTCTTAAAAGCTTTTCAGCAATTTTTATTCCTCCCAGCAAATCTTCCACATAATTTGACATTATTGTGTAGTCTGCTGTAAGATATGGCTCACATTCAGCTCCGTTTACTATAAATGTATCTATCTTTTTATATCCTATATCATATTTTACATGTGTAGGAAACTGGGCTCCACCTTCTCCTACAATACCTGCTTCCTTTATAATTTCAAGTATTTCATCTCTTCTGAATGTTCCGACTTCCTCTATTCTTCTTTTTTCAGTTTCGATTTCCTTGTACTTAAAATCATTTTTAATTACTACTGTTTTTACTTTTTTTCCATTAGCAGCAGGATTTTCTATGATTTCTGTAACCTTTCCGGAAACAGGTGAATGCACCATTGAAGAAACTTTTCCTGAAACTTCACCTATTTTTTCATAACGGTGTACATAATCACCTATTTTTACTGTTTCCTTCGCCACCTGACCAATATGCTGGGATAACGGAACATAAAAAAACTCAGGATCCTTCATTGTTGTGAGTCCTGTTTTTTTGGTAACATGTTTCACTGATTCGATTTTCATTTTTTCGCTTATTATATTTTTCATTTTACTAATTCCTTTTCTCTCCGTTTTATATTCTATTATTCATTTATAACATATTTTAAAAATCCTTCTGAATAATGAATTTTTCCATTTTCATCTATCATGTATCCTTCTACCTTTATTTCCCTGTTCAGTTTATCCAGTATTTCAAAAAACTTTTCAGGGCTCTGATTATAAAGTCCTGTAGAAACTACATCTCCTATAAAAGCTTCCTTCGTAACTATCCCTATCTGTTTATTTCTCCCTGGATAACCTGTCTTAGGGCTCAATATATGGCCATATTTCTGATTGTCTATTTCTACAAAGGTATTTCCCTGATTTGAAGTGGAATAGGATTCGTCTGAAATTTTTATATCAAATAAATCTTCATCATTTTTTTCTTTATAGCTGTCTAATAATATCTGAGTTACATAACCTTCTTTATTTTTTTCTGATATTTTTTCCTTTTCAGGATTTTCAACGCCAACTATCCATGCATCTTCTTCCAGTTTGTTAACTGCCACTATGCTGCTTCCTCCTGCATTTATAATTGCATCATCTATTCCTCTTCTTTTCATTTCCTTTACCAGTTTATCTACGGCATAGGATTTGATGAAAGAGCCGGTTATGATTTCCTGGCCGGCATCTATTTTCACCCTTTTTCTTTCCCTATCAATTACTATTTTTTTATAATCAATCAGTTTACCTGTTTCTTCGATTTCTTCCTTTTCAGGTATTCTAATATCTGATTTCTTATAAAAGCCCCAAAGTTTTATTAACGGCATTATTGTAATGTCATACTCACCATTCATCATATCTGAAAAATGAACAACCCTTTCAAGAATTTCAATTATTTCTTCATTTACTTCTACAAAATTTCCGCTATTTTTATTTATCCTGTCAATAAAAGAATTTTCAGAGTAGGAATTGTATTTTTCATTTACATCTTCAAGTATGCCATACAGCTCATCAAAAACTGTTTCTGAATAATATTCTTCAGGTATTTTTATTTTTATGTTTGTATGAAATAAAAATCTGGTCTGAACTTTGTAATTTCTACTCATTTTCCCTCACCTAGTTATTATTGCTACTTGATGAAGATTTTTCTTTTGCCTCAGGCTCTGATTTTGTTTCAACCTTTTTAGGAGCTTCCACTTTTGTTTCTGTCTTAGGTGTTTCCTTTACTGGAGCTACTTCTGCAGGAGCATTCTCCTTAACCTGAGAATTTGACTGTACTGCTTTCTGAGTCTTTTTACTCTTCTTTTGAGACTGCTTGCTGTTATTACGTGCATTTGGATCTGCAGCAGGCTGCCCCTGTGCCGCACCTTCAACAGGTGGTGTAACCACTACCGGCTGAGTTTGCGGTGTATTTTGTGCCTGTCCGTTATTTTCCACTGCCACTGCCACTGCATCAGCTTTTTTATTTTCCTTTTTATCAGCTTCTGTTTCTTTGCTTTCAGCAACTGTACTTTTATTTGACTTATTTCCTGTCATGTTAAAACTTCCAAATGCAACCAGTGAGATTGCCCCTAGAAATAATAATATTTTTTTTGCATTTTTCATCTATTTTCCTCCTGAATTTTTAATTTTTTAAACTTTTATTGTATAACGATTTGTATATACCATCTTTATCAAGTAACTCTTCGTGGCTTCCCACTTCCTTAATTTCCCCCTGCTGAATAACAACTATCTTGTCACTGTTTATTATTGTAGAAAGTCTGTGTGCAATAACAAAAGTTGTTTTTCCCTTCATAAGTTCTTCCAGTGCATCCTGAACAAGCTGTTCCGATTTATTATCAAGGGCACTTGTCGCCTCATCCAGAATAAGTATCTGAGGATTTTTAAGTATTGCTCTTGCTATTGATATTCTCTGTTTCTGTCCACCTGACAGTTTTACTCCTCTTTCCCCAATTTCAGTTTCATATCCCTGTTCAAGTTTTTCTATAAATTCATGTGCATTTGCTAATTTTGCGGCTTGAATAACTTCTTCATCGGTCACATTCTGTCTTCCATATTTAATATTACTAAAAATTGTTCCACTAAACAAAAATGTTTCCTGTGGCACAATTCCAATACTTTTTCTCAAACTTTTTATTTCAAAATCCTTCAAATCAGTACCATCAATCGTAATACTACCACCTGTAACATCAAAAAATCTTGGAATCAAATTCACTATTGTAGACTTTCCTCCACCAGAATTTCCAACTAAAGCAACTGTTTCTCCTTTTTTTATCCTAAGGTTAATTCCCTTTAATATTTTCTCTTTATTATCTTGATAAGAAAATTCCACATCATTAAATGCTATTTCATCATTAAATTCTCTAAATTTTATACAATTTTCTTTGTTGATAATTTGAGGATTTATTTCTAAAATCTCATATACTCTATCAATTGAAGCTATATTTGAATTTATTGTATTGTAAATTGTTGTACTTCTTCTTACTGGTGTATACACAGAAGCTATAGCTCCCACAACCGTTAAGAAATCACCTGTTGTAAAATTATGTCCTCTAATAATTCGATATCCTCCAAACAATAATAATATCGCAACCATTATATAATTCAATGCTTCTGAAACAGCCATTGATTTTGCATTATAACTAACACTTTTCAATACAACTTTTTTTAAATTCAAACTTTTTCTTTTAAAATCTCTTATTTCAACACCCTCTGTAGTAAATGCCTTTATTACTCTAATCCCAGAAATCGTTTCCTGCAATTTAGAATTCAAGATCCCTGTTGCTTCTTGTCTTTCTTTCCCAGTACTTTTTAATTTTCTTGAATATTTTTTTACCATTACCATTAATACCGGTGCTACAATCAACACTCCTAAAGTTAATTTCCAATCTACATACAATGCAATTCCCAAGTACAATATCGCAGTAAAAACATATTTTATCAACTCAAATAAATCCAAAATCAATGAATTTACATTCGCTGGATCATTTAAAACCTTCGTCATCATTTCTCCAACTTTTGTTTTAGAAAAATATTCTATATCCAATGACTGTAATTTCAAATATAAATCATCTATTATATTTTTATAAATTGATGACGAAACTTTTCCCGAAAGAAGCGTATTCCAATACATTATAAATGCACCAACTACAGATAAAAGTATCATTCCACCTGCCGCATAAAGTATATCTTTCTCATTTTTCCCAATAATACCTTGATCTATCAATCGCTTCAATAAAGCAATCGGAGCTACTGAAGAAGCAGATGAGATCATTGCTAAAAATCATATTTAAAAATTATTAAAAATATAATATTTTTTTATATTTTTTTAATTTTTTTATTGAAACTAAATTTTTACTTCTCATTTTATTTAAACTTTTTTTCTCCTTTTTTTATATTTTTTTAATTTTATAAACCAATAAACTTCATAAATTTGTTTTCCTATAACTTCCCTAATTTTTTTCTCTAATTTTTTTTATTTATTTGCGAACCATAAAAAAATCCACTTTTTTTCACATTTTTTTAACAGTTAACGAAGCAGTTGAAGCCACTGTTGCCAATACATCGAACTGAACTCCTACAAAATCAAATAATTCAAAAGGAACTATTTTTATCAAATACCAATATATCAGGAAAAATATTTACTGTAATCTTTTTCTATCTCTTGGATGCGTTTTTTTATCATTATTTCTTCTCTTTTATAATTTTTTTAAAAAAATTTCTTCATAAATCGAAATTTCTTCCTCTAAAGTCAAAATTCCATCTTGAGAAAAAAAGGTTGTGTCAAAAAAATTACTCTTTTTTTATTTTTTTATTTTTTTCTATATCTTCTGTATTCAACGTGAAAAAAATCTAAAAATTTCTTTTTTTATCTACATCATCCTTTTCTTCATAAACTTTTTTTAAATCTAAAAATTTCTGATTTCTTTACCAACTCTTGTGGAATTTCTTTTTATCCCACTAAATATCACTTTTTTTACCTTTGGAGATAAACCCTAATTTCAAATTTTTTTCTTTGACTTAAATTTATTTCTTCTCGATTTTCTATAAAGTTTTTTTGATCATAATAACTCGCTATCCCTGTCTTCTATCATAGTAAACTCATCTATCTTATCCCAAATAACTCTTGCTGTTAATATATGATCATTCCCAATATATTGTATTTTTTTATTTTTTTAGTTCTCTTTTCAATTTCTGATAACAAAATCTTTCTTAATTTTTTTCTAAAAAAAGAATTTTTTTATCCCTTTTTAGTATTCTTAATTTTTATTGACAAAAATCTTATTATACTCATCTTTATCAATATAAACTGTATCTAGTTTAAAAATTACTTTTTCTCAAAAATAATTCAATAATGTTTTTATCAGAAAAGATATAAGTTTTATTTTTTTGTGTAATTCTTTTTGTTAAAAAGCATATACAATAACAAAGTATATCCGCTATCAACTAAGACTATATCGTGTTCTTCCATTTCTGACCTTTCATTTTTTATTTAAAAATTTTCCGATAAATTGCAGTCGTTCCATTATTTAATTCTTTTTTGAAATCTTCTATACTGTAATCATCAGCACTCAATCTATAAATCCAATTTTTATTTATTTTCAGAGAATTTGCACCTTTTCTTGTCGTTATAAAAATATCAACACCCAATTTTCTCAAATCCTCTCTACTCCCTTTGTATCTGTGTCCCCACGGATAAGCCAAACAATCTGGCGTTTTATTCAATTTTTCTTGAATTATTCTTTTATTTTCCAATATCTCAAATTCCACTGTTTTCTTAAATTCCTCTTCACTAACCTCATAAAAAAATTCATTCTGTTTTTCCTTAAATAATTTCGTCAAAAACTCTTTTCTCTCTTTCAAAGATTTTTTCTTAAATTCTTCACTTTTTTCTATCTTTCTGTACTTCTCAACAAAATCTTTTTTAGGTTTATGTCCAGGAATCGAAATCTGACTCACTGACTTACAAATCGGCAATCCATCCATTTTTTTCCCACTAACGTTTTCCTCATAAAAATCATCAAAAAACATACTGTAACTTTCTCTTCTAAAATATGGCGAACTTTCATTATCATAAAACCCAGTTACTTTCAAATGTTTAAGCGTTATAGCATGAGAATGCGTATGCATCTGAAAATCAACTAATCCACTATCATACATCTCTCTAACTTGATCCCAATTCAAGTAAAAATCATTCTTCCCAATATACTTCGTGTTCAAAAAAATTGTTGCCTTAATGCCATATTTTTTTAAAATTGGAAACGCTTCAACATAATTATTCTTATATCCATCATCAAACGTAATCAAAACTGAATTTTTAGGTAATTTATATCCTAATCCTTTCAACTCTTCCATTTTAAAAGTTTTCTTATTTTTAATCACTTTCATTTGCTCTTCAAATTCTGTCGTTGAAATAATTCCTGGAATTCCTACCTTATAAACACTGTGATACATCAAACAAGTAAAAAAATTTTTTCTACTTTTATTATAAATAATATATCCCAATACCAATAATACTAGCAATATCAATACTTGCCTCAGCAAAAAAATTAACATTCCTCTCTCCTTCCTTTTCTATTTTTCCTTTTTTTTTCAATTAAATTTCAAAGATCTTAAATCTTTCCTCTAAATTTTAGCCATTTAGCTCTTATTTTTTTATCAATCTGTCAATTTTAAAAATTCAAAAACCGTATTTTTTTCGTTTATTACTAAAATGTACATGCCTTTTATTCCAAATATGTCTAACAAACGGCTCCTTGAAAAATATCGTTTTAAACCCTTTTTCCTTGTAAAAATCTGATAAAACTTCCTCATATCTTTGATTTTCCAATTTTTCATGTAAACCAAATAAATACATATCTTTTTTACGTCTTAAACCTGGATTATACGTAAAAATCTCACCTTTCACTTTATAAAATTTCTCACCAGATTTAGAAACATAATCTTCACTCTCATCAAAAAAGAAACCCTCCAAGTAATCTTTCTTTGCTCTTCCACCAACAATCAAGATTTTCTCATCTTCCTTTAGCAACTCAATTGATTTCTCAATAAATCCCTCTCGAAAAAATTCCCAATCATCTTCACAATGAAATACATACTCAGTATCGACTTCCTTATAAGCCTTATCAATTGATTTTAATTAACTCAAACGAGTTTCATTTACAATCAACTGAAAATTCTGATTCTCATATTTAGAAACTAATTTTTTTAATTTGTTCCCTTCCGTGCTATCTTCTGTAATTATAATTTTCTTAATCGACTAAGTATTATACTTAAAAAAACTATCCAAAGTTTCTTCCAGCAAATCAAACCGACCACAACTTGTTATGACCAAACTAACTTCATCATTCATATTGATTTAACCCTTTCTCTGCTCTCATTTTACCATCTTTTATAACATTTGCTAAAAATTCATCATTCTCCTTTAACTTACTTCTATCATTTTCTTTATGATAAATATGATAAACCAAAGCCTTAAATTTCAATCTTTTCTTACCAATCCCATTATTGTAAAGTCTAACAGCAATTTCACTATCTTCTCGTCCCCAACCTTGTATTTTTTCTTCAAATCCATTTACCTTTTGTAAATCTTCTTTAAAAAACGCCATATTGCAACCACGAATTCCACTCAATTTCTTATCCCTTTTTATAAACATTTTTGATAAAAATTCCACATCTTATCATATTTGCTTTTATTTTTTTAAAACCTTTTTTTCAAATAATCTAAAAATAAAATTCGGCATTTGATTTTTCAAAAGATTTTTCGAATTTTTTTCATCCACAATCACACGAGAACCTTGTACAAAATACCCTTTTTCCATATTCTCAATATGATCTTGAATAAAATGCTTTTCAAGTATCAAATCTCCATCAATTATTATTAAATATTTTCCACTCGCACAATTTATTGCCTTATTTCTTGACATTGAAAGCCTAAATCCATCATCTTCTTGCCAAGAATGAATAATATTCAACCACGGATAACTTTGCTGAAAATCCTTCACCAAATCAATCGTTTCTTGCCTAGATCCGTCATCCGCAATTATTACCTCCCGTGGCTTTACTGTCTGAGCTAAAACACTATTCAAACAAGCCTTCAACGCCTCGGGCCAATTATAAGTAGTTATCACAAGTGAAGTATCTTTCCCCAAAGTATTGTAATACGCCTCTCTTAATTTTGTATATTTTGTCATCGTATAAATCGAACTATACTTAGCCAGCAAATATCCCTCATATCCATCCAACAAACCAAGTTGCAAAATATACATTTTTACAAATCGAAACAACATTTTTGAATAAATTTTCAAAAAACTTGCACTTTTTTTATGCTTAATATATTCAGTCGCACTCTGTGAAGTATATCTATTCAATTTCTCTAAAAATTCCTCAATACTGTCATAAGTATAATGAATTATTTTCTCATTAATTTTTTCAATTTTACTCTCAGTTTGATATTGTTCATGAACCTCACGATTACTTATTTTAACCTTCTCATTCTTCCAAAGCCTAATTACATAATCATCCCATCCACCAAACTTAATCTCCTTCCCAAACGCAATATTTCTAAGTTTTATTTTATAAACATCACTTGAAGGTTTTTTATCATTTATAATACTTCTTATTTTTTCTCTCAATTCAGGCGATACAACTTCATCCGCATCTAACAACAATACCCATTCTCCCTGACATTTCTCCAAAACAGAATTCTTCTGAGGACCATACCCTTTCCATTTCTCAACAAAAACTTTCGCTCCTTTAAACTCAGATATTTCTACCGTCCTATCTTTGCTCTCACTGTCCACAATTATAATTTCATCCGCTATATCCTTTATAGCATCAATAGTTTTCCCTATTCTATTTTCTTCATTAAATGTTATTAAACCAACTGATAGTTTCATTTTAAATCCTTTTCAGTTTTTTTATTTATTTTTTTACAGTTTTTTTCTATTAATTCTTTTAATTTTTTTCTTTGTTTTTTTCTCCATTGTAAAAATCTTTTTACTCTTTCCTCTATTTTTTTGATTTATATTCATCGTATTTCTCCTCATTATTTAACAATTCAAAAGTTTTCTCAACTATCGTTCTTCTATCATTTAACGGAGATAAAGCACCATATTCATCATTTTCTCCTAACAATTCTTTTACTCCAGTCGGACAAGAATATGCTGATACAACCGTATCCAAAGCCATACTTTCTATTAATACAGTTGGAATCCCTTCATGTTTTGCAGTATGTAAAAACAATTTAGCATTTTTAAAAAATGGATATGGATTTAACTGCTGTCCTAACAAAATTATATCATTCTCTAAATTATATTTTTTTATTTTTTCTTGCACTTCAGAATAACTTTTCCCATTTCCAACATAATACAATTTTTCTTTTATCCCTCTTTTTTTCAATTCCCTGTAAACCTCTATTAATTCTTCCGGCTGTTTTTGCGGAACCATTCTTGAAACTTGCAATATGTAATCTTCCTTTAGATATTTCTCTAATTCATCATTCTTTTCTTCAGATTTTTTTCTTTATTTTCTCTATATCTATCGCATTATAAATCATTTCAACTTTATTGGCTTCTATCCCTAATTCATTTACAAACTCATCTCTCATTTCCTCACAAATTGCTATTACTTTATCATATTTTTTTTATACTTTTTGCCCTTCTCTAATATCTTTTTCAATATTATTATCTTCATGTGAAATTGCTCCAAAAATGTGCCCATCCTATTACAGGAACATCAAATTTTATTTTATAATTAAATAAATTATATGAAAAAAATCTATAACTACATCATAATTTTTTTATTTTTTTCAAAAAAATTTTTTTCAATTTTATTGGGTAAAAAAATCTTTTTATCTCTTTTTTATCTCTTTTTTTATTCTATTTTTTTCCACTATATGCTTCAAATAAAAAAATGAATTTTTTTACATTTTTAGAATTTCATCTAAAAAAATAAATTCTGTTCTTTGTAATCATCCTTCAAAACCAAATCTATATCATCATATAATTCTGATAAATTCTTTAAAGTTTCCAATAAAACTTTTTTTCAATTCCACCCATCATTAAACACTTATTTAAAAATTAATATTTTCATTTATATTCCTTTTCTTTATATATTATCTAACACATCTTTTTCCAATAATTTCTACTGTTTTTTTCAATTTTATTTTCTAATATAAATTCTTTATCTTTAACCATATAATTTATCATACAAACCAACATCGTAAAAGCAATTATCATTGATTGATTATTCAAATTTATTTCTGTAATTCCTTGAATTAAATAACAAAAAAATACGAAGCTTTTTAATGCAATTTCAAACGCAACATATTTTTGAAAAATTTAGAATCATTTATTTTTTTGTTTTGTAAAAACGACATCTTCATCAATCTACTTGGAATTATTATAAAAAAACAATAATATTAATGAAAGAAAAACCAATACCAAAATAAGCAAAAATATTGTAAATACATATTATGAATATCAAGTCCATTTCTCATTCTCTCAAAAATTTGGATAAAACTGAATTACATATTCATAAACACCTTTTTGCTTATAATATTCTCTTGTAAAATCCAATCTTTCTTTTTGATTGCATTCCTATTATTGGACTTTTTTTATCACTTTTATTGCACCATCCCAAAAAAATTAGTCTTAAATTACTGGAGGGATCTTGTTTGAATTTTATTATGTATTGTAATCTATCAGATATAGCTTTTTGGCAATATAAAATACGTACCAAAACACATTGCTAAAAAAATGACAAAATGTATTTTTTTATTTTTTTCCATAATATATATATAATTGTAGGAATCAAACAAATATAAACCATTTTAGAACGATTTACTAATAAAAATAAAAAAATATCTAATATTGCCAAACTAGATAAAAAGTATTTTTTTATTTTTTTAAATTTTTTTATTTTTTTATCTTCTATTTTATAAAAAAACATATAAAAGATATTAAAAAAATAATAGTATCATGCTCATAATGTTCGCAAAATCTTGCGTTGGTAATTCAAAATATATCCGATCGTATTGAAAACCTATTGGATTTTTCCAAGTATCGTAATTTTTTACAAATATTCCTAATGTTATCAGTAAAGAAATTCCAGCTCCAACCAATAAAGTTTTTTTAAAAAAATTCGAAAATCTTTTCCTTCGAATTCAAAAAAAATACCAATGGAAAAAACAGCAAAAATTTTATATAATCATCCATATCAAGCCGAGCTGGTATTCCTCCATCCATTATTGCTATGATATAAGGTGTTCCAACAAATATTAATATTCCATATAATATTTGTTTATCTAAAAATTTTCTTTAAATTTAATCTATTACTTCTAAAAAAATCATTGCTATTAAAAAAAGAGTAAAGAAACCCATATTCCTAAAAATTTTTTTGAAATTGTATTGATAAAAAGAATGCCAATGCTAGAAAAAAATACAGCTATAATAACCTATTACATTTATTTTTTTCAAAGTTTTTTTCATATTTTTTTAAATTGTTCTTTATGCTTTCTATAAGCGATCCATTTCATTTTTCTCTCCCTATTCAATATTTTCATTTATACTTTTTTTATTAATTCTCTCAATTTCAATTTATTACTTTCCATTGAAAAAAATCACTTGCTCTCATAAGTGACTGTTTCTTATAATTTTCATATTTTGTATTATTATTCATTAGTTCATAAACTTTTTTTAACAAATGTATCTTTATCATTTAATGGAATCAGCTCTCCGTATTCGCTATTTTTTTCCTAATATATCCTTTGTACCCGTAGGACAATCATAAGCTACAACAGGTACTCCAAAAGTAAGGCTTTCAAGTAGTACCGTTGGGAGTCCCTCATATTTTGCAGTATGAAAGAATAATTTTGCATTTTTAAAAAAAGTATATGGATTTTTCAATTTGTCCTAATAGAATTACATCATTTTTCCAATTTATATTCTTTAATTTTTTTTGTTTAATTAATTCTATTTTTTTACCATTTCCAATAAAAATAAAGTTTTTTTCTTTTTATTCCTAGTTGCTTTTAATTTATAATAAATATCAACTAGATGTTCAGGCTGTTTTTTTGGTGTGTCAGGCGTGATACTTGCAAAAAAATAATCCTCTTTTTAAATAGTTTTCATACTTTGGATTTACATTTTCTGATTTTTTTGGATTATTTCAAGGTTTATCGGATTGTAAACTAATTCCACTTTGTTTTTTTATCCATTCCTAGAATTTCAATAAATTCGTCTCTCATTGTATCACATATTGCCAGTATTTTTATCATATTTTTTTATATTGTTTTTTTATATTTTTTTCTACTTTTTTTCTATATTTAATTTTTTTCTCCAAAAAGTAAGTGAAAAAAATGAACCCAGGAGAAAAACAGGAATTGCTATATCAAAAATCTCTATATTTCAATAAATTTGAAGAGTAGTCTATAACAATATCATAATTTTTTTCTTTTTATTCGCTTTTTCCACTTTTTTTCAAATAATTTATTTTCTCCATAATCCCAAGTTATAAGTAAATCAACATTATAATTCATTCTACCAAATTTTTTTAAAAACATTTAGTAAAAATTCTTTCTTCTCCTCCCATACTCAAATGACCATGTAATACTAATATTTTCATTTTTTTACCATCCTTTTTTTATCAAATTTATTTTTGTTCTATTCCGCTCTAGACACTTTCCCATATATTTTTTTCCACGTTATATACAAGTATGATTATACTTAACTTTAAAGCCAACATTTTCATCTTCTTTATTTTTTTCAATTTGTTTTATATATTATATCATAAAAATCAAATAAATATTCCAAAAAAATATCTTTTATATTATAAAAATTTATAATCTTACTTGATTCAGGGACTGACAGAATATAATCTTAACAAAAAAACCAATGATTTTTCACCCTTGCAATAATACTTGCAATACTGAACTTTATGTATAAAAAAAGTGAAAAAAATAATATTAAAAAGCACATCTGACAGAATTTTTTTCTGAAACAGATGTGTTTTTTTGTCACTATCCCTTTAATTTATATGATTTTTTTATACCCCCATTTTTTTACGGGAAGCAAAAAAACTCTATTGCTACTACCATAGATATTTTTTTCTATATATTCTTTTTTTCATTTTATTCCACCCCATACTATTTATTTTTTTCTGCCAGTTTTATTGTTTTTTTACAGCAAAAACCATATTAGAAAAAAAGATAAAAAAATACTGAAATAATAATGATAGCTATACTTTTGAATATTAATTCCAAATAATCCTGGAATAACTAGCATAGTTATAATACCTATAAATAAATTCAGTAAATTTAATACAAGACTTTTTTTCATGTCCGGTTTCAATTCCAGAAATATTCTATTTTTTTCTGAACAGTTTATAATCATTTTCCTACTTTTTAGAAAAAAATAATGAAATCACTATTTCTTCTTCTTTTTTTGTGATGTAAGAAACGTAAATTCTGAATTAGGTTTTTAAATGATACTCCTTACCCGCTGCCCAGACTGTAATATAGTCATAATGACCTAAAAAATACTTATTTTTTATAGTTACTTCTGTCATTTTCTGCTCCTATTATCCCTTTCTTTAATAGTATATACCTTTATTCAAAAATACCCTGCTATAAAAAAATATTCTTAAATAAAAATAAAATTATATTTAAAAAAATAGCACTTTCATAAATAACTTCCTGTCCTTATTTTTTTCCTTCCATAGAGAAAAAAACAGATACCGTAAAAAAATACTATACTATAGAGTATAATCAGAATTATAAACCATTTTACTCCGGAACCTATAATATAATATTTTTTTCATTAATATCCTGCCTTCTATAGAAACTTAAAAAAATGTTCCCCATACCATATAGGAAAAATATTTCAGTTATAAAAAAAGGTCTCAGTATTTTTGCTTTTTGTTTCCTTATCTGCGAATAATCTCATACAGAATACATTCAGCCATCTCTTATATCTTAATTTTTTAGGTTTATGAACAAGTATATATAACAGTAGTACCATAATATATGTTATCGATATTCCTGCTAATGAAATTACTATAATCTTAAGATTAATTTTCATTGATAATACAATCAATCCTGTAAGTATTAAACTGTAAAAATATATCCACCAGGTGGACCAGATTATTTTAAGACTTTCTTCTTTATACAAGAATTTAAATATTTTCTTTATTATTTTTGACATTTCTGCTCCTATCCATTCACAAAACTCTGTACATATCTAACTTTTTGAAATGACTAAAATCCTTATTTTTCAACAGTACAGCCCCAGCCATCATAATATCCGTTTAAGGATTCAGCAATTTCCACAAGTTCCCATACAACTTCGTTTATATGATTAAATATTACATTATCCATTCTTGAAATATTAATCTGATAAGTATCTGCTTCATTTTCCATCTTTCTGCTTGAAAGAATTTTATATCCCAGTTCTTCTAATTTTTTTGTAGCCAAATTTAGGCTTTCTTCCGAATAAAAATAAAGCCAGTGGTCTATTTCACGTTCTTTTTCGAGATTATCCCCCTGTTTCATTAAATTTTCTATAACACTTCTATTCATCATTGTTTTATAGGAATATATATCAGGATAAAGAAAATTAAAATAAATGTCCCATTCTACATCTTCAGTTATTGAACAGTTCCACTGATAATCCGGGAATTTTTTTAATGCTTCTTTACAAAGCTCTTCACTTTTTTCAGGATTTTTAGTAAAAACGTGAAGTTCGAGTCTGCCCTGTGATTTTACAGTTCCGGCAAATATATCTTCCAAAGTTTCCAGTCTGTTTATCACTTCATCTTCAATATCACATAAAACCGGGTATTCTTCATTAGATGAAAGTCCATTTTCAGTAGGATTATTCATCTTTATGAATATACTGATTCTATGATTATAATCCTCAACAGGTGCTATATCATATAAAGCCAAGTTAAGGCGGATAGATGCCGGATTATCATCTACACGGCACATATAAAAGTTCCAGTTTTGTCTGATTTCATTAAAATTTTGTTTCAATTTTTCACTTTCCTTTCTATATTTAAACTTTCTAACCCGCTATATCCGCATTTGTAAACTCTAACTTCTGATTGACAGTAACTTCAATAGTATGTCCCCAGAACAAATCATCATCGTCAAAATAGAAATCAGCCGATTCACTGAATATATGAAGCCCTGTAAATCTCATTCTTTCTTTAAACTCTTTTTCTGTAACTTCCTTTTCATCTTCTTCCAACCAGGAATCATTTTTTAATTCAAGCAGTTTATAAGCTGAATATTCCTTGGCTTTTTTTATAAAGTCTGTAAGTTCTATATTTGAAAAAATATTTTTCACTTTTTTAAGTTCTTCCTTATTTTCAGCATTAAAATAATACTCAATGCCTTCCTTAACTAATTTATAGAGATTCAGTTCCTCTTTATTTGTAAATTTCCCAAAATTTTTAATAGTAACAGTTTTAGGCATTTTTTCTTTCGTTATTTCCTCTAAAACAGTGTCAGGAGCTGACCTGAAAGCACCAGACAGCTCTTCCATAGTAAAATTTCTCCATATATTCTGCAAAGCCTTATTGAACTGTTTTAATGTAGCTTCTATTTTTTCACCTTCTGTATCCACTAAAGAAAGTCTGTCACCTTCAAATTTCATTTCCTTCACAGAGAAATCATCTGGCACAGGTGTTCCTCCTATACCATAGCTTCCTTCATTTCTACGCCCCCATATAAGACAATATATTGAATCATTTTCATTGCTTTCTGAGTTTGGGAAAAAATACTTTATACGGTTTTCTTCTTTTACAATCCTTCCCTTTCTTAAAACTACAAAATCTTCCTTATTTTCAGAAAGACAGTAAGGTAAAGGAAAAATCTTTTAATATTTCCATATTTCCTTCTAATATTTCTTCATGAATTTTTTGAAGTTTTTCCATTGTATAAAAAATTTTAATCACTCTCCTATATTTTTTCTAATCCTTTCTCCCATAGGTCTTGAAATAAGGGGTTCTGAAAGTGTTCAGCTCCCATCATCTTCGTGATAGGTATTTGATACTACTGTTCCTTAGTTTTCTCTCCTAAAAATATATTTATTTATATTAATATATTATAATATTTTTTTATTTACTTCAACATATTTAATTTTTTTAAAAATTGTAGTAGAATAAAAAAATAAAATGTATTATAAAAGCCTTGTTCATTTTAACAGACAAAATCTATCATCCAAGGAGGAAAAGGAAATGTTTAGAAAGAAAAAGGAAGTTTTTCATGTTGGAAAAGTTGAAATTATTATTAATGAATCAACCCTTGATGTATTTAGAAATACAATCTATTATGTAGATGTGCAGAATGCCCTGTGTATTAAAGGTGTTCCGTTTATTACCTGCGATATTTACGAAGATGAATTTTCTGACCACTTAATTGCTCAGGTGGGACTGGAAGATGATGAAGAAAATGATATATTACCAAGTGCAGAGGAGCTGAAAAATAAAAAAATTGTTTGCTTTATTCAGTTAGATGAGCATATAATGAGATAAAACTATAAAAAAGGAGAATAAAAAATTGGAAAATAGAAATTTATCTATATACGAATTAATAAAATCTTCCATTCAATCTGATGGAAATTTACTAGAAACTTTTAGCTTGCCTCAAGAAGAAACAGATGAAATTCCTTGGGCAGATGGTGCTATGGACGGAGTTTTTTTATACCATACAGCCAGAAATGAAGACAGTATAGAACATTTAAAAGATATCATATTTCAAATTTCAGAAGAGAAGTTTGAAGAAGCTGATAATAATTTAAACAATTCAAATTTTTCAATGGTTTCAATAAGGATTCCGCTATTAAAATGGATTTTTCAGGAAAGAGAAAAAATAAATGCTAATAATTTGTATAAATTTGTCACTTCTCAGTTAACTATTTCCAAAAATAAGGAATGTATAAAATTTTCTTTATCTGTATTGTCATTAATGGGGGTTGAGAATGATGCTGAAACACTGGAAAAAATAAAAGTTTTAGCTCTTTCAGATGAATTTACCATATATTGTTTAAATATAATAGAATATTCGGAAAAATGCAAATGATGAAATTTTTGAAATTGCTAAAAAGGTTAAAGGATGGGGAAGAGTACATGCTATTCCATATTTAGAAGTTACTAATAATGAAATAAAAGAATGGATATTGGAGGAAGGGTGTCATAATAGGGTAGTTCCGTCATATACTGCATTAACTTGTGCAGAAAAAAATAAATTTACTGGAAATATTAAATGAAGAAAAATATCTCCAGTAAAAGATTTAATGATATTTCATATTTAGTTGATGCTTTATTAGATGAAGGATCTGTTATTGGAATTTCCGCTTTAGAAAAATAAAGAAATGCTAATTGAAAAATATTTAGAAAAAGGCAAAAATATTTATCTTCATCTGAAAAATGATTATCGTACTATCATGATGATGAAAGAATATATAGAGGATAGAGAGGATATCAATAACGATTTTATAAAAAAATCTGTAATGAAATCCTGACTTCTGAAAAAAAGCTAAAAAAATAATATAAAGGAATTAATGAAAAAAAGGATGTGCATACGATATAGCAAAAATACATAAAAATTGATACTGATGAATATGCTTTGGAATATCTGCAAAATAATCTTCTACAAAAATCCATATATAATGAATTATGTTTCAAAAAAAGAAAAATATGGAAAAGATTGTCTTATCTCTAGAAAAAAACTTTATCATTGGAAAAAAATGAAAAGGATTTCCTACTGATAAAATTAATTTTATAAATGAAGAATTTACAACTTTAAATGTTGCAGTTAGGGCTCTAGAAAACTTTAAAGGAATAGGAGAAAAATTTAATTATATGTGCTCTAATTTCTCCTTATGTAAATGTGAGACATGGAGCAGTTAATACATTGGAAAAGTGGAAAGAAAAAAAGGATATTTTTTTCCTAATGAATTAATAGAAAAATATAAAAAAACTTAGAAAAAAATTGAAGTTGATACAGATTTAAAAGAAAAAAATTAGAAAAAAATTATTAAAAATAATTCAAAAAAATAGGATTGTCTCAAAAAAATTTAAAAAAACTGTTATAATTATTAACAGAAACATTTGGAGGCTAAAAATGAAATTAATGTTTATAGAATTTTTTTATAGTTATATCCTTTATTTTTTTCTATTGTTTATTATTTTTTTATAATCAGAAAAAGATTAATAAAAAAAGTTATGTTTTTTTAGAAATTGATGAAGATTTAAAAAAACTTAGCACCTGAAGAATTTTTTTCTAAACATATTTAAGAGGGAAAAAAATTTTTCAAAAAAATAGTCAACTATGCTGGATTTTTTTCTTATTTTTTTATTATTTACTTTCTTCATTGTATTTCTAGGATATCAGGAATATAAAGATTATTCAGATTTTTTTCAATTAGTCCTATTATACCAATATTTATATGGTTTGTTATCTCTGCTAATTTACTGCTTGCTTTACTGATAAAAAAAGAGAAAAACAAGAGAATTTCTGAAATGTTGGATAATTTAGAAAAAAATCTAAACTTTTAAAATGTGCAAAAAGCGGATTTTATACTCTCAAATAAAAATAGTTGAAACTGGATTATTAGGAAATGATATAAAAATTTGGAAGTAAATTTTTATTTGTTATTTATCCAGGCTATATAATTCCTTATTATTGGCTTGATGATGTAAAAGTTGAAGAAATTTTTTTGGTAGATATGGAAGTAAATCCTATTATGTAAATGTTATATTAAAAAGCACCTTTTAAACCTATAAATATAACTTTTGCCAAAAAAAGAAGTTTGTGAAAAAAATAAGATATATTCTTTTTAAAAAAAGGAAATATAAGGCACAAAAAAATAAACAAAACATATAAAAAAATAGATATACTGCACCTCCAATACTGTGTCTAACTTTTTGGGGGCAGTACACTATCTCAAAAAAATTGAAAAAAAGTGTTATAATTACTAATAGGAAAACACGGAGGTTAAAATGAAATTGATATTTGAACTGACTAATGAACAAAGAAAATATTTAGGACTTATTCCTGTGGAAGAACATTGGGAACTTGTAAAGTTTGACAATGGTATCTATTATTATTTTGAAGATGACACTATAAAAAAAGAAATAAAAAGTCAGCAAAAAAATTATTATCATGAATCTGAATTAAATGTAAAGACATCAGAAAATCGTACAATGATACTTCCAAAAACTAAAAGGGGAAAAATTAAAAAGTTTAATTATACGGCAACTCAATCTTTTTCACCTTTTGGAACTTATTTTACTTTTTCAGTTGATGGAGTGATTATTGCAAATTATACTTCGCAAAGAACTTATTATTCAGAAACATTTACTGAAAAGGAAAAGATATCTCTTGATGATTTAAAAAAATGGTTGGATAAATGGATGAAAGAAACTACCGAAGAAGATTTAGAAGAAATAGAAGAATTTAAAAACGCTAAAAGAAAGCATTGTAAATTTAATGAAGGTGATTTCTTTGCTTTCAAACTCTCAAGAAGAGAATGGTGTTTTGGTAGAATTTTAATGGATGTTTCTAAACTAAGAAAAGATGAAAATTTTGAAAAGAATAAAAACTATGGTTTAGCTCATCTTATGGGAAAACCTTTAATAATAAAAGTCTATCATAAAATAAGTGATAATAAAAATATTGATTTGAAAGAATTATCTGAGTGTCTGGCATTGCCTTCACAACCTATTATGGATAATATTTTTTATTATGGAGAAGCTGTTATTTTGGGTAATTTACCTTTAAAACCTGAAGAAAATGATATGTTTATTTCAGTTAGTGAAAGTATAAGTGGTATAGATAAAAATATCGCATACCTGCAATATGGACTTATATATAGGGAAATTCCTCTTTCTGATTATGAAAAAAACTTATTAAAGAATTAAAAATTGGTGCTCAAACTCTTAGAAGAGAAGGAATAGGTTTTTGTAATAGATACCTATAAATTAAAGGAATGTATAGAAGCAAAGTCTAATTCTCCTTTCTGGGAAAAATATAAAAAGCGTAATATACCTGATTTGAAAAATCCAGATTATATAGAACTGAAAAGAAAAATTTTTAAAGCCTTTGGCCTTGATGCAGATAAAACTTATGAGGAGAATTTAAAAATGGTGGAGGTTAAATAATGTTTTTCTTAGGATATTTAGTTTTTTATTCTGCATTATCACTTTTAATAGATACATCAATATTTTTTTCAATACTTTCCTTTATATTAGGAGGAACACTATATTTTAATAGCGACTTTTCCTTACAAGGAATAGCAATTTGTGCTTTTGGACTGTTAAATCTAATTTCAAGCCTATGTTATCATAGTAAAAAAATGCATACTGGAGGCAGTTCATTTATTAATTACAATACAAGCTATAATTTTTCTTTCAATCTCCATAGCAACAGTTATCTTTGCTATTCCTGTTTGGTATATTATTATTAAAACAGACATAATAGAAATAGGAGGTTCACCTTTATATATTTTTATCCCAAGTCTTCTTATATCCTGGGCTATACTTTTTTTAAAAATAGCGGATAGAATTTTTATACACAATAGAAAAACTCAGGAAGTAGTTTTTAGGAGATTATTTTACTATTCACAGAAGTAGAAGAGATCTTACACATGTCTATATTTTTTTAAATTTAAAGATTCTCCAGATTTATATTCGACTGGAATGTTTAGACAGAGAATTTTTTTATAAATAAGATTGGTTCTAAATTTTCCTGCACTTTTGGAAAAGGAATTTTTGGGACAAATTATATAACAAGTATAAAATTAATTGAAGATGCAGGAGTAAATGCTCCTATTAGAAAAAAATAAAATCCGGAGGATATTATAATGGAAAAAAATCGTAAATGGGGATATGTTTTTGATGAAAAAAATTAAATATGTATATTCCTGACTTACCAAGACAAAGAAAAATTGCAAAAGTGCTGCTAGTTTTATCAGCAATCTCTTTTATTGCCGCTTCAGTACAGGGATTTTTCTTAGATAAAACTTCTTATGAACAGATATCGTTTCTAATTTACAGCATAGTAGCAATATTCTTCTTTTTATCTTTATATGCCGTCATAAAAATAAATATACGCCTTATCGAAAAAAGATTAAAATTAATTGGAGAAGTCAAAAAAATAGATTCATCTGAAAAAAATTCGAAGTTCGGCCTTTAAGAAAAAAATAGATATCTTTTTTTCTGTATAATTGCCTTTATCATGATGATTTTTTTGCATTATCTTTTCAGATAAATAAATTATTAGAAGATTTTTTTCATTTGAATTTATCATTTATCTCCTTTTTATTATTGGAATAATGATATTCAGCTATATTAATTTTCTGAAGGAGCTTAAAAAAATAGAAAAATATTCCCTGCTTATAGACAGACAAATTATAAAAAAATATACTATGAAAATGATGAAATGGAATATATAAAAACAAATAATATAGACTATGTCAGATTTTATTCAATCAGACATGGAAGGAAAGCAAGAAGGGAAAAATATCCTACTTTACAAATTTTTGACATTGAAGAAAAAAAACTTGCTGAAATGACTATAAATTTAAATGATTACTATTTACTAAAGAAATATTTTTGCAGAAAAACAACGTGGCAATAAATGACCAGTATGAAGATTTTTAACAGGAAAAGGTGAAGAACTGTGGAGTTATCAGAAAAAGATAAAGAATATGTTATTTCCTTACTCAAGCAAGGAAATAAAGTGGAGGCTATTGCCTTTGTTAAAGATAAAACAGGAATGACTTTAAAAGAGGCTAAAGATTATATTGATAAAAAAACGATAATGAATATTATGATAAAAAAACATGTCTATTTCTGAAGAAGATGAGAAATATATATCTTCTCTGATTAATGAAAAATAAAGAACTGGAGGCAGTTACTTTTTCTTCATAAAAAAATAAGGATATGTCTTTATTGGAAGCAAAAAAATTATACAGATAGGTTAATTTTTAAATAAAAAAATATTGAAACTAAGAAGGAAAAATAGCCGTAAATGGAACAGTGTTTATGATGAAAAATTGAATACTTTTGTTCCTAATTTAGCTAGACAAAAGAAAGCACTAAAAAAATAATGAAAGTTGTTTTCCTGATACTTCTGCTTATTTCTTTAGTTCAGCTGATTTTTTTGGATAGAAGCTCAGATATAAAAAAATGATAATTTTTTTAGCTTTTCTATCTTAGGTATTCTAGTTTTGATGATAACTTTACCTTTAGGTAGCTTAAGTATCCACTATATAGAGAATAAATTGAAAAAAACTTGAAAAATTTAGAAGTTTCAAATCAATTTGAAGTCAAAGCTTTCATCAGTAATTTTGATTTGTTTTTACAAGTCCTGGGAATTCTTATATTTATTATTATAATCCCTATTCTTTTTTTATTAAAAAAACTATAAGGAAGTAGACTATAAAAAAACTACAAGGAAATTTTTTTATTTCTTTGGGTTGATTGCAATCACAGTCGCCGGTATTTATGAACTTTTAAAAAAATGTTAAAGAATAAAAAAATATTTTTTTTAAATATAGACAGCAGGGAAATTACTCTGTTATACAATAAAAAAATGAAATGAAATCTATAAAAAAATTGAAAAAAATAAATTTTATCAAATTTTATGATAAAAAAAGTTAAGAGGGGGTAAGGACTAATATTCCCATCATAGAAATTTTTGATATGGAAAAAAATGTATTTACTAAAATGGAAGTAAAAAAATAAGTGACTATATCCTGTTAAAAAAAGTATTTTTGAAAGACATAAAAATAATGGTGGATGATAATTTTAAAATGCTTTTAATTCAGAGAAATTAAAAATGGCTACTTATGAAGCTTTTTATGAAAAATAAAAAAATAATAAGGAAGGTTTAAAAAGGAGGAAAAAAATTAATGATTATTATGATGATGTTTCTTAATATGTTAATACTTGTTATATGCGGTGTAACTCTCATATATTTAATAAGCAGAAAAAAAACAATGGAATGTTTTTATGTAGAAGAGGAAAACTTATATCTTAATTCCTTACCTGCAGTAAAAATTCCACTTTCTGATATTGATTATGTGGAATTTTACTATACCCGTATCCGTATCTCTTACAGGGGGCAAATAAAAGTTCATAAGAAAAATGGAAAAGTGGTTAAACGTTTTTTTCAGACAAGTAAAATTTCACTCTCTGTTACTGAGCAGATGATTTTAGATGAAATAGATAAATTAACACCATTTTTTAAGAAATATTACATACCTTATACTATTCAAGATAATTAAAGAATAAAAATCTATGAATATGAAATTATTGCAGAAACAGATATTTTTTACTGGAAAGGAAGTGTTTTAAATGGAAGATTTTGCCCAGATGATGTTTATCCCTGTTACCTTTATTGTATTAATATTTATTGCCATAATCACAAAAAAAGAGGGATGGAAAAAAATTGTATTTTTTTAGAAAGTAATGATAAACTTGAAGATTTAAATCCCAGGGATTTTTTTTCTATAATATTTTAAAAAAATGGAGAGGGGATCAAAAAAATAATTTACTGGACAGAAATTATTTTACTAATTGTGGATACTGCATATATTTTAGTTGGTGGATATCTTCAATATCTTAAGGAAATGGAATTTTTTTAAAAAGAATTTCCCGATTTTCCTATAAGCCCTATTTCATCCCTATTTGTAAAATTCTTTATTCCTATTTTCATGTGGTTTGTTCTAGTTTTTCTATTGGTATTTGCTTATTTTATGCAAAAGAAGGAAAAACAAAAAGAATTAATGAAATGTTGGATAATTTAGATAATCATAACCTTTTAACTTATGCAAAAGAAGATTTTTTTAAATCTGACAGAATAGTTGACACAGGAATAATAGCACAAAGCGATTTAAAACTTGGGGACGAATATTTATTCTGTATTTATCCGGCATATATAATCCCCTATTCATGGATTAGTGATATAAAAGTTGATAAAATTTATAGTCGTGGAGGAAACTGTTATTTTTTAAATTTTACCCTTAAAAACTCTTCTAATTTTATCAAGATATTTTTTTCTAAAGAGAGTGCAGCTGAAAAAGTTAGGGAGCTTATCTTAAAGGATAAACAGGAACTATACGGAAGGGAAGGATTTTTAAATGGCAATGTCTGGAATAATCGGGGATATTCTCTTTATTCCCTCACTCTTTATTTTATCTATGTTTCTTGCTTTTTTCTTTAGAAAAAGAATAGTCAGAAAAATTTTATTTTTTTAGAATTTGATGAAAATGTAAAGAACTTAGCTCCCAGAGATTTTTTTACAGTATTTTTAAAAAAATGGAAAAAAATCAATAAAAATCTTTTTTTATTTGGCAGAAGTTTTATTTTTGCTGGCAGATATCTTATTTATCCTATTTGGTGGATATGCAATGTATCTTGAAAGACTGGAATTTTCAAAGAAATATTCATATCTTCTCATAAGTCCTGCCTCATTCGTACTAGATCATTTAACACTACCAATTATTTTATGGGTTATTATGTTTTTTTCTTATTACTGCTTACATTATTTATGATAAAAAAAGAAAAAGAAAAAGAATTTCTGACATGCTGGATTATTTAAATAAATACAATATTTTAAATAATGCAAAAAAATAGATTTCTTTAACTCAGATAAAAATAATTAAAAGTGAAGTAATATTACAAAGTGATATAAAACTTGGAGATAAATATTTATTTTCCATCTATACTGCATATATACTCCCCTACTCATGGATTAAAGATGTGAAAATTGAGAAAGTTCATGGTCGTGGTGGTAATGGAGGTTTTTATTATTTAAATTTCACTTTAAATAAATCTTTTAACCCTGTGAGAATATTTTTTGCTAAAAAGGAAACTGCCGAACAAGTTAAGAAATTTCTTTTGAAAAAAGCTTTTTATTAAAAAAATGCCTCAAAACTCTTTACAACAAGATGTGGGGCATTTTATTTTATAATTTATCAATTTAAAAATTATTTGGCTTAATCAAAATAGATCCTTTATTCTTTCAAATAGGCTTACCTTCGCAGTTTCATCATATTTTCTGAAAAGATGGAACCATCTGTCCTTTCCAAGATAGTTCAACCTAAACAGCTCAGATCTTTTAAATATACTCATCATATAAAGTCCCTGATCATCATCAATAATATTTTCCTTTAAAAGCTCATTCTGATTATTTCTTAACAGCTTGTAAAATTCCTTCCATTTTTTAGGACTTCCTACAATCGAGCCTCCAATAATATATACGGCATTATTAAAAATCGCACTATATACATCTTCCATACTGTTAAGAGGATGTTTTTTCCTTATTGTAAATAAGTGTATCTTTTCCTTGTCAAAGTCGTATTTCCAGCATTTGATACCATTAAGCGTCTCCATATCCCTTATATATCCAAAATCAACCCATGCTACAAGTTCTCCAGATACAAGTTTTTTTCTTATTGCATAATTGACAAAATAGGTTTTCAGATTATTTATAAGCACATATTCCGGAGACCAGTATTCTATATTTACAAGCATATCCTTATTTACCCTGCTCCTGAATTCTTCACTTTTCTGTACTTTTTCTATTGCTTTTATCTGTCTTCTAAATTTCTTCTTAAGCTCTATTATAATTATTTTTGTAGGCTTTCCTTCCCTCAGTTTCACAATTCTTTCTCTATGCTCTTCAGAAGTGAATACAACCATTTCATTTTCCAGTACAGCAAGCCTTGAAAAGTGTTCAAAATACGTGTCATTTGTCCTTCTCAGGTAGTCAGGATATCCTTCCCCTATCTCTCCTCTGCCTATATCAAAAAACGCAGTAACTATACTCATTGGCTTTGTTTTTTCACTTACCATTTTCATCTCCCGTTTTTATACATCAAATTTTTTATTAAAATAATCATAAAACGAATCAGGAATACAATTTCCCTTTGATATTCCCTTCTGTGTTAATTTATGAACGTTTGTTTTTTCTGTAATTCTGTTAAGTTCCATTTCAGAAAATCTTTCATTCCATCTGCTGAAAAGAATATGAGGCAATGTATCGTCTACAACTTCACATTTTTCTTCAGTCATATATTTTCCTGCCAGTTCATTATAAAGTATCTGAAAAAAGAAATAATGTGGTATTTCGCTTTCATTTTTCCAGAAAGTAAGCATTAACTCCAGTAGATAATGTATTACCTTATTATTTTTTTCTGAAAAAATAACGCTGTTCAAAACTCCAACTTTATTTCTTTTATCCCAGGAAAAATAATCACTGTTCAGCTTTTCCCAGAATTCTTTATTTTCAGTACTGTCTGAACGCTGAAACATGAAATATCCTTTATTTTCAATTCCAGCAGAAGCAGAATACTCAGATAATAAACCTGTCATTAAAATTGAAGCATCCAGCCATACACCACCATAAGAATCAAGTAAAGCCAGCCTTAGTAAGTCACTGAAATGAGTATATCCCATGCTTCCATTTTCAATCTTTTCCATAACAAATTCAGGAAATTCAATATATTCCTTCATATTTTCATTATCAAGTCTTATAATCTCATAATTTCCTTTATATTTATCAGCCGACTTATAACACAGTTTCACAATATCAGGCAGTTTTCCGTATTCCCATCCTGTTCCCCAGTACTGCCATATTATTTTTCTTCCAGCAAGATTTTTTTTTGGAAAAACTTCAATTTTCTCAGTTTTTCCCTCAAAATATGCTTCTATTATCCTGTCCCAGCTTTCAGCCACTGCCTCCTGCTGTGAAAAGTCCACTTTTCTCTGTATACTCTTATAAAAAAATTTTGGCAGCAGTTCCTTGTATATATACTTCCATGGCTTTTTATTCAGTATTCTATTTATTTCGTAAAATTTTGAATTTGAAAACTTTATTCTATTATTTTCCATTTTTCTCTTCCAATCTCTTTACTACTTCTCCATACACCCTGTCAACTGTTATTCCCGGTATTCCTTTATAATATTCCTTTGAGTATGCATGCTGCTTCTCAGGAATGGCAGTAATGCTGTTTTCGTAAAATTCATTGTCTTCTATTACATTACTTTTTTCTGTCCATGGGAAAAATCCTAATCCTCTTTTTCCCGGTCCAAAAATCCCTATGACAAAAGGCTTTTCAAATGCACTTCCTATATGAATAGGGGCACTGTCATTGCTTATTACTATATCTGATTTTGAAAGCAATGCCGCAAATTCAAGCAGTGAAATCTCTCCCCTCAAATCTATTACATTTTCAGCGTTTATAGAATCTAACTTCAAACTTTTTTCAGCTTTTCCACCTGTTACTGCAATCAGATTTTCCTTATTTTCAGTAAGTCTCTTTATCAGTTCATCATATTTTTCCATTGGCCATATTTTTTCAGGTCTCTGGCTTCCAGGGGCAACTGTTATCAGATTCCGGTATTGCCTTCCGTTTAATATTTCATTTATTTTCTTATAGTCTTCTTCTGAAGGATATATTCCTAAAGGTACTCTTTCCCCATTATAATCAACAAGGTCAAGCAGCCTTTCCACTTCATGCTTTTTCATGTCATAGTGTCTCACATCAGTCAGAAGAAAAGATCCTGTTGCCACATCAAACCCAATTATTTTCTTTATTCCTGCCATTTTTGCAAGCATTATCGATCTTATAAATCTGTGGGGAATAATTGCCAAATCATATTTATTATTTTTCACAATTTTCAGAAGTCTGAAAAATCCCTTTATTCCCTTATCTGTTCCCTTTTTGTCATAAAGTATTATGTCCCTTAGATTTGGATTGTTACTTATAATACTTTTATTTCCCGGCAATGTAAGATAATCTATCTCAGACTCAGGATAAATATCCCTTATTTTCTGTATTAACGGCGTTGACAGGACAATATCCCCTATAAATGCCGTATGAATTATTAATATTCTCATTTCGTTTCCTCTACTTGTTATTTAATTTTTTTATTTTCATTTTAAAAATATTATACCACAATTCATATTTTTCATTAAAATGAAAAAAATTTCTTTTCCATGATTTCCTTTTATCTGAAAAATTCTCCCATAAAATAGCCCTCAACTGTTTTTCCTTTATTTTTTTACTATTATATTGTATAATTAGAAATGTTAAAACTGTATTTAAAGGAGGAAACATGGAAGAAATTTTAAATGAAAATATGGGGAATGTTGCATCAAACAAAACTGGATATGTTTTTGAGTGTAGAAATTTGTCAAAAAGTTATGGATATGAAACTGCCCTCAACAGCATCAATCTTTCTCTTGAAAGAGGAAAAATCATAGGGCTTCTTGGACCAAACGGAAGTGGAAAAACAACTCTTATAAAACTTGCAAATAACCTTCTGATGCCTTCTTCAGGACTTGTTCTTATAAATGGGAATAAACCTGGAGTGGAAACAAAAAAAGTTGTTTCGTATCTGCCTGACAAAAATTATCTTGATGATTCACAGAACATCAATTCAATATTGAGACTTTTTAAGGATTTTTATGCAGATTTCAACGAAGAGAAAGCTCTCTCAATGCTTTCGGACCTTAAAATCGACCCTAGAAGAAGATTCAAATACCTTTCAAAAGGAAATAAGGAAAAGGTTCAGCTTATTCTAGTAATGAGCAGGGATGCCGATCTTTATCTTCTGGATGAACCTATTGCAGGAGTCGATCCGGTTGCAAGGGAATATATACTTGACACTATAATTAAAAATTACAACAGAAGAGGAACTATAATAATTTCAACACACTTGATTGCAGATGTTGAAAGGGTTCTGGATGAAGTTATTTTTATTAATAAGGGAGACATTCTCCTGCATGAAAGTGCAGAGCACATTAAATCTGCTCACAATAAAAGCATCGATGAATATTTCAGGGAGGTTTTCAAATGATACTAAAATTATTTAAATACGATTTTATGAATATAGGAAAAAAATTAATACCTTTTTATATTGCGGCTCTTGTCATTGGAATTATTAACAGATTTCTTCTTCTTACAACGGATATTTCACGTATGGAAAGGGAAAATAATTTCTTAGCAATGTTCGGATCTCCGCTTTTATATTTTGCATACTTCGCTGTAGTTTTCGGAATTTTCTGTATGACAGTATTTGTCATAATCACAAGGTACAGCTCTTCAATATATGGAAATGAAGGATATCTTACAAATACTCTCCCATTAAAACCATCACAGATAATATTGGCAAAACTGATAAATTTTCTTATATGGATATTTATAAGTTACTTTGTTATATTTGTTTCACTATTTATCCTTTTTTTCCATTTGAATTTTTTTTATAAGAAATATTATTAAGGATTCTGAATTTTATCAGGACTTGAATACTATAGTTAAAGAATTTTTTTAATTCTAAATATTTTTTTATATCTATTTTACAGCTTATTTATAATTTCTTTGCACACGTACAGAGTATTCTTATTATATTTTTTTAAGTATTGCGATAGCGAATTTGTTTAAAAAGCTATAAAAGTGGTTGTAGGAGTTATTGCTTTCTTTATAATTTCAATTATTTTTTTCATTTATCAGTGCATCAGTTACTTATTCTGCAATGAGAAATTTAGACGTACCTGTAATGTATGGTGATATTGACCCGATTATCTTCACTTCTTTAAGAAATGGAACTATAACTTCAATATTGTATTCTCTTATTTCTTCAGTGTTACTATTTTTCGGGGTACATTATTTACACACACATAATCTGAATCTTGAGTAGATGACATGTTCGTAGTATGGCGAACAGGATAATCAAAAAAAACGTACAATGAGATGAAAATTTATACAGAAGCTATTTTGAAATGAAAGTTTTAAAAATAGCTTCTTTTTATTTTTTTCCTATTATATTTAATTTATATTTACTTGACTTTAATTTTTTTAAAACCCCTTCTATTCCAGCAAATAAGATTTTATGTAATTCTAGTTGTCTTCAATATTTTCACGCAGAATTAGGTATAAAATAATTTGAAATAAGCAAAAAAAAATGTCCTATTTCCAAGACATTCATTAATATATTATTTAAAAAATGTGGCTGGGCTGAATGGATTCGAACCATTGCATGCTGGAGTCAAAGTCCAGTGCCTTACCGCTTGGCGACAGCCCAATCTAAATCTTAATTACTTAAGACAATAAATATTATATATAATTTTTTTATATTTTTGTCAACTACTTTTTTTACAATTTTTTTATATTTTTTTTCTGATAAAAATTTTTTTCGAGGTATTTTCCTGACTTCCAACCTTCATTTAAATACCTCTATTTTTTTAAGCCTTTATAACCTTTTTTTAAATATTTTTTTATTTCTTGTTATATTTATTCATTAATTTTGAAATGTCCATATCATTTTTTATGTCATCTATAAGATTAAACATTTTTTCAAGTGATTCTTTTATTGTTTCCTTTTCTTCAGGAGAAAATTTTCCAAGAACATGCCCTACTGTCTCTTCCTTTGATTTTGCCTTTCCTATTCCATATTTTATCCTTACGAATTCTTCCCCCACATGCTGTATTATCGATTTAATTCCATTATGGCCTGCAGATCTCCCGTCCTTTCTGATTTTTATCTTTCCAAACTCCATATCCATGTCATCGTATATTACAAAAAGGTCAGTAGCAGGATCCATCTTAAAAAACCTTATTGCCTGCCCTACTGCTTCACCACTTAAATTCATGAAAGTCAGGGGTTTCTGGTAAAAAACCTTTTCCCCCCTGTAATCAGTCTGGACAAACTCTGATTTATACTTTTCCCTTATATCAGTTATATTATTTTTTCTGAGATATTCATCTATAAATATAAAACCTACATTATGTCTTGTAAGCTTATACTGTTCTCCCGGATTACCAAGTCCTACAATTAACTTCATCTGTTTCCTTTTTTCCTTCCTTTTAGTTATAAATCCTGTCTTTATTTATGATTTTCCTTTATCACTGCTATAAGAAGGGCAATATCATTATAAGTAACTCCGCTTATTCTGCTTGCCTGTCCTATTGTTGCAGGATTTCCGTACATAAGTCCTGAAATGGCTATATTACTTAATCCCTGTATTTTTTCATAGTCAATATTTTCAGGTATTTCCATTTTTTCAAGCTTTTCAAATTTTTCAATCTGTGCCTTCTCCCTTTCAATAAACACATTATATTTTGCATTTATTTCAACCTGTTCCTTTGCCAGAGGGGAAAGAGCCACAGTTTCCACAAATTCTGAAAGGTTGTCGTAGCTTATTTCCTTTCTCGCCAGAAATTCAAAAGCTGAAACAGGATTATTTGCACTTTTTGTGGAAATATCCTCACTTCCATTTTTTATGTTAAACTCTTTTCCTATTCTTTCAAGTTTCTCGTTTGTTTCCTTTGTTGGATAAACAGTTATTCCCTTCAATCTTTCTATTTCTGCTTCTATTTCATTTCTGACATTTTCAAGTTCCTTAAGCTTTTCACCATTTAAAAGACCTATCTCCTTAGATTTTTCAAGCAGCCTTATAAATATGTTGTCCTGTCTCAGTGTAAGCCTGTATTCAGCCCTTGACGGCAGTACCCTGTATGGCTCAGGGGTCTTCTTGTTTATTATGTCATCTATAAGGACTCCTATATAGCCCTCACTTCTTTCAATTATTATTTCCTTTTTTCCAAGTATTTTCCTTGTGGCATTTACTCCTGCAATAAATCCCTGACATGCAGCTTCCTCATAACCGCTTGTACCATTTATCGTTCCTGCAGTGTAAAGTCCCTTAACTACTTTTGTTTCCAGTGTCAGATTTAGCTGATATGCAGGAATAAAGTCATATTCCACAGCATATCCATATCTTACTATTTTGGCATTTTCAAGCCCTGCAATTGTTTTAAGCATTGCTTCCTGTGCAAATGGAGGCATTGCTGTCGTAAATCCGTTTATATATATTTCATTTGATTCTACAGATTCCTGCTCCAGAAAAATCTGATGATTTGTCTTTTCCGGAAAGTTCATTATTTTCCTATCCAGCGAAGGACAGTGTCTCGGTCCCTTTGTACTCACAACTCCTGTCACAATTGGAGAATATTTAAGCATTTCCTTTCCTGTTTCTATCGTTTTTTCAGTTGTAAATGTAAGCCATGTTGGAAGCACCTGATTATATTCCTTTTCTGTTTCATATGAAAAATATCTTGGCTTGTCTTCCCCCTTCAGTTCTTCCATTTTTGAAAAATCAATACTCTTTCTGTCCACTCTCGGAGGAGTTGCAGTCTGATATCTGTCAAGTTCAAATCCATATTTTATAAGATTGTCAGGTAGTTCATCACTTGAAGGCTCTCCCTGTCTTCCTGCAGAATATTTTACATCCCCCATTATGAACTGACCTTTTAAAAATGTTCCTGTACAAAGTACAACAGCCTTTGCAGAATACTCCACCCCCAGATTGTCTATTACACCCTTTACACTTCCATCTTCAACAATAAGATCATTTACAATTCCCTGAACTATATACAGATTTTCTTCAGTTTCAACTATTTCCCTCATTTTTACCCTGTACCAGTATTTGTCAGCCTGTGCCCTCGTTATTCTTGAAGCAAGCCCCTTTGTATGATTCAGATTTTTCAGCTGAAGGTTGTAGTTGTCTATATGTCTTGCCATTTCTCCGCCAAGCATTCCAAGCTCTGATACAAGATGGCTTTTTCCAGGTCCTCCCACTGAAGGATTACACGACATCATGGCTATACTGTCTAAATATATTGTAAACAGTGCCGTTTTCAGTCCCATTCTAGCTGATGCAAGGGCGGCTTCCACTCCTGCATGTCCTGCCCCTACAACAATTATATCGTAATTTTTATTCATTTCTTTTTTCCCTTTCATTTCCCTTTACTTCAGAACTATCTTTTCTTTCTTTTAAAGAAATATCTGAAGGTTCTTGTGTTGTCCTTTACTGCAACATAAATTTTATGCCTGTTTATATAACCGTAAAGTTTGTCATATACTTCATTGTAAGATTTTTTATAAAGTTCTGAATAATATTTTGAAAATATTTCCACATATTCCTTATCTTCCATCATTCTTGATACATTTTTCATTCTCGCATTAAAATCAAGACTTTTACGGAATGTCATTCTGTTAAGATCTATCAGATAAAATCCATATCTATCAGAATCTTCCTTTCTTATAAGAACATTTCCAGGCGAATAATCATCAAATTCAACCCCTTTTTCATGCAAATCAAAGGTAAATTCTGCAAACTGGGCTATTATCTTTTCCCTGTCCCTGTCAAATATTTCCTTTACTTCAGGCTTTAATTTTTCCCGCCATAAAAGCTCCCTGCATGTAAACTGGTACTTTAAATCCTCACTTATGTAAAAGTGTCTCTTTTCTCCTGCAGCTTCATCATAATATTCATCAAAATACGCTATTGGCTCAGGTGTATTTATACCAAGTTCCACAAGCCTTCTTCCATACAGATATGATCTTTTCCCTTTTGAACCTTTAAAATATTTGTATACAAACTGTATAAGCAGGCTTTTTTTGCTGAAACATTTTACGTTTATTTCCTTTTCCTTGCCATTATGTTCTATTTTAAATCTCTTTATCCTGTTTCTTTCCTCATTTACTGATTCCCCTGTTTTATCAAAGTTTCTTAAAACTTCCAGAAGAACCTCCTTGTTATAACCTTCCGTTATTTCATAATTTATTTTTTCAGACATATAATCCTCTTTATTTTTATTTATAAAATTCACTCTTTAAATTTTATCATAATTTTTCTTTTTAATCAAACAGGCATCAGTATCTTAAGCATATTTTCCTGGATTATTTTCCATTATTCTTAAGATATTTTTCCTTCGCCTTTTTTATTCTCTTTCTTGCTTCTTTTAGAACTTCCTTGTCACTTATATACTTTTCCGCTTTTTTTATAAATTCAAGCGCCTCATCAAATTTATTCCGCATTTCTGCAATATATGCCGAATTAAAATAATGAAGCGGATTATCAGGCTCAAGCATAAGCAGTTTATCGCACACCTTCTTTGCCCTCTCAAAATCCTTTATTGCAGAAGCATACCTTCCTTCCATGTTAAGTACCTTTTCCCTTGGATGACCGCTATTTGCAAAGTTTATAAGAAGAAGTTCTATCTCTTCATATTTTTCAGCCTTAATTAGCATCTCATAAAAATTTTCAAAGACGAAGTCCTCAGCTTTACTGAAATTTATGGCAATATTATAATATTTTATTGCCTCATCAATATTTCCGGCCGCATTTTTCAGGTCTCCCATCCTCATGTAAATATAATATTCCTCTACGTTATTTTCCTTATCTGCAAGCCTTTCCTCATATATCTGCATTGCCCTGTCAAACTGGTTCATTCTTATCAGGCATTCAGCCTTATCCATGTATCCTTCAGTATTTGAAGGTTCTTTTTTTGATTGCCTTTTCCAGCATTTCAAGAGCCTTTCTGTAATACTTCAGTTCCATGTAGCAGAGTCCCATATTAAGCATGACATGGTAATTGCTTTCTGTTTCAGAATATTTCTCATAATAGGAAAGCGCCTTCTTATATTTTCCTATTGCTTGACTGAGATATCCCATGTTAAATATCACTTCAGGATTGTCACTATATTTTTTATATGCTATTTCACTGTATTTTATAGCTTCCTTATAAAAGCCTGTATCCACGTATATTTTTGAAATCATTTTCAATGCCTGGTAATTTCCCTCTTCCATTTCAAGCACCGTTTCCAGATAGATTAGAGCGTCGTAAGCTTTACCTTCTGTATAAGATTCAAAAGCTTCCTTTAATAATTCCTCTACATTCATTTTTTAAATCTCCTGTCGTTATTCAGCTTTTTTAACAATTTTTTCCTTTCCTTTGAAAAAATTTCCATATTATCCGTACCTATTTTCAAATCTATATAGTTTTTTACGTAAATTTCAAAATCCACAATTGTTTCTTTTCTTATTTCGTCCCTCCATTCTTCATTTCCCTGTATCTGAAGTTTCTTTCCATACAGAAATAAAATAAATCGCTGTAAACCCTCTGGGCCAGCATATCCCTCACCTTATAATAGGTGTACGCATCTGTTCCTGTCCTTCTAACTGCATCCCTTTCCCCAATAAGAGGCATTTCAGTAAGCAGCTTTGCCATTGCCTCTATTTTTCCGCTTTCTTTCCTGTCATAGCAGTTAAAACATATTTTTTCATTTCCTCCAGGATAAAATATCTTTCCACATTCACTGCACTGGATAAAACCGCTGCTTAAAAGGTATTTTTCCCTTTTCCTGTTATTTTCCGCTATTTCCTTAAGCCTTATGGCAAAATTTTCATATTTTTTATCTATTTTATCAATATTTTCCTTTATTTTTTCCTTTTCTTCGGTAGACAGTTCCATATCCTTTTCCTGAAGATAATTTTTTTTCTCAGCTGTTTCAATTGTTTTCAACGTATTTTCAGTTTTTTCCTGCTTCCTTAAATCCAGTATATTTCTTTTGGAATTTCTATTTATTTTCCTAACCTCAAGTTTTTCCACAACATTTCCCTGAAAAAACTCATTAATTTTTTTCATTATTATGGAAGAATATGAAATAATGCTATGATGAATAACAGGATCATGTACGTTTATTGTCAGTTCCCTCATATAAAGGTTTTTAGGCTCAGATTTTTCAGCAATTATATTTCCTGCAATAAGTTCCCAGTTTTTTCTCAGTTTCCATAGGGTATAGCCTTCACCTTTAAAAGCCGAACATTTAAGCTCAAATATGTTTTTATCCAGTTTCTTTATTTCCTTACTCATAGACCTTCACTTTCCCTTTTTCCACAATAAATCTTTTCCCTTTTATATTTAAATCTTCAGTTGAAGTTATAAAACATTGGATCTTCTTATTTACAAAATACTCAAGTATACTCTTTTTTCTTACTTCATCAAAGTATGAGGCAATGTCATCCATTATAAATACAGGATATTCATTTTTTTCCTTCACAAGCATGTCTATTTCAGAAATTTTCAGGGAAAATATAATTGACTTTTTTTCCCCCTGGGATGAAAAGGATTTTGCATTTTTGCCATTCAGTTCAAATACAAAGTCATCCTTCTGAGGTCCGATAAGGCTATATCCAAGGAATCTCTCCCTTTCTGCTTTCCTTATGCATAGCTCCCTGAACTTTTCAGTAAGTTCCTCCCTCGACTTTTTTTCAGTTTCTCCTAAAAAACATTCATATTTCAGCTTCAGTTCAGATTTTTCATCAAAAAGTTTTCTATAGTTCAGGTTCAGAAGAATAGAAATATTCCTTATAAATTCCCTTCTGTGAACTATTATATTCACCCCTTCTTCTATAAACCTGTCATTGTATATCCTGTATATTTCTTCACCTGTCTTCTTTTCCTTTATCAGCCTGTTACGTACCTTCAGTATTTTTTCAAAGTCTACAATTGACTTCAGATAATCTTTTCTTGCCTGGGATATTTCATAATTAAAGAAATTTCTTCTTACTGAAGGATTTCCTATAATTATTTCAATATCTTCTGGTATAAACGATATTATATTTAAAATTCCCACATAGTCTATATATTTATTCTTATTCCTGTTAATGTAGAAATCCTTCCTGTCTTCGTTTACATCGATAGCCATTGTATTTTCTTCATTATTTTTTCCTGTATATTTTCCAAAAACTATTACCCTGTTCCTGTTGTATCTGAAAAGTTCCTTCAGTTTCTTTGTCCTGAAGCTTTTCCCAGTTGCTAAAAAATGAACAGCCTCTATGAAAGAAGTTTTTCCCTGTCCATTTTTCCCATATATTAAGTTGAAATTCCTGTCCAGGTCTATTTTTCCATCTTCAAGACAGCGAAAATTGCTATAGCTTATCTGGTTCAGATACATATGTTATCCCCTCTGTGTTTTTCTATATTTTTAGACGGTTATTCTGTAGGAGGCTTAGGAGCCTTAACTTTTATCTTTTCCCCATTAAATTCCACAACATATCCGTCGTATATTTTCTTTCCCCTTCTTGTTTCAACTTCTCCGTTTACCTTCACTTCCCCATTCAGTATGAACATCTTTGATTCAACTCCTGAAGCAGTGAAGTTTGCCCATTTTAAAAGCTGGTCAAGCTTTATAAATTCTGTATTTATTTCTACAGTTTCTATTTCATCATTTTTATTTTTCATTTTTCTTCCTTTCTGTCAGTTTACCAGTCCACTAATATTTTAAGGTTTTCAGCTTCCTGACTTCTTTATCCACTATTTTGAAATATTCTGTTTCAGCCTGTCTATTTCCCCTTTAAATACCTTGCTTTCTTCCATTTTACCTTCAACTTTTCTTATGCTGCTTATAACAGTGCTGTGATCTTTTCCTCCAAAAAGCCCTCCAATAGTAGTCAGATTAAGGTCAAGCCTGTTCTTCAGAAGAAACATCGCAATCTGTCTTGCATTTACTATTTTTTTCTGTCTTTTCTTTGATTTCATATCTGTCACAGGTACATCATATTCCACAGATACTGTTTCTATTATTTTTTCAGCAGTTATTTCAGCCCTCTGTCTTCTTATCCTGTTGGCCAGCTCATCCTGCACCTGCTGTAAAGTTATCTTTTCGTTAAGAAGTTTTGATCTGGCACTCATTGAAGTTAGCATTCCTTCCATTTCCCTTACATTCGTATCAACAGTGTCAGCTATATATTCAAGTATATTATCATCAATTTCAATATTTCTTCCAACTGCGTATCTTTTTAGAATAGCCACCCTCGTTTCAAACCCCGGCTGCTGTATTTCCACAGAAAGCCCCGACAGAAATCTTGATTCCATTCTTTTTGAAAGATTCTTTATGTCTTTAGGATATCTGTCACTTATCATTATTATCTGTTTTCCAAGTTCCTGCAATTTATTAAATGTATGAAAAAATTCCTCCTCGATAGTTCCTCCACCTTTTCCGAAAACCTTCTCGAAAAACTGTATATCATCCAGAAGAAGTACATCAAGGCTTCTGAAGGTATCCCTGAATTCCTGTATTTCCCCCTTCTGAAGCATCTGGAAAAAAGTGTTTGAAAACTCTTCCGAAGTTGAATAAAAAACCTTCTTGTATGGATATTTTTCAACGATGGCATTTCCTGTAGCCTGAATCAGATGGGTTTTTCCAAGACCTGAACCACCGTATATAAGGAGTGGATTATAAACAGGCATTTCATTTTCCACAACCGCCTGGCATGCATTATATGCAAGCCTGCTGTTGTCACCTACTACAAAATTGTCAATATTGTTCTTTTCATTAAGACCTGTATTTATTCTGCCGTTTCTTTCATCCCTGTTTTCTGAAAATCTGTAGCTGCTGCTCTGTACAGGTTCCTGAACCTTCACTTCAAAAACCGCCTTCATTTCTTCGTCAGTAATTATTTCAATTATTTCCTCTATCTGTTCCTTATATTTCTCCATGTTCTTTTTTACAAGATTTGTGCTGCAAATCAGCTTTAATGTGTCATCAGATATTTCTTCCGCCTCTACGTTTTTAAAAAAAGTATTGAATTCCACTTCATTCACTCTCTTTTTTATAATTTTTAAAATTTTTTCCCATAGCTTTGAGGCACTCATTTCCATATATTTACAACTCCTTTTACGTTATTTCATATTGAATATAACATAAAAAATATAATTAATCAAGGAAGGTGCTTTTCAACTTTCCAACAGTAATATCAACATTTTTTTATAGATTTTTTAAAGGACTTTTTCACTTTCCCACATTTTAACATATTTTTCCACACTATCTTAGAGTACTGTTTTTTTAGAAACTAACTTTTTTTACACAATAAAAAAATTTTTTTATTTTTCAAGATTTTATGTTAAAAAAACCTGTTAAAAAAATTGTGTTATAATTTTTTTATTAACAATTTCCACTTTTCTTTTCAACATATTTTCCATTAAAAAAACCGTCCCTATTTTCCTGGCTTCCAACAAATCCATACTCCTATAATAATACTAATATAAAAAGAATATATATATATTTAATATTATAGCAAAGTGGAAAAAAAGTTTTTTTCAGATTTTTTTGAAACAGTAAAAAAATTCCCTTATATTATATCAGAAAAAAACGTTATTTATTAATAAAAAAAGAAAAATTAATACAAATATTCCTTGACTTTTTTTCGTAAAATTTGTTTATCATAATATGTAAACTACTTGAAAAAAAGACTTACACTTAAATAACTCAGAAAGGAAAGAAAATGACTAAAAGAACATACCAACCAAATAAAAGAAAAAGAAAAAAAGATCATGGATTCAGAAAAAAAGAATGCAGACTAAAAAGCGGTAGAAATGTTTTAAAAAAAGAAGAAGAAATAAAGGAAGAGCAAAACTATCAGCATAACCCGGTGACTTTAAAACAACACCGGGTTTTTAACAAAATATCAGAAAGTTTATAAAAATGATTGATAAATTAAAAAGAAGCAAGGACTTCACGACAATTTACAACAAATCCAGGAAGGTGTACACTAGGTATGCCATTGTTTTTGTGTCTGAAAATAAAAATAATATGCAGCGTTTTGGATTTGTGGCAAGTAAAAAGACAGGAAACGCAGTTCAGAGAAACAGGATAAAAAGACTTTTTAGGGAATTTGTAAAAAACAACAAGGAAAAATTTAAAGAAGGTACAGACTATATTTTTGTAGGAAAGGCAGTTCTGAAGGAAAAACTGGCTACCTTAAAATATGAAGATATTGAAAAGGATATGTTAAAGGTGGTAAAAAAATGAAACATATGCTTCTATTTTTGATAAAAATATATCAGAAATTTTTTTCAGGTGCATTTGGAAGAAGATGCAGGTTTTATCCCACATGTTCAGAATATTCAAGACAGGCCATTACAAAATATGGTGCCATAAAGGGAGCGTACCTCAGTATAAAAAGGATTTTAAAATGTCATCCCTTCAATAAGGGAGGATATGACCCGTTAAAATAAAAAATAATATAATGGAGGAAAAAGATAAATGTTCAGAATAAAAATACTTGAAGAAGCCGTTGTTTTTCTTTTGGAAAAAATAGCGGAAGCAGTAGGTCATCTGGGAATACCAGGTAAATTTGGTATAGCAATAATAATAATAACAATTTTAATGAGAATAATAGTTTTCCCGTTGACATTGAAACAGGAAAAATCAATGAAAAAAATGAGGGAATTACAGCCTGAACTGGATAAAATAAAGGAAAAATACAAGGACGATCCGCAGGAATATCAAAAAAGAACAGCTGAAATATACAAAGCAAACAATGTAAATCCTTTAGGGGGATGTTTACCTCTTTTAATTCAGCTGCCGGTTTTCGTAGCACTATATTATGCATTCAGCGGAAAGACAATTCCAAATGATGCGACATTCCTATGGTTTAACTTGAAGCAGCCTGACAGACTGTTTATGTTTGGAAATTTTGCATTTAACCTGCTTCCTATTTTAAATACAGGAGTAACTTACCTGCAGCAGAAAATTATGTCTGGAGCTACTAAAGGACAGGATGGAAATAACCAGCTTCAGTCAATGATGTATACAATGCCTCTTATGATGCTGTTCCTTTTCTACAGAATGCCTTCAGGAGTAACATTATATTATTTAGTTTCAGGAGCTCTTTCGCTTGCACAACAGTATATCATTATGAAAGGAAGAAGTGATGATGGAAAAGATAGTATTAAAAGCTAAAAATAGAGAAGAATTGGACAATATGGTAAAAAGAAGCCTTACACTAGGTGAGGATGAAGAATTCAGGATAACAGTCCTGAAGGAACCTAAAAAAATACTTTTTTTCAATATAAACGGTGAATATGAAATAGAAATTGTAAAAAAAGGTGAAAAAAGAGAAAATACAAGGGTAAAACCAGCTGAAAACAGAACAGGTTCGTGGAAAAATGAAGTAAAACCTGAAAATAGGAAAAATGAATTTAGAAATTCAGGAAATAACCATAAAGAAAAATAGAAAAAAATGACGGAAAAAAATAAAAAAAGAAAAATGTAAAACAGGGAAGAAAAAAACTGGAATGACCAAAATTCCGATAACAGGGAAAAAAATATCAGAAAAAAATGAACGTTTAAACAATGAAAAATACAAGAGTTCAGAAGGAAGAAAAACAAAAAAAGTGGAAGTTGAAGCTGAAAATTCAGATGATCCTAATTTTGGCAGAATAAGAAGTTTCATGAAGGAATTTATTGTAAATTCAAAACTTAGCCTAAAAATAGTAGATATATCAAAAGAAGGCGAAAGATATGTTGTAAATGTTGACGGTAAGGATATAAGATATCTTATAGGGGAAAAAGGAAGTGCATTAAATGCCATTGAATACCTTCTTACTTCTGTAAAAACTTTAAAAAATATAAAAGTTGTTATAGATTCAAACAATTACAAAGATAAAAGGGAAGAAGCATTGAGGGATCTTGCAAGAAAAAAAGGGAAAAAAGTTCTTGATTCAGGAAGAAATGTAAAACTTAATCCTATGTCTGCAAGGGAAAGAAAAATTATACACGAAGAAATTTCATTTATAAAAGGGCTTAAGACAGAAAGTGTAGGAGAAGAACCTAAGAGATATCTTGTTATAAAAAGAACAAAAGACTAGTAAAAAAATGAGGTATAAAAATGTTATTTGATACAATAGCCGCAATTTCAACTCCAAGAGGTGAAGGCGGAATAGGAATAATAAGAATATCAGGGGATAAATCATTTGAAATACTGGATAGAATATTTAATACTAAAAACCCAAACAGAGATTTGGGTTTTTATAAGTTTAATTACGGATTTATTCACGATAATGGAAAAATAGTAGATGAAGTAATGGTTGTAAGAATGAAGGCACCTAAAACATACACTTGTGAAGATGTTGTTGAGATAAACTGCCACGGTGGTCATCTGATAAGTGAAAAGGTTCTGGAGCTTGTCCTGAAAAATGGTGCCAGACATGCTGAGCAGGGAGAATTTACAAAAAGGGCATTTATGAACGGAAGAATAGATCTCTCTCAGGCAGAGGCGGTAATGGACATCATTCATGGAAAGACTGAAAAAAGTATCTCGCTCTCACTGGAACAGCTTAGAGGAGATTTAAGGGACAAAATAGCCAGTTTCAAGAAGGCTCTGCTTGATGTAACGGCACATGTAAATGTTGTGCTTGACTATCCTGAAGAGGGGATAGACGATCCGCTTCCTTCAAATCTGAGGGAAAATCTTGAAAATGTATATGCAGAGGCAGACAGACTTATATCCTCCTACGACAAGGGGAAAAAAATAAAGGAAGGTATAAAAACTGTAATTGCCGGAAAGCCTAATGTGGGAAAATCAACCCTTCTGAATTCACTTTTAAAGGAAGAAAGGGCAATAGTCACACATATTCCGGGTACAACAAGGGATGTAATAGAGGAAATAATTAATATAAAAGGGATTCCGCTGGTACTGACAGATACGGCGGGAATAAGAAAGACAGAAGATATTGTTGAAAATATTGGAGTGGAAAAATCAAAGAAATTTATTGAAAATGCGGATCTTGTACTGCTTGTGCTGGATGCTTCAAGGGAGCTTGAAAGCGAAGACAGGGAAGTAATTGAGGAAATCCAGAATCATAACAAAAAGACAATAGTACTTTTAAACAAGATAGATCTTGAAAGAAAAATAGAGCTTGAGGAATTCAATCTTGAAAATATTCTGGAAATATCTGCAAAGGATAATATAGGTATTGAAGATATGGAAGAAAGAATATATTCCTATATAGTTGAGGAAAATGTTGAAGATTCATCTGAAAAGCTTATAATTACCAATATAAGACACAAGACTGCACTTGAAAAGACAAAGGATGCAATAAGAAACATTTTTGAAACGATAGATGCAGGAATGCCTATGGATTTAATTTCTGTGGATTTGAAGGAAGCGCTTGATTCACTTTCGGAAATAACAGGGGAAATATCATCGGAAGATATTCTAGATCACGTATTTGGAAACTTCTGTGTAGGAAAATAGTTACATATATATTTATAAAAATAAAATACTAGTAACACAAACGTTAAACTAAAATATATATTGTATAATAATAGGAATAGGGAAAAACGAAATAAGATATAAACGGAGGAAAAAATGTCTAATAATTATGGAGCCGAGGATATAAGGGTACTGGAAGGACTGGAAGCCGTAAGGGTAAGACCGGGAATGTATATAGGATCAACTTCTTCAAAAGGACTTCATCACCTTGTATGGGAGGTAGTGGATAACAGTGTCGATGAGGCTCTGGCAGGAATATGTGATAACATATCTGTAAAAATATTACCTGATAATGTAATAGAAGTGGTGGATAACGGAAGAGGAATCCCGATAGGAATGCACGAAACAGGAAAGTCTACACTTGAAGTTGTAATGACTGTGCTTCATGCGGGAGGAAAATTTGATAATGACAACTATAAAGTATCAGGAGGGCTTCACGGAGTAGGAATTTCAGTTGTAAATGCCCTTTCTGAATGGGTAGAGGCTACAGTTACAAGGGATGGAAAAACAGTAAGACAGACTTTTAAAAGAGGAATTCCTGTAAGCGACCCTGTCCAGATAGCAGAAGCTCCTGAAGATAAACATGGAACTACAATAAGATTTAAGGCAGATGCTGAAATATTTGAAACAACAGTTTATGACTATTCTGTACTTGAATCAAGACTGAAAGAACTTGCTTATCTTAACAAAGGACTTAAAATAGATCTTGCTGATGAAAGGGATAGTGAAAAGATAAAATCTGAAGAATTTCTGTTTGAGGGAGGAATAAAGGACTTCCTTAATGAAATAACAGATGAGGAAAAAATTTCTGATGATATAATATACATGAGCGACACATATAAAGTTCAGGAAGAGGAAGATATTGAAACAACTGATGCAGAGGGAAATGTTGTAAAAAAACATAAATCAGCTAAATTTGTTGAAGTGGAAATTGCAATGACATATACAGTATCCCAGAAGGAAAATGTATATTCATTTGTAAATAATATAAATACATACGAAGGTGGAACACACGTAAGCGGATTCAGAACGGCACTTACAAGAACAATAAATGATATAGCTAAACAGATGAATATCATAAAGGAAAAAGACGGATCATTCCAGGGATCGGATGTAAGGGAAGGGCTTTTCTGCGTAATAAGCGTGAAAATTCCTGAACCGCAGTTTGAGGGGCAGACAAAAACCAAACTTGGAAACAGTGAAGTAACAGGAATAGTTTCAAATATTGTGGGAAATAACCTTAAATTCTACTTGGAGGATCATCCAAAGGAAGCGGAAAAAATAATTGAAAAAATGTCAATGTCAAAAAAGGCAAGGGAAGCGGCAAAAAAAGCAAGGGAACTTGTACTTAGAAAAAACAGCCTTGAAGTAGGATCGTTACCTGGAAAACTTGCAGACTGTTCTTCAAAGGATCCTTCTGAATCTGAAATATTCATAGTCGAAGGAAACTCTGCGGGAGGTTCGGCAAAACAGGGAAGAGACAGAAGATTCCAGGCAATACTGCCTTTAAGAGGGAAAATACTGAATGTTGAGAAATCAGGAATAAACAAGGCTCTGGAAAATGCAGAAATAAGAGCAATGATAACAGCATTTGGAGCAGGGTTTGGAGAAGAAATGGATCTTTCAAAGCTGAGATATCATAAAATAGTAATTATGACAGATGCCGATGTGGATGGAGCACACATAAGAACCCTTATGCTGACATTCTTCTACAGACATCTGAGAGAACTTATAAATGAAGGATACATATATATAGCACAGCCGCCTTTATACAAAATTCAGGCTGGAAAAGCAATAAAGTATGCGTATTCTGATGACCAGCTGAGACAGGTTACAAAAACTCTTGAAAATGAAAATAGAAAATATACAATACAGAGATATAAAGGGCTGGGAGAAATGAATCCGGAACAGCTATGGGAAACTACACTTGATCCTGAAGTGAGAACACTTCTTAAGGTTTCGATGGAAGATGCATCATATGCTGACAAAATGTTCAATATACTTATGGGGGACAAGGTGGAACCTAGAAGAAGGTTTATTGAAGAAAATGCAAATTATGTAAGAAACCTTGATATATAATGGAAAATAAAACGAAAGGAGAAGTATAACCTGAAAAGAAATAATCGTGAAGGAATATTCATGATTTTCTGGAGTTATACGGAATGATATAATGTCGGATAATTTTTATGATGATGACGAAAGAGAAGATGAAATAGAGGATGTCACTGATGAAGCAGATGAAAATGATGACAGGGAAATAGTTGTCGAAGGAATGACAAAGGCTACTGATCTTTCCAATGAAAGTAACGTATATATAGAAGATGAAATAAAATCAGCATATCTGGATTATTCAATGAGCGTTATTGTGAGCAGGGCGCTTCCTGATGTACGTGACGGGCTTAAGCCGGTACACAGAAGAATTCTGTATGCAATGAATGACATGGGAATGACTCACAAGGCTCCATTTAAAAAGTCTGCCAGAATCGTCGGAGACGTTCTTGGTAAGTACCACCCTCATGGAGACAGTGCCGTATACGGTGCAATGGTAAGAATGGCACAGGATTTTAACATGAGATACGAACTTGTTGACGGGCATGGAAACTTTGGATCTGTCGATGGGGATGAAGCCGCGGCAATGAGATATACTGAAGCAAGAATGGCAAAAATAACAGATGAATTACTTGCAGATATAAACAAGGACACTATTGATTACAGAAAAAACTTTGATGAAAGTCTGGATGAGCCAACAGTACTTCCTGCAAAGCTGCCTAACCTTCTTTTAAACGGGGCAACGGGAATTGCAGTAGGAATGGCGACAAATATACCTCCGCATAACCTGAATGAAGTATGTGACGGAATAATATCCATGGTTGATAATCCTGAAATAACTATAGATGAACTGATGACTCACATAAAAGGTCCTGATTTTCCTACAGGAGCAATAATAAATGGAAGACAGGGAATAATAGATGCTTACAAAACAGGAAGAGGAAAAATAAAAGTTGCTGCAAAAATTGATGTTGAAACATCAAAAACTGGAAAAGAGTCAATCATCGTTTCAGAACTTCCTTATCAGGTAAATAAGGCAAGACTTATAGAAAAAATTGCCGACCTTGTAAGACAGAAAAAACTTACAGGAATTTCTGACTTAAGGGATGAATCAGACAGGGAAGGAATAAGGGTTGTTATTGAGCTTAAGAGAGGCGAAGAAAGTGAACTTGTATTAAACAGCCTTTACAAGTACACTGATTTACAGAATACATTCGGTGTAATAATGCTTGCACTGGTGGATAATACCCCAAGAATATTAAATTTAAAACAAATACTTGAAAATTATTTAAAACATAGATATACTGTAATTACAAGAAGAGTTCAATTTGAACTGAAAAAAGCTGAAGCAAGGGCACATATATTGGAAGGGTTCAGAATAGCTCTTGATAATATAGATGAAGTAATTAGAATAATAAGGGCTTCAAGAGATGCAAATATTGCAAGGGAAGAGTTAATAAAAAGTTTTGGATTTACGGAAATTCAGGCAAGGGCAATACTGGATATGAGACTGCAGAGGCTGACAGGACTTGAAAGAGATAAGATAGATCAGGAATATAATGAACTTATGCTTTTAATTGCAGACCTGAAGGCAATACTGGCTGACGATGCGAGAAAATATCAGATAATAAGAGAAGAGACAATGAAACTGAAGGAAGATTTTGGAGACAAGAGAAGAACTGAAATAAGAAAACAGAGAGTTGAAATTGGAATTGAAGATCTGATAAAGGATGAAGATGTTGTAGTTACATTGACTGAAAAGGGATATGTAAAGAGAGTGGCAACTGATACTTATCATTCACAGAGAAGAGGTGGAGTAGGAGTAAATGCTACAAACACTGTGGAAGATGATGTTATAAAAGACATGTACATTGCTAAAAATCTAGATACATTGCTTATATTTACAACAAAAGGAAAAGTATTCAGCATGAAGGTATATGAAATACCTGAATCAGGAAAGCAGGCAAGAGGTAAGCTGATAGGCAACCTTATCAAGCTTTCTAATGATGAAAAGGTAAGTACTGTAATAAAAGTGCGTGAATTTGAAGAAAATAGAAAACTGTTCTTCATTACAAGAGACGGAAAAGTTAAGAAAACTGACCTGACACTGTTTGCAAACATAAACAAGGCAGGAATAAGAGCACTTACATTAAATGGAGAAGATGAGCTTACTTACATAGGTCTTACAAGCGGAAATCATAAAAATGAAATCTTTATAGCTACAAGAAACGGAGTTGCAATAAGATTCTCTGAAGAAGATGTAAGAAGCATGGGAAGAACTGCTGCAGGAGTGAAGGGAATAGATCTTAGAAAAGATGATATTGTAGTTGCGGCCGCAATTATTGATCCGGCAATAGGTGAAGAAGAATTCAATAAACTGAGTGTTCTGACAGTAACTGAAGAAGGATATGGAAAAAGAACTAAACTTGGTGAGTACAGAGTTCAGTCAAGAGGCGGAAAAGGAATAATCAACCTGAAAATGAATGAAAAAACAGGAAAAATAGTTGATGTAAAAATAGTAGACAATGAAACAGAAGTAATGCTTATTACATCGGAAGGAACTCTTATAAGAACAAGGGTAGATTCAATATCAGTAATTGGAAGATCAACTTCAGGAGTAAGAATTATGAAGGTAAGAAACAATGAAAAAGTTGCTTCAACTGTAAAAATTACTTCTGAAAGCGAACTGGAAGAAAACAGTAAGTAAACCGGAAAAATAAAATAGAATAGCAGAATTAATGTAAATCAGTATTTTTAAATAAGTCTTTTAAAAGCAGGATTCAGGAAAATAATATTATAAAAATATATATTATGAAAAAGAACAGAAGGAGTGATTCAGATGTTATTGAAAAGGGCGTTATTTTTAGTATCAGCAGAAAATGAAGTTGAACCTTTGGTGGAGTTTGCCAAGGTGTTTAAGAAAAGATACAATGTAAAAGTGGATGCTATTTATGTGAAAGATATTCTTAAATATGATGTTTTCCCTGTAACTGTGGAAGGAATAGGGATAAATCTGGGAACAAATTTTGCATATAAGGAATTCAGGGACATTGAAAACAAGACTTTTGAAAAGATAAAGGAACCTCTGGAAAAGGAATTTTCAAGAGTTTATACTAAAGAAGGGGAATCAGCTGAAATTGCTTTAGAAGAACTTAAAAAATATGATTTAATAGTAACTGTAAAAAATGAAAAAATAAGTCCGTATATGAAGGAACTTCTGAGAAGTATCTACAAACCTGTTATAGTGCTTCCAAACAGAAAAGATTTTAAACTTGATAATCTTCTTCTGCTTGATGATGGAGCCTACAATGCAAACAAGACATTATTTACATTCTTCTACATGTTTGATGAACAGAAGGTTGATGTATTAAGGGTAAATGTTGAGGAAGATGAGTCAAATCAGAAATTAAGTGAAAGATTTGGAGATAACTATAACCTGATTTTAAGGGAAGGGGATACCTTCAAAACAATAATGGCAGAGTCAAAAAACTATGACTTTGTTTTAATGGGAGATTTGAGATATACAGTAATGGTGGAAAGAATTACAGGAAAACTTGGAATAAGATTGCTGGAAAATCTTGATGTACCAATATTCCTAGTATAAAATTATGCCATGTTTAAAATATGGAAATAAGTTTTTTTACAATGCAGGGAGGAAAAATAAATGAAAGTTCTGATTTGTTCAGACAGTCATACAAGACTTGATTATTTTCAGAAGGTAATGAATCTGGAAGAACCTGAAATGGTAATCTTTGCAGGGGATCACAGTACAGATGCCATGGATATGGCGTTAATCTACAGTGAAATTCCTTTTAAGATAGTGAAGGGAAATACTGACTATTACGATTACGATACAAAAAATACTGAAATATTTGAATTAAATGGTAAAAAAGTATTTCTTACACATGGGCATCTTTACGGCGTAAAGAGTACTATGAGGGAAATAGAGGCAAAAGCTGAAGAAGTGGAAGCTGATATATGCATTTTTGGCCACACTCACAGGGAATATATGAATGAAAAAAACAATATCATATATTTAAATCCAGGAGCATTGCAGGATAAGAAATATGTAATTTATAACGGAAAAAAAGTTTGAGCAGAAAAAAATTAAAAATAATTTACAGTAGAATTTTTATTTTAATAAAAGAAATGTATTGAAAAAGAATAAACAAAAAAGAACTATATCAGATATGGGAATTATTCCTCGTATATGAATAGTTCTTTTTTATAATTTAGAGAATTCTATCTTTTTGAAACTGAATTATCGACTCCAGTAGTTGAAATAGATGGTTTTCCTGATTTTGTAGGGCTTGTTTTGTAGTAAACTTTATTATCTACCCCTGATACTGTAACTTGAGAAACTGAATCAACATATACTTTATTATCAGAACCTGAAACAGTTATCGATGTTGCATTTCCTTTGATAGTTATATTATTATCAGTTCCTGATACATAAACGTTTCCTCCGTTTGCAGTTATAGTTTTTGTCTGTGAAGTACCACTTACTGAAATACTTTTTCCACTTTTAGATGCAGCCCCATTTCCATTTTTAGTTCCTGAACTTACTTTTACTGTGTTCACCTTTACATTTCCATTTTTTGAAACATTTACAGAAGTTGATCCAGGTGCAGTTACTTTTATATTATTTCCTACCTTTACTGTAGTTGCATTTAAAACTCCTGCAATTGTAAGAGATAATATTGATAATGTAATAATTTTTTTCATAAGAGACCTCCTGAATTTATTTTTTGTATATTATATCACTGTAATCTTGAAGAAATATGAGAATAACCATATTTTTATAACATATTCAAAAAAGTGGGAATAAAAAAGAAGATAAAGCTATCCCTTCTACTCGCTAAAAAGAGGTTCATTAAAAATGAATTTTTTTTCAGAGTGTCTATATTCAACATTTATTCCATAAGGAAGAATACAACGTGGGTAGGCATGGCCAAAGTTTACATTGTAAACTATCGGAATGTCGGGATTATTTACAACTTTACATAGGATTTTCTTATATTCTTCGTAGTAAACTTCATTCTGAGGTTTTCCGACAATAATACCGCCTAAGGAATCAAAAATGACTTTTTCTTTAAGTGTATTAAGCATCTTTTCATATTCTTCAGGAGAAGATTTTCCTTCAGAAGTTTCAATAAACAGTATTTTATCCTTCCATTCTTCAGCTGAAGGGAAAATATTATACTTTTCACATATTTCCTTCTGTTCACTAAATCTGTCCCCTGATATTATGCTATAAAGTGATTCTATACATCCTCCTAGCAGTTTTCCACTAAAATTTTCATTTCCCTGAAGCAGTTCAAATCCTTTAGTTTCTTTATGGGATATTCTAGGTACACCTATAGATTTTTCTGAAAATTCAGTTCTTTCTTCATACCATATGTCGCTTGAAGTTATTTCGTTTAAAGTGCTGCCTGTATAAATATTCCAGTATTTTTCCGTATAGGGAAGCATTTCATTATCAAGTTCTGCAATGTCAGTCAGAAATGAAGGACCGTAAAAAGTCTGAAGCCCCAGCCGATGAAACATCATATGATGTACGGAAGTATCAGAAAATCCGGTAAAGATTTTTGGATTTTCCAGTGCTATTTTTTTAAATTCCTCATCTTCCATTAGGTAAGGAAAAATTTTAAATCCGTCAATTCCGCCAATGGCACATAATATTCCATTAATGTCAGGATTTTTAAAAGCTTCTTTTAAATCCTGTGCCCTTTTTTCAGGATGTTTTTCCGTATATTTTATACCTTTTAGGGAATTAGGCATAAAAATTACATTGAGTCCCATTTTTTTAAGTCTTTCAGTTCCAATTTTTACCTGATGTTTACAAAAATCTTCCCCCAATACCCCTCTTGAAAGACTGACAACAGCTATAGTGTCCCCTTTTTTCAGTTTTTTTGGTTTAACCATGGTTTTCTCCTTCCTGTCATATGCTTACAAGTTTTAAGATGCAGTTTGACATTTTCACGTTCCGTTTTATTTAGGATTTTTGTACATTATAGCATATGAATATAAGAAAAAGGAAATATAGTTAATGAAACAGGAAAATTATGGTATAATACAAAGAAAAAGATAGAGGTAGAAAAACTTATGAGTAGAGAGACAGAAAAAATGAACAAGGCACTTCAAAAATTTTTGGAAGCAAATACAACGGAACAAACGACAGAAGATGAAATGGAAGGTTCGATTGGCTAGTTTTTAATAAGACCCTAGAAATGTTGTTAAATCAATATTTCTAGAGTTGTTCTTTTTTTGTTTTTTTGTAAAAAGTACCAGAGAATGTTAAAAAAATTGACATATTTAGCAAAATTAGAATCGGAAAAGTTATCTTATAAGAAATTTGTCATTTTCGATATCCATGAAGAATTTATCCAAGATTTTGGGTGCAGTACATTCAGATAGTTTTTTATTGAATTTCTTTAAAATTAATTTATTCCCATAAACTTTCAATCTATCTAAACCACTTACTACATGCAAAACACTTATTTTGCAGGCATAGTCGAAGCAGAAAGTATTACATCATTGTTGAAAGGGATTGACAATAATTTATCTGTTAACTCTATACTAAATAATTCTGGATTAAGATTTGGATTATTTTTTGATTCTAAAATTAATGGTGTGAAGTAATCAATAATGAAATTTTTTTCCAAATTTCACAATTTCACGATCACATTTTTGTGAATCAGTAAGTAACGATTCAGTTTTAATTTTAAAAAAAGTAAATCTTCTATATGCATATAAAATACCTCTCTTCTCAAGACTAATTATAGTTTTGAAAAAAGATTACAACAATATGAAAAACATTGAAATTAACACTATATAAAGAAAAGAATAAGTTGAATCCAAGAATCGAAAGGGACATAGAAGCACTTAGAATCGTTTTTATGTCTTCTTTTTTTATCTTAATCAAGTTATGATAGATAGGAAATAAATAGTGATATTATGAATATAAAAAAATTATGAAAAAAATATGGTATAATAGACAAAGTAATGATAATAATCATGAAAAACAATAAATTAATAGTTATTAAATTTGGAGGAAATAAATGGATACAGAAAAATAAGTATTTTAAAAAAATACAAAAATCAAAAAGATAATGTCATACTATATTGATTTAGATGAAAATGCGGAAATAGATAAGAATTTTTCCCACGGATAATTTACTAGCACTAAATGATATGTCTGTCATATATATATACTGTAATAAAAACACAATACTATATTGGACAAACTAATTCTTTGATTAGAAGGCATGAAGAACATCTACGCGAGAAAGAAGATTCCAAATTAACGTATAAAGAAAAATTTTGGGAATGGAACTTTAGTAGTTTTTCTATGGAGATAAAAATTTCAAGTAATTTAAATTATATTGAGATGAGTTTAATAAAAAAATATTTAAAGAATTTTTCAACATTAGGAAAAAAATTAAAATTTTAAATTCTCCGGTTGGTAATCGATCAGATTTATTTCAGATTAAACGAGAAATGGTGGATTCTGAAGTTGTAAAATTGATTCTTCAGTCGTTAGTAAATAATAATAAATTAAGGGAAGATTTTTCATTTTAATTTAACTAGTTTGAAAAGCAATTCTATATAGAGATTCTCCGTTTTTTTGAGTTAGATGAAAATCAAAAAAGAAATTTCAGAAAAAAATCATTAATCTAGAGGAACAATATGATATTTTTTTATTGTTCGAAATTTGCAGGAACTGGGAAGACGGTATTGTTAAATACTACCATTGCAAAGTTACTGGGGAAAAATATTCAATTGCATAAAGAGAAAAATACAATGCTAAAAATTGGTGTTTGCTTTAAGACAAATTTGAAAAAACATATTCAAAGAATTTTTAAATCTATTGAGAAAGATTATGAAAACTACGAATTACAAATTGGGACTTGGAGGAATTTGATAGATATTTACAATGCAAAAAAATGATGAAAATAAGTATGATTATATTTTTTTGTTGATGAAGCACAAAGATTATTAAAAAAGTCAAAAAATATTTTTCCTATTGGTGATAGAAAGTTCATTGAAAATAGTGGAGAAGAGGATGTACTCAGCTGGTTAACTAAAATTAGCAAAAAAATTATTCTATTTTATGATGAAAATCAAACTATAAGGCCTACAGACATTAATGATATCGGTAATAAGAACGCTTATTCTACAAATTATACTTTTTTAAATAAAAGAATTATTGATAAGAAATTAAATTCTCAACATAGAATTAAAATCACAAAAGATGGTAAATCAAATGTACAGGTGGCAAATAGTTACGTTGAATATATAAAATACATGTTGGGTATTGAGAAGGATAATAAACCAACTAAGCTAGATTTTTTAGATCTAGATTTTTTAGATTATGATTATTTTAGTTTGTGTAATGATATTAAGGAAATTAAACTGTATGTGAAAGAGAAAAATCAACAATTCCCATATAAAAAAGCAAGGGTACTAGCAGGATTTACAAGACCACATCATAAAAGAGTAAAAGGTATCAAATCAAAGCCTGAATTCAAAGAAATAGGTATGTTTTGGAATCATGACTATAAAAATTGGGCAATCTCTGATAAAACTGAAAAAGAAGTGGGTGCTATTCATTCTGCTCAAGGATATGATTTTGATTTTATAGGATTAATTATAGGCAGAGATTTGGAATATAAAAATGGAAGAGTAGTAGTGAATGAAAAAAATTATAAGGATATTAACGGTAAAAAAGGAATGAAAGATCATCCTGATTTACTAGAAAAATATATTAAGAATGTTTACTACACTTTATTAACAAGAGGTATTTACGGGACAAAGGTGTACATTGAAGATGATGCATTAAGAGAATATTGGATAAAAGAGACAGAGAAATTAAAGCAAAATAGAGCTAAAATACACAAAGATAAAACCACTTTATCCTACAGATGAAGTGTTAATGAAATCAGTATATTTAAGCTTGAAGGAAGCAACAAAGAAATGGACTGGAAGGATGTCAGGCTGGGGAGAAATATACTCCCAGTTAAGTATTTATTTTGAAGGAAGAATTAAAAAAAACAGGATGATAAAACTACCATCCTATACCATATTATATTTTGAGTTTACACAAAATTCTAAACACTCTCCACCCTCTTTTCAGAAACTGCCTTATTTATATATTTTTCTATATTTCATATGTTTCTATTTAAGCCTCACTGCTTTGAATATACCGCTTTTCAGCTCATATTTAATATTTTTGATGCACATCTGGCCGGCAAAGGTTTCCTTGCCCACAAGAAATGCACACGCATCACTGTATCTCATGGAAGATGGAAGTTCCACATCAGTAAATTCAGCTTTTTCAGTACCAAGAAGTGCAAATGTTGTTTTAGGACATAGAAGAACCAGAGCTTTATCCTGAACTAAATCCTGCATTTTCTTCAAGTATTCATAAGTAAAATCTTCCACAACCTGTTCTGCCATTTTTGGGCCGAGAATATTTACACCTCCTGACGAGTCTGCATAGCTTATCATGGTAACTCCGCGTTTTATAGCTTCTTCAATATACTTTAATACATCATTTCCTAATCTCCAGAAGACTTCCTTCATAAGTTCAGGCTTTTTTCTCATTGCCTTGAAAATGTGTACAGGATCAATAAGAACATTCATGACAGTAAAAGGTCCTGCCACATCAAGAACTACATTTTCACCTTTTTCCACAAGGATTCTGCAGGCTTCCAGAACTTCATAAATCCTTCCGGTTGAAAAGTCTATTTCTTTTAGTTCAAGTATTTCTTCAGGTTTCGTGCATATATATTCCTTTGCCCTCGGTCCTGCCTTTTCATCACCATAATTTACAAGTCCGCCAATTGACTCTGCTTCAACCGTATGACAGAAAGGGAGTTCACAGAATGTAGCTCCGTCATATTCTTTAATTGCAAGTGCTATTTCAGCCATTGTTTCCCTTTTCATATATGCATCAGGAAATTTTAAATCAAGTTTTTTTGTCACATTTTCGTTTATTCCGGCAGAATATTGAAAAGTACAGTTAAAATCAATAATTTTAGCCATTGTTTCTCTCCTTTCAAAAAAATTTATAGACACTGTACTGGAATTAATCTTTTATTTCAGGAAATATGAGGCAATCTGAAAAAAGCCTTTCATAGTCTTCAATAGCGCCGAGTTCCATATAATCCATATTTACAGCAAGTTCTTCCATTTCCTTCTTTACATTGGAAGACATTAATGCCATATAGGCTCCTGCCTTTGAAGAATTTCCTACATATTCCAGTTTATCTCCAACTTCTTCAGGAAGAATGCCCGTACCTGTCAGGCTGTCAGCCGGAAGATGTGCTCCAAACTGGCCTGCAATCATTATCTTATCAAGTTCTGACATACTTATTCCCGCTTTTCTCAGAAGTGCAAGAAATCCTGAAAGAATAGCTCCTTTTGCAAGCTGTACCTGTCTTATGTCTCCCTGGGTAATAAGAATTTTCTCGTTTTCGTGATTATTTTGCTCAGATGTTAACTTATCACATACTATAAATTCCCTTTTTTTACCGTTCAGCTGGATTAAGTCATATCTGGAATCTGTTTCAGGAAGTTTGTCTTTTTTAATAAAAGCTCCTTCTTTTTTTATAATTCCTGATTTAACCAGTTCCCTCACTGCAGCAAGAATTCCGCTTCCGCAAATTCCTACAGGTTCTTTGTTACCGATAGTTTATATTTACAGAACCATTTATTATTTCAATATCTTCAATAGCCCCTTCAGAAGCTCTCATTCCCGAGCTTATATTCATTCCTTCAAGAGCCGGACCTGCGGCACAGGAACAGCTTAAAAGTTTTCCTGCTTTTGAAAGTACTATTTCTCCATTTGTTCCAATGTCTATAAATAGTACATTTTCCTTTTTATGCTGTAAATCACAGACATAAGCACCTGCAACAATGTCTGCTCCTATGTAGGAAGATACTGAAGGAAGACAGTATAAACGTCCTTTTTTTGAGATTTTTATTCCTATTTCGCTGGCTAAAATATTTCTTGAGCCTGTAAAAATAGGTGCATATGGAGATTTTCCGATAGTTTTTGCACTGATTCCAAGAAGCATGTGCATCATAGTGCAGTTTGCCCCGACTGAAACTTCATAAATATATTTTTTTTCTATTCCTGTTTGGCAACATACATCTTCTATCATGTCATTTATTGAATTCACAATGGCAGTCTGAAGTTTATTTATTCCATCTTCAGGATTTTCTATCTCATAAGTTATTCTGGTAAGGACATCCAGCCCAAAATGCTTCTGTGCATTTATCATGGATGAATTTGCAAGCTGTTTTCCTGTATTCATATCAACCAGTTCACATACAACAGTTGTAGTTCCTATGTCAATTGCCACTCCGAAAATTTTATCTGTGGTATTTCCATTTTCTATACTAATAATTTCTTCATCATATATTACTGCTGTATATTCTCCTTCAGAATATTCAATATCAAGTAAATTATCAAGACTGATACTTTTTTTTATTCCTGTAGCTTTTTTAAACTGCTCTTCAAAGGGAGTCTGACTTTTAAGGGAAGGTTTTTCAATATATACAGGGATTTTTTTTACATTTATGTTAAAGTCAAATTTAGGAGTGTATCCTGCTGTAAGAACTTTGTGAGCCCCTTCCTTCTGAAAAAGTTCAACAGAAATATCTGCATCAGGTTTTACAAGACAGGAAAGCCTTATTCCATTTTTCAGTTTATTTTCACTTATAAGTTTTTTTTCAGTAACTGTAGGCTCTTCAATATTACCTTCTATAATTTTTAGACGGCATTTTCCACATGTTCCCTTTCCGTTGCATGGATTGTCAATAAAAAAGCCTTCCCTTAATAGAATTTCCAGTAGAGTTTCTCCATTGCTGTATAAAATTTCCTTATCATTTCCAATAATTTTTATTTTAGGCATTTATTTCACCTCTTACTCTATTTCCTGTTTTACAGCCTTTAGGATAGACTGTATATTTGCAATTGGGGATTTAGTTCCAAGTCCACAGGCAGGGGAAATAATATCTGAACCGCTTTTAATACATGTTTTAGCCATTGCTTCAACCTGGCTTTCTGAAGCAAATTCAAGGACATATGTACTGACGTTTCCCATTATTACCCTGTTTCCCAGATGTTCTTTTGCCTTTTTTATTGATACAATTGAATCAAAACTGAGGGCGTCACTCTTCACCTTTGCAACTTCATTATATACATTCTTCATCTGACCGCAGATATGGACAATTGTTCCAACACTTTTATCTTTTATTCCGTCAAGGAGCATATTTATGTATTTTACTACAAATTCTTCAAAAAATTTTGGTCCTAAAATCTCCCCTGTTCCGCTTGGATCAGAGATAACTATCGTATCTGCCCCTGCCTCAATCTGTGCATTTGCAAATTCTATAATTTCTTCTGTTATAAATTTCATATATTCATGGACAGTTTCGTTGTTTTTTCTCATGCTTTTATAAAAATTTGAAGGTTCAATTACTGAACTTGCAACACTTATAGGACCTGTAATATTCCCAATAATAGGTGCATTGAGATTTTTTGATTTTATAATTTTTATGGCATCAAGTACAACTTTTGCCCTTCCCTTTGTTAAATCAAGTTTATGCAGTTTTTTCCAGTCCTTTACCGAATCAAATGCATATCCTGTAACATGAGGTTCAAAAATTTTACTTCCCATAGTAACCTGGGCTCCCATTGCTTCTGCTTCTATTGTCATGCAGAAGGGAACTCCAACATTTTCAAAACATTTATTTTCATAACTGGCAATTGCAAGATTTGCCATCATTTCAGGATTTAAATGAGCTTCAGGCCATGTTATTCCTGCCACATCCATTAATTCGGCAGTAACCATGTTCATCATACCGCCGGGACATATACATGGAGGTCTGTCTACCTTCTCATTTTTCAATGCCTTTGCCAGTCTTTCCTTTTCATTGAGCATAATATCAATCCTCTTTTTATATAATATTTAACTTATCCCTGCCAGTCTTTGCAAGTTTTACTGCTCCAACCGCATTGGCAGAATATCCGTCTGCTCCAATTTCGTTTGCATATTTCTGGGATATAGGGCTTCCTCCGACCATAACCTTTACATTGTTTCTTATACCTTTTTCCTTTAATTTTTCTATAACTATACGCATTCCGTCCATAGTTGTAGTCATAAGTGTTGACATGCATATTAATGATGCCCCCACTTCAATAGCCTTGTCCACAAAGTTATCAAGAGGAACATCCCTTCCAAGATCGTACATTTCAAATCCGGCAGTATCAAGCATTATTTTAACAAGGTTTTTCCCTATGTCGTGAGTATCCCCTTCAACAACTCCTATAACTATTTTCGGTTTTTCCCCTTTATTTTCTTCCACAGGAAGATGAGGTTTTAATATATCGATACCTGAATACATTGCATCTGAGCAAAGAAGAAGATCTGTAACGAAGTATTCTTCCTCATCGTATAAGTCACTTGCTTTATTCATTCCATCTACAAGTCCTTCCATTATACCGTCAAGTGCAGGATATCCAGCTTCCACATATTCATTTGCCGCATCTACAACTTCTTCATCTTCCATTTCAACAACGCATTCTGATAATTTTTCCAGCAATTCTTCTTTTGATTTAGCCATTTTAATTCCTCCCTGTTTTTTTAGTAAATGTCTCTAATTTCAGTTAAATATCAGCAGTTTAAACTTATTTTTATTATTTGATTATTTTAAATTATTCCCAGTTTGATGAACTTATAGGGAATTTTCCATATTTTCTGGTGGCATTCATAAATGCATCAAGATTTTCCAGAGGAATATTTCCGTTTAAATCACATCCTGTACATAGGATATATCCGTTTTTGCTGTCATAAGCTTCTTTGATACAGTGTTTTACAGCCTTATCAACATCTTCAGGAGTTCCAAGTATCATAGTTTCCACAGGATCCACATTTCCTACAAGAGGCATGTAAGGTTGAATAAGTTCCTTTGCAAATCCTATCGGTACCCTGTTATCTATACTTATCATGTCAGGTTTAGTTTTCAGCATTTCAGGAATAATTTTCTTAGTGTCCCCGCAAATGTGGTAACATACCATTCCTTTGTGGTCATGTATGTTTTCCATAAGCTCTATTGTATATGGAAGTACAAATTCCCTGTAATCTTTAGGTGAAATTATAGATCCTGAAGCTATCGGTTCACAAAATAAGATCATGGAGCCTACATTGACAAATTCATTATGGACTTCCTTCAATGCATCAGTACATAGACGCATAAGTTTATGTATATCTTCCCCTCTTTTTCTGAGAGCCTTTAAAAGCTTTTCTACGGGATATATACTGGCAACTGCAGTAAGCGGACCTGATATAAGGGTTCCGGTAGGAACTTCTTTTCCCATTCTCTCGATTAGAATTTTTGCACATTCGAGATGCAGCTGGAAATCCTTGCTGTTTCAGTTTTACCCTTTCAAAATCAAGCTGGTCAATATCTGCCAAATCCTTTAGAACATGGTCTATTATTGCAGGAACTGCATCTTCCGGATCACTCATTTTACTTCCAAGGCTTTTTCCTACAGTATGAAGACCATATTCAGCAATAAGGACATCATTCTCGAATCGGTTGTATGCTTCAATCTGGCATTTAGCCTCATTTTCTGCAGTTGATCTCTTTTCCTTGTGAGTCATTCCTGCACATTTTCCTGACATTGAGCAGATAAGTGGCATTGCAAGTATTCTGTCCATATCACCTCCGGTCAGAAAACCTCCAAGTCTTTCCATCGGTGTCATTTGATCATTTCTGTTCATGTAAAATCCCTCCTATAATAAGTTGTAATATCAAATTTTATAATTTTTATTATTATTTACTGTCCTTCTGCCTGCAAGATGAAATTTCTGAAATATTATGATTAAATAATAAAAAAATGGACAAAAATAGACAGTTAATTAAAATCTATTTTTCCCCACCGAAAAATTTGTATTAAATTATATAGCAGGTCTCCTGACTTAACTTCTTCCTCAAATCTCACCTTCCCCGGAAAGAGTGGCTATTGAGATTTTCGTCCATAATACAGTAGAGTGAGCTGTTCCGGATTCAAACCGGATTCCCTTTTTCAATATTGTAAAAAAATATCACTATAAAAAAATATGAAATTGTAGCTGTTATTACTTTTAAAAAAATATTTTTTTCTATCTTGTTTCTTTTTAAGGTTGCTTCCTATTAATATTACATTTCCTGATTTATCATCTGAATCAAAGTTTGGTAAATTTTCGATTTTCATCTTATTGAAATTAAATGAAGACAGATTACTGTCAAAATGCCAGTATTTAAAGTTTTCTGAGCTTTCTTCAGAATCTGAAGGGATAATTCCCTTTGCCCTTATAACTTTACCAAAATATCCTTCAGCAATTTTTTCCTTTAATTCTTCCATATCTTTTTCAGAAAAATTCTTTATATTACTGAAAGATACAGATTCAAAAATATTGTCTGCAGGATGATGATGATGTTCTTCTGAAGAGTGTATTTTATCAGAAGTATCAGCTTCTTTTGCGTTTTTTATATTTTTTCTGGATTCTTCGAGTATTGCTTCTATTTCTTCACTTGTGATTTTTCTCCAGTCTTCCTTGAAAATAGATGCTTCCGGATTTATCTCCCTCATTTTCATTAGAATTCTTTCAATATCTCTGTTTTCCACTTTTTCAATATTACTGAACATTATAACGCTTGCATTTTCAATCTGGTCAACATAAAAGTTTCCAAAATCTTCAAGACAGTCTTCAAAACTTTCAATATCAACTATCACTATTTTATCTGATATTTCAATGCCATATTCCCTGTTAAAGAAATTACATACCTTCAAAATATCTGACAGCTGTGCAACTCCTGAAGGTTCTATAATTATCCTTTCGGGTGAAAATTCATCCATAATTGCTCTGATTGATTCCCTGAAATCAGTAACGAGGCTGCAGCATATACATCCTGAATTTATTTCCCTGACAGGAATATTTCCCTGTATCAGTTTCTTATCGAGTCCTATTTTTCCAAATTCATTTTCGATAATAACGGTTTTTCCTTTATTTCCTGATATATATTTATTTATGAATGTAGTTTTTCCTGCTCCAAGAAATCCTGAAATTATTTGTATTATCATTAGTCCGGTTTTCCTCTCTTTATAATAAATTAAGTTATAAAAAATAGCCTATAAACTTAAATTAATTAATATTATTTACTTTAAAATGCAGGAATTAACGTACCACCTGTTGATTCAAAATATTTTTTTAAAGATTCATTTCTTGCCGCATTATTTAAATCCTTTAACCATTTTGCATCCTTGTCTTTACTTCTTACAACAAATCCTAAACTGTATTCAGGACCATCTTTTGATTTTTCAATATATTTTGTAGCATCAAGCCCTGCATTTTTCATATGCATTCCTGCAAGGACAATGGCATCTACATCTTTTAGTGATTGTGGAAGTACACTCATTTCAGCTTCGATAAATTTTAAATTTTTAGGATTTTTTGAAATATCAAGCAAAGTTGGAGATGTAACTCCTTCAGTAAGTTCAATAAGACCATAATCTCTGAGCATTTTAAGTCCTCTTGCCTGATTTGCGGCATCATTGCACACTCCTATTGTAGCTCCATCAGGTATTTCACTGATTTTTTTATGTTTGTTGGAATACATCGCAAACAGAGGATAATGTGTATAAGGTTTTGCCATTACAAAGTCTGTACCGTTGGATTTATTGTAGTTTTCAAGATATGGAATATGTTGGAACCAGTTTACATCAACAGAACCTTCCCCTAAAGCCACATTTGGCTGAATACTGTCATCAAATGTTTTTATTTCCAGTTCATATCCTGCCTTTTTTACATCTTCCCTTATTGCTTCAGCCATGTCGATACCATCAGCTCTGACAGCTAAAACAATTTTAGTTTTTTCCTTTTCATTTGATTCCTGTTTTTTTCCTTCTTCAGCTGAATTATTTTTTCCACATCCTATCAACATTATAAGAACCATGCAGAAAAAAGTTTTTAAAAATAGATTTTTCATACTTCCACCATTCCTTTCATTTCATAATATTTTTATTTTAATTTTTTGTAAAGCCAGTCACCGGTAAACTGTATGAGTATAACTAGTAAAATTAATATTACAACAATGGTATACATAATTTTATAGTTAAAATTTTGATATCCGTAAGTCAATGCAGTTGCACCAAGACCACCTGCACCAATTGCACCGGCCATAGCAGTTGCTCCAAGTAGATTTATTATTCCTAGGCTTATACCTGAAATTATGGAAGGAATAGCCTCAACGAGCATCACTTTTAAAATAATCTGAGTATTGCTTGCTCCAAAAGATTTTGTGGCTTCGATTAATTCAGGATCAACTTCTTTCAGTGATGATTGAAAAATTCTTGCCATAAAAGGTGTTGCGGCTACTGTTAAAGGAACAAGTGCAGCCATTTCCCCAATTGATGAACCTGTCAGCAGTCTTGTCAAAGGTATTATTGATATCATCAGTATTATAAATGGAAATGAACGTACTATATTTACTATGATATCAAGTATCTGATATATAATTTTATTTGGCTTTAATCCGCCCTTATCAGTAACAACAAGTACTACTCCAACAAAAAATCCAAAAAAAACAGATAGTATACCGGATATTATTAGCATTTTTAATGTTGCCATGAGTGACGGGAAAATTAAGGCAGTAAATATTTTTCCAAAAGTAAATTGCTGTATTGTCATAACTAAATTCCTTCCTTTACATGAAATCTTTTTACTTCCTGAGTACCGAGAAGGCGTTTTAACTGAGGTGGGTCAGCCTTGAAGATTTCTTCAACATTACCTTTTATTTCTGCAGTACCATTTTCAATTATAGCCATATTTCTGCAAATTCTTCTGACAACATCCATCTGGTGGGTAACCATTACGATAGTAATACCCATTTCCTGATTTATTTTATATAAGAGTTCAAGTATAGCATTAGTTGTATTTGGATCAAGTGCTGAAGTAGCTTCATCACAAAGCAGAATATCAGGTTTCATTGCTAAAGCTCTTGCAATTGCTACACGCTGCTTTTGTCCTCCGCTTAACTGTCTTGGTCTTACATCTGATTTTTCTTCAAGACCTACCAGATTTAATAAGTTCATAACTCTTTCACGAATTTTCTTTTCTTTATAACCCCAGCATTCCATGGGTATTGCAATATTGTGATATACACTTCTTCTTTCAATCAGTGAAAAATGCTGAAAAATCATCCCAATTTTTTTTCTGAATTCACGTAATTCCTTTTCAGAAAAAAGGTTTATCTCCTTATCGTATACTTTTAAACTTCCAGTATCATAGCTTATAAGACCATTTATGCAGCGAAGTAATGTAGATTTTCCAGCTCCGCTTCTTCCTACTAAACCGTAAATATCACCTTTTTCTATATTAAAATTTACATTTTTTAGAACTTCAACGTTTTCATCGAATATTTTTCCAATATTCGTTCCTGTTATTATGTTTTCCATATTCCTCCAATTTTAAGCTTTTATTCTTCTTCCTGTATTCCTTTAGGCATCTGCCCCAGTTTTGCCCCTCTTCCGTATTTTCTTGCGGCATATATGAATGCATCTACATTTTCTTCAGGAGTTCCGATAGGCAGCTGGCAGCCTGTGGCCAGAATAAATCCCTTTGGACTGTCTGCACATTTTTTTATGCATTCTTTACATGAATTAATTACATCATCAATTGTTCCGTAAAGCATAACATCTACAGGAGGAACATTTCCTGCTATCTGCATCCTGTCTCCAACTGTAAGTTTACTTCGTGCAGGTCTTCACAGTTATCCACACTGAAGAAAAAAAGTCCTGCATCAGCTAAATCAGTCCATATTTTATTAGTTTTTCCACAAATATGGGAACCTGGCTTCCTTCCCATAATTTTGTAAATTCCTTCTATCATTTTTTTAATATATGGTAAGGAAAATTCATCAAACTGGGATTTGCTTATAACATCCATACATGACACAGGATCAGAAAAACTGGTTCCTACAGCACCTAGTTCCTCCTTGAATACTTCAAACCATCTCAATGAATTTCTAGTGCAGAATTCCAATAATCTGTGAAGATTTTCAGGATCTTTTCTTGTATCTTTAAGTAAAGATTCAATAGGCCTTATAGATACTGCAGTAGAAATAGGACCTGCAGACCGTGTTGTTATATTCATATCCGGAAACTTATCCTTCAGCCTTTTTGCAGTTTCCAGAATAGATGAAAGAGTCTTATCCTTTCGAGGATCAATTTCTTTAAGACTGGCCATATCTTTATAATCCTTCAGAATATGATCTTCCACATAATCAATACCGTTTTTAGGAAAGTGAAGCTTAGAACCTACAGTAGCACCAAGAGTTCTCAGACTAAGACCGATAGATAGGTTGTCTATTCCAAATCTTGTACGCATTGTTTCAATGATTTTGATTCTTGTCTCAAAGTCACTGTTGTAGTCTGTGCTGGTATAGCCAAAAATATTTGCCATTGCATAATCAGGGGCATGTAACATAAATGGAAGATAGTCCACCTCCTGTCCTGCATTATAGGCTTTTGTCCTTTCAAGAGTTGTCATTTCATCCTTCTGATTTTTCATTAATTTTTTTAACTCAGCATAATCCATAACTTATCACCTGTCTTTAATAGTTATTTAAGTATCACAAGTTAAAAATTTATTTTGTCATATTTGTATTTTATCACGATTTTTCCAAAGTATGTCATAGTATTTTTTTATGCTTAATTCAAATTTTCAATACACAGAATTTTTTATTCTGCATAAGTATTACATCTGTTAAACCATCCCTGAAGCCATTTTTTCTCATTTTTCGAAGGGTCTGAGTTATTTACTCTACGTTGAAGCACAAATTTTGCAGAATTGGAAAATTCAGTCAGGGCGGCTTTTCCTGTTTCAGTTCCTTTCATATTTTCCAATACTTGCAGCAGTCCCCATCCTTGGCCGTTATATCTTTCCTTTGGATTAGTTCCTTCCCCTTTAAAGTTGACATAATCAATTAGCGGATAAAGTCCATTTGGTGAATTAGCCACCCTGTAAAACTGTTTTTTTACATTTTCCTTGTTATCAGAGGCTTCAAGCATTTTTTCAAGGGAAGCTTCAAGTCTCTTGAAGATAAACATAACTTGTAAATCCTTATTGCTATACAGAAAATTTGTCAGTTCCTCAATGTCAGCATTTTTACTGTTTTTTAAATTATTTAATTCCTGTCTGCTTTTCCATGGCGAATACTTATTTTTCACCATTATTTTTGGTAATTTGACATTTTTAGATTTCAGGTATTCAACTAACCGAGGAAAACTTTCTTCAAATATTCCTACTTCTCCTCCTTATACCATATGAAATGACCTATTCCAAGTGAAGGAAAGTTTTCACCTTCATTCCAGTAAACAAGATTACTTTTTACCCCTCCTGCTTCATTTTTGAAGATTTTTTCTCCTATTGCATCCAGCTCAGACTTACTGATATTTCTAAAAACATCCTTATTTTCTGAAGTTTTGGATATCTGTGCAGGTTTTGATGTTTTCTTTGAATTTGAAGAAGATAAATTTGCCGATGAACTGTTTAATGAGCAGAAAATAAGAATAGCTGCCAATAATAATTTTGATTTTTTCATGTTGAGTACCTCCTATGGTTTTATTTCTAATTTTACCACAGTAAAAATAGAAAAATTCTGTGTATGAAAAATATAAAGTAGAATATAAATAAATAAAAAAATAATTGTTTAAATGAACGAATAATATATTAAAAAAATATAGCTTTATCTTTTTCTATAAAAAAATATATAAGATGATGAAAAACAACTAGATACAATAATCTTAAAAATATGCTATAATATACTATAATTAAAAAAGAAATATATAATAAAAAAACAGAAATAACAAATTACTCATATAGAAATGTAATAAAAACTTAATTAATAAATATTATTTTATTATCATAAATAACAATATTAAATAAAAATAAATAATGTTATGTGAAGTAATGCTATATCAAAGGAGGAAAATTATGAAAAGGAAAATGCTTTTGCTGTCAGCTTTATTTATAATGGCGACAGTAAGCTATTCAGCAGAAAAACAAAGTCTGGAGGCAAGTCTGAACTCGATAGAAAACAAATTCAATGATTTGCTTGAAAAGGAAGCACAGAAGAAAAGAGAGTTTGAAGTACAAAAGGCTCAATTAGAAACTGAAGTTGCAGACCTTAAAGCAAAGGAGGAAGGAAAGGAAAAATTGTTTGAAAAATTGAAGAAAGACTCTGAAGTCAGATGGCACAGAGATAAATATAAGCAAATTTTGAACAACTATGATACATATTACAAAAATTTAGCAAAATTAATAAGAGAAAAAGAGCAGAAGATATCTGAGTTGGAACAAATACTGGCAATAATGGGAAATTAGTCAAGTAAAATGTTGAAGGATATAACAAAATATTTTTATTCATTCTGCTTAATTTTATTTGCATGAAACAGCAGTTCATTAAGAAAAAATCATAAACTCGCCAATGGCTCAGACAATGAATTTTTCTAAATTCACAAACTGTTTCAAGCTGAAAAATTAAGAATGAATTCATAAAAAATATTTTCTAATATTTTCAATATTTTATTAACACCACAAGAATAAAGATAATGAAAGGAAGAATAATATGAAAAAGATAATATTGGCAGGACTTCTTCTGGCAATGTCAAGCATAGCAATGGCAGACAGTGCACAGGATATACTGAAGAAAGCAAGGGATGACTACTATAAACAGCAGGAAGCGGAAAAGAAAGCTGCAAGAACACCTAAGAAGGTAGAAAAAGCTGAAAAGGTAAAAGCAGAAAAACCAGCACCGGTTGAAGTTGTAGAAGTTGAGGAAGAAGTAGTTGAAGAGGAAGTAAAACCAAGAACACCGATGGAAAAACTGGAATACAATGCAAACAAGGCGGCAATAAAAGTGGACTTCTATGAAAGAGTAGTAAGAAGTGTAGCAAGGGAAGAAAAGGAACTTGACGGATACAATGAAGTATTAGGTAAAAAGAAACCTGCCAAAGTGAAACAGCAGAAAGCAGAAAAACCAGCAAAAACAAAGAAAAAATAGGAAGAAAAACCATAGAATAAAAGAAATTTACACGAAAGGAAGAAGATATGAAAGCTAAAAAGATAATGGGAATAGCGTTACTGGCGTTTGCAATAGGGCAAGTATCAATGGCAGAAAAGACAGACCCGAATATAGAAAGACTTTTAAAGATAGCAAAACAGAAGAAAGCGGCTGAAGAAAAGGAAGCAAGAAAACAGGAACTTTTAAACTCAGTAACAGAAGAAGGGGAAACAGTGCCTGCAACAGTAACAGCACCAAAAACGAACGAAAAGCTTGAAGCAAAGAGAAACAAGGAAGCAGAAGCAAGAAAGCAGAAAGCTGAAGCTAAGGCAATGAAGGCAAAATACAAAAACATGAGCGAAAGCGAAAAAATGGATGTTGAAATTCAAAGAATTAAAAAGAGAGTAAATGAAATAAACAGTAATATCGAAACATTCCATAAAACAAATGAAATGCTTGATAAAAATGGAACAGAGATTAGAAGGAATTGAAACTAAGTTAAAATAGGAAGAGATAAGAGAAAAAAATAAAAAGATAGGAGAGTAGAGATATGAAAAAAGGATTAATAACAATAGGACTTGGAGCATTAATGATGTCATGTACAAACGCAAAATTAGTTCAGTACAACACAGACAGATTAGATAATATTGAAGATTATTTAAGAGAAAATAAATTCATAAAACCATCAGAAAATGTAGAAAAATTAAAAGAAGAAGGAAAAATCGATTATTCAAAAGAATACAGATCACTTGAGAAGGAGGCAGACGCATGGCTAGAAGATCAACAATAATAGCAGGAATAGCAATGTTGTTGGCAGTATCTTCATTATCGTCTGCAGCGAGAAAGCTGACGACAACACAGATAAGAGAAAATACAATAAGAATAAACGCTCTTGAAATAGAAAGAATAGATATAACAGATATAATACCTGAAGACAAGGGACCGGATCAGCAGATAGTAGTAATGGATGAAAGAGCATTGAACTTTGATTTTGATAAATCAGTAGTAAAACCGCAATATTTTGAAATGTTACATAAATTTGTTGAATATGTAAACTTCAATGACTACGAAGTAGTAATAGAAGGACATACAGATTCAAAAGGAACAAATGCTTACAACATGGCACTTGGAATGAGAAGGGCACAAAGCGTAAAAGCTAAGCTGCTGGAATTTGGAATGGATCCAGGTAGAATAGTGGGAACAGTATCAAAAGGAGAAGAAGAACCGGTAGCAACAAATACAACAGACGAAGGAAGAGCACAAAACAGAAGAATAGAATTTAAACTTTCAAGAAGGGGAATTTATTAAGAAAGATAAAAAATAGAATTTTTAGAAAGTGAGAGACAGTATGAATAACAATTTGAAAAGAATTGAAAAAGAGTTAAGATCATTTGTAAAGAGATGTAAAGATATAAAATACAATACAGCATTGCTATTTTCATTTCTAGTTACAGGATCATTATCTCTTTCAGCTAATGGGAAAGATGATGTAGAAACAGCAAAAAGAGGACTTCAGACATCAATAACAGACATGAAGAAGTTATTTAAGGAAGCAAAAATTGAAAATAACAAGCTTATGAGAGCATCAAACCTTGAATTAGTGCAGTTAATGGAACAGGGAGACCATGTAGTAAAATCTCCATGGAGTTCATGGCAGTTTGGAGCAAATGGGTTTTATAACAACTGGAGAGGAACTTATAAAGGTAGAGGAGATAAGAAAGAGAAATATCCATATGAGGGGATATTTGAAAGGGATACAAATGAGTTTAATAGATATGTTGCTGAGAATAGTTCAATGTATTCTCTTTTGCCAGTAGGTAGCAATTTTAAATCAGCATCCGCTAACTTAAGACAAGGATTAAGTAACTACGGATTGGCCAGTAATATAACTCAGCAAGAACCGATAGTTCAATTAGAAGTTAATGCTGGAATAACTCCAAGAGTGATAAACAAAAAATCACCTGATACTAGTCCAGCAGCACCTGTTGTGACATTACCAACTTTGAACCTAAACTGATAACACCACCTAAGTCACCAGATGCACCAGATGCACCAACAATAAATCCTACTGGTTTTAATTTAGCAGCAGGTTCAAGTGGGAACGGGCCAGCAATTCAGGCCGATGTGAGTACTACTGGTAATGGTGCAATACAAAGTGTTGTTTTAACTAAAGGGAATTTTAATATAGTTAGAGATACAACTTCTAAAATGAAATACTCATACAAAGGTTATGCCGGAATTTCACCTTGGGGAACACCTTCAACAGATTCTGGAAATACTTTTGGTACAGGTGGTACAAAATGGTCTGGATGGGATAGAGCAACAACAACTACAGGAAGCACTTTGGGAATTCAAAAATTAGTTTCTGGAGCAATGTTAACAAACTCAAATAATTTATTTACTAATGTTTCAACTACAGTATTAAGAGAATTTGTTCATATGGATCATCATGGTAATATGGCGCCAGCAAATGTGGAAAGTGGATTTACTGCTGGGACAGCAGAAACAACTTGGGATTCAACAGTGTCTTCTGGATCTAATTCAACAGCAGTAATAGAAGCATTTGAGGATTTAAGAGATAATGTAAATTCAACTACAGCACATGGAAATTCAGCTACTTCAGCTTCAAATATGTTTATTTGGATGCAAAGTGGAAGAATAGTAATGGAAGGTAGTTATAATGTTGTAACAAATAACTATGACCATAATGGAGGAACGACTGTAAAATCAATAGCTGCAAACGTTGGAGATATAGTTATTCAACCACATAAGGATGCAGCAGGAACTGTATCAGGAAGTAAATCAGCTATATTTAGTTTATCACCAGGTGGACACAATCCAGGACACCTTTCAATAATGTATAATGGAAGTACTGGAAATATGGATTTATGGACAAAAGAATCAGCTGTGTTTTTAAACTCAGAAACAGCTGGAAAAGGGATTTCTGTTGTAAATAGAGGTACAATAAATATGTATGGTGAAAAAAGTACAGGAATCTACAACAGTACACCGTCAAAAATGAATGTACAATTTGTAGAAAAAGGATTTACATTTGATGCTACTACAAACACTGCAACTAAAGATTATAAACCTATAAATATTTATGGAGACAGCAGTATGGGAATATACTGGGATCAAGGAACTAGTACTAATGGTTCAATAGAAGGAAACTTTGCAGTTAATATAGGAGCAGCTGGAAAAGGAAATCAAAACTTTACAACAAAAGCAACTTCTGCAGTTACAGGTGGAGCAGAAACAAATGGAGTAGCATTATCTGATTATGATGTAAACTCTAGTGATGCAGCTACTACAAATAAAGATTATATCAGAGGATCTTTCGGTATACTATCAAATGGAGCTACAAATTTAACATCTCACCAAATAAAAATATTTGATAAAACAGAAGGAAATGTTGGAGTACATCCAAATGCTAATGTAGCTTTAAATATTGGTGGCGGAAGTATAGAATTAAGTGGAGGAACAACTGCTAAAAATAATATAGGAGTGTATATTAATACTCAAGGGTCAGTAAAATCTACAGGAAAAATTGAACTAAAAGATGGAGTAGGGAACTTAGGAATCTTTGCTGTTGGTGGTGCAATACCTGTGGCTGGAACAAACCATGTAGAAGTAAGAGAAGTTAAAGCAACTGATACTAAAAACTCTGTTCTAATTTATGGAAGTACTGGAGCTCAAGTTAAACTTTCAGATGGAACTGGATTACCAACAGGAGCTACTTATGGATTAAATATAAGTGGAGCAACTGTTGAAGCAGATGCTTCTGCAGTCAATAAAAAAGATTCAGGAGCTGCTTTTGCAATGGATGCAGGAACAGTTATAACAATTGACAGAACAAGTGCACCAACTACAGCGAATATTGATATTACAGGAACTAAATTAACAGATGCTGATAGATATGCAGGATTTGGACTAATGGCTAAAGATGGTGGAAAAGTTTCTGCTAAGAACAACTATGTAAAAGTAACTGATGGTTCAACAGCTATAGCTTCAATAGGCTCAAATGCAAAAGTTGATATGACTGGAGGTACTGTAGAATATAAAGGTAATGGATATGCCCTATATGCTGCTAATACTGGAACAATAGATATGACAAATGCTAAACTGATCTTAGATGGAAGTGCAATAGGATATGAAAAAGTTTATGGTGCTACTTTACCAATAACAACTACAGGTATGTCTATACATATAAAATCTAAGGATGTAACGGTATTAAGTCTAAAAAATGCAACAGCGCCACTAAATGTATCAAGTTTATCTACGACTTTAAATGGTTGGGCAGGACTTTCAGCAACACCAACTTATGATCCAGGTGCAGAAAACTATAAAATGGCAGCAATAGATGGTCTAAGTGCATATAATATAGACCAAGATATAGATAAAAAAGCTGTTGCAGCAGGAACAGCAGATGCAAATTCAAATATGTATGTAAGAAATCTATTAGTACAAAGAGCTAAAGTAAACTTAGCAGCTTCTAAAAATGTAACAGCTTACCTAGATACTACTGATCTAAATTCTTTAGATAGTACTACTGTAGTTGGATTGGATATGAACTCAAGTGCCAATGCAGCTGGTAGAAGCGATACTCAAATAAATTTAGCGGCTGGTTCAAGTGTTAATGCAGATAGAACAGATGCTGGAAGTGGAGCAGTTGGTTTATTTATAAACTATGGAGAAGCAAACATTGCTAACGGAGCAAAAGTAAATGTTGAAAAGTCTGGACTTAACGATGCAAACGCAAAAGCAGTTGGAGTGTATGCAGTAAATGGTTCTACTGTTAATAATGAAGGTGAAATTAATGTTGGTGGAGAAGGCTCAATAGGAGTTTTAGGAATTTCTTACAGAAAAGATAGTAATGGAGTTTTAAAAAGAGATGAGTTCGGTGCTAAACCAAATGCAGGAGATGTTGGTGTAGTAAATAAAGGTAAAATAGAACTTGATGGTCAAAAAGCAGTTGGTATCTATATAGAAAATAATGATAGTAATACTAGTGCTGCTCATACAATAGAAGCAACTAATGATACTAATAGTATTATAAATATGTCAGGTCAAGAAGCTATTGGTATGGCCGCAAAACTTGGAAATTTAGTAAATAAAGGTACAATTAATATTACAGCTGACAAAGGAACTGGAATGTTTGTAGAGACAGATGGAGTTAGACCAGCCACTATAACAAATGACTCTAATGGTACTATTTCAATAGGAGATTCTACAAGTGAAAGTGTCCTAAGAACAGGAATGTTTACTAAAAACCAGAATGTAAAAATAACAAATAAAGGTAAAATAGATGCCGGAAAAAATTCATATGCAATCTATGGAAAAGATGTGGAACTAACATCAGGATCTGAACTAAACATAGGAGACAATGGAGTTGGAATATTCTCAACATCAACAACTCCAGCAACAAATAATATAGAGATTCAAGCAGGAGCTAAAATTAATTTAGGTAATAATGAAGCTGTTGGAGTATTCTTAGGAACAGATGCAGCTACAGGAGTTCAAGCTAACGGAGTTAAAATAAATGATGCCGGAAGTATTATGAATATAGGAGATAATTCATATGGATATGTTCTAAAAGGAATAGGAACTACTTTTACAAACTCAAATGCTGGAAGTGTAACTTTAGGAACAAAATCTGTTTACTTATACTCAAATGATACTACTGGAAATATAACAAATAATGCTGCATTAACTTCAAATGGTTCAGTTGCAGGAACTCCAATAGCAAGTGCAACAGGTGGCCAAAATTATGGATTGTACTCAGCAGGAACTGTAGTAAATAATGCAAATATCGATTTCTCTAAAGGAATAGGAAATGTTGGTATCTATAGTATTAAAGGTGGAACTGCAACAAATAATGCTACAATAACTGTAGGAGACTCTAATGCACAAGGTTCCCTATATTCGCTAGGTATGGCTGCAGGATATGCGAAAACTGATAGTGGAAATATAATAAATAATGGAACAATAAATGTTGTAGGAAAAGATGCTATAGGAATGTATGCATCAGGACCAGGTTCAACTGCAACAAATAATGCAGGACATACAATAAACCTATCTGGTGATGGTTCTATGGGTATGTATTTGGATAACGGTGCTATAGGTGTAAATAATGGTACAATAACAACAGTTGGAAGTCCAAAAGGAGCTATTGGAATAGTTGTAAGAAATGGTGCTGAATTTACAAATAATGGAACTATTACAATTAATTCAGCTGATGGATATGCATATTTCAAAGCAAATGGAGGTATCATAAGAAACTATGGAACTTTCCATCTTGGTGGAGGAGCTGTTAAAGAATTTGTTCCTGGTACTAAACCAACAGGAAAAGGTATAGATGTAAATGGAATAAGAGTATTAGATATAGATGCTCCAGCTAACTCACCAACAGCAACAATAACTGCAAATGGTCAAGTTCAAACTCCAGTTGTAACTAATGTAGCTGGAGATAGAAGTATGCTGTCTTCAAATGTAGGATTATACATAGATACATTAAGAGGAACTAACCCAATTACAGGTTCTTTAGGTGTGTTAGGAGATGCTGCAGACTTAATTATAGGTTCTGAAGCGGCACAAGTAACTACAAGTAAATATATTCAAGTACCTCAACAAATAATAGATCCATATAATACAACAATAGCGCGTAATCCAACTATAAAGAATTGGAATATTTATTCTGGTTCATTAACTTGGATATCAACTGCAACACTGGATAAATCAACAGGTTTAATAAAGAATATTTACTTAGCTAAAATGCCATATACAGTTTTTGCAGGAAATGAACCTTCACCAGTTGCAGTGACAGATACATATAATTTCTTAGATGGATTGGAACAAAGATATGGAGTTGAAGAATTAGGAACTAGAGAAAAAAAATTATTTGATAAGCTGAATGAAATTGGTAAGAATGAAAAATATTATTCTATCAGGCTACAGACGAAATGATGGGACACCAGTATGCAAATATACAGCAGAGAACATATGGAACTGGAAGATTAATAGATAAGGAAATAACTCATCTGTCTAAAGAGTGGGATACTAAGTCTAAACAGTCTAATAAAATAAAAGTATTCGGAATGAGAGATGAATACAGTACAGATACAGCTGGAATAATCGACTATACAAGCAATGCATACGGATTTGCATACTTACATGAAGATGAAACTGTTAAGTTAGGAAACTCAAGTGGATGGTATGCAGGAGCAGTACATAACAGATTCAAGTTTAAAGACATAGGAGGATCAAAAGAAAATCAGACTATGTTAAAACTAGGAATCTTCAAGACAATGTCACCGGTAACAGACCATAACGGAAGTTTACAGTGGACAATCTCAGGAGAAGGATATGTATCAAGAAATGATATGCATAGAAAATATCTTGTAGTGGATGAAATCTTCAATGCAAAATCTGATTATACAACATATGGTGTAGCATTAAAGAATGAACTTGGATATAATATAAGAACAAGTGAGAGAACAAGTATCAGACCATATGGAAGTTTAAAACTTGAATACGGAAGATTTGGAAGCATTAAGGAAAAATCAGGAGAAATAAGACTGGAAGTAGAAGGAAATGACTACTATTCAGTAAAACCGGAAGTGGGAATAGAATTCAAGTACAAACAGCCGATGGCAGTAAAAACGACATTTGTAACTACTTTAGGACTGGGATATGAAAATGAACTGGGAAGAGTAGGAAATGTTAAGAACAAAGCGAGAGTGGCGTATACTAATGCAGACTGGTTCAACATCAGAGGAGAAAAGGACGACAGAAAAGGAAACTTCAAGGCTGATTTGAATATAGGAATAGAAAATCAGAGATTTGGAGTAACATTTAATGCCGGATATGATACAAAAGGTCACAATGTAAGAGGAGGATTAGGATTCAGAGTTATTTACTAATAGCTTTTTATCTGAAGGAAAAAGTTTCTGTTTAAAATATAACCTTTAATTCAGAAATTGGAAAAGAAGATAAAAACACCGTCAATATTATTATGGCGGTGTTTTTTGTATTTCTAATATTAAAAATTATCTAACGACTTTCATTTTTTCTTCAAAAACTTCTCCGACAGAAAAAGTATGTATTTTTTCATCAATGAGTATTTCAAGTTCTCCATTGTAGTTTATATTTTTTACAATCCCTGAAAAATAAGCCCTGTTTATTTTAAGATGAACCTTTTTCTCCTTCAGGTAGCTAAGTTCATTAATTTCAAGAAGGATTTCCTCCCATTTTCCATTTAGAAATGTTTCAAATAGAATTTTAAACTCTTCAATAACTGAAGTAATAATTTCTTTAATATCATAGTGTTTTCCAGTTATTTCAGAAATGGAACTGGCTGTTTCTGAAAGCTCCTCAGGCAGTGAGTTATTTATATTTATTCCAATTCCGACAAAAAAGTTATTTTCAACTCTTTCTACGAGAATACCTGTTATTTTTTTTCCATAAAGATAAACATCGTTAGTCCATTTAAACATATAGTCAAGATTTTCTACTTTTCTAAGTCCCTTTATGACGGAAAGTCCTGCAATTAAAGGCAATTTTAAATATTCAGAATCATCAATATTGTTATTTTCATCTTTTTTCACGAGAAACGTAAAAAGAGCCATTCCCTTTTGTGAAACCCATGTATTTCCCCTTCTTGCCTTACCGAGAGTCTGATTTTCAGCTGTAACAACATCATATTCTTCAAATTTTGAAACATTATTTTTCATAAATTCATTAGTTGAATCAAGAGTTTCATAACTGTATATTTTCATTTTTTTCTCAGCTCCTGTTCTGTTTTATAATTATATCACAAAAAATATGGTAAAATATATAAAATATTAAAGATTGAATAAAACCTATAAATTCTGTACAGCCTTTATAGGGAAATAACACTTCGGAACTGCTATAATAGAATTGAAAGGAGGAAAAGCAAATGAGAATGATTGAAGGATTTAATAAAACCATTGATTATATTGAAAGTGTCATGAAAGATGAAATTGATGAAAAGAGGATTATGGAGCTGTCAGGCTACTCATATGCTATGTTCCGCAGGATATTTTCAATTCTGACTGAAACAACTTTATCCGAGTATATAAGGGCAAGGAAGCTGACTGAAGCTGCAAAGCGAATTCGTGAAACAGATGAGAAAATAATAGAAATTGCATTTGAATATGGCTATGATTCACCTGATTCATTTGGACTGGCTTTTAAGAATTTTCATGGATATACTCCTTCAGAAGTAAGAAAAGGAAAGCCTTTCCGTGCAGTTTCACGAGTAAGGCTCATGTTAACAGTCAAAGGAGGAAATAATATGAATATTACCATTCAGAAAAAGGAAGCATTTAAAGTTGCTGGAATAAATACAAAAAATATAGAGCCATCATCATGTCCCAAAGTGTGGGATGAGCTGTTTTCAAAATACTCCCCTGAGAAACTGGAAAAGCTTGGAAATGGTCAAAGCTACGGGATTTGTCATGATATGAAAAATACGAAAAAAATCAACTATATGGCATGTTATGATGTAAAGGACATAGAAAAGGCAGAGGAAATGGGTCTTGAAATTGTGGAAGTGGCTGCGGCTGAATATGCAGTTGTGGAACTTATAGGAAAAATACCTGATTCAATTCATGCAGGCTGGAAGTATCTTTTTGAAGTGTTTTTTCCTGAACAGGGATACAGGCATTCAGGAAAACCTGATTTTGAAGTCTACTCAGAAGGGGATATGTACAGTGAAACATATAAAATGGAACTCTGGGTTCCTATCGTGAAGGAATAGGAATAGAAATCTGTAAAATCTTAAGATATTTTTATAATTTAAATAAAGAAGAGATGGAATTGTATACTGGTTTTGAAAAACTTAGAAAAAAATTTAATTTAACTTACAAGGATTGATTTCTGTATAAAGCAGAAGTTAGTCCTTTTAATTTTTTTATGTTTTTTTGTATATTTTTAGAGTTAATTTTTTTATCTCTAGGAAAATTTTCTTTAAATAAAATTTGATTTTTAGGAAAATAGAGGTAAACTATGAATATAGAAATAATATTACAAAAAAATCCTACTTTTCATGGAAACAGTTACAGACAATTAAATATAGTACATAACAACTAAAGCAGAAATAAGTATTTTAATAATTAAATATATAAATAACAAAATAATATTTTACTGGAGGTTAGTTATGAAAAAGATGAAAACATTTGGCTTAAAAAAACTGGGACTTTTCAATCCAAAAGAAGTTTATAGAAACCTTACTCCTACAAAACTTATAGAAATGGCTATCCAAAGAGGTGAGGGAGTATTATCAAGTACAGGTGCATTATCTGTAACAACTGGAAAATATACAGGACGTTCCCCTGAAGATAAATTTGTTGTTGATACTCCTGATATTCATAATAAGATAGCGTGGGGAAGTGTGAACAGACCTATTGAAAAGGAAAAATTCGACCTTATATATGGAAAACTTATTTCCTATCTGCAAAATAGGGAAATATTTATCTTTGATGGACTTGCAGGAGCAGATCCTACATGCAGAAAAAAATTCAGGATAGTAAATGAAATGGCAAGTCAGAACCTATTTATACACCAGCTTCTAATAAGACCTACAGAAGATGAACTGAACAACTATGGAAAGGAAGATTTTACAATTATTGCCGCACCTGGATTCCAATGTAATCCGGAACTGGATGGAACACATTCTGAAGCTGCAATTATTATTAACTTTGAGAAAAAAATAGGAATTATATGCGGTTCAAGATATTCAGGAGAAATTAAGAAAATGGTATTCTGTGTAATGAATCTCTTGATGCCTGATTTAGATGTACTTCCTATGCACTGTTCCGCAAACATAGATCCTGTATCTGGTGAAACTGCTGTATTCTTTGGACTTTCAGGGACAGGAAAAACAACACTTTCAACAGATCCAAACAGAAAACTGATAGGTGATGATGAGCATGGATGGTCTGATCATGGAATATTCAATTTTGAAGGAGGATGTTATGCAAAATGTATAAACCTCAAGGAAAAATACGAACCTGAAATCTATCATGCGATAAAATTTGGAAGCCTTGTGGAAAATGTGGTAATGGATCCGAAGACACAGGAATTTGATTTTAAGGATAAGAGCCTGACTGAAAATACAAGGGTGGGATATCCTATCAACTATATTTCAAATGCACAGATTCCTGGAGTTGGTGGAATACCGTCAGTTGTAATATTCCTGACAGCTGATGCATTTGGAGTTCTGCCACCAATATCAAGACTGGATAAATGCTGCAATGTATCATTTCATAACAGGATTTACATCAAAGCTTGCAGGAACAGAAAGAGGAGTTACAGAGCCTCAGCCAACATTCTCAACTTGCTTTGGAGAACCTTTTATGCCTTTAAATCCAGCTGTTTATGCAGAAATGTTCGGTAAGAAGATTGAAAAATACAATACAAAAGTATTCCTAATAAATACAGGATGGTCTGGCGGTCCTTATGGAATAGGAAGCAGAATAGATTTGAAAAATACAAGGGCAATGGTAACAGCGGCATTAAATGGAGAACTTGATAATGTAGAATACAGACATAATGAAATCTTTAATGTGGATGTTCCTCAATACTGCCCAAATGTTCCATGTGAAATATTGAATCCTGCTGATACATGGGATAACAAGGAAGCTTATGATTCTTATGCAAGAAAGCTGGCAAAAATGTTCCAGGAAAATTTTGCAAAGAAATATCCTAATATGCCGGTACATATTGCAGAAGCAGGACCAAAAGCTGAGTAATGTAAAAAAAGAATAAAGAAGTTTATTATAATTCTTGACAAATTTTTAAAATCATATATAATATTGTTAAGATGATATGCTCGTAGTATAGCGAGCAGGATAAAAAAAAGAAGTATACAAAAGGATGAGCCTCTTATTTTTAAGAGGCTTTTTAAATTTATATTAAAAAGTGATATAATAGACTAAGAGATAATTATTGTAACTTAGAAATTTAAAAAGAGGGGAAATAACATGCAAAAATAAAAAGTATGGCATTTTTTTATTTAACGCCTGAATTTTTATGAAAAGTATAAAAAAACTGTAAAGAAATACTACAGAAACAGAAAAAGACCTTATGCAGTTCACTTGATAAGGTATAATAACTTAACATTCGCCATACCTGTCAGAAGTAACATTAACCACAATTTTTTTCTTATAAAACAATAGGAAGTAAAGGATTAGATTTTACAAAAAAACAGTTGTTATTACAGATGAAAAAAATATCTATCTGATAATAAAGCTGTCATAAATCATGAAGAATATCTAAAATTAGATAAAAAAATAGAAAATTTACTATATTAATAGACTGCTAATAGCAGAAAATAGGTAAAAAGCCTTGATCAATAAAATATGATTTTTTTCATGTTTAAGAATCAGGGCTTTTCTATTTTAGAAAAAAATAAAAAATCTGTAATTAGAAATATAACAGATAAAATAATACGAAAAAAATTAAATTAAAAATGATAAATAAGAAATATATATAGTTGCTTTTTAGAAAAATGATAGTATAATTATATAAAAGACATATCATGTACAAATACAGTTAATTAGCATAATAAAAAACAATTAAAATAGAGTATCTATTGAAAATGAAGGAGGAAGTAACTTTGAGCAGAGTGAAAATAACAGAAACTTCATTAAGGGACGGTCATCAGTCTTTAATGGCGACAAGGCTTACAACAGCTGAAATCTTACCAATAGTAGAAAAAATGGATCGTGCAGGATATTATTCCCTCGAAGTATGGGGAGGAGCAACTTTTGATTCGGCAATCAGATTTTTAAATGAAGATCCATGGGAAAGATTACGGGAAATAAGGAAAAGGGTAAAAAATACAAAACTTCAGATGCTTCTGAGGGGACAGAATCTTTTGGGATACAGACATTATGCAGATGACATAGTAGACAAATTCGTTGAAAAATCAATAAAAAATGGAATAGATATAATAAGAACTTTTGATGCCTTAAACGATGTAAGAAATATACGTCAGGCATCGGAAAGTACTAAAAAATATGGAGGACACAGCCAGCTTGCAATATGTTACACAATAAGTCCTGTCCACACAATAGAATATTATAAGAATCTTGCACTGGAAATGCAGAATATGGGAGCAGATTCCATAGCAATAAAGGATATGGCAGGAATACTTCTTCCATATAGAGCCTATGAACTTGTAACTGAACTGAAAAAAGTAATAAGTGTTCCGATAGAAGTACATACTCATAATACTGCAGGGCTCGGAGCAATGACAAATCTTAAATCGGTAGAGGCGGGAATAGATATAGTGGATACAGCAATTTCTCCCCTTTCAGGAGGAACTTCACAGCCAACTACGGAATCCCTTGTAAGAACCCTTCAGGGAACAGAACATGATACAGGAATTGATCTTGGTCTGTTAAAGGAAATTGCAGAATATTTCAAACCGATAAGAAAAAAATATCTTGATAAAGGAACATTAAATCCTCAGGCATTATGTACAGAGCCTAACATAGTAGAATATCAGCTTCCAGGTGGAATGCTTTCAAATATGCTTTCACAGCTGAAGTCACAGAAGGCGGAAAATAGATATGAAGATGTGCTGAAGGAAATTCCAAAAGTAAGGGAAGACCTTGGTTATCCTCCATTAGTAACTCCTATGAGCCAAATGATTGGAACTCAGTCGGTATTTAATGTGCTGACAGGAGAAAGATACAAGATGATACCTAAGGAAATAAAAGATTATGTAAGGGGAATGTACGGAAAATCACCTGTTCCTATTTCAGAGGAAATGAAGAAAAAAATAATAGGGGATCAGGAAGTATTTACTGGAAGACCTGCAGATCTTTTAACTAATGAATATGACGAAATAAAAAAAGAAGTGGGAAATCTTGCCAGAAACGAAGAGGATGTACTGACTTACGCAATGTTCCCTCAGGTGGCACAGACATATTTTGAAAAGCGTAATAATCCTGAAGAAGAAATAAAAGTGCAGACTATAAATGTAGTGTTTTAAGTGAAAGGAGAAATGAATGAAAATAATATATGGAGATGCTCCGATAACGTTTGGAGACTCGCTAGTTATAACAGTAGTGAGTATGCTGACAGTATTTTTAGTTTTGATTCTGATTTCTTTTATACTATCCCTTTTAAAATATCTTCCTTCTGAAAAGAAAGTAACTGAAAATAAAAAAGTTACAGTTAAACCATTAGCAGATGCATTTTCTGTTTCATCAGAAAATTCTGTATCAGAAGGAAAGAAAATAGGACCGGAAGATATAAAGGATGAGAAAATGCTCGCAGCTGTTGCAGCCGCAGTTATAGATGCAGCCGGAGAAATTGACAATGCCTATATAAAGGTACGATCAATAAGGGAAGTAAATCAGTAAACAGGTAAAACATAAAAAAAGGATTATACGTTATCCTGAACGAACGTAAATATAACCTGCAGGGAGATTGTTATGATAAAATTATATAAAATAAAAATTGGAGATAAAGTTTATGAAGTAGAACTGGAAGCAGTAAGTGAAAAGGAAGGAAAAATTGAAGCTGCAAAGCCTGAGACTATAAAAGAAGAAAAGCCGGGAAAACCAGAGGATAAGATAACAGAACAAAAGATGGGAAATATAAAAGTTGAAGCACCTATGCAAGGACTTGTAGTAGGTGTAAATGTTTCTACAGGGCAGAAGGTGAAGGCAGGAGAAACATTGATAGTACTTGAGGCAATGAAAATGGAAAATCCTATAGCTGCCCCTGTAGATGCTACTGTGGAAGGAATACATATATCTAAAGGAGATACTGTGGAAACTGGGGCATTACTTGTCAGTTTGTCATAGTTACGAAAGGAGAAGGAAATGGAGTTACTGAAAACACTTTATAGTACAACAGGACTGGCCATGCTGACGTGGCAGCAGTTTATAATGATAATAGTTGCACTTATTTTACTGTATCTTGCAATAAGAAAAAAATATGAGCCATATTTACTGTTACCCATATCTTTCGGAATGCTTCTTGTGAACCTGCCAGGAGTACCAAATGAAGGAATGATGGAACCTGGAGGATTATTGTATTATCTGTACCAGGGAGTAAAACTTGGTATATATCCGCCATTGATATTTTTGGCAATAGGTGCAAGTACTGATTTTGGGCCACTGATTGCCAATCCTAAAAGTCTTTTACTAGGAGCGGCAGCGCAGCTGGGAATATTTATCGCATTTATAGGTGCAATATTGCTAGGTCTTACAGGAAGGGAAGCTGCTTCCATAGGAATAATAGGAGGGGCTGACGGACCTACAGCAATTTATACAACAACAAAACTGGCGCCTGCCCTGCTTGGTCCAATAGCAGTTGCGGCGTATTCCTACATGGCATTAGTGCCTATAATACAGCCGCCAATAATAAAACTGCTTACAACAAAAAAGGAAAGACAGATAAAAATGGTACAGCTGAGGGAAGTAAGTAAAGGTGAAAAAATTTTATTTCCTATAGCAGTAACAATAATAGTTACACTTCTTATACCTTCTGCGGCTCCTCTTATAGGAATGCTTATGCTGGGAAATCTTATAAAGGAATCTGGAGTAGTCGGAAACCTTGTTGAACATGTAAAAGGTGCAATGCTCTACTGTATAACAATTGTACTTGGAGTAACAGTAGGAGCTACAGCAAATGCCCATACATTCCTGAATGTTACAACGTTGAAAATATTGGCGTTAGGATTGTTTGCCTTTGCATTTGGAACTGTGGGGGGAGTACTGTTTGGGAAAATAATGTGTAAACTGAGTGGTGGAAAAGTTAATCCTATGATAGGAGCGGCAGGAGTTTCTGCTGTGCCTATGGCAGCGAGGGTTGTACAGAAAATAGGTCAGGAGGAAAATCCAAGCAACTTTCTTCTTATGCATGCAATGGGACCTAATGTTGCCGGAGTAATAGGATCTGCAGTTGCGGCAGGAGTTCTGCTTATTATATTTAAATAGAAGATATATTATGGAGCCTGAAACTGGATTTTTGAAGTGATTACAGAAATTATTTAATGGTAATCGCCTAAAAATGTGATGAAATTAGGAAAACAATAGGAAATAATTTTTAAATTTAGAACAGGAAGTAATGTTGAAAAATGTAAGAATGCCAAAGATAAGGATATTTCTTTAAATAAAATCAAATAATTCTGTCATACCATTGACTTTTAAGTATAAGTTTAGTATAATGACTTCTGTAAGTAATTTTGCGGAAGTATCGCCTAATGGTAGGGCAGCAGCTTGGAAAGCTGTGGGCGGTTAAACGTCTTGTGGGTTCGAGTCCCTCTACTTCCGCCATTTTTTTAAAAATAAAATATATTATATAGAAAAAAACTATCTCATAAAAAGGCGTAAGAGTCATTTCTGAGATAGTTTTCATTTTATTTACAAATTTTTTTATAGAATTGTTTTTTTCACCTTTGAAAAAAATTTTTATACTAAAAAAATTATTATTCGGGTTTATTTATAATTTCACTTAATCCTACTAGCATTTTTTTACACCTGTAATTTCATATTTTTCTAGGTTTAGGTTCTGAAATACCTAAAATAATAGTTCCACCAATAGTATTAGCAAATGCGCTGTATGTTTCCCAAAATATCATTTGGAATTTTATTCAAACTAGCTTTGTATTCCCTTTTTCTATCTTCATTTTCCAATATCATGCTATTTTTGCAAGTAAATAACAATATTTACTTGTCGTCCTCCTTTTAATAATCTCACGAATAATCTCACGAATAATTTGTATTATATAAAGTTATAAAATCTAGATTTTAAGAGTATTTTTTTATAAAAAAATTCTGTTATATCTCACGAATAATCTCACGAATAAATTATTGTGATTTCAAAGATTGATTCATAAAATAATATTACTTATCCAGTTTTGAAGTTTTTATACAGAATATAAAATAGTAATACTTAAATATTACAACTAGAATAAGTGCTAACCGTAAATAGTTATTTTTTACAAAAAAAATTGGAAAAGCAATCATCGTACTCGATAGGCACAATAATCCTATTTTTGCTTTTAGGGTCATACTTCTATTTTTTTCAAAATCTTCCAGATAATTCTTATATATCTTTGTTTGAGTAAACCACCTATGAAATCTTTCAGAACCTCTCGCAAAAAAGAAACTGGCCAGAAGAAGAAAAGGTACTGTAGGAAGTCCAGGCAGAAAAGAGCCGGCAATTCCCAGTCCCATGGAAACAAATCCAAATATAACGTATATTATTTTCATATTGTCCTTTCTGAATATGACTTTCTCTCCCATCTGATAATAACATTAATATAAAACTTTTTCAATTAATAATTCTCTTAAAGGTACAAATTAGTTATAAATTGTGATATAATCTAAGTTAAATATAAAATGAAAATAATATATATAAAACGGAAGTATAAATGTTTAGTATAAGTTAAGGAGGAAATATGTTGGAAAAACTGTCCCGTTTAAGAGAGGACGTGCTGGAAAAACTTAATAATGTAGGAAATCTTGATGAGCTGAATGACCTGAAGGTAAAGGTTTTAGGTAAAAAGGGAGAATTTACAGCTATAATGAAGGGAATGGCAGAAATTGCAGCTGAAAAAAGGGCTGAATTTGGTAAAGTGACAAATGAATTAAAAGTTGTTCTGCAGGACAGATTTGATGAAAAACTTAATACATTAAAGGAAATGGCAAAACAGGAAAGACTGAAAAATGAAACTATAGATATTACATTGCCAGGAAGAAAAGCAAATGAAGGATCCCTTCATCCATTGACAAAAACGGTTGCTGAAATAAAGGAAATAGTTTCTGATATGGGGTTTGACATTGTTGACGGACCTGAAATTGAATATGTAAAATACAATTTTGATGCACTGAATATCCCAAAAACACATCCTTCAAGGGAAGTATCAGATACTTTCTATATTCAGGATGATGTAGTGCTTAGAACACAGACTTCAGGAATGCAGATAAGATACATGCTTGATAGAAAACCTCCTTTTAGAATGGTGTCTATTGGAAAGGTTTACAGACCTGATTATGACGTATCCCACACTCCTATGTTCCACCAGATGGAAGGACTTATGATAGGGGAAGATGTTTCTTTTGCAAACTTTAAGGCAATACTTGAAAATGTTGTAAAGAAAATATTCGGAAAAGAAAGAAATGTAAGATTCAGACCTCACTTTTTCCCATTTACAGAACCTTCGGCAGAAATGGATGTTGAATGTGGTGTATGTAAAGGAAAAGGATGTAGAGTTTGTAAAGGTACAGGATGGCTTGAAATTCTTGGAAGCGGAATGGTAAATCCGAAAGTTCTTGAAGGTGTAGGAATAGACCCTAAGAAATATCAGGGATTTGCATTTGGACTTGGCCTTGAAAGAATTACAATGCTAAAATATGGAATTGATGATTTAAGGGCATTTTATGATAATGATATAAGATTTTTAGATCAGTTCTAATATTAAATAGGAATTTATAAATCTGTATTTCGATATTGGTAAGATTATTTTAAATTCCCAAAAGATGGAAAGAACGTACTGTAATGGTACCAGAAAATGAAAATTAAGGAGGAAAAATGCTGATTTCTTTAAATTGGTTAAAGCAATATATAGATTTAGACGGAATAGAAATAAATGAAATGGAAAATGCCCTGACTATGATAGGACAGGAAGTTGAAAAAATTGATATAGTGGGTGGAAATCTTGATAAGGTTGTTGTTGCACATCTTGAGGAAGTAAAAAAACATCCAAATGCTGATAGTCTGACTTTATGTAAGGTAAATAACGGAAAAGAAATTCTTCAAATTGTCTGTGGTGCCACAAATCATAAAACAGGAGATAAAGTTGCACTGGCACAGGTGGGAGCAAGACTTAAAGAAGACTTTACAATTAAAAAGGTAAAATAAGGGGGGAAGAATCAAATGGAATGTTATGTTCTGAAGATGAACTGGGAATAGGAAGTGACAAGGATGGAATTATAATCCTTCCTGAAGATGCACCTGTAGGTGTGCCATTTAAGGATTATCTTGGAATAAACGATACTGTATTTGAACTGGAAATAACTCCAAACAGGCCTGACTGCCTTTCACATATAGGTATTGCAAGGGAGCTTTCAGCATACTACGGTAAAGAACTGAAATATCCTGAAACTGAAATAAAAAGTGAAATTTCAGAAAAAACATCAGATAATGTAAAAGTAAGCATAGAAGACAGCAATCTTTCCAGAAGATATGTGACAAGAATACTGAAAAATGTGACAGTAAAGGAAAGTCCAAAATGGCTTAAGGAAAGAATAGAGGCTGTTGGGCTTAGAAGTATCAACAACATAGTTGATGTATCCAACTTTATTCTTATGGAAATGAATCACCCTAACCATGTTTTTGACCTTGATAAAATCGAGGGAAATGAAATAAAAGTAAAATCAGCGGTAAATGGGGATAAACTTGTAACTCTTGATGAGCAGGAAAGAGAACTTGAAGATGGTGACATTGTAATATGTGACAGTAAGAAGATACTTGCCCTTGGTGGTGTTATGGGAGGACTTGATTCGGAAGTTACAGATAATACGAAAAATATTCTTCTGGAAGTTGCACAGTTTAATCCTCAGAATGTAAGAAAAACTTCAAGAAGACTGACTTTATCAAGTGATTCTTCATACAGATTTGAAAGAGGAATTGATGTAGAAGATTCAATAAAAGTAATAAACAGACTTGCAAATCTTATACAGGAAGTGGCAGGAGGGGAAATTCTAAACGGTTATGTGGATGTTTATCCTGTTCCGCATGAAAATAAAGTAGCAGAACTTAATTTTGAAAGACTTAACAGATTTGTCGGAAAAGTTATTCCTAGGGAAAAAGTAATAGAAATTTTGAGAAATCTTGAGATAGATGTTAAAGATAATGGTGAAACGCTTACTCTTACAGCTCCTTCATACAGAGGAGACCTGGAACTTGAACAGGATTATTTTGAAGAAGTAATAAGAATGTACGGTTTTGATAATATAGAAAATATTCTTCCAAGAGTGGATATAAACAAAAATTCAACACTTGATACTACAAAACTTACTGACAGGGTAAAAACTATATGTGCAAGCGTAGGATTGAAGGAAGTTATAAACTACAGCTTTATTCCTAAAGATGCATTGCAGAAACTGAAGTTCACAGGAGTTTCAGAAGATAAACTGATTGATATTTCAAATCCGATAACAGAGGACTTTGTTACAATGAGACCTACATTACTGTACAGCCTTATAAAAAATGCCAAGGATAATATGAACAGAAATGTCTCAAATATAAGATTCTTTGAAGTAAGCAGAACGTTTGAAAAAGCTGAAGAACTTGCAAAAGAAGATATAAAAGTGGGAATTATTCTGGCAGGTGAAAATGACAAGACTTTATGGAATCCAAAACCTGTTCACTATGACTTTTATGATTTAAAAGGAATTGTGGAAGAAATTTTTTCAAAGCTGAAATTTCAGAATTTTTCATTGAAAAGATCTGTACAGACTGAATTCCATCCAGGAAGATCAGCTGATGTGTTTGTTGGAAAAGAATACATAGGAAGTTTTGGGGAAATACATCCTGATGTTCTTGAAAATTTTGGATTGAATAAAAAGACTGTACTAGTTGCAGAATTTAATATTGAGCTAATTAAAAAGTACATAAATAAACCATTTGTTTATCAGGGAATTGTTAAATATCCTGCAGTTCCAAGAGACCTTGCCCTTGTAATGAATGAAAATATACTGGTTGGGGATGTTCTGAAAACAATTGAAAGAATAGACAAAAAGGTTGAAAAAGTGGAATTGTTTGATATTTATCAGGGAATAGGAGTAGAACCTGGTAAAAAGAGTGTGGCGATAAGTATTCTGTTAAGAGATGACTCTAAAACTCTTGAAGAAAAGGAAATAAATGACATTATTGACAAGATTCTGGCTAAAATGAAAAAGGATTATATGGCAGAATTGAGACAGTAGTACTATTTTGTAAATATCTTATATAAAAAACTTTAAAATATAAAATAAGAGGTGAATATAGACGTGACCTATGAAAATTAAAAATGTAGAATATAAGAATTTTCGGGGTCATGTTTTTTTATGAAATCAATTAGTAAAAAATTACAGAGAAAATACAGACATATATTTTATAAAAAAGGATGATGACATGAAGGCAGTTGTATTTTTAAATGGAGAATATAAATATTCGCAGGAATTTATAGACAGCCTGTTTGATGAGGAGACAGTTCTTTTATGTGCAGACGGAGGAGCTAATTATGCGTATAAATACAGTAAAAGACCATCTTATATAATAGGTGATCTAGATTCCATTGATAATCCTGTTCTGGAATACTTCAAAACACAGGGGATAAATATAGTGAAATATAATCCTGAAAAAAGATTATACTGATTTTGAATTAATTCTGCAAAAAAATAGATGAACTGGAAAAAGAAAAAAATGGCTTTAAATATAAAATCTATTAATATTTTTGGGTGCTTTAGGAAAAAAGAATAGATTTGACATTAAGTAATTTATTTCTTATGGAAAAATTATCCTAATATTACAATTTTATCAGAAGATGAAGAAATTTTTTTATAAAGATGAATCTTTTTCGATAAATAACAGGAAAGATTATGGATTCTCAATAATTCCATTAGATGAAATAATAGAAAAAAACTGACATTAAAAAGGATTTAAATATGAAACTTTCAACTTTTTATGCAGAAAGAAAAAAATTTCCCGCCTTGTCAGTAACATAATAACTTCTGATGAATGTAAAGTAACATTTAAAAAGGTAAGATGTTAGTTATTTTGAGGAAACATTAAATACAGAGGAGCTGATTAAGTTAGAAAAAAATCATGAATTAATCACATAAAAAAATTATATTTATTCATATCCTGTTTTACATTGTAAAAATTTTAAATAATTCAAAAAAATATAATTTTTTTATGTGAAAATTCCTTTTTTTCTTCTAAATAGCTCTTTTTTTATTGATTTTCTTAAAAATAACTAACATTATACATTTCCATATTTACTTTAAAAAAATAGATTATTAAGGTATAATATAATTAAATGAAAAATATTATCGCACGCGTGCGACAATATAAAAATATAAAAAAATGGAGGAAAAAAATGAAAAATAATTTCTGTTGTTAATCCGAAAGGTGGAGCAGGAAAGACAGTAACGGCGGTAAATATCTCATATGCTTTGCATAATAGAGGTAAAAAAGTTCTGTTAATTGATGCTGATGCAAGAGGAGCGGTTTCAGTATATCTGGGATTGAAAAATGAAAATACATTGTTTCATTTAATAAAAGAACAGTATGAAAAATTAAATGTATTTGATTTAAAAAAATATATAATAGAAAAAAATGGGATTGATATAATAATTTCAGATGCTGAATTAAATAAAATGGACAGCTATTTTATAGTTGAAAATCAGGATGCACAGTCTCAAATTGACAGTATTGTAAATATACTTTACCTGTTTGAAGACTATGATTATGTTATATTTGATACAGAGGGGACGGTAAATAACCTTACAAAAGCAGTTTTAAAGGCAACTGATTATATTTTTGCCCCTTCTAAAAGTTCAGCTATAGATATAAATGGACTGGCAGATTTACTTAATATGTATGATATTTCAAGGGTAATTAATCCAAAACTTGAAATAAGAAAGATATTCCTTGTGCAGACAAAACAGAATACAGTAGTCTACAAGGAAACAAAAGATGAACTTATGAAATATTTTTCCAATAATGAATTTTCTGAAATTTCAGTGAGGGAAGATCAGAATATACTAAATTCAATGAAACAGCAGAAGGATATATTTTCCTATAGAAGTTATTCCAATGCGGCGATAGATTATAAAAATCTTGTTGACGAATTTTTAGAGGAGGAGGAAGAAAGTGAGTATTAACAGTATTTTAGAAAAAAGAAATAAATTTCAGCAGACAGTGGAAACTACAAGTAACTTTGATTTTGAATTTTATGGAATTGAAGATGATTTTACAAAAAGCGAGCTTCTAAAAAAAGAAGAAACAGCTAAAAGAAATATAATGCAGATACAGAGAAATACAATAGAACTAGGAAAAATACTATTTGAAACTCAGGAACTTCTGGCAAATAATAAAAATGGTGCATTTAATGGTTGGTTTCTCAATCTAGGGCTAAAAAAAGATTTTGTTTATAGGGAAATACAGAGATATAAAATATTTTTTTAAAAATATCATAACGATAAAAATTAAAGAATTATCTGTGCGAACAATAAAATATATAAGCAGCAATGAAATTCCTGAAGAACAGGTAATTGAAATTATTGAAGCTGAAGAGCCTTCAAAGAAAATAGATGAAATTGAAAAAAGCTTAAAAAATGAGCTTACAACAGAAGAAAAAATAAAGGTTCTTGAAGTCAAAAATAATACAGGCAAAGAAAAAAATTGCAAAATGGGAGCAGGAAATAGTAAATTTAAAAAGGATAACTTAATAGAAGACTTTTAACTGGAAAAATTGTCTTAACTTAAAAGAAAGAAATTATAAATTATGAGGTAGTATAAAAAAATGAAAAAATTTAGACTGGAAAAGGAATACCAGAGAATGAAAATATCCCAGTATCTGAGGGAAGTTCAGAATTATTCAGGGAGAAGTCTTAGAAATGTGGAGGTATTCCTAAATGGGAAAAAAGTAAGGACTACAAAAAAACTGCCTTCAAGCGGTATACTGAGGGTAATTGAAAAGGAAAAGGGGACAGATATAAAGCCAATAAAACTTAATCTTGATATAGTATTTGAAGATGAAGACATAATGATAGTAAACAAGGAGCCTTTTCTTCTGACTCATCCTACACAAAAAAAGGCTGATTTTACCCTTGCAAACGGAATAGTATATTATTTTAAGGAAAAATACGGCAAGGAAATGGTACCGAGATTTTACAACAGGCTTGATATGAACACATCAGGACTTATAATAATAACAAAAAACAGCTTTGCCCAGGCTTTTTTACAGAATTTTTCAATATTTGAAAAGAAATATATGGCGATAGTTGACGGAATTATTGATTCTGATGAGGAAATTGTTATAGAAAAGCCTATCTACAGGGACGGAGATAATTTACAGAGGATTATAGATGAAAGAGGGCAGTATGCAAAAACTGTAGTAAAACCTATAAAAAAATTTAAAGATAAGAATGTGACACTTGTAGAATGTGAGCTTTTTACAGGAAGAACGCATCAGATAAGGGTGCATTTAAAGTCCATAGGCCATACAATTACAGGTGATGAACTTTATGGAAATGGGCTGAATCCTGAAAAAGGAATAAAAAGACAGTTTTTACATGCCTACAGGGTAAAGTTCACTCATCCTGCAGCAAAGAAGGAAATGGAAATAGAAATATCATTACCTGAAGATATGAAGGAGTTTCTTGAAAAATAAGTTTTGATTTCATCTTTGAAAGGGGACAGAAGAATGAAATATATCTATAATATTGAAAAAACAAAAGATTATACTGAAAAAATTGATTTTGAAGAAAAAATAGGAAAAAAGGCACAGAATTTACTTGAACTGGCAGTTCAGGGATTTAATGTGCCTAAATTTTCAGTAGTTACAAATAAATATTTCAGGGAAGTAATACTAGATGAGATAAAAGAATATAACAGAAAAGAAGGAAATGAAGATGAAATAAGTGACTGGAACAGCATATTTGATAAAAAAATACAGAAAGAAAGATAGAAAAATATAATAAAAAGTCATAAAAGAGCATAAAATTAAGGAAGAATTTTTGGCAGAAATAGAAAACATAGCAGAAAACAATAGCTATTATGCAGTAAGATCTTCTTCAATAGAGGAAGACAGCAGCAATTTTTCATTTGCAGGTCAGTTTGAAACATATCTATATATAAAAAAGGAAAATATAATTGAAAAAGTGAAGGAAGTATGGATTTCTTCCTTTTCCTCACATGTCATGAAATATAGGAAAGAAGGAAAAATAAACAATGAAATAAATGTTCCGGCAGTAATAATTCAGGAAATGGTAAATTCTGAAAAGGCCGGAGTCGGATTCAGCGTAAATCCCGTAAATGGAAATTATGATGAAATTGTAATTTCAGGAACTTATGGCCTGGGAACAAGTATAGTTGATGGTGATGAAAATGGAGATCTGTTTATATATAATAAAAAAACAAAGGAAATAAAAAAGGAAATAAGAACAAAAAAAATAAGACAGGTTTTAGATTTTGAAAATAAGAAAATAAAGGCAGAAGAAATAAACATTGAAGATGAAGTGCTAAATGACAGTGAAGTACAGGAGCTTGGAGAAAATATTATAAATATTGAAAAATATTATGGAAAACCTCAGGATATGGAATGGGCATTTGAAAAGGGGAAACTTTACATATTGCAGTCAAGGCCGATAACAACATTAAAAAAAGCAAATAAAAAAACAGCAAATACAATAATATGGGACAATAGCAATATTGTAGAAAGCTATCCTGAAATTACGCTTCCTCTTACCTTCAGCTTTATAAGAAAAGCCTATTCCGATGTATATAAAAGATTTTCTGAAATTACAGGAGTGCCACCGAAGGTTGTTGAAAGCTATCAGGTTGTATATGACAACATGCTTGGATTATTGAAGGGAAGGGTTTACTATAATCTGATAAACTGGTACAAACTTCTCATGCTGTTTCCTAATTCACGTAATAACAGCAAATTTATGGAGCAGATGATGGGAGTGAAAAAGGAACTGTCTGAAGAGGATATAAATGAAAACCTTCTGGAAGCGGAAGGAAAAATGTCTTCGTGGGAAAAATTCAGAAACAGGATTGAAAAGCTGAAGGCAGGGACAATATTATTCCTAAATATGTTTCTGATTGAGAATAAGGCTAAAAAGTTTTATAAACTTATAGATGAAAATCTTAATGGAAAAAATAGCAGGCTGGAAGAAAAAAGTGTAAAGGACTTGAAAAAAATATTATAAATTTCTTGAAAAATAAATTTTTAAAAAACTGGGAAATTCCTATTATAAATGATTTTCTTGTAATGGTATGGTTTGGCCTTTCAAAAAAAGCAGCCGAAAAATATATAAAGGAAAATTTTGAGGAAGTGCATAATATTCTTATTGCTCAGGAAGGCAGTGACATGATAAGTGTTGAGCCTTCAAAATATATTATGAAAATGAGCAATATAATAAAAAAGGATAAGGATTTACAAAATGAAATAAAAGGGATAATTGAAAAGACTGCAACAGACATTAATATTGAAAATTTAACTAGGAATAAAGAATTTAACTCATTACTGGAAGAATATATGCAAAAATTTGGTGACAGGACGGTGCATGAGCTGAAGCTTGAAGCATTGACATTGAGGGAAGATCCGTTATTTCTGATTAGAATGGTATATTCGATTTCAATGACAAAGGAAGTAACGGAACATAGTAAAAGGAACATTTCAGAGGAACAGAACAAAATATATGAAAATCTTAAAATCAGTCCATTGAAAAAGTTTATACTGAAAAAAACAGTATCCTATGCAAAAAAATTTATCCGATTAAGGGAAAATCTACGATATGAAAGGACAAAGGTTTTTGGCATGGTCAGAAAAATTATGAAAAAAATGGGAACTTACCTGAAGGAAGAAAATATAATAGTTCATGAAAGGGATGTATTTTATCTGACAATTGACGAAATTTTTGGGCTGATAGACGGGGCATTAATTGATACAGATTTGAAAAAGCTGATAGATTTAAGAAAGGAAAAATATAAGGAATATGAAGAGGAAGCTGCCCTTCCTGACAGATTTTTAACGAGGGGATTTTTAGGAGAAAACTTCCATTATGAAGATTTGACAGGAAATGAACAGGGAGATAAAAATATTCTTAAGGGAACAGGATGTAGCAAGGGAGTAGTTAAAGGAAAAGTAAAAATTGTACTAAATCCTATGAATACTGAAGTTGAAGACGGAGATATTGTTGTTACAAAATCTACGGATCCAAGCTGGGTTATGGTTTTTCCTTTATTAAAGGGGCTTATAGTGGAAAAGGGAAGTCTTTTATCACATAGTGCAATTATTTCACGTGAAATGAATATACCTGCCATAGTTGGAGTGCAGGGAGCAACAACAGCCTTAAAAACAGGAGATTTTGTCCAGTTTGACGGAAGTACGGGAATAATAAAAAAGTTAGATGAAATATAAAATCAATAAAAAAGACAGATTAGAAAATGTATACAGATAAATTTGGAGGAAGTTATAGATGAAAAGTGAAGTAAAAGAAAACAGGGTCGATTTTTCTTTGATAAGGTATTCCCAATGCTGGGAAGATACGGAGGTTTTACTCGAAAGTCTTAATATACAGGAAAATGATATATGCTTTGGGATACTGTCTGCGGGAGACAATGTATTTTCCATGCTTGCAGAAAATCCGGAGAAGGTGGTTGCACTTGATATAAGTTTTCCTCAGATAGCACTTGCAAAGCTGAAAAAGGAAGTTTTTAATAGTTTTTCCTATGATGAAATGCTGGAATTTATGGGGGTTACAAAATCTGACAGAAGAATTGAAATGTATGACAGAATAAAAGAAAATCTTGATAAAGAAGTGAAGGAATACTGGGACTTTAACAGGGAAGCAATTGAAAATGGAATAATCCATACAGGAAAATTTGAGAAGTTTTTTAAAATTTTCAGGGAAAAAATACTTCCTTTTGTGCATAATAGAAAAAGAGTGGAAAAACTTCTTGAAGATAAACCAGAGCAGGAAAGAGTGGACTATTATGATAAATACTGGAATAATTTCAGATGGAAACTGATGTTTAAGCTGTTCTTTTCAAAATATATAGTTGGAAAACTGGGAAGGGATAAGGAATTTTTCAGATATGCAGAAAAAAATATTTCTGAGGAAATGAAGGAAAGAAGCAGATACGCCCTCTGCGAGCTAAGTCCGCATGAAAATCCTTATATTAACTATATTCTGATGGGAAATTACCGTAAGGACTGTCTTCCTTATTTTCTGAGAAAGGAAAATTTTGATAAAATCAGAAAAAATCTTCATAAGGTGGAAATTATACAAAGTTCAGTTGAAGAGTATCTGGACAATATTGATTATAAAATAAATAAATTTAATTTAAGTGACATATTTGAGTATATGTCAGTTGAAAATTACAGCAAATTAATGGAAAAAATTTACGACAATGCTAATGAGGATGCTTTGCTGGCATATTGGAACCTAATAGTTGAAAGAAATTCAGAAAAACTTGATTATAAAAAGACGGATAGCGAAATAGCAGTTAATGGAAAAGAAAAAAATGTAGACGGGAAAAAATTCGAAAGGATGAAGGAGATTGATAGTAGACTTCACAAAAGGGATATGACATTTTTCTATACAGATTTTGTAGTGGAAAAGGTGATAAAAAATGGAAATAGTTAAAATGATATTTGTTCTGGCGGCTTTTATACTGTTTTTTCTTCTGCTTAATAAACTTGAAAAAAGCGGAAAATTTAATTCAGAATTTGTAAGGAAGATTTTACACATAGGTTCAGGAATTGGAGGACTGGCACTTCCTTTTATCTTTGAAAGAAAAAGTTCAGTTGTAATACTTGGGATTGTGTTTCTTGTATTGCTTGTTTCCATAAGAATTATGAAGCATAAGGTGACAGGATTTAAAAAGGTGCTGGAAACAAAAAATAGAAAAACTTTTGGAGATATATATTTTATTATGACAATTCTTGGACTATGGATTGTTTCAAGTGACAATAAGGTAACGTATACCCTCCCCATTATAATTTTAATGTTTTCTGATGCCTTTGCGGCTCTTATAGGTGAGTTTTACAGCAAGTATAAATTTAATACAGGATTTGGTACGAAATCAATAGAAGGTTCAGTAGCATTTTTTCTTACAACATACTTCATATGTATAAACTTTTTTCTGTTTTTCAGTGATATCGGGAATATAAATATTGTATTAGTTTCCCTATTGTTAAGCATTCTTACGATGATTCTTGAAGTAATTTCATGGAATGGTCTGGACAATCTTTTTGTACCGTTCTTTGTATATATGTTTCTGAGGCTGAACCTTTACCTCACTGAAAAGGAACTTATGTACAAATTCTGGATAATGGTGATACTGTTTGTCATTATAATATTAAACAGGAAAAAGACAACTCTCACAAGAACTGCACAGACTGCAAGCCTATTCTTTCTTTATATAATCATGATAATGGGAGGAATAAGCTGGCTGATACCACCTCTTATTATGTATCTAGGATATTACCATATTACTCCTAAGGTTGAAGGCCAGGTCAAAGATTCATTGAAGGGGCTTCTGGCTATTGCCTTTACTACATCCATATGGCTTGCATTAAGTATAGTAATGGATAAGGATAAATTATTCCTAATTTATATATTTTCCTTTTCACTGCATTTTGGAATTATAAATTTAATAAGAGACAATGCAGGAAATATAAACAGGGAAACATTCAGGATGAAATTTCTGATGGGAAGTATAGGAAAGGCTCTGATTTTCTTTATAATAAATCATATTATTTTATCAGGAATTATGGATTTTAAAATGCTGGCAGGAGTAATAGTTCTAATATTTGCAGGAATATTTACATACGAAACAGTTATGAAAATATATTATATGGTTGAAAAGGAAAAGGAACTTAGCGGAGAAACAAAAGTATTTATAAATTCCGGGATAGTTTTCTTCTACTCATTGATGCTGCTTGGGATAGGAATGCTATAGGCAGAGGATAATACAAATATGAAAGAGTAGAAATTGTAATAAAAAAAATTGGGAAAGTTCAAAAATGAGATTAGAAACATTGAAAAATTATAAATTATATTTTAAATGAGTTTCACAAAAAAACTTAACAGAAAGCGACTGATAATATATGAAAATGAAAAGATATAAAAAAATTCAGGAATATATTAGGGAAAATAATATCTCTCAGGAAGAAACGCAGAAAATAATGATAGAACGTCCATCAGAAATAATAGTTATGCATGATAAAAATAATGAAACAGCAGGAACTTTACATTTATGGCATAACCGGCCAGACTTCAATGGGAAAAAAACATCATATATAGGAAATGTAAATATATTTGAAAAATATAGAAAAGATGAAGAAAATATTTTCAATGAAATATTTGAAAGCCTTAAAAAAGAAGGGATAGAAACAATAATAGGGCCTTTAAATGGGACTACATGGAATACATACAGATATGTAACTGAAAAAGGAAATAGAAAAAGATTTTTACTTGAACCATGGAATGAAGACTACTATGTATCATTGTTTGAAAAAATTGGGTTTAAACATTTGGCAGGATATATTTCTACTATAATGGAAGGCATGAATTCTGAGGGAAGAAAAAATATAGATAAAAAAATGGAAAGGCTGAAAAAATTTTCCTACTATAAGGATATAAGGGTGGAATCAGCTGAAGATAAGGATTTACTTACAGTTCTGAATGATGTTTATAATTTGACAGTGGAATCCTTTAAAAATAACTTTTTATACTCTGAACTGGAGAGGGAAATATTTTTAAAGATGTACATGAGTTATGAGGATAAAATTTTAAAAAAATTTTTTTAAAAATGCTTTATCTTAAAGGTGAACTTATAGGATATGTATTTGGAATACCTGATTATACAGAACTTGGATATAAAGGAAAAATAGAGACAATGATTCTTAAAACAATAGCCGTTTCTCCTGTATATAATGGAAAAGGAATGGGGTATATTCTTATAAACTCTCTTGTTGAAGAGGCAGAAAAGGAAGGATATGAAAATGTCATATATGCATTGATGCATGAAAGTAATATCTCTAAAAATATAGGACTGCAGCTGGGAAATATTTTAAGAAGATATACCTTGTTTATAAAAGAATTATAAAATATCAGAATTTTTTGAAAGGTGAGATATGACAATAATAAGTAAAATGAATGAACTGAAGGACAAATATCCTGAAAGGATTGCACTGATAGATGCAAAAACAGGTAGTAAGATTACCTTCAGGGAATTTGATGCTAAATCTGACAGGATATGTTCCTATTTAAAGGGGAAAAAATTCAGAAAGGGAGATAAAGTTGTAGTTTTTGTTCCCATTGGAATAGAATTTTATCTTATTCTGACAGCTATATTTAAAATGGGCCTTCAGGCTGTGTTTATCGATCCATATGCAGGTATTGAACATATAAACAGATGCTGTGAAATGATTTCACCTGAAGGAATAATTGGAAGTGGAAAAACTCTTTTAAAGGGATTTTTTCTAAAAAGTATAAGAAAAATCGGTAAAAAAATCAATTATGAGAAAATAATGAAGGAAGCTGAAACAACATCCCTTACAAATAGTGTGGAGGATAAGGGAATCAATGAAAATACACCTGCCCTCATTAGTTTTACGAGTGGAAGCACAGGTTTTCCTAAAATTATAATGAGAACGCATGGATTTTTAATTGGCCAGCACAATGTACTTGAAAAGAATCTGAAATTTCAGGAAGGAACAGCGGTGTATTCGTCATTTCCAATATTTCTACTTTCCCATATGGCTGCGGGAGCAACAGTATTTATCCCTGACATAAACTGGCAGAAACCTTCTGAATCAAAATTTCAGGATATTGTACAGTGTATAAGAAAAAATAATATAGAAAATATTATTCTTCCTCCTATAATTTTTGAAAATATTACCGAGTGCTGTAAAAAAGATGGGATACAGCTAAATAATGTTCAGACAGTGTACACAGGGGGAGCACCTGTCTTTCCATGGCTTATGGAGAAAATCAGAAAAACATTTATAAATGCTGAGATTAGCGCATTATATGGAGCTTCAGAAGCAGAACCAATATCAAGGCTGAATTTTGAAGATATAACAGAAGATGATATAAAAAATATGAAAAATGGAGATGGACTTCTTGCAGGAAAGATAGTTGAAGGATTGGAACTTAAAATAGAAAAAATACAGGAAAAGGAACCAGATAGAAATTTTGCAGAAGAAAATAACAATGTAGAAATTAATTCAGAAGTTAGAGGAGAAATACTTGTAAAGGGTGAAAATGTAGTAAATGGATATTTAAACGTTCAAAAAAATCCTGATGAAAAATGGCATAGAACAGGAGATATGGGGTATATTAACAGTAATGGCCAGTTAGTATTACTAGGAAGAGTTAAAGGGAGAATACAGATTGGAGAAAAGATTTACTATCCCTTTGCAGTGGAAACCGCATTTTCCTTTTGTAAAATTCTCAAAAAATCAGTACTGACTTCAAAAAAATGAAAAGCTTTATCTTCTTGTTGAAAGAAATTCCGAATATAAAGGAAATTTATCTGAAAATATTGAAATTATGGAACTGAAGAAAAAGTTTGGGATATATGAAATAGTTGAAACTGAAATTCCTATGGATAAGAGGCATAACAGCAAGACGGACTATAAGAAGCTGGAAGAGATAGTTAAAAAAATATAGAAAGGAAAAGGAAATTTTATGAATAAAGAAGCAAAAGAATTAATTCAGGAGGGGTTAAAGTTGTTTTCATTATATGACAGAAGAGCTTTGAAAAGATTTTATCTTTCAGCAGAAAAGGGTGAGGCAGACTTGTCATATCTCGATGAAAAGTATCAGACTCATATGCGTTCTAAAGCAAGAGGACTGTTTTTTGATTTTTTAGGAGGAATTATAGAAGGCATTGCAAGCTCAGGAAGTCCGTTTAGTCATTCTTTGGATAGAGCGATGACCATTGAAAAGCGAGAACAGTATAATGAAAAGAAATTAATCCTAAGGTATAAAATTAAAGATTTTATTGAAAGTACACCAGTAGACAGTAATACAGGATATTTACTTTCCATGATTGACTTCTATTGTCAGTAAAAATCTATTTATATACAATATTCTAAGAGGAGAAAAATAAAAAAATGAACGAAAGTAATATAAATTCAAAAAAATCAATAATTCAAAAATATAAAAAAATTTTTAAAAATATATCTGAATGAGCGGTTTCCATTAGGAAAAAAATTCGTTTTTGTACTGATTTTTTTACTTTGTCAGGATATATTTACACAGGATTACTATATAATTCAAAAAAATTATAAAGCCAATTTTGTCAAAAGAAGTAAATAGAGCCGCACTACTCTGGGATAAAGAAATATATAAAGTACCGATAATCTGGTATAAATTGCTTTCCTTATTTATCATAATATTCATGTTTTTCTTTCAGCTGAGAATCACAGATGAATTTAAGGATTACGAAGAAGATTTAAAATATAGGCCTTACAGACCTGTTCAAAGAGGAATAATTTCCTTAAAAGCATTAGGGAAAATTGGAATTGCAACTATTATAATACAAATAATTCTTGCACACGTTATAAATCCTAAACTAATTTATTTCATGCTATTGGTGTGGGTTTATATGTTTCTAATGACAAAGGAATTCTTTATAAAGAACTGGCTAACAGAAAGAATTTTAATCTATGCCCTTTCCCATGTTGTAATAATGATATTTATTACCCTTGTTATTGTAAAAGGAACAGGATATATTCTGGAGTCTCATTTTTTAGAAACTTTGTACTTATCAGTAGAAAAATACGGAAAAAATATTTTTATAGGACTAATTCCTCTTTTTGCATTAAATTATTTAAATGGAATTGTCCTGGAAATTGGAAGGAAGACTAGAAAGAGTGATGAAGAAGAACACGGAGTACAGACATATAGCAAACTTTGGGGGAGAAAAAAAGCAGTACTTATTTTATGTATTCTTTATACGATAGAATATGGTTTTGTTCTTCTTGGACTTTCCAATATAAATAAGGAATATTTTCTAGTAGGGCAACTTATATTAACTGTAACATTAGCATTGTCAGTGTACTTTATGATAAAATTTTTAAAAAAAGATTTAACAGGGAAAATGACCGAAAATATATCAGGATTATGGATACTGTTGTCCAGCATGAATTTGGGACTGATTCAATATGTAGTTTTTTATGTGTTAAATCTATTGAAAAGTTAGAAGAATTATGATATACTCAACTTGTGATAAAATATATTAATTATTAATATATAAATTTTTTAGGAGGTAATAGGAATATGGCAGTTAAAGTAGCAATTAATGGATTTGGAAGAATAGGAAGATTGGCATTAAGATTAATGGCAAACGATCCAGAATTTGATGTAGTTGCAATTAACGACTTGACAGATGCGGCAATGTTAGCACACCTGTTTAAATATGACACAGCACAAGGAAGATTCAATGGGGAAATCGAAGTTAAAGAAAACGCTTTCGTAGTAAATGGAAAAGAAATCAAAACTTTTGCAGATGCAGACCCTGAAAACTTACCATGGGGACAATTAGGAGTAGATGTAGTTCTTGAATGTACAGGATTCTTCACTTCTAAAGAAAAAGCTGAAAAACATATTAAAGCAGGAGCTAAAAAAGTAGTTATATCAGCACCTGGATCAGGAGATATGAAAACAGTAGTATTTAATGTAAACAATGAAATTCTTGATGGAACAGAAACTGTATTATCAGCAGCTTCTTGTACAACTAACTGTTTAGCACCAATGGCTAAAGTATTACAAGATAACTTTGGAATTGAAGCAGGATCAATGACAACTATCCACGCTTATACAGGAGACCAAAATACATTAGATGCACCACATAGAAAAGGTGACTTCAGAAGAGCAAGAGCAGCAGCTGCAAATATAGTTCCTAACACAACTGGAGCAGCAAAGGCTATTGGATTAGTAATACCTGAATTAGCAGGAAAACTTGATGGGGCAGCTCAAAGAGTACCAGTTCCTACAGGATCATTAACTGAATTAATCTCAGTTTTAGGTAAAAAAGTTACTAAAGAAGAAGTTAACGCAGCTATGAAAGCAGCTTCAAATGAATCATTCGGATATACTGAAGAACCATTAGTATCTTCTGATATAGTTGGAATTCACTACGGATCATTATTTGATGCAACTCAGACAAAAGTAATCGAAAGTGGAGACAAACAATTAGTTAAAACAGTTTCTTGGTATGACAATGAAATGTCTTACACAGCTCAATTAGTAAGAACATTGAAATACTTTGTTGAACTTGCAAAATAGTAAATAAAAGTTATTAAATATAGTAGCTGTTCTAAAAATATTAGGACAGCTATTTTCTTTTTATACATTATAATAAGCAATAAAAGTAATTAATTGAAATATAGAAAAAAGTAATTATAAAAAAATTCAAATTATTTAACAATATTCTATCTATTTAAAATAATGAGATTCAAATGACGTTAGATGTTATTTATAAAAAAAATTGAAAAAAGTTATTGACAAGAGGGGGTAAAATTTGATAGAATAATTTTTGTCAACTGCGGGAGTGGTTGAGAGGACAATGGAAGACATGAATAAATAGAGGAAGAAAAATAAGACGGAAAAGCATCGAAGAAGAAAAAGATAATTAACAAGGTGAAAAGAAATAGTTGAATGAAGAGTTTGATCCTGGCTCAGGATGAACGCTGACAGAATGCTTAACACATGCAAGTCGATGGGGAAGTGGTGCTTGCACCATGGTAACCATGGCGGACGGGTGAGTAACGCGTAAGGGACTTGCCCGCGGGACCGGGATAACAGCAGGAAACTGCTGACAAGACCGGATAAGGTCATGGAGCCGCATGGTTACATGATGAAAGGAGACGCCTGCGGAGAGCCTTGCGTCCTATTAGCTAGTTGGGGGGTAACGGCTACCAAGGCGAAGATAGGTAGCCGGCCTGAGAGGGTGGACGGCCACAAGGGGACTGAGATACGGCCCTTACTCCTACGGGAGGCAGCAGTGGGGAATATTGGACAATGGGGGCAACCCTGATCCAGCAATTCTGTGTGCACGAAGACGGTTTTCGGATTGTAAAGTGCTTTCAGCAGGGAAGAAGTAAGTGACGGTACCTGCAGAAGAAGCGACGGCTAAATACGTGCCAGCAGCCGCGGTAATACGTATGTCGCGAGCGTTATCCGGAATTATTGGGCATAAAGGGCATCTAGGCGGCCTGACAAGTCAGGGGTGAAAACCTGCGGCTCAACCGCAGGCCTGCCTTTGAAACTGACAGGCTGGAGTACCGGAGAGGTGGACGGAACTGCACGAGTAGAGGTGAAATTCGTAGATATGTGCAGGAATGCCGATGATGAAGATAGTTCACTGGACGGTAACTGACGCTGAAGTGCGAAAGCCGGGGGAGCGAACAGGATTAGATACCCTGGTAGTCCCGGCCGTAAACGATGATTACTGGGTGTGGGCAGGAAGACTGTCTGTGCCGAAGCGAATGCGATAAGTAATCCGCCTGGGGAGTACAGTACGCAAGGCTGAAACTCAAAAGGAATTGACGGGGACCCGCACAAGCGGTGGAGCATGTGGTTTAATTCGACGCAACGCGAGGAACCTTACCAGATCTTGACATCCCGCGAACGCCCATGAGGATGGGCGGTGCCTTCGGGAACGCGGAGACAGGTGGTGCATGGCTGTCGACAGCTCGTGTCGTGAGATGTTGGGTTAAGTCCCGCAACGAGCGCAACCCCTGTTGCTAGTTACCATCATTAAGTTGGGGACTCTAGCAAGACTGCCTGCGAAGAGCAGGAGGAAGGTGGGGATGACGTCAAGTCATCATGCCCCTTATGATCTGGGCTACACACGTGCTACAATGGGCTGTACAGAGAGGAGCGAGGCGGTGACGCGGAGCGAATCTTGAAAGCAGTTCGAAGTTCGGATTGAAGTCTGCAACTCGACTTCATGAAGTTGGAATCGCTAGTAATCGCGGATCAGCAATGCCGCGGTGAATACGTTCTCGGGTCTTGTACACACCGCCCGTCACACCACGAGAGTTGTCTGCACCTGAAGTTACTGGTCTAACTTTGGAGGAAGGTACCTAAGGTGTGGATAGTGATTGGGGTGAAGTCGTAACAAGGTATCCGTACCGGAAGGTGCGGATGGATCACCTCCTTTCTAGGGAGAAGAAGGATGCGAGTCGGAAGCTTCCTCTATATGTCTAAAATTGTTTAAAAAAAGGACAATGGGAAATGAATAGTAGGGTAAAAGAGTTACAACTGAAGGAAACTTTAAGTTTAAGAAGAAGAGAAGCTGAGTAAGGGCACACGGAGGATGCCTAGGCGGCGGGAGCCGAAGAAGGACGTGCTAAGTCGCGAAAAAGCCCGGAGGAGGTGCACAGGGATCTGTGATGCCGGGATGTCCGAATGGGAGAACCTGCATACCTGGAGGGTATGCGCGAGAGAGGTAAGCCGGCGAACTGAAACATCTAAGTAGCCGGAGGAGAAGAAAGTAAAAACGATTCCCTGAGTGGCATGAGCGAGACGGGGAGGAGCCTAAACCGTATATGTGTTAAAGCTGGCGGCGTTGCATATACAGGGGGTAGAGGGAGCATACCGGTAGAAGCCATGAGGCCGGGCTGGTCATGATGTAAGCGGAACGCGCTGGAAAGCCAGATCGTAGGAGGTGAGAGTCCTGTAGAGCGTAAAGTCATGACAGCCTGTATGAGATCCCGAGTAGCATCGGACACGAGGAATCCGGTGTGAATCAGCGTGGATGCATATCACGTAAGGCTAAATACTTCCGCCGACCGATAGAGGAGAGTACCGTGAGGGAAAGGTGAAAAGAACCCTGAGCAAGGGAGTGAAAGAGAATTTGAAACCGTGTGCCTACAAGCGGTAGGAGCCCGTATGGGTGACTGCGTGGATTTTTGGTTAATCATCCTGCGAGTTATGATGTGTGGCGAGGTTAAGTGCAAGCGGAGCCGAAGGGAAACCGAGTCTTAATAGGGCGCAAGTCGCATGTCATAGACGCGAAACCTAGTGATCTAGGCCTGTCCAGGCTGAAGCTGAGGTAAGACTCAGTGGAGGTCGAACTCACCGCCGTTGAAAAGTTGGGAGATGAGATAGGGTCTAGGGGTGAAAAAGCCAATCGAACTAGGAGATAGCTCGTTCTCTCCGAAATGCATTTAGGTGCGACCTCGGTTGAAGATATGCGGGGGTAGAGCACTGTATGGCCTAGGGGGGCGTATAGCTTACCGAAGTCAAAGCAAACTGCGAATACCGTATATTGTTTACCGGGAGTGAGTCTACGGATGACAAGGTCCAGTGGACGAGAGGGGAACAGCCCAGATAGCCGGCTAGGGTCCCAAATCATGTCTAAGTGGGAAAGGAGGTGGATATTCACAGACAACCAGGAGGTTGGCTTAGAAGCGACCATACCTTGAAAGAGTGCGTAATAGCTCACTGGTCGAGAGTATCTGCGCCGAAGATATAACAGGGGCTAAGACATGAACCGAAGTCACGGGAAGCGTGTGTATGCACGTTTGGTAGGAGAGCGTTCTGTAGGCCGTGGAAGGTGTCCTGAAAGGGATGCTGGAGGTATCAGAAGTGAGAATGCAGGAATGAGTAGCGAGAAGGAGGGCGAGAATCCCTCCGGCCGGAAGTCCAAGGTTTCAGGGGAAGGTTTGTCCGCCCTGGGGAGTCAGGACCCTAAGCATAAGCAGAGCTGCGAAGGCGAATGGAAAACAGGTTAATATTCCTGTACCGCTGTGTACTGACTGAGAGACGGAGTGACGCAGGAAGGTATGCGGGAAGGCTGACGGAATAGCCTTTCTAAGGGTGAAGCGTGGACATACAGGCAAATCCGTATGTCTAGACGTGAGGCCTGACGGGTAAGTACCTTAGGGTATAAGCCGCAGATCCTACACTGCCGGGAAAAACTTCTATTTAGGGAAACAGCGCCCGTACTGTAAACCGACACAGGTGGACAGAGTGAGAAACTTAAGGCCGACAGGACAACTCTGGCTAAGGAACTCTGCAAAATGGCCCCGTAACTTAGGGAGAAGGGGTGCCCGCGGTACCTGAAGGGGGAGACACCCGGAGGGGAATCGGGCCGCAGTGAAGAGTCCCAAGCAACTGTTTACCAAAAACACAGGTCTATGCTAAGCCGGAAGGCGACGTATATGGGCTGACACCTGCCCAGTGCCGGAAGGTTAAGAGGAGGATTGAGAGATCCGAATTGAAGCCCCGGTGAACGGCGGCCGTAACTATAACGGTCCTAAGGTAGCGAAATTCCTTGTCGGGTAAGTTCCGACCTGCACGAATGGTGAAATGATTTGGGAGCTGTCTTGGCCGGAGACCTGGTGAAGTTGTAATGCCGGTGAAGATACCGGTTACCTGCAGTAGGACGGAAAGACCCCGTGGAGCTTTACTGCAGCCTGGCATTGGGTTTCGGCAATGTGTGTATAGGGATAGCTGGGAGGCTTAGAAGATATGGCGTCAGCTGTATCGGAGTCGCTGTTGGAATACCAGCCACGCATTGTTGGGATTCTAATCTCAAGAGATGGGAGACAGTGCTAGGTGGGCAGTTTGACTGGGGCGGTCGCCTCCAAAAGAGTAACGGAGGCGTTCAAAGGTTCCCTCAGGCTGGATGGAAATCAGCCGGAGAGTGCAAACGCATAAGGGAGCTTGACTGCGAGACTGACGGGTCGAGCAGGCACGAAAGTGGGAGTTAGTGATCCGGCGGTTCTGAATGGAAAGGCCGTCGCTCAACGGATAAAAGCTACCCCGGGGATAACAGGCTGATACTTCCCAAGAGTCCATATCGACGGAAGTGTTTGGCACCTCGATGTCGGCTCGTCTCATCCTGGGGCTGGAGAAGGTCCCAAGGGTTGGGCTGTTCGCCCATTAAAGAGGCACGCGAGCTGGGTTCAGAACGTCGTGAGACAGTTCGGTCCCTATCCACTGCAGGCGTCAGAATATTGAAGGGATCTGTCCTTAGTACGAGAGGATCGGGATGGACGGACCACTGATGTACCGGTTGTCACGCCAGTGGCACGGCCGGGTAGTCACGTCCGGAAGGGATAACCGCTGAAAGCATCTAAGCGGGAAGCCTACCCTGAGATGAATGTTCTTCCAAGCATCCGCCGAGAACAGGCGGTGATAGGCCGGGGGTGCAAGCATGGCGACATGTTCAGCTGACCGGTACTAATAATGCGTAGGCTTACTTCAAGACTCTTTTACTTATACTATTTATTTCTCATTGCCCTTTTACTTGAATGGCAATACAAGAATGTTTGGTGATTATAGCGGCAGGGATATACCCGGTCACATTCCGAACCCGGAAGTTAAGTCTGCCTGCGCCTAAGATACTTGGATTAGGTTCCAGGGAAAATCGGCCGTCGCCAAACTTTTTTTGTTTTAAATTTAATATTTAGTTTTATCTTTATTTTTGAGTGTTCACCACTCTTTTTTTATTATTTTCTTTATTTTGTTACCTTTTTTTGATATACTGAATACATATGGTGGAGCTTAATTGCAAGTTTTAAACAAAGAATTTAGATAATAGCTAAATTGGAACGGAATAGACATGGAATATAATACTACATACTTTTTTAGGATGTTGAAGGAAACTCATATGTTTTCTTTTGAATCTAAGAGTTTGAAAAATTCTAAAATGGATTGGAATTATACAGGAACTGGAAAAAAACAAAAAGTAATTACAGAAATATTTTTCTGATGAATGTAAAATTTATTATGATGATGAGATTTTTTTATTGAAAAATAGTTGTGATAAAAGTATAAATTTTATTATTAAAGATAAAAAAAGATGTGGTGTATTAACAGAAATGTATTAGAGTTTTATCATTTTAGAAATAATGAGTATGAGAGAATTTTTAAAATTTGTATTTATTAATGACAAGTTTGTATTAAGAAATAGTTACGAATGTGAGCCTGATATTTATTCCGGGGATATACAGTTTTTTTGATTATGGTTTTTTTCTTTTTCTATTAGAATAAAAGGGAAAAGGAAAAAAATGAATTAATAGAATATACGTATTATTTGGATAATTATTAAGAGAGGAATAAAAATTGATCTGATAGTTTATAGTGTGGTATTCACATTATAATCAAGATATTTCAGATTTAAAATTTTATATTATGATAGGTGTGCTTATGGAAGAGAATAAATTTATTTTATTTGACAGGGATGGGGTAATTAATATTGAAAAATCTTATCTTTACAAGATTGAGGATTTTGAATATGAAACTGGTGTAATTGAAGGTTTAAAAAAGTTGAAAAAGTTAGGGTATAAGTTTCTGATTATAACAAATCAGGCAGGCATTGCAAGAGGATATTATACGGAAGAAGATTACCTGAAGCTGGAAAAATTTATTATGGATGATTTAGAAAATAGAGGAATAAAAATAGAAAAAACATATTACTGTCCACATCATCCTGAAGGTAAAGGAATATACCGTAAAGAATGTGAGTGTAGAAAACCAGATATAGGGAACTTTTTAAAGGCAATAAATGAATTTTCTATTGATGTAGGGAAATCCTTTATGGTGGGGGATAGAATAACAGATTTAATTCCTGCTGAAAAATTAGGATTTAAGACGGTGATGGTCAAAACAGGATATGGTCTGGAAAATATTTCTAAATTAGCAGATTATGGTCTGGACTCCTTGGTTGTAGAAAATATTAATGAATTTGCAGATTTATTAATGAAAAAATAATTTATTGCTTAGGTATATGTGTGATAAGATTAAGTAAGATTAGTTAAGAATGTATTGATATTTAAGTATGAATATTGTTATTTGGAGAAGTTCTTCCGAGTAGTTCAAAATTTTTATAAAAAAATATTCCAAATATATTGAAAAAAAGAATTTCAAATGTTATAATCTTATAATATAACAATGTATTTATTGGAGATAATTTATGGATAGGAAAGACATATTTTGTGAAATTGTAAAGTGTGAATATGATAAAAAAATTTATAAATATAAAAAAAGAATTATAATGAATTCTAAAGAAGTTGAAAAAAAGATGATTTGTTTGTAGCAATAAGAGGGGAAATAAGTTTGCGGGGAAGCTCTTGAAAAAAAGGGGCATATGTAGTTTACGATAATAAAGAGCTTCAAATAGAAGAAAAGTTTAAAAGAAAAAAGCTTTTTTTATGTAAGTGATAGTGTAGAATTTTTACAGAAATTTGCAGAAAAGTGGCGTAAAAATCTTAACATAAAGGTAATTGGGATAACAGGAAGTAACGGAAAAACAACAGTAAAAGATATGATATATCATCTTTTATCTGTAAAATATAAAGGTAAAAAAACAGAAGGGAATTATAATAATCATATTGGATTACCCTTCACTTTGTTGCGTGCAGAAAAAGGTGATGATTTTATTATACTTGAAATGGGTATGAGCGGTTTTGGAGAAATAGACCTTCTTGGAAAAATTTCTTCACCTGATATAAGTGTAATAACAAATATTGGAGAATCTCATTTGGAGTTTCTGAAAACAAAGAAAAATGTATTTAAGGCAAAAACAGAGATAATTCCTCATACAAGGGAAACGTTAGTCATAAATGGAGATGACGAATATCTTAAAGAGATTGATGAAAATAGCCTAAAGGAAAAAAAGGATTAAAAAAACAGTAAAAAAATTTTTAAATATGGGAAATAATAAAAAAATTATATGGAAAAATATTGAGAAGTCAGTTGAATCAAATAACGATTTTTTTATTATGGAAATATTGATTTTAATGAAGTGGAGACAAAGTTTACGTTGAAATATTTTGATGAAAACTGTAAAAAATGGACTCATAAATTTTATAATACGAATGTATTAGGAGAACATAATATTTTAAATTTAACTATAGCTGTTTCTGTAGCAAAAGAGATGGCTTTAGGAGATGAAGAAATAGAAAAAGCTGTAAAAGATATAGTTTTAACAAATATGAGATTTCAAATTATTACAAAAGGGAAAACAACATATATAAATGATGCATATAATGCAAGTCCTATGTCTATGAAGAAATCTTTAGAGACATTTTCAAAAATATACAATGATATGGAAAAGATAGCAGTAATTGGCGATATGCTTGAACTTGGTGAGCAGGAAGGGGAATTACATGCTTCAATTTTTGATGTAATAGTAAATACTAATTTAAATAAACTTTATCTGTATGGTTCGAGAATGAGATTTCTATATGATAGAATAAGGGAAAATTCTGATAATGAAAATATTAAAAAAATTGAAATAGAATATTTTGAAAGTAAAGAACAGATAAAGGAAAAACTGGAAGGGATAAAAGAGGAAAAGGTAGTATTGATTAAGGCTTCAAGAGGAATGAAACTGGAAGAGGTTATGGAATAGAAATATATAATTATTAAATAAACTATGGAAAGGAGCTGTGTGGAATCGTAGACAAATTTGGATTATCACACAAGATGAGATGTTATATTTATTACAATCATTATTTATAAATAATTGGGGAGTTTTAAGAATATTTAAGTCAATAACAATAAGAGCGTCAATAGCTTTTTATAATAGCATTTGTATTTATGCTTATTTTTGGAAAGCCTTTTATTAAATGGCTGAAGAAGAAAAAATATGGGGATACTGCAAGGGAAGAAGGACCCCAGTCGCATTTCAGTAAATCTGGAACACCGACAATGGGAGGACTTTTAATAATAGGTGCAATAATTTTTTCTACATTGATAGCAGGTAATTTTACAAATAAATTTATTATTTTTCTATTTATTATAACAATTTTGTTTACTACAATAGGATTTTATGACGATTATTTGAAACTTACGAAACATAAGAATGGACTTTCAGGAAAGAAAAAAATATTAGGCCAGTTTATAATTACAGGACTTACTTTTGCATTTATCTGTAAGTATGGGGTAATAAATAAGACATTGGATTTTTCAATAGTAAACCCTATTATAAAAGGATCATTCCTATATATAACACCGGTATTATTCTTTGTATTTATGCTTTTTGTTATAATAGGATCTTCAAATGCAGTAAATCTTACAGATGGTCTTGACGGACTTGTAAGTGGACCAATTATAGTAGTAAGTGTTACATTACTTATAATAACTTACTTGACAGGGCATTATGAATATGCAAAATACTTAAATTTGTATTATGTAAGGGAAAGTGCTGAAATTACCGTATATCTTGCTTCAGTTATAGGAGCATTAATTGGATTTTTATGGTATAATTTCTATCCTGCACAAATGTTCATGGGAGATACAGGCTCTCTTACATTAGGTGGAATATTGGGAATAATAGTTATATTCCTGAAACAGGAACTGCTACTGCCGATAGCAGGATTTATATTTATTATGGAAGCACTTTCAGTAATGATACAGGTTTGGCATTATAAAACATTTAAAAAGAGAGTATTCAGAATGGCACCTATACATCACCATTTTGAAATGCTGGGAATACCTGAAACAAAAGTTACTATCAGATTCTGGATTGTAACTATTATGACGTGTCTTCTGACATTTGTAATATTGAAATTAAGATAGGAATGTAAATTTTATAATATAAAAACTTTATAATTATGACAGAAACCGCAACAACAAAGTCATATAATATTCAGATTAGTTTAAATCATGGGGAAAAAGACTGTATAACGAAAAGAGGAAAGTAAAAATGGAAAAGGCGGTAGTATTTGGTGCAGGACTGAGTGGACTTGGAGCCAAAGAATTATTAGAAAAAAAAGGTTATGAAGTATATCTGGTAGATGATAAAAATGGAATGCCTTCAAGTGAGGCAATGGAACTTTTAGATAAGGAAAAGATAGAATTTATCGTAAAAAGTCCTGGAATTCCATGGAAGGTGGAATTACTTGTAAAGGCTAAAGATAAAAATATAAAGATAATTTCAGAAATAGATCTGGCGTATAAGTATATGGATAAAAACATAAAGATCATTTCTTTTACAGGAACAAATGGTAAAACAACGACAGCTACTAAAATGTATGAACTGCTGGAATATGCAGGAAAAAAGGTTAGACTTGCAGGAAATGCGGGGTTTTCATTTGCAAAGCTTGTAGCTGATGAAGAAGACCTTGAATATATTGTTCTGGAATTAAGCAGCTATCAGCTTGAAAACAACCCGCAGATACATTCCTACATAGCTGGAATAATAAACCTTACTCCGGATCATCTTGCAAGGTATGATTCTGTTGAAGATTATTACATTACAAAATTCAATATTTTTTCCAGACAGACAGAACAGGATTTTGCACTTATTAATCTGGATGATGAAGTTTTTAAGAAGTTATATGATGAAAAAGAATTATGGAAAAATATAAAATCGGAAAAAATTTATTTAAGCAAAGAAAAAAAGGGTAATGTATTTGTTATGGATGGAATAGTCTATACAATGAAAAATCTTGAAAAAAAAGTGGATGAAGTGAAAGGTGAAGATATTTATGAATATGCAGAAGCCCTTATATCTGTTAGGGAACTTTCGTTAAAAGGAAGCCATAATCTTGAAAATATGCTGTTTTTAATAGGAGCGGCTAAGATACTAGGAATACCTGATGAAAAGACGGCTGAATTTTTGAAAACAACAAAGGCTCTGGAACATCGTCTTGAAAACTTTTTCATCAAAGAAAAAACAGTTTTTATAAATGATTCAAAAGGAACTAATGTTGAGTCAACATTAAAGGCGATAGATTCTTTTGATGATTCCATTGTGTTAATTTTAGGAGGAGATGATAAGAAAATATCCAACAGGGAACTGGTTGAAAGAATAAAGGAAAGAGTTGACAGTGTCTATCTGATAGGAGATAACGCACCTCTTCTTATAAAGGATATGGAAGAAGTGGGGTATAAAAATTATAGAAATATGGAAACTTTAGAAAATATACTTGATTATTTTAAGAAAAATATGGATTTTTCTAAGGAGCAGACAGTATTGTTTTCACCGGCAACGTCAAGTTTCTGTCAGTTTAAAAATTTTGAGCATCGGGGAAATGTCTTTAAGGAACTGACAGTGAAGGTTTTGGGATAATAATAGCTTTTATGATAATAATGAATAATAATAGGAGAAAAAATTGAAAAATAAGAGAATGTTAGGAACTACCCTTATAATTGTAATGATAATTTTAATGGGGCTGAGTATCGCCATGATAGCAAGTGTGAGTTTTCCAAAAGGATATAAGGACTACAAAAACAATTATTATTTTGTAACAAAGCAGTTTATTTGGTTTGGATTTGGAACATTGTCTTTCTGGATTACGTCAAAATTTAAGTATACATGGTATAAAAAAATAAAGCTGTATCTATATGTAATTGGTCTTGTACTTCTTGTAACAGTTCTTTTTTCAAAGGAAGTAAATGGAGCTACGAGATGGTTTACATTGGGAGGATTCAGAATGCAGCCCTCAGAACTGGCAAAGTTGATAATAATAATATATCTGGCAGGAATAGTAGATTATTGCGAAAGAAAAAAAATGAATCCTCAAAAACTTAAATTTTTTCTTAGACAGTTAATTCCTCTAATGATATATATAGCTCTTATTATAGCTGAAAAAGCTTTCAGTAGCACGGTTCAGATAGCTTTTATAGGTATGGCAATGATATTTGTTTCAGGAGTAAATATGGGGCAATTTATTACAGCATTTTTAGGAGCCGGATTTGCCGGAATGATAAGTATAATGAGTACGCCATACAGAATGAAAAGATTTATAGGATTTAAAAATCCTGAGTTAAATTATCAGGCTCAGCAATCACTTATAGCAATAGGAAGTGGAAAACTTATTGGTAAATTTTATGGAAATGGACTGCAGAAGTTTTTTTATCTTCCGGAAATTCATACAGACTATATATTTGCAGGATATGCAGAAGAAATGGGATTTGTAGGGTCGGTAGTTCTTCTTCTGATTTACATTGTTCTACTGTCTGTAATTTTAATAACGTTAATTGAAAAAAAGGATAAATATGCTAAATATATTCTGACAGGAATATTTGTGATGTTTTCTTCCCAAATATTGGGAAATATAGCTGTTGTATCAAATATAGTGCCTTCAACCGGTATACCTTTACCACTTTTAAGTTATGGAGGAAGTACTACAATAGTAACAATGGCCGCACTGGGAATAGTGTATAATATTATAAAGTCATTATATATAGAAAAAGAACAAGAAAGAATACAGGAAGAAAATCAGGAAGCTTAAATTTTAAATCCTAAAAAAGAAAGAAGTGGAGAAATAATATGAAAAAAGTAGTATTTACAACAGGAGGAACAGGAGGGCATATATATCCTGCCCTATCTATTGCAAGAAAATTAAGGGAAAAAAATACGGAAGTATTATTTATAGGAACAAAGCATAGAATGGAAAAGGAACTTGTACCAAATGAAAACTTTAAATTTATAGGACTCGATGTACTACCTTTAAGATCCATAATTTCTTTTTTTAAAATGGCAGGTGCCATATTTAAGGCGATAGGAATACTGAGAAAGGAAACCTACAGAAATAATAGGTTTTGGAAATTATATAACAATACCTGTTCTTGTGGCGGCAATAGTATTAAGAATACCTTATTATCTACAGGAACAGAACTGTACAATGGGTCAGGCAAATAAATATTTTTACAAATGGGCCAGCAAAGTATTTGTGGCTTTTGAAAATACTCTGGATCACATACCTGAAAAGTATAAATCAAAATTTGTTGTAACTGGGAACCCATTAAGAGAAGAATTTTATACTAAAGACAGGAATGAAGAAAGAAAAAATCTTGAAATAGAAGAAGATGAAAAGGTTATTCTTGTAATTGGAGGTAGTCTGGGAGCTAAAAGTATAAATGAAGCAGTTGTAAAAAATTGGGATAAAATAATATCGGATGAAAAAATAAAATTATTCTGGGGAACAGGAAAGGATAATTTTGAAGAAGATACATACAGAATGAAAAATTTTGGTAATTCAATAGTTAAACCTTATTTTAATAATGTTGCAGATATAATGTCTGCATCTGATTTAGTAATATGCAGGGCAGGAGCTTCAACTATTTCTGAACTTATTCAGCTGGAAAAACCGTCAATACTTATTCCTTATGATTTTGTTGGTCAGAAGGAAAATGCTGATGTTCTTGAATATGTAAATGGAGCAAAAATATTTACAAATGAAACTGCGGATAGGGCAGTTGAAGAAGCGATGACTCTTGTAAAACAGGATGAAATGCTGGAATTTATGAAGGAAAATATAAGAAAACTTAAAAAAGGTAATGCGGCTGATACAATAATACAGGAAATGGGACTATAATAATATAAAATAGAGGAAGAGAGGCAGAGATGTTAACGAATGTCAGAAATGTTTATTTCAGTGGAATAAACGGTATAGGAATGAGTGGACTTGCGAAAATTCTTGTAAAAGAAGGATACAATGTGGCAGGTTCTGATCTTGAAAGAAAAGCCATAACTCAGGAAATGGAAGAAATGGGAATTAAATATATATAGGTCAGGTAGAAGAAAATGTTAAGGATAAAGGAATAGACTTATTTGTTTATTCTACTGCAATAAGGGAAACAAATCCTGAATATAAATATGTTGTGGAAAATAATATAAAAAAAATAAAAAGAGGCCAGCTTCTTGCAGAAATAATGAATAAATTTGAAGGAATTGCCGTTGCAGGAACTCATGGAAAAACTACTACAAGCTCAATGATGAGTGTAGCTTTTCTGGAAAAGGATCCTTTTATCGTTGTAGGTGGTATAATTCCTGAAATTAACAGTAACAGTAAAATTGGGAATTCAGAATATTTTATTGCTGAAGCTGACGAAAGTGATAATTCATTCCTTTATATAAAGCCTAAGTACTCTGTTGTTACAAATGTGGAACCGGATCATCTTGAACATCATGGAACTTATGAAAATATAAAGAGATCCTTTGAAAAATTTATTGACAGTACTGAAAAATTAGCTCTTCTTTGTAAAGACTGCACTGAAATACCTGAACTTAACATAAAAAATAAAAATATAATATGGTACAGTGTAAAAAGGGAAGATGCACATATTTTTGCAACAAACATAAGAGTTGTTGATGGACATACAAAATATGAAGTAATAAAAAATGGTAAGAATTTAGGGGAATTTGAACTTTCCATTCCTGGAGAGCATAATGTTTCAAATTCACTTCCGGTTATATATCTTGCCCATGAAATGAACTGTAATATGGAAACTGTTAAGGAAAGATTGCTTAATTTCAAGGGAGCAAACAGAAGATATCAGGTAATTTATGATAATAATATAAGAATAATAGATGATTATGCACATCATCCGACAGAAATAAAAGTAACTATTGATGCGGCACAGGAAACAGAAAAAGGGAAAATAACATTGATTTTCCAGCCACACAGATATAGCAGAACAAAATTTTTCTTTGATGATTTTGCAAAAGCATTAGGAAGAATTGATAATCTGATTTTACTACCAATTTATGCGGCAAGTGAAGATAACACATATGGTGTCACTTCTGAATCTCTTGCTGAAAAAATAGGTAACGGGGCAAGAGTATGCAGTGAAGCTGAAATAGAAGAAATGATAAGAAATAACAGGGGAACTGATGATACGTATATATTTATGGGAGCAGGAAGTATTTCTAAATTGGCCCATGATATAATAGACAGATTAAAATAAGGAGATTTTAGTTAAATGAGAATTCTTAAAGACGTTGAAATGAAAGAATATTCACACATGAAAGTCGGGGGGACAGCCAAGGAATTAATATTTATCGAAGATAGAAATGAATTTAAGGAAGTTTTATCCACAAGGGACAGAGTATATTTTTTAGGAAATGGAACAAATACTTTAATTGATGATGGATACTTGGCCATAAGTTTTATATCTCTTAAAGACTTTCAGAATATAACAGTTGAGGAAAAAACAGATGAATATGACTTAGTCAGAGTGGAAGCAGGTCTTGATCTTGATGATCTGATAGACTATATGGAAAAAAATGACTATACAGGTTTGGAAAATATAACAGGAATTCCTGGTTCAGTGGGAGGACTTGTAAATATGAATGGAGGGGCTTACGGTACTGAAATTTTTGATTGTATTGAGGAAGTTGAAATATGTGACTCTGAAGGGGAAATTAGAAAATTAAAAAAATCAGAACTGACATTTAAATATAGAACTACAGAAATAAAAGAAAAAAAATGGATTGTAGTTTCTGCATTATTTAAATTTAAAAGAGGATTTGATAGGGAATGTGCAGAGGATAAAAGAAATCAGAGAGAAACTAAACATCCTCTTGATTATCCAAATTTAGGAAGCACATTTAAAAATCCTGAAGGAACTTTTGCGGCACAGCTTATATCTGATGCAGGACTGAAGGAGTTCAGAGTAGGTGATGCTCAGGTAGCCTTTAAACACCCAAACTTTATAATTAATCTGGGAAATGCTAAATTTTCCGATGTAATGGAAGTTATAGCCCATGTAAAAAAAGTAGTTTTTGAAAAAAATTTAATGTTAATCTGGAAACAGAGATAATTATTTTTGAAAAAAATAATTAAATCAAAAATATAAATTTTATAAAAAAATTAACTATTTTTTTATAAAAATAATTGAATAATGTTGAAAAAAAGTGTATAATAAAAAAATAATGTTGTGGAGTAAATTATGAAAAAAACAATAAAAACTTTGGCTGTATTTGGTTTAATTATGAGTGGAATTTATTTTGGTAAGTGGTTTATCCAGACTGATTATTTTAAAATTAGGGAAATTCCAGTCAGTGGAGATAACGCACTGCTGAAAAGAGATATTGTAAGTAAACTTGAGAAGCTGAAAGGTGAAAACATCGTCTATATCGATACTAAAAAACTTGAAAAGATGATAAAGGAAGATGCAAGAGTAAAAAATGTTACGATTCAAAAAATATTTCCAAGTAAACTTAAGATAAATGTAGAAGAACGAAAGCTTTATGTGTATGTATACAAAGGAAGTGATAGATTTTTAGCCGATAGTGACTTAAATCTCTTTGGGTATTCACAGGAAAGGGTATTTCAAAATATTCCAACTGTAATTTATACAGATGACGAATCCTTGAAAGATATGAAAAATCATAATTTCTAAAAATAAAAAAATAAAGATTTGTATGATATGATATCAGAAATAAGAAAAATCAGATGATCAGAAGGAAAAATAAGTATGAATTAGTACTTACAGATAAAGTAAGAATTATAACAGACACATTAGTAAATGAAAAAAAGTATGAAGAAATATATAAATCCTACAAAAAAATAAAAAGTGATCAGACAATCCAGTACATAGATATAAGATTTAAATATTTTAATGTAAAATAATTCAGGAGGATAACAGAATGGAGAATTCTATTAACAATATCAATATATTAGAAGGAATGGAAGAAGTAACATCTAACGTTGCACAGCTGAAGGTAGTAGGAGTAGGTGGAGCTGGTGGCAATGCAGTAAATGATATGCTAGAAAGTGGAATTACCGGAGTAGAATTCATAGCTATAAATACAGACCTGCAAGACTTGAACAGATCTAAAACTCAGACAAAAGTATTGTTAGGAAAAGGAACAGGGGCAGGAGCTATACCTGAAAAAGGACGTATTGCAGCAAAAGAATCAGAAGAAAAAATAAAACAGGTTCTGGAAGGAACAGATATGTTATTTATCACAGCAGGAATGGGTGGAGGAACAGGAACAGGTGCATCTCCAGTTGTTGCTGAAATAGCTAAGAGTATGGGAATACTTACTGTAGCTGTAGTTACTAAACCTTTTGATTTTGAAGGGCCTTTTAAGAGAAAGAATGCTGATGAAGGAGTAGAAAATCTGAAGAAATTTGTAGACACTCTAATTGTGATACCTAACCAGCAGTTGTATAAATTACCAAAAATAAATATTTCACTGAAAAATGCCTTTAAGGAAGCAAATAATGTTTTGAGAATAGGGATAAAAGGAATATCAGACCTTATAACAAAACAGGGGTTTGTAAACCTTGACTTTGCTGATGTAAAGACAGTAATGAAAGATTCAGGAATTGCAATGCTTGGATTTGGGGAAGCAAGTGGGGATGGAAGGGCAAAAGCGGCTACTGAGCAGGCTTTAAATAGTCCATTGCTTGAAAAATCAATAGAAGGTGCAAGAAAAATATTGTTAAATATAACATCTGGTGAAGATATGGGACTTGATGAAGTAACAGAAGTATCAGAAACAATATATAAGAAAACAGGAAATGCAGAAGCAACTCTTATCTGGGGAGCAATACTTGAAAAAGATGAAAATGAGACAGAGGAAAGTCAGGCTAATTTTGACAAACCTAAAGGATATTTCAGAGTATCATTGATAGCAACAGATTTTCAGGAAAATGAAGCTCCAAAGGAAAAGTTAGAAAAAGAAGAGACTTCTGAAAATAATGATGGACAGAATAACAATGAACTTGAAAATGTAGGAAAAGCAGAAACAAATCATGAAGATAAAAAGAGATCAGGACAGGGAGAGTACATTGTACCGTCATTCTTTGAGCAGAATTTAGAATAAAAAATATAGAAAAAAGGTAAAAAAATAAGCAAAATTTAAATTCACATATGGTGAATAAAATATTATCTTGATTTTATTCAATATTTTTGATAAAATAAAAAGACCTGCTCTATTTTAGATAGGGCTAAAAAGCCGAAGGAAAGGAGAAAGAAATGAGAAATTACGAAATTATGTTTATACTTTCTACACAGTTAACTGATGAAGAAAAACAAGCTGGAGTAAAATTAGTTGAAGATACTTTAGCTAAAGCAGGAGCTGTAGAAATTAAAACAGAAGTTTGGGGAGAAAGAAAATTAGCTTATCCTATAAAGAAAAAAGAAAATGGGTACTATGTTCTTACTTTATTCCAAATGGATGGAACAGGATTAACTGAAGTAGAAGCTAAATTAAACATTACAGAATCAATATTAAAAATATATGATAGTTAAAAAAATGACTAATCATAAATAGACAGGGGGTTATAATTTAATTTATAATAAATTAAAAATTTTCGAGGGGTAAAATTATGAACCATGTTACATTAATGGGAAGATTAACAAGAGATCCTGAAATGAGTTACTTACAATCAGGAAAGGCTTTCAGTAAATTTACTGTAGCTGTAAGTAGAGAATTTAACAGAGAGGAAGCAGATTTTATTAACTGTACTGCCTGGGGAAAAACTGCTGAGACAATAGCTGAGTACCTGAGAAAAGGTAGAAGAATCGCTCTTCAGGGAAGATTAAGTGTCAACAGTTATGAAAAAAATGGTGAAACAAGATGGTCAACAGAAGTAATTGTAGACAAGTTCGAGTTTGTAGATACTGTAAATTCTACAGGAGGACAAAGTTCTTATACGCAGCCAAAAAAATCTGAAAACTCATTTGCAAATAATGATAATAACGACAATGACGAAATAATGGATGATGATGATTTTCCATTTTAATCAGGAAAAAAACAGGAGGTGACAACGGTATGAAACCGGCTACTGAATTTAAAAGAAGAAAAAGAAGACCAAAAGTAAAATTTAAAGTAGAAGATATAAATTATAAAAATGTAGATTTATTGAAAAATTTTATGAATGATAAAGGTAAGATTTCGCCAGCAAGAGTAACAGGTCTGGAAGCTAAAATTCAAAGAAAAATAGCAAAAGCTATAAAGAGATCAAGACAAATAGCTTTTAATGCCTTATACAAGAATAGAAAAAAATAAAAATTTTATGGACTATTGAAAGAATGAGAAAAATTTACTTTTTAATAGTCTTTTTATTATATAAATATCAGAATTAGAAAACGGAAGAAGTCTTATAATAGAACATCATATAAAGAAAAAGATAGATTTTAAAGGATAACTATGCTGAATTTATTTTTTTTCGGTTTATAGTCAATTATAAGAAAAAAATCATATGAAAAAAATAATCTTTCTTTTTGTTTTTAATATAGTATAATTACACTACAAATATAGATAAAACGGATGGGTGGTAAAATGAAAAGCAAAAAAAAATGGCTTATAGCGTTTTTTTTAATGTTGATTCTTCTTTCGTGCGGAAAAAAAGAAAACAAAGGAAGTAACGTAGAAAATAAAAGTAATACAGAACAGTCTGAGGATCAGCTGGTAACTTTTAAAGATAAGTCAATAGAGAGAGTAATAAGTGATTTTGAAATAATTTCTAAAGAAAATAAAATTAAACTTGATAAATTTGAAAATCTGAAATATGAAAATCAGAATTTTTATATGGCTGAAATTCCTTCAAAAGCAGACAGTAATTATACAATATCCTATCAGGGAATAGATATAAAAGGCCTTGTATTAAAGGTTGGAGTTGTAAATAATTCAGATCTTGCCATGATTGAAGATATGGTTGTAAATCTGATTGAAGTTTCAGATAAAAGAATAGTAGAAGATGAAGCAAGGGCAATATATGCAGGGCTTTTATCTGATATAAAGGAAGATAAGCTTTCAAATTCTGCAAAATATAAAAATGGTATTACATATTCTGTTAAAATAGAAAAAACAGGAGCACTTATATTTTCTGCACAGTAATATAATAAAATTAGACGGAAAGGATAAAATATGAATTTAGAAGCATTATTAGGACTGCTGCAAGGGCAGGATTTAGGTCAGCTTGCAGAACAGGTTGGAGGAAATGAAGGACAGGTAAAAAATGGAGTAATGGCCGCATTACCGGCAATGCTGACAGCATTAAGTAAAAATACAGGAACAGAAAAAGGTGCTCAGGAATTAAATAATGCACTGGAAACAAAGCACGACGGTTCGATTCTTAATAATTTGTCAGGATATTTAAGTAATCCTGATTTAAAAGATGGAGCAGGTATATTAAATCATTTATTTGGAAGCCAGACATCAAATGTTGCAAATGCAGTTTCACAGTCAAGCGGACTGGATTCAAATGGAAGCATGAAAATGCTGCAGATGCTTGCACCGGTTCTTATGGGAATGCTGGGACAGCAAAAAAAGCAAAATAATCTGGATGCAGAAGGAATAGGAAACCTTACTTCCATGCTTGCATCAAATTTTGGCTCAGAAGCAGGAGCTTCAGGAATTATGGAAGCAGTTACTAATCTTCTGGATGCAAATAAAGATGGAAATGTAATGGACGATATAATGGGAATGGTTGGAAAATTATTTAGTGGAAATAAATAGGTAAGTAAAATGGGAATACTTATAAATCGGAAAGATAAGAGTACTCCCATTTTTTATTTAACAAGTTATTTGTGAGAAATAAAATTAAAAATTGAAAAGTTACATGAAAATATTATATAATAACTTTGCGAAGATAAAAACATAAGGGAAGAAAGAACTTGAAAGGACATCAAAATGGACAGTCAGAAAAATGAGCAAAATGAAAAAGTGCCAAGATAAGACTTATGGCAGCGATGTTTATTTTTGGGACAATTGGAATAGAAGAAATATATTATTTGAGAAAAAAATGGTTAAAGACAGGAGATATAGGTTATTTTAATGAAAAAGAAAGATTTGATATTATTAGGAAGAAAAAAATAATATTATAAAAAAATAGAGGATTTCAAATGTGTCCAGAAGAAATTGAAAGTTATTTAAAAAGATAAGTATCATTTAAATTCTTTATTAATTAAAAAGAATTAATATTAATAATAGAAGGGGATGGAAATAATATAAGAAAAAGATAGAGTTTTAAATGATTTAAAAATTAAATTTTCTAGTTACAAGATACCAGACAAAAATAGAAATTATAAAAAAAGATTTGAAAAGAACGGTCACTGGCAAAAATTAAAAAGAAAAGGTATAAATGAAATGAAAAAGAATATATTAAAAAAATACTGAAAAAAACAAAAATAAAAAGATGAGGAAGAAAAATATTATAGTAGATTCATTAGAATTTATAAGATTAATAGTAGATTTAGAAGAAAGTTATAAAATAAAAATTTGATGATGAAGATTTAATTTTTTTGAAAAATTTTTTTCTTCAATAAATCGAATTATTGAAATAATAAAAAAAGGAAGTTATTAAATTATAAAAAAATTATCTAAATCAAAAAAATAAAAAGTGAAAGTAGATAGAAAAATTAGGAGATAAACATCCGGAATACGAGTATATTTATTCTTTAAATTATGGTTATATTCCTAATACTGAAAGTGAAGACGGTGAAGAAATAGATGTTTATATTTTTAGGGGAGTTTGATCCATTAGAAGAATTTGAAGGAGTATGTCGGGCGATAATTTACAGAGTAGATGATATAGAAAAATAAATTAATTGTTACTGCAGAGGATAAAAAAATATTCAATTGATCAAATAAAAAGCTCTTGTAGAGTTTCAAGAAAGATTTTTTTAAGACAGAAATAATAATGGAGAAATAATATGGAAATAATAATTTTTTTAACTGTATCACCAAAAAGGCATGGAACAGCAGAAGAAAATTTAGGAATTGAATATTTAGCATCAAATTAAAAAAACGGCTCTATAATATATATGGGGGTGGAAAAAGAAATAAAAAAATACTATAAAAATATTATATAATAACTTTGTGAAATGAAAAAACAAAGGAAGATAGAATATGAAAGGACATCATCATGGAAAGACAGGATAATGGACAAAATGAAAAAAAAGCTAAGATAAGACTTATGGCGGCAATGTTTATTTTTGGAACAATTGGAATATTTGTAAGGAATATTCCGCTGCCATCAAGTGTAATAGCACTTGCAAGGGGAATTATCGGTACATTGTTTCTGATAATTTTTACGGGAATTAAGAAAATAAAGATTTCATTAGATGAGATAAAAAATAATCTGATAATTTTATGTCTATCAGGAATGCTTATCGGAATACACTGGATTTTCCTATTTGAAGCATATCATCATACAACAGTTGCAATAGCGACTTTATGTTATTATCTGGCACCTGTTTTTGTCATTATTGCATCTCCATTTGTACTGAAGGAAAAGTTATCTTTGAAACAGGTCGTATGTGTAGCGGTAGCTCTTGTGGGAATGATTTTTGTCTCGGGAGTTCTTAAAAAAGGGGGACTGGAAAATCTTCAGATGACAGGGATAATGTTCGGGATAGGAGCCGCGGCAATATATGCAACAGTGGTTATTCTGAATAAACATCTGAAACAGATATCTTCCTATGCAATGACTGTCATGCAGCTAGGAATGGCGGTAATGGTACTGGCACCCTATACATTCCTGACTCAGGATGTGGGGAAACTGACTTTCAGTTTTATGACAATTATATTGCTGGGAGTTGTAGGGATTGTAAATACAGGAATAACATATGGACTTTATTTTTCAGGGATAAAGGAGCTTAAGGCACATACAATAGCTATTTTCAGCTATATAGACCCAATTGTTGCTATTTTTCTTTCAATAATAGTTTTAAGGGAAAAACCTGATATATTTACAATTATTGGAGGAGCACTTATTCTAGGCTCAACATTGGTAAGCGAACTGTCATCACATGGGAAGTAGATAAATACAGGAAACATTTTTAATAAAAAGATTTTAATAGATTAAATATAAATGGATAACTGAAGGGAGAAAAAGTATTATGAAACTTTATATTAAGCAGAAGGTATTTACAATTAAGGACAAATTTACAGTAAAGGATGAAGCGGGAAATGACAAGTACTTTGTTGAAGGAAAGTTACTTTCACTTGGTAAAAAATTTTATATATATAATATGGAGAAAGAGGAAGTTGCATATATAGAACAGAAGCTGATGAATCTTATGCCTAAATTTTTTGTATATGTAAAGGGAGAAAAAATAGCTGAAATTCATAAAAAATTCAGTTTCCTGAAACCAAAATATGAAATAGTAGGGAAAAACTGGGTAACAAATGGAGATTTGTGGGCACATGAATATAATATAACAGACATGGACAGCGGAAATCAGATTGCAAGTATGCATAAGGAATGGATGACATGGGGAGATTCATATATGCTTGATATAGTAGATGAAAAGCATGAAATTTCCATAATGGCATTGATTCTTGCAATTGACGCTGTCATGGCAACAAAAAACTAGAGGAGATGAAATGAGTTTAGTACAGTTTAATAAGGTATACAAGCAGTTTGCAGGAGATTTTATACTGAAGGACATAAGTTTTTCCATAGAGGAAAAGGATAAAATAGGACTTGTGGGACTTAATGGTGTCGGGAAATCTACCATTATAAGAATGTTGCTTGGGAAAGAAAGAGTTGACGGAGCTGAAAATAATCCAAATGAAGTTGGAGAAATAATAAAAAGTCCATCAATGAAAATAGGATATTTATCCCAGAATCATGAATTTTCAGACGAGAGAAATACAATATATGAAGAAATGATGTCTGTTTTTTCTGAAGAAAGGGAAATATGGAATAAATTACAGAAGGTAAATATGCTTCTGGGAACTGCTGAAGGGGAAGAACTGGAAAATCTTATAAACCAATCTGCAGAGTTGTCTTCCCTTTATGAGGCGAAAAACGGTTATGAAATAGAGTATAAGATAAAGCAGATACTTACAGGGCTTGAACTGACAGATGAATACTATAATCTTTATCTGAAGGATTTAAGCGGTGGAGAACGTACAAGAGTGTCATTGGCAAAACTTCTTCTGATTGAACCGGATCTGCTTATACTTGATGAGCCGACAAACCATCTGGATCTTGTTTCTATAGAATGGCTGGAGGACTATCTGAAAAGGTATAACAAGGCATTCCTTCTTGTTTCGCATGACAGGATTTTTCTTGATAATGTATGTAATAAAATATACGAGATAGAAAATAGGAAATTATATAAATATGACGGAAATTTTTCTTCTTTCATACTGCAGAAGGAAATGATTTTAAAAGGTGAAATAAAAAGGTATGAAAAAGAGCAGGAAAAAATTAGGAAAATGGAGGAGTATATTGATAGATTCCGTGCGGGAATAAAAGCAAGACAGGCAAAAGGGAGACAGAAAATACTCGACAGAATAGAAAGAATGGATGATCCTGTTTTTAATCCCCAGAGAATGAAGCTGAAGTTTGAAACAGACGGTATAAGCGGAGATAATGTACTCAAGGTGGAGGGGATTGAAAAGACTTTTGGAGATAAAAAAGTCTTAAATAATATAAGTTTTAAGCTTTACAAGGGAGAAAGAGTAGGGATTATAGGAAAAAATGGTATTGGGAAATCCACTCTTCTTAAGATAATTGCCGGAAAGCTGGAAAAGGATGCAGGAGAAGTTGAATTTGGTGCGAGAGTAAAAATGGGATACTATGATCAGGATCACCAGGATTTAACATCTGCAAACAATATACTGCAGGAAATAAACGTATCCCTTAATCTGACGGAAGAATATTTAAGAAATCTTGCAGGAGGATTCCTTTTTTCAGGAGAAGATGTTTTAAAGAAAATTGAAAAATTAAGCGGTGGAGAGAAAGTAAGGGTATCTTTTCTGAAACTTTACATGAAAAGGGCAAACTTTCTTATACTTGATGAGCCGACAAACCACCTTGACATTTATTCCATAGAAGTACTTGAAGATGCACTTGAAAATTTTGACGGAACAATGCTTGTAGTTTCCCATAACAGACATTTTCTGGATAGCGTATGTAATACGATTTACTACCTTGATGAAAATGGGCTTACAAAATTTAAGGGAAATTATGAAGATTACAAGGAAAGCCTCAAGAATGCAAAAATTTCATCCCAGACAGCTGAAGAAATCGAAATAAAGGAAGAGCGTAAGCTTTCCTATCAGGAGCAGAAGGAGCTGAACAAAAAGATTTCTAAACTGAAAAGGGATGTAGCGAAACTGGAAGATGAAATGGAAAAAATTACAGTGAAGAGGGAAGAACTGAATATAGAATATGAAGCTGCAGGGAAACGTAATGACCTCGGAAAACTAATGGAAATACAGGAACAGTTTGATAAACTCGAAGAGGAAGAAATGTCAAAAATGGAAGAGTGGGATGAAAAGTCTGAGGAATTAAAGAAATATATGTAGTAAAAAAGAAAAACTTTCTTACAACTAGATAAAATAATTAATATGATAAAACTACGGAAGAAAGTTATAAAATAAAAACAGTCAAGCGAAGAATTTGAAATAAAATCTTGTTTGACTGTTTTTCTATTTATTTAGTTATTTATTTTGCAACGTTTAATTGTTCAGCTTTTGGAGTACTATTTAACTTACGTTTGTAATTAAATAATAATACTGTACAGATGGCAGTGACTACAGCTGCAATTATTACTCCGTAAAGTTCAATAGTATGAACAGGTACATCTTTAAAGAATCTTACGAAACCTTCCGGAGCTATTATAATATAAGTTGTAACAACCATTGTCATGAACATTGAAGGAATTAATGCAAATACAAATGGTTTTCCTTTTTTAACAAGCCATACTGTTGCAGTCCATAATGAAACAGCAGCCAGAGTTTGGTTTGCCCATGCAAAGTATCTCCAGATAATGTTGAAATCAATAGTTGTTAAATATATACCAATAGCAAACAAAGGTATTGCGATGAAGAATCTGTTTTTTATTGGGGCCTGTTTAATTTTGAAAATATCGGCAATAATTAATCTTGATCCTCTGAAAGCAGTGTCTCCTGAAGTAATAGGACAAGCAACAACTCCAAGCACTGCCAGGAATGCTCCAAAGACACCAAGTAACTGAACAGAGGCTTTATTTACTACAACTGCAGGTGAACCAGCAGCGGCTAATTCTTTTATTCCACCAAATACAGTCATGGCGGCGGCAGCCCATATCAATGCAACAACACCTTCAGCAATCATTGCACCATAGAATACTCTTCTTCCTTCAGTTTCATTTTTTATACAACGGGCAACCATTGGAGATTGAGTAGCGTGGAAACCACTTACTGCACCACATGCTATTGAAATAAATAGGTAAGGAAAAATTGAAATACCTTTAGGATGCAAATTTCCTTTAAAAACTTCAGTAACTTCAGGAATTACGAAAGCCCCTGTAAATTGACCGTAAACTAACATAGTTCCGATACCAACTGCCATAAATAGCAATGCAAAACCGAAAATTGGATAGATTTTAGCAATAATTTTATCAAGTGGAAGAACTGTTGCTAAAATATAGTAAGCAATGATAATAATTGTAAAAGTCATAGCACTGACACCTGGAATTAAATTATGAAGAATGTCAGCAGGTGATTTTATAAACACAACTCCAACAAGTAATAATAGAACGATTGAGAAAACCCTCATAACTTGCTGCATTACAACACCTAAATTTTTTCCAACAATTTCCCCGATACTGCTTCCTTTATCCCTAAGAGAAAGCATACCAATTAAGTAGTCATGAACTGCTCCCCCAAAAATACATCCGAAGACAATCCATAAGAATGCTGCCGGTCCCCACAAAGCCCCTGCAATAGCCCCAAATTGGTCCTGTTCCTGCAATGTTAAGAAATTGAATAAGGAATGCTTTTGGCGTACTAACTTCCACATAATCCACACCATCGTAACATTCTACCGCAGGTGTAGTTCTGTCCGGCTCAATTCCAAAGACTTTTTCTACGAATTTTCCGTAAATTACGTAGCCTAAAATAAGAGCGATAATCGCTAAAATAAAAGAAATCATAAAAAACCTCCAAAAAATAAAATATTAATTTTCATATATGTATATAAAAATTAGTTAACTGCTCTGTTCTAATATGATAACTTGATTTTTCCAAAAAAAGCAAGAGCATCGTCAGAGATTTAATTAAAAATATAATTGTTAATTATAAGGCTGTATGATAAACTTAATACTGAAAAAAAGGGCTGGAGAAAAAACATTTTTTTTATAATAAATATTTGATAGATAAAGAAATTTGACATATTAAATATACTAGGCTAAAATTAAAAATGAAAAAAATAGTAAAATATATTTTCAAAATAGAAAGGAAGTCATTAAAATGAAAAAGAAATTATTAATGTTATTGGTAATTCTAAGTACTATGAGTATTTTGGAAGGGAAGGCAAATAATAAGAAAGATTGTTATATTCCAAAAGGAGAGCTGGGATGTGTAACAGATATGTCCACACCGGAGGGAATGAAAAAAGCTATGGAAATTAGAACAAGAAAGGATGAAGTATATAAAGCGGCACAGGTATATTTTAATAAAGGACGTTTTGGTAATGAACAAGTAGGATTTATAGCTTATCCAAAAGGAAACTGGGCTCTTTTTTATGATCCTGATGCTTCACTTTCAGCATTTCAGATAGCAAATGGAACGGATATTTATACACTTGATGCCCTTGGGATAGTAAGTAAACAGGGAAAGACGGATTCCCAGATTGCAGCTGAAATTATTAATAATTTATATGCTGGATACAAAGGGGCAGGACATCCTGAATCGGGGCTTGTAAGAAAAAGTGTTGTAATAAACGGATACAAAGGGGAACAGCTTACAGTTAAAAATATTTCTGGAATTTCTCTTGTATCAAATGTAATAGTTACAGGAAATAAAATATATTTCATTTCTGTTGAAGGAATTCCTTCACATGTTGGAGAGATGATGAAATGGGTAATTAATTCATGGAATCCCTACAAATAAGAAAAATATATTTTATTTATCATAGGATATAAAAAATATATAAAAAATATAATTCTATTTTACGGTAAATACGATAAAATCCTTGACATAAGGGCTTAAATATTATAAAATAGACAAGTTATAACTCATAAACTAAGTGCAGAAAAATATGTAACATTGTTACATATTTTTTAGAGTGAATTTAGAGTAAGCCGTTATATCTGCATAGATATACAGTGTGTCTGAATTCGGGATACAGGCTGAAGCAAATGAGCTTTTTAAAAGTTTTAGTTTATAAAAATAACACAGAAAATCATAATACGAAAAATTGGAAGGAGGAAATATGCCTACTATTAATCAGCTAGTAAGATTTGGTAGAAGCACATCTGAAAAAAAGAAAAAATCACCTGCATTGAAAGGTAACCCACAAAAAAGAGGAGTATGTGTAAGAGTATACACTACTACACCTAAGAAACCAAACTCAGCCTTAAGAAAGGTGGCAAGGGTTAAACTGGTAAATGGAATCGAAGTTACAGCTTACATTCCTGGAATCGGGCACAACTTACAAGAACACAGTATCGTTCTTATAAGAGGAGGAAGAACAAAAGATTTGCCTGGGGTTAGATATAAAATAATCAGAGGAGCTCTAGATACAGCTGGAGTTGTTAACAGAAAACAAGGTAGATCAAGATACGGAACTAAAAAACCTGCGGCAGCAAGTGCAAACTAAAATTTTTAAAAAGTAAGGAGGACAAATAGTGTCAAGAAGAAGAAAAGCAGAGAAAAGAGATGTTTTACCTGATTCTCAATATAATGATAAAGTAGTAACTAAATTCATAAATGGATTAATGATAGACGGAAAGAAATCAATAGCTGAAAATATTTTCTATACAGCATTGAATCAAATCAAGGAAGAAACTCAAGAAGAAGGGATCGAAGTTTTCAGAAGAGCAATGGAAAATGTAAGACCTCAGCTTGAAGTTAGATCAAGAAGAATCGGAGGAGCTACTTACCAAGTACCGGTTGAAGTAAGAAAAGAAAGACAACAGGCATTGGCTATAAGATGGCTTGTAAGATACACAAGAGAAAGAAAAGAATACGGAATGATAAACAAATTGAAAAAAGAACTGATTGCTGCGGCAAACAATGAAGGTGGATCAGTTAAGAAGAAAGACGATACATATAAAATGGCAGAAGCTAACAGAGCGTTTGCACATTACAAATGGTAATTTATTAGCATTGACAGTAAGTTTTTGAGTTAAGAAGGAGGAAAAAAAGGAATGTCAAGAAAAGTTGCTTTGAAAGATACTAGAAACATCGGTATCATGGCACATATAGATGCTGGAAAAACAACAACTACTGAAAGAATATTATTCTATACAGGAGTAAATCATAAAATCGGAGAGGTTCACGAAGGAGCCGCTACGATGGATTACATGGAACAGGAACAGGAAAGAGGAATTACTATTACATCTGCGGCTACAACTGCATTTTGGAATGGTAACAGAATAAATATAATAGATACACCAGGGCACGTTGACTTCACAGTTGAAGTTGAAAGATCGTTAAGAGTACTGGATGGAGCGGTTGCTGTATTTTCGGCAGTTGACGGAGTTCAGCCTCAATCAGAAACAGTTTGGAGACAGGCTGATAAATATGAAGTACCAAGAATGGCGTTTTTAAATAAAATGGACAGAGTCGGAGCAGACTTTAATATGTGTGTAAATGATATTAAAGAAAAATTGGGAGGGAACGGAGTTCCTATACAATTACCTATAGGTGCTGAAGATTCGTTCGAAGGTATTATAGATTTGATAACAATGAAGGAATACCTGTTTAAAGATGACACAATGGGAGCATCTTATGACATAGCAGACGTAAGAGCTGAACTTCTTGAAGAAGCTCAGGCTGCAAGAGAACATATGCTTGAATCTGTTGTTGAAACTGATGACGAATTAATGGAAAAATACTTCGGTGGAGAAGAAATCACAGAAGAAGAAATAAAGAAAGCTATAAGAATTGCTACAATAAGTGGAGTAATAGTACCTGTGTTATGTGGTACAGCATTTAAATAAAGGAATTCAACCTTTACTTGATGCAGTTGTTGCATACATGCCTTCACCTTTAGATGTAGGTTCAGTAAAAGGAATAGATCCTAAAACTGAAGCACCAATGGAAAGACAGCCTTCAGATGAAGAAGCGTTCTCAGCATTGGCGTTCAAAATCTTAACAGATCCATTTGTAGGAAGATTATCATTCTTCAGAGTTTACTCAGGAGTTTTAAATAAAGGTTCATATGTATTAAACTCTACAAAAGGTAAAAAAGAAAGAATGGGAAGATTACTTCAAATGCATGCTAACAAAAGAGAAGAACTTGATGTAGTTTATTCAGGAGATATCGCGGCGGCGGTAGGATTGAAAGAAACAACTACCGGAGATACTCTTTGTGATGAAAATAAACCAATAATACTTGAAAAAATGGAATTCCCTGATACAGTTATTCAAATAGCTGTTGAACCAAAAACAAAAGCGGATCAGGAAAAAATGGGAACAGCATTAGCAAAACTTGCTGAAGAAGATCCAACATTTAAAGTAACTTCTAACCAGGAAACTGGACAAACTTTAATTTCAGGAATGGGAGAATTACACCTGGAAATCATAGTAGACAGAATGAAGAGAGAGTTTAAAGTTGAAGCAAACGTAGGTAAACCTCAAGTTGCATACAGAGAAACAATCAACGGTGCAGCAGATGTTGAAGAAAAATATGCAAAACAATCTGGAGGTAGAGGACAATACGGACACGTTAAGATTAAAGTTGAAGCAAACCCTGATAAAGGATATGAATTTATCAACCAAATTACAGGAGGGGCAATTCCTAGAGAATATATACCTGCTGTAGATAAAGGAATTCAGGAAGCATTAGAAGCAGGAGTTGTTGCAGGATATCCTGTACAGGATGTAAAAGTGACACTTTATGATGGATCTTACCACGAAGTCGATTCATCAGAAATGGCGTTTAAAATAGCTGGATCAATGGCAATTAAAAAAGCCATGAGAGCTGCAAATCCAATATTGCTTGAACCAATCTTCAAAGTAGAAGTAACTACACCTGAAGAATACATGGGAGACGTTATTGGAGATTTGAACTCAAGAAGAGGACAAGTTTCAGGAATGACAGACAGAAACAATGCAAAAATAATAAACGCTCAAGTACCTTTAGCACAAATGTTCGGTTATGCAACTGACTTGAGATCAAAAACTCAAGGAAGAGCATCATATTCAATGGAATTTGAAAAATATGTACAAGTTCCAAATAATATAGCTCAACAAGTAATAGCTGAAAGACAAGGTAAATAATAATTTAAAATTTCGAAGACAGACAAAATATATAATTATGGAGGAAGAAAGAAATGGCAAAAGCTAAATTTGAGAGAAGTAAACCACACGTAAACATTGGAACAATAGGACACGTAGACCATGGTAAGACAACACTTACTGCGGCTATATCAAAAGTACTTTCAGACAGAGGTCTGGCAGAAAAAGTAGATTTTGAAAACATAGATCAGGCACCAGAAGAAAGAGAAAGAGGGATAACAATCAACACTGCCCACATTGAGTACCAGACAGCAAGCAGACACTATGCTCACGTTGACTGTCCAGGCCACGCGGATTACGTAAAGAACATGATTACAGGAGCGGCTCAGATGGATGGAGCAATCCTAGTAGTATCAGCGGCTGACGGGCCAATGCCACAAACAAGAGAACACATCCTACTTGCAAGACAGGTTGGAGTTCCTTACATCGTAGTATTCTTGAACAAAGTTGACATGGTTGACGATGAAGAATTATTAGAACTAGTAGAAATGGAAGTAAGGGAGCTTCTTACAGAATACTCATTCCCAGGAGACGACATACCTATAATAAAAGGATCGGCTTTAGGAGCATTAAACGGAGAAGCACAATGGGAAGACAGAATCATGGAATTAATGGATTCAGTAGACAGCTACATCCCAACACCTGAAAGACCAGTAGACCAGGCTTTCCTAATGCCAATTGAAGACGTGTTCACAATAACAGGAAGAGGAACAGTTGTAACAGGAAGAGTAGAAAGAGGAATCGTAAAAGTAGGAGAAGAAGTAGAAATAGTTGGAATCAGACCTACAGCAAACAACAGTAACAGGAGTAGAAATGTTCAGAAAGCTTCTTGATTCAGGACAAGCTGGAGATAATATAGGAGCATTATTAAGAGGAACTAAGAAAGAAGAAGTAGAAAGAGGACAAGTATTGGCAAAACCAGGATCAGTAAGTCCACATACATCATTCAAGTCAGAAGTATACGTATTGACAAAGGATGAAGGAGGAAGACATACACCATTCTTTACAGGATATAAGCCACAGTTCTATTTCAGAACAACTGACATAACTGGGGAAGTAAACTTACCAGAAGGTGTAGAAATGGTAATGCCTGGAGATAACATAGAAATGTCAGTACAATTAATTCACCCAATCGCAATGGAAGAAGGATTAAGATTTGCGATAAGAGAAGGTGGAAGAACGGTAGCTTCTGGAGTTGTTGCAACTATCGTTAAGTAGTAGATGAAATAAAAATAGGAGGAAATACTTTGGATAAAATAAGAATATATCTTCAATCTTACGATCATAAATTATTAGATCAGTCTGCAAAAAAAATAGCTGAAGTGGTAAAGAAGAATGGTTCAGAAGTAGCAGGACCGCTTCCATTACCAACTAAAACTAAAAAATATACTGTTCTAAGATCTGTACACGTAAATAAAGATTCAAGAGAACAATTTGAAATGAGAATACATAGAAGATTTGTTGAAATTAAAAATTCTAGTCAGCAAATCATAGGAGCGTTAAGCTCATTAAGCTTACCATCAGGTGTAGGAATAGAAATTAAGCAATTATAGGCTTAATACATGTTAGTACAATCTTTCAATGATTTTTCATTGAAATGATTGTATTAACCAATATATTAAGGAGGATAAATAAATGATATTAGGTAAAAAAATCGGAATGACTCAAATATTTGAGGATGAAAAATTAGTACCAGTTACAGTTATTGAAGCTGGACCGAACTTCGTTGTTCAAAAAAAATCAGATGATAAAGATGGTTATAATGCTATAACTTTAGCATATGACGATAAGAAAGAAAAAAATACAATAAAACCGGAAATGGGATTATTTAAAAAAGCAGGAGTAACTCCTAAAAGATTCTTAAAAGAATTTAAAGTAGAAGACTTAGCTGCATTTGAATTAGGACAGGAAATTAACGTTGATGTATTTGAAGGTATTGAATTTGTTGATATTTCAGGAACATCAAAAGGAAAGGAACAGCAGGAGTTATGAAAAGACATAACTTCGGAGGAAACAGAGCATCTCACGGGGTTTCAAGAAACCACAGACTTGGAGGATCTAACGCAGGAGGTGCCGCATCAAACAGTAACGTACCAAAAGGTAAGAAAATGGCAGGAAGACTTGGAAACGAACAAGTAACTGTTCAAAACCTTAAATTAGTTAAATATGATGCAGAAAATAACCTTTTATTAGTAAAAGGTGCAGTTCCAGGACCTAAAAACGGGTATCTAATCATTAAAAAATCGGTTAAGAAATACTAGTAGGAAAGAGAGGAGGATAAAATGCCAGTTTTAAATATATATAAATTAGACGGTTCACAAGCAGGAACTGTTGAAGTAAATAATGAAATATTTGGAATTGAACCAAATAAGACTGTAATGCACGAAGTTTTAGTTGCTGAGTTAGCAGAATTAAGACAAGGTACAGCATCTACTAAAACAAGAGCTGAAGTGAGAGGTGGAGGAAGAAAACCTTTCAGACAAAAAGGAACAGGAAGAGCAAGACAAGGATCTACAAGAGCACCACACATGGTAGGTGGAGGAGTAGTTCATGGTCCTAAACCAAGAGATTATGTTAAAAAAGTAAATAAAAAAGTTAGAAAATTAGCTTTAAGATCTGCATTAGCAACTAAAATAAATGAAGGAAACTTAATAGTTCTAGATGATTTCGCATTAGAAACACCTAAAACAAAAACTTTTGTTAACTTCGCAAAAACTTTAGACTTTGCAGGACAAAAACAATTATTTGTTGTAAATGATTTCACTGAAGATAGAGATTATAACTTATACATGTCAGTAAGAAATATTGAAAAAACATTTGTTTTAGACTCAAGAGAACTGAGAATCTTCTGGCTGATAAAACAGGATAAAGTAATCCTTACTAAAGAAGCTCTTGCAGCGATTGAGGAGGTGCTGGCATAATGCATATTACAGATATAATTAAAAGACCAGTTGCTACTGAAAAAGCAAGAAACCTGGCTAATGAAAATAATGAATACGTTTTTATCGTAGATAGAAGAGCAAACAAGATTCAAATAAGAGAAGCAGTTGAAAAATTATTTAACGTAAAAGTTGAAAGCGTTAATACTCTGAACATAAAGCCTAAAGCAAAAAGATTCAGAATGTCAATGTATAAAACATCTGCATTGAAAAAAGCTATGGTAAAATTAAAAGATGGAGAAAAAATAGCAGCATACGAAGGGTAATAGATAAAGCTGTTAATCATAAAAAAAATATATAATAAAAGAAATTTTTTTATGCATGATTTGTATAGGAATTATCATTAAAAAATGATATAATATACGAACGTGATTAAAAAAAGAATAAACAGAAGTGGAGGTAAAAAAGTTATGCCAATTAAAAAATTAAAACCGATAACTAGTGGGACAAGGCATATGTCGATATTAGTTAATACTGAATTAGATAAAGTTAGACCTGAAAAATCTCTAACTGAACCTCTTGGATCAGCTTACGGAATTGACAACTATGGACACAGAACAGGAAGAAACAGACATAAAGGTCATAAAAGATTATATAGAGTAATCGACTGGAAGAGAAATAAGATAGGTGTTCCTGCAAAAGTTGCAACTCTTGAATATGATCCTAACAGAACAGCTAATATCGCATTATTACATTATGTTGATGGAGAAAAAAGATATATTTTAGCACCAAACGGACTAAAAAAAGGTGATGTAGTTTTAGCAGGAGATACTGCTGAAATCAAACCTGGAAATGCTTTAAAATTAAAAGATTTACCAATAGGTACAGTTATACATAACGTAGAGCTTATGCCTGGTAAAGGTGGACAGCTGGCAAGATCAGCAGGAACATCTGCAAGACTTGTTGCAAAAGAAGGAACTTACTGTCACGTTGAACTTCCTTCAGGAGAATTAAGACTTATACATAGAGAATGTATGGCAACTGTAGGAACAGTAGGAAATTCTGAACATTCACTTGTATCATTAGGTAAAGCTGGAAGAAATAGACATTTAGGTAGAAAACCTCACGTAAGAGGATCTGTAATGAACCCTGTGGATCACCCACACGGAGGAGGAGAAGGAAGATCGCCTATAGGAAGAAAATCACCAGTTACTCCTTGGGGTAAACCTACTCTTGGTAAAAAGACTAGAGGTAAAAAACTTAGTGACAAATTCATTGTCAGAAAAAGAAAGAAATAGTTTAAAGACTAAAGAAATATATGGATATAGTAATGTTGCTTGACACATCTTTAATAGCGATATTAAGATGTGTAAGGCAGACATGAACTCAATCAATTAATGTAAATAAGGAGGAAAGAATGGCTCGTTCATTAAAAAAAGGACCTTTTGTTGATGCACATTTAATGAAAAAAGTTGAAACAATGGGAGAAAAAAAGCAAGTAATCAAAACTTGGTCTAGAAGATCTACTATATTCCCTCAATTTATCGGACATACTTTTGCAGTATATAACGGTAAAAAACATATACCTGTATATGTAACTGAGGAAATGGTTGGACACAAGTTGGGAGAATTTGCTCCAACAAGAACTTTCTATGGACATGGAAAAGATGCTAAAAAAGATGCAAAAAGAAAATAATAGATATTATTCATAAATTTCGGGAAATGCCCGATATAATATGTAAGTGAAAGGAGAGCTTTAATGGCAGTTGTAGCTAAATTACGTTATCAAAGATTAAGTCCTCAAAAAGCAAGACTTGTAGCTGATGTAGTTAGAGGGAAAAATGCTTTACAGGCCTTAAATATATTAAGATTTACAAATAAAAAAGCGGCAAAATTTATAGAAAAAACATTAAGATCAGCAATTGCAAATGCTGAACATAATAACAATATGGATCCTGATAAACTATTCATTTCAAAGATATTAATAGATAAAGGACCGGTGCTTAAAAGAATAAGTCCAAGAGCAATGGGAAGAGCGGATGTAATAAGAAAACCGACAGCTCACATCACTATAGAAGTTGATGAAAGAAACTAATAATAAAGTATAAGGAGGTAAGTCTGTGGGACAAAAAGTCGATCCTAGAGGTATTAGAATCGGAATTACTAAATCATGGGATTCAAAATGGTTCGCCGAAGGAAAAGAATACTTAAATAATTTTCATGAAGATATAAAAATAAAAGAATACATTAAGAAAAACTATTATCATGCAGGAGTTTCAACTATTCAAATTGAAAGAACATCTCCTACTGATGTAACTATTATAATAGAAACTGGTAAAGCAGGAATCTTAATAGGGAGAAAAGGTCAAGAAATAGAAGCTTTAAAAGCGAATCTTGAAAAATTAACAAACAAAAAAATACAAGTTAAAGTACAGGAAATTAAAAATCCTAATAAAGATGCTCAGTTAGTTGCTGAAAGCATTGCAACAGCTATTGAAAAAAGGGTTGCTTATAAAAGAGCAGTTCAACAGGCTATTCAAAGAGCTGAAAAAGCTGGAGTAAAAGGAATTAAAGTAATGGTATCGGGAAGATTAAACGGTGCCGAAATAGCAAGAAGTGAATGGACACTTTCAGGAAGAGTACCATTACATACTTTAAGAGCAGATGTTGACTATGCAACTGCAACTGCATTCACTACATATGGTGCATTAGGATTAAAGGTATGGATATTCAATGGTGAAGTTCTTTCTAATAAAAAGGAAGGAGGAAATGAGTAATGTTAATACCTAAAAGAACGAAATACAGAAAACAGTTCAGAGGAAAAATGGGTGGTATAGCTACAAAAGGAAACAAAGTAGATTTTGGTGAATTTGGACTTGCCGCTAAAGAATTTGGATGGATAACATCAAGACAAATAGAAGCATGCAGAATTACAATAAATAGAACATTTAAAAGGGAAGGAAAAATCTGGATCAGAATATTCCCTGATAAACCTTATACAAAAAGACCTGAAGGAACAAGAATGGGTAAAGGTAAAGGTAATGCTGAAGGTTGGGTAGCAGTAGTTAAAAAAGGAAAAATAATGTTTGAAGTTGGCGGAGTATCGGAAGAAAAAGCTAAAGAAGCATTAAGAAAAGCTGGACATAAACTACCTATCAAAGTCAGATTTGTAAAAAGAGAAGAAGTGGGTGGTGATAAGTAATGACAGCAAATGAAATTAGAGAATTATCATTAGAAGAGTTAGATGCAAAAGTTAAAGAATTAAAGCAGGAATTATTCAATTTGAAATTTCAGAATCTAGCAAAATTACAGGACACTCCTATAAACACTGCAAAAATAAGAGAAGTGAAAAGAGATGTTGCTAGAATAAAAACAATTATAACTGAGAAAACAAAGACTGTAAAATAGGAGGATTCGTCAGTGGAAAATAAAAGAAACGAAAGAAAAGTAAGAGAAGGAATCGTTGTTTCTGATAAAATGGATAAGACTGTAGTTGTTCTTGAAGAAACAATGAAACTGCATAAACTTTATAAGAAAAGAGTAAAAACTTCAAAAAAATATAAAGCTCATGATGAAAAGAATGAATGCGGTGTTGGAGATAGAGTTCAAATAATGGAAACAAGACCGTTAAGTAGAGAAAAAAGATGGAGAGTTGTAACTATTTTAGAAAAAGCGAAATAGTTTTCAGTAAATTTGAGAGGAGGAAATTTTAAATGGTTCAACAACAGACTATACTTAATGTTGCTGATAATACCGGAGCAAAGAAAATAATGGTTATCAGAGTATTAGGTGGATCAAGAAGAAGATTCGGAAAAATCGGAGATATAGTAGTAGCATCTGTTAAAGAAGCTATACCGAACGGAAACGTAAAAAAAGGTGACGTTGTTAAAGCTGTAGTAGTAAGAACTAGAAAAGAATTAAAAAGAGCAGACGGATCATATATAAAATTTGATGATAATGCGGCAGTAATATTAAACTCAGCATTAGAAGTAAGAGGTACGAGAATTTTTGGACCTGTAGCAAGAGAATTGAGGGCAAAAAACTTTATGAAAATAGTATCTCTAGCACCAGAAGTATTATAGTTATTATAGGAAGGAGGGTTTACGCGTGGCTAAACCAAGAGTTAAATCAGTACCTAACAAATTACATGTAAAAACTGGAGATACAGTTGTTGTAATTAGCGGTAGATCAAAGGATTTGTCAAGAAATGATAAAGGTGAAGGACAAACAGGAGATAAAGGAAAAGTCGGAAAAGTGTTAAAAGTATTCCCTAAGACAGGAAAAATCATAGTTGAAGGTGTAAATATACAAAAAAGACATGTTAAACCTAATGCAATGAACCCACAAGGCGAAGTTGTAGAGAAAGAAATGCCAATTTTCTCTTCTAAAGTTATGCTTTGGGATGAAAGCGCAAAAAAGGGAACAAGAGTAAGATATGAAATAAAAGATAATAAAAAGGTAAGAATATCGGTAGTATCCGGTAATGAAATATAGGATTTAGAGAGGAGGAGAACTTAAGTGGCTGAAAAATATATTCCAAGATTACAAAAATTATATAAGGAAGAATTAGTTTCTGCATTGATGAAAGAATTAAATATTTCTAATATCATGCAAGTACCTAAATTAGATAAAATTGTAGTAAACATGGGGATTGGAGAAGCGGTAAGCAATCCTAAGTTAATTGAAACTGCAATGAAGGAATTAGCACAAATTACAGGACAACAGCCTGTACCAAGAGCTGCAAGAAAATCTGAAGCAGGATTTAAATTAAGAGAAGGACAAAAAATCGGAGCAAAAGTTACTTTAAGAAAAGAAAAAATGTATGAGTTCCTTGATAGACTGATAAGCATTACTTTACCAAGAGTAAGAGACTTTGAAGGAGTATCTCCAAAAGGATTTGATGGTAGAGGTAACTATACACTTGGATTAAAAGAGCAAATCGTGTTTCCTGAAATCGAAATCGATAAAGTTGATAAAACATTAGGATTAGGTATCACTATAGTTTCAACTGCACAGAACGATGAAGAAGGAAGAGCGTTATTAAAAGCATTCGGAATGCCGTTTGCAAAATAGGTTGTATTTTGAAGGAGGTGTAACTTAATAAATGGCTAAAAAAGCAATGGTTGAAAGAAACTTAAAAAGAGAACAATTAGTTGATAAATATGCAGCAAAAAGAGCTGAATTAAAGGCAAGAGCTAAAGCAGGTGATAGAGAAGCAATCGTAGAATTATCTAAATTACCAAGAAATGCATCGCCTACAAGACTTAGAAACAGATGTCAGTTAAATGGAAGACCTAGAGGATTCATGAGAGAATTCGGGATTTCAAGAGTAATGTTCAGAAAATTAGCAGGAGAGGGAGTTATCCCTGGAGTAAAGAAATCAAGTTGGTAATTTTGAGAGGAGGAGAAATAAATGCATTTAACAGATCCTATTGCTGATATGCTTACTAGAATTAGAAACGGAAACATGGCTAGACATACAGAAGTTAAAGTACCGTTTTCTAGAATAAAAGAAAGCATGGCTAGCATATTAAAAAATGAAGGATATATAGCCGGTTATGAAATAAAAGAAGAAGGAAATATAAGAGATATAGTAATAACTTTAAAATATATGGATGGAGATGCTGTAATCAAAGGATTGAAGAGAATTTCAAAACCTGGAAGAAGAGTATACACATCTGTTGAAAATTTACCTAAAGTATTAGGTGGATTAGGAATTGCCATTGTCTCAACACCTAAAGGTGTTATTACAGACAAGGAATGCAGAAAGCATAGCGTTGGTGGAGAAGTACTTTGCTACGTGTGGTAATTTACGCATTTTATAAAATAGGAGGAAAGTTATGTCAAGAATAGGTAAAAAACCTATAACTATACCTGCAGGTGTAGAAATTAAACAAGATGGAAACAAGTTTACTGTTAAAGGACCTAAGGGGCAGCTTGAAAGAGAATTAAACAGTGAAATAAAAGTAAATATAGATGGCAGCGAAATAACTTTTGAAAGACCTAATGATTTACCAAATACAAGAGCTATTCATGGAACAACAAGAGCTAATGTAAACAACATGGTAACAGGAGTAAGTCAAGGTTTTGAAATTAAATTGGAATTAGTAGGGGTTGGATACAGAGTACAAGCTAGTGGTAAAGGACTTACTTTGGCTCTAGGATATTCACATCCTGTAGAAATAGAACCTGTTGAAGGAATTACTTTCAAAGTTGAAGGAAACACTAAAATAACTGTTGAAGGAATTGATAAACAATTAGTTGGACAAGTTGCTGCGAACATAAGAGCAAAAAGACCACCTGAACCTTACAAAGGAAAAGGAGTTAAGTATGCTGATGAAGTAATCAGAAGAAAAGAAGGTAAGAAAGGATAGGAGGTAGATTTTAGTGATTAAAAAACTTGATAGAAATAAATTAAGAGAGAAAAAACATAGAAGTATAAGAAGAAAAATCGTTGGAACTGCTGAAAGACCTAGACTTTCTGTGTATAGAAGTTTGAAGAATATATTTGTTCAAATTATCGATGACAGTACAGGAACAACATTAGTTTCAGCATCAACAATTGAAAAAGGTGCAAAAGCTCAATCAGGTGGAAATGTTGAAGCAGCTAAAAAAGTTGGAGAAGCAATAGCAAAGAAAGCATTGGAAAAAGGTATAAGCAATGTGGTATTTGATAGAGGCGGATATATTTACACAGGAAGAGTAAAAGCATTAGCAGATGCTGCAAGAGAAGCAGGATTAAAATTCTAGAGAGAAGGAGGATTTATTTTGGCCAGAGAAATTAAAGATAGAGAAGCAAAAGCGAGTGAATATAAAGAAAGTCTTTTAAGAATAAGCAGAGTTTCTAAAACTGTTAAAGGAGGAAGAAGAATATCTTTCTCAGTATTAGCAGCTGTTGGAGATGAAAAAGGAAAAGTTGGTATAGGATTAGGAAAAGCAAATGGTGTACCTGATGCTATAAGAAAAGCAGTAGCAAACGCTAAGAAAAATATGATTACAGTATCTTTAAAAGGCGGAACTTTACCGCATGATCAAATTGGTAAATACAATGCTACAAGCGTATTGTTAAGACCAGCTTCAAAAGGTACGGGAGTTATCGCAGGTTCTGCAACAAGAGAACTTCTTGAATTAGCCGGAGTTACTGACGTACTTACAAAAATAAGAGGATCAAAAAATAAAGATAACGTTGCAAGAGCAACTTTGGACGGATTAAAAAAATTAAGATCAGTTGAAGAAGTTGCTAGACTTAGAGGAAAATCAGTTGAAGAAATTTTAGGATAATAGGTTAGGAGGTAAAATTAATGTCTAAAGTAAAAGTAACACTTATTAAAGGAATTAATGGAAGAAAGCCTAATCATGTCGCTACTGTTAAATCACTTGGATTAAGAAAAATTAGCCAAAGTGTTGTTCATAATAAAACAGCAGATATAGAAGGAAAAATAAAATTAGTTTCTTATTTACTTAAAGTAGAGGAGGTTTAGAATAAATGAATCTTAATGAATTAAGACCTGCTGAAGGCTCTAAAAGAGAAAGAAGAAGAGTAGGAAGAGGTCATGGTACAGGATGGGGAAAGACTGCAGGAAAAGGTCATAACGGTCAGAAACAAAGATCTGGTACTTATGTTTCACCTATATTTGAAGGTGGACAGATGCCAATCGTAAGAAGAGTTCCTAAAAGAGGATTCTCAAATTCTCCATTTAAAAAAGATATGGTAGTTATTGCATTATCTGATATCGTTGAAAAATTCAATGATGGAGATGTAGTAAGCTTACAAACGTTAGTAGAAAATGGAATAATTAAAAACCCTAAATTCATAGTTAAATATTCAGATGAAGCATTGAGAAATGTAAAAGGGAAAAAAAGCTGTAAAAGAATATTTAGAAACAAATGTTGAATCATATGTTAAGGAAAAAGAGATTTTTACAAAGCTTTACTGAAAATAATTGGAAATGCTGAAGTTACAAAGAAATTGACTGTAAAAGCACATGGAATTTCAAAAAAACAGCTAAAGAATCTGTTGAAAAAAAGCAGGTGGAAGCGTAGAAATTCTTGAAGTTAAGTCATATTCAACTAAAGCAGGAAATAATAAAAAAGGAAAAATGAGGATAAGTAAGATTCACATCTTGCTTTTTTTCTCATATATAAGGAGTAGTGGTAAGAGTGACTTTAACTGAAGCAATAGCAAGTAGGATAAAAAGCAATATTTAAAAATACCCGAATTGGAAAAAAAGTATCTTTTACCTTGATTATGATTATCATTGCAAGAATTGGAATACATATCCAAGTTCCTGGAATTAATATGGATCTTTTTAAGGAATTTCAGAACAATGCATTAGCTGGATTCCTGAACCTGTTTTCAGGAGGAGCAGTTGAAAGGGCTTCCATTTTTTTCACTGGGAATAGTTCCTTACATTAATGCCTCAATCGTGTTTCAGCTTTTTAGGAGTTATTTTTTTCCTAAAAATAGACGAAATGCAGAAAGAAGGGGGTAAGGAAAGAGATAAGATTACCCAATGGACAAGATACGTAACTATTCTTCTTGCAATGGGACAATCATTTGGAATATCAATAGCGTTAATGAAAAAGTGGAATGGTTATCGAGCCAGGAATAAAAATTCATCATAGCTTCTATTGCATTGATGACAGGTGGTACAGCATTCCTGATGTGGATTTCAGAAAGAATCTCAATAAGAGGTATTGGAAATGGTACATCTATGCTAATTTTTTTCTGAATATCGTTGCAGGGTTACCAAGTGTATTGCATAACATGTGGGCGAGTCTTAGCAAGGACAGTACAGGAATCGTAATGTTTACATTATCTTTAGTACTGTTTGTAGTAATTATAGCTTTAATGGTAATAGTACAGCTTGCTGAAAGAAGAATCCCTATACAGTATGCAGGAAAAGGTAGTTTAGGATTTGGTGGAGGACAGAGTGCAGTTGGAAGAAGAACTTACCTGCCTTTAAAAAAATAAATATGTCTGGAGTAATGCCGATAATCTTTGCATCAGTACTTATGGCGGCACCGCCGTTTATGGTTTCATTGATGAAGGATAGTAAATTAAAAACACTTTTTTTAACAGCTCAGTTTTTCTCCTAAAGGAGTTATGTATCTGCTGTTATTCGCAATACTGATTACAATATTTTCCTTCTTTTATACTTTGACAATAGCATTTGACCCTGATAAGGTGGCAGATGATTTAAAAACAAAGCGGAGGAACAATACCAACAGTAAGAGCAGGGGCGGAAACAGCTGATTATCTGGAAGGAGTAGCTACAAGAGTAACTTTTGGAAGCGCTATATTCCTGTCATTATTAGGAATATTCCCTAACATATGGTTTGGATATTTTCTTAATATAAATGTATTAATCGGAGGAACAAGTCTTCTGATCCTTGTAGGGACAGCAGTGGAACTGCTTCAGCAGATAGATTCATATCTGGCTGTTAAGAAGATGAAAGGTTTTATAAAAAAAGATAGAAAAAATAGAAGATGAAGCTAACAGTTTCATCTTTTTTTTCAGATAGTAGAATGCAGTTCTGATTATTTATAAGATAACAGGATTAAAAGTTAAATCAAAGTTAGTGAGGGTATAATTTAACATTACAGTTTGTGATATAATAAAGTAAAATATAGTTTTTGTTTGACATATATTTTTAAATAATTAGGAAAAAGAGGGATTATTGTGAAGAAAAAAATTTTTAGAAGTATTTCTTATCATGTTTTTAACAGTAAATATAGTTCCTGCTTATGCAAAACAGGCATTAAAAATAGATAAGGAGACATTCCAGGAAATAAGTGCCGTATATTCAAAAGATAAAAATGGAGTTTATGTCATAGAAAATAGAGGGTGGAAAAAATTAGAAGGGCTGGATCCGGTTACTTTTTGAAATTATAAATATTAATGGAAGTGCACGTCAATATCTAAAAGATAAAAATGGAGTTTACAGTATAGATGGAGATAGTGATAATTTGGTACTGGAAAAATTGCCGTATGATCCCCAGACGTATGAAGTGATAAATCAGTTATATTCAAGAGATAAAAAAATAATATTTACTATGATAATAAAAAAATAGAAGGAGCAGATTTACCTACATTTCAAAGAATAGATGAGTACATATATTCAAAAAGATAAGAATAATATTTATTTTTAGAGGAAAGAAAATATCAGGTGTTGATAAAGAAACTTTTGAAAAAAATAGATAAATATAACTACTCAAAGGATAAAAAAATAATATTTATTATGATGATAAAAAAATAGAGGGAGTAGATAAAAAAATACATTTGAATTAACGTATGATTTTGGATCTGTGGTAAATGAGTATTATTCAAAAGATAAAAAAACAATGTTTATTATGAAAAATAAAAAAATTGAAAAGGTATAGATGTAAAAAAACATTTAGGAAAATAAATAGATTAGTTGACAATTTTCTTATAGAAGATAAAAATGGATTTTATATTGTTGAAAAGGATGGAAATGTAACTCCGATAGATAGTAAGGAAGTTGATATTGAAAATCTTTCACAGTTAGCCATCAAAACTAACTTGTATCACGATAATAACAGCATGTATTTTGTAAGAAATCATAAACTTGTAAAAATAAAAGACGCTCCTAAGGTTGATCCGTATAATTTATGGACATATAATGAAAAAAATATAAATAAAAAAATGATATAGTTTATTACTTGGATACAGATGAAGAAACATTCAAGAAACTCGAAAAAGCAGAAAACCATGAGTTTCGTGTATATGGAAATACAGAGTATGCAAAAGGTAAGAAAAATGTCTATTTTAGAGGTAAAATTTTATCAGGAGCTGACTATACAAGTTTTGATATGAAATACAATCAAGAAAAAAAGATGTATACGAAATAAGAGATAAAAAAATAAAGTTTATGAAATATTGGATATAAATTAGATTAGTAAATATTTTAAGTATGTTATGACAATAGTTAAATTATAAAAAAATTTAAAAAAATTCTCATTTCTTATTAATAAAACTGTGATATATTGGTAACAAGAAAAAATTTAAAAATAATAAATGGAGGGAAACTAAAATGAAAAAAATTATTATGTTGTTATTGTTACTACTGGGAGTTATCAGCTTTTCAGAAGAGGAAGAATTTAGTTATAAAGGTTATGATTTACCTTTTACAAGTGATGGAAAACTTCATGAAGAAATACTATTGAAAGAAACTATAGCAGCTGATGATGTCTTCATAGAAATTAAAAAGCTGAAAAATGGGAAATATCAGTTCCTGGATTACGCTGAGGAAAATGAACAGCCACAAGTTACAAATGCCATTTTAGAAAAAAATGTGCTTTGTGATGAGTATATATGTGTAGGTTATGATATAAAATTAAAAGCTCCTGTAATTTTAAATACTGACACTAAAAGAATAATTACTATAGTACGTCCAGATAATTATAATAAAATTGATGATCCTAAACATCTGGAAGAATTTCCTGACGATAATCCTGAAATGTACAAATTATATCGTGATTATTACAAAATTTACAGTAAATAGAAAAAAACATTTAAATTGCTAGAACAATTGTTTTTTTACTAGGATTAATACATATAAGAGCTACTGAATTTACAAAAAAATTATAAAAAATTAAAAACTCTCATTTTTTTCTTTAATGTAAATGTGTTAGAATACATATAATGATAAATGAGAGATAGAGATTGCTTTATATTACAGCTATTGTAATTGCCATCTTAATATTAAGCAGATATGAGTTATTAGAAGAAAACTGAGAAAAAAATCGGACGAAAATTTTAAAAGTTTTCGTCTTTTTTTGCAATGAAAAAAGTGAAAAAATCGGCAAATAAAAAATAGAATAGTTTTAATACTGACTTTATGATATAATAATTTGAAAATTAGAAAATAAAAGAAAGGAGAAAACTGCTGTAGTAAATCAGCATTATTTTCAGCAGTTAACAATTAGGATATGAAAAGAGTAGCCCAGTCAATAGTGGCATTTATTATAAGCATATTTGGAGCAAATGCGGGAAAGGTGATAGGAATATTTTTAATTTCCCTGCTTCCGGTTATAGAGCTTAGAGGAAGTATTCCCGTAGGATATTATCAGGGGCTTCCATGGTATACAAACATGATAACTTCAATAATAGGAAATCTTCTGCCTGTACCATTTATACTTTTATTTGTTGTAAAAGTGTTTGAGTTTATGAAAAAAAGAAATATAATGGTAGGCTTTATTGAAAAAATAGAAAAAAGGGCAATGAGCAGAAGTGACAGTATTGCAAATAAGGAATTTATTGGACTTATGCTATTTGTGGCAATTCCTCTTCCAGGGACAGGAGCATGGACAGGAGCACTGATTGCCGCATTGCTTCAATTTAACAGAAAAAAATCTTTTATGTATATTTGTATCGGAGTGCTGATTGCCGCATCACTGGTTACTTTGGGAGTATACGGAGTTATAGGGTCTTTTATATAATACTTAAATAAGTTTGCAGTAAAACACCTGAAATTAATACTTTTCAAAAGAAGGGAAATGTGTTATAATCAAAGTACAATAGAATAAGGGAATGTTTTGGTTTCGACAGGATAGGAAGCTTATTATCAGCAAGTAAGCGGGAGCTTTAAAATCCAACTTAAATATAATCGGAAACGATAATTACGCATTAGCTGCCTAAGTCGCAGCTCGTCACTTTAAGAAATCGCCATTTTTCTTTAAGATGACGTCACTTTAATGGCTTACTTGGATGTATGATTATGTCATCTGAGGACATCTTATAATCTCGCCGTTAGACTTTTGTCTGTTTAATATCTTTTCGGTTAAAGCGATAAATAGACTAAACTTGTAGATGATAGTGAGAACTTTTTATTTTGGACACGGGTTCGATTCCCGTCATTTCCACCAAAACAAGAAAACAAAAAATAATAGATAAAATTTAAAACTGCCTTGAGGGGCAGTTTTTTTGTTGATAATTTAATTGAGCGAGTATATCAGAGCTTGTAAAACATAAGATACTCGCTATGTGGATACGAAAACGTAAGTTTAAAAACAGAAATATCTTTTCTTTAGATTTTCTATTTTATATACTATATATGGTGCTACACTATAAAAATATTTATCAGGTCAAATTTTTTTATATTTTTTTCTTTTAAACAAATTCAAATATAAGTTCAATAAATACGTTATTCTAGCATTAAAAAAACATAAGATATGCTTTTTTTGTTTTCTTCTATTTTGTATGGTATAATAACATCACAAATAAAGTGAATTTTTTTCAGGTAAAGATATGTATGTCTATAATTATTATCATAGAAAGAAATATATACGGTAGAATTATTTGGATTAATTAGGAGAATATTGGAACTAGAAATTTTAATAAAAAAATAATATAATAATATAAAAAAATCTATGAAAGGAATGATAAATATGAAAAAAATATTAATATTAGCCATAATGGTTTTAGGATTAAATACAAATGTATTTGCCTGGTATGATATGCTTGAGGCTAGTGAAGCTTCAAGAATTGCTCATTCAAAAAAACCGAGTGAAATGACAAAAAAAGATAAGAAACTTCTTAAAAAAATATGGATATGATCTTAACTATGATTACTCTGCTATTTTAGAAGATAAAAAAAGATGACAATATAGAAAAAAACAAAGGATGAAAAATAAAAAAAGCTGACTGTTCAGAAGGGAAGTTAAAAAAATGAATGAAAAAAAGATGAAATAATCTAAATTTATGAAAGGAATGATAAATATGAAAAAAATATTAATATTAGCCATAATGGTTTTTAGGATTAAATACAAAAAGTATTTGCTGGATATAATATGATAGAGGCTATAAAAGTTCATGAAATCGCTTGTTTGAAAAAAATCCAAAAAGAAATAACAAAAAAAGAAATGAAACTTATTAAGAAATATGGATTAGAGTATTGTTATGAGATAAATATAGAAAATAATAAACATCTAAATGAAAAAAATGATAGCTTAGAAAAATAATAAGGATTTAGATAAGAAAAAAGATGGCTTGGAAAGTGACAAACATTTGGATGAACAGGAGAAAACTAAAAATTCTAAGTAAAAATTTATGAAAGGAATGATAAATATGAAAAAAATGCTAATATTAGCCATAATGGTTTTAGGATTAAATACAAATGTATTTGCCTGGTATAATATGCTTGAGGCTGCTCAAGCTGGTGAACTTGCTTATTCAAAAAAACCGAATGAAATGACAAAAAAAGAGAAAAAACTTCTTAAAAAATATGGATATGACCTTGATTTTGATTACTCTGCTATTCGGAATAAAAAAGAGGATAATGTAGACAAAACAAAGGATGAAAATAAAAAAGCTGACTGTTCAGAAGGGAAGTTAAAAAATAAATAAAAAGGACAGCAATTTTGATGGATTTTCGGAAATACTGGCAGCAAGAGAATTAAAAGACAGCTATAAACGTAAATATGAAGAAAAGCCAAATAGGGAAAAATTTAAAATTAAAAAAGTAGATGAGCCAAAATCTGCCAGACTGATAAATGTAGGCTTTGCTCTTGGAAAAGACAGGGGAGACTATAACAGATTAAGCAGCCAGTTAAAAAGAGGTTTTGCTTTGGATGATAAAAAAGCTGATGCAAAATTTATTAGGGATTTTGAAAGTGAGCCCTATTTTCTAAAAATTGATAATACTTTAAAAAAATTTTTTTCAGAAGAAGAAATTCTAGCTAAGACGGAAGTTATAACACAATTTACAAATCAAAAATAGAACTTATAGTTTTTATAGAATTTATAAAAAGATACTGAAGGAATTAAATCAAGTCTTGAAATTTCAAAAAAAGGCTTTAGAAAAAATTAAATTTAAGTACTAAAAATATTAAAAAAATAATGAAAAATATACAAGAATTGAAAATTCAAAAAGATGATATAAAAAAAGAAGAAAGTAGTAAAAGTTTTTTTATGAAAGTGTATTAAAATTTTTCAGAAAAAAATATGAAATACTTGAACCGATGAAAATAGATAAGAAAACAAAAATGTCCTATACAGTTATTGGAAACAAGGAAAAATGGAACTGTAGAAATTATTTTTTTGGAGGAAGCAATTCAAATTTTAAAAACAACTACAAATATAGTTGCTGTTCCAGCTCAAAATGTGATAAGAAATAAGCATACAACTTTTGATGCAGACCATTATGCTAGTGGAAAATCTGCTGTTGAAAAATTTCAAAATTGCTAAAGAAAGCATTAAAGAGAAAGTTTCAAAAACAGAAAAGACTCCAAATTTTTTTCTGGAAAAATATGTAATGAATTTAGCTGAAAGGGTAGCAAGAGCTAAAATTTCTAATAAAAAAGAAAATGAGAAAAATACTAAAAATGAACAGAAAAATGATTACCAGAGATAACAATACTGTAATGTTTAGAATATTAAAGTTTAATAAGGCTAAAAAATTTTTTAGCCTTATTTTCTTTATATTTAATGGTTAAATTGATTGAGTACACAAAAAACTATGTTCTTAAAAGGAGTTAAAAAATTCTATTTCTCACTCTGTCTTATAAGGACAGCTTATCAGATGATCATCAATAATTCCTATAGCCTGTAAGAAAGAGTAAATAATCGTGGAACCGATAAACTTGAATCCCCTTTTTTTAAGGTCTTTGCTTATCTTATCTGACAGTTCGCTTGTGGCAGGTACTTCAGAAAGCTCCTTCCATTTATTTATAATTCTTTTGTTATCAGTAAAACTCCATATGTATTCTGCAAAGGAGCCAAATTCTTCCTGTACTTTCATGAATGCTTTGGCATTTGTAACAGTAGAATTTATTTTTAGTTTATTACGTATAATTCCTTCATTTTTTAAAAGTTCAGACAGTTTTGTTGCATCATATTCTGCAATTTTTTTGTAGTCAAAATTGTGAAATGCTTCCCTGAAATTTTCCCTTTTCTGTAGAATATTATTCCAGCTCAGTCCAGCCTGGAAGCCTTCCAGTATGAGCATTTCAAAGATGTATCCATCATCGTGGGAAGGAACTCCCCATTCAGTGTCGTGATATAAGATATCCTTTTCCCCCTTTGCCCATCCGCAACGGTTACTATTATTCATATTTTATGACTCCCTTCTTTTCAAGTTTTTTATATGATATCAGAATGTATTGGCCAGTGTCAATTTTCTTTGTGGGAATACCTCAGAATACAGCTATAAAAAAATTAATGTGAAAAACTATATTTTGAAATTATTTAAAAATAAGAGAAAAAAACAGTAATGAAAAAAGTATAGAAAAAAATGAAAAAAATTGATATAATATGTCGATAATAAAGAAAAAGAAAGAATAGAAATTTAAAAATAAAGGAGATGGAAATGAAAAAAAATATTCTGAAAATAGTTTTGATTATATTGCTCTCATTGGTGTTACTAAGCTGTGGAAAAAAGGAAGATAAAATAAAAATAGTATTTCTGCCAAATGAATCAAATGATTCCTTGAAAAATTCAAGGGAAGAATTTGCAAAGGTTATAGAAAAGGCAACTGGAAAAAAAGTTGAAATAATAACAACGACAGATTACAACATTGCGGTGGAGAATATAATTTCAGGCCAGGCTCAGATTGCATATATCGGTGCGGAAGCTCTACTTAGTGCAAGGGAAAGAAGTAAGGATGTGGAAGCGGTATTGACAAATTCAGGAGCAAGCGGAACATTGGATGATGCATTTTATTACAGTTTTATAGCTGTGCGTGAGGAAGATGCTCCACAATATAAGTCTGGAGACGGATATGACCTTAAAAAGATGCAGGGGAAATCAATAACATTTGTTACAAACAGTTCGACATCAGGATTTAAAATACCGGCACATGAAATTGTAAAGATATTTAACCTGAAGGATAACGATGAAGTAATACAGGAAGGAAAAGTTTTCTCAAAAGTAATATTTGGAGGATCTCATCCGGGAGCACAGGTAAATCTGTTTAAAAAGGATTCTGATATTGCAACATTTGCCATTCCGAAGTCATTTACAATATATGAACTGACTTCAGGACAGGAAAATAAAGCAGGAGCCACTTATAAGGTAAAACAGGGGGCAGTTGCACCGTTTGGAGATTATGCGGGAAAAAGCTTCACTGTAATAAAATCAATACCTGTATTTAATGGACCGATAGTATTCAATGTGAAAAAGCTTTCCAAGGAAGATCAGGATAAAATTAAGAAAGCCCTTATGTCAAAGGAAACAACAGACAATCCTGCAATCTTCAGTGATAAGAAAAGTAAAATAAGAGGACTGTTCCTGAAGGAAAATCCAAATGTCGGATTCCTTGAAACAGATTCAAAATGGTATGAACAGGCAAAGGAATAAACTGGATATAAAAAGTCATAGAAAATGAAAACTACTATTATGAGAATAGAATAAATACTAGGAATAAAATCGGAAGGCTGGAGGGAATCCGGCCTTTTTAATTAATATTGGTAAAATAAATAAAGATAAAAGAAAGGGGTTGAAAATGCTGCTATCAGTAAATAATATTACAAAAAAATATAAAAATGGGATAACAGCCCTGAAAAATGTTTCACTGACAGCTGAAAAGGGTGAATTTATTTCAGTTATAGGACCTTCAGGATCAGGAAAGTCAACTTTGCTGAGAACAATAAACAGAATGATTGATATAGATGAGGGAACCATACTTTTCAATGATGTTCAGATAGAGAAACTTAAAGGAAAGGAAATAAATAAATTCAGAAGACAGATAGGAATGATATTCCAGAGCTATAACCTTGTTGAAAGGCTGACAGTTATTGAAAATGTCCTTCATGGAAGATTGGGGTACAAGTCTGTTCTGGCAGGCTCTCTGGGACTGTATACTGAAGAGGAGAAACAGGAAGCCTTCAGTATACTTGAAAAAGTTGACATGATGAAATATGCATATCAGAGATGCAGCGAGTTAAGTGGTGGTCAGAAACAGAGAGTTGGAATTGCAAGGGCTTTAATGCAGAATCCGGTACTTCTTCTATGTGATGAGCCAATTGCATCACTTGATCCAAAAAGTTCAGAAAGAGTAATGGACTATCTGAGAAAGATTACTGATAAAATGGGAATAACATGTATTGTAAATTTACATCAGGTTGATATTGCAACAAAGTATTCTGATAGAATTATCGGGCTAAATGAAGGGCATAAAGTATTTGATGATGCTGTAAGAAACTTGACAAAGGAAAAGGTGGAGGAAATTTACTCAGGTAAGGGAGAAAAGGATTAAGTTTGTCAGAAAAAATTATCAGAAAATAAATTAATAGGATTTGGAAAGGTAATTTAATGAAGTTAACTAATAAAGATATATTTAAGAGGAGAATGCAGTCAAAAATAATATTTCTGCTTTCTGTTATAGTGCTATATACTGTGTCATCTCTAATTTCAGGATTTGAAAATGGACTGGCTTTCTTATCAGTTCCAAAAGGGGTATTATGGCTGTTCCAGAAATTTATTCCTAACGGGAAAACACTACAGTATCTGCCTAAAATTATGAAGCCTGCCATTGAAACAATTCTGTTGGCACTGACTTCAACCTTGATTTCATCAATGTTTGCACTTGTAATGGCAGTAATTGGTTCAGAAACATTAGGAGTAAGTAAAATAGCTGAATTTACTGTAAAACTTATAGCCTCATTTTTTAGAAATATGCCGGTTGTTGCATGGTCGCTGCTACTGTTATTTTCCTTTAAACAGAGCCAGTTTACAGGGCTTCTGTCACTGACATTTATAACATTCGGATATTTGACAAGATCCTTTATGGAGACAATTGATGATGTTGCAGGAGATGTAGTGGAGGCGTTACAGGCTACAGGCGCTTCATGGTGGCAGATTGTATTTCAGGGGGTAATTCCAAGTGTTTCTTCACAGCTTGTTTCGTGGGTTCTGTACTATACAGAAAATAATGTGAGGGAGGCTACTCTTGTAGGAATACTTACAGGAACAGGAATAGGATTTATATTTAATCTGTATTACAGAAGTTTCAGGTATGATGCGGCAGGCCTTGTTATTCTCATTGTGGCATTGATAGTTCTAATAATAGAGCTTGTGTCAAATAAAATAAGAAAGGAACTGCTCTAGTATAGAAAGGGAGGTGAAGGAATGGCAGTAGAAAGCTACATGGAAAAAAATAGAAATGGAAAAATAATAATAAAAAAGTTTACAAAGTCAAGGGCTTATTTATCAGTTACATTATCAGTTTTCTGTCTAACAGGATTGTATACAATATTTACAATAGATGCAGGAGATGTAAAAATAGCCGTTGCTTTAAAGGAATTTGTTAAAAATTTGCAGGAAATGTTTTTAAGGGCAAGGCTTTCAGACAGATACAGTTTTCCGGAAATATTTCAAAGTCTGGGAGTCAGCCTGTCCCTTGCAATGATGTCAACTCTTATAGGAGGATTTATTGCATTGTTTCTGGCATTTTTTGCGGCTGAAAATCTTTCAGGCAGAAGGACTTCAAGAATAATAAGGGTTACAGTATCTTTTATAAGATCAATTCCTACGATACTGTGGGTTATGGTATATTCAGTTGTGGCAAATATAGGGGTGGAAGCTGCAGTTATTGGAATTTCCTTTCATACAGTAGCCTTTCTTGTAAAGGCATATTCTGAAAGCATTGAGGAACTAGACAGGGAAACAATCGAAGCACTGAAGGCAAGCGGGGCTTCGTGGTGGCAAATTATATTTCAGGCAGTAATTCCTTCATCAATAGCATCAATACTGTCATGGACATTTGTACGTTTTGAAATGAACTTTACAAATGCAGTCGTCGTTGGAGCGGCTTCAGGAGCCGGAGGGATAGGATATGAAATGTTTATGGCAGGAACAATGTATCATGATTTGAGGGAAGTAGGAGTTTTCGCTTATATGATTTTATTTACTGCTATAATTCTCGAAGCAGTTTCCTATGGGCTTAGAAAGAAATATATTAACAAAAAATAAATTTATGGATAAAAACAAGTGAGAAAAATTAGATGTTGTTGTCTATAAGTTAAAAAATACAATGAAAAATAAAATGTTAAAAATTATAATAAAAAATGACAAAATAGAAAAAATAATGTATAATGTATATAGTTTTACACAATAATAAATTAATAAAAAAATATTCATAGGTCATAAAAAAGGAAGGAATTGAAATGAATAAAAAAGTTAAAGGAATTTCCTTCATTGTTCTGGGAATGTTCCTTACGTATCTTCTGGTCAATAGAAGAGGGATAGAAGCCTCTAATAATTCTGAAGGGAATTTTCTGTTTTTATTTTTGAATTTTTTTACTTTACTTACAGGTAAAATGGCATGGATTATAATTGGTCTGATATTTGTGGCAGGACTTGCTTATCTTATAAAAAAAGAAGTAAAGATAAGCAGAAAGAAAGAACTGACAGGAGCAATCTGCCTTCTGGCAATTTCATTACTGTTTATAAGGGAAGACATTGTGACACCTTTACCTGATTCATTTACAGATGCCGGAAGAATAATTCTGGAGCTGGGATTTGGAAGAGAAAGTGGAGGAATTGTAGGAAGTTTGGTTGCAATGCCTTTATATAAAATAATAGCAACAACTGTAATGGGAATTTTCCTTTGGGCAGTTGTAGGACTGAGTATTATATATTTACTGTCTGCACCACTGGAATATATTTACGAATGGATAAAGGGAGTAAGACAATATTACAGAAGTGATGAATACAAGGAAAAGGCAACGCTTCTTAAAGCTAAGAAAATGTCTGAGAAGCTTAAACGTACTGATTATAAGAAATATCAGAAGGAAGAAATGAAAAAACGTATAATAGAGTCAAGAAATCAGAAATTGAGCTTTGAGCTGGCTAAAAAGCCGAAGGACAGTTTTTTAGATAAGACGGAAGTTTATTCAGATGCGGAACTGGCCAAGAAAGAAAAGGAATGGACAGAATTTTCTAAAAAAATGGAAAATGATAAAATTTCTGCTGAAAAAGAGAAAACTGAAGTAAAATCTGAAAGAAAACCTGAAAATTCCAAAGTTGAAGAGAAAAAGCCAGAAGTAAAGAAACAGGAAGAACAACAGCTAAAAACTGCTGAAAGACCTGAACTGCAAAAAACTATGACTGAAAATACAAAAGTTTCTCAGGAAAATAATACTCCGGAAGTAAAAACTCCTGAAAATAAAGAAACTGTTCAAAACAGTCAGGTTAATGTAAAACCTTCTGCTGAAAAGGAACTTCAGAAGGAAGTAAAAACAGCAGTATCAGAAGAAATAAAACCTGTAGAAGATAAAACAGTTAAAAAAGAAAATAGAAAAGTGGAAAATCATCATGAAGAAATGGTTATTCCTAAAATAGAAGCATTTGAAGATGTGGAGGCCATAAAAAGACAGAAGGAACTGGAAGAAAATCTTAAAAAGGCTGAAGCAGCAAGACTTAATACAGATAAAGGGTATAATGAGCTTCTAAAAAAATCCATAGAAGAAATATTTAAGATTAAGCCTATGGATATGGAAAAGAAATTTGAAATTGAAAAAAGTATTATTGACAATGTCAATCATCTGGAAAATGTACTTAAACAGTTTGGAATAGATGCAAAGGTTGTAAATTATGAATACGGACCGACGATTACAAGATATGAGATTACAATTCCTGCCGGAGTGAAGGTTAGTAAAGTTACTTCCCTTTCAGATGACATTGCAATGAATCTTGCAGCTGAAAGCATAAGAATAGAAGCGCCTATTCCGGGGAAAAATACAATCGGTATAGAAACTCCTAATAAAATAAAGGAACCTGTACATTTCTCCAATATAATACAGAATAAGGAACTGGAAAAGGGAGAACTGAATGTAATTTTAGGTAAGGACATTGTCGGAAGAGACAAAATAATAGATATTACTAAAATGCCGCATCTGCTTATAGCCGGGCAGACCGGTTCAGGTAAATCAGTGGCAGTAAATACTTTGATAGCAACACTGATATCAAAGAAATCTGAAAAAGAAGTAAAGTTTATTATGGTGGATCCGAAGATGGTGGAACTTATGCCTTACAATGACATACCTCACCTGCTTGTCCCTGTCATAATCGACCCTCAGCAAGCTGCAATAGCCTTGAAATGGGCAGTAAATGAAATGGAAAACAGATACAAGCAGCTTATGGAAAATGGAGTTAGAAACATTAAGAGCTACAATTCCTTGAAGTATGTTGAAAAAATGCCTTATATTGTTATAATAATAGATGAGCTGGCAGACCTTATGATGGTTGCTTCAGGAAGTGTGGAGGAATCCATTGCGAGAATTGCCCAGAAGGCAAGAGCGGTAGGAATTCACCTTGTGGTGGCTACTCAGCGTCCGTCAACAGATGTTATAACAGGTATGATAAAGGCAAATCTTCCAAGCAGAATTTCATTTGCACTGAGATCCCAGATAGATTCAAGAACTATACTGGATTCTGCAGGAGCGGAAAAACTGCTAGGTCAGGGAGATATGCTTCTGCTTGAAAATGGTTCTTCAAAACTTGAAAGAATACAGGGAGCATTTATTTCAGATGAAGAAGTTACAAACCTTACTTCTACGCTGAAATCAAGCAGAAAGGTAAAATATAGGGATGAAATTCTTGTGGAAACACAGGAAAATGATGTTAATGTAGATCCTTACTTTGAAAATGCGATAGAGATAATAAAACAGGAGAAAAAAGTTTCCATATCCCTGCTGCAGCGTGAATTGAGAATAGGATTCAACAGGGCATCAAGAATTTATGACCAGTTAAAGGAAAGGAATTATAAGTTACGATAATCAGATACTGATTGATGATGATTTAGAAAATGAAATAAAAAAATAGAATAAAAAAAGAAATAAAAATGAAGGAGATATTTATATGAAATTTTTTGATGTGTTCAAAATTAGTACAAAACCGACAAAGGACGTGGCAATTGACCTGGGAACGGCAAATACAGTAGTTTATGTAAAAGGTGAAGGAATACAGATTGATGAGCCTACTTATGTTGCGTTAAACATAAAAACAGAAGAAGTGGAATATATCGGAGAAAAAGCTAAGGAAATAATCGGAAGAACAGCAAAACACACTGAAATAGTAAGACCTCTTAAAAATGGAGTTATTTCAGATTATGAAATTACTGAAAAAATGTTGACAGAATTTTTAAAAAGAATAAGAAAAGATAAAGTTCAAAGCGCAAGAGTTATAATATGTGTACCAAGTGGAGTAACTCAAGTTGAAAGAAGAGCAGTGGTGGAAGTTGTAAAAGATGCAGGGGCGAAAGAAGTATATCTTATGGAAGAACCTGTTGCGGCGGCAATCGGAGCAGGAATAGATTTATTCCAGCCTAAAGGACATTTAATTGTTGATATAGGAGGAGGAACTACTGAAATAGCGTTTATCGTATCAGGAGGGGCAGCTGTATCAAAATCAGTTAAAATTGCCGGAGATCACCTGAATGAGGATATAATGGAATATGTTAAGGAAAAACATAACCTTCTAATCGGAGAAAAAACGGCTGAAGATTTAAAAGTAAATACAATCAGCATGCCTGATAAAAATGCAACATTTGAAATAAGAGGTAGGGAATTAGGTGTAGGACTTCCTAAGAGTATCAAAATAGTAGCTCAGGAAATAGATTCAGCTATTGATAAGAATATAGATCTTATAATAGATGAAATTAAACTGACAATGGAAGAAATAGAACCTGAAGTGGCTGCAGATATATATGAAACTGGTATTTATCTGTCAGGTGGAGGAGCTGGAATAAGAATATTAAAGGAAAAAATTGAAAAACAGCTGAAACTGAAAGTAACTGTAAGTGATGATGCTATCCACTCAGTTGTAAATGGAATAGCAGTAGTGCTGGATGACTTCGACAGATATAAAAATATAATAATTTCACCTACTATGGAATATTAATTTATATATTTGAAATAATAGGGAAATATTATGGAAAAAATAGAAAATATTGAAAATAAAATGGAAACGCTTATATTTCTTTCTAAAGATCCATTAACAGTGGAGGAATTGGCAAAATTTTACGGTTTATCGTTGGATGGAACGCAGGAAATATTGTCGATGCTTAAGGAAAAAAGAAAAGAAAGCGGTATAAATATAAGGATTGAAAATGGGGCAGTGTTTCTTGTTTCCAATCCTTTATATGGTGAAGATGTAAAAAAATTTTTTAATCCCGAACTTAAAATAAAGAAATTGACAAAACCTACAATGGAAACCTTGGCAATCATTGCTTATAAAGGGCCTGTTACTAAAGGGGAAATTGAACAGATAAAAGGTGTCAGTGTAGAAAAAACAATGGCAAATTTACTGGAAAAAAATCTTATTTACATCTCAGGAAAAAAGAAGGCGATAGGAACTCCTAATCTTTATGAAGTTACAGAAGATTTTTACAGTTATCTGAATATTAGTGAAAAATCAGAACTTCCAGGATATAGCCAGTATGAAAAAATAGAACTGCTTTATAAGGAAAATGAAGGGAAGAATTCTGAAAAGCCGGGTATAATAGAAGAAATTAAGGAAAAAACAGATAAAAAAGAAAATATAGAGGTAGAAAATGAGATTGAATAAATTTATAGCTGACGCCGGAGTATGTTCGAGAAGAAAAGCTGATGAAATGATTAAGGAAGGAAGAGTTACTGTAAATAAGCAGGAAGCAGTAATAGGAATGGAAGTTTCTTCCGGAGATGTTGTAAGGGTTGACGGAGAAAAGGTAAAAATTAATACAAATTATGAATATTACATGTTAAATAAGCCTAAAAGGGTAATCTGTTCAAGTGAGGATAAGTTCGGAAGAAAACTTGCAATAGACTACATAAAGTCTAAAAAGCGTCTGTATACGTACGGAAGGCTTGATTATATGACAGAAGGGCTTATAATAATAAGCAATGACGGAGATATTTATAATCATGTGATGCATCCGAGTAAAAAACTTTATAAGAGCTATATTGCAAAACTGGACAAGGATATTACAGAGGATCATCTGGAAGCGTTGAAGCATGGAGTTGTAATAGACGGAAGAAGAACAGCACCTGCAAAGGTGAAAATAGTCAGCAAAAGAGAAATAAGAATAGCAATTTTTGAAGGAAGAAACAGACAGATAAGAAAAATGCTGGAAACATTGGGATATGAAATTAAATCTCTGAAAAGAGTAAAAGTAGGGGAACTTACTCTTGGAAGTTTGGAAGTGGGGCATTACAGACCTCTGACAGAAGATGAAATTAAGTATTTAAAGAATCTTTAGGAACTTTAAATCTGACAGGAATGTTGGAAATAAATTTTGGAGAAAATGAATGACAGAAAATAGAAGTATATTTTTAATAGATTTCGATGTTACCATAAGTAGAAAAGATTCAACAGATACATTGCTCGAAACTCATAATCCCGAGTATAAAAAAATTATAAGGGAAAGTACAAAAATGGTGATATAACCATGAGGGAGTTTGTCATATTTGGACTTGAGTCATTAAATATAACTAGGGAAGAATATATAGCAACCCTTGATAAGAATGTTACTATTGATGAGAGTTTCAAGGATTTTGTCGAAAGTGGTACGGAATTTAAAATAGTGAGTGCAGGAACGAGGCTTAATATACAAGGCTCGCTTTTGAAGTATAATATAAATTTGACAGATGATGACATTATTTCTAATGACATCAGTTTTGAAGGAAATAAAATAAAGATTACAAATCCATTTCTGGATAAGGAAATGTATTATGGAGTGGATAAGAAGGAAGCTGTGGAAAGCTATCAGAAAAAGGGATACAAAGTAATTTTTGTAGGAGACGGCCCATCTGATTACAGGGCGATGGAAACAGCTGATTTTGTTTTTGTAAGAAAGGGAACAAGAGCTGTCAAATTCTGTTTGGAAGAAAATATTGATTTTCTTGAGTTTGATAACTTTAATGAGATATTGGAGTGGAGAGAAAATCAGAAATAAATTGATGAAGAAGGAGAAAAAATGCTAAGCAAAGAAGATGTTTTAAAAATAGCAAAATTGTCAAAGCTGGAATTTTCAGAAAATGAGATTGAAAAATTTAGAACAGATCTGAATAAAATTTTTGACCACATGGAAGAATTGAACAGCGTTGATACAAGCGATGTTGAGCCATTATTTAATGTGCTGGATTTAAAAGATGTGTTGAGAAAAGATGTTGTCAAGGATAGCGGAATTAAAAAGGATATCCTGAAAAATGCACCAAATAGTGATGATGAATTTATAATTGTACCAAAAGTTGTTGGAGAAAATGCTGATAATTAGTTTCTTTGAAGGAGAGGAAAATATTGGAAAATATAGATTTACTTGCAGAAAAAATAAAATGTGACTATGAAAAAATTAGTGAAGACAGCGAAATAACAGAAGTTGCAGAAAGATACTTTGAGTTGTTGGAAGAAGGGAAAAAACAAGGTTTTATTCCTGTGTTTGTTGAAGTAAAAGATTATTTCAATGAAGAGTTTCCTGATTTTGAGGAATATGAAAGAGCAAGGGATGAAATTTTAGAAAATTATAAAAAAATAGATTGTAATCAGTGGTTTAAAGAAAGAAAACAGGAATATGTAGAAAATGAGTACCTGAATGAGGAATATGAATTTTCTGATGACAGTGACTACCTAGATTATTTTAAAAATTTCAATGAAGATGAGACTTTCTATTTAAACTCAATATTTGATGGAGAAACTGGAAAAGTAAGGGAAAATGTAGGACTATTTAAGATTCCGGCAAATAAAGCTTATGAAATTCCAGGATGGTTTTTATTCGGTGGATTTAACGAATGTCCTTTGCCTGAAGAAATTATAGCTATCAGTAAATATTGGTATGAAAAATATGATGCAAGAATTGCTGCAATAACTGACTCTGAAATAGAATTTTATTTGGAAAAATTTCCTGAAACACAGGAAGAGGCAGAAAAATTGGCAGTAGAGCAGTTTTTAGTCAGTGAGGATTTAGTTTTCCAAATTTATGATGAACTGGAAGAACTTTCAAAGGGATTGTATAAATCAAGAAATTGGTATTTTTGGTGGGATTAGGAAAAGAAAGGTGGAAAAATGAGCTTATACAGAAAAACAGCCAGTGAAATAGCTGAAATGATAAAAAATAAAGAAGTTACATCTGAAGAAGTAACGAAGGAATTTTTACAGAGAATTGATTCACTGGAAGATAAAGTAGGGGCATTCTCAAGTGTTTTAAAAGAAAAGTCACTGGAAAGTGCCAAAAAATACGATAATGACAATAATGAAAATAATAGAAAAGAATATGACAATACACTTTTATTTGGAGTTCCTGTGGCATTGAAGGATAACATTCTTTCAAAAGGTGATTTAACTACGGCTTCATCACAGATTCTTAAAAATTATGAAGGAGTATATGATGCGACAGTAGTGGAAAAACTTAAAAAGGCAGGAGTTCCAATAATAGGAAAAGCGAACATGGATGAATTTGCAATGGGGTCATCAAATGAAAATTCATCAATAAAGCCTGCTTCAAATCCATGGGCATTGGATAGAGTGCCGGGAGGAAGCAGCGGAGGATCGGCTGCGGCAGTAGCTGCACAGATGGTACCGATAGCACTGGGAACTGACACAGGAGGAAGTATAAGACAGCCTGCGAGCCTTACAGGAACAGTAGGAATAAAGCCAACATATGGAAGAGTGTCAAGATATGGTCTTATGGCATTCGGTTCTTCCCTTGACCAGATAGGAGCATTGGCAAAATCAACTGAAGACTTGGCAAGAATTATGCAGATAATATCAGGTCATGATGAAAAAGACCCGACAACAGCAGAAGTTGAAGTGCCTGACTACCTGAAAAGTCTTAATAATGACTTGAAAGGCTTAAAAGTAGGGCTTCCTAAAGAATATTTCACAGAAAATCTGGATAAGGATATAAAAGAAGTGGTGGATAAAGCCGTGGCACAGCTGAAGGAGCTTGGAGCAGAGGTAAAGAAAGTATCATTGCCTTACACAAAATATGCAATATCAACTTATTATATAATTTCATCAGCAGAAGCTGCATCAAACCTTTCAAGATATGACGGTGTAAGATACGGTGTAAGAAAAAGTGATGAAAATATAGAAGAAATGTATGTGAAATCAAGAAGTGAAGGATTTGGACCTGAAGTAAAGAGAAGAATAATGATAGGAAACTATGTATTAAGTTCAGGATTCTATGATGCATACTATAAAAAAGCCTCACAGGTGAGAAGACTTATAAAAGAGGACTTTGAAAAGGCGTTAAATGAAGTTGACATTATATTGACTCCTGTTTCGCCTACAACAGCCTTTAAAAAAGGGGAAAAGAATACAGATCCTGTGCAGATGTATCTTGCAGATATTTACACTGTTTCAATAAATATGGCAGGAGTTCCTGCAATTTCAGTTCCTGCAGGATTTGTAAATGGCCTTCCTGTAGGAATACAGCTGATTGGAAATTATTTCAGGGAAGATTTACTGTTCAATGTTTCCCATAAATTTGAGGAAGCAAGAGGGAAAATAGAATATCCAGAGTTGTAAAGTAAAGGGGGAAGAGAATGGACAATTAGATTTTGGAGATATCACAGAAGAGAGTATTTAAAAATACTATAGGGGAAAAATATTTTTTTAAATTTTAAAGTAATGGAAACTTTGTAATAAAAATAGATGAATTAATTTGCTTAAATAGTATTTTTTTAATTATTTTGAGTATATTTAGAAGTGCGGGAAAAAAAGGAGAAAAAATGTATAAATGTTTTTTGTGACGAGTTATTAAATGAAAAAAATACATCGGTTGAACATATAATTCCTAACTCTATTGGTGGAAGATTAAAATCAAAAAAAGATATTATGTAAAAAGGTGTAACTCAAAAATTAGGAGAAAAAAATTTGATAGTGAAATTTCTAAAATGTTTAATTTGACGATGTTGATTAATAATATAAAAACGAGATGATGGAAAAACTCCAAGAAAAAGAAAAAAATCTATATTGTACAAGGAGAAAAATAAAAATTCCTATTTCGTTTGAGAGAGAAAAAAAGGGATTAAGTATTAATTTTAATCAAATAGAAAAAAAGAGGAGATAGTATTTTTTTAGGTGGTTCTGAAGAATTTGTAAAAAAAGAAAAAAAGATAAAATTCTTAAGAGTGGGAGAAATAAGATAGAGAATGAAGAAATATCAAGTTATCTTGAAATTAAGTCAAAAAAAGAAATTAGAGTTAATAATGAGAAATTATTTAAATCTCTTTTTAAAAAAACGGGAATAGGTTTTTTTATTTAGAAAAAGGAAATAATATAGAAAAAAATAAAGGATGTTATAAAAAAATTTTATCTCAAGAAAAATAATTTTAATGAATTAAAAAAATATAATTGAAGTTAAAGAAATGGTACGAAAAAAACAAATATTAATTATCATAGCTTATTATTGTTTGAAAAATCCTATAACTTCAAAAAAATAAATTGTTATATCTTATATTTTTAGTAGCTGTTTTAATGAATATTTTAAAATTGAATTGTCGAAAGATTATCAAGATGAAAAAAATTTAAATTTATTTTTTTATTTATACAATTTAATAAATTCTACAGAAAAATGGAAGTTTCAAAATGTATTCAATCCACTATAGAAGAAATTTTTGAATAAAGAATTAAAAAAATGTTGAGAAAAAAATAATTCAAAAAGAATTAGAGAAAAATGGGAAAAAATTATTGAGGAAAAAAATGGTAAATATAATTATTAATATATTATGAAAAGTGAAAATGAAAAAAATGATTACAAAAATCGGAATAAAATTAATATAAAACTATTTTTAGAGAAGATTTATTATTTAATATCTTTCATAAATTTTAAAAAAATAATAAACAATTATCAATAATTGAATTTTCTCCCTAAAAAAAGTAAATAAAAAAAGAAAGAAGAAGATAAAAAGGCATTGAAATTATTTTTAAATTTTAATAGTGTAAAACAAAAAATTTTATGAAAGAAAGGAAAAACAGAAAATGAGCATGGAATATGAAACAGTCATTGGACTGGAAGTGCATTGCCAGTTAAAAACAAAAACAAAAGTATGGTGTTCATGTAATGCCGATTATGATAATGAAGTGCCTAATGTTTCCACGTGTCCCATTTGTACAGGACAGCCCGGAGCATTGCCAAAGCTGAATGAAGAAGTGCTGAATTATGCCATAAAGGCGGCCACTTGCACTGGATTGCAAAATCAATGGGGAAAGCCAGTTTGACAGAAAGAATTACTTCTATCCAGATTCACCAAAAAACTATCAGATAACACAGTATTTTAAGCCATATGCTGAAAATGGTAAACTGCATATTGTGACAAATAGCGGGAAGGAATCAGAAGTAGGGATAGAAAGAATTCAGATTGAAGAAGATACTGCAAAAAGTATACATACAACATCAGAAAGCCTTTTAAACTACAACAGGGCTTCAGTACCTCTGATTGAGATAATTTCAAAGCCTGAAATAAAGAATGCCGAGGAAGCGTATGCTTATCTGAATACGTTGAAGGACAGGCTGAAATATACAAAAGTAAGTGATGTAAGCATGGAACTTGGATCACTTAGATGTGATGCCAATGTATCAGTAAAAAAGAAAGGGGACCCAGTTTTAGGAACAAGAACTGAAACTAAGAACCTGAACTCCTTCAAGGCTGTTGTAAGGGCAATAGAATATGAAACAAGCAGACAGATTGAAGTTATTGAAAATGGTGGAAGAGTTGTGCAGGAAACAAGGTTATGGGATGAAGAACAGGGTGTTACAAGACCTATGAGAAGTAAAGAGGAAGCAATGGATTACAGATACTTTCCTGAACCTGACCTGCCAAAAGTCATCATATCTGATGAAAGGCTTGAAAAAGTAAAAAGGGAAATGCCTGAATTTGCAGATGAAAAAGCAAAAAGATTTGTAGGGGAATATAAGCTGAATGAAAAAGAGGCGGCAACTCTTGCAGGAGAACCTGAACTTGCCGAATACTATGAAACTATGGTAAAGGAATCAGGAGAACCTAAACTGTCTGCAAACTGGATGCTGACAGAAGTTTTAAGGGTGCTGAAGGAAAAAAATATTGGAATTGAGAAATTTTCAGTTTCTTCTGGAAACATTGCAAAGCTTATAACCCTGATAAAAACAAATGTAATAAGCTCAAAAATAGCAAAGGAAGTTTTTGAACTGCTGTTATCAGAAGACAAGGATCCTGAAATTATAGTAAAAGAAAAGGGATTAATTCAGATAACTGACAACAGTGAAATTGAGAAAATAGTTGAGCAGGTGCTGGAAGAAAATCAGCAGTCTGTGGAAGATTATAAGGCGGGTAAAAGTAATGCCCTTAAATATTTAGTGGGACAGGCTATGAGACTTTCCAAAGGGAAAGCCAACCCTCAAATGATAAATGAATTGATTTTGAAAAAACTGGATTAGTTTAGGAGAAATATGGAAAAGAGATCTGGGATAAAAAAAGGAAAAAAAGTAAGAATAAGTGCTTTTAAACTACGTATGGCAATAATATCAGCAGGAGTAGTACTTGCGTTTTTTGGTATTTTCTTAAGATTATTCTTTCTTCAGGTTGTAAAAGGTGAAGAATATAAAAAGACCGGGGAAGAACAATATAGAAGTAATTATACTATACCTGCTAAAAGAGGAAGAATAATTTCAAATGACGGAGAAATTCTTGCATTTGATGGAGAAGACTATGTGATAACCTTAGATCCTACCTTGGTAAAGGATGAAAACATTGACAAGCTGATGGATCTTTTTAAGAAAAATCTTCCTGATCTTGATACAGATAAGGTGAAAAGGGATATTATTTTAAAGAAAAACAGTAAATCAAAATATTTAAAAGTAAACTATAAACTTGGATACAATGAAAGAAAAGCCATAGAAGATGAAATGGCTGCTGCCAAATATCTTAGTTCAGGAGTATTTTTTAAACCATCATTCAGCAGAAACTATATAAAGAATGAAATTTTTCAGGAAATGATAGGTTTTCTGGACAGTGAAGGTAAAGGAGCTTATGGTATTGAAAAATTCTATGATGAAGCACTTACAGGAACAGACGGGGTAGTGGAAGGGATGAGAAATCCCGGAAACTTCTTAACAGTGGACGCAATAAAAAATAAAAAAAGTGTTTCAGTTCAGAATGGAAATAACATCATACTAACAATAGACAGTATACTGCAGGATACAATGGATGCAGAACTGAAAAGAGCTTTTGAAAAATATTCTGCAGCATCTACAATGGGAATACTTATGGAAGTGGAAACAGGAAGAATACTTGCAATGTCTTCCTATCCGAAGGCAAGTAATAATGCTGAAGTAAAGAATAGGCCAATAACAGATATGTTTGAGCCGGGATCGATTTTTAAACCTGTGACAGTTGCAATGGGATTAGACACAGGAGTAATAACTCCTAATTCTACACTATATTCAGCAGGACATATAAAAGTATATGACAGGATAATTAAGGACAGCAGTGAAGCACCGAAAGGAACTAAAACAATAGAAGATTTAGTGGCATATTCAGGAAATGTAGGAATGGTTGTAATAGGTTCAAGAATTGATGCAAAAGTCTTTCATAACTACCTGGATAGAGTAGGAATGGGTAAAAAGACAGGAATAGACACATTTGCTGAGATGTCTCCAAAACTGCTGTCATTGAAGGATCTGACAGCTGTAAGAAAGTCGAATGTCTCTTTTGGTCAGGGAATTGCCATGACACAGATACAGATGATAACATCAATTAATGCAGTAGTAAATAATGGAAAGCTTATGAAACCTTATCTTGTTGACAGGCTGGAAGATGACAGGGGAAATATCATTAAACAGAATAGTCCGGTTGTAGTGAGAAAAGTATTTGAAGATGATACTTCCAGACGTGTCAGACAATATATGGAAGCAGTTGTTACAAAGGGAACAGGAAAAGGTGCCCAGATTAAAGGATATAGAATTGGTGGAAAAACAGGAACTGCACAGAAATCAGGTTTAAAAGGATACGATAATAGAAAATACTTCAGTTCATTTATAGCATTTTTTCCTGTGGATAATCCAAAATATATTATCCTAATTTCCATAAATGAACCTAAAGTAGGTGGAAAGCATCATGGATCAGAGGTTGCACTTCCATCTGTAAGAAATGTTTTAGAAAAACTGATAAAATACATGGGAATAAGTCCGGAAGGTAATATTGAAGAAAGCAGAAAGGAAAAAGCAGTTGAACAGAAGCCAATGAAGGATCTGAAAAAATTGCTGAATGAGTTTAATAATAATAAAATGCCTGACTTGACAGGATTAAGCTTAAGGGAAATAATTTCAATATACCCTCAGATTAAATTTCCAAAATATAAGATAACAGGAAATGGAAGTGTTGTAGAACAGTATCCATCTCCAGGAACAAAACTGGATAAAAATTCAGAAGTAAGGATAATATTGAATTAAGCAGTAAAATAACATAAAAAAATAGGGGTAACTATGTATTATTATGAAATATATGTCGAAATAATGTAAATATATATACCTACAAATCAACGGAGAAATATGAGCCCGGAGAATGGTGTATTGTAAACTTTGTAAATAGAAATAAGACAGGACTGATTATTTCTGAAACAAAAGAGGAAGATATATCGATAGATGTTTCAAAAATAAAATTTATCATAGATAGAGCCCCTATTTTATCTATTCCGGAAAATATAATGAAGCTGATAAGATGGATAAAGGACTACTATATAAGTGATTATTACAATGTCATAAGGACAGTATATCCAGGGACTTTGAAGCTGAATTATTCGAAAAAGGCAATATATGTGAAAAATCTGGAAGATAAAGAACCCAAAACAGAAAACATGTATCTTTTTGAAGAAAATAAAGAAAAAATAAGTGAAACTGAAAAATTCAACAGGTATATGCAAAAAAAGAAGGAAGTAACAACAGCAACACTTGATAAAAATTTTTCTCCTGATATAATAAAAAGGGCTTTGAAGGAAGAAGCCATAAAGATTGAAAAGAAGCTGATAGTAAACAGTAAAAAAATGTCAGACGGAAAAATTGAAGGTAAAATAACCGATGATGATGTTGTCCTGAATGAAGAACAGCAGAAGGTTGCAGATACGATAAAAAATGGCGGAAAGAAGTTTTACCTGTTAAAAGGAGTTACTGGATCAGGTAAAACTGAAATATATATAAATCTTATAAAAGAAGCAATAAAAATGGTTACGGAAGTCTATTCCTCGTACCTGAAATTTCTCTTACCGCCCAGATGACAGAGAGGTTGCAAAAGCAGTTTTCAGATTCTGTGGCCATACTTCACAGTAAGCTGACAGATGCAGAGAAGAGGAAAGAATGGATTTACATAAGAACAGGGGAGAAAAAGATAGTTATTGGAGCCAGATCGGCGATATTTGCTCCTGTACAGAACCTGAAATATATAATAATAGATGAAGAACATGAAAATACATATAAACAGGATAACAATCCTAGATATCACACAAAAAATGTGGCAATAAAAAGGGCCTTGATTGAGGGGAATGTTAAGGTGATTTTTGGATCGGCAACACCTTCATTTGAGTCATATTATCAGGCTGAAAAAAATGACATTGAGCTTGTAGAACTGAAGGAAAGATTTAACAATGCAAAAATGCCTACGTATGAAATAGTTGATTTAAATAATACACCTGAAAATTTCTCGGAAGAACTGTTGAAGGAAATGTCAGGAGCACTGGGAAGAAAAGAGCAGGTAATACTTATCTTAAACAGGAAAGCGTTTGCAAATCTTCTGAAATGCAAAGATTGTGGGCATATTCCTGTATGTCCTAACTGCAGTATATCTTTAAGCTATTATAAATACGAAAATAAGCTGAAATGTAACTACTGCGGCTATGAAAAGTATTTTAACGGGAAGTGCGATGCGTGTGGCAGTGAAAAAGTCATGCAGATTGGTACAGGAACAGAAAAGATAGAGGAAGAGATTAAGTCATATTTTCCTGAAAGCAGGACTGTAAGGGTGGACTCTGAAACAGTGAAGACAAAAAAGGATTATGAAGATATATACAATGACTTTAAAAATCATAAATATGACATAATGCTTGGAACTCAAATTATTGCAAAGGGATTTCACTTTCCTGATGTTACGCTTGTAGGGATTATCAATTCTGATATAATACTTAATTTTCCGGATTTCCGGGCAGGAGAAAAGACTTTCCAGCTGCTGACCCAGTCATCAGGAAGGGCAGGACGTGGCAGTAAGGATGGAAAAGTGATAATCCAGACATTTAATGAGGAAAATGAAGTCATACAGAATACAGTTACGGGAAATTATGAAGGATATTACAGGAAGGAAATGGAGTTAAGGAAAATATTGAATTATCCGCCTTTCGGAAGACTCATAATTATAGTGGTGTCTTCAGAAGAAGAGGAAGGACTGGAAAAAAAGGCAAAAAAATTCTACAATATTCTTATGGCAGGCCTGAACATTGGAACAAATCCCGGTGGAAATGAATTTGTATCAGAGCCATTTAAGGCTCCGATTTATAAAATAAACGGAAGATACAGATACCAGATATTTATAAAATTTAACAGGGAGAATATTACAAAGGTAAAAAATGTAATAAGAAAAGCAATGAATGAATACAAGGAAAAAAAGATAAGAATAAGCGTAGATGTAGATCCTGTTTCCATGTTATAGGATAAAATTGACAATATGCAGAAATAACTATATAATAAAGATTATGGATAAATTAGATGATTTTTTACGATATTCGACACTTTTTCTGTATTATGGGGAACTATTTTCTAAAAAGCAGAAACAGTATCTTGAACTTTATCTCGAAGAGGACAGGTCTCTGAGTGAGATTTCAGAAGAGTATGGGATTACCAGACAGGCAGTATTTGACAATATAAAAAGAGGATTCAGACAGCTTGATGAATATGAGCGGAAGCTTAAAATATTTGAAAAGGAAAAGGAATTAAAGAAAAAACTTGAAAATTTGAAGGAGAATTTTACAAAGGAAAATTTGGAAAAAATAATAGAAGATTTTGATTATAATGAGGTGTTTTAATGTTTAATAATTTGGGAGACAGGTTTAAGGATATATTTAAAAAGGTAAGCGGACAGGGAAAGTTAACGGAAGCGAATATGAAGGATGCCTTGAGGGAAGTAAGGCTGGCACTTCTTGAAGCGGATGTAAACTATGGAGTGGCGAAAAATTTTGTTTCAAAAATAAGGGAAAAGGCTTTAGGGGAAGAAGTAATATCAGGAGTAAATCCTACTCAGCAGTTTGTAAAAATAGTGCATGATGAGCTTGTGGAAGTTCTTGGTGGAACAAATGTACAGATAGCAAAATCTCCTAAAAACCCTACTATTATAATGCTTTCAGGATTACAGGGGGCAGGAAAGACAACCTTTGCGGGAAAATTGGCTAAACATCTCCGTTCAAAAGGAGAAACTCCACTACTTATTGGAGCTGATGTATACAGACCTGCAGCGAAGAAACAGCTGAAAGTATTGGCAGAGCAGGTAAAGGTTTCTTCATTTACAATTGATGAAAGTACAGATGTAAATGAAATATGCAGAAAAGGGCTGGAAGAAGCAGGGAAAATACATGCAACATATGTAATAATAGATACTGCAGGACGTCTGCACATAGATGAACAGCTTATGGGTGAACTGCAGGGAATAAAAGATAATTTTAAACCACATGAAATACTGCTTGTAGTAGACGGAATGACAGGACAGGATGCAGTAAATGTGGCTAAGACCTTCAATGAGCAGCTTGACATCACAGGAGTAGTTCTGACAAAGCTGGACGGAGATACACGTGGGGGAGCCGCCCTTTCAGTAAAGGAAGTGGCAGGAAAGCCTATAAAGTTTATCAGTGAAGGGGAAAAACTGGATGATATAGCACCTTTCCATCCTGACAGGCTTGCATCGAGAATACTGGGAATGGGAGATGTTGTTTCACTTGTTGAAAAGGCTCAGGAAGCAATTGACGAAAAGGAAGCCAAGAAAATGGAAGAAAAATTCAGAAAAAATCAGTTTGATTTTGAAGATTTTCTGAAACAGTTTAAAATGATAAGAAAAATGGGTTCCATTGCAGGAATTATGAAAATGATACCCGGAGTGGATACAAGTGCAATAGATATGGCAATGGCAGAAAAGGAAATGAAAAGAGTGGAAGCGATAATTTTTTCGATGACAGTACAGGAGAGAAGGGATCCGAAACTTCTGAAAAGTGGAAGCCGTAAAGCAAGAATAGCTAAAGGAAGCGGAGTTCAGGTAACGGACGTAAATAAACTTATCAAACAGTTTGAACAGATGAAACAGATGATGAAAATGTTCAACAGCGGAGCAATTCCTGGACTTGGTGGAGGAATGATGAGAGGAAAGGGAAAACGTAAGAAATAATATTTATTGATATAGCAGGGAAGAATAAAAGCATATGTTAGGTTCTCCCTGTTTTTTAGAATACATGAATTTTCCAAATATGAAAGTTAAGAGGGAAGTAGTATGAAAAAAATTGTTTTACTGATAATAACCTTGTTGATATTATTTGGATGTGGTTTCAGGAGTAAAGAATTAAATGAAGAAACTAAACAGAAAATACAGCAGGAAATATCAAAAATAAATGACAAAATGAGTCAGGATGAACTTGAAAATATGATGTCAGTAGCTAAGTTGAATTATGATGTTAATCCTGAAATAGGAAAGATGTATTTTGAGAAATTAGTAAAATATAAGCCTGAAGCTTCGATATATTTATCTGACTATTATTATGAAAAAAAAGATGAAGTGAATTATGAAAAATGGACAAAGTATGGTGCAGAAAGAGATGTTTTGGATATGATTTATAATTTAGCTGTATTTTATAATGAAAAAAACAGGTTGTCAGAAGCGGAATATTGGTATCAGAAGGCAGCTAATAAAGGAGATGGAGATGCAGAATATAATTTGGCAATTGTGTACGGAAAGGAAGAAAAATATTCAGAAGCTGAAAAAATATGGCATAAACAAGGGCGAGATGGAAGCGGAAGATACAATATGGCAATCTATTATGAAACTCATAATCAGCCTTACAAGGCAGAACAATTGTATAAAGAAATGATAAAAATGGGTGATGTTGATGGTTATTATGGATTGGGAAACATGTATAGAAAGTTAAAAAAAATTGACGAGGCAGAAAAAATATTAAAAATAGGAGTAGAAAAAAAAGAATTTAAAGCAATATACTCGCTGGCTAACTTATATTTAGATAAACTAGATTATCCCAATGCTAGAAAATATTTTTTGATAAATGCTTCCAAACAAGCTAATTCTGCATATCATGTAGGAGTGACATATGAAATGGAAGAAAATTATACAGAAGCAAGGAAATGGTATCAAAAAGCACTATCAATGGGAATGAATGAATCAGAAGAAAGATTAAAAGAGATTAGAAATAAAAAAGATAAAATTAAATATAAATATACAGAAGGAGATAAAATAAGAGAAGATGAAAGCGGTAAAGTACCAGGGACAGAATCATATTATTAAAATTTAACTGAAGGGAGATTACTGCAGGTAGCATGACAGATACAAAACTGGGAAATTTGCAATAAATACGACAATAAACTTAAAAACAACTCTTTGTTAAGAGAGGGGATGGAAAAAGTTCGATAACCTCAAGAGATTCTAAGCTGAATAAGCTTTTTAAGGTTGTCGGTTTTTTTTATCCTATAAGATAGCCTTTTTATTACTTTTATTTTGTTATTTTTTCCACCTCACATATATTATAAAGCCTAGAATTTAAGGCGTAAAAGAACAAATCAGATATAATATTACTGACATATAGTGTAAAAATTAAGGAGTGAATATATTATGGACAAAGAAGTTCTGTTAATAATATTCTTTAATACATCCTAGAATTAATTTGATAAATTTATACCAAAAATTAAAATGAATCAAAATTTGAGGTAATTATGAGCTTTAGAATTGAAATGGAATGAATAATTTATTATCAGATGTTAGCTCAGTCCAAAAAATACTTTGGTTAATGGTAATAAAAAATAGACCCGATAAAAGCCTATTGATACCCCTAAGGGTAGAGGTCTGATGATTAAAACAAATTGTAACTGATTAAAATAAAAATCAGTACAACTATTATTTTAAGCATAGCAGTACCTCCTGAAATATAGTTTAGGTTATTGGGTAACCCAAAAAATTATAACAAAAAAGACTGAAATAATCCAGCCTTTTTTATCCCAATTTATTTAACTATATTTCAGTTTACCCTTTTAGGGTCTACCTTAAGGTATTTTCATTATATCAAATTATTATAGTTTATGCAAATCTATTTTTATCCCATAAGATAGCCTTTTTTATGATATATGATTTTTGCCAAAGGAAAAACAAATGGCATATATTATTAAAACAAGGTATAATTAAAATAAAATAAAGAGTAAAATAAAGAAACGGAGTTGGATTAAGATGATAAGAAGGCTAATGACAATAGGGATGCTGCTGCTGATATTAACTTCTTGCTATTATTTCAATCAGGTTGTGGATGATATAAAGGAATCGAATACAATGACAAGAGCAAGAAAAAAAGATGGTGGCAATGCATATCAGAATGATAAATATAAGGAAGGAACATATGAAGCTATAAAAGATGTTTCAAAGAGACCTGTAAATAAAAAAATTCAATTTGAAGGGATGGAACTGATTATATCAGAAAATACATATATAAATGATAAATCTGGGAATATGGTGGATTTAAAAACAGGTTATGGACTTCCGATAACATTTCTAAATAAAAGTGCATGTACCAAAAAAAAGGTAAGAGAAAATGTCTATTATGGAATTCTTTATAATGAAAAAATACCAGGAGTTGAAGAACTAGCACAAAAAATAATAAAAGCAAATGGTTTTGTAAATACATGTAAATAAAAGAACCAAAATAAAAGCACATCTGATGGAAGATATTCCAAGTCAAATGTGCTTTTGAATTAATAACTCTCTTTTTTAGAATGACTTTTTCCATGTGAAACTGATAAATCCTAATTCCTATCTATGTCTTTTAATATTTCTCTTCATGATTTCGTTATTATACAGTTTCTTAAAATAAATAACTGTCAGTATTCCACCAACAACTTCTGCTATTGGGAAAGATAACCAGACACCGTTTATTCCAATTATTCCTGCGAGAAGATATGACAGCGGAAGTATAACAACCATCTGACGTATAAGGGATATAATAAGGCTGAACATACCTTTTCCTAAAGCCTGGAAGGTTCCACTTGAAACAATGGAAAAAGGGGCAAGAAGGAATGCAAAACTTATTATTCTGAGGGCAGAAGTTCCGATTGCAACCATATTATCCGAAGCATCAAATATTTTAAGTATTTCAGCAGGTAATGTCTGACAAAGTATAAATCCGATGAACATAATGCTGAAGGCATATACATTTGCCAGTTTTACAGTTTGAAGCAGCCTTTTTATCTTTCCTGCACCATAATTATATGAAACAATGGATACAACTGAATTATTTAATCCATAGACAGGCAGGACAACAAAACTCTGCAGTTTAAAGTATACTCCCAGAACAGCTGTTGCCGTTGTAGAGAATGAAGCCAGAAGGTTGTTCAGCTGGAATATCAGGAATGAAGCTGCCGACTGCATAATTATTGATGGAAATCCGATTTCATATATATTCATAATAGTTTTAAGATTTACTGCAAAATTCTTTATTGCAAAACGTACTTCCTGATTTTTCTTAATATTGAAGTATAATGCCATAAACATTGAAACTGTCTGTCCTAAAATAGTTGCAACAGCGGCTCCGACTATTCCCATTTTTGGAAATCCTAGAAGTCCAAAAATAAAAATTGGATCAAATATAATATTTATAATAGCTCCAGTGCTTTGTGTAATCATGGTGTAAACGGTTTTTCCTGATGCTATAAGCATTCTTTCAAATGTAATTTCCATAATAATTGAAAAAGCGAAGATGGAGCACAGACTTAAATATTGTATTCCATATTCTTCAATAATTCCTGAAGCCTTCTGGAATTGAAAATAGAATTTTGTAAAAAATAGTCCAAAAATAACAAACAGGATAGAGTTTAAAATTCCAAGAAATATACCATTGTGCACTACTCTTGTTACCCCTTTTTCATTTTTTGCCCCTAGATATCTTGCAATCAGTGCAGCAATCCCCACTCCTACACCTGTACCTGCTGAAATCATAAGATTCTGTGCAGGAAAAGACATTGAAACGGCTGTAAGCGCTTCTTCATTTATTCTTGATACGAAAAGACTGTCCACTATATTGTAAAAAGCCTGTACAAACATTGATGTAATAAGGGGCAGTGACATATTGATTATAAGTTTGTTAATGGGCATGGTTCCCATTTTGTTTTCTTTTATAACTGTTTCTTTTTCTTTATTCATTACCAATTTTCCTTTCTTTTTCTATTTAAAATAAAAATAATACGGCACAAGGCTGTATTATCTCTTCAGTATAAATATTATAGCAGAATTTATCCTATTTTTAAAGAAAAGAATTTTTAAAAGAAAATTATTATTGCATTTACAGTTATAATGAAAGTATAATGTAGTTAATTGTAAATAAAACTTGCAGGGAGATGATTTTATGAAAAAAATAAATGAAAATGAGCTTAGTATGAGAAAATTCTATGACACAATAGCAGATAAATATGATTATATATTTCCTTTATCTCCTATGCAGAAAAAATTTCTGGATGAGGAAATAAAAGGAAAAAATATACTCGATGTGGGAGCTTCCACAGGAAAAGTTACCGAATACCTTTCAGGAAAAGGCTTTCAGGTACATTCGATTGATATTAATGAAAGGCTTATAAATAAAGCTGCCCAGAAAGGTATTTCCGTTGTAAATATGAATATGCTGGCCATTGATATGCTGGAAAAGTTTGATACGATAATAAACATTGGGAATACACTTCCCCACTTAAACAATAATGGAGAAATATATGAGTTTCTGGAGAAGTCCTGTCATCAGCTTAATAATGGAGGAAAAATTATTATTCAGCTTATAAATTTTTCTAAATTTTTAAAACAGAAGGATGAAAATAATTTTCTGGGGACACTTCCTCTGATAGAAAATGAAAATGTAAAATTTGAGAGATTTTATTACCTGAATGAAGAAGGAAATATTATTTTTTTAAAAACAATTTTAGACAATGAAATAGAAAATGAGGAAGTTCTTTTAAATATTAATTATAATGAGTTAAAAGGTTATTTTGAAAAAATAGGATTTAAAAATATAAAGACATATGGTGGGTTTGATAAATCGGTATTTGATATTGATAAATCAACTCCGCTTGTAATGACGGGGGAGAAATAAAAACTATTAGGAGAAAGAAATGACACTACAGCAGTTAAGATATGTGGTTACAGTCGCAGAAAAAGGAACTTTGAGTGATGCGGCAAAGGAGCTGTTTATTTCACAGCCGGCATTGACTAAGGCAATAAAGGAACTGGAAGATGAAATGAATATATCAATTTTCAACAGGACAAATAAAGGAGTAATTGTTTCCCATGAAGGTGACAGGTTTCTCGGGTATGCAAGACAGGTTCTGGAGCAGACAGATTTGCTGGAGGAGCAGTACAAAAAAGGAAACAATATAACAAGAAGATTTTCTGTATCTACCCAGCATTATTCCTTTGCTGTAAATGCCTTTGTAGATGTAATCAAGAAGTTTGGGGAAAACAAATACGATTTTACATTGCGGGAAACCCAGACAAATGAAATTATAGAAGATGTAAGTAAAAGAAAAAGCGAAATAGGAATCCTGTACACTTCGGGAGCAAATAAAATTGTAATTGAGAAGATGATAAAGAGAAATGATTTGAAATTTACAGAATTATTTACAGCAAAACCTCATGTATTCATTAGTTCCAATCATCCTCTTGCAAAGAAAAAGATTATAAATCTGGAAGATTTGAAAGACTATCCTTATCTGTCTTTTGAGCAGGGAGATTATAATTCCTTCTATTTTTCAGAGGAAATATTAAGTACAATTGACAGGGATAAAAACATAAAGGTGCGGGACAGGGCGACATTGTTTAATCTGGCCATTGGACTCGATGGATATACAGTAAGTACTGGAATAATCAATAAGGAGCTGAACGGGGAAAATATTATTGCCAGACATCTTAACGTAGATGAGTATATAAAAGTCGGAATTATAACACAGAAAAATATTGAACTGAGTATATATGCAAAGGTTTATGTGGAAGCTTTGAAGAAGCATTTGAAATATACGGAAATACTGTAATTTAATATTTCCAGTATTTTGATTAATTTTTTGAGTTTAATATTATAAAATAATTTTAGGAATAGAAATATGGGAGCTGACAACAGTGAAAAAAATGGTTATATTTTTAATGCTGATATTTGGTATGAATGTAATGGCTCTTTTTGTACCTTGTGCAAAAGGAGATACAAAGTGTGTAATTCGAGGTTTTAAAATAAATGGAGAAGTGATTAATAAAGATGGAAGCCAAGATATAGAATACATTGTATATTTTATTAATAATTTTGCAGAAAGTGGATCAATTGAAATTATTGGACATGCAGATTCTAGTGGAACAAAAAAAGGCATAATTTGAAATTATCAATAATAAGGGCGCAAAATACTGCAAAAATATTAAGAGAGTTTGGATTAAATGAAAAATTTATAATTAGTAAAATTACAGGAGAAGGAGAAAATTTTCCGATAGATACTAATGCGACAGTTAATGGAAGATATAATAATAGGAGAGTTGAAATTTTTTTATTGAAAAACATTAAATTTAAGGAACAGGTAAAATAGTTAACAGGAGTACATTAATCTATATTCAAAAATTTTTTTATGCTTATGGATATAAATAAAAAGTTATAGCAAACTAAAAAAATAAATGTATTTTACAGAAAACATATATTTGTATATAATTGCTTCATAAAATAAATAGAAAATAAGGGAGATAAATTATGAAAACAGCAATTATAGGATATCCAAGGATCGGGGAAAATAGGGAATTAAAATTTGCTATAGAGAAGTATTGGAAAAATGAAATTACAGAAAATGAACTTCTGAAAATAGCTGAGGAGATTAGAAGAAATCAATGGTTAAAGCAGAAGAAGGAAAAAATTTCATTTATTCCGGGAAATACATTTTCATTTTATGACGGAATACTGGATACAATAATCCTGTTAAATGCAATTCCAAAGCATTATAGAGATTTAGGATTAAATGAACTGAATACATATTTTGCAATTGCGAGAGGTTATCAGGGGGAAAAAGGGGATGTAAAAGCTCTTTCAATGAGAAAATGGTATAATACAAACTATCATTATATTGTGCCTGAATTAGATGATTATGCAAAAATTAAATTAAATGCAGATAAGATATTTAGTGAGCTCGAGGAAGCTGAAAAATTAGGAGTAAACACTCATCCGTCAGTGATTGGACCATTTACATTTTATAAATTGGCTAAAACAACGGGAAATAAAGATAAAAGAGAATATTTAGGTAATATTATAAATGTCTATATAGAATTATTGGAAAAATGTAATGAAAAAAATATAGAATGGGTTCAAATTGAAGAGCCGCAGTTGGTAACAGATCAGACAGAGGAAGATATAAAGCTGTTTGAAGAAGTTTATACAGAAATTTTAAAAAATAAGAAAGATGTAAAAGTTCTGCTTCAGACATATTTCGGAGATGTGAGGGATTGCTATGGAACAATAATAGAACTCGATTTTGATGGAATAGGGCTTGATTTTTACTGAAGGAAGAAAAAAACAGAAAAATTAATAGCTGAAAACGGATTTCCAAAAGATAAAGTTTTATTTGCAGGAGTTGTAAATGGGAAAAATATTTGGAAATGTGATTACAGAAAAGTTTTAAATATTCTGAATAACTTAAAGGGAAAAGCTGAAAACATAGTAGTGACAACTTCCTGTTCATTGCTTCATGTACCTTATACTTTAAGAAATGAAGAGAAATTATCAGAAAATATACTGAAACATTTTTCTTTTGCTGAAGAAAAATTAGGAGAATTGAGGGAATTAGGTGAATTAAGTCAAATTTTGTCAGAAAAATTCTCTGGAAAAGACACAGGAAAATGAATTTTATATAAAAAAATCAGGAAATCATAACTTCTAAAAAGGGGCATGGAAGACAAGGAAGTCAGAGATAAAGTTGAAAAATTGACAGATAATGATTTTGTAAGAAAAGGTACAAGAAAGGAAAGACAGAGAATACAAAGAGAAAAGCTGAATATTCCTTTGCTTGCAACAACGACAATAGGTTCTTTCCCTCAGACAAAGGAAGTGAAACTGAATAGAAGTAAGTTTAGAAAAAATGAAATTAACAAGGAAGAATATGATAAAAATGTATTTAACTTCATAAAAGAATGTGTTAAGTTACAGGAAAAAATTGGACTGGATGTACTTGTACATGGAGAATATGAAAGAAATGACATGGTTGAATTTTTCGGAGAAAATTTGGCAGGATATGTATTTACAGAAAAAGCCTGGGTTCAGTCTTATGGAACAAGATGTGTAAAACCGCCAATAATTTTTGGAGATGTAAAAAGAACAAAACCAATTTCAGTCTTGTATTCTGAATATGCCCAGAAATTAACTGAAAAGCCTGTTAAAGGGATGCTTACAGGGCCTGTAACGATACTGAACTGGTCATTCCCAAGGGAGGATGTGTCATTAAGCGAGATGGCATTCCAGATTGGACTTGCTATACGTGAAGAAGTACTTGATCTGGAAAAGGCAGGAATAAGAATAATACAGATTGATGAAGCTGCACTCAGGGAAAAGCTTCCTTTAAGAAAGGAAGACTGGCATAAGGAATATCTTGACTGGGGATTAAAGGCATTCAGGCTTTGTCACAGTGGAGTAAAGGTAGATACACAGATTCATACACATATGTGTTATAGCCAGTTTGAGGATATAATAAAAGATATCGATAATATGGATGCTGATGTTATAACATTTGAAGCTTCAAGATCAAAACTGACAATTCTTGATTTCTTAAAAGAAAATAATTTTGAAACAGAAGTAGGTCCTGGAGTTTATGATATTCATTCTCCTAGAGTACCTTCAGTTGAAGAGATTGTAACAGCTTTAGACAGAATGATTGAAAAAATTGGAAAAGATAAATTGTGGGTAAATCCAGACTGTGGATTAAAGACAAGAGGAATTGTAGAAACTATAAAAAGTCTGGAAAATCTTGTGAAAGCTACAGAAATTGTGAAAAGTAGATTATAGAAATATTATTAAAAAAGTAAAAAATGTAAAAAAAATATAATAAATTTATAAATAAAGGAGTTGATAAATATGTGCACAGTAAATGCACCACATAGACATGATACGGTAGGAAGCTTTTTGAGGACTGAAAGACTGAAAAAAGCAAGAAAAGATTTTGAAGAAGGAAATATAAATGGGGAAGAATTAACAAAAATTGAAGATGAGGAAATAAAGAAAATTGTAGATAAACAGATTGAACTTGGGTATACGAGTGTAACTGATGGGGAATTCAGACGTAGTTACTGGCATCTGGATTTTTTCTGGGGATTTAATGGAATAGGTCATGTTCATGCTGACAAAGGATATGAATTTAATGGAGTAATTACTCGTGATGATACAGCAATTGTTACAGGGAAAATCAGTGGTGAAAATCATCCGTTTGTAAAGCATTATATATTTTTAAGGGATCTAGTAAAAGATAAAGAAAATGTTGAAGCAAGACTTACAATACCTGCTCCTGCCCAGTTTTATGCTGAGCTTGTAAGAGAAGATAAACATGTGGAAGCATTGCTGAAGGTTTATCCGGATTTTAAAGGACTGGAAGATGATATTGTAAATGCCTATAAGACTGTTATAAATGATTTATATAAAGAAGGTCTTAGAACATTACAGATTGATGACTGTACATGGGGATGTCTTGTAGATGATAACTTTATTGAGTCATTTATTGAAAAAAGTGACAGGGATAAGGAAGTAATCAGACGTGAATTTGCAGAAAAATTTTTAAATATAAACAACAGGGTATTTCAGGATAATCAGGAAGATTTAGTGATAAATACACATGTATGTCGTGGTAATTACGATTCAACATGGTTTGGTCAAGGAGGATACGACAAGATTGCCGATGAGCTTTTTGGTAAAGAAGATGTAAATGCCTATTATTTGGAATTTGATACAGAAAGAGCAGGAACTTTTGAATCGCTGGCAAAGGTATCAGGAGACAAGAAAGTTGTTCTGGGGCTTATAACTTCCAAAAATCCAACATTGGAAGAAAAGGAGACAGTAATTTCACGTATAAAGGAAGCTTCAAAATATATTCCGCTGGACAGATTATATCTAAGTCCTCAATGTGGATTTGCCTCAACTGAAGAAGGAAACAGACTTACTGAAGAACAACAATGGGCAAAACTTAGATTCATTAAGGAAATCGCAGATGAAGTATGGGGAAGCTAGTAAAAAATAACTGACATATAAAAAGGAAGAGTAGAAAAATTGTTTTCTGCCCTTCCTTTTATTGTAAAATTTAAGTTAATGTGAGATTACTCAACGTGACATAGAATTACTCAACGCATTAAAGAAAAGCTAAAAATTTAATGTGTAATGCTGAGTCCGATCATTCATTGATGTACCGTGCCATTTTTTACCTCTCTTAATAAACATTGCTTTTTAAAAATATGTAGGGTATACTATTTACGTAGTTTTATTAAAGAAATAAATAATGGAGAAGAGATATGGCTAAAGACACGATACAGGAGCTGAAAAATATACAGCAGCTGAAAACAAGAAAAAGAAATATATTTTTAATTTTCTTATGTCTATTAACGGGAATGATAGCAGGAGGGATTGTTGTCCTTTATACAGTGCTGCTTGAAAAATCTTCACATCTGAGAAATTCATTTTTTACAGAAATAACCCCTTTAAAAATGATAGCAGGACTGGCAATTTTTATACTTCTGGGACTGGCAGTGGAATTTATGCTGGCAAAGTATCCGTTAATCGGTGGAAGTGGAATACCTCAAGTAAGCGGACTTTTACAGAAAAAGATACAGTTTAACTGGTTTCCTGAACTGTTAACTAAATTTTTTGGAGGAGTTCTGGCAATAGGAACCGGAATGTCAATGGGAAGGGAAGGGCCTTCCATTCATCTTGGAGCCCTAGTAGGAGAAGGGATAAGAAAAATTTTTAAAGTATCAGAAGTGGAGGAAAAATACCTTGTTACATGTGGTGCAAGTGCAGGAATATCAGCCGCATTTAATGCTCCGCTCGCAGGAACGGTATTTGCACTGGAGGAGCTGCACAAATTCTTTTCACCGTTACTTCTGATTTGTGTACTGGTGGCAAGTGGAGGAGCTAACTATGTTTTAAGGCTTATTCTAGGTTCAGAAACAACCTTTCAGTATAATTTTATTCTGCCTAAAACAGCCTCTCCGATATTTACATTAATAATAACAGTGGTATTTGCACTGGTTATAACAATTTCAGGAAAAGCATTTTCATTTTTTCTTGTATTTTTTCAGAAAAAATATAAGAATATAAAGATAAACAGATATTTAAGAGTATCAATTTTTATGGTTATACCATTTCTTATAGCGGTATTTTTTAAAGATGTAACTGGTGGAGGGCATCTGCTCATAGTCCGTATGTTCAAGGAAAGTGCCCCTTTGAAAATACTTGTACTGATACTGTTCCTTAAGTTTTTTTACACAATGTTATGCTACGGAACAGGATTTCCGGGAGGAATATTTTTTCCGATGCTTGTTATTGGAGCATTAGTAGGAAAAATATACGGAGAGGTACTACATACATATTTTTCATTACCTGAGGAGTTTATAGTACATTTTATGCTGCTCGGAATGGCTGCATACTTTACTGCAGTAGTAAGGGCGCCAATAACGGGAATTATTCTTATTCTGGAAATGACAGGGAATTTCTCCTATCTGTTTATGCTGATTATCGTAGTTACAATGACTTATGTTTTAACGGAATTGTTTAAAATGGAACCAATTTATGAAACATTATTTGAAAATATGTTTGCGGATAAAAAAGCCAAGACAGAAAATTCCGGAGAAGAAAGCAGAATTGTGACACTGCTTATCCATGTAGGAATGAATTCGGAATTTGAAAACAAGAAAATAAAGGAATTGAAACTGCCAAAAACATTGCTTATTGTAAGTGTGAGGGCTAATGGAAAGGAAACTATTCCTGATGGGGAAACAGTTCTTAAGAGTGGAAATCAGCTCGTAATAATAACAACATACAAGACGGCAAGTGAGTACGCATCAAAGCTGAAGGATGATGCGGCAAGGATAGTTTAAAAAATTTTGGAGAGAAAATATGATTTGGGAAAATAACTAAAAAATTATGTCAGGAGAAAAATGATAAAGAAACGGAAAACTTTTTTAGTGAAGGGGTTATCCCTCATATTTTGGATAATATTGTGGCAGATTATTGCCGGTAAAATAAATCAGGAGCTGCTTCTGGCATCTCCTCTGGCTGTACTGAAGCAGACTGTGGTATCTGCTTTTGAACGGAACTTCTGGGAAAGGGTATTTTTTTCCTATTTTCACATAATGGCAGGTTTTTTCATTGCAATATTTACAGGAATTGTACTTGCAGTACTGTCATATAATTTTAAAGCAGTGAAGATACTTCTTCATCCGCTTATTGCTTCCATAAGGTCAGTACCTACTGCAGCTGTGATAATACTGTTTCTCATATGGACAGATGTTAAAAATCTTTCCATCCTGGTTTCGGTATTTATGACACTTCCGATAATTTATGTGAGCATTCTCAAGGGATTGGAAGAAGTGGATAAAAATCTTCTTGAAATGGCAAAGGTTTTCAGGATAACGGCATTAAAAAAGATAATTTACATTTATATATCCCAGATATTACCCTATTTTGAATCAGGAGGACTCAATGCCCTCGGAATAGCATGGAAATCAGGGATTGCGTCGGAAGTAATAGGAATTCCGACAGGTTCAATAGGAGAAGTACTATACGAGTCAAAAGTCTATCTGAATACAGTAAACCTCTTTTCATGGGCGATTGTGATTATTATACTGGGATTTATAAGCGAAAAGGTTTTTGTTTATCTTATAAAACTTTGCGTAAGAAAGATAGAGGGAAGATAGTATGATTAGAATAAGAAATCTTTCAAAGAAATATGGAGAAAATGTAATTTTTAAAGACAGGTCATTTGACCTTGAGGAAAGAAAAACAACGGCAATTATGGGAAAATCAGGACTTGGAAAAACAACTCTTCTGAGAATACTGATGAGTCTTGAAAAGTATGATGCAGGCAGTATTGAAGGACTGGAAAACAAGAAAATAAGTGCAGTCTTTCAGGAAGACAGGCTCTGCGAAAATCTGCCGGCAGTGACAAATGTTGCTATCGTATGTGAAAAGAATGTTACTTTGCAGGAAATACGAAAGGAACTGGAAAATATAGGACTTTCAGGGAGTACAGAAAAGCCTGTTAAGGAACTGAGCGGTGGAATGAAAAGACGGGTGGCAATAATAAGGAGCATTATGGCTGATTCGGATATTGTAATATTTGATGAGCCTTTTAAGGGACTGGATGTGGAAACCAGAAAAACTGTCATTGAGTATCTGAAGGAAAAATTAAAGGACAGAACAGTAATAATGGTTACACATGATATAGATGAAGCGTTGGCATTAAACTGCAAAATAATAAACTTAAAATAAGGAAGGTGTGATGTAGATGAAAAAGAGATTTTTCAATGTTTTTGCACTTATAATGGTGCTTATATTCACAGTTATCAGCTGTGGGGAAAAGAAAGAGGAGAAAAAACAGGATACACAGGTAACACAGGAAGTGAAAAAAGAAGACGGTGTTATTAGAGTTGCTGCAATAAAGGGACCTCCTGCAATGGGATTTGTGAAACTTTTTGCTGACAATGAAGAAGGAAAGACTTTAAACAAGTATGACACTAAAATAGTGAGTACACCTGATGAAATGGTTGCAATGATAGGAAAAGGTGAAGTTGATATTGCTTCAATACCGTCAAATCTGGCTTCAGTTCTTTACAATAAGACAGAAGGGAAAATTCAGGTGGCATCAATTATAGCTTTTGGAATACTTTATGTTGTTGAAAATGGTGGAGAAACAGTTAAAAGTGTGAAGGATTTGAAAGGAAAAACATTATATCTAAATGGGAAGGGAGCAACTCCTGAAATAGTGCTTAATTACGTGCTTAAAGGAAATGGTCTTGAGCCTGGAAAAGATGTCAAGCTTGAATTCAAATCAGAAGCTGCGGAAGTAGTAAGTGCACTGGCAAACGATCCTAAAGGTATAGCACTTCTTAATCAGCCTTTTGTAACAGTTGCACAGGCTAAAAATCCTAATTTGAAGGTGGCATTTGCATTGGCTGACGAATGGGATAAAGTTCCAGGAACTAAAAAAGGTTCGCAAGTATCAGGAGTAATAGTATTTAATAAGGAATTTGCAGAAAAGAATCCTGAAAAAGTGGCAAATTTCCTGAAAGAATATGAACAATCAGTAAAATATCTTAATGAAAATATAGATGAAGGAGCAAAACTTATTGGAAAATACAATATAATTCCTGAACCTATAGCTAAAAAAGCAATACCTAATACTAATATTACTTTTGTTGCCGGAGAAGAAATGAAGGAAAAAATTTCTGAATACTTAAGAATATTACACGAAGGAAATCCAAAAATAATTGGTGGAAAAGTTCCTGGCGATGACTTCTATTATATTCAGAAAAAAATAACATTTAAAAATAGCAGAATATTCATTGAATGAATTAAAAAAATATTTAGGAAATCAGAAAAAGAAAAAAACGATATTTATAAAACTTATGTTAAATAAATATCGTTTTTTTCTATATTTTAGGCGAGGTAATTAACTAGTATATCAATAAATTTGTATTTTATAGGATATCAGTACTAAATCTTATTCTTTTCAAAATAATGTGTATGAAGCAGTTCATGAGCATTATGGCTCATAGGTTTATCAAAATATGCTTCGTATAAACGCTTGATGTAAGGGTTTTCATGAGATTTTCTCAATGTTTTAGAAGTATCTTCCGAATTGATTACAGATATTCTCTTTTTAAGAATTTCAGTATCTCCATGATGATAAGGCTGTCCACCTCCACCGATACATCCACCTTTACATGCCATAATTTCTATTGCATGATACTGGGATTTTCCTGCCCTTATTTCATTAAGAAGCTTTCTTGCTTCACCAAGACCATGGGCAATTCCTATTTTTAAATCAAGGTCTCCCACTTTAACATCTGCACTTCTTACACCTTCAAGTCCTCTTACTTCTTTATAATCAATCTTTTCAAGGCTTTCTCCAGTGTACCAGTCAGCAGCAGTTCTCAAGGCGGCTTCTATAACTCCTCCAGTTCTTCCAAATATTACTCCTGCTCCTGTAGATTCACCAAGAGGCTTATCGAAGTCTTCATCTTCAAGTGCATGGAAGTTTATATTTGCATATTTTATAAGTCTTGCCAATTCTCTTGTAGTTATAACAATATCTGTGTCGTAATTTCCATCTTTTGAGAATTCTTCCCTGTCAGCTTCATATTTTTTTGCAAGACATGGCATTACAGAAACTACAACAAGATCTTTTCTGTCAACTCCTAATTCCTTTGTGTATATATTCTTTGCAACAGCAGAGAACATTTGCATTGGTGATTTTGCAGAAGAAGGAATATCTAGAAGATCAGGGAAATTATGTTCAAAGAAATTTACCCATGCTGGACAGCAGGAAGTAAGCAGAGGTAATTTTACAGTTTTATCTCCGGCTTTATATCTTGTAAGTCTGTCAAGTAATTCTGAAGCTTCTTCCATTATAGTTAAATCTGCTGCGAAATCTGTATCAAATACTTTGTTGAATCCAAGTTTTCTAAGTGCAGCCAGCCAATTTTCCAGTAACCCCTGTACCTGCAGGATATCCAAATTCTTCTCCTAAAGCAGTTCTTACTGCAGGGGCAGTCTGAACAATAACTGTTTTCTTAGGGTTTGCAAGTGCAGCAAGGACATCCCATGTTGCATCTCTTTCAACAAGGGCTCCTGTAGGACATACAGCAACACATTGGCCACAGAAAGTACATACTGAATCTTTAAGATCCATTTCAAGGGCTGTAGAAACAACAGCATTGAATCCTCTGTCAATTGCTGAAAGAACACCGACAGTCTGTACTTCATTACACATAGTTTCACAACGTCTGCACATTATACATTTATCCCTGTCACGTATAATTGATTTTGTAGCATCTTTTCTGTAAGTAGATTCTTTACCTTTATATTTTATTTCTCTTATACCAAAAGATATTGCAAGATCCTGAAGTTCGCATTCTCCTGATTTCTGACAAGTCAGACAGTCTTTAGGGTGATCTGAAAGCATAAGTTCCAGAACTGTTTTTCTGGAATTCAGTACCCTTATAGAGTTAGTACAAACTTTCATTCCTTCAAATACAGGAGTTGAACATGCTGGTGCAAGATTTCCTTTTCCTTCTACTTCAACAACGCAGACTCTGCACGAAGCAACCTTGTTTACACATCCAAAATCCTTTAAATTTAGGTAGCATAGAGTAGGAATATTGATTCCTACCTCTTTTGCGGCTGTATGTATCGTAGTTCCTGCCGGAACCTGTATATGCTTATCATCTATAATAACATTTACCATTTTTTTATCATCCATAATATATCTGCTCCTTTACTAAGCTCTATCTATTGCGCTGAACTTGCATGCGTTATAACAAGCTCCACATTTTATACAAGCATTCTGATTTATTTCATGTTTAACTTTTACTTGTCCACTTATACAGCTTACAGGACATACTCTTGAACATGCTGTACATCCTATACATTTTTCATTAATCATGTATCTTACTAAAGCAGTACATTTACCTGAAGGACATTTTTGTCTCTAACGTGAGCGACATATTCATCCCAGAAATTATGCATAGTCGACAATATAGGGTTTGGAGCAGTCTGTCCTAATCCACAGAGTGAAGTATCTTTAATTACATGAGATAATTCCTGAAGTTTATCTAAATCTTCTTCAGTTCCATTTCCGGAAGTTATTTTTTCAAGAAGTTCAAGCAATCTTAAGTTACCTACTCTACAAGGAGTACATTTTCCGCATGATTCATCAACTGTAAAGTCAAGATAGAATTTAGATACGGAAACCATACAGTCATCTTCATCCATAACTATCATTCCACCTGATCCCATCATGGATCCTTTTTCCTTTAAAGTGTCAAAATCAATAGGAGTATCAAGATCTTTTGCAGTCAGACAACCTCCTGAAGGTCCTCCTGTCTGAACAGCTTTAAAGGCTTTACCACCTTTAATTCCTCCTCCAATTTCATATATAACTTCCCTAAGTGTAGTTCCCATAGGGATTTCTATCAATCCTATGTTGTTTATTTTTCCTGCAAGGGCAAAAACTTTTGTTCCTGGTGAACTTTTTGTTCCCATGTTTTTAAATACGCCTTCTTCATCATTTATAATAAATGGAATATTGGCAAATGTTTCAACATTGTTTACGTTTGTAGGTTTTCCCCAGTAACCACTTTCAGCAGGGAATGGTGGTTTTGTAGTAGGTTCTCCCCTTTTACCTTCCATAGAGTGTATAAGTGCAGTTTCTTCCCCACAGACAAATGCTCCTGCACCATATTTTATTTCTATGTCAAAGTCGAATCCTGAATCAAATATATTTTTTCCAAGAAGTCCTCTTTCCTTTGCAGCTTTTATTGCCATTTGAAGAATTTTTACAGCAAGAGGATATTCGGCTCTTATGTATACAAGCCCTTTGTTTGCACCTATGGCGTATCCACAAATTGCCATAGCTTCAACTACTGAATGCGGATCTCCTTCCAGAATTGCCCTGTCCATGAAAGCTCCCGGATCTCCTTCATCTGCGTTACAAACAACATATTTCTGGTCAGATTTGTTGTTTAATGCAAATTGCCATTTCAATCCTGTAGAGAATCCACCTCCACCACGACCTCTAAGTCCTGAATCCTTTATAATATCTACTACTTCCTGGCTTGTCATTCTTACAGCCTTTTCAAGAGCTTTATATCCTTGATGACAGATATAATCGTTTATGTCTTCAGGATTAATTACACCACAGTTACGCAAAGCTATTTTTCTCTGTTTTTTGTAAAAATTAAGCTGATCTGAATTCTGGATAACTTCTTTTGTATCCGGATCCTTATATAAAAGTTTTTTAACTGTCTCATTTGCAATCAGGTCTTTTGCCACTATTTCATCCACATCGTCAGGCTTAACTTCTGCGTAAAATGTATTGTCAGGCATTATCTTAACGATAGGTCCTTTTTCACAGAAACCGACACATCCTGTTTTAACGATTCTTATTTCATTTTCTAAACCAAGTTCTTTTACTTTATTTTGCAGATTTTCCAATATCTTATCATTTCCAGAAGACATACATCCTGTCCCACCACATACTATAACTTCTTTTCGATAAGTTCTGCTATTCTCCACATCTGTTATGATCTTGTTTAAATCATTTTCAGAAGTAATTCGTAACATAAAATTTCCCTCCATCTTTACAGCGATTTAAAGTATAGTTATTAATTCTAATATTCTGCTAAAATCTTTGCTACATCTCCAGGTTTCACTTTCTGATAAACCTTGTCTCCGACAAGAACAACAGGAGCTATTGCACATGCACCTACACATCTTAGTGCATCCATTGAAAATTTTCCATCATATGTTGTTTCACCAGGTTTTATCTTCAGCTGTTTTTCAAATTCTTCCAGCACTTTATCTGCCCCTTTGACATAACAAGCTGTTCCCATACATACTGAAATAGGATGTTCTCCTTTTGGAATCATGGTAAAGTAAGAATAAAAACTGACTACACCGTAAACATGGGCTAAAGACTCATCCAGCTCTTCAGCGATAAACGCCTGTACGTCTGAAGGCAAGTATCCGAATATACTTTGAGCCTTATGCAAAACAGAAATTAAAGCACCTTCCTTTGTGTCCAATGAATCAATAAAATCTTTCAGTTCTTTGAAGCCCTGATCCTTTATTTTATTAGTACAGTTACACATTTTCGTCCTCCTTGTTTTTTAAAGTGTTTCCTATATTTTAATTATACCTCGCTTTTATCGGTAGTCAATAAATTATAAAAATCACTTGTTTTTTGTAAGTGCAATTATTCCAAGTTTTTGTTGAATATAAAGGATTTGAAGGTGTTATTTTTAAAAGGAATTATTTTTCAATTGATTATCAAATATTTTGTTTTTTATCTATTTTTAAATAAAAGGATATGAAAGGTTTATAGAAATAATTATATTACATATGTTATTATATAAACAAAAAAATAAAAATTATATAAAAATAATAGAAATAAGAAAAAGCCATTTTTTTAATAAATTTATAAAAAAATAATTTTATAAAAAAATATTTGATAAGATGTCATTATAATTAATATTAATAAAAAAATACAATTTATAATTTGATTTTTTTCATTTTTTTCAGAATATAATTATAGGGAGAGAAAAAATAATGCTTTGATTAAATGGAAGGAGGTTATAGCCATTTATTTTGGAGTAAACGAGAAAAATATTAAAGAAAAAACGGAATTGACATAGAAAAAGAGAGAGTTAAGAGTACAGAATTATAGAAGGAGAGCATAAATGATAGGACTGGAAATATTGGATGAATTTTTAAAAAATGGATTTGCAGAAAGCCTTACGGTAAAGGTAGTATCCTTAAGACTGGTACTGGCAGTGATTTTTGGAGGAATGGTAGGATACACAAGGGAAAGAAATAATAAACCTGCAGGGTTTAGAACACATATACTGGTATGTTTTGGTGCCGCTATAATATCGATGGTACAGGATCAGCTGAGATTGAATATTATGGAACTGGCAAGAGCAAATGTTGAAATAGCGTCAGTTGTAAAGACGGATTTAGGAAGACTTGGAGCACAGGTTGTAAGTGGAATAGGATTTTTAGGGGCAGGAAGTATAATGAAGGAAAAAGGTGAAACTGTCGGTGGAATGACCACTGCCGCAGGAATATGGGCAACAGGCTGTGCAGGGCTGGGAATAGGATGGGGATTTTATAATCTTGCTATTCCGGCAATAGTATTCATGCTTCTTATACTGGTTCTTTTCAAGAAATTTGAATCTAAAATTGAAAAAAAAATTATAGCATTGAATTTTGAAATAAAATTTTTAAGTGAAAAGGATTATGAAAAAGGAATCATCGATGTATTTGAAGTACTTAGTAAAAAGCTTATAAGAATAATACAGATAAATAAGCATCGGGTTGACGATACAGTTTTTCTTACAGTAAATATAGAAGAAAGCATAATAAATATATCTGATATAGTTACTGCCCTTACGGCATTGAAAACTGTGGAACAGGTTAAAAACAGCCAGGTAGGGCTTGATATAGGGAAATATTAAAAAGACCTTGGAGAGGATCGGAAAAAACTACTACTTTTATAATATAAGGATGGTTTTTATGAAAAAAATTTTAATTTTACTGTTTACGATTTTTAGTGCTGTGTCGTTTTCTGAAAATGTGGATATTGTTATAAAAAATGCCACTGTTCTGACAATGGATGCTAAAAAAACTGTTATTGAAAATGGAGTTGTCGCTATAAAAAATAATGCGATTGTGGAAGTGGGAAACGGGGAGCTTCTGTCAAAATATAAAGGTAAAAAGACAATAGATGCAGAGAATGACATAGTAATGCCTGGATTTATAAATACACACACTCATGTGTCAATGGTAGCTTTCAGATCTTTGGCTGATGATGTTCCTGACAGATTGAGCAGATATATATTCCCGCTTGAAAATAAACTTGTCAGCAGAGATTTAGTTTATAAAGGTGCAGTATATGGAATACTTGAAATGGTAAGTACAGGAACAACAACATTTGCTGATATGTATTATTTTGAGGATGAAGTGGCAAAGGCTGCTGAACTTATAGGAGTACGTGGAGTTTTAGGGGAAACAGTTATTAAAAATCCTGTTGCTGATGCAAAGGAACCTTATGGTGGAATAGAATATGCAGAAAAATTTATTAAACAGTATAAAAATAGTGAATTAGTAACTCCTGCATTTGCACCACACGCACCATACACAGTGGATGAGGAACACCTAAAAAAAGTTACTGAACTTTCTCAAAAATATAATGTCCCTGTACTTATGCACGTTGCCGAAACAGAAAATGAAGTTAAGCAGATAAAGGAAAAATATAATATGACAGTTGTGGAATACTTAAATTCAATAGGATTCTTAACAGATAAAGTAGTTGCAGCTCATGTTATTTTTGCAGATGACAATGATATAAAAATTTTAAAGGAAACTAATACAGGAATTGCACATAATATGGTTGCAAATATAAAGTCTGCAAAAGGAGTATCTCCTGCACTGAAAATGTATGATGACGGATTAAGAATAGGGTTAGGTACAGACGGACCTATGAGTGGAAATACACTGGATCTTGTGAGCCAGTTTGGATATGTTGCAAAGGTGCACAAGCTTGCAAATAAAAACAGAGCGGCAATGCCTCCTTATAAAGTAGTGGAAATGGCAACAATGGGAGGAGCAAGAGCCCTTCATATGGAAGATAAAATAGGTTCATTGGAAAAAGGAAAACTGGCAGATATCATAATTATTGATACAAAATCACTGAATATGCAGCCAATTTATGACCCTTACTCTGCAATAGTTTACTCCATGCTTCCTACAGATGTAAAAACAACTATTATAAATGGTAAGATTATAATGGAAAACAAGAAAATAAAAACTTATGATGTGAAAAAGGCGAGAGAGGCTTTAAAGGGGCTTGAAGAAACTGTAAAAAGGGAAGCAAGTAAGTTATAAAATATTTTATTATAATTAGATTTATCATAAAATAAAATAGGGAGAAAAATATGGCTTCTAATAAAGAATATCTGGATTTTATACTGGAACAGCTGACTGGAATAGAAGATATAAGTTACAGGGCAATGATGGGTGAATACATACTGTACTATAAAAATAAAGTTATTGGAGGGTTATATGATAACCGATTTCTCTTGAAAATAACAGAATCATCGGAAAAAATTATGCCAAATGCTAAAATAGAAATACCGTATGAAGGGGCAAAAGGGATGTTATTAGTCGATGATTCTGAAAGTAAAGAACTTCTAGCGGACCTGTTTGAAAAAAATGTATGAGGAACTGCCGATGCCTAAAATAAAAAAGAAGAAATAAAAAAAGACAGTAAGTAAAAACAGAAACTAAAAAAAGAAAAAATTTAGAAATACAAATAAAACAAATAATTGAATTTGTTGAAAAAAATAATGAAATTACAAGGATAGATTTAGAAAATATGTTAAATGTAAAAGAAAGCCGTGCGAGAGAATTATTAAGATATTCAGTAGAAAATAACATATTGGAAAAATTAGGGAAAACTAGAAATATAAAATATGTAAAAAAATAGAACCGTCGGAAAAAACTAAGCAACGATTTCTTAATGATTTCGTTGCTTAAAAATTATTGATAGATTATGTACTGCACCCAAAAATCTTGGACACAAGATTGGAGGTGCAGTTTTTATGAGTAAATTAACAAGAGAAGATAAAATTGAAATATATGAAAGAAATAAAAACGGTGAAACTATTGCTTCGTTAGCCAAAGCTTTTAATGTTAACAAGATTGTTCTTCATTATTTAATCAGATTGATTAGAAAAACATGGATATGATATTATAGGAAATGGTGAAAAATAAACACTATTCTAAAGAATTTAAGTTACAGATAATTAATAGAATTCTAGTTAATAATGAATCTATTACTTCTGTCGCCATTGATGTCGGTTTAGCTTCTTCCGGTCTTTACATAATCATTTTCAAAATTTAAAGAAAACGGGTATAATGTTATGAGAAGAAAAAGAAGGAAACCTGAAGCTATGACTAAAACCCAAGAAAAAATATAAAGCATTATCTGAAAGATAAGATTAAACAATTAGAAGATGAAATACTTTATCTGCCGAGAACGAATACTTAAAAAAAATTGAGCTCAGTTCAGGAAAAGGAGCTAAAAAGAGAAGAAAAAGAAGAGTAATAGCCGAACTTAGAGTTAAATACCTTTCAAAATGCTTCTAAAGATTGCCGGAATATCAAGATCAGTATGTCACTATATCAGCAAGAAGAAAGATATTGATGAGAAGAATAAAGATGTCATTGAAAAATCAAAGAAATTTATCATAAATAAAGGAAGATATGTTATCGAAGAATAACATTGAAATTAAAGAATCATGGATAAATATTAATCATAAAAAAGTACAGAGACTTATGAAAAAATTTAATCTGCAAAGTATTATCCGTAAGAGAAAAATATTCTTCATACAAAGGTCAATAGAAAGATAGCTGATAACTATATCAAGAGATTTTGAAGCAAGAACCCAAATCAGGAAATGGTTTACAGATGTAACAGAATTTAATCTAAGAGGGAAAGTTATACTTATCTCCAATATTGGATGCTTATGGAAGATATATAGTTTCATATGATATTTCGAAAAATGCTAACTTGGATCAGATAAATCATATGTTAAATTTGGCATTTAAAGAAAATGAGAATTATGAGGATTTAATATTTCATAGTGATCAAGGCTGGCAGTATCAGCATAATTTATATCAGGAAAGGCTAAAAGAAAAGAAGATAACGCAAAGTATGTCAAGAAAAGGAAACAGTTTAGACAATGGATTAATGGAATGTTTCTTTAGTCTGTTAAAATCAGAGATGTTTTATGGACAGGAAGCAGCGTACAGGACATTAGATGAATTGAAAGAAGCAATAGAAGATTACATATATTATTACAATAACAAAAGAATAAAGGAAAAATTAAAAGGATTAACTCCTGCTTCTTACAGAAGTCAATCCTTATTGGCAAGTTAATTTAATTTGTCCAACTTTTTGGGGTCAGTACATTTTTATGTTTTTGATAATTTAATTTGCTATAAGACTGCAAAGTTTCTTGTTATCTGAAATACGATATAAATCCATTTTAGGTCTATTCTTTTTATCAAATGAATAAGACAATCTGTAATTGGAAAAATCTTTAGTTTTTTCATTCAAATTTGTAAAATAGATGGATTTTTCATCTTCTTTCACTTCATAATCCAATTGTGAAAGTTCAAGGGTAACTGTTCCTGTTTTTAATGCTGCACGGTTATCCAGTATACTAAATGTAATAGAAGGGTTACCATTCTCATTTAGAAATTTTACATTACTTTTTGGAAGTAAATGTATTTTTGAAAAAAATTTTATGAATAGAATGATAAAAAGAAAGAATAAAAAAATTTGACAAATTATAAAAAAATATGTAAATATAGACGCTGAAAAAAATAGTAAAAAAATATTTACAAAATCGTGATGATAAAATTGAGATTTATGAGAATTTCTTTGAAGATAATAGAAATTAGAAGGAGAAAAAAATGATTGAAAGAAATGAAAAATAAATTTATGTCAAAAAGTAAAAAGGCTTTTTAATATTAGTTTTATTTACAGTAATTTACTTTTTCTTTCAGGAAACAATATATCCAGTATTAGGACTTTTGTTCTGGTTGGTTTTTGCAATGTCATCAGGAGGAATTATTCTTAATGCTCTGGAATTTTTAAATTTTCCGCAAGAGGTTATAAGCATTGTTGCTATTGTGATTTCAGGAATTGCTTTGATAATGGTACTTATGCTTGTATTTTTACTTGGGATATTTGTGCAGTAAATTTCTGAAAAAAATTAATAAAACTGTATTAGGTGGTGTAATGATAGCAATTTTAATCTATTTTCTGTATAAAATTTTTACAGAAACTGATGAAAATACAACAATGTTTGCACCGACACGGCGTGAAGTCTATATTTTCTGTATAGCCTCACATATTTTTTATACAATTGGAGCATTTTATAGCGACAAAGTTAAAAAAATACTAGACAGCATAAAAATTTAAAAAGAAAAAAAGTAATATTTTTTTATAAATCCAATTTGTTTATGGCATTTTTTTATCTGTTATAATTATTCTAGTGGAAACAGATAAATTGTTTATAAATAGGTTGGAATTTTTTATATAAATTAAAAATAGGAGTAGGATTTATGAAAAGAAATCATAAAAATATAATGCTGCTTGGAACAGGATCGAATGTGGGAAAAAGTATAATTGCAGCAGGACTTTGCAGAGTATTTTATCAGGACGGGTACAGTGTTGCTCCTTTTAAATCACAAAATATGGCACTAAATTCATATATTACAAAAGATGGAAAGGAAATGGGAAGGGCACAGGTGGTACAGGCTGAAGCAGCTAATATTGAGCCGGAAGCATTTATGAATCCTATCTTGCTGAAACCTACAACAGACAGGAAATCCCAGGTTATTGTAAATGGGAAAGTATATAAAAATATGGATGCAAGGGAGTATTTTGCCTACAAGCATAATCTGAAAAAGGATATAATGGAAGCATACAATCACATAAGGGAAAACTTTGATATATGTGTCCTTGAGGGTGCAGGAAGCCCGGCAGAAATTAACCTGAAGGAAGATGATATAGTAAATACAGGAATGGCAGAAATGGCAGATTCACCAGTACTTCTAGTTGCGGATATAGACAGGGGCGGAGTATTTGCCGCCATATATGGAACGGTTATGCTCCTTGAGGAAAATGAAAGAAAACGTATAAAAGGTGTAATTATAAACAAATTCAGGGGAGATAAGAGTCTTTTAACTTCCGGAATTGAAATGATAGAAAAGCTGACAGATATTCCAGTACTTGGAGTTGTACCTTTTGTTCCTCTGGGAATCGAAGAGGAGGACAGTCTCGGAATAGACAAGTACAACGAAAAGAAAGAAGGGAAAATAAGGATATCGGTTATAAAGCTAAAACATATATCAAATTTTACTGATATAGATGCACTCAGCCATTATAATGATGTTTCATTGAAGTATGTAACAAAAAGTTCTGAATTGGGAAATGAAGATATTATTATAATTCCAGGTTCTAAAAATACGATAGAAGATATGAAAGACCTGATTGAAAAGAATATAGGCAGGGAAATAGTAAGGATTGCCAAAAAAGGAACTCCAGTTTTTGGAATTTGTGGAGGATTTCAGATGATGGGTCAGAAAATAATGGATCCGGAGAAAATAGAGTCAGACTTGAATGAAATTTCAGGATTGGGACTGCTGGATATTGAAACTGTGATGAAGTCAGATAAAACAACAACCCAGTATAAAAATACAGTAAAGAATGTATCAGGAATACTGGCAGGAACTGAAGGAATGGAAATAAAGGGATATGAAATACACCAGGGATACAGTTATCCTGTAAATGAAAAAAATGAAGAAAACAATAATTCAGAAAATATATTAAAAAATGATACAGGCTGTCTTTTTGGTGATGAAAATCTAAAAGGAACAGTAAAAGACAATGTTGCAGGGACATACATTCATGGAATATTTGATAATTCAGAGTTTACTAATCATTTTCTTAATGAAGTCAGAAAATTTAAGGGGCTTGACAGGATAGATGAAAATTTCAGTTACAGTGACTACAAGAACAGGGAATATGACAAACTGGCAGAGGTTCTGAGGGAAAATATTGATATTAAGAAAATATATGAAATAATGGGATGTGAATAAATTGATACTTGTAATGAAAATATGGATTGCCTATGTGCTTGACCTGATATTTGGCGATCCCCAGAATATTATTCATCCTGTTCAGGTTATAGGAAAAATGATAAGTTCAGGAGAAAAGTTTTTATTAGGGGAAAATAGCAGCTTAAGTAGAAGATATAAATTTTTTGCAGGAATGATACTTAATATTACTGTAATTTCAGTGACTTATGCAGTGACTTACCTGATTTACAAATATTCAGAAAATTCAATAATATTTACGGTTGCTGAAATTTATCTGATGTATACAATATTTTCAATAAATTCACTTGCCAGGGAAGGAAACAGGGTTTACAATATACTGAAGGAAGGGAATATAGAGAGGGCGAGAAGAGAATTGTCATATCTTGTGTCCAGAGATACGGAAGCAATGGATGAAAAAATGATTATAAGAAGTACAATGGAAACAATTTCTGAAAATACAGTGGACGGAATAGTTGCACCTATGTTTTACATGTTTCTTGGAGGTTTGCCGTTATCAATGGCATATAAGGCTATAAATACACTGGATTCAATGGTGGGATACAAAAATGAGAAGTATATTGATTTTGGGAAATTTTCTGCAAAAGTTGATGACGTGGCGAATTTTATCCCTGCAAGAATTACAGGAATTTTTATAATTTTAGCAAGTATGATTTTGGGATATAATGGCAAGGAAGCATGGAGAATATTTTTCAGGGACAGGAAAAACCACAGCAGCCCTAATTCTGCCCATTCTGAAGCGAGTGTAGCGGGGGCTTTGGGAGTGCAGTTTGGAGGAAGAGTTTCCTATTTTGGAAAAGAAGTCAATAAACCTACAATAGGAGATAAGAAAAAGGAATTTGAAATAGAGGATATAAAGAAAAATATAAAAATAATGTATGCTGCAAGTTTTTTGAGTTTGGTAGTATTTTCAGCAATATTTGTGGGGATTTATTTCTTACTTTCAGGAAAATAAAACTGGGAAATATACCCACATTGCAGGCAGAGTTTGAGTAAAATAAATGATTACAAAAAAGGAGACAGAAATGGATTTTCATGGTGGAAATATTTACAAAGTGTTCAGGGAAAAGAATCTAAAGGAAATACTGGATTACAGTTCCAATATAAATCCGTACGGGATACCTGAAAGTTTAAAGAAAAGAATAACTGAAAATCTTGAAATTCTTGAGAGATATCCGGATCCTGATTATGTTGAGCTGAGGGAAAAGCTGGCTCATCTAAATAAAGTTGATATGTCGGATATTGTACTGGGAAATGGGGCAACTGAAATTATATTTATTTATGAAGGTAATAAATCCGAAAAAAATATTAATAGTATCACCTACATTTGGAGAGTATAAGAGGGCAGTAAAGGCAACAGAAATACCTGGAGATATAGTTAGTTTGAGCTATTCTAATGGCGATAATAAAAATATTGAAAATAAAAAAATTGAAATAGAATATTTTGAACTTAAGGAAAGTGATGATTTTAAGCTGAATATAGGCAATCTGAAAAATGAACTTGAGAAGAAATATGATTTATTAATAATATGTAATCCTAATAATCCTACAGGAAAGTTTTTAAAACTTGCTCAAACAGAAGAAATATTGAAGGAATGTAATAAATACGATACGAAATTGTTTATAGATGAAGCCTTTATTGAATTTTTGGCAGATGGAATGAAGGAAAGTATTATTAATACTGAGGAAAATAAAAAGAATTTATTTGTAACAAGGGCCTTTACAAAGTTTTTTGCTATTCCTGGTTTAAGATTGGGATATGGAATGTATTTTGATAAGGAACTTGAAAAGAAAATATCTGAAAAAAAAGAGCCGTGGAGTGTAAATAATATTGCAGAAATGGCAGGTCTTACAGTGCTTGATGATACAGAATATATAGAAAAAACATTAAAATGGATAGTAGAAGAAAAAATATATATGTATGAAAAACTGAATGAAATTTCAGGAATAAAGAGTTATGAAACAGAAGTAAATTTTATTACCGGAAAAATAGATGAAAAGCTGTTTTCAGAAGGACTGAATGTAAAGGTACTGAGGGAAAAAATGCTTGAACAGGGAATACTTATAAGGGATGCTTCAAATTTTAAATTTCTGGATGAAAGATTTTTCAGGCTGGCAATAAAGGATAGAGAAAGTAATAAGAGAGTTATTGAGGCAATAAAGGAGATTTTTAGAGGGGAAGAGGTAGAAAATGGATAATAGTATAAGTAAAAATGAGATAGAGAAAGTATTAGAATATTTAAGAATTAGAAATAGTGAATGCACTTGGATAGAAGTGAAAGAAGAACAGATTAACGAAGATAAATTGGGGGAAACAATTTCTGCTATAGCTAATAGTTGTTTATTAGAAGGAAAAGAATACGGATATATTTTGATTGGAGTGAAAGATAGAGTTTGGGAAGTAGTTGGGACAAGTAAAAAAACTTTCAAATTTTTCATGTAAAAGGTGGACAAGATATTGAGTTATATTTAAAAAAACAATGTTAACTCCAGAAATAAATTTTTTTATTTTTTTGATGAAATAAATATTGAAAAATAAAAAAATTAGTATTGTAAAAAAATTGAAAGTGCTAGTCATACTCCGATAGCATATAAAAAAAGAAACTTATGTCCGAATTGGTTCAAATAATAAAAAAATTAAAGGAATTTCCTGAAACTGCTAGGAAATTATGGATTAAAGTGAGTGGATTCAATTATGAAGACACCATTATTAAAAAAAGATAATGAGGTAGAAGATATATTAAAACTTTTTAGATTATGAGGAATATTATAGGTTATTAAAAAAAGAATTCCCGAAATAGAAACTATTATAAACGAATTTATTAAAGAGAAATATATTGTAAAAAAATCAGAAGTATGATATAACTGCTTTAGGAGGATTATTACTTGCAAATGATCTGAATGATTTCAGTTTAACAAGAAAAGGAATAAGAGTAATTTTTTTATAAAGGTGTCACGAAAACTGAAATTTTTAGAACAAAAAAATGGGGAAATAGAGGATATGCTAATGGTTTCACCAATCTAATGAAATATATAAGAACAAAAAAATTCTTAAAGAAGAAAAAAATAAATAATTTAGGATTTAGAGAGACTTATTATCAATATTCTAATTTAGTAATAAGGGAATTGATTGCAAATGCAATAATACATCAAGATTTAAGTATATTGGGAAATCAGATAAAAAAATAGAATTTTTATGAGAATAGGATTGAAATATCTAATCCAGGAACACCAATAATAGATGTTTGGAGATTTTTATGATACCAATAGAACAAGAAATTTAAAAATTAGCTAGTAATATGAATAAATTTGGAATATGTGAAGAATTAGGAAGCGGAATTGATAAAATTGTAGAAATTTCTGAAATTGAAAAAGATTTACACCCCAATATATAATTTATGATGGACAATATACAACTGTAAAATTGTTTAGAAATAGGGAATTTGAAAAATATGAGTGAAGATGAAAAAAATTAAATATTTTTGTATTATCATTGCTGTTATAGTTATACTCTAGAAAAAAATATGACAAATTCTAGTCTTAGAGAAAGATTTATGCTTAATAATACAAATGCTGATAGTAAAAAAATAACAAGATTGATAAACAAAGCATTAAGTTATAATCTAATTAAACAGGGAGTTAATAAAACATATATTCCATTCTGGGGATACTGTTAAAAAGTTCAGTCACGAAAAAGTCATTTTATAGAAAAAAACTAAAAAAAGCTAATATTTACGCTAAAAAAATCAGTCACAGAAAGTCGTTTTTCTTATAAAGTTCTTAGAGGTGGTATTTTGAAAAAGAAAAATGAATTAAATTTTTGTAAAAAAATCATAATCTTATAGTAATCTTTAGGAGAAAAAGGAGTGGAAAAGTTTTAATGAATAATTTATTTAATCAGAAAATACTGGCTAAAAAAGTTGAAGAAGAAGTGGATTTGAGCAAACATAATTTATCTGAAAGAAGAAAAGCATTGGATAAGTGGATAAGTAACCTTGAAAATGGTGTTCTTGATAATTCCAAGGAAGAGGAATTTCAAGGAGAATTTTTGTATGATATATTTACAACTGTTTTAAGAGCTGTGAATAAGTCGGATGGTGAAAAAGAGTGGAATCTTGAGAGGGAAACAAAAACTAAAATGGATGGGCAGAAGGCTGATGGAGTTTTAGGATTTTTTGATGTGGACGGAAAGGAAGATGTAAGGGCTGTAATTGAACTGAAAGGGGCAAAAATTTCCCTTGATGTAAGGCAGAAAAGAGCTGGAGATACTAGAAGTCCTGTTGAACAGGCATTTGGGTATACACCAAAATATGGGAAAAACTGCCAATGGGTAATAGTTTCAAATTACAAGGAAATAAGACTTTACAGACAAAATGAAATGAACGAGTATCAGGTATTTTTCCTTGAAAATTTAAAGGATGACCTGGAATTTAAAAAATTTATTTATGTGCTTTCATTTTATTCTCTGGTCGGTACTGAAAATAAAAAGGTGAAAACAATGGAACTTTCTGAAGAATATCAGAAAAATCAGGCTGAAATTGAAAAAAAGTTTTATAACGAATATAAAAATATAAGAATGCATATTTTTGAGAATATGAGAAAGAATAATTCTCAGATAAATGAGCATATTCTGATTGAAAAAGTACAGAAATTGCTGGATAGATTTTTATTTATCTGTTTCTGTGAGGATAAAGGTCTTCTTCCACATAACAGTTATGACAAAATTGTTCAACGTGGAGAAGTAATAGATGATATATTTGAAAGTTTTAAAATGCTTTGTAACTGGATAAACATTGGAAATATGAAAAAAATGGAATCAATAAATTTAATGGGGGACTGTTTAAAAAAATGATGATATTTTTAGATAGTCTTTATGTTGATAATGAAGTTTTTTTGAAGAAATGAAAAAAATTTCTGAATATGATTTTGATTCTGAATTGAATGAGAATATATTGGGACATATTTTTGAGCAGTCTGTAAGTGATATAGAGGAATTGAAAAAAATCTGTATCAGGAGAAGAATTTGACAGCAAGAAGAGTAAAAAGGAAAAAAAGACGGAATTTTTTTACACACCAAAGTATATAACAAAAATATATTGTAGAAAATTCTATAAAAAAACTGGCTTGATGATAAGAAAAAAAGAACTTGGGGAAGATGAACTTCCTGAACTTACTGAAAAAAAGATTTTGAAATAAGTTATGCAAGTAAAAAAAGAGTGATAAAAAGAATTTATAGTGAGAATTTAAAAAAATATAGATTTCTGGACAAAAATACAGGGAAACTGTAAAAAAATATAAAAAAATTGTCGACCCTGCCTGTGGAAGTGGAACATTTTTTTAATTACAGCTTTTGAATATCTGTTAAATTATAATAATTATCTGGATGACAAAAATTTTTTTGATTTAACAGGGGTAAAGGATTTATTTTCAGACACAACAAAGGAAATTTTGCAGAATAATATATTTGGTGTGGATTTGAATAAGGAAAGTGTGGAAATTCATTAATAGATGACCCTGAAATAGCGGGAGAAATGGCATTTAACTGGGAAAAGGAGTTCCCGGAAATATTTGCAAATGGAGGATTTGATATTGTTGTGGGAAATCCGCCGTATGTTGATATAAAGTCATTAAATCCAGTAGAAGTAAAAATATTATTTTTAAAAAGATTTTTTTGACAACAGAAAAATAGAGTAAATCTTTATTCTATTTTTTTATAGAAAAAAAGGAATAGAAATATTATCAAAAAAATGGTATTTTTATCTTTCATAAATCCTAATTCTATGTTAGTAAATGATTCCTACGCTAAATTAAGAGATTTAATATTTTCTAAAAATAACTCATATAGTAAAACTGCCAAATAATATATTTGAAGAAGCAAAAAGTAGAAACAATAATTTTTTTGAAATAAAAAAATTCTGAAAAATAAAAATAAATGTAGTTAATGTAATAAAAATACAATAAAAAGTGAAAAAAATTGTGAGTATAGATGAAAAATAAGATAATAAAAAAATTTATAAAAAGTGATTGGGATACAGAGAAAAAAACATTTTAATATATATATTTCAAAAAAAGAAAAAGAAATATTAAATAAAATTGAAAAATGAGAATTTAAAAATTGGAAGATATAGCGGATTTTTACATTAGGAATAACACCTTATGACAAGTATAGAGGACATGATGAAGAAACAATAAAGAAAAAGATTATTTCATTCTGATACAAAAAAATAGATTCTACTTGTAAACCTTTAATAACAGGTGAGAATATTCAAAAGATATTTTATTGATAATAAAATAAAAAGAATATATAAAATATGGTGAGTGGTTGGGTGCTAAAAGAGAAGAACGTTTTTTTAATGAACCTAGAATATTAATAAGACAAATAATTTCAGGTAAACCACCAAGAATTTATGCAGGTTATACTGAAGAGAGTCTTTATTTTACTCAAATAGGATTTGGAATAATTTCTAAAAAAATGAAGGTATTAATAATAAATATATTCTTGTTATATTAAATTCGTTAATAATGAATTTTTTTATCATAAGTACATGTATTTAGATTTAGAAAAAGATTTATTCCAAAAAAATTTTAATAGCTAATTGTAAAAAAATTGCCAATAAAAAGAAATCTCGCTTGAAGCACAACAGCCTTTTTATCGAAAAAGCTGATAAAATGCTATCTCTAGATAAAGAGTTACAGGAAAAGGTTTCGTCATTCCAAAGATTATTAATTAGAAAAATTTAAACTGGAAAAAAATTATCAACAAAAATTACAGGACTGGTATTTACTTGACTTTTTCAGAATTTACAAAAAGAATTGAAAAAAATCGAAAAATAAAATTATCTTTAAAAAGAAGAGATAGAATGGGAAGAAATATTTATAGAGAAAAAAAGAAGAAGTTGAAAAAAAGTAAAAAAATGAAATTGAAATTACAGATAAAGAAATTGATGGGATGGTTTATGAGTTGTATGGATTGAGTGAGGAGGAGATTAGGATTGTTGAAAGCTAAAAAAAGAAGAAAAATCGAGTTACAAGAACTACAAATCAATTACATTTTGAAGATTTAGATCCAATAAGATTTGAAGAATTGATACTAGCAATGGCATATAAATGGAGAAGATGGGAATCAATAAATCATTTTTGGAAAAATTAGGAAGTGATGATGGAATTGATATAGAAGCAACTGAAAAATATTGTTTTGGGATAAATCGATTTTAGAAACAATGTTATACACAGATTATCAAAATCTATTATTTGCATATTTTTGGAATTAATTTAATCAAAGAATACAATAATAAAAATAAAAAAACAATTAGACGAAATATAGCTTTGAAAAAAAGGATGCATTTAGATTTTTTTGAATAATAATAGTATAGGTAATTATAGTGTAACAGAACAATTAAAAAAAGCCATTTTTAAAAATTTGGATTTACTAAAATGATTATACATTCAATTTATGATAAAAAAATTATCCTTATGAAAAATACCTTGTTGAATAATGACTATACGGGATATTTCAGAGTAGATATATATGATTTTTATTTTAATGGTTTAATGGTAACAGATGGATTTGTTGGAGTAAAATTAACACAGTTAAAAAAATGGTAAAAAAATTAGTCATAATATGAAAGCATTGAGACTTGGATATATACCTTTTGAAAAATATCATAGAGTACGATATGGAAGGAGATGAATTTTTATAGTAATCCTCATTTATATTGTGAATTTATAAATGTGTGTGATCCATTTGAAAAAAATAGGCTACGCAGTTTTAATATCAGATGATGAATACCAGATATTTGATGAAAGTGAAACATTAAAAAAATAGAGGAAATTAAATTTGAGAAAAAAAGGAAAAATAGAGATGGAAGAATTATATATTTTAGGAAATGGATTTGATTTATATTTAGGATTGAAAACAAAGTATTCGGATTATTTTAAAAAAATAGAAAAAAATTAGTGAAGAATTTTTTTGAAAAAAATAAAAATTAATTTTCAAAAAAATTCAATAGGAAGTTATAATTATGATGCAAGAGGTAAAGTTTATGCCGTATTTAATTATGATGAAGCTCTATTAAATATGCAAATAATCCAACTGTATAAAGATATAGAAAAAAATTTATTTTATTTATATTTAATATTCTTAAAAAAATGTGATTTGAATTGGAATGAGGTTGAAAGTAACATACTTCCTTTTATAAGAGATACATCTAAAATTTTTTTGAACTTAAAAATGGAAACAATATTAGGAAATATAGAAAAAAATGAAATGTATAAATATTTATTAATAGCTAAAGTTATTATTAAAGATAGAAAAAAATTTAAATTTTTTTAGATTTTATGATGGAGCAATTAAACCTATTTGAAAAAAAGATTTTTGGGAATTATATAGGAAGTTTAGAATTAAAAAGAAAAAAATGAAAAATAGACTAATAAATATTTTTTTAGAACAACTTGTCGAAAAAAATTATAAATTTTTAATTATAGTATATTTTTTTACAAGATTTAATAGATAGATACAAAGATATAGCTTTTTTTCAGAAATAGAAATTGCTAGGAGAATAAAGTCAATAGAAAGTATAGTAAATATACACGGTGATTTTAAAAAAATCCAATTTTTTTGGAATAGATAGCCATAATTCAGAAGAACAATTTCAAAAATTTTTACTAAAAACATCAAGAATTTTTAAATAATGATACAGTAGGAAATTTTGAATTACCAAAAGCCTGAAAAAAATTAGGAACAATTAATTTTTTTGGACATTCTTTGTCAGAAGCAGATTATTCATATTTTTCAAAGTTTATTTGATTATTATGATATTTATTCTTCAAATATAAAAATTAAACTTTATGTATTCTGAATACGATAAAAAAATGATTTAACGAGAGCAAAAAGAGAAACACATAATAATGTTGTAAAAATTAATGAACAATTATGGAGAAAAAAATTAGAAAAATAAAGATAAAGGAAAAAAATTTATTACATAAATTATTAATTGAGAATAGAATTAAACTGATAAATGTTGATAAAGAAAGTAAAAATTACTGATAATGCTAATTATAGTTTTATATAGTTATGAAGTATAATATTTTGAAGAAAAAAATATAATAAAAAAATATAATAACTTGAAAAATACATTAACAAAAACTTCTGTCACAAAAATATGGTATTTTTTTAAACTTTGTTTCTTTCAGTAGGACAGAATTTTTAAATTTATGATGCCATATTTTTTTAATTAATAAAAACGTTTTTTTTAATTCACAAAGCAAAAATCCATCTATTCTTTTTAAAAAATAACACTTAATATATATGAAAAAAATATTGAATATTTTTTTGTTATTTAATATTCGAATTAGAGCAAAAAAATATGATATAATAACAGGGTATAATCTAAAAAAATTAGTTGCCCATATAGGAATAATTCACATCTTACCAGGATATTATTTATTTGAAAATTTTTTGGTTATTTGAAATTTTAAGTAGATAATAAATAACAAAAATGAAAATTATGACTGATGGGTATATTTATTTTGATTATATTAATTTGATATAAATTAAGTAAGGAGTTTAACAAACATGTTTACAGATAAAAAAACTGAAGTAGTAATCTCAGGAGCTGATACTATAGAAGTCAGATTTGGGGATGACATGGAATTTGACGATTTTGAGCAGGAAGAGCCACGTGTACTGTATGAAAATGAAATATATGAGGGGGATTTAGAATTTTCTGAAGAGCTCTACGAAGATTATGATGAGGATGAAACAGAAAAACAGCTTTATAAAGTTCATAATCCCTATTCTGCAAAAGATATAAAATACAATGACATCTGGATGGATAATGGAATGGTTTCGGATTTTGATGGGGAAATGGTAAATTGGAATATAATTCCATGTTTAAATTATTTTCTAAATTTTGGAAGAAGATTTTCCATTATTAACAGAATATCAGACAACATTCTGTCTGTTATGAAATCTGCAGGTCTGGAAGTTTATGAAGATGATATTCAAAAACAATGGTAAAAAAATATTTGAAATATTACCAATAGTTGATTATAACAGTAGTTTAAAAATAAGTAATTAAAAAAATTTTTGGAGGAATAAAAAAATGAGAATGAGAAAAATGTATTTAATGATGATGCTTTTAATGGCAGTATCTTTTCTAAATTTTGGAAAAGTTATAGGAGACAACGAAGATGAATACCAGTGGGGGAAAACTTTCATTGTTCATGATGTAAATTTTGAGATTAGGGATGATGACACACTGAGAATAACAGGAACTCTTGAAAAAATAAAAGAGGATCATAAGTATAAGAAGATTTATATAGAATTTCCATGTTACGGAAGATATGAAGATTATGATGGGAAAAATATAAGAAATAGATACAGAATATCAATACCGGGAAAATTAAAAGTTGGAGAAAAAATGGATTTTGACAGTACAGTTGATATAAGTGACATGAGAAGAAAAAATATTCCTAAGGATGGAGAATTTCAAAGATTGACACACTGTCTTCTAGATCTTTCAAGTAATATATATTAATTATTTATAGAGATAGAAATAAAAAAAGTTCGATAACCCAAGAAATGCTAAATTAATTAGCTTTCTCAGGATATCGAATTTTTTTATCCAATAATGTATTTTATTATTTTTGGCAAGAAAAGGGGGGAAGCCCTTTTTTTAGCTTCCCTGAATATTTTTATTAATCCCATCCTTTCATAAATCCAAGTGAGAATCCTAATTCACTGTTTGAGTTCACACTTCCACTTATTTTAAGTACTGCCCTTCCATTTTTAGAGGCTCTTGTATAACCTACTGCAACCGCTGTCTGCTGTTTATAAGCACTTATTGAAGCTCCTATTGCATTTTCACCAGGGTTTATTACCTGAGGTATACCTGCCATTGCCATAGCTGAAGCTGTACCTGCATCAGCACCTCTTTTAAATCCTCTAAGTTTATTATCAATATCTTTAGTTCCCGCTACTTCGTTTCTTACAGCTGCAAGCTGTGCTTCAGTAGCTACTCTTCCAACAGTTCCATCTTCATCTAAATTATCAAGAGTAACATTTGATGCTCCTGTAATTGTTCCAGTATTCGCATCATTTATGTTTACTGTACCGAATGAAGGTGTTTCAGACATAGCAACTTGAATATTATTACCGCTTATAGAAGTAGTAATATTTTTATTATCTCCAGTTATGCTAACTCTGCTTCCAAGAGTAGCCGCATGATCAGTTCCTGTATCAGCTCCAAATGTAATTGGAGAATTCTTAACTGCATCAAGCTGTGCCACATTTACTGCATCATTCGGATTTACTCCTGCTCCAAGGTTACTTATAGTTTTTCCACCTGCATTGATTCCGTTAGAATTCATGCTAGGTCCGTTGTTAGCAACGCTTACGCTGTCTACAACAATATCTCTCTTAGTAGCTACTGTATATTCATTTCCACCAGTAGCATTTGTAGATACTGTAACATCAATATTGTCTCCTGCTATAACTGTAGTTCTTTGGTTTGCGGCGTTATTTATTGAAGCTATTGCATCGTGGATATTATTTTGTCCTGTTCCACCGATATTATTTGTAGTAATTGTTCCATCCGGATTCAGTATAGTATTTCCACCAATTGAGTTTTTAATACTGTCAGCAACACCATGAAGCTGACTTCCATTTACAGCATCTTTACTAGTAGCTGTTATATCTCCGTTTGCAACATTTGTTACTTTTTTATTTCCTGCGTCTATTCCTGCTTTAGTTACTGAAGGTCCACCATTGATAGTAAGCCCGTTATCATCGATCTTAGTGTCTCCCGTTTTAACGCTTCCGTTAGTTCCTAAATCAATATTTTCAGCAAGTTTTACATTTAGAGTATTCGTAGCACTGTCTGCTTCCACTCCAATATTTCCACTTGTAAGGTTTCCAGTTGCTCCACCTTTTATATTCAGAGTTTCTCCAAGTTTTCTATCAATGTTGTTACCGCTATCTCCTGTAAATGTTATAGGATTATTAACAGCAGTATTCAGATTGTTAATTGCATTTGTATTGTTTGCAATATTCTGAGCATTATTATTTATAGAAGTTTGAAGGTTAGTCTGAACATCATGAAGTTGGCCACCATTTATAGCATCTTTACTTCCAGCACCAATAGTTCCGTCTGCAACATTTGTTATTTTCTTGTTACCGGCATCTACTCCGGCAGATGTTATACTAGGTCCGTTTACAATAGTTAATCCACCATTGTTCAGTAAAGCATCTCCAATTCTTAAGCTTCCTGCAGGTCCAAGATTCAAGTTAGGTGACAAGTTGTAAGTAAACTTGTTTCCAGTTGCATCGTAGCTTATTGCTATATTTCCGTCAGCATTTTCAAAGTCAATGTTTTCATCTTTTGCAATTCTATCTTTTGCTCCTCCGTTTGCACTTACAGTAAATGCTCCGGCGTTTATAGTATTTTGAACATTGTGAAGCTGGCCACCATTAACTGCCTCTTTGCTTCCTGGTGCAATAGTTCCATCAGCAACATCAGTAATTTTATTGTTACCAGCATTAATTCCTGAGTTATTTATGACTACGTTTCCTGTTGGAACTGTTACGCTGTCAAAATTAACATTTCTCTTAGTTGCGAAAGTAAAGTCTTTTCCATTTTGTGTAATTTCGATATTATCTCCATCTTTAAATTTAACTGTATTTCCACCTTCAACTTTTTCTGCAGTCCCACTGTTAGCAACAACATTCCAAGCTGCTGTATCTTTAATCTTCTGTATTCCTGCTGGATCTAAGTTATCCAGCTTATTAGTAGCCGCATTGTTTATCTTATTTTTTGTAGCTTGTGTGAAGTCTAAGGTTACATCATCATTTGTTGCATTTGATGTTAAGTATGTTCCATCACCTTTAACATTGAACTTGATACCGCCAGTTTTATCTAAAGCCTGAGTATTAGTAGTTCCAGTATCTCCACCAAGTGAAACAGTGTTACTTGAAAGAGTGGCTACCTTATTTATCTTAGCCTTAGCATCCGGTGTTAAATCTAATGTAATGTCAGTTCCTGTGGCAGTAGAAGTCAGGTAATGAGTATCTCCACTCTTGACACCGAATTCAATACCCCCATTTTTGTCAAGACGTTCAGCAGTAGTGGAAGTAGAATCCCCTGATAACTTAATAGTGTTGCTTTTTAAGTTGTTCAATGCAGTAGTGTTGTTAGTTACACTAGTCTTAACATCGTGGAGCTGTCCACCGTTAACAGCATCAGTACTTCCTGCACCGACAGTACCGTCAGCAACGTTAGTAATTTTTGTTTCCTCCGGCATTAATTCCTGAGTTATTTATGACTACGTTTCCTGTTGGAATTGTCACGCTGTCAAAAAGTAACATCTCTCTTAGTGGCTATAGTGAAGTCTTTTTCCAGCCTGAGTGATTTGGATATTATCCCCATTAAGGAATTTAACAGTATCCCCACCTTCAACTTTTTGAGCAGTCCCACTGTTAGCAACAACGTTCCAAGTCACGAGCATCCTTAGCTATATTCTGCACAGCAGTTTTAGAAACAGTTACTTCGTATGTAGCATTCTTATCTCCCAGGTTTTGTCCAGTAGAAGGGGCAACAGTGGCAATGTTGTCAGCGACTGTCGAAGCGACAACTTTTTTTCAGTTGATGTAGCTGTTGCAGTTGCATTATTTATTGCATTGTTTAACTGACCTAAGTTAACTGCATGGTCATTAGCAGTACCGTCGGCAACGTTAGATATTGTCTTACCACCGGCATTGATACCACCAGTTTTTGTTATAGACGGTCCGCCAGTTATTGTCAGTCCACTATTATTTAATGTAGAATCTCCAATTTTAACACTTCCGTTTGTTCCAAGATTAACATTTTCAGCCAGCTTGATGTTCAATGTATCATTTCCGTTAGCTTCTACCGCGATATTGTTACTTGTAAGGTTTCCGGTTGCCCCACCTTTAATATTTAACTTTTCTCCCAGTTTTCTATCTACATCAGTTCCGCTATCTCCACCAAATGTCATAGGACTATTTTTAACAGCATTTAATTGCCCTAGATTAACCGCATCGTCATTATCAGTACCGTCATCAACATTAGTAATTTTGTTTCCTCCGGCATTAATTCCTGAGTTGTTTATGACTACGTTTCCTGCTCCAGCTGGGACTGTTACGCTGTTAAAATTAACATCTCTCTTAGTAGCTATAGTGAAGTCTTTTCCGGCCTGAGTGATTTGGATATTATCTCCATCAATGAATTTAACAGTATCCCCACCTTCAACTTTTTGAGCTGTCCCACTGTTAGCAACAACATTCCAAGCTGCGGCATCCTTAGCTATATTCTGCACAGCAGTTTTAGAAACAGTTACTTCGTATGTAGCATTCTTATCTCCCAGGTTTTGTCCAGTAGAAGGGGCAACAGTGGCAATGTTGTCAGCAGCTGTCGAAGCGACAACTTTTTCAGTTGATGTAGCTGTTGCAGTTGCATTATTTATTGCATTGTTTAACTGACCTAAGTTAACTGCATGGTCATTAGCAGTACCGTCGGCAACGTTAGATATTGTCTTACCACCGGCATTGATACCACCAGTTTTTGTTATAGACGGTCCGCCAGTTATTGTCAGTCCATTATTATTTAATGTAGAATCTCCAATTTTAACACTTCCGTTTGTTCCAAGATTAACATTTTCAGCCAGCTTGATGTTCAATGTGTCATTTCCGTTAGCTTCTACCGCGATATTGTTACTTGTAAGGTTTCCGGTTGCCCCACCTTTAACATTGAACTTGATACCGCCAGTTTTATCTAAAGCCTGAGTATTAGTAGTTCCAGTATCTCCACCAAGTGAAACAGTGTTACTTGAAAGAGTGGCTACCTTATTTATCTTAGCCTTAGCATCCGGTGTTAAATCTAATGTAATGTCAGTTCCTGTGGCAGTAGAAGTCAGGTAATGAGTATCTCCACTCTTGACACCGAATTCAATACCCCCATTTTTGTCAAGACGTTCAGCAGTAGTGGAAGTAGAATCCCCTGATAACTTAATAGTGTTGCTTTTTAAGTTGTTCAATGCAGTAGTGTTGTTAGTTACACTAGTCTTAACATCGTGGAGCTGTCCACCGTTAACAGCATCAGTACTTCCTGCACCGACAGTACCGTCAGCAACGTTAGTAATTTTGTTTCCTCCGGCATTAATTCCTGAGTTATTTATGACTACGTTTCCTGTTGGAATTGTCACGCTGTCAAAAGTAACATCTCTCTTAGTGGCTATAGTGAAGTCTTTTCCAGCCTGAGTGATTTGGATATTATCCCCATTAAGGAATTTAACAGTATCCCCACCTTCAACTTTTTGAGCAGTCCCACTGTTAGCAACAACGTTCCAAGCTGCGGCATCCTTAGCTATATTCTGCACAGCAGTTTTAGAAACAGTTACTTCGTATGTAGCATTCTTATCTCCCAGGTTTTGTCCAGTAGAAGGGGCAACAGTGGCAATGTTGTCAGCAGCTGTCGAAGCGACAACTTTTTCAGTTGATGTAGCTGTTGCAGTTGCATTATTTATTGCATTGTTTAACTGACCTAAGTTAACTGCATGGTCATTAGCAGTACCGTCGGCAACGTTAGATATTGTCTTACCACCGGCATTGATACCACCAGTTTTTGTTATAGACGGTCCGCCAGTTATTGTCAGTCCATTATTATTTAATGTAGAATCTCCAATTTTAACACTTCCGTTTGTTCCAAGATTAACATTTTCAGCCAGCTTGATGTTCAATGTGTCATTTCCGTTAGCTTCTACCGCGATATTGTTACTTGTAAGGTTTCCGGTTGCCCCACCTTTAACATTGAACTTGATACCGCCAGTTTTATCTAAAGCCTGAGTATTAGTAGTTCCAGTATCTCCACCAAGTGAAACAGTGTTACTTGAAAGAGTGGCTACCTTATTTATCTTAGCCTTAGCATCCGGTGTTAAATCTAATGTAATGTCAGTTCCTGTGGCAGTAGAAGTCAGGTAATGAGTATCTCCACTCTTGACACCGAATTCAATACCCCCATTTTTGTCAAGACGTTCAGCAGTAGTGGAAGTAGAATCCCCTGATAACTTAATAGTGTTGCTTTTTAAGTTGTTCAATGCAGTAGTGTTGTTAGTTACACTAGTCTTAACATCGTGGAGCTGTCCACCGTTAACAGCATCAGTACTTCCTGCACCGACAGTACCGTCAGCAACGTTAGTAATTTTGTTTCCTCCGGCATTAATTCCTGAGTTATTTATGACTACGTTTCCTGTTGGAATTGTCACGCTGTCAAAAGTAACATCTCTCTTAGTGGCTATAGTGAAGTCTTTTCCAGCCTGAGTGATTTGGATATTATCCCCATTAAGGAATTTAACAGTATCCCCACCTTCAACTTTTTGAGCTGTCCCACTGTTAGCAACAACATTCCAAGCTGCGGCATCCTTAGCTATATTCTGCACAGCAGTTTTAGAAACAGTTACTTCGTATGTAGCATTCTTATCTCCCAGGTTTTGTCCAGTAGAAGGGGCAACAGTGGCAATGTTGTCAGCAGCTGTCGAAGCGACAACTTTTTCAGTTGATGTAGCTGTTGCAGTTGCATTATTTATTGCATTGTTTAACTGACCTAAGTTAACTGCATGGTCATTAGCAGTACCGTCGGCAACGTTAGATATTGTCTTACCACCGGCATTGATACCACCAGTTTTTGTTATAGACGGTCCGCCAGTTATTGTCAGTCCATTATTATTTAATGTAGAATCTCCAATTTTAACACTTCCGTTTGTTCCAAGATTAACATTTTCAGCCAGCTTGATGTTCAATGTATCATTTCCGTTAGCTTCTACCGCGATATTGTTACTTGTAAGGTTTCCGGTTGCCCCACCTTTAATATTTAACTTTTCTCCCAGTTTTCTATCTACATCAGTTCCGCTATCTCCACCAAATGTCATAGGACTATTTTTAACAGCATTTAATTGCCCTAGATTAACCGCATCGTCATTATCAGTACCGTCATCAACATTAGTAATTTTGTTTCCTCCGGCATTAATTCCTGAGTTGTTTATGACTACGTTTCCTGTTGGAATTGTCACGCTGTCAAAAGTAACATCTCTCTTAGTGGCTATAGTGAAGTCTTTTCCAGCCTGAGTGATTTGGATATTATCCCCATTAAGGAATTTAACAGTATCCCCACCTTCAACTTTTTGAGCAGTCCCACTGTTAGCAACAACATTCCAAGCTGCGGCATCCTTAGCTATATTCTGCACAGCAGTTTTAGAAACAGTTACTTCGTATGTAGCATTCTTATCTCCCAGGTTTTGTCCAGTAGAAGGGGCAACAGTGGCAATGTTGTCAGCAGCTGTCGAAGCGACAACTTTTTCAGTTGATGTAGCTGTTGCAGTTGCATTATTTATTGCATTGTTTAACTGACCTAAGTTAACTGCATGGTCATTAGCAGTACCGTCGGCAACGTTAGATATTGTCTTACCACCGGCATTGATACCACCAGTTTTTGTTATAGACGGTCCGCCAGTTATTGTCAGTCCATTATTATTTAATGTAGAATCTCCAATTTTAACACTTCCGTTTGTTCCAAGATTAACATTTTTCAGCCAGCTTGATGTTCAATGTGTCATTTCCGTTAGCTTCTACCGCGATATTGTTACTTGTAAGGTTTCCGGTTGCCCCACCTTTAACATTGAACTTGATACCGCCAGTTTTATCTAAAGCCTGAGTATTAGTAGTTCCAGTATCTCCACCAAGTGAAACAGTGTTACTTGAAAGAGTGGCTACCTTATTTATCTTAGCCTTAGCATCCGGTGTTAAATCTAATGTAATGTCAGTTCCTGTGGCAGTAGAAGTCAGGTAATGAGTATCTCCACTCTTGACACCGAATTCAATACCCCCATTTTTGTCAAGACGTTCAGCAGTAGTGGAAGTAGAATCCCCTGATAACTTAATAGTGTTGCTTTTTAAGTTGTTCAATGCAGTAGTGTTGTTAGTTACACTAGTCTTAACATCGTGGAGCTGTCCACCGTTAACAGCATCAGTACTTCCTGCACCGACAGTACCGTCAGCAACGTTAGTAATTTTGTTTCCTCCGGCATTGATACCACCAGTTTTTGTTATAGACGGTCCGCCAGTTATTGTCAGTCCATTATTATTTAATGTAGAATCTCCAATTTTAACGCTTCCGTTTGTTCCAAGATTAACATTTTCAGCCAGCTTGATGTTCAATGTGTCATTTCCGTCAGCTTCTACCGCGATATTGTTACTTGTAAGGTTTCCGGTTGCCCCACCTTTAACATTTAACTTTTCTCCCAGTTTTCTATCTACATCAGTTCCGCTATCTCCACCAAATGTCATAGGACTATTTTTAACAGCATTTAACTGACCTAAGTTAACTGCATGGTCATTATCAGTACCGTTGGCAACGTTAGATATTGTCTTACCACCGGCATTAATTCCTGAGTTATTTATGACTACGTTTCCTGTTGGAATTGTCACGCTGTCAAAAGTAACGTCTTTCTTAGTGGCTATAGTGAAATCTTTTCCAGCCTGAGTGATTTGGATATTATCCCCATTAAGGAATTTAACAGTGTCCCCACCTTCAACTTTTTGAGCTGTCCCACTGTTAGCAACAACGTTCCAAGCTGCAGTATCTTTAATCTTCTGTACTCCGGCAGGATCCAGATTATCTAATTTTTTTGTTGCAGCATTATTTATTTTATCCTTAACATCTTGCTTAAGTTCCATTGTAATTGTATTTCCTGCAGCAGTTGATGTTAAGTATGTTCCATCACCTTTTACAGTAAGTGTCTGGTCATGAAGACGTACGTCTGCTCCTCCAGAAGTAGTATTTCCTGCTATTTTAAGGTTTGTAGACTTTAACTGCGCTACGTTTACTGCGTCAGTATCTTCCTTACCTGCGGCAACTCCTGTAATTTGACGGGTTTTATTTGCACCGTCTCCCACAGATACTGCTGCCATATTAGCAGTTTTAGCGGTTCCTGCAAGTCCTGAGTAAACATTTGAACGGCCGTCAGCCATATCAAATCCTGTTACACCTGCAGCTGTAGTTGCTTTAGATTCACTTCCAAGAGCAACTCCGTTTGCTATAGTTGCACTTGAATCCTTACCGATAGCTACTGCATTAGTTCCTGCTGAACCTACATTTGCTTTTGTACCAAATGCGACAGAACTTTCAGCCTGTGCTTTTGCGTTTGCACCTATTGCTGTAGCTCTAGCCGCTGTTGCCTGAGTATTATCTCCTCTTCCTTGTTCCAATGTAGCTGTGTTGGCATTTGTAATACCCCCGATTGCGATAGCCTGTTCGTGAGTAGCGTCAGAAGCCGCTCCGACTGCGATACTTCCTCCTAATCCACCATCAGCTGTAGAACCACCTCTTGCTGCAACCCCTAAAGCAACTGATCCTGTTGATATTGTGGAAGATTGTCTACCACTACTTATAGAGTTAGCTCCTTTTGCATATGCTCCTACCCCTGTTGCGATAGATGAAGTTCCTTCAGCATTAGAAAAATAACCTAAAGCAAGACTCAGGTTTTTAGAACGTGCTCCTACCCCCATACTCATTCCCTGATAATCAGAGTATGAATTTGCCCCTATTGCAATACCTTGTGTTCCGACATAACTTGGATCAGCGTAGATATTGTTTTGTGCAAGGCTGGTACCCATGTATGTACTGTTATCATCATTTTTATAACGCCCGATTGTTGAACCGGAATTACCTGTTGTATTATCAACTTTAGCTTCGTGCCCTATTGCTACTGAACCTTCTGAATTAGTAGTTGCTTTATTACCAATTACAACACTGTTTTTACCAGTTTTTGTCCATTGAGTAGGTGCTCCAGGATTCATAACCTGTTCTGTGGTTTTTGCCCCGTTACCTACAACAACGGCATTTTCTGCTGTAACAGTTGCACTGGCGTTTGGTCCTATAGCTATTGAGTTTGTAGCTAAAGCTCCTTTATTATCTGCGTTTCCTGTTTCTGTAGAATTTATAGATACGTATTTAAATCTGTCCTGTAAAGTTTGGGCTACTGAATATAACTGCGATCCGTTTACCGCATCAGTAGATGTTGCACTGATGTTACCTGCCGCAACATTTTTAATTTGACGGTTAAATGTACCGTTTTTACCTATGGAAACAACGTCTCCAACTTTGGTACCGCTTCCACCGGCAAAGTTGCTGTATGTGACACCGTTTATTGTTGCAGAAGTTTCCTGAGTACCTGCGGCATTAACTGTAGTTGCACCTCCTCCAATAGCTACAGAGTTGTCAAGGTCAGCCACTGCACCTGTTCCTACGGCAGTTGCATTTACTTTATTAGCCTTGGACATAGTACCGATAGCAAGTGATAAATCCCCTGATATTGATTTAACACCAAGGGCTACTGCACCACTTCCTGATTTTGTTGCATTAAAACTTGTAATATCCCCAGGTGCCACTCCAGCCAGATCACTCATTGCTGTTGAAAGGCTAGCGGTTTTCGAACCTGAACCTAATGTATACGTTACTGATTTAGTAGCAGCTTTTTGAAGATCGTCTCCCCCTATTGCTATGGATGAATGTCCTTCAGCTATAGTATCTCCCCCTATTGCTATAGATTGATCCCCCTTTGCCCAAGCTCCTCCGGAATCATTATTTTTAGAGGTTCCTGTTCTTGTTGATCCACTTCCTCCTATTGCTATTCCTTGAGATGTATGAACTAAGGTATTATTATCATCTCCAACCATGGCATTTGCACCTATGATTACATTATAACCTCTTGTTTTACTAGTAGTGTTAGGTAGTGTTTTGGCATTTAGTCCTTGATTGTATAAACCTGCCCCTGCTCCGATGGCAACATCAGACTCTCTGAGAGCTGTAGCATTTTCTCCTATTGCTACAGCTTTGTTATAACCTGTAAAAGAACCTTTACCTGTTGCGATAGCACTCATACCATTTGCAATGGCACCATCACCACAGGCTATTGCGTCACTACCTGGTGCACTTCCTAGAGTTGTAGGATTTCCTGTAGTTACCCCGGTAACTCTAACTGTACAAACATTTCCTCCATACAGTTTCTTATCTTCTATTGTTATTGTCCCTGCGGCTACTGCAGCTGCCAGGAAACATAATTTATTTTTAAGTTTTCCCTTTTGCGTTTTTCTTCCTTCTTCCTTCTTTCTACTCATTATATCTCCTTATTCTCAATTATTTTTCGTTTTATTGTACATTGTATCAAATAAGTTACAAAAATACAAGCAATTTCTTAAGTTATTCTTTGCACAAAATTTTTGATGTTTGAATTTTATACTTATAAACTTCCTTTAACCTAGTAATCAAGACAATTAAGAAAAACAGCGTTTGACATTACGAATGTTTTTTATTATGGTTGTGTAACTTTAGAAAAAATAAAATGCTTTGTTATTTTTCATCTGAACGGAGTATTTTTTTATTATTGATAAATTGAAGAAAACCATAATATATCGAGATATATTATGGTTGTTTTAAAAAGTATAGTATGAAAGAATAATTTTTTTATTTTAAAAAAATGATGTTATTAGTTAATATATAATTAACGAATGTTAACAAATTGTAGAAAAAAATCTTTTGCAAAAGCATTATAATACAAGTGAAAAAAAGTTGTCTCATGAGCAGGAACATATTTACTGACATAAATAACAAATCTTAAAAAAATTCTTTCTTATCTGTTAAGATATGAAATGTCTATAAATAGTGAAAATTCCTGCCTTGTGAGACAACTCCCATAATTTATGTTTTATACGGGTAAAATTTAGTAAATGAAAGGATATATTGTATCCATATTTTCATTATTTTTAGATAGTTTTCTGATTTTAAAATAATTCAGGTGCAGAAACTATTTCAAGCTTTTCATTAATTTCAAAAATTAAAGGCTTTCCTGTAGGAAGATTTAATTCCAGTATTTTTTTATTGTCAATTTTCAGTAGATACTGGATTAAAGCCCTTAAACTGTTTCCATGAGCGGCTACAATTACATTTTTCCCTTTTTCTATTTCCTTTGAGATATGTGAATCCCAATATGGCAGTACTCTGTGAATTGTATCTTTCAGGCTTTCCCCTCTAGGACATTCATCAGCTGGGATGTCTTTATATCTTTTCTGAAATAGTGGATAGTTTTCCTTGTCATCGGTGCTTATCTGTGGAGGAGCCACATCAAAACTTCTTCTCCATATGTGAACCTGTTCATCGCCATATTTTTTAGCAGTTTCAGCCTTGTTCAGCCCCTGCAGTGCCCCGTAATGTCTTTCATTAAGTCTCCAAGTCTTATAAACAGGGATATATAGCTGGTCAATTTCTTCAAGTATGTAGTTCAAGGTTTTGATGGCCCTCTTCTGAAAGGATGTAAAGGCAACATCAAAAACATATCCGAGTTCCTTTAAAGATTTTCCTGCGGCTTTTGCTTCATTTATCCCTTTTTCAGTCAGGTCAACATCAACCCATCCGGTAAATCTGTTCTGAAGATTCCATTCGCTTTCTCCATGTCTTACAAGTACTAATTTCATAAAATTACCTCCTGTGTGTAAAAATTAATTGTAACAGATATTCTCCATACAATTTTATTATATACCTATCAGATAAAAAAATAAAGGAATAAGGTAAAAATCTCAAATAAATATGGTATAATGCTTAAAGCATCAGTTATTTCGGAAGGAAAGACTTAGAATGGATAAAAATCTGTAATAACTGTCATATAGAAAAATTACTGAAGGAATTGGAAGAAGGCAGATGAAAACAAATGAAATAGTAATAGGAACAAGAGGGAGCATTCTGGCCCTCGTACAGGCAGAAAAAGTACAGAAAATGCTGACTGAAAAATATGAAGAATTAAGAAAAAAAGATGATTTTAAAGGGATAAAAGGATTTGACAGGGATTTACCGTTAAATGTAAGTCTTGAAGTTATAACCACAACAGGAGATAAGAATCTGAAAAACTTTTCTGAAATGAAAAAGGCGGTACAGAAGGAACTTTTTGTAAAAGAAATAGAAAAGGAAATGATCGAAGGGAAGGTAGATCTGGCGGTGCACTCCTTAAAGGATATGCCACTTCGTACTCCTGAAGGCCTTTTAAATGCATGTTTTCCTTTGAGGGAAGATAACAGGGATGTGCTTATTTCAAGAAATGGATTAAAGTTAAGTGAGTTGCCTAAAAATTCCGTAGTTGGAACTGGAAGTGCAAGGAGAGAAAAGGAAATACTGAATTTAAGAAAGGATGTCCAGGTAAAACCTATCCGTGGAAATATTCATACAAGACTGAAAAAACTTGACGATGGTGAGTATGATGCAATAGTTCTTGCGGCCGCAGGGATGAAAAGGGCAAAACTTGAAGACAGAATAACAGAATATTTTGATGTTGATACATTTATGCCTGCACCTGGTCAGGGAATACTGTGCATACAGTGCAGGGAAAATGATGAAAGGATAAGGGCTCTGCTTGAAATAATAAATGATAGCGAAGTTACCCTCATGTGTCAGGCTGAAAGGGAATTTTCCAGAATATTCAATGGAGGATGCCACACACCGATAGGATGTTCTTCTGTCATTGAAGGAAGTACATTGAAGCTGAAGGGCATGTACAGTAAAGATGGAAAAAGAATATTTAAGCAGGTGGAAGGTGACAAAAATAAGGCAGGGGAACTTGCAGAAAAATTAGCCAGGGAGATAAGAAATGAATAATAAAGGGAAAGTTTACATTGCCGGAGCAGGATGTGGAAATGAAGGGCTTATAACAGTGAAGCTTAAAAGTGTAATGGAAAAGGCTGAATGCATAATTTACGACAGGCTTGTAAATGAAAGCATACTGCAATATATGAAACCTGATGCGGAGCTTATTTACATGGGAAAGGAAAATGTAGAAGGTGGAGAACTTCAGAAAAAGATAAATGAAATGATAGTCAGAAAAAGCAAGGAAGGACTGACTGTATTAAGGCTTAAAGGTGGAGATCCCTTTGTGTTTGGGCGTGGTGGGGAAGAAATAGAAGCCCTTATACCAGAAATATAGATTTTGAAGTAATTCCCGGAATAAGTTCGGCAATTGCTGTTCCTACCTATGCTGGAATACCTGTAACACACAGGGGGATAAACACTTCCTTTCATGTATTTACAGGGCATATGAAAAAAGATGGAATTGAGCATGATTACGGAACTGTTGCAAAACTGGAAGGAACTCTGGTTTTTCTAATGGGACTTGGCAATCTTGAAAAAATCACGGAAAATCTTATAAAACATGGAAAAATGCCTGAAACTCCGGTGGCAGTTATAAAAAATGGAACAACTGCAAAACAGGAAACATACACGGGAACATTGGGAACAATAGCAGGGATTGTAAGAGAAAATAATGTTAAAGCGCCGGTTATAATAATAATTGGTGAAGTGGTAAATTTAAGGGAAAAAATGAAATGGTTTGAAAATATGCCGTTATTTGGTAAAAATATACTGGTTACGAGAAATAGGGATAAACAGGAGGAAATTACAAGTAAAATAATTGAGTTTGGAGGTCAGGCCATAAATATTCCTTTTATAAATATAGAATATCTTGATTTTGAAATGCCGGATCTTTCAAAATACAGCACACTTTTGTTTAACAGCCTGAATTCAGTAATTGGATTTATGAGGAAAATAAAGGATATGAGGGTGCTGGGGCACTTAAAAATAGGTGTTGTAGGGAAAAAAACAGATGAGGAAATGAAAAAATACAGGATAATTCCGGATTTCTATCCAAAAGAATATACAGTGGAAAAACTTGCCGCTGAAAGTGTAAACTTTACAGAAGAAGGAGAGAATATATTGTTTATAGTATCTGATCTGTCTCCTGTAAATGAAGAAAAATATACGGAATTATACAATAGAAATTATGACAAACTTGTGGTGTATAATACGCATAAACTGAAAATTGACAGGGAAAAAGCAAAAAAATATGCGAAGGAAAGCGATATACTGATGTTTCTGAGTTCGTCAACTTTCGAGTCTTTTGCTGACAGTATTAATTTAAGTGAAAATAGTGAAATGAAGGAAATGCTAAGTGGGAAAACACTCGCTTCAATAGGCCCTGTTACAACAAAAACAATAGAAAAGTATGGACTGAAAGTAGGAATAGAAGCAGAAGAATATACTGAAAAGGGACTTCTTAAGGCAATTCTTGATAAAACTGCTTCGGAAAAATAAAATATATGAAAATTTTCAGTTTGTTTTCATTTTAAAATGGTATATAATGTATACACAAAATAAAGAAGGAAGAAGGAACAACAGATGAGAAAAGTACTTTTAGTAACAGCAATATTAGCAGTATCAGTTTTAGGAATGTCAGCAACAACATCAGCCGGATATGTAAATAAGGCAGCAGGAAAAGCATCAGTTGCAACAGGGAAAATATCAGAAAAACAGCTGAGGCAACAGCTTTAAATTTTATTAATATTTATTACAGTAATTTACGAAATCAAATAGATGACAGTAAATGGTTTGAAGCACAGCCACTTACCAATAATTTTAAAAAAGTATATAAAAATCAGGAAAGAGCTATAGAAATATCGGAGCAGATTTTATCTGGGAAAAAAGTAAGTAAAGCAGACCAGGAATTTTCCAGAAAATATTCAGTAGACTATACTCCAATATTTGGTGCAAGAATATTTTATTTAGATGAAAAATTCGGTTTTTTTGCAGTAAAAATCATATGATAAGAAAACAGGAATTGTTACTCTGAAGGATGAAAAAACAGAAATAGAACTACCTGTAAAAGTAGTGAATGTTAAAGGAAAATGGTTAATAGAAGGAGCAGGGACTGTAAATATTTCCGAATAGAAAAAATAGAATAAATATAATGGTATGAGAGCTTGAAATTGCTCTCATATTTAGTTACAATATAAATTAAATAGAGTATTAGAGGAAGAAGGGATTTCTTTGCGTTATTCAAAAATTCTGGATGAAACAATAAAAAATATAGTGCCTGCCAGCAGGGAAAGAATGGCAGAAAAGGAAAGGGAACTGAATTCTCTCCTGAAGACACCGAAAGGCCTTGGAAAGCTTGAAGATCTGGCAATACAGCTTGAAGGAATAAAGAAGGATTACAGGCCTGAAAAGAAAATAGTCGTTGTAATGGCTGCAGATAATGGAGTGGAAAGGGAAAAAGTCAGCAAATCAAAGAGAATCATTACCCAGTATGTGGTGGAAGCCATGCTGCAGGGGAAATCCTCCATAAATGCCCTTGGAAAGACATTTGGAGCAGATATTGAGGTAGTTGACCTTGGAATAGATGAAGCTGCTGACCCGGAAGGGAAAATAAGTCTCGAAGGAATTATAAAAAGGAAACTTATGGAGACAGGAACTCATAATATAGCCGAAGGACCAGCAATGGCTTATGATACAGCTGTAAAGGCTATTGAAACAGGAATAGAAATAGCCGATATTTTTGCTGAAAAGGGATATAACCTTTTTGCCACAGGAGAAATGGGAATAGGAAATACCACTACAAGCAGTGCAGTACTGAGGGTTCTTACTGATTTGCCACTGGATGATATTACAGGATACGGGAGCGGAATAGATGACAGAACTCTTGAGCATAAAAAAAATGTTATAAGGAAAGCGATTGATGTGAATAATGGTAAAGAAAAAATAGATGTTTCTGATGTGGCTGATGTACTGTCAAAGGTTGGAGGACTTGATATTGCAGGAATGGCAGGGGTATACCTTGGATGTGCCAAATGGCATTCCAGTTGTAATAGACGGATTTATTTCATCGGTGGCGGCACTATGTGCATACAGGCTGTGTGAGAATGTAAAAGACTATATGATTCCTTCACATATGAGTGAAGAGCCTGGAATGAAGTACATTATAAAGGAACTTGGAATGGAGCTATTTCTTGCTATGAATATGAAACTGGGGGAAGGAACAGGAGCTGTAATGATGTTTCCTGTAATAGAAGCGGCATGTAATATAACCCGTACAGTTAGAAAATATCCTGAAGTATAAAAGGAAAGGGGATTAAGGAAATGATAGGAACTTGTAATGATAAAAATGATAAAGTACTGAAATTATACATTGTAAGGCATGGAGAAACAGAATGGAATGTAATTAAAAGGTTTCAGGGGCAGCTGAATACACCATTAACGGAAAAGGGAATGGAGAAATTAAGGAAAACAGGGAAAAAGCTGGAGAATGTTTTATTTGATGAGGTTTATACAAGTGAACTGGGAAGAACTGTAGCATCTGCCGAAATAATTTTAAATGAAAACAGAGGATATAAGAATAAAAAACGGGAACTGAAAAAACTTGCCGAATTAAATGAAGTTTATTTTGGAGTATGGCAGGGATTGACTTATGAGGAAGTTTTCCTGAAATATCCTGAAGAAGGGAACAATTATTTCTATAATGTGAAAAATTATAAGGCTGAAAATGTGGAGGCTGAAAAGCTGGAGGATGCTCTGGAGAGATTTTTAAAAGGGATAAATAAAATACTTGATAGCCATGAATCAGGAAATATACTTGTAGTAACTCACGGAACAGTATTTGAGATGTTTATGAATTATGTGGCAAATGACAGTATATTTGATATTGATGAAAGAACTCTTATGGGTAACGGAGATTATAAGGTTTTCAGTTATAAAGATGGAAAATTTCAGGAGGAAATGGATAAATGATATGGATAGTCGGAGGAACAAAGGATTCAAGGGAAATATTTGAAAAACTAGCAGAAGAAACGGGCATAAGCATACTTGTCAGTACAGCAACAGAATATGGCGGAAAACTTCTTGAAGAATATATTGAAAAAAATAGAAATGACAAAAGGGAACTGAAGGTAATGTCTGAAAGACTTAATGAAGGACAGATGAAGGAGCTTATCCTGAAGGAAAATATAAGTCTTATTGTGGATGCCAGTCATCCTTATGCTGTAAATGTGAGCAATTCTGTAATAAAAGTGACAGATGAAATGAATGTGGGATATATAAGATTTGAGAGGAAAATGCTTGATTATGGCAGTGAAAATGTGAAAAAGTTTGATTCTGTCGTTGATGTTACTGAATTTGTAAGAAAAATGGAAGGTAAAAATATACTGAGCACCCTCGGTTCAAACAATCTGGAAGAAATAAAGCCAATGGGAGAAAAAAATAATCTTTATGTGAGAATACTTCCTACGGTGGATTCTGTAAAAAAAGCAGAAGATTTGAGATATCTCCCCTCAAAAATAATAGCAATACAGGGGCCTGTGAGTAAAGTGCTTAACAAGGCAATGCTCGAGTCCTATAAAATAGATTACCTTATAACAAAGGAAAGTGGAGCAACAGGGGGAGAAATTGAAAAGATAGAAGCCTGCAGGGAATACGGGACAAGAGTTCTTGTAGTAAAAAGACCCTATGTCAATTATGGAAAAGTTTACAATGAAATTAATGAACTAGTAGAAGATGTGAAAAATAAAGTATTGTAACAGAAAATGTAAGTGAATACAGGATAATATAAAATACAGAATGAGGTTACTTATGGACAGATTTTTTAAATTTCTAAATTCAGACAGGTATCAGTATGCTGAAAGTGAAATATACCTGAAAAACAATATGCATAATCAGACTGCTGTTTTCGATGTATTTTTACGTACCAAAAATGAAAATGACTGTGCCGTAGTTTATGGGATATCTGATGTGCTGGAACTCATAGAAATACTGAATGAAACATCTTACAAAAATAGAAAAAAATATTTGTCAGAATTATCGGATAATGAAGATTTTATAGAATATATGGCCAATATGAAGTTTACAGGTTCAATCAGGGGAGTGAGGGAAGGGGAAATTGTTTTTTCAAACGAACCTGTTCTTACAATTACAGCACCTCTGATTCAGGGAAAAATACTGGAAACGCCAATCCTGAATGTGCTGAACTATCAGATTCTTACAGCAACGGTAACATCAAAAATTGTACAGGCGGCAGGTGGCAGGGATGTACTGTTTTTCGGAACAAGGAGAGTGCCGGGCTTTGAAGCTGCAATGTCTATGACGAAGGCCTGTTACATGACAGGATGCATATCCCATTCAAATATTATGGGGGAATACTTCTATAATTTAAAAAGCACTGGAACTATGACACATGGATTTATTCAAAGTTTTGGTATGGGTGAAGATTCAGAATACAGGGCATTTGACCAGTTTATAAAAACATATAGAAATAAAAAATATCCTTTAGTAATGCTAGTTGATACATATGATACAATGAAAAGTGGTATAACAGCCACAATAAGGGCGTTTAAGGATAATGGAATAAATGACGGATATGAAGGAATGTATGGAATCAGGATAGATTCAGGAAATCTGGGGGAATTATCAAAAAAATGCAGGAAAATTTTAAATGAAAATGGATTTTTCAAGGCAAAAATAATTCTAACAGGAGGGCTTGATGAAAAAAGAATAAAAGAACTTATAGAAAACAGAGCAGAAGTTGATGTATTTGGCGTAGGAGATGCCATTGCACTGCCTGAAAAGGAAATAAGCACTGTATATAAAATGTCTAAAATTGGTGAAGCTGATGTAATGAAAATTTCTGATGAAGAGCAGAAAACTTCATTGCCTGGAAGCAAGGTACTGTACAGAATTTATGAAAATAATGATTTTACGGATGTTATAATGCTTGAAAAAGAAACACCGGAAGGGAAAAATGTAAAAAAACTTACAGTTGACTACATAAAAAATGGAGAAAAAATCGAAGAAAACAACCGATTATTAGGATTGGAGGAAGCTAAAAAGTACTATGAAGATAATTTGCTATACCTTCAAAAAATATATAGTGAAAAAGAAAAAAGAAACAGGATAAATCTTTCAGAAAATTTAAAGAATCTGAAGGAAAACCTTATAAAAAGAAAAAAAGTTGATATTTAACTGATATGTTTTTATAATATAGAAAGAATACGTTAGAAGGAAAGTAAAATGATAAAAGGATTTATAATTTTATTACAGTTTATGACAAGGATTCCTGTTCCCGTGAAAGTCGAATATGATGAGGAAAAATTGGGAAAAGCAATAAAGTTTTTTCCTCTGGTGGGATTGATAATAGGTTTTTTTCTGTTTACAGTAAATTTTTTTGCCGGAAAGGTTACAGATAACAGGCAGATTACCGCAGTAATTATAATAATGGCAGAAATACTGGTAACAGGCCTTATACATATTGACGGACTGGCAGATACTGCCGATGGGCTTTTCAGCTATGTAGACAAGGAAAGAATGCTTGAAATAATGAAGGATTCAAGAATAGGAACAAATGGAACGGTGGCACTTATACTGTATTTTCTGGCAAAGGCCGTGTTTCTTGCGGCAGTGAAGCCGGAATACATTCTCCTTTACCCAATAATTTCAAGAATGGCCACATCGATAAATGCAGGACTGGGGGAATACGCCAGAAAAAAGGGTATGAGTAACGGGATAATTGAGAAAAATGGGAAAACGGATGCGGCTATTTCTATTCTTATAACAGCAGTACTATCTTTTATAATATTGGGATTGAAGGGACTGATTGTTTTAGCATTGGCAATACTGTTCATACTTTTTTTCATGGAAAATGTAAAAAGAAAAATAGGTGGAATAACAGGGGATACTATGGGAGCATCCCTTGAACTTACTGCAATATTAGTTCTGTTTGCAGGAATAATATTGAAATAATATATAAAAATAAAAAATTAGGAGAAGGAGAGGATTATGTTTTTTCCATTATTTGTAAATGTTGAAAATAAAGAAGTATTAATTATTGGTGGAGGAAAAATAGGTGGAAGGAAAGCACAGACTTTAAGGGAATACGGGGCAAATGTTACTGTGTATTCTGAAAAAGTTACAGAAGAAACAATACTGGCAGATGAAAATATAAAAGTAGTAAATAAAAATGTATCAAATGATGAAGCAGAAATAAGAGAACTTGTAAAAAAATATTTTCTTGTGGTGGCTGCTACAGATGATATGGAATTAAACGATAAGATATCACATGTGTGCATGAATGAAAATATTCTTGTAAACAATGTTTCTTCAAAGACTGAAATGAATGCCATGTTTACGGCAGTTGTGAAAAATGATGAATTTCAGATAGGGATAGGATCTTATGGTAAAAGCTGTAGAAGGTCGAAGGCATTAAAGGGAAAAGTGCAGGGGCTTATAGACGAAATTTCAAAAACAGAAAAAGAGGTTAAAAATGTATAAAAGACACAGAAAATTGAGAAACAGCAGTGCAATAAGAAATTTAGTCAAAAATATTTATCTTGAAAAGGGAGATCTGATATATCCTATTTTTATTGAAGAAGGGGAAAATGTAAAAAGGGAAATTAATTCAATGCCCGGAATTTTTAGATATTCAATCGACAGGCTTGATGAAGAGATGGAAGAACTGAAAAAACTTGGAATAAGTTCCATATTGCTGTTTGGGATACCTTTACATAAGGATGAGTGTGCTACGGAAGGGTATAATGAAAATGGGGTCATTCAGAATGCGATAAGATATATAAAGAAAAAATATCCTGAATTTTTAGTCATTGGAGATGTATGCTGCTGTGAATATACAAGTCATGGCCATTGCGGAATACTTGATGAAAAAGGAAATGTGAAAAATGATGAAACTCTGGAAGTGCTGTCAAAAATAGCATTGTCCTATGCAAAGGCAGGTGTGGATATAGTTGCACCTTCAGATATGATGGACGGAAGAGTGAGAAAAATATCGGAAGTTCTTTCAGAAAATGGATTTAACAATATTCCGATTATGTGTTATTCCGTAAAATATTCATCTTCATTTTATGGGCCTTTCAGGGAAGCGGCAGGTTCAGCACCAAAATTTGGAGACAGAAAATCCTATCAGATGGATTTCAGATATTCAGGAGATGCACTGAGTGAAGTGGAAGCTGATCTCATACAGGGGGCTGACATGGTAATAATAAAGCCTGCAATGGCTTATCTGGATATACTTTATAAAATTAAGGAAAATTTTGGAGTTCCTGTTATAGCCTACAGTGTTTCAGGAGAATATTCCATGATAAAGGCTGCGGCAATTAATGGCTGGATAGATGAAAAAAGTATAGTCATGGAACAGATGTACGCTTTTAAAAGGGCAGGAGCAAATGCGGTGATAACTTATTTTGCAAAGGATGTGGCACGATATATTGATGAGGGATAATTTTTAAAAATCAATATATAGGAGATGAAAAAACTATATTTATTTCATTTATTATAATTTTACTTATATAAAACAGTCATTCATTAAGAAAAAATCAAAAACTCGCCAAAGGCTCAGACATTGATTTTTTCTAAATTCATTTCCTGTTTTATATTGTAAAAATTCTAAATAATTCATAAATATAGTTTTTTTCTTTATATAGATTTTTAGAATTATAGCAATGTGAAAAATTAAAGAAGAGTAGTTTTTTTAATTGTTATTTTTTTTATTCCTCTATAATCATTTTATTTATAATTTTTTTATTAGTTTTTTTTACTTAGTAGATTTCTCCTGTAAGCCCTTCTATAACTATCAAAAAAATATAATAATATATAGGGAAAAATATAAAAAAATACCCAAGTATATCTTAATAGCTTCTTCATTAAGGTGAAACCCATTATCATTGAAACTTTTTATCTATCACGTTAATGAAACAGAATATAAAAAGAAGAAGTTATTGCTTGTCCAGGAGTAAGATCAAGAATAGAAATTTTCTTGATTTTATTCTCTAAATATTCTTCAAAAATTTGTCAAATTTTTCTATTTTGTTTTTTTCCTTTAAATATTTTATTTGCCTTTCCTTTTAAAGCATTTTTTTAAGTGAGTCTTCATATAGAAGATAGAAAACTACATAGCAAGCAAAAAGATAAGATAATATATATTATAGCGAAAAAAATATATTTTAACAAAAAAATAGTAATACTGAAAGAACAAAAAAATATAATTACAAATAGAGCAATAATTTTATTTTGCTTATTATTAAGTTTTTTTAAATTCAGAACGGTACTCTTTTTTTCCAGTTCAAAAATACTTTTTTTCGTTATCATTCATGTTAAACACCTCTTTCATTTTTTTTATATAATCATTATAGCATATATTAATATATATCCTAAATTAAGTATTTTTAGAAAATAAATAGTACTTGTATATGCTTCAAAAATAAAATATAATAAAATTAAAATAATATCTGAAAGGAGGCTGCACGGTAATTTGTGCAGGAAAAAAATATGGGAAAAGCAATTCTTGTAACGAGTTTTGGGACTTCACATAAAGATACGAGGGAAAAATGCCTTGATGTGATAGAAAATAAAGTAAAAGAAAAATATGGGCAGGAAAAGGTTGAAAGGGCCTACACTTCAGGGATTATAAGAAGGATAATAGAAAAAAGGGAAGGAATTCATATATATGATCAGAAGGAAGGTCTGGAAGCTTTGAAAAACAAGGGATATAATGAGATAATAACAATGTCTCTGCATATTCTTGGAGGAATTGAATATTCCAAACTGGATGACAGCTATGGGAAAGTAACAGAACCTCTTTTAAAGGCAGAAGAAGATTATCTGAAGATTGTAAATAATGAGGAATTCAACAATTTAGAAGGAAACGACGCAATCGTATTTATGGGACATGGAACAGAAAGTGCCGCAGACAGTACATATCAGAAATTGCAGGAGGAATATATAAAAGCTGGGAAAAATAATATTTTTGTGGCAACAGTTGAAGGTGAAGTAACTATTGAAGACATTATTGAAAAGCTGAAAAAAACAGATTATAAAAAAATATTATTAAAACCTTTTATGATAGTGGCAGGCGATCACGCTAAAAATGACATGGCTTCAGATGAGGAAGATTCATGGAAAACAGTGCTTACAAATGAAGGTTATGAAGTGACAGCACTGTTAAAGGGAATGGGTGAGTATGAGTTTATTCAGGATATGTTCATGGATAAACTGGAAAAAGTATATAAAAATAAAAAATAGACAGATTTAAAATAAGTTACAAATTTATTTTTAATTTATTTTTACTGGTATTTTTTTCTGGATTGAGTACTTATATATTAAAAAAATATTACTCTTGACAAATTTAAAAAAAGTATTATACGATTAATGAAATTATAGGTGTTTTTAAAACTTAATAAGGAAATCGGTTAAAATCCGGTACAGCCCCCACTACTGTGAAACAGACGAAAGTACAAAAAACCACTGAAACATTGAGTATGTTTTGGGAAGGGTACGAGTAGGATGAAGTTAGTCAGGAGAATTGCCTAATAATTTTTATATGAAATTTTCTGGGAAGGGAAGATTTAATATACATCAATAAAAATAAATCAGCAGTGATTTATTCCATGGGATAATATTATTATGTAATGCTAAATAATAATATGGATTTTGACGTGTATTGAATTCGGCTTTGGCTGATATTTTTTTAAAATTCATCTAAAATTAAATAAACCATGGAAGGAGAAAAAATGAAAAAGAAAACATTACTATTTTTAGTTTTAACAGGAATGCTGTTAATAGGGGTAAATGGTTATTCAATGCACATTATGGAAGGTTTTTTGCCTTTAAACTGGGTTCTGATATGGTTTGCTGTGTGTATTCCATTCTGGATTATAGGGATAAAGAAACTTCAGTCTGTTTCTAAAGGGAGTGTACAGGATAAAATGACACTTGCATTGGCAGGAGCATTTATATTTGTACTGTCTGCATTAAAAATCCCGTCAGTTACAGGAAGTTCATCACATCCAACAGGAGTAGGACTTTCAGCTATACTATACGGACCTTTTGTAACATCGATTCTAGGAACAATTGTATTAATATTTCAGGCGGGACTGCTTGCGCATGGAGGGTTTACAACTCTTGGAGCAAATGCATTTTCAATGGCGGTAGCAGGACCTGTTGTATCATATTTAATTTATAAGGCACTTGCTAAAAAGAATAGGGCATCTGCAATATTCCTTGCCGCGGCAATAGGAGATCTTGCCACATATGTAGTTACATCTTTTCAGCTGGCATTTGCATATCCTTCACCTGAAGGTGGAGTAATCGCTTCATTTATTAAATTTGGAACAGTGTTTGCAGTAACTCAGATTCCTCTGGCTGTAATCGAAGGGCTGCTTACAAATGTAGTAATGAACATACTTGAAAAATACAATGTAAAAGGGGTGGAAGCATAATGTCGGAAAACAAAAATAAAAGTGTATTTAAAAAGAATCTTATTTTAATGCTTGTAATATTTTTAATAGGAGTTGCTCCTTTACTTTTTATAAAATCTGAATTCGGTGGATCTGACGGTGAAGGGGAAGAAGTGATAAAAACAATAAAACCTGATTATGAGCCATGGGCCAACAGTTTAATAGAACTGCCTGGAAGTGAAACTGAAAGTCTACTGTTTGCATTGCAGGCGGCAATAGGTGCAGGAGTTATAGGATATGTGTTAGGTTATTTCAAAGGTGAAAGAAAAAATGCTGATAGATAAAATATCCTACACAAATCCCTTAAAAGATATAAATCCCGGAATAAAATTTATATTATCAATAACAACATTAATATTTTTACTCTATACTGGAAGTAAAACAGTATTTATTTTTAATTTAGTACTGTTTAATTTACTTCTCTTGTTTGCTGTGAAGGTGAAAATAGGTGATTTGTTAAAGCTGAATTTTATTCCGGCTTTATTTATTTTAACAACTGTAGTTTCACTACTGCTGATAAAGGCAGACATATGGACGTTTTTACTGCGTTCATTCTCCTCAATAGCAGTAGTGTATTTTCTAATCTGTTCCACACCTGTCATAGATTTGGACTATATATTTGAAAAACTGAAGTTTCCAAAAATATTCAGGGAAATGTTTTTATTGATTTACAGATATATATTTCTATTATTTGACAATAAGGAAAAACTACAGAATGCACAGGAAGTAAGGCTTGGATACAGCAATTTTAAAAATGGCATGAAGTCATTTCCAATGCTTGTAGTTGCCATATTGAAGAAAACATACTATTACAATATGAATTCTATAAAAGCTGTGGAATCAAGAATGGGAAAGGAATTTATCTTTTCCCGCCGGAAATATAAAAAAATTGGGTTTGAAGTAATTTTAGTAATAATAATATTTGCAATAAACTTATATCTGGTGGTAAAATATAATGCTTAGACTTGAAAATATAACCTTTTCATATGATGAAGAAACAGAAGCTCTGAAGGATGTTACTTTGAATATAGAAAAAGGTAAGAAAACATTATTTCTTGGGGAAAATGGCTCAGGAAAATCAACGTTATTTTTAATAATGAACGGACTTTTAAAGGCACAGAAAGGAAATGTGTATTTTGAGGGCGAGAAAATAAAACATAAGAAAAAAGAACTGGAAGAATTAAGAAGAAAAGTGGGGATAATTTTTCAGGATCCTGAAATACAGATATTTGCCCCTTTAGTTTTTCAGGAAGTGTCATACGGGCCTGAAAATCTTGGGTATTCTCCAGAAAAGGTGGAAGAAAGTGTAAACAGGGCAATGAAGGAAATAAATATAGAAGATTTGAAGGACAGGCCTTGCCATCATTTGAGCTATGGACAGAAAAAAAGAGTTTCAATAGCTGCAATTACTGCAATGGAACCTGAGCTGCTTATTCTTGATGAGCCTACTGCATGGCTTGATTCTAAAAATACAAAAAGAGTATCAGAAATTCTGGATAATTTTTCTAAATCAGGGAAAACTATGGTAGTATCAACGCATGATACGGATTTTGCCTATGAATTTGCTGATTATATCTATGTCCTTGATAAAGGAAAAATTGTCAGGCAAGGAAATAGGGACGAAGTTTTTGAGGATTTTGAATTTTTAAAAAAATTAAATTTAAATATTCCAAATATACTGAAAATAAAAAGTTACCTCAAGTATAAAAATCTTGACGAAAACGAATATTATAAATTTCTGGAGGAAAAAAACTTGTTATGAAAAAAATACTCATATCAGGAACAATGAGCGGTAGCGGAAAAACCACAGTAAGCAGTATACTAATGTCAGCTTTTGAAAATGTGGCCCCCTTTAAAGTGGGGCCTGACTATATAGATCCTGGATATCATGAACTTTTTACAGGAAATAAGTCTCATAATCTGGATGCCTTCATGTTTGATGAAAGTACATTAAAGCATGTATTTGAAACAGGAGCAGATGGCAAAAATATAGCAATAGTTGAGGGAGTTATGGGGCTTTATGACGGAATTGGCCATGAAAAGGACAATTTCAGTACTGCCCATCTGTCAAGAATTCTTGAGATTCCGGTAATTCTTGTGGTCAATGCAAAGGGAATTTCTACAAGTATTGCGGCAGAAATTCTCGGATTTAAATTATTTGATGAAAATGTTAAAATAAAGGGAGTTATTTTAAATAATGTTTCTTCTGAAAAACTGTATTTAAACTTGAAGGAAGCGGTAGAAAAATACACAGGAATTGAATGTGTGGGATATCTGCCAAGAAATGAAAAACTTTCTGTGGAAAGCAGACATTTGGGATTAAAGCAGGCTTTTGAACTGAAGGGATCAAAAGAACTTGAAGAAAAGAAACAGCTTTTTAAGGAAATTGCAGAAAAGTGTCTGGATTTGAAAAGAATATATGAAATAGCTGAAGATTTTGAACCTGAAGGAGAAATGGACAGCTTTGAACCGATAAAGGATTTAAAGGATAAATATAAGGGAAAACGAGTAGGAATTGCTAAGGATGGGGCATTTTCATTTTATTATGAGTCCAATCTGGAATTGATGAAATTTTCAGGCTTGGAATTAGTGGAATTTAGTCCAACAGAAGATGAAAAAATACCGGAAAATCTTGATATGATTTATCTTGGTGGAGGCTATCCTGAACTTTACTGGAAAGAGCTGTCTGAAAATATTTCCATGAAGGAAAGTATAAGACAGGCTTATGAAAATGGAATAAAGATTTATGCAGAATGTGGAGGATTTATTTATCTGGCAGACAGGCTGAATTTACTTGACGGAAACAGTGGAGATTTTTGTGGACTCATAGATGTGGAAATTTCAATGAGAAACAGGCTTAACATTGGAAGATTCGGATATATAAATATAGAAACTGGAAATGGAATTTACACGAAGGGGCATGAATTTCATTATTCAGAAATTTCTGAAGATAATGAAAAAGATAAATTTTACAAAATAGAAAAAAACAATGGAAGAAAATGGAGCTGTGGATACAGGAAAAAAAGCCTGCTGGCAGGGTATCCACATATTTCTTTCTATTCAAATATAGAATTCTTCAAATATTTAATAGAGGAATTGTAATAAAAAAATTATTAAGAATATAAAAAAATGATATTTATTCACTTTTACAAAAATTTTACTTATTTAAAACAGTCATTTGTTAAGAAAAAAATCATAAACTCGCCTAAAAGGTTCAGACAATGATTTTTTTCTAATATTCATTTCCTGTTTTATCATTGTAAAAATTTTTGAATAAATTCATAGATATCATTTTCTATATTATAATAAATTTTCTTAAATATAAATAACAGGAGGAATATAAGAAATTATGTCATACATTAAGGATCCTAAGGGTATAGAAGTAAGAAGTTTTGAAATAATAACAGAAGGACTGGGAAACAGGGCAGATCATTTTGCTGAAAATGAAAGACCTATTGTAAAAAGGCTTGTACATACAACAGGAGATTTTGGATATGCTGATATTACGGAATTTCATAATGATGCAGTAAATTCTGCCATGAAGGCCATAAAATCAGGATGTAAAATATACTGTGATACAAATATGATTGTAACAGGACTTAATAAAATGGGGCTTGCAAAATTCGGATGTTCAGCATACTGCCTTGTAAATGATGAGGAAGTGGCTAAAGAAGCAAAAGAAAGAGGAATTACAAGATCTATGGTTGGAATAGAGAAAGCTGTAAAAGATAAGGATACGAAAATATTTCTGATAGGAAATGCACCGACAGCACTATTTAAACTCCTTGAAGAAATAAGTAAGGAAGGGGCAGAAAAACCTGAACTGATTGCTGGAGTGCCTGTGGGATTTGTCGGGTGTCCTGAATCGAAGGTGGCACTTTCAGACTATGATGTTCCCTTTATAAGAACCAACGGGACAAAAGGTGGAAGTACAGTGGCTGTGGCGGTACTGCATGGAATACTGTACCAGATGTTTGAAAGGGAGAGATATTAGAAACGAGATATAGAAAGGGAAGGATGAATTAAATGGAAGAATATCTCTATTTTCGTGGTAAAAAGCTAAGATACGGCTATACTACGGGAAGCTCTGCAACGGCGGCCACAAAGGCGGCACTGATGTATCTTCTAGATGACAGTAAACACGATATACCTGAAGTGACAATTAAACTTCCCTCAGGAAATCCCCTTACAATTAGTGTAAATTCATTGGAAAAAAAGGAAAACAGCGTGCTGGCGTCTGTTATAAAAGATGGAGGTGATGATCCGGATGTTACCCACGGTCTTGAAATTTTTTCAAAGGTGAGCTTACGCAATGATTCAAAAATAAATATCTTTGGTGGAATAGGAGTGGGAAAAGTTACTAAAAAAGGGCTGCCTGTTGTACCGGGAAATTCAGCAATAAATCCTGTTCCTCTAAAAATGATAAGGGAAACAGTGGAAGAGATGCTACCTGAAGGATTGGGGGCAGATGTGGAAATATTTGTGCCTAAGGGGGAAGAAACAGCAAAAAAGACATTAAATGCGAAACTGGGAATTATCGGAGGGATATCAATATTGGGAACAACTGGAATAGTGAAGCCCATGTCGGAAGAATCGTGGAAGGCTTCCCTTGCAATAGAACTTAAAATGGCACTTGAAAACGCTGGAAACGGTGAAGCGATATTTCTTTTTGGAAACAGGGGGAAACAGTATCTCAGTGATAATTTTGAAGGCAATACGTCGCAGGCAATTGTAATAAGTAATTTTGTCGGCTATATGTTTGACAGGGCGTGTGAATTTGAAGCAAAGAAAATCTATTTTATTGGGGAACTGGGAAAGTTTGTAAAAGTTGCAGGAGGGATATTTCATACACACAGCAGGGTTTCCGATGCAAAAATGGAAATACTTACGGCAAATGCACTGCTTGTAGGGGAAAGTACAGAAAACATGAAGAAAATAATGGCTTCAAATACGACTGAGGAAGCTACAAAATATATTGAAAAAACAGAAGTCTACAACCTGCTGGCTGAAAAAGCAAAACAGAAATGCGAGGAATACTGCAGGAGAAATGGATGGGAGCTGGAAGTTGAAACACTTATTATTTCTGCTGAAAAGGAAGTTCTTGGCAATAGCAGGTATTTTTTTGATAATTTTAAAAGAAAACAGAAATAACAAAAAATAAAGAAAAACAGGTGAATCATGAAAATAAATGTAGTAGGTCTAGGCCCTGGGAATATAAAATATATTTCTGCCGCTGGAATTGATTGTATAAAGGAAGCTGAAATTTTAGTTGGAAGTACGAGACAGCTTTCAGATCTGAAAAGTATTATTTTAGAAAAACAGGAAATATATATTTTAGGCAAGCTAGGGGAACTTGTAACTTATTTGAAGGAAAATATTGGGAAGAAAATAACAGTTATTGTGTCGGGGGATACAGGATATTACAGTTTAGTACCTTATCTTTCAAAAAATTTATCTAAGGATATTCTGAACATTATTCCTAATATATCATCCTACCAGTACCTATTTTCCAGACTGGGAGAAAACTGGCAGAATTTCAGGTTGGCAAGTGTACATGGCAGGGAATTTGATTATGTTAAAAATATAAATGATAAGGACTTTGCAGGACTGGTACTGCTTACAGATGATATCCGGAATCCTTATGAGATAGCAAAAAAATTATATGATAGCGGAATACGTGGCGTAACAGTAATAGTGGGAGAGAATTTATCCTATGATGATGAAAAGATAACTATACTGGAAATAGAAGATTATGAAAAATTAAACAGGAAATTTGATATGAATGTCCTTGTTTTAAAGAAAGGTGAAAATTATGCACATATATGATAAGGAATTTACACAGATAGAATTACCGATGACAAAACAGGAGATAAGGGCGGTTTCCATTGCGAAACTCATGCTGAAGCCTGATTCTGTCCTGATTGATGTGGGGGCGGGAACAGGAACGATAGGAATAGAAGCTGCAACTTATATGTCACAGGGAAAAGTTTATGCAATAGAAAAGGAGGGAAAGGGATTAAATACAATAAAACTGAATGCAGAAAAGTTTAATCTTACTAACTTTGAGTTAATTCATGGAAAGGCACCTGATGCCATTCCGGATATTCCTTATGACAGAATGTTTATCGGCGGGTCAACTGGGGGAATAGAGGAAATTATAAATCACTTTTTAACTTATGCGAAAGATAAAGCCATACTTGTTATTAACTGCATTACACTTGAAACACAGGCTAAATCTCTGGAAATTTTGAAGGAAAAAGGCTTTGAGGATATAGAAGTTGTTACAGTTACTGTCGGCAGGGCAAAAAAAGTAGGACCATATACAATGATGTATGGAGAAAATCCTATCTGTATAATTAAGGTTGTAAAGAAATAAGAGATGGTAAGACCTCGTTTATGATTTTTAAAATTACAGACTATATTCCTTAAAAAGTTTAAAAAAATTAAAATTATAGGAATATATTCCTGAAATTATAAATTTTATAAAAAAACAGGATTATATTCCGTAAAATTTGATTTTTAAAATAAAAAAAGGGTATAATTTAAAAAGGAAATGAGGTGTTAAAAATGATAAGAATAGATCGAAAAAGAATATTTAGATTTTTTTAGTAAAAATCAAAAAGACAGACAGATAATAAAGGTTGTGTCTGGTGTAAGAAGATGTGGAAAAATCCACTCTCTTTGAGATATATAAAGATTTTCTGCTTGAAAATGGAGTTGAAAAAAATCAGATTATATCTATAAACTTTGAAGATATGGACTATGAAGAGCTTACAGATTATAAAAAAACTTTATGAATATATAAAAATCTAAAAATGATTGGAGATAAAAAAAATTACATATTTTTAGATGAAATTCAGCATGTGGATAAATTTGAAAAAGTTGTAGACAGCCTTTTTATAAAAGAAAATACAGATTTATACATAACAGGCTCTAATGCCTATTTTATGTCAAGCGAGCTGGCAACCCTTTTAAGTGGGCGTTATATAGAACTGAAAATGTTACCTTTATCATTTAAGGAGTATTATCAGGCTAAATTAGAATATGAAAAAATGGAGCAACAGGAAAATAGGACGTTAAAAACACTTATACAATATTATAATGAATATATAGTAAACAGTTCATTTCCTTATACTTTACAGTTAGACAGTGATTTGAAAAATATACATGAATATTTAAGTGGAATATATAACTCAGTGCTTTTGAAAGATATAGTTGCAAGATTGAAAATTTCAGATGTAATGAGACTTGAAAGTGTTGTTAAGTATATATTTGATAATATCGGTAATTTGACTTCGCTTTCAAAAATAGCGAATACCTTAACTTCAATGGGAAGAAAAACGGATGCAAAAACCATTGAAAAGTATATTAGAGGGCTTACTGACAGTTTACTTGTGCATGAAGTTAGCAGATACAATATAAAAGGGAAAGAATTCCTATCCACATTATCAAAATATTATGTTGCAGATTTAGGACTCAGACAGATGATTTTAGGTAACAGAAATATAGATATGGGACATATACTGGAAAATGTAATTTATCTTGAACTGCTCAGAAGAAAAGGCAATGTATATGTCGGGCAGTTTGATAAAAATGAAATTGATTTTGTTGTTATTAATTCAAATGAAATTGAATATTATCAGGTCGCTTTGACTGTCTTAGATGAAAATACTTTAAAAAGGGAACTGGATGCCTTTAAAAATATTAAGGATAACTATCCGAAGTATCTTATAACTTTAGATGATGTAATGGTGAATACCGACTATGACGGAATAAAGGTTGTAAATGCTCTGGAGTGGTTGTTGGAAGGGAAAAAGTAATGACTAACAAATTTTACGGAATAGGTGTCGGAGTGGGAGATCCTGAGGAGATAACTTTGAAAGCGATAAACACCTTAAAAAAATTAGATGTGGTGATATTGCCTGAAGCTAAAAAGGATGATGGCAGTGTGGCCTATGAAATAGCGAAACAGTATATGAAGGAAGATGTGGAAAAGATTTTTGTAGAATTTCCCATGTTAAAATCACTTGAAGAAAGGGAAAATGCAAGAAAAAAGAATGCAAAAACAGTTCAGGATTTACTAGATGAAGGAAAGACTGTAGGATTCTTAACTATTGGCGATACAATGACATATAGCACTTATGTGTATATTTTAGAGCATTTGCCAAAGAAATATTCAGTTGAGACTGTTCCAGGGGTTTCATCATTTGTTGATATGGCATCGAGGTTTAATTTTCCTCTTATGATAGGAGATGAAACTTTAAAGGTTGTATCACTTAATAGGAAAACTGACATTGAATTTGAACTGGAAAATAATGACAACATAGTTTTTATGAAAGTCAGCAGAAATTTTGAAAAATTGAAACAGGCACTTGTAAAAACGGGGACAATAGATAAAATCATTATGGTTTCAAACTGCGGTAAGGAAAATCAGAAGGTTTATTATGATATAAAAGATTTAGTTGAGGATGATATTCCATATTTTACAACGATGATTGTTAAAAAGGGCGGATTTGAAAAGTGGCGGAGAGATTAGGAAACAAATTATTTATTTAATAGGAGAAGAGGGATGAAAATGAAAAAAATACTGGCTACATTATTTTTAGCTATTCTGTTTCAAGGAGTTGCAGAAACAGTAGTTAAAGGAACTTATGATACAAAGAAGAAAAGATACACAGAATTGAGTCAAACTTTTGAAAAAGGAAATAAATTTGAGTTATGTATTGCCAAATGATAAAAAAAGATACAGTAACGTATAAAAACTGAAAAATTATGATATTTTTAGTGAGAAAAAAAGCGATTTATTGGAATTATACAACAGAAAAAAAGGGAGAAAAAAAGAGAATAATATAAAAAGATAATATTTCTGATAAGGATAAAAAAATTGGATTATGTCCGTAATTATATTGCCGAATTAGTGGAGAGCAACAGGGCAGTTATTTATGAAAGAAAAAAACAAAAAAAGAAATAAAAAAATATTGTAAAAAGTAAAATACAATAACGATATTTACTATGATGCGGGAAGAGGTTCAAATTACGATGGTTATAAATTTTATACAGATAAAAAGTTTGTCACAGGAAATCATGAAATTTGATATTATAACACAATTTGGAATTGCTCTTCACAGCAGTTTGGGAGATAATCCATATAATAGGGAATTGACGGAAAAAAAGAGAAAGAATACAGAGAAAAAAATGGAAATCATTTTTGAAGAATTAAAGGCACTGTATAAGAAAGCTGTTCAAAATCCGAATGTTGAACAAAAAAATTAGTTATTAGTAAAAAATATTTGACAAGTTATTTTTGAAATTAATATAAATGGGGGGAAAAATGAGTAAAATTGAAAAAGGAATTGAGAGTAGTATGGGAAAAAGCTTTTAAAAGAATTGTCAAAAAAATTGACAAAAGAGTACGGAAAGGGCTTTTCAAGATCTAATTTACAAAATATGAGACAATTTTATTTGAAGTATCCAATTTGCCAGACACTGTCTGGCAAATTGAGCTGGTCCCATTATTGTGAGATTTTGAGTATATCCGATGATAAAGAAAGAGCATTTTATGAAAGAGAATGTGAAAATTCAAGATGGTCTGCTCGGGAATTAAAAAGGCAACTTTCAACATCATTATATCAGAAATTACTGCTTTCTTCTGGAGAAATAAATAAGAAAAAAGTTTTGGAATTGTCAAAAGTAGGAAATGTTATTCAAAAACCTCAGCTATGGGTCAGATGAATATGTACTTAAACTATTTTAAGGCAGAAGTAAATGATAAGTTTGACAATGAGCCAGTTGGAATAATTTTGTGCACAGATAAAGAAAATGGTATTTAGTCTGAATATGCACTAGGTGGACTTTCTAATCAGATTTTTGCTTCAAAATACACGTTGTATATTCCTAATAAGGAAGTGCTTGAAAATGAGGTGGAAAAGGTTTTGAGGGAGTATGATAAAAAAATAAAATTAAAAAAAGAGGTAATTTTATGGAAAAAGTTTACTTCATAGGAGCAGGTCCCGGGGATCCGGAACTGATAACTGTAAAAGGAGAAAGAATAGTGAAAGAGGCAGATGTAATTATTTATGCAGGTTCATTAGTTCCGAAAGAAGTTATAAATTGTCATAAGGATGGAGCTGAAATTTATAATTCTGCTTCCATGTCATTGGATGAAGTTATAGACGTTACAGTAAAAGCGGTAAAAGCTGGGAAAAAAGTTGCCAGAGTCCATACGGGAGACCCTGCAATTTATGGGGCTCACAGGGAACAGATGGATATGCTTGATGAATATGGAATAGAGTATGAAGTTATTCCGGGAGTGAGTTCATTTTTAGCAGCAGCTGCGGCAATAAAAAAGGAATTCACATTGCCTAATGTTTCACAGACTGTCATCTGTACAAGAATAGAAGGAAAGACTGCTGTTCCTGAAAAGGAAAGTCTGGAAAGTCTGGCTGAACATAGGGCTTCCATGGCAATATTTTTATCAGTTCAGATGATAGATAAAGTTGTAAAAACATTGTCAACTTCCTATCCATTGACAACACCTGTGGCAGTTGTCCAGAAGGCAAGCTGGCCAGACCAGAAAATAGTTTTTGGAACGCTTGAAACAATAGAAGAGAAAGTAAAAGAGGCTGAAATACATAAAACCGCTCAGATACTTGTCGGAGATTTTTTAGGGAATGAATATGAAAAATCAAAATTATATGATAAATATTTTTCTCATGAGTATAGAGAGGGAATAAAAAAATAAAATCGACTATATTGATTTTAGAATACTATTAGAGAGTTTAAAAAGAATTGGGAGATTTATAAGTAAAAAAGAAAGGGAATGATATGAAAAAAATTTGTATGTATTTAATGAATGGAATGGCAGATCATGAACATGGTTATTTATTAACAGCACTATCGTCACAAATAAAACCTAAATATGAATTCTGTACAGTTGCCTTATCAAAAGAATCTATTATTACAATGGGAGGATTAAAAATTACTCCAAATTATGCATTAAATGAAATAAATAAAGAGGATATTATAGCCTTAATATTAATAGGAGCAGATATGCAATTATGGCTAAATAGTGAGCAAGAACCTATTTTAAATTTAGCTATTGAGTTGTTGAAAAGAAATATTTTAGTTGCTGGTATATGTGGAGCAACATTAGGATTGGCTAGCAAAGGACTTTTAGATGAGAGAGTTCATACAAGTAATATAGAATTTTTATTAACAAATTTTTGTTAAAGGTTATAAAGGAATAAAAAAACTATAAAAATAATGTTGTGGCTGTCTATGATAAAAATTTAATTACTGCAAGTTCAGCTGGTTCTTTATTATGGGCTAAATATATTTTAGAAAATTTAGAGATTTTTTCTAAATCTGCAATAGAAAGTTGGTACAAATATTATGATTTAGGAATCTCTGAATACTATATTGAATTTATGCAAAAAATCGAAAAAGAGAAGGAATTATAAATAATCAAATTATTAAAAAGAAAATTAATAAAATTACATCGCATTTTTACGATGTAAATCAGACATAAAAATTTACGTCGCATTTACGACTGATTTCAAAAAGGACAAACAAACTGAACAGACTATTAAAAAGTTTAATTCAGAAAAATTATATTGCTGTTACAGGAAAAGGCAGGGGAACTAAGTATTTTAAGAGATAAAAGCTATGCTGGTGTCAGATAAAGAACTCAGATAGAAAGGAAAATTGATGAAATTAGCATTTTGGACTGTAACCAGAGGTGCGGGAAATATTGCAGGAGAATATAAGGAAAAGTTACAGGGGCATTTAAAAGGCTATGATATAGATATTTTTACATTGAAAAAATATGATGTAGAAAATACAATTCAGATAGAGGATTTCACTGCCAATATAAATGAAAAATTTTCCCGGTATGACGGACATATTTTTATAATGGCGAGTGGAATTGTAATTAGAAAGATAGCGGGACTGATTGGAACAAAGGATAAGGATCCTGCTGTACTTTTAATAGATGAGGGAAAACATTTTGTAATTTCCCTTTTGTCTGGGCATTTAGGTAGAGCAAATGAGCTGACGTATTTACTTGCGGAGACTCTAAATCTTATTCCTGTTATTACGACGAGTTCAGATGTTACAGGGAAAATAGCAGTGGATACTATATCCCAGAAATTAAATGCAGAGCTTGAGGATTTAAAATCAGCAAAGGATGTGACTTCTCTTATTGTCAATGGACAGAGGGTTAATATACTTTTGCCTAAAAACGTTAAGGTGAATTGCAAAAACTCAGCAGACGGCTTTATTTTAGTTTCAAATAGGAAAAATATTGAATATACCAGAATTTATCCTAAAAACTTAATTTTGGGTATCGGGTGTAAGAAGGATACAAAAGCGGAGGATATTTTATCTGCCATTGAAGACTGCCTAAATAAAAATAATTTAGATATAAAATCAGTTAAAAAAATTGCGACTGTTGATGTAAAGGAAAATGAAAAGGGATTGATTGATGCCGCTAAATCTTTAAATTTAGACTTAGAAATAATCTCAAGGGAAGAAATTAAAAAAGTACAGGATCAGTTTGAAGGTTCGGATTTTGTAGAAAAAAATATTGGAGTGAGGGCGGTATCAGAACCTGTTGCACTTCTATCTTCATCACAGGAAGGGCATTTTATTGAGATGAAGGCAAGATACAACGGAATAACAGTTTCAATTTATGAAGAGGAGTTAAAAATATATGAGTAATGGAAAAATTTATGTGGTGGGCATAGGGCCTGGAAAAAAGGAAAATATGACATTCAGAGCATATGAAGCAATGGAAAACAGTGATATAATAGTAGGGTATAAGACTTATGTGGATTTAGTGAAGGAATATTATCCTGGAAAAGAGATGAAAAGCTCCGCAATGACAAAGGAAGTGGACAGGTGTACAGAAGTGCTGGAACTGGCAAGACAGGGAAAAACAGTCAGCCTTATAAGCAGCGGTGATGCGGGAGTTTATGGTATGGCAGGAATTATGCTGGAAATTGCCGATGAAGACATGGAAGTTGAGGTAATACCTGGAATAACTGCCACTAATGCTGCTGCAGCTATTGCAGGAGCACCGATAATGCACGACTATGCTACAATAAGTCTGAGCGATCTGCTGACTGACTGGGAGCTGATAAAGAAAAGGCTTGAACTTGCTGCGCAGGGAGATTTTGTTGTGAGTATTTATAATCCTAAAAGCAGGGGAAGGGTTACACAGATAGAGGAAGCAAGGGAAATAATGATGAAATATAAGCCTAAGTCAACTCCTGTGGCAATAGTAAGAAATGCAGGAAGGGAAGATGAGAGATATATTGTGACTACTCTCGATGAAATGCTCAATCACGAGATAGACATGCTTACAATAGTGTTAATTGGTAACTCAAATACATTTGTAAAGAACGGGAAAATAATAACTCCGAGAGGATATGAGGGGAAATATAACTATTAAAATAAAATATACGATTTAAACGAATCATTGACATAAATTTACTGTATGAGGGAAACTATGAATAAACCTATAGATGAGAAACTAAGAATACTTAGTGATGCTGCAAAATACGATGTTTCATGTTCTTCCAGTGGAAGCAGCAGAAAAAATGCAAGTAATGGCTTGGGAAATGCCGCTTATAGTGGAATATGCCATTCATGGTCGGCAGACGGGCGATGTGTTTCCCTGCTTAAAATACTTATGACTAATCATTGCATATACGACTGTAAATACTGTATTAACCGTAAAAGCAATGATATCGAAAGGGCAATACTTACTCCTGATGAAATTGTAAGGCTGACTATAAATTTTTACAGGAGAAATTATATAGAAGGGCTGTTTTTAAGCTCAGGAGTAATAAAAAATGCTGATTATACAATGGAGCAGATGATTGCTGTGGCTAAAAAGCTCAGGCTGGAAGAAAACTTCAACGGATATATTCATATGAAGGTAATTCCGGGAGCAAGCCGGGAACTCATCCATGAAGTAGGACTGTATGTAGACAGGGTTTCAGTAAATATTGAACTTGCTGAAAATAAGGCACTCAAACTTCTGGCACCTGATAAGAAACCCACTGATATTTCAACATCAATGGGACTTATACGTAAAAATCAGATACAGAATACAGAAGAAAAGAAGCTGTTTAAAAGCACTCCTTCTTTCATTCCGGCAGGGCAGACAACCCAGATGATAATAGGTGCAGGTGGGGAAAGTGATTTTGCCATACTGAACAGGAGCGAAAATCTTTATAAAAATTTTGGATTGAAAAGAGTGTATTATTCTGCCTATGTTCCTGTAAATAAGTCGGGAATTCTGGCAAATACAAATGCTGTACCTATGTTGAGGGAACATAGGATTTATCAGGCTGACTGGCTTTTAAGATTTTATAATTTTAAGGCTGAAGAAATACTTGATGAGAAAAATCCTTTTATTGACCCGCTTCTTGACCCGAAGGCAAACTGGGCTGTACAGAATTGGCATCTTTTTCCTATGGAAATAAACAGGGCATCCTACAAAGACCTTATCAGAATTCCTGGAATAGGAGTAACTTCAGCAAAACGTATAGTTATGGTAAGAAGACATAATGTAATAAAATATGAGCATCTTAAAAAGTTAGGAGTAGTAATAAAAAGGGCAAAATACTTTATTACTGTAAATGGTGAATTTATGGGATTCAGGAAGGAAAGTCCTGAACTTATAAGAAATGCCCTGATGGAAAAGGAAAAAGTGGAAATGCAGCAGCTGAAGCTTTTTAATATATAGCCGGTTTTATTTGAGAGAAAGGAGAATGTGGAGGAACTGTCTGAAAAATTACAAAAATGAGGAAACCTTTATTTTAGACAATCCTGTACAGGAAAAATGCCAAATTATTATTATGATGGAAGTTTTGATGGACTGCTGACAGTTATTTACATGGCTTACGGAGATAAAAATAATGGGCTTAGGGTAACTGCTGAAAAGGAACAGTTCACTCTGGGACTTGATGATATTCATGTTGTGACTGATTTTTCAAAAGCCGGACGTGTGGAAAAAAATATATGCGAGAAGATATCCAGGGAATTTTTAAATAAAATGCGTACATGTTTTCTGTCATGTGATAAAAATAAGGACACAACAATAGTTCACACAACGTACAAGGCAATAAAGCAGGGGGAAGAAATTCTGAATTCCCTTGATGAGCATGCCTTCCACATGAATAAACTGATAAAACAGGTTCTGAGTGAACGTCATAAATATCTGGGAGTCCTGAGATTTAAGGAAATGAAGGACGGAACAATGTTTGCGACAATAGAGCCGAAAAATAATGTTCTTCCTGCCTTGATTTCCCACTTCAGAAACAGGATGAAAAGGGAAAGATTTGCAATTTTTGATAAGGAAAGGGAAATGATAGCTTATTATGATACGAAAAAAGTCGAAATTTTCTTTGTGAAATCTCCTGAAATTGAGTGGAGTGATGAAGAAATGGAATATTCTGAACTTTGGAAAACCTTCCATAAGAGCATTTCCATAAAGGAGAGGGAAAACAGGAAACTTCAGCAGAGCAATCTTCCAAAATATTACTGGAAACACCTTGTGGAGGATATGTAGGAAATTTAAAATAATGTATATTTTTAGCTATTACCTTTAGAAATATACAGCTAAAGAGACAGGTGAATAAAAATTTACAAGGGAGAAAAAAATGAGATATGTACTACTGCTTCGTGGAATAAATGTTGGTGGGAAAAATAAAGTATCAATGAACGATTTAAAAATGAATATAGGCGAACTGGGATATCAAAATGTAGTTACATATATTAATAGCGGAAATATAATATTTGATACAGATGATAACATAGAAACTGTCAAAATTAAAATAGCAGAAATGTTAAAAAATGTTTTCTTTCCTGTTCAACATGTTATAATAACAAAGGAAGAGTATCTGGAAGAAGTTTCGAATCTTCCGGAATGGTGGAATGAAACACTTGCAAGAAAAGATGTTCTTTTTTATAGTGATGAGGTTGACTATGAAAAATTAAAAACTCGAATAAAAGAAATGCCTCTTCATGATGAAATTGTATATTTTGGCAGAAAAGCTGTATTTTGGGGAAAATATACAGAAAAGGAATATTTACGCACTTCGTATCATAAGTTACTTATGAAAGAAAAGTTTTATCCTATGCTTACGATACGTAATGAACGAACATTTAAGAAATTAGGAGAAATGCTAGGGTAACTCCCATTATTATAATTGAAATGTATTTTCAGTTCTACCTTTCATCTAAGAATAGATAATTCAAAGATGAATGTAAAATATAGGGAGAATATTATCAGAATAAATAGTAAAGAAATTGAAATGAAATCAAAAAATATATTAGAACTTAAAGAGGTGAAAAATATGCTTCATATAGAAAAGATAAATGGGAAAAATGTATGGGAGATACTTAAATTACATGTATCAGAATCACAAAAAGAGTTTGTCGCAGCAAATGATGTCAGTATTATTGAAGCATATGCTACTATCACAGCAAATGGATTTGCATTTCCGTTTGGTATTTATGATGGCAAAACTCCAGTTGGGTTTATGATGATTGGTTATGATTCGGCTGATTATTGGGAGGAAGTACCAGATATAGCAAGAGGAAACTATAGTCTCTGGCGATTGATGATTGATGAAAATTATCAGAAAAAAGGATTTGGAAGGGAAGCAGTTGCTCTTGGACTGGATTTTATCAAATCATTTCCTTGTGGTAAGTCTGAGTATTGCTGGCTTTCTTATGAACCGGAGAATGAAGTTGCCCGTCAGCTATATCGTTCGTTTGGATTTGTTGAAACTGGCGATATGGTTAGCGGAGAAATTATTGCTGTATTGAAACTTTAAAATAGATGAAAATTCAATAGTTATTTAGGAAAAATAATTTTTCAATAAAATTTAAAAATGAATATAGATTAAAAATAATGGAAAGAGGTGCTTATTTATGGGAATACTAAAAAAATTATGGGATATGCTGCCGGAAGGACGTCCTGTTTGAGTACCACAACCTGCGGAGTGGGGAATAAAAGAAGAAATTATGGAAAAAAATGAAGATGAAAAAGCTGAAAGTGAAAAAACTGAAGAAAAACAGTCGGAAAAATAAATAGAATTTCTAGGAAGGATTATGGCTATGGAATTTATAATAAAGGAAATAATTGACAAAAGGGAAAAGGAAAAAATATCCAGAGATATTTTAAATGATCTTCCTGAATGGTTTGGTATGCCTGACAGTACAGAGGAATATATTAAAGATTCTCAGGATAAATCATTCCTGGCATGTTTTTGTAATGGAGAAGCAATTGGATTTGTTGTGCTAAATGCCACAAGTAAAGACTGTGCAGATATTTTTGTAATGGGAATTAAGAAAAAATATCATCGCATGGGTGTGGGCAGAAAATTGAATGATGCCTATGAAGAAATGGCGAAAAAACTTGGATATACATATTCGCAGGTGAAGACAGTTAAAATGGGTCACTACAAGGAATATGATATTACTAATCATTTCTACATATCTATGGGATATAAGGAACTGGAGTGTTTTCCAACCTTGTGGGATGAGTGGAATCCTTGCCAGATTTATATAAAATATATTGGTGAAAAATAAAATGATAATTTGCGAGTGAGGTGAGTCCATTTGAAAGAGTATATTACAAGTTTAGAAAAGGAATTTTCTTTAATTGAAAATGGCTTCAAAGAGGAAGAAAAAAGAGCCTTAGCTGATTATAAATCCAATGATAGAGAATATATTAAAAAATTGGCATTCTTAGCGTACAAATCAGCTGCTTATCAAGTAAGAATGTATGGAGTGTTTCTGTTTGGATATCTATCAGAAGAAGGAGATATTTTAGCATTTATGAGGGATGAAGTTTCCAAAGATGATAATTGGAGAGTTCAGGAAGTACTGGCAAAGGCATTTGATGAATTTTGTAAAAAAACAGGATATGAAAGCACTTCCAGTTATTGATGAATGGTTAAGAAGTAATAATCCTAATACGAGAAGAGCAGTTATAGAGGGTTTAAGAATATGGACAAGCAGATCGTATTTTAAAGATAATCCAAATGAAGCTATTAGGAGAATTTCTGACTTGAAGGAAGATACGAGTGATTATGTCAGAAAATCTGTAGGAAATGCTTTAAGGGATATAAGTAAAAAGTTTCCGGAATTGATTAAAATGGAACTCAGTAGCTGGAAATTAGAGAGCAAAGAAATCAAACAGGTGTACAAGTTGGCTAGTAAATTTATTAGCTGATAATCTTAGTTTTTAAATAGTCAGAAAAATTAAGAACTCATAGAGGTAAAAATTATGGAAATGATTAATAAAATTAAAGAAATAGAACAATATGTGTGCAGTAACTTTGAAGAACTGGATTTGGATGATCCTATCGAAGAAGGTTATTTTGAAGAGTATGAAAATATATCGGGAGCTTGTCAAAATGAAATTACACTATTTGAGGGGAAATTTGATATTGTATTGCCTGCTGATTTCAAAGAGCTCTACAAATACAAAAATGGAAGCAAATTTTTTTCTGTGTTGCCTTCTGTCATTGATGAAAGGGAAATGGCATTTTGTCTAATGAGTTTACAGGAAATAGAAAATTCAAAAAAATATTTTCAGAATAGAAATGCCTTGTTATCTGAGTTTCCTGAACACTTTACTGCTCAGGATATTGAAAAGATGAAAGACAGCAGAATAAAGCCTTATCTTTTTAACAGAAAATGGTTTCCATTTGCACAATATTGCGACAGCTGTTATCTTATGCTGGATTTAGACCCTGATAAAGAAGGAGAAAAAGGACAGATTATATGCTACATTCATGATCCAGATGAAGTAGTTTACGTGGCACCTAATATTACTGAACTGGTATCTGGAATATTTGAGGAAATTATTCGGGCGTAGTTCTATAGAAAAAGTATAATATGAAAAAAATGTTACAAAATGTAAATTTTGAATAGAGAGTATCTGTATAAATAAAAATTAAAAAAAGTTTTTAATTGTTGAAAAAAATTTGCTATAATTGAGATATACAAATTAAGGGGGAATTAATATGGCTACTAAAAAGCTTTTACCAATGATGTCACTTTTGAACCAAAAAGATGTTGATAATTTAATAAAAAGCTCTAGAAACAGATAAAAAAACCCTAATCCTATTAAAAAGTATTAAAGTAAAAAAACAATAACAGAACCTTCAGAAATACTAAAATTAGTAGGATTAAAGAGAGATGAAGTTTAGAAAGATTTCTTTACAAAGTCTTTTTAAAACAAACAAAAAGACACGGAAAAAGATAAAAAGAAAAATTATGAAAAGTTATTGAAAAAAAGCAACAGAAAAAAATTAAGTTTTAATGGTCGGAAATTAGAAAATGGTGATTACATAGTCAATAGTTTTTTTATTAGGACAATTAGGAAAAAAATTTTAACAAAAAAATATTTTTAGAGGAAGATAAAAATAAAAGGAGTTGAACTTTTGACAATCGCCTATAATCTCTTGATTGAAATTAAAAAAATTTGATTAATGTGAAATATCTCTGGATAGAGTGTGAGGATAATAAAAAAATTGTTGGATTTTTTTATTCTAATTTTGGATTTAAATTGATAGAAAATTATGTTTCAAATAATGGTTTGAAAGTTATGATATTAAAATTAGAAAAATTAAAGATATTACAAAAAAATGTATCGAAAAAAACTTAATGTTAAAATTAAAAGATTGGAGATACATTTTTTTAATCCCTATACTTGCTAAAAAAACCATAATAAAAAGAAAGTATATTCTATTAGCTATAATTTATAAATGATTGATACCAGGAAAAAAATCTATCTATTCATTTTACTTATACACCATAATAAATTCAAATTGGACTAAAAATAAAAAAACTGAATTATAATATAAATAATAGGATTTGTTTTAGTTTGTAATGCAAAATATTGTTGTGTATATACACATAATGAGATGGGATAGCAATTTTATTTTAAAAACATAAACTAAAATAAATTAAATAGTAAAAACTAGAAATAAATCAAGGAGGAGAACAGAATGAGTAGAACATTAAAAAGAGTAATGTTATTAGTTTTACTAGCAATTGGACTTTTGACGGGATGTCAAAAAGGTGCTGAAACAAAGGAAGAAAAGAAAGAAAGTGCAGATGGTGGAAAAGGAACTTTAAAAGTTATAGCCGCTTATGATGCAAAAGACAAAGTTTTTGAAGAATTTACAAAGAAAACAGGAATAAAAGTAGAATTCTTAGATATTTCTTCAGGAGAAGTTTTATCAAAGTTAAGTGCACAAAATGGTAAAATAGGTGCAGACGTTTGGTTCGGTGGTGGAGCAGACAGCTTTATCGTAGCAGGAGAAAAAGGATATCTTGAAAATTATGTATCACCTGAAGAAAAAGAAATGGATCAGAGATTTATTGGAAATGACTTCTGGACAGGTGTTTCTATCGTAACAGCAGGATTCTTAGTAAATACTGATGTGTTGGAAAAAAAGGGATTGCCTGAACCGACATCATGGGCAGATTTAAAAAATCCTAAATATAAAGATGAATTAATTATGGCTGACCCTGCAATTTCAGGGACAAACTATGCAGTTGTATACAATCTGCTACAGTCAATGGGAGAAGAAGCAGGATGGGCTTATCTTGAATCAATAAAAGGAAATATTCCTTTCTATGCACAACGTGGATCAGAACCTACATCAAAAGTTAAAAATGGAGAAATGGCAGTAGGAATAATCCCTCTAGGTGGAGACACTTACAAAATGGAAAAAGAATTTAAAGTTAAAAATGTAATCCCTTCAGACGGACTTCCATGGGTTCCAGCAGGAATGGCTATATTCAAGGAAGCTGAAAACAAAGATGCTGCAAAAGCATTTGTTGACTGGGCATTATCAAAAGAAGGTCAGGAATTCCTGAAAACAGTTGCTCCACGTATGATGGTAAGAAAAGATGTTACTCCTCCGGAAGAATTAAAAGGAATGACTGTTGATAAACTTATGAAAATGGATATCGCAGGAATGGGAACAAGAAGAGAAGAAATCTTGAAATTATGGAAAGAAAAAATGGGGAAATAGATTATGAATTTATTCCGAAAAAATATTAGTGAAAGAGCCCAAAAGAAACATTTTGGGCGTTCTTTCTTTTATATGGAAATTACAGATAAGATATTTTATCTGCTTGCAGTTGTGCCGATAATGGTGTTTATATTATGGCCTATAATTGCATTGTTTATAAGAAGTGTTACTCCTGGAGGGAAATTTACATTGGAAATGTACAACTCACTTTTCAGGGAACATTTTACTGTAATAACTGACAGTTTATGGGTATGCCTGTTATCTACAACCTTATCAGTGATAATAGGTACTGTTATAGCAGTTTACATAACTTATGCACCAAAATTAATAAAAGGAATGCTGATGCTCCTCCTTATGCTTACAATGATATCACCGCCTTTCCTGTCTTCGCTTTCATATATACTGCTGTTTGGGAAAAGAGGAATAATAACGGCTGATTTACTGCATCTGAATTTTAATCCTTACGGATGGCATGGAATAGTAATAATGCAGACCTTCAGTGAAATTTCGCTGGCTGCCCTTATTATAATTGGAGGACTTACGACAATACCTTCTTCCGTTCTGGAAGCAGGAAAAGATTTAGGTTCCAAATCAGGAGCCATACTTTTTAGAATAATACTTCCAATGCTTAAATCTTCAATAGTTGCAGTTTATTTTTTAATATTTGTAAAAATATTGCGGATTTCGGTACACCTATTATTGTTGGAGGGAATTTTAAGATGCTTGCCACAGAGGCATATAAAGGAGTAATTTCATATGGAGAAATAGAACAGGCGGCAGCTATTAGTTTTCTTATATTTCTTCCAATTGTATTTATTTTTCTTATATATAGGCATCAGCTTACAGCATCTAATGTTATGGGAAGTTTCTCAGAAAAATCAGGTCAGGGTGAAGAAAAAAGATATCAGCTGTCATTATATCTGAAAATGATTTTTGGATTTGTGACATTATGTTTTGCAATATATATGCTGCTGCAGTATATTTCTATATTTGTTTCAGCAGTATCAAGTAACAGTGGCGGGAAATTCCACTGGACAATGGAATTTATACAGTCATTTTCACTTACTAAAATTCCAAGTATGGTAAGAAGTGTGGTTTATTCCCTGATAGCAGGAGTTACTGCAAGTTTTTTAGGAGTTCTTTTTGCATATTATATAGACCGTAGAAAAGTAAAATTTTCTAAAAGCTTTGACTTTATTGCCGCATTGCCTTATATTCTGCCTGGACCATTTTTTGGAATAGCCTATCTTCTGGCTTTTCAAAATCCACCGTTACTTTTGACAGGAACAGGGGCGATAGTGGTGCTAAACTGTATTTTCAGACAGATGCCTGTAACAACAAGGGCGGCAAGTGCCAACCTCAGCCAGATAAGTTCATTGACGGAAGATGCAGCGAGAGACCTTGGAACACCTGGAATAGCAGTGTTTTTCAGAATAGTGCTTCCACAGCTGAAACCGGCATTTTTAGTAGGATTTATAAATACTTTTACAACAACAATGACAACAGTAGGTGCAATTATATTTCTAATTACCCCTTCTGCAAAGGTTGCCACAGTTGAACTGTTTAATGAAATTCGTGACGGAGACTACAGAATGGCATCGGTTATTGCAAGTTTGCTGATTTTAGTGATATTACTTGTAAATATTTTATTTTCAATATTCATATTAAGAAAAAAGAAGGAGGGAAAGCATGTATCTTCAGTTAAAAAATCTGTATAAGAAGTATCAGGATAATACTGTAGTGAGTAATTTTAATATAGATGTGGAAAAAGGGGAACTGATAAGTATTCTCGGGCCGAGCGGATGCGGAAAGACAACAACATTGAGAATGATAGCAGGATTTATAACTCCCACATCAGGAGATATCTTTCTTTCAGGAGAAAAAATAACTGATTATCCGCCTGAAACACGTCCTGTGAGTACAGTTTTTCAAAATTATGCACTGTTTCCTCATCTGACTGTTTATGAAAATATTGAATATGGCCTTAGATATCCTTTAAAAGTTGGAAAAAAACTTGATAAGAAGGAAAAAAAGGAAAGAACAGAAAGAATAATAAATCTTGTAAATCTTAAAGGGCTTGAAAAAAGAAGAATAGACCAGCTAAGTGGTGGTCAGCAGCAGAGGGTAGCCTTGGCAAGATCTCTTGTGCTTGAGCCAAAGGTTCTTTTACTCGACGAACCTTTATCAAATATTGATACAAAATTAAGGGAAACTGTAAGAAATGAAATAAGAAAAATACAGAAGGAACTAGGAATAACAATGATTTTTGTTACTCACGATCAGGAAGAGGCAATGAGCATTTCAGACAGGATTGTTGTTATGAATGGGGGGAATATTGAGCAGATAGGAACTCCACGTGAAATTTATACATTTCCTGAAACTGTTTTTGTTGCAGAATTTATAGGAAAGGCAAATATTATAAAAAGGGATAAAAAAAGCTTTATAATTCGTCCTGAAAATGTTAATATATCCTATAATGAAATAAATGAAGGAAATACGGATGAAATAATTTCAGAAAAAGGAAAAATTATCAGTAAGGAATATCATGGAGCACTTATTTCCTATGAAATTGAAGTTATGAATGAACTGTCAGGCTTGAAAAGACTGAATGCTGTTATGATTTCCGGAAAAAAGGAATATGAAATAGGAGAAATAGTGAGATATTCTATAAATAAACAGGATTTGTATGAGATAAAATCATAAAATTTGAAAATAATTAAGAGGATAAATTATAAAAATAGAAAATGGGGGAAATATGGCACTGATTTATGTAACAGGAGGAGCTAAGAGCGGGAAAAGCAAGTTTGCTGAAAATCTTCTGCTTGGAATGAATAACGGGAATCAGAAAAATATTTATCTGGCAACTTCTCTTGCATTTGATGAAGAGATGAAGGTAAAAGTGGCTCTTCATAAGGAAAGAAGGCAGGATAAATGGCTTACAGTGGAAGGTTATAAAAATTTTAGTGAAACTCTGAAAGATGTACTTTCAGATGAAACAAAAGATAATATGCTTGTTGACTGCCTTACAAATATGATAAGCAATATTATTTTTGAGGAACATGACATCAACTGGGACAAACCTTCAGAAAAAGATTTTGAAAAATGCAACATTTCAGTGGAAAAACAGGTAAATGAACTGATAAATATTGTAAATAGATTTGAAAATGTTATCATTGTTTCAAATGAATTGGGAATGGGTATCGTTCCTAGCTATCCTCTTGGAAGATATTTCAGGGAAATAGCCGGGAAAATGAATCAGAAAATTGCAGAAATTGCTGATGAAGTATATTTTGTAGTATCAGGAATACCTATGAAAATAAAATAGAAATAGGGGGATTTTATGCTGAGAAAAAGTGATTTTAATTTTATTTTTTTAATATTATTTTTTTCAGTTGCAATGATAAAAAAATCTGGAAAAGAGATTTTAATAGTTTTAAGTATACAGAAAGATTAACAAGTGATGCTACAGGTCGAGTTGAGATATGGGAGCTAAACTGCGAGAAATTAGAATGCAGACTTTCATATTTTTATTGGTGATGATAAGAAAGAACTTTTTTTCAAAGAAAAATTGTTTTTAAAAAGATACTGGTGAAATGAAGAAAAATGGTAAAAATTTTTTTAAAGGTATGAAAAAAACAAAAAAATCCTGAAAAGCCATCCAGATTTTTTTATCCTGAAAAATAGTCTTGTATTGGATAATAAGGAAGTATTTTTCAACATATAGAATGAATACAGGATTTTTATAAATTATTGGATAAACTTTTAAATGAGAAACATTATGATTTTTGAAGATAGAATTGTTGAAGAATTTCAGAGAAAAATCAGAAAAATGAAAGAAGAGTTAAAAATAAAAAAACTAGAATTATCGGATTATTAGAAAATATAAAGGAATCTGAATATAAAAAAATTTTTCAATACGAAGAAAAATATAAATTTAAATGAAATTTGGGATTTAGAATGTAAAAAAATCTTGATTGCGAAATTAAATATAGAAGAAATATACATGAAGAGCCTTTATTTTATAAAAAAATAACTCTGAAAAAGCAATAAAGATAAGGAAAAGAATTATAAAGAAGATATTAAAAAGGTATTATGAATATTAATCTAGAAAAAAAGAAGACAATTCTTTAGAAGTTCAAAATTATTTATATTTAAATGATAAATCTGAAGATATATTTACTGTAATTAATTCTGAATTTCATGAAGTATTGACAGAATTATTGGGAGAGAACTATAAAAAAATATTGAAAAAAAGATTAATTGCGGAAGAACAGAAAAAAATAAGGAGAAAAATTAAATTAGTAATATCTGGGATAAACTAAATAATTTATAATATTGTATGACAGATACAATTAAATTTTTCTGTAGGAATATTTTTTTACATGAAAGGAGTTTTATAAATAATGAATATTGACATTATAAGAATATTTGCTTTTTGCTTTTTATTGTGATGTTACATACTTTGAACAGGCAATATGGACTTACTGTATGGATGAGCGGATATGCAGTTATTTCAATAGGAGTGAATCTTTTTATTATGATAAGTGGATATCTCCTTTTGGATAAGGCAGAATCAGTAAAGGATTTTTTTAAGAAAAGATTTTTTAGTATACTGCCTTTGTTTGTAGCTTTTAATATAGTCTATATTTATTTTTACAATCATTCCTTCATAGCAGTAAAAAAAATATCAGCACCTCATTTCTGGTATATTTATATGATTTTAGGACTGTATTTGCTGACTCCATGGCTGAGAAAGGTTTTACAGTATGCAGAAAATGAAACTTTTTATGTAGTTGTATTATGGTTTTTGTGTAATATACTTAATCCATATTTACAGTTTTTTTCAGATTACCTAAGATACCATTTTCCCATTTTCCAATAACTGGCTTTATCGGATATTATGTATTAGGATATTATTTGAAAAAATATAGAGATAAATTAGGAAAAATACCTTTCATCTATGTAATAGCAGTTTATATGGCAGGATTTTTTTATAAGTGTTTTGTCTACAAGATACGTTCTAATTACAACAGGAAACAGAATATCGGATTTTTTTGATAAAAATTCACTGGGAACATTTTTCATGACGGTTTCATTTTTTATTTTCTGGATGAAGTTCAATTTTAATAGTAGAAACAGTATTGTGAGAATGATTTCAGATTCAACGTATTTTGCATATTTGATTCATATAATAATTTTACATTATGTTATTAAAATAAGCGATGAAATGATTTTTAAATCAGTTGCAACCATTGTAGTAAGTATTATTACCGGGATTCTTTACAACTATGCAAAAAAATGTTTGATGGATTTTGCAAAAGATATGAAAAAAAGACAATAAAATAACAGATAATTTATAATTAGATTTCATGAGAAGAAAGACAGTTCTTCTCTTTTTATATTAATCCCCGTAGACCCACCCTCGATATTATTAAAACAGTGTGTGGTAGTAACATTAAATCTATTGAAAGATATATAACTGTACACATGTGACAATACTGAGGATAAAAGTAAAAAAGTTTAAATCTCCTCCTGATTCTCATAAGCGTGACAGGCTTGATTAAAATTCCGGAGAATTTTAGCTGCACTCGCTTTTAACAATATCTACACCAAATATAAAACTGTATAGTAAAATTTTCAGCTGATTAGAAATATTAGTTTTCAATCAGTTCAATCAGCCAGTTTGCCTGCTGAAGTTCAGTATCAGTTTCCCTGATTTTCTTTGAAAGCAAATCAAGCTCCTTCTGTAAAACAGGAACATCTACTGTACTCATTATTTTTATTTCTGTAGTTGAATACAGGTTTACTCTCTGACCTGCGATATTTAAAAATCCTCTTAAAATATTTGATTTTAAAGTAAGAGTATCTCTTTCTGCAATCAGATCTGCAAGAGTCTGACCATTTGAAACAGTGACACAGTTAGTTTTATTAATCTGCTTAATAAGAATTTTCAGCTGATTAATGTTGTTATCAAGTTCATTCAGAAGTTCTTCAGGGTTTTCTGAAGGTTCGTCATTTTCCTGAACTTTTGCATTATTATTAAGTCTTACCCTTAACTGATCTATTCTTTTCTGTAAATCTGCCCTTAAAATAAGAGCCTCGGCAAGTTTCATATATAACCTCCATTTTATTTTTTTATATTAAATTTATATAACTGAATTATAACCAAAAAATTTTTTTATGTCAATATTGTTGACAAAAAAATAAAAAAGGAGTATGATGAATTTATAAAACAATTAAACTTCAGGGCAGGGTGAAATTCCCGACCGGTGGTATATAAGTCCACGCGATTGAAAAATCAAGAACCGGTGTGATTCCGGTACCGATAGTATAGTCTAGATGAAAGAAGTTGAAATATAGTAATAATCGTATTTAAAGTGTATATAAGTTAATATGCTGATGTTGTTGCAGTTTTTATACAGCTTAGCTTTTGATAAACAAAAAAATATTTATGATATTGGATATTGAAAGTAAATAAAAAAATTATTACAGATATTTAGTCCCGGGGTTTTAATTAATCCTGTTTTTTTATTACCTGAAAAATTGTTTTAAATAAAATTATTTTAGGAGGAAAAATGAAAAAATTTGAAGGGAAATTTAATGGAAAAGGAATAAAAATCGGTATTGTAGCAGGGAGATTTAATGAGTTCATTACATCAAAATTAGTAGGCGGAGCAGTAGATGTGCTGAAAAGAAATGATGTAAATGATGAGGATATAGATATTGCCTGGGTTCCAGGTGCATTTGAAATACCATTGATTACTAAAAAAATGGCTGAATCAAAAAAATATGATGCAATAATAACGCTGGGAGCAGTTATAAAAGGTTCTACACCACATTTTGACTATGTATGTGCAGAAGTTTCCAAAGGAGTGGCTCAGATTTCATTGCAGACAGGTTTGCCTATAATGTTTGGGGTGCTGACTACTAATAATATAGAAGAGGCAATAGAAAGAGCTGGAACAAAGGCAGGAAATAAAGGTTCTGATGTTGCATTTGGCGCATTGGAAATGATAGATTTGATAAAAAATATTGGATAAAGTTAAGGAAAATAATATGGAAGAAAATATTAATGAAAAATATATGCGGATGGCAATTGAACTGGCTAAAAAAGGTGCGGGTGGTGTAAATCCTAATCCAATGGTTGGAGCTGTTGTAGTGAAAAATGGCGAAGTAATTGGGAGAGGATACCATAAGTTTTTTGGCGGACCCCATGCGGAAGTTTATGCATTGGAAGAGGCTGGCAAAGAAGCTGAAGGTGCTACTATTTATGTAACTTTGGAGCCATGTTCCCATTATGGAAAAACACCGCCTTGTGCAAAAAAAATAATAGATATGGGAATAAAGAAGTGTTTTATCGGCTCAAGTGACCCCAATCCGAAAGTAGCAGGTAGAGGTGTGGCAATGCTGAAGGAGGCAGGAATTGAAGTTGTTGAAAATGTATTAAAAGAGGAATGTGATGAGGTAAATCAGGTTTTCTTCAAATATATAAAAACTAAGATTCCTTATCTATTTGTAAAATGTGGAATAACATTGGACGGGAAAATAGCCTTGTCAAATGGGATTTCAAAGTGGATAACAAATAGTATCGCCAGAGAGAAGGTACAGTATTACAGAAATAAATTTATGGGAATAATGGTCGGGATAAATACAGTTCTTACTGACAATCCAAGTTTGACAACGAGAATTGAAAATGGTGTAAATCCCTTCAGAATCATTGTTGATCCGAATCTGCAAATTGATGAAAACTGTAAAGTTGTAAAAAATAATGAAGATGAAAAAACCGTGATTATTACTTCACAAAAAAATCTATTTGCTGAAGATGCTGAAAATACTGAAATCCAAATTAAGCAAAAAAGATTAGCTGAAGAAAATAAAGTAAAATTTATTTTTATTGATGGTGAAAAATTTTCTTTTAAAAAAATGCTTGAAGAAATTGGAAAAACAGGAATTGACAGTGTTCTGCTGGAAGGTGGAGAAACCCTTATTTCTCTTGCGTTTGAAGAAAATGCAATTGATGGCGGAGAAATTTTTATTGCAAACAAGATTTTAGGTGATAGCAGTGCAAAACCTTTTATTTCAGGATTTGTAAGGGAGAAAATGGAAGAGGCTGTTCAATTAACCAATGTGAGAAATAATATTTATGGCGAAAATGTAGGAATGGAGTTCTATTTTAAAAAATACAATGAAATGGAACAGGATTAGGAGAAAATATGTTTACAGGTTTAGTCGAAGAAATGGGAAAAGTAGTGAATATTTCTAAAAAGGTGACAGGTTTAGGAATAACAATAAAAGGCGATAGGGTCGTTGAAAAGGTAAAAATTGGAGACAGCATAGCAGTAAATGGAGTCTGTCTGACAGTCACGGAATTTAGCGGAAATACTTTTACAGCAGATGTGATGTATGAAACGATTGAAAGAAGCGGACTGAAGCGGATAACTGCCGGAGAAACTGTAAATCTTGAAAAATCGTTGACTTTAACTACATTTTTAGGAGGGCATCTTGTAATGGGAGATGTTGACAGTGAGGCAGAAATTATTTCAATTGTTCCAAAAGGGATTGCTAAACTGTATAAATTTCAGCTGGAAGAAAAACATAGGCATAATATGAAATATGTAGTTGAAAAAGGCCGTGTGACAATAGACGGATCAAGCCTTACAGTCATTGATACAGATGATGATGCAGGAACTTTTTCTGTGTCGCTTATTCCACATACTTTGGAAAATATAACGCTCGGAAAAAAGAAAGTCGGAGATTTTGTTAATATAGAAACAGATTTATTTGGGAAATATGTGGAGAAGATTCTGAAATTTAATAATGCAGAAACTGAAAAAAAGGAAAAATCAGGCATTACGATGGATTTTTTACAAAAAAATGGGTTTTAAGGTATAAATATATCTGAAAAGAGGTAGGAAAATGGAAAGAAAATTTAATACAATAGAAGAAGCAATAGAAGAAATAAGAAATGGAAAACCGATAGTTATAGTAGATGATGAAGACAGGGAAAATGAAGGGGATTTATTTTTACCTGCAGAAGTGGCAACATACGAAACAATAAATTTCATGATAAATAATGCAAGGGGGCTGATGTGTGTTCCATTAACTGAGGAAAGGGCTGAGGAACTGAAACTTGCATTTATGACAGAACATAATACAGATAATCATGGGACAGCATTTACCGTGTCAGTTGATGCGGCAGAAGGGACAACTACGGGAATATCTACTGGAGATAGGCTTAAAACAATAAAAGATCTTGTAGATCCTTCAAAAAAGGCGGAAGATTTTAGAAGACCTGGGCATATGTTCCCACTTGTTGCAAAAAAAGGCGGAGTTATAGAAAGAAAAGGCCATACAGAAGCAGCTGTTGATTTAGCTGGAATTGCAGGATTTTCAAAAGTTGGAGTAATAATGGAAATTTTAAATGAAGACGGAACGATGGCAAGAAGGGATCAGCTGTTTGAATTCTGTAAAAAAAATAATCTTAAGATAATAACTATTGAAGACTTAATTATATACAGAAAAAAACACGAAAAGCTTGTAAAAATGGAAGCTGAAGTGAAAATTGCAACTAAATTTGGAAATTTTAATTTTGCGGGATATAGTGACAAAATTGAAAATAAGGAATATATAGCCATTATAAAAGGTGATATACGTAACAAGGAAAATGTCAGTGTAAGATTGCATTCAGAATGTCTGACAGGAGATGTTTTCGGCTCTAAACGTTGTGACTGCCAGGATCAGCTTCACAGGGCACTGAGTGAAATAGAGGAAAAAGGTGAAGGACTTCTGATTTATTCAAGACAGGAAGGCAGAGGAATAGGAATACTTAACAAACTGAAGGCGTACAAGCTGCAGGATGAAGGGTATGACACAGTTGAAGCAAATCATCAGCTTGGATTCGAAGATGATTTGAGGGATTATGCAATAGCGGCACAGATTATAAAAGACCTTGGAGTAAAATCGGTTTCCTTGAAAACAAATAATCCTCTGAAAATAAAAGGATTGGAACAATATGGTATAAATGTTGCCTCAAGAGAGGAAATTGAGATAAAAGTTAATTCCTACGATAAGAAATATCTGAAAACAAAGAAGGAAAAAATGGGGCATATATTGAGACAGGAATTATAAAATAATATTCTTAAAAAACTCAGTTTTTACAGAAAAATTTAATAATATGAAATAGATTATCTTGAAATAGAAAAAAATAGAAATAGAATGTATAGAAACTATATTTATGAGTTATTTAAAAATTTCACCATAAAAAAACAGAAAATGAATTTAGAAAAAGTCATCAGCCTAATTTTTTTAGGCGAATTTTTGACTTTTTCTTAATGAATGACTGTTTTTGTATAAGTGAAATTTTTAGTAAACGAACAAATATAGTTTTTTTATCATTTTAAAAAAATTTTTCTTTTTAAGTAAACTATTTATCTTATTTTATTTTCTAAAAACTGAGTTTTTAAGAATGTTGTTTATATACAAGGCTATTATTTCTCATATTTTTCAGTAATAACTCTTAGTGAATGCCAGCTGAGAGTGGCACATTTTACCCTTGCAGGCATATTTGCAACATATTCCATAAGAACTGCATCTCCAAGTTTTTTACTTTCTTCAGAAGTAAGTTTTTCTTCCTGCTTCATCATTTTAAAGAACAGATTTACCTTTTCTTCAGCTTCAGCCATTGTTTTTCCTTTTATAAGGTCGATAAGCATTGCTGTAGAGGCACTTGAAATGGCACATCCGCTTCCAAGGAAAGCCGCATCTTCAATAACGTCACCATTTAACTTAACTTCAAGTGTAAGGTCATCCCCACAGTTTGGATTGTGGCCTCTTTCAATATATGTAGGTTCTTCAATTTCCTTTTTAAGTTCTCTTCTGTTACTGTATTCCAGTATTGTCTGCTGATATATTTTTTCTAAATTCATATTTTAAACACTTCCTTTATTTTTAAAAGTCCTTCAACTAGTTTTTCTATATCTTTCTCATCGTTGTAGATGCTGAAACTTGCACGGCAGCATGATGGAACTCCCAGATATTTCATAAGAGGCTGGGCACAATGATGGCCAGATCTTACTGCCACATGATAGGAATCCAAAATGAAGGCCACATCGTGGGAATGTACTCCCTTTACATTGAAGGCAATAACTCCTGTTCTGGCAACATTTTCTGTGCAGTATGTTTCTATAAATCCTAATTTTTTCATTTCTTCCAATGCTTTTGATGCTAAACTATCTTCAATTTCAGTAATTTTATCATAACCTATTTCTTCAATATATTCGATGGCCGCCTTCAATGTAACAGCACCTTCCACATTCTGCGTTCCACCTTCAAATTTATTTGGCAGAGGGGCAAATGTAGAATCTTCCTCGGTTACAAACTCTATCATATCTCCACCGTACAGGAATGGAGGCATTTTGTCAAGCAGTTCCTTTTTTCCATACAGTACTCCTATTCCCATAGGAGAAAAAAGTTTATGTCCTGAAAACACGAGGAAATCAGCATCCATTTTTTGTACATCATGTTTATAATGAAGTATAGACTGGGCTGCATCAATTACAGCCGATGCTCCGTATTCATGAGCAAGTTTTACAATTTCTTCAACAGGCTGAATTACTCCGGTAACATTTACCACAGCTGAAACAGCTACTATTTTTGTTTTGTCTGACAGTTTGTTTTTAAAGTCGTTAATATCAAACTGACCATTTTCATCAAGGTAGACAAACTTTATTACAGCTTTGTTCTTTTTAGCAATAAACTGCCATGGAACAATATTTGCATGGTGGTTTGATATTCCAAGTATAATTTCATCCCCTTCATTTATAAATTCCAGGCCATAGGAATATGCAATGAGGTTGATTGATTCGGTAGTATTTTTAGTAAAAATAACTTCTTCAAATTTTTCCGCATTAATAAAGTTTTTTACTTTTTCCCTTGCATCTGAAAGCAGGCCTGCAGCTTCCATTGACAAGGCATGGGAACCTCTGCCTGGGTTTCCGTTATATTTTTCATAGTATTCCATAATTTTATCAAGCACTATTTTTGGTTTTTGCGAAGTAGCCGCTGTATCTAAATAATGATTTGTAATATTTTGAAATATAGGAAAATCTTTTTTATAGTCCATGTTGACTCCTTTCACTTTTTGTATCCTCTAAATCTTATAGTAAAGGCTTTTCCTTTACAAATATTATACTTTTTATTTACTGTAATTTCAAGTGGTTTTTAAATACAATTATAATGCTATAAATATAATGTATAGAAACTATATTTTATTCATTCACTAAAATTTTCAAAGATTAAATAAATAGTAAATTAATTTCCATATGCTTTAATGTTACATATGTGTTTTATAAAATTCAGATAATTATGGAGGGTGTATAAAAAAGAGAAATTTGATAATTGTAATAGGAATTCTGGCTTGTATAAATTCATGTTCAAAGAAAAATGATAATAATAGTGACAATACTCAAGTAGCAGGAAAAAATGAAAATACAAAAGCTGACAACAGTGAAATGACAGTAGCAGGTTACGCTCTGGGGAAAATTCCACCTATTCCAATACCTGATATGCCAAATCTTTCTGTAACGGAAAATCCGGGAGCAAAAATTACTTTGGATATGACAAAAAAAATATCATCAGTTCCGGGAATTGTAATAACACCTGTAAAAGTTGAAAACAGTACTATTGTTGGTGGAAATTACACTATGCAGGTTGGGAAAAACGGAGAAGGTCAGCTGAGCGATGGAAGTAAGGCTGTCCAAACTGATGGAAACGGAGCTGGTCAATATATTGATGATAAAGTCACTATCCAGAGGGATGAAGATGGATCCGGTCAATATATAAATAATGTTACAGGAGTTACTCTTCAAGTTGATTCTGATGGGGCAGGTCAATATTTAGATGAGAAAAATGGAATTTCTTTACAGGTAAGTGCTGATGGAACAGGAATGTACAAAAATACTAATAGTGGAATAACTATAATGGCAAGTGAAGAAAATACAAATTATAATGATGGAAATATAACAATTGAGAATAATAATGACGGTAGTGGAAAATATCACGACAAGTCTAAAAATCTTTTAATTGAAAATAATGGAAAAGGAAAAGCAACTGTAACATATAACGGAAAAACTGTTGAAGTAGATGCAAAAGCGATAGAACAGGCAAAATTTTCAAAATTGAAAATGGTTCCGGCAGTTCCGGCTATAGAAGCAAACAGTCTTTTAATAACTTTAGATTCAGGAGTTCTCTTTGATGTAGATAAATACAATCTCCGTCCTGAAGCTCAGGAAGTTCTTAAAAATCTTGCTGTTGTATTAAAGGAAGCAGGTATAAAATCTTTTGAAATTGACGGGCATACAGATTCTGATGCAAGTGATGAACATAATAAGACACTTTCAGACAACCGTGCTAAATCTGTCAAAGAATTTTTAGCATCTCAAGGAGTGACAGCAAATATTACAACAAATGGTTATGGAGAAAGCAGACCGATAGCTTCAAATGACACACCGGAAGGCAAACAGAAAAACCGTCGGGTTGAAATCATTATTCCTACAATGTAATTGTTATTCTGATTTATTAATTTTTTGATATATCTATTCTTTTTTTATTATAAATAAAAAAATGTTAAATAAATCAAAAGTATTCCTTATTGTGTTATCATAAATCTTTATTAAATAAAAACAGAAATAAACAAAGAACTAATAATAAAAAAAGTTTTTATCAAAGGAAAAAAATAAATAACTAACGTTATATTTAAAAAAATAACTTAAATTTGTAATTAAGGTGTGTAATTTCTAGTAATTTTATTAAAAAAATTAATATAAAAGGCAGGTTGAAGAAGTATGAAATTAAAAAAATGACTTTGTTAATAATCGCAATAATGGTAATGGCTACAAGTTGTGTATATACTCCTTGGTGGTGGTAGAAAGAATAAAAATTGTCTTAGTTAAACTAGACAATTTTTAAAGAAGGGGAAAAATTTCTTATAATTTTAATTATCGAGAAAAAAATATACTGTAAAAAGAGACTGGTTCATGAATATGAGCAGTCTCTTTTTTGTATAATTTTTACTTCTAATTTGAATTTTTTTCGTAAAATACTTGACAATATAAAAAAATATCTATAAAATGTCAATAGAAAAAAATTTCACAAATAAGGGAAATATTGTGATTAAAATTATAAGTCTTGAAAAAAAGACAGCTAAAAAAACAAAGTAAGTAATTAAAAAAATAATATAAAGGAGAGAAACGGCTATGAAATTTGGAACAAAAATTATACATGGGTATAATATGATTGATGAGTCAACAGGAGCTTCTTCCATATCGATATGTCAGGCATCAACATTTCATCAGAATGATATAGATGATGATCAGAAATATACATATTCGAGATTTGGGAACCCTACAAGGGAAGCACTTGAAGAAGCAATTGCCAGTCTTGAAAAAGGGAAATACGGACTTGCCTTCTCATCTGGGATGGCAGCAATAACAGCCGTTCTGCTTTCTTTTTCACAGGGGGATCATCTTGTAATGTGTAAAGATGTATATGGAGGGGCTTTCCAGCTTGTAATGGAGGTTTTTCCACGTTTTGGAATTGAAGTAAGTTTTGTCGATGAAACAGATGTTTCAGAATGGGAAAACGCAATAAAGGAAAATACAAAAGCCTTTTACATGGAAACACCATCTAATCCATTATTAAAAATAACAGATATAGAAGCTGTAGTAAGTATTGCGAAAAAACATAATCTGAAAACAATAATAGACAATACCTTCATGACACCCCAATATCAGAATCCGATTCCTATGGGAGTGGACATTGTTATTCACAGTGCGACAAAATTCCTTAATGGTCACAGTGATGTAGTATTAGGAATGATAGTCACTGATGATGAAGATTTATATAAGGAAATGAAAAAGCAGCAGATAATTTTAGGAGCTTTACCTGGAGTTGAAGAATGCTGGCTGGTTTTACGTGGAATGAAAACAATGGAAATAAGAATGAAAAAAAGTTCGGAAACAGCTTTAAAAATAGCCGAATATCTTGAAAAGCACCCTAAAATTGAAAGAGTATATTATCCTGGCCTGAAAAATCACAAAGGATATGAAATCAATCAAAAACAGGCTTCAGGTGGTGGAGCTGTATTGTCTTTTGATTTAGGATGCTGTGAAAAAGTAAGAAGATTCTTTAAACTTATAAAATATCCTATTGTTGCAGTGAGTTTGGGAGGGGTTGAATCAATACTGTCATACCCTTATAAAATGTCTCATGCATGTGTACCTGAAGAAGAAAGAATTAAAATGGGAGTAACTTCCGGACTTATAAGACTTTCTGTCGGAATAGAAGATAGTGAAGATTTAATAAATGACATAGAAAATGCACTGGATAAAATGGATGAAGAATAAAGGAAGAATATAGATAGTGAAAATATAATACAGAGGAGGAAAATTATGTTAAAAAAACCTGTTATAGGTATATCTTCAAGTGTAATAACTGACCAGGGAGGTATGTTTCCAGGATATAAAAGAACTTATGTAAATAAAGATTACGCAGATGCTGTTATAAAAAACGGAGGCCTTCCAATAATACTTCCCTTCAATGAAGATGAAGAAATTATTAAGCAACTTGTTTCCTGTATAGATGGGCTTATTCTGTCAGGAGGACACGATGTGGCACCTTTTAATTATGGGGAAGAACCAGAACAAAAATTAGGGGAAATATTTCCTGAAAGAGATAAATTTGATTTCACGCTTTTATCTGAAGCAAAAAGAAAGGAATCCCTATTTTAGGAATATGCAGAGGGTTTCAAATAATAAATGCATATGAAGGGGGAACGCTTTACCAGGATCTTTCGTATATTGATTCTGTTCCGGTGTATAAACATTCTCAAGGGCATAGTCCTGAATTAAGGACACATTCCATAGAAATTGATGAAAATTCTATTTTACATGAAATATTTGGGGTTAAAGAAATGAAAGTAAATTCATTTCATCATCAGGCTCTAAAAAAAGTGGCAGAAGGATATAGAGTTTCTGCAAAGGCAAAGGATGGAGTTGTAGAAGCGATTGAAGCAGAAAACTATCCATTCCTGGTGGGAGTGCAATGGCACCCTGAAATGTTGGTTAAAATGTATGAAGATATGAATAAGCTGTTCACAGTACTGGTGAATAAAGCAGAAGAAAGGATGGGATAAAATGGCAGAAAAGCAAAAAATGAAGTTCTGGTCAATAGTATTACTTACAATAAACTCAATAATAGGAACAGGGATATTCCTGTCTCCCGGAAGTGTGGCAAAATTATCGGGAAGTTTAGCTCCTTGGATTTATCTATGTGCGGCGGTATTTGCATCTGTATTGGCAATAACTTTTGCATCGGCGGCAAAATACGTTACAAAAAATGGAGCGGCATACGCCTATTCAAAAGCGGCATTTGGAGAAAATGTTGGGTTATATGTAGGAATTACAAGATTCGTGGCGGCAAGTATTGCATGGGGAGTTATGGCTACAGGAGTAGTAAAAACAACTCTTTCTATATTTGGTTATGACAGTAATAACACTTTATATATAACAATTGGATTTCTTGTTTTAATGTTAATTCTTATGGTTATAAACTTAACAGGAACTGGGATACTTACATTTGTAAGTGACCTTTCTACAATAGGAAAACTTTTAGCTCTTGGAATTACTATTATTGCAGGTATTGTTATTTTACTTCAGACAGGGCACACTAATCTTTCTGAAATAAAATTACTTAAAGATGCTTCAGGGGAAAATTTAATCCCGGCTATAACAGTTACAGGTTTTGTTACAGCAGTAATATCAGCATTCTATGCATTTACAGGATTTGAAAGTATCGGAAGTGGTGCAAGTGACATGGAAAACCCTGAAAAGAACCTGCCACGTGCAATCCCTCTGGCTATAGGAATTGTAGCGGCTATATACTTTGGAATAGTTCTTGTTTCAATGTTTATAGATCCTAAAGCTCTTATTACTTCTAAAGAAGTTGTTGTTCTGGCTTCAGTTTTCAAAAGTAAGCTTATTTCAAATATAATAGTATATGGAGCACTTGTTTCAATGTTTGGTATAAACGTAGCGGCATCATTCCATACTCCAAGAATATTTGAAGCAATGGCAAAGGAAAAACAGATTCCTGCATATTTTGATAAGCGTACAAGTAACGGAGTGCCTATGAGAGCCTTCTGTATAACAGCATTGCTGGCGATAGTAATACCGATGGCATTTGGTTATAACATGATGGGAATAATGATAATCAGCTCAATTTCAAGATTTATCCAGTTTATAATAGTTCCACTTGGAGTAGTTTTATTCTTCTATGGAAAAAACAGGGAAGAAGTACTTGATGCGAAAAAGAATTTTGTTATGGATGTATTCTTCCCACTATTATCAGTAGTTTTAACAGTGTTCCTACTAGTTAAGTTTAACTGGGCGGCACAATTCTCCTTAAAAACAGATTCAGGAGAAATGGTTACTAACTGGTATGCAATCTCAGCAATGGTAATTGGATATGTAGTTCTACCTCTAGTTATGTTCATGTTCAAAAAAAATGAAAAATAATTAAAATATAGTATTATAAAGAGACTATCTTAAAAATAGTAAAAAAATATAAATATAATAATAAAGGGACTGTCTCAAAATTGAAAAAAATACAAAAAAACATATTTATTCATTTACTAGAATTTTCACTTATACAAAAACAGTCATTCATAAAGAAAAAGACAAAAATACACCTGAAAAAAATCAGGTTGTTGACTTTTTCTAAATTCATTTCAGTTTTGCATTGTGAAATTCTAAATAATTCATAAATATAGTTTTTTTACAGTATTTCTTAATTTTGAGACAGTCCCTTTACATTAATTTTTAAGTTTTCTTTTTGAGACAGTCTTTTTTATTATTTTTCAATTTTTAGAGATAGTCTCTATGTTTATTATATTCTCTTTTCCAGTTCATTAAATAAGTGTTCTTTTATTGCTTCATCATCAATATTATCAAGTATAGGTCTGAAAGATGATTCAACTATAAGTTTTTTAGCTCTGCTTTCAGAAAGTCCTCTACTCATCAAGTAGAAAAGCTTTGCTTCATCAACTTTTCCTACAGAAGCGGCATGTTCTCCTATTACATCATCTTCATTACAGAATAATGTTGGAATAGAGTGAGCCTTTACATTTTTATCAAGAAGTATTGCAAATTCCCCTTCTCTTCCTTCAGATTTTGAAGCTCCTCTTTCAAAATATAGATTTCCTCTGAAAACCTTCTGAGCTGTATCTTTAACTGCTCCTCTTCCTTGAATTTCACCTATTGATTTTCTACCTTTAAATACGATTGAATATTCAAGATCAAGTTTTCTATTAAAATCAGCAAGGTATGCAGGTTTAATATATATTTCTGCAGCATCTTCCTCAAGATATGATTTATGACTTATTCCATTTACTTTAGCACCAAGTTCTACACTGTAATATTCAACTTTTCCTTGCCCAAGAGCTTCTATTTTTGAAGATTCAAAGTTTTCAGACTCAGTGTTTAATGTTTGTATTTTTATTATCTTAACTTCGGAATTTCTTCCGGCTACAACTCTTATTATTCCATTACGGTAGGCTTTTGCTTCATCTTCAGAATTGTAAATCATTATAACAGTGGCTTTTGCAAAATCTTCAACTTCAATAATATTGTAGTCTATAAGAAGATTATTTTCCTTGTTAAAGTTATAATTTATATAAATTGGTTTATCTACTTTTTCTTTCACTTATTTTTTTATATTTTCCTTCATTGTAAAATGTATAATTCTGCAGCTTGAAAAAATCTCCAAGCCCATATTCATTATCATTTGAAAGTCTTTCAAGATCTTTCAGGGAATCATTTAATTCCTTTATGGATACACCATCCTGATCATCATTTTTTACAACAGTGCTATTGAAAGGTTTAAATTCTTCAGGTTCGCTATATTTATATCCGACTCTTTTCCAGTTAGGCTTTTCAAGGGAAGCATATTTTTTAAAACTTTCTTTTCTATAACTGTTGTTATCAAGATTTTGTAAACTTGCTTCATTTAGCATTATATATTCCTCCTAAAATTACTTCTATATTTCTTATCCGATTGTTCCTTCAAGTTCAAGTTCAATCAGCTTATTTAATTCTACTGCATATTCAAGTGGCAATTCCTTTGAAATAGGTTCAACGAATCCTCTTACTATCATGGCTTTTGCCTCATCCTTGCTTATACCTCTTGACATCAGATAAAATATTGCTTCATCGCTTATTCTTCCTATCTTAGCTTCGTGCCCTATATCTACACTGTCGTTATTTATTTCAATTATAGGAATCGTGTCTGATCTTGATTCATTATCAAGCATCAATGATTCACATTCAACTGTAGCCTTTGATCCCACTGCATTTGAATTAACTTTTAGTAGTCCTCTGTAGAAAGATGTTCCTCCATTTTTAGAGATTGACTTAGAATGTACTGTTGAAGATGTATTTGGTGCGGCATGAACAATTTTACATCCTGTATCCAGGTATTGTCCTGCTGCGGCAAATGTAACTCCTGTAAATTCACATCTTGAACCTTCTCCTTTTAGGACAGTCATAGGGTAAAGCATTGAAACTCTTGATCCGAATGATCCTGATACCCATTCCATTACACCGCCTTCATCAACGATTGCTCTTTTTGTATTAAGGTTATACATATTTCTTGACCAGTTTTCGATTGTAGAATATCTCATTCTGGCTCCTTTTTTTACAATCAGTTCAACTGCTCCGGCGTGTAATACGTTCTTTTTGTACTTTGGTGCTGAACATCCTTCGATAAAGTGAAGGTCTGCCCCTTCTTCAACTATTATTAATGTATGCTCAAACTGCCCTGCTTCTGCCGCGTTAAGTCTGAAATAAGATTGCAGAGGCATGTTAACTTTTACCCCTTTAGGAACATATACAAATGATCCTCCTGACCATACAGCTCCATGTAATGCCGCAAATTTATGGTCATGCATAGTTATAACTTTCATAAAGTGTTCTTTTACAAGGTCTTCGTGTTCTCTTATGGCAGTTTCTATATCTGTGTATATTACTCCCTGATCTGTAAGTTCCTTATGAACACTGTGGTAAACAACTTCCGAGTCATACTGGGCTCCCACTCCTGCAAGCGATTGTCTTTCAGCTTCAGGTATTCCAAGTCTGTCAAAAGTTGATTTAATATAATCAGGTACGTCATCCCAGTTGTCACTCATTACTTTTGCATCAGGTTCAAGATAATGCACTATGTCATTTATATCCAAGTCTGATAAATCAGGACCCCATGTAGGAACAGGCTTTGAATTGAACACTTCCAGAGCTTTAAGCCTGTATTCAAGCATCCATTGAGGTTCATTTTTCTTTTCAGAAATTTTTCTTACGATTTCTTCTGTCAAACCTTTACCTGTTGTAAATTTATGATGCATTTCATCCTTGATGTCATAGACACCTCTTTCAATGTCTGCAATGTAGGTTTTTTTTCTACTATCTTCCATTTTTATTATTCTCCTCTTTAAATTCTCTAAATCTTAGAAAGATTGGGTTATACAAATATTATAATCCAAGTTCTTCCTTCATTTTTCCATATCCGTCTTTTTCTATGGCTTCCACTATTTCAATTCCACCACTCTTAACTATTTTTCCATTCATCAGGACATGTACAAAATCAGGTTTCAGATATTCAAGCACTTTATCATAGTGAGTTATAATAAGTAGAGCTGTATCCTTTGTTTTTAATTTCTGTACCCCTTCAAAAACAATTTTTGTAGCATCGATATCAAGTCCGGAATCTGTTTCATCAAGAATTGCTAATTTAGGTTCAAGCACAGCCATCTGTAAAATTTCATTTTTCTTTTTTTCTCCTCCTGAGAATCCAACATTTAAATGTCTTTCAGCATATTCAGGATTAATATGTAATTTTTCCATTTTTTCTACTAATTCGTTATGGAATTGCATTATATACTGTTTTTCACCTGTAACAGCTTCTTTAGCAGTTCTTAGGAAATCTTCCACAGTAAGTCCCGGAATTTCTTCAGGATACTGGAATGACAGGAATATCCCCTTCTGTGCTCTTTCATCAACTTCAAGCTCAGTGATGTCTTCACCATCAAGTAAAATTTGGCCACTGACAACTTCATGTTTAGGATGCCCAACAAGAATACTTGCCAAAGTAGATTTTCCGGCACCGTTAGGTCCCATAATCACGTGAACTTCTCCTTTATTAATCGTTAAATCCAATCCTTTTAATATTTCTTTTCCTTCTACTTCAGATTTAACATTTTTTAATTCTAACAAACTCATTTCTATTTACCTCCAAAATTTATATTAAAACATTCTTTAATAAGTTTACTCCTATATTTTACAAAAAAATTGTAATAAAGTCAAATTTAAAAAAGTTATATTTTAGGTTACAGGAGCATATATTCATATATGTTTTATATTATCCAATATATTGAATGAATTTTACAATTAATTGAATTTATAGTAAACTTAATCATAGTAATATTTTATTTAATGATATAAAAAATAAGATATGTGGGGATGTCGTTATTTTATATGATTGATTACATATTTGATTTATTTAAAAAAATTACTGGTTATTGTGCTGTTTATGTGTGAAAGATGATTTCGGAACCTATTAAAACGGGTTCTTTTTTTAGTAAACTAAATTTATTTTTTTAATAATCAAAAAGATTACTTATGAATATATTGAACGACTTTTTAGAGGAGGCGATTGCCTCCTCTATTTATAGTTATTAAAAAAATTGTATTACAAAAATATCCAATCAGATTAGATTAAAAGAATATTAATTCTAAATATATTTTTTGTACAGATTTGACTTTTTTTATTATTTATGTTAGTATATTTTTAATCTTTTTATTAAAAAAAGGAGGTAGTTTTTGGGATATAAGAAAATAATAATTTTTAGTACATTTTTACTTGCAAATCTTGTCTTTCCAGCTCCAGTCAATGAGGCTAACAGAATCATTGATATCCAGCAGAGACAGCTTGAACAGGAGAGAATAAGGCAGCAGCAGGAGAAAATGCAGAAGGAGTTTGAGAATACAAAGTTTGACAGCTCTAAGCCTCAGATTGATAAGGATATTGAAAGTAGTAACTTGAATTCTAATAAATTCTTAATTAAATCAGTCAATATAAAAGACAATGACAGGCTGTTGTCTCAAAGGGAAAAAAATAAAATTATTGGAAAGTATGTCTTTCTTGAACTTAGTTCCAATGACATCCAAGGTCTTCTTACAGATCTTACAAACAAGTTAATTTCTAAAGGATATACTACATCTGTTGTAAACTTTGACAGGAATAATGATCTGACTACTGAAACTTTAAATCTGGAAATTGTTGCAGGAAGAATCGAGGATATTAAAATTAATTCGGGCAATGGACTTGATAAGTACAAAGAATTTTTTATGTTCCCTAAAAATAAAGGGAAAATCCTTAATATCAGGGACATTGACATGGCAACTGACAACTTTAATTCAATCAATGCAAACAATATGACTATGGAAGTTCTTCCTGGAAGAAAGGAAAACTATTCAAGAATTGAAGTAAAAAATACATTAAAGAATAAATATACTGTCGGAATCTTAGCTAACAACTATGGGGACAGCAAGCAGAATGGAATATGGAGGAGAGGTATCAACCTTAATATTGACAGCCCTCTTGGAATTGGGGACAACTTCTATTTCACATATATGACCGTTCCTAAAAAAGACCCCAACAGAAGCTGGAAAAAGACTGTTGAACAGTTACAGCCGGGAGAAATTTTACCAATCGGGCCGACTGGATATGATCCTTTAAAAGGGGACACATTGCCATATAAAAGACGGCTTGACATGTTTAATTTCGGATATACAATGAAATTCAGGACATATACTTTGAAACTTAATTCAAGTAAAAGTATTCAGGAAAGCAGCTTCTATTCAGCAAATACAGTATATGACATGTATTCAGGCAGCCATACGTTGTCTGCCAATCTGGAAAAAATACTGTTCAGGAATCAGAAAAGCAAGGTCAGTCTTGATTTAGGGATTAAAAGAAAGCATAACCAGAGCTATCTTGAAAAGTCGGCACTGTCTGACAGGAAGCTTGCTATAGGTACTTTAAGCCTTAATGCTACAACTTCACTTTTCGGAGGAATTTTTGGAAGCTCTTTCGGATATGAGAGAGGGCTTAAAATATTTCATGCCGAAAGGGACAGCGGAAAGATAGATACTACGCCAAAGGCACAGTTCCATAAATACAGTATGAACCTTAGCTACTACAAGCCCATAACGAACAAGCTTGTATACAGGGCAAATGTTATCGGGAGCTACTCAAACGACGTCCTGTACGGAAGTGAAAGACAGACAATAGGCGGTGTCGGAAGTGTAGGGGGCTACCATACAAGGGAGTCCATTCAGGGAGATAAGGCTATAGAAATCAGCAATGAGATTGCATACAATATTCCAGTTAAGAAATTTGCGGTTGTTTCCCCATATGTTAATTATGGATACGGGGCTACAAAGTATAACAGGGATAAATCTAAATACAGAACTGGATATGTAACTGGAATGACGGCTGGAATCAGATTTGATACAAAAATCTTTGACTTCGACTTCGGATATGCAAGGTCTATGTCGCATTCAGACTATTTAAGCCCTAAGAAGCAGGAAATGTATTTTAGCGGTTCCTTGAAAGTAAGTTTTTAGATAATAACTCAAAATAGAAATAATAAAAAATTTCAAATTTTAATCAGTAAAAATATCGAAAGGAGATGAATGGATGAAAGAAAAAAGTAAGATATTACGTAAATTAACTGCGGCACTTCTTCTAAACGTGTTCAGTTTCAACATTCTTGCCGACGGACTTCAGATTGATCCTAATTCAAGGTACAACACAAGCCTTGACAGGGCTCAGAATGGCGTTCCTGTCGTTAATATTTCCACTCCGAATGGCCGTGGTGTGAGTATTAACGAGTTTTTAGAGTACAATGTGGGACGTGAGGGGCAGGTTCTTAACAATGCCGACAACATTGGAAGAAGCCATCTCGCAGGAATTATCAATGCAAATCCAAATCTTGGGCCAAATCAGGCCGCAAATCTTATCCTGCTTCAGGTAAATGGAGCAAATAGATCGCAAATTGAGGGATATATCGAGGCTCTCAGCAGACAGAAAGTGAATGTAATTTTAAGCAATGAAAATGGAATATATTTAAACGGTGCAGGAACAATCAACATAAAAAACTTTATCCCTACAACTGGAAAAGTTAAGCTGAAGGACGGGGATGTAATCGGAATTGATGTAGAAAAGGGAAGGGTCATTATCGGGGCAGGCGGCTTTGATGCGACCAATACAGACTATGTGAACGTTATTGCAAAGGCTATGGAATTACAGGGAAATCTTGTTGGAAACAAGGTTGACATAACTTTAGGGGAAAATGCTGTTGACTCCAATGGAACTGTAACTTCAAAAAACGGAATAAATTCAGTTGCAATTGACGCAAGCAACCTTGGATCGATGTATGCCGGGCAGATAAAGATAGTCAGCACGGACAAGGGGGCAGGGGTAAACTCAAATGGACTTATCTACTCAAGGGACACAAAGCTTGAGATTACAGCTGACGGGAAAATCAATGTCGCAAAGATTAAAGGAGACGGCATTGAAATAAACGGGACTGAATATGCCCAAAGCGAGCTTGCAAGCTCTGACAAAGGTATTAATATTAATGCGGCTAAAATAAAGCTGGATGGGCAGACTCAGGCGAATGAGGACATTAACCTTAATGGAAATGTTGAGAACAAGTCAAACATATACGCAGGCGGAAACCTGAATACACTTGACATGATAAATTCAGGAAATATTAACGCTTCAGGGAACATAACGGCAAAGGATTTCAGGAATTCTCTTGCAACAGTTCTTTCCGGAGGGAACTTTAATGTAAAAAACTTGGAAAATTCAGGAAATATACAGGTTTCAGGAATTACTGATATTAACGGGAAATTTGACAATACAGGAGCATTGACTTCTGTTAAGCGTATCTCGGTCTTAGGAAACGTAAGCAGTGCAGGAAATATTTTGACAAATGAGGATTTAACGGCTAAAAATACAGTAACATCAGGAGCAATTGTAGCTAAAAATTTAAGAGTGGATAACCTGGCTAATGATGGGAAAATAAGCACAAATGGCGAATTAACTGCAAAAGATGTGAAAAATACTGGAGAGATTTTATCATCAGGAAAAATTTCAGGAAATAGTTTTGTTACTTCAGGAAAAGTTCAGACAAATGAAACTCTTGATATTAATGGGTTTCTTGACAACAACGGAACAGTCGGGGCTTCAAAGGATATATCAGTTGCCGGAAATGTATTAAATTCAGGAGAAATCCTTACTAATGGAGATTTTACTTCAAAGAATATGGATACTTCAGGAACTGTAGTTTCAAATAACTTAAGAACAGGGAATCTTCAGAATGATGGTAAAATCATTGCAAATGGGGACTTAAAGGCAAAAAAAGTTAAGAATACTAAAGATATTACAGCTGTTGGGACAGTCTCATCTGATGACCTGGTAACGTCAGGGAATGTAAGGGCAAACGGAAAAATCACAGTTTCAGGAAAACTCGAGAACAGCGGGACTGTTGAAACTTCCAAGAACATATCAGTTGCAGGAAACATCAAAAATGATGGAAGAATTGCGGCAAATGATGACCTTGCAGGGAAGAATACTGAAAACAATGGAAATATCTATGTCAAGAATCTGGAAGTTAATAACTTAAAGAATACTGGAAAAGTTGAAGGCATGAACCTGAAGACTGACGATATTACAAACAGCGGAGATATTACAGCGATTGGCAAGATTTCAAGTGGAAACATTGACAATTCAGGAAAACTGCTTGCCAATGATACAATTAGTGCCAAGAATATAAAAAATGCCACTAGTTCCAGCAAAATTGCGGCTGGAAAAGGTGTTACAGGAGAGAGAGTTGAAAACTCTGGAACATTTGCCACAAATGGGGATATTAAGGCCACAAGCTCGCTTGTGAACAGCGGCACAGTTGACGGTAAGGGAATTGATATTGCAGGAGCTGACTTTGTAAATTCAGGAAAGATAAATGCCGACAATATCAAGGCTAATGTAGCCAATACAAGAAATGACGGATTTATCTATTCAGGAAATGATGTTGACCTGACTACAGGCACTTTAATCAACACTAAGGAAATTACTGCAGTCAATAATGTAAACGCCACAAATGCGAATGTTACAAATAGCGGAAAGATTGCCTCAAATAATAGAGTTCTGCTTGACAATTCAGCGATTACAAATACTGGGGAAATTCTGTCAGGCGAAATATTTATGAGGAATGCTCAAAGATTTAATAATACTGGAACAGTCAAGGGGAACAATGTTGAGCTTGGCATTAATCAGGATATTAACCTTACGGGAAATCTTCACGGACAGCATAGGCTTAAGATTTCAGCAAACAACATTACAAACAATGGAAACACTACTGGAACAGGATTAATTGAGATTAACTCAAATGACTTTACGAACAACAGGGAACTTGCTTCCGATACAGTTGTCGTAAACGGACGTGGGGAAATAGTCAACAACAGCATGATTACTGGAAATAACGGAAAAGTTTCAGGAAGAAATATCACAAATAACGATTTAGTTGCATTTGAGAACTCTCTTGAAATGAACGCGCAGGGCAAGGTTCAGAACAACAAGGGGAAAGTCATCTATGGCGGGCAGGCTTTTGTCATAAGGGCAAATGAGATAATGAATGACGAGGCCGAAATACTTGGCGGAAACATGGATCTTAATGCCACAAAGATTACGAACAATGTGGGGACAATCCAGTCGACAGGAAATATTACAATTACTTCCAGCGATTTTCAGAACATTGGTAGAGTTTCTAACTTAGGGAATTATGAAAAGTATTTTGAAACTTGGGATAATAGAAGATTGTCCGAAACTGAAGTTCTGAATGGATGGGTTTATCATCATGGAGATGACTGGGATAAAAGTTCTAATGGAAGCCGTACAAGAAAAGCCCGTTACGAGCAGAGAGAGTGGCTTGAAACGTTCATAAGGGATGCTGGTGGAAATTCATTGTTGCTGACAAAATATCAGAATGATGCCAGAAATGCATTAAATAACGGATACCAAAGGCTTGAAAGTGAATCTGCAAGACATCCGGAGGTAGCTCTGAAAGGGAAAATAGAAAGCAGGGCAACGACAGAGTATGGCAAGGTTTTAGCAAGTGGAAATATCACAATAAATTCAGCTAATTTCAAGAACAGGGACAGCATAATTTCAGGCGGAGGCCTAGTCAATATTACTGCAACTAATTTTGAAAATTCAGTAACAACTGGTAATCCTGTCCAACTGCAGAAAGGTAAGGAAAAATTAGAATTAGAGATAAGACGGTATACAAAAAGAAAAAGACCTAGAGTAAAAATGGTGGCTTATTTCCATAAGGAACTGACTGCAGGAGATATTGGCTATGAGTCAGGACAGTCAAGCGTAATTGAAGGGCAGCAGGTTGTCGTAAGTGCTCCGAATATTATACAAAACCCTATCGAAGCAGGAAATGGTAAAGTATTGAATAATGGTGGAGCAATAGGAAGAACTTTACTGTCTTCAACTTCAGTTGGAATGAATAAAGGGACAAGTTCTGCCAACGGGCAGGTTCAGGCAGCAGGAAATACCTTGCTATCTAAAGTAAACAGCACATTTAACAGGGCTGTTCAGATTGCAGGTAACAATTCAGGGATTAAGGATATTAAGAATACTGGTATCATAAGTGTCAATCCAATACTTTCAAGTGCAATGTTTACAACGAACATTAACCCAAGTTCCAAATACCTGATGGAAACAAGAAGCAAATACATCAGTCTTGGCCAATATTTTGGAAGCGACTATTTCACTTCAAGAGTTGGCTATTCCGAAATATGGGACAGAACCAGACGTCTTGGAGATGCGTATTATGAAAACCAGTTATTAACTAGAGCATTGGCCGAAAAATTAGGAACATCCTTCATAAATGGAAAATCTAACCAGGAATTAATAAAAGCAATGATGGACAACGCCTCAGCTGAAGGTACAAGGCTTGGGCTTACAGTAGGGCAGGAACTGACTCAGGATCAGATAAATAGTCTGAATGAGGATATTGTCTGGTACGTAACAAAAAATGTAAACGGTATTGAAGTTCTTGCTCCGCAAGTCTATTTAAGTAAAAATACACGTTCAATAATTAATGATGATACAAGAAACAGGGTTGGCGGAATAAACGGAACATACATCCAAACTAATAATTTAGTCAACAATGGTACAAAATATGGTAACGGCGGAATCACAGTCGTTAATGCTAATACGGTAAGAAATGAAACAGCTACAAATCTTCTTTCAGAAATTTCAGGAGACAGAACTTACATAAATGCGGCCGGAAATATCGAAAATATTGGCGGACTGATAGGTGGAAGAGATTTAGTTTCTGTAGTTTCTCAAAATGGAGATGTAATTAACAGAACTACGACCAGGGAAGTTGGATATAACAATGGGGAATTTGACAGGACAAGATTTACTGATGTTGTATCTGTAGCTGAAATATCTTCCAAAAATGGACCAACATTTATTCAAGGTAAAAATTATACTTCAACAGGAGCTGTAACAGCAGGGAATACAGTAAGAATAGATACAAGTGAAAACGTGAACATCAACGCTTTAAAATTAACTGGGGAGCAGAAGTTTGGAAGAAACGGTGATAATTATGGAAGCTATGGATTTGTAAATCATCTGCAGTCAGCTGTAAATGGAACTGACGGAGTTATGATAACGTCAGGAAAAGATACAAATATTTCAGGAAGCCAGGTGGCTTCGCTTGGAAATGTGAATATTAATGCACAGAATATTAATATTACAAATGTTGTTAATAATGAGTCAATAGAATCAAAACGTGTCAATTCAGGATTTATAAGCACTGAAACAAAAACTAATAGTGCTTACATTGAAAGTAATCAAGGCTCTCGAATCTTTGGAAACAATGTAATATTGGACTCTAAGAAAGATACTAATGTTATCGCCTCAGATATAACGGCAAGCAAGGATGAGCTTGGAAATGGCGGAAACATACTGATAACCGCAGGAAATAACGTGAATATTTTAAGCGACACGACTTCACAGTCAAGCAGCTCAACGACATCAAAGAATAAAAGCATAGGCTCACTTAACGTAGGAAGCAAGGGAAGAGCTGATGGAATGGCACAAGTTATTCAAAATTCATCGCACCTTTCTGCAAATGGTGGGAATATAGTTGTTAAGTCAGGAAAGATACCTTAATTGGTGCAAGTGAGCTGCAGTCAACTGAAAGTATAGGGCTGGTAGCTGGAGGAAACGTTGTAGTTACAGGACTTGATGAAAAATATGGGGAAAGTTCTTCCAAGTCTAAGGGCGGAATGTTCAGAGGAGGACATCTCTATAAAGGTAATTCGGAAAGTGAAAAAAATCAGAGCATTACAAACAAGGAAAGTGTAATAAGGGCTGGAAAGGACATAGTTGTCAAGGGAGAAAACGTTGGAATTCTTGGTTCAGACTTTGATGCGGGACAGGATATAAATGTGGATGCTAAGAATGGAATTATTGTGAAATCAAGAAATGAAGTCTACAGCAGCGAAAATCAGAAAAATGAAACAAAAGTAGGATTTTTCGCCAAAGGGCATAACTTATCATTTGAAGCTGGGATAGAAGCAAAATCAAAATCAGACGCTTCAGCAACTAAGCAGATAAGACCTGATGAAAGCACATTAGTTGCAAATGGAAATATCAATCTGAAAAGTGGGGAAAACATCTACTTTGAAGGGGATGCCGCAAGCGGACAGGACATCAACCTTGACTCCAAGAACATATTTATTGCGGACTCTGAAGGAAGAGTTGAATATATGAATAAAAGTAAGGAAGCAAGAGTTTCATTTGGAGTGGATATGAACTTTAATAATTTAAGTGATACATTTACTTCAATAGGAAGAATGTATTTTAAAGCTGGAGCTCTTGAATATTTGAAAAATCCTAAAAAAGAGGTGCTTGCACATAATTTTGGATATATGAAATCAATTTTACATCTGAGTGATTTAACATCATTTGCGGGAGATTTGTTATCTGGAAAAAGTTTGCTTGAAAGCCTTGATGGAAGAGAAGATACAATCAATGGAATAAATAGTTATTTTGCAGGTATGAAGGAAGGAAGCGGAAAAGCTGGAATTTATGCAAAGGCTTCAATAAGTGCCTCAGAAAATAAAGGAAGCAATGAAACTATTGAAAGAACTAGCCTTACAGCAGGTGGAAACATAAATCTGAAAGGTGATAACAGTATAACAATCAGAGGGACTGATATTAAAGGATTTAATGATGTCAACATTGAAACAAAGAATCTTGACATTCAGGCTTCCAAATCATCTATGAACAGTAAAAATTCTTCCTTTGGATTATCAGGAGAAATCAATGTGCTTGATCCAAGTTTATCTCTTTCAGGAAATATAAGCAGAGGAAAAACTGAAGGATATACGTATAACAATACAACCATTGACGCAGGAAATAAATTGTATATTAACATAGAAAATGGAGCGATAAAAGGTGCAAATATTTCTGGAAACGATGTAGATGTAAATGTTAAAGGAAATTTAGAGATTGCAAGTTTACAGGATTATGAGAAGATAAGCCAAAGAAGCGTTGGCGGAACAGTCGGAAACGTAACTGGAAATGCAAGATCCTATAGCGGACAAGTCGGAGTAACCAATGGAACTAAGAACTGGGTAGAGGAGCAGACTTCAATCATTGGAAGAAACAGCATAAGAGTAGATGTCGGAAATAAATTGACATTAACGGGAGCAAAAATTTCAAACGAGGAAAATGGAATTGATAAAGGAAATCTTTTAGTAAGATCCAAGGAAATAGAGGCAAGGGATATTGAAGGGCATGATGATTTAATGTCTGTTAATGTTGAGGGAAGTCTTGCAAGAAGGGATATAGAGCACAATCAAAAGAATGGAAAAAAAGCTCATGAAAAATATGAAAACGATGGAGCAGTAACAGTGGAAGGCCACGAGAGAGAACAGATTGCAAGAGCAACAATAGGAAACGGGACAATCGAAGGAAATGTGTCTGGTGGAATCCACAGGGACATTAAGACATCCAGCGAAATAACAAAAGGTGTTGAAGTGAAACCTGTAAGAGTGGAATACAATGACGAACGGACAGACTGGGGTTCAACTAACAAGATACTGACTCAAAATGCAGGAACTATAGGTAAATTTTTAGATGATATAGGAGTTCCTAAGTTAGATAAAGGAATAACACCAGCTGGGGAAAAAAAACCTGAAGAGTTAAGAAAATCTAACGAAGAATTTTTCAAGGAAATAACATATACAAATGTACTAAAAGTTGAAGATGGAATTAACAAAGTAACAGGAAATTATATTCATGGACTAATACCAACTTCAGGAGTACATGGTGGATTATTGGAACAAATCCCTAAATTTGTTATTGAAGATGAAAATAAAATATACAGAGTTATTACAAGAGTTAGAAATGGACAGCAATTCTATGAAATTAAAGAAGTGGATAGACTCGATGCAGAAGAGTTAAAAAGATATGACAGGGAAAATAAATTATTTAATAATGGTATGAATGAATCTCTTGAAAAAGCTGCTGCTAATTCTACAAGACAATATTTAAATACTTCAAATGGGCAATCTGTACCTAATGGAACTTATGAAACTATCTTAATTTATAATCCTACTAGAGGACTTCTTCCAGATATAGCAGAAACAGGATTAGGAAAAGTCTTTAATGGAAGATGGAGTTCAGGAGGACTGAATCTTGGAGTGATGAGAGGACTAGAAACAGCAATAAGAACTAACGATCCAAATCAGCAATATGAATTACGTTCATACAGTCAAGGAAATATTAATACAGATGGAATGTTAAATAATATGGTAAGAAAAGGGGACTATCAAAATCTGACTAATTTCACACTAAGCCATACAGGAACTCCAATGGCAAATAAAAGATATGAAGGTTCAGATACACAAAAAAGACTGGGATACCAAAACGAAGGTTCAGTAGGAAATCTGGGAGATTGGGTTCCAAGTGAATCAACAGGAGTGGCAGGACCTATTACCAAAGGTTTAGCCTCAGAAATAATACAAATTAACCTTGATCCTGATAAATATGAAGAAGAAAAGAAAAAATTTGACAACAAAAAGAAAGGGAAGTATTTCCATGGAAACTTTGAAGGAATTCCAGGTTTAGGTAAAGCAATAGGAGTCGGAGAAGAATATCCGTTATTAATAGCTCCTAAATTTAATATTCCAGAAGATAAAGAAAAATCATTTGAAAATCAGGGCTATATGATTATATCAGACGAAGATGTTGAAAAAATTTATAACAAGCAGTTCCCAGATAGAAAAAATGAAAAAAATATAATACAAAAAAGAAAATTCCTAGATAAGGAATTAAGTCAACACAGATTATATTTTGATGGAGATTTTGCAGTAGTAAAACAGCTAGTAGAAAAAGAACGGCAAAAAGAGAAAGCATTAGAAAAAGGTAGTAAGGAAGATTATATAAGATTAATTGGAGAACAAAAACAAATCCAAAAAGACAGACAGGAAAAATGTAAAAAAATATTCTTTTAAATATTTATATACCAAAACCTGATGATTTTAAAAAATCAAGAGATAATGTTGGGCTTTCTGAAGCTGTTGAAGAAATGCAAAAAAATAACTCGTATAAAGGATTCCAAATAGAAGATTTTCAAAACCCTGGAATACCTAAAAAGGGAAATGACAATCCAAAAGAATTGAATGATATTTTAAATAATTTGAGAAATAGGGTAGGTAATTAAAATGAAAAAATTAAGATTAGCATTGTTAGGAATAGTTTCAATATTTTGCCTAAATTCTTGTGTAACTACTGCATTATCAACATTGGCTGGTGTAGCAGTTGCCGTTTGTGGTGAAAATGGATGTAATGACTTAGGAGATTCTAAAAAAAGTAATTTTGGTGGTATTTATGTTTTACGTAGAGAAAATGAGATGAAAGCTAGAGAATATGTAAAAGCGTTATTATTAAGACCAAAAGAAAATTTAGAAATAGAAAAAGGAGTATTTGTAAATGTTCCAAAAAGGTTTTTATTATAAAAAAATGGTAAAGGATATAAATATTTTTTTATGATAAAATAAACAATATTGGTTTTCCTTTTTATTATGATGATGACAGTTCAACAAAAATCAATATACAATAACAATAATTTAGATTTAAATACTGAATTAATTTCTACAAATAAAGGTGTTAACACTTATAAAGTTAGAGATAAATATAAATCTAAAAACTTTAGATTCAGTTTTATTAAAAAAACTTTCTAATGATAAATATATATATATATATATATATAGAACGTGATAAAAGCGTCTCTGAATTTATGGAATTTTATAAAGATTTTATGGAAAATTTGTAGGAAATATGTGGGAACTACCTGAGTTATACTTGGGTAGTTTTCATAATTTTTCAAGATGGAGTTATGGTAACTTCAGGAACAGATTTAAGTAAAAAAAGAAAAATAGAAAAAAATTTTTATGAGGGATACAAATATGTAGATAACCCCGATATAGAAATAATTTATGAAATGCAATTTCCAGATGGAAAGGCAAAAAATATAAATGATGAAGAGAAGAGAATCAAGCAAATGCGAAAGGAAATAGACAAGCAATTTAGTCAACATAGAATGTATTTTAATGACGACTTTGAAATAGAAAAGCAATTAAGGGAACAGGAAAATATTAAAAACAGGGCATTATTAACAGGAAATCAGGAAATGTACAATAAAAGCAATTGATAAACAAGATACTTTGCAAAAAGAAAGAGAAGATTACATTATTAATATTTTAAAAACTACTCGTTTGGTACAACCAGAAGATAAAAATGTAAGAGAAATGATACATAATGCAGTAAAACTAGAACCTTATCTTGAAAGAAACAATAGATTCAATCTTCCTGATACACCAAAAAGAAAAATATTAATAAATTGGAAATAGAAAAAGGTTCAAATCAAAATGTAAATGAAACATTAAAAAAATTAAGAGAAAGAGTGGGTAATTAAGATGAAAAAAATAAAAATTGTTGATGTTATGTTTATTAAGTATTTTTTTTGTTTGAGTTCTTGTTTAACAACTGGATTTTTTTCTTGGGTTCAATTCTTGATGAGTATGGATCCAGTGGTGGAAATAATAGCAAAATGTCAAAAACTTTACTATGATAAATCAAAATTTACTGAATATGTAAATTCTTTAAAAAAATAGAGAAAAAGATATAATAGAAATAACAAAAGGAGTTTTTTTATTAAAGTTCCGAAAAAAATATAATTATAAAAAAAGATGGAGATATTAAATATTTTTTTATGATAAAGAAAAAAAGATGGGAATCGATATATTTGTAAAAATTTCCTTTTTTTCTGGTAGTAGTTATATTATTGAAAAACTATGATGAAGATAAGAATATAATATAAAGAAAGTAAAAAAATATTATCTGCATATGGTAATAAATATATCGTTACTAAAAATAGAAGATGGATATATTTATTCTAACTACGAAGACACACCTAGTAAAAAAAGAATATTATGATTTTTAAAAATAGATTTTTCTAAACAATATTGAAGAAGTCAAGTAAATCTATATAAACAAAAAAATATAGATATGAAGAAAACAGAAGTAGAAAAAAACTTTGAATCAAAAATATTAACGAACAGCTACAATTATAGGTTCAATGCAGGGGGATGGTTTATTATCCCCTCCTAAACCTCAATATAATACTTAAAAAAAGGAAATATTAATAAATTGGAAATAGAAAAAAAGGTTCAAATCAAAATGTAAATGAAACGTTAAAAAAAGTTAAGAGAAAAAAAGTGGGATTAGGAATCTCAATATACTATGAAGAATCAAATAATTATTTGAAAGAAAATGATACAATAAAAAAACAGTTGGAAAAAGTTGAAATAATGAAAAAGTAAATTAGGAAATAATAAATCTCTATTTTATAAAATTTCAGATAATATTTATTTGAGAACATTTTTTTATGAAGATTCCTCTAATATTAAAGAATACTATGATTTTTATTATTAATTTCATAAACAACCTTGAAAAAAAGTAAAAATAATAATTAATGGGAATAGAATAATAAAAAAAGAAGTTAATAACGAAATGTAAAAAAATATTCTTTTAAATATCTATATACCGAAACCTGATGATTTCAAAAAATCAAGAGATAATGTTGGGCTTTCTGAAGCTGTTGAAGAAATGCAAAAAAATAACTCGTATAAAGGATTCCAAATAGAAAATTTTCAAAACCCTGGAATACTTAAAAAGGGAAATGACAATCCAAAAAGAATTGAATGATATTTTAAATAATTTGAGAAATAGGGTAGGTAATTAAAAATGAAAAAAATTAAGATTAGCATTGTTAGGAATAGTTTCAATATTTTGCCTAAATTCTTGTATAACTTCTGCACTGATAGGGACAGCGGTTGCTCTTTGTGGAGAAAATGGATGTAATAACATAAGAGAAACTAAAGATAAAGAGTTTGGAATAAAAAAATTTACGAAGAAAAAAAGAACTAAATAAATTTAAAGAATATATTAATTTGTTAAATTTAAGAAAAAAATACAAACTTGAAATCCAAAAAAAGGGGTATTTGTAAGTGTTCCTGATGGATTTATTTTAAAAAAATATAGTAATTATAGATATTTTTTTATGATAAAATAAATAACATTGGGTTTCCTATTTATGTTGATAATGATTATGACATAAAAGCAAGTCTATAACGGAAAAAGAAAGTCAAAGATATATTAGTGAACGAATATCAACAAATAACGGTGTTTCGACTTATAAAGTAAAAAAATAAAAAAATCTGAGGAATTGCTGTTAATAAAGAAAAATATCTGAAGATATGTATATATATGTATCTGTTGAAGATGATGATTCTCCTATTTTGGAAAAATTTTATAAAGATTTTATGGAAAATTTGTAGGAAATATCTGAGTTATACTCGGGTAGTTTTCATAGTTTTTTAAGATGGAGTTATGGTAACTTCAGGAAAGGATAAAAATATGAAAAAAATAAACTTTATATTAGTAATATTGATTGTTGTATTCAGTATAAATTTATCTTAGGATCAATAGGAAGCCTAGAGGATGGAGTAACAAGTGAAAAAACGGGAATGTTCTTTGGAAAATTAACGGCTGGACTTGCTTCGGAAATGATAGATGTAAATTATGATCCTGATAAATTTGATAGCGAAAGAAAAGCATTGTTAAACGGAACAAAAGGACATTATACTCATGAATTTACAAAAAAATTCCAGGACTAGGAGAAGCAATGGGAAATATAGAGCAGACACCTCAGGTAAAAGCACCTTTATTTTTATTGGATAAAAAAGACTCAAAAAAATATAAAAAAATGATAAATTCAGGATATGTGTATATTGCAGATGATGATATAAAAGATATATATAGAGAACAATATCCTAGTGATACTAAAACTGTAGATGTGAATAAAATGAGAAAAATATTGAATAAGGAATTTAGCAGACACAGATTATATTTTGATGGAGATTTTGCAGTAGTAAAACAGCTAGTAGAAAAAGAACGGCAAAAAGAAGAAGCATTAGAAAAAGGTAGTAAGGGAGATTATATAAGATTAATAGGAGAACAAAAACAAATCCAAAAAGACAGACAGGAAAATGTAAAAAATATTCTTTTAAATATCTATATACCGAAACCTGATGATTTCAAAAAATCAAGAGATAATGTTGGGCTTTCTGAAGCTATGGACGAAATGCAAAAAAATAACTCATATAAAGGTTTCCAAATAGAAGAATTTCAAAATCCTGTAATACCTAAAAAGGGAAATGACAATCCAAAAGAATTGAAAGATATTTTAAATAACTTAAGAAATAGGGTAGGTAATTAAGATGAGAAAATTAAGATTAGCATTGTTAGGAATAGTTTCAATATTTTGTCTAAATTCTTGTATAACTTCTGCATTATCAACATTGGCTGGTGTAGCAGTTGCCGTTTGTGGAGAAAATGGATGTAATGATGTGGGAAAAGATAAAAAAAGTGGTTTTGGAGGCATTTATGTTTTAAAGAAAGAAAATGATTTAAAAGCCAGAGAATATGTAAAATCTTTATTATTAAGACCTAAGGAAAAAAATTAGAAATAGATAAAGGAGTATTTGTAAATGTTCCTAAAGGGTTTATTTTAAAAAAATACAGTAATTACAAATATTTTTTTATGATAAAAATAAATAATATTGGTTTTCCTTTTTATTATAAGGGAGATAATTGGATAAAAATCAATATATGATAATGATAATTTGGATTTAAAAAAACGAAATTGTTTTCTACAAGTAAAGGTGTTAATATTTATAAAGTCACAGATAAATATAGATCTAAAAACACTAGATTCAGTTTTAGTAAAAAAATTTCCAAATGAAATATATATATATATATTGAAATAGAGCAAGATAAAAAAATGTTCCAGAATTTATGGAGTTTTATACAGATTTTATGGAAAATTTGTAGAAAAATATGCGGGAAACTACCTAAATATAACTCAGGTAGTTTTCATAATTTTTTTCAAGATGGAGTTATGGTAACTTCAGGAAAGGGCAAAAATATGAAAAAAATAAACTTTATATTAGTAACATTGATTGCTGTATTCAGCTGAAAAAAATTATTTACAAAAAAAGGAAAAAGAATAGTGAATACAAATATACTTTAGAAAAAAATTATCAAATTTTGATAACGATAAAAAAATTTAAAAAGTATTTGTAAATGGAACTGAAGATAATTTAGACAGTGCAGTAAAAAAAGCCATAAATCAAAATATGACATCATCAGACAAGAAAAAAAGTTGATAATGGTGGAACTTTTTGAAACTATTTTAATTTTTTTCAGAATAGAATAAAAAAATTAAATTTTAAAAATAATCGTTGTTGTAAAAAGACAGCGGTTATTTTTTTATTTATTAAATAAGCTCATATTAGCCCCATAACGAAAAAAATTTGCATCAGACAAGGATTTGTACCAAAAATCAATTTAATAAACGTTATGAGCTTAATATGACGCGATATGAACTTTAATTTTCCTCATCATCTACATTTTCATCTTCAAAAAATTCATCAGTCATAATTGAAATTCCAACTATCTTTAGTTTTTAATCAAGATAGCTGTTCCTATAATATTTATAATACGAGGATCTGCTTATCTGCATAAACCTGCAGAAAGTTTTTACGCTTATTTCCTTTTTTCTTACTCGCTTTAGCATATCCTGCTCCTCTTTTGAAAGATTTAAGACTTTAACTGGTCGTCCAATTACATTTCCAGTTTTCCTACTGTATCTTTTCCCAGATTTTTCAAGCGGCATATTTTTAATTCCGTCATTTATTCTTTCAATTAAAATGCTTCGTTCCCTTTCAGCTAAATATATTAGAAGAGGAATTACAACAACATTTACAATTTCATCCTTTTTGTCATTCACATTATGATTTAAAAGTTCCTGATTAATTACAGCAATATTAACTTTCATATCCTTAAGCTTTGTATAAAGCTCAGTAACTTCTGTAAAATTACGCCCAAGCCTGTCAATGTCTGTAACAACAAATGTGTCATTTTCACGAATCTTTGATAAAATTTTCTGCAGTTCAGATCTCTTCATGTTTTTTCCGCTCTGTATATCACAAAAACTTCATCACGGCCAGTATTTTCAAGCGATGCTATCTGCCTTGTCAAATCCTGCTTTGCCGTGCCTACTCTCGCATATCCGAATTTCATTTAGACAACTCCTTTATAAAAATGTCTACTAAAATATATTTTAATTTACTCATGATTTACTTTACAAGTTGGTTATCTTATAGTAGAATACGGGTATAAAATAACATTTAAAGAAAGGATCAGCAATTAAATGAAAATAAAAGAAATATTTGAAGAAAAGGAACATGTAATTTCATTTGAAATTTTTCCGCCAAATAAAAACTTTTCAGAAGAAAGACTGAAGGAAGTTACTGGAGAGCTTGTAAAACATAAGCCGGACTTTATAAGTGTAACTTATGGAGCAGGAGGTACAACAAAATCAGGAACTATTGAAATGGCTTCCCATATAAAGAATAACTTGGGTTCTGAAGTTTTAGCCCATCTGACATGTGTAGGAAGTAAAAAAACAGAGATTGACAGTTTTCTTGAAGAGGCAAAAAAGCATAATATAAAGAATATAATGGCATTAAGAGGAGATATACCTCAGGGGGAAGATGAATCTATCTATGAGAGAGGAGATTACAGATATGCTTCAGACCTTGTAAGAGGAATAAGGGAATCTCATAAGGATATTTCCATAGGAGCGGCCTTCTATCCTGAAACTCATTATGAAAGCAATGATCTTGCAGATTTGGTTCATTTAAAGAAAAAAGTGGATGAGGGAGTTGATTTTCTAATTTCCCAAGTATGTTTTGATAACAGAATGTTTGTAGATTTTAGGGAAAAGGCAGAAAAGCTGGATATTAAAGTTCCTCTAGTAGCAGGTATTATGCCTATTACAAATGCAGCTCAGATTAAAAGGATAGTTCAGCTATGCAAAAGCAGTATTCCTTCAGGACTTGAAAAAATACTGGATAAATATGGAAGCAATCCTGAATCTATGAAAAAAGCAGGAATTATCTATGCAACTGAGCAGATAATAGAACTTCTTTCATATGGAATAAGAGGAATTCACTTATATACAATGAATAAAACTGATACAACGGAAGAAATAATGAATAATATTTCATTTACAAGATAATCTGGAAGGAATTTTTAGATTTTTTAAGTAATTCTATTTTCTAAATTAATGAAAAATAAATTGCTTTGACTAACATAATAATTGACAAGCTAAGAAATAAAATGTAAAATAATAAGAGAACATAATTTTATAGGAGGTCATAGTAACATGAAAATGGAAAAAACATTGAAAAAAGGATTATTTGTAGCGGCAAGTGCTGTATTAATGGGAATGACTCTGTTTGCAGGAGAAACAAAAACATATCCTAAAGACGGAAAAGGGGATCAGGTTTTAGGATATAAAAATTTAGCTAATTCTTATGGGATTTCAACAAGCTTTGAAGGGAATACAGTTTATGTAAATAGAGGTGGAGCTCCTCTTGAACGTGTATTCGGAGCAGTTGAAGGTGAAAATCAGAAAGCTGAAGTAATGAAAAATAACAAGGTAATTATAAATGGAGGAGTTCTGGCTACAAACGGAGTTTGGGAAAAGGATAAATCCATAAGAGGTGGAAGTGCTTATGGAGCGGCAGGTCAGTCAGCAGTGGTAAGTGATAATGAAGTAATAATAAGAGGAAATTCCAACGTACAGGGAAATGTTTATGGTGGATACAGCCATAGAGGTTCTGTAATAAATAATAAAGTAATAATTGAAGGAACTCCAAAATTTGGTGCAGAAACTGTACTATTTGGAGGAAGAGGAAGCCGTAATGTAAATCTTAAGGATGGAAAAGTTGCTCCATTTGATGTTGTTACAGGGAATACTCTTGAAGTAAAAACTAAAAATGTAGTTGTAAAAGATGTTAAAAACTTTGAAAAACTTGTATTTAATGTAGCTGTGAATCAGATAAAATCAAATGATAAATTGTTAGTTCTTACAAGTACTGAAGGTGTAGAATTACAAAAGCCTGAAATTGTAAAAGTTTCTGGAAAAGCTCAAATATCTGAAGAAGAAAAAGAACAGATATTAAAAGAAAAAAATAAAGATATAAATGTAAATATTGATGTTGTTCTTCAAGGGAAACCTTCAAAAAATATAAAAAATTTAAAAGTAGTCCTTGTAAATGCTGAGGGTGGGCTTAAACTGGATAAGTTGCCTGAAAATATAAGTAGAACAGAAAAAGGTTATAAATATGAAGTTAAATTCCAGCAGGATGCAAAAAATCTATATGCTGTAATAAATGCACAGCTTGTAAAAATAGCCTAATAACTAACAATTATACATAACAAAAAAAGAGATTTCTTATTAGAGTCTCTTTTTTTGTTATGCAAAGTTAACTATAAATCTTAAATATAATAATCAATTTAATAATGGTTTTACATTTCAAAAATTAAACTTTAAAATAACTATTTAAAAATATTATTTAAGAAGGCCAATCAAATCAGTTAGAATGAAAGGAATAAATAGCTGTTTATCACCAAAATCAGTTGCTTCATTTTGATTGAAAATAAATACTATTGCATCATCTTCCAAATAGAATTTCTGTTTTTTGTCAACACCTTCAAATTTTCTTTTCTTTTCATCTAAAGTAGTTATACCGAACTGTTTTACTCTGTCATTAACAGCTGCATTTAAGGCATTGTCATAGTTCTGAACAAATATGTCCTTCATTAACAACGGCTTTCCGTTTTTTGCATTGAATGAAATAGCATCATTGTAAGTAACTGTTTCGTTTGTAGTTTTGTTTTTACGTTCTATATTGAAAAGTACACTTACAAAATAAGCATTATTCCCTGTAACAGAATAAGTCACTTTGTAGACGTAATTTTTAGTTTCCTTGAAATCATCAATGAATTTTCCCATTTCCTTATTCATTACAGTAACAATTTGATTGTTTCCTGAAAAAGAAGGATACTCAATACGTGATAACCCTAAAGTTTTTGTTCTGGAAACTTCGTTTACTGCATCAGGTGAAGTAGGAACAAAGTTCAGGAAAGTAAATGTTGTATCAACCTTTTCCTTTTTTGCCGCAAATGTTGTGTTGAATGCTACTAATGTCATTAAAACAAGTAAAAATTTTTTCATTTATAAATCACCTCAAAAGTTTATTAGTTTATGTTACTTAGTTATTATATACTAAAAATTGGTAAATAAAGCAAACTGCTAATTGCAAAAAAATGTATAGTTTATATTTTTTTTATAATTAAATGGTATAATCATAATTTAAATATATGATATTTTGCAAAAAAACAAAATGAAAAAAATACTTTGAAATTTAAAAATAATTTTTAGAGAAAAAAATGCCTAAAAATAAGAGTAATTATGAAATAATTACAAATAAAATATACTTTGATATACAAACTATATACTTTTCAAACTAAATAAAAAAACCTTCAAAGCTAATAAAACACTTGACTAGAGAGCTTTAAAATTGTATCATTGTATAGATAAATAAAGATAATTTATATAAATAATTTTTTAGGAGGAACAATGGCTAAAGTGATGAAAACGATGGACGGAAGTCAGGCGGCAGCTCATGCGGCATATGCATTTACAGAAGTTGCTGGAATATATCCTATTACTCCTTCATCAAATATGGCAGAATTCGTAGATCAGTGGGCTGCTTATGGTAAGACAAACTTATTCGGAACACCGGTAAAAGTGGTGGAAATGCAATCGGAAGCAGGTGCGGCGGGAACAGTTCACGGATCATTACAAGCGGGAGCTTTAACAACAACATTTACTGCATCACAGGGATTGTTGCTTAAAATACCTAATATGTATAAATCGCAGGGGAATTATTACCAGGGGTTATACATGTATCTGCGAGAGCGATATCAGCACAGGCATTATCAATTTTCGGAGATCACCAGGATATTTATGCAGCAAGAATGACTGGATGGACAATGCTGGCAACAGGATCAGTACAGGAAGTAATGGATTTGGCAGGGGTTGCACATTTGGCGGCAATCAAATCAAGAGTACCTGTAATGCACTTCTTTGATGGATTCAGAACTTCACACGAAATAAACAAAGTAGAAGTAATGGATTATGAAGTATATGACAGATTATTAGACAGAAAAGCAGTTCAGGAATTCAGGGAAAGAGCAGTAAACCCTGAAAAACCGGTAACAAGAGGAACAGCACAAAATGATGATATTTACTTCCAGGCAAGAGAAGCACAAAATAAATTCTACGAGGCAGTACCTGATATAGTAAATGACTACATGAAAGAAATAAACAAAGTAACTGGAAGACACTATGCACCATTTGTATATTACGGAGCAGAAGATGCTGAAAGAGTAATCGTAGCAATGGGATCAGTTACTGAAACAATTAAGGAAACAGTAGATTTCTTAGCTAGACAGGGAGTAAAAGTAGGACTTTTATCTGTTCACTTATACAGACCGTTCTCTGAAAAGTACTTCTTTGATGCAATGCCTAAAACTGTAAAGAAAATAGCAGTATTAGATAGAACAAAAGAACCTGGAGCTTTAGGAGATCCTTTATATCTTGATGTAAAAGCACTTTATTACGGAAAAGAAAATGCACCTGTTATAGTTGCAGGAAGATATGGATTATCTTCAAAAGATACTACTCCTGAACAAATGATAGCAGTTTATAAAAACTTGGCTCAACCTGAACCAAAAGACCACTTTACAGTAGGTATCGTAGATGACGTTACATTCACATCATTACCTCTTGAAGAAGAAATCTTCGCAGGAAATGAAGATTCAAAAGAATGTCTATTCTTCGGACTTGGATCTGACGGAACAGTAGGAGCAAATAAAAACTCAATAAAAATAATTGGAGATAAAACGAATTTATATGCTCAAGGATATTTTGCATATGACTCAAAGAAATCTGGAGGGGTAACAAGATCACACCTTAGATTTAGTAAACATCCAATAAGATCTACTTACCTTGTTACAAAACCTAACTTTGTTGCATGTTCAGTTCCTGCATATATGGGAAAATATGATATGATTTCAGGATTGAGGGAAGGTGGAACATTCCTTCTTAACACAATCTGGGATAAAGATAGAGTTGTTGAAACTATACCAAATGAAATAAAAAGAGAACTTGCAAGAAAGAAAGCCAGATTCTTTATTATAAATGCAACAGAACTTGCAAAAGAAGTTGGCCTTGGAAACAGAACAAATACAATAATGCAGTCAGCATTCTTCTATTTGACACAGGTAATACCTTATGAAGAAGCTAAGGATTACATGAAAGACTATGCTGAAAAGACTTATGGAAGAAAAGGTCATGACGTAGTTGAGAAAAACTGGGCTGCAGTAGATAAAGGAACTGAAGGACTTGAAGAAATTCCAGTAGATCCTTCATGGGCAGATTTACCAGTAAATGAAGAAATTATAGAATCTAACAAACCGGAATTTGTAAAAAGAATAGCAGATCCTGTTAATGCAATAAAAGGAAATGATTTACCTGTATCAGCATTTATAGGATATGAAGACGGTACATTTGAAAATGGTACAACACACTATGAAAAAAGAGGAATTGCAGTTGACGTACCTGAATGGCAACCTGATATGTGTATCCAATGTAACCAATGTGCTTACGTATGTCCTCATGCGGTAATAAGACCATTCTTAATAGATGAAAAAGAAATGGCTGCAGCACCTGAAGGAATGCCTACAATAAAAGCTATTGGAAAAGGATTTGAAAATCTACAGTTTAAAATACAGGTTTCACCTTTAGACTGTACAGGATGTGGATCATGTGTTAACGTGTGTCCGGCACCAAAAGGAAAAGCAATTGTAATGAAACCTATTGATTCACAATTAGAAAGAAAAGAAGATGTAAATACAGATTACCTGTTTAACAATGTTACATATAAAGATAAAATAATGGGTAAAGCAACTGTAAAAGGATCGCAGTTTGCAAAACCATTGTTTGAATTCTCTGGAGCATGTGCAGGATGTGGAGAAACACCTTACGTTAAACTTGTAACTCAGTTGTTTGGAGAAAGAATGATGATTGCAAACGCAACAGGATGTTCTTCAATTTACGGAGGTTCAGCACCATCTACTCCATATACTAAAAATTCATGTGGAGAAGGTCCGGCATGGGCATCTTCATTATTTGAAGATAACGCAGAATACGGATATGGAATGTTCCAAGCTGTAAATACTGTAAGACATAGAATAGCTAAATTAATGACTGAGTGTGAAAGTGAAGTAGCACCAGAATTAGCCGACTTATTTGTTGAATGGAGAGAAAACATTAATGACGGTGATAAAACAACTGAATTAAGAGATAAAATGATTCCTTTACTTGAAAAAGAAATAGGAGCAAAAGCAAAAGAAATTCTTGAGCTTAAACAGTATCTTGTTAAAAAATCAATATGGATGTTCGGAGGAGACGGATGGGCATACGATATTGGTTATGGAGGACTTGATCACGTATTGGCATCAGGAGACGATGTAAATATACTTGTACTTGATACGGAAGTTTACTCAAATACAGGTGGACAAGCATCTAAATCTTCACCAGCAGGATCAGTTGCAAAATTTGCTTCTGCCGGAAAACCAGTTAAGAAAAAAGACTTGGCAGCAATTTCTATGACATATGGAAACATTTATGTTGCAAGAATTTCAATGGGAGCTAACCAGAACCAGGCATTGAAGGCAATAAGAGAAGCTGAAGCTTATCCAGGACCTTCAATAATAATAGCTTACTCACCATGTATAGCACATGGATTGAAAGAAGGTATGGGAAAATCTCAAACTGAAGAAAAACTTGCTACTGAAGTTGGATACTGGCCAATCTTAAGATTCGATCCAAGATTAGCTGAAAAAGGAAAAAATCCTTTACAGTTAGATTCAAAATCTCCTGCATGGGATAAATATGAAGAATTCCTGAAGAGAGAAAGAAGATATACTACATTACTTGCAGAGTTCCCTGATCATGCAAAAGTATTGTTTGAAATGAACCTTAAAAATGCAAAAGATACATGGAACTACTATAAGAGAATGGCAGCAATGGATTACTCAACAGAAGAATAATTACATAATGTATTAAGATTTTCAGAATAAATAGCCTGCATTGAAATCGTTCACGGTTTTGATGTGGGCTTTTATATCATGGCTATAGCTTTGTCAATACTTCCAATAATTACATTTATATGGAGCTGGAAAAAACTTGGAAGAACTCTTTACAAGCTATAAAAAATCTCTAAAAGACAGGGTATTAGTATTGACAAATGACATAAATAAAGGTATCATTTGGGAGAGAGAAAATGTGGAGTAGACATATAACCTGAAATGATATAATTACTGAAATTTATTTTTATAAGTAAAATACATTATAAAATAGATATTTAATGAAGATATGGTTTACATTCCAAGAAGAAATGTAAGCCATATTTTGATTTTAGAAATATTGAAAAAAGGGAGGGAAAATATGCTTACAACATTGTGTTATCTTGAAAAGGATAATAAATATCTGATGTTACATAGAAATAAAAAGGAAATAGATATAAATAAAGGGAAATGGCTTGGTGTAGGCGGAAAACTGGAAAATGGGGAAACTCCTGAAGAATGTCTGAGAAGGGAAGTCAGGGAAGAAACAGGATATGAACTGAACAGTTTTGAGAACAGGGGACTTGTGATTTTCAACTACAATGCTGATGAGCCACTGTTTATGTATCTTTATACGAGTTCTGATTTTAGTGGGATACAGAAGGAATGTGACGAAGGGGATTTAAAATGGATTTCAAAAGATGAAGTTCTTGAGCTTAAGCTATGGGAAGGGGATAAGATTTTCCTGAAACTGCTATTTGAAAACTCTCCATTCTTTTATCTGACTTTAGATTATGAAAATGATGATTTAATAGGGTCAAAATTGGAATTTAAGCAGGAATACAGTTCTTTTGAGGTTTTTGTTCCAGAAAAATACGTAGAAAAAATTGTGGAGAATCTGCAAAGATATTCCCTGCTGACAGAAGGATTTTACGCTGATGTCTACTCCACATCTGACACTGTGGGGCATTGGAAAACTCTGGAAGGAGGAAGTCCATTTGATGGAGAAGTGGGGAAATCCAGTGTTGCAGATGAAAAAATAATGAAGTTCAGGGTAAAAAGAGAATTTGAGGAGCTGGCATATTATCTGGTAAAAGAGGCTCATCCTTATGAAACTGCGGTTATTAATGTATTCAGGATGGAAGTTTAGAAAATTTTAAGAAGAGGTGTAAAAAAATATGAAAAAGAATTTTATTAAAAATATTTTTTTACTAATATTTTTTTAATTAGCAATCTGATTTTTTTCAGAAAAATAAAAAAATTAAATGAAAATTTTAGAATAGAAGATGGAGAAGTTTATTACATAAATAGAAAAAAATTGAGGGAGCTGATGCAAAGACTTTTTGAAGTTTTTTTGAAGATGATGAATATGCAAAAAGATAAGAAAAAAATATTTATTATGGAGACAAAGTTCTTAATGAAGCAGATCCTAAAAAGTTTTAAATCGTTATCAAAAAAATTAGTTCTGGATTGGGAAAAGATAAAAAAATAATCTTTATTTTTTTATGAGGACAAGGTAAATAATATAGATATAAAAAAACTCTTGAGATAATGGCAGATGAATTCTTGATTTATTTAAAGGACAAAAAAATGGAGTATATATTTTTATTGCCAACTGGTGGAGGATTTCCTGACGATTTAGATAATAGGATAATATCTCCAAAAATTTTTAAAAAAATGTTGACAAACAAACTTTTCAACTAATTGGTGGAAGGTATTCAAAAGATAAAAAAATAGTGTCTATTATATTGGTAAAAAAATAGCGGAAGTAAATCCCAAAAAAACTTTAAAGTTTTAAAAAGATTATATTTTTACAGATGAAAAAAATGTATATCTTTATGGAGAAAAAAAGAAGAAATAGATTTACAGACATTAAAAATTTTTGATGATGATTCCAGTTATTTTTTTGACAAAAAAATAATATTTATTTTTCAAGGAGATAAACTGGAAAAATGCTGATTTTTGAAAGTTTTAAAAATAATGGAATCAAATTTTTTTCAAAAGATAAAAAAATAATGTTTATGAAGGAAATGAAAAAAATAGATGGAGCAGACGCAAAAAAACTTTTTGAAGTAATTGATGCTTATGCAGGATTTGCGAGAGACAAAAAAATTATTTGTATCATTCAAATGAAAGAATAAAAAAATTCCGATCCGTATACTTTTGAAAGAGTAAATGAACATTTAGTAAGAGATAAAAAAATCAATTTTATTCTAATGACGGAACAGTTTTAAATGTGGATGGAAAAAAAGTTTTCAAATAGTAAAAGATTATGAAAAAGATTATTTTATGTATGCAAAAGATAAAAAAATAAAGCATATTACATAAATTTTTATGGATGGAAAAAGATGAAATGGTAAAAAGAGCTGAAAAGGATTAAATCCTAAAAAAATTTTTAAAGTGCTAAATCCTTATTATACAAAAAGACGATAAAAAAAGTTTATTTTAGTAAAGAATATGCAGATATACAAGAAGTTCAAAATGCAGATGTGAAATCATTTGAAGCGTTGCATTTTGAAAAATATAGAGAATAAAGATGATTTTTGGAAAAGATAAAAAAATAAAGTTTATTTGTTTGGTCTTGAATTAAAAGATGTAAAAACCTGAAAAAAATTTCAAGTTGTGAAAGAGCCAATAACGGAAAAAAATTATATATGTTCGAGATGAAAAATAATTTATTTGTAATTTTTTTATGATTATTTTTTTCAGGATTTAATTTTGTAAAGACTAAAAAAATTGAAAAATATAGATTTTTAAAAACACTCAAGTGGAAATCAGCAAGAGAAATGGAAGATAAAAAAATGGAAAATATATTGTGAACGGCGACGTAATTGATGAAGATAAAATAGGAATTGAATTTATAAAAAAATAGAAAAAAATAGGAGAAAAAAATGAAAAAAATATTTTTTTATTACTGACATTATTATGTATTATAAATTTAAATTTAAATGCTTTTAACAATGAAAGAAAAAAATTCAGCAGGATTTATCAAAAAGTTGGAGTGAAACAGGAAATTATTGATGAAACTGTGAAATTGGATAAAAAAATTTGCAGAAGGATTTGTAAAAGAGGATGATAAAGATGAGAAGGCAACTGAAAGTAAGGATGCATGGGAAAAAAACTTTATCAGAAAGATAAAAAGAAATTATGTTGCCTTGGAAAGATTAATAGAATCATATTTTTTTGACTGAAATACCAAACGATTCTCAGAAGAAAAAAATATGTTTCAGAATATTTAAAAAATGGATATTCCTGAAGATAGAAAAAAATTTCGTTTTGGGAAGAGACTTCTGGAATTATTCTGAAAAACAAAGAGATAAAAAAATGAGTATTTTGAAAAAAAGTTAAGAAAAATTAGCGATAATCAGTATTATTTGAAAACAATAGATTTTTTTGAATATATATTAAAAAGAAACGGAAAAATATAAAAAGAAAATGGGAATCCTAAGTTAATGAAACAGAAAAATAGATGAAATCACAAAAAAATGGATGAAATTGATAAAATACTTGATAATAAAAAAATTTACTAGAAAAAAATATAGAATTTCTGATGAAGAAGCTTATTCTGCTCAATTAACTTTTTTTATGGTTGGCGGTATTCTAAAAAGCGGTTACAGGTGATACTGAAGAAATGGTCAATGATTTTTATAAAAAAATTGCAAATAAGCAGATTTCTAAAGAAGTGGCTGAGTATAATCAAAATAAAGAAATAATTATTGATTTGTTAATTAAAAGTGGTACTGGCTTTTAAAGAATTTTCTGGAGAGGTACCGAAAGAAGGAAAAAAACTTTGAAAAAAACTTATGAAAAAGACTGCAAGAAACTGAAATGTATAAAAAGAATTATGGAAAATTCTGAAAAAGAGAAAAACTATTGGAAGCGATTAAAAAAATATAAAAAAACTCAAATAAATAAGTGAAAAAAATAGGAGAAAAAAATGAAAAAGAATACTTTTTATTACTGACATTATTATGTATTATAAATTTAAATTTAAATGCTTTTAACAATGAAGGAAAAAAATTCAGCAGGATTTATCTAAAGTTGGTGTGAAGCAGGAAATTATTGATGAAACTATTACTTTTGATAGACTTTATGCAATGGATGATTCTGATTTACCACTTGATATAGGAGAAATAATAGGTATTTTTTTGAAAGAATTTATGAAAAAAAGATGAAAAGAAATTATGTGGTCGCTAAAAAGGTTTTACAATTTTTATGGGAGAGGTATCAGTTATAGTATAAGAGAAGATTATGATGAAAAAAATAAAAAAATTCCGAAAATGAAGAAGAAAAAAAGCTGTATGAAGAAGAAGGGGAAACATTGAAAAAAGATCTTGCTATCTACAAAAAAATATTATGATGCATTTATGAAATATAATCCATATGAACACGAAAAAAATTATTGACTTCATACGAATATTACACAATTATAAATAATGAGAAAAAAAGCTGAAGAAATCAAGAAAATTGTAAAAGAAAAAAATATAAAAAAACACGATAATTGATAAAAATGCTTCCTAATGATGAATTGAGAGATGGAATAACGAAATACTATAATTTAGGTAAATTGGTTGAAAAAAAGGTAAATGAGGAATTAAAATTTATTGAAAATGACACAACAAAAAGAAAAAAATATCGAATATCAGATGAAGAAATTTATAACTTGCAGTTACAGTATTATATGGCAAAAAAATCTGGACTTATTTATATTCTGTCGATAGGGAAAAAAAGGGATTGAAATTGCGATTAATGAACTCGACGGAATAAAGGCAGATGAAAATGCTAAAGAGTATAATTTTAGGCTTGAAAATGGAATAATGCACTGGCTTTTAATTATAAGCAGTGGCGATAAAAAAATTACGTAAAAAAACTTTTAAGTATGAAAAATAGAAAAAAAGGGCAAATAAAAATGTATAAATGGGCTAATAATGAAGAAGATAGACTAAGAGAAAAAAATATCCTGAATTATTTAAAAACAGAAAAAGGAGGATGGAGACAATGCCGAATGGGAGGAGAAAAATTGAAAAATTAAAAAAATTTTTTTTTGTTAAATATTGTAACGGTATTATTTCTTTTAATAAGTTTTAGTGTAAATGCCTTGACTATGAGGGAAAAAAATTCAGCAGGATTTATCAAAAAAATAGGACTAAATGACAAAAATTATTTTTAGAAACAGAGGATTTGTATATTGAATATTTTGAATCAGATTTTTAGTATTTTAGATGAAGAAGTAAAAAGATAAAAATAGAAAAAAATTGCTGAAAAGAGATGAGAGAAATTTTTTTATTTATCAGAAATTTTACTTAACCATTATTCAATGTCAAAAGAACTTTCAGAAGATAAAAAAATAGTAAAAGAAATATTCAAAAAAATATTTTGACTTATATAAAAAAATATAGCTTCTATGATTATCTAAAAATATTATTATGAAAAATCTTTCTCCAAGTTATAATAAAAAGTATTTATCAAAAAAATGAAGCAGGAATATTCAGGAACAATTTTTTTGAAAAAAATTGCTAGAATTTGGGAAAAAAATCAGCGGAAAAAAAGAAATTGAAAAAGACAGGGACTAACAGAAGAAGAAAGCAGATTAATTGAAGAAATTTTTTTGTTGAAATTGATAAAAAAAGGAAATTCAGGAGCAATTTAGATTATCAGAAGAAGAAATTTTTCAATTTAAAAACTAGAAATACAGCTGGTAAAAATTGAAAATTATTTTTTTACAAAAAAAGAATATGAAAAAGGAATTGACTACTATTTGAGCATAGCAAATGTGGAAAAAGGAAAAATTTAAAAAAAGTATGCTTTGCTTAACCAGGAAGTGATGTGGTTAGTTGTGGCTTCAAATGTTGGAAATCTGGAAACATTTGAAAAGGCAAAAAGAAAAAAATAAATAAACTTGAAGCATTGGAAATATATAGAAAAAAATTAAATATTAACAGATAACATGGTAATATAAAGTAGTAATTTCAATTATTAAAATAAAATGGAAGTGTGAAATGGCAACATATAATTTATTATTTAAAAAAATTTGGAAGAATTAAAAAAATAAAAGGTGTCGGAAAAAAACAAATATAAGTAAATTTAATAAACTTGGGGTATTCACTTTGCATGATTTACTCTATTTTTTTCCGAGAGCCTACGAAGACAGGACAAATAGCAAAAATATTGTAAATCTCCTGCAGGATGAGTTTGCTGCAGTAAGGGGAGTTATTATAAATGTCACAACTCAGTATATAAAAGCAGGAAGAACAATGTTTAAAGCTATATTGAAGGATGATACAGGAATTATGGAATTAGTCTGGTTTAATAACAGATATATAAAAAGCTATATAAAAATAGGAGATGAGCTTCTTGTGTATGGAAAGGTAAAAAAATCAGCAAAATTTCAGATGGTAAATCCTGAGTATAAAAGACTGGATGAAAACGGTCTTGTAAAGGGGAAAAGCGGTGAACAGATATTGCCCATTTATCCTTCTACAGCTTCATTGAGGCAGGAATCAATAAGAAAAATAATAAATGATGTACTGCTTGATTATGGATACCTACTGGAGGAAAATATTCCTGAAGAACTTTTAAAAAAGGGAAAACTGCTTCCAAGAAAGGAAGCTATACTAAATGTGCATTTTCCTGAAAGTTTTGAAAAGAAGGAGGAAGCAAAGAGAAGATTCATGCTGGAGGAAATTCTCCTTCTGGAAATGGGGATACTGCAGAACAGGTTTGAAACTGATAAGGCAAATAACAATATTTATGAAATAGAAGATAACAAAAAGCTTGTCAGTAAATTTATAGACAGTCTTGAATACGAACTTACAAAGGCACAGAAACACGTAATTGCTGAGATTTATAAGGAACTGAAGGCAGGAAAAATAGTAAACAGGCTTATACAGGGGGATGTAGGTTCAGGAAAAACAATAGTTTCATTGATTATGTTACTGTATATGGCAGAAAACAGTTATCAGGGAGTCATAATGGCACCTACGGAAATTCTTGCCACCCAGCATTACCTTGGAATTGTGGATGAATTTATGAATCTTGATGTGAGGGTGGAACTGCTGACAGGAAGTGTAAAAGGGAAAAAAAGGGAAAAACTTCTGGCAGAGATAGAAAATGGACTTGTGGACATTGTCATAGGAACACACGCCCTCATTGAAAATGATGTAGTATTTAAAAATCTTGGATTAATTATAATAGATGAGCAGCACAGGTTTGGAGTCACCCAGAGAAAGCTTCTCAGGGAAAAGGGAAGCCTTGCCAACCTTATTGTAATGAGTGCAACTCCGATTCCACGTTCGCTGGCACTTACAATATATGGAGATCTGGATGTTTCAATTATTGATGAACTGCCTGCCGGAAGAATGCCTATAAAGACAAAGTGGATTAAGGATGAAGCTGAAAGGCAGAAAATGTACAACTTCATTGCAAAAAAAATTAAGGAAGGCAGACAGGTATATGTTGTTTCTCCACTTATTGAAGAAAGTGAAACATTAAATGTGAAATCGGCTCAGGAAACATTTGAAGAATACAGCGGGATATTTCCTGACAGAAGAATTGGGCTAATTCATGGGAAACAGAATTATAAGGAAAAACAGGAAGTTATGAGTAAGTTTAAAAAACATGAACTTGACATACTGGTTTCCACGACGGTAATCGAGGTGGGAGTCAATGTTCCAAATGCTTCAATAATGGTAATACGTGACGCCCAGAGATTTGGTCTTTCATCTCTTCATCAGCTGCGTGGAAGAGTAGGGAGAGGTCAGTATCAGTCATACTGTTTTCTGGAGTCAGAAACTGATAATGAACTTTCTGCAAGACGTCTGGAAGTTATGGAAAAAACCACTGATGGATTTAAAATAGCTGAGGAAGATTTGAAATTGAGAAATTCAGGAGAAATAATGGGAACACGTCAAAGTGGAGTATCAGACATGGTACTGACGGATATTGTTAAAAATGTAAAGGAAATAAAGTATGTTCGTGATTATGTAATAAAATATCTTGAACGGAATAACGGAAAAGTGGAAAATGAATATTTGAGACTTGATATATATGAGAAGTTTCATAAAAATGAAAAGATAGAAAATTAAAAAAATTATTTTAAAAACTGGTACTTCTAATAATCTATACTGAAAAGATTAAATAATTTTTATTTAAACGGAAAGGATTTCAATAAATGAAAAAATTAGTAAAAAGATATATTGCAGAATCGGGGCTGCTTTTAATAGGAATTCTCTGGGGAATGGGATTTGTTACTGTAAAGATTGGACTGAATGCAGGAATGAACACATTTTATCTTATGTGGCTCAGATTTCTGGGAAGTTTTGTGCTACTGTCCATATTATTCAGGAAAAAAATAAAGAAAGTTTCAAAGGATGATTTGAAGGCTGGAGTAATACTGGGAATTATACAGTATTTTGGTTATGTGTTCCAGACATATGGAGCGGCAAATACAACCGTAGGAAAAAATGCCTTTTTTACAGCAATTAATGTAATAATCGTACCTTATATATTTTGGATATTAAATAAGAAAAGGCCTGATATATTTTCTTTTTCTGCTTCAATTATTTGTATGATTGGAGTAGGAATAATGAGCCTTGATGGTAACTTAAGTTTTACTCATCTCAATAAAGGGGATGTAATGACAATAATATCGGCATTTTTCTTTGCATTGCAGGTGGCTTATACAGGATATTTTGGAAGAAAAGTTCATCCGATGAATTTAGTGCTTCTTCAGATGCTTGTAGGAGGTCTGCTGTTTGCAGGAACACAGTTTGCAACTTCAGGATTAAGGGAAGTTATACCGCTTCATGGAGAAACTTTGATGGCAATTATTTATGCAGTAGTATTTTCAACAGCAATCCCTATGCTGCTTCAAATATACTGTCAAAGACTGACAACTGCTACAAGGGCATCTATACTGATGTCAACTGAATCAATGTTTGCACCTATATTTGCTTTCTTCGTCTTAGGAGAAATAATGACGTTACGTGTTGCATTGGGAGCTGTTTTTATACTATTTTCAGTAGTTGTTTCTGAAACAAAGCTGGGAATGGTAAAGGAAACCGATTTATAAACATTTAAATAAATAGACTAAAAAAGAACATGATTTACAAAAAAACTTCTGATTTTATAAGTTTTTCCAATCATGTTCTTTTTATTGATTCTTTTTATTCAAAATAGATTTTCTAATCCATTATCAGTAGAAGATTATCTATTTTTTCTGTAATTTTTTCCTTAAGTTCATTTTCCTCAAAATAATCAAGAAGATATGTTCCCCCTAAAATATTGAGGTATATGATAATCTCATTAAATAATTTTGTCTTTATTCTCACTCCATTTTTTTCAAAATCATAAACGGCAGATAAAAAAGCTTTTGTAACAGTAGGACTGCTACTGAAACTGCTTGAAAAAAGATACAGAAGTTTTGTTCTGAAATCTGTTTTAAAAACATTAAGCAGCTCAAATGGATCAGCATGTGTTCCATCATAAACAAGATGCCCTGTCCACCATAATCTTGCTAAAGGATGCATAATAAGGGACTTTCTTTTTCCATGTGAAAAGAAAAAAGTATTTTTTATCAAATTTTCAGTTATTTCTTTTTTATCGAAGGAATTTCTATATTTCACATAATCCCAGAAATCACTATGTGCCATTCCAGCCCATAAATTTTCATTTGATGCCTCTACAACTGATAAATTTTTCATTGCAGAATAAAGAATTTTTACATTTTCCAAATCAGTTTTTTCAGGCTCTTCAGAAGATATATCCAGATTAAATTGAGGAACTTCCTTTTTAAATTCGAGGAAAGGTGAGTTATCGTCAAAAAACTTGAAAATCCAGTCGTTTGTACTTGATTTATAGTTTTCAAGATTAATTTCAACGTTTTTTCTCAATGTTTCAAGAGAAATTTCCTTTAAAAAATTCAGTATCATACTATTTCCTCCTCGCTCTGTTCAAGTTCCATCATTGCATTAAAACTTCTGCTTACAGGGAAATTTATTATTTTCTGTGCCAGGTCATAGGAAAACTCCCTTTCAAGTGTTTCCCTGTTCAGTTCAATATTCATATTTGACAGCACTTTTTTAATTGTCTTAAACCAGCTGTATTCTTCAAAAGTTTCCAAATCAGAATTTTTTAGATTTTCAAAGACATAAATCAATGTCGGGAAAATAACTGAGGAATGAAGCAGTGGCTGAAAAATTCCCTTTGACAATATTGAATACTGTTCATATTCTGTTTTATAAAGTGAAATTCCAATTCTGTCATTCATCATATCAATTTCCATTCCGCTTTTATCTTCAGAATTCTTTTTCAGTATTAAAAATATTGAAGGCATCTGAACAAGATTATCCTTTTCCTTTTCAATTTCAATGTTGAAAGGCTTAGCAATTGCAAGAATGTTAGCTTTTTCGAGATTAAATGTAACATCTTTATAGTCATCATTGAAATTATTATTTGTATAGTTGTCAATCTGCGTTTTTGCTATAATGAAAAAACAGATATTTATCTTATTGTTAAGCAGGGATTCGTGTATGGAAATATTTTCAAATCCAAGTTTTGATTTTATTATAGTTCTGTAAGAAGTAGAAGGACATTCTATGTGGAATACAAATTCCGCATACTCCTCTTCTATAAGTTTTAATAACTTTTCATCATCTGTATTTGCAGTCAGATGGAAAATTATTTCATCACCCTTTCTTCCAACTTTCAGGTTTGACGTGAAGGAAGAATTTACATAGTCATCTGAAAAGTAAGTAAGTACAGGGTAAGGATAAAGTCTATACTCTATATTCATATAATTCCACCTCCATCGAACATTCATCGGAATAATTTAAAATAAAGGTCATAACAAATTTTTCATCTTTTTTTAAATTTTCAATGTATATTTTATCCTGGTTCAGAAGAAGGGAATTGTCAATGCTGTCATCCTTGTATGCATTTCTTATTCTTGACTTAAGGTTATTCTGTTCTCCTGAAAGGCTTATACGTACACAGGCTTTTTCAATATCCCGCTGAGGAGATATTACAAGTCTGTATTTTTTCATTTTCTTATTTAGTAATATTAAACGTAGACCTGCATCTTCAACACGATTTATTTCCTGTATTTCAGTAACATTGTTATCAGAATTTAATATGGAAAATTCATTTTTCAGATATTTTTCCTCTTCAGTTATATTTGCCACATTTCCAAATACTAAATCAGCAACTTCCATAACTTCGTCATTAAAGTCATCTGTAATGTTCATTCTAGGATTGTTGAAATCATCGCTGGTTTTAGGTACGGTTTTTATATTTCTCTTTTTAGGGTTTTCAGTAATCTGCTCAGCGGAAACTTTTCTTGTTTCATCGCTTATCTTATCAATTTTCCTGTTTTCAACACTTGCATCAAGAAGTAGAAGATTATCAGGAAGGAATTTTCCTATTCCTTCAACTTCCATATGTTCATCAACATTGCTTCTTCCAAGTTCTATAATCTTGTTTATAATAAGCTGTTTCAATTCCCTTAAAACATTTCGCATTTTTGTCGGGATGTCTGTCAGGTTCCCAGCTGTCATGCTGAGGAGCTTCCATCTGCTTGAAATAACTGTTAAGATTATCTCCGCTTAAAATAAAGATGGCAGAGAATCTTATATTTGATGGCAATCTGTCCAGATCAAATATTTTCATTCCATTTGCACGTGAAATGAGAACTTTTCTGTTTAAGTTGTCATATAAGATTTTCAGTTCAAAAGGTCCTAAATCCCTGAAAGTGTCTCCAAGGAAGAAGCTGTTAGGATGTTCTCCAGGATTATCAGTGGATGTAAGTACCTGATAGTAACTCCATATAGACTGATATTTTTTGTCTTCGTTTATTTTGAAACTTTCAATTATATTTTTCAGAGTATTTTCTGAAATTGTTATATCGCCAATTTTAACAACAAGATTTTTATTGTATATCGCCACAAGGAAGTTATCCAGTATAGCTATTACAAGTTCTTCCTGCCAGTTGTCGGCATTCAGGAAACCTGCTATGTAAAGGTCGGTTCCGGTAGTACCGTTTCTCTTGAAGGAAGAATCAAGGTTAAGTTCTTCAAATAGCGGAGTATTTTTTTCTGTTTCTCCGTAGTATCCTATTCCCTGAGTAAATTTTTCAGTAGTTCCCACCTTCCATTTTGGAGGGCCTGACATTGAAATCTGATATCCTATTCCCTGAGTATTTTTATTATCTTCTATCGGGAAGGAAATAAGTCTTGAAACACCTTGTGAAGCAAGAATTCCGTCTGTATCAAAACTTGTATAGAAGACAGTTCTTATATCCGAGCACGCAAAAGGAGCGGATTTACCGATACCGTAACTTCCACCTGTTGCACCATGCTTATCAGAAATACCTGAAGATTTTATCAGACTATGCCATGGATTTACTTTGTATGGTTCCTTTGAACCTGTCAGCCCTGTAGTGTTAAAATCGCTGATTCTTAAAATATCTATGCTTTTTTCATTCATTCTGGCACAGGCTTTTTCAAAGAAAATCTTTGATTTCTGATCTGTTTCAAAATGAAGACATGTGTTTAGAGCTTCATCTAATTTTGCATAACCCGGCAGATTTTTTGTTTTTATCTGGAATTTCGAAAATTCCACAGTTACCGGTACTGAAGCGTCAAGACGTGCGTCCAGCGAGTTCTGGCATACCTCCTTTGCCAGAGAAGAAAACAGAGTTCCTCTGTAAGTTTCGATTCCTGCTTCGCTTATTCCGTGCCTTTGGGCATAATTGCTTTCAGGAAAATTCCAATTTATATTGCTCATATATTATAAAAACTGAAATTTCTATAACTTTCAGTTTACACCCTCCTTTAAAATTATATATTATTATACTTTAAATCTATCATAAATAATTTACAATAGTCAATAGTTTTTTTAAAAAAATATTTGAAAAAAACTAGTCATTTTATTCAAATTATGTTAAAATACTAAATAGATTATAAAAATAAAAAAACATAAAACAGACAGAAATTTTTAAAGAATAGTTGGAGGAAAAATCTTGGAAATCTTAAGTAGTGTGGCAAAGGAATTAAACCTAAAATTGTCACAGGTTGAAAACACTGTAAACCTCTTTGATGAAGGTGCGACAGTTCCCTTTATAGCACGTTACAGAAAAGAAGTTACGGGTAATCTGGATGAAGAGCAGATAAGGGAAGTAATTGAAAAAGTTACATACTACAGAAATCTTGAAAAAAGAAAAGAAGAAGTTATAAGGCTTATAGAAGAGCAGGGAAAACTTACTGAAGAGCTGAAAGCAAGCATAACAAACGCTTTAAAGCTGCAGGAAGTGGAAGATCTGTATCTGCCTTATAAGAAAAAGAAAAAGACAAAAGCCGATATTGCAAAGGATCAGGGACTGGAGCCGCTATCAATATTCGCTTTATTGCCGAAAACAACTATGGATTCCTTAAAAACTGAAGCAGAAAAATATATTACAGAAGAAGTTCCTACAGTGGAAGCTGCAATTGAAGGAGTACATCTGATTATTGCACAGAATTTATCTGAAGATATAAAAATAAGGGAATTTTTGAGGGAAAGAATTGCAAAATATGGAATACTGACTTCAAAAGTAATTGAAAAAAATAAAGGTGAAGATGAAAAAGGTGTATATCAGGATTATTATGAGTATTCAGAGCCCATTGAAAAGGCCGCATCAAATAGAATTCTGGCATTAAACAGAGGAGAAAAGGAAAAAATTCTGAAGGTTGACATAGAAACAGATGAAAAAACTGAAGAATTTATAATGAACTTCATACTGAAATCCTTTGGAAATAAAAATCTGACTGATTTTTACAGGGAAATTATAAGGGATTCCCTTGACAGACTTGCATATCCGTCAATAAAAAATGAAGTGAGAAATATATATACTGAAAAAGCCGAAGAGGAAGCAATAAATATATTTTCAGAAAATCTGGAAAAACTGCTGCTTCAGCCGCCATTATCTAAAAAAACACTTATGGGTCTTGATCCGGGATACAGGACAGGATGTAAAATGGTTGTTATAAATAAGGACGGATTCTATGAAACAAACGATGTGCTTTATCTTGTTGAAGAAATGCACAATCCGAGACAGCTTGCAGAGGCTAAAAAGAAAATATTAAACTACATTGATAAATATGGTGTGGATATAATAGCAATAGGAAATGGTACAGCATCGAGGGAAACCGAAAGCTTTGTAGCCAAAATAATAAAGGAAGCCAACAGACAGGTGTCATATCTGATAGTAAGTGAAGCAGGAGCATCAGTGTATTCAGCTTCAAAACTTGCGATAGAGGAGTTTCCTGATCTGGATGTTACTGCAAGGGGAGCAATATCAATTGCCAGAAGAATACAGGATCCTATGGCTGAGCTTGTAAAGATAGATCCGAAGTCAATAGGGGTTGGAATGTACCAGCATGATGTAAATCAGAAAAAATTAAATGAAACATTGGAACAGACGATAGAACACGTGGTAAATAATGTTGGAGTAAATATTAATACTGCGTCATGGGCACTTCTTAGTTTTGTATCAGGAATTAAGAAAAATGTGGCTAAAAATCTTGTGGATTACAGACATGAAAATGGGGACTTTAAAGACAGGAAACAGCTTAAGAAGGTAAAAGGTCTTGGAGACAAGGCGTTTGAGCAGATGGCAGGGTTCGTAGTGGTGCCTGATAGTGAAAATCCTCTTGACAATACAATAATTCACCCTGAATCCTATCATATTGCAGAAACAATACTGAAGGAAGCGGGATGTAAAGTTTCTGACCTGAAGGAAAATCTGGATGAAGTAAGACAGAAGCTGAAAACAGTTAATCTGGATAAAATTATAAAAGAAAATGACTTCGGGCCTCAGACTGCAAAAGACGTATATGAAGCACTGCTGAAGGATAGAAGGGATCCAAGGGATGAATTTGAAAAGCCTTTATTAAGATCTGATATATTGAATATGGATGACCTTAAGGAAGGAATGGTTCTTGAAGGGACTGTTAGAAATGTCGCGAAATTTGGGGTTTTTGTAGATATAGGATTAAAAAATGATGCATTGATTCACATATCCCAAATATCGGATAAATTTGTATCAGATCCTACAAAAGTACTGTCAGTAGGACAAATAATAAAAGTTAAAATCCTGTCACTTGACAAGGAAAGAGGAAGAGTGGGGCTTACAAGAAAAGGTATCTAATATTTTAAGTAATTAAATTATGAATAGAGAAAGAAGGTAAAGAGAGATGAGTTTATTTTTAATTGGGCTTGTGCCTATAATTTTGTTTTTGGTTTTATTGGCAGGATTAAAAAAATCTGCAATGTTCAGTGCATATACCAGTTTGCTGACTGCTATTGTTTTAACATTTGCTGTCCCAGCGTGGAGAATGCCGGTACAGGGGATACTTGCTTCCATACTGGAAGGATTTGCAGTGGCATGGATGCCAATAGGATTTGTAGTTATTGCGGCGTTGTTTGCGTATGATCTGTCAGTAAAAACAGGAAAAATTGAAACAGTAAAAAAGATGCTGGGAAATATTACAACAGATAAAAGAGCACAGGCGTTAGTACTGGCATGGGGATTTGGAGGATTCATAGAAGGTATAGCAGGATATGGAACAGCAGTTGCAATTCCTGCGGCAATAATGGTGTCATTAGGATTTAATCCATTAAATGCGGCGTTGATATGCCTTATAGCAAACTCTACACCTACAGCATTTGGTACAGTGGGACTGCCTGTTACAACAATGGTTTCAAAACTGGGACTTGACAAGGCAGGGAACTTTACACCTCTGTTTACATCACTGTTATTACTTGTATTAACATGCCTGATTCCATTTATTATTGTTCAAATGGCAAATAAGGAAATAGAAGGTGGAAAAAATCCTGCATTTGGAAAAGGAATAATTCCAGTAATTGTAGCTTCAGTATTGGGATATCTTATACAGCCTATAATAGCATTCACAATGGGAGCAGAGCTGACAACAATATTATCAAGCTTACTTGCAATGATATTAATGATAGTATCTATAAAAATGTTTGTTAAAAATGATGAGGGATTTGAAAAGGCTCATGTTACAGGACAGGAAGCTATTCTTGCGTGGCTGCCTTATATCCTGATGATAGTACTTATAGTGGGAACAAGTCCGGTTGTGGAACATATCCATACAATGCTGGAACCTACTACTACTAAATTTAACTTTGCTTTAGGAAATCAGGAAGCATGGTTTAATGACGGAGGAGACCCAAGCGTAACATTTAAATGGTTATTAGCTCCTGCAGCGCCATTATTTTTAGCAACAGTAATTGCAGGATTTATACAAAGAGCTAAAATAAAAGACATGGGGGAAGTGCTATGGCATACGACAGTTCACAAAATTCCTTCATTAACAGTAATTATGGGAATAGTTGCATTATCAGTAGTTATGAAACATAGTGGAATGATACAAAGTATAGCTGACGGATTTGTAAGCCTTACAGGAAAAGGATTTCCACTGATTTCACCATTCCTTGGAACAATAGGAACATTTGTTACAGGAAGTGACCTGTCATCAAACTTGCTGTTTGGAGATCTTCAACACAGTGTTGCTGAAGGACTGAAGCCAGGAAGTGACATGCTGAAATCATTGTTTATAGCTGCAAATACAGCAGGAGCAACAGGAGGAAAAATGATATCGCCTCAAAATATTGCAATAGCGGCTTCTACTGTTGGACTTGTAGGACAGGAAGGGGATATGCTGAAATTTACTATTAAATACTCAATAGTTTATGCAATAATTTTAGGTATACTCGTATTTTTAGGAAGCGGAATGATAGCTTAATTATAAAAAAATGGTAAAATGGAGTATGAGGGCGGCGATGAGCCCTCATATAAACAACAAAAAATTTGGAGGAGAAATGTCAGAAGAACAGAATGTTGAAAAGGTAGATTATGCGGGAACGTTAAATTTACCGAAAACAAGCTTTAAAATGAAAGCAAATCTGGCTCAGAAGGAGCCAATCACTCTAAGGGACTGGAATAAGGCAAATATTTATGAAAAATCCCTGAAGGAAGACAAAGGGTATTTCATATTGCATGATGGACCACCATATGCAAATGGTAATATTCATATAGGGCATGCCTTAAATAAAGTTCTGAAGGATATAATTTTAAAATATAAAAGACTGAGAGGGTACAATGCTCCATATATTCCTGGATGGGATACACATGGACTGCCGATAGAATGGAAAATCATGGAGGAACTTGGAGAAAAGGCTAAAAGCATGACTCCACTTCAAATAAGACAGGAATGTAAGAAATATGCACTTAAATGGGTAGAAAAACAGAAAACAGAATTTATAAGACTGGGAGTTCTAGGAAACTGGGATGATCCTTATGTTACATTAAAACCTGAATATGAAGCTGAACAGCTGAAAGTATTTAAGGAAATATATGAAAATGGATATGTATATAAAGGTTTAAAACCTGTATACTGGTCACCGACTACAGAAACTGCACTTGCTGAAGCGGAAATTGAATATAAGGATGTTGAATCACATTCAATTTATGTAAAATTTGAAGCAGAGCAGGATTTACTTGATAAACTTGGAGTAAATGAAGCAAGTATCCTAATATGGACAACTACTCCATGGACATTGCCGGCAAACTTGGGAGTATTCCTGCATCCTGAATTTGATTATGGACTTTATAAAACAGAAAAAGGAAACCTGATTTTAGCAAAAAGCCTTGCTGAAACAGTATTTGCAACACTTGGACTGTCTTATGAACTGTTAAAGGAATTTAAAGGTACAGAATTGGAAAAAACCCATTACAGACATCCATTCTTAGAAAGAGATGGATTAGTAATGATAGGAGATTATGTAACTGCAGATGCCGGAACAGGAGCAGTCCACTCTGCACCTGGGCATGGGGTGGACGACTATAACTATGCATTAAAATATAACATAGGAATATTATCTCCTGTTGATGATAGGGGACACATGACAAAAGAAGCAGGTAAATACGAAGGTATGTTCTATGCAAAGGCAAGTAATGCAATAGTGGAAGACCTTACTGAAAGTGGTCATCTGCTTCACCACAGTAAATTTACCCACTCATATCCTCACGACTGGAGAAGTAAAAAGCCTGTAATTTTCAGGGCAACTGAACAGTGGTTTATAAGTGTTGATGAAAGCGATATCAGACAGAATGCACTAGATACATTAAAGGATGTTGAATTTGTTCCTGAATGGGGGAAAAACAGAATCAATGCAATGCTTGAAACAAGACCTGACTGGACAATTTCAAGACAGAGAGTATGGGGAGTACCGATACCTATATTTTATAACAGGGAAACAAATGAAGTTATATATGAGCCTGAAATAATGGATAAAGTTATTGAGTTAGTAAAAAAAGAAGGAACTGACATATGGTGGAAATATGAAGCTGAAGAAATCATAGGAGAAGAACTGCTTGAAAAATATAATCTGAAAGATACTCCATTAAGAAAAGAAAGAAGTATAATGGACGTATGGTTTGATTCAGGAGTTTCACACAGAGGAGTTCTTGTGCCAAGGGAATTGCCAAGACCTGCAGACCTTTACCTTGAAGGAAGTGACCAGCATAGAGGATGGTTCCAGTCATCATTGCTGACATCAATAGCAAGTACAAAGGATGCACCATACAGAAGAATACTTACTCACGGATTTGTAATGGATGGCCAAGGTAGAAAAATGTCCAAGTCATTGGGAAATACAATACTTCCTAAAGATATTACTGAAAAATATGGAGCTGACATTCTAAGACTTTGGGTATCTTCAGTAGATTACAGGGAAGATGTAAGAATTTCTGAAAATATACTTCAGCAAATGTCTGACGCATATAGAAGAATAAGAAATACTGCAAGATTCCTTATGGGGAATTTAAGTGATTTCAACTATTCAGAAGACAAGGTTGAATATAATGAAATGTTTGAAATTGATAAATGGGCTATGCACAAGCTTGAAGAATTAAAGGAAAAGACTACAAAATATTATGATAAATATGAATTTTACAGTTTATTCCAGGAAATAACATATTTCTGTTCAATTGAAATGTCTTCTTTCTATCTGGATATAGTAAAAGACAGACTTTACTGTGAAAATAAGAAATCTCTTGAAAGAAGAAGTGCACAAACTGTACTGACAGAAGTGTTAAGAGTTCTTGTAAGGGTAATTTCTCCTGTGCTGTCATTTACGGCAGAAGAAATCTGGGAAAGAATACCTGAAAGTATAAAAGAGGAAGAAAGTGTTCATTTAACTTCATGGATTGAAGTAAATCCTGAATATAAAAATGAAGAACTTGCTAAAAAATGGGAAAAGATATATCATTTAAGAAAAGAAGTTAATAAAAAGCTTGAAGCTGAAAGACAGGCCGGAATGATAGGGCACTCACTTGATGCAAGAGTTCTTCTTAATATATCAAATGATGAATATGCATTCCTGAAGGAATATACAGAAGCTGAAGTTTCTGACCTGTTTATTGTTTCGCAAGTTAAGTTTGTAAATGACAGATTAAATGAAAGTGAAATAGATGGAATCACCATCGCTGTAGAAAAAGCATCTGGAGAAAAATGTGAAAGATGCTGGAAATATGATGAGGAAGTTGGGCATGACCACGAACATACAGATGTATGTCCAAGATGTGCCAAAGTTCTTAATTCTTTGGAAAAATAGCAATTAAAAAGAGGGTGTCTCAAACTTTTGAGACAGCCTCAGCAAATAAATTTATTTTTTCAAAAATAGGGAAAAAGGAAGGAAATATGCTTTATATAATAATTATTACAGTCCTTACACTGATTGATCAGTTTACAAAATCTGAGATGCTGTCTGTGGCAGATGGAAGTATTGGATATTCGATACCGGTTATACCAGGATTTTTTCACTTTACCTATGTGGAAAACCATGGAGGAATTTTTGGACTGTTTCAGGGGAAAATAGGGGTATTTACAGTTGTCAGCTTACTTTTATTAGGGTATATAGTATTTACAGAGTATAAAAACTTTAAAAACTATACAAAATGGACAAAAATAGGAGTTTCCATAATAGCGCAGGAGCCATGGGAAATATGATTGACAGAATATTCAGAGGGTTTGTTGTGGATATGATAGACTTTAACGGATTATGGCATTTTGTATTTAATGTTGCAGATATGTACGTGCATATAGGTATTTATATTATTGTAATCGACTATCTGGTAAGAAAACATATGGAAAAGAATAGAAAATAGTCCATGTGGATGTCTCAAAATAGTAAAAATATAATAAATAAAACTTTTAAATAATTCAAAATATAGTTTTAAAGTTATTTTTTAAGTTTTCTTTTTGAAACACCCTCATGCTGATTTTAACTGATATATATTTAAAATATTTAAATAAAAAAATAAGGAAAGGATGGAGACAAATGACTTTTCAGGAAATAATACTTACGTTGCAGAAATTCTGGGGAGAAAAAGGTTGTGTAATCGGGAATCCTTATGATGTGGAAACAGGAGCAGGAACATTTAACCCTGACACATTTTTAATGTCCTTAGGGCCTGAACCTTGGAAGGTTGCATATGTTGAACCGTCAAGAAGACCAAAAGATGGAAGATATGGAGAAAATCCAAACAGAGTTTACCAGCACCACCAATTTCAGGTAATCATGAAACCGTCACCTGAAAATATCCAGGAGCTTTATCTTGAAAGCATGGTAGCTTTGGGAATAGATCCGAAAAAGCATGATATAAGATTTGTTGAAGATAACTGGGAAAGTCCTACGCTTGGAGCATGGGGGCTAGGATGGGAAGTATGGCTTGACGGAATGGAAATTACGCAGTTTACTTATTTTCAACAGGTAGGTGGACTTGAAGTGGAAATAACTCCGGCTGAATTGACTTACGGACTAGAAAGAATAGCTCTTTATCTTCAGGACAAGGAAAATGTGTATGACCTTGAATGGACAAAAGGAGTAAAATACGGAGAAAGACGTTTCCAGTATGAATATGAAATGTCCAAATACAGTTTTGAAGTGGCTGATGTACCTATGAATTTCCAGCTGTTTGACATGTATGAAAAGGAAGCATTGAACTGCCTTGAACATAAGCTTGTATTACCGGCATATGATTATGTTCTGAAATGTTCCCATACATTTAACAATCTTGATGCAAGGGGAGCCATCAGTACAACTGAAAGAATGTCGTATATTCTTAGAGTCAGAGATTTAGCAAAAAGATGTGCAGAACAATTTGTAGAAGTTAGAAAAGGATTGGGATATCCTTTATTAAAAAAATAATTTTTATTGATAAAAGGGGGAGTTTTATGAAAGGAGGGTTAGTAAAATAAAGTTAACAGTAAAAAATATTGGCAAATTAAAAAATGCTGAAGTCGAAATAAATGGTATAACTGTAATTACTGGTGAGAATAATACAGGAAAAAGTACAGTTGGCAAAGTTTTGTGGAGTATATTTAGTAGTTTTTTTATAAAAATTAATGAACAAATAGCTATAGAAAAAAACAAGAAAGTATTGAAAAAAATAATATTTAATAATTTTTTTAGATTCAATGTATCAATATAATATGGGATATCTAGATCCTTTTTACAATGAAGAGGAAGAGAAAAAAATATTAAGAAAATATCAAAAAAAATGGTAAATGGCTTAGAAACTATAAAAAAATGATACTATAGTATTGAAAAAAATTATATATTAGATTTATTAAAAACAAATTATTTTTTTCTAATGCAGATGGTTCAAATTATAAAACAGATGAGATAATGGAAATACTACAATTATCAAATGAAAGAATTAGTAAAATTGCAATTTCAAAGAGATTATTAAAGGAATTTAATAATCAAATAAATAATATCTATTCAGAATCAGAAGCAGAAATGGAATTAATAATAAAAAGATAAATCCTTAAAAAAATTGTAATTGAAGATAATAAAAATTAAAGATTTAAAAAGAAAAATGTATATGTAAATACAGAAGTTTTTTTATATAGATGATCCGCATATTGTAGATGAATTGGAAGAAATTTCATTAGAAAAAAATTAAATTTTTCTCATAGAGAGCAACTTATAAAAAAATTGTTAAATATAAAGGAAGAAAGTGTAATTAATGAATTATTAGCTGAAGATAGATGGGAAAAAGATAAATAATAGACTAAATAGTATTATTAGAGGGAAGTTTACAAAAAAAGGAAAAATGGAAAAAGTTTTTTTATGAAGAAATAAATGTAAAAAAATTTATCAATGGGTTTAAAGGTATTTGCCATTATAAAACTGTTGATTCAGAATAATTCTTTAAAAAGAAAAATGGCACAGTAATTCTTGATGAACCGGAAATACATTTGCATCCAGAGTGGCAATTATTATTCGCTGAATTGATAGTTTTATTGCAGAAAAGAATTTGGAATGCATATACTTTTTAACCACTCATAGTCCTTATTTTTTTAAATGCAATTGAAGTTTATTCTGAAAAATATAAAAATTAATGAGAAATGTAAGTATTATATTGCTGAAAATACTACAAATGGTAGTATTATAAAAAGATATGACAGGAAATACAAGGAATATCTATAGAAAATTAGCTAGACCTATTCAGGAGTTAGAAAAATATTAGATACAGTGATTTAAATGATTAAAAAAATGGATTTAAAAAAATTTATAATACTTCAACATTAAAAGCAAACTTCAAAAGATGATAATAATGAGGAATATATGACAGAGAGTACAATCAAAGTGATCAATTTTGATAGTGTTGGTGGAGATAAATATAGTAAGAACAATAGATTGAACATCCAACTAAAAAAACAAATGATGTTTTATTTTTTTACATAATAATAAAAAAATATACTTTTTATTGAATTTAAAAAAATGGAAAAATTACTTGATAAAACTAATAAAATTGATATTAAAAAAATTAAAAAGATATAGAGCTGAAAAATTCTTAACAGTTTATTTGTTTTTAGGGGATATTGAAGAAAAAAATCTTTAAGTAGTTTAAAAAGAAATAACAGATTATGTCCTAGTTTACAATGAAGAAAAAAATACACCAAATGAAAGGAACTCTATTTCTGAAATAGGAAATTATTTTTATAAATCAAGGAGATATTTCCAGTGAGAAAAACTAAAAACAGAAAAAAAGAAGAAATAATTTGCTTTGGACTAGAGAAATTTAAAGGATATTGTTTTAAGAATGTCCATACATATTCTAAAGAGGAATTTGAAGAAAAATTTGTGAAAAAATATGAGGCAAGATAAAAGCTTTGAAGTAACTATTATTGAAAATAATAAAATAACTTTGATCAAAGGAGGAGATTATATGGATTTTCTTTTTGAAATAGGACTGGAAGAGCTTCCTTCCAGATATGTAGATGAAACTGAAGCAAATTTGAAAAAGATAATGACAGAAAAATTGACAGACGAAAGAATTTCATTCTCTGATATCGAATCCTTCAGTACACCGAGAAGGGTTGCTGTTATTGTGAAGGATATTGCTGAAAAACAGCAGGATCTGGATAAAAAAAGTGTGGGACCGTCAATAGAAATTGCTTACAAGGACGGAAAACTTACAAAAGCAGGAGAAGGATTTATAAAATCCCAGAATGCGTCTGAAAGCGATGTTAAAATTGTAGAAAATGAAAAGGGAAAATATATTTCAGTTGAGACATTCATTGCAGGAAAAACAACTGAAGAAGTACTGCCGGAAATTCTGGACAGTGTTGTAAGAAAAATAGAATTTGAAAAATCTATGAAATGGAGCGACAGGACATTCAGATTTGCAAGACCTATAAAATGGTTTGTAACACTTTTAGGAGACAAGGTGCTGCCTTTTGAATTTGAAGGGATAACAGGAAGCAATAAAACAAGAGGTATGAGATATTTTGCATCTCAGGATGCTGAAATACCTGCTCCGGCACAATATGAAGAAGTACTGGAGAAGAACTGTGTCATAGCTAAAAAAGATAAAAGGAAAGAAGCAATTCTTAAAAGTATAAAAGAAAACTGCGAAAACGACGGAGACGTTGCAGTAGTAAACAACTATCTTCTGGAAGAAGTTATAAACCTTGTGGAATATCCGTATGCAATTAAAGGGGAATACAACAAGGATTATTTATTGCTGCCTGAAGATATTACAACTATTACAATGGAAACACACCAGAGATATTTTCCTGTAAGGGATAAAGATGGAAAACTGACAAACAAGTTTATCCTTATAAGAAATGCTCCTGAATATTCTGAAACTGTAAAGAAGGGTAATGAAAAGGTTATAGAGCCAAGACTTGCAGATGCAAAATTCTTCTTTGATGAGGATTTAAAAGGTAAATTTTCAGATAATGTGGAGAAATTGAAGGAAGTTACATTCCAGAAGGATATGGGAAGTATCTATGACAAGGTGGAAAGAAGTAAAAAAATAGCGGAATACCTTGTAAATGAACTTAATCTTCAGAATAAAAAGGAAAATATACTGAGAACAGTTGAGCTTGCAAAAGCAGATTTAGTATCAAATGTAATAGCAGAAAAGGAATTTACAAAACTTCAGGGATTCATGGGTTCAATTTATGCTGAAAAGCAAGGAGAAAACAAGGATGTTGCGGCAGGTATTTTTGAACATTACTTGCCAAGATATCAGGGAGATATATTGCCTGCCACAATAGAAGGAGCAATCGCAGGAATAGCTGATAAAATTGATACGGTTACCGGATGCTTTTCTGTTGGATTAAAGCCTACAAGTTCAAAGGATCCATATGCATTGAGACGTGCAATACAGGGAATAGTGTATGTCACACTAAATTCTAAGCTTGACTTTAATTATAAAAAGCTGATTGAAAAATCATATGAAATTTTCTCAGCAGATAAAAAAGTTCTTTCTGAAAATGTAGTTCAGGATATTACAGAGTTCTTTAAACAGAGGGTTGTAAATGTTCTTTCTGAAAAATATAGCAAGGATTTAATTTCATATGAAATTGACCTTGAAGACAGTGTTGTAAAACTGGATGAAAGACTGGCAGTCCTTTCTGAACTGTCAAATACAGAGCATTTTAAAACACTGATAAATCTTCTGAAACGTGTAAAAAATATAGTTAAGGAAGAAAAAGACAATAATACATTGCTTGATGAGTCGTTATTTGAAAAAGAAGAGGAAAAAAACCTTTACAAATTCAGTAATGAGCTTGAAGCACTTGAAAATCAGGAATTTTCAGTTTATATAAAGACATTGCTTGAAAAATCTGATATAATAGATGAATACTTTGATAATGTAATCATTAATACAGAAAACAGTAAAATAAAAAATAATAGGATTGCACTGATGAAAAAAATAGAAAAATTCTATCGAAAAAAATAATGATTATATAAGGAAAGATTGAAAAAAATATTAAAAAGTGAAAAAAATAGTTAAATTCCTTAATTTTAAAGGGATTGAAAAAAAGTAAAAATAAAAAAATTAAAAAAACAAAAAAAGAGTTGATTTTTTTAGCAACTTATAGTATAATCTTAGAAGAAAGTTAGGGAAACTATGAAATTAAATGATTTGAAATATCAAGGAGGAAATTAAATGAAAAAGTTAGTTATTTTAGGGACAGCTTTATTAGCATTAAATGCTATAGCGTCTGAAGGACAATTGAAATTCGGATACGATTTCAGTAGAGATGCAAAACGTGGTAATGGAGAAAATCTTAGATTTAAAAAAGGACCAGTTCTTGGTGCAGAATACATCTTCGATAACCAAGGAGAATTTGAATGGGGAGTTGGAGCTGAATACAAATTATCTTCAAACTCAGGAAAATTAAAAACTAGAGAAGATAATGAAAAATATTTCAGAAGTGCACCTGTGTATGCATTAGGAAAATTCAACCTAGTTACTACACAATCAGGAAATGATGCTTTATACGTATTAGGAAGAGCAGGATATAACTTCGCTAACGAAACTAGAGAACTAGGAGGAAAGAAAGATATCTCTGGTGGATTATATGCAGCAGTTGGATTAGGAACTGAATTTGGGCCAGTTTCATTAGAAGCTTTATATGAAAAAGCAGGATACGCAGTAAAAGAAAACGGAACTAAAGAAAGAGATTCATTAGACACATTTGGAGTAAGACTTGGATATAGATTCGGGCAATTGAAAAATGACAGAGGACCAAAAATAGTTAAAGAAGTTGTTACTGTTGAAAAACCAGTAGAAGTTGTAAAAACAGCTCCACAACCAAAAGTAATTGGTGCTAAAACTGTTGAATTACCATTCAGCTGTTCAGCAAGCGAAAAGAAATGTGTAATCAGAGGATTTAAAGTTGACGGAAGAGTACCTAACGAAGCTGAAGCTAGAGATTTAGGAACTATTGCAAACGTAATCAACCAATTCGCTGAAGGTGGATCAATCGATTTCGTTGGACATACAGACTCTACAGGATCAGATGCTTACAACCAAAAATTATCAGTAGCAAGAGCACAAAACGTTGCTAGATTATTGAAAGAATACGGATTGAAAAACACAGTTTCTTACGGAACTATCACAGGAAGAGGAGAATCTCAACCAGTTGATACTAACAACACAGTTCAAGGAAGATACAATAACAGAAGAGTTGAATTATTCTTCCAAAATGTAGATTTCGAAAACGTAAGATTTGTTGATGGAAACTAATTTTAAATAATATAAAATTGCCTTGAAGTTTTACTTCAGGGCTTTTTTTTGTTTTATTTATTCAATTTTTTCAAAAAATGTGGTAAAATAAATAACAGATAGGAAAACTACTAATATAGAAAGGAGTGCACGGTTAAGTAACATATATCGTGTGAAAAAAATATGAACATAGTATTATTTGGAGCTCCAGGAGCAGGAAAAGGAACTCAGGCGAAAGAACTTATAAAAAAATATGAAATACCTCAAATTTCTACAGGAGATATTTTAAGAGCGGCAATAGCAAATAAAACTCCGTTAGGATTAGAAGCAAAAAAACTTATGGATGAAGGTAAACTTGTATCTGATGAAATAGTAAACGGACTTGTGGAAGCAAGACTTCAGGAAGATGACTGCAAGAAAGGGTTTATTCTTGACGGATTTCCTAGAACTGTTGCTCAGGCTGAGGAATTAGATAAAATATTGGAAAAATCCAACAGGGAAATTGAAAAGGTAATTGCCCTTGATGTAAGTGATGATGAAATAATAGAAAGAATTACAGGAAGAAGAGTATCTAAAAAGACAGGAAAAATATATCATATAAAATATAATCCACCTGTTGATGAAAATCCGGAAGACCTTGAACAGAGAGCTGACGACAATGAAGAAACAGTGAAAAAAAGACTGGCAGTTTACAATGAACAGACAGCTCCGGTTTTAGATTTCTATAAAAAACAGAACAAGGTTTATTCTGTGGATGGAGCAAAAAAACTGGATGAAATAACAAAGGATATAATTGAAATATTGGAGAAATAGTAAAATAAAGTGATTATATTTATCAGAATCTGAAATAAAGTTTCTGATAAAATTTTAAAGAAAAAGCCCATTTTTAACAGGAATTATTTTTAAATAACTAAAAATGGCAGAAAGAGTAAGTACAATGATAATTTATAAAACAATGGATGAAATAAAAAAAATAAAAAAAGCAAATGAAATTATAGCGAGACTGTTTGAAGATGTACTGCCTCAGTATATTAAGCCGGGAATAAGTACACATGAACTGGATCAGATAGCAGAAGACTACATGAGATCTCAGGGGGCAATTCCAGGGACAAAAGGATATGACATAGGAAGACCTTATCCTCCGTATCCGGCAGCTACATGTATTTCTGTAAATGAAGTTGTAGTACATGGAATTCCAAGTAAAAAGCAGATCCTGAAAGAGGGAGACATACTGACAGTTGATACAGTTACGGTGCTTGACGGATATTTTGGAGATGCTGCGATAACTTATGCTGTAGGAGAAATAGACGAAGAAGCAAAAAAACTTATGGAAGTTACTAAAAAGGCCAGAGATATTGGAATTGAAGCGGCACGTGCCGGAAATAGAATAGGTGACATAGGTCATACTATTCAGGAGTATGTGGAAAGTTTTGGATTTTCTCTTGTAAGAGATTTTGCAGGACATGGGGTTGGAAAAGAAATGCATGAAGACCCAATAATTCCAAACTATGGAAAAGCTGGAACTGGTGCAAAAATTGAAGATGGAATGGTAATTACTGTTGAGCCTATGGTAAATGTAGGGACTTACAAGGTAAAAATACTTCAGGATATGTGGACAGCTGTCACAAAAGACGGTAAAAGATCTGCCCAGTATGAACACAGTCTTGCAATTGTAGATGGAAAACCTTTAATATTAAGTGTAAAGGACTAGAGAGTGTTATACTGGAATAGCCGTTTACAGAAAGTTTAATATATTGGAGGTTGAAATTGGGTATTATTGCTGGATTGTTAATATTGCTTGTAGCGGTGGAACATATCTATATTCTGATTATAGAAATGTTCTTCAGTGAAAGTAAAGTTGCCCAGAGAAGTTTTGGGCTTGAAAAAGAGTTTCTTAAAGATGAAAGAGTAAAAATAATGATGGCTAACCAAGGGCTATATAATGGATTTCTGGCGACGGGATTAATATGGAGCATATTTGAAACAGGTGTGTTTCAGGTTCAGCTTGCCATATTTTTTCTGTCATGTGTTGTATGTGCGGCAATATATGGTGCTGTAACAGTTTCATACAGAATTCTTCTTATGCAGGGAGTTCCTGCTATTCTGGCTTTGTTGGCTATATTTGCTATATAAAATAAAGGAGAAGTTATACTATGGAAACAGTTTTGGTAACAGGAGGAGCAGGATATATCGGCTCCCATACAGTGCTGGATTTAATAAAAAAAGGTTTTGATGTTATTATTGCTGATGATTTCAGTAATTCAAGTAAAAAAGTTATAAGTATTCTGGAAAGACTGGCAGACAGAAAAATAAAATATTATGAACTGGATATACGTAACAAGGAAGGCTTAAGGGAAGTTTTCAAGGAAAATAAAATTGATGCTGTCATTAACTTTGCCGGATATAAGGCGGTAGGTGAATCAGTTGAAAAACCTCTTATGTATTATGATAACAACCTGATAGGAATGATAGTTCTTCTTGAAGTTATGCAGGAATTTTCAGTAAAAAAACTTGTGTTCAGCTCTTCAGCTACGGTTTACGGTATTCCAAAGGCAATGCCATTAGTGGAAGACAATGACATGGGAGCTACAAATCCTTACGGAAGAACAAAACTTATGATAGAACATATTCTTGTGGATCTGGCCGCTTCAGATGATTCATGGGAAATAATAGCATTAAGATATTTCAATCCTCTGGGAGCACATGAAAGTGGAGATATAGGGGAAGACCCTAATGGAATTCCTAACAACCTTGCACCTTACATCACTCAGGTGGCAGTAGGAAAACTTGAAAAATTAAGCGTATTCGGAGATGACTATGATACCCCTGACGGAACATGTATAAGGGACTTTATCCATATAAATGACCTGGCGGCAGGGCATTCAGCTTCAATTAAATACCTTGTTTCAGGAAAAGGTAAAGGGTTTGAAGCGATTAATCTTGGAAGCGGAAAAGGATACAGTGTCCTTGAAATAGTTGAAAATTTTGAAAAAGCGGTAGGAAAGAAAATACCTTATGTCATAGCAGGACGTCGTGCAGGGGATATTCCAGTATCTTATGCACGTATAGATAAGGCTAAAAATCTGTTAGGTTGGGAACCTACATATACAATAGAGCAGATGTGTGCAGATTCATGGAACTGGCAGAAAAAGAATCCTAATGGATATAAGGATTAGTGTATAAATATTTTTAAATTTATTTGATAAGAAGAATGGAACTGTAAAAAATGGGGAGATAAAAATAAGTCTGTAAAGGTGATTTTAGTGTATTTTCTTGTTTGTTCAGTTCCATTTTTACAATATTTAGAAAATATTATGAGGGAAAAGAGGAGAGAGACATGCTGTATTTTGCAAATGATTACACAGAAGGAGCCTGCAAGGAAATACTGGATGCATTTATAAGGACAAATGATGAGAAGCTTCCAGGATATGGAACTGACAAGTATACTTTAAGTGCGAAGGAGAAAATAAAGAAGGCGTGTAAAAATGATAATGCAGATGTATACCTTTTAACAGGAGGAACCCAGACAAATGCAGTTGTAATAGATGCCCTGCTGGAATCTTATGAAGGAGCTGTTGCAGCTGAAACAGGCCATATAAACGTACATGAATCAGGAGCGATAGAATTCACAGGCCATAAGGTGATGCCGCTACCTCAGCATGAAGGGAAAATAAATGCTGTAGAATTAAGAAAATTCATTGAGACATTTTACAATGATCAGAACCATCAGCATATGGTCTATCCTGGAATGGTTTATATTTCCCACCCTACAGAATACGGAACCCTTTATACAAAAGAAGATTTAACGGAACTTAGTAAAGTCTGCAGAGATTATGGAATACCTCTGTTTGTGGACGGAGCCAGACTGGGATATGGCCTTATGGCTAAAAATACTGATGTTACACTGGAAGTTTTGTGTGAACTGTGTGATGTATTTTACATTGGTGGAACAAAAATAGGAGCATTATCCGGAGAAGCGATTGTTTTTACGCATAACAATGCACCAAAAAATTTTGTTACATTTATAAAACAGCATGGAGCATTGCTTGCAAAGGGAAGACTTCTGGGAGTGCAGTTTGACACGCTGTTTACAGATAATCTGTACTTCAGGATAAGTAAACATGCCATAGAAATGTCGGAAATATTAAAAAGGGAACTGACTGAAAAAGGATACAGATTCTACTTTGAATCACCTACAAATCAGCAGTTTGTAATAGTTGAAAACAGTAAAATAGAAGAGCTTTCAAAACGTGTTGTATTCAGCTTCTGGGAAAAATATGATGAAAACCATACAGTTATAAGATTTGCCACAAGCTGGGCAACGAAAAAGGAAGATGTGATAAAACTTATGGAATTGTTATAAATAAAGCTTTTCTGTGATTACAATACTGAACTGGAAAATATTAAATTTAGTCGATATAATGAAAGAAATCTAAAAATGGAGGAAAAGAATGGAGTATAAACTGATTGCTACTGATATGGATGGAACATTATTAAATGATGAACATTTCACTTCAGCAGGGAATATTGAAGCAATAAAGGAAATTCAGAAAAAAGGGGTGAAGTTTGTTCTGGCAAGCGGAAGACCAAGTTTTGCAATGTTTGAATATGCAAAGGAACTGGAAATGGATAAACTCGGAGGGTATGTACTGGCATTTAACGGTGGTCAGCTTATAGATATGATTGACGGGAAAATGATTTTTCATGAAGGGCTTGATTGGGAAGATATAAGAAAAATATACGAACTTTCATGTGAAATTGAAATTCCGATGGTTTTATATGGAGATGATACTGTTTATGCAAGCAAGGATACTGAAAATACAAGATTTGAAGCAAAACTGTGCGGAATGAAGTTTACAGAGTTTGGAAGTCTTGAGGAACTTAAAGGCTACGGAATTGACAAAACTACAAAATCCATGCTTATAAGCGATCCTGAAACAGTAAAAAAAGCTGAAGCGTACATGAAGTCAAAATATGGAAATGACTATTTTATAGCAATATCCAAACCTATCTTTCTTGAGATTGCAAATAAGAATATAAATAAGGGTAAAACATTAAGAAAGCTGGGAGAGTTAACAGGTATAAAAATGGAAGAAATGATAGCTGTAGGAGACAGTTATAATGATATTCCGCTTCTTGAGGTGGTAGGTATGCCTGTTGCAGTTGCCAATGCGAATGACGAAATAAAAGCAATGTCAAAGTTTGAAAGTACTTCAAATAATGACGATGCGTTAAAGACAGTTATTGAAAAGTTTTTTTAGTAACAAATAAAGATAGACAAAACAGAAAAAAAATCGTATAATATTACGATTACACTAATCAATTAGAGTAATTCAAAAAAATTGTTCAGAATATGAAAAAAAGCTGGACATTTTTTTGGAGTTTTGATATAATTGAAAGGATCCGAGGTGAGTTTTATGGCAAAACAAGATGTACTTGAGTTAGAGGGTGAAATTTTAGAAGCTCTACCAAATGCCATGTTCCAAATAAGATTAGAAAATGGACATGAAGTATTGGGACATATCTCAGGTAAAATGAGGATGAACTATATTAAGATTTTGCCTGGAGACAAGGTAACGGTTGAAGTTTCACCGTATGATCTGTCAAGAGGAAGAATCGTGTATAGGAAAAAATAACATTTTTATTGGAAGGAGGGTTTTTAATGAAAGTGAAAGCTTCAGTAAAGCCTATCTGTGACAAATGTAAAATCATCAAGCGTCACGGAAAAGTAAGAGTAATATGCGAAAACCCTAAACATAAGCAAATACAAGGATAAGAAAGACAAATAAGCAATCTGAAAAAATTTTTATTTAAATTATATATAATTCGAGAGAGATATGATATAAAATAAAAATTGTAAAGATATGTTTGGCTGTAGGGCTTATTCCTTATATTTTTTATGTAAGGGCATATTGAAGAAGGTTAAAAATATCAAAAACAGAGGAGGAAAAAAATTTGGCTAGAATAGCGGGAGTAGACATTCCAAGAAATAAAAGAGTTGAAATTTCATTAACTTATATCTTTGGAATAGGTAGAAGCACTTCAAACGAGATTTTAGAAAAAGCAGGTGTTGACAAGGACATTAAAGTAAAAGATTTAACTGAAGAACAAGTAGGGAAAATCAGAACAATAGTTGAAGAGTACAAAATCGAAGGGGAACTTAGAAAAGAAATCAGACTTAATATCAAGAGATTATTGGATATTAAGAGTTACAGAGGATTAAGACACAGAAACGGACTACCTGTAAGAGGACAAAAAACTAAGACAAACGCAAGAACTAGAAAAGGTCCAGTTAAAATGGCAATAGCTAAGAAAAAATAATTAAGTTAAGGAGGAAACCATAAGTGGCTAAAAGACCAGCAGTTTCAAAAAAGAAAAAATTAAAAAATATTCCTAATGGGATAGCATATATACATTCTACTTTTAATAATACTGTTGTAACTATAACAGATTCTGAAGGAAAAGTAGTAATCTGGAAATCAGGAGGAACTTCAGGGTTCAAAGGAACAAAAAAAGGAACTCCGTTCGCAGCTCAAATAGCGGCAGAACAAGCAGCACAAGTTGCAATTGAAAACGGAATGAAACAGATAGAGATTAAAATAAAAGGACCGGGATCAGGAAGGGAAGCTTCTATAAGATCAATTCAGGCTACAGGTCTGGAAGTAACAAGAATAGTTGATATAACTCCGGTACCTCACAATGGTGCAAGACCACCTAAAAAGAGAAGACCGTAAATTTATTAAATAAGGAGGAAATAGATAAATGGCAAGAGATAGACAGCCGGTGTTAAAAAAATGTAGAAATCTTGGTTTAGATCCAAGCGTTCTAGGTGTAAATAAAAAGTCAAACAGAAATATAAGACCAAATGCAAATAGAAAATTAACAGAATACGGAACACAGATGAGAGAAAAACAGAAAGCTAGATTTGTATATGGAGTAATGGAAACAATTCTATAAATTATACGAAGAAGCAACAAGAAAAGAAGGAGTAACAGGGGAATTACTACTTCAATACTTGGAAAGAAGATTAGATAATGTTGTATACAGATTAGGATTTGGAACAACAAGAAGACAGGCAAGACAGATTGTCAGCCATGGTCACGTATTAATAAACGGAAAAAGAGTTAATATAGCTTCTTACAGAGTAAAACAGGGAGATGTAATTTCTGTTAAAGAAGATTCTAAAGAAATTTCAATCATCAAAGAATCAGTAGGACAGAAATCAGTTCCAGGATGGTTGTCATTAGAAGAATCTACATTAACAGCTAAAGTACTTGAAAATCCTGGAAGAGATGCAGTTGATTTCGATGTAAATGAATCAATGATTATCGAGTTCTACTCTAGATAATAATATTATAATCCAAGGAGATGATTTAGCTTGTTGAATATAGAAAAAATAGCTAAAAATATAAAGTTAACTGAAGAAAAAGAAGGAAGACATTCCGCTAAATATATACTGGAACCTCTTTACAGAGGGTACGGAAATACTATAGGAAATGCTTTAAGAAGAATATTATTATCATCAATACCTGGATCTGCAATAAAAGGACTTAGAATAGACGGAGTATTAAACGAATTTTCTACAATACCTGGAGTAAAGGAAGCTGTTACTGACATTATATTAAATGTTAAGGAAATAGTTGTTGAACTTGATGAACCAGGAGAAAAGAAAATGTTCTTATCTGTTAAAGGTCCTAAAGTTATTACAGCAGCTGATATAAAAGTTGAGGCCGGTATAAAGATTATAAATCCTGAGCAAGTTATTGCAACTGTTACAACTGATAAGGAAATAAATATGGAATTTTTAGTTGATTCAGGGGAAGGGTTTGTAGTTTCAGATGAAATAGATACTGAAGGTTGGCCTATAGGATATTTAGCAGTAGATGCAATATATACACCGATTAAAAAGGTAAATTATAGAGTAGAGGATACTATGGTTGGTAGGGTTACAAACTATGACAAATTAGTCCTGGAAATTGCTACTGATGGAAGTATTGAAATACAGGATGCACTTTCTTATGCTGTAGAATTACTGAAAATACATGTTAATCCATTTACTAATATTGGAAATAACATGAGTAAATTCAGAGGCAGTGAAGATGAAGCGGCAGCAACAAATACTGAAACTGAAAATAATATAGAAGACATGAAGATAGAAGAACTTGACTTCACAGTAAGATCTTACAACTGTCTGAAAAAAGCAGGAGTAAACACTATATCTGATCTTACTTCAATGTCATATATTGAATTATTAAAGATTAAAAACTTAGGTAGAAAATCTTTAAATGAAATAATAGATAAAATGAAAGAACTTGGCTATGATTTAAGTGAAGAAGCCGGTAATTAATAAAATAGTATCAAGGAGGGAAGAAGTAGATGAATCATAATAAATCATATAGAAAATTAGGTAGAAGAAGTGATCATAGATTAGCAATGATGAAAAATATGACTATTTCTTTAGTAAATGCCGAAAGAATCGAAACGACAGTTACAAGAGCGAAAGAATTAAGAAAATTTGTTGAAAAAAGTGATAACATTAGGAAAAAAATACAATAATTTCAATCTTGAAAATAATGATGAAAGAGCAAAAGCTATTCACTTGAGAAGACAGGCATTCGCATTTTTAAGAAATGAAGAAGCTGTTGCTAAAGTTTTCAAGGAAATTGCACCTAAATACATGGATAGAAATGGTGGATATACAAGAATTATTAAAACTGATGTAAGAAGAGGAGACTCTGCTGAATTAGCAATAATAGAATTAGTGTAGTTTAAATAAAAATTTTTTTTGAAAAGTCGATATTTTTTAGGGGTATCGGCTTTTTATTGTAAAAATATCAAATATATCGGAAAGGAATATACAGATTTTATACTGTATAATTAAATAAAAGATGAAGAAAAAAGAATTATTAATGATTGGATTAATGGTATTTTCTGTATTTTTTGGAGCTGGAAATCTTATTTTTCCTCCAATTATTGGAAAACAGGCAGGAACAAATGTAGTCACTACAATGCTATTTTTTAGTATAACAGCTATTATATTTCCCATTCTTGGAGTAGTAGCAGTTGCAAAATCTAATGGACTTAGAAACCTTGCTAATAGAGTAGATCCTATATTTTCAATTATATTCACTATTGCGGCATATTTGGCTATAGGGCCTGCACTTGCAATGCCTAGAGCAGGTACTTTGCCTTTTGAAATTGCAATATCACCATATATACCGGCAAATGTTCCAAAAGGCCTTATACTGTTTATTTATACGACAGTATTTTTCGGAGTAGTATACTGGCTAAGCTTAAGTCCTAACAAACTCCTGGAAAGAATAAGCAAAATTACATCACCTATATTTCTTGTGCTAATACTTATGCTTTTTGTAGGTACTTTCTTAAAGCCAATGGGAGAATATATGCCACCTGAACCTTTATATGCAAAGAATATGGGATTACAGGGTTTCCTAGATGGTTATCTTACTTTAGATGCACTGGCAGGGCTAAATTATGGTCTGGTTGTAGTATATGTTATTAAACAGAAGAATGTACTGGAAGAATCTAAAATAGCAAAGATTGTAATTTCAACAGGAATATTTGCAGGAATTTTACTTTTTGTTGTGTATATGATGCTTGCACATGTAGGGGCATCAAGCATTTCAAAGTTTCCAAATACGAGTAATGGGGCAGAAATATTGGCAGATGTAATGAAATACCTATATGGAAATTTTGGAGCGGTACTTCTGGCATGTATGTTTACAGTTGCATGTCTTAATATAGGAGTTGGACTGACAACTTCATTAAGTCAGTATTTTCATTCTATGGTAAGAAGAGTACCTTATAAAGTTTGGGCTACAATATGGGTATTATGGAGTTATATGCTGGCAAATCTTGGACTGAACAAGATAATGGAATATAGTGTTCCGGTACTTCTGGCAATTTATCCGGCTTCGTTAGTTCTTATTGTGCTTGCACTGCTAGACAAGTATATAAAGGGAAGTTCGACTGTGTATAGATTTGCGATATATCCTACTGTTGTAATAAGTATTATACACACACTTGATAAAATAAATATAGAAATACCTCTGGCATCTTCACTGGTAAAAAAATTGCCTTTGCAAAGTGCGGATTTGGGATGGCTTTCTGCAGCTGGAATTTGTTTTGTAATAGGATTTATTATATCTAAAGTGACAGAAAAAAATACTGTTAATGAAGCGGTTAATTAAAAATAATAATTAATAAATTTTGAAAATTGAAATTTTATGTAAAATTTTTGATATGATTTAATGTAAATAGTAAAGGGACTGTTTTTTAACAGTCCCTTTTTAAGGAGTTGTTTGTAAATTAAGAATATTACCATGCAGAATTTATTACTACTTCTTCTCCATATCCACCATTAAGTTTTTGAGGGTTAGTAGAGTTGTACGCTCTTTGTACACGGATTCCTCTGATTCCTAACTCTCTTGCGGCAAGAATATCATCATCACTGTCTCCATAGTGGATAGATACATTATGTTTTAATGTAGTATGATTTATCATATTTGTATCCTCCTGTAGGAGTGTCAGCAGTATATTCTACGTAAACTTCTTTAGGCAGTTCAAAGTATCTCTGTAATGTTTTAGAAAGTTTAGTAGAAGTATAGTTCTTATCTTTTGAGTGTTTAGTTCTTCCAGTTATAAAGAATACATTATCTCCTCTTTCAAGGTGCATTTTTATAAGATCTTTTGCAGATTGTTTAGGAATTGAATGTTCATCTCCATTTTCAGCAACATAATCCCAGAACTTCTGATTGTAAAGATAACTTATTGGTCCTCTTTTATCTCCAGGAATTTGGTAGTAGTGCTGTCCATAGATGAAATATCCACTTGAATGAAGTAATGTGTCATCAATATCAAAACTTACGTTGATAGGCCCTTTTCCTTCAAGACTTTTCTTAATATCTTCCACAGATACAAAATGTACTGCTTTCTGAACTTTATCAGTTGAGTAGAACCCTTCGTGAGTATAAGGAACTTTTGGTCCTGCAGCAAATGCAGAAGTAGCTGACAAAACTGCCAGAGCTAATAATAATTTTTTCATTATATCCTCCTAAAAATTAATTTACATTATATTATACCCTATTTTAAAATTTTAACATTAAAATAGAATTATTATTTTATTGATTTTTATTGTAAAAAGAAAAAATATGGGGTATAATTTAGGTAAGTAAGAAATAGAAATTATTTTTATGTATATTAATTTTGATTGGTAAAGTAATAAATCCACAGTTGAAAATTTAGGTTCTGGAATAGGTAACTCGACAAAGGGAAATGCAAAGAATATTGGTGTTTATGGAGACTATAATAAGGTTGATGATATAACTAAAATGATTTAAGAAAAAGAACATGGATTACCATTAAGAATGAGATATGTTGCTGATGAATAAAAATTATTAGGAGGAAAAATCAATATGAAAAAGCTATTTTTATTTATGATTATTGTGTTGTTAAATATAGTATGTTTTGGAGAAAATGAAAAATTGAAGGATTTAGAGTTGTATGAATTTCGTTCAGGTGGAGTAGTAGGAGAAGGATATGGAGGAATAGATTATATACTTAATGCTAAAAAAATAGCAGGGAAATGCTTATGTATTTTTAAATTAAAATGATTATTCGAAAAAAATAGCGTAAGAGTTCCTTATTATGAAGGAATAAATCAAGAAAAATAAAGACTTGTTATTATCAGAATTTTTTTGACAAAAAAACTTAGATTTATATTATTCTAGAGATTTTTGTTCAATTAAAAGATGGAAGAAAAATTTTTTTGTATGGTAAATTTATATCTGATAGTTATAGGATGAATCATTTACAGTTAGAATTATATTTTTTTAGATAAAAAAATAACGAAGAAAAAGAAAAAAAGTATTTTTTTTAAGGAGTTCAACAAAAAAAGGTGTATTCTATTTTAGAAAAGATAAATGAAAAATAAAATTGAAGGATACTATAATCTACCTTTCTTTAGAGAAGAAATAACATTATTTACAAGCGATAAAAATAATTCATAAGAAAGTAAAATTTTTCTTCCAGAAATGAGACGTTGCTATCTGAAAGTGAAAAAAGAACTGTATAATTATTTATTAGATTTATTTAAGGAAGAGATACCTGAAGAATTTTTTTGAAATAAGAAATAAGAAATAAAAAAATTAAAAAGGGAAAAATAGTATGAAAAGATTATTTCTAGTTATAATTATATTGTTAAGCATAATATGTTTCAGAGAAAATGAAAAGTTAAATGATTTGAAACTGTATAAATTTAGTATAGGAGTAGGAGTAGGAAAAGAATAAGGAGGTATAGATTATATACTTAATGCTAAAATAGTGAGGGAATACTTCTGTATTTTAAAGTATATTCTTTAGCCTTTCCAATGTATGAAGGAGGAAACTGATGAAAGTGAAATTTTTTTATAAATTAACTAAAACTGGAAAATTATGGAATCCAGACTGTGAGGTTATAGATGATGAAAAATATAATGTTAATTACTCACGTTATTTAGCTGGAGCTGTATGGGAGATGAGATATGTCTCAGATGTAGATCGTGAACTGGATGAAATAGAAAGAGTGGAAAGTGAAGAAATAGAGTGCTTTGAAACAGGAACAGAGATATTTTTCACTTCCGTATATAAAGACAGGGTAGAGTTTGAATCCGACTTCTACGACTGGCCGGACTGGAGCTGTACTTTGGATGAGTACAAAAGAGTATTGTTAGGGAAAAAGACATTTTTAATGCTACCTAAAGAAATAGAAAGTTATTTGGAAATAAAGATAAATGACATTGAGAAATAGATGTAGAGTTAAACTCTAAAAAGATTTCTATTATTTAAACAAGACAGTAATCGGAGTATTTCTACTGCTTTGTCTATCCTGTGGAAATAAATAGTTAAAAAATGTATCAAGTAAAAAAGTTGAAAAAAACAATTAATCAAGAATATTAAGGATTATCATAACCAGAATGGGGGGAATAACAATGATGACACTAGATTTTTTTACATTCAGCAAATAGTAGTTATTTTTTTCTTGTTTTAAATTTAAAAAAATTATTGTTATTTTAAATTTCGTGATACTATTCTTCTATGCATAGATGCTATTATGGATTTAATATATACAATAGTTATTTATATCGTATATGGATTTGGAATGACAATTTTAACTTTTTTTATAACGGAATAGGCATAGAAACAATATTCTATACTGTTATTTTTTTGTGTTTGGTATAGTAAAAAAATATTTCAAATAATATTTATTTTTAAAAAAATAAGAAAAATTAATAAAAAAATGATAAAAAAATAACTTGGATTATTGAGATAATAATATTTATTATCTGGCTTATTCTTAATCGGTAGCAATTCAAGAAGGAAGGAATATAATGAAAAAAATATTGTTTATATTACTGATATTTTTATCCTGCAATAATACAAACAGTGATAGCAGGGAAAAAGAATATTTTTATAAACTTCAGGAAATGTATGTTAAATCAGATGGAGAGGAAGGATTTTCAGGACTGATGGATTTTTATAATGTCTATAAACAGAAGGAAATTAAGGAAGCAAAAGAAAAGCTTGAAGAGTTCTATAGACAGAATAAGGATATGGATGCACTGCAATATATGCTGAAAAATAGGGATATAACAGACAACAGTTATTATCTGGCAACTATTTATGAAGATTGTGAAAATTCCAAATGTCTTGAAAGGCTGTTAAAGTTTTATAATTCTGCATATGAGCTGACAAAAGATATCGAAAGATTTTCTTCTGTCCTAGATTTCGGAAGTGAAGTTCTTGGAAAGGAAAAATATGAGTCGCTGGAAAAATTTTCGATTGATAATAACTCATTATATGCCATAAATATTAAGAAAACAAGGGAAAATATGATTGAAGAAGAATATGAAAACCCAAAAATAAGGATAAAGAATAAGCAATATATTATCTTACAGGAAAAGGAAATAAATTTAGTAAAAGAAAATCAGAAGATAAAATTTTTTCTTATAAGCAGTACTGTTGAAGGTGGAGGGATTGAATCCTATCTGTATTTCAAAAATAAAGGAAGGGAATATCTGACAAAACTTGAAATACATACAGTAGGGTCTCCATATAATATTGAGCTGAAAGATTTGAATGGAGACGGTCAGGAAGAAATAATAATTGAAAATTTAGAAGATGGAATATTTATGTCTTTAAATAAACTCTATGTATTTAAAGTTACTGAAAATGGTATGGAAAAAAAACTGAACACGTATGACATAGACTTAAAGAAATATTTTGATTATAAAATGAATATTAAGAATATGGTAATTACTGTGAAGGATGACTTTGGATACAGGAAAGATACAGAGTATAAATTACCTGATAGAATAGAGACAAGATTTTTTGGAGCTTTTGATGGAGTAATACAAGGAGTAGTTAAAGATAAAAATTATAATGAGAGTAATTAATTTTCAAAAATTATGAAATAGTTTTTGACAAGAATCTGAATTATAAGCTGAAGGCCATCACTCCAGAAAATAATCCGCTTAACCTATCGGTAAATTACGGACTTTATGAGCAGGCAAAATAATAAAATATAATAATTCAAATTATTTAAAGTAATCATAAATAAAAACACATCTGCCTCAAGATATATACCTTATCAGATGTGTTTTTATTTTCCACAATTTATATTTTTAAGTTTATTTTAAATATTTTCAGCTAGCTATTCTGAATCCTTTGCTAAAATTTTGTTATCGTTTATAAGCTGTTCAGCAACCCATTCAGCAACTTTTCCTGTAATTTCAACACAGTGACGTTTTCTTTCAGGACTTTTAAAGTCATCGCCTCTCCATTTTCTTGTCATTACACGGCAGCAGCATGATCCATATTCTTTTATAGTGTGGTCATGAAGACCTTTTGACATTTCAAACATTTTTTCCTGCATTGCTTCTCCCTGAGTTCTTCCGTAAACAATTCCTAGTGCCATTTGTCCTCCGGATACAGATCCACAAAGACATCCTGCTTTTCCCATTCCTATAGGGAATCCACTTGCCATTTTAACAACTTCAGGTTGATATGGCTGGCCAAGATAGTTGTTTATAACTGTAACAACTGCTTCACTACAGAAAAAAGTTCCGTTATCGTAAAGTTCTTCAGCATCCCCCTTAATTTTTGCAATAAGTTCTTCTTTTGTGTATTGTGTTGTATCAATTTTATCCATTGTTCTCTCCTCCAACATGATATAATTAAAAAATAATTTTTTCTCTTTATAATATAGCATATAAAATAAAATTATGGAATAATCAAAAAACAAATACAGCATTCAAAATTTGAATATACACAACAGATGTTATTGAAAAATATGATAAGTATTGTGGAAAAGTATTGTTTAAAAGGTTTTACAGGATATTAAACAATAAATTTACAGATTTATAAAAAAACTCGATAAAAGTTGTAAAATAGCGATAAATATGATACCATAGAATGTACAATTGGGAATTGGAAATGTTATGAAAATGTTGGAGGAAAAAATTTGAAGAATCTTGTGATACAGTTTCTAATAATGGTATCTGTGGGAACGTTAATTGGATGGTTTACAAACTATTTAGCCATAAAGCTGTTATTTAGACCTTATAAGGAAGTGAACCTGCTGTTTTTCAAAATACAGGGACTTATACCAAAGAAGGGATGAAATAGCTGAAAATATATCGGAAGTTGTTGAAAAGGAGCTTATATCCCTTGATGATATAGCCGAAAAGTTTCAGAACAGTGAATTTAATGAAGAAATGATTGATGAACTGCTTGATAAAATAATCGGGGAAAAACTGCAGAGAAGTATTTTAGAGAAAAATCCGCTGCTGAAAATGTTAATTAATGATTCAATGATAGAAAAAATAAAGAAGTACTTTAAAAATGCAATACTTGAAAATAAAGAAGAAATAATCTCTGAAATAATTAAAATTGCAAAAGATAAAATAGACTTCAAGGAAATAATGCTTTCAAAAATGCAGAATTTTTCACTGGAGGAAACGGAAGAGATAATACTGAGAATTTCTAAAAATGAATTAAAGCATATAGAAATAATAGGAGGAATATTAGGCGGAGTTATTGCAGTGTTCCAGTTTTTTATAATGCTGTTTGTAAGACAAATATAAAAGCGGTAGGTAGATATGATGGATGATGAAAGAATATTGGCACCAAAGGAACTTAGTGAAGACAATATTCAAAAATCTTTACGTCCGAAAATTTTTGAGGAATATATAGGACAGGAAGATTTAAAGGAAAAAATGAATATTTTTATAAAAGCTGCAAAAATGAGAAATGAGGCAATGGATCACATACTTCTTTATGGACCGCCGGGGCTTGGGAAAACCACACTTGCAGGAGTTATTGCAACAGAAATGGGAGTGAACCTAAAAGTCACTACCGGACCTGTTCTGGAAAAGGCGGGAGATTTAGCGGCAATTTTGACGTCTCTTGAAGAAAACGATATTCTGTTTATAGATGAAATTCATAGACTTAATACATCGGTGGAGGAAATACTTTATCCGGCTATGGAAGACGGGGAACTGGATATTCTTATTGGAAAAGGACCGGCTGCAAGAAGTATAAGAATAGAACTTCCTAAGTTTACCCTGATTGGAGCTACAACAAGGGCAGGACAGCTGAGTACTCCCTTGAGGGACAGATTTGGAGTAACTCACCGTATGGAATACTACAAGCTGGAAGAACTGAAGGAAATTATAAGAAGAGGAACGAGTATACTTAATGTAAAGTACGATGAAGACGGAATAGAGGAAATTGCAAGAAGAAGCAGGGGGACCCCCAGAATAGCCAATAGGCTTTTAAAAAGGGCAAGGGATTACGCCCTTGTTACAGGAAACGGAGTTCTTGATAAGGAAAGCGTAAATGGAATATTAAAACTGCTTGGAGTAGATGAAAATGGACTTGATGAACTTGACAGGAATATACTGAAGTCGATTATAACTGTTTATAACGGAGGGCCTGTGGGAATTGAGACATTGTCACTGCTTCTGGGTGAGGATAAGAGGACGATAGAAGAAGTTTATGAGCCTTACCTTGTAAAAATAGGCTTCATTAAAAGAACTCAGAGGGGAAGAATTGTTACAGAACATGGATACAGACATCTTGGGCTTGAAAAGGCGTTATCAGGTAAGGAAGATGTTGAAAATGACTATGAAAATAAATTATTTTAAAGAGTTTGTCCTAATTGGAAAGCAGAATATATTCAAAGTATAATAAATGTTGAGGTGTATTTAATTGTTGACAGTCATAGCAGATAAGAAGAATATTAATGGAAATGAAATTCTCATAAATGACAGGGGAGACTGTAACCACATACAGAATGTCTACCGTTTAAATGTGGGGGACAGCTTAAGGGTTATTGATGGTGAATATGAATATGCCACTGAAATTACCGGCATGGGCAAAAAAGAAATAAAACTAAAAATAATAGAGAAAAAAACTGATAATTATTCGCTGAATATTAATATAGATGTTGCACTCGGAATATTGAAAAATGACAAGATGAATTTGGCAATTCAGAAACTTACAGAAATTGGAATAAATAAAATAATACCTTTAAAAACTGAGAGGGTTGTTGTAAAGATTAATGAAAAAAAAGAAAAATGGGAAACAGTGGTAAGAGAATCCCTTAAGCAGTGTAAAGGTGTAAAGTTTACAGAAATTGATGAAGTGACAGGGCTACAAAGCATAAACTATGAATTATATGATAAAATCATATATGCTTACGAGAATAGCTGTGAATCGGAAATTTTATTTAATTTAATTGACAATAAGGATAAAAATATTTTATATATTGTTGGGCCTGAAGGGGGTATAACTGAAGAGGAAGTTATGTTTCTGAAAAGTAAGGGCGGAATTGAAGTAAGTCTTGGAAAGAGAATATTGAGGGCAGAAACGGCGGCAATTGTCATAGGAGGTATACTGGCAAATGTCTATAAGTAACAAAAATATGGAAAGAGTAACAGAAGATAAAAAACAGAAGGAAAAAACGGTGGCATTTTACACGTTGGGATGTAAAGTGAACCAGTATGAAACGGAAATTATAAAAAAGGATTTCCTTGATAATAACTATAAGGAAGTGGATTTTGAAGAAAAGGCGGATGTATATGTTGTAAATACGTGTACAGTTACAAATGTTGCTGACAGGAAAAATAGGAAAATGCTGCGACGCGCAAAAAATACAAATCCTGATTCAGTTGTAGTGGCAACAGGCTGCTATGCACAGACGAATCTTGATGATCTGAAGGAAATGAAGGAAATAGATTTTATTATAGGAAATTCAAAAAAGGAAAATGTATTCAGCATAGTTGACAAGAATGTTTCGCATTACCAGGTGGACAACATATTTGATGAGAAGGAATACAGCTCTAAAAAATACACGGTGCTGAGGGAAAAGGCAAGGGCATTTGTAAAGATACAGGATGGATGTACAAAGTTCTGTTCCTACTGCAAAATCCCTTATGCAAGGGGACTGAGCAGGTCAAGGGATGTTGAAAGTGTTCTTGAAGAAATAACTTATCTTGGAAAACAGGGATACAAGGAAGTTGTCCTTACAGGGATAAACCTTAGTGAATATGGACTTGACCTTGAACCAAAAACTGATTTTGATACTGTACTTGAAAAGATACTTGAAATAGACAATATTGAAAGAGTGAGGGTGAGTTCAGCATATCCGGATACAATAACGGATAAGTTTTTGTATATGCTTAAAAATAATCCAAAGCTGATGCCGCATCTGCATGTGTCAATTCAGACAATGGATGATAAAATACTACATCTCATGAAAAGGGAATATGAAGCAAAGTTTGTAGTTGATATACTTCAGAAGGTTCAGAAGGAAGTTCCTGAAATTTCCCTGACAGCTGATGTTATAGTCGGATTTCCTCAGGAAGAGGAGGAAAATTTCAGTAATACTATGAAAAATCTTGAACTGATAGGATTTTCAGATTTACACGTATTTCCTTATTCTGACAGGGAAAAAACTACAGCGGCAAAGCTTGAGGGGAAAGTTGACTCGCAAGTAAAAAAAATGCGTGTAAAAATGGTGGAAGAGCTGAATAAAAGAAAATATGCAGAGTTTCGAAAAAATATGGTTGGAAGTGAACAGAAAATCTACATAGAAGAGATTACTGAAGATATAGCTTACGGCTATACAGAAAATTACATAAAAGTCTTTATGAAACTGAAAAAAGAAAATGAAAATAATCTCGATGTAAAGGTATCAGATATGGTTGATGTAGTTATAACAGAGTTTGATGGTACTTTGCTTGAGGGAAATATAATAAAAAAATATTAGGTTGAAAAAAATTAAATGAAAAGGAAGTGTAGAATGAACGTAAAAAATGATTTGGAACTGGAAAAGGAAATTGCTTCAATAGTTAATATTATTGAAGATAAAAAAGGACAGGATGTCAAAGTGTATGACATGAGAGGAAGATCGCCATTTTTTGATTATTCCATATTATGTACAGGAAGTTCTTCAAGAAATATTGAAGCGATAGCGTCAGATATAAAGAAAAGTCTGACAACTATTAGAAATGTGGAAGGGCTTGAAGAATGCAACTGGGTTCTGATAGATGCAGGGGATATTATTGTAAGCGTATTTAGTAAGGATGCAAGGGAATACTACCAGCTGGATGCATTTTATTCAGGAGTCAGCGGAAATCAGACAGAAGAAGAGATAGATTAATAAACATACAGAAGTGCATATTTGAAGGAGTAGAATATATGAGAGAACTGGATAAGGAGGGAAGAAGTCCTAGGTACGTTGCTTTTCTCTCTCTAGTAACACTTGTTTTTTTAATCTTCATAGGAAGATTGTTTTCAATACAGATAATGGATGCCTCAAAGTATGAAGAGAGAGCATTCCAGAATAGGGTTAGGACAAATATCATAAAAGCTACAAGAGGGGAAATATACGACAGGAATGGAAAACTTCTGGCGAAAAATATTACAGGATATATGCTGGTTCATTACACTACAAAGCAGATAGATGCTACAGATACGAAAATTCTGAGGGAAATACAGAATTTGAATATGGATCAGATAAAGGAAAGATTGTCAACTGAGAAAAAATCAAGACAGGAAAAGCTTCTGGAAACAATAACAGATGTAAAGAAAATAAGTGAGCTGACAGGATTTACAACAGATTATATTATTACAAGATTTTTTAAACAGCCACGTGTAGGAACTGATAAATCTATAATTGTTATAGAAGACCTGGATAAAAATATAGCCTTGAAGGCAATAGAAAAAATTGATAGCGACAGGATAGATATCGTAGAGTATAATAAAAGACTTTATCCTGAAGATGACATTGCTTCGCATGTAATAGGAAATGTAAAACCTATTGATGAGAAGGAATATGAAAAACTGAAGGATGAGGGATATCAGAATACGGATCTTATAGGGAAAAAAGGTGTTGAAAAATATTATGATAAGGAAATGAAAGGTCAGGATGGGGTAGAAAATGTCGAAGTTGATGCAAAAGGGAATACGATAAGACGTCTTGAAAATACTGACAGTATCGCAGGAAAGAGCTTATATCTTTCAATAGACCTTGAACTTCAGAAATTTATGACAAAAGCTTTTGAAGGGAAAAGCGGAGCATTTATTGCAATGGAAGCAAAAACAGGAAAAATCATCACTTTTGTGAGTTATCCTGAAATAAGCTTGAATCTGCTGAGCTCAAGAATTCCTGATGAACAGTGGAATGCACTGGTAAATTCAAAATCAAAACCACTTGTAAATAAAGGAATTGCAGGATTATATCCTCCAGGATCGACTTTTAAGGCGGTAACAGGAGCCGCTATCCTCGAATCGGGAATTTCTCCTTATGAAACTGTAGTGTCAACAGGACAGTACAGATATAAGGGACTAATATTCAGGGATTCCAGTAAATCAGGAAGTGGAGTTACGAATTTTAATAAATCAATAGAGCATTCGGTAAATACGTATTATTATGTATTTTCACAGAAGGCAGGACTGGATAATATCTTAAAATATGCCAAGGAATTTGGGATAGGTGAAAAAACAGGGATAGATATTCCTGGAGAATTGCCTGGAACATTACCTACACCTGAATGGAAAAAGAGAAGATTTAAAAATTCTAAGAATCCTGGTGACAGGACATGGCTTCCAGGAGATCTTATAAATATGTCCATCGGACAGGGATATGTGCTTACAACGCCTCTGCAAATGGCATCTGTTTATCAGATTATAGCTAATAACGGTGTAATGATGAGACCTACAGTTGTGGACAAATTTATGCTGTATGACGGCAAGATGGAAATTAATAAGCCACAGGTAGTAAAAAAAGTAAATATAAGCGATAAAACTCTTAAATTACTTCAGAATGCATTGAGATTGCCTGTTGCGGGAGCAGGGGGAACTGCCAAAATTTTAAGATTTAATGATTTTCCTGTATCGGCAAAAACAGGAACAGCACAGAATACAGGATTTAAGGACCACCACTCATGGATTGCAGGATATTTTCCGTCAAATGATCCTGAGATTGTTTTTGTATCAATTGTAGAAGGTGGAGGTTATGGAGGTACAGCTTCAGGAAACATGGCAAGAATCTTCATTGAAAAATATAGGGAACTTGACAGGGCAAGAAAAAGTGCCACAGCAGCTGAAGAAGCAGAAAAGCAGCAGCAGAATAACCAAAATAACCAGAATCCACAAAATAACGTAGCTGTTCAAAATAATGGTCAGAGAAAAAGAAGAGGAAAGAGAAGATAAATAAAGAAAAGGAGGTAATTAGATGTCGGAAAAAGTCGGGAAAAAAGGAAATGAAAAAGCAGATTATCCTTTTAAAAGAAATTTTTCTAAAAATGCTAATATAACCAGAATAAAATCGAATGTTCAGAATACTGCATTTTACAGTGATGATGAATATTTGAATGAAACGGCAGGTTCGAAATTTATACCTGAAAAAACAGATCCTGCCAATTTAAAAAATGAAAATAGAAAAAAAGAGGAAAAGGTATATGTTATTCCTCTTGGGGGAATTGAAGAAATTGGAAAGAATATGACTGCATTTCAGTACAAAGATGAAATTATAATTGTAGATGCAGGACTTACATTTCCTGAGGATGAACATTTGGGAATAGATGTCATAATCCCTGATTTTTCATATCTGGAAAGTAACAGGGACAAAGTAAAGGCATTGCTTTTAACACACGGTCACGAGGATCATATAGGGGCAATACCTTATTTATATCAGAAATTGGGATCAGAAGATATTCCAATGTATGGAGGAAGGCTGACACTGGAGCTTGCAAAGGCAAAATTTGAGAGAAGGGACACAAAGCTTCCTAAAGAAAAAATTATAAAGGGAAGAAGCATACTTAAAATTTCAAAATATTTCACAGTGGAATTTATAAGTGTTACCCACAGTATAGCTGACTGTTATGCAATATGTATAAAAACACCTGCAGGAACAATTCTTCATACGGGAGATTTCAAGGTGGATTTAACACCTGTTGATGGTGAAGGATTTGATTTTGGAAGACTTGCACAGCTTGGAGAAGAAGGGGTAGACCTTTTACTTTCAGACAGTACGAATGCACAGATACCAGGATTCACACCTTCAGAAAGAACAGTTGGGGAAAGTCTGAAGGATGAATTTTCTAAAGCTCAGGGAAGAATAATACTGGCTGCATTCGCTTCACATGTGCATAGATTACAGCAGATAATTTATATAGCTGAAAATTATGGAAGAAAAATAGCCATAGATGGAAGAAGTATGGTTAAAATATTTGAAATATGTTCAAACCTTGGATATTTAAAAATTCCAAAAGGGATAATGGTGGAAATAGATAAAGTTGAAACATTACCGGCAAGCCAGGTGCTAATATTGTGTACAGGAACGCAGGGGGAACCTCTGGCCGCACTGTCTAGAATAGCGAATGGAAGTCATAAGTATATTTCATTGAGGGAAGGGGATACAGTAGTAATTTCGGCAACTCCTATTCCCGGAAATGAAAAGGCTGCCTATAAGAATATAAATCAGCTTATGAAAAGACATGCAAATGTTGTTTTTGAAAAGGGAGTTGGAATACACGTTTCAGGCCATGGCTGCCAGGAAGAACAGAAACTGATGCTGAATCTTATAAAGCCTAAATTTTTCATGCCGGTGCATGGGGAATATGTAATGCTTAAAAAACATAAGGAACTGGCAGAAGCTGTAGGAATTCCTTCAGAAAATATAATACTGGCTGAAAATGGTATGAAGCTGGAACTTACAAAGTCAAACTTCAAATCTGTAGGAAAAGTTCCAAGCGGAGTGACACTGATAGACGGATTTGGAATAGGAGATATTGGAAATGCAGTATTAAAGGACAGACAGAACCTTGCTGATGACGGTATCGTAATAATTTCAATTTCACAGTATAAGACAGGTAAGTTTAGTAAACAGATAGAGCTTGTAACTAGGGGATTTGTGTATAATAAAGATGCAGAAAGCCTGCTGACAGAAACAAAAGAGCTTATAAGACTTGAACTGGAAAATATGGAAACACAGGATGTAAAGGAAATTGGAAAAATAAAACAGAGATTAAAATTGAAAGTAGGAGAATTCCTGAATAAGAAAACTGACAGGGAACCAATAATTCTACCTATAATAATGGAGGTTTAAAATGAATCTTTCGAGTAAAGAAAGAGCTTTCCTGAAAAAATTGGCACATGATCTTGAGCCTGTTGTGAGAATAGGAAAGGGCGGTATAGATGACGATGTTATTGAAAGTATCGCAAATGTGGTGAAAAAAAGGGAACTGATAAAAGTGAAAATATTGCAGAATTCCTCAGTGGAACTGGAAAGAGAACTAGGAAATGAAATAGCTGCAAAAACAGATTCAGTGTATGTGGACAGTATTGGAAAAGTACTGATATTCTTTAAGGCTGATAATAAAAAAGGAAAAATAACAAAGGAATTTAATGACTTTAAAAGGAAAGGGAAGAAAGCAGAAAATGAGTAGTGGAATATTGTTTGGGAACAGGCTGCTGGATGTAGCTGCAATTTCCTGTTTTGCCGCACAGTTCTATAAAGTATTTTCCCCACTTCTTAAGAAGGAAAAAATACAGTGGAGAAGACTGTTTCAGACTGGTGGAATGCCAAGTTCCCATGCATCAACAGTTGTTTCTCTTGCTACAGGAGTTTATATTCTTAAGGGAGCAACTTCAATAGAATTTGCAATATCAATGGTTTTCATGGGAATAGTTCTGTATGATGCCACTGGTATAAGAAGACAGGCTGGAAAACATGCGAAAGCTTTAAATACGCTTGTGGATAATATAGAAAAAAGAGAAGGTATAGAAATAATAAGTGAAGAGTTCAAGGAATTTCTTGGTCATACACCTTTCGAAGTTGTTATAGGAAGCATTCTTGGAATAGTTTTAGGATTTTTATTTAAGGGGTACATTTTAGGATAAAGTGTACCAGTATTGGTTTAAATAATAAAAAATAAATGAAAAAATAAGAAAAGTATTTTATTATTTAGGAGTTAGTAAAAAGGCATGAAAAAAAGACTTGATTTAATTCTTGTGGAGCGAGGGCTGTTTGATACAAGGGAGAAGGCTAAAAGGGAGATTATGGCTGGAAACGTAATTGTAAACGAACAGGCAGTAACAAAAGCAGGAACGAATTTTAAAGACACTGATGAACTATCAATAAGAATAAAGGATAGATTGAAATATGTGAGCCGGGGTGGCTTGAAGCTGGAAAAGGCAATAAAAATATGGAATCTTGATTTTAAGGATAAAATCATACTGGATATAGGAGCATCTACAGGAGGTTTTACAGACTGTGCATTGCAGAATGGAGCCAAGAGAGTTTATGGTGTGGATGTTGGAACAAATCAGCTTGACTGGAGGCTGAAAAACGATGAAAGAGTAGTTTCCATAGAAGAAACTCATATAAAGGATCTGACACCTGAAGATGTGGAAAACAGTAAGGTTGATTTTATAGTTATTGATGTTTCATTTATTTCGCTGACGAAAGTTATTCCTTATCTTGAAAAGTTTCTGAGTGAAAATGGGCAGGTTGTAATGCTCATAAAACCCCAGTTTGAAGTTGGAAGGGAAAAAATTGGGAAAAATGGTGTAGTCATTGATGAAAACTACCATGATGAAGCAATAAAAAAAATAATTGCATTTTCAGAGGAAAGCGGCTATGAACTGGTGGGAGTGGAAGATTCTCCCATAAAAGGAACTAAAGGGAACAAGGAATTTCTGATACTGATTAATTTTAATAAGCAAAATAAATAGGAGGAAAAATGAAAAAAAATAAGTTACTTCGTGCAATTTTTGGACTTATACTGGTAAGTGTACCTTTGTTTTGTGCTACAACTATAATAAAAACTGCCAGAAACGACAAAAATGAAAGTGCAGGATATACAAAAGACATGACAGAGCTAAATAGGATAGTGGATGTCATTAACATAATTGAGAACAGATATGTAGGTAAGGAGGAAACTCCAAGCAAGGAAGAGCTTTATAAAGGAGCTGTTGCAGGAGTTATAAATAAATTAAATGATCCTTATTCAGAATATCTGTCAAAGGAAGATCTTGAGCATTTTGCTGAAGATATGGATGGAGAATATGTAGGAGTGGGAATGACTATAAATAAGAAAAAAGGGGAAGCACTGGAAGTTGTTTCACCATTTATAGGAAGTCCTGCGGAAAAAGTTGGAATAAATTGGAGACAGAATAACAAAAGTCGACGATAAGGATATACTTCCACTGACAGCTGCAGATACTGTAAAACTGTTAAAGGGAAAAGAAGGAACAAAAGTAAATGTTGAAGTTGTCAGAAGCGGGAAAAAGGAACCGTTGAAGTTTACTATGACAAGGGCAAAAATAAAGCTTGAAATGGTTGAAAGTAAAATGCTTGATAACAATATAGGATATGTGAGTCTTCTAAGATTTGGAAACCATGTCGGAGAAGAAGTGCAGAAAGCTATAAAAGATTTACAGGCTAAAGGAATGAAAGGATTAATCCTTGACTTGAGACTTAATCCAGGAGGTTCATTACAGGAAGCACAGGATATATCGTCTCTTCTTGTAAAGGAAAACTTAATCGTTTCCCTGAAATATAAGAACGGCCAGGAAAGAAAATATAACAGAACATTGAGCTACATGGGAGATTTCCCGTTAGTAGTGCTTATAAATAAAGGAAGTGCTTCGGCTTCAGAAATCGTTACAGGAGCAATAAAAGATTACAAAAGAGGGACAATTATAGGAGAAAAGACATTTGGAAAAGGAATAGTTCAGCAGATAATACCTCTGAAAACAAATGATGCTATAAAACTGACAATAGCACAGTACTTTACCCCAAAAGGTAACTATATACATGAAAAAGGTATTGAACCTGATATAAAGGTTGAAATGGAAGAGCTTCTTGCATTAAAAGGGTATGCAAATGACTCTGAAGAAGCAAGAAAAAACAGGGAAAAAGAAGTAGAAGAAATACTTATTAAAGATAAAGGTGCAGAAGAAGCGAAAAAAATAATTACAGCAGGAGATGTACAGTTAAAAAGAGCAATTGAAGAAATGAATAAAAAACTGAAAACGGTAAAAAAATAGGAGAAATTATGTTTTATGTAGTTGGTACACCGATAGGAAATCTGGAAGATATAACTTTCAGGGCTATCAGAATTTTAAAGGAAGTAGATTATATATTTGCTGAAGATACAAGGGTAACAAAAAGGCTGCTTGATCACTATGAAATTGAAAAGAGGGTGTATCAGTATCATGAGCATAATAAATTACATCAGATAGAGAATATCCTGAGTCTGCTGGAAGATGATAAAAATATAGCACTGGTAACAGATGCAGGAACTCCCTGTATTTCAGATCCGGGATTTGAACTGGTAAATGAAATACTGAAAAGGGATATTAAAGTAGCTGGTATTCCGGGGGCTTCCTCCATTGTTACAGGAGCAAGCATTTCAGGACTTGATATGAGAAGAATGGCATACGAAGGCTTTCTTCCAAAAAAGAAAGGGAGACAGACACTGTTTAATAAACTTCAGTCTGAAGAAAGAACTATAGTCATTCTGGAGTCTCCTAACAGAATTTTAAAGACATTGAAGGATATAAGGGAATATCTCGGAGAAAGATATGTTGTCATAACAAGGGAGCTGACTAAAATATATGAAGAAATAATAAGAGGAGATGTTTCTGAAATAATTGAAAAGCTTGAAAAGAAGCCTATAAAAGGCGAAATAGTTTTATTTATAAGGTCAAAAGATGATGACGGAATATATTTAAAAAATAAAAAGGGAGAAGTAGAATGAATATAAACTGGTATCCCGGCCATATGAAAAAAACAAAGGAACTGATAACTGAAAATTTAAAAATAATAGACCTGGTAATAGAAATACTGGATGCCAGAATACCCTTTTCAAGTAAAAATCCTGATATTTCAAAGCTGGCTAAGAACAAGCAGAAAATAACAGTTTTAAATAAAGTGGATTTGGTAGACAGCAAAGAGCTGAAAAAGTGGCAGGACTATTTTCTTGAAAATAATATTTCAGATTATTTTGTTGCCTTGAGTGTTGAAAAAGGAACAAATTTTAATGAATTAAGAAAAATAACTGATAAAATATACTCCGATAAGCTGGAGAAAATGAAGAAGAAAGGCTTAAGGAAAACAGAAGTAAGGGCAATGATAGTTGGAATTCCAAATGTTGGAAAATCCAAGTTTATAAATAAGTTTGTAAACAAGAATAAAGCCAGAGTTGGAAATACACCAGGGTTTACAAAAGGAAAACAATGGATAAAAATAGATGACAAACTGGAACTGCTCGATACTCCAGGAGTATTATGGCCAAAATTTGAAGATGACTATGTAGCATACAATCTTGCTATAACAGGCTCTATAAAGGATAATGTCCTGCCTCTTGAAGAAGTGGCGGTAAAATTCCTTGAAAAGCTGAAAAGTCTGGATAAAATTGAAGAAATTATTAGGGCATATAATCTGGAAGAATGTACAACTAAAGAAGAAATATACAATATGGAAAATCATAAAATTCTGGAAATTCTGGAAAAAAGGCTTGGAGTTTCAAAAAATGATGAACATAACTATGAAGTGATTTCCAGAAGAATTTTAAAAGATTACAGAATTGGGAAAATAGGGAAATTTTTTCTGGAATTTCCTGAAACCGAGTAAAATAAATAGAGCTGTCTAATTAAGAAGACATGAGGAGCTTCTGTTTATGGCAGCTCTTCATTTAAAAGGAGAAAAAGAATGAGAGTTGGAATATTTACAGATACTTATAGACCGCAGGTAAATGGGGTTGTCAGTTCTATAAGTACACTTGAAAGGGAATTGCGTAAAAAAGGTCATAAAGTCTATATTATAACTACGACTGATCCTGATGCTCCTGCAGTGGAACCTAATGTGCTGAGAATACCAAGCATGGAGTTTAAGCCTTTACCCCAGTATAGATTAGGACTTCTTTATTCACCAAAAATAATAAAAAAAATAAATAAGCTTAATCTTGATATAATACATTCACAGACAGAATGGGGAGTTGGAACATTTGCCAGATTTGCTGCAGTAAATCTTGAAATTCCTCTGGTTCATACATACCATACACTTTATGAATATTATACACATTATATTACAAAAGGGCATTTTACAGTACCTGCCAAAAAAATTGCAGCAGGAATAAGTAAATTTTACTGTGAAAAATGTGATGCACTGATAGTGCCTACAAGAAAAGTTGAAGATATACTATACTCCTACGATGTTGATAAAGTGATGAACATAATTCCAACAGGACTTGATTTGGACAGATTTTACCGTGAAAACTATACAGATGAAGAAATAAACTTCATGAGGGAAAGCTTTGGAGTCGAAGATGATGAGTTTCTATGTGTCTATATTGGACGGATAGCACAGGAAAAAAGTATAGATGTCCTTATTGACATGTTCTCAAAAATTGAAGATGAAAAATTTAAGTTTATGATAGTGGGAAGAGGACCTATAACAGATGATTTGAAAAAACAGGCTGAAAATCTTGGAATATCAGATAGAGTTATATTTGCAGGGGAAGTTCCACACGATAAGGTAGCTATTTATTACCAGATGGGAGATGTATTCCTGAATGCAAGTATTTCTGAAACACAGGGGCTTACCTTTGTGGAAGCAATGGCAGCTGAAACACCGGTAAATGCCAGATACGACTTAAATCTTGAGGATCTTCTGGTAAAGAATGAAGCGGGACTTGTTTATCGTAATGAAGAAGAATTTGTAAATAATATAATGCTTCTGAAAAATGATAAGGAATTCAGGGATCAGATAGTTAAAAATGCCTTTAATGTTTCTCAGGACTATACTGCAGAAAAATTTGGGGAAAGAGTGGAGGCAGTCTATAAAAAAACAATAGAGGAGTATGATGTACATGAAAGTTTTACTATTTTCAGAGGGGAAAAATACATTCAGCAGATCAGGCGTTGGGCAAGCATTAAATCATCAGGTAGAAGCCCTTGGAGCAAATAATGTTGATTTCACTCTTGAACCTGAAGATGACTATGATTTGGTGCATATAAATACAATTGGGCTTAAATCATGGAGAGTTTTAAAAGATGCAAAGAAAAAGGGTAAACCTGTTATTTATCATACCCATACAACATATGAGGATTTCAAAGGGAGTGTAAAATTCAGTAACCAGCTGGCACCGTTAATAAAATTCTGGGCTAAAAAACTTTATAACAGTGCTGATTACCTTATATCTCCCACAGAGTACACTAAAAATCTTATAAAGGAAAAATATTTAATATCTCCGAAAGAAATAAGGGTTATTTCAAATGGAGTAGATACTCAGAAGTTTTCCAAGAGGGAAGAACTTGAAAAGAGATTCAGGGAAGAATATAAAATCAATAAGCCATTTATAATAACGGCAGGTCTGCCATTTGAAAGAAAAGGTATTATGGATTTTGTAAAAATAGTTGAAAAATGTAAGGACTATCAGTTTTTCTGGTTTGGTTCCTCCAGCATAAAACCTATGCTTCCTAAAAAAATACAGAATATAATTGAAAATCCCCCTAAAAATCTGATTTTTCCAGGATATGTAGATAAGGAAATATTGATAGGGGCATTTAGTGGAGCAAAAGCTTTTCTTTTTATGACTTATGAAGAAAATGAAGGAATTGTAGTACTTGAAGCGCTTTCATCGAAACTGCCTGTTGTTGTGAGGGATATTCCTGTGTATGAAAACTGGCTGGAGGATGGAAAAAATTGTTTCAAGGCCAGAAATAATGAAGAGTTTTATGAAAAAATAATAAATATCGCAGAAGATAAAGTTGAAAATTTAAATGAAATAGTAGAAAATGCCTATAAATTAGCTGAAGAAAGAGATCTTAAAAAAATATAGGAAAAAAATACAGGGATTACTATGAATATATATTAAATAATATAAAAAAATAGAATTAGGGACATGAACCATAAAAATTTAGAAATTTAAGGTCATGTCTTTTTTTATTTCTGGAAAAAAATTGCATAAATTGAAAAAAATTATCTAATAAGTTTATGGAAATATTTTTAATTGTTAGAACAAAAAAATAAAGATATAAAAAGCATATGGATTTATCATCTAGTAATTCTATTAATTTTTTTAAGATTATAATTTATAAACATAATTTGTGAAAAAAATATTGTTTATACTCTTAATAAAAAAACATTTGTTTTGATAAATATAAAGAATGTTTTACAGTATTGATTATGTAATTTAAATATTGAAAAATTATAGTAATTTTGTTATACTTAAAAATCATAAAACAAAAATAAATTTATAGAGTGACAGTGAAGAAGGAAGGGAATGAAACATTTATGAATATTGGAAAGAACAGCTTTTTTGAAAAAGTTTCCATGAAAATGAGATCTTTTTTAGAAAAGAACAATTCTGAGCTTGGAGAAACTATTTCATTAGGTGATATTTTAAAATGTGTTGTGGAAAGTATTGTCTATACATTAGTTATAATCCTTATTTTTTATTTTTTACCATATACAAGAAAAACTTTTCTGGAGCTTAACTTACACCCTTTGGCAGTTATGGTAGCCTTTATGGCTCTCAGATACGGGACATATCTTGGTTTTATTAATGCATTGATTGCTACACTTGGTTATCTTTATGTATATATGGATTCAGGAAATGACATGATATTGTTTTTATTAAAGTTTCAACATTATAAGTTTTTTCTAATGTTTTTGTTTATAGCAATGTTTTTAGGAAGATTTCAGTCAAATTATAAAACAAGGGAAGAAGAATTGAAACGTGAAAAAAATAGAGCTGAAGAACTTCTGGAAGTTGAAAAAAGAAAAAATAGTGAAGTCATGGATATAAATGTTGCATTGAAAAATCAGATTATAAACAGCAAAGGAAGTATAATTGCTTTTCATAGTATTAGGAAAGAACTTTTTAACTTAAAAACAAAAGAAGATGTATATAAAAAAATATTATCTTATTTAGGCCAAATAGTAGATTATGAAAATGGAAGTGTTTTTGTAAAAGAAGGAAATAACCTACTGCAAGTAGATAAAAAAGGAAATGGCAACCTAAAAGAAATTATTCAAATTAATTCAGGAGAAGATGAAAGATTTATGGAGGCTCTTCAGAAAAAGGTTCCAATGGAATTTCCAATAGATCTTGACGGGAAAAAGCCTATATTTGCTGCACCTTTATTTTATGGAGATGATATTAGCGGTTTTATTGAAGTGTCACGTTTATCATATAGTACTTCCAAAAGTTATAATTTTGAAATATTTAAAGTTATATCTGAAGAAATTAACTATACACTACAAAGAATATACAAAAAAAATCAGAAAACACATAATGAAAAATTATGTCGGAGAACATTTATATACGGAAGAATACAGTCAGAATTAAATAACTTCCAAGAAAAATGAATATAAATATGAAAAAGAAAAATACGAAAGAAAGATGATGATATGAAATTTAGATATTTTTTTATTATAATTCTAGTTATAGAATTATTTTTTTACAAATAAACAGGATAGTAAATAAAGGAAACTACTTTTCTGTAAAACAGGAAATATCCTTTGAAAAAGCTGCTGCAAAATCTTCAAAAGTTAAATTTGAACATCCCCAGAAGATTTTAGTTTATCAAAATACAGCATCGGAACAGTCACAGAGAATTACTAAAAATCTGGAAGAAGCATTTAAATATAATAAAATAAACTATAAGCTGGTAGATATAGGTGAAGTTGTCCCTACAGCTGAATATGATGTTTTTGTTTTTGCAACAGATACTTTTATAGGATTTCATAGGGAAATGTTTGATGGAATTCTGAAGGAAGTTTCAGAAAATGGGAAAGGTCTTGTATTTTTAAATAATACCCCTTATAATCCTTTTAATGAAGCAGCAGGAATAATAAAAACCGGGAAAATAATAGAAAGATCAACAGGAATAAAATTTTCTGAGCACCTTTTTCCTGGGCTTGATGCACATGAGCCAAGTGAAAATCTGATTGTATATCCGACAATGGAAGTTGAAACAGAAAAGGACATAAAGGTATTTGCAAAAAATAAGGAAGGAATACCTCTTTTATGGGAAAGAAAGTATAACAAAGGAAGAATACTCTATACTAATGCGTCGTTTTTTGCTGATAAAACAGCAAGAGGGCTGATGAATCAGTGGATTGCTTATGGAAGTGACTGGTATATAACTCCTATTATGAATGCCAGGCTGATGCATATTGATGACTTTCCGGCACCTATTCCTAGAGGGGCGGATTCAGTTATTAATACCCACTACCATGTTGGAACGAGGGATTTTTACAGACAGATATGGTGGAAGGACATGCTGGAAATAGGGAACAGAAGAAATATAATTTATTCAGGATTTATAATAATAGACTACAATCATGCAGTAAGAAAAGGGCTTATGAACAGAATATCTGATTTAACTCTGAAGGATCTGAGCCTGAACGGAAGGGAACTTTTTTTAGATGAAGGTGAAATGGGAGTTCATGGATATAACCATAATCCACTGCTTTATGATAGCAAAGATGTAGATTTTGCAGCCCTTAATTACAAGCCATGGGCAACTCAGGAGGATATGGCGGCAGGAATAGACCAGGTTAATAAATATGTTGAGGAACTGTTTGGGAAAAATGTAAAACTGTATACATATGTTCCGCCTAGTAATATGCTAAGAAAAGAAGGTCTGGAAATGCTTGTTAAACATTATCCTGACTTAAAGGCAATTTCATCATTATTTTATGGAACTGATTCGGGAGGAGTGTACATTCAGGAAATTGGAAGAAATAAAGACTTTCCTAGTGTATATAATCTTCCAAGATTTTCTTCAGGATTTTACTATGATGAAGATGAAATGTGGGATATATTCAATGCTTTTGCAGTATATGGATACTGGTCACATTTCATACATCCCGACGATTTGATTTCAAAGGATAGAAGCAGAAACAAGTCATGGGTTGAACTGAAGGAAGAATTTGAAAAGGTAATTGTGAGTGTTGAAGATAAACTTCCTTTCCTTGAGCCAATGCGTGCAATGGATATGACTAAGAGATACATAAATATAGAGGATTTAAAGATTCAGTCTGAAAAAAGAGGAAGTGACATCCATATAGCATTGACAGACTATAGGGAGCCTTTTAAAGCCTTAATAAGAATAAATGGTAAGAAAATAAAGGGTATTTCTTCCGGTTCATTTGAGGAAGTTTATACAGCTGGAAACAGTAAAATTTATCTTCTTTCTATTGAAAAGGAAGATATAACAATACAATTAGGTGATTAAAAATGATGAAAAACAGGAAAATATTTTTATTTATATTGACAATCTTTTTGCTTATTGCTGAAATAGTAATAGTAAAAAGCTTTTATACGCCGGAGGTGCTTTTAAATTTTAGAAGTACCTTCTGGCTTTTGCATGAAGGGGCAGTCCTTATATTTCTAGGATTATGTTATTATGTTATTAAAGAGGGAATAGGATATTTTGATATTTTTATTCTTTTATTTCCAGTATTTGGAGCGGTACTTCTTATGATTGAGGAAATTTTTTCCTTCTGGAAAGTTTCCCAGTCTATTGTGGAAGAAGTATTATTTTCAGAAGTAGCTGATATAAGTGAGAGGGAAGAGGATTATTCAGCTGTTAATTTTGACATAATGAGTTCGTATGATTTGTTCCTTTCAGATAATTATGAAAAAAAGAAGAAATTTCTTTTTTCTTATAATCCATCTGATATTTCAGTTAAAACAGAAATACTTCAAAGGGCTCTGCTTGATGAAAATATTGATGTAATACATTATGCGGCAACAGAACTGAATAAAATAGATACAGAAATTCAGGCAAAAATTAATAGTGCTGAAAAAATGGAAAAAAGTAAAGAAAATGATTTAAAAAAATATAAACTTTACAAAGAGTACAATAAATCCGGGCTTCTTTTTGGAGCAATTTCAGATTTTTACAGAAAAAAAATGTTTGAGCTGCTGGATAATTTAAAAATGAGTCAGAATGAAAAGGAAAAAGAGCTTATTGACATATATGAAAAACTGGAGTACAGGAAAGAATATGAAATTTTATTGAAAAAAAGTATATAAAAAAAGTCATATGATAAAGAAATTATTTTTAAAATATTTCAAATTTTTTTATAGGGAAAACAGATTTCATGAACTGATTTCTGAATATGAAAAAAATTTGGAAAAAAATAGTGAAGATATAGAAATTCCTGAATTTTTAAAAAGAATATATAACGATATTAAAGGAGAAAAAATGGCAGTAATTTGCTTTATATGTGAAGGAGCTTACCCCTATATTGTAGGTGGGGTTTCTTCGTGGATACATGAACTGATTTCATCCAATCCACAGCATTTTTTTAAGGTGCTGTGTATCATACCTAATAAGGAATTTGCAAAAGTTAAGTACAAAATACCTAGAAACGTTGTTGAAATAAAAAATATATATATGGATCCCTATTTGAACTTTTCCTATTTAAAGGTTTTAAAGGGAAACATGCAGAAAAATGAAGAAAAAGAAAAAAGTATCGAAGAGCTGCTTCTTTTTCAGATGAATAAAGATAAGGAAAAGCTTGATAAAGTTGAAGATGCCTTTTCTAAAAAAATGGGGACTCCTCTGGAAATAATATTAAGCAAGGAATATTGGGGAATTTTGCTGAAATATTATAATGAACATTATTCTAAAGGGAATTTCAGTACATATTACTGGACATATAGAAATATAATATTAAATCTTCTGAAAATAGGACAGGAAAGTATTCCAAAAGCTACGATTTACCATAGTGTAGCAACAGGATATGCAGGTTTTCTGGGGGCGATAATTGCACATCAGAAAAAAGGTAAGTTTTTATTGACTGAACATGGAATATATCCACGTGAAAGGGAAGAGGAGGTACTGGCTTCTTCATGGATAGATGCAGATTTTAAAAGTATCTGGATAGACTATTTCTATTATCTGTCAAAGCTTGCGTATCAATATTGCGATAAAATTATTTCCCTTTTTGAATATAATAGAAGTATTCAGCTAGAATACGGTGCTCCTGAGGAAAAGACAATAGTTATTCCAAACGGGGTTGATGAAAAGAAATATGGTTCAATAGTCAGAAGTAAAAGGGAAGGCTTTCATGTGGGGTCCATTCTGAGAGTTGTACCGATAAAAGATGTTAAAATGATGATAAAAGGCTTTAAAATAGCATCAGATCAGATTTCTGACATGACTTTGTGGCTGATAGGGCCTACTGATGAAGATGATGAATATTACGAAGAATGTCTGCAGCTTGTTGAAAACCTTGGATTAAAGGAGAAAGTTATTTTTACAGGAAGGGCAGATGTGACAGAATACTATTCCTTCCTTGATCTTCTTCTTTTAACTTCCATATCGGAGGGGCAGCCTCTGAGTATTCTGGAAGGTCTTGCTTCAGGAATTCCTTTTATTGCAACAGATGTGGGAAACTGCAGGGAAATACTTATAGGAAAAACAGATATAGGGGAAGCAGGAATAGTAATACCTCCTACATCTTATGTGGATTTATCAAAGGCTCTGATTGAACTGTACAACAGCCCTGAAAAATTGGAAGAATTTTCTGTCAATGGAAAGAAAATAGTTGGTAAATATTATTCAAAGGCTGCATTTATAGAACATTACCGTAAAATTTACGATGAGCTGGGAGGTTAGAGATGGCAGGAATTGGTTTTGAATTAAGAAAATTATTTATAGAGGAAAAGGAACAGCCATTTGGAAATATAAAGGCATTAGTCTTTTCAGCGGCAATAAGTGTAGGATCATGGCTTATCACTTCGACATCGCTGAACCTTCTTATTTTAATTGCAGGAAGTGTAAAGGTTTCGAGAATTAATCAGATTATATTTATGAGCAGTATTTTCTATACTTTTATATTTTCACAGATTTTGACAAGTACTTTTCAGTATCTTATTACAAGATACGTGTCAGACTGTATTTTTCAAAGAAAGACCGGTAAAATAAGGGGAACTTTTATAGGAAGCATGAAACTTATATCGGTTCTGGCATTTTTTGTCAGCTATCTGTTCATAAGAAATGGAACCCTATCTGTGGGATTTAAAGCGGTATTTATACTTTTATTTATAAGTATGTGCCTTTCATGGATTACAATGATTTTTGTTTCTCTACTGAAGAAATATCATTTTATACTTTTCAGCTTTTTTCTAGGAAATACAGTTTCTGTAATACTGGGATATTATTTTTTGAAATATCCTGTAACATTTATAAAGGAAACTCCAATTTTCTGGATGATGCTGTCTTATTGTGTAGGAATATTCCTGAATTTTCTTCTGACATCAATGTATGTTTTGAGGGCATTCCGTGGAAGCAGAAGAAATCAGTTTGAATTTCTTACATATTTGAGGGGATATTTCAGCCTTGTTGTGATAGGAGCTATTTATATATTAGGAGTCTGGGCACATGTGTTTGTAAACTGGCTTGTAGGGGATTCATATGTAGTTGCCAACACTTTTATTATATCGCCTTTATATGAAGTGGCAGTATTTTATTCTTACTGTACTGCAATACCGAGCATTATTTACTTTACAATATTTCTGGAGACAAAGTTTTTGCCTTTATATAAGGAATATTACAAAAAGATAAGCAGAACGGGTACTTATGAAGAAATACAGAATGCGCTTAAAGTTATGAAACAGACATTATATAGGGAAATTTTATATTGTATGGAACTGCAGTTCCTGATTTCACTGACATGCATACTTTTATCAAATGTTGTATTCAGCCAGTTTGATATGGATGTACGTCTGCTGGAGCTATTCAGAATGACGGTTTTTGGTTCATTCTGTGCAATATTTATTTCAATTTTAATAACATTGTTTTTATATTTTGATTTAAGATTGCAGTCAATAATTTTATCATTTACTTTATTGATAAGCAATGTGACTTTTTCATATATGTTTGGACAAGCTGGGACAGGCTTTACAGGAACAGGATTTTTTCTTGCTTCTTTTTTGACTTTCGGTGTAGCGGTATACATGTTCCCGAAAATATTTGATACATTAAACTATACAACAATGTTCAGGCAAAATTTTAATCAGAAGACAGGAGGAGCCACTTTGAAAAAAGTTAGCCTATGGCTTGATAAAAAAGTATATATTTTAATAATATTAGCTCTTTTATTTATTTTAGGGGGAAAGGCACATGCGGCATATGATAAGAGGGGATTTAATCCGGTAACTGGAAATAACATACACACAATGAGTCCTTTGATAAGGAAGGTTACGATATTGAAGGATATACAAAGGATGGAATAAATAAAAGGGGATTTAACCGTTCAAACTGGAATGAACTGACTAACAGTCTGTATGACTATGGAGGATTCGACTATAAGGAAATTCATAAGGATACGAAAAAAAATTATGATGTAAGAGGATTTAATGTAAATCAGTATAATGTACTGACAGATTCCTACTACGATAAAAGAGGATTTAATTATCAGGGAATCCATAAAGATACAAAGAGGGAATATGATGTGGATGGATGGAACTATTACGGACTGCATGAAGTGACAAAAGATTACTATAATCCTGAAGGGTGGAGCAGGGAAGGAATAAATAAAAGAGGTTTCAATAGGGAAGGAATAAATGTTGAAACAAAAACAAGATATGACAATATGGGCTTTGACATAAACGGAATTCATAAGGACACAAAAAAGAATTATGATGAAAGAGGATTCGATGTTAATCTTCGAAATGTAAAAACAGATTCCCTGTATGATGAAAGGGGATTCGATTATGCAGGAATTCATAAGGATACAAAAAGGGAATATGATGAGAATGGCTGGAACTATTATGGTCTGCATGAAATAACAAAAGATTATTACAATCCTGAAGGTTTGACTTGGGAGGGTATAGATAAAAAAGGTTTTGACAGAAAAGGCTGGAATACATTTACAAAAAGTAAATATGACTATGCAGGATTTGATATAAAAGGGATTCATAAAAATACAAAAAAGAAATATGATGAAAGAGGATTTGACAACAATCAGTTTAATGTCCAGACAAAATCAAAATATGATAAATATGGATTCGATTACGAAGGAATTCACAAGGATACAGGTAGAAAATATGATAAAAACGGATGGAATTTCTATGGTCTAAATGAGAAAACCCGGACATTTTATAATACTCAGGGATACACAAGAGAAGGATTGGACAAATATGGATATAAAAAAGGTCAGAGACCTGCCAATTTTGATGACGGAGTATATGACAAAAATGGATTTAATAAAAAAGGAATATACATGAAGGGGTACTAGTAATGAAAAAATTAAAAGTATTTATTATGCTGGGATTCGGCACACTCACTTACAGTGCCGGAATCATAAATAACAAAGGGGAGAAAAAGTTTTCTGAGCCTGATATAACAAAGTTGGAAGATATAGAAGAAGAGGAAAAAGTTAAAATAGCAGATAAGGTAAACGAGATAGATCAGACAGATGCTGATCATATTTCGATAGAACCATTTGAAAAAGCTGAAGAATCAAAAAATGGCCTGAAAAATATCTCAAAAATGAAAAAGGCTCCTGCAAAGGAAAGAGGAATAGACAGAATGAATTTCTATATTCCTGTAAAGGAAAATAACAGGTTTACAACATTTGGAGAATTTGACTACCGTTCCAATAAAAATATTTATCAGTGGACACTGGGGGAAGGATATCTCAATATCAATGATTCATGGGATTTTAATTACAGGATTGAAAGGGAGTATCATGTAGGAAAGAAGGGAGCTAACTCAAAATCTTACGTATGGGATAACGAAATATCATTTGTCAGATTAAATAAAGGGTTTAAAATTGGAAATCAGTCAGTAAGCTCCAGAAGTATACTTGGAGTAAAGCACAGTGAGACAGATACTAAACTGTTAAAAGCAAATACAGATTATAAATTTTATGTGGGACAGAGATTATCCGCTTTTTTTGGAAATATTGGAATGGGTGGAACATATGGAGAAATGGAACTATCCCTTAATGGAGTGAAGGGGAGCATGAGAAACGGCTATTCTGTTCTGACTTCATTAAAATCAAGCAGTACCTTAGGATATGGATTCCAATGGAGCAATACTTTTGAAAATGAATATATGGATTATAATAACTATAAAGGAGCAATTAGAAGTAAGGTGGAAAGCCTATTCCGTTGGACATATGAATTGGGAAGAAACTGGGCATTTTCTCCTGAAATTAGTGTTAAAGGAGAAAAATATTTTTCAATCAATGAAAAAAATTATACTTTTGAGGCTGTTGTCGCCCCTTATATTATGTATTCCCAAAATGTTACAGATAAATTCAGGGTTTATGCTAAAGCAGGGCCTGCATATAGAGTTGATAAAAGCAGATATGGAGAAGCTTCAGAAAGCAGATCTAAGTTTGCAGGATATGCTAAATTAGGGATAGAATATATTTTCTAAGGCTTTTAAGATAAAGGACAAAGCAGTCTGTGATAAAATTTTCAGACTATATGATAATTATTGAAAGGATTTAATATGAAAAAAATATGGATTGCTGTTATTTCTTATACTTTCAATTTCATGTTTTTCAGAAAATAAGAAATCTCAACAGTTACAAAAAGATACTGTAAAAGTTAAAATTACTGAAGAAAAAAATATTTCTGAAGAAAATACAAATGAAATTTATAAGGATAGAATGAAAAATTTTATTCGTGAAATAAGAAATGATGCAGGAAAAAATAAATATATCATAACCCAAAATGGAAATGAACTGTATTTCCGTGATGGAAAACTGGATAGAGACTTTTTTCCGGTAACTGACGGCACAACTCAGGAATCGCTTTATTATGGAGATGTCCTCAAATACAATGCAGTTACTAAAAAGGAATCAAAGGATTATATGCTGAGCCTTTTAAATCCTGTCAGAAAAGAGGGGAAACCGGTATTTGTAATTAATTATGCAAAGGGAAATGAAAAAAAGGATTTTCTGCTTAAGGAAGATGCTAAAACAGGATTTGTAAGTGAACTTCTTCCAGAATTTGAAGCAAGGGCAATATACAATCCTATACAGGGATTTAACTCAGAAAATATAACAAATTTAAAGCAGGTAAAAAATTACCTTCTTTTATTGAATCCTGAAAAATTCAGTGATATAAATCAATATTTTGAATATTTAAAAAATACTGATTTCGATCTGCTGCTTATAGAACCTTCACATAATGGTGTTTTTCTTACGAAAAGTCAGGTTGAACAGCTGAAAACCAAGAAAAATGGTGGGAAAAGAATTGTAATTTCTTACTTGAGCATAGGAGAAGCTGAAGATTACAGAGGTTACTGGAAAAAAGAATGGAGTAAAAAATGGCCAAAATGGATAGTTAAGGAAAATCCAGACTGGAAAGGCAACTATATTGTAAAATACTGGAACAGTGAATGGAAGAATGTAATAAAGGAATACAGGGAAAAACTTGGATCGATAGGTGTAGATGGATATTTACTTGATACAGTGGATTCTTATTATTATTTTCAGGAAAAAATGGAAAATGGGAATAAAATTCCGGATTAATTCAGAAAAATATTGAAATTAACTTTTCATAAAATTGAAGTTATCTAAAAAAATAAAAAAATATAAATAAAGATATGTGTAGACTATATTTCTTCAACTATTAAAATTTCATATAAATTAGAAATATAGTTTTTCACATCAATATTTATTTTTGAGATAATTTTGATATTTGTTAAATTTTTAATATATGTAAAATAAGATTATTTTTTTGATACTTGCAAGCCTTATTTTACGCTTGTTTAAAATTTTTTCTACAAAAAATAAAAAAAACTGTTGACAAAAAGAAATAAAAATGATAATATATTATCTGTCCGAAAGGAACGGAACAAAAAATAAACGTAACGGTGTATAGCGCAGTTCGGTAGCGCACCTGCCTTGGGAGCAGGGGGTCGCAGGTTCAAATCCTGCTACACCGACCATTACAAATAATGCGGGAGTAGCTCAGTTGGTAGAGCGTCAGCCTTCCAAGCTGAATGTCGCGAGTTCGACCCTCGTCTCCCGCTCCATTTTTTTGAAAAATAAGTGAGAATAGTAATAAACTTTATAATAATGGTGACTGTAGTTCAGTTGGTAGAGCGCCAGTTTGTGGCACTGGTTGTCGCGGGTTCAAGTCCCGTCAGTCACCCCATATTATGAGCCATTAGCTCAGTCGGTAGAGCACATGACTTTTAATCATGGTGTCACTGGTTCGATTCCAGTATGGCTCACCATTTAAATAAAAAATGCGAGAGTGGCGAAATTGGTATACGCACTAGACTTAGGATCTAGCGTCTTCGACATGTGGGTTCGAGTCCCACCTTTCGCACCATTTTTTATAAATAATTTTAGAAAATATATAGATAAACAATACATTTCTGATATTACTGTTTAATAGCTGAATACCTAACAATCGTGTCCCATTTACGATATTTCATAGCAATTTAAATACCTAATTACAAGAGCATATCTTTCGATGAAATGCTCTTTTTTTGTAAATTCTGGTAATATCTGTATTGTATGAATTTTAATAAATCTTGAGGAGGAAGAAAATGGAATACCTAAAACAGAAAATACTTAAAGAAGGAATAATAAGAGAAGGTCGTATTTTAAAAGTTGATTCTTTTCTGAATCACCAGATAGATGTGGAATTTTTGAATGAAGTAGGGAAGGAATTCCAAAGAAGATTTTCTGACAGGGAAGTTACAAAAATATTGACCGTGGAGGCTTCAGGAATTGCAATAGCAGTAATAGTGGCGCAGTATTTCAATGTTCCTGTGTTATTTGCTAAAAAAATGGAAAGCAGTAATATGGATGAAAGCACTTATGAAAGTGAAGTATATTCCTATACAAGAGGAAAAACTTACAAGATAAGAATCTCAAGAAATTATTTGAAAAAGGATGATAAAGTACTGGTTATAGATGATTTTCTGGCAAATGGTTCTGCGGCGTTAGGTCTTGTGAATTTAGTTGAAAGTGCAGGAGCTGAGCTTTCTGGAATAGGTATTGTCATTGAAAAAAGTTTTCAGGATGGTGGGAAAAAGCTAAGGGAAAAAGGAATAAATCTCCATTCTCTTGCTAGAGTTGAGTTTGACAGTGAAAATAATATAGTTTTTAAATAATAAATAAGATAACGGCTTCTACGAAAATGACAGTTGCATTTTCGGAAGCCATTAACTATAGTCCTGTTAGTTAAAGTAGAAAAAGACTTCACATTACGCAAAGTCTTTTCCTAAGGAAGTTATTTGAAGAAAAAAGTTATTTATTTTTATGTTTTTATTCTAATCATATAATAAAGGACTAAGCTTAGAAAATGTTTAGAATTCTATATTAAAAAAGATAGAGTGAGAGTGAAAATGAAAAATATAAAAATTGTATATCAATATGATGGAAGTAAGTTTGAAGGCTTTCAAAGACAAAATAAAGGAAAAACAGTTCAAGGGGAAATAGAAAAGATACTTCTTCAAAACTTTTCTGAGAAGGTAAATATGATTTCATCAGGAAGGACAGATAAAGGAGTTCATGCAACAGGACAAGTCTCCAATTTTCTAATTGAGAAAAATATTCCTGTCGAAGCAATTAAAAGTCAGATAAATAAAAATCTTTATGGAGAAGTAAAAATTCTTGAAACAGAAGAAGTGGAAGAAAATTTTAATTCCAGATTTGATGCAAAAAAAAGGATATATCTGTATATTGTGAAAAAAAAGGAGGAAATCACTCCTTTTGAAGCAAGTTATATCGCAGGGATAAAAGATAGGGTAGATGGAAAAATACTGGAAAAAATAATGAAAGTATATATCGGAAAGCATGATTTCAGCAGTTTTATGAAAAAAGATAAGGCATTGAGGAATACAATAAGGGAAATTTATGATGTAAAGTGTATGTCTGATGAAAATACAGGAGAAATAAAAATTGAAATTTCAGGAAGTTCGTTTCTGAAAACTATGGTAAGAATAATGATAGGCTCTGCTCTGGCGGTATATTTTAAAGAAAAAGAGGAAGATTACATAATAAAAAAACTTGAGACACCTGATGCAGACGGAGGGAAAATATTGGCACCTGCAGAAGGACTTTATCTTTACAGGGTAGATTATTAAGAAATTATAGAAAAGGGGATTAAATATGGAAATAATAGATAACTATATCTTAAATGGAGAAAGTTTTTATATTAGGGAACTTTCCCATGATAAAGATAATAAGCTTTTCGATGAAATAGTTGAACATGAAGATAAAGTTTTTGGAGAAGGTTCTGTAGGAAAATGGAATATAAAGCCTTTTGCAAAATATGGTAAAGTATTTACAGTTTTAAAAAAGGAAAGAAATTACTTTACTGGAGAAAATTGTGAAGAAAATGGATCTGGTGGAAAATTAGACGTATCAAAAGAAGATAATGTCAAAGAAGAATTTATTTCAGAGGAACTTATTTCAGTAATAGAAGTTCTTAGGGGCTTTGACATGAGAACTGCATATCTTTACGGAGTTTCAACAGTACCGGAATATGAAAGACAGGGACATGCCGGGAAGTTACTTGCTTATGTTATGGATTATCTAATAAGACATGATATTTCCACTGTTGAACTTACTGTAGGAATAGATAATGAAGCTGCAAAAAATCTCTATAAGAAGGCTGGTTTTGTAATAGCTGAAAAGCTTGAAAATGAATATGGAGAAAATATTGACAGATATTTAATGAGATATTCTAACTGCTAACATTTTGTATAAAAAAATGAAAAAAGTATTTTTGACTGTTAAATGAAAAATAATTGACATTATATAAAAAAACATTATAAAAATTATAACAGATACAAAAAAAGGATATATATGTTATCCGAAAAACTTAATTTATATGTATACATAAAAAAATTAAGGAAGGAGAAAAAAATATGCTTAATGTAGGTGAATATCTGAAGGAAAAATGGTATAAAAGCCATCAATTCAGAGAATAAAAAAATATTTCAATATTTATTAGATCATCATACACACCCTACAGTTGATGACATATTTCGAAATCTTTCAACAGAAATTCCAACGTTATCTAAAACAACAGTTTACAATACGCTTAATATATTTGTAGACAGCCGTATTGTAAATGAAGTAATTATAGAAGATAATGAAGTCAGATATGATGTTGTAATGGATACGCATGGACATTTTAAATGTACAGTGTGTGGAAAAATAATAGATTTTGACATAGATTTATCAAAATTAGATTTAATGAAGCTGGGAAATGTTGAAGTTGAAGAAACGCACTTTTACTTAAAAGGAAAGTGTTCAGAGTGTTTAAAAACAATAAAAGAAAATTAATTAAAAAAATTAAAGAATGGAGATGGTATAAAATGAAATTATCAAAAGATTTAGAAAAAGAATTAAACAGACAATTAAACATGGAATTGGCAGCGGCTTATCAATATCAGGCAATGGCAGCACACTTTGAATATATTGGATTAGACGGATTTGCTAAATGGATGAATGGTCATGCAGCTGAAGAAAGAGGACATGCACAAAAATTCTATGATTATATCTTATTAAGAGGTGGAAAAGTTACATTGGAAGCACTTGATGCACCTAAAGGAACTTTTGCTACAATTTTAGAAGTATTTAATGATGCTATGGATCATGAAAAAGCAGTAACTGCTTCAATCGAAGGAATCTATGCTTTAGCAAGAAGCTTAAATGATTTTGGAGCTGAAAACTTCCTTAACTGGTTTGTAACTGAACAGGAAGAAGAAGAAGACTTATTCGATACAATCATAACTAAGTTAAATCTGTTTAAAGTTGATGAAAATACAGCAGCATTATATGAATTTGATGAAGCATTAGGAAAAGCTGAATAAGATGGAAAAATATGTTTGTACAGACTGTGGATATATTTATGATTTTAAAATAGGAGATCCTGACAATAAAATAAAATCAGGAACTGCTTTTGAAAATATTACTGAAAAATGGGTATGCCCATTATGTGCAAAGACAAAAAAAGAGCAATTTAAAAAAATTAAAAATAATAAATAGGTATAAGAGATAATTTAGTTTTCTAATATAAATTATCTCTTTTTTTCTGTATACTCAGGCATAAAAATATATAAATTGATATAATTTTTTTATTTGAATTTGCTTTTTGTAAAATGAAATATTTATAGTAGATTTTTAAAGGAATTACTGATATAATTAAAAATACTTGTAAAAAAATAGGAGGAGATATGGGAATTAGAAATCATAAAGGGACAATTAAAATAGTTTCTATCATTTTAATACTCGGTTTTGCTTTATCTATGATAATAAGTGGAATTCTGTTTTTGAAAAATAGTGTTGTAAACCATGATTCACATAGACAAGTGATAGCAAAAGTCGATGGGAAAAAAATCTACAGGGATGAATTTGAAAGAGAGCTGTACCATTTGAAAAACAATATGTCAGCACTTAATTCACAAAAAAAACAACAGCTTGCTCAAATGGGTGTAGCTACAGACACAATGCAGGAATTGCCTGAAAATATACTAAAGGAATACATTTTTCAGACTATGATTGATAGGGAAGTATTACTGGCCGGAGCAAAAAAATTAAAAATAAAGGCTGATGAAAGTGCTATAAATAAAATTATAGAAGATGCTCAGAAACAGGCAGGAGGGAAAGCTAATCTTATACAGGCTTTGACTCAGAGCGGATATAACTTGACAACTTACAAGGAAGTTTTAAGGGAACAGGAAGTAGCTAAAAAGGTTCAGGAAAAAGTACTTGCATCTTCTAAAGTAAGTGAAGAAGAAGTGAAGAAAATGTACGAAAGACTTAGATATAGCAGTCTTTCAGAAAGAACTTTTGAAGAATCAAAAAAAGAAATAGAAGATTCTTTAAATGGTGAAATGGCAGATGCCCTTATTAATTCGTTTATCGAAAAGGAAAAAGCTAAAACAAAAATAGAAATAGTAAGCCCTGAATTTAAAAAACTTTACGAAGATTCAAATAAAGTAGTAATTGAAAAAGATGGATATAAATATACAAATGCTTCTGTAAATGAACAGCTTATGTCTTTATATATGTCAACACCTCAGGGATATTCACAGGAAATGGTTGATACGATAAAAAATGGGCTTAAATCCAGTTTGGAAAGACTTCTGAAAATTAAGGCTAAAGCAAAAGAAGCAGGAATTAAAGTTTCTCCTGAACTGACAGGATTGAGTGAATTAAGCAGTTATTCAAAGAAATACTATAATCATTTAATTGATACTTATAAACCGTCTGAAGCGGCAATGCAGGAAAGATTTAACTCTAAAAAAGAATTGTACAATACTCAGAACACTATTTCAGGATATGTAATTGGAGATGAGTATACTGCTTCAAGTAAGGATATTGAAGCTGCAAAAAAACAGGCAGAAGATATAATGAAATCATTAACAGTTGAAAATTTTGCCGAAAAAGCAAAACAATTCAGTAAAGATCCAGGTTCTGCACAAAATGGCGGAAGTCTTGGTGGTGAAATTGATTTAACACAGCTTGTACCTGAATTTGCTGAAGCTGTAAAAAAAGCTGAAAAGGGTAAAATTGTAGGACCTGTAAAAACACAGTTTGGATATCACATAATATATGTACAGGATAAAAATGCCAACAATGCCAACCTTGCAAAAGTAAGCCATATATTAATAATGCCAACAATATCACAGGAAACAAAAGATGCACTTGTAAAAAGATTAAATGATGTTAAAGCGGAAATTGATTCTAAGAAAGTAACTTGGGAACAAGTTGAATCACAAGGTAAATACAACTTCTCAGTAAAAGAGAAATTTAAAACATTGGCAAAAAATGACAGTATTCCAGGAATTGGTAAAAATGATCCTGCACTGATGGATAAACTATTTGGTTCAAAAACTGGAGAAGTATTAACTCAGCAGGAAGAATTTGGATATTTCCTACTGGGGAAAACTGGTGAAGTACCATTTAAAGAAGCAACTTTTGCAGATGTAAAAGAAAGAATAAGATTGGAATTTGCAATAGAATATGCAAATAACGAACTTGAAAAATATAAAAATAAATTTTAATAATTTAAAATTAAGGAAAATTTACGGTAAACGTAAAAAATTGTTTTGAAAATAAACATACATTGTGATATAATCAAGATGTAAACTAAATAAATTTAATGGAGGTAATTACAAATGACTAGAATTGAAGATATCTATGCAAGAGAGATACTTGATTCAAGAGGAAATCCAACTGTTGAAGTGGAAGTATTTTTAGAAGGCGGAGCAATGGGAAGAGCATCTGTACCGTCAGGGGCATCTACTGGAGAACACGAAGCAGTTGAATTAAGAGACGGTGACAAATCCAGATACTTAGGAAAAGGTGTATTAAAAGCAGTTGAAAATGTAAATACAGTTTTAGCTGAAAACTTAATTGGAATGGACGCTTTGGATCAAGTTGCTATTGATAAAGCAATGATAGCTCTAGATGGAACACCTAATAAAGGGAAATTAGGGGCAAATGCAATACTTGGAGTTTCATTGGCAGTAGCTAAAGCAGCTGCAAATCAATTGGGAATACCTTTATATAGATATTTAGGAGGAGTTAATGCAAAAGAATTACCTGTTCCTATGATGAACATTTTAAATGGAGGATCTCACGCTGATTCTGCAGTTGACGTTCAAGAATTCATGGTACAGCCTGTTGGAGCAAAAACTTACAAAGAAGCTTTAAGAATGGGTGCTGAAATATTCCATCACCTTGGAAAACTTTTAAAAGCTAACGGAGATTCAACAAACGTAGGAAATGAAGGAGGATATGCACCAGCTAACATTAATGGTACTGAAGGAGCATTAGACATCATTTCTAAAGCGGTTGAAGCTGCAGGATATAAATTAGGTGAAGAAATTACATTTGCAATGGATGCTGCTTCATCTGAATTTGCTAAAAAAGAAGGAGACAAATACGTTTACACGTTCACAAGAGAAGGTGGAGTAGTAAGATCTTCTGAAGAAATGGTAGAATGGTATGCAGGATTATGCGAAAAATACCCTATTGTATCAATCGAAGATGGTCTAGCTGAAGATGACTGGGCAGGATTCAAATTATTAACTGAAAAATTAGGTAAAAAAGTTCAATTAGTAGGAGACGATTTATTCGTTACAAATACTGAAAGACTTGAAAGAGGAATTAAAGAAGGAATCGCAAACTCAATATTAATAAAAGTTAACCAAATCGGTACATTAACTGAAACATTAGATGCTATCGAAATGGCTAAAAAAGCAGGATATACAGCAGTGGTATCTCACAGATCAGGAGAAACTGAAGATGATACAATAGCTGATATAGCTGTTGCAACAAACGCAGGACAAATTAAAACAGGATCTGCTTCAAGAACAGACAGAATGGCTAAATACAACCAATTATTAAGAATTGAAGATGATTTAGCAGATGAAGCTGTTTACGAAGGTAAAAAAGCATTCTACAATATAAATATTTGCAGTTGCGGAAAATAATAGTATAAAATAAAAAACTGCTCTGAAGGAATTTCCTTCAAAGCAGTTTTTAATGATAAAATATAATCAGATTCCGGTACAGGTGTCTACTACTGGTAATTTTTACATATTGATTAATTATCAATAAATAAAAATTGACAATAAAAGATAAATAATATATAATATATAAAAGCTTTAAATGTAATCAGAACAAATGGTACATGTATAGGAGGATAATATGAAAAAATTAGGAGCTTTATTTTTAATTCTAAGTGCTGTTTCTTTTGCAGGTTATCAGGAAATAAATGCAAATATAACCAATTGGAATCTCAGTTTACACACTTAGTAAATCTTGAAAACCAAGAGTATGCAAAATTAAGAGCAAATGCAGAAGTTGCATCAAGAAAATTAGATGAAAGACAACGTTTAAAAGCTGCTCTTGAAGACAGAATCGCAAAAATCGAAGGTTCTGCAGGAGCAAAATTCTTTAAGGGAGAATATGGAGATCTTGTTAAAGAATATAAAAACGTATTAAAAGCATTAGATGAAGAAATTAAATCTTTATCTAGAACAGTGGAAAATTATCAAGCAGTTGAATCACTAAAAGGAGGAAATTAGTAATGAAAAAGAAATTAGCAGTTTTATTAGGAGTATTAGTATTAAGTAGTGTTGGGTTTTCAGCAGCTAAAAAAGCGCCAGCAAGCGGATCTTCACTTGAAAGCAGCTTAAGCAACTTAGAAGCTCAATTACAAAAATTAGAACAAATGGAAGAAAACAAATTCAGAGAACAGGAAGCAGTTGCAAATGCAGCACAACAAAGATTAGACAACTATTTAAAAATGGATGCGGCAATCGATCAAAGAATAGCTGATATCGAAGCTAATGCTGATACAAGCATTTTTGGAAAAGAATTCAAACAAAAAGCAGCTGAATACAAAAAATTAAAAGAAGAATTAGCTAAAGAAATCAAAAAAGAACAACAAATCTTAGAAAACTTTGAATTATTGAAATCTTTAAGAAACTAATCACAGTAATAAAAATTCATAATCGGTAGGATAGCAAGATTGTTACTCTATCGATTATTTTATATGTATCTGTAGCTCAACTGGATAGAGCGTCTGACTTCGGATCAGAAGGCTTGGGGTTCGATTCCTCACAGGTACGCCATTTTTAAATTGATTAAGAGGAAACCATTTAAAAGGGGATGGAATTACAGGGGATATATATAATTGGGGGATAAATGAAAAATAATGAGGGACATAGGGGAAGACTGAGAAACAGATTTTTAATGTCAGGGTTGTCAGGATTTCAGGATTATGAAATTTTAGAATTACTTCTGACTTATGTTATTGTAAGAAAAGACTGTAAGGTAATGGCAAAGGAATTACTTGAAAAATATGGGGATTTGTACACGTTATTAAAACAATCTCCTGAAGAACTGGAAAAAAATAAATATATAACTGAAAGAACGGCAATATTTTTTAAAATGCTGTTTTCCATAATTGAAAGGCAGTTATATCTAAAAATACACAATGAGAAAATTACTATTTCAAGTAATGTTCAGTTACTGGATTATTTGAAATTTTCTCTGTTAAACAGGGAAATTGAAGTATTTAAAGTACTGTTTTTAAATACTCAGAATGAACTTCTGAAGGAAGAGGAACTGTTTAAAGGGACAATTGACAGAAGCACTGTCTACATAAGGGAACTAATAAAAAAAATACTGAATTACAATGCAAAATCAGTCATTCTGGTACATAATCATCCGGCAGGTTCATTAAAGCCGTCACAGGCTGATATTGCACTGACTAGAAATTAAGGAAATATTTGAAGGAATAGAGATACGCTTACTGGATCATATAATAATAAGTGAGAAAGGATATTTCAGTTTCTTAGAAGGTGGAATTTTATGAAAGTATTAAATATAAAATTTAGGAAAACAAAAAAAGTTTATCCGTTTTTAATAAATGAATTTCAAAATTTTCAAAAGGGAGACCATGTAATTGTTGACACAATAAGAGGTGAACAGATAGGAATAGTTTTGGGAGTGGCAAATAAGCTAGGAATGGAACTTGAAGAAAATGATGAAGTAAAAATAAGGGAAGTAAAGAGAAAATTAACAGAAAAGGAAGTTGAAAAGCTTAAGGAATTAGATGTTAAAGCTGATGAAGCTTATTTTAAATGTAAAAAAATAGTAAAGGATATTTTGCCTGAAATGAATCTGGTAATTGGAGAGTACACTTTTGATGAAAATAAATTAATTTTTTATTTTACTGCTGAAACTAGACTTGATTTCAGGGAACTTGTAAAAGAGGTAAATAGGACATTCAGAAAGAGGGTAGAATTTTACCAGATAAAGCAAAATGATGAAGGGAGAATTTTAAGTGCATTTGGAAAGTACGGAAAGGAAATATACTGGTAACAATATCTGCAGTATAGAAAATGAAGAAAACGGTTTAGATCAGGTAATAGACGTATATTTTGATGCGTTTCAAAAAAGGTATTATTTTCTTAATAATCCTAAGTTTTCAGTGGAAATAAATGACCAGGTAATTGTAGAAACACAGATGGGATTAGCAATAGGAAAGGTAATATCTCTAAAAAAAGCCGCTATAAAAAGTAATGGGGAAGCTCTTAAAACGATTATAAGAGTTGCTACAAAGAAGGATATTGAGAAAAATAACGAATTAAAAACGGAAGCGATAAAAGCGGGATATATATTTAAAAACAAACTTAGGAAATACAATCTTAACCTTAAACTGGTTTCTACAGAATACACCTTTGACAAGAAAAAGTTAATTTTTTATTTTGCTTCAGAAGACAGAGTTGATTTTAGGGAACTTGTAAAGGAATTAGCTTCTATTTTCAGGGTTAGAATAGAACTTAGACAAATTGGGGTAAGAGATTATGCCAAAATGGTGGGTGACTGTGGAAACTGTGGAAAAACATTATGCTGTAAATCAATAATTAATAAATTTGATTCAGTTTCGATAAAAATGGCAAGGGAACAGGGAGTATCAGTAGCTCCTTCAAAAATTTCAGGAGTGTGCGGAAGACTGAAATGTTGCATGGGATTTGAAAATGCCCAGTATCTGGAAGTAAAGGAAGATTTTCCGGCTATCGGCCAGTCTGTTATGACTGCTGAAGGAAAAGGAAATGTAGTAAGCATGAATATGCTGAATGATATTATTTTTGTAAATATTGAAGGAAAAGGTCTGCAGAGATACAGTCTGTCAGAAATAAAATTTAATAAAAAAGAAAAAATAGAAATTGAAAAAACACAGGTTTGCTGTTATGAAGAAAGTAACTAATGATTTTTATATTGAAAAATTTGAAAGTGTAGATAAAAAAATTATAGTAAAAGATGAAGGGCTGAAAATTACAGAAGATGCCCTTCTTTTGTCAAATTTTGTAAAAAGAAAACTGGATACCTGCAGTAAAGAAGATACTGGGAAAAATACCAGTATCTTACTGGAAATAGGAGCAGGACAAGGCACGATATCCCTGCTTTTATCTGAAATTAAAACAATAGAAAAAATTTATGCTGTAGAACTTCAGGAAAGTATTTTTAAGCATCTGAATGAAAATATAAAAATAAATCAGCTGGAAGATAAAATTATTGGGATAAACGAAGACATAAAAGATATACGGGGGGAATATGGGTATATTGTTTCAAATCCTCCCTATAGGAAAGTTAGCTCAGGAAGATTGCCTGAAAATGAATCTGAAAGAATAAGTAAATATGAAGTAACTCTTACTTTAGAAGAATTATTTATGCAAATAAGACGACTTCTCAAAAAAACTATGGAGAATTCTTTGTGATTGTTCCAGATGAAAGGTTAAATGACTGTTTTTTTCATATATTTATAAAAAAATAATATGAATATACTGAAACTGGAAATAAATAAATATCGAAAAAAAGAAATTTGATAATAATACACGGAAAAAAAGGTGGAAATCAAAAATTCGGGAATTAATATAGAAACTGTACAGCAACATTCAGAAAAAGTAAAAAAACAGCATTTATAAATCACAAAAACAGATGAAGATTTATAGATGCTGTTTTTTTATGAAATTTTATTTGAAAAAAATTATAGGGAAACTAAATATGAAACTAATTCTTCTTCAATTTCTTTATTGAACTTTCCAGTTCTGAAGTTATATTTTATTTCATCAAACTGTTCAGGATTTTCAGACATATGTTTCTGAACAACTTTAGGAAATTCAGTTAAAAATACTTCCGATTTATTTCCATTGTCTGCAAACAGTGTTGGAATTCTTGCTACTCCGGTAGCTTTCAGAAGTAGTTCATGAGCTTCTTCCCTTGTGCTGTATTCTATTTTTATTTTATCATTCAGTTCAGCAAATTTTTTTCCAGAAAGGAAACGACTGCACGGCAGTCAGGACAGTAAATCTCAGCAACTGCAAGAATTTTAATTTCTTTGTTTATATTTTTTATTTTTTGCACTGATTCATCAGATAAAATAATTTTATTTATTATTTTAAGCTGTCTTTCCTTATTCTCTGTATCTCCTTCAGAATTAAGGTATTTTTCGAATGTGGCCATTTTTAATCACTCCCTGTTTCTTTTTATATATTCAATTATAAAGCAAAATGAAAAAAAAATAAAGTAATTTATTTTTAACCTGAAATATGGTAAAATCTTTTGATAGACAGGAGGTATATTTAATGTATAAAGCGGTGGTAAGTGATCTGGATGGGACATTACTTAATGGAAGTCATGAAATAGATGACTTTACGAAGGAAACAGTCTCGGCAGTAATCAATAAAGGAATAAAATTCTATATAGCGACGGGAAGAAGCTATTCAGGGGCAAAAGCCATAATGGACAAGTTAGGTCTGAAAATACCTCTGATAACTTCCAATGGAGCAAGGATAATGGATGAAGAAGGGAAGGAAATATATATTAATAATCTGGAAAAGAAGTATTCTGATTCAATACTGGATATAGATTATAAGAAAAAGGGAGAAAGCATAGTTTTAAATGTTTATTCCGGAAATGACTGGTATGTAACGGAAGACAGAAGAGAATTTTATATGAAAATAAATCCTAAAAGAACTTTTTTTCCGGAAGTTACTACACTGGAAGACCTTAAAACAAAGGAATTTACTAAAATATTTTTCCTGGGAGAACATGATGAGCTGCTGGAGCTGGAAAAGGAAATAGAAGAGGTTACAAAAGGGGAAGTAAATATTGCCTTTGTACTGGAACACTGTCTGGAAATTTTCAGTAAGGAAAGTGACAAGGCAAATGCGGCAAAGTTTCTGCTTGAAAAGGATGGTCTGACATTGGAGGACAGTGTAGCCTTTGGAGATGGATGTAATGACTATGATCTCTTAAAAAAAGCGGGAAAAGGTTTTGTAATGGGGAATGCATTTTACAGGTTGAAGGAATCTCTTCCTGAAAATGAAACTGTCGAGTCAAATGCAGATAACGGAGTGGCAAAAAAATTAGTCGAATTGTTTTTATAAAAATGTAGAAAACGTTAAAATAAGTTAATTTATATAAAAATCTGAAAGGAGACAGAATTATGAAAAAAACAGCATTAGTTGTGGATGATACACCATATATAAGAGCGGATATAAAGGAAATACTGACAGAACAGGGATATGAAGTATATGAAGCAGGGGATGGTCTGGAGGCTATAGAAATGTATAAAAAAATTAAGCCTGTGATAGTGACGATGGATGTTAATATGCCAAGACTTCATGGAATAAAAGCGGCACAAGTAATAATGGATTATGATCCTGAAGCTAAAATTATGCTCTGCAGTACAATGATAACTTTTCAGAATTATGTAAGAATGGGGAAAGAAGCCGGAGTAAAGGGATTTTTATCAAAACCGTTTACTGAAGAGGAATTTATGGAAGAACTGGCAAAATTATTTGCTTAAAAGAAAATAGGAGGAATATATGTATAAGGCAGTAATAAGTGACCTGGACGGGACATTGCTGAATGATAGGAGTAAGATATCAGACTTTACAAGGGAAACAGTGAGGGAATTAATAGATAGAGGAGTAAAGTTCTATATAGCGACAGGAAGAAACTATGGACTTGCAAAAGCTGTAATGGATGAACTTGGAATAACAATACCGCTTATTTCTGCAAATGGTGCAAGGATAAATGATGAAAATGGGAAAGTTATATTCGAAGATTTACTTGGAAAGGAAGAAGCGGAGAAGATTCTGGAAGTAGATTACAGAAAATATGGAGGAAATATTTTTATGAACGTATTTTCAGGAGAAGACTGGCTTGTACCAATAGGAGCAACAGAGCATATATCTGAAGAAGAAAGAAAAGCTTTTCCTGCACTGCCTGAGGAGGTTGAGGAAGAGGAATTAAAGGGGCTGGATATACAGAAGATATTTTTTATAGGGGAACATGAAGCTCTAGTTGAACTTGAAAAGGAAATCATTGAAAAAACGGGAGGAAAAGTAACAATAGCCTTTGCAAATGAAACATGTGTGGAATTTTTTTCAGAAACTGCAAATAAGGCAAATGCGGCGAAATTTCTTCTGAAAAGGGATGGTATAGATATAAAGGATGCTGTCAGCTTCGGTGACGGTGAAAATGATTATGAAATGCTCATGATGGCTGGAAAAGGTTTTATAATGGGAAATGCCCTATACAGACTGAAGAATATGATGCCTGAAGATTTTGAAATAATAGGAACAAATAATGAAGATGGTGAAGCAAAAAAACTTGTAGAGATATTTTAAATATTTGCTTACTTTTGTTCTTTATAAGTAATATAAATTATATACTATAATAGTAAAAAGGTGTTAATATATATTCAAAAAGGAATTTTTATATCTTGACAAACAAGATAATACTTGGTAGAATTGTAATATAAATATTACAATTGGAGGGATAAAAAAATGCCTACACTATCATTGAGAATGGAAAAAAAGAAGATTTAGAATTTTTTTAAAAAGAATATTCCAATATAAATAATATTAATATGTCGTCTTTTGTTCGTAACTTAATTTTAGACAAAATATATGATGAAATAACTGAAGAAGATGAAAAAAGAATACTGAAAAGATGGGAAAATTCAAAATCTGAAAAAACTGCTTCTGCTGAAGAGGTCTTTAAGAGGTTAGAATTATAATGGAAAGAAAGTTTTATGGAGTAAAGTTTACTGAGTCTGCAGAAAAAAAGATCTTAAAAAAATAAATAAATCAAATAAAGCAATTGCAAAACTTCTTAAAAAATGGATTTCAGAAAATTTAATAGGCACACAAAATCCAAAACAAAGAGGAAAAGCACTAACGGGAAATTTGAAAGGATTATGGAGATATAGAGTAGGCTCTTATAGAATTATAGCTGAAATAAAAAAATGATATTTTGTTAATATTAATTATAGAAATTTCAGATAGAAAAAGAAACTTATAAAGATAAAAAAAGAGAAAAAAACATATAAAGATGAAAAAAATAAAAATAAATATACAGGATAGAGAAAAGATATATACAAATAAAAAAAGGACATAGATCCTTTTTTTATTTGTATACTATAAACTTTTATTATATATTATAATTGAGTATTAAAATTCCAGTTTATATGGTAAATAATACATTGGTTTGTTCTGATTATCTTCAATTAGTTTATATTCATCGAAAAGTTTTGCACTTTTTGGAAGTTTTGCTTCCAGCTGTGAAGTCAGACTGATTTTTTCAAAAATAAATGAAGATAATAGTTTCAATGTTCTTTCAAAGTTCATTTCAGTGTAGATATTTTCTACGTGATAATCTTCTTCTAATTTAAGGTCTTTAGCCATTGCTTTTATTGTATCTTCAAGACCACCAATTTCATCAACAAGTTTAATATTTTTAGCCTCATCCCCTAGCCAGATTTTTCCCTGCGCATAATTTTCAAGTGTAGCATCATCTATTTTTCTGCTGGCAGTAACTCTTGATTTAAATTCCTTGTAAGTAGAAAGCATTGATTCAGAAATCTTAGCTTTACTTTCCTCAGTTAAAGGAGTAAACGGATTATACATATCAGAGTATTTTCCTTTAGAAATAGTATTTGCTGTAACTCCGTATTTATTCTGGGCATTGTAGAATTTTGGCATCATTGATACAACTCCTATTGAACCTGTAATTGTAGCATTGTCTGCAAAAATTTTCTTACCTGCCATTGAAATATAATAACCACCCGATGCGGCAGTTTCAGACATTGAAACATATATAGGAACATTGGCTTTTGATAAAGCCTGATATATTACTTCTGATGCAAGGGCAGATCCGCCAGGAGAATTTACCCTTAATACAATTCCCTTTAGATTTTCAGTTCCGAGGGCTTTTTCAAGCTTTTCAGAAATATTGTCAGGGGAAATAGATATAGTTCTGTCATTACCGGCTGAACTGTCTATAATTGATCCTTCAGCGTAAATTACTGCAATAGTGTCGTTACCTCTATTTTTATTTTCTATTTCGCTGCTATGATCGTGGTAATAATCATATATATCCACCATTTTTTCTTCTGTTATTCCAAGTCTATGCGTCAAATCCTGAAGTCCTTCAAGTTTATCCACAAGTTTTTTATCCCTTGCAACAAATGGAGTAAGGGAAGTGTTGTTACCATTTACTATATCGTTATCAAGAGTATTTTTATCAATTTTACGTGCTTTTGCAATATTATCAACAAATTTATCATATCTGTTGTCAAAAATTCTTGTCAGTTCGGCTTTCAATCCATCTGACATTTTATCTCCTACATAATTTTCCCCATAGGATTTATAATCTCCTATCCTTACAACTTCCATATTTACACCTAAATTATCCAGTAATTTCTTATAGTATAAATTTGTATAATTATAACCGGTTAATGAAACATTTGCAGAGGCTGATGGCAGCATGATAATTTCATCGGCTACAGTTGCCAGAGGATAGTTTTTGTTATCAAGATAAGTTCCATAAGCATAAATCTTTTTCTTATTCTTTTTAAGTTCTGCAAATTTTTTGTTAAGCTCTTCAACTTTGGCAGAAGAAAGATCCACCTGATCTAAAGCAATTACCACACCTTTTATATCTTTATTTTCTTTGATACTGTCAAGACTGTTTAATATATCTGTGAAAGAAATATTATATTTTTTTCAGAACCTGCAAATAATCCGGTTCTTATTATTTTATCTTCAGTTATTTCTGAAGCATTAAAAATTACATAGTCATAATTTTTAGGTTTATGGCTGTCCTTGCTTTTAAATGTAAAGTAAGTCACCATAGAAGTAATAAAAATGAAAAAAACTAAAAATAGTAAAGACAATTTTAGAAAAAAAGAATATACTTCTTTTAGTGTGAACATAAAAAATCGTTTTATATAATCAAAAAATTTCATATTTTCCTCCTTCAGTTAATATGCTGAATTATAACATTTTAAAGGATAAATAGCAAATAAATAAAAAAAAGCAAAAAAAAGCAAAAAAAAGTGTTGACATAATTTCTGAATTATGATAATATAGTTCTTGTCTGTGAGAGAAAAAGACAGATAAGAAAAAATGTGCACCCTTCGTCTAGTGGTTAGGACATCGGGTTTTCATCCCGGCAACAGGGGTTCGATCCCCCTAGGGTGTACCAAAATTTAATAATAGCAATATAAGTTGGATAATGAGACGGTCGCATAGCTCAGTTGGGAGAGCACCTGCCTTACAAGCAGGGGGTCATTGGTTCGAGCCCAATTGTGACCACCATTGATTTGGAGGTGTAGCTCAGTTGGTTAGAGTGCTTGCCTGTCACGCAAGATGTCGCGAGTTCGAGTCTCGTCACTTCCGCCATTAATTCGACTTGCCTGTAAAGGTGAATATTGTGCCGCTTTAGCTCATCTGGTAGAGCAGCTGACTTGTAATCAGCAGGTGGTTGGTTCGAGTCCGACAAGCGGCACCACTCAAAAGAATGTGGTGAGGTTCCCGAGCGGCCAAAGGGAGCAGACTGTAAATCTGCCGGCTCAGCCTTCGAAGGTTCGAATCCTTCCCTCACCACCATTTTTTATTAATAAGAAAAAATAAATGTGATAATAAAATTTCTTTATAATTCATAGGAGGAATTACAATATGGTTAGAAAGTTAAAGGGAGCTAGTACTTCTAAAGGGGGAAATCAACAAGATATAATCAGACAAGCTCAGGCTATGCAGCAGGAAATGCTGAAAATACAGGATGGATTGAAGGACAAATTTGTTGAAACTTCAGTTGCCGGTGGAGGAATAACTGTTAAAGCTAATGGACAGAAACAGCTGGTTGACCTGTCAATTTCAATGGATGTATTAAAAGATGCAGTTGAAGAAGGAGATACTTCAATAGTTTCAGATTTAATAATAAACGCAGTAAATGAAATTTTAGAAAAAGCTGAAGAAATGGCTGAAAAAGAAATGGAAGTAGTAACTGGTGGAGTAAGTATCCCAGGATTATTCTAAGATTAATTAAAAATATAAAGTATAAAACCAGATTTTTCTGGTTTTTTTTCTATCTATAATATTTGTATATAAAATGTTGTAATAAAAAGGGTAGTTTTAAAAATTATTTGGAAGTTTAGTGAAAGGAAAATAGAAAAATGAATAAATACACCTTGAGGGAAAAAATAGAAAAGAATTTGGAGATTCTTAACAATGGTCTTGTTGGGAAAGAAAAAGTTATGAAACTGGGTCTTCTCAGTATACTTTCAGGAGAAAATATGATTCTTGTAGGACCTCCTGGAACAGCCAAAAGTGAAATTTCAAGAAGGCTGAGGGAAATACTCGCTGACACTGACAGTGAAACTTATTTTGAATATCTCTTTACAAAGTTCACTACACCTGAAGAGATATTTGGACCTTTATCAATAAAACAGCTCCAGAATGATAAATTTGAAAGGAACACTGAAGGGTATATGCCTTCCAGCAGAATTGTTTTTTTAGATGAGATTTTTAAGGCAAATTCCTCTATACTTAATACACTTCTTACAATATTAAATGAAAGGGTTTTCCATAATGGTCTAAAAAGGGAAAAAACACCTCTAATTTCGCTTATAGGGGCATCTAACGAACTTCCATTCGAAAATGATGAACTGACAGCCTTATACGACAGATTTTTAATAAGGGCGGTAGTTGGTTATGTAAGTGATGACGAGATAGAAGAACTTCTGGATATAAAAGAAACAGATATGGAAATACCTGCTGAAATAAAATTTACAGAGTCTGATTTAAATGAAATAAAAAATGAATCAGAAAAAGTAAGAGTTACTTCCGGGATAAAAAGAACAATTATGCAGATAAGGCAGGAGTATAATAAAATTTTTGCTGAAGATAATCATGAAATAATTTCTGACAGGAAGCTTGTGAAGATGGTAAAACTACTTAAAATCTCTGCATATTTAAATGGAAGGGATAAGGTGGATTTTTCAGATTTAATGCTTCTGACAAACTGTCTTTGGAATAATCCTGAAAATATTGAAAAGGTTACAAAGCTTGTTTTAGAAGCGGTAAAAAGAAATATTGCAAAGGATGAGGAGTAATCTGGAAGTTAATCTGGATTGGAAAGATTGGAAGCTGGTAAGATAAGAGGACAGACCGGGAAAATGCGGAGACATAAAGTAAAGGTATAAAATATAGAAAGAGTTGAAAAAATACAGCAAGAGTCAAAAGAAAGGAGAGATACAGACAGAGAAAAAGTTTTAGACTGTCTGTAAAAAGATACATGACAATAGATGAAATAAAAGGTGTTACTGAAGAGGAAATAAATCTTGAAATATTAGGAATACTGAATGAAGAAAAGGAAATAAACCTTCTTGAAATGACGAGGGAATGTGAAAAGGCTGACAGGAAGCAGTTTATGAACTTTGTTTTTAAAGAACTGATAGATATGGAAGATAATGATATTGACAGAAATATAGAAGATTTCTATCGTGACAGGAAACTGAAGATTATTTACATGGACAGACTTTATATCCAGTCAAATATTATAATATTATTTAATACAAAGGATTCAGGGCTTTTCTTTGCAAATGAATTCTGGGCATATAACAACAAAGGAGTGAACAAGAGGGATCTGACAATTGAGACAGTTCAGAAGATAGTGAGAAAAATGTCAGAAATAATTTTAAAGGAAAAAAATACAAGGAAAGAAATTGAAAATTTTCTGGAAAACAATAGAACAGGCTCAGAAGAAAGAATAATGAATGAGCTTCTGCTGAAGCAGATTAATGATAATATATGGCTGTAAAAAGAGAAAGGAAATAGAACATTGAAAATAGAAGTTTCATTGACATCGCATCTTGTAAAGCCAATAAAATACTATATAAACAGTATCTACAGAAAAAAGGTTGTTCCTAAGGAAGGAAGCATAATATACAGTGATTTTAGTTCTGCTGGAGTTTATATTGGTGATGACAGGATAGTGACTATAAATGAAAATGGATTGTCAGCTGAAGATGATGAAGTGAAATGCATGACAATGGAGGAATTTATAAAAAATTCCCATTTTCCCGAAAGTCTGTATATTTCATCAAATGAAGAAGGGGCAATTGAAAATAGAAAGGTTGCAGAAGCCGCAGAAAGATATATTGGAGAAAGAATAAATATAGGCTTGTATTTAAAGATAGTGCCAGTTTTGTAAAGAAATGCCTGGATTATTCGGAAGAGAATTTTTTTGGGCAGTCAGAGGATATTACTGAAAGTAACATGAGTGAAATAGGACTTTTAAAGCAGAAGGCAAAAAATAAGGTGGGTGCTGTAAAATGGTTTTTACAGGATTTAAGGGATTATAATTTTGCATATGATGAAATATCTGATGAAACGGTACATGAGAAGAATTTTTCCATAAATGAAGTTTCAGACAGTGAAAAGGAAGAATTTAGAAAGCTGAATGTAGGAAAGATTATAAAAAATTATGAGGAAGTTCCGCTGAATGATGATATAATGAAGCATCTTAACAGGGAATACAGGGAAATGCTGGATTTTTTCAGGGAAATAAATAGCGAGAAAATACCTGATCCTGTCATAAAAATTGTAATAAAAATTATTAAAGTGCTTGAAGAGATAATAGTTGGATATGAGCAGAATGAAAATTCAGTAAAAGGTCTTGGAGGAGATTTTACTTTTAAGCAGCTTAAGGAAATGGGAGATGAGTTTAGGCATCTTGTACAGGAAATGAATAGAAACAGGCATATAAGGGATGTACTGAAAAGGCTTGGAAAAGGAAAAATATCTGTTGAAAAGAAGGATAAAAGTAAAGTTGCAAAAATAAAAAAGGATGAGCTGTTCGGAATAAATAAAAGTGGAAATATATCAAGAATGCTGCCTTCAGAACTTCTAAACCTTGAGGATGAGAATCTGAAGTATCTTTTTTATGCAAAATATCTTGAAAACAGTCTTTTAACCTATGAAATTAAGGGGAAAGACGAAGTTGAAAAAAATGAGGTGGAAGAAAAAATAAGTAATAAAGGCCCGATTGTAGTATGTCTTGATACTTCAGGAAGTATGAAGGGAACCCCTCTTTTAAGGGCAAAAGCACTGGTGCTTTCAATTATAAAAATATTAAGGGATGAAAATAGGGAATTATATGTTATACTATTTGGAGCGAAAGGTCAGTTTCAGGAAATTTCACTGGAGGGTGAAGAAGATATTACTAAGGCGGTAAAATTTCTTAAAAAGAGCTATGAAGGAGGAACTGATTTTGAGACTCCTCTAAGACGGGGAATAGAAATAATTTCTGAAAAAGAAATTTATAAGAAGGCTGACATATTGATGGTAACAGATGGTTCCTGCCGTATATCCTATCAGTTTAAAAGAATATTGAAGGAAGAGAAGGAAAGACTGGATTTTAAAATATATACTGTTATATGTGAAGCTGACAGGGTGGAAAAGGACTTCAGTGACGGAGTCATAGTTATTTAACTTACAAAAAGAGGAAAGGAAGGAAAATGGAGAGAAAAAATATAAATAAAATGATATTTTTAATGTTTTTATGTATTATTGTATATAATTTGGCACATCCGGCAACTCCAGGGCTTATAGAACTGAGGAACTGGAAAAAAAGTATTTCGGGAGAATTTCTGGCGGTAATGAGTACGGCAATGTTTATTTCATCACCGTATTTAGGGGCATTGGCTGATAATATAGGAATGAAAAGGATATTTGTCTTTATGCCACTTATGTATGGAACGGCACAGGTATTTTTTGGATTTGTAAACTATTTACCGGTAATTTTTCTGGCAAGGGCTTTTTCAGGATTTGCTTCAGGTGGTACATATGCAGTAGCTTTTGGATATGTGAGCCATCTGTCATCGAAAGAAACGAAAAGTAAGAATATAGCAAAAGTCAGTTCGGCTGCAGTAATTGGAGGGGCGATAGGTCAGAAAATAGGAGGAATGGTCGCAAAAATAGATACAAGATATCCTTTTGGACTGCAATTTATATGTGGATGTACAGTTTCGCTGCTTATATTTTTAATTTTAAAGGAAATTAAGGATAAAAAGGATAATGAAGGGGAATCAAAGGAAAAGAAAAATCTTAATCCTTTTGCAACATTCAGATATATATTTGAACTTGATAACTATTCAAAATTTTTCTGTTTTATAATATTCCTATCAAGTATTGGAATATATTCGTATGCAAGTGCCCTGAACTATTTTCTGAAATTTCAGATTAAGGTAACTTCAGATACAATTGGAACATTTGTCATGTTTTCTTCGCTTCTTGCATTTTTGGGAACGAGTGTCATTTTAGTAAGACTTATTACAAAATATGACGAAAAATTGATACATAGAATTATGATTTTCATTGGGATTATACTGATGTCAATTATATTGTACAGACTTAATCTTGGAACAGTTTCATATGTACTGATGGCAGTGTATACAATGACTTACGAAATAGTCAGATCTCTTGGAAACAGTATTATTGCACATAGATATAAAAATGAACAGGGGAAAATACTGGGAGTAGCTTCTGCCGTAGGATTTTTAGGAAATGCAATAGGTTCGCTGCTGTCAGGATATCTGCTTAATGCAAATTCACGACTGCCTTTTATAGTAAATATTTCCATAATGTCTGTTGTACTTGTCTTCTTACTTGTTCAGGGAGTAACAGCAAAAAAATAGTTGTAGATGTGGTAACAGTTTTTTTAAGAGTATATTTAGATTGATTAAATAAAAAACTCCCAAAAGTCTTTGTTTTAGAATTTGGGAGTTTTTATTAAATTTTTCTATGAACCGCTTTCTATTTTTGTTAATTTAACTTCATTATTCTCTTTTTCAATTTTATAAAAGCTGTTTGCTTCCAATCCTTCTTTAAATATTCCAGAATATTTTTTTTGAAAAATTCTCATCAAAAATCTTTTTACATAAAGATAATCATAGTTTTTTTAAAGTTTCAAATAAATTTTTCATTATCAGTATAATAAAAAGTCCTGTATTTTTTTAGAGGAGTAGCTTCGTATTTAAATATCCAGTAATAGTATCCTTCATCCTTGTTCATATTTGAAACAAAAATAAATTTTGTTATTATAATTTTTTTCTTTATTTCTTCTGGTATTGATTTTATTTCCTGTCTTTCTTTTTTTAACTTTTTTTAATGTATTTAATTTTCTTTATTGTTAGTTTTTGTAAGACGATTATTTAGGAAAAAAATAGAAGCAGGAATAACACTATTAGAATTTTTTTCTGTATTTCAAAAATTTTTTTCATTATTAGCAAGCAATATTATATTTAAGATGATTAAAAAAATATTATAATAGTTGACAAATACCTGTTAAATGAAGCTAAATTTACAGCTTCTTCCGGTGAAAAATATAAAGATATACATAATTAATAATGAAATTGGATAAATTATAATAATCAAGATATTAAAAAAATTAATATCTTCAAATTTTTTTATTATCTTTTTTTCTTTAAATAGATAAATGTCAAGATTCCAATTGTTAAGATTAAAAAAATATTATATACGGAAAGAAACCAATTTGTGTTCTTGCTAATGATTTAAAAAAATTATTTATAGTTTGATATTGATAATCTAATCCTTTTCCATTTAAAAATATTTAATATATTTCCAAATGTTATTTTTTTCAGTTTTCCATATTATGTCAGCATTTGTTTTATGAATGTAATGTCCCCAAGATTTTTTTCCTATGAAAAAAAGAAATCAAAAATACTTGTTATTATTTGTAAATTAAATTTATAATTTTTTTCATAAGAACTAAATCTAGAAAGATATAAATCAAACAAAAATACTATTATTGCACTTCCTGTTGATTTTATCAGAACTAAAAAAATAAAGTAGCAAGTAACACATCTATAAATACAAATTTTTTTATCAATTTTTTTGAACTTTTTGCGTACTCATAATAAGCTAATAAGTAAACTCCCATTATTGCAAGTATTACATCTACATATAAACTGAGATATATTTCAGAATTAAATATCGCAGGAATTAGAAATAATATTGGATATAAAAATTCTTTTTTTGTTTTATTGTTTAATTGTGTCATATTAGTTATAGCTAATAATACTATTGATATAAAAATAATTTGTTACAAATTGGCTGTTGTATTCCAAATTTATATTTTTTTAAATAAAAATATTTTCAACAAAAATTATAAAAAAATACTGAATTATTGCTGTAGCAGGGGGATACGTTTTAAAAAATTGTAGAATTTTTCGTTGTTTGATAATTCATTAAATAGAAACATGTTTTTTTAACTGTCAAAAATCCAATGGCTGAAGTCATCCCAAATTTTAGATTTAAAAACCAATAAGTAATAATGCCATTAAAAATATATAAAACTATTAAAATTTGAAATTCTTTTCAAAAATACTAAGCCAGTTCATTTTTTTGCTTTTAAACATATTATAAACCAAATATACTGATGCTCCAATTGATAATAAAATTATAAGCATATTTCCATAAATAAAATTTGAAAAATATTAATCCACTAAAAATACAATACCATCATTATAAAAAAAGAAAACTGTAGGTGCAACAATTTCCACTTTTCTTTTTTTGAAATTTTCCCATACAAAAAAATACTAAACTTAAAAAAATTAATAAAAATATCATTTCTCTCCTTTTTAAATACCCATTCTCGTTGAATATAGTAATTTACAGCAAAAAAATTACCAAGTCAATTACTATTTTTTTAAAAAAATATTATATTTTTTTATTAACAAATATCCTATGTAAAAAAAATTTTTACTGAATATCCTGAGATAAACATCTGTATTATTACTAAAAATATAATATTTTATTAAACTTTTTTTGTTAAATGATTTAAAAAAACTTTATTTTTTTATTTAATGAATAATTTACTATTGAAGAAAGTATTCGTGCAAATACAGTTGCATTTATAATTGTAAATTTAAAAAGATTTAAAAAAATTCCAAATAATGAGATGTCTAATATAAAAAGACAATAATGAGGTGACAATATATTTAAAAAAATAGTAGATATATTGTAATGGAATCACGAATCGGATTAAAAATGTGATGATTCATTATTTTTTTTATAAACAGTATTTATTGGAACTTCTTTAAATTTATATCCTAAATTTTTTTATTATCAATTAACATATTTGTTTCATATTCAAATCTTTCACCTTTAACTGTTAAAAAAATCTTTTACCTGTTCTTTACTAAAAAGCTCTAAGACCAGTTTGAGTATCAGATATTTTTTTAATCCTAATAGATATTTGAAAAACTAAACTTGTTGCTATATTACCTACTTTACTTCTAAAAAGGTATCTTATTTTTTTCTTTAAGATTTTTTTAGAAGTCATAAAAATTTCTTGTCCCTAAAAATTAGTGTATTCTGATTTTCATTTGAACATTTTAAACACAAAAATTATGTCTTCTATCAGATGCTGACCATCAGAATCAGCAGTAACTACACTTTTTAAATTTTTTTGCTTCATTTAATATGTAGTTAAATGCTGTTTTTAAAGCACGCCCTTTTCCTAAATTTACAGAGTGTTGTAAAAACCGTTATATCTTTTATTCTTGATTTCTTCAAATAAATTATTAAAAATTTTTTTGGAACTTCCGTCATTAACAATAACTATACTCATATTGATTTTTTTTCTTGAGCAATTTTTATTTTTTTAAATTCTTCCAATAAATTCAAAAAAATTCTCATCTGGATCTAAACTAGGAATTACTAGTACATTTTCCTCCATTCATACTCCTTTCTTTTTTTATTAATAGTTATAAAAATTTTTATATATAAATTTATTTTCATTTTCTATAAATTATTTTTTTGCTTATAAGAAATTTAAATTGAGTATATTATACTATTATTTTATGAATTTTTACAAATATGAGTTTTAGAAGTTTTAAATATAAATAATTTATAATATAAAAAAATGATGTTTTGAATTAGTTTCTCAACATCATTTTTTTATTTTCTATCTACCTGGAACAAATACATCTAATATTTGTTTAGAGAAATTTTTTTAGTCTTTTATATCTTATATTTGAAGTTATTATCATTTTTATAAATAAAAATTATATTTAAAAAAATATACTGTTGAAAAAAATAATTGTATTTCATCTACTTCATTTACTGTAAAAAAAGCATTATTATAAAAAAAGAAGTTAATAATTAAAAAAATATAATTTGATATCGTAGCTTTACTGCTCCATCTAAAAATCTTTTTTTCTAATAGGATATTTACAAAAATCAAATAGTGAAATAAAAAAATAGTGGAAATTTTTTTAAAAACTCCCATGAATTATCAACTGATCTGACTAAAAAAATTTAGAAACTAGTATAAGTAAAAAAATCCTGTCCATAAAAAAAGATAATAATTCGGTACTTATTTCTGAAAAAAATAATTAACTTTTTTTGATTCTATATTAAAAAAATATGACTTAATTCATTAATAAATTTAAAAATCTTTTTCTTATTTCACATTTTATGAATTTAATAATTCTAAAAAAAGAATTCCTGTTTTCTTTTTTTGCTATTTTTTTGAAATAACATGATATTTATTCCGAAAAAGCTTAAAAAAACTGTAATATTTAAATAGTCTTCAATAAATTTTATGTATCCATTTTTCAACTTCTTTTTATTATTACTTTTAAGTTTATCTTTTATTTTATTTAAATTTTCAGTTTGAATATTTTTCCGGAAGTTCTTCAAGTATATCTGTTATTTTTTTCCAGATTACCCAGATTATAGTTCAGAAATATCTGTTCAAGCTCTGTTATTTTAATATTTTTTTATTAAGTACATTATATTCTCTTAAAAATTTCTAAAAATTTCTTCTTTTTTTCAGATTTCTCAAATATATTAAAAATTTTTTTAAAAAAAGTTTTTTTGATATTTTTTTCCAACGGACGAATTTTATTTCTAATAATTAATTCAAGGTTTTTTTATCCAATTAAATATTTTTTTTCTTTTTGGATTATCTGAATAAAAAAATATTCCGAAAAAAATAGTTCTCTTTTTCTTCTTCTTTATCTTTTTTTCATTATAGCTATAATAGTTATTATTATTATTATTATTATTATAAGGATCAAACATAAAATTAAATTTTCTATCATTAAAGCTCCAACCCTTATATTCTAGGGCAACAACATATGCTTCATTAATTTTTTTGGAAATATTTCTTCGTATTTTTTTCTGGATGATTTTTTTATGATACCATTTTTAGTAGTTCAGAGTATGCTTTTTTTTATTTTTTTTGTTTATCGTTTGTTGGCTTTATATTCAATATTTTAAATGCCTCAATAAAATTATTATTTGATTTTCCAAATAATTCTATATATTCAAGAATATTCATATCATCAAACATAGTTTTATATTTTTTTTGTCGCTGTAAGTACTTTCCTTATTATGATTTTTCCTGAAATGTTTGAGAATTTTCATTAAATTCACTATCATTTTCAAAAAAATATCTTCAAAATATTTATCTTTTGTTTCTTCAATATTTTCAAAATTATTGTAATCATTTTTTTATTTTCAGTTCTATATCTACTGGAATAGTTTTTCAGCATACTCCAGAGTCTTTTTATAAGCTTCATTAATTTGAATAAATAAATCAGGAAATTCTTCAGGATGATATTTTTTTCAGAATTCTGGAATATGCGACTTTTTATGGTCTTCTTATTTGTTGTCAAATCTATTTCCAATATTTTAAAAAGCTTCATTCAAATTCAAATTTATCACTCCTTATATATTAAACTTATCCTTTTTAGTCAAAAATTCTTTTTGCTCTATATATTTTATTCTTATTTTATATTCCATTATCATTTTTTTATTATAATATTTATCAAGTATTTTTTTATGTCTACTTCCTTCTCGTTAAATTTCCTTTGTTTTTAAATAAAACGGCATAAGCAGTCTGAAACCTTTTAAAAATTCCTGCGTTAAATCTTCAAGTGTTTTAAATTTACTGATTTCTTCCACATCATATTTAACCAGAACTTTTCTTATGAGTCCATTTTCCATATCTCTAAGGAGTATTTCCCTGTTTGTACTGTTTCCTTCTATTCTTTGGAGCTTACAGTCATCTTTACTGTTTTTATACTGAACAAAGTAATATAAAGGTGGCTCAATCGCCAAATCTAACACTTTATTCTGCCTTTCAAGGGTATTTTTTCCAATTTTTCTTTCTATGAAGCCGATCTCAAGTGAGATACCAACTTTCTTAGTTCTCTCATTTTTAAAAACTCTAAGCGCAAATTCAGGTTCTTCCACACTTTCGTCTTCCCTTTTGAAAAATACCCACAGAAAAGGTCTTGCAATCTGTGCTTGATTCATCCAGCTGCTGACTTTCTGCACATGAAAATTATCCAGTTTTTCTTCCAGAGATTTGGCAATCTGTGTGAAAATTTTTCTTGCTTCCTGTCCATTTTCACGGAAAAGCTCCATATCTTCTTTCAGGTCTCCTGCCTTTTCAGGTTTTATATATTTCTTTTCAGCATAATCTGTGTATCTGATAAGTGGTGTATAATCAAATTTCTTATTCATTTTATTTATCCTTTTTCAATTTTATTTTTTTAGATTATAGCATATTTTTTTGAACATTTTATTTCTTTAATTTTTTTATAATATTTAGTATAAAAATAAATATTCATATGTAAAAAAACTATCTAAATATGGCTTAAAGATATCTTAATCCATAAATTAGATAGTTTTCAATTAGATATGTTAGATAAATTTTAAGAAAACAGCTTAAGAAAAGTGCTGCAGATTTTTAAACTTCAAATAGCTTATTTATTTCATTAACAGTAAATTCAACATTTCCTGAAGAAGTTAGCTCAACAATATTCGTTCCTATAATGACTCCGTCGACATATTGTCTCATTTTTTTTACATCTTCATTATTTCTTATTCCAAATCCTAAAGAAACAGGAAGTTCAGAAACATTTTTAATTTCTGAGATGAAATTTTTTAGTCTTTCCAAGTCGACCTGCTTTGTACCTGTAACTCCTAGAGAACCGATTGCATATATGAAACCATCTCCCAGTGATGCAATTTTTGAAATTCGTTCTTCAGAAGTAACACTTACAAGAGGAATAAATGATATATTATTCTTTTTCAGTTTTTTTGAGATTTCATGTGCTTCTTCAAAAGGAAGATCAGGAATAATAATTCCTTTAATACCTGATTTTACGCATTTTTCAATAAAATTATCAATTCCATAAGCAAAAACAAGGTTGTAGTATATTAGAAAAACTAGAGGTTTTGTAATTTTATCCTTTACTGAAGTCAAAAGTTCAAAAACAGTATCAGTAGTAATTCCTGTTTCCGAGGCTATAAATGAAGCATTTGAAATAAGTTTTCCATCAGCAAGCGGGTCAGAATAGGGAATTCCTATTTCCAGAATATCTATTGAAGTTTTGTCCAGATTAAGTAAAAACTCCTTAGTAAAATCAATGCCAGGATAACCGGCTACAATATAGCCTATATTAACTTTTTCCTTTTCTTTAAATACATCAGAAACATTTTTATTCATTTACATTTTCTCCCTTTAGTATGGAAAATACAGTATGCATATCCTTGTCTCCTCTTCCTGAAACGTTTACGATTATAGTTTCGCTTCTGTCTTTTGACAGTGTAGGACACAGTTTTTCAAGGTATGCAAGTGCATGGGCACTTTCAATGGCAGGAATAATTCCTTCCTTTCTTGTAGTAAGAATAAGTGCATCCAGAGCTTCCTTATCGGTAGCAGGGGCATAGGAAACTCTTCCTGTTTCACATAGGTAAGCATGTTCAGGTCCAACACCAGGATAATCAAGTCCTGCAGAAATGGAATAAACAGGACTCACTTCACCATTTTCGTCTTGCAGTACATATGTATTCATCCCATGGATAATCCCTTCTTTACCTAAAGTCAGGGTAGCTGCATGCATATCTGTGTCAATACCGTGACCAGCTGCTTCTATTCCGTAAAGTTTTGTAGTTTCATCATCAAGAAATCCTGAAAAAATTCCTATGGCATTACTTCCTCCGCCAACACAGGCAATAACATGGTCAGCATGTTTTCCAAGACTTTCTATCTGCTGTTTTGCTTCAGTTCCAATAACAGATTGAAAATCTCTTACCATTTTAGGATAAGGATGAGGGCCTACTGCAGAACCTAAAACATAGAAAACATTTTCTATTTCTTTAATCCATGCCTGTATAGCCGCATCTACAGCTTCATTAAGAGTTTTCAATCCGTCTTCAACTGAAACAACCCTTGCTCCAAGAAGTTCCATACGGAATACGTTAAGTTTCTGTCTTTCTATGTCTACAGCTCCCATATATATATCACATTCGAGTCCCATAAGTGCGGCGGCAGTAGCGGTGGCAACACCATGCTGTCCTGCACCTGTTTCAGCTATGATTTTCTTTTTTCCCATTCTTTTTGCAAGCAGTACCTGTCCAAGAGCATTATTTATTTTGTGAGCTCCAGTATGGTTTAAATCTTCCCTTTTCAAGTAAATGTCATGCCCATAGTGGTCACTTAAATTTTTTGCATAAAATAATGGAGTTTCACGCCCTACATAATTTTTAAGCAGATATTTAAGTTCTTCCTGAAATTCCTTGTCATTTTTTACTTTTTCATATTCCTCTTCAAGTTCCCTTAGAGCAGGTATTGCATTTTCAGGGACATACTGTCCTCCAAATTTTCCAAAATAAGCCTTTTCATTAAAATTATTGTTTTCCATTTTTGATCCTCCTAATATTTGATTTAGTAAAAAAGAAAGTCCTCCGTAAATAGAGGACTTATAAATAAAGAAAAAGCATCACATTTATACACCGATGCCTTTGCTTATATTTATTATAACAGATAGACTATATAAAATCCTAAATTGCCGGTGAAATATTATTAAACTGTATTTAATATGTTCCACCATAACCAATTTAGTCTTTTCATTTTAATCTCTCCAATCTTTTTTTAATTTATTTTATGAAATAAGTATACAACGAAACTATATATTTGTAAAATATTATTTTTAAATATCAGATATATATATTGTGAATGATTACGAATTATCGATTGTTTTTAAAATTGACTTCTTTCAAGGCATATGATATAAAAAGGTAAGAACAAAATTAAAAATCAGGAGGAAATAACATGGAAGAAAAATTAGACTTGGAAATGATTGCAATGACACTTATAGGACGTGCAGGAGAAAGTAAGAGTCTTGCATATCAGGCACTTGCTGCGGCAAAGGAAGGTAAATTTGAAGAAGCTGAAGAATTTATGAAAAAAGCAAGCGATGAAATGATAAAGGCACATGAAATACAGACTGACTTAATAGTAAAGGAAGCAGGTGGAGAAAAAATAGATGTAGGTCTTATAATGGTTCATTCTCAGGATCACCTGATGGGAGCAATTTTATTTAAGGATCTTGTAAGGGAATTTATAGACCTTTATAAAAAGCTGAATGAGAAAAAATAAGGGAGGATTTTCTTGTTATGGTTCTGCATAAAAAAAAGCTATTGGAATACATTATAATAGCTGGATTTATTGGTTTACAGGGATCCTGTGGCGGAAATCCTAAAAATGGGAATTCAGAAACTTCTAAATCAGATAATACTAAAAGTGTGAACAGCGTGACAGGGAAAACTGGAAATAATTCTAAAACGGTAAATTCAACACAGACTGTAAATCCCGATGGAATGACAATAGAAACAAGATACAATGTTCCTGCAGGCTATAAAAGGGTTGCCATTGAAAAAGGAAGCTTTGGATATTTCCTGAGAAATCAGAAACTTAAGCCCTACGGAGAAAAGGCACTGTACTATAACGGACAGGCAAAAAGAAGTGAAGGAATATATGACAGTGTAATTGATGTGGAAATAGGCGACAGAGATTTGCATCAGTGTGCAGATGCCATAATGCTCATAAGGGCAGAATATTTTTATCAGAAGAAGGAGTATGATAAAATTAATTTTAACTTTGTTTCGGGATTTAATGCCCAGTACAGTAAATGGATGCAGGGATACAGAATAAATCCAAATGGGAAAGGCTCCTACTATAAGAAGGCTTCCCCATCAAATACTTATAAGGATTTCAGAAGTTTCATGAATATTGTATTTGGATACGCGGGAACATTGTCCATGGAAAAGGAAATGAAACCGCAGTCTCTGGAAAACATGAAAATAGGGGATGTATTCATTATGGGAGGAAGTCCCGGACATGCTGTAATTATTGTAGATATGGCTGAAAACGACAAAGGGGAAAAGATATTCATGCTTGCCCAGTCATATATGCCAGCACAGCAGACACAGATTCTGATTAATCCTGCAGATAGAAATATGGGAGTATGGTATTCCCTGAAGGGAAAAACTGTACTTGAAACTCCTGAATGGAGATTTCCGTTAGAAAAATTAAGAAAATTTTGAGGTGAAACTTTGAAAATAGCAGTAATGGCAGGCACTCCCATAGATACAAATATGGGAGCTGTTCTTCTTGAAAAAAATGGGTTTTCTGAAGATGAAATAATAAAAATACCAGTATCTGAAAATCCTGTAAAACAGACAATATTTCAGACTTCAGAAACAGAGTACAAGGAAAAAATAATAAACAGTCACATAGATAACATAAAAAAATGAAGATTGCAATGTACTTTTTGTATACTGCAATTCATTAAGTGGAGCAGTGGATTTTGAAAAACTGGGAAAGAAAAATAATATAAAAATAGTCACTCCAATGCAGATTTATAGGGAAATAGCAAGTAAATATGAAAAGATAGCTGTATTTGCCGCAAATGCACAAGGTCTTGCTGGGATAGAAAATGCCATGTTTAAAGGTAATAGCGAAATTAACATTACAGGTATGACGTTTCTTGAAATAGTGAAGGAAATAGAAAAGGGCACTTTGCCTGAGGTAATTGCAGAGAAATTTCATTTTGACAAACTTACAGAATATCTTAAGAACTTAGGGAATGAAGCGATTCTTCTTGGATGTACGCATTTTCCCTATATTGAAAATGAAATTAGGAAAAGATCTGATATGGAAGTGATAAATCCTTCGCAGGAAATGTTGGAAAAAATAAAGTAGAAGTCACAAAACGAAAGGACTTATCAGACAGCAGTCAGAATATCAGGAGTTTGTAACGGTTGACATATTATTAATATGAGGAGGAAACGGTATGGGATTCAGAAAGGATTTTCTATGGGGTGGAGCTACAGCCGCTAATCAGCTGGAAGGAGCATATAATGAAGATGGAAGAGGCCTTGCAAATGTTGATTTATCTCCAGTGGGAGAAGCAAGGATATCAGTAATTACAGGTGAAAGAAAAATGCTTGATTTTGAAGATGGATATTTTTATCCGGCAAAGGGAGCGATAGACTTTTATCACAGATATAAGGAAGATATTGCACTGTTTGCAGAAATGGGCTTTAAAACCTATAGAATGTCCATCGCATGGACAAGGATATTTCCTAAAGGAGATGAAGAAACACCAAATGAAAAAGGTTTGCAGTTTTATGAAAATGTCTTTAAGGAATGCCGTAAATACGGAATAGAGCCTCTGGTAACAATAACTCACTTTGATTTTCCGATACATCTCATAAAGGAATACGGTGGCTGGAGAAACCGTAAAATAATTGATTTTTATAAGAAGTTATGTGAAGTGATATTCACAAGATATAAAGGTCTTGTAAAATACTGGCTCACATTCAATGAAATAAATATCCTTCTGCATGCTCCGTTTATGGGTGCCGGAATTGTTTTTTTGAAGAAGGTGAGGACAGAAAGCAGGTTTTATATACTGCAAAGACATAATGAACTTGTGGCAAGTGCATGGGCTACAAAAATCGCTCACGAAATTGATCCTGAAAATAAAATAGGGTGTATGCTTGCGGCAGGAAAATTCTATCCTCTCGCTGCAAAGCCGGAAGATGTATGGACTGCGTTGGAAAAGGACAGGGAAAATTATTTTTTCATTGATGTACAGGTAAGGGGATATTATCCATCCTATGCCCTTAAATTTCTTGAAAGAAATAACCTGAAAATAGATATAACAGAAGAAGATAAAAAAATATTAAAAGAAAATACAGTAGATTTTGTAAGTTTTTCATACTATACAACACGTTGTATTTCTGCCGAAGCTGATAAACTTGGAGAAGGAAATCTTCTGGAATCAATGAGAAATCCATATATTGAAGTGACTGACTGGGGCTGGGGACTGGATCCACTAGGTTTTAGGACTACAATAAATGAAATCTATGACAGATACCAGAAACCTCTGTTTGTTGTGGAAAATGGCCTTGGAGCAGTTGATATACCTGATGAAAATGGATATGTTGAAGATGACTACAGGATAGATTACCTGAGGGCACATATAAAGGCAATGAGGGATGCAGTTGTCCTTGATGGGGTAGATTTACTCGGATATACAACATGGGGGCCTATCGACCTTGTAAGTGCAGGAACAGGTGAAATGAAAAAACGTTACGGATTTATTTATGTGGACAGGGATAATGCTGGGAACGGAACTTTAAAAAAGAAGTAAAAAAAGAAAAGTTTTGACTGGTATAAAAAAAGTAATAGCAAGTAACGGGGAAGACCTCGAATAATCAGTATCCTTATAATCTCCTAAAATAAAGATGGCTTATGATAATAAACTGAAAGGAATTAACATAGAATGGATAAAAAAATAATGGGAAACTGGATAAAAATACGTATATTTTCAGGTGCACAGTTAAAAATATATTGCCTTTTTTTATCAATGCTTGTAGATCACATAAATAAAAGCACTGATATACCCTTTTCTGAGTGGAGAAGGGATACTGCAGCATATAAGTGATGCATTTGATATTTTTGGAAGAATAGCATTTCCGCTTTTTGCCTTTTTCCTTGTGGAAGGTTTTTTTAAAACAGGAAATAGGAAAAAATATCTTGCTTCCCTTGTAATTTTTGGTGTTTTTTCAGAAATTCCATTTGATATGGCCTTGTCAGGTGTATTTTTTGAGCCAAATTCCAATAATATAATGTTTACTCTGGCTTTAATGCTGGTAATAATATGGATTATAGACACTTTAAAAGAAAAGATGCAGAAATTTCCAAAATATATCTGGTATCTGGTTTCATTTGTAATCGTGGGAATAATCTGTATTATTTCAATGGTTGCAGGACTGGATTATGAGTATCATGCCATTATGATTGGCTATTTCTTTTATATTTTTCATGATAAACCTGTATTTGCAATGTTTTCAGGATATCTTGCAATTTTTAAGGAAGTCTGGTCATTGCTTGGTTTTGGTCTTATACTTACATATAATGGAAAACGTGGGAAACAGAATAAATTATTCAATTACTGTTTTTATCCGGTTCATCTTTTAATTCTTGGAATATTGAGAATATTTTTTTAAAAAAATATAAATAAATTTAAAATAAAAATTAAAATTAATTTTAAAAATAAATAAAAATATGGTATAATATCTTATCCTCTCGCTGCAAAACCGGAAGATGTATGGACTGCGTTGGAAAAGGACAGGGAAAATTATTTTTTCATTGATGTACAGGTAAGGGGATATTATCCATCCTATGCCCTTAAATTTCTTGAAAGAAATAACCTAAAAATAGATATAACAGAAGAAGATAAAAAAATATTAAAAGAAAATACAGTAGATTTTGTAAGTTTTTCATATTATACAACACGTTGTATTTCTGCCGAAGCTGATAAACTTGGAGAAGGAAATCTTCTGGAATCAATGAGAAATCCATATATTGAAGTGACTGACTGGGGCTGGGGACTGGATCCACTAGGTTTTAGGACTACAATAAATGAAATCTATGACAGATACCAGAAACCTCTGTTTGTTGTGGAAAATGGCCTTGGAGCAGTTGATATACCTGATGAAAATGGATATGTTGAAGATGACTACAGGATAGATTACCTGAGGGCACATATAAAGGCAATGAGGGATGCAGTTGTCCTTGATGGGGTAGATTTACTCGGATATACAACATGGGGGCCTATCGATTTGGAGCAGTTCCAAGTGGGACAAGGAAAAAAACAAGGACTATCTCAATAAATACTAACGTAAGCACAAGTATAAAATAGGCTAAAGTGACTTATCAGTCTATTTATGATATAATATATCTTAACAATAAAACGGATAAGGGGTAATAATATGGCAATTTGTTATAAACCATTATGGCACTTATTGGTAGAAAGAGAAATGAACAAAGAAGACTTAAAAAGAGCTGCAAACATAACAAGCAACATAGTTTCAAGAATGAGCAAAAATTCTTATGTGAACTTAGAGTCATTAGAAAAGATTTGCTTGGCATTGGATTGCAGAATTGAAGATGTTATAGAAATTCATAGAAACGACGTGGAATAAAATTGGGCAATCTATCTCAAATCAGAAGAGCTGAAATGCCTGAATATCTTAGTAGAGAAAAGGGTAAAATTTAATTAGATAAATAGTAAGTAAATTATATGGAGTAACTTACTTTTTTAGGAGGAAGTGACAATTTGAAATACAAGCAAATATTTAACTCTGGAGTTACTTTTCAACAATTTTACGATACTGCTCAGGATAGATATAAGAATTATGCTAATAATGCGATAAGAAATTATTTAAATTTAGAGAGATTTAGAAAAGGTTAGTAGTATAACAAGCAAATTTAATATACTTGCGATTAGAGAAAACTGGTGTATTGACTCTATAATTAATATTCCTGTAGTTTATTGGTTAGAAAAAAATAATGAAAAATAAAAAAACTTAAAGTAATAGATACAGATAGTTACAGTAAGTTTATGCCTAATGAAAAAGTTATTACACCAACATTTATTATTATGAATCAAGAATATCAGGAGATAGGGAAATGGGTTCAATATCCTAAAAGAATAATAGATGTGGTTGAATCTAAGGACCAGTTCGAGTTATAGTAGAGAAAAGGAGATACCGACAGGGAGAATATGTTGTAGATATATTGAAAGAGGTATTAGATATCCTGATTAACTATAGAGATAATATTTATTTAGACAGGAGGAAATAAAGTGAGTCAAGAAAAATAAGATAAATCAATCTTGCTGAGTTTCAACACAAAAAAACCATTGGTACAATGGAAGAAAAAAAGAATATTGCCCCAAATGTCACGAAATAGGAGAAAAAGGTTAAGAATATAACTGTAAAGCATATGGTATCAGAAAAACCTTATGGGAAAGGTTGTAGATGAAGAAACTTACTATTTATGTATGAATGAAGATTGTGATGCCGTGTATTATAACTTAAACAATGAAAAAAGTTTTTTTTATAAGGAAGACGTAAAAAGTTCCTATATGGTTAAAAAAAGAATGCAAATCCCAAATATATATGCTATTGCAACCAAGTTACAGAACAACAAATTATAAACGCTGTTTTATATGATGGTGCAAAAGGATATTAAAGATATTATTAGACTTACAGGGGCAATGAAAAAAATGGAAAGTGCGAAATTAACAATCCTTTGGGTAAATGCTGTAGTCCTTTTTATTCAAGAAACCATCAATAAAAGCATTAAATAGCAAAAAAATAGTTTGCGACAAATAATTTATAAAGTACGTCATAACAGTAATAAAATTAAAAATAATAAAAAACTATATAATTAAAATTTTAGCGGTTCAGATGTAAAAGTCTGGGCCGCTTTTTTATTTTCCCCGGAAAGGAGGTCACCTATATGGTAAATGATGAAGTTAATAATAAGGCTATAAATATTGAGATAAAAGTGGCTCAGTATTCAGCAAAGGCTATTTTAAAAGCTATGAAAAAGATTATAGAATATGCCTATGAAAAAAAGCCAACAACTAGCAGATTATATTATTGAATAAAGAAAAACTAATTCAAGGAAACTTAAGGATATGGTAAAGAAAGGTCAGCTGGAAAATATTGATAAGCAAATCGAAAATAAATTCTATGCTTTTAAGGATTATGCAGATAGGCGTAAAATAAATTGGGGGTTGTTAGAGATAAAGATACAAGACTTTATATTAACAATACAAACTACACAAAAAGAAATGAATAATGAAAACTGTAAAAGGCTGGAAGATTTATTTTAATGCGTTGTTGGATGACAAGAAATTTAATAATGAAACTTTTAAAGAGATAGCATAAATGTTAACTCTTTTTTATTACAAGAAAGGAGTTTTGCATGAAAAAAATTAAAAACAGATAAGACAGAAGTCAAAAGAAATAAAAAATAAAATAGACCATACAGAAGAAAGATTAAGGCAACTAAAAAATCAAGAACAAAAGATATTAAAACAAGACATAATAAAAAGAAGAAAAGAAAGAACTCATAGGCTCATAACAAGAGGAGCAATCTTAGAAAGCCTTATAGAAAATGCAGAAGAACTAACAGATGAAGAAATAAAAAAATCCTACTAAAAAGAAGCAATAAAAAAACAAAAAGAATTTAAAAGAAACACTAAAAATAATGGGAGAAAATTAGAAAAATAAAATAATTAAATCTCCCTTAGATTTTCTAAGGGCGCAATTATACACCCTAAAGGGTGATTGCGTGCCTTTAGAGCCAAACCCTTGCAGGGAGCAACAACCATTCGCTTTTTAAAAGTCAAGGGTAAATAAACTCGCTAAGGCTCGCCCTTGACTTTTAAAATTTGAAATGAACAAAACAATTAAGCCGACATACTGAAACAACAAAAATTAATTCAGTAGTCGGCTTTTTCTATTCTATCATTTCAAAACGCTCATTCACAAAGTGGATATAGAAAATCTTCTAAGCCTCCGCCTAAAACAACAAAAAAAGAAGGAAGTGATAAAAATGGCAGACAGTTTTCATTTTTCAGTAAACATAATATCAAGAGGAAAAGGCAAAAGTGCAGTAGCAAGTGCAGCATATATAAGTGGAGAAAAAATAAAAAATGAATGGGACGGAGTAACCCATGACTATACAAGAAAACAAGGAGTAATTAGCAAAGAAATATTTTTACCAGATCACGCACCAAAAGAATATAAAGACCGAAAAACCTTGTGGAACTCGGTAGAACTATTTGAGAAAAACTCTAATGCCCAACTTGCAAGAAACTTTATCATATCTCTACCAAAAGAATTAAGCATAGAAGAAAATAAAAAGATGATAGAGGAATATATACAAACCAACTTTGTAAAAGAGGGAATGATAGTAGACCTAGCAATTCATGATGAAAGTAGAGAGGGAAATCAAAACATTCACGCTCATATAATGACCATAGTAAGACCAATAAATGAAGATGGAACATGGGGGCAAAAAAGTAAAAAAGAATATATCCTAGATGAAAAAGGGGAGAAGATTTTAAACAAAAATGGAAAACCTAAGACAAGAAAAGTAGAACTAACAACCTGGAACGATAAGGTCAATGTAGAAAAATGGAGAGAAAATTTTTCAGACCTTTGTAACAAATATTTAGAAAGAGCAGGAGCAGAAAAAAGAGTAGACCATAGGAGTTTTAAAAGACAAGGCATAAAACAAATACCAACAATACATCTAGGAGCAAGTGCTAGTGCAATGGAAAGAAAAGGGATAAGAACAGAAAAAGGAGATATAAATCGTGAAATAAAAAAACAGAATGAACTATTAAAAAACATAGGCAATGAAATAAAGAAAATAACATCATGGTTAGTAGGCTTTAAAGATAAACTCAAAGAATCATACAAGGAATATAAAGACCAAAGTAAAAAGCAAATCGAAAATGAATCAGGACTCTTTAACCTCTATGAATATTTAAGCTTCTATCAAGAAATGCAAGAAAATAATAGAGCTGAATTATCATTTTATGGGAAAAGAAATAAGGCAATCTATAATCTAAAAAGATATGCAAGTGGAATAAATTATTTAAGAGAAAATAAAATAAAAACCATATCAGACCTACAAGGACATATAAATACCCTAAGAAGTAAAAATTCTGAAATATATAAGACCATAAAAGAAAACAGTCAAAAGATAGAAGACCTTAATAAGTGTTTAGCCTATGCAAAGACTGTAAGAAAAACAAAAGCAACCTACCAAGAATATGAAAGCAAGAAAATATTCAAAGAAAGCTTCTACAAGAATAATCAAAAGGAAATAGACCAACATATAAGGGCAAGAAACTTAATTGAAAAAATCAGTGGAAAGAAAAATTTAAGGGAAAAAGAATGGTTAGGAGAAATTAAAAACTTAGAAGATGAAATCAGTAAATTAAATACAGAGTCAGAAAAGATAAGGGAAAGATACAAGGAAATAAATCATATTAAATATGCAGTAGAAGCAGTGAATAAAGAATATGGTATCGACCTATCCATAGAAATTGACAAGGCAATCAAGAGAGGAGAAAAAGAAAGTATCATAGAAAAGATAAAAGAATATAAGCAAGACAGTGATAGTTTTAATAAAAAAAGACAAATGACTAAAGACTATTACAAAAATCAAGAAAGATAAGACCTGGTAAAAATATCTTATCCAAGCTATAATATGACCAAGAAAATAAAGACCGTTCTAGGAGGTAATAGAGATGAATAAAAGGCAAGAGCTAATAGATGAACTCATAAAAGCAGATCAAGATGGAACATACAAAACATATAGAAGCACAGAAGAAATTAAAGCAATGAACAATGAAGAAATACAGATTATATATTCCAACATGAAAAACTATCTATCAGACAAAAGAACACACATAAACTACTAAAGGTGGAAAGGCAATGTAAGCCATTTAAAAGTATAAAAGGTACAAAGACCTAAGAAATATATAAAAACATCAAAATAAAGCATTCCACCACCAAGAACAACCAAATAAAAACAATCAAAGGGAAGTATAGAAAAATTAAAGCCTATACTTCCCTTTTTTTAATTCAAACAAAGGAGATAAAACATGATAAACGAAGAAATAAGCAAAGAAGCAGGTCAAGCAGCACAAACCATAATATCATACACAATAAAAGCAGCAAAAGAATCAATCAACTTAGACAAAGAAATAAGAAAGAAGATAAATGATACCTTAGAAAAAGCAAACGGAAATCTAAAAAGCCTTATGGGAGATGAAATGAAAATAAAAGACCTCTACAAGAAAGGGCAACTAGAAAATATAACCATAGATCAAAGCGACCTCAAAGACTTAAAAAAAGAACTAAACAAACTTGGAGTAAGTTTCTCAGTAATGAAAAACAAAGAAAGCCAAAATTATGAAATATTCTTCCAAGCCAAAGACATAAAAGTAATGGAATATGCCTTTAAGCAAGTCATAGCCAAGGAAAATAAAAAAGAAAAAGAAAGTATCCTAAAACAAATAAAGAAATACAAAGACCTATTTAAGAACAAGGATAAGACAAAAGAAAAAGTCAAAAGAAAAGTAAAAGAAAAAGTAAAACCAAGTAAAAAAGATATGACCAGAGAAATCTAAGGGAGTAACGAAAAGTTACACCCTTAAATAACCATAATAACAAGACTTCTGAAAAGCAGAAGTCCAGAATTCCGAAAATCGGAAATCAAGAATTTCGATTATCGAAAATCAAGAAAGGAGCAGATATGGCAACAAACAAAAGATATTATTGGATAAAATTAAAAGAAGAATTTTTTACGGACAAAAGAATAAAAAGACTAAGGAGAATATCGGGAGGAGATACCTACACGATAATCTACCTTAAACTTCTACTACTAAGCCTAAAAGATGAGGGCAAACTCTATTATGACGGAGTAGAAAGTGATTTTATAAAAGAGTTAGCACTAACCATAGATGAAACAGACGATGATGTAATGGTCACAGTTAATTATTTAATCAATCAAGGCTTACTAGAAGTTGTAACAGAAAACGATGAATACTATTTAACTGAAATACCAAACTTAATCGGATCAGAAACAGCATGGGCAGAGAAAAAAAGAAGATACAGACAAAATAAACAGAGGACATTGTCCTTAATGAGTCCAACCCATGTCCGACAAGAGATAGCGATAGAGAAAGATATAGAGATAGATAAAGAGAGAGAGGGAGAGATAGAAAAAGATAAAAAGTCCACCCCCATCTTTTATGGACAATACAAAAATGTAAGGTTAAGCAAAGAAGAATATCATAAGTTAAAGGATAAGCTGCAAAGTCATACAGATACAATGATTGAAAAGCTATCAAGATGTATCAAAAGCTCTGGGAAATACTATAAGGATCATTATGTAACAATCCTTAATTGGTATGAAGAAGATAAAGACAAACTAAGACATCAAGGTGGAAATAAAAAAATGAACTATGATGTAGGAGAATCTTTATAGGTAAAAAGAGGTGGAAAGCCACTATTAAAGACTTTAAGTCTAAAAAGGTATAAAAGTATGCCAGAGGTAATAAAAATGTAAATATGACACTTAAAAGGCGATTAGAAAATTAAAAATCTAATCGCCTTTTTTTATTGCAACAAAATGGAGGAATTACATGGAATTAAAAAAGAAAAAACGAAGTAGAAAAATCAACTATGAAATAAAGCGAGTATATGTAGGGAAAAAGCCGATTGAAGAAGTATTTGAAGATATTATTGAGCATGTAGTCGAAAGAAACTTAGAAAAAGATAGAGAAAATAAACAAACGCAAGCGTAAGTATTGATTGACTAAACGGGAGTATTTTAGTATAATTAAATTATTGAGATAGTCCTGTTTAGGGAAAGGAGATTGAAATTGAGCAGGACTAAAAAATATGTAGCAGGACTTTATTGTAGACTATCAAAAGACGATGGAAACTCAGTTGAGAGTATGAGTATATGGTCACAAAAAGTAATGTTAAAACAATTTGCAGAAAGTAACAGTATCGCTATTTATGATTATTATGTAGATGATGGTTATTCGGGAACAAATTTTGAAAGACCATCATTTAAGAAGATGATTACTGATATTGAAAACGGAAAAATAAATTGTGTTATCACAAAAGACTTATCAAGGTTAGGAAGAAACTATCTTCAAAGTGGAGCATATATCGAAATGTATTTTCCACAAAAGAACATAAGATATATTGCAATAACAGATGGTATAGACACATTAAATAGCAATCAAAATGATATTATGCCATTTAAAAACATTCTCAATGAAATGTACGCAAAGGATACTTCCAAAAAAGTTAAAAGTGCAATTCAAAGTAGAATGAGAGAGGGAACATATATAGGCTCTAAAGCTCCATTTGGTTATCTAAAAGACCCTGATAATAAACGTAGATTAATCATTGATGAGAAAACTAAACCTATAATAGAACTCATTTATAAACTGTGTTTAGAGGGTAAGGGGACTCAACTTATTAGCCAGGAGTTGATGAAGAGAAAAATTCCAAGACCAAGTGCTTTTGTTGAAAATGCTGAAAAGCTTTATGGACTAACAGAAGAAAATAAATATCAATGGTCACATAGAATGGTGTTAAATGTTTTACGAGATCCAGTTTATTGTGGAAATATGGCAAGAAATAAAAGACCTACCTTATCATTTAAGAACTCAAAAAGAATGTATATTCCTAAAAGTGACTATATTTATGCTAAAGATACCCACGAAGGAATAGTTAGTGAGGAAATATGGGAACAAGTTCAAACAATGATTGATAAGAGAAAGTGTAACAATAAAAAGGGACTTTATTATGACAACATTTTTCAAGGACTTGTAAGATGTCCTAAATGTGGTTATGCATTGACACCAAAAACTGATTATAGGCTTAAAAAGAAAGAACTCATAGACTTTGTTCACTTTTCTTGCTCCACATATAAAAAATATGGAGTAAATGCTTGTTCATCTCACAGAATTGAAGCTAGAGATCTATATAATATTGTTCTTGAAGATATACAATATCATGGAAATATGGCACTATCTGCCAAAGAAGACTTTGTAGAAAAGATAATAGAAAAGATTGAAGTAGAAAAAATTGACGAGGGAAAAGAACTATCTAATAAGCTGGAGCTTAAAAAGAACCAGTTAGCAGAATTAGATAGAAGTTATGAACAGTTATATGAAGATAGGTTAGAGGGAAATATAACCGAAAGAAATTTCAATCTAATGAATGTGAGCATATCTAAAAAACAAGACAAGTTAATCGAGGAAATCAAGGTCTTAGAGGGCGATATAGAAGTATCTTTTGAAACTGAAGATAACTACAAGAAATTCATGAATAATATTAGCAAGTACGCTAAGATAAAATCGCTAAACAGATATATTTTAAATCAAATAATAGATAAGATATATGTCTATGACAAGGAAGAAATAGACGGTCAAATAAGCCAAAAGGTTGAAATTCACTACAAGTTTATAGGTAAATTAAATTGACCACTTCAGACTACTCACCAGACCTTGTAAGTGCAGGAACAGGAGAAATGAAAAAGCGTTATGGATTTATCTATGTGGACAGGGATAATGCCGGGAACGGAACTTTAAAAAGAAGTAAAAAGAAAAGTTTTGACTGGTATAAAAAAGTAATAGCAAGCAATGGGGAAGATTTGGAATAATCTATATCCTGATAATCTTTTAAAATCTATACGTTCTCTAATAAACTGAAAGGAATTAACAGATAATGGATAAAAATAATGGAAAACTGGATAAATTGCGTATATTTTCAGGGGCACAGTTAAAATACATTGCCTTTTTATCAATGCTTGCGGATCACGTGAATAAAGCACTGATATACCCTTTTCTGAGTGGAGAAGGGATACTGCAGCGTATAAGTGATGCATTTGATATTTTGGGAAGGATAGCATTTCCGCTTTTTGCCTTCTTTCTTGTGGAAGGGTTCTTTAAAACTGGAAACAGGAAAAAATATCTTGTTTCCCTTCTAATTTTTGGTATTATTTCGGAAATTCCGTTTGATATGGCCTTATCAGGTGTATTTTTTGAGCCGAATTCCAATAATATAATGTTTACTTTGGCTTTAATGCTGATAACAATATGGATTATAGATATTTTAAAAGAAAAGATGCAAAATATGTCTAAATATATCTGGTATCCAGTTTCATTTGTAATTGTTGGAATAATGTGCATTATATCAATGGTTACAGGACTGGACTATGAGTATCATGCCATTATGATTGGATATTTATTTTATATTTTCTATAATAAGCGTGTATTTGCAATATTTTTAGGATATCTTGCAATTTTTAAGGAAGTATGGTCATTGCTTGGTTTTAGCCTGATACTTACATATAACGGGAAACGTGGAAAACAGAATAAATTATTCAATTACTGTTTTTTTATCCGGTTCATCTTTTAATTCTTGGAATATTGAGAATATTTTTTTAAAAAAATATAAAAATAAAAAAATTAAAAACTAGTTTTAAAAAAATAAATAAAAAAATATGATATAATATCTCATCCTCTAATGATTGGAGGTGAGAATATGATTCCAGAGGAAGAAATTCTGAAAAATATTTTTTTACTGCTTTTTATTGGAATTAATACAAATTCTAATTGAAAAAGTATATGTAAAAAAATGAAAAAAAGAGAGTGCAAGCCCACTCTTTTTTTAGTATATGACTCCATCGGAATTTACAAGATTATTATAACACATATTTAATTTTTTTATCAACTTTTTAATATTTAAGAAAATCAGCAAACTTAAAAAAATTATGTTATAAAAAAAGAACAGATTATGATGGAATATTTCAATTTTTTTAGGTATAATAAGAAAAAAAGATAAAGAAAGGAGAAAAATATGCTTGCTGATTATCATATCCACTGCAAATATAGTGACGATTCTGAAGAAAAACCTGAAAAAATTATAAAAACTGCCATTGATAAGAGTATTAATGAAATATGCTTCACTGATCACGTAGATTATGGGATAAAACTGGATAAGGAAGTTTTTGAAAAAATGAGTGAAAATGAGAAGAGAAGTTGGAAAGAAAAAACTGGAAGAATTGATTTGAATGTAGATTATTCCAATTATTTTGAAGAAATTCAGGAATTAAAGAAAGAATATAGAGACAAAATTACAATAAAACAGGGACTGGAATTTGGAATGCAGACACACACAGTAGAGGATTTCCAGAAACTGTTTGATAGTTATAAATCAAAATTAGATTTTATCATACTTTCCTGTCATCAAATTGAAGATAAGGAATTCTGGACAAAGGAATTTCAGAAAGGAAAAATGCCTGATGAATATAATACCGAATACTATGAAGAAATCTATAAAGTAGTGAGTCAATATAGTAATTATAGTATTTTAGGACATCTCGACCATATACAGCGATACAATGAAACAATACATCCATTTGAAAAGTCCCGGGAAATTATAACAAAAATTCTTAAAAAGGTAATAGAGGATAATAAAGGTATTGAAGTAAATACATCAAGTTTTAGATATGGCTTGAAAGATCTAACTCCTGAACGGAATATACTGAAACTTTATCATGAACTGGGAGGAAAAATAATAACAATAGGTTCAGATGCTCATAAGGCAGAAAATGTAGGTACGTATATTCCTTATATTCAGGAAGAATTGAAGAAAATAGGATTTAATTATATCTGTACTTTTGAAAAGATGGAGCCTATATTTCATAAATTATAAAAAAAGTAGGAGGAATAAATATGAAAATAAATCATGTGGCAATTTATGTAAACAATTTGGAAAAAACGAAGGAATTTTATGTGAAATATTTCCAGGCAAAGGCAAATGAGAAATATCATAATAAAAAAACAGGATTACAGACATATTTTTTAAGTTTTCCAGACAGTGGGACAAGGCTGGAAATAATGACACGTCCTGGGCTTTCAGTAAGAGAAGATAAGTCAATGAATGAAGGTTTCATTCATCTGGCTTTCAGCGTTGGAAGTAAAGAAAAAGTAGATGAACTGACAGAGAGACTTGTAAAAGATGGATTTAGATGTTTAAGCGGTCCTAGAACAACAGGTGACGGTTATTATGAAAGTGTTGTAGAAGACTGTGAAGGAAATTTAATTGAAATAACAGAATAGGAAGTGATATTGATAATAAAAAACTGGAGTAGCCTATTTTTGAATACTCCAGTTTTAAATTAATTCTTTATCTGCAAATTGTATTATTAAATACAAATATTATACAAAAGAGTCAGCAATTTCCTGCAGATTATCCTTTCCAGCCAAGTAGGCCTTTATAATTTCCTGGCATGCAAGATATCTCTGTTCATAATCAGATGATTTTACAATGATGTAAGGGATATTGTATTCTTTGTACAGTTCCTTCAGAAGTTTCTGAAATTTTTCCCGTCTGTCAGTTTCTCCTATTGAACGGAGGCCGTCATTTACCCATTTTACATTGTTTTCAAGAAGTATTGTCAAATCAAATTTATAATTACGGACAAACTCCCTTATGATAGGGTTGTCACGCTTTTCATAAGTAAGGCAGAATGCCAGTGTAGTTATATAATCTGTATCTATCAAAGCAAATTTATTGGCATTTCTTGCGGCATACAGTACATTTGACTGATGTCCAAATACAATTTTTTCATAGTCGGAATACTGTAAGGAATCTTCATCGCCACCAAGTTTTTCAAAAACATATTCACGTCCGTATTCCCATGCGGAAGAAGTGTTGAAAACATTTGCCAGTTTATCTATCATTATACTTTTTCCACTGCTTTCCCCACCACAGATTGTAATAATAGGAATCAGGTGTTCCCTAACTTCACGGGGAAGATATTCCCAGTATTTACTTGGATTTTCCCTTATTTCCCATGAATTTACAGGATATTCGTGATACTCAGGATCAATGGACTTTGTCTGGGATCCGAAGAATTTTAAATTGTATTTAGCATCATCTTTTCTGTTACTTATAAATAAAACATCATTTTCCCAATCTAAATCCGGTTCCCTTTTTTCCATTTCTTCTTTAAGAAGGGCTGACCATTTTTCCCAACCTTCAGGAAATGGTGGGCAGCTACTTTCATCAAATAGGAAAGATGAAATATTATTCTGATTTTTAAAGTCTGCTTTACAAACCTTAATCTGTCCTTTGCGGTAATTTCCTTTATAAAACGTGAGTTGGATATCATTTCTGTATCCCCTTCATCTGAATAGGAAACTACAACATAAACTTTATCAACTAATCCGCTTGCCCTCTGTATTAAATTAACATGGCCTATATGTAAAGGTATAAATCTCCCTACAACAATTCCAATCTTCATCTGTATTCACATCCTTTGCATTGTAAAGATTAAATTTATTTTTTATCTTAACTTCCAAGTATCTATTTTGAAGCAGCTTTTTTACACATATCAACAAAAAATTTATGAACCTGCAAATCATCATTCAGTTCAGGATGGTATGAAGTGACAAGGATGTTGTTTTCCCTTGCCGCAACTATATTTCCGTCAACTGTCGAGAGAACTTCTACATTTTCTCCTATTTCTGTAATATAAGGTGCACGGATAAATGTCATTGGAACTTTTCCTACATGTTTAAATTCATTTTCAGTAAAAAAACTTCCAAGCTGGCGTCCATAGGCATTTCTTTTTACTTTTATGTCCATAAGACCAAGATGTACACGGTCATCGTTTTCAATTTTTTTTGCCAGAAGAATAAGTCCAGCACATGTTCCAAAGGTTGGCAGGCCATCTGAAATAACTTTTCTGATATCCTCAAATAAATCAAGGTCATGGAGAAGTTTCCCTATTGCTGTACTTTCCCCACCTGGAATAACAAGCCCGTTAATACTGTTATTTGAGATAGCACTGGCCAAATCGGATTTTTTTCTGATTTCAAATGTTTCTACACCAATTTTTTCAAGTATTTTTTCATGCTCAATAAAGGCTCCCTGCAGAGCTAGAACTCCTATTTTCATTATTTACCTCTTTCAGCCATCAATAACTGAATTTCACTTTCATTAATTCCAACCATGGCTTCTCCTAAATCTTCGGAAATTTCAGCCAATATTTTTGGATCATTGTAGTTAGTAACTGCTTTTACTATTGCCTGGGCTCTTTTTACAGGATCTCCTGATTTGAAAATTCCTGATCCGACAAAGACACCTTCTGCACCAAGCTGCATCATAAGAGCGGCATCAGCAGGAGTGGCAACCCCACCTGCAGCAAAGTTTACAACCGGTAGTTTTCCATTTTCATGAACAAATTTTACTAAATCAAATGGAACCTGTAATTCTTTTGCTGTAAAATAAAGTTCATCTTCCCTCATGTTCTGAATTCTTCTTATTTCCTGATTCATCATTCTCATATGTCTTACAGCCTGTACAATATCTCCAGTTCCAGGTTCACCTTTTGTTCTTATCATTGAAGCTCCTTCAGCAATTCTTCTAAGAGCCTCTCCTAAATCTTTTGCACCGCAGACAAAAGGTACCTTAAATTTTTTCTTGTCTACATGAAATTTGTCATCAGCAGGTGACAGAACTTCACTTTCATCTATATAATCAATTTCTATTGCTTCTAAAATCTGCGCTTCAACAAAATGTCCTATTCTGACTTTTGCCATTACAGGAATTGAAACAACTTCCTGAATGCTTTTAATCATTTTAGGATCGCTCATCCTTGATACTCCTCCTACGGCTCTTATATCAGCAGGAATTCTTTCAAGAGCCATGACAGCGGCGGCACCTGCGGCCTCAGCTATTCTTGCCTGTTCAGGAGTGGAAACATCCATTATTACCCCACCTTTAAGCATTTGAGCCAGATTTTTGTTTAATTCATATCTTTCCATAAATTACCCGTCCTTTCATTTTTGAAATTTTGTCTTTACTACAATTATAGTCCTACTTGGCAGTTTTTTCAAATATAAATTTTGAATATCGAATTATATAATTTATATTATTATTTTATATATCAGTATATAGCTATATTTTAGGGGATATTTTGATTTCATAGAGTTTTACAAATGGAAAAATCAAAGAAAATGTGCTATAATATTATAGGTAAATTATAATAGAAATCAAATACTAGGAGGAGATTTTTTTATGAAAAAGGGATTATTAGTATTATTTATGGCTTCTATGCTGGTTTTTGCTGAAAATCAGAATGTTGCTAAAAAACATGACAAAACTGCAAAATTAGAAAAGGATTCTTACTGCACTGTACCAAAAAGTCATAGCGATTTTAAAAAAATAAATACAAAGGACTACAGAGTTGACATAGAATTTGAAAAATGTGTATTTGACTCAGAAACTTATGAAAATGTAAAAGTTGGAGTTCTAATTCAGGATGTTGAAAAAACTGAAAAATATCTGGGAAAATATAAATACATGCACTTAAAGGCAGGAAAAAATCTAGTTTACAATTCATCAGATAATAGCTACTATTACAACGGTTCTTGGGCTTTCAATAACGACAAGGCATATCCAACAGTATTTGACGGAAAATAAAATTAGATATGGGAAAAAAACTGTCTCAAAAATAGTAAAAACATTAAATATAATACAAAACTATATTTTTTTCATTTACTAAAATTTTACTTATATAAAACAGTCATTCATTAAGGAAAAGTCAAAAAAACTCGCCTGAAGGCTCAAACAGATGACTTTTTCCTAAATTCATGTTCTGTTTTACATTGTAAAATTTTTAGATAATTTAAAAAAATATAGTTTTCACATTTATTTTTAAGTTTTTCTTTTTGAGACGGTTTTTTTTATTGTATATTGATTTTAAGATAAGGTAATGTTAAAATTGTTCTATAAAATTAATAGAAGAATAGGTGATAATTATCATAGAGTGATAACAAGGAGGAAAATGGATGGGAATAAAGGAAAATTCTGAAAATGAGAAAATAAGAAAAAGTGTAGATGAATTTTATAGAAAAATTTCAAAGGATGAGTACAGGACAGAGGTTTCTCCCGAAGAAGTGAGTGAGTCTCTTGGATATAGCAGGGAAATGATGTCTCAACTGCCAAAAGGGGTGGATCTTGGACTTTCGTGTGGAAATCCTCTTGAAAACTTTGAACTGGGAAATGGGGAAACACTGATAGATTTAGGAAGTGGGACAGGAAAGGATATATTTCTTACAAGGATAAAGTACCCTGATTCAGGAACTCTTTATGGAATGGACAGAGTAGCAGAAATGATAGCAAAGGCTGAAAAAACAAGAGATATGAAGAAGTTTGAAAATATTGAATTTAGGCAGGGAACACTGACAGCAATGCCTTTTGATTCAGAAAGTATGGATAAGGCAATAAGCAACTGCGTGATAAACCTTGAGCCAGAAAAGCAGGATGTATACAATGAGCTTTACAGAATATTGAAAAAAGGAGGGAAGTTCTATATTTCAGATATTATGCTTAAAAAGGAACTGCCGGAAGAATGGAGAAAATCCGAAAAAATGCATAATACATGAGTTGGAGGGGCACTTCTGGAGGAAGAACTGGAAAAAATAATAGAAAAGGCAGGGTTTAAAAATATACTTATTATAAAAGATGAAGTAACAGATGCCTATGCTGAAAAATGGGGATATGGATTGAAAATAAAGGAATATATTCAAAGAGGAATGATTATGGGTGAAAAATAACCTAATGACATACAATGGGAGGAACTATAAAATATGAAAAAGAATGAAATGATGATTTGTGGGAAAAAATGTATCCTGTATTTAAACGAAGATACTGAATATATACTGATACAGCCTGTGGATGAAAATGATATAAGTGTGCTGGATAATGAAGTGAAGCACATAGAAGAAAATACAGACAGAAATTTCAGCCTTGTGGCATTTAAGATAGAAGACTGGAATAGCGAACTTACTCCATGGGAAATGCCGCTTCTTAGAGGAAAAGGAAATTTTGGAGACGGTGCAACCAGAACATTGGAATTTATAAAAAATGAACTGATACCAGCTTTGTCAGAATATACAAATACTGAAAATAAAGAGATAAAGTATATTTTAGGAGGTTATTCGCTGGCAGGACTGTTTTCATTATGGAGCGGATATCAGACAGATATTTTTGAAGGAATAGCGTCGGTTTCTCCATCAGTCTGGTATAAAAAGTGGATAGAATATGTGGAAACTGAAAAAACTTTATCAGAAAAAATTTATCTGAGCCTGGGAGATACAGAAGAAAAAACAAAACATCAGATTTTGTCTAAAATAGGCGATAATATAAGAAAACAGCATGAAATTCTTGAAAATTCAGGAAATGTGAAGACAGTTCTTGAATGGAATGAAGGAAATCACTTTAAAAATCCTGATATAAGAACTGCAATGGGATTTTTATGGGTGATGAATAAGTAGGGATTTGAATACGGAAAGCCTTATAATTTAATGGGACCTTCAAAAACAGATACGGTGTTAAGAAAAACTTTTAATTCAAATGATGAATACTTAAAAATTTTTTTGAAAGATTATAATATAGAAGAAAATTCTAAAAAGAGGTAATGTTATGAAAAATATTATTTTTGTTTTTTTGACATTTTTTTAGGAATTTTTATAGTAAGAAATACATATTATCATATAGTTAAACCTGTTTTTTTCAATTATAACTTATGATAATCCTTCCCCTAAATTTTATTTAGATTTAACTTCGAAATATAAGTTAATCAATTCTTTGGAAACAATAGTTACTTCAGATTATATATTGAATGAAAATCATAGTAAATTGTATATAAAAAGAAAAATAAAAAAATTAACTTACTATGGCGAAATTTCAGAATTAAAAATAAGAAATTATTGGGTTTGTTACGGGAAAAATTGGTAATAATGATAAAAATTTATTTTTATTATAAATCAAAAAAATGAAATAGAAGTTTTAGGAACAACAAAAGAAGAATTGAATAGAAAAAAATTAAGAAAAAAATTAATTTTTCATGATCCAAGATTTTATATGGTTCGTTTTGGTGGAATTATAGTAGAAGATTAAAAAAATTATAAGTAAAGTAAAAAAATTAAAGGAAGTGATAAATGAAAATGTTGAATAAAAATATTTTTTTATTTTTTTTATAAATTGTATATTTGTTTTTTTCCAGTTGAAAGTAATAAGAAACTAGGGGAAAAATATTATATTAGAAGTACGAGAAATTAGTTTAAATGGTGGAGAAAGAAGGAAAAATTTATTTTTTTCTAAAAAAACGGAGAGATAGAAGATATTTTTTTGACGAATGGAATAGTAATATTTATGTTGAAAAATTTTGTTATAACTGATAAAAAAATTTGATTGATTTTATAAATAATTTCTCATTAGAAGCTATAAATAGCGTTAAGAATGACAGTATTATTTATGAACAAAAATTATAAAAAAACAAAAAAATTTGATTTATATAAAGGAAAAAAATATCATTTGATTATGTTGGAAAAATTTTTTTTGGAAGAAATGAAGGAGAAATATTGTTTAATGGGAAAAAAATAAAATAATAAATTACAGAAAAGTTTATAACTTTTCAAATGATATTTTAGAAATTCCTAAAAAAATAATGTAAAAATTATATGAGGTAATATATAAAAAAATAAGTGTTTTTATATAATTGATGATAAAAAGTGAGTATACTAATAAAGAAATTAGAATTTTAATTGATTTAATTAGTTTTTCCTTTGTTTTCACGAAAAAGAAATAAAAAAAGAATCAAAAAAATATAGATGAAAAAAATCTTTAAATATTGAGATAGAAAAAAAGTAAAATTATTAAATAATTCCAATAATGGTTACATTTCTTATAAAATAACTGATGAAAAATAAAAATAGAAAGAATTAGTTATAATAAAACCGCTTTTTCTAATCAATTTGATGTAGAAAAAAAGAAATGATTCTGGATGAAAAAAATAATACAAAATTTAAAAAAAGATATTGAAAAAAATTAAAAATTAAATAATCAGAATTTAGAAAGTAAAAAAATAGTATGATTTATAAAAATTTACGATGAAATTCTTAATTTATATTATATTTCAAGTAATAAAAAAATATTTTTTTGAAAAAAATAGAGAACGAATTTAAAAAAATAAAAAAATAAAATAACCATCGAAAAAGATTAACTCTGTTTCAAATAACAGTATTAAAAAAATCTACAGGAAAAAAATATTGTTATACTTGATATGACTGTGCATAAAGAAAATGATGCTGATTATTATTTGAGATTCAATGGAAAGAAAACTAGAATATTATTAAAAGACTATAGCATAGAAACTAAAAATGAAGATGAAATGGAAATGCTTGTAAAAAGATTAAGAGATAACTGGGATTACAAAGGAATGACGCCGGATGAGAATATTGATGATTTATTGAAAAACTTTTAAAGAATTCCGTGAATTTAATAAAAAAATCAAAAAAATGAATATCCAGAATCTGATTTAAGACAACATGTTGAATCTTTTTATAAGACGTATGATCATGAAAACTAAAATTGTTTATCTATATTTATAATCAGAAAATTTTTAAATAATCGTTATTGTAAAAGACAGCGATTATGAATGAAATAGACATTGTGTATGATTATAAAAAAATTTATACGGTTATGACTGGTATTCCTTTAGGGATGCCGCAATAGAGCTGGAAATGATAAGAGAAAAGAAATTCAAAGGAAGCAAAACAGATGTCATAATAGTTTATGATAATCCAAGATTAAAGTAGTCTAATTTTGAACCTCCAAGAAAGGATGAAAAAAATAATCCTAAAAAAATATGTATCTAGAATATTAGATGAAAAAAATATGGGAAAGGAAATTGGAAAAAAAGGAAGCAGATAGTGAATATAATAAAATTTTTAAAAAGCTGTTACAAGAGGAGGACACAAAGCATGGAACTCAGTAAAAATAAAAAAATATATATGTTATATCACAGAAGCGAAACAGGAGATAATAAATTAATTGGTTTTTTTCAACAAAACAAAAAAAGCTGTTGAAATTATGAATAATAGAAAAAAAGATAAAGGATTTAATGATTTTTCCTGAAGGTTTTAAGATAAAGACAATGATTATTGGCAAGATTATTACACTAAAGGTTTTAAATCCAAATGTTTGAAATAAAAAAATTATAAAAATAATGATATTTTTTTTATAAGGAGTTAATAAATGGAAGTATTTATTTTATCACATGGATATGATTATGGTGATATTTTTTTGATAAATATAAATGGAACGAAGAAAGTCGGGTTTTAGGAGTATATTATACCAAAAGAGAAGCCCTGAAAGCACTGTCAAAAATATCAAAAAAATAAAAAGGTTTTTTTCTTCTCATTTAGATGGTTTTTTTGGTTAGAAAAAAATATGAACTTGATAAAGATTTAGGTTGGGAAGGTGGTTATACTACTTATTTTTAAATTATATGATGAAATAAAAGAGGAACCTAAATCAAAAAGAGAAAAACTTTATATTTATTGTCTCATTTTTTTCTATATTGGTTATGAAAAAAAGAAAAAAACATAGGATTTTATCTGTTTGTTTATCAAAAATCAGAAGCTCATAAAGGAATATCAAAAAAATAAAAGGTTTTTTTCTTCTCATATTTCTAACTTTTATATAGAAAAAAATATATTTTTGGATGAAATGTACTGACCTCAAAAAAACTTGGACACAAGATTAGAGGTTCAGTATAAGAACAGGTAAATTATTATTATTTTCAAGCAAGATACTCATTAAGAGTGAAATCTGTTGATAAGATTGAAGGAAGTTATGTAACAATAACACAAAATAATGGGGAAAAAATGGTATTAAAAAAAGTTCCGGCTAATCAATCTATATATCATAACATGGAATATAAAAACGGAACAGCATATTTTTATTTTGATGATAGGTATAAAAAATATGTACAAGTTGACGGATATGAATTAATTCTTGATAAAAATAATAAACCTGTTTATAATCCGGCGATAACAGGAACATATAATTTTTATACATATGACAATGTTATCAGTCTTGATGCCTGGGATCACCTAAAAGACATAGAATTGTGGAGAAAATATGGGATAGGACCTACAGATAAAACTACAATAGAGATGAGAACTAAAGTTGGAGATTTATCATTTGGTAAATTTTTACAAGAGAATTTTGATAAATTACAGACATTGGCAACTAGAATGAAAAAAAGAAAATTTTTTTCTTATGAAGAATTAGAAAAAAATAAGGGAAAAAAAGGGATTGATAATTATGGTAAGTAAAACTATGAGATTTTGCTTAATTACAACGATAATTAGTAATATAATATTTTTTTACTTTTTGCTTTATTTTTTTACGAATATTACCTTATTACTATTATGACTATATTATGACAACAAATAATCTAATGTATAGTATTTTTTTAATACATTTGAAAAAGGTATTTTTTTCTATAATATGTTAATTTTTTTACAAAAAGTAGACGGGTATATTTTTTTATAAAAATTTACTTAACACTTTGTATAGTAGTTAATATTTTTATTTTTTTAGATATTATTATGAAAAATACAGTACATGGATATATTTTTTTATATAATGACTAGTATTTCGTTGTTATTACCTGTTTATTTAAATATTTTTTTGGTGTAGTAATATATCGTTATACGTTTGAAATTCTAGATTATTTACAAATTCTAAATATTATTTTTTTATGAAATAATAATAGATAATTTTTTTACCATATTATATTTTAGAAATTATACTTCCCATAGTTTATTTTTAAAAAAATTACAAATAGTTAGAATTTGAATTTTAAAAAAATTTTTAGTTATACTAAATTTGCCCATATAACCCCTACAACCCAAAAATTTTTTTATTTAAGGTATGTTTTTTATACCAAAAATTGATTTTTTTGAGCTATATGGATGTTATATAGGCTTTTTAGATGATATTTTTAAAAGCTCTTTATAAGTGATGGGGATGAAAAAAGAGCCAATTACAACAAAAAAGGCTGGTAAATTCCAGCCTAATTTGTCACAAAATTTAATTTATTATCAAGTTACCCTTTACGGGGTCTACCTTAAGGTAAATTCATTATATCAGATTACATTATTTTATGCGATATTATATTGCTTATGCGTTTACTGCTTTTTCACAGTATATGTCAACTTTTCTCCGTCGCTGTCTATTAGTATTGTACTATTTTCAGGTATTTCATTAGACAGTATCATTTTTGATAAGTTAGTTTCTATATCCTTCTGTACAAACCTTTTCAGCGGTCTTGCTCCGTAAGCAGGATCATAGGCTTCATTTACAATGAAATCAAGAGCATTGTCAGTGAATTCCACTTTTATGAACTGTTCCTTAAGCTTATGGTTGATGTCTTCCAGAATAAGTTTGATAATATTTTTAACACTGTCTTTTCCAAGTGATTTGAATATAATAATATCATCTATTCTGTTCAGGAATTCAGGCTTGAATCTATGTTTCATTTCATCAAGTACCGCTTCCTTCGTAGTATCTGAAAGCTGAGGATCTTCAAGTATTATTTCACTTCCAATATTTGAAGTCATTATAACGATAGTGTTTTTAAAGTCTACAACTTTTCCTTTTCCGTCAGTAAGACGTCCGTCATCAAGCAGCTGTAACAAGACATTGAATACATCCGGGTGTGCTTTTTCAATTTCATCAAACAGGATTACGGAATAAGGTTTTCTTCTTACTGCTTCAGTAAGCTGGCCACCTTCTTCATATCCTACATACCCTGGAGGCGCTCCTATAAGTCTAGTGACGCTGAATTTATCCATGTACTCACTCATATCAATTCTTACAATATTGTTTTCATCATCAAACAGGTTAAGAGAAAGAGTTTTTGTCAGGTAAGTCTTACCTACTCCGGTAGGACCTAGGAATATGAATGAACCAATAGGTCTGTTAGGATCCTTCAGTCCTGCACGTGATCTTATAATAGTGTCGCTGATTGTTTCGATAGCGTCATCCTGGCCTATAACACGTTCCTTCATATATTTAGCCAGATTCAATATTTTTTCCTTTTCTCCCTGCATAAGTTTTGATACAGGTATTCCTGTCCATTTTCCAACAATTTCAGCAATTTCCTCACTGTCTATTTCCTGTTTTAACAGTTTGTTATTGTCGTGTTCCTTAGCTTTTTCCTGTAATTCTGTTCTATCCTTTTCAAGCTGAGGTAATACTCCATATTGTAATTCTGCAAGTTTATTGTAGTCGTTCTTTCTCTGTGCAGCTTCAATTTCAAGTCTTACTTTTTCAATTTCTTCATTAAGTTTCTTAATTTTTTCAACTTCCTGTTTTTCATTTTCCCATTGAGACTGGAATGCCGCTTTCTTTTCATTCAGTTCAGCCAGTTCCTTTTCAAGATTTTCAAGTCTGTCCTTTGAAGCCTGATCCTTTTCTTTTTCAAGGGCAACTTTTTCAATTTCCAGCTGCATTACACGTCTTGTAACTTCGTCAAGCTCTGTCGGCATTGAATTAATTTCAGTTTTTACCTTTGCGGCAGCTTCATCAATAAGGTCAATAGCCTTATCAGGCAGAAATCTGTCATTTATATATCTGTCACTCATTGTTGCGGCAGTAACAAGGGCATTGTCTGTAATTCTTATTCCATGGAATATTTCAAATTTTTCCTTCAGTCCACGAAGTATTGAAATTGTATCTTCTACAGAAGGTTCATTTACAAGTATTGGCTGGAATCTTCTTTCAAGGGCGGCATCCTTTTCTATATATTTTCTGTATTCATCAATAGTCGTAGCACCAATTACTTTAATTTCCCCACGTGCAAGCATTGGTTTTAAAAGGTTTCCTGCATCCATTGAACCTTCAGTTTTTCCGGCACCTACAATGTTATGAACTTCATCTATAAATAATATTATTCTTCCGTCACTGTTTTCAAGCTCATCAAGTACTGCTTTAAGTCTTTCTTCAAATTCTCCCCTATATTTTGCACCTGATATAAGGGCTCCCATATCAAGTGAGAATATTGTTTTATCCTTTAGATTTTCAGGGACGTCACCATTAAGTATTCTCTGTGCGATTCCTTCTGCAATGGCTGTCTTACCGACTCCAGGTTCTCCTATCAGTATAGGATTGTTTTTATTTCTTCTTGATAAAATCTGAATGGCACGTCTTATTTCATTATCCCTTCCTATTATCGGGTCAATTTTACCTTTTCTTGCCAGTTCAACAAGATCTTTACCATATTTATCAAGAGCTTCATATGTATTTTCAGGGTTGTCTGTCATAATTTTCTTACCTCCTCTTACTCCTTCCAGAGCATTTTCAAATTGTTTTTTCACAACACCATTTTCCTTAAGAAAACTGTTATTATCATAGCTTGCCAGAAACAGATGTTCTGTACTTATATATGCATCTTCCATTTTTTTAGCATAATCTTCTGCACCTACTAAAACTCTGTTCATTTCTGCATTTGGCCTCGGATCTGAAACTCCGCCTTCAATTTTCGGCATCCGGTCCAGTTTTTCCTCCAGTTTTTTCATGAGGTCAACTGTATCTATCCCCATTTTCTTCAGAAGGTTGGGTATAAGTCCGTTCATCTGTCCTATCAATGCAAGAAGCAGATGCTCAACCTTCATATCGGAATGTTTATATCTAATCGCAAAGTTATGGGCTTCCGAAATAGCTTCCATGCTTTTCTGCGTAAAATTGTTTTCCATATGTATCATTCTCCTTTTTTACTATATATTGAAAAAAGCCTTTTATTTCCTGGCTTCTCTATTTATTAGCACTCTACATCCTTGAGTGCTAACAACAATATATCACAATTAAATTTATATGTCAATACTTTTTCAAAAAAATTTTTATTTTTCTATTCTATATAGTAAAATATATCTAAAAATACAGAAAAAATAGATAAAATTTTCTTTAGGCGGATAAACTATGAATAAATTTAAAGAAAACGTTAAAAAAAATTTGTATAATTGAATAAATGTGGTAAAATTAATAGTAGACAAAAAATTGGGAGGATATCGTTATGGATTTTATGAAAAAATATGAGTACTGGCTAAATTCTGATTCAATTGATGAAAAGGATAAAGAAGAATTGAGAGGCCTAAAAGATAATTTGAAAGAAGTCGAAGACAGATTTTTTAAAGATCTGAGCTTTGGTACAGGGGGAATAAGAGGGGTAAGAGGAATAGGAACAAACAGAATTAATAAATATGTAATAAGAAAAGCAACTCAAGGGCTTGCTAACTACATGCTTAAATACAATGAAAAAGAAGCAAAGGAAAGAGGAATAATAATTGCTCACGACTGTAGAATAGGATCAAGGGAATATGCCCTTAATACAGCGAGAGTAATGGCTGCAAACGGAATAAAGGCGTATATTTATCCTGATTTAAGATCTACTCCTGAATTGTCGTTTGGTGTGAGATATAAAGGATGTCTTGCAGGAATAGTTGTAACTGCGAGCCACAATCCTGTGGAATATAACGGATATAAAGTTTACTGGGAAGACGGGGCACAAGTTGTAGATCCACATGCACCTTCAATAGTTGCTGAAGTAAATAATATTGCAACACTTGAAGAAATAAAAGTTGTATCTGAAGAAGAAGGAAGAAAAGCAGGGCTTATAATCGAGCTTGACAGTCAGATTGATGATGACTACATTGCAGAAATAAAGAAACAGACATTAAAAACAGACATTCCTGGAAAGGAAAACTTCAAAATAGTGTATACTCCGCTTCATGGAACTGGTGGAAGACCTATGAAGAGAATACTGTCTGATTTTGGATACAGTTTTGAAGTTGTAAAGGAACAGATAGAGCCTGACGGAAACTTCCCTACAGTAGTTTATGCAAATCCTGAAGAAGTTGCCGCATTTAAGCTTGGAACGGCTTTAGCTGATGAAACTGGAGCAAAAATCGTTATGGCTAATGATCCGGATGCAGACAGAATAGGAATAGCTGTAAAGGATGACAATGATGAATGGTACTATCCTAACGGGAACCAGGTAGGACTGCTATTATTACAGTATCTTCTAAACAACAAGAAGGATATTCCTGCAAATGCACAGGTAATAACTACAATAGTTTCAACACCTATGATAGATGTAATAGCACCTGCAAAGAATGTAGGAGTTATGAAAACTCTTACAGGATTTAAATATATTGGAGAAAAAATAAGACAGTTTGAAAATAAAGAACTTGACGGAAGCTATTTATTTGGATTTGAAGAAAGCTACGGATACCTTATAGGAACTCATGCAAGAGATAAGGATGCCCTTGTAACATCAATGATCATAGCAGAAATGGCATCATACTATAATTCTATCGGAAGCTCAATCTACAAGGAACTTCAAAAACTTTACAAGGAATTTGGATTCTATCTGGAAGGAATAAAATCTGTTACATTAAAAGGAAAAGATGGAATTGAAAAAATGGCAGGATTAATGGCTGGTCTAAGGGAAAATGTAAAGGATACACTGATAGGTAAGAAAATAAAAATAAAGAGAGATTTTGATTCGCATAAGGAATATAATCTTGAAACAGGGGAAGAAAAAGAAATACATCTTCCAAAAGAAAACGTACTTCAGTTTGTTCTTGAAGACGATACATATATAACAGCAAGACCTTCAGGAACTGAACCTAAGATTAAATTCTATTTCAGTGTAAATTCAGATTCAAATGAAAATGTTAAGGAAAAACTTGCAAAAACAATGGAAGAATTTGAAAAATTCCTGAATTTATAAAATAAATCGAAAAATTATATGAAGAGGGTAAAAGTAAGGTAGATGAAAGACACAGGAAACAGGAAAATAGAAAAAAATGTAGATGCGCTTTATATACATATTCCTTTTTGTGAAAAAAAATGTGAATATTGTGATTTCTGCACATTTATAAATATGAGCCGTGAATATGAGAAATATACGGAAGCACTGGTGAAGGAACTCAAAATGTATCCTGAATATGAATATGATACGGTATATTTTGGAGGAGGGACTCCGTCTCTTCTGCCTATTGAACTGCTCTCATATATAATGGAAAATATAAAATATAAAAAAGAGGGAGAAATAACATTGGAACTTAATCCAAATGATATGTCTCCCGAAAAGCTCATAAAATTAAGAAAATTAGGGATAAATAGGCTCAGTATAGGAATACAGAGTTTTCAGGATCATGTACTAAAATTTTTAGGAAGACTGCATAGCGGCGAGGATGCCATAAGGGTTTTCAGGGATGCCAGAAATGCAGGATTTGAAAATATTTCCATTGATCTGATGTTCGGTATTCCCAACCAGAGCCTTGAAGACTTGAAAAAAGATTTGGAAACAATAATTCAGCTTTCTCCTGAAAATGTGTCAATATATTCACTTATCTGGGAGGAAGGGACAGTCTTCTGGAGTAAGCTCCAGAAAGGGATTTTATCTGAAATGGATCAGGATCTGGAAGCTGAAATGTATGAAGAAATAATTGATTTCCTGAAAAAAAATGGATATGTCCATTATGAAATATCCAATTTTTCAAAAAAAGGAATGGGTGGAGTGCATAACCTGAAATACTGGAGAAATAAGGAATTTATAGGAGCAGGGTTAAGTGCTGCCACATACTGTAAAGGAAAAAGATATAGCAATGTGAGATCTTTCAGTAAATATTACAGATGTATTGAGGAAAATATTTTTCCTGTAGATGATAAAAGCATAGAAATAGTTGACAAAGAAGAAGAGAAAAAACTCAAAAATATGCTCGGATTAAGACTTACAGAAGAAGGAACAGAATATTTTGAAGCTGAAGAAGTAAAAAAACTTTTGGATAATGGACTGCTTGAAAGATTTGACGGTGATAAAAGAATGAGACTGACTAAAAAGGGAATTCTTCTTGCAAATGATGTATTTGTTGAATTTATTTAAAAAAACAGGTATAATATATAAAAGATTTAAAGCAAGGAGAAATTATGGAACTTAACAGTGGAAAAATATCTCAGAATTATGAAGGTATTCTTCAGGATATAAAAAAATATTCACCTTATCCTGAAAAGGTAAAAATATTATTTGTAAGTAAGTATCTGGGGATTGAAGAACAGGAAGCCTTGATAAATATGGGGTACAACTATTTCGGAGAAAACAGGGCACAAGTTTACAGAGACAAATTGGAAAGATTTTCCGGTGAAAAATATGAGAATTTAGTTTGGGATTTTATTGGAAGGTTGCAAAAAAACAAAATAAAGTATATAATAACAAATGTAAATTTGATACATTCAATAGATTCTTTCGACTTATTATCGGAAATTAATAAAAAAGCAATTGAAAATAACAGAGTTGTTAATGGTCTAATACAAATTAATGTTTCAAAGGAAGAATCCAAAACAGGAATTTATATAGAAGATTTTCAGAAGGAATCAGAAAAATATTTTTCTATGAGCAATGTTAAAATTAAAGGGTTTATGACAATGGCACCTTTAGATGCAGAAATTGAAGAAATAGATGGATATTTTTCCAAGATGTACAATTTAAAAAAAGAGTACGAAAAAAAATATAATTATTGTAGTGAGCTTTCTATGGGAATGTCGAATGACTATATAGAAGCATTGAAAAACGGTGCTACTATACTTAGAATAGGAAGCAAATTATACTGGTAATAGGAGGTTAGAGCTTTGGGATTAAAACAGAAATTTTTGGAATTTTTCGGCGAAGTTGATGAAGACGATGAAGTAGTGGAAAATAAAAAAGTTGAAGAAGAAGTTGAAGTGACACAACAATCAAAACAGCAGGTTAAGACTTACAGTCATGTGGAGTTTGATCATCCTGAAGAAAAGGAAAAGAAAGGTATGAATATTTTTGGCGGAGGAAAGAAGGAGGAAATAGGAAAGATGAAAGTAAGCTATGTCTCAATAATTAGACCGAAAGTCTTTGAAGATTCCAGATTAATAGCAGACTCAATAAAAGAAAAGAAAGTTGTAACATTCAGTTTAGAGTTTTTAGAATTTGAAGTAGGACAGAGAGTAATAGATTTTGTTAGTGGAGCGGCTTATGCAATGGATGCACATCTTTCAAAAGTTACAGATAAAGTTCTTACATCTATTCCAAATGGAGTTGGATACGAAGACATCGATACTTCATTGGAAGAAGAAAAAGACGGAAGTAAATTATTATAATTAAAATTAAAAAATATGCCTTAGTTATTATGGATTATAATAATTTAAGGTATATTTTTATTATATTGAAAAGTTTAAATAAATTTTTGGCCTGTTAGGGGAAATGTATGATAATAATGCAAAGTTACGAAAAAATAACGGAAAAAATAAAAAAAGGAAAAAACCTTTTGTTTATTGATGTAAGAAGTCCCTCAGAATATAGGGAGGCAAGAATACCAGGAGCGGTAAATATTCCTGTATTTTCAGATAAGGAAAGGGAATATATAGGAACTCTTTATAAAGCTGAAGGGAAAAAGAATGCAATAAGGGAAGCTGTAGGAATTGTAGGAAAAAAAGTACAGGATATTTACATTGAATTTGAAAAATATGTTGAAAAGGACAGGGAACTGATAGTTTACTGTGCAAGGGGCGGTATGCGTTCCTCAACAGTTACTTCCCTGTTTAAGGAATTTTCATTACCTGTTATAAAGCTGGAAAATGGTTACAAGGGATACAGGCAGTATTTAAATGAGAATCTTCCCAAAATGATTAAAGAAAAGGAACTGATTGCCCTATATGGAAAAACTGGCTCCGGAAAAACAAATATACTGCAGGAAATAAAACAGAAAGGTTATGATGTACTGGATTTGGAAAAATGTGCAAATCATAGGGGATCACTACTGGGAGGAATAGGTCTTGGTGGAGATGCAACCCAGAAAAATTTCGAAGCTTATGTAATGGCCAGTATATTAAAATCCAAGTCAGATATAATATTTACAGAAGGGGAAAGTAAGAGAATAGGTAGTGTTGTTATGCCAAACTATTTATTCGAAGAAGTTTTTAATGCAAGAAAATTTTTCATAGAAACAGATATGGATAAGAGAGTTGAAATAATTAGAAAGGAATATCTGAAGGAAAGCTATGATGAAAATGAAATTTTTGAAGCACTTGAAAAACTTGGTAGATATATTGGTGAAAAAAGAAAAAATGAATATATTGAAGAGCTGAAAAATAAAGAGTTTGACAAAGTCATAAAAGATTTGATGGAAAACTACTATGATAATGCATACAAGACAAAAAGCCATACTTTTGAAAGAACATTTCACAATGCAGATGAGAAAAAAAGTGTGCTGAGGATATAATAAAAATATGTATTTGGAATATAAAAAAATTAAATGAGGCTGTCTCAAAATTTAGAAAAATCATGAAAACTATATTTAATCATTTACTAAAAATTTCACTTATACCAAACAGTCATTCATAAAGAAAAAGTCAAAATTCACCTGAAAAAAATCAGGTTGTTGACTTTTTTTCTAAATTCATTTCCTGTTTTATATTGTGAAATTATAAATAATTCATAAATATAGTTTTCATATTATGTTTTAATTTTTTTGAGATAGCCCATTTAAATTTCTAGACAATATAAATTTTATTAAATATCAGCCTCTTCTATCTTATCAATACCTTCTATGTCAACTTTGACTTTTCCTAAATTCAGATACAGTATGGAAGTAATCAGAACAACTGCAGCAACAAGCTGTACAGGAGATAAAAATCTTTTATAAACAATAGCTTCTGTAACGACTGAAGTTAGCGGGAATGCCAGCTCACAGAAAGTCGAAATGGAAGCAGTTACACTTTTCAGCCCGTTATAATAAATAAGGATAGCTATCAGTCCAAATATAGCAATAAACATTGAAAGGGATATTAAACCTCCGTTACTGAAGTAAAGGCCAAGACTTTTTTCCGTATTTCCTGAAAATAGTACAAAAAACAGAGTTACTACTGTAGTAAAGAAAAATCTGTAAAATGTACTTGTCAGGAAGGAAAATTTATATACAACCTTTTTTCCAAATACAGTTGCACTCCCAAAGGAAAAAGCCGCAAGCAGTGAGTACATGGCAGCAAGAATATTATTTTTTGGTAAAAGTGCCGGACTTTTAAATTCAAATGTCAAAAGATATATTGCAATTAGCGAAATAGCAGCAATTATATAAAATCTTTTTGAAGGTCTTTCCTTTAAAATAAAGAAAGCAAGCAAGACTGCGAATATAGGCTGTGCCTTCTGGATAAGTATTACAATACTGAATTTGCTGAATTCACTTAGCTGAAGGGCTTTTACAATGGAAAGAGTTCCCAAAGTACCTCCAAATAATGCAATCAGTATAAAAAATATATAGTCATTTTTAGTGAAGTTTTTTAGTTCCTTATACTGATTGAAAAAAAGAACCGATAAAATAAGAGTTGGTATTGCATGGGCAATAAAAACAATAAAATTGACATCATAAAAATGAAATTTTGAAAAATATGCAGGAGTAAGCAGAACTCCATCCAGCCCCCACATGACAGCTGCAATTACAATTAAAGAAGCTCCTAAAAGAGTGTTGTTTTTCTTCATCATTTTTTCCTTTCCATATATAACATATTAAAATATAGGTTGAAATATGCTATAATTAAATATTATTTCAGATTATAACATAAAATGAATGAAAATAAAAACATGAAAGGAAAGTAAATGAGTATAATTTTAGCAATAATAATACTTGGAATTATTATTTTTTTACATGAACTTGGTCATTTTATGACAGCAAAGTATTATAAAATGCCAGTTTTGGAATTTGCAATAGGAATGGGTCCAAAGTTATTTACAAAAAGGATAGGTGAAACAGATTATTCTATAAGAATGTTGCCATTAGGAGGATTTGTAAATATTGCAGGTATGCAGCCGGAAGAAAATCCTGAAGATGAAGTTCCGGGAGGTTTTCATACAAAACCTGCATTTAGCAGATTTGTTGTACTGATTGCCGGTGTAATGATGAATTTTCTGACATCTCTCATGGCAATATTTATTTTGATTTCAATGACAGGAGCGGTATCGTCAAAGTATATAGAGCCTGTTATTGGAACGATTCAGGAAAGTTCAAGAGCTAAGGAATTCTTACAGCCTGGAGATAGAATTACAGAAATAAATGGAGAAAAAGTTTCTAACTGGAATGATTTACAGGAGGAAATTTTAAAAATTAATGGAACTGAAAAAAAGTATAATGATGAAGATATTCCTGTTAAAATATCCAGAAATGGAAAAGAAATATCAGGCAATGTAAAATTAACATATAATAAAGATACAGAATCTTATATTTTAGGAATTCAGGTACAATCTCCGAAACTTTCATTCTTAAAGAAAATAAAAATTTCTGTGTATTCCTTTTCAGAATACTTTAAAATGATGCTGGAAGGTCTGAAAATGCTTATAACTGGAAAAGTCTCAGCAAAAGAAATAACAGGGCCTGTAGGATTACCTAAATTTGTAGGGGAAGCCTATAAAACTGGAGGAGGACTGGCTCTTATAAATATTTTCATAATATTATCAATAAATATAGGTCTTATGAACCTTCTTCCTATACCTGCACTTGATGGTGGAAGACTTTTATTCGTAATACCTGAATTTGTAGGAATAAAGGTAAATAAAAAAATAGAGGAAAAAATCCACATGGTAGGAATGCTACTGCTATTGCTTTTAATGGCCTTCATCATATTCAATGATGTGACAAAATACTTTTAATGATTAGTTAGGAAAAATACTAAATATAACAAAAAAACTATATTTCATTGTTTATTAAATTTTACTCATTCAAAACAGTTATTTATTAAGGAAAAATCAAAATTCGCCTAAAGGCTGTTGATTTTTCCTTAATTCATATCCTGTTTTGCATTGTAAAATTTCAGATAACTCGAAATATAGTTTTTATATTGATTATTATTTTTTCCTAACCAACCTAATTAAAGTCTCTTCTGCAGAAGGAATATGGATGAAAAAACCATTAAAAACCCTAGCAGTTCAACAGGTGAAAAGGTCATTTTGAAGATTATTATCGACAGTATTGCAGCTAGAATCGGTTCAAAAGCTGTAAGTATACCGGCTAGAGATGATGAAATATAGTTAAGGCTTGCAATATATATAAGATACGCAATGGCAGTACCTAAAATTACTACTATTATAACCTGAATAACAGATTCAAAATTAATATCCCCTTCAACTTTCCAGAAGGGATGAATCACATTTGCTATAATGCTTCCAACGAACATTCCCCAACCGACAACTGTAATACTTCCATATCTTTTTAAAAGCTGTTTTGGCTGAATGGAATAAAATGCAATCATAATGGCTGATACTACTCCTATTAAAAGTGCTTCTCTTGATCCTGTCAAATTTGAAAAATTCCCTTTTGTCGCAATGAATACAACTCCTAAAATAGTCATAAACAGTAACACGACAGTTGATATAGATGGAACTTTTTTATTTTTAACTGATTCATAAATGAAAATAAAAAAGGGTGCTGTAAACTGTAAAATTGTTGCAAATGATACGTTGCTTAATTCGATTGTTCTAAAGTAGGTGAACTGTACAAAGTATATTCCGGCAATTCCAAACAGGAGAATTCCTATAATATCTTCTACTCTTTTAAATGGTTTGAATATGGATTTCTTTTCAATAAAAACAACTGCTATGAGAAGTAGTATCCCAGAAACAGCAGTTCTTACAGATACAAGCCAATCTGCTGAAAAATGGAATTCTTTAAATAATATTTCTCCTGAAATTCCTGAAATAGACCATAGACTGGCGGCAAGGCTGGCAAGCAGCATTCCACGTAATCGGGCTTTTGTCTTCATTTTTTAACCTCATTTTCTTTTTGTTATTTATACGCAATTAAATTTAAAAACTATACGCATCTACAAATTAGTATATCACAGGAACTGGAAAAATAAAAGTTAATATACAAAAACCATATTTATGAATTATTTATAATTTTACAAGATAGAATAAATTATGAATCTAAAAAAAGTATTTTTGGATTGGCTAGAAATAAGATTTAATAATCAATAAAAAAACTATATTTTCAAGTTATTTGAAATTTTACAATACAAAACAAGAAATGAACTTAGGAAAAAAATCAACAGCCTTTTAGGCGAATTTTTGATTTTTTTCCTTAGTGAATAAATATTTTGTATGAGTAAAAATTTTTAGAAAAACGAAGAAATATAGTTCTTATATGCTATATTTAATATCAGTTTTGAATTTTACCTTTTTTTCTTAATAAATAACTATTTTTATATCAGTAAAAATTTCAAAAAAACGAAGAAATATAGTTTTTACGTATCATATTTTTATTATTTATCTTATTTTTTTAAAAAGTTAAATTTTTTTTCCATTTCCAGTAGTTAATACTAAAGTATTTTTATCAAGTAATCTAATTTTTTTAACATTTTGAATATATTGTGAGAAATCTCTTTCAAGTTTCATAAGGTTGTCTGGTCCGGCCATTCTTGTAGAAGATAAAACTCCTATTGTTATATTGTTATCCTTAATTTTATAGCTAGAAAAATAGTTGTTTACTCCTGAATTTCCATTTACACCATCTTCTGTAAAGGCAATTGTAACATCTTCATGATTTTTTAAAGTTCTTCCTGCCATATCCACAAGTTTCCATTCAGTGTTTAAAATTTCCTTATTTAATGGAAGAGCAGAATTTTGTTCCTTATTTTCAGATGTTTTCAAGCTTCTAAAAGTCAGAGTATCACCTTTCGAATTTTCCAATGTTAAAGTATCTTTGTCCTGTTTTACTTTTTTGGCAGAACCTAGAATTCTTAAGAATCTATCTTCCACATCCATTGCACTTCTAGATCCTAACATAAGACTTACACTTAATTTTGAGATAGAAATAGAATCATTACTTACTTTATAATCTCCTGAGTATCTATTTACTCCTGAAAAACCGCTGATACGATTATTTGTAAAGCTTACAGAAATTTTAGAATTATCATCAACTGTTATTGAACCTACATTTTTTTCCTTAAGAGTGACAAGTTGCCATGATGTATCTTTTAAATTATTAACGCTTGAAGTTTTCTTTTTCCAAGGATAAGCGTTTGAAATAACACAGCTAAAAAAATTAAAAATAACAAAAAAATTCCAATTAAAAAAAGTCTTTTTTTCATTTTTAAATACCTCTTTTCTATTTTTTTGGTAATTTAATAATAACACAATCTTATTAAAGAAAAAAATGAGAAAAATTTTTTTCTAAAATGATTTTTATATAATTTTTTTAAAAAAATTACAGTTGACAAAAAGCCTAAAAAAAGTAATATTATATCAAATGACTGATAGGTCATTTTAAAGTAAAAAAATATTAATATAGGAGTTTTACAATGGGAAGACTTAGTGTTGAAAAAAAGGAAGCTAAAAAGGAAAGAATTATAGAAAAAAATCAATGGAACTGTTCAAGGAAAAACGGCTATCATGCGACAAAAAGTTGAAGCGATTACAAAAAGCACTTGGAATATCAAAGGGAAATTTCTACACTTATTTCAATTCAAAAGAAGAAGTTCTATATGAAATACTGGATATAATGAAAGAACAGAGAATAGATCTTTTGCATGAAATGGATGTGGATAAGGATCCGAAGGAAGTTCTCAGGGATTTTTGCAGAAAGTCATAGACATTTCTTTTTAAAATATTTAAAAAGAGTCAATTTACAAAATATAGAAGCTTTCCTGAAGGATGAAAAAAATAATACTTCATATAGAAGAAATTCAGGATATTTTAATAGAATTTATTCAGAAAAATATTGTGGAAAGAATGGAAGGAAGTAAAAAAATAAAGGTTATAACCTTAGATTCATTGCAGAATTTATATTTATATCAATAGAAGGACTTTTTCTGGGGACATGTCTGACAGAGGAACTAGAGCTGAAAAAGAAATATGAAATAACAACGGAAGAAAAGATTAATCAGATAACAGAGTTCATAAATAACGCATTAAAATAAAAAGAAAGGAGAAGTTTGATTTGTAAATTTTATAAGTCATACAAAGCTGAATATGAAAAGAATTGAGAAGAAATTGTTTGTTTTGCTTACACTATTTGCAATGCCTCTTTTTGGGGAAAAAATAACAATTCAGAATGCTACCGAGATGGCTATCAAAAATAACAGGGACATAAAAAAAGGTATGCTTGAAATTGAAAAAAGTAGACTGGATGTAAACAAAGCTTGGAAAAGTGCCTACTTTAAGGTAACTTATAATGTTTCTGCAAATAAGTACTTTAAGGAAATAAAATCTATGGCAGGAAGTTATGACCAGACATATGGTCACAATGTAACATTGACACAGCCAATTTATACTGGAGGAGCAATTAAAACGGGGATAGAAATTGGAAAGGAAGCATTATCATTAAATGAGCTTAATCTTGATAAAATAAAGAAGGATACGATACTGAGTACAGTACAGGCATATATAGATGTGTATGATGCCCAGAGTGCTTTGAGGGTTCTGGAAAAATCAAGGGAAGCTTTATCTAAAAACTATGAAATTCAGAAGGAAAAATACAGTTTAAGAATGGTTACAAAGCCTGAATTTATAGAAGCTGAAGAAGTCTGAAAGCAATAGAGGCATCAATAATAGAACAGAAATCAAATATAGAAATTGCAAAGGAAGCCCTTGGGATACTTATAGGATATTCAGACAGCCCAAATATAGAAATTGTACCATTCAGTGTGGAAGAAAATTTCACTAAGAAGGTTGTTTTAAAGGATGATCTAGCAAAATTGACAAGCCAGAATACAGAATATCAGATGGCTCTTAAACAAAAAGAAATTTCAGGAAAAACAATAAATCTGAAAAGGGCAGATTTAAAGCCTACAGTTGCAGGAGTTGTAACATACGGAGCTTCAAATAAGACAAAAATATCTGATCTTGCAAAGGAAAAAAGTTATAACGGAACAGTGGGTCTGAACATGTCATGGGATATATTTGACTGGGGAGCAAAAAAATATGAAGTGCAGAAGGCACAGAAAGAATATGAGATAAAGGAAATAGAAGTTGAGCAGGCACTGGACAGCCTGAAGGTAAATATGAAAAAAGTATACTATCAGCTGCAGGCACTGGAAAAAAGTCTGGAAGCAAAGAGAATAGCTGTGGAAAAAGCGGAAGAAGTATATGAACTTGAACAGGAAAGATACAATTATAATTTAATAACTATGAAAAATCTGCTTGATGCAGAAACAAATTTAAGACAGAGCAGAACAGAGTATGAAAGTACGAGATTGAAATACTACTATCTTATTTCAAGATATGGTGCATTCCTGGATTAGAAGTTAAAAAAATAAAATTATGTAAAGGAGTAATATAAAATGATAAATAACAATTTATCTGCTAAAAGAATATATAAGAATACGTTAAAGACAATGGCTATAATTATGATGACTGCGGCTTTTACTGTTTCCTGCGGGAAAAAGAAGGAAAAGGTTGCAGAAGAAAATCTTAGACCTGTAAAGGTACAGTCAATAGGTCAAAATACAATTTCATTGGGATATACAGTCAGCGGAACTATAAAGGGGAAGGAAGAAATCCCTTATGTGGCCACATCAAGTGGAGAAGTAACTGTGGTAAATGCTAAAAATGGAGATTATGTTCATGCAGGACAGGTTATAATAGCCATTGACAATCAGGCTGCAAGATCAAATGTGATTTCAGCTTCTTCAAATTATGAGACTGCGAGAATAAATTACGAAAAATATAGAGTTCTTTATAACAAAAGACTTGTAACAGAAACTGAGTATCTGAATGCAAAGACAAACTATGACAGTGCAAGGGCAAATTTACAGACTGCAAATGATGTAAACAGCAAGTCGGTAATAAGAACTGATGTAAATGGAGTTTTAGCAAACCTTAATATAGAAAGACATCAGCAGGTTTCTGCGGGGCAGGCATTGTTCACCCTTGTAAATGAATCTGAAATGATACTGCAGGTTGGAGTTTCTCCACAAATAGTAGGGAAAATACAGGTAGGTACAACTGCTAAAGTAAAGATAGATGAACTTGGTAAGGAAGTTGACGGAGAAGTGTATGAAATATCAGGGGCGGCACAAAATGCGACAAGACAGTTTTTAGTAAAAATAAAAATGCAGAATCCTGACAGGGAACTTAAAAGTGGAATGTACGGAACAGCAAGTATTGATACAGGAGCTGAAGAAGGAATTGTAATTCCTAAAACATCAATAGTTGTAAGAGGAGTGGAACAGGTTGTATATATAGTAAAAGAGGGAAAAGCTGTAGCAATACCAATAAAAATAGTTAATCAGAATGAAACATATGCGGCTGTAACAGGAGATGGACTTACAGTCGGTTCAGAACTTGTTGTTGAAGGGCAGAATGTTGTACAGAACGGAGAAAAAGTAAAAAAAGTTAATTAAGAAAACCGGAAGAAAGGAGAAAGAAAATGACAATAGCGGAGTTCGCAACCAAAAGAGTCGTTGCTACAACGATGATAATATTATTCATGGTTTTTTCCGGTTATACTGCGATTAAGAACATGAAACAGGAATTAATGCCGGATTTCAACTTTCCATTTGTTGTTATTCAGACAAAATGGACCGGAGCAGTATCTGAAGATGTGGATACACAGATTACTAAAAAAGTGGAAGAAGCGGCACTGAATGTAGACGGAATAAAAAATATAACTACAACTTCCGCATACGGAACATCAGTAGTAGTAGTACAGTTTAACTTCGGAGCAGACAGTGATATAAAGAAAGTACAGGTACAGTCAGAAATAGATAAGATAAAAAATAATCTGCCAAAAGATGCGGATTCACCGGTAGTATCAGGAGCGGGAAGTGCTGCGGGAGTAAGTAATTCAATGGCATTATTTATAACTTTAAAGGGAGCTGATGAAGCTACTCTTACTTCGTTTGTAAACGAGACAATGAAACCAAGGTTGCAGAGAAACAGAGGGATAGGAGATATATCAATAACTGGAGGAACTGAAAGGGAATTAAAGGTTGAGCTTGATCCATATAAATTAAGGGCCTTCAATCTTTCGGCTCCGGAAATATATTCTAAAATACAGGCGGCAAATACAATAACGCCTGCGGGAACTGTAACTGATGGAGGGAAAAAGTTCATACTAATGGTTTCAGGGGAAATAAAGTCTCTTGAACAGGTGGAAAATATAATCCTTTCAAATAACAATGGTCAGACTCTGAGACTTGGAGATATAGCCAAAGTAAGTTATGGAACTAAAGACAGGGAAACTTACACAAGGGTAAATGGTAAAGAGGCAATTGGGGTAATAATAGAAAAAACAAAAGATGGAAATATAGTTGAAATTGCAAATACTGCAAAAAAACAGCTTGAAGAAATGAAACCGTTATTTCCTCAAGGGGCAAGTTATGACATTATTACAGATAACAGTGAAATGGTAAAAGATGCAATATCGAATGTTACAAGCAGTGGATTACAGGCGTTGGTAATTGCGGCAATAGTCCTGCTGGTATTCCTGAAGGATATAAGGGCATCAATATTTATATCCCTTTCAATACCGATTTCAGCAATGTTCACATTATTCCTTTAAATACTCAGGGAATATCACTGAACATGGTTTCACTTATGGGACTAGCTCTTGCAGTAGGATCTTTGGTGGATAACTCAGTCGTTACGCTGGATAATATATTTGATCATATGCAGGAATATAGGGAACCGCCAAATGTAGCGGCAATACGTGGAACAAATGAAGTAATACTGCCGATGATAGCTTCTACAATGACATCAGTCTGTGTTTTCCTTCCAATAGTTATATATGAAGGATTTACAAAGGAAGTGTTTAAAGGGATAGCATTATCAATAATGTTTGCACTTGGAGCTTCGATAATTGTGGCAATGCTGTTTATCCCTATGGTTTCAAGTAGATTCCTGAATCTGCAGAAAATAGTTGATAATAAGGATAAGGCTAAATACTTTAATGAATTTAAGGAAAAATATAAGGGAGTAATAGCGGCCGCCCTTAATAATAAATGGAAGGTTGTTATTGGAACAATTATAGGGTTTATAGGAACTATGGTGATTTTTGGTCCATTGATGAAGACTACATTCTTCCCTACAATTGATAATAAAAAATATTCAGTAGTTGCATCACTTGCAACAGGACTTGATCTGGAAAAATCATATGAAATAACTAAACAGATTGAGGAAGTTGTAAAAAATGATAAAAATACAAAGGAATTCTATTCAATTTCAAGGACAGATGCCGCAATAGTCAATGTGGATGTTAAGAAGGATACATTTAAGGCTATGGAAAGAGTAAGACAGAAACTGAAGGATATGCCTGATGTAAATCTTACAGTGGCAGCCAGTGAAGCAACAAGTTCAAGAGCAAATAAAGACTATTCCTTCCAGATAGAAGGTGACAATGCGGAAGAGCTTAACAGAATTGCAAATTCTATTATTAGCGATATAAAAAAAGAAAGCTGGATGAAGGATGTAAAATCTTCAACTGAAGGTGGATATCCTCAGGCAAAGCTTGAAGTGAACAGGGTAAAAGCTGAAAGTTATGGGATAAATGTAACAAACCTGACAACAATGCTTAATATGACAGTACTGGGTGTAGCACCTATAGAAGTTTCAGAAGGGACTGAAAGACTTGATGTAACTTTACAGTTTGAGGAACAGTATAGAAACTCGCTCGAAAAAATACTGAATCTGGAAGTGAAAAGTTCCAGTGGAGCTTATGTAAGAATAGGAGATATAGCTACACTTTCAAATGTGGAAGGTACTTCATCAATAACAAAATATAATGGTTCAAGAACTGTTACGGTAGGTCTGAACCTTGACAGTTCAAAAGGATTTAACGATGCGGCAAAATTTATAAAGGCATCATTTGAAAAGACAAATCCTGGAGAAGGATACAAGCTTGCCGCCGCAGGTTCTGCAAAAAATCAGCAGGATATGGGTGGAGAACTGTCACAGGCTCTGGGACTTTCAGTTATACTTATATATGTAGTTCTGGCAATACAGCTTGAATCGTTCATATTACCTCTGGTAATAATGACATCGTTACCGCTTTCCATAATAGGAGTTGTAATTGGAATGGTTATAACACGTGTACAGCTGAGCATGTTTGTCATGATAGGTATAATAATGCTTATGGGAATGGTTGTTAACAATGCCATTGTACTTCTTGACTTCGTTGCAAGTATGCGTCAGAAAGGGGTTCCACTGAGGGAAGCACTTATAGAAGCAGGTGGTTCAAGACTGCGTCCTATACTTATGACAACACTTACAACTGTACTTGGTTGGATACCGATGGCACTTGCAATTGGCGGAGGAAGTGCAGGATATTATCAGGGAATGGCCATTGCCGTAATGTTTGGACTGTCATTTTCTACATTGCTGACACTTATATTTATTCCGGTGCTTTATCTGATAGTTGAAGAAGCTAAGGAAAAAAGAGCTGAAAAAAGAGTGGAAAAGAAAAATCTCAAACAGTATAAAATGAGGTATAATATAGTGAAATAATTTTTAGGAGGATGGTAGGTATGAAGAGGCTTGAAGTATACTTTGACTCATTTTTTCTGGAGAAGGTAAAAGAAGAGTTAAATGAATATGGGTTAGAAAAATATGTATTGATTCCGGAGGTCTTCAGTGACTGGGGAAAACATCTGAAACATTTTAACAGTCATCTCTGGCCAGGGACAGACAGTATTTTGATAGCCTATCTTGAAGATAATCAGGCAGAAGAGATTATGAGGGTCATAAAAAAAATAAAAATAGATGTAGGCCATATGATATCTATGGGAGCAGTACTTATACCGATAGATGATATGTCGCTGTAATTATAAAAAAATAAATGATAAGGGAAATATTTCTATCTTTAAAAGGGATAAAAAAATATTTTTCCTTATTTTTTTCAAAATGGAGAAAAAAACATCAAAAAAATATTTTTTTTAAATAAGTTAAAAAAAGATTAATCGTTAAAAAAAGTTGTAAATAAAAAAAGGTAAAAAAATGATATAATTAAATAAGTTAAAAAAAGTTGCTAAAAAAACGAAAAACTTTTTGAAAAAGTTAAAAAAAGTTGGGTATATTATTGGTAACAGAAAGAAGAGAACCTAAAAAGAGGAATGTGAAAATGCAGAAACTAAATACGACAGATTATAAAGTCATGGAAAAAATAATGAAAAATTCCAAAATATCCAGAACAGATTTGGCAAAATATTTGGAACTGACACCTGCGGCAATTTCCAAAATAATAAAAAAGTTACTCTCCTATAATCTCATAATTGAAAAAAATACGCTTTTTTCAACAGGTGGCCGGCCTAGAGTAACCCTGGCAATTAACAAAAACTATAAAAAAATAATAGGTGTTAATTTGGGAGCGGGGTTTATAAACATTGTTGAAAGTAATCTGAACGGAGAAATAATAGGGATAACTGAAAGGAAATTTGCATTTAAGGGACAAGAAAAGGTTCTTGAGCTACTGGATGAGGAGCTTACAAAAGCCCTCAGTAAATATGATATGAAATCTGTAATCGGAATAGGTCTTGCAACTCATGGAGTTGTTGACAGGAAAAAAGGTACAGTAATAGTTTCCCCTCATTTCAAGTGGAGAAAGCTGGAATTGAGAAAGGAACTTGAAAAAAAGTACAATCTTCCTGTAATAGTTGAAAATGATGTGAGATCGATGCTGATTGCCGAACATAATTATGGCCATGCCAAAGATATGAAAGACTTCATATTCCTGTATATTAAAAATGGAATAGGAGCGGCAATTTTCCTAAATGGAAGAATCTTTGAAGGAAGTAATTATGGAGCTGGAGAAATAGGCCATTTCATAGTAAATGAACATTCAAATATACAGTGCCGTTGCGGAAAATATGGATGCCTTGAAACTGAATACTCAGAACAGGTGCTCGTAAATAAAGTAAAATGGAAGCTGGAAGAGGATGAAAAAAAGGAAATGGATAAAAATCTGGATATATCAACTGTTTACAGTAAAGCCAAGGAGAAAGAGGAACCTTACTATTCCATTATTAAAGATGCTATATACCATACAGGAAAAGTAATGGGGAATGTACTTAATATGCTTGATGTCAATAACATTATAGTAGCTGGAGACATTACAACAACGGGAGATCTCTTCATAAGGAATTTTAAAAAGGGAATAGATACCATGCTTCTTGAAGAATTCAACAAAAAAATAAAGGTAAGTACAACAAAACTTGATAATATGATAGGAGTTTACGGTGCTGTTTCACTTATAACAAGTAATTTATTTGAAGGGGAAAAATTGATTAAGATAAAGTAGTTAATAAAGCAGTTAATGATGTTTCAGGTAATTTATGATACTTTAGGGAACCTAGTTAGGTAATAAAAAAAATTATATAGAGGTGAAGAAATGAAAAAGATTTTATGGTTAATGTTAGCAATGGTAATGTTGCTATCATGTGGTGGAGAAAAGAAAGCTGATGGAGCAGCGGCAGGAGGAGACAAACCTGCAGAAGGTAAAAAAGTTAAAATTGGAGTTACTATCTACAAATACGATGATAACTTCATGGCAACATTGAGAAAAGATCTTGAAGCGTTTGCTAAGGAAGATGCAAACATTGAACTGATTATGAACGATTCTCAAAACAGTCAGGCAACACAAAATGAACAGGTAGATGCACTTCTTTCAAAAGGTGTAAACGTATTGGCAATCAACTTAGTTGACCCAGCAGCAGGCCAAACAATTATTGACAAAGCAAAAGCTGCAAATGTACCAGTAGTATTCTTTAACAAAGATCCAGGAGCAGAAGCATTAAAAACTTATGACAAAGCTTACTATGTTGGAACAAAACCTGAAGAATCAGGAATAATTCAAGGACAATTAATTGAAAAAGTATGGAAAGCACATCCAGAATTAGACTTAAACAAAGACGGTGTTATTCAATACGTTATGCTTAAAGGGGAACCTGGACACCCTGATGCAGAAGCAAGAACAGCTTATTCAATAAAAGAATTGAATGACAAAGGTATTAAAACAGAAAAATTACAAGAAGATACAGGAATGTGGGATGCAGCTCAGGCAAAAGATAAAATGGATGCATGGCTTGCCGGACCTACTGGATCTAAAATAGAAGTTGTAATTTCAAACAATGACGGTATGGCATTAGGTGCTTTAGAAGCTTTAAAAGCTCACCAGAAAAAATTACCTGTATTTGGAGTAGATGCATTGCAGGAAGCTTTAACATTAATCGAATCAGGAGAATTAGCAGGAACAGTATTGAATGACGGAACAAACCAGGCAAAAGCAGTTCTGGAACTTTCAAGAAACTTAGCTAATGGAAAAGATCCTGTTGAAGGTACATCATGGAAATTAGAAGAAAAAGCAGTTAGAGTTCCTTATGTAGGTGTAGATAAAGAAAATTTGGCACAATTTAAAAAATAATTGAATAATTAATAGTTGAATTGTATACCGTAAATAAAAGACTTTATCGAATTTTATTTACGGTATCTTTATTTCGGAAGAGGTGAACAGATGGAAAATTCTCAAAATAGACATGAATATGTATTGGAAATGGAAGGAATCAGTAAGGAATTTCCTGGGGTAAAAGCACTTGATAATGTTACATTGAAGATACGTCCCAACAGTGTTCATGCACTTATGGGAGAAAATGGTGCAGGAAAATCTACACTGATGAAATGTCTTTTCGGAATATATAAGAAAGATACAGGAGAAATATCCCTGGAAGGACAGAAAATAGAATTTAAAAATTCAAAGGATGCACTTGAAAGAGGAGTTTCAATGGTGCATCAGGAGTTAAATCAGGTTACACAGAGAAATGTAATGGATAATATATGGCTTGGAAGATATCCTAAAAAAGGTTTATTTATAGATGAAGATAAGATGTATAAAGATACAAAGGAAATATTTGCAAAACTGGATATAGATATAGATCCCAGAACGAAAGTAAGCAGACTTTCTGTTTCACAGATGCAAATGCTAGAAATTGCAAAGGCGGTTTCATATGACTCAAAAGTATTGATTTTAGATGAACCTACTTCATCCCTGACAGAAAATGAAGTAAAACATCTTTTCAAGATAATAAGAAAACTTCAGGGAAATGGTATAGGAATAGTGTATATTTCACATAAAATGGAAGAAATAACAGAAATATGCGATGAAATTACAATACTTAGAGATGGAAAATGGGTTACTACAGAAAAAGTAAAAGATCTTACAACAGATCAGATAATAAACCTTATGGTGGGAAGGGATCTGACAAACAGATTCCCTGATAAAACAAATAAGCCGGGAGAAGTTATATTGGAAGTTGAACATCTGACGGCAAAAAGACCTAAGTCAATAGAAGATGTATCCTTTACATTGAGAAAAGGAGAAATATTAGGAATTGCAGGACTTGTAGGTTCAAAGAGAACTGATATAGTGGAAACGTTATTTGGAGTTATTGAGAAGAAATCAGGAACAGTAAAAATAGATGGTAAGGAAGTAAATATAAGAAATCCTAAGGAAGCTACTAAAAATGGATTAGCACTTATAACTGAAGAAAGACGTGCTACGGGAATTTATTCAATGCTGGATATAAAATTTAATTCAATTATTTCCAATACTAGAAATTATAAGGCGTTATTGGGACTTTTGGATAACAGTAAAATAGAAAAAGATACAAAATGGGTTATTGACAGCATGCATGTAAAGACACCGTCACAAAAGACACATATAGGAAGCCTTTCAGGAGGAAATCAGCAGAAAGTAATAATAGGAAGATGGCTGCTTACAGCACCTGAAATACTTCTTATGGATGAGCCTACGAGGGGAATAGACGTAGGTGCAAAATTTGAAATATACCAGTTAATGATAAATCTGGCCGAAAAAGAAAAGGGTATTATTATGATTTCTTCAGAAATGCCTGAACTGCTGGGAGTAACAGACAGAATACTAGTCATGAGTAATGGTAGAGTGGCAGGTATAGTAAATACCGCCGAAACTTCTCAGGAAGAAATATTAAATTAACGGCTAAATATTTATAGGGAGGCAAAAATGGCAGAGAAAGTTGTAAAAGAAAATAAGAAATCTTTTGATTTAAAAAATCTGATATTAAATGGAGGAATTTATCTGGTACTTCTATTACTGTTAGTTCTAATAGTAATGAAGGATCCTACATTTTTAAGCTTATTAAATATACAGAACATTCTGACACAGTCATCAGTAAGAATAATAATAGCTCTTGGAGTTGCAGGACTTATCGTAACTCAGGGGACAGATTTGTCAGTAGGAAGACAGGTTGGTATGGCGGCACTTGTATCGGCAACATTGCTTCAGGCTATGACAAACGTAAATAAAGTTTTTAAAGGATTACCGACATTACCTATACCTGTAGTTCTGCTTCTTGTAGTAGTTATTGGTGCCTTAATAGGGTTAATAACAGGACTTATAGTTGCAAAACTGAATGTTGTGCCTTTCGTTGCAACAATGGGAACAATGGTAATAGTTTACGGAATAAACTCATTATATTTTGACTTTGTAGGAGCATCACCGGTAGCAGGATTTGACAGAAAATATTCGCAGGTAGCTCAGGGGGCATTATTCCAGATTGGCCAGCTTAGACTTTCTTATCTGATAATATATGCTGTAATTGCAATTGTATTTATGTGGACATTGTGGAATAAAACAGTATTTGGTAAAAACCTGTTTGCTGTAGGAGGAAATCCTGAAGCGGCAAGAGTATCAGGAGTTAACGTTGCAAAAACAATACTTATCGTATATATGTTATCAGGAGTAATGTATGCAATAGGAGGATTCCTTGAAGCGGCACGTATAGGATCTGCAACAAACAACCTTGGATTCATGTATGAAATGGATGCCATTGCGGCATGTGTTGTTGGAGGAGTTTCATTCAGTGGAGGAGTAGGTAAGATTTCAGGAGTAGTTGCAGGAGTTATAATCTTTACATTGATTAACTACGGACTTACTTATATAGGAATAAGCCCTTACTGGCAGTATATTATAAAAGGTATCATCATAATAACAGCAGTTGCTATAGATGTACTGAAATATAGAAAAAATAAATAGAGATTCCATATCTGGTTTATATATTATTTAAAGAGGATAAAATGATTTAATAAAAAGGATTTTATCCTTTTTATTATGAGTTTATTTAATAGTGAAAAAAAGATAATTTTGAATAAATATAAAAAAACTGAATTATTTGAAAAATAAATAGTTTTTTTACATAGATAGTTACAGTTGTTTTTTTTGAATTTTATTTGATATACTATATACAAACTAATATTAAATTAGGAGGAAAAAATGGAAAAACAAATATTGGAAGTCAGGTAAAATAAATATAAATATAAATATAATATAGATACAGTAAATTAGATAATAAAAATAAATATAATAGATAAGGAGAAGAAATGACTAATAATTTGAAGAAACTCGAACGAGATTTAAGAGCATTGGCAAAAAGATGCAAGAATATCAGTTATACAAAAGAATTGCTTTTAAGCTTTTTAATGCTGGGATTGCTATCATTTTCAGAAGGATTGACATCGCCTGAAATAAAAAATGCTGAAACCTCAATAAATCAGGCAAGAAAAGAATTGAATACTTCAATTAGTGACATGAAAACACTTTTCAGGGAAGCTAAAAGAGAAAATGATAAGCTTCTGAAGGGATCTAATCTGGAATTGATTCAACTGATGGAACAGGGAGATCAGGTTGTAAAATCACCTTGGAGTTCATGGCAATATGGAATGAACTATTTTTATAGTAACTGGAGAGGAACATATAAAGGAAAAGGTGATAAAAAGGAAAAATATCCTTATGAAGGAATATACAGAAGAAGTAATGATTTATTCCTGAGATCGATATCTCCTAACAGTAGAAACTACAGCAGATACGTTACAAGAGTATATGACGATCCATTCCATTCGGCAACTACGTCAACAACAGGATTATCAAATGCATCATGGGGGATAGAATCATCTGAATTTGATCAGGAACCTGTGACTACATTGAACCTGCTTGCAACAGTAAGACCTAAGAACGTAGGTAAACAGGCACCGGTAGTAAATCTTGGAACAATAGAAGGACCTGAGGAAATTAATTTTTCTATAAATCCGCCTTCAGTAGAAATAAATCCACCATCTATAGGAACAACAGACTTTGCACCAACGAAACCTGTTACAACTACTTTACCAGGATTGTCAACTTCTAATATAAAAATAAGTTCATATAAAAATGCTGGAGATACAGGAGCATATGATTCTTACAACAATCCTGATAATTTATCTAAAAATAGTGCAACTTTAGGAGCAACGACATCACTCGCAAATACAGGATTGACACCTGGAGCAACAGCTAAATCTGTTGTTCAGAATCCTGCTATAATGTATACAAATCAAGGTGGTGCATTATTTAAAACGTATATGGAATTTTCACCAGGAAATGGAAGAACAATTACTAATACAACAAGTGTTGTAATAGATTCTATAAGAGGAGGTATTGGAGGGACAACTCCTAATGATCAAAAGTTTTTAGTAGGTGGTTCAAGATTTGGAACACTTGATAATGGTTCTGGAACTTTAGCGAATGGAGCTAATACAACCATTGACCTTGCAGGAGTTTTAGTAGTAGGACTTCAGTCTGAAACAAATACTGGAACAGGTGGAGATAGGGTATTATTAAATTCCGGAACGATAACTGATGAAGTTGAAACAACCCATTATCAGAACTCTGACGGACTTGGTGGACTTCTTGTGCCTGTAACTGCAACGAATTTAAATGGAAGCTCAAGGAATAGATATTCTGATGGAACTCTGAATAACGATTCTGGTGCAAAGCTCAAACAAGTTTGCTGATGACAGGGTATTCTGAAATGGGAACAATAAACATAGCAAGAACTTCAGGAACAGGAGTCTGGGATGTAGCAAATAATAGATGGCAAAGCAGAAGTGGCGGAGGATATGTAGGTTACAAAATAGGACTTTTATTAAGTCATGAAGATAATGATTCTTCTAATGATTATCTTCTGCAAAATGCAGGAAAAATAAGTTTTGGAGGAACAAATTCAATAGGTATTCAGATAGAGGCAGATGGTTCTCCTGATACAAAAGTCCAGGCTTCAAATAGTAATGAAATAACGTTAGGCGGTGCCAATAGTTATGGAATAAAGCTGTCTTCAAGAGTTGCTAATCTTACTGGTACTCAAAAGATAGTAAATAATACAGGAACTATTACTATAGGAGGAGGAAGTAGTGCCGGAATAGCAGTTATAGAAGAAGCACAAAATGGTACTGATAGAGATGCTCCTGGTAAGTTAATAAGAGCATACACAGATAAAGTTGTGAATTCAGGAAAAATAGACGTAAATGGAAGCGACAGTTCAGGAATGCTTTTAAATTAATGCTCCTGATAATATAGTAAACGAAGCTGGAGGAATTATAAATGTAAATGGGCATCATAATATTGGAATGAGAGTTGACAAAGGAAGTGTAGCAACAGATGCAATTGGAGATCCTTCTGCTATAAATACAGGAACTATAACTGTAACAGGAACAGCAAATATTGGAATGGTTTCCAATGGAGCAAGTAAAGCTCAAAATACAGGAGGTACAATAACTTTAACTGGAACAACAGGAAACAGTGCCGGAATGTATGCAACAGGCGGAGGAACTGTAGAAAATACAGGTACTATTACAGGAAGTGGATTAACAAAAACAACAGGAATATCAGTTGATACAGGATCTACAGGAACAAGTTCAGGAAATATTACGTTGAAAGGAACTACAATAGCAGGTGCATATAATCAGGGAACAGGAAAATTTCAGATGACAAGTGGAATTATCACTGTAGAAGGAACAGGTGCAGGTGTTTTTGCAAAAAATAATACAAGTACAACTGAAATAGATGGAAAAGTAGTGGCAAGTAAAGGGGCAGTAGGTCTTTATGTTGCAGATACAGCAAAAATAGATTTAGGTAAGAACGGAACACCAAGTCTGGAAATAGGTTCAGATGGATTAATGTTCTATAATAATACAACAGGACCTTCAGCCAATGATGGTACATTTAAGTTACACAAAAATATATCAGGAACTGTAAAGAGTGGCGGAAAAGCATTTCTCCTTTCAGGTGTCAAGACAATGGGAGAAATTGCAAGTGCCTTGGATGCAATGTTTGCAAATTCAGGCACAAATAAGTAAGTTTAACTATGAAATCAGGAAGTTCATTATTTACAATAGAGAATACAAGTATTGCTTCTGGAAGTGACGAGATAAGATTAAGTGATTTTGATGATCCATGGGCAACAACTCCTATCGGAAATAATGTTGAATTAAATACTGCTTCAAATAATGATTTCAAGATAATTACTATGAAGGGTGGAAATCTTAAGATAAATAGAATTGTAAATTTGGATACACCTACTAATTTATATAATAGAGTTAGCTTCTATTCATCAAATGTAACAGTGGACAATACAATAACAGGAAGTCAGACTGGACAAGTAGCAGTAGGACAAAGAAATGAAATTATCACAGGAACTACTCCTGTTGCTGCTGATATGACTGTGAAAAATAATAGTACTATAACTATGTCGGGTCAAGGGTCAACAGCATTAGCTGTTGAGTCAGGAACGGTAATAAATGCAGGTAATATAAAAATGACAGGGAAATCAGGTATAGGATTATATGGAGCAGATGGTTCTGTAATAACAAATGATACAAGTGGTGACATTGAAATAGGAAATGCCTCAGGAACAGAAAGTGCAGGAATATTTGCACAAAATAATTTGGATGGTCCTGAATACCTTGGAAAAATTGATATAACAAATAAGGGAAATATAAAAGCAAATACAGGTTCACAAAAAGTTATAGGAATATTTGCAGAAAATAAGACAAAACCGATTAATGATTCAAAAGTTCTTCATGATACAAATGCAACGATAGATTTATCCGATACGGCATCGACTAGTGTTCTATCAACTAATGGAAGTTTAGGAATATATGCTGAAAATTCAAAACTTGAATCAAAAGGAGATATCAATATTGGGGATGAAAATGCAGGAATAATGGCGACAAAATCTAATGTAGATATAAACGGTGGAAATTATACATTAGGAAAGAATTCTATTGGTTTCATTTTAAAGGACTTAAATAATACACAAGGTTACTTCAATGGTGCTTCTGGAACAATAAATGTAAATGGAAAAGGAACAGCATTATATTATATGGATGGAGCAACTTTATCTACTTCTGTTCCAGCCAGTTCAGCAGGAAAATTTAATGACAGTCTAACTGTAAATGATGCAGGAATTACAGTTTCTCCTACAGACAGTGTAGCATATACATATATATATGCTAAAAATAGTAATCTGACTTATGATAAAGCATCACCTGCAGGAATAACAAAAGATAAAGTTATATTCATAAATGGAACAGATACAGAGACAACACCTGTAACTAAGATAACTTTAGGAACTTCTAGTGCAATTAATATGGCAGGAAATAATTCGCTGGCAGTATATCTGAAAAAAGGAATTTCTGCTACAAACAACGGTTCCATCGACCTTTCAGGAGACAAAGCGGTTGCATTGTACGGAGAAGCTGGAGGAGCCCTTGTAAATAACCATATTATAAAAGTAGGAACAAACGGTGTCGGAATTTACAATAAAGTAGCAACTACAGGAGAAAATGGTGCAAATGGAGTAATCACCCTTAATGGGGATTATGGAATAGGAATGCGTTCTGAAAATGCTACTGGAAGTATTGAAAATAAAGGTAAAATAGAAAGCTCAAAATTGAGGGCAGTAGGAATGTCAGCAAGCGATGGTTCAAATGCCGTGACAAACAGTAGTATTATAGAACTTTCAGGACAGGAATCAATAGGACTTCATACTGATAATAATGGAACAGCAGGGCATGCAGTAACAAATACCGGAACAATAACTCTTGTGGATGCAAATGACAAGGATAAACCTAATATTGGTATATATTCAGAACACTCAAGTGATGTAATAGTAAACAACGGAAAAATAGAAGCAGGAAAGAATACTTTAGGAATTTACGGAAAAGCCGGTGGAAACATAACTCTTGGTGCTTCTTCTGAAACAAAGGTTGGAGATAATGGAGTTGCTGTATTCTCAACAGGTGGAGATATTACTATTGCAAATGGAGCAAAACTTGAAACAGGAGCAAACAACGGAGTAGGAGTATATTACTCAGGAAGCAATGGAACAATTACAAATGATACTGATAAAATTACAATAGGAGATAAATCGTTTGGATTTGTAATAAAAGGTGGAACAAACAATAAATTCTTCAGTAACAGTACAGGAACTGTAGACTTGCCTGATAATTCAGTATACTTATACTCAGCTGATACTACAGGAACTGCTTCAACTGTAAAAAATTATACTAACCTTAGAACTACAGGTGGAGAACTTGCTTATGGAATCTACACTAATGGTGGAGGAGAAAACCATGGTAATATGGATATGACTCAAGGAAAAGGACATATAGGAATATACAGCTACCTGCCACATCCTACAGGAGCGATTCCTGCTACAGTAACTCCTAATGTGTTTGTAAATCATGAAAGAATAGATGTTTCAGCTTCAGACCTGACAGTGGCTACTAACCAGAAAAATGGAATTGGAATGGCTGCAGGATATGTAAAACAGAGAACACGGCTTGAAAATGTACTTGATGCCAGTGGAAATGTTGTAATAGATCCACTTACAGGAGCTCCTAAAACAGAAACAAAAATATATAGAGATGTAATAGGGCTTGGAAATATTGAAAACCGTGGAGTAATATCAGTAACAACACCTAACAGTATAGGAATGTATGCAGGAGGAAAAGGTTCAATAGCTAAGAACTACGGAAGAATAGAATTAAGTGGAACAGATCTTAATGTGGGTATGTTCCTTGAAGATGGAGCTGAAGGATATAACTATGGAACTATAACAACAGTAGGAACAGGAAATGTTGAGCAAGTTGGAGTTGCAGTTCTGAGAGAAGCTAAATTCCATAACTATGGAACAGTAAATATTGATGCAGAAGATGGAATAGGAATAGCAATCGGAGGTAAACTGACACTTGTAAACAGAGGAGAATTTACAATATCCGCTAACAAGAAAAACTGCTCGCAATGCATAACAGAACAGGAAATGTAACTGCTTCAGGAGAAGGAGCTGTGGCAATTGCAACAATATCTGATGATTCAAAAAAATAATGGGAGTACTTCCTGTAAATCAGGTAGGAATAGTACCTAAAGAAGGAACATATGATGCAGTTGTTACTTATAACGGAGTTGAAGTTCCTAATGTTCAGACAGTTGATGTAATACCTGAACTTGCACGTGGAAAAACTACAATTCCTACAGCACCTATAGGAATATATGTGGATACAACAGGAGTAAATGCAACAAGACCTGTAAATAATTTAGGATTACTGTCTACAACCGGTATAAAATATGCAGATTTAATTATAGGAACTGAAGCTGCAGAACAGACAAATGAAAAATACTTGAAATTAAGTAAAGATCTTATAGCACCTTACAATGACATGATATTAGAGGCTCAAAGACAGGGATTAAGAAGATGGCAGATATATTCAAGTTCATTGACATGGATGGCTAAAGCAGTACAGAACAAGAATACCCAAGTAATAGAAAATCTATATCTAGTTAAAGTTCCTTATACTGTATGGGTAGGACAGCAATCTACACCGATAAATTCAACTGATACGTTTAACTTTGCAGAAGGACTTGATCAGAGATATGGTGTGGAAGCACTTGGAACAAGAGAAAGAAAACTGTTTGAAAAACTGAATTCAATAGGAAATAATGAACATATACTTCTGTCACAGGCATTTGATGAAATGATGGGACATCAGTATGGAAATACACAACAGAGAATGCAGGCTACAGGAAGTATTCTTGACAAGGAATTTACTCACTTGAAAAACGAATGGGATAATAAATCAAAACAATCCAATAAAATAAAAACATTCGGATCAAGAGGAGAATATAAAACTGATACAGCAGGAATAATCGATTACACAAATGATGCTTATGGAGTGGCTTATGTTCACGAAGATGAAACGATAAAACTTGGAAATAGTTCAGGATGGTATGCAGGAGCAGTACATAATAGATTTAAGCTAAAAGATATAGGAAAATCAAAAGAAAATACAACAATGCTGAAACTTGGAATGTTCAAAACAATGTCGCCTTCATCAGACCACAATGGAAGCCTACAGTGGACAATATCAGGAGAAGGATATGCTTCTATAAGTGATATGCATAGAAGATATCTTGTTGTAGATGATATATTTAGTGCAAAATCTACATACTATACTTATGGAGTGGCACTGAAAAATGAACTTTCCAAAGAATTCAGAACAAGTGAAAGAACAAGTATTAAACCATACGGAAGCTTGAAACTTGAATATGGAAGATTTAATGGAATAAAGGAAAAAACAGGAGAAATCAGACTTGAAATTCAAAGTAATGACTATCATTCAATCAAACCTGAATTAGGAATAGAATTTAAGTATAAACAACCTATGGCAGTAAAAACAACATTTGTAACTACGTTAGGACTGGCTTATGAAAATGAGCTTGGAAAAGTAGGAGATGTAAACAACAAAGGAAGAGTAAGATTTACAACAGCTGACTGGTTTGGTATAAGAGGAGAAAAGGATGACAGAAAAGGAAACTTTAAGGCAGACTTGAACCTTGGAATAGAAAATCAAAGAGTAGGATTTACATTGAATGCAGGATATGATACAAAAGGACACAATGTAAGAGGAGGAATAGGATTTAGAGCGATTTTCTAGGAACTGATAAAGTTTAACAGTGAAATTTCTGAAGATTATTCACATAGTCAGATAATTTGAGTATTATACAGTAATAATATTAATGAAATAAAAAAATGCAACGGAAATACTAAGAAAATGTATTCTCAGCCGTTGCATTTTTCTATTAAAAATGACTATATACAAATTTTATGAAATGTATTACATTAATTGGGAAAATATGATATACTATAGAATAAAAAGAATAAACTAATGAAATTATATAAAAAATAAAATGAACATAAAAGGAGATAACATGAATAGCAACTTAAAGAGGATTGAGAAGGAACTTCGCAGTTTTGCCAAAAGGTGTAAAGAAATAAAATATACACGTGCAATGCTTTTTGCATTTCTGTTGACAGGACTGAAAACATTTACAGCAAAGAGTGACAGTGTAGAAAGTGCTAAAAAAGATATTGAAACTTCAATAAAAGACATGAAGGAACTTTTCAAGGATGCAAAAAGGGAAAATAACAAATTAATGAAAACGTCCAACCTTGAATTAATACAACTTATGGAACAGGGAGATCATGTAGTGAAATCTCCATGGAGTTCATGGCAATATGGAATGAATTATTTTTATAGTAACTGGAGAGGAACATATAATGGAAGAGGAGATAAAAAAAGCAGATATCCTTACGAAGGAATATTTACGAGAAGTGAAGATGCATTTGAAAAATATGTTTCTCCATTAAGTGATAAGTATAAGGAATTAAACGTTGGTTCAAATCCCTATTCAGCTTCTTCAAATACAAGAGCAGGATTAAACAGTTCATATGGTCTGACAAATACTTTACATACTCAGGAACCGTTAGTGACGATAGAAATAAATGCTTCAATCAAACCAAAAAGTATACAGAAAAACCCAATAACATTAAGCGTACCGGGAATATCAGCTCCGGCACTGCCACCTGTAAGTATAAGTCAGGCAGTTCCACCTAGTTTAAGCTTACCGGAGCCAAAAGCTCCTAGTAAAGAGATAAGTATTGTAAAACCAAATGCAAATCCTTTTACTGGTTTTTTCTTTAATTCTAGTAATAGTGCAATAGGAGTAGGAAGTGCGAATATGGTACTTTATTCGGGAGTAAATCCTGATGATATAAGAGCAGGTAAAGTAGGAGAACAGGTAAGTCCAGCTTTAAAAACAGGTGCTTTAGATAAAAATAATAATTTAGCAATACTCGATAGTAACAATCAACGTCCTACAAATATCTTGTATAGAAGTAGTCCTAATTTAAGCAATCTAACTTTTCATATAAGAGGATATTTTGGAGATGGTTCTGATGGATATGTAGATGCAGGTAGTGGAGCCGCCGGTGGATCTGATACAACTGGAGGACCAACATTAGGAACAATAGGAGTCCATACATTATTAAATGGAACAGTTAATAATGTAACTGCTAACCTATATGGAAGAGCAGGTTTCTTAACATCAGAAACTTGGAGACATGGGAAAGTTACTATGCATAATACAAATGTAAATGTATATGGAAAAGACAATGCAGTTTACTATATAATGCCGGCAGCTTTTAAAACTATTTCCAAGTATACAGATAGTAATTATCACCTTGGAGCTATACAAGGGGAAACAAATGTAAAAATGTATGGAACAGGAAACACTGTATATCTGTCATCAGGAATTTCTGCGGCAAGATTAATAAAAAATACTGGAAAAATGGAGTTAGAAGGAGCTTCAAATATTGTTTACTCAAGTTTTTCCTATGCTCCAACCTGGGAAGTGGGAGTTTATGGTGGAAAAGCAGGAAAAATGAACTCGTTAATTCAATTTTCACAGGATGTAGAACTTTATGGAGATGAAAACGTAGTTTTATTCTTTGGAAGTAAAATAGGAGGAACTCCAAAATCTTGGGAAGCAACTGATAGAGATGCTGAGTCAAATGCCGGTTATTTAAGAAAAGCTTCATATATAGGAATATATCAAGGTGAGATAGATGTAAAAGCTAGAGTAGGAGGACAGTTAGCTATAACCCCTACTGCTACAAGTCAAACAGCGAGCGGTCAGTTAGTTGAAGACCTTACAAATCCAGCTGCACCTAAATATAAAGGGTATACAGATAAAACAGTTGATGGTGGAGTAGGATTATATGTAACATCTGGACAAAGAAAAGGAATAGATGTACTTAAAGATATGGGAGTTCCTGTATCAGTTACTCCGACTTTAGATGATTTAAAACTTGATCCTATCCATAACTTAGAAGTTGGAAAAATGGATATCAATTTTGGAAAATATTCTAAAAATGGTTTCATGATGATAGCAAAAGAAGGAAGTGTTATTGATGTTGGAAAAGCTACTCATAAATATTATGTAACTAATCTTAGTACATCAATTACAGATGGTGTAAATGGAGATGCAACAACAGAAGCTGATGCATCAACAGGAACAACAATAGCTTACGCTGAAGGAACTTGGGATCAGGCTAAACATCAACTAGGTTCTAAACAAGCAGATCTTACTCAAAATAATACAGATGCGGCAGCTGTAAATGCAGGAGCTGCAAGAAAGCCGCTAACAGATACAACTGTTTCAACAGCAGCTAAACTGCAGGGATTAGGTTCTGAAATAAATGTTGATACTGATGTAGTATTAGCTTCAAAAGAAGGTATAGCATACATGGGAGATAACCAAGGTATAGTTAATGCTAAGAAAAACACGGAAGCTGTTAACTATGGTGCAATAATTGCTTATGGTAAAAATAAAGGACAAGTTACTGTAGATGGTACAGTAAAAGCAATAGATAAAAATACAACTTTAGAAGATAATAAATATAAAAATATAGGAGCATTTGCAGAATCTGCCGGACAAGTTAACATCAATGGAAAAGTAACTATTAATGGAATAGGGGCATTTGCAAAAGGGACAGATTCAAAGGCTCAGTTATTAAGTGGAATAGATGAAATTAATGCAGGAACTGTTGGAGGAATGGTTGCCACAGAAGGTGGATATGCTAGACTGGATGGAGGAACTATCAATATTACAAAAGATAATTCCAGACTTTTCTATGCAGATGCAACAGGAAAAGTTGATTTTACAAGAGCTACTGCTATTAATATGTCAAAAGGTATAATACTTCCTCAGGAAGAAAATAATACTGCTTTCTACAGTAGTAAAGCTACAACAGAAGCAGGAGCAGTTCCAACAAAATATAATGGAATGAGAAATGTGACTATAAATCTTCTTTCAGATGACGTAGTTTTAAACAGTGGATAACCACGCTCTTGAAACATGGAACGGAAGTACAAACTTTGAAAGTGGAATTCAAAGTATAATGAAATATGCAGCCTTAAATAAAAATGGTCATACGTATAAAGTTTACTATACTAATGGAGACTTTAAAATTGCTGCAAATGTTGATCTTGATGATACAAATGATGTATTTAACAGTATCATAATGGCAAATGAAAAAGTTACTATTGATAATGGAGTTTCAATAACTTCAACTACTGGAAAAGGACTTGTTCAGGGATCTCTAAAAAATACTGTTGATAACAGTAAAACAGCCTATATTAACAATGGAACAGTAAATATAACAGGTGGAAACTCAAGTTCAATAGGAATAAGAGTTAATCACGGGACAATGGAAAATAACAGTTTACTTCAAATGAATGACGGAATAGGTTTATATGGAAGTAACGGAAGTAAAATTACTAATAGTACAAACGGAGTTATTAAAATAACAGCTCCTTCTGCTTATGGAGTTGGAATGGCCGGATTCCTTTCGGGAACTGCTCCACAGGAATATGGGACAGATAAACTGATTACTGCCTTAATAACATCAGGTGGAGGAAATCTTCCGTCAGCAGTAAAGACAATCGATATAACAAATGAAGGAAATATAGATATTACTGGAAAAGCAATAGGAATTTATGCTGACAATACAAGTACAATAGCAGGCTTTGACACTCATGTTACAAAGGAAAATGCAGTTGTAAATAATAGGGCTTCGATGAATTTTGGAGATGACAGTATTGGAATTTTTGCAAAAAAATCAACAATAAATCTTACAGGAACAGGTTCAGATGATATTTCAACAGGCAATAATGGACTGGGAGTATACGCAAAAGATTCTACTATAAATCTGCTGACAAACTATGGATTTAAAATTAAGGCCAATGGAGTAGGAATGTATCTTGAAGATACAGATACTTCAACAGGAAATGTAGAAGTTAAGTATGCAGGAGCAAATACAGCAAGAGGAACAGGAATTTATTTAAGTGGAACATCGCCTATGACAAACAGACTGAATGTAAATGTTAAAAATACTACAGGAAGTAATGGAGGTATGATAGGAATTTATGCATCAGGAGCAGATTTAACTAATGAAGGAGATGTAAAAATAGAAAATACTGATACATTAGGATTCGGTATTATAGCTTCAGGTTCTGATGTGGTAAATAAAGGAAATATTACCCTTGAGGATTCAATTAATCCAAATACTCCAAATATAGGTATGTATACAGCAGGTTCAGATGTTTTAACAAATCTTGGAAGCATAAAGATTGGAAAAAACGGAATAGGAATTTATGGAAAGAATTTTTCTAATGGGGATTCTATAACTCAACCAAACAGTACAATAGAAGTAGGGGAAAATGGAATAACTGTTTACACAGAAGGTGGAAACGGATATCTTGAATCTGGAAATATAAAAACAGGAAAAGATGGAGTTGGAGTGTACATTGCCGGAAACGGTGGAAGTATAACTGCAAGTAATCCATTTACAATGACTCTTGGAGACGGTTCGAGCGGAAATGACAAAGGATCTTTTGGTTTTGTTAATGTAGGTTCAAATAATAAGATTTACAGTAATATATCAAATGTAGCTCTGCAAAATAATTCTGTATACATTTATTCAAAAGATACAGGCGGAACTGCGGCAAGTCCTCAGATTGAAACAACAACTGATATTACAGGATCCGGAAATAACAACTATGGAGTATATTCTGCAGGATATGCCGTTAATACAGGAAGCATGAATTTAAGTGCAGGAACAGGAAATATAGGAGCTTACAGTGTTAAAGGCGGTACAATAGAAAATAGAAAAAGAGCTGACGGAACAGGTGGAATTATTACAGTGGGAGGTTCAGTACCAGGAGAAGATGAATACGGAGTTGGAATGGCAGCAGGTTACAGCTGGACTCAAAAAGATCTCGAAAAACCTTTGGCACAGAGACCTGATCAGACAACAGGAAATATAATCAACAGAGGAATTATAAATGTAAATGGTCAATACAGTATAGGAATGTACGGAAGTGGAACAGGAACTACAGTAGAAAACCATGGAGATATCAACCTGAATGCAAGTAATACAACAGGAATATACCTGAATGAAGGAGCTGTAGGTCATAACTATGGTCTGATAACAAATGCGGCAGGTGTTAAAAATGTTACCGGAGTTGTTGTTAAAAATGGTGCGAGACTTGTAAATGAACCTTCAGGAAGAATAATACTGGATGCAGACAGTGCATTAGGAGCTTTAGTATCAAGAGATAATGATACTAAAAGTATGGGAATATTTGAAAACTATGGTACGTTTGATATCAGAGGAAATGAATCACAGGAAATAAAACAGCCTGCAGGGCCTCAGGAACTTAATAAGTCTGTTGGAAAAGGTAAAGATAAGATTTCAATTAATGTTGCGCAGGAGCATCAACAGGAACAATAAAAGTTGGAGATGAAATTAAGGTTCCGGAACTTGTAGATACTAAGAAAGTTACATTGGAAGAAACTAAAGTATCTTCAATAGGAATGTATATTAATACATCTGGAACTAAATTTACAAATCCAATTAGAGGATTAAGCGCTTTAAGTTACTTGAAAAAAGCTGATCTGATTATAGGGGCTGAAGCTGCTGAATCTACAAACAGTAAATATATATAGGTAGGTTCAAATATATTGAAACCTTACAATGACTCTATTTTAAATAACCCTCAGATAGAAAAATGGCACATTTATTCAGGGTCACTGACATGGATGGCGAATATAGCACAGAGTCAGACAAACGGTACAATAGAAACTGCTTATTTGGCTAAGATTCCATATACTAACTGGGCTGGAAATGAAGCATTGCCGGTAGATAAAACTGATGCATACAACTTCCTGGATGGGCTTGAACAGAGATATGGTGTTGAAGAATTAGGAACTAGGGAAAATCAGTTATTCCAGAAACTAAATAAAATTGGAAACAATGAAGAAGTTCTATTCTATCAGGCTACAGACGAAATGATGGGACACCAGTATGCAAATGTACAGCAGAGAACATATGGAACTGGAAGACTGATAGATAAAGAACTGGCTCATCTATCTAAAGAATGGGATACTAAGTCTAAACAGTCTAATAAAATAAAAGTATTCGGAATGAAAGATGAATACAGTACAGATACTGCAGGAATTATCGACTATACAAGCAATGCATATGGATTTGCATACCTGCATGAAGATGAAACTGTTAAGTTAGGAAACTCAAGTGGATGGTATGCAGGAGCGGTACATAACAGATTCAAGTTTAAAGATATAGGAAGATCAAGTGAAAATCAGACTATGTTGAAACTGGGAATCTTCAAGACAATGTCACCGGTAACAGACCATAACGGAAGTTTACAGTGGACAATCTCAGGAGAAGGATATGTATCAAGAAATGATATGCATAGAAAATATCTTGTAGTGGATGACATATTCAATGCTAAGTCAAGCTATACAACATATGGAGCGGCATTAAAGAATGAATTAGGATACAACATAAGAACAAGTGAAAGAACAAGCATCAGACCATATGGAAGCTTAAAACTTGAATACGGAAGATTTGGAAGCATCAAGGAAAAATCAGGAGAAATGAGACTGGAAGTGAAAGGAAATGACTACTATTCAGTAAAACCTGAAGTGGGAATAGAATTCAGGTATAAACAGCCGATGGCAGTAAAAACGACATTTGTAACTAGTTTAGGATTAGGATATGAAAACGAACTAGGAAAAGTGGGAGACGTAAAGAACAAAGCAAGAGTAGCCTATACTAATGCAGACTGGTTCAACATCAGAGGAGAAAAGGACGACAGAAAAGGAAACTTCAAGGCTGATTTGAATATAGGAGTAGAAAATCAAAGATTTGGAGTTACATTTAATGCTGGATATGATACAAAAGGTAAAAATGTAAGAGGTGGAATTGGATTTAGAGCTATTTACTAGTTTAGTTTAGGAAAAAGCATGAGACAATCTTAAAAGAAAGAGTGCAGGAACTATATTTTGTTATTTAAAGTATAGTTCCTGCATTTATTTATGTGTTTATTACTAGATAATATAGTTTTTTAATAAAAGTAAAACTTTAAAGAAAATGATTGAAAAAATTTCATTTTTAAGATATAATTATAACGAAAATAAATGAGTAAACTAAGGAAATTTTTAAAAATTATATTTAGTACATAATATGAAGGATAACAGTATAAAAGGAAGTTATCAGAGCCACTTAAGTTATATAAGTTTAAATATTCTAAGGTCTATGAAAAGGAGAGAAATTGAAGATGACAAATAATTTAAGAGGAATAAGGAAAGGGTTGTGTGCATTTGCAAAGAAATGCAAAGGATTTAAATACACAGATTCAGCATTGATTACATTTCTAATTACAGGTGCAGTAAGTGTTTCAAGTAATCTGTTTTCAGCTGAAAAAGATGGAAATATAGAAAAGCAGAAGCAGATACTTTCCACAGATATAAAGGATTTTAATGTTCTTATAAAGGAAGCTAGAAAAGAAAATAATAAACTGCTGAAAAATACAAATCTTGAACTTGTTAAGCTTATGGAACAAGGAGACCATGTAGTAAAAGCTCCTTGGAGCAGCTGGCAATTTGGGACTAATTATATGTACAGCAAATGGAATGGTACATATAAAGGGAAAGGAGATAAAGCTGAAAAATATTCTTATGAAGGTATATTTGCTAGGAGTTTAAATTCATTTGAAAGAGTTGTTTCTCCTTTAAGTGAAAAATATGAAAAATTGAGTTTTTCTACAAATCCACATTCAGCTTTAACAAGTTCTAGAAGAGGACTAGCTTCAGGTTATGGATTAACAGCTGTAGAAAGAAAACAGGAACCACTAGTTTCAATAGAAATTAATGCGGCAGTTAAGCCTAAGACTATACAAAAGACTCCACTTGCATTGAGCATACCTGGAATAAATGCACCTAATGTACCTATACCAACTATCAATCCAAGTGCACCAATAAACTTGGAATTACCAGAACCTAATACACCTAGCAAAGTGGTTGTTATTGCAAAACCTAATGCAGAACCATTTACAGGATTTTATTTTGATGGGACTACAGCACGTAGTCCATTACAAGAAAATATTTCAATTTATTCAGGGATAGATCCTACTTCTTTAATAGGAAATATAGATAATAGAAATCCAACTCCAGCAGCGAATGGATGGAGCATATAATGGTAGAGCATTTGAAGGAACACGTATAAGAAATGTTAATGATAGATTTACAAATTATACTATATAGGCAATCAAACTGGTGCAGATAAAATGACAAATAATACTTTCTATTTGAGAGGGCATTATCCTACTGATACCTATGATGACAGTAATACTAGAGCCCATCTGGGGAATATCTAATAATGGACAAAGAGCATATAATGACGGGCATGGACATGGTATTCCAGATGAAGGTATCGTTGGAGTTCATGCATTAAATAATTTAAAATTTTAAAAAAATTTAGTATTTAACCTATATGGAAGAGCAGGGGCAATGACCAATGAAACATGGAGACATGGAATACTAGATTTAGATAATGTAACTGTAAATATGTATAATAGTGATAATATGGGATTCTATAATATGCCAGTTGCTAGATACACATATAAGTATTGGATTATAGGAGATGATGGAGTTAGAAGAGAATGGCGTGTTTTAGCTGGAGGATTTTCTGGAAAAGCTAATGTAAATATGTATGGAAGAAATAACTCTGTTTATCTAACAACAGGAATGTCATATATGAAACATTGGCAAAATGAAGGTTTGATACAATCGGATGGAGCTTCAAATATAGTATATTCAAGTTTTTCTTATGCTCCAACTTTATCAAAACTTATAAGTCCAACAGATCCAGGATATCTTCACAATACAAATATGATAAAATTATCAAATATTAAACTATATGGGGATGAAAATATAGGTATGTATTTTGGTAGTAGAATCAAAGGAAATGCTGCTAAAGTACATATGGAAGGTGCCAATGAACTAGAAAGTGTATATGGATATAACAATAAGGCAGCTCATATAGGACTATACCAAGGTGAAATAGATTTTTCTGCAAAAATTGGAGAAAAATTAACAATAGATAATCAAAATCAACAGACAGCTGAAGGAAATTTAAATAATACAGGCTATACTGATAAAACAGTTGATGGAGCTGTAGGAATTTTCTCAGAAAGTGGTCAAAGAGTTGGAATAGTTGCAAGAGGAGATGTAATGGAGGGAGTCCCACCAACTGCAGCTGAAATAAATGCTCATAGAACTGATCCTGCTTGGGATAGATGGTTTTTGTATAAATGGAATAATACAACACAAAGATTGGAAGTAGATAAGAATAATATTGGACCAGGATATGGTTTCCCAATGGGTAATGATTTTTCAAAAGATCCTATACATAATTTAGAAGTTGCTAAACTTGATATTAGATTTGGGAAATATTCTAAATGGAATTATGGTTTTGGCAAAACAAGGAACTGTAATTGATGTAGGAAAGAATACTTCTAACTATCATATTACTGGAGTAAGTTCAGATATTACTGATGGTATCAATGGTGCTAATACTCTTGAAGCAGATGCTTCAACTGGAACTATAGTAGCTTATGCAGAAGGAACTTGGGATCAATTAAAACATAGATATGGAAGTGAAGATGCAAGAATTGCTCAAAATGATGCAGATGCAGTCGCTATAAATAATGGAGGAGCTAGAAAGGCATTGACAGATGCAACTGCTACAACAGCTGCTAAACTACAAGGTCTAGGATCTGAAATAAATATTAATCCTAATGTAGTGCTAGCTTCAAAAGAAGGTATAGCATATATGGGAGATAACCAAGGTATAGTTAATGCAATGGGAACAACAGAAGCTGTTAACTATGGTTCAATAATTGCTTATGGTAAAAATAAGGGAATTGTTACTGTAAATGGAGCAGTAAAAGCTGAAGATAAAAATACAGTTTCTGAAGCTAATAAATTTAAGAATATAGGAGCTTTCGCAGAAGCTGGAGGAAGAGCTGAACTAAAAGGGGCAGTCACTATCAATGGAATAGGAGCTTTTGCTAAGGGAGCGGGTTCAGAAGCAATATTATCTTCAACAAATAATGATGTAACAATAAATGCTGGTACTGTTGGAGGTATGGTTGCAACAGATAATGGATATGCTAAGTTAAATGGTGGAACTATCAATGTAACAAAAGATAATTCTAGACTTTTCTATGCAGATACAACAGGGAAATTGACTTTACTGGAGCTACAAATATAAATGTTTCAAAAGGAATAGTACTTCCTCATGAAGAAAGCAATCCAGCTTTCTATAATAGTAACGTTTCAACAGCAGCAGGAGTAACTCCTACAAAATATAATGGTATGGGAAATGTAACTATAAATCTTCTAAGTGATGATGTAGTTTTAAGAACTGTTGACAACCATGCACCTGAAACTTGGACTGGTGGAGCAAATTTTGAAACTAATGTTAAGAATATAATGAAATATTCAGCTTTAAATAAGAATGGACATACATATAAGGCTTACTATACTAATGGAAAATTTAAAATTGCAGTAAACATTAATCGTGATGATGCAACTGATATTTTTAATGGTATAGTTATGGGAAATGAAGAAGTTACAATTGATAATGGAATTTCTATTACATCTAATACAGGAAAAGGTTTAGCACAAGCAGCTTTAAAAAATACTGTAGATAATAGTAAGACTGCATATATCAATAATGGAACTGTAAATATAACAGGAGCAAACAGTGGAAGTATAGGACTTAAAGTTGACCATGGAACTATTGAAAATAATAGTTTAGTTAGTATGAATGATGGAATAGGTCTATATGGAAGCAGTGGAAGTAAAATTTCAAACAATGCAAATGGAAAAATTAGTATAAGTTCTCCAAGTCAACATGGAATAGGAATAGCAGGTTTCCTTACAGGAACTGCTGCTCAGGAATATGGAACAGATAAACTGATTAGCAACCTAATAGCAACAAGTGGAGGAAATCTCCCTAATACTATAAAAACAATAGATATTACTAATGATGGAGAAATTGAAATTTCAGGAAAAGCTGTAGGGATCTATGCTGACAATACAAGTACGATAGCTGGATTTAATAATCATGTTACAAAAGAAAATGCAGTTGTAAATAATAACGCTTCTTTAAGCTTTGGAGATGACAGTGTAGGAATTTATGCTAAAAAAGCAATAGTTAATTTAAGAGGAACAGGAACAAATGATATCTCTGTTGGTAAAAATGGAATAGGAGTTGCTGCAGAAGATTCAACTGTAAATCTCTTGACAGACTATGGTTTCCAAATAAAAGACAATGGTGTAGGACTTTATGCTAAAAATACAGATACATCTACTGGAACTATGAATGTAAAATATACAGGAGCAAATGCAGCAGGTGTAGTAGGAACAGGGGCATATTTTGAAATGACAGGAAGTCCTATAACTAATAAATTAAATATCAATGTAGAAAATGTTCCAAATGCTACAGAAGGAATGATAGGAATCTATACTAAAAATGGTAATTTTACTAATGAAGGAAATGTAAATAACTAATACAAATACCTTAGGTTTTGGTATTATATCTTCAGGAACAGATGTAACAAATAAAGGAGATATTACTTTAGAAGATTCTTTAAATCCGACTAAACCCAATATTGGAATGTATACAGCAGGGTCATCTTCTTTAAGAAATATGGGAAAAATTACTGTTGGTAAAAATGGAATAGGAATTTATGCTAAGAATTTCTCTAATGGAGATTCTGCAACTTTACCAAACAGTACAATAGAAGTTGGAGAAAATGGAATAGGAGTTTACACAGAAAGTGGAAATGGTCATCTTGAATCTGGAAGTATAAAAGCAGGAAAAGATGGAGTTGGAGTATATGTTGCAGGAAATGGTGGAACTATAACAGCAGCAAATACATTTAATATGACTCTTGGAGATGGTTCAAGTGATGCAGATAAGGGAGCTTTTGGTTTTGTTAACGTAGGATCAAATAATAAGATTTACAGTGATATATTAAATGTTAGTCTGCAAAATAACTCTATATATATCTACTCAAAAGATACAAGTGGAACTTCAGCAAATCCACAAATTATAAATAATACTAATATCACTGCTACTGGAAAGAATAACTATGGAATCTATTCAGCAGGTTATACTGTTAATAATGGAAATATGAATCTGTCAGCAGGAACTGGAAATGTAGGAGTATATAGTGTTAATGGAGGAACTATAGAAAATAGAAGTGGAGTAATTACAGTAGGAGGTTCTGTTCCTGTAAATGATGAGTATGGAATAGCTATGGCGGCAGGTTATACTTGGACAAAGAAAGATTTACTAAAACCTGTTTCCCAAAGACCTGTCCAAACTACTGGAAATATAATTAATAGAGGAACTATTAATGTAAATGGCAATACAGTCTAGGAATGTATGCCAGTGGAAATGGTTCTACTGCTAAGAACTATGGAACTATTAACTTAAATGCAAATAATACAACAGGAATGTATCTAACTGATAAAGCAGTTGGTCATAACTATGGAACAATAACAAATGCTGCAGGAGTAAAAGATGTTACAGGAGTTGTTGTAAAAAATGGAGCTAAATTTATAAATGAAGCTACAGGGGTAGTAAGCTTAAATGCTACCAATGCCCTAGGTGTTTTAAGAACTAAAGATGAAGGAGAAACTTTAGGAGTTATTGAAAACTATGGAACTTTTAATATCACAGGAGATGGTTCAGAGGTAGAAAAAGTTTCTGAATCTAAAGATTTAAATAAGAGTCTAGGAAAAGGCAAGGATAAAATTTCTATAGATGTACCAGCAGGAGCAACAACAGGAACTATTAAATTAGGAGATATAGTTCAAAGTCCAGAAATTGTAGAAACAAAGAAATTGGAATTAGAAGAAACACAAGTATCTACAATAGGTATGTATATAAATACATCAGGAGTTAAATTTACAAAACCTATAACAGGTCTAAGTGAACTAAGTCAATTAAGAAAAGCTGACTTAATTATAGGAGCTGAAGCTGCTCAAAGCACAACAGCTAAATATATACAAGTTGGTAAAACTATACTAGATCCATATAATGATACTATATTGAATAATCCACAAATAAATAAATGGAGTATTTACTCAGGTTCATTGACATGGATGGCTAATATAGGACAAAACCAAGTTAATGGAACTATAGAAAATGCTTACTTAGCTAAGATACCTTATCCTGTATTTGCAAAAGATAAAAATACTTATAACTTTACAGATGGACTGGAACAGAGATATGGAGTTGAAGCACTTGGAAGCAGGGAAAATCAATTGTTCCAAAAATTAAACAGCATTGGAAATAATGAAGAAGTGTTGTTGTATCAGGCCTTTGATGAAATGATGGGACACCAGTATGCGAATGTACAGCAGAGAATCAATGAAACAGGAAATACTTTAGATAAAGAGTTTAAATATCTTAAAAACGAGTGGAGAAATCCATCAAAAGATAACAATAAAATCAAAGTATTTGGTATGAAAAACGAATACAGAACAGATACAGCAGGAATAATAGACTATACAAGTGATGCTTACGGAGTAGCTTATGTTCATGAAAATGAAGCAGTAAAACTTGGAAACAGCTCAGGATGGTATGCAGGGGCAGTAACGAACAGATTCAAGTTTAAGGATATAGGAAAATCAAAAGAAAATCAGACTATGTTAAAGGCAGGAATCTTTAAAACAATGTCACCAATGACAGACCATAACGGTTCATTAAGATGGACAGTTGCAGGGGATATATTTGTAGGAAGAAATGAAATGAAACGTAAATTCTTAGTGGTAGATGAAGTATTTAATGCCAAATCAGATTATACATCATATGGAGCGGCATTTAAGACAGATTTAGGATATGACATAAGAATGAGCGAAAGAACTCATTTAAGACCATATGGATCATTGAAGCTGGAATATGGAAGATTTAATGATATAAGGGAAGATGATGGAGAAATAAGACTGGAAGTTGAAGGAAACGACTACTTCTCGGTAAAACCTGAAGTTGGATTGGAATTTAAATATGTACAGCCTTTAGCAGTAAAAACCCAGTTATCAGTGGGATTGACAGCAGCATATGAAAACGAACTTGGAAAAGTAGGAGATGTAAATAACAGTGCAAAAGTAAGATTTACAGATGCTGAAAAATTTGGAATAAGAGGAGAAAAGGAAGATAGAAGAGGAAACGGAAAATTTGACCTTAATATCGGAATAGACAACACAAGATTTGGAGTAACAGTAAATGCAGGTTATGACACAAAAGGCCGCAATGTAAGAGGTGGAATAGGATTCAGGGCTATCTACTAGTTTAGGAAAAAGAATGAAATTATCTTAAAATGAAAAATACAGGAACTATATTTTTGAATGAATTAAAATATAGTTCCTGTATTAATTTACAATTTTTTGTAGACTATTTAATTATAATCCAGCTACCATTCCGCTTTGTTCCAGTGCTTTCTATTGTTTATTGGTCAGTAACTTATTTTGATATATAATATAAATATTTTCAATTTCAAAAAAACTTCTGTACCGTACTTTTGTTGCGATGTCTAAGTGTTTTCAAAGAAAAAAAGTTAATTTTTTTAATGAAACGATTGAAAAAAATTTCATTTTTGAGATATAATTATAACGGAATTAAATGACTAAACTAAAGGAAACTTTAAAAATTATATTTAGTACATAATATGAAGGTAACAGTAGGAAAAAGTAGTTATCATAGCCACTTAAGTTATATAAGTTTAAATATTCTAAGGTCTATGAAAAGGAGAGAGATTGAAGATGACAAACAATTTAAGAGGAATAAGAAAGGGTTTATGTGCATTTGCAAAAAAATGCAAAGGATTTAAATACACAGATTCAGCATTGATTACATTTTTAATTACAGGTGCAGTAAGTGTTTCAAGTAATCTGTTTTCAGCTGAAAAAGATGGAAATATAGAAAATCAGAAGCAGATACTTTCCACAGATATAAAGGATTTTAATGTTCTTATAAAGGAAGCAAGAAAAGAAAATAATAAACTACTGAAGAATACAAATCTTGAACTAGTTAAGCTCATGGAGCAGGGAGACCATGTAGTGAAATCCCCTTGGAGCAGCTGGCAATTTGGGATTAACTATATGTACAATAACTGGAATGAAGGGTATAAAGGGAAAAGGGATAAAGAAACTCTGTTTATATACTATAAGAGGGATACAAATAGCAGATATGCAGGATATACAAATGGAAAGTACAATATAACTTCTTTAAAAAAAGTGATAGAACCAGTTTCTGCGATACCGATAGATGCGGCGGTTAGACCTAAGAATATTCAGAAAACAGCATCAGCATTTACAATTTCAAGACCAACAGGAGCATTGCCGACTTTTAATACAAGAACAGTTGATGCACCGGCTCCACCATCAGACATTGAAGTTGATGCACCGGCAATTGTTGATGCAACTATGCCATCTTTTAAAGGAGGAGGATTTTGGCAAAATGCTTATGTAATTTTACATCCTGCAGACAATCATCATACCGTACCTGCCATAGATAACGAAGGAAGAACATTTGTAGCAAATTTTGATACATATAATACTGAAGGAGGACGTGTTAAAATAAACGTTTCTGGCGACACAATGACACTTCCACAAGGTAGTGGCAAATTAAAAGTAACTACAAGTGTTGCTTCTGGCTTCAACCCAAGTGGAATACAAAATAGGGAACTTGATCCTACTTCTGGAGAGATTAGTTATACTGTAACTTATGGATGGCATGGATCTAAATTATGGGCCTGCAGGATTAGCATTCATTAATGATCTTAGGGATAGAAACTCTACTTATAATGGGCAATATGAAATGACTGCCACAGAAGATAATGGACCAGATACAAAAATATTTTTAAGCTATAATTCTGTTGCAGGAGCTAATGCAGGTTATTATAATGCTTTAGGAGATCACACTAGTAAGACAGCATTAATGAAACCAGGTTTTAAACTTTATCTGAATGGAGTTCCGGTAACATCTTCATCAAATAAAGTTCTAGTTGGACTTGAGCACCAGGCAACCAAAAGTAGTTCGATGAATCCAAATGCTGCTTCAATTTTAGATAATCAGGGTGAAATAATTTTAAACAGTGGTAAAAATATTGTTGGTATTATGATAGATCAGGAAATTGGTAACATGAATAACAACAATCGTACACCGGATGTAACAAAAAATAATGGGAAAATTATAATAAATAGTGAAAAAAGTATAGGAATAGACTATGGGGAATATTGGGATACCAGATTAGTTAATGAGTTACAATTAGGGAATATTGAAGTAAATGGTAAAGGTAATGTTGGGTTTAGAATGTTCGATGTTGCACCTAAACTTGTTGGAAGTGCTGTTTCATCTACTTCACAGCGTTATAATGATTATTATGACTATGTTAAGGTAGACAGTGGTGGAGCTAATAAAAAGATTTTAGTAGGTGGACAAAATAACATTGGAATCGCAATTGTTAAAAGTTTATCAGTTGCTAAAAATAGCAATCCAATAGCCAATCTGACAAACTTGAATGTTACTGTCGATGGTGGAACTGATGCGGCAGGTAATGCAATTTCTGAAAATGTTGGTTTCCTAAGACATAAAGACTATTCTTCCAATAATAACAAAGCAATGATTTTTAATACCTCTACAATGGGAGAGTTTAAGTTTGGAAGCAATGCTTTTAAAAGTACATTAATTCGTAGTGATAAATATGATATTGAGCTTCAGAAGGATATTACAATCAATGTAGGGCATGCAAATGGAGAAAATACAATTGGATTTGCAAACGATGACACAGTAAGAAGTACAGTGCCGAATACACCTTTACAGACTAAGATTATTAATAAGGCAAAACTTTCAGCGGCTAACCAGAAGAAATTTAGAGGGCTGGTTGCCAATGGTAAAAATGCAGCTGTAGAAAATGTACGTACTTTAGATAGTAACAATACAGTTATTGGAGGAATAATAAGTATTACCGGTGATAAGGATGAAAGTATTGGAATAGCGGCTATTAAAGGTGCTAATTTAAAAACAGACGGAATAATTCAAGTAACTGGTACAGGTATTAAAAAGGTTGGAGTGTACAATGATGGAGATACAGCGGAAATAGGTGATGGAAGTGAAATTACAGTACATGGTTCAGAATCAGCGGCTGTTTATAACAAAAAAACTACAAATATTACAGGAAATACAACGATTAATGCAAAAAATGGAACAATCGGAATTTTTAGTACAGGAACAGGAAAGAACGTAACTTTTACTTCCACAACTCCGAGTCATAAAGTAGCTATAAATGTTGATGATTCCAATATAGGTACAGGATTGACTCGTGGACTGGCTGTATATGCTACTGATAATTCGGCTGTAAAAATTGAAAAAGCTGAAATAGATGTTAAAGATGGAAGTGCAGGATTAGTTGCAACTGAAGGAGCTTCAATAAACATTGAAGGTGGAAAATTGAAATACAAGGGTGACGGTTTTGCAATGTATACTGGTGAAAGCGGAGCTACTGGTACAATCAATGCAAAACACACAACGGTAACACTGGAAGGAAAAGCAGTAGGATTTGAAGTGACAGGAAATACTTCGCATGTTGATTTGACAGGAGCAACAGTAAATATAAATTCAGATGATGTTATTTTAATGAATGTTTCCAATCCTTCTACATTGCAATTGACTAATTTTGACACGACATTAAATACAATATCAGGATTAACAAATCCTATTGGAGGAACTTCAACAAAATATAAATTAGCTGTTATTACAGGTTTAAATGGTGGAAATTCATTTAAGATTAATGCATTAATGGATAAAAATGATGCAATAAGCAATACAGCTTCACAAACATATAAATTTGTAAGAAATATTCTGATTCAAAAAAGTATTTTGGATGTAGACAGTGATGTGAAGTCAGTTCTGACTTCAGCAAATGCCATAGCAATAGATGAACCTGCAGTTTATGGACTTGCAATAAGTTCAACAAAAGGAGCAGTAACTAATGCAGAAACAGGAATTAATGTAAATGGAAAAACTGTAACTGCTGACAGAACAGATTCAGGTGATGGAGCTATTGGACTATACACAAACTTTGGAAAGATAAATATAAATACAGGTGGAAAAGTTGAAGTGGAGACAGATACCACAAACGTTGTCAATAAAAGAGCAGTAGGCGTTTATGCAGTAAACGGTTCAGAAGTTAATAACAATGGGAATATTGATGTTGGTGGAGAAGAATCAATTGGAATTTTGGGATTAGCTTATAGACAGAATCAGTCAGGAACTGTCATAGGTAATGAATTTGATTCGGTAAATGAAGGTAAAGTAACTATAAATAATTATAAAAATATTGTTATGGATTCAGCAAATGCTAAAGGAATTTATATAAGAAATAATACTCCTGATGCAGTAAATCTCTCTCATTCCGGAACATCATCAGAGGCAGACAATGTAGCAATAAATCAATCGGGCGGAGTAATAACGATGAAAGCAAACGGAGTATCAGGAAATGCTTCGGTAGCAATGTTTGCTGAAGGAGCCACAGTTATAAACGATGCTGGTGCAGAAATTGATTTGCAAGGGACAGGTTCACAGATAGGAATGTACGGAATGACAAATGGTACAGATAATTCTGTACTTATTAACAGGGGAACCATTACAGTAGGGGCTTCATCAGGAACAAATCCAAATGTAGCGATGTATTCAGATAATGTTAATATAGTTCCTGAACATGCCGGTGGAATAATAGATATTAAAGATAACTCCTATGGAATTTATGGAAAATCAGTAAAAATGACAGGTGGTACAATTAAGACAGCAAATAATGGTGTTGGAATATTTGCAACAGGTCCGTCAATTAACTTGGTTTCAGGAACGATTAATGTAGGTAATAATCAATCTGTGGGTGTGTTTGCAGGTGATGATGCTACAAGTCCTGTTACAACAACTGTTACAGGTAATGTGAATATGACAATTGGGGATGATTCATTTGGATATGTAGTTACATCAACAACTCCTGGAAGCCAATTAACAACAGGGAATACAACAACTGCAACGGTAAATAAAGATTCTGTATATATTTATTCGGCAAATCCAGTTGGAAAAGTTGTAAATGGAACGAATGTAACATCATCAAGCGACAACAACTATGCACTGTATGGAAATGGATTAATGGAAAATTACGGAGCAATTGATTTCAGTACAGGAACAGGAAATGTTGCTGTTTATTCGGCTGGCGGAACTGCTGTAAACTTCGGAACAGTTAAAATTGGTGCTTCAGATTTGATAAATAAAGTTTGGAATAGGAATGGCAACAGGATATTATGATGAAACAACTGACACAGTTTCAAATGAAGGAACAGTAATAAATAGAGGAACTATAGAAGTCAGTGCATCTAATTCCATGGGAATGTATGCAGTAGGGAAAAATTCTAAAGCAATAAACTATGGAACAATAAACCTTTCCAGTGAAAAAACGGTTGGAATGTATCTTGACCATGGAGCTGTAGGGGAAAACTGGGGAACAATCCAGACAACAGCAGGTGGATTGAAGTCAGTTAAGGGAGTTTATCTTGCAAATGGAAGTTATATAAAGAACTACGGGACAATAAATATTACTTCAACAGATTCAAGAAGTGCTGGAATCTGGACAGATAAAGCTGAAAATGCAGAAGAAAATGCAGAAGGAATAAATCCGTTGACAGGAACAAATCAGATGGGAACTTCAACACCTGTAATGAGAGTTGCAGCGGCAGATGACATGAAGGAAGTAGGAGGAGTTACGGTAAAAGTACCACCAAGAACATCAGTAGCAACTGTAACAGATGTAAATGGCAATACAGTACCGATAGTAAGTGTAGATACTGCAACAGTTTCATCGGCTACACAGTCACCAATAACAGTGACAGCACCGTCAGGAGTAACAACGTTAGATCTAGATGCATTGGGATATAGCGGTTTCGGTTCATCTTCAGAAGTGACAAGTTTTGGAATGTATGTTGATACTTCGGGAATACGTCATACAAATCCTGTTCAGGGACTTAGCAATCTTGCAGGACTTGAAGATATTAATCTGTATTTTGGAAGTGAAGCGACAAGATATACGACAGCAAAAGCAATAGAAGTGGGAAATAATATAATTTCACCATATAATGATGCACTGTCTACAGTAGTAACAGCAGGAACAACATTAAATGTAACATCGGCAAATCTTACATGGCTTGCACAACCTACTAAGAATGCGATAACAGGACTTCTAGATAAGTTATACCTTGTAAAGGTTCCATATATAGCATTTGCTAAAATAGGGGATACACAGACATATAATTTCTTAACCGGTCTTGAAGAGAGATATGGAGTTGAAGGTCTGGGAACAAGAGAAAAGCTGCTTTTTGATAAATTAAATGGAATAACAAAAGGAGAAGGAGATTTGTTTGCACAGGCAGTAGATGAAATGAAAGGTCATCAGTATTCAAATGTACAGCAAAGGGTAAATGCAACAGGAAAAGCGCTTGATAAGGAATTTGATTATTTAAGAAACGAATGGAGAAACACAACAAAGAATTCCAATAAGATAAAAGCCTTCGGAATGAGGGATGAATACAATACAGATACAGCAGGAGTAATTGACTACACAAGTAATGCTTACGGAGTAGCCTATGTTCATGAAAATGAAACTGTTAAGTTAGGGAACAGTTCAGGCTGGTATGCAGGAGCAGTAACAAACAGATTCAAGTTTAAGGATATAGGAAATCAAGAGAAGAACAGACAATGTTAAAGGCGGGAATCTTCAAGACGATGTCCCCAATGACAGACCATAACGGTTCATTAAGATGGACAGTTGCAGGGGATGTATTTGTTGGAAGAAATGAAATGAAACGTAAATTCCTTGTAGTTGATGATATATTTGAAGCGAAATCTACGTATAATACATATGGAGTATCCCTAAAAAATGAGTTAGGATATGACATAAGAATGAGTGAGAGAACTCATTTAAGACCATATGGATCATTAAAGCTGGAATATGGAAGATTTAATGACATAAAGGAAGAAACAGGACAGATGAGATTAGAAGTTGAAGGGAATGACTATTTCTCAGTAAAACCTGAAGTTGGAGTAGAATTCAAATATGTACAGCCTTTAGCAGTAAAAACCCAGTTATCAGTAGGAGTGTCAGCAGCATATGAAAACGAGCTGGGAAGACTGCAAACAGGTAACAGGGCAAGAGTAGGTTATACATCAGCAGACTGGTATAATCTTGAAAAGGAAAAGGAAGATAGAAGAGGAAACGGAAAATTTGACCTTAATATCGGAATTGACAACACAAGATTTGGAGTAACATTAAATGCAGGCTATGATACGAAAGGCCACAATGTAAGAGGTGGAATAGGGTTCAGGGCTATCTACTAGTTTAGGAAAAAAATGAGACAATCTTAAAAGAAAGAGTATAGTACAGAACTATATTTTTTTGAATTATTTAGAATTTTAAAATGTAAAAACAGAAAATGAATTTAGGAAAAGTCATCTGTTCGAGCCTTTAGGCGAGTTTTTGACTTTTCCTTAATGAATGACTGTTTTTATATGAGTAAAATTTTAATAAATGAAAAAAATATAGTTTTTGTATTAATTTACAATTTTTTTGTGATTGTCTTGTTTTTTTTATTCCTCATATTTTTTTAATTGCTAAAAATATAAAAGAAATGCTTGAAAAAAACTGTAAAAATATGTTAAAATGTATAAAAAGTGTAACTAAAGCATTTTAAGTTTTTATTTCATTGAAAGGGCTGTAGAATATGGAATTGAAGATACCGAAGCATATTGCAATAATAATGGACGGAAACGGACGATGGGCAAAGAATAAGGGAAAAATAAGACTTGAAGGACATAGGGCAGGAGCCGCAAACCTTGAAAGAATATTGGAAGAATCAATAAAACTGGGAGTAAAATATTTGACGGTCTACGCTTTTTCAACTGAAAACTGGAAAAGACCTGAAATGGAAGTGAAAGGACTTATGGAACTGTTTTCAGGATTTCTCAGCAGCAAGAAAAAAATGATGAAAAAGCAGGGGATTAAGCTGCTGGTGACAGGCTCTAAGGAAGGAGTGTCAGCTTCTTTGCTGAAAAAAATAGAAGAAACTGAAAAATATCTTGAAAATGAAAACAATATAGTATTTAATATAGCTTTTAATTATGGTGGAAGAAAAGAAATAACAGATGCCATTAATAAAATATTGGCAGATGAAAAAAGGGAGCCAGGGAAACCTGTTACAGAAGAAGAGGTTGCAAAATATATGTACAGACCTGATATACCTGATCCTGAACTTGTTATAAGAACAAGCGGGGAATTTAGAATAAGTAATTTTCTTTTATGGGAAATCGCATATTCAGAATTTTATGTAACAGATGTTTATTGGCCTGACTTTAATGAAGAAGAATACAATAAAGCAATTTTATCTTTTAATAGGAGAGATAGAAGATATGGAGGATTAAATGCTGAGTAGACTTTTTATTATTTTACTGTTTGTACCTCTGCTTCTCTGGATTTTTTTAAAGGGAGATATACTGTTCCTTCTTTTTACGCTAGTAATAATAGGAGTTTCCCTTCATGAATTTTATAAGATGCTCAAGGAGAAGGGATATGAGGTTGCAAGCAGGATAGGAATGGGACTGGGGTTATTTTTACCTGTGGCAATATATTTCCAGGAAAACTCAAAAAATATATTTTCAGTATTGAGATTAGCATTTTTTAAACAGATTAATTATGATATGGGTGGATTTATAGTATTTGCACTTATGCTGCTCTCAATAAGACAGATTCTGAAGGAAAAAATAAATGGTGCAATGGCTGAAATATCCTATACTTTATTTGGAATAATATACGTGGCATATTTATTTTCATATATTCTACTTATAAGATATGAATTTCCAAACGGAAATGTTCTTGTACTGATGACATTCATACTTATATGGGCTTGTGATATTTCTGCGTACTTGGTAGGAAAAACAATAGGTGGAAAAATTTTCAAAAGAAGACTTTCTCCAAAAATCAGTCCGAATAAATCAATAGAAGGTGCAATTGGAGGAATAGCAGGAGTGTTTTTAGTAATATTATTCTTCGATCAGATATATTTAATTATTGCAAATTTTGTATGCGGAATTTCCTTTATATCAAAAAATTGCAGTCTGACTTATCTGAAGGTAGGAATTAAAGGAGTTCATGCATTTATTCTGGCACTTGGTCTTGGAGTGTTTGCTGAGCTTGGGGATCTTGTGGAATCAAAAATAAAGAGGGAACTTGGAATAAAGGATTCGGGAAATATCCTTCTTGGGCATGGAGGTTTCTTAGACAGATTTGACAGTGCATTATTTGTTCTGCCGGTAGTTTACTACTTTATGAAGTATGTTGTACATATGTAAAAGTGTCTAATTAAATTTACAGAAATTTTAAGAGAATAGTTTATGGGAAAAATTATATAATGAAAAAATTAGGAGGATTAAATAAAATGAGTTTTAAAAATGAACAGGAAATAAAAAATGAAGTTGAAAGACAATATAATATATTAAAAAGAGGATGCGACGAAATAATAAATGAACACGAATTTAAGAAAAAACTTGAAAAATCAATTTCTACAAATACTCCTTTAAGAGTAAAACTGGGGATAGATCCTACAGGTTCAGAACTGCATTTAGGCCATGCCGTTCCTTTAAGAAAATTGAAGCAGTTTCAGGATTTAGGGCATGAAGTGTTATTCCTTATTGGAACTTTCACAGGAAGAATAGGAGATCCTACAGGGAAATCTGAAACTAGAAAAATGCTATCAGAAGAACAGGTAAAGGAAAATATAAAAACATATCTGGATCAGGTAAAATTAATATTAGACCTGGATAAGATAAAAGTTGTATATAATGCTGACTGGCTGGAAAAATTATCATTATCAGATGCACTGAATCTGTTATCTCAGTTCACTGTATCTCAAATGATTTCGAGAGAGGATTTTTCAAAAAGATTGGCAGAAAATAAACCTGTTTCACTGATAGAGTTTATGTACCCAATTTTACAGGGATATGATTCTGTTGAATTGAGGGCAGATATTGAATTAGGGGCAACTGAACAGAAATTTAACCTTTTAAGAGGAAGAGATTTACAGAAAAACTTTGGTCAGGAGCAGCAGGTCTGTATGATAATGCCAATCCTTGTTGGCCTTGACGGAGTGGAAAAAATGTCTAAATCTTTAGGAAACTACATTGGTGTAAAAGATACTCCAAATGATATGTTTGGTAAGGTAATGTCAATTTCAGATGAACTTATGGAAAACTACTATACAATGATAACAGATGTTCCTTCTGAAAGAATTGCAGAAATTAAGGCACAGATAGCAGACGGAAGTTTACATCCAATGGAAGCTAAAAAACAGCTGGGAGCAGAAGTTGTAAAAATTTACTATGGTGAAGAAGCTGCTAAAGAAGCTAGAGACTGGTTTGAAAATGTATTCAGCAAAAGAAACCTTGATGTAGATTTACCTGAAGTAGAAGTTGAATACAAGGAAATAGGAATAATAGACCTTCTTGTAAAGGAAACAAAGCTTATGAATTCCACAAGTGAAGCAAGACGTCTTATTGAACAGGGTGGATTTAAAATAAATGATGAAGCTGTAAAAGATGTGAAGGCAACTATTACACCTGAAAGTGGAATGATTATAAGGGCAGGAAAAAAGAAGATAGTTAAAGTAAAATAGAACTGGAAATCTGATGGAGGAATGAAAATCTATCATGGAAAATAATTTATCAGATAAAAATGAAAATAAAGATAGAAAAGGGAGGGGTGTTTCCCACAGTAAAATAATTCTGATGGGAGAACATTCTGTAGTATATGGATATCCTGCAATTGCCATTCCGTTAAAAAATATACGGATGGAATGCATTGTGGAAAGGGCAATGGTTCCCTTTGTACACAACAAAAAGGATACTCTATCTACGGCAATTTATACAGCGTTAAATTATCTAAATAGAAAAAATGAAAATATAAAATATAAAGTAATATCTGATATTCCTCCGAAAAGGGGAATGGGATCTTCTGCGGCGGTGAGCATTGCCGCAATTAGGGGAGTACTTGATTATTTTAATACAGAAGTAGATAACCTGACGTTGGAAAAACTTGTAAATGAAGCTGAAATAATAGCTCATAATACTCCAAGCGGACTGGATGCCAAAACATGTATCAGCGACAGTGCCATAAAATTCATAAAAAATAAGGGATTTAAAAATCTTGAAATGAATCTGGGGGCATATTTATTAATTGCAGATACTGGAATACATGGGCATACAAGGGATGCAATAATGAATATAAAAAACATGGGGGGCAGAGCTCTACCTATGTTGGAAAAGCTTGGAAAACTGACGGAAGAAACAGAAAAATTTATTGAAGAAAAAGATGTTATTAATATTGGAAAAAATATGATTTCAGCACACGGGGAACTGAAAAAACTTGGTGTAAGTATTGAAAAATCTGATGTTCTTGTAAAAACAGCCATTGATGAGAGGGCGTATGGTGCCAAAATGTCCGGAGGAGGACTTGGAGGCTGTATTATTGCCCTTATGGAAAGTAGGGAGAAAGCTGAAATAACTGGGAAAAAACTGATGGAAAAGGGAGCTGTAAATATATGGATAGAAGCATTGTAAAATCTTATGCCAATATAGCAATTATAAAATACTGGGGGAAGAAGGATCCTATAAAAATGATACCTGCCACAAGCAGTATTTCCCTTACGTTGGAAAATCTGTTTACTGAAACGGAAATCAGTTTTATTACTAGGGAAGAAGCTATTGAGAAAACTGGTCAGGCAAGTGACCTTCTTTACATAAATGGAGAACTGCAAAATGAAGAACAGATAAAGAAAATAGCAAAAGTTGTAAATCTTTTCAGAGATGATAGAAATCAGCTTGTAAAAATAGATACAACAAATAATATGCCGACAGAAGCTGGACTTTCTTCAAGCTCAAGTGGGCTTTCAGCGGCGATAAAAGCATGTAACAGGCTATTTGATAAGAATTTAAGCAGGGAAGAACTTGCACAAATATCGAAGTTTGCTTCAGGATCATCATCGAGAAGTTTTTTTGGACCTGTTGGAATGTGGGATAAAAACACAGGAGAGGTTTCAGAAGTTAAAACTGATTTAAAGCTTGCCATGATTGTACTTGTACTAAATGAAGAAAAGAAGATCATTTCAAGCAGAAAAGGAATGGCTCTATGCATGGAAACTTCAACTTCATTTGATGAGTGGATAAGACAGTCGGAAATAGATTTTGAAAATATGAAAAAGTACTTAAGTGAAGGAGATTTTTCGAAAGTAGGGGAGCTTACAGAAGAAAATGCACTGAGAATGCACGAAACTACTAAAAATGCAAATCCTCCCTTTACATATTTGACAGAAAAATCCTTTGATGCAATGGAATATGTGAAAGAATTACGTAAACAGGGAGAAAAATGTTACTTTACAATGGATGCAGGGCCTAATGTGAAGGTTCTCTGTCTGGAAGAGGATTTTGAGAGATTAAAGGATATATTTGGGAAAAAATACAAGATAATTGCATCAAAATGTAAGGTAATCAGTGATAACGATGATTAGAGAAAAGGAAAATGGAGAAACAGAAATAAAGGAATCTAAAACAAATATAGTAAAAACAGGTGGAAAACTTTATATTGCAGGAGAATATTCTGTTCTGACTCCAAATCAAAGTGCAATTATAAAAAATATAGATATTTTTATGCAGGCTGAAATAAAATTTTCAGAAAAATACAGTATTTACTCGGATATGTATGATTATTCGGTTACATTGGAAGAAGATGATGGAAATTATTCACTGATTACAGAAACTGTAAAAACTGTAAATGAATATTTACAATTAAAAGGGGTGGATATACAGCCTTTTGATATGAAAATTACTGGGAAAATGGAGAAATGGTAAGAAATATGGGATTGGATCTAGTGGAAGTGTAACAGTGCTTACTGTAAAGGCAATGTCAAAACTTTACAGTTATGATATTTCTTCTGAGGAGCTTTTCAAACTGTCTGCCTATGTACTTCTAAAAAGGGGAGATAATGGTTCAATGGGGGATATAGCCTGTATTTCCTATGAAAATCTTGTGATGTACACTTCATTTGACAGAAATTTAATAAAAGAAAAAATGAAAAACAGTTCCCTTGCAGAAATGATAAATCTGGAATGGGGGTATAAAATAGAAAAAATATACTGTCCGGAAAAACTTGAATTTTTAGTTGGTTGGACTGGAATACCGTCTATTTCAGGAAAGATGATAGTTGAAGTTAAAAATTCAATAAATAAAGAATTTCTTGAAAAGTCTGAAGAAATTATCAGAAATCTGAAAAATGGAATAGAACAGGGAAATAAGAAAATAATATCAGAAAATGTTGAAGAAAATAGCAAATTACTTAAAATGCTGCATGAAAAAATTTATAGCCGGAAACTTCTGGAGCTTGTAGAATCTGCAGAAGGACTTGATATATGTGCTAAAAGCAGTGGAGCAGGTGGAGGAGATTGTGGAATAGCCATATCCTTCAATAGAAATGATACGGAAAAATTATTGGAAAGATGGGAAAGTAGAGGTATAGAGCTACTTTATAAATCAGAGCTGTAAAAATAACCGGCTGGGAGGAGTTTTCGAATGAACAGGAAGGATGAGCATATAAAATATGCATTAAAATATGAAAGTGCAGATAACAGTTTCGATGATATGGAACTGGTACAGTGCTCCATACCGGAATATAATCTGGATGAAATAGATTTATCTGTCAATTTTGCAGAGAATACATTCGAATATCCTTTTTTTATAAATGCAATGACAGGTGGAAGTAAAAAAGGAAAAGAAATAAACAGGAAACTTGCAAAGGTAGCAAAAGAATGTAATATCCTTTTTGTTACAGGCTCATACAGTGCTGCCTTGAAAAATCCTGATGATGACTCATTTGAAGTGGTAAGGAAAGAAAACGAAGGACTTCTTCTTGGAACAAATATTGGAGCAGATAAAAACTATACGGCAGGAATGAAGGCTGTGGAAGATTTGAATCCGTTATTTTTACAGATACATGTTAATCTAATGCAGGAGCTTATAATGCCTGAAGGAAGTAGAAACTTCAATGAATGGGAGAAAAATATATCAAATTTTGTAAAAAATATAAAAGTTCCACTGATTTTAAAGGAAGTAGGCTTTGGAATGAGTCCTGAAACAGTAAAAAAAGGTATGGAGCTTGGAATAAAAACATTTGATATAAGCGGAAGAGGAGGGACAAGCTTTGCCTATATTGAAAATATGAGGGGGGAAAATAGATTTTCCTACCTTAATGAATGGGGACAGAGTACAGTATCGTGTCTTCTTGGATTAAAAGATTATATCGATAAGGCTGAAATAATAGCAAGTGGAGGGGTAAGGCATCCTCTTGACATTATAAAGGCTCTTGTACTGGGAGCAAAGGCAGCAGGGCTTTCAGGAACAATGCTTCGTCTTGCAGAAAATAATTCCACTGAAGAAATAATAGAAATAGTAAACAGCTGGAAAGAAGAATGCAGAATGATAATGTGTGCCTTAAATGCTAAAAATGTAAAGGAACTTCAGAATGTAAAGTATGTTCTGTATGGTAAGACAAAGGAGTTTTATTTAAAATAAAAAAGTCACCGATGATTGGAATGTCAAATCCAGCATCAGTTTATTGTGTGGAGCAAGGTGGAGAGTCAATTCTTGTAAGAAGTAAAAAGGGAGATTTTGGAATTTGTAAGCTGAAAGATGGAACAGCAGTGGAAGAATGGGAATATTACAGAGAAAATAACAAATAAGGAATAGAAAAATAATATAAAAAATAGAGTGTAGAAATACGAATCAGTTGCTATGTATTTTATAACTCTATTTTTTTTATTATAATGAAAAATAGTTTATTATTTAACCTAAATTCCCAAAAAAATTATACATATGAAACATACTAACTTAGTAAAAATTAAATCTTTCAGAGATTTCTGCAAAAAAATAAAATATGTATAATTAAACATAACATCAATTTTTAGATGGCTTGTAAATTAAGACTTTGAGGTATCCTATGTATAAAAAAATCTGGGAATTTAGGATTAAATTACCCTAATTGAAAAAAATCCGACTAATTTATTTTTATAAATTTATGAATCTATCTGCAACTTTCTTATTAAATAATTCATCATGTTCAACAAACAATAATGTCGGTCTGTAATTTAATATCAATTCTTCTATTTGTATTCTACTCATAATATCTATAAAGTTCAAAGGTTCATCCCAAATATACAAATGTGCCTTTTCACAGAGACTTGCTGTTATTAAAATTTTTCTTTTTCTGACCTTCACTGTAATCTGAGATATCCTTTTTCAAACTGTAAGCTGTTAAAACCCATTTTACTCAGTATTGATAGAAATAATGTTTTATCTATCTGTTTTTTTCTTCAATGTATTCAAACAAATTCCCTTTTAAATCGGAAGTATCCTGAGAAACATAAGAAATTTTTAAATTTTTTTGCACAATAAATATTTCCTGTGTATTTAACATTTTTTTCCTATTATCAATTTCAAAAATTGTTGATTTTTCCGGATCCGTTTTTTTCCTGTCAGAGAAATAATTTCTCCCTGATTAATTTTAAAAATTTATATCTCTACAGATTAATCTGTTATTGTAAAAATAATGAGACGTTTTTTTAAATTCAATTAATCTTTTGCTGTGAAATATTAAGGGACTTAACTTCAATTTTTTTCATCTATGTCAATATTTTTTTAAGTAATTGGGATTTTTTTCTTCTATTAATCTATCACTTCTTTTTTTCTATTGATTTTTGCTCTTTTTCATCATTTTGGCGACCATATGTCCGATATATCCTTTATCTCCCATTCCGAGATTTTTTTGTTTTTTTCTACCTTATCAGATCAGACAGCAACTCTTTTTGAGGATTTTACAAGACGTTTTATCTCCTTTTTTTCAGTTTCCTATTCTGATATATTTCCAGTTCATCCTGTTGCCGTTTATTTTTTTCCCATGTTGAAAAAAATTCCCTTTTTTGAATTTCAATATTTGTTTTATTAATTGAAAGTATATGATCAATACAGCTGTCTAAAAGATTTCTGTCATGTGAAACGAGAATAAAGCTTTTCTTTCCCTTCAAGTATCTGCTCACAATTTTTTTCTTGCATTTATATCAAGATGATTTGTAGGTTCATCTATTAGTAAAAAAATTATTCTCTTTTTAAAAAAATAAAAGTCGCTAATAGTACTTTTGTCTTTTCTCCGCTTGATAAAAAGAAAAAAATTGATGATTAATTATGTCTTCCTCTATTTCTAAAAAGTGAAAAATTCTTTCAAAAAAATTTCCATTCTTCACAATCAGGGCAAATTTCCCTTAAAAATTTCCATAGTGCTAAGTTTTTTTCATTTTTTTACTTCATAAGGAAAAATATTCAAATGTAACATTTGATGAAACAGTCCCTCTATAATTATATTTCCCCATTAAAAATATTCAGAAAAGTTGTTTTTTTCCTTTTCCGTTTCTTCCTATAAATCCTAATTTCCAATCCGTATCTATTTGAAAGCTGACATTTTCAAAAAAATCATTTCATAATTATTATCATAGGAAAAAGATAAATTTGATATATTAATTAATGACATATTTTTTTCCTTTCTTTTTATTTAAAAACTTATTTATATTACATATTTAATTTATTTTTTTAATTTTTCATATTTACCATAACTATAAACTATTTCGTATACTCTTCTTTAAAAATAATCCTCTATTTTATAAAGCTCATCAAAACTTCCTTTTTACTTCTATTTTTTTCCTTCCTTAAGAATTATAATTTTAGAGGCATATGGAAGTATTTCACGACTGTGTGTGCTCATTAATATAGTTTTATTTTTCATTTTTTTTAATTCTTCCATTATTTTTCTCTCATTTTTCCTATCCAATGAGGACGTTATTTCATCAAAAAGAAATACACATGTATCTTTAGCCAATGCTCTTGCAATACATATTCTTTGTATCTGTCCTCCTGATAAAGCCGTTCCTTCTTCTCCGATTACTGTTTTTATCCCGTTACATAACTCTTCAACTTCTTTATGCATATTTACTTTTTTTAGAATTCTGCCTATTTCATCATTTGAAATATCACTTTTTCCGATTCTTATATTATCCTCTATACTGAAATCAAACAAAACTTCATTTTGAGATACGTAAGATACATTATCTCTAATAAAACTTTCGGAAACATCTTTAACTACTTCCTTTCCCAAAAGAAAATATTTTCCGTCATAATTTTCCATAAATCCGGAAAGAATTTTGAGTAATGTACTCTTTCCACTTCCACTTTTTCCTATTATGGCTACAGTTTCTCCTTCCAAAACGGAAAATGAAATATCGTCAAGCACCTTATTTTTCCCATAAAAAGCCGTTAAATTTTTAATTTCCAATGCTATTTTACTATTTGTTATTTCCACATTCTCTTTGCTCTGATCTTTTTTCACTTTCAAACTTTCTGTATTTAATAAATCACTTATTTTATTTACTTCATTTTTTGATGACTTTATTTTGCAATATGACTCGCTAAACTCTGTCATAAATACAATCATGCTTTGAGTGAACTGTATTAAAAATGCAGTTTTTCCGATTTCCGAAGAAACTGTCGAAACTAATATTAATCCTATATAAATAGGAATTATCTCACACAAGTAGCACAATAAATTATTAAAAAAATTTCATGTTCCATAAAAAGTTTTTTTCATATTTCAACTGATTTTTTTTACTATTCCATCGTTAAATTCCAGAACATTTCGAATATACATTTCTTCTAGACCGAAACTTCTGATTTCTCTTATTCCTGAAATAGCCTGACTCAAATAAGAATTGCTTTTATTTGTTATTTCTAAAAAAGCCGTTTTTTCCATACCCATTTTTTTGAATAAAAAAATATATGAGTAATTGCCGATACCAAAACTGTTAATGTGTATAATATTCCTATTATGATATCTACATTAGAAATTACTACTAAAAAAAGTAAAAAGTAATATAAAAAGAAGAAAAAATTATAAATCCATCTTGATAAAATTTCCGTAACAATTTCCACATTTTGCAAAAATATTTGACAGATATTCCGAAATATTTCCTTGAATTTTCTTTTGAATTGTGTAGTGCTTCATTTACTTTTAACATATAAATCCGATTTTATAAGCATTTCTAAATTAGGTATAAAAATATAATTCCATTAAATTTATTATAAATTTAAAAAAATTAAAACTGAAATCAGATATAATACAGGAAAAAGCAAAAAGAATTTAAGCTTTTTTTGCCATATTTACATAAAAATTTCTCCAGTAAAAGAGCAGATAAATAATAACCTGAAAAACACAAAAAAATTGTTAACAACAACTGCATTTTTTTAACATTTTTTTCTACTTGGCAACTTATTTATTATACCTAAAACTTTTAATAACATCATATTTTTCATTTTAATGGTAACTCCTTGTTTACTTTATTTAAAAATTTGAAAAATAATATCTTTATACCATTTATTATATATACTTCAAAGAATCTTCTTCTTCAATTTTATCTTTATTTTATAATAAATAGTTTATCAGCTCTCTCAATAAAAGATAAACTGTGTGATGATATGATAAATGTTGTATTTTTTCTCATTTTTTCCACTATATCAATAATTTTTTTTTCTGTTTCATGATCAAGAGAAGACGTAGGTTCATCCAGAAAAAGGATTTCAGGTTTTCTTAAACAGGCTCTTGCAATAGAAAGCCTCCTGATTTCTCCTCCAGACAATGAATGTGTATTTTTTTCTCCAATTACTGTTTCATAACCTTTGTCCAGTTTCATTATCGAATTATGAATATCAAATAATTTACATATTTCAACTACTTTTTCGATATCTATTTCTTTTTGAACCTAAAGTCAAATTATTTAATATTGTATCTATAAATAGAAAAATCATGTTGTCCTACATATAAAAATTTTATCTTTAAAATTGTTTTTTTTATACATTTTTCATCTTTATTTAAATAGTATATAACCTCACCTTTTTTTCAACCGGGTATATTCCCGATAGCAAATGCAGTAATGTAGTTTTACCACTACCGCTTTTTTTCCTGTTATTACATTTATTTTTTTGTTATAAATATTTATATTTATATTATTTAGAAAAAAATTTTTTTTCTTTCGAATAAGAAAAAGAAATATTCTTTCCTGATATTATAATATCTTTATCATCCTGTAATTCAATTTTTTTCAATTTTTATAAAAACATTTATTTTTCATTAAGATTTATCAACTCATTTAATCTTTTTTTACCGAAGCTTTCATCTCATGATACTTCAATATAAAATTAGGAAAAATAATCTAAAAAAATTTGAAACATAACTTCTGAATAAACCGAATGTTACAAATGTACCTAATGTTATGTTTTTTTATTATAGATTAATATTACTCCGACTATATAATGTATAATAACAGGAAGATAATTAATCACTGTCAGAAAAATTCACTTTTTTTTATTATTATTCTGTTATTCTTTTTTTATTTTCTGAATATATATCTTTTAGCGAATTTTTCAAAGCGTTTCTTTATAAAAAAATCTGCTTTGTATATTTTTTTATTGTCTGCATTAACCTCAAAAATATTTTTCCAGTATATTTGCTATTTTTTTCCATAATATTCGTCCATTAAATAAAAAAATTCTTTTCCATAGAATCATTTATTTTTTTACATTTATCATAATTATAAACGGAAGTAAAAAAATTCTAAAACAGCTAATTCTCTGCTTATTATAAATGCAGTTAAAACTGCACTTACTCCAATAACCATTCTCCGAAAAAAATATACAGTATGTCCGAAAAAAATAATTTATATTATTCAAATTTTTTTGTTAATCTTAAATGTATATCTCCTGTTTCAAATCTGTCTATATCTGGCACAGAAGCATTTAAAAACAGATTTTTACTATTTCTTCTCTGAGAATTTCTATTCTTTTAATGAAAATTATTCTTTGAAAATATGGAGCAAAAACACTACTTAACCATTGTACTGTAAAACATAAAAGCTATTGTAATAGCAAGTTTATTTACCATTATTTTTATTAGAAGAGCCTATTGTTATTACATCTATAGCTTTCCCTTCATAAAATGCAAGACCTGTTGAAGAAAGACCTTCAAAAAAATTATCAGGATAACTGTAAAAAAATTATTGAATATGTCGATGGAATAAGTATTTTTTTGTATTTTTTTATTCATTTAATTTAAAACTCCTAAGTTATATAAATTTCTTGAATTCTGCTATACGGATATCCGTAAGAGACTCTCAAATGATTCTGTCCTTTTTTTATTTATTTTTTTGGAGAATAATCAACAACTATTTATTTCATTCTATCAGTTTATAAATAGAAATACAATAATTAATTTTTTTATTTGAATTTTAAAGTATAAAAATACTCAAATGAAAAAAATAAAATGCAATCAAATTCTTTTTTTCTTATTTTCCTTTTTGCTACATTTTTCTTTTTCTATTTGTGCTGAAGTTTAAATAATTTATTATATTTTTAAAAATTTATAATTCTTTATATTTTTTTCTGTCGATTTATTTTTTTAAAAGTAAAAAAATTCTGTCTTATATTTCTATTCTTTTAAAAAAATATGATTAATATTAAGTCCATCTTTTTTTCAATACAGCCTTTATCCAACCTGTAAATAACGGATGAGGTTTTGTCGGTCTGCTTTTAAATTCAGGATGATACTGGACTGCAAGAAAATAAGGATGTTCTTTAATTTCAATTACTTCCACATAATTTCCGTCAGGCGATAATCCTACTATGTCCATTCCCGCCTGTTCAAATTCATTTTTATAGGCTCTATAAATATATATGGGGGTGGAAAAAGAAATAAAAAAACTATATTTCAAATTATCTAAATTGCAAAATTTAAATAAATTAGGAAATATAGTTTTTTTGTTCCACTTTTGTATGGTTTAACTCAAATTATATTAGATTTCTTTAAGGTAAGCATTTAACATCCACAGATTTTTTTCATAGTTAGATATGTATTCATCTACCATTGCTGATGTCCCGTAGTCATTTTCTTCATCTGCAGCTGCTTTAATTTCTTTTACAAGATTTAACATTCCTTCAAATTCAGCCTTTACAGAAACTAAAACTTCATGTACCCCAATTTCTTTGTTTTCAGCTTCTTTAATTGTAGTTAATTCTAAATAATCCTTTAACGTACCGTATGGTCTTCCTCCGATTGAAAGTATTCTTTCAGCTACATCATCTATCTGTCCGTTAAGGTCGTTATAGAATTCTTCCAATTTACTGTGGATAGTAAAGAATCCTTTACCTGCTACGTTCCAGTGATAATTTTGTACCTTTCTGTATAACACATTCAGATTTACCAGATATAAGTTTAATTTTTCTACTGTTTTGCTCATTGTAATTACCTCCTAAATAAAATTATTTTAATTTTGCAATCTCTACAACTAATTACTAATTTGTATTGATTACAAATTTATTATAATACAAAAATATAAAAGATGTCAATACTTTTTTGCAAAAAATGAAAAAAGTTTTACTATGACCAGTAAAATAGTCAATGAAACAATAATCGAAGGTCCTGATGGAATATTGAAGATGTATGAAAAATATAGTCCAAAAAGAATCCCAAGGAAGGAAAAAAATACAGATAAAAACAGTATTGATGAATATCTTCTTGCAATAATCGAAGCAGTAGCCTGAGGTATTGTAAGAATTGAGATTATCAGTATGATTCCTATTGTTTTTATATTTATGATAATGGCAGAAGAAACAAGTATAATCATAAAGTAATTTATGAAGGTAACAGGTATGCCATATATTCTATAAAAATTTTCATCAAAGCTTGAATAAACTATACCTTTATAAAATACAATGAAAAAAATTATCGTTATGCTGTTCAGACCAACCAATAAAATTATATTCAGTTTATTTGATAAAAGTATATTTCCAAAAAGGTAGGTAGACATATCAGCCTGATATCCAGGAGTCATAAAGGAAAAAATAATTCCCACTGCCATTCCAAGAGACATCATAATACCAATACCAAGGTCACTGTCTACATTAAAAAAATCCTTTAAAACAAGTATTAGTATACCTGAAAAGATTGAAAATATCAGTCCAAAAATTAATGGATCCTTAACTTCCAATCTAAAAAAGTAAATTAAAAATATTCCAATTCCAATTCCTCCATAAGAAGCATGACTGATGCTTGATGATATAAACACCATTTTTTTATTAACAATGTATGTTCCGATTATACCGCAGCATATACTTGAGAGTAAGCCGACAATCAGTGCATTCTGCATGAAGGAATATTTAAAAATTTCCAGAAAGTTCATTTTTCCCCCTTTTAATGTTTATGTGTATGTTTTACATAGTATTCTTCCTTATTTTTAAAAATTTTTATATTATTTTCCACAATAAATATAGTATCAATATAGTTATATATCTTCTCCATTTCGTGAGAAATGATAACAAGCGTAGAATCAGAAAGCCGTTTTATCTTTTCAAACAGCTGATATTCAAATTTCTGGTCAAGAAAAGATTCAGGCTCATCCAGAAAAATAATATCAGGGGAAGAAATAAGAGCCCTTGCAATTAAAGCCCTCTGCAGCTGACCTCCTGAAACTTCGCTTATGAGTTTATTTTTCAAGTTATCAATTCCAAATTCCTTTAAAAGAGCTTCGGTTTTTTCCTTTTCCTCCTTGTTAAATCTCCGGAAAAGATTCTTTCTGCTTGCCAGTCCGGATATTACAAGGTCGAATATATTAATAGGAAAGGAAGCATCAAATTCTCTTATTTGAGGAAGATAACCTATTTTATTTTTATTAATAAAGAATTCCACACTGCCTGAATTTTTCTTTAAAAATCCAAGTATCACTTTAACAAGTGTAGATTTTCCACCGCCATTTCTACCTAAAATGGCTACATTTTCTCCTTTTATAATATCAAAATTAATATCAGAGAGAATGATTTCCTTATTATATTTAAAATTTAAGTTTCTTACGCTAATCAGTTTTTTTCCTGGGAATTATTCATTTGCATCCTTTCCGTTATAATAGTGTCAGTTATTTCTGTTTCTGAAGTTTTTAGTCAAGATAATCTACAAATTGATTTAAGTTTTCAAATACATTTTCCTTGTCAACGTTAAATTCCACAATTTTAGCATTTGGAATTTCTTTAGCTATTATTTCTATACTTTGTTTAGGGAACTGTGGCTGAACAAGTATTGTAGTTATATTGTGCTCCTTAGCTTCATCTATTATTTCTTTAATTTGCTGTGCTGTTGGTTCTTTTCCTTCATATTCCACTGAAACTTCTTCCACATTGTAATCTTTTATAAAGTAGTTCAGTGCAGGGTGGTAAATCATGTAGGCTTTTTTTGTTTTAGAAGCCATTTTCTTATCAAGATCTTCTTTTACTTTTGCAAGTTCTTCTAAAAAGGCGTTGTAATTTTTTTCAAAAACATCTTTTTTATCAGGATAAGCCTGAACCAGTTTATTTTTAATTTCAAGAGCGGCTGAAGGCATTAATTTTAATGAGAACCATACATGCGGATCAATTTCCCCATGTTCGTCATGTTCGTCATGTTCATCGTGCTTATCATGGTCATCATGTTTATCCTTGTCTTCGTGGTGGTCATTCCCTTCCTTTTCATCTTCGTGATGGTGGTCATGCCCTTTAAGAAGCAATGCAGGATCGGCAGAACTTAGGACATTTACAACTTTATCTGAATTATTAAGACTTTCAGCTATCTTTTTTTCGAATCCCAGCAGATTATATGTGAAAAACAGTTTTGAATTTTCCAGTTTTTTCAAATCGTCAGGTTTTGGCTCAAAAAGTTCATGGTTTGCATTAGGTGGAACAATTGCAATTACATTGTAGTCCTCACCGGCAATTTTCTCAACAAGCCATTTAAGCGGTGCTGTACTTGCTACAATAGTTTCCTTGTTTTCAGTGGCAGCTTCAGTTTTTCCATTTTCTTTTGGAGCTTTTTCTTCTTCCTTTTTTCCACATGATAGGAAAAGTAATCCTAAAAGTAGAACAGTTAGCAGTTTTTTCATGTTTCCTCCTTAAATAAGTGTATTTGTTTTATAGTATTATGAAATCTTTACTATATATGATAAAAATTTTATAATAAAAAAAGTAATAATTGTCAACGAAAAATATTAAACTATTATAAAAAACATATGATTAATCAAACATATATTATACTATTAAACAAAAAAAGGAAACTTGTTTTTGCAAAAAAATAGACTATAATAAAAAAATAAAGATATAGAATTTTAAAAATACTGAAAACTTTTGCTCCTTTGAAAAAAAGGCAAGATTTAGTTGAATTATACACCATTTGGAATAATTTTAAAAAGAAAAAAAGAAAGATAAAAATTTTTAACAGCAAAAAAACATATAATATGTATTAGAATTAATGTGAAAAATATGCTATAATAAAAAAATAAAAAGAAAATATACAAATAAAGGATTTAATATATCTGGCGTTTTTCAAGTGATTGAGAAAGTAGCGTATATAAAAAAATAAAAAAATGGAGAATAAAACATATGTGGAAAAAAATACAGAAGTGATTTTTATAAGGCATGGAGAAACAGATTTTAATAAAGCAAAACTTTATTTTGGCCATTCAGATCCTGATTTAAATGCAACAGGAATGGAACAGCTTAGAAATACAAGGTTTTTACTTGAAAAAAGGGAAAAAACTCCGGATATTGTATTTTCAAGTGATTTAAAGAGATGCAGTCAGAGTATGGAAATACTTGGGATAGATAAAAAAGTTGAAAAAATTCTTACTGAAGAGCTTAGGGAATTGAATTTTGGAATATTTGAAGGGAAAACTTATGAAGAAATAAAAAATGAATATCCGGATAAAGTGGAAGAAATGAGGAACGACTGGAGAAACTTTAAGGTGGATAAAGGGGAAAGCATCAATGAAATGATGCTGAGAACTGCTAAAAAAATGGATGAAATAATAAGTGGACATAAAGATAAGAAAATTCTTGTTGTGGCTCATGCAGGGGTTATTCAGGCTCTGATAAGTTACTATCTTTTCGGAAATCTTGACGGATATTGGAAATTCAGAATAGATAATGGCTCAATGACAAAAATGCACATTATGGAAGATGGATACACTTATTTTGAATATATTAATTTAACACAATAGAAATTTGCAAATTTTGAAAAGAATATGGTAGAATAAAAGTTAAGAAGTAAAATAAATTTTGAAAAAAGATAACGTTAAAAGAAGGAAGGGAAAATGAAAATAGTAATAGTTGGTGCAGGAGTTGTTGGAGAGGCACTATGCAGTGAATTATCAGAAATAAACAACGATGTCATTCTTATAGAAAAGGAAGAGGATATTTTAAATAAGGTTATCGAAAAGAATGATATAACAGGATTGGCAGGAAATGGAGCTTCCTATGAAAATCTTCTGGAAGCGGGAGTTGATACTGCTGATATTTTTATTGCAGTGACTGAAGCTGATGAATTAAATATTATTTCATGCATTATGGCAAAAAAACTTGGAGCAAATTATACAATTGCAAGGGTAAGAAACCCGGAATATACTACAAATATGCGTTTTGTAAGGGAAGAACTTGGAATTTCCTTGATGATAAATCCTGAAGAGGAAGCGGCAAGAACAATAATGAATACTCTGAAATTCCCAAATGCAGAAAGCGTGGATACATTTTTTTCAAACAGGGCAAATATGTTGGAACTTTTAATTGAAAAAGGAAGCCAGCTGGCGGGCATGAAACTGAAAAATCTTAACAGCGGATTAAAAGATAAGGTAATAATATGTATTGTGGAAAGAGGAAAAGACATAATGGTGCCTACTGGAGATTTTATACTGGAAGAAGATGATGTCATATACGTAACAGGAACAAATGATGCAGTGGCAAACTTCTATGACAGGATGGGATACAAAAAAAATAAGGATATAAATTCTGTTATGCTGATTGGTGGAGGAACATTGTCACATTATCTCCTTGGAAAGCTTATAAAAAGGAAAAAACAGGTTAAAGTTATAGAAGAAGTTAGGGAAACAGCAAAGAAATTGAGTAATAACTATCTTAATGCCATAGTTGTCAGGGGAGATGAAACAGATCAGGAACTTCTTCTTAATGAAGGAATTGAAAAATACGATGCAGTTATTGCGGCAACTGATAATGATGAAGAAAACATGGTAATATCAATGTTTGCAAAATCTGTGAATTCAGGAAAAATCATAACTCAGATGAACAGAACTCTTTTACTTCCAATTCTTGAGAAGTATGAATTCAGTACACCTATTGTTCCTAAAAAGGTAATTTCAGATATAATTATAAGGGTAGTAAGATCAAAAATGAATGCAAAAGGATCAAAAATGAATACCCTTCATAGATTTGGAGAAAACAGGGTTGAAGCGATGGTTTTTGAAATTAATGAAAAAAGTAAATCAATAGGAGTACCATTAAAAGACCTTCCAATATTATCTGAAGTAATAATAGCCGGAATTCTGAGAAGGGAAGAGCTGACATATCCTGGGGGGAAATGACACAATAGAAGTTAATGATAAGGTAATGATAATAACAACTAGAAAAGGAGTAGAAGATTTTGATGATATTTTAGGATAATGGATTTTTTCATGAGTTATCTTAAAACAGAAAAATCAGGAGAATAAAATGAATAAAAGAATGATAGGTTTTGTAATCGGAAGACTTCTTCTACTGGAAGCAATGTTAATGGTACTTCCTTTAGGAGTAAGTTTTATTTATGGAGAATCATTGAAGTATAAAGGAGCTTACTTTGGTGTAATAATGCTGCTTATAGCCATGGGTCTGGCACTGTCCTTTAAAAGTCCTGAAAATATGTCAATACAGGGAAGAGAAGGATTTGTAATAGTTGCGCTTTCATGGATACTTATGTCGGCATTTGGAGCATTACCATTTGTTATAACAAAGGAAATTCCTTCCTTTATAGATGCATTTTTTGAAACAGTTAGCGGATTTACCACAACGGGATCCAGTATTATAACAGATTTGAGCTTAATAAGCCGTTCAAATTTATTCTGGAGAAGTTTTACGCACCTTGTGGGAGGTATGGGAGTACTTGTACTTGTACTGGCAATATTTCCAAAACATTCACCTGGATCAGTCCATGTAATGAAGGCGGAAGTTCCGGGTCCTACATTTGGAAACTTGTATCTAAACTGTCTACTACAGCGAGAGTTCTTTATAAAATTTATCTTGTAATGACAGGAATAATGATTGTACTTCTTATGCTTGGTGGACTTGACTGGTTTGAATCTTCACTTCTTGCTTTTGGAACAGCAGGGACAGGAGGATTTGGAGCAAGAAATGGAAGTATTCTTCCTTATAACAGTGCATATGTTGATATAGTTCTTGCTGTTGGGATGCTTGTCTTTGGAGTGAATTTCAACATATATTATTTTATACTTATAGGAAAAGTGAAGGAAGCATTAAGCAATGAGGAATTGAAATACTACCTCATAATAGTAGGGGCTGCAGTGGCACTTATATTTATAAATATAAGTACAACCTATAAATCAATGGGGCATGCATTAAGGGATATATTTTTTACAGTTTCATCTATAATTACAACAACAGGTTTCTCAACGGCTGATTTTGGAAAGTGGCCGGTATTTTCACAAACTGTACTTCTTCTGCTTATGTTTTTTGGAGCATGTGCCGGATCAACAGCAGGAGGACTTAAAATTTCCAGAGTCATAATGATGGCTAAAATGTTTGTTGCAGAAATAAAGCAGATGATAAGCCCTAACAGAGTAGTTTCCATAAAATATGAGCATAAACCGCTTGATTCAAAGGTAAAAAAGGGCGTTGCAAACTATTTTATCGTATACATTGGAATATTTACGGTACTTCTTCTAGTAGTTTCAATGACAACAGATGATTTTCTGACAGCTTTCAGTGCAGTTGCGGCAACATTTAATAATATAGGTCCGGGACTTGGAAAAGTTGGGCCTGCATTCAGTTTTGCCGACATGACGGATGTATCAAAAATATTCTTAAGCTTTGGAATGCTTGCAGGAAGGCTTGAACTGTTCCCTATGCTTATACTGTTTGCACCGGAAACATGGAAAATAAAATAATTATAAATATCTTAAAAGACTGTCTGAACTGTATTCAAAATCTTAGAAATAAGATTGGATGCAGTATACGGATAGTCTTTTTTTATGAATTTTATTAAACGAAGAAATATAATTTCTATATATTATGAATATAAAGTAAAAAAAGTATTGTTGTAGAAGTATTGATAAACCTAAGGATTAACATATCTTTTTTTAAAAAAAGTGAAAAAAAGGCTATAAAAATATAAACTTTTTTTAACCAAAAGTAAAAAAAGTTGGGTATACTTGTATTAATATAAATAGGCGAGGTATGCACATACTTGTAGAAGAATGATAGAAAATTTAGGAGGAAAAGGAAATGAAGGATTTAAAGGAAAAATTCTTAAATTTATTTGGAATAAAGCATGAAAAGGAATTCTTTTCACCAGGAAGAGTAAACTTGATAGGAGAGCATACAGACTACAACGGTGGTAATGTATTTCCATGCGCAATAGATAAAGGAACTTATGCTTTAGTGAAAAAAAGAGATGACAATAGATTCAGAATGTATTCAGAAAATTTTGCTGAATTAGGAATAATGGAATTTACTTTGGATAAACTGGAAAATGAAAAGGAACATGACTGGGCAAATTATCCTAAAGGAGTAATTAAGATGTTCATTGATGCCGGTCAGAAAATAGACAGCGGATTTGATATTGTTTTTTATGGAAATATTCCAAACGGAGCAGGACTTTCATCATCGGCATCAATAGAAATCCTTACAGCAGTAGTTTTAAAGGATCTTTTCAATCTTGATATTGACATGATAGAAATGGTTAAGCTTGGTCAGAAGACAGAAAACCTGTTCATAGGAGTAAACTCTGGAATAATGGATCAGTTTGCAGTGGGAATGGGTAAAAAAGACCATGCCATTCTTCTTGACTGTAATACATTAAAATATGAGTATGTTCCTGTAGTACTGAAGGATGAAGTAATAGTAATATCAAACACAAATAAGAGAAGAGGACTTGCAGATTCTAAATATAATGAAAGAAGAAGCGAGTGTGAAAAGGCTCTGGAAGAACTTCAGTCAAAACTTGATATAAAAGCATTGGGAGAACTTTCCACTGAAGAATTTGAAGCTAATAAGGAACTTATTTCAAATGAAATAAATAGAAAAAGGGCAAAACATGCAGTTTATGAAAATCAGAGAACATTAAAGGCTCAGAAGGAGCTTTCAGAAGGTAATCTGGAAGAATTTGGAAAACTTATGAACCAATCTCACGAATCCTTAAGAGATGACTATGAAGTGACAGGAGTGGAACTTGATACATTGGTGGAACTTGCATGGAAGCAGGAAGGTGTAGTAGGTTCAAGAATGACAGGTGCAGGATTTGGTGGATGTACTGTAAGTATTGTGAAAAAAGATAAAGTTGATGATTTTGTAAAAAATGTTGGAGAAAAATATAGAGATAAAATAGGTTATAATGCTGATTTTTATATAGTTGAAGTCAGTGAAGGAGCAGGAAAACTATAAAAGGGAGTTGTAACCATGATCAATGTAGAAAAAAGCCTTTTTGGAAAATATGAAGACCAGGATGTATATAAATATGAATTGAAAAATTCCAACGGATTTCAGGTAAATATTCTAAATTTTGGAGGAATAATTACTGAAATATTTGTAAAAAATAGGGAAGGACAGTTTAAGAACGTAGTGCTTGGATATGAGAATTTTGAGGATTATGTGGGAAATGGCGCATATCCCGGTTCAATTATAGGAAGAACTGCCGGTAGGATAGGAAATGGAATTTTTTCAATTGACGGAATAATCTATGATTTAAATAAAAATAATGGAAACAATTCATTACACGGTGGAAATAAAGGCCTGAATACTAAAATTTTTAATGTCAGGGAACTGGGAAATGGGATAGAACTTTCATATAAAAGCCCTCACATGGAAGAAGGGTATCCGGGAAATGTGGATTTTGAAATATGCTACCTCATAAATGAAAGCAATCACCTGACAATTGAATATAAGGCAGTTTCAGATAGAAAAACTTATATAAACTTAACAAACCATACATATTTTAATCTGTCGGGAGACATGGAAAAAAATGGAGATGAACAGGTTCTTAAGATAGATGCAGATGAAGTATGCGAGATTTCAGAAAATATGATTCCAACAGGGGAATTTATAGATGTTACAGATACTGTGTTTGACCTGAGAAATGGAAAGGTTATAGCAGACGGGATAAAGGAAAAACATCATCAATTTGATATAACAAGGGCCTACGATCATCCTTTTGTACTAAACAGAATTGGAGTGAGGGGAGAGCCTGAAATTGCCCTGCATTCAGAATACAGTGGAATAGAAATGGAAGTCTGTACAACAGAAAGGGTGGCAGTTATCTATACTGGAAATTATCTGGATGATGTTCCTGTTTTTGACAGCGGATACAATAAAATAATCAAAAAGGAAAAGAATGACAGATATCTTGGAGTGGCAATAGAAACACAGGACTTTCCAAATGGAATTAATGAAAGAAAATTTAAAGTAAAATTACTTGAAAAGGATAAGGAATGTATCCAGAAGACAATATTCAAGTTTAATGTAAGATAAAAATATTTAATAAATAAAGTAAAATATTTGATAAAAAGATGCAGGGAAGTGATCAGATGGATATATTTTTTGAAGTTGAAAAACTTATTGAATATTCAATAAAAAATGGACTGGTGGAAAGTGAAGATAAACTTCTTGTAACTAATCTTGTACTGGAATGTCTGGAACTGGATACATACAGGGATTTTTCACCATCTGAAGAAGAAAATATAAAAAAAGAGATAGAAAATGCAGCTTATCCTTCAGAGATCCTTGATAATATTGTAGACTGGGCTGCAGAAAATGGAAAAATGAAGGAAACAACAGCTACTTTTAAGGATTTACTGAATTCAAAGATAATGGGAGAGATAGTTCCTAGAACATCACAGGTAAGACGTGAATTCTGGAATGAATATGAAAATAATGGAATTGATAAGTCAACAGAATATTTTTATGGCCTGTCTAAAAAAAGTAACTATATAAGAACAGACAGGATAGCAAAAAATATACAATGGAATTATGAAAATAATTATGGAAGTCTTGAAATAACAATAAATCTTTCAAAACCTGAAAAAGATCCGAAGGAAATTGCAATGCAGAAAAATATAGTATCAACAAATTATCCTAAATGTCTTTTATGTAAGGAAAATGAAGGATATATGGGAAGGATAAATCATCCGGGAAGACAGAACCACAGAACGATAAAAATGAATTTGACTAATGAAGAATGGTATTTCCAGTACTCCCCTTATATATATTATAACGAGCATTGCATAGTATTTTCGGGAGAACATCGGCCAATGAAAATAGACAGGGCAGGATTTGAAAGACTGTTTCAGTTTGTTGAGAAATTTCCCCACTATTTTATAGGTTCAAATGCAGATTTACCAATAGTTGGAGGCTCTATTCTATCACATGACCATTTTCAGGGTGGAAGACATGTATTCCCAATGGAAACTGCCAAAATAAAAGAAAAAATAGAATTTAAAGGTTATGAAGATGTGGAAGCGGGAATTGTAAACTGGCCTATGTCAGTAATAAGAATAAGAGGAGAGAAGGACAGACTTGTAGAACTTTCAGAAAAAATTCTTAATAAATGGATAGACTATGATGCGGAAAAGTTTGATATATATTCACATACAAAAGGGGAAAGACATAATACTGTAACACCGATAGCAAGATTTAAAAAGGGAAAATATGAAATGGATCTGGTTTTAAGAAATAATCTTACAAACAGTGTTCATCCTCTGGGAATATTTCATCCACATGAAGAACACCATAATATAAAAAAGGAAAATATAGGACTTATTGAAGTAATGGGACTTGCAGTTCTTCCAGGAAGACTGAAACAGGAAATGTCTGAAATAAGAAATTTGCTGGAGAAGGTTAGGGAAACTCAGGAATTTAAGGAAACAGGAAGCTATGAAAAATGTTACAGTGAAATGGAACATAATGAAGAGCTGAAAAAACATGTGAAATGGCTAAAGTACTATCTGGAAACACATAAACTGAAACAGCTTGCAGAAAGTGATATGGAGTTATTCATAAAAAGTGTCATAGGAGAGACTTTCTCTAAGGTTCTGGAAGATTGTGGAGTATTTAAGAATAACGAAGATGGAGAAAAAGGATTTAGAAAGTTCATAAACAAAGTAAATGAATAATAGGTAATAAGTGTACAGGAAATAAATTTATTTTTCCAAAAACAGTTTCATAAATTTTAAAAACAGCCGTTAATTAGGAAAAAAATTAGAAAAAAACTAAAATATATACTTGCCAAAAAAATTTTTCAAAAAAACAGTTTTTTTCTAAAAAAATAACAGGCTGTTTTTTTAATATTGTATTTTCAAATATTGTACATTAATCAAGAAAAATTTTTCTTGATTATTTTTTTATTTTACATGTTATATATAAAGAAAATGAACATTAATTCAAGGAGAATAGAAATGTTGCTGACAAAAAGACAAAATGAAATATTAATGATGATTAAGGAAAAATCACCGATTTCCGGAGATGAAATAGCTAGAAACCTTTCAGTTACAAAGTCTGCACTGAGAACAGATTTTTCAATATTGACAGGTCTGAAATTAATAACTTCAAAAGCCAAATAAAGGATATATTTATAATGGATGTACATTAAATGTAGTAAAGAATCATATGAGTCCACAAAATTCAATTGATATAAAAACAAGTGTATATGATGCAGTTATCCACCTTTTCAACTATGATCTGGGAACTCTGATTGTAGTTGAAAATGGTAAACTTGTAGGAATTATATCAAGGAAGGATCTGCTGAAATCAGCCCTACATGGGAAAAATATGGAGAAAATTCCTGTCAGTATGATTATGACAAGAATGCCGAACATAGTGTACTGCTTTGAAAATGACAGCGTACCCGATGCAATAGAAAAAATTATTAAACATGAAATTGATTCACTGCCTGTACTAAGAAAAGAAAATGGAAAACTAATTCTTGTTGGCAGATTTACAAAAACCAATGCTATAAAATTGTACTATCAGGAACTTAAAAATAAAAATATTTAGGAGGAAAGAGCAATGAAGCAGGTTTACGAGTTTAAAGAAGGCGGAAAGGAAATGATTCCAATACTGGGAGGAAAAGGAGGAAATCTTTCTGAAATGGTAAAGATAGGTCTTCCTATACCTTATGGAATTATAGTTTCCACAACAGCATGCAATCAGTTTTTTAAAGACGGTAAAGAACTTTCCGAATCGTTGAAGGAAGAAATTTTGAAAAATATTCAAATTTTGGAAAGCACAACAGGTAAAAAAATTCAGTCTGACAATCCTCTATTAGTATCAGTAAGATCAGGTGCTCCAATTTCAATGCCGGGAATGATGGACACAATACTGAATGTAGGATTTAATGATGATGTTGCACAGAAAATGCTTGATATAACAGGAGACGAAGATTTTGTGTATTCTTCCTATCTGAGATTTGTTCAGATGTTTTCTGAAATAACTGAAGGAATTGAAAGAAAAAGATTTATGGAACTGAAATCTGACAACTATAAGGATCAGATAAAAGAAGGAAAACAGATATATAAAGATGAATGTGGAAAAGAATTTCCTGAAAAATTTGAAGATCAGATATTCCGTGCAGTAAAAGCTATCTTTAACTCGTGGAATAATGACAGGGCAATATTATACAGAAAACTGAATAATATTGATAATAATATGGGAACAGCTGTCATCATTCAGGAAATGGTATTTGGAAACCTTAATGAAAAATCAGGAACAGGAGTACTGTTTACAAGAAATCCTTCCACAGGAAAAGATGAAATTTTTGGAGAAGTTCTTTTAAATGCACAGGGGGAAGATATTGTTGCAGGAATAAGAACTCCTGACGATATAAACCTTTTAAAAACAACTATGCCTATCATATATGACGAACTTGTAAAAACAACAAAAAAACTTGAAAAACATAATAAAGACATGCAGGATATTGAATTTACGATTGAAAATTCCAAACTGTTTATTTTACAGACAAGAAATGGAAAAAGAACACCGGAAGCTTCCCTGAAAATTGCGATGGACATGGTTAAGGAAAATATTCTGACTAAGGAAGAAGCTATTTTAAAGGTTGAACCTTCTTCAATAAACAAGCTTTTAAATGGAGATTTTGATGAAAAGTTCCTGAAGGAAGCGGTTTTCCTGACAAAAGGGCTTGCAGCATCATCAGGAGTGGCTGTTGGCCGTATAATGTTTGATTCAAAGAAAGTAAAAATAAGGGAAAAAACAATACTTGTAAGGGAAGAAACTTCGCCTGAAGACCTTCAGGGAATGACTCTTGCCCAAGGAATAGTTACACTAAAAGGTGGAGCAACTTCACATGGTGCAGTAGTTGCCAGAGGAATGGGAAAATGCTGTGTAACAGGATGTTCAGAAATAAAAATAGATGAAATAAAAAGAACTATGACAGTAGGAGAACATGTACTGAAGGAAGGGGATTTCATATCTGTCAGCGGACATACCGGGGAAATATTCCTAGGAAAAATACCTTTAAAGGAAAACAGTTTTTCAGATGAACTGAAGGAATTTATATCATGGGCGGCAGATGTAAAGAGAATGGAAGTAAGAATGAATGCCGACACACCTGAAGATGCAAAACAGGGAAAATCCTTCGGAGCTGCAGGAATAGGACTATGCAGAACAGAGCACATGTTCTTTAAGCATGATAAAATATGGGCAATAAGAGATTTTATACTAAGTGACAGAGGAGAAGAAAAGAAAAAATCACTTAAAAAATTATTTGAACTTCAGAAGAAGGATTTCCTTGAAATACTTGAAATACTTGACGGAAGTGAAGTAAATGTAAGACTGCTTGATCCGCCTGTACATGAATTCCTTCCAAAAACAAAGGAAGACAGGGAAAAAATGGCAGAAATTCTTGGAAAGCCTGTTGAAGAAATTGAAATTAGAATACGTAAATTAAAAGATGAAAATCCAATGTTAGGCCATAGAGGATGCCGTCTGGGAGTAAGTTATCCAGAACTTTACAGAATACAGGGGAAAGCAATAATGGAAGCTGCTTATGAATGTTCAAAAAAAGGAATAAAAGTTCATCCTGAAATAATGATACCATTTATAATGGAAGCAAAGGAACTTGCTTATCTTAAAAAGGAAATAGAAGAAGAAATTGAAATTCTGTTTGAAGAAATAGGAGAAAGAGTGGAATATAAGCTTGGAACAATGATAGAAATACCAAGAGCATGCCTGCTTGCTGATGAAATAGCGGAACATGCAGATTTCTTCTCATTCGGTACAAATGACCTTACTCAGATGTCAATGGGACTTTCAAGGGATGACTCAGTGAAATTCCTGGATGATTACAGGGAAAAAGGAATATGGGAAGGAGAGCCTTTCTATTCCATAGATACAAAATCTGTAACTAAACTTGTTAAAATTGCACTGGACAATGCAAAACCTGTTAAACCTGATTTAAAAATAGGAGTATGCGGTGAACATGGAGGAGATCCAAAAAGTATAGAATTTTTTGAAAATAACAACTTTGATTATATAAGCTGTTCACCATTTAGAATACCTACTGCAATACTTGCCGCGGCACAGGCTTATTTGAGAAAAGAAAAATAATAAAACAGCTGTTATAATTTTACTTGACTGAATGGACTGTATGTATTAAAAATAACAATATATTTTTTTCATATATTGAAATTTTTTTACATGCAGTTTCTTTAATTTATGTATAAAAATTATAAAAAAAGCAATAAAAATTTACTTTAGGAGGTATTAATGGGTAACAATGTGAACATCGACAAATCAAGAGTAAAGAAGGTCATCGAGCCTAGTTTTGACAAAAAGTACAGTGGTGTAATTCTTCCGGTAGTCTTTTTTATTGTGCTGGCTCCACTTATATGGATGACAGTGACAACTCTTTTTGATGCTGAAAATACAAGGGCAAATAAGCCGGCATTAGTTATATTACTATTAGGAATTATAGCATTTCTGGTGGGAATAAGTTTTTTAGGAAGATGGATTACTAAAAAAATTATAAAAGTATACCTTTATGACAAGGGATTCCAGACAAATAAAGACAGTCAGGAAGTTTATTATAAGGGTCTTACATATTTCTATCTTCCTGGTATGAAGTCAAATACTTTTTCAGCAATTCTGTACGGAAATAAGGAGGGTCAGTGGAGTTTTATTCCTGGAGCACCATTTAAAAAGAATGCTTTTTATATATGGCAGGATGACTATATTAAAAATGTATTTCCTGATGCTATTTCCAACATAGAAAATGGAGGAAAAGAAGAATTTTACTTAAAATCTGTAAAGGATCTTCAGAAAGATGCAATGCTAGGAGTAGGTAAGAAAAAAGTAAAACAGATAGGAGAGAGTCTTCCTAAACTTGAAAAAATAACTGTAACGAAGGATTATATTGCCTTTGCGGAAGAAATCTATAACTGGGAAAATTACAAAGTTGAAGTTACTCCGCTTGCTATAAAGATATCAGACCTTAGTGGAAACATAAGAGTAAATTATGGAAAATTTGCCGCTTCAAATCTTGATTTACTGTCAGTTCTAATTAATAGACTTAATAGAAACTAATTTTTTTCATAATAAATCTTTTTAAAGTAAAAAAATAAGGAACTATCTGTGAAAAAAACAGATTTTTAGTTCCTTATTTTTTTATTAGAAAAAATTAATTTATCAGTAATGAAAATAAATATAAAAATGATATATAAATTTAAAAATAAAAAAAGTAAGTTTACTTTTTTTATAAACTTACTTTACAGAAAACAGTGCTTTTTGCTATTTTTTTGGACTTAAATTTTTCTTTATTTTCCAATAATATTTTTTTAACCTGATCAACATTTTTTTCCTTTTTAATGTTTTTCATAGCTTTAGTACAAACTCTTACCTTTAGTTCAGAACCGTTAACATTCAATGTCATAACTTGAAGGTTTGGTCTCCATATTCTTTTAGAAGATCTATGAGAGTGGCTCACTGTGTTTCCGTGTCCTGTACTTTTTCCGAAAACTTCACATCTTTGCATAAATGTTCCCTCCTTTACACATATCGAAATTTATTTTATCATATTTTCTAAATTATTACAAGTCTTTTTCATTCTTTTTCTATCCGCTGTTACGAAGTCCAGTTGCAAGTCCATTTATAGATATGTGGATAGCCTTTTTAAGTTCGTCAGATTCATCACCGTTTCTTAATCTTTTCAATAGTTCCACCTGAAGATAGTTCATTGAATCAAAGTAGGCAAGACGGTTTTTAAGGCTGCTTGCAAGTTCAGGGTTGTCAGCAAGAAGAACATCATTTCCAGTAATTTTTTTCAGAACATCTATAGTCAGTTCCCATTCTCTTACAATTTTTTCAAAAATTTCCTGAGCGGTTTTTTGGTCACTTGCAAGTTTTACATATTCTGAAGCAATTGTCATGTCGGATTTTGATAAAACCATGTCTACATTTGAAATAACCGATTTAAAGAAAGGCCATTCCTTGTACATATTCTGAAGAATCGAAAGATTGTCTTCATTATTTTGTATCCATTCTGTAAAGGCTGAACCGACACCGTACCACCCTGGAAGCATTATACGGGCCTGTGACCATGAAAATACCCATGGTATAGCTCTTAAGCTTTCAAGTGACTGAGTCTTCTTACGTGAAGAAGGTCTCGAACCTATGTTTAATCCTGCAATGGCATTAATAGGTGTCACTTCAAAGAAGAAGTTTGAAAATCCTTCTGTATTGTAGACTAAATTACGGTAGACATCATAGCTTAAATCTGAAATTTTTGAAATAATATTTTCATATTTTTCCCAGTTTGCATCTTCTTCAGTTAAGGCAGTAGATTCCAGTGCGGCTGAAACCAGAGCTTCAAGATTTTTCAATCCCAGGTCAGGATTTCCATATTTTGCACCGATAACTTCCCCCTGTTCTGTAAGACGGATAGTTCCGGCAGTGCTTCCTTCAGGCTGTGCAAGAATAGCTTCGTAGCTTGGTCCTCCTCCACGACCTACAGTTCCTCCTCTACCATGGAAGAATGAAATTTGAACATTGAATTTTTTACCTATTTTTGTAAGTTCTTTCTGTGCCTTATATAATGACCAGCTTGAACTTAGATATCCTCCGTCTTTGTTACTATCTGAATATCCAAGCATTACTTCCTGTTTTCTTCCTCTTTTTGCCATCCATTTTTCAACTAATGGCAATGAGAACCATTTTGTCAGTATTTCCGGTGCGGCTTCAAGATCTTCAACTGTTTCAAATAAAGGTACAATTTGAAGATCGCAGAATTCGTTTCCTTCATTTCCTTTTGCGAGGTTAGCTTCCTTCAGTAAAATTGCTACTTCCAGCATGTCAGATACACTTGTTGCATGAGAAATAAGGTTCTTTTCAACAATTTTTTCTCCAAATCTTTTTCTTAATGACTTAACTTTTCTGAATATTGCAAGTTCTCCGGAAAGAAGTTCGCTTTGAGGTATTGTTTCATCACTCAAAATACGTGGATCGTGTTCCAGTTCCCTAAGCAGTACTTCACAACGTGCATCTTCAGAAAGACTTAAGTAGTCGCCTAAAATATTTGCACTTTTCAGAAGTTCAGCCACACAGACTTCGTGTACACCTGAATCCTGTCTCAAGTCAATTGTTGCAAGGTGGAATCCAAAAATTTTAGTTGCACTTATAAGATTCTGAAGACTTCCTTTTACTAAAAATCCGGCATTGTTCTTAACAAGCGAATCAGCTAATATTTCCAAATCCTTGGTAAATTCTTCCGAACAGCTGTAAGGATTGTCAATTACGTTCTTTCTTTTTGGTGGCAGAACTTCCGTATTTTCGCATAAATTATATGCTGTAGCCAGAAGTCTGTCGTTTATTGCAGTCAACGCACGTCTATAAGGCTCGTTTACACGATGCGGAGAAACTTCTCCTGCCATTTCTGACAGTTTTTCCAGGTCTTCTGTTATATTTACCATAGTATTTGACATGGATAAATCACGATATATCAGTTCCACTTCTTCCAAATAATGAAGGAAAAGTCTAAGAGCCTGTGCCTGTGCCGATGTTTCAAGAGTATTTACGGTAACATAAGGATTTCCGTCACGATCTCCTCCAATCCACATTCCCATAGTAAGTGGAATTAGATTTTCTGCAGTTTCATTATCTTCTCCAAGTTTTTTAGAAATTTCCTGGAATTTATTTATTAAATTTGGAATTTCATTAAAGAAAGTTATATTATAATATCCAAGTACATTGCTTATTTCATCAACGACTCTTAATTTTGAAGTTCTTAACATGGAAGTCTGCCATAAAATCTGCACACCTCTGTTTAGATCATCAATCCACTGTGCTTCATCAATCTGGTGATTTTTTACGCTTTCATGTAAATCCAGGATATTTGTAATTTTTCTTATCATGTCAAGAATACTTTTTCTTGAACCTGTGTAGGATGTGCCGTTAATACAGGAACAACATCTACACTTTTCATTGCATTTAATATTTTTTCGTTACTTATTCCTTTTTCCTTTAAGTTTTTCAGTGATTTTTCCAATGTACCTATCTGGATTTTATTGGAAAATTTTGCATTTCTATGCTGATGTGTCTGATACACATCTTCTGCAATATTGGCTAAAACAGAAAAGTGACTGAATCCTCTGATTACACGTAGGATTTCGTGGTCGCTCAGCTGGCTGCAGAAAGAGGATAAATTTTTACGGCTTTCCTGATTTTTTGTTTTATAATACTGTATTGAAGCCTCTCTCAGACTTTCGGTAGCCTGATAAATATGTAATCCGGCATAATTAAAAATCGATTCCCCAAGAAGTGCCCCAAAAAGCCTGTTATGTTCAAGAAGTGTCTGCTGCTGTTCATCAAGCTTTACAGCGGGTAAGGGAGTAACAGGTAAATTTTTTAAATCCATGTATGATACCACCTTTTTATTTAATTTATATATGTTATTTAAATTTTGCAATCATATCCAAACGATATAGATTATATCATAAAATGAGAGTTATTTAAATGAAAAAAAGTAATATAAGTTTTATATAGAGGTAATAAATAACATGAATATTATGCCAAAGAGAAAACAAATGGAAAAATGTTAAAAAAATAGGATATAATTTAATTGGAGTAATGGTTAATAAAAAAATTTAAAAATAAATAATAAGAAGGAGGAATAAAAATGAGAAGAAAGGTTATATTTCTTATTTTGTATTTTTTTCTATAGTGAGTTTTGTCTATTCTAATTATAAAATGAAAGATAATACAATATTTTTTTTAATGATATTGCAGTGTATAGAAAAAAATCATTTTGGAGTTATGGTTCCAGCAGATATTAAAAAGTTTTAAGATAATAAATGACCGCTATGCTAAAGATAGATACACAGTATATTTTATGGGAGAAGAAATAAGAGATTCTGATTTGGAAACTTTTGAAGTTGTTGGTCGTGGTATTTCTAAGGATAAGAATAGTGTTTATAAATATTGGACAAAATTAAACGATTTAGATATTCCATTAGATATTCCAACAGTGAAAGTATTCAATGAAAAAAATATTGATTACTTAAATACATATTTAAAAGATAAGAATGGAATATATTATTCAGGTTCAGAGGCAATGATGACATTCCTGAGGAAATTAGATACTGTTGATGAAAAAACATTTCAGGAATTAGAAAAGGGATATGCAAAAGACAAGAGTAGAATATACTATAGAGGGAAAGAAATAAAAAAATGTAGATATGAAAACATTCAGGATAATGAAAGAAGATGAAAATGGAAATAGATATTATTCAGAAGATAAAAAAATAATATATATTATGAGGGCAGAAAAAAATAGAAAATGCAGATATGAAAAACATTTGAAATATTAAATCCTTACTGGTATTCAAAAAGATAAAAAAACAGAGTGTATTATGATGGTAAAGTAATAAAAAGATATAGATGTAAACAGCATGGAAATAATTGATAGGGAATACATAAAAGACAAAAAAATAACGTATATCACTATGATAAAAGACTCGAAGGAAGAGATGTAAAAAAACATTTGAGAAAAATTAATTCCTATTATACAAAAGACAGAAATAATGTTTATTATGATAATAAAAAAATAGAGAATGCAGATGTAGAGACATTTGAAATTATAAAGTCTTATTATGCAAAAAGATAAAAAAATAATGTATACTGCAGGATAGAAATTATAGAAGGTGCAGATTCTGATACTTTTGAAATAGTGGATATTGATAAAGGATTATCGAGAGATAAAAAAATAATAAATATAGTTATTGTAAAAAAACAGAGAATGAAAAAGAGGTAATTTTAATAATATATTATAAAAATAAAAATGCAATAAATTTGAAAAAAATGGGAAAAAAACAAAATTGTTAAAAAAAGAATAACCTTAAAAAAAGCACATCTGACAGGAATATTTTTAAGTCAAATGTGCTTTTTACTATTGTATTTTATCCTAATATTTAAAAATCTTATTATTTGTAAAAAGTCTGATTTCGTGTTATAATAATTCTGAATAACGTCAGAGCATATTCCCAGTTTGGAAAAATATGGAAAATGTTATTTAAAAACAAAAAAATAAATGGAATTAGACAGAAAAAGAAGGAAGAAAAATGGAAAAGAAATATGATGTACTTGAATTTTATAAAATAATAAATGAACTTATAAATCTATCAAAACTTGAAAAAACAAAGGAAAAATTTATAGATACGGATATCATTAAGGATAAGTCGACACTTGACAAGGAACTTATGCTGATGGCGGATCTGATTGATTTTTACAAATTTGATGACGGATTTGAGCTTACAGGACTGTCAAATATACAGAGATACATAAATTCAATTGAGCTGATAGGTTCATATCTGAATGCTGAAGACCTGGCAGATTTAAGGAAAAACCTGTCTGTATTCAGAATTTCCAAGAGCAGGGCAAAAAATGTAAGGGATAAATACAAAACAATATGGGCACTCTTTACAGATGTTGAAGAAGTGAAGGAAATAGAGCAGTTTATAGGAGATGCCATAAATGATGACGGAAATCTGAAGGATGATGCCTCAATTGGACTAAGAGATGTGAGAAGACAGAAACAGAATATAAATGCCAATATAAAAGAAAAATTTGATGACCTTATGAATAATAAGGAAACACAGAGGGCAATTCAGGAAAGAATAATTACTCAAAGAAATGACAGATATGTAATAGCTGTAAAGACAGATTTTAAAGGTCTCATAAAAGGAATAGAGCATGACAGGTCAGCAACTGGAAGTACAGTGTATATAGAACCTTTAAATGTCGTTTCCTTAAATAACAAGCTTAGGGAATATGAAGCACGTGAAAGGGAAGAAATAAGAAAAATACTGTTAAGACTTACAGAACTCATAAGAACTAAGAAGGAAGAAATAATCAGGATTAAGGAAATTCTGGAAAGACTGGATTATTTGAATGCCAAGACAGTATATTCAATAAATAAGAAATGTACAGTGCCTAAAGTTATAAATAAGGAATACTTGAAACTTGTAGAGGCGAGACATCCTCTAATTGACGAAAATACAGTTGTTCCTATAAATTTTGAATTGGGAAACAGTGAAAATATAATGCTTATTACAGGACCGAATACAGGAGGAAAGACAGTTACTCTGAAGGTGGCAGGATTACTCACATTAATGGCATTATCAGGAATTCCGGTACCAGCAAATGAAAAACAGAAATAGGACATTTTGGAAGTGTCCTTGCAGATATTGGAGATGAACAGAGCATAGAGCAGAACCTGTCTTCATTTTCAGGCCATGTGAAAAAAATAAAGGAAATAATGGAAGAGGCAAACAGCAGTTCCCTTGTGCTGATGGATGAGCTTGGAAGTGGTACTGATCCTATGGAGGGTGCGGCATTTGCAATGGCGATAATCGACTATCTGAACGGAAAGAATATAAAATCAATAATTACGACACACTACAGCGAAGTAAAGGCTTATGCCTTCAATACGACAGGCATAAAAAGTGCATCAATGGAATTTAATGTGGAAACGCTTTCACCGACATACAGACTTCTTGAGGGGATTCCTGGAGAAAGTAATGCCCTTATAATAGCAGGAAAATATGGAATAAGTGAGCAGATAATAAATACAGCCAGAAGCTACATAAGCGAAGATAACCAGAAAGTGGAGGAAATGCTTAAGTCCATTAAGGAAAAGAATGATGAGCTTGAAATACTGAAATTTGAGCTGGAAAATACAAGAAGGGAATTTGAAGAACAGAAAAATTCCTATGAACAGAAAATAACTCAGGTTGAAAATGAGAAAAATGAAGTTATAAAGAAAGCATATGAAGAGGTTGACAATTATCTGAAGGAAGTGCAGTCAAAGGCGAAAAATCTCATAGATAAAATAAGTCAGGACGAAGTGAAAAAAGAAGAGGCAAAAAATGCCCAGAGAAGCCTGAATATGCTGAGGGAATCATTTATTGCAGATAAAAAGCAGAATGTAAAGGAAAGAAAAGTAGTTGCTAAAAATATTGATGTTCAGGAAGGGGAAGAAGTCCTTGTGAAAACATTGAACCAGAATGGAAAAGTTTTACGTATAATACCTGAGACAAACAGCGTTCAGGTACAGGCGGGAATATTGAAACTGGTTGTTTCCATGGACGATATTGTAAAAATTGAGAAGAAAAAAGTGAACAAATTTAGAAGCTTTGCTTCCCTTAAGTCAAGTCAGGTAAGAGGAGAAATAGACCTGAGAGGGAAGAATGCCGATGAAGCAATAACAGACCTTGAAGTGTACCTTGACAGGGCAATGCTGACAGGGTATCACGAAGTGTATATTATTCATGGGAAAGGAACAATGGTTCTAAGAAAGAAAATTCAGGAATTTTTGAAAACTTCAAATATGTGACAGAATTTAAGGATGCCAATCAGAATGAAGGTGGAATCGGCTGTACAGTGGTCACTTTGAAGTAGGACATTTGATTTAAAGGAGAATGGAAATTTATGAAAATTAAAAAAATCTTCATATAAAAAGAATTTAAAGGATTGAGAGATATATTTATAAATTTTTGAAAAAAATGATGAACTGTTAGATTTATTAGTTTTAGCAGGTTCAAATGGAAGTGGAAAAAAACTAGAGTTTTTGGAAAGTATTTTTAAAAATATTTTTCAAGATTATCTTAATTATAAACAGAATAATATTGAAGTAGGAATATTTTATGAAGAAAAAGAAAAAAATTGTACAAGTAATGTTCAAAAATTTTTTTTACGGATTAAAAAAATTTTTAGTTATCATGAAGTTAATAATCCGTTATATGAACAACATATTGAAATAAAAAAATAAATTAGATATTTTACCTAAAAATAATTTACGTTCCAACAGAAATAAATTTTCAAAAAAATGAATGCAGACTTCGACTACTTTAGTTCAAGAATATGGATTTATTAATATTGTGAATACAAATTTAATAAAAGATATTCCGTCTTACATAGCTACAAAAAAATGATTTCAGCAATGCTTAAAAAAATAAAAAAATGAAAAAAAGTTGGAGATGTACAAAAAAAGTTTTTTTAATGAAATAAATGAAATATTTGAAAATTTAAGTATAGATGTAAAAGTTGAAGATATTTCACAAGATGGTAGAAATATTACACTTTTCACAAATTCATCAGGAGATAAGTTTGATATAAATGAATTATCATCAGGGGAAAAGCAATTGTTTTTACGAACTTTGGCTATAAAAATGCTAAATCCAGAAAATTCCATTATCCTAATTGATGAGCCTGAACTTTCATTGCATCCAAAATGGCAACAGAGAATCGTTGATGTTTATAGAAAAATCGGAAAAAACAATCAGATTATTATTGCAACACATTCGCCACATATTTTAGGAAGTGTAAAAAAAGAGAATATTATGTTGCTAGATAAGAATGAGGATGGGAAAATTGTGGTTAGAACTGGGGATGAATTGTATGATTCTTATGGACAGCCAACGGATAGAGTGTTGAAAGATATTATGGGCTTAGAAACTACTAGAAATCCTAAAGTGTTTAAGTTATTGGAAGAGGCTGGGAAGTTAGTGGATAAAAATGAATATGAAAGCGAAGAATTTAAAACTAAATATAAGGAATTACGAGAAATATTAGGTAATAAGGATGAGGATTTGCTCTTAATGGATATGGATATCCAAATTAGAAAAAAACGAGGTTTGAAAAATGTTGAAAGTGAATAAAAAAGATGAACCAGAATTTTTTTCAGAGTTTAAAAAGAAAGAAAAACCTAAAGATTGGAAAGACTTAGATTTTGAGATAAAAAAAAAATTAAAAAAATATATGCTGGACAATGAGCAGAGAATAGACAATAAAAAGCTACTGTCCTTATTACGAAATAATATTATTTTCTGAAAAATATTGATTTAAAAGAAGATAAAAAAATGCCATATAGAACATATAAAAACCTAAAAAGTAAATTTGGAAATCTTACTTTTGATTACAGGAATTTTTTTAATATCATGTTCAGAAAAATAAAAACTTGTGGTCATAGTAAGCAATCAATATGGGATGATAAATTATTTATAAACCCTGTTGAAGAAAAAATCCAGAAGAATATTTTTTTCTTATAGTATGAGGACAGGAAAAAAATTATTCCTAAAAAAAGAAAAATGGGTTGGAATATGAAAAAAAGCAGTAAAAAAACAATTGAAATTTTAAATCTGAATGAAGATAATTTATGTGAATATAGGAAAAACTTATATACTTAAGATAATAGATACTATTGGGAACTTAAATGATAATAACAAAATAGAAATTATAAACTATTTTGATGAATTTCCAACACTAAAAAAAGTTTTTTTAATAGAAAATATTGAGATTTTTTTATGAAAAGTAACGAAAGGGGAAATAAAAAAATTGGAAAATAGGGAATTAATAAGAGGAGTTCAAAGAAAATTATTTGATATGAAAAAAAGGAAAGAGTAAAAAAATAATAAAACCAATTTCAATAGAACTTTTTGCCGGAGCAGGAGGACTGGCTTTAGGATTGGAAAAAGCAGGTTTTGAGACAATAGGTCTAATCGAAATAAATAAATATGCTTCAGAAACTCTGAAAAAGAACAGACCTGAATGGAATGTAATAAATGAAGATATAGAAAATATATCGTCACTGAACCTGGAAGAGTATTTTAATATAAAAAAAGGAGAACTGGATTTGCTGTCAGGTGGAGCACCATGTCAAAGTTTTTCTTATGCAGGAAAGAGATTAGGTCTTGAAGATGCGAGAGGGACGTTGTTTTATCATTATGCATTATTTTTAGAAAAACTGAAACCAAAAATGTTTTTATTTGAAAATGTCAGAGGACTTTTAACACATGATAAAGGAAGAACATATGAAATAATACTGGATATATTTGAACAGGCCGGATACAGTATACCTGAAAATCAGAAGAAAGTTTTAAATGCCTGGGATTATGGAGTAGCACAAAAAAGGGAAAGGCTTATAACAATTGGAATAAGAAAAGATTTAGTAAACAGTAAAAAATTTGAGTTTCCTGTTCCTCACAAATATAAGCCTGTTTTGAGGGATATTTTACTGGATTGCCCTAAGAGTCCGGGAGGAACTTATCCGGAAAATAAACGGAAAATATTTGAAATGGTTCCACCTGGCGGCTACTGGAGGGATATTCCTGAAAAAATAGCAAAGGAATATATGAAAAGCTGCTGGGATATGGGTGGTGGAAGAACTGGAATACTGAGAAGACTAAGCTTAGATGAACCTTCACTTACAGTTTTAACTTCACCGAGCCAGAAACAGACAGAAAGATGTCATCCTATAGAAGCTAGACCTTTTACAGTCAGAGAAAACGCCAGATGTCAGAGCTTTCCAGATGAATGGGAATTTATGGGGAGTATAGGGGAACAGTATAAACAGGTTGGAAATGCAGTTCCTGTCAATCTGGCTTATGAAATAGGACTGAAAATAAAGGAAATGCTGGAGGGATTATAATATGTGGGATATAGATTTTATTGATGAAGACAAATTTAGAAAGCATGTTAAGGAAACAATAGAAAAAAATATGGTGAAAAAAATTACAGCCGATAGATTTGAAAAAATTTAATAAAAATATAATAGATCCAATAAAAATGATATTTGATAAAAATATTTATGGAATTACATGGGAAGAAATGATTGGAAATGAAATTTTCAGACAAAGAGATAAGTCAAATAACAATGCCATTGGATATTTTCACCAGAGAATATTTCAATATATAAAAGGTTGTAAAGTTCCTGATAATGGTAAAGATGATGGCTGGGATGTTATCTATGTAACTGAAGATGGAATAAAAATAGATGATGATACAACAGTTCATAAAATATATGTTGAAATGAAAAATAAACATAATACAATGAATTCTGCGGCAGCAGGAAAAACAATGATAAAAAATGTATCATCAGATAGTATATGATGATGACAGTGCCTGCTTTCTAGTAGAAGCAATCGCCCAAAAATCCCAAAATATAAAATGGGAAGTAACGGTTGACAAGAAAAAAATAAGTAATAAACGAATTAGAAGAGTAAGTATGGATAAATTTTATTCCTTAATTACAGGAGATAAATATGCATTTTATAAAATTTGTAATGCACTTCCTGTAATGATAAAAGAAATTATGGAAACTCAGGAAGAGTATAAACCATCTAATGACACGGTAATAAGCGAACTGAGAAAAATGTCTGAAAACTTAGGAATAAATACAGAAGAATTAGCCATTCAGACTGCAATTTACATGCTGGGATTTGGAAATTATGACGGATTTGAAGGAAAATAAAAATTTAAAAATCTAAAAATACCAATCTTACATGTTCTGTATTCTGCTTTTTGTAAGAAAGTAGAATAATGGAGAAAGGAGAAAAATGAGATTTTACAACACAATGTCAAATAAAATTGAAGAATTTGAAACAATAGAAAAAGGAAAAGTAAAAATGTATGTCTGCGGGCCTACAGTATATAACTACATTCATTTGGGAAATGCAAGACCTATTATTGTTTTTGATACATTGGCAAGATATTTTAAATATAGGGGCTATGATATAACTTATATTCAGAATTTTACTGATGTGGATGACAAGATAATAAAAAGAGCAAATGAAGAGGGGATTTCTGTAAAAGAAGTGACAGAAAAATATATAAAAGGTTTTTTTGAGGATATAGAACCTCTGAATATATCAGATGACATAGTACGTCCTAAGGTAACAGAAAATATGCCTGAAATAATAGAAATTATAAAAAAGCTGATTGATGAAGGCTTTGCTTATGAGAAGGACGGAAATGTATTTTTTGAAGTAAAGAAATTTGAGGAATATGGGAGTCTGTCAAATCAGAAGATAGATGAACTGGAAATAGGTGCAAGAGTAGATATAATGGAGGAAAAAAATAATCCGCTTGACTTTGCATTGTGGAAAAGAAAAAAGGAAGGGGAGCCTTACTGGGATTCTCCATGGGGACAGGGACGTCCGGGATGGCATATAGAATGCAGTGCAATGGCAAAAAAATATTTAGGTGATACATTTGACATTCATGGTGGTGGCCAGGATCTTGTTTTTCCTCATCATGAAAATGAAATAGCCCAGAGCAGATGTGCATATCATGGAAACTTTGCAAATTACTGGCTTCATAACGGGTTTATTCAGGTAAATGGAGACAAAATGTCGAAATCACTTGGAAACTTCTTTCTACTAAGGGAAATATTAGGAAAATTTCCTGGAAATGTGGTAAGATTATTTATATTGGGAACTCATTACAGAAAACCGATAAACTTTTCTATGGATAATATGGAAGATAGTAGAAAAACTCTGAAAAAATATAGTAACTTCAATGAATAATTTTTCAGAAATAATTGAAAAGTTTTCAGGTAAAGGGTCTCATGAAGGGGAAGTTTCTGATAATACTGGAAATAATAGTACTAACGAATTTAAGGAAAAAGTAAATGAACTTGACAAAAAGTTTATGGAAGCAATGGATGAGGATATGAATACACCACAGGCACTGGCAGTAATATTTGATCAGATTAAGGAAACGAAGAAATTTTCAGTAAATATTTCAAATGGAGAAGAAGCTGAAGCTCTGAATTATTCCTATAATTCATTGGGAAAAAAGCTGGAGGAAGTTTTAGGAATAAAGCTTGTTTTTAGAGGAAGAAAAATAAAAATTTAAAAAAATAATGACAAATTGACTGGAAATTTGATTGAATTATTGATAAAATTAAGAGCAGATGCAAGAAAAGAAAAGAATTTTAAATTATCTGATGAAATAAGGGATAATCTGAAGGAATTGGGAATAGAAATACAGGATAATAAAGACGGTACAACAGGTTATACGATACAGTCAAATAATAATGAAATATAAAAACTAGGAGGAAAAATGGGAATATTTAAATTTTTAAGAGTATTTAGGGTCAATAAAAGTATATCGATAGATCTTGGAACTGCAAATATATTGATATATGACAAACAAAGAAAAAAAATAGTGTTAAATGAACCATCAGTTGTAGCAAGGGACAGAAAAACAAGAAAAATAATAGCTGTAGGAAAAGAAGCCAGGGAAATGCTTGGAAAAACACCTGCAAGCATTGAAGCAATAAAACCTTTGCAGGACGGAGTTATTGCAGATATAGATTCTACAACAGAAATGATAAGCTATTTCATACATAAAATTTATGGAAATTCTTTATTCAAGCCTGAAGTTATGATCTGTGTCCCAATACAGGTTACAGGAATTGAAAGAAAGGCACTTTTTGATGCAGTAAAGGGAGCTAAGAAAACATATATTATTGAAGAGGGAAGAGCCGCAATAATAGGTTCAGGAGTGAATATTTCCAAGCCGGAAGGAAGCATGGTAATCGATATAGGTGGAGGTTCTACAGATGTTGCAATACTTTCACTTGATGAAATCATAGCAAGTAAATCAATAAGAATTGCAGGAAACAAATTTGATGATGATATCGTAAAATATATTAAGAAGAAATATAACCTTCTAATAGGTGACAGAACAGCTGAAAAAATAAAGAAAGAACTGGCAACAGCATTGAGAAGTGTTAATCCTGAAATAATGGAAATAAAGGGAAGAGATCTGGAATCAGGAATCCCTAACACAATAGAAGTAAATTCAAATGAAATATGTGAAGCAATTGAGGAATCATTGTACCAGATAGTAAACTCTACTAAGGAAGTACTTGAAAAATGTCCACCTGAACTTGCGGCTGATATACTTGACAACGGTATAGTAATGACTGGTGGGGGTTCACTGATAAAGGATTTCGTAGAACTGATGGAAAAAGAAATAGGAATAAATGTATATTTATCACAGAATCCTTTAGATTCAGTAGTTTTAGGTGGAGGAGCAGCTTTTGATAATAAAAAACTGCTGCAAACACTGCAAGTAAGAGAAAATTAGTCTGTCAGTAAATTTATAGGGTGATTTATGAAAAGTAAGGAAGTATTATCGGCATTTGAAAAGGAAGTTAAACAGAATAAAATTTCTGCAAGTTATCTTTTTTATGGAGATAAAAGAGTTGACTTGCTTTTCTATGCTCTTGAATTTTCAAAAATGGTAATGACAAAGGATATAGAAGATGAGGAAGAGAAAAAGAGCATAGAAAAAAGAATAGAAAATCTCCAACATTCTGACATTGAAGTTATAAATAGAAAAAATGAAAATATAAAAATAGATGAAGTAAGAGAGCTGATTTATGATGCAATTGAATCAGCTTACAGTTCTCCTAAAAAGATTTTTATTCTCTGTGGAATAGAAAACTTAAGGAAAGAGTCTTCGAATGCACTGCTTAAGATTCTTGAAGAACCTCCGAAAGACGTCTATTTTATTTTGCTTGCACGAAGTCTGAATATTATTTCAACAATAAAGTCACGGACTATAAAATTTCATCTGGAAGGGGCAGGTAATGAAGAACTTGGAGTCAGCAAGGAAATTTACTATTTTTTTGATGGAAATGAAAATAATATAAAAAAATATAAGGAAAACGGAATTCCGCTGGAAGAATATGAAGACGGGATAAATTCATATGAGGACGCATTGTCTAATATAAAGGCAATGAAGGAATATGCAAAAAATGAAATGGAGAATAATGAAAACAGCAGTTCAGACGCTGGTTTTCTGGAAATAATAATAAATTATAACAGAAGTATAGAATATATAGTAAAAAAAATAAGATTTTTTTCAGCATTGAAGAAGTTTACATGCTCGTTAATGAAATAGAAACTGAATTTAAGCAGGAAAGGGAACTTCTTGGAGATTTACTCGGTAAAAATAATAATAGCGGCAAAAAGGACAGTAAATGGAGAAAAGCTGAAAAAAATGATAAATATGAAAAACAGTCTTAGAAGTAATGTGAATGTGAGAAGTATTTTATTCAATTTTTTCAACACTTTACAGGAAATTGTATAATAATCAGATTATAAAAAACTAAATTAGGAGGAGAAGCTATGGATTTGAAACATTTGGTAAGTGGAACGGATATTAGAGGAATTGTTTCAGAAGTTGAAGGAAAAAAAGTAACTCTGACAGAAAAAGAAGTGGAATTTATAGGAAAAGCATTTGGAAACTGGATTACAAAAAAATACGGAAGAAAATCTGAACTTGAAAACAGAAAAATAAAAGTATCCGTAGGATATGACGCAAGACATACAGGGCCTAAGTTTTCAAAAATTTTGAGGGATGTTCTGAAAAGTATGGAAATAGATGTTTATGACTGCCAGATGGCCATAACTCCTTCACTGTTTATGACTACAATATTTGAAGATTATAAGGCTGACGGAGCTATAATGATAACAGCAAGTCATCTGCCAAGCTGCTACAATGGCCTGAAATTTTTTACGACAGAAGGCGGTCTTGAAAAAACTGATGTAGTTGAAATGCTTGAAATGGGAAATAAAAAGGCATGTCAATGTGAAGCTAATCTTAAGGAAGCCCTTAAAATAGAAGAAAAAAAAGGAAGAAGCTATACAAAAAATCTGGCAGAAGACTATGCCACATATACATGTGAATTTATAAGAAAAGAAACAGGAGAAGAAAAACCGTTAGAAAATCTTAAAATAGTAATTGATGCTGGAAACGGAGCGGCAGGATTTTTTGCTGATAAGGTAATAGAAGAGCTTGGCGGAAATTCAGAAGGAAGTCAGTTTTTAAATCCTGACGGAGATTTCCCAAATCACGTTCCAAATCCTGAAGCTAAGGAAGCGATAGAATCAATAAAAAAAGCAGTTCTGGATAACAATGCAGATTTTGGAATAATATTCGATGCAGACGGAGACAGAAGTGCCTTCATAGATAATACAGGGCGTGAAATAAACAGAAACAACCTTATAGCGCTGCTAAGCGATATACTTTTAAAACAGACTCCTGGTGCAACTATTGTTACTGATTCTGTAACTTCTGCAGGATTGAAAAATTTATAGAAAATCATGGTGGAAAACATCACAGATTTAAAAGAGGATATAAAAATGTAATAAATGAATCTAAAAGACTTAATAATGAAGGAGTTTACACTCCGCTTGCAATAGAAACTTCAGGTCACGCGGCTTTTATAAATAATTATTTCCTTGATGATGGTGCATATATGGCTGCCCTTCTTCTTATACAGCTTGTAAAAAGTAAAAAAGAAGGTGTAAATTTCACTGATATACTAAATGAGGTGGAAGAAGCTGCTGAAGAAAAGGAAATAAGATTTACGATAAAGGCTGAAGACTTTAGAAGTGAAGGAAATAAAGTGCTGGAAGCTTTAGGTGAATATGCTGGAAATGTAAAAGGCTGGGAAATAGAAACTCCAAATTATGAAGGTGTGAGAATTATCTGTGACGGAAACAGCTGGTTTTTATTGAGACTGTCTTTACATGAACCTCTGCTTTGCCTAAATATAGAAACAGGAGAAAAGGGGAAAATTGAAGAGATACAGGGACAGATTTATGAATTTTTAAAGGATTTTGATAAGGTGGATATTACACCAATAAAAAAATAAATATTAAGAGGACGGATTGGAAAAGATGAAAAAAGAGAATATCCTGAGAGCGGTCAGAATAATTGTGTTAGTTATTTTTTGTCTATTTGCCGCAAAGGTTTTTATTGGGAAAAATGGAAGTGGCAGCAATGATAGTAATCTGACGGCAGCAACGAAAAATAATAAAGTTTCAGAAAAAAATAGTACAGGTAAAAATTCCGGAAACAGCAGAGAAAAATACTTTCGAAAAAGAAAAAAGAAAAGGAAAAAACAGAAATTTCTGAGGAAAAATCTGCTAATACGGGGAATAGAAAATACAAAATAGATTATGACCATATAATTGGAGGGGATATTTCTTCCAATGGAGAAAAAGTTACAGGAGGCCATACTCTTTTAAAGGGTGATGTAAGAATTGTGAAGAAAATTGGGGCTCCTTCGAAAAATGGTGTATATAAAGCAAGTGTTGAAATAAGAAGACCTGACGGAACATGGCAGAAAAAAACCAGCAATGGAGGAGTAAATACAATGTTTCCTGAAAGCTGGGATGAAGCAAGGATAATAGATGAAATAAATTCTGCATGGGAAAACAGGAAGGATTTAAAGGGAAGGGATAATAATATGTGGCAAGGAATAAGTAAAAGTGGAGTTGTCATGAGGGGATATAAAAGTCCAAGAATAACAGCCTATCCTGTTTTTGAAGGTGATAGATAATGAAAATTATATTTGGATATTATGATGATGAGGATTTTGGATTGACAGCATACCCTGATATTCTCTATTCAGACAAGAAAAAGTTCAACTCTTCTAAAGAATACAAAAAGGAAGAGGAAAAAGCAGAAGAATATAGAAAATTTCTAATAACAGGAATAATGGAAGATTTTCAGTATGTAGAAGTGCTGGAGGATTTTCTGCCGGAAATAAAAAAGGTGGCCACAGGAAAGCTGAAGGAAACAGAATGGGATGGTCAGGCATTTCAACATAAGATAACTGGAAAGAAAGTTGAATTTACTCATACTATTTTTGGAGAATGTGAAGAGTATCCAAAATGGAGCTGTAAGTTTGATGAATATAAGAAAGTTCTTTATGGATGGGATAAGTTTCTGAAAATGCCAGAAAGTCTGGAGACAAAATTAGAAATAGAACTTTAGGGAAAAATATGATATAAATATTTGTTATAAATAAAGTTTATAACAAATATTTTTTTTAGAATGGAGGAAGATAAATGGAATTTTACAGTCGAAGTTATCTGGAAAGCTATAGATTAATTGGAAACAGGGGTATCCTTAGTATTATTATTCGGGATGATATTGTTTTTTGGATTTTTAATGTTTAGATGGTTTAAAGGAAGTATTTCAGTAAGAGGAAAACAGCTCAGCCTATTATTTTTAATACTTGTATTGTTATTTGGTCTGTTAAAGATAAGTGAATTTCAGGCTCAGAATAATCAGGAAAAAAATAAGTAAAAAAATACAGCCAGTGTAATAAAAAGCCTTTCAGAAAAATTTAATGTCAGTGAAGATGAAATATATGTCAATACAAAGGAAATAACAGAACATACAGTTTACAAAATAAAGGATAAGTTTTATCAGATTCACTGGGTAAATAACTCAATATTGGTGGAAGAAATGAAGGTTCCATATATTGAAGACATAAAAATACTGGATGGAAATGAAGAAAATAAAAAATAATTTTATATGGAAGGAGAAATAGGGAATGGAATTTATAATACAGGTAGCTATAAAATTGACAATAGGCTTTACAGCATTGCTTATATATATGAATATAAATGGAAAAGGGCAGCTTGCACCGGTTACGGCAACAGACCAGATAGGGAACTATGTTTTAGGGGGAATAATCGGAGGAGTTATTTATAATCCAAGTATAACAGTTGTACAGTTTCTGATAGTTCTTCTAATATGGATATCCCTTATGACGGCTATCAACTTTTTGAAAAGTTCAAGTGAAGGTGTAAAAAAAGTATTTGACGGAGAGATGATATTTCTTGTTAAAGATGGAGAAATAATGAAGGAAAATTTTGCAAAGGTAAATTTATCCCTTGTGGATTTTTATACAAAAATGCGTATGAAGGGTGTAGTCAGAGTTAAAGATATTGATAAAGCATTTGTTGAGTCAAATGGTCAGATTACAATTCTTCAGAAAAATGATAAAAATCTTGCAATACCTTTAGTTGCAGAAGGTAAAATACTTGAAACAGGACTGGAGCATATAGAAAAAGATAGAGAATGGCTAATGAAAAAATTAAAGGAAAAGAATGTTGAAAACCTTGAAGATGTTTTCTTAGCTGAATGGTCAGGAGACAAATTATTTGTTGTAATGAATTAAAAAGAAAATAAACAGATAGAAATTTTAAATATAGATACTGAAAATAAAAAAATAGTTACTTAAATTTAAGATGTATTTTTAAATCTAAAAAAGAGTAACTATTATTTTATTTTATGTGATTTTTAAAAAAATTAGTCTTCAACCTTTTTCAGCTTCTAAAACTTCTTTTTCTTCTTTATCTTTTTTTTCAGTATAGTCTGCCGGTTTATCAGGCATAATGAAAAAACCTAGAATAAAATAAGGTATAATCCCCATTCCTCCTGGAAGTGCAAGTAGGACAGCACCAATACGTATTATAGTTGAATCCACTTCAAAAATATTCTGCAATTCCTCCACATACACCAAGAATTTTTTTATCAGTTGATGACTTATATAATTTTTTTCCATCGTAATTCCTCCTTTACAATTCAATTAGAGTATATTACAAAAAAATAAGATAAAGTCAATAAATTACACTCGATTATATAAAAAAATGAAAAGTAGAATAAAAAGTCTGGTGAAATAAAAAAATAGAAGTTGGATTTACATAATAAATATAAAAAAATAACATTAATTAATAATACAGTAATATAAAAAAAGCAAAAAAATAAAGTTTACTAAACGAAATATTTATGATAAAAATAAATTATAATAAGTCAATTAGGAGTGAACAAAATGTTAGAAACATTGATTTTTAGGGAGATAAGATATAATGGGAACAATGAGAAGTTTCTAAAGGAAATTCAGGGACAAGTAGCAAAAAATCCTGAAGATATTGATGCATTGCAAACTCTGGCATCAACTTATCATGCGTTAAAAGAGAATGAAAAAGCAATAGAAATATATGAAAAACTGGTTAGGTTAAAACCGGAAGATCATGAAATACGTGCATTTTTAGGATATCTTTATTATGAAAATGAAGAACTGGACAAGGCTGAAAAAAATCTTAATAAAGCACTTGAATTAAATGAGTTTGAACCATTTGTACTATTTCTGCTGGGAAATATATATTCCAGAAGGGGTAGAATATCGGACGCGGTTGACTGCTATGAAACTGCTATTTTTCTTGACTTTGATATGTATGTTGCTCATATTGATTTTGCAAGAAAATATGAGCATATGGGTAGACATAAAAAAGCCTTAAGGGAATATAAGGCCGCTCTTGAAATTGATTCTAGGGATGAAGGATTATTAGAAAAAATTAATTATATTGAGAAAAAATGTAAAGCAACAAAAAGCTGCGATTTTGAAAAGGAAGAAAAACAGCCAGTTTATGAGTGAAAAATTGGCATTAAATTTATAAACTGGAGAAATCGGATATATAAAGTTGTCTTGTCTATGACAACTTTTTCTATTGCCTGAAAATAGATAAATTAAGAAAATTAATGGAGGAAAAGTGGTAAATTTAGTGTGTGAAGCGATTATTCCTGACGGTCCGATGAAGGAATTGGAAGACATAGAAAACAGCATTAGAACTGTGTATAGAAAACCAATATGGAATAAGTTTATAAAAGCTATAAATGATTACAATCTTGTAGAAAATGGGGATAAAATTGCCATTGGAATATCTGGAGGAAAAGACAGCCTTCTTCTTGCAAAGCTTTTCAGCGAACTGAAAAAGGATAAAAGTAGAAATTTTGAATTTAAGGCAGTCAGCTTAAACCCAGGGTTTAGACAGTCTGATCTTGATAATTTTAGGAATAATCTTGATAAATTAAATATAGATTGTGAAATAATAGACACAAATATATGGGAAATAGCAAATGAAAAAGCCAAGGATTATCCATGTTTCCTATGTGCAAAAATGAGGAGGGGAATTCTTTATAAAAAAGTGGAGGAATTTGGGTTCAATAAACTGACATTAGGGCATCATTTTGATGATGTTATTGAAACTACAATGATAAATATGCTTTATGCAGGAACAGTAAAGACAATGACTCCAAAGGTAAAGTCAACGTCAGGTAAACTGGAGCTTATAAGACCTCTTATATATGTAAGGGAAGCTGATATAATAGAATACACAAAGAAAAACGGAATAAGGGCAATGAACTGCGGATGTACAATAGAAGCAGGTAAGACTTCAAGTAAAAGAAAGGAAGTGAAGGATCTTCTGGCTGCACTGGAAGAAAAGGATCCGGGAATAAAACAGAGTATATTTAATTCCATGAAAAAAATATAAACTTAGACTATGTTTTTGGATATACTCATGGAAATAAAAAAGATAGTCAGATTGAAGATGATGAAAGTTAAAAACTGTAATTAAATAGAAAGCCATCAGAAAAGAATTGATACATGAATTTAGGTAATAAAATCTTTTCTGTTGGCTTTTTTTATTGGAATATTCATATATAAAACAGATAAATTTTAAATTTTTTTGTTGCAATATAGAGAAAAAAATAAGGTAAAATTATTTTGTTAATAAAAAAATTTTTATATTGGGTTTCAAATTTTATGGTAGACATAAATTTTTGTTGTTATGTTAAAAATAAAAAGAAATAAAAATAAAAAAAGGAAAGAGGTGTTTTATGAATTTATTGATGGCACCAGTTAACATACCGTTAAAAAAATTATAAAGGTAAAAAAATGGAAGGAAGCCAGGAGAGGCAACTAAGCGAGCATGGGATTTGTTACTGAAAGTGAAATTATGGTAATAACCGAGAACTCTGGAAATCTTATTGTAAATGTTAAGGACTGCAGAGTAGCAATTGGGAAAGAAATAGCTCAGAAAAATAATAGTTAAAAATAAATCAATAATCTATTTTAAATTATTTTTGACAGATAAAATGAGCGTGTATAAAAAAATGTAATTAATAATAATAATTATTTTAAATTATCTATAGTTCTGTTTTTATGTTTGAAGAAGAGTGTAGATATAGAATTTTCAGATAGTTTGAAATAATTTACTATAAATTTTTATAGGAGGAAGAGTTTAATATGACGTTAAAAGAATCTAGAGTAGATCATAGTTATAGAGTAGTGAAGATTCATGGTTCAGGTCCATTTAAAAGAAGAATTATGGATATGGGAATAACAAAGAATGCAGAAATTTACATAAGAAAAGTAGCTCCTTTAGGTGATCCTGTACAGATATCCATAAGAGGATATGAATTAAGTCTTAGAAAAGAAGACGCTGAATGCGTGGAAATAGAGCCTATAAATTCATAAATTTCTGCTAAATAGCAGATATCATTAAAATCATCAGAGGAGAGAAAGGAAAGGAGAAAAGAATGGGCATAACAATAGCTTTAGCAGGAAATCCTAATAGTGGAAAATCAACTTTATTTAACGCTTTGACAGGATCGAATCAGTATGTGGGAAACTGGCCGGGGGTTACGGTAGAAAAGAAAACAGGTGTTTATAAAAAAAATAAGGAAATACAGATTACTGACCTACCAGGAGTATACTCGCTGTCACCGTATACATTGGAAGAAGTGGTGAGTAGGGAATATCTAATAAATGAAAAACCTGATGTAATAGTAAATATAATAGATGCTTCAAATATAGAAAGAAACCTATATCTGTCCACTCAGCTGTCAGAAATTGGTATTCCAATGGTAGTGGCATTGAATATGATGGATGTTGTTGAAAGAAACGGGGATAAGATAGATACTGAAAAATTGAGTAAAATATTAAACTGTCCAATTATAGAAATTTCAGCATTAAGAAATAAAAATGTAGATAAAGTTATAGAAACTTCCCTTCAGGCAGCTGAAAAAAGAGATTTTTCTTATATAAAATCATTTAATCCTGAAGTGGAAGGTATAATTACAGAGCTGGAGAATGTTCTTTCAGGTGCAGGTGTTTCAGAATATAAAAGATGGTATGCCGTAAAATTACTTGAAAGAGATGAGAAATCTACAGCAATGCTTAAATTATCAGAAACAGATAAAAAGGAAATAGAAAGTATTGTAAAAAAGGCAGAGACTGATTTTGATGATGATGGTGAAGGAATCATTACAGATGCCCGTTATAATTTTATATCAGAAGTTATTAGTCAGACCGTAAAAAAAGGAAGAACAGGACTGACTGCAAGTGACAAGGCAGATAAAATTTTAACAAACCGTATATTGGCGCTTCCTATCTTTGTCGCAATAATGTTTTTAGTTTACTATGTTGCAATAACAATAGTAGGTGGGCCTATTACTGACTGGGTAAATGATACATTCTTTGGAGAAATTATAGGTGGAAATTTAAAAACTTTCCTTGAAGGAATAAATGTAGCTCCTTGGCTTACAAGCCTTATAGTTGACGGTATAGTTGCCGGTGTTGGTGCAGTACTTGGATTCCTTCCAATTATAGCGACACTTTATTTCTTTATGGCAATACTGGAAGATATAGGATATATGTCAAGAATAGCATTTATTTTAGATAGAATTTTCCGTAAATTCGGACTTTCAGGAAAATCATTCATACCAATACTTATAGGTACAGGATGTTCAGTTCCTGGAATTATGGCAACAAGAACTATAGAAAATGAAAATGACAGAAGAATGACTATAATTGTAGCTTCGTTTATGCCATGTGGTGCAAAAACAGAAATTATAGCACTGTTTGCAGCAACTATTTTCATTGGTTCAAAGGGTTGGTGGTTTGCACCGGTATGTTACTTTGCAGGAATTTTAGCAGTAGTAATTTCTGGAATTATGCTTAAAAAGACAAAAAGCTTTTCCGGAGATCCTGCTCCGTTTGTAATGGAATTACCTGAATATCACCTGCCATTACCATCAAACATAATAAGAACAGTATGGGACAGAGTAAAAGCATTTATAATAAAAGCCGGAACAATTATATTACTTGCAACTGTAGTAATATGGTTCCTGCAAAATATATCAACAAAATTTGAATTTGTGGAATTCTCTGAAGACAGCCACTCAATTTTGGAAGCTATGGGAAGAATTATCGCTCCTATATTCAGTCCTTTAGGATTTGGAAACTGGGCTTCTACAGTTGCAACAATAAGTGGACTTGTAGCAAAAGAAGTTGTTGTATCTACATTCGGAGTAGTTGGAGGATTGGGAGATGCCGCTGTTGAAGATGCTTCATGGATAAAATATACAAACGAATTATTTACTTCTGTATCAGCATTGAGTTTTATGCTGTTTAACCAATTATGTATTCCTTGTTTTGCTGCAGTGGGAACAATGAGGGAAGAAATGAACAGTGCGAAATGGTCATGGTTCACAGTAGCTTATCAGTTGGGATTTGCTTATGCGATTTCATTGATTGTATTCCAGTTTGGAAATGTGTTTGTGCTGCATCAGGCACCTACAATATGGACTGCAGCTGCAGGGTTAGTACTGGCATTTATACTTTACATGATGTTCAGAAAACCTAAAGAAGCAAAGGTAGAGGTTAAGTCAGCAGTAACTGCAAAAAGTAATCAATAGTATAAAAAATTAATTTGTTCTGAAAGGGGATGGAAAATATGTCAACAATAATTGTGTTAGCAGTGGTAATTCTTGCAGTCGTATTTGCAATAAAAAGAGTGAAGAAACATGGTGGCTGCAACTGTGGTAAGAAAGATTGCCATTCCTCATGTAGTAAACGTATAAACAAATAACTAGAATATATGCAAGGCCGAGTTATCAAAATCAGCCTTGCATTTTCATTTTTTTCAAAAATAACCGAATATATGGTATAATATGGAAAAGATTTCAGATGAAAGGAGAATGAGTATGAATCTGGAAATTACCACACCTGCAGTTCTTTTCCCGTCAGTTTCACTGCTGCTGCTGGCATATACAAACAGATTTCTTGCATTGGCTTCAATCGTAAGACAGATGGATGTGTGCACAACTGATGAATATCAGATGAATCAGATAAAAAATTTACAGAAGAGGATGCGGTATATAAAAAAGATGCAGTACTTTGGAGTGGCAAGTCTGCTTTTATGTGTTGTTTCAATGTTTTTTCTATTTTTTCAGGTGGATTTACTGGGGATGTTCTTTTTTGTAATAAGTCTCATACTTATGATAATATCCCTTGCATTTTCTTTGCTGGAAATAAAAATATCCCTTGAAGCGCTGGAAATACATCTGAATCATTGCGAGTATAAAAAGGAAGATAAAGAGAAATAAGTAAATAGGGAAGGTTTTTTTAATATGGAAAATAAAAATTTGAAAATTATAGTGAAGTTTAAAAAAATCTTAACATTGAATAATAGAAAAAAAATTGCTATAATTAAAAATAAGGTTTTAACTAGAATAATTATATTTTTAGGAGGAAAAATGATATCTTTAATCCTGGCAGCCGGAAAAGGTACAAGAATGAAATCGGAAAGGTCAAAAGTTGTACACGAAGTAAATGGAGTTCCGATGGTAAAAATGGTTTCAAAATTATTGAAAAATGCAGGAATTGAAAAAAGCATCTACATTCTGGGACATAGAATGGAAGAAGTGCTGAATACAATCGGAGAAGTCGAATATGTTGAACAGGTTGAACAGCTGGGAACAGGACATGCAGTACTAATTGCAAAGGAAAAAATCGAGGAAAACAAGGATGATGTTCTTATAACATACGGAGATACACCGTTATTAAGGGAAGAAACAATAAACAGAATGAAGGAAAAGTTTCATAATGAAAATCTTGACTGTATCATTCTGTCATGTAATATGAAGGATCCTTTTGCCTACGGAAGAATAATAAAAAAAGATGGAAACGTAGTTGATATTATTGAAGAAAAGGAAGCAACGGAAGAGCAGAAGAAAATAAAGGAAGTAAACACAGGAGTTTATATCTTCAAGTATAAAAGTCTTCTGGAAGCACTTGGAAAAATAAATAATAACAACATAAAGGGAGAATATTATTTAACTGACACAATCAAAATCTTATCTGAAGATGGTTATAAAGTAGGAAGTTATGAGATTGATGATGAAGATGAAGTGCTTGGTGTAAATTCAAAGGCACAGCTTGCTCAGGCAAATAAAATCTTAAGAGATAGAAAAAATCTTCAGTTAATGGATAACGGAGCAATTCTTATAGATCCTGTAACTACCTATATAGAAGAAGATGTTGAAATAGGAGAAGATACGGTTATCTATCCAAATGTAATTATTCAGGGAGATACAAAAATAGGGAAAAATTGTATAATTTTAAGTAATACAAGAATTGAAAATTCAATTATAAAAGATAATGTGAAGATAGAGTCTTCACTTGTGGAAAAGTCAACACTGGAGGAAGGTGTTACTGTAGGGCCGTTTGCCCACCTGAGGCCTAAAGCTCATTTAAAGGAAAATGTTCATGTAGGAAATTTTGTTGAAATAAAAAATGCCGTACTGGAAAAAGGAGTAAAATCCGGGCATCTGACATATATAGGAGATGCCGAAGTAGGAGAAAATACTAATATTGGTGCTGGAACAATTACATGTAATTATGACGGAAAAAATAAGCATAAGACAAAAATAGGAAAAGAATCGTTTATTGGAAGCAATACAATTATGGTGGCTCCTGTTGAAATAGGAGAAGAATCCTTCACAGCGGCAGGATCAGTAATAACAGAAAATGTACCTGACAGTACATTGGCATTTGGAAGAGCTAAACAAATAAATAAAGAAGGGTGGAAAAAATAAAATGACGGCCTTGAGCGAAGAAGATAAGAAGAAAATTAGAATTTTTGCAGGTTCAGCAAGTACAGATCTAGCTGAAAAAATAGCAAAGTATCTTGAAGTGGATTTGGCACCGCTTCAAATGAGAAGATTCTCCGATGGAGAAATATTTATAAAATCAGAAGAAAGTGTGAGAGGATGTAAAGTTTTTGTCATTCAGTCTACTTCACGACCTGTAAACGAAAGTATAATGGAACTGCTTATTTTTATTGATGCTTTAAGAAGGGCATCAGCCGAGGAAATAATAGCTGTAATTCCTTATTATGGATATGCAAGACAAGATAGAAAGGCCAGTCCAAGGGAGCCAATTACTTCGAAACTTGTTGCAAATCTTTTAACTGTTGCAGGAGCAACAAGAGTTGTAACTATGGATTTACACGCTAGACAGATACAGGGATTTTTTGATATACCTGTTGATCATATGGAAGCATTGCCTATTTTGGCGAAACATTTTATAAAATATGGATTTACACCTGAAGATACAGTTGTAGTATCACCTGATGTTGGAGGAGTAAAAAGGGCAAGAGGACTTGCAAACTGGCTTCATACCCCTCTGGCAATTATAGACAAGAGACGTGCAAAAGCAAATGTATCTGAAGTAATGAACATCATCGGGGATGTAAAAGGCAAAAAAGCTATCCTGATAGATGACATGATAGATACAGCAGGAACTATATGTAATGCCGCTCAAGCATTGATTGAAAAAGGAGCTGTGGAGGTTTATGCCTGTGCAACACATGCAGTTTTTTCAGGGCCTGCATTAGAAAGACTTAGAAAGTCAGCTTTTACAAGAGTAGTCATAACAGACAGCATTTACTTACCGGAAGAACAGAGATTTGATAAACTTAGAATACTTTCAACAAGTAAAATGTTTGCAGAAACTATAAAGAGAATAACTACAAGTGAACCGATAAGTAATTTATTTGAAATGCCGGTTGAGGAAAAGAAAAGTGAATAATTTAAAAAATAATGTTAGTGATATAGTTGAAATTTTAAAAAAAGGAGGAGTTGCTATTTTCCCTACAGATACAGTGTATGGAATAGGAGCTCTTCCTGATAAGGAAGCTGTCAGTAGGCTGTACAGAATAAAGAAAAGGGATTTTTCCAAGAAAATAATAGCACTTATTGACAATCCTGATAAGCTGGAGGTTCTCACTTCAGAAACAGGAGACAATATAGACAGGATAAAAAAAGTAATAGAAGAATGCTGGCCTGGAGAGCTGACTATAATATTCAAGGCAAATGAAGAATTTACGGAAAAATTTGATAGCGGATTGAAAACCGTCGGGATAAGGATTCCAAAAAATAGGACTGCCATTGATATTATAAAGAACACAGGAGGTATTGTCTTAACAACAAGTGCAAATATTTCAGGAGAAAAAGCAGTTACAGATATAAAGGATATGAGTGAAGTCCTTTTAAATGAAGTTGATGGGATAATAACTGATAACTCAATACTGACAGGAGTTCCTTCCACAATTATAAAATATGTGGAAGGGGAAATAGAGATACTTAGAGAAGGAAACATAAATATAGAAAAAATAAAACAGTTAATGAAAGGATAATGAAGAAAATGGCAAAAATGGTAAACCCGAATACAGTTACAGACATGGCACTGGTAAATGCAAGAGCCCAGATGAAAACACAGCAGTTACTGCAGAAGGTTGGAAAAGGGAAACGTAAGGTACAGGTAACGTTAAGTAAAAATGTAAGAGGTTATCTGTCAACAATGACTAAGGAAATGAAAAAGCAGATTAAAACACAGCTTGGAAATGAAAAGCAATTGGCGAATCTGTTTCAATTTTTTAATTATTTTGAAAAGGAAACAGAAATAACAAAGGAAAACAAAAAGATTAAGGAGAAAACAATTCTTTTATCTTATGAAGAAATGGATTATCTGAAATTACAGCTTAAGGAAACTGTAAAAAGAGTGGAAGAAGCAAAACAACCATTGAAATGGTATCAATTTCTACAAAAGTTAAGATTCAACTTTGTTAAAAAGCAGAGTGAAATGGCACTGGAAGAGCTGGGGAAATCTACAGTTGTTAAAGAGGGGAAGAAAAAGAAGTAAAATTTTAAAATAAAAGGGAAAAAAGAGGGAAGGTTGAGAGGATGAAAAATAGTCTGGTTTCAAACAGTACTGTTTCATATGTGAATGAAATAATAGAAACAGGAATAAATGAAAGGGCGAGTGATATCCATATAAGTTCTGATGAAACTGATGGAATGGAAATAAAATATAGAATAGACGGTATTTTAAGGGAAAGTGAAAAACTGTATTTTAAAATTGACAGAAAAATTTTGTCAAGGAATATAACAGAAATAATTTCCAGAATAAAAAAATACTGGCCAATATGAATGTAGCTGAAAAGAGAAAAACCTCAGGATGGGAGTTTTTCTTTTTTTATTAAATAAAAAAATATAATATAAGGGCGGCATACGTTCCTACAGTTGAAGGAGAAAGTATTGTACTGAGAATACTGGAAAACTATCTTGAAAATACAGAACTTGAAACATTGGGATTTTCAGGGAAAAGTATAGGGATGCTTGAAAAAGTTCTGGAAAGAAAATTTGGTCTGATACTTGTGAGCGGGCCTACAGGTTCAGGAAAATCAACTACGCTTCTTTCAATAATTGACATTCTGAATGACGGAAAAAGAAAAATAATAACGGTGGAAGATCCTGTGGAAACAAAGGTGAAGGGACTTGTTCAGATTCAGGTGAATGAAGAAATAGGAGTAACTTTTCCGGAAGTTCTGAAAAGTACCTTGAGGAATGACCCTGATATTATTGTAGTTTCTGAAATAAGAGATGAAATAACTGCTGAAATTGCAGTAAGGGCGGCCTTGACAGGGCATCTTGTAATATCCACGATACATACAAATGATGCTGTTTCAACATTAATAAGGTTGACAGATATGGGAATACCTAAGTATCTCATACTGGATTCGCTTGTGGGAGTGATAGCCCAGAGGCTTGTAGGGAAAAAATGCAGTTTCTGTGGTGGAGAAGGATGCGGTGAATGTTCAGGAGGATATAGGGGAAGAATTTCCATAAATGAAGTTCTTATTCTTGGAGATGAAGTAAAAAATATTCTGAAATCAGAAAATTTAGGAAGGAAGTCAAAGGAAGAACTGAAAAGAAATGCAGAAAAATATTTTGTAGATTTTGATGGGGATATAAAGGATAAATTATCTAAAAATATGATTTTTGAAAAAGATGTCTATGAATTTATGGATTAATTTCGGAAGGAATTTATATGAAAAAGAAACTTATTGTGTATGATTTTGATAAAACAATATACAGCGGTGAATCAGGAACTAATTTTTTTACTTATTATTTAAAAAAATATCCTTTAAAAGCAATTCTTTTTGGATTGACTTATTTAAAGGAAGTACTGCTTTATCTGGTAAAAATTACAGACTTGAAACGTCTTAAGGAAAGATTTTTCATATTTCTGGAATCCCACAGCAATGAAGAGATAGAAAAAATTGTGGATGGATTCTGGAAGGAATATGGAAAAAAAATGTACAGCTGGACTCAGAAGGAACTTGAGGAAAACAAAAAGGAAGCTGATATGATTATAGTAACTTCGGCAACTCCTTTATTTCTGTTGGAAAGGCTTATTCCTGAAATGGGATATGACATGGTATTCGGAACAGAGTTTCAGGGAGATGGCAAGGAAAAGTTCATTGCAGAAATAAAAGGGGAAAATAACAAAGGTATGGAAAAAGTTAGAAAGCTTAATAAGTGGGCAAAGGAAAATGACATAGAATATGAAATAATAAAATTTTATTCAGATAGTCTTGCTGACAAACCTCTTTATGATATTGCTGACAAGAAGTACTGGATAAAAAAAGGGAAAAAATTGGAAGGAATGCCTGGAAAGAAAACGTTACTTGATATATTTTTCTGGGATTAAAATAAATTTAAACTGAATATGGATGTGGGGAAAATGGAAAATAAGGAAAATATGAATGGAAATAAAAATGAAAAGACAGGATTAGTATTAGAAGGTGGAGGACTGAGAGGTATTTTTACAGCAGGAGTGTTGGACTTTTTTCTGGAAAAAAATATTGAATTTGATGGATGTATAGGAGTTTCTGCCGGTTCGTGCCATGCATGCAGCTATTTATCAAAACAGTATAAAAGAGCCTTCAATGTATCGGTGGATTATCTGGATGATAAGAGATACTGCAGTATGCACAGTCTTATAACAACAGGAGATCTGTTTGGTGTGGATTTTGTATATGGAGAAATTCCTGATAAACTTAATCCTATTGATAATGAAACATTTATGAAAAGTAAGACAAAATTTCAGGCAGTAATCACAAACTGCCGTACAGGTGAAGCAGAATATCCTGAAGTAAAGGATTTCAGAACAGACACTGTTTATATAAGGGCTTCAAGTTCATTGCCTTTCCTTTCAAAAATGGTAAAAATAAACGGAGAGCTTTATCTTGACGGTGGAGTATCAGACTCTATACCAATAAAGAAGTCGATAGAAAATGGTAATATAAAAAATGTAATTATAATGACAAGAGATAAAAAATATAGAAAAAAACAAAGTAAGCTTGGAAAAATTTCAGCAATAAGATATAAGAAATATCCTAAATTTGTAGAACTTATGAATACAAGATTCAGAAGATATAATGAAATACTGGAATATATTTATGAACTGGAAAGACAGGGGAAGGTATTTATAATTCAGCCTGAAACACCGTTAAACCTTGGAAGAATAGAGAAAAATAAGGAAAAGCTTACAAATGTATATAATATAGGATATGAACAGGCTAAAAAACAATATGATGCTCTGATGGAATATCTTTCAAAATAATCATATATTTTAAAAGGAATTTCGGAAGAAAAAGAGGACTTAAAATGAAAAACCAGAAAATATGGTATAAACTGGATGCTTTGCAAAAACATATTCTTCAATAATAAGTGAAGGAAGGACAACCTGTTTCAGGCTGTCTGTTTTGCTATATGAGAATATTGAGGTGGAAATACTAAAAAAGGCCGCTGAAGATTTGCAGAAAAAGTATCCTTTTTATAATTCGGAACTGAAAAAAGGAATTTTCTGGAATTACCTGCAGCAGAAAAATATACCTCTCCAGGTAGTGCCTGAGATAGCTTATCCATGTACAGAAATAAAGAAGAAAAATCCTCTGAGAATATTGTATTATAAAAAGAAGATTTCCATTGAAATAGCACATTTTCTCACAGATGGAGAAGGAGCAGCGGCATTTTTCAGGGATCTTATTGAAAAATATTTAGATTTAAAATACTTCAAGTCAGAAGAAAAATTAGAAAATAAAGAGATAAAACATATAGAATACACAGATTTGTATACTAAACATATGAGAAAAGTAAATAAGGAAAAAACCGTAAAAAAAGCCTTTCACCTTCCGTTAAAAATACTGGAAAAAGGGCAGTACCATATAACTACGGGGGAAATATCAGTAGAAGACCTGAAAAGGGAAAGCGGAAAATATAATACAACAGTTGGTAAATATCTTCTGGCAGTATATTTTAAAGTGCTGCTGGAAAAGTATTCCTATGCAAAAAAGGAAATAGTTATAGGAGTTCCTGTAGATCTGAGAAGAATTTTTATGGAAGAAACTTATAGAAATTTTTTTATAAATATTACTCCTTCAATAGATCCAAGCCTCGGTAATTTTACGCTGGAAGAAATTATAAAATATCTGGATAATTATTTTTAAAAATAAAAAAATAACCCGGAAAGAGTTCTATAAGAGTATCTACAAGGCAATGAATCCCATAAGAAATATGATGATTAAAGTAGTTCCATACATTATAAAAAAAGAATATTTTTTTCCCATTTATATTTGATTATTATGGGGAAAGGGGATATACTACAGGATTTTCCAATCTTGGAGTGTTCCATCTTGACGGAAAATATGAAAAACATATAAAAGGATTGAGATTCCTGCCACCGCCAAGTAAAAGATGCAAAGTGAAGGTTGGCGTAATAAGTGATACTGAAAAGGCATATGTGACCTTTGGAAATTTGACTACAAATCATGAAATAGAAAGGGACTTTTTTGTATATTTAAGAAGAAGAGATATAAAATCAAAAGTAATAACAAATTATTAGATTATATAAAAAGTGAGGTGGAATATATATGTATTGTATACGGTGCGGAGTAGAGCTTGAGGAAAATGCCGAAAAATGCCCTTTATGTGAAACTCCTGTTCCAAAAATAGAAAATGAAGATGTGGGAATTTATGAGGGGGAATATCCTTTTGTAAATATAAATCTATATGAACTGAAGATGAAAAAAGTCAAAAAAGCAGTGTTTATGTCGTTTTTTACGATTTCCATAATTTCCATACTGGAGGTATTTTTTCAGAATATAATAGTATATGGGCATATAGGCTGGGCATATTATGTTATTCCATCCATACTGTTATTTGATCTGATGCTGTTTGTAATATTGAATTCACATACAATGAGACAGAATCTATTTTTTATTTTTGTAGGACTGACAGCATTTCTCTTAATAATTGACTATGGAGATAAGAGATTGAGCTGGAGCCTTAGCAGGGGAATACCGATAACGTTGGCATTCTGTTTTATAGGCCTTATATTTTCTTTTGTCTGGGACAAGAATAAGAAGGATAAAATAAAAATATTAAATTTTTTCTTATTTTTTGTGGGAGTTTTCCTTTTAATACTGGAATTTATAATAAGAAAGAAATTTTCCTGGTCGATTTGGGCCTCAATACCTTTATTTGTATTAAATGTAATGCTAAGATACACATATAAATCATATAAGGAAGAATTTGAAAGAAGATTACATTTGTAAAAAAATAAGAAATAAATTTACAAAGAAAAATAATTTAAAAAAATTCATAAATGTTATACAGTAACATATGAAAAAAATAAGCTAGACAAATAATTGCAAATGTTATATAATACTATAAATAAAATATATGATTGGAGAAGTAAATGGATATACATCATTTAAAAATATTTTTTGAAGCCTGTAACGAAAAAAGCTTTACAAAGGCGGCAAAAAAGTTATTCATAAGTCAATCAGCCGTATCTATACAGATAAAGAAATTAGAATACACATTAGGTTTACAATTAATTGAAAGAAATTCAAAAAATTTTAAGCTGACGTTCGCAGGAAAAGAACTTTTCAAAATGTCCCAGGATGTATTTGAAAAAATTTCAAGAATGGAAAATGAAATGAAAAAAATCCTGCAGTATAAGAAAGGAAAAATTTCAATAGGTGCAACTCATAACATTGGAGAGCCTGTTCTTCCAAAAATAATGGTGGAATTCAGTCAACATAATCCTGAAATTGAATTTGACCTGTACATAAAAAACAGGGAATCGCTTGTAAAACACCTGAAGGAAGGTACAGTGGATATAGCTCTGATGGAGGAATATTTCATAGAGGATAAGGAAGTAAAAGTTATAGAGACGGAAGAATATCCTTTTGTTGTAGTAGCAGGGACTGAAATAACTGATTATAAAGAACTTGTTGATGTTCCATTATTAAAAAGGGATACAATGCTTACAAACAAATATCTGGATCAGTTTGAAAAAATGATAGGATTTAATCTGGATAAAAGAATATCCATAAATGGAAGTATAGAAACAATGAAAAACCTTATTAAAAATGGACTGGGATTTGCAGTACTTCCTTATTACAGCGTATATGAAGAGGTTATAAAAGGAACTCTGAATGTAATCCATAGCTTTGATAAGTCGGAAGACAGATTCCAGATTGTGCTGATAAGGGAAAATGAAGACAAGGAAGGAATAAGTAAATTTGTAGATTTTCTAAAAAATTACAAATTAAACAGGGAGCTGTTTTCAGAGAAAAAAATAAGATAATTATGGTAAAATATACAAAGTAAAGAGAAACACAATTATATAACGAGGTGATAATTTTGTTGAAAGATCATATTAAGTATTCATATTTGGCTGCTTACGAAACTGTAAAAAACTTTGTTGAAAAGGATGAAAATATTGAGAAAACTCTGAAAGTTGCAGAAGAACTGGCTGAAGCATATAAAAAGGAAATAAGTCGCTGATAGCTGGAAATGGTGGAAGTAACTGCGATGCAATGCACTTTGCTGAAGAATTTACAGGAAGATTCAGAAAAGACAGAAAGGCATTACCTTCTTTAAGTATAAGTGATTCATCACATATAACATGTGTTGGAAATGATTATGGATTTAATTTCATATTTGCTAAGGGAGTGGAAGCTTTTGGAAAGAAAGGAGATTTCTTTTTTGGAATATCAACTTCAGGAAATTCCCAGAATATAATAGAAGCTATGAAAATGGCAAAGGAAAAAGGAGTTAAGACAGTAGGAATCTTAGGAAAAGATGGTGGTAAATTAAAAGGAATGTGTGATTATGAATTTATCGTTCCAGGAGAAACTACTGACAGAATACAGGAAGTTCATATGATGATTTTACACATAATCATCGAAGGAGTGGAAAGAATTCTATTTCCTGAAAACTATTAATTAAAAAAATTATAAAAAAATTGGATATAATATTGAAAAAAAGGGGCTAATTCAAAAAGTTTTTTTGGGTAGCTTCTTTTAAATTTAGAAATATTTTATATTATTTATCAGAAATTGTATGTACAAAATTATAAAAAAATGTGCTAGAATAAAAAAATGAAAAGAAAAAAAGAATTTAAATAGAAATAATTAAATAAGGAGGATCAAAAATGAAAAAAATATGATGCAGTTATTATTGGATTTGGAAAAAGGTGGAAAAAAACTCTTGCAGGATTTCTTGCTGGAAAAAGGACAAAATGTGGCATTAATTGAAAAAGTCTGATAAAATGTATGGTGGAACATGTATAAATGTAGGATGTATTCCATCAAAGAAACTGGTAAATAGTACAAAAGTACTTAAAGATAAAGGATTAAGCAGTATAGAAGATAAAGAAAAATTTTATGCTGAAAGTATAGAAAATAAAAATACTTTGATTGGAGCATTGAGAGGAAAAAAACTATGAAATGCTTGCTTCAAAAGAAAATATTACAGTTTATGACGGAACAGGAAGTTTTGTTTCAAAAAATGTTGTAAATGTAGAAAACAATGGAGAAAATGTTCAAATTGAAGGAGAAAAGATATTTATAAATACAGGTGCAACTACTATAATTCCTAACATAAAAGGAGTTAAAGAAAGTAACTATGTTTATACAAGTACTTCAATTATGGAATTAAAGGAACTTCCTAAAAAACTTACTATAGTAGGTGCGGGATACATTGGTCTTGAATTTGCTTCAATGTATTCTGAATTTGGTTCAGAAGTTACAGTAATTGACATGGGTGACAGATTAATGCCTAGAGAAGACGAGGAAATTGCTGAAAGAGTAAAAGCTATACTTGAAGCAAAGGGAATAAAATTCCTTCTGAAATCAAAAATAGAAGAAATTTCTGACAGAAATGACAAGGGATATGTAAAAATTTCAGGAGAAAATGGAGAAAGCGAAGTTGAATCAGATGCTATTCTTGTGGCAATTGGAAGAAAGCCTAACACAGAAGGGCTTAACCTTGAGGCTGCAGGAGTGAAAACTGATGAAAGAGGAGCAGTCGTAGTTGATGAAACATTAAAAACAACAGCAGATAATATATGGGCAATGGGAGATGTAAAAGGTGGTCTTCAGTTTACATATATTTCCCTTGATGATTTCAGAATAATAAGAGACAATGTATATGGAAATGGAAATAGAACAATAAATGACAGAAATGTAATACCTTACAGCGTATTTATAAATCCACCTTTATCAAGAGTGGGAATGACTGAAAAGGAAGCTGTTGAAAAAGGATATGAAGTAAAAACAGGAAGATTAGAAGCTATGGCTATTCCAAAAGGGAAAATAGAAGGAGTGACAGACGGTCTTTTAAAAACAGTAGTAGATGCCAAGACAGATAAGATACTTGGATGTACTTTACTGTGTAACACTTCCCATGAAATGATAAATATTGTGGCAGCAGCAATAAAAGCTGAACAGAAATATACATTCCTGAAGGATATGATTTTTACACACCCTACAATGAGTGAAGCGTTGAATGATTTATTTGGTAGTGTGAAGTAGAAATTTTTTCAAATATCCTTGACTTATAGTCAAAATCGCTATATACTATTATTAGAATAACCGAAGATTAAAATACCGGGGAGCTTACTGCTGAGAGTAGTTGTTGTGGCAACTTAACCCGTCAAACCTGATTCGGATAATACCGACGAAGGGAGTATCTTTTAATAATCGAAATTACACTAATTGGAAATAACTGCTTCGGAAAATTAATATAATAGGATTTCGAACAGTTTAATACACAATTTTTCCAATAGAAATAAAAATAAATGTAAGATAGATGTTAAAATACCTCCTTTGTCAAAAAAGGAGGATTTTTTATGTCAAAAAATGAAATAGATGCAAGTGTTGCAATTCAAGTTTTACCAAATGTTCAGGAAAATGCTGAAATTGTAAGAATTGTAGATGAGGTAATTGCCTACATAAAAAGCAAAAACCTGAATACTCATGTAGGGCCTTTCGAAACAACTATTGAAGGGAAATACGAAGAACTCATGGAAATTGTGAAGGAATGCCAGCTGATAGCTGTAAAGGCCGGAGCACCTGGAGTCATGGCCTACGTGAAGATAAATTATAAACCGAAGGGAGATGTACTTACTATTGAGCAGAAAATCTCAAAACATTCTGAATAAAATAATGGATAAGTTTGCCCCTTTTATTATAATACTTTCCATTCTTGTTTTATGGGAAATTTTATCAGCAGCAGGAGTTGTGCCAAAGTTTATGCTGCCTTCACCTTTTGATGTAGTAAAGGCATTTATTGATGATTTTCCATTGCTGATGCATCATACCTGGATAACACTGGTGGAAGCCTTTTTAGGACTGGGACTGGGAATAGTACTAGGTTTTCTTATGGCTATTGTAATGGACAGATTTGAATTTGCATATAAGGCAATATATCCAGTACTTGTAATAACTCAGACTGTCCCAACCGTTGCGATTGCACCGCTTCTGGTATTATGGCTGGGATATGGAATAATGCCAAAGATAACATTAATTGTCATAACATCATTTTTCCTATAACTATTGGCCTACTTGATGGATTCAAGTCAGCAGACAGGGATGCATTGAATTTACTGAAAACAATGGGGGCAACCCCTTTACAGAATTTTATTCATATAAAATTTCCAGGTTCCATAGGATATTTCTTTGCAGGCCTTAGAATATCAGTTTCCTATTCCATTATAGGAGCTGTTGTGGCAGAATGGCTTGGAGGATTTGACGGTCTTGGAGTTTATATGACAAGGGTAAGAAAATCATATTCATTTGATAAAATGTTTGCAGTAATATTTTTTATATCGGCAATCAGTTTATTTCTAATGTATCTTGTAAAGAAAATACAGAAAAAGGCTATGCCATGGGATAATAACATTTGATTTAGAAATTCTATTTTATAACAAATTTCTGAATGAACTATATTAAAACAAAAAATAAATAATATAATAAGGAGTGGAACAAATGAAAAAGATTGTAAAAATTATGCTATTTTGCCTCCTAGGAATATTTGCTGTATCATGTGGGAAAAATAGCAGTTCAGACACAGCAGTAAGCGGCGAAAAGAAAAGTGGTGAAAGTCCTTCAAAGAAAATAAGTATAGTACTTGACTGGACTCCAAACACTAATCATACAGGATTATTTGTTGCAAAGGAACTGGGATATTTTAAGGAAGAAGGGCTGGAAAATGTGGAAATAGTCCAGCCACCTGAAGGAAGTACAACAGCATTGATAGGAGCAGGAGGTGCCCAGTTTGGAATAAGTTTTCAGGATACATTGGCAAAATCCTTCTCAAATGACAGTCCTGTACCTGTAACAGCAGTTGCGGCAATTATACAGCATAATACTTCAGGAATAATATCTTTAAAGGATAAGGGGATAGACAGCCCGAAAAAACTGGAAGGCCATAAATATGCCACATGGGATGATGAAATAGAAAAAGCAATATTGAAAAAAATCATAACAGATGACGGTGGAGACTTTGGTAAAGTTAAAATGATTCCAAATACAGTAACTGATGTAGTTACAGCACTTAAGACAGATATAGATGCTGTGTGGGTATACTATGCATGGGATGGAGTTGCAACAGAACTTGCAGGATTACAGACAAATTTCCTGAATTTTGCTGACTATGGAAAGGAACTTGATTATTATAGTCCAGTTATAGTTGCAAATAATGACTATTTAAAGAAAAATCCTGAAGAAGCAAAAAAAGTTTTAAGAGCAATTAAAAAAGGGTATGAATATGCTATTGCAAATCCTGAAGAAGCGGCAAAAATATTAGTGAAAAATGCTCCGGAACTGAAACTGGAACTTGTTACAGAAAGTCAGAAATGGCTGGCTTCAAAGTATAAGGCAGATGCGGCAGAATGGGGAGTAATAGACCAGAGCCGTTGGGATTTATTTTATGAGTGGCTATTTAAAAATAGTCTGATTAAAAAAGAAATACCTAAAGGATATGGATTTTCAAATGATTATCTGAAATAGGATTTTCAGCTGAAAAAGTTATTTAAAGTGAAAGGCAGTATTAAAAAATGACAACATCAATTACAAAAGATAATCGGAAGCTGAAACTGGAAACTAAAAATGTTTCTGTACAGTTTGAAGATAAGAAAATAATAGAGGATATTTCTGTCAGGCTTCATGAAAATGAGCTTGTATGTATTCTGGGATTGAGTGGAGTTGGGAAAACTACTCTTTTCAACGTTATTGCAGGGCTGATTTCTCCAAGTGAAGGAACAGTTGAAATGAATGGTACCGATATTACAGGAAAATCAGGAAATATAAGCTATATGCTTCAGAAGGATTTACTTCTGCCCTTTAAAACAGTAATAGACAATGTTTCCCTACCCCTTGTAATAAAAGGTGAAAAAAAGAAAACTGCAAGGGAAAAGGCAGAGAAGTATTTTACTCAGTTTGGTCTGGAAGGAACAGAAAAAAAATATCCGAATCAGCTTTCAGGCGGAATGAGGCAGAGGGCTGCACTTTTGAGAACATACTTATTTTCAAACGAAATAGCATTGCTGGATGAACCTTTCAGTGCACTGGATGCCATAACAAAACACAGAATGCACCTCTGGTATCTTGATATAATGAAACAGATAAAAATGTCTACGCTGTTTATAACTCATGATATAGATGAAGCCATAATTCTGTCAGATAGAATTTATATACTGTCAGGAAGTCCAGGAAAAATAACGGCAGAAATAGAGGTTGATATAGACAGATGTGGAGATAATGAAGAATTACAGCTATCAGAGAAGTTTTTAAAATATAAAAGGGAAATACTGGAATATTTAAAATAGACAGATTATAAAAAAAGGAACTGGCTCAAAAAAATATGAATATAATATAAAAAAAGAAGAGGTTGTTTCAAAATAGTAAAAAAATTAAATATAATATATGAAAAAAACTATATTTTTTTCATTTGCTAAAATTTTACTTATATAAAAACAGTCATTCATTAAGGAAAAGTCAAAAACTCGCCTAAAGGCGCGAACAGATGACTTTTCCTAAATTCATTTTCTGTTTTACATTGTAAAATTTTAAATAATTCAAAAATATAGTTTTGTACTGACCCCAAAAAGTTGGACAAATTAAATTAACTTGCCAATAAGGATTGACTTCTGTAAGAAGCAGGAGTTAATCCTTTTAATTTTTCCTTTATTCTTTTGTTATTGTAATAATATATGTAATCTTCTATTGCTTCTTTCAATTCATCTAATGTCCTGTACGCTGCTTCCTGTCCATAAAACATCTCTGATTTTAACAGACTAAAGAAACATTCCATTAATCCATTGTCTAAACTGTTTCCTTTTCTTGACATACTTTGCGTTATCTTCTTTTCTTTTAGCCTTTCCTGATATAAATTATGCTGATACTGCCAGCCTTGATCACTATGAAATATTAAATCCTCATAATTCTCATTTTCTTTAAATGCCAAATTTAACATATGATTTATCTGATCCAAGTTAGCATTTTTCGAAATATCATATGAAACTATATATCTTCCATAAGCATCCAATATTGGAGATAAGTATAACTTTTCCCCTCTTAGATTAAATTCTGTTACATCTGTAAACCATTTCTGATTTGGAGCTGCTGCTTCAAAATCTCTCTTGATATGGTTATCAGCTATCTTTCCTATTTGACCTTTGTATGAAGAATATTTTCTCTTTTTACGGATAATACTTTGCAGATTAAATTTTTTCATAAGTCTCTGTACTTTTTTATGATTAATATTTATCCCTTGATTCTTTAATTCCAATGTTATTCTTCGATAACCATATCTTCCTTTATTTGCATAGTAAATTTCTTTGATTTTTTCAATGACATTTTTATTCTTCTTTGCTGATATAGTAGTAATATACTGATCTTGATATTCCGGCAATCTTTAGCAGCATTTTGAAAGGGTATTTAACTCTAAGTTCGGCTATTACTCTTACTTTTTCTTCTCTTTTAGCTCCCTTTCCTGAACCAGAGCTCTCAATTTTTTTAAGTATTCGTTCTCAGCTTTGAGATACATATTTTCTTCTTCTAATTGTTTAATCTTATCCTTTTCAGATAGAACTTTCTCATTTTTTTCTTGGGTTTAGTCATAGATTTAGGGTTTCCTTCCTCTTTTTCTTCTCTATAACATTATACCCGTTTTTCTTTAAATTTTTGAAAGCCAATTATGTAAAAAGACCGGAAGAAGCTAAACCGACATCAATGGCGACAGAAGTAATAGATTCATTATTAACTAGAATTCTATTAATTATCTGTAACTTAAATTCTTTAGAATAGTGTTTATTTTCACCATTTCCTATAATATCATATCCATGTTTTTCTAATCAATCTGATTAAATAATGAAGAACAATCTTGTTAACATTAAAAAGCTTTTGGCTAACGAAGCAATAGTTTCACCGTTTTTATTTCTTTCATATATTTCAATTTTATCTTCTCTTGTTAATTTACTCATAAAAACTGCACCTCCAATCTTGTGTCCAAGATTTTGGGTGCAGTACATTTTTTACACTATTTTTTTATTTTCTTTTTGAGACAGCCCCCTTTTATATTATTTTTCAATTTTTTTGAGCCGGTTCTTTTTTTCAAGATTAAGAAGAAATTCTTTTTATTTCAAGCCCTCCACCATAGCCTACAAGTTTTTGTTACTTCCTATAACTCTATGGCATGGAATGAAAATAGGAATTTTATTTCTGTTATTTGCCATTCCTACTGCCCTCACAGCCTTTTCATTATTGATTGCAATGGCAATATCCTTATATGAACGGGTTTCTCCATAAGGAATTTTTAAAAGCTCATTCCAGACAGAAATCTGAAAAATCAGTACCTTCTTTTAATAAAGGCAGGTCGAATTTTTTTCTTTTTCCATTCAGATATTCAAATAACTGAGATGCGACCTTTTTTTAATTAAAGTGATTTCTTTTTATAATATAATTGCTACTTTTCTTAATATTTTTCTATTTCATATTCAAAAAAATAAATCTGTTATTTCATCTTCAGTTGCTCCAATTCCTAATATTCCTAATTCTTTTTATTCCAGTATTGTAAAAATATACATATTTCATTTATTTTATCACTCCTCATGATTTTCTATATTATAGTATAATTATAGCTGTATCACAAGTTATAATTAAAATAATTTTCAAGATTTTTTTATTTTCTCTCACTATTCATCTAACATTCTATATCTTTTTCTGCTTGATGGAAAAATCTTCTGTTTTTTTCTGTTATATTAGAATAATAGTAGTTATGAATATTCTTTTTGGAAACAATTAGAGACTCTCTTATTATGTATTTTCAAAAATATTCTAGAAAAACAATATAAAAAAATATAAAAATCATATACACGATAATTTCTATATATTTGACAAATATTTTTTTATAGGGTTAAATAGTAATGAAAAAAATAACAATTTATTGTAATAAGTAATAATTATGAAAAAAATATAGTTAAAAAAACATAAAATTTAATATTTAATATTTAATGTATTATAAGATAGACTGATTATAGTATAAGAATATCTAATTTAGACATTAAATACAAGAAATGTTCAAATATTAATTTATGATAAAAAAATAATGATAAGTTACAAAGTTATAAAAAAAGAAAATTAAAGAAGTTAATGAATTTTTTTCAGAAATAATCCAAGATGTATGAACTTAGAAAAAAAGGTTTTTTTCAGTGTATTTAACTAAGAGAGATGTGATGAACATTTGGTATGTATTTTTGTTAAAAGAAAGATATAAAGATGATATTTATAAATAGGAGATGATATAATGAATAGTGTATCAGTAAAGGGTGTTATTAAAAAGAATAATTCATTTCTGTTAAGAAAAAAATGAAAAGAAATGAATATGAATTACTAGGTGGAAAAATTAGAAAAAGATGATATTAATCTGAGAGACAGATTGAAAAAGAATTTTTAGAAGAATCAGGTATAAAGATAACAGTTAATAAAGAATTAGAACCTTGGTTTTTAAAATATAAATGGAGACAAAGTTTTAATTATTCCATATATTTGCAATATAGATTATATTCCTTCTGTCTTATATGATCAAGATGGTGGAGAACTATACTGGGTAAAGGGAAGAAATATAAATAAAAATAAATATACCAAAAAGGCTATCTTGATACTATTAATCAAATTTCTCCACATGATTCAACAACAATTTCAAAAAAACTAAATATTATGGAAAAAGACTATCAAGTACCTATATTTTTTTAAAGATAATTAATAAAAAAATTCCAAAAGAAATAGAAACAGTTGAAATTAAAGAAGGAAGTATTTCAGATATAAAAAGAAAAAGTATAGAATTAATAATAGAATAAAAATAAAAAAATTTAATAAATGTGAATTAGAAGAGAATGTTTTATATGTTGAATATGAGAGTGATATCTATGAATAAAAATAAAAAAATTTCAGTAATTATACCAACTTTTTAATAGAAATAATTTGCTAAAAAAATCTCTTAAATCGTTGTCAGAGCAGTCGTTAAATCGTAATGAATATGAAGTGATAATTTGTGATGATGGAAGTTATGAATCTGCTGTAACAATAGTAAAAGAATTTGAGAACAAATTAAATATTAAATATTGTTATCATAGTAATAAGGGCTATAGAGTTGCTTTAGCAAGAAATGAAGGAATTTATTTAGCTAAAGGAGAAATATGTGCTTTTATTGATTGTGGTATGATTGTAATACCAGAATTTTTAGAAAATCATTTAAAAACTTCATAAAAAAATAATAATAATATACTGCACCTTCAATCTTGTGTCCAAGATTTTGGGTGCAGTACATAAATATAATTTTTATTATGTTTGAGATAATAACTCTTATTTAGAAAATAGTTTCTGTCTTTCTATTTTACATCAGTCATAAGTTCATCAATCAGATCTTTTACATGGACAATTTCTTTAAGCTTGTATCCATTTGCACCTGAGAAAAAGAGGCCTGACTGCAGTCTTCCAAGATATGCATCTCCAAGACTGTCTGCGATACAGTAACCGACTCTTCTTGCCCCTTCTCCCCTATTACAAGGAAAAATACAGTTACTGATACATTTTATCTTTTTTGTATCTGGTTCTAAAGTTTTTATCAAGTTTGTTTTTACCGCCCTTCCAGGATATCCTACCGGAGAGCTTACAATAACAATATCTTCTTCCTTTGAATCAAGTAAAACCTGTTTAAGTACAGGACTTGCATCACATTCGTGAGTTCCAATGAATCTTGTTCCCAGCTGAACTGCATCAGCCCCTAAATCCATTATTTTTTCAATATCATCCCTATCCCAGATACCTCCGGCTGCAATTATAGGGAAATCACCCCATTTATCCCTTTCTTCCTTTATAGGAGGTAAAATAGCTTCAAGCTGATGTTCAGGTGCAAACAGTTCATCATATTTTGCACCTTGATGCCCTCCACTTTTAGGTCCTTCCACAATAACAGCTCCAGGAGTTCTTCCGGCGGCCTTCCATTTTTTACATATTATTTTTAATGCCCTTGCAGATGAAACTATAGGCACTATTTCAACATCAGGATAATTTTCAGTAAGCCTTGGAAGTTCAAGAGGCAGTCCGGCACCTGTAACAATAATATTTGCACCTGCTTCAAGAGCGTCATTTACAACTCTTTCATAATCATTTATTGCATGAAGAATGTTGCAGGCAAGAGGTTTGTCACCGCATATCTGTCTCGCATTTTTGAAAATTTCAAATAAAGCTTCCCTGCTGTAAGCATTTTCAGTTCCTAATGGTCTTCCTTCCACTTGTTTTTTAACAAACTTCATATTCTGGTAATATCCTGTACATATTGCGCTTATTGTTCCTAATCCCCCATTTAGATACATTTCCTGCAAGCTGGTCCCAGCTTATTCCTACTCCCATTCCACCTTGTATAATGGGCTTTTCAATGTAATGTTTTCCTATTTTAATTCCTTTTAATTCTCTCATATTATTTTTCCTCTCTTTATTATTTATTGGGTTAAATTAAACTGCAATAAACAGGAGGAGCCCTCACAATCCGTATATTTGATGAAAAAGAAGTATAATTCAGCATAATGCTTGAAAATGACACATGTATGTAAATCATACCATTTATAAATTTCTTAAAACTTTCGATAACCTTTTTTCTTATATCATTTGTCATAAAATTTATGTAACTGTTGGCACAAAGCTGTTCAAATTTTTTTGATTAAAAGTTCGATGTCCATTTTTTTCAAGAAAAAGACAGGTCAAATTCCATATTTGAAATATATCTGTCAAGAAACTGAAAAAAATACATCACTTTTTATTTGATAGAATTTTTCTTATTCTGGTTATAAATTGAACATATATTTTCGAGGTACACAAAATGACCGTTAATGAAAACAGTTAAAGGATTTTTCCGAATAAACGGACTGAAAATATTTGAAACTATACACTGAATAATTTCAGATAAGACATTTTTCACAGATTTTTCCTAACATTGAATTCCTCTCCTAAATATATAATAACGTTTGTTATATTATATCAAAAAAAGGGAAGATAAAGTCAATTGATAAAAAGTCAGCCTACAAAAATTCAAGGCTTTAAGGAACGATTGTTTTGTAAAAAAATTATATTTTAAAAAATAAGATGAAAAAAATTGAAAAAAATTGTAACTGAGGTTACATATTTTTTTCTATTTATATGATATAATTTAACAATCAAAAATATAAGAAAAGAAAAAAATATGACTATAAAAAAGAGATTAACAGAAGGAGAAAATTATGAATAAATTTTTTAGATTAACCGATACATTTAGCCAGCTGGTGGAAAAATATCCTGAAGCAATGGACTTCCTGGTGGCAAATGGATTTGAACAGTTTAAGAACAAGCAGATGTTTGATACAATGGGGAAAACAATAAGAATAGATATGGCATTGAAATCAAAGAAGATAAATCCAGAACTATTTGAAGAAAGACTGGTTGCATTTCTGGAAAAAGACAGTGCAATGGATATTTCACTTGCTGAAAGTAAGAAGGATGCGACAGGAGATATTTTAATAGAAGGTGTACTGCCTTGCCCTATAAGAATACCTCTACTGGAAGGAATAAAGGAATGGGTGGATGGCCAGAATGCAAAAAATGACTATAAGATAGCATATGAACTTCAGTCAGCAAACTTAGGACTTGACTGGGTAGTTGACAAAGTAAAGACAGGAGATGCAGATAAAGTATCAGATGTCCTTCTTTCAGCAGGTTTTGAGCTGTTTTTCGATAAGGATCTTATGGGCCATTTCATGGATGAGGGAATATTTGAAACATACCTTGATGAAATGAACAAGGATTTCTGTAATGACAGGATTGATTTGAGGGATCCTAAAAAGAGATATGCTATAATGGGAGTTGTACCTGCAGTATTTCTTGTAAATAAAGGAGTTCTTGGAGATAGAAAGGTGCCTGAAACATGGGCTGACATTTTAAGCGAGGAATTTGAAGATTCGGTAGCATTGCCAATGAATGACCTTGATTTATTTAATGCCCTTGTTATAAACATATACAAGGAATTCGGTTCAGAAGGAATTAAAAATCTGGCAAGATCGTATAAGAAGAATCTGCACCCGGCACAAATGGTAAAGGCAAAAGGAAAAAGCAAGGATGCTCCGGCAGTAAGCATAATTCCTTATTTCTTTACACAGATGCTTATGGGAGCGAGTGATCTTCAGGCAGTATGGCCTAAGGATGGAGCATTGTTAAGTCCAATATTTATGATTACGAAAAAGGCAAAACAGGATAAAATAAAGCCGTTTATTGACTTTTTCATGTCTGAAAAAATAGGAACACTGTTTTCAGCGAGTGGAAAATTCCCTTCAACAAATCCTAACGTTGATAACCATCTGGATGAAAACCAGACATTTAAATGGATTGGTTGGGACTTTATCCATAACAATGATGTTGGAGGACTTGTAAGACAGTGCGAAAAAGAATTCAATGATGCAATAATGGAATTATAGAATGTAGATAGAATGTAGATAGAATATAGACAAATGTAAATAGGACATAGAATAATAAACAGGGAAGAAATAACTTCGTATTTAAAATAAAAGAGATTGTGAAAGAAGAAGTAACGGAAAGGAAAAATTATGAATTTAGTAGTATTTTCAGGGCCACCATCATCAGGAAAGACAAGTGTTATACTTAAAACTGTTGATGCATTGAAACAGCAGGGAATATCAGTTGGAGTTGTAAAATTTGACTGTCTTTATACAGATGATGATATATTATATGAAAAAGCAGGAATTCCTGTGAAAAAAGGATTATCAGGAGCATTGTGTCCGGATCACTTTTTTGTGTCAAACATTGAAGAGGTTGTGCAGTGGGGAAGAAGTCTGGGACTTTCAATGCTTATTACTGAATCAGCAGGACTTTGCAACAGATGTTCGCCATATATTAAGGAAATAAAGGGAGTATGTGTCATAGACAACCTTTCAGGGATAAATACACCTAAAAAAATAGGACCGATGCTTAAGTCTGCAGATATTGTCATTATAACTAAAGGGGATATAGTTTCACAGGCTGAAAGGGAAGTATTTGCTTCAAGGGTAAATTCTGTAAATCCTACAGCTGTAACAATGCATGTGAACGGGCTTACAGGACAGGGAGCATATGAGCTGAGTACACTTCTTTATGAAAAGGAAAAGGAAATTGATACAGTTCAGGGAAAACAGCTTAGATTTCCTATGCCTTCAGCATTATGTTCATATTGCTTAGGAGAAACAAGAATCGGAGAAAAATATCAGATGGGAAATGTCAGAAAAATGAATTTAGGTGGTAACAGTAATGAATAAGAATTTAATAAAAGGTATGAAAATAGAAGAACTTTTGGCTAAATATCCTTTTGCGGAAGCTTTTTTCAGTGAAAATGCAATAGAAGTGGCAGGGCATGAAGATAAAACTTTTGCTGAATTTCTGGATAAATTTACTGAAGAAGAAGTTGAGGATATGGCTCTTGATAAGGAGCTTCTGAAAAGAGGGCTTTCAGAATATATAGAACAAATGAAGGCTTTTCTTGGAATGGAAGAGGAGAAAGGTGTAGAAGTATTAACAATACTTGCAGGACATGACAAGTCAGGAAATCCTGAAGGATTTGACAGGCTTGACATAAACAAGTCGGAAATAATTTCAATAGTAGGGCCTACAGGATCAGGAAATCAAGACTGCTTGCAGATATTGAATGGACAGCACAGAGGGATACACCTACAAAGAGGGAAATACTTATAAATGGAGAACTTCCTGATAAAAAATGGCGTTTTTCTTCAAATAATAAATTGGTTGCCCAGTTATCCCAGAATATGAACTTTGTCATGGATTTATCAGTAAAGGAATTTCTGGAACTGCATGCAAAAAGTAGAATGATTGAAAATATAGAGGAAGTTACAGCTAAAATAATAGCAGAAGCAAATAATCTGGCAGGAGAGCAGTTCAGACTTGATACGCCTGTAACTGCATTAAGTGGAGGACAGTCAAGAGCACTGATGATAGCTGATACAGCTATATTGAGTTCTTCGCCAATCGTTCTGATAGATGAAATAGAAAATGCAGGAATTGACAGGAAAAAAGCACTTGATCTGCTTGTTTCATCTGACAAGATAGTTCTTATGGCAACTCACGATCCTACACTTGCACTGATTGCAAATAAACGTATTATAATAAAAAATGGTGGAATTGCTAAAATTATTGAAACAAGTGAGGAAGAAAAAAAGATACTTTCAAAGCTTGAGGAAATGGATAATGTAATTCAGAAAATGAGAACAGATTTGAGATTGGGAAAAATATTGAGTGAATAATAGAAAATAAAAGTGGAACACACATACTAGAAATGAAAATAGGAAAATCCGGTAATCTTTAGATATAAAGCTTTATAAGCTATTTGAGATTATTGGATTTTTTTGGTTTTTTCATTCCCGCTTCTGACAAAGAGCCTAATTATTTTCAATTTCAAAAACTTCTGTACCGTACTTTTGTTGCGATGTCTAAGTGTTTTCAAAGAAAAAAGTTAATTTTTTCTTAATGAAATGATTGAAAAAAATTTCATTTTTTTGAGATATAATTATAACGGAATTAAATGACTAAACTAAGGAAACTTTAAAAATTATATTTAGTACATAATATGAAGGTAACAGTAGGAAAAGTAGTTATCATAGCCACTTAAGTTATATAAGTTTAAATATTCTAAGGTCTATGAAAAGGAGAGAGATTGAAGATGACAAACAATTTAAGAGGAATAAGAAAGGGTTTATGTGCATTTGCAAAAAAATGTAAAGGCTTTAAATATACAGATTCAGCGTTGATTACATTTTTAATTACAGGTGCAGTAAGTGTTTCAAGTAATCTATTTTCAGCTGAAAAAGATGGAAATATAGAAAATCAGAAGCAGATACTTTCCACAGATATAAAGGATTTTAATGTTCTTATAAAGGAAGCAAGAAAAGAAAATAATAAACTACTGAAGAATACAAATCTTGAACTAGTTAAGCTCATGGAGCAGGGAGACCATGTAGTAAAAGCTCCTTGGAGCAGCTGGCAATTTGGGACTAACGGATTTTTCAACAAATGGGGAGGAACTTATAAAGGAAGAGGAGATAAAAAATCTGAAATTTATAATTTTCAAAGAGACAACACAATGAAAAGATTTTTATATCCTGCAAGTGAGGCTCCAAGTTCAAGTGTAAAATATGAATTAACAGACTTATTAATAGAAGAAGAAGAAAAATCTAAAATAATAGTAAATGCAGCTATAAGACCGAATTTAATAGATAAAGAACCACCTAAGTTACAGTTGCCAACAGTAACAGCACCTAATTCACGAGCACTGGGTTTAACATTGAACTCACCAAAAGCCATAGAAATATCAAGAGTGAAAGCACCAGATATGGATATTAGTATAGTAAATCCAAATGCAAGTCCATTTTCAGATTTTTTTTGGGGATGGTTAGAGGGAGTATCAATAGCGGCAGCTCAGATTAATGATGAAAGTAGACCTGTATGGAAAGAAGCACGTCGTCCAATGATGCAGAATATCGATATTACTGGAGGAGTATTTTGGTCAGGAGTAAAACCAGATGGGACAGCATTTGAAGGTTCTGGATTTTCAGGAGCTTCACAGGATACAACAGTTTATAATGCTACAAATTTTGTTTCAAGTAGAGATTATGATAAAAGACATCAAACTATAATTAACTCATATGATGGTAGGTGGTCAGGAAGACCTGGAAATAAAATAACAGGTGGAACATACTATGTTAGAGGTAGAGATAATACACCAACTGCTCAGGGGGTTGGTTTTGTAAGTGGAAAAGGAACTGGAACTGCAGCATTCCATGTAGTAGGAGATGTCGATATAAAAAATGTAACAGTTAATTTATATAATAGAGCTGCCTTCATTAATGCAGAAGCATTTAGAGGTGGAAGTGTAAAAATGGAAGATGTAACTGTAAATATATTAGAAGATAATAACACAGTTTTTAATATACAAGGTAAAGGTGATGGTGCGTACCAAGATTCTAAATATTTTAGTGGTGGGAAATTTTCAACATCGCTTACAGGAAATACTAATATCCGTGTTGGAACAAAGGACAATACTATTTATGCTATGAAGAATTATGCTGGAGGATTAAGAATTGAAAATAAAGGAGAAATAGTTTTTGATGGAGCATCCAATATAGGCTTTTCAGTTTTAACTTGGGTTCCTGATAAATCAAAATATATTGCTGGGGAATATCCAAATTATGTAAATGGAGGAAACCAAGGAGAAGGAAGTTTAGATAAGTATATACCTTATATAAAATTATCAGCAGATAAACCGATGAAATTTTACGGGGATGAAAATGTTGGAATATTCTTTAATACAAAAAATGATAATATCTCACATAATAAAGGAATACACCAAGGATATTTTGAGCTATATTTTTGATATAGGAAGTAAATTAGCTTTTGATTCAAGCTCAGTGCAAAAAGAAGCAGGAAGACTAAATAAAGTTGGATATACATCTACAACAGTGGATGGAAGTGTTGGGGTATATGCTATTTCCGGACAAAGACAAGGAGTAGATTATGACAGTTTAGCAAAAAGTAGTGTAAGATATAATGCTATTGATGGAAGTACAACTAAACCTTATCTTAACTTCCTTGAAAAAGATCCTATTCATAATTTAAACTTTGATAAATTTAATATTACTTTTGGAAAGTATGCAAAAAATGGATTTATGTTTTTAGCAAAAAATGGAACAGTCATTGATATACAAGAAGGAACACAAAGTGATTTTTCTGATGGAATAAATGGAATAAGTACAGTGGAAGCAGATACGGGAACGAAAACTATTATAACCTATGCTGAAGGAAAATGGACTGCTAACGGGACAGGATTAACAGAATTAACAGGAACTGATTTAGAAAATAAACCAACAGAAATCATAGTTGATAAAAAATTACATATGGTTAGTAAAGAAGGAGTAGCTTTTTTTGCAAAAGATGGTGGAAAAATAACTGTGAAAAAAGATGCAGAAGCAAGAGGATATAAATCAGTTCTTGCCTATGCAGAAGCAGGAACAGTGGATATAAGTTCTAATATTAAAGCACAAGATGAGAATGTAATAACACTTAGTGAAAAATATCAAAATATAGGAGCCTATACTAAAAATGGAGGAACAATAACTGTTGGAGGAAATGCAACTATCAATGGATTGGCTGCATTAGCAGATGGAGTAAACGCAAAAGTTTATTTGAATGGAACAGATAATATTGTCAACACAGGTACAGGAGGAGGATTGTTTGCTACTAATGGAGGAATAGTAGAATTCAATGGAGGAACTATTGTAAATAAAGATAATAGTTTAGCAAGAGGATTATCCCAAAATGACCATGATGCTGTAACACCTTTCCATGTAGAAAATAGTGGAAAAATTATCTTTAAAAATGGAGCTGCTACAAATATAGAAATGTATGATGGAATTCTTGTTTCTGGTGAAGATAGTGATTACACAATTGGAACTGGTGGAACTAACAAATATCAAGGAATGAGTAATGTAAAAGTTAAATTAATGAAAGACGGGGTAAATCTGGGAATATTTAAAAATCTAGATCTTACTTGGGCAGGGAATAGTGGTTTAACGACATTTACCAATGGACTTTTAGCAATACCTAAATTTGGAGCTTTAAATACAAATGGAAAATCATTTAAAACTACATTAGTAGAAGGGAAATTAACTATTGATAGTAATGTGGATTTAACAGATACTTCTGATAAATTCAACGGTATCCTAATGGAAAGAGAATTAGTTACAATAAATTCTGGAAAAACAGTTACAGGTAATGGCAAAGGACTTTCTATGGGTTCTAATGCAGGAGCGGCAAATAACTTAGAATCTGGGTACATAAATAAAGGAACTGTCGATATAACAGGTGGGACATCATCATCAGGTGTAGCTGGAATAAATGTTAGTTATGGACAAATTTTAAATGATACAACAGGTCTTGTAAAAGTTGATAATGGTGCTGGACTTTATGGTACTAATGGAAGTAAGATTGTAAATAAAGGAACAGTTACAGTTACAGGAAGTGGTACAGGAGTAGCAGGCTTAGGAAAAGGAAATTCTACACCAGCTATAACTTATGGAAATGGAAAAGTTGAAATTGTAAATGAAGGTACAATAAATATTGCAGGAGCAAATTCAACCGCTATCTATGCAGAAAATAATAATGGTGTAGCTCAATCAGATGTTACTATAACTAATAATAAATCATTAGCTTTAGGGGATAATAGTGTTGGAATTGTATTGAAGAGCAGCTCTGGAGTTGGTGGATTAATTAATGTAAGTGGTACAGGAAATTCAGATATAAAAGTTGGAACAAATGGTTTTGGAATATATGCAGAAGACAGTAATGTAACTTTAAATACTGACTATGGTATAGAAACTGGTGATAATGGAGTAGGAATTTATACAAAAGGAAGCTCAACAGTAGGAAATGCGAAAATATTAAATTATAAATATTCTGGAAGTACAGCAGGAAGTGGAATAGCTACTTTATATTCCGGGGCAAATGCAACTAATAATCTAAATATTAATTTAGATAACAGTACAAATACAACAGCAGGTATGGTCGGAATTTTCGCTAATGGTGGAGGAAACTTTACAAATACAGGTAACATAGTAGGAACTTCTAATGCAGCTGAATTTGGAATAGTTGCAGATAATAATACTGATGTAATTAATAATGGAAATATAACATTAGGGAATGCAAGTATTTTAGCTAAGGGTAATGTAGGAATATATGTAAAAACAGTAAATAACATTACAAATACAGGAAGTATATTAGTTGGAGATAATTCAATAGCCCTATATGGTTACGGAGTAAATCATACAAATGGAAATATATCAGTTGGCAATAATGGTATAGGAATTTTTCGCAAGGAGGAAATGTTTCACTGACAGCTGGAACATTAACAGTTGGTGCAAATAAAGCAGTAGGAGTATTTACAGCAGGAACGAATCAAACTATAACAAGTACAAATTCTATGACAATAGGAGATGCCTCTTATGGATTTGTAATAAAGGGGGTAGGACATAATTTAATAGCTAATAATGGTACAGTTACATTAGGAAATGATTCTGTATTTGCTTATTCAGACAAAACTGGAACAATGACAAACCGTACACAATTAGTATCAACAGGAAGTGGAAATTATGGATTGTATTCAGCAGGAAATATAAAAAATTTAGCTGACATTAATTTTGCTTCAGGAATAGGAAATGTTGGAATATATAGTACAGGTGGAACAGCAGTAAATGGAGATACAGGACTAGGAATAAGACCAAGAATAATCGTGAATGGAACAGACAGTACAAACAAATTTTATGGAATAGGAATGGCTGCTGGATATTATGATGAAGAGAATAAGATATTAAAAAATACAGGAAATATCGTGAATTATGGAACAATAGATGTATTAAAAAGTGAAAGTATAGGAATGTATGCTGTTGGTAATGGTTCTACTGCAAAAAATTACGGAACAATTAATCTAAGTGGAAAAAACACTGTTGGAATGTATTTAGATCAAGGTGCAACAGGTGAAAATTACGGAACAATAAAAAGTGTCCCTAATGCAACAAATGATGGAATAAAGGGAGTAGTTGCATTAAATGGATCTATATTTAAGAATTATGGTCAAATTATTATAGATTCTCCAAATGCCACAGGATACTATTATGTTAATACACAAAATTATGACAATCAAGGAGGAACTATAACTGTATCTGGAGATAATTCAAAAGAAACAGATACAGCAAGTCAAAGTAATACGACAAAAAGAGCAAAAGGAATTGAAATAAAAGTAGAAATAGTTCCTAGTGGTGGCTCATCAACAGCAACTGTTATTAGAAATGGAACAGCCGTAAACCAATTGCTATTGATACAAATATAGCTTCTCCAACTGCAACAAAACTAACAGTAGGAGATACAACTTTGGATTTAAGTAGCAGACTTTCAAGCATGCCAAATATGTCAAGAGGTTCAGAAATAGGGATGTATGTGGATACATCAGGAATAAACTACACAAATCCTATTCAAGGTTTGGATAAATTAACAAACTTGAAAGCAGTGAATTTGATATTTGGAACTGAAGCCTCTGAGTACACAACTGAAAAAGATATTGAGATAGGACAAAATATATTAAAGCCATATAATGATGTAATAAGGGATGTAAGTTCAGCAAGAGGTGGAAAAGTTGAATTTTTAATGAATTCAAGTAATTTAACTTGGATAGCAACAGCTACTCAAAATGTTGATTTGACAATAGCAAGATTGTATTTATCCAAAAGACCTTATACAGCATTTGCAAAAGAAAAAGACACCTATAATTTTATGGATGGCTTGGAACAAAGATATGGGGTTGAAAAAGAAGGAACAAGAGAAAGAGAATTGTTTAAAAAGATAAATAAACTAGGACTTAACAAGATTGAACAAAAGTTATTTGTACAAGCAATAGATGAAATGAAAGGTCACCAGTATGCAAATGTACAGCAGAGAATCAATGAAACAGGAAATACTTTAGACAAAGAGTTTAAATATCTTAAAAATGAATGGAGAAATCCAACAAAAGATAATAACAAAATCAAAGTATTTGGAATGAAAAATGAATACAGAACAGATACAGCAGGAGTAATTGACTACACAAGTAATGCTTACGGAGTAGCCTATGTTCATGAAAATGAAGCAATAAAACTAGGAAACAGCTCAGGATGGTATGCAGGGGCAGTGACAAACAGATTCAAGTTTAAGGATATAGGAAAATCAAAAGAAAATCAGACTATGCTAAAAGCCGGTATCTTTAAAACAATGTCACCAATGACAGACCATAACGGTTCATTGAGATGGACAGTTGCAGGGGATGTATTTGTAGGAAGAAATGAAATGAAACGTAAATTCCTGGTGGTAGATGAAGTATTTAATGCTAAATCAGACTATACATCATATGGAGCGGCATTTAAGACAGATTTGGGATATGACATAAGAATGAGCGAAAGAACTCACTTAAGACCATACGGATCATTGAAGCTGGAATATGGAAGATTTAATGATATAAGGGAAGAAGATGGAGAAATAAGACTGGAGGTTGAAGGAAACGACTACTTCTCGGTAAAACCTGAAGTTGGACTGGAATTTAAATATGTACAGCCTTTAGCAGTAAAAACTCAATTATCAGTAGGAGTGTCAGCAGCATATGAAAACGAACTTGGAAAAGTAGGAGATGTAAACAACAGTGCAAAAGTAAGATTTACAGATGCTGATAAGTTTGGAATCAGAGGAGAAAAGGAAGATAGGAGAGGAAATGGAAAATTTGACCTTAATATCGGAATAGACAACACAAGATTTGGAGTAACATTAAATGCAGGCTATGATACGAAAGGCCACAATGTGAGAGGTGGAATAGGATTCAGGGCTATCTACTAGTTTAAGAAAAAAATGAGACAATCTTAAAAGAAAGAGTACAGAACTATATTTTTGAATTATTTAGAATTTTACAATGTAAAACAGAAAATGAATTTAGGAAAAGTCATCTGTTAGAGCCTTTAGGCGAGTTTTTGACTTTTCCTTAATGAATGACTGTTTTATATGAGTAAAATTTTAATAAATGAAAAAAATATAGTTTTTGTATTAATTTACAATTTTTGTGATTGTCTTGTTTTTGAGACAGCTTTTTGCAGACTATTTAATTACAATCCAGCTACCATTACGCTTTGTTCCAATTCTTTCTATTATTTTCTTTTCTTGTAATGATTTAAACGTTCTTTCAATAGTTCTTTTTGTTACACCTATTATTTCTGCAAGATTAGCCGATGTTATACTTGGATTTTCGATTAAATTTTCTATTACCTTCTTTTCAGTTTTATTCAAACCGACATTTAAACCGACATTTAAACCGACATTTAAACCGACATTTCTATTGTTTATTTGGTCAGTAACTTCTTTTTCAAAAGGAATTGTACATCTAATATAATTATTTTCAATTTCAAAAACTCCTGTACCGTACCTTTCTATAATTGTTGGAATACCATGTCCTGTATGTTCGGTAAGCCCCATATTTAAAAATATTCTCATTAATGTAGCATTTCTAGGCTTGCTTATTCCATCAAAAATTGCTTCTTTGTCATTCCGCTTGGTAGTCCTCCATGTGAAAGTATTTCAAGTCTATCATGAAACATTGAAATTTGAGGTTCAGTAATAGTCCAATCATTATGAACTAAAAGCATTTAAAAACAGCTTCATTAACACAGTCATAATCAAATAAATATACATCTTTTCTTGGTCTTGTTGTAGTATCTGATATAACTATATTTTCTGCCTGTAGTCGATTTTTTATTTTTTCATAAGTAGTTAAAATACATCCATATCCAAAGTCACTTCTTTCTGAAATGGAAGCTTTATTTATACCTTTAAATTTTACAAATATGAAAGGAATGTTATTTTTTTATCTGATAAAAAGTTCCGCCAGCAAATTATATTCCCCATTTTCATTTTTTTAAATTTAAGTTTGCTTCAAAAAGATTTGTCATCTAAGTGATAACCTTTTTTTCAGAATAATATATTTTAAGTTCCCTAAATGATAAATCTAGAAGGCTGGCTCTTTTTTTAACATATATTCAGAATCAATGAACTTCTTTTCATACCTAATCCTTATCTGCTCAGGAGTCATTTCTTTACAAGTTGTTCCTATCCTTATAGTACATCCTGTACTGGAAAAAAACCATATTTTTTTATGACAATAAATATGGTTTCTACCTTTATTTATATTAATTGCAATTATTGTCTTTTTTTCGTCAAATTTGAGTTCTGAACTAATTTCATCCTGTGGATTTGGTTCTATTTGTCCTGTTATAATATCAGATATTTTTTTCTAAGAGTTTCATCAATTTTATCTACACCAATTACAATGCCATTATCTTTTATTCCAATAAGAATCGTTCCACCATTTCCATTTAAAAAAATGAGACAATTTCTTTCACTATATTATCTGTATATTTTTTTCTTTTTAATTCTAATGTTTCAGATTCGATATATCTATTCATTATAATTACCTCCATATTTATTATAGCATATTTATTACAAAAATTATAATTTATACCGACATCGGAATGTCTTATTTTTTTTATATGTCTTTTTGAGTGGGGAAATTAAATTTAATAGAAAAACATTTGAAAAAAATTTCATTTTTAAGATATAATTATAACGGAAATAAATGAGAAAAACTAAGGAAATTTTTAAAAATTATATTTAGTACATAATATGAAGGATAACAGTATAAAAGGAAGTTATCAGAGCCACTTAAGTTATATAAGTTTAAATATTCTAAGGTCTATGAAAAGGAGAGAAATTGAAGATGACAAATAATTTAAGAGGAATAAGGAAAGGGTTGTGTGCATTTGCAAAAAAATGTAAGGGCTTTAAATATACAGATTCTGCCTTGATTACATTTCTAATTACAGGTGCAGTAAGTATTTCCGGTAATCTGTTTTCAGCTGAAAAAGATGGAAATATAGAAAAGCAGGAGCAGATACTTTCCACAGATATAAAAGATTTTAATGTTCTTATAAAGGAAGCAAGAAAAGAAAATAACAAACTGATAAAGAAGGCAGATTTTGAACTTGTTAAGCTCATGGAGCAGGGCGATCATGTAGTAAAATCACCTTGGGCTTCATGGCAAACTGGAACTAACTATATGTACAGCAAATGGAATGGAGCATATAAAGGTAGAGGAGATAAAATCAAAAATCTAGGACTTATAGAAAGAGATCTGGATATATTAACTAGTTCAGTTTCAAAGTCTAGTAAAAAAATATACTGAGTTAAATCTTAAAAAGAACAGAAAAATCCTTATAAACTTATAAGTGTAAAAGAAGTAACTCCACCTGTAAAAAGATTTTAAATTCAGTCCTGTTTTTAGTTTAAGGGAACCAGCTAAACTGGAAGAATTGAATCTTGATATAGAAACAATTTCCCCAGAAATTCCAGAAACATTTAGATTTAGTATTAATACTCCAGTTATACCAACAATTAATCCAGCACAAGTTAATATTGAAACAGTAGAATTACGTGATTATGGAAATGTTTGGAATATGGGGATTGTTGGAAGACAAGATCCAGAATATCAATATAGTCTTTTTACTCTCCCTAGTGGAACTTATAATCTAAATTCAGATAGTAGAAATGTAGTTGGAACTCATTTGGCTCCAACAATAGTTGATATGTCTATTATTGGACAAAATGTTAAGGTTGAAAATGGAACTATTTTAAATGTGAATAAGGTTGGAGGAAGAGCAGTTTCAATAGATATCAACCCTGGATATTTAGATTGGGCAAACCATCCTGAAACAAGTTCTACATTTACAAATGAGGGTATAATCAATTTAAATGCTAAGAATACAGCAGGTATTGAAGCTCAAACTGAGACAACTCCTGAGCCTTATGGAAATAACCCTGCTACAGGTAGACCATGGGTAGCTAAAAAAGAAATCTATGGTATAAATAGTGGAGAGATTAATGGATTTGATGAAAAGCAAGTAGCAATGACTTTTATAAGAGAACAAGCTCCTAAAATGGAAAAACAATTCTTAACAAATGCGGCAAATGGTACCATAACTATGAATGGACCTAAGTCAATGGCATTTTCATTTAATGTAGATGATCTTTATGCAGAAGCAAAAAATGAAGGAAAAATTGTTTTAAACGGTGTAAATAACTATGGGTTTGCTTTTGGTAAGACAGTTGCAAATAACCATTTAAAAGAAAATTCTATTATAAGTAATGAGGCTACAGGAACAATAGAAGTAAATGGGAATAATTCTGGTGGATTTGCCTTACAGGAAATGATAAATGCTAGTGGCAATCCTTATATCAAAAATATCAACATTACTAATAAGGGTAAAATTAATATTAATTCTAAAGAATCTTTTGGTATGTACTCAGAACAAATGACAGCAAAAAATACTGGTGAAATTAATATAATTGAAAATTCGACTAAATCCATTGGACTATATGCTACAAAGAAAAATACTGTGACTACTGAACTTATTAACGAAGGTAAAGTTAATTTAGAAAGTAAAAATGATTCAAATATTGGTTTGTTCACTGACAATGCAAAGTGATAAATGCTGTAGGTGGAGAAGTAAATGTATTAAAGGGTGAAAATATAGGAACCTTAATATCAGGAACAGGTGTTGGAGAAAACCTAGGAAAAATTTCTGCTGTGGCTGATGGTTCTATCGGAATCTTAACAAAAGATACCGGAAGTTTTACCAATAAAGGTGAAATAACTGTAAATGCTAAGGCTTCTTCTACCAATAAGGGAGCAATTGGAATATTAGCTAATACAGGTTCAAGTTTTACTAACCCAACTGGTAAATTAGATATCAATGTAAGTGGTAGAAACTCTATTGGTATTTACTCTAAGGGTACTGTTAAACTTGGTGAAACTAGTGTTTCTGCAGCAGATAATGCTATAAACTTCTTTGCTGATACTAATGGAAACATAGAATTTGAAGCTGGTAAAGTTGTAAAATCTACAACAAAATCAGGTGCTTTACTTTTCTATGACGGAAACTCAAATGGAAAAATAAAATTGGCTGGTGATTTAAAGGCTACTATTGAAGGTGGAAACAGTGCTCCTGAAAGAGGAACTGCTTTCTTCTACAGATCTTCGTCAGCTCCTGTAAATGGATCTGTAGCAGGATATAACAATACTATTTCTTATGGTTCATTTACTCCAGGTGAAGTGCAGACTTTCTTTGATAATTTATTCGGAACAGGTGCTCCTGGAAGTAGTACCCTAAATAAATTGGAATTAACTATGAAAGAAGGTTCAAGATTATTTATTTCGCCTAATGTAAAAACAAAAATAAGTCAACTTGTTACAGATAACTTATTTTCTGGAATAACTGGAGCTCCAGTTATATCTCCTAATAGCAGTGACGACTATGTTAGAAATCTATTATTAAAGAGTGAATTAGAAATAGATAGACCTGTTAATCTTGACTCAGCAAGTGAAACTTACAATAAATTAGAAATATCAAATTCCTCTATAATTAACAATAGTACAATAGAAGGAACAAAAGATAAGCAATATGCTATGGTTCAAGAAAATGATGATCCAAATAGAGGATATGTAACTCTTTTAAATAACCAAAATAAAGAAATTAAATTAGCTGGTAAGGAATCTCTTGCTATGTATGCTAAAAATGGATATATCATAAATAAAGGTCAAATAGAATTAAGTGGAACTGGTTCTACTGCAATATATGGAAGAGATAATACACTTATTGAAAATACTAATACCAGTAAAAATAAAAATTGAATGGAGATAAGTCTATAGCTATTTACTATAATAATACTGATACTGCAACTACAGGAGAAAACATAGAAAATTATGGTGAAATAGAGTTGAATGGAAGTAAAGATACAGGTATAGCTTATAATTCAGTCTCTATAGCTGCAACAAATCCTACTTTAGTAAAGAATTTTGCAGACATAAAGATAAATAACATTGAATCTATAGGTATTCATAGTGAAGTTACACAAAATAATCCTTATATTATTGAAAATCAGGGAAATATAACAATAACAGCTCAAACACAGGATAAGAAAAAACCTGCTGTCGGAATACATACAAAAGATGATTTAGCTAAAATTATCAATGGAAATAATGGAAACATAAAAGTTTCAAAAAATAATATAGGTATTATAGGAAATTCTGTGGATAATCAAGGGAATATAGAAGTCGATACAGCCGGTACCGCTATATATTCTAATGGCGGAACTGTAAATCTTCAAAGTGGAGATATCACATTAAAAGGTGGTAGTGCAAATAATGAAACTAAGGGTGTTGTACTAAATGGAAGTAATCAGACATTGAATAGAGCAGGAGGAAACCTAAACTTGGAAGATTATTCTTATGCTTTTGTAAATACCGGTTCAGGAAATACTCTTAACTTAGCCGGTTCTGATGTTGTTCTTAAATAATTCTATTTATGCATACTCTAATGATGTAAATTCAAATATATACAACAATGTTAATTTGAAATTTGATGGAACAGAAGGTGGAAATTTAGGAATATATTCAAATGGAATTGTTGAGAACTATGCTAATATAGATTTAACAAAGGGTTATGGAAATATTGGTATATATTCATATGGCCAAAGAGCAAAGAATACTGGAATTATTTCAGTTGGAGCTTCTGACACAACGAATGACTTATATAATATAGGAATGGCATCCGGTTTCACAAATGGACATTCTCCAATGGATTCTGCAGATACAGTAATAACTCCTAAGTATATTGGAGAAATAGAAAATGCAGGAACAATTAATGTTGACGGTAAAGCAGGAATAGGACTATTCTCAACAGGTAGAGGAAGTATTGCAAGAAATACAGGAGATATTGTACTGAATAATGATAATACTATTGGAATATACGCTGATGAGGGAGCTACTGTATATAATAGTGGAAATATTAGAACAGGGAGAACTGGTTTAAAAGAGGTTCAAGGTGTTGTACTGGGAGTAGGAAGTAAATTACATAATACAGGTAATATCGTCATAGATGCAGATAATGCGGCCGGTGTAAAATTAAAAGGTGGAACAATTATAAATGAAGGTAATATTGTTGTAACTGGTGCAGGTTCTGAAAGAATCGGTACTACAACCACTGAAGATATGAGTTTAAATTTTTCCGGTCTTGATATACAACATGATAAAACTACTGGAGATGTAACAATTTACAAAGATAATCAGCAAGTAAAACCAGTAGTAGTAAATTATAATGAAATAGGCCAACAACCAAGAAATGTAGATGCAAATTCTATCGGAATTTACTTTAATACTTCCGGTGAATTTAAACAAAATCCTATAAGAAACTTGGCAGTTTTAACGGATGAAGCAGATTTGATAGTTGGAGTTGAAGCATCAAAGAGAACTACAAGTAAATACATAGAAATAAATGATCCGCAAATATTAAACCATATAGGGAAACAATAATGTATAATTCTGGAATTAGAAAATGGAATACATATTCAGGTTCTTTAACTTGGATAGCGACTTCTGTTTTAGATAAAGCATTTTCTCTTCCGGAAAAAGTGTATTTGGCTAAAATTCCATATACAACTTTTGCTGGAAATGAAGCTAAACCAGTTGATAAAAAAGATACATATAATTTCCTGGATGGATTGGAACAGAGATATGGAGTGGAAGTACTTGGAAGCAGGGAAAATCAATTATTCCAAAAATTAAACTCTATAGGAAACAATGAAGAAATTCTATTTTATCAAGCAATAGATGAAATGATGGGACACCAGTATGCAAATGTACAGCAGAGAATCAATGAAACAGGAAATATGCTTGATAAAGAGTTTAAATATCTTAAAAACGAGTGGAGAAATCCATCAAAAGATAACAACAAAATCAAAGTATTTGGAATGAAAAATGAATACAGAACAGATACAGCAGGAATAATAGACTATACAAGTGATGCTTACGGAGTAGCCTATGTTCATGAAAATGAAACAATAAAACTAGGAAACAGCTCAGGATGGTATGCAGGGGCAGTAACGAACAGATTCAAGTTTAAGGATATAGGGAAATCAAAAGAAAATCAGACTATGCTAAAAGCCGGTATCTTTAAAACAATGTCACCAATGACAGACCATAACGGTTCATTAAGATGGACAGTTGCAGGGGATGTATTTGTAGGAAGAAATGAAATGAAACGTAAATTCTTAGTGGTAGATGAAGTATTTAATGCCAAATCAGACTATACATCATATGGAGCGGCATTTAAGACGGATTTGGGATATGACATAAGAATGAGCGAAAGAACCCATTTAAGACCTTATGGATCATTGAAGCTGGAATATGGAAGATTTAATGATATAAGGGAAGATGAGGGAGAAATAAGACTGGAGGTTGAAGGAAACGACTACTTCTCGGTAAAACCTGAAGTTGGACTGGAATTCAAGTACGTACAGCCTTTAGCAGTAAAAACCCAGTTATCAGTAGGAGTGTCAGCAGTATATGAAAACGAACTTGGAAAAGTAGGAGATGTAAATAACAGTGCAAAAGTAAGATTTACAGATACTGAAAAATTTGGAATAAGAGGAGAAAAGGAAGATAGAAGAGGAAACGGAAAATTTGACCTTAATATCGGAATAGACAACACAAGATTTGGAGTAACAGTAAATGCAGGCTATGATACGAAAGGCCACAATGTAAGAGGTGGAATAGGATTCAGGGCAATTTATTAATAAAAATAATAATCAAAAAAATAAGGCTATCTCAAAATGAAAAAAACAGGGATTGTCGTAAAAATAGTGAAAAATTAAATATAATATAAAAAAACTATATTTTTTTATTTGCTAAAAATTTTACTCATACAAAAACAGGCATTTATTAAGGAAAAGTCAAAAAAACTCGCCTAAGTGCTCGAACAGATGATTTTTTTCCTAAATTCATTTCCTGTTTTACATTGTAAAAATTTTAAATAATTCAAAAATATAGTTTTTTTACATTATTTTTTCTTTTTGAGACAGCTCCTTGTATTAATTCATAATTTTTTTGAGATAGCCTTTTTCTATATTTTTCACTTACAATCATTACTTATTTTTATTAATAATAAAAAAAGGATTAGAAAAAAATATTTAAGTGAAATATTTATTTGTATAGTCATAAAAAAATAGAAGACACAAAAGAAAAAAATATGCTATAATGTACAAAACAAATAAAAATCAAAGAGATATATAATAAATATCATACAATAGGTTTGTGTATCGCTTATAAAAAAGAATTAATTAAAGTAGAATATTTTCTATGCAATTAAAAATGAGGAGGAAAATTATGAAAAGGAAAATGCTTTTGCTGTCAGCTTTATTTATAATGGCGACAGTAAGCTATTCGGCAGAAAAACAAAGTCTGGAGGCAAGTCTGAACTCGATAGAAAACAAATTCAATGATTTGCTTGAAAAGGAAGCACAAAAGAAAAGAGAGTTTGAAGTACAGAAGGCTCAATTAGAAACTGAAGTTGCAGACCTTAAAGCAAAGGAGGAAGGAAAAGAAAAATTGTTTGAAAAATTGAAGAAAGACTCTGAAGTCAGATGGCATAGGGACAAATATAAACAAATTTTGAACAATTATGACACATATTACAAAAATTTAGCAAAATTAATAAGAGAAAAAGAACAGAAGATATCTGAGCTGGAACAAATACTCGCAATAATGGGAAATTAAAACTTAAATTCCAAAAAACGTTTTATTCATTCTACTTAATTTTACTGGCATGAAACAGCAGTTCATTAAGAAAAAATCATAAACTCGCCAATGGCTCAGACAATGATTTTTTCTAAATTCACAAACTGTTTCAAGCTGAAAAATTAAGAATGGATTCATAAAACAGTTTTTTGTATTTCAATATTTATACGATGAAAGGAAGAATAATATGAAAAAGATAATATTGGCAGGACTTCTTCTGGCAATGTCAAGCATAGCAATGGCAGACAGTGCACAGGATGTACTGAAGAAAGCAAGGGATGACTACTATAAACAGCAGGAAGTGGAAAAGAAAGCCGCAAGAACACCTAAGAAGGTAGAGAAAGCTGAAAAGGTAAAAGCTGAAAAAACAGCACCGGTTGAAGTTGTAGAAGTTGAGGAAGAAGTTGTTGAAGAGGAAGTAAAACCAAGAACACCGATGGAAAAACTTGAATACAATGCAAACAAGGCTGCAATAAAAGTGGACTTCTATGAAAGAGTAGTAAGAAGTGTAGCAAGGGAAGAAAAGGAACTTGACGGATACAATGAAGTACTAGGTAAAAAGAAACCTGCCAAAGTGAAACAGCAGAAAGCAGAAAAACCAGCAAAAACAAAGAAAAAATAGGAAGAAAGAAACTAAAAAAACCATAGAATAAAAGAAACTTACACGAAAGGAAGAAGATATGAAAGCTAAAAAGATAATGGGAATAGTGTTACTGGCATTTGCAATAGGGCAAGTATCAATGGCAGAAAAGACAGACCCGAATATAGAAAGACTTTTAAAGATAGCAAAACAGAAGAAAGCGGCTGAAGAAAAGGAAGCAAGAAAACAGGAACTTTTAAACTCAGTAACAGAAGAAGGGGAAACAGTGCCTGCAACAGTAGCAGCACCAAAAACGAACGAAAAGCTTGAAGCAAAGAGAAACAAGGAAGCAGAAGCAAGAAAACAGAAAGCTGAAGCTAAGGCAATGAAGGCAAAATACAAAAACATGAGTGAAAGTGAAAAGATGGATGTTGAAATCCAGAGAATCAAAAAGAGAGTAAATGAAATAAACAGCAACATAGAAACATTCCATAAGACAAATGAAATGCTTGATAAAATGGAACAGAGATTAGAAGGAATTGAAAGTAAGCTGAACTAGGATATTAAAATTTTAATTTTGGTGTAAAAATATTATCGTAATACATATTGATTGGATTATAGAAAGAAGAAAAAAATAGAAAAGGAGAATAAAAATATGAAAAAAGGATTAATAACAATAGGACTTGGAGCATTAATGATGTCATGTACTAATGCAAAATTGGTTCAGTATAACACAGACAGATTAGATAATATTGAAGATTATCTGAGGGAAAACAAATTTGTAAAACCATCAGAAAATGTGGAAAAATTAAAAGAAGAAGGAAAAATCGATTATTCAAAAGAATACAGATCACTTGAGAAGGAGGCAGACGCATGGCTGGAAGATCAACAATAATAGCAGGGATAGCAATGCTGTTGGCAGTATCTTCATTATCGTCTGCAGCGAGAAAGCTGACTACAACACAGATAAGAGAAAATACAATAAGAATAAACGCCCTTGAAATAGAAAGAATAGACATAACAGACATAATCCCTGAAGACAAGGGACCTGACCAGCAGATAGTAGTAATGGATGAAAGGGCATTGAACTTTGATTTTGATAAATCAGTAGTAAAACCGCAATACTTTGAAATGTTACATAAATTTGTTGAATATGTAAACTTCAATGACTACGAAGTAGTAATAGAAGGACATACAGACTCAAAGGAACAAATGCCTACAACATGGCACTTGGAATGAGAAGGGCACAAAGCGTAAAGGCTAAGTTGCTGGAATTTGGAATAGATCCAGGCAGAATAGTAGGAACAGTATCAAAAGGAGAAGAAGAACCGGTAGCAACAAATACAACAGATGAAGGAAGAGCACAAAACAGAAGAATAGAATTCAAGCTTTCAAGAAGAGGAAGCCAGCAGTAATAAAAAGATACAGAATTTAAAGGAAGAGAGAAAGAAAGTTATGAATAATAATTTAAAGAGAATAGAGAAAGAGCTAAGAGCTTTTGCAAAGAAATGCAAAGATATAAAATACAATTCAGCATTGCTATTTTCGTTTCTAGTAACAGGGTCATTATCTCTTTCAGCTAATGGGAAAGATGATGTAGAAACAGCAAAAAGAGGACTTCAGACATCGATAACAGATATGAAGAAGTTATTTAAGGAAGCAAAAGCTGAAAATGATAAGCTGATGAAAGGTTCAAACCTTGAATTAGTGCAATTAATGGAACAGGGAGACCATGTAGTAAAATCACCATGGAGTTCATGGCAGTTTGGGATAAATGGATTTTATAACAACTGGAGGGGAACTTATAAAGGTAGAGGAGATAAAACAGGAAGTGTAATTTTTCAAAGAAATGGTGATCTAAGTAAATATAGTTATCAAACAGAAGGAATATCTAAATATGGTGCTACTTCAATAACATTAGGAAATGCAATAGAAAATCTAGTAGAAATTGAAGTTGATGCCTCATTAAGAATATTGGCAATAGATAAGGGAGCACCTAATTTTGTACCTACGAATCCTAGTGGGGGATTGCCTCCGTTTGAGCCATTAATGGTAACTCCGCCTGTTATTAATCCTAAGAATGTTAATATTAGTCAGGTTCCTTCAGCACCTCCAACAAATGTTGCATATCAAGATGTTCCAAACTGGACATGGGGTTATAATGTAAATAATCCTTTAGAAAATAATGCTTTAATTGCACAAGTAGAAGTGTTGGCAGGAACATTTAATAATTATTTTAGTGGAGTAGGAGATCCTTTAAATATAATTTTAGCGGTGCTATTGAGAATGGATCATATATTCCTTCAACTAATCCTAGTACAGGATTATCTGCTACACATTTACCAGCTTCTGATGCAGGAGATAGTAATAACACAGCTGCTTTTTATGCTTTAAGTGGAAAAGTGATTACATTGCCCAATACAATGACAGTTAACGTAGTAGGTAATAATAGTAGCGGTGGGGACTTAAATTCAATTTATTATATGGGAAATCCATCAGATTCAGGAAATGCTGAAGCTAAATTAATACATAAAGCAAATACTAATATTTATGGAAATAAAATAGCAGTAGTGAATATAGATAACGTAAATAGTACAGGTGGTATAACTTTTGTTAATAGTGGAAATATAATAGGACATGCACAAAATGGAACGTTTGTTGATGCTTCAGGTACAGTGTTAACTGGAGCAACTCCAGGAAACCATGTATTTGGAGCTTATTCTTATGGAACTTCAGAAAGTGATAAAATAGAAAATGCTTCTGACGGAAGTGTAATTTTTTATGCACCGGAAAGTGTAGGATGGGCATACAGTTCAGGTAATAGGCAAGGAATAACAAGAAGTTCAATTAATAATGGAAAAATGCAATTATTTGGTAAATAGTTTGGGGATAGCTACTGATGGTGATACTTCTGGAGAACAAATGGCACATGCAGATATTCAACTTAATACTCCAATCGAAATATATGGAGATGAATCTGTTGGAGCAAGCTTTTTGTCAGAACCGGATACAAGCTCAACTAATTTTCTAAATTCAAAATTTAATATTCAAATTGGAGGTTCTTCTTTAACTTCACAAGATGCTGCCTATGGTGATACAAAAGGAGACTTGACAAAAGTTCAAAATTCAGTTGGATTAAATTTTGATTTTACAAATTCCAATAATGGATTTACAAATTTAGATATAAATAATTATAATGTGAAATTAGAGAATAATTCTAAGAATTCAATAGCTTTTAGAGCGGGACAAGCTAAACTTACATTTAATGATTCGGCAAATAGCGGAATAATTCTTGGAGGAGAAGATAATATAGGATATCTTTCAGATGGAAATACAAATAATAATTTAATTTATAATAATACAGCTAATAACTTTAAAGTTAATGGAAATAATGCAATATTATTTGCTTCCAAAAGTGGTGGAACATTGAAAATAAATAATTCATTACCTCTATCTTCAACAACAGTCAGTGGAAATGGATTCACTTTGGCGTATTCTGAAGGAGCTGGTTCGACAGTTACATTGAATCAAGGTGTTACAGGGGAAGTTGCCGGTCCTGATTCAGTACTGTATTATGCGAAAAACAGTGGAAAAATTACTGTAACAGAAGCAGCAGTTACTCAACCATCAATAACTGTTAATTCATCAGGAGTGACAGTTGTAACAGATTCTTCAATAGGAACTCCTAAAGTTACTATTTCTGGAAGTAATGGAGTTGGATTTTATGCTACAAGTGGAGGTCAAATTGAAGCAGAAAACAGTTTTATGAAATTATCTGATGGATTAGTTGGTGTGTACAGTGATGGCTCTACAAGTAATATAAATTTAAAAAATTCAATTTTAGATTATAAAGGAAGTGGTTATTCCATTTATAGTGGAAATAATGGGAAAATAGATTTACAAGGAAGTACAGTTGTTTTAAGAGGAAAAGCAATAGGAGTACAAGGATCTTCTTTAAGTGATATAACAACAAATGCAAATACAAAAATAGTTGTTATGTCAAATGATGCTATTCCATTTGAATTTAAAGATAAAGGAATAGTAAATTTAACATCTATAGATACAGATTTAGGTATTGCAGCTTCAGGAATTCAAGTTGTAAATGGAGAAGATGGAACAACGGCATATACTAATTATAAAAAAGCATTTATAGATGGAATGTTAAACTATAATATTAATACAGATATTGATAAAAGTTTGGCTACTAATATTGCTAACGAAGCAACAGATTCATTTAAATTTGTTAAAAGATATTTAGTTCAACGTGCAGTTTTAAATTTACAGGCAGGAAAAAATGTAATAGCACATTTAAGTTCTTCAGATTTAACAGCGGCTGGTATGAAAGGTGTTGTAGGACTTGATATGAGTTCAAGCAGTTCAGCAGCTTCAAATAATGAGACTCAAATAAATCTTGCAGCAGGGTCTTCAGTTTCAGCAGACAGAACAGACGCAGGAAGCGGAGCAGTTGGATTATTCATAAACTATGGAAAAGTGAATACAGATGCATCATCTACAATAAATGTTGAGCAGTTAACAACAAATCCTCACAATGACAGTGCAGTAGGAATTTACGCAGTAAACGGTTCTGAAGTAAATAATGAAGGAACTGTAAATGTTGGTGGAAACAGTTCAATTGGGCTATTAGGATTGGCATATAGGGAAGATGCAACTACTGGAGCACCTAAAGTAAATGAATTTGGAGGAAAACCTGGTGAAGGAACAACTAGTATTGTAAATAAAGGAAACATTACATTAGATGGAACAACTTCACATGGAATTTATGTAAAAAATAATAATTCAGCAGGAACAAAAGCTGGTGCTATTGGAACAAATACAGGAAATGGAGTGTTGACTTTATCAGGAGATAAGTCTATCGGAATGATAGGAGATAAAGCAACATTAACAAATGATACAAATGCAAAAATCAATATGACAGGACAGGAACAGGTTGGAATGTTTGCTAATAACAGTTCGTCATTGATAAATAGAGGGAAAATCAATTTAGCGGCAACAACAGGTTCTGTTCCAAGTGTAGGAATTTATACTAATGATGCGGCAACGGATATAGTAAATGATGGTAAAATTACTGGCGGGAATAAAAACTATGGTATCTTTGGAACAACAGTGACTCATGGAGCAACAGGAGAAATCACAGTTGGAGATGAAGGAGTAGGAATTTATTCAACAGAAGGAAATGTCACATTAAATGCAGGTTCTAAAGTAAGAGTTGGAGCGAATAAAGGAGTTGGAGTATTTACTACTGGAACAGCAGGAAGAACAATAAACTCTGACACTAATATGACAGTTGGAGATTCTTCATTTGGTTATGTAATAAAAAATACAGGAACAACAGCTTTAACAACAAATGGAACGGTTACATTAGGAAATGAAGCAAATATATTTATTCAAATAATAGTGATATAACAGTAACTAATAATGTTGCATTAACTTCTACAGGAAACAATACTTATGGAATTTACTCTCCAGGAACAGTAGTGAATAATGCAAATATTGATTTTGGAAGAGGAACAGGAAGTGTGGCAATATACGCTATTAATGGTGGAAATGCTACAAATAATGCAGTAATTTCAGTAAGTGGAAGTAATTTAACAGCAACTCCGGTTCCAGAATACGGAATGGGAATGGCAACATCTAACGGAACAATAACAAACAATGGAACGATTAAAGTAGCACTTGATGAAGGAATTGGAATGTTTGCTTCAGGAAGTGGTTCAAGAGCAATAAACAGCAGTACAGGAGTAATAGAATTAAGTGGAAAGAATACAAAAGGAATGTATGTTGATAATAATGCCGTAGGAGAAAACTGGGGAATTATAAAAACAGTTCCAACACCAAATAATACTGGTATTTTAGGTGTAGTTGCAACAGGTGGAGGAGTAATAAAGAACTATGGACAAATTATTGTAGATGGACCTAATAACAGAGCCGGATATCTTGGTTCTACAGGAACATTTACAAATGAAACTAGTGGAGGTATAACAGGAACTGTTACAAATACTGGTGGAGCAGAAGGAGTAATAAGAAAAACAGGAAGTCCTACAGGAAAAACAGTAGCAGGAATTGAAATTATTGCACCTCCGGCAGCAACAGCAGCGACAATTAAAATAAATGGTTCAGTTGTTGTACCTACTTATGTTGATACAAATGCAAGGACTAGTACACCAAGTACAGTATCAGTAACTTCTCCAAGTGGGGTTACATCAATAATTGATTTAGGAACAACAGGTTTAGGAAGTATTCCGACAAATGAAAAAGTTGGTTCACTGGGAATGTATATAGATACATCAGGAGTAAATTATACACACCCAATTGTAGGAGTTAATAATTTAACAGGATTACAAAAAATTAACTTAATATTCGGTAGTGAAGCGGCAAGATATACAGACAGTAAGACAATAGAAGTAGGTAACAATATAATTGATCCATATAACACAATGATTTCAAATATGGCAGCTGCAGGAACAGGAACGAAATTTACATTAGGTGCTGGAAGTTTGACATGGTTTGCAACAGCAACTCAGAATTTATCTACAGGTACTTTAGGAAAAGTATATTTAGTTAAAATACCTTATACAGCTTTTGCTCAGGATACTAACACATATAACTTCCTGAATGGATTGGAGCAAAGATATGGTGTAGAGGCTGCTGGAAGAGAAAAAGATTTATTTAATAAGTTAAATGATTTAGGAAAAGGAGAATCACATATCTTAGCACAGGCAATTGATGAAATGAAGGGACATCAATATGCAAATATTCAGCAAAGAGTTAATGCTACGGGAAATACACTGGATAAAGAATTTAATTACTTACATAATAATTGGAGAAATACTACTAAAAATAGCAATAAGATAAAAGCATTTGGAATGAGAGATGAATACAGTACGGATACAGCTGGAATAATCGACTATACAAGCAATGCATACGGATTTGCATACTTACATGAAGATGAAACAGTAAAACTTGGAAACAGTTCAGGATGGTATGCAGGAGCGGTACATAACAGATTCAAGTTTAAAGATATAGGAAGATCAAGTGAAAATCAGACTATGTTGAAACTGGGAATCTTCAAGACAATGTCACCAGTAACAGACCATAATGGAAGTTTACAGTGGACAATCTCAGGAGAAGGATATGTATCAAGAAACGATATGCATAGAAAATATCTTGTGGTGGATGAAATCTTCAATGCAAATCTGATTATACAACATATGGTGTAGCATTAAAGAATGAGTTAGGATACAACATAAGAACAAGTGAAAGAACAAGCATCAGACCATATGGAAGCTTAAAACTTGAATACGGAAGATTTGGAAGCATCAATGAAAAATCAGGAGAAATGAGACTGGAAGTGAAAGGAAATGACTACTATTCAGTAAAACCTGAAGTGGGAATAGAATTCAAGTATAAACAACCAATGGCAGTAAAAACAACATTTGTAACTACTTTAGGACTGGGATATGAAAATGAACTGGGAAGAGTAGGAAATGTTAAGAATAAAGCGAGAGTAGCATATACAGATGCAGACTGGTTTAATATAAGAGGAGAAAAGGATGACAGAAAAGGAAACTTTAAGGCTGATTTGAATATAGGAGTAGAAAATCAGAGATTCGGAGTAACATTTAATGCAGGATATGATACAAAAGGTCACAATGTAAGAGGTGGAATAGGATTTAGAGCTATTTACTAATAAGATAAGAAAAAAGGCAGTGAAACTTAGGTTTTACTGCTTTTTTTTTAATACCTTTATTCTTTTGTCATTGTAATAATATATGTAGTCTTCTATCGCTTCTTTCAATTCTTCTAATATTCTGTACTTTTTCTTACTGTTTATAAAAACATATCTGATTTCAATAATTCAAAGAAACATTTCATTAATCTGTTATCTAAACAGTTTTCTTTTTCTTGATAAAAAAACTAAAAAAACTCAACAAAAATTTAATATGTATTATTATAATTCTGTTATAAGTAAATATTATTTATATCTAAAAACATATGGGATAATGATAAATACAAGAGAATTTTATAAAAAAATAAAAAAACATATAAATAGATTAAAATTAATATGTAATCATTTTTAATGTTGATTTTTTTATAAAAAAATATAGTATAATCACAAAAAAAGAATATACTTCTTTTTAAGAATTTACTATCCAAAAATAATATTATAGGAGGTTATATAAAAAAATATTTAAAAACTAGAATAATAAAGGAGAGAATATGAGTAATAATTTGAGAAATATAGAAAAAAACTTAAGATCATTTATTAAAAAGATGTAAAGAGATAACATATACAAAAAGTTTACTTTTTACTTTTTTAATGACGGGATCATTCGCACAAGTAAATGGTAAAACAAAAAAAGATGAGACAACAGGCAATCAAAGAAAGCAGATAGAAAATTCAATAGGAGATATGAAAAAGCTTTTCAAGGATGCAAGATATGAAAATAATAAACTTTTAAAGTCTTCAAATCTTGAATTAATACAGCTTATGGAACAGGGAGATCATGTGGTAAAATCTCCATGGAGCAGCTGGCAGTATGGAATTAATGGCTTTTCCAGTCATTGGGGAGGTACATATAGAGGTAGAGGGGATAAGTCTGAAAGATACCCTTATAATGGAATTTATGAAAGAAGTACATATAGCTTTGACAGATATACTTCTCCATATAGTGACAGTTACAACTTTTTGCAAAAGTCAAGCAATATAAAATCAGCAACTACTACTGGAAGTGAAGGATACGGATCAAATTATGGATTAACAAGTACAACAAAGAAACAGGAACCTGTAGCAAGTTTAAATTTGGAAGCTGCAATAAAGCCTAAAGAGGTAAGCAAGGCTTCAGTAACTGCACCTAATATAAATGTAGTAGCACCTATTCTGGTTTCACCTGCTATACCTACTGTAATTCCTGAAACTTTAACTATACCTAATCCTAATCCTCCTGTGGTACAAGTAAATCTTCCACAACCTAGTGCAAAACCGTTTGTGGACTTTTCGTTTCAAAATGGTACATTAGGATGGATCACTCCAACTTCTTATGATGAGGATGTAAGATATACAACTTCAAGCTCTAGAATTACCAATGGAGAAGGACACACATTTTGGACAGGATACAACAACAACAACAAAGATAAGCTGGTTAATGCTTCTGGAGTAGATGACAGAACATTGACTAAAGGATACCTTAAAGAAGGTGTTGACAGAGAAGTGAAAAATAGAACAGGAGCATTGCTATACTTTAACAGTAGTTATAGATTAGGAACGAAACCTGCTCCGGAAAATAAATTTCAAGCTCAAAACTTTGATTTATATCTAGCAGGAAATATAGGAAATGCCGGAACAACAGATGGAAATCATGAAGGAGCATTAGGAATACATACAGTTTGGAACGGAAAACTTTCAAATGTTAAAGCTCATTTATATGGAAAAGCTGCTTTCCTTTCGTTAGAAACATGGTGGGCAGGTAAAATGGAGTTTGATAATACCCCTGGAAAAGAAGTTAAAGTAAATATTGAATCAGTTCCAGGAGTAGCAGGAAGTGGAAATGAAAATACAATATTCTTTATTTACCCAGGAAGCTATGGTACAGTAGCATCATACAATAATGGAGCTAAACACCAGCGTGGTGGATTTACCGGTAAAGTAAATGCTGATATAAAAACTGATAAAAATATAGTTTATTCAGTACTAGGAAATCAGGGATCATTTGAGATAGACAGTAATGGAAAATATAATATAACAGGAAATGAAAATATAGTTTATTCAGGTTATGGATATGCACCTAACTGGAATAACTTTGTAGGTAAAGGAGTTGTACAAGATAAACATCAGACTGGTATGACACCAACTATAAAACTTACTGAAGCACCTATAATAAATGGTGATAGAAATATCGTACTTCTTTTTAATGATAAAATGGATGATACTTCAGCAGCCAGTATGAACGTATACACTACTAATGATGCAAACTGGAAAAAATCAGTAATTGGTATTTATCAGGGAGAAATTGATGCAAGAGCAAGAATAGGAAATAATGATGCAACAAGAGTGGTTGAAAATAACATAGGAATATATTCAAGATCAGGGCAAAGAGGTCAGGAAACTATAAATGGCCAGGTTGCTAAATTTAATACAAAAACAGATTTAGGAGCTGCCGGATCAAGTATAAATTATGAAGATGATCCTATACATTCTTTACAAGTAAATAATATTGATATAACATTTGGTAAAAATTCTAAAAATGGAGTTATGATAGCCGCTGAAAGAGGGACTGTAATTGATGTGGCTATGCCTAATAATCTTCATAGCACTGTTGTAAAAGATAACAGTGGAAATGCTGTATCAGGAAAAACAGATTCTACAACAGTACCAATTATGACTACGCCTATAAAAGATTATGAAGGAACATCGCCGTTAACAGCTTCTTATGATGATACTGCAAATGAAGTGGCTACAGGTACAGTTATTGCTTATGCATCAGGTGAATGGAAAAATACGGATCATAGAATGACTTCTCCTGAAGTACTGAGATTTGAAGGAAAAGGAAGTCAGATTAATATTGGTCAGGATGTTGTAATGTCTGCCAGATATAAAGATTATACACCGGCAGGAGCTACAACAAAGGTAGAATCATTCCCGGTGGCGTATGTGGCTAAAGACAAAGGGAAAATAACAGCTGAGAAAACTACAGATGCAAAAGGATTTGGATCTATAATCGCTTATGCAGATACAAATTCTAAAATTACTTTGAAGGATAAAGCTACAGCTATAGATGAATGGGCAGCTTCAGATGCGGCAACACAACCTTATTTATATAAAAATATTGGTGGATATGCTAAAGCAGGAAGTACAATTACATTTGAAAAGGATGTCAAAATTCATGGAATGGCAGGATATGCTGACGGTGCAAATTCATTAGTTGAATTTAAAGGAACTGGCAATCTCGTGGAATCAGCGAAAGATGGAGGACTTGTGGCTCAACATGGAGGACAAATCCATTTTGGTGGTGGAGACATTAAAACTGAAAAAAGAAATCCTAACGATAATTATAGCGGAGTAGTTCCATTTCTGGCAGACGCTTCTTCAAATATAAACTTTAAGGGAGCAACAGAAATTTCTATTTCTGACGGTATACTTATGCCAGGAACAGCAACTGATTATGCAGCTGAAGATTCATCAGATCCTGTAAATGCCGCAGCAACAGCAGGTAAAAATATACAGGAATGCAGAATGTAAAAGTTAATGTTACAGGAAATGGTGTAATATTAAGAGTTACAGAAGGCGGAACTGTAAATGATAACAAATGGACAGGACCTACTGGGCTTATTGAGAGTGTTGAAGATGACATGAAAATAAACAGAGGAAACCTGAGAATAGGACCAAATGCAGATTATAAAGTATATTATAAAAATGGTGAATATTCTATAGAAAGAAATATTGACCTTGATAATGCGCCTATTTTCAACAAGATAAAATTTGTTAGAGAAAAAATATTTATTGATCCTGGAATTACAGTAAGTTCGACTACTGGTAAGGGTATGATTGTTGGATCTGATGCTGGTGCAACAAGTAATACACAGACAGGATATGTAAATAAAGGTAATGTTGAAATAACAGGTGGAACTGCTTCAACAATAGGATTAAGTACAAGTTATGGAGAAATTATAAATGAAAATGTTGTTAATGTAGATAATGGACTGGGACTGTATGGAGTAAATGGAAGTAAAATACTGAATGACAGTGCTGGAACAATTACTATAACAGGAAATGGAACTGGAATGGCTGCATTTACATCAGCAACTCAGCTTCAGGACTATGGAACAGATGCTAAAATAAAAGCAGGAACTCTTGGAAATAATGAAAAAACTTTAGAACTGGAAAATAAAGGTACAATTACAATAAATGGAAATGGCGGAATTGGAATGTACGGGGAATTAAGAACATTACCAGGAGCACATTCCAGTATAGAAGTAGGTAAAACAGGAACTTCTCATGGAAGTATAAGAAATGCAGGGAAAATAGTTCTGGCAGGAGATAATTCGGTAGGAGTTGTTTCAAAAGTGTCAGCTCCTGCAGGAGCGGCTTCAGCTCTTGATTTTGGAGGACCTGAAATAAGCCTGAATGGAACAGGATCTTCTGATATAGTTACAGGTAAGGAAGGAATCGGAGTATATGTAGACAATACAAAGGTTACTTTTGAAACTGACTATGGAGTGGAAGTGAAAGATAAAGGAACAGGAGTATTTATAGAAGGAAATAATCCTTCGTTTACAGATAATAAAACTTTTGAATTGAAATATTCAGGAGTTCCAACTAAGTCAGCTGTTGCATTCTTTATGAATAATAAATCAACAGCGTCAGGAGCAGCGAATGCTGAACAATATTAACATAAGATTAACTGATACTTCCCAGAATACAGAAGGATTAGTTGGAATATTGGCAAGAGGGACTACAGGAGAGCTGAATAACCAGGGAAATATAACAGCAGATGCAGGATATGGAATTATTTCTGAAGGAGTGGAAGTTAGAAATAGCGGAAATATAACTTTAACTAATCCTGTAAGTGAAACACCTAAAAAAAGGAAAGTGTAGGAATTTATTCTAAAAATGGAAATAAAGTTACAAACTCAGGAAATATAACAGTTGGAAAATATTCTGTAGGAATTTATGGAAATGAAGTACAGAATAGTGGTAACTTGAATATCGGTAATTCAGGTACAGGAATATTCAGTCAAGGTGGGAATGTAGACTTGACTGGAGGAACAATAACAGTTGGTTCTGATCAGGCGGCTGCAGTTTATGCAAATGGAGATGGTCAGACAGTAACTGCACATGCAGGATCAAATATTTCCATAGGAGACAACTCTTTTGGAATCCTTGTGGAAAAAGGTGCAGGAGCAGCTGGAAATAAAGTTATAAGTAATATTGCGGCAATAAATAATCTTGGAAATGACACTGTATACATATACTCTAACGATAACAGAACAGGAGCCCAAGTTATAAACAATACGGATCTTACAGCGTCAGGATCATTCAACTATGGAATATATTCTGCAGGAGAAGTTATAAACAACGGTAATATAAATTTTGGAGCAGGAGATGGAAATATTGGAATTTACAGTACTCATGGAGGAACAGCTGTTAATAATGCTTCAATTACAGTAGGTGAAAGTTATATGGATCCTATAAATGCATTGAATAACCGTTATGCTATTGGAATGGCTGCTGGATATACTCCGACTGCGACAGAACTTGCAGCAGGAAAACAGCCTTATACAGGAAATATTGTAAATAATGGTACAATAAACGTAACTGGAAAAGGAAGTATCGGAATGTACGGAACTGGTGCCGGAACAATAGTCTACAACGGTACTGCATCAAACCGTAATGCTGTAATAAACCTGAATTCAAGTGAAACTACAGGAATTTATCTGGATAACGGAGCTTATGGATATAACTACGGAAAGATAAAATCAAATGGTTCAAATTTAAGTAAAGTTGTCGGAGTTGTTGTAAGAAATGGTTCAACTATTGAAAATCATGGAGAAATAGATATAACTGCCGCAGATGCTGTAGGAATATTAACTAAAGGAGATATGGCAGGTAATAACTTAGGTATAGTAAAGAACTATGGAAGCTTTAATATAAATGGAACAGCAGTACCTGCAGGAACAAGAGCTGAAGATATTTCAGATCCTTCTATAATAGGTGTAAGCAAGGCAAGTGACCTGACTAAGACTGTAGAAGGAGTAAAAATAGAAGTTCCTCGTGGAAGTGTTACAGGAACAATAACTGTAAACGGAACACCAGTTGTACCTGAAGTTGCAACAACATCAGGGGAAGAGTTTAAAACTATGGAAGTATCAAAAATAGGTATGTATATAGATACTTCAAATAGAAATTATACTACTCCTATTACTGGACTGAGTGCCCTCACTAACCTTAAGAAAGCGGATCTGATAATTGGAGCGGAAGCGGCACAGAATACTAATGGAAAATATATTCAGTTAGATTCGAGAATAACAGATCCTTACAGTGCAATGATAAGAGCAAACCAGCAGATTGAAAAATGGAGTATATATTCAGGTTCTCTGACATGGATGGCGACTGTTTCACAAAATTCAAACGATGGAACTATACAAAATGCCTACCTTGCAAAAATACCTTATACATACTGGGCAGGCAATGAAGCAACACCTGTAAATGTTAGGGATACATACAATTTCTTAGATGGATTGGAACAAAGATATGGAGTGGAAGCACTTGGAAGCAGAGAAAATCAGTTATTCCAAAAACTGAATGGAATAGGTAATAATGAAGCAATACTTTTCTATCAGGCAATGGATGAAATGATGGGACATCAGTATGCAAATACTCAAATGAGAATAAATGCTACTGGAAATATGCTTGACAAGGAATTCAGATATCTGAAGGACGAATGGAGAAATCCTTCTAAACAGAATAATAAGATAAAAGTATTTGGAATGAGGGATGAATACAAGACAGATACAGCAGGAATTATAGACTATACAAGTAATGCTTATGGAGTTGCCTATGTTCATGAAGATGAAACAGTAAAACTTGGTCATAGTTCAGGATGGTATGCAGGAGCTGTTCATAACAGATTCAAATTTAAGGATATAGGAAATTCTAAAGAAAATCAGACAATGCTGAAGGCAGGAGTATTTAAACAATTTCTCCGGCATCAGATCATAATGGAAGTTTAAGATGGACTATATCTGGAGATGTATTTGCAGGAATAAATGAAATGAACCGTAGATTCCTTGTTGTAGATGATATATTCCAGGCAAAAGCTAACTACTATTCATATGGAGCGGCATTGAAAAATGAATTAGGTTATGATATAAGAATGAGTGAAAGAACTCATCTGAAACCATATGGATTGTTAAAAATGGAATATGGAAGATTTACCGGTATAAAGGAAAAATCAGGAGAAATGAGACTTGAAGTGGAAGGAAATGACTATTTCTCTGTAAAACCTGAAGTAGGACTGGAATTCAAGTACATACAGCCACTTGCTGTCAGAACTCAGCTTTCTGTTGGAATTACAGCAGCTTATGAAAATGAACTTGGAAAAGTTGGAGATGTAAACAATAGAGCGAGAGTAAGATATACTACAGCTGACTGGTTTGGAATCAGAGGGGAAAAGGAAGACAGAAGAGGAAACGGTAAATTTGATTTAAATATCGGAATTGATAACACAAGAGTAGGATTTACACTGAATGCAGGCTATGATACAAAAGGTCACAATGTAAGAGGTGGAATAGGATTTAGAGCTATTTACTAATAAGATAAGAAAAAAGGCAGTGAAACTTAGATTTCACCGCCTTTTTTTAAGAGAAAATCTCAAATTTTGTATAAGTTTAAGACACAGTAAAGGATAATACGGGTGTGTACAAAATTTTGTGTATCTATAACTTCTACTTACTGTCATTTTTATTGTCTTTATTTATTTTTTCCAGTATGGAAGCAAAGCCTAAGGTTAGACCATCAATAAAAATCTTTATTTTTTTAGGATTTTCTTCATCAAATTTCCATTCATTTCCCTCTTTTTTTAAACACAACTTCTACATTTTTTTCAAAAATATTTTTAAATCTTTCGAATTTAGTTTTTTTCTTCAAAGAATTCTTTTTGAAAGGTTTTTAATTTTTTTGCTTCTGTATCTTCCTCTTTTCCATTTAACGCAGAAAAAAACTTAATTCCATTGCCTTCTGAAAATATTCAGGGAAATAACTTGCTAATTCAGGAATTTTTTTAAGTCAACATTCATAGTTGTAGTATCTCCTTCAACTTTTGCATTTGTAACTTTATAAGTTAATTTTTTTTATATGCATTTGCAAAAAGCTTCAGACATTTCATCGTTAGGATTCGAAAAATTCTTAGTATTAGAAATAATTCCTGTTATATTGGTTGTTTCTCCAGATTGTAACGCATTTAAATCCTTTTCAAGGATTTTCTGTGCTTCAGGTTTACCGCAACTAACTGTTAACAATAATGTTAACATAATAATAGTTAATATTTTTTTCTCATTTAAATCACTCCATTTATTAGTTTTATCATTTTTTTATTTTTTTCAGTTAAAAAAATCATATATTATCTTTGAACATTACACTGAAGACTACGAATAGCAGTCCACAACATACTAAAAGAGCCTTTTCACCAAGAAGTTCAGAAAAAAATGAACCTGCTATCGCACCTATCATAAAAAAGACTATTAAGCCATAATAAATTAAAAAATTATGTTTGAAGTCCCTATCTTTTGTAGTTAGATAGTGGTATAAGTTTTCCGTTCCGCTTCTGAGGTTTCCGGTGCACATTGTTGTTGCAGAAATATTTCCCCGAATCTTTCTGAAGGCCTGTACCTGAAGGGAACAGACAAAAGAAATCGCAATATTTACATAAACATTAAGTTCATCTTTAGGAACAAAGGAAGAAACAAGAAGAACTACTATTTCCATAAGGATTATAATCTGTCTCCAGTGGATTCTGCTATATTTAAATTTTTCTTTTATGAATTCAGCAATTAAAATACCAAGTCCAAAGGCTGCAATTGGAAGGAAATAAAACAGTGCCTTCATCCATTTCATTTCAATAAGCCTGAGGGCAAAAAATACCATATTTCCTGTCTGGGCATTTGCAAGAACCTTTCCTCTTATAGTAAAAGTATAGGCATCGGTAAAACCGCCTACAAGACACAGCAGCAATCCGAGTCTGAAGGTTTCAGCTATCTTTTTTCTATTTTCTTTTTTATTTTCCATATGAATAATCCCGCATCATTAAAGAATAATTCTTACAAAATCATTTTTTCTAGGTTTAGGAGAAGGAAGCTCACAGTCACGATAGCCTAAAATACAGAATCCTATTCCGGCATATTTATCTTCCACTCCCCATTCACGAGCAAGATTTCTACCTTCTTCAGATTCAAAAATTTGTCTTGCCCTGTGAATCCAGCATGAATCAACTCCTAGAGCATAAGCGGCATTCATAAGATTTCCCATTACAAGACTTCCGTCTTCAACAAATGTATGTGAAGTAGTGTCTCCAAAAACAACAACTACTGTAGGTGCATTATAAAATGGCTTTGCATCCGGATTTCCCATTACTTTTGCATTCATTATTTCCAGAGTTTTTATAAGTTCGGCATTCTGTATGGCAACAATGGATGTTCCCTGAATACCTCTGCCATTTGCGGCATATGTTCCTGCTTCAAGTATTTGATTTAAAAGACCTGTGTCAATCTTATCATTTTTATATTTTTTTATGCTTCTTCTTTCAATCAGATTTTTCAGTGTTTCATTCATAAGATTTCCTCCTGCTGATAAAAATGTTTTTATAATATTATAACAGAAAATTCTAAATTTTAAAAAGATTGACAATCTGAAATTTAGAGTATATAATGTATATGTAAAAAAATAAGGAAATAATATAAAATTAATATTTCTGGTCTATTTGTTACCGACAATACAATTTTTTTGGGCTTTACTCTATTATAATGGGGTCATCTCTTTATATGCTGAATCAGGAAAAATCACGGCGGTCAAGACTTAGCACGGATTCTGTACATCATTATAAACATGACTACCACCTGTACACTTTTTACAGGCTACCAAAAAAATTAAGTCGAAACGGTAGATCGGATTTTTTTATTAAAAATTTTTATTGAAAAAAATAACAAAAAAATTAATGTTAATATTTTCTTTTAAAAAGTTGAAAAAAAGAATGAAGATAATAAAAATCCAGTTTTAACAATGGAAAAAAAGATAAGGAAAAAAAGATTTAAAAATAACAGTGAGTTGAAAAAAAGGTAAAAAAATTTTTTTTTAAGAAGGTATTGCTTTTTATCAAAAATCAGGGTATATTTTATTAGTACTTATTTTTTTAAAAAAAGATTTTATCTTTTTGTCTTTTCATAGCGTTACTTGAAGAGTGGATCCCTCAACCACTCTTCTTCTTTTTATTCAAACGTTTTTAATTTTATAGATTTTCACAATTCAATTTATACTTGCCACTTTTTGATTTTTTTGTAAGAATTCCCTTGTCACATAGGGAAGAAATTTCCCTCGATAGGGAAGGACGTGTAACTTCAAATTTTTTAGCCAGTTCAGAAATATTAGGCTTAAATGAAATATATCCATTTTTTTGGTTTTCTTTAATATAGCTGAGGACTTTTTCATTTATCGTTTTATTCATAAAATTAAACCATATTCTTTTGGAAAGAAGCTGTCCCTTGTTTGAAATTTCATCCAGAAAATTAACAAGAAGCCTTTCATCCTTCTGCATGGCACTTAGAAAATTATCTTTATTTAAAAATAAAAATTTTGAATTTTCTGTAGAAATAAGATCTACAGGGAAAGTTCTATTGCTTCCAAAAATAAAGGCGGGAGCAATAAGCTGATACGGAGTAATGTAGTCAATAGTTATAGTATCCCCATTAAATTTCTGCATTTCTCCTCTGGAAGTTCCTGACAGGATAATGATAATCTGTTCAAGGGAATCATCTCTAAAGAAAACGGTTTCCCCCTTTTTGTAATTTTTAATCTGAAAATTCATGGTTTTCAGAATTTCTTCGATTTCTTCTATATTAAAAACCTTTAAATAAAGGTATCTTAGACATTATCTCATAAAGTTCCTGAGGTTTCATAAAGTTATCACTCCCTGCATTGAAATTTATATAAAAATATTTTTTTAGTTATCAGATTATACCATAATATTGTATAAATTTTACATTTTTAGGAAAAAATGATTTTTTCTATTTAAAAAAGATACAATGTAGGTTATAATTACTATGTAAAATTAAAAAGTAAACCGGAATTTTAAGAATGGAGGAAAGGGAAATGGAGGATGAAAAAGTTCTCATAATAAATACCGGAGGAACAATAAGCATGGTTCATTCAGATAAAAATGATCCTGAAAGTGCCTTAAGACCTTCAAAATCATGGAGTGAAGTTGTGAAAAACTATCAGTTTCTGGAAAATCTGAATGTAGGATACGCACAAATAAAGGATGTTATAGATTCTTCAGATATGAATTGTGAAGTATGGAAGGAAATTGCTGAAATAATAGATGAAAATTATTATAAATATAAGGGATTTGTTATTCTGCATGGAACAGACACAATGTCCTATACTGCAGGGATGCTGTCCTTTATGCTGAAAAATTTAGGAAAGACGGTTATTCTTACAGGAGCGCAGAGACCTATTCAGGAAGTTAGAAGTGACGGACTTCAGAATCTCTTAACTTCCATTGAAATAATAGAAAGACAGAATAGAATTCCGGCTGGAAAAAGTGAGTATGGATTACCTGTAATACCTGAAGTATGTGTTTTTTTCAGAGATTATCTTTTTAGGGGGAATAGATCCAGAAAGCTGAATACATCAAACTATTTTGGATTTTCTTCTCCAAATTATCTGTTTCTAGGAGAAGCCGGATCAAAAATAAAAGTATATGAAGACAGGCTTTTAAAAATGCCGGAACCTGAAGAAAAATTTTATGTGGATTATGAAATAGACACTAATGTGATAATTCTTGATATTTTTCCTGGTTTCAATCCGGAAATTCTTCTGAAAATTTTTTCAGGAAATGAAAATATTAAGGGACTTATCCTGAAAACATACGGAAATGGAAATGCTCCGCAAAATAAAGCATTTTTAAAGGCATTAAAATTTGTAATTGATTCAGGAGTAGTAGTGCTGAATGTTACCCAATGCAATGAAGGAAGTGTGGAAATGGGAATTTATGAAGCAAGCTCAGAACTTGTGAAACTTGGTGTGATAAGTGGATATGATATGACTCCTGAAGCTGCCATTACAAAATTTATGCATATTTTAGGGAAATATAATGATGTGGAAATAATAAAAGAAAAGCTGAATGAGAACATTGCAGGGGAAATTTCTGGAGTATAAAATAAAAGAAGTAAAAAAATAAAAAAAATTTCAAAATTATACTTGTTTAATTAAAAAAAATATGTTAGAATATCACGTACATTAAAAAGGATATTCCGCTTTTATTGTTGCTGCCGAAGAATATCGGTATAGATGAAATGAATATCGCGTAAAGAAGGGAGTGGATTTCTTGAAAGAGAAATTAATCGAATTAGTAGAAAAAGATTATCTTAAATCTGATATTCCTCAATTTAAAGCAGGGGACACAATAGCTGTTCACTACAAAGTAAAAGAAGGAAACAAAGAAAGAATACAGGTTTTTGAAGGTGTAGTTATTAGAGTTTCTGGAGGAAGCGTAGCTAAAAACTTCACTATAAGAAAAGTATCTTCAGGTATAGGTGTTGAAAGAATAATACCTATCAATTCTCCTTTAATCGAAAAAATAGAAGTTAAGAGAATAGGAAAAGTAAGAAGAGCAAGATTATATTATTTAAGAAACTTATCAGGAAAAGCTGCTAGAATTAAAGAAATTAGAAAGTAGCTATAAGCTAGCAATTGCTAGCTTTTTCTGTTTATAGGAAAGGAAAAAGATGAATATATTGTTATGGGGAATATTTTATTTAGTGACTGCCATATTTCTTGCATATTTCTTTTTTAAGGAAAAGGAAGTCATAGATTTTATAAAGGTGAAGGAAGATCTTCTGCTAAATAAAATTTCACTGGAGGAAAATGAAAAAAATTTAAAGACGGGAAATATTATTACTGTAGCAGGACTGATAGTAACTGTTATTTTCTTTTTTATTTCAGACAGGACGCCTGATGCCAATGTCGGAATAAAAATAATAGGTGTTTATGCCATGTTTATATTGAATACAGTATTTTTTCTGCTTCGTGCACAGCATGAATGGATATTTATGGGAAATATAGTAATGCTTATACTTGGCCGTCTAATGTTTAATATAATGGATGTTAAATTTTATATATTTTTAGTAATAAATGCAATATTAGCTTTAGCTCTAATCTTCCTATTTAGACGTCCTACCAAAGAGGAAATTACAGAGAGAACTCTTCTGGAGGAAATAAAGGAAGATAAAAAAAATGCTGATAAAAAGATTACAATAGAAAATCTTGAGGAAAAAATAGAAATTGAAAAGAAACGTAGAAGCAGTTTTGGAAAAGCTCTTCACAGGGTTGACATGTCAGTAATGGCAGTAGTACTTGTACTTCTGATACAGACTTTCTATATTGGGAATTATGTAATTCCTACAGGATCAATGGAAGAAACAATAAAGATAAAAGACAGAGTTTTTGCAAATATGGTAAAATATAAATTTACATCTCCAAAGGTAAATGATATCGTGGCATTTAAAGAACCTATGACAAATAAGCTTATGTTCACAAAAAGATTGGTAGGAGTAGCGGGTCAGACTTTACAGATTAAAGATATACAGGCAATGGATTTAACAGACCCTTCAACAGTGGATAATGCAGGAAATGTCAGAGTTTCAAATGTTGACGCAGGAAATATTTATTTAGATGATAAAAAAGCAGAAAAATTGAACAGACCTTACACTAAAGACGGTTTTTTATTAGACAGTAAGATATATATTCCTAAAAAAGGTGATAAAGTAAAAATTGATAAAATAGTTATAATTCCTAAAGGAAAAGCAAGAATAGAAGGAACAGATAATTTTGTTACCGGAACTGACTGGTCAGGGTATAAAGATGGAAATTATAAATTTCTGACTCCGGAAGAATTTTTAGCTAGAATAGGTACAGATAAAGGATTTAAGGATATAGTAGGAAACGAAGACCGTTATGAGGAAGGTAATCCAAAATATGATGTATACTATACATTCTTTCTTAAAGTGGAAGGAAGAGATGAACTTGTACTTCCTATAATGGACTTTAAATATGATGATGCCCTGTTCCTGAAACTGTTAAAGGGAGAAACTTTGACTCTTGATAAGAACTATTATATCGCTATGGGAGATAACACTACAAACAGTCTTGATTCAAGATTTTTTGGATATGTTGCAGAAGACAGGATAAAAGGAAAGTTACTATTAAGATGGTGGCCATTAAACAGACTGGGATTAATATAATAAAAATCGGAGCAGGGATTGAATCTCCTGAAATAGTCGAAAAGCTTACAAAAATTCACAATGAAAATTTTGAAGAAAAGAAAAATGAAAGTTATTTTTTAGAAATTCTGAATAATGACCTGTATGATGTTTATTGTTTATCTGAGGAAAAAACTTCAGAAATATTAGGGTATGCAGTATTTTATGATACCTTTGACAGTACCGATCTTTTTGAAATAGCTGTTTTGAAGAAAAAACAGGGGAAAGGATATGGCAATGCATTGCTGAAGTATACAGCTGATATTTTTTGTAAAAATGGAAGGAAAATATTTCTGGAAGTTAATGAAAACAATGAAAAAGCGATAAAACTCTATGAAAAAAATGGGTTTGAAGAAATATCAGTAAGAAAAAATTATTATGGAAATAATCAGAATGCAGTAATTATGATGAAAAAAATGAAGATATATAAAAAAAGATGTTGTGGTAGAAAATATAATATAAAAGGATTGGAGGTAAGGAATTTTCCGGTATGCAGCTAAATTATGGAAAATTCCGGAAATATGAAAAAAGAACTGGATAAAGTTTATTCGCCAACTGAAATTGAAGACAAGTGGTATAAAACATGGGAAGAAAATGGATACTTTAGTGCACAGCATAATGATGAAAAGCCAGGTTACTCAATAGTAATCCCGCCTCCTAACGTAACAGGGATACTTCACATGGGACATATGCTGGATAACACTATTCAGGATGCAATAATAAGATATAAAAGAATGAGCGGATTTGATACTTTATGGGTTCCCGGAATGGATCACGCAGGAATTGCAACTCAGAATAAAGTTGAGAGAATGCTGAAGGAACAGGGAACTTCAAAGGAAGAAATCGGAAGGGAAGAATTCCTGAAAAAAACATGGGAATGGAAGGAAAAACATGGTGGACTTATAACTAAGCAGTTAAGAAAACTGGGAGTTTCTCCTGACTGGTCGAGAGAAAGATTTACAATGGATGAAGGGCTTTCAAGAGCTGTAAAGGAAGTATTTATAAAACTTTACAATGATGGTCTTATTTATAGAGGAGAATACATTGTAAACTGGTGTCCACATGATAAAACTGCCCTTGCAGATGACGAAGTAAACCACTTTGAAAAAAATGGAAAAATATGGGAAATAAAATATCCTATAAAAGACAGTGACGGATATGTTGTAATTGCTACAACAAGACCTGAAACAATGCTTGGGGATACAGGAGTAGCTGTAAATCCTAACGATGAAAGATATAAGGATTTAATAGGAAAAAAGGTAATACTGCCATTAATGGACAGGGAAATACCTGTAGTTGCTGATGAATATGTAGATATGGAATTTGGAACAGGAGTAGTTAAAATGACACCTTCCCACGATCCTAACGACTTTGAAGTGGCAAAAAGAACTGGCCTTCCTTTCCTGAATATATTTACAGAAGATGCAAAAGTAAATGAAAATGGTGGAAAATACTGCGGGCTTGAAAGATTTGAAGCAAGAAAGGCTATCCTGAAAGATCTTGAGGAACAGGGATACCTTGTAGGAGTGAAGGAACATAAAAATGCTGTTGGTCACTGTTACAGATGTGACTCAGTAATTGAGCCGAGAGTGTCTACACAATGGTTTGTAAAAATGAAACCTCTTGCTGAAAGAGCTCTGGAAGTAGTAAAAAATGGTAAAATACAGATAACTCCAAAAAGATGGGAAAAAGTGTACTATAACTGGCTTGAAAATATAAGGGACTGGACAATTTCAAGACAGATCTGGTGGGGACACAGAATACCTGCCTATTATGCGGAAGACGGTTCAATATTTGTTGCTAGGGATTTAGAGGAAGCAAAAGCTCAGGCAAGGGAAAAGTTTGGGAAAGATGTTCCTTTAAGGGAAGAGACAGATGTACTTGATACATGGTTTTCATCAGCTTTATGGCCTTTCTCCACAATGGGATGGCCTGATAAAACAAAGGATCTTGAAAAATTCTTCCCGACAAATGTACTTGTAACAGGAGCAGACATACTGTTCTTCTGGGTAGCAAGAATGGTAATGATGAGTTTATATATAAATGATGAGATACCTTTTGATTATGTATATTTACATGGTCTTATAAGAGATGAACAGGGAAGAAAAATGAGTAAATCCCTAGGAAACTCACCTGATCCTCTGGATCTTATAGATAAATATGGAGCTGATGCAATAAGATTCAGTTTCCTTTACAATACATCACAAGGCCAGGATATACATTTTTCAGAAAAACTTCTTGAAATGGGATCAGCTTTTGCAAATAAAGTATGGAATGCATCAAGATTTGTGTTGTCTAATCTTGAAGATTTTGATGACAAAGTGTCTGTAATGGATTTGGAATTTAAGCTGGAAGACAGATGGATACTGTCAAAACTTCAGTCAGCATCAAAAGCTATAAATGAAAGCATGGAAAAATACGAGCTTGACAGTGCGGCAAAAATAGCCTATGAGTTTTTCAGGGGAGATTTCTGTGACTGGTATGTGGAAATTGCTAAAACAAGAGTTTACGGTGGAGAAGGTACAGACAAAGCAACTGCCCAGTGGGTATTGAAACATGTGCTTGATAACGGTCTGAAAATGCTTCATCCATTTATGCCATTTATTACAGAAGAAATATGGCAGAAACTTGAAATAGATGAGCCTACTATAATGCTTTCAGATTTCCCTAAGGAAGACAAGGCTTTAGTAAGTGTTGAATCAGAAAAGGAATTTGACTATTTGAAGGAAGTAGTAACAGCTGTAAGAAACATAAGAGGAGAAAACAATGTTTCCCCTTCAAAGAAAATAGAAGTAATATTCAAGACAGTAAATGAAACTGAAAAGAAAATACTGGAGCACAATCCTAAGATTTTAGATAAGCTTGCGAATGTTGAAAAATATGACTTCACACCTAATGTTGAAATTCCTGAACTTGTAGGATTCAGACTAGTTGAAACTACTGAAATATATGTTCCGCTTGCTGATCTTATAGATAAGGAAAAGGAAATTGCAAAACTTGAAAAGGATATAGAAAAAACTCAGAAGGAACTGGATAAGGTTTTAGGAAAGCTTTCAAATGAAGCATTTTTATCGAAAGCACCTCAGGCTGTTGTTGACAAGGAAAATGCAATTAAGGAAGAACTTGAAACTAAAATTGCAAAATTCAGGGAATCAATAAACCTGTATAAATAATTTGTGTAAAAATAATGAAATTCTGATAAAATTTTTATATTTCTGCTACTGGATAAAAAAATTTATTAATCTTTAAAAAAAGTAAAAAAATGTAGTATAATATAAAAAAAGAAATTTTATACATGACATATTAAATGTATAAAAAAACAAAAAAACTTACGAATGGATTAATTTCCGGGAGGGAGAACTTTAATGGGAGCTATGTTTTGGGCAATTGCTACGGCAGTATTTGCAATACTTGAAATTGTGATACCTGGTCTTGTTACAATATGGCTGGCTCTTGCCGCTCTAATTGTGACGGTATTTGCAGGATTTATAAATAATCCTACTGTGGAATTTGTTATTTTTTTGCGGTATTTTCATTGATTTTTTTGTAATATTTACAAGACCTGTTTTGAGAAGATACATTCAAAAGGCAGACAAAAAATTCAGTCCTCAAATGAAAGGTTCTGAAATAAAAATCGAAAAAGTTGTAAATACTGACAAACAGAAAAAGGAATATGAAGTAAAATTTAAAGGTTCTATATGGACAGGAACTAGTGATGAATTTTTTAAGGTAGGAGATATTGTCAAAATTAAAAAAATTTTTGAAGGAAATAAAATTATACTTGAAAGAAAAATAGTAGTAGAAAAAAATATTTTAAATAAAAACTTAGGAGGAGATTACAATGTTTCTTTTTATTACCATTTGGAATAATAATAATAGTAGTCGCTAATAATAATATTTAAATCTATTAAAATTGTTCCTGAATCAAGAGTTTACATTATTGAAAAATTAGGAAAATATGATCAGTCACTGTCATCAGGATTGAATTTCATAAATCCGTTTTTTGACAGGGTTGCAAGGGTTGTTTCATTGAAGGAACAGGTTGTGGATTTTCCACCTCAGCCTGTAATTACAAAAGATAACGCCACTATGCAAATTGACACAATAATATATTTTCAGATAACTGATCCAAAGTTATATACTTATGGAATAGAAAGACCTATATCAGCTATTGAAAATCTTACTGCAACAACATTGAGAAATATAATCGGGGATATGACTGTTGACCAGACATTGACTTCGAGAGATGTAATAAATACAAATATGAGAGTTGAGCTTGATGAAGCTACAGATCCATGGGGAATTAAAGTAAACAGGGTTGAGTTAAAGAGTATAATTCCACCGGCTGATATAAGATCTGCCATGGAAAAGGAAATGAAAGCAGAAAGGGAAAAAAGAGCGAATATCCTTGAAGCACAGGCAAAAAGAGAATCTGCAATATTAGTGGCTGAAGGGGAAAAACAGGCTGCAATATTGAGAGCAGAGGCTAAAAAGGAACAGGCTATAAAGGAAGCTGAAGGGGAAGCAGAAGCTATTCTTTCAATTCAGAAGGCAAAAGCAGAAGCATTGAGACTTCTGAATGAAGCAAAACCTACACCTGAAGTACTTTCATTAAAAGGAATGGAAGCATTTGAAAAAGCTGCTGATGGTAATGCTACAAAAATCATTGTTCCTGCAAATTTCCAAAATCTTGCAAGCACAATAACTGCATTTGCAGAATTAAATGAAAAAACTGAAAACTAATATAGTTCAGAAGTTTATGGAGTACTTTTAAAGCTGATATTTTTTCAGAATGTAGTAATGCTAAATAAATATTATTGTTAAATACAACAAAGTATGCTAAAATATTTAGGAAAAATAAAAATATGGAGGAAGAATAATGAGAAAAGTAATCGTAGCGGGAAACTGGAAAATGAACAAAACTGCAAAAGAGGCAGCAGAATTTTTTGCAGAATTTAAACCTTTAGTTGCAGATGTTAAAAATGCAGGGATTGTTATAGGGGTACCGTTTACAGCTTTAGAGACAGCAACAAGAGAAACAGCAGGATCAAATATTAAAATAGCTGCTGAAAATATGAATGCAAATGACAGTGGGGCTTATACAGGAGAAGTTTCTCCATTAATGTTAAAGGATTTAGGTGTTGAATATGTTATTTTAGGACACTCGGAAAGAAGAGAATACTATGGGGAAACTGATGCCATAGTTAATGAAAAAGTAAAAGCGGCACTTAAACATGGATTAAAACCAATTTTATGTGTTGGAGAAAAATTGGAAGAAAGAGAAAATGGAACTACTGAAAAAGTAGTTGAAGAACAAGTAGTAGGTGGATTGAAAGATGTATCTGCTGAAGAAATGGCAAATGTAGTAATAGCTTATGAACCTGTATGGGCAATAGGAACAGGTAAAACTGCAACTCCGGAACAGGCTCAGGAAGTTCATGCATTTATAAGAGGATTACTTGGAAAACTTTACAGTGCTGAAGTTGCTGAAAATGTAACAGTTCAGTATGGTGGATCAATGAATGATGCCAATGCGGCTGAGCTTATCGCTCAAAAAGATATAGATGGTGGATTAGTTGGAGGAGCAAGCTTAATTCCTGGAAAATTCACTGTAATAGTAAAAGCGGGAGATTCTGCAGTTAAGTAGTTAATGTATAATTTGCCGTAAATTCATAGGAGGAATAATGTTAGAAAATTTACTGGTAATAATTTTAGTAGTTTTAGCTATAATCATGATAGCTGTTATCCTGTTACAGCCTGACAGAAGTCAGGGACTTGCTAAAAATGCCAATATAGTAGACGAGGAAAAAGAAGGAATCGAAAAGTTTACTGAATGGATAGCAACAGCATTTCTAGTTGTGGCAGTATTGTTTCAGATAATAAGATAATAAAAAAATAATCAACTTGGTTTTATAAAGTTCTTTTTAGGAATTTAAAAACTGAGTTGATTTTTTATATGGCCAAAATCCGGGAAAATAAGGAAATAGTGTAAAAGTAAAAATATCCACAGCAATTTCAGTTGTAAATAATCATATAAAGAAGTATAATATATAATATTAGAAAAGGAGTGTGGGAGTTATAATGAAACTAACTTATCTTGGCTTAAAATCTGACTTGAAGGAAATCCTTCCGGAAGAATTTAATAGGAACGAAGAAGTTTTATATGTATTTGAAAATACATCTTCGTTTTTTTGAAATAAAAAGGGAGTACTTACAAACATTTCAGAACATTTTCAATAATTTTAAACTGATGAACAGCTATGATTTTTATGAGAAACTTTTTGAAACGGATAAAATTGTCATAAAGGAAGAAAAACAGGCTGTACTATTCTATAATTCATTGGATAAAAAGTATAAAAAGAGAGATGAAAAATAAAGAATTACTATGATGCAATAGATATTGCATATAATTTTTTTATACACTTTTTTTCTGAATTACAGGAATATAAAGTGGATTATTCAAATAAAGAGGAATTAGGACTTGAAAAAAATGGCAGGAAAAAAACATTTGATGAGCTTGTTAAGATAAATAAAAAAATGTGGAAAAAAAGGTACAGGAAAAAAAGGACTTATTTTTACCTTATATGCTTAGAAGAAAAGAAAATATATCAGATGTTTTCATAAAAAAATATAAGAAAAATATGTTTTATAAATAAGATTAAATTTACTCCATTTGAGAAAGAAATGATTGAAATTCTTGAATCAAAGGGAATAGAAATTGAAAATAAGATTCAGCTTGGGAAAAGTGATTTTGATGAGGAAAAACTCCAGATAAAAGATAGCTTTTCACTACCTGAAAAGGAGGAATTTGAGAGGGATTTTGGTGTAAATATTGAAATTCATGAATATGAAAAATAAATTTACACAGCTTCTGGGAATGATAAAAAAAGCTTTCCTCCGGGGATATTTCAGGTGAAGATGTAAAGGAATGTAAAATATATGATTTACAGGGAAGTATTGAAAATAATGAGGCAGATTATCATCTTCTGAATCAGTCTAAAATAAAATATAATCTTGAAATAACAATGCAGAAAACAAAAATTTATAAGGTTCTGGAACTTTTTATACAATATTCTGGAAAAATGTAAGGCCGGTTCATTTAAAAAAATGGGGATGTCCATTACATGTTTAAAGTTAAGGAATTTTATAATGCGTATAAATCAGATAATTTTTTTAAATACTTTTTAATCTTGGAAAAAAACTTATTCCTATTTCCAATCTTTTTGCAAGGGAGGATTATAAATATATTTCGAAGGAGCAGTTAAGTAATTTTGTCAAAGAAAGTGAAGATGGGGAAAAGTTTCCTATATGAAGATGAAGTTAAAATACTTATGGAATTTATAGGGGAACTGGAAAGAATATTAAATTTTTCCACTTTAAAGGATTTTGAAGATTATCTTTCGGAGCTCTTCAATAAAAATGATATTGAAGGAAGCAATGTCCGTGATAAATATTTTTGAAGCACTTTCAGAAATGACAGTTCTGGAAGAATTTGATTTTGATGATTTGTGGGAAGGATTTTTTGGGAAAAATATATCTGCAAGCCTGCTGAAATTATTTTTGAAATATCTGGATAAAAAGGCTATAAGTCTTGATCTTGAAAAAATAAGTGAAGAAGATGTGGAGCAGTACAATATAAATGATTTTTTTCCTCAATTTCAGAAACTTCTAAAAAAATCTGATATTTTTTTAAATCTTCAGGATACGTTTCCTGAAGTAAAGGTAAATAATTTCTTTTTTTCAAAGATACAGAGGGAAAAAAATAGGACTTCCTGTTTCAGAAGAAGAAAAAAAGGTTGAAAAATTTTAAACTTATTAATAATATTTTTGAATGCAGAAAATGTGTATCTGTCGTATATTAAAAATATAGATGAAAAATAAAGACTGCTCAGGAATTGTTGAAGAAATAAGGCTGAAATACGGTAAGGAAGTAATAAAAAAATGAAATACTGGAAAAAGGATGAACTTGAATTTGTAAAAAGATATTTTACAGAAGATAAGTGGAAAAAAAGAGAAAAAAATAGGGAAATTTATAAAGTCTAAGCTGAAAAAAAGGATCTGGAAAAGATTAAAGGATGCAAAAATTGAATTTAGGATATTATTCATTTGAGAAAAATAGAAAAAGTTTGAATATGGATATTATCTTGAAAAATATGATAGGAAAAAAACTGAAATAGAGGAAATTGATGAAAAGATTAACCCTCTGATGTTCGGTAGCATAATCCATTCTGTTTATGAAAAAAATTGTAAAGGAAAAATAAGGAAAAAGATAGAAAAGTTTGAATATGATCCAGATATTAATGAAATAAAGAAAATATTAAATGAAGTACTTGATTCCTATGAATATAAGATGCCACAGGAATTTATTAAATTTTACAGGGAAAATATCATTTGAAGAAATTGCAAAAATCAATCAGGAAGTTTTTTTCTGTCAGCTGAAGGAAGAAATGCTGAATCAATCTAAAGTAGAGATTTATTCTGAAGAAAAAAAGTAAGATTTGATAAAGAAAAAAATATTTATAAAAAAATGTGTATATAAATGGAAGAATGGATTTATATATAAAGACAGCTATGGAAAAAAATATTTGTGGATTACAAGTCAGGAAAAATTAGATAAAAAAAGGAAAAAAATAGAAAATGCACAGAGACAGCTTGACTATTATTCAATAATGCTGGAAGAAAATGATGGCAAAGAGATAAAAAAATGGATAGTTGATACATGGAACGGTGAAATAATAAAAGATGAGAGAGATACTCCTTCTTTAACTGAAGACGATATAAAAAATGTTTTAGAAAAATATTATGGAAATGAATATTACAGTATTGGGGAAAAGAAACCGAAAACGTTTAATTATAGAACATATAAAGATATATGCAGATGGGAGGAAGAAAATGATGGAGAAAATAAATAGGACAGTACTGAAAGCAAGTGCCGGAACAGGGAAAACGTATAGACTTTCCCTGGAATTTATAGCTAACCTTATAAAAGGAACAGATTATAGAAATATAGTTGTAATGACTTTTACAAAAAAAGCAACTGCTGAAATAAAGGAAAGAATCTATGATTTTCTTTATCAGATTGCCTTTGAAGAATATAACTGGCAGGATCTTGAAAAAAACCTTAAAGAAATTTATGGATTAAAAGGATTCCCAGATAAATAAGGAAAAAAACTTCAGGAAATATATTTTAATATTATAAGAAATAAGGATGAAATGCGTATCTATACAATTGACGGTTTTACAAACAGAATATTTAAAAAAATACGATAGCACCTTTTTTTGGAATATATAATTTTGAAACTCTTGATGAAGAGGATGAAGAATTTTATGGAAATATTCTTAGCCAAATTTTAGAAAATGAAGAATATTTTGAAAAAAATTCCTATTTTTTTAGTAGAAGAAAAAGAAAGAAAAAAAGGAAATAGGAGTATATATAAATTTAATAAAGGATATACTGAATATACAGAATTATTTTTATTTTTGTCTGAGGAAAAAAACTGATTTTGGTGAAAAAAAGGGAAGATACAAGTTTTGTAAATTACCTTGAAGAAACATTTAAAACATATTGAAGCAATAGCAGAAAAGAAAAAAATAAAGGAAATAAAGGTGACTTTAAACCGGTAACAAATTATATAAACAAGAATTTTCATAGTGTTTATAAAGAATTTAAAAAAATATTGATGAAAAAAATAAAGGATAAAATTGAAAATAAAAGGGAAAAAAATAGATGCAGTAATGCAGAAATGGGACGCTTTTTATGAAGGTGAAGGATTTAAAAATAAGAAATGGAAGTACCACAAGGGCAAAAAGAACTTAAAAAAATTTTTGTTGAGGAAATAAATAACCTAAAAGAACCTTTCATGAAAAAGTCTATCAAAAAAATATATTTATAAAAAAAGTAATTCCCCTCCATGAAAAAAATGACAGAAATGACAGAAATAATTTATGGTATTGCTGAAAATGAAAAAGAGAAAAATCAAAAAAAGATTCACTCATAATGATATTTCGGTTTATACATATAAATTCATTTTTAATAAGGAACTTAATTTTATTCAGGAAAATGGGGTTTCAAAGGATTTTCTTGAACTGATTGGTGGAGAAATAGACACTATAATGATAGATGAGTTTCAGGATACAAGTGTTCTGCAATGGAAAATCCTGAGTTTATTAATGGAAAGTGCAAAAAACATAATTTGCGTTGGAGATGAAAAGCAGAGTATATATGGATGGCGTGGCGGAGAAAAAGAACTGTTTGAAAAACTTGATAAAATAATAGGTGGAAAAGTCGAAAATCTTGATAAATCCTACAGAAGCTATAAACAAGTTATTGAAAATGTAAACAGGATCTATGAAAACTATGGTGAAAACTGGGAATATTCATCTGTAAAATATAGGGATGATGAAGAATATCAGGGAGGATATTTTAGTTACTGTTTAAGAGAGATTCCTGATAAATCTGAAGTTGCCAAAACATACGAAGATATAGTAGACATGATTAAGAAAGGGAAAATAAAAAATCTTGGAAAAAGCTGTATTTTATGCAGAACAAATCCACAGATACAAAAAATTGTTGAAAGACTGAATGAGGAAAATATTCCTTATACATTAAACAATAATGCATCTATACTGAATCATGAAGCTGTAAACCCGTTATATAAGCTGATAAAGTATTTTGTATTTCATAACTTTGTATATTTTCTGGAATTTATGAGATCTGACCTCATAGGCTGTCTAAATGACCATGTGGGATATCTTCTTGAAAATAAATTAAAAATAGAAGAGTATATGAGGGATGGAAAAAATGAAACTTTTTCAGAATATGTTAACAGGCAGGAAGAAATTACAGCAGTAAGCCTTAAAGAAATAGATAAAATGGAAAGAAATAATCTTCTTTTTTTCAGATGTACTGTATAAAGTAAAGGAATTGAAAAAAAGTTGGCAAAAAAATCTGAACAGTAAATATGAAAAAGGAAAAATTTTTTTCTCAAAAAAATAATAGAAAAATTTCAATGTGATAAATTTCTATTCTACAAACAGCGATATAAAAAAATATTCAATTTCTTCAATATACTTAAGGAAAATGATAATTTATTTGAATTTATAAGTTTTATGGAAGAAAAAAAGGATAAAAATAACTCAGGTGAGCAGCAGTGACTTGGAAGCAATAAATCTAATGAGTATACATAAATCGAAAGGACTTGAATTTGATACAATTTTTTACTATAAAAGTAAGAAAACTAAAAGTGGGCATAATGACTTGGAAATCTATTTTGAATATGATGAAAAATTTACAAAGTTGAATAAAGTTCTATTAACTTTTGGAAAGTACAATAAGACCTTTATTGAGGGAGATTATAGTGATATCAAGGAAAATAGGGAATATAAGAAGGAAATGGAAGAAATAAATGCTGATTATGTGGCTTTGACAAGGGCAAAGAAAAATCTGATGCTGTTTTTTGATACAAACAAAACAGTAGAAAAAGGGCTGGCTAAAAGGCTTATAGACGTTTATGGAGAAACAGAAGGATATGAATGTGGAGAAATTACCGAAAGTGAGAAAAAAGTGGTAGATGACTTAACAGGCGATGTACAGCAGACAGATGAAAAGCTTAACAGAATAATGCCATATTTTTCAAACAGTAAAGTAAATTTCCCTGTGAAAGATTTTAAAATAACTCTGAAGGAAGAGTTTAAGAAAAAGAAAGGTCTTGCTATACACTATTATTTTGAACATATTTTAAATAATATTGAAGAAGATAAAAAGACAGCAAAATCAGCTCTTTTAAGCAGATATGGAAATATGTTAGGAAAAACTATTTTAACAGAAATCATTTCCAGACTGGAAGAGTTTATTTCTAAAAAAATAGGGATATCTACGATAAAAAAATATAAAGTATATACAGAATTTGAAATATATGATTCAGAGGGAAATAAGAAAATTATGGACAGAATAAATATTGATGAAGAAAAATAAGAAAATATATATTTTTGACTACAAGACAGGTTATGAACCTTTAGAAAATGAATCATATATTCAGCAGATTGAAAATTACAAGGGAATACTGGATAAAAAACTTGATGGGGAATATGAAATATATACAAGGATATTAGAAGTGTAAGAAATAAAATAATCGTTACGAATCATATTATGGTTCATAACGATTATTTTTAATTTGCAATTTTTATACAATAAGGAATACAGCAAAGAAATGTGCTATACTTCCCATAATCACAAAAATATGCCATATCATGTGATTGTATTTACAGATTTTCCACATATAGAAAATAGTTCCCAATGAGTAAAGAATTCCTCCTGCAATAAGGAAAACCAATGAAATATTACTTATATTTGCACGTAATTCCCCCCATGAGAACACAATCATCCATCCCATAAATAGGTAAAGCAATGTGGAGAATAGTCTGAACCTTCCTGTAAAAAAGGCTTTAAATGTTATACCAACTATACATATAATCCACTGAATCCAGAGTACAAGCATTCCTGTTGGAGATTTTACAACTAGAATCAGGAAAGGAGTATATGTAGCCGCTATCAGAATATAAATGGCTGAATGGTCCAGTATTTCAAAAACCATTTTTGCAGTTCCAGGCTTTAAACCATGGTAAATAGACGACATAGTGTAAAGTGTTATTAATCCAAGACCAAAAATGGCAAAGGAAATAATGGCTGGAATACTGTTTATCCAGCTAGCCCTTATTATGAGAAGAATAAATCCAAGGATTGAAAGTCCTGCCCCGACAGTGTGACTGACAAAATTGGCAATTTCTTCTTCATGGGAAGTTCCTTTTTCCAGACCCATTTCATTTTTTTGACAGCTTTTCTTTTTTAGATTTATATTATTTGAATTTTTCATTTCAGCTCCTTTCATCAGATATACACATATATCCGAGCTCTTTATCTCCTAATATTTTATACCTTTTAAAAGAAAAAATCAAATTTAAAATTAAAAGTTAAACTTTTTCATCAGATGGTTTAAACTGACAAGATCTTCTTTTGTAAAATCAGAAAAATATTTCATTAATTTTTTTCTATTTGTAAAGGAAGAATCTGAAAAAAATAGCGTTTCTTCCTTCATCTGTCAATCTTATGTGGGTAATACGTTTGTCAGTTTCAGATTTATTTCTGCAGATAAGGCTCATTTTTTTCAAGTTTGTTTAATATATAGGTAATACTTCCACTTGTAACTAATATCTTTTCCCCTATTTTCTGGGTTGTCTGCTCACCTTTCTGAAACAGCAGATCAAGGACAGAAAAATCAGTCAGATTTAATCCAAATTCTGAAATATTTTCATTTAGAACTTTTGTGAAATAGCTGTTTACCTGAGTAAGTGTAATAACGGTATCTAGCGACTCTTTATATTTTAGCATTTACATCACCTTATTATCTTAATTTCAAGATAATATTATCAAATTACATTTTTTTGTCAAACTGTCATATATGAGCAAATATATTTGAAATCAGAAAAAAATAGAATGTTGGAAAAAAAGTCAAAAAAATAATTTAGAAAAAAATTAATTTATTTTTTTATAACAAATAAATTTGACTATTATAAATTTATACGATAGAATATTATTGCTCTCAAAAATAAATTACTTTGAAAGGAAAAAAATAAAAAAATGATAATACACTATTTTATTGCAGGTGGAATTTTTATGTGGGGAATATTGCTGGCATCAATCTGCGGATTTGCAATAGTCCTCGAGAAATTATGGCTTTTTTTCACAAAGGAAAAAGATTATACAAATGAATACAGAAGACAGCTATTTAAACTACTGCTGACAGAAAGCAAGGATGAAATAGTAAAAGTTACTGAAATAAAAAAGGATTCTGTATCGACGGTTATTACTAAAATAATGAAAAGTATAGATTTAGATTTAGACAAAATGGAAGATGTGGAAAGGGAATATATTGAGGAAATAATACGGGAAGCAGTTCTGGCTCAGACTGGGGAACTGGAAAAGGGAATGTGGCTTCTTGGAGCAGTTGTAAATACAGCTCCACAGTTGGGACTTCTTGGAACGGTTACTGGAATGATTGCTTCATTTTCTGCATTGACGGCAAATAACGCAGACAGTGCAAAAGCTGTTGCGTCTGGAATATCTGAAGCACTTTATACAACTGCTTTTGGACTGATTGTAGCTATACCTTCTCTAGTTTTCTATAACTATTTTAACAGAAGGATAGATGCAATAATTCTTGAAATGGAAAGGGCGGCCTTACATTTCCTTACTAGAATTAAAAAGCATGAAATTGTTTGTAAAGATGCTCAATTAGAGTGTGTCATTAAAGAAAAGAATGTTTCTATTTGTGAAAGGAATTAAAAAATGAAATTTGTAAACCGTAGAAGTAAGCAGAATACTGAAATATCAATGTTAAATCTGATAGATGTAATATTCATGCTTCTTATATTCTTTATGATTGCCACTACATTTAATAAATATTCGCAATTTCAGCTGTCAATACCCAAGTCTGATGCGAAATTTGATGAAAAGGAAGAAACCAGGGCAGAAATAGTAGTAGATAGAAATAGGAACTACTACATAAAAATAGGAGATAATGTAAAGCAGATTTCTTTGGAAAGCATTCCGGCTGAACTGGCCAAGCTTCCAAAAGAACTTTTAGGAAATATTACAGTTACTGCAGATGAACATCTGGAGTATGGAATTATAGTGGAAACAATGGCAAAGTTAAAAAATAATAATATAAAGAATATCAATCTCAATATACAAAAAAATAATAAATAAAATACAACAAATGAAGAAAGGAGAAGTGTGACAAATGTATATTAATGTCACACATAGGTGAAACTTATGTTAAAAAAAATTGCAATTTTCAGCTTGATTTTAGCTGCTTTTTCTCTATATGCAGAAGGGGAATATGAAGGAAACTTCAGGAAACAGTTGTTACAGCGACAGGATTCAGCGATAATATCGAGAATCAGATAAAAAATATTACTGTTATTACATCTGAAGATATTCAGGAAAAGGGTTATAACAATGTGGAAGAAATTTTAAGAAGGGCACCTGGAGTCAATTTTGTAAATAATAACTTTGGAAATATAGTAGATATAAGAGGTCAGGGACCTGAAAAAGCAGCAGGGCGTGTTAAGGTGCTTGTGGATGGTGTACCTATGAATATCCTTGATTTATCACATGGCTTAGTACCTATAAATACTGTTGCTGTTGAAAATATTGAGAAAATAGAAATTATTAACGGAGGTGGATCAGTTCTATATGGAAATGGAACAGCAGGTGGAGTAGTTAATATCATCACAAAAAAAGATGGAAAAGAAGGGGTTAGCGGTAAGGCATATTTTCAGAACAGTTCCTATAAAACAAACAAATTAGGATTTAGTACAGGATTAAATATGAATAATAAATTAATTCTTGATTTAGGATATGAAAATATAAATGGTCGTGGTTATAGGGAAAATGATAAAAAATCATCAGAATTTTTAAAAGGTGGATTAATTTATAACATAACTGACAATCAGAGTCTGAAATTCAAGGCAACAAGATATAATGAAGAGTACAGGGAATCAAGCGGAATAACTGCTACTCAGCTTGCTCATAACAGAAAGCAGAGAGGTGAAACTTTGACATTTGGAGATGTTGTCAGAAAAGAGTACTCACTGGAATATAACGTAAAGCCTACTGAAAATTTTGAACTATCAGTTTTAGGTTACAAACAGAAAATGAGAAGGGAATATGATCAGAAAGATTCAAAAATTGATACTGATGGATTGTTCCAGGATAGAAAAACAGGTGTAAGATTAAAAGGAAACTACAACTATGGGTTAGGTAACCTTATATTTGGATATGAATATACTGATAACGATATGTTAAGAAAGGCATTGGATAATAGTTTGAGAGAAATGGGAGGTAGACTTGTCAGAGTGAATACTGATACAAATGTAAATCTCTCCAAGAATACTCATTCATTTTATTTATTAGAAAGACATACTTTTTTTGATAAACTGGAAGGTACATTAGGATATAGATATGAAAATTCAAAATATAAAATCGATAGAAATTCTAAAGTAAGTATGATGGGTATGACGATGAATGATTCCATGGTTACAAATAAGAAAGGTCATAACAATGCTTATGAAGTAGGACTTAACTATAAATATTCTGATACTGGAAATGTTTATGCAAAATATGAAAAAGGATACAGATCACCAAGTCCTACAGAAATGGTTGATAAGAGTCCTTTAACTGGATATAGCTTAAATAACATAAAACCTGAAACTTATGATACTTACGAAATAGGATTAAAAGACATGATAGGAAATTCTTTTGTAAGCTTGACAGGATTCTATACAAAAACTAAAGATGAGATATTTATACACTGGGGAGCAGGTGGACATGGAAGAAACTGGACTTATAGAAATGTTCAGGAAACAGAAAGAAAAGGATTTGAAGTATTTGCAGAACAGTATTTAGGAAAATTTAGAATCAATGAATCAGTTTCCTACGTAAATGCAAAAGTAACTAAAGGAAATGAAAAAGGAAAGAAAATCCCTTATGTTCCATCAACAAAAGCAACTTTAGGCGGAGTTTATGATATTACAGACGGTATTGCAGTAAAAGCTGATTTAAACTACTATTCAAGTGCAGAAGATCAGAGTGGATATAAAATAAAATCTTACGCAACTGCAGATTTATCAGCAAGTTACAAGCATAGTAGCGGATTAAAAATAGAAGCAGGAATAAAAAATGTGTTTAACAAAAAATACAATGTATATCAGGATGCAAAAAGTGATGTTTATAAACCTGCAGATGAAAGAACATACTTTATAGGAGCAAGCTATGAATTCTAGCATAAATATGAAAAGAATATATTCAGCATTGTCACTGCTTCTGATTATATTCATATTTATAGCGCTTTCCCTTGGAGATACAAAAATATCAATAAAGGAAATAATGGGTCTTTTGACAGATAAAAATTTCATAGATGAAAGAAATATAAGGTCAATACTTTTTGATGTGAGATTACCTAGAATATTTATGGCAATCCTGATAGGAATGCTACTGGCAAGTTCTGGAACAGTCGTACAGACTGTCTTCCAGAACCCTCTGGCAGATCCTTACATAATTGGTATATCTGCAAGTGCAACTTTTGGTGCGGTAATTGCATACATACTTAATTTACCCGATGTAATGTATGGAGTATTGGGATTTGTAACATCGGTAGTTGTCTCCCTTATTATATTCAGACTTTCAAAATCTAAGACAAAAACTGATATAACAACATTACTTATTGTGGGAATAGCTATTTCTTCATTTCTGGGAGCCTTCACTTCCTTCAGCATGTATATGATAGGCCAGGATTCCTTTAGGATAGTGGCATGGATGATGGGATACGTAGGAGCGGCATCATGGTTGAAAGTTTCTATTCTCATAGTTCCTCTTGTTATATCAATTATGTATTTTTATCTGAAAAGACATGAACTGGATCTTTTACTGAGTGGAGATGAGGAAGCTCATTCCCTGGGACTGAATGTAGGGAAATTAAAGAAAAATATGCTTGTTATTTCATCACTTATTGTAGGATTTTCAGTGGCATTTACTGGAATGATAGGTTTTGTAGGTCTTATTGTGCCTCACACTATAAGGCTGATAGTAAAAAGCAGCAGCAATACAAAGCTGATTCCATTATCTACATTGGGTGGAGGACTATTTTTACTTGTATGCGATACAATAGGAAGAACGGTGCTGAATCCTGTTGAAATTCCAATAGGAGTTGTAACTGCATTTTTTGGAGCTCCTTTTTTTCTGTATCTTGCAATAAGAAGAAGAGGTGTATAAGAAAATGAAAAAAGATATTTCAATAGAAAATACCACTTTCAGTTATGGCTTAAGCGAGGAAAATCTACTTGACGGGATAAATTTAAATATAGAAAAAGGAAAATTTATAGGGATTTTAGGGCCTAATGGATGTGGGAAATCAACACTTCTAAAGGTAATATTAAAATATCTGAATCCAAAAGAGGGAATTATTAAAATTGAAAATAAGGAGTTAAAGGAATATACCCAGTCAGAACTTGCTGAAATATTAAGCTTTGTTCCCCAGAAATCTTCCCTTACAATGCCTTTGACAGTAGAAGATGTTGTCTATATGGGAAGAGTTCCTTATATGAAAAATAAGTGGACAGGATTTGACAGGGAAGACAGGGAAAAAGTAGAAAAAATAATGCAGATGCTGAAAATAGATAAATTTAAGAATCGAGTTATTTTTTCACTGTCGGGAGGAGAATTCCAGAGGGTTCTTCTGGCAAGGGCACTTGCCCAGAATACAAATATAATGCTTCTTGATGAACCTACTTCAGCTCTTGATATGAATTATGCACTGGAAATAATGAGACTTACTTCATATTTTGTACAAAATGAAAGTCTTACAGCAGTAATGGTGCTTCATGATCTGAATCTGGCTTCAATGTACTGCGACAGCATAATATTACTGAAGAATGGAAAAATAGCATATGAAGGCACTCCAAAGGAGCTTTTCAGGCCTGAAATTCTGGAAGAGATATACGGATTTAACTGTGAAGTGATAGAAAATAATGGTTTTTCTTATGTAATACCGAATAAGATTTAGGAGGCAAAAACAATGGAAAATATTAAAATAGAAAAATTGGCAAAATACAGTTTATTTATTTTAGTCTTATTATTTGCAATTTTTTCATGCGGTAAAAAGGAAAATGAAAAAACCAATGTAAATACTGAAACTAAAGTAAATGATAAAAGTGGGAAAAAATATGACAGAATAGTTGTTCTTGATCCGGCAGTTATTGAAATGGTATATCTTCTTGGAGGTGAAGATAAAATTGTTGGAATTGCCAGACTGGAAAATTCTAAAATCTGGCCTGAAGAAAAAACGGAAAAACTTGAAAGTGTCGGGACGTTTATAAATCCGTCACTGGAAAAAATAATAGCATTGAAACCGGATTTAGTAATTACAGCTTTTCATTCATCAGATGCTATTGATAAAAAAATTTAAATTCCAATAATATTGAAGTTATAAAAGTACAGGCAAATTCAATAGAGGATATATTTAAGAATTTTCAGAAAATAGCAGAAATTCTTGGAAAAGAAGAAGAGGCGGAAAAAATAATTGCTGAAAAAAGACAGAAAATAGAAGAAATTAAAAAAATGGCCAAAGATGAGCAAAAAGGTCTGTTTATACTGGCACCTACACCAATGAGGGTTTTTGGTAAAGGAACATTGCCTAATGATATTATGGAAATGCTGAAAATTAAAAATATTGCGGCAGGAATGGAAGGGATGAGTCCTACTTTGACACCTGAATACATAATAAAAGAAAATCCTGATATAATTCTGACATTTGTAAAGAATCCGCAGGAAATAGTGAAGGCGAATCCTCAGATAAAGGACATCAATGCAATAAAAAATAGTAAATTTGTTGTTTTGGAAACAGGTCAGATATTAAGGGGATCACCTAGAATGATAGATTATATAGCTGACGTTTATCAAAAGACGAAATAAATTTTTTAAAAGTTGTAAAGAAGGGGAAAAAATGAAATTTTATATAATTTCAATAATTTTAAATATAATAGCTCTTTTTATTCCAGTAGTTTACTATACTTCCGGTGGCGGAGGAAAAGGGAAGGAACAGGATGAAACAGTAACTGTAAATTTAAATGAAAATGTATTTAATGATACTTCCCAAGGAGCAGGGCAGAAAAGCGATGGAGTGGGAATTTCTGCTAAAGGTAATGATAATACAGGAATTCAGCAGACAAGTCCAGTTTCTCAGCCACAGGAAAAAATAAATACAGTTAGTAGCCAAAATATACAACAAAATAATCAAAAGGAAAATGCATCAGCAGTTTTACAGAATAAGACAGAACAGTTAAAAACTTCCAAATCAGATAATAAAATACCTGTTTCGCAAGGTGGTGCCTCATCAGCAGTTCAACCTTCAGGAAATAACGGGAAAACTGTACAAAGTAGAGGAAATGAATCAGGACATTCAAACAGTTCAGCTTTGGCAAGTGGAAATAAAGCAGGAACAGGTCATTCAGGAGAAGGAAGTGGAAACCACGCAAATGCCGGTAGTGGAAATGGTCACGGCAGTTCAGGTTCCGGAAAAACTTCAGGTGGATCTGGAGGAGGTTCAGGTGGAGGACAAGGAACGGGAACAGGTAATGGAGAAGGTAAAAATACAGATGTATGTAATGAAGGAAAAGACTTTACGGTATCCTATAATCCAAACTTGAAATATCCTATTGCAGCACAAAGACTCGGAAATAAAGGTGTTGTTGTAGTAATGGTAAAATTGCGATTTAATAGAAGCGGTTCAGTCAGTGTGATTTCAGCTTCAGGAGGAAGTAGAGTATTTCAGCAGGAGGCAAAAAGTGCAGCAATCAGAATAAGAGTAAATGTAAAAAATCCTGATACATTAAAATGTACAATATCAAAGCCGTTTAACTTTGAATTAAAGTAATTGAATATATTAAAAATAAAAAACTAATAAAAATGGAGGAAATAAAAATGATGAAAGAAATTTTAGAACATATGAACCACGAACATAAGGATGTACTTCCATTGTATGTACGTCATTTCAATAATAGAGGAGAAGAAGTTAAGGAAGCGGAGTTACTGGATGTGAATGAAGAGGAAATGACTTTAAAAGTGAATGGAAGTGAAGAAGTAAAAGTAAAGCTTACTAAGAAAACAAAACTTGAAGACTTGCATATGGAGCTTGTAAAAATGGCCAAGATGGCGAGAGAAGCACTGGGAATACCAAGAGAAGTTCCTTGTAAACATGCAGAAGAAAAATAGCAGTATCTGGAGTGGAAAAATGCATCCAGGAGCGGTTAAAAAACAGGAGAGAAAAAAGATGTTGAATAAAATTTTAGATCATATGAATGATGAAAAGGGGCATTCTGAAGAAGAAAGAAATAAGCTTGAAATAAGTGGATTTATTGATAATTTTAGTTCTGTTATATTAGGGACAGTATCTCCGGAAGGAAATCCTATTGTGGGTTATGCACCATTTTTCAGATATCAGGGAGATAACTATATTTTTATCAATGAAACGGAAGAATATTTTACAAGCTTGAAAAATAATGGAAAGGTGACTCTCCTGTTTATAGAGGATGAGTCTTCTGCAGTTATGGTTTCAATGAGAAAAAGATTGACATATAAAGTGAAAATTGAATTTGTGGAAAAAGGTAAAGGATATGAAGAAATTTTAGATAACTTTCAGAAGGTGGATATGGCAATTCAGATGACTAGAAATATACCTGTCTTTCATCTTCTGAAGGTAAAGTTTTTGAACGGAAGATATATAAATGGACCAAGAACAGCCTTTGACATAAGTGAAGACAGAAAAGTTACAGAAGTACAGCTTGGAGCTGTAGGTCATCCCAGTGAAAAACAGGATGAGAATATAACTGAGGATGAAGAAAAAGGGAATTTTACAAAAAGGTTTAAATCCCATGCAGATTCAAGTGGACTAGTTTCAAATCATTTTAGAAAAAACAAAAAAATGATAACAGAAACTGAACTTTTCAAGCTGTTGGAAAATCCTGCCAAAGAAAAGGAAGGAGTAATATATGTACACGTTCCTTATTGTGATAAAATATGTTCCTTCTGCAATCTTAACAGAAAAAAATTAGATAATGACCTGGAAGATTATACAAATTTCCTTGTATCAGAATTTGAAAAGTATGGAAAAACTCCATATATGAAAAGCAAGGAAATAAAAGTAGTATTTTTTGGTGGAGGAACTCCTACAATACTGAAGGAACATCAGCTTGAAAAAATATTTAAAAGCATACATGAAAACTATAATCTGTCAGATGATTGTGAATTTACCCTTGAAACGACCTTACATAATCTGAATTTGAATAAAATAAAAATTCTGGAAAAATATGGAGTGAATAGGCTAAGTGTAGGAATACAGTCGTTTGCTGAAAAGGGAAGAAATATGCTGAATAGGACATTTACTAAGGAAGAAGCAATAAGAAGGCTTAAGGAGCTAAAGGAAAACTTCAGTGGAATGGTCTGTACAGATATTATATACAACTATCCTGAAGAAACTGTGGAAGAAGTTATGGAGGATGCAAAAATTGTAGCTGATTTGGAAATAGACAGTACAAGTTTTTATTCACTTATGATTCATGAAGGTTCTAAAATGTCAAAAGATATAAAGGAAAATACATTTGAACTGAACTATCAGCTGGAAACTGACAGAAAACTTCATCATGCTTTCCTTGAAAAATTGCTGGCAACAGGAGAATATGAAGTAATGGAACATACAAAAGTTGTCAGAAAAGGAAAAGACAGGTATAATTATATAAGATTCACACATAAGGGAGCTGACATACTGCCAATAGGAGTTGGAGCCGGTGGAAAGATTGCCGATACTGATATTTTCAGGATAAATAATGAAAAAGCATTTTATATGCTGTCAGAAAATACAGAAGAGGAAAATAGATTTAAAAGGATAAGTGGATTATTTCAATATCCCAAAGTATATTTTACAGACTTGAAAAAATATGTTTCAGAAGAAGTATTTGAAGGGCTTTATAAATTATTTAAAAATTTTGAAGCCAAGGGATATATGAAAGTATATGATACACACACGGAACTCACGACAGAAGGAATTTTCTGGGGAAATAATATAAGTAGTGTTATTTTGAAAAAATGTCTGGGAGGAAACAGAAATGAAAAAGCTGGTAATATTTTCCACATTGACGGGAAATACAGAAAAAATAGCTAATGCAATATTTTCAGTAATTGAAGGAGATAAGGAATTACTAAATGTAAAAAGATTCAGATAAAATAAATCCTGATGATTATGATAAAATAATAGTTGGATACTGGGTTGACAAAGGTGATGCTGATGAAAAAATGAAAGCCTTTATGTCAAAAATAAGAAACAAATCAGTGTCGGCATTTGGAACACTTGGAGCAAAATCTGATTCTGAGCATGCAAAAAAATGTATGACTGCAGTGCGGGAATTTCTTGAATCCAATGGGAACAAAGTTGAAAGGGAGTTTATTTGCCAAGGTGCTGTTTCTCCGCAGCTGATTGAGAAATTTAGAAAAATGACTAAAGAAGGGATACTTACAGGTCATCATGCTGCAACTCCTGAAACTGAAAAAAGATGGGCAGAAGCTGCAAAACACCCTGACGAAACTGATATTGAAAATGCAAAGAAAATATTTTTAGGGTTTTAATTAATAAATTTTAAATAAAAAAGGCTGATTTAAAAATAAAAATTTGAGAATAATATTAAAAAAATTATATTTATGAGTTTTTCTATAATTTCACAATGCAAAGCAGGAAATGAATTTAGGAAAAGTCAACAACCTGATTTTTCAGGTGAATTTTGACTTTTTCTTTATGAATGACTGTTTTTGTATAAGTTAAATTCTAGTAAATGAAAAAAATCTAGTTTTTATATATTATTATTTATATTTTCACTATTTAAAGACAGCCTTTTTTTTAAAAATCTTATGAATTTAGAAGAATGAAAAATTTTTTTCTAGTTGACAATTTCAAATATTAATGGTATACTTTTTAAAAGTAATTTTGGCGACATGGTCGAGGGGCTTAGGCAGAGGTCTGCAAAACCTTGTACACCAGTTCGAATCTGGTTGTCGCCTCCATATTTTTTTAAGAATGCTAATATTTGATTAGTATTTTTTTATTTATAAATAAAAGTAAATTTATTTTTAATAATCAAAAAGATGTACTTATGAGTATATTGAATGACTTTTTAGAGGAGGCAACCGACTCCTCTATTTATAGTTATATTTTTTTGTTTTCTATCAAAATAACTTTTATCACTATTTCTTCTTAAATTCTTCTTGGAAAGAATTTAAATCTAGTCCTTTTAATACTCTTTCAAGTAAAAGAGGTAATTTTTCAGGATTACAAGCAAAACAAGGAATACCCATTGAAGAGATTTTTCCAGCCATTTGTGCATCATAATAAGGTTGTCCATCACCTGAAATTGCAAGAAGACAAACAACTATCACTCCTGAATCTTTCATTTCTTGTAAATGTCTTAACATTCCACCACGATTTCCACCTTCCATAAGGTCAGAAATTAAGAAAAATATAGTTTTTTTAGGATTTTCAATATAGTTCATACAATAGGTGATAGATTTATTGATATCAGTACCACCACCTAATTGGAAACCATACAGTAAATCAACAGGATCATCAGATTTTTCTGTTAAATCCACAATATTAGTATCGAAAGCAACAATACGAGTCTTTAGTGCAGCCATACTTGCTAAGATACAAGCCATTACTGAAGAATATATAACAGATTCTCCCATAGAACCACTTTGGTCTATATCTAAAATAACTGTAAATTTACTTGAAGGACTAGTACTGGCTCTCTCAAAGAAATAGTAATGTTCGGGAATAATTTTTTTCAATTCTTTATTATAATTTTTTATTCCTCTTTGGATAGTTCTCTTAAAGTCAAGTGCTGAGGCTGAAGGAATAGGAGAATGTTGTCTCTTATTAAGTGCAGCTCTAACAGCTCTTTTTATATCACTTTCTAATAATTTATTGATTTCTTCCACTATTTTTTTGATAAAGGCTCTTACACTTTCTTTACTATGTTTAGGAATTTGATCCTTTAAAAGCATAATTGTAGATGCAAGACTTATATCAGGTTCAACTTGCTCCAATATTTCAGGCTCAAAAATTAATTGCTTTAAACCACATCTATCCATAGCATCAGTTTGAATAATTTTAACTAATTCTTTATCAAATAAATCTCTAACATCTCCAAGCCATTTACTTATTTGAGGGTTAGAAGGTCCTCTTCCAGCACCTAAGGCAGCATCACCCATAAATTTTCCTGAGGGATTATAAATGGCATCTAAAGCTCTATCCATAAGCCAATCTTCTTCACTAAGAGAAGAAATAGCTTCAGAGTTCATAGAGGAGAAAGTATCTTGAGTATCTTTTCCTAATATTAATCTCCAACGTTTTATATCTTCTTTATAGTCCATCATTCCCCCTAAATATCATCAAAATCAAAGTCATCAAGGCTTGAAATTACTTCAATTTCCTCTTCTTTTAAATCTTTATTCATAGCTTCACTTACAGCAATCTTATTTAAGCCCCATATTTCAGCCATATTTTCAGCTATATCATGTTTTTCATTAGAAGAAAAATCAGCAAAAGCTCTTCTTAAAAATACTAAGGCTCTTTTAAACTCATCTTCATCTAAGGCTGAGATGTAGTCTTGAAGTTTTTCCCAAAGCCCAAGTCTTGCAATTAGAGTATAGTGATTTTTCATTGATAAACCTTCAAACCAACTTGCTCCTAAATCAGCAGGTATAGCTTTTGATAATCTTCTTTCAACCTCTAATCCAAGTTCATCATTAGAAATTTTTCCAGTTTCAAGCAAGATTGCCATAGCAAGCCCTGATATTTTAGTGTTTAAATTATCTCTTTTTGCAACTTCAGTAAGAAGTGCATACCATCTTTCTCTATCTAAAAAGTCATGATTTTCAACCACATTATGTAAGCCTATTATAGCTTCAGCAAGTTCAATAGCTGCATTAGCATCACAGAATGCCTCAGTAGGTAAGATTAAACAAGCTCTTAAAAATAGTTGCTCAAGTATTGGAATAAGTACATCTCTATCTAATTTTCTAATATCTCCATAACGTAACATTATAGAAAGAGTAGTTGAAGTTTTAGAAATCTCATTGATAGGAATATCATCAGCCATACAACTTTGTAAAGCTTGAAATGCTTGTTCTAAACTCTTAGGTAGTCCACAATAAAAAGCATCTTTTACAATTTCTGCAATCATAGATATAGAGCTTGAATTTTCTATTCTTTGATTTAATTCAAAAGCTGTTGCAAATTCAATAGTGTCTCCTTTTAAAATAGCTTCTACTATTTCTATCTCTGCTTCAGGAGTCCATTGTAAAACCCAGTCTTCTGCCCAAGTTTTATTATCTTGTACCTTATCAAGAAAATTAACAAAAGAAATTTTAAGAACTCTTAATCTATGGAAAAAATAAGAACGTTCTAAGTCTAAGAAAGCAAGTTTCTCAGATTTTACTCTTATATTTTCTCTTAAATCCAATCTCAATTCTGTAGCTGTAAGAGTTTGATATTTCAAGTTTCAATTCTTTTAATATAGAATAGAAATCAGATTGTATAGAAGTTTGTATAGAGTCTTGTGGTATTTTTCCAATCTTCTTTCCAACTTCTGTGTTTGCCATAGCTAAAACTATTTCTGAGTGGCTACCCTGAGCCATACAAGTTATAGCAGCATCTTGCATATCTTTAAGAGTAGGGATTTTACTATTATGTATATTAGCTAAAGAAATTGCAAGTTGTACTGCCTCAATAATTTGTGCAGATGATACCATATTTCCACTTGTTCTTTGAAAGTCAGCTAATCTACTTAAATATCCATAAACTGCATAATATATATCTTCCTTATTTAAGCCTTGCCATAGAAGTTCATAATAGCCAGGTGCTTTATTTCCAGCTCCATAGTTAGAATAAGTTGATAACTTATAGTAAGAATAAGGCATTAAAGTCTTTTTTGTTTCCACTTTTTTTAATAGATTAAACTCTTCATCACTTAGGAAATTTCCTTTTTCTATCCCTTCTATATGGAAAGCTCCAACAACCATAGCTATTTCATTCATCTTAAAGCCTTCTTCACATAGTTCAGCAACTTGCTTACACATATAGGCTTCTCTTATAATATTTTCAGCATCTGATTTAGTATTTGCTAAAGTAAGTTCTCTTAAATTTGTTCCATAATCTCTAGCACCACTACGATATACCTGATAATCGGCTGCCTGTTCCATAACTCTTTCCCAAAAAACTTCACTGTCACTATCTTCTGAAAACTCATCAATCTTTCTATGAATATAGCTATTTAAACTTTCTTCAGAAGGATTTTCTCCTTTATTCTGTATAGCTAAGAAAACAGATGAAGGTAGGTCACAAAATCTACATTCAACCTTATTTTCCTTTGCCCATAGAATAGCTTGATATTCAGGTGAGAATTCTGCAAAAGGATATATAATAGTCTGTATAGGTGCTTCCAAAGTATAGGCCATTATAGCAATGGGAGGAACAACTTCTTTAGCTGTGATTTTATCTATTAAATCAGTAAAGTCAGAAGGTGCTTCTATTAAAACAACTTTGGGTTGCACTTCATCTAGGTATTTTCTTACATAATATGCTCCTGCTGGTGAAAAATGCCTAACTCCAAAAATATGAGGTTTATTCTCATTTTGTTTTTTCATATTTTTCCCACCTTTATTTGCTAGTTTTATTAAGTTCTTTACATTCTTTGTAAAGGTTTAGCCATTCAGAACCTCTTTTTTTCATAATATTTTCTAAATATTCTGTCCAGATTTGTCCATCTTTACTATCTTCTTTAACAATAGCCCCTTGTAGACCAGCCGCTAAATCATAGTCAGATATTTCTCCATCTCCAAAAACTTCCAGCTAAGGCCATACTATTTTGCAAGTAGAGATATAGCTTCTGCTGTTGAAAGAACATTAGTAGTAGTTTTTTTATTTTTTTGTTTTCCATCTAAAGTAAGCCCTTGTCTAAGTTCTCTAAATACAGTGCAAACTTTTTCTATAACTTCATCTTCTGGTAATTTTGCATTTAAGTCTAGGTTGCTAGCAAGTTGCTCAACTCTTGTTCTAACTATATCTATTTCAGCTTCAAGAGAGTTAGGACTTGGTAAAACTACAATATTAAAAACGACGTTTTAAAGGCGACTGACATTTCGTTAACTCCCTTATCTCTTGTGTTAGCAGTTGCAATTATAGAGAAACCTTTTTTAGCAGGAATTTCTAAATTAAGTTCAGGTACAGATAATCTTTTTTCTGATAATAAAGAGATTAAAGCATCTTGTACTTCTGAGGCACAACGAGATATTTCTTCCACTCTTGCAATAGCTCCATCTTCCATAGCTCTATATATAGGACTTGGAATTAAGGCTTCCTTTGTAGGTCCTTCAGCAATAAGCATTGCATAGTTCCAAGAATATCTAATTTGTTCTTCTGTTGTTCCTGCTGTACCTTGAATAACTCTTGTTGAGTTTCCATTTATTGCAGCAGTTAAATGTTCAGATAACCAAGATTTTGCTGTTCCTGGCTCTCCAATTAAAAGTAAGGCTCTATCTGTAACCAAAGTTGAAATAGCTATTTCAACTAATCTTTTATTTCCAATATATTTAGGAACTATAGTCTTTTTACCAACTTTTCCACCACAAATATATGTTAATACCGACTTTGGAGACATCTTCCAACCAGTAGGTATAGGATTTTTTTCTGCCTTGATTAAAGCATCTATTTCTTCTTGGAATAGTTGCTCTGCTGTCAGTCTTTGAACTTCTTCTTTTTTACTCATTTTTATAACTCCTTTACTTTTACTCCACTATTTAATTTATCTAGCCATTCTTGACATAAAGTTATTGTTGATTTTTGAAGAGTTTTATATTTTTCTAGTAATTCTTCAATCTGAGTTTTCAAATCTTCTTCTGATATAGGAATTTTTATTTATGAAATCAGAAATAAAAGATATTCTATAAGATATCAAATATATTTTTTTCCTATATCCATCTTACCTACAAGAAAAATCTTTATAATCTTTCCATTCTAATTTATTTAAAAAAATTCTATATCAGCGAGATAAGGTGTACGAACAAGCGTTATATTATAGTAAAATTCTCCAAACTTTTCTTTTAATCCCTTTATATTTGGATTGTATAAATATCTAAAAATTTCCATGAGATGAAGCATAATAATCCCGATTTCCTGTTATCTCTGTGCTAGTACCTAAGATAATATCATACCATTTCTTATCAAAACCATCTAACTTTATTTGTATAGGATAACCAACGATAGTATCTGGCCATTCTAAAATATATTCCTTGTTTTCTTCATCATAATGCATACGTAAAATTACTTGGAACATATCTCTAAAATCTTCTTGTATCTTACGTTCTTCTTTCTTTTTAGAGTAATTTCCTCTGATGAAAGTATTAAATAATGCTCTTACTTCTTCTCTTTCTTTTCCTGCTCCTGCATATTTAGAGAAATTTTTATAAGTAGTTTCAGCTTTATCTTTAATAAGGGAAATTAAGAATTCTTGTTGTAAAAAAATTCTCCTTCATACTCTTTTGATAGTTCTTTAATTGTGTCAATTACTTCTTTATCTAAGTCTTTTTGCTATATAGAAATTTAAAATTCTTTTTTTATCTCGTATTTATTGTAAGGGTATAGCTCTTTACAGAATAATAAACTTTTCTCATTTCTATTTTTTAGAACAAATGGAGATACTTTAAGAATATCATATTCAACAGTTTTTCTTTCTTCAGCTGTCTTTAATGTCTTATTTTTTGTTTCTGTTACATAATTTTCTATAAAGTCATTTATGTAATCTAATGCCCATTGTTGATCTGTTCCTCTTAAATATTCAAGATTATCCAAAGTTTTCTTTTTAAGGAATTTACCCCATTCTTCAGCAGCTCTATTATCACTCATATATGAAAGTGCTTCAAAAGCCTTATTCTTAAGTTTACCTTTTTCTGTCTTAGTTAAATCTAAAAGATAATCAATATTGCTTTGGTCAAAGCTTAAATATCCTATTGCATCTTCTTTCACTTCTTTAGAACCATTTTCTATACAATATTTATAGAAGTCATTTTCTTCTTCCTTGCAAAGAGAGGCAATAATTTCAAGTCTAGAAAGCATATTTCTTTTACCTTGAGGATCAAAACCATCTTTTAATATAGGGACTATATCTTTTCCTTGTTTTTTAAGCTCGTCTACCATTCTATCAGCAATTTCAGAGTATTTATCAGAAAGCCCGTGTATCATACAAGCTTTTACTCTAAAATCATTCATTATTTCAGGATTACTTTCAATGGTATCCATTATTATATTTAATCTTCCTCCACCTTCTCTATTAAAGGCAGAGACAAGTGGACTTAACTCACTGTAATGAAGTTCCTTGTAGTAATCTTTAGTTTTAGTAATACTTTTTATTTCTTGAGGCTTATCACCTGAATAAGTTGTAGCCTGTGTACAAAGTACAGCATCAAGTAAGGCAAGTAAATCTAAGAATAAATCACATTTATCTTCATCATCTGTGCTTATCAGTTCATTTCCCATATCATATATTTGTTTAAATACCTTGGCAGCAGTACTATATTCTTTAAGTTGTTCAACAGCTCTTTTTAGACGGAAGTCATCTTTAGCTAAGTTAATTCCAACAACTGCTACATTTTCAAGTCTATTTTTTAATTCATATAAAGGTTCAAAATTCATTTTCTACTCCTCCCTAAAATCCTAAACGAACAATTTTATCGTCTGTTATGATACTATGTGCTTCTGCATAGATAGTTCTGTCTTTTTGGAATAATTTTACAAACATAACTTGATTTTCTAAACATTCATTTGGTAAAAGTTCATAGAAAATTTTTTTGCTAATTCTTTAGAACCATTATTTCTAAGCTCTATCATCTTTTGATTTTTTTATCCACTAAAATGTATTTTTTTACTTCCTTCTTCTTCTACAAACATAATCTTTTTCAAACTCTAAAAAGTAAAGCTACATGATTATCTGTTAGAATATTCTTTAATTCATTTTTAGCAATCTTTGTCGCTTCTTCTATATTTTTAGCATAAGTTTTTATTTTCTTAAAAAGAAGTTTTATCTTTTTTTCTTCAAAGTTTGCACTAGCCCATCTTATTCTTTTATTCAATCCACCTGGATAATAAGTTAAAGTAGGTACTGTAACTAAAGAGAAATTAGAGTCGTCTTGCTTAATATATTTTAAAGCAGAAAGAGGTCTATAGTTAGCTGTATATGATATTTCTCCACTTTCTATATCTATCCAATATCCATAGTCAGTATAGATTTTACTAGCCTCATCATAAGTTACTTCAAATGCTAATTGTATAAGTTTTGCATTTTCTTTCTTTAAACCTAAGTCATTTAACTGCTCTAACTTCCATACTCCACCTAAATCTTCATATAGAGTATTGTCACTCATTTCAAGATTTTCTTTTTCAAGCTCCTCTTTTAGATATTCTCTTCCTTTTTTCTCTATTGCTCTCAATCTTTTCAAGCATTCTAAAGCTTGTTGATAGTGTACTGTATCTTGGTCTTCCTTATATTCTTGAATTTCCAATATTAATTTTTGGAATAGAATTTGTGGACCAGGTAAATAGTAATCACCTAGTTGTTTAACAACATCTTTATATTCTTTTAAAGAGACAGTTCCTATTGTTGAAAGTCCCAATTTTAAAAGTTGAGTGCTTATATTTTTAATTAAATCTAAACCTTCTATTTGTTTGTTAATTTTCTTCGCTCTAGCAGCTTTTGAAACTTTTGAAGGTGCTTTCTTTTCTTTTACAGTTCCTTCAGCACTTTCTTTTTCTTTCTTAGCCTTAGTTTTTTCTTTCTTTTCTCTTTTTGCTAAAATATCTTCAGGAATTTCACATTCTTCAAAAGTTTTTCCATCAGCTATTTCAAATAATAAGGCTAAACCATGCTTACAAGGAAATTGTCTACTTGGACAAGTACATCTCATAACAGGATTTTCTTCATCTACAAAATCAGCAGAAACAATGTAATTTGATTTTCCGCTTCCTTTACATTCTCCCATATAGAAAGTATCATCAGATGAGTGTGCTAATTTTACAAAAGATCCAGTGCTACAAATTTTCTTTGCATTTGCAACAGCAGATGAATTAGGTGCAAGTGCAAGAATTTTTTCTTTATCTAATTTCAAAAATAAGACCTCCTAAATTTCTAAATTTTCTTATTTTTTTATATTAATGTTATTATATTCTAAATAAAAAAACAATAGCAATAAAAAAATTAATAACATGCTTTAAATTCAGTTTTGGCATTTTTTTATAGAAAAAAATTGAAAAGTTTGGTAAAATATAAGTTGATAAAGTTTCTAGGGAGAAATTTAATACATGGGAAATATTGATAAAAAAATTAGAAAAAAATTATAAGAAAAAAATAGCATAAATACAGAAAAAAACTGAAAGCAGTTCTACTCACAAGGAAATTATCATATGATTTAATTTTAGCTATCTGGGCAGGTATAATTGGAATAGGTGGAATCATTGTGTATTTTTTAAGCCTTTCTGATAAAAATTCTGAACAGACGCCTATTCCTGAAGTTGTTTTGCTGATTTTTATATTATGCACTATAATTTTTTTATTTTTTTAATTTAGTAGTTTTTATAGAAAAAAACCGACTGTTTATCTTTATGAAGACGGTTTTATGACAAGCAGGGAAAAAGAAAAAATTTTGTATAAAACTTTTGAGTATCACTATACATCAGGCACATCAGAAGGAAATATCCACAAGTTCTGTTACAGAGGAAAGAATGATGAATGGTTCAGCCTGAGTTTATACATACCGGTAGATATAAGGGGAATGATTGTAAAAAGATTATTTGGATATGATTTTACTCCAGAAAAATAGATGAGATTGAAAGAGGATATGAAGAAAAAAATTTATAATAAAAAAAGAAAAAAAGCAGGAAATACTTGAACTTATAACTGGAATTGTCTCAATGATTCCACTTATAGGAGTGGTTTTTGAAAAAAATTATGCCAGAGAATTCTGAAAAAAATATACTTCTTTAAAAAATGTGAAATACTTTTTGGCAAAAGATTATAAAAAAATAGAAGATAAGATTTACAGTTGTTCAGAAAAACAGAATTTTTTTATAAATAAATATAGAAATCTCATAATTTCTGACTTAAATGACAGAATAGTCGAACAGATATTTCTTAATTCAATTACAAGACCTGATTTATTAGCTGCATTGGTAAATCACTTCTATGTCGAAGAAAAGTAACAAAAATACAGGAAAACAGGTAGGATAAAAATGGGAAAACTTATAATTATTGAGGGTACTGATGGTAGTGGAAAACAGACACAGACAGGACTTTTATATGAAAAATTGTGTGAAATAAAAGGCAGGGAAAAAGTAAAGAAGATATCTTTTCCAAATTATGAAAGTAAAGCTTCTGAACCGGTAAAAATGTATCTTGCAGGAGAATTTGGGGAAAAGGCAGACAGTGTAAATGCCTATGCGGCTTCAGTTCTATTTTCGGTAGACAGATTTGCTTCATTTAAGACGGAATGGGAAGAGTTCTATAGTAATGGAGGTATTGTACTGAGTGACAGATACACTATTTCCAATATGATTCATCAGGCATCTAAAATTAAGGATAGGGAAGAAAGGGAAAAATACCTGGACTGGCTTGTGGATCTGGAATGGAATAAAATAGAAATTCCGGAGCCGGATTTAGTATTTTTTCTGGATATACCTTTTGATGTCAGTCAGAAACTTATGCAAAACAGGAAAAATAAAATAACGGGCGATAAAGTAAAAGATATACATGAGCAGGATGCTGAATATTTAAGAAATGCCTATAATATAGCAAAAGAACTGGCTATGAAGTATAAATGGAATATTGTAGACTGTGTAGAAAATGATAGCCTGAGAAGTATTGAAGAAATAAACGGCAGAATGATGGAAATTATTCTGGAGAAAGGGATATAATATGATAAGTGTGTTAAAGGGAATGAAGGATAGACATTCTGATGATGTGAGAAAATATGATTTTATAGTTGATACAGCGAAAAAAGTGTTTTCAAAATATGGATTTGAGAGAATAATAACTCCAATTCTTGAGGAAACTGAGCTTTTCAGAAGAAGTGTCGGGGATGAAACAGATGTAGTATCAAAGGAAATGTATGAATTTAAGGATAAGGGGAACAGAAGCGTGTCAATGCGTCCAGAGGGGACAGCGGGAGTTGTAAGAGCCTATCTTGAGGCTGGTCTGCACAAATCAGATCCAATTGTAAAATGGTTTTATAACGGGCCTATGTACAGATACGAAGCACCTCAGAAGGGAAGATACAGGGAATTTCATCAAGTAGGAGCAGAAATATTTGGAATAAGAAGTCCTTATCTTGATGCGGAAATAATAAGAATGGGATGTGAATTTCTGGAAAAACTGGGAATAACAGGATTGACAGTTGAAATAAACAGCCTTGGAAATATAGAATCCAGAAAAAAATATATTGAAGATTTGAAGGCTTTCATGGCTGAAAGGCTTGATAAACTTAGTGAAGATTCAAAGAAAAGATACGAAAAAAATCCTCTGAGAGCATTAGATTCGAAGGATAAGGGAGATCAGGAGCAATTTAAGGATGCACCGAAATTGTATGATTATCTGGATGAAGAAAGTAAAAAGTATTTTGAGGATACAAAAAAATATCTTGAACTGCTGAATATAAAATATGTTGAAAATCCTAAACTTGTAAGAGGTCTGGATTACTATTCAGATACTGTATTTGAAATAAAATCTGACAAACTTGGAGCACAGGCGACAGTCCTTGCAGGTGGAAGATATGACAGGCTTCTTGAAATCCTTGATAATGTGAAAATACCTGCAATAGGATTTGCGGCAGGAATGGAAAGAATAGCAATGCTTATGGATGAAAATCTTATTGAAAATAAGGAACATGGAGTATATGTAGTATATTTTGATGATACGAAGGAATATTTTATAAAAACTCTGGAAGAATTAAGAAAAAATGACATTAAAGCAAGTTTTGACTATAATCCGAAAAGCTTCGGAGCCCAGATGAAAAAAGCAAATAAAATCAATGCGGAATATGTGCTGATTTTAGGGGAAGATGAGCAGAAGGAAAATGTTGTCACATTGAAAAAATTTAGTACAGGGGAGCAGGAAAAAGTATTCCCTTGATGAGGTGATAGAAATAGTAAAAAGGTTAGAATTATAGAAAAAAATAATATTTTGAATCTTTTTTTGAAAAAAATTCAATAAAAATAGGAAAAACAATGGCTTAAAATTAAGATAGAGGTGAAGAAATGTATAGAAATTATAAACTGAATGAACTGAGAATTGAAAATGTTGGAGAAGAAGTAGTATTGTCAGGATGGATTTCCAAAATAAGGGATAAAGGGCATTTTGTATTTATTGATTTGAGGGATAGATACGGAGTTACACAGATATTTGTAAATGAAGAAGTTTCAGGAAAAGAAATGCTTGAAAAAGTAAAAAAATATAAGAATGAATGGGTAATAAAAGTAAAAGGAACTGTTGTGGAAAGAAGCAGCAAGAACCCTAATATTCCTACAGGAGATATAGAAGTACAGCCTAAGGAAATAGAAATTCTGAGTCAGGCAAAGCAGCTTCCGTTTGAAATAGATGAAACTGGGAATCTGAATGAGAATATAAGACTTACTTACAGATACCTTGATATAAGAAGACCAAAAATGCTGAATAACATAATAAAGAGAAACGACATGCTTTTCTCAATAAGAAAATTTATGAATGAAAACGGATTTCTTGATGTAGATACTCCAATACTGGCAAAGGCTACACCTGAAGGAGCAAGAGACTTTGTAGTTCCAAGTAGAACAAATAAGGGGGATTTTTATGCATTGCCTCAGTCACCTCAGCTGTTTAAACAGATTCTGATGGTTGCAGGAATTGATAAATACTACCAGCTTGCAAAATGTTTCAGAGATGAGGATTTGAGGGCAGACAGACAGCCTGAATTTACTCAGCTTGATGTAGAAATGTCTTTTGTGGAGCAGGAAGATGTAATAACAGCAATGGAAGAACTGGCAAAAAGAGTATTCAAGGATGTGACAGGTCATGAAATAACAGAAAAATTTGAAAGAATGTCCTATGATGATGCAATGAATAACTACGGTTCTGACAAACCTGACCTGAGATTTGATATGAAGCTTATTGATTTGTCTGAAGAAACAGCAAATGCAGGATTTTCAGTATTTGAAAATGCAGTAAAAGAAGGTGGGAAAGTAAAAGCTATAGTGGCACCTGAAGGAGAAAAATTTTCAAGAAAGCATATAAAGGATCTGGAAGATTATGTGAAAACATACTTCAAGGCAAAAGGTCTGGCTTATATAAAAATAGATGAAAAGGGAGAAATAAACTCGCCAATAGCTAAATTTTTCAGTGAAGATAAAATGAAAGAGATTATTGAAAAACTTGGTATAAAAAATAATGAAATTGCACTGATTCTGGCAGACAGCTATAAAATTGTACATGACGGGCTGGGAGCATTGAGATTGAAACTTGGAGAAGATCTTGGTCTGATAGATAAAGATGCATTTAAATTTTTATGGGTAGTGGATTTCCCAATGTTTGAATGGAGCGAAGAAGAAAACAGATATAAAGCACAGCACCATCCATTTACTTCCATAAAGGCTGAAGATAGAAAATATCTGGATACAGATGAACTGGAAAAAATAAAGACAGATTCTTATGATATGGTATTAAATGGTTATGAAATCGGTGGAGGAAGTATAAGAATTCACGATGAAAAATTACAGGAAAAGGTATTTGAAAAACTGGGACTTGGTAAAGAGGAACAGCTGGAAAAATTTGGATTCTTTCTTGAAGTGCTGAAATATGGAGTCCCACCTCATGGAGGACTTGCATTCGGTATAGACAGATGGCTTATGGCAATGCTGAAGGAATCTTCTATTAAGGAAGTAATACCGTTCCCTAAAACAAATAAAGGACAGGATCTTATGACAGGGGCACCTGCAGGAATTGAAGAAAAAGTACTTGAAGAAGATTTAAATATAAAATTAATAAAAATAGAATAACAATAAAAAAAGGTAGTTGACAAAATGAAAAATAATTTCGTCTCAAGCTAAAAAAATAATTGAAGAGTTTATTCCTACTGTTAAAAAAATATAATAAAAAGAAAGAAAAAGAAAAATATAAAGAAAATTATGAAGAAGCTGCATTTCAGGTGCTACTTCTATTATTAACAACAGTAACAGTTCTTATAAATGTGACGTATTCAATATTTTTGAAATTTAATTTAAATAATGTATTCTCAAAGAATAATTTTTTTGTTATATATTGATTTACTAAAAATCGAATATGTTCATTTTTTTGTTTTGAGATATATTTCAGATAAAAAAATTTATTTAAGGAAATAATTAATGATTCTGATGAAATAAATTTAAGAATAAAAAAATAGAATAAAAAAACAATTTTTTTAAGGTGATTATATTTTTATATTATATTTTATAAAGTAATCGAGTTGTTAACTTATCAATTTTTTTCAATGTAAATGATATGAAAAATTAATTTTATAGATATGTTTAGAGTAATAATAAGATTTATGATTGAAAAAAATGATTAAAAATACCTACAGTGATATTTATTATAACATTCATAATTTTTTTATATTAAATGACTTGATTTATTTAATAGTCATTAAATTCATAAATAGATTAAAAATGAAATAATATAAAATGATAGGTTGTAAAAATGAATCCATCGTTCTTAGTTTTATATAATATAATTAGTAATAATTTAAGTAATTAGAATATAAATTTTAAAAAGATTTAACTAGTTTAAACATAGGAGGAAATATGATAATTCTTTTTGGAAGCAAAACAATTTATAAAAATATGGGAACAGTTGGTTCTTATTATTGTGAGAGATGCCATAACACTTCTGACTGGCAGTTTATGCAGCATAGAACATGGTTCACACTGTTTTTTATACCTGTATTTCCTATAAGTGGAAAACATGAATATTTACAATGTCCTATTTGCAGTCAGGCGTATAAAGTTCCGGAAGGGAAATAGACTGCTGACACTTTTTAAAATATAAAAAAGAGGAGCAAAAATGGATAATATTGATATAGCAAGGCGGATAGTGGAGCTTTCAGGCGGAAAGAGAAATATAGTGTCAAATTCCGTCTATAAGACAGAACTTATTATAAAACTGAAAAAGCTTAATAAAGTTGAAATAACCAATTTTATGGAAATAGGGGAAGCTCTTGGGGTTTCTGCTGAAGAAGGAAATATAATTAAGATACTTTTCAGGGCGGACAGAGTAAATCTTATAGGAGAAGAGCTTTCTAAAATAACAAGAACAAAATTGAATGAAGTAACAGAAGAGGAAAGGGAAAGAAGCAGGGAACAGAAGGAATCGCAGGAAATACAGAAAATAAGCTCTGAAATTTCCCAGAAGATTGAAAAAATTGAAAAGGAAAAAATTAAGGAGGAAAAGAGGAGGGAACTGGAAGAACTGAAGAAAATAAGTCCATTTTCCAGATTTCTGAGAAAAATTCTGAATGTATTTCTTCCTCTGCTTCCTGTACTTGTTGCGGCGGGATTTATACAGGGAGTTACAAATATAGCGGATGTTCTGCCTGAAGGGAAATTCTTTATAGGCACATGGTGGTATCAGGTTTTAAAGACAATAGGCTGGATGGCATACGCATATCTTCCAGTTTTCGTATGTATGAATGCCACAAAGGAATTTAAAGGAAATAAGATTTTAGGAGGAGTTATAGGGCTGCTGTTTGTCAGTAATTCAGCTATGCCTTTACTGGGAATGGTTAACAGATTACCGGTAATACTTCCCTTCAGCAATAAGCCTTATTTCCCTGAGATAGGTGGTTTACTGATTGCTTTAGTTGCGGGAATAACGGCAGCTTTTGTAGAAAGAGGGCTACGAAGAATAATACCTGGAATATTGAAGGATTTTTTTGTACCTCTGATGACATTAGTTATTTCAGCATTTGCAGTTATTTTTATTACACAGCCATTTGGAGGACTATTAATAAAACAGATGTATGAAAGTTTAAATGTTTTATTTGAACAGAAGGAAATTTTAGGAGGACTTGTACTGTCTATTCTCTACTTTCCTTTATCGCTGGTTGGTTTACAGGGAGCACTTATTTCAATAAACAGCATATTAAATGATCCTGAAGGGCCTACAAGAGGATTGAACTATATTTTACCTATTCTTATGATGGCATCAGGAGGACAGATAGGTGCGGCATTTGCAATATTTATTAAAACCAAAAATAGAAATGAAAAAAATAATAAGAGGAGTTCTTCCGGTCAGTATACTTGGAGTGACAGAACCTCTTATATATACAGTGACATTGCCTTTGATACGGCCATTTATTACGGCATGTATAGGGGCAGGAGCTGGAGGAGCTCTGGCCGCATTTTTTAACCTGAGTACAGAAAAAGCAAGTATATTGGGATTCTTTGGATTTTTAACAGTTGCAAAAGGAACTCACTTCTTTTTTATCACTGCAATGATGGGGGCATATCTGGGAGGATTTATACTGACCTACTTTTTTGGAATAAATGAAAAAAGAATAAATGAGGTTTATGGAAAGTAGAAAAACAATGACGGGGGGAGTATTCCCCCCTATTGTTTTATTTTTTCCCCACTCTTGACAAAGAGCCGTAAAATATAAAACAAATATAACTGTATTAATCCAATATAAAGATACTTTTGATGATGTGGGTAATGTACTAGCTTCTGGTTCACAAAAATTTCAAAGAAGAGAATGGATTGTTGGAATTCCTTTTGGAATTGAAACGCGAAAAAAAGAAATCGAGATAAATAAAACTTTAAATTCATTATTAGAGATAGAAAATGAAATAAAAATAGCATTACAAAAAAATAATATATGAATTAAATTTATAAAGGATGTCCTATTATGTTAAAAAAATAATAAAAAAACCCTAGAAATAAGATTTTCTATAGAAAAAGAAAGCTTTCTTGATATATTCTTAAAAAAATAATAAAAAAATATTTTTTTCTATTAGTCATTTTAAAGTTGCTAATAAATAATTTTTTTATGTACCTAAAGAATTTTACTGGGATAGATTTGATTTTAATTTAAAAAAAGAGAATACTTTTTTTAGAATGGGAAGACGGATGTAAAATAATAGAAATAGGTAAAAAAAGGTAAATATTATTATGGTAGGGTTATTTCAGGTGGAATAACATTATATAAGCCTGGAGAATATGATTACTCAAAAATGTGAAGATGAATATTTTTTTTAATAGATGATAGTAATGGTTTAGATAGAAATATCTATTATAAGAACAAAGAAGATATTTTAAAAGTTATAAAAAAATACAAAACCAAGGAACCATATAAATTTTTTATGTTTTCAATATTAAGATAGTTGTTTATTTTCATCTGAAACGATACATCGTAATGGAAGTTTCAGCAATGTGGATGAAGTACATAACAACACAGGAACAATGATAATAAGGGGCTTCAACCAGGAAGGTGGAAAAGTAACAGGAAACATTGGAAGATTTGAAGCCACTTCATTACAGAATACGAGTATAACAACAGGAAGCATAAGCACAGACAAGTTTGCAGATGCCGTAATGGATGAAGAAAGTGGAGAAACCGGCTGTTACATTAAAAAAGTCTGAGATAGAAAATGGCTCATTAAACAGACAAAATAAAGTTGTAAATACAATAAGAGTTGGAAGATGGATGAGTAAAGATGAATTAAAGAAATGCCAGAAGTATATAATATTGAAATAAAAGGAGAAAAAAATAAAATGCGAAAAGATTGCAAATTTAAAAAGAAAAATATTATGAAAATATTAAAAAAATAAAAGAGAAAAAAATTGAGATTAAATGGTGTAGTGATAGATGTAGTTAAAGACAATGAAGAAGAATACTATATAATTTTTAGAAAAAGAGAAATACTGGGAGTCTATTGTAATAGCTAACCCGTATTGTGCACCATATAAAAAAATGTTTCATTTGAAATATATAGAGTAAGTGATGCAAAAAAATAATTTCTTTTCTATTACGATAATGAAAAATACAACTTTTCAAGAAAAATATAGAAAAAAATAGATGAAATTATGAATTATTTTCTAAATATAAGTTAGAAATATCATGATTTTTTTGTGCATCAAAAAAATATCAAATAATGGAGTTAAATTAGATGTATCTAAAGATTTAAAACCTCAAATTACTGATATAGCAAAAAAAGGGTGATTTTCAAGGATTTAAAAACAGAAGATGTTGTAAATGAAATATTAAAAAGAGATCCGAATATTGAAATAATAGAAGTGTACTGCACCTCCAATCTTGTGTCCAAGATTTTGGGTGCAGTACAAAAACGAGAGGAGTAGAAATTAAAAAATTATCATTTTGATGTACAAGAATAAACTTATTATTAAGGAGAATATAAAAAAATGGGAATTAAGAAAAATAAAAAGATAATTATTTTGAAAAAAATTAAAAAAATGAATAAATATGATTTGTTAGTAAATGTAATTAATGAAATAGGTAATTTTTCCATATATAATGTCAGATATATATTTGAATAATGAAAAAAATAAGAAGTGGAGAATATCAAGGATTAGGTATAAATATCAGGGTGGAATGATGAAGATGAGACAGCATTGTATATTTTTTTGAATATGAAAATGAAATAGAAGATATAGAAAAGGGTATATTATACTCATGAAGAGATGTTATGTTATCTTTTTAATGTATCACTTGCAACATATGAATGAATATTCTGATATGATAGCTTTTTGTAGAGCAGGAATTTTTTTAAATTATGTCAATCATATAGATGAATCAAAAAAATATAAAATAAATATGGATTTAAATAGTATATTTGAAAGAGACAGATTAAGAAATTTTTTTAATCAATTATACTAAAAAAAGAAAAATCAATACAACATCGGAGCTATAAATTTTTCATAAAAAAATATATAGGATATTCGGATATAAATATATTAAAGAGATTTCTATCATATTTACTAGGAAAAAAATAGATTAAAAGAGTTTTTTTATCTAATCCTCAAAAATTGGAATAAATCTAAAAAAATTATTTTTATTGATGACGGTTATAATGAAATTTATAAGTTAACTACAGACAAATTGAGTATAAATATTGAATATTACTGTAGAGGTATGGAGTTTAATGGAAATTTGTTAGTTGGAGAACATGGAATATTTTATGGAGATAGAAAAAAAGTTCTGATAAGTATATCAGTGATTTTATAACAAAAAAAGAAGCAGAAATATTAATTTCAGAAAAAAATATAAAGAAAGAGAAAAAGAAAAATGTAGAAATAATTTCTAAAAAAAGATTTTTTTAAAAAGAACTTGAAATTATTGTTAATGCTTATGAAGATATTTATAATGATAATGAAGTTCAAGAAATGTTTGAAAAACTTTAAAGAAAAATTTTTTTGAAAGTGTCCATAATTTTGAGTAAACTCAAAAATATAATATATTAGTGCAGGATGGTATTTTTATCATCCTGTTTTTTTATACATCATGATTATCAAATTCATCCATATACCTCCTACAAGCCAAAAATTTTTTTATTTAAGGCATATTTTTTTAAGACCAAAGCTTGATTTTTTTAAGCTGTGTGAATGTTACATGGGCTTTTTTTATTTCAAATATAGTAAAATTATGAATTTTCTTTTAAGTATCTTTTAGATAAATATCTATAAAAACATATTTTCAATGAATAATTTTTGAAAAAAATAGAAATAACAAATATTATTATGAAAAAAATATAAAAAAATGACAGACATTATCAATTTCATAAAAAAATATTTTCTGTATATATGATAAATAGGCACATGAAGAATGTACATTGAGTAACTTAAACTTCCTAGATATACGAAAATTTTTATTACTCATAAAAATTACTGAAAAAAATCCTTCATCTAAAAAAACAGGAATGTAATTAGGGGAATGAAAGATACTGATATAACTGTTGAAGAATATAGAATTACTTTGTTATATTGAATGAACAGCATTAAAAAAATGCAAAATAAAAAAATAATCAAAAAAAGAAAAAAATATTTTTTTTGTACTGATATTTTTCAGTTTATAAGATAAAAACCATTCCCAGCAGAAATGATGCAATGTGCATCAAAGGAAAAATAATTAATTAAATGATAGATGTATGAATTATCACTATATTTATTAAAGATTAAGTATGTATAGTAAGTATAAGCTGATAAAAAGTATAGCTGAATATATAGAATATTTAGGAAATTTTTTTAAAAAGTTTTAAAAAAATGGAAAAAGTAATATCAGGAAAGCTAAAACAGAAAGATACCATGCAGAGTAGTTATAATTTTTGATCGGTAGCCTTACCCCATATTAGACTTTTGTATCATAAAAAAATACTGTACACCAATTTTTTTCTTTGTACTTTATAGAGTATACAAAAAGAAGAAGTAAAGAAAAAAATATACGTAGGATAAAAATTTAAAAAAAGCCTTATCAAATAAAAATTTTTTTATATTTACTTCTTTATCCGAATAGGAATATGTCAACATAAAAACCCGATAATACAAGAAAGAAATACACCCAGATAGAGCCATTTTGAAATAAAAATAGGTATTTTATTATAAAAAAACCTGTATTTCTGGCTGTATGAAAAAAATTATGACACTAATTGCACCTATAAATCTAAATATCTCAAATTGATTGTATTTCTTCATGCGTAAACTCCTTTTTTTATTAATATTTTAACAAGAAAAAAATAAAAATCAATTAAAAAAATATAAGTCTGATTTTTATAGTAAATGCAGTTAAAGTAATTGTGAAATCAAAAAAATATACAAACTATTTAAAAAAATTAAGATATATATATTAAAAAAATAATTTGACAAATAATAAAAAAATATAGTATAAATAATTAAATAAAAAAATTAATAATAAAAAGGTGGGATTATTATGAAAAGCGAGGTAAAGAAAGAAAAAAACTTTCAGAAGGGCTTTACTCTGGTTGAAGTTATTCTTGTTGTGGCTATAATTACAATAATATCAGCGATAGCAGTGCCACAGGTGGGAAAGTACCTGAATAAGGCAAACAGGAGTAAAATAATAGGAGCAATAGCGGAATTAAACAATTCATCAACATCTTGGAGCATCGATCACGGGGGAGATATACCAAATAGCTTACAGGACATATTCAATGAACAGGGAGATTTAAAGAAACTTGGAATAGGAGCAGATAATAGCGGAAATTTCAAGATTGGAAATATTCATGGAAAAATTTTATATAGCAATGGGGAAGTATATGCAAAGACAGATCCTAACAGCAAGGCATTTCCAAATGAGGAAATTAGAAAATAATGTCTGGTTTAAATGCAGTTCATATATTTGAAATTATTGAATATATTACTTTTTTTTATATATGTATGACAGATATAAAAAGGAAAATAATACCTGACAGTGGTTTTGTAATACTTATAATTACAGGATTATTAAAAGGTATGGCAAAAGGAAATCTGGAAGGATATTTTTTAGGAATGTGTGTCTATCCGATGCCGTTAATAATTCTGTATATACTGGAAGATTATTTTAAGAAGGAACTGATAGGATTCGGAGATATAAAGCTAATGATGGGAATCGGAGGAAATCTGGGATATAAAAATCTTGCAGAAATAGTAAAATTTTATCATGCGGTATATTTTCTTGCTGGAATTATGGCGATTCTATTTATACTTTATCTAAAATATAAAGGGAAAAAAGCTGAGTATATTCCTTTTGCCCCTTTTCTTATTATGGGGGTTATTACAAGGATAATGGATATTCAAATATTATAAGGGGACGGATTTAATCATGAAAAATAAAGGGGAAACGCTGGTTGAAAGTCTTTTATCCATATTTTTTGCTGTTATTGTCCTGACACCTGTTTCAAATCTGATTTTAAAGACTTTCAGAACGGACAGTAAGATTGACAGGAAAAATATTTTTAATATGGAAACAGAAAATATGTCAGAGATATTGAAAACAAAAGATTATGTATTTCTGTACAGTCGTATTGGAAAACATGCGATACAGAATAAAAATGACTTTTACAGTAAATTTGCAATAGAAGGAAAGTATCAGATACTGAAGGAGAGTGTCAATGGAAAAAGTCGTAATCTGGAAATAAAAGCAACAGAAAACTATTATCTGAATGAAAAAGGGGAAAAAGGAATATATACTGGAAATAATTATAGACGGGAAAAAGGATTATTATTTTCCTGAAATAAAAGTAAAAAAAGGGGGATTATGAAAGGGGATAAGGCGGGGAAAAAAACAGGAGGGTATCTGCTTCTTGAAATACTGATATGTATGCTCCTGTTTTTCAGTAGTTGTATTTGTAATTTCAGTATTTTTTTAAAAAAAGAACTGTAATGATAGAAAAGAAAAAGTCAAAAAAACTCAGAAATTGGAAGAAAATATCTACTTTCTTACAGATAAAATTTCTGAAGATATATCAAACAGGGACAGGGAAGTTTTTTTGAATATGAAGGAAGCATGGATAATTTTTCATATAAAAGGAAATTATGTTTTATTTAGAAAGGATAATTTATTTTATAAGCTGGAATATACAAATAAGAAATTATACATATCAGAAGGAATAAATCTGTTAAATCTGGGAAGCAGGACAGCTTTAGGAGAATATGAAAATCTGGAATTTAAAAAAGTGGACAGATTATTTATGATTGTAATGAAAAATGGGAGTAGTGAAGAAGTTAAGGTAATTAATTTAATGTAGAGGGGGAATCTGATGAAGAATAAAAAGAGGGGGGCTAGTCTTGTTTATGTTCTAATAATTTTGTCTGTAATTCTGACTTTTTCAACAGGATTTATCTATTTTGTGCATGAGCGTGGGAAAATAACTGTTCTGAGGGAGAAAAGTGACAGGAGCAGGAAAATATCAAACAGTTATATGGCAAACATGGAAGATAAAACTGCTGAAAGATTGGAAAACAGGGGATTAAGCATTAACGGAAATCAGGAAGTTATAAAGGGGAAAAGTGATTATTTCAATAAGAAGTTCATAATAAGCACATCTGGTCAGAATGAACTGAAAAGACTTCTATTTTCAGGTAATCATGAAGAAAGTATTGGGAACTTTAAAATAAAGGAAATAAAGGATTTTACAGGAAATGAATATTTTCCGCCACTTGAAGAAAATACAGTTTATAATAATCTGAAAAATAGTATATTTTAAGAAGGTTTTAGGGAAAGAAGTCAATTATAGGGAAGAACTGGAATTTAAAAAGGATAGATTCCGTGACTGTGGAAATTCAGGAAAAAGAATGGCGGGTTTGTTTTTAAACTGAAATATAAAAAGGGAAAAAAATTGAGGGTGAAAAAAATGTTTGAAAAAAATAAAAAAATTTATATGAGAAGTAAGGATAAAGTATATATTTACATGAATGAAGAGATTCTGTTTTTTTGAAAATCAGGAATTATCTTCCATTCTTGAAAAATTTAAGGGAAGAAAGTGAAACAAATGAAGAAATTGCTGTTTCAGTTATTCTGCACTATCCTTATTTTTTTATTTGAAGAAGATTTACAGGATAAAAAAATAATTTTATAAATAAAAAAATATGAAATATATATGTAAAAAAATATTATTTAAATCATATGGAAAAACAGGTATATAAATCTGTATATGGAAAGAAAACAGATAAATGATATAAAAAAACAGTTGCAGACAAGCTGGCTTTTAAGCTTATGGACATAAAAAAACAGATTTTGATATAATTTATGGTTTTTTTCGAAGGAAGAAGATATTGAAATATTACAGGTTGGGGAAATAAACAGTATAAGAATGCTGGTAAAAAAATGAAAAAAATAGAAGAACTTGAAAAGCTCGATTTAAAACTGGAGGATATGGAAGACAGGGAAAATTTTGATTTTGGGGATATGAAAAACTTTCTTTTGTGAAGAAGAGGACATAAGGAATATTTTTTTCAGAATGAAGAACTGGAAAAATAATATAAATTTTTCTGAGTAAAAAAATAACCAGCTTGAGCTTGGAGATTTAAAAAAATATAAAAATTAAAAAGATGTACTGGTTGTTGTTGTTCTGATAGGAATCTATGTATTTTTAAATGGAATGATTCCTTTAGGGAAACAGGTTGAAAAAAATAATAATCTGAAGAAACAGGTGAAAAGCCTGGAATCTGAATATTTAAAGGAGAAGAATGAAAAAAACTTCCGGATTATTCAGAAGAGCTGTTGAAATTAAATGAAATTGATAATGGAATAAAAAGGAAGGAGTATTATTCATTTATAAAATTTCTGGTAGATAACAGTATTAACGGAATAGATTATACTAAAGTGAAGTATGAGAATAAAAAATGGCTGATACAGGGAGAAATAGAAAATTTTGATAATTTTGAAAAGTTTGAAAACAGTGTAAGGGAAAAATATGAAAACAGCGAACTTGGATATATAAAGGACAATGATGAAACAACGGTTTTTGAATATACTGTAAGTGAGAAAGAATAGTGTAGGAAGGTTGAAATGGAAAAGATTAAAATAAAGGGAATTATACTGGTTCTGTTGCTTGTGCTGGGAATATTGGGATTAAATACTAAATATCAGAAATACAGGAATGAAAAAAATAACGAAAAACTGCTGAAGGAAAATAAAAAGGAACTGGAAGTGAAAATAGAAAATGTTATTTCAGTAAGGGAAGAACGTAGAAAGGAAATACAGTCTGATTATGAACAGATTCAGATAATAACAGGGAAATTAGGATTGCTTTCAATGAAAAATGAGTCAGAATTTAAAAAGATGATTTATGTTTTTGCAAGGGAAAGTGGACTAAAAATGAATGAAATATCAAAAGCTGAAACATTGTGGGAGAGAAATGGCTATAAACTGAAATATATTCATTTTACATTGTATGGGTCATTGAATAATTTTGGAAAGTTTCTGTATTTTCTTAATAAAAGCAGAAAGTTCATAGATACTTCCAGAATGTATATTGACCTTACAGGTGAAGGATTTAAAAATTTCTCTGGGATTTATTGAAAAGGGTAAAATAGCTGTAAAAAAATTAATTGGGAAGGATAGAAAAAAATGTTGTTTAGAAATAAATGGGATAAAATGAAGGTTCAAAAAAATGTAGTTATAATTTTTATGCTTTTTTTCTTACAGGAAATAATATTTTTTTCAGAAAAAAATAACAGATTATGTGAATAAAAAAAGATGTACAGAATGTAAATAGAATATTTATTTACAGAGAAGAAAAAAAGGCAGAAAAAAAGAAGAACTGGAAAAGGAAAGTGTAAAAAAATAAAGCCAAAGAAAAATAATACAAAAAAACAGAAAAAAAGTGAAGAAAAAAATAACAATAAAGAAACTACACCGCAGAAAAACAGTTAACGAGAAAAATAGGGGAAGTGGAACTTGAATACAGGGATGTAAAGGAAATATCTGAAAAACTGGATGGATTGAGTGGATTTAAAATGGTGGGAATTGATAATAAGGTTATTCTGCATGGAGATGAAAAGAAAATGGAAGAAGTCAGAAGAATAATAAAAGATCTGGACAGACCAAAAGAACAGGTAATAATAAAAGGAAGAATAATTGATACAAGCTCAAACCTTTTTGAAAGGCTTGGAGTTGACTGGAGTGCCAGCACTGATAACCAGACTCCGGCAAAAACTAGTCTTATAGCAAAGTTTCTAAATGGAGAGGTTTCCATCGGGTCAATTTTTTCAAGCGGAGGAAAGTTTCTGGGAGTTGATTTTAACCTTTTAAGAGAAAACGGAGATATAAAAATAGAAGCGATGCCAACTCTTATGATAATGGAAAATGAAGAAGGGGAACTCAAGGTTACAGAAGAAGTGATCGTAGGAGAGAAGAAAATAACAAAAAATAATGAAGATTATATAGAGCCTATATTTTCAGAAGCTGGAATAGTTTTCAGGATACTGCCTGAAATTAAAAAAATAAAAAATGAAAAGAAAATTCTGCTGAAAATAGATACGGAAATAAGTAATTTTAAGCTTACATCTAATTATAGCGCCACATCAGGAGCAAAACAGAAAAATCAGACTAAAACTATTATTAGCCTAGATGACGGAGGGTCAACTTTTATAGGTGGTCTAAAGCAGAATGTAAACAAGGAAACATTGAGAAAAGTTCCTTTTCTGTCGGCAATACCTATAATTGGTCCCCTCTTTAAATACAAAAGGAAAAATCATGAAGTAAGGGATATTTACATTGAAATAGAAGCTATAATCCAGAAGACAGAAAAATAAAATACAGAAAGCCATAATTTTTTTTAATTTCCTCAAAATTATTAATGCAAAATTAATGATATAATCTGAAATATATAGTATAATATAGGAACACAATTTTATAAATGCAAAGAAAAATAATTTTAGATTAAGTTCAGAAAGAGGATAGAGTATGATTTCATTTGAAAGACTGAAGGAAATACTGGAATGTTTCAGTAAGGTTAAAATTGCCGTTGTTGGTGATATGATGCTGGATGAATATTTAATAGGGAAAGTAACCAGAATATCTCCTGAGGCACCGGTTCCGGTGGTAAACATTGAGAAGGAAAGATTTGTTCTCGGAGGAGCTTCGAATGTGGCAAATAACTTGAAAAGCCTGTCAGCACAAGTTTCTGTCTATGGAGTTGTAGGGCAGGACAGCAATGGTGAAAAATTTGTAAAGGAACTTGAGGTTAAGCAGATAGATCCATCAGGAATTGTCATAGATGGAACAAGACCTACAATAATAAAAAGCAGAGTCCTTTCTCAAGGTCAGCAGTTATTGAGGCTGGATTGGGAAAAGGATACAGATATTACTGAAAATATACAATCAAAAATAATAGAAAATGTAGAAAAGGACATTGAAAATACAGATGCAGTACTTCTTTCAGATTATAATAAGGGAGTGCTGACAGAATTTGTTTCCCAGAGCATAATAAAAATAGCTAAAAAATATAACAGAAAAGTTGTTGTGGATCCTAAGCCTAATAATTTTAAAAATTACAAGGGAGCAACTTCAATGACTCCTAACAGGAAAGAAATCCTTGACTATTTTGGAATGAAAAAATTCCAGAGTGAAGAAGAAATAGCTCAAAAAATGTCAGAGCTTAAGGAAGAACTTGAGCTTGATAATGTAGTGCTGACAAGAAGTGAGGAAGGGGTTTCGCTTTTTCAGAATGAACATAAGAGAATACCGACTGTAGCAAGGGAAGTTTATGATGTGACAGGAGCAGGAGATACCTTTATATCAACATTCCTGTTATCAGTATGTGCAGGAGCAGATCTGTTTGAAGCGGGAGCTATTGCAAATATGGCTTCAGGTATTGTGGTTGCTAAAATCGGAACAGCAACAGCTACAAAAGAAGAAATACTGGAATTCTACCATAACGTTATAGAAAATAATTATGAAAAAATATAACATGTTATGTGCTAGTTTCGTGGGATAAAAAATATAAGGTGACGAATTATAGTTTTTAAATAGAATAAAGAAAAGAAGGAAGTGGAATTATGGCGATAATTGCAGCAGTAGAAGCAGGGGGAACAAAATTTATATGTGGTCTCGGGACAGAGGACGGTAAAATAATAGACAGAATAAATATTCCAACAACTACTCCTGAAGAAACAATGTCTAAGGTTATAGAATATTTTAAAGATAAAGAATTTGATGTTATGGGAGTTGGAAGTTTTGGTCCCATTGATCCTGTAAAAGGTTCAGAAACATACGGTTATATAACAAAAACTCCAAAGGCATACTGGAGCGACTATAATATAATCGGGGAACTGAAAAAGCACTATGATGTCCCAATGGAATTTGATACAGATGTAAATGGTGCGGCACTGGCTGAATCATGGTGGGGAGCTGGAAAAGGATTGAAAAATGTTATGTATATAACAGTAGGGACAGGAATTGGAGCAGGAGCAGTTGTAAATGGAACTATGCTTCAGGGGCTTACACATCCTGAAATGGGTCATATTTTCATGAAAAGACATCCTGAAGATACATATGAAGGAAACTGTCCATTCCATAAAGACTGTCTTGAAGGAATGGCGGCAGGACCTGCAATTGAAAAAAGATGGGGAAAAAAAGGGCATGAACTGGCTAATAATGAAAAAGTATGGGATATAGAGGCTTATTATCTGGCACAGGCTCTTATGAAGTATGTACTGATTTTATCTCCTCAGAGAATAATAATGGGTGGAGGAGTAATGAAACAGCAGCATCTGTTTCCACGTATAAGAAAATATTTACAGGAATTTTTAAACGGGTATGTACAGAAAAAAGAAATACTTGAAGAAATTGATGAGTATGTTGTGTATCCTGGACTTGGAGATGAAGCAGGTTTTGTAGGATCAATAGCTTTAGGAAAATTGGCTTTGGATATCAAATAAATTTAAATAATTCCGGAAGGGCAGGGAATAAAAGTGAATGTAGGACATTCAATAAAAAACACTAGAAAATACGCGATACTGGAAGTTATGTTCTTTAATGGTTTTTCAGTGGGGATGCAAAGTTTTGTGCTGTTAAGTCTGGCAATATATTTTAATATGAGTTCTTTTTTAATATCAGTAGTATCATCTTTGCCAACAGCCGGATATTTATTGCAGATATTTACTAAAAGAGTAAATTCAATTTTAGGTGGAAGAAGAAGAACACTTGTTCTGTCAGTTACAATATCAAGGTTAGTTATATGCTTACTGCCTTTTGCAGTGTTATTTGATATGCGAAATCAGTTTGTATATTTTATGATAATGTTTATTTATGGGTTGTCATCACCTTTTGTAAATAACGTATGGACAGCTACAATGGTAGAAATTATAAATAAAAAGGAAAGAGGAAAATATTTTGGGAAACGTAATTTATTTTCATCGTTGTCAACAGTGGTATATACACTGTTCTATGGATATGTTTTATCTCTACCTGATAAAAAAAGCTCCATATTGCTGCTTACATCAGTAATGGCAGTTTCAGCAATAGGATCTGCAGTATTTATGTATCTTCACTATATTCCGGATTTAGGAGAGGAAGTAAAGAATATCAGTATAAAAGCTGCATTTAAAAATAAAAATTTCGTCCTTTATCTAAAATTTGCATCCATATGGCTATTTACATGGGAATTTTTAAAACCTCTGACAGAATATTACAGAATAAAGATACTTGGTGTAAATACAATGTTTCTTTCCCAGATGGGGGTTATTACTGCAATACTGTCAAGTGTACTTTACATAATATATGGTAAATTGTCGGATAAATATGGGAATAAAACTATGTTAAGAATGGGGATATTCTTTACAACATATTATGTCCTTACATATTTTTCCATGACACAGGATAATAAAATGTCAATGCTTTTTGCGGCGGCAGTAATTGATGCGGTAGGATTTACAGCAATAACATTAAGTCTACTGAATTTAATGATGGAAGTTTCTGAAGAACCTGCTGATGCTTATGTAGGAGCATATGCAATAGTCTGTGGAATTTCGGCGATACTGGCAGGAATATTTGGAGGACTTGTAGGAAAGTTCGTAAATAATGGAGTTATTTATGTTTTTGGAGAACAATTTTACACAATAAGATTTGCTTTTGCAATAGGATTTGTTTTAAGACTGTTTTCATTACTTGAACTGACAAGAGTTGATTCATTTGAAAAGACATTTATTTATAAGGGAAGCTTACCTATAAAGAACTTTTTTACAAAAAGAATTTTAAATGTGGGTGCAAGCTACATTAATGATGTAAAGAGAAGTGAAAGGGAAAGCCAGGAAAAGAACTCTGAAAATGAGGAAAACATGAATAAAAATGTTGAAAATAATGAAGTAAACAATATAAATAAAGAATCTGAAAAACAGGGAAATAAAGCAGATAAACCTGAAAACGGAAACTTTGAAAAAAGTTCAGAAACAGAAGAAAATAACACAGATAAAACAGTTTAAAAAATCAAAAGGGGGGGATTAAATTGACTGTTTTTTTTAGCTTGAAAAAATTTAGCAGTGATAAAATTACTGAAAAGGAACTGTGCTCCTTTACAAAAGGAATGTACTATCTTTTAAAGGGAAAAAAATAGAATTAACTGAAGCTTTGAGGATTATTTCTGAAGGTTACAGGAAAGAAATAAAAAAATAGGATAATAAAAAAACTGTAAGAAAAATAGAAGGAGGAAATTCTTTAGGAAAAGCTTTTGGGAGCCTTACACAAAGTAAAGAATTTCTGGAACTGGTAAAAATAGGAGAAGAAACAGGAAACTTGGAAATAGTATTTAAAAATTTGTTTGAGAAGTATAAGTTTAGGGAAAAGTTAAAAAGAGATGTCAGAAATCTCTCGATATATCCTGTGACAGTTATTATTACAGCGTTTGTGATAGTAACTGTTTTGCTTAGAGTAGTTGTTCCGAAGTTTACTGTCATATATTCTGATTTGGATCAGGAATTGCCGGAATTGACAAAGGCTATAATCAGAATAAGTGAAATTACAGATAAATATGGTTTTTGTAATATTGATTTTTCTAATTTTAGGAGTTTTTTTATCATCTTATTTCTTAAAAAAATAATCAGAAATATTTCGAAAAAAATTGCTATGAAAAATATTCATATTTGGAGAAATATAAAAAAATATAGCTATTTTAAACTTTACTCAGAATATGTATTCCCTTACAGATGCAGGGATTTCTTTTCCTGAATCATTAAAAATGTGTGCAAATTCAGGAAATACACTTTTAAATGAAGAAGTACGGAAAATAATTTTTAGGCTGGAAAAGGGTACAGGTATAGGGAAATCCTTTGAAAAACTCAGTTTTTTTAATGAGGAATATAAAGGATTTCTGAAAATAGGTGAAAAAACAGGAAAAATGACAGTATCTTTTGAAAATTTGACAGATATTTATTCTGAAAAGGTACAGGGGAAAACCCAGTTACTTTTAAAAGTTATGGAGCCTGTATCTATAATTTTTATTGGAATTATAATTGGAATCATAATTTTCGCAGTGATGCTCCCAATGTTTAAAATAGGGGAAATGATATAGTTCGGTATGAAAAATTAAAGGATATTGTGAATAATAGATGTTATGAAAAAAATTAATTATAAACAAAGAAAAATAAAAAGATTAAAAATATAAAGGAATATGGTAAAAAATATGATTGAAAAACTTTATTAAATCATCAGAATATACACAGAAATTATTCCAGATAGATGATGAAGTGCTGAAAAAAATATAGAAATGGAAAGTTTAAACGATAATGTTCCAATTATAACAAGGGAAGTTTTAAACTTTATGATATTTAATGCAAAAGGAATTGGAGCTAAAAAAATATTTTTGGAGGTAGGTACAGCAACAGGATATTCAGGGTTATTCCTGGCACAGATTGCAAATAAAAACGGTGGTCAGCTCACAACAATTGAAATTGATGAAAAAAGACATGAAAAGGCTATTGAAAATTTTAAAAAAGCAGGTATTTTTGAAAAAAATCGTTTGATTTTAGGCGATGCATTGGAAGAAATACCTAAATTAGATCAAAATAATAAATTTGATTTTATTTTTATTGATGCGGCAAAGGGTCAATACATTAAATTTTTTACAATGTGCTGGCAGCTTCTAAATGGAAATGGTATTATATTTATTGACAATATAATGTTCAGAGGGTTAGTAGCGGAAGAGGAAACTGAAGTTCCAAAAAGGTTTAGGACAATAGTTATAAGATTAAAAGAGTTTATACAGAAATTAAACAATGAATTTGATTTTGTCCTGCTGCCATTTGGAGATGGAGTAGGATTAGTTAGGAAGTAATAAAAATGAGATTTCTTTTATATAATATACGATATGGTACAGGGAAATATTTAAATCAGCCGATGAAATATCTGAGGGGGTATTTAGGTCAGTCTTTAGATCATATTCACCGTATAGGAGAGTTTATAAAGGAACAGAAGGCAGATATTGTAGGACTTGTAGAAGTAGATTTAGGGTCATTCAGGACAAAGGAGACAAATCAGGCAAAACTGCTTGGGGAGTTGACTGGAAAACATTATGTGTCACAATATAAATATGGAGAAAACTCGAAATACATGAAATTCCCAGTTATGAGAAAGCAGGGAAATGCACTATTATCAAATAAAAAAATAATAGCCCAGAGATTTCACTACCTGGAAAGAGGGACAAAAAAACTTGTAATTGAAATGGAAACAGAAGAAGTTACGATTTTTTTAGTTCATCTAGCTTTGGGTGGAAAGACAAGGCTAAGGCAAATTGTGGAATTGAATAATATGATAGAAAATTATAAAAAGCCGTTTATTGTTGCAGGAGATTTTAATCTGCTGTGGGGAAAAGAAGAAATAGAACTGTTTTTAAAAGCGGGAAAATTACAGAATGTTAATAATAGAAGAGAACCGACATTTCCAAGCTGGGCACCTAAAAAAGAGCTGGATTTTATTTTATGTTCTGAGGATATAAAAATAAAGGATTATAAGGTACTGAGAAATACTTTGTCAGATCACCTGCCTATTTTATTGGATTTTGAAATTAAGAAAAATTGAGAAGGAGAAGATTAGTGAAAATAAGTAGGAAAATTTTAAATAAGGCATTATTATTTTTAATGGCAACATTTACAATGGGAACCTTAAATGCAGAAACTGTACATATGAAAAGTAATTATAATGAAATAACAAAAATCATCGGAGGACTTAAAAAGGATGATTCAAATAAGGCTAAAAAAAATTCAAAAAAGGAATTACGTGGAGTATGGGTGGCTAGTGTCATAAATATTGACTGGCCTTCAAAAAAAGGATTGAGCGTTGAGCAGCAGAAAAGAGAGTATATTTCAGTGCTTGAAGATGTTAAAAGATGGAATATGAATGCAGTATTTGTTCAGATAAAACCTACAGGAGACGCCTTCTATCCTTCAAAATATTCGCCATGGTCTGAATATCTTACAGGAACTCAGGGAGTAAATCCTGGATATGATCCGTTGAAATTTATGATTGATGAAGCACATAAAAGAGGTATAGAATTTCATGCATGGTTTAATCCGTACAGACTTACAATGAAAGGGAAGTCTACCAGCACAGAAAGTCTTTCTAAAGATAATATAGGAAGAAAAAGGCCTGAATGGACAGTCGTATATGGAGGACAGCTGTATCTGAATCCGGGAATACCTGAAGTAAATGATTATGTTATTGACAGTATTGTTGAAGTAGTAAGAAATTACGATATTGACGGAGTTCACATGGATGACTATTTCTATCCTTATAAAGTAAAAGGACAGGAATACCCGGACGATGCACAGTTCCGAAAATATGGAGCTAAGTTTGCTGACAAAGGTGACTGGAGAAGAAACAATATAAATAAACTTGTTGAAAAACTCCATAGGGAAATAAAAAAACAGAATAGCAGCATTGCATTTGGGATAAGTCCTTTTGGAGTATGGAGAAATGCCTCGACTGATCCAGGAAGAGGTTCGGAAACACAGGCAGGAGTTCAAAATTATGATGACCTTTATGCAGATATTTTACACTGGATGGATAAGGGATGGATTGATTATGTAGTACCACAAATATACTGGAATCAAGGATTTAAAGTTGCAGAATATAATACACTTGTAAAATGGTGGAGTAAACATGCTAAAAGTACAAGAACTGATTTATACATAGGACAGGCTGCATACAGGGTAGGTTCATGGTCAAATCCTAATGAACTTGTAAATCAGATAAATTATAACAGAAATTATCCTGAAGTTAAGGGGAGTGTATTCTTCAGCTATAAATCATTAAAAGAAAATCCTAAAAATATAATAAATAACCTGTTAAATGGGCCTTACAGTTCTCTGCCTTCAGATCTTGCTGATACAGAAAAATACAGGTAAAGAAACAGTAACTGAAATTGCTCAAAAATAAATAGAAAATTATATAAAAAGAGACTATCACAAAAAAATAGAAAAAAAATAACATAAAAAAACCATATTTATTCATTTACTAAAATTTCACTTATACAAAAACAGTCATTCATAAAGAAAAAGTCAAAAACTCACCTAAAGGCTCGGGCAGATGACTTTTTCTAAATTCATTTCCTGTTTTGAATTGTGAAATTACAAATAATTCATAAATATGGTTTTCATTTTTTTAATTTTGTGATAGTCTCTTTTTATTTAAAGAAACTTATAAATAATGTAATTAAACTTACGTTTGCAAAATCTATAAATAATGCTCCGACAACAGGAACAACGAAAAATGCAAGTCTGGAATACTTATATTTTTCACACACAGATTTCATATTTGAAATTCCGTTAGGTGTAGCTCCTAATCCAAATCCGCAATGTCCTGATACTATTACTGCTGCATCATAGTCACTTCCCATTGCCCTGAATGTAATAAAATTCAGATACAGATAAATAAGAATTATCTGAGCTATCAGAAGTATCAGCATTGGAACAGCAAGATTTATTAATTCCCATAATTTCAGTGACATAAGTGCCATTGCAAGGAACAGGTTAAGTGAAACTTCTTCCATTACACTGATTTCCCTTATAGGTGCAGTAAATAATTTTGAATTATCTGAAATATTTCTCATAATAGCCGCAATAATCATTGGACCGATATAAATCGGGAAATTCATTGCAGGTAAAAGCTTTGTTATAATAATGGATAAATATGATCCTATTCCCATTGCTATTAAAATAAAGAAAAATGCCATTGAAAATTTTTCTGCATCAAGAACAGGTTCAGGCTTATTCAAAACATTTTCATCAATATCATCATCATAATTATTGCTTTCATGCTTTGAAGTTTGTTTTTCCATTAGTTTATGTTTAATAATAAGATTATTTGCAATAGGTCCTCCGAGCATAGAACCTGCAATAAGTCCAAAAGTTGCAGATGCTATTGCAACTGCTTCGGCTCCCTTTATTCCAAGAGCTTCAATACTTGGTGCAATTGCCGCTGAAGTTCCGTGTCCTCCGGTCATTGGAGTAGATCCTGTCATTAATGCAAGAAGTGGATTAATTCCAACGAATCCTGAAAGAAGAACAGCAACCAGGTTTTGTGCAAAACATAAACCTATGGCAAGAAGAAGAAAAATAAATACTTTTTTTCCTCCCTTTTTCAGAACTTTTAAACTTGCATTGAATCCAACACTGGTAAAAAATATTACCATAAAAATGTCTGCAATGTAGTATCAAACTTTATAGTTATAATATTGGATTGTCTAAGTATAAAGGCTATTATTGAAAAAAGAAATCCGCCAATAACAGGTGACGGAATACAATATTTTTCAAAGAATTTAACTTTACTTCTTAGTTTCATACCGATTATAAGTAAAATAACAGACAAACCAATTGTTTGAATCATGTCCATTTTTAATTCGAACATTAAATCTCCGTCCTTTCTAAATAAATATAATGCATTATTATACTATATATTAAAAAGAAAAAAACAAATAAAATTTAATGATAATGTAGGGTTTATATATGAATATAAGTTAAAAATATACTATGTTTTTTTATATTATTATAAACACATTTGAATAAGTTACTGTTTACAAAAATTATAAAAAGTATGTATAATATATATAATAAGTTAGCATAATATTTTTTATAAATATGCAACGAAAAACATCATTGTAAAAATAATAGAAAACCAAAAATATAGAAATAGGAGGAAATTTTATAAATGAAATCAGGATTTATAGCAATTGTAGGGAGACCAAATGTCGGGAAATCTACATTAATGAATAAACTTGTAAAGGAAAAGGTGGCGATAGTTTCTGACAAGGCAGGAACTACAAGGGATCAGATAAGGGGAATTGTAAATATACAGGATAATCAGTTTATATTTGTAGATACTCCGGGAATTCATAAGCCAAAACATCTTCTAGGAGAGCATATGACTGAAATTGCCCTTGAAACGTTAAATGATGTGGATCTTATAATGTTCCTGCTTGATGGGACACAGGAAATTTCAACAGGAGATATTTTCGTAAACGAACATATAAAAGAAGTTACAACACCTGTAGTTCTTATAATAAACAAGATTGATAAAATGAGTGATGAGGAAATAGAAGCTAAAAAAGAGGAAATAAAAGAAAAGTTAGGGGATTTTGACAATATAATAACACTGACGGCAGAATTTGCAATTGGAATACATAAAATTTTTGAAGTGGCTGAGAAATATTTGTCAAATGATGTATGGTTTTATCCTGAAGACTATTATACAGATTTACCGGTAAATAAAATTGTAGTTGAAACTGTAAGGGAAAAAATACTGCATCATACAAAAGATGAGGTTCCTCACAGTGTCGCAGTAGAAATTGTAAATGTTGAAACAAAACCTGAAATAAGAAAATATGATGTAAATATTTATGTGGAAAGGGACAGCCAAAAGGGAATAATAATAGGAAAAGACGGGGCTCTGCTGAAAAAAATCGGTACTGAAGCAAGAAGAGAAATAGAAGCACTTATTGATTTGAAGGTAAACCTTAAATTATGGGTTAAAGTAAGAAAAAAATGGAGAAGGGATCAGCAGTTTCTTAATGATATGGGATATAAAATAAAAAAGAAGGTTAAAAAATAATCCAAATATGATGTAATCTATTGCAACCTTGAAATTATGTGGTATAATAATGTTGAAGAGGGATTAGCTTGAAAGTTTCAATATAAATTTCAGATTTTTAAATTAAAAAAATTTTTAAAGCTGGAATTTTTTTGGAGGAAGAATGGAAAAAAATATGTACTTCTTAGGGGAAAAGTTACAGGTAAATGGTATGATTTTTGACAGAAAGGCTCATTATCATATCATTATGGCTGTAAAAGAGGATGAAAAAATAATATAAAGGAATATGACATATCAATAAATATAGGAAGCGTTCTTGAAAATAGTGATGAATTTTATTCTTCAAATTTACAAGTTTATTACGACAACAATTACACATATAATAACAAAATTCTAAAAGAAATGCTGTTACAGAAGCCAGGAGTAACAGCAGGCAGAAAAAATTTAAATTTGGATTATTTAAGAATGGAATTATTTCCTCATGAAAAAATGAAACTCATGAAGGGAATAGATAGGGAAGAAGTCTTTCTGACAGGAATATTGGAAAGGCATGTGCTCGAAGCTCTTAACAACGACATAAATGAAATTTTTGTATTTGGCCGTCTATATGATAATAAAAAGGGAATTCATGATATACATATGAATCAGGCTAGTACAGGAAGATACAGAAGTAGTGACGCTCCCTATTCTGATGGTGGAGTGTTTTTTTATAACAGTGAATCAAAAACATGGGCAGCGATTTTCATAGCTTTTACATCACAAAACCTGTGTGCAGGTAAAAATAAACACGATTAAAATTATAATTTAAAATATTTTTTATGATGTGGAAGGAGGAATAAGAGTTATGGAGTTGGCAATGACACGGGAAAATTTCTGGAAGTATATTGCAGAAGCTCATAAAAAGGAAAAGGATAATAATGGCAGAATGAACTATCTTGTAGAAAAATTATCAAATAAGTCATATGAAGAAATTTTCAGCTTTGGAATAATAGTAGATGAAATAATGCTGGAAAGTTATAATCAGAAACTCTGGTGTGCCTCATACCTGCTAAATGGAGATACACGTGAAGAAAGCTTTGATTTTTTTAGATTATGGTTGATTTCGCAAGGTGAAAAAATATATAATGATGTTATGAAAAATCCTGACAATCTTATAAAATATGTTGAAGAACCTGACGAGGATTTTATATCAGATTTGTATGAAAATGAGGATTTTTTCTTTGTTGCTGTAGATGCCTTCGGTATAAAAAATGATATGGGAATATTTGAAGAACTGTTTGAAATTTATCTGGAAGAATTTGATTCCTATAAAGAAAAGCTTAACTACAATGATGAAGATTATCCAAAATTAAAACTTACATGGTGTGAAAAAGTGCCAAAATCAATGAAGAAAATATGTCCTAAACTATTTGAAAGGTTTTATATTGGAGAAGATGAATATACTAGAAATTAATGACTACAATGAAAAAAGTAGAATGACTGATATTAAGAAGATATGCAGTATTATTCTACTTTTTTATTTTTCAGGAAATTAGATCTATTTTCCGGCAATTATTTTATTAAATTTTGCTATTTCATAAAAGGAACCACAGATGACAATCGCTTTATATCCGGAATTTTCATCCTTTACAATACTCAAGGCGTTTTCATATGCAGTCATAATGTCATCTTCAAAAATAATATCGTTAACTGGAATATTTAAGGAAAGCATTCTTTCCCTGATTTCTGACGAAGTTAGACCATATACTGTGTCCTTCAAAGAGGTAATAAAAATCTTGTCAGTAATTTTTTCAAGCTTAGTAAATACCTGTTCAAAATCCTTTGTTGCCAGAAACGAAGTTATAATTACAACTTCATTTTTTTTATAAACTTCAGACAGATTTTCAGCAAGCTTCCTTATGGAATCATCATTATGTGCGGCATCAAGTATAACAGGGGGTTCAGTAGAAAAAAATTCAAACCTTGCAGGCCAGAAAACTTTACTGATACCCTTCTGGATAGTTTCATCATCAATATTATAAAATTTTGAAGTTTCATAAGCTAATAAAAAATTATTTGCCTGAAATTTTCCAAATAAAGGCAGAGTAAATTTTTTTATCCTGAAATTTTATTACAGTTTTATAATTAGTTTTATCCAGTTCCACTTCCATATCACTGTATTTTTTTATGACATTGATGGAATTTTTCTGTCTTTTTATTAATTTCTTCTTCCAATTCAGGTAAACTGTCTGCATAAATACATAATTCCCTATTTTTTTAATAATACCGGCTTTTTCATAGGAAATTTCCTTTAGGGAGTTTCCTAGGATTGCCAGTATGGTCAAAAACTGATATTTGTAATAAGTGCAATATCGGAATTAAGAATATTTGTAGCATCAAGTCTTCCTCCAAGTCCTGTTTCTATAACAAGGAAATCAGAATTTTTTTTGGCAAAAAAACATTAAGGCTATAAATGTTGTTATTTCAAAAAAAGTTAAAAATACATATCCTTAAAAATCTATATTTTTTTCCTTTTGAAGTCTTCTATTACCTGTTTTATAAAAATAATAGTTGTTTACAATTTCTTCATTATCAATCATTTCCCTGTTATAAAGTATTCTTTCATTATATTTGAGAATATGTGGGGATGTAAACTTTCCTACATTATATCCAGCTTCCAGAAGAATATTTTCAAGGAATGTGGCGGTGGATCCCTTTCCATTTGTCCCGGCAATGTGGATAACTTTCACAGATTCGCATGGTTTCCCAAGTAAATTATAGATTAACTTAAGGTCATCTATATTTTTCCCTTCTTTTACCTGTACGTAAATTGAACAGTTCATTTAATATATTATCAATCATAGTTATTTTCCTTCCTCTTACATGTTACAAATTATAGCATTAAATAGATATTTTTAATAGAAAAAGATTGAATTCTTTTAGATAAAAAAGATGTAATAAAAGTTGTAATAAAAGTTGTAAAAATAAAGTGTCACTATATGGAAAAAATAAAAACCATAAAAGTTTTCTATGGTATGATTAATTCACCACAAACAATCAAAGGAGAAAACAGATATGGTTCAAGAACAGTATACAACAAAAAGAAGAAAAGGGCAACACTTAAAATTAATAGAGAGAGGAAAAATAGAAGCACTTCTTAAAATAGGAATGTCAAAAGTGAAAATAGCACAGGAACTGGGAATAAGTGTGAGAATCCTCCACAGAGAAATTAAAAGGGGCATGGTGGAGCTTCTGAATACAGATTTATCGGCAAGGGAAGTATATTCTGCCGAATTTGCCCAGTCAAAGTATGACAAGGCATAGAAGGGGAAAGAAGGAGAACTTAAGATAGGGAAGAACCTCAAACTGGTAAAATATCTTGAAGATTCGATGAAACGGGGGAAGAATTCCCCGTATGCCGCACTGGAGCAGGCAAAAAGGGAAGGACTGGAAGTAAACATAGGACTGAAGACACTGTATAACTATATACATAGCGGACTGTTTCTGGAATATAGCGAGGATGACATGCCCTACAGGAAGAGGAGAAATAAGAAGGTTGAGTTAAGGAAACGTATAAGGAAGCAGGGAGGGAGAAGTATAGAGGAAAGAGATGAAAGGATAGGAGAACGTTTAGAGCATGGGCACTGGGAAGTGGATACAGTATTAGGTAAGAAGGGGACATTGGCATGTCTTCTTGTACTGACAGAACGAAAGACAAGGCTTCAGCTGATAAGGAAGCTAGAAAACAGGACAGCATTACATACAGAAGGAAGAATAAAGGAATTAATAGAGGAATATCCAGGTTCAATAAAGACACTTACGAGTGACAATGGTAGTGAATTTATGAAGGTTGATGAGATAGAAGGACTGGGAGTAGGATATTTTTATGCACACAGCTTCAGTTCGTGGGAACGAGGGAGTAACGAAAATAATAATAAGCTGATAAGAAGGTTTATACCAAAAGGGACAGATATAACAGATATAACGGAAGAAGAACTGAAGAGTATAGAGGAATGGATGAATAATTATCCGAGAAAACTTTTTAATGGAAAAAGCTCAAAAGAAATGTATGATATTGAACTGAAACAGTACATTTCATAATATTTCATAAAAAAGTGACATTTACTATTGCAATTTACCTAATAAAAGTTGTAAAGAAAAAATACTTGACAATTTTTTTAGAGATTATGTATAATGTCATAGTAAGTCAATTTACAAGCTAAAAAATCTAATAAATAAAAACTTGGAGGTAAATTTAAAATGGTAAAATTAAGATTAACAAGATTAGGAAGAAAAAGAGTTCCTTTCTATAGAATAGCTGCAATGGAAGCTTTATCAAGAAGAGATGGGAAAGCAATAGCTTACCTTGGAACATACAATCCTTTAGCAGAAGATGGGAAACAAGTTGTATTGAAGGAAGAAGAAATTTTAAGATTCCTTTCAAATGGAGCTCAACCAACAGAAACTGTAAAAAAAGTATCTTAACTAAAAGCAGGATTATGGGATAAATTCCAAGAAACTAAAAAGAAATAGTAAGATAGAATATATCTGAAGCACTTCAAATTGGAGTGCTTTTTTTTCTTTTTGCTAAAAAAATAATGTATCTAAAGATAAATATCTATTATTTTGAGGTAAAATATGATAAAATCTTCTAGCAATATAAAATGATATTTTATGGGGAAAACATTACTATGTTGTAAATTTGGAAAGAAAGGTTTAAAGATAATAATTGTTATAAATGATTAGGTTTTTAATGGTGAAAATAAATGAAAAAGACAAAAAAGGAACATTCTTTAAAAAGAGTACTGGGACTACCGACTGCTACATTTCTTGTAGTTAACATGATAATAGGATCGGGAATATTTTTTAAAACTCAGGGAGTGCTTGAAATAACTAAGGCTACCCCTGGATTTGCACTGCTGGCATGGGTTTCAGCAGGTATAATTAATTTATGTGGAGGACTTACGGTAGCTGAACTGTCTGGAGCTATTCCAGAAACAGGTGGAATGGTTACGTGGCTAAAAAGAATATTTGGAGAAAAAATAGGATATCTGGCAGGATGGACATATGCTTTTGTATTCTGGCCTGCATATATGTCGGCACAGGCAAATGTTATTTCACTCCAGTTAAGCAGATTGTTTAATATTAATTCCTCGTATCAGAATATTATTGCAGTTTCATTTATAGTATTTCTGTTTGCAATGAATTTTATGGGGGCAAAAGCTGGAGGAATAATTACAAATATATTGACGGTGGCAAAATTAATGCCAATAATTGTTATTGTTATTGCGGCTTTCTTTTTTAAGGGAGGTTCTGTATCAAACTTAACTCCAGTTCTTCCAGTTGGCGGAAGTGCCGGAGGAAATCTAACAATATTTGGTGCGGCCATTCTGTCATGTATGTTTGCTTATGATGGATGGCAGCATGCGGGAACAATTGCAGGAGAAATGAAAAATCCGGGAAAAGATCTTCCAAAAGCAATTACAGTTGGAATAATAGGAGTCTGCATTGTATATTTTATTATTAATCTTGCGTATTTATATGTTTTACCTGCAGGAATTCTGGTAAAAACTTCTACTCCTGCCGCAGATGTGGCTTCCATACTTCTTGGAAAGGGAATAGGAGCTAAACTTATAACGGTAGGAATATTGATTTCTGTTTTTGGAACATTGAACGGAAGTGTGCTTATTTCAACAAGAATACCATATATAATGGCACTTCATAATGAACTGCCATACAGTAAAAAATTTACTAAACTTCATCCAAAGTTTAAAACATCCTTTGCAAGTTTTGCCTTAATGTTTGTAATAGGGGGAACTATGACATTTTTAGGAACATTTAATACATTGGCTGATATGGCAATGTTCAGCTGGTGGATTTTCAATGTACTTGCATTTGTAGGAGTAATTAAATTCCGTAAAGACTGTCCTGACATTGAAAGACCTTATAGAGTGCCATTGTATCCTTTTGTACCGGTAGTGGCTATAATAGGAGGAATAGTTGTTTTAGTAAGTGCCTTGATCACACAGACTGTATTGGCTTTGACAGGACTGGCTTTAACAGGTTCGGGAATGATAGTGTATTATTTTGTGAAAAGGAATGAGACACATGAATAGATTAATTTGGAAAAGAATTTATGAAAAAGCTGAAGGTGACGATGGATTCAGAGTATTTGTTGACAGACTCTGGGCAAGGGGAATAAAAAAAGAAAATGCCGGAATCAGTTATTGGGCTAAAGAAATTACCCCAACAAAAGAACTTAGGGAAGATTATCATAAAGGGAAAATCAGTTTTGAAACATTTTCTGAAAAATATTCTGATGAGTTGAAGAAAAACCCTTATTTTAGTCAGTTTCTTCAAAAAATAAAAGAGGAACTGGAAAAAGAAAATGTCACATTTATTTTTGCCAGTAAAACTCCTGAACTTAGTCATATTCCAATCTTGAGGAAATATATTGAGGAGAAATTGGAAGAAGAAGGATATAAAATGGAGTGTGTTAAAAAAATAACAGCTTTAATTTAAATTGTATAAAAAAATAGAATAACTTTCAATTATAGGAAAGTAGGGAAAAAAATTTCATTTTTAAAAAATGAAATTTTTTTTTATTAGGCTATTTACAAAAATGAAAAAAATGAGGTAAACTTATAATGTGAAACTCAGTAAAATTTTAATGGAGAAAATATAAAAATTGAAGGGATAAAAAATATAATCATGGAAAAATATTTGAATTATAGAGGAATAAGCCCTTTTCCTAATGACTTTGATGAATTCTGGAATGAAGAAATCAGAAAGGCTGATGAGTTTTTTGAAAAGGAATTGAAGTATGAAATGATTAAAAAGGATTTTGGTATACCTTTTGCAGAATGTTATGATTTGTATTTTAACGGAACAGGAGGAGCCAAAATTTATTCAAAACTGATAATTCCTAAAGAAGTGAAGGATAAAAAGATTCCGTTTGTATTGAAATTTCATGGATATCAGGGTCAGAGTTCAGACTGGAGCAGAAATATAGAATTTGTTGCTTCGGGAATGGGACTGGCAATGATGGATGTGAGAGGTCAGGCTGGGAAATCGCAGGATAATGGCATTTTTGATGGAATAACAGTTAGAGGACATATTGTAAAAGGTGTAAAAGAAGGAAGAGATAAACTTTTTTACAAGGATGTTTATCTGGACACATATCTATTATCTAAAATTATTGAAAATTTTAAATTTACTGATAAAGAAAATATAAAAGTTTACGGAGAATCCCAGGGAGGAGCACTTTCCCTAGTGTGTGCAGCACTAAATCAAAATATAAAGGACAGCTTTATAATTTATCCTTTTCTGAGCGATTATAAAAAAGTTGTGGAAATGCATACAATTACAGAGGCTTATGTGGAACTTTACAGATATTTTAAATTTATAGACCCGTTTCATGAGACGGAGGAAGAATTTTTTAATACACTTTCATACATTGATGTAAAGAATTTTGCACATAGGATAAAAGGAAAATTAGTGTTTATTGCGAGTCTTATGGATGATGTATGTCCGCCTGAAACTCAGTTTGCAGTGTATAATAATCTTGAATGTGAGAAAAAGCTTCTTGTAATGCCTGAATATTCCCATGAGGCAATGAATGTAAAGGTGCAGGATAAAATATTCAACTGGGCTACAGGAAGCAGTATAGAGTAAAAGTGGTTATTAATGGAAATGATTTGATAATAAATTTAGATTATAAAAAATAAAGGAGGTCGAATTAATGGCGAAAACAGGAAGTGTGATTTTGAAAAAATCAAAAGGTATTGAAAATCCTATAACTGGATATCTATTTATTCTGCCACAGTTACTTTTGTTCATAGTATTTATACTATATCCAATATTTGAAGGATTTAAAATGAGTTTATTCAGATCGACTTATGCAGAAGAAATTTTTGTAGGTCTGGACAACTATAAGGAACTGTTTCAGGATCCTGTTTTTATGAAATCAATGTTAAATACAATTCTATTTGTAATAGGAATTGTTTTTCTAACAATTATTTTTGGACTGTTTGTTGCAACAACTGTATATGATAAAAATCCAAGATATATTTCATTTATAAGAGGAAGTTACTATTTACCGGTAATGGTTTCAATGGTTGTAATGAGTATGGTATGGAACTTTTTACTTAATCCTGCCAATGGTCTTATAACATATTTATTCAATGAAATAGGAATAAAAAATGTAAGTTTACTAGGAAATGCAAAAATAGTAATGTATACGATTATTTTTGTAACTTTTGTAGGAAATGTCGGACAATCAATAATCCTGTACATTGCGGCAATGATAGGAATTCCTTCTGATTATTTTGAAGCTGCGGAAATAGATGGAGCTTCAAGATGGCAGAGAATAACAAAAATATTAATTCCTCTGGTAAAACCTACAACGCTTTATTTAACAGTTATAAATATAATCGCAGTATTGAAAATATTCGTAGTAATTCAGTTATTAACAGGTGGTGGACCTAATAATGCTTCAGTTACGATGATGTACTATCTGTATCAGAATGCGTTTGTATACAATAATAGAGGAGTTGCGGCAGCTGTAGGAGTGCTAATGTTTATATTTGCTGTATTGCTTTCAATACCTCAGTTTAAAGCGTTTGGAGATAAAAAATAAGGAGGCGAAAAATGATAAATTTAAAATCTAGGATAAAAAGAATGGGAGCATATGATGTAATTGCCAATGTTATAGTTTTTGTACTGGCGATAGCTGCCTTGATGCCATTAGTATGGCTGATACTTAATTCTGTGAAAACATCTGCAGATATTTACAAGATGCCTCCAGACTGGTTTCCTAAGTATATCTATCTAGGAAATTATAAGGAACTGTTTCATAATCAGCCTGCAATGAGATGGCTTTTTAACAGTTTTTTTGTATCATTTGTAACAACGGTGCTGACAGTTATTATTTCATCACTGGCGGCCTATGCTTTTGCAAAACTTAAATTTAAAGGAAGTAATTTCATATATTATATGTTTATAGGGTCTCTTATGATACCGAAGGAAACATTTATAATTCCTTTGTTTAAAATAGTTACTACATTTAATTGGATGAATACTTACCAGGCATTCATAGTGCCGAATCTGGCGGCATGTTTTGGGGTGTTCCTGCTTAAAGGATTTTTTGAACAGATTCCTGATTCAATAAGGGAATCAGCTAAAATAGAGGGAGCAACAGAATGGCAAGTATTCTATAAAATAATGCTTCCAATAGCAAAACCAGGAATAGGTGCGTTATTTATTTTAAACTTTGTAACTGTGTGGAATGATTATCTGTGGCAGTTGCTAATGTCAGTAAACAAACAAATAAGCACACTGACAGTTGGAGTGGCAGGACTTATGCAGGATTTAAATCCTAACTTTGGATTGAAGGTTGCAGGAGCGGCAGTTGCTTCACTTCCTATGATAATAATATTTATTCTGTTCCAGCAATATTTCACAAGAGGAATATCTTCAGGAGCAGTTAAGGAATAAATGCATATTAATATTTAATTTATGGTAATAAAAAAATAATAAATAAAATTAGGAGGTAAAAAAATGTTAAAGAAATTTTCAAGTTTATTATTGGTAATAATGTCTTTATTATTAGTTGTAAGCTGTGGTGGTAAAAAGGATGCCGGTGGTGAAACTGCTGACGGACCTGTAACTATCGATATATGGCTTACTCCTCAATGGAAAGGTGTTTATGATGCTAAAGAAGAAGGAGCTGACTATGACAGTTTCCTTAAGAAAGCTGCAGAAGAATTTAAAAAAGAAAATCCTAATATTACAGTTAATGTTCAGGTAATACCGGGAGATCAGCGTTCAGACAAGTTAAGTGTTGCAATACAGACAAAAACATTGCCTGATGCATTCTTTGAATCAATTTTTGCTATGACACAGTATGCACACATGGGAGTACTTGCACCTGTTGATGATATAATTGATGAAGAAACTAAAAAAGATATTCCACAAGCAATATGGGATAATGTTCAGATAGGTGGAAAAACATACTTCTATCCATTTGGAAACAACCCTGGAACATTAATGTACAATGCTGACATGTTCAGAAAAGCAGGACTTGATAAATACATTAAAGGAGAACATGAAATAGCTACATGGACTTTGGAAGAATATGAAGAAATATTAAAAACATTAAGGGAAAAATTACCTCAAGATGTTGCTCCTATGGGACTGTATGCTAAAAATAACCAAGCTGATACATGGAACGTAGCATATTTAAGAATGTATGGTTCGCCTTATTTCGGTGAAGATGGAAAACTTGTTGTAAATGATGAAGCGGGAGTAAAAGCTCTTACAAAACTTGATGACTGGAGAAAAGCAGGGTATACAAACAGTGGTCCTGAAAGCCTTTCTTCAAATGATGTTCTTGGATTATTCCAAAATCAGAAGGTTGCAATCAGTTTTGCAAATAATAACCTTATGATGAATATAAAAGCAGATATGGAAGCAGGAAAAGTTGGAAAATTTGATGTAAGACTTGCAAATATTCCTGGAGAAAAAGGACCTTTATCAGTTACTTATATAGTTGGTGGAATGGTATTTAATACAGGAAATAAAGCTAAAATGGAAGCAGCAAAGAAATTTGTTAAATTCTTCAGCTCTAATAAAGAACTTGTAAAAGCTTCTAAAAATGTTATTCCGGTAAGAGATTCAGTCGCTAAGGAAGTTGCTGGAGAATTACCATTCTTAAAAGCTTACCAGGAAAATGCAAAATATATATTCAATTTCTCAAACAATACACCAGGATACGCTGAATTGAGAAACTTGTTATTCCCTGAATTGCAAGCAGTGTTTACAGGAGCAAAAAATCCTAAACAAGCTTTAGATTCTTATGTGGAACAAGGAAACAGAGTAATAGAAAAAGAACAGAAAAATTCTCTTGCATTAAAAAAATAGAATAGAAAATAAAAAGTAAAGCTTAGAAAAGAAAGGAGAATATTGGAGCTGTTGGAATTTTAGACAGCTCCAATATGACATTTAGAATGAAAAATAATATTTTTGCAGTATTACAGAAAATTGGTAGGGCATTTATGTTGCCAATAGCAGTATTGCCAATGGCGGGAATACTTTTAGGAGTTGGGGGATCGTTTACTAATCCAGTTTTAATAAAAACTTATAATCTTACTTTCCTGGAACCAGGAACACCTTTAAACTATTTGATGCAGCTGTTTTCAAATACAGGATTATTCGTTTTTGCAAATTTACCTTTACTGTTTGCAGTAGGAGTTGCAATAGGACTTGCAAATAAAAATAAAGAAACAGCGGCATTATCAGCAGTTTTAGGATTTTTACTTTTTCATACTATAATAGGAACTATTTTAGGATTTAAAGGAATAACACCTGATTCTGTAACTTATGATGCACTTATAGCTAAAGGACTTGGAGAAGCTGCAGCAAGAGGGACTGCTGCACTTTATGCAAAAGAACTTGGAATATTTACATTGCAGACAGGAGTTTTTGGAGGAATTGTATGTGGTATAGTTGCATCAGCAATTACAAATAAATTTTCTGATAAAGTTCTTCCTGATTATTTGGCATTCTTTAGTGGGAACAGATTTGTACCTGTAATGACAATTATTCTGTTTATTCCATTGGCAGCAATATTTCCATTCATCTGGCCAACAATTTTTATGGGAATTGTAAAGGCTGGAGAAATATTTGCGGCAACAGGAGCAGTAGGAACTTTCTTCTATGGATTTACAATGAGACTGTTAAATGTATTTGGATTACATCACGCAATATATCCACTGTTCTGGTATACTCAACTTGGAGGATATCAGGAAGTGGCAGGACAAATGGTAGCCGGTGGACAGAATATATTCTTTGCACAGCTTGCAGATCCATCTATAAAACATTTCAGTGCGGCAGCAACAAAAACAATGACAGGGGGATTCCTTCCTATGATGTTTGGACTTCCAGCGGCAGCACTTGCAATGTACAGAACTGCTGATGACAAGAACAAGGCGGCGGTAAAAGGAATACTTATATCTGCAGCATTAACTTCATTCCTGACAGGAATAACTGAACCAATTGAATTTACATTCCTTTTTGTAGCACCGGTATTATATGTAATTCACGCAATACTTGAAGGACTGGCATATATGCTTATGTATGTGCTGAATGTAGCAGTGGGAATTACCTTCTCGAGAGGTATAATTGACTTTACATTCTTTGGTCTTTTACAAGGACCGGCAAAAACTTCATATTACTGGATACTTATATTAGGACCTGTATATGCGGTAATTTATTACTTTGTATTTAAAACATTAATATTAAAATTCAATATTCCTACTCCAGGTAGAGGAGATTCTGAAAATAAACTTTACACAAGAAAAGATTACAATGAATCTAAGAATAAGGGAGAAGAAGGACAAGGGCAGGAACTTATTGATGATATCGTAACTGCACTAGGTGGAGTTGACAATATAGACAATATTGATGCATGTATTACAAGACTGAGAGTTACTGTAAAAGATTCTTCTAAAGTTTCTGATGATGCAAGATGGAAAGAGCTTCAGGCAAAAGGAGTACTGCGTTCAGGAAATGGTGTACAGGTAGTTTATGGAACTCAGGCTGAAATATACAAGAATAAGATAAGAGAAAAATATAGAGTATAATGATAAAAATTTGAAAAAACAGAAAATGAAGTTTGATAAAAAATAGAAATGGTACTATAGTCATTAAGTAAAATAGAATACAGGGGGGGTAATAGTACCAGGGTGTAACGTAAATAGAGCAAAAATTTCATTTGAAATGTTTAGAGATTCTTATTAATAGTGGTACATATATGGGATTTGTTTTAGTTTGAATATTTGGAATGAGGTGTGTAAATATGAGACACAAAGATATAAGAAGAGAATGTGAAAAGTTGTGGGCAAAAAATAAATATTATGTACTAAGCAAATCGCAAAAAATATATCTGGAGATAAGGGAGTACCTGAAAGAAAAAGAATTGGATGTTATATGGGTAAATGAAAAAATACAGGAAACGAGAGATATGAAGGAGAGTAAAAAAGATTTTAGGAATGCCATTCTTCATATATGGGGATATTTCAAAAAAAAAGCAAGTACAATTGAAAAACAGGTATTATTTAATATATTAAATGAATATATGGAAGGAAAAAATAATCAAAATGCTGTAATTGAATACATTAACACTTTACTAAAGAAATACCCTAATGAATATTTAGAAAAATCAACCTTATTAACAGGAGAAAAATATGAGACTATGGCATGAAAAACTTATCCACTTATTGCCAAAAAATCAGCTGCTTGGCCAACATAGGGAATGTTGTGCTCTGAGGGGCAATGGATGGAAAAAAGAGGATATAATGTTTCTGCAGAATGGAAGGATAAAAATTATAGGGGAAAGACAGCAGTAAAATACGATAATCTTAAAGAGGAAATTATAGACAGCCCGATTTACAAAGAGCATAATACTGAATATCTGGCTGAATGTATAGAAAAATTTAAGAAATAAAGGTATACATCTAAAAAGTATAGAATTTATAGGAGATAATGAATATCGGAATATTATAAAAAAATAACTGAAAAAGGGAAAGAAAGTAATTTTTTTAGGACAGCAGACGCTGTTTTTTTTATTAATAAAAATTTTTTTCATATCTTGAAATTATATATAATACATAAATATTTTTTTATATTATGGGTTAAACTTTTTTTCAGTATGATTTGTTGTTATAGTTCTATACTTTAAAAAAAGTAAATAACAGTAGATTTTTTTGAAGAAAAAAATAGTAAAAATATATGAAATTATCATAAAAAAACAATACTAAGGGAGTGATTTTTTTGAAAAAAACTAGGATTAATTATTTTATTACTATTTTTCACTGCAATTATTTGGAGAAGGATATGAAGTAAAAAAAGTAAAAAAAGTTACATTGTCTGAGCGACAGATAAGTCAGGAAAAATAGAGAAATAGAAGCAGGATTAAAAAAATGTTGTAAAAGAAACTTTCAAAGGAGTTTTTTTCTTCATTTTCCAATGTTATAGAATTTGGTTTTGAAAATGAAATAGATACAAAAAAACATGACTAAAAAAAGGAAAAGGAAGACATAAAAAAATTACAAAAAAATAATGGTGGAAAAATTATTCGAAAATTTTTTTGCTTTAGTAGCTGAAACTACAGAAATTAAAAATAAAAAAATAGAATATTTGTCAAATTCAAAAAGTAAATGTGAAATATGAAACAAAAAAATTATAGATATTGATGAAGTAGATATTGATGGAAAAGATGAAAAAAAGAAATTGAAAGAAGATTTTTTTGAAAAGATATGGACGTAAATTGCCAAAAAGATAAAAATAGATAACGTAGAAGATATTTCAAAAAAATGATGGATTTATATATGGAACTATTGAAGGAAAAAAATTTGAGACTGCTAAAAAGAACTAGAAAAATACGATGTTTCTAATGGAGAAATGGAATTAGATAAAAATTAAAGGAAAAATGGACTTCAAAAAGAGTTGGAAGAATATCTTAAAGAACTTAATAAAAGCTATGAAAGGAAAAATAATTTTTTTGAGAAAAATTAGAAAAACAGGGAGTTGGAAAAAAATTAATTCCCTGTTTTTTTATAATCAAAAATGCATAACACTATCCATTTTTTTAACTGAATTTTAAATTGCAATAAACTGGATTTCTTTATTGATTTTATTAGGTAAATTTTATATAATTATAAGAAATAAAGGGTAAATTGAAGGAAGGAAACTAAAAAATGGATTTTAAAATACATTCAAAATTTCAGCCTACAGGTGACCAGCCACAGGCAATAGATAAAATAGTTGAAAATATTGAAAATGGTATTACAGACCAGATTCTTCTGGGGGTTACAGGATCAGGAAAGACATTTACAGTGGCAAATGTAATTGAAAGGATAAACAGGCCGGCATTGATAATGGCTCCAAATAAGACACTGGCAGCCCAGCTATATAATGAATATAAGCAGTTTTTTCCTGAAAATGCAGTGGAATACTTTGTTTCCTATTATGACTACTACCAGCCGGAAGCATATATAATGCAAACGGATACATATATAGAAAAAGACTCTTCAATAAATGATGAAATAGATAAATTAAGACACGCGGCAACGGCAGCTTTATTAAATCGGCGAGATGTAATAATAGTGGCTTCTGTTTCGGCAATATATGGATTGGGATCGCCTGAAGCATATAAAAAACGTTCAATTCCAATTGATGTAGCGACAGGCTTTGATAGAAATGAACTAATCAGAAGACTTATTTCCCTTAGATATGAGAGAAATGATATTGCCTTCGAGAGGGGAAAATTCAGGGTAAAGGGGGATGTGCTTGATTTACATCCAAGTTATCAGGATACAGGATACAGATTTGAATTTTTTGGAGATGACCTTGAAAGCATTGCAGAGATTAATACCCTTACAGGACAGAAAATAAGGGATATACAAAGACTTACAATAATGCCGGCAACCCACTATCTTTCAACTGAAGATTCTGAAAAAATGTTTGAAAGCATAAAGGCAGAACTTCATGACAGGATAGATTTTTTTGAGAGACAGAATAAGCTTCTGGAAGCACAGAGAATCAAACAGAGAACAGAATATGACCTTGAAATGATAGCTGAAATAGGCTATTGTAAAGGAGTAGAAAATTATTCAAGATATCTTACAGGAAAGAAGGAAGGAGAGGCACCTGATACACTTCTGGATTATTTTCCTGATGATATGGTGGTTTTTCTTGATGAGTCGCATATATCAGTTCCCCAGATAAATGGAATGTATAAGGGGGACAGGGCAAGGAAAGAATCCCTTGTAAATAATGGGTTCAGATTGCCAAGTGCTTTTGACAACAGACCTCTTAAATTTGAAGAGTTTTTTGCAAAAGTTCCTCAGGTAGTGTATATATCTGCAACTCCAAGTGACTACGAGCTGGAACAGTCAAAGGAAGAAATAATTGAGCAGCTTGTAAGACCTACAGGAATTGTTGAACCTGGAATTGAAATAAGGCCTACAAAAAATCAGATTGATGATCTGATGGATGAAATAAAGACAAGGACTGCAAAGAAGGAAAGAGTTCTTGTAACAACGCTTACGAAGAAAATGGCTGAGGAGCTGACAGACTATTATCTGGAATACGGAATAAAGGTAAAGTATATGCACTCGGATATTGATACGCTTGAAAGAACTGAGATAATAAGAGGACTTAGAAAAGGTGAATTTGATGTGCTTGTGGGAATAAATCTTTTGAGGGAAGGACTGGATATTCCTGAAGTTTCACTTGTGGCAATACTTGAAGCAGACAAGGAAGGATACCTGCGTTCAAGACGTTCGCTAATTCAGACGATGGGAAGGGCGGCAAGAAACGTGAACGGACAGGTTATCCTGTATGCAGATACTGTGACAGGCTCCATGAAGGAAGCCATAGATGAAGTGGAGCGTCGTAGAAAGATTCAGGAACAGTATAATATTGACAATAATATTAATCCTAAATCAATTGATAGGGAAATTGCCGAATCGATTGTAGATTATGAAATCGTAAAAGAAGACAGCATAGACAAAATTAAGAAGAATTATAAGAGTCAGGCGGAAATTGAGAAGGAAATTAAACATCTTGATAAACAGATTAAGAAACTGGCTGAAGAACTTAATTTTGAAGAAGCGATAAAACTTCGTGATAAAATGAATGAACTGAAAAAAATACTACTGGAATTGTAAACGGCAGAAAAGGAAATTAGCAAAAAAATAAGAATATTATGTATTTATGGGATACTATAAGCTTTGGAAATTTTTTAGAAATTTGAAGAAAAAGAAAAAATCAAGGAGAAAAGAAAATGAGAATATATTATTATCCGGCATGTGGAACTTGTAAGAAAGCATTGAAATGGCTTGATGAAAATAAAATTGGTTATGAAAAAAAACATATTGTGGAAGCAAATCTTACTGTAAAGGAAGTTGAGGATATTTACAAAAAAAGCGGACTTCCTATTCAGAAAATGTTCAATACAAGCGGGAGAGTCTATAAAGAACTGAATTTGAAGGAAAAACTGAAGGATATGACTGAAAAGGAAAAACTGGAATTGCTTGCTTCTGATGGGATGCTTCTGAAAAGACCCATTCTTGTAAACAGGACATTTGCACTTATTGGATTCAAGGAAGATGAATACAGGGAAAAACTGTTATAAAAAAATAAGAAAAAATCTGATAGGTGAAAAAATATGGAAATGAAAAAAGAAGATATAAAAAAAGAGGATATGATTTTAAGTCATGGACTGCTGACAGCTGTGTTTACGGTTATTTATTTTATATTTCAGCAGTTTATATACCCTTTCGTATATATAATTCTAGTATTAATTATAGCAACTTTAGGAGATAAAATTTCAAAAAAATTTTACCATTCTTAGAAATGTCAGAAACGGCAGAAGATATTTTTTTGTCAGTATAACTTTCCTTTTCTGTTTACTAATAGTAGCTGTAGTTTCATATTTTTTTTAGGTAAATGGACAGAAAAGGAGTTAAAAAAAGAATTAATAAATTTATATTCGGATTTATAATGATAGCAATATTGATTTATTTTATATATAGATATTTCACTGAAAAAGATGATCCATATGCGATAATACTGCCTTCTTTAAAAATGGTCTACTTATATTGTGGAGCAATGCATATAATTTTTTCAATAGGACTTCTATTCGGTAAACAGATTGAAAAACTGGTAAATAAGTTAAAAGATTATATAAAATCAAAAATGAAAATAGAAAAAAATAAATAAGTTAATAATTCAGAAAAAAATAGGAATTAAAACAGAAGGGGGAAAGAATGGAACAGACTGTATTTTCAGTTAGTGAAGTAAACAGGGCGGTAAAACAATATCTGGAAGGAGCTCCAACTTTCAGGAATATGTATATTCAGGGGGAACTTTCAAATATAACATATTACCGTTCAGGCCATCTTTACTTCACGCTTAAGGATGATAAATCAAGCGTAAAGTGTGCTATATTCAAATATATTTATAAAAATATTCCAACTGATTTGAAGGAAGGCGACCATGTAAAAATAATGGGAAGTGCCACAGTGTATGAAGCAAACGGTTCATTTCAGATAATTGCTGAGACACTTGAAAAAACTAATAAGTTAGGATCCCTGTTTGAAAAGCTTGAAATGCTGAAAAAAATGTATCTTGAAAAGGGATATTTTGATGATTCAAATAAAAAGCCATTGCCTCAGCTGCCTGTAAATGTGGGAGTAGTAACGGCAGAAACAGGTGCGGCAATAAGGGATATAATAAATACAACACATAAGAGATTCAGAAATGTAAATATTTATCTATATCCAGCAAAAGTTCAGGGGGAAGGCTCTGCAGTTGAAGTGGCTTCAGGAATAGAGTTTTTCAACAGGATGAAAAGTGAAGGGCAGCTTGATACAGATGTACTTATTGTTGGCCGTGGTGGAGGAAGTATTGAGGATTTATGGTCTTTTAATGAAGAGCCTGTAATAGAAGCAATTTTTAAATCAGAAATACCTGTTATTTCAGCGGTAGGACATGAAATTGACAATCTTCTTTCTGACCTTGTTGCAGATAGAAGGGCGGCAACTCCTACTCAGGCTGCAGAAATACTTATTCCTGTGAAGGAAGAACTTGTAAATGCTCTTATACTTAGAAAAAATACTGTAAATAAGCTGCTTTTAAACAAAGTGGCCTTTATGAAAAAGGAACTGGAACAGAGAAAAAATAACTACTATATTAAGAATTTTGTAGGAACTTTCAATGAGAAAAAATTTCAGCTGATGGATAAAGAGCAGAGAATAACGAGGGAATTAAAAAGAATTGTGGAAAAATCCAGAGAACAGTTTGAGTACAGAAAGAAAAGATTTGATAAAGTTGATTTGAGATTGATTATAAACGAGAAAAGACAACATCTGGAAATACTTGAAAAGCAGATAAATACTGAAATAAATGAAAAGCTGAAAGAATTGAGGAAAGAGCTTCAGCTGAAAGCAGCAAAGCTTTCAAAATATTCAGTAGATGATATACTAAAACAGGGTTATACAATAACAAGAAAAAATGGAAAAATTGTAAAACGTGGAATAGAATTAAGTAAATCAGATGTTATTGAAACAATGTTTGCTGATATGAAGGTAAAAAGTACGGTTAAATAGAATATGAAAGCGAGGTATAATAAATGTCAAAAAGAGCAGATTATTTATCATGGGATGAATATTTTATGGGTATAGCATTTTTATCTGGAATGAGAAGCAAGGATCCTTCTACACAAGTAGGGGCATGTATCATAGATGAAGATAAGAAAATCATAGGAATCGGATATAATGGCTTTCCAATGGGAAGTTCTGATGACAATATGCCATGGGATAAAGAAGGTGAATTTCTGGAAACAAAGTATCCATATGTTGTACACGCTGAGCTGAATGCCATTCTCAACAGTATAAAATCCCTTAAAAATTGTACTATCTATGTAACTCATTTTCCATGCAATGAATGTGCAAAAGCAATTGTACAGTCAGGAATAAAGAAAGTAATATATTTTTCTGACAAGCATAAATCTTTGGATTCAACAAAGGCTTCAAGAAGAATTTTTGAAAATGCAGGGATTGAAACAGAACATCTTAAAATGGAAAAAGAAAAAATAAATATAATTTTTAAAGATTGAGAAAAAATCAATATTAGTATATAATAAAAAAGTAATAAAAATTTATAAGAGGTGATATAAATGGAAGCAAATTCAATTAAAAAAGTAGTAGCAATGGGTATAGGAGCGGCAGTTTATATTGTATTGTCAAGATTTGCAGCAATCCCAACTCCAATTCCAAATACTACATTATAGGTAACTTATGCCTTTTTAGCATTAATGGCATTTATTTATGGTCCGGTAGTTGGACTGGGAGTAGGATTTATAGGACATACACTTAATGATGTTCTATCTTATGGAAGTGTATGGTTCAGCTGGGTTATAGCCACAGCATTTTTCGGAGTATGTATGGGACTTTTAGGGAAAATGATTAAGCCTGAAAATTTTGACAAGGCAAAAGCTGTAAAATTTATTGTAGGAGATATAATTATAAGTTTACTGACATGGGTAGCTATAGCACCTGCTTTGGATATTATAATATACAAAGAGCCTCAGGGAAAAGTATTTATACAGGGATTTGCTGCGGCATTGAGTAACGCTTTTGTTGTTGCAGTTTTAGGAACAATTCTGATATTTGCTTTCTCAAAAACAATTGTAAGTAAAGGAAGCCTGAAGAAAGAATAGTTTTAAATAACCCGCATTTTCTAGTTAGTAGTAATGCTGACAGATTAGGCGGGTATTTTAAATAACAGGGAGGAAAAATTCTTGGAAGAAATTAGAGAAAACAAAGATGTTAGAAAAGTTGCTATAAGCTTTGAAAATTTTACATTCCAGTATGAAAGTCAGTCAGAGCCGACATTGTATGACATAAATCTTAAAATATATGAAGGAGAAAAAGTTGTCATAGTAGGGCCTTCAGGTTCAGGGAAAAGTACGATGGGACATTGTATAAATGGACTGGCACCATATTTTTATAAGGGAAGTAAAACAGGAAAAATTGAAATTTATGGTAAGCAGCTAAATGAAATATTTGAACATTCCAAGTACGTAGGAACAGTTCTTCAGGATTCAGATGCCCAGTTTGTAGGACTGAGTGTTGCGGAAGACATAGCCTTTGTACTGGAAAATGATGAAGTTGAAACTGAGGTTATGAAGAAAAAAGTTAAGGAAATCGCAGAATTTGTAAAAGTTGAAAAACTACTGGATTTAAAGCCACATGATTTATCAGGTGGACAGAAACAGAAGGTTTCCCTTGCCGGAATAATGGTTGATGATACGAAGATATTCCTTTATGATGAGCCTTTGGCAAATCTTGATCCATTAAGTGGAAAATATGCCATTGAACTGATAGATGAACTTCACGGAAAAGGAGAAATTACAACAGTAATTATAGAGCATAGGCTGGAAGATGTGCTGCACAGAAAAGTTGACAGAATTATTGTTGTGGATAAAGGAAGGATAGTAGCAGATGATACACCTGACAATATCCTGAAGGGAAATATTCTTACAGAAATGAATATAAGGGAGCCATTGTATATTTCAGCATTAAAATATAGCAATGTTGACCTTGGGAAATATAAGGATATTTCTAATATTGAAAAAATTAGCTTTCCTGAAGTGAAGGAAAATATACTGAAATGGATAGAACACAATCAGGTGGAAGAGCAGAAAAAAGATTCAGAAACAATACTTAAGCTTGAAAATATTTCCTTTTCATATAATGAAAAAAGAAAAATATTGAAAAATGTAAGCATAGATATAAAAAAGGGAGAAATGATAAGTATTGTAGGGTCTAATGGAGCAGGAAAATCAACACTTTCAAAGGTTATTACAGGATTTGAGAAACAGAATGAAGGAAAAATCTATTATAAGAATAGTGATATAAGTAGTGAAAGTATAACGAAAAGGGCAGAAAAAATAGGTTTTGTACTGCAAAATCCAAATGCCATGATTTCTAAAGTGACAGTTTTTGATGAGGTGGCACTTGGGCTTCAAACTAGAGGAATTTCACCAGATGAAATAGACAAAAGAGTGCTTGAAATCTTGGAAATATGTAAACTTAAGCCCTTCAGAAACTGGCCTATAAAGGCATTAAGCTACGGGCAGAAGAAAAGGGTAACAATAGCTTCTGTACTAATATTACAGCCGGAAATCATAATAGTGGATGAACCGACTGCAGGGCAGGATTTATTTCATTACAGGGAAATAATGGAATTTTTAAAACAGCTGAATGAATATGGAATTACAATACTCTTTATAACGCATGATATGCATCTGATGTTGGAATATACTGACAAAGCTTATGTTTTCAATGATGGTCAGGTTATAAAAGAAGGAAATCCTGCAGAAATTCTGGCTGACAAAAAAATACTCAAAGAAGCAAATCTTAAGGAAACTTCACTTCACTATATGGCTGAAAAAGCTGGAATAAATTCAGAAGAACTTATAAGAACTTTTGTTAACTTTGAAAAACATCATCAGAAGGCGGGTGATTAGATGGCAAGTACGTTTTTACTGGAATATATAGAAAAAGATTCAATAATACATAGACTGAATGGAGCAGCAAAACTGATATGTTTCCTGTTATGGACAACAGCAATTATGCTTACTTATGATACAAGATTGTTAATATTTTTAACAGTTTTAGGGTTTATACTGTTTAAAGTTTCAAAAATAAAATTTAAGGAAATAAAAAAATTGTATTTTATCTGATTTCTATTTTTCTGATACTTAATCTGCTAATGATATTTTTATTTTCTCCTCTGGAAGGGACAAAAATATATGGAACACAGCATGATATTTTTAAAATTTTTGGAAATTATGTAGTAACTCAGGAGCAGCTGTTTTATGAATTTAATATATTTATAAAATATTTTTCTGTTATTCCTGTTGGTCTGCTATTTGTAATAACAACTCATCCGAGTGAGTTTGCATCATCCCTGAACAGGATAGGGGTGCCATATAAATTTTCTTATGCAGTATCAATTGCACTGAGATATATACCGACAGTTCAGGAAGATTTTATTACAATTAGTAAGGCACAGCAGGCGAAGGGAATAGATATTTCAAAAAATGTAAAACTGACAACGAGAATAAAAAATATATCCTACACGTTGCTACCGCTAATATTTTCAAGTCTCGATAAAATAGATGTTATAAGTAATGCAATGGTTTTAAGAGGATTTGGAAAAAAGAATAAGCGTACATGGTATCAGGCAAGAAAAATGAAAACATCTGACATAGTGGCAATTTTTATAACAGCGGTATTTGTTGTTGTTGCACTTATACTTATAAAGGTGAATAACGGAAGATTTTACAACATATTTGTAAAATAACAGTTTTTATTATAAAAATTAGGAGGAAATCAAAATGGGAAATAATAAAGTAAGTGGAATGCTTGTCCTACAGACAGATTTTGGATTACAGGATGGAGCTGTGGCGGCAATGTATGGAGTTGCACTTGGAGTAAATCCGGATTTGAAAATATATAATCTGACACATGAAATAGAAACATATAATATATGGGATGCATCTTATAGACTGGTACAGACTTTACAGTACTGGCCTGAAGGAACTGTTTTCGTATCTGTTGTGGATCCTGGAGTGGGAAGTGACAGGAAAAGTATTGTTGCAAAAACAAAGGACGGAAAATATGTGGTAACTCCTGATAATGGAACATTGACACATATACATTCAAATATAGGGATAGAAGAAATAAGGGAAATCGATGAAACTAGGAATAGATTGCCATATTCAGGAGAGTCCTACACTTTTCATGGAAGGGATATTTATGCATTTACTGGAGCAAGACTTGCAAGTGAAGTAATTTCATATGAAGAAGTTGGAGAAAAAATTGAAGTTGAAAAAATGGAACTGCTGCAAACAACAGAAGTTAAAATTTCTGATGATGAAGTAATTTCAGGAACGATAGACATACTTGATATAAGATTTGGAAATTTATGGACAAATATAGACAGAAGTTATTTTGAAAAAGTTGGAATAAATTATGGAGATACTTTGGAACTTGTAATAAAACACAACATGAGAAATGTTTACAACAGTACAGTAAAGTTTGTAAAATCATTTGCTGAAGTTCACATAGGAAGAACTTTGCTTTATGTAAATTCACTTGATAAAATCGGTGTGGCAATAAATCAAGGTTCATTTTCAAGGGCACATCAGGTGGAATCAGGATACCAGTGGACAGTGGAGCTGAAGAAAATAGAGGAATAGACTTAGGAAAAGAGGACAGAAGTTATGGTAAATATAGGAAATGACTGGGATGAGATTTTAAAAGGAGAATTTGAAAAGGAATATTATCAGGATATGAGAAAATTTCTGGTAAAGGAATATAAGACAAAAACTATATATCCTAAACCGGAAGAAATATTTTCAGCATTTAAACTGACAAGCTATAAGGACTGTAAAATAGTTCTGCTGGGACAGGATCCCTATCATGGACCAAATCAGGCACATGGACTTGCCTTTTCTGTAAAGGAAGGGGTAAAACTTCCACCTTCATTGCAAAATATTTATAAGGAGATAAGCAGTGAATATGGGTATAACATGAGCAAAAATGGATACCTTGTTCCATGGGCAAAACAGGGGGTACTTCTTTTAAATACAGCATTGACAGTTGTTGCAGAAAATGCAAATTCACATTCGAAAATTGGATGGGAAATATTTACAGATAATGTCATAGAATACCTTAATGAAAGGGAAGAACCGTTGATATTTATACTTTGGGGAAATAATGCGAGAAGTAAGAAAAGACTTATAAATACAGAAAAACATTATATTCTGGAATCAGCACATCCAAGTCCGCTTTCTGCAAGCAGAGGTTTTTTTGGATGTGGCCACTTTGAAAAAGCAAATGATATCTTAAAGGAATTAGGAAAAAAGGAAATAGACTGGAAAATGTAAAATAATAAAAAACAAAAATAGAAAATGTGGTTAAAAAAATAAATTTTCAATATAGATTACGATTAGAACTTTTTTAATTTTTTAAAAAAAGTTGAAAAAGTTTTTCGATTCTATGTTTGTAAAATGAAATGTTCGGCCACACTTTTTATAATTAGTTAAAAAAGTCTATCGAAAAAGATGTTTATGAAAGTTGACTTGGTTAAAAATCAATATATAATACTATTGAAAAATAAAGTTTGTATTCTAATATGAAAAAAGGATATGAACGAAAAAAGTAGAAAGAGAGTTGGTTAAAAATGATGAAGTATTTACAGAAAATTGGTAAATCACTTATGTTACCGGTTGCAGTACTGCCAGCAGCGGCAATACTTTTAGGAATTGGTTATAGACTTGACCCGGTTGGATGGGGAGCAAATAGTCCCGCAGCGGCATTCCTAATAAAATCAGGAGCTTCCATACTGGATAATATACCTATATTGTTTGCAGTAGGAATATCAGTTGGAATGTCTAAAGAGAAGGACGGTTCTGCGGCATTGGCAGGATTAGTAGGTTTCTTAGTAATAACTACATTATTATCAAAAGAATCAGTTGCACTATTGACAAAGGTGGATGTAACAACTGTTCCGTTAGCTTTTGCGAAAATAAACAACGCATTTATTGGAATAGTATCAGGAATAATTGCATCTGAAATATTTAATAGATTCCATAAGACACAGTTACCGATGGCTTTTGCATTCTTCAGTGGTAAGAGATTAGTTCCAATATTGACAGCAGCTACAATGCTTATATTGTCACCTGTATTCTTCTTTGTATGGCCTATAGTGTTTGGAGCATTAGTTGCATTCGGAGAATCTTTCTTAAAATTAGGCCCTTTAGGAGCAGGAATATTTGGATTCTTTAACAGACTGTTAATTCCTCTAGGATTACACCATGCATTAAATGCAGTTTTCTGGTTTGATGTAGCAGGAATAAACGATATTGGAAACTTCCTTGGAGGAACAGGTGTAAAAGGAGTAACAGGAATGTATCAGGCAGGATTCTTCCCTATTATGATGTTTGGATTACCGGCAGCTGCATTTGCTATGTATCAGGAAGCTAAACCTGAGAAAAAGAAACAAATTGCATCATTAATGTTGGCTGGAGCTGTAACTTCATTTGTAACAGGAGTAACAGAACCTCTTGAATTTGCATTCATGTTTGTGGCACCTCTATTATATGGAGTTCATGCATTCTTAACAGGAGTAAGCTTGTTTATAGCATCTACATTCCATTGGACAGCAGGATTTGGATTCAGTGCAGGGCTTATTGACTTTACTCTTACTTCAGGAATGCCAATGGCGAATAATCCATTTATGCTGTTAGTTTTAGGAGTTGCATTTGGAGTAGTTTACTATTTGTTATTTAAAGTGTTGATAAGTAAGTTTAATTTGAAAACACCTGGAAGAGAAGATGATGATAACGAAGAAGAATTAAAAATAGAAGCTTCAAATACAAATCATGCAGAAGTGGCTGCAGTTATATATGAAGCATTAGGTGGAAAAGATAACGTAGTTTCTATAGATAACTGTGCTACAAGATTAAGACTGGAAGTAAAAGATTCAACTATAATTGATGACAAAAAAATAAAAAAAGTTGCAGCAGGAGTAATAAAACCTTCAAAAACAGATGTTCAGGTAATTATTGGTCCATTAGTAGAATTTGTTGCAAATGAAATGAAAAGATTATAAATCAATATAATTATACGAATAACTGTCTCATAAAAATAAATAAACTGCACTTAAAATCTTAATAAGGTTGAAAGTGCAGTTTTAAATTTTATTTATCTCTATAATGTGAGCCACATTGCCATATTTCCAATGTATCATCAGAAATTTTGAAAACAATGCGATTTGCTTTATCAATTCTGACACTCCAATATCCAGTAAGATTTCCAGATAATGGTTCAGGTTTTCCTATATAATGATATCCATTACGGTCGATATCCTTGATTAAATTGTTTATTTTTTTTATGATTTTTTTATCTTGAGTCTGCCAATAGAGATATTCTTCCCATGCTTCATCAGACCATACTTTTCTCACTATTCCTCCTCAATTAACTCGTGTTCTTTAAGCGTAGTTTTCCCCTCTTTTACATTTTTGATTGACTGATTTAGACGTTCCATATTTTGAACACTATAAAAAGGATCTGCAGTTATTTCAAACGGAATACGTCTTTCAGAGCCTATTTTTTTTAAATAGATAGTTATGGCTGCTGATAATGAAAGTCCCATATCAGAACATGCCTGTTCTGCATTTTTCTTGATAGTATCATCAATTCGCAAATTAATTTGTGCCATAAAATCATCTCCTTTCGGATATAATATACTACAATTAATATTAAATGTAAAGTATATTTATACAATCTGCTATACAAATATATAAAAATTAAATAAGACTGTCTCAAAAATAGTAAAAACTATAAATATAATATAAAAAAACTTTATTTTATTCATTTACTAAAAATTTTCTTTTTGAAACAACCACAACTTATTTTTTTCTTTTTATATATTCTTTTATAATTTCATTTCTGATTTTTTTTATATTTCTCCATATCAGGATAGTTTCCAAGGTCAATATCTCCATCTATTCTTTTTAATTAAATTTTTTTATCTCGAATTTATTTCTTAACTCATCATTTAAATTTTCAAATTTAGTTTCCAAATGTCTGAAAATATTGAAATCCTGTATTCCATAAAGCATATTTTTCTCTCTTAAACTGTGGAGAGGTTTCATATTTTTTTCCAGGATATGCAAATAACATATCACCGGCAGTCCATTTTTCCTTTTTATATGATACTTCAGAGAAAACATCTTCCACATAAATACCATATGCCCAACGTAGCATTCCTTTCATTTTAAATAAATAAGTATATAGCCCTGTAAGTCTTGATTCTATAAGAGGGCTTTCTATAAAAATATTAAATGTTTTTGGAAAACAGCATGAGTACCATGTCAATTTATCAGAATTTTCTTCCAATTTTTTATAGGCAGGATTTTCCTTCTGATAATAATCTCCTAAAAGTAGTGTGTTTATTGAAAAACTTTCTAAGTCATCGCTGTATTCTTCAAAAAATCCAGGAGAATGAATGGCATATTTATATTGTAATTTTTCAGTTGTACATGAATTTAAGAAATCTGAGAATTTTTTGAATACTTCCACTGAACTTGGTTCATCTCCTATTATTTTTGTTATAGAAAGATATCCTTTATTCTTTAAATGCTGGAATAAAAGTTTAATGTATTCTGCAAGTTCAGATTTATTTCTAATATAATCATTAATCTTTTCGTCTTCATCATAAACACTGATTCTTATCGGATCCGGATAATCTTCAAGAGGTGATCCGAAATCATAGCCATGCCAGTTTCCTATAAGTCCAAATAAATTAATTTCCTCGTCAATTCCCAGTTTGCAGCAAAGTTCAACATATCTGTCAAGATGAGAAAAATCAAGAATAAGGTTACCATTTTTTCTTGAAACCTTTATAATATTATATTCATATAAACGGGAAGCATTTTCCTTTACATCGAAACATTTCTGGCCAGCCCATGGGAAATCTGAAACTACAAGGTTTATAACCTTTTGACCAAGTTTTTTCATTTCTTTCAGATAGTTTTCTATTACATAAAAATGTTCATCTGAAAAATATTCTAAATTATATGTTCTTGCCCATGAACAAGGATGCTGCCACAAATCAAGGAAAAAACTGTTTTCAGGCAGTACATAATCAATTACGTCTACATTTAAAGTCTTTTCTTCTATAAGTTTTTCCTTTTCGTAACCATTATTTTCAAATAATTTCACATTTATTGAAACTTTTTCCCCTGAAAAATCCTGAGGAATAATTCCTTGGATAAAAACTGGAATTTTCCCTGCTGAATAAACTTTACTTTTCTGGGAAAGAATTATATCAGCAATTTCATTTCCATAATCATCTTTTGAATAATCTACAAGACTTGGATAAATAGTTTCAAGTTCAGAAGTTACTTCAAGACGGTATCTTCTGCTTAATCCCCACCATGGTAAATCAAGATCATTACTTATGTTAAGGCATGATTCCTGAGGAAAATCCACTGTGACAAAAAAACCGAATTCTTCATTTTTTATTACTTCTAAATTTGAAAAATGATTGTTATTAAATTTTTTCAAATTTTCCATTTCACAATTTCTGTAAAAATTATGTACACTGCTGTAAAACTTCATGCTTGCCTCCTAAAATAGATTTTAAATAAGTATTTATCCCCATGTTATAATATAAGCAGATAAATGTCAATCGATATTATGAATAGTGAATAATTTGAAAACGTAGAAATTCCTTTTATATTTTTAGCAGTTTTTCTATTTTTTTGATATTTGTTTTTTTGAATACAGCATTTGTTTTATTTATATTATAGAAGCTTGAATTATAAGTTTTTTTATGGTATAATTATTATACAGAATAGCAATGAAAGAAGGGAAAAATATGAATATTTATACTAAAAATAGCGGATAGCACAAAAAAATAAAAAAATATTCTATTTAAAAAAATATCAATACTTTTTGCTTGTACTTGATTATCAAGTTCTAAAAAGAGCAGGTTGTTCTTTATGCAGAATTTTTTTGATAAGATTTTTTTAAATTGACTCTTTTTTTGCAGAGCTAACATTTTAAATTCAAATTATTAAAGGGAAATATATACTTTCTTATCTAAAATTCATTTATCATATAAAGATAAATTTTTAAATAAAATATAACTGTTAAACCTATTTTTAAATAATCATTTGTATTTCCATATGAGGTTTATTCTGAATAAAAACTTATAAGGAGAGTGCAGTAATGTTTAATTTTCACAGTGGTTCCAAAGCTTCAAAAATAGCTCTTATGCTTTTAAGTTTAGGATTAGTTTTTTTATTGATGGCATGTCAGAGTAAAAAAGAAGAAGTTAAAGAGGTAAAGGAAGAAAAAGGAGGGAATGAAATAACAGTAATGCTTCCTGATTACGGCCTTCCACCTGAAGATATGCTAAAGGAATTTAAAGAAGAAACAGGAATAACTGTAAAAACTTTACCTACATCATGGGATGATATAAAAAGTAAAGTTTCAATTGCCGCTGCCGGGAAAAAAGCTGCTGCAGATATTATAGAAGTTGACTGGTCATGGATTGGAGAATTTCAAAGTGCAGGTTGGCTGGAACCTCTTGAAATAAATGAAGATACACAAAAGGACATCTTATCTCTTGATTATTTTAAAGTTGATGGTAAATATTATGCAATGCCACATTTTAATGATTTAAGAGTTGCATATATAAACAAAGAAATGCTTAAAAAAGCTGGACTTGAAACTCTTCCTTCAAAATGGAGTGAGCTTGAAAATGTAATGGATCAGCTGCAGGCTAAAGATGTTATTAAAAATCCTATGTTATACCCTCTAGGTGCTGAAGAAAATGCGACTACTTCATTTATAACTTTAGTTTATACAAGAAGTGGAGAAGTATTTAATAAAGACAATACTTTAAATAAAGCAAATGCACTGGAAGCATTACAGATGATAAAAAAATATCTGGACAAGGGATATATAAATCCTGAAACTATTTCTGCAGATGGTGGAACTGTATATAAAGGGATAATAAATGGAAATGGAGCATTCCTTATTGGACCAACTTTCTATATTACAAGTGCAAATGATCCTAAAGAATCAAAAGTTGTAGGTCAAATTTCTACTTTACCTATTCCAGGTAAAGAAGGAGCTTCAACTAAAACAGTTGCATTTACTGAAGCAATGGGAATTTCAACTTATTCAGAAAATAAGGAAGCTGCTAAAAAGTTTATTGAATGGGTTTCAAGACCTGAAGTTCAATTTAAGTTAAGCAAAGCAATAAACCTTACTCCTACTAGAACAAGTGTAATTCAGAAAATGACTGATGAAGGAACAATTCCAGGAGGACCAGGTTCACTTATAGAGCAGGCTAAAATAGTAGGAAGTCCTTTCCCTAATGGAGTACCTAAATATTACACTAAAATGAGTACAGAAATATTTAACATCATTAACCAGATGGCACAAAGAAAACTTACTCCTGAACAGGCTGCTGACCAAATGGAACAAAAAGTAAATGAATTGGCAAAAGCTAATAGTTAAATATAATAAAAAACAGTTGTTAATGAGTCTGTTTACGTAACAGGCTTATTAATAGCTTATCAAAATATAGGAGGATAGTACTTTATGAGGAGAGATACAAAAGGAATGCTGTTATTATTACCATGTTTATTATTATTGTTAATTTCAGTAATTTTACCGGTAGTTTTAACTTTTCGTTATAGCTTGAAGTACTACAATTTAACAGAGCCTCAAAATGAAAAATTTATATGGTTTGAGAATTATGTAAAAATATTCAAAGATCCTCATTTTTACAATGCTTTATATAACAGTGTACTAATTTTAGTAATGGTTATGATTATAGGATTGGTATTTAGTATAATTACAGGTCTTGTTTTAAATGTAAAGTCTAAAATTAATCCTGTACTGACAGCTCTGGTAATAATTCCATGGGCTATGCCACCTATCGTAAACGGAATTATGTGGAAATTTATATTTTTTCCTGGATATGGATTTATGAACAAGATTTTAATGAATCTGCATTTAATAAAAAGTCCAATTTCGTGGACAGATAACAGGTATTTATTTTTACTTGTTATTTCAATAGTTGTTTCATGGAGAATTATTCCTTTTTCTTCGCTTGTAATATTATCAAACCTTCAGAATATACCTGAAAGCTACTATGATGCAGTAAAGGTTTTTGGAGGGAATAAATTTCAGGAATTTTATTATGTGACATTACCTATGTTATTACCGTCAATAGGGGTCGTCCTTATAAATTTAACAACAACGGCACTTAGCATTTTTGATGAGGTTATAGCAATATCAGGTTATCAGTTTGAAATCCAGACTTTACTTGTTTATAATTATTCAACAACGTTTAATTTTCTGGATTTTGGATATGGAAGTGCAATATCCTATGTTGTAATGATTTTATCAGGGATATTTGGATATTTTTATGTAAGAAATATGGCTTATGGAAAGTAGGAAAGGATTAATTATGAAGGAAACAGGAAAGCATAAACTGATTTATTATATTACCGTATTTTTTATAATTATTTTTAGTGTAGGGCCTATTTTCTGGTGTTTTCTTATAAGTATAACTCCGGAAGGGGATTTGCTGAAAAAAATAATTTAAAGATTTTTTTCCTGAGGTAGTTACTTTTATGAATTATAAAAATTTTCTAACTTTGGGAAGTAAGGAAAGTGATGTACTTATAAACGGACTTTCAAATAGTATGTATCTGGCAGTAATTACAGTGCTGATAGGAATGCCACTATCTGTTGTTACAGGATATGCTCTTGCACGTTATAAGATTAAATTTAAAAATTTAATTATCAGTTTTATTCTGATGACAATAGTAATACCTGTATTTACTACTATTATTCCGATTTATTCCTTTTTTATGGAACATTCAATGCTTGATAGTATGTTATGGACATCAGTAATATTTATATCAGCATTTATTCCGCTGAATATATGGATAATTATGAATTATTTCAGGGAACTTCCTGAAGATTTATGGGAAGCGGCGGCGATAGAGGGAGCTAATGAGAGACAGCTGTTCTTTCAGATAGGATTGCCATTGGCAAAGCCGATAGTTTTGACTTCTTCACTTGTAATATTTTTAATGTCATGGAAACAGTATATTATTCCTATGCTGCTGTTATCCTCACATAATAATAAAGTATTAACTCTTATTATGTCAGAATTTATGACAAGGGATGCAATTAATTACAGTGTTATAGCAATGTCAGGAATTATTGTAATAATACCTCCGCTATTGGCAAGTATAATATTCAGAAAAAATTTAGTTTCAGGGCTGACAGCTGGTTCAGTAAAGGAATAATACGTAATCAAGGAGAAAAACAATTTTATGAACATATATTTAGAAGAAATTGCTAAAGCAATAGTAGATATGGATGAAGACAATATCATACCATTAATAGACAAGGCTTTAGATGCAAAAGTACTCCCGGAAGAAATCTATAATGACGGTTTAAGTAAAGGTATGCTTGATGTTACAAAATTATTTGAAAATAAGGAATATTTTGTATCAGAAGTAATAGTGTGTGCAGATACATTAAATGTTGGAGTAAATTATCTGAGAAAAAAGTTTCCGGCAAAACAGGATGCAAAAGGACCAAAAGTTATTATAGGAGTTGTTGAAGGAGATTTACATGAAATAGGGAAAAATATAGTAAAAATAATGTTTGAAGCTGCCGGATTTAAAGTTACTGATATGGGAATCAATGTAAAAGCAGGAGATATAATAAAAAAAACAGAAGATGAAATCCCTGATATAATCTGTCTTTCTACAATGATGACTACTACTAGGGGAAAAATGAAGGATGTGGTGGATCTTGTCAACAGTAAAAATTTTGAACATAGACCTAAAGTGATCATTGGCGGAGGAAGTGTCAGTGCAAAATATGCGAAAGAAATAGGGGCAGACGGATATTCGGCAAATGCAGTTGAAGCAGTTTTACTTGTGAAAAAGCTCTTGGGAGGAGATTAAATGGACTTTAGAAAAATGACGTTATTAGAGTATATAAATAGCGAAAATAGATTTTTCTTTCTACCTGATATGGCAACAAATGGATTAAAATTTTTTGGAGTAAAAAGTTATGATGTGTATACAAATCCTGAAATGCAGCTGAAGTTGGCAAAACGTATGAATGAAGAGTTTGATTCAGATTTTATATATTCATTTTGTGATGGTGCAATTTTTTGTGAGACATTAGGACTTGATCTTTTAAAACCTGATTATGATTTTCCCAGTGTAATGAGTCATCCTTTTAAAGCAATTGAAGATGTTGAAAAGGCAACGGTACCAAATCCTTATAAGGATGGGAGAATGCCTGTAAATTTAAAAAGTCTGGAATTAATTGCAAAATCAATTGACAAGCCACTTTATGTTTCTATACAGGGACCTTTTACGTTAGCAGTTCAAATGGCAGGAGCGACACATTTATTGGGAGAGGTAATAAGAAATCCGGAATTTGTAGAAAAAATTCTTGATTTTGCAACAGAAACTGTACTAGAATATGTTAAAGCTGTTCGTAAAGCAGGAGCAATGTATATTTCAATAGCAGAACCGGGAACAGTGACTCTTAGTCCTAAAAATTTTAAGCGTTATGTGGTGCCGAGGGTAAATAAAATATTTGATTCAATAGACTGCTGGAAAGGAATGCACATATGTGGAGATACTTCGTTATTTCTGGATTTAATGTTAAGCTGTCATTTGGATGCGGTAAGTCTTGATCAGATAATGGATTATGAAATAGTTGCAAAAAGGATTCCGTCAGATAAAGTTCTTATAGGAAATTTAGATCCTATTGATCTGATTGGTAAAGGTACGGTTGAAGAAATTGAAAAATATACGAAGGAACTTTGTACAAAAATGCTGCCATATAATAATTATTTGTGTGCTTTCGGGTGCAACTGCCTAAATGACACGCCTGATGAAAATTTAAGGGCTGCAATAAATACAACTAGAACTTTTAAAAGAAAATGATTCTGAATGTGTGAAAATAAGAATAGAGGTAATTATGATAAAAAGAAGTGAAGTAATAGAAAATGTAAAGGAAAATAGTTCCACAGTTATAAAATTTTTAGGATTTATAAAAAAGAGTCCGCCTCCTATTGTTGTGAGAAAAATTAAAGAAGAACTTGAAAAATTTGAAGAGTATATAGAAATGGAGTATGAGTATAAAGTATTTGAAGAAGATGGAGATATGTATGCCGATATACTATATACGATAGGGAATAAACTGGAGAAAGTAATTCAGAAATATGTAGACAATGGAGAAGGTATGCGGGCTATGATAATGGATAAAATAGGAGTTGTCACACTGGATGAGATAAAAGAAGGTATAGAAAATGAAATATATTCAAAATATGGTTACAGTGTAACTTCTGAAGGTTATCCAGGAAGTCCGAGATATCCTCTTAGTATACAAAAGGAAATACTGGATAAAATGGAAAATATAAAAAATATAGAAGTGAATGAGTATTTTCAATTGAATCCTGTAAAATCTGTTGCATTAAGACTATCTCTTTCTAAAAAAAAAAGTTCTATAACCCCTGCGGAGAATGTGAAATAATTTGTGAAGGGAAAAAGACTGATGAAGAGGCAGGATATAGATTTTTATTAAATAAAAGTAAAACATACACAAAAGATTTATATAAAAATGAAAAGCTGCCAGATGAACTTTTTGCAGACAATGTAAAAGATCTTTATATATGGTCAGAAAAATATGAAAAGGAAAATAATGTAAAAGGTCTTTATGAAGAACATTTTAAATGGATAGATAGTATCCTTGAAATGAAGGTAATAAAACTTGGAAGATTACAGTTTGAAGTATTGGAAAATATAGATGACTTGAGTAACGTATTTGAAGAAACAAAAGATTTTCTTTTTGTAAATGTTCATATAAGGGAAGGAGAAAAACTTACTCCTGAAGAATGTGAAAAATCCTATGATATGGCTGTTAATTTCTATAAATCAAGAGGGTATAAATTTTCAACAGTGGTTTTTGTATGTTATTCGTGGCTTTTTAAGCCCAAATCTGAAAAATATTCTTTCTGAAGAAAGTAATATTATCAAGTTTCAGGAAAAATATACTTTTTTCTCGTCAAACTTAAACGAAAAATATCCTCAAATTATAGAAAGAGTTTTTGTAACTAAAAGTGAGAATGCTGAAGATTGGGATGAAAACACAAGTCTTCAAAAAAAATTGAAGGAAGAATGGAAAAAGGGAATGAGATTCCCAATGACAAAAGGATATTTTATAAAAAAAATATAAAACAAAAATTTAAGGAGGAAAAAACGTATGTTAAAACAAAGATTAGTAGCAGTAATAATTTTAATTGCCTGTCTATTTGTCGGATGTCAGTCGAAAAAAACTGAAGAAGTTAAAAAGGAAACAACGGAAGGAAAGGAAATAACACTGATGATACCTGACTGGGGTGCGCCTACAGAGGAAATGCTGGCAGAATTTAAAGCAGAAACAGGAATTACAGTTAAGGTATTACCTACTGCGTGGGATGATACAAAAAGTAAGATTTCAATAGCTGCGGCAGGGAAAAAAGCAGCAGCAGACGTAGTTGAAGTTGACTGGTCATGGGTTGGAGAATTCCAAAATGCTGGATGGCTTGAACCTCTTGAAGTAGATGAAGCAACACAAAAGGATATTCCATCCATTTCATACTTTAAAGTTAATAATGGAATATATGCCGTGCCTTATGCAAATGGGCTAAGATTAGCATATATAAACAAAGAAATGTTAGCAAAAGCAGGAGTTACAGAATTTCCAAAAACATGGACTGAAATGGAAGCAGTTTTTAATAAACTTAAAGAAAGCAAAGTTATAGAATATCCTATGCTATTCCCTTTAAATGCTGAAGAAAAAACAACAACTTCATTCTTAACTTTGGCATATACAAGAAACAATAAAATTTTCAATGATGATGATACTTTAAATAAGGAAAGTGCACTTGATGCATTGAAACTTATTAAACAGTATGTTGACAAGGGATACATTAATCCAGCAAGTGTTTCTACGCCAGGAATTGATACATTCAGAGGAATAAATAATGCTCAAGGGGCATTCCTAATAGGGCCAACTTCATTCATAACAAGTTCAAACGATCCAAAATCTTCTAAAGTTGTAGGACAGATAACAACAATTCCTGTTCCAGGAATAGACGGGCCTGCTAAACAGACTATTACGTTCACTGAAGCTGTGGGAGTTTCTGCTTACTCAGAAAATAAAGAAGCGTCTAAGAAATTTGTAGAATGGTTCTCAAGACCTGAAACTCAGTTGAAATTAAATAAAGCTATAAACAATACACCTACAAGAACAAGCGTTATAGAACAAATGGTTAAGGAAGGAATTATAAAAACTCCAGGATCCATAGTAGAACAGTCTAAAATAGTTGCATCTCCTTTCCCTAACGGAGTTCCAAGATATTATACTAAAATGAGTACAGAAATATTCAATATTATAAATCAGTTAGGACAAGGAAAACTTACACCTGAGGCTGCTGCAGACCTTATGGAACAAAAAGTAAATGAACTTGTAAAAGCTAATAAGTAAATTATATAATGGGCCATTAAAGAATGTAATAAAACAGCTCTTTAAATGGCTTTTTCTAAAATTAAAAAAAAATAAAATACAAAGTATTGACAAAGCAAAAAAAGTGCTATAATGATACTAAAAATAAATAATTTTTAGAAAGAGTAGAGAAAATGTATTATAATCAGCCAATATATGAAGAATTTGATAGCGATGATAATAAAAAAAGTTTTTTTATAAAAATGTATGAAGAAGAATTTAATAGACTAAATCAAAATAAAAAAATATCTATAATTCAAGAAAAAATGAGTTTATAGAAGAAATAAAAAAATCAAAAAAACAGGTGATTATTATGATTATAGAAATTTTTGATAATTATGGTGATTTTGCAAATAATTTAAAAAAATAAAATATATAAATAATTATATTAGCTTTTATAATTTTAACAAACATTACAATTATCCAAATAATCCAAATAATCAATATGGCTATTATACAGGGGCAAAAGGAAGCGTATATTTTGTTTTGAATTATAATATAGGTAATTTTAATGAAGAAAGTTGGAGAAATCATTATAATAGTGTGAAAGAAACAAAAGAATTTATTAAAGAAAAAAATTTAAAATGTTCTAAAAAGTATCGAAAAATATGTTAGAAGATTTAGAGATATTGAATAATATGCATGGATATTATACGAAATTGCAATCATCATTTAAACAAATTAAAGATTTTGAGATATTTGAAAAAAGATTTTTGATGCAGAGAGTGAAAATATAAAAAAATACGATGTTTATAAATAATGTTATTTGGAACATAAAAATATAATACGATTTATATATCAGAAAAAAATAAAGGCACAAGAAAAATTCTAGTAAAAAAATATCAGAAAAAAATTGAGATGATAGAAAATAAATTAGAAAAAAATAACCAAAAAAATGATAGAAATAATGGGAATATTTTTAGCAGTATTTTTCAATAATAAATATTAATATGAATGAAGCTTCTAAAAAAATGTAAGTATAGGTAAGGTAATTGGAATAAATGCTTCAATAGTAATATGTATGATTGTGTTATTTGGGTTAATTTATTTAATTAAAAAAAGTGATAAAAAAATAAATAGTTAGAAAAATAAAAAGAAAATTTTTTTATGTTGAAATCGGTACAGATATATTGAAATTTAATTAAAAAAACCTGAACAATTGATTGTTACAGGCTTTAGTAAATCTCATTTTAAAAAAATAGATTTGTTTTTATTTTCTTACAAAGAATATAAATAAAGAGTTTAAATGTAATTTGAAATAGCTTCATGTATTAAATGATGAGATTTGTAGTTTATAAGTAAAAGTAAATTTATTTTTTTAATAATCAAAGAGATGTACTTATGAGTATATTGAATGACTTTTTAGAGGAGGTAATCACCTCCTCTATTTATAGTTATTAAAAAAATTGTATTACAAAAATATCCAACCATATTAGATTAAAAAAATATTAATGATACTTTTTAAGTGGTGAATATAGATAATGATAGAATCCCTAGACAATCATCCTAATTTTACATTCAGGACAGAAAAAAAGAGATTCATTCCAAAAAGTTATGTACATCTACCCAAAAAGTTATAGTGAAACCACTTTAAAAATAAAAACCGAGAAAAATTCAGTTAATTTGTTTTTGTATGGAATTATCACAGTTCGATATTAAAGAAGTTTTACTATATGTACATCTACCTCTGATAAAATGAATATTTTGATACGGCAATATTTTTTTCTTAAAAAGATTTCATAGTCTTTTTTTAATTTTTTTATATCTCTACATATATAATAGTGCCTATCTTTTCTAATTCAAGACAGATTCTTTTATTTTAAATAAAGGATTTATATTTGAAAAATTTTGTAAAAGTGATAAAATATAATCCTAAAGCTTGAAAAAATAACGGAAGGAGCTGAGGATGATATTTAGAAAGACAGAAAAGAAAGATATTTCAGAAGTATTGAAAATAATAGAGTCTGCAAAGGAAAGAATGAAAAATATGGGGCTGGATCAGTGGCAGAATGGCTATCCAAATGAAAATAGCATTATGGAAGATGTAGATAAAGGGATAAGCTATGTAATGGAAGAAAATGGGCAAATATTGGGAACGTCAGTTCTTACATTTGAGAAGGAAGAAGTATATGAAAATATGAAGGAAGGCCAATGGCTATCAAATGGGGAATATGCTGTCATTCATAGAATTGCAGTGTCAGATAGTGGAAAAAATAAAGGAGTTTCAGGAGAAATTTTAAAGGAACTGGAAAAAATATGCATGGAAAAGGGAATATACAGCATAAAAATAGATACTCATGAAGATAATGAGCCAATGAAGGGATTTTTGAAAAAAAATGGTTTTGAATTTTGCGGAGTTATTTATTTGGATAGGGAACCTGATTTGAATGCAAAAAGAGTGACATTTGAAAAAATACTGGAAAAGAAAGAAGTTTAAAAAATATAAAATGGAGGAAGAAATATGGCACTTGAAAAATTAGCTGAAAAATATAACTTGAAAAGACCGGAAGTTAAAACAGTTGAAGGGAAAATAGATGGATATTATGTCAATATAACAGATGACAACGTTGTGAAAAAATATTATCTGACATTTAATGTGAGTGGAATTGCTGATAAGAAAGAATTTGAGAAATTTCTGAAGGAACTGGAAGATAAAAATAGCTCAATATGGGATGTGAAATATGAGAAGAATTATATTATAGTTGAAGTTTCCCAAAAAAGATCGGGATTTAATCACTTTAAGGAACTGAAGGCAATAATAGAAAAGATAATAACTTTCTTTAAAGAAAAAAATTATAAGAGCGGATGCGGATATTGTGGACTTGAAGATGCTGAAAATATTGAAATAGCTAAAATAGTTGATGAAAGGGTACATATATGCGAAAACTGTTTTAATAAAGAAAAACGTAGACTTGATGAGCGTAGGGAAGAAATGCTGAATACTAAGGAAAATATATTTCTAGGGATTTTAGGAGCACTTGCAGGTTCTGTCATAGGAGGGCTTACAAATTATTTTATGGTATTTTCACTGGTAGGATTGCTGACAATCATTCTGAGTCAGGTACTGTACAGCATACTGGCAAAAAAGACAAGCTGGTTTGGAGTGATATTTCCAATTATTACGTCAATGATATGTGCATTTGGAGGTTACTATTTAAAACATTCAGATGGAACTTTGATTATAAATGATCAGGTATATGTAGGAACAGGATTTATTTTAATTATAGGTATAGTGATTGGAATATTTATGAAAAAACTTTCAAAAGGGGATTTTCTTGTAATAGAAAAGCTATATAAAAACTAGAAAAAGAGGTGAAACATTGAAAAAACAAGCAAAAAAATACTAAATATTTCAATATTGAAAATAATTTTTTTCTGATGATAATGATGTCCGGTATGAACATATTTTCTGCCAATATGTATAAAGTTCTTTATGTAAGTGACGGAGATACAGTTGCAGTGAAAAAGATTGAAAATAATAAAGAAACAGGAAATCTTATAAAAGTCAGATTATACGGAATTGATGCACCTGAACTGAAACAGGACTACGGATATGCAAGCAAGGAATTCCTAATGAAGCTTATACGTGGAAAAACAGTTAGAATAGAAGGAAATAAAAATGACAGGTATGGAAGGCTGCTGGGAACAGTTTATTATAATAATGAAAATATAAATGAAAAAATGGTTGCTACCGGAAATGCATGGTGGTATGAAAAATATGATAAGAAAAATACAAAACTTAAACAGCTTCAGGAAAATGCCCAGAAAAATAAACTTGGTCTTTTTTCAAAAAAAGGGTATATTGCTCCATGGGAATTTAGAAAAATGAAAAGTAATAAAAAATAAAGATATTAAAAGTTGTAAAACAAAGGTGTTAAAAGCCATAGAATGAAGGTATTTAAAAATGTCTTTTATTATTCAGTCAAACGTGATAAAATAATATTAAAATGATTTATTGTAAGGAGAAAAAATGTTTATAGATGAAAGCGTAATTACTGTCATTTCAGGAAACGGCGGTGATGGAGCAGCAACCTTCAGAAGGGAAAAATTTGTCCAGTTTGGTGGACCTGATGGTGGTGACGGTGGAAAAGGTGGAGATGTAGTTTTTATTGCAGATCCTAATATAAATACACTTGTAGATTTTAAAAGCAGCAAAAAGTTTCAGGCAGGAAACGGAGAAAAGGGAAGTGCTGCACGTTGTAAAGGGAAATCAGGAGAAGATTTGATAATAAGGGTTCCTGTAGGTACCATGATAAGAGATTTTGAGACAAAAAAACTTTTACTTGATTTGGATAATCCAAATGAAAGAGTTGTATTTTTAAAAGGTGGAGACGGAGGAAGAGGAAATATACACTTTAAGTCTTCTGTAAGAAAAGCACCGAGAATTGCTGAAAGCGGCAGGGAAGGTGCAGAACTGAAAATAAAACTGGAGCTGAAACTGCTTGCGGATGTGGCTCTTGTAGGTTACCCAAGTGTTGGAAAATCCAGTTTTATTAATAAAGTGTCAGCGGCAAATTCAAAGGTTGCAAGCTATCACTTTACAACTCTTAAACCTAAACTGGGTGTAGTCAGAATGGGAGATGAAGAAAGCTTTGTAATAGCAGATGTTCCGGGACTGATAGAAGGAGCACATGAAGGAGTAGGTCTTGGAGACAGATTTTTAAAGCATATAGAAAGATGTAAACTGATAATTCACATTGTTGATATATCAGGAATAGACGGAAGAGAGCCTGAAGAAGATTTTCTTAAGATTAACAAGGAGCTCAGAAATTACAGCGAAAAACTGTCAAATAAAATACAGATAGTAGTTGCAAACAAGATAGATATGCTTTATGATGAAGAAAAATATGATAAATTTGAAAAATTTATAAAGGAACAGGGGATAGAATATGTATACCCTATTTCAGTAATTGCAAATGAAGGAATAAAACCTGTTCTGAAGAAGGCATGGGAGCTTATTCAGGAAATTCCTCGTGAAGAACTGGAAGAAGAATATTCAGTTGAAGAACTGCTAAGAGAAAACAGTAAAAAAGAACCTTGGATGATAAAGAAACTGGAAGATCATGTATTTGAAGTGGATGGAAGAATAGTTGACGATGTCCTTAAAAAATATGTCTTTACTGGAGATGATGGTATTATAAACTTCTTACAGATGATGAGAAATCTGGGAATGGAAGTGGAACTGGAAAATGCCGGAGTTGAAGAGGGAGACTTAATAATAATAGCAGGGTATGAATTTGAGTATGTTATCTAATTTAAAAGGCCTTGTAATAAGCGGACCTACGGGTGTAGGTAAAACGGATATGTCGATAAATCTGGCAAAATCACTTGACAGTGAGATTATTTCAGCAGATTCTTCACAAATTTATAGATACATGGATATAGGAACTGCAAAAATAACAAATGAGGAAATGCAGGGAATAAAGCATTACCAGCTTGATATTGTAGATCCTGGAGAAGATTATTCTGTGGGAGATTTTGAAATACAGGTAAACAGTATTCTTAAAGATAAGGAAAAAAATCAGGAAAATATTCTTCTTGTGGGAGGTACAGGTCTTTATATAAAGGCAATAACTGACGGCTTTTCAAATCTTCCTTCAAAGGATGAAAAGGTGAGAAATGAACTTGAAGGGAAAACATTGGAAGAACTTAGGAAAATGCTTGAAAAACTTGATGAGAAGGCATATGGGGAAATAGATATATGCAATAAATTAAGGCTTGTGAGGGCAATCGAAGTATGTATTCTTACAGGCGGAAAATTCAGTGAGCTGAAAACTGAGAATGTGAAGAATAACAACTACAGTTTTATGAAGGTGTTTCTTACAAGAAACAGGGAAGAAATTTATGACAGGATAAACAGAAGAGTGGATATCATGATTTCCCAGGGACTGGAAGCTGAAGCAAGAAAAATATATGACAAATATGAAAATTTACGTTATAAAATAGCTTCAATAGGATATAAGGAATTTTTTAAATATTTTGACGGGGAAAATTCTTTAGATGAAACAATTGAGGAAATAAAAAGGGAAAGCAGGAGATACGCCAAAAGGCAGATGACATGGTTCAGAAAGGAAAAGGACTATATCATTTATAATTTGTCTGAACAGAGTGAAAATGAAGTTATGAAAGATATAATTGAGAGATGGAATAAATTTTAGAAAATATAGAAATAGGAGATGAAAAGATGAAAAGATTATTGGAATATATGTCTGAGGACAGAATAATAATTGATTTGAAGTCCAGGGAAAAGGAAGAAGTTTTTGAAGAAATGGCCCCTCTTTTTGTAGCTGGCAATGTAATAGATGCTGATGAGCTGGATGAATTTATTGAAGGGCTGAAGGAAAGGGAAAAACTTACTGCAACGGGGATGCAGGATGGTATAGCGGTTCCTCATGCAAAATCTCCAAGTGTTCATAAAATTGCATTGGCATTGGGAATTTCAAAAGAAGGGGTAAACTTCGAAAGCATGGACGGACAGCCTTCAAAATACATATTTATGATAGCAGCACCAAAAGGGACAAAAGAGGAACATCTGGATCTCCTTGCAATGATTTCGGAGCTTTCTTACTCGGAAGAAGTTCTGGAAAAACTGTCGCAAGCACAGACAAAGTCAGAAGTACTTGAAATACTGGAAAATTTTGAGGAGGAATAGTATGGTAAGAAAAATAAATCACCAGAATAAGAATAAGGAAAAGAAATTGCTGGAAAAGGAAGAAAAGAAAAAGGCACAGGAAGAAAAAAAAGAAGAAGAAAAACCGTTTTTCAACTGGAAATCAATGGCTGTTGTTCTTGTAGGAGCAACTTTTGCAGTGACACTGTTTCCTTTTATGCTTTCATTCATAGGAGTTCCAATAACTATAGGTTCTGTTATTGGAAATACATTTATAACAAGTTTTGCATGTGCATGGACAAGATTCTTTGTAGATAATAAAAAAGGATTTTGCAAGGAATTCTGGCAGCAATATGCAGTTTTTGCGATTATTTTTGGATGTATTTCGTACTTCCTGATTTATAGAAGAGCAGTAAAATAAAATATGACAGGAGAGGATAAAAATGAAAAAAACTATGGTTGTGTTGGCTCATCCGGATATGGAGAATTCAGCAGTGAATAAAAAATGGATAAAAGAACTCCAAAAATGCAGTGATAAAATTCTTATCCATGATCTTCATAAGGAATATCCTAATTGTATTTTTAATGTTGACAAAGAACATGAACTTCTGGAAAATGTTGATAATGTTATTTTTCAATTTCCATTATACTGGTACAGCAGTCCTCCAATATTGAAAAAATGGCTTGATGATGTTCTTGTATATGGATGGGCCTATGGAGATGATGAAACGGCTAATTATAAAATGAAGGGTAAAAAAATAGGAATCGCAGTTACTGTAGGAGGACCGGAAGAAGGTTATTCAAAAAATGGAAGTATCGGATTTTCAATAAATGAAGTGCTGATTCCTTTTAAGGCAACAATAAAATACATAGGTGGAATTGAACTTCCAAGTTTTATTTTTTATGATGCTGTTCCTGAAATTGGTAATGAAAAAATAAATGAAAGTGCAAAAAAATATTCAGATTATGTATTAAATCTTTAATTTGAAATAGAACAGGAAAAAAATACGTACAGTAAAACTTAAGAATAAAATTAAAAAGTTTACAGGTACGTATTTTTTATTGAAAATTGTTTATTTTAGCTATTATTTGATTACTTTTCTATAAGTTACAAGCAGTGGATTCCATACGCTTGCATTTGTTGGAGAGTAAGCAAAGTCTATTTCAATGAATTTTTCAATTGGTGTTTCTAAAGTAATGACAATTGCTATCTGATCTATAAACTGGGCAACTGCTTCTTTACCGACCATTGCTCCTCCAAGAAGAACTTTTTTATCCTTATCATAAATAATTTCAGTTTTTATAGGGAAAGAATCCTTAAATCCTGAGTTTTTATACATTGCCCTCATTTCAATCTTTTCAGCATTATATCCTAATGATTGTGCTTCTTCAAGTGAAAGGCCTGTCTGTGCCAGTTTAATATCATAGAAAGAAGTTGCAAAGGATCTGAGCAGTCCCTTCCAGCTTATATTCTGTCCAGAAAGATATTTTGCAAGAAGCATTCCATGCTTGTTTGCCACATCCCCAAAAGGTGCATAAAGATTTCTGTCAGTATGATAGAATTTGTTGAAAATACAGTCTCCCACAGCGTAAACATCAGGAAGATTTGTTTCAAACTTGTCATTAACAACTATTTTTCCATTTTCTGTTTTTAATTCAGAAGAAATAAAATCTATATTAGGAGTAATTCCAATACTGAATAGTGCAATATCAAAATCAATACTTTCTCCGTTATCAAGCTGTACAGACTTTGCAATATTATTTTCAGAAACAATTTCATTTACTCCGGAATTAAGTTTTAATGCAATTCCATGTTTTTCAATACTTTCATAAATTCCAGATTTTAAACTTTCAGAAACAGTAGGGAATATTTTGTCAGATTTTTCAACAATTGTAACTTCCATACCTTTTCTGTTAAATGCTTCGGCAGTTTCAAGACCGATAAACCCAGCTCCTACAACGACAGCTTTTTTAATTTTATCCTTATTTTCATTAATGTATTCTTTTATTTTCACTGCATGTTCTGCATGTGAAAGGGTAAATACATTTTCAAGATTTTCAGAATATCCTTTAATATTTGGAACAAAAGACTTTGCACCTACCGCAATGATAAGTCTGTCGTATTCAAATACTCCATTTATCTCGTTACCTTCTATATTTAAAGTTTTATTTTTAAAATCTATATCTGTAACTTTGTGTAATGTTTTAACATTAACTCCTCTCTTTATAAAATCTTCAGGAGTTCCTAGAACAACATCGTTAAATGACAGTTCATCTGCTATATAGTATGGTGTAGGACAACCAGCCCATGCCACATATTGAGATTTTTCAAATACAAACACCTCGTCATCAGGGTTTGCTTTTTTATATTGAGTGGAGAACATCATTCCTGCTGCTCCACCGCCTATTACTGCTATTTTCATTTACTTACCTGCTTTCTGTTAAATTAATTTATTTCTGTTTTGTAAGGCTATTAAACAGATATCTCAATCTGCTTGCAACCATTTTTATCCCGACTTTATTATCTCTCCCTCTTGGAATGATTACATCGGCATATCTTTTAGAAGGTTCCACAAATTCCAGATGCATAGGTTTTACAGTGTTAATATACTGATTCTTTACACTTTCAAAGCTTCTTGCACGCTCCTTCATGTCACGTTCCATTCTACGTAAGAGTCTTTCATCATCATCAGTGTCAATAAAGATTTTTGCATCAAAAAGATCTCTTATTTTTGGTATAGCAAGAATTAAAATTCCTTCAACTATTATTAAATTAGCCGGCTCAATATGTACCGTTTCATCAATTCTGTTATGAGTCTGGAAATCATATATCGGTTTTTCAATAGAATGCCCTGCCTTCAGGGAAAGTATGTGTTGTTCCAGTAAATCAAAATCTATTGAATCTGGATGGTCATAATTTAATAAAGTTCTTTCTTCATAAGTTAAATGATCATTTCTTCTGTAATAAAAATCCTGTTCCAGCAGAATGGAATGAATGTTCGATTTTTTAAGGTCTTCTATTATAGCATTTGTAACGCTTGTCTTTCCTGAACCTGTTCCTCCCGCAATTCCTACAATTATCGTTTGATAATCCATTTGAATACCTCCTAGTGATATAGTTAAGTATATAATAGATGGAGTAAATTTTCAAGAGGTTTTTGAAAAAAACATTAAAAAAATAAGAAAAAGTTCCCGTTTAAAGTATTAATATTATTAACATAAAAAGATAACATAAGCTAAATAACTTTAAAATTTATAAAAATTTAGAAAGAAAAAGACAATAAAAAAATAAAAAAATTAATGGCAAAAAAACAAAAAAAGGAGTATAATTATAGTATTAACTATGAAAAAAATAATTGAAAGGGAAGTGAAGTTTATGCAAAAATAAGACAAATGAAGATATGAAAAAAATAAGGGAGATTCTTGAAAACAGGGGAGCATTAGACCATGCGATAACACTATTGAGCTGGGATCTTGAAACAGAAGCACCTTTCCTTGCGGCTGAAAAAATATCAAAGACATTGGGTTATTTGATAGGGGAAAGCTATTCAATGATTATAAATGATGAATTTAAGAAAATGGTATATGGAATAAATACTGAAGAATTGTCAGAGATAGATAGAAAAAAATTATAGAAGAAGTGAAAAAAAGGAATCGTTTGAAAAAATGGAAAAAATTCCTAAAGATGAGTTTCAGAAATATTCGGAACTGAGGGTATTATCTGTAAGAAAATGGGAAGAAGCAAAAGAAAACAAATGATTACAACATATTCAAGGATTATCTGAAACAGATGATAGAGTTTACTAAAAAATTTATAAAATATAGAGGGTATACAGGAAATCCTTACAATACATTGCTTGATGACTATGAACCTGAAGTAGCGGTGGAAGAACTAAATCAGTTTTTCGATAAAATAAAAAATGAATTATCACCTTTTATAAAAAAAGTTACTGAAAAGGAAAGAAGTTCAGAAGAACTGGAATTAATTGCGAAATTCAAAAAAATGAATTTTGATGTTCAGAAACAGGAAGAATTTTCAAAATATGTACTTGATATTATAAAATTCAGATTTGATAAAGGAGTGCTTAAGGAAAGTGAACATCCTTTCACAACTGAATTTAGTAATAATGATGTAAGAATTACTACACACTACTATGATGATAATATTTTAAGCTCAATATATTCAACAATTCATGAAGGAGGCCATGCCCTTTATGAACAGCATATAAGTGATGAAATTACTGATACTGTACTCGGTGGTGGAGTTTCAATGGGAATACACGAATCCCAGTCAAGAATTTTTGAAAATATGTTTGGAAGAAGTAGGGAGTTTATTGGATTTATTTATCCAAAAATGGATGAACTGTTTAATCTTTCAGAAAATGGTATAGGTAAGGAAGAACTTTACAAACTGGCAAATGCAGTTGAAAGACAGTTTATAAGAACAGAATCCGATGAACTTACTTATCCTATACACATATTGATAAGATATGAACTTGAAAAGGAAATTTTCAGCAACCTCGATGAAGAAATAGACGTAGATGCACTTGCTGTAAAATGGGCAGATAAATATGAAGAATATCTTGGAATAAGACCTGCAAATTATACAGAAGGAATATTGCAGGATGTACACTGGGCAGAGGGACTGTTTGGTTATTTCCCTTCATATGCATTGGGAACTGCCTATGCGGCTCAGATATATGATGCTATAAATAAAAAAGTCAATATAAAAGAAGAAATGAAAAAAGGTGATTTCAGCCAGATAAATGAAATACTGAAGGAAAATATTCATAAATACGGTAAAATGAAAACTCCTAAGGAAATAATAAAAGATATGACAGGAAAAGACTTTGATTCACAATATTATATAGATTACCTGGAAGGTAAGTTCTCTGAAATTTACGGTCTTGATAAGTAAAAATCTGGATATAAGGCTGTATATATTAACAGCAACTGATAAAAATAAACGAAATTCAATATGAAAAGACTATGAAAGGAGGAATGGGTTTCTCAGAAATTATGATTTCATCAATATAAAAGTACAGAATTTTATTTGGGAAACACATAATATTAATGATAGAAATTCAGGATGAAATGAAATTAATGCAGGAAAAATTTGAAGATATGGAAGTAAAAAGTTTTGCAAGGGAGGTTATTGAATTTATTGATGAATGTCCAAGCACATATCATGTAGCTAAAAACTGTTCGGAAATTTTAGAGGAAAATGGATTTGAAAGGCTTATACCTCAGGAAAAATGGAACTTAAAAAAAGGTGGAAAATACTACGTGAAAAAATCAAATTCCACAGTGGTGGCATTTACGCTTGGAACAGATATAAATTTAAAAAAGGGATTTAAAATATTCGGTTCACACACTGATTCGCCTGGATTCAGAATAAAGCCAAACCCTGAAATGGTAACGGAAAATATATTGAGATTAAATACAGAAGTATATGGAGGGCCTATTTTAAGTACATGGTTTGACAGGCCACTTTCAATAGCTGGAAGAGTTGTGGTGAAAAGCGATAATATATTCCTGCCTAAAACTATAAGGGTAAAAATAGAAGAACCTTTAATGGTTATTCCTAACCTTGCCATTCATCAGAACAGGGAAGTAAATAATGGAGTGAAGATAGATAAACAGGCAGATACATTACCTGTGCTTGGTCTTATAAATGATAAGCTTGAAAAGGAAGGTTATTTACTGAAACTGATAGCTGAAAAAATGAAATTAAAGAAGAAGATATACTTGATTTCGATCTGTATGTGTATTCAATCGAAAAAGGATGTCTTGCTGGGGTAAATGAGGAATTTATATCAGCGCCCAAAATAGATAACCTTGCTTCTGTATATGCGGGACTTTTAGGACTTGTGGAAGCTGAGGATGTTCATGACCAGATAAATGTATTTGTAGGATTTGATAATGAAGAAATTGGAAGTGCGACAAAACAGGGGGCAGATTCAAATTATTTATTAAATACATTGGAAAGAATAGTATGCGAACTTGGATATGGAAGAGGGGAATTCCTGCAAATGCTAAACTGTTCATTCCTTCTGTCGGCAGACGGTGCACACGCGGCGCATCCGGCACACATGAATAAGACAGACCCTACAAGCAGAGGAAGAATAAATGAAGGAATATCAATAAAAATAAGTGCTAACCAGAGTTATACATCAGACGGATTTTCAATAGCAGTAGTTAAACAGATTATAGAAGGAACAGATATAAAAATACAGCCTTTTGTAAATCAGTCAAATGAAAGGGGAGGAAGCACGATAGGGCCTATTTCCTCAACTCACCTGGATATAGATGCGGTAGACCTTGGAGTACCTATGCTTGCAATGCACTCAGTAAGGGAACTTTGTGGAATATATGATGTATTCTATCTGAAAGAACTGGCAAAAGAATTCTTTAATAAAAACTAGGAAATAATAAATAATTTCTTAAAGTTATGAAGTTGGAAAAATAATATGGAAATGGAGGGCAACCTATGAAAAATCCGGATAAAAAACTTATACTTTCAAATGGGGTAAAAATTCCTGTTTTAGGATTTGGAACATATAAGATTGAAGATGATGAAATAGCTGTAAATTCAGTCAGGGAAGCTATAAAAACCGGATATAGGCACATAGATACAGCATCCTTTTACAAAAATGAAGAAAATGTAGGAAATGGAATAAGGGAAGGACTGAAACTGACAGGACTTAACAGAAAAGATATATTTGTAACAACAAAGGTGTGGAATACAGAGCAGGGGTATGAAAATACCCTCCGTGCCTTTGATAATTCACTGAAAAGGTTGAATATTGACTATTTAGATTTATATCTGATTCACTGGCCTGTTACGAAAAATTATGCGGATGAGTGGCAAAGCAGGATAAAGGAAACATGGAAAGCCATGGAAAAACTTTATAAGGAAGGGAAGATAAAAGCCATAGGAGTGAGTAATTTTCTTGTACATCATCTGGAGGAACTGATGTCTGACTGTGAAATAAGCCAATGGTGGATCAGATAGAGTTTCATCCTGGTCACAATCAGAAGGAAACTGTTGAATTTTGTAAAAAACACGGAATAGTGGTAGAAGCATGGAGCCCTTTAGGTCGTGGTGTGATTCTTGAAAATGAATTTCTGGAAGGAATAGCACAAAAATACAATAAAACAATAGCCCAGATTTGTCTAAGATGGATTATTCAGCAGGAAGTAGTGGCATTGCCAAAATCAGTAACACCTGAAAGAATAAAAAGTAATTTTGAAGTATTTAATTTTGAACTTTCTGAAGAAGATATGGATAGAATAACAAATATGGGATCGGCAGGATATACAGGTTCAGATCCTAATTTAGGAAGATATTAAAAAATGAAAGAGGAGTAAAATGAAAATATATTTTGAACTGTTCTGGATATTCTTTAAGATAGGTAGCTTTACCCTTGGAGGAGGGTATGCTATGGTTCCGCTTATTCAGACCGAAATTGTTGAGAAAAAGAAATGGATTGAGAAGGAGGAATTTATAAATCTTCTGGCTTTGGCTCAGTCTTCTCCCGGGGCGTTGGCAATAAATATGGCAGTGTTTGTAGGTTTTAAAATTAAGAAATATTTAGGAATGATAGCAACAGTACTTGGGGCGGCATTACCGGCATTTCTGATTATATGGCTGTTGGCGGCACTGTTTCAGAATTTTCAGAACAATCCTTATGTCATTAAAGCCTTTAAGGCAATAAGACCGATGGTTGTTGCACTTGTTGGAGGAAGTGTCTATACAATAGGAAAACAGGCAAAAATAAATAAATTTACATTGATTATTGTTCTGGCAATAGCAGTTCTCGTTTCACAGTTTAAGTTTCCGCCTATAATGGTCATAATAGTGGGAGCAATAGCAGGAAACATCTGGATGATGAAGAGAAAGGGGGCTAAATAATGGCAGAATTATGGGCTTTATTTGTGGTATTCTTTAAAATAGGGCTTTTCAGCTTCGGAGGAGGATATGCAATACTTCCCCTTATACAGAAGGAAGTTGTAGAATCACATAAATGGATAAGTGTAACCCAGTTTACAGACATAGTGGCTGTTTCACAGGTAACGCCGGGACCGATAGCAATAAATTCTTCCACTTATGTTGGATACCTTGTAACTGGAAATGTTGTAGGGGCAACAGTGGCAACAGTGGGATTAGTATTACCTTCTATAATAGTAATGACCCTTTTCAGCATGTTTTTCCTGAAATTTAAGGATAACAAGTATATAAGCAATGCATTTACAGGATTGAGGGTAGTCGTCGTAGGACTTATTCTTTCAGCAACGATATTGCTTATGGATAAGGATAACTTTATTGACTATAAAAGCTTTATAATATTTGGAGCCGCATTGCTGCTATTTCTGAAATGGAAGGTAAATGCCATATGGCTGACAATAGGAGCTGCAATAATTGGAATATTAATATATTAAAATACAATTTAAAATAATAAAGCTGTCTCAAAAAATAATATAAAAGAGCTGTCTCAAAATAGTAAGAATTAAATATAATATATGGAAAAACTATATTTTTTTCATTTACTAAAATTTTACTCATACAAAACAGTCATTTATTAAGGAAAAGTCAAAAACTCGCCTAAAGGCTCGGACAGATGACTTTTCCTAAATTCATTTCCTGTTTTACATTGTAAAATTTTAAAAAAATATTTTTCATATTTTTTTATAAAAATTTCAAAAATAATGTGATATAATCAAATAAGTTTGTATTTTACAAACTTATTTTTTTAAGTTAAAAAAATTAATATAGTTGGGAGTTGAAAGGAGAAGACATTGAAAAAAAATCTTGAAATTAAAAACGTAGGGAAAACCTTCGGAAAAGACGAAATTCTAAAAAATATCAACATTGAAATAAAAAAAGGAGAGTTTTTTTCATTGCTGGGACCGTCAGGTTGCGGTAAGACAACATTGCTGAGAATGATTGCCGGGTTTATAAGGCCGGATAAAGGGTCTATTTCCATAAATGGAGAAGTTATAGATCATCTGAAGCCTAATGAAAGGAACGTAAATACTGTTTTCCAGAACTATGCACTGTTTCCAAATATGACAGTATTTGAAAATGTGGCATTTCCTTTGAAAATAAAGAAAACTGCAAAGGAAGAGATAGAAAAGGAAGTATTGAAATATCTTGAACTGGTGGGATTACAGGAACATAAGGATAAAATGCCTTCCAGCTTATCGGGAGGACAGAAACAGAGAGTTTCTATAGCTAGGGCGCTAATCAGCAAACCGGATGTATTACTGCTGGACGAACCACTTTCAGCCCTTGATGCGAAATTAAGACAGAAATTATTAATTGAACTGGATACTATACATGATGAAGTTGGAATAACATTCGTATTTGTAACTCATGATCAGGAGGAGGCACTAAGTGTTTCTGACAGAATAGCAGTTATGAGTAAAGGGGAAGTTCTTCAGATAGGAACTCCAAACGAAATATATGAAATGCCTGCAAATGGATTTGTGGCAGACTTTATAGGAGAAACAAATTTTATTGAAGGAAAAGTTATTGAAGTGCATGATAAATATGGATATGCCGAAAATGATGAAATTGGAAGATTTAAAATAGAACTTGATAAACCTGTAAAAGTGGGGGATAACGTAAAGCTTACACTTAGACCGGAAAAAATAAAGGTAGACACTGAGCCAAGATATACAGATAACGACAACTATAAAGTAATAAAAGGAACTGTAGATGAAGTTATTTATACTGGATTCCAGAGTAAACTGTTTATAAAAGTTGATGGAATGAATAAACTGATAAAAGTTTATGATCAGCATAGAAACTTCCTGACTGAGGAAGAGCTTTTCGAATGGAAAGAAAAAGTTTATTTTTACTGGCATTATGAAGATGCTTACTTAGTGGAGGTGAACTGATATTGGCAAAGAAAAAAATAAAAAAAATAAATGAAAATGGACCTTTAAAATGGATATATTATCTGCCGATCAGTTTATGGATGACACTGTTTTTCGGTATACCGACACTTATAATAATAATTTTCAGTTTTTTGAAAAAAGGTGCCTATGGTGGAATTGCAATGCCAATAAAACAGACGTTAGCTGCCTACAAACTGCTGTTTACTTCAAGCGATATTTTAAAAATAGCCGTTAAAACAATAAATATATCATTCTGGATAACTGCTATAACTTTATTTCTGGCATTACCTGTTGCCTATTATATTTCAAGATCAAAGTACAAGAATTTGTGGTTACTGCTTATAGTAATCCCTTTCTGGACTAATTTTCTTGTGAGAATTTTTTCCTTCATAGCAATACTGGGAAATAAAGGAATTATAAACCATTTTCTTATGAAAATATTTGGAATGAAAGAGCCACTGGCACTTTTATATAACAGAAATGCAGTAATAATAATAAGTGTATATGTATTTTTACCTTATGCGATATTACCTCTGTATTCGGCAATTGAAAAATTTGATTTTTCACTGCTTGATGCTGCAAGTGACTTAGGAGCAAACAAGTTTCAGGCTCTAGTTAGGGTTTTCCTTCCTGGAATAAAATCAGGAATGGTTACTGCAACGATATTTACTCTTGTTCCGGCAATAGGTTCATATGCTGTTCCTGACCTTGTAGGAGGGACAGATGGAGTAATGCTTGGAAATATTATTGCAAACAGAATGTTTCAGCTTAGGGACTGGCCTACAGCTTCAGCAATTTCAACAGTTTTCATAGTAATAACAACTTTTGGAGTATGGCTGTCAATGAAAATGGAAAAGGAGGAGGAATAATAATGAATGATAAAAGAAGAATTTCACTGTTGTTTTTCGTACTTGTAATGATATTTTTCTATTTACCTATAGTTATGCTTGTGACACTGTCATTTAATAATTCAAAAAACTTTTTATGGACAGGTTTTTCACTGAAATGGTATATAGAACTGTTTACAAGCTCCCCTGATTTGTGGCAGGCTTTCGGAAGAAGTATTCTTATAGGTTTAACATCGTCAGTATTTTCAGTATTTATAGCAACATTTGGAGCAATAGGAATAAAATGGTACAATTCCAGATTGAAAAATTATGTAAAGTTCCTGAATTATATACCTCTTATACTGCCTGACCTTATAATAGGGGTGGCACTGCTTATATTCTTTAACATGCAGATGGGTGCATATCATGGTATGGAACTTGGAATGAAGACTATATTTATAGCTCACACTACATTTAATATTCCGTTTACATTGTTTATAATAATGGCGAGACTGGATGAATTTGACTATTCAATAGTTGAGGCTGCAAGAGATCTGGGAGCAAATGAATTTCAGACTTTGATTAAGGTTATACTGCCTTCTATGATGCCGGGAATAATATCTGCGTTCCTGATGGCGATGACTTTGTCACTGGATGACTTTGTAATTACAAGTTTTGTTACAGGAACAAATTCAAATACATTGCCAATTCAGATATATTCAATGATTAAATTTGGAGTTTCCCCTGTAATAAATGCATTATCGACTATATTAATAATAGGAACTATTATTTTATCCCTGTCGAGCAGAAAATTACAGAAATATATGCTTAATTAAGATAGGAAAATTCGATAGAAATGCAGGTATGGAAAAAAATAAAAAAACAATATTCAAAAAAATAAATGAGCAGAAATTTTAAAAAAATATGATATAATAAGATGTATTAAATTTATTAATAGTTATGATATATCAAAAATTATAATATATAATAAAGATATTTACACAGAATATCAGATACGCAAAATGCAAGATGTAAAGGAAGGTAAAAAAAGAAATGCAAAAATTTGAAGATTTCGGATTAAGTATTGAAGTACTTGATGCGTTAGAAAAAAAAGGATTTGAAGAACCAAGTGATATACAGAAATTAGTTATACCCGAATTATTAAAAGAAAGAACACACCTTATAGGACAGGCACAGACAGGAACAGGAAAAACTGCCGCTTTTGGAATACCAATACTGGAAACGGTTGAAGCTGACAAAACGGTAAAAGCTCTGATATTGGCACCTACAAGGGAACTGGCAAATCAGGTTGCAGATGAAATCTACTCTTTAAAGGGTAAAAAGGACATCAGGGTTCTGGCTGTATATGGAGGAGCTTCCATAGAAAATCAGATAAAGAAACTTAAATCAGGAGTGGACATTGTAGTTGGAACTCCTGGAAGAGTAATGGATCTGATGAGAAAGAAAGTATTAAAGGTAAATAATCTTGACTATTTTGTCCTTGATGAAGCTGATGAAATGCTTAACATGGGATTCTTAGAAGATATTGAGCTTATACTTGAAGAAACAAATGATGAGAAGAAAATGCTATTTTTCTCAGCTACAATGCCTAAAGCGATAATGGACATTGCTAAAAAGTTTATGGATGACTACAAGCTTTTAAAGGTTAAAAAACAGGAACTTACAACAGATCTGACAGAACAGATTTATTATGAAGTTAAGCAGGAAGACAAGTTTGAAGCACTTTGTAGAGTTTTAGACTATACTCAGGATTTTTATGGAATTGTTTTCTGCCGTACAAAATCTGAAGTAGATGATGTTACAAACAGACTTAAGGCAAGAAACTACGATGCTGAATGTATTCATGGGGATATAACTCAGGGATTAAGACAGAAAGCTCTTGACCTTTTCAAGAAAAAAGTACTTACAATACTTGTGGCGACAGACGTTGCGGCAAGAGGAATAGATGTAAGTAACCTTACACATGTTATAAACTATGCTATACCTCAGGAAGCAGAATCTTACGTTCATAGAATAGGAAGAACTGGAAGAGCGGGGCATAAAGGGATAGCAATAACATTTGTAACACCTAGGGAAGCAAGAACTCTGGCTCAGATAAAGAGAGTTACAAAAACTGACATTAAAAGGGAATCAATACCAAACGTAAGTGAAATAATAGAAGCAAAGAAAGAAGCTTTAATTGCTTATATTGATGAAATAATAAAAGAAGAAGACTACACAAGCTATGAAGATTTTGCAGACAAACTTCTTGAAGAAAGAGATGCAAGACAGGTTGTTTCTTCGATTTTAAGACACTTCTATGAGGATGAATTCCTGCCTGAAAGTTATGGGGAAATACAGGATGTCAAGGTAAAAATTGAAGACAAGACAAGACTTTTCATTGCTCTTGGAAGCAAGGACGGATACAATCCTGGAAGACTGCTTGACCTGTTAAATAAAAAGGCAAAAACTCCTGGAAGAAAAGTTAAGGATATTAAGATAATGGATAAATATTCATTTATAACTGTACCTTTACAGGAAGCTGAATTTATCATGAGAGCACTGAACTCTAAAAAGGATTCAAAACCATTAGTTGAAAAGGCAACTGGAGGAGCATCCGGTGGAGGATCTTCAGAAGGTAAAAAAAGAGGAAGAAGATCAGAAAAGGATTCTAAAAAGAAAAAAATCCGGTGAAAAGGAAAAAAATCTCCAAGAAGATCTAAAAAAATCAGATGATAAGAAGTCTTCTTCAAAAATCTAAGGAAAAATCAAAAGATAAATCAAAAAAAGTCAGATAAATCATCTGGAAGAAGTAAAAAGAAATAAATAAAGAATAAGGTTCACTTTTTATTAGGAAGGGGCTGTTTTAAAGGTAAAAAGGATTTTTTTAAATCGATACTTTTTGGAACGGCTCCTTTATTACAATTTATGTATTGACAAAAAGGAAGAAAAAAATAATATTATATATTAAAAATGACTAAGAAGTCACTTATTAGGAATTATGAAAAGATGAGAGGTGAAAAATGTATAAAACAATATTACTTGATATTGATAATACGCTATTTGACTATCCAAAGACTGAAAAATATGCAATAAAGGCAGCATTTGAAGATTTTCATTTTTTCAGTAATGGAAGTGAAAGTGAATTTGAAGAAATAAAAAAGGAATATAAGGTTATAAATGATTTGCTATGGGAAAAGCTGGAAAAAGGGGAAATTACAAGTACAGAACTGAAGGTTGAGAGATTTAGAATGTTATTTGAAAAAGCAAATTTAAGTTACAGTCCTGAGGAGTTTAGCAAACAATATCTGAAACGTCTCGGAGAAGGAGCATTTCTTCTTGATGGAGCTGAAGAGGTGTGTAAATACCTGTATGGAAAATACAAGCTCGGAATAGTTACTAATGGAATGAAGGAAGTACAGTATTCAAGGATTGGAAAATCTCCAATAGGAAAATATATAGATAAAATAATAATTTCAGAAGAAGTAGGGATAAGTAAACCAAATGCAGGAATTTTTGAATATGCCCTGAAGGAACTTGGAACTGAGGATAAAAAAGAGGCTATAATGGTGGGGGATTCCCTGTCGGCAGATATTCAGGGAGGAATTAATTTTGGAATAGATACATGCTGGGTAAATCTGAAAAATGATGCTCCAAACGATAAAATAAAGCCAAAATATGTTGTTACAAAATTAGAAGAAATATGCAATATTTTATAAAAGGCAGGTAAAATATGGGAAAAATAAGAAAAATAATATATGTGATATTTTTATTTGTTTTAATTGGAAACAGTGTATTTGCACAGGAAGATAAGCGTGTAGGCCTTGTCCTCAGTGGAGGGACAGCGAGAGGTCTGGCACATATAGGGGTACTGAAGGTACTGGAGGAAGAGAAGGTTCCTGTGGAATATGTAACAGGAACAAGTATGGGAAGTATTATTGGAGGGCTTTACAGCATAGGGTATACGCCTGATGAAATAGAAAAAATTGCATCAGAAATGGACTGGATAAGTCTTTTCAATGACAGTATAGAAAGAAAGGACAAGGGAATATCAAGAAATCTGATAGAAGACAGGAATACTATGGTACTTCCTATGGAAAAATTCATACCGAAAATTCCTTCGGGAGCAGTTGGAGGGAAAAGTGCCAGTGAACAGCTGAATAATCTATTTTTCGGTGTTCTGGAAGTAAATGATTTTAAAAAATTTCCTAAAAAATTTGCACTTGTGGCAACAGATCTGAATACAGGAGAAGGAGTCATGATAGACAGGGGTTCAATTGCGACTGCTGTAAGATCGAGCCTTTCCATACCATCAGTTTTTAATCCGGTTCAGGATGGAGAAAGACTTTATGTGGACGGAGGGGTTGTAAGGAATCTTCCTGTTCAGGATGTGAAGGTGCTGGGTGCAGACTATACAATAGGAATAAATGTAGGAGAAGGGTTTTCTAAAAGGGATCCTGAAAAACTTAATATAGCCGGAGTAATATCTGACTCAATGACAATAGCAGGTAGGCAGGAAGTTGAAAGACAGATAAGAATGCTTGATTTATACATGACACCAAACCTTGAAAAAATAGAATCATATGATTTTGGGAAGGTGAAGGAAATAATAGCTGCCGGAGAAAAGGTGGCTAGGGATAATATAGAAAGCATAAGAAAGTTAAGTAATCCTGAAAAATTTGCAGAACTGGAAGAAAAAAGACGTGAATTCAGAAAAACATGGAAAGATGAATATGATATAAAGTATGTTGAAATCAGGGGAAATAAGAAGTATGAAAAAAAATATTTTAATAAATATCTTCCAAAAAATTTAAGAATGATGAAAAAAAGTGACATGGAAAAAATTGTCAATGAACTGTATGGAAATGGAGATTTTTCCACTGTCTACTATGAAGTGAAAAATAACGACACTTTAGTAATAAATGTCCAGGAAAAGGCAGGAGACTACCTGACACTTTCCGGAAATGTAAATAATGAGGATATGGCAACTGTAACTGTGGGTATACAGGGAAATAAGACCATAAATAACGCAGATACAAGATATAGGCTGAATGGAATAATTGCAAATGAATATGGAGTAAACGGATCAGGAATAATGGCAATTGGAAAGGATAACAGAGTTCTGTTTATAGGAAATTTTGACTTCAGGAAGGATATTATAAAAAACCAGTATTATGCAGGAAATAAGTATGAATTTAATAACAGAAGATTTAAAGCCGGAGTAGGACTAGGTATGGAAATTAGCAAAAATACACTCTTGCTTTTAGGTGGAGGATATGAAATGTCTCATGTTAAAGGGCATATGGATGAAAAGGAAAGTGCAAAAATAAGATTCCCTTATCTTGAAGCCTCACTTACACAGGATAGCAGGGATTCCATAGCTTTTCCTACGAAAGGGACATATCTGAAGGCAGAATATACAGTAGCAAATTCTAAAAATGCAGAATTTAATGCCCTGTATGCTAAAGCCGAAGTAAATATCCCATTAGGAAAAAATTTAACACTTACACCTGGAGTGGCATACATTACAAGTGACGGTGAAAAAGTTCCTGAAACATACAGACCAAAAATGGGAGGATTTCAGGAGGGATACTATTCATTAGCATTTGATGGTATTCCTGCAGACAAAATAAGAGGAAATAGTATTTTTGTCGGTAAAATAAATATGCAGTATAAATTTTCAAAAATTATATTTGTGGGAGCAAATGCATCATTTGCAACTGTTTCTGATAAAAGTTACAGTTTTGGGAAAGAAAAAAAGGAAAGTTATGGATTGGGATTAGGAGTAAGAACACCTTTAGGTCCTGGATATGTGGGAGTTGCCAAAAGTCCGGGAGAAGATGTGAGATATTTCCTGAATTTTGGATATGATCCAAAATCATTTAATGAAAATTAGATACAAAAATAGCAGAATGAAAGGAGATTATGAGGCTATATCAAAATTTATAAAAATATGAAAAAAATATTATTATTCTTTAATTTTTTTGAGACAGCCTCATAGAAGTGAACATGAAGGAAAAAAGAAAATTAAAAAAAGCTCTTCTTGTGTATAACCCGAAATCAGGTAATTCAGACTTAATATTGAATAATTTCGACCTGATAACAAGCAGTCTTTTAAAGAATGGAATTACTCTTACCCTTTACAGTATAAGCAGGGAATACAATGAGCTGACAAACATTCTTAAAAATGAGAAATACGATATATTAATTCTATCAGGTGGAGATGGGACATTAAGTAAAAGTTTAAGCCAGCTGTATAATGAAGAAATCGAATTTCCTGATGTTGCAATATTTCCAACAGGGACTTCAAATGATTTGGCAAAGTCGTTGAATCTGGGAGATGATGTTAAAAAATGGGTTGACAATATTGTAAATGGAAAGGCAAAATCATTAGATTTTGGACTTATAAATAACAAAACTGTATTTTTATCTTCCTATGCAGGAGGACTTTTCACAAAGGTTTCCTACAATACTGATAAAAACCTGAAAAAAGTAATAGGAAAAACTGCATATCATATTGCGGGACTGGCTGAACTGACAAATATCAGAAAATTTGATTTGAATATAACTCTTGACAGCGGTGAAAAAATAAACGAGAAGGCAATATTATACATGATTTTAAATGGAAAGAGTGTAGGAGGATTTGACAGCGTTATTGATAATGCTGATATGAATGACGGTCTTATGAATATACTGATTGTGAAGAATATAGAAAATCCTTTTGATTTACCTGCAGTTCTTTTAGACCTTATTAACAGTAATCTTGAAAATAACGATTATGTGAGAACTGTCACTGCGAAAAGCTGTGTAATTGAAAAAATAGATGATGAAGTAGGTGTGAGCATTGACGGAGAAGAAGGGAAAAATAAAAAAGCTGAAATAAGATTTATAAGTAACAGACTTAAAATTTTTAGACAGTAATTTACAAGTAAAGGGGAAATTAGGATAAAGTAGCTAAAATAAAGAGGTTTAAAGGACTTTCACCTTTGAAATATGTATAAGGAAATACAAAAATGAAAAATAATTTTAAAAAATAAGTTTTAAAAAAATTGAAAAAATGTGGTATAAATATAGTATATAATTTGAAGTGTGGAAGAGTATATTTAAAGATGGAGGAAGAAGTTATGAATGGATATTTGAGTTTTGTACTGCATGCGCATCTACCGTATGTAAGACACCCTGAATATGAGGAATTTTTGGAAGAAGACTGGCTGTATGAAGCGATTACTGAAACATATATACCCCTTCTTGAAATGTTTGAAAATCTTACGAGAGACAACATCCCATGGAATTTAACAATAACAATGTCAGGAACATTAGTTAATATGTTAAATGATGACCTGCTGAGAAGCAGATATGTTAAACATTTAAATAAATTAATAGAATTCTGTGAATTAGAAGTAGAAAGATTGAAAGAATACCCAGATATGATTAAAGTAGCTAATCATAACTTATGGTTCCATAAAAGAGCAAAATCTGTATATGAAGATAAATATGCAAGAGATTTAGTTGGAGCATTTAGAAAGTTTCAGGATCAGGGGAACCTTGAAATAATACCTGTTACGGCAACGCATGGATTCCTTCCGTTAATGAAGGATTATCCGGAAGCTGTAAATGCTCAGGTTTATATGGCTAAAAAAGATTACATTAAAAACTTCAATAGAGAACCTAAAGGGATATGGCTCGCAGAATGTGCTTATTATCCTGGCCAGGACAAGTTCCTTGAAAAACATGGGATAAGATATTTCCTTGTGGATGCCCATGGAATAATGCACAGTGATCCAAGACCTGTATATGGAATTTATTCTCCAGTGTATACTAAAAATGGAGTAGCGGCATTTGCAAGGGATCTTGAGTCTTCTGAGCAGGTATGGAGTTCAGAAATAGGTTATCCAGGTGACGGAGTTTACAGGGAATTCCATAAGGATGCAGGATATGAACTGGATTATGAATATGTAAAACCATATCTCCACAGTGACGGAGTAAGAAGAAACATGGGAATAAAATATCACGCAATAACTGATAAAAAAGGAACTTTCAAAGCTGTTTATGATCCTGATGCCGCATATGGAAGAGCAAAGGAACATGCTTATAACTTTGTTTATAACAGATCAAAGCAGATAGAATTTCTGGCTTCAAAAATGAAATATAGAAAGCCGATTGTAGTATCTCCTTATGATGCAGAACTTTATGGTCACTGGTGGTATGAAGGGCCTATTTTTCTTGAATGGGTATTTAGAGCAACAGCAGAGTCTAATTTCTCTATGATAACTCCTTATCAGTATCTTGAAAGATATCCAACTAACCAGATAGTGGATGTAAGTATGTCAAGCTGGGGAGCAAATGGATATTATGATGTATGGATAGACGGGTCAAATGACTATGTTTACAGACATCTGCATAAAGCTGCCCAGAAGATGATAGAAGTTGCAAATGGAAGAGAACCATACAATGAACTGGAATATAGAGCATTGAATCAAATGGCTAGGGAACTTATGATGGCACAGACTTCATGCTGGGAATTTATAATGTATACAGGAACAATGGTTGGATATGCTCACAAGGTAAGTGACCATGTTCATAGATTGTTTAAGCTGTATGAAGACTTTAAAAATGGTACCCTTGATGAATCATGGGTTGCTGAGATAGAGTCAAGAGACAACATATTCCCTGAAATAGAATATAGAATGTACAGAACTAGCTGGCTATAAAATAGATTAAAATAAGTAAATTATAAATGAAGATACCAATTCTTATGAAAATGAAATATTTATAATTGATAAAACTAAAAAGATATGGTAAAATGAACAAAAATAATAATTACCATATCTTTTTATTTTAATTATAATTTTTTTAAATTTGCAAAAGTAGCTAAAAATAAAGGGATTGGTGAATAAAAAAAGTTACGGAAATAAGTGAAAAAAACAGTAGAAATCTTGTCACATATCTGTTAATTTGAATAGAGTTAGATCCTTAAAAAAACTCTATAAAGGTTGAAAAATAAAGAATCTTCTCTGTAGAACGGATAAAAGAAGAGAATCCATTAGAATAAGGATTGAAACTCTGCTTCAACGCGACCCAAAGAACAATTCTTTCTCTTTTTATAAAAAGAAGAGAATCCATTAGAATAAGGATTGAAACTTTATCAGAGTCAATAACTGAAGAAGATAATCAGAATTTAAATAACAGAAAAAAATTAGAATAAAAAAATTCTGAAATAGGTTATTAAGAATAAAAAAATAGAACAGTAAATTATAGTAGTAAAAAGAAAGGTCATTTTAAATATTCCTAATCAAAAAAAGTCGCCTAGAGAACAACAGATTAAAAAAATAATATTATTATTTGAAAAATCGTGCTATAATATAAAAAAATTATAGCTGAGGTAAAAATCAATATCATAAAAGAAAAACTCAGTTTAATAGCTGAGTTTTTTTCTTCTAATGTAAAGAGGATATAATTATGAAAGAATTATTTCAAGGAAAGATAGAAATTATCGAACTGTTTAAAAAAATATTATACAAAGGTAAGAAAAAAAGGAAGTTGAAAAATTCAACTGAATTATTGAAGGAACTGGACAGAAAAAAATGAAAGTGCTCAATAGTAAACTAAAGATTGAAAAATAATGAAAGAGATAAGATTTACAGAAAGCTTGAAAAAAATTCAGGATATAAAGAACGGAAAAAGTAGGAATTGTAAATGTAAACCGCTATATTATCAGATTTTTACTGATAATTCTGTTATGCATATCTTTTCTAAATATTTCACTGAATCTGAAGGGATACAATTATTTTATATACGTTTCGGCAGTTATAATCATTCTGCTTTCGTTGCTTTCAATATTAATCACTGTAGTTATAAAAAAAGAAAAATTTTTCAGTGCCTATTATTATAATTACAATATAAAAAGGATATTCCTTATAATTATGATAAGTCTTGGAACAGGATATTTCCTAAATTCCTATAGGCAGGAGCTTGAAGATTTAAATAAGAAGTCCGTTCTGATAAAGGAAGCTGAAATAAACTCTATAGATGAACTGAAAAATAGCAGCATTGAAATAGTAAACAAGGACAGCAGGATAAAATGGAGAATAGATGAAAATCTTAAGATTATTACTAATGAAGATTCTAAAAAAAGGAAACATAAATATTGAAAAATACAGTGATTGATGATAATAATAAAGTGACATTGTATTTTACAAATGAAAAGAAAGAGCCTCAATGGCTGAAAGGTAAGATAATTTATTTTAATTGGGATACAGTGAAAATAAGGCTGAAGAATAAAAAAAGAATCGAAGGGGAAGTTTACGGAAAGATAATTAAACTTGATAATGGAGAGACCCTTATACTGAACAATAACTTTGAACTGAGGGATGAAAATAAGAAGATAAGCGACTTTGGAGTAATAGGGATTAACCTGAAAAATAAAGGAAATAATAAATAACTTATTGTTTATAATACTCGTTGTATTTATTCTGATAGAATATGAATACTACAAATTTCCAAATGAAGACAGTCAAAAAATAATAGACAGGCTGATGCTTAATGAAAGAAAAAAGAAAGCAATAAAAAAATCAGTTTTTTCAATATTGCAGGCAGTAAAGCTTCTAATGTTTCCAATAGCATTGGTGCAGACATATCTGCTGAGAAGTTATATACTTAATCTGCTTTTTGATAAAAAAACTTGAAAAAAAGGTTATGATACAATAAGTGTTGTGCTTTCATATTTTTTTCAAAAATCTTACCTGCTGATTTTTATTATTTTGCTTCTTCCTGTATTTTTAGAGAATTTTAAAATTTTGAAAATGATTGAAAAATACATAAGGGAAAATGGCGATGATGAACTGTCACATATGAAGAATAAAAGAAGCTACTTGAGAATGATGGGATATAACAGAAGAAAGAATAACAGCTATAGAATGTTTTTTGAAAAAATAAGAAATAGGAAATAAGAAATTTGAAAGGGGAAAAATGTATAAAAGGATTAATGAGAACGAAATAGAGGTTTATAAATCTGGAATATATGAAAATCATAAGGATTATAAGTCCTTTTTACCTTCTAAAATTAACTACCAGTGGGAATGGAACAATCCTAGACTGAATGTATTACTGGAGGAAGCAAATATAGAAATTGGCAACTTAAAAAGCTATTCAGAGCTTATTCCAAATATAGATCTTTATATAAAAATGCATATAAAAATGGAAGCAAATAAATCTAACAGGATAGAAGGAACTCAGACATCAATTGAAGAAGAATTGATGCCGATAATGGAAGTATCTCCCGAAAAAAGAAATGATGTAAGAGAAGTACAGAATTATATAGATGCTTTGCAATATAGTGTTGACAGGATAATAAAAGAAGATTTTCCTTTAAGTTCAAGACTTATAAAGGAAATTCATAAAGAACTGATGAAGGGAGTCAGAGGGGAAAGAAAAACTCCAGGAGAATATAGGATAAGCCAAAACTGGATAGGTGGTTCAATGCCGTCAAATGCAGTATATGTTCCTCCTGCACATATACATATTCAGGATTTAATTTCGGATATGGAAAAGTTTATTCACAATGATAATATTTTTATTCCTAAATTAATAAGAATTGCAATGATACATTATCAATTTGAAAGCATTCATCCTTTTTTAGATGGAAATGGGAGAGTTGGACGAATAATAATACCGTTGTATCTACTTAGTTCAAAAATGTTAAGTAAACCTTGTTTTTATATATCAGATTATTTTGAGAGGTATAGGACAGAATATTATGAAGCATTGAATAGAGTAAGACTTTATAATGACATGACAGGATGGATAAATTTCTTTTTGCAGGCAACTATTGAAACTGCAAAAACAGCAAGAAGAAAATTTGAAAAAGCTGTAATTTTTGTTGAAAAAATGAATAAAAAAATGTGGATAATATATCAGGTAAGAATAATAATATACGACAAATACTAGAAAGTTTCTATGAAAATCCTATTCAGGAAACATCAGAATTAATAGAAAAAAACTTAAAAATAAGTAAAAGCAACTATAAATAGGGGCAATTACATCAATGGAAGAACAAAAACATTATATCAGAAACAACAGGAAATAGTAGAAATAGAATTTATGTAATGGAAGAGTATCTTAATATATTCAAAAAAATAAAATATAGACTTAAAAAAACGAAAAAAATTGAGTCTAAAAAAATTTATAGGCTCAAAAAAATGAAAAAAATTGAGTCTAAAAAAATTTATAGGCTCAAAAAAATGAAAAAAATTGAGCCTAAAAAATTTATAGGCTCAAAAAAAGTGAAAAAAATTGAGCCTAAAAAAATATAAAAATCAAAAACAAAGAGGGATAAAAAAATGATATATTTAGATAATGCGGCAAGTACAAAACCAAGTGAAGAAGTCATAAAAGTAATGACTGATGCAATGAGGGAAAGTTATGGAAATCCTGATGCAATCCATGATTTTTCTCATGAAATATTTTTAAAAATAAAAAATGCGAGAAAAACAGTAGGAAATTTTTTAGGGGTAAATCCTGCAAGAGTGTACTTTACAGCGGGAGGTTCAGACGGAAACAATCTTGTTATTCAGGGAATTGTTGAAGCAAATTCAAGAACAAGAAAACATCTGATTACTACAAAAATAGAACATCCGTCTGTTTATGATACATTCAAGTATTATGAAACAAAGGGGTTTGAAGTTGATTTTCTTGATGTGGACAAGGAGGGTTTCATTAATCTGGAACAGCTTGAAAGCCTTTTGAGGGAAGACACTTCCCTTGTTTCAATAGGAGCTGTAAACAGTGAAGTAGGCTCTATCCAGAATTTAAAGGAAATTGCTAAAATTATAAAGGGAAAAAGTAAGGAAATTTATTTTCACACTGATTTTGTACAGGGACTTGGATGTACAGACATAAAATTTGATAAAATTCCTGTGGATGCAATCACTGTGAGCGGACATAAAATATGTGCACCAAAGGGAATTGGAGCAGTGTATGTTGCTGAAAATGTAAAAATTACAAATGTTATTCATGGCTCAAATTCTGAAAACGGTATTGTAAAAAGAACTATGCCGACAGAACTGATACTGGGATTTACAAAGGCTGTGGAAATACTGGATAAAAATTATAGGAAGGATATGGAGTATCTGCAGAAACTTAAAATTGAATTTGCAAAAAAAATAGAGGAAAATATAGAAAATGTAAAAATTAATTCTATATTTGATATTGAAAAAAATCAAGTCCTAAAGTTCTTAATGTATCATTTAAAAGGGACTAAAGGGGAAGTACTTACACATTTTTTAGGAATGAACGGAATTTATGTTTCAACAGGATCGGCATGTTCGTCTAAAAAAGGGAACAGCAGAATTCTTACAGTAATGGGATTAAAACAGGATGAGCTTGACGGAGCGATAAGATTCAGTTTTTATTCAGGAAATACTTCGGAGGAAATAGATAAAACTGTAGAGGTTCTGAAAAAAAGTGTGGAACAGATAAGAAAAATGAGATAAAATATTAATGAAAAATATAATAAATATAGAAAGGAATATAAGTATGAATTATACGGATAAATCTCTGCTGAATTCGGTAGGACTATCATACGGTGAACTGTCCTTAAAGGGAAAAAATAGAGGTCAGTTTGAAAGAATGCTAAGAAACAGAATACATAAATCTTTAAATGGATTCAACCATGAACTTGTTGATGATTTGTCAAAGCTGTATGTAATAGTGGATAATAACGACATGGATGAAGTTGTTGAAAAATTGAAAAAAATATTTGGAGTTGTAGGATTAAACCCTTCAGCAAGAGTAAACAGGGAAGATGAAGAAATCAAGGCAAAGGTACTGGAATTTGCAAATTATGCCTATGAACAGGGAGCGAGAACTTTTAAAATAGGAGTAAATAGAAGTAACAAAGGATTTGAGAAAAAATCTATGGATTATGCAAGGGAGCTGGGAGCCCATGTCCTTATAAACAGTCCGTTTGAAAAGGTTCAGATGAAGGATCCTGATGTCCAGATAAATGTTGATATAAGAAAAGATGTATATGTGTATACTGAAAGAATTAAAACGTATGGAGGATTACCAATCGGTTCGACAGGAAAAGGTCTGGTACTGCTTTCAGGAGGAATTGACAGTCCGGTTGCTTCGTTTATGATGGCGAAAAGAGGAATGCGTATAAATTTTGTAACATTCCACAGTTTTCCGTTTACAAGTAAGCAGGCTCTTGAAAAAATAAAGGAACTGACAGATATATTGTCAATTTACACAGGGAAAACAAGACTTTACTCAATGAATATACTTAAAATGCAGGAAGCGATAAATACAAAAACTAAAAAGGAACTGGCTACAATACTTACAAGAAGGGCAATGATGAGGCTTGCTGAAAGATTAAGCGAAACAATGAATTATCATGCACTTATAACAGGTGAAAGCTTAGGGCAGGTTGCGTCCCAGACAATGGGAGGGCTTACTTGTACAAATGCTTCAATGGAAAGACTTCCGGTATTCAGACCTCTTATAGGAATGGATAAAACTGAAATAATAGACATTGCAAAGGAAATAGGAACGTATGAAAAATCAATAGAACCATTTGAAGATTCATGTGTAATATTTGCACCGAAACATCCGGTTACAAATCCTAAGCTTGAAGATGTTCTGGCAGAAGAGGCAAAAATTGAAAATTATGATGAACTTATGGCAGAAATATTTGAAGAAAAAGAATTTTTCAATATGGGATAATGAATATAGAAATATAAAATATACTGATAATCTGGAGTATGTATTTAATCAGTAATCTCTGAAAGGAATGACTACAAAGTATGAAAATAAAATTCAGTATTTCAGACATATTATCAAAAATAAACAGGGAAAATTTGAAAAAAAGATTCAAGGAAGCGGCACAGATGATAAATCTAATATATCGCAATTACAGTGACGGAGAAACTCGGATGCTGTCAACTTCCCTGACTTATTTTTCAATGCTGGCTATTTTTCCAGTTATAGCCTTGATATTAGGTATATCAAAAGGATTTGGATTTGACAGGATATTTATCAGAAAAGTTTTTGAAATAGTTCCTCAGAATGGTGGAATGGCAAGCACTGTTCTGGATGTTGCAAATAAACTTTTAATTTCCACTGAAGGAAGTATACTGACAGGAGTTGGTGTGGTTATTCTAATCAGTTCAGCTGTAAAGGTTTTAATAGTACTGGAAGATTCATTTAATAAAATATGGAATGTAAACAAAAGCAGATCCTTTACAAGAAGGATAATAGACTATATTGCCATTATATTCATAGGGCCTATATTTTTTATAGTGATTATAGCAACAAATTCATATGTAATAGAAAAGGTGGGGGCATTTTTCTTAGGGAAACCTCTTGTAATAGGATTGTTTATAAAAATGGTAGGACCGTCATTTTACATTTTGTTATTCACATTGCTTTTTTATCTTATTCCAAATACGAATGTGAAATTAAAACCTGCATTTATTTCAGGAATAGTAACGGCACTGCTATGTTTTATCTTAAAGGAAGCATTTGTATTCCTGCAGTCATTTATAACAAAATATAATGCAATATATGGAAGTTTGGCGTTTATTCCGATTTTCCTTGTGTGGGTGCAGTATATATGGGTGACTATATTGCTGGGGGCGCAGATAGCCTTTTCAATTCAGACATCTGATGAATTTTTATACAATGAAAGAGTGGAAATGCCTATAAAACTTAGAAAAGAAGCAGGGATACTGATTCTTGTACTGATAATAAGAAGGTTTAAGGAAAATGAAAATCCTTACACACATATAGAACTGTCAAAAAGACTTGATATGGAAAGCCTGTTTGTGAAGGACATTCTTTCAGATCTTGAAAAAATAGGATTTATTAATGAAATTATGGCGGATAAAAATGGAGAAAGTGGATATCAGATTGCCTATGATCCGGAAGTATTTACTGTAAAAAACTTTATAGACAGGTTTGAAGGGAAAAACGAAGACAGATATGAAGATATTTTTGATAATCTTATAAATGAAGACAAGGAACTTCTGGAAAAAATAAGAAAAAATCTTTTACTTGAAAATGACACTTTATTAAAAAATATATAGGGCAGGGAGAAAAATGGAAATATTAATTGTAGTAATGACAGCTATAATGCTTATAATAACGGCACTTACACTGTACCAGCTTTTTAAGATAAGAAAACAGCAGCAGTTGGAAATACTTTATCTGAAAGATGAAATAGAACAGCTGATGATAAAGGAATTTATATCGAGTACGGAAAAAAGTGTAAATGAAAATGCAAGAAGGCTTGGAGAAATTGAAAAAACAACTACACTGAGTATGAAAAATAATTTATTGCAGGGGATAGGCGAAGTTAATAATGCGTTATCAGGAAATAACGAAAAACTGTTAATGAAGTTTAATGATTTTATTCAGAAAATTGGAATTGTAATGAATGAAAATAATCAGGGGCTGACATCAAACATAAACAGATTCAAGGATGAATTTAAAAAGAGTGTAAATGAAGATTTTGAAGCATTGAACAGAAAAATAGAGGGAAGGCTTGACCTTATGAATGCCAAAGTTGAAGAAAGGCTTGCAAAGGGATTTGAAGAAACAACAAAAACTTTTGGAAGTGTTCTTGAAAGATTGGGAAAAATTGATGAAGCGCAGAAAAAGATAGAGTCCCTTTCAAGTAATGTAGTTTCACTTCAGGACATTCTTACAGATAAGAAAACTAGGGGGATATTTGGGGAAGTACAGCTTTATCAAATATTGGCATCGATTTTTGGAGAAAAAAATGACAGGGTATATGCAAAACAGTATAAACTCTCAAACAATACCCTTGTGGATGCAATTCTTTTTACACCTGAACCAATTGGAAATATTGCAATTGATTCAAAATTCCCGCTGGAGAATTATCGTAGGATGTATGATCCGGAATTGACAAATGAGGAAAGAATGAATGCGAGAAAGGAATTCACCGGTAATCTTAAAAAACACATTGATGATATTTCAACAAAGTACATAATCAGAAATGAAACGAGTGACCAGGCCATAATGTTTCTACCTGCTGAAGCAATTTTTGCAGAAATTAATGCCTATCATACAGATGTTATTGATTATGCTAACAAAAAAAATGTAAGGATAGCTTCGCCAACAACACTGGTTTCAGTGCTGACAACAATACAGATGGTACTTACAAATATTGAAAGGGAAAAATATGCCGATGTAATTCAGGAAGAACTTGCAAAACTTCATGAGGAATTCGGAAGATACGAAAAGAGATGGAAAGCTCTTGAAAAGGATATAGAAAAAGTAACGAAGGATGTTAAGGAAATAACAACAACATCAAATAAAATAAGCAAAAGATTTACAGCAATATCAAATGTAAATATGTCTGAGCAGATAGAAAACAGAAAAAATGAAATAATAGATATAGAGGAGCAGTCTGATGATGAATAAAACAGGGAAAAATGGAATAATCTTCGGGAAATTTTATCCATTACATATAGGGCATGTGGATTTTATCCAAAGGGCAAGCGGATATGTGGACACATTATATGTTTTCGTATGTACTGATGATGAAAGGGATATGAAGCTGTTTAATGAATCAAAAATGAAAAAAATGCCAACTACAAAAGATAGAATCAGATTTGTTACACAGACTTTTAAATATCAGGAAAATATAAAGGTAATCCATCTTGCAGAAGATGGAATACCGGCTTATCCTAATGGCTGGGCAGGATGGGCTGACAGGGTAAAGGAAGTTCTTGCCACAAATGGAATAAAAATAGATGCAATTTTTACAAATGAACCACAGGATGTGGAAAACTACAAAAGCAATTTTATTGATAAGGGATATACAGCAGATGTTTTTAATGATGAGCTTGAAATAATTACAATAGACACATCAAGAAATAACTTTAACATAAGTGCGACAGAAATTCGTAAGGATCCTTATAAAAACTGGCACTTTATACCAAAATATGTAAGGGAGTTCTTTATACTGAAGGTGGGAATTATAGGGTCTGAACATTCAGGAAAAACTAATTTGACTCATAAGTTGGCAAACCATTATAATACTACATATGTAAGGGAATACAGAAAGGAATATATAGAAGAAGTGCTTCAGAATAATGAAGATAACCTGCAATATGAAGATTATAGCCAGATAGCATATGGACAGAATCAGAAAATATCAGAAAGTGTAAAAAATGCTGACAGGCTTGTTGTTGTTGATACAGAATTTACTTCACTGCAGGCACAGTATATAAAAAATAATGGAAGTGAACATCCTGTAATAGAAGATTTTATAAGAAACAGTAATTTTGATGTGTTAATATATATTGAAAAAAACAGATCAGAAGGGAACTTTTGATGAAATACTTCAAAAAGTTACTTAAAAAAATAATAAAAAAATATATAAAACTGACACATGAAAAATAAGACAAGCCTGACAGAAAAATTATATTAAAAGTATAGAAATAATAGATGATTATATAAATCAGAAAAACAGTTTAAACTGTGGAAAAATACTGGGAAAGACAGTCAACTTTCATATAAGAATTTAAAAATTTAAGAAATATTTTTCAAAAAGAAGGTTGACTTTATTACAAAAAGTATGTTATTATAATTGAGCTAGTTTATTCTGGTAATACCAATATTTATTGGGAGGGATAGAAGATATGAGAGTACAAGTGATTTTAGAATGCACTGAAACTAAGTTGAGACATTATGTTACAACTAAAAACAAAAAAACTCATCCTGAAAGATTAGAAATGAGAAAATATAATCCGGTGCTTAAAAGACATTCTCTTTACAGAGAAGTTAAATAGTACATTATATAAATAGGTCAGTAGCTCAATTGGTAGAGCATCGGTCTCCAAAACCGAGGGTTACGGGTTCGATTCCTGTCTGGCCTGCCATTTTATTTTTATGGAGATGTTTTATGAGTAAATTTAATTTAGGAAAAGCTTTCGGAAATTTGCGTGAAGAATATAGAAAGATATACTGGGCAGGAAAAGCAGAAGTTTTTCATGTTACTGTAATAGTATTGTTAATAACTTTATTTATAGCAATTTATACTGTTATATTTGATACAGGATTTAACTTTATATTGTTGAAATTAACTAATACTTTAAAAAGCTTTTTAGGAGGAGCGTAAAGTGACGGAAGATTTTAATGTAGAAGAAGTGACGGAAGATGGAATTGTTTACGAAAAAAAATGGTATATAATTCATACATATTCCGGATACGAAAAAAAAGTTGCGACAGATCTTGAAAAAAGAATAGAATCTTTAAATCTTACAGACAGAGTTTTCAGAATTCTTGTTCCTGAAGAAGAAGTCCTCGAAGAAAAAAGAGGAAAAATGGTAAAGGTTCCAAGAAAACTGTTTCCTAGTTATGTAATGATTGAGATGTTATCTGTCAGAGAAGAAAATGAGTTGGGATTAGGATACCGTGTAGATAGTGATGCGTGGTACGTAATTAGAAATACCAACGGAGTAACAGGATTTGTAGGTGTGGGAAGTGATCCGATACCGTTATCCGATGAAGAAGCTTCAGATTTGTTAGCTAAAATAGGAGTGGAAGCAAACGAAAACGAAAACAGATTCAATATTGACTTTAAGATAGGGGAACGTGTTGTGGTGAAGAAAGATTCTTTCTATGATCAGACAGGTGAAATATCTGATATTGATTATGAACATGGTAGAGTAACTGTCATGCTTGAAGTTTTTGGAAGATTGACTCCAGTTGAGCTTGAATATAATGAAGTGGAAAAAAGTGAATATTAGAAATTAAAAAACAAAGATTAAGTATTAGAAGAATAACGTTAGCGAAATTTTAATTTAAGAAAAAGTGGGAGATTTAAAAAATTCAGTTACCACAGAGGAGGAAAAATGGCTAAAGAAGTAATCGGAAAGATTAAATTACAATTAGAAGCAGGGAAAGCTAATCCGGCTCCACCAGTAGGACCGGCGTTAGGACAGCACGGAGTAAACATACCTGAATTCTGTAAAGCGTTCAACGCACAAACTCAGGATAAAGCAGGATTCGTTATACCGGTAGAAATATCAGTATATGCAGATAGAAGTTTCACTTTCGTTCTGAAAACACCACCTGCATCAGATTTATTGAAAAAAGCGGCTAAAGTTCAAAAAGGAGCAGGAAATTCTATAAAAGAAACTGCAGGAACAATAACAAAAGCTCAGTTAAAAGAAATAGCTGAAACAAAATTACCTGATTTAAATGCTGGAAGCGTAGAAGCGGCTATGAATACAATAGCAGGAACTGCAAGAAGCATGGGAATCAAAATAACAGATTAATAAAAGTTAATGAATTAGAAGTCTAAATTTCAAGTAGAAAAATGGAAATCGCAGAATAATTATCAGATTAAGTGGAAGGTTATAAAAAACCAATGACCACAGAGGAGGAAATAATAAATGGCAAAAAGAGGAAAAAGATATAATGAAATTTCTCAGAAAGTAGATAAAACAAAAGTTTACACTCCAGAGGAAGCTTTGGAATTAGTATTTGAAACTAAAAGTGCTAAATTTGTGGAAACTGTAGAATTAGCAATAAGACTTGGAGTAGATCCAAGACATGCTGATCAGCAAGTAAGAGGAACTGTAGTATTACCAAATGGTACAGGGAAAAATGTAAAAATATTAACAATAACATCAGGAGAAAATATCCAGAAAGCATTAGATGCAGGATCAGATTATGCTGGTGATGATGAATACATAACAAAAATACAAGGTGGATGGATGGATTTTGATTTAGTTATAGCTACTCCAGACATGATGCCTAAATTAGGAAAATTAGGAAAAATCTTAGGAACAAAAGGATTAATGCCTAACCCTAAATCAGGAACAGTAACTACAAATGTTGAACAAACTGTAGAAGAATTCAAAAAAGGTAAAGTTGCATTTAAAGTTGATAAATTAGGATCATTACACTTACCATTAGGTAAAGTTGATTTCACTAAAGAAGCAGTAACTGAGAACTTTAAAGTTGCTATGGAACAAATTATTAAATTAAAACCAGCAGCTTCAAAAGGTCAATATTTAAGATCAGTAGCTATCTCATTAACAATGGGACCTGGAATTAAAGTTGATCCGATATTAGTAGCAGCTTTTGTTGGAAAATAATTCTTGATTTTAATAAAAAAATAGTGTATAATAATTTTTGAAATGAATAAATACGTTTCAAAATGATAACCAAAGACAGTAGGTGGAAATTCCATAAACCCTACCGAGGTAATAGTAAATGAATGAATAATCTATATAATATAAAGAATTCGTTAATACATACCTCTGGGCTTATTGTTTTTGTTTCAGAGGTTTTTAATATGAGGAGGTGAACAAATTGCCAGCACAATCAAAAATAGAAGCAGTAGAAAATTTAACTGCCAAATTGAAAGAAGCTAAAGCAATGGTGTTTGTTGATTACAAAGGAATCAGCGTTAACGAAGATACAGAATTAAGAAAGACTGCAAGAGAAGCAGGAGTTGAATATTTTGTAGCTAAAAACAGATTAATGAAAATAGCTCTAAAATCAGTTGGTGTTGAAACAAACTTTGATGATTTATTAGAAGGTACTACATCTTTCGCAGTAGGATATGAAGATGGTGTTGCCCCTTCAAAATTAATTTTTGATTTTGGAAAGAAAACAAAAGATAAATTAGTTATCAAAGGTGGAATGCTTGGTGGAGATAGAGTTGATGCAGCTACTGTAGAAGCATTAGCTAAATTACCTTCAAGAGACGAACTGTTAGGACAAATAGCATACGGATTACTGTCACCAGTAAGAATGTTAGCAGTTGGATTATCAAACTTAGCTGATAAACAAGCTGAAGGTGTATCAGCAGAATAATAGAAAATAAAAATAAAAAATTAAAAGAAAAAATAGGAGGAAAAAAATAATGGCATTTAATAAAGAACAATTCATAGAAGATTTAAAAGCTATGAGCGTATTAGAATTAAAAGAAGTAGTAGAAGCAATTGAAGAAACTTTTGGAGTATCTGCACAACCAGTAGCAGTTGCAGGTGGAGCAGCAGCAGGTGGAGCAGCAGCTGAAGAAAAAACTGAATTTGATGTAATTCTTGTTTCTGCAGGAGCTGCAAAATTAGCAGTTATTAAAGAAGTAAGAGGAATCACTGGATTAGGACTGAAAGAAGCTAAAGAATTAGTTGAAGCAGGAGGAAAAGCTGTAAAAGAAGGTGTTTCTAAAGATGAAGCTGAAGCTTTAAAAGCACAATTAGAAGGTGCAGGAGCAACTGTAGAATTAAAATAATAATATACAGCATTGATAGTGAAGACACTCTTAGGTTGGAGAGTGTCTTTTTCCACTATAAAGTTTATGAAAGAAGAAAAAAAGGCTGGAAAGCTTGATTTTATTGTGTTTTGATTTTTTTGAACATTCTTTATTGTATTAATTTTTATATACACTTAACAGAGCTGTAAAAAAAGTATAAAAAGTGCAAATTGGAATTTATGGATTGTAATTAAGAAGTTGAAACGTAACAATTGCACAAAATTTATATATAATTAAAGATATGTTCTTTAATATAGGGAGGAATTTTTTAAATGAGCAAACTTATTGAAAGATACAGTTTCGGAAAAATAGTAGACAGGGGAACAATGCCACATTTTCTTGAATTTCAGATAAATTCTTATGAAGATTTTCTGCAAGCTAAAGTAGCACCTCAAAAAAGAGAAAATAAAGGATTTGAAGCAATTTTCAATGAAATTTTTCCGATTGAATCCAGTAACGGGTTATTAAAACTTGAGTATTTATGGTATGAAATACATGACAATGATGTCCCTTTAAATGATGAACTGGAATGTAAAAAGAGAGGGAAAACGTATTCAGGCCAATTAAAAGTAAGATTGAAACTGACTAATAAAAAAACTCAGGAAATACAGGAAACATTAGTTCATTTTGGTGATATTCCATTGATGACGGATAAAGCAACATTCGTTATAAACGGTGCTGAGAGGGTTGTTGTTTCACAATTGCACAGATCACCGGGTATTACATTTAATAAAGAATTGAATATTCAAACTGGTAAAGATGTGTTTATTGGAAAAATAATTCCTTATAAAGGGACATGGCTCGAATTTGAAACTGATAAAAATGATATTTTAAATGTAAAAATTGATAGAAGAAAGAAAGTTTTGTCAACAGTATTTTTAAAAGCAGTTGACTTTTTCATGACTAATGAAGAAATTATGAATGAATTTTTTGAAGTGAAGGAAGTTGAACTGGCTTCACTTTATGAAAAATACAAAGGTGATGAACTTGATGAAGTATTAAGAACTAAACTTGAAGGAAGCTTCATTCATGAAGATATACTGGATGAGGAAACAGGAGAATTTGTAGCAGAATCTCAGGAATTAATTGATAATATAGTAATAGAAAAAATTAGGGAAAATACTATTCCTACTGTAAAAATCTGGGAAGTAAAACCTGAAGACAGAATAATAGCAAATTCATTAATACATGATAATACAAAGACAAATGATGAAGCTGTTATTGAAGTATTCAAGAAATTAAGACCAGGAGATTTAGTAACTGTGGAAAGTGCAAGATCACTTGTAAAACAAATGTTCTTCAATCCTCAGAGATATGACCTGGCAGATGTTGGAAGATACAAAATTAATAAAAGGTTAAAACAGGATGTACCTGAAGATATAATTGTGTTAACAAAGGAAGATGTGTTACAGACTATCGATTATGTTAAAAACTTGTTAATGGTGAAGGATTTACAGATGATATAGATAATCTGTCAAACAGAAGGGTAAGAGGAGTTGGAGAATTACTTTCTATTCAGGTTAAAGGCGGAATGCTGAAAATGTCAAAAATGGTAAGGGAAAAAATGACAGTTCAGGATATAACAACTTTAACACCACAAAGCTTGCTTAACACTAAGCCATTAAATGCATTGATACTTGAATTCTTTGGAAGTGGCCAGCTGTCACAGTTTATGGATCAGTCCAATCCACTTGCTGAATTGACACATAAGAGAAGAATATCTGCACTGGGACCTGGAGGACTTTCAAGAGAAAGAGCAGGATTTGAAGTGCGTGACGTTCATAACTCACATTATGGAAGAATATGTCCTATAGAAACTCCGGAAGGACCGAATATAGGATTGATAGGATCATTATCTACTTATGGAAAAGTTAATAAATATGGATTTATAGAAACTCCATTTGTTAAAATAAAAGAAGGTAAAGCAGATTTTGATGATATAGAATATCTTGGTGCAGATGAAGAAGAAGGAATGTTCATTGCCCAGGCAGATACATTAATAGATGAAAACGGAAACTTCCTTACAGATGAAGTAGTATGCCGTTATGGAGAGGAAATAGTAAATATAGATAAATCAAAAGTTGATTTACTGGATGTATCTCCAAAACAGCTTGTATCTGTTTCAGCAGGATTAATACCGTTCCTTGAACATGATGATGCCAACCGTGCGCTTATGGGATCGAACATGCAGCGTCAGGCGGTACCATTATTGAAAACACAAGCTCCTTATGTAGGAACTGGACTTGAGAGAAAAGTTGCGATAGATTCAGGAGCAGTTATAACTTCAAAAGCAACAGGAAAAGTAACTTATGTTGATGCAAACAGAATAACTGTAACAGATAAAAATGGTGTGGAATATAATCATAGACTGCTTAACTTTGAAAAGTCAAACCAGTCAATGTGTCTACATCAGAAACCGATAGTAGATTTAGATGAAAAAGTTAAAAAAGGTGATATTATAGCTGACGGACCTTCAACAGCTGGTGGAGATCTGGCTCTTGGAAAAAATATCCTGCTTGCATTCATGCCTTGGGAAGGATACAATTTCGAGGATGGAATTCTAATATCAGAAAGACTTAGAAAAGATGATGTATTTACATCATTACACATTGAAGAGTTTGATATTGAAGCAAGAACAACAAAACTTGGAGATGAAGAAATAACTAGGGAAATACCTAATGTTTCTGAAGAAGCGCTTAAAAATCTTGATGAAAATGGAATTATAAGAATAGGGGCACATGTTACTCCGGATGATATACTTGTAGGAAAAGTAACACCTAAAGGAGAAAGTGAACCACCTGCAGAAGAAAAACTGTTAAGGGCAATTTTCGGAGAAAAGGCTAAAGATGTAAGGGATACTTCATTAAGATTACCTCACGGGGTAAAAGGAACAGTAGTTGATGTACTTGTGTTATCAAAGGAAAATGGAGATGACCTGAAAGCAGGAGTAAATCAGCTTGTAAGAATATATATTGCAGAAAAAAGAAAGATAATGGTTGGAGATAAAATGTCAGGAAGACACGGAAATAAAGGAGTTATTTCGAGAGTACTTCCTATCGAAGATATGCCACATTTGGAAAATGGTACTCCAATCGATATATGTCTTAATCCACTAGGGGTTCCATCACGTATGAATATCGGACAGGTATTGGAAGTCCATCTGGGACTTGCAATTGGAGATATGGATAAATATATTGCAACACCTGTATTTGATGGAGCCAGCGAAGAAGATGTAAAAGATTTCCTTGAAGATGCCGGATATAGCAGAACAGGAAAAGTTAAGCTTATAGACGGAAGAACAGGGGAACCGTTTGATAATCCTGTAACTGTGGGAAGAATGTACATGCTTAAACTTCACCATCTGGTTGAGGATAAAATGCACGCCAGAGCAATCGGACCATATTCACTTGTTACGCAGCAGCCTCTTGGAGGTAAAGCACAGTTCGGTGGACAAAGATTGGGAGAAATGGAAGTATGGGCTCTTGAAGCATACGGAGCATCAAATATACTACAGGAAATGCTTACAGTAAAATCAGATGATATAGGCGGAAGAACAAAAACATATGAAGCAATAGTAAAAGGCCAGCCAATGCCTGAAGCAGATGCACCTGAATCATTCAGAGTATTGATTAAGGAATTCCAGTCTTTAGGATTAGATGTTACACTTTATGACAAGGATGAAAATCCTATAGAACTTGATAAAAATGTAGATTTATAATACAGAGGTAAAATGAGTAAATGTGTGTTTATTTATTCTGATGAAGGAACAGATAAGGCAGGGATAGCTTCAATTGAAGAAAATTGCAGGAAAAGATTGAAGCTTCCTTACAGATATGTAAAGTCTGAAGATATTTTAGACGGAGTATTACAAGGAAAAAATATATTTGTAATGCCTGGAGGTGCAGACTTACCCTATTGTAAAAAGCTGAATGGACTCGGAAATAGAAAAATAAGAAAATTTATTGAAGATGGCGGTTTTTACATAGGAATATGTGCCGGAGCTTATTATGCCTGCAGAAGAATAAATTTTAAAGGAAAAGATTATGATGTCAGTGGTGAAAGGGAACTTGAACTTTTTGAAGGGACAGCAGAAGGTTCACTGCCATTTCTGACAGATGGAAATTATTTCAGTGATGACGGAGCAGAATCTAAGGCAATGATTTCACTGAAATTTAAGGAAAAATTATCCAAGGAATATTTTTACTATCACGGAGGTCCTGTATTTATTCCTGATTCAATAATAAATCACAAATACAGGGTAATAGCAAAGTATGAAGATAACACCCCTGCAGTAATTAAGGGAAAGGTTGGAAAAGGAAATTATCTTCTTTCAGCAGTTCACTTTGAGCTTGAAAAAGAACAGTATAGAAAATTTGTTCTGGAAAAGGCTGATATGAAAGACAAAGACAAGGAAGAAATTATCTGCAGTCATTTCACTGAAAATTATGGAAATAGAATCTGGAATGAAATAGTAAAAATAATAAATAAACAATAAAATATAAAGTTATGAAATATGGAAATATTGAGTTTGTCAGCTTTTAAAAAGCTGAAATATATATTAAGGAGGCTCTTTCTTAATGAGTATAAGAGATTTTGACAGTATTCAAATTAAATTAGCTTCACCTGAGAAGATACTAGAATGGTCTTATGGTGAAATTACAAAGGCCGAAACAATAAACTACAGAACATTAAAACCTGAAATGGACGGATTATTCTGCGAAAAGATATTCGGACCATCAAAGGATTACGAATGTTCATGTGGAAAATATAAAAGAATGAGATACAAGGGAATGACCTGTGAAAAATGTGGAGTTGAAGTAACAACTTCCAAAGTAAGAAGAGAAAGAATGGGTCATATTAAACTTGCAACTCCAATTGCACATATATGGTATTCAAAAGGTACTCCTAATAAAATGAGTTTATTATTAGGAATAAGTACTAAAGAACTTGAATCTGTACTTTATTTTTCAAGATATATAGTAACTGATCCAGGGGAAACGGAACTTGAAAAAGGACAAATTTTAACAGATAGAGAATACAAGTTACATGAAAGTCAGCATAAAAATGGATTTACTGCTAAAATGGGAGCAGAAGGAATTCTGAAACTATTGGAAGAAATTGATTTGAATGTTCTTGAAAAAGAACTTGAAAATGAAATGGATACAGTAAGTTCTTCACAGAAAAGAAAGAAAATTATTAAGAGATTAAAAATAGTAAGAGATTTGATACTGGCAGGAAACAGACCTGAATGGATGATTCTGACAGTATTACCTGTTATTCCGGCAGATTTAAGACCTATGGTTCAGCTGGATGGAGGAAGATTTGCAACTTCAGATTTAAATGATTTATATAGAAGAGTTATTAACAGAAATATAAGATTACAGAAACTTATGTCAATAAAAGCTCCTGAAATAGTAATAAAAAATGAAAAAAGAATGCTTCAGGAAGCGGTAGATGCATTAATTGATAACGGTAGAAGAGGAAAACCGGTAGTAACTCAGAATAACAGGGAACTTAAGTCACTGTCTGATATGCTTAAAGGGAAACAGGGAAGATTTAGACAGAACCTATTGGGAAAAAGGGTAGACTATTCAGGAAGATCGGTTATCGTAGTTGGACCTAGCTTAAAAATGAACCAGTGCGGACTTCCTAAGAAAATGGCACTTGAACTATATAAACCTTTCCTTATGAGAGAACTTGTAAAGAGGGAGTTAGCTTCAAATATTAAAATTGCAAAGAAAATGGTAGAAGAAGAAGATGAAAATGTATGGGAACTAATTGAAGAAATTATAAAAAATCATCCGGTACTGTTAAACCGTGCCCCGACATTACATAGACTTTCAATACAGGCATTTGAGCCAATTCTGATAGAAGGTAAAGCAATAAGACTGCATCCGTTAGTATGTTCTGCCTTCAACGCCGATTTTGACGGTGACCAGATGGCAGTCCATCTTGTACTTTCAAATGAAGCGCAAATGGAAGCTAAACTTTTAATGCTGGCAACAAATAACATTCTTGCCCCTTCAAGTGGGAAACCAATTGCAGTACCTTCACAGGATATGGTTATGGGATGTTACTATATGACTAAGGAAAAAAGAGGAGAAAAAGGTGAAGGAAAAATCTTCTCAAGTAAAAATCAGTTAATTACTGCACATCAGTCTAAACAGGTTGATACACACTCACTTGTAAAGGTTAGAATTGATGGAGAATTAGTAGAAACAACACCGGGAAGATTAATGTTTAATACAATGCTTCCTAAAGAAGTAAGAGATTATTCAAAAACTTTTGGTAAAGGGGAACTTGGAAAACTTATTGCTGACCTTTACAAGAGATTTGGATTTGCAAAAACTTCAGAATTAATAGATAAAATAAAGGATTTTGGATTCCATTACGGAACAATGGCTGGAATTACAGTAGGAATAGAAGATCTGGAAATTCCTAAAACTAAGAAGGCTATACTTGAAAAAGCTGAAGCTGACGTTACAGAAGTTGAACAGCAGTATAAGGCTGGAGAAATAATAGATATTGAAAGATATAGAAGAACAGTTGCCATATGGTCAGAAGCAGTAGATAAAGTTACAGATGAAATGATGGATAACCTTGATGAATTTAATCCGGTTTACATGATGGCGAATTCAGGAGCCAGAGGATCTATTAAACAGATGAGACAGCTTGGAGGAATGCGTGGACTGATGGCAGATACGCAGGGACGTATTATAGAGGTACCTATAAAGGCGAACTTCAGGGAAGGACTTAATATACTGGAATTCTTCATGTCATCACATGGAGCGAGAAAAGGTCTTGCAGATACGGCATTAAGAACGGCGGATTCAGGATATCTTACTCGTAGACTAGTTGATATTTCCCACGAAGTTATAGTTAATCATGATGATTGCGGCTGCGATGGCGGAATAGTAGTTTCTGATCTTGTTGATGCAGGGAAAGTAATAGAAAAACTTGGAGAAAGAATATACGGAAGAACTCTTGCTGAAGATCTTGTACATAATGGAGAAGTAATTGCTACTAGAAATACAATGATAATGGAAGATTTAGTGAAGAAAATCGAAGAACTTGAAATCAGGGAAGTAAAAATAAGAACTCCGTTAACATGTAAGCTTGAAAAGGGAGTATGTAAAAAATGTTATGGAGTGGATTTGTCCAACCATAAAGAAATACTTAAGGGAGAAGCAGTAGGAGTTGTTGCGGCACAGTCAATCGGAGAACCTGGTACACAGCTTACAATGCGTACATTCCATACAGGAGGAGTTGCGACAGCTGCAGAAGTTCAATCTAATTATAAGGCTGAAGTAGCAGGAAAAGTAAAACTTAAAGATATTAAACTCTTGAAAATGACAAGGGAATAGAAGTGGTAGTTTCCCAGACAGGAAGAATAATTATAGGAAAACATAGATATGAAGTGCCTTCAGGCTCAGTTCTTAAGGTAAAGGATGGGGAAAGTGTAAAAAGGGGTCAGCTTTTAGTTGAATTCGATCCTTATCAGATACCTATAATTACTTCTGAAGCAGGAAAAGTAGAATTTAGAGACATCTATGTAAGAGAAAATATTGATGTTAAATATGGAGTTACAGAAAGAATAGCTATAAAACCTGTGGAAAGCAATGACGTAAACCCTAGAATTATAATTTACAGCAAAAATAAAAAAGTTGCTGAATACAGTGTGCCATATGGATCATATCTAATGGTAAAAGAAGGGGATACAGTTAAAAAGGGTCAGATTATAACAAAAATACTGAAAACAGGGGAAGGAAATAAGGATATTACAGGAGGTCTTCCAAGAGTACAGGAATTATTTGAAGCACGTAATCCAAAAGGAAAGGCAACTCTGACAGAAGTATCAGGACGTGTTGTATTCTCAGATAAGAAAAGAAAAGGTATGAGACTTATAACAATTGAAGATCCTGAATCAGGAAAAACAATCAAGGAATATACAGTTCCAGTAGGAGAACACCTTGTAGTAACAAATGAAATGCTTATTGAAAAAGGTGCTAAAATTACTGATGGACCTGTATCACCACATGATATACTGAAAATAAAAGGACTTGTAGCTGCCCAGCAGTTTATACTGGAATCAGTACAGCAAGTATATAGGGAACAAGGCGTTCCAATAAATGATAAACATATTGAAATAATCGTTAAACAGATGTTCCAGAAGGTTAAAATAAGAGAAGCGGGAGATACATTATTCCTTGAAGATGAATTAATCGATAAGAAAATAGTGGAAAGAGAAAATGCTAAATTAGTTGAAAAAGGTAAAACTCCTGCAACATATGAGCCTGTAATACAAGGTATAACTAAAGCCGCAGTAAATACAGAAAGTTTTATTTCAGCATCATCATTCCAGGAAACAACAAAAGTACTTGCAAATGCCGCTGTTGAAGGAAAAATAGATAAGCTTGAAGGATTAAAGGAAAATGTAATTATAGGTAAGAAAATACCAAGTGGAACAGGATTTAAGGATTACAAGCACATAAAAGTAACATTGAAAAATGAAGTGCTGGAAGATGAAGTTCCTGAAGAAGAAATAGCAGAAGAAATTATAGTAGTTAAAGAATAGAATATTAAGATAGGAGATGAAGGCTGAAATAATTGAGAATGTAAATTTTTCCAGCCTTTCATTCTCTAAAAAGAGGTTGATATGAGAGGAAAACTAATTATAGTATCAGGACCGAGCGGTTCAGGTAAATCAACAGTAACTAAAATTGTAAAAGATAAACTTAATATTCCTCTTTCAATTTCTGCAACTACAAGAAATCCAAGAGACGGGGAAATTGACGGGAAAGATTATTTTTTCTTATCTAAAGAGGAATTTAAGAATAAAATTGCCAATGATGAATTTTATGAATATGCAGAAGTTCATGGAAATTATTACGGTACGCTAAAAAAAACAGTAGAGGAAAATCTTGATAAAGGTCTTAATGTAATACTGGAAATTGATGTTCAGGGGGCACTTATAGCCAAGGAAAAAAAGAAGGATGCTGTTTTAGTATTCTTCAGAACAAAAGATATGGCCATCCTTGAAAAAAGACTGCGTGACAGAAAAACAGATTCAGAAGAAGTAATACAGACAAGACTGAAGAATGCTGAAGCTGAGCTGAAGTACGAGGATAAATATAATTATACGATTATAAATGAAAATTTGGATGATTCAATACAGGAATTGATAAATATAATAGAAGGATAAACTTTGAATTATTCCCTGAATGGAGGAAAAAAATGAAAAAAAGAAAAAAATAACTATTGATGATTTATTATCAAAAAAATACCTAATAAATACGAGTTGGCAATAGTTGCAGGAAAAAGTAGCAAAAAAAGAGTTTATGAAGGGTAATGAAAAAAATTTAAGATCATGGATAATGTATTTGAAGACATTATAAATGATGAAATTGAAATTAAAGAATAAATAAATTTTACTTAATGATATTGACTATTTAGAAATATAAAAATATACTTATAGTGGGATGAAAAAATTGAGGTGATTTATGTATAAAGATGAAGAAATAGAAAAGTTTCTTGAAAAATCTGGATATAGTACAGGTCATAGGGGAATATGTGACATTAAAGAAGACAGGTGCTAATTATAAAGGATTTTCACCATTTAAAGAAGAAAGAACGCCGTCTTTTGTTGTAAGTCCCACAAAAAATATATTTAAGGACTTTAGTACAGGAATAGGCGGAAATGCTATATCCTTTTACATGAAGATAAATAATATCACTTTTTATGAGGCTGTAGAGGAATTATCTGCAAAATATAACGTACCCATAAAAAAATTGAATATAAATAAGAAGAATTCACTCCAGAATGAAAAATACTACGAAATAATGAGGGAGGCTCAAAGAATTTTCAGTGAAAATATTCTGAAATCGGAGCAAGCATTGAAATATATGGAGAATCGAGGTTTTTCTCTGGAGGAAATAAAAAAGTACGGAATAGGATTTTCACTTGATACATGGGACAGTTTACTAAATGCACTCAAGGAAAAGGAATATTCAGAAGAGGATATGCTGGAATTAGGACTTGTTAGAAAAAATGACAGGGGAAATGTTTTTGATTATTTTAGAAACAGAATTATGTTTCCAATATATAATGAAACAATGAAGCCTGTCGGATTTGGAGGAAGGATTATTATAAACAATGATAATTCTCCAAAATATTTGAATTCGCCTGATTCTAAAATCTTTAAAAAAGGAAACGAACTATTTGGTTTATACAATAGAGGGGAAAATATAAAGAAAAAAAAGGACTAGCCATACTAATGGAAGGATATTTGGATGTGCTTTCTGCCCATAAAAATAACTTTCCCAATGCAGTGGCCAGTTTGGGAACGGCTTTTACTGAAGGACAGGCAAAACTTCTGAAAAAGTATACGAATAACATAATAATAGCCTATGATAATGACAGTGCCGGTAAGGAGGCAGTATTAAAAGCTGGAGAAATACTAAAAAAAGATGATTTCAATATACGATGTCTGTCAATTGAAGGAGAAGTAAAGGATCCCGATGAATATTTAAGAAAATACGGTAGAAAAAATTTTTTAGAAATATTGAAAACTTCAAAAGGAATTTTTGATTATCTCTTTGATGAATATTCTAAAGAACTGAATTTGAATGAAATAACCGGAAAAAGGAAAATGATTGAAAAGTTCAGAAGTTTTTTTGCCAATGTAACAAACAATACAGAAAAAAATCTGTATATAAGTAAACTTTCTGTGGAACTGGGGATAGATAAGGAAGTTCTTGTAGAAGAGTTTGGCAGCTTTTCCAATATTAAGGGAAAGTATAGGAAAAACTTAAGAAAAGAAGAAAAAGTTGTAAGTAAAGCAAAAAAAGATGAATTTTATAATTCCCTTGAAATAGAAACTCTGAAGTTCCTGTTAAAATATAAAAATAACCTTTCTTCAGAAAAACAGGAGCATTGTGAAAAGTTTGATGACAAGGTGTTCGAAAATGTTATTTACAGGGATATAATGGAAAAACTGAAGACAGTTAACTTCGAAATGGACAAACTGGATACCCTGGCACTGGAGGAAGAAGAGAGGGAATTAATAACGACTATGAAGTTAAGAGCAGAAGCAGATATCGAAAATGAAGGAAGACATTATAAAGATATTTTTGTAGGATGGTTTTTAAGAGAAATTGATCATATGCGTGAAGTTATTGACAGAAAAAATGAGATGTATGTAGTTTTAAGACGGTTGGAATCCGAATTGAAAATAATTCATAACATTGAGGAAATAGAAAAAATGTATAAAGAATTTAAGTTGATAAGGAGATCAGATTATGTCTGAGAAAAATGAAAACCTAAGAAGTAATCTTGCTAATTTTATAAAAAAAGCTAAAGAAGATAAAATTGTCAGCTACGAAGAAATTAATTCAATTCTATCAGATGATTTTTCTGTTGAAAAAACAGAAAAATTAATAAAAAAATTGATAGATGTCGGAGTTCAGATAGTAGATACATTAAAAGATAAGCAGGATTTAATAGAAAGTGCAGAACTGCTTGAAGAAATGGAAAATGGAGAAATTGATGTCTCTGAAATGGATATTGATGATGAGTTTGTTGAAAGTGAAATAGATGAATCAGAAGTAGATAAACTTCTTCAGACAGATTTGTTAAAAATGGCAGAAAGCATGGATGTAGATGAACCTATTAAAATGTATTTGAGGGAAATAGGTCAGATACCTCTGCTTAGTTACGATGAAGAAATAGAGTATGCACAGAGGGTTCTTAAAGGTGACGAGGAAGCAAAACTGAAACTGATAGAGTCAAATTTAAGGCTGGTAGTAAGTATAGCCAAGAAACATACAAATAGAGGGTTGAAAATGCTGGATTTAATTCAGGAAGGTAATATGGGATTAATGAAAGCTGTGGAAAAATTTGAATATGAAAAAGGATTTAAATTTTCTACGTATGCCACATGGTGGATAAGACAGGCTATAACACGTGCAATAGCCGATCAGGGAAGAACTATAAGAATACCGGTACACATGATTGAAACTATAAATAAGATAAAGAAAGAAAGCAGAATCATACTTCAGGAAACAGGGAAGGAACCTACTGCCGAAGAGTTGGCAAAAAAACTTGAAATACCTGTGGATAAAGTGAAAAATATATTGGAAATGAACCAGGATCCGATTTCACTGGAAACTCCTGTTGGAAGTGAAGAAGATAGTGAACTTGGAGATTTTGTTGAAGATGACAAGTTTGCAAATCCTTATGATGCTACAACAAGAGTATTGCTGAAGGAACAGCTTGATGAAGTGTTGAAGACTCTTAATGAAAGAGAAGAAATGGTTCTGAGGTATAGATATGGTCTTGATGACGGTTCACAAAAAACACTTGAAGAAGTTGGAAAAATTTTCAATGTAACAAGGGAACGTATCAGACAGATAGAAGTTAAAGCATTGAGAAAATTAAGACATCCAAGCAGAAGAAAAAAATTGGAAGACTACAGGAGCTAAGTAATAACTGGCTCCTTTAATAATAAATAGATAAAAAAATAAGGGGAAAAAAATGATTGAAAGAATAGTGGAAGACGTAAGAAAAAAAGGAAGTTTCAGTTTTGAAAAGATAATTGAGAATAATAATCTTTCTGATGATGAGTTTTTCGAATTCTTAAAGTTTGTCTATCAGGATAATATTCCGGAAGTCAGAACATCTGTTGATGGTAAAGATTTTATTGTTCTGGAAGATGAAAATTACTATGTTGAAGAAAAGGAAACAATAAAAGCCTATCTTGAAAATGTGAAGGAAAAAAATGAAGAAATGGCAGAAATCAATGAAAAAACTATAATTACAGATGAAAATAGGACCGAAATGGTAGAGAAATATTTGAAAATTGCAGTGAGGGAAAGTCTGCTTTATTCTAAATATGGTTTTTCATTCTTAGATATGGTGCAGGAAGCAACTTTGGGAGTAATAACAGCTTTAAATTATTATGAAAAAATATTATTGATGACTGAAGAAATGGAATTTTTCATTAAAAATTTTGCAGTAAAGTACATACTTGAATTTCAGAAGGATCTTTTAAAGGATATAAAGGCTTCAGAGCTTTCCTATATTTTATATCTTAAAGTTAAGGTAGACAAGGAATTAGGTCATACAGTGGATGAAATAAGTAAACGTATGAATGTAACTAAGGAATATATTGAAAAGCTGGAAAAATTATTTGATGATGTCGAACTGGATGAAATGCTGGAAAGCGGTCAGATACTTGAAAAAGCAAATAAAATAACACAAATGTACATACTGGAAAATATTCCTAAAAAACTGAGCTATATTGATGAAAGAATTTTAGTCATGTCTTATGGTCTTGATGATAAAATTTATTCAGAAAATGAAATTGCGAAGTCACTTAACATAGCAAAGCATAATGTGAATATACTAAAGGAAAAGGCACTGAATAAACTGTCAATTGACCTTTTGAAAAATGAATTTATGAAGAACAGTGAAGAAACAGATTATACAGTGAATTAATGAAAATAATAAAAAAGGAAGGAGGGTTTATAGATAAATATACAGAAATATTTATCTTACAGGAAAAATGCAGGTAAAAAGATATAGTAGGAGAATTACATACAATTTATAATCCAAAACTGGCAGAAGACTGGGATAACGTAGGACTTCTTGTAGGAAATGAAAATTCAAAAGTGAATACAGTACTTCTGTGCCTTGATATTACTGAAGAAGTTGTAGACAGGGCAGTAAAAGAAAATGTAGATTTAATAATTTCACACCATCCTTTCATATTTAGCGGATTAAAAAGAATTACGAGTGAAACTGTACATGGCAGAAAAATGCTGAAGATTATTGAAAATAAAATAGCAGTATATTCAGGGCATACAAATGTAGATTTTGGAATAAACGGATTAAATGATTATATATTTTACAAGCTTGATTTAAATGGAAAATTGGAAATATATAATGAATTTGAATACGAAGGATATAATTTCATAAAACATAGAAATGAGAATATAAAAGGTGGAAGTGTCAGAATAAAAACCCTTAATCATGAAATGGAATTATCAGATTTGATTAGGATAATAAAAGAAAAGCTTGGCCTTGAATTTGTAAGATATGTCGGAGAAAATAGAAAAATCCGTAAAATAGGACTTGTTACAGGTGGTGGAAGTTCTTTTATGCATAGTGTAAAAGAAAAGATAGATGTTTTTTTAACGGGAGACTTAAGATATCATGAATCTCTTGATACGTTGGAAGAAGGTGGAATACTAATAGATATAGGACATTATGAAAGTGAATATCTGTTTGCTGAATTAATGGAACTTCAAGTTTCACAATTTTTCAGAGGTAAAATAATAAAACATTTTGGAGAACCTGTCTTTAAACTGGGATAGATTTATAAGGCTGGAAATAACAGGAATCTAATTATAGACAATGTAAAAATAAAGAGATAACTAATTAAAAAAATTTCTAAAGATATAATATACTAAACTACAAAAAAGAGGTAAGATTATGACAAAGAAAAAAATGTTAATTTTATTGGGAATTATAGTTTTAACTGTAAATTCATGTGTAGCAGTAGCCGCAGCAGGAGCAGGAATTGGGCTTGGATATTACTGCGGTACAACATCAAAATGTACAGGAAATTAAAAATATGTTATAATAAAGAATAAAAGGTTTCGGAGTCAATCGCCTGAATATTTCAGGAGGAAAGTCCGGACTTCGCAGGGCAAGGGAGACAGTTAATGGCTGTTGGAAGAAATTCTAAGGAAAGTGCCACAGAAAATATACCGCCTGAAATTCAGGTAAGGGTGAAATGGTAGTGTAAGAGACTACCGGTGATTTAAGAAATTAAGTCAGCCGGGTAAACCCCTCCCGAAGCAAGAATAAGTAGAAAGTGGTTAAGAGGCTGCCCGTCTTCACTTAATGGGTAATTCGCTCAAACCGGCAGGTAACTGCCTGTTTAGATAAATGATTGGCAAATACAGAATCCGGCTTATGCCGAGACCTTTTAAATAAAACTGTTAAAAAAAATAAAGTATTGATTTTATAGCAAGAGTGTTTTTCAGCACTCTTCTTTTAATATTAAAAAAATATTTAGTAGAAAAAAATATTTAAAAAAATGTTACAATTGTAATAAATAAATTGAATTAAGAGGCGAATATGGAAAATAAAATGGAAGTTTTAAAAAATAGTAGCCATGAAGAAGTAGTGAATCAAATAAATAGAGTAAAAATTATAAAAAAAGAAAATTTAGAAGAAGATAAACTTATTCATTTTTATGATTACATGAAAGTCAATAAAATAGAAGAAACAGAAGATACAGAAAAGGCGGATTTAATCATTTCATTTGGAGGAGATGGTACATTACTTGTTGCCACAAAGGAAACTTTGAAGAAAGATATTCCAGTAATGGCTGTAAATATGGGTACATTAGGATATTTAGCAGACATTTCTCCTAAAGATATTGTTGAGATGCTGGAAAAGTACAGAAGAAACGAATGTATTGTAGATGAAAGAACATTTCTTAAGGTAAAATATAATGAAAAAGAGTATCATGCCTTAAATGATCTTGTTATAAGCAAGGGAGGAATAGCATCTCAAATAATTAGTGTGGAAGTTTATGCGGATGAGGTATTTGTAAATAAATACAGGGCTGATGGAATAATTGTTGCTACTCCTACCGGCTCTACTGCATATTCACTTTCAGCGGGAGGATCGATAGTTCATCCTAATTTGAGGGCTTTAAGTATAACTCCGTTATCACCTCAGAGCCTGACGGCGAGACCTATTATAATAGATGGGAATGAAGTGTTGAGTTTTAAGGTTTTTTCGCGGGATAATGATACTCACTTGAATATTGACGGGAGAATAAATTTCCGGATAAAACAGGAGGATAAAATTTCAGCAGTAATGTCAAATAGAAAAGTAAAGATAATAAGAAGCGGGAAAAGTGATTATTACGGTATATTAAGGGAAAAGCTCAGATGGGGAGAATCTTCAGTAAAATAAAAAAATAAGGGGAAATAAACAGAAAAGGTGAGAGGAAAATAAAATGCTGAGAGAATTAAGATTAAATAATTTGGCAATAATAAAAAATTTGGATTTAGAATTTAACGAAGGACTGATTTCACTGACAGGAGAAACAGGAGCAGGGAAGTCTATTATACTGGATGGGATTTCCCTTCTAATAGGGGAAAGGTCTAATCTCGAAATGATAAGAACAGGAGAGGAAAGCCTTTTTGCAGAAGGAGTTTTTGATTTAAGTGAAGTTCAGAAGGAAAAGCTCAATAAACTTGGATTTGAAATAGAAGATGATGAGCTGATTATTTCAAGATATTTTTATAGAAATTCAAAATCAAAAATAACAGTTAATGGAATGAGAATGACAGTATCAAAGTTAAAGGAGCTTATGAGAAATGTCCTGGATCTTGTAGGGCAGCACGAGCATCAGTATCTTTTAAATAAAAACTATCATTTAGGGCTGCTGGATAGATTCCTTGATAAAAATGGCCAGGAACTTGCAAAGGAAATTAGAAATAATGTGTCATCCCTGAAAACGATAAATAAGAAAATAGAAGAAATAGAAACTGAAAAATTCAGAATAATGGAAAAGAAGGATATTCTGGAGTTCCAGTCTAATGAAATAGCGAATTTAAGCCTTAAGGAGAATGAAGATAATGAACTTGAGGAAGAATATAAAATCCTTTTCAATGCAGGAAAAATTAGTGAAAAACTTGAAAATTCGATTCAAAGACTAAAAGAAGGGGAATATTCAGTTATAAATTCACTTGGGAAAATAAAGAAAAACCTGGAACAGCTTTCTGATATATCTGAAACATATTCAGAACTGAAGGAAAAAATTGAGAATATCATTTATGAAGTGGATGACATAGGATATTCTCTTGAAGATATGGTTGAAAATGTGGAAAGTGATGATGTCAGGCTTGAAAAGGTAATAAGCAGAATAGACGAAATAAACAAGCTGAAGCTGAAGTATGGTTCGACGATAGAGGAAATACTTGCATTCAGGGAAGGAAATGAAAAAAAGCTTTCCCTCATAAAATTTGAAAATAACGAGCTGGAAGTTTTGAAAAAAGAAAAAGAAGAAAAGGCCAAACTTTATTTTGAAAATAGTCAGAAATTGCGTGAAATTAGAAAAAAAGTTGCTGAAAAACTTGAAAAGACAATAAATGTTCAGTTAAAGGACTTGAATATGGCAAATTCCAAGTTTAAGGTTGCCTTCTCAGAAAAAACTGTAATTTCTTCAAGAGGTATGGATGATGTGGAATTTATGATGGTTACCAATCTTGGTGAAAATTATAAACCACTTGCAAAAATTGCTTCCGGTGGGGAAATTTCAAGAATTATGCTTGCCTTAAAAACAGTATTTTCATCTGTTGATAATATTTCTGTACTTATATTTGATGAAATAGACACTGGAATTTCCGGGGAAACAGTAAGAAAGGTTGCAGAAAAGCTGAAGGAACTTTCTGGAACGGTTCAGGTTATCTGTGTTACACATTCTCCTCAAATTGCTGGGAAATCAAATCAGCAATTTTTCATAAAAAAGGAAATTGAAAATAATGTAACTGAAACAAAGGTAAGAGAATTGAACACAGATGAAAGAATAAGGGAAATAGCAAGAATAATTTCAGGAGATAATATAACTGAAACATCCATAAAGCATGCAAAAGAAATAATGAAACTATAGAAATAGGAGTTATGGAAAATAAATGAATAGGTATGAAGAAAAAATAACTTTAAAAAATGTAAAGAAGAAAGAAACAGGAATTGATAGGGAAAATAACCTGTATATTAAGGAATTCCTTTCTTATCTTGCTTTTGAAAAGGGAAATTCCAGCAATACCATTGCAGGATATGAAAGAGACCTGAGAATATTTTCCGAATATGTAAATAAAAACCTGATAGAAGTTACAGAAGAAGATATTTACGATTATATCAAAGAAATAAATGACAAATTGAAGAAAAAAATTCTGTATTGAGAAAAAGTTGCAACAATTAGAAATTTTTATAAATTCTGTTATCTTAATAAAATAGTTAAGGAAGATCCTACAGGGATGATAAAATCCATAAAGAGGGAAAAACGTCTACCGGAAGTTCTTTCACTTGAAGAAGTAAAGAAAATAATAGATAACTGTAAACATACACCTGGAGGGATGAGGGATAGGCTTATTATTAAATTTTTAATAGCAACAGGAGCAAGAATTTCTGAGATTTTAAATTTAAAAATTAGTGATGTGGAAAATCAGGATTATGAATTTATAAAAGTTCTTGGAAAAGGGTCAAAATATCGGGTTATACCGATTTATGACAGTCTGGAAAAGGAAATAAAGGAGTATATAAATGATTATAGGACTGAGTTAAAGGGAGCAACTGAAACTTTTAATTTATTTCCGGGAACAAGGCGGGAAAATTTTTGGAAAAGATTGAAGGTTATTGCAAAAAATGCAGGAATTGAAAAAAATATTTATCCGCATATATTCAGACATTCATTGGCAACGGTACTTTTAAGTAACGGGGCAGACATAAGGATAGTGCAGGAAATACTTGGACACTCTAATATAAGTACTACAGAAATATATACGCATGTGGAGAAATCAAAACTGAAAAAAATATTTATAATAATATAAAAATTGGGAGATGAATAAACATATAATAAAAAAATCATTCCAAATAAATTAAAGTTAATAATTATAGAAAAAAAGAAATCAGGAGGAAAAAAATGTACTTTAAAAAAACTGAAAATGCAAATGAAGGGAAAGATAGGCTCGTTTTACTTATAAGTACAATTATAGGATATTTTGCTGTTTTTTTGCATTAAAAAAAGCAGATATCATTAATTCATATATAGGAGCGATAGTATTGATTTTTCCTATATATGTATTTAGATTTTAACATAACTAATATTTTTTTACGAGTAAAAGGACTACTTTTTAAAAATATATATATTTATGGTGCTTGAAATAATGCATTTTTTTCATGATGGCTTTTAGTTTAAAAAAATATTTTTTTGTATATTTTTCTTGGATTGGGGATATTAACATATTTAATAACAATAGATGAAGGAAAAAGTTGAACTTAAGAAAAATATACCAGTTTATAGGGCTATATACATTAATAAAAAGTGATTTTTTTGTATTAACATGGATAATTTTTTTAAAAATTACCTATTTAAAAAAATATTCAAATTTATGATAAAAATCTCTTTTGTGAATGGAGACAAAAAAATGGATAATAAAGATAATAAAAAAATAAATGTAGATGTAATGAAAAACATAGAAAAAATAAAAGATAGGGCATTGGCAACTACACTTGAAAGAAACAGTTTTTTAGGGGAATATAAAGAAAGAGTACTTGCGGCACTTACCTTTGATGAAATAGAAGAAAAAGGAACATATAATGAGATAGAAAAAGCACTTGAAGATAAGGAAGCAAAAAAAATGATTGTATCTAGGGAAGCAGATTTTAAGTGCATAAAAAAATATCTTGATATGGCAAAAAGTAAACATGTATCATGTAAAATGATGGATAATCTTTTAAATACAGGTGAAGTATGTCTGGTAGTGGCTTCAGATGATGCATTGAGCCACCCTGTAGAAAATCCGATTGTAGAATCAAAACTTGAAAAAATAAGGGAAAAAAATTTACCTGATATATATTATAAAGCAATGGGAAATAAAATATGCAAATTCCATTCAGATATAATAGAGAAGGAAATACCCGAATATATAAATTATTATGGAAAAATAGAATTTATGGACAGTCTCTTCGGAACAAAATGTCCTATATGTCAAAAATTAGGAGGAAAAAAACGTGGTTGATGGATTTAAAATTAAAGGGAAAACACCTTTGAATGGAGTAATAAGAGTAAGTGGAGCTAAAAATGCGGCTCTTCCAATAATAATAGCAACATTAGTTTCAAAAGGGGAATATACATTAAAAAATGTGCCAAATCTTAGAGATATAAGAATATTAATGAAACTTCTTGAAGATTTGGGAATGGAAACTCAGAAACTGGATGACTCTACATATAAAATAGTGAATAATGGATTTAAAAGAAATGAAGCAAGTTATGAAATAGTTAAACAAATGAGGGCTTCTTTCCTTGTAATGGGTCCTATGATTGCAAATCTTGAAGAATCAGTTGTTTCACTTCCAGGAGGATGTGCAATAGGTTCTAGACCAGTAGATTTACATATAAAGGGATTTGAAGCACTAGGAGCTGAAATAACAAGAGTTCATGGATATATCCATGCAAAGTCTGATAAACTTAAAGGTGCTGAAATACCTTTAGGATTTCCAAGTGTAGGTGCTACACAGAACTTAATGATGGCAGCAGTTAAAATTCCTGGGAAAACTGTTATTTCAAATGCGGCAAGAGAACCTGAAATTGTAGATTTAGGAAATTTTCTGAATAAAATGGGTGCAAAAATAACAGGACTTGGAACACCTAATATTGAAATAGAAGGTGTTGAAGAATTACATGGAGTAGAATATTCAATAATGCCTGACAGAATCGAAGCGGGAACTTATGTAATAGCTTCATTGATTACTGAAGGGGATTTAAAAATAGAAAATGCTAATTTAGATGATTTAGGAGTATTCAAATCAGAGCTGGAATCAATGGGAGTAAAATTTGAACAGGAAGGAAATATTCTATCAGTAATAGGAAACCTTAAAGAATTGAAACCTTCAAAAATAAGAACAATGCCTCATCCAGGCTTCCCAACAGATATGCAGCCTCAGATGATGCTTCTTCAGACACTTGTAAATGGTTCAAGTTCAATGGAAGAAACAGTATTTGAAAACAGATTTATGCATGTACCTGAATTTAATAGAATGGGAGCAGATATAATAATAAGACATGGAGTTGCCATGATAAATGGTGGATTACCGTTAACAGGAGCAGAAGTTATGTCTTCAGACTTGAGGGCAGGAGCGGCACTAGTGTTGGCAGGACTTGCAGCTGATGGAGAAACAACTCTTAACAGAGTGTACCACATAGACCGTGGATATGATAAGCTTGAAGAAAAACTTAATGGTGTAGGTGCTGATATAAGAAGAGTTAAGTTGGATATTTAAAGGGTTTGATAGTATTTTTTTGAAAAAATAAAAGACCTATAGAAAAGGTCTTTTTTTGTTTATGGGGACAATTTGGGGACAAATTTCATATTTTTATATTTTCAAGTACTTCCAGTAATTTATCATTACTTTCTTTAAATAAATGAGTGTAGGTATCAAGTGTAGTTTGTATACTGATATGTCCAAGTCTTTTAGATACAGCAACTATATTTACATTTTTACTGATTAAATATGAAGCATGGCTATGCCTTAAATCATGTATTCTTATTCTTTTTACTCCTGCTTTTATTGAGTAAGTTCGCATATAATAGATAAGTAATGTCCGTGAAATGTCAAATAATAACTGTTTTTTTCCAGGTTTATAAATTTTATCAGTATAGTCATTTAAAAATTATACGTAGATTTTCTGAAATCTTTATTATTCGATTAGATCCTTTTTGTTTTAGTTTTTTTCCAATAACGTTATCATATTTAGTTTTAGTTATTTTAATTGTCCTGTTTTCCAAATCTATATCTTCAAAAATATAAAGCTAACAGTTCACCAACTCTCATTCCTGTAAAAAAATAATGTTATAAATGCAGACTTTTTATTGTCAGATTATCAATTAAGGATATAAATTTTCCAAATTCTTCAGGCGTCCATATTTTTAAATTCTCTTTCAGGTTTTTTTATTCCCAATATTTCCAGCTATTAAACAAGGATTATTTTTTTCAAATCGTAAAATTTTACAGCAAAAATTAAAGATAGAGGTTAATTCTTTATTTATGGTTCTTAAATAAGTAGGCTGATATTTTTTTTGATATTTGTTCATTTTGCCATTTTCTAATAATGATAGGAGTAATTAATTAGAAAAAAAGGAAGCAAGGTTATTTTTTTAAAAAATGCTATTTTTTTAATTTTTAAAAGTAGAAAAATTTACATCTGTGTTTCATATCTTCTATATAGTTACTATGTAAATCTAAAAAAATAATAATTCTGATTTTTCCACTTATATGATTAATAAAAATTTATTTCCCAATTCTGAGCTTCCTTTTTTTGTTTTTAAATCCTCTTTTCTTTTTTTCTTTTCTTTTTCCATCATAAGATGTATATCTGAACTCACAAAACCAAGTATTTTTTTCTTTGTCTTTGTACGCTCCCATTATAATCACGATCCTGTATTGTATCGTTCATTAAAAATATTTAGCATTGACTCTACCTTGTTGTATTAAATACCCCTTTTCTTCCAATTCCTTGTTTAAATTTCTAATAATCTGATATGCTCTATTTTTGTTTAATATTAAGTATTTTTCTTTATATCTTCACAAGTATAAAAAATTTTTGCTTTTTCCATTTTAATCTTCCTTAGTTTCAACTAATCCCTCTTGATTATTAATCCTCAAATGGATTTCCTTCGCTGTTTTTGAATAATGATTTTTCTAAATCTTCATCATCTTCGTTTACTACCTCGGCATCTTCTATTTTAGTTTTGCTATAATGTTCAGTTTCATTCACTTGAATAGGTGTTTCATCTAATTCGCTAGTATTCACACCTGATTCTTCAGCTTCGTACATTCCACTTAATTCTTCAATAAATGCTTCTCTTAATGCTTGTGCTTTTGCTACTTTTGTTATCATTGTAACTGGTCGATTTTTCCAGTTTTTGTTTGGTGTTCCGTCCTTTTTAGTTCCTATATATTCATCAAAATTTACTTCAGCAGTAACAGGGTTATCCCAATCTTTTCGATAAACAGTACACCAAGCTCCAACCAATTCTTCTTTATCTTTTCTAAATATAGAGCCTTCACGTTTTATTAATTCTCCAGTTTCTTTATTTTCCACATATATTCCAACTTTTTTACCATTATATTGCGGATGTTGTATTGCTCTTTTTTCAATAGCGTCCTTTGCAACAACCACTGTTGCAGGGTCATTATCAGTATATTTGATTAAATAGGCGTCCTTGACAAAAGGGTTTAAATTTCTCGCCTTACACAGTTTCATAAAATACATAATTTCCTGATCTGTTACATTTCCCTGTCCACTTACCAAATATCTTTTTACGAGATTATTGCTTAATTTAACTTCATCATTTCCTACTCTGAACACCATCAATCTATCATCATTATTTTGTTTTTCTTGTGCTAATCTTCCCATTTTATTTCCTCCTATAATTCTATATTTTCTAATAATTGATATTTTTATTTCATATTTATCTGATAATGCTTTCAGTTCTTTCAAAAAAACGAAAGGGGAGTATTTTTCAAATCTTATTGTTGTATCAAAATGTTTTTCATTTTTTGTATTTTCTTTTGTCATTTCTATATTCTGTCCAGCAGTTTGTTGTCTTTTGATTTCTTCAATCTCTTTTTGTTTTTGTATTTCAGCTTCTTCTAATGCTTTATGTTTTTCTTCTTCTGCCTTTTGTTTTAAATTTTCTTCGGTTTGTTTAATTTCGTTCTTTTTACTTTCAATTTTTTCAGTAATGACACTATAATCTTCAGACATTAAGAATTTCATACTCTCAAAAGTTATCATGAATTGAATTTCTGCATTCGCTTTTTCAATTTGAGAATTTATAAAGTCTTGCTTTTTCTCGAGTTCTTCATATTGTTTTTGCACTTCGTTCTCAATTTTTTTGAAAGTAAATGATTTATCCAGCCATTTGTCGTTCCATTCAAGAAAAATTTTTAATCCAGGATTTCTAGTAAAGATGTTGTTTATTTTTTTCTGTACTTCAACTTTTTTCTCTTCTCTGATTTTTTCATCATATTCTTTAAGCTGCTCGCCAATAAAGTTTGATATTCCTTTTACTTCTTTTTCATAAGTTTTAAGATTCTCGATAAGTGATTCAATATCAGCATTTGCTTTTTTCTGTATTTTTTTTCTCTCATCACTTATTTTCTTCTCAAGTTTATTTAATTTAGTTCTTTCTGATTTTGCTATATCAATATCATCTTCAGTGACAATCCATCCTTCGTATTTCTGTTTAACAATTTCCATAAATTTTTTCAAGTCATTAATGTTGCTTATGACTTTAGCTGGCACAAGTTCTGTTACTCCAAATTCAATTACCTGTAATTCCTGTGTTCCCATTTTTTCCTCCTATATCATTAATTTTGTTTTTGATGGTGGCTCAATGTCATTAATCACAAATGAATTAAACCATATTTCTTTTTTTATAATTTCTTTTATATCATCCTCGTCTCGTTCAATGTTAAACCTTTTCAGAATACTTTCATCAGTCCACTCTAATTTTATATTTGCAAATAGTACTGCAAACTTCCACCCAGTTACAGCTAAGTAGTGCTGAACTTGTAAATGATAATGTAATGGTACTTCATTTTTCCAATCCCTCTCAAATTGCTTCCAGTTCATACATCGTGCTGTCTTTATTTCCAGTATTCCCTTTTCCTTACTCGTCTTATCCTCTAGCACACCATCTAAATTTGCAGACATAAAAGGATATTTTAAGGATATAAGTGTTTTTTCAAGTGTATCTACTTTAAACTCAGGATACTGTGCCTCAAAAATTCCTCTTAAATATGGTTCTTGTATTATTCCATTTTTTACCGCTGGAACATTACTTATATCTTTTTGCTTTTCTCTCCCTGTTTTGATTCGCCATAATTCCTGTATATCCTCGTTATAAGGATTATGTCCCATTATTATTGAACAGTCTGATCCACCAATATGCTTTTGCCTTATGCTGTGCCACTCTTCTTTAGAATGATATTCTATTTCCCTGTATTGCATTATTCCTCCTATTTCTTTAAACTCCATTTTTCCTTTTTAGCTGTCTCAAGTGTTTTAAGCACTTCAGATTCGCTAATTTTACACCTAGTCGCAATAAACTTTGTCTCATAAGGCAACAAAGTGCTATTTCTGAGATAAGCTATCGAGAGACTTAAGTCGTGTAACGTTTCCAAAAAGTTATTCTGTAAATTTTCCGACATCTTTCCCACACCTACTCCCATGTTTTTTTATCAAATGCCTTGCCAAGATACAGGCAAGTAGCAGATATTATTAATAATAAAGTTGCTGTAAATAAGTTACCAGCACCACCTGTTGCAAATAATGTTGCCATTCCTATTCCTGATAATGCTCTTCTTTCTTCATTCTTCCTCCCATTCTGCCAGTTCTTCCAACTCTCCAGATTCATTGTTGCAGTTCTCACACCAATAACCTCTGTCTGTAGTTTCATCAATATAATTTATTACTTCCTCGTATTTATCCAGTTTGCAGTTGTGATAATTTATTGTTTCAATAACTGTTATGTTATCCTTACTTCCACACTTTTTACATCTCCAACTCATTTTATTCACCTACTTCTCTTATTTTTTCTTTATTCATAAATTCCTCCTAAATTAAGATTTTACTCAAAGCCACAACCGAAGTTATGGATTTGATAAAATATTAATTATTCAAATTCTAAAAAGCTTTTTACAGTGTTATATCCTTTGCCGTCAAAATATACGCTCATTTTATTTGTCTTAAATCCACTATTTTTGATGTCCAACAGAGCATTCTCTATCATAGCTTTTCCAATGATTAAATTATATTTGTATTCGTTCAGTGCAATTTCCATTCTTTCTTTTGACTTATATATTTCTTTCATGTGCTTTACTCCCTCTTTATCTTCTTCAAAAGACAGAATGTGTTTTTGTTTATCCTGTAGTTCTTTTTCCATTCTGTTAAATTCATTGATGTATGCCATTTTGAAATCAATATGCCCCTGTATATTGAACATATACAGGATAAATCCGTCCTTTGTGAGCAGATATTCACGATATTTTTGTTTGTTTTGTGGATATATGTAAGTGCTTGGTATTATTAGCTTTTTGAGGTCTGCCGAAATTTCGGCTCCCCCCTTTAATAATATATTGTCAAGGCTTTCTAGTACATGTTTATGTTCCTTTTTCATTCCTCTTGCGATAACTCTTGAACTTACCACTAATCCGTTACCGTTGTGTTTAAAAATTTCTAATTTCATAAATTTCCTCCTATATTTTTATATTTTGTTTGGCTTTTAAACAATACATATTGTATCACTTATAATATAATATATATCATATAAAATCTAAAATGTCAACATAAAAATATATAAAATCTAATATATTTTATTTGAAATATAACTCAAAAATAGAGTATAATACTAACAAAATAAAGTATTAGGAGGTTTTTTTAAAAAAATGATAAAAAAATACATCTTTCAAAAAAATTATGGGTGCTAAAAGAATAAATATTCAAGCATTGTCCGAATCAACAAAACTTAGCAGAAGTACTATATCTAATATTTACAATGAAAAAAAGTAAATAGAATAGATTTAGATACTATCTCAACTTTGTGTAAGGCTTTAGAATGTAAAATTGATGATTTACTTGAATATATACCTGATTAACCCCTTAACAATACCGCCTAAAATGAAATATATTAGTCGCCAAACAAAATATATAGAGGCATAAGCGGTATAGTTAAAAAGTTAATCTGCAAATGGAGGTTACAAAATGATTAAAAACAATATTCCAGTTCAAATGGCTGAAAAAAGAATGAACATTCAAAAAGTTTCAGATTTAACAGGTATAAGCAGGACTACGTTATCTAAAATAGTAAATGACAAATTTACTAGGATAGATTTAAAAACTATAGATGTTCTTTGTAAAGTACTTGAATGTAATACTCAAGATTTACTCGAATACATTCCAGATTAACCCCTTAACAGTACCGCCCTGAAATAAGATATATTAGTCGCCAAACAAAATATAAAAGGAATTTGAGCGGTACAGTTAATAAGTTATAAAATAATTTATTGGAGGTATTAAAATGATAAAACTAAAATTACATTTATTAATGGCTGAACACCGTATGTCTCAAAAAGAATTAATGGAGAAAACGGGTATAACTTCCAGTGTAATGAATAAGTATTATCACGATACTATAACAAGAATTAATAGAGAGCATTTAGATAAATTTTGTGAAATATTCAACTGCCAAATTTCAGACCTAATGGAATACATCCCTTATTAGTAGCTTGGAAATACTACCAAGTGCGGTTGGTAGCATTTCTAAGCCACTAATAAGGAGGTGATTTTTTATGCTAGGAAAATATGATTTACTTATTCTTAGTGAATTAACCAAATGGAATCATCCTAAAGATATGATATATTCAAAATTTCCTGAAAGAAGTTATGGAACACAAGCAAGGTTAGATTTACTTTTGGAAGAAAAACTGATAAAAATTAATGAAGAAAAAGATACAATAGAAATAACAAGTTTAGGATTCAAGTATATACAAGATCATAATGAAAAAAATTTAAAAATAGAACGTAGTATATGGTATCAAAAAAACTTATCATAGAAATACTTTTTAACGACTATAATAGCTACTATTTCATCCATTATTGTGGCGTATATAACTGTTAAATATATTAAATAAAAATCTGAATCATAGTATTTAACTTTATGTTGTTCTAATAAGTTTTTTTGAAAAAAATTCAATTTTTTTGTTTTTTTGTTTCTTATTTTCAATATATAAATTGACTTTTTCAATTATTAATCTTATTAGTGAAATAGTTATAATTACAGAATAATTTATTAAAAATATAAACCAAAATTTATTATTCATATTTTCACCTTCTTTCATAAATTATTTGACATTTTTTTATTAATATTTTGTATAATTAAGCTACCTTAAGGTAGACCCCAAAAGGGAACTTGTAAATGATATAAAATTTGTGACAAAACTGGCTGGATTTTTCCAGTCTTTTTTGTTATAATAAGCTTGGCTTCACAAAGCCGCATATCATTTACGAGGAGGTACTGCTATGCTTAAAATAGTAGTTGTACTGATTTTTATTTTAGTCAGTTACAATTTATTTTAACCATCAGACCTCATACCCTTAGGGGTATTTTTTATTTCCTCCTAAGCTCTTCCAACAATTACACACTTTATCTTTGATACAGTGTGAATCATGTCAGGTTTTTTTATGATTTTTTCTAACTTCTCATTTCCATATTCTGACGGGCTTAATTCGTATTCATCATATGTTCCAGAATACTCAAAGCCCCTTATTTCTTCTTCTGTAATATTAGGAATTTCTTTTTTAAGTTTTTCAAATCCCCAACCATAATATTCCATTTTGGTTATGCCTTGCTGTGGATAACCAAAGCAATTTTCTTCTGCCCATTCTCTTATTATTTTTTTCTTGCTCATTTTATTCAACTCCTTTTGTTGACTTTTTTCTACAAAATAGGTAAAAAATATTATAAAACCTGTTTTGTTGACTTTATTATACAATATGAGTTTAAAAAAGTCAACACTTTTTTTCAAAAAAGTATAAAAAATTATACAAAAATGTGGTAACATATTATAAATACTAGGAGAGTGAATTTTATGAAAGACTTAAAAAGAATTATTTAAAAATATTAAAAGACAGAAGAATTGAAAAAAAGGTTATTCATTACGACAAGTAGAAACTTTACTACAAGGAAAAAGGTGTAAAATATACTTTTACTGCTATACAAAAAAACTAGAACAAGGCGAGCAAGATACAATAGATATTAATTTATTGACAGCTTTTTTTCAAAAAAATTTATAATTTAGATTATTTAAAAAAATGTTAGAATTAGCCGGTTTAGATGAAAAAGCTTTTTAAGTAAAAAAATAAAACTTTTAAAAAAACAAGAAAGCAACGTATCTAATGAGATATTTACAAGCTTTATTCAAATACCGATATACGGAATGGCAAGTGCAGGAAATGGATTAATTGAAATGGATGAAAACATTGAAGAAATAGAATATATAAGCATTCCTAATATAAATAAGAATGTGAAAAAAAGAGATTTTTGCTTGTCGAGTAAGAGGGGATAGTATGGAACCTCATTATCACGACGGAGATATAATAGTTATAGATGTTCAGGATGGTATAGATATAAGAATTTTAAATGGACAAGAAGCCTTAATATATCAAGAAGGCTCTAAATATTTGAAGAGAGTATTTTTTGAAGAGGGAACAGGAAATTTAATATTAAAAATCTTATAACCCAGCTTATGCAGATTATATAATTCCAAATCATGAACTTGACAAGGTTGAGTGCAAAGGGGTTATAAGTATGGTTATAAGTATGAGAAATAGAAAGTTTATGTTTTAGGAACAAAAAAAGCATTGATGAGATTGGTGGAGTTGAAAAAGCAGATTTGGGGAATAAAAAAATAAAAAGTTAAAATATAAGACAACAAATACTAAGAAGATAATTACAAAAAGTATTAATTTTGGAAGGAAAGTGATGTGATTGCGAAAAATTGAAGCAAAAAAAGTTTTGCGATTAAATGGAACTTTAAATTTTTTTGAAGAAAAAAATTATTTTTCTAGAAAGGAAATAAGATATTTAAAAAAAGTAATAAAAATAAAAAGATTAAAAAGATTCATTTTAAAGTCCCTAAAATTTTTTTCTTTTATCGAAAAATCCAGATGAAGCATTTGATTTTTATAAAAAAATATTTTTTTAAGTGTAGATACGAAGAGAAAGAAATATTAATAGATATTTCTCAGTGGGAAGAAATAGGGATGTGTGCATTATTTATTTTTTTGATTATATCTTGCTAATGATTTTTAGATGAAAAAGAACAAAATCAAACTATTTGGTATGTGTTTTTCAAAGGATGAAAAATATAAACAAATTTTTTTATTGATGCAGGAATTAGCGGTTATATAGATAATGAGTTTTTTCACAGTTGTCAGATGATGAAGAAAAACAGTAAAATGACTATTATTTCTGGAAAAAAACTCAAATAAAGTTTGCTAAATCAGATTTTTAAGAGATATAATAAAGATAGAAATATATTTTTTTAATGAATCATGTAATCCAAGCGAAAAAAACCTAATAGGAGAAACGTGATTAATATGAAAAAAATAAATTTCAGGAACTTTAATTTCTATAAAGTTTGTATTTAAAAAAAGATTATATAGAAAAAAATTAATGATTTTGTGAATTTAAATAAAAAAACAAGGAGAAAAAAATGAAAAAAATAAAAATTAGAGGAATTTTTTTGATTCCACTTCGACTTACTTGTCAGGAAGGGAACAAGCTCGGAATCTTAGAAAAAAATTTTTAAAATTGGAAGAATTAGACAAGTCTGATAAAAAAAGTGACTTTTTTTATAAGCTCAAAAAAATTACAGGTATAAGTCCATCGTTTTTTTAGCTTTATTTGGTGATAGTGTTAAAAAAACTAAAAGAAAAAAATTTTTTTAGAAAAAAATATGTTTTTGAGTACGAAGACGAAGAAACGAAAGAGTTAATAGAAGAAGATGTTGAATACGGAATAAAAAGAATCTCTAGATTCGCGTAGTATAGATGAAATATTGTTTGGGGAAAAAGAAGTGATTCTTAGTGAATAGTTTTATAGAACAGATATTAAAAAAAGTATTAATATAATCGGACTGTTTAGTTTTATTTATACTGTTTGGAAAAAAATATCCAACATACAAAGTTGGAAAAAGAAAACTTACTGGTATAGAGAAAGAGTAATCAAAGTAATTTTTACCGTTTATGGATGATTTAGAAAACGAATTGGATAATTTTATTAAAAAGCAGAAATAATGAAAAATACAGAAAGAGATGAATTAAATAAACAAATGAAAATTTTAAAAAGAAAAAAATTTCGGCAACTAAGAAAAAAATATTAGTAATAAAAAGTTTTTTTGATAAACAAAGCAAAGATATAATTTTTAAAAGATATAGAAAAAAATTATAGAAAAATGGTGAGAATAAATTTTTTTAATTTAACAAACGACATCTCTACAGAAGCGTCTATTAGTTTTTGTAACGAGTTAGTAATAAAAACTTTATACATACGAGCAATTGGGCTATAAAATAAAAAAATCAAATCACAAAAAAATGAGAATCAAAATTAAAGAGTTGTTTCATAATTGAAATAATTCTTTTTTTATACTTTATTTTTTTCTTTGAAATATGATATAATTTGATAAAATTATAAAATAGAAAGTGAGGGAATTATGGAACAATAAAAAAAACGTTGGTATCAAAAGTGGTGGGGATGGCTGTTATTATTCTTTTTTTGGATAATTACGGTTCCAATTGCTATTTATCAAAGCAAACTTAGTTCGAAGAACAAAAAAATAGCTTACGGAGTGTATGCAATATTTTTAATTTTAGGATTAATCGGAGCAATCGGAGGGGAAAATTCAAATACATCAGTTAAAAACGAGAATAAAGCAGTGACAAAAAATAAAAACGAAACTAAACCAAAAAGTGTAGCGACTGTAGATCAAATCAAGAAAAAACAAGATATTGAAAGCAATGTAAAGATTGAAAAGAAAAGATTAAGAGATGAATTCCAAAAATACGAAACAGGACATTTAAGATTGTGGAACAATATGACTGATGCAATGCAGAAAAATGATGTTTATTCAGCATACGAATATGCTGATGAAATTAAAACAGTATTATTTGGAATTTGGCAAGATTTAAGTAAATTCAAGTGTAATAAAACTGGAGATAACGAATTTGATAAACAATGTGAAGAAACTGTAAAATTTGGAGAAAATGCATATTTATCTAAACAAGAGGCAGTAAATAAATTATTAAAATGGTTTGATGATTTACAATCTCCTAAAAAAGCCAATGAAGCAAAAAAATCTTTAGAGGAAGGCGGAGAATATTGGCAAGCATTTATTCTAAAACTGGCTGCTTTGACAATAACAGACGAAGAATTAAATAACTCTAAAACAAAGAAATAATCACAAAAAAAGGAAGCTGTAAAAGGCTTCTTTTTTGTTAAATTTTTGTTGACTTTTTTCTACAAATAAATTATAATAATTTTGAGGTGGTGAAAAATGGATTTTAAAGACGTGAGAAAACTAATGATTGAAAAAGATGTAAAATATAAAGATATGGTGGGGAAAGTGCCGGATACCAGAGGTGGTTTTTATAATACAAAGGCTGGATTAATAAGAGCTTTTAAATACTCGAAAAACAAATCTAAAAACTGTGATAGGGCAGTTAATTTTTTAATGCAAATTAAGTAGAAAAAAATATACAAAACGAAATCCAAAAGAAAAGGAAGGAGGTGTGAGATGGAGAAAATGAAAAAATGTCTGAAATCAGAAGATAAAGTAGAAAATGACAAAGCATTAAAAGGAATTTGTGTCTTTGTAGTAGATCCGCGAGGAAATAACATAGGTTATATCATGGTCAATGAAAAATTAGAAGTTATGGATAGATTAGAAAAAGGATACAAGGTAAACGGGGAATAATACTCCCCGTAAATTATCAAGATTTTATTATAGAAACACTAGCTTTTACATTGCCATTTGCTACTATTATGTACCAATGGTCATGATGTGGAATAGGAATTTTGACTGGAGACTGTTTATAATGTCCACCATAATATTTTACACGTCTTCCATTTTTATAATTTGATAGATTAGTGTAATTGACAAGCATAACATCACATTCCGTTCCTGTTAGTCTGACTTCTACAATATTACCTTGAGATAAGTGTTTCAAATCAAAAAGTAAAAATTTCAAAATAGTATCCTCCTTTCCTAATAAAGATTTATATCTTGTAAGAGAAAAAAGAGCCTAGAAAAGGCTCAAGAGTTATTTTTTCTTAGTCTGAGACAATGCAGAACCAGCTACACTTTTAGATTTACTACTGTATCTGCCATCTCTTAAAATGCTTGAAGCTTTTCTTGCAACAGACTTAGAAGTTTGTTTTGTATTAGCCATGATTTCCTCCTTTCCAGAATATATATTTTAAGAGGATACCGGCAAGTAAAACTTAAAATATATAATTCTTGATTTTAATTTTATTAGCAATCATTGTACCATATTGCTAATAAATAATATAACACAATATTTTGTATTTTTCAAGATTAAATATACGAGATATAGAAAGGAAAAAGATGTATGACTTTTAATGAATTTTTAGAAAGTTGCAGACAGTATAAAGAATTTGTGATTATTGAAGAAAAAGGAAACAAGAAAGAAATAGAAAGAGTCAGTAAACAGCATGGCAAAAAAACAAAAGGATATGTTTTGCTGTATAACAAGGAAACAGAGTTTTTAAGTAGACATCAGATTTATGTAAGTACAAGAGGTTATTCGATTTTATGGTGCAGAAGAAAGATTCTACTTGAAAAATTTAAGTGACAGATGTGAAAAGAAATAAAAAAAGCACTCAAAGAGTGCGAAGAAAATATTATTATAGGACAATTATAGCACTAATTATCCTGTAACACAAGAGGTGAAGAGATGAAAAAAACAATAAACAAAAAAGAAAATTTTACGTCAATACACAACAAATTAATCAATGACAGCAGAATTTCTTTAAAAGCTAAAGGAATAATGTTATATATGTTATCCAAGCCTGAAAACTGGAAATATAATCCAAAGGAAATAACCAAAAATTCAAAAGATGGATTGGATTCAGTATATTCAGGGATAAAGGAATTGATAGAAGCTGGTTATATAAGCAGGACACGTCATTCTGATGGAACAGTAGATTATTTTTGTTTTTTTGAAGATGTAGAAGAAAATGACATTGTTGATTTTTTTCTAAAAAAAGGAAAAATCCAAATCAGGGAAAAACCCAAATCAGGAAAAACCCAAATCAGGGAAAAATCCCTGATGTATATAAAAAGAAAGAATACTAATAAAGAAAGAATTATAGTAAATACTGAATTAAATAAAGAAACATCAAAAAGTGATATTGATGACTTTATAAATTCACAGGATAAGAGCGAGGAATACAAGAAGCTTTTATTTGAATTTTTAAAATACAGGAAAAAGATAAGAGACACTGTAAAAACAACAGGACCCATTAAATTATTGCTGAAACATTTTAAAACTGAAGCAGACTTGAGAGAAGCTTTAGAATATATGGATTTATATAACTGGAAAACAGCAGAGCCTAGCTGGATAGAAAAAAAGAAAAATAGCAATGATAATAAAAATAGCAATGATTTTATAGTCACAGAAGAGAGTTTGGCTGAAACATTTGGGAGGTATAAATAATGACATTGCAGGAGTTTAACAAAGGATTTAAGCCATTCCTGGATTTTTTCCCGACAGATGGTATGACAAAAGAGAAAACAAATATATATTTTGTAGCCTTATCTGATTTAACATTCAGACAATTAAATATTTCATTTCAGAGAATGGTTAAGAATAGAGTCTGGAAAAATTTTCCTCAGCCAGCTGAAATAAGTCAATATGCGTTAGGAACAACAGAGACTGATATAAATGTCCGTATAAATTTAGCAAAAGAAAAGTTAAAAAGGGCAATATCAAAATATGGGGCTTATGGATCCATAGAATTTGATGACAAAGGAATACATGCTGTTGTTGATAGCTTAGGAGGATGGCATGAAGTATGCAAAATGTTAGTAGATGATTTCGATAAGTTCCTGACATTTGAATTTCCAAAAATCTATAAAGCATACTGGGAAATGCCATACAATGTAAATCCTTATTACCTTGGGATTACAGATAACAGCAACAATACAAAGAATATAAAATTTATAGGAAATTCAAACATGGGAGTAGGAAATAATTTAATTGCAAATAATGAAAAAATGCTGATAGGAGGATAAATGAGAGTTAAAAAAATAGAAACAATAAAGCTGGAAAACAAGGCTATAAAAACAGCGTAGAGATGAAATAGAAAAAGAAATGAAAAAAAGCTGGAAAAAAAGAAGATAAAAAAAGCTTTTACAGCAATTAACGAAGAATATAGAAATATTGAAAAAAGACAGGTAATATAAAATAAAAATAAAATCAGGAAGTGAGGCATAGAATGATATTCATAAGTGGCAATGTCCCAAGTTCAAAGAATAGCAAGCAATGGACAGGGAAAATGCTCATAAATTCAAAAACTGTAAGAAATTATATAAAAAATCACAGCGATGAATGGTGTGAAAATTCAAGCAAATTTAAGGAAATGATTAAAGGAAAAGAAAAACCTTACAAAATTGGATTTTACTTTATCAGGGACAGTAAAAGAAAATTTGATTATATTAATGTGGCACAACTTCCGTTGGATTTAATGCAAGATTATAACTGGATAGATGATGACGATGTTAATAATGTTATTCCTGTATTCCTAGGGTATGAAGTTGACAAAGAAAATCCGGGAGTGAGAATAGAGATTTTGTAAAATTTCAAATGGACAATGGCAATTTAATAACTGTGAATTAATCTCTGATACCTGAAAGTATTGAGGAGTTTATAGAGTATAATAAAAATTTTAAAAATATGTTGACATTACGTGTCTAATAATATATAATAAGTTAGACACGTAAGATAAGGAGCAGAAAATGGAAAAAAGAGATGTTAATATTTCTTTTTACAAAGCTGGGAATGGTGGAATTTCTAATAGAATTACTCTACCAAAAAAATGGGTAGAAAAAATTGGAATTACACCTGAAAATCGAGCTGTTGAAATTGTTTTAGATGAAGAAAACAATTCAATCATAATTAAAAAGAAATAAAAAAAGCTCCCTTAATCTTACGATAAAAGGAGCATACAGTATAACACTGTCTAACCACCTTTATTATACTGTATAAACTCCAAAAAATCAATATTTTCAGGAGGAAAAAGCATGACATTTGAAGAAAAATTAGGATTTGAAGTAGCAAAGGAATTACTGGACATTCACAATGAGGAATTACAGAAAGCACATAAGAAATTCAGTGGAGTATTTCAAAAAATATGGGATGAAGCACTAGAAAAAGGAATTAAGTTATTCGATTTAGAAAGTGCCTTTGATGATTTCTTGGATGTAGTCAAAGAAGAATATTATAAGGCAGGAAAAAGAATAGACAGTATAGTGCAGTCAGAAACTCTCAAGAATGAAATAGCAAAGGCTACTACTTAAAATAGTATAATAGGAGGATAAAAGAATGAATGAGTTAAAAGTAATTGAAGAAAGAGAAGTGTTAGGAAAAGAAGTTAAAATTTATGGAGATTTTGAAAATCCATTATTTGTGGCTCAAGATGTAGCAGATTGGTTAGAATATGATAAAAGCAGTATAAATAAAATGTTGGCAAATGTAGATGAGAGTGAAAAGCTGGTCGGAAAAATTTTCCGTTCAGGTCAAAACCGTGATGTAACAATGCTTACAGAAGATGGATTGTACGAAGTTCTAATGTTGAGTACAAAACCTAATGCAAAGCCTTTTAAAAAACAGGTAAAAGAAATTTTGAGAACAATAAGAAAGACAGGAAGCTACTCAAAGCCAATGTCGGTACAGGATGTTTTAATAGCAACATTAGAAGAACAGAAAAAAATGGTGCATAGGATAGAAATTGTGGAAAACAAGGTTGATAATGAAATCAGAATAGACCAGTCGGAACAAAGAAAGTTACAGAAAGCTATAAATATCAGAGTATATCAGAGACTGGATGTAATTAATGCTGAAAAAAGACTGATGTTTCCAGCAATACATAGGGATGTGAAAGACCGATTTGGAGTAGCAAGCTACAGGGATATAAAAAGAAAAGATTTAACTGAAGCATTGGCATATGTTCAGAACTGGATTGAAAAAGCAGAACTAAGGGGGTTAAATTAAGATGTCAATAGAAAAAAATAAAAAAACATTCGAAGAATTTAAAAAAAGAATTAGATTTTGAAACAACAAAAAAAGCTGACAGAAATTTTTCAAATGATTGCTAAAAAAGATGGATTTAAAGCTACTGACACAGAAACAGGAAAAGACATTTTAGATGAAGTTATTGAAAATGAAATTGGAATGGAAAGAATAGATATAGAAAGCATTGAATTCCTGATTTATAAAGAGTGGAAAAAATGGTGGAGAAATGTATAAGAAAACCCGAAGGAAAAATTTCCTTCGGCTAATATGATTATTATTCACAGTTATTAAAGACTGTGAATTTTTATTTAGGAGGAATTATGATAGAAGATCAAATTGAGAAAAATTGGAATCATAAAAAGACAAGCTGAAAACAGGAGAAGTTTTAAGCAAAGATGAGCATGATTTTTGCAGAATGAATACAAGAATTTTTGAAAACTTAAGATTCAGAAAAGTTAGGAGAGCAATGAAAAAATGGCAAATGCTGAAATCATAGATAGTCAAATTGTTATTACTTTACCAGTTGAAAGAGTAACTGCCAGGCTAAAAATAGAGCTTGAAGAGTATTTTAATAACCTGCCAATTAAAGTTATCCCAGTCAAGAAGTTATCACAAGCACAAAATGGATTAATTCATGTTCTTTTAAAAGAATTCGGAGAACAACTGGGATATACTCTCCTGGAAATAAAAGAATTAATGAAAGAACAGTTTGCAATAGCAACTGACAGACTGGACTTTTCAACTGCTAAATGCGATATGCAGACAGCTAATGAATTTATAGCTTTTGTCATAGAACAAGCACTTGAAATGGGAGTTAATCTGTATATTTTAGGAAAACATGACACTAGATATAAGCATATACTGGAAATAGACAATATCACTCAAAGATATGTTATAGCATGCTTGAGAAAAAGGACATGCTGTATATGTGGAAAAGTACATGATGAATATAATACAGTTGATTTGGAGCATTGGAAAACAGTTGCAAGCAGTACTGGGACTTATGAAAATGATGATGGACTAAAAAATCCATTCATAACATTGTGCCGTGAACATCACATGATAAAACATGCGATAGGAAAAGAGAAATTTCAGGAAAAATATATTGTAGGTGGTGTATGGTTAAATGAACAACTTGTATATGAGTTACTAGACATTTATCCAAATCACTTTAAGCTATTTAGAAAACGCTTAAAGGAAGGATATTATGATGGAATAATTAGAAAGGAGAAGAAATGAATATAATGTTATTATTAGTATTACTTTTGCCGATAACAATAGTTATTTTCTTTTTATGGTCGTTAATTGAAACAACAATAGAAATGGCAAAAGATAAAGATTTGTTTGGAGTAATTGTGAGTGGAAGTTCAGCATTTTTTATAGCTTATGGACTATATATTTTTATTTTAAAAGTAATAAGTGTAGGATATTAAAAAAATAACAGGACAATGGCAGTTGAATATTTTTTTGGTCTTAGGGTATAATATATATTATTATGCTAGGAGGAGTTTTATGAGAGAGTATTTTAAATTTAAGTTTGAAAATAAAGATTATACTTATGAATATTACTTTTTTTGAATGGATAGAAAAGCTTTTTTTCTTATGTAGTCGCTTTAGATAATGCTATAAAAAAATATACAAAAATAAAAAAATATAAAAAAATTTCTTGAAAGATGTTCAAAAGTACAGTTGCTAGATTTTTTTATATTATATAACAAAAAGAAGAAATGGCTAAGTCAGATGAAAATGAAACATTAACTCCATTATGTCTAGCAATGTTCCAAAAAAATATATCGGTGAGTTAGAAGGTTCTTTTTAAAAAGATATATAACAACTTCTTTAAATTCTAATGATATATTTATAAGTTTTTCTATATGATTTTTTTATTGATTTTTTTGGTCAGACTTTGAAAAATGCAATAACTGTATCATGTGTTCCATTTGAAGAAGAAATAAGAGAAATATTGAAAAAAAGTAATTGGAAAAAAATATAGAAAAAGAAATAAAGAAAAAGCTTGGTAATTTTTTTGAAAATTCTGAAGAAATATTGTTAGAAATATCGAAAAAAATAAAGAAAGGATTTTAAAAAAACAATTTATACCATTTTCCGATAGAATAAATCAAATTTTCAAAAATAATAAAACTAGACTACGAAAAAAATATAATAGGAATGTAGATGAAGATAAAAAAATATTAGATTTTTGGAAGCAAAGTGCGAAATACTATACATAATAATGGAAAAAAATATAGGAAGAACAATTGAATTAGAAATAAAAAGGTAAGAAGATAAAAACTTGAACAAAAACAAAGAAGTTTATTATTGTAATTATAAAGATATTTTTTTATATTATTGATGAAATAATAGATATATGTGTAATGATTATAGAAACATTAGAATTATTAGAAAAAAAGACCAAATAAAACTGGTCTTTTTTTGATTGAATAAATGGAAAGGAAGTAAAATGAACGAAAAAGATATAGACAGAATAGCGGACAAGATATTGGAAAAGATAAGGAATGACAAAGAAATAAAAGCTGAGAAACAGTTAACTCCATTTCAGAAGACTGAGAAGTTATTATCAGAATTATCGCTACTGAAAGGAGCCATTGATTCTAAAAAAATATGCTTATAGAGGATTTAAAAAAAGGAAGGAATTACGATTCAGAAAAGAGAAATAGGAGTAAATGTTCAATCAAGTAAAACTTATCTTTCTGAATTAGAAAAAGTAGAAAACAGGATAGAAAAATTGCAGGAAGAAATTTTAAGAATAGAGAATGTAGTAAATATGGTTGAGAGAGCATTGGAAACGATTAAAGGCAATAAATATTATGACATAATACAAATGAAGTATTTTGAAGAACTGACATTTGAACATATAGCAGAAAAGTTGGATATAAGTGTTATAACTGCAAAGAGATATAAAAAAACTATATGATTAGGCAATTACAACTGGTTATTTTTTTCGGATGATGTAATAAAAAAATATTTTGAATTGATTTTAAAGACCTGAAAATATTGAGGAGTTTATAGAGTATAATAAAAAAATTTTTAAAAATATGTTGACAATCAGTAACTTATATATTATAATCATATCAGTTACTGATAAAGGAGAAAAAAATGGAAAGAAGAAATGGAAGAGTTTCTTTTTCATAAATCAGGAAGTGGTAGAGGAGCAAAAGTAACTATACCAATACCATGGCTTAGAAAAAATGGGTATTTCTGAAGAAGATAGAGAAATAGTATTTATCTTTGATGAAGAAAAATCAAAAAAACTGATTATTGAGAAGAAATAAAAAAACTCCCCTATGTCCTTTATCAGAAAACATAGGAGAGATACAGTTATAATAACCGATTAATCACCTTTATTATACTGTATAAACTCCAAAAAATCAATATTTTCAGGAGGAAAAAACATGACATTTAAGGAAGAACTAGGCTTTGAAATTACAAAGGTATTTTTCAATGATTACAATGAGGAGTTAAAAGAGGAAGAAAAAGCATTTTCAAAAGAATTTTTAAAAGTGGAAGATGAACTGAAAAAGATAGGGAAGAACTTAATAGAATTTGAAAAAGTTCTGGACAGCTATATTGAAAAATTGAAAGCAGAATATTTTAAAGCAGGTACAAAAATGACGGAACTTGTATACAATTCTGATGTAAAAGAAGCCTTAGAAGAGTTGGGAGCATAGTATAATAGGAGGATAAAAGAATGAATGAATTACAAATATTTAAAAGTGAAAAATTTGGAGAAGTGAGGGTACAGGTAATAAATGAAATACCTTACTTTAATTTGAATGATGTATGTGAAATTTTAGGATTAAAAAATCCTAGGCAAGTAAAATCAAGATTAAATCCAAAGGGTGTCATTTTGGTGGACACCCTTACAAGTGGTGGAAAACAACAAATGAATTTTATAAATGAAAGCAATTTGTATAAATGTATATTTCAAAGTGATAAACCTGAAGCAGAAGAAATAACAGAATGGGTAACAGGTGATGTTTTGCCAATGATAAGAAAAACTGGAATGTATATAACTAACAACTTATGGGAAGAAATAATAAGTAATCCTGCAAAACTGGGAGAAGCATTTATTGAGTTTGGTAAAGTTAAAAAAGAGAATGAGTTATTATTAGAAGAAAATCAGGTACAAAAACAAATAATAGCAGAATATAAGCCTATTAAAGAATATGTTGATACAATATTATCAAGTGAAGATACGATGGCAACAACACAAATTGCAGCTGATTATGGATTAAGTGCATATGAATTAAATAAAATGTTAAACGAACAAAGAATAATAAGAAAAGTTGGAGGACAGTGGATATTGTATATAGAACATATGAACAAAGGGTATACAAAAAGTGAGACAATAACATTAAAGAGGAAAGATGGAACGGACAAAGTAGTTCCAAATACAAAATGGACACAGAAAGGAAGATTATTTATACATAATCTGCTTGAAAGTCTAGGGATAAAAGCAAATATGGATAAGGAAAGAGAAGGAGCATAAAACAGAAAAAAATGAAAAATGATACTTTTTTGATATTGTACATAATTTTTAATATGTTATAATATGATAGAGTGAGATTTAGGATTTGAGATAACTTTGTCGAGGTGAGTTTTGCAAACTATACACCTGACTACCAAAGGCAGTATAAGAGCTGTCTTTTTTTATTTACAAGAAACGAGGTGAAGTAGCATTGAAATTAAATGCAAGACAGAAAGCTTTTTGTGAATATTATGTAGTTAGTGGAAATGCTACTGAATCCGCAATAAAGGCTGGGTATAGTGAAAACTATGCGAATAAAAGGGTACATGAACAGCTGAAAAGAAAAGAGATATCTAATTACATTAAGAAATTACAGGAAAAAGCAAAAACAAGCAGAATAATGACAGCTATTGAAAGAAGAGAATTTTTAACAGAAGTTATTAAAAATAAATATGAAAAGTTACAGGATAGATTAAAGGCACTGGATATTTTAAATAAAATGGATGGTGAATATATTGAAAAAATGCAACTGTCTGGACAAGTTAATACCAATCCACTTTCAGGACTTACTACCGAGGAGTTAAGAGCATTAGCTGGTGGCAAGAATGGATAAAATGGAAGTGATAAGATTTGAGGCACTTAAGGAATTATCACGGAGAAACTTATTAGATTTCCTTATTTTTGATGGAAACGGGAGATATAAGAATTCAAGACACATCCAATTTTTAACAGATAAGGCACAGAAATTTGTTGAAGATGTCAAGAATGGGAAAAGTCCACGGTTATTTATCAGTATGCCGCCAAGACATTCTAAGTCTGAAACTATGACTAAAAAATTTCCTGCATGGATAATAGGAAATAATCCGGATTATGAAATTATAATTGCGAGTTATTCGATGGATTTAGCAAGAGATTTTGGGAAAATTGCCAGGGATACCTATAGAGAACATAGTAAGAATGGAACAGGGATTTTTAACAATATCATAGACAGGGATAAGAGTGCTGGAGACAACTGGGGCATTTCAGAACACAGAGGAGCCGTTGTCAGTACAGGAGTTGGAGGAAGTGCAACAGGAAAAGGGGCACACATTGCAATCATAGACGATCCGTTCAAAAATAGAGAAGATGCAAATAGTAGATTGCAACGTGACAAAGTCTGGGCATGGTATCAGTCAACAATCCGTACAAGATTAGCACCTGGAGGTGGGATTATAATTATTCAGACCAGGTGGCATGAAGATGATCTTGTTGGAAGAATAATCAAGGAAATGGAAAATGGGACTGGAGAAACTTTTGAAAGTATCGTTTTGCCAGCTATTGCAGAAGAAAATGATATTTTTGGAAGAAAAATAGGCGAGCCATTGTGGGAAGAACGATATGGAATTGATGAACTGGAAAATATAAAAAAGGCAATAGGAAGTCGTGAATTTTCAGCATTGTATCAGCAAAAGCCACAAGTTGAGGATGGTGGATTATTTAAGCGTCAATACTTTAAATATTTTGATGTGAAAAAGGATTTTATTATAGCTGATAATAAAGTTATTAATATAAAAGACTGCTTTTATTTTCAGACAATAGATACAGCAATGAGTATACATAAATAATGACTTCACGGCAATAGCAACATGGATTTGCGACAGAGAGTGGAATTTATATTTAATTGACTTAATGCTTGAAAGGTTGGAAGTACCGGACCAGTGGAACGTAATTAAGCAGTATAGGAACAAATATAAATTACAATTTCAGGCAATAGAAAGTAAAAGTAGCGGTATCGGAATAATGCAACAGGCAAAGCGTGAGGGGATGCCATTAAAAGAATTGAAAGCCGACACTGATAAAATGACAAGAGCGTTAAATATTTCAGTTATGTTTGAAAATGGAAAAGTATTTTTAAACAAAAATCTTGAAAAGTTATTGGAACTAGAAAATCAGCTATTAAAATTTCCAAATGCTGCATACGATGATGCTGTAGATGTTTGCAGTTATGCAGGAATAGTTGTAAATGATTTAATACAAAATTCAAAAAGATATATAAGAAAATTTATAAGCGTATAGGAAGGAGGAAATGTGAGTATCAGGGAAAATGTAGTAAGTGCGTTAGTGAAAGAAATAATATCATTAGGTTCGACTTCAAGTGGGGAACAAAACATAGATGATAAGTTGCTGGAACAGATGTTAAAGGATATGGATATTGCTCAAGCGTTGCAGCTTATGACGCAGGCAGTCACATCTAAAGAATGGAAAATTGAAACGGACGCTCCGGAGTATACAGAAGTTGCAGAAAATATACAGCAGAGACTGAACAATCTTAATATATCAAAGTTACTGGAAAATATTTTAAGAGCTGAAATATATAAGAAGTCAATATTTGAAATATTGTATGATAAAGATAGTACAGGAAATACAGTGATTAAAGATTTGGTATTACTTCCAAACAGATATATAAAATATGATAAAGATAACGGTTGGGTTATTAAAACTCGTGACAGTGAAATCACAGTTGCAAATGAACCTAACCGTTTTTTAGTCTGTGTCAATGAGGAAAGGCTGGATAATTTAGAGGGAAGTACAGATTTATTACCGCTTGTTCCTGTATTTTCAGCCAAGGAAAAATTAGAACAGAAATTGAATGCCATTATTGAAAAGTATGGGGATATAATTACGGTATTTGCTTATGAACCTCCACTTGAAACAGATCCGCCTGAAGTTGTTGAGGCAAGAAGAAAAGATGTGGAAGCACAGGCAAAGGATTTAAAAGAAGCGAAAGGTAAGGACGTGCTTGCTGTTCCAAGTGCAGGAGAAAAGTCATTAGATGATTTTGTAAAATTCATAAAGCTGGATGATTTGAAACCTGAAATTTATCAGGAGCTATTAAATGAAAAAGCAAAATCAGTACAAAGATATTTACTTGGAAGTACGCTTGTTGTTGGAGTGGATGGAAATAGTGGGAACAGAGCTTTGGGAGAAGTCCATAAGGAGCAACAGAATTATAAGATAGAATCTAAAGTAAAAAAGATTAGAGACTGGATTCAGAAACTAATAGAAATAGATGCACAGATCTACGGATATGATTCAGGGAACTTTTACTTCAAATTTGTGGAGGAAATAAATGAAACAGAAACTCTTGAACTGGAAGATAAAAGGACAAAGACAACCATGGAAAAAGTAAACTACATAGTGAAAATAGCAGAGAGTGGTTATGCCTTTACTAAAGAAAAGATAGCTGAAATACTTGGAGTAGAAGAAAAGGATCTGGTAGAAGTTGAAAAAGAAGGTGGAAATTTAGAGTTTGCCAAGACTAAAAAAAAACTGAATATCAATAAAATAAATCAAAAACGTAAATTGATTGAAAAAAATCAGGAACATTTTGACAAATTTATTGATAATAACTTTAAGAAATGGCAGAAAAATGTATTAAAAGCCGTACGTGAGAAAATAGAAAAGGCAGATGATGTCTCTGATTTCTTTAATCTGGAATTTGATTATGAAAATACGCTTGAAGATATGATGCTGATGTCAACAATGCAGGGATTTGATAATGCGGTTATGGTTGATAATGAAATCATAGAATTTGCAAATACCAGAACTACAACAAGAAATGCTGCACTTGATATTTTTCTGAAAAGACATCCTGCCCTGTATGATGATATTGAAAATGAAATTGACTATGCAAGGCAGAAAAATTTCTGGATTAAGAAAGTTACAGATGTCAATGTTACAGAGAAGATATTTAAACAGATGTCAAATACACTTGAGAATGGAGGAACATTTAAAGAGTGGAAAAAAAATGTGGATAATATTCTGTCTCAAAGTGGATTGAATTTAAGTGAAGGGTATCTGAAGACGGTATTCAGAACTAACATGAATCATGCTTATAATGCCGGAATATATATGAAAATGGATAAATATAAGGATCGTTATCCTTATTATCAATATTGTGGAACGCTTGACGGAAGAGAACAGGAACATACAAGGGAACTGAACGGAAAAATATTTAAGATAGGAACGCCTGAAGCTGATAAATATTTTCCACCAAACGGATTCAATTGCAGATGCTATACAATATCATTGACAGCAGATGAGGTAAATCCTGATGAAGTTGTAGGCAGTGGAGATATTAGTCAAGACGTAGGAAGTTTTGCAGGAAATATTGGAAACGATGAGTATATTGAAATGCTGGAAAAAAATTATAAACAAAAAGTAGAGGTACTTGCCGATAAATATGACATTCCTGATTTTGTACTTGCTGAACCATTGAAAAAAGGTGAAAACAGTAGTATAATTGATACAATAACAACAGTAAAAGAAGCAAATAACTATTCTGAAAAAATACTAGGAGTTAAAGCAGATTACACCGGTATTGATGTACGTTGTGCTAATGAATGGAATCGTGGACTTACAGACATGAAGAGCAAATATCCTGAAGCTATGGAACAGATTAAATTTGTTGGAAGTATGCAGAAGAGAAATGAATTACTTGAAGCTGAATTGAAAAATTATGCTAAGAATAATAAGCTGACAAAATATGTGACAGATATAATTAACGATGCTATAAGTGACTTAAAAATAAAAAACAATCGGACGGCAGAATCTTTACAGCGTAAGGGATTAACAAATAATGAAGAGTTAGATGGTGTTATAAATATAATAAATAAATATGCTGGGATATCCTTAAATTCAAATTACTATAATGACTATGATAAAATTATTGCTGACAGGAAACAGCAAGTAGAAAGTGGATGGAAGCCTGTTGGATGTGATACAATGAAATCTGTTTTTGATCATGAATTTGGACATCAGATAGATAAGTTGCTGGGTATTTCTAAATCCAAAGATGTGAAAGAATATTTTGAGAATAATAAAGCCTCCATATCAAAAAATCTTTCAGAATACGCAACAGTGAAAGTTGAAGAATTTATAGCTGAAGCATGGAGTGAGTATAATAACAATCCAAAACCACGAGAAATCTCGAAAAAAGTAGGTAAATTTATAGAAAGGTCGTGGGAAGAATGGCAAAAGAAAAATTTATAGAAGATTTAGAAGAAGCTTTGAAAAAGACTGAAGAAAGAGGTTTTGAAGCTGAAGAAACTCAAGAGGAGAGAAATGAAAGGTTTGCTAAAATGACACCTGAAGAAATACGCAATGAAATTCTTAAAGAATTACGTGAATTTCGTGAGACAGAGGAAGAAGAGGAAGGACATACATATGAATAGCAATGAATAATCATAGTTATTAATTTGGCTGTGATTTTTTTTTGAAAGGAAATACCATGAAGATTAATATAAAGACAAACATTGATAGTATAAGTACAAGCTTTAAGGAAAAGTTGAGAAGCATTAATAAAAACGAAATGCTTGATGAAGTAGCGTTCTATATGGAAAATGAAATGCGTAAAAGATTTGACACTGAAACAGATTACCAGGGAAACAAATGGGAAAAGTTAAAGTTGCGAGAAGGAAAAATTTTAAGTGATACAGGAATGCTTAAAGGATCTTTAGGAACAGCTGAGATAAAAGGTAATACAGTAACAGTATTTAGTAATTTAGTTTATGCAAAGATTCATGATGAAGGTGGAGTTATCAAAGCTAAAAATTTCAAAGCTCTACATTGGAAAATAGGAGAAGAGAAATATTTTGCTAAATCTGTTACTATTCCTAAACGTCAATTTAGTGGTGTGAGTGATAAAAAAATAAAGAGGATCTGATAAAAAAATTATCAATGAATATTTTGTTAATAAGAAACTATTTTTTTATAACTATGTATATAAATTTTAAATCCAGGTAATAACTGGATTTTTTATTATATAGAAATTTTAAAAGAGAGGAGGGGTAAAATGCCATTTGTATTATTTAAAGCCGGAGATTACGGAACAAAAGGTAAATGGAGCAATGAACAGTTATCTAATCTTATAAATAATAAAAAAGAATTAGATGTAATTCCGTTCCATACAAGTGAATTTACAAAATTGGGAATGCTCAGAAATGAAATACCTGTTATTGGAAAGTTCAAAAATATTTCTGTAAAAGATGATGAAATAATTGCCAATGATGTTGAGATATTCAACAGAGGAGAGTTTAAAGACCGTAAAGTGGATAGACTGTCTGTAGAAATTGAGAACGGAGAAATAACAAGGGTAGGAGCATTACCTGTGGGAGTTGAACCAGCCGTGAGCAATAGCGGAAGTTTTGCAAACGGTGAATTTTCACAAGGCTTTGAAATGGACTGGATCAATCAGAAAGATATAATAGAGTTTAGTGATAATAAAAATAATAATGGAGGAAACGGGGAAATGAATTTTGAAGAATTACTCAAAAAATTATTGGAATCTGGCAGTGAAAATAAAATAAAAGCAGCTAATGAAATAATGAAAACGCTTTCAAAAGAAGACTTGGAAAAGATTGAGGTTCCTAAAGTAGAAGAAACAAAAAAAACAGAAGATGAAATTAGGGAAGAAGTAAAAAAAGAATTTGCAAGAGAGAGTGAAATTAAAGAATTTATGTTAAAAAAATTCTAATAAAAATAACACCAGCATTAAAGAAATTAGGAATTGAGGAGTTTATAAAGCAATCTTTTGCAAATAATAATGGTGTTATTGAATTTTCTGAAAACGGAAATAATCAGACAGTGAAATCAAGTGATATTTTATCTAAACTGTTTGAGAATTTACCAAGTTATGGTGGGAATAAACCTTTAGAATTTAGCAGTGATGATGATAATGTTTCAAGACAGCAACAAATGATAGCTGATGAAATAGCAGGATATAAAGCTAGAAATAATTTAAAATAAGGAGCTGGGAATATGAAAAACAGAGTTAAATTTTTCGGAGAAGAAAAAAAAGAAGATATTGTGCTGAATGAATTTATACCAAGAAAAACAGTTACATTGGCACAGGGTGAAGTTATAAAATACGGACAGGCATTAATATATGATACAACTACAGGAAAATATAAAAAATATGAATCAAGTACTCCTGGTGGGAAATTACCGAAAACATTTTATGCGGGTTCGGATAAAGATGTGGATGCAACAAGTGGGGATACCAAAATACAGGTTGTAAGAGCCAGTGACATTGATGGATCTCTTGTTATAGGAGTAGCAGAAACAGATTATGCAGCATTAGATAATTTAGATAAATATGGCATTAATGTCAGATTTGATAATATAAAAAAATAGGGAGATGATAAAATGTTAAGTGATATTCAATTAAAATTGATGGCATTATTTGCCGTAGTACAACCAAAAGTACAGACTCATTATCTGACAAGATTTGAAATGCAAATCCTGAATATATGAGTGACAATGAAACAATATTATTGAAAGATTTGAATGATTATTTAGTAGAAGCAAGTATTATTGAAAGAGGAAGTGAAATTCCTTTCATAAAAGTAAATGGTATGGACAGTATGGCAATAACTCCAGATATAGTTGCAGCTTCTTATGAACTGAAACCTATAATGAATGGTGGGACAGTAACATTCGTTAATGGGCAGATGATAGATCCTCAAAAATATCAGGAAGACAGGCTGTTGTTAAAATTAAAAAATGCAATATTGAAGACTAAGGAAAAAATGGCTGCAAATGCTTTTCTTCAAGGAAAATATACACAGGCTAATACTCAGACAGAAATTGATTTTAAGTTTGAACCTGCAACTAAAAAGGATGCCAAAAAGATTGATAACTGGGTTACATTTTTCTTTGATATAATTGATGATTATGAGAAAAAGAATGGAGTAATGCCTGACAGAATAGAATTAGGTAGAACATTATTTGATAAACTGATTAAGAACAATGAGTTTATTGAGATAGCTAAGGCTTATTCAAATTCAATTGGACTGTCCGCAGATGAAAAACAGGTATATCTAGATTTATTAGGGCAAAGAATTTCTAAATTGAGAACGGCACAGGATTTTGAAGGTAACAATATAGCAACAGACAACATGATTTATCTGTCAAATGATAATGCTTTAGTACCTGTATTTGCAGCACTTGAAGCTGTAGATACTTCAGGAAAACCTTTTGTATTTGTAGGAAAAGAAATCCTGGATCAGACACAGGCAAATAAGGAAACAGCACGTGCCAAAATGTTCTGTAAAACAGCATTTGCTCCAGTAGTAGCTCTTAAGGATTTCATTGTCAGATATGAAATACAGAATACAGATAGCATAGTAATTGTTCCTAACTCAAAATAGTAGGTGGTAAAAGATGTTGGAAAAAGTGGGAGAAACTTCTGAAAATGGAGTTTCTCCTGAAATTAAGTTAGATGAAAAGTTATTTGGAAAAGTTCCTTATATTCCAAAGGTGATAGCAATTGAAGTTTGTAGATATTCCAAAAGGACCGCACAGGAGTTTATTGATTATATAGACAGTCAGCTTATACCAGACTGTAAAACTTTTATAACAGTATTTATAGGTGAAGAAAAATATAAATTTTTAGTTCCTGATACAAAGAGAATACTACAGGAACTTTATGTTGCCTGGAAAATATATGAAAGTATTGAAAAAGAAAAAATATCAGAGGATAAAAGGGACACTCTTTATAAATTACTGGAAAGTTTGAAAGGTGGTTCAGAAGACGATGGGGGTTCAAAAAATTTTTTAAATGACAATAGATACGGTAGAATTTATAGATTTTAGGAGTTGGTAAGATGTTTGATGTAATATTTCAAAAAAATTTAAGGAAGAACTTAAAAAAAGATTATCCTGACTATGAATTTTATATAACAGATGATTTAGAGGCTGAGGACTTTGTAATAAATTCTGTGATATGTGAAATATCCAATATTACAATCAGTAATGCCAAGCATTATAATACTACCCTTAATTTTTATATCATAAAGCCAAAAGTTCAAGACAATTTAGGAACTTTCATTTTACAGGCATTGGATATTCAGAAAAAAATACAGAATTTAGACGAAAATAAGAAAATATTATTCGCATCCAAAATGGACATGCAGTTTGGGGAGCTAAGAGCAAAGGAAGTTAAAGATACATTGAGGGTATGTTTGATAACAGGAGTGTTCGATACATCTTTTCCAATAGAATATGTAATTGGGAAAAAAGAAGAATATAAACCTGCCGAGCATATATATCTGAATAATGGAAAATAAAAACATGAGACTGGATTATTTCAGTCTTTTTTTGATAAAGGAGAGGATTAAAAATGAATGGAAGTCCAAAATTTGTTTTGGAAATAGAGGAAAAAGCAGGTACTGCAATAGCAAGAAGTGAACAAGGAATTGTCGGTGTAGTGTTGTTTGATAGTACTAAGGATACTGAAAAACATGTATACGTAAGCAGAGGGGATGTCTCAAGAACAGACTGGGATAATGACAATTATAATCTTTTAAAGGATTTAGCTTTTGTAGGTAATCCATATAAAGTCATAGTCCGTAGAGTAAAAGAAGATGTAAGAGATACTGTAAAAATAACGGACATATTAAGTGATTTGGAAAATGATGTTGACAGTATTGTCATACCTAAAGCAACTGAAAGCGAAACAGACAATCTGATAAGTTATGCAAAAAGTAGACATAATACTGAACTTGGTAAATTGGCATTAGATTTCAATCAGGCTCATTTTTTTACATTTGTGGCAACCGACAGAGTGCCAGACCATCATGCAATTGTGAATAATGGTATAACAGGTGCGGTTGTAAATGGGCATGAATACAGTGATAAGGAATTTGCATTGGCAATAGCAAGTATTGAAGCAGGATGTCCTATTTCAAGAAGTATCACAAATATGAAAATGGGATTTTTAGATAAATGTGATGTTCCGGCAGAACCAGGAAAAATAACTAAGAAAGGTAAAATTTCAGTGAGTGTGCAACGTGATGACAGTGGAACTAGCTATTATGTAATTAATCGTGGCGTTACTTCATTCATAACTCCAAATTCTACTCAACAACGTAGATTCAGTAAAGTTAAAGTTGTAAGAAGTTTATTTATCATAACTGAAGACCTGAAAAAATCCTGGAATGATTATAAAGGGGCTAGATTAAATACTTACTTACCAAAAATGGCATTTATAAATGCTATAAACAGCTACACAAGAAGTCTTATGAATCAGGGAATACTTGATCCCGAATATTCAAATGCTTTTGACATTGATGTAGAGCAGCATAAATTATATTTAATGACAGAACGTGGAATATCAAGAGATGAAGTGGATAAAATAAATGAATCGGAATTGCGTAGAATTAACACAGTTGATGTTGTATTTGCAAGATGTGATGATTTAATGCCGTTGGATTGTATGGAAGACTTCTATGGAAAAGCAATAATTCAAAGTTAAAAAAGGAGAGATAATAGATGGATATATTTAGAGCTAATCAGGTCATTTCAGGGTCACATGGGACCCTTATGATAGATGGAGAAGTGTTTGCCGAAGTATCTGAAGTAGAGATAGAAACAAAAATTGAACGTAAGGAAATTTGGTTGCCGGGTGGACAAAAAGCTGAAAAGATTGTAGGAGCAAGTGGAGAGGGAACTATAAAACGATATAAATTGAATTCAAACTGGTTTAAAAAGTTTGCAAAGCTGGCAAAAGGAAATGAAGTTTATTTTGAGCTCTACTTTCAGCTGAATGATCCTGATGTATCTGGAGCAGAAGCAATAAGAATATCAGGTTGCTGGAATAAGGAAGGCATTAAGTTTGAGGGGAAACGTGGAGAAGAGGTAACAGAAGAACTGAAAATAGGATACATTCCAACTAATCTACAGGCAACAGAATTAATTTAGATAGAAAGGAGACATAAGCTATGGATTTAAAAGAACTACTGAAAAAACGTGAAGAGGCAAGCCAGTATAGAGAGAATAAATCAATACTGGAATTTACTTTAAAAAGCTATAAAGATACGAAATTTAGATTAAAACTTCCTGATTTTCAGGAATTTGTAAATTTTCTTTCGAAAGTAGGAATAACGGATTTCAGTATCAGCCAAAAGGAACTGAAAAAAATATTTACTGATAAAATTTTAAAATCAAACTCCATTATATATGAATATCTATTTGATACTTTTATAGAACCTAATTTTAATGATCTTGCTGGAGAATTGATGGTGGAACTTAATGCTCAAAGCCGAATAGCAGTATTTAAGGATTTCTTTGATAGTGAGGAAATTATTGAAATATTTAATTTAGTTGTGAGTAAACAGGTAGAGCTTTTCACTGATAATAAAAATCCTAATGTTGTTGAATTAAAAAAAAAATAAATCAAAATAAGAGAGATACCGAACTCAATGCAATAATTTATTATATGCAAAAAGGATGGACTCCAAAAGATTTTTCAGATATAGAAAGTGAAGATTTGTGGAACTACTATATAGTAGCTTATGAAATGGCACAGGAACAGAAGCGTGAAATGCTTAATGAATATGTAAAATTAGGAGTGATGGCATATGGCGGATAATGTTATAGCTATACAGGTAAATGTAGATGGAATAGAAAGTGCCATTTCACATTTTAATTCACTGGCTGAAAGTTTTGGAAAATTGGCACAGGGAGCACAACAAGGAACAAGTGGCAATGAAACTTTAGAAAACAGTTTAAATGAAGTTTCAGAAACCGCGAGTGAAGCAGGAGACAATATAAAGAAATTAGATGAAAGCAATAAAAGTGCTTCTGAAAGTACTAATAAATTGTCTGAAAGTTCCAAAAAGGCAGAAGGTAATGTAGAAAAATTAGGTAAGAGTACAGACGAAGCAACAGGATCTTTAACTAGGTTAGAAGCTTCTGGAAGCATAGTTGGGGAATTATTTCAGAAAATTTTTGGAAGTAAAATTGTAACCAGTATAGGTAAAATTGGGAAAAAATTTAGTGGATTGCTTAGTCCATTAAAAAAAATAGGAGAAATGGGAAAGAATGCTTTTTTCTTTTTAGAAAAAGGTATTGGTGTAAAAATCGGTATACTAAGTTCAAAATTAAAAAATCTTTATAATACCATATCAATAGCCAGTGCTAATGGCGGTGGACTTGGTGCAATTGGTGGAGCGGTCAAAGGTCTTGCTGGACTAGCAACGGGACCAGTTGGTGCTACTGTCGTTGCTGTTGGTGCACTTACTGCTGCAACGGCTGGATTTGGAGCTAAAGCATTGAAAGCTTCAGGAGAATTCCAAAAAGGAATGAATATGGTTTATACCATGTTGCCCAATGCCTCACAGCAAACTAAAGATAAATTGAGTAAAGATGTACTGGACATTTCGGAAAAATATGGTAAAAGTGCAAATGAAATATCTGAAGCTATGTATCAGGCATTATCAGCAGGAGTAGAACAGGATAAGGTTAGAGGATTCTTGGAAGTAGCTCAAAAAGGAGCAACAGCAGGAGTAACTGATATTACCACGGCGGTAGATGGGCTTAGTTCTATTGTTAATGCATGGGGTACAGATGCTATAAATGCAGGACAGGCAAGTGATTTAATTTTTACAGCTGTTAAGAATGGTAAAACAAGTTTTGGTGAAATTGCGGGAAGTATTGCACAGGTATCGCCTATTGCCAGTGCATTAGGCGTAAATTTCAGTGATGTTTCAGCAGCAATTGGAACTTTGACTGCAAAAGGGACACCAACGAGTGTAGTTATGACTCAGATGAAAGCGGCATTCAGTGAATTTTCAAAAGGGTCAACAGTAGCTTCCAAAGAATTTAAGAAAGCAACTGGACAGTCTTTTCAGGAATTCATAGCAAAAGGTGGAAATCTACAGACTGCTATGCAGACACTGGAAAAACATGCTAATAAAACAGGTAAAAATATCAATGAATTTTTTGGAAGTGTGGAAGCAGGATCATTTGCATTATCTTTAACAGGTGAAAATACAGAAGCGTTTACTAAAAATATGCAGGATATGAAAAATTCAAAAGGTGCTACAGACAAGGCTTTTAATACAATGAATCAAGGAATAGGACCTTCAATGGAGAGAATGAAGGCTTCAATAGCTAGAGGAATGATAGAGGCAGGAAAGACAATAACACCTATGGCTTCTAAAGTGCTTCAAGGAATTGAAGGAGCTTTTCCTGCAATAGGAACAGCCTTTTCAAGTATTGGACAGTCTTTTTTGCCACTTATGGAAGGATGGGCTAGTAGTATTGGTGGATTTTTTCAAACCATACAGTCGAACGGAAGTCAATTTAGTGCGATGTTTCAAGGAATTGGGAGTGTACTGACAGTAATTTTTTCAGGAATAGGAGTGGCAATATCAGTTACAGGGGCTATATTTAATGCTATTTTTGGAATTATTATTAATCTGTTAGGGAGCTTTATGAGTTCTGCTGGACTTGCTGGTTCACAGGGGCAAAATTTTGCAAGTACAATATCCGGAGCTTTCAGTGCAATAGCTAGTGTTGTAGGCGGAGCACTTCAATTTATAATGCCTCTTTTGGTAGGATTGGCACAAATAATTGGAGGTGTACTTGGATTTGCAGTGAGAGCAATCACAGAGTCATTCTTATTTTTTGGAAAAATTATTTCAAAGGTTGGTGGATTCTTTAAAAAGTTATTTGGGAAAGATGATGCGGAACAGGCTACGGCGGCAATAAATGAAGTGAAAAAAGGAATGGAAGAACTAAACTCTGAAGCTGCAAAAGGTGCAAAAAAGGAAGTAGAAATAAATACAAAAGAAAATTTACAGCAGACAGTCACACAGGATTTTCAGCAGATGTTACCAGATATAAAAAACGCTGGAATGTCATTTGGAGAAGTAAAGCTAGATCCCAATACAAAAGTCCCTATAGATCCGACAAGTCTTTCAAATACACAGATGAAAATAGATCCTGCCGTATTTAGCAATGTGCATCAGGCAGTTCAACAAGTAAGTAGCGATATTAAAAGTAATCCGCAAGATGTAACTAGAAACAGTCTACTTGGTGAGTTAAAAGCCGAAATGAGTGCATTGAAAGCTGAGATGTCTGCCACTAAAAGTGCTATTGTTGGTAAACTTAGTGAAGTAGTGTCTGCTATACATGCAATAAAAATTAATGTGAATGTTCCTGCTGCACCAAGTGGTGATGATATAGCAAATAGAATTGCAGCAAGTTTACAGAAAGGATAGGTTATGGGGTTATTAGATTATAAAGTGTACATAAAATTTGACGAAAGTGTTAACTATAAGGACTTGAACTTTTTAGGAAGCAATTCTTTTAACACTGTTGATTTCTTAAATAAAAAACTAGGTGATAATAATTTTATTGAAAAAGCTAGAAAAATGTTATCAGATAAGATAAACAGTACAGGTGGACAAAGTCCTATTTTTTCGCAAATAAATGACAAAATGACAGAATTGAAAGAGTTTTATTTATTTCCTGTACCGCCAAGCGAACTTAAATTCAAAAGCATTGGTGGGTGGGAAAGTATAGACACAGTGAATGGCATATTAAAACTTAAAAATAGGAATAAATTACAGTCCTTGGCTTTTTCTTCTATTGTACCAGAACAGAAATATAATTTTGCAACACACCATCTGCTCGATCCTTTTACTACTTTTTTATTATTTAAATCATTGGAAATGTCAGATAAACCAATAAGAGTGATTTTAGTTGGTAAATTAGGAAAAGGGACACTTACATCGATTTTAAATCCTGTGGACTTGAATTTTCTAGCAACTGTTATTAAATTTGAATGCAATTTTGATGCCATAGGAACATTAAATTTTGAAATAGAATTTGAAGAATATCTGGAGTTCAGTGATATCACAGAAGCTGATAAAACTGAAGAAAAATTATTCTATAAAGTGAGTGGGTAAAGATATGAAAATAATTATAACTGATCCAGATGGAAAAAGATATGATCTGACAAGTATTGTAAAGGATAATATCCAGCTTTCAAGCAGTATTGATAATATCACGGCACAAATGGAATTTGAACTGGCTTACAATTACAGGGAAAATATGCCATACCATACAATTGATTTGGATAAGGGAGCTTATTTTATAGAACTCTATGATGATACTGATACTTTAATATTCCAAGGAATTATTCCTAAAATCAGTGTTAATAATAAAGGTCCCAAGTTTACGGCATATGATCCTAGTTTTTATATATCCCATATTTCCGAAATATTTCAGTTTGATAAGCTTCCTGCAGGAGAATACGTGAAGAAAATGCTTGAAGAATTTGACATGCCTGTTGGAACTGTAGAAAGCTGCGATGTAAAAATAGACGAGTATTACTATAAAGAAACCATTGCAGATATAATTAAAAAAATTATAGAAACAATAAAAGAGGATAAAGGCGAAAACTGGCATTTTTACTTTAAAGATAATGCTTTTCATTTTGTTAAAAGAAATAGTGATAAATATTTGGAAGGGCAGATACAGCCTAAAGAATATCAAATATATGTTGGAAATGGGTATGTGAATATTTTCAATTTTATCAAAGACGCAAGCTATACATCAAGTTTTGAAAATATGAAAAAAATAGCATAATTGTAGTTGATGGTGATGATGAAAAAATGAATAAAGTTGATACAGCGAAAGACAACGAAAATATTAAAAAATATGGATTATTGCAGCATGTTGTTAAACAGGAGAAAAATAATCAAGATAAATCAGCTAAAAAAGGCAGAAGCAAGGATAAGAATAATAAAAAAGATGGAAAAGGTAAGAAAGAAGATAAAAATAATAAAGGTAAAAAAACAAAAAATTCAAAACGCAACAAAAATACAGCTAAGAAAGGCAAAAAATAATGGCTGGAAAAACTAGAAATTCAAAACGTAACAGAAAAAAAGTAAAAAAAGATGGCAATAACAAAGGTAAAAAGACTGAAAATTCTAAAACATCTAAAAAAAGTAAAAAAAAGCAAAAAGAGAAAAAACCAATAAAAGCGGCAAATGTCTTAAAAGAGAAAAATAAACTTGAGAAGACTTTTACTTTAACCGTTCCAGGAATACCTATTTTACGTGCCGGGGATTTAGTAAGTATTCCTAAAAACAGTACAGGAATTGCTGGAATATTTGAAGTTAAAAGCGTTAATCATAATTTTAGCCAAAAGTACAGCTTTTACGGGGTAAATATTTATTTTATGAGTTTAACTTTGGAACTGGTAAAAGAGTTAGAAAGTGAGGAATAAGCATGAAAGACAAAGTATTACAACCTGATGAGGCAAAATATTCTGAGCCTAGCAAGGCATTTGATAATTTAGCTAAAATTTTAAGGGAGAACTTTGATAATCCTGACTGGAATGGTCCTTTCTTAGGAAAAATTGTAAAAGCACCTCCAAACTTGGAAGTTCAAATTGATGAAAGAATAATATTAAAAGCAGATAGAATTGTTGTAGCTTGGGAGAAAGTGGCTGGATATACTAGAGAATTTGAAGTTAAAGGGAATATTGAAATAGATGTAACTGATAGTGAAAATCAAGATTCTGGCGGAAATATTCATAACAAAATAAAGGCGAAAGGAACATATAAAGCCAGTGGAACGAATAAATGGACTGACGAATTAAAGGTTGGCGATGAAGTCATATTAAACGAATTTAAGAATCAGAAAAAGTTTTATTTGGTAGACAAGGCTTATTATTATAAGGCAGGTGAGTAGAAATGTTACCTAATTCAGCAATTACAGCACTTGATACATATTCTAGCAATAAAAATATTGAGTATGATAATTCTGACATTTATTTTGATTTGAAATGGGATTTTAAAAAAGGTGATTTTGTTTATGAAAAAGGTACCCCTGTTCTTTTAACAACAAAGAAAGAAATTGTAAAGCAGTGGATTATAAAGTGCTTAATTGTTACTAAAAATGCTTGGAGAGTTTACTATAAGGATGTTTTTCCTTTTGGTGTTGGAATAAATAAGTATCGTGGAATAAATCCGCTTTATCAGGATTATGCACAGAGTGAAATAAAACGTGAAATACTAACTGCACTTAAAGAACATGAGTATATAAAATCTATTAATAATTATTATTCAGATTTTAAAGAGGATAGACTGACATTTGAGTTTGATGTAATTCTAAAAGATGAAGAAGGAACTCTAAATATCAGCGAAACTTTTGAATTTGACAATCTTTTATAGTGAAAGGGGGTATTTATGGTTACAAGGGAAGATATAGATGTTTACGAGGAAGATATAAATGAACTTGTCAATAATATTTTTAACGGAAGTTTTATGAGCAAGTATAGTGATGTTGTTGGAAGTTTTTCAGCGGATATTGTAAGGGCGTTTTCAACGGAACTGATTGTACAACAGAAACTATATGAGGAAATGTCAAAAAGTTATGACGTTTCAACTGCTGAAGGTATATATCTTGATAGTATTTGTAGCGAAGATTATATTTTTAGAAAAAAAGCAACTGCTGCAACTGGAACAGTTAGGATTTACGGGACAAGTGGAACGTTAATTGAAAACGGAATGACAGTTGCTAGTAATAATTGTACATATACTGTCATTGAAACAAAAATAGTTGCATATAAATCAACTGGAACAGTTGGTTATAGTGATGTTGATGTAGTTGCAAATATTACTGGAGAAATTGGTAATTGCGGAATTGGAGAAATAAATAAATTTTCTGAAAATTATGCAGGACTTGAAAGGGTGGAAAATCTTAGTAATATTTTAAACGGAGCAGATGAGGAAAGTGACGTAGACTTGCGAGAACGTAGAAGAAAGATATTATCTAGTCCGAGCGTGAATTATAATGCAAATATGATAAGAGAAATGATATTAACCAATTTTGAAAATATCAAAAAATTAAGAATAATTCCGAGATGGAATGGCAAGGGCACAGCTAAGATTATTGGAATCGGCAAATCAGATATAAAACTAAAAGATGAAGAGCTGAATGCGATAAAAGCGTATCTGGATAATGAAATTATAACGGATGCTGAATTTACTATAAAGACAATTAAGGGAAAAAGTATAAATCTTACGTTTGAAGCTGTGTTAAATAAGGAATATAACGAAGAAAGTGCAATTGAACTTACAAAAAACACTTTAAATCAAGTATTTTTGGATAAATTATTTGAGGAAAATAGAATTTATTATGCAGAAATAATTGATAAATTGCTGGAAATAAAAGCATTTAAGAAAATATCAAATATAGACATCAATAATACAAAAGAGGATGTTGTATTGGATGACGAGGATTTAGCAAGTGTCTTGAATATAACATTAAAAACTTTGGATTAGGAGGATAAAATGAGCGGATTTACAATGGTTGCAAAAGCAAAAATATTAAACAATTTATTTGAAGGCAAAACATATTATGCGGGACTTTTGACAGCTATAACAACGGGAGCAAATGGAAAAGAGAATGCAACAGAACTTGTATCAGCTTCATATGCCAGAAGAGCTATAAATTTTGCTTCAACTTCATCAAACGAAACAAGCAACGTGGCTTCTGTGAAATTTCCTGAAGCAAGGGAAGATTGGGGGCGTATTATAGGAATTGGAATATATGATTCATTGACTGGTGGAAATTTAATAAATTTTGCTACTTTTGACGCAAGAGATGAGGTAATAATTTACGCTTTAATGCAGTATGAAATAGCAAAAAACTTTTATGTGATAGGATTTAGAAATTAATGGTAAAAAATGTACACCAGAAGTCAGTTGAATATATAAAAAGATAATTTTAATATAAGCGAATTATCAAATTTTTTTATGTAAAAAGATTTCGTAAATGATGGTAGAAATAATGATTTTGCTTTTAATCAAAAAGCAATCCTAAAGTAGCAAATTTTTGTGAAACATACGAATAAATTATCTGAAATGACAGTATCAGAATTATTAAATTATAAAGTGAGTGATTTTTTTCATTTTTTTCATTGGATTGGATGATTATGTAAACTTTACACAAAAAAATTACTGAAAAAAAGTTCCCGTTAATTTTTTTCATACGACAATGATTATGCTGTTGTTATATACAATCTTGCTAAAAAAATGATTACTACAACAGTATGATAAATTCCTTCCGGGAATATTCAGAAATTCAAATCTTATACAAGATGTATTTCATTTTGCGGATCTTGAATTAAAAATCACTGGAATTTATAATTGGAACATTAGTAAAAAAACAGAAGATTTATAACGGCAAGAAATGAAGTCTTAGAAGAGTTTGAAGAACATTATAAATTAATATCAAGTAAAAAAATTTATCGACAATTTTTTTAAAAATAAACAGAATTATTTCCAAACGTATTTTTAAGGCGTGCAACCACTTTACAGAATTTCAAAGACACAATGAAACTATATTTTATCTATAACGGCAACGTAACAATAACGAATGATAAAAAAATAATTTTCAGTATATTGTAGATTTTTCATTCTAGCACTGTAGATAAAGAGTATTTAGATTACTGGCTGGAATTGATTTATGAAGTTATACCAATTTGGTACGACATAAAAATTGTATATTAAATGAAGGGAGAAAAAATGAAACAAACAACACTAGATTTAATAAAAAATATAAATGAAAATACTTTTATACCTGCGGCTACTCAAAATGAATTATTCGAGTTGTTCCAATTAGACACAGTTGCTGATCTAAGAAAAGTTTCAAGAAATTTCATGAAATTATATGAACTATTGGAGCATTTGGATAATCAGACTTCAAACGCCACAATAGAAAAAGCAGGAATTGTAAAATTCGGGACAGAAGCAGGAAATGCAATAGATGCGGAAACTTGGAAACAAGCAATAGGACAAACATTAGGTGGATATGTAAGTAAAGTTGAAAATAAAGAAGCTGGGAAATGGTATATAAATGATTTGACTGATGGGAAAATATACAAGTGCACACAGAGTCACACAAGTACAAGTTTCGATATTACTAAATTTGTGGATATTACGAATGTTGGACTTTCGGATAAAGTGGAAAATTTATGCAAAGTTAAAAGCTACTCTGTAACAACTTTAGATTATATGTTTATAGAGAATGGAACATTAGCTATTTCAGAAGTTGGAATTAGAAATCTTAAAAATAAAATTGGAATCCCATCAAACTCTACTATAGTATCTGTTAGTGTTGCTCAAAGCTCCGGATACTGTGAGTATTGCACTTACAACTATGAATCCGATACAGCTCACGTTGGGCATATCATTCCTAAAAATAACCAAAGGGTAGCTACAATAAATGTCGTATATATTTAAATTTAGTACTAATTAATATCCAATTGTTAACCAACGGACACCAGTTCTCGCGAATTCGTTAGAAGGATTCCGTCCATACGCTCTAAATTGCTTACCGCTGATAGGCGTTGTCCCTATTCTATGTGCTCCACCACCTGTATCTGATACAACAATCTGATAACTGTTAGAGTCCCGGTAGCTTGTAGGTAGTGTGACAACATTATCACCGTTAGGGATTGTCTCCACACCCCATTGTATTATTAGTCCAAAAGGTAATTTCATCCAGTTGTTGCCATATTTGAATAAATTTTCCAATTTGTTTAAATACGCTATACTTAATAAAAAGTATAGGAGTGATGTAAATGGAAAATAACAAGAACTGGAAGATTTACAAGGAATACTTAAATAGCTGTATAGCAAGAAATGAAGCAGTGAAAAACACAACTTACAGGACTTATACAAACAGCATGAAACAGTTTATTGAGTATCTTAAAAAATATGAAAAAAATAAGTATTTGTTAAATAAAGATACTTTGAGAAGTACTATAAGCATACTCGAAAAATACATAAGACACTGTAGGGAGAAGCTTAGTAACAATGCAAGGACTATCAACAACAAAATAACAGCAATAAGTAGCTTTTATATATGGGCTGTTAAAAGAGATTTGATTGAAGTGCATCCGTTCCGTGACAAACTGGACAGGTTAAAAGTTACAGATGTGGAAAATAGGAGAAAAAGCTACTATTTAAGTAGTAAAGAGATAGTGGAAATACAAGTGAAAATGAAATTATCTGAAAAATATGATTTACAGGATCAGATAATATTCAATCTTATTATTGATACTGGATGTCGAATATCGGCATTACATTCAATTAAAATGAGTAATTTAGATTTAGAAAATGGGATAATAAATGGAATTGTAGAAAAAGAACAAAAAATTGTGGAATTTGTGATATTTGAAAATACGTTAAATTTGATAAAGGAGTGGTTGAAATATAGGAAAAGCAACATAGAATACTTATTTGTTACTAAATACAATGGAGTATTTAAGCAAATGAGCAAATCAACTATACGTGATCGAGTAAGAAATTGGAAAGCTTGTGGGAATAGATAATCTTTATCCTCATTCACTTAGAAAGACAAGTATTAATTTACTGGCAGAAGTCGGAGGGATTGATTTGGCAAGTGAATTTGCTAATCATTCAGGAGTAGATGTAACTAAGAAACATTACATCAAAAAGACTACTGCTGTAGAAAGAAAGTCAAAATTACTTGAAATGAGAAAGAAAATTGGATTTTAAAAAAGAGAGGAGAAAAAACAATGGAAGAATTTAGAGTGTATTTATACGACAAAAATGGAAAGCTAATAGGAATATATTTAGCACCATCACAGGAAGAGTTTGAAGCTGATAAGTTAAAATATTGCAGTGAATATGTCGAAGGAGAAACTTATATTTCCTATGTCGAAATTAATAATGCAATAATTGATAACGGAATTATTAGAGAAATGAAAATTTCTGAAAAAATAAAGGCAGGTCTTATAACTCTTTCAGATGGACAGTACTTAGATAGCGAGGAAATAAAGACAGTACCTATGCCAAATGAGTACAGTAAGTGGGACAAAGACTCTAATACTTGGATTGAGGACAAGGCAGAAAAGCTGAAATATTTAAAAGAAGTGAGATATCAGAAACAACAAGAGTTTGTTAAGTATAAAAAGGAACTGGAAGGAAAGGAAGAGGAAAAAACGGAATTTGAGGCTCTTGGATTTGACATAACAGAAACTGAAGAAAGAATAACAGAGATAAAAGCAGAAATGGATTTAATAAAAACAGAAATAACGAAATTAACAAAGGACATAAAAAAAGTTGAAAAGGAAGTGGTATAAATGGATCGATTTGATAAAATTTTTAGCTTTATGTTGGCTATCGAAGGTGGTTACACTAACGACAAGAATGATAAGGGTGGAGAAACAACATGGGGAGTCACTAAAGATGAAGCAAGAAGAAACGGATATTATGGTTCTATGAAGAATTTGACAAAGAATTTTGCAAAAAAAATACTTGAAAAAGGATATTATCTGAAACATCATTTAAATGAAGTAAAAAACGATAAGGTCGCACTTTCAATATGTGATTGGAGTTTTAATTCGGGAAGATGGGCAACTAAAAAGGCACAAGTAACATTAAATAGCTATTTTGGGTATGATTTGGTTGTAGACGGTATTTTTGGTAATAAAACCATAAAGGCATTAAATGAAGTGGAAGAACAAGGAAAATCAGAAGAATTTTTGAGAGATTACCACAGTATACAGAGAAAATTTTATCATTCTGTAGTTGAATATAATCCAACACAGAAAGTTTTTTTGACTGGGTGGTTGAATCGTGTTGATAGAAAAGAAAAATATTTGAAGGAGATGGTGTAAGATGAAAAAAATTTGTGTAATAATTGGGCACGGCGGAAACGATTGTGGAGCAATTAACCCTCATACAAAAGAGACTGAACTTGCTTACAATACTGAACTTGCTGATATGCTTATGGAAACATTAAAAAATGAGTATGAAGTCGTAAAATATAACAGGGGATATAACAAGGTTGAAAATATTGGGATAGTCAATGGTTATAAATCAGACTTGATTTTATCGTTGCACTGTAATTCGTTTAACGGAATTGCTTCAGGAACAGAAGCACTTTACTGGTATTCAAGTGAAAAATCTAAAAAATTGGCAGAGATATTAAGTAAATATTTCCGAAACTTTTGGAATCCATAACAGAGGAGCAAAACCAAGAGTTACAAATGAAATTAAGAAACGGAATCCTATTAAATTCAAAGATATGGAAACAAGGGGAAGTTATTTGCTTTATAGGACAAATGTCCCTTGTAACATTATTGAACCGTTTTTCATAGATAACGATAGCGATTTGAAGCTCGGAAAAGAGAAAAAACGGGAATATGTGGAAACGATAAAAAAATCTATAAAAGAATATTTTGAAGGAGTGATGTAAAATGAACGTGATAACAACAGTATTAAATCAATTTGGAGGAAATATAATAAATCTAGTGGCAGTAGCATTGGCTGGATTTGTAGTAAAGGGAATTTCAACATATCTTGTAAAAGGATACACATATTTGCTTAAAAAGAAAATGGCAAGATACATAGCACGGTTTATACCAAACGGGATTGCATTCGGGGAACTGCTGAAGGGGGTCAAGCCCAATGAGGAAAGGCTGGTGCAGGCTGTATTGACAGTACAGAATTTAGTTCTGAAAGCTTTTCCGCCAAGACTGAGACCGACTGTTGACAAATTAATTGATGAAAACGCTATCGCAAGAGAAATAGAAAGAAAGCTCAATGAGGATAAACAGAAGGGTTTAGCAAAAGCTCCAGTACTGGAAGAATAGTAGAAAAACTGGAGCAGAAAACGGAAAAAATAATTGAAAAAACAACTGACAAGGTGGTAGATAAAGCAATTGAAAAAGTAGTGGAGACCGAAAAGCTCTCTGCTACTGATAATAAACTGAATTTTAATATTATTGACTACAAGCGTGATTATTCAAGGTCAAATGTTTATGCTGACATTAACTATCGTGATAATTTCAAAGGCGATAGGGAATTGTTAGCACGTGCTGGGTTTATCTACTATCTAGGAAGAAAGTAGGAATAGCAATGCAGTTAAAGGAGCTTATGCTGTACATAGAAAATCATGGGATTTCAATAGTTTATGTGCTTAACAATAATAATACTCTATCGTTCTGTAGTGCCTTTTATGAAAGAAGCACTTGAAACACAGAAAGAAATGAAGAAATTCATGCAGAGCATGAACATGAACACTATGAGAGGTAAAGGTCTTGAAATGGTGCTAAACTTTACATCTCAGGGACTAAGATGGAGCTTACAGAAAAGAATAATTCAGTACATTATTGATAATAATATCAGTCTCAACTGGATAATCATTTTAAGAGAAATAGACCTTAAGATTGAGGAGAAAAAGCATGAAATATATACGGATCTGAGAGATATAATTGACAAGGCTGTATTAAAAGTGTTCATGACAATTCTTGATGAAGAGCTCACAGAAACTAAAAATCTTATAATTGCTCTGCTTGAAGATTTAAAAGAGCATGGTAAACATGATAAATCACTGTATGTGACAGCAGAAAGAAGTGTAGAAACACATTTTGAACATTTTGAAAACAGGATGTATAATAATATAAAAGATTTATTGAATTAGGGTAGCTATTATTAGTTACCCTTTCTTTTTTTATTGACTAACTAAGAAAGAAATGATATAATCTATCATCAACCTATCTGGGGAATCTCTATTGAAAATAATCATAAATGTAGTAGTATACTCTGCATTTTTTATCAATGTATATGAAAAAGGAGGAACTCTTATGAAAATGATTTTTAATTTAGGGAATGGTGCAGTATGGGGGAATTCCAGATAGAAAAGTTGACGGCACCATTAATCCCTCACCAGTAAATAAATATTTTAATATATATTGACAGTTGGTATGCTGTCTTTTCTATTGAAAAAAACAAAGAATGATGTGGTACAACAGCCTTGTTAATAATATGCAATCTTTTTCGTGATTATCATCCAATAGTCAGCTATCTTTAGTTGACTATTTTCTATTCTATTTTTTCAAAAAAAGATTTGCGCTTGATTTTTTTAATTAGTTAGGGTATACTTATCTTATAAAAATAATTAGAAATATGTAAAAAAATTTCAATTCAAAGAAAAAAATATTTATAATCAAAGAAATATATAAATACATTTTTTTATTATATAATATATTAAAAATTAGGAGAAAAAAAGTGAAACCATATAAGGATACTAGAATTGCTTTAGAAAAATCTGAAGAATTTAAAAAAATCTGGAGAAATTTTATACAAACTTGAAAAAAACCACATTTAAATTCAGCAGTCGGAAGATATTATTATTCTATATATATCAGAATTATGCATTTATCAAATTTGTTAGGGTTTCAAACTGAATAATAATCAAAAACTCTGAAAAATTTTTGAAAAAAATGATGGTCTACATCAACAGACAATAGATTTTTTTTAATATAAAATTGGAACGAGCTTTAAATCCAGATGATGAAAAAGAAAAAAAGAGCGAGTAGATAAAATTTTTAACTTCAGAGGAAAAAAAGAACTGAAAAAAATTATTGCGAAGGCTAAGGAAATTATGTGGAATTAGAAACAAAGCTGACTATAACGAGAAAAAGCGTTGAAGATGGAGATGTTAGCCAATTAAAAATCTAATCTTACTAGATTTGAGGAAAAAAATATGATAAAAATAATAAAAAAATTTTAAATATAGAAAAAAATAGAAGTGAATTGAAAGTGGGTGTATTAAAATGAATGATAGAATAAAAAAATATTATAAAGGAAATAATTTCTATGCTAAAAGAAAAAAATATCCTGAATTAGAAGCTTTGAACAGATTTAATTCTTCACTAAAAAAATTCACGAACTTGTTATAAATGATAATAAAAAAATTATAGCGTTGATGATGAATTTGATGATTTGTTATATGATTTACTGGAAAAAAATATATATTCTAATAAATTTCATGTATATTGCTATTATCTTCAAGAAAAATGAATTTGAAGAGCTAGAAAAAAAGAAGAAAAGCTTATTTACAGAAAAAAACTTACAGTCAAAAAAATTTCTTCAAATATATTGAAAGAAATTGAAAAAAATATTATAAAGAATACCCTTCACCAATAGACTTCAAATTTGATGTATCTGAAAAATAGAAGTGTTGAAGTGAAAAGAAGTTATAAGGTTTTCTAATAGCGATTCTAATGAAAAAAACATAGAATTTAATGTGTTTTGGAAAGGAACAAATTGTAATGAAAAAAACTATCAATAGTTAAAATATTAACGACTTCTTTGGAAATGAAAACAAACATGAAACCAAAAAGCAGAAAATGAAAACGAAAAAGAGAAAAAGATAAAGAATCTAAGTGTAAGTATAACAGTTAAAAAGTCCAGATATTTCTCAAATAAACAAAGGAAAAAAATGAACTGTCTACTTCATATATATTTACCATTGTAGATGGAAGTTATACAATTTTAGAAATAAATTCAGAATATAAACTTATAATACAATCTGAAAATAAATTTGAAAAAAAAGAGGAATGCAAAGAAATTGAAGAAAATATAGCAAATATATTAAGAATAAAAATAACGAGTGATGTAAATGAAATTTTTAAAAAAAGAGTACATTTGGAATAGATATTCCTTATACTCTTTAAATATAAGAAACACCCCAAAAATAGGGTGTTTTTATATTACCAAAAGTTTCAATTGGCTCTTTTTGTTTTATATAATGCTGTTCTGGAATTCAAACAGCATGAGTATTTCTGAAAGTGCCAAACAAGTTCCAAAGTCCTCTTCTTCCATTATTTCGTAGTCGATTGCTTCTATGAATTTCACATGCTTTCTACTTCTTCTTTTATGCTTCAACTTATACATTTTCTTTGCTCCATATAGAAAAATGTCTTCTTGTATTTGCATGATCATGTCGCTGCATTCTATGTAGTCTATATCTTTAGTTACAAATTTGATTAATTTAAGCCATTCTTTTTATATAAGAAAATTCATTTCCTGCAATAATACTTTCTATTATTTCAGCATTTATTTTTATTCTTTTTTCTACTTCCTCATAATCTAGTTCAACTGTTCCAAAAATGTGAAACAAGTCATTCTCAATTTGCTCTCCTGTTCTTAACAACATTATAATCACCTCAATAAATTATATCCTGAAATTTCTTATTTTCAATAAAAATGAGGTATAATAAAAAAAGGTAAAAAAATGAAGTATAGGGGATATTAAATAAAAAAATGGGGACATTTTGGGGACAAAAATATAAAAAAAGATAATAAAAAAATTTATTTTTTTTGTAAAAAAATGAAGTCAATAAAAAAATAACTACTGGTAAGGGAGAATAATAATATTTTATAGACCGTGGATATGATAAGCTTGAAGAAAAAAACTTAATGGTGTAGGTGCTGATATAAGAAGAGTTAAGTTGGATATTTAGTGATAAAAAGTAATAGTTTGTATAATAAGAAAAAAAGCCTTAAAGTGAATAGGCTTTTTTTATTTCATAAAAAAAGACATTGTTATTTATATAAATGTATAGTATACTATTCTTGTAAGGAAAAAGAAAGATAAAAAAATAAGGTCAGAAAGGAGAAAAATATGGAAGGTATGACTGATTTACAATTTAAAGTTTTTTTATAAAAATTAATACTGGAACTTCTTAAATCAAGTAAAGATTTAGAAGATGCTACTGAAAAAAATAAAAAAATCTACTGAATGAAATCCAATAGAGCAAATCACAAAAATAATTGAATGAAATAGGTAGAGATAAAATGGGGACACTATTGAAAAATACTTAAATATGAGGTGTAATATATTATTAATATTAGGAAAAAAAGCCCTAATTATACTGCCTTATGGTTTAGTATATTTGGGGCTTTTTAGTTTATAATCAAGTTAAATAATTTATTTTTTTGAGGAGTATAAAAATTAAGAAAAATCATTATCTTTAATTTTTTTCACCTAAAGTATCTTTTAAGCTCAGGATTATTAAGATTATATACATAGACATAAGCTTTGTCAACTTTTTTATAATCACTGTCATATATATCAAGAAGAAGTCTGTCATAATGATTTTTTTCAACATTTTCTCCATAATATCCTTCCATTTCATCCATATCTTTAAATACTTTGTCTAAATCTAAAGACTTGTCAGAAAGTTCATACAGCTCTCCTATTGTAAAATCTTCAGGTTTACCTTCTGTATTCTGATCAGATAGAATCAAGGCAGGATATTTTTGATTTGTAAGAGTAAAATTATCTCCTTTTACATAAAATAATCCCTTATATTCGGCGATTCCTTCGAGATAATGATGATTAAAACATCCTTTTCTTAAAGAACCATATACAAACAATTTTGTCATTTTATTCTCCCAGTTTATAATGTGAAGTCAATATGTTATAAACTAACATACTGTTCCTCCAACTTCCTTAATATCTTCGTCATTTTTAACAATTGCTTCAATAGCGGCAGTAAGTCCTTTTACTATTGTGCTTAATTCCATTGAAGGTGTATTTCTTTTATCCACAACCTGTTCAGGTAAGAATGGAATGTGAATAAATCCTGATTTTTTGCCATTGTATTTTTTTTCAATAAGATACAGAACACCATATAAAACATGGTTACATACAAAAGTTCCGGCAGTGTAGGAAACAGAAGCAGGAATATTGTTTTTCTGTACATTTTGAACCATAGCCTTTACAGGCAGTTTAACTAAATAAGCATTTTCTCCATCAGGAAAAATAGGTTCATCTATAGTCTGATTTCCTTCATTGTCAGGAATACGGAAGTCATCAAGATTGATTCCAACACGTTCGATTGAAATATCAAATCTTCCTCCTGCCTGACCAATTGAAAGAATAATATCAGGATTATGTTCATTTATAGCTTCTTCTATTTTTTCCAGAGATTTCTTTCTAACTGTAGGTATTTCCAGTTTGATAATTTCTGCCCCTGCAATATTGTCAGGAAGTCTTTTTACTGATTCAATAGCAGGATTTATAGGTTCCCCTCCAAAAGGATCAAAACCTGTAACAAGTATTTTCATAATATTTCCTTTCTTGGCTACAGTTATGCTTAAATAACAGTATCATAAATATAATGTGTATAACCAGCATTGTAAGTCCCATAGGTAACTGGGTTTTAATAATTCTGTTTTTATCCTTAATTTCAAGGATGGAAGCAGGAACAATATTAAAGTTTGCAGCCATAGGTGTCATAAGTGTTCCGCAGTAACCTGCAGTCATTCCTAATGCACCGATAGCGGCAGGATTTCCTCCATGTTTTAATATGAACGGAACTCCAATACCAACAGTTATTACTGAGAATGCAGCAAATGCATTTCCCATAATCATAGTAAATAATGCCATACCAATTGCATAGATAATAATTCCTACAACAATATTACCTGAAGGCACTACTGATGAAATGCTTTGAGCGATTACCTTCCCAACTCCGGCTTTTGTAAAGACAGCCCCTAGAGCCGCAAGAAGCTGAGGTAAAAGAGCAGTTGCTCCAATTTGCATTAACAATCTTGAAGTATCTTCAGATGTTTCGCTGAACTTAGGTTTTATAATAAGTGAAGCCACAAGAAGTGCTATTAATGCTCCTCCACCTATACCAACTGCTGACGGAATAGTAACTTTTCCAATTTTAAATTGTAATATAAGGAAAGCTGAAATTCCAATTAATGCAGCAGGAATAAATATTTTATTTTTAAATTTTTCACTTTGAGCTACTTTAAATTCATGTGTAACTTCCTTAAATGTACCTATCTGTAACTGCTTTGTTACAGTAATTAATCCTAAAATTACAAGCATTCCACCTGTAACTGCATAAGGGATAGTTTTTCCAAGAATAAATATAATTCCTAAAATAAACCAGAATAAAAATGTTCCGATTTTTGCTTTTTCATTTTTTAGTCCCCTTATTGCCACGCTAATGCTGACAAGTCCGCAAAGGATATAAATAATTTCTGATAAAGTTGTAAAAAAAGCTTTTAAGTCCATTATTTATTACCTCCTTTATTTGACATAATTTTTTTGTCGTAGATATATGCCTGAGCAATAGTAAGTATTATGGCAACAATTCCCATTGGAATTGAGAATAATGAAAGATCCTTAAGCGAAACATTATATCCACTTTCTTGTAGAGTTCCCTGAATTAGAAGCAGTCCAGATGCTCCTATAAAAATATTCTGAGCAAAGAAGTTACCGTAGTTTTCAATAGCGGCACTTAGACTTTTCAGATCTTCAGTTTCTTTTTCAGTTAACTCATTCTGCTTGTGAGATTTTGCAGCAGCTTCAGCCATTGGGAAAATAAGAGGTCTGATAAACTGTATGTGGCCACCTATTCTGATTGACAAGGCACTGGCAACAGAACGGATAATCATGTAAAGTCCTAAAATTTTACCTGCAGTGGCATTTTTAAGACTTGAAATTAATGTTGCACTTCTTTCTCTTAAACCATATCTTTCAAGTACTGCAATAACTGGAAGGCTGATTAGGAAAATAGACATAAGTCTGTTGTCCACAAAAGCTTTACCAATAATTTCAAGGATACTTAAAATATCCATTTTTGCTGCAAGTCCTGTTGCAATACCGGCAGTAAGAACAACAGCAAGAACGTCCAGTTTCAGAGAGAAACCAACAACGATAATGACGATACCAATTAGTATCATAAAATTCATAAATATTCCTCCTTAATTTAGAATTTATATTATATATTTTACCCTTAAAAATATCATAAATGCAATAGATAGAATAAAAAAATTTTTTTAAAAAAATTTGAAACTTTATTTTCTATCTTTTAAAAAAATATTCAATGATTTCTTGTTATTATCGGTTCTTTTTAAAAATTTCTTCAAGTTTTTTTCATCCAATTGTGATACCCTGTCTTCTATAGTTTCAAGTTTTGATTTGTTTTTCAGATACAGATAGAAGTTTTTTTCATCAAAATGATTTTTTTATATTTTTTTATAATATTCATCATCAGAAGAAAAAAATATTTTTTTCCAGTCTATTTTCAAGATTGTCAATTTTAGTTTCAATATTTTTGAATTCTTTCAGAAATATCTTCTGAAAAAGTGTTGAAATTTCTGAGATAAAATTTCATTAGATTTATTTATATCCATTCTGAAGTCAATAAGAGCCTTTTCTATTGAGGAAAGACGGTTACGAAGAAAACTGTAATCAAAATTTTTCAGCATTTCATTGGAACTTTTTATTAATTCCAGATAATCCGCTATTTCACTGAAATCAAATTTTTCAGATTTTGATTTGGAAGCTTTCTGACTATTTGAAAATTCTTTTACAATGTAAATTTTATTTCCTTCCTTTACAGTTTTTAGAAGTCCCTTTTCTATACGGTTGTAAATAGTCTGTCTTGATACATTATGACTCTTCATATATTCCTTTATTGACACTTTCAATACAATCACCTCTTGTTTAGTATTATATATAAAAATCCAGGGATAGTAAAGAAAATTTTTGAAAAAACTGTATAAATTTGATTGACAATGGAAGTCAAAAAAGGTAGAATTTAAGCAATAAAATGAAAAGGTGAATAAATTTGAAGATAGAAAAGATAAATGAAAATGACTATGAGAGAATATTTCTAACAAGTGATATACATGGTCATTATTTAATGTTTAAGGATCTGCTGGATAAAATAAAGCTTACAAAGAAGGATTTGATTATTATATTGGGAGACTCGTGTGACAGGGGAACTCAGACATATGAATTATATAAAAAATACAATGACCTGGAAAAAGAAGGGTATAATATAAAGCATCTGAGGGGAAATCATGAGGATATGCTTATAAAGGCAATGGAGTCAGGAGATAACGAGCACTGGTACCGTAACGGCGGGGAGAAAACTCAGAAATCCTTTTACAATAATTCAGAAAGTAAAGATACATTAACTTTTGAAGAATGGCTGGAACGTGAAGGAATAAAAAGTGTAAAATGGTTTGTGGACTGGCTTGACAGAATTCCGATAATGATTTCGGGCGAAAAAAACTTATTTGTCCATGCGGCATTTGACACTACTAAAGGTGAAGATGAACAGGAACATAGATTTCTTATATGGGACAGAAATGATTTCTGGACAAATAATAGGACAGGAAAAGCTATATACTTTGGACATACTCCTAGCAAGGACGGTAAGATAAAACATTATGTAAATGATGTGCACTGTATTGATACAGGCTCATATAAGAATGGAATTATAGCCTGTGTGGAACTTAAAACAGGGAAAGAAATATATATTAAGGATAAGGAAAATAAAAAAGCTAAAGGAAAGGAAATTCTGAAGACTAATGAGAGATAATATTTACGTTGGACTTGTACACTATCCTGTTTATAACAGAAATAGTGATGTTGTGGCAACATCTGTCACAAACTTTGATATTCATGATATATCAAGAACATGCAGAACATACGATATAAAAAAATATTTTATAATAACTCCTGTGGATGCACAGCAGGAACTTACAAACAGAATAATTAACTACTGGACTGAAGGAGACGGGATAGAATTTAATAAAAATAGGAAGGAAGCCTTTGAAAATACAGATTTATCAGATTCAGTGGAATCAGCAGTAGCTGCAATAGCTGAAATTGAAGGAAAAACTCCTAAAGTAATAACAACGTCAGCTAAAATATTTCCAAATACAGTGTCATATGATGCTCTTGGAAAAGAAATGGTAGAGGATGAAACTCCTTATCTTATACTGTTTGGTACAGGTTGGGGACTGACAAATGACATAATGGATATGTCGTATAAAATTCTGGAACCGGTGAGAGGAAAAACAAAATATAACCACCTATCTGTAAGAAGTGCTGTGTCAATAATACTTGACAGGCTTTTAGGAGAAAATTAGAAGGAAAACTTAGTGGAAAATATTAAATAAAGAACTGTTATTTAAAAACTGGACAAAAAATTAGAACAGCAGAAAGGAGAATTTTAGAAATAATGGAAATTAAAGGAAATGGATTAGTAGGGCTTGTTGTAGTGAGTCATAGCAATAAATTGGCAGAGGAAGTTATCAATTTTGCAAAACTGCTACAGCAGGAGGATTTTAAAATTGAAAATGGAGGAAATATAAATCAGAAAGTCTATGGAGCAACTGTGGACACAATAAAAGATGCTATAAGAAGAGCAGATGAAGGTCAAGGAGTTTTAGTATTTGTAGATATGGGAAGTTCTATATTTAATGCGGCAAAGGCAGTAGAAGATATTAAAGAGGAAGTTAAAGTTGAAATTGCAGATGCACCTTTAGTTGAAGGAATTATATCTGCTGTTGCCGCCAACTTTGATGAAATGTCTCTTTCTGAGCTAAAAGAAATAGCTGAAGGAAGCAGAAATTTCAAAAAAATAAAAAAATAGAAAAGGAATAGGAATGGAAAATTTAATAAATATAGGAACAATTATAGGAACTCATCACTTACTTGGAAGTGTAAAAATGAATTCAATTTTTGCAGAAACTGAGTTAATTATAGGTGAAAGAGTTCTGCTTGAAAAAGAAGATAAAAGAAAACTTCTTACAATAAAAAATATTAAAAGGCTGAATGACAAGAAACTGATTGTAGACTTTGAAGAAATTGGGAATATTGATCAGGCTAAGGAACTGAATGGATTTCAAATGAAAATAAGAAGAGATTTGCTGCCTGAAAAAAATGAGGACGAGTTTTACATAAAGGACCTTCTTGGAGTTGAAGTTTTTTCCAATAATGAAAAAATAGGAGAAATTACAGATGTAATGGAAACTGCAGCCCATGATATACTTATAATTGAAGATGTTGTGAGCAAAAAGGAAATAATGGTACCTTTAGTAGATGAATTTGTAAAAAAGATTGATTTTAAAAATAACAGGATAGAAGTAGAATTAATAGAAGGAATGAGAGAATAAATGAAATTTACTGTTTTAACTTTATTTCCGGAACTGTTTGAGCTATATTTGTCACAGACAATTATCCAGAGGGCAGTTGATGCGGAAATAACAGATTACAATATTGTAAATATAAGAGATTATAGCGGAAATAAGCATAGCCAGATGGATGACATTCCGTTTGGTGGAGGAGCAGGAATGGTTTTAAAACCTGAAGCCTACTGGAATTTTTTTAAGGAAAAATACAGTGACGGGGAAAAGCCATATACAGTATTTGTTTCTCCGCAGGGAAAAAGACTTGATCACCAGAAGGTAACAGAACTTGCTGAAAAAAAAGAAATAGTACTGATTTCGGGAAGATATGAAGGTCTTGATCAGCGGGTTATTGACAAGTTTGTCGATGAAGAAATATCAATAGGAGATTATGTTCTCAGCAGTGGTGATTTGCCTTCCCTTGTACTTATGGATTCGGTAACAAGAATAAAAGAAGGAGTTATAAAAAAAGAGTCTTTTGAAACAGATTCCTTCTATAATGGACTTTTAGGATTTCCTCAGTATACGCGTCCGTCTGAAATTGAAGGGTATGAAGTCCCTGAAGTATTAAGAAGTGGGAATCACGCAAAAATAGATGAGTATAGACTATTGAAATCCATTGAGAAGACTACTGAAAATAGACCGGATTTAATGGAGAAAAAACTTTCTGAAGATGAAGAATTTAAAAAAATGTATATTAAATTAATGAAGAAAAAGAATAAATAAATACAATGATATTAATTAATAAAACTGTTCTGGAAAAATTACAGAAAGATTAACAGGAGGAATAGGAATGATTTATCAGCTTGGAGATAGAAAGCCTGAAATTACAGGTGAAGTTTTTATTGCAGAAAGTGCAGATGTAATAGGTGACGTGGAACTTCATGATGGTGTAAATGTATGGTTTGGTGCAGTTATAAGAGGAGATGTGGAGAAAATAACAATAGGAAAGAACAGCAACGTACAGGATAATACCACTGTACACACGGATTTTGGCCTTCCATGTATAGTTGGAGAAAATGTGACGGTAGGTCATAACGCCATACTTCACAGCTGTGAAATAGGAGATAATGTCATTGTTGGAATGGGAAGTACAATTTTAAATGGAGCAAAAATAGCACCTAACTGCATGGTAGGAGCAGGAGCTCTTGTAACGCATAAAATTCCTTATGAGGAAGGGGTTCTTATTTTAGGAAGTCCGGCTAAAGTTGTAAGAAAACTGACTGAAGAAGAAAAAGAGCATATAAAGAAAAATGGTCAGCATTATGTGGAAAATGGGAAATTATATATAAAGGAACTAAAGAAAATATAATATAAAAGGACTATCTAAAAATTAAAAAGTAAAATGGACTGTCTTAATATAGAAAAAAATGTTATGATACATAAAAAAACTATATTTTTTTCATTTCCTAAAAATATAGTTTTTAGATGATTTTTTTAATTTTTTTCTTTTTGATACAGCTTTTTTTACATCATTTTTTTAATTTTTTTAAGGTAGTCCTATTTTTTTATATTATTTATTTAATAGTTTCATATCTATTATTTTCCATTTATTGACTTTTGTTCTGAAATTACTGGATTTTTCAGAAATATGTCCTTTTATAAAAAAATTTAGAATAGTAAAAAGACTTTGTTACTCTGCATTCTTGATTTCGTCAATTCTCATATTTATAAGTTCATCATTTGCCAATTGAGTTACAGCAACAGTTGAATTAGTACTTTTATCATAGTATACAAGAAGAAGCATTGCATTGTTGTAGTAAAGAACTGCATTTACTTTTTTGTTTTCTACTTTTTTCAGTTTACTTTCCGGTGTAGTTTTGAAAAAATTCATATAAGAATTTAAAATACTTTTATGTTCTGCTTCTGTAGAAGGAGTCATAAATACAGAAGAAATTAGCATATCATCAGCAAACATGAAACTTGAAAATTTATTCTCTTTGTTTAGCATGTCATTTACATCTGTATAAACGTATATTTGAGTGTCTTTGTTATCTACACTGTCTACTGGTGTTCTTTTAATTGAATCTTCTAGCTGTTTTTTAGTCATGAAGAAACTTACTTTTGATGTAATTTCGTTGTTAAGTCCTTCCTTTGCATTCGCACCGAACATTGAAAAGGATAAAGCAAATAATAGTAAATAAATATATTTTTTCATAATAACCTCCTGATTTTTTGTTATTTGTATAATAACATGGAAAAATGAAAATAAACTGAAAAAAATTAATTTTTTAGAAATAAAGTAGAAAAAAAGTAGTAAATAGATTATAATAAAAATAAAAAAATGTTGAAGGAGGCAGGAATGCTTAAAAAAAGAATTGCAATTTTATTTTTTTATTGGTTTTTCTCTGGGTTTTACAGCACAATACAGTACAACAAAAGCGAAAAATGTAAAAATGTCACAGCAGGAAATGGATAAAAATGCAGCTGAAATAGTGGAACTTTTAAAATTTTTAGATATGGATGAAGTTAAGCAATCAACAATAAGAGAAGTAAAAGAGGATATGAAAAGAAAAATAGGAGAAGGAGAAAACTACCTTCAAAGTCGTGTTCTGGAAATGATAAGGGATATAATGGGAATAATAATTGAAAATAGGGAAACGACAGTTACAAAAGTAACTTTTTTATCAAATAAGGAAGCGGATGTGGAAATTGAAATAAAAACACCGGAAGTATTAGTTGAAGAAGGTGGTCTTTTTGAAAAAAATATAGAGAAAAATAGTTAGTGGAGAATATATAAAAAAATATGGAGAAATGCCTGACATTTCAAAGGTAAAAAAATTCTTCAAAAAGCTGAACAGAAAAAAAGTGATGGACAGATTAGATTCTGTTGCAAAAGAAGTAATAAAAAAATAACATAAGAAATAAAAAAAGTTAACTATAATTTCTTAAATGGTAAGTTAAAAAGTAGTAAAAAAACAAGCGACGGATGGAAAGTTAAAGGATAAAAAAACAAAGAAAGGAGCAAATATATCGTAAATTATTTATACGATATAATTTGGAAAAGAAAAAAATGGAAAAAAATTATAGGGATAAATCCAGTTCTGGAGATATTAAGATCAGATAAGACAGTGGAAAAAATTGAAGTGTATAAAGGTACAAAAAAAGATACGATAAAAGAAATTTTAAATTTAGCAAGTAAAAGAAATATAAAAATATTTTATACAGACAGAAGAACTGAAAACTCTCAAGGAGTAGTTGCATTAGTTTCAGAGTTTGACTATTATGTGGATTTAGCTGATTTTCTTGGGAAAATACTTTCAAAGGACAAGTCAATAGTAGTAATTTTAGATCAGATACAGGATCCAAGAAATTTTGGAGCAATAATAAGAAGTGCTGAATGTTTCGGGGCTGACGGAATTGTAATTCAGGACAGAAACAATGTAAAGGTTACTGAAACAGTTGTAAAATCATCTACTGGAGCAATAGAGCATGTTGATATTGTAAAGGTTACGAATATTTCAGATACAATTGACAAGTTTAAGAAATATGGATACAAAGTTTATGGAGCGGAAGCTGACGGAGAAAACTTCTATTATGAGGAAGATTATCCTAATAAAGTCTGCCTTGTTCTTGGAAGTGAAGGAAATGGAATGAGAAAGAAAGTTAAGGAGCATTGTGACAAAGTAGTTAAGATACACCTTAAAGGTCATATAAATTCTCTGAATGTATCAGTTGCTGGTGGAATAATATTGGCTGAAATGGCGAAGTAGGATAGAGTAGTTGTATTTGGATAAATAATAGAAGTTTTTAATAGAGAATGTCAGAAGAAGTTTTATTATAAAGAAAGATGGTGTTAATATGAAAAAAATAATTTTAAGTTTGTTTATATTGCTAAGTTTATCAATTTTTACGCAGGAAAAATATCAGATAGAGATAGAGCCATCTGCTAAAAATTTCTCAAAATGTAATTCAGGACTACAATTTACAAATTGAAAAAAGAAGTGAGCAAAAATATATTCAAAAAGAAGAAATGTTTGGATTGATGAATAAAAATGATGAATGGAGCTTCTGTTCAAGGGAAAAAAATGGGGAAAAATGATCTAAAAGAATTAATGAATAGATTTTTTTGGAGAAGACTATATTTCTAAAATGATGGATATAATGTTTAAGTATTATAAAAATTGAAATAGAAAAAGATAAATTATATTTCCGAAAAATAAGGCCTATGTAAAGGTTAAACTGGGATTTCCTGTTAATTTAGACGAAATAAAGAATATAAGTAGCATTGATAAAATGCTAAAAAAAGCTGAGGAAAATTCTAAAAAATTTGAGGCAGCTTTTAAGAAAAAAACAGGAAAAACAATGGAAGAATATTCAAAGTCAATTTCAGAAAAAGATGAAAAAGCAATAGAAAAAAATATTTTTAAAAATAATGGGCGAAATTCAAATGGAAATGATGGAAGAAGAATTGGCTAAAATGACGAAAAATGGGAAATATGTAGGAAGAAAAGAAATTTTAGAAGCTAATAGGAAGAATGGAAAATGGGTAATTGAGAGTCCGAATTTTGGGTATTAGATTAGGAAAGGAAACAAATTATGATAATAAAATTTAAAAAAATTTAGATTCTATTGAAAAAAAGGAGAGATAGATCTTAATGATTTAAAAAGGAATCAATCTGATAATTGGGAAGAATAATACAGGGAAGACTTATTTGAGTAATTTGTTGTATTGTTATTTAAAAAAAGTAAATTTCAAGTAACAATAACAGTATTTAATTTTTTTTAAAAGGATTTTTATAAAAAGAAGAAGAATGTATATTGAATTATGAAATATTAAAAGCAGAATTATGAAAAAGCAGTTAGTTTTTAGAAATTCAAAAGCAATTACCACTAATATTTCATGCAAATAGTGATTTTTTTCAAAAAAATTTCTATATAGAGATAGATTTAAGTGAAGAGATAGAAAATTTTTAAAAAAATGAGAATTATGAAAGTGAAACATTAATAACTTCTGAAAAAAATTATAATAACTAAAAAAAGTTGGTAATAAAATTACTTTTGAGGAAAAAAAGAAAGTTATTTTTAATAGTGAAGATTATTTAGATGATATTTTTTTGATGGAGTAATAAGAATATTAGGCGATAAATTCACAGAAAATGAGAAGAAACATATTGGATTAAATATTTTACTTAGTAAAAAAATTGTATAAAAAGAGATGATGCAGAAATTTATTTTTTTCCCTGCTGAGAGAAGTGGTGCAATTTTTGTTTTTATAATCAATTATTGGAAAAATAGAAATAACATTTTAAGAAATTTGGAATTATCTCAAGATATGAGTTTGTTAAAAAAATATCTCAAGATATTCAGAACCTGTAAATGAGTATATTATACGATTAAACCAATTAGAAGAATATGAAAAATAAGGAAGAAACAAAAAAATTTATAGAAATCTTGTAAAAAGATATCGATATTCAAAAATATAGTTGAAGGTGAAATATTAATAAAATCTAATCAGATTATTTATAAAAACCGAAAATAATGTGGAATTAAATATGGGTTTAGTTTCTTCAACTGTAAAAAAACTTTAGCAGGTTTCTTTTTGTATTTAAAAATATCAAGCTCAAAAAGGAGACATAATTTTTCATTGATGAAATTGAATTGAATTTACATCCTGAAAAATCAGAGAAAAAAATAATAAAAACTTATAAACTATTTATCAAAAACAAGGAATAAAATTTATTATTAGTACACATAGTCCGATTATTACTGAGGAAATTGATAATATGCTTTTTATTTGAAAAAAAGTTAAGGATAGAATTAATAAAGAAGAAATGGAAGAATATGGACTTAATGAAGAATATGGTTTAAAAAAAGTAGTGACATAAGTGTATTTCATTTACATAATAAAAACTGTTGAAAAAAATTAAAAGAAAAGGGTGGAGAATTTGAAATAGAAACTTTTAATAGTGTTCTTGAGGAAACGGATAATCTTTATCAAACTTTGTTGTTTTATACGGAGGGAAATAATTTTTGGAAAATAAGGATTTTTTTGATTATTGCAGAAATGTATTGCATAAAGATTTTTTTATTGTGCCTGAATATAATAATATAAAAAAATAAAAAGAATTTAAAGAAACGAAATTAGAAGAAGTTAAAGTATATTTTTGAAGCAGATAATTATAACGTACTTCAAATAACTTTTTGATATTAATAATTTAGAAGAAATGGAAGATAGAGTTAATATTTTTTTCCTTATTTTAATGGTGAAATATGTAAATCTGTTGATTCGATAATTTTAGTACAAGAGAAAAAAATACTGAAAAATTATTATCTTTTTCATATTGAATTAAAATCTCAAAGACCTGACGATACAGAAATATTTAAAAAAATGTATTTCTTCTATAAAGATGTTAAATTTTATTCTTGAGATTCTGTATTTAAAAATATAGAGAAGAAAGTAGAAATTTTAAATTTCCTGAAAAAGATAGTGAATATGCCAGTTTTATTTTTTTCGGAACATAATAAAAAGATTAAAAAAAGTCAAAAGAAAAAAAGAAATAAAAATTATTAGAAAAGAAATTCTCGAGTAATAAGTATATAAATTTTGAAAAATGATACTTACTACTACTATTTTTTTATAATTTTATGGGAAATCATAAAGGGATTATCCGATTGAAAGAAATGTGTAGCAAAGCTAAGAATATAGGAGCAATGTTATCTAAAAATTAGATTTTTTTGAAAGTTAAAGAAGGAAAAAAATAATATAATATAACAATCATTGAAAAAAATTAACCTTGAAATGTTATACTGTATAACAAATATAGAGTTATTAAGATATGTTAAATTAAAACTGGAAGTATATATGAAATGAAAGGAGAAAAGACTTTTATAGTCGTGAATACAAATGGTAAAAGAATATAAACCGGAACAGATTGAAAAAAAGTGGCAGGAAAAATGGCAGGAAAAGAATGTTTTTAAAAGTGAAAATAAAGTAGAGGGAAAAAAGAACTACTATACTCTTGAAATGTTTGCTTATCCTTCTGGAAAGCTGCATGTGGGGCATTTAAGAAATTACGCCATAGGAGATGCCATTGCAAGATATAAGAAAATGAAAGGTTTTAATGTATTGCACCCATTCGGATGGGACAGTTTTGGACTTCCCGCTGAAAATGCCGCAATTGATAATGGAGCACACCCTGGCCAGTGGACAAAAGCTAACATCGATAATATGAGAAGACAGCTTAAACTAATGGGGCTTTCATATGACTGGGACAGGGAAATAAGCACATACACTCCTGAATACTATAAATGGAACCAGCTGTTCTTTATAGAGATGTATAAAAAAGGACTTGTTTACAAAAAGAGATCTTATGTAAACTGGTGTCCTGACTGCAATACAGTTTTAGCAAATGAGCAGGTTGAAGATGGAAAATGCTGGAGACATAGTAAAACAGATGTAATACAGAAAGAACTTTCACAATGGTATTTGAAAATAACTGACTATGCAGAAGAACTGCTTCAGGGACATGAAGAACTGAAGGGGCACTGGCCGGATAAAGTTCTTGCAATGCAGAAAAACTGGATTGGAAAGTCTACAGGAAGCGAAATAAATTTTGTACTTGATTACAAATTTGACAGTAACAGCCAGGATAAAGAAAGCAATCTGAACATAGGAAATAACGGAGAAGTTATAATTCCTGTGTTTACAACAAGGGCAGATACCCTGTTTGGTGTAACTTATGCAGTAATTGCACCTGAACATCCGCTTGTTGAAGAGATTATCTTAAAAGAAAATCCTTCATTAAAAGAAGCTGTTGATAAAATGATAAACGAGGATAAAATAAACCGTACAGCAGAAGACAAGGAAAAAGAAGGAATGTTTACAGGACTTTATGTTATAAACCCTGTAAATAATGAAAAAGTACCTTTATGGATAGGAAACTATGTATTAATGGATTATGGAACAGGGGCAGTTATGGCAGTTCCTGCACACGATGAAAGGGATTTTTTCTTTGCGAAGAAATATAACCTTCCTGTAAGAATAGTTATAAATCCTGTTGATAAGGACGGAAATTCTGAAAAAATAGTTGTTGAAGAAATGGAAGGGGCATACACTTTAAATGGAATTCTAGTTAATTCAGATGAATTTGATGGGACAAAAAATACAGAAGCAAAAATAAAAATAACTGAAAAACTTGAAAAAGAAGGAAAGGAAAGAAAACTGTAAATTACAGACTTCACGACTGGTTAATAAGCAGACAGAGATACTGGGGAACTCCTATTCCTGTAATTTACGATGAAGATGGAAATATTCACTTGGAAGAAAAGGAAAACTTACCTGTAAAATTACCAACTGATATTGAATTTAACGGAAAAGGGAATCCGCTTGAAACTTCTGAGGAATTTAAAAATGTGATTCTGCCAAATGGGAAAAAAGGTAGAAGGGAAACTGACACAATGGATACTTTCGTTGATTCTTCATGGTACTATTTGAGATATCTGGATTCACATAATACTGAAAAACCTTTTGAAAAGGCAAATGCAGACAGCTGGACTCCTGTAGATCAATATATTGGAGGAATAGAACATGCAGTAATGCACCTTCTTTATGCGAGATTCTTCCATAAAGCATTGAGAGATATGGGACTTGTGGAAACAAATGAGCCGTTTAAGAGACTGCTTACACAGGGAATGGTTCTAGGGCCTTCATATTATTCACAGAATGAAAGAAAGTTCTATTTTCCTAAAGATGTTGAGATAAAGGACACAAAAGCATTCTCTAAATCAACTGGAGAAGAACTTACTGTAAAAGTTGAAAAAATGAGTAAGTCTAAAAATAATGGAGTAGATCCTGAAGAAATTGTAAAAGAATATGGAGCAGATCCTGCAAGAGTCTTTACATTATTTGCCGCACCGCCTGAAAAAGAACTTGAATGGAATGTAAACGGGCTGGCAGGAGCTTACAGATTTATAAACAGATTATTCCTGATTATTTCCGATTCGTTTGAATTTGCTGATAAAAATGCTGGAAAAGAAGATAATTATGGAATTGATTTAAGTAAAAGAAGTGAAAAAGATGAAGAAATACAGAAAAAATTACATCAGACAGTTAAGAAGGTTACTGAGAGCATAGAGGATGACTTCCACTTTAATACTGCGATTGCGGCTGTTATGGAACTGCTGAATGACATGACTACTTACAAGCAGGAAGTAATCGATAAAAATGATGTTTCAACAGAATCAAGAAAAATATGGAAGGAAGTACTGGACAAGGTTATACTTCTAATCGCACCTTTTGCTCCTCATATTGCTGATGAACTGTGGGAAATTATAGGAAATAAAACATTTACTTTTGAGGAGGAATGGCCTACATTTGAGGAAGAACTGACAAAGGAACATAAAATGAATCTTGTTGTTCAGATAAATGGAAAAATACGTGAAACAATACCAGCAAAAATAGGACTTCCAAAAGAGGAATATGAAAAACTGGCTTTTGATTCGGAAAAAATAAAGAAAGCTGTAGAAGGAAAAGAAATAGTAAAAGTAATTGTTGTGCCAAATAAACTGGTAAATATTGTGGTAAAAGGATAGAAATAATTATTAATTTGACTAAATAATGAAAGGGAGCTGTCTCAAAAAAATTAAAAAAATACTGTAAAAAAACTATATTTATGAATTAGTTAGAATTTCACAATACAAAACTGAAATGAATTTAGAAAAAGTCAACAACCTGATTTTTTTCAGGTGTATTTTGACTTTTTCTTTATGAATGACTGTTTTGTATAAGTGAAATTTTCAGTAAATGAATAAATATGTTTTTTTGTATTTTTTTCAATTTTGAGACAGCCTCTTTTTGTTATGAATCTTCACATAAATAAGGATGAATATATTATCTGGATTCCTTCCAGTTAAGAAAAAAACAGGAAAAAGAAAAAAAGGGGGTAACATTTTTTTCAAATATCTTTGAAATGTTATTTAAATTGATTATTTCAATTTATTAAGGTATCATTATTATAGAAAGGTGAAGAATATGTTGAATTATAGGGAAACTGAGATATTAAATAATCTTATTAAAGGGAAAAAAATATACTTTCAAATTAATATCTGAGAAATATAGTGTTTTCAGATCGAGTCGCCAGATATTATATTAATAATATTGACAGCATTTTTACGATTACTTGATTACAAAAATTACCGAAAAGGATAAAAAAATAGTATTTCTCTTGACACTAATCAGGATTTCAAAAAAATCTGTTTGACATTTTGGAAAAACATTCATAAATTATCTATTAAAGATAGAATAACTATTTTTGAAGTTAATATTATTTTTTTTGATACAGAAGGGCTTAATATTACAAAAAGTATGTGATGAACTTGAAATATCCAGAACAACGATAAAAAAAGATTTAAAGCAGATGTCAGAAAAAAATTTAAAAATACAGGGAATTGAAGTAGTTTATAAAAAAATAATAAAGGTTATCGTATTAAGGGCAACTTTCAAGAAATTCTTATAAAGAAAAATTGAACTTTTAGAGAAGATATTTGATTTCCTTAATAATAAAAAAACTTCAAAAAAATAGTTAAAAACACAGGTTCTTCGTTATTTCTTCAAATATATTAAACAAAAAAATATAGAAAATGCAAAAAAATTTATTGTAGAAATCGAAAAAGATAATGTTTTTTTAAATATAAATGAAGGAAGTTATAATAAAAATATTTTCTTATGTTTTACTTCTATTAAATTCTGAAAAAAATTTCAAGGAAATGAAAAAGGATTTAACTGCAAAGAAATTTTTTTAATTCATACGGAAGAGTATCAAAAAAATTGAAAAAGATTTTACAAAAAAATTTTTGAATAAAAATGAAATAAAAATCTGAAATGTTACTTGAAATTACTGACTTGATAATGGGAATAAATATAAACAGTTTAAAAAAAATAATTCATTTGAAGGCTGGATAAATGAGGAACTGATTATAAAAAAGATGATTTCTAAAGTAAGTAAAATTGTGAAAACAGACTTGACACGTGATGAAATACTTTATAACGGACTTTTATATCATATAAAGCCTGCTATGTACAGGATAAAAAATAATATTCAAATTACAAATTCGGTTTTTCAGGAGCTGATTATAGAAAAAGATCCTATTTTAGATGTGGTAAATAAAGCTGTGCAGGAAATAGAAGAGCTCTTTGAAGTGAAGTTTCCGGAAGATGAGATTGCTCTTATGGGGTTTCATATAAAGGCTTCCATTGAAAGAAATACTTGCGGAAAAACTAAAAAAGTAATATTGATTTGTGGATTAGGTTATGGAAGTTCAAAAGTACTTGAGCACAGCTTGAAGGAAAACTATGACTTGGATATTGTAGACGTGTTACCATACTACCTGATAAAAACTTCAATGCCTAATTATGCAAATATTGATTTAATTTTATCTACTATTGATTTGGAAGAAAATTATGACATTCCTGTTGTAAAAATAAATCCATTGCCTAAAGAGGAAGACTTTATTCTTTTATCAAAATATGGGATACGAAAAAATATAACAAAAGTTTCTTTGAAGCAAATAATGGATATAATAGAAAATAATGTAACTATAAAGGATAAGGATAAACTTGTAAATGAACTGAAAAATAAGCTGGAAAATAAAATAATTGATGATTTATCAGAAGTAGGAATTATTTTAAAAGAAATGCTTAATAGAAACAATGTCCAATTTGTAGATCAGGTTAAAGACTGGAAGGAAGCAATAACTAAAGCTGGAGAAATATTGGAAAAAAATAATGTTATTAGGCACGATTATATAGAGGAAATGATAAAATTGATTGAAAAACATGGAGCATATATCGTTATTGAGGAAGGAATGGCAATTCCGCATGCACCTATTTCAGAAAATGTTCTAAAAGCCGGAATTTCATTGTTAGTTGTAAAAGAAAAAGTGTTATTTCCAAATGGAAAAGGAGCAAATATATTCTTAAGTTTTTGCAACTACTAATAATACAGAACATTTAGGTATTTTAAATGACTTGTTTGAATTAATTACAAAATATAATTTTATTGAAAAAATATCAAAAATAACAGATTATGAAGAATTGGAAGAATACTTCAGAAAGGAACTCGTATGTTAGAAAAAATACTTGAGGGTAATATACAAATAATGGATTCAGTGTCAGACTGGAAAGAAAGTATCAGAATTACAGGAAAGCCTTTACTGGAAAAAAATATAATAACTGAAAATTATATTAAAGCTATGATAGAAAGCATTGAAAAAATAGGCTTCTACGTTATTTTAAGAGAAAATTTGGCAATGCCGCATGCAAGACCTGAAGACGGAACATTGGGAACAGGAGTCAGCCTTTTGAAACTTAACGAACCTGTGTATTATGGGGATTCTAAAGTTCAGCTGATATTTGTGCTGGCAACTAAGGATGCAAATAGTCACTTGGAAACTCTTATGCAGTTAATGGAATTATTTCAGGATGATGAAAGTATTGAAAAACTTATAAATTCAAAAGATTATGATGAAATATTGGAAATTATAAAAAAATATTAATTTTAAAAAAATAAAAAAATAAATTATAAAAAAATTAGGAGGAGACAGTTATGAAAAATTATGGCAGTTTGTGGATCAGGATTAGGGAGCAGCTTTATGGTGGAAATGAACATTAAGAAGGTTCTTAAGAAAATTGGTGTGGAAGCTGAAGTTGAACATTCTGACCTGGCATCAGCACTTCCTGGAGCGGCAGATGTATTCGTAATGGGAAAAGATATTGCAGAAAGTGCAACAGTTCCAGCTGATAAATTAATTGTTTTAGACAGCATTATAAGTATGCCTGAACTGGAAGAAAAATTAACAGAATATTTCAAAAAATAAAAATAAAATTTAAATAAAATTCAGGAGGTCAAAATGAAAAGTTTATTAACTCTTATAGTGGATATTTTAAAAGTTCCATCAATTTTAGTTGGATTAATAGCTATGATTGGGTTATTAGTTCAGAAAAAACCTGGTACAGATATAGTGAAAGGTACAATTAAAACAATTTTAGGATTTTTAGTACTAGGTGGAGGAGCAGGACTTGTTGTAAGTTCGTTAGCACCTATGGGTGGTATGTTTGAACAGGGATTCCATGTTCAAGGAATAGTGCCTAATAATGAAGCAATTGTTTCACTGGCATTAAAAGAATATGGGACAGTAACAGCACTGATAATGGCACTTGGAATGTTCTGGAATATTTTTATAGCAAGATTTACAAAGTTAAAATATATTTTCCTGACAGGACACCATACTCTATATATGGCATGTATGATTGGAATAATATTAAAAGTTGGGGGATTTGAAGGACCTTTATTAATAATCATCGGTTCATTGACATTAGGACTTGTAATGGCAATATTCCCTGCTTTGGCACAACCTTACGTTAGAAAAATTACTGGAAGTGATGATGTTGGATTTGGTCATTTCAGTACAATAGGATATGTTTTATCAGGATTTGTAGGATCTTTAGTTGGAAAAGGTTCAAAATCAACTGAAGAAATGAAATTACCTAAAAACTTAAGTTTTTTAAGAGACAGCTCAATTTCAATTTCATTGACAATGATGATAATTTACTTGATATTGGCATTAGTTGCAGGAAAAGAATATGTTGAAACTGAATTAAGTGGTGGAGATAACTACTTAGTATTTGCAATTATTCAGGCTATAACATTTGCGGCAGGAGTTTATATTATCCTATCAGGAGTTAGACTTGTTCTTGCAGAAATAGTTCCAGCATTTGTAGGATTCTCTGAAAAACTTGTGCCAAATGCAAAACCTGCATTAGATTGCCCAATCGTATTCCCTTATGCGCCAAATGCTGTATTAATAGGATTCTTATGCAGCTTTTTAGGAGGAATCGTTGGATTGTTTATGCTTGGTATGTTAAAATGGACACTTATTTTACCGGGAGTAGTACCTCACTTCTTCTGTGGAGCGACAGCAGGTGTATTTGGAAACGCTACTGGTGGAAGAAGAGGAGCTTCAATTGGAGCTTTTGCAAATGGATTATTATTAACATTCCTACCTGTAATCCTATTACCGGTATTAGGAAATTTAGGATTTGCAAATACTACATTCTCTGATGCAGATTTCGTAACAGTTGGAATTGTATTAGGAAATATGGCAAAACACGTATCTCCAATGGTAGTTTCTGGAATAATTATTGGAATAACTGCTGTTTTAGTAGCATTTGGATTTGTACCTTCAAAAAAATCAGAATAAATCATTGTTGAAATTGAATAAAAGTTAACTATCATTTGGAAGGAGCCAAAAGTGAATAGTGATTATAATGAAAAAGTGAAAGAAATCAAAAAATTAGCCGCAAACATTAGAATAAATACATTGAAATCTCTTACTAATCTGGGATTTGGACATTATGGGGGAAGTTTGTCAATCGTTGAAACATTGGCAGTACTGTATGGTGGAATTATGAATATAGATTCTAAAAATCCACATTGGGAAGGCAGAGATTATTTTGTCCTGTCAAAAGGACATGCAGGACCTGCATTATATGCAACTTTAGCATTAAAGGAATTCTTTCCACTTGAAGAAATTTATACATTAAATAAAAATGGAACAAATTTACCAAGTCATCCGGATAGACTCAGAACAAAAGGAGTTGATGCCACAACAGGATCTCTAGGACAAGGAATTTCAATTGCTGGAGGAATTGCAAAAGCATTGCAAATAGATAAGAAAAGTAATAGAGTGTTCTGTATTATAGGTGATGGAGAAATAAATGAAGGACAGTGCTGGGAAGCATTCCAGTTTATTGCTCATCATAACTTAAATAATTTAACTGTATTTTTAGACTACAATAAACAGCAATTAGATGGAACTTTAGAAGAAATAATAAAACCATTTTCTTTTGAAGAAAAAATGAAATCATTTGGTTTTGATGTGGTTACTGTAAAAGGAGATGACATTCAGAAAATGTATGAACTTTTGAAAGAACCTCGTAAAAATGATGAAAAACCATTATTTGTAGTACTTGATACCTTAAAAGGGCAAGGTGTTGAATATATTGAAAAAATGGAAAATTCCCATCATTTAAGATTGACTGATGAGTTGAAACAGGAAATTGAAAAGGCGATAAAAGATTTGGAAAGCGAGGTGGAATAAATGTTAAATCTTTATAATGGAGCTCAAAAAAAAGATGAAATGGAAATGAGAAAAGTTTATTCTTCCAAACTTGCTGAATTAATGGAAAAACACAATGAAATCATAGCACTGGAAGCTGATCTAATGAATGCAATAACAACTAACAAGGTGCAGGATAAATATCCTGAAAGAGTTATAAACTGCGGTATAATGGAAGCTAACATGGTAGGTGTTGCGGCAGGAATGTCTATTGCCGGGAAATATCCGTTTGCACACACTTTTACAGCATTTGCAAGTAGAAGATGTTTTGATCAGCTATTTATGTCAGGAGCATATCAAAAAAACAACATTAAAATAATTGCTTCTGATGCAGGAGTAACAGCTGTTCATAATGGAGGAACTCACATGTCCTTTGAAGATATGGGAATTATGAGAGGTCTTGCTGATACTGTTGTAATGGAAATGACAGATGCTGTAATGTTTGAAAATATTCTTGAGCAGCTAGCTATAAAAGATGGTTTCTATTGGATTAGAACAATTAGAAAAAATGCAGTAACTATTTATGAGAAAGGTTCAACCTTCGAAATAGGGAAAGGTAACTTATTGAAAGATGGTTCAGATATTACTTTAATTGCTAATGGAATTATGGTGTCAGAAGCCTTGAAGGCAGCAGAAACTTTAGAAAAAGAAGGTAAAAGTGCTGCTGTAATTGATATGTTTACTTTAAATCCGATAGATAAGGAATTGATTGAAAAATATGCACAAAAAACAGGAAAGATAGTAACTTGTGAAAATCACAGTGTTCACAATGGATTGGGGAGTGCAGTTGCTGAAGTAATTGCAGAAAATGGAAATGCAAAATTAAGAAGAATCGGAATAAAAGAAAGATTTGGTCAAGTTGGAACGTTGGATTTTTTAATGAATGAATATGAACTGACAGCAGAACATATTTATAAAGCAGCATTAGAGTTACTAAAGGATTAGGATAAAATAGTAAAAAAATATCGGTTTATACTGCACCTAAAATCTTGGATACAAGACTGAAGGTGCAGTTTTTATATAGTATATCTATATTTTTCCTGTTTTTTTAATACATTGTTCTTCCAGATTTTGTATCCTTTATGACTTCCTGTATAGAATCCCAATGCTCAACAATTTTATTATTCTCATTAAAACGGAAAAAATCCATTGTAACGTATTCCTTATTATCTGGTTCACCCCAAATCTGATGAGTATGTAAAGCAACTAGATTACCCTGTGCTATCGCACGAACAAATTTTACTTCTTTTACAGGATATTCTTTTTTCATTCTAGTAAAATACTCTATTACACCTGATTTTCCATCTGCAACCATAGGATTATGCTGTCTATATTCATCTCCGACATATAGTTCTATTGCTTTTTCAGGTTCTCCATCAAATATCATCTGATAAAATGCTATAGCATTTGACTTGTTTTCTTCTAATTGATTATTCATAATTAAATTCCTCCATGGTGATTATTTCTATTTTTATTATAGCGCTAAAACTGATAAAAATATAATTAATTTTTTTACTATTTTGAGACAACCCAATTTTGAGAGTTTTCAAACAGACTCTAATTAAAAATATCAATTTATTAATAAACTTTCATTTAATAAACTGAGATAGCCTCTTTTCTTATTTCCTGATAATTCCGGCTTTTTTCAAATATTCTCTCGCAACATCATCCGCTTTTTCACCTTTTACAGAAACACGGTAATTCATCGATGACATTTCCTCATCTGAAATTTTACCGCTCAGTTTTTCCAAAATATTTTTCAATTCAGGATATTTTTTCAGAGTTTCTTCCCTCATTATTGGAGAACCTTGATACGGTGGGAATAGATGCTTGTCATCCTTCAATACAACCATATTATACTGAGCAAGTTCAGCATCAGTAGAGTAAGCATCAATCAGATTAATATCTCCGCTTTGGACAGCAACATAACGAAGTTTTGGCTCAAATTCCTTAATATTTGGAATTTCAAAATTATACAGTTTTTTCAATCCAAGGTATCCGTCTTCCCTGTCATTGAACTCCCTTGTAAATCCGGCTTTTATCTTATTCTTAACTTTTGCCAAATCAGAAATTGTTTTTAAATTATTCTCATCAGCAAATTTTTTACTTACAGCAATTGCATAAGTATTATTGTAGCTCATAGGCTTTAACATAATCATCTTAAATTTAGATTCCATACCTTTCTGAACCTGTGTAAAAACATCAGCAGCATTGTTATTTACAGGAGTTTCATTCAGGAAGGTGAAAACTGCGGTTCCTGAAAATTCAGGATAAATATCAATATCGCCATTTTTTAAAGCATTGAATACAAATGAAGTTTTTCCAAGGCCAGGTTTCAGTTCAACTTCTAAATTACTGTTTTCCTCAATTAATATTTTATACATATTTATCAGTATTTCCGGCTCAGAACCAAGTTTTCCTGAAATTATCAGCTTGTCCTTTTTTACAGTGTTGAAACTGTTTACTGATCCAAAAATACAAGCAAATATAATTAAAACTAGGAAAATCAGTATTTTTTTGATGCTCAGTTTTTCCAGCTGTTTAAAGACAAAATCAAACAAAACCGCAAGTAATGCGGCAGGAATTGCCCCCAATAAAATCAAATAGTTGTTATTTCTATCTAGACCAAGTAAAATTAATTTTCCAAGCCCTCCAGCTCCAACAAGGGAAGCCAGTGTGGCAGTCCCGATAATCAAAACAGCTGCTGTTCTGACTCCTGTCATTATTACAGGCATTGCAAGGGGGAGCTGTACTTTTGTAAGTTGCTGAAATTTATTCATCCCTAAAGCTCTTGAAGTTACCATATACATTGGATCAACCCCGGTAATACCGGTATAAGTATTGTGTAAAATTGGCAGCAGTGCATAAAGTATTAAAGCTATTATTGCAGGTCTTCTCCCAATCCCAACTAAAGGAATTAAAAGGGCTAAAATTGCCAATGACGGTATAGTCTGAATAACACCGTTAATTGCAATAACAATATTTGCAAGCTTTTTATGATAGCTTAAATAAATCCCAAGGGGAATGGCGATAATTAAGGCAATTATTAGTGCAATAAAGGAAATCTGGATATGCTCTATAATACCGCTTAAAAGCTCATTTTTTCTTTCTAGAAACGTTAAAATTAATTTATTCATGGGTTTCACCCTCTTTATTTCTGATAGATATAAATTTCTTTACAAAATCATTTTTAGGATTTGATATTATTTCCTGTTTTGTTCCAGTTTGAATTAATTCTCCGTCCTGAATAATACAAATTTTATCTCCTAATAAAAATGCCTCCTCAATATCATGAGTTACAAAAACGATTGTTTTATTAATCTGTTTCTGAAGTTTTTTCACATCTTCCTGCAAGCTTGCACGGGTAATGGGGTCTAACGCACTGAAAGGCTCATCCATCAGAATGATTTTTGGATCAGCTGCCAGAGCCCTTGCAATTCCAATTCTTTGTGCCTCACCACCAGATAATTCTGAAGGATTTCTTTTTCGATATTTTTTAGGCTCAAGACCAACCATATTTAACAATTCATCAATTCTTGCATTAATTTTTTCTTTTTTCCATTTTTTCAGTTCGGGTACAATTGCAATATTTTCTTCAACATTCATATGTGGAAAAAGAGCAACCTGCTGCAAAGCGTATCCAATATCCCAACGCATTTTATGAATATCGTATTCCTTCACATTTTTTCCATTAATTTTTACTTCGCCGGTTGTGTTGTCTTCCAGACGGTTTATCATTTTCAGAAGGGTAGTCTTTCCGCTTCCGGACGGACCAATAAAAACTGTTACTTCTGATTCATTTATAGTTAAATTTATATTTTTTAATCCTACATTTCCACATGGATAAGTCATTCCAACATTAATAAATTCTATCATTATTTACCTCCAATCAGGTACTGAATAATTCTTTTTACATTTTATTCAATTCTTTTTTTATTATTTTTTTACTAAATTCCTTTTTCAGCTTTTTTTCAAGATTATGTAAAATATTTTCTAAAGTTTTTTCAAAAGTCAATCTTTCATCTTCTGAAATTCCTTCAAAAGACAGTTTAGTCATTTTATCAGAAATTTCGTCATATTCCTTTTTCAAAGAATTTGCATATTCTGTCAAAAAAAGTAAGCATTTTCGTTTATCTTTAGGACAGCCTTTTCGTGTTAATAAGTTTTTTTCTTCCATTCTTTCAAGCATTGTTGTAAGTGAACTCATAGCAAGTCCAGACCTTTTTGACAGCTCCTGGTTACTAATTCCGTCATTTTCCCAAAGTACATGTAAAATTCGGCCTTGTTCCCCGTTAAATGCCGTTATGTTTTTCTGTGCCAGAAGTTTATTTAAAAGTCTTGTATTTATCTGTTTTATCCTGCTTATATAAAATCCGGAGTTTGATTTCATAAGATTCTCTCCTTTACAAATTTATTGCTATATGGTAGTATATCCATATAAAATATTACTATATAGTATAATTATATTACCATATAGTAATAAAAAAGTCAAATATTTTTACTGTCTAAATTATTATAAAAATGAAATTTCTCAATAAATATGATAAAATAAAATAGAAAATTTTAATTAAAACAGAAATTGAAGGAATAGAAATGGAAAATAAAAAAGTAGTAGTAGGAATGAGCGGTGGGATAGACAGCTCAGTAGCGGCATTATTGCTGCAGCAGCAGGGATATGAAGTGATAGGGGTTACATTGAAGCATCTGCCGGATGAACTGTCAGAAAATCCAGGTAAGACATGCTGTTCACTGGATGATATAAATGATGCAAGATACACATGCTATAATTTGGGTATTCCCCATTATGTTATAAATGTTACAGATGAATTTAAAAAAGAAGTAATGGAATATTTTGTAAAAATGTACAATGAAGGAAAAACTCCCTCACCTTGCGTAATCTGTGATGAAAAGGTGAAAATAAAAAGACTTGTGGAATTTGCAGATAAAATGGGGATAAAGTATATTTCAACAGGTCATTACTCGAAAAAAAGTATAAATGGACTTCTAATGTGGGATAAGGAAAATAGGAAAGATCAGTCATATATGCTTTACAGGCTTAATAAGGATATTGTGGAAAGATTTATTTTTCCGCTGTCAGAATATGAGAAACCTCAAGTCAGGGAAATTGCCCGTCAACATGGAATACATACACATAATAAACCTGACAGCCAGGGAATCTGCTTTGCTCCGAATGGATATATTCCTTATCTGGAGAAAGTTCTCGGAGACGAGGTCAAGAAGGGAAATTTTGTTGATAAAGAAGGAAATATAATAGGGCAGCATATGGGATACCAGTTTTATACGATTGGACAGCGGCGTGGGCTGGGACTTAATTTGGGAAGACCTTTTTTCGTTTCAGAAATACGCCCGGAAACTAATGAAATTGTTGTGGGAGATTTTGAAGAACTGCTAATAGACGAGATTGAAGTGATTAATTACAAGCTGTATTATGAATTGGAAGAGTTACTGGATAAGGAAATTATCGCAAGACCAAGATTTTCCTCTAAAGGACTGAAGGGAAAGTTAATTTTTAAAAATAATTCGCTATATTTTAAATTTGATGAAAAAAACACATGAAAATTCTGCAGGCCAGCATATTGTATTTTTATTTAAATGATGAATTAATTGGCGACGGAGAAATAAAAAAACAGAAAAAAATAAATTTTTCATATTTAAAATTATAAGAAATTGGTAAATATATAAAAATGAATAAATAATATATTCATTTTTAATTTTACTAATAAACATGAAAGTGATAAAAATATAAAAAGTTGAAATCGAAAAATATAGGAAAGTATGGAGGTAAAACAAATGGAATTTATGAAATATGCTTATTTTAAAAATGAAATTACTGAATTTGAAAAAGCAACAGTAAGTATAGCAACACACAGTCTTCAGTATGGGACAACATGTTTTGGAGGAGTAAGGGGATATTACAGAAATGGAAAGGTATCTATATTCAGGCTGGAAGACCACTATATCAGATTGATTAATGCTTCTAAAATGCTTGGATTTGAGTTTTATATAAGCTGGGATGAATTTAAAAATGTTGTAACGGAACTTGTTAAAAAGAATGAAATTAAGGAAGATTTCTATATGAGACCTTTTATATTCTGCAGTGAGCCAAGAATATCACCTAAAAAAGCAGGACTTACTTTTGAACTGGCAATTTATATGCTGCCGCTTGCAGATTATGTAAGTACAGATAATGGTGGAATGAAATTTATGAGTTCCACTTACAGAAAATATAACGATGCCGCAATTCCTACAAAGGCAAAAGCAGGAGGATCTTATATTAACTCATTCCTTGCAACGAGTGATGCACAGAGAAATGGATATGATGAAGCCCTTATGTTTGATGATGCAGGAAATGTAGTAGAAGCTTCGGTTGCCAATCTGATTTTAATTTACAGGGATAAAATAATTATACCTGATACAGGTTCAGCGGCACTTGAAGGAATTACTGTAAGATCAATGCTGGAAATTCTTGAATATAACGGATACGATATTCAAAGGGGAAAAATCGACAGATCAATGGTATTCACAGCTGATGAGTTACTTGTAACAGGAACTGCAATGAAAATAGTTTATGCAGAATCACTGGATGGAAGACCAATAGGACAGCTTGATTATTCAGCAAAGGCATTACCTGGAAAATATTATAAATTACTGAAATCAGAATTTGAAAAAATAATTTCTGGAGAACATGAACTTTCTAAAAAATGGTTGTTTGAAATTAAGTAGAATAATGAAGTAAAAAAACACCAAAACTATATTGGATACATATTATAGAAAGATATAAAAAAAGGTGTAAAAAAATAAAGAAATATTAACCATGGGGAGAGTCAAAGAAAATTTTTGGAAAAAAATTTAAAAAAACATTTTTTTGAAAAAAATGCTTGACATTAAAAATAGGAATATGGTATAACTATGTTGTCTAAGAGAGACGCCCCATCTCTACATTTAGACTTCTTTCATACAAGAAACGAGCACACGGCTCGTTTTTTATTTTTATGCTAAAAATTATGGAAGTCCAAATCAAAAAAACAATTTCAGATCAAATTGCGAAATTAAACTAATATCATTAAAACAACGGATTTATATTTGATTTTAAATAAATTTCATTATATAATTGATGTGGAAAAAAATAGCGAAAAAAATAAAATGAAAAATTTAGATAATAAATTAATGTAATTAAAGGAGAATATATGAAAACTGAAATAGCAGTTATAGGCGGAGGAGCATCAGGACTTATGGCGGCAATTACTGCAAAAAAATCAGGAAAAGAAGTCATAATACTGGAAAGAAAGGACAGAATTCTTAAAAAAGTACTGATTACAGGAAATGGAAGATGTAACATAACAAATGTGAATGCTAATATATCCAATTATTTTGGGAAAAATATTTCTTCTGTGGAAAATATACTTAATAAATTTACTCCACAGAATACGATGGATTTTTTTAATGGATTGGGAATTGTATGTAATGAGGAGAACAGGGGAAAAGTTTATCCATTAAGCGGACAGGCATCTTCAGTGGTGGATGCGTTAAGATTTGAGGCTGAAAAGCTTGGTATAAAAATTGAAACGGAATTTTATGTAAGAAAGATTGAAAAGGATGGATTTAAATTCAGAATTTATTCAGAAGATAGAAAAAAAATAGAAGCGGGGAGAGTTATTATTGCGGCGGGTGGCCAGTCGTATCCGGAACTTGGTTCAAATGGTTCAGGCTTTGAACTGGCAAAGGAGCTGGGGCATAGTGTGACAAAACTCAGTCCGTCAATTGTACAGCTGAAGACTGAAAAAAATCAGGTGAAGGGACTTCAGGGAATAAAAACAGATGTAGCAGTTACAGCCTATGGAGACAATAAAAAAATATGTACATATGACGGGGAGCTTCTTTTTACTGATTATGGAATTTCAGGAAATGTAGTATTTAATATTTCATTTGTCATGCCTTTATATAAGAATGTTGAATTTGAAATTGATTTTATGGAAAAATTTGACTATAATGAATTGTACGAAATGCTGAAGGAAAGAAAGAAAATAATGTCGCATCTGACAATGGAAAATTATTTTAATGGAATGATAAATAAGAAATTAGGTCAGTTTCTTTCAAAAGTATCAGGAATTGAAAAACTTTCAAAACCTGTAAAAGATCTAAATGACAGTGATATAAGGAAGCTCTGTACAGTGTTAAAGAAATATAGGGTAAAAATACTGGAAACAACAGGATTTAAAAATGCACAGGTAACAGCGGGTGGAGTTTTACTTGATGAAGTAAATATAGAAACTCTGGAGTCGAAAATCGTAAAAGGACTGTACTTTTCCGGTGAAGTGCTGGATGTTTATGGAGAATGTGGAGGATTTAACTTGCAGTGGGCATGGGCTTCAGGGCATATTGCCGGAGAAAATGCAGCAAAATAAATTAAGAATCAAGAGGGAAATATGTTAAGAATAAACAATATAAAAATGCCTATAAAGCATAATGAGAATGATTTGAAAAAATCAGTGATGAAAATGCTGGGTATAAATGAAAACCAACTGAAAATCTTTGAAATAACAGGGCAGGCAATAGATGCCAGAAATAAAAATAATATAATATATGTTTATGCAGTGGATATTCAACTGGATAATGAAGAAGGATATAAAAATCTTCCTAATGTAAGGGAAATAGAAAAAGCTGAATATATTGTTGAGAAAATGGAACTTGGAAACAGAAATCGTCCGATAGTAGTAGGCAGCGGGCCTTCAGGACTGTTTGCGGCACTTGTACTTGCTGAAGCAGGATTAAAGCCTATAATAATTGAACAGGGAAAAAATGTGGATGAAAGACAGAAGGATGTATATAATTTTTTTAAAGATGGAAAATTTAATAAATATTCCAATGTCCAGTTTGGTGAAGGTGGAGCAGGAACTTTTTCTGACGGTAAACTGACAACGAACACAAACAATTTCCGTATGCAGAAAATATATTCGGAACTTATACTGGCAGGAGCTGAAAAAAGAATAGCCTATATGTCAAAGCCTCATGTGGGAACTGATAAGTTAATCGGAATAATGAAAAATATAAGAAAAAAAATTGAAAGTCTTGGTGGAGAATATAGATTCCAGAATAAACTTGTTTCGATAGAATATGAAAATAATAAAATTTCAAAGGCAATAGTGGAAATTGTATCTGATTTTGATTCTGACAGGGAAAAAGAAACATATGAAATAGATACGGATGTTATTGTACTTGCAATAGGTCATAGTTCAAGAGATACTTTTTATATGCTAAATGATAAAAATATAAAAATGGAAAGAAAAACTTTTTCAGTAGGTGTAAGGATAGAGCACAGACAATCCATGATAAACCGTTCACAGTATGGGAAATTTGCCGATAGGCTTCCTGCCGCTGAATATAAGCTCAATGCAAAGGCAAAAAATGGAAGAGGAGTCTATACATTCTGTATGTGTCCGGGAGGAGTTGTTGTTCCTGCGGCAAGTGAAGAAGGAAGACTTGTTGTAAATGGAATGAGTTATTCAGGGAGAAATCTTGAAAATGCCAATTCTGCCATTTTAGTAAATGTATATCCGGAGGACTTTGGAGAAGGTGGAGTTCTTGCAGGAGTCGAGTTTCAGAGAAAACTGGAGAAAAAGGCCTTTGAATTAGGTGGAAGTGATTATAGGGCTCCGGTTCAGCTGTTTGGAGATTTTGTGAAAAATGTAAAATCTGAAAAACTTGGAAAAGTAGCTCCAAGCTATGCAAAAGGATACAGATTTGCCAACCTGAATGAATGCTTTCCAGAATATATAAACGAATCATTGAAGGAAGGGATTCAGCTAATGGACAGAAAAATAAAGGGATTTGCAAGTTATGATGCCGTACTGTCTGCAGTGGAAAGCAGAAGTTCTTCCCCTGTAAAAATTCCTAGAAATGAAAAGTGTTTTTCAAATATTGAAGGACTTATCCCATGCGGTGAAGGGGCAGGATATGCAGGTGGAATAATGTCTGCAGCAGTAGATGGAGTAAGGTGTGCAGAGTTTGTTATGGAGTATTATAAGGGATTATAATTTAAAAATATGAACAGCCTTATTAGAATTTCTTCCGTGAAAAAAATAAGTAAATTCAACGTTGTAAAAATATTAAAAATAAGGAGTATAATAAAAAGAAGAAAAATATAAATCCAACAGAGATATTTAATATAAAAATAATTGATACAATTATTATATAATATAAAAAAATACAGATGAAAGGAGAGTATGAGAAATCATACGTGGTGGAAAAATGGAAAAAAGAACTGAAAAATTAACAAAATTGTTAGATGAATTGAATTTGGATGCAATATTTATTACAGATTTATATAATCTGAGATATTTTGCAGGATTTACAGGGACTACAGGAGTAGGACTTGCTACAAGAAAAGGAAACTTTTTCTATTCTGATTTCAGATATAGAAGTCAGGGAGAAGCTCAAGTTACAAAAATGGGATTTGAATTTGTGGAAGTTTCAAGAGGTTCATTAAAATTTGTAGGTGAACATGCTGAAAAACTTGGATTGAAAAAAATCGGATTTGAAGATCATAATGTGACATTTTCACTGTATCAGACTTTGAAGGAACAATTTAAGGCAGAACTGGTTCCAATAGGAGATAAAATAACATATGTAAGAATGATAAAATCTGATGAAGAAATTGGATTTATAAAAAAAGCTATTGAAATAAGTGACATTGCATTTAGTGAAGCATTAAAAATAATAAAAGAAGGTGTATCTGAAAAGGAAATCGCTGGATACATGGAATATATCCAAAGAAAATTAGGAGCTGAAGACAGATCATTTGAAACTATTCTGGCAAGTGGTGTAAGATCTGCAATGCCTCATGGAGTTGCTTCTGATAAAAAAATCCAGAAGGAAGAATTTATTACAATGGATTTTGGAGCATACTACAACGGATATGTATCAGATATGACAAGAACAGTTTACTATGGAAACAACATTACTGAAAAACATAAAGAAATATATAACCTTGTACTTGAAGCTCAGATTTTAGGAGTAAATTCAATAAAAGAAGGTGTAATGTCTGATGAAGTTGATAAAATTGTAAGAAACTTCCTGACTGAAAAAGGTTACGGAAAAGAATTTGGACATGGACTTGGACATGGAATAGGGCTTGAAATCCATGAATTACCATACTTATCTTCAGTTACTCAAATAGAATTGAAGGAAAATATGGTTGTTACTTCAGAACCTGGACTTTATTTTGACGGATGGGGTGGAGTAAGAATTGAAGATGATGTAGTAGTTAAAAAAGATGGAAGAGAAGTTCTGAATAAAAGTAACAAGGAATTAATAATAATAGAAGCAAAATAATAGAAATGAAATGGAGCTGAGATTACTTTGTCGATGCTCCATTTTTCAAAAAACTATAAAATAAGTGTGGTTGTATAGTATTAATAATGCTAAAAATAAATCCAATAAATAGAAGAGGTTAATACAAAAATCAAAAAAATAAGACAAGGGAAATTTAAAAATACAGAAATCATTAATAAAAGATAACACTAAAAAAAGATATTTCTTTAATTTTATGTGTAATATTTTTTTCTTATCTTATATTTAAAATATTTATTCAAAAAAAGAAATAGTAAGAACAGATAACAGTATATTGAAAACAATGTATTTTTTTCCAGAATGGATAAATTATTATTTTGTACTCCAATTTTTTTATTACTTCATTAAAAACTAATAAAGAAAAACAAATATTTTAAAGTAAATAAAAAAATTGAATATAACAGATTTCATTACATATTTTGCATTGATTTTCTATATAAATATTTTTTTGAATCTCATAATTTCATTTGTAATTAACATTGAGGGGCAGAAATTTACAGTACAGAGACCTATACACACAGATATAATTTATGCAATATGTATAGCACCTGTTTTAGAAGAAATTGTATTTCGTGGTGTTCTGATGACAAATTTAAAAAAATATGGAATTAAAACAGCTATAATCATTAGTTCATTATTTTTTTGGAATATCTCATTATAATATATATATGGTTATCCCGGCATTTTTTTATAGGTATTGTATTAGCTTGTGTTACATATAAATATTCTCTAAAAATATTCTGTTTTATTGCATGTATTGATGAATATAGTTGCCAATATGCCTAAAATTATATTTGTACTAAGAGGCCAAAAAGGATATGATTTCTCTTTTTGGGACAATTTCTATGTTGCTATTTGTATTATGTCTAATTTTCTTTATAATTGGACTGAAAAAGGAAAAAAATTATGAAAAAAAGTATTCTTAGCTTTTAAATTAAACAATGAAGATAGGAAAAAAATATGGTTATCTTTTTTTAAGAAATAACATTATATATATAGTGATAATATTTGTTATTGTAATTACCAGTTTATTATTTAATTATAAATTATTTTTAAAACATATTCTCAAAAAAATTAGAATTTGATATAAAAAAACTATATTTATGAACGGAAATTTCACTCATAAATATAGTTTTTTTCTATTGGAAATTTTTTTAAAAAAATAATAAGATAAATGCCTAAAAATATGTTATAATAAATATATTTCTAACAGGAGAAAAAAATTCTGATGAAAAAAATTCAAAAATAAAAAAACTAGACCGTCTGAAGAGATTAGAATGGCAATAAATGGTGAACTTGATGATAAATTTATAAGTGAAAAATATGAAAAAAATGCTGGAAGAAGTATATAAAATTTTTACTCATGATTTAAATGGAAAACTGACTGTGTGTACACCTTGCTGTGTAAGTGAAGAAAATGTAGAAAAACTCATAAAGACACCGGTCAGAGAATTATCAAGGGAGTTAATGTGGGAGTATCTGGATGCTGTAAATCTAGATGAAACAGGACTTGAGATAAAACATTTTCTTCCAAAAATACTTGAGTTTATAGTAAAACATGCAGAAATAAGGCTGGACACTTCTCTTATTCTTGATAAATGCCACTTTGAGAAGAAAATCTGGAATGATGAGGAACTTGATTTCATGTATAGATTTTCGAAGGAGTTTATCCTTGAAGTTCTTAAAACTGAGCCTAAAACAGCAAGAATAGAAAATTTTTCAGTTTATATGACTATGTTTAATCTGGGGGGACTGAAAACAGAGCATCTGTTTGATATTGAAATGTGGAAAAAGGCAAGTGAAGATATAAATGCGTTGTGGCATTTTGAAGAAATGATGTATTCCTATACTGAAGGTTACACTTACTATTCTTATGCTTTTTCTTCCAATCCTGAATTTAATGAACAGATGAATTTATGGATGAACAGTAAAGAAATTGCAGAAGTATTTTTACCGGTTATTGAAAAATATTATTTTGAGAATCCGGAGATGGATTATGAGGAACAATGGCGTCTGGATCAGCTTTATTCTGTTCTTGAAAGAAATCTGAAGAAATAAAAAAATAGACAGAATTAATATTTATTTCAAATAAAATAAGAAAAAAATAGATAAATGCTTTTAAATATAGTATAATAACTTTGGGAAAAAAATAAGCGTATTAAAAATAAAAAAAGATAAGAAGGAAAGGAGAAGGTAATGAAAGAAAAGATACAGGCTCTAATAAATGAAAAAAAGTTTTCTGAAATCAGAGAAGAATTTAGAAATCTTAACAATGTGGAAATTTCAGATTTGCTGAACCAATTTGATAAATCGGAATTAATAATAATTTTCAGGTTATTGTCTAAAGATCAGAGTGCGGATGTATTTTCATATCTGGAACCGGAACAGCAGGAAATTATTATTAATGCCGTGACTGACCGGGAGACTGAAGTTCTTTTTAGAAATCTTTATTTTGATGATATGATAGACATTATAGAAGAAATGCCTTCAAATCTGGTAAAGAAAATATTAAAGAATACAAATTCCGAAGACAGATATCTAATAAATCAGTTTTTAAATTATCCTGAAAATTCAGCAGGAAGTATAATGACAACTGAGTATGTGGATTTAAAGAAAAATATGAAGGTATCTCAGGCAATTAAAGAAATAAGGGATACTGTTGAAGAAAAAGAAAATATATACACATGTTATGTAATAAGTGAAGACAGAAAGCTTGAAGGAGTTGTTTCACTTAAAGAACTGATTACAAGTGATGATGACGTAACTATTGAAAGTATTATGAACCGTAACTTTGTAAGTGCCCATGCCAATGATGACCAGGAAGTAGTTGCTGATGTAATCAAAAAATACGATCTGATTATTTTGCCGGTGGTAGATATTGAAAACAGGCTTCTTGGGATTATAACAATAGATGATATTATTGATGTAATCGAGCAGGAAGATACAGAAGATTTTCATAGAATGGCAGGGATATCTCCAGTAGAAGAAACTTACTTGAAGACAAGTGCGTTTACAATGGCGAGACAGAGAATAATGTGGCTTGTAGTTCTTATGATTTCTGCAACCTTTACCGGAAGAATTATAAAAAGTTATGAAGATGTACTTCAGTCGGTGGTAGTACTTGCTTCATTTATTCCAATGCTTATGGATACAGGGGGAAATGCCGGAGCACAGTCTTCAACAACAGTAATTCGTGCTTTATCATTAGGAGACGTGGAAATAAAAGATATATTTAAAATATTGAGGAAAGAGTTTTTAACTTCCTTTATAGTGGCAGTAGTTCTGGCGGCTATTAATTATCTGAGACTTATAACATTAACTAAGACAAGTCTTGATGTTGCATTAGTTGTTTCGGGAACGCTTATACTGGTAGTTATTATTTCTAAAGTAATAGGGGCTTTTCTGCCGGTTGTTGCAAAAACATTCAAGATGGATCCTGCAATTATGGCGGGGTCATTAATAACAACAATACTGGATGCCCTGACACTTTCGATTTATTTTAAATTTGCCACTATATTTTTAAGTGGTATGATTAAGTAAAGGAGGGAACTGATGGAAGAAATGAGAGAAATAATTGAAGCTCTGGTAAAAGAAAAAAAATATTTTGAAATAAGAAAACAGTTAAATGAACTGAACGGAGTTGAAATTTCTGAAATAATAAATGATTTTGAGATTCCGGAAGTGGTAATAATGATATTCAGGCTCCTTAAAAAAGATAAAGCGGCTGTTGTATTTCCATATCTGGATTCCGAACATCAGGAAATGATAATTTACGCATCAACAGATATTGAAACAAAAAATATATTTGACGAACTTTATTTTGATGATATAGTAGACATAATTGAAGAAATGCCTGCAGATGTGGTAAAAAAAATATTAAAAAATACTAATGCAAAAGATAGACATCTTATAAATCAGCTTCTGAAATATCCTGAATACTCGGCAGGAAGCATAATGACAACAGAGTATGTTGATCTGGAAAAGGGTATGAAGGTAGCTGAAGCAATAGATCGTATAAGAAAGACAGGAAAAGACAAGGAAAATATATATACCTGTTATGTTACAAGTGAAGAAGGAAAGCTTGAAGGTGTTATTTCCCTTAAGGAATTAATTGGTAAAAAAGATGATGCCTTGATAGAAGATGTTATGGAGAGCAGTTTTGCAAGTGTAAATACGAATGACCATCAGGAAGAAGTAGTAGCAGTATTTAAAAAGTATGACCTGATAGTCCTTCCGGTTACAGACAATGAAAATAGAATTCTGGGAATAATAACAGCAGATGATGTAATGCATGTAGTGGAACAGGAAGCTACGGAAGATTTCCATAAAATGGCGGGGATTACTGCAACAGCAGAAGAACCTTACCTGAAAACGAATGTATTTACAGTAGCCAAACAGAGAATAGGATGGCTTGCTGTACTTATGATTTCTGATACAATATCAGGGAATATAATACAGGGATATGAAAAGGTTCTGGCACAGTCAATTATACTTACTGCATTTGTACCGATGCTGATGTCCACTGGAGGAAATGTTGGTTCACAATCATCAACAGTTGTAATACGTTCACTTGCCTTAGGTGAAATATCTCCAAAGGATGCCTTTAGAGTTCTAAAGAAAGAATTTTCAATTTCGTTAATGGTGGCAGTAGTTTTATCGCTCCTCAATTTCTTTAGACTGATATGGTTTGAAAAAATAGACATGATGATAGCACTTACAGTATCAGTAACATTAATATTTACAGTGATAGTTTCAAAAATAGTGGGTGCGTTACTTCCACTTGGAGCAAAAATTCTGAAAACGGATCCTGCTGTTATGGCAACACCTTTAATAACAACAATTTCAGATGCTGTAACACTTATTATTTATTTTAAATTTGCAACAATATTTTTTTAAAAAAATTGGATAAATATAATATATAAAAAAACAGCTATAATTATTTAAAAATTTTTTTAGTTTGATAACAAAAAAATAACTGAAGAATAATTTAAATAAAAAGCTGTTTTTTTAATCACAACAAAAGTTTTTTTAGCCCTTTCCCGCAAATTTTCCTTCTTTAATGAAGCAATGCAGACAAGGTCATTTCCCCTTTCATAGTGGGGATTTTTTTTAAGGAAAAACTTTACATGATTGTCTCTGAGTTCCTTATTTGAAATATCAGCAATTCCTTCCTTAAGTGAGTCTGTCAATTTATTATATTCAATAATCCCTTCAATTGGATTATATTCTTCAGGATATTTTGTATGGCCAAAAAAATCCATCAGGGATTTCATTTCAGGTGGTGTATCTTCCTTGAAATTTGGATAGAATTTTTTAAGAAAGGTAGGTAAAATTTTGTAAGTTTTATGCCCCTTTACAATAAGAAACCAGTAAAAATTATCGTACTGTTCCCCATATGTAAAGAAAAATTTTGCAAAGACCTGGAACAAGGAAAAACTTCCCCAATTTTCCTTATGAATGACTGTATCTCCGGAAAATACCCCATGTATATCTTTCCCTTCATAATTTAATTTCAATATTTTTTTGAGTGGAAAAATCCTTTTTATTTTGTCCTCTTCATCCTTAAGAATTATACAAAAAAATCCTTATCTAAAAAAATCCTTAGTAAAAACTCTTTTTAGTAATATTACTATAAAAATTCAGCCATTAAAGAATACATTTCCTTAAGCTGTTTTTTTCTGAAACTTGATTTATCTTTACAATGCTCCCCTGTAAGTCCATAGCGAATCCACTCCTAAAAATTTGGATTATTTTATCTATATGTTTATTTTTAAAAATTTCCTATATTTAATTATACTGTTTTATAGAATTATTTACAACTTAAAAAAATAGAAAATAATATATTATTCCAATTATACTTTGCTTAACAAAAATATTGAAAAAAATAATACTATAAAAAAATAAAAAAATTACTATATAATGGGGATTGGAGAGATAAATGCCAAAGGCTATGGGAAGAAACTTATTTGAAATTGTAGAAAAAAAAATTACTGGCACCAGCTATTTATATGTTTAGGGTATATTCACCATGGGTTGCTGAAAATTCAAATCCTGGTCAGTTTATTATACTGAAAACTGATGAAAAAGGTGAGAGAATTCCATTAACAATAGCAGATTATGACAGTGAAAACGGACTTGTTACAGTTGTAATACAGGCAATAGGTCATTCAACTGAAGATGCCTGCAGTTACAATGTTGGAGAAAAGTTCAATGATTTTGTAGGTCCTCTTGGACAGGCGTCAGATCTGATTAATCAGACTGATGAAGAACTTAAAGGGAAGAAAATCCCATTTGTAGCAGGAGGATTGGGGGCTGCACCTGTGTATCCGCAGGTTAAGTATCTTCATTCACGGAGAATAGATGCCGATGTAATAATGGGGGCAAAAACAAAAGAAATGATAATATACGAAGAAGATATGAAAAAAGTGGCTAATAATGTCTTTGTTGTGACAGATGATGGAAGCTATGGAAACAAAGGATTTGTAACAGATGAAATGGTACGTCTTATTGAAAATGAAGGAAAAAAGTATGATGAAGTAATTGCAATAGGGCCTCTTATCATGATGAAATCAGTTTCAGAGCTTACTAAAAAATATAATATTAAAACAATTGTCAGTTTAAATCCTATCATGGTTGACGGTACAGGAATGTGCGGAGCATGTAGAATTACAGTTGGAAACAGTGTGAAATTTGCATGTGTAGACGGACCTGAATTTGAAGCACATGAAATAGATTTTGATGAAGCATTGAAAAGACAGAAACTGTATAAAACTGTTGAAGGAAAAAAACTTTTAAATATTACAGAATGTGAGCAGGATAAAAGAGTAGAACTGGGAACAGAAATTTATTGTCTTGGAAAGAGCGGTAATGGAGAAAAAGAAGGAAAAGAAAACCAGGAGATAGTCCTCGACAGGAAGAAAAAAATTCCGGATAGATTACAGCCTGCTGAAGTGAGAATACATAATTTTGAGGAAGTAAGTAAAGGATATACAGAAGAAATGGCAATGGTGAAAGCAATGAGATGCCTTAACTGTAAAAAGCCCCTTTGCGTACCCCAATGTCCTGTAAATATTAATATTCCTCAGTTTATAATGCAGGTTAAAAATGGGGAATTTAAGCAAGCTGCAGAAACTATATGGGAAACAAGCTCACTTCCTGCAATTTGTGGAAGAGTCTGTCCACAGGAAAGTCAATGTGAAGGAAGCTGTATAGCAGGATTCAAAAATGAGCCTGTTGCAATAGGAAGATTGGAAAGATTTGTTGCTGACTATGCTAGGGAAAAGGGAATTAAAATGGTTCTTCACAATGTTGAGAAGAAAAATAAAAAAGTTGCTGTAATAGGAAGTGGACCTTCAGGAATAGCATGTGCAGGAGATTTGGCAAAATTAGGTTATGATGTGACAATTTTTGAAGCATTGCACGAGGCCGGAGGAGTTCTAGTATACGGTATACCTGAATTTAGGCTTCCAAAAAAAGAAGTTGTTGAACCTGAAATACAGGCTATAAAAGATTTAGGAGTAAAAATAGAAACAAATGTAATAATTGGGAAAACATTATCAGTGGATGAACTGGTTGAAAAGCAGGGATATGAAGCGGTTTATATAGCATCAGGTGCGGGACTCCCTAATTTTATGCATATAAAAGGTGAAGGATCCAATGGGGTATTTTCTGCAAATGAACTTCTGACAAGAAATAATCTTATGAAGGCTCACAGCGATGAATATAAAACGCCTATAACAGTAGGAAAAAAAGCTGTTATAGTTGGAGCAGGAAACGTTGCTATGGATGCGGCAAGAACTGCAATAAGATTAGGTGCAGAAGTTACAGTAGTTTATAGAAGAACTGAGGCTGAAGCTCCGGCAAGGCTGGAAGAAATAGAACATGCCAAGGAAGAAGGAGTTAAGTTTTCGTTCCTGACAAATCCTGTGGAAATTATTCCTGATGAACATGGATGGGTAAAAAAAATAAGATGTATAAGAATGGAACTGGGAGAACCTGATGAAAAAGGAAGAAGAAAGCCTGTGGAAGTTCCTGATTCAGAATTTGAAATAGAATCAGATACAGTAATTATTTCAATCGGGACATCTCCAAATCCGTTGATAAGTCAGGCAATTCCAGGATTGGAATTAAACAGATGGAAGGGAATTGTAACTGATGAAGAAACAGGAGCTACAAATAAGGAAGGAATTTATGCAGGAGGAGATGCTGTAACTGGAGCTGCAACAGTAATTCTTGCAATGGGTGCAGGTAAGAAGGCTGCAAAAGCTATTGATGAAATGTTAAGTGGAAAATAGTATAAAAATAATAAAAATTAAATATAATATATGAAAAAACTATATTTTATTCATTTACTAAAATTTTACTCATATAAAACAGTCATTTATTAAGGAGAAGTCAAAAACTCGCCTAAAGGCTCAGACAGATGACTTTTCCTAAATTCATTTCCTGTTTTACATTGTAAAATTTTAAATAATTCAAAAAAATATAGTTTTTTTACATTATTTTTTATTTTTTTGAGGCAGTCCCTTAAATTTTTATGGGACAGTTTTTTTAATTTTATTATTTTTTTCCTATTACTGTTTTAGTATAAAAATTATCTTTTTGCAACTATTGAAAATGTAAATTTATCCGGACGGTAGGAAATAGTACCATATTCAAAAAGACTTCCATTTGATAGAAATGCGTATGTTTCAATAACAACAACCATTTCATATTTTTTCAAGTCCATATGTTTTTTTTCTTCAGGAGTTGCATATCTGAATTTTATTTCCCTTCTCGAATGTGAAATCTTCAGATTAAGTTCATTTTCCAAATATTCATAAATAGATTTCTGAGAAATTTCCTTACTTAGGAAAGGAATAATTCTCCTATCAAAATAAGAAACATCATATTCGAGCTTTTCTCCATCAAGAGAACGTGTACGGACAACTTTATAAAAATCATTGTCTTTAGTAGCATGAAAAATATCTATCAGCTTTTTATCATCCTGAATTATATAAAGACTGATAAGATGAGTTTTTATATTGAGGTTTTCAGCTTTATTCAGCTCCTGTGAAGTTTGGAGTGAAGAAAGGGATACATTTTTCAGGTATCCTCTTTCAAGTATTAAGGAATTTTTCCCTTTTATCTTTTGAATGTACCCTTCCAATTCGAGAATTGAAAGGGCTTTTCTTATAGTGTCTTTGGAATAGGAGTATTTATTTGCCAGTTCAGACTCACTGGCTAGAAATTCTCCCGGTTTTAAGGAACCGTCCTTTATTTTATCTTTTATATCGTTGTATACATCTTTGTATTTGCTCATATTATTCTGTTTCCTTATTTATTAAAAGTTATCTTGAGTACACTCTAGTTAATTTTGCAATTCTTTCAGCCAGTTCATCTGTAAGAACTCCATGTCTTAAACGCCATTGCCAATTGCCTGCAGCAACTCCAGGAGTATTTATTCTGGCTTCACTTCCAAGACCTAGGAAATCTTGAACTGGAGATATTGCCATGTTGGCAACTGAACTCCATGCTCCTCTTATTGCATTCCAGTGGATTTCATCATCTGATCTTGAATTCAGATAATCCCTTGCAAACTGTCTATCTTCTTCTTTTGCCTTCTGGAACCATCCTATCAATGTATCGTTATCATGAGTTCCTGTATAGACAACACAGTTTTTTGTATATGTATGAGGCAGATAGTCATTTTCTTCACCTGAATCGAATGCAAATCCTAAAATTTCATTCCTGGGAATCCAGTAGCTTCTCTTAAATCAATAACTCCTTGAGTCATAAGTCCCAGATCTTCAGCAATAATAGGTAATTCACCTAATTGAGATTTAATAGCATTAAATAAGTCAATTCCTGGACCTGGTTCCCATTGGCCATTTATAGCAGTGTCATCACCGTAAGGGACTGCCCAGTATGCTTCAAATCCTCTAAAGTGGTCTATTCTTATTATATCGCAAGTTGAAAGGTTTGCTCTTACCCTTTCTACCCACCAGCTGTAGTTAGTTTCTTTAAGTTTTTGCCAGTTATAAAGCGGATTTCCCCATAATTGTCCAGTTGCACTGAAATAATCAGGCGGAACCCCAGCCACTTTAACGGGTTTTCTTTCTTCATCAAATAGGAATATTTCCGGATTTGCCCATGCATCAGAACTATCTGCGGCAACAAATATCGGTATATCTCCTATTATTTTTATACCATTTTCATTTGCGTATCTTTTTACATCTCCCCATTGTTTAAAGAACAGGAACTGTATGAAATTATGATATTCAATATCATCGGCAAGTTCATTTTTGTAATGTTCCATTGCTCCATGTTCCCTATTTTTTATATCGTGTGCCCATTCATTCCAAGGAAGTCCATTAAAATGGTTTTTCAATGAAATATAAAGGCTGTAGTCATTTAGCCATGAAGCATTTTCTCTTTTAAAATGTTCAAGATTTTCTCTCATTTCGTGATTATCAGAAGATTTAAAGTTTTCATATGCCTTTCTCAATAAAGGATATTTCTGATTATATATTGCCCCGTAATCTATATATTCTTCGTTATCTCCAAAAAATACATCTCTAAGGTCTTCCTCTGAAAGTAAATGAGCTTCAATAAGTAAATCAAAGTCAATAAGATAAGGATTTCCGGCAAAAGATGAAAATGACTGGTATGGAGAATCTCCATATCCTGTAGGTCCTAAAGGGAATATTTGCCATAATTTCTGTCTAGATTTTTTTAGGAAATCAATAAAAGCATAAGCTTCTTTTCCTAAAGTTCCAATACCGTATTTTCCTGGAAGGGAAGTCGGATGGAATAAAATACCTGAGCTTCTTTCAAACATATACATTTCCTCCTAAATTAGTTTATATTTTAAATATAGCCCATTTTTCCCAAAAAGTCAACAGATGAAAGTAGACATTTTCGGAGAAATTATTATAAAAGTACAAACATTTACGTAAATGTATTGACAAATTAAAAAAATAAAGATTATAATAGACACGAAAATATACCATGAAAGGAATTTAAAAAAATAAGACAATGAAGAGTAATTTTATAGAATTTTTTTAAAACGTGGGGATAGCAAGGAACTTAAAGAAATGACAAATCAGGAGATTTATTACAAGCTTTTAGAATATGTAAAAGAAGAAGCTGAAAAAAAATCAGAAAATAAATCAAAGAAAAAGATATACTACATATCAGCAGAATTTCTTATAGGAAAGCTATTGTCAAATAACCTTATTAATCTTGGAATATACAAGGAAATAAGGGAAGAACTAAAAAATGCAGGAAAAAAATTAAGCGATATTGAAGAACTGGAGACAGAACCATCATTAGGAAATGGTGGACTTGGAAGACTGGCTTCATGTTTTGTAGATTCAATATCTACTTTGGGAATAAATGGGGAAGGTATAGGATTAAACTACCATTGCGGTCTTTTTAAACAGGTTTTCAAAAAAAATGAGCAGAAAGCTGAGCCAAATTACTGGATAGAAGATGAAAGCTGGTTAAGGGATACAAATATAGGATATAAGATAAAAATTTAAAAAAACTTCACTTTAAATTCAAAACTGAAAAAGAATTGATATACTTGGATATGAAAAAGGATACAAAAAAATTATCTGAATCTATTTGATATTGAAAGTGTTGATTACAATTTAATAGAAGAAGGAATAACTTTTGATGAGGAAGTTATAGACAAAAACCTTACATTATTCCTATATCCTGATGACAGTACTAAAAAAGGAGAACTTTTACGTATTTATCAGCAATATTTTATGGTTTCAAATGCGGCAAGACTTATTATTGCTGAAGCTTTAGAAAAAGGAAGTAATATTCACGACCTTGCTGATTATGCTTTCGTTCAGATAAATGACACTCATCCAAGTATGGTAATTCCTGAATTAATTAGAATTATGACAGAGGAATATAAAATTTCTTTTGAGGAATCTGTAAAAATTGTTACATCAATGACAGGTTATACAAACCACACAATATTAGCAGAAGCACTTGAAAAATGGCCGTTAGAATATCTTGAGGAAGTTGTACCTGATATAGTTGATATAATAAAAAAACTTGATAAAATTGTAAAAATAAAATATAATAATGATAACGTACAAATTATAGACAAAGAAGATAGAGTCCACATGGCAAATATGGACATACATTTTTCATCAAGTGTAAATGGGGTAGCTTATCTACATACTGAAATTTTGAAAAACAGTGAACTTAAGGATTTTTATGAAATTTATCCGGAAAAGTTTAACAATAAGACAAACGGAATTACCTTCAGAAGATGGCTTGAAAGCTGTAATGAAGACCTTGCAGATTATATAAAGGAATTAATAGGAACAGGTTATCTTACAGATGCTGAAAAACTGGAAGGGCTTTTAAAGTTTTCTGATGATAAGGAAGTATACAGAAAACTGGAAAACATAAAAAAGGAAAACAAACTGAAGCTGAAGGAATATCTGCAGCATACACAAGGTATTGTAATAGATGAAAATAGCATAATAGACACGCAGATAAAAAGATTCCACGAATATAAGCGTCAGCAGATGAATGCTTTATATGTAATAAAAAAATATCTTGATATAAAAAATGGAAAACTTCCTGAAAGAAAAATAACTGTACTTTTTGGAGGGAAAGCCGCTCCAGCATATATAATTGCTCAGGATATAATTCATCTGATACTTTGTCTGTCAGAAATTATAAACAATGATCCTGAAGTAAACAAGTATCTGAATGTATATCTGGTTGAAAACTATAATGTAGGACTGGCTGAAAAAATAATTCCTGCAACAGATATTTCAGAACAGATTTCTCTTGCATCAAAGGAAGCAAGCGGAACAGGAAACATGAAATTTATGTTGAATGGTGCACTAACTTTAGGAACAATGGATGGAGCAAATGTTGAAATCTGTGAACTTGTAGGTAATGAAAACATCTATATTTTTGGAAAACATAGTGATGAAATTATAGAATTATACGAAAAAGAAGGATATGTTTCAAAAGACTACTATAAACAGGAAGGAATTAAAGAAGTAGTTGATTTTATTACTTCAGAAGAACTTGTTAAAGTAGGAAACAGTGAAAGACTGGAAAGACTGCATAATGAACTTATAAATAAAGACTGGTTTATGACACTTATTGACTTTAATGAATATTATGAAGTTAAGGAAAAAAATGTTGTCTGACTATGAAAATAAGGATCTTTGGTATAAAAAGGTCATAAATAACATAGCTAAGGCAGGATTCTTCTCTTCAGACAGAACAATAAGTCAATATGAAAATGAAATATGGAAAACAAAAGATAAAAAATAATTAAAATTTATAATATTTAGTGCTGTTTCGGAGAATTATCCGGAGCAGTTCTATTCCTCTCTAAAATAAAGAGAAAAAAAATAACATATTTACAAATAAAGTTATTATAAAATTTAAAAGAAAGGAAAGGTGAAGATATGAAACTGTTGACTATCAATGTTCATGCCTGGATAGAGGAAAATCAGGATGAAAAGATGGAAATACTGGCAAAAGTAATTGCAGAAAATGACTATGATGTAGTAGCTATGCAGGAAGTAAATCAGTCTATGAACAGTCCTGTAATCTTTAGGGCAATACGGCAGGATAACTATGGTTGGGTACTTCTGGAAAAAATCAGTAAATATACTGACAGAACCTATTATTATCATTGGAGTAATTCACATATTGGCTATGGTAAATATGATGAAGGACTTGCAATTATAACAAAACATAAGCTTCTGGATGTGGATGAATTTTATTGTACTAGGGCTCAGAGCGTAAATACAATTACATCAAGAAGAATTAACAGTGCAACAATTGAATACAAGGGGCAGATAATGGAATTTTATACTTGCCACATGAATCTTCCTACAAATCAGGAAGAAAAAATGGCGGATAATATTCAGACAATACTGAAAAGAAGTCAAACTGATAATTTAAAAATATTGATGGGAGATTTCAATACTGATGCAATAAATAGTCCTGAAGATTACAAAATGATTCTTTCTCAGGGACTGTATGACACATATACTGCAGCGGAAGAAAAAGATAGTGGAATTACAGTAGGCGGAAACATTGATGGATGGAGTAAAAGCAAGGAAGAAAAACGTATAGACTATATTTTAAGTAACAAGGAAATAAAAGTTAAAAGCAGCAAAGTAATATTCAATGGTGAAAATCATCCAGTTGTATCAGACCATTACGGGCTGGAAGTTATTCTGGATTTGTAAGAATATAAGGCATTTTAAATTGTAATACGAAAATGAAATAAAAAGTTAAAAAAGATTTACGTAAATGTATTGACAATTTAAAAAAATGTGGTATATTTAAGTTAGGAAAAAAATAAATAAAATAAATAAAAAAATTTTAGGAGGTATTAAAAAAATGATGAAAAAAATCCAACGTTTTGGTGGAGCAATGATGGCACCAGTTCTATTATTTGCATTTACGGGGATAGTAGTAGGACTTGCATCAGTATTCACTAATACGCAAGTTGTGGGGAAAATTGCTGAAGAGGGGACAATATGGTACAACTTCTGGTATGTAGTTGCAGAAGGTGGTTGGACAGTATTTAGACAGATGCCATTATTATTTGCAATAGGATTACCTATAAGTTTGGCAACAAAGACAAATGCAAGAGCATGTTTAGAAACATTTGCGTTATATATGACATTTAACTATTTTGTATCAGCAATATTAAAAGTATTCTATGGAATAGATGCGGCTAAACAGATAGCAGACGGTGTAACAGGTTACTCTGCAATAGCTGGGGTTCCAACAATAGATACAAGTTTATTCGGTGGTATTCTAATAGCGGCATTAGTAGTATATTTACATAATAAATACTTTGATAAAAAGTTACCTGATTTCTTAGGAGTATTCCAAGGTTCAGTATTTGTATACATAATAGGGTTCGTAGTTATGATTCCTTGTGCATTCTTAACAGTATTAATCTGGCCTAAGATTCAAATGGGAATTGGTGCAATGCAAGGATTCATGAAAGCTTCAGGAGTATTAGGAGTATGGATTTATACATTCTTGGAAAGAATATTAATACCTACAGGATTACACCACTTTGTTTACACACCATTTGTATTTGGTCCGGCAGTAGTTCCTAACGGAATTCAAGTTTACTGGGTTGAACACATAAAAGAATTTGCTCAAAGTACAGAAGCATTAAAAACTTTATTCCCAGGTGGAGGATTTGCATTACATGGAAACTCAAAAATATTTGGTGCAGCGGGAATAGCTCTTGCTATGTACTCTACTGCAAAACCTGAGAAAAAGAAAACAGTAGCGGCATTATTAATACCAATAGTATTTACAGCAGTAGTTTCAGGAATAACTGAACCATTAGAATTTACATTCTTATTTATAGCTCCAGTATTGTTTGCAGTTCATGCTTTCTTGGCAGCAACAATGGCAGCGACAATGTATGCTTTCGGAGTAGTTGGAAATATGGGTGGAGGACTTCTTGACTTCCTATTCTTAAACTGGATACCAATGTTTAAAAATCACTCTGGAACAGTAATCGCTCAAATAATAATAGGATTAATATTTACAGTAATATACTTCTTCGTATTTAGATTCTTAATTCAAAAAATGAATCTGAAAACTCCAGGTAGAGAAGATGACGATGAAGAAATGAAACTTTACACAAAAGCTGATTATAAAGCTAAACATGGTGAAGGTGGAGCAGCAGCTTCAGGTTCTTCAGATGACCAGTATATGGATCAGGCAAGAATAATTCTTGAAGCATTAGGTGGAAAAGATAATATTGAAGAATTAAACAACTGTGCAACAAGATTAAGAGTAAGTGTAAAAGATGAATCTAAATTAGCAAAAGATGCAGCATTTAAAGCAGGTGGAGCACACGGAGTAGTTAGAAAAGGTAAAGCAGTTCAAGTAATTATAGGATTGACAGTACCGCAAGTAAGAGAAAGAATTGAAAACTTAGTTAAATAGGACATAAAATAAGAAAGAATTTTCAGAAGTGATATAGAGCTTATGAAAGTTCTTTCTTTTTATAGGTTTTATAATATATATGATAGGGCTATCTCAAAAAATTGAAATATAGGATTCATATTTTAAAATTTGAGACAGCCTTTTTTCCTATTATTATTTAAAATAAAATTATCTTTTGGCAATCGCTGTAAAAGTGAATTTTTCAGGGTGGTGAACAATACTTTCATATTGAAATAATGCACCGTTTGAAAGATAAGCATGAGTTTCAATAACAACAACCATATTAATCCCTTTTAATTTGAAATATTCCTGTTCTTCGGGGGTGATTTTTTTCTAAATTTTATATCTCTTCGCGAATAGGCAATCTTTAAATTTAAATCATTTTCCAAATATTCATATATAGAGTTTTTTTGGCGATTTCTTCATTTAGAAAAGGCACAATTTTTCTATCAAAGAAAGAAGTAGAATAACTTAAAAACCTCATCATCTAGAGAATTTATACGAACAACCTTATAAAAATCAGCATCTTCAGAAACATTAAATTCTTTCATCAGTTTTTCTATGCCCTGAACAATATACAAAGCTTATCAGATTAGTCTTAATATTGATATTCTGCATTTTATTTATTTCCTGTTTAGTCTGAATTGTAGTTAGTGGAAGATTTTTCCAGATTTCTTTTTTTCCATAACAATAGATTTCTTACCTTTTATTTTCTGGATGTATCCTTCAGCCTCCAGCATGGCTAAAGCCTTCCTCACAGTAAGTTTGGAAAACTTATAGTCTTTTGCCAGATCATCTTCCTTTTTTAGAAATTCACCTGTTTTTATTGTATTGTTCATAATTTTTTCTTTTATATCGTTATAGACCTTTTCATATTTATTCATTTTTTTATATACCTTTCATTTAATGATAATATATTATACTATAAAAATATATAAAATGACAACATAAATAGTAGAAGAATTATATAAAAAAATAAAAAAATATAAAAAAAGATTTATATAAACCTATTGCAATTTATAAAAAAATATGATATAAATAGACATACAGTAAAAAACAAACATATTTAATAATAAAAACGAATGGGAGATGAGTATTTATGAAAAAATTTTCAATTGTAGTAGCTGGTGGGGGAAGTACATTTACTCCGGGGATTGTTCTGATGTTATTGGATAACTTGGACAAATTTCCAATCAGACAAATTAAATTTTATGACAATGATGCAGAAAGACAGGAAATCATCGCAAAAGCGTGTGATGTAATAATAAAGGAGAAGGCACCGGATATTAATTTCGTATATACTACTGATCCTGAAACAGCATTTACAGATGTAGACTTTGTTATGGCACATATAAGAGTTGGAAAATATGCAATGCGTGAAAAAGATGAGAAAATACCTTTAAAACATGGAGTATTAGGACAGGAAACTTGTGGACCGGGAGGAATTGCATATGGAATGCGTTCAATTGGAGGAGTTATCGAGTTAGTTGATTATATGGAAAAATATTCACCAAATGCGTGGATGTTAAACTATTCAAATCCTGCGGCAATTGTAGCAGAAGCAACTAGAAGATTACGTCCAAACTCTAAAATATTGAATATTTGTGACATGCCAATCGGAATTGAATTGAGAATGGCTGAAATGTTAGGATTAGAATCAAGAAAAGATATGGTTATAAGATACTTCGGATTGAACCACTTCGGATGGTGGACAGATATAAGAGATAAAGAAGGAAACGACTTGATGCCTGCATTAAAGGAAAAAGTTGCAAAAGTTGGATATAATGTACCAATTGAAGGGGAAAATACAGAAGCAAGCTGGAATGATACATTTACAAAAGCAAAAGATGTATTTGCTGTTGATCCTACAACATTGCCAAACACATATTTAAAATACTACTTATTCCCTGACTATGTGGTAGAACATTCAAATCCTAACCACACAAGAGCAAATGAAGTAATGGAAGGAAGAGAAAAATTTGTATTTGGTGAATGTAAAGCAATTGCAGAAAAAGGAACAGCAAAAGACAGTAAACTTCACGTAGATGATCATGCATCATATATAGTTGATTTGGCAAGAGCAATCGCTTATAATACAAAGGAAAGAATGCTGTTAATCGTAGAAAATGATGGAGCATTATCAAACTTTGATCCAACTGCAATGGTAGAAGTACCTTGTCTAGTGGGTTCAAACGGGCCTGAAAAAATAGTTCAGGGGAAAATTCCTCAATTCCAGAAAGGACTTATGGAACAGCAGGTTTCTGTTGAAAAATTAACAGTAGAAGCATGGATTGAAGGGTCATACCAAAAATTATGGCAGGCAATCACATTGTCAAGAACTGTGCCAAGTGCATCTGTTGCAAAAGCAATACTGGATGATTTAATCGAAGCTAATAAAGATTTCTGGCCAGTGTTGAAATAGTTGGGAAATTAGAATAGTTATAATTAAAAATATATTTATTTTATGAGATTATCTTAAAAAGTTAAAAAGATTTATTTTAAATTACTGCTGACTTGAGGGATAATCTCTTTTAAATATTAGTAATATACTTTTTAAGGAGAAAATATGGATACAAAAAAATTAGATAAAAAATGGTGGCAAAAAGAAGTTGGATATCAGATATATCCAAGAAGTTTTTATGACAGCAACAATGACGGAATCGGAGATTTAAATGGAATTACAGCAAAACTGGATTATCTTAAGGAACTTGGGATAACTCTTATCTGGGTTTGTCCAATTTTTAAGTCACCTATGGATGACAACGGATATGATATTTCAGATTACTATGATGTAAATCCTGAGTTTGGAACGAAGGAAGACCTGGAAAGATTAATTAAAGAGGCAGAAAAAAGAGGAATTAAAATAATTCTGGACTTGGTAATTAATCACACTTCTGATGAGCATGAGTGGTTTTTGGAAGCATTGAAAAATCCTGAAAGCAAATACAGAAACTACTATATTTTCAAAAGAGGGAAAAATGGATTGCCACCAACAAACTGGAGATCACATTTTGGAGGTTCTGCCTGGGAAAAAGTTGAAGGAGAGGCTGATGAAAATGGAAATGAAATGTATTATCTGCATTTATTTACAAAAAAACAGCCTGACTTAAACTGGGAAAATACTGAAGTTAGGGAAGAACTTTATAAAATGGTAAATTACTGGCTGGAAAAAGGAATTGCCGGATTTAGAGTAGATGCAATAAATTCAATAAAAAAAGATGAAAATTATTTGAATTTACCAGTTGATGGAGCAGATGGACTTGCCTATAACGTAAAATATACATTAAATCAGCCTGGAATTGAGGAATTTTTAAGCGAACTGGCAAAGGAAACATTTAAAAAATACAACTGTATGACTGTTGCAGAAACTCCAATGCTTGAATATGAAAGATATAATGATTTTATTGGGGAAGACGGATTTTTTTCAATGATTTTTGACTTCAGCTATGCAGATTTGGATATGACAAAAGGTGGATTTTATTATTCATTGAGGGATATTCCAACAATAGAGCTTAGGAATGCTATTTTTGAAAGTCAGCTGACTCAGCAGAAATATGGATGGGGAGCACCATTTTTAGAAAATCATGATTTGCCAAGAAGCTTGAATAAATTTTTTGGAGAAAAGGCAAATGAAACAAATGCCAAACTGCTTGGGAATGTATTCTTCTTCCTACGTGGAACCCCTTTCATTTATCAGGGACAGGAAATTGGAATGGATAATTTTGTAAGAAAAGATATTTCAGAATTTGACGATATTGCCAGCAAAGACCAGTATCAGCGTGCATTGGGAGAAAAATTTTCAACTGAAGAGGCATTGTATTTTGTAAATAAACGTAGCCGTGACAATTCTAGAACTCCTATGCAATGGAATGAAGGTAAGAACGCTGGTTTTTCAGAAGATGAAAATATAAAATCATGGATAAAGCTGACAGGAAGCCAGGCTGTAACAAATGTAAAAAATCAATTAAATGATGAAAAATCAATTTTTGCTCACTATAAAAAAATGATTGATTTACGGCAAAATGGGAAATATTCAGATTGCCTGATTTATGGAGATTTTATTCCTGTTCCGCTGGAAAATGAAAAAATAATTGCCTATGTAAGAAAATATGGAAATCAGAAACTTCTCTGTATCAGTAATTTTTTTCTGAGTTGAAACAGGAAGTTAAATTAAATGATATTGCAAAAAGTTCTTGGAGAAAAAGAAATTACACTTGGAGAAATTTTTAATTAATAATTTTGATAAAATCAGGAAAGATGATAAAAAAAGTTGAATTTAGAAGGATTCCAAAGTTTGTTAGTTGAGATTTAGTAAAAAAACTGTCTAAAAAAATATACGTATAATATAAGACTGTATTTTTTTCATTTACTAAAAATTTTTTTCAACATTTGTAATTTTTTTGCTACAACAGTTGTACAGACAGCATTTCCTGTAATATTTACAACTGTCCTGGGCATATCAATAACTCTATTGATATCAATTATAGCTCTAAACTTCTTTAATTGTAAAAAATCAAATAAAAACACAAAAGGGGCTGTCTCAAAAAGAAAAATAAAAAAATAATGTAAAAAAATGTAGTTTTTTTCATATATCATATTTAATTTTTTTATTATTTTGAGAAAACCCCTTTATTTTCAAACCTCAATTAACCCTGTAATTTTTAAATTTAATTTGAAATCTTAAGTGTAAATTTTATCCCTTTTATCTACTTGAACAATTAAAATAACTAGTTTATCCTCTTCAATTTTTGCAATAATTCTATAATTTTCAACTCTATATCTCCAAAAAAACCTTTTTAAATTGTATCTTAATGCTTTTTCCAAATTTTTTTGGATTGTCTGTATTAAAAAAGATTTTTGATCAATATATTTCAAAAATTTTTTTGATTTTATGGAATAATCTAGTCTATTTAATTGCTTTTTGTGCTTTTTTTCAGAGTACACTAGCTTATATTTCATTTTCCAGCCCTAATTTTTTTGATTAAGTCTTCATGACTAATCCAATTATCCATATTGTTCTTTTCCTCTTCATAAGCTTCGACAGCCATTTTGTAGTCTTCTTCATCTTCGATTTTTTTCAAGAATTAAATCTAGCATTACCTGGTCTAAATTGATATTATTTTTCCTTAACATAGTTATTGATTTTATTTTTCTATGTCAGGATTAGCATTGATGGAAATTGTTATCATTATTTTTCACATCCCTTCCCCCAATTTGATTAATATAATTTTAACATAAAAAGGAACAAAAAAACAATAGAAAAGAGACTTTTTATAAGTTATTTCTACGCCTATTTTTCACTTATCCTGAAAAATAGGTAGTTACTTTTTGGAGTACTTTCTATTTTTTTCAATAATATTCTCCGGAAGATATATTTCAATAATAGATTTTTTTATCAGAATAATATCTGACAAAGATTTTTTTATATCTTCATTTGAAAAAAATCAAAAAGAACCGGCATCCTTAAAAATAACTTATGGAGTTAATTTCCTTCAATTTGGAAGTACGAAGAAGTTCTTCAATTTTAGGATAATATCTCTTTATTTCATTTAGTTTTTCTAGTAAGGGTATAAAATAGAACTATCGGTGATTTAACTCTCTTAAATTCGTTTACATAAAGTTTCAGGTTATCTGATGCGAGATTAAGCATCAATGCCCTCTTTAAATTCTTTTCCAAATCTTGAGAAAAGGAATCTTTTACATAATTTACATTGTCGTGTACGTATTTATATCCTCTTTTTGCCACATAAAGTAGAAACAGACGATAAATTTCTTCAGGATTGGAAACTTTATCCTTAACAAGTTCAAGCATTTTATAAATTGTATTGTCATATGGGGTGTAAGGCTGTCTTGCTTTTATTTATGAGAAAATTGACAGATACAATTTTATTTGTCAGTTTTCCACTTTCCTTAATTTTTTCATATGTAACAGAAAAATCAGTAAAAAGTATTTATATCCATCACAGCTTTTTTTAAAAATATGCTTTTCAAAAATCAAAAAAATCTTTCATACTTATTATCTGCATTAAGATAGCTTTTTACAGATGAAAGTGGAAGACAGACTTCATTTTTTTATCTTTGGCATTTTTTTAATGATATTATTGTAAAAAGCCAAATGAAAAGGAATCTGTCATGAAAAATAAATTTTTTTCAATCTCAAGTAGAGAAAAAAACTCTTTTTCAGAGAGAAACAGCTTTTAAATTCTTCAGTGAAAAAAATATCTGACAATAGTCATCATGTAAAATAAAAAGAAGAAAAGGATTCCGAAAGAACCTGAAAATTTAGTGTTTGGAGAAAAATACATAAAAAAAGATATATTTTTTTCTGATAGAGTTTTAAAGAATGAAGTAAAAATTATTAATGGAAGAAAAATTCAGGTATGGAAAGAATTTCTTCAAATCTGATTTCAGCTTTTTTTCCAAGAAGGTGGAATCTGAAACAATTTTAAAAAAATAGTAATTTTTAAAAAAATATTTTTTTCATCTTTTGTTATTTTTTTTGGAAAAATTCAAGTTGAATATCCTTTTTCTGTAAATTTGTGAATTTATGGGAAAAAAATATGTTCATTTATAAACTCCTAACTAACGAAAAAAATTTGATATTTATTTCGTTTAAATTTTATGAATAAATTTAATATTTATCAATTATATAGATAAGAACGAAAAAAAGAAATAAATTTTTTTCGCTTTTTTTATAATTATACCTAAAATAAACTATAAAAATCAATAAAAATAGAAATGATTATTATAAAAAAAGTTAAGTAAATAATTAAAAAAACATTTTTTTGACAAAAATGGAAAAGGTGAGGTATAACGATAGTGAAAACAATAAAAGATAAAATTTTAAGTTGGAGGGAAAAAATGGGAAAAAGATTGCTTAGCTGTTTTACCAGTGACTTTAATAAAATGTCTGGTCAGGATTTGAAAAATGCCATCAAGGCAAGTGAAGGTAGAACAGTATTGTCAGAAAATGTTGTAGGAAGAAAAAGTGTTGCAGGGGATGTTACAAATAGTGAGTTAGCAAGGGCTTTTGGAGCAGATCTTATATTACTGAATGGATTGGATGTATTTAATCCATATATAGATGCACTTCCTGAATCAGATGAGCCTATAAAACTTGTAAAAAAACTTACAGGAAGACCGGTAGGACTTAATTTGGAACCGGTAGATCTAAATGCCGATATGATGGAGGAAATAGAAATTATTTCTGAAGGAAGAATTTGTTCAGAAGCTACATTAAAAAAGATAGAAGAAATGGGATTTGACTTTGTATGCCTGACAGGGAATCCTGGTACAGGAGTTACAAACCATCAGATTTCTGAAGGTATAAAGCTGGCTAAAAAATATTTTTCCGGAATGATAATAGCAGGTAAAATGCACTCATCAGGAGTTGATGAACCAGTTGCAAATTTCGATGTTGTGAAGGACTTTATTGAAAGCGGTGCAGATGTCATTATGCTTCCGGCTGTGGGAACAGTACCTGGATTTACTCAGGGTGAAATGGAAAAAGCTGTAAAATATATTAAGGAAAATGGAGCACTTTCAATGTCTGCAATAGGAACAAGCCAGGAAAGTTCTACTAGGGAAACAATAAGACAGATTGCAATAATGAATAAAATTGCAGGAGTGGATATTCAGCATATTGGAGATGCAGGATATGCGGGAGTTGCAAACTTCGAAAATATTCTAGAACTTTCTATAGCAATAAGAGGAGTAAGACACACAATAAGAATGATTGCGGCTTCAAATGACAGATAAAAAATAAAAAATATTATATATAAGGAGGATTTTATGAAAAGAATATACTTATTTTGCAGTGCTGGAATGTCTACAAGCCTAGTTGCCAAAAGAATGCAGGAAGTGGCAGATAAGCATAGCCTTCCAGTTGAAGTTAAAGCTTTTCCTGATAATAAGATTGATGTTATTGTTGAGGAATTTCATCCTGATGTAATTTTATTGGGACCGCAGGTAAAATTTAAACTTGAACAGACAGCTTCAAAATATGAACCTCAAGGAATTCCAGTAGCAGTAATTGATCTTGAAGATTATGGAAGAGTTGATGGAGAACGTATTTTAAAGAGAGCTATAAAAATATTAAAGGAAAAGGCAGGGAAATAGTATGTTTGATAAGTTGGAAAAAGTATTAGGCCCTTTGGCATCTAAATTGAGCAGTAATAAAGTTTTGACGGCAATCCGTGATGGATTTTTAGTAGGTACCCCATTAATTATAGCAGCTTCAATATTTCTAGTTATAGGAAACTTTCCTATTGAAGGATATGAAGCATTTGTTGCAAAGTTTTTAGGAGAAGGATGGGATGGATATCTTAATGCTGTTATCCGTTCAACATTTGGAGTAATAGCTCTTCTTGGTGTTATTGGTATTGGATATTATTATGCGAAGGCAAAGGGAGTAGAAGGAATTTCAGGAGCAGCTGTATCATTAGTAGCATTCCTTATTATAAGTCCTCAATCTCATGAATTATTTGTAAACGCAGACGGAAAAGCTTTCAGAGGTTTTGCACTTAGAAACTTAGGTACAGAAGGTTTATTCCTTGCAATGATTACAGCGTTACTTGCGGTAACTGTATTTGCTGCAGTTAAAAATAAAGGGTGGACAATAAAACTTCCTGAAGGAGTACCACCTGCAGTAATGAACTCATTTGCAGCATTAATACCAAGTATGTTTGTAATGCTTCTGTTTTTTGCATTGAGACTTTTCTTCTATTTCTTTACAAAAGATCAGTATGCACATGACTTTATTTATAAAGTTCTGCAAGGACCTCTTGAAGGATTAGGAAAGAATTTCTTCTTTGAACCAATTTATCAGTTCTTATCAACATTGTTCTGGTTCTTTGGTATTAACGGTCCTGCTGTTACAAATACAGTTTTCTCTCCATTACACCTGGCTATGACAACAGGAAATCAGGAAGCGTTTGCGGCTCATATGCCATTACCTCATATATTTACAGGTTCATTCTCTGATTTCTTCTGTAACTTCGGTGGTGGAGGAAGTACATTATCTTTAGTATTACTGATGATGTTTAAAGGAAAATCTGAACGTATGAAAAAATTAGGAAAACTATCAATAATTCCTGGAATTTTTGGAATAAATGAAATGGTTATTTTCGGACTTCCAGTTGTATTGAATCCGATTATTGCGATTCCGTTTTTATTAACACCGCTTGTTAATACAATTTTAGGTACACTGGCAACAATGTTACACATTATTCCTCGTACTACAGGAACACTATTACCTTGGACAACGCCTTTATTCTTTTCAGGATGGCTTTCTACAGGAAGTATAATTGCAGGGCTTTTCCAAATAGTACAGGTAGCGATAGGATGTATGATTTACTATCCGTTCTTTAAAATATTGGATAACCAGTATTTACAAGATGAAACAAAACCTGTAGAACAAAGTAAAGAAGATGATTTAGAAGACATTTCACTTGATGATATATCTTTCTAGAAAATATAAATTTATGTTGAATAAGGCTGTTTCAAAATTAATTTATAAATTTTAATTTTGGAGCAGTTTTGTTCATTATGGAGACAGTTTTAATATAAAAGTGACAGGATAGCTAATAACAAAGCTTTTAAGCAAATTTTTTACAGCAAAGGAGATATATAAATGAGAATAGTTTTATTTTTTGACCAGATTCAATCGGGAACAGGCGGGAAAGAAGGAGCTAATGTGGAACTTGCACTGGAAAAAGGTGGAATGGGTTCATACATGATGTTTTCTGAATATATAAAAAATATAGGTGGAACTGTACTTGCGACTACATATTGCAGTGACAGTTATTTTAAGGAAAATCAGGAACTTGTTCTGGAAAAAATGACAGGACTTTTAAATAAAGTAAAGGCAGATATTCTTTTATGCGGGTCATGCTTTAATTATTACAATTATGCAGAAATGTCCTCCATTTTAGCAGAGCACGTAAAGAAGGAAACAAGCTGTAAACCGGTAGTTGTATGTTCGGAAGAAAATAAGGAAATAATAGATAAATATAAAAATAATCTGGTAATGATAAAAATGCCGAAAAAAGGTGGAATAGGATTGCGTGAATCCTTACAGAACATGACAGATGTAATAAAATGTCTGTATGAAGGATCAGATTTATCAGAAGTAAGTGATTATATATATAAATAGAAGAAATGGAGAAAATATGAGATTAAAGGAATTATGTCAATTAAGGGGAGTTTCAGGAGATGAAAAGGAAGTACATGATTTTCTGTATAAAGAATATGAAAAAAGAAATCTTTCAATAATAAAGGATAGACTCGGATCTATTTTTGGCTTAAAAAAAGGGAACGATTCATCATATAAAATAATGATAAGCTCAAATATTGATGAAAGTGGAGGAATGATTTCAGATATCAGGGAAGATGGCCTAATGGAATTTCTGGCAATAGGGCTTTATGAAAAAAGTCTTTTTGAGCAGAGAATAGTGAAGGTTCTGAATAGAAGACATGAAGAATATACAGGATTTGTAATAAAAAATGAAAAAGAGCTGCTGCTTGATGCAGGATATGGAAGTAAAGAGGAGGTCTTAAATGCAGGAATACAGATTGGAGATATGTTTGTGCTAGATATTCCTACTTTATGCCTTCCGAATGAAGAAATACTTTCTAAAAATCTTTCCAACAGGGCAGGACTTGAGGCAGGGCTTACAGTATTAGATAAGCTGGAAGAAAATAAGGAAATGCTTCCATTTGATGTGGTAATAGGAGGGATATCCCATTCGGTAACAGGCCAGCGTGGTGCAATAACAGCAACAACTGCAGTAAAACCGGATATAGCTGTCGTTATTGATACGGCATATGTGAAAGAGCCTAAAGAAAATACAGTATATATTAGAAGTTTTGATAAATCAATGCTTCCAAATCAAATGTTAAAGCAGGAATTTTATGAAGTGGCACAGAAAAAAGGATATATTCCTGAAGGCCATGTTCAGCTGGAAGCGACAGACGGGTCTTTTATCCATAAATCACTGGCAGGGACTCCAACAGTTGTACTTGTACTGCCTTTAAAACATAAACAGGCTCTGGTAAATTCGTTAAAAATAGAGCATATAAATAATTTGAGTGACGTAATTATAGAGTTTATTAAGGGACTGACTGCAGAAAAAATAGAAAAATTCGGATTTAAAGGGTGAGAAAAATGGATTTTGATATTAAATGGGAAGTTCTGAAGGAGCTGACAGAAACTTATGCAATTTCAGGCTTTGAAGAGGATATTGCCAATATGTTGAAAAAGAATATAAATCTTCCATTTTCTCAGGATGGCCTTGGATCCTGCCTTTTCACAAAGGAAGGAAACGGGATTTCCATAATGATAGCAACTCATATGGATGAAGTAGGATTTGTAGTCAGGGAAATAGATGAACAGGGATATTTATATTTTCAGAATGTGGGAAATATGTGGTCTCATGTTCTGCTTAACCAGAAGGTGGCAATTATAAATGAGGAAAAAAAGATTTATTACGGTGTTATTGGTGGACCGGCAGTCCATTCAATAAAGGAAAAGGAAAGAGAAAAGGTATTGCCGATTGATAAACTGTATATTGATATGGGAGTCAGCAGTAAAAAAAGGATTGAAGAACTGGGAATAAAAGTAGGGGACATGATATGTCCATATGCAGAAATGATAGAACTTAATGAGGAAGGATATCTTGCTGGAAAATCCTTTGACAATCGTGTAAGCGTTGCAACGGGAATATGGCTTATGAATATGCTGAAAAATGAAAATACAGGAAACAAAGTCACATTGGCAGCAACAGTACAGGAGGAAGTTGGGCTAAGAGGTGCAAGAACAACAGCACATAAAGTATTTCCTGATTTGGCAATAGCTGTAGATACTACTTTGGCGGGGGATACACCTTTAAATAAAAATAATATAAAGCTTGGAAAAGGAGTAGCTATTAATGTTATTGATTCAATGACCATAATGAACAGGGGACTTCTCATTTACATGGAAAATTTATGCAGAAAAAACAATATCCCTTATCAGCTGAGCTGTTTTACAGACGGTGGAACAGATGCAGGAAATATTCATAAATCTGGAACAGGAATACCTGCAACAACTTTATCCATACCGATGAGATACATGCATACTCATCTTGGGGTTGTGCATAAGGATGATATTATCTCAGCATTAAAACTGCTAAAACTGATAATAGAAGACCTGACTCCTGAAAAGTATGAAAGAATACTAAAGGAAAACTATCATTACAGCGAATAGAACAATAAAACTTGAGGAGGTAAGAAAATGTGGGGAATAATTGCAACATGGTGTATGGCACATGACGGTGTCAAAGAAGCGGCAGAAATACTGAAAAATGATGGGAATGCAGGAAAAGCAATAGAAACAGCAATAAAAAATGTTGAAGATTTTCCTTTTTATAAATCTGTAGGCTATGGTGGTCTTCCAAATGAAGAAATGGAAGTGGAACTGGATGCGGCGTACATGGACGGAAGCAACTTTGATTTTGGTGCAGTTTGTGCTATTAAGGATTTTGCCAATCCTATATCTATTGCAAAGGATTTGAGTCATTTAAATGAAAATAGCATGTTAGTAAGTGAAGGAGCAGAAAAATATGCTCATAAAAGAGGATTTGAAAGAAAAAATATGCTGACAGACAGGGCAAAAATACATTATAAAAATAGATTGAAGGATATGGCACATATAGAAGAAATGGCGATAAAACCTTATTCAGGACATGATACGGTAGGTATGGTATGTCTTGATACAGATGAAAATATAGTTGCAGGAACTTCTACAAGTGGACTTTTCATGAAAAAGAAAGGTAGAGTAGGAGATTCCCCTGTAATCGGATCAGGACTTTATGCTGACAGTGAAATTGGTGGAGCAAGTGCAACAGGGCTTGGAGAAGATATAATGAAGGGAATAATCTCATATGAAATAGTAAAACTTATGGAAAATGGACTATCTCCTCAGGAAGCATGTGAAAAGGCTGTATTCAGTTTTGAAAAAAAATTAATAGGAAAAAGGGGAAGAGCAGGGGATATTTCTGTAATTGCCATGAATAATAAAGGAGAATGGGGAGTAGCTACAAATATTGAGAATTTTTCCTTTGTTGCCGGAAATGAAACAAATCCTGTAAAAGTATACAGGACAAAAAGAAAAGGCGATAAAATGATGCATGAAGAAGCCACTAAAGAATGGCTACAGGAATATATAGATGAAAGAACAAAACCTCTTGTAGAAAAGTAAGGAAGGTAAAAAAATGGACGATACTTTAAAAAATAAAGGAAGTATTTGTGAAAAAGAAAGTAAAATGAAGAAAAGCAATTCTGAAAATTTCTGTGATGATAAAATAATTATGGAAATAAAGGAAGAAGTAAAAAAAATCCAGCCTGAATTAATAGAAACAATACGTGAATTAGTTTCAATTTACAGTATTCAGACAGATTCAGAAGAAAATGTCCCATTTGGGAAAGGGCCTGCAGAGGCACTGGCTAAAGCCTTGGAAATATCAGAAAGATTTGGATTCAATACAGTGAATATAGACAATAAAATAGGTTATGCAGAATATATGCCAGAAGGAATTAGAAATTGTGATGAATATATAGGAATTTTTGGTCATGTGGATGTTGTTCCTCTTGGTGAAGGCTGGAAACATTCTCCCTTAGGTGGAGAAATAGAAAATAACCGTATCTATGGAAGAGGAGTTCTAGATAATAAAGGACCTATTCTTTCAAATTTATTTGCCCTTCATATTTTGAAAAAATTAGGAATAAAATTTGATGTCCCTGTAAGAGTAGTTTTTGGAACAAATGAAGAAACAGGCTTTGAATGTGTAAAACATTATCTTACAAAGGAAAAACCTCCTGTTTTTGGTTGGACTCCTGACTGTAAATGGCCAGTTGTGTATGGAGAAAGAGGAAGGCTTAAAGTAAGAATATATTCTGAAATGAAGGATTTAGACAAATTATATGATTTTGTAAATAACTATATTTTATCAGCTCCCAACAATGGAGTGAAATTAAAGATAGATTTTAGAGATGATGACTTTGGAGAAATGATATTAAGAGGTTACAGATTTGGAATTTCTGAAAATAGACATTTTTTTGAATTTGTAATGAGTTATCCAGCAGTGTGTAAAAAAGAACAGCTTATGGATTTAATTAGGAAAAGTCTGACAGAAGGAACAGAGCTGGAGGAAGTTGCCAACTGGAATCCCGTATTATATGATAAAAATTCTGAATATGTGCAGACTTTACAGAAGGTATATAATTATGTTACAGGCTTTGATGCCAAACCTGTTACAACTACAGGAGGCACTTATGCAAAAATAATTCCTAATATTATTGCATATGGTCCAAGTTTTCCTGGACAGAAGGATATAGCACATTTACCTGACGAATGGTTTGATTTATCAGATTTAGAGAAAATAACAGAAATTTACACACTTTCATTATATGAAATAAGTAAGTTGAAAAAAATAGAAAATAATAAAGTAAAAAAACTGCCTTTTTATTCTTAAAAAAATAAGAGTATCAGACAGTTTTTATTATTTTTCAATTCTCAATTAACCCAATATATTTAGAAATAATTCTAAATATAAATTTTATTCCTTCTATCTATTTGAACAATTAAAATGACTAATTCTTCCTTTTCAATTTTTGCAATAATCCTATAGTTTTTAACTCTATATCTCTAAAATCCTTTCAGAGTACATTAGATTATATTTCATTTTCCTCCTATTTTTTTCTATATAGGCAAATACTGTAGCCTTTTTCCAATTCCTCAGCATGAATGAAATCCATAAGAGTATTTTCTTCAGCTGCAGCTACTTCAGGTGTTACTTCGAAAATTGAAATAACGTAGTGTTTTCCAGCTTCAACTGGAGGACAAGTGATAGATATGTTTTTTGCTTTTATTTTTGAAGTAAGTACACCATTTACAGGTAAATCATAGTTAGCAGTAACTGTATACGCACCAGGTGCTACTTTTACAACATCTTCTAAATCATCACCTTTTATATGCTCTAATTCAGAATATTTTTTTGATCATCAATCATAATATTTTTTTACCACAATAAATATGGAAATACGCCTTTGTATCATCACTCATAAATTCCTTTTTTTCTTTTTTTCCGCTAAATAAACCAAACATTTTTTTCTCCTTCTTACTAAATAAAAATTAATTTTTTTACTATAAAAAAATTATATCACAAGCAAAAAAATTTAAATATTTCTTTTTTTAAAAAAATATGGAAATTATGTAATGAAAAAAATTGACTATTCTACTGTTAAGTTATATAATTATATTACTGAAGTAAAAATATGAAAAAGAAGAGTTATTTATAAAAAAATTATTTAGGGAAATAGTAATATTGATAATATATGTAATTGTTTAAATTAAAAATAAATCAAAGTTTTATGGAGGAAAAAAATGAGTATAAGCTTTTATGTGAAAAACAGGAAGAAATTTTTAGGTTATGAAGCAGTTTTAAATGTTGAAACAGCATTGAGTTTACTTGATAGGGAGCTTTACAACTATAATACCGGAAATATTGATATCAATGATTTACTGTTATCTCCAGTTTCTAATTATCAATGTCTTTTAATAGGAGATGGTAAGGACAGTGCAAGAGGGTTTGAATTGTCCTATGATAATGAAAATAAGTATTACAGCGTAAGGATTTTTACTCCGTCATCCAGGGAAGATTGGCTTTTGGCATTGGAATATATAAAAGCATTGGCTAAAAAATTTGATTCAAAAATTATAAGTGAAACAGGAGAAGAATATACAGCTGAAAATATTGAAAAATTTGACTATGAATATGATGTGCTTTATGGAATAAAAACGATTTCATCAGGATTACAAGATGAAGAAGTCAATGTGTATAATGTTTATGGCATAAATAGAGTTGTTTCTTTTAATCAGGAAATGATTAATAAAAATAGAAAAATTCAGACAGCCCTATTGATACTTTTTTTCTGATATCGTAAAGGAAATACAATATTTAGATGCCTTCTCGGCAAATCAGCAATTTTTTTAGAAATAAGGAAGATGGAAAAAAATAATGGGAGCTTATACTCTTACACAAAAATCTTAGAACAATACTTCCTTATAAACCAAGTGTTGAATTTGAAAAATATAGAAATAATTGAAAAATAAAGATGTTTCTTTTTTTGGAATATTGGTTTAGTTACTATTGATGGAGATGAAAAATAATGAAAGCAGTTATAATGTTGCGAGCATATTTGAATTATGATGATTTTATTAAAAAAATTTACCGGAAAAACAAATATAGATTTATAGATGCTTCATATATTATGGTTGAACCGTTAAATAGGGAAGAACTTTTAGGACTGGTAAAAATAATTTAAAAAAATAACTGAAATAAAAAAAGACTCTTTCAAAAAAATAAATACAATAGAAAAAAACTATATTTTTAATCATTTCCTGTTTTAAATGATTTGAAAATATAGTTTTTATATCTAATTTTATAGTTTTTTTGAGAAAGTCTCTTTTTTTATACATCAGAATATTGAATAATTCTGATTATAGAAGATAAAAATTTACAGAGATTTTTTTAGTTTTTAAACTACCTATTTAATATTATTTTTTTTCTAATTCAAGTTATTTAACTTTTACAATTTCCCTGAATTACTGTTTACATCGTATTCAAACTTCTTTCCGTTTACGTAAAATTCAATTTCATATACGGCAACACCTTTTTCCACCCCAAGCTGAATTTTAGTAATTTTAGCATCACGTTCTGCCACTCTTGCATGAGATAACGCAATCTGTTTAGCTTTTTTTCAGAAGAGATATTTTTTTCCTGCAGAAAAATCTAACTTTTTCAGCAGTATTATTCTGATTAAGAATGAAATCATTGTAATTAATGTTAGCAGAATATACTGTTATTTCAAGCAAAAGAGAAATAAATACTATTGATTTTAAAAATATTTTTTTCAATTTTATTCTCCCTTCCTATTTCAATTTTACTTATTAGAGCTCCATTTTATAGCTCTTCCTGTGTAAGCATCAATTTCAAAATCATACGTTACTCCGGCATGAATCAGTTTACCCTTAAATGAATCTCCTTCTCCACGGAAATCTTTAATTTCTGATACGTTTGAACCAGGAACTCTGGCTGTAACAATTTGTTTAACCCTATCCTGTGAAAGTTTTGTTCTATCATTTTTTGCACTTTTAATTTCTGAATTTCCAGTCTGATTTTCAATAACAAGATTTGGAGTTTTTACAGCAACATCAGGTTTACCTGTAGCAAATCCAATACTTCCTATAATCAGAAGACTAGACAAAGTCCATTTTAAATAATTCTTTTTCATATCGATACCTCCTTATTTGTCTTAATTATAGCATATTTATTTCTGTAATTCTATAATAGCAAATTTACATTAAAGAAAAAAATGAGAAAAAAAGACTTTTCAAAAATAATTTTTTTAATAAAAAAATTTATAGTAAATGGATTTTTAAGTGGAATTTTTATTGTGAAAATTGTTCCTTCACCAAGTTTACTTACAACCGAAATAGTTCCACTATGAGCTTCCACAATCCATTTTACCATTGAAAGGCCAAGTCCTGTTCCCTCACTGTTACGTGAAGGATCAACCTGGTAAAATCTTGTCCATATTTTATTAATATGTTCATCACTTATTCCAATTCCGTCATCAGCAATTTTGATTACAATTGTTTTCTCCTGCACATCTAAATCAACATAAATATTTCCGTTAGTTTTTCCATATGTAACAGCATTTGAGAGAAGATTTATAAAAACTCTCATTATCATTATTTCATCAACATCAGCATAAATATCAGGAGTAATCTTCGAAAAGATATCTATATTTTTCCTTCTGGCATCTTCCCTTCTGGAATCAATTACTATTTCTGCCAGTTCACTAATATTGACATTAGCCAGATTTAATTTCTGATGTCCCCTGTCCATTCTTGAAAGGGTTAACAGTTGAGAAACAAGCTGTGACATTTTTTGAGCTTCATTAAAGATTATGTTAAAGATATTTTTACCTTCTTCAACAGAAACTACATTTTCCTTTCCATATTCCGATTGGGACATTATGACAGAAATCGGTGTCCGTAATTCATGAGACACATCTGAATTAAACTGTACTTCCCTTTCAAAAGAATCTTGCAGCCTGTCAAACATTGTATCAAATGTATTTGCTAACGTATAAATTTCATCATTTCCTTCACCCAGGTTTATCCTTTGTGATAGGTCGTTTCCTTCGTTTATTTTTTCAGCGGCAGACCTAATTTTTTTTATAGGTATGAAAGCATTTCGGGTTATAATATATCCAATTATTCCGGCAAAAATAAGGAAATGGAAATATAATAAGAGAAATTGAAATTACAGTTTCTATGGCCTGACTTGCTCCAACTGCAGACATTACACCACGAATCCAGATTTCTCCATATCCTTCATAATTTTTTTTACTTTCGTATACATACCATTTTTCATGCTGATGTTTAACAGTTTTAATAATTTTTTTGTCTGAAAAAGTATCATCATATTCAAAATTTAGAGGATTATTACCGTATACAAATCCTAAATTTTTATTGTATACTGAAATCTGTATTGTATTTATCTTGGTTTCCATATCATTGTCAACGATAATTTCCCCATTTTTGACATATATCTCCTTAAAGCTGCTTTCCACTGTAGTTTTAAGATATCCATACTCATAAGAATGGATAATCTTTTCACTCATATAGAAAATAATCAGAAGAAAGAGTATTACAAGACCTGTCATTAATCCCATATACCATAGCATTATTTTCAGTTTTATAGAAATTTTATTCATTGTCCACCTTCAGAATATATCCAATCCCCCTTATGGTGTGAATCAGTTTTGGTGAAAAATTATCATCAATTTTTTTTCTTAAATACCTTATATACACATCAACAACATTTGTACCACCTTCATAGTTGTAATCCCATATGTGCTGTTCAATTTTTTCCCTTGGAAGAACTTTTTCCTTGTTTCTGATCATATATTCCAGTATAGTAAATTCCCTTGTTGAGAGTTTTATTGGAGTTTTATCCCTGTACACTTCATGGGAATCACAGTTAACGCTAAGGTTTGCAATAGTAAAGACATTACTTGCATTATTTGTATTTCTTCTAAGAAGTACACGAATCCTTGCCAGAAGTTCATCAAAGGCAAAAGGCTTTATAAGATAGTCATCAGCTCCAAAATCAAGCCCCTGAACTCTGTCTTCTATTCCGTCACGTGCTGTAAGGAGAAGAACTGGAGTTTTAATATTACGGCTTCTTATCTTTTTAAGGACTTCAAAACCATTTAATTTAGGGAGCATAATATCCAGCAATATGACATCATACTCAACAGAAAAAATATAATCAAGTGCTTCTTCCCCATCAAAGCATGAATCAACGCCATAGTGTTCTAATTTTAATTTTTTGACGATAATGTCATTTAAGTTTACTTCATCTTCAACTACAAGTATCCGCATTTGAAAACAGTCTCCTTTCACTTTATATTATAAAGTTAACATATGTTTTTCTTTATTATACCGTAAGGATGGAATAAAAGCAAGGAGGGAGGGGTATGGAGTTTAGAAGCAGGTATAACAAAAAAGAAAATTACTTAAGGGAAGTATTAAATTATAACTGCTATATATAAAAAGAAATATATAGTATTAATAATATGAAATTGAAAAAAAGAAAAAAATAAAGGTTATACTAATAAAAGTGAAAAAAATCTAAATATATTCATAAAAAAATTATGAAAGTTGGATACAGGATTAAATAAGTTGAAACATAATGGTTTTCTGGGGGGCACTGGATGATTATTATGTTTTATTTAATTAAAAAAATTTAAAAAAATTAGATGATGGAATAGCTATCTTCATTATCTAGTTTTATTATTATAGAGAATTACTTTGGCACAGTAGTATGGAAATACGATTAATTATTTTTGGAGTGGGGTTAGAAAAATGCTGAAAAAAAGAATGAAAAAAAGTTATGTTACTGATAGAAAAAAACTGAAATCTATAAATGAAAATATTTTTTTTTGATTTAGTAATTGATAATTTTAATAATGAATTGTTAGAAAAGAAATTTGGAAAAGCCATTTAATGAAAAATTCGATTTTTCTTTGAAAGGGAAATTGATATTGTTGGAAAAAAATTGATGAATCAAATAAGGATTTTCTGAAAAAAATTGACAGAAACGAATAATACATATGTTGAAAAAGAAATGTTTGGATTTTTACAAAAGAAGATTATTTGAGGGAGTTTCAGAGGGATAAAAATATTAAGGGTGAATGGAAGGGGCTTAAATCCCGAACAGATGATAATGTATGTTTTAAGTACAGATAATCTGACTGATCTTTTGGAGTTTTTTTCAAGGAAGAATATTCTAAATATTTAGAAAAAAACTGGAGGGAAATAGGCAGGAAATATTGGAAAAAGGATCCGTTTCTGAAGCAGGCTCTGGAAGAACTGGAAAATGACACTTTTGAGAAGGAATTTCAGGAATATATAGATACGAAGTATAAGAATGTAAAAAAAGAGAAATTTGGAAAAAAATTATCACAAAAAAATATAATTTGGAATTTCAAAAGGAAGATAAAAAAACTTCATTGTCTCGGCAGATTTTTTTAAGTTTTTTTGATGAAAAGATGAAGGAATATTTTTTTCAATGAGGGAAACTTTCAGGAGGGGATTTGAATTTTTTTAATATAAATTCGTATAAAGTCAGTGAAAAAAAGAAAGGGACTTAGAGGAAATAATCACTGAAATAGAAGGAACGGAGCAGGAAAATAAATTTCTGAATTTGAAAAATGACAGGCTTGAAGAAGAAAACAGGAAATTGAAGGAAGATTTGAAAAAACATAGAAATAAAGAAGCTGAAAAAGACAATTGAAAAAAACAGAAAAAAAGAAATTGAAAAAAATTGAATTTACAGATAAAAACATCTTGAACAGGAAATTGAAAAATATGGAACAGGATGAAAATCTAGAAGTTGTTGAAAAATATAAATATAAAAGAGCTTTCAGAAGAGAAAAAGATAGATTTGACAAATCAGAATGTAAAGGTGATTGGCGGGAGATGGAGTCAAAAAGTTATTGAAAAAGCTGAAAAATATGCAGAAGAAAAAGGGATTTAGAATTGAGTTTATCCATGCCACAGCAGTTTTCAGAAATTCAGACAAATTAAAAAAATTCAGATATTATAATTTTTTTGATACATCCTATAATTCACATTCGGCGTATTACAAGTTGAAAAAGTCATGGATTGAAAAATATAGAATTTCAACTTCAAATCTGGATAAAAATTAAAAAAAGTTTTCTGAATAGTTAATAAATTTTTTTGATGTTTCTAACTAAAAAAAGAGGTGTAAAAATGAGTAGTAGAATTTTGTTTTTTTATTGATTGCTGGAGTTTTTGTTTTTGCTTCTATATTTCTAATAATTGGAATTATATATGAAAAAAATATATCAAAATAATATGAAAGATTGCGACAAGGAAGTAGAAGGAGAAGTTTTAGAAGTTACGAAACTTAATTTTGGTAGTAGATTAACAGATACTTATGTCATATATCAATACATAGTAAATAATCATAAATATATAGTTAAACCTTATATTTTTATTAAAAAAATGCAGATATAAATCTAAAAATATACTGATTCTGAAAAATGTTACTTGTATTACTTATATGGGTCGTCATGGTATGAGTGGCCAAACAAAATATCGTACAGGTGAAGATATTATAGTAAAATATAATTCTAATAATCCTAAGAGACACGAAATTCTTAATGATAAGGATAAAAATATTTGCATCTAAAGTTTTTTTAAAAATAGTGGGGAAAAATACTTATGATTCTCCCAATAATTTTTCCTTATCATATCATTTTTTTGCAAAGGGACAGGTTGGTAGCTAAAAAAATAAATTATAAGAATTAAGTATAATAGATGCAGGGGAGCTATATGAAAAAGAAAATTAAAGTATTGATAAGTGCTTGCTTATTGGGAGATAATGTTAAATATTCTGGTGGAAATAATCTGACACCAGAACTTATTACATTGTTAGAGAAATATAATGTGAACATTGTAAAAGTTTGTCCTGAATGCTTTGGAGGTCTACCTATACCGAGAGTACCCTCTGAAATCAGGGAAAATAAAGTTTTTAGTAAGGATAACAGAGATGTCACAGAAGAATTTTTAGCAGGAGCTGAAAAAACTTTAAAAGCAGCTAAGGAAAATGAAATTGATTTTGTTATTTTAAAAGAAAGAAGTCCCTCTTGTGGTAGCACACATATCTATGATGGGACTTTCTCAGGAAATATTATTTTAGGACAGGGAATTACAGCTAAAAAATTGACTGAAGAAAAGATAAAAGTTTTCTCTGAAGAAAATTTAGAAGAGATTGAAAAATATTTAGTAGAATTAGATAAAAAAATTAGGAGGTCTTATGGAAAAAAATTGTACAATAAATCTTACTCACTTTTACCTATAGAAGAAAAAGAAAGAAATTTTTAGAGAATTTAGCCAAAAAAATATAATATGGAGCTTTTTAAGATTTGAAACTTTCTCCAAGTATTCAAAAATCAACTTTTTACTGCTATTTTTTTAAATATAAGGAAAGTGAGTTTGTTTTTGTTCCTGGAGATACTGTAACTCTAGGCTATGAAGGATCACCTAAGAATTTATCTGATGAAACTTTAAAAGGTTTAAAATATTGTTTAGATGAAACTGAAGACTTAAATACAGTTTTAGGAAAATATATCAGAGATAACTTTAGTAAACTTAGAAAAGTTACTATAAAACCTATGTTAGTTGAAAGGTATTTACAGACAGTGGCTTGGAGAAAATCTAATTTAGAAGAATTAAAAGATTTTGACAGCGATTTACTAAAGGACTATAATGAGTTTAAAAGTTCTGACTACAATAGGCTGACACTGGATGAAACGGCTAGATTTACAAAGGTTAAAGATGATATAGAAATAGAACTATATGATGATATTAGCTATGAGGAGCTTTGTGAAAATTTAAAAGATGAAGGATTTTCTTTAGCTAATTTAGATGAGTGGGAATATCTATGTGGTGGAGGTTGTAGAACTTTATTTCCTTGGGGAGATGACTTGGACTACAATATGAACTTGCTATATTTTTCTAAAGAAGACAATGATAAATATGACTTGGAAGAGCCAAATTTCTTCGGACTTTCTATTGCTTATGATCCATACAAAATGGAAATTATTGACAATAAATCTTTCTCTAAAGGTGGAGATGGAGGTTGCAATATTTGTGGAGGCTATGGAGATTTTTTAGGTTATTTCCCATGTTCGCCATACTTTAATCAAGTTATTGACTATGAGGAAGAAGATCTCAATGGCGATTTCAATTTTTATCGTAGAATTATAAGAATAGGAGAGTAAAATGAAAAAAATACTTGTGTTATTACTCATGTTAATTTTAGGAATCATCAGTTATGCTAAAGCAGATGATGTACTTGGAACTTGGCTTATTAAAGAAAAATGGAAAAAAATAGTGGAAATCTATAAAAAAATAAAGATGGAGAATATACTGGAAAGATTAAAGAAGATAATTTTATTTTCTTAAAACAAGCTAATGACTTAAGTTATGATAAAGAAAAAAATAGCCTAGCCTATTTTACTTTAAAAATTTCAGAAGATAAATTTTCTTGGTATGTTTGGATAAACATAGAAAAAAAGATGGAAATATCTTTATCAAAGGGACTGGAAATACCGAAGTTGGGAAACATGTTACAGAATTACATCTTATTAAACAAAAAAATAAAAAAAGGAGTTTTTTTATATGGATGAAATAATAAAAAGAAAAAAATCTGAGTTTCTTAAAGAAAAAAATAAAAAGAAATAAAAAGAAAAAAATTGCAAGACCTTGTACAGAGTTCGAAAACTAAAAAAATTTGACTATGATGATGAAAAATAAAAATTAGTTGGATAGGTAGAGTATTTTTTTATGCAAGGAAAAATGAAGTTGAAGAAAGGCCTAAAGATAATAATAGTAAAACCATGTATCCTTTAGCACAATTTTATCTTGCTAATCTTCCTTACTTGCCGGAAGCATTGAAAAAATTTGAATATATTTCTGTATTTATGGGAGAAGATTTTCCAGAATATAATGAAGAAAATGAAGGAGTTTCAAAAAATGGAGATGGTTGGATATTAAGAACTTATACAAAAGATGATGTCTTAGTAAAAAATGAATATCTAAGAGACGATAATATTTGTCCAAAAGCTTATCCTTTAGAAGCTAAATTTCATGCTGAAGACTATCCTGTTTGGGATGGTGGAGGACTTGATGAAGATTTAGAAATTGAAATATGTGATTTAGAAGAAGAATTTGATGATGAAGTAAGTTACTATCAAGATATTGGAAATGATCATACATATTTACATAAATTCGGAGGCTATCCTTCATATTGTCAACCTGGTTTAGGGTTGGAAGTTGAAGAAGGTTATCACTTTGTTTTTCAAATTTCCAGTGATGAGGTTGCAAAATACAATGTAGTAGATTCAGGAAGTTTAATGTTTTTCTATAATGAAAATGAAGATAAATGGATGATGTACTACGATTTTTATTAATTAATAGGAGGGAATAGAATGTTTAACTTAATAGCACCAGGATTAGATATTGATAAAATGGCTAGATCAGTAGCGGCCGGGGAAATAAGTGGGAAAATGATATTTTCAATGATTGCGGGGAGTATTTTCCGATTTATTTTAATACTTTTAGTAATTGAAATTGTGATAGAAACAATGTATAAAAATCGTGTAAAAAATTATAAAGGTGAAGTAAAGGGGGAGATTGTAGAAGTTCTGAATTCTGATAAAGGAGCAATGGCTGGGACTTTTCCAATATACCAGTATGAAGTGAATAATCATAAATATATTGTTAAACCTCTTTTTTTGATTTTTGGATCTAAGTTAAATCAAAAATATCATGACAGTGAAGATGTAACTTGTATTACATATAGGAGAAAGCATGGAGGAACTAGCAGAACAAAATATCATGAAGGAGAAAGCATAATAGTAAAATATGATATTGATGATCCTAAAAAGCATGAAATTCTTAATGATAAAGATAAATTATTCGTATTTAAGGTAGCAAAAAAATCGGAATAATATTATCTATGATTTTTCCAATTGCCGTTTATATTATGACAATTTTTTTATAAAAGATTAAATATAATCTGATAAAAAAATTACTAAAAATTAATAGTTATAATCTATAAAAATCTGTAAAAATAAACTTGTATAAATGAAACTATATATGATAAAAATACTAGTACTAGAGAACTTTTTCAGGAAAAAAATAAAAATTATAGAAAATTTATATTTTCTAATGGAAATATAATATGTTTTACTTGAAAAGAGTTTGTCATCTGGTAAAAAAATGTATAGGAGGAAAAAAATAGAGATGAAAAATAGGGAAGATAATAAAAAAATTATATTATTTACAATGATATTTTTTTATACTGCAAAAGCTGTGTAAAAAAATCGAAACAAGTATGAATATAAACTCTGATTTATCAGGAATATCAACTTCAGAAGTTTCAATTTTGAAAAACTTAATGCCTGAAGAACAATTGAAGAAAGAAATTGAAAAACTGGGTGTAAAGAAATTTGAATTTGAAAAAATAGAATCAGATGATAATTCAGTTGATAAGTACAATGTAAAGCTTGAATGGAAAACAGAAGAAGAACTTGAGAAAATACTTGCGTTTATTAATACCGGGATGACAATGTCTGAGCTGAATTCTCCAATAGTATCTCCGGCAGGTGAAAATAAGGAAAAAAGTAAGGAAAACGTTGAGAATGCAGAGCAACAGAAAAAAGATGAATCAAAAACTGTTGAAATTAAGCCAAAAGATAAAAATAAAGAAAATGTTGATAAAAACAGTGAAGAAAAAGTAAAAAAGAATATTTTTACTAAGGAACATGGAACTGTAACTGTAAATATGGGTACAGTTAAAATAAATAAGTTAGTTATAAAAGTACACGGTAAAATAATAGCTGATTCTGTTCAGGAAGGTATAGTTTCAGACGCTAAAGATGAAATAACATTCTATGAAGGAGATAAAGCTGAATTCAAATATAAAGACAGCAATCTTTTACTTCCAATTTTAATAGGTGTGGGAATAGCTATCGCCATTATTGTGATAGGAGCTGTAGCATTTGTACTGAAGAAAAAGAATAAGGAAAAAACTGAAGAGGAAGAATATGATGAGTTTGCTGAAGAAGCAAAGGATGAAATGGAAAAAAAGGAAGCAGCAGAAGAAAAAGAAAAAATAGAAGAAGCTGTAAATGAAATTTCAGGAGAAGTGGCAGAAATTTCAGAGGACAACGAAATTAAACCTGAAAATGATAATGATGAAGAAGAGGAAATTTCAGGAGAAAATATATAATATAAAAAAACAGGTTGACAAATTATGCAAATAAATAGATTATTTGAGATGCTTCATATGATGCTGAACAAGAAAAATATTACAGCTAAAGAATTGGCAGAATATTTTGAAGTATCTGTAAGAACAGTATACAGGGATGTAGAAACTTTAGCTTCTGCAGGCATCCCTGTATATTCTTTAAGAGGCAAAAATGGTGGAATTAGATTACTTGAAAGCTATACTTTGAATAAATCGCTGATTTCTCAGGATGAGCAGAATGAAATAATGTATGCACTACAAAGTCTAAAGGCTGCAAATTATCCAGAAACGGAAGAAACTCTTAAAAAATTGAGTTTGATTTTTAATAAATCTTTAGATAACTGGATAGAAATTGATTTTTCCAGATATGGAAGTGATGATAATGTTTTATTTGAAAATATAAAGCAGGCAATACTGAAAAAAATTGACAATAAAGTTTATATATTTTAATTCAAAAGGGGGAAAATCTTATAGAACAGCTGATCCACTGAAAATATGGTTTAAAGAGAAATCATGGTACTTATTTGCCTATTGTCATGATAAAAAAAATATTAGGCAGTTCAAAAACAAATAGAATAAAAGAGCTGATTCTTACAGAAGAACATTTTGAAAAAAATCGCTGGAAAAATTTTTGAGATTAATGATAAAAAAATCTAAAGTAAAAAGATATAAGAATTGTAGTTGAAATAGATGAATCACAGGCATATCGTGTTTATGATGAATGTTCGGAAGAAAAATATAAGTAAAATGGGAAATGGAAATTTTGAAATTATAATGGAATATCCTGAAAATGAATGGGTTTATGGATATCTTCTATCTTTTGGAGAATATTTGAAAGTAAGAGAACCTGAGAGAATAAAAAAATTTTTACTTGAAAAAAATCGAAAAAAATGAAGAAGAATTATTTTTTTAAAGGACTTGATTATTTTAATTTTTTTATAGGAGTAAAAAAATAATGATAAAAATTTGGTGAAAAAAATATAAAAAAATGATGATATTTTACCGTATATCTTAAAGATATGTGATAGTACAAATAATATATTAAAAAAATAATAGTTACTCTTCCTCTTTTAGGAGAAAAAAAGGTTCTGAAGTAACTAATACAGGAAATAAAGAACTTGATGAAATATTAAAGGAGTCTTATCCTGTTTTAATCAACTATAATGAAATTTATGAGATAGTATTTGAGAACTATATAATGTATCAAATTAGAAATGAATCCTTCGCAAATCCTGATGAAAATACTAAAATTTCAGGAAAGTATTTCGTAATAATTAAAAAAATTCTTCATATCTTAAAATGGTAAAAAAATATTACTTTTTTTATAATGATATTTTTTTGATGAAAAGTACATACACTATGGAATTTTTTTTCATGGAATCATGTAGTTGACATTATTTCAGCAGAAAAAGCCTAAAAATTAGAAAAATTAGAGAACAATACTGAAGAATAAGTATTGTTTAAAAATAAATAAATAATATTATTATAAATATGACACACTGATGTCATATTTTTTTGTATTATAATATCTATAGAAAAATTTAAAAACAATACAAACAAATTGATAAAGGTGGTACAATTATGAAATACGAAATAGTAGAAATTAAAGAAAAAAACTCTTGTTGGGTTTAAAAACAAGAGTGAAAGATGATGAAAAAAATGTATGAAAAAGATTTCAGATTTATGGAAAAAAACTGTATTCTGAAAAAAAGGTGCTAAAAAAATATAGAAAACAGAATAAATGACAATGCTATAGGTGTTTACTATAACTACAATAACGAAAAATGGATTTGAGTATGACTGCCTTACAGGTTGTGAAGTAAAGGATACAATAGAGAAAAATCCCTGAAGATATGATAAAAATACAAATTCCAGAGGGAAAAATATGCAAAATTTATAATTTTCGGCAATCCTGAAAAAGCTGTTGGAGAATTTTGGTATAAATTTTGGGAAGAATTTGGGAAGGAAAAATCTGATATGAGAAATTATATCTATGATTTTGAAGAATATATAACAGGTAGTGATTATGAAAATACAGAAATCCACATTTATATCAGCATAAAATAATCATTAGGAGATGATAGTTATGGCATTTGATTTTAAGAAGGAATTTAAAAGATTTTATAAACCATCAGAAAAACCTGAAATTATAGAAATTCCTAAAATGAATTTTATAGCAGTGCGTGGAAAAGGAAATCCCAATGAGAAAGAAGGGGAATATCAGAAAGCCATTGAAATGTTATACGGAGTTGCCTATACCCTTAAAATGAGTTACAGGACACAATATAAAATTGAAGGATTTTTTGAATATGTTGTTCCTCCGTTGGAAGGACTCTGGTGGCAGGAAAATGTAAAGCATGAAAATTATCTGCTAAACAAGGAATTATTTAACTGGATCTCTTTAATTAGAGTACCTGATTTTATTAAAAAGGAAGATGTAAAATGGGCTATAAAATGTGCTACTGAAAAAAAGAAAAAGGATTTTTCAAAAGTTGAATTTTTCAGCTATAACGAAGGGCTTTGCGTACAATGTATGCATATAGGAAGCTACAATGAAGAACCTGAAACTATCCAAAGAATGAATGAATTTGCACAAAATAATGGATATAATATAGAATTAACAGAAAAAAGATATCATCATGAAATTTATTTAAGTGATCCAAGAAAGGCAGATATAAATAAACTGAAGACAGTGATAAGACAGCCTGTTAAAGAATAGGGAGAAAAAAATTATGGATATAGATATTTAAATAAGAAAAAGTATTCAAAAAAAGATATTAAATAAAAAAATATGACGGAAATGATTTGGTAAGCTATGTTTTTATAAATAAAGAAGTCAAAAATATCAATAGCTACAATAAAAAAATGTAAGAAAACAAGTAGCTGAATAAATATCTCCTGATTTAATATATGATAAATAGGAGGATGACATGAAAATAAAAAGAATTTATGAATTTTTTTGGAAAATGAAATAGAAACAAAGCCAAATTTATTTTTTTATTTAGAGACGATGAACCTAAAAGCTACAATAGAAGATATAAATAATATTGAGAAAAATTTTTATTAGGAAAAACTACCTGAGTCTTTTTATTGAGTTTCAAATGAAATTTGGTGGTGGAACATTTGGATTTGCAGAAATATTTTCTGTATGTGAGAATAGTAATTTTTATGTACTTAATAATGAAAAATATTCTTGAGAAAGATTTTTTTCCAGTAAGTGATGATCAATGTGGAGGAGTTTATTGTTTTAAGAAAAAAATAATGGAAAAATTTGAAGACAGAATTTATTATTTGGACTTATCAAATTTAGAAGTAATTGTTGAAGAAACAGAATTTGATTTTTATTCAAATATTTATGAAGTTAGCATTTAATAAGTAGTCTTATATGTTAAAGTTAAGAAATGAAAAAAAGTAAGTAATAGAAAAAAATATAAATATACTGCACCTCCAATCTTATGTCCAAGATTTTGGGTGCAGTACAAAAATATAGTCTTCACATTAATTTTTATAGTTTTCTTTGAGGTAGTTCCATTTCTAACTTATATTGCACCTTATTATGTTTCTGTTTTACAGGAAAAATAAATGAAAAAACAGTTTCACCTTCAGGAATACTGGAAACAGATATTTCAATATCATGTCTTATTGCAATCTGTTTTGCAATTGCAAGTCCTAGTCCCATTCCGCTTTCATTATTTTCTCCTTCAGATTTATGAAAACGTTCAAATATGTTGCTGATGTCCTTATCAGCAATACCGGATCCTTTATTGGAAATATCCATTTTAATTTCTTTTATTTCATTTTCTGATAAAGTTTTCCCAATATTAACTTTGATAGGAGTATTTTCATAGGAAAATTTAATCGCATTATCCAGTATTATAATTATCATCTGTCTTATACGGAAATAATCTCCTTCAAAAATATAATCATCCGGATTTTCATTACATGTAACAGCAATATCTATATTTCTCAATCCTGCAGGCTGTTTCATACTTCTGGCTGCATCATTTGCAATTTCATATAAACTAAGTGAAGATTTTTCAATAGAAAAATCAGTATTTTGCAGCTTTGACAAATCAATCAGGTCATTTATCAGTTTCTGAAGGTGAATACTTTCAGAAAGTATCTGCTGGTGATATTCATCAATTCTTTCAGGCTCAGTAATAATGTTATCACAAAGTGCTTCCATTGAACCTCTGATTACAGTAACAGGAGTACGCAGTTCGTGAGATACATTTATAATAAAATCCTGTCTCATTTTTTCAAAATGTTCACTTTCCTTTGAACTTTTAAAAAGTTGTAAAGCCAGTTTATCTATTGTCTGAGCCAGATTTCCAATTTCATCATTCTGCTTGACATCTGTCTGAGCTTCGTAATCTCCTTCAGAAAGCAGTATAGCTGTATTTTTTATCTTATTCAGAGGTTTTGTAAAACTTAACGAAAGCAGTATGGCACTAATACTTGCAAGAATAAGAGCCACGAAGATACTTATAACAAGAGTGTAAATACCGTTATTTAATGCTGTAGAAAGATTTTCAATAGGAGAATGGAGTAAAACAACTCCGACAACTTCACCATTTTTGAAAATAGGAGCTGCAGTAGTTAGAGCTTTTTTATCTAAAAATTCATTGAAATCTTCGGTTGTATTAACTGTTCCTTTAAATGCTGTACTTACAGCTTTTTCAGCATTTGGTGGCAAGATTCTATATGTTTCAGGAACATTTCTTTCAGGAGTATCCTTTTCCTGAATAATATAGCCTGAATCCTTTTCAATTACCCAGACTTTTGCCATTGCAATATCCTCAATCATACGCATATTTTTCCTGTGTTTTCTTCTGTCACCCTGTTCTTTAAAATTCTCTTGATGGTCATCATTATACCACAGTTTTGAGATTGTTTCAGATACCTTTGTGGCTCTTGCTTCAAGATTTCTTTTGTTAAGATTGATAGTATTTCTCACATACATTGAAGCAAATACACTTCCAGTAACAACAGAAAAAAAGAAGTAGTGAAATTCCAAAAAAATAGAATACAAGTTTAAGAAAAAAATTCTACTTTTAAAGTTTATTTTTTTCATTTTTTTATATTTTATATTTTTTTAAAAAAATATTCATAGCAGTTATCCTTATAATTTTTTTAGTCATGAATGTCAAATTTATACCCTACACCCCATATGGTTTTTATATTCCATGCTTCATGTTCATAGTTGTCAAGTTTTGCACGAAGTCTCTTTATATGGGAATCGACAGTTCTGCTATCTCCAAAATAGTCATATCCCCATATGGAATCCAGGAGGGTTTCCCTCGTAAAAACTTTATTCTGATTAGTTGAAAGAAGCCAGAGAAGTTCTATCTCTTTTTTTGTAAGGGAAATTTCTTCATCATTTATCTTTACAGTAAAATCACTTAAATTAATTGTAAGGTTATTGTATGAAAAAATTTTCTTCTGATTAAGGTTTTCATTTGGAATAACCCGTCTTAAAATAGCATGAATTCTAGCGATAACTTCTCCAGGAGAGAAAGGCTTTACAATATAGTCATCAGCTCCTGTTTCAAGTCCCATTATTCTTTCAAAATCTTCCCCTCTTGCAGTAATCATTATAATTGGAATGTTTGAAAAAGTTCTGACTTCCTTACATACATCAAGACCATTTTTTTTAGGCATCATAATGTCAAGAAGAACAATATCAAATTTTTCATTTTTTATTTTATTGAGGGTTTCTTCGCCATCGTGGGCAAAGAAAACATTAAAATTATTTTTTTTACAGTATTCACTAAGAATAGACACAATCTGTCTATTATCATCGGCAATTAAAACATTATACATTTTTTTATCCTTTGCATTTTTATTTTTTTAATTCTATCATAGATTCAATAAAAAAAGAATATTTAGTATAAAAATACTTTTCAAATTTAAGAAAAAAAGAAAAAAAGTCATAATTTTGTCAAAAATTAGATGGTATTATGTTTCCATAGAGAAAAAGGAAATCTCTAAAAAAATAAGAATAATGGAGGAAATTAATATGAAAAAAATATAAAAAAATAGTAGTAGTAATTGGAATTTTTAATGGTATCAGCAGTATCTTTTTCTGCTCCCAAGAAGGCAAAAAAAGTGGATTCTAAAAAAAGAAAACTGTAGTAGTTGTGCAAAAATAACAAACAAAAAGAAAAACAATAAATAAAAAAATTCAAAAAAAGCCAAAAAAAGGGAAAAAAATGGTAAAAAAACCGATAGTTAAAAAAAGAAATCAGTAAAAAAATAAATTTATAGAAAATAATATAATTACGGAGGTATTAAAATGAAAAATAAAAGAAAAAGTCTTATAGGATTAGGATTAATTATGGCATTATCAGTTTATGCAGGTGCGGCAACAACAAGTAATTTAAAAAACTCAAAAGGTAACACAGAAACAGTGATAGAAAATAATCAGAAAGAGTTTGACAAGGATAAATGTCCTATGCCACCAGGACATCCAGGGCATGAAGGAAATGGAAAAAATCATGAAATGGATAAAAACTTTAAAAGACCGACTCCTGAAAGAATAGAAGAATTAAAGAAAATATTGAATAAAGGTAAAGTTACAAAAGCGGAAGCTGCTGAAATTATAGAACTTATAGAAATGAAAGGGAAAGGACCTCATGGAGGAAGACCTGGAGGGCCTAGGAAACCAGGAGAACACGGTAATATGCCACAGCTAAATAATAATCAGTTAAGCAATGATACTAAAACATCAAATTAATTAATAAATCCAAAAATTTTAAAAATATAACAATCTAAAAAAGACTGGAAATAGAATAAATCTATAACCAGTCATTTTAATATTCTCATTTATATGCAATTATTGTGTGTGTATGTTTTTTTATTTAAGCGTTTGCTATAGTTGTAATAAGCTGTTCTAAAGTCTGTTCTCCAACAGAAGCAACCTTTCCGTTAATAAATACTACAGGAACTGCCTGAATATCTTTTTCTTTAGCTTCATCAAAGTAAACTGCACTGTCAACCATTGAAGTTGTTATATTTTCATTGTGAGAAGAAATAAGGTTTAACGCCTGTACAACTTCAGGGCAGTGAGTACAAGAAAGAGAAACAAAAGTTTCAATATTTAAAGGTTTTTGAACTGAAGCAACTTTTTCAAGCTGTTCTCCTTCAAGTTTTTTACCTAATCCTGCTAATCCTAAGATAGCAAGTATGAAACTGTTAAATTCGTGTCCTCCTGGAATTCCATAAAAATTAACTCCAGTTTTCTTTCCATTTTTAAGTAATGTGAAAGATGTAGGTCTTGTAATACCTGCAAGTTCTTCAAGAGCTTTATCTTCTCCAAAATTTTCTCTCGTATAGTTTACTTTATTTGAAATTGCATCAACTTCCTGTAAGAAACTGTCAAGTTCCTTTGATTTGTCACTGTCATTTAAGAAAGCAACTAATTCAATAGGTTCATCTATTTTATCGAAATAAACTTTCAACTGTTCAACTATATTTGCGTCTAGTAATGCCATTTTTAGACTCCTTTCTGATTTCGGATTATATTTTACCTACTAAATCCAATCCAGGTTTTAAAGTAGCTTCTCCTTCTTTCCATTTTGCAGGACAAACTAATCCAGGATTTTCAGCTACGAACTTAGCAGCTTTAGCTCTTCTTACAAGTTCAGAAGCATCTCTTCCTATTCCTTCATCATTTACTTCATAAGCAACTATTTTTCCTTCAGGGTTTACAATGAAAGTTCCTCTGTAAGCAAGTCCGCTTTCTTCATTTAATACTTCAAATATTCTGGAAACAGCAGCTGTAGGATCTCCTATCATTGTGTAAGTAACTTTTTTAATAGCTTCAGAATGATCGTGCCATGCTTTGTGAGTGAAGTGAGTATCTGTACTTACAGAGTATACATCAAATCCTAATTTTTTCAATTCTTCATGGTGATCTTCTAAATCCTCAAGTTCTGTAGGACATACGAAAGTAAAGTCTGCTGGATAGAACATGAATATGCTCCATTTTCCTAATACATCTTTTTCAAAGTTAATTTCTCTGAATTCTTCGTTTTGGTATGCCTGTACTGTAAAATCTTCTACTTTTTTTCCGATTAATGACATTTTTAATTCCTCCTATTTTAATTTTTTTTAAATTTGAAATCATTACAAAAATATGATAATTATATTATATAGGATATTATGTATTTTGTCAAGAAACTTTTTCATTACATGAAATATTTTCTGAATATTCAGTATATATGTGAAATTCAGGAAAATATTGAATAAAAGTTTAGTTTTCTGTAGCAACATCTATAACACGTATTTCAAATTCCATATCCGGCATACATTCTGCCAGGTCATCCTGGATTCTTTTAAGTGCCTCCATACGCATTTCAACAGATGTATTTGAATTACCCTGAATGATAAAAATTGCATTTTTTGTTTCATCATCAAATTTATAATTTTCTCCATCACGCACATCAAGCCATGCCAATATTCCTTTTTCATCACGGTAGACGTAATCTGTTTTGGCAACATGCTTTTCAGTGGACAGTATTGGAAGAAAAATATCTTCCCTTTCACTGACTGTAAATTCTATATAATCATGTATTTTATCAAAATCATGTCCACCTATTGCTAAAAATGAATTTAGGGCTTCTACGTTATAAATATCGATAATGCTGTTAATACAGGGTATAGAACCACGATGCTGAATATTTCTTATAAGTGCAGGAACAGTAGGTGGATTTTTCTTTACACTACGTTCAACACTTTGAAGCAAATCTTTGTAGCCTTGAATTACAGGATGATTAAATACTTCGTCAATATTACAGTTCAAAGCCCATTCTTCCATTTTTTTCTGTTTTTTCAAAAATGAATCTGATAATTTTGCATTTGGATTAACATTTTTTGCAATGCCAATCACGACACTCTTAATCCCAAGTGCCGCAATACTTTTATTAATAATAATTTTCATAACAGAAATACCTCCTATAGATTGTTTTATAGCCAAGTACCTGTTATTATTATACTCCCTTTAACAACTTTTTTCTAATAATTTTTAGAACATTATTCAAAAATTTAAAATATTAATCCATTTCAAATTCAATATACACAGTTTTTGAAAATGAAACTTTCTGAGGATTTATAACAATACTGTTTTCAGAAAGACTGTTTATGAAAGTCTGGTCATTTTCCTTCAGTATCTTTTCGTCATATACAGCATAATTTCCACTGTAATAACCGTAGTAAGGTCTTATTGCTCCGTTGGAATTATCAGTTATAGTAACAGGTTTTTTAAGGGCAAGATCAGTTTTATTAAGCATAACCTGTGCTTTTTTTGCAGCTTCCCTGTAAGCATTTTCATATAGTTCGTCTTCCAGTTTCTGTTTATTATCTATATCGTATTCAATATATCCTGTTGAACCAATTTTCAATGAATGTGCCAGATTAATTATATTTCCAATACTTTTCATATCCCTTGTAGTAACTTCTATAGTATGGGAAACTCTTTGCTTAACTTTTTTAACACTTGTTCTTTTTTCCATGTTGATTTCCTGATTGTTATAACCAGCAATTTTTATCTTATCTGCACTTATTCCCCTTGCAGAAAGTTTTTCTGTAACTCATTGAATTTATTGATAGCTTTCTGATAAGCACCTTTATTAGTCTTATCCTGCTCAACTATTTTGAAAACATGATTTCCTCCGATATTTCTCTGAAGACTGAAAATCTTCTCATTTGCAAGGACAGCCATAAATTCCTTTAAACTGTTCAGGTCAATTGAAATAGCTTCCACTGTAAGAGTAGTTCTGAACTCCTTTTCCCCTTCATTTTGTACTTCAGTATCCCACCAGTAATTTTCCGAAGTGTTATAGTCTGAAGAATTAATTTTTTCATATTTTGTGTTTGTTTTTTTCAAAAGATTTTTATACTTTTCAAGAATTTCAGAGTTTTCCTTGCTTGCTTTATCAAGGTTATCATTTTCAGTGACAATTTCCAGAGTTATTTTTGCACTGTTTGGAAGAAGTTCCTTTGTTGCGGTTCCCCTTACCTGTATTCTCTTTCCTGAAACGACATCAGAAAAACTGAAGACAGAAAAGATTATAAATAGTATAGATATAATTTTTTTCATATTATTATTTCCTTTCTAAAAATATTATTTCATTTCATACATTACAGATATATTCTGCATTAATTTTATTGGTTTTGGAGTATAGTCAATTCTAGATTTTTTTGCTCCGGATGAACGTTCTGCAACAGCAAATTTTGCACTGGGAGCCGCAAATTCAGCTATTTCTTTACTGCTGTCAAAACTCCACGATTCATCAATTTTATCAATCATTTTTTGCTGAAACTCAACATCTTCACTTACAACAATTGGAGAAGCAAGTTTAAGGCCACTTGATTTCAGAATGCTTTCAGCTTTATTTTTTGCCTGTTTAAATGCTTCGTTATACATGTCTGAAGCTATCTGATCCTTATTGGAAATATCAAAATGGATACTTCCGTCTATATTTATTCCATTGTCATCAGCAAGGGAAATGATAGAATTCAATCCTTTAATATTTTTAGTAGTTATTTTAAAACTATGAATTACATAATAAACATCCTTCTGTTCCTTACTTTTTCCATTAAAGTTTTCTGTAATGTTATAGTCACCCAGAACAATATTACTTGCTGAAACATTTAAAGACTGAATTTTGGATTTTGCAGAATTAAGTTTGGCAAATACAGTATTTAGGGCTTTTTCCAAGGTAGTATCTGTTGCTTTTATGTTAAATTCAAATGTATTGTCACCAAAATTTTTATTTATGCTTTGAAGATTTTCCCCGTCAGAAAACTCTACAAGACCTGCTATCTGATTGAAGTCAGTGTTCTTAATAAGTACAGCTATATTTGCAGTATATGAGTCAGGCTTTTTACTTTCAGTACTTGAAACGGCAGTTTTTTCCCCCTTGATGTCATTGTAATTATCATTATCGTATTCTTTTTGTTTCCTGCTGTAGAAAGAAAGGGTTTCAAGCTGTGATAAATCAATATTCTTATTTTTCAGAGCAGACTTAAATTTTTCAATCCTGTCATTTGCATCCTTTGTTGCCACACTTAGATTCTGATTTTTAGTTTTTATCTGGAATGTTATAGTGGCAACATCAGGCATTACTTCCTTTTCATAATTTCCGGTTACGCTTACTTTTCTTATTACATTTTCTGAAAATGAAAATACTGAAAGGATAAGAAATAAAGCGATTAATTTCTTTTTCATATTTTACCTCCAATTTAATTTTACTAGTTTTTTTAAATCATTTTTATGTAATTATTCTATCATTTAAACCTTAAAGTAAAAATGAAAAGAAAAAAATTTTTTTGTATCATATAAAAAAATGGTGCCCTCTCAAAATAGAAAATAGATAACGCTGAATACAGTTTTTCAGCAATTTTCAATTTCATTTTTAAGATGGCACCTTTTGTACATAAATTATATTTTTTCAAAAATTTTCAAATGATAATTAAAGAACTTTCTTCAGAATAATTTCTAAAAACGCCTTCTTCATAATTAATATATATGGAATCACATATTTTAGCGACAAGAGTAAGTTCGTCAGAAGTTTCTCCTTCCCCAATAAGTTCCCAATACTCTGAGTATTCTATATCCTGGTGGATTTCCATACTTTTTTTAATTTCTTTTACTTCAGCATCACTAAGTTCAACTGTTCCGCAAGTATAAATGTCATATCCATTTTTAGCATCGTTTATAGCAATGTCAATTTCTATTTTTTCTGCTCCTTTTTCTAAATAGAAAGAAGTAACTTCATTTGTAATTTTGGAAATAATCTTCATCTTTTTTGTTTTCATTTTTTTCCTCCATAAAATAATTGTAATATAGGAACGCTTACACTTGCAACGATTCCTGCGGAAAGCCCCGTATTATATAAATTCAATCCGCCATGAAGAGCTCCTATTTTTAAAACTAAACAGAAATTTACAAATCCAACAATAATTCCCGGAATGATTCCAAATTTTCCACTGATTGGTGCAAGGCATGTAGAAAAAAATAAAGTTATAGCAAAAGTTGTAAGTGGAATATGTATACCAAACATTATATATGAAAGTGAAACTCCGGCTATTATTGGAAGGACATTTTTCAGATGTTTTCCAAATCCTGCAAACCCTATAAGAGTAAAAAGACCAGATAAAATAGGTCCGTTAATATAAGGAAACATGAGAAAAATAAGAGCAATGGAAATAAATCCTAAAATTCCCATATTTATCATAACCATTGGAAAACCTTCAGTAACAGTGAAGTCTGTTACAAGTTTTCCTGAATGTTTGAGCAGGCTGTCAAAATTTTCGAATGAACGGCCATTTGCATAATAACCATAAATAATGTAAAAAGCAAAAACTGATACAAGTAAAATCAAAATAGGATAATCCATTTTTTCAACAAAGGTTTTATTTGGTGCAACTTTAAGCCCGACTTCCTCCAGTATTGCATAAATAATAATGGCAATAAGCCCTGCAGCCAGTCCTGTGTTATACAGTGTATAACCGTTATGGAAGTTTATTACATGTATAGAAACTGCCGGTACAATAAATCCCATAAGAAATCCGGCTCCAATTGCCAGAATAATTCCAAAGATGGAAAAATTAAAGGCTTTTGAAATACTGCTTACAACCGGTGAAAGTGCAGTTGTAAACATACAACCTGTTATAACTGTCTTAAAGCTTCTTCCTTCAAATTTTGCATAGGCATAGGTACCTAGATAAAACGGAATAATGTTTAGCAGATTTTTTCCCATGAAGGCAAAGCCAAGCATTATATAAATTCCAGATATAAGAAGACCATTGATTTTCATATCCATCCTGTAGATAAGATAAATATTCAGTAATGCAACTACTGAAGCATTAAACATGGCTGCGCCTTTTCCACCGACTACAAAGTAATCAGTCAGAAGAACTCCATCAGATAAAAAAATATCTTTCATTCCCTTTATTAATTCGGCAGGGTTTGTGGAAATTATTGAATAAACCAGCATAATAAAGGGTAAAAGTGAAATAATAAGGTACTCCTTCTTTTTTTCTTTTGTCATAGTATATTCCTCTCATGTTTTTTTAATTATAATAATTATAACATATTTTTTTAAAAAAATAGTAAGAATTTTTTTGATTTTTTTTGTTCTTGAAATAATGATAAAAATTAGGAAAAAAACACAGATAAACTCTAATTGTATTTTAATAGGATTAGTGATATAATGTACAAAATTTAAAAAATTATGAAAGGTGTAAAGAGGTGGATATGAAAAAAATAGCAGTCTTACTCCTACTTGCCATGTCACTGCAGGCATTTGGAGGAAAATACAGAACGCTTAAGGAAGAAAATGTAAATATAAGTTTATCAGAAATAGGAAAATAATAATGGAAAAAAATTGAAAAGGCAATAAAAAAGGGTTACAGTCAGGAGACATTTTTAAAAATACTTGAAAATCAGATAAACAGCGGAGAATCTTATAATAAAGATTCAATAGAAAAAATGAGCCTTATTGGCATAACTTTGGCAACAATAAAATATATTAAGGTTGATATTGAAGAGATTAAATATTTATCAGATAATCAGGCGGAAGTAAGTTTAAATATAGTAATTCCTTCAATAGAAAAAAATTTGATGAGAAAAAGGTATGAAGAAAGATTGTCAGAGGCTTTTAAAAACAAAATAGGATATACAATTGAAGAAATAAAAAATAGGGATCTGACAAAGTCTGAAATTGAAAAGTTGTTGCCTGTCTATATGAAAATAACAGGTGAAGAAATAGGAAAAATAAATCACTTTACTTCACTTAACGAAACAGTAAAAGTTAATAAAAGTAGTAACAGTCAATGGGAAATGGAAGCACTGGGATTATTTTAAAAATGGGGGAAAATTTTTATATTCTTTAGGTATTGTAAAAATGGAGGGAACATGGAAGAAAAAAATAACCAGAAAGAAGAACTGGAAAGAGAAATAGAAAAGTTGAAGGAACAGGTTGAACTGGAAAGATTAAGAAAAGAAAGAGATGAGCTTAGGGAAAAGCTTAAGGCTGAAAATAATGGTAAATACAGTAATTCTACTTTAAATAGTACTCAAAGTGACAACGGGGAAGATGATGATTCAGAAGAAGATAATGGAAAAATGAAAGGAATGCTGACAGTGGTATTGTCAGCACTGGCAGTGGTCATGATTATTATTATCGGAATTATTGTCTTTAGAATAAATAAGGAAAGCAGGAAGTTATCTGAACAAATAGAAAATGTACAGACACAGGAAGAAAAAACAGAAAAAGAGGATAATCAGAAAAGTAATATAGAGGTAGTGGTGAGTACACCTCAAACTCCAGGAACTGCTACGCAGGAAACAGGACAAAATCCGGCGGATACTAATCTGGTAATTCCTGCAACTCCAATTTCAGATGCAACAGCACAGGGAAATCAACAGGGTAAACCGGAAGAAGAAATAAAAAAAGGAACAGAATATTATACGAAATCAACTAAAGGTCCTGTAAATATAAGAAAAACTTCTTCAATAAACAGTCCACTTCAGGATGAACTGCCTGATGGAGTAGTTCTGAAATTTATCGGAAAAGAAGGAAAATGGTATCGTGTATCTTACACAGTCAATAATCAGACAAAAGAAGGATTTGTTCATGTTTCACAAATAAAAAAGAAATAGAATAAAAACTAGACAGATATAATGAATATTATGTAAATTAGAAAAAAATAAAAATATTATAAAAACATGTATTGAAAGCTTGATAAATTAGAAGGTTTAGAAGATACATGTTTTTATAATATGAATTTTTTTCAAAAAAACAAAAAAATAAAAAAATTGAAAAAAATAAAAAAATAAATTTGGTATAATTCATTCAAATCAGAGAATAAAAAAATTAAAAAGCGCCTGAATCTTTAGGGTTTAAATATAATTTTATATTTCCCTAAACTTTCATATATATTTAAATCTTAAAGATGACGAGGAAAAAAAGGGTTATCGAATTTTCGGCGGATGCCCTTTAGGTGATCACAACCTGAACAGTATACAAAATCGTAAGTAATTGCGGGAACAAAAGTGCTGTAGTGATTATTCCCTGAAAATAATATTACGAGGAGAATAGATATGTGCGGAATAGTAGGTTATATTGGGTCGCAAAACGCCCAAGATTTTGTATTGGATGGATTAGAAAAACTGGAATACAGAGGTTATGATTCAGCAGGTATAGCTGTAAATACTGGTGAAGACAAGTTTCATATTGTGAAAAAAGTTGGAAGGTTGAAAAATCTGGCTGACATATTGGAAAAGGAGCCATTAAAAGGAACAATGGCAATAGGTCATACTAGATGGGCAACTCATGGAAAGCCTTCTGATGAAAACTCCCATCCACATTTTAATAAGGATGAAACATTGGTAGTTGTTCATAATGGAATTATTGAAAACTATCTTGAATTAAAAAAGGAACTTGTTGCAAAAGGCTATAAATTCAACTCTGAAACAGACACTGAAGTTGTAACTCATTTGCTGGATGAACTGTATGAAGGTGATTTGCTTGAAGCAACAAAAAAACTTATTAAGATTATAAAAGGTGCATATGCACTTGGAATTATGGCTGTAAATGAACCTGACAGAATAATAGCTGTAAGAAAGGAAAGTCCTCTTATAATCGGGTTGGGAAAAGGAGAAAATTATATAGCTTCTGATATACCTGCAATACTGAAATATACAAGAGATGTATATCTGATTGAAAATAATGAAATAGTTGAAGTGAAAAAAGATTCAGTTAAAGTTATGGATACAGAAGGAAAAGAAATAAAGAGGGAAGTTACACATGTTGAATGGGATATGGAAGCTGCTTCCAAAGGCGGATATGAGTATTTCATGGAAAAGGAAATTCACGAACAGCCTGAAGTATTAATTGAAACATTAAATAGTAGAGTAGATGAAGATAATAATATAAATTTTGACAATGCCGGACTTACTAAGGAATATTTGGAAGGGGTAAACAGCATTTACATTGTTGCCTGTGGAACTGCATATCATGCAGGATTAGTAGGTAAATTTATTATTGAAAAGAAAACAAGAGTAAAAGTGGATGTAGATATTGCTTCTGAATTCAGATACAGAAATCCTGTAATTGATGACAAGACACTTGTAATAGTTTTAAGTCAGTCAGGAGAAACTCTGGATACTCTTGAAGCAATGAAGGAAGCAAAGAGAAACGGGGCAAGAGTTGTGGCTATAACAAATGTTGTAGGTTCATCTATAGCAAGGGAAGCTGACCATGTAATTTATACTTGGGCAGGGCCTGAAATAGCAGTTGCTTCAACAAAGGCGTATACTACACAGATGGTAATTCTTTACTTGCTTGCCACTGATATGGCTTATAAGTTTGGAAAAATTAATAGGGAAGATTATGAAAAGGATATAAAATCACTTTATAGATTAAAGACAGATATAAAGAAAATGCTTGAATATTCTGATAGAATAGAAAAAGTGGCTGATAAAATTAAGGATCAGACAAGTATGTTCTATCTTGGAAGAGGACTTGATTATGTTATAGCAGTTGAAGGAGCCCTAAAATCAAAGGAAATTTCGTATATTCATTCAGAAGCCTTTGCATCCGGGGAATTAAAGCATGGAACTATTGCATTAATTGAGGAAGGTATACCTGTAGTAATCAATGTTACTCAGTCAGACCTATTTGAAAAGTCAATATCCAACATAAAGGAAGTTGCTGCAAGAGGAGCTTATGTAATTGCTATTGCTAAGGAAGGAAATACACTTGCTGAAGAAGTGGCTGATGAAGTTTTCTACATTCCTAACGTGGAAGATGACTATACAGGATTCCTTTCAATAATAATTCATCAGTTATTGGCATATCATTTATCAAAGCTTAAAGGAAATGATGTTGATAAACCAAGAAATCTTGCTAAGTCAGTAACTGTAGAATAATTAAAAAAAGAATACCTCATTTAATAAATAACGAATTTATAACGTTGTCTAAAAAAGATATTTGAAAAAATAGAAAAATGAGGTATAATATTAGCACATAAAAATGAAATAAAAACTGGGAGGAATGCTATGAACTTTAATGATTTAAAAAAAGGAGCAGAAGAAGCTCTGAACAAAACTGTAGAAGGTGCGAAAGATTTAGCGGATAAAGCTGTTGACGAAGCAAAAAAATTGGGAGACAGTAAAGTAGCTCAGGATATAAAAAGGAGCAGAAGATGCCCTTAACAAAACAGTGGACGGAGCAAAAGACTTAGCTGGTAAAGCTGTTGACGAAGCAAAAAAATTAGGAGACAGTAAAGTAGCTCAGGATATAAAAAAAGGAGCAGAAGATGCCCTTAACAAAACAGTAGACGGAGCAAAAGATTTAGCAGATAAGGTAACAGATAAATTTAAAAAATAATAATATAATGGAAAGCCCTGAAAACGGGCTTTTTATTTCGTTATATAAAAAAAGGGGACAAAGAAAAAAAGTTATTGAAAAATTAAAAGATAATATAATATAATTTATTATATAACTTTAGAAAAAAAGTGTTATAAATAAAAATAAATTATGAAAGGAGATTGTACAGATAGATACTTTATGTATTTATCTATACAAGAATAAATGACTGGAATAATATGTGCCACAGAAACAGAAATGAAAGCAATAATCAATGAAATAGAGGGTATTAAGGAAAATAAAATAGGTAGGATCACATTTTTTGAAGGAAAATTTAATAATAAAGATATTGTTTTTGTTCAATCAGGCATAGGAAAAGTAAATGCGGCAGTTACTGCGACACTTCTGATAGATAAATATGATATTGATGAAGTAATATTTTCCGGAGTTGCTGGTGCACTTGATAAAGTAGTTGGAATAGGGGACATCGTAATAGCTGATGATGTAGTTCAGCATGATTTTGAAGTAGAAGCTTTTGGATATAGAAAAGGCCAAATACCTCAAATGGAAGTATGGTCGTTTAAAGGGGATGAGGACTTAATAAAAAAAGTTAAGGAAACATCAGATGATGAAATAAAATTACATTATGGAAGAATTCTTACCGGAGACCAGTTTATATACAAAAGAGAAGAAAAGCTGGATTTAGGTGAGGAATTTGAAGCTTTATGTGTAGATATGGAAAGTGGGGCAGTTGCTCAGGTATGTTATCTAATGAATGTAAAGTTTCTTATTATAAGATCTATTTCTGATTCTGTTACAGATGAATCTTCAATGGAATATGACAAATTTGCAGAACTGGCGGCAGAAAATTCAAAAAAAATATTGAAAAAGATAATAAATTAAAATATATGGTTTATTAGGTAGAAAAATTGTAGAAAGGAGAAAGAGGCTGTCTCAAAATACTAAATATATAAATATAAAAAAACTGTATTGTTTTCATATTTTTTTATAAATTACAGTCTCTCAAGATTAAGTATGAGTTTTCGTATAAATCCTTATAAAATTATAAGATTGGTAGGACTAATAGTTTTACTTTCTTATGGTTTTGTTGAAATTTCTGAATTCAGAAAAAAAGAAAAATACAGGAAACGGGAAAAGTTGAGAAAAAATTAAATATACGTAAAAAAGATTTTTATAATTCACCGGAAGAAAAGGAAAAAATATTAAATTCAGGAAGTGACATAACAGTTTTAACTAGTAGTAATAGAAAAACAGAAACGGAACAGACTGATGCAACTGTACAAAATTCAGAAGAAAATAAAGAAACTAAGAAAATAGATGAAGTACAGCAGAACGTAGATAAGAAAAAGGCAGAAACACTAAAAAAAGCGAAGGAAGAGAAAAAAGCTGAGGAAGAAGCTCAAAGAAAAATAGTTGATCAGATAGCCCAGCAGAAAAAAGTATTGGCAGAAAAGAAAGCAAAGGAAACTGAAGCAATAGCTGCCGCAAAAAAAGCAAAGGAACAGAAGGAAGTGGATGCAAGGGAAGCTGAGAAAAAAGCTAAAGAAAAAGCTTTGGCTCAGCAGGCACAGAAAAAGAATAATGAAGTAAAGAAAATTCCGAGAAAATATATTCAGGTTGCAACCCTCAGCTCAGAAGCGGCTGCAAGAAGTGCAGTAAGTAAATTGGGTGGAAGTTTCAGTTACCAGAAAATTGCAGGAAAAGGAAAAACATTATATGTAATAGTTTCAGTAAGTACTGATAACCAGGCAACGTTAAGTTCTTTAGAAAATCAGGTGAAAAGTAAATTACCTTCATCGAAATATATAGTTAGAACGGCAGGAAAATAATATGACTGAAAGAGTAGAGAAGTATAGAGGAAATATAACTCCTGAAGAAATAGTAAAAAAAATTATAAATTCAAAAAGCATAGTATTAACGGTACATACTTCCCCTGATGGAGATGCACTTGGTTCAGTTTTAGCTTTTTTTCTAATGATAGAGGAATACAATAAAAAATATATAAAAAATATCTCAGATTTTATTAAAGTTAAAATCGTAATAGATGATAAACTTCCTAAGTATATTGGGAAATTTCAGGAAAAATGTTTTCCTTGAAAAAAATATGAAGAGTTTTCTCCAGATTCGGAGTATGACCTTTTCATAAGTCTGGATTGTGCAAATGAAGAAAGATATGGAAGAACGGTTGAATTCAAAAAAATATCTAAAACTTCAATAAATATAGATCATCATGTAAGTAATACGGAACATGCTGATTATAATTATGTGGAAGATGTGTGTTCAACAGCTGAGCTGATATATAAATTTTTAGAAATATTTAAAATAGAACTCAATAAAAAAATAGCAGAATATATGTACTTGGGAATAATAAATGATACAGGAAACTTCAGACACGATAATGTGACTGAAAAAACATTTGAAATCTGCAGTAAATTAATAAAAGCAGGAGTAAATAACCATAAAATTGCAAATATTCTCTTTTCGATGAGTAGAGAGAAATCAGATTTATTTGGAGATGTGTATGAAAATAAAGTAATAGATGACAAATACGGGTTTATTTACTACTATTTATCAGAAGAAAAAATAAAAAAACTGAATGTCTCAAAAGATGATACAGATGGAATAGCGGAATTTCTATTAAAAATAGAAGGCATGGAGCTATCGCTATTTTTAAGGGAAGAGGAAGGTAAGAGAAAAGGTAGCCTAAGATGTAACGATAAATACAATGTCAATGAAATAGCTTCTATTTTTAACGGTGGAGGACATATTAAGGCTGCAGGATTTAAAACGGATCTGTCTGTTGAGGAAATAATTAGTAAAATATATAAAAAACTTTAAATTAACATACGGGAGGGAAAATGGAATTTAATATGTTTAATTATCTAAAATTAAAAGGACTTGATAATTCTGAACTGGCAAAGCATTTTGAAAAAATAGATGAAACAAATGAAAATATAAATTCTATACTTGAAAAAAATCCAGGAGCTATTTTAAAGGAAATTAAAGTCACTTATTTAGATAAAGAGAAAAAGAATATACAGTTTGATATTAATATAGAGGTTGTGAATAGCTAATGAAGAGAAAAATACTTACTATTTTTTTAATGATGATACTTTTTATTCAGTTGTTCTTCTCTTGGAAAAAGAACTGTTGCTGAATCTGAAGTAGTATCAAAAAATACTGTAGTTGAAAGAGGAATTGAAGAAGTATCTGAAAAGTTTGGAGAAGAAGTCAGCAGAAAAAATATAGGGATATACAAAAGAGGTTATAGAAACTGGAAATTAGTTATGTATGGAAAAAAATAACTATTATATTGTCAATGTAACTGAAGACGGAAAGGTAGTTTCAAGCTCAAAAGAAGATTACAAATAACAATAAAAAGAGACTGACTTGGATGAATTCCAAAGGAAAGTCCCTTTTTAGTATTAAGAATAATAATTGTATAAAGTACTATAATTTGAAAATTTTATCGAAAAAATTAAGAAAGTCGTTTATGGAACTGTCATTTCTTTCAGTTTTTATTTTAAGCATAGTTCCTTCCAGAAGGGAAACAAGAATTCTTGCATAGAGTTCAGGCTCTACCTCGGAATATTCTTCTGGCTGAAAATGCTTTAATGCACCAAGAAAAAACGAGATTCTCTGTTCGATTTTTTTATAGGATTCCAGCAGTTTATCCCTTGCTTCATCATTAATATCTGAAAGTTCAATGGCAAGGTTTCCTAAAGGACTTCCACCATGAAATTTGTTAAGTTCAATATTATTAAAAAAATTTTTAAAAAAGATTTTTAATTTAAGTATTGATAAATCGTCAACTGTTATATTAAAAAAATGTATCAGATTATCTGTATGATGGTCAATTACCGTCATAAGTAAGTCATTTTTTGATTTAAAAATAATAGTAGAATGATCCTTTTGGGATTTTTACATTCATTTAGAATATCAGATACAGAAGTATTTTTGTAACCTTTGTAATAAAAAAGCTTTGCGCTTTGATGAATAACATTGTTCTTTTTTTAGATATGTTTTATTCATTTTTTTACCTCGTTAAAAATTATATTATGACTAATTTTATAATTTAAAAAAACCATATTGTCAATATGTTAATGAAAAATAAAAAAACAAATAAATAAAAAAACAATTATTATCAGGAAGGAAATTATTATGTTAAAAAATAAAAGAGTAGTTTTAGGAATGTCCGGAGGTGTAGATTCTTCAGTTGCAGCAATATTATTAAAAGAACAGGGTTATGAAGTGATAGGAGTTTTCATGAAAAACTGGGAAGAAAAGGATGACAATGGAAACTGCATGGCTGAAGAAGACTATAAAGATGTAGTTGCTGTGGCAGAACAGCTTGATATCCCATATTATTCGGTAAATTTTGTAAAAGAATACTGGGATAAGGTATTTACATATTTTTTAGATGAATATAAAAAAGGAAGAACACCAAATCCTGATGTTATGTGTAACAAGGAAATAAAATTCAAGGCATTTCTTGATTATGCAATAAAACTGGGGGCAGATTATGTGGCAACTGGGCATTATGCGAGAATAGTCCATGAAGAAAAAGATGGGAAAATAAAATCGGTAATGCTGAGAGGGATAGACGACAATAAAGACCAGACTTACTTTTTATGTCAATTAAGTCAGAAACAGCTGGAAAAAGTGTTATTTCCAATAGGGGAATACACAAAACCACAAATTAGGGAAATTGCAGAAAAGTATAACCTTGCAACGGCAAAAAAGAAGGACAGTACAGGTATATGCTTTATTGGAGAGAGGGATTTTAATGAGTTTCTTTCAAAATATTTACCTGCAAAGGGTGGAAACATTGTAAACACAGAAGGAAAAATACTCGGTAAACATAACGGACTTATGTATTACACAATTGGACAGAGAAAAGGAATAGGTATTGGAAACAGTAAAGAAGGAACAGGAGAACCATGGTTTGTCGTGGATAAAAATCTTGAGACTAATGAACTGATAGTAACACAGGGGGATAAGTCAGTTCTTTATTCTAAAGGGCTTATTGCAACAGATTTTAATTTTATAAATATGGAGGATATGGAATTTCCGTTGGAATGTACTGTGAAGTTCAGATATAGACAGTCTGATTCAAAGGCTACGATAAAAAAAATTTCAGATGAAAAATATGAAGTTTTATTTGATGAACCTCAGAAAGCGGTAACGCCAGGGCAAATAGTCGTTGCTTATAAGGATGAAGTCTGTCTTGGTGGTGGAGTAATTGATGAAATAATAAAGTGATAGGCAATCAGGTCAGTTATTATATTTATAAACATGAAAGGGAAATATGGCTATGATTAATATTGAATTGACAAGGTTTAGGGTAATAAAAGGAAAAAGCGAAAAAGTGGATGAATGGATGAAATTTCTAAATAATAATATGAAAGATGTACTTCTAACTCTTGAAGGTGAAAAAATGTATGTAGAAACAATTTTTCGTGAAATACTTGATGGTGAAGAATATCTTTACTGGTATTCTGTCCAAGGAGAAGGGGGTATAGAGGTTGAAAATTCAGAAAGCTGGATTGATAAATGTCATCTTGAATATTGGGAAGAATGTATAGATAAAGATTTCAGACCAAAAGATTTAGATGTACAGGTAGTTATGATACCTGAAAAAATACAGGAAAAAATGAAATAATTATTTGCCATCTTATATTATAAGTGGTAAAATAAGAGTAGAACAATAAAATAAACAGTGAAAGGATGAGAAAATGCTTATAGACAAAGTAAAGGAAGTTAAAATCACTGAAAATATAACTGTTGGAAATGGTAAAATATTTTTAATAGGAGGACCTTGTGTTATTGAATCTGAAGATTTGGTAATGACAGTTGCAGAGAAAATGAAGGAAATAACAGATAAACTGAATATTCAGTATATATTTAAGGCATCCTTTGATAAAGCAAACAGATCTTCAATCAGTTCTTTTAGGGGACCTGGTCTTGAAAAGGGACTTGAAATACTATCGAGAGTAAAAGAGAAATATGGAGTAGCACTTGCCACTGATATTCACGAACCATGGCACTGCAAAGAAGCTGCGAAGGTAATAGACATATTACAGATACCTGCATTTCTTTCAAGACAGACAGATTTATTAATAGCTGCAGGAGAAACAGGGAAAGCTGTAAATATTAAAAAAGGTCAGTTTCTGGCACCTTGGGATATGAAAAATGTTGTAAAAAAATTTGAAGAAATAGGAAATCCGAATATAATGTTATGTGAACGTGGAGCAAGTTTTGGATACAATAATCTTGTAGTGGATATGAGAGGATTACTTGAAATGAGAAAATTTGGATACCCTGTTGTATTTGATGCAACGCATTCAGTGCAAATACCTGGTGGTCAGGGAGAAACTTCAGGAGGAAACAGGGCATATGTTTATCCTCTTGCAAGAGCTGCAGTGTCAGTTGGAGTTGACGGTATTTTTACTGAAGTTCATCCGGAACCTGAAAAAGGACTTTCAGACGGTCCAAATATGTTAAGACTTGATGATGTAGAGGAAATATTGAAAAAATTGATAGCATATGATAAATTAACAAAAGAATATTAAATATATTTTAAGGAGGAAATTATGAGTTCGAAGTTATTATTAACTCCGGGGCCTACAAATATACCGGAAAGATATCTGAAAATATTTGGGGAGGATATCATACATCATAGAACACCTGAATTCAGAAGAATTTTAAAAGAAAACAATGAAAACCTGAAAAAAGTTTTTAAAACAAAAAATGATGTGTATACTTTAACAACTTCAGGTACAGGTGCCATGGAAGCTGCTGTAGTAAATTTCTTTTCAAAAGGGGAAAAAGTACTTGTAATTAACACAGGGTATTTTGGAGAAAGATTTGCTAAAATAGCTGAAATTTATGGTTTAGATGTTATTAACCTGAAATATGAATTTGGTGATGGATATGAACTTGACGATGTAAAGAAAATTCTTTTAGAAAATCCGGACTTGAAGGGGATACTTGCTACTCATAGTGAAACATCGGTAGGAATTCTGAATGATATGAAAGCATTAGGAGATCTTACTAAAAATACAGATATTTTACTTGTGGTTGATACAATAAGTGGATTAGTGGCAAATGATTTTGATTTTGATGGATGGAATATAGATGTTGCCATTGCAGGAAGTCAAAAAGCATTTTTAATACCACCTGGATTATCATTTGTTACAGCAAGTGACAAAGCAAGAAAAGCAATGGAAAAATCAGACTTGCCAAAATATTATTTAAGCATAAAACAATATGAAAAATATTTCAATGAAATGACAGAAACTCCATATACACCTGCTATATCACTGATAATAGCATTAAATTATTCACTAAAGGATTTACTGGCAAAAGGAATTGAAAAATGTATTAAGGAAAAATATGAATTAAGAAAACATATAGAAGAGAAAGCACAAAAATTAGGATTCAATCTACTTGTTAAAGAAGAAAAAAATAGAACAAATACTCTAATTTCAGTTTATAGGGAAGGTGTTATAATAAAAGATATTATTAATGCACTGGAAGAAAAAGGATTTACTGTTACAGGTGGAAAAGGTAAGTATGCAGCAAGTCTTATGAGAATAGGAATCTTAGGAGAAATTACAAAAGAACAGGTAGATGATTTCTTCGTAATCTTTGAAGAAGAATTGAAAAAACAGATTAGCTAGGAGAGTAAATGAGACCAACTTTATTTAAAATAGGAAATTTTGAGCTTAGAATATACAGTTTAATGTATATTCTGGCTTTTATTATAGGAATAAAAATTGCTGAAAAGGATGACGTTGCTAAAAAAAGAGGTGTAAAAGATAAAAAAATGATAGAAGATTTTGCTTTTTTTGCAATGATATCAGGCCTTGTAGGTGCAAGAGCATATTATGTAATAATGAAATTTAACGAATATGCAAGTGACCCAATTTCTATGCTGAAGGTATGGGAAGGTGGACTTGCAATACATGGTGGAATAATAGGAGGACTTATAGGATCATACCTATATGCAAAAAAGCATAAAATAAGTTTGTGGACATTAACTGATATGGGAGTAGGACCTTTATTATTCGGTCAGTTCTTAGGGCGTTTTGGGAATCTGGCAAATGGAGAAATTCACGGAGTACCTACTTTTACTCCATGGAATGTAATATTTTCCGGAAAATTTAGTGAATGGTGGACAGCGTATCAATCAATGAGTTTAGAGGCACAGTCTAAATTTAAGGAACTTGTTCCATGGGGACTGGTATTTCCTCAAGATAGTCCGGCAGGGATGGAGTTTCCTAACTATCCATTACATCCGGCAATGCTTTATGAGGCAGTATTAAACCTTATAGGATTCATGCTATTATGGTTTTACTTTAGAAAGAAAGATTATAATCCAGGTGTTCTTACAATGATTTATCTTATAATGTATGCAGTAATAAGAGTTTTTGTAAGTACATTCAGAGTAGAAGATCTTATCGTTCCTGGAATTGGAATAAGAGCACCATATTTAATAAGTATTATAATGGTAATTGCGACGAGTAATAGGAATAAAATATTTTTTTCAAAAAAATAAAATCTGACAAATAAGAAAAAAATAATGTAATTTAAAATAAAATTCAAATTATTTAACGACACTCTATCTATTTAAAATAATGAGATTCAAATGACGTTAGATGTTATTTATAAAAAAAATTGAAAAAAGTTATTGACAAGGCGGGGTAAAATTTGATAGAATAATTTTTGTCAACTGCGGGAGTGGTTGAGAGGACAATGGAAGACATGAATAAATAGAGGAAGAAAAATAAGACGGAAAAGCATCGAAAAAGAAGAAGATAATTAACAAGGTGAAAAGAAATAGTTGAATGAAGAGTTTGATCCTGGCTCAGGATGAACGCTGACAGAATGCTTAACACATGCAAGTCGATGGGGAAGTGGTGCTTGCACCATGGTAACCATGGCGGACGGGTGAGTAACGCGTAAGGGACTTGCCCGCAGGGATGGGATAACAGCAGGAAACTGCTGACAAGACCGGATAAGGTCATGGAGCCGCATGGTTACATGATGAAAGGAGACGCCTGCGGAGAGCCTTGCGTCCTATTAGCTAGTTGGGGGGGTAACGGCCCACCAAGGCGAAGATAGGTAGCCGGCCTGAGAGGGTGGACGGCCACAAGGGGACTGAGATACGGCCCTTACTCCTACGGGAGGCAGCAGTGGGGAATATTGGACAATGGGGGCAACCCTGATCCAGCAATTCTGTGTGCACGAAGACGGTTTTCGGATTGTAAAGTGCTTTCAGCAGGGAAGAAGTAAGTGACGGTACCTGCAGAAGAAGCGACGGCTAAATACGTGCCAGCAGCCGCGGTAATACGTATGTCGCGAGCGTTATCCGGAATTATTGGGCATAAAGGGCATCTAGGCGGCCTGACAAGTCAGGGGTGAAAAACCTGCGACTCAACCGCAGGCCTGCCTTTGAAACTGACAGGCTGGAGTACCGGAGAGGTGGACGGAACTGCACGAGTAGAGGTGAAATTCGTAGATATGTGCAGGAATGCCGATGATGAAGATAGTTCACTGGACGGTAACTGACGCTGAAGTGCGAAAGCCGGGGGAGCGAACAGGATTAGATACCCTGGTAGTCCCGGCCGTAAACGATGATTACTGGGTGTGGGCAGGAAGACTGTCTGTGCCGAAGCGAATGCGATAAGTAATCCGCCTGGGGAGTACGGTACGCAAGGCTGAAACTCAAAAGGAATTGACGGGGACTCGCACAAGCGGTGGAGCATGTGGTTTAATTCGACGCAACGCGAGGAACCTTACCAGATCTTGACATCCCGCGAACGCCCATGAGGATGGGCGGTGCCTTCGGGAACGCGGAGACAGGTGGTGCATGGCTGTCGACAGCTCGTGTCGTGAGATGTTGGGTTAAGTCCCGCAACGAGCGCAACCCCTGTTGCTAGTTACCATCATTAAGTTGGGGACTCTAGCAAGACTGCCTGCGAAGAGCAGGAGGAAGGTGGGGATGACGTCAAGTCATCATGCCCCTTATGATCTGGGCTACACACGTGCTACAATGGGCTGTACAGAGAGGAGCGAGGCGGTGACGCGGAGCGAATCTTGAAAGCAGTTCGAAGTTCGGATTGAAGTCTGCAACTCGACTTCATGAAGTTGGAATCGCTAGTAATCGCGGATCAGCAATGCCGCGGTGAATACGTTCTCGGGTCTTGTACACACCGCCCGTCACACCACGAGAGTTGTCTGCACCTGAAGTTACTGGTCTAACTTTGGAGGAAGGTACCTAAGGTGTGGATAGTGATTGGGGTGAAGTCGTAACAAGGTATCCGTACCGGAAGGTGCGGATGGATCACCTCCTTTCTAGGGAGAAGAAGGATGCGAGTCGGAAGCTTCCTCTATATGTCTAAAATTGTTTAAAAAGGACAATGGGAAATGAATAGTAGGTAAAAGAGTTACAACTGAAGGAAACTTTAAGTTTAAGAAGAAGAGAAGCTGAGTAAGGGCACACGGAGGATGCCTAGGCGGCGGGAGCCGAAGAAGGACGTGCTAAGCTGCGAAAAGCCCGGAGGAGGTGCACAGGACCTGTGATGCCGGGATGTCCGAATGGGAGAACCTGCATACCTGGAGGGTATGCGCGAGAGAGGTAAGCCGGCGAACTGAAACATCTAAGTAGCCGGAGGAGAAGAAAGTAAAAACGATTCCCTGAGTAGCGGCGAGCGAACGGGGAGGAGCCTAAACCGTATATGTGTTAAAGCTGGCGGCGTTGCATATACGGGGTAGAGGGAGCATACCGGGCCGAAGCCATGAGGCCGGGCTGGTCATGATGTAAGCGGAACGCGGCTGGAAAGCCGGACCGTAGGAGGTGAGAGTCCTGTAGAGCGTAAAGTCATGACAGCCTGTATGAGATCCCGAGTAGCATCGGACACGAGGAATCCGGTGTGAATCAGCGTGGACCATATCACGTAAGGCTAAATACTTCCGCCGACCGATAGAGGAGAGTACCGTGAGGGAAAGGTGAAAAGAACCCTGAGCAAGGGAGTGAAAGAGAATTTGAAACCGTGTGCCTACAAGCGGTAGGAGCCCGTATGGGTGACTGCGTGGATTTTGGTTAATCATCCTGCGAGTTATGATGTGTGGCGAGGTTAAGTGCAAGCGGAGCCGAAGGGAAACCGAGTCTTAATAGGGCGCAAGTCGCATGTCATAGACGCGAAACCTAGTGATCTAGGGCCTGTCCAGGCTGAAGCTGAGGTAAGACTCAGTGGAGGTCGAACTCACCGCCGTTGAAAAGTTGGGAGATGAGATAGGTCTAGGGGTGAAAAAGCCAATCGAACTAGGAGATAGCTCGTTCTCTCCGAAATGCATTTAGGTGCGACCTCGGTTGAAGATATGCGGGGGTAGAGCACTGTATGGCCTAGGGGGCGTATAGCTTACCGAAGTCAAGCAAACTGCGAATACCGTATATTGTTTACCGGGAGTGAGTCTACGGATGACAAGGTCCAGTGGACGAGAGGGAACAGCCCAGACCGCCGGCTAAGGTCCCAAATCATGTCTAAGTGGGAAAGGAGGTGGATATTCACAGACAACCAGGAGGTTGGCTTAGAAGCAGCCATACCTTGAAAGAGTGCGTAATAGCTCACTGGTCGAGAGTATCTGCGCCGAAGATATAACGGGGCTAAGACATGAACCGAAGTCGCGGAAGCGTGTGTATGCACGTTTGGTAGGGAGAGCGTTCTGTAGGCCGTGGAAGGTGTCCTGAAAGGGATGCTGGAGGTATCAGAAGTGAGAATGCAGGAATGAGTAGCGAGAAGGAGGGCGAGAATCCCTCCGGCCGGAAGTCCAAGGTTTCCAGGGGAAGGTTTGTCCGCCCTGGGGGAGTCGGGACCCTAAGCATAAGCAGAGTCGCGAAGGCGAATGGAAAAACAGGTTAATATTCCTGTACCGCTGTGTACTGACTGAGAGACGGAGTGACGCAGGAAGGTATGCGGGAAGGCTGACGGAATAGCCTTTCTAAGGGTGAAGCGTGGACATACAGGCAAATCCGTATGTCTAGACGTGAGGCCTGACGGGTAAGTACCTTAGGGTATAAGCCGCAGATCCTACACTGCCGGGAAAAACTTCTATTTAGGGAAACAGCGCCCGTACTGTAAACCGACACAGGTGGACAGAGTGAGAAACTTAAGGCCGACAGGACAACTCTGGCTAAGGAACTCTGCAAAATGGCCCCGTAACTTAGGGAGAAGGGGTGCCCGCGGTACCTGAAGGGGGAGACACCCGGAGGGAATCGGGCCGCAGTGAAGAGTCCCAAGCAACTGTTTACCAAAAACACAGGTCTATGCTAAGCCGGAAGGCGACGTATATGGGCTGACACCTGCCCAGTGCCGGAAGGTTAAGAGGAGGATTGAGAGATCCGAATTGAAGCCCCGGTGAACGGCGGCCGTAACTATAACAGTCCCTAAGGTAGCGAAATTCCTTGTCAGGGTAAGTTCCGACCTGCACGAATGGTGAAATGATTTGGGAGCTGTCTTGGCCGGAGACCTGGTGAAGTTGTAATGCCGGTGAAGATACCGGTTACCTGCAGTAGGGACGGAAAGACCCCGTGGAGCTTTTACTGCGACCCTGGCATTGGGTTTCGGCAATGTGTGTATAGGATAGCTGGGAGGCTTAGAAGATATGGCGTCAGCTGTATCGGAGCCGCTGTTGGAATACCAGCCACGCATTGTTGGGATTCTAATCTCAAGAGATGGGAGACAGTGCTAGGTGGGCAGTTTGACTGGGGCGGTCGCCTCCAAAAAGAGTAACGGAGGCGTTCAAAGGTTCCCTCAGGCTGGATGGAAATCAGCCGGAGAGTGCAAACGCATAAGGGAGCTTGACTGCGAGACTGACGGGTCGAGCAGGCACGAAAGTGGGAGTTAGTGATCCGGCGGTTCTGAATGGAAAGGCCGTCGCTCAACGGATAAAAAGCTACCCAGGGGATAACAGGCTGATACTTCCCAAGAGTCCATATCGACGGAAGTGTTTGGCACCTCGATGTCGGCTCGTCTCATCCTGGGGCTGGAGAAGGTCCCAAGGGGTTGGGCTGTTCGCCCATTAAAGAGGCACGCGAGCTGGGTTCAGAACGTCGTGAGACAGTTCGAGTCCCTATCCACTGCAGGCGTCAGAATATTGAAGGGATCTGTCCTTAGTACGAGAGGACCGGGATGGACGGACCACTGATGTACCGGTTGTCACGCCAGTGGCACGGCCGGGTAGTCACGTCCGGAAGGGATAACCGCTGAAAGCATCTAAGCGGGAAGCCTACCCTGAGATGAATGTTCTTCCAAGCATCCGCCGAGAACAGGCGGTGATAGGCCGGGGGTGCAAGCATGGCGACATGTTCAGCTGACCGGTACTAATAATGCGTAGGCTTACTTCAAGACTCTTTTACTTATACTATTTATTTCTCATTGCCCTTTTACTTGAATGGCAATACAAGAATGTTTGGTGATTATAGCGGCAGGGATATACCCGGTCACATTCCGAACCCGGAAGTTAAGTCTGCCTGCGCCTAAGATACTTGGATTAGGTTCCAGGGAAAATCGGCCGTCGCCAAACTTTTTTTGTTGTCTTTTTTTTTTAATAATGTTATAATTATATATTCTATTGCATAATATGAAGGGTGATAAAATTGAATATTACTTTATATAGAAAATATAGGCCTCAAAAATTTGAAGAAATTGCAGGTCAGGAATATGTAACACGAGCTATAAAAAATTCCTTGAGGGAAAATAAATTATCACATGCATATTTATTTACAGGACCAAGGGGTGTGGGGAAAACAACTCTTGCAAGACTTATTGCTAAAGGTGTAAATTGTCTGAATTCTGAAGATGTTACTGATAATCCTTGTGGAGTATGTGATAATTGCCGTGAAATAAGTCAAGGTATTTCAATGGATATGATTGAAATTGATGCGCTTCAAATAGAGGTATAGATGAAATTAGGGAATTAAAAGAAAAGATAAATTATCAGCCTATCAAAGGTAGAAAGAAAATATATATAATAGATGAAGTGCATATGCTTACAAAGGAAGCCTTTAATGCTTTATTAAAGACATTGGAGGAGCCACCGGCACATGTTCTTTTTATACTTGCAACTACAGAAATTGATAAAATACCTGATACAGTAGTATCACGTTGTCAGAGATATGATTTTCTTCCTATTGATAAAAAAGATATAACTAATCTTTTAAAAGGTGTAGCTGAAAAAGAAAATATCGATATTGATGATGAAAGTCTTGAATTAATATATAGAAAATCAGAAGGAAGTGCAAGAGATAGTTTTTCAATCTTTGAACAGGTTATTTCTAATTTTGAAGGAGAAAAAATAGATATTTCCAAGACTCAGAAGGCATTAGGAGTAGTACCTGATATTGTTTTAAATGAGTTTTTGGAATTAATTCTTTCTTCAGATAAAATTCAATTATTGGAATTTATCGATAAGATTTGGGAAGATGGAATTGTAATTGAGACTTTTTTGAAGGATTTCGCCTATTATCTTAAAGAACAGTTTAAAAACAAATAGTAAGTTATCTGTTAATTTTATTTTTGAATACTATAAGTTCAATATTCTTTATTTTAAATGAATTTAAGTATGAAGAGGATAAAAGACTTTTTAGGGTATGTCCTTATACATGAGTTATACAAAAATAGAAAGACCAATGAAAACAGTGCAACTTCCACTAGTGAAAGCCATTCAGGAGTTAGTAATGTTACAATAAAGACAAATAGTAAAGAAAATGTTAGAGAAGATGAAGCTATAAAAAATAGAGTTCCAGAAAATATTGAGAATAATGGTAGTTTTCATTTGAATGATAGTGAAGTAAACCATTCAGAATCGTTTAAAGCGGATGATATTAGCAGTTTAACTGGAAAAAATGTATCTGAAACTTTTACCGGAGAAATTGAAAATAGAGGAAGTAATGAATCTTTACCACAAAATACAGAAAGTTATCCTAAATATTCAATAGATTTATTTAAAGAAAAGTGGGAACAAATACGTAAAGAAATAAAAAAATAGTGGTGCAATATTAAATGCTCTTATGGCTGATACTTATCCTGAAAAGATTAAAAATGGCGTTTTGGAAATAAAATTTCCAGATGGTCATAAATTCCATAGCAGACAGATTATGGAGCTTGATAAAAGAAGCAAGATAGAAATGATTATAAATAAAAATTTGTGATACAGATATAAGGATTACTACAGTTTTTGACAGTAATGATAGTCAAAATAGCGATGATAAATTTATTGAAAAAAAGTTATTAATTTTTTTGAAGGTGAAATTATAGAGAAAAAAATAGTATGATGGAAACAGAAAAAAATACAGCAGGAGGAGAAATATATGAAAAATAAAAAGTTATTTTTAAAAAGAAACAATAAAAGGTGTGGGGAAAAAAAGATGAGATTGTTGAAGTTAAAGACGGATATGCTAATAACTTTTTATTCAGTCAGAATAAAGCTGTTCCGGCAACACCTGAAAAATATAAATAAACTGAACAGTAAAAAAATGAAAAAAATTAAGAAAAAAATCATGATAATGATGTGAGAAAAAGCAAACGAACTTAAGGAACAACTAAATTCAAAAAGAAATATTACTGAAGGTAAAAGCAGGAAATAATGGGAAAGTATTTGGATCTGTTGGTGGAAAGGAAATAGCAGAGGCTATAAAAGAACAGCTGAATATAGATGTTGATAAAAAGAAGGTTTCAACAGATGCAAGAATGAAAGAATTAGGGGCTACATACTGTTGAACTGAAACTTCATTCTGAAGTTAAGGCAACAATAAAAAAATAAAACTGGAAGCACAGGATTAATTTATAAAAAAATCTATAAAAAAATAATGAAATTTTGATAGAATTCCAGTTTATTAAAAAAATACAACGAATATATAATTTGAAAGGTCAAATATTATGGAATTATTTGATGAGTCTAAATTTGAAAATGAACTGAAAATACCTTATAGTATTGAAGCGGAAGAAGCGCTACTTGGTTCAATTTTCATAAAGCCTGATGCAATAAGTGAAATTATAGAAGTTATTACACCAACTGATTTTTATAAAAACAATTATAGAATAATATTTGAAGAAATGTTAAAAAGCATATAATATGGGAAAAATCATAGATACCCTTTTAATTGTGGAAGCATTGAAAAAATCAGAAAAACTGGAAGAAATTGGTGGAGAAGATATAATTTATGATCTTGTTGATGTGGTTTCTACGGCAGCAAATGCTGTAAATTATGCATATGTAATTAAGGAAAAATCTATTCAGAGACAGCTAATTGAAACAGGTGAAAATATAACAAGAATGGCTTACCGTGGATATGATGAAGTGGATGTAATGCTTGATAAAGCAGAAAGTATGATTTTTAAAATAGCTGAAGCAAAACAGAAAAAGGATGTAGTTTCCTTAAATGAACTGGCAGGCATGAAAATATCAAGTCTGGATGAAATGTCTAAGTATAAAGGTGGAATAAGAGGAATAAGCTCGGGATTTTCTAAATATGATGAACTGACAAGTGGTTTTCATGGTTCAGATTTAATTATACTGGCGGCAAGACCTGCTATGGGAAAAACTGCATTTGCATTGAATCTGGCTCTGAATGTTGCGAAAGCAGGAAAACATGTTCTTGTATACAGTCTTGAAATGGGAAATGAACAGCTTTTTGACAGACTTCTTTCAATAGAATCTAAAATAAAGCTGTCAGCAATAAAAGATGGAACATTGAAGGATTCAGATTACACAGATTTAGGAAATGGAATGGGAAGGCTTGCTGAACTTCCATTGTATATTTCAGATTCTTCAAGTGTAAATATTCTTGAAATAAAAGCTGTAGCTAGAAGATTAAAAGCTGAAGGAAAGTTAGATTTTATGATGATTGATTATTTACAGCTTATAAATCCAACTGCAGGATCAAAAAAGAGCAGGGAACAGGAAATATCTGAAATATCAAGATCATTAAAAATAATAGCCAAGGAATTAAATATTCCTATTGTCACTTTATCACAGCTGTCGAGAAGTGTTGAACAAAGAACTGATAAAAGGCCTATACTTTCAGATTTGAGGGAATCAGGAGCAATTGAACAGGATGCCGATATGGTAATGTTCTTATATAGGGAAAAATATTACAACAAGGATAATGCACAGCAACCAGGTGATAGCAATAATTCAGAAGTACCAAGCCAGTATACTCAGCCTAAACAGCAGTCAAATGATGAGGAGATTGAGAAAGTGGAAGTAATAGTAGGAAAACATAGAAGTGGTCCTACTGGAACTATAATTTTAGGATTTAGACCGGGATATCAGCAATTTGTAAATGTCATGGGTGATGATGAAGCCACAAGACATTCACAATAAATAATGGTTATATATAAAAATGTATAAATAAGAGACAGTTAAATGTCATTTAAATAAATTTGAGGAGGAAAAATGCAACATCAAAAAGGAAAAGTTGAACTTCTTGCACCTGCAGGAAATATGGAGAAATTAAAAACAGCTTTTCATTTCGGAGCGGATGCCTGCTTCGTAGGAGGAAGTGCCTTTAATTTGAGAGGAATGTCCTCTAACTTTAAAAATAGTGAATTAAGGGAAGCTATAGACTATGTTCATAGTTTAGGAAAAAAAATATATGTCACTTTAAATATATTTGCACATAATTCGGAAATCGAATATATGCCTAGGTTTGTAAAATTACTGGAAGAATATGGAGCAGATGCTGTAATAGTAGCTGACTTGGGAGTATTCCAGCTTGTAAGGGAAAATGCCCCAAATTTACCAATTCATGTAAGTACACAGGCTAATAATACAAACTGGATGAGTGTAAAAACATGGAGGGACATGGGAGCAAAAAGGGTTATACTTGCTAGGGAAATGTCATTGAAGGAAATTAAAGAAATAAAGGAAAAGGTGCCTGATGTAGAAATCGAAGTATTCATACATGGAGCAATGTGTATGGCAGTATCAGGAAGATGTCTTTTAAGTAACTATTTTACATCCAGGGATGCAAACAGAGGTATCTGTGCACAGGATTGCAGATGGAATTATAAAGTAATTGCAGAAGGGCATGAAGAAAAGGGGGCACATGATATTGTTGAGGAACAGGGAGAAACTTTTATTTTTAATGCTAAAGATTTATGTACAATAGATTTTATAGACAAGGTTATTGAAACAGGAGTTGATTCACTGAAAATAGAGGGAAGAATGAAAAGTATCTATTACAATTCAACTGTTGTAAAACAATATAGAAAAGCAATAGATTCCTATTATTCAGGGAATTATGAATATGATCCGGAGTGGTATAAGGAACTTCAGACAATAAGTCATAGACTATATTCAAAAGGTTTCTACCTTGGGAAAACTACCGAAGAGGATCAGAACTATAATACAGGAAATTCTTACAGTCAGACTTATCAGCTTGTGGCAAATGTAAAGGAAAAGCTGGAGGATGGTAAATATCTGCTCCAAATAAGAAATAGAGTTTTTGCTGATGATACACTTGAATTGATAAGACCTGAAGGAGATCCGGTGAAATTTAAGGTGAAAAACTTTTTTAATACTAAAACAGAAGAGTATGTGGAAGTAGTACATCCAAATACTATAGCTGTTATTGAGTCGGAACTGGAAATGGGACCAATGGATCTAATAAGAATTAAATTACCTGAAGGAAAATCTGAAAGTGATATGGATACAGAGACTAACACGTTGTAAACAGCATTTTTAAAAACAAATGCTTAAGTTTATTCAAAGTTAATCTATAAATAAATCAAAGTGTCATGAAATATACTCTTCTAAAGGGAAAATACACGATTATGAAATAGTAGAGTATTAAACTCTACTATTTTTTTAAAAAAATTGGTGTATAATATAAAAAAAGAATCAAAAAAACTATAAAAAAATAAAGTTGGTGAAGAAAAATGAGAAAAAAATATTAGTAATTGAAGATGATCCAAAGATTTCCAGATTATTGGAAATAGAATTAAAATTTGAAGGATTTGATGTGTTCTTTGCATATGACGGAAAAGAAGGACTTAATATGGCAAAATACGGTTCATATGACTTGATCTTATTGGATGTAATGTTGCCTAAAATGAGTGGAATGGAAGTATGTAAAAGAATAAGGGAAGGATCACAGGTACCTATAATAATGCTTACAGCAAAAGATGAAATAAGTGATAAGATAGTAGGATTTGATTATGGTGCTGATGATTATATGACTAAACCTTTCTCAAATGAAGAATTACTTGCAAGAATAAAAGCTCTTTTAAGAAGAACTAAGAAAACAGTAGATCACAAAGGTATTTTTGAATTTGAAGATTTAAAAATAAATTATTCTACTTATGAAGTATTTAGAGGAGAAACACTAATTTCTTTATCTAAAAGAGAATTTGAACTATTAGATTTCCTTGTACTGAATAAAGGGATAGTATTATCAAGAGATAAAATACTTGAAGAAGTATGGGGCTTTGACTACATAGGTAATGATAATATACTTGATTTATATATAAAATATTTAAGAGATAAAGTCGATAAACCTTATGAAAGAAAGTTTATTCAGACAGTAAGAGGAATTGGATTTATCTTTAAATAGGGAGACATTGTATGAGAAAAATGAAATTAGGAGGACGTATCGCTTGGAGTTACGCTCTTCTATTTTTGACGTTAATGACTATTTTTATAATCATGCTGAATATAACTTTAAGGAATGAAAATAAGAAAGTTTTGGAAACAGCAGCTGGAAAAAAAGTAGATGAAATAGAGAAGAGATATCTAAATAGGATAGCTGTCTATTCAGAATTGTACGATAATCTTCCTTTAGAGTTTAATCCTCAGTTTGATGGTAAGAAAATAACTTATAGAAAGCCTTTCGATCCGGGAGAAGAGGCATATCTCTATCTTGTGGAAATTAAAACAATACAGGGCAGCAGAGTACCTTTGAATACTGTAAGTTCCCAATATGATATAGTTGATGAATCTGTGGGATATAGTCTGATGGAAGAAATTGAAAAAAATAAAATAACAGAAAATACAAATATTGGAAAAATTATAACTTTAAGTGATAATAATAAATATTATGTATTTAAGCTGAGCAGGGAAATAAAAAAAGCAATACTTTAAATATTTATGTACTGAAAAATATAAATCAGGTAACTGAAATATATGACAGGTTAAATACTCTATCGATTATTTTTGTCTGTATAGGAGTTGCAATAGCAATAATAATGTCAATTATTCTTGGTCAGAGAATTGTAAAGCCGATAAAGAATATAATTAAAACGACAGAAAAAATTACAACAGATGATTTAAGCCAGAGAATAGTAGAACCAAAGTCAGATGATGAGCTGAAAACACTTACACAGATTATAAATCAGATGCTTGACAGGTTGGAAAACTCCTTTGATAACCAGTCAAAATTTGTTTCAGATGCATCACATGAATTACGTACTCCTCTTGCAATAATAAAAGGATATGCGGAAATTATAAAAAAGAGAAGGTTTGCTGACGAAGAGATTTTCGAAGAATCAATAGATTCAATCATAAATGAAACAGAGAATATGAAAAATCTTGTTCAGAAACTTCTATTCCTTGCAAAAGGGGAAATTTCAAAGATAAATACGAATTTTCAGATAATAGAAATGAAGGAATTTATTCAGCAGATATACAATGATACAGAAGTTTCTACTAAAACGCATAAAATATATCTGGAAAGAGATGACGTGTATGAAGTTAAAGCAGATGTAACTTTACTGCAGCAGGCAATTAGGGCACTTCTTGAAAATGCAATGAAATATTCTGAAAAAGGTACAAATGTCTATATAAAATCATCTATAATTGATGGGAAAAATGGAGCAGTTTCAATTAGGGATGAAGGAGTGGGAATTTCAGAAGAAGATGCCAGAAGAATTTTTGACAGATTTTACAGAGTGGATGATTCCAGAACAAAAGCAACTGGTGGAACTGGGTTAGGGCTTGCAATTGTAAAAAGGATAGTTGAACTTCATAAGGGAGAAATAAAAATTAATTCTGAACTGGGAAAAGGAACTGAAATTTCAATTGTTTTACCTTTAGTTACTCAAAAAACTGAAATAGTACCTCAAAGACTAAGAACTAATAAGAAAATATAATATAAAATTTTAGGAGGAAAAATGGCAAGAAAGTATTTTGGTACAGATGGAATGAGGGGAGAGGCCAATAAAGATTTAACAATAGATCTTGTTACAGATTTAGGGTTAGCTTTAGGATATTATTTAAAAAAGAATAAAAAGGGAGATACAAAGCCGAAAGTAATTTTAGGAACTGATACCAGAATATCTGGATATATGATAAGATCAGCATTGACAGCAGGTCTTAACTCAATGGGGATAAATATTGATTTCGTAGGAGTTCTTCCTACACCAGGTGTATGCTATCTGACAAGAAAATTAAATGCAGATGCGGGAATTATGATTTCTGCTTCCCACAATCCGGTAAAAGATAATGGAATTAAAATTTTCAGCCAAAGTGGTTATAAATTGCCGGATGAAGTGGAAGAAGAACTGGAAAGATTAATGGAAAACAGGGAAGAACTTTTAAAACATCAAGTACCTGGAGATAATCTTGGAAGATTTAAATTCGTGGAAGATGACATGAGAATCTATCTTGACTTTTTAGGGTCAACAGTAAAGAAAAACTTCAAAGGAATGAAAATAGTAATTGATGCGGCAAATGGAGCGGCATACAGGGTTGCATCTAAAATATATCAAAGATTAGGTGCAGATATAATAGTTATAAATAATATACCAAATGGGAAAAATATTAATGTGAAATGTGGTTCTACACATCCTGAACTATTGCAGGAAGTTGTAAAAGTTTATAAGGCTGACCTTGGACTTGCATTTGATGGAGATGCTGATAGACTTATTGCAGTAGATCATACAGGACATATTGTTGACGGAGATTTAATAATAGCAATAATTGCACAGTCATTAAAGAAAAAAGGATTATTAAATGATAACAAGGTAGTTACTACTGTATTAAGCAATATGGGATTTGAAAAGTATCTGGAAGAAAAGGGAATAGGACTTATAAGAGCAAATGTAGGAGATAGATACGTTCTTGAAAAAATGAAAAAATTTGGACTTAATGTAGGTGGAGAGCAGTCCGGACACATTTTAATGCTTGATTATAACACTACTGGAGATGGAGTTCTTTCATCAATTCAGCTTGTATCTGCAATACTTGATAGCGGAAAATCATTGAACGAACTTATAAAGGACATAAAATTATGGCCTCAGAAATCTCAAAATATTATTGTTTCAAAAGAAAAGAAAGCAACTTGGGATTCAAATGAAGAATTAATGAGCTTTATTAAGGAAAAGGAAGAGGAAATAAACAAAAAAGGAAGAGTACTTGTAAGAGCTTCTGGAACAGAACCTCTAATAAGGGTAATGGTAGAAGCTGAAACAATGGAGATAGTTGATAAATATATAAAAATCTTATCTGAGAAAGTTCAGGAAATTTTAGGTTAAAATAAATAAAAAAAGAAGAAGCTATTTCAAAGAAATGTAATAATAATTTTTATTGCAGATTATACTTTGGAACAGCTTTCAGAATGATATACTAATCTGAAATTCTAATTATATTTAGATGGCAGAAGGAATTTGTCTTATTTTAAGACAAGTTCCTTTTTCTGTTAATTTTTTCTTCATAATTTGAAAAAGTAAAAAAAGTATGGTATACTATTTTGGATAAAATAATGTGAGAGGAGGAAACTGTTTAGCTTCTCTAAACAGTAAGATAAAAATGATCAGTGCAAGAAATAAAATGAAGGGTGAAGTAATAAATGTAAACAAAGGAGCTGTAAATGGTATTGTAAAAGTTAAGTTCGGAAGCAACACAGTTTCAGCTACAATTTCGTTGGAAGCAATAAAGGAACTTGGAATAACGGAAGGAAAAGAAGTAACTGCAGTAGCAAAGGCTACTGATGTCATGGTAGGTGTTGGAGAAATAAAAGGAATCAGTGCCCGTAACATATTTAAAGGAGAAGTTGTTAAAATAAATGAAGGTGCAGTAAACTCAATAGTAAACATAAAAGTGGAAGACACATTGTTTTCAGCAACTATTTCAAAGGAAGCTGCAGAAGAGTTAAAACTGGCAGAAGGAAAAGAAGCTTCAGTCATTATAAAGGCAACATCTGTAATGATAATGGCTTAATGAAATTAATTAAAAATCATGTAAATTAGACTGGACTTTCTCCAGTCTTTTTTATATAATAATGTACAGAAAGAAAAAGCGGCAGTTAAATAGAAGCATTGTTTTGAAATCAGATTTGAAAATTATAGCTATTTTATTTAAATTCTGGAATTGCTTCATTTTGAAACAGTCTGATTTTTGTCAGTCTGATTTTGTAGAAACTTAAACATATCTGCATGATGATGCCGCAGATTGGAGAAAAAAATGAATATAGTCGCACCGGCAGGGAATTATGAAAAATTAGAGGCGGCAATAAAGGCAGGAGCAAATGAAGTATATTTTGGTCTTAAAGGTTTTGGAGCAAGAAGAAATAATCAGAATCTTAATATACAGGAAATACTTGATGGAATAGATTATGCACATTTAAGAGGGGTTAAGACTTTACTGACTTTAAATACAATAATGAAGGATGTTGAAATTGATTCGGCATATTATAATATAAGTAGAATATATGAACATGGAATAGATGCTGTAATAGTACAGGATTTAGGGTTTGTAAAATTTCTGAAGGAAATTTTCCTGAACTGACAATACACGGGAGTACACAAATGACGGTGGCAAATCATGTGGAAGCAAATAAACTGAAAGAACTGGGACTTAGCAGAGTAGTACTTGCAAGGGAACTATCATTTGAAGAAATAAAAAGTATAAGGGAGAAAACTGATATAGAGCTTGAAATATTTGTTTCAGGATCATTATGTATTGCCTATTCGGGAAACTGCTATATAAGCAGCTTTATAGGAGGAAGAAGTGGAAATCGTGGACTTTGTGCATATTCATGTAGAAAGAAGTTTCAGGATGAAGAAGGAAATAAGGCATACTTTTTAAGTCCAAATGATCAGCTGTTACAAACAGAGGAAATTAATAAACTGAAAGAAATAGGAATTGATGCAATAAAAGTTGAAGGAAGAAAAAAGTCAAATGAATATGTTTACGAAACAGTAAGCTATTATGACAACATACTGAAGGGAAAACCTAGACCAACTGAAAGTTACAAATTATTTAACAGGGGATATTCAAAAGGATATTTTTACTTGGATAATAAACTCATGAATTTTAAATATTCATCAAATTTTGGATATTTTCTAGGGGCAAGAATTGAAAATAGCAATAATTTTAAAATAGATGATGAACTTATTTTAGGTGATGGAGTTCAGTTTGTAGATGAAGATTTTGAAAAAAATTTCAGGAGAATATGTAAGCAGAATAACAATAAGAGGGAAAAAGTTCAGAAGGCTGAAAAGAAATGATATTGTTTCAATTGGAAAAATTGCCTGAAGGGACAAAAATATATTTATAAAAAAATTATTCCAAGGAAATAAATGACAGGATAATTCATAATTTAAAAAGTTTCTAAAAAGATTTTTCATCTGTTGATGCAGAATTATATGCAGAAAAGGGAAAAGAAATGGTACTGAAGTTTTCTTTAAATAATTTAAAGGGAGAAAGAATATCAGCAACAATAAAAGGAAATACAATAACTGAAGATGCCAGAAAAGAAATTACGAAGGAACAGATTGCGGAAAAACTGGGAGAATTAGGAGAAACAACATTTGAACTGGGAAATGTAAAAATAGATTATGACGGAACTTCTTTTATTCCTTTCAGCGAACTGAAAAATCTAAAGAGGGAGTGTATAAAGCGGCTTGAAATAGAACTTCTGGAATCATATAAAAGAGCAGGAAGTCCTAAAAAAGAATATTTATTTAATAATGAAAAAATAGAAAAAGAACCTTTATTTTCGGCACTTGTTTCAAATAAGGAACAGGAAAAAGCTTGCCGTGAATCAGGTATAACTAAAATCTATTATAAGCAATATGACGTGGCAAAGGAAAAAAATCTGGATAAAACTGATAAAATAAAATTAGATACAAACCTTGCATCAAATCTGTATCAGGTTGTGATGGGGGAAAAAAATGGATTAAAGGGACAGTCACTTGATTGGAATCTGAATGTATACAATAACTATACATTAGATCTGTTTTCAGAATTTGATAATCTTGAAACTGTATTTTTGTCGCCTGAACTGAATTATAAGCAGTTAAAAAATATAAAGTCTGATAAAATAAAAAAAGGAATGGTAATATATGGATATCTTAAGGGAATGTATATTGAGCATAAAATATTTGATAAAGAATACAAGGAACTGAAGGGAGATCATTACGATAGATATAAAGTGATGAAAAATGATCTGGATAATATTGAACTTTACCTTGATAAGCCTATGAACCTTATTCCAAAGATAGATTTAATTAGGGAATTTAATTTTGATGAACTGAGAATGGATTTTACATTTGAAACACCTCAGGAGGTAAAGAAAATCATAGGAAGTCTGAAAACAAAAAAAGGAAATTATAATCCTTATTCATTTGAAAGAGGAGTATTCTAATACGTGGAAAGAGGTTGTCTGAATTGGAAACTATAAAAAATAAGGGATATGTGGAAAAGCTGTATGTACTGCTTGGAGCATCAATTTTTATTCATTATGCTTTATTAGTGCTGGTATCTCTTGCAATACTGACAGAGATTTTTGTGTCTGGAGAATATAAGAAAATTTTAAAAAATAAATCTTTAATGATTGTGGAAGCAGTTTTAGGATTTTCAATAATAATGTCAATAATATACAAAAATTATTATGGACTGATGGCAGTTCCAATTTTACTTTGCCTTATGGTTGGAAGGTATTATACCCTCATAATCGATGATAACTTTAAAAAAAATAATCTGGAACTTATTGCAAAATTTTCAGCAGTGGCGTTTTTTATAAGTATAGTGGAATATTTTGTAACAAAAAGCAGGGCAGGATATTTTGCCTATCTGAATCCCAATTATCTTGGAAGTATAATGATGCTTGCGGCAACAATAAATCTTTATTTCTTTTTTGAAAAAAAGTCAAAAGTAAACTTTGCAATATTTATTTTAAATATAGTAACATTGCTTTTATCAGGCTCAAGAACGGCTTTGGCGGCAGTAGTGGCAGGAATACTTGTATTATTTTATTTTTATCTGAAAAAGAAATATTTTATTGGATGTATCTGTTTATTTATAGGATATATTGCAGGAGTATATTTTGGAAGGGTGCCATTTTTAAGACTTGACAGTTTGGGGGAATATTTTAAGTTGAGAAAAGATATAATTAAAATAGCCCTCGGAATCTTTAAAAAGACAAATCTATTATATGGACATGGGAATTTTTTTATTACTACAAATATACTAATTATGTATATCCTCATTCACATAATGTTCTTATGGAATCACTTTTAAGTTATGGATTATTAGGAACAGCCGCATTATCAGGAGTATTTTTGAAATATTTATATGAAGTAATGAAGGGAAATAAAAGAAACACATTGAAAATAGCTCTTCTTATAGGAACAGTAGTACATAATTCGGCGGATTTCACTATTTTCTGGATACAGACGGTTCTGCTTTTTATACTGTCTTTTTCCTATAATGAAGATAGAAGAGTAAATTAATGAGTATTTTAAAATGAAAGATGATAACTTTTTAGAGATAGACTAAAAAACACAGTACTGACTCAAATTCAGACTGTGTTTTTTTATTTATAATTCATATTTTATTTTTATAACATTAAAGTTAATAATTTTTTTAGTCTACGAATAATAAATTTACAACTTTTTTTCAAGATAAGGTATTTTAAATTCTTTTTCTACAAGAGCAGATATAGTCGCAATTACTTGAAAAAAACTATAAATATAGCAGTAAGAATAAAAAATACAAAAGTCCCTAGAATAACTACAATGTTTAATGCAAATGCAATAACAGTAACTACACTAAGTGCCAAAGTCTGTTTTGCGTAATTTCTTACAAAAATCATTTTCACCTTCTAAAAATTAATGCTACTATTGGTACTATAAGATTTATTCCTGGCAGGAAATAAGAAAGATTAATTAAAAAATGCAGTGCATTGGCTCTTAATCCTGCGATAGATCTTTGTTCTTTAATATTTGAGTTCATATTTCATAACCTCCGATTCTATATGATTTATTTTTTTAAATTTTATCACAAAAAAAGTAAAAAATCAAATTGAAATAAATGGCTAAAGAGAGTATACTGTTACTATAAAAAATAAAAAACGATAAAAAAGGAGAAATATGATATATTTTATCGGTGGATTGCAAAATAGGGAATTTAAATATTTTGATACATTAAAGAAAATAAGGGAGGAAAATCCTGGAATTACAGAGAGTTTTTTTGATGCAGATATAAAAGAGGAAGAAAAATTCCTTGAAAAGATAAGTTTTAATTCGATTTTTTCAACAGAAGAGCTTGTTGTGTTAAAAAGAGCGGAAAAACTGAAGGATTTAGAGAAAACACTTTCCTATATAACGGAACTTGATTTAAATAAAAAAGAAATAGTAATTGACTATGGAAAGGAAGACGGGAAAATCCCTGCTAAATTAAATAAAAAGCTGGAATCATTAAAAAAGGAAAAGAAACTGGAAGTTTTTCTGTTTTTAAAGGAAGATGACAGGGATATAAAAAAATATATTCAGGAAGAACTTGAAATTTCACCATCTGAAGCAGATATTCTACTGGAAATGATAGGGAAAAATCCTTTTAAGGTGAGAAATGAAGTCGATAAAATAAAGGTTTACCTTAATGGAGAAAAATTTGAAATTGGTAAAATTAGAAATATAGTATCTATTCAAAAGGAATACAGAATATATGAAATGACAGAAAATATATTTTTCAGGAAAAAGCTCAGGAAGTTATTGATTATCTTGAAACAACAAAGGAATATATGGGGATACTTTATCAGCTTTATAATGAACTTGAAATAATGTATAAGCTTAGTAGTTTGAAGGAATCAGGAAAAAGTATTTCAGGCCAGTATAATGCTTTTAAAGCCCAGTATGAAGAAATAAAAGAAGTTTTTAAATCTAATGGAAGAATTCCTAATTACTATTCTGTATTTAAGAAAATAGAAAAATTAAGAAAGTATTCCAACAGAAATTTAAAAAAGCTTGTTTTTCGATGCTGGGAAATTGAGAAGGATATAAAGATAGGAAAAATGGGAATGGATACAGGGGTTGAACTTTTAATAATGGAGATAGTAAGCTGTTATGGGAAAAAATAGGATGTTGATAAAGAATACAGGAAGGGAGAGTGGTTGTAATTTCCGGAATTATTGAATTCAGAAATGTGAGTTATTCAAAAAATAATAGTATGATACTGGAAAATATATCCTTTTCCCTGAAAAAAAATAAATATAACGTTATTATTGGGAAAAATGGAAGTGGGAAATCAACAATTCTAAAACTGATTGTAGGGCTTGAAAAAATAAGTGGAGGCCAGATTTTTATAGATAATGAGGAACTTGTTTATAAAAGGGATGAGCTTTATAAAATCAGGAAAAAGACAGGAATTGTTTTTCAGGAGTCAAATGAACATATAATCGGGGAAACGGTAGCTGAGAGCCTGATTTTTGGTATGGAAAATAATAGGATTCCTTTGGAGAAAATGAAGGAGAATATGGCTAAATACGTAAAATTATTTAAGCTTGAGAATATAATAGATAAAAAAACTGTAAATCTTTCAGGTGGGGAAAAACAGAAGGTGGCTCTTGCAGGAGCAGTTATAACAGAGCCTGATATTATACTGCTTGATGAAGTTACAGAAATGTGGGATAAGGCAACCAAGGAGAAAATGAACGGGATTATAGAAAAGTTTCTGGAAGATGGAAAAACAGTAGTTTCGGTAACTCACAATCCAGAAGAAATAAGAAGAAGTGACAATATTATTTTTATAACTGAAGAAGGAAAAATAGTAACAGGGAAATCTGAAGAAGTAAATAAAATACTTGAAGAAAAAAAGAAAAATACAGAAATAAACCATGAAATGATATCGGAATATTCTACTGATTTGACAAAAAAATATCCTTAAAGGAAGAAGAAATTAAGGTAAAAAAATTAAGGATATAAGTTATTATTATGAAAAAGGAAAGAAAAAAATAATAGACAGTCTTTCGATTGATATTCCAAAAAGATAGTATAACTGCAATTACAGGAAAAATCAGGAACTGGAAAAAAACAACGTTAATAGAGATAATATCAGGGATTGGCATTTTTGGGAGAAAAATTTTTTTCAGGAGAAATCGAGTATAATTTTTAGGAATGAAAAATAAAGAAAAGGAAGATGAAAAAAATTACTTCTGTATAAAAAAATATTTCAGAAAGAGAACTGTATGAAATAAGAAAAAAGAATAGGAATAGTATTTCAGAATACCGGGGAACAGTTTTTTTCAGGAACAGTTTTGGAAGAACTGGAATATAACATAACAAAAAAATATAAAATAAAAAATAAAAAATCAAAGGAATTAAGTAACAGAATAAATGAAATAGCAGAAATATTTGGATATGATGAAAAAGTTTCTTATGAAGTCGCCATTTATACTTTCGGGAGGAGAGAAAAAAATGCTGGGGTTAGCACTTGCAGTATGTCTTGAACCTGAAATACTTGTATTAGATGAACCGACAGGAGCACTTGATTATAATATGACAGTGAAATTTATGAAAATAGTGGAAAAAATGAAAAAAAATGGTACAACAGTCATTCTGGTGACTCATGATGAAAATATAGTAAAACAGTATTCAGACTATATTTTTAAAGATGTAGTTTAAAGGGTAGGGATAGAAAAATTTATTTAAAAAAATAATACTGAATTGGAGAAGAAAATGGGCAATATATCATTTACACAGGGAATTTATAATCCTTCAGATTCCTTTTTACATAAACTGGATCCGAGGAGTAAGATAATAGGATCTTTAATGCTGATAATTTCAGTACTGTCAGGTTCTTTTTTTCATTTGAATCTTCATTTAAAGGATATTTTTTTAATTTCTGTATTCCTTTTTTTGCGGAAATGATTATATCAAAAAAATAAGTTTTACAGGAATTATAAAAAAATAAAAAAATATTTAAGTATGGGAATTATTCTTATGATTTTTTTAATATTTTTTATGAAAAAGCGGATTGCTCCTGTTAGATTTAAAAAAATTTTAAAAAAATTTACGATACTCCTGTACTGATTTCAATAAATGTAATGTGTCAGATATTTCTTCTTACATTAATAGTTGAAATTTTTTTACATCGACTACAAGTACAAATGAAATAATGAAAGGATTAAACTATCTGACAGGTAAAAAAAGGAAAAAAATACTGAAATGAGCCTAGTTTATACTTTTTTTCTGTTTATTTTTTTGCCAATTGTTTATGAAGAATTTAAAAAAATAATAAAAAAATTCAGAAAAAGCAGAGGAAATTTTTTTCAAAAAAATTTCAGTGAGGAATTTTAAGGAATTTTTTTCTTATTATAGTGCCTTTGTTTAGATTGACTATTGAAAAAAAGTGAATAGGACTGCAGAAATAATGACAGTAAAAAAATTTTTTATTATAAATGGAGAAATAACTGAATTTAAGGCTTTAAAAATGGAGGTTGAAAGATACGATTTATATAGGTGTTGTGATTTTTTTCGTTATATTTTACATTTTCCTGTTTTATTTTTAAATTTTTGTGGTATAATTTTAATAATGAAAAAAAATTCAAAATAGAATTTGTTACATTGTTTTAAAGGAGAGAGAATTATGAACTTGATAAGTGGAATTGGTAAAATCAGGCTCAATGGAAAGAAGGGATTGACAAAGAATAAGGAAATTGTCACTATACCTGAGCCTGAAATGATTTACATACCTCTGATCATAGGAGCTTCAACTGCATTTGATGTACATGTGCAGGAAGGAGATCATGTCTGTAAAGGAACAAAGCTTGCAACAAGAACAGATATGTATGTACCTATTTACAGTCCTGTTTCAGGAACAGTAAAGGGAATAGAAAAGAGAATGCATATATCGGGTAAGGTACAAAACCATCTTATAATTGAAAATGATTTTAAAGATGAGGAAGTTGTACCATTTTCTTATGAAAATCCGGATGAACTTTCGGCAGAAGAACTTGTTGCCGCAATAAAGGAAATTGGAGTACTGGGATTAGGAGGATCAGGATTTCCTACATACATTAAGTATGAAAATGCAAAAGATATAGATACTGTATTGATAAATGCAGTAGAATGTGAACCTTATCTTACTTCAGATTATAAAATAATGGAAAAACATGCTAAAGAACTTATTGACGGTACTCATTTTTTAATGAAGGCAGGTCATGCTAAAAAAGGAGTAATTGCAATAAAAGTTGTAAATGACAAACTTGCAAAGAAACTTCAGGAAGCAGCAGAAGGATACCAGAATATAGAAGTGGTTACAGTACCTGATGCTTATCCGATGGGATGGGAAAGAGTTCTTATAAGGGAGCTTTTCAAAAAAGAATATGACAGATTTCCAGGAGAAATTGGAATAATAGTAAATAATGCTACTACAGCAATCTATCTTTCAGAAGCGCTGAGAGATAAAAAACCTATAACTCACAGAATAGTTACAATATCAGGAGAGGGAGTAAAAAGTCCTGAAAATGTGTATGTTCCAATAGGGACATCAGTAGACTATATAATAGAAAAAATAGGTGGATATACTGAAAATGTAAATGAAATGTTTGTATTAGGTGGAGGGCCTATGATGGGTAAATCCATTGCAAACGATACTTTTGTAGTGACTACTTACAGTAACTCGATAACTGTACTTCCTAAAGTAGTTGAAGAGGAGCTTCCTTGTCTGAGATGCGGACTTTGTGTTGAACATTGCCCGGCAAAAATACAGCCTGTACAAATTATGAATCTTGAAAAACAGAAAAATACAGATGGTGTAATAGAAGCCTGTGCTGACAGATGTATCACATGTGGATTGTGTACATATATCTGTCCTTCTAAAATAGAAGTTACTGACTGGGTCGGAAAAGCTAAAACAAGAGTAGCTAATGCACGAAAGGCGGGGAAATAAGTATGAAGATAATTTTTAAAAGAACAACACCTACATATAGAAATCAGCTGACTACTCAGCAGGTAATGTTATATTTAACAGCAACTCTGGTAGTAGTAAGTTTGTTTTCTGTCGGGTATTATTTTACTTTGGGAGCAGATTACGGTATTAAGGCTTTATTAATGATAATAGCATCAGTAGTTGCGGCTTATTTATGTGAAGCCGGATATTTCTATCTGCTTAAGGAAAAAGATATAAAAAAGGCAGTTAATAATTCGTTTCCATATGTTACAGCAATATTGTTTGCATTGATACTGCCAATAGGAACACCGTATTATGTTGTAGTTTTCGGTAGTATTTTCTCAATTTTAATAGGAAAATTACTATTTGGAGGATTTGGACAGAATATATTTAACCCTGCACTGATAGGAAGGGTATTTGTAATGATGTCTTATGGAGACAAACTTACAGCGGTACTTCCTGGAAAAGCTGTAGATGGTGTAGCTTCTGCAACTCCTACAACTATCATGTCAATGGGAAGCTGGATGGGAGATTCAAACATATCCCTTGCAAACTTATATTTAGGATTTTATAAAGGGTCAATTGGAGAAACTTTTGCAGTTATAATCATTATTGCAGGAGTATTCCTTGCTATGAAGAAAGTTCTTGACTGGAGACTTCCTGTATTCTATATAGGGACAGCTTTTGTAATAGCATTTATCGCAGGAATGACACATGGATTATCTCCATTACACTTTGCACTGGTTCATATAGGAATTGGAGGACTTGTATTTGGAGGAATCTTCATGCTTACAGATCCGGTAACTTCACCTGTAGATCCATTTGGAAAAATATTATTTGCAGTAGGAGCGGCATTCTTTACAATGCTTTAAGATTCAGATCAAATATGCCTGAAGGAGTTCTTTATTCTATACTGATAATGAACATGCTTACTCCTATGATTGATAAATACACTGTAAAACCTACGAATAAAGATGAAAGTAGAAAACTGATAATAGTTATAGCGGCAATGCTTGTATGTTCTTTACTTATAGCATTAGTATGGAAGGGGGCGTAAAATATGAAAAAATCATTGTATTTAAGTTTCTTTTTGGCGGTAATAAGTATTATCTCGGCTTTTATTCTGTCAATGACAAATTCGCTGACTTCAGAAACAATAAAAAATGCAAGTATTGCAAAGCAGAATAAAAAACTGCAGGCAATGTTCAATGATAAAACAAAATTTACAGAAGAAGGAACTTCCCATGAAAATCCTGCAATAGAAAAAGTTTTTAAAGCGGAAGAAGATGGGAAGGTAACAGGATATGTATACAATGTAGTTACAAAAGGTTATGGAGGTAAAATTAAGTTTCTTGTGGCTATGAGCAGCGACGGGAAATACATAGCTTTTGATTCACTTGAACATAACGAAACTCCTGGATTTGGGACAAAAATGGATGAGCCTAAGTTTAAAGGGCAGTTTAAAGACAAACCTGTTACAGATGAAATAGATGGAATCAGTGGTGCCACAATAACAACAAAGGGTCTGAAAAAAGGATTTGATGCGGCAGTGGAAGATTTTGAGAAAAATTATAAGAAATAGGAGGCAGAAATGAAAAAGTCAGAAATAATTAAATCAGGAATATTAAAAGAAAATCCTGTTTTTGTAATGTTCTTAGGTACATGTCCGACACTGGCTACAACAAATTCCCTTACAAATGCTGTAGGGATGTCGATTGCATTTGCGGTTGTACTTATGATGACAAATACAATAATAGCGGCAATAAGAAAAATAGTTCCGGATCAGATAAGAATACCGGTATATATAGTAGTAATAGCAACAGCAGTAAAATTTTGTGAAATGCTTCTTAACGCATATGCACTTCCAGTTTATGAATCATTAGGAGTATTCCTTGCACTGATAGTTGTAAACTGTATAGTTTTAGGAAGGGCAGAAGCGTTTGCAAGTAAAAATACAGTAATGGATTCGTTTATGGATGCAATTGGAGTAAGTATAGGATTTGGACTGAGCTTGATATTAATGGCGGCATTCAGGGAAATTCTTGGAACAGGTGGATTAAAGCTGAAAAGTCTTTTTGACAGTGAAAAAGTAATATTTGATATTCCAGTATTCAGAGATTATGCAGCTTCATTCTTCACTTCAGGAGCGGGAGCATTCTTAAGCTTTGGAATATTGGCAGGATTATTTAATATATATAAGAGCCATCAGGAAAAAAAGGCTGAAGAAAAAATAAAGAACGAAGCAAAGAAAAAAGCAGCTGAAAAAGCGGCTGCCAAGGAAGGTAAGGTGGCATAATGGAACTGGTAACGTTATTTATATCAGCGGTTTTAATAAATAATATAATTTTGACAAAGTATCTTGGGGTATGTCCTTTCCTAGGAGTTTCTAAAAGTGTAAAATCATCTTTTGGTATGGGACTTGCCGTAATATTTGTAATTTTTTCATCATCAGTAATAACTTATGGACTATATTATACAGTTTTAGTTCCTTATAACATGGAATATCTGGATTTGATAACATTCATACTTGTTATAGCTTCACTTGTACAGTTTGTGGAAATGGTAATTAAAAAGTTTTCACCTACACTGTATAAAGCGTTGGGAGTTTATCTTCCATTAATCACAACAAACTGTGCAGTATTGGGAACAGCTCTTTTAAATATAAGGGAAGGTTATACTTTTGCACAAATGTTAGTTAACTCGATTGCAGTTCCTGTTGGATTTATGCTTGTAATGTTAGTATTTGCTACAATAAGAGAAAGACTTGAGTTATCAAAGACTCCTGAGCATTTTAAAGGAAATGCAATTTCATTGATAGTTGCGGCATTGATGGCAATGATTATGCTTGGATTTGCAGGGGTGGTATAAAATGGCTTTAGCACCAATATTATGGGTATTGTTTTTAGTGGCAATGTTCATAACAACTTATCTTTTAAATAAAAAAACACCTAAACCAAAAGGGTGTGAAGATATTATTAAGAATGCAGGGTGCAGAGGATGTAAAATGATTTCCTGTGGACATCATCCTTCTGCCGGAAGGGAGAAAAAATAATGCAGATATCAGCGTTAATAGCGTTAGGTCTGATAGGGGCAGTTTTAGGACTTCTATTGGGAATAGCGGATAAATATTTACAGGTAAAAGTGGATGAAAGATTGACAAAAGTAAATGAAATGTTACCTAATTTTAACTGTGGTGCGTGCGGTTACCCAGGTTGTAGCGGATTTGCAGATGGTGTACTAAATGGAGAAATTAAATCTTTAAAACAGTGTAAACCTATGAAACCTGCTGCAAGAGAAAAAATAAAAGAATATTTGGAAACAACACCTGGAGCAGACGGATCAGTTATAAAAGTGGAAGCATAAGTACGGAGATAAAAATGAATTTTTAATAAAAAAGTTAACATGAATAACATTAATAAAAAATTCGGGAAAATGGGACTTATATTTTTAATATCAGTCCTAATTTTCTCTTGTTTTAATAATAAGGAAAAGGTATATACTGAAACTGTGGATGGCCTATTTGATACAGTGCATGTAATATCAGGATATGATAAAAGTGAACAGGAATTTAAGAAAAAAGTCAAGTTTTATCAGGAGGAAATGGAAAAACTTCATAAATTATATACTTCTTATGAAGATTTCCAGGGAATAAACAATATAAGTACAATTAATGAAAATGCCGGAATAAAGCCTGTAAAGGTAGACAGGAATATAATAGACCTACTGAAGGACACACTGGAAAGAAATAAGGAAATAAGTGATAAGGTGAATATAGCGGCAGGAAATGTCATTGATTTATGGGATAAGGCAAAAACGGAAGGAAAACTTCCTGAACAGTCAGAACTGGAAAAAATGCAGAAATGTGCTAAAACTGAAAATATTGTAATAGATGAACAGAATTCAACAGTCTTTATTAAGGAAAGATGTACTAAACTAAATTTGGGAGCAGTTGCAAAAGGTTATGCTGTGGAGCAGGTTACAAAAAAAATGGAAAAGGCAGGAATGACATCGTTTATAATATCTGCAGGTGGAAATGTAAAAGTAGTCGGGAAAAGAAAAATTCCAAAAAAGGAAAGTGAAATAACAGATTTAAAAAGTTGCAAGAATCAGTTCTGTATTGGAATAGCTTTACCGTTATATAATGATAATAATATAGATAAGAGCAATCCTTATAATAATGGTAAAAATGACTATCTTGCAAAAATTGCGACAGAAAATATGTCGATAGTGACAACAGGAAATTATCAGAGATATTTTGTAATGGATAATAAAGTTTACGGGCATGTAATTAATCTTGAAACTTTAAAGCCGGAAGACAGTTTTGCTTCAGTAAGTGTAATAACAGAGGATTCAGGATTGGCAGATTTTATGTCTACTACATTGTTTCTGCTTTCTTATGAAGAAGGAAAAGCACTTATAGAGAAAATAGGTAAAAAAGAAAAGATAGATGTTATATGGGCAATGAAAAATGGAGATGTAATATCTTCTGAAGGGCTTATAAGTGGAGAAAAATTATGTCAAATACAATTTCAGATAGAATTTTTTTAAAGATACGTCAGAAAAAGAAAAATGTTAAATAAATTTGATATATTGTATGTATTGTTTATAGTTTTTTTATCATTTTTTTCTAATTTTTTTGGTATTTTCTTTGTGAAAAAAACTGGAAACAGAGCAATTGTAAAAATATAATAATAAAGAAATAATGGCGATAGGATTAAATAAAAAAATCAGATAATAATACTAAAGAAGAAACAGTATCCGCTGTTACTTGATGACATGGTAATAGAAGTCAGGGATAAAAAAATAGCAGTAATAAAGGAAAAATCCCCTTATAATTACTGTTCTATTGCAGGATTTACAAATGAAAGTACGAGACCTATAATATGTCAGCCTAATAAAGTTGTAATATTGATAGAAGATGTGGAGAATATCAACAAAAAGGATATTGATGCGGAGGTTCATTAATTTGGAAATAACAGGTAAAAAAGAAAATTGTGATGAAATATTAAAGAATGATAAGATATTTGAAAAAGAAAAAAATATAGTTGAATCGGATCAGGAATTGAGAAAAGCACTTTTAATATCGGTATTCCTCAGTTTAAGCATAATATTACAGATAGCTGAAAGTTTTATATTTATTCCTCTATTTTTACCTGGAATAAAGCTGGGACTTGCGAATATAGTAACAGTGATAGTTCTTTATGTATACGGAATAAAGGAAGCCGGTAAGATAGGAATAATGAGGATATTTATTGCAGGAATATTGAGAAATGGACTTGGGATGAATTTTATGTTTTCATTAGCCGGGATATTATGTTCATTAATTGTATCAAGTTTTCTAAAAAAAACAGGAAAATTTTCTGTAATGGGAGTAAGCATTGCAGGAGCAAATTTCCATATGATAGGACAGATAATAGTAGCATCAGCTATTTATAGGACAAATTTACTTTATGTAAGCTATTTACCGTATATGCTGTTAATATCATTGTTTACTGGAATGTTAACAGGGTATTTCGCTGAAAAAATATTGGAAAGAGTAGATTTTAAAAGTTTTTGAGAATAGAAAAATGAAAAAGACTTGATTTTTCTTAAAAAAAATGATAATATATTGTGGTAATTTTGCATCTAATATTATAGAGCAATATTCATAAATATAAATATAATGTTTGAAAGGAGGATGTAATGGCACACTCAAAAATCATCTAAAAAAAGAGTATTTATCGGAGAAAGAAACGTCGCTAGAAATAAATCAATAAAGAGTAGAGTTAAAACATTCGTGAAAAAAAGTTCTTATTGCTGTTGAAGCTAAAAATGTCGACGAAGCTAAAGCAGCATTACAAGTTGCATACAAAAGAATTAGATAAGGCAGTAACTAAAGGTGTTCTTAAGAAAAAAATACTGCATCAAGAAAAAAATCTAGACTTACGTTAAAAAGTTAATGCATTAGCAAACTGATTTTTGTTAATGATTAATTTTTAAAAAAATTTTTTTAAAATTGTATAAAATATGGAAAACCGGTTTAAAAAGTAAATTTTTTTATCGGTTTTTGTTATAAAAAAATAATTTTTGTGCTATACTATAATAGAAAAGTTATTAAAAATAATTAGGAGTTTAAAATGAAAGTGAATAATCAAAAAAATACTGATATAATGATAAAAAGCCACTGTACTTTCAGCAATAATACTTATTTTCTTGTGTTTAATACTTATAATTTATGTTGCTATGTTCAAGAGTGGTACTACCGAACTTCAATATAATAGTGAAGAATATGGAAACAGTGTATTCTACAAGAATAAAGATAAAAATCTATGCTTTTAGTTTATGGGAATGGATTATTAGAAGTTGAAGGAGTAGATATTCCTACTTTTAAAAGTCTTTGAAGAAGATAATAATGGAAATGTAGCTTATGATAAAAAAATAGAGTTTATTTCGGAAATATTGCAGTTTCAGATTTAGACACAAATAAATTGTATTATGTAGGGAATAATTATTATAGTGATGGTACTAATAGTTATTTTTGCTCAACATCTGTCGAAACATATGAAGAATTGTCAGCACGAAGTATAAATATAAAAAAATATCTCACTTCTTGTTTAAAAACAAAAAGACCTCAATACTATTTTTATCCATATAAAAAAATTAGAGACTAATAAAAAGATTAGAAAAAGTGGAAGAATTAAAAAAATGTCTGCAACTGATGGGAAAGAAGTATATTATGCTGGCGAAAAGCTAGTTAATGCAGATATCAATACAATAAAAACAATTGAAGATAGCTTATTTTACTTTGCTGATAAAGAAAATGTTTATTATAAATCTAAACTTTTATCATTTAAAAATAACGGAAAATTAAAAGTATTTCATGAGAATGATTACAATGTCTACTATCTTTATGATGAGGAAAGTAAGAATGTTTATGCAAATGACTATCTTTTTGATACCGCAAATGCTCCCTATAAAGTTGTTGGAGTTGATGGAACACATCACTTTAGTTTACTTTTTATAAGTAAGAATGGAGTTTATTTTTATGACCCACTTAAGAGAAAACAAGAAAGAATAGGGGATAATATTTTTAAAGGTGAAATTAAAGAAATTTATCCAGATATATTTTCTGATGATGAAAATGTTTACTATTTAGATGTCTATGAAGACTGGGCAAAAAGGTCAGGTAATAATCCTTTTTCATTATTAAAAGGTCCTTTTAATGGCCAACTAATATCAAGAAACACTAGAATACGCTATCTTGATAAAAAAACAGCTTGGGAAAATGATTGGAAAAAAGTAGCTGATCTCAATTTTGGTAGAGATGGAAGTATATGGAAAAAAAGGAAATAAATATTACTATTTTGATATTTATGGTTTTAATCAAAAATATAAATAGAACTATTTATGAAATTGTTGATAAAGAAGTTCTTGACTATTTATTGAATTTTTTTCAAACTTAAAAAGATATCTATACTATAAACTTACCAGATAAAAATAAGAGATTTTATATCTAAAAAAATTAATATCCTTTAATGGTGAAGTTAAAATGACCGCTACTATCTATTTTTCATGAAGATCCTTATGCTTATAGTATTCCAAAAAAATTATTTTTTTATTTCTATCGCTTTTTTTAATTGGATTATATGCAAGATATAGATTTGATATTGCAAACTTTTTAAAAAAACGAAAAAAATCTAAATTTTTCCAAGAAATAAAAAAATTAATATAAAAAAATTTTAGGAGAAAAATCTTATGAAGAAAAAAACAATTTAAGAGAGATGGTGAGCAATATGAATGCAGAAATTAATATAAGTAATGTTATACTGGAAACAGATAGATTAATCCTTCGTACCTGGGAAATTACAGATTTAGATGATTTCTTTGAATACGCTTCAGTTGAGGGAGTTGGAGAAAAAGCAGGCTGGGAACATCATAAAAGTAAAGATAAAAGTTTAGAAATTCTTAAAAATGTTTATAGAGGAGAAAAAAAGTTTTTGCTATTGTTCTAAAAAGAAAAATCAGAAAGTTATAGGTTCTATTGGTATAGAAGAACTTAGTGAAGAATTAGATAAAGATTTAGATAAAGATTTAGATAATCTAGTTGGAAGAGAATTAGGCTATGTCTTAAATAAAGATTATTGGAACAAAGGAATAATGAAAGAAGCTATTTCAAAAGTTGTTGACTATTGCTTTAATACATTAAAATTAAATTTCCTGATGGCCTCATACTTCAATCATAATATTGCATCAAAAAAAGGTTCTGGAAAAACTTAAATTTCAAATTCTATAAAGATACTATTATAGAAACAGGATATAATAATATCAAAGAAAAAAATCTACTTTAATGCTTTTTAAAAAAATAATTAGGAGTTTAAAATAAAAAGTGAATAATCAAAAAAATGTTAAATAAAAAAATTTATAGCAACTTTTTTTCTGTTGTTTATTTTATAAAAAAATTTAAATACAGGAGGATAAATAATGAAGATGGAAGATTTTGAAGAAGAGTTTGATTTTAAAAAGAAAAAGAGGGACTTTAATGAGGATTTTGAATTTAAGAAGAAAAGAAGTTCTGATACTTTATTTATAGTTAAAATTGTTTCTATTGGACTTATAGCATTTTCTTTTCTATTTTCTTTCTTGATAATGAGAAAAATAGGAAGTTCAGATTATGAAATAGAAGAAAAGGGCTATAAATATGGGAGAAGCCAGTTTATAAAATATCAGGGGAAAATTTCAGTTCCTGTTCCCAGTGGAGGAAGATATTTTTTAGAAAATGTTGATATTAGTTCATTTAGTGAAGTAGATTCAGGAGATGTATCGGATAGAAGTACATTAGTGGTTGGAATGGATAAAAATCATGTCTACTGTGGAAATATTTCTCTTCCTGACCTGAATCCAAATAAGCTTGAAATAATAGGAAATGGATATTATACAGACGGAACAAATACTTATTTCTGCTCGCCATTTTCTGAGAGAAATGAAAAATTATCTGTTCCAATGGAGCTGTTTCAGTATTTTATGTATGCTTTTTCAAAGACTAAAAAGCCACAAAGGTACATTTATCCCTATATAAAAATAAAAACTGACAAAAAGCTGGAACCAGTCAAAATTTACCAATATTTTGCAACAGATGAAGAGAAGGTCTATTATAAGGGAGAAATCCTGGAAAATGCTGATTTAAATACATTAAAAAGTGTTGATAGAAACAATGAATATTTTACTGATAAAGAAAATGTCTACTATAAGTCAAAACTTCTGCCAATTAAAAACAGCGGAAAGTTAAAGATTGTTTCAACTGAACAGGGGAATGAATTTCTTTATGATGAGGTAAATGGATATGTTTTTATGGGAACTTATTCTTTTGATAGAGGAAAAGCACCTTACAAAGTTCTTGGAAATGAAGGAAATCATTTAAATAGTTTAGTTTTTGTAAATAATGAAGGTGTTTACTATTATGACACAAAATCAAAGAAACAGAAAAGGGCGGGAGATAATATCTTTATTGGGAATATTGAAGAAATAAGTCCTAATGTCTTTACCGATGATGAGAATATATATTATTTTCATGCTTATAGCATATGGAGTAAACGTAAAGGTGGAGGAGGAGGTTTAGCTTCAAGAAATACAGAGATATATTATTTAGATAAAAAAGAAGGCTGGAAAAAAATTTCAGATGTAGGAAGTGGAGTTTATGGAAGCGTCTGGCAGAAAGGTGATAAATATTATTACTTTGATAATTTAGGAATTTCTCAATTAATAGACAATGCCATTTATGAAATAACTGATATGGGAACATTGGAAGAACTTCGTTCTTCTCAAAAATGATAGAGTAATAAAAGAACTTATTGAAGATGAAAAAAATTGATAAAAAGTTGAAGGAGAAAAAAATAAAAAAATAGTAGAAAAAAATATAAAGGAAGCTGGGATTATTTTTATGATATTTTTTTTACACTGTGTATTTTTATTGTTCCTACTATTTTTTTAATGCATGTAAAAAGATTATATCTAGGAGGATAGATAATGAAGCCGGAAGATTTTGATGAAGACTTTAATTTTAAGAGGAAAAGAACATCAGATATTTTATTTATACTTAAAATTATCGGAATTATGCTTATAGTCTTTATAATTTTTTCATTTTCGCTTTCTATTAAGAAATTGGGAGGATCAGATTTAGAAATAGAGGAAAAAGGTGAAAAATATGGAAAAAGCTGGTTTATAAAATATCAGGGAAAAATTTCTGTTCCTATACCTAGTGGTGGAAGATATTTTTTAGAAAATGTTGATATTAATTCATTTAGGGCATTGGATTCTCAAGATAGAAGTACGCTAATGGTTGGAATGGATAAAAATCATGTTTACTGTGGAAATATTTCTCTTCCTGACCTGAATCCGGATAAACTTGAAATAATAGGAAATGGCTATTATACAGATGGTACAAATACTTATTTCTGTTCACCTAATCCTGAAAGAAATGAAAAGTTACCAGGTATAATGGAATTTTTACAGTCTCTTGTATATTCCTATTCAAAGACTAAAAGACCACAGAGTTATATTTATCCTTATACAAAAATTGAGAATGAGAAAAAATTGCAGGCAGTTAAAGATTTATATCTTGCTGCAACAGATGGAGAAAAAGTCTATTATAAAGGAAAAGTTTTAGAAAATGCAGATTTAAAGACTTTAAAAAGTGTTGATATGTATACAGAATATTTGGCAGATAAGGAAAATGTATACTATAAGTCCAAGCTGCTACCAATTAAAAATAATGGAAGGCTTAAGGTCGTTTCCCTTGAACAGGGAGAAAAATTTCTTTATGATGAAATAAATGGATATGTATTTAAGGAAGATTATTTTTTTGATAGGGAGAAGTCGCCTTATAAGGTATTAGGAAATAAAGGGAACCACATGTATAACATGATTTTTGTTAATAATGAAGGTATATATTATTATGATAATCAGGAGGATAAACTGAAAAGGGCAGGAGATAATATTTTTATTGGGAATCTTGAAGAAGTGAGTCCTAATATTTTTACGGATGATGAGAATATATATTATTTTCATGGTTATGAAGTACGGGAAAGATATAAAAAAACTTCAAGAAATACGGAAATTTATTATTTAGATAAAAAAAGTTAACTGGAAAAAAAGTTGCAGATATAGGAGATGGAATTTATGGAAGTATATGGCAGAAAGGGGATAAACATTATTATTTTGATAATTTAGGAATTGATTCAACAATACAGGATACCATTTATGAAATAGCTGATAAGGAGACATTGGAATATCTGATAAATAATTCAGGAAATGAGAATAGGATAAAAAGAATTTATTGAAAAATGGTAAATTAATACAAACTGCCGGAGAAAAAAAGTTGAAATAGCAGTAGAAGATAAAAAAATACCGGATAATGAGAAAATGTGGTTTTTTTAGCAGTTCTTGCAGTAGTTTTTTTGTTATTGTAATTATTTTTAAGGATTAAAGAAAAATCAATGAAAGAGGATGAAAAAAATGAAAAAGAAATGACGAGGATTTTTTTTCCAATTTGAAAAGAAAAAAATGGAACAAGACTCTTAAAAAAAGTAACAATAACATTTATTGTAATATTTCTAATTTTTTTAATTTTTCTTGCTTTCATTTCCATATTTACAATGAAATCATATTATGATTTTTAGCAAAGAAGTTTTTAATAATGGTCAAAAAAATATGAAAAAAAGCATATACATTAAATATAAAAAAATAAAAATATATGCCAATATATATGGAGAGGCCTATCAGCTAAAGAATGTTGATATAGAAAGTTTTAAAGTGATTGATTCGACAGATTATTCTGACAGTTATATAGCGGTAGATAAAAAAATTCTGTATATTTTGGAAATATTCCAGCTCCAGATTTAAACCCGGAAAAAAATTTGAAGTTATAGGAAATGGCTATTATACAGATGGAAAAAAATAACTATTTTTTTGTCAAAGGTATTCTGAAAAAAATGAAAAATTTAAGTAAATTTGAGTATATAAAAATATTTTTCTTTTAATGGGAGATAGGCCACAGCGATATATTTATCCTTTTAAAAAAAGTAGAAATGAATAGAAGTTTAGAAGTAATTAAAGATATAAATTTTTTTACAACTGATGGGAAAAAAAGTGTACTATAAGGGAGAAATTTTAGAAAATGCAGATATAAATACTTTCGGAGTTGTAGATAGTAATAGTGAATATTTTTTTGATAAGGAAAATGTATATTACAAGACAAAAATACTGCCAGTTAAAAATAGTGGAAATCTGGAAATTGTTTCTATTGACCAGGGACATAATTTTCTTTATGATAGAAGGAATGGATATGTATTTCTGGAGGATTATCCGTTTGATATGGAAAAGGCACCTTATAGGGTACTGGGAAATAAAGGGAATCATATATATGACCTGCTTTTTGTAAATAATGAAGGTGTGTATTTTTATGATAACCAGGCAAAAAAGCAGAAAAGGGCAGGGGATAATATCTTTGCCGGAAAGATTGAAGAAGTGAACCCTAATGTTTTTACTGATGATAAGAATATTTATTATCTTCAGTCTTATGATGTAAAAAAAAGAAAGAAAAATAAAGGCAGTTATGCAGATATTTTAGTTTCAAAAAATATAGGAGTTTTTTATCTTGGTGAAAAGAAAAACTGGGAAAAAAATAAAAAGATATTGATTCAGGAATAATAGGCTAAGTTTGGAAAGAAAAATAATAAATATTATTATTTTGATAATTTAGGAGTGCATCAAATTGTAGATGATGTTATTTATGAAATAAGTGATGAAGGAACTCTTCAGGAACTGTTGAATTCAGAAAAATATAAGTTCAGATAAAAATAAGGGAAATTATTAATAATAAAAAAATTATTACCTATTAGAGGAAAAAGAAGTTCTTACTGTCGCTGTAAAAATATAAGAAAAGTTATAAGGCGGAGATATTTTTAACAGTTTTTTTCTTACAATTTTTATAGGTAAACATTTTGTTTTGAAAAAGTTTAAGAAATTGGAAAAATATGAAAGAAGAAACAGATTATTACGAATTATAATATTATTTATTTTTTTCCATAAATATTAAAATTTTTAAAAGAATCAAACCTGAAAAAAATAGTATTAACTTAGAAAAATGCTTTTTCTTAAGGTTTGATTTTTTTGACATATAATAAAAATTGTGGTATAATTACTTTTGATATTCAACATATTAAGATAATTATAAGAATAATTAAATATGTAATCATATAAATCGCTATATAGTATAGAGGTGAGGAAAATAGTCACAGAAAAACTTAAGCCGGCAAGTGCAAAAAAGGAAAATATATACTTAGGAATAACGGTTATATTTTTAATTTTGACTGCTTTTCTGCTAATTAAAATGAGGAAACCAAAAGTAATAGAACAGAAAATAGAATCAGGCCAGATAAGTTCCTATACAGAATTTTCCAGCATTGAAGCGGGAATTTATTCGGATTTGATAAATTTTGTAAGTGAAATAAAAATGAAGGGAAATGAAGAGAAACTTCCAACGGTAAAACAGCTGGAAGATGAACTTATACCCCCATTTACAAAGGATATTACGTGGGAGGAAAGAGGGAGAATCACATGGGAAAGAATTGACAGGGAAAAAACCACATATTATGTCGGACTATGTGAAAATGTCATGACAAGTGGAAATTTTATTGTAATAGTAGATAATGCAAACAGGGAAAATATAAAAATATTATTTATAAAAACCCATTTACACAAAGATGAAGTAGAATTTGCCATTGATGAGAATTTTCCTGGATGGCAGGAAATAGTACCATATACTGGAGAAAATGAAAAACAGAAAATTGAAGGGAAAGGTGATACAGAATGAAAAAGTTTTTTTTAATTGTTTCAATGATACTAATAAACATAATTTCTTTTGGGAAATTGAGGGTTGGAGTAACACTGCAGCCATATTACAGTTTTGTAGCAAATATTGTTGGAGATAAAATGGAAGTTGTCCCTGCAATAAGAGGAGATATTTATGATGTTCATAATTATACGGCAAAACCGGAAGATATAAAAAAGATGTCTACATTAAATATTCTTGTTGTAAATGGAATAGGTCATGACCAGTTTATATACGGAATAATAAAATCTGCAAAAATGGATGGAAAAATAAAAATAATCAATGCCAATAAAGGGGTTTCCCTAATGCCTGTTTCAGGAATGAGAACAAATACCAGAATAATGAATCCGCATTCATTTATATCGGTAACTTCTTCGATTCAGCAGGTATACACTATTGCAAGGGAACTTGGTGTGATAGATCCGGCGAATAAAGCTTATTATAGTAAAAATGCTCAGGCGTATGCACAGAAATTGAGAAATATGAAGGCGGCAGCCATAAATAAGGTAAATCACCTGAAAAATCTAAATATGAAAGTGGCAACAGCACATGCAGGATACGATTATCTCCTATCTGAATTTGGATTAAGAGTAAAGGCTGTAATAGAACCTGCCCATGGAATTGAGCCAAGCGCTTCAGATATAAAGGCAATGATAGACATTATAAAAAGGGATAAGATAGATGTGTTTTTTGTGGATGCACAAACTTCCAACAAATATGCGGCGACTATTCAGAAGGCTACAGGTGTAAGGGTGAGAACGCTTTCACACATGAGTAGGGGAGCTTATACAAAAGATAGTTTTGAAAAGTTCATGAAATACAATCTGGATTCCTTGACAAATGCAATGCTGGAAGTTGGAAAATCAAGAGGAAAATAGTATGCCAGGTATATTAATTGAAATAAAAGATTTAGAATTAACATTATCAAATACAAAAATACTGGATAAAATAAATATGGCGATAGAACCTGGAAAAATACATTGTCTTATAGGGCCTAACGGTGGGGGAAAGACTTCTTTGCTTAGATGTATACTAGGGCAGGTTCCTTATGAGGGAGAAATATTTATTTCATATGATAATACTAAAATAATTGGATATGTACCGCAATCACTGGATTTTGACAAAACATTGCCGATAACGGTGGAAGATTTTCTTTCAATTGTTTATCAGAAAAAACCTTGTTTTTTAGGAGTTTCAGGGAAATACAGGAAAGTACTGGAAGATTTGCTGAAAAGAATGGGAATGTATGAAAAAAGAAAAAGACTCATAGGAAATTTATCCGGTGGGGAAAAACAGAGGCTTCTTTGGCTCAGGCAATATATCCGGAACCTGATTTGCTTATACTTGATGAACCATTTACAGGAATTGACAAGCTAGGTGAAGATTATTTTAAAAGTATAATAAGAGATTTGAAAAATAAAGGAGTAACAATTTTGTGGGTGCATCATAATCTGAAACAGGTAATAGAAATGGCGGACACTGTAACATGTATAAAAAAGGAAATTCAATTTTCGGGTGATCCTAAAAAAATTCTGGATGAAGAAAAAATTCTGACTGCATTTTCATAATTTTGTTTATGTCTTACTTTCAGAATATTTTATTTATATTCAAAAATGGAGGAAATTGTAATAATGCTCGAAATTATTAGAAGTTTTTTTACAGAAATGGCAAACAGACAGATGCTGCCTGAGTATTTTAAATATGCCTTTGTAATAAATTCACTTATATGTACCTTATTTATAGGAACAATTTTAGGTGGAATAGGTACAATGGTTGTAACTAAAAGAATGGCATTCTTTTCAGAAGCTGTAGGTCATGCGGCACTTACAGGAATTGCATTTGGAGTAATGGCAGGAGAGCCTATTAATGCTCCATATGTTATGCTGTTTACATACTGTATAATATTTGGCCTGCTTATAAATTATACAAGGAACAGGACAAAAATGTCCACAGATACCCTTATAGGTATATTTTTATCAATATCAATAGCACTCGGTGGCTCTCTGCTTATTTTTGTTTCTGCAAAGGCAAATTCCCACATGATAGAAAATGTTATGTTTGGGTCAATTCTGACTGTAAGTGATTCTGATATATTAATTCTTGTAATAACAATTACAGTTTTAGGAATAATTCTCATACCGTTATTTAACAGGATGCTTCTTTCAAGTTTTAATGCAAATATGGCAACAGTTAAAGGGGTGAATGTCAAACTTATGGAATATATATTTACAGTAACTGTTACCCTTGTAACAGTAGTTTCTGTAAAAATAATAGGTGCGGCATTGGTGGAGGCATTGCTCTTAATTCCGGCAGCGTCAGCCAAAAATTTATCAAAATCAATGAGAGGTTTTTTCTTTTACAGTATATTTTTTTCACTGTTAAGCTGTATTTTAGGAGTTATTTTGCCTATTCACTTTAATATATCAATTCCTTCAGGAGGAGCGATAATTTTAATATCCTCATTTATATTTTTTATAACAGTGGTAATAAAAAACATAAATGGAAAGTTTAATGGAAGTGAATAGTTTTATGGAATGGAGGAAATCAGAGTTGAAAAAGATAATATTCATGTTAATGGTTTTAATAGTGGGAACAGTACATGGAGAAAATATTACATATAAAAAAAATAAAAAGATTTTGACGTCAATCCAGGCAGTTTACTCAATTGCAAAAAGTTTGACAAAGGATACTGATATTGAGGTTTATTCAATATTTGATTCTGATGTTTCAATGGATTATGGAAAATCAGCCTTTGATAACAAGGATTTGGACTTGTCTTCAGCTAAAGATGCAGTGGCTGTTGTTGATGTTGCTAGAGTCTGGGGCAATGACTATCTCTATGAATATGCCCGTAGAAAGAATATAAGAATTATTGAAATTGATGCAAGTTATTCTTTTTCAGGAAATGACTATTTATCACTGTCGCTTTTAAACTATAAAAATGGAGATAGAAATCCATATGTATGGATGAGCTTTCAGAATGTTATAAAAATGGCAAACATAGTGTCTGATGATTTATCAGAGCTTTTTCCTGAAGACGGCAAAAAAATAGAAGATAATCTTGAAAAGTTTTCTCAGGAAATAAAGAAGATAGAAAATGAATATCTTGAAAAAACTTTAGCTTTGAGTTCATTATCAGTAATTACTCTTACAGAAAATCTTGACTATCTGTTTAATGATTTGAATATTTTTCTTTAATTATGTTGATTCAAATGAACTAACTGTGGAAAAAAATTTCTGAAGTTATGAAAAGAAATAATTCTAAAAATATTTGTATCAGACAGATGGCTAAAAAAAGGAAACTATAAATGAAATAGAGAAAAAAAGGTGGGAAATTTCTAGTTTTGGATAACTTTAACATTCCAAGGGAATTGAATGAGAAAATGGATCCCGATGGTTATCTGAAGGGAATGAAGGAAAAATATGGAGAAATTAGTGGAAGTAATGAAAAATTATGGATAAAAAAATAATGACTTTATGAAATGAGGGAATAAATTATGAAAAAATTAATAACAATGTGCTTTCTTTTTATTTCGGCTGCAGTTTTTGCACATGCACCACTTTTGTCGGTAGATGACAATAACGATGGAACTATATATATTGAAGCAGGATTTTCAAATGGTGAAAAAGCAGAGGGAATGGAATTTATTATAGTAAAAGATAAGCCATATAATGGTCCAGAAGACACTTATGAAGGGAAAATGATAATATTTAAGGGAAAATTTGACAAGAAAAGCTCAGCAGTTATTTTGAAGCCTTTAACTCCTAAATATGAAGTAATTTTTAATGGAGGAGAAGCACATATTATTGCTAAAAGAGGGCCTAAACTTGAAGAAAATGAAGTTCCGGAATGGAAGAAAAAACTTGAAAAAGATGACTACCTAAAGGAATGGAAGGATAAAATGAGTCAAAAATAATGAGGAATTAAGATGTTATCAATTTATTGATATATTATAATATAAAAATACAGGAGGTAATTTTTTATGAAAAAAATTTTAGGAATTTTAGCTGTATTAACTGCAGTAAATCTAAGTGCCCACAATCAGTTTATTTACACTGATACTTTAAATGTAACAGGAAAAACATCAGTTCCCTTCAAGGTAATGTTTGGTCATCCGGATGATGGTGGTGAGGAAGCTCCTATACCTGTTGGAAAGGTAAAAAATGAAACTCACCTGGCAGAAAAAGTATTTGCCGTACATAATGGTGAAAAAATAGATTTAACTGGAAAAGTAAAGGAAGGAAAAATAACTACAGATAAAGCTTCGGGAAGAACTTTAGACTTTACACTTGACACTGAGCTAAAAGGTGGAGGAGACTGGGTAATTATTGCTGTTCCTGGCCAGACTTTTGATGATGGAAGTTCTTATCTGTTTAACGGAATTGTAAAGACAGTTATAACAAAGGACGGAAGCAAGGGAAGTGACTGGAAAAAAAGAGTTGCTGACGGTTATTATGAAATAATTCCTTTTACAAATCCTTCTCAAGTAAATGTAAATTCAGTATTTAAAGGACTTCTTGTAGACAAAAATGGTAATCCAATGAAAGATACTGATGTTGCGATTGATTATATAAATGGAAAAGTAGACATGAAAAAAGGAACATTTACAGGAAAACTTCAGAAGGAAAAGGTTGCACTAAGAACTTATACAGATAGTAATGGTTACTTTGTAGTTTCTTTCCCACATAAAGGTCTATGGTCTATAAGAGGAAGAGCAATGATAGACAGAGAAAAGAAATATGTGGAAGATACGACTTTACTGATTGAAGTAAAATAAAAATAGATATGTAAATATCTGAAACTTATACTTAAGGGATTTTGATTAAAATTCATAACAATAAAATTTACTTGAAAATTGTACCAATAAACTTGCCAATGAAAATTGAAAAAAGTTTGGAGGTACATATTTTTTTATGAGAAAGTAAAGAAAAAAAGTTGAAAAAACCTCATATATAGTAAAATCTTTAAGTAGGAGGAGAAATGAAAATTACTGATTTTATTAATGCCGATACAATTGAAAAAATGAGAGAAGAGATAAGTGGAGCAAACGGGAATGAAGTTTTCTTCAGGGGTGTTCCGGATGAAGCGGGAGTAGTCTCTGAAGTTGAGGTTATTGCAAGGGGGAATGAATATTCCGTAGCGGCATTACTGAATATGATGAAGAAAAATGAAGTAATAATACATAATCATCCTTCGGGAGTTTTACTTCCTTCAAATGCAGATATATCTGTTTCCAGTGGGTATGGAAACAGCGGAGGAGCATCCTACATTGTAAATAACAGTGTAGATGATATTTATGTCATAGTACCTTTAAAAAAACAGGCAAAAATAAATATAGATGAGTATTTCGGAGAAAATGGAAGAATTCATAAGAAAATTGGCAAGTTTGAAACTCGTAAGGAACAGTACGAGATGTCAAAGAATATTGAAAAATGTATGAATGATAACAGAAAACTTATAGTTGAAGCTGGTACAGGTACAGGAAAGACAATAGCATACCTGCTGCCTACTTTACTGTATGCACTTGAAAATAATCTAAAACTTATTATTTCAACAAATACTATAAATCTTCAGGAACAGCTTATAAGCAAGGATATTCCTCTAATTGAAAAGATAATCGAAAGAGAATTTCAATATGAAATAGTGAAGGGAAGGGGAAATTATCTCAGTAAAAGAAAACTGCATAATATGAATACTATCATAACTGAAAAGGATACAGAAGAGGAAAAGCAGGAAAAAAGAATAATTAAAAATCTTATTGAATGGGATAACGTTACTGCCACAGGTGATAGGGGTGAACTGAAGTATGATGTTCCTTACAAAATATGGGAACAGATAAAAAGTGAAACTGATACATGTATGGGAGTAAAATGTCAATTTTATTCAAACTGTCATTTTTTTAAGGCTAGAAAAAATATTTCTGATGCAAATATGCTGATTTTAAACCATCATATGTTTTTTGCAGATTTGTCAATAAGAAATGAAATTGGCTTCAATACAGACTATTCCATATTGCCTAATTATGATATTGTAGTATTTGATGAAGCACATAATCTTGAAGATACTGCAAGAAATTACTTTACTTATGAGATTTCAAGATATTCTTTTGGAAGGCTTATGGGAAGTATACACAACACAAGGGCAACAGGGAAAAATAATGCGGGGGCATTAACGAGACTTCTTGGATATCTGAACGAAAATCTTTCCCAGGGGGATTATATCAGGATAGATGATATGAAGGAAGAAATTATAAACATTTTAAACAGTTTTTATAATAAAGGAAATGAAATTTTTGACAAGATAATGTATCCTTTTGCTCAGGAACTTTCAAATGCTGAAATAAAGGAAAGAATAGATAGACCTAAAATAAAAAATACTAAATTCTGGAAGGAAATAATTGACAGAAATATTGAACTGAAGGAAATGTATGGTGAACTTATACGAAAAAAATAAATAAATTTTTTTAAATAATATAGAAGATTTTGACCTTGAAGATGAGGATGGAATAATTTTTGATTTTACAAAAATATTATAACAGATTGAAGGAATATTATAAAAAAATTTTTGAATTTATTATAGAATCAAATGATAAGGATTACGTATACTGGCTAAATTTTATTCCTTCAAAGGCAAATATAGAACTCCATGCTACACCTTTTGATATATCAGAAGACTTAAATGACAGTCTGTTCAGTAAAATGGAAAGGATGGTGTTTACTTCTGCTACATTGGCTGTGGATAATAAATTTAATTATTTCAGGGAAAGTCTTGGATTGAAAAAAATAATAAAAGGGAAAAAAAGTTGAAGAAAAAAATAATAGATTCACCTTTTGATTATGAGAAACAGACGGAAGTATATATTCCTGAAGATACACTCGATCCAAATAATATAGAATTTTTAGATGATTTGATAGGATTTGTGGAAAAAATAATAAAAAAGACAGAAGGTCACTGTTTTTTACTTTTTACTTCCTACAGTTCCATGAATTATCTGTATAATAAGATAAAAGTGTATTTCAGTAAAAATGATTACACGCTGATAAAACAGAATGACTATCCCAGACATGAAATGATAGAGATATTTAAAAACTCCAGAAATCCTGTATTGTTTGGGACAGATAGTTTCTGGGAAGGAGTAGATGTACAGGGAGAACAGCTGCAATCTGTAATTATAGTGAAACTTCCGTTTAAAGTGCCTAATGATCCGGTAACGGAAGCAATTATAGAAAATATAAAGGAAAAAGGCAAAAATCCTTTTAATGACTATCAGGTACCACAGGCAGTCATAAAGTTTAAGCAGGGAATAGGGCGACTTATAAGGAGTAAGGAAGATAAAGGAATTATAACAATCCTGGATAACAGAGTAATAAAGAAAAGTTATGGAAAGAAATTTTTAAGGGCATTACCTAAAAACATAACTGTAAAAAGTAAAGAAGAGATTTTAGAAATGGAAGATACAGAGTAATTGGAGGATGAAATGGTAATTAATATATTCGGGCGTGAAATTGTTCTGGAAGTAAAGGAAAAAAGAAAGCAGAGCAGCAGTAATATAAAGAAGCGGAAAAAATTTCTATTCCGTTTTACACTTGCTATTCTTGTATTTCTAATTTTTGGTATAATTATAGAAATTTCAAGATTACAGCGGGATTATAAAATAGGTTCCGTTGCTCAATCTGATATAATTGCCTATAAGAATGTCACATATTATATGGATATTCTGGATGATAATATTCAGGATAAGATAATAAAAACTACAACTCCGGAATATGATGAAATTCCGGAAGTGAAAAAGGAAACGATAGATTCAATTAATTCATTCTTTCAGGATATGAAAGGAATTGATGTTTCCAATGATGAAACAATAAAAAATTATATAAAGGATCATAAGTATAATCTTACTGTTGAAGATTATAAACAGCTGGCAATGAGAAATGATGTTGGCTATATAGTTAATCTTATAACTACAGCTACAGAAGCTTATGGTATAGGAGTAGTAAAGGCAGAAGATTTTCCCAAAATACTTGGAAAAAAAGATATTAAAATAGATGGTCTGGATGCAAAACTGTTAAAGAATTTTATTAAGCCAAATTTGAAAATAAACGATGATGCAACAGCAAAAAAAATTGAAGAGAATCTCCGTTCGCTTCAGGATAAGGAAGTGAAAATATATAAAGGGGATATCATTGTAAAAAAAGGCGATACTATTGACAGTGATGCATATACGAAACTTGAAAAACTGAATATGATAAGAAAAGATGACAAAGTAAGAAAAACAGCTGGACTTGCTGTGACATTCATAATGATAGCTGCTTTATTTTATTTCATATTAAAGAAATATTCTGAAAAGGAAGTGGAATCAAACGCATTTTATCCGTCAATAATAACAATAATTATAACTAACGGATTATACATTATATTTTTCCACAGTGAATACAGTATATATCTTTTACCTTTTGCAATGATACCTATTATGCTGACTGTACTGGGAAATAAAATATATGCACTGACCTTTACTTTTTTCAATATGATGATTCTGTCAAGGGATGAATCATGGTTTCTGGTAACCCTTGCAGTGTCAGTAGTTGCTATTTACAAGGCTGATAAACTGACAAATAGAACAAACATAGTAAAATTAGGAATATTTTTAGGAGTATTTCAGGCGATACTTTCATTAAGCTATGGCCTTGTAAATCAGCTGGAATTTATATCACTGATGTTTATGATTATATTTTCTGTATTTTCAGGAATATTTACAGGAATGCTTTCACTGGCATTATTGCCTTACCTGGAAAATACATTTGATATACTGACGGATATTAAGCTGCTTGAATTAAGTGACTTTTCGCATACGTTATTAAAACAGCTGCTGCTTATAGCTCCGGGAACATTCCACCACAGTATAATGGTAGGGGCACTTGCAGAAAGTGGAGCGGAGGCGGTTGGAGCAAATGCAACCTTTGCAAGAATTGCTTCCTACTATCATGATATCGGTAAAATGAAATTACCTACATTCTTTGTGGAAAACCAGAAAGGTGGAGAAAATCCTCATGATAAGATAAAGGCTTCATTAAGTGCACTGATAATAACTTCCCATACAAAGGACGGGTATATTTTAGGAAAACAGAATAAGCTTCCTAGGGAAATACTTGATGTAATACTTGAACATCATGGAACTACATTAGTTCAGTATTTTTATTACAAGGCACTTGAAAATGGTGAAAATGTTCTGGAATCAGACTTCAGATACAGCGGTCCGAAGCCGAGAACAAAAGAGTCAGCTATTATATTACTTGCAGATACGATAGAAGCTGCAGTAAGATCTTCTGAAGATAAAAGTAGGGAAGGACTGGAAAATCTTATAAGATATCTTATAAGATATAAAATTGATGATAATCAGTTAAGTGATGCAGATTTAACTTTAGGTGAAATAGAAAAAGTTACTCAGGCATTCCTTAATACTTTACAGGGTGCTTATCATGAAAGAATAAAATATCCTAAACTTGATGAAAAAGTTAGAAAGAGGTAGGTAAAAATGCTGGAATGTGACATAACATATGAAATAGAAAATCTTGAAGAATATCTCGATGAAGAGAAAATAAAGGACTTTGGGAGTTTTATATTAAAGTGAATATAATGAAGAATATGAAAAAAATGACTATTATCTTTCATTGCTGATAACTACAAATGATGTTATTCAGACAATAAATAGGGATTACAGGAATAAGGATGCTGTAACAGACGTAATATCATTTGCCTATAATGAAACAGAAAATATAGGGCCTATGAATATACTTGGAGATATTGTAATTTCTCTGGACAGGGTAAAGGAACAGGCAAAGGAATATGGCCATTCTGATGAAAGGGAATTTTACTATGTTTTTTGCCATGGACTGTTGCATCTGCTTGGATATGACCATATAATTGAAGAAGAAAAGGCTGTAATGAGAAAACGTGAGGAAGAAATACTTTCACAGTTTAATTATACAAGAGATTAAATGAATGGGGAGATGTGAATGAGTGAACAGAATCAGGAGAAAAGGCCTAAAAAAGGTTTCTTTATGTTTGGGAAAAAACCTGAAAATTATGACTGGGATATAAAAAAGGAAAGGGAAAGGGATCGTAGAATTATTGACAGCTTTAATTTTGCAATAGAAGGACTGACAGCCTCATTAAGAAATGAGAAGCATATGAAGTTTCATATACTGCTGGCAATAATAGTTGTGATTCTTGCAATACTTACAAATGCCACAAAGGTGGAAATATTAATAATTTCTTTATCAGTTTCATTTGTTATAATAACTGAAATGATAAATACTTCGGTTGAAGCACTTGTGGATCTTATATCTCCAAATAGACACCCTCTGGCAAAACTTGCCAAGGATGTGGCTGCAGGTGCGGTACTTGTATCAGCTATAAATGCACTTTGTGTAGGTTATCTTCTGTTTTATGACAAACTTCTTGATATATTTGACAGTAAGAATGATTTGCATATTATGGCTGCAAGAAAAGGAAATGTTGCAGTGCTTATATTGGTTCTGACTGCAATCATAGTAGTTGTAATTAAACCTTTTATAAACATGGAACACCGCTTGAAGGAGGAATGCCGAGCGGACACAGTGCTATAGGATTTGCCACTTTTGGTATAATAATGTTTATGACAAGTGATATAAGAATACAGGCATTAGGATTGTTCATGGCACTTCTGGTAGCTCAGAGCAGAGTCAAGGCTGGGATACATAGCTTTAAGGAAGTCCTTGCAGGTGGAATACTAGGATTTATGATTGCTTTTATAATTATGTTTACACTTGTGCAGTTCAGGATATTGTATAACTAAGATGTCTTTGCTGTCAATTGAGGAGTTGAGCTAATGAAAAAAATATTGGAAAATATTGAAAAAAACGAATTATTAGAATATTACCGTTCATCCAGTGGAAAATTTGCAGTTGGAAATTTTGTAGGAATTAATAATGACTTTGCTATTTTTACTTCCATCAGTCCTTTTGGAAGATTTGAAGGATATAGGTTTATAAAAAAATTGAAGATTTAAAAAAATATAGGCAAAAAAAGCTCTATTTAGAATTTATGAAAAAAAGAATAGAAGAAAGAAAGTCTAAGGATCGTAAAAAGTATTATTCTAAAAAAAGGATAGATTCTTTAAGGAACTTTTTAAATATTTTATAAAAAAACAAGATAGAATTGCGTATAAATCTTGAAAGTGATATTATTTCATATGGTTATTTAATAAAAAAACTCAAAAAAACTTTTTTTCATATAAAATGGTATGATGAAAAATAATGAAAAATTCTGAAGAAATTTTTAAAAAAATCAGTCAGATTAAAAAGTATAGAGATTGGAAAGAATGCTATTAAAAAAATATTTCTGTTGAAGATGGAAAAAGTAGAAAAAAATAAAAATAATAGAAGCTTCCGGAAGCCCTCATGGAAATGTTATTTTTCAAGATGATGATTATACTCTAATTTATGAAAAATGATTTATTTTACGGAGATGAAAAATTTTCTAATATTGAAAAACTTCAGATATATGGGAAATAACAGAAAAAAAGTTACCTTAATAGAAACAGAAGATATTTTTTTAGAGAAAAATTTTTTTCCTAATATTGAAAAAAATGAATATGAAGGAAATTTTTAAAAAAATGTTTTTGAAAATAAATTACTCGTACATTTTGAATATGAGAAATCCTATTATGAAAAAAATATGGTATAATAGAAAAAAATACGATAAAGATAAAAATAATTTTTAAAAAGAAATAGGAAAAAAATTCAGGGGTTTTTTTATAGCAATTTCTGAAATTGCAATAGATGAAATAACTTTTTTTAAATTTAAGAAACACAAAAAAATTAAATAAAAATACAATCAAATTTTTTTAAGGAGGACAAACATGTCAATATTAGTTTTTGGACACAAAAAAATCCGGATACGGATACAATCTGTTCAGCAATAGCATATGCTGAATTAAAAGGGAAATTGGGGAAAGATGTAAAAGCTGTAAGATTAGGAGAAGTAAACGAAGAAACAAAATTTGTACTAGATTATTTTAAGGTTGAAAAACCTGAATTAATAGAAAGCGTTTCAGGAAAAGAAATAATGCTTGTGGATCACAATGAAAGAACTCAGACAGCTGATGGATTTGAAGAAGCAAAGGTTTTAGAACTTGTAGATCATCACAGAATATCAAATTTTAATGTGGATGAACCTTTATATGTGAGAATGGAGCCGGTAGGATGTACTGCTACAATAATACTTAAACTTTTTAAGGAAAATAATCTTCTTCCTTCACCAACAACAGCAGGACTGATGTTAAGTGCAATTGTTTCAGATACTTTGCTGTTTAAATCACCTACTTGTACTGAATGTGATGTGAAGGCAGGAAAGGAACTGGCTGAAATAGCGGGAGTAAATGTTGAAGAGTATGGGCTTGAAATGCTGAAGGCAGGAACAGCTTTAGGTGGAAAATCAGAATCAGAATTAATAAATATGGATATGAAAATATTTGAAGTGGATGGTTCAAAAATTGGAGTGGCACAGGTAAATACTGTAAATGAAGCAGAACTTCTTGAAAGAAAGGAAAAACTGCTGGTAGAAATAGATAACATTATAAATAAAGAAGGATTAAAATTCTTTATATTTGCAATAACTAATATATTATCAAATGATTCGATAGGAATAGTTGCAGGAGACGGAAATGCAGTTATTGAAAAAGCCTTCAATGAAAAAATTGATAATAACTTAATAGCATTAAAAGGAGTAGTTTCAAGAAAGAAACAGATTATACCACCTTTAACAAAAGCTATTCAGGAAGCATAATATAGGAATTTTCAGAAAATAGACAGTATTTAGATGCCTCTTCGTACAGAGAGGAGTGGCAATGTTGCAGAAAACTGGAAATGAAATAATAAAATGTGAAAATTTAAATTACTGGTATGAAACTTATGAAAAAAATCAGGAATAAAAAGGTACATTACAGGATTTATGGAAAAAGAAACCATAAAAAGAGTAATGGCGATAAAAAAATATAAATATATCAATAAATAAAGGGGAAATAGTCGGATTGCTCAGGTACTAACGGAGCAGGGAAGACAACCTTGATAAAATTGCTGACAGGAATTCTCGAAGTCAAGTCGGGAGAAATACTTTGTCTTAATAAAACACCTTATAAAAAAGAAAAGAATTATCTTAAAAATATAGGGGTGGTAATGGGACAGAAAAGTCAGCTTATTTGGGATTTGCCGGCTATGGAAACTTTAAGGATGTTAAAGGAAATTTATGAAATAGACAGAAAGGAATTTGAGGAAAGGCTTGAAAAACTTCTGAGATTACTTAATCTGAAGGAAAAAGTCAGTACACCTGTCAGAAAGCTTTCGCTTGGAGAAAGAATAAAATTTGAGCTGACATGTTCGTTAATTCATAAACCTCAAATTCTATTTCTGGATGAACCGACTATAGGACTTGATATAACAAGCCAGTATGCAGTATATGATTTTTTAAGGGAAGTAAACAGAACAGAAAATACTACAATAATCTTAACGAGTCATTATATGAAGGACATTGAAAATTTATGTGAGAGAGTAATTATTATTTTAAAGGGTGAAAAGTATTTTGACTTACCGCTAGAAGAATTAAAAGAAGAATTTATAACAAGAAAGACATATATTGTGGAAAGTAAAAGGGATGAATTGCCTTTTTCAGGAGATAACTTTACTGTAAAAAAACTGGAAAAAAATACTTTTGAAATTTATCCTGAAAATGGAGAATTTGAGATAGGTAACCTAAATTTAAAGGACATTGTTTCAATAAAGGAAAATACACCTGACCTGGAAGAAATTATATTTAAACTTTTCAGTAGCAAGGATTCTGACAGTGAAGTGAATATGCCGAAAGAAGCTGGCCAGAAAGAAGGCAGTGAATGAAAAAGTATATTATAATTGCACTCAATCAGGCTACAGTAAATTTACAGTATAAGTTTAATACGGCAATTACCCTTATTTCACGAACAATACCAATATTTATGTTTTATTTTCTATGGACTAGTATATATAAGTCAATGGATGGAAGTAAAGTAGGGAACTATACAAAAAGCCAAATGGTTACATATATTATTCTTATAAGTTTGGTGGACTTTCTTTTTAATTTCAGTCATATGAGGGAACTTGGAAAACAGATTCAGGAAGGAACGTTGACAACTTTACTGTTAAGACCTGTAAGTATACTGAATCAAAGTCTTGCAACTTTTATAGGAAAGAAATTTTTTATGATAATTATATATGCGACAGGAATTCTTACATATGGGTTTCTAGGATATTTTAAGGATAATCTTTATTTTGCAGAAGTTGTTGTATTTATGATTCTATGTTTCATGATGTTTTTTTACCTGTTATCCTTTCTTTCAACAGTAGGATTCTGGTTGATTGAAGTTTGGCCAATACAGGTAATAATGATAGGAGTCTATTCACTTTTTTCAGGAGCGTTCTTCCCTTTGGATTTACTTCCTGAAAGAATATACAATATATTTAAGTATAACCCTTTCTCCTTGATTGGATTTATTTCAGTCCGAACTATTCAGGGAATGTATTCTCATAGGGAAATGGCAGTCTATATTCTTGTTACTGCATTGTGGATGGTAATTTTAAGGATAGGATACGAGAAGGCGTTTAGAAAAGGTCTGAAAAGATATGAAGGGGTAGGTGCATAGTTTATGAATTTGAAAATATATAAAGCGATGCTTTCAAATAGTATACAGAGAGTTCTGATTTATAGAACTACATCTATTCTAATTGTGGTATTTAGTTTATTTTTCTATTTTGTAGAAATGTTTTCAGGAATGGTTTATTTCAGCTATACAGACAATATACTAGGTTGGACAAAATGGGATTATTTTAGCCTTATAACAACAGCGGCAATTATTCAGAATAGTTATAGTTTCTTTTTTGTATGGGGAACAAGTGATTTATCTATTAATATAATTCAGGGGAAACTCGACTATACACTATTACGTCCATTAAACTCCTTCTGGTACTATGCATTATATATGGCAGATTTTCCAAGCCTTATAAACGTAATACTTGGAATTATAGTTCAGGGATGGATTATTTTTAAGTATCATATAGGATTTTTTCATATAATAATGTATATTCTATTTGTAATTATAGGAATATGGTTTCAGTTTTTAGTGTGTAATTTTTCAAATATGATTACCTTCTGGGTAGACAAGGCCGATCAGATTTTATGGATTCCTGAAACATTGGAAGAAATATCTTCAAGACCGGCATCTATTTATCCAAAATGGGTAAGAGGGCTTCTTATGTGGCTTCTTCCATTACTGACAGCAATTAATTTGCCGGTGGATATTATAAGAGGCCGGATTAATGTGGTGAATATGCTATGGTATATAGGATTTGTAGTTTTCTTTACGGTAATTAACTATAAAGTATGGTATGCCGGACTGAAAAAATACCAGTCAAGCAACTGATGCTTTAAAAACTTGAAAGATAATCTTAACTTAATTGAAATTGAAAAATAATACTCTGTATGATATAATCATGATAAGTATAGAAAAATTAAAGGATTAAGAAGGAAAAGTATGGCGGTAATAAAATTTAAGAAAAGAGAAGAAATTAAAATTCTTTTTGGGATAAAATTACCTTCGATAATAACGGAGTTTTATAAGGAGATTAAGAATAAGAAACGTGCCTATGAAATAATGAGGGATACACTTAATATTTCAGATGGAAGACTCATAAATGTAGTTGATGTAGTCGATGGTGCAGGAAATCCTGCTTCAGTTCTGGTAATTTACAGCAATTTTGTTACTGAAAAGGAAAGATTGAAGCTGGATCTGGAAATAGAAGTTTTTGATTTTCATATTTTTGAACTTGACTATAATAATAACGTTGATATTGAAGATATAATAAAAAGAATAAAAAAATAATAATCAGGAGAGGTTGATATAATGAAAAAGTTTACATTATTATTAGGAATTTTGATGCTTACATTTTTTAGTATCGGAAATGCTAAAATGACAAAAGAAGAAAGAAAATTTAAAAAAGCTATGAAAAGTTTTGAAATGGAAGCAGTGATTAAAACAACAAAAGGAGACATATCAGTATATCTGTATCCTGAAGCTGCACCAAAAAATGTTGCAAACTTTGTATATCTGGCTAAAAATAATTTCTACAATGGACTTACTTTTCACAGGGTTATCCAGAATGTTCTTATACAGGGAGGAGATCCTCTTGGAAATGGAACAGGTGGAACAGGATACACAGTTGATGATGAGATTTCAGACTGGTTAAGTTTTGAAAATGCAGGAATGCTTGCAATGGCAAATAGCGGTCCAAATACAAACAGCAGTCAGTTTTTCATAACAATATCTCCTCTTACACAATTAGACGGGAAACATACAATTATAGGAGAAACAAAATCTAGACAGGATTTAAGTGTTGTAAGAGTAATAAGACCTGAAGATAAAATATTAAGTATTGAAATTAAAGGGAAAAAAATAGATGATTTCTTAAATTATTTTGCTTATGAAACAACTCAATGGGAAGCAATCTTGAAAGGTTCTCAGCAGCAGTAATAACAATATAACTGAATAACTTCTAATGAAGGATTTTATAAAAATCATGGATAATCAGGATTAAAAAAATACTTGTTAGAAGTTTTTTTTAGGAAAGTGGATTTATATCAAACACTTTTAATACAGAAAAAATTTATAAAAAACTTGCAAAAAATTAAAAAATGTATTATTATATAGTTAGCAGTCGAAGTAAGTGAGTGCTAAAAATAAAAAGTAATTAAATGAGATAAAATTACAGTAAATATAGGAGGATAAAATGATAATTAAACCTTTAGGAAAAAGAGTATTGATTAAACAGGTGGAACAGGAAGAAGTTACAAAAAGCGGAATAGTTCTTCCGGGAACAGCATCAAAGGAAAAACCTATTACAGGAGAGGTTCTTGCAGTAGGAAAAGATGTGGAAGATGTAAAGGCAGGAGATAAGGTAATATTTGAAAAATATACAGGAACAGAAGTGAAAGATGGAGACGATTCGTTTCTTATACTTGATATAGATAATGTACTGGCTATTACAGAATAGCAGTTGGCAAAGCTTATATAATTAACGGAATTTAACAGGAGGAGAATATAGATGGCAAAAGTAATTAAATTTAATGAAGATGCAAGAAAAGCACTGGAAGTGGGAGTAGATACACTGGCAGATGCAGTAAAGATAACATTGGGCCCTAAAGGGAGAAATGTTGTATTGGATAAAGGATATGGAATCCCTACTATTACAAATGACGGGGTTACAATAGCAAAGGAAATTGAACTTAAAGATCCTATTGAAAATCTTGGGGCACAGATAGTAAAAGAAGTTGCAACAAAGTCAAATGATGTAGCAGGAGACGGAACAACTACAGCGACAGTTCTGGCTCAGGCATTAATAAAAGAAGGACTTAAAATGGTTGCTTCAGGGGCAAATCCAGTATTTATAAGAAAAGGAATGGAAAAAGCTTCTAAAAAAGTAATTGAAGAATTAGTTAAAAGAGCTAAAAAAATAGAGTCTAACGAAGAAATAGCACAAGTTGGAGCAATTTCGGCAAGTGACAGGGAAATAGGGGAATTAATAGCACAGGCTATGGCAAAAGTAGGAGAATCAGGTGTAATTACAGTAGAAGAAGCAAAATCACTTGATACAACACTGGAAGTTGTGGAAGGAATGCAGTTTGACAATGGATATTTGTCACCTTACATGGTTTCAGATTCAGAAAGAATGGTTGTAGAACTTGACAGTCCATTTGTTCTTATTACAGATAAGAAAATATCAAGCATGAAGGAATTATTGCCTATACTTGAAAAAACAGTTGAAATGGGAAGACCGATGCTTATAATTGCTGAAGATGTTGAAGGGGAAGCACTTGCAACATTAGTAGTAAATAAATTAAGAGGAACATTGAATATAGCTGCAGTTAAAGCGCCTGCATTTGGAGACAGAAGAAAGGCTATGCTGCAGGATATAGCAATACTTACAGGTGGAGAAGTAATTTCAGAAGAAAAAGGAATTAAGCTGGAAACAGCAGATATTAACTTCCTTGGTCAAGCTAAAAAAGTAAGAATTACAAAGGATAATACAGTAATTGTGGATGGACTGGGAGCTAAAGAAGATATAGCTGCAAGAGTAGGCCAAATTAAAAATGCAATTGAAGAAACAACATCTGACTATGACAGGGAAAAATTGCAGGAAAGACTGGCTAAACTTTCAGGAGGAGTTGCAGTTATAAAAGTTGGTGCGGCTACAGAAACTGAAATGAAGGAAAAGAAATTAAGAATAGAAGATGCTTTAAATGCCACTAAGGCGGCAGTTGAAGAAGGAATAGTTCCTGGTGGAGGAACAATACTTGTTCAAATAGCTAAAGCAATAGAAGACTTTAAACTGGAAGGTGAAGAAGGTCTTGGTGTGGATATTGTTAAAAAGGCACTTTATGCTCCAATGAGACAGATAGCATTAAATGCAGGACTGGATGCGGGAGTTGTAATTGAAAAAGTTAAAAGCTCTGAAGAAGGAATTGGATTTGATGCTGCCAAGGAAGAATATGTTGACATGGTAAAAACAGGAATAATAGACCCTACAAAAGTAACAAGATCAGCTATTCAAAATGCAATATCAGTATCATCTGTACTGCTTACTACAGAAGTGGCAGTTGCAAATGAAAAGGAAGAATCTCCAATGGGAGGAATGCCTGGTGGAATGGGAATGCCGGGAATGATGTAATTAAGTAATTATAAGTTATAAATAATTGCTAAAAATATAATTGATGGAAATAAAAACTAAGAAAAAGTAATTTTTTCCATGATTTATCAATCTCTTAAAATCAGCCTTTTATTTTATAAACTTGAAAAATCTATCTCTAAATCTAACAACCATTAAAGATTTTCAAGTTATAGGATTTCAGGCTGATTTTTATATAACAAAATAGACTGTTTTAAAACAGTCTATTTGCTATATAAAAATTATTTACTAATAAATTCAAGAAAATCTTTAACTTGTCTGTCTATTATTTCCTTATGTTTATCAGTAAGTGTCAGTACCCCTGTCTGCCAAGCTTCCATAGGTAATATTATCCCTGCTCCATTTCCTGGCATAGAATTCATACGTATATAACTAAACAGTGTTGATAAGTTTTCCCTGACAAATTTTCCTTCAGTAGATCCTGCAACTGCACTTACTGTAACAGGTTTCCCTGCAATAACTGTAGGAGTTTCCTTATCAAAAGGCTTTTCAGGACGTGAAAGCCAGTCAAGAAGATTTTTCAATAAAGCAGGGTATGAACCGTTGTACTCAGGTGAAACTACCCACAATGCGTCAGCTTTTCTTACTTGATTACGTATATCAATCACTTGTTCCGGAGCAGGATATTCAGTATCCTGTTCCAATATTGGCAAATTCCTGTAATTTAGAAATTCTACATTTGCCTCATCTTTTAATGTTTCTGCAATATAATTTGCAAGAGTCTGGTTAAAGGAATTCTTTCTGAATGAACCTACAACCATTAATATATTTTTTTTATCCATTTCTATTTCCTCCATTTTATTCCAGATTTTTAAATTTCTTAAGAATTTCAATCAGTTTTTCCTTTTCCTCCGAAGTCAAGATACTGTATACATTTTCTATCTCAGCTCTATGCTGTGGCAGTAAATTTTCAAACAATTTTTTTCCTTCTTCAGTCAGGCCAACCAGAAATGCACGCTTATCTTCTGGAGATACTGTTTTATATAGCCAACCTTTATTTTCCATATTTTTAATAACTACAGTAATATTTCCTGAAGTAGAAAGAACTTTTTCAATCAGCTCACATATTCGCATTTCTCCTTTAGTATAGAGAACATCGAGTACACTGAACTGAGAAGAGGTTATCCCTTTTTCCTTAAAGTCTTTTCCGATTTTACTGTTTATAATTTTGACAGCTCTTTTGTAACACTATCTGCAGATGAACAGATGAATTTCTTTCCCAATTTGTATTCATAAAAAAATTCCCTCCTAATAAATCACTAACTAGTGATAAAAATCATAATATCACTAATTAGTAATATTGTCAAGAAAAAAATAATAGAATATAAAAAAATTATATTTATGAATTATTTAGAATTTTACAATACAAAAACATGAAATGAATTTAGAAAAAGTCAATAACCTGATTTTTTTCAGGTGAATTTTGACTTTTTCTTTATGAATGACTGTTTTGTATAAGTGAAATTTTAGTAAATGAATAAATATAATTTTTTTGAATATTCTATCTATTTATTTCTTATTTCTTTTAAAATATTTTTTGCATTTTCGGAATTTATGTGGTTTGTTTCCAGAAGTTTTTCAACAACAATGTCTACTTCTTCATTTTCTGCTCCTGCAAAAAGGGCAAGAGATCTAGCCTGTAATTTCATATGCCCCTTTTGAATACCGGTAGAAACCAGTGCCTTCAAGGCGGCAAAATTTTGAGCAAGACCAACAGAAACAATAATTCCTGCAAGAGTTTTTGCATCAGAATTTTTTAAAATGTTAAAAGAAGCTTTCACAGTGGGATTTAATCCGATAGAACCTCCAACACTTGCAACAGGCATTGGTAAAGTAAGGCTACCTTTAAGTATATATTTTTCTTCATCAAAAGTCCATTCTGTAAGACCACTGTATTTTCCATCCTTTGTGGCATAGGCATGGCCACCGGCTTCTATTGCCCGCCAGTCGTTTCCAGTGGCGATTACAACAGCATCAATACCGTTAAATATTCCTTTATTATGGGTAGTTGCCCTAAAAATATCCATTTTTGAAAATTTCGATGCCATTTCTATTTTTTTTGCTATGTTAAAAGCCTGAACTTTATCATTGTTAAAAAGGCTGGGGTCAATTTCGCATGTGGAAGTTACAAGTGATTTTACAGCATAATTAGACAATATAGCCATAAGAGATTTTCCACCTGTAATATCTTCAAGAAGAGGCTTTATTCCTTCCAGCATTGTATTCAGAATATTTGCCCCCATTGCTTCCTTCACATCTGCTGTAAGATATACTACAAGAAAGGAAGTGTCTCCTTCCTTCAATATTTTTGCTTCAATATTTTCGGCACCACCACCTCTGGCAACAATTGAAGGATAAGATTCATTTGCAATTCTTAAAATTTCATTTTTATTTTTCAGTATATCTTCCATTGCTTTGTCAAAATCAGGAATATCATAAAGAGCCACTTCTCCAATCATTTTTCTGCTTTCTATATTTACAGTAAAACCCCCTGATTTTGAAATAAGTTTTGCTGCATAACTGCAGGCTGCAATAACGGAAGGCTCTTCAGTAACCATTGGAACACTATATTCGATGTCATTCACTATAAAATAAGGAGCAATTCCAAGTGGAAGTGCAAAGGTTCCAATATTATTTTCTGTCATTTGACCGGCAGTATCGCAGGATAAATTTACATTATTTTCTAAAATATCAGAAAATTCGGGATTTATTATATTATTTTCCTTTAAAATGGCAATACGTTCCAGCCTGTCTTTTTTATGAAATCCAAGCCAGATATTTTTTTGTTTTCCAGTTTTAGGATTATTCATTGTAAGTCCTTTCGGGAATTATTATTTACAGTTTTTCTTATATATTCTTTTGTGATTTTCTATTTTTTCCAGTGAAAATAGGCTTTCATCAGGTTCAAAACTGCAATTTCCTTCTTCATCAACTATAATTTCTTCAAAGAACATTTTTTCATATTCAGAAACAGACAGTTTTTTTCTATTTTGGAAAGATTCCAGACGATGACTGTTGATATTTTCCTTAAAGTTTTTAGCTAGAGTACCTGTAAATATTTCACAGACAGCTCCGCTTCCATAGCTAAAGAAGGCAATATTGTCATCAGGCTTTAAAGTGTTACTGTTTTCAAGAAGTGAAAGCAGGCCAAGATAAAGAGACCCTGTATAAATATTTCCAATTCTACGGCTATATGTAATGGAAGTATGGAAGTTTTCAAGAAGGTTATCCTTAACTTCCCTGTCAAGATTTTTATCAAAAAGGCTGTTTAATCCCTTCAATCCTAATTTAGGAAATGGAAGGTGAAAACAGAAGGCAGTAAAATCTTCAAGTTTTTTACCGGTTCTTCTACAATATTCAGCCCATGTTGTTTCAAGACATTCAAGATACTGTTTTGTGGAAAAATGTCCATCAACATAAGGGAAGGCAGAATAATTAGGACGCCAGAAATCCATAATATCACGTGTCTGACATACGTTATCATTATTTAGAATTAAAACATTAGGATCCTTTTTTATAAGCATTGCACAGCTTCCGGAACCCTGAGTAGATTCCCCTGAAGTTCCAATTCCATATTTTGCAATATCTGAAGCAATCAGAAGAACATATGAATCAGGATTGTTTTCAATATGTTTTTTGGCAAAATCAAGTCCGGCAGTAGCTCCGTAACAGGCTTCCTTAATTTCAATACATCTAGCAAAAGGCTGTATTCCAAGAAGATTATGGATAAAGACAGAGGCAGATTTACTCTGGTCAACACCTGTTTCAGTCCCAATAATAACCATATCTATTTTCTTTTTATCTTCTTCAGTTAAAAATTCGTGAGCTGCAGCGGCTCCCAAAGTTACAATATCCTGAGTAACAGGAGAAACGCTCATTTCAAGCTGTAGAAGACCTTTTAAAAATTTATTTGCATTTTCATTTCTGGCAATAGCTAAATCCCTAATATCCAGAAAAAATTCCGGAATTGCCAGTCCAAATTTATCTATACCTATGTTCATCTATATTTTCCGCCTTCCTTAATTAAAACGTATACTAAAATTGTACACTGTTTATAATTATAGATAAGTGATTTATTTTACTTCATTTTACTACAAAAAGAAGGAAAAATATCAATTAAAAATAAATAGATTATAGACATATTTTTAAAAAAATTATAAGAAAAAAATTAAATGATTTATGATATAATGTAAAAATAAAAAAATTGAAAGGATAAATTTGAAATAATGAAAAAAAGTTATTATTAGTTTCGCTGTTATTAGCCAGCTTAAGTTTTGCCGAAGAAACAGTAAATACTAAAAAGACAGGAGAAATACCTGCTCAGCAGAAAGAAACAAAGAAAGAAGAGCCTAAAGTACAAAGAATAAATTTTCTGGACTATATGGAAAGAGTAAAGGTTAAAGGAGACAAGGAACTTGTAGCCGATTTAAGCAAAAATGTAAAACCTCAGGATGATTTTTATAAATTTGTGAATGAAAACTGGGAAAAAAGAACTGAACTTCCCGCAACAAAACCTTCATGGGGAGCTTTTTCAGAACTTATGGAAAAAAATCAGGATTTTACTAGAAATCTGATTAAGGATCTGAAAAAGAAAAAATACTCACAGCTAAATTCAGATGAGAAGAAAATACTTACACTTTATAATTCCTATTATGACATTAAGAAAAGGGATAAAACTGGATATGCTCCATTGAAAAAGGAATTGGATAGAATAAATGAAATAAAAAATGTAAAGGATTTCCAGAACTATAATATTGAATTAACAAAGGATGGAAAAATGCAGCTATATGGATGGGGTGTAGGAACAGATTTGAACTCATCCAAGCAGAATGCAGTGTATTTATCTAATGCAGGACTGGGACTTTCCAGGGAATATTACCAGAAGGAAACAGAAGAAAATAAAGAAATTCTGGAAGAATATACAAAGTATATTTCAGACCTTTTAGGATATATTGGAGAAAGTAATACACAGGAAAAAGCAGGAAAAATAGTAGAATTTGAAAAAAGTATAGCTAAAACGCTGCTTAAAAATGAAGAAAGAAATGATGTAAAAAACTACAATAATCCCAGAAAAGTATCAGAATTATCTAAAATTGCCAAAAATATTGATTTAGCAGGATATCTGAAAGAAGTAGGAGTAAACACAGAAAGTGTTATAATCACTGAATTGAAATACTACGAAAATATGGATAAACTTATAACAGATGCCAATATTGAAACAATAAAGGACTATATGAAATTTCATGTTGTAAATTCCGGAACAGCATTGCTGACCAATCAGTTAGGTCAAAGATCATTTGAATTTTATGGAAAATACTTAAATGGTCAGAAAGAAAGAGAAGTTCTGGAAAAAAGAGCATTATATTTTGTTGACGGAAATCTTGGAGAATTAATCGGAAAGGAATATGTAAAAAAACATTTTTCTGAAGAGTCAAAAAAAGAAGCAAAAGAAATGGTTGACTATATAATGAAGGCTTTCCGTAGCAGAGTACAGAGATTGTCATGGATGAGTGAAGAAACTAAAGTGAAGGCACTTGAAAAACTGAGTAAAATGTCAGTGAAAATAGGTTATCCGGATAAATGGGAAGATTACAGTACACTTGTTATAAATGAAAATGATTCCCTGTATGCACAAATGGAAAATATTGGGAAATGGGTATATCAGAGGGATCTGAAAAAGGTTGGAAAACCGGTGGATAAGACAGAATGGTTTATGAATGCGCATGAAATAAATGCCTATTATTCCCCTACGGAAAACGAAATAGTATTCCCGGCAGGAATATTGCAGTTTCCTTTCTTTGACTTGAAAAATTCAGGACCTGGAGTGAATTTTGGAGGAATTGGTGTTGTTATTGGTCATGAACTTACACATGGATTTGATGTATCAGGAGCAAGTTTTGACGGAGATGGAAATGTAAAAGACTGGTGGAGTAAGAATGACAAGCTGAAATTTGACGAAGTTACGAAAAAACTTTCACAGGAATTTTCAAAATATTCTGTTGCACCTAACATATTTGTAAATGGAGAATTTACGTTAACTGAAAATATAGCTGACCTTGGTGGTGTAAATATAGCTTTTGATGCATTAAGAATGTATCTGAATGATCATCCGGAAAGAAATGTAATAATAGACGGATATAAACAGAATCAGTTGTTCTTCCTGAGTTTTGCAAGAATATGGCATCAGAAGACAACGGAGGAATATTTGAAAAACCTTGTTAAGACAGACTCACACTCGCCAAGTTATTTCAGGGTAAATGGAACATTGATAAATGTAGACGGTTTCCACAATACATTTAATACTAAAAAGGGAGATAAACTTTACAAGGATTCAAAAGATAGAATAAGAATCTGGTAATATTTTAAAATATTCTTTACAGATAAAAAAGGTTAATATTAAAAAAATATATAGATTAAAAGAAAGGACAGTGAAAATATGAAGAAACTGATATTTTTAATACTTACTGCAGGAATGATGCTGTATGGAAAAGAAACTGCAAAAACAAATTCCAGTCAGAAAAAGTATGATGACAAGTCACTTATTCAGGATTTGAGTAAAACTGACAGACCACAAGATGATTTTTTCAAATATGTAAACGGAAACTGGGATAAAATAACAAAAATACCATCGACAAAAGGAGGATGGGGAGTAACTGATGAATTGATTGAAAAAAATCAGAATTTTCTGAAGGAACTTATAGGAGAAATAAAAAATAAGAAATTGCCTGAAAATTCAGAGGAATATAAGCTTATTACTTTATATAATTCATATTTGAATACTGCCAGAAGAGATAAGGAAGGTATTAATCCGATAAAAGAGGATCTGGCTGCAATTAATGCGATAAAGAACCTTGATGACATCCAGAAGTATACAGTGAAAAAAACAAAGGATGGCTCTAAGCTGCTTTATGACTGGTCAGTGGCTACTGATTTAAATGATGCGAGAAATTACGGGATATTCTTAGTTAATCCAAAATTAGGTTTGTCGAGATCATATTATCAGAATGATGAAGAGGAAGATAAGGAAATTTTAGATGAATACACAAAATATGTAAATGATATGCTTGGTTACCTTGGTGAAAAAAATACAGAAGAAAAAGCAAAGAAAATAGTTGCATTTGAAAAGGAAATTGCAAAATTCCTTCTTACAGATGAAGAACAGGATGATGTAACTAAATACAATAATCCTATGAAGGTAAGTGAAATAGCTAAAAAAATAAAAAAATATTGACATTCAGAAATTTTTTTAAAAAGATGCGGGAGTTAATACAGACAATATAAATGTTGAAGAACTAAAAATACTACGAAAAATCTTGATAAAATTATAAATATGTCAAATATAGAAGTTATAAAGGATTATATGAAATTCCAGTTAATATCAGGTGCTCTGGGGAGTACTTGATGAAAAAACTTCCAACAGAGGATTTGAATTTTATGGAAAAGTTTTAAGTGGAAGAAAAGAAAGAGATGCCATTGAAAAAAGGGCATTGGACTTTGTAAGTGAAGAACTTGGAGAAATAGTTGGAAAAGTTTATGTAGAGAAGAATTTCTCGGCAGAAGCTAAAAAAAATACTGAAGAAATGATAAAATACATAAAAATAGCTTTCCAGAACAGAATTAAGAATCTTACTTGGATGAGTGAAGAGACTAAAAAGGCTGCACTTGAAAAATTGAGTAAAATTAACTCAAAAATAGGTTATCCAAATGTATGGCGGGATTTTGCAAGTTTAAAACTTAATCCAGAAGATACACTGTATAGACAAATTTCAACTATAAAGAAATGGTATTACAGCTATGACCTGAAAAAAGTTGGAAAGCCTGTTGACAAAAATGAATGGGGTATGGATGCACATGAAGTAAATGCATATTATTCTCCTACTGAAAATGAAATAGTATTTCCTGCCGGAATATTGCAGAGACCATTTTACTCTTTTGAATCCCAGCCTGGAGTTAATTTTGGAGGAATAGGGGCTGTAATAGGGCATGAAGCAACACATGGATTTGATGTAAGCGGAGCTTCATATGACGGAGATGGAAATGCAAAAGAATGGTGGCAAAAGGAAGATAAGGATAAATTTGATGCTGCAACGAAAAAGCTTGCTGATCAGTTTTCAAAATATACTGTTGCAAATGGTGTTCATTTGAACGGTGTACTTACATTGACTGAAAATATAGCTGATTTAGGTGGAACAAATATAGCTTATGATGCACTGCAGCTTTATTTGAAGGATCATCCTGAAAAAAATGTAAAATTTGAAGGGTATACACAGGAAGAACTGTTCTTTATGAGCTATGCAAGATCGTGGCGTGAAAAGATAACAGATGAAAGCCTTAAGAACTTAGTAAAATCAGATCCACATTCACCACCTTATTACCGTGTAAATGGTGTACTGGAAAATATGGATACTTTCCATGAACTGTTTAAGACTAAAAAAGGTGATAAGTTATATAAAGAACCAAAAGATAGAATAAAAATATGGTAAAAATTTGAGGCTGTTCCCAAATAGAAAAATAGAAATATAAGTTTTTATACTTTTTCGACTTTTCTTTTTGGGATGGTCTTTTTTTATGTTATAAATTGTAACAATTTAAAATAATATATAATAGTTTTTCAGAATCAAATGTAATTAAAACTGAAAGAAAGTATAATAGAGCATTTAAAAAGGCTTTTATTTTAAATCTCAGATTATGGTATAATTAAGATATATTGAAATTATTTATAGGAGAATAAAAGAGGGAGTGAATTTTATGAGAAAGAAAGCTGTTCCTGTGGGGATTGAAGACTTTGAAAAGAATAATAAATGAAGATTATTATTATGTAGATAAAAACGTTATTAATAGAGGAATTATTAATAAACAGAGCTCCTGTAACTCTTTTTACAAGACCTCGACGATTTGGAAAAAAACATTGAATATGTCAATGATTAAATACTTTTTTTGATGTAAAAAAATAAAGAGGAAAAATAAAAAAACTTTTTGAAAATTTGAAAATATCTAATAGTGAATATATGAGTGAACAGGGGAAATATCCTGTAATTTTTATTTCACTGAAGGATTTGAAAGAAGATACTTGGGAAGAATGTATTGAAAGTATTAAGGATATTATGCATAATATTTTGGCCTTCTTGAGAGTGAAGTGGTTGAAATACTTGATTACTTTAATATGAAATATAAAATTGAAGAAGTTAGGGAATGGTATAATGGATATATTTTTGGAGAAAATGAAGTCTATAATCCCTGGTCTATTGTAAATTATGTAAGAGAAAAAGAAATTAAAGCATATTGGGCAAATGTTTCGGGGAATACTCTTTTGGAAAATATGCTTAATCATGCTGGAGAAAGTGTCTATGATGATTTGAAACGTTTTACTGACGGAGAAAGTATTGAAAAATATATTTCAGATGGGACAACAATAAAAAGTCTTTTAAGCAATGATGATGAGATATGGCAATTACTTTTATACAGTGGATATTTGACAAAAGACAGAAAGCAGAAGGAAATAGATGTAACAACAGAATATACAGATGTCTATAATTTAAGAATTCCAAACAAGGAAATACGAAAATATTTTGGAAATATGTTTTTAAACAGATTTTTTGGAAAAGAAGTGAAGGTTGTTTTTAAATAGGGATTTAAAGGGAATAGATTATTTCAAAAATCATAGATTGTAATATTAGAGGAATTGTATCAGTAAATTGTGATAGTATAAAAATTATGGGCAAAAAAAGTAAAGGTATAACTTCAATAGGAGAATTAGAGTTGGCTCAATATACAATTGAAAAAAAGATATGAAATAACGGAACGATACAACAATTTATTAAGATTTAATCCTGAGTAAATAGCTTCCCAGATAATGGATTTGAGGTGATAATTTATGAAAAAAATTTTTAATAATAACATTACTTTTTATTACTAATTTATCATTGTTTTAATAAGGGTGAAATAATTAAAGAAAAACCATTATGAAATTTCAATGCGTCGTTTAAATTATGGGGATGATGAGAAAATTTCTAATATTGAAGATATAAATTTTGACAATGGTAATATAATTATTAAATTAAAAAAAGTTTGCAGAACAATTTATATTTAGAAACCGTAATAATCTATTATAAAGAGAAAAAAATAGGAGAAATTTATATAAATGAAAAATTTGTATATTGAAAAATATAAGTAATAATAAATATATTGATATCAACAGTTATATTTTTTTGAATATCCTATTAATAATGATTTGCTCTGGATTTTAGGAGAAAAAGAATGAAAAAAATATAACATATCTTCTAGATCATATATGGAAAAATGAATTTATATTTGAAACTGTCATAAAAAGATAAGGCTAATAATAAAATATATAATTTAAAAACGTGAAATAGATATACTATTTGTAAAAGCAAGGAAAAAAATCAGAAGATTGACTTTTGATCATTAATATTATTTCTTAGAATATATTTGTATTAAACGGTTTTAACAGCGTCATAAATTATATGATGAATTTTTCAAAAATCTTTTGATTTGAAAAAAATGGTCTTCCAGATAAACGAGAACTTGGAAATAAATATAACTTACTTACAAATTATAAAAAAATCATGAAATATACAGAGAAGATTCAAGAACAAGAATAAAGATATAATGCTGAAAGAAATAACAAATTCTATAAATATGAGGATAAAAAGAAGCAAAAAGAGAGGACAGGAGGAAAAAAATAGAAATGAAGAAACAGCTTTGTTTTTATAGTTATGTCCATTGTTTTTTTGTATATATATATTCTTCTTATAGTTGTATTAATGAAATAAAAAAAGAAAAAAATATGTCCAAAATACACATGAAAAAAATTAATAACAACTTTAGCTTAGAAAGAATGACATTAAAAAGATGAAACATTGTCCATATATGAATATACTACTAATAGTACAGGTTATTTATTATGTGAAGGGATAGAAAAAAATAACATGGACAAATAATTTTAAATATATTGTAGGATATATAGAGTTAAGTAAACAAGGATTATGTAAAGGATATTTTTATATAAATTCAAATGACGAGAAAGATTATAAATTCAATTTAACCAAAAAAAGAGGTAGAAGAAAAAAATTTGGAAAAAGATATTAAATATCAAAAAAAGTATTGGTTTTATAAATATATTTGGAGAGAATTCATTTAATGAAGAAAAATATATCTGAAATAATTTCATTTTATGAATTGGTAACTTTTTTTGGTAGTATACTTTTATATATACTGTTGAATATATTAAATAGTATTATGTATATTATAAAAAAATAAAAGAATAAGATTTACAGAGGAAAAATCCTTTTAAATACAAATATATTAATCCTATTTTTTTAACATTTTGAAAATGTATTGATGTAAAAAAATATAACAAAAAGAGCATGTGTATATTTTATCAAAAAAAGTAAACTGTGACAGTTAGGAAGATTAAAAATGAAAAAAATTTGAGATTTTTTTGTTAAACTATTTGTAGTACTGCTAGTTATTTTTTTTGTTTTGAAAGTTATTTTAAAGGAGAAATTATACAAAAAAACTTTTTATGGATATAAATGAATATTATCATCTTGAAAGTGATCCCAATCCTTTTTATTCAGTATTTATATGTGAGTCAAAAAGGTAATTTAGATTGTTTTGTTGTAGAAGAAATTTCAAATCAGGATAAAAAATTATTTAATAGGGAAAAATGGAAAAATAACCAATATTTTTTTATATTAATTATTCAGATAATAATAAAAAAAGAAATTTAATTTAACAAAAAGAAGAGATAGAAAAAAATTTTTTTCTCAAAAAAATTAAATTGGAAAAAAATCTAAAAAAATATAAATAAATATGGTAAAGATGAATTTAATATTTTTTTGAAGAAATGTTAGTCGCTAAATTTATAAAAAAACTTTGCTTTTTTTACTCCTATTATTTTAATGCTGATTAAATTTAAAAATATATCCAAAAATCTTGGAACGAAGAATAGAGATTGGAATAAGCAGAATCCAAGTTATCTTTTAAATCAGTCATTATCAGAAAATTAACAATTGAGAAGAAGGGCATTATTACAAGTTACAACAAAAAAAATATTGAAAGTACAAGGTTATTATTAAGGACAGTGAATCAGTAAAGACATATACAGGTATTTCTAAAAATGGGAATAAAGTATGGAATCTGAACCACGCAGAGAAGAAGCTGGCAAGCTATATTCAGGATAATTATTTAGGTAAAGAAGTAAAAGTAGATATTGGAGTACAGAACACATCTATAAAAAATTCAGGTATGTGTACAAACTGTAATTCTTCAATGTTTGATTTTGCAAAAGATAATCCTGATATGAAAATAACCATTTATGAAGGAACAACAGGAAAAAATCCGTAAGGGAAAGGAATACAAGATGAATAAAAGATATATGGATATACTAAAAGAATATCTAAAGAAAAATGAAAGAAAGGCAATAGGATACAGTGAAGAAGAAATAACTAAAATTGAAAAGCTATATGATATAGAAGCAAAAGGAGATTTCAGGGAGTTCTTAAAATATGCCGGAAGATGTGATGGAGATTTACTGGGAGATGATCCTATTATTTTATATAGACAAACTTGGAACATAGATTCCTATTTAAGGATGAACTATTTTGGATTTATAGATGATGAAGATTTTGAAGAAAAAGTATTTTATGATGAACTGAAAAGAAAGCCATTCATATTTTCAATAGAAATGGAAAACTATTATTTTTATATAAGGACAGCAGATGATGATTTAAAGGTATACTGTTTTGATGAGAATGAAGAAAAGATAAAAGATACTGGAATGAATTTTAATGAATATATGGTTGATTTAGTAGAAACATACAATTCTGAATTAAAACCTACACTAGATTTTTCTACTGTAGGAGAACTTCTGGTACAGTGTGATACATCTGAAAAAAGAATTACAGGATTAAGGGAAATAAAGGAATACATATCTTCAGAAAGAAAAGAAAACTCAGAGTTTTTTATTCTTCTTGAAAGATATCTTGAAAAGAGCAAGAAGGAGTTTATAGGATACAATGATGATGAGATAAGGGGAATAGAGAAACTATATAATATAGAAGTGAAGGGAGACTTCAGGGAATATTTAAGTATAGCAGGAAAAAATTTGGGAGGATTATTAGGAGAAGAAGAACTGTCATTATATAATGACTGGAGTATAAGAGAAAGAATAGTGTTACAATATGATTTTCAGGAATATGTACAAAAAGATAAATTTCGTGGAAAAGGAAGAGATGGCAAACCTTTTATAATTGACTTAAAAAGTAATTCTGAATACATTTTTATAACTACAAGGGATAATGATTTAAAAGTATATCATTACAGCAGAGAGAACAGGACTTTAAAGGAAACAGGAATGAATTTTAGCGAATATGTTGCAGATTTAATTAAAAGATATAATCCGGAGCTTGAAGAGTTAAAAGATGTTTCAGTATCTGGGGATATTATAAACATATAATAAAGTTTTCTTCATTTCTGAGTGATAGTTTAGTGAAAAGTTAAAAAAATGTACTGCACCCAAAAATCTTGTGTACAACTTTTTTTGGGTCAGTACATAGATATCGTTAAAAAAATAATAAAAATGAATATTATTTAATTTTAGAAAAAAAGAAAAAAATATTTAGCTTCACTAATAATTGCAGAACCTATTTTTTTGAACCTTATAAAAAAATATTTGCTTTGAAGTTTATAGAGTGAGTGATGAAAAGATAATTCTATTTTTATTATGATAATGAAAAATACCACTTTGCAAAAGAAAACGTAGAGCAAATAGATAAGATGTTAGACAAATTTATTGAAATAAATTAAAAAAATATGTAATGAAAAAAAGGAGAAAAAAACGGAAAAAAATTATCAACAAAAAGAATACAATGAACTGTATAAAAAAAGTACTTTTTTTAAAGAAGAAGGAAAAACAATTAACTAGAACATTAGGTGATGGGAAAGGATTAGATATATTTAATCAAAAATATAAAAGAGATCAATTTTAGAAAGGAAATAATAAAAAAATGGAGAAAAAAATAGTCTTGAAGAATTGAAAAAAATTAATGTTGAAAAAAATATAGAAAAGAAATAAGCTTTCAACAATTACAAAAAGGAATTTTTTTAAAAAAATGATGATGAAAGAATAGAGTATAAAAAAATAGAGTTGGAAAAAAAGCATATAATGAAAAAAATGGAAAAAAGTATAAATACTCTGATTTTAGCAATATATATGTTTGAATTATATAGTGAAAAATTTGTTGATATTTTATGCAAATTAACAAAAGAAGAATGGCATGGAAAACACGAAGATATAGTGTTTTATCTCCAGCAACTAGAATTACCTTCTACGATAGACTGTATATACGAACTAGCAACTTCGAATTTTGAAAAATACCGTTGGGATGATAATTTTGCACTGGTCAGAAAATGTTGTTTTGCTTTGGGAGACATAAACACTCCTAAGGCGAAAGAAAAATTGGAATTATTATTACAAAGTGATGAAGAAATGATAAGAGAACATGCAATGGAGCAATTAAACAGATGTGACTTTACAAATAAAGACGTCGAATGAAAGGATTGATTATGAAAAAAGAAGAGGAAAGAAATATTTATGCAGTATTCGATGACAAGACAATAAGAGTTTATCAAGCATATAACAATGAAATAGCAGACGAGGCTTTAAAATTAGGAAAGTTTGGAAGTAAGTTTAGTTTAAACAGAATGACTTGGATAAAGCCGTCATTTCTTTGGATGATGTACCGAAGTGGCTGGGCTAGTAAGCAAGCACAAGAAAGAATACTGGCAATTGACCTGAAAAGGGAAGGATTTGATGAAATAGTGAAAAATGCTGTACTTTCATCTTTTAGAGAAGTTTCTGATTTATCTAAGGAAGAATGGAAAGAAAAACTAGAAAATTCAGAAGTAAGATGTCAATGGGATCCAGATAGGGATATTTATGGCAATCCAATAGGAAAAAGGGCGATACAGTTAGGCATAAAAGGAGAAACGGTGAAAAAATATGTAAATGAGTGGATTGTAAATATAACGGATGTAACAGATAAAGTTATTGAGATGAGAAACAGCATTCAAAATGGAACTTTTTCAGAAGTTATGCTTCCTGAAGAAAAAAAATATATTATTTAGTTGTATATTTTCAAATAATCGTTGTTGTAAAAGACAGCGATTATTTTTCCTCATATTGAAAAAATAATCCAACCTTCAGAAAAATCAGTTAAACCAATGTGAAACGAATATCTGAAAATCAAAATAATATTTATAATATTGAACTGAATAATGGAATGACACCAGGTTATACCTTAACTAGAAACAGTAATATTAAAGTTACTGCTGATGAAAATAAAATAAATAGCCATCAAAAAACAGTAACTCTAGGGTCCAATAAAAAATCGCCTATTTCAGGAGGACATGATTTAAAAGCATTAGATGATTTTTTTATGAGTGAACTAGACATTCAAAATGAGAAAGTTGTAAATATACCTAAATTTAAAATAAAAAATGTTAAAGATTTAGGAAATGGAATTTATGAAGTGAATTATTTAAAATTGGCAGAAGACAGAGCAAGTACAGAAATACGGTATAGAGAAAATTTACGTTCTAAGACAGTACTTGATCCTGAAATACATAATATTGAAAGTTTAACAAAAAAAGTTCTTAATAAAGTGCAAGATGTTATAACGCAGGATGATGTTGATAGAGCACTTACAAGTCGGAATGCAGTTCCTTTGGATATAAGTATTGACGGAATGAAAATTAGGACATATATTCGAGCGAATCCTATAAATATAGAAAATTATCATCTTGATACAACTAGGTGAAAGGAAGGAGAATAAAGTGAGCTTAAAAAAAATAAAAGAAAATTTTTATGAAGAGTTAGGAATGAATAAGTATGATTTTTTTGAAAAAGTAGCTGATTATATAGGAAACTTTCCTATAATTATAGATGGCTTTTATTTTGATAATACAAGTGTTGGAGATGGAGAATATTTGTACGCCTCTATAAATAATGTTAGTTACGAAATTGATACTGTATCAAAAAGAAGTAAAAAAAGGAAACTCTGGATGTATATATGTTTTTTTATTCTGAAGAAGATGAAATTGAAGTTTATTACGAATATGAAGAACTTTTTGCTTTATTTTGTTACTTATTATTTAAAAAAATATCCATTGTTATGGAGATATGATAGGATTTATAGAGCAAGAATTAATAAAAATATTCCATATATAAAAATGAATTTAGAAATTATAAAGTGAATTTAAATGTTAAAAAAATATTTTTTTATAAGAGATAATCTTAGAAATTTTCTTTATAATTATAATTTAGATGAAAATAAATATATCTTAGGTCTTATAAATTATCAATTAAAAAGAAATAAATTATTGGGATATCAATATAAAAAAAGAAATTTTTTTCATATTTATTAGGTTCAAATAATTTAAAAAGAATTTCTGAATGAAAAATAAGAAAAAAATTTATAGAAAAAAAGAAAAAGATTTTTTTGGAATGTATGATGGTTATGATATAAAATTTGTTGTTTCCGAAAAAAAGATGAGGGTTTTATAATAGAATATAATAACTATTTTTTTGATGAGCCATAATAGTGGAATGAATCTTTTATATGGAAATAATTATGGTAAATTTAGTAATCTTATATATGAAAAAAAGAGGCAAAAAGTACTCATACCAGAAAAAAATATAAAAAAATGAAAGAGAAAAAAGAAAAATATAGAAAGAATTTCGAAAGAAGATTTTTTTAAAAAGAACTTGAAATTATTGTTAATGCTTATGAAGATATTTATAATGATAATGAAGTTCAAAAAATGTTTGAAGACTTTAAAGAAAATTTTTAGACGAAAATATATTTTTATCTTTATTTTTACATAAACAATCATAGGTGGTTACAGAGTCATAAAAGGAGGAGGCCTAGTAGTAGGTGGAGCTGCAACCTGTCCGGAAACAGCTGGTGGTGGATGTGGAGTTGCAGCAGTAGGAGCAGCAAATGTAGGTTTTGGAATCAGTGATGGAATAGAAGGTTTTCAAGAATTAGGATATGCATTTTCTGGTAAAGGAAACTCTACATTTAAGATTGACACTTATGTTGGAAAAGATATACAAAATTATGATACAATGACAACAACAGGCGGCTCAATAGGAGTTTCACTTGGAGGGAAACCAAAAATTACTAACGTTGGATTTAATCAGGACAGCAGGGATAAGCAAGGTATTACAAGAAATACAGTAGTTGGAGATGTTGAGATAGCAGAAACTGAAGGAAGTCCAATAAACAGGGATTTAGGAAAAGACGATGAAGTAACAAAGGACACTCATAGCAGCACAAATATTAATGTAGAGAGCCAGACAATTGAATATACTACCAATCCTGATAAACTGAAAGAGGATATTGGGAAAGCTAAAAAAGAAATCTCAGATGTTGCAACAGAAATATTTTATACGGATACTGAAAACATGCCAAATGATGCTAAAGATTGTAGAGCAGTAGTCAAAAAAGATGAAACAGATAAACATCAGATTTATATTGATATGAACCAAATTGATTCGACATCGAATTTAATAGGAACTGTATTTGAGGAAATATCACATTCTATTGGTGAAAAAGCGGGAAGACAGCAAGAAATGACACAGAAACAAAAAGATAGAGGAGAATACGGACTGAAAAGTTTGGATCGTCCGACAAATAATTATTTTAAAGAACAGTATAAAGATAATGGCAAAGAATTTATATCAAAAGGAGATGGACTAAATTATATGAAAAAAATAATGTACTATATATTTTTTTATTATTTTGTAAAGTTTGTTTTTTTCAATTGGAAATAGTGATATAATTTTAAATTCTGATAAATTTTTTTGAATGATAAAAATAATGGAAGTTAGAAAAAAATATCATATAATGGCTATGGCGAAATACAAAAAAATTATACTTTTTATAAAGATGGAACAGTTGATAATATTGTATTTAAAGATGATGGTAGTATTTTTTTATTGAAAAGTTAAAAATTAAATCAAAAAAATGATATTTTATTTTTTTAAATAATTTATCGATAGAAGCTATAGATAGTGTCAAAAAAATGATAGTTTTATATATATACAAAAATCATAATAACAACATAAAAATTAAGAGAATTTATATTTTATAATAGCTTTTAATATAGGAGAAAAAAAGTAAAGGTTGATTTAGAAAAAAATACTAGAAGAAATCCCAATGAAATATAATGATCAAGAATATACAATGAATTATAGTCAAATAACGCTTCATGATGAATTATCAAATTTAAAAAGATAGTATGTATTTGTATGAAGTAAGGTATAAAAAAATAAGTATTTTTATTTTATCAAACAAAAATAAATTTATATGAAAAATAAAGAAATAAAAAAAGCTGTTAGAATTAATTGAAACTCCATTTTTTTGTATTTTATGATAGAGAAGAAATAGAAAAAAATATGATGCCATAAATTTACAAATTGAGAAGATTGAATTTTTTTAGATGATAGACACTATAATTTAAAGAGATATTATTTTTTTGACGATAAACTAATTGAAATTAATTTTCAAAAAAACAAATAATATAAATCAAGTTGATGTGATTGAAAAAAGAATACAAAAATCAACAAAGAAATACAAAAATAAAAATAAAAAAATCTGAAAGCGGATAAGAAAGAGGAAATAAGTACATTGGAGTATTCATATGAAAGAAATTCACTTGATGAAATAAATAATACTAAATTAAGAAATAAAAAAATGAAAGTAAAATTTAGGAATAGAACAATAGAAAATCCAACAATTTATAAAGTATATAATAAATCCTTAAATGCAGATATTTCAATAAAAAAATTTCAGGGTAAGTAGAAAAATACCAATTTTTAATAGATTATATTGAAAAAAATTAAATGTGGGTAATGCTAAAATCAAAAAAATATTTCTAAAATTAAAGAAAAAAATTTTTATAGAAATTTTAGATATTTATGCAAATGAAGATTTTAGAAATATAAAAGTATTTAGATTATAATAGACAAACAAATTATGGGGAAAAATTTAGAATTAAGATTATTCTCAATTGACTTAGAGTTATCAAATCCTATATCAGGAAAAAAATTGATTTTAATAATTTATGTAATGATATAGAATATAATTATGAAAAATATAGGTTTTATAAATTATGATAGTTATATTATTATTGGAGATACAGAAAAAAATTACATGATATTTCAAAAAAATTGAAAAAAATGAATTTAAATATAAAGGTGATACTATAATTGAAAATGTAGAGAAATTTTTATAAAAAAATATGAAAAAAATATTGCAATTATGATAGATTAATAAAAAAAGATAAAATTTTTCCAAAATTTAAAAATAAGACAACTGTTAAATAGGTTAAATAATTACTGTAAAAATTAATAATTATTTTTTTCTCTTAACATACATTCAAAAATAATTAATACAAAAAAATTTTTGATTATACCAAATTCGCCCATATAACTCCTACAACCCAAAAATTTTTTTATTTAAGGCATGTTTTTTTATACCAAAAAAATTGATTTTTTTGAGCTGTATGAATGTTATAGAGCCTGTTTACATAAAAAACTGCCTTCAAGTCAATCATATCTCTTCAAGGCAGTTTTTACTTTATCAATTATCATATACAGCAATATTTCTATCTGGAAAAAACTGAAAATTTAAATGAAAATTCAAAATCCTTACAATAAAGTCTATATTTTTCAAGCACTTCTTCACCACAGCTGGCACTACCCAGTCCATACTGCTCCATGTCAATTTTTAACTGAAGGAAATCAGATTTTTTCAAATCATAAGTATGTCCTGCATTTTCAATATTTTCAATAGTATATTCACTGATACTGAAGTCAAATTTTTCATCAAGTGTTTCAAAATACATTCTGATATTTCTTTCATCTTCAAGAGAAAAACTTTTTACATTGTGTCTGTTTCCATTTTCCTGAGGGAAAATATAAGGAGTATACATATCTTCGATTTTTCTTTCCCATAAATCAAATTTTACACTACTGCATGAATCAATGTAAGATTCATGAGGTCCTAAACCGAGCCATTTAACATTTTTAAAACGTTTATCAATGTTCATTACAACCCCAATTCTAGGCAATGTTTCAGGTGCATTTCCATAGAGTTTTCCTGAAATTTTTACTGAAATCATGCCATTTCTGTGTATTATATACATATAATCAGTTTTATATCCCCAGTCAAGCACAGGAGGGGCAATTTCAGATGAAACATTAATTACAGCATAATCATGATTTTTTTCTATAATTTCAAAATTTCTGATATTATGCTGAAGCAAATGAATATTTTTTTCCTTCCAATGTTCCAGAACTTTTTTAGCACCAAATTCTTCAAGACCAAGTATATCATTATCAATAGGAGCACGCCATAAATTTAGCCTAGGACCGTCCTGAAATACATTTACTCCATCATAATAATAAGCTTTTATTTTTCCTGTATTTTTGTCAAATATCAGCTGTCTGTTGAAAAAATCTATTTTTACTTCGGTTTCAGTTTCAATCACATCAAATTTTTCAGAAGTTCTTTCAAAGAAGGCATTATCTGTTTTCTGAAGATTTTTACATTCCTTAAGGTTATTAGAAGGTGACAGAAGTTTTTCCTGATGGAAAGCCAGTTCTGTACCTGCTTCCAAAAGTCCTATTTTTTTCTTCAGTTTCCACGAAAAAGTAATATACAAATCATCATTGTGTTTTTCGCCTGCAGTCAGGAAAATGCTATTTTTTATCATGTCTACTTTAACTGTCCCTTTTTCTGAAGGATTTATTTTTATATTTTCAAGATAACCGCTCGTAACAGTTTTTCCTGCCTTTTTAATTTCATAACTGCATATAAAAATTATCAAGATTAATAAAATCATATCTGTTTTCAACTTCATATTCAGTTTTCTCATCATTTAGAGCACACATTTTTATTGGTTCAATAGCTTTCTTATATTCTAAAAGTGCAGGCGAAGGAACTCTGTCAGGATTTACAAGACCATCTATAACAAAGTTTCTGTCATTTGGAGTATCTCCAAAATCTCCTCCGTAAGCAAAATATTTTTCTCCGTTTTCAGTTGTCTGAAGAATTCCATGGTCACACCATTCCCATACAAATCCTCCCTGCAGTCTTTTTTCACGATAGAACAGTTCCCACAGTTCCTTTATTCCTCCAGGACCATTTCCCATGGCATGAAGATTTTCACACATTACATGAGGTTTTTTAAGAAAATCAAGTTTTGCAACTTTTTCCATTGTTTCAATGGAAGTATACATTGTAGAGTGAACATCAGAACTTTCAGGGTCAGTCTGAGGAAGTCCTCCATTTGCTTCAAAAATTTCCCTTGTTTCCCCTTCATAGTGTATAAGTCTGCTGTCATCACGCTTTTTCATATAGTCAGCCATGGCGGCATGATTTTTTCCATAACCGGATTCATTTCCAAGAGACCACATAATAATAGAAGGATGATTTTTATCCCTTTCCACCATTCTTTCAGCCCTGTCTAAAAATGCAGGTTTCCATTCATCAAGATTATTCAGGTAATTTCTTTTATTAATAATTTCAAATCCATGAGTTTCAAGGTCGGCTTCATCAATTACGTAAAATCCATATTCATCGCATAAGCTGTAAAATCTAGGATTGTCAGGATAATGGGAAGTACGGATAGCGTTAATATTATGCTCCTTCATTAATTTCAAGTCTTTTACCATATCTTCAATTCTTACACTTCTCCCATAGACAGGGTGTGATTCGTGGCGATTCACACCTTTCAGCATGATATATTTTCCATTAAAGAGCATTACGCCGTCTTTTATTTCAATTTTTTTAAATCCTGTTTTTAATGGAATAACCTGAGATACTTCTCCGTTTTCCTTTAAAACAACATAAAGTTTATATAAATTTGGAGTTTCTGCAGACCATTTTAAAATATTTTCCAGTTCGTAATGAAAATTGTATTTTTCAATATTATTTTCAGTAGTACTACGAAGACTGTCTAAAGAATATTCTTCTTTAACAAGAAAATCATTGGAGCTTATATTTTTCAAAATAATTTCCAGCGAGAGAGAATTTTCAGCTTCTTTAGTTTTTCCAGTAATATCTACTTCCAAATCTAAAATTCCATTTTCATATGTTTCATCAAGGGAAGTTATTGCAAAGACATCATATATATGGCATTCAGGCTGAGAAGTTATATAAACATCCCTAAAAATACCATTTAACCACCACATATCCTGATCTTCAAGATATGAATATACATTCCATTTATGGACTAGTACACAAAGAGTATTTTCTCCCTGAGTTATAAATTCATTAATTCTAAATTCTGAAGGAATACGGCTTCCCTGACTGTAACCTGTATAATTTCCGTTTATCCATACATGAAAGGCACTGTCGACACCTTCAAATTTTAAATAATGGACATTATCCAAATCTTTCTCTGATATGAAAAATTTTCTCCTATACACCATACTTGGATTTAAATTTGGTACATGAGGAGGATTTACGGGAAATGGATATTGGACGTTTGTATACCATGGTTTGTCATATCCTTCCATTTGCCAGTTTGAAGGGACATATATTGTATCCCAGTTGCTGTCATCAAATTCGGGTAGGAAAAAATTTTCAGGAAAGTTGAGGGGGTATTCATTATACAGACATTTCCAGTTTCCATTAAGAAGTTTAAAGCCATTGGAAAAATCTCTATTGTGAGTTTCTGCTTTTTCCATTGAGTCATATCCAAAAAAAGTTGAACGTGGCTCTACTCTGTCAATTCCCAAAATGCTTAAATCTTCTAAATTTTCTATCAGTTTCTTTATACTCATGATTTATTCCTTTCAATAAAAATTAGTCAATAATATAAAAACTATATTTATTCATTTACTAAAATCCTACTCATATAAAAATAGTCAGTTATCAAGAAAAAAATCAAAAAAAGTTGATTTTTTTAAATTTATTTCCTATTTTAAATTGTAAAAATTTTAAATAACTCATAATGTACTGACCCCAAAAAAAGTTGGACAAATTAAATTAACTTGCCAATAAGGATTGACTTCTGTAAGAAGCAGGAGTTAATCCTTTTTAATTTTTTTCCTTTATTCTTTTGTTATTGTAATAATATATGTAATCTTCTATTGCTTCTTTCAATTCATCTAATGTCCTGTACGCTGCTTCCTGTCCATAAAACATCTCTGATTTTAACAGACTAAAGAAACATTCCATTAATCCATTGTCTAAACTGTTTCCTTTTCTTGACATACTTTGCGTTATCTTCTTTTCTTTTAGCCTTTCCTGATATAAATTATGCTGATACTGCCAGCCTTGATCACTATGAAATATTAAATCCTCATAATTCTCATTTTCTTTAAATGCCAAATTTAACATATGATTTATCTGATCCAAGTTAGCATTTTTCGAAATATCATATGAAACTATATATCTTCCATAAGCATCCAATATTGGAGATAAGTATAACTTTTCCCCTCTTAGATTAAATTCTGTTACATCTGTAAACCATTTCTGATTTGAGTCTCGCTTCAAAAATCTCTCTTGATATGGTTATCAGCTATCTTTCCTATTTGACCTTTGTATGAAGAATATTTTCTCTTTTTACGGATAATACTTTGCAGATTAAATTTTTTCATAAGTCTCTGTACTTTTTTATGATTAATATTTATCCCTTGATTCTTTAATTCCAATGTTATTCTTCGATAACCATATCTTCCTTTATTTGCATAGTAAATTTCTTTGATTTTTTCAATGACATTTTTATTCTTCTTTGCTGATATAGTAGTAATATACTGATCTTGATATTCCGGCAATCTTTAGCAGCATTTTGAAAGGGTATTTAACTCTAAGTTCGGCTATTACTCTTACTTTTTCTTCTCTTTTAGCTCCCTTTCCTGAACCAGAGCTCTCAATTTTTTTAAGTATTCGTTCTCAGCTTTGAGATACATATTTTCTTCTTCTAATTGTTTAATCTTATCCTTTTCAGATAGAACTTTCTCATTTTTTTTCTTGGGTTTAGTCATAGATTTAGGTTTCCTTCCTCTTTTCTTCTCTATAACATTATACCCGTTTTCTTTAAATTTTGAAAGCCAATTATGTAAAAGACCGGAAGAAGCTAAACCGACATCAATGGCGACAGAAGTAATAGATTCATTATTAACTAGAATTCTATTAATTATCTGTAACTTAAATTCTTTAGAATAGTGTTTATTTTCACCATTTCCTATAATATCATATCCATGTTTTCTAATCAATCTGATTAAATAATGAAGAACAATCTTGTTAACATTAAAAGCTTTGGCTAACGAAGCAATAGTTTCACCGTTTTTATTTCTTTCATATATTTCAATTTTATCTTCTCTTGTTAATTTACTCATAAAAACTGCACCTCCAATCTTGTGTCCAAGATTTTGGGTGCAGTACATAAATATAGTTTTTGATATTAACTTTTAACTTCTTTTTAAAATGGGTATTTAATTATTTTTATTACTAATCTTTCTTATGTTCGTTGATTATTTTATTTGCCAGTTCATAAGGAACTTCTTCATATCTTGCCAGAGCCATGATGAAGTATCCTCTTCCCTGTGTCATTGCTTTCAGGTCATTGGCATACTTAAATGTTTCAGACATAGGAGCTTCAGCCATTATTTTCTGTTTTGTACCTTTATGAGCTTCCATTCCTATTACTCTACCACGTTTCTTATTAATATCTCCCATAATATCTCCAACATATTCTTCAGGAATTATAATAGTAAGTTCCATAATAGGTTCAAGAAGAACAGGTTTTGCTTCCAGCATTCCTTTTTTAAATGCAAGGTTTGCGGCAACTTTAAATGACATTTCAGAAGAATCTACTTCATGGTAGGAACCGTCATAAAGTACAGCTTTTATATTTGTTACAGGGAATCCTGCAAGAACACCTTGTGCCAGAGATTCACGCAGCCCTTTTTCTACAGCTGGAATATATGATTTTGGAACACTTCCTCCCACTACTGTTTCTTCAAATGTAAAGTGTTCTTCCGAAGGAGAGAATTTAATTTTAACATCTCCATATTGACCATGACCACCAGATTGTTTCTTATATTTTCCCTGAACATCGGAAGTACTCTTAATTGTTTCCCTGTAAGGAACTTTAAGATCTTCTATTTTAACTTCTACTCCAAATTTATTTTTAAGTTTATCAATAAGGGTAGTTGTATGAAGTTCTCCCTGTACTCCCAATACAGTTTGCCCAGTTTCCATATCCCTATGCCATGTGAATGAAGGATCTTCTTCTGTAAGTTTTTGAAGTCCTGTAGATGTTTTTTCATCATCATTTTTATTTAATGGCTCAATTGCTACAAGCATCTGTGCCTTAGGGAAAGTTATATTAGGTACTGCAGCTTCTTTTTCACTGTTTGACAATGTATCTGAAGTCTGAGTCTGAAGAAGTTTAGTGAATATTACGATATCTCCGTATACAGCTTTAGGAAGCTCTTCCAGTTTATTTATAACCATAGTTGAAATTTTTCCAACTCTTCCTTTAATTCTCTTATTTATATTATGTATGTCACTATCCGGTTTTAGTTCACCTGAAAGAATTTTTACATAAGAAACTTTTCCAAGGAATGAATCTATCACTGTTTTAAATACCTGACATACAAATTCCTTCTTGTCAGGATTTATTTTTTTGTTGTCTTTTGGTGCAGGTAAGTAATCCCTAACCATGTCAAATGTAGTGTGAAGACCTATATTTTTAAATGTAGATCCGCAGATAACAGGAATTACATCACAGCTAAGAACACCTTTTCTAAGACCTCTATGAATTTCAGCAGTAGTAAATTCTTCTCCATTAAAGAATTTATCCATTAATTCTTCGCTTGTTTCTGCAACAGCTTCAAGCAGCATATCTCTGACAGGGCTTACTGCATCATTCATATCTTCAGGTATGGAAGCGTTGTGGCATTCTTTTCCGTCATATTCCCTTGCATACATGTCAACAACATTTATATGCCCTTTGAAGTCACCTCCTTTACCCCATGGAACATGGAATGGAGCTATTCTTTTACCATATTTTTCTCTTAACTGTGAAAGAATTTTTTCATAATCTGCCTTTTCACTGTCTATTTTGTTTACAAATATAAATCTTGGGATACTTCTGCTGTCTGCCAGTTCAAGTGAAGTTTCAGTTCCAACAGAAAGATCTGTAGTTCCGTCAACTATGATAATGGCACCGTCTGCAGCGGCAAGACCTGATTCAAGTTCACCAAAAAAGTCAGAATATCCTGGAATATCAAGAAAATTAAATTTTAAAGACTGGTATTCCACAGTGTGTAAAGTAGTGTCACTACTTATTTTAACTGCATCATTAGGATTGGAAATTCTTGTAGTAAGTCCGGCAGTAAATTCCAGAGCTTCTGTCATATTACTTTTTCCCGCACCACTATGTCCTAAAATTGCTACGTTCCTAATACTGTCACTCTCGTAAATTCTCATAATATCTCCTCTCAAACCAGTAATCTAAGCTACCGGTTTCACAAATATATTAAATTAACTAAAATTCTTATTATTATAATTATAACTCGATTTTTAATAAAGAAAAGACCTTAAAAAAAATAAAATAAAAAAAATGAATTAAAGGGGTTATACTTATTGACAAAAACATTAAAATAAAGTATTATTTAAAGATAACAGAATATGAAATGGAGGGCTGTATGAAGTCAATAAAAATTCAATAGGGAGCCTGGGAAAAAAATAGTGGAAGAAATATTTTTTTATTATAATAGTAATTTTAGCTTTGTTATTTGCTTTTTAAAGACAAAATAACGGCTTCTTTCAGATATGTGGATGGAGTAACACAGACAATTAATTTTAAATTAGTTAATGTAAAAAGTATGATTTATACACAAACTCTTAAGTTTAAGTCGAAGGTGAAGGATATAAGTTATACGAGTAATTATATAGAAAATAATAAAAAAAGGGATTTTGAACTTCAAAAAATCAAAGTGGAAAATATGGAACTTGCCAACTTGAAAAGGGAAAATGAAAAACTGAGGGCAGAATTGGGAATGAGAGCTAAAAATCCATCTGAATATGTAGCGGCAGATGTTGCACTAGTTGAAAATTTCAATTCTTCAGAAAGAATTTTTATTGACAAAGGTAAAAATCAAGGAATAGAAGTAAATCTCCCGGTCATGTATGATGGATTTTTAATTGGAAAAGTGACTAAAGTTGGGGAAAATTATTCGGAAGTAACTTTGCTTACAAGTAAAAGTTCAAGACTTAGTGTAATTCTTAATGGAGCTAACATGCAGATTCTGAGAGGAAATGGAAACGGAACTTTCTCAATAATCAATTTTAATGAAGATATAAATGAAAAGGATACTTTTGATGTAGAAACTTCAGGAGTAAGCGACATATTTCCAAGAGGACTTAAAATTGGAACGTTTTATATAAAGGAACTTAATGCATTTAAACAGATTAAGGAAATGAGATTTAAACCATCATATAATATTTATGACATTAAAAGTGTACTTGTATATAAATGGAGTAAAAATGATCTTGTAAATCAGGAAATACAAAAGCAGATTAACACTGAGATAGAAGAAGAGTACAAAAAAAATAAAGGAACAACACAGATAAACTAAAGGTTGTTAACTTATTATATAAGACGGTACAGTTAGAACTGTATTAATTAACTAAATTTAATAATAAGAGGTGGAAAGATGTTTAAAAAATTAAGAAATATATCGATAACTAAAAGAGTATTATTTCTATTTTTATTAGTATCAGTTTTTTCTTTTTCAAAGGAATTCTGGGAAAAGAAGAGTTTTACTGTTAACGTAACAGAATCATTAAAAATAAATGGTTCTACTAAATCAAAGGGATATGTTATGACTTATGGGGGAGGTACTCTGAAACTTCAGATAACTTCACCAAATGTAAATAAGGGAGAAGTTTATACATTTAAGCCAGGAAGCAAGACAATATATTATCCGTCATTAAAGCAGACTGTTACTCAGAAACTTCATCAGGATGAAGCAAATATACTTAGCGTATTTACTAAACTGAGCAGCCTGACAAGCAAAAAGACACAGACAAAAAATGGAGATACTTTTACATTCTCCAATTCTAAACTTGTTTCCATAAAGAGCAGAGGTTATACAGTAAGTTTCAGTAATTATTCAACTTCCAACGGATATTCATATCCAAAGACAATAACTGTAAGAGATGGAAACTCACAAGTTACTTATAGTCTGTCTAATTTTAGATAGAAATTTTATCTGGTTAGGAAAAAACATGGATATTTTAAAATCAAAATGTCTAATATTAAAAAAGAAAGATTTAAGTGAAGCAGATTTACTGACAGTAGTTTTTAGTAAAGACTTTGGAAAAATTTCAGGAGTAGCATACGGAATAAGAAAATCCAAAAAGAGAAATCTTATTACGCTAAATCCTCTAAATATTACCGAAATAACCTTTCATAGAAAAAATGGCTACTATACAATAGTGGAAACAGAACTTGTAAGGAATTTCGGTAATATTATGAAAAAAATATTGAAAAAAATTGGAAATTTCTTTGTACATCTTGGATAGTGTAAATAAAATTTATGATGTAAATTATGAAAAATGAAGATTTTTTTAATAAACTGGAAGAAATTTTTTTGATTTTATAAACAATTTGGAGAGCTTGAAAAGAGGGTACAAGTACTATATAGTTCTAACTTTTCTGAGAAGAATTATGTTGGAACAGGGGATATATGATACTGATGAAATAAATAGGGAGCTTGGTATTGAATTTTTCCCAATTGTACAGGGAAATTGCCATAATTCATAAAAAAATAATACAGGAAATATTGAAAAAAACTCAGGAAGATATAGAAAAGTACTGTTATTCCTTAAGAAAAAAATAGTAGAAATTTTTTTGAAAAATTACATAAATAGAAATTTACAGGTAAAAAAATAGAAATTAAAAAAATTTATTGTGGAGGATTTATAATGAAGGGTAAAAAGATTGCAGATTATATTAACGTGGATACAATTAATCTGGATTTAAAGTCGAAAAATAAAAATGCTGTTATTAAAGAGCTTTATGAAGGTATTAAAAATAAAGACACTGTGAAAAATGAAGAATTAGGACTTAGTGATATTTATGCAAGGGAAGCAATAGGTTCAACAGGAATTGGAAAAAGTGTGGCTTTACCACATGCCAAGACAAAGGCAGTAGATGAACTTACTGTAACTTTTGGTATTTCTAAAAATGGGATAGAGTATGATTCTCTTGATGAAGAAGATGTAAGAATATTTTTTATGTTCCTATGTCCTGAAGAAAATACACAGGAATACCTGACAGTTTTAGCAAGAATTTCAAGATGGATTAAAGAGGATAAATTTAGGGAAAATCTTTTGAAAGCTAAAACGGCGGAAGAAGTAATTGAAATTATCAAAGCAGAAGAAAATTAGAAATACTGTTGTGTCAAGTTGTTATATTAAGTTAATAATATATAAATTATGAAATTAAAGTTATAAAGATAAAGGGGAAAATTATGAAATGTCCATTTTGCGGAAGTGAAAATACCAGAGTAATAGACAGCAGGGCATATTCTGATGGAAACTCTATAAAAAGACGTCGGGAATGTGAAGATTGTAAAAAAAGATTTACTACACATGAAAAAGTTGTGGAGTTAACTTTGTATGTAATCAAGAAAGACGGTACAAAACAATCTTATTCCAGGGAAAAAGTCCGTAAAGGAATTGCCCGTTCTTTGGTAAAAAGAAAAGTTGATTCTGAAAGAATTGAAGAGGCAATAGATAAAATTGAGAGGGAAATTCTCACAAATTATTCAGGCGAAATAAAGTCAAGTGATTTAGGAAATATAATAATGTCGTATCTTCTTGACCTTGATGAGATAGCCTATGTCAGATTTGCCTCGGTTTATAAAAAATTTGACAGTCTGGAAAGCTTTATAAAGGAAATTGAAAAAATAAGAAAAGAAAAATAACTTAATAATGTAGTAATGTAAATTAAGGAGAAAAAAATAAATGGGAAAGAAATTATTTATTGTTTTTTTAATATTGGATTTATAATGTTAATTGGCATGATGTTATATCAGGCTTTCAGGATATATCTCATGAAGGAAAGCATAAATACTGAAATAATAATGCTGGAAGAAAAAAAGTTAATGAATATGCTGAAAAAAAGAAAAAAATCTGCAAAAGTAAAAATTGATAATTTCAGTGAAGAAGAAAAAAATAGAAAGAATAGCAAGAGACAGATTAAATATGAAAAAAAGAAGGAGAGATTATTTATAAAGTTGTTGAGTAGAAAAAAATTTAGATTTATTAAATTTCTGTTCTATAAATTTATAAATGAAGAAAAATATGTTTGACTTGTATGATTTAAAAAAACTTGAAGAAAAATTTAAACACATTTAAAAATAGAAGGCGAAAAGGAAATGTATATATTCAGAGGAAATAAAAGATATATTATTTCGTCGTCTATTTTTTTTATAATTATATTATTTGTTGCCTTAAATTCCATTTATAAAAATAGTTTCAGGAGCAGAAAAAGGTGACAATCATTAAAAATAATTTTTGATTACAGTATTACTGATTTATGTATTGTTTGCATTTACTTCATTGATAAGATATAAGATTTTTTTATTAGGGGAAAGGAAATTATTTCAGGAAAAATTGAAAAATAAATATGGATAATATAAAAATCAGCAACAGTAAAAAAATAGACAGGGTAAAGGGAAGCAGATATGACAGGGTTTCTTGAAATTATATCTGATGACAGCAGAATGATTAAATTTAGACTGAATATAGAAAATCAGTTATTATTTCTAAAAATTATTCAAAATAATATAAAGGAAAGATTCAGTATAAATAATTAATAACTATGTGAAGGGAAGTGAAAGAAGTTGAAAAAACTTTTAATAATAATTAATTTACTTGTATGCATGACTATATTTTCAGAAGATGTAGCAGTAAAAAAAGCTCTTGTAAAAGTTTATACTTCACATCAGCTTTTTGATTATCTTTCTCCGTGGCAGTATGGTCAAAGTGCAAATTCCACAGCTACGGGATTTATAATTGATGGAGAGAGGATTATAACAAATGCTCATGCAGTTTTAAATTCTAAATTTCTTCAGGTGAGAAAAGAAGGGGATTCAAAAAAATATAAGGCAGTTGTAAAATTTACTTCAGAAGAATATGATCTTGCTTTAGTTGAAATTGAAGATAAATCATTCTTTAAAGGGACAGTTCCGTTAAAATTAGGAACTTTACCTGAAATTCAGGAAAAACTGACTGTGTATGGATATCCTTTAGGAGGGGATAAATTAAGTACAACACAGGGAATTGTTTCAAGAATGGAGCACAATACATATACTCTGACCAATCGTAAATTTCTGATAGGTCAGACTGATGCGGCAATAAACAGTGGTAACAGTGGAGGACCAGTTGTAAGTAAGGGGAAAGTTGCAGGAGTTGCTTTTGCAGGGTTAAATTCAGCAGATAACATAGGATATTTTATTCCTGTAAATATATTAAATAATTTTCTTGAAGATATAAAGGATGGTAAATATGATGGATCACCACTTTTAGGAGTGGAGTGGTCAGAACTTGAAAGCCCTTCACATAGAAGAATGCTTGGAATAGAAGCTAAAACAGGTGGGATACTTATAAAAAAAGTATTTAAAAATTCACCATTTGAAGGAGTTCTTCAGAAAAATGATGTGTTAATGAAATTGGATAATTATCCTGTTGAATATGATGGAACAATAGAATTTAGAAAAAATGAGAAAACAGATTTCTCTTATGTAAATCAGCAGAAAAAGTACGGAGACAATTTAAGTTATGAAATTATAAGAGATAAAAAGACAAAAACTGGTCAGGTAAAATTAGAGAAAAAGGATATAAAATATACAGTTGTGACGGAAGTAACGATTGAAACGCCACCTTCTTATATGGTATACGGAGGGCTGCTGTTTGAACCTCTTACAAGTAATTATATGGCGGGAACAATTGAAAAATTAGGATCTGTATACGATAGGGAGGAACTGTATAAAGATTATAAAGAACTTGTTGTACTTGTGAGGGTATTGCCTTTTGATGTCAATTTGGGATATACAGATGCAGAAAATGAAATTATTGTAAAGGTAAATGGAGAAAAATATAAAGATTTTAAAGATTTTGCCCAGAAGGTAAAAAATGTAAAGTCAGGATTTATTGTTTTTGAAAATGATAATGGTGATGAAATAGTTCTGGATGTAAAAGAAGTGGAAGAGCAGAGGGAAGAACTGATGCAAAACTATAATATATCATCAGATATGTCAGATGATATAAAATAAAAAGGAAGGAAATGAAGAGATGGTAGAATTTTTTATAGCTGTCAGACACATATTGGAAAGAAAATTTCAGAGTATATTTTCTATTTTGGGAGTAGCGATTGCAGTAACTGTGTTTATTGTGTCATTAACAGTATCAAATGGACTTGAAAAAAATATGATAACTTCATTATTGACATTGAGTCCTCATATACAGATAAAGAGTAGTAAGGGAAGTTTTTTTGAAAATTATGATAATGTAATAGAAAAAACAAAAGGAATAAAAGATGTAAAGGCTGTGATTCCACAAATAAACAGTCAGTCTATTATAAAATTTGATAATTATGCAAAAGGTGTACTGGCAAAGGGAATGAAAGCAGAAAATGTGGAAAATGATTTGAAGCTGAGAATAGTAAAAGGAAATAGCAATATTTCGGAATTAAATTCAATACTTATTGGTGAAGGGCTTTCAAAAGAAATGAAGTTAAAGGTTGGAGATGAGTTAAGCCTTGTTTCTGCTGAAAACAAAGAATTAAAACTTATTGTAAGAGGAATATTTAAAACAGGTTTTCTTGATTATGATATTAATCTTGTAATGGTGCCTTTGAAAACAATGCAAATTTTGGGAGAACAGGGGGAAGTGGCAACAGAAATAGGAATTCTTACAGGAAATCCCCAAAAAATAGAAGAAGTGGAAGCACAGGTTTATGAGAAACTTCAGAATGACAATTTCAGTATTGTAAGCTGGAAAACAATAAATCACAATCTTCTTAATGCAGTACAATTTGAGAAGTTCGTTTTAATTGCAATATTGAGCTTACTTTTAATGATAGCATCTTTTGCGGTATCGGTTATTTTAAATATGATTGTAAGGGAAAAAATAAAGGATATAGGAATACTGAAATCAATAGGATATACAAATAGCCACATAAGAAATATATTTACAATAGAAGGACTTATAATAGGTGTTTCAGGAATGATACTGGCAAGTATATTGTCCCCTGTAATATTAATGATATTAAAAAAATTATTTAAAAATATTTATGGGAAATTCCTATTATTATCTTGAAGAATTACCATTATATATTTCTGTACAGGGAACTCTCAATGATATACGTAGTGGCATTTGCGGTTGTATTTATTTCTACAATTTATCCAGCTGCAAGGGCGAGCAAAAGATGAAACCGGTGGAGGCGTTGAAATATGAATAATAAAGTAATTGAATTAAAAAAATGTAAATAAAATATATAAAAACAAAGGCTGAAGAAATTCACATACTGAAAAATGTAAATTTATCATTTTCAAAGGGAAACTTTGTATCAATACAGGGAAAATCAGGAAGTGGAAAGACAACATTGCTAAATATACTGGGACTTCTGGATGTTCCTACAAATGGGGATATGCTTATTGATGATAAATTAATAAACTACAAGGATGAAAAAATAAAAAATAAAATAAGAAATGAAAAAATGGGATTTGTTTTCCAGTTCCATTATCTTCTTAATGAGTTTACAGCATTGGAAAATGTCATGATGCCAGCTCTTATTAATAAAAAATTTAATAAAAAAGAGGTAAGGGAAAAGGCTATGGAACTTTTAGAACTTGTTGGATTAAGCGAAAGGGTGAAACATAAACCGCTTGAGCTGTCAGGAGGGGAAAAACAGAGGGTTGCGATTGCAAGGTCAATGATAAATGATCCTGAAATAATACTGGCAGATGAACCCACAGGGAATCTGGATACAGAAACAAGTTTAGTCATAAATAATCTGTTTAAAAAAATCAATGAAGAGAAGAAACAGTCGATTATAATAGTTACCCACAGTCTTGAGCTTGCAAATCTGGCTGAATATAAGTACAAGATAGAAAAGGGTGAATTTAACAAGGTTTTATAATGAAAAAAGTTTATATGCATTATGATATGGATGCCTTTTTTGCTTCTGTTGAGCAGAGGGAAAATCCTGAATTAAGGGGGATTCCAATTGCAGTAGGGCATGGAATTGTAACAACTGCAAGTTATGAGGCAAGGAAATTTGGAGTTAAATCTGCTATGCCGGTAGCTGCTGCAAAAAAACTTTGTCCTCATTTGAAACTTGTACCTGTAAGAAAAAACTATTATGGAAAAGTTGGAAGGGAAATACAGCAGCTTATTCTAAAAATAACAGATAAATGTGAATTTGCTTCAATAGATGAAGGATATATAGAAATTACTGAATTTGTAAAAAATAGGGATGAAAAATATATTGAAAGGTTTGTTGAAGGATTCAGGAAACATATTTATAAAAATATAAGGCTGACTTGTTCTGTAGGAATTGGATTTAGTAAAGTCAGTGCAAAAATTGCAAGTGACATAAATAAACCGAACAGCTATTTTATTTTTCGGAACAGGGAGCATTTTCTCTCATATATAATGGATAAAAATCTTTCCATTATTCCGGGAATTGGTAAAAAAACAAGGGAACTGCTGGGATTATTCAACATAAGGACAGTATCTGAACTGTATAAGATAGAAAAAAAGGAACTTGTAAAAAAGTTTGGAATCAATAGGGGAGAATACCTGTATAACGTTATTAGAGGCCAGCAGTTTTCTGAAATAGACAATAACAGAAAAAGGCAGTCCTATGCTCATGAAGTGACCTTCAACCAGTCTATGAATGATATTTTTGCTTTGGAGGAAGAACTGAGGGAACAGGCAGAAAAACTAAGTCACAGGTTGAAGGAATATGGAGAATTTGGAAAAACTGTGACATTGAAAATAAGATATGCCAATTTTCTTACTTACACAAGAGCAAAAACATTGAAAAATCCTACGAATAAAACAGAAGAAATATTAAATGCGGCAATAGAAAATTTCAGGAATTTAAAGAAAAAGGATGAAGTAAGGCTGATAGGAATTCAAGTCAGTTCCATAACAAAAAGTAATATTGTGCAGCTTACCTTTAATGATATGGAAAAACATGACTGAAACTGTAATGTATAATAATTAGTATATTAAGGAGAAAAAATGGAATTTTATAAAAGACTGATAATAAAAATATTAGAGAGAACAACGGTTGGAGAAAATAATCATCTGCTGGTGAAACTTAAATCGGGACATGATTTGACACAAAAGGAAAGAGCAGAACTTGAAGAGCTTTTTGATTCGATTCTTTAAAAGATTTCAGGATGGAAAAATAGTTATAATAAAAGTTGTCAATAAAAGTTGTAAAATAAATTAAACTTGAATAATAGTAGTAAAATATTGTATACTTTAGGTAGAAACATATATTACTGCTATTTTTTAATGGAAAAATTAAGAAAGGAAGGTTTAACATGAGTATTGAGAAATTATATCCTGAAAAGGTTTTTCATTATTTTGCTGAAATTTCAAAAATACCAAGAGCTTCAAAAAAGGAAAAGGAAATTAGTGACTGGCTTGTGAAATTTGCAAAGGAAAGAAAACTGAAAGTCATACAGGATGAACATTATAACGTTATCATAAAGAAGAAGGCAACAGAGGGGTATGAAGATTTTTCACCACTAATTCTTCAGGGACATATGGATATGGTGTGGGAAAAAAACAAAGATACAGAATTTGATTTTTCTACACAGGGTATTGAACTGGTAATAGATGGAGATTTTTTAAAGGCAAATGGAACTACACTTGGTGCAGATAATGGAATTGCCGTTGCATATGCTTTAGCTATACTTGACAGTGATGATATAAAACATCCTGCATTGGAAGTAGTAATAACAACAGATGAAGAAGACGGAATGTCAGGAGTCGTTAATCTTTATTTTGATGAATTTGACGGAAAAACTCTTATAAATCTTGACACTGAAGAATACGGAGAAGTGTATGTAAGCAGTGCAGGTGGTACAAGAACAGAAACAAAATTTATATTTGAAACAAAAAAAATAGGAAATGGATACACTCCTATTTCGATAGAAGTAAAGGGACTTTCAGGTGGCCATTCAGGAGCAGAAATTCACAAAAATCTAGGCAACTCCATAAAAATATTATCAGAAGTGCTCTATCATTTGAGTAAAAGATATGAAATGTCACTTATTCACATTGATGGTGGAGGAAAAGTAAATGCAATACCTAGGGAAGCAGTTGCTGAAATAGCAGTAAAACTAGACGGAGATAGTATAGATGAATTGAAAAAACTTGCAGGACTTGCATTTGAAAATATATTAAAAGATTTCAAAGTTTCTGACAAGTCACCTATATTAGCAATTGAAAAGATTGAAGAAAAGAACTTGGGAATTTCTCTTGGAGATACTTTAAATATAATAAATTTCCTTCATGAAGTTCCTAACGGTGTTCTGGAAATGAGTAAGCATATAGAAGGGCTTGTAGAAACTTCTATAAATATAGGATTTATAAGCACTGAAATTGTTGACGGAAATGTAAAAATAAGAATTAAGTCGTTGGCAAGAAGTATGGCAAACAATCCATTAAATAAACTTGTGGAAGAAGTTACAGATTTAACAAGAAAACATGATGCAAACATAAAAATAGCGGCTTCAAATCCATCATGGGAATATAAGGAAGATTCAAAAATTAGAGAACTGATAGCAAAGTCATTTAAAGAAATTACTGGAAATGAACCTGTTATAAAAGCAATACATGCAGGTCTGGAATGTGGTGTCTTTACTCAAAATATAAAAGGTGCAGATGTAGTGTCAATAGGACCAAATATCTACGGAGCACATACTCCTGAAGAAAGAATGGATATAAAATCTGTAGGTGAAACATGGGAATGGTTATTAAAAATTCTGGAAAACTATAATATAAAGGAAGATTAAAGTAGAAAAATTAATGGAAAAAGGGAAAAAATAAAAATAAAAGAAATAATAGTTGTAGAAGGGCGTGATGATGTAACAGCAGTAAAAAGAGTTGTTGATGCCCAGATAGTACAACTGAACGGCTTTTCAGGCTTAACTGTAAAATCAATAGAAAAACTGAAGGCACTGTCTGAAAGAAATGATTTGATTTTATTAACAGATCCTGATTATGCAGGGAAAAAAATAAGAGCTGTTATTGAAAAAAATATCCCAAATATAAAGCATGCCTTCGTGAGTAGGAAAAATGCAACAAAGAAAGACAATGTAGGGGTTGAAAATGCTTCTAATGATGCAATAAGGGAGGCACTTTCACATATTTTAGTTTCTGGAAATTCTGATAAAAAAGAAAATTCAATTTTTACAATGGAAGATCTTGTAGAAAATGGGCTATGCATTGGAAAAGGTTCAAAAGAAAAAAGGTTAATGCTGGGAGATATGTTAAATATAGGTTACTATAATTCAAAACAGTTATTAAACGCATTGAATTCATTTAATATTACAAGAAGTGAATTTGAGGAAGCAATGAAATTAATAAAAGAAAAATAGAATAAAAACTGTCTCGACTCCTTAGAGCTAAGACAGTTTTTTTATAGGATGTGGTTAACCTTGACAATATTTATAATGTATGTAATCCCTTTTTGTTGTGATCTTTCTGTTTTTCTTTATATTTTCTTACTTGTCTTTCAAGTCTTTCTGATAAGTCGTCAATTGCGGCATATAAATCTGTGTTTCTTGCTTCAACTTTAATTTTAGTACCACTTGCATAGACAAGGCCGTCTGCTTTGTGAACTTCCCCCTCTGACTTTTTCTGTTCAACAGTCAGGACAACATCGACTTCAGTTATAGCATCTGTATACTTGGAAATTTTACTAATTTTTTCCTCAGTATAATTTTTGATTGCATCAGTAATTTTTAATTGTTTTCCGCTAACAATGATTTTCATAAAAAATCACTCCTCTCTTAATTGTCATTAATATTATACCCTGGAAATTATATAAGTCAATAAAAATAAAAGTGAACTAGTAATATTTATTATTAATGTGTAGATTAATAATAAAGATACATAAAATGATTGTAAAAATATATATAATAACTATTGATAAATATGAAAAATATGATAAAATAATAACAGAAAAATAAACTAAAAAAATATTGGAGGTAAAGAAATGAAAAAAATTCCTGAGGCAGTGGGGCCTTATTCAGCTTACAGATTGGTAGGAGATTATTTATACATCTCAGGGCAACTGGGAATAAATCCTGAAACTCAAGCAATTGACTCTGACACAGTGGAAGGTCAGGCAAGACAATCACTTGAAAATTTAAAAGCAATCCTTGAAAATAACGGATTGACAATGGCACATGTTGTAAAGACAACAGTATTGCTTGATAATATAGCAGATTTTGCAGCTGTAAATAAAATTTATGCTGAATATTTTGAAGCACCTTATCCAGCAAGATCTGCCTTTGAAGTTGGAAAACTTCCTAAAGAAGGACTTGTTGAAATAGAAGCAATTGCTTACGTAAAATAAAAATTTATATAATAATTTAAAAAAGAGGTTGTCTCAATATGGGAAAAATATAGTTTTCTTTTGAAACAGCCTCTTTTGCAATATAAAGTTTTTTTGAATTTGAAAAATCCATTAAATAAATTTTATAAAAAAAGAAAAAAAGAAACAGAATTAGAAACATAGAAAAAAATCTAGTAAAGAGTCGAAAAAAATAAACCAAAGTTTATTATAAGATATACAAAAAGTGTAAACAAAGCGGTAAACCATATAATGTGAAAAGCATATTAAAAAGGAGTAGAGATGAAAATAGTTGTTTACGGTGCAGGAGTTATGGCACAATATGTAAAGGAATCTATACTTAATACAGGAAATGAGTTTGTAGGATTTGTAGATCCTTTAGGAAATGGAGATTATCTAACTTTAAAAAATACAGATGTAGAATATGAGGGGATTATAGATTTTTCTCATTTCAGTTTGTTGGAAGAAGTATTGGAATCTGCTATTGAAAAAAATGTTCCTTTATTAATTGCAACAACAGGACATTCAGAAGAACAGCTGAAAAAAATTAATGAAGTTGCAGATAAGATACCTTTAATAAAGGCAACAAATACATCTGTGGGAGTTACTGTTTTGAATGAAATAGTTGCATACGCGACTAAACTGTTGAAGGGATTTGATATTGAAGTTATTGAAAAACATCACAACCGTAAAATTGACGCACCAAGTGGGACGGCAAATACATTAGTTGAAGTCATAAATGAAAATTTAGATGAAAATTACAATACAGTTTACGGAAGGGAAGGACATAGCAAAAGACAGGAAAAGGAAATAGGTTTACATTCAATAAGAGGAGGAAATATAGTAGGGGAACACAGTGTTATATTCGCTAAAAATGATGAAATAATAGAAATAAAGCACGAAGCTTTGTCCAGAAAAATATTTTCTGACGGTTCTGTAAAAGCTATAAATTATCTTAAGGATAAAAAATCCGGAATGTATACAATGAAAGATGTTCTTGGAATCAAATAATTTTAAGTGGATAATCTTATAAGAAAGGATGGAGAAAAATAAATGACAGAATTGGAAAAGTCAAAAGAAATTATACAGTTTATTGCAAATGCTGAAAAAACAACTCCAGTTGAACTGTATACAGATGAAGAAATAGTTAATTCATACAGTTGTAAAGTTATTGGTAAGGGTGGAGTAAAAATTGTATTTGGTAACTGGGAGGAAATTGAAAAAATTATATCTGAAAATAATCTTAAGAATTATCATCTGAAAAATGATAGAAGAAATTCAGGAGTACCTATGCTGGATATAAAGAATATAAATGCCAGAATAGAGCCGGGAGCGATAATAAGAGATAAAGTAATAATTGGAGATAAAGCTGTTATTATGATGGGAGCGGTTATAAACATAGGTGCAGAAATAGGTGAAGCTTCTATGATAGATATGAATGTTGTTCTTGGAGGAAGAGCAAAAGTTGGGAAAAATTGTCATATTGGTGCAGGAGCAGTACTTGCAGGAGTTATTGAGCCACCTTCAGCGGATCCTGTAGTAATTGAAGACAATGTAGTTATAGGAGCAAATGCAGTAGTTCTGGAAGGAGTAAGAATTGGAAAAGGTTCAGTAGTTGCGGCAGGAGCTGTAGTAACTGAAAATGTACCGGAAAATGTTGTTGTTGCAGGAATGCCGGCAAGAATAATAAAAAATGTTGACGATAAAACTGCTTCAAAAACAGAACTGGTGGAAGAATTAAGAAAATAATTAAATAAATAGACGAATTTAGGAGGAAAAATGAAAAAATTATTATTAGTAGCAGCAATTTTATACGGAAGTGTTCTGTCGTTTGGAGATGCGAAGGCAGATTATGAAAGTGCCAGAAAATTAGTACAAAATAACAAAATAAGTGATGCAGTAAAAGTTTTAGAAAAAATTTCAACTTCAGGGGAAAAAGAATACGAAACAAAAGCAAACTTTGATTTAGGACTTTACTATTTCCAAAATAAAGATAATGTAAAAGCAAAAAAACATTTATCTGCAGTATGGAATAATGGTACATCAGCTACACCTGAAGCATTGGAAGCGGCAAAATGGTTACATGCAATTGCAACTCAAAGCAAAAATACAGCTGAAGCTCAAAAATATATAGAATGGGCAGATAAAAGCACACAAGGAAAAGATATAGATATAGTTTCAAGTATAATTATATTCTATTATGAAAATAAAATGGATGCTAAAGCTCAGGAAAGATATAACTCTGCTATAAAATCAACAGATAAGAACTTTGTTGCAGAATTAAACTATAACTTAGGCCAATATTATATTGAAAAAAATAATATTCCAAAAGCAAAAAAATATTTACAGGATTCATATAAAGCATCACCTAATGCTGTAGTTCCTGCAGGATTCCTACTTTCACAAATAGCTTTATCTGAAAATGATAATGCAACAGCTGAAAAATACCTGTTAGAAATGAGTAAAGCAACTCAGGATAAAAACTCTGAAATATTAGGAATGTTAGGATCTTACTACATAGGAGTAAATAATTTACCAAAAGCTGAAGATTACTTGAAAAAATCTATAACTGCAGACAGCAAAAACAGTGACTCATTATTAATGCTTTTAACAATGTATGAATCTAAAAAAGATACTGCAAACATAAATTCAATTTATAATAAGTTGAAAGTTATAGTTCCTAAAGGATTAAACAAAGAATTAGGAATAACTTATGCAGGAATTGGAAATGCAGAATTATCTGAAAAAAATATTTCCAAAAAAATCAATAAATGAAGATAAGGACAATGAATCTAAAATGTTCTTAGGCCAACTTTATTTCTTAACTGGAAAACAGACTGAAGGAATAAATTTAGTAAAAGAAGCTGTAAATGCTAAAGTAAAAAGGAGCAGACGAAGTATTGAAACAGATGCAATCTGCAGGAAACAAATCAACTTCAACTAAAAAAATAGTAATTTAAATATAAGTAATTTAAAAAGGGCATTTGTAAAAAAATGCTCTTTTTATTTCATTAAAAATTTTGATATAATATACAGACAGGGGGTGAAAATTGAGGATCCATTTAATAGTATGATTTCTCATAAAGAAAAAAATACTATAAATAAAAAAATGGATAGATAAAAGGGGAAAAAAATAAAAAAATCAAATGAAAAATATATAAGGAGAATAGAGAATGGCAAAAAAGAAAGCAGTAGATGAAAAAGATGATAAAGCTTTAAGTGAACGTGCAAAAGTGCTGGATCTGGCAATGAAACAGATACATAAGGAATTTGGAGAAGGTTCCATCATGAAACTGGGAGAAAACCAGAAAATGAACATAAAGGTTATTTCTACAGGAAGTATGAATCTTGATATGGCATTAGGGCTTGGAGGAGTTCCAAGAGGAAGAATTATTGAAATATATGGAGCAGAGTCTTCAGGGAAAACGACACTTGCTCTACACATAATAGCAGAGGCTCAGAAAGAAGGAGGAGTAGCTGCATTTATTGATGCTGAGCATGCCCTTGATCCTGTATATGCGAAGGCTTTGGGAGTAAATATTGATGAACTTCTTATATCACAGCCTGACACAGGGGAACAAGCTCTTGAGATAGCTGATATGCTTGTAAGAAGTGGAGCTATGGATGTAATTGTAGTAGATTCGGTTGCGGCTCTTGTTCCTAAGGCTGAAATAGAAGGAGAAATGGGAGATCAGCAAATGGGGCTTCAGGCAAGACTTATGTCAAAAGCACTTAGAAAGCTGACTGGAAGTATTTCAAAATCAAATACAGTTATGATTTTTATAAACCAGATAAGGGAAAAAATAGGAGGATTCTCATTTACTCCGGGACCGCAGACAACAACTTCCGGTGGAAGGGCACTGAAGTTCTTTTCAACTGTAAGAATGGAAGTAAAAAGAATAGGTTCAGTTAAACAGGGGGATGAAGTAATAGGAAATGAAGTTTCTGTAAAAGTTACTAAAAATAAAGTTGCACCTCCATTTAAGGAAGCAAGGTTCAATGTAATGTACGGAACAGGAATTTCAAGAATTGGAGAAGTTCTTGATGTTGCACTTGAATTGGGAATAGCTTCAAAAAGTGGTGCATGGTTCAGTTATGGTGAAGAAAGACTTGGTCAGGGAAGAGTAAATGTGGAAAATATGCTGAAGGAAAATAAGGAACTATACGAAAGAATAGAAAAAGATGTCCTAAAGGCTATAAGACCTGATCTTGAAGAGGAAGAAGCAGAAGATGTGGCAGAAGAAATAGCGGAAACTGAAGAAAAAGCTGCAAAATCTACAAGAAAAAAAGCCAAGCCGCTTCAAAAGAAGATGAAGAAATAGTGCTGGAAGATGAAGAAATGGATAATGAATAATGATAATTGAAAAAATTCAGAAAAACAAGCTGTATCTTTCAACAGGAGAAATAATGGATGTAAGTCCATTATTAAGACAGAAGTACAGTTTAAAAGTAAACGATAATATTGAGGGCCTCTATGATGAAATATCTTACGAGGCTTCCCTCGAAAAAGGAATATTTTTACTTTCATTGAGGGACAGGACAAAAAAAGAATTACAGCAGAAACTCAATGAAAAATATAGAAATAGCAGGATGATTGAAAAATCAGTTTTAAAATTGGTAGAACTTGGGTATATTAACGATAAGGACTATGCTGTTTCCTATATTATGAGCAGAAAATACGGAAAACAGAGAATAGCCTATAACCTTATGCAGAAAGGGATAGGAAGGGAAACAATTGAAGAAGCTTATTTTTCTATTGAGGAAGAATACGAAAGAAATATTGAGGATGAAAAACTTGAAAAAGCAATAGAAAAAAATATAAAAAAGGAAGAAAATAAGCTGATTCAATATCTTGTGAGACAGGGGTTCAGTTTAAATAAAATTCTTTCAAAATATAAGGAATTTAAAGAAAACAACGATATGGAAGGAGAATAACATTGAGAACAGTATTTTATCATTTTATATTGGCTGGAACATTTATATATGGATTATTTTTCAGATATCCTTACCTACTATTTGTTAAGGGAGAAAAAGCATACAGATACATTTGTAAAATAGCTAAAAACTGGGGGAAAAACTTAATTTGGGCTTCGGGGAGTAAAGTAAAGGTTATTTACAAAAATGACAGTGAAAATGAAATCAGGAAAGTAAAAGAAACAGGAGAAGCGGTTATTTTAATTTCCAATCATCAGAGTAATGTGGATATACCAGCCCTTTTAGGATATCTACCTCTGGATTTTTCTTTTATAGCCAAGAAGGAAATGAAAAAATGGCCTCTGATAGGACGTTGGATGAGAAGATTTGACTGTATATTTTTAGATAGAAAAAATCCGCGTCAGGGAATGAAGGATATGAAGGAAGCCATTGAAAAAATAAAAAAAGGTCACTCATATGTTATATTTCCTGAAGGAAGTAGAAGTAAAGATGGAAAAATTGGAGAATTTAAAAAGGGAAGCTTCAAGCTTGCAACAGATACAAAGGCAAGAATATTTCCGATAGCTTTGGTAGGAACTTATGAAATTCAAAGTAAAAAAAGTCTGAAGGTTACTTCGAATAAAAATGTAAAAATAGTAGTTGACAATCCTATAAATTTAGATGATTTATCAAGGGAAGATCAAAAAAGAATACATGAAATAGTAAATGAAATTGTTAGAAATAATTTTGAAGAGTATAATAATAAAAAAACTAAGAGGTAAAAAGGATGAAAAATAATATTAGCAACTAAAAAAATAAAGGAAAGATAAAAAGATTTTGAAAAAGCTTACAGATAAAAATGGATATAGAAGTACTGTCTATTTTAGATAATATTGATTTCCCAGATGTAGTGGAAGACGGTAAGACATTTGAAGAAAACTCTGCTAAAAAAGCATTGGAAATAGCGAAATATACTGGAATAGTAACTGTTTCAGATGATTCAGGATTGTGTGTTGATGCGTTAAATGGAGAGCCGGGAATATATTCTGCAAGATATTCAGGAGAAGATGGAAATGATGAGAAAAATATTGAAAAGCTTCTGAAAAATTTATCAGATGTTGAAAAAAATGATAGAAAAGCTCATTTTGTTTCAGTAGTAAGTATTGCTTTTCCTGATGGAACTGTAAAATCATTTAGAGGAGAAACACAAGGGGAAATTCTTTTTGAAAAGGAAGGAAATAACGGATTTGGTTATGATCCTGTGTTTTATTCATATGATTTGGAAAAATCTTTTGGAGTTGCCACTATTGAGGAAAAGAAGAGCGTAAGTCATAGGGGAAGGGCATTTGAAAAGTTGAAGAAGGAAATACTTGAGAAATTATAAAAAAGAGATATTTTAGATGAAAATACGGATAATAAAAACTATATTTATGTACTGACCCCAAAAAGTTGGACAAATTAAATTAACTTGCCAATAAGGATTGACTTCTGTAAGAAGCAGGAGTTAATCCTTTTAATTTTTCCTTTATTCTTTTGTTATTGTAATAATATATGTAATCTTCTATTGCTTCTTTCAATTCATCTAATGTCCTGTACGCTGCTTCCTGTCCATAAAACATCTCTGATTTTAACAGACTAAAGAAACATTCCATTAATCCATTGTCTAAACTGTTTCCTTTTCTTGACATACTTTGCGTTATCTTCTTTTCTTTTTAGCCTTTCCTGATATAAATTATGCTGATACTGCCAGCCTTGATCACTATGAAATATTAAATCCTCATAATTCTCATTTTCTTTTAAATGCCAAATTTAACATATGATTTATCTGATCCAAGTTAGCATTTTTTTCGAAATATCATATGAAACTATATATCTTCCATAAGCATCCAATATTGGAGATAAGTATAACTTTTTCCCCTCTTAGATTAAATTCTGTTGCATCTGTAAACCATTTCTGATTTGGAGTCGCTGCTTCAAAAATCTCTCTTGATATGGTTATCAGCTATCTTTCCTATTTGACCTTTGTATGAAGAATATTTTTCTCTTTTTACGGATAATACTTTGCAGATTAAATTTTTTTCATAAGCCTCTGTACTTTTTTTATGATTAATATTTATCCCTTGATTCTTTAATTCCAATGTTATTCTTCGATAACCATATCTTCCTTTATTTGCATAGTAAATTTCTTTGATTTTTTTCAATGACATTTTTTTATTCTTCTTTGCTGATATAGTAGTAATATACTGATCTTGATATTCCGGCAATCTTTAGCAAAGATTTTGAAAGGGTATTTAACTCTAAGTTCGGCTATTACTCTTACTTTTTTTCTTCTCTTTTAGCTCCCTTTCCTGAACCAGAGCTCTCAATTTTTTTAAGTATTCGTTCTCAGCTTTGAGATACATATTTTTCTTCTTCTAATTGTTTAATCTTATCCTTTTCAGATAGAACTTTCTCATTTTTTCTTGGGTTTAGTCATAGATTTAGGTTTCCTTCCTCTTTTCTTCTCTATAACATTATACCCGTTTTCTTTTAAATTTTGAAAGCCAATTATGTAAAAAGACCGGAAGAAGCTAAACCGACATCAATGGCGACAGAAGTAATAGATTCATTATTAACTAGAATTCTATTAATTATCTGTAACTTAAATTCTTTAGAATAGTGTTTATTTTCACCATTTCCTATAATATCATATCCATGTTTTCTAATCAATCTGATTAAATAATGAAGAACAATCTTGTTAACATTAAAAAGCTTTTGGCTAACGAAGCAATAGTTTCACCGTTTTTTTATTTCTTTCATATATTTCAATTTTATCTTCTCTTGTTAATTTACTCATAAAAACTGCACCTCCAATCTTGTTTCCAAGATTTTGGGTGCAGTACATTATTCATTTGTTAAAATTTTTACTCATATAAAACAGTTATTCATTAAGAAAAAGACAAAAATTTGCCTTAAGGCTGTTGTCTTTTTCTAAATTCATTTCCTGTTTTTTTATCGTAAAAATTTCAAATAATTCAAAAAAATATAGTTTTTTTAATTTCCAATTTTATCTGAAATGTCTGTCCTTATTAACGATATTATTTTTACAAATTTTTTTCAAATTCTTCTGCATATTTTGCAGGAGTAAATTCAAGTATTTTAAAAATCAGCAAGTTCATTTTTTTATAGAAAGGATCTTCTTTCAGGATAGATTCAAGTTCTTCTCTGGTAACATTATTAGCTATTATAATTCCGCCTTCTGGAGGAGTCTGTCTACCTGAAACAATAAATTTTCCAGATTTGTAGTATGTTTCCAGAAAATCAAGATGTTCTGGACGGAATTTTGTTACTTCTTCCAATGATTTTTTATAAGTAAGTACTGCAATAAAAAAATATTTTTTTCATAATTTTACCTTCCTTTCAAAAATTATAATTTTACATATTTTCAATTTTTTGGTACAAAAAATGCTTGTAAATTAACACAAGCAATTTTTTTATTTATTACGGTTGTAATTTTGCCAATTCTTCCAAATCAATATCAGCGTCATAGTCAATATTATCAAAGTCAAAACCATTCAGCTGCATGAATTCTTTTCTTGCACCTTCATAGTCACTGATTTCCTTAAAGTTTTCAGGAGTAACCTTATCCCACAATGCTTCAACTTCAGCCTGAACATCTTCCCTCATTTCCCAGTTATCAGGTCTAAGTCTTCTTTCTTCATCAATTTCAGGTTTTCCACCATAAATCATATCCTTAAGAAGTCTATGCTTCTGCTCAATAGTACCTTCATGGATACCTTTTTCCTTCATTACTCTGTAAAGAAGAGCAGCATATAAAGGGAAAATAGGTATAACAGCACTAGCTTTTGTCATAAGGGCCTTACTTAATGAAACATATGCTTCCCCATTATATTTTTTCTTAAGGAAGTCATTCAGTACATCAGAAGTATGTTCCAAATCCCTTTTGGCAGCTCCAATTGTACCGTCTTTATAAATTCCATAAGTAACTTTTGGTCCTAAATAAGAATACGCTACTGTTTTGAATCCATCAGTCAGAACTCCAGCTTCATCAAGAGCATCAACCCAAAGCTTCCAGTCTTCTCCACCCATTACTTTTACTGTACTTTGGATTTCTTCAGGAGTGGCAACTCCCATAGTAGTTTCTTCCATAGCATCCTTTTCAATATTAATAGATGGTCCAACAATTTCCTCTTTTGTAGATTTTAGTGCAGATCTGTAAGTAACTCCATCTTTAGGGTCAGTTCTCATTCCACTTGCCAAGCTGTAAATAAGTAAGTCTATTTTTCCACCAAATTCTTCTTTTATGTACTTTATAACGTCAGCTTTCATTTCATTTGAAAAAGCATCCCCAATAAAGTTTTTAGCAGTAAGTCCTTCTTTTGCTGCAGCTTCAGTAAATGCAATAGTATTCCACCAACCTGCTGTTCCTATTCTTTTACCTTCGATTCCCTTTTCAAAAGCAACTCCAATAGTGTCAGCCCCTGCACCAAATGCCAATGAAATTCTTGAAGCAAGTCCATAACCGGATGAAGCACCGATTATTAAAACTTTTTTTAGCCCCGTATATTTATCCTGTGATTTAACGTAATCAATTTGTCTTTTTACAAATTCTTTAGCTCCAATTGGATGATTTGTCAAAGCTAAACTACCTTTTAATCTTGGTTTTATAACCATCTTTTCCTCCTAAAAAATTATTTATTACTATAGTATACAATAATTATCCTAAATTTACAATAGCCTATAAAAAAAAGTCACAAACAATTGTAATTTACCCGAACAATTGTGTATACTAAAAAAATTAGACAAAAAAATTTTTAATAAGTGATATAATACTTTGATTATGATATAGATACAAATAAGAAATTAATAAATATATATTGTGGAGTGAAAATGAAAAAGAATAATAGATTTATTTTTTTATTATAACGTGTCTTCTTATTACTACAATAAACTGCTCGAGTTTATTTGGTACAGCGGGATTTAATAAACAGCTCAATGTATTTGTAAATGAGAATAATTTAAGTCATGAGGACATACAGTGGATACTGTCTGAACTGAATCAGATAGAATATACGAAATATAATAAACAGCTGAAAAAAGGTCTGAAAAAAATTGGAAAACTAAAGGAAAAGGAATCAGAAGAGAAAAATACACTTCCTTCTGATGAAAATGGAAAATATTTTGTAGAATATGCTGAAGATAATACTGAAATATATAATAATAAAACTTTTGATATTTTGGCAGTTCAGACTTCCAAACTAAAGGAAAATATACTGAAATTAAGGGAGTAAAAAATATATTTTTATTATGAAAAAACAATGAAAATATATTAGATATAAAGAAAGGGAAATAAATGTTAGTAGATAAAATTACAAAAAAATTATTTGGGACACAGGATGAACGTGAAGTAAAGAAAATGAGAAAAGTTGTGGATAAAATAAATGCAATTGAACCACAATTTCAAAATTATACAGATGGAGAACTGGCTGCAAAAACAGCTGAATTTAAGGAAAGACTTGCAAAAGGGGAAACTCTTGATGATATATTAGTTGAAGCTTTTGCAACAGTAAGGGAAGCGGCTAGAAGAATTTTAGGAATGAGAGCCTATGATGTGCAGCTGATAGGTGGAATGATTCTTCATAGTGGAAATATAGCAGAAATGAAAACAGGGGAAGGAAAAACACTGATGTCAACTCTGCCTATTTATCTGAACGCACTGACAGGAAAAGGTGTGCACGTAGTAACAGTAAATGATTATCTGGCAAAGCGTGATAGAGATATAATGAGTGATATGTTTGAATTTTTAGGTCTGAATTCAGGAGTTATAGTTGCAAATATTTCTAATGAAGAAAGAAAAAGAGCATATAATGCAGACATAACATACGGAACAAACAATGAATTTGGATTTGACTATCTGAGAGACAACATGGTTGGAGAACTTGAAGAAAAAGTTCAGAGAAAGCATAATTTCGCAATTGTCGATGAGATAGATTCAATTTTAATTGATGAAGCGAGAACACCTCTGATTATATCCGGAGCTGCTGAAGAAACTACAGAATGGTATAATACATTTTCTGAAGTGGCAAAGCGTTTAAAGAGAAGTTATAAGACAGAAGAAATAAAGGATAAGAAAAATACAGTTATCCCTGATGAAGATTGGGAAGATTATGAAGTTGATGAAAAATCACATACTGTAACAATAACAGATAAAGGTATTAGAAATGTTGAAAGAATGCTTAAGATTGACAACCTTTATTCGCCTGAGTATGTAGAACTTACACATTTCCTTACACAGGCATTAAAGGCAAAAAGAACTGTTTAAGCTTGACAGGGATTATATTATAAATGAAAAGGGAGAAGTAATAATAGTTGATGAGTTTACAGGAAGACTTATGGACGGAAGAAGGTATTCTGATGGACTCCATCAGGCTATAGAAGCAAAGGAAAAAAACTTGAAGTTGCAGGAGAAAAACCAGACACTTGCAACAATTACTTTACAGAATTACTTCAGAATGTATGAAAAAAATTATCAGGGATGACAGGTACTGCTAAAAACAGAAGAAGAAGAATTTAAGCAGATATATAATTTAAAGGTTATAGAAGTTCCTACAAATAGACCTGTTATAAGAATAGATATGCCTGATGTGGTTTATATGACAACAAGGGCAAAAATATAAAGGCAATTGGAGATAAAAATCAAGGAACTTTATGAAAAAAAGGTCAGCCAGTTCTTGTGGGAACAGCTTCAATTCAGCATTCGGAAGAAGTATCAGAATTATTGAAAAAAATTAAGAATTCCTCATGAAATACTAAATGCAAAGCACCATGAAAGGGAAGCGGAAATAATAGCACAGGCTGGAAGATATAAAACTGTTACGATTGCAACAAATATGGCAGGGAGAGGAACGGATATAAAAACTTGGAGGAGATCCGGATTCATTTGCAGCGAAAGGTTGCTGAAAAAAAGGAACTGAAGAATATGATGAAATTTTCAAAGTGTATCAGAGAGACTGTGAAGAAAAATAAAGAGAAGGTAATAAAAAGCTGGAGGACTTTTCATACTTGGAACAGAAAGACACGAAAGTAGACGTATTGACAATCAGCTGAGAGGACGTGCCGGTAGACAGGGAGATCCGGGAACATCAGAATTTTATCTGTCATTGGATGATGATCTTATGAGATTGTTTGGTGGAGATAAACTGAAATCAATGATGAAGGTTCTGAATATTGGAGAATATGAAGAAATAAGACATAAACAGATAAGTAAACAGATAGAAAATGCTCAAAAAAGAATAGAAAGTAGAAACTTCTCATCAAGAAAAAGTTTGATAGAATATGATGATGTAAATAATACTCAGAGAGAAGTTATTTACACTCAAAGAGATGCAGTGTTAAGTAATGAAAATCTTAAGGAACTTATTTTTGATATGATAAGGGAAACAGTGGAAGATACTGTTGAAATGTCTTTAAGTGGAGATTCAAAATCTGACTGGGATTTCAATCTTCTGAAAGATAAACTAAATGAAATTTTTGAATATGACATGGATAAATCACTTGAAAGTAAAAAGTAAAGATGAAATAATTGATCAAGTGTATGAAAATCTTATAAAAAGATATAATGAAAAAGAAGAAATTACAGGTGAAGAAGTATTTAGAAGAATTGAGAGATATATAATGCTTGAAGTTCTTGACCAGAAATGGAGACAGCATCTGAAAGATCTTACAGAATTAAGGGAAGGTATAAGATTGAGATCATACGGTCAGAGAAATCCTATCCATGACTATAAAATAGTAGCTTTTGAAATTTATAATGAAATGATAGATGCTATAAAGAGAGAAACAGGTTCATTCCTTCTTAAATTAAAACTTAGAAATGAAGAGGAAACAGCTAATTTAAAGCACGAAGAAGCAAAAAATCTGAAATATGAACATACTGAAGAAGAAGTAGAAGATGCTGAAACAGCTGAAGAAACACCTCATAGAAAAACTTTCAAGAAGAGAAAGAAGAGAAATGGAAAGAAAAAAATAATTAAAAAAATGTGAAGGGGCTGTCTAAAAATTGAAAAAAATACAAAAAAATATTTATTCATTTACTATAAATTTCACTTATACAAAAACAGTCATTCATAAAGAAAAAGTCAAAATACACCTGAAAAAAATCAGGTTGTTGACTTTTTTTCTAAATTCATTTCAGTTTTGCATTGTGAAATTCTAAATAATTCATAAATATAGTTTTTTTACAGTATTTTTTTAATTTTTTTGAGACAGCTCTTTTTATAAATATTTGGCGGTATTATCATCAGAAAGCCAATTTAAATACTTTTCATGGGATATAATCAGTTGCACTGCTTCTTTTTACACGTAATTTATATTTATCAGAATAAATTCCATTACTCATAAATCCATCTCCATATTCCACTATTTAATTGGGATAATTATACAATAAATGTAAAAATATAAGCAATTTTAAAAATTATTCCGGTTAATAATATTTTTGCCTTTTTTTGCCTATTTTAAAAAAAGTTTGAAAAAGAAATAATTTTCACAAAAAAATATTTTTTTGTGTGAAACACTTGAATTTTTTTCAAAAATAAAGTTATACTTATAGTGGTATATATAAATAACAAATATATACTAAAAATAAAAAAATGAGAGGATGATGTAAATGGCGGTAGAATTACAAAAGAAATATGATTTATTTATTGATGGAAAATGGGTGCCTTCATCTGATGGTAGTACATTAAAGGCATATAGCCCTTCTACAGGGGAAGAACTGGCAGTTATAGCAGAAGCAACTGCTGAAGATGTTGATGCAGCAGTAAAGGCTGCAGAAAAAGCATTTGAAAGCTGGAAAAAAACGTCTCCGATTGAACGTCAGGATTTATTATTAAAAATTGCAGATATAATTGATAAAAATAAAGATTTTTTAGCGGCAGTAGAAAGTATGGATAATGGAAAACCAATAAGAGAAACTTCTTTTGCTGATATTCCGTTAGGAGCAGATCACTTCAGATATTTTGCAGGAGCAATAAGAAGTGAAGAAGGAACTTCAAAAATGCTTGATGAAAATACATTAAACCTAATATTGAGAGAACCAATAGGAGTAGTAGGGCAGATTATACCTTGGAATTTTCCATTCCTTATGGCTGCGTGGAAACTTGCTCCAGCTCTTGCAGCAGGATGTACAGTAGTATTAAAACCATCGAGTCACACATCGCTTTCAGTACTTGAATTAATGAGACTTATAGCAGATGTAGTTCCAAAAGGAGTAATAAATGTTGTTACAGGAAGTGGATCAAAATCAGGAAATTATATGCTGAAACATAATGGATTTAAAAAACTCGCATTTACAGGATCAACTGCAGTAGGGCAGGATGTATATTCAGCTGCATGTTCGTTAATGATTCCGGCAACATTGGAACTTGGAGGAAAATCTGCTAATATATTCTTTGAAGACTGTGACATGGATATGGCAATGGATGGAGCACAGTTAGGAATACTGTTCAATCAAGGACAAGTATGTTCTGCAGGTTCACGTATATTTGTTCAGGACACAATTTATGATAAATTTGTTGAAAGATTAAAAAATGTATTTGAAAAGGTAAAGGTAGGAAATCCTTTAGATCCTTCTACACAAATGGGATCATTAATATATGAAAGACATCTGAAAGATGTGCTTAATTACGTAGAAATTGGAAAACAGGAAGGAGCACGTTTAGTTACAGGGGGAACAAGAATAGAAGATGGAGAACTTAAAAATGGATTCTTTGTAAGACCAACAATTTTTGCGGATGTAACAAATGATATGAGAATTGCACAGGAAGAAATATTTGGTCCTGTAGTAGTAGTGGAAAAATTCCATACTGAAGAAGAAGTTATAAAAGCTGCAAATGACAGTATATATGGTCTTGGAGGAGGAGTATTCACCCGTGACCTTAACCGTGCAATTCGTGTTTCAAGAGGAATTGAAACAGGACGTGTGTGGGTAAATACATATAACCAGTTCCCTGCTGGAGCACCTTTTGGAGGATATAAACAGTCAGGAATAGGACGTGAAACTCACAAAGTTATATTAGAACACTACACTCAAATGAAAAATATTCTTATAAACTTAAACGAAAAACCATCTGGATTCTATGAAACTGAATAGTTAATAAAAAAGGCTATATTAGGGAAAAATATAAATATAATATATGAAAAACTATATTGATTCATTTCTAGTTTTTAAATTGTGAAATTTCAAATAACTCATCAATATAGTTTTTCTTAATTATTTTATTATTTATCTACTGGAGTAAGCCTTTTTTCTATTTTTTATTAATCTTCAGTCATACAGTAATCAGCTTGTTTTTATTAGGTTTATAGTATATAATATAAATAAATTGAAAATAGGTGATGTGTATGAAAAGAAATATAGCGGCATTTTTTGACATTGATGGGACGATTCATAGGAATTCCCTGCTTATTGAGCATTTTAAGCTTCTTGTGAAATATGAGTATATTAATGTTATGTCATGGGAAGGGAAAGTGAAGGAAAAGTTTTCCAAATGGGAAAGTAGAACAGGAGATTATGACGATTATCTTGAAGAACTTGTAGAAATTTACGTGGAGGCACTGAAAAATTTCAGTAAGGCTGATATGGATTTTCTTGCAAAAAGAGTTATAGAACTAAAAGGGGATAAGGTATATAAGTATACAAGAGACAGACTTTTATATCATACAAATGAAGGGCATGAAGTAATTATTATTTCAGGAAGTCCAGATTTTTTAGTAGGAAAAATGGCTGAAAAGTATAATGTGAAAAATTACAAAGCTTCAAAATATTTAACAGATGAAAAAGGGATTTTTACAGGAAAAGTTATACCAATGTGGGATGCCAACAGTAAAAAGAAAGCAATTGCCGAATACTGTGAAGAATACGATATAGATTTGGAAAAATCATATGCTTATGGAGATACAACAGGAGACTTTACAATGTTTAAGAAAGTCAGAAATGCAATTGCAATAAATCCTGCAAGAAAATTGCTTGAAAAAATAAAAAAAGACAAGGAACTAAGAGAAAAAGTAATGATTATAGTTGAAAGAAAAGATGTTGTATATAAACTTAGACCTGATGTGGAAATTGTATCAAATATATAAATTTAGGAAAAAGGATGATAATGTATTATGGCCAAAAATCTTAAAATAGTTTTTCTAGATAGAATAACAGCCGGACCGATTGAACTTAAGGAAAGATTTTCAAAATATGGAGAATATATTGAGTATGATGATACAGATGCAGACCATATTATAGAAAGAATAAGCGATGCAGATGTAATAATAACAAATAGGATTAAACTGAGAAAAGAACACTTTGATAAGGCATCCAAGCTGAAACTTGTTCTTATAACTGCCACAGGTTTTAATCATATTGATATAAAAAGTGGAAATGAAAAAGGTATAAAAACTGCCAATGTTTCAGATTATTCCACAAATTCAGTGGCACAGCTTGCAATTACCTATCTTTTGAATGCCTTGACCCCAATAACGGAATACAGTAAAGAAGTAAAAAATAACAAATGGCTGGATATTACGATTCCTGAATATCAAAGTTATCCTGTAAATGATGCTGAAGGAAAAATTCTTGGAGTAGTGGGATTTGGAAATATTGGGAAAAAGGTAGCGGCAATAGCGGAAGTTTTAGGAATGGAAGTAATGGTTGCAAAAATTCCTGGCAGAAATTATGATGAAAATAAATCAAAAAATATTCATGAAAAAAGATATGATTTGGATGAAGTACTTGAAAAATGTGATGTTTTAACGCTTCATACTCCTTTGTCAGAATTAACGAGGGATTTAATAAATCTTGAAAGAATGAAGAAAATGAAAAAAAGTGCAACAATATTGAATCTGGCAAGGGGACCTGTTATAAATCAGGAAGATTTATACTTTGCATTGAAAAATAAAATAATAAAATCAGCTGCAATTGATGTTACAAGTGTTGAGCCAATTGAAAAGGATTCAAAACTGTTTGAGCTGGAAAATCTTATTATAACACCACATATAGCATGGAAATCTGAAAAAAGTTTAACTAGACTTATGAATGAAGTGGAAAACAATCTTAAAATGTTCCTGGAAGGAAAGCTGGAAGGCCTGAAATAAGGATTGATGAATAATAATCGGAAGAGGTGAATAAAAATGTTTTCAAATACATTTAGTGGAATAAAGCTCGAGTTTGACGGGCTTTATTATGGAGGAAATTACGAAATAGAAATTTTTTCTGATGGAAGATTATATTATTCATATATTGAAAATGATTCCATAGAAATAAAAAAAGGCTCATTTCAGGTAACTCAGAAGGAAGTAATGATTTTTGAGGAAATGATGGAATATTTTGAGTTTTTAAAAACACAGAGAAATTACATGGTAAGTGAATATGGATTTGGAAATGGAGTACTTGTAATACAGAAGAAAAATGGAAGAGAAGAGAAAATACGTTCAGGTAAGGAAATGATGTTTGAATATGCTAAAATTCTGATTGATAAATATACTGTAAAATCAAGACAGATATTCTTACTGGATACATACCTTGCAGGAATAAAATATATAAGAAACTTCAATATTAAAAATGAGATATGCTAATGTACTTGATTTATTCAGGGAGTTTAATGGAGCTTCGTTAAATCTGGTGGCTGTATATAATGAAAATAAGGAAAGAGTCGGGTATCTTCCAAAAGAACAGAGCGAAATAATTGCAAGACTTATAGATTCAGGAAAAAAAGTAATAGCAATTCCTATTCCCTTTGACGAGGAAGTTGCATTGAAAGTTTATCTGGTAGATTAAAAGCATATATTGAAAAGGAGTCAAAATGAAAAAGATATTATTTGTTTTGATGATTGTGATGAGTTTTTTAGGATTTTCAGAAAATGTTGAAAAATATTATAAGGAATTTATAGCAAATAATAATTTTAAAACGTATATTACAGATAAAGATACGTTTGTTTATGATACAGATGAACCTTATGACTCAAGAAAAATTGAAAAAATGCCAGTCCGTATAGTTCTGCACATACTTCCAATTGAAGATGAAAAATATGTGGTAGCCTATTCATATATATTTGTTGATGAAAAATATATAGATTCAAAGGGCTATCCTTTATTTGATAAAGTTAACAACTATACAGAAGATGCAGATATGAGGGATTATGGTTTTAGTCCTAAAATAGACATGAAACATCTTAATTTAATGCCTAATTATGAAGTGATGAATAGAGATGAAGTGGAAAAATTGCTGGAATCTGTACATGGAATTGAATATGATCTGTTTAAAGATAAAAAACTGCTGAAATATTTAAGATATTATGACAGAAATCTAGGTTATGAAGGAGAAGACTGGTGGCCTTCAAATTAATTTATTTTACTATTGCGAAAATATTACAAATCATATATAATAGTGAAATAAAAATATAGAGAGGTGGAATGAAATATGTGGTTTACAAAATCACAGGAAGAAGTACTGAAAGAGCTGAATGTAGATCCTAAAACAGGACTGACGACAGAAGAAGTAAATAAAAGACTTGAAAAATATGGACAGAATAAATTAAAGGGGAAACCTAAAAAGAGTTTATTACAGCTGTTTGTAGGGCAGCTTCAGGATGTACTTATTTATGTGTTAATAGGTGCGGCAGTAATAAACATAATAGCTCATGGACTTGAAGGAGTTACTGATGCTATAATTATACTTGCAGTTGTAGTTATAAATGCAGTTGTAGGGGTAGTTCAGGAGTCAAAGGCTGAAAAGGCACTGGAAGCATTGCAGCAAATGACGACACCTAAAAGTGCCGTAAGACGTAATGGGGAAGTTGTAGAAATAAATTCAGAAGATTTAGTTCCTGGAGATATAATAATAATTGATGCTGGACGTTTTATACCAGCTGATATAAGACTTATAGAAAGTGCAAATTTACAGATAGAGGAATCTGCATTAACAGGGGAATCAGTTCCTAGTGAGAAAAATGCCGACTTTATTACAGAAGATGCTAAAATACCTGTAGGAGATAAGGAAAATATGGCGTTTATGTCTACAATGGCTACTTATGGAAGAGGAGAAGGAGTTGTTGTAGCAACTGCAATGGAGACAGAAATTGGTAAAATAGCTAAAATACTTGATGAAGATGAAAACACACTTACTCCATTACAGGTAAAGCTTGATAAGCTTGGGAAAACATTGGGATACATGGCAATGGCAATTTGTGGATTTATATTTGTAATAGGACTTTTACAGGGAAGAAACTGGATAGATATGCTAATGACTGCAATAAGTCTGGCTGTTGCTGCAATACCTGAAGGGCTTGTAGCAATAGTTGCAATAGTTCTTTCAATGGGTGTAACAAGAATGTCGAAAATAAATGCCATTGTAAGAAAATTACCAGCTGTAGAAACTCTTGGTGCAGTAAATATAATCTGTTCAGACAAGACGGGAACATTAACGCAGAATAAAATGACAGTTGTAAAAATCTATACTCCTGACAATTTAAGGGAGGTTCCGTCAGAAGGAAGAGATTTTGAAGCAAACAGGGATGAAAAGGAACTGATAAGATCATTTGTATTGTGTTCAGATGCTTCGATTGATAGCGGACAGGATATAGGAGATCCGACAGAAGTTGCATTAGTTGTACTAGGAGACAGGTTCAATCTTGAAAAGAATACATTGAATACAGAATATAAAAGAGTAGGAGAATTTCCTTTTGACTCAGACAGAAAATTAATGTCTACGTTGAATGAAGAGGAAGGGAAATACAGAGTTCATACTAAAGGAGCTATTGACAATATTCTTGTTAAGTCTGACAGAGTACTTGTAAATGGTAACATTGTTCCTTTAACTCAGGAAATGAAAGATAAGATATTAAAAGCTGCAGAAGAAATGTCTGACTCTGCTTTAAGGGTTTTAGGAGTAGCATTTAAGGATACAGATGATATGATTTCTGCAGAAGAAATGGAAAAAAATCTTGTTGTAGTAGGAATTGTCGGAATGATAGATCCTCCGAGAACAGAAGTTAAGGATTCGATTACAGAGGCTAAAAAAGCAGGAATAACTCCGATTATGATAACAGGAGACCATAAAAATACTGCTGTTGCCATTGCAAAGGAACTTGGAATAGCAACAGATATAAGTCAAAGTTTGACTGGAGCAGAAATAGATGAAATTCCGGATGGGCAGTTTGCAAGGGAAATTAATAAATATAGAGTATTTGCAAGGGTTTCTCCTGAACATAAAGTTAAGATAGTAAAAGCATTTAAGGAACAGGGAAATATAGTTTCCATGACAGGAGACGGAGTAAATGATGCACCATCATTAAAATTTGCTGATATAGGTGTAGCAATGGGAATAACAGGAACTGACGTTTCAAAAGGTGCAAGTGATATGATTCTTACAGATGATAACTTTACTACTATTGTTCACGCAATAGAAGAAGGAAGAAATATTTACAATAATATTAAAAAGACAATAATGTTCCTTCTTTCATGTAATCTTGGAGAAGTAATATGTGTATTTATTGCAACAATGTTTAACTGGCCTTCACCTTTACTTCCAATACAACTGTTATGGCTTAACCTTGTAACAGATACATTACCTGCAATCTCACTTGGAGTAGATCCTGGAGATAAGGATGTCATGAAAAGAAAACCTAGAGACCCTAAGGAAAGCTTTTTTGCAGAAGGTGCAGGATATAGGGCGGCAATAGCAGGAATACTTATCGGAGCTTTAACTTTAGTGGCATTTTATATTGGTGTTAAAGAACATGGTTTTGCAGTTAGTGAAGTAATCAATAATGAAAGTGAAGAAGCTATAAAGGCATTGACATATGGAAGAACAATGGCATTTATAGTGCTTACTGTATCTCAGTTATTCTATTCACTGACTATGAGAAATAGTAAAAAAACAATATTTGAAGTTGGATTCTTTAAAAATAAAGTTCTAATTTTATCAATAATAGTTGGAATAATTTTACAGGTGGGATTAACATCGATACCTGGAATTGCCCAGATATTCAAAGTTACACAGTTATCGTTTACAGATTGGGATATAGTAATTATATTTGCTTTAATACCGTTCTTAGTAAATGAAGGAATAAAAAGTTGTTACAAGAAGAAAAAAATAAACAACTTTCATAAATATAAAAAAATTAATTTATAATTAATTACAGAGAAAAAAAGTAATATTTTTTTACTTGACAAATTGAAAAAAATATATTACAATATACTATATAGCTTAAGGCTATATTATCAGTTTTAAGTACAATTAATAACAGGAGGACAGTAGTATGTCAAAAAAAGAATTTGTGGAAGCTTATGCAAAAGCTACAGGAGAAACTAAAAAAAGAGCAGAAGAATTAGTAAATGAATTTTTAGGAACTGTTGAAAAATCATTATCTAAAGGAAACAGTGTTCAATTTGTTGGTTGAGGGAACTTTTGCAGTTCAAAAAAAGAGTCGCAAGAAAAGGAAGAAACCCTCAAACTGGAAAAAGAAATCAAAATAGCTGCTAAAAAAGTAGTTAAGTTTAAAGTTGGAAAAAAATTAGCTGATAAAGTAGCTGCATCAAAAGCAAAATAGAAATAATTTAAGATTTAATACTAAAATAGAAAAGCTGTTTCTAAAAAAATAGAAACAGTTTTTTTATATCATGGATTAAAAAATTGAATAGTAATTATTTAATATATGAATAATAACATATATTGCTTTAAATAAAAAAATGTTATTATTATACTGTTAAAAAAATAGTAGGATAGTAGGAGGAGTAGGAATGAAAAAAATATTTTTATTAGTAAGCATTGCTATAATGCTTGTTTTAAGTTGTGGGAATGAAGGAAAGGACATTAGTGAAGCAGGAGGAGGAAAATCCAAGGAGAGTTTCAAGATAGGGATTACCCAGATAGTTGCCCATCCTGCGTTGGACAGTGCAAGGGAAGGTTTTAAAGATGCCTTTAAAGAAGCAGGTTTAAAAGTAGTTTTTGATGAGAAAAATGCTAATGGTGAAATCGCAACAGCAAATATGATTGCAAATAATTTTGTTACAGAAAAAGTTGACATGGTTTATGCCATAGCAACAAGTACTGCACAGGCGGCAGCACAATCAACAGATAAAATTCCAGTAGTATTTTCAGCTATTACTGATCCGGAAGCAGCTGGAATTCTTAAGAAAAATGTAACGGGAATAAGTGACAGAGTAAATGTTAAGCAGCAGTTGGAACTTTTACTGAAACTTGACAGTAAAATAAAAAAAGTAGGTGTCATTTATAATTCTTCAGAACAAAATTCAAAGGTTCAAGTTGATGATTTGAAAAAAGCCGCATCAGAACTTGGAATAACAATTGTGGAAAAAAGTGTTACGCAGGTAAGTGAAATTCCACAGGCTTCAGAAACTTTAGTGAAAGAATCAGATGCGTTATATCTTCCAACAGATAATTTAGTGGCATCTGTAGTAAACCTTATTACTGAGAAGGCAATAAAAGCTAAGAAAATAGCATTTGGTGCTGAATCAGCCCATGTAAAAGGTGGAGCCTTGATAACTCAGGGAATCGACTATTATGAAATGGGTAAAGAAGCAGGAAAAATAGCTGTTGATATATTGAAAAATGGTAAAAGTCCTTCTGAAATAACTTTTAAAAAGATGGATTTAAATGATATAGTAATTAATAATAAAACATTGGCAGCAATTGGAATAAGTTTGCCGGAAGATATAAAATCAAAAGCGAAAACAATAGATTAAATATAGAATGTGGAAATAAAATTTAAAATTCTAGTTGGGAGAAAAATAATGAAAAAATTAATGGTATTAATCTTAAGTACTCTTATGCTTTTATCCTGTGGGAAGCCAGGTGAAGTTTCAAATAAGAATAATGAAAGTAAAAGTAGCGGAGGAAATGAAACTTATAAAATTGGTATTACCCAGATAGCAACTCATCCTTCATTGGATTTAGTTAAGGAAGGTTTCAAAAAAGCATTTGAAGAAGCTGGAATAAAAGCTGTCTTTGATGAAAAAAATGCAGAAGGTACTATATCGAATGCAACTTTAATAGCCAATGGATATAAAACTGATAAAAAGGATTTAGTTCTGGGAATTGGAACACCTTCAGCTCAGGCTTTAGTAAATACGATAACAGATATGCCTGTATTATTTTCAGCAGTTACTGATCCTGAAAGTGCAAAGCTGCTTAATAAAAATGTAACAGGTACAAGTGACAGACTTGATAATGTTGGTGAACAGCTTGACTTACTTTTAAAATTAAAGCCGGAAGTAAAGAAAATAGCTGTATTGTATAATCCTTCTGAACAGAATTCAGTTGTTCAGGTAAAAGAAATAGAAGCAAAGGCAAAAGAAAAAAATCTGATAGTTATGCTGCAAGGAGTAAGTTCATTATCAGAATTACCTCAAGCTACTAAAAATGCATTGGTTGAAAGTGATGCATTATACCTTCCAACTGACAACTTGGTAGTTTCCGGAATAAAATTAATTACTTCAGAAGCAAAAACTGCTAAGAAACCAGTTGTTTCAAGTGAGAATTCTTCTGTGGAAGCAGGAGCATTATTCACAATGGGACTTGATTATTTTGAACTTGGAAAAAGAACTGGAGAAATGGCAATTGAAATTTTAAAAGGGAAACCGGTAGATCAGATACCGTATGAATTATCTAAAAAAATGACTTTATATGTAAATGAAACTACTGCGTCAGAATTAGGACTGGATTTGAAAAAACTGGATTTAACAAATGCCAAAATATATAAATAAAAAGGAAAGTAAATTAAAGAAAGAAGGATAGGAAAAAGTAAATGAATGAATTATTAATATTTATACAAAGTCTCCCGACAGCAATGAAAACGGGGCTAATATATTCAATAATGGTAATGGGGGTTTATATAACTTATAAGATTCTGGATTTTCCGGACTTGTCGGTTGATGGAACATTTCCATTAGGAGGATTTATATTTGCAGCCTTTTCACTGTCTCAAAATGGTTTTTTTGGTATGACTAATCCAATAATAGGATTAATACTTGCAACTATTGGAGGAATGCTGGCCGGGTATATAACAGGAGCATTGCACGTATATTTTGATATTGAAGGTCTACTGGCGGGAATACTTGTAGGAACAGGACTTCACAGTATAAACTTTAGAATTAACAGTTCTTCAAATGCGATTATTCCAGGAGACAGAAGTTTATATGAAATGATAACATATGAAAAATACTTTATTATATTTACAGTAGTTTTTGTGTTATTACTTATTTTAAAAGGATTTTATGACTACAAAATAAAAGAAAATAAATATGTAATAAGAACAATGATTGTCTACGTAATTATATTTATACTTTTAGAATTTTATGTAGTTTCAACACAGGATATTAAACTTATGCTGACTGCATTAATAGTATTTATAATTAAAATGATAATTGATTATATACTTACTTCAAAATTTGGATTTGCATTAAGAGCTTTAGGAAACAATGAACAGCTTGTTGTAAGTCTTGGAGTAAATGAAAAAAGACTTAAAATTTTTGGTCTAATGATTTCTAACGGACTGGTAGCATTATCAGGGGCATTGTTTGCTCAGGATTTAAAAGTAGCGGATTTACAGTCTGGGGTTGGAACAATCGTAGTTGGCCTTGCTGCAATAATACTTGGGCTAGGTGTACTTAAAAAATCAAGAATGGTAAACGAAATTTCAATAATAATAGTAGGTTCATTGTTATACTACTGTATAGTAAATATGGCATTGATGTCAAACAACTGGACACAGAATCTATACAGAAACTTGAATATCAATGAAAATATAACTAAAATACTTGAAGTAAAACCAACAGATACTAAAGTGATAACTTCAGTAATTCTTGGAATAATTTTATGGAATGAGTATAGAAAGAAAATAAAAAAAGGTAAAAATAAAGCAAAATCAATGGAAAAAGGAGAAGCATAGATGATAAAAAAATAGAAAATTTATATAAGACATTCTTCTCTGAATTAGGTACTGAAAAAGAAGTATTTAAAAATCTGAATTTTGAAATAAATGATGGAGATTTTATAACAATAATAGGAAGTAACGGAGCAGGAAAATCAACTTTACTGAATGTTCTGAATGGTCAGATAATGCCTGATAAAGGAACTGTAATGTTGAATGATATTAATCTTACTAATGTTGAAAGACATAAGAGAGCTAAGTGGATTTCACAGGTTTATCAGAATCCTTCTCAGGGAACAGCTCCTTCAATGACTGTTCTTGAAAATCTTTCAATGGCTAAAAACAAAGGGAAAAAATTTAATTTTACTTTTGGACTTGATGTTAAGAATTTAAATTTCTATAAACAGCAGCTGGAAAGTATAGGACTTGGACTGGAAAATCAATTGTTTACACAAGTTGCATTATTATCAGGAGGTCAGAGACAATGTCTTTCACTAATAATGGCAACATTAAATCAGCCGGATATACTGTTACTGGATGAACATACTGCGGCACTTGATCCTCAGACTTCAGCTATAATTTTAAATAAGACAAAGGAAATTATAGAGAAAAATAATATTACAAGTTTGATGATTACACATAATATGCAGGATGCAATAAATTATGGAAACAGATTGATAATGTTACACGCAGGTGAAATAATATTTGATATAAGGGGAGAAGAGAAAAAACACCTGACTGTGGAAAAACTGCTTGAAATGTTTAAAACAAAGGATGCAATGTTATCAGATAAGGATGTATTTTAAAAATAAGACAATTACATAACTATCTCAATGGGAAGATGACTGTCATATGATTTTTTTAGTCACTGTCTCTTTTTGAGATAGTTTTTTTATTTTAGAAAAATAGATAAAAACATTGGTATTCAGAAGAATTTTTATAGAAAAAAATTAAAAAAATAATAATATTTTACTTGACAAAAATTTAAAAAAATAAGTGTATTATATTTTTTTAATTAATAATTAGTTAATTTAAAAATTTTAACTATTTATAAAAATAAAGGGGGAGGAAAAAGTATAAAAATATTTATAATATTTTAATGCTTTATTTGAGTATGAATAATAAAAAAATATTATTACACAGACAAACAGAACAATTCTATTTGAGGAAATAAATCCTGAAAAAAACCGGATTTACTGACATTGATTGATGAAGTAAAGGATATGGATTCCCTTTCTGATGAGAGGATAATAGAAATTAATAAATATCTTTTTAGTATCAGATTTTTGATGATTTTCTTAAAAAAATTTGAACCGAAAGTTTACAGTTATTACAATTCAGCTACACAAAGTATAAAAATATCTTTTAAAAAGGCCGGAAGGAATACCGGATGAACTAATAAATGAGATAAAAATAGACAATGGAAATACGTTTTTTAAAATGTTAAATACGCTTATAGAAGCAAGAAAATCACAGGGAAATAAGAATGTGGATTTTAAATTTGAAAATATTCTGGAATTACTTTCACCGAAAAAGGTAATCGAGGATATAAAGCAGACTAGAAAAGAAATTGCATATATTTATAACAAATATGAGGAACTTGATGAAGAAAATCCACAGAAATTTGAGCTTGGTGACAGGCTTAATGAAAAATTTGAGGAAGCATCACATAATTACAGTAATGTCCTTGGTATGCTACCTTTGGCTATTGAAGATATTAAAACCAGACTTCTTTTAGGTCACGATGAAAATACATTTAAATCAGATCAGATAAAACTTGGAATGTTAAAGGTTGGAAATAAAGGGGAACTGGAAGTAATCGAATATAAGAAGGAAGAATCAAATGCACTTGCAATTACAGAGGATAAAAATACAAATGCCTTAGTTGCAACATTTAAGGAAGATTATGAAAATGTCACTGAAGAACCAAATGAATATATAAAAGATCTGGTTGTAAGAACATTTGTACCTTTGGCAGAAAGTATTGTAAATATTGAGCCTGAACAGGAAGTGAAAAATTATAATAACTATTTGAGTTTTTATAAGGATGCACAGGAAAATTTTATTAAAATTGCAAAACCCTTAATTGAAAAGCTTTTAGGAGTAAAAATGTTTTTCGAGCAATATAATACAAAGCTTTCCTTAATGAAACCAAAATTACTTGTGACAAATATTAAATCAGAAATGCTTGTTAAAACAGGAAATAAAGAAAGACTGAGAGCATTCTTCAATACTGTCAATGCAAAAAATGACTTTGAAAATACAATATGGTTTGGGATATATCCAAATGTAGATCTGGATATAAATAAAAAGGAAAAGAAAATAAGGGAAAGATTTAAGGGGAAACAGAATGAAGAAAAACCTGAAAAAAATACAATGGAAACTTTAACAAACCTGATGACAGTTTTAGGGGAATATAAGGTACAGATATTTTTCAATTTTGAAAGAAATGATGAGACAACATTTAACAGTCTTGCAGTGGAAGGTCCTGATAAATACATGGAAAAAACTGCAATTCTGGAAAATCAGAGCTATTCAGAATATGTAATACCTGTAATTCCAAATTTTACAATAATACCAAAGGATAAGTCAGGAGTACTGCTGGATTATAAAATGAAGTACGAGGAAGAAAATGGAGTGAAACTGTCTTCTGAAAAAGAAGATCTTATGAAATTCTGGATTGAAGGAATATATATAGATGGAGCATATGTGGCGGCTGGAATTACAGGAGCATATCAATGTCCTAACTATCTGAGGGAAAGATTTACTTCAGTTTCACAAATATATCCTGGTGTAAGGTTTGATATAGAATCTGAGGATAACTCATATAGGGCCAGAACAACTATGTCAAAGGAAATATCTGGTTTTACAAATACTATTAAAGACAAAAATAAACCAGTTTGGATATGGATTTATATTTTCTTCAGATACAGCACATGTAAAAAAAGAGAAAAATAAGAAATATTATTGTTTATAAGGCTAGGACATTGTCAAAAAATAGTGATGGAATATATGAACCGTTATATAAGACTTTAACAACAACTTTTATAGAGAGAACATTGAGATTTATAACGACAGATTTTAAGGAAGACAAGCTGGATTTCTTTTTCAGTACACATCCTGAAAGCCAGAAATCCATATGGGTAAAAGATGAGAAGTTTGTTAACGGAATTATGCAGAAGGGTGACGATATGTCGCATATTATAGATGAGGAAAATGGTATATGCCAGCTGAATATAACATTTGCAGGAAATGTTAAAAATCTTCAGGTGGAAATAAATAAATAGGTTGCAACAAATTTAAATAAATATTTAAGGAGGTAGTTAATGGGATTCAGACTTAATGTGAAAGGACAAACTGAAGAAATTTTACTGGATAAGGAGAGTATACTTGATGTAAGGTACATATCAGAAACTCCAGACGACTCGAATGCACGTGCGACAGACCTAAGCGTAATACTTGAAATTAAAGGGAAAATTTTAGCGGCGGCAGGTGGAGACGCTGAAGACGACACAAGAAAAGTGGCCAGATGGTCGCTGGTACCGTCAGAATCGAGTGATGCTTACAGACAGGCTTCGCTGGAAATAATTTCTGCAGGTCAGATGGTAAGAAAAATTGACATGACAAATGTATTTGTGGTGGACTATATTGAAGAATATGGAAATCAGGCAGGTACAGGGACATTTATGCTGAAAATCAAGCAGAAAAAAGAAAAGGTAAAAGAAGTAGCAATTGAAGGGGGTTATGCTTCACAGGAGGCATAACCGGATAACAGGAGATGTCTTTGAGAAGGTATATTTTCAAAGACAGTCTCCTTAAATAACAATACAAGATAGACTGGGGTTAAGATAATGTTTGAAAATAAATACCCCATATTTAAAAGGGGAGAACTGATAGATAAAAAAGAGCTGGACTTGCTTAGGGATAATCCTGAGGAAATGCTGAATCTCATGTATTTGGATAGAAAAAATGGGATAATTAAAGGATTTGGAATAGTAAGTGACACAGAAAAAAGAGAAGTAAAAATAACCAGAGGAATTGTAAAATATGGGAAAAAAATATTTATAGAATGGATGAAGATTATATTTTTTTCCAATGCCGGAGGTTGAAAAATAAATATATATTGAAATTAAGGCTTATTTCAGATATAGAAAAATAAAAAAATATTATATAAGAAGGGGAGAATTTATCCTTACAGAAGATGAAAGAATTCTGGATAATGAAATAGAAATAACGAGGGTTTATAACTAGAACAGGTGCAGAATTGAGAAATGATTATAAAGATTTTAAGGATTTGAGAAGAGATTTTTAATTTGCTTGAAATAATAAATGTAAAAATATTCTTCTAAAAAAATGAGGAAGGGACTTTACATCCGGAAATATTAAAATTATGGGGGTTGGAAGCTTCTAAAAAGGAAAAATCTTGACATATTTGATATTAATTTTTTTATAGTAACTGTTTACAGGGTAAAATTGTTGAAAGGGAGGTAATAACAGCATACATAAATAGAAAAATTAGGTAATATAGGTGAAGATTATACTAATGAAGAGCTTTATGAGAACCTTTTTAAGGATATTGGAAAAATCTTGGGGAGGAAAGAACTATAAAAGAGAAAAAAAGAATAATTCCTAAAAAGATAACGATTGAATAGTTAGTGAAAGAGGTTTATAAAAAGGGGGAAATAAATTTAAAAGGAGGTAATAAAGGATAAAAAGAAGATTATTATGAAATTTTAGGAGTTTCAGAGAATTCAAAAAAATAGATGAAATAAAATCAAAAATATAGGAAATTAGCTTTTTAAGTATCATCCGGACAGGAATCCTGATAATGAGAGTGCTTCAGAAAAAAATTTAGAAAAAAATTTCTGAAGCATATGAAATATTATCAGATAATAGGAAAAAGGGAAGAATACGATAAAAAGAGAAAAAGAGCCAGATTTGAAGGCTTCTAAAAAGAAAAAAAGAAATTTCAATGAATATAGGGGGACTTCCAGTAACTTTTTCCTTTATGCCTGATGATATTAAAAAACATGTTTAATTCACGATTTAACATGGAAAAATATTAGTAAAAATAAACAAGGAAAATTCAGAAAAAATATAAGAAAAAAATATAGAAAAAAATTTTGAAGATTTTTTTAAGATGAAAAAAAGAAATAGTTAAAAAAATTCAATAGGGGAATATGAAAAAAATATTGTATTTTCTTAATCCAGTAAGATTATTTAGAAGATTTGTAATCAGAAGGGAAATTTAAACAGATTTAGAAATTTGGTAAATAGGGTCAGAAACAACAGGTGGAATGACAGAAAAATAAAAAGTAATGATGGAATATCGGTAAATAGAGGCATTAAAAGATATGAAAAAAACGGATACTTTTTAGCAAAAAGGTAAAAAGAGAAATTTTTTTCAATCTAAAAAAATAGTATTATTCTAATAATTTTATTTATAACATTTGTGTATATTCATCTTTCGGGATATTCTATAAAAAAAGTATGTATGTTTCAATTTTTTTATATTTATAGCAATAACATTGTATCTGCTTATTGTGGAAAGATTCAACGAAAAGGTAAAGATAGAAAATGAAATAAGGGAAATGAAAAATGAGAGAACAAAAGAGCATGATGTATTTTTAGAAAAGGTTAAAGATATTGAACAGCTTGAAAAAAATCAGCTGGAAAATATAATATTGAAGAATTGTGATGACTATGATATTAAAGTATGGAAAATAGGTAGGGCAACTTCTTTATTATTAGGAAAAAAAACTCCTAGAAATAAAGTGGATATTGATGTTGGGGAAGCTATGTATGGAAATCTCGTGAGCAGGGCACACGGAATATTAAATAGGGTAAATGGTCTCTGGTATTATGAGGATTTAGGTTCACAGAATGGAAGTGGAATTGAGAGAATAAGGGATAAAAGAAAAGTTAAGCTTAAAAAGAATACGCCTGTAAAGGTAGAGTCAGGAGATATTATATATTTAGCAACAACAAAGCTATTATTAAAATAACGAATAAAATATAAAAGGGTAAAACGGGGGAAAATAATGAAATTAGATAGATGTAAAAATGGCCATATGTATGATGTTTCAAGATATGCTGTATGTCCATACTGTAAATCTGAAGGACTGGATCTGGAAATAAAGGAAGATAAAATAAATCTGGTTGAAGAAATGGAAGATGATGATAAAACAATGGCCTACTGGTCAAAAGATGTTAATATCGATCCGGTTGTTGGCTGGCTGACATGTATTGAAGGGGCAGAAAAGGGAAAAGATTTCCGGATAGTCAGTGAAAGAAATTTCGTTGGTCGGGGAGATGACATGGATATCCAGTTAACAGGGGATAATTCAATTTCAAGGAAAAATCACTGTTCGATAAGCTATAATCCCAAAAAAAGAATTTTTATGATAACGCCAGGCCAGGCAAATGGTCTTATATACATAGATAATGAAGCACTGTATGATACAAGGGAATTAAAGGCATATAATTTAATTGAGATAGGAGAAAGCAAGTTTATTTTTGTGAATTTGTGCGGAGAAAACTTTGACTGGAATAAGGAAAAATCAAAATCGAATAAAGAGGTATTATAAAAGGGGAATCAGGAGCGGGGTAAATGAGAAAAAATGAAGCAAAATTTACAACAGTTTTTTTCAGTGAAGCAGGTACAAAAAATAAAAATAATGACTATTTTGGGTATGTTCAGTTAGATAATTATGCCATATGGGCAGTAGCAGACGGTTTTGATGAAGAAGAAGGTGCAGATGTGGCAGCCAGATTGGCAGTGGAATCTGCAATAGAATATTTTATGCTACACCCAGAATTTAGCAGGGAAATAATTAGTGAAATAATGTCGTATGTAAACTTAAAAGTAAGGGAAAAGCAGAGTGAAACAGAAAGATATTCATTGATGCACACTTCATTTCTTATTGTCATAAGTAACTATAATGCATTACTGTATGGAAATATTGGAAATACTAGATTTTATCATTTAAGGAATGGATATGTAATATCACAGAGCAGGGATGACACAGTTGCTCAGCTTCTTGTAGAAGAAGAAGCTTTAAATACAGGAGATTTAAAATATCATAGACAGAGAAATGACTTACTTCAGGCAATAGGAGATTATGGGGAAATAAAACCTAATATACTGAAAACACCCATAACATTACAGGAAAAAGATGTTTTTTGCCTTACAACAATGGGTTTTTGGGAAAATATTGATGAAAAAGAAATGGAAGTGGAGCTTTCGAGATATGATGAAAGTAAGAAATGGTTAGTTTCCCTTGAAAAAAAGGTTGTGGCAACTTTAAGAGATGATGTGGAAAATTATACTTTTGCTGCAGTAACAATTGAAGATGTTGCAGAACCTTTACCAATGGAAAAAAATAACAAAAAATTTTTTATAATTGTGGCAGTGGCAATAGCAAGTATTTTAATAATTTTAACTTTGACATTGTGGCATGTAAAGAAAAAGAAAGACATTATGAATAAAGTGACAGTTTATGAACAGCAGGCTGAAGAAGAACTTATAAAGAAAAATTTTGAGAATTCGGTTAAGGAACTGGAGCTGGTCATAGGAGAATATGAGAAATTAAAACCTAAAAGCAGAGGGATAATAGGATTTTTTTTAAATGCAGACGCACGAAGAAAAGAAATGGATAAAAAAATAGAAGAAACAAAAAGTAAGATAAAGGATACAGAAAAATTAAAGAAGGTTTTTAGTAATATAAGAGAAGGGAATGAACTTTTTAATAGCGGAAATTACGAAGAAGCATCAAAAAAATATCAGGAAGCAAAATATAGTCTTGAACAGAATACATATAAGAGGGATGAAGTAAATACAGAAGAAGTTCTTTCTGAAATAAATAACAGGATAGAAGCAACTTCAAAGTTAAAGGAAGCCAAAAATTTGGAAATAACAGGTAACACAGCCTTTACTTCAGGAAATTATAATCTGGCTAAAGAAAACTATAAAATGGCTTCAGATATATATTTAGCAAATGGAAGAGCAGATTACGTTTCAAGTATGGAAGAAAAAATAAGGGAAATAAATGAAAAGGAAAAACAGTCGTATAATGGGGCTTTGCTGGCTGAAAACAGGGGTGATGTACTGTCGCATTCAGATGCAGATATGTCAAGGGAAGCTTACTATCAGGCAAGGGAAACTTATCAGATTCTTGGAGATACTGTAAAGAGCCAGGAAATAGATACTAAAATACAGGAACTTAATTCAAGACAGATGGCAAAATTACAGACGGCAAATAATATGGTACAGGAAGGTTTAAACCAGATAACAGCAAATAATCCTTCAGAAGCTTTGACACTTTTGACGAAGGCAAGGACAATGTATCAGGAACTTAAAGACAGTAATAATGTAAATAATGTAGATAAATTTATAAATCAGACACAGGAGTTTATAAAATATGAAAGTGAAAAGGAAAAAGAGCTGATTCAGCAGTCGGAACAGTCAAAACTGGAAATTCAGTTAAAAGATGAAGAAATAGAGCAGGAAAGAATAAAAAGGGAAAAAATATCAAGAGATATTGAAAGTGGAACTAATTTTGAAATCCAGGGAGATCAGATGTATGTTCTGAAAAAGGTATTCAGAAAGTATTTCAAAAATATGAAGAAGCAAAGAGAATTTTTTTGAATCTTTAAAAAAATGAAGGTAATTTTAATAATCAGCTAAAATTGGAATATTTAGAGAAAAATAAAAAGATCGGAAGTTTTCCTGTATGAAGAAGAAGGAGATAAGGAATCAAAAAATAAAAACTGGAAAGAGGCTGAGAAAAAATACGAACAGGCTAAAGAAAATATAAAACTATCAGATGTAAATACAGAAGATGAGCAGAGAATAGATAAAAAAATTAAAGAAAAATCCAGAAAAAAACTAATAAAAAAATGGTGGCAGTTTTGGAAATAGGAATAGAAATTGGGAGGGAATTTGTGGAAAAAAAGAAAAATAAGTACACCACCTTCTTTTTGAAGAATATGAGAGAATGGCTGAAAAAAATACTTTTTCAGCTTTTCTTCCAAATAGGAACAAGGGATTGTGGTGCATGTCAAGGGTTGACTCTTTAAAAAAAGAATTTGGCTAAAAACAGCAGTGATAAAAAGTAGTGGAGGAATATTTAAAAAAATGACAGTTTTTCAGTGGAAAAATATAAATAAATTTTTTTGAATGAGGCTATAAAGGAATTATGGAAAAAAATATCTGAAAAATAGGAATAAACTGGAAAAATATATCAATTTTAACTGTTATGATTGAAGGAAATAAACTGATAGCAGGTAATGTAGGAAGAAATAAGTTAAAAAAATATTCAGAGGAAATAAATTATTTGAAGAATTAAATGGAGATAAAAATAAAGGAAGTTATTCTAAAAGAAAAATGATTATATTCTTATAGGAACAGAAACGTTCTGGAAACTGATAAATGAATATGAAATTTGTGAAATGCTGGAAAAAAATTCAAAGATAGAAATGTTGTTGAAGAAACTCTGTCATTGAAGATAAAAAGGAAGAAAAAAAGATAAAAAAATCGGTTATTCCTTTTTTTATCAATTCTTGTGGAAAAATTTAAAAGATGAAGAAATAGCAGTTTCGTATGATCAGTATAGAGATGTAGGGTATAGGAATCCATTAGGGTTTTTTTAATGGTAATGATGATATTTTTTTATTCTTTTTTTATGGCTACAGGAAAACAGATAAAATATTCTGAAAATATAGGAAATATAAAAAAATAATTTAGAAATAACAGAGACCACTCCAATAAAAATTAAAAGAAAGAAAACTTCTAAAAGCAGAAAATATCATAGAAACAGAAAAAAATAGATACAGAATATTCTGAAAAATATAGATATGGGAAAAAAATAGATAAAAATAGAAGAAAAATAAGGATAAAGAAATAACGAAAAAAATAGAAGACAGAAAAAAATATTAGAAAAAAACTCTAGGAAAAAAATGAAAAAAATGGAAGGATGAAAGAAAAATTTAACTATAGAAGGTCTGGAAAAGGAAATTCAGAAAAAAACTGGGAAATATTGGGAAGAGACAGTAATGGAAATAAAAAAAGCTGGAAAAAAAGAACAGCTGTAAAAAAATATTTAGGAATGGAAAGGATAAAATTGAACAGGTTACCATTAAATTATAAATTGAAAAAAATAAATACAAGATAATAAAACATGTAGCTGAAAGTAATTTTTTTCCAATATTTATATGGTGTTATATAATAATAGAAAATATATTGTAAAGGAATGTTTTCCTGTAAACATTGTTATAAGAGACGAGGATAACAAAGTGTTTACGGAAAAAAATATAAAAAGTAAATTTAAAAATGATAAAGAATGATTTTTAGAAAGGAATCAGAGCTACTAAGAAAAATTTAATGATGAAAAATATAGTGGAGCTGATAGATTATTTTACAGAAAATAATACAGAATATATGCTTCTGGAATATTGTGAAGGTTCAAGCCTGAAACAGTATATTTTGGAAAATGAACTGGCTGAAGAGGAAATATCGGGAATATTTTTAAAAATCATAAAAGCATTAAAAAAAATACACGGGAAAAATGTACTACATAGGGATTTAAAGCCTTCAAATATAATAGTGGATGTTAGTAACAACATAAAAATAATAGATTTTGGATCAGGTAAAAACTTAAGTGAGGAAAATAGAGGATGTTTAAAATGGACTCCTGGATATTCACCGCTTGAAATGTACTCACAAAAAGCGGAAACTGATAAAAGAACAGATGTATACAGTTTGTGTGCATTACTGTATTTTATGCTGAATAAATACAGACCTATGGATTCATTGGAAAGGTTTTACAATCCTGAACTGATGTATAAAGACTATGTAAGTGAAAAAATAAGAAGGGTAATTGAAAAGGGGATGAATATGGAAAGAAGTAACAGGTACGGGGATATAGAAGAACTGGAGAAAGATTTGATAAATTAAAAATTAGGGGGGAAAATGAGACTTTTTTATGAAGAGGAACTGAGAAGAAAATCGTATTATGAAATGTACCAGATTGCAATGGATGAAAAACTTGTGGAGGCATATGCTGATACTCCTGACAGGGAAGATCTGATAAATATACTTTTAAAATATAGGGGAGCAAAACCAGATTACTGTATTAATATTTATAATGAAAATGGATTGTCGTATTTGCAAGCTTTGTTTGATGACAAGCTAAGTACAAAGATACATCACGAAAATAAAATAAAGATACCTCATAAAAATAATAATGTATAAGGAACTTAACTTGACGAGGGAAGATAACTATAAAATAATTCTTCCTGATTATATAAAGCAGTGCAAATGCATTTTTTTAGTAAATGCAAATAATTATTTATGTGGTATTTTTTTCAGCTTGAAAAGGATTTACATTCTAAAGATTCCTATTATTTAGTGTCTGATAAGAAATTTTTTTCAGAGTGGAAAAATTTGAAAAAAATAATAAATTTTTCACTATTGTTTTTTTAAGGAGCCTGAATTAAAATTCATAAATAAATTTTTATAATATAAAAAAATGAGAATGAGTTACCTACATATCCGTATAAACTGGATTATTATAAAGTTGATATTGAAAATTTTGAAGTAAGGGAACTTGAAGAAACAAGTACTGTTTTATGTATAGATTTTGGAACAACGAATACAGCATTGGGGGCATATCTTGACAGTAATTATAAAAAAATCTTCCTACAAATGACATATTAAATGGCAGTATAAAACTAAATGAAATAAATTATGTAAAGTTTAATGATGGAGAAAGAAATAACAGGGAAATAATTCCTACACTGGCTTATGTGGATAATTGCAGTAATTCAGAAGATATAAAATATTCATTTGGATATGATGTAGTCAGAAAACTTGAAATGAATGACTATATAGTAAATGGAACGCTTTTTTACGGTCTTAAGAGATGGGTACATAATCATGAAGATGAAGAAAAAATTGTTGACGGATTTGGAAATACAGCATATGTAAAAAGAAAGGAAATAATAAAGGCATATTTAAAATATGTAGTGGAGAGGGCAGAATATACTTTCAAATGCAAGTTTAAAAAAATTCATGCTTCAAGTCCTGTAAGACTTAAGGAACAGTTTCTTGACATGTTTCAGGAAATTTTTACAAAGGAGGCAGGAGGAGAAAAAGTATATGAATATGAAATAATAAGAAAAAATGCTATGGATGAAGCAATTGCAGTGCTTTATAATACAATAGAAAATCAGATACAAAAAGGGAAATATAGTGAAAATAGAGAATATAGTGCACTAATAATAGACTGTGGTGGAGGAACTACAGATCTTGCCGCATGTAAATACAGGATAGAAAATGGAAGAATATCCTATCATCTCGATATTAAGACAAGTTTTGAAAATGGAGATGAAAATTTTGGAGGAAATAATCTTACATATAGAATAATGCAATATCTGAAAATAATTTTTGCAGCTAAGTACTCTGAAAATAGGACAGTATCCATAGATGAACTTATAAAATATGATAATGATACGATTTATAAAGTTATTGATGAATACGGGACAGAAAAAATATTCGAAAAAATGGACGAAGAATATGAAAAATGTGAAAAAATTATACCGACAAGATTTGCAAAATTTGAGAATAAAATGAGTGAAGAATATAGAAAAAAATAAGAAATAATTTCTATATGTTATGGGAAGCGGCTGAAAATATGAAAAAGGAATTTTTTACAGTAGACAGCAGATTGAGGACAAAATTTGATGTACCTAAAATATATGAAAAAGTAAATGATTTACATATAACTCAGTTAAAATCATGGAAATTACATATAGTGCAGAAAGGAACTTTTAGGACAGTAACAGATTATCCTGAAGAAGTATTTACAATAAAGGAAATAGAAAAAATTGTAAAATCAGATATATATGGAATGTTAAGAAAATTTTTGAATACCTATTATAATGAAGGTCTATTATTTGAATATTCGTTAATAAAATTGAGTGGACAGTCTACAAAAATAAATACGTTTCAGGAAGTACTGAAGGAGTTTGTGCCAGGGAAAATGATAGAATACAAGGAGTTAAGCCATAGGGATGACTATGAACTGAAACTTAACTGTCTTGATGGAGCTATAAAATATCTTGATTATAAGAGATTTGGTCATATGGATGTAAATATTGAAAATGAAGTTCCTTTAGTACCTTATTCGGTGAAAGTGGAAAAATATGATGGAGAAAAATTTGTAATATTACAGACTTCAAGAAAGGCAGATATTCTTGTGGGATATATAGATAAATCAATATCAGCGATGGAACTTAAAATATATTTGCATAATGCTGAAGATGAGCTGAAAAAAGAAATGATTTACAAGAATGAATCAGACTATGTAGAAGAGGATGCAGAAGAAATAATGCCAAAATTTGAAGGAATAATCACCCAGAATGATACAGATACAATACAAAATGACACAGTAAGATTTTTTATTTATACAGATATGAATAACTGGGGATTTTTTGTATGCCCTGTTCAAAGGAAGAATGATCAGTTATATCTAGGAAAAAGGCAATATTTTCCATATGAGGATAATTTAAATGAAGTATCGTATTTTGATGGAGAACATTAATTATGAAAAATAGTAAAGAAAGTATTATATGGTTGCTGCCTTCCATATTTATTATTGTAATTTTACTAATGATAGGCACCTGTACTCCAAGAATAAATGATAAATTTTTAGTGGTAAAGGTAAGAAGGGAAAATCTTGAGATATTTGAAAAAATGAGGGGAAAAGCTGAAGCAAAAGATTTAATAGCTATTGGAATTGATATTCAGCTGGGAATTGATGAAATATATTTTAAAGAAGGGGATAAAGTAAAAAAAGGGGATGTAATAATAAAATTCAGTGATTATAAACAAAATGATGGGGATAATCAAATGAAAGATAAAAAGAGAATTTTGGCGGGAAAAAAATCACAGCTCAGATTTCTGGAAGAAGAATACAAGCTTGGAATGGATGTTAAAAATCAGTTACAGAAGATAAAAGGGGAAATAAAAGCTATTGAAGATGACCTAAATACAATTGTGGAAAATGATGCCCTGATTCAGAGAAATGTAGTCAGTCCTGTAGATGGATATATAGTAAAAAATTAATGCTGTAAAAGGAGGAACAAACAGCAAAAATCTTCCGATTGTTTTATTAGTAAAAAATCGTGATATGAAAATAGTAAGTGATCCTGTGAAATTATCTAGAAATGAATATCTGAATGTAGGAAACAGGGCAGATATAGAAAATATAACAGAAAAAGAGGGAAAAATTCCAGCAACACTTTATAAAAATAACTGATACAGGAGTAAAAGATCTTAAAAAATTTAGAATTTTTAGTAAATTCAAGTAGAGATTTTTAAGTTAAACGAAATATTTGATATATATCTATATTACCAGAAGAGGGAAAAATGTACTTACAGTTCCAGTAAGTTCAGTAGTTCAGAAGAAAAAAAAGGAAATGAGAGTAAATTTTTTTATTTATTTGATTAATGGTGAAAAATATAGTTACTGAAAAGGAAATATACTTAGGTATAAGTAATGGAGAAAGGATAGAAATATACGGAAAAAGATATAAAAGAAGGGCTGGAAATAATAGAAAATCCAAATAATCATCTACGAAATAACATAATTGTGAAAAGAAGAAGTTTACAGGAGGAGAAACGGGAAAAAGAAGAAAAAAATTGAAAAAAAGCTAAAGAGTGAAAAACGACAGGAAAGAAAAGGAAATAGAAAAAAATAAAAGGGAAATAATAATACTGGAAAAAGGGGAAGGAAAAATGATAAATGGGGCAGGAATTAGGATTATAGGGAAAAAGTACAATATGATATAGAAAAAAATAGCAGGATTTATAATGATTTTTTTATACTTCTATTTTTCTATATTTTTTTCAGATAAATCAGATAATTAGTATAAATAGTGGATATTTTGAGGAAGAAATAACAGAAAAATATAGAAGAAAAAAATTAATGAACGCTGTTAATACTGAAGAAAAAAATTATCTGAAACTAAAAGCAGAAGAAATAGCTAAAGATGAAAAAAATAAATAAGATAGAAAAGGTGCAGGGAATAATAAAAAAATAACAGGAGAAGAAATTGCAGGCAGTAAAGGAAATAGAATAATTAAAATAAAAGATACTCCCACATATATTAATACAAATGAAAAATTTGAAAAATATTAATGGACTAAATAAGAAAAAAACTATAAATCTGGTATAAAAGAAAATGTAATTGAAAATATAAATGTAAAGAATATTACAGATAATCAGGAAGTTCAAAGAATTCAGAATATTCAGGGTGAAAATATTGAAAATAGAAGTTTTGGAAAAATCCTATGGCCTGTAAAATCAGGGAGAATAACAAGTAAATTTGGAAATAGGAATCATCCTGTTCTAAAATCAGTAAAATTTCATAGGGGAGTGGATATTGCCGTATCATTAGGAACTCCTGTATATGCTGGAATAAGGGGGATAGTAACTTTTGCCGGAAAAAGAGGTAATTATGGAAATCTTGTAGAAATTGAAGGAAGTGACGGAATAAAAGTGCGGTATGCCCACTTAAGTAAAATAGATGTTGTTGCAGGCCAAAGAGTTTCAGCTGGAGAAAAGGTGGCAGAAACTGGAAATACAGGAATGTCAACAGGACCTCATCTACATTATGAAATTATTGTAGATGACAATCCTGTAAATCCATTGAATTTTCATGATTAAAATTATGTAGAAATAAGATTATATAAAATCTATAAGAACTTCCATTTTACCATCTTCTGAAACAAAAAGACCTGTTACAGCTATTTCAGGTAAGTGTTCATGAATCATGGCAACAGATTTTTTTATATACCCCTTTTGTGTTTCATCATCAGCTGGACAACCGGCACAGTCACTATGACCGGCAACGAAAATATGGTCAGATTTATGTTTATTTATTGAAATAAGTACAATTTTATCCTCCACAGATTTAAGATAGTCATCATAGACAATTTTACTGACAGGGCCTGCATCGGTAATGGTATCTACGTATTCGTAACGATAATTTTCCCTGATATATTCATTGATTATGTGTATAAATCTCCCGTCCATGCAGCAGATTAAAGTACAGAACATATTTAATCCTCCTAGTTTATTTTAATTTTACTTTTTAGCATAATTGATTTTATCATTTTTGATTAATTTACTATCCAAAGTATACCATAATAGAATAGAGTTTCTCAAGTTGTAAAGGTATCGAATATATGGTACAATAAAAATAGCTTTTATTTATAAAAATAGATATAGATAGCTGAAAGGAAAATGGTGAAAAAAATGGATGAAATAGTAAAAAAATAAATGAATTTACAAAGTTATCAAAAGAGGGAATTAACTGAAGAAGAAAAAAAGAAAGAGAAAAATATAGAAGACTTTACATTGACAAATTCAAGGAAAGTCTTAAAGGACATTTGGATAACATAAAGATTGTAAAAAGTGGATGATGAAGGAAATCCAGTAGATGATGACGGGAATATAATTCCAGCAGAGGCTTAATTTTATAATTTAGTCTAAAAAAACAAACAAAAATTGTAAAGGAATAAATTATAGCGAATCATAACAATCAAAAGTTAATATTGGAAATAACAAAGGTGGAAAAATGAAATATAAATTAGTTTTATTTGATTTGGACGGGACATTGACAGATACTTTGGAAGCTATTGCAAAATCAGTAAATTCTGCATTTGAAGAATTAAATTTAAAAACATACACCCTTACAGAATGCAGTAGATTAATTGGAAATGGAATTGCTGGAATTGCAGATAAAGTTTTTGCTATGGAAAAATATGATGAGAACACTGTGAGTCCTGAAATGATGAAAGAAATACTGAGAAAACATTATGGGAAACACTATAACTACAATGTGAAACTGTATGAAGGAATTGAAAAATTACTGGATTTTCTGGAAGAAAATAATATAAAGGCAGGGATTGTGACAAATAAGGATCATGGCCTGGCATTAGATACAGTTGAAAAAAATCTTTCAAAATGGAAATTTGTTGATATAATAGGAGCTTCTGATAAAGAGCACCCTAGAAAACCTTCTTCTTATGGAATTGATAAAATTTCTGAAGAAACAGGTATTAAGAAAGAGGAAATACTCTATGTTGGAGATATGGATGTTGATGTGCAGACAGCAAAAAATTCAGGAGTGGATATTGTTTACTGTAAATGGGGATTTGGGACTTTAAAAGGTGAAGAAAATATTCCTGAGGATATAAAAGTTGATACAGTAAATGAAATAATTGAAAAAATAAAGGCATAAATAGTAAATATAATTGATAATACTTTAAAAAAATCTTGAATTTTTTTGTATTTGAATTCTTGTAGGGAGAAAAAAATTAAATGGAAGAGATTGAGAAAGTAATAAGAAATTTTTGAAAAATACTGAATATTTTTGGATATATATTTTATATTGCATATGATGGGAGAAAAATTCAGTTCCTTTGATGAAAAATCCGAATGAAAAAAAGTATAAAATCTGAATTTAGAAAATTACTCGAAAAAAATGGCATAAATTTTTTTAAAGGAATTCAGCAGGCAGGAAGAACAGATAAGGATGTAAGTGCTAAAGAAAAATCTGCTTTATATTAATTCAAAGCATTATATAGAATTTGAAAAAGCTTGGATATAAGGAAATAGATGGACTTGAGATACTGAAAAATTGAAAAAAACGCTTCCATTTTTTTGGAATTTCCTGAATTAATAGCAAAAAGACATTATATTTATGAGTATCCGGAAAAAAACTTATAAAAAAATACTGATGAAAAAAATAAATTTAAACTGTATGGAGTTATCAGGAAAGAAAGATTTTAAGAAATTTACATCAAAAAAAGGTGAAAAAAACTTAAAAAAATCATGTGAGGGAAATCGAAGTTGAATATAGGGAAGGAAAGCTTTATTTTACTGGAGATGGCTTTCTTCCACAACAGGTGCGGATAATGAGCAATTTTATTTTGAATGGGAATATGAAACCCTTGTCTGGAGAGTATTTGACATTAGTAAAGGTAGATTTTTTTCAGATGAACTGGAAAAAAATGATTTTTAAAAAAATGAAGATATTGAAGAAATAATTGAAGACGTAGAAAAAAATAGAAAAAGAATGATTATTTTTTTCTATTTTTTTATGTGAATAAAAGGTAATAAAGGCAGATTAATTGGGAAAAAAAGGAAAAAAATATAAAAAAATTTGAAAAAAATTATATGGAAATATAGTCGTTAAAGAAAAAAATAAATAAAAATCTAAGAATGTTAATGTATAATGAAATGAGGAAAAATATGTATATTGTAAGAAAAGGTATTGAGTACTTTTTTTCCAAAAATTGATGAAAATTTTATGAATAAAGTTATTGAAATACTTGATTCTGATGAAAAGAAAATATTTTTTTAGAAATGGCCGGATATGATAAGTTTCATTCGCTGGAAGTGTATAAAAAAATTAAGCGAAACGACTTTAAAGAATGAAATTATATATTTGAAGCTTGCACTTCTTCATGATTGTGGAAAAAGGAAAAAAACTTCAATGATAACAAGGGTTCTACATAAATTTAAAAATAAAGACACCGTTGAGGGAACATGCTGAAAGAGGATATGAAAAAAATAAAGGGTATAGATACTGAACTTGCATTGTTAATAAGAAATCATCATAATAGGAATTATTCGGAAAAAAATGAATATTTTCCAGAAATGTGATGATGAAAGTTAAGTTTGAAAAAAATTTGTATGTTATATGGCTTAATAGCCAAAAATAACCTTGAAAAAGTAAATTAAAAAAAGATAAATGGCGAGGAAAAAAATTAGAATGGAATCAAAAATTAATAATAGATGTTCCTGATGAAGAAACTGGAGAGAGAATTGACAGTTTTTTATCAGGAAAGACAGATTTTACAAGAACGAGAATACAGCAGCTGATAAAAGACAGGAATATAACAGTAAATGGGAAACCAACAAAATCTTCATATAAAATCGAAGAAAATGATGAAATTACAATTGAAGTTCCTGAAGTTGAAACAACGGAAATTAAACCTGAAAATATAAAAATTGATATTGTTTATGAGGATTCTGACATAGCTGTGATTAATAAGCAGGCTGGGCTGGTTGTTCATCCTGCACATGGTCACTATTCCGGAACACTTGTAAATGCCCTTTTGTATCATATAAAAGATTTGTCAGGTATAAATGGTGAAATAAGGCCAGGTATAGTGCACAGACTGGATAAGGACACAAGTGGCCTTATTGTAATTGCAAAAAATGATAAAGTTCATGCTGCACTTACAGAAATGTTTCAGGAAAAGAAAATTAGGAAAACATATCTGGCAATATTAAAGGGAAAACTCAATAAAAGTGAAGGCAAAATTGTCACTCAAATAGGAAGGGATAAAAATGACAGGAAGAAAATGACTGTCATTGATGATGCAGCAAAGGGAAAAAACGCAATAACAAATTACAGGGTAATTTCCCAGAATAACCTATTTACGCTTGTAAAGGTAAATATTGAAACAGGGAGGACGCATCAGATAAGGGTTCATATGAGACATCTTGGATATCCGATACTGGGAGACAGTGTATATGGAAGAAAAGATAATGAAAAAAGACAGATGCTTCATGCATACAAGCTTGAATTTTTACATCCTGTAACAGGACATCCAATGGAATTTACAGGAGAAATACCGGAAGATTTTTCAAAAGGCATTAAAAAAATCAGATTTAAAAAAATAGATGAAATAATAGATTAACGGATGGAAGAAAAAAATGAATAGTTTAAGGGAATTTGACGAAACATATGAGGGAACAGTTTTAGGTGTTGATGAGGCGGGAAGGGGATCTCTCGCCGGAGCAGTGGTGGCTGGAGCTGTAATAATTCCTGAATATTTTTTTCTGAACTTGATGAAATAAATGATTCAAAAGAAACTGACAGAGAAAAAAAGGGAAAAAAACTTTTTGAAATTATAATGGAAAAAATGCATAGTTGGAATAGGGATTTCTGATGAAAAGGAAATTGATGAAGTGAACATATTGAATGCAACTTTTTCCGCAATGAGAAAGGCAATCAGCCAGGTGACTGAAAAAGCTAAATTTGATGTGGTTCTAGTGGATGGAAATCATAAAATAAAAGGATATAGCGGAAAACAGGAAGAAGTAATAAAAGGAGATGCAAAATCATTATCTATTGCGGCGGCATCAATTGTGGCAAAAGTTACAAGGGACAGAATGATGCTGGAAGTAGATAAAGAATTTCCTGAATATGGCTTTGCAAAGCACAAAGGATATAAAACAAAATTACATCGTGAAATATTACTTGAAAAGGGGCCTTGTAAATATCACCGTAAATCTTTTCTGAAAAAGATATTAGGTGATGAAAGTCAGGATAAAAATCTCTGAAGGGAAAAAAATAATAAAGGGACATTAGAAAAAAAGGTGGATAAAAAAACAGGGGGTTAAAATTATTTTTAATGAAAAAGAAAAAGGGAAATAGGGGTTTTGAATTTGAGGAATTGGCGAAAAGGTATCTTATTAAAAAGGGAATGAGATATATTGAAAGTAATTTTTATACAAGATATGGAGAAATAGATCTTATTTTTTTACAGATGAAGAGGAAAAAAACACTTGTGTTTTTTTAGAAGTGAGATATAGAAAAAAATGCTGAATTTGGTGAGCCGTTAGAAACAATTGACGGGAAAAAAACTGGAAAAAAATAATGATTTCTTCACAGATTTATAAAAAAATAGAAAATGGAAACAAAATGTAAGATATGATGTCATAGGAATAAAAAAAGATAAATTAGGTAATAATAAAATAAACTGGATAAAAAAATGCATTTTGAGGTGAGAAGGAAAAAAATGAAAAAAATCATGAAAAAAATGTTTAAAATGTGGCTCAACCTCATGTGAGGTAAAAGTCAATTGCATTGCCTACTAAAAAAATTGACTGGAGCAAAAAAATTTCTCTTGATACATTTTATTTAAAAAAATATGCCAGAATTGCGGTTATACCGAAATGTACTCGGCAAAAAGTCATTGAGAAGGTCAAAAACCCAATTAAAAAAACTACTAGTAAAAAAATAGAGGATAAAGTTGACAAGGTAATTTCAACTTTTAAAGGAATTCTATTTAAAAAAATAAGGACATAATTTCAGGGAGGGAGTTAGTCAGAGGCGGCATAGTATCAGAGGAAACAGAAAGTAGGCTTTTTAAATTTAAAAGAAATTGAGGAAATTAAATAACATTTACTATATCTGGGACTATAATGAAGAGTTTAAGAAACTGATTTTTTTCCTATAAGTACAATAGGAAGAAAAAAATCTTGCAAAAATTAATTGCAGGGTTAATAGAAGAGGAGTTTGAATATATTATTCAGAAGGAAAAAAATAGATTTTTATAGTAAGTGTTCCAATAAATAAAAAAAGAGGGAAAGTGAAAGGGGATACAATCAGGTTGATGAAATTCTGAAACAGCTGAATGTAAATTATGTGGAAATAAAGAGAGTAAAAAAATACAGAAAAAAATGCATAAGCTGTTAAATGAAAAAAACTGAGGGAAGAAAAATATCAGGGAAGTTTCAGGATAGGGGAGTGACTTTGATTTTAAAAAAATAAGAAAAATACTTTTAGTTGATGATATAATTACAACAGGAGCAACCCTTAGGGAAATAAAAAAACAGTATTTTTAGATGATATTGACAGGAAGGTTTTTATTAATTCAAGAAATTGTAAAAATTGCTGAAGCTGGAAGTGGAAGGACAAAAAAATAGAAAAAAACGGAAATTACAGTTTTTTTGTCTGGCGTGACAAGAGAAATCAAGATGAATAAAGGAGAAGTATGAATTCTTTAAAAATTAAAAATTAGTAATATTGGCATGTATAATAATGTCTACGGCAAATTCCTTTACTAATACCAATAATAGTACAAAAAGTTGAGAAAAACATCAGTTGAAGTTGAAAAAAACATTATCGGATAAAAAAATAAAAAAACAGTAATTCTGAAAAAAGAAGATAAAACAGAAGAAAGTGCTGTAGAAGAGGTGAAAAAGTCCTACTAAATATAGTCAAAGGGATGATAACATCATTGATATAAATTCACTGGTTCATGAAGAAACACCTGATTACAGAATTGTTAATGGAAATAACGTAAGATTGATATTGAAAAACAAAAAAATAATGATGTTTATTCTGCACAAGTTGTATACAATGGTGGAGAAAAAAATGATGAGAAGCATTGGAAATTATGGAGGAAATGAAATATTTGTTGCTGAAATTCCAAATAATGTAAGAGGATATTACTTTAAACTGGTTGACGGTAAAAGTAAAAATATTTTTTTATGGGAAAAAAATACAACAACTTCAGAAAAATAGTGTGCTGAAATTTCAATACCAAAAAAATCAGATAAGCTGACGTATATCCCAGACTGGGCAAGAGGGTCAGTAGGATATCAGATATATATAGATTCCTTTAGAAATGGTAATGTGGATAATGATCCTATTTTCAATGAATTTGGAACGGATGATTTTGCTCAGCCTGAAGGAGAAATACGGTCAGGTACTCCAAAAAAAGACCTTGTTGCTGCTGAATGGGGAACAACGCCATATCCTTTTTCTGTAAATGAATGGAATGGAAATTATGAAACTAAAAATGAATGGGAAGAAGATGCACTGAATGATGTTCAGAATTATACGAGATATTATGGAGGAGATCTTCAGGGAATTAAGGAAAAACTTGATTATCTGAAGGAACTTGGAGTGGAATATATTATAATTTCCTCACCATTTTATTCCCTTTCAAATCATAAATACGACACAATATATTTTAACCATGTAGACCCTTATTTTGGATATATAGAGCAGACTGGTACAAATAAAGGGCTGGATATACAAGGTAAAGTACATAATAACAATGGGAATAAGGAATTGAATCTTCTGATTTATAATCCTGCCGCTAAAGAAAATCTTCTGAAAGAAAATTTAACTGATACAGCTACTTGGGTTTGGACAGATTCTGACCTGGAATTTGCAAGTCTTATAAAGGAAGCACATAAAAAAGGATTGAAGGTTGTTATGGAAGTGGCTCCGGATACAGTTTCAACAAAATTTTTTGCCAGAATGAATTCAGATTATAAGAAATGGTATAAGGACGGGGAAAAATACAAAAGCTTGATTTATCTTCAAAGGCGGCAAGGGAATATGTTGAAAATTCATTGAAAAAATGGGTTCTGGGACCTGATGAAACATTTAAGGAAAATGTTTATGATGACGGAATTGACGGTATAAGATATGTCTATTATGATGCTAAGAATAAGCCACATATTGTTGAAATAACGGAAAAACCTGAAAAAGTTTAAAAAAAGGATCTTCTGATAGTGGGGAATTTTTCCAGAAATTTTTGCTGATGATATAGATGCCGGACTTTATGATAGCGGAACAGACTATAATATTGTAAATAATATGATAAAAATATACGATAAACAGTAACTCGAATTATAGAATTGGAAGTGTAGAGTTTGCCAGTAAAATGAATGAAATTTATAATAAATATTCAAGCGAAAGATTTAATCTGACACAGGTTTATATCGATTCGCTTGATACAGATAGAATTTTTCAGTGGAATTATAAATCCAAACAGGGTTTTTTTGACAGAAACAATCAGTCGAATCAGGGATATTTAAACATAAGACCGGATTTATATGACGGAAATGCAATAAGTAAACTTAAGAGAATAATTGCTGTTCAGTTGACAATGCCTGCTACTCCGGTAATATATTATGGAGATGAAAAAAAGGAATGTGGGGGTCAGATTCTCCTAGAAACAGAAAACCGATGTTATGGGATGATTATGCACCTTACGAAGATGAAACTGACGATTTAAGTAAGTATGATATTAATACACTGAGAAATCTTCCGCCTGAAATTGTTCAGATAAATGAAGTTCAGAAAACGGTTTCTTATCCTGTCAAGGAAAATACTGAAATTGAGAATTTTTATAGAACATTGTTAAAGGTAAGAAGTGAAAATAAGGAATTGTTTAAAAAAATGGAAAAATTCAGAGTTCTTGAAGTATACAATGATCCTAAAAACTAAAGGAAGAATCGATGCTGAAATACAGCAGTATCTGAATGAGGAAAAGAGAAAGGCCAAAACATATCAGAATAGAGATATTAATCCACAATGGCCTAACACTGATTTTATTTCATACGAGGTAGCTTATGGAAATAAGTCTATGATTGTCATAATAAATAATTCGGGAGATTCTTATCCGGTAAGTCTTCAGGTTCCAAAAACTTTTTGGATTCTATGAAAAATCAGCTGAACAAAAAAAGGAAGTTTATTCAATTTCCGATAAGAAAAATAAATGTTATATTGAAACCAAATGAAGTAAAAAGTTCTGTATAGTAATGATAAGAATATTTTTTTGATTCATTTAAAAAAATAGATGATTTTATATGATGAGGAAAAAAATAATTATAAAATATTGAAATACACAAGGGAGCTGTTTCAAAAATGAAAAAAATAGGGATGAAATATATGGAAAAATAGAATTATTTAATAAAAATTTTTGCGATATAATTTTTTTCATATTATCTTTTAAATTTTCTTTTGAAACAGTTTTTTTATACAAAGGTAATAAAAGGGGAAATTAAGTTGGGTAATGA